>Ga0207897_100001_pt1 | contig 2119958 bp, 2060 predicted proteins | sample LinPmetageLP42_FD_184054 | JGI IMG/M metagenome (GOLD analysis project Ga0207897, IMG submission 184054) | Marine viral communities from the Pacific Ocean - LP-42 (SPAdes) | ecosystem: Environmental > Aquatic > Marine > Oceanic | place: Pacific Ocean | collected 2010-08-27
AGCTGCGGCTCTGGCTCTGGCTCTGGCTCTGGCTCTGGCTCTGGCTCTGGCTCTGGCTCTGGCTCTGGCTCTGGCTCTGGCTCTGGCTCTGGCTCTGGCTCTGGCTCTGGCTCTGGCGGGAGGATCGGTGGAAGCTCGACGATGTCCACCTCCAAAACCAGCGGCTGAGGAGGTGGGGGCAGTTTATGTCCGAAGGCGATGGCAAAGAGAAACAGGATCAGGCCGTTGAGGCCCAATGATCCCACCACAAAGGGAAGGCGCTCGCGCGCGAACTCTTTCCAGGCTCCACCCATGGGCCAAAGCCCTAGCAGCCAGCCTGAGACGGCCTCAGTTACTTTTCGTACAGCTTGCGCCGTGCCGCCTATAGCGCCAGCTCCAGCCGACCATTGACCAGTGCGGTATAGTCATTGACCAAGGCTTCGGAGATCTGGCCCGGCTTGTATCGGTGCTCACCGATTTCGGCGACCGGCGTGATTTCCGCCGCGCTGCCTGTGATGAAGCATTCCGAGAAGGTCGACAGTTCGTCCGGGAAGATCGCCCGTTCGATCACTTCGATGCCGCGCTCCTTGGCCAGCTTGATCGCCGTTTGGCGGGTCAGGCCGTTGAGGAAGCAATCCGGGGTCGGCGTATGCAGGGCCCCATCGCGCACGAAGAAGATGTTCGCGCCGGTCGCCTCGGCCACCTGACCGCGATAATCGAGCATCAGGGCATCAGCATAGCCATCGCGCTCTGCGGCATGCTTGGACAGGGTGCAGATCATGTAGAGGCCAGCGGCCTTGGCATGGCAGGGCGCGGTGTCCGGGGCCGGACGGCGCCACTTGGCATGTGTCAGGCGGATGCCCTTCATCTTGTCAGCAAAATAGTCACCCCAATGCCAGACCGCGACCGCGAGATGGATCGTGTTGTTCTGGGCCGACACGCCCATCATTTCAGAGCCGCGCCAGGCCAGCGCACGCACATAAGCGCTTTCGAGCCCCGACTTTGCCAGGGCTTCGGTCTTGGCCTGCTCGACCTGATCGACAGAAAACGGGATTTTGAAGCCCATGATCTCGGCCGAATTGTGTAATCGCTTGGAATGATCCAGTGAGCGGAAAATCTTGCCGCCATATGCCCGCTCGCCTTCAAAGACGGAGGAAGCATAGTGAAGTGCATGCGTCAGGACGTGGACCTTGCTGTCCCGCCACGGCACGAATTCCCCATCCATCCAGATATAACCGTCGCGGTCGTCATAAGCAGACATAATTGTTCAGCGCTCCTCGCTTGCACTTATAGCATTTTCGCGTTCATTTCAGAACATGGCCCCTGACGTCAACCTGAATAGACCTTTCGATCCGCGCCTTTTCCTTATGGATCAGGAGCTTGATAGAGGTGTCGGACTCCTGCTGGCAGGCAGCGCAGAACTGATGAGAGCCGCAGAAGAGGCCCGGCACAAGGCAGGGCTGAGCAGGCCAGAGCTGCAAATTCTCATGGCTATCCGCTATACGCCCGGCCAGACGGTAGGCGATCTGCGCGATTCCCTGAGCATGACCGTGCCCACGTTCGCCCGCATCATTGGCGAACTGGACAAGCGCGGCCTGATCGAACGCGAGCGCGAACAGGCGAGCGACAAGCGCCGCCGCGCCCTCACCCTGTCGGATGCCGGCACAACGCTGACCACCCAGATCACCATTGTCCTGAGGGAGCGGCTGCGTCTCGCCTATCGCGCGGCGGGGCCGGATGCGGTTGAAGGGGCAAGGAAAGTGATGGATGCGCTCGTCAAATGACCCAGGATGCCGCTCATATTCTCGTGGTCGATGATGACGACCGCATTCGCGACCTGTTGAAACGCTATCTGACGCGTGAGGGCTATCGCGTGACCTCCGCCTCGGGGGCCGAAAGCGCCCGCAAGCTGATGGAAGCGATGGAGTTCGATCTCGCCATTCTCGACATCATGATGCCGGGCGAAGACGGCCTGTCCCTGCTGAAATCCATGCGGGAGGGCCGCAACCGGGAAAGCCCGGTCATGCTGCTGACGGCGAAGGGCGAAACCTCCAGCCGGATTGAAGGCCTGAAGCATGGCGCTGACGACTATCTCGCCAAGCCGTTCGAGCCGGAAGAACTCTCCCTGCGCTGCGCCGCGATCCTGCGCCGGTCGCACAAGGCCGAGCCGCCCGAAGAGGTCGAAATGTCGGGCCTCGTCTTCAACGCCCAGCGCGGCGAGCTGAAGGAGGGCGACACGCGCATTCGGCTGACGGAAGCCGAACTGCAATTGCTGACCATCCTGGCATCCAATCCGGGCGAACCGGTGAGCCGCGAGGAGTTGGCCTCGCTGACCTCGGCAGGGATGGAACGCTCTGTCGATGTGCAGGTCACGCGCCTGCGCCGCAAGATCGAGCCCAATCCGAAAGAGCCGATCCACATCCAGACCGTGCGGGGCGTCGGCTACCGCCTGATGCCGGACTGACGCGATGCTACGCCTGAGAGATATCACACCGCGCGGGCTCTATGCTCGCAGCATGCTGATGGTGATCGCGCCTGTCGTGCTGATCCTGTCGCTGATGTCCTGGTATTATTACGACAGCCATATCGCGGAAGTGAACCGCAAGCTGGGCCAGTCCATCGCGCGCGATGCGAGCCTTGTTCAGGCCTATTGTGATCGCCGCCAGGATTCGCTTCTCGACCGCCGGACCATTGATGAGCGCCTGGACATGACCTTCACCTGTGACAGCGACGCGGCGAACATCGACCGGAGCAGCCATGTGAATGTCTTCTCCTATAGCGGCACGCTGGACGATGAATTGGAAACGCGTCTGGGTGTGCCGGTGGAGACGGCCCTGGACCCGCGGGATTCGATGCTGCACCTTCGCTTCCCGTCTGGCCCGCGCACGGTGGAGATCATTGTCGAGCGCAAGCGGGTGCTGACCGTCAATTCCCACTTCTTCATTGTCTGGGTGATCCTGTTCTCCCTGTTCATGGTGATGCTGGCCATCGGCTTTCTGAACCAGCAGGTGCAGTCCATCCTGCGCCTCTCCAAGGCGGCGCGCGCCTTTGGCCGGGGCCGGGATGTGCCGGACTTCCGTCCATCCGGGGCCAATGAAGTGCGCGAGGCCGCCCGGGCCGTCATCGACATGAAGAACCGGCTGACCGCGTTTGCCGAACAGCGCACCGCCATGCTGGCCGGGGTCAGCCATGATCTGCGCACCCCCCTCACCCGCCTGAAACTGGCGCTGGCCATGATGGAAGAAACCGACGACATCAAGGCAGCGCGCGCCGACCTCGACGACATGTCGATGATGCTGGACGAATATCTGACATTTGCGCGCGGTGAAGAGGGCGACGATCCGAGTGATTTCGACCTTGCGGAACTGGTGCGCGATGCAGCCGCCGGGTTCGGCCCGCATGTGACCGTGGCAGGCCCTGACCGGATCATGGTCAATGGCCGCCGCCTCGCAATCAAGCGGGCTGTGACAAATTTGATCTCCAATGCGATAAAATTCGCCACCGACACACAAATCACTCTTGTGGACGGTCCGCATGCGGCCGATATACACGTCGATGACAACGGACCGGGCATCGCCGCCGACCTGCGAGAGGATGCCTTCAGGCCCTTCATGCGGCTGGACGAGGCCCGCACCCAGAATACGCCGGGCACCGGGCTCGGTCTGACCCTCGCCCGTGATACGGCGCGCGCGCACGGCGGAGACCTCCGCCTGAGCGACAGCCCTCTCGGCGGCTTGCGGGCCAGCCTGCGCCTGCCCCACTGACCCCTATCCCTCCAGAGGCATTTCTTCGCCATGAGCAATAGCAAAGCAAAACTGATTATCCGCAATGCCACGCCGGATGACATTCCCGGCCTTCAGGCCCTGTCAGCGCGCGTTTACGGCGAAGGTGAGGAATACTCCCGCGACCACCTCATGGCGCAGATCAACCGTTTCCCGGACGGGCAGTTCATTGCCGAATATGAAGGCCAGATTGTCGGCCACTGCGCGACCTTCATGATTGCCTCCGAACATGCGTTCGGGCCGCACACCTGGATGCAGATCACAGGCGGTGGCTATGCCGCCCGTCACGATCCGGAAGGCGATGTGCTCTATGGCATGGACGTCGCGGTCGATCCGGCGTTCCGCCGCCTGCGCATTGGCCAGCGTTTCTACAAGGCACGGCGCGAGCTGTGCCAGTGGCTGGAACTGAAGGGCATCGTATTTGCTGGCCGCATGCCGGCCTATGCCCGCCGCGCCAAACAGTATCCGAACCCGGAAGACTATGTGAAAGCCGTGCGCGAATCCAAGCTGCGCGACCCGGTCATCACGTTCCAGCTCAATCAGGGCTATGTGCCGCTTGGCGTGCTGCGCCACTATCTGCCGGAAGACACGGACTCGATGGGACATGCCACGCACATGTTCTGGGAAAACCCGCTGGCACAGGAAAAGATCCAGACCAATACGAGCTTTGGCGACACCTCCCTGCCCGAGCGCGTAAGGATTGCCACGGTCCAGTTCCAGATGCGCCGCATCACCTCGATCGACGAGTTCGAGGGACAGGTGGAATATTGGGTCGACATCGCGTCCGACTACCAGTCTGACTTTGTGGTCTTTCCGGAAATGCTGACGCTGCAATTGCTGTCGCTGTCCGAACGCCCGCTCGGCCCGGTTGATGCGATCTCTCAGATCTCTGACTATACGCCCCGCTTTGTCGAATTCATGGAGAAGCTGGCGGTCTCCTACAATATCAACATCATTGGCGGCACGCATCCGAGCCAGATGGCGAATGGCGAAATCCTCAATGTCTGCCACGTCTTCCTGCGCGATGGCTCAGTGCACACCCAACAGAAGCTGCACCCGACCCCGTCCGAGCGCCATTGGTGGAACATTCAGGGCGGTCGCGGCAACTCCGTGATCCAGACCGATTGCGGACCGATTGGCGTGATGATCTGCTATGACAGCGAGTTCCCGGAAATTGCCCGACACCTGGTCGATCAGGGCGCGCTGATGCTGTTCGTACCCTTCTGCACCGACGAGCGACGCGGCTATTTGCGCGTACGGTATTGCTGTCAGGCGCGGGCGGTCGAGAACCAGTGCTATGTCGCCATGTCCGGCGTGGTGGGCAACCTCCCCAATGTCGAGAATATGGACATTCACTATGCGGAGAGCTGCATCCTGACGCCGTCAGACTTTCCCTTCTCGCGAGATGGTGTGGCCGCCGACACGGCGCCGAATACAGAAACCATCGCCCTGGCCGATCTGTCGATCTCGGACTTGCTGACCGCCCGCCAGTCCGGCGCGGTTCAGAACCTCAAGGACCGCCGGCTGGATCTCTATCAGGTGGCCTGGAAGAAGAACTAGGCTTTCCGGATCAGTCCCGCTCCCTGATGGCGGACATTCCCGACCGCCGGACTGACCGGCCATGCCTGCATTTCGGCTGCCGGATAGGGCGCGTAGAGATCTGACACTTTGCGATTGTCCGCATTCAGCCAGCGAAGATGATCAGACGCCTTGAGGATGACCGGCATCCGGCTGGACAGGTCCGAGATCATCCGGTTCGGCCGGGTGGACAGAATGGTAAAAGTGTCGATCTCGGAGCCGTCAATCATGGCCCGGTTCCAGAGGCCGGCAAAGCAGAACCAGGGCCGTTCCCTCAGGCCAATCGCGTTGGGCTTGCGATGGCCCTGCGGACCCGTCCACTCATAATAGCCGCTGACCGGGACCAGACAGCGATGATGACGGAACGGCCCCCGGAACGTGTTGGAGAATTCAAGGTCCTCGCACCTTGCCGTGAAGGTGGAGAATTTCTTCTCGCTCAGCGGCTTGTTCCACCAGCTGGGGATCAGCCCCCAATAGGCCGGGGCGAGCTGGACCGTGCCGGGCGGCACGTATTCGCCTTCCGGGGCCATGCGGATGATTGGCACGAACTGGCTCGGCGCAATGTTGTAGGCAGGCTCCGGCGGCTCGATGCCCGGCGGGGGCACAAGGCCGGTCGCCTCGCGGTAGTCGTCCCACGAAATATCCTGTCTGAAAAAGCGGCCCGGCATGGCGTTCCCTTAACCGGCGTCGCCCGCCCTGCCCAGCCCCACTTTAGGGTTTGAAGACGGCGGCGCTGTCCTGCAGAAGATCGTAGGCGACATGGTGCTTAAGTTTTTCAGTCAGATCGCCCGCATCGCCTTGCAGCCGGTCCGGAGGAATCATCTGGCCGAACGTCATGCGCACTTCCGCGCCGCGCTTGTTGAGCAACTCGTGGAACAGGGTGATGTCACGCAGTTCCGGGTTCAGCTCGCTGAAGAAATAGAACAGCCGGGAATTCCACGCATCGAGATTGAGCGGCAGGATCGGCGCTTCCTGTTTACGGGCGAGGCCGACCACGGTGGAGAACCAGTCCTTCTCGATCAGCCGGCCGTCTTCTTTCCTGGCCAGGCGGCCGGACGGGAAGATGACGACGCATTTCTCTTCGGCGAAGGCCTGCCCTGCCCGCTTCAGCGTTTCCCTTGTCTTGGCGGGGGTGCGCTTCTCGGCGACCCATTCGACCGGGATGATGACATCCTGAAACTGCGGATTGACCCGGATCGCATCGGCATTGGCAAAGAAGACAACATCCTCGCGGACCTGCTTCAGCAAATCCCAGACCGCCACGCCATCGGCCAAGCCGGTCGGATGGTTCGCCGCGATGATGACCCTGCCGGATTGGGGAAGACGGTCAATGCCCTCCACATCGAGCGAGAAGTCCAGCTGGCGGGAGAGATGGTCGAAGGATTCCCGCCCGGTCAGCTGCATGATCGTGTCGGCCATTTCCCGGGCGCGGCGATAGCCAAGCGTCTTGTAGAGGACCGGACGGACAAGCGGCCAGGACCAGCTATCCCGAAGTTTCGGACAACGCTCTTCGATCAGCGTATCGACGATATGCTGGTCAATATTTTTTTCTGCATCAAGAAATGCAGACCCCTGCAAGGCAGGCGGTTTTGCGATCAGGCTCTCGTCACTCATAACGTGCCGGCCACTCCGTTCTCCCCTTGTATACATAGGGGTTCGGGAGAATCCCTCAAAGCGGGAAGTACAGGGCAATGGTCGCCGGTACCGAATATTCAAACGCTGCATTGTGTTGAAATATAAACACTTCGGAAAGTTTCGCTTTACCAAGACGTAAGAGCCACGTGCCATTGTGAACGCCACAGGGGGGTTGGCTTAAGGCTTTCCTTCGCGGGCAAATTAATCGGGATAAGTGTAGATGAAAGTTCTCTGGGTTGAAGATCACGAGCCGGTACGGGACATGCTGGCGATTGCTGCAGACAAGGCAGCGCGTTCGCGCGTGCAAGTCGACCTTGTCATGGCGCCGACCCTGATGCTGGCAGAGTCCCGCCTGCGCCTCGAACGCTTCGACCTTGTTGTCCTGGACCTCGGCCTGCCGGATTCCTTCGACCCTGACATGACCATCGCGCGGGTTGCCAATATGGGCAAATACCGGATCGCTGTTGTCTCTTCCATGGATGTGCGTGACCAGGCCGTTGAGTCCGCCCTGCGCTGCGGTGCCAACATCCATCCCCAGGCCATCTTCAAGGCGACCCTGCCGTTCAATCGCTTCATCCAGCGCCCCGATGCGTTTGAAGACTTCCTGATGGACCTGATGCCAGCCGCAGAAACCAAGGCCGTCCGCGCGGCCTAACCCATCCGGGCGCTTGCGAAGCGCCCCTTCCCCTTGCTAAGCCGCCTTGGATACGTCCGGGCGGCTTTTTGCTGGGCGGCATAGCAACAAGGCGGTGACCCCGATGATGGAATTCCCCGTGACGATCAGCCTGATCGCGGCCAATGTCCTCGTCAGCCTGATCGGCCTGTCGAACCGCGACTTCTTCGAGGACAACAATTTCTGGATCGCGCCGATCCGGGACGGTCGCCAATGGTGGCGTTTCGTGACCTCCGCCTTCCTGCACGTGAATGCGACCCATTTGTTCATCAACATGTTCGTCCTGTGGGAATTTGGCCGGGTGTTGGAACGTATTCTCGGTGCAACGACTTTCCTGATCATCTATATTGGCTCACTGCTGGCAGGGAATATCTGGGAATATGTCGACAAGAAGAACCAGCCGGATTATCGCGCGGTCGGCGCGTCCGGCGCGACCTCGGGCGTGGTGCTCTCCTTCAGCGTGCTTTTGCCATTCGCCATGCTGGGCCTGTTCTTCATCATTCCCATGTGGGCAATCGTGGCTGCCGCATTGTTCATTTCTGTCAGCTATTTTCTCTCTCGCAGGCCTAACACGATGATCGCGCATGGGGCCCATCTTGGCGGAGCGCTGGCTGGCGCGGCGCTGACCTTTCTGCTCGTGCCCGGTTCGTGGAGCCGGCTGCTGGCCCAGATCGCCGAGCGGCTGGGTTGAGAAATATGCCCAACGTGCTTGAGAAATATGAAGCCCGCATAGAAAGCGGCCAGCTGACGCCGGACCCGGTTCAGGCAACCGCCGCTGCGGCGCTGAACGATCTGGAACACCGACTGGCCAATCGCAAGACCGGGGGCTGGTTCTCCAAAGCCGAAACCGTGACCGGCCTCTACATGTGGGGCGGTGTCGGGCGGGGCAAATCCATGCTGATGGATCTGTTCTTCGAAAGTGCGCCGGTTGAAGCCCGCCGCCGGGTCCATTTCCATGAATTCATGGCCGAAGTGCATGACCGTCTGGATGCCTGGCGCAAGCTATCTCAGGACGACCGCAAGCGCTCGGAATGGCGCGTCAAGGGAGCGGGCGACGACCCAATCGCGCCAGTGGCGAAACAGATCGCCTCCGAGGCGAGCCTGCTCTGCTTCGATGAATTCCAGGTCACCCAGATCGCCGATGCGATGGTTCTGGCTCGCCTGTTCGAGGCGCTGTTCGACATGGCGGTCACAGTGGTGGCCACGTCCAACCGCCACCCCAATGATCTCTACAAGGATGGCATCAACCGCCCCCTCTTCCTGCCCTTCATCGAGCATCTGAAAGCGCATTGCGAGATTCTGGAACTCGCCTCGGAGCGGGATTATCGCCTCGACCGCCTGATCGAAGCGCCGGTCTGGTATGCGCCGCTGAACGCGGGGTCCGAGGCCGCGCTGGACCGGGCCTGGGACCGGCTGACCCTTGGCGCCGAACCGCAGCATTGTGTGCTGACCATCAAGGGCCGCAAGCTGGAAGTGCATCGTGAAGCCGCCGGAGTGGCGCGCTTCACCTTCGAGGAATTGTGCGCCCGGCCGCTCGGGTCTCGCGACTATCTGGCGATTGCCGCAAATTTCAACACGGTGATCCTGTCAGGCATTCCGACCCTTGGCCCGGAAAACCGGAATGAGGCCGCGCGCTTCGTGGCGCTGATCGACGCGCTGTATGAGGCGAAGATCAAGCTGGTCGCCAGCGCGGCGGCCGAGCCGGAAAGCCTCTACCCCGAAGGCGATGGAAGTTTCGAGTTCGAGCGCACCGCCAGCCGCCTTCATGAAATGCGCTCCACGGATTATCTGGCCGAGGCCCGCGTCGAACTGGAAACCGAGTAGCGGCCAGGCCGTTCATCGTGTGAGGCACGTCATGGACCTCCGCATAGACATGCAGGTGCGACGCCCCTGAAGGCGCTTGGAAGGTAAAACCCGGTTTTCAGGTGCGCCGGGCGGTCAGGTATCGGGCAGAGGCAAGGGCACATCGGTCCCCTGGCCATGCAGGCCGCCGGCGCAGGGCCAGTCGGCCCGGAGCACGTACCCGGCAAGGCGGGCAATCTCCAGCCCCATGCCTGACGGTGACTCACAGCCCATCGCCACCTGAAATGCCTTGGACGGCGTGAACGCCAACGGATCTGGCCGCGCGGTCCCCGGCGCATCTCCGACGGCGGCGATCCAGACATTGCCGCGGGCATCACACATTGTCAGAAACGGCGTGCCGCGCCCCTTGAGGCGGCGCACATAGAGGCGCAGCAGGACCAGCTGCAACCATATCCAGAACCGGAACGGCTGGAGGTGCGGCTTGAGCGGTGGCGGGGGCGCAAACAGGCTGTCCATGCACGAGAGTATACGCCTCGCCTACAGAGGGGACGGATAAGGTCTGACCAAGGCCAGGCGTGACTACAGGACGGGGACGTTTTCTTGCAGGATACGCGCGCCGCTACTCCCCTATGCGGCGGTCTCAGCCTGCGCGCACATTGAGATCAGGCGCGGTCATTTCCTTGCAGAGCACAGCCCGGCCGATCAGATAGCCCTGGATCAGGTCGCAATTGCGCGCGGCGAGCTGTTCCAGCTGCCAGCTGGTTTCCACGCCTTCGGCGCAGCTGATCAGATTCATTTCCCGGCACATCTTCAGGCTGCCCGTCAGCACTTTGGGCAGGACGCCGGAATCACTCTTCTTGCCCAGCAGGCTCTTGTCGAGCTTGACCTTGTTGAAGGGCAATTCTTCCAAAAGAGAGAGCGAAGAATAGCCAGTGCCGAAATCATCGAGGGCCAGCGAGACCCCTGCCCCGACAATCTTGCCGAGCACCTGCTTGCTCGTGTCGATATTCCGGAACAGGACGTTCTCGGTGATTTCGAGTTCGATCCGTTCGGGCGGGATGCCATGACGCCGGAGCGCGTTGAGGAAATTGTCGGCAAATTCATGAGACGTCAGCTGCGACGGGGAGACGTTGAAAGACAGGAAGCTGGTGCCGTCGGGCAGCCAGCGCAGCGCCTGATTGAGCATGGACCAGAAAAAGCTGTCGATCAGGCCGAGGCGCTCAACCGCCGGCATGAACTGTTTCGGCGAGGGCTGGCGGCTGAACCCGCTATCAGGCCAGCGCGCAAGCACTTCATAGCCCGCTATCATGTGCGTGCGCAGGTCCAGGATTGGCTGGACGGCGGGCTGGAAGCGATTGTCCTTCACGGCCCCGATAATGGTCTTGTCGAACTCTTCGGCGCCCATGTCCGACATATCCTGCCGACGGTCGAACGCAGCAATCCCCCCGCCTTCAGACTTTATCCGGATCATCGCCTTGTCGGCGGCATACATCAGACTGGCCTCATCGGCCGCATCGTTCGGGAAGGCCGCAAGGCCGATGGAGGCACCCACCGAGACAAGGCCAAGCTCTGTCTCTATGGGGGACAAGAGCGCGCTCTGGGCGTGGGCCGCCATGTCCAGCGCGGGCGCTCCGGCGCCGCCAAGGACAAATGCAAATTCGTCTCCGCCCAGCCTGCAGGCAAACTGGCAGCCCTCCATCTCCGAGAGCCGGCTCGCCAGCACTTTCAGCACGCGGTCCCCAATGGCATGTCCATAGCGGTCATTCAGCGGCTTGAACCGGTCCAGATCCACCAGGGCGCACATGAAGGGCGCCCCCTGCTCGACCAGGGATTGCACTTCCCGGACAAAGGCGCGGCGATTGAGGATCTGTGTCAGCGGATCGGTATCGGCCAGTTGCCGGATCTTGCGCTCGGCGCGCTCGCGCTCCTCAATTTCGGCCTGGAGGTCCGTCAGCATGCTGGCATGAATTTCGGTCAGGGCATGGAAGACGCCGAGCGCATTCAGGCAGCCCGCATAGACGCCGTCCTCATGGACCAGGATCAGGCCATTGGTCAGCAACTCGGACTTGTCCCGAATGCTGCCGAACACCGTCGCCGCATCCTCGGACAGGGCCATGACGAGCGGGTTGCGGTCCATGATCCCGGCCACCCCCTTCTTCTGGTTCAGGGCATATCCGAACGGGTTGGAGATCAGCCGCTGGAACGCCTGTAGCGAGACGAAGCCCACCGGCTTGCCGGTCCGGTCGACGATCGGACACAGGGTGGCTTCCGGATTGTTGACAAAGAATGCCGACACCGCATCAAAACTGTCGCTCACATAGAGCGGCGAAAAATGCATCCAGGACGTGGAGCGAAATCTCATAATAAACCCATCTGCCCCACCCAAAGGCACTCAGGGGTCTGCCTATCAGGACAGTCTGAAAACTTGGTAACCAGCAATATCCACAACAGCGGACAAGCCATTGAATTATGTGAATTTATTATGACATATGATGCTATAGAGACGCCTGAGCCTGACCCAAGTCGAGTGTCAGGACTGGTCCGGGACGCCCCGCACGGAACGGGCGAGATGCTCGGGTGACACGCTGGCATTTTCGCGCGCAATCACGCTGAACGACGCGTCGGTTTCCAGCACGACCGCTTCGGCCGCCTCTACATGCGTGAGACCGTTTTCGCGGAGAGCGGCAAGCACTTCCGATTTGGTCAGGCGTTCGTCGCGAATATTCTTCTCGAGATATTCTCCCCGGTAGACGAGCAAGCGCGGGCTGGATTTGACCAGTCCCTCAAGCCCGCCCATGCGGGCAATAATGAAGGTCAGCGCCCATTGAATGCCCAGCAGGATCAGGATCGCGAACAGGGCCTCGAACGCCGTGACACTATTCGACGTAATCCCGGCCCCGGCGATGGAGCCGAGCGCCACCGTCACCACCCAGTCAAAATTATTCATCTGAGACGTCGACCGTTTGCCGGCGAGGCGGATGAACGCAATGATCGTGATATAGATAACGGGCGCCGCCAGGGCGATCCGGACCAGATCCTTCCACCCGTCATAATAGATGGCTGAAATATCCATCAGACCGCCCCCTGCGCGATCTCGTAATCAATCGGCTTGTAAGCAAAATTGTTCGATTCTCCGGCCGAGCAACTGGTCATGCCGATCAGCAGATCCATGCAGGCCTCGAAGGTGATCGATTGTCCGGGCTTGCTGAGCGGCGGCAGCACCTTGATCTCGCCGGTCTCGGGATCGGTCGCCACATGCATGAAGATGTTGAACGCGATGGGGATATCATCCGGCCCGATATCATAGTCGGCGAGCGCAGCTTCCAGGTTTTCCTGACAGCCGCCTTTCGGGTCTGCCTCATTATACAGTTTGCGGAATGTATCCTTCGAGCACGGCGTCAGGGTGAAATCATGACGACCCACTTCGTCCTCGACAATCTTCAGCATGTCATTGCTGCGGTTCGAATAGAGGATGTCTCCCTTGGTCAGGAACATGCGCCCGGCATAATCGAGGGAGCGACCGGACGAAATGACTTCCTTCCGATCGTCCAGATTATACGCGACCATATCGCTGACCTGTTCGCCCTCGGGATCCGTTACGGTCAGGCGCTCGCCCTTGCGGAGGATGAAGGCGGCGCCGGATTTTGGCGGAATTCGATGGCTCATTTCAGCGGCTCCTGTGGGGTGAACGGACATTTCCAGTCGGGCCCGACCTCGCGGCCGGAATATTGGGCGGCTTCAGAGCCGCGACCGAAATCGGCCAGCATCGGATTGACCGATCCGGCCAGCGCCTTGTCGCGTTCGCGGATGATCTTTTTCATCTTATCGAACCTACCATCTTCCCGCAGGCGCTCAAACTGCTCATGCGAATTGAACACGAGCGCGGGAAACTCAAATCGGCGGGCCGGACGGGACGCATCGGGGTGCAAGCCGATGACGAAGAACGCTTCGCCCAGCAGGCCCATGGAGAAATGCGCCGATTCCGGGTCGCGCTCGGCGCTCTCGGCCCATCCCCTGCCCTCGACCACGTCGAGATTGTGGAGGGATTGGAGCCGGTTCCAGAGCGCGCGCTCGAATTCGGTTTCCGACATCTGGGTCGGCCCGGTGAAGATCGCCACGAAGGATTGGACGACCGGCGAGTCAAAATCGAGCTGTTCGATAAACTCTTCGAGCGCCCGTCTGAGATTGATGTCCCCGGCGGCGGAGTCGATATCGCCAAACTCGGCAATCATCAGCTGGTCGCGGACCATTGCGGATTTTGCGCCGATACAGGGGAAGGTGTCGGATTGCACAAACTGCTTGAAGGCATCCGTGCGACTGAGAGTAGTGCTGCCCATTTTAGTATTTCCTGTTATGATACGGGCAATCAACCGCTTAACATTCAAACCGGTTCCGCAACTTCTGACAGGAAGGTGCGGCGTATATGCGCCCCCTTCGATGGCAATGGACAAGCTGGCCGCGGCAAGTGAATTCAGCCGTTCAAAACCCCTTCAAAAGCAGGGGTGGCGCGCTTATTTATGTTAATCCGCGATGACATACATGCGGATAATACGGGGCGACGCCGCCGCTTAGCGGGGCTAAACGTCAGGAAGAACATCTGATTGCCGGAACGATCGCCGCAAAGCGGGGTTGGTCTGCAAAGGAGGAGATTGGATTATGGCGAACAAAACCGCCAGTGCGAGCGTGGCTCTCAGCCCGGAACAGGGCCTGAGCCGCTACCTCACCGAAATTCGCAAATTCCCAATGCTCGAGAAGAACGAGGAGTTCATGCTCGCGCGGAAATGGCGTGAACAGGAAGACACCCAGGCCGCTGAGAAGATGGTGACATCCCACCTGCGTCTCGTGGCGAAGATTGCCATGGGGTATCGCGGCTATGGCCTGCCCATGGCCGAAGTGATCTCCGAGGGCAATGTCGGCCTGATGCAGGCCGTCAAGAAATTCGACCCGGACAAGGGCTTCCGCCTTGCCACCTACGCCATGTGGTGGATCCGGGCCGCGATCCAGGAATATATCCTGCGCAGCTGGAGCCTCGTCAAACTGGGCACCACGGCCGCACAGAAGAAGCTGTTCTTCAACCTGCGCCGCCTGAAGGGCGAGATGAAAGCCCTGGACGAAGGCGATCTGCGCCCCGAACAGGCACAGCTGATTGCTGAAAAGCTCAACGTCACGGAAGCCGAAGTCTATTCCATGAATGGGCGCATGTCCGGCTCGGACGCGTCCCTGAACGTGCCGATGGGCACCGATGGCGACATGGAATGGCAGGACTGGCTGGCCGACGACGACCAGGGCCAGGCCGAGGAGTTTGCCGACAAGCAGGAATTCAATGCGCGGATGGAATTGCTGACCTCCGCCATGGAAGATCTGAACGAACGGGAACGCCACATCCTGACCGAACGGCGCCTGTCGGAAGAACCGAAGACACTGGAAGAACTCTCCGAGGTCTACAATGTCTCGCGGGAACGAATCCGCCAGATTGAAGTGCGAGCGTTCGAAAAGCTCCAGAAGGCCATGAAGCGCATGGCGAAGGATCAAGGCCTGCCAAGCACGGGCGCCAGCGCCGCCTAAGGCCTGGCCCTGCCTTTCAGGGCCTCAGCGTTTCGACAATTGCGGATAGGCAGTATCATCCTGATCAGACGGCTCATGAAACAATGGGTCGTCTGTCAGGTGCCCCACACCCGCCGACTTCAAATTCCATTTCGTGCGATTGGATGACCAGACGGCGACGAGGCAAGCCCTCTCGCTTTGGTCGTTTGGACCAATCGCGGATATTCCTTCGGGCCGGAATATGGATTCGCACACAATATCCGACCGTCTGGCCTGCACGGACTGGACAGAGCAGGTCAGCGCCTTGGGTTGTGGACCCACCACCGACCGGGTCCGGGCCCGTTGGCAAAGCGGCGCGGATAATCCTGTACGCCCTCCCCCATTCATCAGGACATGAACCCGTTGCATGTCTTCCGAAGAGAGGGCGTCCAGCAGGGCAGGCACCGTACTTGCGGCATTGTAGGCCGTCAGTTCGTCATTCAATTTGAGTTGCAGGCCGGAAACCTGCTCCAGAGCCGCCTGGCGATACATCTGCCGTCCCGCGGAAATGGCCAAGAGGCTCGCCGCCACCACTATCAGCATGAGCACCAATCTATGGTGCCACAGCACGACCATTGTTTTCATTATCAAGCTCATGCGCCCCCCGGCCAGCCAACAAATTCTGAATCGCCTTCTCAATATCTATTTATGATAGTGTCCACAATAGCAAAAGATTGAATTTTTCTCTCATTAGGGGAATGTGTTTGCAATTTACGCGCGGCAGACGATCCGGGAAGACAGGCGATAAAGAGGCGCGATGACGACCTACGCGGCCGGATGTGTCTTTGACTTGTCCGCTTGCCTTGCCTACAGCCCCCTTTCCCTCCTGGCGCCAAGACAAGACAAAGCCGATGCCCCTGATCCCGTTTTCCCATTCAGATGATCCCCGTCTGGAGGCCTATGTCTCCCTCCGCGAAAAGGATCTCACCTCAGGTCATGGCGCGCGCTTTATCATAGAGGGAAAGGTGACACTGGAGACAGCGCTAACGCGCGGGCGGTTCGCTCTGGAAAGCGTGTTCCTGGCTGAAGGCCGGGTGGAGCCTCTGGCGGACCTGTTAGCTGAAGTGCCAGAGGAGATTCCGGTTTATGTGGCGCCGCAAACTGTGATGGACGCCGTCGCTGGCTTCCCGATGCATCGCGGCGTGCTGGCGTGCGGGCTTAAGGGGGAGATTACCGCGCCGGAGGCCTTCCTGGCGGCGCAGGGCGCTGGCCCGGCCACCCTGCTCCTGATGTCGGACCTGTCCAATCACGACAATGTCGGCGCGTGCTTTCGCAACGCCGCGGCCTTCGGCGCAGATGCTGTGCTGATGGATGCACAATGTTGCGACCCGCTCTACCGCAAAGCCATTCGCGTCTCCTCCGGCAGCAGCCTGTGGCTGCCCTATGCCCATGGCGGGACGGGCCTGGACATGGTGAACGCGGCCAAGGCAGCGGGCTATGAAGTCTGGGCGATGACGCCGCGCTCCGAGGCAACGCCGATCACGCAAATGGATATGCCGGACCGGCTTGCCATCCTGCTCGGCGCCGAAGGACCGGGGCTGCCGGACGAGCTGATCGCAGCATGCCGTCCCGTGCGCATTCCCATGTCAGAAGGCTTCGACAGCGTGAACGTGGCGACCGCAGGAGCGATCGTCATGTCCCATGTGTTTTCAGCGAAAGCCTAGAAGACGCGCGGGCGTTCCGTCTTTTCGACGTGGAGGCCGCATTCGGACTTCGCCTGCCCGGCCCAGCGACCCGCGCGCGGATCGTCCGGATTGTCGGAGGGCTTTGTGCACGGCCAGCAGCCGATGGACGGATAGCCTTGAGCGACCAGAGGATGACGCGGCAAATTGCGCTGCTTGATCAACAGTTCCACATCTTCAGGTGTCCAATTGGCCAGCGGGTTCACCTTGTAGCGACCATTGGCGAATTCGAAGACCGGCAGGCTCATCCGCGCGCCGCCATGAAAGCGTTTGCGGCCGGTGATCCAGGCGTCAAAGCCTTCCAGAGCGGGCTCCAGCGGGCGCACCTTGCGCAGGGCGCAGCAGGCGTCCGGATCAGTCTTCCAGAGGTTGTTCTTCGGGTCGAGCACCTTGCGCTCGGTCTCGCTTGGCGCAATTTCGCGCACGCCGGTCAGGCCGAGCTTCTCGATCAGCTCGTCCTTGTAGTCGAGTGTCTGCGGGAAGTGCATGCCGGTTTCAAGGAAGACGATGGGCAGGTCTGGCTTCACGTCCGCGATCAGGGACAGCATGGCGACGCTTTCCGCACCGAAGCTGGATACATAGGTCAGACTGCTGACCCATTCGCGGACCATGGCGACGCGCAGCACCGTCTGGGCGGACGCATCGCGCAGCTCGCCATTCAGGCGGGCCAGACGGAGGTCCGGGGCTTCGGTCTTGCGGGCCAGGCTGTCGCCATAAGGCATAAGGATCAGCTTTCGTGTCTCTTGCGATAAACCGGCACCCGGCCAGCCGCGGCGGGCTGGTAGACATCGGAATATTCTTCCAGTGCGTTCACTACTTCATGTAGGTCAGCACGGGCGGTCTCGTAAGCGTCAAAGCCTGAACGGTTCATATAGAATATCTGATCCCGCAGAACATGGCCCACGGCGCGCAGTTCGCCGGAATAGCCGAAACGACGGCGCAGGAGTTGGGCCTGGGAGTAGCCGCGCCCGTCGGTGTATTTAGGGAAACTGATCTCGATCAGCTGCAACCGGTCGAGATATTCCTCCAGTTCGTGCGGGTCGTCGCCCGGCTCCAGCCGCACGCCAATATCGGTATTGCGGGCCAGCAGGATCTCCCGCTCGCTGCGGAAGCGCCCCAGTGAAACTGTAATACATCCACCAGGAGACAACTCGCCTTCATCCGGGACAAAGGCCCAGATATTGTCGATCTCCGTGCCGTTCTTAACCAGCGGCATAAAGCGCCTCCTTGAAGGGATCGTGGCCGAGGCGGGCCAGTGTCTCGATGAACAATTCGCTCTTGTCGGCGCGCAGCTCGCGATAGGTGTCGACGACGCGTTTGAGGGCGCCGGGCACGTCGTCCGCCTTCAGGCCAGGACCGGCAATATCGCCAATCGCGGCTTTCTCATCGGCGCGGCCTCCGAAGGTGATCTGATAGAATTCCTCACCCTTCTTGTCGACGCCAAGGATGCCGATATGGCCGACATGGTGGTGGCCGCAGGCATTGATGCAGCCGGAAATATTGATGTGCAGGCGGCCGATGTCTTCCTGATAGTCGGGATCGGCGAAGACCTGTTGCACGGCCTGCCCGACCGGGATGGACCGGGCATTGGCGAGGTTGCAATAGTCCAGACCCGGACAGACGATCATGTCGGTAATCAGGCTTTCATTCGCGGTATGGAGGCCGGCGGCTTTCAGTTCGCGATAGACATCCGGCAAATCATCCAGTGCGACATGCGGCAGGACGAGGTTCTGGGCATGGCTGACGCGAATGTCGTCATACGCATAGGTTTCGGCCAGGTGTGCGACGGTCATCATCTGCGCATCGGTGGCGTCGCCAGCGAGGCCGCCAATCGGCTTCAGGCTGACCGTGACGGATGTGTAGCCCGGCTGCTTGTGCGGATGCAGATTGATGCGGGCCCACCGCGCGAATTCAGTGTCTTCGGCCTTCAGCGCCTCGAACGCTGCGGATGTGTCCGGCTTTGCGGCCAGTTCCGGCAGCGCGAAATAGGCATGGATACGGTCGATCTCGGCCTGCGGCAGGTCGATCTTTTCGTTCTCGCGCTGGGCGGCATATTCGGCGTCGACGAGGCGGCGGAATTCAGCCTCGCCCAGTTCGCTGACGAGGATCTTGATGCGGGCCTTGTATTTGTTGTCCCGGCGGCCGAAGCGGTTGTAGACGCGCATGATGGCTTCGAGATAATCGAGCAGCTCCGCTTCCGGCACGAATTCATTGACCAGTGTGGCAAGGTGCGGCGTGCGCCCCTGCCCGCCGCCGACATGGACTTCAAACCCGACCACATCGCCGCGCTTGCGGATGTGCAGGCCGATATCATGCACGCGGATCGCGGCGCGGTCATGCTCGGCCGCCGTGACGGCGATCTTGAACTTGCGCGGCAGGAAAGCGAATTCGGGGTGGAACGTGCTCCACTGGCGGATGATTTCGCACCAGGGGCGCGGGTCCATCAGCTCGTCTTTCGTCGCGCCGGCATAATGGTCTGACGTCACATTGCGGATACAATTGCCGGAAGTCTGGATGGCATGCATCTCGACCTCGGCCAGCTTGGCCAGCACGTCCGGAATGTCCTTCAGGGCAACCCAGTTGAACTGGATGTTCTGGCGCGTGGTGAAATGGCCATAGTTCCGGTCATAGTCGCGCGCGACGATGGCCAACTGGCGCAGCTGACGGCCATTCAGCTGGCCATAGGGAATGGCCACGCGCAGCATGTAGGCATGCAGCTGGAGGTAGACTCCATTCTGCAGGCGGAGCGGCTTGAACTCGTCTTCCAGCAATTCGCCTGACAGGCGGCGGTCCACCTGCCCCCGGAATTGCGCGACCCGCTCGGAAACGATCCGAGCATCAAACTCATCATATCTGTACATTACGCAGCCTCTTTTGCGTGCGGTATATTGAGGGCCGCTTCGGTGCGGCTGACCCATCTCTCCACGGAGGGAAATTCCGACAGGTCAAAGCCGCCCTCATGGGCGACCCGTGTGTAGGCAACCAGTGCGATGTCGGCGAGTGTCATCGTGTCGCCAACGATCCAGTCCGTATAGGTCAGCTGCAGCTCCATCACGCCCAGCGCGCGGCGGCCCTTGGCCATCAGCTGCGGATCGATCTGGTCGTCCGGCGTGTTGAGATAATGCTTCTGGAAGCGCCGCACAGCGATGGCCGTCTCGTGGGAATATTGTTCCCAGAACAGCCAGCTCATCATCTGCGCCCGGCGGAATGTATCCGACGGCACAAGGTCGCTGCCCCCCTCTTCGGCGAGGTACAGCATGATGGCGTTCGACTGCGGCAGCGCCCGGCCATCCGGCCAACGCGCGAGCGGCACCTGGCCCGCCGGGTTCAGCGACAGGAAATCTTCGGTCTGGGTCCCGCCCTGCAGGATATCGACCTCGACCCAGTCATAGGGAATGCCGAGCAGGTCAGCGGTCCATTTCGGCTTCATGCAATTGCCGGAAATGGAGTCGCCATAGAGCGTGAGACGGGTGATCTCGCGATGGGGCATCAGGCGCCCTCTCCATAGGAAACGGTCGGCCCCCTGGCGCGGATCGTCTCGCGCAGGGTCTCACGGCCCGTGATTTCGCCGGTCTCGGTGACTTCCATGAAATACGGATCGGTGACAGTCCCCTCCTGCGCCATCGCCTCGGCAAGACGCGCTTCGGCCTCGTCACCAATGAAGGCGGCGATTTGCGAGACATCCTGGGTCCAGCTTCCACTGGCAGTCATCCAGACATTCTGGCCTGTGGCGGTTTCCCACGCGGTGACGGCTTTCGGCGTATCCGGCTTCAGTTTCGGGCGAACGGATGTCATGCAAAAGTCTCCTGGCCGACGTGGCCCGACAGGCCGATAGCGCCACTAGCGAAAGGGAGGCCGGCCACCTTACCGATAATCAGCAATGCCGGCCCCTGAATGTCGTTATCTGTGATGAGATCCGGCAGTTCTGCAAGGATGCCGAAGACCTGGATTTCATTGGGGCGGGTGCCATTCTCGATCACCGCAACCGGCGTGTCAGGTGCGCGGCCCGCTTCAATCAGCTTGTCGGTAATGGCTGTCGCCGTGCCAACGCCCATGAAGACCGTGACGGTCTGATTCGGTTTGGCCAGCGAGTCCCAATCGAGATCAGGCACGCCGCCCGCCTTGGCGTGGCCGGTGACAAAGGTCAGGCTCTGGGCATGATCGCGATGGGTCAGCGGGACACCCGCCTGCGCCGCGCATCCGAGCGCAGAGGAAATGCCCGGTACGACAAAGGCTTCGACGCCGGCCGCGAGCACGGCTTCCATCTCTTCGCCGCCGCGTCCGAAGATAAACGGGTCGCCGCCCTTCAGGCGCACAACACGCTTGCCGTCTCGGGCCGAGCGGATCAGCATTTCGTGGATTTCGTCCTGGGGCACCGAATGGTCGCCCTTGCTCTTGCCGACCGAAACCCGGTCTGCATCCCGGCGGATCAATGAGAGAATCTCATCGCTGACAAGCCGGTCATAATACACGATGTCGGCTTCCTGCAGCAGGCGCAGGGCCTTCAGGGTCAGCAATTCCGGATCACCCGGACCCGCGCCGACCAGATGGACCACGCCCTGTGTGCGGCGCCCGGCCAGCGCATCGCGCATGGCCTGTTCGGCCGCCTCGATCTCTCCGGCATATGCAAGCTCGGCGGCCTTGCCATTCAGCATCTGCTCCCAGAACTGGCGGCGGTCGGAGGCATCCGGAAGTTTGGCCTTTACGTCGTCGCGCATCCGTCCGGCCAGGGCAGCAAGGTCCCCGATGCGGGCAGGGATCAGCGCTTCCAGTTTTGCACGGACCGATTTGGCGAGCACGGGCGCGGACCCGCCGGAAGCAACGGCCGCCACGATATCGCCCCGGTCCATGATGGACGGGACGGTGAAATCGCAGAGATCCGGCCGGTCAACCACATTGAGCGGCACGCCATACTGGCGCGCCCAGGTGATGGCGCGTTCGGTATTGTCATCGATCCGGCACGCCACGATGGCGAACCGGGCCACATCCAGCGCGGCGCCGGCCTCGGCCTGTGGCGCGATGGTGATGCGGCCGGCAAATTCCTGAGCGAACCCGGAATCGATGTCTTTCCCGATGATCACGGTAATGTGTGCCGGGGTCTTGGCGAGCAGGCGCACCTTGCGACGCGCTTCCTCACCACCGCCGAACACGACGACGCGCGCGTCATCCATGTTGAAGAAAGCCGGGAACTGGCGCATGCGGGCGAACCCCTTTTTAGGCAAGCTGATCAATCAAGTGCCAAAATGGCTCTTGACGCGGCGGACGCAACCATGAACCCCTACAGCGATCCTTTAGAGAAACTATCCATGTCAGACCCATCCGACCGACTTCCCCCATTGAATGCGCTGAGAGCCTTTGAGGCCGCCGCGCGGCGGCTCTCGTTTACACAGGCTGCCGAAGAGCTGAATGTCACGCCCGGCGCGATTTCACAACAGATAAGGCAGCTGGAAGAATATGCCGGCACGCCCCTGTTCAAGCGAACGGGCCGTTCAGTTTTGCTGACAGATGCCGCTCAGGCGAGTCTGCCCCTCGTGCGGGACGCATTCGAGAGAATTTCTGAAGCCGGCCGCATCATGCAGGCCCCCGCCCGCAAGGGCCGGGTCATGGTCTCTTCGGCGCCTTCCTTCGCGGCGAAATGGCTGGCCCCCCGTCTTGACGGCTTCCATCGCGAGCATGGAGAGACCGAAGCCTGGATCTCGGCCGACATGGGGCTGACCGATTTCACGACGGCAGATGCCGATTTCGCCATCCGCTATGGCCGGGGCAATTATGACGGGTTGAAATCGGAAAAACTGATGGACGAGACCGTCCTGCCCGTCTGTTCCCCTGCCCTGCTGGAAGGGCCGGACGCGATCCGCAAGCCTTCGGATTTGCGCCATCACACGCTGATCCATGATGAAAGCAATGAGAATGACCCGTCCTGCCCCGACTGGGCCAGCTGGCTGCGTGCGCGGAATGTGAAAGATGTCGAGGGCTCACGCGGCCCGCGCTTCAATCAGGCGATCCTGGTGATCGAGGCCGCCGCCGCCGGGCGCGGTGTGGCCCTGGCCAAACGTGCCATTGCCGCAGCTGACCTTGCCTCCGGCCGGCTTGTGGCCCCATTTGCTGACGGCTCGCATCTGATCGATTTCGGCTACTGGATTGTCTATCCGAAGGGCCGTCATTTGACACCGGATGTGCGCAATTTCATCAAATGGCTGAAGACCGAAGCGACCAACAGCGAAGTGGTTGGCGTGTAAGACCTGACGGGTCCAGGCCCGCCTTATGGCTCATTGCCTTCCCAGTCGACGATCCAGTCCTCGGTGTCTTCTTCGAAGACCGTGTCTTCGGAGACGGTACGCCCCCGGATGGAGTGGCCTTCTTCATGGATACGGTTGCGGTCGCCGCACACGAGATGGTGCCAGTCAGGCAAATCCTTGCCTTCATGGATCAGGCGATAGCCGCAGGTCTTCGGCATCCAACGGATTTCCTCCACCTTTTGCGGCGTCAGGATCACACAGTCTTCGACGATTTTCTTGCGATTCTGGTAGTCGGCACACTGACAGGTCCCGCTGTCGAACAAGCGGCAATGCAGCCGCGTATAGGCAATCTCGCCGGTATCTTCGTCTTCCAGCTTGAGCAAGCAGCACTTGCCGCAGCCATCACAGAGGGATTCCCATTCCTGCGATGTCATCTGACCAAGCGACTTCGTTTTCCAGAAGGGCTGGGTCATCCCCTCAAGGCGGCCCATTCGGGTGACTTTTCGATCAGGGCGGTGGCGAACCAGCAGGAAGACGACACCGTCTCCCCTGCGGCCATGATATCTTCCATCACCGTCTTCACCAGTTTTTTCCCGAGACCGCGGCCCCCGAGTTCTCCCGGGACAATCGTATGGGTGATGTGGCGATGGCCGGTGCGCGGGCGCTCATAGGTCAAATACGCTTCCAGCCCATTCTCGAAATGGCTGTAGCGCATATGGTTTTCGTCATGGGTAATCCTGGTCGTGGTCATGCGAGGACATCCTGCCATTCGGGGTGTTTCTCGATCTGGGCCTTTGCGAAAGGACAGAGCGGAATGATCTTGATGCCATCCCGGCGAGCATCCTCGACCGCGCGCTTCACCATGGCCACGCCGACCCCGAGGCCGCCGAGTTCCTTGGGCACACCGGTATGATCAATAATGATCCGCTGCGTACCGGCCTTCGAATAGGTCATCTCGGCCTCATGACCCTTGACCCGCGTAACATAGCGCCCACCGGTTTCTCCGTCTTCGCGCTTGATCTCAATCTCGCTCATGAGCATCTGCCTTCTGCTGAGAAGTCCTATGTGGCGCGCGAGGCAACAGCGCGCAAGGAAAAGCCGCCCCTGATGGAGCGGCTTTCACAGTAGTGTGATGGGGCCTTACTTCTTGACGGCGTCCTTCACGTCACCCGCCGTTTTGCGGGCTTCGCCTTCGGCCTTGTCCATTTTGCCTTCGGCCTGCATCTTCTTGTTGTCCGTCATCTTGCCGACGGTGTCCTTGACTTCGCCTTCAGCTTTCTTGGCGCCGCCTTTAACATGTTCCTTGTCCATTGGGGTCTCCTTGGGGGTTGCTTGTGTCGGCCGCATGAGTGCGGTCCCTTAATCAACGCGTATCTTGCTGGAGCGATCCGATTAAATCCTCGTCAGAATGTGCGCGGCGCAGGGGGACTGTTCAAAGGCCCGTCACGCGGCTACCCCAACTCGCATGGCCCGCCTGCTGACGCATCCGACAATCGACTGGAAGGAAGATGGCACGCCCGTCGCGCGCGAGGCGGGGGATGTCTACTTCACGGCCGGAGATGGCCTAGCCGAAACCCGCGCCGTATTCCTGCAGGGCTGCGGCCTGCCGGAAGCGTGGGTTGGCCGGGACCAGTTCACCGTGGCCGAGACCGGGTTCGGAACCGGGCTGAATTTCCTCGCCCTGTGCGAGCTGTGGCAAGCGCGCCGCCCTGCCCCGGCGGCGTGGCTGCACTTTGTCAGCTTTGAAGGATTCCCCCTTACGCCAGCCGATGCGATGCAGGCGCTGGCCGCTTGGCCGAAATTGTCGGCGCTTGCCGAACGGTTGCTGGCGGACTGGCCGGAGCCGGTGCGCAGCGTGCATCATGTTGTCTGGGCCGATCTTGGCGTGACGCTAACGCTTCATCTCGGCGACATTCACGACACGCTGCCTGCAAGCCGCTTCATGGCAGATGCGTGGTTCCTCGACGGGTTCAGCCCGGCGAAGAATGAAGAGATGTGGGCGGCTGATCTTTATGGCCTGATCGCGGAACGTTCCCAGCCCGGCACGACCATTGGGACGTTCACGGTGGCAGGTGCCGTGCGGCGGGGGCTGGCGGAGGCCGGCTTCGACGTCGCCAAAGCGCCCGGTCATGGCCGCAAACGCCAGCGGCTCGAAGCAAGGCTCGCCCAACCTCCCGCCCCAAAGCCCGACGTCTATGGCTTGCGCGCCTTGCCAGCACCGGCGCGACAGATTGCCGTGCTTGGCGCCGGAATTGCGGGGGCGAGCGCCGCACACGCCCTGACAGAGCGCGGCGCGGCGGTCACCGTCTTCGATCCGGTCGGTCCGGCAAGTGGCGCAAGTGGCAATCCGCTGGCGCTTTTGATGCCGCGCCTTGATGCGGGCGATACGGTTCAGGCCCGCCTGCTGATCGACGCTTATCTTGCCGCCCGCTGCACCTATGCGGGGATGATTGGGGCGCACGAAACCAGCGTGCGACAGATGCCCAGGGACGAGGCCGAGCGAACCCGGTTCGCCAAACTGCTCGCCGACCCGCCTTTGCCCCTCGAAGACCTTGAAGCGATCTCCGGCGGCGGCCTGCTCCACAAGCGCGCGCTGATCCTTGACCCCGAGCGCATTATTGCGAACTTGCTGGAAAGCGTACCGGTTCGGATCGGGCCCGTAAATGTATCGCTGGAAGCCCGGACGGTGAACGGTGAGGCGTTCGACGCCATCGTGCTCGCCACGGCGATGGAGACGAACCGGCAGCTGGACTGGATCAACCTCGAAGGACGGCTCGGCCAGGTGGACAGTGTTACAGGCGCGGCGCCCGTCGAGGCCGATGCGATGGCCAGCGGGCATTACGCCCTCGCGCTGGGGGATCAGCGTTTGTGGGGCGCGACATTTGAAAAGATCGCAGACGGCGTGCCGCCTCAGACGTCCGATGCGGCCCGCGAAACCAATGCCGAGGCATTGCGCGAACTGTCGCCCTGGTGGCGGCGGGATGCAGCCGCATTTCCGGTATCCTCCCGGGCTGCCATCCGGGCCACGACGGCCGACCGGCTACCCTTGATCGGTGCCGTGCCGGATCATGATGCGGTCGTGGAAACTTTTGCCGGATTGCGAAAAGGGCGCCCTGCCGATGCGGACGCCCCAGTGCTGGCGGGCATATTCATGGTGAATGGATTTGGTGCGCGCGGCTTTACCTGGGGCCCGTGGGCCGGGCGGCTGTTGGCGGCGCAATGCCTGGGCGGGCCCTCCCCCGCCGAGGTGCCGGCGCTGGAGGCGGTCAGCCCCCTGCGCCTGATCCTTCGCGGCCTAAAGCGCGGCGATATCTGACTGGCCCAGCGAGCGGGCGATGCTGAGGCGAACGCCCCCATCCTCGTGCGGAGCAAAATTCATCTGAAGTCCGCCGAACTCCAGAACGGTTTGTCCGTGGAGGCTGGAGATGAAGAGTATCATCATCAGGATGAGAACAGAGACTCCTCCCAGCAGCCAGTTATTTGTCAGTAGCGTCCCCTTACGCATTTTTCCGGTCCTTCTTGTCGGATAGTTAGGGTGAATGGGCGCGGTCTAGTTGCCGCGCTCCAGGTCGCGGAATTCCTTGCGCAGGCGCCACTCGTCAGACGTGACCTTGCGTTCGATATCCCTGAGGCGTTCGTCGAGATCCATGAATGTGTATTTCAGATTCCCGAAGGTGGCGCGCGGGCGATCGTTCACATTGCGCCAGAAGACATCTTCTTCCGGAGAGATGAGACGACCGCCCAGGGGCGTACGGGGCGTGATCATCCAGACCACGATGTAGGCGATCACGGCGATCGGCCCGGCGATGAAGAAAAAGGCGAGCACGGCCAGCAGGCGAACCAGGATCGGTTCCCAGCCAAAGCGCTCGGCGAGGCCGCCACAGACGCCAGCAATGACCTTGTCATGGCGCGAGCGATAATAGCGCTTCGGATTGGGGGAGCCGTACTGGTCGCCTTCTGGGGCGGGATCACGGTAGGCACGGGATTGGCGGGACATATGTCTGGGTCCTTAATCGTCAAAAGTGGGGCGGGAAGCGCGAGGCGGCTTGCGAGGGCTGTCTGCTTCGCTCTGCTCAAGGAGGGATTCCAAGGTCTCGATCCGGCGTTCCATCGCCTTGGCCGAGCGCCAGAGGTCCTCCATCATGCGCTCATCATCCGGCATCAGGGTCTTCTGCTTCCGCCACAGGGTAATGTAGTGGAAGATCATGCCCGGGAGGACGATGAACAGCGAAACGATCGCTATGATTGGAATAAACTCATCCATCAGGCGGCCTCGTCAGCGGAGTTGGCGCGATTGGCGCGCGCCTGGGCGATGAGGCCCGGAGCGCAGACCAGCGTCATGAAGCCGGCAAGGCAAGCGAGTGAAAAGAGCATCGATTAGTCCTCCGATTTCTTGCTGGAAGACTTCGCCGATGACTTGGCGCGCTTCGCTTTCAGGGCTTCGAGTTCTTTCTCGACGCTCTCGTCACGCTCCAGCGCGGCGAATTCGGCTTCGAGGGTCGGCTCGCGTCCCTTGATTGTATCTGCGTAGGCTTCCATTTCGTCGACCTTTCGCTCGATATTGTCGTAGCGGGCCAGCGCATCGTCGACCTTGCCGTCATAGACCTGGCTGCGGATGCGGATACGCTGTTCAGCGGCTTCGCGGCGCATCATCAGCGCACGATGCTTTGCCTTTGCCTCGTCCAGCTTGGCCTGGAGTTTTGCCAGATCGTCCTGACGCTTCGCGAAGGCTTCCTCGGCAGCGTCCATCGCGACCTTGCGGCGTTCGATTTCGCCGTCTGCCTTCTGCTTGGCGGTCAGTGCGCCCCGGGCAAGATCTTCACGGCCCTTGTCGATGGCGAGTTCGGCCTTGGCGGCCCACTCATCGCGGGTCGTGGTGAAATGGACGATTTCGCGTTCCATTTCCTTCTTGTCTGCCATGGCACGGGCCGCAGCAGTGCGAACCTCAACCAGCGTATCTTCCATTTCCTGGATGATGAGCCGGGCAATCTTTTCAGGATTTTCGGCGCTGTCGAGCATCGCGTTGATGTTGGAATTGATGATGTCACCGAGTCGGGAGAACAAGCCCATTTTGGTGTCCTTTCGTGAGTGGGGGGAGGATTAGAAGAACAAACCGCCGAAGAAGATGCCGACGACGAAGAACATCCAGCTTTCCGCCGGACGCGTCGCGAGCCACCGACCGAAACGGCCAGCGTCCGAGCGGGCTTCCGAAGTATTGTAGCGATCTTCCATTTTCAGTTTGTCCTTCTTGGATGTGTGAGCAACGCCCTGTCGCTCTGAGCCCTTCTATCATTTCAAGGACCGTGCCAGTTCAGAATTAATTTTATAATACGTTGTTTTCTATTGATATTTTGTCACTTTGACGGAGTGCGGTTTTTGTTTTTTAGTATTTTTCGCCAAATTCATTATAGATTTTATCGCCACTTTTGGTTATTTTGACCAAATGGTTGACCAAAATACACAATTGCTGGGCCAAGCCCCCGCATGGCTCAGCGCGCAGGAGCATGTTTCCCGTGTCGCCCCGCTGGATCGCCCCATCCTTGTCATCGGGGAGCGGGGAACCGGCAAGGAACTGATCGGGGAACGCCTTCACTTCCTGTCCAAGCGCTGGGACGGACCGTTCGTGAAGGTCAATTGCGCGGCGCTGTCAGAGACTTTGCTGGATTCCGAATTGTTCGGGCATGAGCGCGGCGCGTTCACCGGCGCGACCGAAATGCGTCGGGGCCGGTTCGAACTGGCTGATGGGGGCACGATCTTTCTCGATGAAATCGCCACCGCGAGCGACCAGGTGCAGGAAAAGCTGCTGCGCGTGGTGGAATATGGTGAGTTCCAGCGCGTGGGCGGCTCAAAGGTTCTGGCAACGGATGTCCGCATCGTGGCAGCCACGAATGCTGATCTGCCGGGCATGGTTGAGGCGGGCGAGTTCCGCGCCGACCTTCTGGACCGGCTGGCCTTTGACGTCATCACCCTGCCCCCGCTCCGCGCGCGGCCCGGCGATGCCAGCCTGCTGGCCGATCATTTTGCCCGGCGCATGGCAATCGAGATGGCGCAGGACTTCCCGGGCTTTGCACCATCGACCATTGCCGCCATCGAAGCACATGACTGGCCGGGAAATGTCCGCGAACTTCGCAATTTTGCGCAACGCCTGGCGCATCGGGCCATGCTGATCGCCCCGGACGAGCCGGTCCTGTTTGATCCCTCGGCGCTCGACCCCTTCGACTCTCCCTGGCGCCCCTCAGGGGCCGGCAAGACCGGACATCCTGACACCCCTCGGGCCGATCCGATACGCATTCGCGACAATCCCGAGATCGCCGCGGATTTCAGCGCGCAGGTCGCCGCCTTCGAGATGCAACTGATTGATGAAGCGCTCAGCCTGTCACAGAGCCATCAGGGGCGGGCGGCAGATTTGCTTGGCCTGTCCTACCACCAATTCCGGGGTCTTTTGAAAAAGCATGATTACGGCCGCAATGCCGGCAAGGCCGCCGACCCGGAGGCCGGCACGCCCATCAAGGGTCCGATGAGAGCCATGTAGGCGCCCGCACTATTCGGACGCGGTCAGGTTTTTCAATGTATCTATCAGGCGCGGAAAATGCACCGGCTTGGTGTGAACCGCACTCCCGGCCAGGCTGCCCTTCAATTCCGCTTGGTCATTGCCCGTCACGAACACGAAGGGGATGCCAAGATCCTTCAAGCGGGACGCCGTAGGAAATGACGTGACCCCGCCGAGGTCCATGTCGAGCACCGCCGCATGGACAGCCCCCGGCTGGATCAAGGCATCCGCATCCTCATTACTCGACGCCGGGCCCACCACTTCCATCCCGGCATCTTCAAGCTGCGCCTTCACATCGTATGCAATCAGGAAATCGTCTTCCACCAACAGTATTTTCGGCATGCTCCCCCTACCTTCTTACTGGAAAGCGAAACTGGGCTTTTAATCCTTTCGGGTCAAAGGTTAAGTTCGCTTTCCCCCCAAGAGAGTGCGACAGGCTCTGTTCGATGAGCACGCTGCCAAAGCCTTTCCGGGTCGGCGGTGTGACGGGTGGACCGCCACTTTCGATCCAGTCGACGATCACGTCCGGCTCTTCATCATGTTCTTCAACACACCAATTGATGCTGAGCCGGCCGGAATCATTGGAAAAGGCGCCATACTTCGATGCGTTTGTCGCCAATTCGTGCAGGATCAGCCCAAAAGCGTGGGATCCCTGCGGGCCGAGCACGAGCGGCGGGCCGGTCATTTCAAGCCGCTCTTCCTCTGCCGGGGCATAGCCCATCACCTGATCCCGGATGAGCCGGGAAATATCGGCAGAATCCCGTGTCGTCGAGACGAGAAGGTCGTGGCTGGCGGCGATCGCGCGCAGGCGCCCGGTAAAGGATTGGCGGAAACTCTCCAGCGTGGAGGCTTCCCGCAAGGTGTGCGCCGCGATCGCCTGGATCGTTGCCAGCGAGTTTTTCACGCGGTGGTTCAGCTCACCGAGCAGCATTTCGCGGTGAGCTTCGGCGCGCTTGCGCTCGGAGATGTCGACCGCAGACATGACAATGTCCGTCACCTGTTCGGCTTCATCGAAAATCGGAGCCAGTTGCACATCCACCGGGATCAATCGGCCCCGGGAATCCCGGACTTCCGCATCAAAGCGCATGCGCCGTCCCGCCTTTGTCTGGCTGAACGCCGAAATCAACCGGTCCTGCATGGCAGGTGTGTGGGACCAGGCCGGGTGCTCCCAGATCGGCTGACCAATCAAATCCTCGCTCGCAGCACCCGTGAGCCGCAAGGACGCCTCGTTGATCTTGAGCAATGTTCCAGACGGCGTGGTCAGGCCGATCATCGACATGACCCCATCCAGAATGGTGCGCAGGCGTTGCTGGTTCGCCTGTAATTGAAGTTCTGCCTGCTTGCGCGCCGTGACATCCTGAAAGGAGACGGCAAATCCGTCTCCGACCCGGGCCACCGTGAAGTGAAACCATCGCGGCTCCCGGTCTAGCGGATAATATATTTCCCGCTGCCAGGGCTCCCCAGTCTCGACCGTCTTGCAGAATACATCGAACAGGCCGCGCGTGAAGGCTTCCGGCATTTCCTGCGACAAGCGTTTGCCGACCAACGCTTTTGCCGTGCGCGCGGTCAGCTGTTCGGCCGCCGGATTCACGAATTCCCAGATGAAATCCTCGATCTCACCCGACATGGCGCGCAAGCTGCGCAGGATCATGAACCCGTCAGGATTGGTTTCCTGAACCGCGCGGAACCGGGTCTCGCTGTCAGCCAGGGCCCGGCTGATCCGCTTCTTTTCCGTAATGTCCTGAATGATGGAGATGAAATAGTCGACTTCGCCGCCCGCCCCCCGGACACAGCTGACCGACAGCGTGACCCAGACGATGCGTCCGGACTTGTGATAGTAACGCTTCTCGATCCGGTAGGTATCCCGCTTGCCTTCAAGGACTTCATTCAGGAGCCCGACATCCAGATTCAGATCATCGGGATGAGTGATGTCCTGAAAACTGATCTTGAGCAATTCTTCGCGCGGGTACCCGACGATCTCATACACGCGGCGATTGACGTTCAGCCACTGGCCTTGCGGTCCGACATGGGCAATGCCGACGCTGGCATGTTCAAACGTGTTACGGAACATCGCCTCGCGCTCGGCCAGAGTGACCGGCGTGTCCTGCGGTTCCTCGGGCTCGGCAGTCGACATGCGTGGAGGTAATCCTTGGTGAATGGATATTAATTCAGAAGACTACGCGAAAGTGTAAAACAGGTTACTCGAACTGAGCACTGCTTACCACTTTGTAGTCAGGGGATTTTTATCCGGCATCCTGGAAGGGCATGTGGAACGCATCGTATTGCTGCCTCGCCAGAATGAGAGTTTGCGGGGAATTTTTCTACGCAGGCTCCCGCCAGGTCTTGAGGGCCCATCCCTCCCGTCCCAAGTCTTGAAGATGAGGAAATCGATTCGCCTCGGCCGCATTTCTGCGCCATACTTGAATCCTGAAAAAACAAAGGAGACCGCCCGTGCAGATACAGATTACTGGCAAGCATATGGATCTCGGCGAGGCTCTGCGGAGCCGTATCGAAGACGGACTGGAGGCGGCAGTCAGTAAGTATTTCAACCGAACTGGCGATGCCCGCGTTTTCGTCTCCCAGCAGGGCCCCTTCGTTGAAGTCGACTGCAATGTGCACCTGCCGTCCGGCATCATTCTCCAATCGACCGGCAAAGCGGGAGACCCCTACGCCGCCCTCGAAAACAGCCTCGACAAGATGGAAAAAAGGGTGCGCCGCTACAAGCGCCGCCTGAAGGATCATCACTCCGGAACATCGGCGCCAATGCCGAGCGAACTGGCACCGGAATCCGTGTTTCGCGTGAATGGACACGACACGCCCGATGAAGAGCCCATGGAAGAGGCAGATGACACGCCCCTCACCGTAGCGGAGACCTCGCACACAATTCGGACGATGAGTGTATCTGAAGCCGTGATGCAGCTCGAACTGCAGGAAGTGCCGGCACTCATGTTCAGAAATGCTGGCCATGAGGGGCTGAATATGGTCTACCGCCGACCAGACGGGCACATTGGATGGGTGGATCCAGCGAACGCCCCGAGGAACTAGGCCGGAAGACGGAAAGCAACTTCATGGCGACTGATTTGACGTCCCTGCTCGAAGGCGGGGTAATCATCCCTTCTTTGGAGGCGAAAAGCCGCAAACAGGCAATTCACGCGCTCGCCGAGGCTTTGGCCGACGCGACGGGGATTGGTCTGCGCGAGATCGAGGACGCGGTCATGGAACGCGAGCGCCTCGGATCGACCGGTGTTGGCGAAGGCGTTGCCATTCCGCATGCCCGGCTGGACGGCATTGAAGCGCCGGTTGGCGGCTATCTCAGACTGGTCCACGGCGTCGATTTCGAAGCCATCGATGACCGGCCCTGCGATCTTGTCTTCATGTTGCTGGCCCCGAAATCCTCTGGTGCCGACCATTTGCGGGCACTTGCCCAGGTCAGCCGCACCTTCCGCCAGAGCGCCGTGCGCGATGCCCTGCGCGAAGCCGGCACGGTTGACGAGGTGAAGGCCATTGTCTGCCGCGAGGCCGCCGAACAATCCGCCTGAGGCCACGCTTCAACAGCCTGAATTGAAAAAGCCCGCCGAAGATTTTCGGCGGGCTTTTCATTTGGAGGCTTGGTGTCCGATCAGCCTTCGCTGGGCTGCTGCTCGGAGAAGCCGCGCAACTTCAGCAGTGGCTCAATGGTCGGATCGGAGCCACGGAAATTCCGGTAAAGCTCGTCTGCTTCACGCAGGCCACCGGACTCATAGACCCATTTCTTCAACTGGGCCGAAAGCTCAGGGTCATAGATGTCGCCCGTATCGCGGAAGGCGGTGAAGCCGTCAGCGTCGAGGATTTCAGACCAGAGATAGGCGTAATAGCCGGCCGAATAGCCGCCGGCGAAGATGTGGCTGAAATACTGGCTGCGATAGCGCGGCTCGATCTCCGGGATCAGGCCATACTCTTCCAGCACCTTCTGCTCGAACTCACGGGCGTCCGTAATCTCTGCCGCCTCTTCGGAAGTCAGCATGTGCCAGCGCAGGTCGAGCAGCGAGGCGGCAATGAATTCCGTCGTCTTGAAGCCCTGGTTGAACGTTGCGGCGGCATTCATCTTGTCGATGAGTTCCAACGGGATCGGTTCGCCGGTTTCATAATGATTTGCATAAGTGGCCAGCACTTCCGGCGCGCCGGCCCAATGCTCCAGAATCTGAGCCGGGAATTCGGTATAGTCCCGCGGGCCATCCACGCCGGAGAAGGTTGAATAGCGGATCTGCGTGAGCAGGCCATGCAGGCCATGTCCGAATTCGTGGAACAGGGTCTCCACTTCGTCGAACCGCATCAGGGTCGGCTCGCCTTCGGGCGGCTTGATCAGGTTCAAATTGTTGGTGATGATCGGGCGGATATTGTTGCCGTTGACGTTGGACGTGTCACGGAACGAGCTCATCCAGGCGCCGCCTCGTTTGGAATCGCGGGCATACATGTCGGCCATGAACAGGCCGAGATGCTCGCCCGTTTCTGCGTCCTTGACGTCATAGGCCGTGACGTCAGGATTCCAGCTCTCGACCTCAACCGGCTCCAGCGTGACGCCGAGCAATTTCGAGGCGACGTCAGATGCGCCCGCGCGCACGGCGCCGAGTTCGAAATACGGCTTCAGCGCATTATCGTCGAAGGCATACAGTTCCTGCCGGACCTTTTCGGCATAGTGCCACCAGTCATAGCCGGCAATCTGGAACTCATCGCCAACCATGTCCTGCATGGCGGCGCGTTCTTCCTTCGCCCGCTCAATGCCTGGCTCCCACACACGCAGGAGGAATTCCTCGGCGCCTTTGGGTGTTTTCGCCATCCGCGTTTCCAACTGGTAATGCGCATGCGATTTGTAGCCCATCAGCTCGGCGCGTTTGGCGCGCAACTGGGCAATCTTGATCGCGAGCGGGCCATTGTCATACTCGCCTTCGGAGGCGCGCAGGCGATAGCCGTCAAACAGTTTTGCGCGCAGATCGCGGTTTTCGCTCTGCGTCATGAAGGTCTCGTAGACGGACCGGTCGACGGTCAGGACCCATTTGTCCTCCCCCTCGACTTTCAGGGCGCTCTTGAAGTCATCCGACAGGCCGGCCAACTCCGCTTCGTCCGTGATCTCGATCTTGAAGGCCTTGGTCGACAGCAGCAAATTGCGGCCGAATTTCGTGGTCAGGCCGGACAGTTCTTCATTGATCGCGGCGACTTCGGCCTTGGTCTCCGGCGACAGGGCCGCGCCATTGCGCAGGAATTCACGATGCGTCAGCTCCAGCAGACGGGCGTCCTGCTCGTCCAGGCCGAGGCGGTCGCGCTGGTCATAGACTGCCTGAACGCGTTTGAAGAGGTCTTCATTGAAGCTGATCGCATTGGTCTCGCGGGTCAGCATGGGCCAGATTTCAGCTTCCAGATCGCTCAGCGTGTCATTCGTGTCGGTATTGGTGATGTTGCTGAAGACATTCAGGACCTTGTTCAGAGAGGCCCCCGCCGTATCGAGCGCGACGACCGTATTCTCGAAGGTCGGTGCATCAGGATTGCTCACAATCGCATCAATATCAGCGCGAAGCTCGAGAATGGCTTTCTTGGTCGCTGGCATATAGTGCTCGTCGCGAATGTCTGCGAAGGGCGGCACGCCATAGGGCGTGTCCCACTCCTGCCGGAATGGATTGCCTTCGAGTTCAGCGTCCGTCACGACGATCTCCGGCAGGCCCTGCGCTTCGACAGGCGTTTCGGCCTCAGCCGACATCGCAGGGGCATCAGTCTTGGTGTCACAAGCCGACAGCGAAAGCGCGATCGCCGCAGCGCCGCCTGACAGGAGATATTTTATCTGCATAATGTCCTCGTGAGTTGTTTCATACCGTTTAGCGATAAAATGCAGCAAGAACCAGTCACCAATTCCCCTCCTTCTGGAAGATATTACGCATTCGCACGATACTTGGCCGTCCCGCGCTGATCTTGGGCGCCCCATGAGCCCCTGACCTGGCGGCCCCTATCGGTCGGTGCGGACAACAAGGAAGTCATCGAGATCGGGCACCCGGCCGAAGGCAATCTTTGCGCCTGCATACCCGCCGGGCGGCTCTTTCCGCGGGCCAAGCGACACAACACACCCGCCATTGCGGGAATTCAGGACATCCATGGCATCCGTCACACGCTCCCACCGGGAGCGTTCAGCGGCCTTGTTGGCGTGCTCGAAGAGATCTGCACTGACCTCGCCGGGCTGACTGATATGGTGGAGCATCACAGAGACCTTCTTCAGGCGTCGCCCCTCCAGTGCCCTGATTCCGGCATCGTAAACTTCGCAGGCCTTCCGGAGAAAGGTGTGATCGTCCCGCGCCGGAAAGAAGGTCGTCTCTCCTCCCCAGCGCATCCCGTCCTGTGTGCCGATGGAAACGTGCAGCGCGCTGGCCAGATACCCTTCCCGGCGCAGGCGTCGGGCCGCCTTGGCCGTCAGCAATCGCAGGCAGTCACGGGCATTTTCCGGCTGGCGCCAATCCGATGAAAGGATACGCCCGTGCCCGAACATGCGGCGCACGGTTTCCGGCCGTGCCACCGCATAGCCTCGCAACTGGGCCCACATACGCTCACCCTCCACGCTGTTCCAGATGGCGCGCGCCTGCTTGGGCGAGAGGTTCCAGAGCTGTTCGACCGTATAGATCCCGGCGCGCTCAAGCCGGGCATGCATGCGGCCTGAAATACCGGGAAGGTCTTGCAGTTCCAGTTCGAACAACCGGCCTGGCAGGTCTTCCGGGCGCAGCATGACGAACCCTTCGGGCTTGTTCATTTCTGCCGCGACTTTCGCCAGGAACTGGTTTGGCGCCAGACCAATGGAGGCTGTCAGGCAAGGTCCGACATTCTCCTTGAGGCCCCGGCGGATATTCGCGGCGATCTCCTCGCCCCGCCCCCGCTCGGACCCGATCAGAGCGCACTCCATTTCATCGACAGACCAGACTTTCCGGACCGGGACATGCCGGTCGAGTTCCTCAAGGATCTTGTGGTGAAGTTTCACATACTCATCATGCCGGGCGACCGGCAGGGCGATCTCCGGGCACAGCGCGCGGGCCTCCTTTACGGATGTTCCGCGCTTCAGGCCAAACGCCTTGGCCAGATAGCACCGGGCAATCAGGCTCGTATGGTCTGACGCCAGCGGCACCACCCCGACAGGACGGCCGCGCAGCTCAGGGCGCAGGTGTTTTTCCGCATTTGCAAAAAAGGCATCAAAGTCGATATAGAGAGACTCAATCTCTGTCGGCAAACGCATGGCTATATCCCGGACACAAAAGTGAACATAAAGAGAACATTTGCCCAGCCAGAGTCAAGCGACATCCGCGCCCCGAAAGGATTTCCGGCATGATCTTGAGACCGCCCAATGCGGACGAGCTGCAGTCCCTGTCGGAGATGTGCCTCCGGTCGAAATCGGTCTGGAACTATGACGATGTCATGCTCGATGCGTTTCGCAGTGAACTCACCCTGACCGAAGAGGATCTGGAAAAAGACGCCATTGTTGTGGCCGAGGACCGGCGCGGCGTGGCCGGGCTGGCCGAGATCTCTGTCGATGAGACTGGCACGAGCCATCTCGACAAATTGTTCGTGGAGCCGACCCGGCTTGGGGAAGGCACGGGCAAGATGCTGTATGTCTGGGCCTGCCGCTTTGCGCAGGGCCTCGGCGCATATGAATTGGTGATCGACGCGGACCCGGACGCAGCGCCCTTCTACATCCATATGGGCGCCGAACAGACTGGCGAAACCGAGTCCGGCTCCATTCCGGGACGCTACCTGCCCCGGCTGGTTCACAGGCTGTAGGAACGGATGACCGACCCCCACGCGCCCCTGCCCCAGATCCTGGTTGATGCGGATGCCTGCCCGGTCAAGGACGAGGTCTACAAGGTCGCGCTGCGCCATGATGTGCCGGTGGTGATCGTCGCCAATTCCTATATCCGCATCCCCGAGCACCGGCTCGTCAGCCGCAAGATCGTCTCCGACGGGTTCGATGCGGCGGATGACTGGATCGCGGAAGCCTCCACGCCGGAGTCCGTGGTCATCACGGCGGACATCCTGCTGGCGGACCGGTCCCTGAAAGCGGGCGCCACCGTTATCTCGCCCACAGGCAAGCCGTTCACCGATGCGTCCATCGGCAATGCCGTCGCGGTGCGGGCCATTCATTCCGACCTGCGCGCTGGTCTGGGGGACGGCATTGCGCGCGGCCCTGCCCCCTTCTCCAAGGCGGATCGGTCGCGGTTTCTCTCCGCGCTGGATGTGGCGCTGGTCGCCCTGAAGAAAGCCCACCGCTGATCGCGTTCAGGCGCGCGGAGACACTTGCCCTTAACGCCTGAAGTGCTACAGCCTCGCCATGAACGGCATTACTCTTCACAAGGGCGACCTGCCCGCTGGTATCGACTTTGGCCCGGTTGTGGCGGTTGACACCGAGGCCATGGGCCTGAACCTGTTGCGCGACAATCTCACGCTCGTCCAGCTCTCGTCCGGCGACGGCACGGCGCATCTGGTGCAGCTGGATCGTGATTATGACTGTCCGAACCTCAAAAAAATCCTGACCGATCCCGACGTGCTGAAACTGTTCCATTTCGCCCGCTTTGACGTGGCGATGATGAAACGCTGGATGGGCATCGATTGCGCGCCGATCTGGTGCACCAAGATCGCCTCGAAACTGGCGCGCACCTATACCGACCGTCATGGACTGAAGGATGTGGCGCGCGAGATCGCCGGCGCCGACATGTCGAAGGCCCAGCAGAGCTCGGACTGGGGCTCCAGCGAATTGTCCGATGCGCAGCTCCAATATGCCGCGTCCGACGTGCTCTACCTGCACAAGATCAAGGATGGCCTGGAGGCAATGCTGAAACGCGAAGGCCGGCTCGACTTGGCCGAGGCCTGTTTCGCGTTCCTGCCGATCCGTGCAGCACTTGATCTGTCGGGCTGGGGCGAAACGGATATTTTCGCGCACAGCTGACGCGCTCGCCATGCCTTCGCCGCTTTTGTTTCAGAGGCTGGTCCGCTAAACGTCCCCGTGTAGTTACAGAAGCAGGCCCCTCTTATTCATGGACGCCGTCAAGCATCACGATCCGGCATCATTATGGGCCCCACGGCGCCAGCTGACACTGGCCCAGGCGCGCAAGCGGTCGCAGGGTGTGCGTCTCCTGCGCCTCGCCTTCTCGGCCTGCGCAGCGATTTCGATCGGCCTGTTCCTCGGTTACATCGTGCGCAGCGCCATCGCGAAGGATGCAACCCCGGTCCAGGTGGCGCAGGGCGAAACCGTTACCATGCTGAACCCGCGCTTTTCCGGGCGGGATTCCGTTGGCCAGAGCTTCAACATCACGGCAGATGCCGCGCGGCGGCGCCAGACCACTGGCACACTCGTCGACCTGGTGAATCCCATCCTTACGGACCAGACCGGCAGCGAGATCCGCGCGCCCTCCGGCATGTATGATCGCGACGCCGGCATTCTGGAACTCTATGAGGATGTCCGCATTTCGGATGCAAACGGGTTCACCTTCATGACATCCGGCGCGCGCGTCTTCGTCGATGAAGGCCGCGTCGAGGGTCTATCGCCGCTGCAAGGCAGAGGCCCCCTTGGCGATATCAGCTGTGACTCGTATGAAGTTCTGGAGGATGGCAACCGCGTCATCTGCAAAGGCAATGTCAAAACGGTGCTGTATCCTGCCCCGGCAGACACAAATGAAACGAATGAAGGTGAGACAGATGGCTCTCAATAAGGTTCTTGTTTCGCTGGCCGCCCTGGCAGCCTTCACGCTGCCGGCGATGGCGCAAATCTCGTCGGAAGGCGGTCCGATCTATATCAATTCGGAGCGCACCGAGAGCCTTGAGCGCGAACGCAAAGTGCTGCTGATCGGCAATGTCGACATCCAGCAGGGCGATGCCCGGCTGCGCGCCGACACGGTCACCATGATCTTTGCCGAGAGACCGGCTGGCGCCACGCAGACCACCAGCGTCGGCGGCGGCTTTGGCCAGGTCCAGACCATGATCGCAGAGGGCAACGTCTTCTACATCACCGCCGACATGAAGGCGAAGGGTGATCGCGGCGTCTATGACGCGGCCAGCGACATCATCACCATGACCGGAAATGTGGCCCTATTGCGCGAGCGTGACGTGGCCGAGGGCGCTGTCCTGCGGGTCGAGATCGGCAACCGCCGAACCACGCTGGATGGCGGCGATGGCCGCACCCGCATGGTGATCGATCCGGACAATCAGCCCGCAAACAACTGAATAAATTTTAGCGGGATCGTGAAGCCGATCTTAAGTATGTAAGGGTATGCCTGTTTCCGGGTGGCAAAATCCCAGTGGATTGAGGGAATTTAGCAGAGATGACGGATTCGGCCGAAGGCCTTGTCGTTAACAATATTGCCAAGTCATTTGGCAAGCGACAGGTCGTGCGAGACGTATCTCTGAGCCTTCAACGCGGGGAAATTGTCGGCCTGCTTGGACCCAATGGGGCCGGCAAGACGACCTGCTTTTACATGATCATGGGCCTCATCAGCGCAGATTCGGGAACGATCTCGATTGATGGGGAAGACGTAACCCGTCTGCCCATGTATCAACGCGCACGCCTCGGCGTGGGCTATCTTCCTCAGGAAGCCTCGATTTTTCGGGGCATGACGGTGGAAGAAAATGTGATGGCCGTTGCGGAACTGGTCGAAAAAGACCGGGCGAAGCGAATGGCTCAGGTCGATAGCCTGCTCAGCGAATTGCATGTGGAACACCTTCGTGGCCAGGCGGCCACCTCCCTGTCCGGAGGCGAACGCCGCCGGGTGGAGATTGCCCGTGCGCTCGCATCCCGTCCGAGCTTCATGCTACTGGATGAACCGTTCACCGGTATCGACCCGCTCGCCATTTCCGACATTTCCGATCTTGTCCGCTATCTGAAGCAACGCGGCCTGGGTGTCCTGATCACGGACCACCAGGTGCGCGAAACCTTGCAGATCGTCGACAAGGCCTATGTGATGTATGAAGGTGAAGTCCTGTTTGATGGTACGCCGGAAGACGTGCTGACGAATGAAGACGTGCGCAGGGTCTATCTGGGTGAACAGTTCGCCGCTTGAGGAAAGGCGCGGGCTTGGGAATGAAACAGTCACTCGACATGCGCCAGGGCCAGTCCCTGGTTATGACGCCGCAGCTCCAGCAGGCGATCAAGCTGTTGCAGCTTTCCAATCAGGAGCTCACCGAATTCGTTGAAGCGGAGATTGAGCGCAATCCCCTGCTGAACAAGGCCGAGGAAGACACGTCCAGCGAGTCCGAAAGCCCGAAGGCGGACAATCGTGAACAACTCTCACTGGATGAATCCTCCGGACTGGGCGCCGCGCGCGACCAGCTTGATGCGCCGGGCGAGGATGTCTACGAGCCGGGCACGGGCTCCGACGCCGCAATGCCCGCCGGCAGTTCCGGCCCGTCCGCCAAAACTGACTGGTCCGGCGCCAGCGGGGGTGGCTCCGGCGAGGATTTCGACTACACGGCCAATGTCAGCTCCGAAATATCCCTTCACGAACATCTGCACACGCAGCTGAACCTTGCCGGCCTGTCCGCAGCTGACCGTCTGATCGCGGCGCGCCTGATCGACGAAACGGACGATACCGGCTATTTGCGCGCCGACCTCGACGAAGTGGCCACGGCGCTCGGCGCCGATATCGCGAATGTCGAGGCCGTGCTGAATATCTGCCAGGGCTTTGACCCGACCGGCGTGATGGCCCGCTCAATTCCGGAATGCCTCGGCCTTCAGCTGAAAGAGCTCGGCCGCTATGATCCGGCCATGGAAGCCATGGTCAAGAATTTGCAGCTTGTCGCCAAGCACGACCTCAAGGGTCTCGCCGAGATCTGCGGTGTCGACAAGGAAGACCTGCTCGACATGATGACCGAGCTGCGCCAGCTGTCGCCCAAGCCGGGATCGAATTTTGCAGGCGATGCCTCTGTGGCAGTGACGCCGGACGTGTTTGTGCGGGAAATGCCGAATGGCATGTACGCGGTGGAGCTGAATTCCGAAAACCTGCCGCGTGTCCTGATGGACAAGGCCTATTATGCCGAAGTCACGGCCCTGCCGATGCGGGACAAGGAGAAGGAATTCATCTCCGAATGTGCCGCCTCCGCCACCTGGCTGATCAAGTCGCTCGACCAGCGCGCACGGACCATTCTGAAAGTGGCCAGCGAGATTGTGCGCCAGCAGGACGCCTTCTTCGCGCATGGCGTTGCGCATTTGCGTCCGCTGAACCTGAAACAGGTGGCCGATGCCATCGAGATGCATGAATCCACGGTCAGCCGTGTGACGACGAACAAATACATGTCGACCCCGCGCGGCCTGTTCGAGCTGAAATACTTTTTCTCCGCCTCGATCCCGGCAACGGGTGGCGGCGAGGCCCACTCGGCCGAGGCCGTCCGCCACCGGATCAAGATGCTGATCGACAGCGAAGAGCCGGACAATGTGCTCTCCGACGACCAGATTGTGGAAATCCTCACCGGCTATGGTGTCGATATCGCCCGCCGGACGGTGGCGAAGTATCGCGAGAGCCTGAACATTCCCTCCAGCGTCCAGCGCCGCCGCATTAACCGCGCCAGCGCCTAGGCCCTATTCTGCCTCTGGCACCTCTGTCATCGCCGGATCAAACATCGCATTGAGATATGCGGCGAGACGAACGCCGCCCTTGCTCATCTGCTGGTTCAGGATTGGCCGGGCCATATAGGCATAATCATAGGACAGGATTTCGGACTCTGGATAGATGGTGTCGCGAATGGCCGCGCTCTCGTCGGCCCACTGCGCTGGCATGGCAGCGCCCCACTCTCCAAGATTCGCCGGGGTGATTTTCTGGATCAGCCAGTTGGCCCATTCGGTATAGGAGAGCTCTTCATACTGAATGAGCTTTTCGTCCCAGACCTCGTGCAAATTCGACATTTCTTCAAAGAAGACGACATCGACCCAGTTCCCGCCCCGGTCGGTGCCGTTGCCGGCGTGAAGTGGTTGCTGGAGATCCCCGACAAGGTGCACGATGAACCGCAGCGCCAGCTGGCGCTCCTCAAGGGACGCGGCAGGATCGAGCACAGTGGCCCGGAAATTCGCGAGCGCCGTGATGGCGTCTCCGTTCGCGGGCGGCGTCACATCCGCATAGGTCTGCCCTTCAGGGATCGTGACATAATGCCAGGGATTGGCTTCCGAGCGCCAGAAGGAGTCGGGATTGGATCGCATATAGTCTGGCCAGTCGGCAGCCTCGGCGAGCCCTTCCGGCCCGAGAATGTCTTCGATGGCTGTTGCAGCGGGTTCGCTGAGATAGGTCGTGGCGACCTCTCCCACGATCCGGTGGCCCGTCTTGCCCCAGGCCGATGCCGGAAGGGCGAGCGCCGTCACAGCCAGCGCGCTGACAATCAATCGAAACATGGGAATCCTCCAACCTTCAAAACCAAATCCCAGAAAGCCCTAGCGGGGGCATACGTCAATTGCATGAAGGCGCCTGCGCCTGATCCTCAGAGATAGGGGTCGAGATCGAGGCGCTTCGGCAGACTGGGTTGTGCGCCAGGCCGGGTGCAGGCCACGGCCCCGGCAGCGACCGCAAAGGCGAGGGCCTCCTGAGGAGACTGGCCTTCAATCAGGCCGACCGTGAGGGCTGCCGTAAATGTGTCCCCTGCCCCGACCGTATCGACCACAGTCACTTTCGGCGGAGTTGCCCGGGCAATCTCCTTACCCTTTCGCCAGAGCGTCGCGCCTTCGCTGCCGAGCGAGATGGCGATGCAGGCCTCAAGCTGATGCAGCGCGCCGCCATAAAAGGCGGCTTCGGTCTCATTCACGCTGATCAGGTCAGCTTCGGCGAGCAATTCATCCGGCACCTCCATGGCGGGCGCGAGGTTCAGGCTGACAAAGCCCGTGGCCTTGCGCGCGGCGGCGAGCAGCGTGTCCGCGCTGACCTCAAGCACACCCATCATGTGTTCGATCTCCACGAATTCGACATCTGCCGGGCGCAAGACGGCATTCGCGCCGGGGCAGACCACGATCTGGTTCTCGCCATCCATGGACACAGCGATCAGGGCAACGCCGGTTGTCTCCCCATTCACGTGCTGGACGTTGGACAGGTCAACGCCGCCGGCCTGCAGGAGTTTCAGGGCCTCCTCGGCCATCTCGTCAGCGCCAACCGCCCCCACGAGGCGAACATCTGCGCCAAGCCGCCGCGCGGCCAGCGCCTGGTTCGCGCCCTTCCCGCCCGGATGGCGCGCAAGCTTTGCGCCTGTCACGGTCTCGCCCGGCCGGGGCAGTTTCGGCCCGGTGGCCACGATATCGAGATTGATGGACCCAACGACGGTAATCATGACGCCTCCAGCAAATTCTTCACCAGCGCAAAGAAGCCATCCGCGTCTGCCTTGGTGATCCAGGTATGGCGTCCGGCTTCAAGCCTGGACGGACGCGTCTGACCAAACCGCGCCCCGGACTCCGTTTCGACCGTCACATCTGCCTTGCGGCCCTCAAACAGATGCGGCGCGAGCAGGTAGGCAATGGTCGAAGGATCATGCATCGGAGTGCGCTTGCCCTTCCATTTCTGTTCCAGGGCGTTTGCTGCCTCCAGCAGCTGGACCATGATGCGCGGCCGGTCGCCATCCAGTGTGCGGAAGGGAGCCAGATGGGAGTCGAGCGCCCGAACCTGATGCGTCACATCCAGAGAGAGAATTGTGGCTGACGCCTCGCTCCCCAGAACAACAGCCGCCGCATGGGGGTCTGCAAAGACATTGAATTCGGCAAAGGGCGTGATGTTGCCGCCCTCGCTGTCAGCGCCGCCCATCAGGACCAACTGGTCGATATTCGCCGCAATGTCCGGCGCCATGATGAGCGCCGCCGCAAGATTGGTCATCGGCCCTGTCATCACGATCGACAGGCCCTGCGGCCCGGCGGCGCGGAGCAGGTCGATCAGCGCATTGACGGCATGCGCTTCGGCAAGTGGCGTTTCCGGCTCAAACGGTTCAAGCCCGGCAATCCCGCTTTCACCATGGAAATCTTCCGCAGTGACCGGCGTGCGCACCATCGGACGCGGGCACCCGGCATGGACCGGAATCTCCTTGCGGCCCATCAGGTCGCACATCATGCGCGCATTCCGGCTGGTCAGGTGCAGCGGGACATTGCCCGCCACCGCCGTGATCGCCCGCACATCGAGATCCGGGCTGGCCAGCGCCATCATCAGCATGACGGCGTCATCCACGCCAGGATCACAATCAATTATAAGAGGAATACGAGACATCTGGCTCCGAGGGATCAGGCAATCGAGTGACAAGACTGACGACAATGCCTAAGCAGGAAGCCCGCACTTGACCAGAGGATACCTGCGTGACCAACCCGTCCCCTTCCCTGATCGAGCGGCTGCAGGCCGCCGCCAGTGCTGCACGCGAACACGCCCATGCCCCCTATTCCAAATTCAAGGTTGGCGCCGCCGTCCTTGACGATCAGGGGCGCGTTTTCGCGGGATGCAATATGGAGAATGCGGCCTATCCGCTTGGCACCTGCGCCGAAGCTGTCGCGCTGGGCGCCATGGTGGTGGCGGGCGGCAAGACCTGCACACATGTGCTCGTCATCGGCGGCGAGGGCGACCTGTCCCCCTGCGGCGGTTGCCGCCAGCGGATCGCCGAATTGTGCAGCCCGGACTGCGTTGTGTACGCCCTTGCCGCGGACGGAACGGCGCTCAAGGAATGGAAAATGGCAGACCTGCTGCCACACGCCTTCGAGCTTCATCGCTAGATGTTTTCGGCTTCCCGTTCGGCGTCGCGCGCCTGAAGGTCTGCGATGGCGTCAAGGTAACGCTGGCTGAGCTCCGGGCTTTCCAGGTCCAGTCCCATCGCCTCCAGCGCCATTTGCGTCGTCACCTTCTGCCGCCGCCGTCCCATGAGACGCGCCACCATACGGCTTTCCGCGATGAGTTTGCCTTTGCTGTGAAAGCGATGGCGGAAGCAGATGTAGCAATCCTGCCAGCCCACCAGCTGGGTCGTCAGCTCGAATTTCTGCGGGAATTTCATCATCCGGTAGAAGGTGATGGATTCATGCTGGATGATCGGGCTCCAGCCACGCTTGCGGTAGGTCATCAGCGCACCCGTCCGGCCCATATAATTCATGGTCCCCAGATCGGTGAAGGACGAATAGCGCGAATTCGTCATATGCCCCAACGGATCCTGATCGCCGATCCAGACGGCCGACCGGATCGTGTGCACATCCATCAGCCCCGTCCGGTTCTTCGTGAAGAAGGCGGGAAGAAATATACGAAGAAACCTGAAGAACAGATTCATGGACTTACTCTACCTCGTGCACACCCGATTATGGTAAACAGAGATTTCGTCCTGAAGCATCAGATCACGCTGCGTCATTGGGATCCCCTCGTCTTGCGCGCTCACCTGTAACGGAGTGAGCCGGCAGAGAGGGCCTCAGCAAGTCGCGGGCCAGAATTGCAGTAAACATTACGCAAGGCAGAAAAAAACCGGCACATTCTGTGCCGGTTTCAGTCTTGATGGAGAAGCACCAGAGCGTTGCTTCATTTAGTCTATGCGTGAGAGGCCTCCGGGTTCCTTTTTCAGGAAATGCCTTGGTTAACGGGCCCCTCGCCGGCATTAACACGCGACCGGCCATACAGGATCAGGAGCGCAACCAGCCCGATGGAAGTGCCCTGACTGGAAAAAAGTTCGAGCATGAGCGCGAAGAACCAGCCGGGAATAGAGGTGCGTGTCTGGGCCTCGACGAGGATGTCACCCGTGCCGGTGCCGAGCAATTCGGCATTGGCTGTTTCGATCCGGACTAGGAGGTCGTCGCGCCGGCGCGCCAGACCCAACTCGTTCTGGGCATCGCGATAGGGCTTCTGGTGTGTCCGCCCCACGCGCTCGACTTCCTCAATATAGGCTTCCAGCCCCTCAACCGAGCGCGTTTCGGGCGGTATGCCCTCCAGCTGACGCCGCCAGTCGGCGATCTGTGTTTGAAGAACGTCCCGGTTTGACCCGGCACGTACCAGCTCCGCCTCGGCCGCCTGATTGTTCGCAGCGATGTACATTTGCGTTCCGACAATGGACGTCCCGCCACCAGCCAGCGCAAACAACAGCGCGCGCACGCCTTCTTTCATTCGGTGATTGGCGGTGTGCCAGTAGAAGAAGGTGAAGCCGCCGAACGAGATGATCGCCGCAATCACGCCGGTCCATCCCCACACGCCCGACTGGAGCGGATCCGCGACCGATTGGGAAAAGGCCTGGTAGTTTGCAAAGCCGGACAGGGCAGCCGCAGCGAGGCCCGCCCCCAGGAAGACAAGCGCCAAGAGCGTAATGATAATTCGCTCGCCCGTATGACGGCCTTCGCGGGCTGCCTTGCGCGCCTGCTTTTCCTCCTGCCGCATTTCCTTTTCGGACCGGACCCGCTGCCCTTCCCCCAGATGCATCACCTTGGGCTCAGCCCGCACCACGGCCTGGGTCGCGCGAATAGGCGCTTCGGAGAACTCGGCATCGAGTATGGCCGGTGCCTGGGCTTCATGCGCCAGGTCACCGCTCTCCAATGCGCGGACAAGGTCGCGGAACGAGCCGGACTGTCCGCAATTGCTGCAATGAAATCTTTCGGTTCGCTGGTTCAGCGTGAGGCTGTTGTCGCCAGCCTCGATACAATCCTGCGTCAGGCGGCAGACACTTTTCAGCTCGGCCTCATCCTGGCTGGAATCCAGATCCAGCCCGAGGTCGCGGAGCCGTTGCAGATCAAATTGGCGACGGTCGTCCGCCATGCAGCGCCTCCCACAATAGCCCGGCACATGTTCCCGACGTGTTCTAGCGGGTTCAGGGCCAGTTCGTCACCCCCGGACCGCACGTTCCGGTCACGACTGCGTCAACGATGAGGTTCCATCTTTACGACAGCCGTCCTGCGGCCTTAAGTCTGTGTTAATCTGGCCCGCCGGACACTTCTAAAAAACCAAGGCCCGCACAGGCGAGGCTTTCAGGAGGACCCTCAATGACGTTGCCGCGTTCGCTCGCCATTCCAAAGACATGGAAGAATTTCAATTATGCGAGCTTCTTTTCAGCCTTCGGCTATCCGGCACTCGGCCTGGCGCTGTTCATCACCATGATCGTGCTTGGCGTTGCCCTGAGCCAATTGACCTTCCATTGGTGGTATGTCCCACTCGCCATCGCCGTGATCGGGGCATCGATCTTCGTTTGCAATGCCGGCATCGGGCCGCTCCACCGCATCCTTCAGCATCGCGCAGGTGAACTGGCAATGCCGGGTCAGATCGTGACCATGCTGAATCTCGTCATCGCCATGCAGGGTAATGTGAAGGACTGGGTGAACTATCACTCCCAGCACCATCGCTTTTCAGACAAGCCGGGTGATCCGCACAATCCGTTCGAGTCCAAGCGCTGGGCCTGGGTTGGCTGGATCCTTTGGCGTGACCACCGCGACACCCAGCGCCCTCTGGCAATGTGGTTGAAGAACCAGCCAGCTGTAGTGTGGATGGACCGCTTCTATAATGAGATCAGCCTCGTCGTTCATCTTGTGATCCCGGCCGCGATCTATCTGATCGTCTGGGCCGCTGGTGGCTCATTGCTGCTAACTGCGCTGATCCATGCGTCGGTTGTGATTGGCCGCGCCATTCAGTTCCACGCCACCGTTTATGGCATCAACGTGCTGGGCCATCTGAAAACCCCAATCTGGGCTGACCATATGATGGCGCTGTTGACAGGCGGCGAAGCCTTCCACGACCATCATCACGACCAGCCCATCAGCGCGCTGCACCGTCCGCGCCGCGGTGTGTGGAACCGGATTGTCGACTATAATGGCACGATCCTTCTGGTCATGGAAAAGATCGGATGGGTGCGGAATCTGAAAATCGCGCCCCAGTTCGCCTGACTCGTCGATCCTGAAATTTCTGGTCACGGCAGCGAAAATGAACAGCTGCTCATATTCACCGGGTGCGGACAGTCGTTCGCACCCGATTTCCTTTCTAACAACGCGTTAATGCCACATGTGTGCCCGATTTCGCCCGGAGATTAACTTGCATCAGGCCGGGTGGCCCGATGTAGATTTCTGGACAGGGATGTACGCATGAAAAAGCTCATCACAACACTCGCCGCCGGCGCAGCCGCCATCGCCCTGATGGGGCCGGCTTCGGCCAAGATACCTGCACCGGAGCCGGATGATGATCCGGGGGCGGTGCATTCCTACATCCTGCTCGACCGCACCGGCTCGATGAGCAGCATCTGGGACGAAGCCCTCACTTCGGTGAATGCCTACGCAGCCAGCGTCGGTGAGGCCGATGAAGGGGAGATCGAGGGCAGCGACATCGAAACCGATGTGACGCTGGCCATCTTCGATTTTCAGGAGAGCATGCAGTTTGATGTCTTGCGCGAGAAAGTCGGCGCCGAAGACTGGACGGATGTTACCAATGAGGAAGCCAATCCGCGGGGGATGACGCCCCTGTTCGACGCAATTGGCCGGATGGTGTCGCTGGCCGAGGCTGACGACCCGGAAAAGGCTGTGATCGTGATCATGACGGACGGCCTGGAGAACTCATCTCGTGAGCTTACCCGCGATGGCGCCAAGGCTGCGCTCGACAGGGCCGAAGCAAAAGGCTGGGAAGTCGTCTTCCTCGGCGCAGAATTTGCCCGCTTTGACGATGCCGAAGCCGTTGGCGTCTCCGCCTCGAAGACCATGGCCGTCGGCCAGGGCTCGATGCAGGATTCCATGTCGGCGCTGGCCAAGAAATCCCGCGCCTATGGCAAGGGCGAGGAAGCAGAGATCATCTTCAATGACGAAGATCGCGCGATTGCTGACGAGGAAGGCGTAAAACAACGCAAGGGACAGTAAAGGGGACGACCGGGAGCCGGGCTCCCTTTCCGTCCTCGTAGCCCGCTTCCATTAAAGAGGCCCGCCCCCGAGAACCGGGAGCGGGCCTTTGAAGCGTTTCTGAAACGGCGTGAACCGATCAGCGCGGAGCCATGCGAATGGCACCGTCGAGGCGCACGTCTTCGCCGTTGAAGTAGCCATTGGTGATCATCTCGCAGGCGAGCGATGCATACTCGTCCGGATTGCCGAGACGGGCCGGGTTTGGCACCGAGGCGGCCAGCGCCTGTTTCACATTGTCCGGTGCGCCCTGCATCAGCGGGGTGTTGAAGATGCCCGGCAGGATCGTGTTGACGCGGATCAGTTCGCGGGCAAGATCGCGCGCGATTGGCAGGGTCATGCCGACCACACCGCCCTTGGAAGCCGAGTAGGATGCCTGTCCCATCTGGCCGTCTTCCGCGGCAACAGACGCCGTGTTCACGATTGCGCCGCGCTCGCCTTCAATTGGATCCAGCGTCATCATGCCAGCCGCAGACTTTGCGATGCAGCGGAATGTGCCGACAAGGTTGATCTGAATAATCATGTTGAACTTGTCGAGCGGGAAGTGGGTGATCTCGCCTGTCTCGCGATTGCGGCTGGCCGTCTTGATGGCGTTGCCCGTGCCGGCGCAATTGACGAGGATGCGTTCCTGGCCGATGGCGGCGCGGGATTTGGCAAAACCGGCGTCTACAGACTCTTCATCGGTGACGTTCACCTTGCAGAAGACACCGCCGAGTTCCTTGGCGAGAGCTTCGCCCTTCTCTTCATTGAGATCGAAAAGAGCGACTTTCACGCCCTGCGAAGCCAGTTTACGAGCGGTTGCAGCACCGAGGCCAGACGCGCCACCTGTAATAACGGCAGAGATATTCGAGTTCAGTTCCATGGGCTGCTGCCCTCCCTTGTTTTTGTTGATACACTGTTGGTCTATAGTGCTGACAGGAGTTCGCAATGTCTGACGCAGCGGAAATTATCAACATGGTTCAGGATGCCGAGGGACGGTTCACGCCGCAATCGGTTGAGCGCATGGAACGTCGCACGAAAGGTCTCGTGCCCAAGCTGCTGCGCGTTGCCGGAAAGATCCCGTTCGCGGATGACCTTGCGGCAGCCTATTTTGCTGCGCGCGATCCGAGCACGCCGCTGAAGGCCAAAGGCGTGCTGTTTGCCGCCGGCGCCTATTTCGTGATGCCCGTCGATTTGCTGCCGGATTTCCTGGCCGGACTCGGCTTCACCGATGATGCGACCGTCCTGGCCACCGCCCTCGGCATTGTCGGCATGCATGTCAAGGACACGCATCGCGGAATGGCGCGACGCCTGCTCCGCCTGCCGGAACCGGTAAAGCAGGACTGATCCTTATGACCCCCGACTTTCTTGCGCTGGCAGGCGCCATCGCGCTTGGCGTGCTTTTCTGGGTCTTCTGGTGCTGGCGCGCCGGAAGCAGCATTCCGCGCGTGGTCGTGAAGACAGGCTCGACGACTCTTCTGGCCCTGTTCGCGTATCTGGCCGGGGGACCACTCCTGCTCGTAGCGGCGCTGGCGCTCTCATCGCTTGGGGATGCGTTTCTCGCTCTGGACGGTGAGAAATGGCTGAAGCCCGGCATGGCGGCGTTCTTCCTCGCGCATGTCGCCTATGTTGTCCTTTTCTGGGGCCTGCCCCTGGCGGAGAAGAACTGGCTCGTTCCTGCGGCGCAGTTCGGGCTTGCGCTTGGCGGCGTGGCCTATGTGCGCTGGCTGTCCCCTTCCCTGGGCGACATGCGCATCCCGGTATTTGCCTATACGGGCATCATCCTGCTGATGGGCGTGCTCGCGCTCCGGCTGGACCCGCAATATCTGCTGGTGACGATTGGCGCGATGATGTTTGTCGCCTCCGACATGATCCTCGCGCGGCAGCTGTTCACGCGGCCCGAAGGCGCACCGCCACAGTTCGTCTCGTCGCTTCTGGTCTGGGGTCTCTACTTCTTCGGGCAGGCCCTGATCGCCTGGGGCATGATCGCCACAACAGCCTAGCGCGGCTTGTCACCATTGATCGTGGCCCGGCGCATGTGGCGGCGGTGGCCGTGATAATCATTCAGCGCGTAATGCCAGACACAGCGATTGTCCCACATCGTCACGTCGCCTTCCTGCCAGCGCACGCGGCAGGTGTTGCGCTCTTCCCGTGACAGGTCGAACAAATAATTGAGCAGCGCCCGGCTTTCCTTGCGGCTCCAGCCGGCAAAGCGCAGCGTGAAAGCCGGGTTGATGAACAGGCCCTTGCGGCCCGTCTCCGGATGCGTGCGGATGACGGGGTGTTCGTATTCCGGCGCATCGGGGGCGGCTTTGGCATCCATCGACTGGCGCACGGCGGCGGAATAGCCATCGGCGCCGTATTCCTTGCTGGCCGTATGGATGGCGGTCATCCCTTCGAGGGTCTTCTTCAAGCCATCGGACAGGCGGTCATAGGCGGCCTGCTGGTCAGCGAATAATGTGTCCCCGCCATAGGGCGGCACGTCGATGGCATGCAGGACCGAGCCGAGCGCTGGCTCCTCAAGGAAGCTCATGTCGGAATGCCAGCCGCCGCCGAAATTTGTTTTCTCGTCCGGTTCCTTGATGATTTCCATCAGTTCCGGATGGTCGTCCATACCCTTCACATAGGGGTGGATGTTCAGCGTGCCGAACCGACGAGCAAACGCCTTCTGCTGGTCTGGCGTCAGGCCATTCTGGCCGCGCAGGACGATCACTTTGTGATCGAGAAAGGCCTGATGGATTTCATCAAAGGCGGCATTGGAGAGGCCGCCGATCAGGTCAGCCCCATGGATTTCTGCGCCGAGTGTGCCCGACAGGCGGTGAATGGTGAGGGTCATGAGCTGAAATGAAGCACCCCGCTGCGCGGGACGCAATAATGTCATTTGCGCCCTCCATGGAAATGTGAGACAGACGCGGCGGGCCAGGCGCCCCCAACGGCGCCCAGCCTATCTGTGAGGATAGGAGTAAAAACAGATGACGAATGTCGCCAAACCCGGCGTGCTGCCAGCATGCCCGCACTTTTCTTCCGGCCCGACCGCTAAGCGTCCCGGATTTTCCCTCGAAAAACTCGAAACTGCCGCTCTTGGCCGCTCGCACCGTTCCGGCGATGCGAAGAAGAAGCTGAAGGCTGCCATTGATCGCTCCAAGGCCATTCTTGGCATTCCGGACGACTATCGCGTGGCCATCGTGCCTGCGTCTGACACCGGCGCCGTCGAAATGTGCATGTGGTCCATGCTGGGCGCGAAGCCCGTGGACGTGTTCGCCTGGGAAAGCTTTGGCCAGGATTGGGTCACTGATGCCACCAAGCAATTGAAGCTGCCTGAGTGCGAAACATATGGCGCCGACTATGGCGAGCTGCCGGATTTCTCCAAGGCGCGCGATGATGCCGACATCATCTTCACCTGGAACGGCACGACGTCTGGCGTGCGCGTGCCGAACGCCGACTGGATCAAGCCGAACCCCGACCGCGTCGTGATCTGCGATGCGACCTCGGCCGCCTTCGCGCAGGATATCGAATGGGCCAAGCTCGATGTCGTGACCTATTCCTGGCAGAAATGCCTCGGCGGTGAAGCGGCCCACGGCATGCTGATCCTGTCGCCGAACGCCGTGCGCCGTCTCGAAACCTATACGCCGGACCGGGCCCTGCCGAAGCTGTTCCGCATGACCAAGGGCGGCAAGCTGAACGAAGACCTCTTCGCTGGCGCCACGATCAACACGCCCAGCATGCTGTGCGTGGAAGACTATCTGCAGGCGCTCGACTGGTGCGAAAGCCTGGGCGGCTGGAAGGGTATGAAAGCCCGCTCCGATGAGAGCCTTGCACATCTCACGGACTGGGTCGCCAAGACCGACTGGGTCGATTTCCTCTGTCCGGATGCGGATGTCCGCTCCAATACGGGCGTGACCTTCAAGATCGTTGATCCCCGCGTGGCCGGTCTCGACGAGGACGCCCAGCGCGCCTTCGTGAAGGCGATGATGAAACGGCTGGAAGCCGAGAATGCCTGCTTTGACGCGGCCGGATACGCAAAGGCTCCTCCGGGACTGCGCATCTGGTGTGGTGGTTCCGTTGAGCCGTCCGACGTCGCCAAGCTGACGCCGTGGCTCGACTGGGCCTTCGCCCAGGAAGCTGCAACGCTCTAGCCCGCGCACCTATTCAAAAGAGATACTGAACATGACCAAAGTTCTGATTGCTGACAAACTCAGCCCCGCCGCCGTGGACATCTTCAAGGCCCGTGGCATCGAAACCGACATCAAGGTCGGCCTGTCCAAGGACGAGCTGATCGAGATCATCCCGCAATATGACGGCCTCGCCGTGCGGTCGGCCTGCAAGCCGGACGCCGACGTGATCGCCGCCGCCGACAAGCTGAAAGTCATCGGCCGCGCCGGGATCGGCGTCGACAATATCGACATCAAGGCGGCCACCGCCAAGGGCGTGGTCGTGATGAACACGCCGTTTGGCAACGCCATCACGACGGCCGAGCACGCCATTGCGATGATGTTCGCCGCTGCCCGCCAGATCCCTGCCGCGAATGCCGAGACGCAAGAGGGCAAATGGCCGAAGTCTGGCTATATGGGTACGGAGGTCTCCTACAAGACCCTCGGCCTGATCGGCTGCGGAAACATCGGCAGCCGCGTCGCCGAGCGCGCCATCGGCCTGAAGATGAAGGTCGCCGCCTATGATCCGTTCCTGACGGATGAACGCGCCGTGGAACTGGGGGTCGAAAAGGTCGAACTCGAAGACCTCCTCGCCCGCGCAGACGTCATCACACTGCACGTTCCGCTGACGGAGCAGACCAGGAATGTCCTTTCCCGCGAAGCGCTGGAGACCACAAAGAAGGGCCTGATCCTGGTCAATTGCGCACGCGGTGGTCTCGTCGACGAGGAAGCCGTGAAAGACCTGCTCGAAAGCGGGCATATCCAGGCGGCTGCCTTTGACGTGTTCGCTGTAGAACCCGCCAAGGACAATGTGCTGTTCGGCACGAAGAACTTCATCGCCACGCCGCACCTTGGCGCGGCCACGGCCGAGGCGCAGGAGAATGTTGCCCTGCAGGTCGCCGAACAGATGTCGGACTATCTTCTCTCCGGCGCGGTGACCAATGCGCTGAACATGCCGTCGATCACCGCCGAGGAAGCCCCCCGCATCAAGCCGTTTGCAGCGCTGGCGGAAAAGCTCGGCAGCTTTGCCGGACAGATTTCGGATTTCGGCTATGATGAAGTCGTCATCGAATATGAAGGCGAAGTCGCCGACCTGAACCGCAAGCCCCTGACGGCGGCCTTGCTGGCCGGTATGCTGCGCGCCTCGCGCGGTGATGTGAACATGGTGTCCGCCCCGGCGATCCTTGCCGACAGCGGCGTCAAGCTGACCGAGACCAAGACCGAGGACAGCCCGGTCTATGACAGCCTGATCCGCGTCAAGGTGAAGACCAAGGCCACGAAGAACGCCCCCGAGGGCGGCTGGCGCACACTGGCCGGAACGATCATCGCCGGCCAACCGCGCATTGTCGAAGTGAAGGGCATGGCGCTGGAAGGCGATTTCTCGCCGGTCACGCTCTACGTCAACAATCTCGACAAGCCGGGCTTCATCGGCGCGCTTGGCCAATTGCTGGGCGAGTCGGGCATCAATATCGCCACCTTCCACCTTGGCCGCACGGCGGCTGGCGAAGAAGCCATTGCGCTGATTGGCATTGATGCGGCGCCGCCCGCAGACATGATGGAAACGCTCGAGGCCCTGCCCCAGGTCCGTTATGCGAAAGTGCTGACCTTCTAGGGCCTCACGCCGCGTTTCATACCGGACGCGCATAAATCCTATTCAATCAGGGCGGGCTGTTCCACGGAATGGCCCGCCTTATTTGCTCCTTTCAACATGAAAGGGTTTCCCATGGCGAAGATCGCAATCGTTTATCATTCCGGCTATGGCCATACGGCCAAGGTCACCGAACATGTCCGCAAGGGCGCTGCAGAGGCCGGGTCAGACGTCACCCTCTACAAGGCCGAGGATCTCGCTTCCCCGGAGAGTGGCCCCTGGGACGAGCTCGCAGCCGCCGACGCCATCATCTTTGGCGCGCCGACCTATATGGGCTCAGCCTCTGCCCCGATGAAACAATTCATGGACGCCTCCTCCAAGGCCTGGTTCACCGATGCCTGGAAAGACAAGATCGCCGCAGGCTTTACCAATTCCGGCTCTCTGGCCGGCGACAAGTCCGGTACGCTCGCCCAGTTCGCCACCCTCGCCGCCCAGCAAGGCATGATCTGGGTGAATTTCGGCATGAAGTCCGGCTTCAATGCCTCCAGCCACCAATTCGGTGAAGCCCTCAACCGCGCCGGTCATTCCAACGGTCTCGCCACTCAGGCCCTGACCGATCTGTCGGCCGAGGACGGCCCGGATGCCGCCGACCTGAAAACCGCTGAACTGTTTGGCGAGCGTGTCGCAAAAGCCACCCTTCGCTGGGTTCGTGGCAAGGCGTAACGGAACGCGCTTGACGGCGCGGCGTTGACTTCCATCTTGGGGATTAACCTTACAAAGGGGTAATGAATGAATCGCGCCGTCACTTTCCTTCTCTCGACACTTGCCTTCACCGCCGGAACCGCCCAGGCCGACATTGTCAGCGAGGCCCGGCTGGGCGTCATGCAGGAGAATATCTGCGTCCTCGACTGCGACAATGCCGACAAGGAGCCGGGCCAGAATATCAGCGCCGAACTCCTGTTCGCCTCCCCGGATTTTCTCGACCTCATCTGGAGCCCGAAGCCTTACGTCATGGGCAGCCTGAACACGCAGGGCGATACGAGTTTCGGGGGCTTTGGCCTTCACTGGTCGTTCCAGTTTGCGGACAAATGGGCCTTCGAGCCAAGCTTTGGCTATGTCGTGCATGACGGCGAACTGGCGAGCCCCTTCCCGCAGGGCGATCCCCAAGGCGATGCTTTCACCGAAGAGCATGTCCTGTTCGGCTCGCGTGACCTGTTCCGGACCACATTCGGCCTCCACTACGACATCAACGAGACCTGGGGCACGGAGCTGATGTATGAGCATCTGAGTCATGGTCAGGTGCTCGGAAACGGCCGCAACCAGGGCATCGACAATATCGGCGTGCGGGTGTCCTACACGTTTGACGATTAGGGCTCGCGCTGCGGAACCCCTTGTGAAACGCAGGCATCGTGACACTCTCTCCCCAAAATATAATGGGAGAGAACACGCATGCCGGATAAGCATATTGTCATCATCGGGGCTGGCCTTGGCGGCCTGACTGCGGCCATCAAGCTGCAGGAAGCCGGCTACGCCTACACGATCCTGGAACAGGCAGACCGGGTCGGCGGGACGTGGGCGCAGAATACGTATCCCGGATGCGCCTGTGACGTGCCGGTGGCCGCCTACCAGCTCTCCTTCGCGCAATCCATGAACTGGACGCGCGTCTTCCCGCAACAGGCGGAAATCCAGGCCTATGCCGAGGAAATCACAGATCGTTACCAGCTGCGCCCGAACCTCCGCCTGAACGAGGCCGCAGAGGAAGCCGTCTGGAATGAAGATACAAAGACATGGAGCGTCACGACCGCAAAGGGCGACACGATCGAAGCGGACGCTGTCATCGGCGCGCTCGGCCAGCTGAACCGCCCCTTCTGGCCGGACATTCCCGGCAAGGACAGTTTCAACGGCCCGGTGATGCATTCGGCTGAATGGGACCATTCGGTCGACCTTGAGGGCAAGCGTATCGCCATCATCGGCTCAGCGGCCAGCGCGGTTCAGATCATCCCGGAAGTCGCGAAGACCTGCGCCAAGGTCGGCGTGTTCCAGCGCTCGCCCAATTGGGTGATCCCGCGCAATGACCGCTTCATTGCCCCGGAAGAAATGGCGCTCATGTTCACCATTCCGGAAAAGGCGATGGAATTCGCTGAAATGAACCGCAAGCTGATCTACGAGAATGCCGACTATTTCTTCTGGCAGGCTTTCCAGTGGACCCCCGAAGGCCGGGCGCACTTCACGCGCCTTGCGACCGACCATCTGCACGAACAAGTGCCAGACGAGGCGCTGCGCAAGAAGCTGACGCCGGATTACCCCGTCGGCTGCCGCCGCATCCTGATTTCGGACGATTACTTCACCACGCTGATGGAGCCGAATGTCGAACTGATCACCGAGCACATCGCGGAGATCGTGCCGGAGGGCATCAAGACCGTGGACGGCAAAGTGCATGAGTATGACGTGATCGCCTTTGCCACCGGGTTCGAAACGACTGGCTGGCGATGGTCGGTGGATGTGGTCGGGCGGAATGGCCAATCCATCGCCGATGCGTGGGAAGATGGCCCGGAGGCTTATCTCGGCATCACCGTGAACGGGTTTCCGAACCTCTTTGTCCTCTACGGCCCGAACACCAATCTCGGCCACAACTCCATCACCTTCATGCTGGAACGTCAGGTCGAATACACGATCAAGGCCCTGCAGGCGCTGGACGAGAAAGGCGCCGCCGCCCTCGTTCCGACCGAAGCGGCCCAGGAGGCCTTCAACAAGGATCTGCAGGAAAAGCTCTCGAAAACGGTCTGGGCCGATCCGGCCTGCAACAGCTGGTACAAGACCGGCTCCGGCAAGATCACCCAGAACTGGGGCGGCCACACCCGCGCCTATGCCGACGCCGTCGCCGAGGTGAAGCTGGAGGATTATGAGCTGGTGTGACCACTGATGATGAATCTCAGCTCTATATCTAGCAAGTGACAGAGAAACCGGTTCCGCCACTGACACGGGAAGCTGGTCCAGCCCCAAGCCGGACACTAGCTTCGGTGAACCCAACTACAAGAAAAAAAGGCTCTCATCGACCACAGGACCAAAGCGCAATGTATATTGAGCTCGTTCCATGTGAACGCGGTTCACCGAAATCACCTTAACTCTCCCATCCTTAATAGGGTGATCAAAGAGTAAGAGGTTTGGAACCAGTTTACTTTTCTGTTGGCCTCTGAGCTGCGGAATCGCTCGAACGGGCATGCCCTTGATTGCTTGAAAATAGTGGTGGCCCGTCCGCAATGAGCTGAAGTGTGATGGAACGAATAGACCGTCGTAGCCCGCATTCTTCGCACCCAACGCGATGGCTCGACTTATTTCATAAGAGTGGGGTCCAGCCTGAAACAAATATTGGATGGCTAAATCCAAACTTCCGAACCAGTCGCCCTTCTCCTCTAAATGGTGCGTCAGGTCCAACAACTTTAGGTCTTGCGAACCAACCAACGAGGCAAAGTAAGCGTTGTCTGAAACATGCACACGACACTCATGGAGACATGTCTGAATATCTGGCGAACAGTACATCACCGATAAGTTCTTTGAGTCCCACCTTCCATTTCCGGATCCCATATCTTTGGGAGGACTGTCATATTGAGCGTGTTCGGATGGGTCGCCACTTGGGTTATTCCCCACGCGGAAAAAAACTTGGTCTTTTGGAAGAAGATACAAAGGGTATTCTTGCAGAATACGATGAACTATCGCCGGTCTTTGTCTCTTTTTTCTTAGTGCTTTAAGTGGCTCCACCTCACCAAGCATCCAAAGTGGTGGGCCGTATTCAAAAAAGCCCATTCCCAATATCTCTTCGAATATCTCCAAATCCGGGATTTTCGCGTTTTTGATGTTAGACGTTGTCTGATTGTGCTCATTGAAAACCAATAGCGGTGCCCGACCATAATCGACCTCGTGCATGGTACCGAGCGAGTAAAACCGATACGCTAACACCATTGCCGTTTTCTGCGTTATCATCAGGCCATTCTTGGATTTGCAGCGAGGGCAAGCCCCGATATTCTCGGTCAGGTTTTGAGTTTCTAATCGCAAGCCAATGTCTGAGAAGCACTCTGAGCATGCAACGGCTTTCTCATCATCATACGTATCAGAAAAAAATGGGTAAGCTGGTTCAAATGTTTCGATCATTTTTTGAAAGTTCTCACCAAGTTTTCTGGTGGGCTTTTCATCGCTCATCGCATCAATCCACAGTTACCAATTAGGAGGGATTATCAACCACAGTTAGCGGATTGAAAAGCTGTGGCTTTGCGAGAAACAAGCGGAAAAGTGTTCTCGGCAAGTCGGAATAGCGAGGATTTGTCCCCTCCCATCGCCCCCGTTCACGAGGATAAGCGCCCCCCAGTTCGTCTGACGAATACCGCCCCCACACTTGGGCCCATGAGTGTTGACCGGTCTTTCCTCAGCATGGGGCTGGAACTTGCGGAGCGCGCGCTGACCGATCTGGTCGCGCGCGACAATCTGCATCTGCGGCCCGAAAAGATGCCGCGCACGCGCCGGGCGAAGGCAAATGGCCGGTTGAAACAAATTGAACAGATCATTCGCCGGCTGCTCACCCTCATGGCCCTCAGCCTGCACATCGTGTTCGCGCCGCCGCGCAAGCGTGCGCCAGCCCCCGGCCTGCCGGAGGGCGTCGAACTTGTCACCTTCCCCGGTGCGGCAGACCCCTGTTTCGCGCTGCTGCCCCGTGCGGGCGGCCCATTTCCCTCTGGACCGGTTATGGACACTTTCGGGACCTCTTATGGACCACAAGGACCGGTCCCGACCGCAAGACTGCTCGCGCGCATCCGGGCGATCCGCCGCGTCCTGAAATCCCCGGACAGCGCCGCCAAGCGCCTTGCCCGCTCCCTCCAGCGCCTCAAGGCCAGCGGCGAACCGAGGCCCATGGCGGGCCATGCGCACAGCGCGTTCCGGCTGTCCCCGGAACTCGGGGCGCTGTCCACGGCGCTGCCGGGGCTCCTCAATGCCTCGCTTGAGGCGACATGGGAGGAGTCCGGCTGAGCCCGCGCCACACCCAGACCGATTGCCGGAGCGCAGGCCGCGTGTCCGGATAGGGGCGCATCCTCTCCTGCCTGCGACAAAGGGATTTCATTCCCCCCTCTTGCAATTGGTGGCCAAATCCTGCCCATGTCGCCGCGGACTTTGCAGGAGCAGGAATCATGGCCGGAGTAGTGGTTGTCGGGGCCCAATGGGGCGACGAAGGCAAGGGCAAGATCGTCGACTGGCTGTCCAGCCGCGCCGATGTCGTGGTCCGTTTTCAGGGCGGCCACAATGCCGGCCACACGCTGGTCATTGACGGCAAGGTTTTCAAGCTGGCCCTGCTGCCCTCCGGCCTTGTGCGCGGCGGCAAGCTCTCGGTCATCGGCAATGGCGTCGTGGTTGATCCCTGGCACATGCTGCAAGAGATAAAGGGCATCCAGGCCCAGGGCGTCGAAGTGACACCTGAGACGCTTGTGCTCGCCGACAATGCCTCGCTCATCCTCCCCTGGCACAAGGATATTGACGCGGCCCGCGAAGGCGCGCTCGGCGCCAGCCAGATCGGCACCACGAAGCGCGGCATCGGCCCGGCCTATGAAGACCGCGTCGGCCGCCGCGCGATCCGCGTCGCAGACCTTGCCGACCCCGCCGCCCTCGACATGAAGATCGAGCGCCTTCTGGCCCACCACAAGCCGCTGCGCATCGGTGTCGGCCTGCCGGAGCCGGACGGGGAAGCCCTGAAGGCCGAACTCCTGAAGATCGCGGACCAGATCCTGGCCTATGCCAAACCCGTCTGGAAACTGCTCGACGAACAGGTCCGCGCCGGCAAGCGCATCCTGTTCGAAGGCGCGCAAGGCGTGATGCTGGATGTCGACCACGGCACGTATCCCTTCGTCACCTCGTCCAATGTGGTGGCAGGAAACGCCTCTGCCGGCTCAGGCGTTGGCCCCGGCGCAATCTCCTACGTGCTGGGCCTCGCAAAGGCTTATACTACGCGCGTCGGTTCCGGCCCCTTCCCCACCGAACAGGATAATGAGATCGGCGACCGCCTCGGCACCGTCGGCCGCGAGGTCGGCGTGAATACGGGCCGTGCCCGCCGGTGCGGCTGGTTCGACAGCGTCATGGTGCGTCAGGCCTGCGCGACCTCCGGTGTCACCGGCCTCGCCCTGACCAAGCTCGACGTGCTGGACGGCTTTGACGAGATCAAGGTCTGCGTCGCCTACAGGCTGAATGGCGAGACGATTGACCACTACCCTGCCGGCCTGACCGATCAGGCCGCTGTGGAGCCAGTCTATGAGACGCTTCAGGGCTGGAAAGGCTCGACAGCCGGTGCGCGCTCCTGGGCGGACCTTCCGGCTGAAGCGGTCAAATATGTTCGCCGCCTCGAAGAACTGGTCGGCAAACCCTGCGCCCTCGTCTCCACCTCGCCGGAACGCGAGGACGTGATCCTGATGAAGGACCCGTTCGAGGGCTAGCAGACGGTTGCCATCTTTTTAGGTAGCCCAGCTGGAACTGACACGCCGCGACCTTGTTGATCAGGACAGACAACAAGGAGACCGGACATGTCCGACACTATGAACAAGACTGAAATCGACGCCCTCAACGACGTCACCAAAGTGCTGATCGATAGCCAAAAGGGCTACGAGAAGTGCGCTGATCTCACGGACGAAAGCTTCGGCTTTCGCGCGCAGTTCCAGCAACGCGCCAGTGACCGCGCGGCCCTGATCAGCCGCTTCCAGCAGCAGGTGCAGACACTTGGCGGCGAGCCTCAGACAGATGGTGGCGCCATGGGCGCACTGCATCGCGGCTTCACGGACTTCTCTTCCCTGTTCCGCGATGACAAGAAGGCAGCGCTCTCAGCCATTGATGATGGCGAAGAGCACCTCGCAAAGGCGATCAAGGACCGGCTGGAAAAGTCCGAAGTTCAGGGCCAGGCCCGCGCGCTGCTCGAAGAAGCGTATTCAAGCGCGCGTGAAGGCGAGAGCTTTGCTGACAGCATGACCTCATAAGAGGCCCAATGCAGCAGAAATATCGGGGCGGCCCCTTTTTGGGGCTGCCCCTTTTTTGTTTTTCAGAGGGTAACTCAGAAAGCCGCCTGCCATGAGGAACCAACCGCGCCCTGGCGCCGTTAGAAATAGTATTCCTCTTAACTAACGGAATTCTCTCATGTCAGACAAACCAGACCTTCACCTCGACGAAGGTGGCGCACCTCATCAGACGACTGAGGATGGCCACGAAACCATGACCACCCAGCAAGGTGTCCCGATCGCCGACGACCAGAACCATCTGAAAGCTGGTGCACGCGGGCCGATGCTGACCGAAGATTTCATCTTCCGTGAAAAGATTTTCCACTTTGACCATGAGCGCATTCCTGAACGTGTCGTGCATGCCCGCGGCTATGGTGCGCATGGCTATTTCGAGACGCTCGACACGTTGGAAGACATCACCACGGCAGACATTTTCCAGAGAAAGGGTGAGAAGACGAATGTCTTTGCCCGTTTCTCCACGGTGGCTGGCAACAAGGGCTCGCCCGATGTGGCGCGCGATGTGCGTGGGTTTGCCGTGAAATTCTACACGAAGGAAGGCAACTGGGATATTGTCGGCAACAACATCCCCGTCTTCTTTATCCAGGATGCCATCAAGTTTCCAGATTTAATCCATGCTGCCAAGCCTGCCCCGGATCGCGGCTTCCCGCAGGCTCAGACAGCGCATGACAATTTCTGGGATTTCATCTCCCTGTCACCGGAATCCATGAACATGGTGATGTGGATCATGTCAGACCGAACCATTCCGCGTTCATTCCGCTTCATGGAAGGCTTCGGCGTCCACACATTCCGGTTCGTGAATGCAGAGGGCAAAGCGACCTTTGTGAAGTTCCACTGGAAACCAAAACAGGGCCTCCAATCGGTGGCCTGGAACGAAGCGCTCAAGATCAATGGCGCCGACCCGGATTTCCACCGCCGAGACCTGTGGGGTGCCATCCAGATGGGTGACTATCCTGAGTGGGAGCTCGGCGTGCAACTGTTCGACGAGGAATTTGCCGAGAATTTCGAGTTCGACGTGCTCGACGCGACCAAGATCATACCCGAAGAACAAGTGCCGGTTCGCATTGTCGGGCGCATGGTCCTGAACCGTGTCGTCGATAATTTCTTCGCCGAGACCGAACAGGTCGCCTTCTGTACCCAGAACATTGTGCCCGGCGTCGACTTCACGGCCGACCCGCTGCTGCAGGGCCGCAACTTTTCCTATCTGGACACCCAGTTGAAGCGCCTTGGTGGTCCGAACTTCACGCATATCCCGATCAACCGTCCGCAATGCCCGATGCGCCATTTTCAGCAGGATGGACATATGGCGATGGAGAACCCCAAGGGCCGCGCCAATTACGAGCCCAACAGCTGGGGACCGGAAGAAGGCGGACCGCGCGAAGATCCGGCCAAGGGATACCGGTCCTATGCCGAGCCCGGCGGCGGAGAAAAGACACGCCTGCGTCCGGAATCTTTTGCCGATCATTACAGCCAGGCCCGCCAATTCTATGTCAGCCAGACCAAGGTCGAGCAAAAGCACATGGCAGATGCCCTGACCTTCGAGCTCAGCAAGGTTCAGAAGATGGAAATCCGTCTTCGCATGCTGTCTCACCTGCTGAACATTGATGAGGATCTGGCAAAGAAAGTGGCGGATGGCCTCGGCGTGTCCGACATGCCACCAGCAGCTGACCCGGCGAGCCCGCCCATCACGGACCTACCTGCCTCCGATCCCCTGAGCATCCTGAAGAATGCTCCGGGCAGTTTCGCTGGCCGCAAGCTGGGGATCTTTGCCACCGATGGCGCGGATGCAGACCTTCTGAACGCGCTGAAAGAGGAAGTCACCTCGGCAGGCGGAATGACTATGCTGATCAGCCCGAAAGTGGGCGGGATCACGCTCAGTGACGGATCCCACATGGCGGCCGACGAAAAGATCGATGGTGGTCCATCAGTGCTCTTCGATGCCGTCGCCCTGCTGATCTCAGAAGACGGCGCAGACATGGTGAAGAACGACGCCCCGAGCCGGGATTTCGTGGCTGACGCGTTCGCGCATTGCAAATTCATCGGCTATGTCGAAACGGCCCAGCCTCTCATGGAGAAGGCCAGCGTCTGGGATGCCAAGGATGAGGGCTGCGTCGCACTCAGCAAGACCGGAGATGTACCTGGTTTCGTGAAGACACTCGGCAAGCTCCGCCATTGGGATCGCGAACCGATGGTTGACCTTGACGGCTAGGGCAAGGCCCAGCCCTGGAATTGAAACGAACATGAAGGAAGGCGGCCAGGTCGCCTTCCTTTTTTATGTGTCCATTACACGGCGGACCCATTTCGTGGTGCCTTCTTCCATGCCTTTGAATTTCGGCAGGGAGTCCAGGCGACCAACGAACAGGGCGTCCGGCTGGGCGAGGCGTTTGACGTGGTGGTAGAGCCTGGACTGCGTCTCCGGCGTTGAAACAAGAAACAGACGTTCATCCAGCTTCCGGGTCATCAGAGAGATATTGGAGGCCTGCAGCACCTTCCCGCCCGTGTAATAGACGACAAACATATCGGCGTCAGGCAAATCTGGATCAATCATGGAAACATCCCGTCATTTTTGAAATAACGCGGCAGGCTTCAGGAGGTTTCGGAAGACTTCGGAATGGTGGGCGGTACAAGGTTCGAACTTGTGACCCCTACGATGTCAACGTAGTGCTCTACCACTGAGCTAACCGCCCGATCCATTCGGAAGCAGGGGTAATGGATAATTCAGCGCGCGCCGTCAAGACGGGTTTGGCGGTGTAACGACGCAGAGGGCAATTTTCTGCAGTATTGGCTCAGGCGTTTCGGGATCTTCAGCGAAAAACCAGACCTCCCCAAACGGGTCATTTGCGGAAAATGCATGCTCTTCCACCTGGAATGAAAACCAGTGGCCGAGTTCCGAGGGCGTCAGCGAAACGATGTTCAGACCCTCGAGGGTGGAAAGGCGCAGAATGCAGTCGTCGAGGCTCATGGCTGCTGGCGCATCGAAGAAATGCCGGCCAGCATCATGGGATATGGATTTCAGCAGCTTGGGAGGCTCAATGTCAGAGCCCTCCCCCATCAGGCGGCCATCACCTTGTCGACTTCGTCGACGATTTCACGGAGATGGAACGGCTTTGACAGCACCTTGGCACCCGCAGGGGTCGGAGCCCCGGAGGACAGCGCCACAGCCGCAAAGCCCGTGATGAAGACGATCTTCATGGCCGGGTCCAGTTCGGCGCCGCGACGCGCGAGTTCGATGCCATCCAGGCCCGGCATGACGATATCGGTCAGCAGCAAGTCGAAGACTTCCCGTTCGAGTGCTGACAGGGCACTTTCACCGTCGGCATAGTCCTGGATTTCGTGCCCGGCGCGGCGCAGGGCAGCGGCCAGGAACATGCGCATGGAATCATCATCTTCGGCCAGCAATATCTTGGTCACGCGGAAAGCCCTCTTCTCGGTAGAACCCTAAGCATAAAGACCTAGTTCGGTAAATCAGGCGTGAATACGCAGCCGGGCAAAGCCGTAAATTTGCGCCGCAACTGTCCGGTGGTCGGCAAAAAGGCTTGACCTTCAGGCAAACAGGGAAACGATGTGGTGGATGACAGACGCCCCCCAATTTCTTGACAGGCCTGAACATTTTGAGCGGTCGCCCCTTCTGCCGGAGAGCGCGTCGACGATGGTTGGGTATGAAATCCCCTATCGGCTAGAAATACCGGAAAAAATGTCTGCGCCGGTTGTTTTTGCGTCGCCGCATTCCGGCAGCCTCTATCCGGGCGACATGCGCGAGGCCCTCTGTGTGCCCCTCGAGACCGTTCGCCGGACGGAAGATGCGTTTGTAGACGAGCTGTTTCGCGCAGTCCCTCACAAGGGCGGCATCCTTGTTGCGGCGAAATACGCCCGCACGGTCGCAGACCTCAACCGGGACCCAAGGGAACTGGACCCGGACATGTTCAGCGACGGCGTCCCTCGCCCATGCGGCATGCCGACCGCCCGGGTCGATGCCGGGCTGGGCTGCCTGCCCCGCGTCGCGGCCCGGGGAGAAACCATTTATGGCCGCCGCCTCACCCGCGCGGAGGGCGAAGCGCGCCTGTCCGGCATCCACGACCTCTACCATCAATGCCTCGCGACAGAGCTCGGCAGTCTGAAAGAACGCCATGGCCGCGCTTTCCTGATCGACTGTCACTCCATGCCCAGCGTCCAGCCCGGACGACGAAACCTGGCAGACATCGTGCTGGGCGACCGATTCGGCTCCAGCTGTGACCCACGCCTGACCGGACGGATTGAGCGGGCGTTTCGGGCGCACGGGTTCAGCGTGGCGCGCAATGCCCCCTATGCCGGCGGCTATACGACACGCCGCTATGGTCGGCCCAAACGCGACTTCCATGCTGTCCAGATCGAGATCAATCGCGGTCTCTATATGGATGAGCAGGCCGTGGCGACGAATTCGGGCTTTGAGCAGTTGCAGCAGACCCTGGCCGGCATTGTCGACGAGATCCTCTCAGTGGCAGACCAGATCGGCCAACGTTGATCTGACGGACCCCCACCTACTCCAATGCCTTGTTTTCAAAAAAAAGGCCGCGCTACGAGAGCGCGGCCAAGGTCAAAGGGAGGAAACGCCAGAGGCGTCTGCACCGGAGTGCATGACCAGATTTATGTTGCGGCGCACAAAACGCAACAGTTGAATTCGTAAAAGTCTGCATTTTTGAAAACCAGCCCAAATTTTAGGCAAATCTGCTTATCGGCACGCCGTTTGCGTAGGACCAGTCCGAACATCCCGTTTTGGGACTGATACCGGTCCCATACGCAAGGAGCTGAACATGGCTGATGAAACAGACCTGCACGTGGGCAAACGCCTTCGCCGCCGCCGCCGACTGCTGGGCATGACCCAGCAGGACCTTGCGAGCCAGGTGGGTGTGCGTTTCCAACAGATCCAGAAATATGAGTGCGGCGCGAACCGCATTACGGCATCTCGCCTCTACGAATTGGCCAAGGCCATGAACGTATCGGTGCAGTATTTCTTTGATGGCATTCCGGCTGCTGACGCTCCGGACGCCGCCAATGATGCCGAACGCATGGAAGGCGACATCCTCTCACAGAAAGAGACGCTGGAACTGGTCCGCGCCTATTACCGCCTCGGCGAACGCCCGCGCAAACGCCTGCTGGAACTGGCCAAGGCGCTGGAAGGCGACACGAGCAGTACAGGCGTCGCTTGACGACCTCTGCCGGGCGGGGCAAGCCCTGCCCGGATGACAAATTCCTTCTCCCTTGAAGATGAGCTGGCCTTCGCAGGCCGTCTCGCAGATGCGGCCTGGACAGCCATCCGGCCGCATTTTCGTGCGCTGGATGCGGTCGACAACAAGATCACCACCGCCCAAGCCATGTTTGACCCGGTCACGGCCGCCGATACGGGCGCCGAAACCGCCATGCGCGCCTTGATCGAGGCGGAGCGGCCTGATCATGGCATCATCGGCGAGGAATTTCCCGCAAAACCCTCGAAGAACGGGTACACTTGGCTGCTCGATCCGATTGATGGCACGCGCGCTTTCGTGGGCGGTCTGCCGAGCTGGACGACACTGATCGCCTTGTGTGACGAGGCCGGCACGCCCCTCATCGGCATCATTGACCAGCCGGTGCTGGACGAGCGTTATCTCGGCTGGCCGGGCGGCGCAGCCCTTCAGCATGCGGGCGAGCAAACCCCGATCCGGGTGTCTGACTGCCGCGATCTGCGCGAAGCGGTCATCTCCACGACGGATCCATTCATCCTGAACCCGGCCGAACAGGGCGCCTGGACGCATTTGCGTGCCACCGCCCGGATCAGCCGCTACGGCCTCGATGCCTATGCCTATGCCCGGCTTGCCGCCGGCACGATCGATCTTGTGGCGGAAAGCAGTCTGAAGGCCTGGGACGTCGCAGCGCTGATCCCGGTCGTACGCGGCGCAGGCGGCCTCGCGACCGACTGGCGCGGCAATCCACCGAAGCTCGGGGGCCAGATCGTCTGCTGCGCCAGCGCGGAAATCCTCGAGCAGGCCCTGCTGGCGCTCCGGCGATCCGCCGACACTTGAGCGCCTAGGGGCCCTCGACCTCATACCCTTTGGCTTCCAGCATCTCGATGACGCTGTCTTGACCCGCCAGATGGCCAGCACCGACCGCAATCAGCCGCGTGCCGGGCTCATCCAGCATGGCTTCGATCTTTCCGACCCACACCACGTTGCGCGATTTCAATAGCGCCTCATAAACCTCGTCTGAGCCCATCATGTCCGGATTGGACATGAGCAGGCCGATGCCATGCACGTCGCCATCGACCCATTCGGAGACCAGCGTGTCGAGCACGTCGCCGCCCTCCTCGATCGACTCCGCAGAGCTGACCAGAAAATCCACCTGAACGTCGGTCGGCATGTTGGCAAGCCGGCCAAGCTGCTCATCAATCGTCTCCAGATAGGCAAATGACTTGCCCGCCGCGCGCGCCTCAGCGCCCAGCACGGTCTCAACGCCGGAATTTGGGTCGAAGCCCTCTTTCTTGATTTGCAGCACGGACAGATTGACCGCTGCCCACCAGGGCCGGAACGGCTCTATTGCCCCGAGCGGCAGGCCGACATGGTCCAGCGCTTTCTGCAATTCGGCACGCTCCAACTCGCTGAGCAGGCTCGACAATTGCTGGCCGCCTTCGAGCATGCCTTCGGTCGAAATGAATTGCATCATTTCGGAAGCGGCCGCCTGGCTCGTTACATCTGCTTCAAACACGATTGTGTCGGCCTCGGCAAAGGCGGAATCCATCTCGTCACTGCGCCAATCCAGATCCGGGCGAAGCAAATGCACTGTGCCGAAAATATAGAGCGTCGTGTCTTCGTCACTGAGCGTCCAGAGCGCGGGCTCCCCTGCCCCGCGAGACGCCTCGGCTTCAGCCAGGGCGTCTTCATAGGCGGCTTTCTGGGCTTCCAGCTGCGCGGCGCGGTCGGCGCCCTCGTCTCGCGAAATTAGCTTTTCGGCCCCTTCATCAGGCCCACAGGCCGTAACGCCGAGCAGCAGCGCCATCGCTGCCCCTGTCATGACAGTGGAAAACTTCCGCATCTCTGACTCCTGAAATTATGTCTGTTCCAGACCTATCCCAATCGGACCGTGGTGCAAGCGCCGAGCGCCACGCAAACCGCATTCCGGCGTTGCACTCGGCGGCAGCTTGCCGTATTCACCGGCTTCGGTTTGCACCCATAGCTCAGCTGGATAGAGCGCTGCCCTCCGAAGGCAGAGGTCAGAGGTTCGAATCCTCTTGGGTGCGCCATATTCCCGGTTAATTGTTCGCACCCACGGTCTCGATCAGCCCAATTCCCCAACATCCAGATATGGTGCGGCATCAAGCGCCTCGGCGTCGAGGAGGCCCGCGGCGCGTTCGAGGGCGGCGACGAGCATAGCTTGTTCCCAGTCTGGCAGCGTGTCGAAACGCACTGCAAAGGTCTCGTGCAGCGGGTCCGGCGCGACAGACAGCGCCTCCTTTCCCTCCGGCAAGAGGTTCAGCCAGACCCGGCGGCGATCCGTGTCGCAGCGGCGCCGGGCAATCAGGCCGCGCGCTTCCAGTTTGTCGACGAGGCTGGTGATGGTCGCGTGCTTGAGCTGAGTTCCCTCCGCCACATGGCCGGCGGATATCTCCCCCTGCTCGTCCAGCATCCGCAACACCGTCAGTTGCGACGGGGTCAGCCCGGCCGTCTGGGCAAGGCGTTTGGAGGCGAGTTCGGTCATGCGCTGGATCTTGCGCAGCGCAATCAAGGCATCATCGGACCGTGTGCTCACATGAGAAACCCTATTCAGGCGCGAGGTCAGGCCCCAGCGCGGCTTTCAGAGGCTGAAGGTGTGCCTCATAGGGGCGCCATTGTTCAAGTCCGCTCTTGTTGATCGGGCGGCGTACCTGTTCGGAGCTCGCCGTGCGCACAGCCCGATCAGTCTTGTGAAAGTCGACACAGGCCCGGTCGAAGGGCAGGTCGCAATAGTCGAGGATACGCCGCACCTGCCCCTCCAGATCGTCCAACACATCCTCATGCTGGACCCGCAGGATGCGCCCCTCTGGCAGGACGCTGTCCCAATGCGCCATCAGGTCGACATAGCCGCGATAATAATTGCCGATATCGTCCAGGCTGTAAGTGAATTCCTGGCCTTCCGCGAACAGCTGTTTGAAGCCGGACCAGCAGCAATCCATCGGGTTGCGCCGTGCATCAATGATCTTGGCATTCGGCAGGATCAGATGGATCAGACCGATATGCCGGAAATTGTTGGGCATCTTGTCGGTAAAGAAGGCCGCGCCCTGACGATGGATGCGCGTCGTTTCGATATATTCCTCGCCAAGCGCCTTGAACTCCTCCGCTGGCAGTTCATGCAGGATGCGGGGATAGCGTTCCCGATCCGTCAGCTGCTTGCGCCCGCGCAGACGATGAGCGAGCGACAGGATATTTGGCAGCTCCAGCGTTCCGTCCACATCTGGATGCGAGGCAAGAATCTGTTCGATCAGGGTTGAGCCGGCGCGCGGCAGACCGAGAATGAAGATCGGGTCCGGTGCAGCGCACCCCTTCCCGCCCTGGGCCTCGAACAGATCGGCCGTACAGATGGCTTTCTGCGCGTCAAATTCTGCATGCATCTGCTCGGTCGTGTAGCGCACCGTTTGGTGCTTCAGCGCATTGCCTTGTGCATAGGCGGCAAAGGCGGCGTCATGTTTGCCGCGGTCTTCCTGCGCCTTGCCAAGGGCAAAGGCGATGTGGATGCGGGACATGTGGTCAATGTCCGGCGCCGCGAACTGGGCCTCGAGCCGGGAAAGTTCATCATCGCCGAATGTATAGGTCTTCAGATTTGCGAGACCATACCAGGCATCCCCCTGCCCCGGCGCAATCTCGGTTGCAGCCTTGTAGGAGGCGATCGCATCCTCCGTACGCCCATAGGTCTTCAGGGCATGTCCGCGTGAGACAAGCGTGGCCGGATCGTTCGGAATTTTCTCGAGAACGCGCTCAAAATAATCCAGCGCCGTTTCATAGTCGCCCGCCTGCATGCTTTCGATAGCAAAATGCGACTGGAACAAGGGATTGTCCGGGTCACGCGCCATCAGCACTTTGGCCTGCTCAAGCGCCTCGGCAAATTTCTGCCGCTTGCGCAGCACCTGGATATAGTCGAGCCGGAGCTGGATATTATCGGGATCGAGATCGACGGCACTTTCCAGCAGGAAGTCTGCATCTTCCTGGACGCCTAGACGCGAGCCGATATCAGCCAGCAAACGCATGCCCTCGACATGGGTCGGGTGACGCTGAAGAAACGCACGCGCGATTTCCTCGGCGCGAAAGACGCGGCCTTCATGAATATGATTGGTCACGGCTTGCAGGTCACGCGGCAGAGCGCGGACTCGCTCAGTCTGCGCGCGGGCATTGCTGGCTGCGTCGTTATTGCCCGCCTGCTGGTACAAGTCGCCCAGCGCAGACCAGCTGGCAATGAGCGCCGGGTTGTAGCGCGTTGCGCGCTCATATGCGCCGATGGCACCGGGCATATCTCCGAGCTTCCGCTTGAGGTGACCTTCTTCCTGATAGGCCCGGCCGAAATCCGGGGATACCGCCTTCAGGGTTGCAAGATGCGCAAGGGCGTCGGCGCTGCGGCCTTCATAGCGCGCGCAGACCGCCGCCATGTAAAGCGCATCCTTGTGAGTGGGATCCCCTGCCAGAATCGTATCGGTGATCCGCGCTGCGGCAGCGAAGTCGCCTGCCTGAATGGCTTTTTGCGCGTCCCGAAGGGCGAGGTCCGGATCGGCCGTGGCGGTCATGGCGTGGCGTAAAGCTCCAGTCAAAATAAAAACAGCGCCCTGAACCTGTCAGGGCGCTGTGTCTGTATCAAGTAGGCGCCTGTGTCCTAGTAGTCGTAGGAGACGCGGATCCCGATCGTGCGCGGGCGCATCGGCGTGATGCGTTCGCGGTCATAAACGAAGCTGCCGCTAAGCTCGGCATACTCGTTTGTCAGGTTCGAGGCGAAGATCTCCGCGCCCCAATTGTCGCCCGTGACGCCCATCGAGCCGCCCAGGGTGACATAGCCATCAAGGTCCATCTTGTTGATCTCGATGACATCGCTGACGGAGTCGTCGGAGAACACGATCTGCGGCATGACATGCGCGGTGAGGCGCTGACCGGCCACTTCCTGCTCGAGGTCCCATTCATACCGAACCCGCAGATTGCCCTGATAGGCCGGCGCGAAGGCAAGGTCGGACCCCTCCACGACATCATCTGTCGGAACGAGCACTTCGGTGATTTCCGTATCCAGCAACGAGAACGCGCCCGCAATGGTCAGGCCGTCAACCGAGGCCGGGGCCCAGGTGAAGTCGCCTTCGAGGCCTTGGATCTCGGCATTGGCCGCATTGTCGGAGAAGAACAGGTTCACGATCGACGGGTCGAAGATTGTGGTCTGCAGACCTTCGATGTCTACGAAGAAAGCCGATCCGTTGAAGCGCAGCGAATTGTCGAACAGTTCGGTTTTCCAGCCGAGTTCGTAATTCTTCACTTCGTCCGTATCGACCGCATATGGCACTGTGTAGCTGCCTGGGCCGGATGCACCGCCTGGACGGTTCAGCAGGCCGGCACGGAAGCCTTCGGAATACGTGGCGTAGAACATGACGTCATCGGTTGGCGTCCATTCCCCGGTCATCTTGTAGATCATGCCGTCGGTCGAGGCCTTGTCCGGCGCTTCTGCAGGACCGTCCGGGCCATAGATGAACGAAATGTTCGTTCCGAAGACCTGCTGGTCGCTTTCCGTGAACAGATTGTAGAAGGACGAATTGGCGCTGCCTTCCAGATCGACTTCGACATCATAATAGCGCGCACCAACCGTAAGGGCGAACTGATCGGAAATGTTGAACGTCGTTTCCCCGAACAGACCCATCTGCTGATCGGTCCGCAGGATATCATTGCGGAAGATCACGCCTTCCGGGAACGGACCGGCATCGCTGTAATAGCCAGGATACACGCTTCCGATCTGACCGACAGCATCCACATTTGTCAGTGGATAGTTTGGCGCAAAGCCAATTGTGCCATCCGTATAGGCAACTTGCGTTGAGCCCGGATAGGTAAAGTCGTTGCGCTCCGCCAGTTCCAGATCGCTGTAGAAGGCGCCGAAGGTGGCGCGCCAGCGATTCTCGCTGGGCGTGTTGAAGCGCAGCTCATGCGTCTGCACCTTCGTCTCACTGTGTGAATTCACGAACAGGTTCGGCGCATAGCAATTGCCCGTCGGCGCACCGGCCGGATAGGTGACCGAGTAGTCACAGATATAGTAAGGCAGGTACTGGCCCACGAAGAGATAGTCGGAATAGTCGACCGTCTGGTCCGTAGTGCGGTCCGTGTACGCGCCTGTATAGAGCGCTTCGAGCGCGCCGAGGCGGCCTTCCAGCGTCCACGAGGTGTTGTGGAACTTGTCTTCGATGTTCTCAGGCGTGAAGCGGACAATATCGTAATCATCCAGCTCTGGATCGGCGGCGAAGACACCATCGGATTCGATCTGCTGCTGAGCATGCGTAATCAGCAGGTCCCAGTCTTCATTGATCTCGTACATGCCGCTCAGGCGGAAGCCCTGATAGGTGACATCATTGATGTCATTTTCGACAATGTTGCTGTTGTTGGCGTCGATAAAGTTGACGCCGGACAGGTCCGCGCCTGCCTGGAAACCCTCGCGCTGCGCGCTGACTGGAACGCCATTGGCCCGAACGGTGCCCTCAGAGCGGAAACGGGCAGAATCCCGAACCGACAGCGTGCCACCGACATTGTCGATATAGCCGCCCTGGGTGTCATTATAGACGACACCGCGCAGGGCCAGCTTGTCATTGACGGGAACGTTGATCATCGCTTCGACGCTGTTGCTCATCTCGCCGCCATCGGTGAATGATGTCGACGCGCTGAAACCCGCATCAAAGCCGCTGAAGGATGGCTTGTTCGTGATCATGCGGACCGTACCGGCCTGCGAGCTGGAGCCGAACAGCGTGCCCTGAGGCCCGGACAGGACCTCGACGCGCTCGATATCGGCGGCATAGACATCCAAATTCCGGCCCGGCTGGGCCAGCGGCTGTTCGTCGAGATAGAAGCTGACATTTGGCGCGAGACCGGCGACGCCGGCAACCGTCAGGTTTGGCGTCGTTGAGGCGAGGCCGCGAATATAGATCGTGTTCTGGCCGGGGCCGGATCCGCCTGCCGTGACCCCCGGCAGCTGGACCAGATAATCGGAGAAATTCTTCACGCCGAGTTCGCGGAGCTGCTGTTCGCCAAGTGCCGTAACAGCAACCGGCACGTCCTGCGCGCTTTCTGTCCGCTTGGTGGCGGTAATGGTCACCGTTTGAAGGCGTTTTGCGCTTGCCGGCTCCGCCGGAGCGTCCTGCGCCAGAGCAAGCGGCGCAACGAGTCCGGCCATCGCAATCAGCGAGGCCCCGTACTTGAGTTTGTTCATAGGTCTTCCCTTTGGGTCGTCTCCAGCCATGGCGCGCCAGGAATTGCGGCGCAGCTCGGAACTAATGGCTGCTCGATGCGTCCGGCCTACTAGGTTATTTCGATCATAGAAAGGTTTTGCCCGGTCATTGAACTGTCACGCACGCCAAACTCGTAGAATGTGTTGCATCAAGAGCGCACTTCTTGCTTCGGACGCGCAGATTTCCTCAGATCAATGCTTTGATAATCGACGGATTTGCGGCAGAAGCCCGGCATGGACACAGATACTTCCGACACGCCTTCTGCCCTTATCACCGAGGATGAAGAGGCTCTTTTCGTATACGAAACCGACTACGAAATCGGACAGGACAATATCGAAGTCGCCGGGCTCAACATTCATAATCCGGTCTTTTTCCTGAGCGCGGGCCTGATCATTGTCTTTTCAGGCATCAGCCTCCTGTTTCCGCACATTTCTTCCGAATACCTGACCGCCGCCCGCACATGGACACTGCAAAGCGCGGACTGGCTCTTCGCCCTGACGGCTGTCCTCGTCTTCTTCTTCTGCATCGCCCTGACCATCAGTCCGCTCGGCAAGATCCGGCTGGGCGGGCCGACGGCGACACCGGATTTCACCATCATGTCCTGGGTGGCCATGCTGTTCGCCGCAGGCGTAGGCGTCGGATTCATGTTCTATGGCGCGGCTGAGCCGCTCGCCTATTATACTGACTGGTACGGCATGCCGCTGGATGCCGACCCCCTTTCAGCCGAAGCGGAACGCCTTGCCTATAGCGCAACCATCTTCCATTGGGGCCTCGCCCCCTGGGCTATCTATGCCATTGTCGGTCTCGCGCTCGGTTTCTTTGCCCACAATAAAGGCCTGCCGCTCAGCATCCGGTCGGCCTTCTATCCCCTTCTGGGAGAGCGCGTCTGGGGCTGGCCGGGACACATCATCGACCTGTTCGCCGTCGTCTCGACGGTTTTCGGGCTCGCCACGACAATTGGGATCGGGGCCACGCAGGCCACCAGCGGCCTCGCCTATCTGCTCGGCTTCGAACCGAATGTGGGCATCCAGATCCTGCTGATCGCCGTGATGACAGGGCTTGCGGTCCTGTCCGTGCTGCGCGGCCTGGATGGCGGCGTGAAGCTGCTCAGCAATATCAATATGGGCATCGCTTTTGCCCTCTTGCTGTTCGTGATCATTGCCGGCCCGACCATCCTGATCTTTACCGGGATGGGCGAAAACCTTCTCGCCTACATGACCGACACACCGGCGCTGACCAATTGGGTGCGCCGTACCGACATCGCCTGGTTCCATGACTGGACCATTTTCTACTGGGCCTGGTGGATTTCCTGGTCGCCTTTCGTCGGCATGTTCATTGCGCGCATCTCGAAGGGCCGGACGGTCCGGGAGTATTTCGCGGTCGTCCTGTTTGCGCCTGTCACCATCGGCATCATCTGGTTCACGGCATTCGGAAAGACAGCGATCGCCCAGTTCAAGACCGGCGAGGGCGAACTCGGCGAGGGCATGAGCAGCGCCTCGCTTGTCCTGTTCCAGATGCTCGCCGATCTGCCGCTTTCCGCCATCACATCCACGGCGGCCATTCTGCTTCTGGTCGTGTTCATCGTGACCTCGGCCGATTCCGGCGCATTGGTCGTCGACACGATCACCAGCGGAGGCAAGACCGATTCTCCCCGCCGCCAGCGTGTGTTCTGGGCCTGCCTGATCGGCCTGACGGCTTCGGCCCTGCTCTATGGCGGCGGCACAGACGTGCTGCAGTCGCTACAAGCGGGCACGATCACCGCCGCCCTGCCCTTCACGCTGATCCTGCTGACCTGTTGCCTCAGCCTCTATATTGGCATGCGGGACGAATATCGCAGCATGAATGAGAGCGACGCCACCGGGCTTTAGACCAGTCATGGCATCATACGCCACGTGCTCTAGGGACGCGGATCAGGTCTGTTTTGGGAACATATCAAGGGAAGAGATGGCACACCCGGAGCGATTCGAACGCCCGACCCCCAGATTCGTAGTCTGGTGCTCTATCCAGCTGAGCTACGGGTGCCTGCCTTGATGAAGGCGGACACATACAGTGAGGAATCGGGGGATGCAAGCCTGTTTGCCACGGAACTGTCATTCCTCTGCAGTGGGCTTTCCAGCAACCGGCGCAATGCCCGTAACCGTGCTGATCCAGCCTGAATATGCACTGACCCGCATATAGATTCCGGGGCTGTCCGGACGGGCACATCCCAGCCCCCAACTGACCACTCCGATCTGGACAGGACCGTCCTCATAATTGCGGAGCATGAGGGGGCCGCCGCTGTCCCCCTGGCACGAATCCACGCCGCCCGCGCCAGCACAAATCTGCGTCGCCGGATCGACCGCCACCCCGGCAAGATCATCCTCAAGTCCATAATCCGCGATGCGGGCAGTAGTCTGCTTCTGGCAATCCTCCACGTCGACCAACGGCACATACCCCTCTTGCAGGATCAGGCTCGGCGCCGTCACGTGGCGTCCGGTACGGCTCGTCCCGTCTTCGCTCTGCGCGGTCTCGCCGATTTTGCCATATCCGGCCACCAGCGTGTCGGTATAGGATCCGGTCGTATCGACCGCCCCCGCCGTCAGCCCCTCCAGTGGCGCGACCTCCCCATCCCAGCGACCTTCGATGCGCAACAGCGCCAGATCATGTCCCCGCTCAGGATTGCCGGAATCATAGTCCGGATGCAGGACAACCTCGGACACAGGGAACAGGGCGCTGGAAGGAACATCCATCAGGGAGCCGCGACCAATGGCAAGCCCGACAGGGCCAAACCGCTCCATCGTCCGTCCCGTCGCATCGGGGAAATACTGCGCAGCGCGCCCATTGCTCTCGACGCGGATGCCTTCAACGCAATGTCCGGCTGTGATCGCCCATTCCGGAGAAATCATGGTCGCGCCACACTCGTGATAGACCGACCGGCCTTGCAGCGCCTGTAGTGAGGCCATGCCCGGCCAATCCGCCGGGTCTGCATCTTCGCCGCCGACCACACAGGCCGTGGCAAGCGCCAACAGCCCCGCACCGAGTCCAATTTTCCACCCCAGCCCCATATCGTCCCCCGTCAGCGATTGGCTTCAAACACGCCCCGTGCGATTGCCCGGGAAAGCGTGGAGGCCGCCAATTCTCCGATCCTTGCGACAAGTATGGCACGCTTCTCCTGCGAGGCAATCCGGCCCGACGACATCACGAAAAGTGCGTCCCCGTCAAACGGTGCGAAGACAGGCCGGATGGCGCGGGAGAAGCCGGACAAGGCCATCTGCGCGACCCGCTTGGCTTCACTGGCCGTCAGGATGACGTCTGTGGCAACGCAGGCAATTGTCGTGTTCTGACCGAGCGCTGGATTGGCCTTGGCGGCCCCCCAATCCTCGGCGTCGGCAGCATAATCTTCCGGCGGGCGCTTGCCGCCGAATTCGCCATCGACCTCGAAGGGCCAGGCCCAGAAAGCGTCCGTTCCGGGCATGTAAGCCGACCCGAAACAGTTCACACCCGCAAGTGCCCCGACCGTGATGCCGTCATGCGTCACGATGCTGGCAGAACCCGTCCCGCCGGCAAAGGCCCCTGCCCGGGCGCCATAGCCCGCGCCCGTCCGGCCAAGCGGCACATCCGTTCCACGCGCGCGATAAGCGGTGAGACCAAGCGCCGCATAAGGAGAGACGTCGCCCCAGGATTTATCGCCACCATTGGCGAGGTCGTAGAGGATCGCCGCAGGCACAATGGGCGTCCGCGGCACGCTGGTCAGGGGGACGAGCGCAAAGCCTCGGCCTTCCTGTTTCAGCCCGGATGCGACACCGTCCGCAGCCGCCAGCCCAAAGGCGCTACCGCCTGACAGGCAGATGGCATCGATGCCATCGACCAGCATGCCGGCAGACAGGAGGTCCGTTTCGCGCGTACCCGGTCCCCCACCGGAGACGGCCACAGCTGCAATCGCTGGCGCGTCCGGCACAATCACGCTGACGCCTGTGCGGACGCTGGCATCCTCTGCCTGCCCAACCTTTATGCCCGGCACGTCGGCAATGGTGTTTCTTGCGCCTGGTTTCGCCATAAGCTGTCGCCCTACCTTTCCCTCATGAGGGATGTTTCATAAGGTCTGCCGCAACACACGCCAAGCCGAAGGGGCACCTTATGAGACGTTTGCCGATTCTCCTCACCTGTATTGGACTCTCCGCCTGCGCGCCGGGCGGCGATGGCCAGTTCAATGCAACCGAAGAGGCTAGACGAGCGGCCGAAGCCGCCGAGCAGGCCAGATCAGCCGAAGAAGGTGTGGCTGAGGTCGACCAGCCAGCCCAAGAGGCCTGGACCAAGGGCGCCATGGTCGCCGCAGCAGACCCACGGGCCGTCGAGGCCGGTCTCGAGATGTTGCGTCAGGGCGGATCAGCGATTGATGCGGCCATCGCGGTGCATTCCGTGCTGGGTCTCGTCGAGCCGCAAAGCTCCGGCCTCGGCGGTGGGGCCTTCATGGTCTATTACGACCATGCCAGCGATGAGATCACGGTCTTCGATGGCCGGGAAGTTGCGCCCGCCTCCACCACGCCCGACCATTTCATGAAGGATGGCAAGCCACTGGGCTTCCTCGAAGCCTGGCAGTCCGGCAAGGCCGTCGGCGTGCCGGGCCAAATTGCCCTCTACAAGACGTCTCACGAGGCCGCCGGCAAACTCGATTGGGAAACCCTGTTCCAGCCCGCCATCAAGCTGGCCGAAGACGGGTTCGAAGTTTCGCCGCGCCTTGCCGAGCTTCTGGCAAATCCGCGCCTGCGCGGTGTGGTGCGGCTGGACGATCTGGCCGTGTCCTCTGAATATTTCTATCCGGGCGGCGAACCGCTTCCCGCAGGCTTCAACCGGACCAATCCGGACTATGCGGCCACGCTGACAGCCATCGCGGCGGAAGGGCCTTCCGCTTTTTATGAAGGCGAAATCGCGCAGGCGATTGTTGATGCCGTGAATAGTGATGCGACGCCCGGCAATATGAGCCTTGAGGATCTCTCCGCGTATTCGGTGAAAATCCGCCCTGCCCTGTGCGGTGATCGCGCGGATGGCTACCGCATCTGTTCTGCCCCACCCCCCTCTTCCGGCGGCGTGACGCAGAACATGATCATGGGACTTTACGACCTGCTTGAGCCAACGACTGAGGCCGAGATGACCGAAGAGGGCTATTTGAAGGCCTTTGTTGACGCCCAGCGTCTCACCTATGCCGACCGGGACCATTATGTTGCGGACGCCGACTTCGTGCCGGTGCCGTCAAAGGATCTGATCAACCCGGCCTATCTCCGCGTCCGCGCAAAAGAAGCCTTCGCCCCCGATGCGGCGAGCTTCCCCGGCGATCCGGGGGTTGCGCTTGGCCGCGATCCGATCCGCCCGCTCTGGGGTGAGGACGCCACCGAGCATGCGCCGGGCACGACGCATATCTCTATCGTGGATGCCGAAGGCAACGCGGTCTCCATGACCGCGACAGTCGAAGCGGCCTTCGGCACCTCCCTCATGGTGCACGGCTTCATGCTGAACAATGAGCTGACGGACTTTTCGCGCGAGCCCACCAAGGGTACCAAGCCGGTGGCCAATGCGCCGGGCCCGCTGAAACGCCCTCGCAGCTCGATGTCGCCCACCATCGTTTTTGATCCTGACGGCGATCTGTTCATGGTCACCGGCTCGCCGGGCGGCAATTCCATCGTGGCCTATGTCTCGAAGACTCTGGTCGGCGTACTGGAATGGGGCAAAACGGCTCAGGAAGCGATCAATCTGCCGAACATCATCGCGCGCGGGGACACTGTCGGGGTCGAGATCGACGTGCCGGGCGGTATGGAAGTCGCCGACGCCTTACGCGAAATGGGCTATGATGTGGAAGAACGAGAGGGCGAGAATTCCGGGCTCCACGTCATCATCGTGCGGGAAGACGGCCTCGAAGGCGGCGCCGACCCACGCCGGGAAGGGGTTGCGAAGCCTCTGGAATAGGTCTCATGGCCAAGCTCTATTTTTCCTATGCCGCAATGAATGCGGGTAAATCGACGATCCTGCTGCAAGCGGCCCACAATTACCGCGAGCGAGGGATGGAGGTCCTGTTGCTGACCTCCGCCCTCTACAAGGATGACGCGGACGGGCATATCTCTTCCCGGATCGGGATTGGCGCCGATGCCATTCTCTATACGGAGAAGACAGATTTGTACGCCCTCGTCAGCGACGCGATCAGCAATCACAAGATCAGCGCCGTTTTCGTGGATGAAGCCCAGTTCCTGACCAATGGACAGGCGTGGCAACTGGCCCGCATCGCAGATCATCTGAACGTGCCGGTGCTGGCCTATGGCCTGCGCACAGATTTCCGGGGCGAATTGTTCCAGGGCTCAGCGGCCCTGCTGGCCATTGCCGACTCCTTGCGCGAAATCCGGACGATCTGCGAATGCGGTCGCAAGGCCACGATGGTGGTAAGGCTGGGCCCGGACGGTAAAGCCCTGACCGAAGGCGAACAGGTCAGCATCGCGAAGGCGACCTATCTGTCCCTTTGCCGGCGTCATTGGGAGGAGCGGATGGGCCACTTCCCCCCCGCCCCTGTGTCAGGGTGACAGTTCCGCCGTCAGGGCGTCGGCCAGCAGCCGCCCTTTCGCGGTAAGAGCGATCCGCGACCCGTCCTGCACCATCCAGCCTTCATCGACGAACACATCGATCTTCGCCTGCGGCAGCGCTCGGTCAGCCACGGTTTCGATCCGACGTCGGTCTATTCCGGTGGCCGGCCTCAATCCCATCGCCAGCAATTCCCGCGCATTGTCGATTGGATAGAGCTTTGAGGCATCGGACCAGCCCGACGCCAGAACCTGCACATTCGCGATATAGGCAGCCGGCTGGCGCTCCGCTTCCGACGCATACCGGTTGCCGCCCACGCTGAGCCGCCCGTGCGCGCCTGGACCCACCCCGATCCAGTCCCCGCCATTCCAGTATGTCTTGTTATGCCGGGACTTGTACGCCTCGGACACGGCATGATTGGACACTTCATAAGCGGGCAGGCCGGCAGACGACAGCACATCCTGGGTCAGCTCATACAAATCGGCCTGGTCGTCATCTTCCATCGGCGTCATCTGGCCCCGGGCCGCCGCCTTGCCGAACGCGGTCCGTTCCTCAATGGTCAATTCGTACAAGGATATATGCGGCGCGCCAAAATCCAGAATTTCTTCCAACTCGGCCTGCCACTCATCATGTGACTGGCCGGGGCGGGCATAGATCAGGTCGATTGAACTGTTCCGGAACACTTTCATCGCGCGCGTCATGGCCATGCGTGCGATTTCGCTGTCATGGTCGCGGCCAAGGAAGGCCAGGGCGTGGTCCCGAAGGGACTGTACGCCGATGGACAGGCGGTTGACGCCAGCCGCTTTCAGCCCCTCCAGATCCATCCGCAGGATGTCGTTCGGATTGGCTTCGAGGGTGATCTCGGCATCCGGCTTCAGGCCAAAGCTGTTCTCTGCAGCGGCCACGAGGCCCGCAATGTCGTCTGGTGCCAGCAGGGATGGCGTCCCGCCTCCCAGATAAAGACTGTCAGCCTTGCCATGCTCCGGCATGCGCGGGCGATGGATTTCGAGATCCTTCCGGATGGCGCTGAGCAGAGGGGAATTGTCCCGATCCTTGGCGGCATACACATTGAAGTCGCAGTAAGGGCAGATCTTCGCACAGTACGGCCAATGGACGTAAATGCCAAATCCATATTCCGGACCGAAAGGGTTGGGCGCCTGACTCATGAAAGCAGCGCGGCTTTCAGCTTGGCGACAGCATTCGCGCGGTGGCTCATGGCGTGCTTCCGCTGCGGCTCCATCTCTCCGAATGTGATGGATTCGCCATCTGCAATAAAAACCGGATCATAGCCGAACCCCTTGTCGCCACGCGGCGGCCAGGTCAGTTCACCATGCACTTCCCCCTCGAAGACTTCGGCATGGCCATCCGGCCAAACCACGGCCAGCGCGCAGACGAATTTGGCTGACCGGTCGGCGGTGCCAATGTCATCCAGCTCACGCTGGACCTTCTCCATGGCGCGGCTGAAATCGCGCGGCTGTCCCGCCCATCGGGCGGAGTAGATGCCGGGCGCGCCGCCCAAAGCTGTAACAGACAGGCCAGAATCGTCCGATAAGGCCGGGGCGCCGGTGGCCTCGGCCGCCGCGCGCGCCTTGAGGATGGCATTGCCGGCAAAGGTGGCTTCAGTCTCTTCCGGTTCGGGCAGATCCAGGTCAATGGCCGAGACAACGTCAAAGCCGAGCGGCTCGAACAGATCCTTCAGTTCCGACACCTTGCCCTGATTATGGGTCGCTGCGACCAGCCGCCCGGGCGAGAGCCTTCGAATCATGCTAATTTCACCCATTCTGTAATGGCCCTATTCTTGCTTTTGTCAGTAATGTATATATCGTTATTCGGTAAGCCCTGCGTCTTTAGCGATAAAGTTAACGGGGTCCAAGTCAACAAGGCCGGAAGGTAGATAGAGACGCATGAGTACAAACGCGGGAAATTCCATGGCCGCCATCATGACCGTGCTGGTGACGATTGTCATGTGGATGACTGCCCTCATCGGCGCAATCGTTATCCTCGCAGGCGGGGTGGAATTGATTTCCATGCTGTCCGGCAATCCGATCAGCATCGGCGCCGTCAAGATCGATGATCATGATATCACCCTTCAGGAGCTCAGCGCTGGCCTGCTGGGCGCCATCGTGGTCGTCGCAGCCGTCATTTTCGTCTGCCTTGAACTGCGCAAGATCCTGGCAACGCTCACGGCTGGCGACCCTTTCGTACCGGATAATGCCGTCCGATTGACGCGGATCGCCATCGCGATTGCGGTGACGCAATTGATGCGCTACGCGATCGCGCTGGTAATTGGACTGTCCGTCGAAGGGGCCAAGATACAACTCTCCTTCGACCTTATCGCATGGGCATCGGTTGCGGCGCTCTTCATCCTATCCCAAGTCTTCCGGGAGGGCACACGCCTTCGCGACGAAGAAAAAATGACCATATAGGAGCACAGGATATGTCCATACGCGTGACCCTCGACCGAGTGCTTCTTGACCGCCGCATGTCCCTGACAGAGCTGTCGGAACGCGTCGGCGTAACGCTCGCCAATCTCTCAATCCTGAAAACCGGCAAGGCAAAGGCCGTTCGGTTCTCGACGCTTGAAGCGCTCTGCCGCGAGCTGGAGTGTCAGCCGGGTGACCTGCTCACCTTCGATGACGAAGATTCAGCCGACCATGAACAGGTCGCGGCCGAGTAGATGGACCGCCGGCGCGCCCTGCCCTTCAATCCGGGCGATGTGGTCTCAGTCAGGTTTGGCGCGGTCCTGTCGCATTATGGCGTGGTAACGTCTCGCGGAACCATCATCAGTAATTCCCGCCTGCATGATGGCGTGATCGAACAGCGCCCGGAAGACTTCGCCACGGGCCGCACCATTCGCCTGCATCGCCGCTATAGCTCGCTCGACGGCCATCTCGTGGAGGGCCGCGCCCGCCGCCAGCTTGGCCGTGATTACGATCTGTTCGGCTCCAATTGCGGCCATCTCGTCCGCCACGCGCATCGCCGCAGGCCGACGCCTCTGCAGATTGGCGCGGCGACTGTGCGGGCGCTCGGCGACATGCTATCCAGCACACGCAATCCTTACTGAACCAGACGGGGAACGCGGGCGAGAGCCCGGCGTAACTGCTGCATGACCCACAAAATTGCCTGCGCGATGCTCGCCCTGATTCTTCCCCTCACAGCCTGCGGTGGGGACCAGGAAGTCGGCGAATTCAAGAATGACTGGCTCGGCAATGAGATCAAGATCAAGCAATTGGAGGATCCGAAGATTGAAGGCGTCGTCTGTCATCTCTCCTATTTCGATCGTGGCGTCTGGGACCGGATCGGCAAGGGCAACTGGTTCGAAAACCCCTCCAATTCCTCAATCTCCTGCCTGCACTCTGGCCCGATCCGCATCGGCCGGATTGATCTCGACAAATCGGGCGAGGAAGTGTTCGACCAGAATCAAAGCCTCGTTTTCAAGCAGCTCGCCGTGCGCCGCATCTATGATGCGGACTCCGACAGCCTGATGTACGTTTCCTACAGCCGCAAGATCGTGGACGGCTCGGCCAAGATGAGCCTGTCGACCGTGCCCCTGTTTGACCGCGACGTGACCTGGCAGAACGGGAAGCCGGCTTCCGACGACTAGGCCGTTCCGATCCAAATCGCAGCCTTTCGGATTTCACGTATGGACGCCGCCCGCTCCGGCAGCCATCTGGCAGGACATGACCATTCGCATCCGATCCGCTGAAGACCGCCGCCGCGAGATTCAGGAAAATGCCGCACGCCTTGGCATCGACGAGGCGTTCATCTCGGACCTTGTCGATGCTTTCTATACGCGCGTGCGAGCCCATCCGCTGCTCGGCCCCGTCTTCGAGGGCGAGATCGGGGACCATTGGGGCCCGCATCTCGCCACGATGAAGGATTTCTGGTCGTCCGTCGCGATGAATACCGGGCGGTATTCCGGAAAGCCCTTCCCGGCACATATGAAATTGACGGGCATCACGCCCGCCCATTTCAATATCTGGCTCGCTCTGTTCCGGCTGACCCTGGAAGACCTGACCAGCAATGCCGAAACGGTCGACTATTTCATGGAACGCGCCAACCGGATCGCCCGCAGCTTCCAGCTCGGCATGTTCGAGCTAGGCACCTAGCCCAGCGCTGCCTGCTGGGCCTCGAACAATTCCATGCAGCCCTTTTCGGCAAGGCGCAGCATTTCATCCAGTTCCACGCGCGTCATTGGGCGCTCTTCGCCAGTGCCCTGGACCTCGATGAACCCGCCATCGGAACTCATGACGACATTCATGTCAGCTTCGCCGCGTGAGTCTTCCGGATAGTCCACATCCAGCACCGGATGGTCCTGATAGATGCCGACCGAAATGGCCGCCGCCTGCTTGGCAATGGGGTTCGCCGAGATGACGCCTTCAGCGCGCAGATAGCGACACGCCATCGCCAGGGCTACAAAACCGCCGGTGATCGAGGCTGTCCGCGTGCCGCCATCGGCCTGCAACACGTCACAATCGATCGTGATCTGGTTTTCGCCGAGCGCCTTGAGGTCACAAACCGACCGCAGGGAACGCCCAATCAGGCGCTGGATTTCCTGCGTGCGGCCGGATTGTTTGCCGGAGGCGGCTTCCCGGCGACCACGTGTATGCGTCGCGCGGGGCAGCATGCCGTATTCCGCCGTAACCCAGCCCTTGCCCTGCCCTTTCAGCCAGGGCGGCACACTCTTTTCCCAGCTGGCCGTGCACAGGACATGCGTATTGCCGAATTTGGCGAGACATGATCCCTCGGCATAGCGGGTCACATTGGTCTCCAGCGTCACCTCGCGGAGCTGGTCAAAAGCGCGTCCGGACGGACGGATAAGCGTGCTCATCTTGAAATCCTCTTTGCTGCCCTGCCTGATTGCGGGTTTTGGCGCGCCTGTCTACACCGGGAAAGAGGTTCACTACTGGTGGGGAAACATGCCGACAGATATCGAGATTGCCCGGAACGCGAAGAAGCGGCCCATCCACGAACTGGCCGAGGCGCTCGAAATCGATGTGGCCAACCTTATCCCCTATGGGCACGACAAGGCGAAGATCGCCGGCGATCATCTCGCCGCGATCAAGTCAAAGCCCGATGGCAAGCTGATCCTGGTCACTGCCGTCAATCCCACGCCCGCCGGCGAAGGCAAGACCACCACCAGCATCGGCCTGACTGATGCAATGAACCGGATTGGTGAACGGACCCTGCTCTGCCTGCGCGAGCCTTCCTTGGGCCCCTGCTTCGGGATGAAAGGCGGCGCGACAGGCGGCGGACAGGCGCAAGTGGTGCCGATGGAGGACATCAACCTCCATTTCACCGGCGACTTCCACGCCATTACATCCGCCCACAATTTGCTGGCGGCCATGATCGACAATCATGTTCACTGGGGCGGGGAAAGCGGCATCGATCCCACACGGATCAGCTGGCGGCGCGTCATGGACATGAATGACCGCAACCTCCGCAATGTCGTCACCGGCCTGGGCGGCAGCCCGAATGGCACGCCGATGGAAACCGGGTTTGACATTACCGTCGCCTCGGAAATCATGGCCATCCTCTGCCTCGCCAAAGATGCGCACGACCTACAGGACCGGCTGGAACGCATGGTCATCGGCTATCGCCGCGGGCGCGTGGCGGTCACTGCCAAGGAAATGAACGCCGTTGGCGCCATGATGGCCCTGTTGAAAGACGCCATGCTGCCCAATCTCGTCCAGACCTTGGAAGGCAATCCCGCGCTGATCCATGGTGGCCCCTTCGCCAACATTGCGCATGGCTGCAGCTCGGTCATCGCAACACAGGCTGCGCTCAAGATGGCGGATTTCGTGGTCACCGAAGCCGGCTTCGGCGCAGATCTTGGCGCCGAGAAATTCTTCAACATCAAATGTCGGCAGGCAGGCCTAGCGCCCAGCGCCGCTGTGCTCGTCGCCACCGTCCGCGCGCTCAAGATGCATGGCGGCGTGTCCAAGGAAGACGCCGGAACGGTCAGCTATGACTCGCTGGAAAGAGGCCTCGCCAATCTCGGCCGCCACATCGAGAATGTGAAACAGTTCAATGTCCCGGTCGTGGTCGCCATCAACCGGTTCACCTCCGACACCTCCGGAGAGATTGCAGCCATCGAAGCCTATTGCGCCCGGCAGGACGTGCCCGTGTCCATCTGCACGCACTGGGCCGAAGGCGGCCACGGCGCCGAGGAACTCGCCCGCACGGTTACCCGCCTTGCGAACGACACGCCCTCCAGCTTCGAGCCTCTCTATCCGTCGGACATGCCCCTGTTCGAAAAGATCGAGACGGTCGCCCGCCGCATCTACCGCGCAAGTCATGTCGAAGCAGCTCCCAGAGTCCGCAACCAGCTCGAACGCTGGGAAAAGGCAGGCTTTGGTCAGTTCCCGGTCTGCATGGCGAAAACGCCCTACAGTTTCTCAAGCGATGCAAAACTGGTCGGCGCTCCAGAGGATCATGTGCTCCATCTGCGCGATGTGCGCCTGTCGGCGGGTGCCGGCTTTGTGGTGGGTATTTGCGGCGACATTGTCACCATGCCGGGCCTGCCGCGCCAGCCCGCCGCCGAAGGCATGCACCTGAACAGCAGCGGCCAGATCGAAGGCCTCTCCTGATCGGCACTCAGTATGGGATGTGAAACCTGTTGAACGCGGGGCAACGCGCGCCTAATCAATAAGGGATGATCCAGCCACTCGACACGCACTCCCTGTTGCAGCGCCTCGACCAGCGCTCGCGTGACATTTTCCGGGAGATTGTCGAAGGCTACCTGACCACGGGCGAACCGGTCGGCTCCCGCACGCTGTCGAAAAGCGGTATCGCCCTGTCCCCTGCGTCCATCCGCAATGTGATGGCAGATCTGACCGAACTCGGCCTGCTGGAATCGCCCCACATCTCTGCCGGACGCGCGCCCACCCATACCGGCCTGCGCCTGTTCGTGGACGGCTTCCTCGAAATCGGCGAGCCGAGCCGCGACGACCGGATGGAAATCGACGACCGGCTGAAATCCGCAGGCACCGACATCGAAGCCGTCATGGGCGAAGCCTCGAACATTCTCTCCGGCCTGACCGGGGGCGCGGGCCTTGTCTCGTCCCCGACCCGCGACGCGGTGGTAAGGCACGCCGAATTCGTGCCGCTCGGCGGACGCGAAGCGTTGTGCGTGATTGTCACCGAGGATGGCGATGTCGAGAACCGCATCGTCGAAGTGCCCGAGGGCCTGCCGGCCACCACACTGATCGAGGCCGGAAATTATCTCTCGACGCGCGTGCGGGGCCGGACCCTGTCGGAAGTCGCCAGCGATATCCGTCTGGAATTGCGCTCGCATCGCGCCGCGCTGGACCAGGCCGCCTCTTCCCTCGTCGAACAGGGGCTCGCGCAATGGAGCGGCGATGCGCCCGGACGGGGACGCTCCCTGATCGTGCGGGGCCGCGCGAATTTGCTGGAAGATGCACAGGCCGCGGAAGACCTTGACCGGGTGCGCCAGCTGTTCAACGAACTTGAACGCCAGCAAAGCCTGCTTGATATCCTCGATACGACCCGCGAAGCCGATGGCGTTCGTCTTTTCATCGGGGCGGAGAACCAGCTTTTCCCGCTATCGGGTTCAAGTGTGATTGTAGCTCCCTATATGGGAGGCGGAAAACAGGTTATCGGCGCACTTGGCGTGATTGGCCCCACAAGGCTGAATTATGCCCGCGTGATACCCATGGTGGATTATACGGCGAAAGTGGTCGGGCAGCTCCTGTCCACACGCCGCAAGAAGGAAACAAATGGATGAGCGACGAAACCAAACCCGGCGAAACCGCTGAAATCGATTCCAATGCCTCCAAGGCAGACCTGAAAGCGGCTGCGGACGATATCCTGAAGTCTGCGCCCAAACAGGCGGATGAACCTGAAACGACAGCGGACATTGATCCTGTGCAGCGACTTGAAATCGAGAAAGAAGAGCTGCGCGAGCAATTGCTGCGCACGCTGGCTGACCTCGACAACACGCGCAAGCGCGCCGAGCGTCAGGTTGCGGATGCCCGTATCTACGCTATCGAAAAATTTGCCGGCGACCTGCTCAGCGTGTCGGACAACCTTTCCCGCGCCCTCGCAGCCTTGACGGATGACGACCGCGCCGCCCTGTCAGAGGCGGGCCGGAACCTGTTCGAAGGCATCGAGATGACGGAAAAGGAGCTTCACACAGCCCTCGCCCGTCATGGCGTCACGGTAATTGCCGCCCTGCCCGGCGACACATTCGATCCGAATTTGCACCAGGCCGTCGCGAACATTCCGTCTGACCAGCCAAACGGCACCATCGCTTCCTGCTTCCAGCCCGGCTGGAAGATCGGCGAACGCACTCTGCGCGCCGCCATGGTGGCCGTCAGCGCAGGCGCGGCAAACTGATCAACGACTGACTTTCCAGACAGTCACCGTATTCTGCCCCCAATTGGGTACGATCACTGTATCGCCGATCACGGTGAGGTCATTCTGGGAAATCTCATCGTCGAACAGGGTCGTGACGACGCCGTCCTCGCCGACATAATGGATCTGGCCGGGCCACGAAGAAACCAGGTAGCCGCCGCCGGGGACGAGTCCGATCCCGTCGGCATTCTCCATCCCACTGGCAATCTCGCTCAACACGCCCTCTGCGGTCACGCTGAACAGGCTGCCGGTGGTCATGGTAGAAACAAGCATCCGGTCGCCATCGCCCAGAAGGCCATTCACGCCCGCGAGCCGCTCATCCTGCAGCCAGAGCTCAGCCACGCCGTCTGAAATCCGGTAGATCGCAGCGTCGCCCGAATCCGAAACGTAGATCGCTCCGTTCCAGGCTGTGGCATCATTCAGGAATTTGGCGCCCTCGATGCGTACTTTTCCGAGACGCTTGCCGTCGGCGACGCCGAACATGACCACATTATCGATATCAGTCGCGTAAAGCGCGCCATCCAGCACAGCCATGCCTTTCGGGGCATCCAGCTTCGCGGCCCAGTAGCGCTTGGTGATGACGCCGTCATGCGAGAGGTGCGCGATATAGCCATCTCCATCCTTTACGCTCCCCTCCCCGACCACATTGGAAATGAAATATCCGCCATCTGGGGCGGCAGCCACGCCTTCGGGACTTTCAAAGCCCTCGGCAATCCAGGCTTGCTCAATATTGGGGATCGACAGAGCAGCCGCTTCGGGCTCGGCCGGTGCTTGCACGCAGCCCGCCGCAAGCAGGATGGCTGTTATCGGAAGAAATCTGCGTAACATCTGTCGTCCCCTCTTTGCTTTTGGGCACTATGCCCAATGGGAGACAGGAACGTCCAGCCTTTCCGAGGCCCCTCAGCCCATAGGTTCAAGCGCGTTGCGTCTGCGACCCGGCAGGCGGGCCCACAGCCGCTCATGGAAGGTGTAGGCAATTGTCTGCACCGCAGGCTCGATCAGGCCGATGGCGAGGGCAGCATGCCAGTTGCGCGTCAGGGCAAACGCCACGGCAATGGCAACCGTCAGATGCATCAGGCTATAGGTCATTGTCTTGATAAGTTGGCGCGGCATGGAATTTCCTTTCACACCGATTGATGTAGTGCGAGTGAGAACCATTATCAAATAAATAGACATGGAAGCTGCCATAGGGCCGATCTATCGCAGCTAAGCACCAAAATCCTGTACAGCTACGTATTGCTACCCCCTTGAGACACGCTAAACCCTTCCCATATCGCAAGTCGAACCGGCGCACGGATGAAACCCGTTACCGCCGCCTCATTTGAACCCTTGGAAAGAGCCACTGGCTGTCCGGGGCTGCTGAGCAGACCGCAACAGAACATGGCCCGTGGCGGCTTGATAAAAAGAGAGATGCAACATGAGCAAAATCATTGGTATTGACCTTGGAACCACCAACTCCTGTGTCGCCGTCATGGAAGGCGGACAGGCAAAGGTCATTGAAAACGCAGAAGGTCAGCGCACGACCCCGTCCGTTGTCGCCTTTACCGAAGGCGGCGAACGCCTGATCGGCATGCCGGCCCGGCGCCAGGCTGTCACCAACCCGGATTTCACCTTCTATGCCATCAAGCGCCTGATCGGCCGTCAGTTCGACGATCCGACCGCGCAGAAGGACAAGGAGATTTCTCCGTTCGAAATCGTCAAAGGCCCCGCAGGCGACGCCTGGGTGAAAGGCCGTGACAAGGATTATGCTCCGCAGGAAGTATCTGCCTTCATCCTGACCAAGATGAAGGAAACGGCGGAAGCCTATCTCGGCAGCGAAGTGACCCAGGCGGTCATCACCGTTCCGGCCTACTTCAACGATGCGCAGCGCCAGGCAACCAAAGGCGCCGGCAAGATCGCAGGCCTTGAAGTCCTGCGGATCATCAACGAGCCAACAGCCGCAGCGCTCGCTTACGGCCTCGACAAGGACGAACAGTCCAAGACAATTGCCGTCTACGACCTTGGCGGTGGGACGTTCGACGTCTCCCTGCTGGAAATCGGTGATGGCGTCTTCGAAGTGCTGTCCACCAATGGTGACACCTTCCTCGGCGGTGAAGACTTCGACCTCCGGATCGTCGACTTCCTCGCAGAAGAGTTCAAGAAGGATCAGGGCATCGACCTGAAATCCGACAAGCTTGCCCTCCAGCGCCTCAAGGAAGAAGCCGAGAAGGCCAAGAAGGAACTCTCCTCTGCCAGCCAGTATGAAGTGAATCTTCCCTTCATCACGGCCGATGCGACGGGTCCGAAACACCTCAACATCAAGCTGACGCGCGCCAAGTTCGAAAGCCTTGTCGAAGACCTGGTCAAGCGCACCATCGAGCCGTGCAAGAAGGCGCTCGCAGATGCTGGCAAATCTCCTGCCGACATCGACGAAGTTGTGCTTGTTGGCGGCATGACCCGTATGCCGGCTGTTCAGGAAGCGGTGAAGAAATTCTTCGACCGCGAGCCGCACAAGGGCGTGAACCCGGATGAAGTCGTGGCTATCGGCGCGGCCATTCAGGGCGGCGTGCTGCAAGGCGACGTGAAAGATGTAGTCCTGCTCGACGTGACCCCGCTGTCGCTGGGCATCGAAACCCTCGGCGGCGTGTTCACGCGCCTGATCGACCGCAACACGACGATCCCGACCAAGAAGTCCCAGGTCTTCTCGACGGCTGACGACAACCAGCCAGCCGTGACGATCAAGGTCTTCCAGGGTGAGCGCGAAATGGCCGTCGACAACAAGATGCTCGGTCAGTTCAATCTCGAAGGCATCCCGCCGGCACCCCGCGGTGTTCCGCAGATCGAAGTGACTTTCGACATCGACGCCAACGGCATCGTGTCCGTGTCCGCCAAGGACAAGGCCACCGGCAAGGAACAGCAGATCACTATCCAGGCGGATGGCGGCCTGACGGACGACGACATCAAGAACATGATGGCCGACGCCGAAGCCAATGCCGGCGCCGACAAAGCCCGCCGCGAACTCGTGGAAGCCAAGAACCAGGCCGAAGCGCTGGTGCACCAGACCGAGAAACAGGTCGAAGAGCATGGCGACAAGGTGTCTGACGAGGTGAAAGCCGAGATCAAGACAGCGTCTGACGAACTGAAAGAGGCCCGTGAAGGCGACAACATCGCTGACATCCAGGCCAAGCATCAGGCCCTGATGACGGCCGCCATGAAGCTCGGCGAGGCGATCTATGCCAGCCAGCAGGATGAAGCGGCCACTGCGGACGCAGCCGCCGATGCGGCAGCCGACGGCGACGATGTGGTCGATGCCGACTTCGAGGAAGTCGATGGCGACCAGAAGTCAGCTTAAGGCGGCTGACCACACCTAAAAGAAAAACCCGCCGGATCGCTCCGGCGGGTTTTTTCTTGGTCAGTTCAGCTATTCAGTCTCCGGCCGGCCGAACAAATTGCGCGCCCACCAGAATGCCGGTCTGCCACCGCCTCTGACATGGCACGACCAGTTCGACGGCCCCACTCGGCGACAGCAGCTGCAGATCGAACTCTGTCGGCACCATCCAGATTTCCTGGAGCTTCAGCTTGGCCCCGGTCGCGGACAGGTCACGCACCACCACATCAACTGAACTGTGACGACGGTTCATGACAATTCGCCCCCGCCGCAATGTGCGCAGGCGCTGGGTCGCGCGATCCTGTGAGGGTTGTTCGTCGGTATCTTTGGAAGTGTCTTCAGTCATGCGGGATTTATGCGTGAGAATTGGTTCGGTTCAGCGGCCGACTGCAATTGGCACGACAGTCGCCGAGTGTGTTGAAACGCGCCGGAGCGATCCGGCGGCGCACTTACGAGAAACGAAGACAGAAGCGATCAGGGCGCGACATACTGGGCGCCAAGATGATCGCCGCTTTGCCATTTCTTCTGGCACGGGACGATCATCTCCACCGTGCCCAGAGCCGTGAGAATCTGCAAGTCGAATTCGGTGGGGACGGCCCATACCGTGGGCAGTTTCAATTGCGCCCCGCCTTCCGATACATCGCGGACAAGGGCGTCAAACGTACTGTAGGAATTGTTCACGACTACGCGGGCACGGCGGAGGGTACGCTGCCCCGCGTCGCTCAGAAGAAGCGGCGGGAAATGTCTGTGCAAGATTGTCTGCCATGCCTCAACATTACAGAGAACTCACAGAAATTTCCCGCCGAGATAGCAGTGTATCAGCAGTTGTCCCGGAATGGGACTAGATCACGACGACAACCTTGCCCTGCGCTTTCCGGTCCATCAGCTCCTGAATCGCATCGGCTGATTTCTCGAGCGGATAGGTGTTGGAGACGTGCGGCCGGATCTTGCCCTCGCCGTACAGCTTGAACAGTTCCGCCACATTCTGCTGGTGCGCCTTCGGATCCCGCGCAACCGCCGCGCCCCAGAACACGCCCCGGATGTCGCAGCTTTTCAGCAGGGTGAGGTTCAGCGGCAGTTTCGGGATGCCGGCCGGGAATCCGATCACGAGGAAACGGCCTTCCCAGTTCATCGCCCGCACGGCCGGTTCGGCGTAATTGCCGCCCACGCCATCATAGATGATGTCGACACCGCCACCTGAGACTTCCTTGATGTCGTTTGAAAAGGCTTTCTGGCCGTCCCGATCCAGTTCACGCGCATAGACGAGGCCCTTGTCGGCGCCTTTCGAGAGACAGAAATCCACCTTTTCCTGCGTGGAGCAGGCTGCGATCACTTCCAGGCCCATCGCCTTGCCAAGCTCGACGGCTGCAATGCCAACACCGCCCGCGGCGCCGAGGACGAGCAATTTTTCGCCCGGTTTCGGGTCAGCGCGATCCTTGAGCGCGTAATAGCTGGTGCCATACGTCATCATGAAGGCTGCCGCCTCTTCGAACGGCATCCCTTCCGGAATGGGCATCACGGCGTGCTGTGCCGCGACGGCATATTCCGCCATGCCGCCATTGCCAATCGACGCCAGCACGCGGTCACCTGCCTTCACATGCGAAACGCCTTCGCCGACTTCCTTGACGAAACCGGCGATCTCGCCACCGGGGGAGAATGGGCGCGGTGGCTTGAACTGGTACATGTCCTGGATGATCAGGGAATCCGGGAAATTCACCCCACACGCCTTAACTTCGATCAGGACCTGACCCTTGCCGCATTCCGGCATGGGCGCCTCTTCCAGCACCAATGTGTCCGGTCCGCCTACTTCCTTGGAGAGCACTGCTTTCATGCCTGCAACTTCCTTCCCGTCTTGTTGTTTCTGCTCGCAGACGGTAGCGGTGTGGCCGATAAAAGTCCAAGCCTGACGTAGCGGAGAGGTAGCACTCAAATGGCAAAGAAATGGGCCCTGGCCCTGCATGGTGGCGCCGGGCCAATCCCCGGACACGACTATTCCCTGCAGGAAGCCCATTTGGCGACCCTGCTGAAGAATGGTGCCAACCGCCTGCAGGATGGGGAAGCTGCGCTCGACGTGGTCGAAATCATGGTCCAGGGGCTCGAAGAATCCGGCCTTTACCTTGCTGGCAAGGGCGCTGCGCCAAACCTTGATGGCGCCTATGAGCTGGACGCCGCCATCATGGATGGCCGCAACCGCACGGCCGGCGCCGTAGGGGCCTTGCAGGGATACCGCAATCCGGTCTCCTGCGCGCGCGCGGTCATGGAACAGACGCCCAATGTCCTGCTGATCGCCGATGGTGCGCGGAAGCTGCTCGCCAATTCCGGTCTGGAAATCATCGAAGACCCGGAGGCGTATTATGACCCGGTCGAAGAGATGACGAGTCAGGACATGATCAAATCGACCGGAACGGTCGGCGCGGTTGCGCTTGATATTTATGGCGACCTGTCCGCAGCCACCTCAACGGCTGGCATTCGCGGCAAGACTCCGGGCCGTCTCGGCGACACCCCCCTAGTGGGCGCCGGCACATGGGCAGACGAGCGCTGCGCCGTCTCCTGCACGGGACTGGGAGAATACTTCATCCGCGCTGCCGCGGCGGCAGATGTGTCTGCCCGCATCCGCTATGGCGGCGCCCAGCTGGATGCGGCCGTCCAGGGCGCGCTGGATGATGTCCGCATGCTGGGGGGCCAGGGCGGCATGATCGCGGTGTCCGCCACTGGCGACATCTCCGCCCTCTGGAATTCGTCCGGCCTGAAACGGGCCATGGCAGATTCCAACGGCAGATTCGAAGTAGGAACATTTGGCTGATGGATATTTTCCTTTTCATCCTCCTGGGTCTGACCGTTTTCATCCTGCTGCTGGCGCTGCAAATGCGCTGGATGATTTCGGTCGCATTGCGCCGCGCCCTGACAGAAAAGTTCGGCGGACTGCCCTCCGATACCGAATACTGCCAAGGCGTTGCGGATGCAGGCCGCCGCATCTCGCACACGGAAATCGCAACTCATCTCAACGAAACCTATCCGAGCCAGCTCGGACACCTGCGCCTCGCGCGGCGCGTGTCGGTCTATACGCTGCCCGTGATGATCGGCTTGCTCGCAATCCTGAGGTTCGGACTGGAGGCCTTCTGATATGCGCGGTTATTTTGCCATCGGCTCTGAACGTATTTCGAAGCCCATGAACCTGGGCGCGCTGATGCGCACCGCCAATGCGTTCGGGGCCAGCTTTGTATTCTCCATCAACGCCGAACATCGTTTGCGGGCCGCCTATCAGGCCGACACATCAAAGACGGCGGGACAGGTCCCCTACTATCAATGGGACAATGTGGACGAGATGCAGCTGCCGCGCGGCTGCCAGATGGTCGGCATCGAACTGACCGACGATGCCGTCATGCTGCCGACCTTCCGACATCCTCCGCAGGCGGCCTATATTCTCGGCCCGGAAAAAGGCGACCTCTCGCCGGATATCCTTGCGCGCTGCGATCATGTCGTGAAGATTCCGACGAAATTCTGCATCAATGTCAGCCTTGCTGGCGCGCTCGTCATGTATGACCGGCACCTGTCCATGGGCGGCTATGCCCCGCGCCCCATCATGCCCGGCGGCACGGGCGGGGATGGCCTGACCGATACATATGTTCCGGACCGGGACCGAAAATAGTTATTTCCCAAGCACACGCTGGATCAGCCCCATCACGCCAGTGAACCGCAGCCCCGCATCGCGCACGGCCAATGCGAAACAGACTTCGCCCGCATCCCCAACCGGCTGATGCGTATCCTCCGGACCCTTCACGGCCAGGTCACCGGGTCCGAAGCTGCCGGTCTCATCCGAGAACCCGCCTGAAACCACCAGCGTGAATTCCTTGCCGCCATGCGTGTGGCGCGGCACCCTGGCACCCGGCTGTATGCGGTAGAGTTCAACCTCAAGGTCGCTGCCCACATCGAGCTTCATCCGGCGAATGCCCGGCGCGGTGCCCTGCCATCCCTTCGCGCCTAACGCATCCAGAACCGGGTCGCGCAGAGGGGCGGGCAGGTCCGCAAGCTCATCGTCGTGCATGGGGGCGCGCGTGGCGGGAGTCTCCTCAGCCTCGAGCGCATCGATCAGGTCCAGCGCGCGGGCCCCTGCCCCGGCTGACATCTGAACCGGCTCAGCCGATTCCAGCAGGCTGCCCGAAATCGCTTCACTGACGGCCAGCGCGCCGCGCACATCCGGGCGCAACATGCTCTGTGTCTCCAGCAGCAGGGCAAAGGCCGGATCGAGCCGGCCCGCCGCATAGGCTGAATAGAGTTCGCTGAAGGATGACGTGGATGGGTTCTGCATCAGGTCATGTCCCGTTCAATATGGTCTGGCGCCCCGTCGGCCGGGTCCAAGCGTCCGCGGAGCCGGCCAAAGGCTAACCGGATGCGCGACTTCACGGTGCCGAGCGGCAGATTGAATTTCGTGGCGATCTCGGAATGCGACAAGCCCTCATAGAAAGCGGCCTGCAACAATTCGAGCTGTTCCGGGGGCAGTTTCACCAATTCGGCCCGCACCGTCTCCTCGATCTGTACGCGATGAAAGGCGGCTTCAGGCTGTTCGATGTCCGGTGGGCGCAGCATGGGCTCGTCCGCGTCCAGATCTGGCCGGGTTGTCTGGCGGAATTTGTCGATGCGCCGGTTGCGTGCCACGCGAAAAATCCAGGTCGAGACCGAAGCCTGCTTGCGATCATACATGCCGGCCTTGCGCCAGACAGTCACCATGACGTCCTGGGCGAGATCCTCCGCTTCGATCTCGTTCGCTCCCAGCCGCAGCATGTAACTCTTCACGCGCGGGGCGTAGAAATCGAACACTTCCGCAAAGGAGTCCCGACACTTTTCCGCAGCGATCCGCGCCATGCAATCTGCATGATGCGCCCTCATGCCTGGCGAAATGGTCGTTGTTACAGTGTCGTTCACACAAGAACTCGCATGTTGCGCCAACCTTCACTATCGGGGCGCGCCGCATGGAACGCAACCATCGGACCGAACAAGCAAGTGTGATCAGCCAGAAGAGCTGACATGCCGTAGTTTAGCCTTAACCCTGTTGTCTCTATGATACCGGGAAAGCTCCGCGCAAATGGGAAATGTATAGAACATGCACACACTGAGACTCAGCCGGAAAACACTGACCATGCTGGCGATCGTGACGGCCCTTGCCATACCCACCGCCTCAGCCAGCCCGACAGCCATCGGCCGCTACAAGGATTGGTCGGTCTTCACCGACACCGCCAATGGCGAAACCATCTGCTACGCGGCTACACAGGCGACCGACAAGGCCCCCCGCGCCGCCGATCATGGCGATGTCTGGTTCTATGTGACCAATTGGAAATCGGGCCGGGCACGCAATCAGCCCAGCCTGAAAGTTGGCTTTGATCTGCGCGAGGACCTTGCGCCGAAAGCCAGCATCGGCCGGTCGTCCTGGGCCATGTTCGGGATTGGCCGCGAAGCCTTCGCCGATGATTCCGACGATTCCCGTATCGTCTCGGCTCTGAAAAAGGGCTCGGAGTTGCGCGTGGAAGCCGTTTCCCAGCGCAATACGCAAGTCGCCTATCACTTCTCGCTAAGCGGGTCGGCAGCGGCTATCGACAAGGCCTCGGCCATCTGCCGCTGAATAGTATCATCTGGTAAGCAGAAGCGCTCCGGATGGCGGCCTTTCGCATCACGATAGTGCGAAATAATCACGTCCATATCGGTCTCGATGTCACCACCGGGCATGATCGGGCCTTCCAGCCGCATTTCCTTGGTTCCGAAATCAAGCACGGCGCTGAACAAGGGTACACCTGCCGATTGTGCGATATGCCAGAACCCTGTTTTCCAGACCGGATTGGCATTGCGCGTCCCTTCGGGTGCGATCGCGAGGTGCAGGGTATCCGTCGCATCGAACGCTTCCTTCATCAGCGACACGACATCCTTGGACCTTGACCGCTCAACCGGCACGCAGCCCGCCCGCCTGAGCAAACCGCCAAACGGCCCTCGCACGAGGGAAGCCTTGCCCATCCAACTGAGCTTTTGTCGGTACCAGCCCGCAATGGCGAGCATGACCAGCCCGTCATAGTTGGAGGTGTGAGGCGCTGCGATGATCACGGATTTGGACACGTCCGGCCAGTCTGTGGCGACATGCCAGCCAGTCGCTTTCAGGAACACCCAGGACAGCCCGCGAATGCCTTCGGAGAAGACGCCGCGATAAGGCGCTGGCTGACCAAAGCGGCCTCGCGGGTAAGGAGTCGGAACGGGGCCCTGCATGTTCCGATCCTCTTCGCGCTCGGTCTTGGAGGCCTGTATAGGTGCTGCTGTCAGGAAAGTCGTGCAAATATCGACCGGGGTCGCGCCGCCGGACTCGCTACGGCGTGTGGCGACTGCTATCGCTACCGGGATCGCCATCTAGAGCTGGAATCGGAGTGCATCATGAATATCGGATTTGTCCTCTTTCCGAACGTGACCCAGCTCGATTTCACCGGCCCGCTCCAGGTCCTGCATCGCATGCCGGGCGCGCAGACGCACATCCTCGCGAAGACGCTGGATCCCGTTCCGAGCGATTGCGGTCTGAGCCTGGTCCCGACGGGCACATTCGCGGAGGCACCCCCGCTCGACATGATCCTCGTGCCCGGCGGATTTGGCGTGGTCGACGCCATCGGTGATGAGGAGACGATGACGTTCGTGCGAGAGGCCGGTACGGCGGCAGCCTATGTAACCTCGGTCTGTACCGGCGCCTTCATACTGGGAGCGGCGGGCCTGCTTCAGGGCAAGAAAGCGACCACGCACTGGGCCTATCATCATTTGCTGCCCCTGGTCGGCGCGGTCCCGAGCGAGGGACGATGCGTGCGCGACGGAAATATCTATACAGGCGGTGGGGTCACCGCCGGCATCGACTTCGCGTTTGAAATTGTAAAAGAGATTTCCGGCCCCAAAGCCGCCGAGGGCATCCAGTTGGCGGTCGAGTACAACCCGGCCCCGCCGGTGGATGCCGGGCATCCCTCCAGGGCAAACGAGCAGCTCCTCGCCGCCATGAAGAAACGATATGCAGACCCCATCGAAGCGATGAGGTCTGCGATTACAGCTTAGTAGCTTTCTTCAGTGATCGGCGTCAGGATGATTTCAACCCGGCGGTTGGCTGAGCGACCTTCGGCAGTCGCATTGTCCGCGATCGGCTGGGTCTCACCCATACCAACAGCTGCAAGACGCACCGGTGTCACCCCCTGGTTCACCAGGTAGGAGCGAACGGACTCGGCGCGGCGGCGGGACAGGTCCATGTTGTAATCATCGGGACCATCGGAACTGGCATGGCCAATGATGTCGACGGCCGTCGATGGATAGTCGACCAGCGTTGCGCTCACATCATTCAGCGCGCTGTAGAAGTTCGGCTGGATCGTGGCGCTGTTCACCGAGAAGGTGATGTTCGACGGCATGGTGAGGGCGATCTGGTCGCCCTGACGCTCAACGCCAATGCCGGTACCCGCAGTCTGCTCGCGAAGGCGGCGTTCCTGCTTGTCCATGTAGCCACCCGCAGCGGCGCCAGCGATTGCGCCCACGGCTGCACCGATTGCAGCGTTACGGCCATCGTCGCCACCCGCAAGTGTACCTGCGCCGGCGCCAAGGATGGCCCCTACACCTGCACCGGTCAGGACCCGTTGGCTGGGCCCGGTTTCACAGGCAGGAAGGGCAATCAAGGGAAGCGCGAGCAGCGCATAGGAAAGGCGTTTCATATCATCAGCTCCTTTGGAAAGGACAGCCCGGTATTGGGCACGCATATCAACGCGTGGGCCAGTCTTTCCGTTCCTTCGATGACAAAACAATGGCGACACTCATTAACTCCCCGTAATGTGATGCCTGCAGCGAACAATTCCTTGAACGGCTTCAGCGTGTTATAGGCGCCCATCATGAAAACCGAACTCGACCTCACCCGGCGTGCCGACGCCGCTTCCCCTGCCCCCCGTTCGCTGGCGGGCATGTCCCTGCCTGCCCTGAAGGCGGAGATGGAAGCGCTCGGTCTGGAGCCCAAGAAAGCCGGCATGCGCGCCAAGCAGCTACGCCGCTGGATTCATCATTTCGGCGTGCAGGAATTCGGCGGCATGACCGACATTGCCAAGGATTTGCGCGAACAGCTCAGCGACAAATTCATCCTGACCCGGCCCGAAATCACGGACCACCAGGTTTCTCGCGACGGCACCCAGAAATGGTTGTCTCGGTTTGGCCCCGGCATTGAAGGCGAAAGCGTCTATATTCCAGACGTCGGCAAGGCGGGCGCGCTGTGCGTTTCCAGCCAGGTCGGCTGCACCCTGAACTGCACCTTCTGTCATACGGGTACCCAGAAACTGGTCCGCAACCTGACCGCGCAGGAAATCGTCGCGCAGGTCCTGACCGCACGGGATGCACTGGATGGCTGGCCGAGCGACGAGGAAGATCGCCGCCTGACCAATATCGTCTTCATGGGCATGGGCGAACCGCTCTACAATCTGGACAATGTCGCAGAGGCAATCGACACGATCAGCGACGGAGACGGTATTGCGATTGGCCGCCGGCGGATCACCGTTTCCACCGCCGGTGTTGCGCCCAAGATTGCAGAGCTTGGCGAGCGCACGAACGCCATGCTCGCCATTTCCCTGCACGCGACGAACGACGATTTGCGCAACGAACTTGTGCCCATCAATCGCAAATACAATTTGAAGGAACTCTTCGCGGCGATCCGGGCCTATCCCGGACTTGGAAATTCCCGCCGGGTGACGTTTGAATATGTGATGCTGAAAGGCGTCAATGACAGCCTCGCCGAGGCGCGCGACCTCGTCCGCCTGCTGAGGGGCGTCCCAGCGAAGATCAACCTCATCCCGTTCAACCCGTGGCCGGGCAGCCCGTATGAGTGCTCCGACTGGGATACGATTGAGGAATTCGCTGAAGTGCTGAATCAGGCGGGTTATGCCTCTCCGATTCGTACGCCGCGCGGCCGCGACATCCTTGCCGCCTGTGGACAATTGCGCTCCGAGAGCGTCAAGAAGTCTGCCGCCGAAAAGCGCCGCGAAGCGCTGGAAACAGCCGCTGAATAAAAAAAAGGGGAGACATCGCCTCCCCTTTCCGTTCGATCAGGATTTCAGGCGATCATTCGCCCTTCAAGGCCGCAATCCGTTCCTGGGCATCGGCCAGAATGTCCGAGATCGCCTTGCGCGTATCTTCATCATTCGACCCGGCCCGGACAGTATCCCGCACTGTATGGCGCAGCCGGTGCATGGCCCCGCGTACATCCTGCGGGTCTTCCGGCCGCTCGCTTTCCTGCAAATCTGCCAGACGGGTCTCGATCCCTTCGATGATCTCCGCAGAGGCTTCGCGCTCCTTGCGTCCTTCCTGTGTCAGGCGGAATGTGCGGCGCTGGCCATCCATTTCCGCTTCGACCCAGCCAAGATCCAGCAAGGCTTCAAGCGCAGGATAGATCACACCGGGGCTCGGCACATAGGCGCCACCGGTACGGGTCTCGATCTCGCGGATCAGATCGTAACCGTGACGCGCCTCATCTGACACCAGTTCAAGGATCAGCAGGCGAAGATCGCCATGGTTCAGGGGCCGGCGGCGTCCGCCGCGATGCCCATGTCCCCGCCCCTCACCGCGTCCATGCCTCATTCTGCGTCGTCTCCCGCACATCTGGTCAAAATCTTCGTCACCTCGGCCTGCGCCGCGGCGGTGTTTCATGTCTCTGTTGCGATACACCATGTGGTTTCCTTTCGATATATCTAAATCTCATGTATTTTAGATATATCGAAAATCAAGCTTCGTTATATCGAAAAGTTGAAGAGAGGGCCTGTGGCCGCTGTCAAATGCTTAACCAGACCTCACGGCCCATCAATCAATTCATCCGAACCGCTGACGTGCGTTTAACTTCGACCGCGCACACTGCAGGCTGGTCCTGAAGACGAGATATAAGGGTGTGTCCATGCAGATTGCGGAAACTGCGAAACAACATGGCCGCGCACCCGCCCTGATCCAGAGGCTGGGCGCCCGGCCTTGGGTCGCCACCGTCTTCTTCTCCGCTGCGCTGATTTTCCTTGTCCAGCCCATGTACGCCAAGATGACGACCCCGCTCATGGGTGGCGCGCCGGCCGTGTGGAACGTGTCGCTTGTCTGTTTCCAGGCGGCCCTGCTGGGGGGCTATGCCTATGCGCACGTGCTGGGCCGTCTGAAGTCCCTGCCCCTGCAGGTCGGCATTCATGGCGCCCTGCTCTGCCTTGCCGCGCTCGCCCTGCCGCTGTCCATTTCAGGCCTGTTCGGTGCACCGGACCCGGAACATCCGGCGCTCTGGCTGACCGGCACCTTCCTCGTCTCGATCGCGCCGCCTTTCGCTATTCTCTCAGCGACCGCACCGCTGATCCAGCATTGGTACGCCCGCTCCGGCCGGCATGACGCCGAAGACCCCTACCATCTCTATTCGGCATCGAACGCCGGCTCCCTGTTCGGCCTGATTGCCTATCCCCTGCTGATGGAGCCTTTCTCGGCGCTCAGTGCGCAGTCCCTGCTGTGGAGCGGCGGATACGGACTTGTCGCCCTGCTCCTGGTAACCTGCGGCCTGATCGTCATCGCCCATCATCGCCAGCCTGCAACAGAGGCAGCCATGCCAGCGCCAACACACGACTCCGTCGGCTGGAAGGAAAAGGGATACTGGCTGCTGCTCTCCGCCATCCCGTCCGGCCTGTTGTTGGCAACAACCTCCCACATCTCGACTGACATCGCCTCGGCGCCTTTCCTGTGGGCCCCGCCGCTGATCGCTTATATCGCCACTTTCATCATCGTGTTCGCCAAGACACCGCTGATCTCGCCAGCGGTCGCTGACAAATATCTCCTGTTCGCAGTAGGCGCGGCGCTCCTCATGCTGAACGTCCCGATTTTCAATTCACAGATTGTCCTTGTCGGGCTTGTCGTACATATCGGCGCCCTGTTCATGGCTGCGCTCTGCCTGCATGGCGTGCTGGTCTCCCGCAGGCCTGCCGCCAGCGGGCTGACAGAATTCTACCTGCTCATGTCACTAGGCGGCGTGCTCGGCTCCGCCTTTGTCGCCCTGGTTGCGCCGCAGATTTTCAACGACATCCACGAATACCCGCTCCTGCTTGGCGCGGCGCTCCTGCTCAGCCCGCGCTTTCTCGGCAAGGGCATCAAGCTGACCCTCGACCGGCGCACCCTGGCATTTGCCGCGGTGTCACTTCTCGCCATCGGGCTTGCCTACGCGTACGTCACCCTGACTCGCTCCAGCCACAGCGACACCATGGTCACCCGGCGCGGCTTCTTCGGCGTGGTGAAAGTCTACTCTCCCGAAGACCAGGACCTGACCCTCATGCAACATGGCAACACGATTCACGGCGCGCAGATCCGCAGCCAGACCGACCGGCCCACACCCCTCGCCTACTACAATGCCGCCACGCCCATCGGGCAGGCCTTCACGCGCCTCTCCGGCAGCGCGACCCATATCGGTGTGGTGGGCCTCGGAGCCGGCGGTGTCGCCTGCCATGCCCAGCCGGGCCAGAGTTTCACCTACTATGAAATCGACCCCATCGTCGTGGACCTGGCGACGGATACGGACCATTTCACTTTCCTGTCCAGTTGCACACCGGACGCGCCTATCGTTCTGGGCGACGCCCGGATCACGCTCGGACACGCGGCGCCGAAACAGTTCGACCTCCTCCTGCTCGATGCGTTTTCCTCCGATTCCATTCCGGTGCATTTGCTGACCCGCGAAGCGATGCAGCTCTACCTGTCCCGGCTAAGCGATGATGGCGTGCTGGTCTTCCACATTTCTAACCGCCATATCGACCTCGTGCCGGTCCTGGCCCGGATCGGCGCCGCCGAACAGGCGGTCATGCGTCACCAATTCTACATGCCCACGCCGGAAGAAGCCGCGCAGGGCGTCCAGCCAACCAATGTCATGATGTTTGCGAAGTCAGAGACCGCGCTGTCGCCCTTCGCCGAAGACGCCCGCTGGCAACCCGTCACGGCCGACGACCAGCGCCCTTGGACCGATGATTATTCCAACCTCGTCGGCGCGATGCTGGAAACCCACATGGCAAATTGAACTTGCCCGTGGCGCGAGGCCCGGCCACCCGCTAATCTGGCGACATGCGCCTTCTTCTCACTCTCTTCGCCTGCACCCTTCTGATTCATGCCTGCGCCCGGGCGGAGACCCGCTCTCCCTGCGCGCCGGTCATGCATCTTGGCCAGCCTTATGCAGTCTGCGCCTTCGACGCGGGCGAACCGGCGCGCCTCTGGCTGAACCATCCGGATGGGGCCCCCTTCGGCCAGTTCGACCGGCTGGCCGCGCATGTGTCAGACGAGGGCCGTGACCTCGTCTTCGCGATGAATGCCGGCATGTATCATGACGACCGCCGCCCGGTCGGGCTCTATATCGAGAATGGCGAACAGGTCGCGTCCATTGTCACGCGCGAAGGTCCCGGCAATTTCGGCCTGCTGCCCAATGGGATCTTCTGGATCGATGCAGAGGGCGCCCCGCATGTCACGGAAAGCCTGGCTTTCGAGGCGCTTGCCGCAGAGGCGCGCTTTGCCACCCAATCCGGCCCCATGCTGGTCATTGAGGGGGAGCTGCATCCAGCCTTCAATGAAGACGGCCCGAGCCGGAAACGCCGCAATGGCGTCGGCGTCAGCGAGGATGGGCAGATACTCTATTTCGCCATCAGCGATGTGCCGGTCAACTTTCACAGCTTCGCCACCCTGTTCCGCGACGAACTGGACACGCCCAACGCCCTGTTCCTGGATGGCTATGTGTCAAAACTCTACGCCCCCGACCTCGGACGCAATGAGGCAGGACTGGACATGGGCCCAATTGTAGGGGTGACGCGTCCCTCCGATACCGACTGACCATGTCTGTACGGCGTGCTATGGTGACAGGCGTTTCCAAGGGAGTCCGCCATGGTCGCAAACACTGTTCTCCTGCTGTTCGGCATGTACTGGATAGCGTCCGGCATTGGCCTGCTGACAGGCCCCGCCCGGATCGCACGGCTCATCGACGAGTTCGAAGCCAGCCCTGCGATTGGCTTCCTGTGTGGCGCGACCATGATCTTCGCCGGCGGCGGAACCTTGTCGGTTCAGAACAGTTTCTCGGGCGTGGCCGACGGCCTCGCAACCCTTCTTGTCGCTGGAGTGCTGGTCGAAGGCCTGCTGCTGGTGGCCTGGCCGAAGCCGCTTTGGGCGCTCGCCCATTGGATGATGCCAGACGATGACCACCTGAAAGGGTTTGGCATCGTGGCCGTAGCCCTCGGAATGGTTGTGTTTGCCATCGGTGCAATCTAGCCCTGTCGGGCAAACATCTTAGGAGACCCATATGTCGGCTGGCCCGGTAACGATTTACGGCTTGAAGAATTGCGATTCCTGCAAGAAGGCGCTGAACGCCCTCGAAGCCTCCGACCGCGAAACCGCGTTTGTCGACATCCGCGAAGACGCTGACCTCGACCGGCTCCTTCCGGCCTGGCTGAAGGCGGTCGGCGCAGAGAAGCTGGTCAATCGCCGCTCGACCACATGGCGCACCCTGTCGGACGAGGACAAGTCCGGCGCCCTCGGCCCGAAGGCGGAAGCCATCCTGAAATCCTACCCGACCCTCATCAAACGCCCCGTGATCGACACCGGCGCGGAAATCCTGGTCGGATGGGACAGCGGCACGCAGCAGGCGCTGGCGCGGTGACACTGGAAGATTACAATGCCTATTGCGACGGTCTCGGCCAGACGACTCATGTGGTCCAATGGGGCGGCTCGCATGTCTGGAAGATAGGTGGCAAGGTCTTCGCCATGGGCACGCCAGATGGCGACCATCTCGCTGCCTGCACATTCAAGGTCCGCCCGATCAGCTTCCATATATTAAAGGAACAGCCCGGCTGTCAGGGCGCGCCATATCTCGCTTCGCGCGGCATGAAATGGATCCAGCGCTTCTCGGACCAAACGCTCTCCGATGACGATCTCAAGGATTACATCACGGAATCCTTCCGCCTGATTGGCGGCGCGCTCAGCAAGAAGAAGCAACGTGAACTCGGCCTGATCGAATAGGCCCAGGCAGGCGTGTCGCATTGACTTGCCCCCTCCCCTGTGGCGAAGCCCGCCCAACAGGAGACATGCATGCCACACCCGCTCACCATCCTCATTCCGGCCCAGTTCAATGGCCCGCCCGGCTCCGCAAATGGCGGTGTTTCGGCTGGCCTCGCAGCAAGCCGGATCGACGGCCCGGCGGAAGTTTCGCTGCGCGCCCCGCCGCCGCTCGATGCGTCCATGGACATGGTCGAGGTGGACGACGGATATGAGATTCGTCAAGGCAACCAATTGGTCATGACCGCGCGGCCGGCCGCGCCCCTTGCCCCGCCTCAACAAGCGCCAACCTATGAGCTGGCCCGGACCGGCCCCGATCGCTTCCCGCCCGCGGAAACCCATGCCTTTCCGCACTGCTATGTCTGCGGCCCTGAGCGCACCGAAGACGGGCTCTGTCTCTTCACGGGCCAGCCCGACGGCTATGACGGCGTGACCGATGTCTGGACGCCAGATGAAAGTCTCGCGGGCGATGACGGCCTTGTCCGACCGGAAATCCTGTGGGCAGCGCTCGATTGCCCCGGCGCGTTTGCAGTTGGCTTCCAGGACAATCCGATGGTGCTGGCGCGGATCACGGCGCAGATATATGAGCGCCCCGCCCCCGGCGCTAACCTCATCGTCGCTGGCTGGTCCCTGTTTGATGATGGCCGCAAGCATGGTGCTGCAACGGCCCTGTTCACCCGGGACGGCAAACTGCTCGCCCAGTCGGAACAATTATGGATCGAGTTGAAAGCCCCGGCGTCTGCAGCCTGAAGCGTCAGCGCCGGCGGCGGGGATTGTGGTAAAGGTCGCGCTCGTGATGGTCCAGTTGGCGCACGGAGCGGCCGCGATAAATCTGCTCGACTTCCTTCGCCACGTGTCGGCGTGCCGCGCGGTTGAATTTCAACATCGCACAAAACATCTGCAATACTGTCTCTAGCTTCGCATAGGTCTGCGTGGCTTCGACCTTTACGTTCCATGTCCCGCCCAGATTGATGATCCGATGGTCGAGCTTCCCAATGTTCCGCCCACGATCATCATAGAGAGTATAGTCTGCGCCAATGCCTATAACATTGCGCCGCAGCCGGTAGAAACGCGGGCCATCATTCGTATCAATGAAGAAGGAAAACTTCTCTGGGAAAAACGGCCATTTCTGCGCCGAGCGTTCGAGCTGGATGATCTGGTCATGCCGACTGAGATTTACCGAATATGCCGGAACCGGCGTACCTTTCGCCCCAATGCTCAGTTGCAGGGAGCGCCCCATCAACAGCTCCACCGAGCCGCGCCAATTCATGGTCTCAGAGAATAGTTTCAAGACGAGACGGCGCTTCATCCCCTCTTCGGCTTTCCAGACTTCCTTGCGATAGGCAAGGATACCTGTGCGCTCGCGGCCATCCTTGATCTGGCCGAGGATTTCCATGTCCTTGGTGAACTGGTCAGATGCGGCCTCATGCTGGGTATGTTTCATGATGCCGATTTCAGTAAAGTTCAGATCCGTGGCCCATAGGTCCACCTTGAACTTCTTGTATTTTGGCTTTGCCTTGCTCTCCTCGGCAGAACCAAATGTCGCTGTAAAGGCCATGAGGCACGTCTCCGAATCCGCGTTCCAGTTTGCCGGAACCGTCGCAAATCAGCATCGAGATAAGGTTAACAGAGACGGGGAAATGCTTAATCAACTGCATTTCCCGGCAATGGTGCGCCAGAATCCTAGAGCGTCTCGTCCAGGAAGGTGAGGATCTGCGGCCAGCTGTCTTTCTGGGAGGCGTAATTGGACAGGGTCGTGCCGCCATATTCAGAGTCTTCAGTCTCCGAAGGCTCCTCTGCGGGCACACCGGCAACGAAATGACCCGCCTCTGGATAGGCCAGGAGGGTCACGTCGGAATTTGCGCTTGCCCGGGCCTGAATCTGTTCCGACATTTCGCAAGATGGCCACAACATGTCCATGCCCCCGCAGATCAGCAACATGGGCGCGTCGGTCTGTTCCACCGGAATGATGGCGGCGGAAGTCTTGTCCATCTCGGCAAGGCCATTGGCATACAGGGAGTAAAGCCCCAGTTCCGGGTCCCAGGCCCCGTAAGGCACGGCAGGATAGGCCTCTCCGTTCAGGGACCATGAAGGCTCCGCGGGCCGCCCGTCAAAGGCCCAGTTGATCCCGGTCCACGAAACGCTCGAAGGCACAGCCGCAACGATCGCGGCAATCTCGGGATGGCGCGACGCCACGATCAGGGCGGCCTCGGCCCCCTTCGACGTGCCGTAAATGCCGATATGGCCAGCCTCCACCTCTTCCCTGTCCTGAAGCCATGCCAGCGCATGATCAAAGGTTTCGAGCGGGACCCGTTCCAGATTTTCCAATTGCCCCGGCGCGCGATAGAACGACACTTGCAGGACATTGTAGCCATGATCCCGCAGCGCCAATGCATCCCGCCTGGCACCGTTGCCCAGCCCGCCCTCGGACCCGCCCAGCAGCAAGATGCCCGGCCCGGCTGAAGCGGCCCTGGCCGGGAAATAGTCGGCGTACAAGGTCTCCGTGCGCAGCTGCTGGTCTTCGCGAATGTCCACTGTCAGGTCCGTCTCTGAAGCAGGCATGGGCGCCGAATGCATACAGGCCGCCATAACGCCCGTCAGGGCCAGCAGGGAAAGTCGGCGCGACGCGCCACGCAAAAGCTGCATGATCGAACTCCATCCTTGGTGCCCGTGCAGCTTCCCGCCGTTCGAGGCCTCTGCCAAGGGGGGCTCATGGCGCACATGCCGGGTTTGCAGCCACCCCGATTTCAGGCTATGCAAGGCTCATCCGAGGGGCGCGCATGGCAAGCGCTGAGATGGAGCCGACACCGCTCCAGCACCCTTTGAACCTGATCCGGTTTGCGCCGGCGTAGGGACGGAATGAAATCGCGGCCCCTACGGCCCGGATTCCCTCTCTATTCCCTTGGTGCAGGCCTCAATGCTCGCGAGGATGCGCCATGAACAAGCCCACGGACCAAAGCCAGTTCGAGACCCCCAAAGTCACCACCGGCGCCCTGCCCGCCAGCCGCAAGGTCTATTCCCACCCCGCTGACGCGCCGGACATTGCCGTGCCGCATCGCGAGATTGACCTCCACCCCAGCGCCAATGAGCCCGCCGTGCCGGTCTATGACACGTCCGGCCCCTACACCGATCCGTCGGTTACCATCGACGTGGAAAAAGGCCTCGCCCGCGACCGGCGTGCCTGGGTGCTGGAGCGCGGCGGCGTCGAGGAATATGACGGTCGCCACGTGAAGCCCGAAGACAATGGCGGCGCACAAGGCAAATACCTTGCCCGCGAATTCCCGGTCACGCACAAGCCCCTGCGCGGCCTGCCGGGCCACAAGGTCACGCAATACGAATTCGCCAAGGCCGGCATCATCACGAAAGAGATGATCTATGTCGCCACCCGCGAGAATATCGGCCGCGCCAAGGCCGTGGACGGCGCTGCGGAACAGATCGCGCAGGGCGAGAGCTTCGGCGCGCACATCCCGGAATTCATCACGCCGGAATTCGTCCGCCAGGAAATCGCCGCCGGCCGCGCCATCATCCCGTCCAACATCAACCATGCCGAGCTGGAGCCGCAGATCATCGGCCGCAACTTCCTTGTGAAGATCAATGCCAATATCGGCAATTCGGCCGTCACCTCGTCGGTCGAGGAAGAGATCGACAAGATGGTCTGGGCGATCCGCTGGGGCGCCGACAATGTCATGGACCTGTCCACCGGCCGCAACATCCACAACACGCGCGAATGGATCATCCGCAACAGCCCTGTGCCCATCGGCACGGTGCCGATCTACCAGGCGCTGGAAAAGGTCGACGGCGTCGCCGAGGATCTCACCTGGGAAGTCTATCGCGACACGCTGATCGAGCAGTGCGAACAGGGCGTCGACTATTTCACCATCCATGCGGGCGTCCGCCTCGCCTACATCCACCTCACCGCCGACCGCGTCACCGGCATCGTCTCGCGCGGGGGCTCGATCATGGCGAAATGGATGCTCGCCCACCATACCGAGAGCTTCCTCTACACGCACTTTGAAGAAATCTGCGACATCATGCGCGCCTATGATGTCAGCTTCTCATTGGGCGACGGCCTGCGCCCCGGCGCCATTGCGGACGCCAATGATGCGGCCCAGTTCGCCGAGCTGGAAACCCTCGGGGAACTGACGAAAGTGGCCTGGGACAAGGGCTGCCAGGTCATGATCGAAGGGCCGGGCCATGTGCCCATGCACAAGATCAAGGTGAACATGGAGAAACAGCTGCGCGAATGCGGCGAAGCCCCCTTCTATACGCTTGGCCCCCTCACCACAGACATCGCGCCCGGCTATGACCATATCACGTCCGGCATCGGCGCAGCCATGATCGGCTGGTATGGCACGGCCATGCTCTGCTATGTGACGCCCAAGGAGCATCTCGGCCTGCCGGACCGGGACGATGTGAAAGTCGGCGTCGTCACCTACAAGCTCGCCGCCCATGCGGCAGACCTCGCCAAGGGCCACCCTGCCGCGCAATACCGCGACGACGCCCTCTCCCGCGCGCGCTTCGAGTTCCGCTGGGAAGACCAGTTCAACCTCTCCCTCGACCCCGAAACTGCCCGCGATTTCCACGACCAGACCCTGCCCAAGGACGCCCACAAGGTCGCCCATTTCTGCTCCATGTGCGGCCCCAAATTCTGCAGCATGAAGATCACCGCCGAAGTGCGGGAATATGCAGCGGGTATGAGCGAAAACGAACGGACCGACCTGGAGAAGCAGGCCGCCGAAGCGCGCAAGGGGATGGAAGAAAAGAGCGCGGAATTCATGGCGCAGGGTGGGGAGATTTATGTGGAGAAGGGATAAGCGATCAACATCTAGAAGTTGATCCGGCAGCACCGGTCTGGCATATCCCCAAGCATGGACGCGGTGCCTAGAGGAATCGGTTTCACAACTTCGGAAAAGTTCGTGGCAGAGTTAGCTGATCGAGCTTTTCTGAGGTTGTGGGCATACCCTAATACATTCATTGACAAGTTGAAAGCGGGAAAAGGCGTCGGAAAGGAATTCGCTGACCTTCTGGTAGTCTTCGGAGACGATGTCCTGATTTTCAGCGTGAAAGACTGCGAATGGCCAAACTCGGACGATCCGAATTTAGCTTGGACGCGGTGGTTCCGACGAGCGGTCGAAAATTCTGCTAAGCAGCTGATGGGGGCGCAACGCTGGCTAACGGACTTTGAAGACAGAATTTTCTTGGACCCCGAGTGCAAACAGAAGTTTCCATACGATTTTCCCCCGTCAGATCGGCGAAGAGTGCACTGTATTTCGGTGGCATTCGGAGCAACTAAGGCTGCCCGGAAACACTTCGACGACGATAGTGGTACTTTTTTCATCCTGCCGCACATTGAAGGCCGGAACCACACGAACCCCGGAACTGAAGGCTATATGCCGTTTGCTGTCGGGGACATCGATCCGCAGAAACCATTCGTCCACGTCTTTGATCCTCAGGCACTGGGTATAGTATTGAGCGAGTTGGATACCGCAGATGACTTTGTTCAGTATATAAAGAGTCGAGAAGACTTCATTCGTTCTGGACGATTGGCAATGGCGGCAGGCGAAGAAGAGTTGCTAGCTCACTACCTTCAAGTCCCCACCGATGCGTTCGATCGGCATCATTTCGGCTTGGCTGATCTGCCCTCCGATTTCGATGACCACCTGATTTCAATACCGAACGGACAGTATCAAGGTCTGGTGAACTCTTCCGAGTACTCGCGGAAGAAAGCTGCTGACAAGGTTTCGTATGCATGGGACCACCTGATCGACAATTTCATCCAACATGTGCTGGCGGGCACGTCCGTTGAAATATTGGATACACAGCCGACTGTACCTCTGGCGGAGCGAGGGTTGAGGCTCATGGCGGCCGAACCGAGAATATATAGACGGGTACTCGGCCAAAGCTTTCTTGAGGCAATGCAAGAAGCGGAAGCTAAAGCAGCTTCTCGCTTCGTCCGGGTTGTGAAATCTCCCTCGGGTCGCACTTTGTTCGTTTTCCTCATTCTGGCGTATCCGAAAGAAGAATTGGAGAACGGATACGACCAGTATCGGCAAGTTAGGTCCGCGATTTTGGAGACATACTGCATGCGCGCTTTTCGTCAGATGCTGGGAGCGGACTACGCGGTGGGAGTAGCAATCGATGCTTCACCCGCTGTTAGTGGAGTTGAAGGTGGATCCGAAGACCTGGTCGCTCTGGCGAAGCCAGATTGGACCCCAGAAACTCTAAAGCAGTTCCGAGCAGCCTGTGATGCGTACGATATCAAACCAAACCGTCCACTGAAAAAGAGATATGTGTCGGATACCGAATTCCCGCTCGACCAAGAGCCTCCAAAAAACCGTGCTGAGAGAAGAGCGCGACGTGCCGATTCAAGACGTTCGCTACGACGTAGAGCTAAACTTAGACGCTAAGGAGCTACTCGTATTGCCTCACCGCGCCCCTGCCGCTAAGCCCTCGCCCCATGACAGACACATCCAACACCTCCGCCCGCCTCGACGAGCTTGAAATGCGTGTGATCCATCAGGACCAGACGATTGAGGATTTGAACGCGGCCATCACGGCGCAATGGAAGCTGATCGAGCGGCTGGAGCGACAGGTTGCACGCCTCGCCGAGCGCGTGGCCGACAGCGAGCAGTCAACCGGCCAGGCGGCCCCCGTGGACCGGCCCCCGCCGCATTATTAGAGCCACCCGGTAGGGCGGGTTAGCGAAGCGTAACCCGCCATCCGCTCTTGCCGTCTGGCGGGTCATGACCCGCCCTACGAATATTCTCTCCTCCCGGAGGCTCCTGCGGACGCAGGAGCCCATCTCGGAGCCTTTCCCCGCGCATATGAGGCAATGACAGGAGATGGATACCTGCCTGCGCAGGTATCTTCGGAAATGCGGCACGACGGTCCCTGATCCGCCCCAACGCGCTTCCCTCTTGCCGCTTTCCCAAAGCTGCCTAGACTGTCCGCCATCCACAGAGGAGGACACACAATGATTCAGAAATTTGCACTCACGGCAGCCCTGACAGGCGCACTCATGGCGGGGGCTGCGCCTGCAGCCCATGCGGGCCCGGACGCATATCTCGGCGAGATCATGACGGTGGGCTTCAATTTCTGTCCTCGGGGCACGCTGGAAGCCGATGGCCGCCTGCTGCCGATCAATGAGAACACCGCCCTCTTCTCCCTGCTCGGAACACTCTATGGCGGCGACGGGCGCACGACGTTTGCCCTGCCCGATCTGCGCGGGCGCGTTGTGGTGGGCGCAGGCCAGGGCCCCGGCCTGACCGACCGCCGGCAGGGCGCGCGCGGCGGCACGGAGTCTAACATTGCCGGCCCGGCGCTTGCGCATGATGGCGCGGCAAACCCGCTCGGCGACTCCGCCGCCGGCAACAATATGCCACCCTGGCTCGCGCTGAAACACTGCGTGGTGACGCAAGGCATTTATCCGTCGCGAAGCTAGGCAGACCAGCGCGGCGATTGCGACCGTGCTGGATACATCCCGCGCTCTCCTCATGCGTCACCCCCGGCCGCGATAGCGGTCTGGGGGCCCAACCCTGAACGCGGCGACGGGCGTGTCCTGTGCAATCAGGCGCGCAGGCGCTGCAGAAAGCGCCGCGCGCTGCGGTGGCGAATTCCGGAGAGGGGTCCCCGGATGGCTTCGCCATCGGGGAGGATGACGGAGGCAAGATCTCCGACAGGCCGCCCCACCATGCCACACTGCCCCGCATGGACCCGGCCTATCGCCCCTTCTTTGCCCATGTCTGGGCCTTCTGCTGGCCGTGGCTGTGGTGGAACCTTGCGCGGCTGACGGCCTGGCGCAAACGTACCGGGCGGCGCGTCTTCGTCTCGGTCGATAAATACGGCAATGTCTTCATTCGCTATATCGGCGATGCGCCGACGCCGGACAATGCCTACACCTATACCCCGCCGCGTGTGCCGCGCTGGCAGAGCCCCTCGCTGGCAAGCGACCTGCCCTGCGGCCTGGATGCACCGTCCACTTTTGTAAGGACCACTCCGTACATCTTATGGACACTTTATGGACCAGTTCGGGACCAGTTCGGCAACGCGCCGATCAGCCCGTTCAGCCCGGCCCGCGCGCCGCCCTGACCCCTGCCTTCCCGTAATTCAGCCCCTTTGACCGGACGGCCCCGCCGCTCCGGGCACAGGTGCTGGCCGGAACGATTCCATTACACCGCCGTTATCTTCGCGAGCCGCGCCTTTTGCGGCACAGTAACAAGAAGGAAACCCTCGCTCATGAGTACAGGAAAAGTCGTAGGAATTGTCGTCGCGGTCGTTGCGATTGTCGGGGCCGTCTGGGTCGCCACAACGCTGATCGATGTGGACCAGACCGAACCGGGCAAACTGCCGGATGTGGATGTCGCCATTGATGCCGAAGCCGGCAAGATCCCCGAATATGATGTGGACACGGGCGAAGTGGAGGTTGGCACCGAAACCGAGACCGTGCTCGTTCCTGAAGTCGTGATGGTCGAAGAAGAGGTCGACGTGCCGACCGTCGACGTGGAAGAACCGGAAGACGACCGCGAGGAATAATCGCGCTCATTTGAGCCGGGCGCCCCGAACACGGGCGCGCCGCAGGCATTCGGAACGGCGGGCAATGAAACTTGCCCGCCGTTTCCGTGTGCGCGGCACAGTCCGCGCGCATTGGGGCCGCGAAATTTTGATCCAGGCCGCTGAACCAAAGTCTGCGGCGCGCGTTGAGTGCGCAGTGCCTGCCGGAGGAAAGGATCCCCGCTCATGAAACGCTCCCTGCTTGTTCCCGCTATGGCCGCCCTGTTCCTGGCCGCCTGTTCCGATGATGCCCCGGAAACCCGGACTGCGCCGCAGGACCCGGTCCAGCCCTATGCGGATGATGTCGACATTGCCCCTGCCCCGGATGAAGAAGAGACCTTCACCGACACGATCGACCGGGAAGACATGGTCGCCTCCGGCCCGAATCTGCTGGACGCAGTGGCGGCAGACCCGCGCCTGTCCACGCTGTATGGCGCGATCGAAGCGGCCGGTCTCGACGAGACCCTCGCCACGGGCGGGCCGTATACGATTTTCGCGCCGACCAATGACGCTTTCGATGCCCTGCCCGAAGGCCAGCTCGAAGACTATCTGAAGCCCGACAATACCGACAAGCTGGTCCGGATGCTGGAATACCATATTGTCGAAGGCGAAGTGCGCGCTTCCACTGTGCCGCCTGCCGAAGAGGGCGTGCCGACCGCCAGCCTGAACGGGCTCGACCTGTCGGTGCGCGACATGGGCGGCGGCCAGCTGATGATCAACCAGGCCAGCATTCTCGAAACCGATGTCGAGGGCGGCAATGGCATCGTCCATGTCATCGACTCGGTGCTGGTGCCGCGTGAGACCGAATAGGATTGCGCTGCAACGGATGCGAACAAATAGAGAAAATGCAAGGTGTCATTAACCCATCCCGCTGATAGGATGGGCGCCATGACCGTCACGATTCGTATTCTCGGAATTGATCCCGGCCTCCGTCATACCGGCTGGGGCGTGATCGAGCAGACCGGCGCCCGGCTTGCCCATATTGCGCATGGTGTGATCTCGGTGGACCCCGGCCTCGCCATGTCGGAGCGGCTTGGCGGCATCTTCGAGGCGGTCGGCGAACTCGCCCGGCATTACGGCCCGCATGCCTCGGGCGTGGAGGAAACGCTGGTCAATGCCAATCCCCGCTCGGCGCTGAAGCTTGGCCAGGCACGCGGCGCAGCCATGGCGGCGCTGGCCATGGCGGGCATCCCGGTGGCCGAATTTGCCCCGCGCAAGATCAAGCTGGCTATTGTTGGCACGGGCACGGCCGACAAGGACCAGGTGGCCTTCATGGTCAAACGCCTGCTGCCCCGCGCCGGAGAGATGAAATCGGACTCTGCTGACGCCCTTGCCTGCGCAATCTGTACCGCCCACCATCTGCCGCTGGACCTGAAGCGGGGCGCGGCATGATCATTGGCAGGCTGACCGGGACCGTCGCCGCCCTCGGCACGGACAATATCCTGATTGACGTCAATGGCGTCGGCTATGTTTGCATGGCCGGCACGCGGCTCTTGTCCAAGGTCCATGTCGGCGAGACCAGCGTGCTGCATGTCGAGACCAAGGTCAGCGAAGCGGCAATCACGCTCTATGCCTTCGGCTCGGATGAGGAACGCGCCTGGTTTGTCCGCCTGCAGGATGTGCATGGCGTGGCCGGCAAGGCCGCAATGGCGATCCTCGATGCAATCACGCCAGCGGAATTGATGGATGCCATCGCGCTCGGCGATGCGTCCGTGCTGACGCGGGCGAAGGGCGTCGGCAAGAAACTGGCCGAGCGGATCACGGGCGAACTGGCTGGCAAGCCGCCGCCGATGGGCCGGTTCGGCAAGTTCGAGACCGCGCAAGTCGCCGGCCTAGCCAGCGCGCCCGTCGCCGCAACCACTGGCGTGCGGAGCGAGGCGATCTCGGCGCTTGCAAACCTCGGCTACGCCCAATCAGATGCTGCCCGCGCCGTGGCCAGCGCCGCGAAGGATGCCGGGGACGATGATGTCAGCCTCCTGATCAAGGCGGCCCTCAAGGAACTCGCACGATGAGCCGTGAGGGCACCGTTTCTGATCCCAATGCGCAAGGTGGCGACGCGCTGGACCGCGCGCTGCGCCCGAAGGCGTTTGATGATTATGTCGGGCAGCGCAAGGCCAAATCCAATCTCAAAGTCTATGTCGATGCGGCCCGCAAACGCGAAGAGGCGCTGGACCATGTCCTGTTGTTCGGCCCGCCGGGGCTCGGCAAGACGACGCTGGCGCAGCTCCTCGCCCGTGAAATGGGTGTCGGCTTCCGCGCGACCTCCGGCCCCGTCATTGCCAAGGCGGGTGACCTGGCGGCGATCCTGACAAATCTCGAGCCCAATGACGTCCTCTTCATTGACGAGATCCACCGCCTGCCGCCGGTCGTGGAGGAAATCCTTTATCCGGCGATGGAGGATTACGCCCTCGATATTGTCATCGGCGAAGGCCCGTCCGCGCGGTCGGTGCGGCTGGACCTGTCCCCCTTCACCCTTGTCGGCGCCACCACCCGGGCCGGCCTGCTCGCAACGCCGTTGCGTGACCGGTTCGGCATCCCGATGCGGCTCGAATTCTATGAGCCGGAAGAACTGGCCCGCATCGTCATGGCCGCAGCGCGCAAGCTGACCGCGCCGATCACGGAGGAAGGCGCCGTCGAGATCGCCAGCCGCGCGCGGGGCACGCCGCGTATCGCGCTGCGCCTGCTGCGCCGGGTACGGGACTTTGCCGAGGCCGATGGCGGATCTATCACCCAGGAATCGGCGGCGAGCGCGCTGAAACGGCTGGAAATCGATTCCGATGGCCTCGATGCGCTGGACCGGCGCTATCTCCATGCGCTGGTGAAAACCTATGCCGGGGGGCCGGTCGGCGTGGAAACGCTGGCGGCGGCCCTGTCGGAGGCGCGCGATGCGGTGGAAGACGTGATCGAGCCTTACCTGATGCAGAAAGGCTATGTCGCCCGCACGCCGCGGGGCCGGGTTGCGGCGCCTCTGGCCTATGAACGCCTTGGCCTCCCGAGTCCTGGCGGGCAGCAGACGGGCCTGTTCGGCGAAAAATAGCCCCCTGCCCGGCGGGGTACGTAGTTTTCCCGATTCCGCGCGGCTGCGCCCCATGTCCTGATAGGGTCAGACACACCAGATCAGGGAGCCTATCCACATGTCTCACACCCCCCACGAACTCGTCGAGGAATTCCCGGACGCCGCCGAGCGCATCCATGCGCTGAAGGAGACCGACGGACATTTTGCCCGCCTCGCCGACGACTATCATGAGGTGAACCGCCAGATTCACCGCATCGAGACAAATGTGGAGCCGGCAAGCGATGCCTTCCAGACCCAGCTGCGCAAGCACCGCATGGCGCTCAAGGATGAAATTCACACCATCCTGACCGCCCCCGCCTGAGCGGATATGAGGGAACCGGATCATGGGTAATCTGAGCGTTGATGCCCTGGCCATTGCCGCCCTTGTCGGCTTTGCCAGCCTGTTGCTGATCGGGGCCGGCCTGACGGCGTGGCTGTGGAAACAATCCGGCAAGTCCGAAGGGGATTTGTAAGCGGAGCCGAGAACATGACGCACCATATCGGAGAACTGGTCGGCGAGTTCCCGGACGCCGTGGACCGCATTCTCGAACTGGAATCGACCAATCCGAGATTCTCGGATCTGGCCGATGCCTATGATGAGACCATGGACGCCCTGCAACAGCTCGAATGCCGGCTGGACCCCGCCGCCAGCAAGGAGGAATGCGCGCGGCTGCACCGCCGCGAAGTGGAACTCCTGCAGGAACTCTGCACCCTCCTCGTGAGCTGAGATTGTTCGGAGACAGAGATATTTGTCATCCCGGAATGTGCGCCAGCAAATAGCCGGGAGCCTGCGCCGATAGCTTCGTGCGCACCCGTCATCCTTCAACTTCGCTCAGGATGAGTCCTTGCTTTATGCGCGCTCATGCTGAGCGAAGTCGAAGCACGGACGCGGGCTGTGGCCGGATAAGCGCGGTGCGCTTTCCGGGATGACAGGATTGCGGGGTTGATGTCCTCCCTGCACAAACATCCGGACTGGCACTCGCCATCCGGGTATCCCTCATTCCAGCTCCGCGAGGCGAAGCCGAGGCGCGGCGGGCGCCGTGGCGCTCCGCCTTGGGTTTGGAATGGCTACGGAATGGAGCGTTACCGCCCGCCGCGCCGGCCAGGAATTTCGGCGAGCACCCTCAAGGGGGCCCATGGTCCCGGGTCTTCGTTACCGGCGCCGCGCGAACGGATCCATCGTGCTTTCCCACGCATGGCCCATCCGGGGATTGCTCCCGGGCTGCCGGACGAGGCGGATTCCCAACTTGCTTTCGCAAGCCCACCCTGGCCTGACCTGCCTAGGCGCGCATCGGACCGTCGCCCCGACCCGCACCCTCCTGACCCTGCCCCCACAACCAGAACGGTACCTGATCCGGCTCCTGTGAGAGCAGATGCTTAGTATGGGGTAAGGGGGTATCAGGCGGATACGGGATCAAAACCTCACCTCCGAAGATACCTGCGAATGCAGGTATCCATCTCCTGCTGCTCCCTCATGCACAGGAGGAAACATCCGGAGATGGGCCCCTGCCTCCGCAGGGGCCTGCGGGGAAGCCTATCTCTCTCCCACAAACACCGCTTCCCCGGCATGCGCCGGAGAGGCGGGGAGAGGAAACCGTCTTTCCTCACGCGTCATCCCCGACGCGCAGCGTCTGGGGACCCATCTCTGAAAGATGCCCCCGGAACGTCCTGCGCGGTGAAGGGATTGCGGGCGTGCAATGCCCCTCGCTCATATGGCGTCGTCCCGTGATGCCCCCCAGACCGCCAATGCGGTCGGGGGTGACGCCAGGAGTGCAGACCGCTCCCTACCCCGTGATCTCGAACCACAAATCCTTCCAATGAGGATTGCGCTCCGTGATCAGATTGATCTTGCTCTTCCGCCGATAGGATTTGAGGGATTTCTCACGCGCAATCGCTCTGCTGATCTCATCATGCAGTTCGTACCAGACAAGCATCCGGCAGCCATGCGTCTTGGAAAAGCCCCGGAACACGCCTTCGCGGTGTTGCCAGACGCGCTGGACAAGGTGGGACGTGACCCCGGTATAGAGCGCGCCCTGCTTGCGATTGGCCATCATGTAGACGGCAATTATGCGGTCCTCATTGGCCATGCCCAGCTCCCTTCCCAAAACTCCCTACACAAGAACAAAAATTGCGTCATTCCCGATGGCCGCAGGCCATCTGGGAACCCATCTCTGAACGATATTACAGAGAACGTCATGCGCCGTGTGGGAAAACCCGCACGCCCCCGCACCGGACGCACCCGGTTGCCGCGTTCAGCGATGGGCCCCCAGACGCTGCGCGTCGGGGGTGACGCCAGGAGGAAAGGATGGCCCCTTCACTTCCCTGCTAGGGCAAAATATAAACTCTCCAACCGACAGCCACAACGAGCCATAACCCAATAAACGATCTGAGCTCCCTAACTCATCCACCTCAACACCCGCGCCTCAATCGGGTTCGCGAAGTCGCGCCCTTCTGTCCGGCATTCCGTCCACTCACGTTTGAGGCGCTGGTACCATTTGGCCTGAATGTCGATGTCGTCGATCCACATCATGGCTTTCTGGTGGGCCATGCCCTGATTTTGCAAATCCACCATGTCGCCATCCTGGCGGAGGAATTTGCGGGCCATCGGTTTGGCGATGGGCACGGCGAGGTGGAGGAGCGGCGCGCCGGTCCACCAGGTGAATTGAGTGATCCGTGTACGTTTCGGGGCTTCCGGCGTCAGGCAGGTGAGCGTCAGCAGGCGGGCTTTGTCATTCGAGATGATTTCCCAGCGATAGCCGGGCAGCTGGAACCGGATCTCGGTTTCCACATCATCCCCGAAGACCCAGCGATAGAGTTTTGAGTTCGAGCTGGGCGGATGGCGGTCGATCGCCCAGCCGCGCTCCGTCGGGATGAAGGGTTTCTCTTTCAGCTTCAGGCCCACCGAGGGCGGACGCCACCACCATTGATTGTGCACGAAGGGCACGTGGGCCGGGTCCATCAGGCCGACCACGGCATCATCCATATGGGCGTTGAACACGTCATGGATGACAAAGCCGGGCTTGTCCGGCAGCGGGCCGAATTCCGGCGGCGGCACGACGGGGGGCGCATCGCTGCGGGGATTGTGGGCGACATAGAGATAGACTGCGCCATTGGCCTCATGCACCGGATAGCGGCGCACTTTCACCCTGGACGGGTCATAAGGGCTGTCGTCTGTAAGGGACGGCATCAGCTTGCAGCCGCCATCCGTGCCGAAGCGCCAGCCATGATACGGGCATTGCAGCGTCCACTCGCCATCGGTCTCCAGCTGCTGGCCCGCAGACAGCGGCACGAGGCGGTGGGGGCAGATGTCGCGCAGGGCGAACGCCTCCCCTGCCGGGGTGCGGCCGACCACGACCGGCTCGCCCAGCACCATGATGCGATGCTGCTTGCCCGGGGCCAGGTCGGTCGACGGGGCGGCCAGATACCAGCTGTCGGTGAGGTAGCCCTCCTCGGTGATGCCCGTCTTGGGCGCGGCGTGTTGTGTATCTGGCATGGGCAGGACCGGTCTTGTGACGATGGCCCCTGATTACCGCATTTGACCGGGGGGAACCAGAGCGCGGGCTGTCGCGGGACTGCGCCCCGATCCGGGCCGAATATTGCCAGCGCGGCGATTGGCAATAAGGTGTCGCCTTTGGTGAGGACACTGAGGGGGAGCGGCATGGCCGAGACAGCAGTCAACAAGGGATTTCTGGGATGGGTGGAGAAGACAGGCAACCGCCTGCCGGACCCGGTGTTCCTGTTCTTCTATTTGATTATTGCCCTGATGGTGATCTCGCAGATCGCGGCCTGGGCCAGCCTCACGGCGCCGCACCCGACCCAAATAACCGAGGCGGGCACGCCGCTGGTGATCGAATCGGCGAGCCTGTTTTCGGCCGAGAACATCCAGCGCCTCTGGGTGGAGATGCCGAAGACGTTCACCCACTTCCATCCGCTCGGCTATGTTCTGGTCGTGATGCTGGGCGCGGGCGTGGCAGAGCGCTCGGGCCTGTTCTCCAGCGCTATACGGGCAGCGGTGCGCAATGCGCCGAAATTCCTGCTGACGCCGCTGGTGGCGCTGGTGGCGATGCTGTCGAACCATGCCGCCGATGCCGGCTATGTCGTGATGATCCCGCTGGCGGGCATATTGTTCGCCTCGGCCGGGCGCCATCCGCTGGCCGGGATCGCGGCGGCGTTTGCGGGCGTGTCGGGCGGGTTTTCCGCCAATATCTCGCCGGGCCAGCTGGATGCGCTGCTGTTCGGCATCACCGAGGCGGCCTATGGCGCGAGCAATATCGACGCCGGATGGGCCATGAACATTGCCGGCAACACCTATTTCATCATCGCGCTGCTGGTGATCTACCTGCCGGTCATCTGGTATGTGACCGACAAGATCATCGAGCCCCGCCTCGGCACATGGATTCCGGGGCCGGAGGCCGCCGTGCAGGCAGGCGATGAGGACAAGCCCCTGACGCGGGACCAGCAAAAGGGCCTGCGCATGGCAGGGCTGGCTGTGCTGGGCGTGTGCGCGCTGTGGGCGTTGATGACGTTCGGGCCGGGCACGCCGCTGCTGGCCGATGGGCCGGGCACCGAGGGCGACCCGTGGTACCAGAAGGCCGGGCCGTTCTTCCGCTCCCTCGTGGCGGGGTTCCTCGTCCTGTTCCTTGCCGCAGGCTGGGCCTATGGCGCGGCGGCCAACACGATCAACAATCACCGCGATCTTGTGAACATGATGGCCGAGGCGATGAAGGATATGGGCTATTATCTCGTGCTGGCCTTTGCGGCGGCACATTTCGTGGCGATGTTCGGCTGGTCGAACCTTGGCCTGATCTCGGCCGTGCACGGGGCCGATGCGATCCAGAACAGCGGCCTGCCGCTGCCGATCGTGCTGGGCCTGATCGTATTGTTCTCCGCGCTGCTGAACTTGTTCGTCGGCTCGGCGAGCGCGAAATGGGCGCTGCTGGCGCCTGTGCTGGTGCCGATGCTGATGCTGCTGGGGATCAGCCCGGAAGGCGCGACGGCGGCCTATCGCGTCGGGGATGGCGCAACCAATATCATCACGCCGCTGATGGTCTACTTCCCGCTGATCCTGGTGTTCGCACGGCGCTGGCAGGATGATTTCGGCCTGGGCAGCCTGACAGCGATGATGATTCCCTATTCGGTCTGGATGCTGCTGACGGGTGTCGTGCTGATGATGGGGTGGATTTTCCTCGGCATGGATTTCGGGCCCGGCGCCCCGGCGCATATCACCGTGCCGGGTACGGGCGGGTAGCTAAGTCAGACAGGGCAAACCCGGCCTGGCAGATGCCAGACCGGGCTCCCACCCCGGCGACCGGCCGGAGTTATGGGGCAGCCGACCACCGTCTATGGGGTGAAATTGTGGGTCGGGATCAGGCCGCTTCGCGGTTCACTTCGCCTTCGGCCAGTTGCGACATCTCGCGGTCACCTGAATAGGTGTTGTCGAGACAGGTCTGCAGCTGGTCGGCGTCATCTGTCAGTTTGAGACGGCGAGCAAAGGCCAGCACGGTGCCGTAGCCGGCCAGCGCGTAGTGCGTCATGCGCTGGTATTGGGAGATGATGGAGGCGTCGCGCACGTCGCCATCCTCGATCTCGGCGTCGATGGCATGGGCCTTGGCCTCTTTGACGAGACCTTCCATGCCCTGGCAGAATTCCCCGCGCGGATCTGCCTTGTGCTTGCGGATCAGCCCTTCGACGGCGTTGATCCCGTCATTGATGCCACTGACGCCGCGCTTCAGTGCGTCCTGCAGCTTCGGATTGTGAGCCTTCTCGGCGAGCTTCTCGGTCACCTTGAGGGATTGACGATTGGCGCTGTAGAGATCCTGCAGCTGGTCGATATAGAGGTCCTGGAGGGTCGTGATGCTCATGGGGAAATCCTTCCTGAGTGCGTGTTCGTGATACGCAGAATCAATGGAAGGCCTGCCCGTTCGTTCCGGAGTTTCCTGATTTTAATGGAAAACCGCGACATTCTGCACCTGACGGCGCCAGAACCGGGCCCCGCCTGAACGAGAACGCTTCCCGCGAGGCCAAAGCGCGGTTATATCCCGCCCATGACACCACGCGACAAAATCCGGAATTTTTCCATCATCGCCCATATCGACCATGGCAAGTCGACGCTGGCCGACCGCCTGATCCAGACTTGCGGCGGCCTGACTGACCGGGAGATGAAGGAACAGGTGCTCGACTCGATGGATATCGAGAAAGAGCGCGGCATCACCATCAAGGCCCAGACCGTCCGTCTGGAATACACCGCCCAGGATGGCGAGACCTATACGCTGAACCTGATGGATACGCCGGGCCATGTCGACTTTGCCTATGAAGTCAGCCGGTGCCTTGCAGCCTGTGAAGGTTCGCTGCTGGTCGTGGACGCCTCGCAGGGCGTCGAAGCGCAGACGCTGGCAAACGTCTATCAGGCAATCGACCAGAACCATGAGATCGTGCCCGTCCTGAACAAGGTTGACCTGCCAGCCGCCGATGTGGAGCGCGTGAAGGCCCAGATCGAGGATGTGATCGGGCTTGATGCCTCTGATGCCATCGAGACGTCTGCCAAGACCGGCCTCGGCATCGCCGAAACGCTGGAAGCCATCGTGACGCGCCTGCCCGCCCCGAAAACCGGCGAGGTCGATGCGCCGCTGAAGGCTGCGCTGGTGGACGCCTATTACGACCCGTATCTTGGCGTGGTGGTGATCGTGCGCATTCATGATGGCGTTCTGAAGAAGAAGGCAAAGATCAAGATGATGCGCACCGGCGCAGTCTATGAAGTGGACAAGGTCGGTACGTTCAATCCGAAGATTACCGAAACCGATGCCCTCGGGCCGGGCGAGGTCGGCTTCCTTGTCGCCTCGATCAAGGAAGTTGGCGAAACCGCCGTCGGTGATACGATCACGGAAGAAAAGCGCCCCTGTGACAAGCCTCTGGCAGGCTATAAGGACGTTCAGCCGGTCGTGTTCTGCGGCCTGTTCCCGATGGATGCGGGCGACTTTGACGATCTGCGCGCCGCGATGGGCAAGCTACGCCTGAATGATGCGAGCTTTACGTGGGAGATGGAAACATCTGCCGCGCTCGGCATGGGCTTCCGCTGTGGCTTCCTCGGCCTGCTGCATCTCGAAATCATCCAGGAACGTCTCAGCCGCGAGTTCGACCTCGACCTGATCGCCACCGCGCCCAGCGTCGTCTATGAAATGACGATGACGGACGGCACCGAGATCGAACTGCACAACCCCGCCGACATGCCGGATGTGGTGCGCATCAGCGAGATTCGCGAGCCGTGGATCAATGCGACGATCTACACACCGGACGAATATCTTGGCGGCATCCTCAAGCTCTGCCAGGACCGGCGCGGCATCCAGACCGAACTGTCATACGTTGGCGGACGCGCGATGGTGAAATACGAACTGCCGCTGAACGAAGTCGTGTTCGACTTCTATGATCGTCTGAAATCGATCAGCCGGGGCTATGCGAGCTTTGACTATGAGATTGTCGGTCACCGCGCCGAGAACCTCGTCAAGCTGCAGATTCTGGTCAATGACGAGCCGGTCGATGCGCTCGCCATGCTGGTCCACCGTGACCGCGCCGAAAGCCGGGGTCGTCAGATGTGCGAACGTCTGAAAGACCTCATCCCCCGCCAGATGTTCAAGATTCCGATCCAGGCGGCGATTGGCGGCAAGGTGATCGCGCGCGAAACCCTCAGTGCCATGAGGAAAGACGTGACGGCAAAATGCTATGGCGGTGACGCCAGCCGGAAACGGAAACTGCTCGACAAGCAGGCCGCCGGCAAGAAACGCATGCGCCAGTTCGGCAAGGTCGAGATTCCGCAGGAAGCATTTGTGGCCGCGTTGCGGATGGATGGGGACTAGCCCTTCCGGCTTGTCAGCCCAACAGGACTAGCCTTCGGCGAAATCCGCCCCGTCATGGCGGCGCGGAGGATGCGGCGGAAGGTGGGGCATTCCATATGGCTGGGCGCGCGGCACTTGGCGGCGTGATGCAGGCCATCGCGCATGATCGTCATTTGACGGATCTTCTTGTCCAGTTCGTCGGCCTTGGCGATAAGGGCTGCGCGTTCGATGCGCGGGCCTTCCGGGGACATCATCGCGGCAATCTCGTCCAGTGTGAAGCCCGCCGCGCGGCCGAGCGAGATGAGGCCCAAACGCTCCAGCACATCCGCATCAAACAGGCGCCTGAGCCCCCGCCGCCCGGTCGAGCGGATCAGGCCGCGCTCTTCATAATAGCGCAGGGTGGACGCCGGGATTCCGGATTGTTTGGCAACGTCGGAAATTTCCATGATACACTCTTGACCTCAAGTCGGCTTGAAGTGGCAGGATGCCTCCACAAGATCGCAAAGACAAGGAGCGCGGCACGATGAGCATGGCGAACAAGGATCAGGAAGAGATGTGGAACGGCGTGGGCGGCAAGGCCTGGGTGCGGGCCCAGACCCTGCTGGATACGGCGTTCCAGCCCTTCGCGGACATTCTCGTCAAGGCGGTGACGGCGGCAGGCGCGACTTCTGTGCTGGACATCGGGTGTGGCACGGGCGCGACAACGCTGGCCATGTCTGAGGCGCTGGGGCCGGACGCGGACTGTCTTGGGCTCGATATTTCCGAAACCATGATCACCCATGCGAGGAAACGCGCTGCCGAGACCGGATCGACGGCGGAGTTCATCGTCGCCGACGCGCAGACCCATCCTTTCGAGGCCGGACGGTTCGGCATGATCACGTCCCGGTTCGGGGTGATGTTCTTTGAAGACCCCGTCGCCGCCTTCCGCAATCTGAACCGCGCCGCGCAACCGGGCACAAACCTGATCATGTTCAGCTGGCGCGGTCCGGAGGAGAACCCGTTCATGACCGCCGCCGAGACCGCCGCCCGTCCCCTGCTGCCCGGCCTGCCGGAGCGGGAGCCGAACGCGCGGGGCCAGTTCGGCTTTGCCGATAGCGCGCGGGTGGAGCGCATCCTGTCAGAGGCCGGGTGGAGCGATGTTGCGAGCGAAAAGATCAACGTGCCCTGCCGCTTTCCCCTCTCGACCCTGGACCTCTATGTCTCGCTGATGGGGCCGGTCGGCTATGCAATGGCACAGGGCGTGGACGAGGAGACCCGCGACAAGGTGATCGAAGCGGTCCGGGGCGCGCTGATGGACTTTGTCGAGGGGGCCGAGATTGTCTTCACGGCTGCTTGCTGGAAAACGACAGCTCAATCATGACGAACCTTCGCAGTGAAGCGGGTCAGAGGCCGCCTTTTTGCATGCCTTCATTCTCGGCACGCGCGATGTCGCGGTAGTCATTCGCTATTGCGGATTCCAGATCTGCCGGGTCGATCGGAATAAAGCGCGTAGTTCCCGTCTTGCCGGATGGCGGCCGGATGATGAGGGTCGTACAAATGCGGCGAAACGCCCGGAATGCCACGCCGTCGATCGGTTCCTCTTCGGTCTCGACCGTGTAGTCGCCAGCAGGGTATTCGCCATCCAACTCGCCCAGGCAGAAGGGATTGCGAAAGGTGACCATGTTCTTGGTAATGCGATTGACCATTAAGTTGTCTCCCTATTTGAAGCGCATGGAAACGTGCCCGAGGATTCGGATCACGCTTTAATCAATCTTCTGAGTTTTCAGTCAGGGAAGAATAACCATCTCCGGGGCCATTTCCGGCCCCGGAGCTGAATCACTACCGCTCTCAGGCCGCCCGGTGGACGCCATCCAGCGGTCCAGTCCTATTTCTTGGCTGGATTGGCATTCGGAGCACTCGGCTGGGATTTTCCAGCCGCGGGAGCTTGCTGCTGAGGTGCTTTCGGAGCCTCGGCGCCCTTGACGGATTTGTCCTGGTTCTTTTCGTTCTTATGGTCGGACATGATATTGTCTTTCGGTTTTCACGGAAATGATGTTCCGTCTCCCTAATATGGGGGACTCAAGCGAACATACATCAGGCCAGAAATAATATAGTTTCCTTACGGATTTTTATGCATCAATTACAAGGTGCGCGGGCTACAGCGTTCAGAAACTAACCTGTTTTCCAGTCTATCTTGCCGGCATCTCGCAGATCGTGCCCAGTTGCTCGTAGGGGCGATTGCAGGCCCAGCCATCCCCCGCATAGTTGAGATGCGCATTCGTCGGCATCACCACAGGTACGCAATTGGCTCCGGACTTCTGATATCCGCGTTCACATTTCCACCGCTCGCCATAGGCGCTGCTGGAGAGGTAGCCATGTTCGGGCACCTTGATCTTCTCACAGGCGTCCCTGCTCTCTGCGTATCCGTGTTCGCATTCCCAACCTGACCCATATTCGGCGTCCGTCAGGTGAGCGTTCGGCGGCACGGTTATCTTGGCGCAAATCGACCCGTCTGAATCATAGCCCCGGGCGCAGGACCAGCTTGTCCCGAAGGAATCGAGATACGCGTTCGTCGGCACCGTGATGGCGGTGCAAATCGCATCTTTCCGGGCGAAACCGTAATGACATTCCCAGCCGCGCCCGTAAGCGGAGTCGGTGGCATAGGCATGGTCCGGCACGGGGATCTTTGTGCATTCATCGCCCTCTGCCCTGAACCCGGCATTGCAGGCCCAGCCATCCGCATAAGATCTTTCACTGGCATTATCGGGGATGGTCGTTTGGGCCTGCGCAATCGGAGCAAGCCCCAACACACCCCATACAGCCAGTCCGCCAAGCATCTGGCCAACGGATATTCTACTCATCTTTGTCATCAAAATGTTCCCGGTGCGGAGCACAAGAAAGATGCCCGTGGCGAAGCTGCCCGGAAGGGGCTCGCAATGCTGTGTCATGTGGCAGGCGCGTGACGCCTCCTCAACAGCTCTGCCACCCCTGCTTATGCGACAGGGCTGGAAGACATGATGGGGTTCGCTTCCACGGATGTGTTCGTAGCATCTATATGGGGTGGGGAAGCGAATTTACATCCCGGCCCCGCACTGGATGGCTCAGGGTAGTCAGACCTCCTGCAGGCCGATGGTCGCCAGCCGCGCCAGCAATTCGATCCAGCTTTCCTCGATCGCGGGGGTCCACGCTTCAGCAAGGGCCTCGCGGCACGTATCGCGGATAGCAATGAATACTGCATCAAGCTGGGTTTCCGAAACGCCATAGCCCTCATGCGTCATGCGGGCAGCCTGAAGTTCGTACTTCGGCAGGTCGTTGCCTTCGGCGATGCCAATGATGCAGTCAAAACAGGTTGCCAGCATGGAGCCACGCACGCCGCCATCTGTGTCCATGGCAAACAGGTCTTCATATTCGGGATGCTGGGCGAACAAACGCGTGTAAATTCGCGATACGGGGTCGCCACAGAGCTCGCCGAAGTGTTCGAGCGAGGCAATGATGAGGGCGGTCTGAGTCATAAGCAATCCTACCGGGCGACCGCCCGGCGTGGCAAGCTCATCCGCCGCGTAGTTTGAGGACGAGGCCCCGTGTGGCGCGCTGGCGCATCTTGTGGTGGCGGGCAATGCGCCGGGCAAGGGTTTGGCGTTCTTCCCGCGTGCGGCCGAGGTCATAGAGCTGGACCGCGAAATCGAGCGCGGCCTGCTGGTCGCGACTGGGGCGGCGCGCGCCGCCGGTCTCTTCAGCCCAGCGGCCCGGATGAAAGGAGGCCGTCACCTTGGGCTGGTCATTGCCGAGATAGTAGAGAAACGCCGCCGGGGCCGAGACATTTCGGATGATCGTGTCCGGAATGAAATGCAACCAATCCTGGTGCTGTTGCCAGCGCCATGTATTGGGCGCGTTCTTGGTCCGCACGCGCAGGGCGATGATCCGCAGGCGGCGCTGGACAGCGGCCCAGTCCTGCCCTTCCCGCTCGGCCTGCAGCTTCATGAGGCGGATCACGCTCTCCATCGTCCCGCCCGTCGCCACGAAATCGACAAGGGCAATCGGGCGCGGACCCGAGGCGATGGCCTTGGGGCCAAGACCTTCGGAATTGAGATAGTCGAACAATCCCGCAAGGGCAGGCTCGGGGATCTGATTGATCGACCCGGCATTGCGCAGGGAATACTGGACCAGGTGAAGACTGGGCACATCGCGCAGGCCCTCGAGGCATCCGGACAGGTAATCATAGAGGCTTTCCGGCGTCCGGCCGATGAAGGCGAGGTCTGAAGTATTGGCATGGGCCAGCACCCGCGCCGCCGTTGAGCGCAGGGATTCGAGGAACATATCATTGAGCGGCGCGCCGGGCGCGAGACCGCTGATGAGGCCGCCCAGCTGTTCCCGCCGGGTGACATTCCACCGGAAAGGTGTCGCCAAGATCGTTTCTCCCATTGTTTTTGATTGAGTATAGGGCCTGCGGGGCAAGCTTTCCAAATCCTGCGTGGGGGCTTACATGCCCCTTATGAGCCAAACGCTGACACTTCTGGGCATCGAGACGAGCTGCGACGAGACCGCCGCCGCCGTGCTGCGCCTGCAGGATGCGCGCGCCGAGCTGGTCTCCGACGTGATCCGCACGCAGCTGGACGAACATGCGCCGTATCTGGGCGTGGTGCCGGAAATTGCCGCGCGCGCGCATGCGGAACTGGCCGATCTGACCGTGAAGGCCGCGATGCATGAAGCGGGGATTTCCTATTCAGAGCTCGACGGGGTCGCGGCCACAGCCGGCCCCGGCCTGATTGGCGGCGTGCTGGTCGGCATGATGACCGGCAAGGCGATCGCGCAGGCGGCGGGCAAGCCCTTCGTGGCGGTGAACCATCTGGAAGGCCACGCGCTGAGTCCGCGGCTCGGCAATGATTGCCCCTTCCCTTATTTGCTGCTGCTGGTTTCGGGCGGGCATTGCCAGTTCCTGGAAGTGCGCGGCCTCGGAGACTATCGCCGGCTCGGCTCGACGATTGATGATGCGGTGGGCGAAGCCTTCGACAAGACGGCCAAGACGCTGGGGCTCGGCTTTCCGGGCGGACCTGCGGTCGAGCGCCTCGCAGAGGGTGGCAACCCGAAGGCCTTTGCCCTGCCCCGCCCGCTGCTGAACCGGCCGGGCCTCGACATGAGTTTTGCAGGGCTGAAGACGGCTGTTGCGCGCGCAGCGGCTGAGGACACGCTTAATGAGGACCGGATGAAGGACCTCTGCGCGAGTTTCCAGACCGCGGTCACCGATATCCTTGCGACTAAGGCCGCGCTGGCCCTGGAGGCATTTGATCCGGGTGGGGATGGCACGAAGCGGTTTGTCGTGGCGGGCGGCGTCGCGGCCAACAAGGCCATCCGCGCCGCGCTGGACGAGGTGACCAAAGGCGCAGGTGCACGCCTGATTGCGCCGCCGCTGAGACATTGTACGGATAATGCCGCCATGATCGCTCTGGCCGGAGCGGAAAGACTGGCGGCGGGCCTCGTCGAAGGCGAGGCCGGGGACCTTGGCACCGGGGCGAGACCCCGCTGGCCGCTTGATGAAGCGGCGGCGAACTCAGCGCCTGTCTACACAACGGGCCGCCGGGGCGCCAAGGCCTGATCAGGCCGCACTTCTATACTGCAAATTCAGCAAGCGAATAGGTCGCCGCCAGGATGGCGATTGCCATCGGGAGCGCCGCAAGCAAGGCGGCCAGGGACTGGCGAGCTTCGGTCTTGGAGAGAGTCATTGATCTGGTCTTTCAGCGTTTCAGGCAGCAACCATCGCTGCCTGTGATTGCCATATAGCAAGCACGTGAACACTAATCAATGAATAATTTCAAAATCGTTCAGTAATTAATCTATGTGCCGCTCCGGCACGGTCGCCCCGACGGACAATCCCGCGAGAACCAGATCCATCACACCGGCCAATTCCCGCTTCAGTTTCGGCAAGGTCAGGTGCGAGAACATCTGGGGAAAGCGGAACTTCATCATCGAGGCCTGGATCATCTCGGCCACCTCTTCCTTGCGGTCGAGTGGACGGAATTCCCCCGCTTCAATGCCGTTTTCGAGGATCTGGACGAGGTAGACCCGCTCCTGCGCCAGCTGTTCATTCATGAACAAGGGCCGCTCATCGGCCAGCGTCTCGGCCAGCTCGACAAGCTTGTCCTTCTCTTCCAGCGCCTCATAGGTGCGCTCCATGCTGAACTCAAAGAATTGGCGCAGCCGATCCGCCGCCGTATTCTGCTTCCGGCATATGCCTGCATAGGTCTCATAGAGTTCCGAGTTGAACTTCCGGCCAATGGCCTCGGCAATGTCGAGCTTGGAGGCGAAGAAGCGGTAGATGTTGCCGGCGGACATGTTGCAGTCCTTGGCGATCTCCGACATCGTGGTCTTGGAATAGCCGTAGTGAACGATGCGTTCCATCGCGGCTTCCAGAATCTGCTGGCGGGTGTCTGTTATATCATTCATGGCGCCACCTTACTCGCTGATACTGAAGGATCAACGATTCATTCAGCCCATCGGTTCCTCTTTTTGGGAGTATGGGCACGTAGGTGGCAGTGTGGCATAGGAACGGAAGACACAGACCTGACCCGGAGCCGCCGCGCATGCCTCTTTTTTGCTTTCACAATCTCGACAATGAAACCGATGGGGCCGAATTGCGCGCCGCCACCCGGTCTGCCCACCTCGAATGGGCGGCAGGACTGGGAGACCGGCTGCGCATGGCCGGGCCGCTCCTGTCGGAAGACGGCGCCATGATCGGCTCCCTGTTCCTGGTTGAAGCAGAGGACCTCGCCTCGGCGCAGGCGCTCGCCACTGAGGACCCCTATGCCAGGGCCGGCGTGTTCGCGCGCGTCGACATCCGCGAAACGAAATGGCTGATCGGAGAAGGCAAACGGACATGAGACAGTTCGTCCTCGGAAATCTGAACTATTCCAGCTGGTCGATCCGGCCATTGCTCGTGGCCCGGCGGGTGAATTTGCCCGTCGAGGAAGTGATCGTGCCGCTCGACTTTCCGGACACGTCAGCCAAGCTGAAGGAAATCAGCCCGACGGCGAAGGTGCCGCTGCTGATCTGGGACGATGTCACGGTCTGGGAAAGCCTGGCGATTACCGAATGGATTGCGGACTGGGCCCCGGCCGGAGACGTCTGGCCGGAAGATGCGGGCAAGCGCGCCATTGCGCGCGCCGTGACGAGCGAGATGCATGCGGGCTTCCCCGCGCTGCGCAAGGCGTGCCCGATGGACATTCGCGGCCGCGAGCCCGCGCCGGAGATGACCGAAGCGCTTGAGGCGGACATTGCCCGTATCCAGACAATGTGGAACGAGTTGCGCGCCGCGCATGGCGAGGGCGGCCCGTTCCTGTTCGGCAAATGGAGCGCGGCGGACGCATTCTATACGCCAGTAGTCACGCGCTTTCGCACCTATGGCCTGCCGCTGAGCGGTGCAGCCGCAGAGTATTCTGCCGCCATTCTGGAAGACCCGCTTTTCCTTGAACTGGAGCAGCAGGCTGAGGCCGAGCCGTGGTGGATCAAATATACGGCTGACGGGCGCTCAAGCGGTTATCTCACGACGGAAGAGTGAGCAGATCATAGTCGAGATCATGCCGGAACAGGGTCCGGACATGGCTGGTATATATATCCATTGCCTCGCCAGTAAAAAGTTCCGTGAGCGGAGTCTTGCGATTTTGCAGGACGTTGGGCTCCGCATCCGGATCAATCTTTTGCGCCATGGCTTCCTTGGTGCCAGCAGCGAGTGCGACGTCAATGGCCTCGGGCGGGAGGTCAAGCGACCAATGGTCTGACACGGCTTGGAGCACGGCGCGGGGATCTTTCTGCGTTTGCTCATACTGGACGACATGGATCGTATCGCCATGGCGGGCGCGGATATCGCCCCAGCGATTCCAGAAGCGGGCGAGCCAGTACAGGTCGCACCGGTATTTCGAGCCGCCGGGGTCGCCCTTCAGATAGGTCAGCCAGTCGACCTTGATGTCATACTCCCATTTGGCGTGATGGCTGGCGAGAATGGCCATGGGATGGCGCACGGCCAGCACATAGGGTGGCAGGTCAGCCAGGCTGCGTGCCCATCCCCACTCTGCAAGCTGGTGCGGAATCGTGTGGCTGAAAGCGAGAGACGGCAATTCCGCAAAGGTTGCATCGTCCTTCGGCCAACCGATGTAGGGGCGTACAGCGTTCTCTGAAAAATAGGTCGGGTGGGGAATACCGTGAGTTTCTGCAAGCGCGACCGCCAACATGTATTTGAGCCAATGCGTGCCGGAATTCTTTGACGTGACGAGCATGCCGTCAAACCGGCCATGGCGGAGAACCGAGAAATTCGTCCAGGATTCATTGCGAACCTTGGCGCGGTACTCGCGGGGAAGTGACTCTGACATGACCACAATCCCTATTGTGCGCCAGCGGGGGGCGCAAGCGCTGTTCAGCTGTTGGGACTTCAGGTCTTCAGGCCTGCCTTGTCTCTGAACACCTGCAGCAGGGCGAGCTGTTCGCGCGTTGGCACGCCTTCGGCCTCCGACACGGCAACCAGCATGGCATCAAGATCGACGATCTCTTTCGGGCCGAGCTGGGGTGCGCTGACAACCAACTGGCTCAGCTTGCGCATGGCGGCCTGCGGGTCCGGCGCGGAATTGGTAACCCACGCAGCATGGGCGGACAATTCATCGGCCTCGGCCTGGATGAAGTTGAAATTGCGCATGATCTCTTCATCGATGATGCGGGCCTGCCGCTCGGTCAGGGGCCCTTCCCGGCCGCGGGCGACTTCCATCATCATGATGGCGGCGGCTTCGCGCGGGTCCTCGATCAGGCCGATGCCGCCCCGTCCGGCCTTGTACCTGAAGGTGAAGCGGCGCGGCGCATTAGTGATCGTGCGGGCCGTGTCCATCGCGACCTTCGCGCCACGGCGCGCCATCTGGATCCGCCACGACCAGATGCCGATCGTCGTCAGGATACCCAGAATGAGAAGCAGGATGTGCATGACTGTGTATGTAGCGCGGCCCGACAGGCCGCGCTACTCACAATACGATCAGTTGCCGCCAGCGTCTGCCGGCACGGCGGCATGGGCCTGCGCCAGAACATAGGCGCGGATCGACTCCACCTCTTCCGGGGTCAGATGGTCGGCGAACGACACCATGCCATTGGCGGCAAGGTTGCCGTCTATCACGACGCCCTTGAAGGATTCGGCATGCCCCGAGATGGCTGACCAGCGCAGGTCCGGAAGCACGCCGGAGCTGACCGCCAGCGGACCGTGGCAGACGGTGCAGTTACGCGCATAGTGAACCGCGCCTTCGGCAATCAGGGCCTCATCCCCGAACGCTTCGCCCTTCGGCGTCTTGTCGATCATCGGGAAGTCCGGATCGGCGATTTCGCCCGTGCCGCCCAGCTTGAAGGTGACCACTTTGCCAACCGTGGACGGAACCGTCTCGTCATAGGCAAAGCCAGCCGAGAGGCCAAAGGCACTGCCCCATCCGGTCGTGATGGTGACGTATTGCTCGCCATCAATCATGAACGTGCCCGGACCGGACGCGCCGCCGGATTTCAGGTCATGGCTCCAGAGCTTGTCACCGGTCGCCGCATCATAGGCTGCGAAGTCACCATTCAGCTTGCCCTGGAAGACGAGACCGCCCGCCGTGGAGAGGACGCCGCCATTCCAGGCATTGTCATGCTCGACCGACCAGCGCGCTTCGCGGGCAATCGGATCCCAGGCAATCAGGCGCCCCTTCAGGGTCGAGCGCAGAAATTTGGCAACTTCCGGCGGCGCGATCGGTGGTACGCCGGCAGAGAAGTCTGCGCCGGTATTCCAGCCGACCGGCTGGGTCTCGAACCGCGAGTCGCGGGCATAGGACTGAGGGATTTCCTGCGCGGGGATATAGGCGAGGTTCAGATCCGGATTGAACGCCATTGGGTGCCAGTTATGGGCGCCGAGCGGTCCCGGCAGCTGCTGGTAGGGCACCGTGCCATAGCGGGCGTCGGGAATTTCAATCGGCCGGCCATTCTCATCGAGGCCGGTCGCCCAGTTCATCGGCACGTAGGCATCGCCGGACAGGAACTCGCCGGTTTCGGCATCCAGCACGTAGAAGAAACCGTTCTTGGGGGCCTGCATGGCCACGCGGCGGCTTTCGCCATCTTCACCAACCGGCAGGTCTGCCAGGATAATTGTCTGCGTGGCGGTATAGTCCCAATTGTCTCCCGGCGTGGTCTGGAAATGCCATTTGTACGTGCCCGTGGCGGCATCAACCGCAACGATGGAGGACAGGAAGAGATTGTCGCCAGCGGACGGATCGCGGAACTCACGGTTCCAGGGCGAGCCATTGCCAACGCCGAAAATGATCTGGTCGTTGACGTCATCATAGACAATGGAATCCCAGACCGTACCGCCGCCGCCATCGGTGACCCAGGCGCCTTCATCACCCCAGGTCACATTGCCGATGTCTTCAAAGGCTGCGTCGGAAATCTCGCCGTCGGGCTGTTTCTCCGGGTTCGGCACAGTGTAGAAGCGCCAGACCTTGTCGCCGGTGGTGGTATCATAGGCGGTGAGATAGCCGCGCACGCCCAGCTCTGCGCCGCCATTGCCGATCAGCACCTTGCCATTCACCACGCGCGGTGCGCCGGTGATTGTGTAGGGCTTCGACTGGTCGACGGTGATCTTGCTCCAGACGACTTCGCCCGTCTCGGCGTCAAGCGCCTCAAGTCGGCCATCAATCACGCCGACAAAGACCTTGCCGTCATAGACCGCTACGCCGCGGTTCACGACATCGCAGCAGGCCTTCACACCGACGGCGCGGTCGACATCTGGATCATAGACCCACAATTCCTCGCCGGTCTTGGCGTCGAGTGCATAGACCAACGACCAGGCGGAGGTCACGTACATCACGCCGTCCACGACAATGGGCGTCGATTCCACACCGCGATTGGTCGCAAGATCATACGTCCACGCAACACCAAGGTCCGAGACCGTTTCGGTGTTGACCTCGATCAGGCTAGAATGGCGCTGCTCGTCATAGGTGCCGCCATAGGTGAGCCATTCGTCACCGGCGCTCGCCGTGCTGATGCGGTTGGTGTCGACGGCCGCGAAGGCTTCCGGCTCCGCTGCGGGTTCGGTGTCTGCGGTTTTTGCCTGCCCGCAGGCAGCAAGGATTGCGAAGGATGCTCCCGCAATCAAGGTGGACTGCCAGTTCGCCATGGCCGTTTCTCTCCCCGGTCTGTTTCTGCAAACGGTCTGATGCCGTGCTCGATGAGAAGAGTAGAGAAGGCAGGCCGATTGTCGAGACCTGTCTTTGGGTCAGGCGGGGGCCACGCGGGCCTGACCGGCATGGGCCGAAAGGTCTGCCTGCGCGGCTTCGATGGCCGCCTCGATCAGGGCGCGCCACTCCGCCTTGCTGGCTGCCGTGTCGGACCCAGCCGGGAATGTGACCGAGCGGGACGCATTCACAACGCCGCCTTCGAGGCGGTTTCCGACCGATTTGAACCCGGCCAGCGCATCCTCTGCGCCGCCGCCTTGCGCGCCATAGCCCGGCACGAGGAAGAGCGCGTCCGGGGCGAGCTGCCTCAGCCGACGCGCCTCATGCGGCCCGGTTGCGCCAGCGACCAGCATCAGGCTGGACCAGTCTTCGCTCCCCTTGAGGCGCGCGATGGCCGGAGCCAGCGCTTCCACGACGCGCGCATAGAGCGGCGCGCCCTCAAGGTCTCTTGCCTGGAAATCGGCTGAACCGGGATTGGACGTGCGGGCGAGCACCACGACCCCCTTCCCGTTTGCCTCGGCTTGCTCAATGAATGGCTCCAGCGTGTCGAGCCCCATATAGGGGTTCACCGTCACGGCGTCTGACGGGAAAGGCGCGGCGTCTGACAGATAGGCCGCCGCATATCCCTTGGCTGTCGTGCCAATATCGCCCCGCTTGGCATCTGCAATGACGAGAAGGCCCGCGTCTTTCGACGCTTCACACACATGTTGCAGGGCGCGCATGCCCTCCGGCCCGTGGCGCTCGAACAGGCCCACCTGGGGCTTCACCACGCAGGCGCGATCAGCGGCAGCGGCCACGACGGCTGCGCCCCAGGCCGCAAGACCGTCCGGCGTATCGCCGCCGAACAGATCCGGGATACGGCCGGGATGCGGGTCGATCCCGACGCAGAGCGGGCCAATCTGGCGGGCACCAGCGATGAGACGGGAGGCGAAACTCGTCATGGCGTCACCCGGCAAGCGACTTTCACGACCTGCAGGCGGCGGCGGGCATTGTCAGACATCGGGCCGTAGGTCTCCTCGGCAAAGGTCTCGGTCGGGCCATCCTCGCGTTCGACGCTGAGGCTGGTCAGGAAGGCGTCCAGAGAGGTCGGCGCGGCGGTATAGATACGGCCCCGGCGCGGGCTTTCCGCCACGATCACACCCCGGACCGTGCCCCAGGCATCAAAGACAGGCCCCCCGGAAATGCCGCCCAGTGACCCGGACAGGCCGCGTGTCCGGCCAATTTCGGCCCAAGCAAGGATCGGTTCGGCGCCTTCGCGGCGACCACGCGTGATCAGTTTGGAGCGGGACATGAGTTTCGTGGCTACCTCACCCGGCCGCCCCTGCGGATAGCCGACATGATAGCCAGCCGTACCGATGCGGAGGGGAGAATTCAGGTCCAGCTTGACCGAATTCGGGCTGCGCCCCGTCGACAGGAGGGCAAGGTCATGGTCCGGATCGACCACGATGCTATCAACCGGCACATATTGGCCCGGCGCCACCAGCAGGCCGACGGAATTGCATCCATCGACCACGTGCCGGGCGGTGACCCATTGGCCATTCTTGTTGACGGCAAAGGCCGTGCCGATGCCATCCTTGGGCTCGCTGACCTGGACCAGCACTTGCTCATCCAGCGGAGAGGGCGGCGGCAGCGTCGGGCCTTCGGATTCAAGAACGCTCGGGGGCGGCTCCGGCGCGTCAGCCTGCGGATCCTGCGAGAACATGGTCCAGACGACAACGCCCAGAACCAATGCGTAGATCACCCAGTCAAACGAACGCATCACAGCCGGCGCACCTCCGTCAGAACCTTTGCAGGACCGGGTCCCAGAGACCCGCTGCAATAATCATCGCGGATGCCAGCTTGGCGGAGACGAGGACGACTGCAGCGCCAGCCTCCTCCTTCTCGATCCGTTTGGGAATATCGGTCAGCAAGACATCAACGAGGCGATAGACCAGGAGCTGGATCAACAGGGAAACGATCCCCCATATGGCGAGGTCGATCAGCGTGACACTTGAGGCGAGGCAGGAAGCAATTGGAATGGCAAGCCCCACAATTGCACCAGCAAGCGCGAAGCCCGCGGCCGAATTGCCCTCCTTGACGAGCGCCAGCTCCTTCCACGGAGTCAGGAGCACGTATATGGTGCTGGCAATGGCCAGCATCGCGCCAGCCGCCGCGGTCCAGATGAGAAAGCGTGGGAATGCCTCGACAAAGGCAAGAGTTTCACCGCCCATAAACGCTCGCTATTTCCTCGGTTACAAATCAGCCCTATCTGGACCAAACCTATCCCTACCCATAGCACGCCACAGCCTCAAGGAGACATATTCATGATCAAGGGGAAAACCGCCCTCGTTACCGGCTCCACCAGCGGGATCGGGAAGGCCATTGCGGACCGGCTTGCGGGCGCAGGCTGCGATGTCGTGCTGAACGGGTTTGGCGATGCTGATGAGATCAAGGTGCTACAGGTCGAGATGGAACAGGAACACGGCGTACGGGTCGGCTATTCCGGCGCTGACCTGACCAAGCCGGAGGCCATTGAGGAAATGATGGCCTATGTGACCGCCGAATTCGGTGGCGCGGACATCCTCGTCAACAATGCCGGAACGCAATTCGTGTCGCCGCTGGAAGACTTCCCTCTGGCCAAGTGGGATCTGATCATGGCGCTGAACCTGTCAGCGGCTTTCCACACGACCCGCCTCGCCATCGGACCGATGAAGGCAAAGGGTTGGGGCCGCATCATCAATACGGGCAGTGCCCACGCCAAGGTCGCGTCGCCGTTCAAATCCGCCTATGTCGCCGCCAAGCACGGCCTGTCGGGCCTGACCAAGGTTACGGCGCTGGAGGGTGCGGAACACGGCGTACGGTGTAACCTGGTGTGCCCCGGCTATGTCCATACGCCTCTGGTCGATGGACAGATTGGCGACACCGCCAAAGCGCGCGGCATGACCCGCGACGAAGTTGTGAAAAGCGTGCTGCTGGCCGCCCAACCGACGAAGGAATTCGTCACGGCGGAGCAGATTGGCGGCTTTGTCGCTTTCCTTTGTTCGCCCGATGCCGACCAGATCAATGGTGCCGACCTTTCCATGGACGGCGGCTGGGTCGCACAATAGCTCACTGAAAGGTCATTTGACGCCGCAACGTCATTACGGAATACGTATCGACTGATGTTCCACAGGATCGCCCTTCTCTGCCTCAGCCTGTTGCTGATCGCATCCGGCACGGCCAGCGCCGCGCAAGGGAGCTGCCCTGCGTCCGATGCCCGCCAGATGGCGCATGTCATGCCGGCCATGGATGCCGACTGCGACATGGGCATGGGGGCGATGGACTCGTCGCACCCGGCGGATAAGGACGGGTCTTCCCACGACACGGCCTGTTGTTGCCCGGCCATCGTTGCAGCGCTGCTGAGTGCCGCTGTCCCTGAAGGCCGTAGCGACCTTTACCCGCCGCTGTTCAATATTCCCCTGGATGCCTCCCCTCTTTCGGTCGCATCCGTTCCGGAGCCGCCTCCTCCCCGGGCCTGATGATCCTCGCATAATTTCAGGATCAACCCGGAATAAAGGAGAAGGCCTTGTCCTTCCTTTCCCGCGCCGCGCCTTTCGCGGCCTGCCTCACATGGGCAGCACTCGCTCCCATGGCCGAGGCCCGTCCCGTCTCCTACCCAGGCGGCTGGACGGTCATGCAGATGAACAATGGAGATTCCTCCTCGCTGCATGCGCATTATTCGCCCACCGCATCGGACTCGATCGGGTTCTATGCAGAACGCAACTGGGCCGAAGACGTCCAGTTCACCGGCCTGCAATACAACCGGCTGCTGAAACGCTGGAATGGCCCCTCAAGCCAGGCCAACACCTATCTGAAGCTGGGCGTCGGCCAGGCGGATCCCTTTGGGGATGCGTCTGCCGAACTGTCCGGTTTTGCCGGGTTCGCTGCCGACTGGGAGACCCGCCGCTGGTTCGCCTCGTATGAGGCAAAGGCCACCGACTATGCGGGCAACAAGAGCGTGCGCCACAGCGGCCGCGTCGGCGTTGCCCCCTATATCGGCGATTACGGCGACCTCCACACTTGGCTGATGCTGCAGGTGGACAACCATCCCGAGGGCGATGAGCCCATCACCACAACCCCCCTCGTCCGGTTCTTCAAGGGCGTCCAGATGGTCGAGCTCGGCTACACGCTGGAAACCGAAGAACTGCTTGCGAACTGGATCATCCGGTTCTGATTTCCAAAGGATATTACTCATGAAACTGATCAAAACCGCTTTCGCCTCCGTCACCCTCAGCCTGCTTGCCGCTCCGGCCATGGCGGAACATCATATGGAGCATTCGAAGATGGACCATTCGGCGCATGCCGACATGGTCGCTGAGCCCAATACCGATGCCGACCCGGCCACTTCCGCCCAGACCGTCACCGCCAAGGTGAACGGCCTTGTCTGCGATTTCTGTGCACAGGCCGTCCGCAAGGTGTTCAAGAAGCAGGACGCCGTCGAAAGCGTCAATGTCGACCTCGACTCAGGCGAGATCGTGCTTGGCCTGAAAGCTGGCGCAACGCTGGATGACGAGACCATCGGCAAGCTGATCCGCAAATCCGGTTACTCGCTGGTCAGCATTGACCGGGGAGAGGGCGCATGAGCGAAGACGTAAAATCGCCGAGCACGCTGCCGGCTTTCCTGTCGCTGTTCACCTCGACCGGCACACTGGTCTGTTGTGCCCTGCCGGCCCTGCTGGTCAGCATCGGCGCCGGCGCCGTGATGGCCGGACTGATCGAGGCCGTGCCGCAGATCACATGGCTCGGCAGAAACAAGACGCTGGTGTTCAGCATCGCGGCCGTCATGATCGCGCTGGCCGGGGTCTGGCAATGGCATGCAAGGTCCCTGCCCTGCCCGATTGATCCGGTGAAGGCGCGGGCGTGTACGCGGGCGCGCCAACTCAGCTGGATCGTCTGGTGGATCAGCGTCGTCGCATTTCTGGTGGGCGGGTTCTTCGCCTTCTTCGCGGCGAGCCTGCTCGGCTGATGAGGTCAGGGCCCGGCTGGAAAGTCGGGCCCTTTTTCTATTCCTGCAGAATTTCTCCGAGACAGGCCGAGATGGTTTCGGCGGTGTCTTCATGAGTGAAGAAGGTTTTCAGCTGCCACTCCTCGTCCATCAGATAGAGGAGCGATGTATGGTCCATCGTATATTCGTACTGGCTCTCTGATTGTTCGACGCGGGAATAGTCCGACAGGAACGCATCGGCGGCCGCGCGCACCTCTTCCGGCGAGCCGGTGAGACCTACCAGATTCTTCGGAAAGCGCGGCGCCTTCACATAGCTGGCCAGCACCTCAGGCGTGTCCCGTTCCGGATCGACCGAGATCAGCAGGGTCTGCGGGGGCGCGACGCCTTCCGGCAACATCTCATAGGCGCGTTCGACATTGACCAGCGTCATCGGGCAGACATCCGGGCAATAGGTGAAACCGAAATAGATCAGGGTCGGACGGCCCTTGAAATTTTCCTCCGTCACGCGCTCACCGGAATCCGACACAAGCGAGATCGGCCCGCCAATCTCGGGATAGGCACGGCTGAGACAGCTGGCCTGAACACCGCCGGATTTTGGCGCGCGTGCAGAATCTGCTTCCGGCGCTGATGCGGGGGAACAGCCAGACAGAAGCGCCGCTGCCAGCAGCGCAGACGAAGTTGCAATCGATCTGATCATCATGACCGCGATATGCGCCGCAAGCGGTGCTTGGCGCAAGCGTCACGCTGCCGCATAAGGCGCGGATGGATGATTTGGCCCGCGACGGACACATAGATCTCGACGATGCGATCTTCACCCTTCCCCCGGAAGGGCTGGGGTCGGCGCAATCCGCCCTCGGGCGCACGCGCCTGCGCACCTTCATCACGCTGCGCTGGCTGGCCGTGGCCGGACAGACGGCAGCCGTCTTGTTCGTGGCGTTCGGTCTTGGCTTCGACATGCCGCTGGCGCTTTGCCTGTCGATCATCGCGGCATCGGCCTGGCTGAACGTCTTCCTGTCATTCGCTTTCCAGAGCCAGCGTCTGACGCGCGGCTGGGAAGCGACGCTTCAACTGGCCTTCGACACGGTGCAACTGGCGGCGCTGATTGCGGCGACTGGTGGGCTGTCCAACCCGTTCCTGTTGCTGCTGGTCGCGCCCGTCACTGTAGCCGCCCTCAGCCTCAGCCCCTTCCGCGCGACCCTGATCGCCCTGCTCGCCCTGTTGCTCGCGGCACTGATGCCGCTGATCCACCTGCCCCTCCCTTGGGGCGTGGCGAATTCCTCGATCACCTTGCCGCCCCTGTTCCAGCTCGGCCAGTTCGCGGCGCTTGCGGTGGGCGTGGTCTTCTTCGCCCTGTCGGCGGCACGGGTCAGTCAGGACGAGGCCCGGCTGGTGCGCGCCCTAGATGCAGCCGGCGTCGTGATGGCGCGCGAGCAGCGCCTCTCCGCGCTCGGCGCAATGTCCGCCATGACCACGCATGAACTCGGCACGCCGCTCGCCACCATCCACCTCGTCGCCAAGGAATTGCAGGCGGATTTGACCGAGGATGATCCGCGCGCCGAGGACATTACCCTGATCGCCGAACAGGCCGACCGGTGCCGCGCCATCCTTGCCACGATTCGCGAGGCCCGCGAGGCGACCGACATTGTCCACGCACAGATTCCACTCGATTCCCTGGTCGCCGAGGCGGCGGCGCCGTTCAAGGGACTGGGCGTGGATGTGGGCGTCCGGGCCGAGCCGGGCGAAGGCGGCGCCCCGCGCGCGCCAATCCTGAAGCGCAGCCCGGAAGTGCTGCATGCGCTGGGCGCCTTTATCGAGAATGCGGTCAGCTTTGCCGATACGCGCGTCAATGTGGTCGCCACCTGGACGGCGGACCAGATCATGATCACGATCAGCGATGACGGGCCGGGCTTTGCCGCCGAAGTGCTGCCAAAACTGGGCGAACCCTATGTTTCCCAACGCGGCGAAGCGCATCTGGGCGGCGGCGATATGGGCCTTGGCTTCTTCATTGCCAAAACCCTGATCGAACGGACCGGGGGCCGTATCGCGACCCGCAACCGCACTCCGCCCAAGAAGGGCGCGGTCGTCCAGACCCTATGGCCACTGAGCATTTTGCAGGCGCCTGACTTGGATTAAGGGCCGGTTCGGACCTATATGACGGTTATTGTACCAAGGATATGACGATGGAACGGCCCATTAATGTGAATTTGCACGATAGCCTCAAGGATGTTGAGGACCGTTCGTGCCTCGTAATGGATGATGATGGTCCGTTCGTGCAACGCATGGCGCGAGCGCTCGCCCAGCGCGGTTTCGTGGTTTCTGCCGTCTCGACCGTCTCCGAAGGCAAGGATATTGCCCGCCTCAATCCCCCGGCTTTTGCCGTTCTGGACCTGCGCCTGGAAGATGGCAGCGGGCTGGACGTGGTGGAAGTGCTGCACAAGCACCGGCCTGACGCCCGCGCGGTGATCCTCACCGGATATGGCGCGATTGCGACCGCTGTCGCCGCCGTGAAAGCCGGTGCTGTCGATTATCTGTCGAAGCCGGCCGACGTGGAAGACATTATCCGCGCCCTCGCCGCCTCCCCCGATGAAAAGCCCGCCCCGCCGGAGAATCCGATGTCGGCAGACCGCGTGCGCTGGGAACATATCCAGCGCGTCTACGAGCTGTGCAATCACAATGTCTCGGAAACGGCGCGCCGGCTGAACATGCACCGCCGCACCCTGCAACGTATTCTTGCAAAACGGGCCCCACGTTAAACCCAGTCCTGCAACAGTGTTGCCGGAAAGCGTCGCTCGCGCGCACGCAGGCCTGCCATGAGTTAAATGCAGTTGCGTCTCATTCTGAGCGACTGGTAAGCGCCGGGCATGAAAAAATTTCAGTGCTCTGTCGCCCCGCTAGCCCTCCTCGCTTTTGCCCTCCCAGCCACGGCCCAATCCGATGACCCGGTGAGCCGGCTGGACATGATCGTCACCACCGCCACCCCCAGCGCCACGCCTCTGACAGACATTCCGATGTCCGTCAGCGTGATCGAGTCCAGCGACCTGTCGCTGGCCGATGCCTATGTCAGCGCCGAGGACATGACTGACCTGCTGACCGGGGTTGAGGCCGCTGTCGCAAACGGCACGCAGGTCGCCTTCCAGATTCGCGGCGTCGGCGCAGTGGACCACCAGGCCCTGACACCCACCGCCGCTGCGGTCTATTCCGATGGCGTCTATCTGGCGACGAACGTCCAGACCGGCCTGATGCTGTACGATCTTGCCCGTGTGGAAGTTCTGAAAGGCCCGCAAGGCACGCTGTATGGCCGCAACGCGTCCGGGGGCGCGATCAATTTCATCTCCGCGAAACCTGGCGAGGACCAGCGCCGGTATGTTCGGGCGGGCTATGGCAACCTGAACCGCGTGGACTTGGATGGCGCGTATGGCGAGCACTATGACAATGGCTTCAGCTATCGTCTCGCCGGGCGGTATCTGTCGCGCGATGCCGCGCTGGACAATGTAGCCGGTCCAGAGGATGCGGGCGGCGTGCGGAACGAGTTTGGCCTGCGGCTTGGCCTGAACTGGGAAGGGGCGCTTGGCGGCTCTCTGCTGGTGCGGACACATTATGAGGAAGACAATGGCGTCAACGCCGCGCCGCGTAATGACACGCTTGATCTCGGCGATCATGAGATTGCGGTCGGCAGTGACGGTGTTCAGGACACCGACAATGAATTCTATGGCGTCTCGGCAGAATATGAGCGCGCGCTGGGGCGGGGGACGCTTACATCCCTGACGGCCTTTGAGGGGTACAATCAGGCGTACGGGTTTGATTTCGATGGGGCGGTCGCCCTGTTCGATAATCCGAATTTCAACGCCAACCTCGCCTACATCCGTGATTTTCGTCAGTATTCGCAGGAATTCCGGCTGCAGACGGACTGGGAGGGTGGTAGCACCCTGATCGGCGTCTCGGGCTCGCTGGAAGATTTCAGCCAGACCTATACGATCTGGTGCGGAGACCTCGATGCTGACACGCTGCTCGGCGCTTGCCCCTATGTCGGCGCCGCAAGCCGCGCAGGACCCGCTCCGGTCTCCGACACGCGCGCCATGACCCTGGTAACAGACATTCGCCAGGACCGGTCGGCTCTGGCAGCCTTCACCTACAATGAGTTCGACCTGTCCGACCGCCTCACCGCCACGCTTGGCGCGCGGGTGACGCATGAGCGCATCGAAGGCATGGGCAGCGGCCGTCACCTCTTCGAGGATGGCACAATCGGCTATAATAATGTCGGTGGTCTCGGCCTTGCGGCAGGCTCGAACGAGATCGGGGACACGCGCCTCTCCGGCAATGCCGCGCTCTCCTATCAGCTCGGTCAGGGCAGCGCCTATGTATCTGTGTCCAACAGCTACAAGTCCGGCGGCTTCAACGGCGAAGTCCAGAACAATGCGACCCATTTTGCGGAGGCTGGCCTGTTCGATGCGGAAACGGTGACAGCCTATGAAGCGGGCTACAAGGGTCAGTTGGACGATGCGCTCGCTTACAGCGTCGCCGCCTTTGTGCAGGACTATCAGGATCCGCAGGCCCGCATCTTCGTGAACTTTCCGCTGCCGGACGGGTCAAGCATCACCTCCAATTCTCTGTCCAATCTCGATGAAGCCATTTCATACGGGCTGGAGGCCGATTTCGCATGGCAGGCGACGGAGCAATTCTCTCTGAATGGCGGATTGACGCTTCTGGAAACCGAGATCGACCAATCCTCCGACATCGGCGGCAATGCCGACACATTTGACGGCAACCCGCTCCCCTTCGCGCCGGATGTCTCCGTGACCCTCGGCGGACGCTATGAGTTCGCGCTGACCGACACGGTCGAGGCCAGCCTTGCCGCACATGCCAAGTATCGCGGTGATTATTATCTCGACCCAGAGGGTCTGGACAGCCGGATGCAGGACGGTTTCACCACACTGCAGGCGGAAGCAAATTTCATGTTCACGGATACCGGCCTCAGCCTGACCGTCTGGGGACGGAATTTGACCGATGAAGATTATGCCGTCTCCGGCTATGGCTTCATCGGCTATGATACGTTCCGCTCCGACCCGCGCACCTATGGCGTGCGGATCGGCTACGAATTCTAGGCCCTAGCCGGGACAGTCGCCATAATCGAACCGGAGCGCCCGGAAATTGACCGGGTCGCCGTTCGAATAATTCAACGCGTAATAAGGCTCGGTCTCAGTGACACAGAGGCGCATCTGGTCGGCCTGCGCGCGCAAATGGCGAATCTCGTCTTCAATCGGCGGCTCGGCCTTGCGATCCTCGAAATTGACGAGATAGACGACCGGATAGGCGGACGGGTCCTGAGGCAGGTCGAGCGGAGTTTCCGGCGGATGGAGATTCTGTGTGCCGAGGGTCAGCACATAGGAAGGCTCGGCATAGCCAAGCGCCAGGATGCGTTCCGGCGGCTGCCAGTCACACGCCTCGCCCGGCACACCGCAGACATCCTCCAGCGCCAGCCGCGCCGTCTCGGTGGGCTGCACCCAGACCTGGCTCGGCAACATGAAGATGCGGATATGCCACCCAATCGCGACGGCCGCATAGATGGCAAACATGGCGGCGTTGCACTCATGGCGCCGACTGAACTCAATGATGGCGACACCGCAGAGACCGAAGCCAATCCACCAGAGCCAGAGCGGGAAGCTGCGATACTCCGCCCAGGAATTGAGAACGTCCTCTGGCACCGCGGTCGAGAAGTCGCCTGCCGTCTCCGCCATGAAATAGGTCGTCACGCCCGGGAAGGAGGCGGTGAGCAGAAGGATCGCGCCCAGCGCAAACAGGATGAGCGAGAGCCAACGCGTGACCGGCCAGAGCTTGCCCTCCATCATCTGGGTCGAGGCATAGCCCGCCAGCAGGCCGAGGGCCGGATAGGCTGGCAGGATATAGTGGCTGAGCAGGGTCGGCATGAGTTCGAAGAAGGCGTAGGTCAGCACGGCCCATGCAACGATCATGCGGATTGCGCGCGTTTCTTCCGGGATGACGAATTCCCCGACCGGGTGCGTGCTCATCCATTTGTCACGGCCGGAAGACCACCAAAAGAAAACCAGAAGCAAGGCCGGCCAGGCCGGCAAGGGTTTCAGGGTGGCGAGTGTGTTCAGGGACCGTGGCACCAGCCCCGTCCCTTCCGGGCGCGGCAGGTAGGGCAAGAGATAACTCAGCGCCAGCAATACGGCGAACAGTGCAGCCCCGACCAGGGTGACATGTTTCAACCACGCCACGCCTTGCGGCTTGATGGGTTTCAGCGTTTTCCACGCGGCCATGAAGCCGGGAATGATGAACAAGCTCGCCGGGAAGAACCAGACCGGGATATGGGTCAGATGGTAGAATGGCCACCCGCCATGGCCCTCTGACGCGCCGGTGAACTTGTCTTTCAAATCCTTGCCGACCGCGCCCTTGATATATTGACCGTCAGTCGCGGCCTGAATCCACAGGAACCAGGGCAGCACCATGGCGACAAAAATGGCTGGCCCCGGCCACCAGAGCAGGACGCGCCACCAGTCGCCCCCCTTGCCGTCCGTCGCCTTGGTCCAGACCCATGCCCCGATGCCGGCATAGGCCGCCACCATGGGCGTGACCGGCCCCTTGATCAAGAAACTGGTGCCCATGCAGAACCAGAACAGCAGCGCCATCTTCTTTGACTGGTCACGACGCATATAGAGCCGGGCAATCGCGCCGATGCTAAGCGTGGTCAGGAAGACCAGCATGCCATCAGTCTTGGAAATATGCGCCTCGGACGTCAGCAGCAGCGTCGCGCCGAAGAGGGCCGAGCCGACAAAGCTCGCCCGCCGCCCGATCAGCACCAGTCCGGTCCAGAAACAGGCAAGCGTGCCAAAGGCCGCGCCGAGCCAACTCGGGACGCGATAGGTCCAGATCTGCTTGGCTTCCGGCCCGGTGAACACGGCCGTCGAGGCGGCTTGCAGCCAATGGATTCCTGCCGGCTTCTTGTTGCGCAGCTCATCCTGATACTGGATGCGGATATAATCCTTTTCCTCGAGCATTTCCTTGGAGGCCTGAGCGAACCGGCTTTCATCCCTGTCGAGAGCGGGCAGGTTGAACACACCGGGCGCGGCAGCGCCGAAAGTCAGGATGAACAGGACGAACCAGGGTTTCCAGCCAGTGGAAAGTCGATCAAGCAAAGTCATGGAAGCCGTTTACCTCGTTCATGTCGGCGCGTCTTCAGGGTTTTGCGCTGAGTTTCAGTGAGTGACAAATGCGCCGCAGGGCTCGCCTTGCGGGAAAACGCTTTGTATGAGCGTCCGAAACCTGCCTCGCGCGTGCGCGAGTCCCTTGCCTGAAAGGTGCCAGCCGTGGCCCAGTCGCTTGAATTTTCCATTGTCGTGCCGGTTCACAATGAGTCCGGCAATGTCGAATCCCTGATCACCGAAATCCATCGCGCGCTCGACGGGCGTGCGTTCGAGATGGTGTTCGTCGACGATGCCTCGACCGATGACACACGCGCGCGCCTGATCGAGCTGAAATCGCGCTTTCCCATGCTGCGCGTGATCGGGCACCGGAAGAATGCCGGGCAGAGCCGCGCCATACGCTCCGGCATCCTGGCCGCGCGCGCGCCTGTGATCGGCACGCTGGATGGCGACGGACAGAATGATCCCGCCGATCTGCCGGACCTTTACCGTCAGCTGACCCGGGCAGATGCGCCGGAATCGCTCAAAATGGTGATGGGCCGCCGGACCAAGCGCAAGGACACGGCCTGGAAACGATTCGGCAGCACGTTTGCCAACAATATCCGCAAGCGCATGCTGAAGGATGATTGCGACGATGCCGGCTGCGGCGTGAAAGCGCTCTACCGCGACACGTTCCTGCAACTCCCCTATTTCGACCATATCCACCGCTACGTCCCTGCCCTGATGCGGGCCGACGGGTTTGACGTGGAATATCGCGATGTGAACCATCGCGAGCGGCGCACCGGCACATCGAACTACACGAATTTCGGCCGGCTGGCGGACGCCCTGTCCGATCTTCGCGGGGTCATGTGGCTAATCCGGCGCCGGCGCAATCCCGGCGGCATGGACGAACTCTAGCGATACGTCGCGATGGCGATACAGATTTCGCCATCCTCATCAAAGATGAAGGTCTCGGCAGCCGATTGGCCCCTGTGATTGGTGTAGAGCAGCGTGATCGCATCCGATCCGGCCAGCACATCATCCAGTTCGAAGAACAGGTCATTCGCGCCCGCAAGCGCCGCATGCCAGTATTCGCGCAGCGCCGCCTTGCCTGTGAGAAAGTCTTCTTTCGTCTCCAACACCTGCGCAAGGCGCGGTGAATGGAACACGACCCCGTCGGCATAGTGCGAGAGCACACCGTCGAGGTCGTGATCATTCCAGGCTGCTACCCATTCACGGGCAAACGAATCAGCGTCCGGTCTGGCCATACGGCCTGTTACTAGGCTTGGCCGTTTACCGCCAGAACATCTTCAACCGTCCGGAGTCCGGGCTTCGGCGAAGTCACCAGAACAGCCATGTTTCCGGGCAGGTGCTTGTTATCCAGCATCTTGTCGTGCGCCGCCGGAATGTCTTCCCACGGGAAGACTTCGGACATGCCCGGATCAATGCGCCGGTTGATGACCAACTGGTTGGCGGCGCTTGCCTGTTTCAGGTTTGCGAAATGGCTGCCCTGCACCCGTTTCTGCCGCATCCAGAGAAAGCGTGCATCCATGGTCAGGTTGAAGCCGGTCGTACCGGCACAGATAACGACCATGCCGCCGCGCTTCACGACAAAGACAGATACCGGGAAGGTCGACTCGCCCGGATGCTCGAACACGATGTCCACATCTTTCTTGTCGGTGAGCTCCCAGATCGCCTTGCCGAATTTGCGGCTCTCTTTCATGTAGTCCTTGAATTCCGGGCCGTTCACGGTCGGCAGCTGGCCCCAGCAATTGAAGTCCTTGCGGTTGAGCACGCCTTTGGCCCCAAGACTGAGCACATGCTCCTTCTTGTCGTCACTCCCGACGATCCCGATCGCATTCGCCCCGGTAACTGCGCAGAGCTGGATGCCAAAACTGCCAAGACCACCGGAAGCGCCCCAGACAAGGACATTGTCTGCCGGCTTCACGATGTGAGGTCGGTGGCCGAACAGCATCCGGTAGGCCGTCGCGAGCGTCAGCGTATAGCAGGCGCTCTCTTCCCAGGTCAGGTGTTTCGGGCGTGGCATGCACTGACGGGCCTGCACGCGGCAAAACTGCGCGAAGGAGCCATCGGGCGTCTCATAGCCCCAGATGCGCTGGCTGGGCGAGAACATCGGATCGCCACCATTGCATTCCTCGTCGTCGCCATCATCCTGGTTACAGTGAATGACCACTTCGTCGCCGGGCTTCACGCGCGTCACCTTGCGGCCTACGGCCCAGACGATGCCGGACGCATCCGAGCCTGCGACATGGAAATCCTGCTTGTGAACGTCGAACACCGACATCGGCTCGCCGAGCGCCGCCCAGATGCCGTTATAATTCACGCCGGCGGCCATCACGAGGACCAGCACTTCGTCGGAATCGATTTCCGGCACTGGAACCTGTTCCAGCTGCATCGCCGTTGACGGCCGTCCGTGGCGGTCCCGGCGGATCGCCCAGGCGTGCATCATCTTCGGCACGTGGAACTCCGGCGGGATCTCGCCGAGCTCGTAAATATCTTTCGTCTCCCTTGCCATGGCAGGGGGGCCCTCCTCCTTGATTGCGTTTCCAGGATGGTCTGGCGCACAATTATTCGTGGCTTCACAAATCATCCGGTTCCCGCCACCTTGGCCGCTGAGCGAGGAGCTTGCAAGAATTTTGTTGCGCTGCACAAATTTTGAAAAAGGGGCGTTGCAATCATGCCAATGGGCGAAACGGTTTATCTGAACGGAGCCTTCACGCCGCGGAAAGAGGCGCTGATTTCCCCGCTGGACCGGGGATTCCTGTTTTCGCACGCGGCCTATGAAGTGACCGCGATTTACGGCGGGAAGCTCATCGATTTTGATGGCCATCTGTCGCGCCTCGGCAACACGCTGGAAGCAATTTCGATCCCCAATCCGCATGATCCGGCCGGCTGGACCGATATTCATACCCAGCTAATTTCCCGCAATCAGCTGTCCGAAGGGCTGATCTATCTGGAGGTTTCTGCCGGCACCTATGACAGCCGGGATTTCGCCGGCCCGGAGATATTCACGCCGACCATCTTCCTGTTTGCCGACCATCGCCCCCTGATCAACGACGTGGCCGAACATGGCATCAAGGCGATCTTCCTGAATGACATTCGCTGGCGCCGACGGGATATCAAGACAACTCAGTTGCTGTCACAGGCCCTCGCCTATCGGAGCGCGCGCGAGGCAGGGGCCAAGACCGCCTTCATGGTGGAAGACGGCTATGTCACCGAAGCCGCCTCCGCGAATACCTGGATCGTGACCGAGGATGACCGGATCATCACCCGTAATCTGTCCAGCGACATCCTGCCCGGGATCACACGCGGCCATGTGATTGCGCGCCTGCGAGAGCGCGGCCTGCCGGTCGAGGAACGTCCGTTCACGCCGGACGACGCCTATGCGGCAAAGGAAATCTTCACGACATCCGCAGGCGCGATGATTGCGCCGGTCATCCAGCTGGAAGATCAGCCTGTCGGGGACGGCAAGCCCGGCCCGGTCACGCGCCAGGTCCAGCGGCTCTACTATGAAGCGATTGGTGCGGATGTGGCGACGGCTGCCCCCTGGGCCCTCGCCTGAAGCGTATTGCGCACTTTCAGACACAGGATCACGCTGGCCAGCAACAGGGTCACCATGTTGGCCACGATGATCGGCAAGGATCCGGTCAGGATGCCATAGACGAGCCAGCCCGCAACACCGGTGGTGAACATGATGTACATCACCAGCGAGATTCCATCCGTCTTGCCTGTGCGAATGACCAGCAAGGCCTGAGGCAGGAAAGACAGGGTCGTGAGAGCTGCGGCCATCAGGCCGATCATGTCCGACATCTTCAAAAAACTCCGTGAGCGGCGGTGCCCTATAGCGGATTTGCGGCCCCTGTGAAACTGCATGCAGGTGCAAGGCATTCATGAATGTTTGCGGTAACGGCCACGCCGCGAAGTTTAGTCGCGGTCGATGACTTCGCCTTCGATAATATCGCCCGGAGCCTCGCCAGATGGCCCCGCCCCGCCCGGCGGCGTGAAATTGGCATTCATCTGGGCCATCACACTGGACACTTCCCGGGTCGCCATTCGCGCGCTGATCGCATTGGCCAGCAGGGCGACGCCGGTCACGGCGGAGAACAGCCCCAGATCGGTCAGGCCGAGCCCACGCGCCAGAATTGTCTCCCGAAAGAGCGCCAGCACACCAAGACTGACAATGAACAGGCCCGCCAGAAAGCCCGCCCGGACTGCAAAGCCCGGCAGCAAGCCGGTAATGGCGGGATACCCCTCATTGCCAGACAATCGGTGCAGCCGGAACCGTTCCACCCAGCTGACCAGCAGCATACCTGCAGCCAGGGCCGCGACCATCAAGATGCTGCGTTCCATCATGGCCGCTACCACCCCGCCGACCGGAAACGCCAGAATGGCGACGATCCGCAAAAACAGGGCGGTCTGGATCACATTGGTCGGTTGGTTCACGGAAATCTCCTCTCGCCTACATCTGGTTGTTCAGACATCCTGACGCAAGCAGCAGCGCTTGCCTTGTGACGTCGCACGCGGCATGCTGCGCCGCAACATAACAAGGGGAGAATTCCGTGGCAGACATGGATAAAGCATACCAGCACGCACCGGACCGCCCGTGGATCTTCCGGACCTATGCCGGGCATTCGACGGCCACCAAATCCAACGAACTCTATCGCGGCAACCTCGCCAAGGGCCAGACCGGCCTCTCTATCGCCTTCGACCTGCCGACTCAAACCGCCTATGACGCCGACCATATCCTGTCCAAGGGCGAAGTTGGCAAAGTGGGCGTACCCGTCAAGCATCTCGGGGACATGCGCCTCCTGTTCGACCAGCTGCCGCTGGAAGAGATGAACACCTCAATGACGATCAATGCGCCAGCCGCCTGGATGCTGGCGCTGTACGTGGCGCTGGCCGATGAGCGCGGCGATGATCGCAAGAAGCTGCGCGGCACCACCCAGAATGACATCGTGAAGGAGTATCTCTCACGCGGGACTTATGTGTTCCCACCGGAACCCAGCCTGCGCCTGATCTCGGACATGGTGAGCTGGTGCTATACCGAGGTCCCGAAATGGAATCCGATGAATGTCTGCTCCTACCATTTGCAGGAAGCGGGCGCGACACCGGAACAGGAGCTGGCCTATGCCTTGGCCACGGCGATTTCCGTTCTGGATACGGTCAAGGCTGGCGGGCAAGTTCCGGAATCAGACTTTGAAATCGTCTTCGGAAGGATTTCCTTCTTCGTGAATGCCGGAGTCCGTTTCGTTACAGAACTCTGTAAGATGCGTGCCTTTGTGGAACTTTGGGAAGAGATTGGCCGTGAGCGCTATGGCGTGACCCGCCCAAAGGCGCTGCTGTTCCGCTATGGCGTGCAAGTGAACTCGCTGGGCCTAACCGAGCCTCAGCCGGAAAACAATGTCTACCGCATCCTGATCGAGGCGATGGCCGTCACCCTGTCGAAGAAAGCCCGTTGCCGGGCCCTGCAGCTGCCGGCCTGGAACGAGGCACTGGGCCTGCCACGCCCGTGGGACCAGCAATGGTCGCTGCGCCTGCAGCAGATCCTCGCCTATGAAACGGACCTTCTGGAATATGAAGACATCTTCGACGGCAGCCATGTCATCGAATCCAAGACCGAGGAGCTGAAGGCACTGGCCCGTGACACGCTGGCCGACCTTGATGCGCGTGGCGGCGCCACCCAGTCCATCGACTATATGAAGGAAAGCCTCGTCGGCGCGCATATCGAACGTATCAAGGCGATCGAGAGCGGCGACCTGACTGTGGTCGGCGTCAACCGCTACACCGAAACCGAGGAAAGCCCGCTGGCGGGCGGCGACGGATCCATCCAGACCGTCGACCCGGCCGAAGAATCTGCTCAGGTCCGTGGTTTGAAAGAATGGCGCAGCAAACGTGACGCAAGCGCCGTGGACGAGGCGCTCGCAGCGTTGAAGCAAGCCGCTCAGGACGGGACCAACATCATGGAGCCGTCGATTGCCTGCGCAAAGGCCGGCGTTACGACCGGCGAATGGGGCACCGCGATGCGGGAAGTGTTCGGCGAATTCCGTGCACCGACGGGCGTCGCCATGGTTATCAAGACCGAAGGCGAAGAGGACGCGGTCGCTGTCCGAAAGGAAGTTGAGCGCGTTTCCGAAGCGCTTGGCCGCCAGCTGACCTATGTGCTCGGCAAGCCGGGCCTCGATGGCCATTCCAACGGCGCCGAACAGATTGCTGCGCGGGGCCGCGAAGTCGGCATGAATGTCGTCTATGAAGGTATCCGCTTCACGCCGTCAGAGATCGCTGCGCAAGCCCAGGAGAACAACGCCCACGTGGTCGGCCTGTCGATCCTGTCGGGGAGTCATCTTGACCTCGTGCGCGAGACGATTGCCGAGCTGCGCGCGGTCGGCCTCGGGGACGTGCCCGTCGTCATCGGCGGCATCATTCCGCCGGAGGATGCCCGCGCCCTGCGCCAGATGGGCATCGCCCGCGTCTACACACCCAAGGATTTCAAGATCACTGAAATCATGGGGGATGTGGTCGGAATCGTCGAGAAAGCCTGGCTGGTCGAGGGCTGATCGGCAGTGCCCTGCGCATAAATGATTGAATACCTGCCGGTTCACCTTTATCGGGCGCGAACTGGCAGGAAGGCTTTCAAGATGACGCAGTCAGAATCATTCCAACTCGGCTGGGAAGAGTGGCTTTCGTTGCCAGATCTCGGCCTGCCTGCGATCAAGGCGAAGATCGACACGGGCGCGCGGACCTCTGCGCTGCATGCCAGCGTCATCGAGCCGTTTGGGCCCGCCGACGCACCGCAGGTGCGCTTCCTGATTCAGCCGGACCCAAGTGATCCGGGCCTAGAAATCACCTGTTCCGCGCCCGTCGTCGACCGGCGCGATGTGACGAGTTCCAATGGCGAAACCGAACTGCGCTATGTGATCCAGACCGATGTGGAAATCGGAGGACGGCGCTGGCCGATCCAGCTGACCCTGACAAACCGCGAAAGCATGACCTATCGCATGCTGTTCGGCCGCGGCGCGATCCAGCCGGACATGATCGTCAACGCAAACGCATCTTTCCTGCAGCCGAAGCTCGACTTTGCCGCCTATGCCGGTCTGCCGAAGAAGCGGCCGGTCAAACGTCCCCTGCGCATTGCCCTGCTGACCCGCGAGCCGCGGAATTATTCCAGTCTGCGCCTGATCGAAGCTGCGCAGGCACGGGGTCATGTGATCGAAGCGATCGATACGGCGCGCTGCTACATGCAGATCGGCACGACACATCCGCAAGTTCATTATGATGGCAAGGCCCTGCCACGTTATGATGCCGTCATACCGCGCATAGGGGCAGGCATTACCGGTTACGGCCTCGCCGTGCTCAGGCAGTTCACCAATACCGGCGCCTTTTGCCTGAACAGTGCCAGTGCGATCGGCCATTCCCGGGACAAGCTGATGGCGCACCAATTGCTCGCGCGCGCCAAGATCGACATGCCGGTCACAGCCTTTGCGCACAGCCCGAAAGACACCAAGGACCTGATCTCCCTCGCCGGTGGCGCGCCGGTCGTCGTGAAACTCCTGTCCTCCACGCAGGGCAAGGGCGTGGTTCTGGCCGAAACTCGTAAGGCCGCCGAAAGCCTGACCGACGCATTCCGCGGCCTCGATGCGAACTTCCTTGTTCAGGAATTCGTGGAGGAGGCGGCCGGGACGGACGTGCGGGCCTTCGTCATTGGCAACAAGGTGGTCGGCGCGATGAAGCGCCAGGCCCAGAAGGGCGAATTCCGGTCAAACCTCCATCGGGGCGGTACGGCCTCGACGATAAAACTGTCCCGGCTGGAACGGGATACAGCCCGCGAAGCGGCCAAGGTGCTCGGTCTGCGCGTGGCGGGCGTTGACCTGCTGCAGACAGAGAAAGGCCCGAAGGTTCTGGAGGTCAACTCGTCCCCCGGCCTTGAAGGCATCGAATCCGCCAGCGGCAAGGACATTGCCGGCCTGATCATCGAGCATCTCGAAAGCCAGGTCCGGCCCCTGTCCCGTATCCGCGAACCGTCTGCCCGCCAGCGACGCCAGAACAAGCTCAGCGAGAACTGAACAGCTTGCCCTTTTCGGTGATCAGCACGATCACGAGCGCGCCTACGCCGAGACAGGCAAAGCCGATGATCAACGGCAGTGTCGTACCATTGTAGTAGCTGCCGATCAGTATTCCCAGCAGGCTTGAAACGGTGGTCGTGGCAAAGCCATATGCCGCCGACGCGGTACCGGCAATCTTGCCCAGCGGCTCCATGGCGAGCGCCGAGAAATTCGCACCCATCAGGCCAAAACAGGCAAAGGTCAGCGCGAACATCGGGAAGAACCAGAGCAGGCTCTCGCCGAAGAAATACGTGACGAGCGCAAGGGCCGAGGACATCAGGATGAAAAAGATCATGGCGGCATGGCTGATGCGGCGCATGCCGATCTTTTCCACCATGCGGGAATTGAAGAAGTTTGCGCAGGCCAGGGCGCCGGCCACACCCGCAAACCAGAAGGCAAAGGTTTCTTCCTGTTTGAACACGTCTCGGAAGACCTGTTCGGACGAGCCAATGAACGAAAAGAGTGCCCCGAAGATGACGCCAGAGGCACACATATAGCCAAAGGTGATGCGGCTGCGGGCGACCGCCAGGTAGCTGCTGGCGGCAGACGAGATATTGAGCGGATTACGGGCTTCCTCCGGCAGGGTTTCCGGCAGGCGCAACCAGGTCCAGGCCAGCAGCGCCGTGCCGAACAGCGCAAGCACGCCAAAAATCCACTCCCAGGGGGCGACGAACAAGATCATCTGCCCCATGGCCGGAGCTATCATCGGGACGACCATGAAGATGGTCATGACGAGCGACATGAAGCCGGCCATACGACGCCCTGCATACAAATCCCTCACCACGGACACCGCCACGAGCCTGGCGCCCGAAGCGAACACGCCCTGCAGGAAGCGAGCGGCCAACAATGCGTGGAAATCCTTCATCGCGATGCACAGGAGGGCCGTCAGCGAGTATCCGATCAACCCGACGAACAGGGGCGTGCGCCGTCCGAACCGGTCGGATATCGGCCCCCAGACAAGTTGGGGCGCGCCAAAGCCCAGCACGTAGGCAAAGACAATCATCTGCTGGCGATTGGAGTCTTCCGGCGATGCGCCTGTCAGGCCGATCGATTCCGCAATCTCCCCAAGCGCCGGCAGCATGATATCGATTGCCAGCGCGTTGAGGGCCATCAGCGCCGCCACCATGATCACCATCTCCGTCCGGCCGGGCACAGGCCGGCCATGGGCTCCTTCAAGAATACGCGGTGGGGTCGCGGGGAATTCGGAATCCGGCATTGTGCGGGGGAACCTCTATTTGAGTCGCAAGGGTCCTATCTGGGCCGCATCCCTCCTGATGGCCAGTGGCAGACCCATAAAAAAGCCCCGCCGAGGGGCGGGGCTGCAATGCGAATTCGCAAGGACGCGAATTATTTGGGCTGTGGCCGCATGATATTGGCGCCCAGATTGAACACCACTTGCTCTGCATCGAAATAGGCTGCGTCGGCCGGCTTTTCGCCTTTGCCCATCAGGATCTCTGCCGAGGCGACATAGCTGGTCCGTTCACGATATTCCGGGGGGCCATTCCAGAACGGATCGTAATAGCCAAAGGGGGAATAACGGGTCCGATAGAACGGGTCCCGAAAATACGCGGCATGTGGCCCATAATAGGCGTAATCCAGATGGAAATGATTATAATAGGGAAAATAGGTGCTGCCCCCGACGGGGACCAGCCGACTCTCAGCATCCGTCTCGCGGCGCACGACCCGGAAATGGTCATAGCCGTTGAGCCGGGTCAGTTCTGCCGCCCGATAGAGCAAATAGGTCTCCACCGTCTTGCGGTCGGTCAGCGAGTTACCGGCAAATTCGACCTGGAACCGATTGTCCTCGATCTTCATTTCCGAATAGCCACGCTCGCCATCGAACGCAGCCTGATATGGGGTCGCCGTGGCGCAGGCCCCGAGTACGGCGAGCGCCGCCAAAGCGCCTGTTAGCTTGAAGCTGGGCATGGGTGATCACTCTCCAAAGCAGTGTTTCCTTTAATGTATGAATGAAGCGAGCTGAACACTAGTTGAATTGGCTTCACAATTCAGAGAGCCCCATGATCGAAATCAATTGCGCAAACAAAAAGGGGCGACCTGCAGGCCGCCCCAGATGATTTTATACTCTCAGGCGATCAGGCGGCCTTGTATCCAATGACCGCTTTCACTTCGAGGAATTCCTCGAAGCCATGCTCGCCCCATTCGCGGCCATTGCCGGACTGGCCGTAGCCGCCGAAAGGTGCCGTGAAGTCCGGACGCGCGCCATTGACCTGAATCTGGCCAGCGCGGATGCGATTGGCCACCTTGCGGGCTTCTTCTTCAGGGCCCTGCACATAGCCTGCGAGACCATAGACCGTGTCGTTTGCCATCTCGACGGCATCGTCCACGTCTTCGTACGGGATCATCACGAGGACAGGTCCGAAGATTTCCTCACGGGCGATGGTCATGTCATTGGTGACATTCGCAAACACGGTCGGGCGGGCGAAATAGCCCTTGTTGAAACCTTCCGGACGCCCCGGACCGCCAGCGACCAGCGTGGCACCTTCCTCGATGCCCTTCTGGATCAAATCCTGAACTTTCTGGTACTGATTGCCGTTCGAGATCGGACCGATGGCACCCGGCGAAGCTTCGGCCGGCATCATCACTTTCACCGATTCGGTCGTCGCCTTGGCGATGGCAATGGCCTGATCCTGCTGGTCCTTTTGGACAAACATGCGCGAAGGCGCGTTACAGGATTGGCCTGTGTTCGTCATCATCTGCATGATGCCGCCACTAACAGCCTTTTCGAGATCAGCCGATGGCAGGATGATGTTCGGGCTCTTGCCGCCGAGTTCCTGGGCGACACGCTTGACGGTCGGAGCAGCCGCCTGAGCCACCAGCACACCGGCGCGGGTGGAGCCGGTAAAGCTCATCATGTCGACATCCGGATGCGAAGACAGGGCAGAGCCGACGCCCGGACCGTCACCATTGACGAGGTTGAACACGCCTTTCGGCACGCCAGCCTCATGCATGATCTCGGTCAAGATCAGCGCGTCCAGCGGTGCGATCTCGGAAGGTTTGAGCACCATGGTGCAGCCCGCAGCAATTGCCGGGGCGACCTTGCAGGCAATCTGGTTCAGCGGCCAGTTCCAGGGCGTGATGAAGCCACAAACCCCGATGGCCTCCTTGCGGAGCAGCGTCGTGCCTTTCAGCTCTTCGAACTGGTAGTCGCGCAGGATGGCGGCGGTGGTGGCGAAATGGCCCATGCCAGCCGGCACCTGAGCCGCATTGGCCAGCCACATGGGCGCGCCCATTTCGTTTGAGATGGCTTCGGCCATTTCAGGCAGGCGTGCCTGAATACCCGCAGCGATCTTCTCCAGCAGCTCAGCCCGGTATTCCACGCTGGTCTGCGAGAAGGCCGGGAATGCCGCCTTGGCGGCCGCAACGGCCTTGTCGACATCCGCCTTGGATCCGATCGAAATGACCGCGAAATTCTCTTCGGTTGCCGGATTCTCGATTTCCATCGTACGCGGCTCCACGGGGTCTACCCATGCACCATCGATATAGAACTGCTTGTATTCCTTCATGCCGGTCGGGCCTCCCTGTGGTCCATATGCTTAATATGAGTATAGGTGAGCCACCCGCCACCTGCGAGTCCTGACGCTGGGTAATTTCGTGACGATGGCGTTAGCCACCGTGCACGTGATCCACATCGAAGGCGGCAATCGTCGCCAAGTTGACGATATCGCCGACCGTCGCACCAAGCGATGCGATCTGCACCGGCTTTTCGAGACCAAGCAGCATCGGGCCGATGACGGTCGCACGGCTCATGGACTCCAGCAGCTTCGTCGAGATCGAGGCGGCATGAATGGCCGGCATGACGAGTACGTTCGCCGGCCCCGTGAGGCGCGAGAAGGGGTAGAGAATCTTGTGGCTGGTGTTCAGGGCCACATCGGCGCTCATGTCGCCCTCATACTCGAAATCGACGTTCTCCATGTCATCCAGCAGGGCCACCGCTTCGCGCACTTTCTCGCCGCGTTCACCCATCGGGTTTCCGAAGGTCGAATAGGACAGGAACGCCACCCGCGGGGAGAAGCCGAGCGAGCGGACCGCCCGGGCGGCCTCTATCGCGATATTGGCAAGGTCTTCACCCTGCGGCAGTTCGGTGACGCTGGTGTCGGCGATGAAGACCGTCCGCCCCCGGTTGATTACCATGGACATACCAATTACGGCCTGGCCCGGAATTGGGTCGAGCACCAGCAGCGAGTCATTCAGGGCCACATCATAGTTCCGCGTGACTCCGGTGACCATGCCGTCCGCATCGCCATTCTTCAGCATGCAGCACCCGAACACGTTGCGGTCCTGGTTGACCAGACGCTGCGCGTCGCGCTTGAGATAGCCGTCGCGCTGGAGGCGGGCATACAGCATGTCCGTATAGACGGGATTGTTGTCGGAGAGGCGCGCATTGAGGATCTCAAGCGTCCCGGGCGCGATGCCCATCTGCTCCATCGCGCGCTGGACCTGGGCTTCGCGGCCGATCAGGATCGGATGGCCGAGGCCCTGGTTCTTGAAGCTGAAGGCGGCGCGGACAACGGCTGGCTCTTCGCCTTCGGCAAACACGATCCGGCGCTGGAGTTCCTTGCAGCGCGCCTGCACGCCCTGAATGAAGGATGCCGACGGATCAGCGCGGCGGGCCAGCGAATGCCGATAGGCTTCCATGTCATCGATCGGTTTGCGGGCGACGCCCGTATCCATTGCGGCCTGAGCCACGAAGGGCGGAATGAAGCTGATCAAGCGCGGATCGAATGGGGTCGGAATGATATACTCACGGCCAAAGCTCGGCCGCGCGCCATGATAGGCAGCCGCCACTTCATCCGGCACATCTTCGCGCGCCAATTCAGCGATAGCGCGCGCGGCGGCAACCTTCATTTCCTCATTGATGCCACGGGCGCGCACATCAAGCGCACCGCGGAAAATGTAGGGGAAGCCGAGGACATTATTGACCTGGTTGGGATAGTCCGACCGGCCCGTCGCAATGATCGCATCGTCGCGGACTGATTTGATGTCTTCCGGCGTGATTTCCGGATCCGGGTTCGCCATCGCGAAGATGATCGGATTGTCGGCCATGGATTTGACCATCTCTTTTGAGACGACGCCCTTGGCGGACAGGCCGAGCAGGACGTCAGCCCCCTCAATGGCTTCAGCAAGCGTGCGCTTGGTCGTTTTTACGGCGAAGGCCGACTTGAACTGGTCCATCTTCTCGGTGCGGCCTTCATAGACCACACCGCTGGAGTCACACATCAAGATGTTTTCAGGCTTCACGCCGAGATGCCGGATCAGGCCCGCGCAGGACAGGCCCGCCGCCCCTGCTCCGGAGACGGCAACTTTCAGGTCCTTCAATTCTCGCCCGGTAATGTGGCAGGCATTGATCAGGCCCGCAGCAGCAATAATCGCCGTGCCATGCTGGTCATCATGGAAGACGGGAATATCCAGGTCTTCGCGCAGGCGGCTCTCGATGATGAAACAGTCCGGCGAGGAAATGTCTTCCAGATTGATCCCGCCCCATGTGGCGCCGATATTCCGGACCGTGGTGATGAATTCCTCGACATCCGTCGTGCTGACCTCGACATCAAAACTGTCGATATCCGCAAAACGTTTGAACAGGACGGCCTTGCCTTCCATCACCGGCTTGGACGCCATCGGGCCGAGATTGCCGAGACCGAGAATGGCCGTGCCATTGGAAATCACGGCGACCATGTTGCCCTTCGACGTGTAGTCGTAGGCCTTGTCTTCGTCTTCGGCGATGGCCAGCACTGGGATGGCGACCCCGGGGCTATAGGCCAGCGACAGGTCCCGCTGCGTCCCCATGGGCTTGGTCGGCACCATGGAAATCTTGCCGGCGTGGGGCTGCGAGTGGAAATCGAGGGCTTCCTGGTCTGTGAAGCTCGGCCGTTTAGTGGTCATCGCGCGGCAATTCCGTTTTTTGCAAAAAGTTTCAAATGAGGCGGCAAACTAGGCCGGTGCGAAAGGCATGCCAACCGTAAAACAGGCCATTCTATGCGATAAGATCACTTTGTCGCGCACAAGCTGGTGCGAGGCTTTGCGAATCTCTCCTGCTGGCGCTAGCGTCCCCGCCCATGGCCGATACTGCTGCTCCTTCGAAAATCCCCTCTGCGCCCAGCCCGTTCATGGCGCAATACCTGTCGATCAAGGCGCGGCAGGCCGATGCCCTGCTGTTCTTCCGGATGGGGGATTTCTACGAGCTGTTTTTCGAAGATGCCGTGCAGGCCGCCAGGGTGCTTGACATCACGCTGACCTCGCGGGGCGAATATGAGGGCAAGCCGATCCCGATGGCTGGGGTGCCCTACCATGCCGCCGAGGGCTATCTGGCGCGCCTGATCAAGGCCGGGTGCCGGGTCGCGGTGTGCGAGCAGACCGAAACCCCTGCCGAAGCGAAGAAGCGCGGCTCGAAGGCAATCGTGAACCGGGATATTGTGCGCATCGTTACACCGGGCACGCTGACCGAAGACGCCCTGCTGCCGGCACGCCAGGACCAGGCCCTCGCCGCCATCGCGCTTGGCACCGGCGGGACCGAAGCAGCGATTGCCGTCTGTGATGTGTCGACCGGCCGGTTTGACGTGACTGCCTTGGCAGCTGAGGCGCTTGCCGACAGTCTCATGGCGTATCCGCTGTCTGAACTGCTCGTCTCGGAAGGCGATCTCGACAAGCCAGCCATCGCCAATGCGAGCGCCCTCTCCACCGCGCCGGTCACCTTCCGGCCTGCCCGCAGTGCCACGCACAAATCCGGCGAAGCGCTGCTCAAGGAAACTTTCGGCATTGCCGCGCTGGAAACGCTGGGCGATTTCGGCCGGGCCGAACTCTCAGCCATCGGCCTCTTGCTCGACTATGTGAAACTGACCCAGGCCGGCAGCGAGATCCGGCTCGACCCGCCAATCCGCGCGCGCGCCGAAGGCCATCTCGCCATCGATCCGGCGACCCGGACGAGCCTGGAAATTGACCGCTCCATGCGCGGCGACCGGGACGGCTCGCTGCTCGGGACGATTGATCGCACCGTCACGGCGCCGGGTGCCCGCCTCCTGGCGTCGCGGCTGGCGAGGCCCTCGGTGGACCGCGCGGAGATCGAGGCGCGCTTCGATGCGGTCGCCTGGTTCGCTGATGACCGCGACACGGTGGAGTCGGTGCGCTCGAGCCTCCGCGCCGCCCCGGACCTTGAACGGGCACGCACGCGCCTGCGCCTCGGTCGCGGCGGCCCGCGTGACCTTGTGGCCATCGGACGGGCGCTGACCGCCTCTCATGAGGCAGCCAGCCGCCTCGCCGAAACCTCTTCCGGCCTGCCGCCAAAGATCGCCGAGGCCATCGCCGCGCTCGATCTGCGCAACGACTCAAATCTCGCCGCGCTGGCAGAGGATCTTCGCAAGGCCCTTTCAGAGACTCCCCCGACACTTGCCCGTGACGGCGGCTTCGTCGCGCCCGGATGGGACGAAGCCCTCGACGAGGCCCGTGGCCTGCGGGACGACAGCCGCCAGATCATTGCGGCGCTTCAGGCGCGCTATGCCGACGAGACCGGCATCTCTGCGCTGAAGATCAAGTTCAACAATGTGCTCGGCTATTTTGTGGATGTGCCGGCCCGGCATGGCGACCCGCTGATGAAGCCGCCGCTGTCAGAAACCTTCATCCACCGCCAGACGCTGGCCAGCAATGTTCGCTTTTCCACGCAGGAACTTTCAGAACTTGCCGGAAAGATTTCCCGCGCCGAGGATGAAGCCAAGGCCCGCGAGCTGGCAATTTTCGATGATTTCTGTCAGCGGATCGATGCGTTGAATACGCCCCTCACGCGGACCGCCGCCGCCATTGCCGACCTGGATGTCGCGGCGGCTTCGGCCGAATGGGCCTTCGAGGCAGACGCAGTCCGCCCGCTCCTGACCGATGACACGACGTTCAAGGCAACGGGCCTGCGCCACCCCGTCGTGGAGGCGGCGCTCAAGAAGGAGGGTCAGGGTTTCACCGCAAATGATTTGAACCTCAGCGGCGAAGACGAGTCCGGCACGCGGCTCCTGCTGGTCACCGGTCCGAACATGGCGGGTAAATCGACCTATCTCAGACAGGCCGCCCTTGCCGTCATCCTTGCGCAGGCGGGCCTGTTCGTTCCGGCCCGTTCGCTCACACTCGGCCTCGCCGACCGTATCTTTTCGCGGGTCGGTGCGTCGGACGATCTTGCGCGCGGTCGCTCAACCTTCATGGTCGAAATGGTGGAAACCGCCGCCATCCTTAATCAGGCGACGGAGCGCAGCTTCGTCATCATGGACGAAGTTGGGCGGGGTACATCGACCTGGGACGGGTTGGCAATTGCCTGGGCCGCCGTCGAACATCTTCACTCGGTCAACAAGGCCCGCGCGCTGTTCGCCACGCACTATCACGAGCTGACCAAGCTGGTGGAGGACCTTCCCGGCGCAGCAAACGCCTCGCTGCGTGCCAAGGAATGGAAGGATGACCTCGTCTTTCTGCATGAAGTGCAAGCCGGCCCAGCTGACAAATCCTATGGCGTACAGGTCGCCAAGCTGGCCGGCCTGCCAAAGAAGGCCGTAAAGCGCGCAGGCCAGATCCTGAAACAGCTGGAAGCCGAGCCGAGCGCGCCGGAAAGCCTGCCGCTCTTCGCCGCCGCCTCGCTTGCGCCGGACACAGACGAATCTGAAGGGGCCGAGACAATCGGCCCGTCCGAGGTGGACCTGATGCTGCAAAAGATCGATCCGGACTCGCTGACCCCGCGCGAGGCACTGGACCTGCTCTACCGGCTCAAATCACTCGGCGGAGACTGATCGCCGGGTTTCAGTCCCAGTTTCTTCAGGGGGCTGCCCATTCCGCCCGATACCATGGCCGCCAACAATTTCGGCGCGGGCGGAATTTTGCTGACTGGCGCGGCCAGCCAGTCTCGCAGCCAGGCAAGCATCGTCGAGTCAGACTGGTAGACCGGGGTGAACAGCCAGCTCATTGCCTGGAACAATCGGACGTGTCCGGATCGCATGGAGGCGTAGTGGCGCAATTGGCGGTCCAGATCATCGTGAACGGTCAAGGCTCGTGCGAGCGCGAAGGCGTCCAGCAGCGCCATGTTCGCGCCCTGCCCCAATTGCGGGCTGGCAGCGTGCCAGCTGTCGCCGAGATGGACGAGCCTTTGGTTTACGACCGGCCCATGCGTGCGGTGATCATATTGGGCAAAGGTCAGCTGGTCATGCCGCTCCAGTTGTTCCAGCAAGGGCGCCGTCTCGGGCCAGAGCGTGGTTGCCTCTTGCTTCCAGTCCGAAAGCGGCGCCTGTCTCCAGGCGGCATGCGCATCGGCGCGGATCGACCAGAAATAGGTGAGCGTTTCGGGGCTCGCATCGCTGCCGCGCCCGGACGGCATGACCCCCGCCATCTGGCGCGCCTGCCGGTAGCGCTGCGCCAGTGCAGTCTTCTCGAACCCCAGACCCTCCTTCCACGGCAGGGTTGCCCAGAGCGCCCCATAGGCCAGCGGGTTGCGCGAACGCGAGGAAAGCGGCGAACGCACCCCTAGCGCATCAACCACAAGCTCGAACGGCCCGAGCGTCTTGCCCTCTCCTGTGGTCAAATAACCGCTGACCGCCTGCACGGACAGGATGCGCGTGGATGGGACGATCCTGGCCCCAGCCTCCATGGCTGCGTGATAGACAAGGTCGAACAGGACGGGCCGCTGGATCGCCACGCCGCACAGGCCGGGCCGGATGGCATCATACCGAACATCCAGAACGGTCCGGCCGGAGCCGACAGCCTGCCCGTAAAGCCTGTGAAGGCGCGCGCCCAGTTGTTCAGCCCGCTCCCGCAAGCCAAGTTCCGCCAGAATCGCCAGACCGGTTTCCTGCAGGATCAGCCCAGACCCAATGGGCTTTAGCGTGTCAAACTGGTCATAGACTGAAACCTCATGACCCTGCCGCGCCAGCAGGGCTGCCGCCGCCAGCCCGCCAATGCCGGCGCCGGCAATCGCAATCTTCCGGGATGAGATCATATCAGCCGGCAACTTTCACGGGGTTGCGGTTGCAGACAAGCTGTTTGACGAATTCGACATGGCTGCGCAGTCGGTAGAGATCGTCTGTATAGGATAGCGGTACTTCGACCGCGCCGATCTCCGCTTGCAAGGTTTCGAGCTCTTCGAGCACTTTGTCGCGTTCGGCATCGTCATCTGTAGACCGTCCGCGCTCTTCAAGTGTGCGCAGATCTTCATACCAGACATAGATCTTCCGGCGCACGCGCCAGCGATAGATGGGCGGCGCGACCCGGACCAGCGGGAACAGCAAGGTCAGAAGCGGAATGGCCAGAACCCAGGCCCGCTCTAGAAAGTTCGCCACATCGAACGAGAAATAGCGGCGCAGGAAGGATGGGCCATTTTGATAATAGCGCCGGGCCTGATCGGAAATCGGCAGGTCAATCAGGTCCGGGTCCGGATATTGGCCGGCCGGCGCCAGCAGCGTGCCCTGGGAATGGATCGCCGTCGCGGCATCAATAAGCAGCGCCTCAATGGCCGGGTGCAAATCCTTGCGCACCACCAGCTGCGCGACCGGGGCGACGAGCGGAATGTCGGCTGCGGGCACATCCTGACCAATATCGACTACGCCCCTGAGCAGGACGATGTCGGACAAGGCCTCATGCCGCCGGGCCAGCGCCGGGGCGCGGTCAAACCGCAACAGCCGCACCTTGGAACTGTTCAGCAGCCGGTCGACATAAGAGGCCTCTATGGATGCGGAGAATGCAGCTGCATCCACCTCGTCCGCCAACAGGGCGTCTGCCGCCGCATTGCCGGACAGCGGCAGACGGGATGTAGAGTTCCATTTGCCCCCATAATCGCTCTCGAGTTCGATCGCGAGCATGCGTGTGCCCGACCCGTCCCCGCCGACGGCCATACGGACCGTCCGCAAATCCCCGAGCGTTTCAGCAGGCAAGTCAGTCCGGACAAATACCCAGAACGGTTCCGGGAACAGGCCGCCAATCGAGCGGAGCATATCTTCGTCGCGGGCAGTCGACAGACCGCCTTGCACGAGTCCGACCTCGGCTTCGGAATCGCCCAACAGGCGCAGATTGTCGATCGAGCCCTGCGTTTCGACCAGAACCACCTCCACCCCCTCTTCTGCGAGGAGGCGCTGATAGCGTTCTGCAAAGGCGTGATACGCGCCGCCGGGGCTGCCGGCAGCAAAGCGGATCGTCTTCGGCGGTGCGGGGTCCATCAGGACCAAGGCCAGCAGGACGCCCGCAAATGCAATGACGACCAGCGGCCAATAGACTTTCAGGAAATCCCGTAATCCCGACATGAACTCCGCCTCCCACCGCGCTGACTTTATCGGTTAAAGCTCTAGGCCGGGAATTTGCAAGGATCAACAAAGTGTAAGGGGGCGCCTTCAAATCGCCTCATGCACGCCGTGCATGGAACCTATTCCGTTCGGAGAGTGTTCATCAACGTATCGAGGCACCATCTGGAGCCCAGATTGTCAGAAAGGATCACCCCCGTGAGCAACTCCATTTCCATTACGAGGATTTTGTCCGTCGCTGTGATGGGTGTGATCGCTGCAGTGGCCTTCGCCATGATCCTGATGCCACAGCCTTCGCTCTATGCGGGCTGAGCGCTAATCCTTGTGATACGGCGTCCCGGCGAGGATCGACACAGCGCGATAGACCTGTTCTGACAGCATCACCCTGACAAGTCTGTGCGGCCAGGTCTGTGGCCCAAAAGCCAGCGTTTCTGGCACCGCTGATGTCACGGCGTCGCCGTATCCTTCAGCGCCTCCGATCAGGAAAACAAGGTCCGGCACGCCCTGATCGCGCCATTTGGCGAGATTGCCAGCGAAGTCGCGTGAACGGTGCGCGCGTCCAAATTCATCGAGCCGGATACATTTGGCGCCGGAAGGCAGCTTGGCGAGGATGCGGTCGGCCTCTGCGTCTAGCCCGCCGCCACTGGCCACTTCAACTTCCTCGATCCCGCGAAAACCGAGCGACCGCGCAATGGGGCCCGCCCGCTTTATGTATTCATCGACGAGTTCTCGTTCCGGCCCGGCCTTCAACCGTCCGACGACCAGGAAAATGATCCGCATGACCCGGCCCTAATTGGCCGGGGCGCGGTGGGCATTGTCGGATGCCCAGATCTTTTCGAGATTATAGAATTCCCGGACCTCCGGGCGGAACAGATGGACGATCACGTCGCCGGTATCGATCAGTACCCAGTCAGCATTGGGCATGCCTTCGACACTGGCCGGTCGGCCGGTCAACTTCTTGACGTCCTGTGCGAGATGATCTGCCAGAGCAGCTACATGCCGGCCTGAACGACCGGAAGCGATGATCATGAAATCTGCGAGCGAAGATTTTCCATCAAGGTCAATGAAGAGAATATCTTCTGCCTTGTCATCCTCAAGGGCCTGGGCGAGGGATTCGGCCACATTACGGATATCGTCGAGCGTGGCCTGCTGGGCGGGCTGAAGCCGCGGGGCGCTAGGGGTCAGGGGTCCGGTTCCTTCTGGTTACGTCCACTCAAGATAATAGCATCTGAAGGGCCGAACAACCAGCCATTAACGGGCGACACGCACCTTATCGAGTCTGAATCCGCACCAAAACACACCTATTGTGCAGCTTGCCAGATTTTCGCCGCATCCTGATGTCAGATTCCAGCGTCATTATTATCGCTGATGGAGTAGAGTTTCATGCGCACACATATTGCTGTTGCCGCCCTTCTGTTTGCCTTGCCGCTGGGAGGCTGTGCGGTCGCGGCGCTTGGCACCGCAGGCGCGGTGGGCGTCGCCGCAGCCCAGGAGAAATCCCTCGGAGAGGCCGTGGATGACGCGACCGCCTCGAACCAGATCAAGAGCAAACTGCTGTCGGAAAGCGCCAACCGCTTCGGCGAGGTCGATGTCGAGGTCACGGGCGGTCTGGTCCTGTTGTCCGGTCGCGTGAACGCCCCCGAAGACCGGGTGAAGGCCGAAGGCATCGCCTGGACCTCTCCCCTCACCCACGATGTTGCCAATGAAATCCGCATCCAGCCGCCAGGCGGTTTCCTGTCCAATGTGTCCGACGAAGTGATCACCGGCCGCGTCCGCGCCCGGCTGGTCGGGTCGAGCACGGTGAAAAGCCTGAATTTCAACATCGAGACCTATGATGGCGTGGTCTATCTGATGGGCATCGCCCGCTCCGCCGAAGAGCTGAAACGGGCGGCTGAGGAAGCCAGCGTTGTCGGCGGCGTCAAACAGGTGGTCTCCTATGTCCGCATCCGCGATGGCCGCACAACACAACAGGCTGCCCCCACGCCGCAGGGCGCTGCCCCTTATCAAACCGCACCCGATGCCTCATATGACTACGAGGCCGACGGGGAACTGATCGGCGCCAGTTACTAGCAGGGTCAGGTCGCATGGGCGGCGACCCGTTCAAGGGAGCCGCCCGATGAGCCTTCGCGTTGCGATCCAGATGGATCCGCTCGAATCCGTCAATATTGACGGAGACACCACTTTTGCCCTCGCCGAAGTCGCCCAGGCGCGCGGTATGGAGCTGTTCGTCTACGGCCCCGAGCATATGAGCATTGAGCAGGGCCGGGTGACCGCAGAGGTCCGGCCCGCCCGTGTGCAACGCGTAAAGGGCACGCCCGGTCTGTTCGACGCGCCTGTCCGTCTTGATCTCGCAAAGGATGTCGATGTCATCCTGATGCGCCAGGACCCGCCCTTCGACATGAGCTACATCACCGCGTGCCACCTTCTCGAACAGGTGTCCGGGGAAACCCTGGTGGTGAACGATCCGGCTGGGGTGCGCTCCAGCCCGGAAAAGATCTTTCCGCTCATGTACCCGGAACTGATGCCGCCGACGCTTGTCTCCCGGGATTTGCCGGCCATTGAAGCCTTCCGCGCCAAGCACAGGGATATCATCATCAAGCCACTCTACGGGCATGGCGGCGCAGGCGTGTTCCGCCTGAAGGAAGACGATTCCAATTTCGATTCCCTGACCGAACTCTTCTTCACCCGCTCCCGCGAACCCGTCATGGTGCAGGCCTTCCTGCCCGCCGTCAGCGAAGGCGACAAAAGAATCATCCTGATTGACGGCAAAGCCGTTGGCGCACTCAACCGGCGCCCCAAGGAAGGCCAGGTTCGCTCGAACCTCGTCGTCGGCGGCACTGCCGAGGCAACAGACCTGAGCGACGCCGACAAACGGATTTGCGACGCGATTGGACCGGAATTGAAACGTCGCGGACTGGTTTTGACAGGAATTGACGTGATTGGCGGTCGCCTGACGGAAGTGAACGTCACCTCCCCCACCGGGGTCCAGGCCATCAAGAAACTCAGCGGCATTGATATCGCAGCCGATTTCTGGAACGTTGTGCAAGACAAGCTTGCGAGCCGTTGAGGCTCACGGCAAGAATGGGGACATGATCATGAAACTGACAACGTCATTCGCCATCGTGTCACTTTGCCTGGTCGGAACGGCCTGCTCCGAAAGCACCGGCCCCGCAGACACCTCCGCCACCGTCGCAACCGAGACCGCACAGGTCGAGGACGAGTATACCGGCTCGCTGAACCTGAACCTGCCGACGTCTTCCGCAGCGCAGGATGCCGACACCGGCTCGCTCAATCTTCGGATCGGCCAGTCCGGTTCGGATGATGACCTCCTGATCGGATCAGGCGGATTTGGGGGCGGCCGCTTTGAAGATAGCCCGTCTCTGGGTCTCTCTCTGCCAGATGACACGGCAGAGCCGACAGCGGCGCAAGCGACAGAAGATGACGTCATCCGCCTCGACCCGAAATAGGTTCGGGGCTCCCTAAAACACAATTCCCAGTTGAATTTTATAGGGTGCCCCCAGTTGCAATCCATTCTGGATTGAATATGGTCCTCCCGAATTCGATAGGGTGCACGGTGTCTTGGGCCAGGTATCCCGCCTCAGGGACCGAGGATGCCACACGCCCCATCTCCCCATGATGCGAGAAAACCCTCCGATGCCGACCGATTTATCGGTCGGCGGGTCCGGCAGGCGCGACGGGAATTGGGAATGACGCAGGAGGGCCTCGCCGAAAGCCTCAGCCTCACCTTCCAGCAGGTACAAAAATATGAATCCGGACGCAGCCGCCTGTCAGCTGGGCGTCTGAGAGAGGTCGCCGTCGCGCTCGGCAAACCGGTTGGATATTTCTATGAACCGTTTCCGGTCCCGCCCGCCGTGCCGGATGCGGACCATGCGAAGTTGCGGGTGCTCAAGGGGGACGCCAAGAAACTGGTGGACTCGCTGGCAAGCATTGATGACCTGAAAGTCGCTATCCATGTCCTCACGGCGCTCGGACCCCCGCCTCCCTAGCGCTGACACGCGCTGCAGAAGAAGCTGGATCGACCCGACTGGACGATACGCTGGACAGGCTTCCCGCAATTTCGGCAGGCATCCCCTTCCCGATCATAGACAGCGAAACTGTGCTGGAAATAGCCGAGTTCCCCGCTGGCGCTGGCAAAATCCGAAATGGATGACCCGCCCGCCGCAATCGCCTCGGCGATGACGTCATTGATGGCAGGCACAAGCCGCGCCGCGCGCTGGCCGGGAATGGTGGCCGCACTCCGCCGGGGCGACACGCCCGCGCGCCACAGCGCTTCGCAGACATAGATATTGCCGAGACCTGCAATCACCGACTGATCAAGCAGCGCTGACTTGATGGGCGTCTTCCGGCCCTTCAGGGCTTCATTGAGATAGGCTTCTGAAAACCCGTTGGAGAGCGGCTCCGGCCCCATTGCCATTAACCGTGGATAGGCCTGAAACTGCGCGGCGGGCCACAACTCCATGAAGCCGAAACGCCTTGGATCATTATAGGTCACGCGCGCACTATTGCTGAGATCGAAGACAACATGGTCATGACGCGGGTCAGTCCCCGTCTGATGATGAAACGCGCCGAGCCGGTCGCCCGCAACCGTGAACCGGCCGGTCATGCCGAGATGCATCACCAGAACCTCATCCGTCGACAGGGCGAGCGTCAGGAATTTCGCCTTGCGCCCGAGATGCGTGATCTGCGCGCCGGTAAGCCGTTCGGCGAACCGCTCCGGAACGGGAAATCTGAGATTGGCGCGATTCTGGACCACGCGCTCGATCCGCTGTCCCTCCATGACAGGCGCAAGGCCGCGGCGAACTGTCTCGACTTCGGGTAATTCAGGCATGGCTATGGCATATAGCCTAGGGTGATTGAGGCAACTATGGTGGCACGCATGTCTGCAGACAGCAAAACGGAACGCACAGTCTCGTTCGGCTTCGAGGAAGTCACGGAGACAGAGAAAGTCGCCCGCGTGAAGGGTGTCTTCCGCTCGGTCGCATCCCGCTATGATCTGATGAATGATTTGATGTCGGCGGGCGTCCATCGCCTCTGGAAGCATGACGCGATGAATCAGGTGAACCCGCAGCCCGGAGAACGCCATCTCGACGTGGCGGGCGGCACTGGCGAACTGGCCCGCGCCTTCCTGACAATGACCGACAAGGCGGGCAAGCGGCGCGGCATCGATAGGCCCGCCACCGCCATTGTGTGCGACATCAATGATGCCATGCTGGAGGCTGGGAAGGCCCGCGTAGATAATGAAAAATTTGCCGGTCGGCTCGACTGGGTTTGCGCCGACGGCCAGAATCTGCACTATCCGGACCGGTCATTCGATGCCGTGACTGTCTCCTTCGGCATCCGTAATTTTGCCGACCGCGAGGCCGGCCTACGCGAGTTTCGCCGCGTCCTGAAGCCAGGGGGGCGTCTCGCCATACTGGAATTCAGTCACATGACCGTCCCTGCCCTGCAGGCGGCCTATGATACGTACAGTTTCAACGTTATCCCGCGCCTTGGCAGCCTCGTGGCGGGGGATGCCGAAAGTTACCAGTATCTGGTCGAATCCATTCGCAAATTCCCGACCCAGGACATTTTTCGCAAAGAGATGGAAACAGCGGGCTTTTCACGGGTGAGGGTAACGAATTATTCGGGTGGCATCGCCGCCCTGCACTTCGGCTGGGCGGTCTGATGCGGGTCAGCTTGGGCTCGAATCCGGCGTCAGGCTGGAGCGTTGTGCAGGGTCCAGCAACAGCTGGTCAGGGGTCTGACTTGGCTCGGCATAGTAGATCGCCGCAGCAATCATTGCAGCCACAAGCAGTCCACTCGTCACAAAGTATAGAGTTCCTTTGTTTTTTGGTGCTTTTTTAGTGGCCATGACAGCCTCCTCTGTAAACATATCTTCCCTCATCAAACGCCGTCCGGGCTTGCCGGTTCCCGTTGGCACGCGGAGCATGGCATGGGACTGATCGGAGATTACCGCCGCCTGATGCGCGCTGGCATTGCCTTGGCGCGACACGATGTGATCCTGCCGGGCGCCTACCAGACGCGGTTGCCGCTGCCTGCGCGGATCGCCGGACGCGTGCTGCGCATTTTCGGTGGCGGCGCACGGGGACGCCCCGGCGAGCGCCTCGCCCGCGCGCTGGAAAAGCTCGGCCCCGCCTATATCAAGCTTGGTCAGTTCTTGGCGACGCGGCCGGACGTGTTCGGCGCTGAAGTTACCCAGGATCTGGGCCGGCTGAAGGACAAGCTGCCGCCCTTTTCGATGAAGGCGGCGCGGGCCGCCCTTGCGGAAGAGTTTGGTGAGGCCGACGCCGCGCGCCTGTTTGCCGAACTGTCAGACCCGGTTGCGGCCGCTTCCATCGCGCAGGTCCACAAGATGTCCCTGCCGGAAGGCGAGCGCGCCGTGAAAATCCTGCGGCCCGGCATTGAGCACAAATTGATGGTCGAACTCTCTGCCATGAAACGGGCTGCGCGCACCATCGAAGGAATCTCGGTCGAGAGCCAGCGGCTGAAACCCGTCGCCTTCACCGAGACGATCGCGGCCGCCATGATGCGCGAGACCGATCTCCGCCTCGAAGCCGGCGGCGCCGACGAGATGCACGAAATCAGCCAGAAATCCGGGCATTTCGTCATCCCCTCCGTCGATTGGGACCGGACTGGGCGCCGCGTGCTGACCATTGACTGGATCGATGGGATTTCGCTGACCGATCCGAAAGCACTGGACCGCCCCGGCATAGATCGCAAAAAGCTGGCCAATGACATCACGCAGGGCTTCCTGACCCATGCCATCGAATACGGCGTGTTCCATGCCGACATGCATGAAGGCAATCTGATCATCACGCCGGAGGGCAAGGTCGCCCTTGTCGATTTCGGCATTATCGGCCGGATCGGCATGGTCGAGCGCCGCTTTCTGGCCGAAATCCTCTGGGGCTTCCTGAAACGCGACTATCTCCGCGTCGCCGAAGTGCACTTCGAAGCCGGTTATGTCCCCGCCAGCCAGTCCGTCGGCGAGTTTGCTCAAGCCCTTCGCTCCATCGGTGAGCCGGTGCATGGCAAGCCCGCCGAAGAAGTCTCCATGGGCCGGGTCCTGCTGCAATTGTTCGACTATACGCACACATTCGGCATGTCTCTGCGCCCGGAACTGGTCCTGCTCCAGAAGACCATGGTTCAGGTCGAAGGGGTCGCCCGCGCCATCGACCCCTCGCACAATATCTGGGTTGCGTCCGAACCCGTCGTCGGGACCTGGATCCGGCGCAGTTTCGGCCCGGAAGGCGCTGCCAAACTCGTGGCAGGCAATGTCAAGGAAATCACCAACAGGCTGAAACGTTTGCCGGAAGTGATGGACCGGTTCGAAGCCTCCCTGGAACCCCCGGCGCCACCGCCTCCCCCGCCTCGGCGGTTTGCGCCCTGGTGGGGCTGGTTCGGGTTTGTGGCCATACTGGTTGCCCTCGGCATCTGGGCCGCGAAATAGGCCTGTTCCGGCAAATCCCTGTCGAAACCCGCCAAAACCTTAACCGAGCCGCCAAGTTCACAGGGATTTCATGGGGTAACGGCAAGAAATTTGCGATAAGACACGCTTAACGAACAGAGCCCGGCCAATGACGCAAAAACGCATCCTTTTGATCATTTCCGGCGGTATTGCCGCCTATAAGAGCCTGGAACTGATCCGGGAGCTGCGCCGGCGCGACATTGCCTGTCGTTGCATTGTGACAAAGGGCGGCCAGGAATTCGTCACGCCCCTTTCGGTCTCCGCCCTGTCCGGCGACAAGGTTTATACCGAGCTGTTCAACCTCAGTGACGAAGCGGAAATGGGTCATATCGAGCTGTCACGCTCGGCTGATCTTGTGGTCGTGTGCCCGGCCACCGCAGACCTGATGGCCAAGGCTGCAGGCGGGCTGGCCAATGACCTCGCCTCCACAACGCTGCTCGCGACCGACAAGCCTGTCCTGATGGTGCCCGCCATGAATGTGCGCATGTGGCAGCACCCGGCAACCATGCGGAATGTCGAAACGCTCCGCGCGGATGGCGTGACGGTGATGGAGCCGGACAAAGGCGCGATGGCGTGCGGCGAGTTCGGCCCGGGCCGCCTGCCGGAACTCCCGGTCATCGCCGAAGAAATCGAACGCATGCTGACTGGCGAAGCCACCGGCCCATTGGCAGGAATACATGCGCTGGTAACAGCTGGTCCTACGCGCGAGCCGCTGGACCCGGTGCGCTTTCTGTCCAATCATTCCTCCGGCAAACAGGGCTACGCCATTGCTGAAGCCCTCGCCCGCCTTGGTGCGCAGGTTACGCTGGTCTCCGGCCCCGTCGCCTTGCCTGCACCACGCGGCGTGAATCTGATCCCGGTCGAAACCGCCCGTCAGATGCTGAAGGCCTGCGAAGAGGCCCTGCCCGCTGACGTGTTCGTCTCCGTTGCGGCCGTGGCCGACTGGCGCCCGGCGCGCGCCGCGACCAAGAAGCTGAAGATCAAGGGCGCCGGCAGCGAGCATCCGTCCATGGAACTGACCGAGAACCCGGACATCCTCAAGACGCTGGCCAACAAGCGCAAGAACCGGCCGACGCTGGTGATTGGCTTTGCGGCTGAAACGCATGATGTTGAACAGCATGCCGAAGCCAAGCTTGCCCGCAAGAATTGTGACTGGATCGTCGCCAATGATGTCTCAGGGGATGTGATGGGCGGCTCGGAAAACGAGATCGCCCTGATCACGCGCGAGGGCGCCGAGCGCTGGCCCCGCATGGGCAAGACCGAAGTGGCGCGCCAACTGGCGCACAAGGTCGCTGAAACGCTGAATGATGAAGGCGACGGGCTGAAACTCGCCGCAGAATAGGGATCAGGCGGGCGGCTCGCCATTCTGCGCGAGCACCTCCCCTGCCAGATACAGAGATCCGCAAATCAGGATACGATCAACGCCGGTTGCCGCCGCAGCCTTGAGCGCCGCTTCGAGACTGTCGCAGGCGGCGGCTTTCAGACCCGCATTGGTTGCCGCTTCCGCCAGGGCTTGAGGTTCGGCGCCCTGATGACCCGGCGCGTTCGGCAGAGTGAAGACCTCAGGTCGCACCTGCCGGAACGGCATGAAATAGCCGGTCGCATCCTTGGAGGCGAGCATGGCCGTGACCAGTGCGGTACGCCCGGGCATGTTGTTCAGCTGTCTCGCAATGGCGCGGGCCGCATGCGGATTGTGCCCGCCATCCAGCCAGATTTCCTGTTTGGGCGTGAGCGCCGTAAGCGGCCCGTCTTTCAGGCGCTGCATACGCGCAGGCCACACCACGTTGCGGGCGCCCTCAAAGATCGCATTCTGGTCGATGATCGTGGAGTTCCCGAAAAGCTGCACGGCCATGGCGGCCAGAGCCGCATTCGCCCGCTGGTGTTCGCCCAACAGGCCAAGGTCTTCCGGCATTGCATCAATGAAGTGCGCTTTCAGGCGATAGAGCGGCGCGCCCACATCTTCTGCCCGTTTTGCGATGACATCGTCACAGATCTTGCGCTGGATCGCCGTCAGGGCGGGCCGACCCACCTTTATGATCCCCGCTTTCTCACCCGCAATCTTGCGAATATCCGAGCCGAGAAAGGCCTTGTGGTCGAAGTCGACTGGCGTGATGACGCTGAGCGCGGGCTGGTCGATAACATTGGTCGCGTCATAACTGCCGCCAAGGCCGACTTCGAGGATCAACACATCGGCGGGCACTTCCGAGAAGGCAAGCAGGGCCGTGGCCGTTGTCGCCTCGAATTGCGTGATCTCCTGTCCCTTGATCGCATCATAGGTCCGCTCGAGCCAATTGATCAGGCGCGCATCATCGACGATCTCTCCGGCCAACCGTATGCGCTCATTGAAGCGAACCAGATGCGGACTGGTGAACACATGCACACTGAGGCCAGCCGCCTCCATCATGGCGCGCATGAAGGCGCAGGTGGACCCTTTGCCATTCGTCCCAGCCACATGGATGACTGGCGGCAACCGGTCCTGCGGACGTCCAAGCGACTCGAGCGCTTTCAGGACGCGTCCGAGCGATAGTTCAATCGTTTCTGGATATAGCCCTTCGAACCGCCCCAGCGCCTCGGCCAGGGCCGGACTGTTACCGATCAAGCAGGGCTGCCCTTACTCTTGCTGGATTTGGCGGCGTGGGTCTTGGGGGGTGTCAGGGACACTGGCAAGCGATCATCGGTACGACGTACATTCGGCATCAACATCGACAATACGTTGGAGAGTGTGTCCTTCAGTTTTCGTCGGTCGCAGACAATATCCACTTGGCCCTTTTCGCGCAGAAATTCGGAACGCTGGAATCCTTTGGGCAAGCTCTCACGGATGGTCTGCTCGATCACGCGTGGGCCGGAAAAGGCGATCATCGCGCCAGGTTCGGCAATGTGGATATCGCCCAGCATCGCATAGGAAGCCGATACGCCACCTGACGTCGGGTCGGTCAGCACAACAATGTAAGGCAGTTTCGCTTCGGCCAACTCATTGATGGCGAGCGTCGTGCGCGGCATCTGCATAAGGCTGAGCGTACCTTCCTGCATGCGCGCGCCGCCAGAGGCCGTGCAGACGACGAAACCGGCCTTGCGGGCCAGCGCCATCTGCGCCGCAGCCACAAAGCCTTCGCCGGCCGCCATGCCGAGCGATCCGCCCATGAAGGCAAAATCCTGGACCAGCACGACCGTCGGCACGCCGCCAATCTTGCCATAGGCCGCGACCATGCAGTCTTCCTGAATGATTGGCGCGCCGCCGTTTTCGGCTTCCTTCTTGTCGCGTGCCGCAATCTTTGCCTTCGCAGCCTTCAGGCGCGACGGGTAAGGCTTGTCATCCTTGAACTTCAACGGGTCATGCGGAACCGATGGCAGGGCCAGAGGCTCCCAGCGCTCATCATCAAACAGGAGGCGCAGCCGGGTGCGCGGGCTGATCCGCAGATGCGCGCCAGCCGGCGTGACATGCCAGTTTTCTTCCAGATCGGTCTTGTAGACGAGTTCGCCGGACAGAGGACATTTCACCCACAAATCGTCGGGCGTGTCCTTCTTCGCGAGCATGGTCTTCAGGCCCGGCGGGGTGACCTTGGTAATCCAGTTCATGCCAGAACCTCCTCGGCGGCAATCAACATTACGGCTTGGTGATCGTTCTGATCGCCGAGCTCAACTCCTTCGCCAGCGCGCCCATTCCCCGCGGTGCCCCGGCAAAATCCCCCGATTCGTGGGCCTTTTCCGCATGCTCCACGAAAGCAGAGCCTACGACAACCCCATCGGCGATTTTAGCCATTTCTGCAGCTTGTACACCAGTTTTGACGCCAAAACCTACACAAACAGGTAGTCCTGAAACGCGCTGGGCCATTTCAATGTTCCCGGCAATCGCCTGGGGATCGGCACTTCCTGCGCCTGTAACGCCCGTCACAGCAACGAAATAGAGGAACCCGCTGGCGCCTTCAGCGACCTTTTTCATGCGGTTTTCATGAGTTGTCGGCGTCGCCAGCCGGATTACCGAGAGATCATATTGCGCATAAGCCTCACGCAATTCGCCATCCTCTTCGGGCGGCAAATCGACCAGAATCGTGCCGTCCACGCCCGCCTCATGGGCAGCTTTGGCGAATTCGACATACCCCATGCGAAACACCGGATTGGCGTAGCCCATCACGATGATCGGGGTGGTCTGGTCCTCTTCGCGAAACCGTGCAGCCAGTTTCAGCGTGTCGGCCAGTGTGGTGTGATGCGCCAGGGCGCGCAGGCCCGCCTTCTGGATCGAAGCGCCATCGGCCATCGGGTCTGTAAATGGCGCGCCGAGCTCGATGATGTCGGCGCCATTATCGCGCAGCGCGCACATGGCGGCATAGCTCGTCTCCAGGTCCGGGTCGCCGGCCATCAGGTAGGAAACCAGAACGGCGCGGGATTCGCCCCGGGCCCGGGCGAAGGTATCTGTAATGCGGGAAACTGGCATCAGGTGTCCGTATTCTCGTGAACCCATGCCTCATAAGGCGCATTCGCCTGAATGCAAGGCAGCGCAACCATGGCGGGCACATCATACGGATGGTGTGTCAGCACCAAGGCTTCGATCCGGTCCCAGTTCGCCTGAGGCGCTTTCAGCCACAGGACGAATTCAAACGCCTGCTCCACGACGCTCTTCCAGCGATAGGTGGACGAAACCGGCCCTTCCAGATTTGCGCAGGCGGCAAGACGGTGTTCGATGGCCGCGTCGCCTATTTCCTCGGCCACGCGGCGAGACGGACAAGTGATGCGAATGAGGAGAAGATCGGTCAATTTGGGCTCTCGGCTGGGGCTTTGCTCAGAGTGCAGGGGAGCATTTTCTACACGCCGCGTCCATCCGGATCGTGGCAAACAATGCAAATCTTGTTGCCATCCAGATCGCGAAAATAGGCTCCGTAATAATTGGCATGATAATGCGGGCGCAATCTCGGGTGCCCTTCATCCTGTGCGCCCCCTGAAATGGCAAGAGCATGCGCGGTGTCCACGCTTGCCCGATCAGGCGCAAGCAGTGCCAGCATCTGCCCATTTCCGGGATCATGCGGCTCGCCATTGAACGGGCGGGTCAGGGCCACCAGCGGCCGGTCATCAGCGGGGCGGCGCCACATGATGAACGGGCCGGACCGCTCGAACGGCACCCGCGGATTGCCAAGCGCCTGCATGATCGGTTCGTAAAAGGCGGTCGCCTTTTCCACATCATTCGTGCCCAGGGTCACATGGGAGATCATGGAGCCTCCTGTTCATTGCGCACGAATTGCTTCGCGCCAATGATAACAGCCAGCGCAGATAGATTCTTAAATATCAATCAAAAACCATAGATAATGGAATATCCATTATTTTCGATAGATCAAATAGTCACGCCCAGCGCCTCTGCGACGGAGAAGACGTCCTTGTCTCCCCGGCCGCACAGATTGAGGATCATGAGGCCGTCCTTGCCGAGATCCTTCGCCACTTCGCCAGCCCGCGCCAGGGCATGCGAGGGCTCGAGCGCCGGGATAATCCCCTCCAGACGTGTGCAGAGCTGGAACGCCCCCAGCGCCTCCTTGTCCGTGCACGACAAGTATTCCGAGCGGCCCATATCGCGCAGGAAGGCGTGCTCGGGCCCGATGCCCGGATAATCGAGCCCGGCCGAAATGGAGTGTGCATCAATGATCTGACCGTCATCCGTCTGGAGCAAATAGGTCTTGTTGCCGTGCAGGATGCCGGGTTTGCCGCCATTCAGCGCCGCCGCATGCTCACCTGACTCGATGCCATGTCCGGCCGCCTCGACGCCAATCAAACGGACGCCCTCATCCTCGATGAAAGGATGGAACAGGCCGATCGCGTTTGAACCGCCCCCAATACAGGCCATGACGGCGTCCGGCAGGCGCCCTTCCCGCTCCAGGATCTGGGTCCGGGCTTCCTTGCCGATGATGCTCTGAAAGTCGCGCACAAGCTCCGGATACGGATGGGGGCCAGCGGCAGTGCCGATGCAGTAGAACGTGTCGTCGACATTCGTGACCCAGTCGCGCAGCGCCTCGTTCATGGCGTCCTTCAGCGTGCCGGTGCCGGAGGAAACCGGCACGATTTCCGCGCCAAGCAGCTTCATGCGGAACACGTTCGGCTTCTGGCGTTCGACATCCGTCTCCCCCATAAAGACGACACAGTCGAGGCCGAAGCGGGCGCAGATCGTCGCGGTCGCAACGCCATGCTGGCCGGCGCCGGTTTCGGCAATGATGCGCGTTTTGCCCATACGTTTGGCGAGGAGGACCTGGCCAAGACAATTATTGATCTTGTGCGCGCCGGTATGGTTCAGCTCGTCGCGCTTGAAATAGATTTTCGCGCCGTCGAAATGCTCGGTCAGCCGTTCCGCGAAATAGAGCGGCGACGGGCGGCCGACATAATGGGCCCACAGATCGTCCATCTCCGCTTTGAAGGCCGGATCTTCCTTGGCCTTGCGGTACTCGGCCTCAAGCTCGAGGATCAACGGCATCAGCGTCTCGGCGACATACCGCCCGCCAAACTCACCGAAACGGCCATTTGCATCCGGCCATTTGGCCCATGTGTTCCGCAAATCCATCTTGTCCTGCTTTCCTTGCACTACAGGCCCGTACTTAGACCGAAGGACAGGCCAAGGAAAGCGCGGCGATGCGCCCTGCCCTGCGACGCCTCAGCTCATGGGAGAATAGAAGAATTCCTCGCGGGCAATCTTGCCATCCTTGACTGTGTAAACGCCGACTTCCTTCGCCCGCATCCGTTCGCCGGTCTCCTTGTTCGTGACATCCATGTCAAAGACGAGCGAGAACTGGTCATCCCCGAACAGGAACGGGCCTTCGGCGCTGACGGAATGCACGTCATGCGCGCCATACCACCATTCATGCTTGCCCCTGATGCCCTCCAGTCCTTGTGTCTCGCGGCCCGCCTCCCCCATCGGAAGCGCCTCGACCGAAACGCAATCTTGCGCATAGAGGCTGTCGAGGGCTTCCGCCTCGCGCCCCGAATTGCAGCAGTCTGTCAGCTTGTCTGCAACGTCTGTCAGGTCCTGTGGAAACATGGTTCATCTTCCCATTTCCAATGACACAATGATGCCACAGAACAAAAGCGGGACAATATTCGTCTTATGAATTTTTCGCGGCGTCGAGGAAGGCAGTGACGAGGCGACGATCCTTGAGACCCCTGATGCGCTCCACACCAGACGACACATCCACCGCCATTGCGCCAGTCAGACGTACCGCATCGGCAACGTTTTCCGGAGTCAGGCCGCCAGCAAGTATCCAGGGGCCCGGCACTTGCCAGCCCTTCAGCACATTCCAGTCAAATGGCAGGCCATGTCCCCCGGTGCGATCTGCATCCTTGGGCGGCTTGGCATCTATGAGGAGACGGTCGGCCATTGTGTAGGCTTCGGCTCGCGCAAGATCGTCGGCGTCAGCAATGCCCACTGCCTTCCAGATTTCCGCGCCCGTCCGGGCCTTGATCGCGGCCACGCGCTCAGGTGTTTCCGATCCATGCAATTGGAGCACAGGGAAGCCGAGGGTCACAATACGGTCGATCTGGGCATCATCGGGATCCACCAGCAGGGCCACGGGCCTCGCAGACCCGACGTGCATCAGCAAGCTTGCGGCTGCCGCTTCCGTAACATGGCGCGGGCTGGCTTCGGCAAACACGAATCCGATCCAGTCGGCACCTGCCTGCGCCGCATGGCGCACGAGGTCGGGATCGGTCAGGCCGCAGATCTTGACTTGAGTCATGCCGCAGGCGTTACGCCAGCACGCGGGGCCACGTCAATTCACGGGGTGACGGGCCGGGCATTTTCCTTGAGGACGGCCGCAAAGAAAATCTTGCCGGAATCCTTCGGGCCGATCTCGCGGTTGAAGGTCCAGCGCATATGCGTGATCTCTTCGGGCATCGAGACGCGGACGGGGTGAACCTCGTCCAGCGGGGCCTCGGCGATCAGCTCGTCGCGCGGGACATAGGTGGCGCCTCCATCGACGGAGAAGTCGACCGATGCCTCATCATATTCCGCCATGGCGGAATCTTCGAGCAGGCTCACCTCCGCCGGCACAGGAAGCGTCAGGATCACATCCTTGGCCGGAGCTTCGCCGGGATTGGAATAGGTCACCGAATAGAAGAGTTGCTCGCCCGGCTTCACTGCCTCGGCCGGCAGTAGCTCCATTTCGAGACCGCCTTCTTCATCCTCGATCACGATCACACGTTCGACCTGCTGCTCGACGATGAGCTCCTGGGCGAGAGCCGGAAAACCGATAAGGAGGGTTCCGGCAAGAGTGGCAGCTGCGCGCATCAGCATGACATGAATCCTTGGCAGGGACGGTTGATGAAACTCTGTCCAGAATTGCGCCAAATAGTTAATGTTTGCTCAAAATCGATAAAGCATTTGCAGGCATTTCCAGCGAAGGTTTCCAATTCCTGAATGCGTGCCCTGATGTTGCCACAGGCCCGCCCGCTCGCCGCCCCGGATGTTGCGCGCTGCTGATATCCAAATTGAATTCGCAGTAGCCGCTATATGCAGCAGCGCAAAAGAGGCCACAGTACTCATGCTGACAGCACCTGGATCACGCGGACCAGATGCTCCCCACACAAATAATATGTACTTCAGGAACTGGACGAGGGACGACTTCATGTGCCATCTACTACATCGTCAAAGGCGGGATTTAGCTGTCTGGACGGAAGTGGCGAGTGGTGGCCGTGGGGCTAGACAGAGAAGTTTGTCGAACGTGAAACTTCATCCCATGTCGCCATCTCTGTCTGCATGAAAGCCAGCTTCTGTCCAACGAGTTCCAACGCATCTTCGCCCAGGAACAACCTGCTTGGCGGATTATCTGATTCAATCAATTTCAATAGCACCTGAGCAGCCTTTTGTGGGTCACCTTGTTGTTTCCCACTTTTTGCCTGCCGAGCAGCACGGATCGGATTCATCACGTCATCATAATCGTCAATGCAGCGAGGTGTGCGGTCCATTGAACGCCCGGCCCACTCAGTCCGAAACTGACCCGGAGCCAACGCGGTAACATGGACTCCAAAACTGGCTACCTCTTTCCCAAGAGCTTCGGAGATACCTTCGAGCGCAAATTTGCTGCCATGATAGAAACTGATGCCCGGCATGGTGATAAAACCACCCATAGACGTGACATTGACAATGTGCCCCCGTCGCCGCGTGCGCATACCCGGCAGCACCGCCTGTATCATCGCGACTGGACCAAATACGTTGGCCGCAAATTGGCGTTTGAGATCATCAATGGAAGCCTCCTCAAGCACCCCCTCGTGGCCATACCCAGCATTATTGACGAGCACATCAATCGGGCCAGTCTTCGCTTCAGCGTCCGCTACAGCGGTGGGGATAGCGTCGTAGTCGGTTATATCGAGTTGAATAGGATATGCCCGTTCCGGCGCCAGCTCGACAAAACGCTCGGCATCCTCAGGCTTCCTCACTGTTCCGATGACCTGATGCCCCGCAGCAAGCGCGCCCTCTGCAAAAGCCCGCCCGAGTCCAGAGCTCACACCAGTGATAAGAAATGTCTTGATTGCGGGGGATGTCATCTTGATACTCCAGAGTCCGTTGAAATTTATATCATGATATAATTTAGAAAATGCCCTCTCGCAAGCCGAATCCTGCCAAACCCAAACTGTCTGTGCGCGAGCGCGTGCTGCTGGCGGCTGAACATCTTCTCGCCAAAGGCTCGGCAGAGTTTTCAATGCGGGAGCTGGCGGCAGAAGCTGGTGTGAGCTTCGCCACGCCTTTCAACCATTTCGGTAGCAAATCTGCGATCATGCACGTGCTTTCAGCGCGTCTCATCGAGACAATGCATGAACGCTATGCCACTTCCTCACCAGCTGTAGGGGCACCTGCCCGGATTCTCCATGCTCTGGAAATCGCAGCCCAAGTTATGTTGGACAGCCCCGGCGCAAACCGAGCCATCATGGCGGGGCTCGGGGCCCCCAGCCCAGAACCTGGCGATGTATGGAACGCTTCCCGGGCATTATGGGCGACGGCGTTGGATGACTGCAAAGAGCTGGAGCCAGCCTCCATTGATCTTGCGCGCATCATCCTGCCTGCTCACCTGGCATTCTCATTTCGCGGCCTGCTTTCATTCTGGGCCGCCGGCGAAATCAGTGATGACAATCTCATTCCACATGCGCGAGGGATAGGCGCAGCGTCCTTGATGGGGTTCGTCGGCAAGGATCAACGCAAATCACTGATCGGCGACATGGTTACTTCAACTTGAAGCCATCTGCCGTGCGTCGAGAGGCACAGCATCAACCAAGCCCGCCCTGTATGGACCTGTGGAGGGGGAAGTCTTCGGTTGTTAGAGACTGCTGGCGGTGAGACAGGGATTCGAACCCTGGAGACTATTGCTAGCCTACACACTTTCCAGGCGTGCGCCTTCGACCACTCGGCCACCTCACCGTACTCAGCAGAGGGGAGCCAATAACCGAAGGCCTGCAAGATCGCAAGACTGTGATTGCCGTTCCTGCCAGACAATCCCATATGAGGCGCAGAAAGGGAGACCGACCATGCTGTTCTCGAAAAAAACTCTGACCATCCCGGATTCCGACAGCGCCCTGCCCGGTCGTCCGACTCCGATCCCAACTGCCCAAACCCATTATGTTTTTGGCCATGACCTTCAGGGCCCCATCCCGGACGGCTATGAGGCCGCCGTGTTTGCGCTGGGCTGTTTCTGGGGCGCTGAGCGCATCTTCTGGCAACAGGACGGCGTCTGGCTGACCCGCGTCGGTTATGCAGGCGGATCGACCCCGAACCCGACCTATGAAGAAGTCTGTTCTGGCCGCACCGGCCATACCGAGATCGTCGAGATCATCTTCAACCCGGACGAAGTGACCTTTGCCGAACTCGTGAAACTCTTCCTTGAAAGCCATGACCCGACCCAAGGCATGCGTCAGGGCAATGATATCGGCACGCAGTACCGCTCAGCCATCTACACACAGTCCGAGGCCCAAGCCGAAACGGCCCGCGAGATGCTTGCCGCCTATGAAAAGGCGCTGGCCGAAAACGGCCATGCCAGCCAGATCACGACGGAACTCGCGCCGCTGGACAAGGTCTACCTCGCCGAGGACTATCACCAGCAATATCTCGCAAAGAATCCGAACGGCTATTGCGGGATTGGGGGCACGGGCGTGTCCTGCCCGATCGGCCTCGGGGTTACTTCCTGATTTTCAAGGACAGGCGCTAGCCGCCGAAATTCACGGCAAACCGTTTGCGCGTCTCAAGCAAATTCTGCGCTTTGTACATGGCGTCGGAGGCGGCTTGGGCGCGCTTGATGGTAGGGTCGGCCTGTAGCGCTTCGATCACCTTGGAGAGATGGCTGATCGCCTCTTCCACCGTCTTGCGGTCGAACTGTTTCGTGGCGCGCGCAAGCAACGCGCGGCCTAGGTCCATGTGTGCCTGCACGGCGCGGGAGGTATCCCGGTCGCTCTTGATATCTTCAAGATGGATCCGGCGCAGCATGATCACATGGTCCAGCGCCTCCATGTCACCCGATTGCTCGGCCACATGGACGGACGACGCGCAGAAATCCGCCTCGATCCGGCTGCGTAGGGCGACGGACAGCGCCGGCGACTCCGCCAGCAATTCCGACAATGCATCGGAGAGAGTCTTCATCTTCTCGGCCCGGAAGGATTGCGGGTGGGCAAGGGCCGGCTGCAATTCCCGCGCAAGCAGATAGGCCGCAACACGCGGCATCTGGCCTTCAAGGTCACTCATCTTGCCCGGCAGGACCAGGGTGAAGGATCGCGCCTCGGCCGCCGTCAGGCCGCCACCCCGGCTGAGGCCATGAATCACGAACCCGTCTGCGCGCTGGCCCGTCCGGTCTGCCCAGACCAGCATGTCGGCATCGGCGACTTCCAGGCGCCGCCGGGCACGCTGGACGGCGCGGGTCTGCATACCGCCGCGAATGGTGCCGGTGCGAAACAACTTGAGTGGGGCACCGAAATTGAATTCGGAGAGATGGGAATCCAGCGCCGTCAGCAACCACTTCCAGGCGCGGCCTGCCCTCTTCCCGGAGGGGCGCGCGACGAGGACGCGATAGCCGGATGTCTTGTCATTGCGCGCGGACCGGGCGCCAGACGCGTTACGCAACGTCTTCAACAGGGAGCCAAGCAGGCTGAACGCCAGGATGACCAAGACCACCGCCAAGGCACACAGCATCACAAATCCGAACGTGGCGAGCTCTGCTGCATCCACCACATTCGCTTCAAACCAGCTCTCGGCTGTCGTGAACCACGCTTTCACAGGCATTCAGGCTGACCTCCTGTCCGACAGTGCGATACGAGCCCTGCCCAGTGCTGGCAACAGGTAAACTCTGTTCAGCCTGAGCGGAGAATGATTAGATCGTGAAACAGGTGACGGGGCAGAAGGGAATCGAATGGACGCTGGGGAATTTGTCACGCGGTTTGCGCCTTCGCCGACCGGGCACCTCCATCTCGGCCATGCCCTGTCGGCCTTCCATGTCTGGGACACGGCCCGTGCGCATGGCGGCAAGGTGCTGCTGCGGATGGAAGACATTGACCAGACCCGCTGCCGTCCTGAATACGAGGCCTCCATCCTTGCCGACCTTGCCTGGCTGGGCCTCGACTGGGACGGGTCGATGCGCCGCCAGTCGGATCATTTCCCGGAATATGAAGCCACGCTCGACTCCCTGAAAGCGCGCGGCCTTGTCTATCGCTGTTTTCGGACCCGGCGGGAGATTGCTGCCGCCCTGCCCGCTGGCGCGAGCCCCGACACCGCTGGCTTCACCGGAAAGCCACTCCCTCCGGACAAGGAACAGGACCTGCTCGACCGGGGACACGCCTATGCGTGGCGGTTGTCCCTGTCGGCTGCTCGGGCAGAACTTGGCCCTGAATATGACGCCTTGAGCTACACAGTCTTCACCTCATACGGCCAGCATGAGGTGAAAGCCGACCCTGCACCGTTCGGCGACGTTGTGCTCGCGCGCAAGGACACGCCCACCAGCTACCATCTCGCCTGTTGCCATGATGATTCCTTGCAAGGAATCACGCATGTCGTGCGCGGCGAGGACATCCGGGAGATGACCTCGGTACACGTCCTGCTGCAGGCGCTGATGGGCTGGCCACAGCCTCTTTATGCCTTTCATCCGCTCGTTTTGGGAGCAGATGGCAAGAAATTGTCCAAGCGTGCAGGGGACCGGGGATTGCGCGCATGGCGTGAAGACGGCAAGACGCCTGAAGACATTCGCGCCATGACGGGCCTCTCTTAATGACATCAACAGAAATGACAGCGCCGGCCCGCCGGGAATGGCTCGGCGTGCTTATGCTGGTTGGCGGCGCGGTCGCTATCGGATTTGCACCCATTGGCTTGCGCTTGGGCCTCGACGAGCTCGGCCCGCAGGCCATCGCATTCTGGCGATACACGTTTGCCCTGCCGGTGCTGACTGCCCTCGTCCTGTTGGTCGAGCGTCGCGCGCCGCGCAAGCCCAACATCTATGTCATCCTGGCGGGGATATGCTTCGCCGTAGACATTGGCTTCTGGCACTGGTCGCTGACCCTGACCAGCGTGTCGAACGCGACCTTCATCGTGAACCTCGGAAATGTCTGTGTCGGATTCCTGGCCTGGCTGTTCCTGAAGGAGCGTCCCGCGCCTATGTGGTTCTTCGCCGTTATTCTGGCGATTGGGGGCGCATCCGCCCTGTCCCTGGGCGGAACCGCAGAAGGGGGCGCAAGCTTTGTCGGAGACCGGATCGCCATCATCGCGGCCATCAGTGTGTCCGGATATTTCCTGTGCTCGAAGCTTGCCCGGCGAACGTTGAACGGTCTGGAGACGCTGTTCTGGCTGACACTTGTGGAAGTGGTCGTCGGCGCCATCATGGTCATGGCCTTCGGTGAAAACTTCCTGCCGGAGAACCTGTCGGGTTTCGCCGTGCCGCTGTTCCTCGGGATCGTGATCCATGTGGTCGGTCAGGGTCTGATCATCACCGGGCTTGGCAGCACGCCAACCTCCATCGCGGGTGTCATCATCCTGATCCAGCCCGTCATGGCCGCTGCGATTTCATGGCATCTCTTTCAGGAACCCCTCACAACCCTGCAGGCAGGTGGCGGCATGCTCATTCTTGTCGCGGTCTGGCTGGCCCAGCGCGGCCACAAGGTGGACCCAATCGACTGAGTGCAGCAATAGTGTCACGAATTCAGTCTATGCCCGCCCCAGACCTGATCTTCCGGAGACTGCCCATGCGCCGCATTGCCCTTTCGCTTGTTTCACTCACCGCCCTTGCCGTCGCAGGCTGTTCAGCGCCGTCTGATACCGCCGTGGCACAAAGCGAGGCTGCACCGGCGCCACTACGCGAAGGCACGACGCCCCTTCAGGCAAGCGATTCCTATTATCAATCTGCCGCTGAAGCCGTAGACACACGCATTCAGCAGCGCGATGTAAAATCGGCCAAGAATGTCATCCTCTTCGTCGGCGATGGCATGAGCATACCGACCATTACAGCAGCACGTATCTATGCTGGCCAACAGCGTGGGCTCGACGGCGAATCCTACACGCTGACCATGGACACGCTGCCACACATGGCCCTGTCCAAGACTTACAGCCACGACTTTCAAGTCTCTGATTCCGCCTCCACCGCGACAGCGATGGTGACCGGGGCCAAAGTCAATTCCCGCACGCTCGGCATCCTGAAGGAAGCCAGCTTCGGGAATTGCGCGAGTGTTGAAGGGCATACGACCGATTCCATCTTTGAACTGGCCGAACGGTCGGGCCTCGCCACGGGTCTCGTTTCCACCGCTCGGCTGACCCATGCCACCCCTGCCTCGACCTTTGCCAAGACGCCCAGCCGAGACTGGGAAGACGATAGCAGCCTGAAGGGCGGCGCGGCAGGCGACTGCAAGGACATTGCCCGTCAGTTCATCGAGTGGCCGGAAGGCGACGGGTTTGAAGTCGCGCTGGCCGGTGGGCGCGCGCATTTCACCACCTCGGAGGAAACCGACCCTGAAGCGGAAAACCGTACCGGCAGCCGCACCGATGGCCGCGACCTGACCGCCGAATGGACCGCAAAATCCGAAGATCATGTCTATGTCACCGACAAGGCCGGCTTTGAGGCGGTCGACTTCGCCTCGGGTGCAAAAGTACTCGGCCTGTTCGAGCCGTCGCACATGAAATTCGCGCTCGACCGGGACGAAGACCCGGCAGGCGAACCCTCGCTTGTCGATCTGACCAAGGCCGCCATCACGCGCCTGTCGCAGGATGAAGACGGCTTCGTGCTGCTCGTCGAAGGCGGCCGGATCGATCATGGCCATCACGGCGTCAGTGCCGCCCGGGCCCTGTCGGAAACCGATGAGTTGGATCAGGCCGTCGCGGCAGCCCTGGAGATGACCAATGCGGACGAGACGCTGATCATCGTGACCGCGGACCATTCCCACACGATGACCATTTCCGGCTATCCCAAGCGCGGCAATCCGATCCTCGGCAAGGTCGTCAGCGGGCTGGATAACGCCCCGATGAATGCCCAGGACGGCAAACCCTACACAACACTCTCCTATGCCAGCGGCATGACCGCCTGCCGGATGGTCGATGGCGAGCCTGATTGTGTCCGCGAAGATCTTTCCGACATCGACACAGAGGACAAGGACTTCCAGCAACCGTCGCTCGTCTTCATGCCGTCCGAAACGCATGGCGGGGATGACGTGGCCATCTTTGCGACCGGTCCCGGATCGGAACTGGTCTCCGGCGTGATGGAGCAGAACGAGATCTTCCACGTCATGGGCCGCGCTTCGGGACTGGTAGCAGCGCCAACAGAATAGCCCCCTGCCGTAGCGTCGGGCCTGTTCAGGCCGCGCGTTCTGAGGGACACTTCTTTTGAAATCCGGTCATCGGCGCCAGCAAGAGCGCGGAGACCGGGCCAAAGGAGGAAGACCCATGAAGGCTGCTGTCATGCGCGCGCCCAATGCGCCGCTATCCATTGAAGATGTCACGATTTCCAAGCCCGGCCCGCGCGAAGTGCTGGTCCGGCTCAAAGCGGTCGGCGTCTGCCATTCGGACGTGCATTTCTGGGACGGGAATTTCCCGGCCGAATTGCCGGTCATCCTCGGGCATGAAAGCGCCGGCATCGTGGAAGAAGTCGGCTCAATGGTCTCGGCGGTCAAACCGGGCGACCATGTCATCTCGATCCTGTCGCCCTTCTGCGGTACCTGCGAGTACTGCCTGACCGGCCACATGTCGGTCTGCCATACGGTCAATCGCGAACAGTTCCAGCGCCAGCCGACAGAAGCGCCGCGTCTCTCCATCAAGGGCGAAAAGGTCGGCCAGTTCCTGAACCTCTCCTCCTTTGCCGAACAGATCCTTGTGCATGAGAATGCGCTGTGCGCGGTCGACAAGGACATGCCGATGGACAAGGCCTGCCTGATCGGGTGCGGCGTCATCACCGGTGTCGGATCGGTCTTTCATTCCGCCAAGGTCGAGCCGGGCTCCACGGTTGCAGTCCTCGGCTGTGGCGGCGTCGGCCTTGCCGCGATCAATGGCGCAGCCATTGCAGGCGCAAGCCGCATCATTGCGGTCGACCTGTCAGACGAGAAACTGCAAATGGCCGTGCGCTTCGGCGCGACTGACACGGTCAATCCGGGCAAGGTCAACGCGATCGAGGCCGTCAAGGAACTGACCAAGGGCGGTGTCCACTACTCTTTCGAATGCGTCGGCCTGAAACAGACTGCCGAACAGGCCTACCACATGCTCCGTCCACGCGGCGTGGCCACAGTGGTCGGCATGATCACGCCGGGCGTGAACATCGAGATCCCCGGCATTGAATTGCTTGCGACAGAAAAGCGCCTGCAGGGGGCGATCATGGGCTCTAACCGGTTCCGCGTGGATTTCCCTCGCCTGATCGAATTGTACAGGCAGGGCAAGCTGCATCTTGATGATCTTGTCTCTGACCGGATCGGTCTTGAGGGGATCACCGGCGCCCTGCAGAACCTCAAGGACAACAAGGGCACGGTTGCGCGGCAGGTGGTCGTGTTCGACTAGGCTTCGGAACTGCCCGGCTCGCCCGGCATTGTTGTGATCACTGAACAGGATCACAACAGAAAGCGGGCCTTGATGTCGGAAAGTTTGGAATGGATCGCGATGGGCACCGGCATTGTCGCGGCCATCATGGTGTCGGCCGATCTTGGGCGGCGCATCACCGGCTTCGCCTTTATCGTGTTTGCGGTCTCTTCCACATGCTGGGTCGTGATCGGCCTCTCGGATGACGAGGCCCCGCTCATGTACCAGAACATCGTCCTGACCGTGATCAACTTCATCGGCATCTACCGATGGCTGATCCTCAAGAAGGAAACGGGCTAGAGCCCGAACCGGCCCGGATTGTCCCGGATCAGGGCTTCGAGTTTCGGCATGCCGTCTTTCAGGCCCTTGGCAAGCTGTTTGGAAACAATGCCGCCCAGGATCAGCGGCGCACTGGCCTTGCCCGCCCAGCGCAACTCGCAGCCTTCCGGCGTTTCAACGACGACATAATCCTCAACAGCTGCCGAGACCGGCAGCGTCGACTTTTCAAACCGGAAAGCCATCCGCTTGCCCTCTTCCCAGGCAAAGAAGGTTTCCTCGACTTTCTGGTCCCCGATCTCGACGGTGCGCGTAGTCCCGGCCCCGAACGGCTCCGGGCTCGTCCAGATCACCTTCGTGATCGGCAGCCATTCCGTCCATGCCTCTGCGTCCAGCAAGGCGGCCCAGACGGCAAAGGCCGGGAATGGGAATGCATGCGCGACCCGCAGTTTCGGACTAACCGTCGCGAGATAGTCTTCGCTGACCGGTTTGTGCTGTTTCAGTGACTTGGCCATTCAGTTCCCCTCTTCCTGATTTCACTCAAGATGGGAGCGGACCGAATGACCTGTCAAACCGTGCCGCCACGGCAGCACAGGACAGTCAGTCGCCAGAAATTAGTCCCGCAGCAATTCGTTGACGCCGGTCTTTGAACGGGTCTGGGCGTCGACGGTCTTGACGATGACGGCGCAGGCGAGGCTCGGGCCGCCATTCTTGTCGGGCAGCGTGCCCGGCACGACGACGGAATAAGGCGGCACCTTGCCATAGCTGATCTCGCCGGAATGGCGGTCCACGATCTTCGTCGACTGGGTGATGAACACGCCCATCGCGATGACCGAGCCTTCCCCCACGACCACACCCTCGACCACTTCGGACCGCGCACCGATGAAGCAATTGTCTTCGATAATGGTCGGGTTCGCCTGCAGCGGTTCGAGGACGCCGCCAATGCCGGTGCCGGCGGAGATGTGGCAATTCTTGCCGACCTGCGCGCACGAGCCAACGGAGGCCCAGGTGTCGATCATGGTGCCTTCGCCGACATAGGCGCCGATGTTCACATAGGACGGCATCAGGACCGCATTCTTCGCGATATAAGCTCCGCGACGGACAGCGGCCGGGGGTACCGCGCGGAAGCCGGCGGCCTCAAATTCCGATGAGCCCCAGCCCTGGAATTTCGACGGAACCTTGTCCCACCAGTTTCCGCCGCCCGGCACACCGGAAATCATGCCATTGGCGTTGAGGCGGAAAGAAAGCAGTACGGCTTTCTTGAGCCATTGATGAACCGTCCAGCTGCCATCACCATTCGGGCTGGCAACGCGGGCCTCGCCGGAATCGAGCAGGTCGATGGCGGTCTCGACGGCTTCACGCACCTCACCCCGGGTTTCGGTGGTGAGCGTGTCGCGGGTTTCCCACGCCTGTTCGATTGCTTTGGCAAGGGCTTCAGTCATCAGGGTCTCCGGTGCCGGTTCTGGGCAAGGTTTCAATTGCCGCCTCCAGGAAGGCAGCCAAGTCGCCCGTCACATAGTCTATGTGATCCGGCCCGTCATCCCCCAACAGGTCCTGCAGGTTCGCCGGGCGCGCCTCGATCGGCTCATGGCTCCAATCCTTGTCCGAATGCACCAGGACGGTCGTGAACCCCATATCCTTGGCGGGCAGCAGGTTCCGGGCAAGGTCCTCGAAGAAGATGGCCTCATGAGGCGCAACCGTATGCAACGCGCAGAACCGATCATAGGAATCCCGGTGCGGCTTGGGCGCATATTCGGCGTCCTCGATGCCGAAACTGCCATGAAACAGGTCTGCAAGACGCATCTTGTCGACGACCCGTTCGGCATGGCGGCGGGATCCATTGGTGTAGACAAATTTCCGGCCCGGAAGGGCGCGGATCGCTTCGCGCAGCACCGGCAAGTCCGGCAGCGGTGACAGGTCGATGTCATGCACATGGTGCAGGAAGTCGGCAGGGTCGATCTGATGGACCTGCATCAGTCCGGACAGTGTGGTCCCATAGGTCGCATAATAGTCCTTCTGGACCTTGCGCGCCTCTACCGGGTGGAGGTTCAAGGCGCGCGAGACGAAATCCGTCATGCGCGTGTCGATTTCGGCGAACAGATCGCACTCGGCCGGATAGAGCGTGTTGTCGAGATCAAACACCCAGTCGGTGACATGTCCGAAACTGCCGAAGGGAGACAGATGTACCCCAGCCTTTGGAGAGATCATTGGCTGCCGGCCTTGGCGAAGTCCCGCTCGAAGAACTCAAACACGAGGCGCTGATCCACCGGCTCGGGCGCAGCGGCGAACAGCGCCGTACGATAGGCCGAGGCCTCGCAATCATCTCGGCCGACAATGGCAAATTTCGCCCGGCCGACGCAGAACGGATCAGACGCCTTGGCAAGTGTCCGGATGCGGGTGCCGTCCTCCATCTCGCCATAGACGTAGTGCTCGGTGCCGCGCAGGGCCTTGTCGATCACGCGCGCACAGCCGCCCGCCTCCAGCATCCACCAGCCCCGGCTTTCCCACCCCTCGGTGCCACGGCGACCAATCGCGCTCCAGACCCGTTTATCGGTGCGGTTGCACAGGGTGAATCCGACATTGCGGCCATTCTCCTTGGCCACCTGTTCGAGAAAGTCGATCAGGTCTGAATCGGAGGTCGATTCCGGCAGATTGTTCTCTTCGAGGAATTTGCCGATCGCGGTCCGGGTCTTGTAGCCGATCCGGCCATCAATCGCGCCGGACAGGACCCCCGCCTCTTCCAGCAGGCGCTGGATGCCGGCCGCCTGGGCGGTGGCGCGGTCATAATTCTCAATCTCGGTGAAAGTCGTGGTCCAGCGTGACCGGCTCGAAATCTCGACCGAACGAAACCCGCGCGCTTCCAGTCCCATGGCATTGCAATTGGGCGGGCTCTCCAGGGAGAAGCCGCCGGTTGGGTCGACGCACAGCTCGCGTTCACCGCCCCATTCCCTCAGGCCGCCGCGATGCGCGGTCGAGGTCCGGCCATAGACATAGTGGATTTTCGGATCGAGCGGTGCGCGCACGGCAACCTGACAGGAGCCGGGCTGCAGCTTGATCCAGCCATCGACCGTGACGGAGCCGCCCACGGGCCGGCCCACAGCCGTTTCGATGATGTAGCTGGTCTCGTTGCAAACCTTCCAGCCATCGCCGGATGCGCCCTGTGCCTGCGCGATAGCGGGGACGCCTGCAGTCGCCGCGAGCAGGACAAGACCTTTAAGAAATGAGCGTACCTGCGCCATGTTCGGTAAATAGCTCCATGAGGAGGGCATGCGGGGCACGCCCATCGAGGATCACTGCCGCCTCGACCCCATGTTTTACGGATTGCGCCGCAGTTTCAAGCTTCGGTATCATGCCACCTGCAGCTGTGCCGTCCGCGATCAGTCCGGGAATGTCGTCCACGGCGACTTCGCGCATCAGCTTCTTCTGCTTGTCCAGCACCCCGGCCACATCCGTCAGAAGGAACAGGCGGCTTGCGCCCAGCGCAATTGCGAGCGCGCCAGCAGACGTATCGGCGTTCACATTATAGCGGTGTTGGCCATCGGCGCTCACACCCACCGGCGCGACCACCGGAATCAATTGGGAATCGGCTTTCAGCAAGGCATCCAGGACGCTTGTGTCCACAGCGCTCGGCTCTCCCACAAAGCCCAGGTCCAGCACCTGTTCGATATGGCTGTCCGGGTCGCGTTCGGTCTTCTTGGCTTTCTCGGCCTGGATCAGATTGCCATCGGAGCCCGACAGGCCAACCGCCTTGCCACCAGCCTGATTGATGGCCCGGACGATGGATTTGTTGATTGGCCCGGAAAGGACCATTTCGACCACTTCCATCGTGGCTTCATCGGTCACCCGCAGGCCGCCCTTGAATTCGGAGACAATGCCCAGCCGGTCCAGCAGCTTGCCGATCTGAGGCCCGCCGCCATGCACGATGACCGGATTGATGCCCAGAGTCTTCAACAACACCACATCCCGCGCGAAGATCGTCGCCAGGCGCTCATCCACCATGGCGTGGCCGCCATATTTCACGACAATCGTCTTGCCGGCATAGCGCTGGATATAGGGCAGCGCCTCGGAAAGGGTCTGGGCCGTGAACTGCGCGTCTGAGATCTGGTCTGTCATGCGCGCCCCTTTAGCGTGGTTTGGCGGCAGGACAAACTCGAATTCTAGAGCGGTCGCTGCATGAAGACGCTGTTCGGGTCGAGCGTGTACTCGCCGAAGGGCGAACAATACTCGAATCCATACGCCTCATAGATGCGCCGCGCCGGCAGGAAGCCGACCATGGACCCGGTTTCGAGATACAAGGCGGAATAGTTGCGTCGCTCGGCTTCGGCCATGATGTGTTCCAGCATCCGGCGGCCATGCCCCTGCCCCCGCAAATCGGAGCGTGTGTGCATGGATTTCACCTCACCCGTCCCGTCAGGCAGGGCCTTCAGGGCACCACACCCCACCAGCACGTCATCATCCCACATTGACCAGACGGTCACGTCCGGTGTGCGCAGGCCCTCCGCGGGCAGGAAATGGCAACTGCCCGGGGGGGACAGGGCCAGCATCAGATCCGCATGCGTGCGCAATAGCGCCAGCATGTCCGGACTGGTCACATCATCTACTCTGATCTCAATCGGCATATATATGCGCCGCTCCCGAATTTACTCCGGCGCACATGTAATCGCAATTTGCAGAGCTATTCCAGCCCGGCAATCTCTGCGCGTAATTCGGGAATTCCCCACCCTTTTTCGGACGAGGTCTGACGCACGACCGGATGGGCTGCACCGCGCTTTTTGAGCTTGGTGGCAATCTCGTCGACGCGTGCTTCAACTTCGGATTTCTGCATCTTGTCGACCTTGGTCAGGACGATCTGATAGGTGACCGCCGCCTTGTCGAGCATGGTCATGACTTCCTCGTCCGTATCCATCAGGCCCCGGCGGGAATCGACCAGCAGGAAGACCCGGCGCAACGACGGACGGCCGCGCAGATAGGAGCGCGTCAGCCGCATCCAGCCCTCGGCCTGCGTACGACTGACCTTGGCATAGCCGAAGCCCGGCAGGTCGACGAGGAACATGCGGCCTTCGCCGAGGTCGAAATAATTGATCTCGCGCGTGCGGCCCGGCTCAGCCGAAGACCGCGCCAGTTTCGCGCGATTGGTCAGCGCATTGATGAGGGAGGATTTGCCGACATTCGACCGGCCCGCAAAGCAGACTTCCGGGCGGTCTGCCGTGGGCAGGCCCTTCAGGTCCACCACGCCCTTGACGAACACGACCGACCCGGCAAACAGGACACGTCCAGCTTCGAGCGCTTCTTCACTGAAGCCGTCTGCGGTTTCCATCTGACTATTCCGCCGCTTTCTTCTTGCCGTGGAACAGCCGGCTCACGAATTTGCCAATCTCGGTGTCGACGCCATTCCGGCGCATGATGAAGTATTGCTGCGCGAAGGAAAGCAGGTTCGACCACACCCAGTACATAACGAGGCCCGACGCAAATCCACCGAACACGAACATGAAGACCAGCGGCATCGCCTGGATGATCCGGCGCTGGGTCGGGTCCGGCGGCGGCGGGCTGAGCGTCTGGATCGCCGCCATGGTCACACCATACAGGATCGGCAGGATGCCGATGCCGATAACGATCCCGACGAATGGAATGGATTTCAGGTCTGTCGCAGACCACCATGGAATCAGGCCGAACAGATTGCCGATGGCGGTTGGGTCTGGCGCCGAGAGGTCCTTGAGGAACATGAAGGACGCATGGCGCATCTCGATGGTGACATAGAGGGTCTTGTAGAGCGCGTAGAAGATCGGGATCGTGAACAGGATCGGCAGGCAGCCTCCAACCGGATTGGCGCCCTCCTGCTTGTACAGCTTCATGACTTCCTGCTGCTGGCGCTGGGGATCGGCTTTGAAGCGCTCGCGGATCTCCTGCATCGGCTCCTGCAGCTTCTTCATTTTCGCCATGGATTTGTAGCTCTGATTGTAGAGCGGCACGAGCGGAAGCTTGATCAGGACCGTGAAGGCCAGGATTGCCCAGCCGAACGAGCCGACAATGCCGGACAGCCATTCAAGCGCATAGAAGAAGGGCTTGGTCAGGAAGAACGCCCAGCCCCAGTCGATCGCGTCCACCATGCGCGGAATGCCGAGATCATTCTGGTAATGCTGCAGCACTTCAAACCGTTTCGCACCGGCATAGAGACTGTTGGCCATGGTCTGGCTTTCGCCGGGCGCGAGCGTCAGCGGGGCAGATTCCGTACGCACCTCCAGGGGCTGGCCGCGCGACAGCTTGCGCTTGTCGACAAGGCCTGCAAAGAACTGGTCCTGCTGGGGTACGAGCGCGCCGAGCCAGTACATGTCTGACAGGCCCCACCAACCGCCGGTGTCGGACGGAAACGTGCCTTCGCTGGTCTCGCCCTTGATATCCTTCAACTGGAACAAGGGCTTATACTTCTTCATGCGCAGCTCATCATTCACCACGCCCATCAGGCCCATATGCGCCATGCCCTTCTTGGCGGACGAGCCGGGATCGGTGGATTCGAGGAATTCCTGATAATCCCCGTGGCGCTCAATCGAGCCAATGGCGCGCAGCTGGCGCGCCTCGCCGGAATTGTTCGTCACCGTATCGGTAAAGGTGAAGAGATAATCCTCGTCGACGGAAACCACCCGGTCAATGGTCAGCCCTTCGCTTTCAAGACGCAGCGTGAGGGGATTGCCGGGCGTCAATTGGCCCTCGCCCACTTGTGTCCAGGGTGAGTTGCGCCCCGCCACCAGTTTCGAGCCATCCGCCCAATACCAGGTCGCGAAATAGGCAAACTCTGTGTTTTCCGGACGAAACAGACGGACTTCCTGTTCCTTGTCGACGGTAAGGTAGTGCTTCTTCAGGCTGAGATCGTCGATCCGCGAACCGGCAAGGCGGATCGAGCCGTCTACGGAGGCGGCATCAAACGGCACGCGCGCATCATCCTGCAGCGCTTCCTCGACGGGCTTGATTTCGGCAATCGCCGGCGCGTCGGCCGCGACCGTCGGACCCGTTTGCTGTTCGGCTTCACGTACGGCCTGATTGGCTTCGAACTCTTCCTGCGCGGGCTTCATGATGAAGGCCTGATAGGCAAAAACGAAGGCGATCATGGCGACCATGGCGATCAGAAAATTGCGCTGGTCTTGTTTTTCCATCTGGCGGGATCCCGGCAAATCTTGTGAGCACGCCGGAATCGGCGGCGGTGGGGTTAATCAGCGGCGAGGCTTATCAGCGCGCTTTCCATATCGTCAAGCAAACGCGGCCACGCAATGTCAGCGGTGTCCATACGTGCAATGAAGACATAATCCCACCCCGGTTTGCCATGCTGCGGCAAGAGAACACGCGCGGCCTCACGCAGGCGCCGTTTCGCCCGGTTGCGGGTCACGGCGTTCCCGATCTTCTTGGTGGCGGTAAATCCGGCGCCGACATGGTCACCGCGCGCCTCGCCCTTGCGGCGGCGCGCCTGCACCAGCAGGGCTTTGCGGCGCTCGGTCTTGCCGTGGCGCACATAAAGAAATTGAGGTCGCACGCGCAGGCGGGCGACCTCAATTTCGGTAGTGTCTGTTTCGCTGGTCATGGCCTGTTGCCGCCTGCTTGAGACGGTCCCTGGCCTGCCGCCTTAAGCGGAAAGCGTCTTGCGGCCCTTGGCGCGGCGACGTGCCAGCACCTTGCGGCCGTTTTTGGTCGACATGCGCTCGCGGAAACCGTGCGTGCGGCTGCGGCGAAGGTTGCTTGGCTGGAAAGTGCGTTTCATGGGTCTGCTCTGAAAGCTAAGAATCTCGGAAAGAGGGGCCAATACAAGCAGCACAGGCCCCAAGTCAAGCCGAAGGGACAGCCAAAACCGAATATATCTGTCCGCCGACGCGACGGACTCTTTACATGGCGGCAAAGTCTTGTGAACTCTGGGCGCTGAGGCTGGGTGCAGAAATCTAAGAGGTCCTATGCGGTTTCCACGCTTCGTTATCCCCTGCCTGATGGTCCTGCTCCCTTTCCCCGGAAATGCGGTCGCGCAGATCATAGACTATGGACGCCTTGATGCCCGGCTGACCCAGCTGGCGGCCGACGAGGAGATTGTCGGCCTGTCCGTCGCCGTGATCGACCGGGGCGAGCTTTCCTTTGCCAAGGGATATGGCGTGACCGAGATCGGGGGAGAGCCCGTCACAGCCGAGACCGTCTTTCGGTGGGCGTCGCTCTCCAAGGGGGTCGCTGCGACAGAAATCGCCATCCTCGCAACCCAGGCCCGGCTCAATATTTCCGATCCCGTGTCAAAATTTCACACTTCGCTCCGGCTGCCAGAGGGCGGCGAAACCAGGGCCACGCTGGAGGATGTCCTCTCCCACCGGCTGGGCATTCTGCCAAACGCTTATGATACCAGGCTGGAGGATGGCTGGGATCCGGCGAAGATCCGGAACAGTCTGAAATCCCTGAAGCCCATTTGCCCCATTGGCGACTGCCACACCTATCAGAATGTGGCCTATGACAGCATTGCGGAAGTGATCGAGAACGTCACCCAGTCCAGATATGCTGACGCCGTTGATGCGGCGATTTTCAAGCCTATCGGCATGGTCACCGCCAGTATCGGCCGGTCAGGGCTGGAAAATTCCGCATCCTGGGCCCGCCCCTATTCCAAACGAGGCAGCGGCCCGCCCCGCAAGAAGATCGTCAATGATGACTATTACCGCGTCCCCGCCGCCGGCGGCGTTAATGGATCGATCCGCGATCTCGCCCTCTATGCAAGGGCGCATATGGGCCTGCTCCCGGACGTGTTGAGCGATACGACACTGGAACTCCTCCAGACGCCCCGCATCTATACCCGCCGCGAACAGGCGAGCATGTCCAGTCGCTATCGCGGGACAGTCCGCGATGCGCGCTATGCCCTTGGCTGGCGCGTCTATAAATATGGTGAGGCCGGTAACCGGGTTGTCGGTCATCGCGGCGCGGTGGAAGGTTACCGGTCCTATATCCTGTTCGATCCGGACCGCGACACCGGCGTTGTCATCCTCTGGAATTCCAGTTCCCGCCGCCCCAATGGCATCGGGTTCGAGGTCATGGACATGGCCTACAACCTCCCCTTCCACGACTGGATGGATCTCGGCACGTCCGCCAGCGCCGGCACTCACTGACATTCCAATCACGGGCCTGTCAGCGGGACGCACGCAGACGTGACGGGATATTTCCGCGGCATCGGGCTATGTGGGGGCTTTATTCGCTCCCTATGCCAGACCCGGTGCCCATGCCTGATTGTCTTCCTGCCAAACGCTTGCTGACCAGCCTGCTGCTCGCCCTTCTCGTGGCCCTGCCCGGCGCGGCGCAGGAACACGACGTGTGGACCCGCCTCCTCGAAACCTATGTTCATGAGAGCGCCGACGGCGTGACCCGCGTGGACTATGCCGCCCTCGCCGCGAGCCCCGAAGACCGCGCGGCGCTGGATACCTACATTGCCAGCTTCGAGACGCGTGACCTCTCCGGCGTCAGCGATGCCGATTTCGCGGCCTGGGCCAATCTCTATAATGCCGTGACGGTCCGCTATATCGTGCAGGCCTACCCGCTGGGGTCGATCCGCGACGGCTATCTGTTCGGTGGCCCGTGGAAGAAGATCAAAGTCATGGCTGGCGGCCGCGAGGTCTCCCTCGACGCTATCGAGCATGAAATCCTGCGTCCGCGCTTTGCCGATCCGCGCGTGCATTATGCCATCAATTGCGCGTCCTATGGCTGCCCGAACCTGCTCAGACGCGCCTGGACAACCGACACGCTGGACGCAGACCTCGACGCCGCCGCACGGGATTACATCAACCATCCGCGCGGCGTCCGCGTGGGGAAACGTGGCCTCACCGTCTCCTCCATCTATAAATGGTTCGAAGCCGATTTCGGCGGATCGAAAGACGGCGTTATCAAACACCTGCTTGAATATGCAGAGCCCGCCCTGGCCGAACGCCTTCGCGCCGCCCCGAAAATCCGCGACTATCAGTATGATTGGTCGCTCAACGACACCCGGACGGACCCTGCCAATGACTGAAGACACGCCCCAGCCATCGCGTCCGCTCTGGATCCGCCTCTGGCCGCTTTACCTGATCGCGGGCGGCCTCATCGCCGCCTGGGCGTTCGGCCTGTTCGATTATCTCTCGCTCGACACGCTGCGCCAGCAGCAGGCCAGCCTCCGCGCCTTCGTTGAAGACAATCTCTTCCTCGCCATCGCGGCCTATATCGGCATCTATGCCGCCAGCACAGTCTTCATGCTGCCGGGCGCCTTGTGGATCACGATCAGCGGCGGCTTCCTGTTCGGGCTGGCCGGCGGCACGCTCGCCACCGTGGTGGGCGCGACGCTCGGCGCCAGCCTGCTCTTCCTCGCTGCGAAGACGTCCCTTGGCGGTTTCATGCGCAAGATCGCCAGTGGCTATGCCGACAAGGTCCGCACCGAATTCCAGAACAGTCCGCTGGCCTACATGTTCGCCATGCGCTTCATCCCGGCCATGCCCTTCCCCATCGCCAACATCCTGCCCGCAATCCTCGGCGCGAAGTATCGTGACTATGCCATCACCACCTCGCTTGGCATCGTGCCCGGCGTGCTCGCCTATACCTGGGTCGGGGCCGGGCTCGGCGCGACCTTTGCCCGCGGCGAAGACCCGGACCTTGCCTCCGTGTTCCAGAATCTCTTGCCAGCCGCCATTGCGCTTGGGATCGTGTCCCTGCTGCCAGTCGCGTGGAAGAAATTCTTCCCGCGTAAAGCCAACCAGATCGAAGAGGCCGCCTGATGCCCGAAACCGCCGACCAGAATGCCCGCGCCCCGCTCGCCGGCGCGGTCGATCCCGCCCGCACGCCGACCTCCCCTGCTCCGCATTCGCCGGGCGCGGCCCCCATGCGCGAGATGAAAGCGGACCTCGTCGTCATCGGCGCAGGCTCGGCTGGCCTGTCCGCCGCCGCAGGCGCAGCCCAGTTCGGCCTGTCGGTCGTGCTCTATGAGAAAGGCGAAATGGGCGGAGACTGCCTGAACACAGGCTGCGTGCCGTCCAAGGCCCTGCTCAGCGCGGCGAAAGCCGCCGCCCAAATCCGCGAAGCTGGCAAGTTCGGCATCGAGACCACTCCCCCCCGTGTGGACTGGGAAAAGGTCAAGCTGCACGTCCGCACCGCCATCGCCACGATTGCGCCGGTCGACAGCCAGGAACGGTTTGAAGCCCTAGGCTGCACCGTGATCCGCGAGCATGCGAAATTCGCCGCGCCCGATACCATCATCTCTCCGAGCACACGGGTGAAAGCCCGGCGCATCGTCATCGCCACCGGCTCGCGCGCGTTCATCCCGCCCATCGAGGGGCTCGCAAAAATCCCCTACCTCACCAATGAAACCCTTTTCGACCTGCCGGACTTTCCGGAACACCTTGTCATTCTCGGCGGCGGACCGATCGGCATGGAAATGGCGCAGGCCTTTGTCCGCCTCGGCGCCAAGGTCACCGTGATCGAAATGGACAAGGCGCTCGGCCGCTCCGACCGCGCCCATGCCGAGATTGCCATCGAGACGCTGCGCGCCGAAGGCGTCACGATCCTGGAAGGCTACAAGGCCACGAAGGTCGAGCAGGAAGGCCAAACTATCCGTATCCACACAGAGCCAAAGGATGGCGCAGCCTGGATCGTCGAAGGTTCCCACCTGCTCGTCGCGGTGGGCCGCCAGACTGTGTTCGACGGCATGGACCTCGAAAAGGGCGATGTCGATCATGACCGAAAAGGCATCCTCGTCGGCGACACTCTGCGCTCCAGATCCAATCGCCGCGTCTGGGCGCTGGGCGATGCCGCCGGGCGCGAACAATTCACCCATATTGCCGGCTGGCACGCCTCCGTGTTCGCGCGCCGCGCCTTTTTCAAACAGCGCACCACGGCCGACAGCCTGCCGGTGCCAGCCGTGACCTATACCTCCCCCGAAATCGCCCAACTCGGCCTCACCGAAGCCGAAGCCCGCAAACAACATGGCGACGACATTACAACGCCAAGTTTCAGGTTCGAGGAAAGCGACCGCGCCATCGCCGAAGCTGATACCGAAGGCGAGGTGAAGCTGATCGTGCGCAAGGGCAAATTGCTCGGCGCCTCCATCATCGGTAAGGATGCGGGTGACCTGATCCAGCTGGTTTCGGTCGCCATGTCCAACGGGCTCGGCGTCAAGGAGCTGACCAATTTCATCTCCCCCTACCCGACCCGCGCCGAAGGGGTGAAACGCGCCGCCAATGCACATTATGCCGATGTCGTGTTCGGCAAGAGCGCGAAACGGCTCGTCGGCTTGCTCCAACGTATCCCCTAGGCTAGTTCAGGCGATGTGAACGACACCGCCGACCTGCCCCTGCCGGATCCAGACCGAACCCGCGCCGGAGCGCGCTGGTTCAACAGCCTTTCGTTCCGGCTTTTCGGTCTGACCATTCTCGCCATCCTCGTCGTGGAAGCCTTCATCTTCGTGCCGAGCGCGTCCGGTTTCCGGACCACATGGCTGACCGAACGCGTCGAGGCAGCCCGCATCGCGTCCCTGGCCCTCGAGGCCGCCCCGGACAGGTCGGTCTCTGAGGAATTGTCGGCGCAGCTTCTGAAATACGCCGAAGTGTGGGCCGTCACCGAAATGGAAGACGACATGCGCTTCCAGCTCCTGCCAGCACAAATGCCCCTCGACGGCGGCATGCATATGCTTGACCTCCGTGAGACGACATCCATGAACCGTGTCGGCAACACGTTCGGCGCCTTCTTTGCCCCGGATGATCGCATTCTCGTGGTCACGGCGCGGGGCGTGGAAGACGACCGGGTGATTGAAGTCCTGATGCCACAAGCCCCGATGAAATCTGCGCTGCTTGCCTATGCGCGCCGGATTGCGGGCCTCTCGCTATTGATCGCACTCGCGGCGGCCACGATTATCTATGTCCTGCTTCACCTCCTGGTCGTGCGCCCCATGCAGCGCGTCACGCTCAGCGTCGAACAATTCCGCATGGATCCCGGCGCCTGGACCCGGCGCCTGCCACATACCAAACGCCGCGACGAAATCGGCCGGGCCCAGAATGCCCTCGCAGACATGGAAAGCGCCGTCGCCGAGAGCTTCCGCCAGCGCTCTCATCTTGCCGAACTCGGCACGGCAGTCGCCAAGATCAATCATGACCTGCGCAATTCGCTCGCCTCGGCGCAGCTGGTCTCGGACTCGCTCGCCCGCTCCGAGGATGCACGTGTACAGAAGGCTGCGCCCCGTTTGGAACGGGCTCTGACCCGCGCCATCAAGCTGGCCACCGAAACGCTGGACTATGGCAAGGCCACGCCTCAACCCGCTGAGCTGGAAGGGGTGGGTCTGAGGCAGGCGCTTGACGAGGCCGCTGACGAAGCGCTCGCGGCATGGCCATCGGTCGAATTCGTCAACAATGTCCATATGCTCGACCATGTCATGGCGGACCCGGACCATTTGCATCGCATCGCATCCAATTTGATCCGGAACGCCGCAGAGGCCATGTCAGCCGCCGGATCGGATCCGTCCCGCATTTTCGTCAGTCTGGAAACGAACGATATCATCTTCACAGACACCGGTCCCGGCCTGCCGGACAAGGCCGCCCAGAACCTGTTCACCCCCTTTGCAGCCACCACGCGCCAGACCGGCACAGGGCTTGGCCTCGTCATCGCGCGGGAACTCGCCCGGTCCATGGGCGGCGACCTCTCCCTGTCGGAAACCGGCCCGGATGGCTCGGTCTTCCGCCTCACACTTCCGCCACAGGACTGACACCTCCTGCCATAAAGCCGGGAACCAAGCCCTGCCGCATGCATTGGTCCACCAGATAGCTGGATGGACACCATGACCCCCGAAACCATTGTTTCTACTTTATTTTCCACAGGCGCTGCTGCGGCGGCCGGACTGGCCGTCATGCTGCAGCCCACGCTCCCCCACCCGGATGTGACGCCGGTTGACCACTTTCAGGAAGCTGACTTCGCGATCTATGACCGCGACTTCACCCTGCAAAACCGGAATTGCGAAATCGGCATCCAGAAGCGCGGTATCTGCCTGAGCGGATCGCCTCTGGAAGACTTTATCGTTCCCGGCATGGTCCTGCCAGTGGAAGTGCCGGCCACAAGCGCGGAATTTCCCATCATCCTTGAGAGCCCCCTGAAGAAACCGAACCTGCAGACGGTCCGGTTCGGTCATCGCATCGCCCTTTTCAATACGAGCACCCGCGAGATTATCGACGTCATGGACCTTGATGCGCAGAGCTTTGCCGAAGCCCATGATCTCAGCCGCCAGAAAGCTGACCTGGCCGAGAGCGCGGCACGGTCCAGCTAGGATTTTCCTCCCGAAACAATCCGGCAAAAAAAAGCCAGCCCCGAAAGGCTGGCTTTTTGCTGTCGATGGCAGCGAGACTAGTTGGCCTCGTCTTCGATGTCGTCAGCAGCATCGTCAATTTCTTCACCGAGCTCTTCAGCCGGGCCTTCATTCGTGTCACATGCTGCGAGACCAAACGCGCCAAGACCGAGCAGAATTGCAATTAGTGGCTTTTTCATTTCCATAACTCCTTTATCAGTCAGCCCCCAGAGTGAAGGCGTCCCCCTCCCAACGTGCGGATGGGGGTCTGGTTCCGACGGAGCAGGACCGGTTTGACATCCCCGTATACCCCCCCATCGGAGGCCCCTGCCCTGATCCATGTCGATGAGTGGCTGATCGTGGCAGACAAGCCGTCCGGCCTGCTCTCGGTGCCGGGACGTGGCCCGGACAAGGCCGATTGTGCGCGATCCCGCATTCAGGACACCTATCCCGATGCGCTGACCATTCACCGGCTCGACATGTCCACCAGCGGCCTGTTGCTGTTTGCCCGGTCAAAGGAGGTGCAGCGCGCCCTCGCGGCCGAATTCGAACAGGGGCGCGTGGAAAAGTCCTATCTGGCAGATGTCTGGGGCGCCCCCGCCAGTGACGCCGGCCTGATCGATCTGCCGCTCATCAATGACTGGCCAAACCGGCCCCGCCAGAAAGTCGATCACGAAAGCGGAAAACCGAGCCAGACCCGCTATGAAATTCTGGACCGCCGGAAAAACACCGCCCGCCTGCAACTCACACCGCTGACCGGGCGCACCCACCAGCTGCGCGTACACCTTGCTGCGCTCGGCCATCCCATTCTCGGCGACGACCTCTATGCACACGAGGAGGCCCTTCAGATGACGCCGCGGCTGCACCTGCACGCCACGGAACTTCACTTCCGCCACCCTGGGACCGGGGTCATGTCACGCTATGAATCCCGGTGCCCTTTCAAAACGCCTTGACCCGTGCCGATTTCGATATTATCGTTTTTCGATAATTTGGAGATTTCCCATGCACGCCGAGATCGTTCGCCTGTCGCTTCATCATGTCGATATCAAGATCGTGAAAGACGACCAGATGCATGTGCTGCAATGGCGGCGCAATCTGCTCTGGGACGAAGTGCTGCTCGATGGCAAGCGCCAGGCCTCCAGTCACGGCCTGTTCGGCCGGGAGAAGGTTTACGGTCTCGTCTTCGGACGTGATGAAGAGGGAAAAGGCGGCGAACAGGTCATGCTGCTGCTTGATCCCGCAACGCATCACGAATGGCTGGAAAGCACCCAGCGCGTCAAAGGGGTTCGGCTGGAAGGCCGGGATGGCCCGCTCGTCGCCTTCGGATCCCTTGATCCCAAGACACTCGAAAAGCCCGCAACATTTGCGGACTGGATGAAAAAGAGCATGGGCATGGAATGGGGCGACTCGCCTTCGAGCCGCCCCAATTAGCAATCCTTAGGAATCCCGCGAGTTCGCGGAAACCGGAACGAGACGGACCGTGGCTTTCCGGTTCAGCGGTTCGACAATACCGTTCGCCGCATAGGCCTGGGCTTCGCCTTTCGGTATGACGCCAATTTGTTCGGCAGAAATCCGGCGGGCTTCCAGAGCGGCCATCACGGCTTCAGCGCGATCTTCCGACACTTTCTGGTTCAGCTCTGCGGGCCCGGTCGCATCGGCATGGCCAGCCACTTCAATGCGGAAATACTCGCACTGCGCGGAATCCGCAGCGACAGCATCGAGAACCGCTTCAGCCTGATCGCCAAGCTGCGTTACACCGCGCTCGAAATAGATCGTGAATTCCTCGACGGCGCAGGCGGCAGGTGCCGTTTCATAGGTGACCGGCTCCTGCGGTGGGGCGGGCAATTCTGCATGGGCCGCCAGGGCTGCCGTCGCGGCAGAAATCAGGGTCAGGCTGGCGAGTTTCATGGTCGTCTCCATAAGTGACTATGCAAACAGAAACGCCGCCTTTCCCGCCCGGTTCCTCACAATCTTTTCTTCGTCCGCCCCTCATGAGCCTTCGCCGAGGCCGGATCGGCCGGCCAGTCATGCTTCGGATAGCGTCCGCGCATGTCCTTTGCCATGTCCAGATAGCCAGCGCGCCAGAACCGTCCGAGATCCTGCGTGGTGGCCACGGGCTTCATGCCCGGCGACAGCATTTCCACCGTTACCGGCACCCGCCCCGACGCCAGTTTCGGATGCGTGCTCAGCCCATAAAAGGCCTGCGCCCGCGCAGACACCAGCGGCGCGCGGTCATCGAGATAATCCACCTGCGCCGTCTGGCCGGATGGCAGCGACAGGCTGAGCGGCGTCTCCTTGCGCAGGGCCTCCTGCACCTGCCAGTCGAACGAGGCGATCAGGGCCTCGCGGACCGCATGTGGCGCAGGCACCTGCGCCCCCTTCCGTTTCAACAGGGGGAACAACCAGTCGCTTGCCGTCTCAACCAGTTTCACTGTGTTCCAACCCGTTTCATCCAGGCACCCGGCTGTTTCAAGCATTGCAATCCGGGCCAGAGTCTCGCGCACCACATCGCCTGCGCCGATGGCTTCGAAGCCCTCTTCCGCGACCGCTTCCAGCATCGCGCGGGCGGCCACAGCCGGGCTCGGCTTTGGCAGCGGACTTTCCGACAGGACAATCGCGCCGAGCGCCTTCACCCGCCGCGCCGCAAACTTGCCGGTCTTCGGGTCGAAACTGGCCCGGTCTTCCGAGACGATCCCGCCAATTTCCAGTGCGTCCGCCTCGGAAATCGGCGCAGCCAGCGAAATTCGCGCTTCCTTCGCCGCGCCGCCAAGATCTGCAATCACCAGCCAGTCCTGTTTCGCAAGCGCTTCGGTCTCCGGCAGCATGGCCGCCCGGCCCGACGCCATGAGATAGCTGCCCGAACTGCCGGGGCGCTTGCGGGCAATCTGATCCGGCCAGGCGCGCGCCAGCAATTTCGCCACATCGCCGCCCGGCGCAGCCCCTTTCCCCCAGCTTTTCGCCTGCGCCTTCAGGCTGCGGGCGCGCGGCGAGCCATCGCGGCGGAACCCGGCCAGCCGGTCGCGCACATCCGGCGAATTCCCGCCCATACCGCGCTCCCCGGCAAGGGCGGCAATCTCTGCCGCCAAGGCCCGCGCCTCGGCGTTCGGTGCGCTCGCCACCAGAGCGCCAAGCCGGGGGGGCAATGGCAGGCGGGCCATTTCGGAGCCAAGCCCCGTCAAGGCGCCCGCTTCATCAATGGCACCCAGCGTTGAGAGCAGATCCTGCGCCGCCTTCAGCCGCCCGGCGGGTGGGGCATCCATCCAGGTCAGGCGCCCGGCATCGCGTTCGCCCCATTCCGCGAGGGTGAGGACGAGCCCGGAAAGGTCACTCTTCAGGATTTCCGGCACCGGGGCGGGCATCAGGCCCCGCGTCGCCGCCTCGTCCCATAGCCGGTAACAGACGCCCGGTGACAGGCGCCCCGCCCGGCCGCGCCGCTGGTCCACGGAGGCGCGCGAGGCTTTCACTGTCGACAGGCGCGTCCCCAAGCCGCCGGCGGCCTCTTCCGCCACGCGCGAGAGGCCGGAATCGATCACGATCCGCACACCTTCAATGGTCAGCGCGCTCTCCGCAATATCCGTCGCCAGCACAATCTTGCGCATTCCTTCCGGCGCGGGTGACACGGCCGCATCCTGCTCTGCCGGAGACAGCGCGCCGAACAGAGGGGCCACGCGCACATTGTCCGGCACAGTCTCAAGCTGCTCTGCCGTCCGCTGGATTTCCCGCGCGCCGGGCAGGAAGGCGAGGATCGAGCCCTCCTCCTCGCGCAGCGCCTTGCGCACAGCGGCCGCCATCCGGTCTTCGATCCGGTCCTGCGACCGGCCGAGATATTTCGTCTCCACGGGATATTGCCGTCCCTGACTCTGCACGACCGGAGCCCCGAGCACGCTGGATACCTTTTCCGTATCGAGCGTGGCCGACATGATCAGGATCCGGAGATCATCGCGCAGCGCGCCCTGGGCTTCCATTGCCAGCGTCAGTCCCAAATCCGAATTCAGCCTGCGCTCATGAAATTCGTCAAAGATCACCGCGCCGACGCCTGCCAGTTCCGGATCCGACAGGATGCGCCGTGTGAACAGGCCATCCGTGATCACTTCGACGCGCGTCGCCGCAGACACCTTTCGGTCCACCCTTGTCGTCAGGCCGACAGATTGCCCGAGCTTCTCCCCGAGAGAATTCGCCATCTGCTGCGCCGCCATGCGGGCCGCAATGCGCCGCGGCTCCAGCATGATGATCTTGCCGTCTATGACGGGGGCGTCGCCGAGCAAGCCCGCCAGCGCCAGGGGCACGCGCGTCGTCTTGCCTGCGCCGGGCGGCGCCGCGAGCACAAGCCGCGCATGGTCGCGCAAGCCCGCGCATATTTCGGCCAGCACATCATCAATCGGCAAGGAGGGCAGGGAAGGCCGCATCCTGCCTGATAGGCTTTTCATCATCCGGCTGGCAAGCTGCAGGAATGCGCACCGCGCGATTGCCTTCCCCTGCAGCGCGCCCTACCGTCGGGCGCTACAGACGGGGCAGGAGCAGCTTATGAAATGGTGGTTTGGTATTGATCTCTGGAAACGGGTGATCGCAGGACTGGTTCTGGGCGCCCTCGTCGGCTTGGGCCTGCGTTATGGCCTTGGCCCGGAAGCCGCCAGCGCCAATGTCTCCGCCTGGGCCAAGCCCATTGGCGATGCCTTCATCAATCTCATCAAGATGCTGGTTGTCCCCCTGATCTTCACCACGCTGCTATCCGGTGTGCTGGCGATGGGCGACCCGAAAAAACTCGGCAGCCTCGGGGGACGCGCCCTGCTCATGTATATGGGCACCACGCTCATCGCCGTCAGTTTCGGCCTGCTCATGGGCACGCTGATCCAGCCCGGCGCGGGCTTTGACCTCTCGATTGCCTCAGCCGCAGACATTGCCGAGGCCAAATCCCGGCTCGATGCGAACCCGCAGCCCGGCAGCATCGGCGAACAGCTGATGAATACGCTGCTGTCCATCATCCCGACCAATCCCGTCGCGGCCCTGACCAATGGCGATGTGCTTCAGATCATCTTCTTTGCCATCCTGCTCGGCATCGGCATCCTGATGACGGGCGAGGCCGGCAAGCCTCTGGCAAATGTCATCAACAGCGCCGCCGAAGCGGTCATGAAGCTGACCCTGATTGTCATGGAGACCGCGCCCTTCGGCGTCTTCGCCCTGATGGCCTGGGTGCTTGGCGAGCGCGGGCTCGATATTCTCATCTTCCTCGGCAAGCTGACGCTGACCCATTACCTCGCCTGTTTCCTGCACATCGCCATTACCTATGGTCTGATCATTCGCGGCGGCCTGCGCCTGCCACTCATGCCCTTCTTCCGGGGGGTTGTGGACGCCCAGGCCGTGGCCTTCTCCACCTCGTCCTCCAATGCCACGCTGCCCATGACGATTTCCTGTGCGCGGGAAAACCTCGGCATCGGCAAGCCGGTTGCCTCCTCCGTCCTGCCGCTTGGCGCGACGATCAACATGGACGGCACCGCGCTCTATCAGGGCGTGATTGCCCTGTTCGCGGCCCAGGCCATGGGCACCTCGATGACGGCGGGCATGTATCTCACCATCATCCTGATGGCGACGCTCGTCTCGATCGGCACGGCCGGCATTCCCTCGGTCAGCCTGTTCCTCGCCGCCACCACGCTCAGCGTGATCGGCGCAACGCCGGAACAGATTGTCGTCGTGATCGCCGTCCTGTTCCCGTTTGACCGCATCCTCGACATGATGCGGACGGTGACCAATGTGACGGGCGACCTCACTGTCGCGACGGCGGTGGCGAAATGGGAAGGCGAACTGGACGAAGAGGTCTTCCGCGCCCGCGACCCGGTCTAGGCCCATGGCGCACACCTGGATTGCCTTGTTGCGCGGGGTAAATGTCGGGGGCACGGGCAAGCTGCCCATGGCCGATTTCCGCGCTGCGCTCTCCGCAGCCGGGTTCGGCAATGTGCGCAGCTACATCCAGTCCGGCAACATCATCCTTGAATCCGAACGCGCCCGCGAGAAGGTCGAAAGTCGGATCAAGGACATCCTGCAAGACGAATTCGGCCTCGACCGGCCCGTCCTGCTGCGCTCTGTTAATCAATTGCGCACGGCCCTCGCGGACAATCCCTTCCCTCGGGCCGAAGCGGACCCCAAGACGCTGCACATCATGTTCCTGACCGGGGATGTCTCACTGGACGAAGAGGGGTTGCGCGCGCTCTGCGACAAGGGCGAGGAATTTTCCCTGCATGGCGATGTCTTCTACCTGTACACCCCCAATGGCTATGGCCGCTCCAAACCTGCAGAAAAGCTCGACCGATTCCTCAAGGCCGGAGCCGTTACCGCACGCAATCTCAATTCATGCATGAAAATTCTGGCCCTGGCTGACAAGTGAAACATCCTGACGTCCCCATGCATCTGGGGAAGTGCACTCACTGGCATTCGCCGGGCTAAGCCAGAACAAAGATCGGGATGACGCGCCGCCAGGGCTCGGAACCGGACGCTGCCTGAGGTATTGAAACCTCATGCATTTTTCCCGGACCCAATGGCTGTGCGCCGCTCTCAGCCTGTTCGTCTTTGCCGGTCTCGCTCTGGGCGAGGCCGGCATCTGGCCTCTGGAGGCGTTTGACCGCGCCATTACCGATGCCGTCCCGGCCCTTCGCACGGAAACCCTCAACCTGCTGATGCTGGCCATTACGGGGCTTGGGGATTCCCGCTTTCTGGTCTTTGCCGCCTCGGTGACCGTGCTCGCCCTGCTCGCCGCCAGGGCCTGGCGCGAGGCGCTCCTGTTCGGCGCCGCCTTCGCCCTGATGCCAGCCATGGTGAAGCTGCTGAAGATGACCATCGCCCGCCCCCGGCCCACGGTGGACCTTTATGGCGGCGTCGAATCCTTCAGCTTCCCGAGCGGCCATGCCACCAATTCCGCCCTCATCTATGGGGCGCTGGCCCTGCTCGCGCTGGCGGTCTTCCGCAAGTTGCCCGGCCGCCTGCTGGCCGCCGCCTTCGCCCTGCTCGCCGTCATGATCGCCGTCTCGCGCATCTATCTCGGCGCGCACTGGCCGAGCGACACGCTTGCCGGGCTCGGCCTCGCGGGCCTGATGCTGACCCTCATGTCGGTCGTCCAGGACGAATTGCGCCTGCCGGACGCGGCGAAATTCGTCCCCTTCGTCCTGATCCTGCTTACCGCCGCCTTCCCGCTCTACCTGCTCATCGCCCTGCCGGAAGCGCGCGAACTCTACACAGCGCTCCACGCCGAATAGGCCTCGCCCCGACCGGGCAATCAGGCTAAGCGGGCGGGCATGCTGACCCGCGGAAAAGTCTTTTCCCTCGCCGTGCCGATCATCCTGGCGCAGGCCGCGACCGCCACGACAGGTGTCGTCGACACCGTCATCATGGGCCGGTTCGGGGACAAGGCAGACCTTGCCGCCGTGGCAATTGCAGCCATTGCCTACAGTTTCATCTATTGGGGCTTCGGCTTCCTGCGCATGTCCACCACAGGCCTGACGGCGCAGGCAAATGGTCAGGGCGACACAGCCGAATCCCGCGCCATCCTGCTGCGCGCGCTGATGCTCGGCGGCGCCATCGGCGTGACCCTATTCCTGCTCTCTCCCCTCTTGAAGATGGGCACCTTTGCGGCCTTTGAGGGCACACAGACGGTCGAATCCCTGGCCAAGGGCTATTTCAATGCCCGCATCTGGGGCGCCCCCGCTTACCTGATGGGCCTCGCCGTCACCGGCTGGATGCTTGGTACGGGCAAGACCGGCCAGATGCTCGCTTTCCAGATCGTCATGAACGGCACCAATGCCGGGCTCGATGCATGGTTCGTCGCGGGCCTCGACTGGGGCCCGACGGGCATCGGCGCGGGCACCGCGATTGCCGAATGGGTCGCCCTCGGCTTTGGCCTCATCCTCGTCGCGCCCGCCTTCCGGGGTCATGCCCGTCTGCTCGACCGCGACAAGCTCACCGCGCTTTTCGCCGCCAATCGCGACATCATGCTCCGCACGCTGGCGCTGGTCTTCTGCTTTGCCTGGTTCGTCCGCTCCGGCACGCTGATCTCGACCGCCGTGACCGCCGGCAATGAAGTCCTGCTCCAGTTCATCACCGTCGCCGCCTTCGTCCTCGACGGCTTTGCCTTCGTCGCGGAGAAGGAGGCGGGCGAAGCCTATGGCGCCCGCGACAGCAAACGCCTTGCCCGCGCGATGCGCCTGACAACCGAATTCGCCCTCGTCTCTGGCGCCGTGATCTCGCTGCTCTATTTGTTCGGCGGAGGCTGGGTGATCGAGACCTTTATCCGCGATCCCGAAGCGCGCGCCGCAACACTGGCTTACCTTCCCTATTGCGCGGCTGTGCCCCTGCTCGGCATCGCGGCATGGCAGCTGGACGGGCTCTTCCTCGGCACGACACAGGGCCGCGCGCTGCGCAATGCCGGCATCATCTCTGCCGGGCTCTATCTCGGGGCAGACCTGCTGCTCCGCCCGGCCTGGGGCAATACCGGCGTCTGGACGGCCTTCCTGATGATGTATGTTTTCCGCGCCGCCGCGCTCGGCGCCTATGTGCCGGGCCTGTTCAGAGATCTTTCCCGACGGCTTCAGCCAGTGTCGTGAACCCGTCGGCCTGCACAAGGCGCACAAGCTCGCGATTAATCCGCTCAGCCAGGCCCGGCCCCTCATAGATCATCGCGGAATAGAGTTGCACGGCATGGGCCCCTGCCCGGATCTTGCGATAGGCATCGGCCCCGCTGGCAATGCCGCCTGCGCCGATCAGGTCGAACTCGCCCTTCAGCTCCCGCGCGAAAGCCGCCAGAATATCCGTTGATGCGTCCATCAGCGGGGCGCCCGACAGGCCGCCTGCCTCATCCTTTTGTGCACTCTTCAAGCTGTCCGGTCGCGCCAGGGTCGTGTTCGACACGATCAGGCCTGACAGCCATGTGCCCGGCCCGCGCATGACACCGCAAATGTCCGCAATCGCTTCCGGATCGAGATCGGGCGCCACTTTCAGGAAGACCGGCTTGCCCACCCGCTCGGCTGCTCCACAAGCGGTCAACAGCGCTTCAAGCGAGGCCTTGTCCTGCAGGCCGCGCAGGCCCGGCGTATTCGGCGAGGAAATATTCACCGTGATATAGTCCGCATGGGGCGCAACGGATTCGATGCCGAGCACATAGTCCGTCACCCGGTCATCACTGTCCTTGTTCGCGCCGACATTTGCGCCCAACGGGACAGCGCCGGAATAGGCCTTGAGATTGGCAACGAAAGTGTCCAGCCCCTCATTGTTGAAGCCCATCCGGTTGATGACCGCCTTGTCATCGCTGAGGCGGAACAGGCGCGGCTTCGGATTACCGGCCTGCGGCTTCGGCGTGACCGTGCCACACTCGACAAAACCAAACCCATATTTCGACATGGCGGTCGGCACATCGCAATTCTTGTCAAACCCGGCGGCAAGGCCAACCGGCCCGGACAGGGCGAGACCAGATTTCGGCAGCTTCACCGCGAGGGTCGGATGCGTGGCCGGAGCATTGATCGGCACACCCAGCCTGGCCTTCAGCAGACGGATCGTCGCGGTGTGCGCCGCCTCCGGGGGCAATAGTTTCACAGCGGCAACGCCGAGATCAGTCAGGCTCATCATTCAGATCCTCTGGCATGACCGGGGCCCCGTCCTCACCACGCGAAAGACGCCAGACGGCATCGGCCTTGGCGATCTGCAGGCGGCCATAGAGGTGGGGGAACAATTGCCCGCCCCGGCTCGTTTCCCATTTGAGTGGCGGCAACCGGTCCACCGGGAAGCGGACAAGCCGCACATCCTTCAGGCCGGAAAAATACTTTGCCGCCGTCTCGCCGACCTGCTCGGCCGTAGAGAAGTGCACATAGCCATCCTCCCGGTCGATGGGCACATCGGTCACGCCGGAGGCCTCGGCCGCGCGCCACTGGTCATCGGTCAGCAATTTGTAGACATGCGCGTCTTCCATACTCGCCATTCAGCAGGCTTTGACGCGCGGCGCAATATTGGGCCACTGTTGGAAAGGACCAAAGGGACAGATTATGCCATCACGGATTACGCGCGAAGAAGCCGAATTGCTCCATTTGCCCAATGGGCGCACCGTCGCTGACGAAATCGCCGGCTTCGACCGGTTCTCGGATCTGATGGATACGCGCTTCAAGATTGCGGGCGTGCCGTTTGGTCTCGACTCCCTGCTCGGCCTCCTGCCCGTGGCGGGCGATGCGATTACGGGCGCGGCGGGCCTCTATGCGCTCGGCACGGCAGCGCGGCTCAAACTGCCCATCACGGCGCACATTCAGATCATCTGGAATCTTGTGGTCGATGTGGTCATCGGCTCCATCCCGCTGGCGGGCGATGTGTTCGACTTCTTCTTCCGGTCCCACCGCAAGAATTTCCGCGTCGTCGAGAAACACCTGATCAAGCGCGCCAAGCGTCATCACAAGGATCTGGCCAAAGCCTAGATGCTTGATTTGGAGCCTTCGGTCGCCCGCGAGATCAGCCATTCGCCCTTGCCGGATTCGCAGGCGGCGAACCGGCCGCGCTCCTTGCCCGGAATGACATAGCTGAGATCCCGGCAGGTCAGCGTCACGCTGCGATCGACCTGCGCCGTCACCGACCGCTGCACCGCGCGATATTCGCTGACCGAATAGCTGACCGTTTTCAGCACCGGACGGCTCGCTTCGCGCGTCGTGGTCTGCTCGATGGTGATCTCCATCCGCCCGCCCTCTGGCAGGGCAATCTCCGAGACCGTGCCATCCTGCGCGGAATTCACAATCGTCAGGAACTCGGCCCGCAGCGTCTCAAGCGCCGCCTCGGATACCGGCGCATCCGCGGTGCGCTGCACGCGCTCGGCCATGAAGGCTTCCACTTTTTGAGACGCCTGTTGCACCGGCACCGGGCGGTCAAAGGCCCGCACATGGGCCGCGTTCGGCTTCAGGGCCGGCGGCACGGCGCGCTCGACCGGGGTCTGCGCGACCAGCACCAGGGGCTTGGACGGTTTCAGCGACGCCGTGGTCGGCATCGGGCCTGAATAGGCAGCCCAGGTCGCAGCCGGCTTCGCTTTTGGCGTCCGCACCAGCGGCTTGACCTGCGGCGTCGGCGCGACCGGCAGGCTGACCGCATTGGCCATCGATACATACTGCACCGGCGCGCGCAGCGCCTGCACTTCCGCAGCGGCCACCCGGCGCGCCTCGGCAAGACGGTCGGCTTCCAGATTGGCAAGGCGCATGGCCTCGGCCTCGGCATGGGCGATACGGCGCGCTTCCAGTTCAGCGAGACGGGTCGCCTCGGCGCGCACGGCGGCGGCCTGCTCTGCGTCCAGTTCAGCCTGACGGATCGCTTCCATTCGGGCCACGCGGGCCGCTTCCTCTTCGGCAAGGCGGCGCTTTTCGGCGGTCGCGTCGGCAAGGCGGGTCGCTTCGGCGAGGCGCGCAAGGCGCTGCTCTTCGGCGAGTTGCTGGGCTTCGGCTTCTGCGATGGCAGCGGCGGCGCGGCGTTCCGCCTCAGCGGAGGCAGCCATTTCGGCGGCGCGCTGGGCCTCGACCTGCGCCTCGTTGCGCGCGGCAATGTCAAACGCGATAGCCTTGTAATCGAACCAGGGCTGGGCCGCCCCATCCATCGGCGCAGAGGCGCTCGCCATGGCAAGGGCCGAGGCCTGGCTGGACGTGATGCGCTGGCTGGTCGCCGCTTTCAGGGCTGCGCGCGTTTCCGCCGCCGCCGCATCCTCGTCGCCATCGGCCGTGTCATTGCCAGTCAGCGCATTGTCGGCCGCCATGAAAGAGAGGCCCGCAAAGCCGAGCACGGCAAGGCCGGCAAAGGCGAGCTGGGACAGTTTCGACAGCCGCTCGCCCATTTTGGAGTCATCATCGCCATCCCCGCCGCCGAGGCTGAGGCCATTCGACAGGGTGATCGCCGGCAGGGCGCCGCCCATCGACGACATCGCCCTCATCAGCATCGGCGCGCGACGTGGCTGCGGCTCGGTCACGGCATTGACGGGCCGCTTCGGTCTGGCCGCCCGCATTGGCGCAGAACGGGCACGGCCAGCCTCCAGCGTCGGATACTGAATGCCGGATGTGATCGCCAGCGTGGACTGGGGCCGCACGGCGCGCCGCGCTTCCAGCCGCTCGCGGAAGGAGGCTTCGGGCGCAGGCCGCACCGGCGCGTCCACACGCTCATGGACACTGTCCAGAACGGCGCGGCGAAGGGAGTCGGGAAGAAGGGAAACGGGCTCGTGCCCATCTGTCATGTGCGTCTCAAGCATGACCCTATCTAACCTCCCTCTGCCTACCTTAACCTTAACGGCCCGACTATATCGCGTTAACCGAGATCAAACTATCCCTCCCGGCAAAGAGTCTTGTGAGAGTTGCGTGACCGCCCGGATCGTGTGCAGCGCTTGTCACGACGGGCTTTCCCACCTATTGCATCCCCGCAATCAGCAGGCCCCATAGAAGGTACAAATTCATGTCCATTTCCGCTCCGAAAAAAGTCGTGCTCGCCTATTCCGGCGGACTGGACACGTCGATCATCCTGAAATGGCTGCAGACGGAATTCGGCGCCGAAGTCGTCACCTTCACCGCAGACCTCGGCCAGGGCGAGGAGCTGGAACCTGCCCGCGCCAAGGCGCTCGCCGCCGGGGTGAAGCCGGAGAACATCTTCATCGAAGACGTGCGCGAGGAATTCGTCCGCGACTTCGTCTTCCCGATGTTCCGCGCCAATGCCGTCTATGAAGGCGTCTACCTGCTCGGCACCTCGATTGCCCGGCCGCTGATCTCCAAGCGCCAGATCGAGATTGCCGACATGGTCGGCGCCGACGCCGTCTGTCATGGCGCGACCGGCAAGGGCAATGACCAGGTCCGCTTCGAGCTTGGCTATTACGGCCTGAACCCCGACATCAAGGTTATCGCCCCGTGGCGCGACTGGGATTTCAAATCCCGCACCGATCTGCTCGCCTTCGCCGAGCAGCACGGCATCGAGATCACCAAGGACAAACGCGGCGAGGCCCCCTTCTCCGTCGACGCAAACCTGCTGCACTCCTCCTCCGAGGGCAAGGTCCTGGAAGACCCGGCAGAGCCCGCGCCGGAATTCGTCCATATGCGGACGATCAGCCCGGAAGACGCGCCCGACGAACCAGAGACCATCACGATCGGCTTCGAGCGCGGCGATGCGATCTCCATCAATGGCGAGGACATGTCCCCCGCCACCCTGCTCACCGCGCTCAACGCCTATGGCAAGAAGCATGGCATTGGCCGGCTGGACCTGCTCGAAAACCGCTTCGTCGGCATGAAGTCGCGCGGCATCTATGAGACGCCCGGCGGCACCATCCTGCTGACGGCGCATCGCGGCATCGAACAGGCGACACTCGACAAGGGCGCCGCCCACCTCAAGGACGAGCTGATGCCGCGCTATGCGGAGCTGATCTATAATGGCTTCTGGTGGAGCCCGGAGCGCGAAATGCTACAGGCCGCCATCGACCATTCCCAGCGCTGGGTGACGGGCGAAGTCACGCTGAAGCTCTACAAGGGGCAGGCCTACCTCACCGGCCGCTCCAGCCCCTATTCTCTGTACCGGGAAGACATCGTCACCTTCGAAGACGACCACGGCGCCTATGACCAGAAAGACGCCGAGGGCTTCATCAAGCTGAACGCGTTGCGCTTGCGGTTGCTGGCGGGGCGGGACCGAAAGTTCGGGAAGAATGGTTAGGCCGCTTATTGTGGCACGCAGCTGAGTTAGCTGCAAATAAACTCGTGCATCCATTGCCCAATTGTTCCAGGAACGATTGGGCTAAGAGAAGCATAGTCGAAAGGGCCATACGAATCGTTCGTACCGTTCGGATAGTACGTAACGCTATAAATCGTTCCGAGGCGTTTAGCTTTACAGTCTATTCTAAGTAATGTTTTGCGTTCGCGATATTTGACTGTTGCGTCCGATGAAGCATCAACCATGCTCCAAAATTCAATCTTGTCATTTTTACTAGAAACCGAATCTACATCTATTGAATACTTGGACCCATTAGAATCCGAACCAATTGGTATCCAATTCTCGGCCACAGCCTTCTCAGGAAGTGCTGCCAACATTGATGCAGCGCATAACATCACAGTCAGTGGTGATCGTTTCATTTAGTACACCCAGCCTATACGACATGCCTACTTTACGTTGAGATCCAGACATTTCAAGAACTCTGCAAGTCATCCTTCGACTTCGCTCAGGATGAGTTCTGTCAGGAGGCGAATTGAGTTCAGCAAATAGCTCAGGATGAGCCTCCGTCTTTCGGTTTGTCCGGATGGGTCAGTTTGTAGAACCGGCCCTTCTCCCGAACAGGCGGTGCCGTGCGCGATTTCGACAACGCCTTCAGCCCCTCCCAATCCCCCTGCACGAAGGCTTCCTTCTTGGCGCGGGTCCAGCCTTTCATCTGCCGTTCGAAGCTGACGATCTCCGCGGGATCGGCAAACGCCCCGCACCAGAGCAGCCTCACCGGACGACGGGAGAAGGTGAACGCCTTCGGATTGATGCCTTCATTATGCTCCCCCACACGGGCGTCCACATCACTGCCCCGATGGGAGCCGACATAGTATTTCCCGTCGGCGCATTGCAGGAGGTAGACCCAGAATTGCATCCCCCCACCCTAGCGCTCATCCTGAGCGAAGTCGAAGGATCGGGCGCGGGCTTGGAGAGATTGCGGTTCTTGGCCAGATCATCCTTCGACTTCGCTCAGGATGAGTCCGGTGTTTGCCACACAATCTGTTGCCAATCCCCGACCTATGCGCCAAATCGCGTCCCATGCCCATCCGTCCCTACACCCCTTCCGACCTCCCTGCCCTCTACGCCATCAATCAGGCCTCGACGCCCGGTGTGGGGCATGAGGAGTCGGCTGAGGGCCTGAAGCGCTGGATTGATCTGTCCACCTGTCTTGTCGCGACAGATGCAGGCGGCGCGCCGCTCGGCTTCATCAATTTGATCGAGCCCGGCACGCTGGCCTATGAGAGCGCCAATCTGCGCTGGTTCGAGGCGTGGCAGGCGGAGCAAGGCTGCGACCTGCTCTATGTCGACCGGATCGCCATATCCGAGGTCGCGCGCGGACAGGGCCTCGGCCAGCGCCTCTATGAGGCCACCTTCGACCTCGCCAGCGGCCGCCAATGGCTCGGCGCGGAAGTGAACACAGACCCGGACAATCCGGGCTCACACAAATTCCACACCCGCCTGGGATTCGCCTGTGTCGGCGAGAAACGCTACACGCCGGATTATGCGGTTGCGTATTATGCTCGCCCGGTGTGAGCCCTCCATAAAAAAGTCCCCCGGAAACACCGGGGGAAGGTCCGAGGAAACGCAGACAGGGATTGGAAGGAGAGAGCAAAGACGGCTCGCCTTAATTAGGCGGAACGGAACAATCATCCGTGGGCGTGATGATCCAGTCGCCTCCACAATCCCAGATACAGGAAAAGCCCGTATCCATGACGAGGGTGCAGCTATAGGAGGTCGTACCAGCGGGCTCAGCCCATGGCGCGAGGGACATGTTCTGCGCGCGGTTCACCACCGGGACAGACGCGTCGGTCACAGGCAATCCTGTGCCAACCATCATGATTGCGGCCAGAGGGGCCGCCAAGAGAGACAACATATCTATTCTCCAAGTCAGTTGAAGGAAATGTTGCCTGGCCAAGCCCGTGCAGCATAGCGCAGCTAGAAAGAGATTTCTACTATTTGGAGAATTTTTGTTTTCAAGGTTCCAAGAATGCCTTCATTTCCGGCATTTTTCTCCCCTCAGCCATGCATTCGCTTGCCTGGGGCTAGGTAAGGCCGGGGTCGCGGAGTTGAGGGGAAAGAAATCTCTCTCCCCCGCAGGCCCCTGCGAAGGCAGGGGCCCATCTCCGGATGTTTCCTCCCGTGCATGAGGGAGCAGCATGAGATGGATACCTGCCTCGGGAAATCGCAGTGCGATTTCTTATCCTCGGCAGCTGCGCAGGTATCTTCGGAGGTGAGGTTTTGATCCCGTATCCGTCTGATACCCCTCCGAGCCATACTGACCCCCTGCTCTCACAGGAGCCGGATCAGGTACCGTTCTGGTTGTGGGTTGCAGGGTCAGGAGGGTGCGGGTTGGGGCGACGGTCCGATGCGCGCCTAGGCAGGTCAGGCCAGGGTGGGCTTGCGAAGGCAAGTTGGGAATCCGCCTCGTCCGGTAGCCCGGGATCAATACCCGGATGGGCCATGCGTGGGAAAGCACGGTGGATCCGTTCGCGCGGCGCCGGTAACGAAGACCCGGGACGATGGGCCCCCTTGAGGGTGCTCGCCGAAATTCCTGGCCGGCGCGGCGGGCGGTAACGCTCCATTCCGTAGCCATTCCAAACTCAAGGCGGAGCGCCACGGCGCCTGCCGCGCCGACGGCTCTTCGAGCCGACCAAGGAATACCCGGATGGTTCAGGCCAGTCCGGCTGGACGTGCTGCCGAGGAACGGGAGCGGCCCGGACACGTTGCTTCCTCATGCCGAGCCTGTCAGACGCCAAGCATCTCAAGAAGGATCCGGACCGCGTGCTGCACGGCAAGTGGGCGCTGCCGGGTGCCGCGGGCCTCGGCTTCCTGGAAGGCAGTTTCGTGATCGCCCCGATGGAGCCGCTCTTCATCCCGCTGATGGCAAGCCGGGGGCGCGGCGCGTGGGTCATCGCGCTGGCCCTTCTGGTCGGGAATGTGCTGGGCGGCCTGCTCATGTATGGCCTTGGCGCCCTGCTGGCCGAGCCGGTGATCGAGCCCTTCATCCGCTGGATGGGGGCGATGGAATCGTATCGCGAGACGGTGGAGACGCTGAAACAGGACGGCTTCGCGACGCTGTTCATGATCGGCATTACCCCCTTCCCCTACCAGGTCGGCACGGCGGCGGCCGGGGCGGTACACTATGCGCTGCTGCCCTTTATTGCGGCCATCCTGCTGGCGCGCGGCATTCGCTATTTCGCGCTTGCCGGGCTGGTCATGGTGATCGGCGAGCGGGCGCAGGACTGGATCCAGAAACATGAGGGCAAGATCATGGCTGGCGGGATCCTCCTCTTTCTCGGTCTGCTCGTCTGGATGGTCCTGCGATGAGGCGACTGCCCGCATGTCTGGCTCCCCTGTCGCAAACCCGCTAAAGCCCGCGCATGAGCGAGACCGCCTCTTTCGACACGATTGTTCTCGGCGCCGGCGCGGCGGGCCTGTTCCATGCGGGCCTTGCGGGTCAGCGCGGGCGGCGGGTGCTGGTGCTGGACCATGCGAAACGCGCGGCCGACAAGGTGCGTATCTCCGGCGGCGGGCGGTGCAATTTCACCAATCTGGAGACGCGCGCCGACCGCTTCCTCAGCCAGAACCCGCATTTCGCGAAATCGGCGCTAGCCCGCTACACGGCCTGGGATTTCATTTCCCTGATGGCCGCCCACGGCCTGACCTATACCGAGAAGCACAAGGGCCAGCTCTTCTGCGACCAGAAATCCGGCGCCATCATCCAGATGCTGCTCGATGAGTGCGACAAGGGCGGGGCCGAAATCCGGTTGTCCACGGAGGTTTCGTCGGTCAGCCATCGCGACAGGCGCTTTGTCATCGAGACCAGCGGCGGCCCGGCCAGTGCCGAACGCCTGATCGTTGCCACGGGCGGGCTCTCCATTCCCAAGATGGGCGCGACCGGCCTTGCCTATGACATTGCCCGCCAGTTCGGGCATGACATCGTGGAGACGCGGCCCGGCCTTGTCCCCTTCACCTTTTCGGGCGAGCTCGGCGAGAAGTTTGCCGCCATATCCGGTGTCGCCACACCTGTCATCGCCAGCGTGCCCGGTGCACGCTTTGACGAAGACCTGCTGTTCACCCATCGCGGCCTGTCCGGCCCGGCAGCGCTGCAGACCTCCTCCTACTGGCATCAGGGCGAAACCCTGTCGCTCAGCCTGCAGACGAAAGAAGATGTGGGGGACGCGCTGCGCACGGCCAAGCAGGCCACGCCGAAGCAGACGCTTGTAAAGGCGCTGGAAGCCCACGTCCCTGCCCGCCTCGCCGGCCTGATCGCTGAGGTCGGTCCCATCGCACAAGATGCCCGGCTGGCGGACCTCTCCCACGCCGCCATCGACGAGCTCGCAGCTTTCCTCAAGGATTGGCGCGTCACCCCGATGGGCACCGAAGGCTACCGCACCGCCGAAGTCACCGTGGGCGGAATATCAACCGACGACCTCGACCAGAAGACGATGGAAAGCCGGCATGTGCCCGGCCTGCATTTCATCGGCGAATGCGTGGACGTCACCGGCTGGCTGGGCGGGTACAATTTCCAATGGGCCTGGGCCAGCGCCCACGCCGCCGCGACGCTCTGATCAGGGCGTCCAGCGCGGCCGCGACAGGACGCCGTCTCGCTTGCGCTGGGCGACGAGGTCCGGATGGTCGAGCTTCACCGGCGCCCCGCCCTGCGGCGTGTCGAGGGCCTGCAGGGCTTCGGCGAGTCGCTGATGGAACAGCGCATCAGTCTCGACCCGCAGCGGAAAGGGATGCTCCAGGATACGGGAATTGTTGGGATTGGTGTTGATTTCGTAGACTTCGACCTTGCCGTTCACCAGCGTGAAATCCGCGCGGCCGAAGGCGATCCCCGCTGCCTTGAAATGCTTCGCAATCGCCTCGGCATGGCGGTTCGTTTTGACCGCGTCCATTTCATCGAGATAGAGCGCCTCATTGGCGACGCCCTCCTTGCCATATTTGGCATGCCAGGTTTCGTCGTGGACGGACATTCCAGTGATGACGCGGCCCCGGACACAATAGGCGGCGAGCTTGCGGAACAGGCCCTCCCCGATCGGCTCGGCGCAATATTCGACAAACATCAGGTCGGCGCGGCACAGGCCAGAGTCCACGGCTGCGTCCAGCGCGGCCTGCGCGTCTTCGGTATTGGCCAACAAATCCGACAGCGCGCCCCGGTGCGCTGCACGCGTGCGCAGGAAGACAGGGTAGCGATCCGGCAGGCCGTCCGTTTCGGCATCCCAGACCGCGAAACTGTTCAGCCCCTCCGCCTTCAATCGCTTCAGCATGGGCAGGCGCGTCAATGCGGTGGCCGGATCGTTCAGCACGGTCAGGCCAGCCGCCGCCATATTGCGAAAGGCCTTGGCCGCAAGTTCCCGGGTCCAGAAGTTGATACGGTCAAAATCGGTAAAGATGTAGGTCGCGCGCGGCAGGGACGCTTTCCGCAACAGCTGGTTGTACGACATCAGGCCAATCTTCGGCATGTCGGGAACATCGCGCAGTTCACGCACGGCATATTTGTGCGCGCCGGAGGTAATGAAACAGATCAAGTTCTCGTCCCTGTGTGTCGGCGCCTAGACGGCGTCTGCAACGCCATCATGATGATTCCGGAACCAGCTCATGCCGTCCCGGATTTCCCGGACCTGCCGCGCTCCGATGACCAGCATCAACCCGGCATAAACGAGCATACCTGTCGCAACCATGCAGGCAATGGTGACGACCTCCGGCAATCCCTCCGGCAGGAAACTCCGGACCCACCAGACGGCCCCGACCATGCCCAAAGCACTCAGCAGCGCCCGCCAGCCGACCGTCAGCTGGTGCAGAGCCGAATAGCCCGCAGCCTTCTGCACAAGCCAGGCGGACAGCGGCCAGGTCAGGAAGGTGCGCAAGGCGATCATCGCCGCAATCCCGGAGACCCCATAAGGCATCAGGAAGGGTGCCATAACACCCAGCAGCACGATGCCGATCGTCAGGATCAGGAGCGGAGAGCGACTGTCGCCGACCCCTCGCAGGATCGCGATATTGAAAGTGCCGGTGGCATCCCGGATGCCCAGAATCAGGAATATCTGGACAGGAAGGATTGCGGCCACCCATTCCTCTCCAACAAGGAGCGGGATCAGCAGCGGCGCGACCATGGCCAGCCCCAGCGTGGCAGGATAGATCGCGGCCGTCGTCATGGCAAAGACCCGGTCGAGCAAATCATGGACCGTCTTGCGGCTGGACTGCAGGCGCGCAACCACATTCATGGCAATCTCGTTGAACGGTCCCATCAGCAATTCCGTCAACATGCCAGAGACATTGCCTGCCATAGCCAGCAAGCCGACGGCGCGTTCCCCGCCGACGATACTGAGCAGGAAACGCGGAATGGCATCATCGATATATCCGAGCAAATAGGTCAGTACCGTATCGCGATTGAATCCGAACAGCTCCCGAAACGCCTCGCCGCTGACGGCAAAGCCTGGTCGCCACTTCGCGACATAGATAATGCCAGCCGCCGAGATGACCGTCCCGACCGCCATGCTGAGGACGAGCGCCCAAACCCCGAACCCCATGATCGCCAGCACGAGCCCCGTCCCGGTGGAAACCACTTCCGATACGGTTTCGATCAAGACCACCTTCTCATTTTCCAGGCGTCTCTGAAGCAACGCGCCGGGCACCCCCTCGATACTGCCCACGACCATGAGGAGGCTGAGCGCCGGCAGGACGTCTGCAACAGCCGGAGCTCCTATGAGGCTGGCGATAGGGCCAGCCAGCAAGGCGATCACCATGGAGAACAGAATTGTCAGGCCTGAGTTCAGCCAGAAGGTCGTATCAAGGTGCGTGTCAGTGATTTCCTCGCGCTGCTGCAGACTTTCGGTCAATGGCGGGCCGACGAAAATTCCGACCACGCCAAACACCAGACTGGCAAGCGCCATGACGCCATAGGGCTCTGGCCCCAGAATGCGCGCCATAATCGCAAAGCTCACAAGGCCAAAAACCGCAGAGCCCCAAGAGTGCGCAAACATCCAGACAAGGTTGCGCATGGCCCGGCGTATGACGAGAGAGGCCGTCATGTCAGACGGTGATCGGTATCTTGCCGGGGGCATCCATGAAACGGGTCATCGCCTGAAGCACAGCCTTTCCGGTCTCGGTCAATCGACCTTCCCGGCGGACGATGTCGGCCGAGTCACGCTGGATGGCTTCCGCCTCCCTAAGGATCTTGCGGAGCCGACGCCGCTCCAGCCATCCGAACTCCTTGCTGGCCAGCATGTGGCGCAACACCCAGATCATTCGCGCGGACACGAACGACGCATGGAAGATACCTTCAAGCGGGCGTTTTGTGCGCCGGATCGGAGACCAGAAGAGTTCCGAATCCGGATTCTCCACCAGCATCTCGTTCTTGCAGGCGCCAAACAGGGCGGCATGGCCTTCCTCGTGCGCGAGCGTGACGATCAGGTCTGCGACAGACGCCTTGCGCTCAGCATTCAGGGCGACAGCGCCCCAGAGGCGGAAACATGTGCCGCCTTCGAATTCGAGCGAGCCTTCCGCCGGACCGACCAGGATCAACTCTCCCAGCAAGGCATTCATCTCATCGTGCAACTCAGGCAGATGGTGCTCAATCCAGGTAATAGCTTCCCGCAGTTTCGTCGCGAAGCGGTCAGCCTGCGCCTGATCTGGCTGGGTTACACCTGCGGCGCCCGTTTCCGGAGCCCCCATAAATGTTTCAATTCGGCGACTGTCTGGCTCGGCATAGTCACGCCCCAGAACAGTAATCTTCGTACCGCGCATGACAGGCTGTACCATTAGGATACGCTGAATAAGCGCCACACCTGTTTCGGTGTCTCCGGCTTGCAGGGCCTCGACGACGTCATAGTACATCCCGAACACGGCGGACGACAGGCGTTGGGCTGGTCCAATATTCTGGCGCCAGGCTTCAAAGTCAGAAGTCAGCCCGGGGGCTTCATTGCTCAACTCTTCGGCAAGGTATCGAAGACTGTCATACAGACCATCATGCATGGCCTGATTGGTCGCGTGGGCGTCGCCAGAGTTTGGAATAAATTGGAAATGCAGCATTTTCGACGGATCTCTCGGCGTACACAAACCTGAAGATGTGCACCGCCTCTTACGAGGCGGTGCACGTTCGCTAGCGCTGGTAAACTACCAAAACTTGAAGAATTTTCTTCCGCCGCGCCGGCGTTTGTTGCGACCTCCCTTGCAGCCCACCATCGTATCGTTTTTCGCGTCACGAAGGTTGCTGAAGCCGAGGAGCATTTCTTTCTTGAGGTTCATAAGAGTACTCCCTTAGTTCCCACCATCATTGGTGGGACTCACCATCTTGCAGATTCCGTGCAACTTTCCAGTTGAATCTCGTTGCAAGCGAAAAAAGTCATGCTTGGCCTCCCGCGAGCGTATGCCCCCTCGAACCAGTGCGAGCCTGGGCAGTCAAAGACCGTTTTTCTCACCGCGCGTATTAAGCCGGATTTGCTCTCCGCGGTCTTGACGTTACGCGCGTCGCGCCTTCACGCACCCGCCCAGATCAGGGCCTGAAAATCTTGCACCGCATGCCCGGAATGCCTTGGCACACCGAACCGAATCCCGCGCCACGACGGAGGGAATAATCCTAATTCAGGTTGTGAAGACCCGGCTGGGCTCAAACCGGCCCGCGCGGACATCTCCCAAGGCAACCGCATGACCGTCACAGACGGCAATGGCAGCCCGGTCGTCCGGATCGTCAGAGGTTTCGTCCTTCCAGCGCTCGACGACATGCGGGAGCAGAACGATGGTTCGACCATGACGGATGTTGCCGGCCTCTTCGCGGGTGATGTCCACACTTGGCACATTCTCCAGCATGGCGTGGATCGGCTGGAGGAACCCCATCAGGGTCTCCATGTCTTCGGCTTCCTCGATCTTTGCGAGCGGAATGGCAGTTGGGGCGCCGAACTGGCCGACGCGCGTGCGTCGCAACTGGCTGATATGGCCTTCACAGTCGAGGTCGAACGCCAAATCCCGCGCCATGGCGCGGACATAGAACCCCTTGCCGGACGTCACATGGATGACCGTATGATCCGCATCCGGCATTCCAATGATATCAGCATTGAACACATCGACTTCGCGGGAGGTGAGTTCGAACTCCTCCCCTTCCCTCGCAAGGTCATAAGCGCGCTGGCCGTCAACCTTGATGGCGGAGAATTTCGGCGGCACCTGTTCAATCGTGCCGATATAGCCCTTGAGAAGCGCTTCCACCTGTTCACGTGTCGGCCGCGCGTCAGACGTGGCGGTCACCTCGCCTTCGGCATCCTGGCTTTCGGTCGATATGCCCCACCGAATGGTGAAGACATATTCCTTCTGCGCGTCCATCGCCCACTGGACGGTCTTGGTCGCCTCTCCGAAAGCAATCGGCAGGATGCCGTCCGCCAGCGGATCCAGCGTCCCGCCATGACCGACCTTCTGGGCATTGTACTTCCGCTTCAGGATGGCAACCGCCTGGGTGGACGTGATGTCGACAGGTTTGAACAGGTTGAGCCACCCGTTGATCGGGTCGCCTTTGCGCTTTCTTTGACGGGCCAAGTTGCAGATCTTTCTGGTTGCGCCGGCACGCGGTTCGAACGCGGGCAGCGGTGGGTCGAAAAGGATTAAGGCGCGGCCTTACGCAGCCCCGTCCAGCCCGTCAAGCCGATGGGGTCAGCCCTGCGTCAATGATGTCAGGAGGCGTCGCGAATGATTTCGGCATCCTGATCGAACAGGACTTCGGATTCTGTCTCCGCTGTCGCGGCCTCGACCTCCGTTTCCCGTTGCCTGGACTTCGGCACAATGTCCGGGCCACGCGACAGGGTCTGTGCCTTCTGCGCTTCGGTGGGAAGATTCAGATTCACGAGATCCAGATCAAGGTCAAAGTCGCCCCGGATTTCCCGATCCCCGGAATCCATCTTGTGCCGCACCACATCGCGAATGCGCATCAGGACGTCCCGGTTATTGTCGACGAGCGGGATCCGCCGTCCATCCGACGCGCCGATCACCAGACGGTAATAAGGCTGGCGCCGCTTCATGCGACGCGCCATCATGGCCGCGCGGATGCCCAGGACAAATCCCAGGAGCGTCAGCACGCCTCCAATGACGAGCGCGATGAAGCTGGAGCCATTACCCGGAAACAGGCCGCCCCAGGCGAGCGCCATCAGGCCAAAGAACAAATTGATCACGAAAAACGACGCATACAGGCTTTGGGCCCGTTTGTTCGTCGCAGTTTCCCATGGAGAGAATTCCATGGACTCCACTGACATGGTGGCGATGCACTGAATGGCGATCGTGTCTTCGCCCATCTGAAGCGATGCGGAAGAAATCTCTCCGCGCCGGGCCCCTTCCATGTCGAGCGTCTGGCGGTCCATCGGTTCGGCCCCTGCTTGCGATCATGAAACGCTCGCAATCCGTGCGGCGCGAGTCAACTTACAACCTGTCCAGAGAGTGCCGGTTGGGTGTTATTCCTGGTCCAGATCGCGTCTCACGCGAGGATCCGCCAGCAAGCGGTCAATCGCGGTGGCCTCATCATAGGATCTGTCCGCGATGAAATGCAGCTGCGGCGTGAATTTCAGCTCGATCTCCCGGCCGAGCTTGCCGCGCAGGAAGCTCGCCGCCCGGTTCAGCGCTTCGGCGAGTTTGGCGCGGCCCGCTTCGCTGTCATCCCCGAGGGGAGAGACGAAGATGTTTGCATGCCGCAGGTCTGGCGAACAGCGGACCTCGCCCACCGTCACAATAATCCCTTTCAGGTCAGGGTCGCGAAAGTCTTCCCTGGCGAGAATGTCGGATATTGCGTGACGCACGAGTTCGCCCGCCCGCAATTGGCGCTGGCTGGGGAGACCCGGAGAAGAAGATTTGCGTGCCATTCAGACACCTGCTTTCTGTTTGAGGCGCTCCACAAAATTCCGGCGCGCCTGCTTGTCCTTGTTGAACCAGACATCGGGAATGATCAGGGCGTCCGCCCCCTTCACGAGTACCGACGTGAACCCCCGGTTGGCCTTGACCGACAGAATACTGGCCCAGTCGATCCGTGTTTCAATACCGCCACGCCGGACCTGAAGACAGTCATCCAGCGTGCATACTTCCGTTTCCAACCGGGTCACGCCGAACGGATCGTCCGCCGAGCGGTAGGACCAGCGGATAAAGATCAGATACCATGATATCCCCGCTAACGCCGCGACCAGCGCCGACAGAAACCATTGCCAGTACGGGCTGAAGCCCGCCATTTCGATGGCATTCTTCATCATCACGGACATGCTGGCCGAGATGATGGGTGCGGTGACACCGGCATAATAGATCGCTGTGGGCCCAACAATGCCGCGCCGCGAAAGGCGGGCTAGGCGTTTCTGGTCCTTTTCGTCCAGAAAGCCGGATATTTTGTCAGGCGCCGTCATCTCGTACCGATTTAGTCGAGGGACCTTGCGATTTCTTCGACCTGGAAGCACTCGATCTTGTCGCCCGCGCGAATATCGTCATAGCGCTCGAACGCCATGCCACATTCCATGCCGGAACTCACTTCGGTCACTTCGTCCTTGAAGCGCTTCAGCGTTTTCAGCTTGCCTTCGTGGATCACGACATCATCCCTCAGCAGGCGCACACCGCAACCGCGGAGCACTTTGCCTTCGGAAACCCGGCACCCGGCAACCTTGCCGACCTTGGTGATGTTGAACACTTCGAGGATTTCCGCGTAGCCGATGAAGGTTTCGCGTTTCTCCGGTGCCAGCATACCCGACAGGGTCGCTTTCACATCGTCGATCAGGTCGTAGATCACCGAATAATAGCGGATCTCCACGCCTTCTTTCTCGGCGAGGTCACGGGCCTGCTTGTTGGCACGCACGTTGAAGGCAAAGATCGGCGCTTCGGAGGATTGGGCCAGCAGGACATCGCTTTCGGAAATACCGCCGACGGCGCCATGAATGACCCGCGCGCGAACTTCTTCTGTCGACACCTTGTCGAGTGACTGGCTGATCGCTTCCACGGAGCCCTGGACGTCGCCCTTGACGACGACCGGCAGTTCCGACGTCTCGATGGATCCATCCTTCAGCTTGCTGAGCAGTTGATCGAGCGAGGCACGCGCAGCTGCGCCAGCCTTGCCAGACACCTGACGCTTCTGACGGACACGGTATTCGGTAACTTCACGGGCGCGAGCCTCAGTATCGACAACCACGAACTGGTCACCCGGATCGGGCGCACCATCAAGGCCGAGCACTTCAACCGGCAGGGATGGGCCTGCGTCTTTCAGCTGTTGGCCGCGTTCATCGACCAGGGCACGAACCTTGCCCCACTGCGCGCCGGCAACAACGATGTCGCCCCGCTTGAGCGTGCCGCGCTTGACCAGAACCGTGGCGACAGGGCCACGGCCCTTGTCCAGCTGGCTCTCAATGACGGTCCCGTCAGCAGGCCGGTCTGGATTGGCCTTCAGTTCGAGGAGTTCCGCCTGCAGCGTGATGGCATCGGTCAGCTCGTCCAGTCCTGCGCCGGTCAGCGCAGAGACCTTCACGGCCTGGGTGGAGCCGCCCATGCTCTCGACCTGAACGTCATGCTGGAGCAGGTCGGTCAGCACCTTGTCCGGGTTGGCATCCGGCAGGTCGCTCTTGTTGACGGCGACAATGATCGGCACGCCGGCGGCCTTGGCGTGATTGATGGATTCGATCGTCTGCGGCATGACCGAGTCATCGGCTGCCACGACGAGAATTGCGATATCGGTTGCGGTTGCGCCGCGTGCCCGCATGGCCGTGAAGGCTGCGTGGCCCGGCGTATCCAGGAAGGTAATCCGGTCACCGGATTTCAGCTGAACCTGATAAGCGCCGATATGCTGGGTGATGCCGCCGGCTTCGCCTGCCACAACATCCGTCTTGCGCAGCGAGTCCAGAAGCGAGGTCTTGCCGTGGTCGACATGGCCCATGATGGTCACGATCGGGGCGCGCGGTTTCAGATCCTTCGGATCATCTTCGCCACCTTCCAGACCGATCTCGACATCAGACTCCGAAACGCGCTTCACTGTGTGGCCGAATTCCTCGGCAATCAGTTCTGCGGTGTCCGCATCGACAATGTCATTTCCGCGCAGCATTTCGCCCTGCTGGATCATGAATTTCACGACGTCACCGACGCGCTCATTCATCCGCCCGGCAAGGTCCTGCAGCGTGATCGTTTCTGGCAGGGTCACCTCGATGGAGACCTTTTCGCGCTGGTCGTTTCCGCCGGTGCGGCGCTCACGTTCGCGTTCACGGGCACGGCGCAGTGACGCCAGCGAACGCTGACGATCGGCATCATCCCCAAGCGCCGACGAAATGGTCAGCTTGCCGCGGCGACGTTCGCCACCACCGCCACCACGTGCGCTGCGATTCTGGGAGTCGCGGCTGGCGCGATCACGGTCGTCCCGGCCAGACTTGCCACGCTTGGCGCGCGTCGGGCTGTCCTCGACGGGCGGCGCAGCTGCTGCGGCCGGCTCGGCTTTTCCACGCGCTTTCGGCGCGCGTTCGGCGCGTTCCTTCGCGGCGGCTTCCTCGACCTTGCGAGCTTCTTCCTCGGCCTTGCGGCGGGCTTCAGCCTCTTCACGTTCCTTGACTTCCTGGAACTTCTTTTCCTGCTCTGAGCGCAGCCGATCCTGAGCAGCCTTCTGGGTCTGCTCTTCCTTGGCGCGATTGGCCTCTTCCTGCTTGCGCTCATACAGCGCCTTCTGGCGGGCCTTCAGCTCATTGACCGTAATGCCAAGCTTCTTGGCCGTCGCGATCATCCGCGCTTCAAGGGAATCTGAAGCCGCTTTCGATGCATCACCAGCTGGCGCAGCAGACGAACCGCTCGGCCCGACGGACCGGCGCTTCTTGGTCTCGACGACCACCTGCTTAGAGCGGCCATGACTGAAGCTCTGCTTCACCGTGCCGGAGGATTTCCGCGCAACAGTGAGCGGCTTGCGTCCGCCCGTATTACCACCAGTGTCTTTCGTATCGCTCATACGTTCTTCATACCACGTTTCTTGCCGATCCGCGCCCATGCGCCTCGGCCTTGTTTTCCGCTACCGATCCTGATCCGGGAACCAGTCCAGTTCGGGCCTTGTTCGAAATCCGGCTAGCCGCTGATAAGCCAGCACTGTCGCCTTCGCAATTGGACCCTTGCGGACGAGACCGTGTATCACACGCTCACGTCCAAAAGCCACGCCCAATTCCTCGGAACTGAGCGCACCGGCCATTTTCACGTTGCTATATAATGCTTTGGCGAGAAAATACACCTTTGAACGGCCATCTTCTGCACCATCGGCCGCTTCCAGCAACAGGCCGGGCCGCTTCTTCTGCAGTGCATCGCGCACCTGGTCGAAGCCGAGCACGATATCGCCCGCCTTCTTCCCCATGCCCAGCAATCCGGTCAGCCTTTGCAGCAGCAAACTCTCAACCATCCCGGAAAGTCCTTCCGGGACAACGACCTGCTGCTTGAAGCCACGCGCAAAGGCGCCCTTCTTCACGGCTGTTTCAAGCGTCTCCCGGTCCGCGCGAATCCACACACCCCTGCCCGGCAACTTGCCGGCGATGTCAGGTGTGACGACATTGTCAGGCGACAGTGCAAATCGCACCATCGCGTCCTGTGGGAGCTTTTCCCGGGTGACGGCGCATTGACGGACGGGGCTCTCCCCGTCCGCAACACCACCTTCAATAGCGGTTACCCGCGCATCACTCTTGCGGTGCGGCCTCTTCATCACCGCCCTCCGCTGCCAGGGCATCGAGATCAAACTCAAGCTCTTCAAGGGCTTCGTCCACCGCATCCGGGGACGGGTTGTTGCCCAGCTCGCCGAGTGCCAGGAGCGCACGCTCCTCTTCGGTCAACTCTGGCGTTTCCTCTTCGGCCTTTTCAGCCAGCATCTGCTCGATGGCGTCCGGCTCGATCCAGCCTGCGGCGACCCGCGCGCGCATGATGAACATCTGGGCGTCGTCCTTGCGCATTTCGCCCTTCTTGAGCACGCCTTCGACCCAGACCGGCTTGCCGTCCGGGCCCGGCTCACGCCAGCCCGTGATGTCATCCGGCACCAGGCCAGCCACATCGTCCAGCGTCTGCACGCCCTCTTCGCCAAGACGGACCGCAAAGGATGGCGTCATGCCTTCCAGTTCCATCACCGCATCCTCGACACCCAGCTCCTTGCGCTTGGCATCATTCTCAGCGGCCAGACGGTCCAGGAATTCCCGGGCGCGTTCCTGCAGCTCTTCTGCGACGTCTTCGTCAAAGCCTTCGATCGTGATGAAGTCTTCCGGAGCCACATAGGCGATCTCTTCGACTGTCTCGAAGCCTTCGGAGGCCAGCAGCTGGGCCAGCGTCTCATCAGCGTCGAGCGCCTTCATGAACAGGTCGGTCCGCTCCTGGAACTCGCGCTGGTACCGCTCGGAATCGGCGGTCTCGGTCACGAGGTCGATCTGCCAGCCGGTCAGCTGGGACGCGAGCCGAACATTCTGGCCCCGGCGACCGATGGCCAGCGGGAACTGATCGTCAGCGACCACGACTTCCACGCGGCGCTCTTCCTCGTCCAGCACCACTTTCGACACTTCGGCCGGCTGCAGCGCGTTCACGATGAAGGTCGCGTCGTCATAATTCCACGGAATGATGTCGATCTTCTCACCCGACAATTCGCCGACCACTGCCTGGACACGCGCACCGCGCATACCCACACAGGCGCCGACCGGGTCGATCGAGGAATCATTGGAGATGACGCCGATCTTGGCGCGGCTGCCCGCATCACGCGAACAGGCCTTGATCTCGATGACGCCTTCGTAAACTTCCGGCACTTCCTGGGCGAACAGCTTGACCATGAATTCCGGCGCAGAGCGCGACAGGAAGATCTGCGGGCCCTTGGTCTCGCGGCTCACCTTGTAGAGATAGGCGCGGACGCGGTCATTGGTCTGGAAGTTCTCGCGCGGGATACCGTCATTGCGGCGGATGATGCCTTCGGCGCGGCCGAGGTCCACGATGACGTGGCCGTATTCAACGCGCTTGACGACACCGGAGATCACTTCACCGACGCGGTCCTTGTACTCATTGTACTGGCGCTCGCGCTCGGCATCGCGCACCTTCTGCATGATGACCTGTTTTGCGGTCTGCGCTGCGACACGGCCAAAATCGAAGGGCGGAAGCTCTTCCTTCAGCTCGTCGCCGGCCACGAGGTCCGCATCGATCTTCTTGGCTTCGGACAGGCGAAGCTCCTTGGACTCGTCCTCGAACTCTTCGTCCGCCACGACGGTCTGGATACGCCAGAGCGTCTGTTCGCCGGTCGTTGAATCGATCTTCGCACGGATGTCGTGCTCCTGGCCGTATTTTGCTTTTGCGGCCTTCTCGATTGCTTCCTGCATAGCCTCGATGACAATCGACTGGTCAATTGCCTTCTCTTCGGCGACCGCCTTGGCGATCTGCAGGATTTCCAGCCTGTTGGCTGAAACGCCGATGGTGTTCATGTGACGTCTCCCGTCTCTTCGTTTGTATCGGTGTCTTCGTCCGTCTCGTCGATCTCAAGATCGCCGAGGTCGTCTTCATCCGGCTGCGGCGGCAAGGTGCCGGCTGCGCGGGCCGCATCAATCAGTTCGTCCGTGAGGATCAGGCTCGCCCGGCTCATCTCGTGGACATGGGCAACGAGTTCGGTTTCGTCATCCAGTTCGATGTGCGCGCCGTCCTCGTCTTCACCCCGGATCACACCCGTGAACCGGCGGCGACCATCAATCGGCCGGGACAGTTCAATCTTCACCGCATGGCCAATCCAGCGCCCGAAATCCCCTTCCCGTGTCAGGGGGCGGTCGATGCCGGGGGTAGAGACTTCCAGCGTATAGGCTTCGGTGATCGGGTCCGCCTCGTCCATCATTGGCGCGATTGCGCGCGACAGGCGGGCGCAATCCTCGACATTGGTCGGCGCGCCGCCGGCCCGTTCGGCCATGATCTGGAGTTGCGGGCGCCGCCCGCCCTGCACGCGCAGGCGGACGATTTCCATGCCAAGCGACTCGGCCACGGGCGTGACGAGCGCGAGAATCTGGCGTTCCTGTTCGGTCAGGGCAATCATCGGAGAAAGGGACTATTCCGGTAAAGAAAAGCGGCGGCCCCGTTGCCGGAACCGCCGCCGATATGTTTCGACTTGCGGTTCATATACTCCCTGCGGTCCGGCCTGTCGAGAGATCGGATGCTGAAGGCACGAAAAACGGCGGCCCCGTTGCCGGAACCGCCGCCTTGAACCCGAATGGGTATATTCGTGCTTACAGAACCTTCAGGTCCACAGCCGAGGTCTTGCCGCGGCGTTCATCCTTGAAGAGTTCGTAAGATACTGCCTGGTCTTCAGCCAGCGTGCGCAGGCCGGAGCGCTCAACGGCCGAAATGTGCACAAAAACGTCCGCGCCGCCCTCATCAGGTTTGATGAAGCCAAAGCCCTTCTGGTCGTTGAACCATTTCACTTTGCCAGTTGCCATTACTTGTAGTCCTTTACGTTAGATAGAAGCGTCCCAGCCCGGATTTGAACCAGATCCACTTATCGAAACGGGTAGGAAGAAAGTCATGGCCGCCGGTCTGACGGGGTCTTGAAGTTTCAGACCGACCGAATTCGATGCCAATATAAACGCACGGGTGCGACATTCGGTCAAGTGACTGTCTTGTGTCATCTGCGGACCAAGTCCAGCCAAACCGGGGCGCAATCGCCCAATTTCTTGCTTTCATATCGGGTTGTGAGGTGATCTTTCGGTGGACGGCGCCAGTCATCGGCACAATTCGCCCCCCACTCAAATCCGCCCTGCCTCAGAAACCGCGCAAGGGCCTCATCGGCATAGCTTTTGACATCGGTGGCGAACCGAATTCGCGCCCCTGGCCGACAGATGCGGTGCAGCTCGTCCAGGAATTCCGGCTGGATCAGACGGCGCTTCTGCTGGCGCTTCTTCGGCCAGGGATCCGGAAACAGGATGAAGACGCGGGAAATGCTCTCATCCTGAAGCGCAGACAGGACCGGACGGGCATCATCCATGACCAGCCGGACATTGCGCAGATCGTTCGCCCTGATCCCGGTCAGCGCCTTGGCCATGCCTTCCACGAAAGGTTCGCACCCGATGAAACCGACCTCCGGATGCATGCTGGCCTGGCCCACGAAGTGCTCGCCGCCGCCAAAGCCGATTTCCAGCCAGATTTCGCGCTCATCCCCAAACAAGCCCGCCGGCGCGAGCGTGCCCGGCTCCGCCGCCGGCACTTCCAGCTCGGGCAACAGGGTGTCGATCAGATCCTGCTGGCGCGCCGACAGCGCGCGTCCGCCGGTCCGGCCGAACGTGCGAAGGGGCCGGGATTTCATGGAAGAGGTGTCTTCGGTCATCGCGGCGTCTGATGCCTCAGTGGCCGGGCCGGATCAATCCTCGCCCTGCTGCTTTCCGTCGAAGGCGGTTGCGGCGGCCTGGACGGTCGCCAGCAGGGATTTGCGCAGCGACTGGTCCTCGATCTTCTGGAACGCGGCGATCAGGTCGAGGATTTCCCCTGTCATGACAGGGGCATGAATCGCCTCGCCATCTTCGGCAACCTGCAATGCCTGATGGTCGAGGAAGGTTTCGGCCCCATCGAAGAAATAGGTGATCGGCACGCCCATTGCGGTGGACATCTCGAACAGGCGGCCTGCCGAAACCCGGTTCACGCCCTTTTCGTATTTCTGCACCTGCTGGAAGGTCAGGCCCAGCAACTCCCCCAGCTTCTCCTGGGTCAGCTTCAGCTCCTTGCGCCTCCACCGGATACGCTGGCCGACCACGCGATCAATACCGCTGGGGAGCTTGTTGTCGGCCATGTCTGCCCTTTTTGTGTAGTCGTCTTGTACTTTTTCTATCTGCGCCAGGTAAGGAAGGCCAGTCCAGCGAACAGGAACAGGGATAACCAGAACAACATCATGCCAATCCGGGTCTGGAAAAGCGTGACGGATTCCGGAAGCGGGAGCCGCCCCCGGCCGAAACTCATACTCCATCCGCTCGGGGCATCCGCAACCGGCGCAGCGCGAAGCACTTCGCGGCCCAGCCCGTCGACAATCGCCGAGGCCCCCCGGCTGGCGACGCGCGCCATCGGCAAGCCCGTCTCGATCGACCGGTAGCGGTTCTGGGCATAATGCTGCGCCGGGCCCATGCCGCCGCCAAACCAGGCATCGTTCGAGATCAGCACCAGCCAGTCGGCCCGCGCCCCCAGATTGGCATTGCGCGGGATTGAAGGATAGAGGCCTTCATAACAGATCATCGCCACGAAAGGCGGAATGTCATCGGCATAGATCACGGCCGGGCCGGGACCAGGCCGGAAGCCGTCACTGGCCATGCGCTGGATCGCGCCCGGCAGGATGCCGGACAGGGCTTCGCCAAAGGGAATAATCCGGGTTGCCGGCAATTCGCCGAACGGAACGAGGCGATGCTTGTCATACAGGGCGACCGGACCGGACCGGATGGCGTTCTCGTCGATCACGGTCAGACTGTTATAATAGTCCCGCATATTCTTGCCGGTGATCTCGTAGCGCGTCGTCCCGGCGATCAGTTCGCGGGGGCCAAGATAGGCGCCGACCGCGTCCAGCGCGTTCGCATCCTGAAGCAGCGTGGTAGGCAGGGCGCCTTCCGGCCAGAGAATGATGTCCCCCGCCTCCCCTTCCTGTGTGGAGAGCATACGCAGATATTCGATCAGGATCGGATCGGGGCCGATCTCCCATTTCTCATTCTGCGGGACGCCGGAATCCATCAGCACGACGAACTGGTCAGACTGGGCCGACGGTTGAGCGATGCGCTGGGCGCCCCAGGTCCAGCCGAGGGCCAGCAGGATCACAGCGGCAAACACCGGCGCGATGCGCACGGCCAGCTGGCGGGACTCGCGCGTGTCCACCAGGGCGGCCGGGGCCGACATGATGAAGACTGTCACCAGCGTCAACCAGTAGACCCCGCCAATGGAGGCCGTCTGGGAGAGCGCGCCGCCCGGAATCCAGGTCGTGCCCGGCAAATTCCACGGGAAACCCCCGAAGAGGTGCCCGCGCACATATTCTGCCAGCGCGAAGAACAGGGCAAAGATGAAGATACGGGAGGGCGAGGAGGACCAGAAAGCCCCGGCCATCGCCCCGAACGCGCCCCAGATGAGGGCCATGCCGCCCGGCAACAGGATTAGCGGCATCCACAGGAAGATCGCGTGCTTTTCCGGCTCCACCAGGAAAGGCGCGGCGGTCCAGTGCATGCTGATCAGGAAGAAGCCCGCCCCGAAGGCCCATGTGCGCAGGAAGACGGCCTTGCCCCATTTGCGGTGGCCGCGCGCACCATCCAGCATCCAGATCAGGCAGGTGAATGAAATCACCAGGACGGCGCTGAAATGAAACGGTGCAAAGGCCACAGACGAAAAGGCCCCCAGCAACAGGCTGGTGATCACGGCTGGCCAGCCGGTAAGGCGCGCAAAGGCTTCGTGCAGGGGTCCAAGCGCAGTGAACCCGTGGCTGCGCACAGCATGAGTCATGACTTACTCCTGAGTGGCAGGGGCAGGCATTTCGGGTGTACGCAGGCGGACGCGGCGAATACGCCGGGCGTCGGCTTCCATGATCTCGATCTCGACACCGGTCGGGTGCTCCAGCACTTCGCCGCGCACAGGGACTTTTCCGGCCAGCGCAAAGGCCACGCCGCCGAGCGTGTCAAAATCCGTGTCGTTGTCCCCAAGTGCGAGGTCAATGCCCGTTTCCTCTGCAAAATCGTCGATCTCCGTGCGGGCGTCCGCCTCCCAGATTCTCTGGCTCCGGCGCACGAACATGGCTTCTTCATCATCGTGTTCGTCTTCGATGTCACCGACGATTTCCTCAACCAGATCTTCCAGGCTGACCAGCCCGTCCGTCCCGCCATACTCGTCCACAACCAAGGCCAGATGAATACGGGTCGACTGCATTTTCACAAGCAAATCGGTCAGCTTCATGGAGGGCGGCACATAGAGCACTTCGCGGTGCAGCTTTTCCAGCGGCCGCTTCATGGGCTCCTCGCCCTTGGCCAGTTCGCTGACCACGTCCTTCATGTGGACAAAGCCGATCGGATCGTCGAGGGATTCCCGGAACACCGGCAGGCGCGAATGCGTCACTTCAGCGAAGTATTTCAGCAGATCAGGGAATTCCATGCCGACTTCAACCGCCTTGATCTCGGCGCGCGGCACCATGACGTCCTCGACGCGCAAATCCTGAAATTCGGCCAGACGCAGGCGCATTTCGTTCGGATTGTGCTGGGGCACTTCCCCATTTGCCTCGGCAAGCGCGGGGTCCACAGGAGCCGGTTTCCGGCGGAAACCGAAAAAGCTACGCAATCGGCCGCTTGGCGGCGCTTCAGAAGGGTCAGGGTCGCTCATGGCCTCAGATGGTTCAGTCAGTCAAATATGGATTATCAATGCCCAGCGATGCAAGCGCCTTTATTTCAAGGCCTTCCATTGTCTCGGCCTCGGGGGCGGTTTCATGATCATGTCCCAGCAAGTGGAGATAGCCATGAATCAGGAGGTGGGTCAGGTGATCGGCAAGCGGCTTGCCCTGCTCAGTGGCATCAGATTGCGCCACACCGAGCGCCACGGCGATGTCACCCAGCAGCGGCCGGTCCATCGGATCTGCCGGGAAGGACAGAACATCCGTCGGCTTGTGCTTGCCACGAAATTGCAGGTTCAGCGCCTGCAACGCGTCATTGTCCGCCAGCAGCAGCGAAACAAGGCCGGTCGCAGGCTCGACGTTCACGCCGGCCTTGAACGCCGTCTCGCAGACGGTTTGCAAATCCGGAATTGCCGACCATTGGTCGTCTTCAATGATGAGATCCAGTTCGATCATGCGCGCGGCGATTAGCCTTCCCCGTGGGCGGCATAGGCATCAATGATGCGGCTGACCAGCCCGTGACGGACAACGTCCGCAGCGGTGAGCGTATGCACGTTGACGCCTTCGACGTCCGACAGGATCTGCAAGGCATGTTTGAGGCCAGAAGGCTGGCTGCCCGGCAAGTCCACCTGACCCGGATCACCGGTAATCACCATGCGGCTGTCACGGCCAAGCCGCGTCAACACCATCTTCATCTGCGGCACGGTCGTATTCTGCGCTTCGTCCACGATGACGAAGGCATTCTTCAGCGTACGTCCGCGCATGAAGGCGAGCGGCGCAACTTCGATCTCGCCTCGCGCCATGCGGCGTTCCATCTGTTCCTGCCCCATGAGCTCGCGCAGCGAGTCCCAGATCGGCAGCATGTAGGGATCGACCTTCTCTTCCAGCGTGCCCGGAAGGAAACCCAGCTTCTCACCTGCCTCGACAGCAGGCCGGGTCACGATCAGGCGCTGGCGCGTGCCGGACAGGAGTTCCGACACGCCCGCCGCAACCGCAAGGAACGTCTTGCCGGTGCCGGCTGGGCCGACCCCGAAGATCATCGCATTGTCCGGACTGGCCAGCAGATCGATATAGCGTGACTGGCCCCGCGTCTGCGGCGTGATCGGTTTTTTCAGGGAGCGGAAGGTTCCAAAAGTCTGCGCTGGCGTCTGCGCCGCTTCCACCGCGCCATCGACATCCATGTCGGAAATATCCGCACCGCTGCGCAGCCGGCGTTCAAGCTCGGCGAGCACTGCCTCGGCAATCGACACGCCCTCGGCCTTGCCGACAAGCAGGATGCCGCCGCCCTGGCTTTCCGCCTTCAGGCCATATTCGTCCAGCCGCGTCTCCAGCAATTGGAGATGACGATGGTGCGGACCGCACAAATCCCGCAGCCATTCGGCATTGCGAACTTCATAGATACGGCTGACCGGAGCCTCTGGCGAAGCGGAAGGACGACGTTTCACGCTCAAAGCGCCACCTCATGTTCCCGAACAAGATCGCCGGTTAGCGAGCTCATGGTCGCGCCGGTCACTTTCACATCGACGATTTGCCCCGTCAGATCTTTCGGACCCTGGAAATGGACCGATTGCATCCAGGGGGAGCGACCATGCGCCTGCCCCTCAAGACGTCCGCGCCCCGTCACGAGGACGGGCACAGTCTGACCGATCTTGGACTGGTTGAATTCGGTCTGCTGATCACGGAGCAGTTTCTGCAACGCCTGCAGGCGCGCATCCTTCACGTTCTCCGGCACCTGGCCGAACATTTCTGCCGCAGGCGTACCGGGCCGCTGGGAATATTTGAACGAATAGGCGACCGCATAATTCACGTCGCGGACGAGCTGCATGGTCGCTTCGAAATCCTCGTCGCTTTCGCCGGGAAAGCCGACGATGAAATCCGATGCCACGGCAATATCCGGCTGGGCCTCACGCACCTTACGAATGATCTCCCTGTATTCCTCCGCCGTGTGGCCACGGTTCATGGCCTTCAGGATACGGTCGGATCCCGACTGAACGGGCAAGTGCAGGAAGGGTTGCATCTGGGCCGTGTCGCCATGCGCGGCGATCAGGTCATCCTCCATGTCGCGCGGATGGCTGGTCGTATAGCGAATACGCTCGATGCCGCCGATCTTCGCGATGTGCCGGCAGAGTTGCCCCAGCGTCCAGTCCGCGCCGCCTTCGAGGGCAGGCGCTGCGCCGTGGAAGGCATTCACGTTCTGGCCCAGCAGCGTGATTTCACGCACGCCTTGCGCGGCCAGGCTGCGCGCCTCCATGACGAGATCATCCACGGGACGCGAAAGCTCCGCCCCCCGCGTATAGGGCACCACGCAGAACGTGCAGAATTTGTCGCAGCCTTCCTGCACGGACACAAACGCCGTCGGGCCATCGGCCTCACGCGTCTTGGGCAGCGCGTCGAACTTTTCGAGCGTCTCGAATTCGGTTTCCAGCCGGTCGCCCATGGCGCGGCTGGCACGGGCGATCATTTCCGGCAATTTGTGATAGGCCTGCGGGCCGAGCACGAGGTCCACGAGCGGCTGGCGGCGCATGATTTCCTCGCCTTCGGCCTGCGCGACGCATCCGGCGACGGCAATCGTCATCCGGCTGCCGGTTGCCTGCTTCATCCGCTTGAGCTGGCCGAGTTCGGAATAGACCTTCTCCGTCGCCTTTTCGCGAATATGACAGGTGTTCAGCACGACCAGATCGGCGGCTTCCGGTGTGTCCACGGGCGCATAGCCGAGCGGACGCAATACGTCCCGCATGCGCTCTGAATCATACACGTTCATCTGGCACCCATAGGTCTTGATGAAGAGACCCTTGGTGTTCTGTTTTGCCTCTGGTGCGGTCATGCGCGGGCTTATGCCTGAAAATGGCTGTGGCTGCCAGAACCTTGTGCGCCTTGCCTGCAGCACCCGCGATTACCCCCTCCACCTGCGACAGTGACTTCACAGCGCGCCAAAGGCGGCTAGTGTGGCCCGCAAGCAATCAAAGGAGCCGGGGAGGCCCATGGAAACTCTTGTATCATTAATTCAGAACATCGCCGGATTTATCTGGGGTGGCACCTGGGGTGACACCGTGATTATCCCGGGCGAGATCGGACCGCTGGCGATCCTCTTGCTTGGTACCGGCTTGTTACTGATGGTCCGCCTTGCTGGCCGGCCTGTCCGCCGGTTTGTGCCCGCCCTCGTAGAAGTGTGGCAGGGACGCAAGGCGCAAGGCGAAGACGGCGCCATCACCCCCTGGCAAGCTCTGTCGACCGCCTTGTCTGGCCAGGTCGGGACCGGCAACCTTGCCGGCGTCGCCACGGCAATTGCGATGGGCGGACCGGGCGCGATCTTCTGGATGTGGGTCACGGCCCTGTTCGGCATGGCCCTCGCCTTCTCGGAAAGCTCCCTCGCCATCAAGTATCGTGAAACCGATGAATATGGCCGCATCAATGGCGGGCCCATGTATTACATCAAGAACGGTCTGGGCCGTAAGTGGGCCTGGCTTGCCGTCATCTTCTGTATCGGCACCCTGTTCTCGGCCATGGCCACAGGATCCATGATCCAGGCCAATTCCATTGCCCAGACAGCCGTTGAAACGGCGCGGGGCAGCTTCGGCCTGTCGCTCCCGTCCTGGGGCATCGGCATCCTGATCTCGGTGCTGGTCTTCGCGGTGATCATCGGAGGGATCAAGTCGATCGGCTCGGTCGCCGGCAAGGTCGTCCCGCTGATGGCGGCGGCCTATGTGCTTTGCGCCCTGGTCGTTCTCATCATGAATGCATCGGAAATTCCTCATGCCTTCGCGGTGATCTTCAAATCCGCCTTCGGGCTTCAGGAAGTCGTCGGCGGGGCAGCCGGCTATGGCATGATGCAGGCCGTCCGGTTCGGCATCGCCCGCGGCCTCTTCTCCAACGAAGCAGGTCAGGGCTCGGCCCCGATCGCTCACGCGGCGGCGCAGACGAAGAACCCGGTCCAGCAGGGTGAGATCGCCATGATTGGCGTCTTCATCGACACGATCGTCATCTGCACCATGACCGCCCTCGTCATCCTGACCGTGTCAGGTGACTTCAAACGCAACCCGGCCCTGATTGCCGCCAACCAGTGCGTCGCCGAGGGCCATGCCGCGCTTCCGGAAGGCCTCAGCACGGACGGCCTGTTCCCGTCTGCCTATACAGACGGCCGCGAAGCCACGATGGCCGAGACGGGCGCAGAGGCCCAGGCATTCCTGACCGCATGCCGCGCAGGCGGGCTGGACCTGACCAACGATCTGCCTGTTGGCACGACGCCAGAGGAAGAGGAGGCCTATTTCCAGAAGGCCTTCGCGGCCGCGGCCGATCCTGCCGTGCTGAATGACGTGCGCTATGTCTATGAGACCGACGCGGAGTCTTCGGGCATCACAGCCCGCGCCTATGGCGCAGCCCTGCCCTATGGCGAATGGGTCGTCACGATCGCCCTGTTCTTCTTTGCCTTCACCACGATCATTGGCTGGTCGTATTATGGCGAGCAGGCGGTGACCTATCTGATCGGCGAATGGGCCACACACCCCTTCCGCTATCTCTGGGTCCTAGTGGTGTTTGCCGGCACGATTGTCACCAATACCGATGCGCTCTGGCTGCTCGGCGATATCGCGAACGCCTCCATGGCTTTCCCGAACCTTATCGCCCTACTTGCCCTGTCGGGTGTGATCGTCGCCATGCACAAGGCCAATGGCGATCCGGACAAGGGCCATCCCGTGCACGACTATCGCGAAGAGGAACGCCATCCTGAAAAGGAATAGGCGCTGACCCCATCCAAAAGAGAAAGCCCCGCTTGGTGCAGACCAGGCGGGGCTTTTTTCATGTGGGCTGTCTTCGGACACCAGCTCCCTCTGTTCGGGCACTTTATGGACAGTTTATGGGCATGTTTATGGACCAGACCGTCGGGCCGACTTACCAGGCGCCGATATTCTCTGCGCTCGCCCAAGGCTCCTTGGGGGCAAGCGACTCGCCCTTCTGAAGCAGTTCGACAGAAATGCCGTCCGGCGACCGGATGAAGGCCATCCGGCCATCGCGCGGAGGCCGGTTGATGGTGACGCCCATTTCCTGCAGCCGCTCAACCGCTCCATAGATATCATCGACCATGTAGGCGAGATGGCCAAAGTTCCGGCCGCCTGCATACTCTTCCGGATCCCAATTGTAGGTCAGTTCCACCATCGGAATATCGGTCTGCGTCGGGCTGACGCCATCCGGCATGCCGCCCATACGCTCGACATCTTCCGGCGTGGCCAGGAAAACCAGCGTGAACCGTCCGGCCTCACTGTCCATCCGGCTGACCTCTTTCAGGCCCAGTCCCTCACAGAAGAATTTCAGCGACGCGTCGATATCGCTGACGCGCACCATAGTGTGCAGATATTGAATGCTCATGTCTGGCCTCCATTAAGGTCCCGGATGACGTGTTTGAAACTGGGCGGCATCAACGCGTAATACCGGCGCATGGCAATCGCCAGCAAAGCGATTGTGACCAGCATGAACGCGATGAATACCGAGAATGTGTGGATCAATGTGCCTGTCTCGAAAACCGGCGACTGGCCGCTCAACCGCCAGAATATCCGCCAGACCTGATTGAAACCGGCCACGAAGGGTGCGAGCAGGACGAACACGATAGCGGCGCAGACAAAGAAATATGTCGCTGCGCGCGGGCCTTCACTGCGCAAATAAAGATCGGTGAATTCCACGTCGCTGACGTCTTCCGGAACTTCACCCGCCGCCTTGCGCACGGCCAGCACTTCCGGCGCGAAGTCGCGGGTCTGCTTCCAACGCCAGGCAAGGTGGCCTCCCCAGGCGACAAGGCCAGCGAGAATGATCAGGAAAAACATCATGGGCGGTGCAGAATCCGGCTTGGGCGGCGTGGGCCGACTGCCCGCCGCCCGGTTCAGGCTGCGCAGGCACGTTCAAGGGTCAGCATGGCACGCTTGCGCGCCACACCCCAATGATAATTATGAAGCCGGCCGTCTGCTGCAAGGGCACGATGGCAGGGAATGAACCAGCTGATCGGATTTGCGCCCACTGCAGCGCCAACGGCGCGCGCCGCCTTTGGATTGCCACTGGCCTTTGCGAGCGCGCCGTAGGTCCAGACAGACCCGGTGGGAATCTCCAGCAAGGCGCGCCAGATCTGACGCCGGAAGGGTGTGCCATACAGCGCGACGGGCAAGGGCTCGCCGGATTCAAATACCTTTCGTGCCAGGGCCTCGGCTTCGCGGTCGTCGCGCCGGACGCTTGCCCCAGGATAGCGAGCCACGAGATCGGCAAAGGCGTCTTGTTCATTCCGGCCCTGATGTTCGAAGCCAGTCCGTTCCGGCGCATGCTCGTCAATGAAGCCCAGCGCCACGAGACCGCGCGGCGACATAAGCCAGGCCCCTTCCCCGAATGGGGTCGGCGCCCGGCCGAGGGTGAGATCAGCCCCCTTCCCGCCTGTCTTGGCCTCGCCCGGAGACAGGCCTTCATGCGCAATGAAGAGGTCATGCAAGCGACCCGGTCCGGACAGGCCGGCCTCCAGCGTTGCGTCCAGCACGCTCGCCCCTTCACGCAGCAGGTCGCCCGCCGCCGCATGGGCAAGCGCAGACTGGTATTGTTTCGGGCTGATACCGGCCCAGCGGGTGAATTCGCGCTGGAAATGGCTGGGCGACAGGCCAACAGCCCGGGCGGCTGTCGTCAGGTCTGGCCATTCCTGCCAGGTGTCGCCGAGATAGGACAAGGCATCCGCCATGCGCTCATAGGCAACAGCGCGCTCATCAAGGGGGGAAGCGAGGAGGGTCATACGAGATTAATGCCGTGCCCGGCGCCCCGTCGCCACCCGTTTCTTGCGCCCGGTTAGACCAATTGAGACTTTCCAGCCCGCCAAAAGCCCGGCAAGAGTAGGGGCCAATAATAAGAAGGTTGGGAGAAATAGAATGGCTGATGCGCGCAGTATTATCCTGCATGAGTACCCTACTTCACCCTATGCAGAGAAAATCCGGCTCGCGCTGCGCCTGAAGAATCTCGCCTATAGCCGGGTCGAAATCCCGGTCATCATGCCCCGCCCGGACCTGATGCCCCTGACAGGGGGCTATCGCCGGACACCCGTCCTTCAGATCGGCGCGGACATTTTCTGTGATACCGCGATCATCCTGCGCGAACTGGAAGCCCGCTTCCCGATGCCTGCGCTTAAATTGACCGGCCATGAGGGGCTTGCCCAGATGGTGGCCGGCTGGACCGATGGCCGATGGTTCCAGAGCTCGGTCGCCGTCATCTTCGGGGACAAGGGCGACAGTGTGCCGGATGCCTTCCGAAAGGACCGCGAGGCACTGTCTGGCCGGCCCTTCGACATCGACGCCATGAAAGCCATCGCGCCCATGATGCGGGACCAGTGGCGCGCCCGGCTGATGTTGCTGGAGGAGCGCCTGCAAGGCGGCAAGGGCGCCGGGTCCGGCATCTATCTCGTCGGCATGAAACCGGGCCTTGTGGACATTCATGCCTACATGAATGTCTGGTTCATGTATGAGAATCTGCCGGACTTCGTCGAAAAATGTTTCGAAACGGCGGACCTGACCAAGGCCTGGTTCGAGCGGCTGAAGGAGTTTGAAGGGCAAACGCCGGAAACAATCAGCTCCGCGGAAGCCCTTGAGATCGGCCTGAATGCGGCGCCGCGTCTCGTGGCGGCCACCACGCGCAACGAACCGCAACAATTTGCACCGGGCGAAAACGTCGCCGTTGCGCCCGATGATTATGGCCAGGTCTGGGTGGAAGGGGAACTCGTCCACGCCGACTCCCAGCGTGTCATCCTCCAGCGCACCTCACCTGAGGCGGAAACAGTGCATGTGCATTTCCCACGCGCGGGCTTCCTCGTCCGGCGTGCCTAGCCTGCCTTGCAAGGCGGGCCGGCCCCGCTAGTCTCTTCGGCATCAGCAATTCGGACGGAGGGTAGCCATGGACCGGCGACTTTGCCTCATCACAGGCGCTTCAGCAGGCATTGGCGCGGAATTCGCCCGGCAATACGCAGCCCTCGGCTGGGACATTGCCCTGACGGCCCGCCGGGAAGAGCGGCTTACCGCGCTGGCCTCCGAACTTGAGGCAAAATACGGCATTCACACGATCAGTATCGCGCAGGACCTCGCGCGCGCCAATTCGGCTGACAAGATCATCTCCGCCTTGTCCGAACAGGGCCGCCATGTCGACGCGCTTATCAACAATGCGGGCTATGGCCTGCCGGGCACCTTCTTCAATACGAGCTGGAAGTCTCAGGCCGACTTCATTCGCGTTCTCTACACCGCCCCAATCGAACTGGCGCACAAGGTGCTGCCCGGCATGGCAGACCGCGGCTATGGCCGGATCATCAATGTCGCGTCCCTTGCGGGCTACGCCGCCGGCAGCAATGGGCACACGCTTTATGCCAGCGTGAAGTCCGGTCTGATCAAATTCTCCGAAAGCCTGAATGCCGAATGCGACGCCTTCGAGGGGGCGGACATTCACTGCACCGCACTCTGTCCGGGCTTCACCTATAGTGAATTCCATGACGTGAACGGCACGCGTGAGCAGATGAACAAGATGAGCAAGCATATGTGGATGGACGCTGCGCCTGTCGTGAAAGCCGGCATTGATGCGGTCAATCGCGGCCAACCGGTCGTGGTGCCGGGGCTCGTCAACAAGAGCCTTGCCACGCTGACCCGCATCATGCCCGAACCCATCGGCCGGGCCATCATGCGGCGCCAGAGCCGGACGATCCGCCGTCAGGACTAGTCGGCAGACACGGAAAACTCGTCACGGATACGATCAGCCGTTGGCGTCGTGTCGGATTTGCGCCAGTCCTTGGCATTGCGATGTCGCAGGATTTCGATCTTACCTGACCGCTTTCCGCCCTTCTGGCTGGCATCATCGCTATCGCGGGCGACCGTCACGATCGGGCCTTCGAAGAAGGCAGACCAGTATTTTGACAACACGTCCCGGCGGCCCTCAAGGGAGCGCAACTGACGGCGCTCCTTGCCATTGGTCAGCTTGATCGCTTCGGTCTTTATGCGTTTGTCGATGCCCGCCATCTGCAGACACCCCGCATAGCGGCGCGGTGCGCCCCCGGTCAGGTCAAACTGGATTTCCCCGAACCCTTCGGCTTGCCGGCCGGAATCGGTGGGCAGAGTTTCCCGGAATTTGAAGTCCAGCTTCGGCCAGCTCAGCTGGTGAAACTCGGCATGCAGGCCACTTTCGATCTCGCCCATCCGGGTCAGCGTGGACGAGGTCAGCAGGACCCCGTTCCTTGCCGGCTTGAGCGAGACGATGGCGAGGCGCGGGCCATTCGGGCCCCCGCGCTCTGCCTGAATCCAGCTGCCTTCTACAAAGGCGCGGCCAAGAACCCAGCGGCGGAGCACACCCATTTTCAGGACACTGGGCACGATCACCCCCGCAAGGACCGCCCATACCACAAGGAGGACGATGCCTGCACCGATCAGTCCGCTCCACTGCGCGACCGGGCTGGGTCCGGCAACCTGCAGGATGGTTTCGCGCACGACAGGCCCGAAAGCCACAACACCGGCAAGCACGGCGCTGGAGGCCAGCAGGCCGGAGACGGTGCGAAAACGTTCATAAGGGTTCATATCTGAGACAGCTCCGTTAGGAATTCGCATCGAAAACGGCCATTTAGGGAGCCGGAACCGAAGTTTCAGTTAACGCTGGGACACCCGGCGCCCCTTTCACAATTTCCAGTGACAGCGAACCGAGACGTTTTGTTGCAGCGCACAAAATAATCATGACTTGCTGTACCCTGCGCCCTATACTCTCCAAAAATAAAGTCCAGTGGAGGAAATTCGAATGGATGGTGCTGTTGAGGGCCAGGAACTGAAATCTGCAGTAATCCCAAATCTTGTTTCGGTGATCGGCGACGCGTGCACGGCCATTGAGGCCTATGCAGACGCTGCCCGTGGCAAATGCCGGGAAGCGCTGACGAAGGATGATGGCCGCCCTGACCGCGCCGAACTTGAACGCCAACAGCATATGGCTCACGGCCTGTCCTGGGTTGTGACTTACGCGGAAACGCTCCGGCAGACTGCCGATTGGGCCGCGCGGCTTGAGCAGGACAGCAAGTTCGGCACCACGGAAGCCCTCCTCACCCAGATCCTGTTCAGCGATTACAGCGCCCAACTGGTTGGCGGTATCCCCATGAACCAGGGCGAAGTGATCCGCCCCCACGAACTTGGCGTGCTCACCGAAGCTGACACCCTGTTCGCAGTGCCGGCCGTCAAGAAGCTGATCCTGGATGGCAAGACCCCCACGGTAATGACCGCAGCAGCGGAATGCCTGCCCGATGCGCTCAGCCGGAACACGGTCGAGGAAACCGGGCTCGATGAAACCATGTCCATGGTGCGCGACCAATTCTCCAAATACGCTGCTGACAAGATCAAGCCCTATGCCCATGAGTGGCATCTGAAGAATGAATACATTCCGATGGATGTCGTGAACGAGATGGCCGAACTCGGCGTGTTCGGCCTGACCATCCCGGAAGAATTCGGCGGCTTCGGCATGGGCAAGATCGCCATGTGTGTCGTGTCCGAGGAATTGTCTCGCGGCTATATCGGCACGGGCTCCCTCGGCACGCGCTCCGAGATTGCCGCCGAGCTGATCCTGATCGGCGGAACGGATGACCAGAAGACAAAATGGTTGCCTCAGATTGCCAGTGGCGAAATTCTGCCCACGGCCGTTTTCACAGAACCCAATACGGGCTCGGACCTCGGATCGCTGCGCACGCGCGCGGTAAAATCCGAAGACGGCGCCCAGTACAGCGTCACAGGCAACAAGACCTGGATCACGCATCCGGTGCGCGCCGACCTGATGACGCTGCTGGCCCGAACCGATCCGGCGACGAATAATTTCTCTGGTCTCTCGATGCTGCTGGCGGAAAAGCCACGCGGGTCGGACGAGACCCCCTTCCCTGCAGATGGCATGACGGGCGGCGAGATCGAAGTGCTCGGCTATCGCGGCATGAAGGAGTACGAGATCGGCTTTGACGATTTCAAGGTGAAGTCCGAAAACCTGCTCGGCGGCGTCGAAGGCCAGGGCTTCAAGCATCTGATGGCGACCTTCGAGAGCGCGCGTATCCAGACGGCCGCCCGCGCCATTGGTGTTGCGCAGAACGCATTCGAGACCGGTCTCCAATACGCGCTCGACCGCAACCAGTTCGGCAAGCCGATCTTTGAATTCCCGCGTGTCTCCAACAAGCTGGTCATGATGGCGGCCGAACTGGTCGGCGTTCGTCAGCTAACCTATTTCTCCGCGCGCCAGAAAGATGGCGGCAAGCGCTGTGACCTTGAAGCGGGTATGGCAAAACTGCTGGCTGCGCGCATCGCCTGGGCCGCAGCCGACAATGCCGTCCAGATTCATGGCGGGAACGGGTTTGCACTGGAATATCCGGTCAGTCGCATTCTGCAGGACGCCCGTATCCTGAACATCTTCGAGGGTGCAGGCGAAGTTCAGGCCATGGTCATTGCCCGTCGCCTGCTTGAAGGTGGGAACTAGGAAACCTGCCGTAGGGCGCCTGCCGCCCTACGGTTTTACCTTTTCATAAACGCGCACCCAGTCAACCAGAAACCGGTCGGGCAAGCGCTTGTCTTCCGGCATGTTGGACCACCATTTATGGGCCACGCTGGAATGCGTGCTGATCTCGCCGGACAGCTTCACCCACAAGGGAACCTTCGAGACTCCCCCGGCAGAACTCTGCCAGACCTGTTCTCCGTCAACAAACCAAGTGTATTCGGTTTCCGTCCATTCGAGCGCGAAAACATGCCAACCGCTCCGGATGCCCGGACGAAAGTCCCGCTTGTTCTGGGTCTCGTGATACTTGCCATATCCGTCCCAGTGAAGCGCATAGCCGATCTTGTCGGTCCAGCCGAAGGCTTCGATGATATCGATTTCGGTCCCGTCCTCTCCGGAACCATCCACATGATGAACTTCGTCAGCGAACAACCAGAACGCCATCCACCAGCCCGGATCCTGAGGAAGTTTCATCCGGGCTTCGAACCGCCCGAATGTCGTTTCAAACTTTCCTTCGGTCGACACCATGCCGGATGCATAGTCATAGGGATCGTCATCTTCATCCGGATTGCGGTTCGGAATCCGGGTGGCACTGATTTCCAGCTGCCCCCACCCTGTCAGGTTGACATTGTCCCGTAGCCACCACCCATCGGGACCGTCCGCATTCTGCTTGCGATTGTACTCCTGCGAAATCCATTTCTCGGGATCTGGCCGTCCGTGTCCGTTGAACTCATCCTGAAATACCAGGGACCAGCCGGAATTGGGCTGGTTAAGCACGGAATGGGAGGGGCTGGACGTGGAACACGACGCGAGCATGGCGAGGGCCGAAATGCCCAGAAACGTCTTAGCGCCGCGTCTCACCGGATTTTGCCTTCCAGCGGCTCGATGTCCGCAGGTTCATGCTGGATGATGACCTTGGCGCCCAGCTCTTCGGCTCGGGCCTCGAATTCATCCATTGATGCGAGAGTCATCTCTTCATCTGAATTGAATCGCGGCACCCGCTTCAATTCACGGCTTTCGGCCCGGTGATAGAGGTCCCCGGTCAGGAGAACCGGGCCGGACTCCGGCATCATCAGTTGAAGAGATGTATGTCCCGGCGTATGGCCCGGCGTCTCGAAGATCACCACGCTGCCATCCCCGAAGACATCAAGCTCTCCATCGAAAACCTGCTGTTCCATCGGTTCGAACAGGGAGAACAGCGCCTGCTGTTCCGGCGCAACGTCTACGCCGTCACCGAACATCGCATCCAGCTCTGTCTGGCTCACCAGCCAGGTTGAGCCCGACACCTGATCGGCCTGGCCAATATGATCGAAATGGCTGTGCGAGACGGACACATAGTCCACATCGTCCGGCGACATGCCTCTTTCCGCCAATTGCTGGGTAATCGTCTGTGCCAGCGACACGGTGAAGATCTGCTGCGTTTGCGGTCCTGCAATCGTCAGGACGCCCGGCAGGCCCAGATCCCAGAGCAATGTGCCGTCCGGATGTTTCACCAGGAAGCAGGAATCGGTGAAGGTATCGGTCTGGCCTGCATAATCGCCAGCCGTCGAGAACACATCCAGATCGGATACTTCGAGCTTGCCGCAATCGAGCACATCGACTTCCAGCGCCGCTTCCTGTTGCGTATCGGCGGGTTGCTCCGCCGGCATTTCGGCGGGTGCGTCGCTCTCCGAGCCGCATGCCGTGGCGAGCGCCAATGCGGAAACTGTTGCAATCATGGTGATAAGACGCATGCCAGAGGCCCCCTTCTGTCTTGAGGGAAATACAATCTCAAGTATCAGTCTTTGGCAACAGACAGGCTGCGCCCGCCATCCTCCACAATCCGGTAGAAACAACTGGCCTGGCCCGTATGGCAGGCGCCTCCGGTCTGATTGACCTTCAGCAGGACCGCGTCCTGATCGCAATCAACCCGGAGTTCCACGACCTGCTGGACATGGCCGGAGGTTTCCCCCTTCACCCAGAGCGTCTGACGTGAGCGCGACCAGTAGGTTGCCCGCCCGGTCTCGATTGTCGCGACCAGCGCGTCGGCATTCATCCAAGCGAGCATCAGCACTTCGCCAGTTCCGGCATCCTGCGCGATTGCGGCAACCAGGCCTTCGGCATTGAATTTCGGGCGCAGGTCGCGTGTTTCGTCCTGCGCGCTGCCGGAAAGGGGATCGGGATAATCGGTCATGAGGGCGGCTTAATCGAAATGCCGCCGGTGAGCCAGTCAAGATTCGCGCTAGATGACGCCCTGCGCGCGTAGCGCCGCCTGCTGGTCCGCGCTATATCCAAGGCCTCCAAGGATGCCTTCTGTATGCTCACTCAGGCCCGGAGACGTCTCCTCCACCCCACCGGGCGTATCGGACAGTTTCGGGAAGACGCCCTGCATCGGTACGTCGCCCAGAACCGGATGGGCCACGCGAATGATGGCTTTGCGGGCCGCGATATGCGCATCTTCCAGCATCTCCTTGGCCCGGTTCACGGGCCCGCAGGGAATGCCATTCTCTTCGCAAGTTGCCAGAACGTCCGCCATTGTGCGCTGTTTCGTCCAGTTCGAAATCATTTCATCCAGTTCCAACTGGTTCTCGCCGCGTGCATCATGCGTTGCGTAGCGTGCATCATCAGACCATTTCGTTCCACACATGACCGAGAGGCGCCGGAACAGGGAGTCCTGATTGGCGCCGATGATGACCATGCCATCGGAACAGGGATAGACGCCCGACGGCGCAATGCGCGGCAGGATCGGGCCGCTGCGCTCGCGTGTATGTCCCATCAGCGCATATTCGGGAATCAGGCTTTCCATGAAGGCCATGACGGTTTCATAGATGGCCGCGTCCACCACCTGCCCCTTCCCTGATTTCTCACGGGCAAACAGCGCCATCATCGTGCCCAGCGCCGCAAACGTGCCAGTCATTGTGTCCCCCAAGGAGACCCCGGCCCGCGCGGGCAATCTGTCCGGCTCGCCGATCAGGTAGCGCAGGCCGCCCTTGGCCTCGCCGACGCTGGCATAGCCCGCCTTGTGGCTTTCCGGTCCCGTCTGGCCGTAGCCGGAAACGCGCGTGATCACGAGGCGGGGATTGATCTCGTGCAATACATCCGGCCCAAGTCCCCAGCGCTCCAGCGTGCCCGGCCGGAAATTCTCGACCAGCACGTCGGCGGTTTTCACCAGCTCCCGCAGGATCACCTGCCCCGCTTCCACGCGCAGGTTCAGCGTCAGAGATTTCTTGTTGCGGCCGATGATCGGCCAGAACAGGCCAATGTCATCCTTCTTCACCGCCCCCCAGCCACGGGCCGGGTCCGGCAGGCCGGGGGCCTCGACCTTGATGACTTCGGCGCCGAAGTCACCGAGCAATTGTCCACAGAAGGGACCAGCGATCAGCTGGCCGAGTTCGATGACGCGAAGGCCATCCAGGGGGCGTTTGGAGTCTGTCATTTGTCCTCAATGCACATTACATAGGCATCATGACAAGACGCATCGACATTGTAGAAGTCGGCCCGCGCGACGGGCTGCAGAATGATCCGGCCGACCTGACGACCGAACAGAAGCTGGAATTCATTGCCCGGCTGGAAGAGGCCGGCGTCCGGCGAATGGAATCCGGCAGCTTTGTCAGCCCCAAGGCTGTGCCCAAAATGGCGGATTCTGCTGCGGTCTTTGCAGGCGTCGACCGATCCAGGCCGACGCACCACATCGCGCTCGCGCTCAACGAAAAGGGCGTGCGCCGCGCCATCGACGCCAAGGCCGACGAGATCAATTTCGTGCTGGTGGCCGGCGAAGGCTTCGGCAAACGCAATCAGGGCATGAGCCCGCAGGAAAGTGCCGACATGCTGGCCCAGTGCGCGCCGCTGGTGCTGGAGGCCGGCATTCCCCTGTCCGCCACCATCTCGGTCGCGTTCGGCGATCCCTATGATGGCGAAGTCGATATCAAAGTAGTCGGCAATCTCGCCGCGCAGGCCCAGCGGGCAGGCGTGGGCGAACTGGCGCTGGGCGACACGATAGGCGTCGCGGATCCGTGGGATGTCCGCAAGCGGATCGACCGGGTTCGCATGGAAGCGCCGGACGTGTTCCTGCGCATGCATTTCCATGACACGCGCGGCGCAGCGCTCGCCAATGTCGCCACCGCCGTCGAGTGCGGCGTTGATGTGATCGATGCGAGCTGTGGCGGGATTGGCGGCTGTCCGTTTGCTCCGGCGGCGACCGGCAATGTGGCCACGGAAGATGTCGTCTACATGCTGGAGCGGGGCGGCTTCGAGACGGGACTGGACCTCGGCAAGCTAATCGAGACGGCGCACTGGCTGGAGAAAGTTCTGGGCCACCCGGTTGCGTCCTCGCTCAGCAAGGCGGGCAGGTTTCCGGCCTGATCCCTACTTCTTCGCGCCCTTGACTTCCTGCAGTGTCGTGGCTTTCACCGCGCGGCCGAGATCGACTTTCTTGCCATAGCTTGGCGCGCCGCTGCTAGCGCCTGAGACGGCGCTGCCACCGCGTACGGTGCGGTTGGTCAGGGGCGGAATAGCCATCGCCTTCGGCTCCGGCGCGTTCTCGTCGAACAGGCTGGCCAATTGCTCCGTCATCGCACCACCGAGCTGTTCGGCGTCCACAATGGTGACCGCGCGCTTGTAGTAGCGCGTCACGTCATGGCCGATGCCGATGGCGATCAGTTCGACCGGACTCCTGGTTTCGATCTCTTCAATCACCTGCCGCAAATGGCGCTCAAGATAGTTGCCGACATTCACGTTCAGCGTGGAATCATCTACCGGCGCACCATCGGAAATCACCATCAGGATCTTGCGCTGTTCCGGTCGTCCCAGCATCCGGTCATGTGCCCAGAGCAAGGCCTCGCCGTCGATATTCTCTTTCAGCAAGCCTTCGCGCATCATCAGGCCGAGATTCTTGCGTGCCCGGCGCCAGGGCGCATCGGCCTGCTTGTAGACGATGTGGCGAATGTCGTTGAGGCGGCCCGGCCCGGCCGGCTTGCCCGCCTTGACCCAGTCTTCGCGCGAGATGCCGCCTTTCCATGCCTTGGTCGTGAAGCCGAGGATTTCAGTCTTCACGCCGCAGCGCTCCAGCGTGCGGGCCAGAATGTCCGCACACAGCGCCGCGACCATGATCGGCCGTCCACGCATGGAGCCGGAATTATCGAGCAGCAGGGTCACGATGGTATCGCGGAATTCGGAATCGTCTTCCTGCTTGAAGGAGAGCGGCGCCGTCGGGTCGGTGATGACACGCGTCAGGCGGGCCGTGTCGAGCACGCCTTCTTCAAGATCAAAGCTCCAGGACCGGTTCTGTTGCGCCATCAGGCGGCGCTGCAGCTTGTTGGCGAGTTTCGAGACGGCGCCCTGCAGGCCCTGCAGCTGGTGATCCAGATAGGCGCGCAGTCGCGTCAGCTCTTCCGCGTCGCAAAGGTCTGGCGCATTGGCGACTTCATCATGTTCGCGCGTGAAGACATTGTAGTTGAAGCGGTCACGATCATCGCCATCCTTGAAGTTCGGGCGCAGCGGCTTGGTGCCGTCCTCGTCATCATCCGGCGTGTCATCGGCTTCGGCATCAACATCCAGGTCGACGCTGACATTGGATTCCTCGCCTTCCATTTCCTCCGTGTCGCCTGCATCCATCTGCTCGGCGGAGGAGCCCATCTGCTCCTCGGACTCCATGTCCTGATCGCCTTCGGAGGGCTGTTCATTCTCTTCGGACTGTTCGGAGTCTTCCTGTTCCTGCGTCTCGGCGTCTTCGCCCGGCGCATCAGAGGCGGTCAGGTCGCGGATCATGTCGCGCACGGTGCGCGCAAAACCCGGCTGGTCATGCAATTGTTCGATCAGCCGGTCGATGGCGCCGCCCGTCTCGGCTTCCACGCGCTCGCGCCAGACATCGGCCACGCGTTTCGCGCTGTCCGGCAGCGGCCGACCCGTCAGCTTCTCGCGCAGCAAGAATTCAAGTGCGGGAGCGAGCACAGCGTCCGCATCTTCGGCGCCCATCGCGAACTCACCGGACTGGCAGCGATGGTCGAGCACGGCGTCGAGATTGTCGGCCGTGCCGCGCATGGCATTGACGCCCAAACTTTCGATGCGCGCCTGTTCGGCCGCGTCATAGACCTTGCGGGGCAGATCTCCGCCGGGGCGGTGCGCGAAATGTGCCTCGGCATTGTGGTGCGCCCGGCGCAGGGCGATGGCGTCTGCCTCGCCGCGAATACGCGCCGCGATGTGGGGTTCCAGCTGTTGCGGCGGCGGGCGCAGCGTGATGGTCTCGCCATCTCCGCCCACATCATTGCCAAAGCCGACCTCCACGTCCCGGTCCGCGCTCATCGCCTTGGTGGTCGTGGCCAGCGCCTGCTTGAACAATTCCTGAGGAGAGGTGTCTTTGGACATGACTGTGACTTAGCGCGCCCTGTCGCGTTTGCGAAGAGGGACGCAGCGTCACGATCCAGTAATTCCGCGTCTGGCTAATCCACTGCCTGCATGGACGACCGCTTACGCTTCGGCACACTGGCCAATTTGGCCCAGCTGCGGAAAGGATAGAGCAACAGCGGAATCAGCCGGTCGCCAGGATTGTCCTCAAAGCCTGTTGCCAATCCCCTGGCGGGTCCCGGCACATAGTAGGTGCCGAAAGTCATGTCGATGAAAGGGAAAAACAGGGCGAAATTCTTGTTGTGAGCTTCCGTAAGGTCAACATGGTGCCAGCGATGGAAACGCGGGCCGGCGATGACATGGCGAAAGGGGCCGTGTGACCAGTCCAGTCCGGAATGGACATAGAACTGGTGAAGCTCGCGAATCAGGATCAGGAATGCCACGCCTTCCACGGAAAGCCCGCACAAGAAAGCAGCCCCTGCGACGAGAGGCACCGTCACCACCCATTCCAGAATGTGGGCCCTCTGCGATGACAGGAAATGCAGGTCCGTATCGGAGTGGTGAACGGCATGCAGGGGCCAGAACCACGCATTTGCGTGCGCCCACCGGTGCAACCAATAATTCGTGAAATCGAGAATGAAGAGGGCTGTGAAGGCCTGGATAATCCATGGCATGTCCCACCAGACCCTTTCAGGTACATGCGGCAAGCTCTGCATCAGATCGAGCAGAGATGTCGTGGCAACCAGAACCAGTCCCAGGGTGGCCCCATTGAACACCACAAGTCCGACATTCACGGCGCCGCTACGCCGCAAACCGGGGCCCCATGACAGTGATCCTGCGCCATACTTCAACCATGCCAGAGCAGTGATCATGACGAATCCCATCGAGATCAAGACGGCCTTCGACGAGAGCAGGATCAGGAAATATCGAAGGTAATCAGTCATCGGGAATGCCCACCATTTGGTGACCAACCTAACCGAACAGCCTTAACCTACAGTATAATCAGGGAATATTCTGCCGACCTAAGCGACTCTCACCATCAGGGCGCTTTCCGGCAGTTCCTCGGCAAAGCAACGCTGGTACATTTCAGCCACCAGGGGCCGCTCCAGCTCATCGCACTTGTTCAGGAAGGTCATCCGGAAGGCATGGCCGAGATCGCCGAAGATGGCGAAGTTTTCGGCCCATGTGATCACGGTCCGCGGGCTCATGACGGTCGACAGGTCGCCGCTCATGAAGGCGTTCCGGGTCAGGTCGGCCAGCGTGACCATCTTGGCCAGCGTGTCGTCATCCACGCCGGTGGCCTTGGACTTCACGATCTCCACTTCGGCGTCGTGTTCCAGATAGTTCAGCGTGGTCACGATGCTCCAGCGGTCCATCTGACCCTGGTTCAGCTGCTGGGTGCCGTGATAGAGGCCCGTCGTATCACCCAGGCCGACCGTGTTGGTCGTGGCGAACAGGCGGAAATACGGGTTCGGCTCGATGACGCGGTTCTGGTCGAGCAGGGTCAGCTTGCCGCTGGCTTCCAGTACGCGCTGGATCACGAACATCACGTCCGGCCGGCCGGCATCATATTCGTCAAAGGTGATCGCCACAGGACGCTGCAGCGCCCAGGGCAGGATGCCTTCGCGGAATTCGGTGATTTGGGCGCCATCCTTCAGGACGATGGCATCCTTGCCGACCATGTCGATCCGGCTGACATGGCTGTCGAGATTGACCCGGATCATCGGCCAGTTCAGGCGCGCGGCCACCTGTTCGATATGGGTCGATTTCCCGGTGCCGTGATAGCCCTGCACCATGACGCGGCGATTGTGCTGAAACCCCGCCAGGATTGCCATCGTGGTCTGCGGATCGAAGCGATAGGCCTCGTCGATCGCAGGCACATATTCCGTGCGTGTCTTGAACCCATGCACGACCATGTCCGTATCGAGGCCGAATACCTCGCGGACATTGATTTCTTCGGTCGGCTCCATGCCTTCCAGCACATCGGTATCACTCATCACAGTCATGGCATGCGTCTCGTCATCTATTGCATTGATGGACCTATCACACCTGACGCCGCCGCCAAGCGTGACATAGGGTCAAATGTGGGTTTGGTGCGCCGCGCGGCAACTCATTCAGCTGCTTGCCACACGATTTCGCCCCCAATGATTGTCATCCGGGCCTGCGCCTCAAGGATCTCGGCGGCGGGCACACTCATCAAATCCCGGTCGAAGACGGAGAAATCCGCGATCTTGCCGACTTCGATCGTGCCGAGGTCGCCCTCCTGGAAAGCTGCGAAGGCGGCAGCGGATGTGAACAGGGCCAGGGCTTCGTCCCGCGACAGGGCCTGTTCGGGATGCCACCCCTCCCCCGCATTGCCGTCGAGGTCCTGCCGCGCCACCGCCGCATAGAATTCGATCAGGGGTGAGCCGACTTCAACTGGCGCATCCGACCCCCCCGCGACGACAGCGCCGCCAGCCAGCATGTCCTGCCAGGCATAGGCCCCCGCCAGCCGGTCCATGCCAAGGCGGGACGGCGCGAATTTCAGGTCGCCAATCGCATGAGATGGCTGCATGGAGGCAATCAGGCCCAGCTCTCCAACGCGCGCCACATCCTCCGGCGCGAATATCTGCGCATGTTCAATCCGCCAGCGCAGCTCATCGCCATACCCCAGCGCCTCGAAGGTTTCGAGAATATGCCGGTTGGCGAGGTCCCCGATGGCATGGATGGCCAACTGGACGTCCGCGCCCTCAGCTTTCATCATCAGGTCATGGAGCGACTCCGTATCGAGCAAGGGGAGACCATTTGTGTCTGGTTGGTCTGAATAGGGCGCGATCAACAGGGCGCCCCGGCTGCCGAGCGCGCCGTCCATGTAGAGCTTCACGGCGCGATTGGTGACCGTATCGGTCTCGAATTGGCGGGACTCCGCCACAGCGAAGGCGTCCACGTCAAAGGCATTGTAAATGCGCAGCGGCAGGCGCCCTTCCCCGTCGAGGCGCTCCATGATGGGCGCCTGGGCTGCGCTGACGCTCATATTGTGAACCCCGGCCCAGCCCCGGCTGGCATAGGTCTTCGCGCCAACCTCCAGGGCTGTCTCGACATCTTCTTCCGTGGGGGCCGCAAGCAGCTGGAACACAGGGCCCATCGCATTGTCGATCACAATGCCCGTGGCTTTGCCGCTGTCATCCCGTTCCACCCGGCCGCCCGAAGGGTCTTCGGTCAGATCGTAAATGCCGGCCGCCTTCAGCGCGGCTGTATTCGCCACGAGGGCATGCCCATCCGCGCGCGTATAGATTACCGGATTGTCGGGGCTGACCGCATCGAGGTCTGCTGCGGAGGGCATACGCCCTTCCGGCCAGCCCGTCTCGATCCAGCCGCGCCCGAACAGGATTTCGCCAGGAGCCTTGCCCTGGATCTCTGCCTCGGTGCGGGTGACGAGTTCATCGACGGACGCGGTGCCTTCCAGGTTGAGCGTCAGTTCCCTCTGGCCAATCCCCATAAGATGCGCGTGGGCATCGGTGAATCCCGGAAACATGACTGCCCCATCCAGATCCACAATCGTGACCTCGTCTTCGCTCCAGTCCGCCGAGGCCGGCGGCACGACCGCAACGATCCGGCCATCAGGCCCGACGACCACCGCGTCGGCGATGGGCTGGTCAGCAACCCCGGTATAAATCGCGCCCCCGGTAAACACGGTCAGCGCAGGCGGCTCGTCCGTTGCAGATTGCGGAGCCCCGCCCGGCTGACACGCTGTCAAAACCCCCAACGCCAGTGCAAAACCGAATACCCGCATGATCACATTCCCTCCAAGACGGGACCATGTGTGGCACGCACGGGCGCCCGCTGCCAGATTATGAACGTAAAAAAGCGCGCGCAGCCTGTGCTGCGCGCGCTTTCAAATCTCATCTGCCCAAAAGGTCCAGACCTTAGGCGACAGCTTTCTTTTCGATGTCGCGCTTGATCTTCAGGGCCTTGGAAGACAGGGCATCTTCCTTTGCCTTCGCCAGGAACGCATCCAGGCCGCCGAGCTTGTCGACAGTGCGCAGGGCTTTCGCCGCGATGCGCATGCGGAAATTCTGGCCCAGTGCATCGGAATGCAGCGTAACCTGTACGAGGTTAGGGCGGAAAATCCGCTTGGTTTTCATTTGCGAGTGGCTCACATTGTGGCCAGTCATCGGCTTGGTGCCGGTAAGTTCACATTCGCGGGACATGGCCTCGCTCCGAATAGGTCTATAGGGATCTCGAAGGCGCGTCGTTACAGGGCAGATGACCCCCGTGTCAACTCTGAGGATCAGGCATTTCGGCAGTTTTCCGGTTGCAGGTGTCATCCGCTGTCATACTTGTTGAATGCAAACCCCATCCGAATGAGGCATGATAAGGGCATGGCTGTTCAGGTGGTGTTGGAGAAGACGGGGTATAGGGGATGTTGTAACCTAGTGCTCCGGAAAGGATTCTGGTTCAGATGAAACGCGCCTTCCTTCTTGCCTCTGCTGCAGGACTCGCCCTCGCCGGTTTTTCAGCCGCCGATACGGCCCCAAGCAGTGCGGCCCCTGCCGTCCTTGCCAATGTGAAGGCCGGTGAGACCACACGCATGGTCTATGAACTGGAGGCGAAAGCCTATGTCCTGTTCATCCCGGCAACCGGCCGGGCTCATTTCGATGTCGAGATGCGCCCCGATACCTACAATATCAAATCACGCGTCAAGGTCACCGGCATCGCCGACTGGTTCGTGAATTACGACATGCATCTGCAGGCCTCCGGCTATACGCGCGGCGACGAGTTGAAGACCTATAATTACGTGTCGCAGAACCGGGACGGTAAAAAGAACCGCCGGGTCAATTTGACGATCACGGACGACGATTTCTCCATGACTGCCAATCCGGTCTTCGGGAATCTGGGCGAGCCCCCGGCCACGGTTGAGCAGGTCCTCAAGACGAATGACCCGATCACCGCGCTCATCACGTTCGCGCTCGAGCCTCGCGCGCCGGGCGCTGACCCTTGCGGCGGCCCGATCCGCCTGTTCGATGGTCGCCAGCTGACATATCTGCACCTCAAGAATGCCGGCACGAAACAGGTTGATGTGAAGGCCTGGTCGGGTGAGGCGATTGAATGCCACATCACCATGGAAAAGGTCGCAGGCTACAAGAAAGACAAGTCTGACAATGACAATCTTTCTGGCATCGACGGTCCTCTGCGCATGTGGCTCGCGCCGCTGCCGAATGGCGCGACCGTTCCGGTCAAGATTCAGGCCGACACGGACAAGATCGGCAAGGTCACCCTTCAGGCGTCGAAACTCTATTTCGAGCCAGTGGTGACATCCGAAGCCTCCTTGAATTCCGACGGCGGCTAGGCCCGCTATCTTTCGACAGGCAGGCGCCGCAGCGCATCGATCAGTCCTGACATATCTTTCGGAAGAGGCGCTTCAAACCGAAGCGTCTCTTTCGTTATGGGATGAACAAACCCCAGCACCGCCGCATGCAGCGCCTGACGCGGAAAGGCGCGGGCCGCCTTCATGCCTGCATCATGGGCTTCGCCCTGCCCATATGCGCTGATCCCCTTGTGCCGCCCATAGACCGGGTCGCCTATGAGGGGCACGCCAATATGCGCCATGTGAACCCGGATCTGGTGAGTCCGGCCAGTTTCGAGCCGGCATTCCATCAGGGCCGCTGCAGGCAGACGGGTACCCTTGTCCCGTGTGCCGAAAGTTTCGAGCGCCCGGTAGTGCGTGATGGCGTTTCGGCCAACCCCGCTGTCCGGATTGCGCACCACGGCCATCTTCTTGCGGTCCCCCGTGGACCGCGCGATGGGCGCATCCACCGTGCCGGACAGAGGCCTCGGCGCGCCGCGCGTGACGGCCAGGTATTTCCGCTCGATATCGTGTTTTTGGAACAGTTCCGACAGGCCCAGATGCGCAGGCTCGGTCTTTGCCGCCACAAGTACGCCGGTCGTCAGCTTGTCGATCCGGTGGACAATGCCCGGTCGCTCGACCCCGCCGATACCCGAGAGCTGCCCCCGGCAATGATGCAGCAACGCGTTGACCAGCGTGCCGTCCCAGCTGCCGGGCGCCGGGTGCACCGCCATGCCAGACGGCTTGTTGATCAGGATCAGGTGCTCGTCTTCGAACAGGACATCGAGGGGAATGTGCTCGGCTTCCGGCGTCGCCGGGACCGGTTCCGGTAACTGGATCAGGTATCTGGCGCCAGCGACCACACTGCGCCGTGGGTCCAGCACCGCCTCCCCATCCTGCGCGACAGCGCCTTCCAGGATCAAAGCCTTGACCCGCGAACGGGACAATTGCTCGGCCTGCGAGGCGAGAAACGTATCGAGCCGGAGGCCAGCGTCGTCAGCGGATGCGGTGATTGTCAGGTGGTCCATCGCCGCGCTTATAGACGAACTTCCGGCAAACCGTCATGCTATTGTCAACAGACCGGATTAGGGGAGATCCGGAACACGGGAGAGAGCCATGACCAAGATTACTCGCCGCGGCCTGCTTGGCGCCGCCGCAACAGGAACCCTCAGCGTCGCCGCTTGCGCGACTCCCGCCACGAAAGTGGCGCCGAAAGCGGCGGCCTATGCCGGCGAAGTTGAATTCCTGCATGGCGTCGCTTCCGGCGACCCGCTCAGCGACCGGGTGATCATCTGGACCCGTGTCACGCCAAAATCCGGCACAGGCCCAGTTCCAGTTGCCTACAGCGTGACCGACCCGGACAATCCTACCAGCGCGCCCATCACCGGCACGACCACAGCCAGCGAGTCCCGCGACTATTGCGTGAAGGTCGATGTCACCGGTCTGAAACCCGGAAAGACCTATCTCTACACATTCACCGTGGCGACTGAAGCCGGCGCTGTGGCGTCACCGGAAGGCCGCCTGAAAACCACTGCCGCCGAGGGCGACAAACCCCTGCGCATGGGCGTGGTCTCCTGCTCCAACTGGCAGTTCGGTTTCTTCAACGCCTATGAGGCCCTGTCGCAGGAAGAGGAGCTCGATGTCATCCTCCACCTCGGCGATTACCTGTATGAATATGGCGTGGACGGCTACGGCGCGGAGGTCGCGACGAAGCTGGGCCGCGTGCACGATCCGATCACGGAGATGGTCACGCTCTCGGACTACCGGATGCGCCACGCCCAGTACAAGACCGATCCGGCCCTGCAGGCGGCCCACGCGCTGGCGCCATGGATCTGCACATGGGACGATCACGAGAGTGCAAACAATTCCTACCGGACCGGCGCGCAGAACCACAATCCCGAGAATGGCGAAGGGGACTGGTCTGATCGCAAGCAGGCCGCCATTCAGGCCTATTTCGAATGGCTGCCGCTTCGTGAGCCGGCCGCAGGGGATATCACGTCTGCTGTCTGGCGCAGTTTCACCTTTGGTGATGTTGCCACGATCCATGCACTGGAAAGCCGCCTGACCGGCAGGTCCCCGGATGTCAGCTGGTTTGATGCACTCGCAGGCGTCACCGATCAGGACGTGATGATGCAGCGTGTGACGGAGACCCTTCAGACCGTCAACGATCCGGCTCGCACCATGCTGGGCTCCGAACAGGAAGCCTGGCTCGCCACCGAGCTGAAAGCCTCCGCCGACGCCGGAAAAGCGTGGCAGGTCCTTGCCAACCAGGTTGTCATGGCCAAGACAAAACTGCCGAATTTCCAGGAGACGCTTACTCCTGAACAGCTGGCGGCGCAGGACAATGGATTCGTCCAGACCATGGTCGGCTTCTCGGCCCTCGGCCTGCCCTTCAACCTCGATGCGTGGGACGGCTTCCCGGCCGCCCGTGAACGCCTCTATTCCGGCGCTGCGTCAGCAGGCGCCAACCTGGTCACGCTGGCCGGCGACACGCATACTGCCTGGGCGAACACGCTCTATGATGCACAGGGTGGCAAGCGCGGCGTTGAATTCGGCTGCACCTCGATCACCTCGCCCGGCACGGGCGCCTACATCCAGGGCATTCCGGACCTTGGCGAGCAATTTGCTGAAGCGAACACGGAAGTGCACTGGCACGATCCCTTCAATCGCGGCTACACGATTGTCACCCTGACAAAGGATACCGCGCGCGCGGAATACCGCACCGTTTCGAACATTCTCACGCGTGACTACACGGTCGAAACCGTAGCCGTTTGCGAGACACGTCAGGAAGCGGGTGAACTGACCGATCTGGTCAGTGTAGCCTAGTCGAGGATACCGGCGAGGCTGGAGCGGCCCCCGTCCAGCTTCAGCAACTCGCCGGTGACTATCGCGGCCTCTGGCGAAGACAGGTAGCGCGCCGCATCGGCGATCTCATCAGCAATTGCGGCGCGTCCCAGCGGGGTACGCCGGGTTGTCCAACTTTCGATACGCTCTTCGCGCGGACGGATGGCAATGATGCCATTCACCCGTACCTGCTGCTCCGCAAGTTCCACGGCCCCGGCCTTGATGACCCCAAGGACGGCAGATTGCGTGATCGTCTCGGTGAAGCGGCCGGGCATGGTGGCCATGGCCGAATAGGACAACACGAAAGTGACGGCGCCCTTCTGGCGGATGCGGTCAACCCCGGATTCCGGCAGGTCTTCCTGTTCGACAATCCGTTCCGAGAACACTTTCAGCGCCAGTGCCGCGCCGCGGGTTGCCTTGGCAACTGCCTTGTCGAATTTCTCCTGAACGAAATCATCCAGAGTGTCCGGCGCCTCAATGTCCGGAATGACAATCAGATTGTCGACCCGGCCAAACGCTTCGACAGCAACGGTCAGCGCGTTGCGTAAGCCGAGCCGCGTATGCAGTTCGCCATGATGGAGCAGGACTTCATCCGGCACGGCATTGCGCGCTGTTGCGATCCGCTCGTCGGACGGATCCGCCGCGACGACATGATGGCCGAACTTGCTGAAGCGACGTGCAACAGCGTCTCCGACCTCGCGGCCGAGCCCCAGAATGACCGTGACTGGTTGTGCCATCGCCTCTAGGCCTTGGTATCTGTCGCAGGGTCGGTGATCGGCTGGTTCCGCCTTGTACGGATTTCGTCGCCGACAATGGACAGCCGGTCATTCAACCGATGCAGCGCGGCAAGAATTTCAGCCAGCAACCGCACCATGAGATAGAGGAAGCCGAGCAGAGCCAAGCTGCCGACGATGCGGCCTATTCCGTGAAACAGATGACCCGTGAAGATCTGGCCGAGTCCTGACAATACAGCAAAGACTGCAACTATCAGAAACAGGATGGCGAGGACGCCCGTCGCCTGTTTGACGGCCCCAAGCGTCATCGCTCTTTCCTGATCAAAAATCTCGCGCATGCTGTATCCTTATGCCTGCTGAAACTCAGGCTAGGGCACAAAGATGAAGGCGAGGTTTCAAGGCCCTAGCTCGCTTCCAGCAGGTGAAGCTGTTCCTTGATCTGCAGTTTTTCGCGCTTAAGGCGTTTTAATCGAAGGGCATCTGCCGACGGTCGTTTCTGTTCCTCGTGGATGATTTCGTCGAGTTTGCGGTGCTTGTTGGCGAGCTCATTGATCCGGCCTTTAAGCGACATGGCAGTCTCCTTCTTGCTGTTAAGTGGCTGTGTCTTAACGGCCACAGTTAATCACAAGAGTGCGAAGGCGTCACGGGGGCGAACCGCCGGAATCGGGCCCGGCGGCATGAATTATTGTTTATCTGCCTGCAGGCTGGTTTTCCTGCGCGCTTTCTGGGCGAACATCGCCTGGTCGGCCAGTGCCAACAGGCTTTCAGCGTTCTGGCCCACCTGCCATTCGACCACACCACAGGACGCGCCGATGCGGACTCCCGGATGGGCATCATCGCCATCATTCCGCACCACCAGCTGGTCGACTTCATGCGTGAGCTGTTCTGCCTTCAGCCGGCTGTCGTCCACATTGGCCTGCGCCAGGACGATTCCGAATTCATCCCCGCCTAGCCGCCCCACGATATCGGTCTCGCGCGTATGGCGCAGCAACAGCTCCGCGATACGGATCAGTACTTCATCGCCCGCCGCATGACCGAACACGTCATTGACCTGTTTGAAATGGTCGAGGTCGATATAGATGACGGATAGGGGCGTACGAAAACGGACCGAAAGGGCAATTTCGCGGCGGATCTCGCGCTCGAAGGCCCGCCGGTTGAAGACCGGGCACAACGCATCATTGTCTGCCAGCGATGCGGCCTCATCGAGCGCTTCACGCAGTTCGTCCGCATCCTCGCGAAGCACGAGCACTTCATCACAAAGCGCTTCGATGGCGGCGCGCGTCCTGAAATCCAGCGCAGGGAGGTAGACGCCCAGCACATTCAGCAGGGCCCGCCGCTCATCTGCTTTCGGAGTGTAGAAATCATCCGCCATGCAGGAAGGTTAAGCAAATATTACGCCGAGATACAGTCATTCCTGCCGTACCGCCGGACACGCGGACAGTTGACGCGGCAACCCGCTTACCTATGTTGCGCGCTTTCCAGCGCGAGGCTTCCCATGACGGACACAGATTCCCCAAAGGTCGGCATCATCATGGGCAGTCAGTCGGACTGGCCGGTGATGCGTCTGGCCGCCGAAATCCTTGAGGAACTGGGTGTCTCCCATGAGACCCGTATCGTGTCCGCGCATCGCACGCCTGAGCGTCTGGTCGAATATGCGAAGGCTGCCCGTGGCCGGGGCCTGAAGGTCATCATTGCCGGGGCCGGCGGCGCCGCGCATCTGCCTGGCATGACCGCCTCGATGACCCCCCTGCCCGTACTCGGCGTCCCGGTACAGTCGCGGGCCCTGTCAGGCATGGATAGCCTGCTGTCCATCGTCCAGATGCCCAAGGGCGTTCCGGTCGGCACGCTGGCCATCGGAGAAGCCGGCGCGGCGAATGCCGGGCTGCTGGCCGCATCGATCATTGCCCTCCAGGATCCTGCCGTCGCCGACAAGCTGGATGCATTCCGCCAGGCCCAGTCGGACAAGATCGGCGAGTCTCCCGAGGCATGACGATGATCGCGCCCGGTCGCACCATCGGGATACTGGGCGGCGGCCAGCTCGGCCGGATGCTGGCCAGCGCCGCCAACCAGCTTGGTTTTGATGTCCACATCTTTTGCCCGGAAACGGACTCGCCCGCCTCGCGTGCCGCGCGCAAGACGTGGACCGCCGACTATCTCGACGCCGACGCGCTGCGCGACTTCGCCAAGACCTGTGATGTGGTCACACTCGAATTCGAAAACATTCCGGTTGAGGCCACGGATATCATCACCGCCTGCGGCGTGCCCCTGCATCCGGGCCCCAAGGCACTCGCCATTTCGCAGGACCGCGCCGAAGAGAAAGCCTTCCTCAATGGCATCGGCATACCGACCGCGCCCTATGAAGTGATTGAGTCCGCGAGCGATATTCCGCGTGCGCTGGACCGCGTCGGCGGGACAGGCGTGCTGAAGACACGGCGCGACGGGTATGATGGCAAGGGTCAGTCCTGGGTCCGCGCCCCCGATGAGGCCGAGGCGGCTTGGTCCGCCATTGGCGAGGCCCCCGCTGTGCTGGAAGCAGCCATCGCGTTCGAGTGTGAAATTTCAGTCATTGTCGCCCGCTCCAGCAAGGGGGAAACGCTGAGCTGGGCCCCACCCCGCAACGTGCATGAAGACGGCATTCTGGCCCAGTCGGTCGCGCCGTCCGGTCTCAGCAAGGCCGTCGAGACCGAGGCCCGGGAAAAGGCCATGAAGCTGGTCGGCGCCCTCGACTATGTCGGCGTCCTTGCCCTTGAATTCTTTGTGCTTTCGGACGGGACACTTCTGGCCAACGAGTTCGCCCCAAGGGTTCACAATTCCGGACACTGGACACCTGAAGCGTGCCAGACAGGCCAGTTCGAACAGCACATCCGCGCCATCTGCGGCTGGCCGCTCGGCGACACCCGCCGCCTCTATGACGCAGAAATGCGGAACCTGATCGGCGATGCGGGAATTGTTGACCCAGCCCAGTTGAACGCCGATGAGACTCTGACCCTGTATGGCAAGAGAGATGCCCGCCCCGGCCGCAAGATGGGACACATCACGCGGCGGGTCGCGCCCCGAAAGGACTGATCGCATGCTGCTTCCCGTTTCGACCTGGACCGATATCGAAACCTGGCTGAAGACGTCCAAGACCATTGTTGTCCCGATCGGCTCCATGGAGCAGCACGGGCCGAACGGCTTCATCGGGACGGACGCGCTGTGCCCTGAAATCATTGCCCGTGAAGCCGAAAAGCTTGCGCCGGATGACATGCTCGTAGGCCCGACTTTCAGTGTCGGCTGCGCCCAGCACCATCTCGGCTTTCCCGGCACGATCACGCTACGCCCTTCAACCATGATCGCTGCGATGGCGGACTGGACCGAAAGCCTCATGCGGCACGGCTTTGAGCGCATCTACTGGCTGAACGGTCATGGCGGGAACATCGCCACGATCGAGGCCGCCTTTTCCGAAATCCATGCGCGGCGCAGCTTTGACCCGCGCGGCGAAGACAATCGCCACGGACTGACCCTGAAACGCCGCGACTGGTGGGACTTCAAATCCGTCATGTCGCTGTGCAACCAACTCTACCCGGTCGGCCATGGCAGCCACGCAACCGCCTCAGAAGTCTCGGTCACATATTACGGCTATCCGGATCATGCCCGCACAGATGTGGAAATGACCCCGAAAATCGCCCCGAACGGCAAGATTGGTGATGCCGTGCAATATCGGCGCGACTTCCCGGACGGCCGCATCGGGTCGGACCCTACGCAATCGAATGTGGAAGACGGCGGAAAGATCGTGACGGCCGCCGCGCAGGCGGTGCTGGACGAGGTCCGCCGCTTCTCTGCTTAGCGGGGTCGATCTTGTTTTAGGCCACTGGCCAGACTCGCTTAAGAACGCTATCACGAGGCTCCCGGGAAAGGACCTGTCGCGAAGAATGCTGGACATTCAGAAGCTGGAAAAATCCTTTGGTGAAAAGCGGGCCGTGCAGGGCCTCTCCTTCACCGTAGAGAAGGGAACCGTGCTCGGTTTTCTCGGCCCGAACGGGGCGGGAAAGTCGACCACGATGCGCATGATTGCGGGTGTGCTGGAACCGGATTCCGGCGATGCCACGATTGACGGCAAGTCGATTGTCTCAGCCCGGCGCGACGCGCAGGCCGCACTCGGCTATCTGCCTGAGGGTGCTCCCCTCTATGACGATATGACCCCACCGGAATTTCTCGCCTTCATGGCAGCGGCCCGGTCCCTGCCCCGATCCGAGCGCAAGCCCGCCATCGAGCGCGCCATTGCGGATTCGCGGATTTCCACGGTGTGCTCCCAACGAATTGGGTCGCTCTCCAAGGGCTATCGCCGCCGGGTCGGCTTGGCGGGCGCGATCCTGCATGATCCCCCCGTCCTGGTGCTGGACGAGCCGACCGACGGCCTCGACCCTAATCAGAAACGCGCCGTGCGCGCCCTGATCGCCCGCATGGCACCGCGCAAGGCGATCGTGATCTCGACCCATACGCTGACGGAAGTGCCGGCCATGTGCACGCGCGCCATTGTCGTCGACCGGGGCCGTATCGTGGCCGACGAAACACCTGAAGGCCTGTTGAAACTCTCCGCAGACGGCACGTTGGAAAACGCCTTCACCCGGCTGACAGACCAGGCGGAGGCCGAATCCGCATGAACCGGTTCCGCCAGCAATTCGACAGCTTCCTGCCGACCTTCCGGCGCGAACTCGGCGCCTATTTCGCGACGCCGATGGCCTATGTCTTTCTCGCCGTGTTCCTGCTCTCCATCGGCATGTTCACATGGGAGGCCGCCCGGTTCTTCGATACGGGCACGGCGGACTTGTCCCCCTTCTTTGTCTGGCATCCGTGGATCTACATGATCTTCTTGCCGGCACTCGCCATGCGGCTCTGGGCGGATGAGACCAGTGCCGGGACGGACGAATTGCTGCTGTCCCTTCCGCTGGGCATGCCGGGGCTGGTCCTCGGAAAACTTTGCGCGGCCTGGACCGTCGCAGCCGTCGGACTGGTCCTGACGCTGCCCATGTGGATCACGGTCAATTATCTCGGCAATCCGGACAATGCCGCCATCGCATTGACCTATTTTGTCAGCCTCCTGATGGCTGGCTCCTACCTTTCCATTGGCGCCGCAATCTCTGCCCTCACCCGCAGCCAGGTGACCGCTTTCGTCATCAGCGTGGTTGTTGCCTTTGTGTTCACCGCCGCCGGCTGGCCGCTCGTCCTGTCGGGCGTCAAGAACCTGTTCGGGGCGGGCCTCGCCGATCTTGTCGCGCAATTTTCCTTCCTGTCGCATTTCGAGGCCGCCCAGCGCGGCGTGCTGGAATTGCGGGCTGTCCTGTTTTTCGTCGGATTCATGACGCTCTGGACTATCCTCAATGGCCTCTGGGCCTCGCGTCAGAGGCTGGGCTGAGATGAAGGCGAAACACTATCTCATCGCCGCCACGGCGCTGACCGGGATCATCTTCGTCTCGGCAAACCTGCTGGTGCAAAATGTCTTTACCGGCGCGCGGATCGATTTTACCGAGAACAATCTCTACACGCTGTCGGACGCAACAAAGACGACGTTGAAGACGGTGGCAGAGCCCGTCGACATCACCTTCGTCTATACGCGCAGCACCGGGCAGGAGTTTCCGGCTATCCGCGCGTATGCGGCGCGCGTTCGGGAATTGCTTCACGTGTATGAAAGCCAGTCCGGCGGGAAAATCCAGGTTACGGAAATCGACCCTGTCCCCTTCTCATCCGCCGAAGACCAGGCGCTTGCCGCCGGCATTACGGCCGTCGACACGAATGGCAGCGACCCGCTCTATTTCGGCATCATCGGCCGCAACTCCATCGACGACCAACGGGTCATGCCCTTCCTTGCGCCGGAACGGGAAGTGACTCTGGAATACGATCTGACACGCATGGTGGCCCGGCTGGATGATCCGGACCCGCCCCGGGTCGGTATCCTGTCCTCCCTGCCCGGCCTGACCGCGCCCGGCGGCGAGGGCGGCTACACGCTGCTTCGCGATATCCACAAATCCTTTGACGTCGAGCCTATTGCGGAAACATTCCAATCCTTGCCGGAAGACCTGGATGTGTTGCTGGTGGCCCAGCCGCCGCGCCTCTCCCCGCGTCAGGAATGGCTGATCGACCAATTCGTCCTGCGCACCGGACGCGCGGTATTTCTTGTCGACCCTGCGGCCAAGACCGTGGCGAACACCGGCCCGTTCGACATGAGTGATGCCGAGACAGCCTCCTCCCTGATGGCGCTTGGCGAAGCATGGGGCGTTACGCTGACCGAAGACGCGGTCGCCGATGCGGCCAGCGCGCTGCCCGTGCCGGTCGATACTGGTGGCGGACGCATTGAGGAACTTGCGCATCCGCTGTTCCTCGGCATTCCGGCGGGGGACATGAATCAGGACGACCTCATCACGGCCGATCTGAGCCGCACCGTCAATTTCGGCGCGCCGGGCGCCTTCACGGCAGATGATCTCACCGAAGGCGCAGAACTGACACCCCTGCTGACCACTGGCCCCAGCCCGTCCTTCATTGATGCCACGGAAGCGGTAACGGACATGACCCCTCAGCAGGTCCTGCGCCAATACCAGACCGAGCCGGCCCCATTGGCGCTCGCCGCGCGCTTGTCCGGCCACTTGAACACAGCATTCCCGCAAGGCGCACCTGCCTTTGACGAGCCATCCGACCCCATGCTGGCCGAGATCGCCCGCGCCGAGGCAGCCAGCGCCCTGCCCCACATTTCGGAAAGCGAGACTGAGGCACAAATTGTCCTCATCGCGGACGTCGATTTCATTGCGGATGAATTCTACATCATCCCGAACGAACAGATCGTCGTGGCGGACAATGGCGCACTGGTCCTCAACGCCCTCGACGCCCTCGCAGGTGGCGGGGAACTCTCGCGGCTACGGTCCCGCGCGCCGAGCCTGCGCCGCATGGAACGCATCGACCGTATGCGGGAGAATGCCGAGGCCATCTATTTCCGCCAGCAGGCCGCGCTTCAGGACAATCTCCAAACCGCCCAAGCGCGACTCGAAGAATTGCAGGCCATAGGCGCGGCGGACGGGTTTTTCTCAGGCGATCTCGAAGCCGATCTGACCGAGGCCGAGCGCACCGAATTGCTCGATCTGCGCCAGCGGATTGTGAATTTGCGCGCCCAGCTGCGGGAGATTGAACGCAATTACCGCCGTGACATCGACAGCCTCGAGGGCACGCTCAAGGCCATCAATATCTGGGGCGGCCCCTTCCTGGTCTGCCTGATCGGCCTGTTTGTCTGGTATCGTCAGAAGCGGAAGGAAGCCGCATGAGCGACATCCGCACACAGCAGCGCACCCGGCGCCTCCAGATCATGGGCGGCATTGCGGCCGGACTGGTCGTGCTGACCCTGATTGCCTACAGTTTCGACGGCCCATCGGTCCGCTCCTCCGACCGTGACGGCCAACCCGTCATTCCGGGCTTCGCCGCCATTCGCGCCGACGCCAGCGAAATACGCGTCACCCTGTCGGATGAGGCCTATACGCTCGTCAACACACAGGATGGCTGGAAGATGGGCGATGAGGCGGGTTATCCGATCCGCCCCGACCGGCTTGCAGAGCTTGCGACCGGACTCGAAGGGCTGAGCTGGGGCGAAGGCCGCACGCGCGATCCGGACAAGCTGAACCGGATCGGTCTGGGGGATCCGCGCGATGGCGGCACCGGCGCTTTGGTCGAGATCGTCGATGATGATGGCGAGATTACCGCCGCCCTGATCACCGGGCGCAAGGACAGCCATGTCTATGGCCGCCTTCCCGATCAGGAACAGGCCTTTCAGGTCAAGGGCGACCTGCCGCCTTTCTACAATCATGATGCCTGGCTGGATTTCGACATTCTGGACATCAACTCCGATGCGATTTCCGCCGTGCGCATTTTCGATTCCATGGGCGAAAGCCTCTATCTTCAGCGCTCTGTCGGATCGAGTGACCGCAGCTTCGTACCCGGTCCACCCTTCCAGGATTTCCGGCTGGTCAGCCGTCTGGCCGCTTCAACGCCTGCGCTGGCCCTGACCCGCTTCGCCCCGATTGGCGTGAAGCCCTCCAGCAAACTCCAGACGCGGCCCGTGGCGCGCCACATCACGGAGACGCATGACGGACTGGAAGTCGAGGTGTGGGCATTCCGCGAACCCGATGGCTATTTCGTCACCATACGGGCTATTGAGGCGGGCGAAGGCGCCCATCGCGGCAGCACGATCAATGACAAGGCCGAAGGCTGGGCGTTCGAACTGGCAGAATATGACTGGAACGAGTTTACGCCGCGCGTCTCCGCCATTGTGCGGCCGCCGGTCATGGTGTTTGAATCAGGCCAACCGGCCCAGCCCTGATCAGGGCTGAATCACCATCGTTTCCAGAACAGGGCCGAAGCCCGCTTCCTGGACAATGATCGCGCAGCCGGCCTCGCAATCGGGGACGCTGAGTTCGACCGGATTCCCAAGCCACGGCCCGAGCGCGGAGACATGCGTGACCGGATGAAGCATGTCGGTCGTATTGGCATCGCCGGACAGATAATTGACCAGCCAGATATCGGCGAGGTCCGGTACGCGGCCCGACAGGCGAATCTTGTCGCCGGTGCGAACCAGTTTCACATCAAACTCCGGCTGCCCGTGAATCCTCTCAAGCGCGCGTTCGACATAGTGACGCTTGTTGCCAGCGCATTGCTCCTGACCATTGTAGACAGTCTGCGGTGTGTAGGGGCCCCGCAGGCGGAAGCGATCCGTGTAGCCGCGCTGGCGTTCCTTGGACTCGGTCAGCGCCATCGGGTCCTTGTCGCCAAGATAATCCCAGTAATCGACCGACCAGGTCAGCACGAGCAGATCGTCCCGCTCGGCATCGACGGCTTTCAACGTGCGGTGCGCCTTGGGGCAAGCCCGGCAATTCTGCGATGCAAACAGCTCTACCAGCACGGGCCCTTCGGCCAATGCAGGAGGCGCCATGACGCCTACGGCGATCAGGAAGGAAAACAGAATTCGTGTCATCTCAGTCCCTGTTTATAGGGCCAACTCCATTTCCGTGACAGTCACAGGGATGTGAGGGCTGTAAAAAAGCCCCCACAGCATGCTGCAGGGGCTTTCTTGTCAGGTGTCGCGCGGCAGATCAGGCCGCAGCGCGGGCAAGGTTGCGCAGCACATAGTGCAGGATGCCGCCATTGCGATAATAATCCAGCTCGTTCTCGGTATCGATGCGAACCGTCGTATTGGCGTTGAAGCTCGTGCCATCTTCGCGCGTGATAGCCACTTCGAGGGTCTGGCGCGGCTTGATGGATTCGATGCCCTTGATAGTTACCTGCTCCTTGCCGGTCAGGCCGAGCGATGCGGCGCTTTCACCGTCTGCGAATTCCAGCGGCAGGACGCCCATGCCGATCAGGTTCGAACGGTGGATCCGCTCAAAGCTGCCGGCGATCACAGCGCGAACGCCGAGCAGGACCGTACCCTTGGCCGCCCAGTCACGTGAGGAGCCGTTGCCGTAAAGATCGCCAGCAAACACAACAAGCGGCGTGCCTTCGGCTTCGTATTTCATGGCCGCATCATAGATCGGCATCTGCTCGCCGTCCGGATAGTGCACCGTCACGCCGCCTTCGACACCCGGAACCATCTGGTTCTTGATACGGATGTTGGCGAACGTGCCGCGCATCATGACTTCATGGTTGCCCCGGCGCGAGCCGTAGGAGTTGAAGTCCAGCGGAGAGACCTGGTGTTCCTGCAGGTAGACCCCAGCCGGGCTGGACGCCTTGATCGAACCGGCCGGTGAGATGTGGTCGGTCGTGATGGAATCGCCGAACAACGCCAGCACGCGGGCATTCTCGACATCCTTCGGCGCGTCGATGTCCAGGCCCATGCCTTCAAAGTAAGGCGGGTTCTGAACATAGGTGGAGGCTGGGGGCCAGCTATAGGTCTGGCCGCCAGACACTTCGATGCCCTGCCAGTGCTCGTCGCCCTTGAAGACGTCGGAATAGCGCTCGGCAAACATCTGCGGCGTCACAGCCTTGACCATGATCTCTGCGATTTCGTGCGAAGTCGGCCAGATGTCCTTCAGGAAGACGTCATTGCCATTCTTGTCCTTGCCCAGCGGATCCGTGGTCAGGTTCACGCGCAGCGAGCCCGCGATGGCATAGGCGACTACCAGCGGTGGCGAGGCAAGATAGTTGGCCTTGATGTCCGGGCCAATCCGGCCTTCGAAGTTCCGGTTGCCGGACAGGACCGAACAGGAGACGAGGTCACCATCGGCAATGGCCTGCGCCAGCGGCCCTTCGAGCGGGCCTGAGTTACCGATACAGGTGGTGCACCCATAGCCAACGAGGTTGAAGCCGAGGGCATCCAGCTCATCCGACAGGCCAGCCTTGTCGAGATAATCGGTCACGACCTGCGAGCCCGGCGCGAGGGAGGTCTTCACCCAAGGCTTGCGGTTGAGGCCCAGTTCGCGCGCCTTCTTGGCCACGAGGCCGGCGGCGATGAGGACGGATGGGTTGGATGTGTTGGTACAGGACGTGATGGCCGCGATGAACACATCGCCATGCGTGACGGTGTAGTCCTTGCCTTCAACGGCGATTGGCTCAGCAGCATCAGCCGCCTTGTCGAATTCCTTCGCCATGGCCTCGGCAAAGGCGGTGTCGCCTTCCGATAGCAGGACACGGTCCTGCGGACGCTTTGGTCCGGAGATCGACGGCACGACGGCGCCGAGGTCGAGTTCCAGCGTATCAGTGAAGATCGGCTCGACCTGTTCCGGGCGCCAATAGCCTTGCGCCTTGGCATAGGCCTCGACGAGGGCAACACGCTCGGCGTCACGGCCGGTATTGGTGAGGTATTTGACCGTGTCTTCATCAACCGGGAAGAAGCCACAGGTCGCGCCATATTCGGGCGCCATGTTGGAGATCGTTGCCTGATCTTCGAGGGTCAGGTTCGACAGGCCCGGGCCGTAGAATTCGACGAATTTGCCGACGACGCCCTTGGCGCGCAGCATCTGCACGACCGTCAGCACGAGGTCGGTCGCCGTCGCACCTTCGGCCATCTTGCCGTCGAGGCGGAAGCCGATGACTTCCGGGATCAGCATGGAGACTGGCTGGCCAAGCATGGCCGCTTCAGCTTCGATGCCGCCAACACCCCATCCGAGCACGGCGAGGCCGTTGATCATGGTCGTGTGCGAGTCGGTGCCGACGCAGGTGTCAGGATAGGCAACGGTTTCGCCGTCTTCATCCTTCGTCCAGACCGTCTGGCCGAGATATTCGAGGTTTACCTGGTGGCAGATGCCGGTGCCCGGAGGCACAACGCGGAAATTCTTGAACGCCGTGGAGCCCCAGCGCAGGAACTCATACCGTTCCTGGTTGCGCTTGTATTCGATCTCGACGTTCTTCTCGAAGCTGTTTTCGCCGCCAAAGCTGTCGACCATGACCGAGTGGTCAATGACGAGGTCGACCGGAACCTGCGGGTTGATCGCGTCTGCCGCCGCGCCGAGCTTCTGCGCGGCATCGCGCATCGCGGCGAGGTCGACCACGGCCGGAACGCCGGTGAAGTCCTGCATCAGCACGCGGGCCGGGCGATAGGCGATCTCGTGGCTGACACCGCCCTTGTTCTCAAGCCAGGATTTGAAGGCGAGAATGTCTTCCTTGGTGACGGTCTTGCCGTCTTCGTGGCGCAGCATGTTCTCAAGCAGGACCTTGAGAGACGCAGGCAGGCGGGAGACGTCGCCAAGACCGTTTTCTGCGGCTGCGGACAGCGAGAAATACGTGTAGGTCTTGCTACCGACGGTGAGTGTGCGTTTTGACTTGAAGCTGTCGAGGGACGGCATGGAGAGGGAACCTCGCGTCTGGAATTATCGATCTGCGGCGATGAGCCGCCGCGCTGGCCTGTCTCATATAGGCCCTAATGGATTGAGGCAATTGGGACAAAGGGTCTAAACGGGACATATGAGCGCCGGTTCACTTCTTTCCGCAGCCGATATTGGCATGATCCGCGGCGAACGCCTCCTGTTCCGGGGGGTGTCACTGTCCTTGGCACCAGGCGAAGCGATTGTCCTGCGCGGACCTAATGGCGCCGGCAAGACGACCCTGCTGCGTATTCTCGCAGGCCTGACACAGGCCGAGACAGGAATGATTGACCGCAACGCGCCGCATCATTGGGTAGCGCATCGGGACGGATTGAAACCTCATGAAACACCGCGGGAGCATTTGACCCTCTGGGCACGCGCATGGGGAGAGCCTCAAACAGAAATTGAACCTCTCCTGGACAAAATGGGGCTTTCGCGTCCGTCAGATGTGCCCGCCAAGCATCTATCGGCCGGCCAGCGCCGCCGGACCGCCCTCGCCCGCCTGCATTTGGAAAACCGCCCGGTCTGGCTGCTGGATGAACCGCTGACTGCCCTTGATGCGGACGGAAAGGCCCTCTTGCTGGACATGATCTCCGCTCACCGCACCCAAGGCGGAGGACTTATTGCTGCCCTTCATGGCGAGCCTGAGTTTGAAATTGATATGCAGGTGGATATTTGAGCCCCGCGCCAATCCTTTCCGCGTTCCGGCAAGCGCTCGGCGAAGCCTGGGCGGGCGGCGCGGGCGCGCTGCTGCCGGTGGGCTTCTTCGCAGGGGCGGCTGTCCTCGTGCCACTCGGCGTCGGAACGGACCCGGAAACCCTGCGCACGATTGGTCCCGGGATCCTGTGGGTTTCGCTGGCGCTTTCCAGTCTCGTAACATTGGAGCGCATCTTTCAGGCGGACGCCGAAGATGGCTCGCTGGATCTCTGGTTACAGACCAGCGCCCCCGCCGCCTCTATTGCCGCAGCAAAGACATTCGCGCATTGGCTGACCGCAGGTCTGCCTCTCGCCCTGCTCTCCCCTTTCCTGCTCCTGATGTTCCAGGCACAGATTGGCGGCGCACTGCTTAAGAACATGCTGTTCTATGCGATCGGCGGGCTCGCCTTCTATTTCTGGGGCGGCGTGGGGGCTGCGCTTGCTGCGACCGTGCGCCGGGGCGGCCTGTTGATCAGCCTGATCGCCCTGCCCCTTTACGTCCCCACCGCCATCTTTGGCGCGCTCGCCATGGGGAACGGCCCGAGTAGCGCCGCCGCCCCACTATTTCTCGCTGCCTCAACGCTGTTTGCGTTGGCTGTCGCACCATTTGCCATGGGTGCAGCCCTGCGCTTGGCGGCAGACTGAGGGAAGGGTATTCCGAACGCGATGTTTTCCTGGTTCGCCAATCCGCACCGTTTCCTGATGCTGTCCAGCTGGCTCGCGCCCCTGTTCTATGTGACTGCAGCCCTGTTGATTGCATGGGGGTTCTGGCAAGGCCTCTGGATGGTCCCGAAGGATGACTATCAGGGCGGCGACATCATGCGGGTCATGTTCATTCATGTCCCGGCCGCATGGCTTGCGATGGCCAGCTATCTCGGTATGGCCGTGATGAGTTTCGTCTGGTTCATCTGGCGCCATGAAGTCGCAGACATTGCCGCCAAGGCGATTGCGCCGCTGGGCGCAACATGGACAGCGCTCTGCCTTGTCACGGGCGCGATCTGGGGCAAACCGACCTGGGGCACTTGGTGGCAATGGGATGACGCCAGGATGATGTCGGTCCTGTTCATGTTCTTCCTATTCCTAGGCTATATGGCCCTGCGCGCCGCAATGGATACGCGCCAGAAAGCCGCCCGGGCGGGTGCGATCCTCGCCATGGTGGGGGCTTTGAATGTGCCGCTGATCAAATTCTCCGTGGACCTCTTCACTTCCCTGCATCAGGACGCCAGCGTCATCACGGCGGAGGGTCCGAAGATGGCCGCCGTCTATCTCTGGCCATTGCTGATCAGCTCTCTGGGCCACTCGCTACTGTTTGCCGCCCTTGTCATGACGCTGATGCGGGCCGAAATATGGACCAGACGCGCAGCCCAGATTCGGGCTCGCCTGATGACAGGAGACTGATCCATGCTGCCAGACTTTGATTCCAATGCCGCATTCATCTGGGCAAGCTATTCGGTCGGCCTGTTGCTGATCGGCGGGGCAATGGTGTCCGTCATGATGAAGGCCCGCGCCGCGAAAACTCAACTTATCCGCATCGAAGCCCGCATCCGGGACCAGAAGCGCGGATGAAGCGGTGGCTCGCGATTGTCCCGGTCGGCGTCCTCGTCGTATTCGGAGCCATTGCCGCCGGCCAATTGATCAATCCCGAAAAGGGCGATTTCAGGCGCAATTTGCGCAGCGCGCCTGATACGGCATTCCCGACCCTCGATTCCGAACCCCTCACCTTCGCGCCCTCGCCAACCGGCGGGGCCATTGCCGTGAACCTGTTCGCCAGCTGGTGTGCGCCCTGCGAAGCGGAACACAAATATATTTCAGAGCTGTCAGCCGCCCATCCGGGGCAGGTCTTTGGCGTCCTCTACAAGGACAAGCTGGAGGATGGCCTCGCCTTCCTCGACCGGCTTGGCAATCCGTATACGCGAATCGCACTCGATCCGGACGGTCAGGGAGGGCTCGATTTCGGCCTGACCGGTGTGCCGGAAACATTCGTTATCTCAGCTGACGGTGAGATCATTGACCATGTTCAGGGCCCCCTGAACGAAAATTCGGTCAAAAAAATAGGCGAGGCGCTGAAAAGCGCCCCGCCGAATTAGATCCGTCTCCGGAACCTTACTTTTTCGTCGACTTGCGAGCCTTGCGGGCTGGAGCCTTCTTCGCAGGCTTGGTTGTCGTAGCCGCTTTGGCCTTAGGGGCCGCCTTGGCTTTGGCTTTAGGCGCAGCTTTCTTGGCCGGGGCCTTCTTCACAGCTGGCTTCGGTGCTGCTTTGGCAGCCGGAGCTTTCTTGGCAGCTGGTTTTTTCGCAGCCGGCTTGCGGGCCGGAGCTTTCTTGACGGCCGGCTTGGCAGCGGCTTTGGCGGCAGGAGCCGGAGCAGCTGGCTTCGGAGCAGGCGCTTCGACCTTGTCAGCTTCAGCAACCATGTCCTTCAGGCCGGACACGAGCGCAGCCTGCTTGGTTTTCGGCAGGGCTTCGAAGATGGCAGCGTCAGCCTTTTCGACAGCCGGAAGAGCTTTCTCGTAAGCTTTCTTGCCTTTGGACATCAGCGAAACGACCTTGGCGCGCTTGTCCGTCTTGGAGGCAACGCGCTTGATCAGGCCGGCCTTCTCCATACGGGCGACCATGTCAGCGAGCGTCGAGCGGTCGATGCCGGTTGCGTTGACCAGGTCAGACTGGCTCACGCCATCATTGCCGGACAGAGCGGCCAGGACAGAGAACTGACGCAGCGTGATGCCGGCAGAGGTGAGCGCGGAAGCGGATTCATTGGCCGCGAGTTGCTGGGCACGGTGCAGCAGGTGGCTCGGCGAAGTTTTGAGATTGTAAGTCATGATGAAGTGTATCTTTCTGTGTTCATTTAGGCGTTGGGCGCGATGGATAATCCGGTTAGTGGTCTGTTAAGTATAGGACCCGTGTGCGGATCAACATTTACCCAAATACGAGCAAGAGGCTTAAGGTTCGATGACGGATGAATTATCAAATGGTTTCTTTTCTCAAGATTTCAAACTGAAAATACCCGATGGCGACGACCGAATACGCCGTGTTTGCTCACATTGCCAGTTCGTAGACTACATAAATCCGAAAATTATTGCAGCTACGGTTGCGACAAAAGGTGACAAAATCCTGCTTTGCAAGCGCGCAATTGATCCGCGTAAGGGATTCTGGACCCTTCCCGCAGGGTTCATGGAGGAAGGGGAGACCGTCGAAGAAGCGGCTCGGCGCGAGGCGCAGGAAGAGGCAAATGCCGAAATCCGCATCGGTCAGGTACTCGCAATCTATTCAGTTCCCCGTATTGCACAGGTCCATGTCATGTTCCGGGCAGAGCTTGTGTCGGATATTTCAGCCGGTCCGGAAAGCGAGGAAGTCGGCCTGTTTGACTGGAAGGACATACCGTGGGCGAATCTTGCTTTCCCGACGGTCGTGTGGGCGCTGACCCATTTTGCCGGCGTTCGCCACAAGGCCGGCTTCCCGCCCTTTTCCAATCCGCCCGGCACCGAACACCTGACGCGCTAGGCTTCAGGCGTTTCAGCCTCAGGCTTGCGCATGTGCTTCAGCGTATACGGCGTATTGGCCAGCGCGAAGACAATCCCGATGACAATGTTCCCAAGCTTCCAGTTCGCCCAAGTCGCTTCGGAGAAGTTGCGCCACAGGTATTCGTTCCACGCGGCCATGGCGACAAAGTAGAGCCCCCACCGGATGGCCAACGTTCTCCAGGCGTGATCCGGAAGATCGAAGAGCGTGTGAAACAACATCTTCCAGATGTTCCGGCCCACTGCGAGCCCCCCAAAGATCACACTCGCATACAGCAGATTGATGATGGTCGGCTTGATGAACAGGAAAAGCTTCGACTGAAGCAGGATCCCCGCAGTTCCGAACGCGCCGATCAGGGCGGAGGACACAATCAGAAAAGGCGGGATTCTCTCGCCGCGGATCAGTTTCTGGATAATCACGTATGCGGTGAAGATAATGAGCGCGCCCGTCGCCCAGTAGAGCGCGGTGTCTTTCGTGAAGAGCCCCTCCCCTTCCGGAAACCGCAGCATCACATTATAGATGCCGATAAAGGCAAGCGTTGGCCCGATCTCGGTCCAGATGCTCCCGGCTTTGGCCGTTGCATCGCTGAGCTCAGCCGAGCCTTCCGTGTCCTGTGTCTCTGTCATCACTTCTCTACGCATTGTTGCCGCTTATGGATTAGTCCCAAGCTGTAGCGCCTCTCAGACTATAGTCGACCTAACAAATCACGAATGGGCCTGTATTGTTTTGAAACAGGTCACGCACCAATTTGCATCGACAGGAGTCCGGCCGCCAGCAGGCCGGCTGCACATATTCGTCTGTACCCGAATCCCTCCTTCAGGAAAATTGCGCCGAGCGCCGCCGCAAATACAACTGAGGTTTCTCTCAAGGCGGTCACGATCACCGCATCCGTCAGCGTGTAGGCATAGATTGCCAGGGCATAGGAGAATGTACCGAGGATTCCGCCGGCAAGCCCTCCCTTCCATTGTTTTGCGACAGCTGCGCGTATGCGCCCGCGGCGCTGGATCAGTGTAACGACCGTGACGCCGATCCAGTCCAGCAGGAACAACCAGACAACAAACGTCATGGGGTTGGGCATGGCCCGTGCAGCACGTGTGTCGGCCACCGCGTAGAGGCCGACGCCAAGCGCCGTCAGCACCGCCCAGATCAGCGCCTGCCGATCGAGCCGCCGCGTGCGGGCCGTTTTCCCGGTCGGCAGGGCAAAGAGGATGATCGCGAAACTGGCCACGCCCAGCCCGGCCATTTGCAGAACCGTCAGATGCTCCTGCAGGACAATGAGCGCAAAGCACGCCGTCGCCAGGGGCGCCAGGCCCCGCATGACTGGAAAGACCAGTGACAGGTCTCCACGATGCAGGGACCGCACAAGGCAGAACTGGTAGACCCAATGCACCATGACGGAGACAAGGATGAGCGGCCAGGTCTCGCGGGGCGGCGTGGGAACAAAGGGCGCGAAGGGCAGCACGCTGAGCCCCATCACGAGCGCCACGGCCATGCGCGCCGTCAGCACGTCCCCGCCCCGCTTCACGAACATGTTGGTAGCAGCAACCGTTACTGCGGACAAAAGGCACAGAACCACAGGCAGGAGCGTCATCGTCATCGCGGCGACCTATGCACGACTCGCTGACGCGTGGGAAGGATTTGACTCTTGCCCGGTTGAGGGTCTGACTCGCCTCAAACAAGAAACTCCGGAGGAAACCCATCATGACGCACGATCTGGTCTTGCGCGGCGGAACGATCATAGACGGCACAGGCGGCGAAAGCTTCGAGGGTGATGTCGCTGTTTCGAATGGGATGATCACGGAAATTGGCAACGTCGCGGGCCGGGGCATTGAAGAAATCGACGCCCGCGGACAAATCGTGACGCCCGGCTTTGTGGACATTCATACGCATTATGATGGCCAGGCGACCTGGACCGGCTCGATCAGCCCGTCATCCCTGCACGGCGTCACAACGGTGGTTATGGGCAATTGCGGCGTCGGCTTCGCACCCTGCAAGCCGGAAGACCATGATCGGCTAATCCGTCTGATGGAAGGCGTGGAGGATATCCCCTTCCCCGTCCTCGCCGAAGGCCTTCCCTGGAATTGGGAGAGCTTTCCCGATTATCTCGACAGCCTCTCAAATGGACAATTTGATGCTGACATCTGCGCCCAGCTGCCCCACGCCGCGCTGCGCGTCTATGTCATGGGAGAGCGCGGCGCCAACCGGGAGCCTGCTACGGAGGAGGACATTCGCCAGATGCGAGCCCTGGCAACCGAGGCGATCCTTGCAGGCGCCATCGGGTTTTCGACCTCCCGCACACTTAACCATCGCACAAGCGATGGTCAGCCGACGCCTACTCTCACCGCCAGTGAATCGGAACTGACCGGCATCGCTCAGGGCGTGGCAGACGCCGGGCGCGGTGTCCTGCAATTCGTGTCCGATTTTGACGATCCCGAGAAGGAGGCCGCCATGCTGCGCCGGATTGTCGAAGCAAGCGGGCGCCCCTTGTCAGTCTCTCTGGCTCAGGCAGATGTTGCCCCGGATGGCTGGCGGCGCCTGCTGGGCGCCATCGAACAAGCCGTCGAGGACGGCCTGCCGATGCGTGCACAGGTCGCGCCGCGTCCTGTGGGGGTTCTGCTGGGGTTCGAACTGACGCTGAATCCGTTCAGCGCGTATCCGGTTTACCGGGAAATCGCTGGCCTGCCTTTTGACGAACGCATCAAGCGGCTTCGCACAGAGGATTTCCGCAAACGATTGCTGGCCGACGCGCCGGACACAGATAATCCGTTCCTGAAAGTCATGCTGCGCAGCTTTGGCAAAATCTTCCAGCTCGACGACCCGGTGAATTACGAGCCCACCCCCGACCGTACCCTGGAAGCCATTGCGGCCCGCCGCGGTGTATCACCAGAAGAAGCCGCCCTCGACCTGATGCTGGAGCGCGACGGCCACGGCATGCTCTACCTGCCCTTCCTGAACTATTCCGGCGGCTCGCTCGATCCGTCCTATGAGATGATGCTCAGCCCGGCGACGCTGCCCGGCCTGTCGGATGGCGGCGCGCATGTCGGCATGATCTGTGATGGATCTTTTACCACCACGATGCTGACCCATTGGGTCCGCGACCGGACACGGGGGCCGCGCATTCCCATTGAGCACATCGTGCACCGTCAGGCCCGCGCGACCGCCCAATGGATTGGCCTGAATGATCGCGGCCTGATCGCACCGGGCTATCGGGCCGATTTGAATGTGATCGATCTCGCCAATCTTAAACTCCACTTGCCCCAAGTGGATTATGACCTGCCTGCTGGCGGCCGGCGCCTGATGCAACATGCCTCAGGCTATACGGCGACCATCCTCAACGGACAGATTACGCACCGAGACGGAGATCCCACGGGCGCAAGACCGGGCCGCCTCCTCCGAGGGGCAAGGGAACCCCAATCGGCAGCCATCGCCGCCGAATAGTCAGTCTTTAAGTCCGACCAATGCCGTCGAGAAGGCTTCCGCGCTGAAGGGGCGGAGGTCTTCTGCCTTCTCGCCAATACCGATGAAGTGAATTGGCAAATCATACGCCTCGGCGATGGCCACCAGCACACCGCCCTTGGCCGTGCCGTCGAGTTTGGTCATCACGAGGCCTGTCACTCCGGCCGTGTTTCGGAACGCCTCGACCTGTGACAGCGCGTTCTGGCCAACGGTAGCGTCCAGAACGAGAATAACATCATGCGGTGCAGTCGGGTCCAGCTTGCGCACGACACGGACGACTTTTTCAAGCTCGGCCATCAATTCAGCCTTGTTCTGCAGGCGTCCAGCCGTGTCTACCAGCACCAGATCGAGATCGTCCGCCTTCGCCTGTTCCATCGCCTCGTAAACAAGGCCTGCCGCATCGGCACCCGTAGGCTTTGACATGACCGGTATACCGGCCCGCTCGCCCCAGACCATAAGTTGCTCAATCGCCGCCGCCCGGAATGTATCGCCGGCCACGAGCAGCGCTTTCGCCCCCTGCTCTGTCAGCTTGGAAGCAATCTTGCCGATTGTCGTCGTCTTGCCGGAGCCGTTAACCCCGACGAACAGAATAATGCGCGGACGCGGGCCTTCGGAGAAGTCCACGATCTTTTCGCGAGGCTTCAGAATGTCGGTGATTTCATCCGCCAGCGCCTGTCGGATTTCGTCTTCGCTGATTTCCTTGTCGAACCGTTCCTTGGCGAGATTGCCCGTCACGCGCATCGCAACTTTTGCGCCGAGGTCGGACGTAATCAACAAGTCTTCCAGTTCTTCCAGCGTCTCATCATTGAGCTTGCGGCGCCCGAAGACAGAAAGCCCTGACGTCAGCCGCGCAGATGACCGGGAAAGGCCAGACCCGAGTTTCGCGACAAAGCCCGGATCGTTCGCTTCGGCTTCCATGGCCGCACGTGCGGCCGCTTCCCGCTCGGCCCGCAAGCGTTCGCCCTCGCGCCGGTCTTCGAGCAATTTGAGTTCTGCAGCCGCCTTGGCCTGCGCCGCTTCGCGTTCTTCTTTGGCCTTGCGCGCGCGATCAGCTTCTTCAGCGAGACGCGCAGCCTCAGCATCGTCAGCGCGGGCTTGCGCGGCGGCGCGCGCCTCTTCTGCCTTGCGGGCCTCCTCGTCGAGGCGCTTCGCCTCTGCGGCGGCTGCCTCGGCCTCGCGCGCCTGTCGCTCTTCCCAGGCCTTGTTGGCTTCAGCGACCTTGCGTTCGATCTCTTCCTGTTCGGCAATCTTGCGCGCAGCTTCAGCTTCCTGGGCCGCCAGCTCATCCTCAGACAGCTCCGGCGAGTCCATTGCGGCGCCAGCCTCTTTCAGCTCTTCTTCTTTTTTCTTTTTTCCGAACCAAAGGATCATGCGGTCAGCGCTCCGATCAGCTGTTTTCCATCCTGCCGGACTATACGGGCGCGCACCGGGCGTCCAGCATCGCCCGGATCACTCTCAAACTGCACCGGCGTGAAGTCCGGCAGACGCGCGGAGTTCCCGCGCTCGACCAGCGCTTCAACGGTCTGGCCGTCATATTTCCTGAGATGCCGCTCCAAAGCCGCCGCCCCGACGTCTCTCAGACGCGCGGCGCGCGCTTTCACCACGGCCTTATTGAGTTGCGGCATGCGGGCAGCCGGGGTGCCGGGACGGGGCGAATACGGGAAGACGTGCAGGAAGGACAAGCCGCAGTCTTCCACGAGCCGGGCCGAATTCTCGAAATGGGCTTCGGTCTCTGTCGGGAAACCGGCAATAATGTCCGCGCCGAGGGCGATGTCAGGCCGAACCGCGCGGAGACGATCTGTCAGCGCAATGGCGTCATCGCGCGAATGCCGCCGCTTCATGCGCTTCAGGATCAAATCGTCTCCGTGCTGAAGGGAAAGATGCATGAAGGGCGCGAGGCGCGCCTCGGCCATCGTCTCCATCAAGGCATCATCTATCTCGATGGCGTCGATGGAGGAAATGCGCAGCTGTTTCAACTTCGGCACCAGTTTCAGGATGCGCTGGACCAGATTGCCGAGTTGCGGCGCGCCCGGCAGGTCAGCGCCCCAGCTTGTGAGGTCCACGCCCGTCAGGACAACTTCATAATGGCCGGTCTCGACGAGCCGCCGGACCTGACTGACCACCTCCCCTGCCGGCACAGATCGGGAATTGCCGCGGCCATACGGAATGATGCAGAAAGTGCAGCGATGGTCACATCCATTCTGGACCTGGACATAAGCGCGGGCTCGACCTTCCATGCCATCAATCAGGTGTGCAGCGGTTTCCCGCACTGACATGATGTCATTCACGCGGACCTTTTCGTGCCCGCCCAGCAATTCGGCTGGCCGCCAGGTTTCCGCCTGCATCTTTTCATGATTGCCGATGACGCGCGTGACTTCCGGCATCTTTGCGAACATGTCCGGATCGATCTGCGCCGCACAACCCGTCACGAGGATCGGCGCGTCCGGATTGTCTTTCGCCGCCCGCCGGATGGTCTGGCGCGCACTGCGAACGGCCTCGGACGTGACCGCACACGTATTGATGATCACCGCATCATTCAGGCCAGCATCGGTGGCATGGCCCCGCATCACCTCGGATTCATAGGTGTTCAGGCGGCATCCGAGCGTGATCAGCTGCGGGCTGGAAGGGGATTTGGTCTCAGTCATCGCGATGTGTTGCAGCGGACATCGCGCCGCCAGCCCCGCAAATCAAGGGATCTGTGCAGGATGAACCCTTTGCCCGGCTCAGATCTCGGTCTCGAATTCCAGCTCCACAGGTCCAGTCATGTAGACCCGGTCATCGAATTCCTGCCAGTCGATGATCAGCGTGCCACCATCGAGAATGAGGTTGGCGCGGCGGTCGGTGAGCTTTGCCCGTGCTGCGCAAACCAATGCCGCGCACGCGCCGGTGCCACACGCCTTGGTCAGGCCTGCCCCGCGCTCCCAGACGCGAAGACGAATGTTCTGACGGTCAAGTACCTGCGCGAACCCGACATTCACCCCTTCAGGAAAGGTCGGGTGCCATTCAACGAGCGGCCCGATGGCCGGAATGTCGTAATCGTCGATATTCTCCACGAAAAACACGGCGTGCGGATTGCCCATCGAGACCACTGCCGGACGGGAGAGCCAGGGATTGTCGATCGGTCCGACTTTCACATCAACGCCGCGGACGTCCATTTTCTCGGAAAGCGGAATGTCCTCCCATCCCATCAGGGGCGAGCCCATATCCACGGTGATCTGGCCATCTTCGGCGGCGAACGCCTTCAGCACATCTGCCTCGGTCTGGATCGAGACCTGGACCTTGCCGGTTTCGGCCAGTAACAGCTTGCCGACACAGCGCGACGCGTTCCCGCACGCGGACACTTCGCTGCCATCGGCGTTCCAGATGCGCATGAACACGTCCCGCGCCACGTCACGCTCAAGCGCTATGATCTGGTCGGCTTTCAAATCCTCGGCGATCTGGCGCACCTGCTCGGTGCTCGGCACGAACGAGGTCGACCGGGCATCAAAAATGGCAAACGCGTTGCCGGCCCCATTCATTTTCCAGACTTTCATTCGCTTGCCCTTAGATGGTTTCCCGCGTCCAGAAAAGCGGAACTTCGTCTGTTGCCCGGCCCATTACCTGGCATGTCACTTGGGAAGCCCGAAGGACACGATCCATCCCGCCACCTGAATCACCAGAGCCGTGATCAACGCGCCGCCGACGAGAGGATGTGAAACAAAAATAGCAAGGGCTACAGCGCCAAGACAGGCATAGTCGACCATGTCACTCGACATCAGCCACCCCTCGGGCTGCCTGTGTCGCCTTACGTCAAAGAGCGTGACGGTTCGCCAGATACGCCCCATATCGGGCGGGCCGAAGGCTTCCTGCAGCTTCTTGGGATCACGGATGCCGGTCATCTCTGCAAGATCACCGACGGTGGCTTCGCCCAGCGCCACATTGCGCTTGCGCGCCGACGTGCCAATCAGGCTGACAATTGCCGACAACACCACCGCGATCGCGATGGCGAACAGGGTGAAATCGTCAAAAGGCCCATATCCGCTCATGCGGGCTTATATAGGTGCTGACCTTGCCTGCCGAAAGCGCTCGCTTCAGACCGTCGGAACTGTTCCTCCATCAATAATGTATTCCGCGCCAGTGATCGCGCCGGCACGTGAGGAGGACAGGAAGATTACCAGGTCAGCGACTTCCTCCGGTTTCGACGGTCGCCCGAGAGGTATCCCGCCCAGCGACTGCATGAGCTTGCCTTCGGCTTCCGCATAATTACTGCCATCTGCGCGGGCGATCCGATTGACCAGATCAACCGCAGCTTCCGTCTCTATCCAGCCCGGCGAAACCCGCATGACGCGAATTCCCTTCGGCCCAACTTCCTTGGACAGGCTCTTGCTGTAGGCAGACAATGCCGCCTTGGCGGAGGCATAAGCGGTCGTTGCGTCCGGCAAAGGCATCAGGCGCTGGATCGAACTAATGTGAATGATTGTACCAGACCCCTGTGCGATCATCCCCGGCAGAAGCGCACGGTCCAGCCGCACCGCCGGCATTAAATTGCGGTCCAGCTCGCGCTGCCATGTTACATCGTCCAATACCGCAAACCCGCCGGACGGTGCGTCCGATCCGCCAACCACATGCACAATGACGTCAACGCCGCCCAGGAGCGCAATCACCTCGTGGGCAAGCTGCGCGCATCCTTCAGCAGTGTTCAGATCAGCCGCTACGAACTGCACGCCCACCGGCAATTCTTGTGGTTGGCTGCGCGCGGTTGTCAGGATGTTGGCGCCCTGCTCTGCGAATGAATCCACAACCGCGCGGCCGACCCCTTTTGTCCCACCCGTGACCAGGACACGACGACCAGTCAGACCCAGATCCCAACTCATGGCCGGATCTCAAGTGACGCGATGCGGTCATCGGCAAGCGTGAAGAAATAGCGCAACTGCACAGGGCTTCCGGGAAAGCTGCCTTCGACATTTCCAGTCACGACATATCGCTGGCCGTCCTGCTCGGCTTCCAGCGGGGTCACCTGATAGGACGTTGCCGCCTTGGCTTCCTGCTTCCACGCCTGAATGGCCGCGAGACCTTTATGGGTCCTGCTTTCGTCAATCACGACTGCGTCTGTGGCAAACAAGTCTGCCATCCCGGCAGTATCGTTTGACGACTCAGTCTCGAAATAACGACGGATCGGTTGGGGAAGTTCGATAGCCATAGGCACCTCCTGATAGTAGCCCGGAATGGACTGTCTTGCGGGAATGCCGATATCGATCTAACCAGAACAAATGACAAGTACGGATAAAAAAGTAGGGTACTTACCTAAAAGTATGCGCCCTGAGTACACACCGCAAACGGCCGCGCATGACGTGGAAGCCGCTTTTCAGATACTGGAAGGCCGGTGGAAAATGATCATCCTGTTTCATCTCTTCGGCGAACGCCTGATGCGGTTTTCGGATCTTGAGCGCGCCATTCCGGCCATTTCCCAAAAGATGCTGATCCAGCAGCTGCGCAAGCTGGAAGCCGACGGTGTCATACGCCGCATTGTCCATCACCAGGTGCCGCCGAAAGTGGAATATGGCCTCACCGACTGGGGCGAAAAGCTCTGCCCGGCGCTCGATGCACTTCTGCTGTGGGCCGAGCAGAAACCGCCAGAGACGCCGTAACCTAACGCTTGCGCGGAATAGCGGCCCAATAGTCGAAGTCGAGCAGAACGCCGTCGGCATACTTTTCATCTTCGCCCTTGTAGGCGAAGGCACCGGGGTCCTGGTCCTTCACCGCCACGAGGCGCAGGCGTAGCGCGCCAACCTTGTCGGACAGTTCCGCCGTCTCCAGCACTTCGCTCCACGCATAGATCGTGTCACCCGCAAACAGCGGGCTGACATGGCTGCCGGCATTGATGGCCAGCATGTGCCCTGCATTGGCGAGGCCGTTAAAGGACAGTGACCGCGCAATGGATATCACCACGCCGCCATAGATCAGGCGCTTGCCGAACCGGCTCGATTTCTGGCCATGCGCATCGAAATGGACCTTGGCGGTGTTCTGGTAGAGGCGTGTCGCAATCTGGTGCTCGGCCTCTTCCACGGTCATGCCATCGACATGATTGATCTTCTCGCCCACTGCATAATCTTCGAACATGTATTCGCTGCCGGCGAGGGATGTGTCCCAAGTCTCCATGGAGGCAAACCCGGACAATTCGGCCCCGGGCACACTCTTCGGCAGGTCGGGGATCACCACGTCGGGCGCCGGCGCGCTGGCCTCCCGCTTGTTGACCATGACCCAGCGCACAAAGGACATGACCTCTTCGCCGCGCTGGTTGCTGCCGCGTGTGCGTACCCAGACGACGCCGGTCTTGCCATTCGAATTCTCTTTCACACCAATCACTTCGGAAACGGTGTTCAGCGTATCGCCCGGCAGGACGGGTTGGGAGAAGCGGCCATCGGCATAGCCAAGGTTCGCAACTGCGTTCAAGGACACATCCGGCACGGACTTGCCGAACACGACATGGAAAGCGTGCAGCGGATCAATCGTGAGGCCCGGATAGCCGGCCAACTTCGCGAATTCAGATGAGGAATACTGGACAAACCGGCCGCCCGTCAGCGCCCGATAGAGGGCGATATCGCCTTCAGTCAGCGTCTGGGGCGTCGCATGCACGAGGGGCATGCCCACGAAAAAATCTTCGAAGAAATGGCCGGGATTGGATTTCGATGTGCTGGTCATGCGCCCCTCAAGTGGAAAAGGGGCAAGACTTCCCGGCGTCAGGCCTGGATTTGCCCCATATACAGATCAGCCAGCACCTGACCGCCAGTAGGCGAGGAAATCAAGGCGGGTGAGACGAAGGGCAGCAGGAAGAGCGCAATGATAGCGGTCCCAAGCAGGCCGGCCATCATTTGCTGTTCACGATTGTCCGCAAAGTCTTCCAGCATACGGGGACCGGCCAGCATATAGGACACACCAAAGGTGCAGAATGCGGAAAAGGCGATCAACAGCGCCGCAAGGGTCATGAACACGATCATGCCGCCTGTCTTGCCATGCAGATATTGAATCTTCGCGTGGGAGATCGATGAAATTTCATCGATCTCCCCGCAATATCAGCTGTGTAATGCTATTTCAGCTCGAGCAGTTTCTCGATCGGACGACCCAGAACGGCCTTCTTGCCGACGATGCCGATGGGGCGCTGGATGATCTTTGGATTGGCGGCCATCGCCTGGAAGATCTCGTCATCTGTCGAAGACGCATCGATGCCGAATTCGGCAGCATTCTTCTCGCGCAGAAACTCACGCGGCGAACTGGCCCCCATCTTTTTCGCGATGTCCTTTAACTCATCCAGGCTGAGATGTTCAGAGGCATTCATGTATTTTCGGACCTCCGGCTCAATGCCGTTCTCCTGCAACAGGGCGAGCCCCTTGCGCGACGTGCTGCAGCCGGAATGGTGAAGAAGTGTGTAGGTCATGCGTATTCCTGAATGTGTCGGTTTACCGTGTGAATGCCCGAAAGCATTAGGGTCAGCTCTCAAACGCGCGGATTGCTTCATCCATGGCGACGGTCCGGCGGGCTTCGTCCAGATGGAGCAATTCGGTCATCTTGCCGTTCACCTTCAGCACGCCCTTGCCGGCGTTTTCCGGGTCGGCAAACGCCTCGATCACGGCCTGCGCATGTTCCACATCATGCGGACTCGGCGCGAAGACGCGATTGGCCGTATCGAGCTGTGACGGATGGATCAGCGTCTTGCCGTCAAAGCCGAGGTCCCGTCCCTGCTCGCACTCATCGATCAGGCCCTGCTCGTTCTTGATGTCATTGTAGACGCCATCAATCGCAACGATGTTATAGGCGCGCGCCGCAGCCATGCTCATGCCCAGAGCGGTCTGGAAAGCCAGCCGGTCCGGCGTCATCCGGGCCCGGTATTCCTTGGCGAGGTCGTTTGTCCCCATCACACACGTCGTCATGCGGGTGCGGCCAACGGCTTCGGCAATATCCTGGATGTTCAGGATCGCCTTGGGCATCTCGATCATCACCCACAGTCCCATCTCGGCCGGGGCGCCGGCGCGACTCATCGCGTCGTCGAGACGATCAATGTCACTGCCATCAATCACTTTGGGCGCAAGCAGGGCATGTGCTCCGGCTTCCACGGCCATCTTCAAATCCGCCTGGCCCCATTCGGTATCCAGCCCGTTCATCCGGACCACGATTTCACGGTGGCCATAGCCCCCTGCGCTCACTGCGGCCCGGATTGTGTCACGCGCGGTTTCCTTGGCCTCTGGTGCCACGGCGTCTTCCAGATCCATGATGACCGTATCGGCGGGCAGCGTCTTCGCCTTTTCCAGGGCGCGCTCATTGGCGCCGGGCATGTAGAGGCAGGATCGGCGGGGACGGTGGACGTGGGACATATGTGACAACTCCTTGACCTGAACTGTCCATTTGATGCGTGAGTGCGAGCCGAATACTCGTCCCACACTGCACCGAGATGGATCAATGATGTTTCGCCTGCTCTTACTGGCTCAAATCTTCCTGTTTTGCGAGCCTGCCTTTGCGAAACCCATTACGCTGATCGAGTTTCGCGACGAATTCCTCATACGCGAATTCCAGTCCGTCAAAATCGGGTACATCGACACGCATCCCACAATGTCCGCAGCGGTGGACAAACAGGGGTTCGAGGCCGTGCTGCGGGAATGTTCCCAGATTGACGGCACCTGCCAGGCGGCCCGCTTCACGGCCTGCCGGGACCTGCCCGGCTATTCGCGGCTGGAAACGCTGGAACTCGCCAACCAGATGAATGAAGGCTTCAACCCCGGAACCGCCTACGCGAAAAAGGGTCGCTCTCCGAGCGGGATATGCGTGAGGTTCCATGTCTCCTTTCGGGGAGAGGAGGATTTCGGCCTCAGGCAAATCTTTGAATGGCAGCAGGCGCTGGAGGATTTCATCGTCTCCGTTGACAGCGACCTGACCAGCCGTATTGCCGACGATGTGCGGGCCCTGGTTCAGCCCTAGCGCTTGTCGGCCAGTTCGGTTTGTGCGAGCCAACACCGATGAACGACACAACACCTGACAGCTGGCCAGTGGCCGGACATACCGACAGCGGCTTTGAATCCGTTCGCCGCGTCTTCGAACAAAACTTCGAGCATGGCGAGGAGCTTGGCGCGGGATTCGCCGTCATCAAGGATGGCCAAACCGTCGTGAACCTCGTCGGTGGCTGGGCTGATCGGAAAAAGGAGGCCCCCTGGTCGGACACCACCCTCGTGCCGGTCTATTCGACCACCAAAGGTATCGCAGCCATTGTCCTGGCCCATCTGGTGGAGCGCCTGCCCGGCGGTTTCGAAACGCCCGTGGCCGATGTCTGGCCCGAATTTGCAGCCAATGGAAAAGGCGCGGTCACCATTGCCGAAGTTGCGAGTCATCAGGCCGGCCTGCCCGGCTTTCCCGAAGAGATTGACCCTGAGCTCTGGCTCGACCCGCCCGCCTGCGCCGCCGCGCTGGCGGACCTCGCCCCCATGTGGCCGCCTGGCAGCGCGCATGGCTACCATCCCCTCAGCTGGGGCTATCTGGTCGGCGAGATCGCACGGCGCATCAGCGGCGAAACGCTCGGCACCACGCTGAAATCCCTGTTTCCGCACGTCGACTTCATGATCGGCACCCCGGCCAGCGAGCATGATCGCTGCGCCGATATCCAGCGTCCGCGCAACCTCGCAGACCTCGGTGAAATCACCCCTCCGAGGCGGGCAGCATTCGTCAGCAAATGGTCCGCCCCGAACCGGGGAGGCGCGATCTGGCGCGAGATCGAAATCCCCTCGGCAAATGGCCACGGCACAGCCCTGTCGGTCGCCCAGATCTATGAGACCTATACGCAGGGTGGCGCAGGCATCATGGGGGAAACAATTTTCGACGCCCTGACCACCGCCCGCACACATGGGCCGGATCTCGTCCTGCCCATGATCACCAGTTTCGGCGCGGGCATCATGCACAACACACATGGCCTGTTCGGACCTGAGCCCACGACACTCGGCCATTCCGGCTGGGGCGGGTCCATGGCAATCGCCGACCAGCGACATGGCCTGACCTGCGCCTATGTCATGAACAAGCAGTCCAACATCCTTGTCGGGGATCCACGGGCGGTGCGGCTGGTCGAAGCCGTTTATGACTGCCTCTGATCCATGTTCGATCATATTGACTGGATAGCTTTCCTGATCGCCATGGCGGCGGTCGAACTGACACCGGGCCCAAATATGGGATGGCTGGCAGCCCTGTCGGCCCAATACGGGCGCGCGGCCGGCTTGCGAGCCGTCGTGGGGATTACGCTGGGTCTGACGGTCCAGCTGCTTGCAGCGGCCACAGGGCTCTCCACACTGCTTGCCGAACTGCCGGTGCTTTACGAAGCGCTGCGCTGGGCGGGGGTGGCCTTCATGATCTATCTCGCCTTCGAGGCCTGGCGCGATACGGGATCCGTCTCACCGCTCAATCGCAACCGGGCGGCTGGTTTCTGGCGCGGACTGGTCGCCAATCTGCTGAATCCCAAGGCGCTCGTATTCTATCTCGTTGTTGTCGGGCAATTCGCGAGTGACCATGCCGGCCCAATCTGGGTGCAGATTGTTGCACTCGGCGTCATCCATCTCGCCTTGGCGACAACCATTCACACGACCATCGTGATGGCGGGGGACCGGTTCGGACAAAAACTGGAAGCCTACCGCACGGCGCCTGTCGTGCGCGCAACTTTCGCGCTCATGCTGTTCGGAATTGCCATCTGGATGGGCATTTCGACCGGCCAGCCGGCGACCTGATTGGCATGCGCCTTGCGAGGGCATGTGTGGAGGCAACTCCAATCATGCAAAATTCCCTCATGCTCCGGTGTCCCAACAGACCGGAGCATTTTTTTCAGCTGACTCGTGCCGCGCGGGCCAGACGCCGGGCCTTGGCGTCGCCCATGACACTGTCGGCGGTAAAGATCGCCAGCGCCGTCCAGATGAAGCCAAAAGCTGCCGCATGGGTCCAGCCGAACGGTTCCCGGAAGATCAGGACCGCGATGAGGAACTGAATCGTCGGCCCGATATATTGCATCATGCCGACCGTCGAGAGCTTCAACCGCCGCGCGGACAAGGCAAACAGGATCAACGGGATCGAGGTGATCGGTCCGGCCGCCATCAGCAGTGCGATATCCCATCCTCCCTCTCCGAAGACATGGGCTTCAGGCTGCCGCGACACCCAGACGAGCCAGACCAGAGCCAGCGGCGCAAGCAGCAGCACTTCCATCAGGAAGCCGGCCCGGCTGTCGATCGCGACCTGTTTCCGGATCAGGGAATAGACCGCAAACGTCATGCACAGGAAGAGCGCCACCCAGGGGATGTGGCCAAAGGCGATTGTCATGATGCCGACGCCGATCGTGGCGATGCCGACCGCAATCCATTGAGCCAGCCGCAACCGCTCCGAGAAGAAGATCATGCCGAACAGGACGTTGACCAGCGGGTTGATGTAATAGCCCAGCGAGGCCTCAACGGTCCGGTCTGCGTTGACGGCCCAGATATAACAGCCCCAGTTCGCGCCGATCAGCGCCCCTGACACACCGAGCCATTTCAGCTTGTCCCATTTCAATGCGGTACGCACATCGCGCCAGTTCGCCGCCAATGCGATGAAGATCAGCGCCGTAGGAATGGACCAGACCACGCGATGCGCCAGAAGATCCGGCGCGCTGATATGCTTCATCAGCCGGATGTAGAGCGGCAAGCTCCCCCAGATGAAATAGGCTCCCAGGCCCGCAAAGAATCCCAAGCGTGTTTCAGTGTTCATGACACCGGCCTCTAGCAGGGCGGGAAGGCGCTAGCCACCCGATTCAGACTGTCGCCTAGCGCACCTGGCGTAGCAGGCAGGAGACGGCAAGACCGGTTGCGCCGGAAGACGAAAGATTATGACCGGCTGGCCAGTCTCGGCGTCAGATCTAGCGCCCCCTGACAGATAGTTCAGCTCGTAACGACCGGCTTTTTCTCTGGCTTCAGGACGCCGCGATTGAGGAGCTCCTCGGCAATCTGGATCGCGTTCAGGGCCGCGCCCTTGCGGAGATTGTCGGAGACGCACCAGAAGGCGATACCGTTCTCAACCGTCGGGTCCTTGCGGACGCGGGAGATATAGGTCGCCCACTCACCGACACATTCCTTCGGCGTGATGTAGAGCTCGTCTTCCGGATCATCGACCAGCATGATGCCGGGGCTCTCGCGCAGGATTTCCTTGGCCTTCTTGGCGCTGAGGGGACCTGCGAGTTCGACATTCACCGCTTCGGAGTGGCCAACAAAGACCGGCACACGCACACAGGTGGCGACCAGTTCAATGGACGGATCGAGGATCTTCTTGGTCTCGACGCGCATCTTCCATTCTTCCTTGGTGAAGCCATCCTCCATGAAGACGTCGATCTGCGGGATCACGTTGAAGGCGATCTCCTTCTGGAAGACTTCCGGAGTTGGCTCGTCATTGACGAACACGCCGCGTGTCTGGTTCCAGAGTTCGTCCATCGCATCCTTGCCGGCGCCGGACACGGACTGGTAGGTCGAGCAGACAACGCGCGTGATGCCGACGGCATCATGCAGTGGCTTCAACGCCACGACGAGCTGCGCGGTCGAGCAGTTCGGGTTCGCGATGATCATCTTCTTCTTGTAGCCCAGCACCGCTTCGCCATTGCATTCCGGCACAACGAGCGGCACGTCGGGGTCCATCCGCCAGGCGGACGAGTTATCGATGGTGATCGCGCCGGCCTTGGCAATCTTCGGAGCCCATTCCTTGGCGGTGGCGCCGCCAGCCGACATCAGGACGAGGTCAACCTGCGAGAAGTCGAACTGTTCAATATCGTGGCATTTCAGGGTGCGGTCGCCATAGGAGACTTCCTTGCCCAGGGACCGCCGGGACGCTACCGCAAAGACTTCATCGGCTGGGAACATGCGTTCTTCCAGAATGTTCAGCAGTTCGCGTCCGACATTACCTGTTGCGCCGACGACTGCGATCCGAGTGGCCATGATATTCCTGCTCCTAAAAATGAACCGGGCTTATGGCGCATCTTTGAGGCATTTTAAAGCCTGTTGCCAATGGGTCGCTGCTGAGGCAGACCGGACACAACCCGGAATTGGGAGCTGACACCGTGCTTGATGACGTGATCAACCGCTACCTCGCCTGTTACAATGCCCGCGATATCGAAGGAATGCTCGATTGCGTGACGCAGGACGTTGTTTTCGAGAACATCTCGAATACAGGCCAATCCATGCGCCTCGACGGCAAGGACATGATGCGCCAAGTGGCCGAATTGTCCGGCAATGCCTTCTCCTATCGGCGCCAGAGACTGGTCAATATTGTCAGCGGTGGCGGCAAGGCGGCGGCCGAAATCGAGTTCGAAGGCAAGGCCGCCGTGGACCTGCCCAACGGCATCAAATCCGGCGAGACGGTCAAGGTACGCGGCGCAAGCTTTTTCGAATTCCGCGGCGACCTGCTCTGCCGGATCGCGGATTACAGCTAAGCACCATGCAGCAAGCCACCGATTTCCTGGACGAGACCCGTGCGCTGGGCGAATTGATCGCACCCCTGTCTGACGCGGACTATCTGCAGGAAACTGCCTTCAAACGCTGGACCATCGACATGGTGCTCCGCCATTTGCATTTCTGGAACACGGCCGCCCTGCTCTCGGTCAAGGACGAAGCCGCCTTCCAGGCGCTCGTCTCCGGCCTGACCGACGCGCTTCGCAAAGGCGCCCTGCCGGACCATGAGCGGGCACATTTCAATGGCCTGTCAGGCCGCGCCTTGCGGGAAGACTGGCTGGCCATGGCCCGCGAGACGGCCGATGTGTTCGCACAAACCGATCCGTCCCAACGCCTGAAATGGGTTGGGCCCAGCATGAGCGCGCGCTCCTCAATCACGGCCCGCCTGATGGAAACGTGGGCACACGGACAGGAAGTCTATGACCAGCTGGGCGTGGTTCGCGAGAATGCCGACCGCATCCGGAATATCGTCGTGCTTGGCGTGAACACCTATGGCTGGACATTTGCCAATCGCAAATTGCCAATCCCGGAGCCCATGCCCCATCTGGTCCTGACGGCGCCCTCCGGCGAGATCTGGACCTATGGAGACGCGCAGGCCGACGAGCGCATCGAAGGCCCGGCAGAAGATTTCTGCCAAATTGTCACGCAAGTGCGCAACATTTCCGATACGGGTCTCTCCGTATCCGGCGTAAATGCAAGCGCATGGATGAAACATGCGCAATGTTTTGCCGGCCCGCCCCAGTCACCCCCCGCCCCCGGAACGCGCTGCATTCGCAGCTAGGCGACCTGCCTATGCCGGCATCATCGCAGGATGACGGAGCTCCGGCGAAAGGCCAGCGCCCATCAGGTCGATGAAGTTCTCCGAGTAGAAGCGTTCCACACCGCGCGCGGACGTGCCTTTCAGGCTTTCGTCGAACCGTTTCAGGGGATTGCGTCCACCTTCGACATGTGGGTAATCGGACGAAAACATGCAGACCTCTTCGCCCGCATTGGCAATGATCCAGCCAGCATCCTCATGCGGATAAGGTGCGACGCGCAATTGTCGACGGACAATCTCGGAAGGCCTCGCCGACAGGTTCTGCAGGCGCTCCTCATTGCGCATGAAGGCACGAGCTGCCGAATCCAGCGATCGCATCCACCCCGGCAGCCAGGACGCTCCCAATTCGATGGCGCCCCATTTCAGGTTCGGGAACCGGTCGAACACGCCATCGAATATCAGCGTCGCGAGCGTCTGCATGGCGGCCTCGGGAATCGGCATGTAGCTGACCGAAGTGAAATTGTCGTCGCCCCCGTGGAAGTCGGGCACCGGCGGCAAGCCGTTCTTCTTGTAGACGGGGTTCAACTTGGTCTCCCCCCCGACATGCAGCACGACCGGCAATCCGGCCTCCTCGGCCATCGCCCAGAGCGGGTCCAGTGCAATGTGACTCGGCGCATGGTTCTGCGGGCATCGGCTCGGCACCATCAGCGCCTTGGCGCCCAGTTCGATTGCCAGCTTGGCCGAAGCTAGCGTCCGGTGAAACTCTTCCAGCGGAATATAGGCGACGGGCAAGAGCCGCGGATCGACGCTGCAGAAATCGGTCATCATGCGATTATGGGCATCGGCGGCGGCGTAGCAGAGGTCCATATCGTCGCCCTGGTCGAGGCCGAAATTGCCCAGGCAGTGCGTCGTGAAGACAAGCTGGCTCGCAAATCCGAGGCCGTCCAGCGCATGGGGACGGTCATCCCGAAGCCAGGCGCCCTGAGCTTCGTAATTCTTGCGCACCATCAATTCGCCATCGGCGTCTGCCCGGAAGTCGGCATCGCTCTGGAGGTCGAGGCGCTCACGGATCCAGTCGGCGCGCTCCGCCAGGAGTTCCCGCATCTGCGGCGTTTCCCGGAAGCGTGCCAGCAGGCGCTTGTCAAAATACGGATCCAGGCAATCCACCGGCTCCATCAGATGGCTGTCTGCATCATGAATCAGCCGACCACTCGCATACGTCATTACATTCCTCCCTTTTATTATTTTGGAGAAATGCTCTCATGCACGGCGCGGCAGGGCAAGAAGTTCGCAGTCCCTTTAAAGGGCGGCGATAATCGCGTCGGTCATCTGGCGCGTGGACAATTCGCCGCCCAGATCACGCGTGCGCGCGCCATTGTCCAGCGCCTTGCCGACCGCTGCGAAGAGCGTGTCGGCAACCTTCTCCCGGCCGAGCGACCAACGAAGCGCCATTTCAAATGACAGGATCGCCGCACAGGGATTGGCAATCCCCTGCCCGGCAATACCCGGAGCAGAGCCATGCACCGGTTCATACAGGCCCGGCGTGCCATCTGCCCCGAGGGAGGCCGATGGCAGCATACCGATCGAGCCGGTGAGCATGGCCGCCTCATCAGACAGAATGTCCCCGAACAGATTGCCGGCCAGGATGACGTCGAACTGTTTCGGCGCGCGGACCAGCTCCATTGCGCAGGCATCGGCATACATGTGGCTGAGCTCCACGCCTCCGCCGAATTCGGCGTGGGCCAGCGTCACTTCCTGACGCCAGAACAGCCCGGTCTCCATCACGTTCGATTTCTCGACCGAACAGACGCGCCCATTCCGGCCGCGCGCGATTTCGAAGGCGACCCGGGTCACACGCTCGATTTCGGGGTGCGTGTAGATTGATGTGTCGTAGCCGCGGCGCAGACCGCCCTTCTCGTCGATCCCGCGTGGCGTGCCGAAATAAACACCGCCTGTCAGCTCCCGGACGATCATGATGTCGAGGCCTTCCACCACTTCGGGCTTCAGGCTGGACGCGCTGACCAGCGCCGGGAAACAGAAGGCAGGCCGAAGATTCGCGAATACATCCAGCCCCTTGCGCAAGGCGAGCAGGCCCGCTTCCGGGCGCTTGTCGCGCGCTGTGCCCGTCCATTTCGGTCCGCCCACGGCGCCGAGCAGGACGGCGTCTGATTTGAGAGCACGCTTCAGCGTTTCATCTGTCAGCGGCGTGCCGTGCGCATCATAGGACGCGCCTCCGACGAGGCCTTCTTCCAGTTTGAGATCAGGCGCGAGCACATCCACCAACCGCCGGACTTCGGCCACCACTTCCGGGCCAATTCCATCGCCGGGCAACAGCAACAGGGTTTGTTTCACGTTCGCACTCCACTCATGTAATGGGTTTCATGCTCTACTAGACCCGACATTTCAGCGGCGCAATGCGATCACATGGCATCTTCCGCGACAGATAGGCTCAGCTATCCGGATTTTCCGATGTATCGCCCGGCTCCTCGTCAACCGGTTCGGCGGGAGTTTCCGGCAGGGTGACATTCACTTCAGGCTTCACGCTGAACGGATCCGTGTGACATGCGGCAACAGCGGCGAGAAACATGCCGCCCACAACCATCAGACCAAATCTTTTCATGTCACGCTCCTGTACGGATGGGCTCAGCTGGCCTTTTCGAGCCAGGGCATGGATATCCGGCGCTGGGCCTCGAATGTGTCAATCTTGCCGGCAGCGGTCAAGGAACTGCCGATTTCATCAAGGCCAGCCATCAAATTGGTCTTCCGGCCTGCATCCACCTCGAAGGCATAGATCTCACCATCCGGGCCCGTCACGATTTGTGCCTCAAGGTCCACGGTGAAGACATGGTTGGAGCCTCCCGCCTGATCTGCCAATTTCTGGCATACATCTACTGGCAGGCGCACCGGCAGGATGCCGTTCTTGTAGCAATTATTATGGAAGATATCGGCGAAACTCGGCGCGATGACACAGGTGATCCCTTGGTCCAGCAGTGCCCAGGGCGCATGCTCGCGCGAAGACCCGCAGCCGAAATTCTCGCCCGCAATCAGGATGCTCGCAGTGGCGTATTCTGGCCGGTTCAATACGAAATCGGGCCGCGACGAGCCGTCAGACAGCGTTTTCAGTTCGTGGAACAGGCCCTTGGACAGGCCTGTGCGTTCGGTCGTCTTAAGGAACTGCTTGGGAATGATCATGTCTGTGTCGACATTGGACATCGGCTTGCCCTTTTCGAGCAGCGGTGCAGCGGTTCCGGTGAGTTGCGTAAAGGCTTTCATGAGGCGTGTCCTAGCGTGAAGAATGCGCGATGAACAGGGTCGGCACGCCAAGAGTCCCGTCCCGGACCGTAAAAACACTCGAGCCCGGTTTGCGCCCTGTGCGCAGGTCGGACACATCGAAGCCGGCCTCGATGAGACGCGCATGCGCGGCGGGCAGATCGTCCACAGCCCATGTCAGTCCCCAGATGCTGTCTGGGGCGGCGGGATCATGGTCTTCCCCAAGCCGATGGATCACTTCAAAGGTCAGCCCCCCGGTGCGGAAGAACAGGAAGCGCGTCTTCCATTCTTCCCGCGTCCGGTCCAATGCCAGATTCAGCCCCAGCCGCGCACCGTAGAGCCCAAGGGCCCGGTCCGGATTGGGCGTGTTGATGACGATGTGATCGAGCGAAGTCGCACTGCTCGCCGGGGCGTCTGCCACGGGCAGCGTAGCCTCTGGCGCAATCACGAAGGTCTTCACGCCGGCTGTTTGCTCGTCGGCACAGCGAAAACGCGTCCATTTCCGCGTTTTTCCATCGATTTCGTTTTTGCTGGCCCCATCACTAATCTCACTCGGCATCAGGCCGCGCCGGGTCAGCTTGTGATGTGCGGCAGAAATGTCGGCGGTGCCGAAAGCAAGGCTCTTCAGACCGGGACCCTCATCGGAGATGATTTCCCGCAGCCGGTCAACCACTGCCCCCTCCCCGTCCGGGGCCATCAATTCGAGACTTGTATTCTCCAATCGGAAAATCGCCGTCACGGCGCCGTCCGCCGAGGCACGCCAGTCTGCCGGTCGCCCAAGCAGGCTTTCATAGACGGCCGTCGCGGCCCCGATCTCCGGACAGACCAGAACGAAATGGTCGAGACCTGTAATCATGATGGCCTAGAGACCCTCGAAGAGCGCCGTCGAGACATAGCGCTCGGCAAAGCTCGGCAGGAAGACAACCAGTGTCTTGCCTTCCATGTCTGCGCGCGTGCCGACTTTCACCGCCGCGGCCGCCGCCGCGCCGGAGGAGATACCGCCCGGAATGCCTTCCAGCCGGGCCAGCTTGCGGGCCATGGCGAAGGATTCCTCGTTCGAGACTTTCACCACTTCGTCGATCAAATCCGTTTCAGCATTGGCCGGGATGAAGCCCGCCCCGATGCCCTGGATCATGTGCGGTCCCGGCTCGCCGCCGGACAGGACAGGGCTGCCTTCCGGCTCGACGGCCAGCATTTTCAGGCCCGGCTTGCGCGCCTTCAGCACGCGGCCACACCCGGTAAATGTGCCACCAGTGCCGATGCCGGCAATCACCGCATCCACGGCGCCGTTCGTATCGGCCCAGATCTCTTCGGCCGTCGTCAGCTCGTGGATGGCCGGATTGGCGGGGTTGTCGAACTGGCTCGGCATCACTGCGCCCGGTGTCGCCTCGAGGATTTCCTTCGCCTTCGCGATGGCGCCGCCCATACCCTTCTCTTTCGGCGTCAGCTCCAGCTCCGCGCCGAGATAGGCCAGCATCTTGCGGCGCTCGATCGACATGGATTCCGGCATGGTCAGGATCAGGTGGTATCCCCGGCTGGCCGCGGCAAAGGCAAGGCCGATGCCGGTATTTCCGGACGTTGGCTCAACCAAAACGCCGCCGGGCTTCAGCTTGCCGTCGGCTTCCAGCTGCAACACCATGTTCAGGCCGATCCGGTCCTTTACACTGGCCAGCGGATTGAAGAACTCGCATTTGAACAGAAGGTTCGCCTTGATGCCTTCGGCCTCGGCGAATTTCGGCGCAGCCACCAGCGGCGTCGATCCGACCGTTTCGAGGATAGACGCATAGGTACGACCGCGCGGGCCATCCAAAGTGACGTTTCCGGGCAGGCTGACAGTATTGCTCATGGGTCCACTCCATCTGGTTTTGGCCGGACTATCTGCCCTCCCTGCTCCAGACGCAACTGAAGGATGGGTTTAGCCAATCACACCCTGGATCGCGGCGCGCGCCGCGAGGGTGGGGCTCATCAGATGGGTGCGGCCGTCGCGGCCCTGGCGGCCTTCGAAGTTCCGGTTGGAGGTGGATGCGCACCGCTCGCCCGGCGCCAGCGTGTCGGGATTCATGCCGAGACACATGGAGCAACCCGGCTCGCGCCATTCAAATCCGGCTTCGAGGAGGATCTCGTCCAGCCCTTCGGATTCCGCCTGCGCGCGGACGAGGCCAGACCCCGGCACGACCATGGCGCGAACGCCTTCAGCGACCTTGTTGCCCTTGGCGACTTCGGCGGCAGCGCGAAGGTCCTCGATCCGGCTGTTCGTACACGAGCCGATGAAGACACGCTGGACCGGCGTACCTTTAATGGGCGTACCGCCTTCGAGACCCATATAGGCCAGCGCGCGTTCGCAGGCTGCGGCCTTGACCGAGTCACTGAAATCTTCCGGCTTGGGAATAATGCCGGACAAGGGAATCGCTTGTTCCGGGCTGGTGCCCCAGGTCAATGTCGGCTCGACCTCTTCGCCCTTGATGTGGACGAGTTCATCAAACACGGCGTCGTCATCTGAATAGAGCGTCGTCCAGAAGGATTTCGCGACATCCCATGCGCCGCCCTTTGGCGCGGCCGGGCGGCCCTTGATGTAGTCAAACGTGGTCTCATCCGGCGCAACAAGACCCGCGCGGGCGCCGCCCTCGATGGCGAGATTGCACAGCGTCATGCGCCCTTCCATGGAGAGGTTGCGGATCGCATCACCGCGATATTCCATGACGTATCCCGTGCCCCCGGCCGTGCCGATGACCGAGATGATGTGCAGCGCGAGGTCCTTTGCGGTCACGCCCTCCTTCAGGCTGCCGGAGACTTCAATGGCCATGTTCTTCGACTTGCGCGCCCGCAGCGTCTGTGTGGCAAGCACATGCTCGACCTCGGACGTGCCGATGCCATGCGCCAGCGCGCCGAACGCGCCATGCGTCGACGTGTGGCTGTCACCGCAGACAATCGTCATGCCGGGCTGGGTGCGCCCTTGCTCCGGCCCGACGACATGCACGATGCCATTGCGGATATCGCCCATTGGGAAATATTCGATGTTATGTTCGGCAACGTTGCGGGTCAGGGTTTCCAGCTGGTTGCGCGCATCCGGATCGGTCACGCCAGCGAGGCCTGCGGCCTGGTTCTCGGTCGGCGTGTTATGATCTGCGACGGCCAGCGTCAGGTCCCGCCGGCGCACGCCGCGCCCGGCAGCCTTCAGTCCGGCAAAAGCCTGGGGCGTCGTGACCTCATGGATCAGATGCAGGTCGATATAGAGCAGGCTCTCGCCGCTCTCATCGGTGTGCACCAAATGCGCGTCCCAGATCTTGTCGTAAAGTGTCTTGCCAGCCATGGGGCCTCATCCTGTCATGTCGCGGCGCACCATAGCGGCGCGCGCCCGGCTGGGAAGGGGTCAATTGGCGATTGGCGACTCTTGATCACAGGGCGGAGACAGGCGCACGGCCAGCGCCTTGAGTTCGTCCATCTCGAAATCGCCGGCCACGAGTATCTCACCGCCGCTGATCGTTTCCAGCACTCGGGGAGACATGATGGTTTCAGTGTCCACGCGCAAGGGCACGACGTCACCCATGCGGGTGGCGGTAATCGATTCCAGCTTTTCCGCGCCGGTCTCGTCCAGACGGATGGACAGGGCCGGTCGCCCCGTGGCGTCCGTCACAGCCGAAGCCTGTACCTGGTGAGGGGCGAACCGTGTCTCCCCGATGGTGAGGATTCCCTGGGCGATGCCCGGCGGGCGGCAGGCGGGCATGGTAAGACGCAACGTATCGTCGGCGGGCTCACAGGCAGGCAAGAGGGACAGGGCGGCGAGGGTCAGGCAGAGGCGTCTCATGCCTTCAAGGGTGGCACAGAAATTCCGGCCCCAAAAGTGAAAACGCCCCAACCGTAAGGCGGGGCGTTTCATCAATCCTGGCGAAGGGCCGGGATGTCTATTCTTCAGCGGCGCCTTCGTCGGACGCTGCAGCAGCGGCTTCAGCTTCAGCGGCCGCGGCCTCTTCAGCAGCTTTCGCCTTGGCAGCTTCGTCGCGAGCCTTGGCAGCAGCTTCCTTGCGGGCAGCTTTTTCTGCGTCTTTCTGGCGGCGGCGCTCGGTCTTCGAGACGGCGATTTCCACCGTTTCGATGCCGTGGCCCGTCGTACGCTCAGCGATACGGGCAGATTTGCCGCGACGGTCGCGGAGATAGTAGAGTTTCGCACGGCGCACGCGGCCCTTGCGCTTCACTTCGATGCTTTCAATCATCGGGGAAGCAAGTGGGAAAACGCGCTCGACGCCTTCACCAAAGGAAATCTTGCGAACCGTGAAGCTCTCATTGATGCCACCGCCTGCACGGGCAATACAAACGCCTTCAAAGCGCTGGACGCGCTCACGGTCGCCTTCCGTGATGCGGACGTTCACGGCCAGCGTGTCACCCGGGGAAAATTCCGGGATGTTCTTGTCGCCGACAACGCGGGAAAATTCTTCCGCTTCGAGCTGTTCAATCATGTTCATCGCCTGTCTCCGGCGGTTGTAATTCGTTGGTATCTGAGTAAGCGGCGTATAAATCGGGGCGGCGGTCAATTGTCAACGACTTTGCGCTGTTAAACCGCCATTCTTGTATGCGTTTATGGTCCCCTGACAGCAGAACCTCCGGAGTCGGGTGGCCTTCCCACTCCCGGGGCAGCGTATACTGGTCATGTTCCAACAATCCGGTCTCGAAGGATTCCTCTTCCAGAGAGGCCTCGTTCCCGGCCACACCCGGCAAGAGACGCACTATGGCTTCGGTCATCGCCATGGCCGCGACCTCGCCTCCGGCCAGCACGAAATCCCCGATCGAAACCTCACGCAGGCCCCGCGCGCGGATCACCCGCTCGTCCAGGCCCTCGAACCGGCCGCACATCATCACTATGCCCTCGCCGCCCGCAAATTCGCGTGCGAGCTTCTGCGAGAAGGGCTGGCCCCGTGGGGACAGATAGATGAGCGGCTTGCCGTCCGTGTCGATGCTGTCCAGCGCCGCAGCCGTCACGTCCGGGCGCAGCACCATGCCCGCGCCCCCACCGGCGGGCGGCGCATCGACATTCTTGTGCTTGCTGAGGCCAAAATCGCGCAACTGGATGGTTTCATAGTCCCAGATGCCTTCGCGACGCGCGCGCTCCAGGATGGAGACGCCGAGCGGGCCGGGAAAGGCCTCGGGAAACAGGGTGATGAAACTTGCCTTGAACATGCGCCGAGCCTTTAGCCTACCGCGTGCGCGGCGTCACGCCTCGCCGCGCCGTAGCCCATATGGTTGGCCGCCCTCCTGCCCCCAAGAGCAGAATGCCAAACGACAGCGGTCGACAAAAGTTGACGCATGTGTCACTTTTTTCTGGGAGGAATAAAATGACAAAAACACTGCCGGGTCTCACCCCCGAAGAAATTGGCCGCGTACGCAAGCCCCTTGAAGACGCTTACACGCTGCCCCCAGCCGCCTATCTCGACGAGGATGTCTACGCGCGCGAAACCGACCAGATCCTGCGCAAGAGCTGGCTGCCGCTGGCACGAATTGACCAGATTGCCACGCCGGGGGACTTCATCTCGCTCGACCTGTTCGGCCAGCCGGTCATGGTGGTTCACGGACATGATGGCGAAGTCCGCGTGATGTCCCGCACATGCCTGCACCGCGCAGCGCTGCTGGCCGACGGCACCGGAAACCGGAAGCTGTTCACCTGCCCCTATCACGCCTGGAGCTATGACACGTCGGGCCAACTTGTCCGTGCGCCCCTGATGGATGGCGCGGAAGGCTTTTCAGAGTCCGGCTGCCGGCTGCCCCAGCTCCGTACGGAAATATGGGAGGGCTTCATCCTCGCCAATTTCGATCCTGACGCCGCCCCCTTCGCACCCCCTGTCGAAAGTTACCGCAAATATTTCGAGAATTTCCGGCTCGCCGACATGAAGGTTGTGCACACGCTTGAATTTGACAGCGACTGGAACTGGAAAGTGCTGGTCGAGAATTTCATGGAAGCCTACCACCACATCGCCACGCATTCAGAGACGTTCGAGCCCGCCTATCATGCGCGTGACTCCCGCGTACCGGACAATGATGGCCCGTGGTCGATCCTGCACATGCCGGCGGCCCATGAGGATCTGCCGCCCGGCCTGCCGCCGCTCGAGAGTGTTGAAGACTGGCAGGCGCGCGACCTGTTCGCCACTGCCATATTCCCGCACTTCCTGTTGGGCATTCAGGGCAGTGTCGTCACCTGGTACCAGGTCTTTCCGCAAGGCGTCGGCAAGCTGCACCTGAAGATCCATATCTGCGTTCCCGCTGCCTACAGTGAGATGGAGGGCTTTGACGAGATCGCGGAAGGCATGGCGCTGATGGTCTCAGCGATCCATCACGAGGATATCGGGGCAAACGATCTCGTCTGGCAGGGCCTCAACGCACCGATGACACGGCAAGGCCGCCTCTCTCCGCTTGAGAAGGCCATCTGGCAGTACAATCAATGGTGGCTCGACCAGATGGAAGCGCCCTAGGCGGCCCCGTCCCAATCCGGCCAATCGCGGAACAGGCCGAACTTGATGTTCGTCACCATCGCGTTGGCATCAAAATGCAACGTGTCGAGTTCTCCCGACCGCGCGGCCGCGGCGCGAAAGGCGGTGTCGAGCTGGGCGAGATCTCGCGTCTCGATCATGATATGGAACTCGCGGACATCGTCCGGGCGGAGGCCAAGCTTGCAGCGCATCATCCGCCAGGATTCAATGCGCCCTTCTGATTTCATGTGGTCCAGAAACGCCGGCAGCGCCTTCGCAAAGGCCCGCTCGTCGGTTCCGGGCTTCAGGTCAAACCAGATGTGATAAATGTCCATGCCGCGCTCCCCTGATTGGTCGCCTGTTGCACCTATCGCAACCGGCTGGCAATTGGCATACTCGTTCCATGACGTGCCAGCCGGGAGTTTTGTGACATGGGCATCATCGCATCGGTGGCAGCCTTTCTGGGACAGAAACCCCGCACCGCATCGAACCGGAAAGTACCGGAGGCCTACAAGGCCATGTCCGCCGCCGAACTGAAGAACCTCGCCATGGCCGGCGATGTACAGGCCGAAACTGCCCTCCGCCAGCGTGCAGCTTCAGCGGGCAAATGAGACTGGACCGCCAAGGCGCCAGCCTCTACTCCAAACCTATGTCCCAAAGCCCCGCCCTCTCCGTCCTGATCCCGTTCTTCAATGAAGAGGGCAATGTGCACCCCGTGATCGACGAAGTGCATGAACAGCTGGCGGGGATCAGTTTCGAGATTGTCTGCGTCAATGATTGTTCGTCCGATGCGACCGAGCGGGAACTTGCTGAGGCAAAAGCGAAACATCCGGAAACGGTCGTCGTGTTCAATCATGTCGCGCGCAAGGGCAAATCCGCTGCGCTGTTCACCGGGCTGAAATCCGTGCGCGGCCAATGGGTCCAATTACTTGATGGCGACGGCCAGAATGATCCGGCCGATACGGCCCGCCTCTGGAAAGAAATCATCGTGCCGGGCGCCTCACCCCGGCTCGGCATCATTGCCGGCAAGCGCAACAGCCGGAATGATTCCGGGTTCAAATGGGTGCAGTCGCGGGTCGCCAATGGCGTGCGCCGGTTCGTCCTGCACGATGATGCGACCGATACGGGCTGCGGCTGGAAGCTGATCCGGACCGCCGCCTTCCGGGACCTGCCCTTCTTCGCCTCCATGCACCGCTTCCTGCCAGCCCTGATCAAGCGGGCGGGCTGGGATGTGCGCGAGGAGCGGGTGAATGACCGCAAACGGCTCGCCGGTCAGTCGAAATATGGTTTTCTCGGCCGGTTGGGCGCGGGAATCTTTGACCTGATCGGCATGTTCTGGCTGATCCGCCGGGGCGGCTACGGCATCGCCCGCGAATGGCATGACCCGCGGGCGAATTAGACTCGCGCTGTCCTAGTCCTTGTGAACCTCACCGCCCCGATTGCGCAGCGCTTTCGGCATGTTTGCCTTTGGGCGCTGTTGTTGCGGGCGAGGTTGGGGCGCCGGACGCGGCTGCGGCCGGGGTTGCGGCGCGGCGCGGGCCGGCTGCCTGACCGGCTGTCGGGTCTGCGGCTGGGGACGAGGCTGTACGGGCTGGCGCGTCTGGACTTGAGGACGTTGCGGGACTGGACGCCGTTCCGGCTGCGTATTCCTCAGCGCCTTGGGACGTGAGTTCATGTCCGCTTTTTGCGGCGTGCGCGGATTTGTTGTGGGCCTGCGCTCGGTTTGCACGCGGGAACGCTGTGGTGCAGGCGGTTGCACCTGGCGCACTTGTGGTCGCTGGGCTGCGGGACGATTTGGCTGAATGGTCCGCACATTGGGACGGGGGCGCTCGGCCGAGCCGATATTGGCGCGCTGCGGACGGCCGGGCACGGCCTGGGGCCGGCGCAATTGCTTGCTCTCCTGGGCCTGCGGGCCACCCGCGAGCGCGTTCGGCGCGGCGCGGCTCACAGTGCCGACCTGCCCACCTCTGCGGTCACCGCGATTACCGGTGCGGCCATCATCCCGGCGATCACGATCCGCATAGGCGCCATCAGTGCGTCCACCCCGTCCATCATGGCCACCATCACGCGGACGATCTCCGCGACCCCCACGTGGACTATCCCCCACAGGCCGGATGGACGAGATATTGTCGTTCAGGCGAATGCCGTTCAGCCGGTCGGTCGAGGCGTCTACAATCTGGCAGCGGCCTTTGTAGTTCGCATGTTCACAAACCTCCCACTGGCCAGACTGAATGCGCAGCGACGAGATATTGTCGTTGAACCGGTATCGGCTGAGATCGGAAATGCCCTTGTTCAGGCCGAGCGAAGCGCCGCGTTCGTAGGAATCCGTATACAGGGTCACTGCGCCATTGCGGGCGCCGTAATGGCCCTTCAGTGGTGGGCGTTCCTTGCGGTAATTGTGATGGCCATAATGCGGATTGGCTCCATAGCGGGTCCACCCGAAACCATATGGCCCGTGGCCCAGGCGAGGGCTGTAATAGCCATAAGAGCGGTAACTGGGCGAATAGCCATAATGGTAGACGCTGATGCTCGTACTGGTGCCGTAGCCATGCGAATAATTGTCGTATCCGTAGCGCGCATTATCGGCGTACCGGATATAGCCGGACTGATCGCGCGTGAACATCAGGCCGTGCTCGGCCTCGGTATATTCATATATCGGGCGAACCGAGCTCAGTTCACCCTCCAGCCCATACCAGCCGAGATCTTGGACATCGCCGCGAACGAACACACAGCGGCCGGTGAAATCGCTATGCTCGCACAGCTCCCACGATCCCGACAGGACGGCCACAGAGCGGGCACGGTCGTTGAAATAATAATCGTTCAGAGAATAGGCAGGATCGAAGACTTCCCGCACTTCACCGCGAAAATCCTCACCGCTGAACAGCATGAGGCCGGCTGGCTGATTATTGGTCTCGTATTGCGCAACTGCAGCGCCCGCGACAGTAAGCGGGAGCGCAAGGACGGCGCCGAAGCGGATCAATCTGGCGAACATGGGCAGTTACCTCATTCTTAACGTACCCTTTATGACAGGATACGCCTGAACGAGCGGCAACATGGGTCAATTGGCTGGTTCAGCCTCATCTCCGGGCGCGGCCCATTCGGCCAGATCCGGAATGATGATGCGGGATTTGGCAAGGTCCACGGTCGGCACATCGTCCAGCGTAAAAGGCACAAGAACCGTGTCGCCCCGATCCGCCAGGCGGACTTCGAGCAAATCATCTGCACCGAAATTCTGGACCGCCTTGACGGTCCCGGCGGGATCACTGCCGCCTGCAAACACCTGAAGGCCGACCAGGTCCTCAATGTAGAACTCGTCATCATCTGGTTCCGGCAGCTTCGCGCGGGGCACATGCAGCAGCGTGCCGCGCATCGCGTCCCATTCTTCCTTTTGCTTCTGCTCTTTCGGGCGGACGATAAAATGGTCCTTGCCGGACCGCGCCGATTGCGGCGTCAGCACGGGTTTTCCGGCTTCATCGGTCAGCGCCCCATAGGTGAACACATCGTCCGGGTCGGCGGTGAAGCTTTTCACCCGCACATCGCCGCGTACGCCATGGGCGCCCTTGATGACGCCCACGACAATAAGTCTCTCAGTGTTTGATTTAGCGCTCATGCCGCTTCTCTAGCGGCCGAATGGCGGAGCGCAAGCAGGCAAGCGCCGTATCAGCGCCAGCCATCATGGGCACGGATGGAAGAAATATTGTCATTCATCCGGATCGGCTTCAGATCACCTGCGCCGCCCTGCAACACTTCGCACCGGCCGCGATAGTTCGCATGCTCGCAAACCAGCCAGCTGCCTCCGGTGACGAGAAACGAGCTTGCGCGGTCATTGAAGCGGTATTGGCTGAGGTCTGGAATATCCTGCTGGACCTCGATCCCCTGCCCGCGCTGAGCGGAATCCGGGAACAGGACGAGGCCTGCATTCCAGCCGCCCCGACGGCCCCGGCTGTTGCCATGCCCGTTGCCGCGATAGGTGGCTGGGCGAAGCGAGGAGACATTGTCGTTCAGGCGATAGGCATTCAGCTGATCCGTACTGACATCGACAATTTCGCACCGACCCCGGAAATTGGCATCGGTGCAAAGCTCCCACGCGCCCGACTGGATCACGATGGAAGACGCACGATCATTGAAGCGTAGCCGGGCAAGGTCCGGCTCGGCGCCCTGGATGCGCAGGCCTTCGCCGGAGAAGCCGGAATCGGAATAGAGGACAGCGCCGCTGCCGCCCCCCCGATAGGAACTGTCATGATAGCGCCCACGGTCCGCACTGGCGGGAAGCGCAAGGGCCGCCATGCCGAGCGCCGCCAGCGGCAAGGTTCTGAACAATCTGGTCTTGAGCATATCGGGTCTCCTTTCAGGTCGCCTCTGGTTTTAAAGGAAGCGACCTGAACGGCGATTTTGTTCCCTGTTGCCCAGGGTTCAGAGACCCGGCATCGCGCGCACGAAAAAGGCCGGCACCCCGAAGGGCACCGGCCATATCCCGAGACTGGCAAGCCAGTCTTATTCCGAAGCTGCTTCCTCAGCAGGCGCTTCTTCGGCTGGCGCTTCTTCAGCAGCCGGTGCTTCTTCAGCTGGAGCCGCAGCGGCTTCAGCAGCCGCTTTTGCCTTCTCGGCTTTCTCTTCAGCGCGTTCCTGAGCTTTCTTGCCCGGCTCACCCTTTTTCGGGTTGTCGCCGTGCGCCCATTCTACGATTGGCTTGCCGTCCAGTTCGATCTTGGACAGGAAGCGTGCGACGCGATCGGTTGGCTGGGCACCCTTGCGGAGCCATTCGGACGCTTTTTCGGCATCGATCTGGACGCGGAATTCCGAATCTTTCGGAAGGCGTGGATCATAGGAACCGATTTTCTCGACGAAACGGCCGTCGCGCGGGGCGCGGGCATCCGCGATGACCACGGAATAGAAGGGGCGTTTCTTGGACCCGCCACGGGCGAGTCGGATCTTGAGGGCCATGTGTGTATCTCCTGTAAGTCTGGCGTCTCGGGGTAGTGTCTCAGTCGTCGGTCTCAAGACCGCGAATGTGCTCATGATGACGGATGACTTCCGCCACGATGAAATTCAGTAGTTTCTCGGCAAAGGCAGGATCGAGCCCGCTTTCCTGGGCCAGCCGGCGCAGCCGGTCGATCTGGCGCGCCTCGCGGTCCTTGTCCGCAGGCGGCATATTGTGCACGGCCTTCAGCTTGCCGACTTCCTGCGTTGCCTTGAAGCGCTCGGCCAGGGTGTGGATGATGATCGCATCCAGATTGTCGATGCTGGAGCGCAGCTTGGTCAGCTGCAGCAGGGCCAGCGCGTCGGTGTCTGTGTCAGTATTCATTTCTTCTTCCCTCCCCCAAGCCCGGGAAGGCCGCCCATGCCCGGAGGCAGGCCGCCGCCGCCAAGACCCGGCAAGCCGCCACCGGCGCCGCCCATCTTGGCAAGGTCGCCCGGCGAGATGCCAGCGGCCTGGGCCATGTTCATCATGTTCTTCATGCCGCCCTTCTGGCGCATCTTCTTCATCATGCCGGCCATCTGCTGGTGCATCTTCAGCACCTTGTTGACCTCTTGCACGGTGACGCCCGCGCCGGCGGCGATCCGCTTGCGGCGCGAAGCATTCAGGATGGCAGGCTTGCGACGCTCCTTGCGGGTCATCGACAGGATGATCGCTTCCTGGCGCTTCAGCACATTGTCGTCGAGATTGGCCGAATCCATCGCGGCCTTTGCCTTGCGCGCGCCGGGCAACATGCCCATCAGGCCGCCGAGGCCGCCCATGCGCTGCATCTGGCGGAACTGGTCGGCCATGTCCTCAAGGTCGAACTCGCCCTTGCGGAGTTTCTCCGCCATGCGCTCGGCCTTTTCGGCGTCCATCTGCTCGGCGGCTTTCTCGACCAGCGAGACAATGTCGCCCTGTCCGAGAATGCGGCCGGCGACGCGCTTGGCATCGAAGGCATCCAGACCGTCCAGCTTTTCGCCGACGCCCATGAATTTGATCGACAGGCCGGTGACGGCCCGCATGGAGAGCGCGGCGCCGCCGCGGCCATCGCCATCCATCCGTGTCAGGACAAGGCCGGTCAGCGGCAGGCGGGCGTTGAAACGGCTCGCGGTTTCGACGGCGTCCTGACCCGTCAGGGCATCGGCCACGAGCAGCGTTTCGGACGGGTTCGCGATCTGCGCGATCTCCGCCACTTCATTCATCATCTGCTCGTCGATCGTCGTGCGACCGGCCGTATCGAGAATGAGCACGTCATAGCCGCTGATCTTGGCAGCGTTCAGGGCGCGGCGGGCAATGTCGGCCGGCAACTGGCCCTGGATGATCGGCAGGGCGCTGACATTCTCGTTGCACTGGTCTGCGAGGATAGCGAGCTGTTCCATGGCCGCCGGGCGACGCGTGTCGAGCGAGGCAAGCAGGACGCGCTTGCGCTCCTTTTCCGACAGGCGCTTGGCCAGCTTGCCGGTCGTGGTCGTCTTACCGGAGCCTTGAAGACCCGCCATCATTATGATGGCCGGCGGGCTGTCGATACGCAGGCTGGTGTCGGCCTCTTCGCCGCCGAGCATGTCGACGAGCGCGTCGTAAACGATCTTGATGACTTGCTGGCCCGGCTTCACCGAGCGAATGACTTCCTCGCCCACAGCGCGCGAGCGCACACCGTCGATGAAGTCCTTGACCACAGGCAGGGCGACGTCGGCCTCGAGCAGGGCGACCCGGATTTCGCGCAGGGCAGCGTTCACGTCCTTTTCGGACAGTGCCCCGCGGCCCGTCAGGCCGTCGAAAATTCCTCCAAGGCGTTCGCTCAGCGTGTCGAACATCTGTGTCGCTCCTTTGCCGTCTGTCAGAGCCTCTGACATAGGCGCTTAAACCCATTGCACAAAGCAGAAGAGCCCCGCTGAGCGACACTTCGCCGGGCGGGGGGCCTCGCTGACCTCATGGATCAGTCAAAGCGCGCTTTTCAAATTTGCGCAGATGTTGGCGCGCCTAAAGCACGCGGGGGCCCATGCGTCAAGCGAGTTGCAGCGCGCGTACCTGGTCACGCAACAGGCTGATCGCAGCCTTGATCTCCTCTCCAACAAGGCTGAGGACAACCATATTCGCCCATGTGCCCCCGGCGGTGCGCATGTAATTGCGGATCAGCCCTTCGCGCTGGGCGCCCATCTTGGAAAAGGCGCGGATCGCGCGATCATTCTGTTCCGGCACGAAATAGGAGATCCGGCGGAAGCGGGCGGCATGGGCGCGGGTAAGCAAGGCAAGCTGGGTCGCCGGCACAATCGCGGTGCCGCGATACTTCTTCGGATGCCAGACAAACCCGATTTCGAGCCGCCGGTGCGTGCGGGAGACCCGTTCGAACGCAGCGAGGCCCGCAAACTCTCCCGTCGCCTTGTCGACAACATAGAAGGGATAGAAGGTCTCGGTCGCCTTCATGTCCAGGCTATGGTCCATATAGGCCTCAAGGCTGGTGCCGGTCGGCATGACCGGCATCCATTGCCACATGGATTCGGCTATCCCGGTCGCAAGCACGACCTCCTTGTGTTCCGCCGTGAGCGTGTCGAGGCGAACCACATCATTTTCCGGGGCCGGGTCAGCGAGGTTCATATTTCAAATCATTAGGCCAGAGGCCGGGCATGGCAAGCAAAACCATACCCGGACTTATAAGTTCCTTTTTAAAACTTTTATATAGTTTCAAAAAGGAACTTATGTTGCTCATTTCATGCCGAACAATTGCCGCGTCAGATAGGTGAATTCCAGCGCCGAGCGCTTGGCACGCTCCTTCTGGTTCGCCGCTGCCGAGTGACCGCCATCAATATTTTCATAATAGTAGAAGGGCAGGCCAGCGGCTTCGAACTTCGCCGCCATCTTGCGGGCATGACCGGGATGGACCCGATCATCCTTGGTCGAAGTCACGAAGAAGGGCACGGGATAGTCCCGCGTGGCATCGAAATTCTGATAGGGCGAGATGGTCTCGAGGAACTCGCGTTCTTCCGGCACATCCGGAGAGCCATACTCATCCACCCAGGAGGCCCCTGCGAGCAACAGATGGTAGCGCATCATGTCGAGCAATGGCACCTGAACGACGACTGCATTCCAGAGATCTGGCCGCTGGTTCAGCATGACGCCCATCAGCAGGCCGCCATTCGAGCCGCCCATGATGCCAAGATGCTTCGGCGAGGTAACGCCCCGCGCAACGAGATCTTCGCCGACCGATATGAAGTCGTCATAGATGCGCTGACGTTTCTGTTTCAGGCCGGCCTGATGCCATTCCGGGCCGAATTCGCCGCCGCCCCGGATATTGGCGAGCACATAGGCGCCGCCTTTTTCGAGCCAGAGCCGGCCCGTAACCGGGCTGTAGGAGGGGTTCAGTGACACCTGGAAGCCGCCATAGCCGTAGAGAAGCGTCGGCGTGGTGCCGTCGAGCGGCAAATCAGCCTTGCTGACGAGGAAGTAGGGAACGCGCGTCCCGTCTTTCGACGTCGCGAAATGCTGCGTCACTTTCAGGCCGGTGGCGTCGAATTTCGGCGGCAGGCTTTTCAGTGTTGTGACGTCTCCAGTCGCCGCATTGTAGGAGAGCAGCGAGTCCGGCGTCAGGAAGTCTTCGTAATTGATGAAGACCGTTTCTTCCTCATCGCTCGCAAAGGCGATGTTCGCCTGTCCCGTACCCGGCAGCGCAACAGTTTCGAGCGTCCAGCCAGCTTCCCCAGCCTCGGCCCGCATCACCTTGCCAACGGCCGTATCGCTAACGCCCAGCAGCAGCGCGCCCTTGGCGATGGACACGCCTTCGAGGGCCTGCGTTTCGCTCGGATGGAAGACGAGGGACACAGGCGGCAATTCGCGGGTTTCCATGAAGGCATCGATGTTGAACGCAACCAGATCGCCGGACTTGAACGAAACGGCTTGGCCTGCCGGCGCCCAGTCTTCCTGCAACGAGACCAGCAATTGTCCCTGATAGACGCCTTCCGGAGAGGATTTCGGCGGGATGGGCCATCGGACCGGATCAGTTTCGCCTTCCGGGAACCACCAATAGCGCGTCGTGAAGAAAGTGTCGGCCTGCGCAGCGCCCTGCAGGATACGCCCGTCCTCCAGTTCCAGAGCCATCGGCCAGACGCCAACATCTTTGGCCTCGCCGCGGATCAGCTCTTCAGCCGACTCCAGAGGCGCACCGCGCTCCCAGCGCTTCACAATGAAGGGATAGCCCGATGCCGTCAGCGTGCCCTCGCCCCAATCGGTCGCGATCAACAACGTGTCCGGGCTGGCCCAAGCGCCGCCCTGCTTGGCTTCCGGCGTCACGAACCCGTCTTCGACGAATTGCTTTGTCGACAGGTCGAATTCGCGCCGAATGACGGCGTCCTTGCCGCCATTCGACAGGGACACCATGCATTTGTAGCCGGCATCACTGCCCTTCGGGCGGAAACAGTCGGCCCCCTTGTAGACCCAGTTCTTGCCTTCGGTCTCGGCCAGCTGGTCAAAGTCGAGCACAATTTCCCATTCCGGGGCGTCGGTCGCATAGCTTTCCAGCGATGTGCGGCGCCACAGGCCGCGAACATGCGTGTCATCCTGCCAGAAATTGTAGACCATGCCCTCGCGGATCGTGCCGTAAGGAATACGCTCCGCCGAGGTCAGGGCTTCAACAGCCGCCTTCTCATAGGCCGCATAATTCGGGTCGGCCTGCAGTTCGGCAAGAGAGCGCTCATTCTGGCCCCGCACCCAGCTGAGCGCCGCGTCGCCTTCAACGTCTTCCAGCCAGAGATACGGATCCTCGGCGGCGGCGTCCGAGGCGTGCGAAGAAGGAATTGTGTCTGCCAAGGGGGTCTCCGTTGAGGCTTGGGTTCCGCAGGCCACAAGGGCGAGGAGGCTGAGCGGAGCGAAATATTTGTGCATGGTCTCTCCGGTATCGGTAAGTCTTCATGGGTTAACTGGTCTGGACGAAAAACAATTCCAGCCCTGTCACCCTAATTGACCAAATCCTGCCCCGGAAGGTGGCACAATGGCATGCTGGGAAATTATCCAACCCGTTCAAAAGTAATGCGTTCCACCAGCAGCGCGCGCGACTTTTCAGGCACGACCGGCCGGATGGCGAAATAGTCAAATCCCTGATCGCCGATATGGTCAGGCACGACATATTCGAAACTGAAATCCTCGAACCCTTGGGCAAGATCAAAGACCTGCCAGCCCGAATTTCCGTCTCGGCCAACCGAATAGTTTACCTTGGCCTGCATCGCGCCCTTCTGGTCAGCCGGCCGCATGCGGACCGTGCACCGGATGCGGTGTCCGGAGAACTGGACTTCGAGGTCGCTGGCGAGCCGGAAATGTGGCCCCTCTTCCGCGTCCGGCCCCAGCAGGCCTGCCTGCGCTTCGATATAGAGCAAATAGTCACCATCGCTGTCGCGCGCGAGTTCGGTTATCGCGTCTCCGCCCGCCAGCACCTTGTTCAGGAATTCCCCCTCAACCGTGATGAGGTCGTAATTGGACCCGTCCCCCGTCACCGCCCCATCCGGCAGGCGGCCAATGGCTGGCCAGATGGCAAGCATGACCATGCCCAAGGCAAGCAGAAGGGCCAGGGGGAAGAAGATCCGGTCTTTCATGAATGGGGGAACTCTTTCACAGTTCGGCGGTGGGAGCCGCTAGCCAAGGACTGGCACTCCTGTTAGCAGGAAGCCGAACGGTTTGGCGAGCCGTAGACGCCGTCTTGCATGCAATTAACGGGGGCGAGTTCCATGTCGAAATCGGCATTGCGGCGCCGGGCCAAGGAGGCGCGCCACTGGCTGTTCGAAGCCTGTTTCCCGCTCTGGAGCGAGCGCGGCATCAGCGAATCCGGCCTGTTTCGTGAAATGTTGTCCCTCGACCATATGCCTGTGGCGGAAGAGTTCACACGCGTACGTGTCCAGGCCCGGCAAACCTTTGTCTTCGCACAGGCCGCCCTGCTAGGCTGGAAACCCGACACCGCCCGCGATCTGGTGGAACAGGGCGTGCGCACCTTGAGCGGCCTTGCCCGCCGGGAAGATGGCCTCGTCGGCCATAGCATCAAGGCGGATGCCAGCGGCTTCGCCGATGATAGGCCGGACCTCTACGATCTCGCCTTTACGCTCTATGCGCTGGCCGTCTCCAGCCAGGCACTGGAAGATGGCAGCGGCGCGATTGCGTCGGCGCGCGCCTTGCTGGATGCGCTGGACCGGCGCCTGAAGGACCGGACGAATGGCGGGTATGCCGAAACCCTGCCGCCCCCCTCACGCCGCTCTCAAAATCCGCATATGCACCTGCTGGAAGCCAGTCTCGCCCTGCACCGGGCCGACCCCGAAGGCGGCCATCTCGCGCGGGCCACCCACCTCATCACCCTGTTTCACGAGAAATTCACCGCCGGACCCGGCGGCCTGCTGGGCGAAGTCTTCGCCCCGGACTGGAGCGAAGGTCCGGGCGACGCCGCCCGGATCGTGGAGCCCGGCCATCAATTCGAATGGGTCTGGTTGCTCAACACCTATGCGGAAGCCATCGGCGAGCCCATGGCGCCAATCGCTGGCCGTCTCTACAGCTTTGCCGCCAGCACGCTGGACGAGGATGGCCGCGCCCTGCTGGAAGTCAGCCGGGAGGGTATCCCGCACGATGCCGGCCGGCGCAGCTGGTCGCAATCGGAAGCGCTGAAAGCCCATCTCGTCATGTTGGAAATGACCAATGATGACGCCATCGCCGCGGCCGCCTGCCAGAGCTTCGACATATTGATGGACGAGCATCTGACGCCCGAAGGCGGCTGGATCGAACAGTATGATGGCGATGGTCATATCGTCTCGACCACCATGCCCGCCTCGACCGGATATCATGTGGCGCTCGCCTTTTCAGAGCTGATCCGCGTCATGGACGCTTGAACCGCGGCGTTTTTGCCCCGAAAAGGGCCCGGAACTGATCAAGAAGGAAATATTCATGCCCAGACTAGCTCTCGTCCGCCACGGCCAGTCCGAATGGAATCTGCAAAACCGGTTCACTGGCTGGTGGGACGCCGACCTGACCGAGAAGGGCGAAGCCGAAGCAAAGAAGTCCGGCGACTTGCTCAAGGCGTGCGATGCCGATTTCCGCGCCGCCTTTACCAGCGTCCAGACGCGCGCCATTCGCACGCTCTGGCTGGCGCTGACGGAAATGGACCGCGTCTGGCTGCCCGTGACCAAGCATTGGCGCCTCAATGAGCGCCACTATGGCGGCCTGACCGGGCTCGACAAGGCCGAGACCGCGGCCAAGCATGGCGACGAGCAGGTCCATATCTGGCGCCGCTCCTATGACATCCCGCCGCCGCCCCTTGAGGCCGGCAGCGAGTTCGATCTCTCGGCCGACCCGCGCTACAAGGGCATCGACATTCCCAACACCGAAAGCCTGAAGCTGACGCTGGAACGCGTCCTGCCCTATTGGGAAGAGGCGATCACGCCGGTCCTGAAGTCGGGCACCGATGTCGTCATCGCTGCGCATGGCAATTCGCTGCGCGCGCTGGTGAAGCATCTCTTCCAGGTGCCAGATGAGTCCATTACCGGGATCGAGATTCCGACCGGCAATCCACTCTACATCGAGCTAGACGATGATCTGAAGCCAATTTCGGTCCGTTATCTGGATGCAGAACGCGGCAAGCCGCTTCCGAAACTGCCATGAGCCTGCGCCTGTCCCGGCGGCGCGACCGGCGCATGATGGGACGGGCCCACAGCCTCGCCCGGCTGAACCACGGCCTGACCGGGGTGAACCCCTCGGTTGGCTGCATCATTCTCGATCGTGAAGGCCATGTGGTGGGCGCGGGCGTCACCGGCCTCGGCGGCAGGCCGCATGCAGAAGAAATCGCTCTGGAAGAGGCGGGCGAGGCGGCGCGTGGCGGCACAGCCTATGTCACGCTGGAACCATGCCGTGAACGCTCGCAGGGCGGCAAATCCTGTTCCGTGAAATTGCTGGAGGCCGGCATTGCCCGCGTTGTCTGCGCGGTCGAGGACCCGCACCCTGTCGCCAATGGCGGCATCCGCGCCCTCAGGGACGCCGGAATTCACGTCCAGATCGGCCTCGGCCAGCGTGAAAGCCAGCGCCTCTACCGCAGATTCTTCGAAAGCGTGCTCTAGCGGGCAAACGGCCCGGCATGGGCGATGATCTTTTCGTAGAATGCCACCGAATCCCGCTGGAACGCCGCCTTGTTGAATTGCTGCTCATAGGAGGCGCGGCCTCCCTCGACGAGTTTCGCCGCCAGCGCCTTGTCCGAGATCACCCGGCTAAGCGCCGTGGCAAGCGCGTCGACATCATTCTTCGGGATCAGCAGCCCGTTCACTTCATTTTTCACATAGGCCGCCGGGCCAACCGCATCCGCCGCCACCAGCGGGCGGGACGCCGCCCAGGCATCCACGGTCACCGTGCCGAACGGCTCGTAACGGGACGGGAAGGCCACCACATCGCAGGCTGCCAGCAGCGCGCCGCGGTCGTTGCGCCAGCCAAGGAACCGAACCCGGTCGTCGAGGCCGAGCTTGGTGCATTGTGCTTTCAGTTCCGCCTCAATCGGGCCATCGCCCGCGATCCAGACATACAGGCCCGGCACTTTTGCCGTCGCATCCAGCAGCGTGTCGAGGCCCTTCTTCTCGTGCAGGCGCGCGAGAGCGAGGGCAACCGGCGCCTCCTCCGGCGTATCCAGCGCCGCACGGCTGGCCGGATCGGTGCCCTCAAAGTCTGCATAGGTATGGATGATGGCGGAGCGGTCGTCCGGAACGCCCTGCTCGCGGATGTGACGCAGCAGGTCGATGGTCAGGCCGACATGCCATTCGCAATTCACAAAGCGCGCAAGTTTGTAATAGCCACCATACCAGCCAATCGACCGGTTGCGGTATTCCTTTGGCGCGTATTGCCCGGCGCGGCCCATCCAGTATTCGATGACGTCCGGCTTGAAGACCTTGATCGCGTCGCCAATCACGCGCCGCGTCGGGAAGGGCCACGTATTGTTGAACGCGGCCACATCCACACCAATCCCGGCCTCGCGGAATTTCTGGACGCGGAACGGGTTGTCCGGGCGCGTGACCACATGCTGGGTCAAACCGGCCTCTGCCAGCGCCAACACGGATTCCAGCATGATGTTCTCTGCGCCGCCCTCTTTCGCGCCCGCCATCACGTGCATGATCCGCATCTGCCGTTCCTTTCAGTGTCCAACAAGTTCTGACCGAGCGCATACCCATTATCACCAGCTGCGGCAAACGCTCCTTGGCAGTGCGGGATGAAATGCCTACAGACAGGGGCCGAACACAATGAAAGCCGTATGCCCATGTCCGATTATCGCCTCTTCGGCGCAGATACCTCGCCCTATTCCCAGAAAGTGCGGTCGTTCCTGCGCTACAAGAATATCGATTTCGACTGGGTCTCCCGCTCGCGCGAGAACGAAGAAGAGTTCCAGGCATTGGCCCAGGTCGCGTCTGTGCCGCTGTTGGTCTCTCCCACCCGCAAGGCCAACCAGGATTCGACCGCGATCATCTCCGCCCTTGAGGAAGATCATCCCGAACCGTCCGCCGTGCCGGATGATGTCGCAACCTCCATGCTCGCGCTGATCCTCGAAGACTATGCCGATGAGTGGCTGAACAAGATCATGTTCCTCGAACGCTGGAGCCAGAAGCCCGACCGCGAAGACGCTGCCCTGCGTGTGCTGGTCCAGCTCTATGGCGGCAAGCGCCCCCGCGCCTACAAGAAGGCCCAGAAGCAGATCGCAGACCGTATGGCGGATCGCCTGTCCCTGGTCGGCGCCGACAGCGGTAATGCCGAAGTGCTGCAGGCCTCATTCGAGCGGTTCTCCACCCTGCTCAATGCGCATCTGACCGACCATCTCTACATCTTTGGCGGTCGTCCGTCGGCGGCAGATTTCGCGCTGGCCGCGCAGTTCCAGCAGATGATGATGGACAAGACCCCGGCCAAATGGCTGACCAAACATGCGCCCTTCGTGGTCGCATGGATCGAAAACATGGAAGACCCGAAACCGGGCGCGCCTTTCGCCACACTGGAAGAGCTGACGCCGACGCTGACGCCGCTCTTTGCCGAGGAAGTCTCGAAAACCTATCTGCCCTGGGCCAAGGCCAATTCCAAAGCCGCCGAGCGCGGTGACAAGGACGTATCGGCCTCCGTCGAAGGCGGAAATTTCGCCCAGACCACGCAGAATTATGCCGCCCGCGCCTATGATTCCGTCCGCAAGGCCGTGGGCTCTTCGCTCAGCGACGACGCCCTGAAGAGCTTCCTGTCAGACGCCGGCTGCGCCAAATTCTTCGGCTGACGCTTTAGCGAAGCCCCAATCAAAAACGGCGCGCCCATCTCTGGACGCGCCGTTCTTTTATCGGGTCAGCACTCTGCTTTTAGGCAGCGTTGCTGGCCGATTTCTTGCCGATCAGTTTCGGCTCGGTCTGGGCCGGAGCGCCGATCTCGATCTTGCGGGGCTTCTTCTCTTCGGGAAGCTCGCGGACGAGGTCAATCCGCAGCACACCATGCTGCAGATTGGCACCGGTCACGATGACATGGTCAGCCAGCTGGTAGCGCCGGATGAAGCTGCGCTGGGCAATGCCGCGATGCAGATAGTTGCGGCCTTCGCCGTCTTCATTCTCGCCGCGCTTGCCGGCCACGGTCAGCAAGCCTTCCTTCGTTTCGATTTCGAGGTCGTCTTCGGTGAACCCGGCGACCGCAATCTCGATGGCGAAGGCATTGTCATCGACGCGTTCGATATTGTACGGCGGATAGCCCTGCGAGCCGTCGAGGCGGGACGCCTGGTCGATCATGCTTGCGAGCCGGTCAAAGCCGACAACCGTGCGGTAAAGGGGGGTAAGGTCAATATTGCTCATGTGTTCAGTCCTCTTAAATCAAGCAACTGCGGGCAACCCGTGCGGGGAGCGCCCGGATGGATGTTCGGCGACTGTGAAGGTCCAACCCGAATTCGGCGTTGGCACAGATACCGGTCACAGCCCGATTTACGGCACCGTGACATGATCTATGTGGGTAGCGTATGTAGAGGTTCAAGAGGCCAGTTGAGGAGACGCCCCATGAAGCATTTGACCCCGATTTTCGCCCTGTCTGCAATGGTTCTGGCGGCCTGTGGCCAGCCCGATGCCCCCGCATCTGACACGCCCGCCCCCGCGACCCCGCCGGTCGAGACCGCCTTGGCAGAGACGTCCCCGCTGGACACCGCAATTGCCGGCGCGCATCGCAGCGAGGCCGAAAGGGCGCGGGATGCCTGGCGCCATCCGAAGGAAACGCTCGAATTCTTCGGGGTTGAGGCTGACGACAAAGTGGTCGAACTCTGGCCCGGCGGCGGCTGGTACACGAATGTGATCGCGCCCTACCTCGCCAGTGGCGGCGGCACGCTGGTCGCGGCCTATTTCGACCCGAATGTCGGCGATGAGGACCGCCGCGCGCGGATTTCAGAGCGGCTCGAAGAGTTCAAGGCCACCTATGCCGATCCGAAATTCGGCGCGATCGAGTACAGCGCCTTCTCGGCCGAAAGCGGCCCGCTGACCGAGCCGGGCACGGCCGATGTCGTGCTGACCTTCCGCAATCTCCATAACTGGATGAGCGGCGGCTATACCGAGAAATTCTTCACCGACGCCTATGAGGCCTTGAAACCGGGCGGCGTGCTGGGTGTGGTCGAACACCGCCTGCCCTCCACCGCTACGCAGGACCCGACCGCTTCCTCGGGCTATGTGCATGAGGATTATGTCAAATCCCTCGCCGCATCGGCGGGCTTCGAATTCGTGGAATCCAGCGAGATCAACGCCAATCCGGCCGATACCGCAGACCACCCGTTTGGCGTCTGGACCCTGCCCCCGGTGAACAGCACTCAGGACCGCGAAGGCAACACACCAGACGATTTCGACGCTGAAACCTACGCCAGTATCGGCGAAAGCGACCGGATGACGCTCAAATTCGTCAAACCGGCCGAATAGACCTTTCTCAGTCCGGATTGAGCCCGTCATCTCACAGGAGATGGCGGGCTCTTTCATTTGGGCCCTGTCCCGCCTAAAGGTGCCGGTCATGACAACAAAGACCTTTTTCCCCACGCTTGTGCGCTCCGACCCGGTCGGCGATGCCGATCTTGCGACGCGTCTGGAACATGTCTGCTGGGTGCTGGCCGAGGATGATTCAGCGGGCAATGCCTGGTGCGAGGAACAAGGCTATGGCGGCTACACCTCGTATGCCTCACTCGACGATCTGCCGGAGCGCTTCCCGGAATTTGCGGAGTTGAAAGCCCTGCTGGACCCGATTGCGGCAACGTTCGCGGAGGAATTGCTCTGGGACATGCAGGGCCTTTCCCTGGAACTGGATGCGATCTGGGTGAACATCCTGGAGCCCGGCTTTGGCCATTCCAACCATATCCATCCGGGCAGCGTCATTTCCGGCACATACTATGTCTCCACGCCAGACGGCTCGGCCCGACTGAAACTGGAAGACCCGCGCCTGTCGCGCATGATGGCCGCGCCGCAATTGCGCGACGATGCCCCCGAAGACCGCCGCCGCTTCGTCTATCTCGAACCGGAAGTCGGCCACGCCCTCCTGTGGGAAAGCTGGCTGCGCCATGAAGTGCCCGCCAATATGGGCGAGGAACCGCGGCTCTCGATCAGCTTCAATTACGCCCTGAAACGCATCTGACGCCGCTAGAGCGCTTTGCCGATGACCATGCCCGCCAGGATGATCCCCCCGAAATAGGTGATCACCGCGCCGATGGCTTTCAGTGGATGCGGCTTTTCAAGGGTCGCGCAGACCAGAAAGCCAATCGCGTGCAGGAAGCGGGCAAGCGTGATCGCGATCACCAGGCTGGTAACGGCCAGGCCGAGGTCGCGCCCGGCATAGGCAAACCCGGTCAGCAGGAAGAGCCCGATCAGCAGCGCCGCATATTCCGATGCGTTGCCATGCGCGCGCTGCGCTTTCAGCATCGACCCGGCCGGGTCGCTGGCGGCGCCATAGGCTATGGACTTCGTCCGGCCCCGCATGATCGAGGTCCAGAAGCCGAGCAGCAGGGTCAGTACGACCAAGGCCGCACTACAAAGAATGAGCATTGTGTGCATGTGTGTTTCCTCCCGTCCTGCAGCGTAGCCTCAAACGGCCGGGCGGCAAATATCCGGGCACGAAAGCTGCATTAACTGTCCCGCGTCACTGCCACACTTGACGCAAAGGGTTTCAGGCGTCATCGCCACCCCACACCGTGTTTCAACCTTCCAGCCAGATGCGAGCCGTCTTATGGACCTTTCAAAAATCAAGACCGGGAACAACCCGCCAGACGATCTCAACGTGCTCATCGAGGTCCCGCTCGGCGGCGATCCGATCAAGTACGAGATCGACAAGGATTCCGGCGCAATGTTCGTGGATCGCTATCTCTACACCGAGATGCGCTACCCCTGTAATTACGGCTTCGTGCCTCACACGCTCAGCCTCGACGGCGACCCGATCGACGTCATGGTTGTCGGCAATCGTCCGCTGGTGCCGGGCTCGGTCGTGCGCGCCCGCCCTGTCGGCGTTCTGATGATGACCGACGACAAGGGCCCGGACGAGAAGATCCTCGCCGTGCCCCACAACAAGCTGACCTCCTATTACGACAAGATCGCGACCTATCACGATCTGCCGCAGACCCTGATCGACAAGACGGCCCACTTCTTCGAGCACTATAAAGACCTCGAAAAAGGCAAATGGACCCGGATCGAAGGCTGGTACGGCATCGAGAAGGCCCGCGAACTGATCGAAGCGGCCGTCAAGCGCGGCCTCGAAGACAAGGGCTAGGCCCCTCCCCCTTTTACCGGCAGCCTTGACCGGGCTGCCGGCCTTTCCCTTCCGGTACTCCCGATGCGCGGTCAGCGCGGCGCAGGACCCATATGGATATCTCGGTCTGGCTGGCCCTGCTGGCTCTCTTCTTCGCAGGTGGCCTGACGCCCGGCCCGGCCGTCATGATGGTGATGAGCGCGTCCCTGCGCTATGGCGCGCCGACCGCACTGATCCCCGCCGCAGGCGTATCCGTCGCCAATCTTGTCTGGATCTCGCTGGCCGCGACCGGCATCGCCACCTTTGCGGCACAGGCACCACTTGTGCTGATGGGCCTCAAGATTGCCGGCATCTGTTTCATTGCCTGGCTGGCCTGGACGATGGCCACCGCCGACCCGCACCGCCCCCGGGCGCGCGCAGATCAGGCCCCAGCCAAGGCCAATCTGTTCGGACGCGGGATCGGCCTGCAATTGCTCAACCCGAATGCGCTGGTCTTTTTCGGCCTCTTACTGCCGAGCTATTTCGATCCGGACAAGCCGGTCGTCCAGCAGGCCTTGCTCATCATGCTGACCGTGACCATCACCGAAATGTTTGGCCTCGCCTTCTATGCCTGGCTGGCGGACGCGATGAACCGCCGGTTCCAGTCGCCGGTCTTCACGAAATGGTTCAATCGCCTGGCAGCAAGCGCCATGCTGGTATCGGCCCTGTTCGCGGCGCTTATGACCAGCGGAAACTGACCGCCATTCCGGAGCGAATCAGGGCTCAATCACCTCAAAGCGGCTGGTTTTCGGGTTTCGCCAGTGCAATTCGCCATGCTTGATCGCAAACCAGGCGCCGTGCAGTTCCAGTTCACCCGCCTCGACCGCGCGCTTCACGAAGGGGAACGACATCAGGTTTCCGAGAGACGTTTCAACGCCTTCCAGTTCGAGGGCGAATTGCGGATTGATCGATCCGCTTTCCACAACGCGCGCACGTGCCGCTTCCAGCAAGCGCACCCAAGGCGTCACGAACTCACCGATTTCCGGTGTGCCTTCCCCGGCCAGGGACGCAGCGATGCCGCCGCATCCGCCATGCCCCATCACCACGATGTGCTCTATCTTCAACACGTTGACCGCATATTCGAGGGCCGCGCTCACGCCGTGCAGGCCGTCATCCGGCTGATAGGGCGGCACGAGGTTGGCAACGTTCCGGACGACGAACAATTGGCCTGGCGCGGCATTGAAGATGTCCGAAGGTTCGGCCCGGCTGTCGGCGCAGGCAATCAGCATGATGCGCGGATTCTGGCCTTCGCCGAGTTCCCGATACAATGCAGCCTGTTTTGAGTAGATCCCTTTACGGAAACTGCGATACCCTTGCAGCAGATCCTCGACAGTCTTCATGCCTGTAACTCCTGTTTCTCTGTAGCACTGACTAGTGCATATTGCAGTGGCGGCAAGCGGAAACGGGAGTTTGTTTACCACTTCGCCCTTATGCTGACATCCCGAACGCTGTACGTATTGCAGCGCAGCACTGAAAACTTGGAGTTGTTCATGCCCACGCCTTCGGAGACCAGAAAGTCTTCCCGGAAGGGGCCGACGCGCAGCGAAGCGTCAAAGGCCGCCATTCTGGACGCAACCCGTATTGAAATGGCGGAGAATGGCTGGCGGGGCTTCAGTGTGGATGGCGTCGCCAAACGCGCCTCTGCCTCCAAGCAGACAATCTACAAATGGTGGCCCTCCATCGGCGCGATGTGTGTCGATGCCGCCCTCGCCCTGATTCCGGACAGCCCCGATGGGGGCCGTGATCCGCAGGAGCGCATCACCACGCTGATCGTGCCGCTGGAGGCCGCCGCCCGTACCGGGGCTGGCCATGCGGTGTTGCGCGTCGCGCTCGCCGCTGCCGCTGACGACAAGGATGCCGGCGAATTGTGGCGCGCCTGGATGAACCGCGACATCCGCATGCCCATGCGTATGCTGCTGGCGGAATTGGCCGGAAAACGCGTGATCCGGCGCGATTTCGACCTGGATGAAGCAATTGAGGAAATGCTCGGACCGCTTTGGCACCGTATCATGGTGATGCGCGCCCCCGTCCGGGAAGGCTTTTGCAGTGCCCAGGCCGCCAACTTCCTGAAAGTGTACGCGGCAGGCTGATTTTGCCTCTGGTGTGAAATTTGCAGTGGTGTCCCTGAATTCGCCAGGGGCACCATATGTCTGTTACGCGCATAAACTGGGTCGACTACGCCAAAGGCCTTTGCATCATCCTCTTCGTGATGGCTGAAGCGGTCACGGGCTATGCCCGAATGACCGGACACTCCAACTGGATGGAATTTGCCGCCGCCTGGACAGCGCCTGTTGTCTTGCCGACCCTGTTCCTGATCTCCGGCCTGTTTCTGCCGCGCACCCTGTTTGGATCGAAATCGACGTTTTTTGACCGGAAAGTCCTGAGATTCGTCTATTTCTATCTTGTCTGGATGGTTATTCAGACCGTTATTCTCTACGCGCTCGACCTCGCTTGGAATCCGCTCAATGTGATTAACCAGCTGCTTGTCGGCCTGGTCCAGCCCAGTTCCGGGCTCTGGATCATCGCCATGCTGGCCGTGTTTCACCTTTTCACCTGGCTGGCGCGTCTGATTGCGCCAGCGAAAATCCTGCTTGTCGCCGCGCTTGCCCAGACGGCTCACGCGGCCGGTCTGATCCAGACAGGATGGCTCGCTCTGGATGCATTCGCGCAATATTATGTGTTCTTCTTCGCGGGCTATTACGGGGCGGATCTCGTTCGCCGGTACGCCGACCGACTGGCAGAAGGATTTTCTGACATCCCAACCGCGCTGGTCATCTGGGCCGGGATCAATACGGTCCTGGTCGCCCAGAACACCGCAGCCCTCCCCATTATCAGCCTGGTCCTCGGCTTCTCTGGCGCCTTTGCCATTATCGCGATCGCCACGCTGCTGGCCCACTCCCGGCATGCTGCCGCGATGCAATATATCGGGCGCGCGCACTTCGTGATCTATCTGACCTATTTCCTGCCAATGATGGCGGCGCAGACCCTGCTGGCTCGCAGCGGATTGGCGTTGGAACCGGGCCTGACCAGCCTCGCCATCGGCCTGATTGCCCTCATCCTGCCGCTCGGGCTTCACCGCCTTGTCCGGCAAACCCCGCTCAAGGCGCTCTATCGCCGTCCTAAGACATTCCGTCTCAAAGGGGCTGAGCTCAGCCGCGGCGGACAGCTGATCGGGTCAGCTCACGATACGATTGAAGAGGCCTGATCCGGCGGGCCTGTCGCTATTTCGCGCGGTGCCAGACCATCAGCGGGTCAAATGCCCCGGTTTCCGCAGCGCGCTGCAGCTGGCTGATCTGATCGATCACCGGATTGGGCGCGGCCGGCTTGCGGGATTGTCCGTACAGCGCATCGTCCAGCCGGCAGATCTGCTCGAACAGGGCTTCTGACCGGGACACGAGATCCAGGAAGCGGGACGGCAGGCCGAGGCCTTGCTGCGCGGCGGCGTCCAGCGCCGGTTCTTCCCGCCGGATCCGGTATTTGCGGGCAGCCGCTTCGTCGCTGCGCATCTCGCCGTCGCGCACGGCCTTCTGCATGACCAGCCAGCTGGCCGCCTGCATCAGGCGTGTCGTCAGTTCCATGCTCCAGGCCGAATAGGTCAGGCCGGCTTCACGGGGCAGCGTGATGGCAGCCTCGCGGCCAGGGCCGTCCAGATAGGTCGCAGTCTCCTCGACCAGAGCCATGCCCCGGGCAAAAACCGTGTCGAACAGCTTGCCGCCGGTGAACCCGTCCTGGGTCTCGACCTGATCGTCTGGGGACGTGTCTGCCGCCATGAAAGATACCTCTGTGCGCGGGTCGGGAATTTGGATTTTATCAATCCAGCCTTTCCGGCCGCTTAATTGTCGCCCCCGAACAGGGCATCCGCCGCAGATTTCTGCGCCTTCTTCTTGTCGATCTCCGCCTCGCAGGCCGCGATGCCCGCTTTCAGCGTTTCAATCCGTCCCTGCAATTCCTGCACCGACATTTGCTCCAGCGTCTGGGGCGTGTTGACCAGGATCGGCTCTTCATCAAATGCGGCCATGGGGGTCGCCCTCCAATTCATGCTACAGGCCTTATCAAAGCAGAAACGCTGCCTAGATGCGACTCTGGATTCAGGAAGGAAACATACACGATATGGCGACAGAAATGATGAAGGCCGTCCTCGTTGAAGAGGGCGCGCCGCTCAAGCTGGGGGATTTCGAGAAGCCGGACTTAAAGCCGGGCGAAGTGCTGGTCAAGGTGGCCGCGTCCGGTCTCAACCGGGCCGATCTCGTCCAGCGGCGCGGGGCCTATCCGCCGCCGCCCGGCGCGTCCCCGATCATGGGGCTGGAAATCTCCGGCACGGTTGTCGCCACATCCGATAGCGCGAACAGGTTCAAGCTCGGGGACCGGGTCGCCGGCCTCCTCGCCGGCGGCGGCTATGCCGAATTCGCGGCGGTGGACGAAGGCTCGCTCTTCCCCGTGCCGGACGGCATGGACATGGTAAAGGCCGCCTGTTTCCCGGAAGCCCTGATGACGGTCTGGGCCAATGTGTTTGACCGCGTCGGCTTCCAGACAGGCGAAGCCTTTCTCTGTCATGGCGGCACCAGTGGCATCGGCGTCATGGCGCTCCAGATGGCGAAGATTGCCGGCGCCTCGAAAATCTACGCCACCGCGGGCTCCGCCGAGAAATGCGCCCTTGCCACAGAGCTCGGGGCCAATCGCGCGATCAATTACAAAACCGAGGATTTCGAGACAATCATCAAGGAAGAGGGCGGCGTGGACGTGACGCTCGACATGGTCGGCGGTGACTATATCCAGAAGAATATCTCGGTCTCCCGGCCCGACGGCCGGATCATCAATATCGCCTATATGAACGGGTTCACGGCGGAGGTGAATTTCGCCCCGGTCCTGATGAAACGCCTGACCCTGGCCGCCACGACCCTGCGGGCCCGGCCCGTTGAAGAGAAACGCCGCATCCGCGACGCCGTCGAAAAGGATTTCTGGCCTCAGGTCATCTCCGGCGACATCCGGCCCGTTCTGGAACAGGCTTTCCCGGTCGCCGAGGCCGAGGCCGCACAGGCCCTGATGGCCAAGGGCGGCCATTCCGGCAAGATTGTGCTGGTCTGGTGAGGCGCGCACCTTTCAATTTCCCAGACAAGGCACTATAAAGGCCGCAAGGTTTAAGGCACGTCTGAAACCCGACCGCCCGGCACGATGTGTCGGGCGGCTGCATTTCTGGCGGCCATTTCATTCAGGGAGTTCCCCCATGTCAGATATTCTGATGCCCAAGGCGACCGCCGTCTGGCTGCTCGACAATACCAGTCTCACCTTTACGCAGATCGCAGATTTCTGCGGCCTTCACTATCTGGAAGTCAAAGGCATTGCCGATGGCGATGTTGCCGAAAACATGCGCGGCGTGGACCCGATCGCCGGCGGCATGCTGTCGCGCGAAGAAATTCGCAAGGGCGAAGGCGATGAAGCGTACAAGCTGAAGAAGGCGGCCTCCAAGATCGCCCACATCCCGCAGCCCAAGCGCAAGGGCAGCCGCTATACGCCGGTCATCCGCCGTCAGGACAAGCCGGACGCCGTGGCCTGGTTCATCCGCAACCACCCGGAAGTTTCCGACGCGCAAATCTCCAAGCTGATCGGTACGACCAAATCGACGATCAACAATGTGCGGGACAAATCGCACTGGAACTCGCCGAACATCCGTCCGGTCGATCCGGTGACGCTCGGCCTGTGCACCCAGATCGAACTCGATGAAGTGATCGCAAAATCTGCCGACAAGCGCCGCAAACTGGAAGCCGAAAAGGCCGAGAAGTTCGAAGGCCCGGGCCTTGCCCCCGCCCAGGACGAGGCCAGCGCCTACGAACCCGAAGAAAAGCCCTCCGATGGCGGCAACGTCTCCGCAGACGACATCTTCAAGAATTTCAGCTAGGCCAGTCCTCGCACATTCGTTTCAGAAAGGCCGGCCCCAGCGCCGGCCTTTTTTATGCACGCACTCTCCCCTTGTCCTGTCATCCCCGAGGGCGAAGGCATTTACTTTGTCATCCCCCCGCCTCTCCGGCGCATGCCGGAGCCTCGTGCGGCTGGCTCCGCGTAGCTTCAGCAAGAGACCCCGGCATCCGCCGGGGATACGGTGTTTGTGGGAGAGCGTGCCGGCAGCTCCCCTAGCCTGCGCCCGTGCTTCGACGTCGCTCAGCATGAGCGCTTCGGTGGCGCCTCACAAAACGGACTCATCCTGAGCGAAGTCGAAGGATGACAGGCGGCTTCCCGTCCCCTCCTAATCCGTCTGATAGCTCCCCGCGCCATACTGATCCCCTGCTCTCACAGGAGCCGGATCAGGTACCGTTCTGGTTGTGGGGGCAGGGTCAGGAGGGTGCGGGTCGGAGCGACGGTCCGATGCGCGCCTAGGCAGGTCAGGCCAGGGTGGGCTTGCGAAGGCAAGTTGGGAAACCGCCTCGTCCGGCTGCACGGGAGTAAGACCTCCCCGGATGGGCCATGCGTGGGAAAGCACGATGGATCCGTTCGCGCGGCGCCGGTAACGAAGACCCGGGACCATGGGCCCCCTTGAGGGTGCTCGCCGAAATTCCTGGCCGGCGCGGCGGGCGGTAACGCTCCATTCCGTAGCCATACTCAAATCAAGGCGGAGCGCCACGGCGCCTGCCGCGCCTCGGCTTCGCCTCGCGGAGCTGGAATACGGGATACCCGGATGGCGTGCGCCAGTCCGGCTTTGGGTGCTGAAAATCCCTATTTTTGTATCTTTCAAGACGCTTTTAAAACCCCCATACACGCGCGATGCGATTCCTCCTCCTCTTCCTCCTCAGCCTTGAAATAATCTGGTTTGTCAGCCCCGCCTCCGCGCAGCTGACAAGCGGTATCTCGGGCCCCGAAATCACCGAAAGTGCCCGGTCGGTCGGGTATCGCGCCGCCTACGACCCGGACCAGAATGGGCTCGCGCAGCGGATTCATGTGGAGCACGCGCTGACGGGCTCGGTCGCCGTGAGAGGCGTGATCCAGGCGCGCAAGACGGATTCCCGCGCTACTGATTTCGATTACGTTCAGGGCGAATTGCGCTGGCAGGCCACGCCAGACGGCGCGCGCTGGGCTTCCGGTGTGCGACTGGACGTACGGCTGCGGGACAGAGATCGGCCAGGCCAGATTGCGCTGCATTGGCTCAACCAGATCCAGCTGACGGACGAGATGCGGGCACGCTTTTCGGCCCTTGCAAGCATGCAGACCGGATCCGGACGCGAATCCGGGACCTTCCTGCAAACACGGGGGGAACTCAGCCGGCGGCTGGAGGGCGGGGTCGATATCGGCGCGGAAGTCTACAACATTTATGGCCGGGCCAGCGACCTCCTGCCGGTCTCACAGCAGAGCCATCTTGCGGGGCCGTTCGTCTCGCTGCCCCTGAGCACATCCCTGACCTTGCGGACGAGCGCTCTGGTTGGGCTGACGTCGGGGTCAGCGGATGCAACGTTTCGCGTTTTTCTCACACACGGGTTTTAACGTCACAGAAGTCTCTCGCCTCTGGCGGATCATTACGGTAAACGTGATTTTAATGCAGACAAAGGACGGGTAAGTCCGCGATGGATCGCAACACCAAATTGGCAATCTCAGGTGCGGCGATCGCAAGACGGGAACAGAAGCGTCAGGAAAACGGCGCCTCTGGCGGCAAAACCAAGAAGGGGACACTCATGCGCGCAATCTTCGGAATCTTCCCGCTGCTGGTCATCCCGGTAGCACTCTACAATCTTCTCGCCATCGGCTTTGGCGGATCGGTCGAAATGGCCAATGAGTTCGGCGAAATCATCCGCGCGGATTCCGCGCCGATCCTGTCGCTCCTGAATGACCGGTTTATCGGCCTGCCGATGATTTCCGGCGTCGACTGGATCCTCACCAAGGGCGATGCGATCCTGTTGCTGGCCGTGGTCTTCCTGTTCCTGGAAATTCTGAAATCGACCTCGACAGGCACGTCAACGATCATCAATCACGCCGTTTCGATGATCCTGTTCATCGTCTGCCTGATCCAGTTCCTGCTCTTGCCGAACTTTGCGACATCCACCTTCTTCATCCTGATGTCGATGACCTTGCTGGACGTACTGGCGGGCGTGGTCGTCACAATCGTCTCGGCCCGCCGCGATTTCGGCGTCGGCGAAATGTAGGCGCGGGGCAAACCGAATGCAGAAAAGGGCCTGCCCGCTGGCGGGCCCTTTTTCGTTTCCGGTCAGTCCTTGCTGTAGAGATCCGAGAGCTGCTTCTGGATTGCAGCCATCTGGGCCTGCATGTTGGCCAGCGCCTCGGCCTGGTATTCCATCATCGGATTGAGGGAAGATGTCTCACTCCGGGACTGCGCATTCTTCAGTGTCGGCATGAACAGTTTCATCGCCTCTTCGAACATGGACATGTTGCGCTTGGCCTGCTGCTCGAACATGTTCATCGGATTGGCGGCCTTGCGCCATTCCTTCTGCGCCTCGGAAAAGCTGTTCATCGACATTTCGAGATAGGAGGGCAGAAAGGTCTGCGCCCCCCCGCCATAGAACCCGATCAACTGTCGCAGGAAGTTCAGCGGCAGTGCGCCTTCGCCCTTTGTCTCGTTCTCGAAAATAATCTGCGTGAGGACCTGACGGGTCAGATCCTCTCCGGATTTCGCATCCCGCACCTCAAAGTCGCGCCCTTCCCGGACGAGCTCGGACAAATGGTCCAGCGTCACGTAAGACGACGTCGACGTGTCGTAAAGACGACGGTTTGCATACTTCTTGATGATGATCAGATCGTCTGATCCATTCCCTTTGGCCATGTCCTGCCCTCTGCTTCATGGATTTGCGAAGCAATTTTTGTGCTATGCAACAAGTCTGGCACAAATTTTCCCTGCGACCAATGCGCTATTGCTATCGATGCAACAGAATGGCTAGCTGACCCATGTCAAATAACACGGGAGGAAATACGTGATGACTAGAGTAGCTCTGGTCACTGGAGGCACGCGCGGTATCGGGCGAGCGATCAGTGAAACCATGAAGGCCAAGGGATATGCGGTTGCTGCGAATTTCGCCGGTAACCAGCAGGCCGCGGATGAATGCGCAAAAGAACTCGGCATCAAATGCTACAAGTTCGATGTCGCGGATTATGATGCCGTTACGGAAGGTCTGGCGCAGATCGAAAAGGATCTCGGCCAGGTTGATGTCGTGGTGAACAATGCCGGCATCACCCGCGATGCGCCTTTTCACAAGATGACCCGCGAGCAATGGCAGCAGGTGATCGACATTGACCTGACGTCTGCGTTCAATGTGACGCGCCAGGTCTGGGAAGGCATGCGTGAGCGCGGTTGGGGCCGCGTCATCAACATATCCTCCATCAATGGCCAGAAGGGCCAGTTTGGCCAGGCCAACTATTCCGCCGCCAAGGCCGGCCTGATCGGTCTCAGCAAGGCCCTTGCCCAGGAAGGCGCCAAGAAAGGTATTACCGTGAACACGGTCTGCCCTGGCTATATCGACACGGAAATGGTCCAGGCCGTTCCGGAGAAAGTCCTTGAGGGTATCATCGCGACGATCCCGGTCGGCCGCCTTGGCAAGGCCGAAGAGATCGCCTCGATGTGTGCCTACCTCGCCAGCGATGAAGCTGCCTTCATCACTGGCGCCACCATGACGGTGAATGGCGCGCAATATATTGCGGGCTAGAGGCTCAAGGTAATCTTGCCGAAATGCTGCTGGCTGGCCTGATGGGCGAAGGCATCAGCGATTTCGGCAAGGGGAAAATCCTTGTCCAGTACAGGCTTGATGCCGTTGGCCTCGATGGCGGCAATCATGTCTTCCTGATGCCGACGGGATCCGACCGTTATCCCCGACAGCGTAATGTTCAAGGAGAACAGGGCCGCTGTCGGGACTTCCCCGGACACCCCTGTCAGCACGCCGATCAGCGAGATGTGTCCACCGGGACGGGATGCGGCAATGGACTGCGCCAGTGTTTGCGGTCCGCCAATCTCGACCACTTCATCCACCCCGCGACCGCCGGTCAGCGCCTTGGCCGCTTTGCCCCAATCGGGCGTATCCTTGTAATTGATGAGATGATCGGCGCCGAGCGCCTTCAGCCGTTCAAGCTTTGCGTCTGAGGAGGATGTGGAGATCACACGGCACCCGGCCGCATTGGCGAATTGCAGCGCAAAGATGGACACGCCGCCCGTGCCCTGGGTCAGCACCCAGTCGCCAGGCTTGACCTTGGCCTCGACCATCAGGGCGCGCCATGCCGTCAGCGCAGCGCATGGCAGGGTGGCGGCTTCCCGGTACGAATAGCCTTCGGGTATACGGGTGAAGGCCCTTTCCGGCGCAGCAACCAGTTCGGCGCCGAAGCCGTCCGCGCCGTCGCCGGGCACACTGGCAAAACCTGCGGCCTCGATCTCACCGGACTGCCAGTTCGGGAAGAACAGGGACACCACCTTGTCGCCTGTTTTGAACTTGGTGACACCTTCGCCCACCGCCACCACTTCACCGGCCCCATCCGACATCGGAATACGTCCGTCCTCGGTGGGGATGGCGCCCATGACGACGGCGAAGTCATGATAGTTCAGGCTGCTCGCATGGATGCGAACCAGTATTTCGCCAGCGCCGGGTTTTGGATCGGGCCGGTCCTCAATGACCAGGTTTCCGGGGCCTCCGGGCTTCTTGACGGTTGCAGTTTTCATCATGGTTTCCTCCTGTATTCGCAGGAGGGGAGCTATGGCGCCCCAAGGGAAGTCAAGCGAAGCGCGAAAACTAGGCGATCCCGGATTCGAGCCGGTCCGCTCGTAGCGCCTTCCTCCGCACTTTTCCGGCATCATCCCGGACAGGCTCGGACACATACTCGAAACTTTTCGGAATCTTGTAGCGCACAAGGTGATCCGCGAGATGCGTGGCCATTGAGCTGTCCTCCACGGGACCTTCGGGACGATCAATGATCGCGTGCAAACGCGCACCCATATCGTCATCCGGCAGGCCGATCACCGCCGATGACCTGACCCCGGGATAGGCATCAATCGCGGCTTCCACTTCGGCCGGGTAGATGTTCGCCCCGCCCGACAGGATCATGTCCGAGAGCCGGTCGGTGAGATAGAGATATCCGTCCTCATCCATCCATCCAAGATCGCCCAGACTTTCCCAGCCGCCCTCAATGGATTTGGCCTCGGCGCCGATATATCGGTACGTGCTGCCCTGCCCCGTGAGAGGCCGGAGGAAGACTTCCCCGACTTCGCCGGAGGGAAGCGTCTCGCCCGTCTCGCCAACAATCTTGATTTCGCAGGCCTCAACGGGCCGGCCAACCGAGCCTTTGTGCGTCAGCCATTCATCCCCGCGGATCATGGTCGTGCCCTGTCCCTCTGTGCCGGCATAGAGCTCCCAGATCACTTCCGCGCCGAGCCAGTCGACGAAGCATTCCTTCAGCCATGCCGGGCAGGGCGCTGCGAGATGCCAGAGCGTTTGCAGGTTCGACAGGTCGTATCCGGTCCGTACATCTTCAGGCAGCGCCCAGATGCGGCGCATCATCGTCGGCACCATATAGACAATATTGATCTTCAGCCGTTCCAGGATTGCGAGGGTTTGCTCGGCATCGAAGCGCGTCGTGATGGCCACGGTGCAGCCGCGGAAGAGCGCAATCATGGCCCAGACGAATGGCCCATTATGGTAGAGCGGCCCCGGCACCAGCATGGCGCCCTGTTGCGGGATTTCCAGATATGGCAGATCGGTATCCCATGCTGCCGGCTGGGCAGAGACGATAAGCTTTGGCCGCCCTGTAGACCCGCCACTCGTCATTGCCTTCAGGGACGCAGCTGTAAGTTCAGGCAGGGCGTCGGATGACAGATGCGCGCCCGGCTCAAAACCCTGCGGCACGGAGGCTGTCTGTTCGTACACACCCGATTCCACGCCGACGATCAATGAAGGAGCCCCCAGTTCAATGATCTGGTCCCGTTCTGACTTCGGCAATTTGGCCGATATGGGCTGGGGCGTAGCGCCCAGCTTCCAGACTGCAAAACATACCGCAAAGAATTCTATGCCATTCGGCAGTGCGATCGTGACGAAATCATCCTGCTGGACACCCAACTCCGCATAGGCGCGCGCGAGACGATTGGTGCGCGCCTCGAACTCGCCCCATGTGACGGCTTCGCCCTCATGATCAATCGCAACACGGTCCGCCTGCCTTGATGCCCAATATGAAAGGATTCGTGATGTGGATTGGACTGGCATGGGGGTTCCTCGCTTGGTTCTTTTTTATATGTCGGCGCGCCGGAGCAGCCTCTGGAATCCTTCCCAGAATTCCTGACGGCGGGTATCGGTTTCCATCAGGATTTCATGCATGGCGCCTTCAACGACCACATGTTCGCAATCTGGCAGCCTGGCGCAAATCTTTTCGTGTGCGGCATTGTCGACCAGTTGTTCTTCTTCGGCCGAGGCGACAAAGACCGGAATGGTCACCTGTTTGAGCGTCTTCGGCTTTGTAAACGTATCGACGATGTTCAGGGATGCCCCGAGCCAACCCCATGTTACCGGGCCCAGTTCGAGATCGGGGCGCGCATGTATCAGCGCCCGCTGCATCTGCCAGTGCTTCTTGTCATGTGTGACGATGTTGGTCTCGAAGGTTTCTGGTGGACCGGGCTGGATGGCATAGTCGCCGGCCCGTCCGGTCGCACGCATCGCCCAGACGAGGTAGCGCATGCCGAAGAAGCGCGATTTCAGCCCCCACATCGGGGCACAGAATGCGGCCGCATCAACCTTCACCAGCCCCTGAGCAATGGCCGCCAGCGCGATGGCGCCTCCCATGGAGTGTGCGACCGAAACATACGGACGCGGCAGCCGGTCCTGCAATTGCTCCAGCCCGCCCGCAAGGGCGCCCATGAAGGTCTCGAACCGGTCGATATGTCCCTTCTTGGTGTCGTCCAGCAGGCGCTCCGACAGGCCTTGCCCCGGCCAGTCAAGAATGACCACGGCGAAGCCCATTGCCTGAAGCTCCCGTCCGACCTCGAAGTATTTCTCGATGAATTCTGTGCGGCCCGGGCAGACAATCGCGGTGCCGCGCGGATCAGACTTTGACAGGGCCGGTGCCACGCAGGCCCTCAGGTTTCGTCCCTCACTTCCCTTGAACCACAGAATTTCTGCCCCGTCAGGCGGCGGGTTTCCCGGAATGAGTACGAAGGAATCATCCTGAGTGTGGGGGGGCGTCGTCATAAAGAACTTTCAATGGAAAGAAGCCGCCCAAGGTTTCCCCGGACGGCTTCAGAGATCAAGTTCGATCCAGCGAGATTAGCTGAACTTCTTCATCAAATTCTGCAGCTGCATGGCAACAGACATGTCACCTTCAACTTTCAGCTTGCCCTGCATGAAGGCCATCGTCGGGTCCATGGCGCCTTCGGAAATTTTCACGAAGTCGTCCCAGTTGACCTTGATGGTGGCGTCAGCATCGGAGTCCGAATTGTCAGCCTTGCCTGCAACGCCGTCGATGAACAGCTTGCCAGCGTCACCGAAATCGAATTTCACTTTCTTGGTGAAGTCGCCACCGGCTTCGACGGCAGAATCTGCTTTCGATGTGAGTTCTGAGAGATCCATTGAATTCCTCCTTAAATGGACTTGAGCCGATAAAGCCGCCCCTTCAGGCAGATTGCAAGCCCGCATGCTTCAGATTTGCTTGAAGCAACTCAGTTGTTTGCAGCGCGGATTGCAGGGTTTCCGGATCGAAACACATCTTGACCTAGCGTAGCGGAAGCATGGAACCTGACCAGCATGAGTTGGCAAAAATCGATTGAAGAATTGCGCCGCCGCGAGCGGCTGGCTGAGAAAATGGGCGGCGAAGAGCCGGTGTCCCGCCAGCGCGGACGTGGCAAGCTGACCGTGCGTGAGCGCGTCGCCTTCCTGGCTGATCCCGGCAGCTTTCACGAAATCGGCAAGATCGCCGGCAAGGCCACTTATACGGTCGACGATGAACTGGAATCCTTTTCCCCTTCAACGTCCGTCACCGGACGCGCAACATTGAACGGCAAGCCAACGGTCATTCTCGCCGATGACTTCACGGTCCGCGGCGGAGCGTCAGATGCGGCGATCTGGCAAAAAATGGTCATGATGATCAAGATGGCCGCCGAATACCGGATGCCTCTGGTCCAGATGATCGATGGCACCGGGGGCGGCGGATCGATCAAGAGCCTTGAGAAGGATCCCCGGACCTATATTCCGGAGACGCCGGGCTGGAACGAGATCACGCATGGCCTGACGCAAGCGCCGTTCGTGTCGCTCGCTCTCGGACCCTGTGCCGGCATGGGCGCGGGGCGCGTTGCCGCCAGCCATTTCTCGGTCATGGTGAAGGAACTCAGCCAGGTTTTCGTTGCTGGCCCGCCGGTCGCGATTGCACTTGGCGAAAACGTCACGAAGGAAGAACTCGGCGGCTGGAAAATCCAGGGGCAGAATGGTACAGTTGACAATGTGGTCGACAGCGAAGCCGATGCCTTCGAAACGGCACGCCGCTTCCTCTCCTTTCTGCCAGCCTCCGTGCACGAATTGCCTGAACGAGAGCCGCCACGGGACAAGCCGGACCGCCGTGAGGAGAGCCTTCTCTCGATCGTGCCGACCGATGGCAAGACACCCTACAAGCCGCGCAAGATTGTTGAAGCGACCGTCGACACAGGCAGCTTCTTCGAGATTGGCCATGATTGGGGCCGGGGCATTGTCTGCGGCTTCGCCCGTGTCGACGGGTACCCAGTCGGCATTCTGGCCGGCGACCCCTTCTTCCTGGATGGTGCCTGGACGGCGGATGTCTGCGACAAGGTCACCCGCCACATGGACCTTTGCTCGCAATTCCATTTGCCGGTCATCCATTTTGTCGACTGCCCCGGCTTTGCCGTGGGCGTGAAGGCGGAGACCGCGGGCGTGACCCGCGCCGGTGTGCGCGCCATGACCGCCATCTACCAAGCCGATGTGCCGGTCTGCTCCATTGTCATCCGGAAGGCCTATGGCCTCGCCGGATCGGCCATGATGAACCAGAGCCGAACCAAATGGCGTTATTGCTGGCCCAGTGGCGACTGGGGCAGCCTGCCCATGGCGGGCGGGATCGAAGCGGCGTTCCGAAAGGAACTGGCCGAAGCTGAAGACCCGGAAGTCCTGAAGGCGCAGCTTTACAAGAAGTTCGATGCGATCCGCTCGCCGTTCCGGACGGCCGAATCCTTCTATGCCGAGGAAATCATCGATCCGCGCGATACAAGACCGCTGCTGGTGGACTTCATCCAGCATGCTTGGCGTACGCTGGAGCCGGGCGAGCGAAGAACCGGCTTCCGGCCCTGACGAACCGCCCGATTTCAAACGTGATCTTGCCATTTTGCTGGTTTCATGTGGAAGTCGGATCGGACGTGGAGGGACAATATGAATTTCAGATTTCCAGCAATTGTGACGGCCGCCCTATGGCTTGCCGCCTGTGGCGGGCCGGGCAACGAGTCCGTCGAGCGAGCGGCCATGTCTGCGCCACCGCCAGCGCCCATGATGGAACAGGACATGGCGATGGATGGCTCCTACGCCAAGGCTGGCGGAGGATCTGGGCCAAGCGAAGAGGTCGGGCGGCAATACATCGCCTATTCGCATTCCCTTGGGATGCGCCTGCCGGTGAAGTCGATCGAGCCTGTCATGCAAGGGCATGTTGCGGCGTGTAACGAGGCGGGCCCATCGGTCTGCATCATCACCAATTCCTGGTTCAACACATATTCAGATGATGAAGCCTCTGCTTCGCTCCAGCTGAGGGCAACACCGGACTGGATCGAAACCTTCCTGAACGGCGTCGATGCCGAAGCCGAACAGGCCAATGGCGAGGTGACGAACCGGCAGACGACGGCTGAAGACCTGACCGTATCGATCATCGACACAGATGCCCGCCTGAACGCACAACAGACCCTCCAGAAACGCCTGGAAGAATTGTTGGCCAACCGTGACGGCGAACTGGGAGACCTGTTGGCCACGGAGCGGGAACTTGCCCGCGTCAACGGTGAAATCGACTCGTTGAAGTCATCACTCAAGACGTTGATGCTCCGGGTTCAGATGAGCCAGCTGAGCATCAATTATGAGACCAAGCGCAATCCGGTTTCGCAGGGGGCGCTATCGCCCATCGCGAATGCCTTCGGAGATTTCTTCTACAATCTGTCCAGCGCGCTCGCCGCTGTAATTACGGCTTTTGCTATCGGCCTGCCCTGGCTGATCCTGATCGGCGCATTCCTGTGGATCTGGCTCAAGCTGATCTGGCCACGCATTCGCCGCAAAAAGCCCAGCTGATGTGAAATGCCCCCGGATTGCTCCGGGGGCCCTTCATCAGACTTTCTCTACCATTTTTGCCTGGCTACCCTTTGGCGTGGTGTCGCCCAGCAGCAGATGCGCGATCTCTTTCGGGACGATCATCAACATCTCGCGAGTGGACGCGTCCCAGTTCTCTAGGATGTCCTTCGCGCGCAGTGACTTGGTGCGCTTGAAATGTTCTTCGATCAACGTGCGGGCTTCGGCGATGTGCTCAGCCTTCATGTCGGAGAGCGGGTACCAATCGATAGCATCGGGGTTTGCGACACGTTCGAACTGGCTGTCCGGATCCCAGATATAGGCCGTTCCTCCGGTCATGCCGGCGCCGAAATTGTCGCCGACCGGACCGAGGATCACCGCGCGTCCGCCCGTCATGTATTCGCAGCCATTCGCGCCGCAGCCTTCGATAACCGTCACGGCGCCGGAGTTCCGGACCGCGAAGCGGACGCCTGCCGTGCCGGCCGCGAACAGCTTACCCGCTGTGGCGCCATAGAGGCAGGTGTTGCCGATGATGGCATCGCCTGCCCGGTGGCGTTCCTTCGGACGCGGCGAGACGACAATCGAGGCCCCCGACAGGCCCTTGCCGACATAGTCATTGGCATCGCCGATGACTTCGAGCAGGAGGCCTTGCACTGAGAACGCGCCAAGCGACTGGCCCGCAGACCCCTCAAGCCGGATATGCAGGCGGCCTTCCGGCAGGGCCTGCATGCCAAACTTCCGTGTGATGGCAGAACTCGACCGCGCGCCAATGGCCCGCATCGTGTTGCGCACGCCATATTCGAGCTGCATCTTCTCGCCACGCTCGAAGAACGGCTCGGCATCGCGCAGGATCTGGGCGTCCAGCGTGTCCGGAACTTCCTCACGACGATTCGGCTGGTAGATGACCGGGGTTTCGGTATCGACCTGGACCAGCAGCGGGTTAAGATCGAGATCGTCGAGGTGGGTCGAGCCGCGGCTGACCTGGGCGAGCAAGTCGGTGCGGCCGATGGCTTCATCGAGCGACTTCAAACCGAGGGAGGCGAGGATTTCCCGCACATCTTCGGCGATGAAGCTCATCAAATTCACGACCTTCTCGGGAGACCCCGTGAAGTGCGCCCGCAGCGCTTCGTCCTGAACACAGACGCCGACAGGGCAGGTGTTCGAATGGCACTGGCGCACCATGATACAGCCCATGGCGACCAGCGAGGCCGTGCCGATGCCATACTCTTCCGCGCCCAGCATCGCCGCAATGACAATGTCCCGGCCGGTACGCAGGCCGCCATCCGTCCGCAGCGTGACCTTGCTGCGCAGATTGTTCAACGACAGGATCTGGTGCGCTTCGGCAAGACCGAGCTCCCATGGAAGCCCCGCATATTTGATGGAGGTCTGCGGGCTTGCGCCTGTTCCACCCACACCGCCTGCGATCAGGATGACATCGGCCTTGGCCTTGGCCACACCGGCCGCGACCGTACCGACCCCGGACTGGGCGACGAGCTTCACGCAGACCCGCGCTTCGGGATTGATCTGCTTGAGATCGTAGATCAGCTGGGCAAGGTCTTCGATGGAGTAGATGTCATGGTGCGGCGGCGGCGAGATCAACATCACACCCGGCGTCGCATGGCGCAGCCTGGCGATGAATTCCGTCACCTTGAAGCCCGGCAGCTGGCCACCCTCACCGGGCTTGGCGCCCTGGGCGATCTTGATTTCAATCTCGCGGCACTGGTTCAGATACTCCGCCGTCACACCAAACCGGCCCGAGGCCACCTGCTTGACGGCAGAGTTCATATTGTCGCCATTCGGCAGCGGGCGGAACCGCGCACGATCTTCGCCGCCCTCGCCAGAAACCGACTTGGCACCGATGCGGTTCATCGCCACGTTCAGCGTCCCATGCGCTTCCGGGCTAAGCGCACCAAGAGACATGCCCGGCGTTATGAACCGCTTACGGATTTCATTGATCGACTGGACGCTGGAGACAGGCACCGGCGCACCGGCCGGCTTGAAGTCGAGCAGGTCGCGCAGCTGGATCGGGTCGCGCGAATGCACGGCTTCGACATATTTTCGGTAGATGGAATAGTCGCCGCGGTCGCAGGCAGCCTGCAACGTATGGATCAGGTTTCCATCCAGTGCGTGGGGTTCTTCCGACGCGCGCAGACGATAGAATCCACCCACTGGCAACGAGACCACGTCTTCATCAAACGCGGCTTCATGGCGCACGAGCGCATTCTCTTCGAGACCCGCAAGGCCCAGACCGGAGATTCGGCTGTTCATGCCGGGGAAATAGTCTGCGACCAGCGCGCGAGACAGGCCCAACGCCTCAAAATTATATCCGCCCCGATAGGACGAGATGACGGAAATACCCATCTTGGAGATGATTTTCAGGAGGCCAGCCTCGACCGCTTTCTTGAAGTTCAGGACGCAATCACTCAGCGTCATGTCGCCGAACAGGCCGCGTGTCTGACGGTCCGCGATGATGTCCTGCGCAAGATAAGCGTTCACGCAGGTCGCCCCGACCCCGATGAGGACGGCAAAATAATGCGTGTCGAGACATTCCGCCGAGCGGACGGTGATCGAACAGAACGTCCGCAGGCCTTGCGCGACGAGATGTGAGTGCACAGCGCCGGTGGCCAGGATCATCGGGATGGCGATCTTGTCTGCCGATTGGTACTGATCGGTCAGGATGATGTGTTCGCGGCCCTCGCGAACAGCATCCTCGGCCTCACGACGGATACGGCTCAGCGCGTTCTTGAGCGCCGTTCCGTCGCCTGCGGCATCTGCCTCATTGAATGTGCAATCGATCTCGGCCGTGCCGACGCCGAGCCGGTCAATCAGGCGATCATACATGCCATTGGTCAGCACAGGGCTTTCCAGCACGAACACTTCCTGCTGCGACTTGTCGGTGTCCAGAACGTTTCCGAGGTTCTTGAACCGCGTCTTGAGACTCATGACGCGCTCTTCGCGCAACGGGTCGACCGGCGGGTTCGTGACCTGGCTGAAATTCTGCCGGAAGAAGTGGCTCATCGGACGATAAGAGAAGGACAGCACCGCCGTGGCCGTATCATCGCCCATCGAGCCGATTGCTTCCTTACCGCCTTCGGCCATCGGAGACAGAATGAGCTCCAGCGTTTCAAGCGTATAGCCTGCTGCCGTCTGACGACGCAGCATGTCTTCCTTGTTGAACATGAGCGGTTCCGGACCCGGACCGATTTCCGGATCAAGCTCCGTGACAGCCTTCAGCCAGTCCTCATACGGCGCCTTTCCCGCAAGCAGGTCGATCAATTCCCGGTGCTCGTAGAATTTACCCGTCTTCAGGTCAGCCGCAATCATGCCGCCTGCCTGGATCAGACCGCGTTTGGTAACTTCATGGTCGCCCAGCGGGCACATGCCTGCCTCTGAACCAACCGCCAGAATACCATCCGCTGTCAGCGCATAGCGCAGCGGCCGCAGCCCATTCCGGTCGAGGCCTGCAATAGCCCAGCGGCCGTCATAAGCCGCAATACCAGCCGGACCGTCCCACGGCTCCATGACGGAGTTACAGTAATCATAGAGGGCCTGATGCGACGTTGGCATGACCGAATCCCGCTTCGACCAGGCTTCCGGGATCAGCATGGCCTTGGCCATCGGCGCGGACCGGCCGGACTTGCAGAGAATCTCGAATACCGAATCGAGCGCACCCGAATCCGATGTGCCATCCGGGATGACCGGCTTCACATCATCGACATGTTCGCCAAAGACTTCCGAGACCATGCGGATTTCGTGACTCTTCATCCAGTTCTTGTTGCCACGCACCGTGTTAATCTCGCCATTGTGCGCGATCATGCGGAAGGGCTGGGCCAACGACCATTGCGGGAATGTGTTGGTTGAGTAGCGCTGGTGGTAGATCGCAAAGGCCGAAACAAACCGCTCATCCCTCAGGTCCAGATAGAAATTGTCGATATCCTGCGCCAGGAACATGCCCTTGTAGATCAGGGATGAATGGCTCAGCGAACAGACATAGAAGGACGGAATCGCGGCTTCACGCGCCCGGCGCTCAATCCGGCGGCGGCAGATGTATAGGGCTCGTTCCAGATCTTCCGGGCTACGGCCCATCGCGTCACGGAACATGATCTGTTCGATGGCGGGGCGCGTGTCCTTGGCCTTCTGGCCGATTACGGTCACATCGACCGGAGGCTGGCGCCAGCCATAGATGTAGAAACCGAAATGCAGGACTTCGGTTTCTACCAAGGTCCGCGCGGCTTCCTGAGCGGCGAAGTCTGTACGTGGCAGGAAGATCTGACCGACACAGATCGGATCATCGGTCGGATTGTGGCCCGTGCGGGTCACATGCTCACGAAAGAAGTCCTGCGGAACTTCCACGCGGATACCTGCGCCGTCACCGGTCTTGCCATCGGCGTCCACTGCGCCGCGGTGCCAGACATTCTTCAGGGCCTCGATGCCCATTTCCACGATCTCGCGGCGAGGCTTGCCGTCGAGCGCGGCCACCAGGCCGACGCCGCAAGCATCATGCTCGTATTCCGGATCATAGGCATGGCCGTCCATCAACTTCTGACGGTTGGCTTCGTACTGTTTTACATAATCTGACATCTGATTACTCCGCCGCGACTTTTGAAGCGCGCTCTTCTGCTCTCATCGCCTTGTGCATGGCTTCTGCTGCATCCCGCCCATCCTTGATGGCCCAGACAACGAGCGAAGCACCCCTGACGATATCGCCTGCGGCATAGACGCCGGGCAGGCTGGTTTCCATTGTTGCATAATCGACCCGGACCGCGCCCCAGCGGTTCACGGTTAGTGTTTCTTCGCCGAACAGTTCCGGCAGGTCTTCCGGGTCAAAGCCCAGCGCCTTGATCACCATGTCCGCCTTGATGTCGAATGTCTCACCCGTCTTGACCGGAGACTGGCGACCGGAGGCATCCGGCTCGCCCAGTTTCATGCGGCTGGCACGGACGGCTTTCAGCTTGCCCGCTTTCGTATCGAGGATGGCATCTGGCGAAGCGAGCCATTCGAAGGTGACGCCTTCTTCCTCGGCATTCGTCACCTCACGCTGGCTGCCCGGCATATTGGCGCGGTCGCGCCGATAGAGGCAGGTCACGCTCTTGGCGCCCTGGCGGATCGCCGTGCGGACACAGTCCATCGCGGTATCACCTCCGCCAATTACGACCACGCGCTTGCCGTCGGCGTTCAGGGTTCCGTCATCATATGCCGACACTGCATCCCCGAAATTCTTGCGGTTCGATGCGGTCAGATACTCCAGCGCCGGGAATACGCCCTTGGCGCCGCTGCCCGGGCATTTCAGATCTTTCGCGGCATACACGCCGGTCGCGATCAGAATCGTGTCGTGTTCTTCGCGCAGCGTGGCGAGAGAGACCGCCTCACCAATTCGGGTATTGAACCTGAACGCAATGTCGGAGTCTTCAAGGCGCTTGATCCGGCGCTCGACCACATCCTTCTCCAGCTTGAAGCCCGGAATGCCGTAGACCAGAAGGCCCCCGCCACGGTCATAGGCATCGTAAACGGTGACCTGGTAGCCCTTGCGCCGCAGCTGTTCGGCAGCCGCGAGGCCGGCGGGACCCGCGCCGATGATGCCGGCGGATTGTGTCCGCTCGCGGGGCGGTGTGATTGGCGTCACCCAGCCCTGCTCCCAGGCATTATCGGTGATGTATTTCTCGATCGACCCGATCGTCACCGTCCCATGCCCGGACTGCTCGATCGTACAGATGCCTTCGCACAATCTGTCCTGCGGACAGATACGGCCGCAGATCTCAGGCATGTTGTTCGTCGCGGATGACACCTGGTAGGCCTCTTCGAGACGGTCTTCCGCGGCCAGCTTCAGCCAGTCCGGGATATTGTTGGAAAGCGGGCAGCCTTGCTGGCAGAATGGCACACCACATTGGGAACACCGCGTCGCCTGTTCGCTCGCCTTCTCCTTGCTGAATTCGGCATAGATTTCTTCAAAGTCATCCTTGCGGTCAGACGCCGTCCGCTTGGAGGGCATACTCCGTTCGACCTTTGTGAATTTCAGCATTTTTTCTGCCATTCCGGCGCTCCCGATATTTGAAGTGTGGACTTAGGACTTTCCCGGACACCTCGCAAGCGCATTCGCATCAATACAGATTATAATGATATTCAATTACTGCCTGAAAATGACATTTTGGCCGGGGATTGATTTACCTCAACCAAATACAAATCATTTTGATTTGTTTTTGGTGAATGGCATTTCCCTCGAATTGGTTTAGTTCACGTCTGTCCTAACAGTGTAAGGCTCGTCTGATGTCCCTATTACAGCTCGCCATCATCGCTCTGTTGCAGGGCACGACGGAATGGCTGCCCGTGTCCTCCTCCGGCCATGTATTGCTCGCGGCGGATTTCTTTCAGGCAAGCCCGGCGGACGAACTCCTGATCAATGCCGTGTCGAACCTCGGCACCTTGCTGGCCATGCTGATCTATTTCCGCAAGGACGTGCTCAGCGCCATCGGCGGCGGATTCGAACTCATCGCCGCCCCTGTTTCAAAGGCGCCACTGTCGAGAGGCGCGCGCTTGGCTGCCGCCGTCATCGTCGCGACCCCGGTCGCCGTCCTCGTGGCCTTCGCCTATGAAAAATTCCTGCCCGAACACATGCTGGAAGGCATGCGTAGCATTTATGTCGTGGCCGCAACCACGATACTGTTCGGCGCCCTGCTCTGGTGGGCCGACGTGAAGGGGGACCGGGATCGCAAGGAAGAAGACATGACCATGTGGCATGCCTTCCTGATCGGCGCGACACAAGCAATTGCCGCCATCCTGCCCGGCACCAGCCGCTCCGGCATCACGATGACCGCCGCGCGCGCGCTCGGCTACGACCGCACGGAAGCGGCCCGGTTCTCCATGCTGATCGGGGCGCCCATTCTCGCCGCCGCCGGACTTTACGGCGCGATGGGGCTGTTGACGGCAGATGCGGCCGGAACGGTCCTGACCATCAAGGATGGCCTGATCGTGGCGGGCATCGCCTTTGTCACCGGCCTTGCGTCCATCTGGTTCCTGATGTCGCTGCTCAGCCGAATGAGCTTCCTGCCCTTCGTACTGTACCGCTTTGCGCTGGGCGCCGTGCTGATCCTGGGATCACCCCTGATCGGCCTGTTCTAGGCTCAGGCCTCGGACGGCTTGTGGAACTCGCCATAGTCGCGGAAGCGCCAGAGATAGGATGGCACGATCGCCTCGACCGTTTCCAGCTCTGTCACACCAAGGTCCTTCAGGGTCAGTGCATCGTCAGCCACGACATTGTCGGACTTCAACAGCTCGACCTGATCGCCGGTGATCGGCGGATCACCCAGAAAGCCCCAGGAGAAGGGTGGGATGTAGCGCCAGACGGCGGCTGTCAGATATCCCATCGGCTTTGCGATGAAGAAGGGCAGCGGAATCTTGAAGCGCCGCTTGTCGATCGTTTCAAGAATGATGTCGTAGATTTCATTGAACGTGTAGGTGCGCGGGCCGCCGAGTTCGTATGTCTTGCTGGCGGTCGCCACATCATCCACGCCAATCGCAATCGCCTCGGCCACGTCGCCTGCATAGACCGGCTGGAACCGGGTGGACCCGCCACCAATTGCGGGCATGAGCGGAAGAACATTCATCATCGGCGCCGTCGCGAGTGCAGCGAACCGGTTGAAGAACTCATCTTCCGACGCGAACACGATGGATGGACGCAGAATGGTCGCTGTCGGAACGGCGTCACGCACGGCGGCCTCGGCCTCGGCCTTGGTGCGTGCATAATCGGCGGAGGAGTCCGCGTTCGCCCCAATGGCGGATACCTGAACGAAACGGGCAATGCCCTTCTCCGCAGCAATTTGCGCTAGCAGGGCGGCGCCTCCGCTTTGAGAAGACTCAAAGGTCTGCGCGCCTTTTTCGAACATGATGCCGACCAAATTCACGACGGCGTCAGCGCCTTCCAGCGCGCGCTCGATCGATTCCCGGTTGCGGATGTTCGCCTGGACGACATCCACCCATCCCGGAGGGCCTGCAAGACGGACGTCGCCCGCTGTATTCACATGGCGACAGGCAACGCGGACGCGCCATCCCTTTTTCACGAGTTCACGGGCAGCATAGCGACCGATGAACCCCGACCCGCCGAAAACAGTTACCAAGCCTTTGGTCATCTTCAGTATCTCTCATAGCGGCCTGGGCCGCGATAAACCGGATGGCGCCTTTGACCATAGACCCGTTCGCCTGTCTACCAAGGCAGGGCGGGCGAAACAGCGCGGCCCTGCAGAATATACAGGCGTGCCATCCGTACGTGCATCACTGGCTGGGAAGGGTCAGGCGTGCGTCTTTATGTGATCGGTCATCCAGTCTGAAAATGCGGCGCGTTCCGCGGCGCTCATATGCAGACCCAGCTTTGATCGGCGCCAAAGGATGTCATCGGCAGATCGGGCAAACTCCGCCTCGACCAAATAGCACGCCTCAGCTTCGGTAAAACCTGCGCCGAACATGCGTCCGAGATCCGCCACGGTATCGGCATTGGTCAGCAATTGCCGGACTTTTGTGCCATAAGCGCGCGCCAACCGTTCCAGCAGGTCGACATCCAGATTCGGATAATCCCGTTTCAGGCCGGTGAAGAAGCCATCGAAATCGGCACCGGGCATGTCACCGCCAGGAAGATCCGCGTCGCGGGTCCATTCCTTGCCGGCCCCTGGGAAAATGTCCTCCAGCGTCTGAAGTGCATCCTCGGCCAATTCCCGATAGGTCGTGATCTTGCCGCCGAAGACGGACAGGATCGGCGCGCCGGCCTCATCGTCCAGCTTCAGGACGTAATCGCGGGTCACCTTGGAGGCGTTTGCGGCATGGTCATCATAGAGTGGCCGCACGCCGGAATAGGTCGCCACCACATCGGAAGGCGTTACCGCGCGCGCATAATACTCGCTCGCGCCATCGCAGAGATACTTGATCTCGTCCTGTGTGATTTTCACCTCGTCGCGATTGGCTTCGTACGGAACATCGGTCGTCCCGATCAGGGTGAACTCGCCGCGTTCATAGGGAATCGCGAACATGATGCGCCCATCACCATTCTGAAAGAAATAGGCATGGTCGCCTTCATGCCAGCGCGGCACGATGATGTGGCTGCCCTTCACAAGGCGCAGGTGCGTTTCAGTCTTCTTTCCAGGGTCGAGGCCGAGGATATCGTCAACCCATGCGCCGGCGGCATTCACGACCGCCTTGAACGAGCGGGTTTCAGACCCGGTCGGGCCTTCCAGCACCGCGTCCCAGTGATCACCGTTTCGCACGAGCGAGGTGCAGCGCGTGCGGGTCAGGACCTCGGCGCCGCGTGACTTGGCGTCGACGGCATTCAACACGACCAGACGGGAATCTTCGACCCAGCAATCCGAGTATTCAAAGGCGAGCCGGTACTCCGGCTTGAGCGCATCAAGCTTTGTCGTCGATTTCCGCCGCAGCGTCTTTGTCGGCGGCAACAGTTTCCGTCCGCCGAGGTGATCATAGATGAAGAGGCCCAGCCGGATCAGCCAGGCCGGGCGCAATTCCTTGTGATGGGGCAGGACGAACCGCATCGGCCAGATGATATGCGGGGCAGCCTTGAGCAGGATTTCGCGCTCGATCAGCGCCTTGCGGACAAGGCTGAAATCATATTGCTCCAGATAGCGCAGGCCGCCATGGATCAGCTTGGTACTGGCCGAGGATGTATGCTGGGCAAGATCATCCTTTTCGCACAGGACGACGTCCAGTCCGCGCCCCGCCGCATCGCGCGCGATCCCGGTGCCGTTGATCCCGCCGCCGATCACGAGAATGTCGTGCATCTCAGCCTTTCATCAGGCCTGCGGCCTTCAGAAGCTTGCCCGCTCGCAGCACGCGCTGGAGCTTGTGTTCGGAGGATCGGTCGCCCTTGTTGGAGTCCGGGTGGAAGCGGCGCACATATTCGGCATAGCGTGCGCGAATCTCTGCAGGCTTGGCATCGGTTTCCAGATCCAGCTCCTTGAGGGCGCGCTTCTGCAGTGTGTTGCGATGGCCGGACGAGGCTGTCTCACCACTGGCCACATCATCTACATTGAAGAATTTACTGCCAGCCCAGCGGCGCGGATCCAGCTTTTGAGTACCCTTTTCACCGCGCATCGGACCTGTACCGAATTTCCAGGTGCGCTTGTGGCCGTATCGTTCGGACCGGGCGAATGAAGCCGCCTCGGCCTGTGACATGCCTTCAAAGAAATCGAAGCTGCGATTGTACTCTGCCGCATGCGCCTGACAGAAATAGTGGCGACCATTCCCCTGGCGCTTCGGCGCAGGGTGGGTCCCCTCAAGGTCGCATTGCTTGTGATCGCAGACACGAGTCTTCTGCGCACGCGCTCTCGAAGCCTCGTCTTTGGGAGGCTTGATGCGTATATCTTTGAACTTAACGCGATAGGAAAATGGGTCACCGTCAGACATGACCCGGCATAATAAGGAGTGCAGGTTAAAGATGCCACAGCCAAGTAACAGGTTATCGCGAATTCGTGACCTTTTGACCGAGGCTTTTGCCCCGGTGGAGCTGGATATTACGGATGACAGCCAGAAACATGCAGGTCATGCGGGCGCGGCGCCGGGGGGAGAGACCCATTATACGGTGCGAATCACTTCGGCTGCCTTTGAGGGCCTGTCGCGCGTCCAGACCCAGCGAAGCATCATGATGGTGCTGCAATCTGAATTCGACTCCGGCCTGCACGCACTCGCCTTACACGCGAAAGCGGCATGATTCTTGAAAAATCCGACTCCACGGGGAACCGAAATATGACTCGTTCATTAATTTCGCAGCCGTCGAGGAGAACGGGTGATGGTAAGACAACTCATGATAGCCGCCGCAACAGGCGCGATGATTGCAGGTTCAGCGATTGCTGAAACCCCTTCGGACAAGGTGAATCTGGGCATGATGCACTGGATTCGCGACACGGTCTGTACGTCAGGCCAAGAAATCGTCTTCGTTCCGGTTTCCCATGACGTACCTACGCTCAAGAGCGAATGGGCTGTGATCGCCATGGACAATCCCGATCCGGATTCTGCTCATATCGTGTCACTGACCGAAAAAAACTGGCTGAAAGCGAATGGGTGCGACGAAGATCCTTCGCCAGAGATTCACATGGCCAGTCGCGATGCCGACTCAGGCGGTTTCGGCCTCTGATATGTTCAGGCCGGTGACCTGGTTTCGCTGGCGACGCAGCACATTGAACCTGTAGCCATGAAACACGAAGCTTTGTCCGGGTTCCGGAATGGTCTGGGCTTCATGGATGACGAGCCCTGCCACTGTGACAGCTTCTTCATCGGGTAAGTTCCAACCCGTGGCACGGTTCAGGTCTCGAATTGGAACCCAGCCATCAACATTGACCGATCCATTGGGCTGGGGCCGTACGCCCTGCACGGCGACATCATGCTCGTCATGGATGTGGCCCACAATCTCTTCCAGAATATCTTCCAGTGTGATCAGGCCCTGAAGTTCGCCATACTCGTCCACGACCAGAGCGAAGTGGCTGCGCTTCTGCAGGAAGGCGTCGAGCTGGTCCTGAACCGGGGTCGTCTCCGGCACGAACCAGGGCTTGCGCAGAATGGAGTCGAGATCGAGTGAGGAGAGATCACCCCCAAGCGGTAGTGCCGCCCGCAAAAGATCCTTTGCGTGGAGAATTCCGACAATCTCTTCCTTTTCGCCCCGGTATAGGGGCAAGCGGGTATGCGGGCTCGCCAGAGCCTTCGTCACCAATTGGCGCGGCTCGGTATCCGCATTCAACATGCGGATATTCTTCCGGTGGATCATCACGTCTTCGACGGTCAGCTCTTTCAGGTCAAGCGCGCCAACGAGACGCAGACGGTCTTCGGCTCCCACACCGCCCTCGGAGGCATGCAGGTCAATGGCGCCGCGGATTTCCTGTTCTGCCGTCACGAGTTCAGCTGGGGCACCCAGACCGAGGATCTTGAGCGTGATGGTCACGATGAACTGGATGAGCTTGACGATCCAGGCGACCGCCCAGACCAGGCCACTGATCGGTCGGGCAACGCTCATCGCCATCGTGTCAGGCCGCGTGATCGCGTAGGTTTTAGGTAGCACTTCGGAAAACACGAGCACCAGAATGGTCATCACGCCGGTGGCCAATACCAGCGCGAGCCCGCCCTGACCGAACAGCGCCGTAAACAGGGATGTTGCAAGAACCGACGCCAGGATGTTCACGAGATTGTTGCCCAGCAGGATGGAGCCGATCAGGTTTTCACGATTGCTGATCAGCCGGTTCACCGTCTCGGCCCGCTTGTCCCCATCCTTTTCCAACTGGTGCATGCGGGCGCGCGATGCAGCGGTCAGCGCCGTCTCGGAGCCGGAAAAGAAGCCGGACAGGCCAAGCAGCACGAGGATAGAAATGATGTAACCGGCAATCATGGATAGGGTCTCATAATGTGTGGATCAGCCTTCCAGCAATTCCGTGCGGAGAAAGGCTTCGACTTGAGTGAGGTCTGCATCCGCGTGAATGTAGGATTGGCCAATGCCTCTTGCGAGGATCAGGGGCACGCGCCCGCCTCTGGCCTTCTTGTCCTGTTGCATCAGTTCGACAAGGCGCGCGGCCGTGTAGGGGCCGCCCTGCCGGTCCGGAATGGCTGATTGCAGGCCTGTTGCATCAAGATGCGCCGTCACGCGGTCTGCATCGGCCTCAGGTGTGATGCCTTGCGCGGCGCCATAGCGGAAGGCAAGCGCCATGCCGATAGCCACGGCTTCGCCGTGCAGCAGGTCCGGCGCGTAGCCATTGGCAGCCTCGAGCGCATGCCCGAATGTGTGCCCGAGATTGAGCAGGGCTCGGACGCCCGTTTCACGCTCGTCTTCGGCCACGATGGCAGCTTTCGCACGGCAGCTGGTCGCCACAGCATGGGCGATCGCCTCCGGGTCCAGCGCCAGGACCGCCTCGCCATGCTCTTCGAGCCAGGCAAAAAAGTCCGGATCATTGATCAGGCCGTATTTCACGATTTCCGCATATCCCGCACGAAGCTCGCGTGCCGGCAGCGTTTCCAGCAGGGCTGTATCTGCGATCACCAATTGCGGCTGGTAGAAGGCGCCAATCGAGTTCTTGCCGCGCGGCGTGTTCACCGCGGTCTTGCCGCCAACCGAGGAATCGACTTGGGCCAGCAGGGTTGTAGGCACCTGCACGAACTTCATGCCGCGCTTCATCAGGCTGGCGGCGAGGCCTGTAATGTCTCCAATGACGCCACCACCGAGCGCAATGAGCACATCGCTGCGGTCAGCAGAGGCTTCGAGCAGCCAGTCCAGGATGCCCTCGAGATTGGAGAAGGATTTCGTTTTCTCGCCGGGCGTCAGGGATTTCCATAACGTTTTCACGCCAGTTGATTTCAGCGCCTCGTCCAGCCGGTGGCGGTGCATGCGCTCAACCGTCTCATCCGTCAGGACGAAAACCCGTGACTGCTTCAGCATGGGCGAGAGGCGCGCGGCCAATTGATCCAGGGCGCCATGGCCGACCAGAATGTCATAGCTACGGTCTTCGAGGTCTACGGTCACAGTCTCGAGTAGGGGCGCGGTCATGTTCACTTCGGTGTCCATGTCTGGAGGGCCTTGTATATGGCATTGACGGTGGTGCCGTGCGGGCCGTCCTTTGACGGCACAACAAGATCGGCCTGGGAATAGATCGGCTCGCGCTCGGCCAGCAGATTGGTCAGCACATCCTTGGCATCGGGGCGCCGGAGCAGGGGGCGCGTATCGCGCTTCTGGACCCGCCGCCACAAGGTTTCGAGATCCGCGTTCAGCCAGACGGTGACCGCATTCTTCTGCATCAGCGCACGGGTCTCATTGTTGAGATAGGCCCCGCCGCCAGTAGCCAGCACGTGAGGCGGCAGGTCCAACAGGCGTTTCAGCACCTGATGCTCGCCGCGCCGGAAATCCTCTTCTCCGTGAAGCTTGAAAATATCGGTGATCGACAGGCCAGCCGCCTTCTCGATCTCCGAATCACTGTCAAAGAATTCCCGGCCCATCTTCTCGGCCAGACGGCGCCCGACCGTTGATTTCCCGGCTCCCATCAATCCGACAAGCGCAACCGTCCGCGACATGTATGGCAATGTCGCGTCAACCGGTCGGGAAGTACTGTCACTGTCAGAAGGCATTCTGGACTTTCGGGCTCTGTTCGGTTCATGTCCTATAGTTGCTGTGGCGCCTTCGCAATCCAGCGCCGGAATTCTGTATCTAGGGGTAAATAGCCATGCGCAAGTTTCTCATCCTTCTGGGCCTGCTGGTAGTCCTCGTTCTGGGCGTCGCCTGGTGGCTGGGCGGACAGGCCGAAAAGGGCAAGCCGGAACCTGGTGAAATACGCATTGAGGTCGACAATGTCCTTTAAGGGCATTGTCTCGGTCGCCTGCCTTGTCCTTGCAGGCGGCCTGCCAGCAGGCGCCCAAATCGAGGATTCCGGCTTGGGCCTGGTCAATCCGTGGGGCATGAGCTTTCTTGAAGCGGGTGAGCCTTCCCTGCCGACCGATATGTGGCGCGCCTCTGACGCCGATGATTTGCTGCCTCTGATGCGGGATGTTCGCACACATGACCTGACCCCAGCCGAGCGCACGCTGATGCAACGCATGGCAATGTCGCCCGCAACGCCCCCGGCCGGGATACAGGAACCGCTGCTCCGGGCAGAGCGCGCCCGGATCATGTATGATCTGGGGGAGGCCGAGGCCGCTGCCACTCTGATGGCACGGCTCGACACCCCGCCACCCGGCCTTGATGCAGACGAAATCGTCGCCGATTTGAATCTTGCGCTCGGCAATGAGGCGACGGCTTGCGACATGCTGAACGCGCCTGACCGGATTTCAGGCTATTGGGCCAAATTACGCGCTGTCTGTGCGGCGCTGAAAGGCAACACCGCCGGCGCCGAACTCGCCATCGAGATGGCGCTGCAACAGGACGCCGTCGATTCCTGGCTTCTCGCCGCTGTGTTTGCGACGTCCGGCGAACTGCCAGACGCGCCGGAGGCGGATTACTCTTCCGGACTGAACCTCGCAATTTCGGCCGAAGCCGGACTCGCTCCGCCCGAAGAGCCCATCCCGGCGCGCCGCCCGGATCTCGCAGCCGCCATGGCCCTGCATCCGAAATTACCGGAAGCATTGCGCGTCGAGGCCGCCGGGATCGCGGCGCAGGCAGGCATGCTGCCGACCGACACATACCGGACCTTGTTCTTCAAGCTGATTTCCGATCCCGGCTTCGTGCCATCGTCTCCGCTTGAAAGCGCGCTTTATGCAGCACGTGATCCGCTGGTCACCGATGAAGACCGCGCTTTCGCCTTGGCGGCCGCACTGGAAGACGCAATGGACAGCCCGGCTCATTTCAGCGCGGTCTCCCGGCTTCTGTGGAACGAGATTGAGCGCCTTCCCATCAATATAGACACCGTCTCAAACGCCCCGCTGTTCGCCCGGTCCGCGCTGGCGACAGGGCATTTCCCAGACGCCAAGGACTGGTCGTCTGCCAACACAATGGAAGGCGCGCCTGAGGATGGCAGCTTCGATTCGGCGCTCATGTCGGCCCTGGCAACGCTGGCGGGAAGTGAAACCACACGCAGCGCCAGCGACTATAATGGCGAACGGTTGGCAGCCCTTGCGGAGTCCGATTTGCAAAAGCAGACCGCTGCGCGCCTGTTTGCCCTCTGGACGGCGCTCGGCATTGCCCCCCCGGCCGACGCGCGCCGGTTGGTGGTGAATGCGCCCAAACGCGAGGCCACGCCGGAAATAGATTTGCAATTGCTGGGTGTGCTTGCCGCTGCTGAGGCCGATGCGGCAGGCGAAGTTATCCTGTCCACGGTCGGGATGACAAAAGGCGATCCAACCGCCCTCGACGATGCCAGCCTGCTCCTCCTCTTGAAGGCGTTGCAACGGATCGGCGCCGAAGATGCCGCCCGTCAAATGGCGTTGGAATCAACTGGCTATTGGAAAGCGCTCAACTAGAAACTTCCCGAATTTCGTTGATCTTGCCCCCAGAAGGCTGATGGTGGACGAAAAACGGGAGGAATTATGAGGGTATCCATACTGGCCGGGGCGTCTGCTCTGGCACTTGCAGCTTCAGCGTGTGGCACACCGGTCAAAACACAACCGGAGGCATCCACGTCAGCCGAAGGGCCGATCGCGAATGTCCCGACGAGCACACCATCAATTGATCCGTCCGACAGGACCGCACTGTTTGGTGATCTGCATGTCCATACGGGGCAGTCTTTTGATGCCTTCATATCGTCCGTCCGCGCAACGCCCGATGACGCGTATCGCTATGCAAAGGGCGAGAAATTACTCACAGACGGCGGCTATGAAATCCAGCTGGACAGTCCGCTCGATTTTCTCGCCGTCACGGATCATGGCGAATATCTCGGCATCATGCCGGTCATGGCCACGCCCGGTACGAATCTGTCGCGCACGAATTTCGCAAAATCCGTATTCGGACCGGACGCGACGAACCCTGCCCAGTCATTCCATAATGTGGGCATCACCATTGTGACGGGCGAAGAAGTGGAAGAGATCTACGACCGAGAAGTCATCGACTCCGCTTGGGTCAAGAACATTGAGACGGCCGAACGCCATAATGAGCCCGGCAAGTTCACCGCCTTCTCCGGTTACGAATTCACCGCCATGACAGAGGTCATGGACTCCGAAATTCCGGCCGCTGCAAACCTGCACCGCAATGTCATATTCCGGGGGGCCGCGCCTGACCGGCTGTTTTCGACCCTCGATTCCCCCAATCCGGAAGACCTGTGGGTCTGGATGGATGCGCAGCGTGCTGAGGGTCTGGATGTCATGTCCATCCCACACAATTCCAACGCATCAAATGGCGAAATGTTTGCGTCCGAGACCTATGAGGGTGGTCAATTGACCGCAAACTACGCCGTCACCCGCATGCGCAACGAACCCGTCATCGAAATTACGCAGGTCAAGGGCACGTCCGACGCTCACCCAGCACTTTCTCCTAATGATGAATGGGCGAATTTCGAGATCTACGATACTTTGGTAGGAAGTGCCGCGAAGTCGACACCGCACATCGGAGATTTCGCCCGCAACGCGTTGGCGCGCGGACTGGGTTTCGAAGAAGTAGAGAACTTCAACCCCTACAAATTCGGCTTCATTGGCTCCAGCGATACACATATCGGCGCCGGGTCTTTCGATGAAACGAACTTTACCGGAAAGTTTCCGCAAGATGGGTCAAACCCGGAATTCCGACATTCCATCCCGCCAGAAGGTGCGGACAGTTGGGATGGCGTTGCATCACTGAAAAGCTTGCCGCGCGGCGCGGTAAAGCCCAGCATGCGCCGCAAATTGTCTGCTGGCAAATACAGCGCATCTGGTCTGGCGGGCGTATGGGCCGATGAAAATACGCGTGAAGCCATCTTCGATGCCATGCGTCGCAAGGAGACGTTCGGAACCTCCGGGCCGCGAATAAAAGCACGCATGTTCGCCGGGTACGGATTTGAACAGGCCATGTTGTCAGATCCGGACCTGGTGTCGGCGGCCTACCGTACCGGCGTGTCACAAGGCAGCGAACTGGTCGGAACACAGCAGGCCCCGTCAATTCTCGCGTGGGCGATCCGGGACCCGGCTTCCTATCCGCTGCAGCGTTTGCAGATCATCAAAGTGTGGACCGATGCCCAGGGGAAGGCGCATGAGGCAGTCTATGATGCTGCATGCTCTGGCGGCGCCAAACCAGACGCGGATACGCACCGGTGCCCCGAAAATGGCGCCAATGTAGACATTTCCGACTGTTCCACAGAGCCCGGTAGTGGCGTTGGCGAATTGAAGACCTTGTGGACGGACCCGAACTATGACCCGGCGCGCCGCGCCGCCTATTATGTCCGTGTTCTGGAGAACCCATCGTGTCGCTGGTCGACATGGGATGCGGTCCGCAACGGCTCACCGCCCAATCCGAACATGCCCGTGCTAATTCAGGAGCGCGCATGGACCTCACCTATCTGGGTGAATCCGGAATGATCTTTCCGCAGGCGTGCTCTTCCTCCTGAAAGGGACTCAATTAGTACTTTCGCACAAGCCCGTAGACTGACGGCAACCCGCCGCGACAGGAACATCCGTGTCGCGGCAGGTGAGTCCAGAGGCTCAGAAGCGCTCTCCGACCATTTCCTCGCTCTTCGCCCAGAGCGCGGCGGCATTGTCTGGGTCGAGCGCATAGGGACGCACCCCTTCCGACGCCGCATCGAACGCTTCATCGGTCACTCTCGTCGTGACATGGCAGTCCTCGCAATAGCGCCCGCCGACCTCTTCGGCATTCGCAACGGTCCCAGCCCAAACGGAGGTGGCTGCCCCCTGCGGGATGGATTTGTACTGGAAACCTTCTTGGCCTGTCTCAGCCCTCCGGGCTTCCATCCGCTCAATCAGCGTGTTGAGGTCTTCTTCCGGCATATGACGGGCAAGCTCGGTCTGAATGCCACCCGGGTGGACGGCCGTTGCCCGCACGCCGCGTGTCTTGTGGCGACGGTCGAATTCCACCGCAAACAGGACATTCGCGGTTTTTGACCGGCCATACGCGCCGAATGGTGTGTATTCGGTCGTCTCGAAATTCGGGTCATCAAGGTTCACATCAGAAAAGCGGTGACCGGCGGACGAAAGCATCACCACCCGGCCGCCATCCTTGATCAAGGGTTCGATCCGGTTGATCAGGGTAAAATGGCCGAGATGGTTCGTGCCGAACTGCATCTCGAAACCGTCCGAGGTCTTCATGGGCGGCGTGGCCATGACGCCTGCGTTTGCGATGACGATATCGAATGGCTTGCCCGTAGCGTTGAGGCCGTCGGCGCAGGCGCGAACACTTGCGAGGGACGCAAGGTCCAGTTCGACCAGATCGATCTTGGCGCCGGCCTGCGCCAGGGCGCCTTCGGCTTTTGCAAGGTCGCGCGCCGCGCCGACCACTTCAGCGCCATGGGCGGCGAGCGCACGGGCTGTCTCGACGCCGAGCCCGGATGACACGCCGGTAACGAGCACGCGCTTGCCGGTAAGGTCGACGCCGGACAGGACATCTTCAGTTGTGGAAGTTTTTCCGAACATTGCAGTCTCCTGGGAATGGATGTGTAGGAATCCCGACAAAGCCGAAGGGGCTGGAACGGGGCGCCAATCCGGGATAAGTGAGAGGGCGCCTCCGTTTTCATATACGGAGGAGGCCTCCGTTTTGCAAGGAGAGATTTTCTCGTGGCCGAAAAACCCGTTGCCAAAAAGCGCCCCCGCGCTGACGCCGAACGAAACCGCCTGCGCTTGCTGGATGCGGCAAAAGGCGCTTTTGCCCGCGATGGCGCCGCGACCAGCCTTGAGGAAATCGCCCGCACGGCAGGCGTGGGGATCGGTACGCTCTATCGCCATTTCCCGACCCGTGACGCGCTGATCGAGGAAGTCTATCGTCAGGCCATCAGCCAGCTCGGCGAGGCCGCAGACCGGTTGATTGCTTCAGAGCCCCCAGTCGAGGCCCTCCGCCAATGGCTTCTGGTATGCATCGACTATTTGTCGACCAAGAAGCTGGTCGCTGCGGCGCTGGGCGGCAACGCCGACCATCTCTATGCCAATTCGGGCGACATCATGCGTAATGCCATCGAACGCCTTGTGCGTCACGCCGAGCAGGCGGGGGACATCCGCGCTGTGCCCGATCCCTTTGACCTCCTGCGCGCCGTCGCTGGCATTTTCTACGTTGCACCTGAAACAAATTGGGAGCCCGGCGCCCGCGCCATGGTCGACCTGTTGATCGCGGGCCTGCGGCGGGACTGATAAGGCATTCACGCCCTTTCAATGTCTGTGTGCCAGTCTTGAAACATGTCTGATCGCGTACGTATCGAAGCTTTTCTTGAGATGATGTCTGCGGAGCGCGGCTCGTCTGCGAACACGCTGGACGCCTATGGCCGCGACTTGCTGGACGCGTCGGAATTCTGCGGCGGTGCGCTGTGCGACGCTGACGGCAAGGAGATTTCTGGCTGGTTGAAAGACCTCTCGAAACGGGGCATGGCGCCGTCTACGCAAGCCCGGAAACTGTCGGCCGTTCGGCGCTTCTTCCGCTTCCTGTTCGAGGAAGGCGACCGCAAGGACGACCCGACCGCCAAGATCGATGGCCCGAAACCTGGCCGGGACGTGCCAGATGTCCTGTCGCGCGAAGAGATGGCTGATCTCCTCAACGCTTGCGGCGAGGATCTGAGGCTGAAATGCTTGGTCGAACTGCTCTATGGGGCAGGCCTGCGCGCGACCGAACTGGTGTCCCTCAAGCTCGGCCAATTGCCGAGGCGCAAGGGATCCCGCTGGATCACCACGGATGTGATTGTGCGCGGCAAAGGCGGCAAGGAACGATTGTGCCCGCTCGGACGGCCAGCCCTGCGGGGACTGTCAGACTGGTTGGCAGGTCGAGAAGATCATCTGCCGGAAGGCTCTCTGGCCAGAGGCCGCGCCGAACCCTTCGTGTTTCCATCGCGTGGCAAGTCGGGCCATCTGACCCGGCGCCGTCTTGGTCAGCTATTGGAAGCACTGGCGTTGAAGGCGGGCCTTCGGGCTGACCGGGTCCACCCGCATGCGCTGCGACATGCCTATGCCACGCATCTGCTTATGGGCGGAGCAGATTTGCGGAGTGTGCAGACGCTGCTTGGCCATGCGGATATCGCCACGACCCAGATTTACACGCATGTGCTGACGGACGAGTTGGCGGAGTTGCTGGAGACGGCTCACCCGCTCGCGCAAAAAATATAGCGCCGACTCAGTTTGGCATATTGCCGAACTCCGTTGCTCATCCGATATCTGAAACCACGAGATTTCGCCGCAACCTCCATGGACACCTATGATGCAACGCCTCCTCAACGCCATTATCCCCACATTCCTGATTTCAGAAATTGCCGCGATCACCCTGATGACCATGACTTGGGCCATCCTGTCCGAGCTTCACGCCGGACTGAACGTCATCATTGGGGGCGAAGTCGTCACCGCAATCGGTGTCGCAGCTCTGTCTGTGGCCATCTTCCGACGGGCATTCCGGTCGGACGCAGAAACTGCGCCGACCGAAGAATAATCAGGCTGCGGTCGCAGACCCGCGCGATGCTACCCAAAATGCATGCACCACGCCCGGCAACCAGCCGATCAGCGTCAGCAGAACGTTGAGCAGGAATTGCAGGCCGATCCCTTCCTTCACCGCAACGGCGACAGGGGGCAGAAAAATAGTGAGCAGGATCATGAGCAGGGACATGACAGGTTTCCTTTCGAAATGGACTGCCCGTGCAACGTGTGACAGGGCCAAGTGTTCCATTGGCCTATTGTTCACAAACGCACCTCGATGGAAGACGGTAATTGGATTGACCCGTCCGCTCGGCCGGGGTTAGACCCCAGCGAGGGCGTTTAATTTGTGTAGTTTCGACCGTACCGGGTGAGGTGTGCGGGCGCGTGACGGGAGTCCGCTGTGTCGGCTATTTTCACTCCTACGGGAGACAAGGAATTCTTTACGCCATTCGGCCCGATGATGGGCTATGTGCGCATGCCCCCCGCTCTTGTCGACCATTTGAACGCGTCGATGAGCGAGCAGCTGGAAGACCATTCCGATAGCTTGGTTGGCAAGGTTCGCCAGGAACTCCGTTTCCCCAAACCCCTCGTCGATGCGACGGCTGCGGCGCTCGGAAATGCCTTGATAGAATACCATGTGCGCGCCAGTCGGCGCGGGTCTTTTGGTGACTATGATCACACGACCAAGCGGTTCGAGCTGAACGTCATGGCGGGCTGGTTCGTCCGCCAATATGAGCATGAGTACAATCCGCTCCACATCCATACGGGGTGCGCCTTGTCCTGTGTGGGATACCTGAAGCTGCCGGACGGAATTGATCAGGAATGGGCCGAGGACGATCTCGATCACCATCCCTCGCACGGCCATCTCCAATTCGCCCACGGCACGGACACACATTACTCCGTGTCGAATTTCATGATCCGGCCGCGCGTCGGGGACTTCTACATTTTCCCCTCCTACATGTTTCACAGCGTCTATCCGTTCAAGACGCCGGGGGAACGCCGTTCCTTCAGCATGAATCTGTCGGTGGTCGAATCAGAGGCCTGAGCCTTTCTGACTGATTGACGCCAAGTGACCGCCCTCTATGTTGCGCCGCAACAAGGAGGAACGCATGAGCATGAAAACACCAAGAGACTTTTTCAAACCGCTGGCTATCGGCGCCCCTGCCCCGATGCGCGACCTGCCCGTACGGCTGGAGCGGATGATTCACTTCGTCCCGCCGCATCTCGACAAGGTGCGCGCCAAGGTCCCGAACATGGCCGAGGGCGTGGACGTCATGCTGGCCAACCTCGAAGACGCAATTCCGGCCGACGCGAAAGATGCGGCCCGTGCCGGCGCCATCGAAATGGCCTCCATGTATGACTGGCAAGGCAAGGGCACAGGTTTCTGGAGCCGCGTGAACCCGCTGAACTCTCCCTGGTTTCAGGAAGATGTCAGCGAACTCGTCCTGAAAGCCGGTCATCAGCTGGACGTGATCATGCTGCCAAAGGTCGAAGGCCCGTGGGACATCCACTTTGCCGACCAATATGTTGCGCAACTCGAAGCAAAAGCCGGCCTGACCCGTCCCATCCTGTTCCATGCCATCCTTGAAACTGCGCAGGGCATGGCCCGCGTGGAAGAGATCGCACTGGCCAGTCCGCGCATGCAGGGCATCAGCCTCGGCCCGGCAGACCTCGCCGCGGACCGCAAGATGAAGACCACCCGCGTAGGCGGCGGCCACCCCTTCTACCGTGTCATCGACGACCCGAATGAAGACGGTTCGCCCCGCGCCAATGCCCAGCAGGATCCCTGGCACTATACAATCGCGCGCATGGTGGATGCGTGCCGCATGGCCGGCATCAACGCCTTCTACGGCCCGTTCGGCGACATTTCGGACCTAGAGGCCTGCGAACAGCAATTCCGTAACGCCTTCCTCCTCGGCTGTTCCGGAACCTGGAGCCTTCATCCGAACCAGATTGCGATCGCCAAGAACGTCTTCAGTCCGGATCCGAAGGAAGTGAAATTTGCGCGGAAGATCCTCGAGGCCATGCCGGACGGCTCCGGCGTCGCCATGATCGATGGCAAGATGCAGGACGATGCAACCTGGAAACAAGCCAAAGTGATTTCCGACCTTGCCGACCTGGTCGCGTCCAAGGACCCGGACCTTGCTGCGGCATACGAGGCGTGATTCCGCTTCACGTCGAGCATTCGCGTGGTAGGGTCGCTCTCTGAAGAGGGAGTATCAACGATGTGGAAATCCATGACGACCCTGCTGGGTCTGAGCCTTCTGGGTCTGTCTGCCATTGCAGATGAAGTCTGGTCCACGCCCATCGGCGACGTTGTCTATGAGAACGAAACCGATGATGGCTGGGCGGTCTGGTCTTATCCGGGCCTGGCTGATCGGGGCACGGTCTACATCAAGGATCTGGCGGGGGTCTATGAGGGCCGCGGCGCCTATGCCGGCATATGGGTCGAGGCAGAGAGCCCGGACATTGAGCTGTGCGATGTCGCCGTCACGGACCCGGTCACAGGAGAGTCCCACTACAATTGGGGCCGCGTCGACATTGTCTTCACCGAGCCGGACTTTCCGGGCGGCTGGGTGGCCCTTCGCGGCAACTGCTTCAATGATCCAGGCGACTATCTGATCGGCAAGCCGGTCACGGCACTCCAAGAATAAACAAAGGGGAGAAAATTCCGATGGCAGAGCACCTTATTCCGATGACCGGGCACAGCCCGAACCTGCAGCGCTGGTTCGACTGGATGAATGGGGACCATTCTCCTCAAGGCCTGTCGGTCCAACTGGCCGATGAGGTCGTGTTCAAGAGCCCGGTCGTCCACACGCCCCAGGAAGGCAAGCCGATCACCATGGCGTATCTGACCGCCGCCGGACAAACGCTGGGCGGGGACACATTTCGCTATACACGCGTCTTCGATTGCGAGGACAAGGCTGTCCTCGAATTTGAATGCGAGATGGATGGCATCCTCGTGAATGGTGTCGACATGATCGCTTGGAACGCAGACGGCCAGATCGACGACTTCAAGGTAATGGTCCGTCCCCTGAAGGGTATGCAGGCCGTCCATGCCGCGATGGGCGCCATGCTGGAAAAGATGAAACAAAAAACCTGAGCCACACCGCCCTCATGAGTTTGCCTGTCATCATCACCGACCGGTTGGTCCTCTGCCCGCCCGAAGCACGCCACTTCGAGCCTTCGGTTGCAATGTGGGGATCACCTGCCGTAACGAAGCATATCGGCGGGCAGCCCAGGTCTCGTCAGGAGGTCTGGTTCACGCTCTGCCGCAATCGCGGCATGTGGGACATTCTCGGCTACAGTTCATGGGCCATTGAAGACCGCATCACCGGCGAATTCTTGGGGGAAGGCGGGTTCTCGGACTTCATGCGGAGCATGACCCCCGACCTGTCGCAATGGCCTGAGGCTGGCTGGGTCTTTGTGGAATCCGCCTGGGGGAAGGGATTTGCCAGCGAAGCGGTCGGCGCGATGCATGACTGGCTGGATGAACACCGGCCCGGACAAAGCGTCTGCATTGTCGATCCGGGCAATGCCGGGTCCCAGCGTGTCGCCGAGAAATGCGGTTATGAGTTTTGGGAGACGTCAGCCTACAGAGATGCGACCGTCAATGTGTACCGCCGCAATGCAGGCAGCTAGCCGACCTGCTGGCGTACCGCCTGGGTCTTGCTGCTCCAACCCCGAATGAAATCCATGAAGGCTTCGTGCGGCAAGCCGGCACTGTAGAGGAAGCCCTGCGCCATGGAGCAGCCACGCCGTCGCAGGAAGTCAGCCTGGCGTTCCGTTTCGACGCCTTCTGCCACTGTGTTCAGGCCGAGGGTTTCGGCCATCGCGAGGATCATTTCAATGATCGCGGGGGCCTGTTCATCCGATTCCAGGGCGGAGACAAACTGGCGATCAATCTTGAAGACGTCGAACGGCAGCTGGGTCAGGATGGACAGATTCGAATGCCCGGTCCCGAAATCGTCAATCGCGAGTTTCGTGCCGAGGCTCCGGAGAGGGCGCATGACGCGGGCGACCTTTTCCGGCTCGGAGACGGCCATGCTTTCCGTGATCTCGAGTTCCAGCCGGTTCGGCGGCAGGCCGGTCCGCTTCAGGATAGCCAGAACCGTTTCAGTCAGGTCACTTGCCTGGAACTGGCGCGGCGAAACGTTCACGGCGACTGTGGCGTTAAAGCCTTCCTGCATCCAGATACGCGCCGACTCACACGCCGCTTCCAGGACCTGTTCGCCGATCTGGTTGACGAGACCGGTCTCCTCGGCCAGCGGAATGAACGTGTTTGGCGAGATGATCTTGCCATTCGGCCGGATCCAGCGGGCCAGCGCTTCGGCGCCGACAACCTGTCCGGTCTGGAAATCGATCTTGGGCTGGAAATGCGTCTTGAATTCCCTATTGGCGACCGCGTCACGCAGCTCCGCTTCCAGCATGTACTTGCCACGCGCCACACGGTTGAGGCGGGGTGAGAAGTAGCGAAAGCCGGATCCGGTATCATTGCGCACCTGGCGCAGGGCCAGTTCGGCATGACGGAACAGCTTGTGCATCGTATCGGCATCTTCCGGCGCAATGACGATACCGCCTGAAATACCGAGCGTGACAGACTGACCGGAGACAATGAAGGGGTCCGCAAAGGCGAGGCGGATGGCCCGCGCAATGTTGGAGACATAGTCACGGCTGACGGCGCTCGGCAGGTACAGGGCAAAACTATCCGCCTGCATCGCCGCAAGCATGCAATCATTCAGCCCGGTGCGCACCGGGCCTTCGAGCGCGTCGAGGGCGGTTGTCATGCGCTGACCGCAGGCCTTCAGGACCGCTTCGCTTGCCAGCGCGCCGAGGCGTTCGGAGGCGCGCGTGAAATTATCGAGATCGAGCACAATCAATGCCGCTGGCGTCTCATACTTTGCGCGTGGCAGCGTCTTGGTGATGTGCTCTTCCAGTGCGATCAGGTTCGGCATCCCTGTGCGCGGGTCTTCATAGGCTGTGCGTCTGAGCGCATCATTGTCGCGGCGCAGCTTGCCAACCGACCGGATGACAACGGACCGCAGCCGGCGCAGTTCAACGAAAGACACATTGGACAAGCGGGCAGATGGATCGACCTGCGCCACTTCAAGGTAACGCGTGAAATCGACCAGCACGTTCTGGAATTCGCGGGCGAAGAACCAGGCCGTGATCGCGGCAACCGCCGCCGAGGACAGCAGCAGGACGGCAATTGCCCAGAGGGGCAAGGACATGTCGGTCCAGGCCTTGCCTTCGATCAGTGCCCCGTAAGCCTGTTCGATGGTCCACACGCCCACAAAAATGAGAATTGTGGCCGCCGCAGCACAAAAGGCCGCAAACCGGGGAATGGTCATACGCCCCAGAAGTCTCGATATGAAACTCTGCTTGTCCACGCTCAGATCTTTCTCACCACGTCACCACCTATGAGTGCGGTAACTATGTTTCCGGAATATGTTTAGGAATCAGTGAACAAAACGCGCTAGCTGTAGGGCGTTCGACGCACTATATGGGCCAGCATGACAAAGAACCGTACCGCCACCGTGACCCGCACCACCAAGGAAACCGATATCTCGGTGACCATTGACCTGGATGGCAGCGGGAAATCCGATATTGAAACCGGGATCGGCTTCTTCGATCATATGCTGGAAAGCTTCTCCAAGCATTCGGCCATCGACCTGACTGTGCGCTGCAAGGGCGACCTGCACATCGACATGCACCACAGCGTTGAAGACACAGGGATTGTCATCGGACAGGCCATTCTGAGGGCGCTGGGCGACTTTGCCGGGATCACCCGGTTCGGCCACGCCTATGTGCCGATGGACGAGACGCTGTCCCGCGCCGCGCTGGACCTCTGCAAGCGGCCTTACCTGATCTGGAAAGTGGATTTCAGCCGCGACAAGATCGGCGAAATGGACACCGAACTCTTCAAGGAGTTCTTCCATGCCCTCGCCGGAAATGGCGGTATGTGCCTGCACATAGAGAACCTCTATGGCGAGAATTGCCACCACATTGCCGAGTCCTGCTTCAAGGCGACCGCCCGGGCACTGCGCGCGGGAATTGCCATTGACCCGAAACTGGGTGGCAAGCCGGCAAGCACCAAGGGCAGCCTTTAGGACTGGGCCCTATTTCCGGTAGTCGAGCGGTGGGTCGCGGTCACCCAGCAAGGATTTGTATTCGTAATCCGGGCCCCGCTTCTCATCGAATTCCTTGCGAGCCTCGGCGCGCAGGTCTTGATTCGTGAACAGTTCCACGGCGGCGAGCGTCAGCGTTTCCGCAGCAATCTGCGCGCCCTTGTAACCGATCGATGTGCCACTGGCGGCAACAGCCTGCCAGGAATGGGCGGACGTGCCCGGCACCCATGTGGCGGTACGCAGGCCAACCGTCGGGACGGCATAGGAGACGTCGCCCACATCGGTGGAGCCATAGCCGAGCGAAACCTCGAAGGGCTGGATCTCGGCGGCTGAGGCGATATCGCGCGCCGGATTGTCGAAGGTCGAGGCGATGGTCTCGGCGAATTCAGGTTCGGCGTCCGTATATTCCACGCCGCCCACCTGACGGAGCTTTGCGTCCATCATCCGGGCCAGTTTCTCGTTCACCAGCAGCGGATTGTTGCCGTGGATGATTTCCCAGTCGACTTTTGTCCCCGTGCCCTGCGCGGCGCCGCGAGCAGCGTCTTCGAGGCGGGCCCAGATGGCTTCAACACCTTTGGGGTCCGGATGGCGGACATAGTAGAAGACTTCGGCGAAGTCCGGCACGACATTGGGAGCCGAGCCGCCGGACGTGATGACGTAATGCATGCGGGCGTCCTGAGGCATGTGCTCATGCATCATGTTGGCCATCATGTTCATCGCCTCAACGCCATCGAGCGCGGAGCGGCCGCGTTCAGGGGCGCCAGCGGCGTGGGCGGAGATCCCCCGGAAGCGGAACTTGGCTGACCGGTTGGCCAGCGACGTATTCGCAGCGGCCGTATTCCGGTCCCCGGCATGCCAGTGCATGGCGATATCGACATCCTCGAACAGGCCCGCCCGGACCATGTAGACCTTGCCGGAGCCACCTTCTTCGGCGGGTGTGCCATAGATGCGCACACGGCCCGGCGTGCCGCTTTCTTCCAGCCAGTGGCGCACGGCGATCGCCGCAGAGACGGATCCGGCCCCGAAGAGATTGTGCCCACAGGCATGGCCCGCGCCCTTGCCCGGAATCTCCTCCCGCACGGGCGAGGCCGTCTGGTTGATGCCCGGCAGAGCGTCAAACTCGGCGAGGATGGCGATCACCGGGCCGCCACTGCCGTATTCCGCCATGAAGGCGGTTGGAATGCCGGCCACGCCCGGCGTGACGGTGAAGCCCTCCCCGGCCAGCGTGTCCTGCAGCAGGGCAGACGATTTCTCTTCCTGGTATCCGACTTCGGCCCAGTCCCACATCTGGCTCGCCAGCGATTCCGTCAGGTCCGACTGGCTGCGCGCCTGACTGAGCGCTTCGCTTTCGGCGGCGTCCGGCCAGGCAGGCGTGGCGGCGCAGGCCATGAGCAGGCAGGCGGAGAGGGCGGGCAGGATGGATCGCATGGGCAGGCTCCGTGAGATGGGGTTTCCTGCCGAGATTGCGGCACCTTGCCCCTGGGCGCAAGGGCGGCTTTTCCCTTCCCTCAGGCCGAGTGCGAGGCTAAGAGCGCGCCATGAGCCTTGTTGCCCTTATCGACTACGGATCCGGAAACCTGCACTCTGCGGGCCGCGCCCTGCGCGAAGCCGCACGGCTGGCCAACACCGGACACGAGATTCGCATCACGAATCGCGCCGAGGACATTCTCGCCGCCGAGCGGGTCGTGCTGCCGGGCGTCGGACATTTCGCCGATTGCGCCGCCGGATTGCGCGCCCAGACGGGCGTGGTCGAGGCGCTGGAAACCGCCTGCCTGAATGGCGGCAAACCCTTCCTCGGCATTTGTGTCGGCATGCAGCTGATGGCGGAGACCGGCCGCGAGGATGGCGCGACGCCGGGGCTCGGATGGATCGGCGGCGAGGTCTCGCGCATCCAGCCCGGCGAGGGCTTTCGCGTGCCGCATATGGGCTGGAACGGGCTCAGCTTTTCCGGCGCGCCGCACGCCGTCCTGGCGGGTCTCGGGCCAAAGCCGCATGTCTATTTCACGCATTCCTATGCATTCAGCGTGACCGAGCCGGCAGATGTGGCCGCAACCGCCAGCTATGGCGCGCAGGCGATCACGGCGGCGGTGGCGCGGGGCAACCTCTTCGGCACGCAATTCCACCCCGAGAAATCGCAAGGCGTCGGCCTGCGCATCCTTTCCAATTTCCTGACATGGACCCCATGACCCGGCCCACCCTGAGCGAAGTCGAAGGGCGAGCCGCTCTCAGCCCGCGCTCTCCTTCGACTTCGCTCAGGATGAGCGCTAAGGAGACAATATGAGCTTTACCCTCTATCCCGCCATTGATCTGAAAGACGGCCAGTGCGTGCGTCTGCTCCGCGGTGAGATGGACCAGGCGACCGTGTTTTCCGACAGCCCGGCGGATCAGGCGCGCGCCTTCCGCGAGGCGGGGTTCACGCATTTGCATGTCGTCGATCTGAACGGCGCCTTTGAGGGCAAGGCGGTCAACCGCGCGGCGGTCGAGGCGATCCTGAAAGCCACCGATGCGCCGGTCCAGCTCGGCGGCGGCATCCGCACCCGCGCCCAGATCGATGCCTGGCTGGAGGCCGGCATTTCACGCGTCATTCTCGGCACCGCCGCACTGCGCGACCCGGAACTGGTCAAGGCGGCGGCGCGGGAGCTGCCGGGCCAGGTCGTGGTCGGCATTGATGCGAAGGATGGCATGGTCGCGGTCGAGGGCTGGGCCGAGACCAGCGACATGAAGGCGACCGAACTCGCGAAAGCCTTCGAAGGCTGCGGCGTCGCCGCCATCGTCGCCACCGACATTGGCCGCGACGGCTTGAAGACCGGCGTCAATGTTCCGTTCACGGCAGAGCTTGCCAATACAGTCAGCATCCCCATCATCGCCTCCGGCGGCGTCGCCAGCGTGGATGACATCCGCGCGCTCATCGCGGCTGATGCGCCGATTGCGGGGTCTATCCTCGGCCGGGCGCTTTACGATGGGGATATTGATGTGGGGGAGGTGCTGGGGATAATTAAGTGATAGCGGACTTCCAGTTTAAAAATGGGGGGAAATTCATTAGCTTGAGAGGCTATTTAAGTTAAGCCAGCCGCCAATAAACGCGGCTACCAAAGCTGCGATCACCATACCTAAGATATTCACTGCCCAAGACAAAATCGAAGGTCTGATCGATGACCTAGGTGTTTCAGTAACTTGAATATTTGCGAACTTTAGAACTCGCTTATCAAACTCGACAAGCCCACGTGAAATAGTAGCCATAGCAAGCATCAATAGTATTCGTTGCTTCCAGTCCGGTAATGCTGGCAGAGTGATAAGTGTCGCTGCAAACAGCAATTGATTTGTACCAAAGCCGAGTCGCTTAAAATACGTCGCATAGTTGCGTTCAAACTTCGCGAGATGTTGCGCCAACATCTCCTTTTTGCCTCGCGCCCAAGCCTCGTTCGAGCTCTGAACAATTGCGAAGTTCATTTGAGGTCCAAATTCCACTTGAACCACTCTATTTATACCATCCCGCTCCGGGTCGGCACCTCTAACTTTTACAACCCTTACGGCACCTTGAGACAAGGGCAGTTGCTTGAAGCGCTCGACATAGCAGCTGATCTCAGACTCTCCCGACAGCGTAACAACAACCCGATTCTTGAAGTCTTTTTGGATCAGTTCAGCTATGTCGATAATATCTTTGCGAGATATTTGGACCGGCCCCCAATCTTTTCGCGCAGTGAAAAGTTGCTCAGGCGGCTCGTCGCCACTCACAGAATGAGAATGGGGAACAAGCCAAAAAGTACCGGCAGTTCCAAGTTCTGTTTGCCATGAACCTTCAACATTTCCTTGAGCGTTGAGTCTGCCTGACGCTTCCATAGGTGTAACTTGGACATCATCAGGGTGACTTATTGGGGTACCAGTGAAGTCGACTTGTGAACCATTGAATGTCCCTTGGACGGCATAGACCGAAATCCCATACTGATCATCATTGATCGTAAGCCGACCAGAGACTGAATCATGAGGCCGTTCTTCTATAGAAAGATATATGTTACCATTGTTTGTGCCATAAATCTTTCCAGTCCATTCTCTCGATAGTGGCATTCAAATCCCCTCTTGATTGATGGACTATAATTGAACAAAACGTGATCACGCAAGTCGGTTCAAGTATAGTACTCTAGGTCTGGAACAAACCGGTCACCCAGAAATCTCTCCTGACATTATTGCTACGCAAACTGCCGCAGCCCCCTGCGGAGGCAGGGGGCCATCTCGGAACCTGTCCACACGACGCATGAGGCAGCGCCCGGTGATGGATACCTGCCTGCGCAGGTATCTTCGGAGGTGAGGGAGGGTGTAAGTCTTTTCCTCTCTGCCTGAGGCAGGTAGGGTTCAGGCGCTGCGGTTTCAGGGGGGCTCGCGTGGCGTTCTATACATACATCATGGCCAATCGGAAGAATGGTGCGCTGTATGCGGGCCATACGGATAATCTTGGGGCCCGTGTGCTGGCCCATCGGGAAGGCCGCGGCGCGGCCCATACCCGCAAGCATGATATCAAACGACTTGTCTGGATGGAGGCGCACGATACGCGAGAGGCGGCGAAGACGCGGGAATACCAGATCAAGACATGGAAGCGCGCCTGGAAGATTCGCCTGATCGCAGAGACCAATCCGGATTGGAAGGATTTGTGGTTCATCCTGAATCAATAGTCTTTGTCCTACACGTTTGGCCGGACTGGCCTTCGCCATCCGGGTATCCCTCATTCCAGCTCCGCGAGGCGAAGCCGAGGCGCGGCAGGCGCCGTGGCGCTCCGCCTTGAGTTTGTAATGGCTACGGAATGGAGCGTTACCGCCCGCCGCGCCGGACAGGAATTTCGGCGAGCACCCTCAAGGGGGCCCATGGTCCCGGGTCTTCGTTACCGGCGCCGCGCGAACGGATCCATCGTGCTTTCCCACGTATGGCCCATCCGGGGAGGTCTTACTCCCGTGCGACCGGACGAGGCGGATTCCCAACTTGCCTTCGCAAGCCCACCCTGGCCTGACCTGCCTAGGCGCGCATCGGACCGTATCTCCAACCCGCACCCTCCTGACCCTGCCCCCACAACCAGAACGGTACCTGATCCGGCTCCTGTGGGGGCAGGGGGACAGTATGGTGCGGAGGGGTATCAGACGAATACGGAGGGTACGGGAAATCGCCTGTCATCCTTCGACTTCGCTCAGGATGAGTCCGTTTATGTGAGGCGCCAACGAAGCGCTCATGCTGAGCGACGTCGAAGCACGGGCGCAGGCTAGGGAGCTGCCGGCACGCTCTCCCACAAACCGTACCCCCGGCGGATGCCGGGGTCTCTTGCAGAAACTATGCGGAGCCAGCCGCGCGAGACTCCGGCATGCGCCGGAGAGGCGGGGAGAGGGGGGAGTGGGTCCCGGATATTTGCTTGCGTAAATTCCGGGATGACAGGAGGGGTCAGGCGGCATCGGCTTCGGATTTGGCGACGGCGGCTTCGAAGCCCATGACGCGGTTCTTGCCGAAATTCTTGGCGACGTAGAGGGCCCGGTCGGCGCGCGACAGGAGGGTGGAAATCTCGTTCATCCGGTGGCCCCGGCAATAGCCGAGGCTGATCGTGACCGACAGGCGCCCGCCCTCAATCGGGACCGATGTGGTCGCGAGCTGCGCCACGAGACGGTCAAACGCCTCGCTCGCTTCGGCCTCCGAGGCAAAGATGCCGGCCAGCGCGAATTCCTCGCCACCGAGGCGCGCGACAATGCAGTCGTCCGGCGCGCGCGCGTTGAGCAGAGCCGCAATCTCGCGCAGGACATGGTCGCCGACATCATGGCCACGCGTATCGTTCACGCGCTTGAAATCATCCACATCGGCAATGGCGCAGAAGAACAGGCGGTGGGTAAAATCGGCGCGGGCCTGGAGCTGGCGGGCCCCCTCGAAAAAGGCGCGGCGATTGGGCAGGCCGGTCAGCTCGTCCATATGGGCAATGCGGAAATTCTCTTCGGCGAGACGGTAAACCTTGAGCCGGGTGCGCAGCATGATGACGCTGAGCGTGGGCGTGATGGTCAGCGGCAGGGCAATGGCGAAGGTCATGGCTGCCGTGCCGTCAATCTCGCCATAAGCATGGATCCAGAGATAGACCGGCGTCACGACGCTGAGCAGGACCAGCATGGTCACCGACGCTCCGACGCGCACGGCCCAGGCTACATTTCGTTCAGACATCCGCAATGGCTCCGTCCCCCTCACGGCATCCCTATGACATGATGTGGTTAAATCCCCCGCCAGTCTGCCGGGCCAAATCGGCCGGCCCGGTTAAGGGTCTGGTAAGGCTCGAAACGCGCGGAACATGAAAAAGCCGGCCCTGTGAGGGGCCGGCCGGGAGGCTTCCGGGGCGTGCCGGGGATCAGCGGCGCATGCGGCGGGGCTGGTTGGCGACGCTGGTGACGTGTTCGGCCACGGCCGGGATCAGGCGGGGGCCATTATGGGTGCCGCGCCCGAGAAAGGTCAGCACGCTGCGTTTGGCGACATAACCGACCGCCGTGGTGAGGGCAGCGGTTCCGGCGGCGATGGCGAGTTGTTTCCAGAGTTTCATCAGAGGGCTCCTGTCGGCATTGGGGTCCCCCAATCAATGCGCGTGCGGGCCTGCCGGTTCCCGTGAACGCCGTTAGCGGCGGCCCAGCACGGGCGGCATCATCCGCCGGGTGCGCAGGGCGTGGGCGATATCCGACGGGGTCGGTGCATCGGGCGCGCGGTCAAGCTCGCTGTCGCCGAGGCGCGCATGGCGCAGGCCCTGCCGGAGAAAAATTTCTTCAGGACGTGTCGCAGCCGCATCGGCGGCGCGGCGCATGGTTTTCCAGAGATTCATGTCGTGTCTCCCTTGCTGGTGATGCGAGGGCGGGCGGGGGCCCGCCATGAAGGGAGTATAGCACAGGAGGCGCAGCGGCTTGAGTGAAACCCTTGTCAGAATGGCGCGCACGAAAAAGGGCCGCATCAGCTGCGGCCCCTGTTTCATCGGTCGGCCTGGCGGGTCAGTGCGCGGTGACCGGGTCGCCATGCGGGCTGGACACGCCCTTGTGGGCGCGGAACTGGCCGGACGTGTCGGCGCCGTTCTGCGCAGATGTTTCGTCTGCGTCCTGGCGGTGCTGGCGGAGGAATGTGCGGCCGTATTTCTGGCCGGCAAAGGCGGCGCCTGCTGCGCTCAGGATACCGGCAGCGATCATTAACTGGTTGCGACGTTTCATAGTCGTGTCTCCTGTGGTTCGCGTTGTCATGATGCGCGGCACCATCGCCGTCGCATTCACCTGATCAATGCATGGCCCCTGCCTCCTGTTCCGTTACAGACCTGCAAGGCGCTTTCCTTTGCCGGCGCCGGGCGCTAAAGGCGGGGCATGAGCCTGAAGACCCGCATCATCCCCTGCCTTGACGTGAAGGACGGGCGTACCGTCAAGGGCGTCAATTTCGTGGACCTGAAAGACGCCGGCGATCCGGTGGCGCTGGCGAAAGCCTATGATGCGCAGGGGGCGGACGAGCTTTGCTTCCTCGATATCTCGGCGACGCATGAAGGGCGCGGCACGCTAATGGACATCGTCTCGGCAACGGCAGAGCAATGCTTCATGCCGCTGACTGTCGGCGGCGGGGTGCGCAGCGCGGAAGACCTTGTGGCGCTTCTGAGGGCTGGCGCCGACAAGGTGGCGATCAATTCCGCCGCCGTGGCTGACCCCGGCGTGATCGCGCGCTGCGCGGCAAAGGCCGGGTCGCAAGCCGTCGTCGTGGCGATCGATGCGCGGGCCGTGGGCGAGCATTGGGAAATCTTCACACATGGCGGCCGGAAAGAGACCGGCATCGACGCGGTGGCCTTTGCCAAGGAGGCCGAGGCCCGCGGGGCGGGAGAAATCCTTCTGACCAGCATGGACCGGGACGGCACGAAATCAGGCTATGATCTGCCCCTGCTGAAGGCGATCACCGGCGCGGTGAACATTCCCGTCATCGCCAGTGGCGGCGCAGGCAAGGTCGAAGACCTCGCCCCGGCCGTGATCGAAGGCGGGGCGACGGCGGTGCTGGCCGCCTCGATCTTCCATTTCGGAGAGGCGACGATTGCCGAGGCGCGCGCCGCCCTGGCCCAGGCCGGAGCGCCTGTCCGCCCCCTCTGACCGAAACGTCACAAAGCCTTCAATTGAGCTCCGCCCGCATTGGAGTAGTCTGACCGCTTACACACAAGCAGGAGGGAGACAGTCATGAAGGGTCATTGTCTTTGCGGCGCGGTCACCATCACCGTGCCGGACATCAGCGAGGTCGCGGCCTGTCATTGCGCGACGTGCCGGCGCTGGGGCGGCGGACCCCTGTTCACGCTGGACCATGACGGCAAGCTGGAGATCGAGGGCGAAGACAGCATCGCCGAATACCAGTCTTCCGACTGGGCCGAGCGGGCCTTCTGCAAGATCTGCGGCAGTCATCTCTACTACCATTTGAAGTTCCACGACCATTTCGCCCTGTCAGCCGGCCTGTTCCAGGACGCGAAGCTGACAAAGCTGTCGCAGCAGATCTTCATCGATGAGAAGCCGGATTTCTACGAGCTGGCCAATGACACGCCGAAACTGACGGGCGAAGAAGCCTTCGCCGCATTCAGCCCGGCAAATGGCGAGGATGCCTAGTCCGTAAAAGCGGGCTTGCGCTTCTGCATTTCGGCAAACACCGCTTCCATCTGGTTCGGTGTGCGGATGATCTTGTCCTGCTCGACCGATTCCGCCATCAGCAATTCGGCGTCGGTCGAATCCTGCATGGAATTGAAGATTCGCTTGGAAGCCTTGATCGCGTCCGGATTCTTCAGGGCGATCTGTTTCGCAAGTGCCATCGCGTCATCCAGCGGATTGTCAGAGACATGGGTGGCAAAGCCCATTTCCTGCGCCTCGGTGCCATTGAAAATGCGGTTGGTGTAGGTCAGTTCACGCAGCACGTCGTCGCGGACATTGCCGCGCCAGAGCGGGAAGCCGGCCATGTCGGGCACGAGGCCCCATTTCAGTTCCATGATGGCGCAGCGCGTGTCCGGGTGGACGAAGCGAATGTCCGCGCCCGACAGGATCTGGAAGCCGCCCCCAAAGGCGACGCCATGCGCCGCCGCGATGACAGGCGCCGGAATCTCGCGCCAGCCCCAGGCGACATATTGCGCGCGGTTGGCAATGCCGTGGGTGCGGTCAGATAATGTGTTCTTGCTGCCAGTAACGCTCTTTGACTCGTTGCTGCCGGAATCGCTGCCGAGGCTGGAGAGATCGAGCCCGGCACAGAAGGCGCGGCCCTCGCCGGAGACAACCACGGCGCGCAGGCCTTTGGTCTCCTTCAACTGGGCGATGGCCTCATTGATCCCGTCGAACATGGCAGGGTCGAGGGCGTTCATCTTGTCGGTGCGGATGAAGCGAACGTCGGCAATGCCGTCGTCAAGCATCGTAATGGAGACCCGGTCTTTCATGACTCTCTTCCTGATCTGATGGCGTTTCCTGGGATTAAAGTGCGCGCACGGGCCCCCGCGTCAAGCGCCCGCGCTTCCTCACGTCGCGTAAGTGCGCTAAGCCATCGCCATGACAGATCTCGGCTCTCCTGACCGCCTTGCTGCGGCTTTGGCACATCTTGGCGACACCATCGACACGCGGGCGAAAGAGGGTAACGCCTCCAGTTCGTGGACCGCAAAACTGCTGGCCAAGGGGCCGGAAGCCTGCGCGGAGAAAGTGCATGAAGAGGGGCAGGAACTGGCCGAAGCCGTGCGCCACGAAAGCGATGCGCATGTCGCCAGCGAAACTGCCGATGTGCTGTATCACGCCTTTGTCGCGCTGCGCTCACGGGGCGTAAGTCTGGATGATGTGGCGGCTGCGCTGGAAAAGCGACAAGGCATCAGCGGAATTGACGAGAAGGCGGGGCGGGCGGGCTAGACCAAGCCCGCGCTTATACTTCGACTTCGCTCAGCATGAGCGCTTCTAAACTACGATCCTTACTGGACTCATCCTGAGCGAAGTCGAAGGATGTTTGGTAAACAACGCCTTAGGACACCTCTTTCGGGGCTTTCAGGCGGCGTTTGGTCTGGTGGGCGTCGGCCTTGTCGCCGGTGGGTTTCTCGCCGCGCATATAGTGGCGCTGCCAGCGTTCCTTCATGGCGTTTTCTTCGCCCGTCTTGAGGCGCTTGTTGAAGTCTGACCGGCTTTCGGTCCAGGCATTATATTCCTTCACCAATTCCGTGTTCGAGCGCAGCAGCTTCCGCTCCGGTTCAATCTCTTCCAGCTTCTTGTGCTCCATCAACGTGATGAAGGCAAAGGGCTCGTCCTTTTCGAAGATCACTTCGCCGGGACGTGTCATCTGCCAGTTCATCGTGAAGGGGAATGGCAGCCAGTCGGTCTCGACCAGGCCCGTCAGCGGATAGATGCCATCCTTCGGCCAGTTTGGCGGGCCGGTGACCCAGACGCCCCAGCCGGGCGGCGTGCGGAACAGGTGGCCGGTATGGAAGGTGACGATGCCGCGCATGAAATGGGCATCGGCAAAGCTGGAAATCGCCTTCGGATCGCCGCGCGTAAGCAGCTGGATGTCTTCATTCCGGTTGCCGCCATTCCATTTGATCTTGATGTCCATCGGGCAGAGCAATTCCCAGCCGGTGGAATTGGCCATGGTTAGTGGCAGGCAGCGATAGGGATGACGGTCGGTGAAAGCGTCCATCCAATCACGGTTGGAGCGCGCGGGCACGAGTTGTGGCGCGACGTCGTAGATCTTGTAGCAATCGAGATGCATGAAAGCGGTATCCGGAGCAGAGCTTGACGGGAAGCTCAAGTCTTGGCCCAAAGGGCGCCATGACCGCAACCCCTGATGATCTCTTTGCCTATCTGGATGAATTGGGCATCGCCCATACCACGCAATGGCACGATGCCGTGTTCACCGTGGAGGAAGGTCGGGAGCTGAAAGCCTCGATGCCGGGCGGGCATACCAAGAATTTATTCCTGAGAGACAAGGATGGCGCCATCATCCTGATCGCGGCGGAGGCGCATTCCGAGCTGAAGCTTAACCGGCTGCACCGGCTGATCGACACGCGGCGGCTGTCCTTTGGCCCGGCGGAATTGATGGAAGAATTGCTGGGCGTCACACCGGGATCGGTGACGGCGTTTGCCCTGATGAATGACCGGGAAGGGCGCGTGCGATTCCTGGTCGATGCCGCACTGATGGCGCACGATCCGGTCAATTTCCACCCGCTGACCAATACCGGGACAACAGCGATTGCGCGGGACGATCTGGAGCGCTTCGCCCGTGCGACGGGGCATGGGTTTGAAGTGGTGGACTTTACCGTTTTGCTGGATGAGGCCTGAAAAAGCCAAGCCTGAAAAAGGGTGGGGCCGCCCATGACAGGCGACCCCGGGGATTGATCTGTGGAACAGTCAGGAAGCTGACTATTCAAACGTGTATTTGAACCGGACCCCAATCGAGCGCGGCGCGCCGACATGGGTGTAATAGGTCCGCTGGTAGACAGGACCCCCATCATCATCCGTCAACACCTGATTGTAGAGGTTCGTGCCGACGACGCCGGTCTCGTAGAACTCGTCAAAGAGGTTATTGACGAAGAAGGTCGCCTGCCATTCGCCGGTATCATACACGGCCGAGACATTCGCCAGCCCGAAGGAATCGAGCGTCAGGCCATCGCCGAGGCCACCCGTGCGGCTGAGCACATCGCCCTGCCAGGTGTAGCCGGCATTGAAGGCCAGCTCGGCGCCATTCTCCATTGGCATGACATAAGTGCCGAAGACCGCGAACTGGTCTTCCGGTGAGCCGGGCAGGCGGTCGCCATCGCGGCCATCAAGCAGGACTGTGCCGAAGCCCGGAGGCGAGATGGTGCCAACGAGGCCGGGAGCATCTGCGGTCAGCGACGCCTCGGAATGGCTGTAGCTGCCGCGTACGGAGAGGTTCTCGCTTACGACCCATGCGCCATTGACTTCAAAGCCCTTGGATTCAGCACCTTCCGCATTCACCGTGATCGGGATGGAGGCGTTGATCGTGGCAGAGCTGAGCTGCGGATCGGTCCATTCAATGTAGTACACCGCACCGTTCAGGGTGACACGGCCATCCATGAGCGTTGATTTGAAGCCAAGCTCGTAATTGGTCGTCGTATCCGGCCCAAACTGGCTCTCGTCCCGGGTGGAGAAATCGCCTGCCCCTGGACCGAATTGCTGACCGGGCAGGAGCGCGCAGGCGCCCTGCTGATTGTCAGTCGGGTCATAGTCTGGGCAGACGCCGATACCGTTCGAGTTACCAATCCGGTAGCCTTCGCTGACCGTGAAATAACCCAGCACATCATCGGTGACCTGATAAGATGTATTGAACTTGAACAATGTTCCGTCATCCGACTGGCTTGTCCGCTCGGTACCGTTCGGGCTACCCGCAGCAAAGTCAGCCTTCAGACTGTCTTCCATGTCACTAATGCCGACCGGCTGGAGATAATCCGGGAAGGCGTCAAACAGCGGGAAGTCCACATCGCTGAAGGATTCGAGATCATACTCATAATAGCGGCCGCCAACCGTAACGGTCCATCTGTCGGTGATGTCGAAGCCGACTTCGCCGAACAGCGCAGCTTCCTCAAGTTTGGAATAGAACTGGGAATAGTATTCCAGATCATCCGGGCGGTCGAAGCCGACATAGTCCGCATAGCCCGGCGTGTATTCCTGGGAATAGGAGGTCACGTCGGAATTGTTGTAGAACGCGCCGACGATCCAGTTGAACCGGCTGTCGGTGGTCGAAACAAGACGAACTTCCTGGTTGAATGTGTTCTCGCGGCCCTTCTCATGCGTGAAGGAGGTGAAGGTCGGAAACAGCTCATAGCTGTATTCGAGCGAGATCAGGAGGTCGGTCTGGTCGCGCTGGCCATTGTCGTCGAATCGGGAATAGCCGGTGGCAGACGTCAGCTCCGCAAAGCCGAGATCGGCTGTCAGCTCAAGCGCGAGCAACTGGTTGGTGATCTCGTTCGGCTCTTCCACACGCTTGGCAAGTTCATACTTGCCAGTCTGCAGCGTGCTGCGCCAGCTGGAGCCCTGACGGCCGTCGATTTCGGACTTCTGATAGTAATACGTCGCCGTACCGTCGAGCCAGTCGGTCGGCTCCCAACGCGCGGCGAGGCGACCGGAAAGCGTGCGCTCGCCATTGGCATCGGTCACGCCGCGTAGATTCGCGGCCACGTCAGACGGGTCAGTAAAGTCCGGATCCGGATCGGAGACGCCGATTTCCTGTACGATGTAGGGATAGTCGATGAAGCCGGAATCGTCTTCGTAATCGACGGAGCCACGGATGGCGAAGTTCGGCGCAAAGGTCTTGTTGAAGGTCAGCCCCGTCTCATAGCTGAGGGAGCCGGCTTCGGAATATTTCGAAAATTCCGAGCGCACTTCCAGAAGGTCGCCGTCAAAGTCCGGCTTGTTCGGAATGTAGCGGATCGCGCCGCCCAGCGTCCCGGCGCCATACAGCGTGCCCTGGGGCCCGAGCAGGACCTCAACGCGCTGCATGTCGTTGAGCTTCAAGTCCACGAAGACCGGAATCTCGCCGATATAGGTGGCCACAGTTCCGCCGCCATCATTGTTGCCATCGCCTGAGCCGAGACCGTCAGCATTCAGGCCACGGACGATTAGCGGGTTGCCCTGGCGACCGCCGCGATCAACGACATTGATTCCCGGTATGTAGGACAGCATGTCGGACAGTTCGTCGAAGCCCTGCTCCTCGATCTGCTCACCGCCGACAGCGGCGATGTTGAGCGGAATATCCTGGACACTTTCGGCGCGGCGAGTGGCCGTCACAGTGATGGTCTGGGCGCGCAATTCGCTGTCGCTGGCAGCGTCTTCCTGGGCAGCAGCGCCCAACGCAACCCCGGTCGCGAGCACGGCAAGGCTGGTTTGCCGCAATAGACTAGATTTAGACATTTGTAGAAACTCCTGTAGTTCCTACCTCACCTCCAGCATTAGGAGGCAGGGAAGAATTTGGTACAAGCGGCCGGTCCACATGGTCGCAAGTTTATGCCTCCGGCGTAGTATTTTTGGCACAGACATGCGCCTCTTTGGGGCAGTTCGGGAATAAAGGAGCAGGTGCTGACTAAAAATTGGGCATCTTCGCCAAATCGTGCGCTTCTTGATCGGGCAGCTGAGTTCCTGTCCCGGAAGGAATACCAGAAGGCCCATGCGGCTTGCATGGAAGCGCTGCAGCACGATCCCGCTGAGGCGCGCGCATTCTACCTGCTGGGTGTTCTGACGGCAGACCATGCTAATCACGCGAAGGCGATCGACCTGTTCGACCGTGCCCTGACGCTCAGCCCACACCGTCCGGATGTGTTAGCCCAAAAGGCCCGCAATGAGATGGCCCTGCTTCGCCGTGACGCCGCCGTCCGGTCTGCGGACGCCGCTACAGCGCTTGCGCCCGAAGATGCGTTCACTCTCGACACGCTGGGCGTCGTCTACAGCCGCGCAGGCCTGCATGACCGGTCCCTCGATTTCTATCGCCGCGCCACGGCGACCGAACCGGACATTTCCGCCTACCAGTATAATTTCGGCGCAGCGCTGCAGTTTGCCGGTCAGATGGACGAGGCCCGCACGGCCTATCGCAGATGCCTGGAACTCGATCCGTCAGACACGCGCGCGCTGGCCGCGATCGTGCAGATCACGAAACAGACCGAAACCGACAACCAGATTGCGGAGCTGGAAACGGTATTTCCGTCTGTCGCCGACAATGCCGATGATGCCCTGCGGATCGGTCATGCCCTGGCCAAGGCGCATGAGGATCTGAACCATCCTGCCGAGGCGATGGCATGGCTCGCCAAGGCGAAGGCGGCGAAATGGGCTGAGGTGAAGCATGATGCGGCATTTGATGACGCCATCTTTGCCGCCGCAGAGAAGACAACAGCCTTGCCGACAGCTGGCGGTCATGCCGGGGCCCGTCCGATCTTCATCGTCGGGATGCCGCGCACCGGGACCACGCTGGTCGACCGCATCCTGTCGAGCCACAGCGAGGTGACGTCTGCCGGCGAACTCGCCGATTTCGGGATCAGCCTGAAACAGCTTGCGGGCACACGGTCGAACTATGTGCTTGATGTCGAGACCTTGCAGTCCGCCACGCAGGTGGACATGCCGGAACTCGGCCGGATGTACATGCAGCGAGTCGGGGCGACGCTGGGCCTCTGCGGACGATTCATTGACAAGCTGCCGCTGAATGCGATCTATGCACCGATCATCCTGGCGGCCCTGCCCGATGCGCGCATCATCTGCCTGCGGCGCCACCCTGCCGATACGGTGCTGAGCAATTACCGGCAATTGTTTGCGACGCGCTTTCCCTATTACGACTACGCACTGAATCTCGAGACCACGGCGCATTATTATGTCGGCTTTGACCGCATGATTCGGCACTTCAGCGCATCGCTCCCCGCCGACCGGTTCACGCAAGTCCATTATGAGGATGTCGTTGGCGACATTGAGGGCCAGACACGACGGCTGCTCGATTTCTGCGGCCTGCCCTTCGAGGTACAATGCCTGGACTTTCACCAGAATGCCGCGCCGGTCGCCACGGCCAGTTCGGCGCAAGTGCGCGAACCGCTCTACACGCGCGCGCTGGCCCGGTGGAAACGCTATGAGGCGGACCTGGCTCCGGCGCTCGATATCCTGGAAGCAAATGGCTGCATCAATTCCGTTGAACGAAGCGGTCCCTAAGGCATCGCTGGCCATTCCGGCCAGAGGCACTAGACTTGTCCTCGCAAAAGGGAGACCGCCATGAAACACCGCCGCCTGGGCAAGAGCGCCATTTACGTGTCCGACATCTGCATGGGCACGATGACCTTCGGCGCTCAAACCGATGAAGCCGAAGCCCACAGGATTCTCGATGCCAGTTTCGAGGCGGGGATCAATTTCTACGACACTGCCGAAAATTATCCCGTGCCACCAAAGCTCGAATGGGCCGGACGCACCGAGGAAATCTTCGGCCGGTGGATGAAGACCAAGGATCGCGACCGCCTCATCGTGGCGACCAAGGTGTGCGGGCCGTCACATGGCTGGATCAAGGGATCCCAGCGTGGCGAGATGACGGCGCTGGACCGGCACAATATCCGCCGCGCCATCGATGCCAGCCTGACCCGGCTGCAGACCGACTATGTCGATCTCTACCAGACCCATTGGCCGGATCACGGGACGGATTTCGACGAGACGATGGAAACTCTGGACGACCTTGTCCGCGAAGGCAAAGTCCGCGTCGTCGGGTGCAGCAATGAAGATGCGTGGGGCCTGATGAAAAGCATCGAGGCGTCCAACCGGCTCGGCGCCGTGCGCTATCACACGATCCAGAACAATTTCAGTCTGAACAATCGCCGATTCGAGGATGCGCTGGCGAAAGTGTGCCGCCGCGAAGGCGTCAGCCTGATCCCGTATTCGCCGCTGGCGGGTGGGGTGCTGTCGGGTAAATATCAGGACAATGCCCGGCCGGAAGGCGCGCGGTTCTCGCACTATCTCGACATGGGCGGGCGTCAGGCCGCAATGGCGCACCGATTCGTGAACGAAAAATCGCTCGAAGCGACGCGGCGCTACATGGATATCGCGAAAGAGGCCGGCATATCGCCCGTGACACTCGCCACCACCTGGTCGAAGCAGCATGATTTCGTCGCCTCGACGATCGTCGGCGTGTCGAAATTCGACCAGCTGGCCGATATTCTTGCGGCGGCGGATCTCGAATTGTCTTCGGACGTAATGAAGGCGTGCGACGCGGTCGGACACGATGTGATGTATCCAATGGGGTGAGGCGATGAGACATAGGGCTGGACGTTTGACGGCGGTAATCCTGAGGGGCTGGCTGGCCATGGCGGGCCTCTCGCTGGCGCTGGTTGCGGGGTGTCACTCGGCGCCTGTCGTTGATGAGGCGCCAGTCGCGCGGGATGTCTCCGAAGAGGCGGGCCAGACCCGTCTCGCGCCGCCCTCTGAACGCTATCCGGACCTGTTCCAGCGTATTGCGCTCAGCGGGCTGGTTGATCCGAAGGATTGGGTCGACGCCGAGCCGAAAGCGCCCACCGACATGATCAATGCCGCCTTCGAGCGCAAACGCCCGGCGACACAGGCGGAACTCTCGGCTTTCGTGGAGACCTATTTCGACCTGCCGGACAGCACGCCGAAGGCGGCCCCTGATCCGATTGTTACAGACGGCCTGTCGCTGAGCGAGCATATCGAGGCGCTCTGGCCCCATTTGACACGGCAGGCTGATGCGGCAAGCGGACAGGGGTCGCTGATCCCGCTGCCGGAACCCTATATTGTGCCGGGCGGACGGTTCCGCGAAGTCTATTACTGGGATTCCTATTTCACTATGACCGGGCTCGGGCCGGAGCATGAAGCGATCAAGCGCAGCATGGTGGAAAATTTCGCCTCGCTCATCCGCGAGGTCGGGCATGTGCCGAATGCGAACCGGACCTATTATCTCAGCCGGTCCCAACCGCCCTTCTTCTTCGCGATGGTCGGCCTGCTGACTCCGGACGATCCAGCGCAAAGCTGGGTGGAATACCTGCCGGAGCTGCAATCTGAATATGAATATTGGATGCAGGGGGACCGCGCGGTGGTTCTGGAGGATGGCAGTGTCCTCAACCGCTATTGGGATGCCCGGAATGTGCCGCGCGACGAGTCCTATATTCAGGATTTCACCACGGCGGCGCGGAGCGGGCGCGAGCTAGCGGAGATCTACCGGGAACTGCGCGCCGGCGCCGAAAGTGGCTGGGACTTCTCCTCACGCTGGCTGGAAGACCCCGAAGATTTGTCCACGATCCGGACCACATGGATCGTGCCGGTGGATCTCAATGCCTTGCTGTACGGGATGGAGCGCGCCATCGAAGCAGGCTGCGCGGAGATCGCTGACGTCATATGTGTGGACGACTTTTCTGCCCGCGCGGAAGCCCGCAAGCGCGCGATGAATACCTTCCTCTGGGACGAAACGCTCGGTGTGTTCAATGATTATGACCTGGAAGCCGGCCACAGCACGGGACGTGTCTCTGCTGCGAGCCTCTATCCGCTCTTCTTCGGCGTGGCGACAGAAGACCAGGCCGAACGTACCGCAGAGTTCACCCTGACACACTTGCTCGCGCCAGGCGGATTGCTTTCGACGCCGCTTGGGACCGGCGAGCAATGGGATGCGCCGAATGGATGGGCGCCCCTGCAATGGATCGCGGTAAACGGCTTTCGGGACTACGGGAACGACGCGCTTGCCGAAGAGATTGCCGCGCGTTGGCTCGCCACCGTGTCCCGCACCTATTGCGAGACCGGCAAGCTGGTCGAGAAGTATGATGTGACGGAAGTAAAGCCGGGCGGGGGCGGAGAATATCCGTTGCAGGACGGATTTGGCTGGACCAATGGCGTTACGGTCGCTCTGCTCGAACTGTATCCGGATCTATCGGCCTACGGAGCGACCGTGCCATCCACAATCTGCACATCACCATAGAGTCGAGCCCCCACCCGCTTCTGTGTCGGATGGAGGCTCTTCCTTTGTTCCCACCAAAGCTTGTGGGATCTATTCCGGGCTGGGCCGCGCGCTGGCCAGGACTTCGCGCTTGCCGGCATGGTTCGGCGCTGAGATGGCACCTTCTTCTTCCAGTCGGTCGATTACGCCGGCCGCCTTGTTGTAGCCGATCTTGAGGCGGCGCTGGAGATAGGAGGTCGAGGCACGCTGGTCCCGAACGACAATGGCGAGCGCCTGGGCGTAGAGATCATCATCCTCATCGCCCGTGCTGGTGCCGAGCATCGCATCCATGACAGCCGATCCGGTTGAGCCATCTTCCGGCGCTTCGAGAACGTCCATGACATAGTCCGGCTCGCCCTGTTCCTTAAGCCAGTCAACAACCGTACCGACTTCTTCATCGGAGACGAATGGACCGTGCAGACGCTGGGATTTCTTGCCGGGCGCCTGATAGAGCAAGTCGCCCATGCCCAGCAACTGTTCGGCGCCTTGTTCACCCAGGATCGTCCGGGAGTCGATCTTCGTCGTCACCATGTAGGAAATCCGTGTCGGGAAGTTCGCCTTGATCGTACCTGTAATGACGTCCACGGACGGACGCTGTGTCGCGGTGATCAAATGGATGCCCGCGGCACGGGCCATCTGGGCAAGGCGCTGGACACAGCCTTCGATTTCCTTGCCGGCCACCATCATGAGGTCGGCCATCTCGTCGATCACGACGACGATGTTCGGGATGTGATCCGTTGGCAGAGCTTCGGTTTCGTAAATCGGCTTGCCGCGCTCATCAAAGCCCGTCTGGACCTTGCGGACCAATTCGTCGCCATTGGCGCGGTACTTCGCAGCCTTGTCATTGAAGCCGGCAAGGTTCCGCACGCCCGCCTTGGACATCAGCTCGTAACGGCTTTCCATTTCGCGCACCGTCCACTGCAGGGCGTTCACCGCCTTCTTCGGATCGGTCACAACCGGCGCCAGCAGGTGCGGGATACCTTCATAGATCGACAGTTCGAGCATTTTCGGGTCGATCATGATGAAGCGGCACTGTTCCGGCGAGTGGCGATAGAGCAACGACAGGATCATCGCGTTCACGCCAACCGACTTACCGGAGCCCGTCGTACCGGCGATCAGCAGGTGAGGCATCTTGGCAAGATCGACCACGGTCGGGACGCCGCCAATGTCCTCGCCGAGCGCCATCGGCAAGCTGGCGCGGGTGCTGGCATAGGCTTCGGCCTGCAGCAGGGTACGGAGGTAAACCGTATCGCGGTCTTCGTTCGGCAGCTCGATACCGATCGCGTTCTTGCCGGGGACAACTGCGACACGTGCCGAGATGGCGCTCATCGAGCGGGCAATATCATCGGCCAGGGAGATCACGCGGGAAGATTTGACGCCCGGTGCCGGTTCCATTTCGAACAGGGTGATGACCGGGCCGGGGCGCACTTCCTTGATACGGCCACGTACGCCGAATTCCTTCAGGACGTCGGTCAGGCGCGCGGCCTTTTCGAGCAGCGCGTCCTCGTCCACCGTGTCGCCGCGCTCTTCCGGCATCTGAAGCAGGTCGATGGATGGCAGGCGCGTCGACTTGCGACGGCGGTCCGATTTGGTCACGCGGGGCTGGCTTGGCAGTTTCGGCTTGGAGACGGGGACCGACAGGCGGCGCGTCTGGATCGGCTCAATGCCGTCATCCTCGTCATCATAGATGTCGGCGTCGAGCGCGGTCTCGTCTTCCGCGTCATAGAGTTCGTCTTCGTCATCATACTCGACATCATAGGAGTCGGCGTCGACATATTCGTCATCGCCCTTGATGACACGGGCGCGGCCCATGTCACGGCCGGCGTCCAGTTCCTCGTCCTCAAGGTCGCGCGGTCCCGGCTTGAAGTGCGAGATGACGCCAAACAGGAAGCCTCCGATGCCGGTGGCCTGGCGCGCTGCGTGGCGTCCGGACTTGGTCGCGGCCTGGTGGAGGAGGTGTGCATCGCGGCGACGGAAGCCGAGCGCAGAAAGTGCCGCCCATGCGGACGCCATACCCAGAACGGCGCCGGCCCATGCGTTCGGCGACGGCAGGAGCAGCGCGCGGAACGGCATGGACGCATAATAGAAGAGCGCGTCCCCCACGACGCCCCCTAGACCCGCAGACAGCGGCCAGCTTTCCGGCACGGGCCAGGCCGCAAAGAACGCGGCCGAGAGGGGCACAAAGGCGAGCCCCATCATCCAGCGGCGCACGCGCGGTACACCGATCAGGACTGTGCGCATGGCCCCACCAATCATCATGGCCAACCCGGCTGCCCAGGCCGACCAGCCGAGCATCTGGCGCGACAAATCCGCAAAGATCGCACCGGGACCGCTGAACAGATTCTGCACTTCTGCATCGGTCGCCGCATTCCAGCTGGGGTCGCTCGGCATGTAGGAGCCGACGCTGCCACATATAAAGACGCCTATTCCGAAAGCCGCTGCCCCTGTCAGGATCCGCCAGACCGGGTCGCTGACGCTCGGGATATCGTCTTCGGTATAAACATAATCTGTCATGAGGTGGGGCAGCTCCACTTGTGTCGCGGGAGCCCACACTTTGCCCCAACACGCTTAACGCGCGGCAAACGCCGGTGAAACTTGTGCATCTGCCGCATTAACTTTTTCAGCGCACCGAATACGGGGCGAAAACAGGCAAAAAACCCCGAATTGATCGAAATCAGACGAGCTGATCCAGCCTAAAGAATCGCGTGTAATCTCCGTAATATTGGGAACTGGAGCCACCGCACTCCCATTGATCGGGCGAGACCAACACCAAAGGAGAGCTCAAGATGAAACGCACATTGATCATTCCCGCGACAATCGCCCTGTTAACAGGTATGGCCGCAACCGCTCAGGAACCTAACGCGACCGACATGGATGTTAACGCCTCCGCGAGCATGGAAAAAACTTCTGACACTCAAAACATTGATGAGCTGTCGATCGAGGAACTGAATGCGCTGCAACTGAAAGTGCTGGAAGACCCGAAAGCGTCCGACGCAACGACTGAGACCGATACAATCATCATGGCCGAGGCTGACACCAGCATGAACGCCGAAACTGACGTTGAAACCGGTCTGGATACCCAGGAGACCTATGATCCCGCCATCACCAACCCGGAACAAATGGATCCGGCCGGCGATGTGAAGACGCCTGACTGGGACGAAACCCAGTCCGCAGACGTCACAGTCGATGGGTCCGTGGATGCCGACATGAACGACACCACCACGGCTGAAGCTGACATCACTGCCGATACCGAGATGGGTGTGGGTGGTCCAGACTACGCATCCGAAACTGACGCTATGGCTGACCTTGCCATGCAGGGCACAATTGCCGATCTGGCTGCGGAAGACCCGCGCTTCACCACATTCGTGGCGATGGTTGAACAGGCAGGCCTGACCGACAAACTGGACGGTGATGCAGAATATACTGTGTTTGCGCCGACCAATGCCGCTTTCGAAAAGCTCGACCCGGAGCTGGTTACGAAGCTGAAATCCGGCGATGCCAATGACAAGCTGACCTCCATTCTGAAGGCGCACATTGTCGAAGGTGAAACGCTGAGCAGCAATATCGCCGACGGCGAGATGAGCGTTACCACGCTGGCCGATGCGGACGTTTCCGTGAACAAGTCAGGTGACAGTGTGACCATCGGAAACGCAACTGTGGTTGCCGCTGACATCGATGCCTCGAATGGCGTCATTCATGCGGTCGATACGGTGATCATGCCGGATGAGGAATCCTAAGGCGGCATCACCCCACACATCCTGATTATGAAAAGCCCCGGCAGAGTGATCTGCCGGGGCTTCTTGTTGGACTGTGCAAAGCCTAGTTCGCGAATTCCGGATAGGCTTCCAGACCGATCTCTGCCTTGTCGAGACCCATCTCTTCTTCCTCGGCCGTCGGACGTACGCCGATGGTAAGTTTCAGGATGTACCAGACAACCGAAGAGGCGATCATGACAAAGACACCGGTCAGGACCACGCCGACCAGCTGGCCGAGATAGCTCGGATCCCCTGCTTCGTTCGGCGCAATGGCGTTCGTATAGGAGAACGGAACGATCATCGTGCCCCAGATGCCGCAGACGAGGTGGGCCGGGATGGCACCTACGACGTCATCGATCTTCAGCTTGTCGAGCAGCGGGACGAACACAACGACCAGGATACCGCCCACACCGCCGATGAGGATGGATGCGAGCATGGTCGGCGCCAGCGGCTCTGCCGTGATGGAAACGAGGCCACCGATCGCGCCGTTGAAGACCATGGTTGCATCAACCTTGCCCTTGTAGAGGATCGACGTGGTGAACATCGCTGCCAGGACACCGCCTGCGGCAGCGAGGTTTGTGTTCGCGAAGATCTGCGAGACGGAGTTGATGTCTGCTGCCGTACCCGCAGCAAGCTGCGAGGCACCGTTGAAGCCGAACCAGCCGAACCACAGAATGAATGTACCCAGTGCCGCGAGCGGGATGTTGTTGCCCGGCATCGGATTAACCTGCTTGCCGAAATACTTGCCGATGCGAGGGCCGATGATGATGGCCCCTGCGAGCGCTGCCCAGCCACCGGTCGAGTGCACCAGCGTGGACCCGGCGAAGTCGGAGAAGGCCCATTTGGAGTCGAGATAACCAGCACCCCATTCCCAGGACACGACGATCGGGTAGATGAAGGCGGTGAGGACGGCCGTGAAGATCAGGAACGGCCAGAGCTTCACGCGCTCTGCCACTGTACCGGACACGATGGATGCGGCCGTGGCCACAAACACCATCTGGAAGAACCAGTCTGATGCCGGCGCATAGCCTGCATCGCTTTCGACGGCGAGATCGCCGCCATCCCATGGTCCGGGCGTGGTGCCCAGCAGGCCGCCAATGGATTCAGCCGGATAGGCCATGTTGTAACCGACGACCCAGAACATCAGACCGGCGATGGAATAGAGTGCCACGTTCTTGGTGGACTGCATGGCTGCGTTCTTGGAGCGGACGAGGCCCGCCTCAAGCATACAGAAACCCGCCGCCATGAGCATCACGATGATGCCGCCGATGAGGAACAAGTAGCTGTTGTCGACATAGGCGCTGGCGCTTCCCGCAACGCCCTCTTCCAGCGCAGCAAGCCGCGCCTCGATGTCTGCATCCTGAGCGTAGGCAGCTGCCCCGACCATTAATGCGGCCGGCAGCAAGGCTGCTCCGCGTATCATATTCTTTAGTGTTTGGCCCATCTGGCCCCTCCTTCGTCACGAGACTGCAGAGCTCGGGACCCCCCGTGCTCTCCCAGAACCGATATGATTGTGCGCCCGCAGGAATGTCGCACGGGCATAGGGGCAGACCGGTTTTTCTGATGGGGCATGGTCAAAGCGTGGGCAGGGATGCGGCGAATCGCCTAATTCTCCATCATCGCTGGACGATCCGTGCGAGGACACCTAGCTAAGAGCCATGACGAAAACCGCCCTTCAGTCTGACCGTACGTATGACCTCGCCATTGTGGGCGCCGGACCGGTGGGCACGACCTTGGCGATTCTGGCCGCCAATCGGGGCTTTTCTGTAATACTTATTGACGCTCGCGACCCTGACGCCGTGCCACGGCAGGACACGCGGACCTTTGCGATTGTCCGCGGCAGCTGGCGCCTGTTGGGCGCGGCCGGTGTGACTGAGGCCCTGGGCGGATTGACCGAGCCGTTGAACGGACTTGAGGCAATTGACGGCGGTACGCACTGGTTCGGGGCACCCAGCGTGCTTTTTGGCAATGAAGACCTGCCAGACGATCCAGACGGGCAGCCGCTTGGCCAGATGGTGCCGGCGGCCGCGCTTCAGGCCGCACTGGATGAAGCGTGCGGGAGAACCGACGGCATCGACTGGAGACACGGCCAATTGTTTGAAGGGATGGAGACCGGGCCCGCAGGCGCCACCCTGATCCTGTCAGATGGCAGCCGGATCGAGACCCGCCTTGTCGCCGCGTGCGACGGCATGAAATCCTCCGTGCGCGCAGCGGCAGGCATCACGACCGAAGGGCATGATTACAACCAGTCTGTCTTTGCGGCGAATGTGAAGCTGGCGCGTCCGCATGGCGGCATTGCTCGCCAATTGTTCACGCCGGAGGGCCCGTTCGCCACGCTGCCCATGCCGGACAATCGCGCAAACCTTGCCTGGTACATGAAACGCGGCGCCGCTGAGGCGATTGCCGCCATGCCGGTTGAGGACATCAATGCCGAGCTAAATGCGCGGTTCGCTGAGTTTGCCGGACCGATGGAGATCGACGGGCCCTATTCCGCCTATCCGCTGGTCATGCAATTGGCGACCCGAATGGTCGGGGCCCGGACGGCCCTTCTGGGCGATGCGGCGCACCGGATCAATCCGCTTGCCGGACAGGGACTGAACCTCGGGTTCAAGGATGTTGGGGCCCTGATTGATGTGATGGGCGAAGCACGCGATGTCGGTCTTGATCCGGGGTCGGATGTCAGTCTGGAACGCTACGAGAAATGGCGGCGCTTCGATGCCACCGCCGCCGCCATGTTCATGGACGGCATCGACCGCGCTTTTACCAATGACAGCAATTTTCTGAAGCCCTTGCGGGGGCTTGCGCTGACCTTGGCTCAACGGGTCCCGCCCCTGCGCCAGGCTTTGGCGCGTCAGGCGAGCGCGGACCAGAACCATTTGCCGAGCCTGATGCGCTAGGCGCCGATGGTCAGCTCTCTCAGGAATTTCCAGGTATAAAGCCCGGAATCATGGCCATCTGAAAACTTGATGCGGATCGCATACCGTCCGACCGGATCAGCGCCGAGTACGGAAATGTCCTGCGGCACAGGCGGTTGCGGTGGGCGCGGGCCACTGCCATGACCGCGAACTTCCGCAGACGGGCTTTCCTCGCGCAGGCGCTTGTAAGGGATGACACCAGACGCGCCGTCCTCGAATTCGACGAACAATTCCTGTGCGGATTTGCGAAAGGCCAGACGTACCGGCCAGGACGGATCGCTCATGGCGCGGAATCGCCTGCAGGCTGCGTCTCATCCAGATCACGCGCCTCGTCCGCCAGCATGATCGGAATGCCGTTTCGGATCGGGTACGCCAGCCGGGCCTTGGGCGAGACAAGTTCGTCATTGGCGCGGTCATACGTCAGCGGCTGGCGGCTGACCGGACAGATCAGGATTTCCAGCAGGCGGGGATCGACCCCGGACGGGCCCTTGCGTAGGGCTCCCAAATCTTTGCCACTCTCTTCAGACATGAACGCCTCTATTGCAGCGTGCCGCCATCCTGGCCGGACACATCCATTTCCAGGAGGGTGATGAGCGTTTCCGCGCGATCTTTCAAGGTGGGCGCCTCAACGAGCGCCTGTTTTTCCATCACCGAGAAGGGACATCCCGAACAGAGGGCATTCACGAGGGTTTCGAGCGGCGCCTCTTCCACAGCCGACCAGTCGGTCGCCATGTCATGGGTCTCCGTATAGTCATGCAGCGCGCCCACGAGGCGGGTGCGGTCTGGCAGGCGCGCCGGCGGCACATCCTTCAGATCGTCAACATAGGGAGTCCAATCAGCTTCCACCTGACGATAAGGTGTCATGACAGAGAGTTCGTTGGAGACATCAAACCGCGCAATCCCGGACAGGGTAATCAGATACCGGCCGTCGCCGGTTTCGGACCAGGTCGTGATGCGGCCTGCACAGCCGGTCTGGGCAATATCCGGCTTGGCGCGCGTGCCCCCGACGGTCTGGATCATGCCGATCATCCGGTCACCCTGGATGACGTCATCCACCATGTTCAGGTAGCGCGGCTCGAAAATGTTCAGCGGCAATTGCCAGCGCGGAAACAGCAGCGCGCCGGGCAGGGGAAAGATGGCCAGCTGCTCCGGCAGGTCTGAAACGCGCGTATAGGTCGGCTGGGTCATGGGCTCGCGCCTCTTTCTGCTTGGGCCTGAAAGAGATGTGGAGCGAATGCTCCCTCAGGCAAACATCAGCGATGCAAGCCGCCGGCGGCCACTCACCGTCGCCGGATCTGTTGCGCCCGCCGCTTCGAACATCTGTAGCAGCTTTTCCTTGGCCTTGCCTTCGCCCCAGTCGAGCGAGGTCCCGAGAATGATCAGCAGATGGTCGATTGCATCGCCAAACCGGCCAGCCGTGGCGTATTTCTCTGTAAGCTCGAACCGCTTGTCGTGATCGTCCGGATTGGCCAGGACGGCAGACAGGGCCTCTTCGAATTCGTCCGGCTCGGCCGCCGCGTCGCCCATCATCTCGATGGCCGTGCGCACGCCTTTGACGGCACTGTCATTTTGCTTGTCCGCCGGGATCATGTCGAGCGTCGCGGTGGCGCGCTCCTTGTCCCCATTGGCGAGGTAGCAGCGCGCGAGACCGGCAATGGCCGTCACGTTTTCCGGTTCCTGTTGGATGACAGCCGCATAAATCTGTGCCGCCGTGCCGATATCGCCCGCCTGGCTTGCGGCTTCGGCCTGGTCCAGCGCTTCGGCGATCATCTTGCCGGTATCGGTGCCGCTCATCAGTTTTTCGATGAAGGCATTGATCTGGCTTTCCGGCAGCGCGCCCATGAAGGCGTCGACCGGGCGGCCTTTGTCAAAGGCATATACGGCCGGAATGGAGCGCACGCCCAATTGGCCGGCATAGGCCGGATTTTCGTCGATATTGATCTTCACCAGTTTCACCTGGCCATTGCGCGACTCGACCGCCTTTTCGATGATCGGGCCCAAGGTCCGGCACGGGCCACACCAAGGCGCCCAGAAATCCACAATCACGGGCTGTTGCTCGGAAGCCTCCACGACATCGGCGATGAAGTCCTGGTCGGTTGTGTCCTTGATGTGAAGCGAAGCCGTATCGGTCATAAGCTGTGTCCTTGAATATCTGCAGGGAACATGGGCCGGAGACCCGCTTTTCGCAAGAAGCCGTCCTGATACCAAACCGGCCAAGCTGTGTTCATCTGGCAGTCAATCTGGACATGCGATCCGGTGAAGCTGAATGCGGCGCAACGAAAAGCGACGAAAATACCTTTTTCGCGCCCTGTTTCTGCAAGGTCGGCGCGCTTAAGTGTAGGGCCATTGGTCAACGAATTGAGGAGACCGCACAATGTTGAATTTCCTGGCAAGCCTCGGCGCAATTACCGCCATCGCCGCATCCCCCTTTGCGATGGGCCTGCAGGCCACAGAGGCCGCAGCCCCCGCACCCCAAGTCACCCAGCCCGCCGGCCTGAGCGATACTGATCGTTCCCGCCTGCTGGAGCGCGCCTCGACGGCGCTGGCAAAGGTGAAGACCGCGAGCGGCACGTTCGAGCAGCTTGCCCCGGACTATACTGAATCGACCGGGCGTTTTGCCCTGTCGCGTCCCGGCAAGGTCCGCTTCGAATATGACGCGCCGACCCCACTGCTCGTAGTCAGCGACGGCACGACTGTGGCGCTGCAGGATTCCGAACTGGAAACCACGGACCGTGTGCCACTCGGCACCACGCCGCTGGCCCTGTTGCTGGATGACGAGATCGATTTCGCCACCGAAGCGGAAGTGCTCGACGTGACGACCGGCAATGGCCGGGTCGCGATCACACTGCGCGACCAGTCCGGCGAGATGGACGGCACACTGACCCTGTTGATGCAGGAAAGCGATATGGCCCTGACCGGATGGCGCACAGTGGATAGCGGCGGGAACATGACTCAGGTCCAGCTGACGGACGTCAATTACGGCAAACGCCTGAACCCGCGCCTGTTCGTCCTCAAGGATTTTGATGAGAATTGAGGTGGGTTTTGATCTCAGACGACTCAAAACTGGAGCGCTGGCGACACAGCCAAGCACATAACACAATATTCACTTGAATATTTTTGCGGGAGTGACATCTTTGCAACTGTGGACGACGCAGATACCCCGCGCAGCAATTGACCCCCCCGCTGTGAACTAATGCGTTGTCACCGTCGGAGCCTTCCCCTCCCGACGAGACGTGCAAAGCAAGCGTCTGGCGCGCCCGAACTTCCCCGCGTTCGGGCGCGTTGACGTTTCCAGAAACACTGTTACGCAGCGTGAATGTCGAACTCTCTCAAAATTGTCAGCTGGAACATCAATTCGGTCCGCTTGCGCGCGCCGAATGTTGAAGCCTTTGTCGCCGCCGAACAGCCGGACGTGATCTGCCTGCAGGAAACGAAATGCCAGGACGGGGAATTCCCGGAAAAGGCGTTTCGCGAAATGGGCCTGCCACATCTCGTGCTGAACGGCCAGAAGGGCGGTCATCACGGTGTGGCCATCGCCTCGCGCCTGCCCATCGAGCGCGTTGAGGCCCCCGATCTTTGCCGCCACGGACATTCCCGTGTGATCGCTGCGAAAGTCGCGGGCGTCGAGATTCACAATATCTACCTACCCGCCGGCGGCGATGAGCCGAACCCGGACGTGAATGACAAGTTCGCCCACAAGCTGGATTTCCTCGAACGCCTCGGGCCCGCCTACAAGAAGCAGGGCAAGACGCCGCGCGTGCTTGTCGGTGACCTCAACGTGGCGCCGCATGAAAATGATGTCTGGTCGCACAAGCAATTGCTGAAGATCGTCTCACACACGCCCGGTGAGACCGAACGGCTCGAAGACTCCCGCAACCAGGCTGCGTTTGCGGACATTGCGCGCCTCGCCGTCGAGGACCACCAGAAACTGTATTCCTGGTGGAGCTATCGCGCGAAGGACTGGGCCAAGAGCAATCGCGGCCGCAGGCTCGACCATATCTGGATGAACCCGGCTGCCCTGCCGGATACGAAACTGGACACGTTCAAGATCCATCTCGGCTGGCGCGGCGGCTGGAAACCGTCAGACCACGCGCCGATCAGTGTCGAGATGAAGGTTTAGGGCTGGAGACGGTATCCGCCGGCATCTGTCAGCAACAGGCGGGCATTGGCCGGGTCAGGCTCGACCTTCTGCCGCAGACGATAGATGTGGGTTTCCAGCGTGTGCGTGGTGACCGTGGCATTGTAGCCCCAGACCTCTGACAACAGCTCATCCCGTGCCACCGGCTTGCCCTGCGCGCGGTAGAGATATTTCAGGATGTTGGTTTCCTTCTCCGTCAGGCGCACCTTGCGACCGTCTTCAGTTACGAGCAGCTTCATCGACGGCCGGAATTCATACGGGCCGACCTGGAAGGTCGCATCCTCGGACTGCTCAAAGCTGCGCAAATGCGCCCGCACCCTGGCCAGCAAGACCGAGAATTTGAACGGCTTGGTCACATAGTCATTCGCGCCGGATTCTAGGCCGAGGATCGTATCGGCGTCGCCATCCTGTCCGGTCAACATGATGATCGGGGCACGGACCCCCTTCTGGCGCATCAGCTTGCAGGCTTCGCGGCCATCCATGTCGGGCATGTCGACATCCAGCAGCACAAGGTCGATCCGTTCGGCCAGCGCCTGAGTAATACCTTCATTGGCATTTGCCGCCTGCAGGGTCTCGAATCCATCATGCAGGTCGAATTGCTCCGCGAGGGCTTCACGCAGGTCTGCATCATCATCAACCAGCAGGATCGTCTTCTTACCTGTCACGGGCATCTCCTTGGACATCGGTCAGCGCTGTGTATTGCAGCTCGCGCCAGATGCCATAAGACTTTGCCTGACACGCAATCACAAGTTTGGGAGCCTTCCGTGAGCATGAAATTCACTGCGACGCAAACGGGCAAGCTCTCCGGGCCCGGATTTACGGCGCGGTGCGTGCTCGGCAAGGGCGGCGTGGTTTCCGCGTCGCAGAAGCGCGAGGGCGACGGCGCATCGCCGGCCGGCGTTTGGCCCATACGGAATGTCTTCTTCAGGCCTGACCGGCTGGACCCGCCTGCAACCAGCCTGCCACTTGTCCCGCTGAAGCCCTATGATGGCTGGTGCGACGCGCCGGAGCACCCTCTGTACAACCGTCCCGTATTCCTGCCTTTTGCGGCGAGCCATGAGAAATTGTGGCGCGATGACCATGTCTATGACGTTATTGTCGAGCTCGGCTATAATGACGACCCGGCCGAACCGGGCCGGGGCAGCGCGATCTTCATGCATGTGGCCAGGCCGAATTTCGAACCCACGGAAGGCTGCATCGCGCTGGAGCGGGAGGATTTGCTGGCCTTGCTCGAAGTGATGCCGCCGGACACCGAGATCGAAATCTCGTTCTAGGCAGTGTAATCGCGCTGTCCGAACAGGGCCGAGCCAACCCGCACATGCGTTGCACCGAAGCGGGCGGCGATATCGTAATCTGCACTCATGCCCATGGAAAGTTGCGTGAGACCGAGCCTATGGGCGATCTTGGCGAGCAGCGCGAAATGCGGCCCGGCAGGTTCTTCCACCGGGGGGATGCACATCAGGCCGACCACTTCGAGCCCCTGGTCGCGGGCGGTGCGGAGAAGCTCCTCCCCGCCATCTGGCGCGACACCCGCCTTTTGCGGCTCCTCGCCCGTATTCACCTGGATCAGATATTGGCGTTTCTGCCCGGTCTTCTCTTCCGCCTTGGCCAATTCGCGGCAGAGTTTTGGGCGATCAAGCGTTTCAATCACGTCGAACAGGCGCACAGCGTCTTCGGACTTGTTCGATTGCAGCGGGCCGATCAGGCGCAGTTCGAGATCCGGGTAATCTGCCCGGCGGTCTGCCCAATGCGCGTAAGCTTCCTGCACGCGGTTCTCGCCAAACACGCGCTGGCCAGCCGCCAGGATCTCCTCCAGCGCGGCGTCCGGCTGCGTCTTGGTCACCGCCACGAGTGTGGGCGGCGTTTTAGAAAGGCCCGCAAGATCGTTCAGGATCTCGGCGCGGCGCTTGGCAATTCCGGGGAAGTCCGTATCAGTCATCTTGATGGCGCAGAAACCCCAAGATGAGGCAAGACGCAAGCTGATCTCTGCGGCAAGACGGGCAGGGCGCCATTTGCCGTCCTGGCTGCCGCCGGCCCTCTTCCTGACCGATCCCCAGCGAACCCCTGATCCGTTATCCGTCGCCGAGCACCTGCCGGCCGGATGGGGCATTATCTATCGTCATTATGGCGCCGCGCACCGTGTATGGCAGGCCCGCCAGCTGTCCGACATTGCGAACCGGCGGGGCCTTGCCCTGCTGATCTCGGCAGATCCTGGTCTCGCCATCAAGGTCGGCGCAGCGGGCGTACACTGGCCGTTCTCACAGAAAGACAAAGCCCGGAAATGGCGGGGACGGTTTGATCTCATGAGTGTGAGTGCGCATGGACGCGAGGAATTGCGCCAGATTGATGCGCACATCTTCGATGCGGCGCTCGTCTCGGCTGTGTTTCCATCGAAGAGCCCATCGGCCGGGTCTCCGCTGGGCGCTCTCACCTTGCGCAACCTGTCAAAGCATAGCCCCGTGCCCCTCTATGGGCTCGGCGGTGTGAATTCCTACAACGCATCAAGCATCTGCGATGCAGCGGGATTGGCAGCAATAGAAGGAATAAGGGACCCGTTCAGGTCCTAGAATTTGAAAGCGGATTTGAGCCGGATGCCAGCTTCGACTTCGCGGGATTCCCACGTCGATGTGTCATTCAGTTCGTCTGCGCCCACGCTGACTTCACCGCCGACAGAGAAGCGCGGGGTGATGCGGAACGTGGCGCCCGCCTGCATTTCCTCACGCGGAAGCGGAGACAGGTCGTTACGGGACACCTTGTCGATGTTCAGCTGCCAGCGTGTGTTGCCGCCAAACTGCATCGAGAATTCCCGGTCTGCCTGGGCCTGCCAAACAGGTTCGGCGCTGGCCGGCTTGGCCTGCGCAAATTGGCGATACCATTCGGACTTGGCCGCAGAGGTTTCGGAAATGCTGGGAGTTGCCATTTCCATGGCAGGTGCAGGCACGTCATCCTGCGCCGCAGCTGGCATGGCCAGCGCGCAGAGCGCGATCACGATTGTTGCAAAGCCCAGCTTCATTTTTCTAAGCACCTCTGATTGGGAAAATAGTCAGAGGAGCGGGTAAAGAGAAGATTAAGAATCTGACAGGCCAGCAATTCTAGTCCGATAGTGTGATTTCTATCACAATCCCCTCAGGGGAGTTTTTGCCGGACAAAAGAGCAAACGTGTTTGGCTGAGACAGGTTCAGGCTGTTTTCGGCATATCCGAGGGTAATTTTTGCATGTTTTGTGACAGCGTGGGAAACACCAATTTTCCAGGCATCTCCCTCCAATCCCGTCAATTTGTCCTCGGCCCAGCCGTATTCTGCGCCGAGAACATAGTCGCCCAGGGATTTGGTGATGCCCGCCGTCCATGAATCATAGTCGCCCTCTCCCTCAATGCCATTGTCGGTGGCCAACCAGGAGGCGCCGATCGAGATGGTCTCGAATTCGGCTTTTGCCCCGAGTGACCAGGTGGTGACCTGGCCATAAAGCGCGGACGCATAGGGCGGCGCCTCGACCTCCGCCGTGCTGGCCCCCAGCGCGCCGCTTAGCCTTATTCCTTCGCTGCGCAGCAGGCGTGAGACATTGACCGCGCCTTCGATCGCATTGACCAGCGTGATCGGCGCCGCGCCCGGCAGGTTGCGATCCGCATCCCGGTCAAGGCCCCGGACATCAGCTTTTGGCGTGAAACTCAGGCCGGCACGAACGCCAATCAGGCGCGGCGTGGTGTAGGTGAGCTTTGCGGAGGGTCCGGTCAGATCATGCCGGGTCGTAACCATGTCGATGCCCGTCGGATCGAGGGATTGGCGGCCACTGGCGAGTGTATCGAAGACCGACGGCGCATTTTCCTGAAAGCGGGCAGCCACCCCGAGATCCCGGCCAAGACGCACCTCGCCATAGCCGCCCTCGACATAGGCATAGGCCGTTTCAATTTCGGCGCGGGTGTCGGCTTCTTCCGGCTCAGCCCCGATAGCCAGGCCTGTGAAGGCCCCCTGATACCCAAACCCCGTGCCCTCGGCCGCGGCGGCCAAGCCACTGAACCCTGCACGCTGGGGATGGTCCTTCTGCACCTCGAGCCGGCCAGCAACGCCGATCTCAAGCCCGTTTTCGAGGATGCGATTGGTCGATACGCCAGCCCAGGCACGCGCCAGAACCTGTTCGTCGCCCTCGGGCATGATAGCCATCGTTGTCCCGAAATCTGTCTCGGTCTCCCACGGGTTCCAATCATCTTCCCATTGCGCATGCGCCAGCGGGCTGGCAAGCGCTGCAGCGAAAAGGGTGACTTGCGCGAATTTCATACCGGTCCTCCATGGTTGACGACGCGCAGATCAGCACTGGCGAGCCCGTACACCCCTTGTTATACAAACGGCCGTCAACAAGGTCTTGCACTCAGGAACTTTCTTCATGGTCAAATATGTTTTCTCTGCGGCGATTGCCGGCATGCTGATGGTTTCAGGCTGCCAGTCCAAATCGGGCGGCAACGCCGAAGCCCGTGTCATCCAGCAGAATATCGGCAGCGTGAACCCATATCTCTGGCGCGCGTCGCTTGACACGTTCGACGATCTTCCTGTGGCAACTGCCGATCCGATCGGCGGCCTGATCACGTATGACTGGAAATCGTATGCCGCCGCGCCGAATGAGCGCATCAAGGCAACCGTCTACATTCTCGATACGCGCCTGCGCGCCGATGGCGTGAAGGTCTCCGTGTTCCGTCAGGAAAAGAACGAAGCCGGCGAATGGGCTGATGTGGACGTCGATCCGGAAACCGCGCTCCAGCTCGAGAACAAGATTTTGGATCGGGCGCGTCTGCTGAAGAACTCCCAGCTGGGCTAGGCCCGGCTGAGCGAATTATCCGGAAAGGTCAGGGGCATGGCGACCCGTTACGATCCGCAGATCGCGGAACAGAAATGGCGTGCAGCCTGGGACAAGGCTGCACTCTTCAACGCAAAGTCTCCCGCTGAGGCAGGCGATGCGCCGAAAGCCTACGTGCTGGAGATGTTCCCGTATCCGTCCGGGCGGCTACATATGGGCCATGTGCGCAATTACGCGATGGGCGATGTCGTTGCCCGTCACAAGCGCGCCAAAGGATATAATGTGCTGCACCCGATGGGATGGGATGCGTTCGGCATGCCAGCCGAAAACGCCGCCATGGAGCGCAATGTCCATCCGGGTGAATGGACCTACCAGAACATCGCCTCGATGAAGGCCCAGTTTTCGAAGCTCGGCCTGTCGCTCGACTGGAGCCGGGAATTCGCGACCTGTGACCCGGAATATTATGGTGCGCAGCAGGGCCTGTTCCTGAAATTCCTGGAAAAGGGCCTCGTCTATCGCAAGGCCTCGAAAGTGAATTGGGACCCGGTCGACAATACGGTGCTGGCCAATGAACAGGTCATCGACGGGCGCGGCTGGCGCTCGGGCGCACTGGTGGAACAGCGCGAACTGACCCAATGGTTCTTCCGCATCACTGATTACGCTGAAGACCTGCTGACTGAAGTACAGAAGCTGGAGCGCTGGCCAGAAAAGGTGCGCACCATGCAGGCCAACTGGATTGGCCGGTCGGAAGGCCTGCAGATGCGCTTCGAATTCGACAGCGCCGCGCCCGCAAGTTTCGACACTGGCGTCGAGATTTTCACGACCCGTCCCGATACGCTGTTTGGCGCCAGCTTTATTGCGCTGTCGCCGGACCATCCACTGACCGTTCAGCTGGCCGAACAGTCCGATGAACTGAAAGCCTTCCGCGCGAAATGTGCCCAGATCGGCACCAGTGAAGAAGCTATCGAAAAGGCTGACAAGCTGGGCTTCGATACCGGCTTGACGGTGAAGCATCCTTTTGACGAGTCGAAGATCCTGCCCGTCTGGGTCGCGAACTTCGTCCTGATGGGATACGGCACAGGCGCCATTTTCGGCTGCCCGGCGCACGACCAGCGCGATATCGACTTTGCCCGCAAGTACGGCCTGAGCGTCACGCCGGTTGTTCTGCCACCGGACGCAGACGCCGCCACGTTCGATGTCGAGGACGAGGCCTATACCGGCCCCGGCAGCATCTTCAATTCCGACTTCCTGGACGGGATGGCGATTGATGATGCCAAGCGCGCAGCTATCCAGAAGGTCGAATCCATGGGGCTCGGCCAGGGCAAGGTGAACTACCGCCTGCGGGACTGGGGCGTCTCGCGCCAGCGCTATTGGGGCTGCCCGATCCCGGTCATCCATTGCGACAGCTGTGGCATCGTCCCTGTGCCGGAATCTGATTTGCCGGTGAAGCTGCCGGAAGAAGTGTCCTTCGACCAGCCGGGTAATCCGCTGGAACGCCACCCAAGCTGGAAACATGTCGACTGTCCGACATGCGGCGCGGCGGCGCGACGTGAAACGGATACGCTGGACACCTTCGTCGACAGCTCCTGGTACTATTCCCGCTTCGCCAGTGCAGACGATCTGGAAGAGCGCGCCTACTGGATGCCGGTCGACCAATATGTCGGCGGCGTCGAGCATGCCGTCCTCCACCTGCTCTATGCGCGCTTCATTGCGAAGGCGATGCGCGATGTCGGCCTGCTGGACCTGCCGAGCGGAGAGCCGTTCGCAGGTCTGTTCACGCAAGGCATGGTGACCCACGAGACCTATAAATCAGCGGCCGGAAAATGGCTCCAGCCCTCAGAGATTACACGCGACGGCGATACCTGGATCGAGACTGCTACCGGCGCAATTGCGACGACAGGCCCGATCGAGAAAATGTCGAAGTCGAAGAAGAATACGGTCGATCCGGATGCCATCATCAGCCAGTTTGGCGCAGACGTGGCGCGCTGGTTCGTTCTGTCGGATTCCCCGCCCGAGCGGGATGTCGAGTGGACGCAGTCCGGTGTTGAAGGCGCATCCCGATTTGCCCAGCGCCTGTGGAGCGTGTTCGACGCGCTGCCGGAAAACGCCAGCATCGAACCGGGCGCTGATGCCGACTCGACGGCGCTGCGCAAGACAAGCCACAAGGCCGTCGCCGCCATCGACAAGGCGATTGAGGAATTCCGCTTCAACTCGGCCGTGGCCAGTATCCATGAATGGGTCACCGCCTTGAAAAAAGCAGAATCTGCTGGCGAGGCTGTTCTTGGTGCGCGGATTGAAGGCGCCTCCATGCTGGCCCGCTGCGTGACGCCGTTCATGCCCCATCTGGCAGAAGCCTGCTGGGAGCGGCTCGGCCAGCCCGCGTTCGTCTCGTCTGCGCCGTGGCCGGTGGCAGATCCCGCCCTGCTGGCGGATGATGAGGTCACGATGGCGGTCCAGGTCAATGGCAAGCGGCGCGCTGAAATCACCGTGCCGAAGAGCATGGACAAGGATTCCGTCGAAGCCGTAGCGAAAGCACATGCGGACGTGGCCAGCTTCATCGAAGGCAAGTCCGTGAAGAAAACCATTGTCGTGCCGGGCCGCATCGTGAATATCGTGGTGGCATGAAACAGCTCCTTGCTCTGCTCGCCTTCGCCCTGATTGCCGGATGTGGTTTCAAGCCTGTCTATTCGACGGGCAGCGGTGCGAATTACACCGGCGGCGTCATCGCGGTCGAGCCGATTGATGGACGGTCCGGTTACCTTCTCCGGCGCGCCCTACAGGAAGAACTGGCCATTGGTCTTCCAAATGTGGCTGAACCGGCAACGCTGACCGTCGACCTGACGGAAAATCTCTCCCGGCTTGCATTTCAACAGGATGGGGCCGCCTCACGTTCTAATGTCACAACGTCCGCAAACTATACGTTGGCGCGTGAAAGCACATCCATCCACGGGTCTGCGGTGGGTGAAGTAAGCTTTGCTGTCCCCGACAGTTCCTTCGGAGACATTGCTGCACAGAAAAGCGCATCGGAACGCGCGGTGAAGCTTCTGGCGAAAAACATCGTGGACGATCTCCGGCGCCAACTTTCGGTGCAGTGATGTTGCTCAAGGGCAAACAGGCTGCTGACTTTGCCCGCAAGCCGAAACCTTCGGTATGGGCAGTCCTGGCCTTCGGAGAAGATTCCGGACTGGCTTCAGATGCCGCCCTCTCCCTGATCAAGGCTTGGACACCCAAGGGCACCAGCATGGACGTCACCACGCTTGATGACGATTCCATTCGCAAGGATCCGACTCTCCTGTTCGATGGTCTTGAAGCGGTTTCCCTGTTGGGCGATCCGCGGGTTATTCGCGTCCGGACCAGCGGTGACAAGATCGCCGCCCTGCTGATCGAGGCGATTCAGAAAGGCGACTCACAGGAAGGCTACTATTCCGCGCGGCTGATCATTGAAGCTGGAAGCCTGCAGAAACGCTCGAAGCTCAGAGCCACCGCAGAGTCGGCGCAACTCACCGCATGTCTTCAATTGTTCGCGGATGACGCCGGCGACATTGAGAAGCGTGTGAAGGATGTGCTGAAATCCGAAAGTGTCGAGATCACAGCCGAGGCGCTCGCCCTGTTCGTCGGAGACCTGCCGGGCCACCGCAACCTCGCCAATTCCGAGATCGAAAAACTGGCGCTCTATGCGCGCGGGCTTGGCCGACCTCTGGGTGTGGAAGATGTCCGCGCGCTGTCGGCCACCGATATTGATCACAATCTGTCAGCGGCTATCCGGGCGGCGCTCGACGGAAAACCGGCACTTGTCCATTCCGCGCTCGACCGTCTGGCCGTTGCCGGGACCAGCGGGATTTCCATCCTCCGCTCGCTGCAATTTGAAACGATGCGCATGCTCGATGCACAATCCCGGATCGCCGCAGGACAATCCAATCCCGGCATGAAACTGCGGCCGCCGGTCTGGCAAAGCGAATGGGGCCTGTTCAGCGCGCGGCTCAGGAAATGGCCGACCAAGCGATTGATGCGGGTCATGGAGCGCATCTACGAAGCCGAGCAGCAGGCCAAGTCAGGCTCCGGCAGCGCCGACCCAGTAATACGTGTACTGATGAATGAAATCGCGCGCGCCGCCGAGATGGCAAGCTAGACGCTAGATCTTGCGCTTGGCCGTCAGGCGCCGGCACACATCGTCGAGCTGTTCCAGGTCCCGATACTTGATGCGCAATTCGCCGCCATTCTTGCCGTGCCGGATATCCACATCGAGTCCGATAGAGCGCGACAGGTCTGCTTCCAGCGCTTCCGTGTCGACATCCTTGTCGTCCGGTTTGGGCCGGACTGCCTTGGTCTCGATTGGCGTGTCTTCGCGGGCAGCCTTGGCATGGGCCTCGACCTCGCGGACCGTCAGCCCCTTCTCGACCGCCAGTTCCACGAGCGCTTCCGGGTCCGGCGCGCCGAGCGCGGCGCGTGCATGACCGGCCGTGATATGGCCGGCGCGCACATGCTCACGCGCGCCCTCCGGCAATTGCAACAGGCGCAGCGTATTGGTGATGTGAACCCGGCTCTTGCCGACGCTGGTGGCGAGACTGTCCTGTGTCCGGCCGAAGCGCTTCATCAGCGCCTCATAGGCTTCGGCTTCTTCAATCGGGTTGAGGTCGGAACGCTGGACATTCTCGATGATGCCGATTTCAAGCAGTTCAAGCTCATCTGTATCCCGCACTACCGCGGGAATACTGGTCAGACCGGCAAGCTTTGCGGCGCGCCAGCGGCGCTCCCCTGCGATGATCTGGTACTTGCCCTTTTCTTTCGGATCAGGACGCACGAGAATTGCCTGAAGCACGCCCTTGGATTTCAGGGAACCCGCAAGCTCTTCGAGCGCGGTTTCATCAAATGTGCGGCGAGGCTGCTTCGGGTTGCGCCGAATATCGTCGAGGGCGATCTCGTTCGGACCGCCCGTGCCGCTATCTGTAGTCTTTGCTTCAGGCGTAGAGACAGCTTCGACCTCGCCGATCAGGGCAGACAGGCCGCGTCCAAGGCGGGAGGGTTTGCTCTTTGCGTCGTCACTCATATCGGTCAGGCCGCGCGGGCTTTCTCTCTTTGAAGGACTTCCGAAGCGAGGCGGATATAGGCTTCACTGCCGGGACAGCGATAATCGTACAACAGGGCCGGCTTGCCGAAGGATGGGGCTTCGGACAGGCGGACATTCCGCGGTATGACCGTGTTGTAGACCTTGGCCCCGAAGAAGGCGCGCACTTCGTCGGCGACCTGGTCAGACAGATTGTTCCGACGGTCATACATGGTCAGAACCACGCCCTGAATTTCAAGGTTCGGATTAAGCCCTGAGCGAACCACTTCGACCGTGCGCAGCAACTGGCTCAGGCCTTCCAGCGCCAGGAACTCGCACTGAAGCGGAACCAGAAGCGCATCCGCGGCCGTCATTGCGTTCAATGTGAGCGACGACAAGGATGGCGGGCAATCGATCAGGATGTAGTCATACTTGACCAGTTCACCCTGGGCCGAGCGTTCCACATAGTCATGCAAGGCATCGCGCAATTTGTAGGAGCGGTGAGCATCATTGGCCAATTCGGTTTCTACACCGGACAGGTTTTCATCACCGGGAACAATATCCAAACGCGGCACGATGGTAGACAGGACGGCCTCTTCAAGCGGAATCCGGTCCACAACGATGTCATAAGATGTCTGGTGCCGATCCTTGCGCTCGATGCCGAGCCCCGTCGAGGCGTTGCCCTGGGCATCAAAGTCGACAATCAGGACGCGCCGGCCCACAGCGGCCAAAGCCGTGCCGAGATTGATGGACGTCGTCGTCTTCCCGACGCCACCTTTCTGGTTCACGACTGCGAAAATTCTAGGTTTACCGCTAACCACGCTTGAGCTCCCTCACGATCAAAATCACGCCTGACCCACCAGTGCGACTTGGAATCGCCTCATAGGCGAAGTTCCATCTTTGTTGGGCGTCCGTCAATTCTTCTTTCCAGCGTTCGCCCTTGAGAAAAACCCCTGTTGCGCCGTTTTCCATCCAGGGCGCTGCGTAATCGAGCAATTTCGGAAGCGGCGCAAATGCCCGGGCCGTGACAATATCCGCTCTGGAGGGCGGTGCCTCCTCGATGCGGCCCTGATAGACCGACGCGTTCAGCCCTACTGCTTCAATGGCGGCGCGAAGAAATGCGCATTTCTTCCCAACACTCTCCATCATCGTCACATGACCCTCCGGCCGCGCCGCTGATACGATGAGTCCTGGAAAACCCGCGCCGGAACCTAAATCCACACAATGCGTAGTTTCAGGTATAAATGGGAGAATCTGGAAAGAATCTGCCACATGGCGGGTCCATATCTGCGGCCACTCACGCGGACCGACCAGATTTGATCGTTGTCGCCACGCATCGAGGGTTAAGATCACGGCGTCTAATCTTTCCGATGTTTCACGTGAAACATCGAATTCGGCCAAAAAGGCCGCGCGGTCTTCGGAATTCATCATGAGAGTTAACCGGCTTTCTTGCGGCGCTTAACATATCCTAAGAGCGCGGTCAGAGCGCCGGGCGTCACGCCTTCAATCCGTCCGGCCTGTCCAAGTGTGGATGGACGGACCGCTACCAGTTTCTGGCGCACTTCATTCGACAAGCCGCCGATCCCGGTATAGTCGAGATCGGATGGGATCATAAGATCCTCATCACGCCGAAGCGCAGCGACATCCGCCGCCTGGCGTTCGAGATATGAGGAATAAAGCGCTTCAATTTCAATCTGGTTCCCGATCTCATCGGATATCTCCAAAACGTCCGGCCAGACAGAGCCGAGCGTTTTCAGATTGATGTCCTTGTAAGAAAGATATTCCCAGGCGGACCTCACGCGGCCATCCTGATTCACGGACCACCCGGCTTGCGCCGCCTTTGCGGGGGACAGGGTCAGTGATGTCAGGAGATCCCGGGCGAACTCGAGCGCTTGGTGTTTCACGTGAAACACGTCTGCCCGGTCAGACCCAACACACCCGGCGGCAATACCCTTTTCGGTCAGACGCTGGTCGGCATTATCCGCCCGTAGTGCCAATCGGTATTCCGCCCGTGAGGTGAACATCCGATAGGGTTCGGTCACACCGCGCGTGACGAGATCATCGATCAGGACGCCAATATAGGCTTCCGCCCGATCAAAAATGACGGGGTCTTTCCCGGCAGTGGCCCGAGCCGCATTCAATCCGGCGACGAGGCCCTGCGCTCCGGCTTCTTCATATCCGGTAGTGCCATTGATCTGGCCTGCGAGATAGAGGCCGGGCAGAACCTGGACTTCGAGCGCCGACGACAAGGCACGTGGGTCAACATAATCATATTCAATGGCATAGGCGTGTTGAAGGATCTTGGCGGCCTCAAGACCCGGAATGGTCCGAAGGAAACGTTCCTGTATCTCTTCGGGCAGGGAGGTCGAGATTCCGTTTGGATACACGGTGTGATCGTCCAGGCCTTCCGGTTCCAGGAAGATCTGGTGGCGGTCCTTGTCGGCGAAGCGATGAACCTTGTCTTCAATGGACGGGCAATAACGCGGTCCACGACCAGCAATTGCGCCAGAATAGACGGCAGACTGTTCGATATTCTCCGCAATGATTGCGTGGGTTACGGGCGTCGTCCATGTAATGCCGCACTGTACCTGTGGCACAGTTATCGCGTCCGTTAGATAGGAAAACGGGATCGGCGACTCATCAGCCGGCTGCATTTCCAAACGGTCCCAGGCGATGGTACGGCCATCGAGGCGCGCTGGCGTACCTGTTTTCAGACGCCCCATCGGCAGGCCAAGTCCATAGAGCCGGTCCGACAGACCAATTGCAGGTGCTTCACCGACCCGGCCGGCAGGGATACGTTTCGCGCCGATATGGATGATGCCTTTCAGGAATGTGCCTGTCGTAATCACGACAGACGGCGCACGATAAATTTCGCCTTTCAGGCCAATCACGCCAGCGACGTGTTCATCTTCCACGATCAGGTCTTCAGCCCCATCCTCAATGATGGTCAGGTTTGGATAGTCGGCCAGTTCCGCCTGCATGGCATCGCGGTAGAGCTTCCGGTCGATCTGGGAGCGCGGCCCCCAGACAGCCGGACCCTTGGACCGGTTCAGCATCCGAAACTGAATGCCCGCCTTGTCCGCAAGACGTCCCATCAATCCGTCGAGCGCATCGATCTCGCGCACGAGATGACCCTTGCCCAGTCCGCCAATGGCGGGATTGCAACTCATCTCGCCAATGGTCGCGCGCTTGTGGGTGACGAGCGCCGTACGCGCACCCGTGCGCGCCGCAGCCGCAGCCGCTTCGCAGCCGGCATGACCGCCGCCCACCACAATTACATCAAACTGGTTCATCTCGCTCATGGCGCTACTTCGGATCCGGGTTTCAGAAAGGCGCTATATATAGCGGCTCGACGCCTCAAACCCTAGGGGTCATTTGCCGATGCAGAACTGGGAGAACACCGCGCCCAATACATCTTCCACACCCACCGAGCCCACGACCGCGCCCAGATGCCGGATCGCCAGGCGCACATCTTCAGCGGCAAGCTCCGGACCGGTACCATGCTCCAGAGCTTCGCGTGCCGCGATGAGACAGGAAAGTCCGTCAACGAGACGTGCCCGGTGACGCGCCCGCGTAATCACGGGAGCTTCAACAGATGCGGCCTTTTTGGAGATGAAATCCGCCAGCGCCTTTTCAAGTTCCGGCACGCCATCGCCGTCTTTTGCGGAGATCTTGTGGTCATATTCGGGGAGCCCGGCTGCCAGATCGGCATCGGCCTTGTTTACCACCACCATATCCGTCGATTGGCGGAAAGGGGAGGACAACACCCCCAGCTCGGGCGCACTTCCATCAACCATGAACAGGCGCAAATCCGCCTCGGCGGCGACACGCTCTGCGCGGCGCACGCCTTCAGCTTCGATTTCGTCCTCTGTTTCGCGCAGGCCTGCCGTATCCGACAGCCAGACGATTTGACCGCCCATGACACGGCGCACTTCGATCACGTCGCGGGTTGTGCCGGGGCGGGACGTCACAATGGCAGCATCGCGACCCGCAAGCCGGTTGAGCAGGGTAGATTTGCCGGCATTCGGTGCGCCGATAATCGCAATGCGAAAGCCATCTCGGATCTTCTCTCCGATACCCCGATCGCCAAGTGCTTCCTCGATTTCGTGGATCAGTCGCGTCAGTTTCCGGATGACCGGCGCCGTCGTTTCTTCCGGCGCATCTTCCTCGTCCGGGAAATCCACGACCACTTCGACCAGGGCAAGTATGCCTGTCAGGTCTGCCCGCCACTGGTCATACTGTTCGGTAAGACCGCCCGTTAGCTGGCGCAGGGCCTGCGCTTTCTGGGCATTGGTCTCGGCTTCAATGATGTCGGCGACGCCTTCGGCCTCGGTCAGGTCGATCTTGCCCGCTTCAAAGGCGCGGCGTGTGAATTCGCCCGGCTCCGCGAGGCGCACACCCGGCTCACTCGTCAGTGTACTGATTGCATGAGTAATGACCGCGGGGCCGCCGTGAAGATAAAGCTCCAGCGTGTCTTCGCCCGTATAGGAATGCGGCCCCGGCATGAAGACGGCCAGGCCCTCATCAATGAGGTTGCCGTCTTCATCGCGGAACCTGGTCAGCGTCGCGCGGCGCGGTTCGGGGAGGCCGCAATCGAGCAGGGCGCCTGCCAGTTTCCAGATCCGGTCCCCTGAGAGCCGGATAATGCAGATCGCAGCAGGGGGCTGGCCCGAGGCGAGGGCGCAGATCGTATCGCGCTCGCTCATGGCCAGGCTCGCTCCGCTAGTTCTTCATCGCTTCGAAGAACTCATCATTGTTCTTCGTCTGACGCAATTTATCCAACAGGAAGTCGATGGCATCATTCGTGCCCATCGGGCCGAGGATACGGCGCAGGATGTAGATCTTGGACAGCTGATCGGCTGGCGTGATCAGTTCTTCTTTCCGCGTACCGGACTTCATGATGTCGATGGCCGGGAAGGTCCGCTTATCGGCAATCTTGCGATCCAGCACGACTTCGGAGTTACCCGTACCTTTGAATTCCTCGAAGATGACTTCGTCCATGCGGCTGCCGGTATCAATCAGGGCCGTCGCAACAATGGTCAGCGAGCCGCCATTCTCGACGTTCCGCGCGGCGCCGAAAAAACGCTTCGGACGCTGCAGGGCATTGGCATCCACACCCCCGGTCAGCACCTTGCCGGAGCTTGGCACGGTTGTATTGTAGGCGCGGCCGAGACGCGTGATCGAGTCGAGCAGGATGACCACGTCGCGCTTGTGCTCGACGAGGCGCTTGGCCTTTTCGATTACCATTTCCGCGACCTGGACGTGACGGGTTGCCGGCTCGTCAAAGGTCGAAGCGACAACCTCGCCCTTCACGGTGCGGCGCATGTCGGTGACTTCTTCCGGACGTTCATCGATCAGCAGGACGATCAGGTAACATTCCGGATGATTTTCCTCGATGGCCGATGCGATGTTCTGCAGCAGCACCGTTTTACCTGTCCGCGGCGGCGCAACGATCAGGGCGCGCTGGCCCTTACCAATCGGCGCAACGATGTCGATCACCCGGCCAGAGCGATCCTTGCGGCTCGGATCGTTGCTTTCCATGCGCAGGCGCTCTTCAGGATAGAGCGGCGTCAGGTTGTCGAAGTGGACTTTCTTGTTGGCCTTGTCCGGCTCTTCGAAATTGATCCGAGACACGTCTGTCAGCGCAAAGTAGCGCTCACTGTCCTGCGGCGCCACGATCGGCCCTTCGACCGTGTCACCTGTGCGGATATTGCCCTTTTTCAGGACTTCCGGGCTGACATAGATGTCGTCCGGGCCGGGAAGGTAGTTGGATTCCGGCGAGCGCAGGAAGCCAAAGCCGTCCGTCAGGACTTCCAGCACGCCCTGGCCGGTGATTTCCACTTCACTGTCAGCGAGTTCCTTGAGGATGGCGAACAACATGTCCTGCGTCCGCATGGACGAGGCATTCTCGATCTCCAGCTCCTCGGCATAGGCGAGCAGTTCCTCCGGCGACTTCGCCTTGAGATCGCTGAGTTTCACACTGGTGATGTCGTCGAGCATGGAAGAGGCCATGGATGAATTCCGGATAAGGGGCTTCTGTAATGGACGCAGGAGCCGGATTTTGAAATCGGGGGGTCTTCGCCCGCGCAAGGACTGCGCAGCGGTTTCGGTGCATATGGGGCCAGAAGGCCCGAATCGTCAAGGGGGCGGGCGCTGAGGCGCCTAGAACGGCCGCACGATCACCATGATGACAATCCCGATCAGCAGGAGAAACGGCACCTCGTTCAGCATCCGCAAGCGCTTCGCCGTGATGCCATCCCCACCGCGGTCAATTTTCTTGCCGATACCGATGAAATAACCATGCAGGCCGGACAAGATCAGGACCAGCAACAATTTCACATGCATCCAGGGCATGCTGAGCAGGGACGGGTTCAGCCACAACATGGTCAGGCCGAAGATCCAGACCAGGACAAGACTTGGGTTCAGGATGACCTTGCGCAATCTGTTCGAGGCATCCTTCATCGTTTCGAACAAGGGTTCGCCCGGGCGGCTGGAAAGCTGGTGAATCTTGTAGCGCGGATAAACCAGCAAGCCTGCCATCAGCGCGATCACGAACACGACATGTGCGGCTTTCACCCAGAGATACGGCATCAGACATTTTCCTTGCGAACAGGATTGGCACGCTGGCCCACTTTCGGATGGGGCATGCGGTTCGGGCACTTCTTCCAATCGGTTGGACAGAGCCGGGAGCCGGCACAGGACCGGATCGTCAGGTCTTCGGAGAGTGTTTGCAGAACCTCGTCACGCAGCATGGAAATGAATTCCTCATTCACGCCCAGCGCTTCGACCCGCGTATAGCTCGCGGCGCCATGCTGTTCGGCGACGAGGCGATATTCCTCACCCAGTTCGACCAGGGTTTCGATATGTTCGGAGACAAAGGCGATCGGCGCGATCAGGATGTTCTTTCCATCCTTTGCGGCTTTCTCGACTTCTTCTTCGGTTGGCGGCCCGATCCATTTCAGCGGACCGACGCGCGACTGGTAGCAGGGCACGATTTCCCAATCAGACGGCACGCGACCAGCAATCATCTCCGCCATGGTCTCGCACTGCCATTGATAAGGGTCCCCATCCTTCACGATCTTTTCGGGCAGGCCATGCGCGGACAGCAACAGCCGGACATTGCCCGGCTCGCCTGCGGCTTTGTGGGCTTTCATGATCTGATCGACATGCGCCGAAATCAGCCCTTCGGCGAATGGGTAACAACAGATCGTCTTGGCCGGGCCCTTGTAGGCCTTGTTCCAGGCTGTGAGGGACGAACCCGTCGTAGTCGTGGAGAATTGCGGATAGAGCGGCAGCAGGATCACGTCATCTGCGCCCCAGGCTTTCACTTCGGCTGCGGCTTCTTCCGTGAAGGGGTGCCAATAGCGCATGGCGACGAAACAGCGGACCTCGTCCCCCGGCAGCTTTTCCGTCAATGCAGCTGTCAGCGCATCGGCCTGTTTTTCTGTTTCCGGCAGGAGGGGCGAACCGCCGCCGGCATCCATCATGGCGTAGTTCTTGATAACCGACGGAGCGCGGGTTGTGGAGATAAGCCGAGCCAGGAACCAGCGAACGGGCAGGGGCGCCGTAATGATGGCCGGATCCCGGAAAAGATTCTTCAGGAAGGGCTGCACGGTCTTGTCTGAATCCGGTCCTCCCAGATTGAAAAGAACAATTGCGATCTTGCGGCCCATGAGTCCTAGCCCTTTCGAATGATTTCCAGCACGCGCTCGACATGCGCGATCGGTGTTTCCGGCCGGATGCCATGTCCGAGATTGAACACGTGCGGCCGACCTTCGTAGGCTGAGATAAGTTCGCGAACCCGGTCGTCGAGTCTCGAACCGCCTTCAATGAGCAGTAGTGGGTCAAGATGTCCCTGCACCGGGAAACCCGCAGGCAGGGCGCTGTTCACGAAGGATGGCACGGCCGCGGTGTCGAGGCCGACAGCTGTGACGCCTGTCTCCTGGACATATTCCGGAAGCATCGCTGCGGCCCCGCGCGGGAACCCGATGATCGGCACGGTGATGCCCATCTCCCGCAGACGCGCAACCAGCTTCTTTGTCGGCGCAATGATAACTTCCCGGAAGATATTGTTCGGAAGGCCCTCGGCCCAGCTGTCAAACAGCATCAGGGCATCTGCACCGGCTTCAACCTGCGCCGCCATATAGTGCGCGGTGGCATCACTGATGAGGTCAAGCACGGCAGCGAGTTCGTCCGGCTTGCCATGAGCCCACCGCCAGGCGAGCGACTTGTCCGTCTTGCCGCGCCCTTCGATGGCATACAGCCCAACCGTCCAGGGCGAGCCGGCAAAGCCGATGAGCGCTGCGCCCTCTGGCAGGGACGCTTTCACCCGGGACACGGTTTCATAGACAGGCGACAACCGATCCGCTGCCTTTTGAGGCGGGACAGCAGCCAGATCCGATGATTGCTCGATCTGCTGGACGATGGGACCAACACCTTTTTCGAACCGCACACCCAAGCCCATCGCATCGAGGATCAGCAGGATGTCGGCAAACAGGATCGCCGCGTCCATGCCATAACGGCGAACAGGCTGCAGCGTGGCTTCGGCTGCCATGGAAGGCGTGTAGCAGAAATCGAGAAAGTCTTTGGCCCGGCCTCTGAGCTCGAGATATTCCGGGAGGTGTCGACCAGCCTGTCGCATCATCCATACCGGAGGCGGGGAGACCACCTGTCCCTCAAGTACCTGGATCAGCTTAGGCTTGGCGTTCATGCCTCAGGCCCCCTTCCATCCCAAAATCAAACAAAGCCCGTCAGGGCGCTTATAACTATTAGACCGTGTAATTCGTGGAGAAAGGCCACACACAGGAATTGTCCAGCTAAATCCACAGGGGAGTCACAGGGTGTCGCACCCCGGTAAGGTTTCGTTAACTGTCGGTTTTACCGAGGTTAACGAGGGGTTAACACCCCAGCTGGAGTCACAGGTGCGAACGAAAGGGGATTCTACCGGAGTCGAATTCTCGGACTGTGACTCGATTGTGAATCCATTTGGGGGAATTCCTCTATCCACAGAGGAGTCACAGGTCTTGTGTGTTTCGCCAACCTCGGCAACACAGGGGACATGAACAAGCCACCCGCCCGTCTCAGCATATATTTCAATGTCCACCTGGTATCTGACAGTACCGGTGAGACTCTGAACGCCATCCAGCGCGCGGCCTGCGCGCAGTTTCAGAACGTACAGCCGCTTGAGCATAATTACTATCTCGTCCGGTCCGAACGCCAGCTTGAGCGCGTGATGCGCGAGATCGAAGCGGCGCCCGGCGTGGTCTGGTATACGATCTCTGATGAAACGCTGCGGACAAAGCTGGAAGCGTTCTGCCGTGAGCGCGGTGTTTCCACACTGCCTGTGCTGGATGCGTCCGTGGCCATGCTCGGCCGGCATCTGGGAGTATCGGCCAATCGCATCGTCGCCGGTCAGCATGCACTGGATGACGACTATTTCGAGCGGATGGAAGCGATCAATTTCACGCTGGCCCATGATGATGGCCAGAATGTCGACGGCTTGCGCAATGCCGACGTGATCCTTCTGGGCGTCAGCCGGACCTCGAAGACGCCGACCAGTGTGTATCTTGCAAACCGCAAGGTGAAGGCGGGCAATATTCCGCTCGTGCCCGGCGTACCGCTGCCCGGCTTTGTGGAAGAGCTTGGCCCGAAAGGCCCCTTGATCGTTGGCTTGAAAATCAGCGCAGAGCGCCTTGTCCAGATCCGGCGGCAGAGACTGATCTCCCTGCAGGAAGACGAGCACACGATCTATGCCGATGAGGCCGCAGTGCGCGATGAAGTCACCCAAGCCAACCGCCTGTTCCAACGCAACAAGTGGAAGACGATTGATGTGTCCCGCCGGTCGGTCGAGGAAACCGCCGCCGCGATCCTGAACCTGCTGAATGAGCGGAACGCCCATCTATGAGCCAGCGCATCATCCTGGCCTCCGGCAGCCAGAGCCGCCGCGCCGTCCTGGCCGCCGCTGGCGTCGAGGCTGAAACCATCAAGCCCCATGTGGACGAGGATGCGGCGAAGGCGTCTTTCCGCGCCAGCGACATGAAAGTGCGCGACCAGGCCATGCAACTTGCGGAGCTGAAATCCGTGAAGATCTCCATGCGCGAGCCGGGGCTGGTGATCGGCTGCGACCAGATGCTCTCGCTCGACGGGGAAGCCTTTGACAAACCAGTCGACCTTGCGGATGCGCGCAATCATCTCGTGAAATTGTCCGGCAAGGCGCATACGCTGGAAACTGCGATTGTCATCAGCGCAGAGGGCAAACCGGTCTGGCGGCATCTGGCCCGGCCGAAACTGACCGTCCGCAAGCTGAGCGACCAGTTCATCGACACCTATATCGAGACTGTGGGAGAGCCGCTGTTGTCGACGGTTGGCGCCTACCAGCTCGAAGGCTTGGGCGCGCAATTGTTCACACGGATCGAAGGCGACTATTTCTCGATCCTTGGTCTGCCCTTGCTGCCACTTCTGGATTATCTGCGCACACGCGGAGTTTTGCTGTCATGACCAAGCTTTATGGAGTCGTCGGAGACCCGGTCAGCCATTCCCTGTCGCCGGTGATCCACAATGCCTGGATCCGCGAGCACGGGCTCGATGCGACGTATGAAGCGCTGCACGTGCCGAAAGGCGAGTTCGAATCCGGGCTGTCTTCGCTGCAAGATCGGCAAGCGCTGGGGCTGAACATCACGCTGCCGCACAAGGAAGCCGCCATTCAGCTGGCCGAGCGTGCGAGCGAGGTGGCCCGCAAGATCGGCGCGGCCAACACGTTGGTCCGGCTCAAATCCGGTGGCTGGCTCGCGGAGAATACGGACGCGCCCGGCTTCACGGAATCCCTGGCTCAGGCAAATATCGAGATTGCTGACCAGAATGTCTGCCTGCTCGGAGCAGGGGGCGCTGCCCGGGCGGTTGCGCTCGCTCTGTCCGACATGCGGGCAACCCTGACGATCTGCAACCGCACCGAGTCGCGCGCCGAGGAACTGGTGAAGCATCTGAACATCAATGCGGATATTCGGAGCCTCGAACACGCCGAAGCCGAGATGGGCAAGGCGGATGTCGTGATCAACACGCTGAGCCTTGGCCATACGGGCCGGACGCTGGATTTCCCGGAAGGGAAGCTGCGCACCTTCTACGATATTTCCTATGGCAAGCCGGCCAAGGCAATGCTTGAGCAGGCCGAGACGGCTGGCTGGAAACCTCTGGATGGGTTGAGCATGCTGGTTGCGCAGGCCGCATTCAGTTTCGAGCTGTGGTTCGGCATCCTGCCGGACATGGAATCCGCACTGGCCCGCTGTCGAAAACTGGTGGAGGCAACGACATGATCATCCTTGGACTGACCGGATCCATTGGCATGGGAAAGTCTGCCACGGCGAGCCTGTTCCGGGACGAGGGTGTGCCTGTCTATGATGCGGACGCTGCCGTCCATGCGCTCTATGCCAAGGGCGGCGCGGCGGTGGCTCCTGTCGAAGCGGCCTTTCCTGGGGTGGCCCTCGACAGTGCGATTGACCGTATGGCGCTGCGCGAGCGCGTGCTGGATGACGCCGAAGCCATGCGCCGGTTGGAAGCCATTGTACATCCGCTGGCGGGTGATGCGCAGAAGCAGTTCCGTGACGAAGCGCGTGATGCCGGCGCGCCCTTTGTCCTGCTGGATATTCCGTTGCTCTATGAAGCTGGCGGCTATGCCTATTGCGACTACGTGACCGTGGTGACGGCGCCAGCAGACGTGCAGCGCGAGCGCGTGCTATCGCGGCCGGGCATGACAGAGGACACGTTCGAATCGATTCTGGCGCGTCAGATGCCGGATGCGGAAAAGCGCGCACGGGCAGATTTCATCATCTCCACAGCACATGGTTTCGAGTTTGCTACCGACTGTGTCCGCGCGATAGTATCGCTGATGAATCGTTTGGTTGAAGAGGCAAATTCATGAGTGAAGACATCCGCGAACTGGCGTTCGATACCGAGACGACAGGCCTCCACCATCTGGAAGGGGACCGGGTGATCGAGATCGGCGCGGTCGAGATGATCAACCACATTCCGACGGGACGCACATTCCGGACGCTGATCAATCCGAAACGCTCGGTGTCCGAGGATACAGTCCGCATCACCGGGATCACGGATGATGACCTGAAAGACGCACCTTTCTTCGAGCACCCCTCTGTTGTGGACGCGTTCCTCGAGTTCATGGGCGACGCCATTCTGGTGGCGCACAATGCCGGGTTTGACCGGAACTTCCTGAACATGGAGCTGGAGAAATGCGGGCGCGCGCCGATCCCGACCGACCGCTGGGTCGATACGGCGATGATGGCGCGGAAGAAATATCCGGGCGCGCCGGCGAATCTCGACGCGCTCTGCCGCCGGTTTGAAATTTCGCTGGAAAGCCGGACATTCCACGGCGCGCTGCTCGATAGCCAGTTGCTGGCGAGCGTCTATCTCGAACTGCTCGGCGGGCGCGCACATGCCTTTACGTTCGAGAGCGAAGAAGAATTGAGCCGGAGTGAGCGGAAACGCTCTGCGCGTCAGCGGCCGGAGCCGCTTCAGTCTTTCATCCTGGAGGAAGAGCGCGCCGCCCATGCTGCCTTTGTGGACAGTCTGGGCGAGGACGCGATCTGGAAGAAGGTCGGCTGATCAGGCCTGACCGGTTTCCCCGCCGGACGGCGCAGCTGCGCCGCCTTCAGCTGCCGCGCGCTGGTATTGCGATTGGTAGAGCTGGACGAAGTCGACCGGATCGATCAGCAGCGGCGGGAAGCCGCCTTCGCGCGTAATCTCGGCAATGATACGACGCGCGAACGGGAAGAGCAGGCGCGGGCATTCGATCAGCAGCATCGGTTCCATCTGGCCCTGCTGGGCATTCTGGATCTGGAACAGGCCAGCATAGTCGAGTTCGCAGATGAACAGGACGGTCTGTTCGGCAGTCGCTTTTGCGGACAGTTTCAGGGACACTTCATAGAGGCCATTGCCGTCTGCATGGGGCGTCGCGCCGACATCGATGCCGAGGTCGATATTGGGCTGGGCCTGGACCGGACCGTGGCCAGGATTCTCGAATGACAGATCCTTGATGTACTGTCCGAGGACCCGCATGGCAGGGGCCTGAGGCGGCGTGCCCTGCGGTTGGGGGTTTTGCGGTGCGCTGGCATCTGTCATGCTGAATCCTCCCTGAATCTGAAGCCGCGCGCCTAGCATGTGGCCCCGTCAGGCGCAACGTATCACTGGCATCATGGGGCCGTTCGTCCTATTTAGGTAATTACGTAATGCATCGGAGGAAGTTACGCGTTCATGTTTGATCCTGTGATCCAGGTTGTCATCCTTGCGGCCATCGCCCTGTTTGTCCTGTTCCGCCTCTATACGGTGCTGGGACGCGGCGAGGACAATTCCCCTGTCCAACGTACCGAACCCCAGCCCAAGCCGCGGCCGGTTGATACCGGCGCAAGCGACTTGCCGCTGCCCAACGCCGACAATGACCGTCCGATCTTTACAGGTCCGGCAGCCGGGGGGCTGGAAGACATCTACAATGCCGACAACAGCTTCAGCGAGCCGAGTTTCATGCGCGGCGCGAAGGCGGCCTATACGATGATCGTCACGGCCTTTGCCGCCGGCGACCGCGCCACGCTGCGCCCGCTGCTGGATGACGACGTCTACGAAGCCTGGGACCAGGCCATTACCGACCGCGAGACGAATGGGACGCCTGCCTTCGACCTGTTGCGCATCCGGCGCGCCGAAATCGAGAGCGCCGAAATGGATGGCAACATGGCCCGCATTTGGGTGCGCTATGAAGCCGAACTCGGCGATGGCGAGACCACGCGCACGGCCCGCGAGCTGTGGGCCTATATGCACGACGTGACCGCAAACGATCCCAACTGGATCCTGGATGACGTGGAAGAGGCCAAATAGGCAGCCTTCCACCGGAAAGCGCGCATCCGGGGCGTGACAGCCCGCCCGAAAGCATTCCATAAATGGCGCCATGCTTCGCCGTCTCCTCCTGCTTGCCAGTGTGCTTGCCCTGGCCTCGTGCCAGTCTGCGCCGCCACCCGCCCCGTCGCCCAAGCCGTCGCCGACCCGGCCGGTTGATGTTGCGCCCTTGCCACCCGCCGCGATTGAGCGCCCGGCCAGCTTTCGCGAGCTGCCGCATTGGGACGCGGCGTCGATTGAATTGCCGCTCAGCGCGTTCAAGCGATCCTGCGTGAAACTGCAGGACCGGTCTGCCGGCGATTACATGGCCAATGTTGCGCCCTGGGCCGGATATGTTGCCGAATGGCTGCCGGTCTGTGATGCAGTGAACAAGGCCACGGATGATGAGAGCGCGCGGCGCATTCTGGAATCCCTGTTCACCCCTGTTGAAATCATCGACCCGAACGGCAACAGCCGGTTCACGGGCTATTTCGAACCGCTTTACGAGGCGCGCTACACGCCGACGCCCCCCTTTACCGAACCTGTGCCGGCGCTACCGGCTGACCTCGTGCCGAATGGCGCGAGCCCGCAGCAGCGCCTGCGCAATGGCAGCCTGAGGCCATATCCCTCCCGCGCGGAGATCACGACCTCCGGGGTCAGCGCGATTGCCTATGCTCATCCGGCGGATGTCTTCTTCCTCCAGATCCAGGGCAGCGGCCGGCTCAAATTCCCGGACGGGCGCACCGTGCGCGCCGCTTATGCCGCGCATAATGGCCACCCGTTCCGGTCTACCGCCAACTGGCTGATGGAGACGGGCCGGATCACGGCAGGTGAGGCGAGCATGCAGGGCATTCGCGCCTGGATGGACCGGGCCGGACCGGTCGAGACTCGGATGGCGATGAACCAGAATCCGCGCTTCGTGTTTTTCCGCGCGCTGCCGGAAGGCGACCCGATGCTGGGGCCGGAAGGGGCGCAGGCCGTGCCACTGACGCCGCTGTCTTCCATGGCCGTCGACACCAACGTCCACCCGCTGGGTGTGCCGATGTATGTGCAGACGACAGCGCCGGGCCTGGGCGGGGACTGGGCCGGGATGCTGGTGGCGCAGGACACGGGCGGCGCGATCAAGGGCGCGGTGCGCGGCGACCTCTATTTCGGCACCGGGCCGGAGGCGGGCGAGCGGGCCGGCACGATGAATGCGCCCGGCCGGCTATGGGTGTTCCTGCCCAAGGCGGTTGCGGCGCGGATCAACAGCACTGACATGGCGGCGCTTGGGTTCCATGCCGGCACGCCCTAGATTGCGGCCATGACCAAACGTCGCCTGACCCCGGAAGAATCCCGCGCCTGGGCAAGGGTGGCCAGCACGATCAAGCCGATCGGCCCGGCGCAGGACAGCCTCGATGATTTCGAGCGCGCCCTGGAAGCCGGCGAGCCGGTCTCGCCCAACCGATCCCGCAATACCTCAGCCGCTGGACTGATCGCCGCCGCCGGGCGGGCCCCGGAAAAACCGAAGGCCACGGCGCGCGCGGCCGACCGCAAAGGCGAGAAACGGGTCAAGCGCGGACGGCTGGAACTGGCCGGGAAGATCGACCTTCACGGCCATACGCAGGCCTCTGCCGACGCGATGCTGAACGCCTTCCTGCAGCGCAGCCGGGCCGAGGGCGCGCGCTGCGTGCTGGTGATTACAGGTAAAGGACGCGGGGGCGAGGGGGTGCTTCGGCGGAATTTCCTGGACTGGGTTCAGGGACCTCAGGCGAGCCATCTTGTGTCGGGCTATTCAGAGGCGCACGTGCGTCATGGCGGGGCGGGGGCGTTTTACCTGTTTCTCCGGCGGGCCGGCGCGCCCGGAACTCCTCGGACAGGGCGTTGAGCCTCCGCATGGTTTCCGCCTCTTCCTCTGCCAGCACGTCCGGACTGAGGGCGTGCATGATCTGTATCGGGCCGTAGAGATTCTCCAACGGTCGTTGTTCAAAGGCATCGACCTCGGCGTGCAGATAGTCGTGCTTTTTCGTGATGCGCCGCAGATACTTCACGATGGTCCGGTGACTTTGCAAATGATAGGTCGGCTGGAATTTCCGCCGGAACGTGTTGCGGTGGCGAGCTTTGCGTCGTGACATGGGCATGTCTCCTCTGAGTGGGCTCTCCTCTCAGCACCCGAAGCCGGACTGGCGCTCGCCATCCGGGTATCCATCATTCCAGCTCCGCGAGGCGAAGCCGAGGCGCGGCGGGCGCCGTGGCGCTCCGCCTTGAGTTTGGAATGGCTACGGAATGGAGCGTTACCGCCCGCCGCGCCGGCCAGGAATTTCGGCGAGCACCCTCAAGGGGGCCCATCGTCCCGGGTCTTCGTTACCGGCGCCGCGCGAACGGATCCATCGTGCTTTCCCACGTATGGCCCATCCGGGGAGGTTCAATTCCCGTGCAGCCGGACGAGGCGGATTCCCAACTTGCTTTCGCAAGCCCACCCTAGCCTGACCTGCCTAGGCACCGGCGAGACCGTCTCTCCCACCCGCACCCTCCTGACCCTGCCCCCACAACCAGAACGGTACCTGATCCGGCTCCTGTGAGAGCAGGGGAACAGTATGGCTCGGAGGGGTATCAGACGGATTGGGGATCAAACCCTCACCTCCGAAGATACCTGCGCAGGCAGGTATCCATCTCCCATTGGTTTCTCATGTGCTCGGGGAAAGGTTCCGAGATGGGCCCCTGCCTTCGCAGGGGCCTGCGGCGGGAAGAGCGATCTCTATCCCACAAACACCGCTTCTCCGGCGGATGCCGGGGTCTCTTGCTGATGATTGACATAATTCGATACTTAGCTAAATATCGATATATGAATTCTGTGTTCAAAGCCCTGTCCGACCCCACCCGGCGCCGAGTCCTGGAATTGCTGCGTTCGGGTCCCAAGACTGCTGGAAAACTGGCTGAGGCTTTTGACGTGTCCAAACCGACCATGTCTGCCCATTTCGCCGTGCTCAAGGACGCCGGGCTGGTTACGACAGAACGTAACGGCCAGCAGGTCATCTACCACTTGCAAATGTCGGTTCTTGAAGAGGCCCTTTATGGGTTTGCGAAAACCTTCGGCTGGGAACGACATGATCGGCCGGAAATTGCGGATGAACGACCGCATTTGGAGGGAAGAAAAAATGAACAGCACACCTGAACCACGGCGCGCCCTCGTCACCATGGGTCTGACGGTGTTTGCCATTGCCAGCCTGATGATTGCTTTCGGTGTGGCAAAGAAGACGGGTCTGCTTGACCCGCAAATTGCCCGGCGCGGTGCGGGGGCCCTGCTCGGCCTGATGCTGGTCGCAACGGGGAACTTCGTACCGAAAGTGCGCTTTTTCCAACCGGAGGGGGACGCCGTTCACAGCGGTCTCATTGACCGCTTCGCCGGCTGGGCTTTCGTCATGTCTGGCACGATATTTACCGCCATTTGGCTGCTTGCGCCTATCAGTTGGGCCATGCTCGCCTCGCCTCTGACTGGGGCGGCAGGCTTGCTGATCGTGCTGACGCGTTGGCTGATCTGGAAGGGGCCTCGGCGCGACGGATTTCTGCCCAGCCTGACGCCCGGTCGCATCACCCTGGCGATACTCTTGAGCGCAGTATTCTGGACCTTCGCGATCTTTTTTGCCGATGCTGTCTGGGGTGACCAAGTCTCGCAAGGAATGGCAATGAGTTTCTCCATTGTGCTGGTCGCGCTTGTCCCCTTTCTGGTCATCAGTTTGAAGCGGATGTCAGATCATTGAATTCAGGCGGCTGTCAGGACGCATGATTCTGCGGAGGCGACTTCCGTTCATCACCTCGCCCCCTTCCAATTCCCCCTAAAATGAGCCATAAGCCGCCCCTTGTGGTGGGATATCGGGTCCTGACCCTGCTGGACGACATCCCGGCCGTGGCCTGAGACCGCAGATACTCACCCAAAAACCCCGCCAATTCAGGCGCTTAGATGAAACCCGCCATCAGGCGATTGCAAGAAAGATATACGATGTCGATTACCGCTGAGAAGAAGCAGGAACTGATCGAAAAATTCGCCACCAAGCCTGGCGACACCGGTTCCCCAGAAGTGCAGGTCGCGATCCTGACCGAACGGATCAACAACCTCACCGACCACTTCAAGACGAACAAGAAAGACAACCACTCCCGCCGGGGCCTGCTGGCCATGGTCGCGACCCGCCGGAAGCTGCTTGACTACACCAAGCGCAAGGATGAGGCGCGTTACAAGACCCTCATCGAAACCCTCGGCATCCGCCGCTAGGTAAAAAATCAAGCCCGCCGGGCATAGGGCCGCGGCGGGCTTTTCGTATGTGAAAAGAAAGACATTTTGATGTTTGACAAGAAAACTGTGTCGCTGGAATGGGCCGGCCGCACGCTGACAATCGAGACGGGCCAGGTGGCACGTCAGGCCGACGGCGCCGTCATGGTGACCTATGGCGATACCAAAGTGCTCGCGACCGCATGTTTTGCGAAAAGCGCGAAGCCGGGTCAGGACTTCTTCCCCCTGACCGTCAACTACATGGAAAAATACTACGCATCAGGCCGGATCCCCGGTGGCTTCTTCAAGCGTGAAGGCCGCCCGACCGAAAAAGAGACGCTGACGTCCCGCCTGATCGACCGCCCGATCCGTCCGCTGTTCGTCAAGGGCTTCAAGAACGAAGTCCAGGTCGTGCTGACCGCGATGTCGTATGACCTCGAAAACGATCCGGACGTGCTCGGCATGATCGGCGCCTCTGCGGCGCTGGTGCTGTCCGGCGCGCCGTTCATGGGCCCGATCGGCGCAGCGCGCGTCGGCTACAAGGATGGTGAGTACATCATCAACCCGACGATCGAAGAGCTGGAAGAGTCCGAACTGGACCTCGTCATGGCCGGCACCGCCGACGCCGTGATGATGGTCGAATCGGAAGCCTATGAGCTGTCCGAAGATGTCATGCTGGGCGCCGTCATGGCGGGCCACGAAGCCATCCAGCCTGTGATCGAAGCGATCATCGAGCTGGCTGAGCAGGCCGCAAAAGAGCCGTTCGACTTCGACGCAGAAGACCATTCGGCCGAGCTGGAGAAAATCCAGAACCTGGTCGGCAAGGATTTGTCGGCTGCCTACTCGATCACCGAGAAGCTGGACCGTCAGGCCGCTGTCGGCGAAGCCCGCGACAAGGCCAAGGCTGCTTTTGTCGGCACCGAGGAAGCGCCGGGCGAAATGTCTGGCGACGTCTTCAAGGCGGCCTTCAAGGAAGCCGAAGCGAGCGTTGTTCGCGGCGACATCCTGAAAACCGGCACGCGCATTGATGGCCGTTCGCTCGATCAGGTTCGCCCGATCGAGGCGATTGCCAGCTTCCTGCCGCGCACGCATGGTTCTTCCCTGTTCACCCGCGGTGAAACGCAGGCGATCTGTGTGGCCACGCTGGGCACCAGCGATGACGAGCAGTTCATCGACGGCCTTGATGGCACGTCGAAGTCCAAATTCATGCTGCACTACAACTTCCCGCCATACTCGGTGGGCGAGACCGGCCGCATGGGCGGTACCAACCGCCGCGAAACCGGCCATGGCAAGCTCGCCTGGCGCGCGCTGCAGGCTGTTCTGCCACCGCATGAAGAGTTTCCGTACACGATCCGCCTTGTCTCCGAGATCACCGAGTCCAATGGCTCGTCCTCGATGGCAACGGTTTGCGGTTGTTCCCTCGCCATGATGGATGCCGGCGTGCCGGTGACCCGTCCTGTGTCGGGTATCGCAATGGGCCTGATCAAGGAAGCTGACGGCGTGGCGGTTCTCTCCGACATCCTCGGCGACGAAGATCACCTCGGCGACATGGACTTCAAAGTGGCCGGTACCGAAAAAGGCCTGACGTCCCTGCAGATGGACATCAAGATCGCCGGTATCACCAAGGAGATCATGCACACGGCTCTGGAGCAGGCCAAGGGCGGGCGCATGCACATCCTCGGCGAGATGGCGAAAGCCCTCGACACGTCCCGCGACAGCCTGTCCGAGAACGCACCGCAGATGGAAATCATCAAGGTGCCAACCGACAAGATCCGTGACGTGATCGGCTCCGGTGGCAAGGTCATCCGCGGCATCGTGGAAGAATCCGGCGCCAAGGTGAACATTGATGATGATGGCACGGTGCAGGTCTCTGCGCTGGACAAGGACTCCATCAACAAGGCGCTGAAGATGATCAAGGAGATCGTCGCAGAGCCGGAAATCGGCGAGATCTACGAAGGCAAAGTTGTTGGCCTGAAAGATTTCGGCATCTTCGTGAACTTCTTCGGTCCGAAGGACGGCCTCGTGCATGTCTCGCAAATGGCGAACGAGCGCGTGAACCATCCGAAAGACCTCGTGAAAGAGGGCGACACCGTCTGGGTCAAGCTGATGGGCTTTGATGATCGCGGCAAGGTGCGCCTGTCCATGAAGGTCGTCGACCAGACAACCGGCAAGGAACTTGCCGGCGGTGAAGGCGGCGAAGAGGAATAGTCTCTTCTCCCTTCTGCAAAATCAAAGGCCGCCCCACGGGGCGGCCTTTTTCGTATGGGGACTACCTAGAGACCCTGACCGCCAGAGACTTCAATCCGCTGGGCGTTGATCCAGCGATTGTCCGGCGACAGAAGCGTCGCAATCATCGGGCCGATATCCTCCGGCACACCGACCCGGCCAAGCGCGGTCATGTCCGCGATCTGCTGGTTGAGGCCGGGCGTGTCGCGCACGGCTCCGCCACCGAAATCGGTCTCGATGGCGCCCGGCGCAACCGTGTTGACCGTAATGCCGCGCGCGCCGAATTCCTTGGCCATGTAGCGCGTGAGCACTTCGACTGCGCCCTTGGCGGCGGCATAGATGCCATAGCCGGGAAACACCATGCGGGTCAGGCCGGACGAGATGTTCACGATCCGCCCGCCATCGGCGATCAGGGGCAGCAGGGCCTGGGTCAGGAAGACCACGCCCTTGAGGTGGACGTTCACCAGAGCGTCGAACTGTTCTTCCGTGAACTCGGCAATCGGGGCATTGGTGCCGTGCCCGGCATTGTTGACGAGATGGTCGAAACTGTCGCGCTGCCAGGTTTCCTGCAGGGCAGATTTCACGCTCTCCGCAAAGGCCGGGAAAGTACCGATCTTGCTGGTGTCGAGTTGGAAGGCGCGGGCCTTGCGGCCCATGCCCTCGATCTCGGCGACAAGGGCTTCGGCTTCATTGGCACGGCTGCGATAGGTGAACAGGACATCGCCGCCGCGACGGGCGATGCTGAGCGCGGTGTTGCGGCCAAGGCCGCGGCTGCCGCCGGTGATGAGGGTGATCTGGGACATGTCAGTCTCCTGCTTGGGTGGGACGGCTTATCTAGGCCTCCCTGGGTCAGGCGCGTTGCCGGAAGCTCGCCATTCCTTGCCTGATCCTCCAAATGAAGGTGTGGAGCCTGAAGAAATGAGATAGGGTGATCCGATGACAGACCCCACCCTGACGACCGCCCTACGCTATGCCGAAACCCATGCAGACCCGGCCGGGATCGCGGAAACGCCCATTCCCGGTTTCGTCATCATAAGGGCGACGCATCCGAGCGAATTGCAGCGCTCCATCCTGCAGCCGGTCGTCTGTCTTGTCCTGCAGGGCAGCAAGCGCGTGATGATGGGCACAGATGTCTACGATTTCGCCGAAGGCGATTCCCTGTTGATCACGGCGGACGTGCCGACGATGAGCCAGATCACGCGCGCCAATCCTGCGACGCCCTATGTGTCACTGGCGCTTGATCTGGACCCGGCGCTGATCGCGGATCTTGCCGGGGAAATCAGGCCCATCCCGTCAAATGATGCGGCGCCGGTGCGCGTTGATCCGACGGATAGGGAAGTGGCCGATGCGGCCGCCCGGCTGGTGCGCCTGCTGGACCGCCCGGACTCCCTGCCGGTGCTGCAGGCCCAGCTCGTGCGGGAAATGCATTACTGGCTGATGTCGGGCCGTCATGGCGATGCGATCCGGCGGCTCGGCTGGCCGGACGGGCATGTCCAGCGCATCGGGCGAGCGGTGGCCGTGCTGCGGCGCGACTATGCGCAGACCATTCCGGTGGCGCAGCTGGCCGAGGCAGCCGGCATGAGCGTGTCGGCCTTCCACCAGCATTTCCGCGCGGTGACCTCTCTTTCGCCCCTCCAGTTCCAGAAACAATTGCGGCTGATCGAGGCGCGCCGCCTGATGCGGGCCGAGGGCCGCTCTGCCAGTCATGTTGCCTATGCGGTCGGCTATGAGAGCGTGCCGCAGTTCACGCGGGAATATGGCCGCCTGTTCGGCCTGCCTCCGGTGCAGGACACCAAAGCCGCCAGGGACCGGGCCAGCGCCTAGCCCGTAGAGGCGGCATCACTGCATCTGGCGGGGGCTTGCGGCAATAATCCATTGAAGCGGCAAGCTGTTTGCCGGTAGACCCTCCGCATCATGGCGAAAAAGAAACCCTTCCTTGTGGCAATGTCCGGTGGCTCAGGCTCGGGCAAGTCGACGCTGGCCGAGGCCTTGCTGGAGCATCTGCCGGATGGCCAGGCCGTCCTGTTCGGCGAGGACGCCTATTATTATCCGATGAGCCATTATGGCGAACCTGCCAACAAGGAAGAATGGACGGCCCTGGTCGGCGGTATCAATTATGATGCGCCGCGCTCAAAGGAAGCCGACCGGCTGGTCAAGGATCTGCGCGCGCTGAAGGCGGGCGAGACGATCCAGCAGCCGATCTATGATTATGAGCGCCATGACCGCAGCAAAGAGACACGCGAAATCAACTCTGCGCCGATCCTGATCCTGGAAGGCATCCATGCGCTGTCCTTCCCGAAAATCCGCTCGCTGATCGATCTGTCGGTCTATGTCGATACGCCGGACGATCTGCGCCTCGCGCGCCGTATCCGCCGGGATGTGACTGAGCGTGACCGGTCGCTGGAAAGCGTGCTGCAGCAATATCTCGGCACGGTGCGCGCGGCGCATTACCAATGGACCTATCCGGCAAAATTCGAGGCCGATCTCGTGATCGCCGATGAGGGCCTGCCGGCCTATGGGAATGTCCGCCCGACCGAAGAAGCCATTGAGCGCATGATCGCGCCGGTGCTGGCCCGCCTGCAGAATTGCGGCGCCATCTGACACGTTCCCGGTTCGGGCCGAGTCTGATAGACCGGCTTCATCTGAACAGGAGACGATCATGACCTACAGGCTTTCACATCTTGCTGTCGCGCTGCTGGCGCCGCTGGCCCTGTCGGCCTGTATCGTCGTGGACCGGGACGCCGAACCTTTGCGCAAGGTCACGGTCGAGCGCGAGGGGATCGTCGAAACGGGTACGCCGCAGGATGACCGGCTGAATGCGACGCTCTGGGCGCAGCAGGCGGTGGAGTACAAGGCCACAACAGACGGCATCTATGCGCTGGCCGCGATGCGGCTGGATGAGGCGCTGGCCGATCCGGACTGGACCGCTGCGCCGGACCTGCAGGGGGAGGCCTATCAGGATCTGCCGCCCGCGATCATTCTCGACGCCGATGAGACCGTGCTCGACAATTCGCCCTATGCGGCGGCGGGCATCCTCGCGGGCGAGGATTTTAAGTCCGACAGCTGGAATGCCTGGGCGAGCGCAGGCGTCGCGAAAGCCGTGCCGGGCGCGGTGGAGTTCACGCAGGCCGCGGCGGCCAGGGGTGTGAAAGTGTTCTATGTGACCAATCGCGATGCGGAGGTGGAAGCGGGCACGGCGCGCAACCTCGCGGCGCTCGGCTTCCCGATGGGCGGCAATGTCGACACGCTGCTGACCAAGGGCGAGCAGGCGGACTGGACGTCTGCCAAGTCAACGCGCTGGGCCGTGGTGGCGGCGGATTATCGCATTCTGCTGATGCTGGGCGACAATCTCGGGGATTTCACCGATGCCTACAAAGGCTCCCCGGCGGAGCGGCAGGCCGTCTATGAGGCCAATCAGGACAAATGGGGCCGGGAATGGATCGCGCTGCCCAATCCGGAATATGGCAGCTGGGAAAGCGCCCCGTTCGGGCATAATTACAGCCACACGCCGGATGAACGGCGGGATATGAAGCGCGAGGCGCTGCAGCCCTGGCCGCCAAAGCCGTAACACTTCTGTTCATGTTGGCGCCTGTAGACTGGCCGAGACATGATCCTGCGTGCGTTTTTCATCAGCCTTGCCGCGCTTGCGGCTGGCCTCCCGGCCTTTGCCTGTGACCTTGCCCTTACGGCGCGCGGTACGGCTGTGGCCGATTATGTGGAGCAGGTGCAGCCCTGTTTCGCGGACCTGCCGGATGGCTATGCCTTTGACGCGCGCATGGAGCAGGAATTCCTGCGGCTGGTAAATGCGGCCCGGAAAGAGGAAGGGCTGCCGGCGCTGATCTATCGCCCGGCGCTGCGCAATACGGCGCGATTCCACAGTCTCGACATGGCCTATAATGATTTCTTCGGTCATGTCGGCCCGGACGGGCGCGAACCGCAGGACCGCGTCTCGGCCTTCGACCGGCGGGCGATCATCCAGTATTCCGCCGAGAATGTCGCCATGGTGGAAGTCGTGCGCGGCCGGTGGAATCTGAAGCGCGAGGCGGTGCGGCGCCTGCACAAGAATCTCATGGAGAGCCCCGGCCATTACGCAAACATCATGAGCGAAGAGGCGACCCATGTGGCGATGGGCGTCGTGCGCACCAAGACCGGGGTCTGGGTAACGCAGAGCTTCCTGAACCTGTCGGGCAGCCTTGCGCGGGATGTGCCGGTGCGGATGCATGCCGGGGACAGGGTGGCGCAGATGCCGGTGCTGAATGGCTGGCGATTCCGGCAGTTCGCCGCCGAATTGCCGAGCGGGGACGTGCTGCCAATGGGGCAGGGCATTCCGGACGGTGTGAGCGGTGACATCCACATTGCCGCCGAGGGCCGAAAGCCCGGCGAGAAACCGCGCAGTTTCTACACCATCCGCCTGCCCGGCCCCTCTGTGACCGTGGGCGGCTAGAGCACCTTCATGATCTGATCGAGCGGCTTTTTGACGAGCGCGTGCTTTGGCACCTTGGCGCCGTCTGCCGGGTGACCTGCGACGAGGATCAGGAAGGGTTTTTCCGTGTCCGGACGGTCGCAGAGGCGGTTCAGGAATTTCATCGGATTGGGCGTGTGCACCAGCGTGGCGAGACCTGCCTGGTGACAGGCCGCCATCAGCAGGCCGGTCGCGATGCCGACGCTTTCATGGATGTAGTAATTCTTGCGGGTCTCGCCTTCATGCGCGCCGCCGCGGCGCTGGGCGAAGATGCAGATCAGCCAGGGCGCGGTCTCCATATAGGGCTTGTCGGCATCGGTGCCGATCGGGGCGAGGGCGTCGAGCCAGTCCTCGCCGGCGCGCCCTGAATAGAATTCGCGCTCCGGCAGCTTCGCGGATCTCGCGCTTTTTCTCGGCGCTGTTCACACAGGCAAAGAACCAGGGCTGGTGATTGGCGCCGGACGGGGCAGAGCCGGCGGTCGCGACACAGGCTTCGATGATTTCGCGGGGGATCGGCTGGTCAGAGAAGGCGCGCACCGAGCGGCGCGTCGCCATGCTGTCATGAAAAGCGCGGGCTCGGGCCTGCATCTCGGCCTCCGGATAATGCGGAAAGCCGGTGAGCGGGACGTGGGTGTCTTCGGTGGTCTTCATGATGCCCCTCCTTGATCGAAGAGGCATCATTGCGTGTCATCTGCGGTGTGTCAGCCCCGTTTGAAGCGGGCGACTGCATCGGAGACGGGTGTGTCGCCATTGGTCAGTTCGATGATCTCATTGGTGATTTCGGGCACCCCGATCAGTTCGGCGAGCGTGGCGGCGACATTGCCCCGGGCGACATCACCATAGGTGATCGCGCGGCCAGCCATCACTTTGCCATCGCCATCATCATCCTTCAGCGTGCCGGGACGGAGGATGACATAGTCGATTCCGCTGGTGGCGAGGGCCGCATCGGCGCGGCGTTTCATGGCCATGTAGTGTTCGAAGTCTTCCGTCGTGTCGCGGGCGCGACCGGCATCCATGATGACCGAGACGAGATAGATGCGCTTCACGCCTGTGGCGCGCGCCGCCTCGATCAGTTTCTCCGGGCCTTCGCCATCGATGGCGGTGGTCATGTCGCGGCCACTGCCGGCGGCGCCTGCGGAAAAGACGGCGACCTCGCAGCCGGTCATGGCGCTGGCGAGATCGTCCGCGCTCATGTCGATGATGTTGCCGAAGACGGGCTCGACGCCCTGGTCGCGGAGGTCTCCGGCCTGTTCCGGCTTGCGGTGCAGGCCTTTGACCGTGTGGCCAGCGTCTACGAGTTTCGGGCTCAGGCGGCTGCCGACGCCGCCCGTGGCGCCGATGAGGAAGATATTGAACATGGGGGAACTCCCGCGGGTGAGTGAATCTGTTTTATCAACAGGTCACACCTGCGGGAGTTCCGGATTGGTCTCATTCAACGATTGTCAGGCTCGGCGCGGACGAGATCCAGGCCTCGCCGGGTGATGCGATAGGGTCCGCCCCCGCGGGAGGCGATGGCCCGTTTGCGCTTCAGCTTGCGAAACAGGGTCAAATCCAATCCACCATAGCGCCACCCGTCTCGGGTGAAACACTTCGGTTCGGTTGGTTTTCTGTGTTCGTCGCGGATGAGGTCGATATGCCCGCCCTGGGCGAGCAGGTGAAGGATGCGCTGTTCAGCGCGTGAGATATCCATGTGTAAAGGTCCGAAATTCGGGCGCGGCATGACGGGCATGCAGCGCGCAAAAACGTTTCCGGCACGGATGGCGTGCCAAGCGTCGTTCTTGTCGGCCTGCCTTGCGCTGGAAATCAGCGTCGAAACGGCAGGCCCCTTACCGGGACTCGGATATGGAATGGATCATCAAAACTCCGTTGAGACGGCAAGATGGTCTTGCGGTCTCAACGGGTCAAGATCGGAATGAAGAAATCAGTCTTCCGGCAGGTCCGGGACGCCGACGACGTGGAAGCCGGCATCGACATGGTGGACTTCGCCCGCAACCGAATGGCCGAGGTCTGACAGCAGGTATAGCGCGGCGCCAGCGACGCCTTCCATACGCGTGTCTTCCTTGAGCAGCGACCAGTCGCGGCCGGTCCCCATCAGGCTCTTGCCACCGCGAATGCCTGCGAGCGACAGCGTGCGCATGGCACCCGCCGAGATCGCATTGACGCGGATGCCCTGCGGACCGAGGTCGCGCGCCGCATAGCGGGTCGCGGCTTCAAGCGCGGCCTTGGCAACGCCCATCACATTGTAGGAGGGCACGGTGCGCTCGGCGCCGAGATAGGTCATGCAGATCATCGCGCCCCCATCCGGCATGATCTCGCTGGCGCGGCGGGCACAATCGATGAAGCTGTAGACGGAAATGTCCATCGCGCGGCGGAAGCCCTCGCGGGTCGTGTTGGCGACCATAGAGCCCTGCAGCTCGTCCTTGCCGGCAAAGGCGATGGAGTGGACGAGGAAATCGATCTTGCCCCATTTAGCCTTGATGGCGTCGAACGCGGCATCCATCGAGGCATCATCGGTGACGTCGGCGGGGATCATCGTGTCCATGCCGATGGATTCGACCAGCGGGCGCACGCGGCGCTCCAGACTGTCGCCCTGATAGGTGAAGGCAATCTCGGCGCCCTGGGCGGCCAGCTGGCGCGCGATGCCCCAGGCGATGGAGTTCTGGTTGGCGACGCCCATCACGATGCCGCGCTTGCCTTTCATCAGGTCGCCTGCCGGCGGGGTCCAGTCATCAGCCATGTGGGGAAGCCTCTCTTCGTGAATATCTGTTTGGTGAACCGCTAGGCATCGCCAGTCCTTCCGTCAAGATTCAGGCGGTGTTTTGCACGGATCAGCCTCGCTCGAGCCGGTTTGACAAGGCGTGGAGAAGGGTCGCAAACGCGTCCACCTGTTCGCCCAGCGCGTCGTCAATCAGGGCGTTTATCTCGGCGAATGGGGCTTCGATTGCGCTGAGCGCGGCGGAGCCGTCATCGGTGAGAAACAGTTCCCAGGCGCGGGAATCTTCGGCGCTGCGGCTACGCCGGACAAGGCCCAGGCCGATCAGTTTCGTGATCATCGCCGTCACAGCGGATTCGTTCAGGCCTAATGTGCGGGCAACTTCGTTCTGCCTCATGCCGGGCGTCCGCGCGATGACTGCTAGAACAGCAGACTGCGCCGTGGAGATGCCCGCTGCGCCGGACACGGCGAGGTCGGCCTGTTTCTGAAGGCGATGGGCAGCGATCTGGAGCGCATGGTAGAATCGGCTTGAATATGCAGTCATGACGCTACGTAGCCGCTTGCGGGGGGGAGTGAAAGCCATATACTTCAAACATGAAGTATATGGAGCAAGCCATGATTATTGATGTCTGGGCGCAGGCGACCACGCCGCGTTTCGCCGCAGCCCCCTGGCTGCAAACCCTGCTGAAATGGACCGGACGGGAAGGAGACACCCGCGGCACGACTGTGGCGCAGACGCTTGCGGCGATGGACGCGGCGGGCGTGGACCTCACTTTCCTGTCGGCCTGGTCCTCGCCAACGGGAGACCTGATCTCGAATACGGAATTGAAGGAACAGATCGATCAGGCACCGGACCGGCTGCGCGGTTTGGCAACGGTGGACCTGACCGACCCGATGGGTGCCGTCCGGGAAATTCGACGCGTTGTGGATGGCAAGCGCATTGTTGGCGTGCGGCTCGTGCCGTGGCTATGGGATCTGCCGCCGAATGACCGGCGCTATTACCCGGTCTATGCCGCGTGCATCGAGGCAGGCGTTCCGTTTTGTACGCAGATTGGGCATACCGGGCCGCTGAAGCGATCAGAGACCGGACGCATGCTACCCTACCTGGAAGATGCGATGCTGGACTTCCCGGAGCTGGTCGTCGTGGGTGGCCATGTCGGCTTCCCGTGGCTGGACGAGCTCCACACGATGACGATCAAGTTCCCGAACTTTCACGTCGACACGTCGGCCTATGCGCTACATCGCCTGCCACCGGCTTTTGTGGACTGGATGAAGGGCATTGGCAAAACGCGGATCATGTTCGGCACGAACTGGCCGATGTTGTCACCACAGCGCTGCCTTGAGGGCATCGACACGCTGGGCCTTGGCGATGAGGCACGCGAGGCGTTCCTGTCAGGAAACGCCCGGCGCGTCTTCAATTTGTAGCGATTGGTTGCTCAAATCAGAGGACGTTCTTCAGGCCGACTTTCATGTCGAGCGCGGTGTAGACATGCTCATCATCGACATAGACGCGGCCATCGGCGATGCCGAGATTGAGCTTGCCGCGGCGCACGCGCTTGATGTCGATGACATAGCGCACGAGCTTCTTGTCGGGCGTGATCTCGCCGGTGAATTTCACTTCGCCAACGCCGAGCGCGCGGCCCTTGCCGGGGCTGCCGGACCAGCCGAGCCAGTAGCCGACGGCCTGCCACATGGCGTCGAGACCAAGGCAGCCGGGCATGACCGGGTCACCGGGGAAATGGCATTCGAAGAACCAGAGGTCCGGGGTGATGTCGAGTTCGCCGATCACGCTGCCCTTGCCGAATTCGCCGCCATCCATGGTGATCTCGGTGATCCGGTCCATCATCAGCATCGGCGGGATCGGCAATTGCGCATTGCCCGGGCCAAAATAGCCGCCTGCACCTGACTTTAGCAGGTCTTCCTTGGAGTAGGAGCTTTGGGGCGTGTGGTAATCGTGCGGTCCGGACATGGCGGTTCCCTTGTTCAATCAGCGCAAGAGGCTTTACGAGCCTGTGCCGCGCGGCTTGTCAACAGGAAGGGGATGTCGGGCTAACCTGGATTACAGGGCAGCTTCGCTGGTCGTGACACCCCAGAGGGCTGTCACAGGGACGAAGCCCTTGTAATGGCCCGCCTCGATGCGGCACCAATTGTTCGCGCACTTGCCTAGTTCCACCAGGACCGTGGCCTCGATGCGGGCGATCTCTTCGCTGTCGGCGTCGGGCGCGTGATGCATCACCGTATCCGTCTGGACCATCGCCTTGGTGTCCGGCTCCAGCATCCGGGCATGGACCCATACTTCGGCGCCGGACGGGTCGCGCACGCGGCGCCAGGTCTGGCTTTCCTTGATGACCAGAAGTGGCAGCCCCTTGCGTTCATAGCGCCAGAGGATCGGATGGTCGCGACTGGGCCCGGCCCGGCCATTGACGGCATTGTATTTCAGCGTCTCGAAACGCGGCACTTCCTTGCCGGAAAATTTGCTCACGCGGACAGGGGTAACGCTCTGCGCGAACGCCGAGGCGACGGCGAACAGAAGGCCTGACAAAATAATGGCTGCCCACTTCATGTGCAGTCTTTTCCCATGTCTGCGAAGGGCTAGAATTCCACGACCGAATGAATCTTGTGTAAAATATGAAGCGTTGGCGTGCTGTAATCCCTCTGCTAAGGCCCGAATGAGAATATTTGCAAAAAGAGTCCCTATGTCCGCGAAGAAACTGAAAGTCGTCGTCACCCGCAAACTCCCGGCGCCTGTCGAATTGCGCCTCAAGGAATTGTTCGATGCGCGGCTGAATGATGATGATCATCCCTTCACCCAGGATGAACTGGCCGAGGCGATGCAGACCGCCGATGTGCTGGTGCCGACGGTGACGGACAAGCTGGATGGACGGATCATGGCGCGCGCCGGCGAGCAATTGCGCCTGATCGCCCAGTTTGGCGCGGGCGTCGACAATATCGACGTGCAGAGCGCCGTGCAGCGCGGCATCACGGTGACCAACACGCCGGGCGTTCTGACCGATGATACGGCCGACGTCGCGATGGCGCTGATCCTGTCAGTCCCGCGCCGCCTGTTCGACGGCGCGCAGATCATGAACACGGGCGGCTTCGATGGCTGGACGCCGACCTGGATGATGGGCCGTCGCCTCGCAGGCAAGCGGCTGGGTATCATCGGCATGGGCCGGATCGGCCAGGCGGTCGCGCGCCGCGCCAAGGCGTTCGGCCTGCAGATTCATTATCACAACCGCAAGCCGGTCAGCCCGCGCATCGAGGAGCTGCTGGAGGCAACCTATTGGGACAGTCTCGACCAGATGCTGTCGCGCATGGACATCGTTTCGGTGAACTGCCCGCACACGCCGGCAACCTTCCATCTGATGAATGCGCGCCGGCTCGAACTGATGAAGCCGGAATCCTATATCGTGAATACCGCTCGCGGTGAGGTGATCGACGAAGCTGCGCTGGCTCGCGCCCTGAAGGCCGGCAAGATTGCCGGGGCCGGGCTCGACGTGTTCGAGCGCGAGCCGACGGTCAACGAGGAATTGTTCGGCCTGCCGAATGTCGTGCTGCTGCCGCATATGGGCTCGGCCACGATCGAGGGCCGCACCGAAATGGGCGAAAAGGTCATCATCAACATCAAGACCTTCGCCGACGGCCACCGCCCGCCGGACCGGGTTATTCCCGCGATTCTCTGAGCTATCAGTCCAGCGCGCCAATATAGGGCAGGCCGCGATACTTGCCGGCATCGTCCATGCCGTAGCCGACGAGGTAGCGGCCCGGTGCGTCGATGGCGCAATAGTCGACGCCCTCGGCGCCGCGCGGGGCCCAGGGTTTCTGTGTCAGCGCGCAGGTGATGACTTCGCGGGCACCCTTGGCCTGCAAATGCGTCTTGGCGAAGGCCAGCGTCCGACCCGTATCGAACACATCATCCAGAATGATGACACCCTTGTCCTTCACCGAGCGGGCAAGGTCGGCGCGCACAACCACGCGGCCGGAACTCTCGCGGGCATCGCGATAGGATTCCAGCCAGATCACGTCGAGCGTCGGATGGATATCGCGCCGGGCGAGGGCCTTCATCAGATCCGCCGTGAAGGGCGTGGCCCCGATCAGGATCGAGACAATGGTCCACTCCCCCGTCAGGCGCGGGGCCAGCGTCTCGGCCAGCTTGTCGATCTGGGCCAGCAGCTCGTCTTCCGGGACAATTACTTCGATCTTGGGCAGGTCGGTCATTCGGCAGGGGTTTCCGTTTCAGGGGCCATCAGGTCTTCGGCGGTGGGTGTTGGCGCTTCATCGCGGGGCGGCATGTCGGCGAGGTCAACGAATTTGAGTTCGATCTCGAAGCTTTCCATCGGCGCCTGTTCGACCACGACCTGGAATGTGCCGGCGTCTCCGGCGGCCAGCCGGTCGGGCCGGATGCGGCCATAAGTGGTGGCGACAATGATGCCGCGCTCATCCTTCAGGTCCACGCGCACGGCCGGCGTGTCGACCGTGGAGCGGGAAATGTTGAGCGCCTTGCCAGCCACTGTCACAACGGGAACCGTGTCATTGAAGGTGCGGCTGCGCTGGATGTCTTCGAAGTCGAGCCCGAACCGGTTCACATTGAAGCCGATCTGCTTGTAGATGCTGCCGGCCTCGGGCCAGAGCTTCACCACTTCATTGCGGTACATGATGGCGGCGACGCCGAGCGCAAAGAAGACACCCGCGGTAACCAGCCAAGAGACCAGGGCGGCTGTGCGGCTCTTGCGGCGGCGCTGTTCGCGGACTTTTTCGCGATAGATTTCATGCGCGGCAGCCGGGGTACGCCGGACAGTTTCGTCCAGATGTTTCGGCTCAACGAACCAGGATCCGCCACAGGCCGCGCACTTCACAGTGCGCCCGCTTTCACCGATTGTTGAGTCATCGGCGAAATACTGGGTTTCACAATTGGGGCAGGTGAGGATCATGTCTTGGTGTTTCCCGCAATTCGCCCCAATAATCCATTCGCCCGCGCACAGGACAGGAGCCCATGACTCTTTCCCGCCACGACCTGTTTGACGATGTTGCCGTGCGCCTCGATGGTGTGTCGCTGCGCTATGACACGTCAGAAGATATCCTTAGCGGGATTGATCTGGTCCTGAAACCCGGATCATTCAGCTTTCTGACCGGCGCCTCTGGCGCAGGCAAGACCAGCCTGCTGAAGCTGCTTTATCTGGCGCTGAAGCCCTCGCAGGGAGAAGTCTCCCTGTTCGGACGTCCGACCAGCCGCCTGACGCGTGACCAGCTGTCGGCGCTGCGCCGCCGGGTGGGCGTCGTATTCCAGGAATTCCGCCTGCTGGACCATCTCACATCATATGAGAATGTCGCTCTGCCGCTGCGCGTGCTGGGCCGGAAAGAGTCCACCTATCGCAGCGATGTCGAGGAATTGCTGGCCTGGGTGGGCCTGGGCGAGCGGATGCATGCGCGCCCGCCGACCCTGTCGGGCGGGGAGCAGCAGCGCGTGGCGATTGCCCGCGCCGTGGTGACCCAGCCCGATATCCTGATTGCCGACGAGCCGACCGGTAACGTGGATCCAGAAATGGGGTCGCGCCTGATGCGGCTGTTCCTTGAGCTGAACAAGCGCCGCGCGACCACCGTCATCATCGCCACACATGACCTCGGCCTTGTGCGCCAGGTCGAGGCACCCGTCTTCCGCCTGCAGCACGGCCTGTTGGTGCAGGATGTGGAATATGGTCCGGCGGCACGTCGCCGGACGGATATTGCGAAGGCGGCGGAATAGGCATGGCCAAGGAAACCCCGCTCCTGCCTGTTGAGGATGCGCGCGAAATGGCGCTGTTCTTTGTCGTGGGCGCGCTCTGCTTCCTGGCGGCGCTGGCAACCCTGTCGGCAAAATCGACCTATGGCGCAGCACGGAGCTGGACGGCTGAGGTCGAAGGCGAGCTGACCGTGTCCCTGCCGGATGCGGACCGACGCGGCGCGGAATCGGCGCGCAAGCTGATCGAGAGTGCCGAGGGCGTGAAAGAGGCGCGTCTGTTGTCCAAGGCGGAGATCGACGCCCTGCTGGAGCCGAATTTCGGCAGCCGGGGCCTGCCGGAAAGCCTGCCCCTGCCGCAGTTGATCGCGGTGACCGCTGAGCCGGACGCGCAGTTCGTGGGGCCGACGCTGGAGCGGCGGCTCACAGAGGCCGGATTTGCGAATGCCGTGGACGAACATGCTGACTGGGCGGGCGATGTGCGCCGGATGCTGGCGATTGCGCGGCTGGTCGCGCTGACGGCAGTGGCCCTGCTGGCTTCAACGGCTATCGCCGTGATTGCGTTCGCGACACATGCAGCGCTTTTGGCGCGGCGAGACATTGTCGATGTGCTGCATCTGGCCGGCGCGCGGGACCGCTATATTGCCGGCCTGTTCGAGCGGCGCTTCTGGCTGCTCGGGCTGAGAGCCGGGGCCGTCGGGGCCCTGCTTGCACTCGGCGCCGCGGCCGCGATGATCTTTGCCGTACATTCCAGCGGTGCCCGGACCGGCCTGCTGCCCGAACTCAGCCTCGATTTCCAGGATTTGCTGATCCTCGTCCTGACCCCGGTGATCGCCGGGCTGGCGGCGCGGATTGCGGCGCGTATGACCGTCATCCGTTCCCTGAAGAGTGTCATGTGAGCGGTGAAAGACGGTTACGGAAGCGACGTTTCGGTGTGGTACCGGCGATCGTATTGGCCGCGCTGCTTCTGGCGGCGGTGGATTTTGTCCTGTTCGCCAATCGCGCAGCCGGGGCAGATCATTCGCCTGACGTAAATGCCGATGCCATTGTCGCGCTGACCGGCGGGTCGGGTCTGCGTATCGCGGCGGGCGTGGAACTGGTGACAGAAGGGCGGGGCCAGCGTTTGCTGATCTCGGGCGTCAATCCGGATGTGCCTGTGGAAGACCTGATCGCGCTGGCGGGCGGCTCGGAAGAGGTCTGGGTCTGCTGCGTCGATATCGGCTATGTCGCTGAGTCGACACGGGGCAATGCAGACGAAACAGCGGCGTGGGCGTATGAGCAGGGCTACAAGAGCCTGATCATCGTCACGTCGGACTATCACATGGCGCGCAGCCTGATCGTGCTGGAGACGGCGATGCCGGATATCGAGCTGATTGCCTGGCCTGTGCGCACGGTGAACGACCCCGCCTCGATCTGGACCGATCCGGATTCCTTCCGGGGCGTTGTCCTCGAATGGGCGAAGTGGCGGGTGACGACCTTCGAATGATGACCTATCTGATAGCGCTATGATGATGTTTCGTTCGATCCTGTTCGTGATCTGGATGTACGGCCTGATGGCTGTGCTGGGGATCCTGTTCCTGCCAACCCTGATCCTGCCCAAGCCGGTGATCTTCTGGGGCATCCGCCAGTATGCAAGGGGCCTGATCTGGGGCCTGAAGGTGATTTGCGGGATTGAGGTCGAGATTCGCGGACGCCAGAACATGCCGCGCGGAACGATCATCTATGCCGGCAAGCATCACTGCATGCTGGACGTGTTCATCCCGACTCTTGTGACGCCGCAGCCCGCCATCATCCTGAAACAGGAATTGCTCTGGTATCCTTTCCTTGGCTGGTATGCGCTGAAAGCGGCGATGATCCCGATTGACCGGGCGGGGAACACGAAGACGCTGAAGAAGATGGTCACCGAGGCGAAGGACCGCGCGGAGGATGGCCGACAGATCGTGATCTTCCCGGAAGGGACGCGCACGGCCCCCGGCGCGGAACCGGCATATTTTGCCGCGGGGATCTCTGCGCTGGCGAAGGGAATCGAGGCGCCCATCGTGCCGGTGGCGACCAATGCGGGCCTGTGCTGGCCGAGGCGGGGCCTGAAACGCAACAAGGGCAAGATCGTCTACGAAATCCTGCCGCCCATCCCGGCGGGCCTGCCACGCAAGCAATTGATAGCCCGGCTGCAATCGGAACTGGAGTCCGCCACAGACGCTCTTGTCGCTGAGGGGCGCACCGTGCAGGGTCGCCTCGCCCGATAACCCTTCCTGTCAGGACTTCTCAATGGTCGAACCCTCCACCACCCGGAAAAAATCCCGTTTCTGGCTGTACCTGCCCTTTGTCCTGCTTCTGATCCTTGTCGGCGCATGGACAGGCTATTGGCTCTTTGCAAAGGCGCAGATCGACAAGGGCATCGACCAGTGGATCGCGGATGAGCAGACACGCGGGGCGGTGGTCGAGTATACCGCCAAGTCGCTGGGCGGGTTTCCGTACCGGTTTGAACTGGTTGTTGACGATCCGGTCTACCAGCCGGTCGGCGCGTCGCGCTGGGAAGGTGAACAGCTGCGCCTCGTGATGCAGCCCTGGAACTGGCAGCATGTGATCGCCTATTCGCCGGGCCGCAATCTCGTGACCGACCCGGGCGGTCTTCGCCAGACGGTGACGGTGGACAAGACATCCGCGGCGAGCTTTTCCTGGAATTCGGAGACCATTGAGCGGATCGGGTTGCAATTGGGCAATGCCACGGCGCTGATTGATGGCGAGACCTATGCGGCCAGTGGTTTTTCCCTGAATCTGAAACCCCGCGACGGCGCCGAAGACGATCTCATGATCGCGGTGCAATGGGACCGGCTGGTGATCAATGCGGCGCCGCAAGGGGCCGAATTCCTGGGCGACACGATCGGGCCGTCGCGCCTGATTGGGGAAGTGCGCAGCTTCTTCCCGGCATGGATCCGCAGCGGCGGCGATACGAGCCGGTTCCACCGCGCGCTGGTGGAGGAAGACGGCACGGTCGAGATTGCGCAGGCACTGCTGGATTGGGGCCCGCTGAATCTTGGCCTGAAGGGCGAGATTGCTTTTGACGATGGCCGGGCGAATGGCTCATTTGGCGTACGCATCGACGATGCGGATGAATTGCGCGACGCGCTGGAAGTGTCCGGCCGGTTGGGGCAGCAGGAGAATGCCATGCTGACCATGTTGGAAACCTCCTCGGTCGATGGCGGCTTCCTGACCTTCACCATCAAGGACAATGAGGTGAAGATGGGCCTGATCCCGCTCGGCACGCTGCCGGAGCCGGGCTATTGACCGCGCCCTCGCGGCGCAGGCTGACAGCGGCGTGCAAGACGCTCGCTGCGGTAGACCCTGCGCTGGGACGAGCCTATGAGGAATTGGGCGTGCCGGAATGGCGGGTGGGCGCCCCCTGCTACGCCGCGCTGTGCCGGTTGATTGCCTATCAGCAGCTTTCCACCAAAGCGGCGGGCACGATCTGGGGGCGGACCGAAGCGATGTTCGGCGAAGTAACGCCGGAGACTGTGCTGGCTGCAGATCCGGAGGAAATCCGTGCGTGTGGCATGTCGCGGCCGAAGGTGCGCCACATGGTATCCATTGCCGAGGCGATGACGACCGGTCTGCTCGATCTGGAGCGGGTGTGTGCGTCAGACCTCGATCTGGCCCGCAAGGAACTCGTGTCCGTGAAGGGAATCGGGCCCTGGACTGCAGAATTGTTCCTGCTCTATTCAGTGGGCGCGATGGACGCCTTTCCGGTCGGCGATGTCGGCCTGATGGAAGCGCACAAGCTGCTCTCCGAGGCTGAAACCCGTATGGAAATCAAGGAATTCACGGCGCACGCAACCTGCTGGCAGCCTTATCGCGGCGTCGCGGCCCATATGCTCTGGGGCTGGATCAATGACCGGCGCGCCAAGGCGGCCCAGCCGAGCCCTCAGGCCTGACAGTCCGTAAAGCGTTGCAAAACGCCGGAACTGTCATAATCTCATTATGTGAATCACCTAAAGCAGGGGCGAGACGAAAAGGAGCTACGCCTTCAGTCGGTTCGAGCAAGCATATTATCTCAGGCTTATGGAGGCGTTCCATGGCTGAGATCATTTCGGCCCCCCCGAGCGGCCGGCCCGCTCTGGTATTGAATGCCGATTTCAGGCCGCTTTCCTATTATCCGCTATCGCTCTGGCCCTGGCAGGAAGTGGTGAAGGCCGTCTTCCTCGATCGTGTCGATATCATTGCAGAATATGATTATGTCGTACGCAGCCCGAGTACGGAATTCCGTTTGCCGAGCGTCATTGCGCTGAGGGATTTCGTCCGGCAGGACCGCCCGCCGGCCTTTACCCGCTTCAACGTCTTCCTGCGCGACGGGTTTGAATGTGCTTATTGCGGCACGTCGGAGAATCTGACCTTCGATCATGTCATCCCGCGCTCCAAGGGCGGTCGGACGACATGGGAAAACATCGTTGCAGCGTGCAGCCCGTGCAATCTCCGCAAGGGCGGCAAACTGCTCAAGCAGACGGACATGCATCTGATGCGGCGCCCGGCGCGGCCGAACAATTACCAGCTTCAGGAAATCGGCCGGAAATTCCCGCCGAACCACCTCCATGAGACATGGATGGATTATCTCTATTGGGATATCGAACTGGAAGGCTGATCCGCGTGTTCAGCTCCAGTCATAGGCGCGGCGCGCCTGCTCGATATGGGCGACCTTTCTTTCAAGCGCTGACCAGTCATCCGAGTCCGCAATCGGCGCCCAGACCGCCTCGACCTCCTCAATCAGAAGGCTGACCGGGGCAGGGGCTTGAAAATAGGCGTGCTCCAGACGTTCAGGTCGGACCGGCGTCCGGGCCAGAAGGTCTTCGCGTACCAGGGTGAAGCGATCCTCCTTGTAGAGTGCAGCCTGTGGGGAAGCGGCGGCGCGCGATGCGCTCTCCCGGCCGCCGAACCAGTCGAAGAAGGTTTGCGGCCAGCTGGCGCCGGTTTCGGTCATCCAGGCATAGAAGGCTTGCAGGAATTCGGTATCCGTCTGCGGATCGCCCAGCGGGGCGATGCCAAGGAGGGCGTGCGTGTGGGCGACGAAACTTTCCTGATACGCGCGTTCATACGGCTTCAGCCCTGAGGCGAGGTTTTCGGCCTCGGCCAGCGGCAACAGCGCCGAGGCGAGTTGCTGCAAGGCCCAGCCAGCCTGAAGAGGCTGACGGCCAAACCGGTAGAGACCCTGCTGGTCGAAATAGGCGGCGGTGAAGTTGGGGTCGGAGACAGGCAGGAAGCGCCACGGACCGAAATCAAAGGTCTCGCCCGTGACATTGAAATTGTCTGTGTTCATGACGCCGTGTACGAAGCCGGCGGCCATCCACTGGCCGATCATGTGGCCGGTCGCATGGGATATGGCGGAGAGCATATTCACGACCTGCTGGCCCATGTCTGCATTCTCTGCCTCCGGATGGAAATTCTTCACGACATAGTCGACCAGCCGGGCGAGGTCCTTGTCCTGTTCCAGATAGGCGAGGCGCTGGAAGCTGCCGAACCGGATATGGCTGTGGGAGAGGCGGGTGAGCACGGCGGAGCGTGTGGGGGACGGCTCATCATTGCGGGCGAGCTGTTCGCCGGTCTCGATCAGCGCGAAGGGCTTGGAAGTGTTTACGCCGAGCGCTTCGAGATAATTGGCAGCGAGGATTTCGCGGACGCCGCCCTTGAGCGTCAGCCGGCCATCGCCCTGCCGGCTCCAAGGGGTCTGGCCGGAGCCTTTCGTGCCGAGGTCCAGCAGACGGCCCTGATCGTCACGCATTTGTGCGAAGAGGAAGCCGCGACCGTCGCCGAGTTGTGGGTTGTAGGTGCCGAACTGGTGACCGTGATAGCGCAGGGCCAGTGGGCGTTCGAGATTGCCGGGCAGGGGATCAAACCGGCCGAAATGTGCGCCCTGGCGCTCCGCATCGAGATCTCCCAGTCCGATGTCGGCAGCCCACCGCGCGTTCCAATAACGCACAGTGCGCTCAGGGAAATCGGCGGGATCGACCGGGTCTGCAATGAAATCGGCAATGTCGAGAATAGGGGAGGAAGAGGTCATGCGCTCTCACATAGGGGCTGAATGCAGAAAGGGCGACCCGCTGGGCCGCCCTTTCCAGGAAATCGCTGTAGAAGCCGATCCTAGTATTCGTAGGTCAGCTCGAGACCGACAAGACGGCCTTTCTTGAGCGGTGAGAAGGTGCCAAAGGCCGGGAGCGCCGGGTAGGAATAGTTCTGCCCGGTCGAGAGCGGGCCCGGGAATGGCAGCTGGGTGTCGTTACCCGCCTGAACTTCGTCGAGGAGGTTCTTGCCGTAGATCGAGGCGGCGAGGCCGTCGATCGGGGTTTCCCAGGTCAGGTTCGCGTCCAGCATATTGGCGGACTGAATCCAGCCAAAGTTGCTGTCGGTGTACGCGATGCGGTCACGATACTGGTAGTTGACCTGACCGACGAGCGCGCCGGAGTCACCCATATCGATGTCCTTGATCAGGCCGACGCCCCAAGTTGCCTGTGGCACGCGGGGGAGGTCGAGGGCCAGATCGCTGGAACCGACAACGCCGTCTGCATCGAGATCGAAGAAGACGTCATCATAGGACGCATCAATCATGCCGAGATTGAACGTGGCGAGCCAGGAGTCTGCGAAGGCGATACGTCCATCAACTTCAACACCGGTGATGGAGGCATCTGCCGTGTTGATGATGTTCTGGACAACACCGGACGCGCCGGCCGTGTTGACCTCACGCTGCATGTTCTGGATCGCGGTGTGGAACACGGCGCCATTGACCTGAATACGCCCATCTTCGCTGCTGGTCTTGAAACCAACTTCGAAGGCATCGACTTCTTCCTCGTCAAATCCGAAATCGCCGGTCTGGTTCACGAAGTCGAAGAAGATCGGGATATCGGTGATGCGGAAGTTGTAACCACCAGAGCGGAAGCCCTTGGTGTAGTGGCCATAGGTCTGGAGATTGTCAGTCCAGAAATACTGAAGGCCGACTTTTGGTGTCCAGTTGGACCATTCATTGTCATCGCTGAAGCCATTTGGCTCCTGTGCCAAACCGCCGGTGATAAGCGAGATCAGGGCGTTGGTGCCGTCCGGCGAGCAAGTGCCGCTGACAACCGAACATTCACCGCGTGGGCGGATGTAGATGACGTCTGCGTCTTTTTCTTCATTGGAGTAGCGCAGGCCAAAGGTGGCCACCAGCTTGTCCGTGAAGGAATAGTCGACGTTCGCGAAGGCACCCCAGACGGTATGGTCCTGACGGCCACCGCCATAGAAGCCCCACGGGATCGTTGCTGGCAGCGCGGCCGGACGGGTCGTCGGCAGGTTACGCGTTTCGGTGTAGGCGATTTCCTGTTCGAAATAGTACAGGCCCGTCGTCACGTCGGCTTTGCCGAACGTACCGGCATAGCGCAGTTCGTCGGAAATCTGCTCCTGTGTGAATTCCGAACCGGAGTGGAACAGGGTGTATGGCGTCGCATCAATGTCGCCGACCGAGCCGGAATCGAGGTCACGATAGCCGATGATGTTGGTGATGCGGCCATTGCCGAAATCAACATCATAATCGGTGCGCAGCGAGCCGAAGACCGTTTCGGCTTCTGCCAGGCCTGGCTCGTTGATCGAGAAATCGAACGAGTCCCGGTCGAAGTAAGACCGGTTCTGGCCGGATGGGCCGTCCCCGCGGCTGTCGGTGTACTCGATCTTGCCGAGGAAGGTCAGGCGTTCCGTTGGCGTGAATTCCAGGGCGCCGCGATAGGTTGCGGTCTGGAGCTCGCCGTGATTGTCGCCATTGTACTGGTTTTCGAAATAACCGGCATCGGTCGTGTAGGAGGCGCCGATCTTGCCGTTCAGCACGCCTTCGATCAGCGGGCCGGACACATAGCCCTGAACGGTGGCGCTGGCGCCGCCGCGGTCTTCATCAACCGGGCCGTCGACTTTCGCGCCGACCTTGTAGGTGAATTCGTCCGACGGATTGCCGGTGTTCACAACGACAGCGCCGCCGGTCGTGTTGCGGCCGAAGAGCAGGCCTTGCGGGCCGCGCAGGATCTCGATGCTGTCGACGTCAAACAGGTCGACCACCACGCCGGTGTTCACGCCGAGGTAGACGCCGTCGATGAAGACGCCAACGGCCGGATCGATGGTTGGGATAGAGGAGTTCACGCCGAGACCGCGAATGGCGAAGTTCGCCGTACCGCGGGACGTGCCGACATCATCCAGGGAGACGTTTGGGGAGGAGTAGGACAGGCTTTCCAGCGTGGTGACGTTCAGCGCGTCAAGCGTGTCGGAGTTGAAGGCGGTGACAGCGACGGGAACGTCCTGAACGTTCTCGACGTCTTTTTTCTTGGTGGCGGTGACGGTGACCGTTCCAAGCACGCGGTCGATCGCGGATTCGCGGTCGGATTCGGCTTCCTGAGCCTGAGCGTTGGTCGCAATGAGAAGGACGGCAGACGCCGTCGCAAACAACGAATGTTTGAGGTGCATAGCAGTTTCCTGATTGTGTTATTTATAGTTCCGGGAGGGTATTTCGGAGCCCGCTCTTCATGGCGGGTTGCTACAAAAGTAATCCTAATTTCGGCGGATTCAGCCTGAAAAGGGCAACAGGTTGAGGGTTTGTCGTAGACTGTAACATATACGCCACAATCAGGCCCGCTCTGGTGAAATTTGTTCAGAAAGTAGGCAGCACTACCCCTGGGGAGACCTTACGACAACGTTGTAACATAAACTGACGTACATGTTTCAGAAGCGAAATATTGCGCTGCACAACAAGATTACCCTATTCCCCCGCGGAAGCAGACATATGCTGTTTCCGAGTGAGACAAGAACCGGACTTCAGATCCGGTCGCTCACATCACGGGAGGAAGTATATGAAACACCAATTTAGAATGTGGATGAGTGCGTCTTGCGTTGCGCTGGCAGTCGGTATGCCAGCCGTGGCGCAGGAGGAAGAGACCGGGAGGGAGCTGCGGCAGTCGACCGTGACCGTGACCGGCTCGTTCATCGCGGGCACGCCGGAAGATGCGGCCCTGCCGGTCGACGTGCTGACCGCCGGAGACCTGAAACTCGAAGGCCAGCCTTCGATCACGGAATTGATCCGTAACCTCGGCCCGTCCTCGGGCGTGGATGGACAGACCAATCAGTTCTCCTCGAACGGCCTGGAAGGTACGTCCAACATCAATTTGCGCGGCCTTGGACCGGCCCGGACCCTGGTCCTGATCAACGGCCATCGCCAGACTTATCACCCCTATTCGATCGGTGAGCAGGCGCAACTTTTCGTTGACACAAACAACATTCCGACTGCCGCTATCGGCCGGATCGAAGTGCTGAAAGACGGCGCGGCGGCCCTGTACGGCTCCGATGCCATTGCCGGCGTCGTGAACTTCATCACCAATCAGGACCTCGACGGGTTTGAAGTCGGCGGATCATATTCGCAATTCGATGGCTCGGATGGTGAGTATGACATCTCTGCCGCTTATGGCCTTCAAGGCGACAATTTCAACTGGGTGACGTCGGTCGGCTACAGCAAGCGTAGCGAAGTGCTGCTGAATGAAAAGGACTGGGCAGTTCTGCCTTATGATCAGAACCCGGTTGGGGGTTGGTCCTCGCTGTCTAATCCAGGGTATTATTATCCGCTTGGCGTCGTTGGCGGTGAATTGACGCCGATTCAGGGCCCGACGAACGATGCCGGTTGTGAGGATGTCGGAGCCATTGTCGTTTCCGGTACCTGCCGCTTCCAGTTTACGAATTTCGACAATCTGGTCGAAGAAGAGGAACGTTATCAGGTCTTTTCCGAGTACAACCGCGATATGTCCAATGGAGCAACCCTGCACCTTGAGGCTCTCTATGCATATTCGGATGTGCCTAGCTGGAAAACGTCACCTTCCTATCCCCCGCAATCTCTGCTGAACCAGTTCGTTCCTGCAAGTGCTCCGGGTTACCAACAATATATTGCGGATAATCCGGGCGCTTTCCCCGCATCGGCCGTCGGCGCTCTGTTTATCGGCCGTTCGTTCGGCTGGGGCGGCTTCCCCGGCACTGGTAGTTCGCAGGAAGGTTACCGCACGAATGAGACCTGGCGGGCGGCTGGTTCCTATGCCGGTGACTTCGACAATGGGGTCCATTATGATGCGGCGCTCAGCTATTCGGCCACGGAAAGCGAGCGCCTGACCAATGACACCTATATTGTTGGTCTAACCTCCGCGCTGCGTGGTTTTGGGGTCTGTACAGATCCGAATACAGGCGTCGATCCGGCCACGGGTACCGTGCCGTACGCGGCCGGATATACCGGCTCTCTCGTGGCCGGCGGCGGGTCGTGTGAATATTACAACCCGTTCTCGAATGCTATTCCGGCGAATGCCGCGACGGGGCAGGCCAATCCGAACTATGTGGCAGGGCTGGAAAACTCCGTCACGCTGGCGGACTGGATCACCGATCCGAGCCTGACCGTCGCCAACACGGACCTTCTGGTCTTTGACGGCGTGCTGTCGGGCCAGAGCAATGTGCAGGCTGCAGGCGGAAGTGTCGGCTGGGCTGCGGGCGTGCAAATCCGCCGCGAAAGCTACAAGCTTGAGCCATCGGCCCTGACCGATCTGGACGTGACGCCGGGACCCGGCGGCACGGGGCCTTATTCGTTCCTTGCCGGGACGAATGCCGCAGATGAAGACCAGACCATCTTCGCCGTCTTCGGGGAATTGCAGGTGCCACTCTTCGAGACGGTCGATATGCAGTTTGCCGTCCGCTACGAGGATTATGGCGGTGACATCGGCTCGACCTTCGACCCGAAAGTGGCCGGCAAGTGGCAGGTGAATGACAGTTTCGCCCTGCGCGGTTCCGCCCAGACCTCGTTCAAGGGTCCGACGCTGAACCAACTCGGCGGGGTCGCGACGACGCTGCAGTTCGTTGCCCCAGCCTCGGCGTTCAAGGCGGTCGACACGTATGGCAACCCGGATCTGAAACCGGAATCGGCCTTCAGCTTCAACTTGGGCGGCATCTATGAAGTCGGCAACTTCTCTGCCTCGCTGGACTATTACAATTTCGACTTCTCTGATCCGGTCATCGTGGAAGAGCAGGCGAATATTGCGGCAGCCGCTGTGGCGGCTCTTCAGGCAGGTGACTTGTCGGCACCGATCCTGAACCGGATCACCTTCAATGATCCAAACAATATTGTCACCGGCACGCAGGCATCGCCCGCCGCCGGGTCGGACATCGCCCGTATCCGCACAAACATCACCAATGGTCCGGACATCCAGACCTCCGGTGTTGATCTGCGGATGCAGAATAGCTGGGATCTGAGCAACACAGCCGAGTTCACCCTGGGCACCGATGCGACCTACATTATCGAGTATGAGGTCGACCCTTACTTTGTTGAAGGTCTGGGTATCGGTGGCGGTGACTATGTCGGCCAGTTCAACCGGTCGAACTTCACCCGGTCCATGCCGCAGTGGAAAGCGAACGTGTTTGCGAACTACGCCCTCGGAGATCACAATTTCCGGGCGGTCATGCGTCATATCGACAGCTACAAGGACGAACGCGCGGCTGCGGCCCGTGGCGGTGTTGGCGAGAATATCGACAGCCAAACCACATTCGACCTATTCTACAACCTGCAGTCCGAGGCCTTCGGCGGCTTCGACTTCGGTCTGTCCGTGGTCAACGTGACTGATGAGGATCCGCCATTCGCGGCCTTCGACGTCAACTATGATCCATATACGCACAACCCGTTCGGTCGTACGTTCAAGATCAGCGTGACCAAGCGTTTCGGCGGCAGCAACTGATTGCCATCGAATGCAGCACTGGGGGCGGCCTTCGGGTCGCCCCCTTTTTTATGTGGAGGTCAGATGGCGCCGAGCGCCCGGCCGGCTTCGACGCCGGCATCCCGGATGGCGATCCGGACAGCATCCGACAGGGCGGTCATGTTCATGAAGCCATGCACCATGCCGGGATGTTCGCGGACGCTGACGCGCACGCCAAAGCTCGCCATCTTGTCGGCATAGGCGAGGCCTTCATCCTTCAGCGGATCCCAGCCGCACAGGACAAAGTGCGCCGGTGGTAGCCCCTTGAAGGCGTTCGGCTCAGCAAACAGGGGCGAGACACGCGGGTCCATGCGCTCGGCATCCTGACCGATATAGGCGTCGCGGAAATATTCGAACAGGTTCGCCGAAATGAAGAAGCCGCCTTCCTGAAAGGTCATCTTCTTTGTGCGGATATCCACGAACTGGACGAGTGGGTAGAGCAGGAGCTGGAAGGCAGGGCCCTTCTTGCCGGTGCGCAACAATTCCTGGGCCAGGAAAGCAGACAGATTCCCGCCCGCGCTGTCGCCGCACACGGCCAGCCGACCGGGATCGATGCCGCAGGTGTCGGCATGGGTCGTAATCCAGTTCCATGCGGCCAGCGCATCCTCATGGGCGGCGGGAAATTTATGTTCGGGGGCAAGGCGGTAGTCGACGGCGATGACACGGGAGCGCGCGCCTTCGGCGAGGCGCTTGCAGATCATGTCATGGCTGTCGAGATCCCCCAGCACAAAGCCGCCGCCATGAAAGAAGACGATGCCGGGGCCGGGCGGAATGCCTGCGCCGAGGGGCGTATAGATGCGTGCCTTCATTGGCCCGCCTGGGCCGGGGATGGTGATCAGGGAGATGTTCGCCATTTCCGGCGCGTCCCGCTCGATGGCGCGGCTGGCAACATAGAATTGCTGACGCAGCCTGTCCACCGAACCTTTCCAGTCCATCGCGGAAAAGTCCGGTAACTGGAATTTGTCCATGAATTGGCGGAAGGTCTGGTCAAGGCTCATGACGGCTAAATGGGGGTAAAACGGGGCCTTGTGAAGACGTCAATACGCCGCCAAGGTGGCAGCATGAAAACCGTTGACGTCTTCTGGTCGTTTCGTTCGCCCTATTCCTATCTTGCAACGAAACGCCTGCGCGCCTTACAGGCGACATGGGATGTGCGGGTGCGCCCGCGCCCGGTCTATCCGATTGCCATTCGCACGCCGGAATTCTTTTCCGAAGTCCGGCCGCAATGGGTGCCCTATCTGATGCGGGACATTGTCCGCCTGTCACAATATCTCGGCTTGCCGCTGGGCGCACTCAACCCGGACCCGGTGGTGATGAACATGATGACCCGCGAGATTTCGGCCGAGCAGCCGCATATCGGGCGGCTGACGCGGCTCGGCATCCTTGCCTGCGAGGCAGGCGATGAGGCGGGCTGGGCCTTTCTGGACGAGGTGTCGACCCTGATCTGGTCAGGCGGGGCGTGGACCGAGGGCACTGCGCTCAGCGATGCGGCCACGCGGGCCGGGTTTGACCTGGCGGAGCTGGATGCCCGGCAAGAGTCCGAAGCCGAGCGGCTGGAGGGCGTGATCGCCGAGAACCAGGCCGCGCAGGATCCGCATCATTGGGGCGTGCCGCTGATGGTGTTCGAGGGCGAGGCCTTCTTCGGACAGGACCGGATCGACGTGCTGGAATGGCGACTGGCACAAGCTGGCGCCACGAAGACATAGCCTAAAGCTTTGACAGGCTTTTCAGCTTGCTCAGATCTCCGCCATCGAAATCCGCAGACCGGATGATTTCGGCGAAGGCCCGGCCCTTCGTGCCCTGAGGCAGTGTCTTCAAGGCCGTAACGGCCGTCACGCCGAGCTGGCACATGTCGAGCGAGGCGAGCGCGGATTCCGGGGGGCCATCCGGCCCGGATGCCAGGGTGAGCGGCATGATCTGCGGGTCCGACATCAGGGACATGGCGACGCCCTGGAGGGCGGCTTCGTCCTGATGGGTCAGCGCGCCATGTTTGACGGGCGCGGTGCGCGCATCCTCGATGGCCACGAGGGCAAAGCTGATCGTGTCGAAGGTGTAGTCTGACAATTCCGCGCCGAGATCGGCCAGATCGGATGCCGCTGCCATCTGGCCGGACAGGCCGGAAATGGTGTTGAAGTCCTGATACCGGCTTCCGGCACACCAACGATGCCTGGATCTGGACGCGCTTCTCAGCTGGCTGCGCGTCATGTCCAGCCATTTGTCGACATGGCGCATGTCTGCTTGCACAAGCTTCGATTTGTGCCGGGCAAGCACCTCGCCGGCTGCTTCCATTGCGATCTGTATGTGGTCGTAAGGGTCTGTTATGGCGAGCCGGCGATCGAGACTGGCATATGCGTCAGGATCGACCCGGTCGAGCGTGGTGAGAAAGTTACGTGCGGATTGTCCGGAAAAGGCCGCATACTGGGCCTCTATCGTGACTGCGGCCTCTGTCTGCGCAAGCGTCAGGCGATTACCCGCATCCGGCTTTGGAAGGTTCAGGACAGCCAAAAAGGCCCCGGCCACGACGGTCAGCGTGATCGCGCCAAAGACGAGCGTGTTTCCACCTGATGATTTCTTTCCGCCTCGTGCGTCAAACGTCATGATACATCCCCCGATGAGACAAAAGATATATCGGGAAAATCCTGACAAAGACTTATCGGGCCCATTTGGGCGGATATTCCGCCAAAAGACCAGTGACTGCAGACTATGCTGTCAGGCTTCGGCCTCTACCGCAGTCACCACACGTGAGAGGGCGCGCTGCATCAGGTCTTTGTCCAGCGCCTCAGCCATGACCCGGATCAGGGGTTCGGTGCCGGATTTGCGCACGACCATCCGCCCACGGTCGCCCAGCATCTCGTCGGCCTCAGCCAGGGCGGCCCGCACCAAGTCCGTTTCCATCGGGTTTTTCCCGTTGAAGCGAATATTGACCAATTCCTGTGGTGCCGGATCGAACACGCGTAACACGTCGGAGGCGGGACGATCGCTGGACGCTACGGTCTTCAGGACCTGCAGGGCGGCCAGCAAGCCGTCGCCCGTGGTGGAGACATCAGACAGAATGATGTGTCCGGACTGTTCGCCGCCGAGATTGAACCCGTGCTGGCGCATGTGCTCACCAACATAGCGGTCACCCACCTTGGTGCGGGCGAGCGTCAGGTTCAGGCCCTTCAAATATTCGGCCAGACCCATGTTCGACATGATTGTCGCCACCATGCCTCCGCCGGTGAGACGGCCGGTGCGATGCAGTTCCCCTGCAATGAGCGCCATGACCTGGTCGCCATCCACTTCGGCGCCCAGCTCGTCGATCACGATCACGCGGTCGGCATCTCCGTCAAAGGCAATACCGATATCGGCGCCGGACTGGATAACGGTGGATTTCAGATGGTCCGTGGACGTTGACCCGACGCCCGCATTAATGTTCAGACCATCCGGCCTGTCCCCGATGATTGTCAGGTCTGCTCCGAGCCGGCGCAGGGCAGCCGGGCCGACCTCGAAGGCAGCGCCATGGGCGCAATCGAGGACAATCTTGAGGCCGGAGAACTCAATGTCCGTACCGACTGTTTCGAGGCAGCGTTCAAGATAGAGCATGGTCGCCCCCGTCATCCGGTGCGGGGTGGCGATGGCAGGCGGTGCGGCGAAGCCCCCTTCGAAAGCGGTCGCCATGCCTGCCTCGATGGCTTCTTCCTCGGCATCGGTCAGCTTGATACCGTCAGGGCTGAACAGCTTGAGGCCATTGTCGTCCGCCTTGTTGTGAGAGGCGGAGATCATCAGGCCAAGCGCGGCGCCGGCCTCCCGTGTCATCAGGGCAACTGTTGGGGTGGGGACAATCCCCAGCAGGACGGGTTTCAGCCCCATGCTTGTCAGGCCTGCGATCAGCGCCGCTTCGATCATGTCGCCCGAACGGCGCGTGTCACGACCGATAACGACTTCGCGGCCCCCGTCCGGCGCGAAGGTGCGGGCCGCCGCGATGGCCAGCCTGAGCGCGGTCTCTGCTGTCATGGGGGGCGTATTGACGCGGCCGCGAATACCATCGGTCCCGAAATATCGACGTACCATGCTCTAAATCCTCCACCCGCGATTCTGGCAGGTTTACCGTGAAAAATCGAGATCGAGACTCAGGCGGGGGTCACATCGCCATAGACGATGAAGTGTGGATTGTCATAGCCGCGCTCGGTCTTGCCATAGAGCAGGGGCGCGCCCTCTTCTGTCAGGACGCGACCACCCGCAGCTTCGACCACGGCGTGACCGGCCGCCGTGTCCCATTCCATGGTGCGGCCCATGCGGGGGTAGAGATCGGCTTCACCGGCCGCGATCAGGCAGAATTTCAAGGAAGAGCCCGCGCCGACCGTCTCAGCGACGTCGAATTTTTCGAGCCAGTCATTGGTTTCGGCAGAGCGGTGGGATTTGGAGGCAACAGCTGTCAGGCCTGCAGGCGGCGCTGGCCGGATCTTGATGGGCGCGCGGGTGTCGGGCACCGGCTGGCCGGGCGCGACCCTGGCCTGCCAGGCTGAATTGTGACTTTCGGCCACGAACAGCCGGTCCTTGGCCGGGGCGTACACGACCCCCATGACCGGGCGTCCATGTTCGATGATCGCAATGTTGACAGTGAATTCGCCATTCTTGTTGACGAATTCCTTGGTGCCGTCGAGGGGATCGACCAAGGCGAACCGGGCGCCATGTTCCGGCACTCTGCCTTCACTGAAGGATTCTTCCGCAATCACGGGCAGGCCGGGCTCGGCCTCGGCCAGACCTTTCAGGATGAGCACTTCAGCGCGCTGGTCGGCTTCTGTGACGGGGGAGGCATCGCCCTTCCGTTCAACATCGAAATCGCTCTTATAGATCTCCATGATGAGCGCTCCGGCATCAAGGGCAATCCGGGCAAGCTGGTCTGCTGTAATCGTCACTATCTCTGGTCCCCTGATCAAATTCCGGCTCTTCCTGTCAGCCGCTCCTGATGGAGGCAACCCAAAATGCGTGTGACGTTGACGCGGCCGGCTTGCATCGGCAACATCCACGCACTGGCCGCCACAGAGGGTGAAGATGATATCGCGTCGTCACATGCTACTTCTCGGAGGCGCTGCGGCCATGCCGTGGCCCGGTCGGACACAGGAAACCCCCGTCACGCCCAGGATTGCGCTGATCATGGGGAATGCGGCCTATTCCAGCGGCATTGGAACGCTGGCGAACCCGATCAATGATGCCCGTGTCGTAGCCGACGGGATTCGGAATTGTGGATTCCAGCTGGTGAGCGGCGACATTGTCCGCGACGCGGATCGCTCGTCCATGATGAGCGCGATTCGGGACTATGTGAATTTACTGCAGGCGGCCGGCCCGGACGCCTTGGGGTTCTTCTACTATTCCGGCCATGGAGCGGCCCGAGAGACAGGCGGCAATTACCTGATCCCGGTGGAAGAGGCCGACGTGCTGGATGACGCACTGTGGGACGATTCGGTCTCGCTTGATTGGCTGATGGAGAAACTGGACGCGCTGGAGGCGCCGAGCGTGGTGGCGATTGATGCCTGCCGGAACGTTTTAAAATTACCGGAAGCTCAGCGGTCGCTTGGTGGGGGCGAATCTTTTCGGGGCCTTCGCCGGACTGCCGGCGGGGCAGGGGAGCGCAACATGTTCTTGTCCTTTGCCACCTGGGAGGGCGAAACAGCCAGCGACGGCCGCGCTGATGACGGCAATGGACCATATGCTGGCGCGCTCGGGACACGGCTCAATGAATCTGCAACCACCGTGCGCGACATGTTCGAACAGGTTCGTCTCGACGTGCTTGAGAAAACGCTGCAGCGGCAGGAGCCGATGAACCTTTCCCGCCTTCAGCGGCGGTCGTCCGATATCAAGATCGGATCCTGGACCTTGCAGGAGGAGGAGGGATTGCCTTCGCAGGATCGGCCGGTCTTGCGGCAGGCGCTGGTTTTCTCGAACGAGTATCGTGAGTCTGACGGATTTCGCCTGCCCAACACGATGGCCGATGGAGAGAAGGTGGCGACGAGCCTGCTGTCGAGCGGCTACGAAACCATGCATGTCCGAAACTCTGACCGGGGCGCCTTTCAGGATGCCGTCTCCGGATTTCAGAATCGCTTGAAGGCGGCGGGCCCGGCGGCCGTGGGCCTTGTCTATTTCGCCGGGTACGGCACTTCCCTGGAGGGCGAGAATTACCTGATCCCTGATGGTCCAATCCCCTATGACAAGAGCGGCTTGCGGAATGAGGCCATCAAGCTGGCCGATCTGGTGTCACAGATGGAGACGGCCATGGCGCAGGCCATCATCGTGTTGGTCGATTGCGGACGGCCGTTCAAGCTTGGAGGTCAAAAGGGCATCGAGCCGGGATTTTCGGAAAGCTTTGGCCGTGACAAAGTCGTCATCGCCTATGCCGACGCGCCGGGCCAGCAGCATGATGATGGCGGGGCGGAGTCAGTCTTCGCAGATGCGTTCGCGCGCAATGTGCTGTCGGAAGACCGTATAGACATTGAGGCCGTGATGCGGCGTGTCTCGGAAGATGTCCGCGACGAAACGGATGGCCAGCAAAGGCCGTGGTTCCAGACGTCTCTGGAACTCCCGATCTTCTTCCGAGCGGATATTGTCGCGCCGGTAGAGCCCCTGCGAAAAACGCGGAAACCCTACCGAAAGCGCTAATTCATCACATCAAGCAGTTCGACTTCAAACATGAGGTCGGCATTCGGGGGAATGGGGCCGCCGGGCGTGCCCTGCGCGCCATAGGCGATGTCGGACGGGATATACATAAGCCAGCGATCACCGGGCTTCATCATGCCGAGCGCCTCGACCCAGCCGGGGATCAGCCGGTCGGAGGGGAACATTTCCGGCTGGCCGCGTTCGAACGCGCTGTCGAACATCTCGCCAGTCTCAGCGAGGCGGCCCTCATAATAGACGGCGACCATCTGGCCGTTGACCGGGCTCGCGCCGGCTTCATCACCGCTATCCAGCACGACATATTGCAGGCCGGACTCGGTCTTCTTCACTTCCGGCAGTTCGGAATTCCACGGTGTGTACTTGTCCCAGGCTTCGGTGTCGGCCGATTTCGGCTCCAGCACTTCGACGAGTTCGACCTGGAAGACGAGATCATCACCCGCCTTGATGACATCGCCGCGATTGCGGTTGCCATAGGCAAGCGCGTTCGGAATGTAGAAGAGATAGACATCGCCCTCGGTCATCTGTTGCAGGCCCTGGGTCCAGCCCGGGATGACCTGATTGAGGCGAAACATGGAGGGTGAACCACGATCATAGGAGGAGTCGAACTTGTCGCCTGCTGCGGTGCGGCCTTCATAATGGACACGCACCATGTCGGTCGGCACGGGGCTGGCGCCGCCATCGGGGCCTTCCTTCAGCACAATATATTCGAGGCCGCCCATGCCCGTCTCCACACTGGAGCTATCGGAATCCCAAGGCAGGTATTTCTGGAACGTCTCGTCGAGATTTGCCGTGTCGGTACTGCTGCTGCAGGCAGCGAACAGAAAGGTGGCGGCGATAGCGGCTGTAATGGTCCGGATCATGTGACTCTCCAGTGAGCAGGGATGTTCAGTCTGGTTTAGGGGGGTCTCGCCGCCAAGTCACCTCGGCGACTGGTTATGGTCAGAGTGAGCGGGGCGGATAGCCGGCCAGTGCCAGGGCGTCGATGACTTCCTGGGTGTGCTGGGCGTCGCGCGTCTCGATGAGAATGTCGAATTCGGCGCCCTTGGCCGGCACATCCAGCGCGATACGATTGTGCGCGACTTCCATGATGTTCGCGCCTTGGTCCCCGATGATCTTTGAAACAAGCGCAAGCAGACCCGGACGATCATCGCCAATAATGCGGATCGAGGCGAGACGATGCTCGCGGACCAGTGCGCGCGTCAGGACTGAGGACAGCAGCCGCGTGTCGATATTGCCGCCGCAGAGGACAAGGCCCACCTTGCGGCCCTGGAAGCGCGAGGGATGGGCAAGCAGGGCGGCGAGGCCGGCGGCGCCTGCACCTTCGGCAATCGTCTTCTCGACCTCGACATAGAGCGTGATGGCGCGCTCGAGATGCTCTTCCTCGACGAGGACAATCTCATCAATCAATTCGGCGCAGATCTGGCGGGTCAGTTCGCCAGCTTCCTTCACCGCGATGCCTTCGGCAATCGTGGCGCCGCCTGTTTTGGGCGTCTCCCCGCGCAGGGCGGCATACATGCAAGGATACATGGCGGCTTCGACGCCGATGATCTTGATGTCCGGCTTCAGGGCCTTGGCCGCGATGGCAATGCCGCTGATCAGGCCGCCGCCGCCAATCGGCACGACCAGCGTGTCGAGATCCGGCTTCTGCGCCAGCATTTCGAGGGCGATCGTGCCCTGGCCTGCGATGATGTCGGGATCATCGAAAGGGTGGATGAAGGTGAGATTGTCGCGCTCGCACACTTCCATGGCGTGCTGCTTGGCCTCGTCGAAGATCATGCCTTCCAGCAGCACGCGGGCGCCATGGCCGCGTGTATGCTCCACCTTGCTGAAGGGGGTGGTCTTGGCCATCACGATGGTTGCCGGGATGCCGAGGCGGCGGGCGTGATAGGCCACGCCCTGCGAATGGTTGCCAGCCGAGGCCGCGATCACACCGCGTTGCTTCTCGTCATCGGTCAGTTTCGACAGCTTGTTCAGCGCGCCGCGCTCCTTGAAGGCGGCGGTGAATTGCTGGTTTTCGAACTTCACCCAGACTTCCGCACCCGTAATCTGCGACAGTGTCCGGGACAGGTTCAGCGGCGTGCGAACGATCTGACCGTCGAGTAGGCTGGCAGCCGCTTCGATGTCAGCCAGGGTCACGGACAGGTTGGGGGTCTGGGTATCGGGCATGATGAGCCATTCTTAAGGGTGCAAAACGCGCGCACCCTATGCCTGCGGTCCGGCAAGGGCAAGGCTGGAACTACTCCTGCACGTCGAGGCTGCCGATCCATTCCCGGACGAGCGCGAGGCCGTCTTCATCGACCACGCTGCGGCCGAGTTCCGGCATGGCGATGCCCGCCTCGTCAGAGCCCATGCGGAAGACGAGGATCGACTGGTCGGGTCGGCCCGGTTCCACGACCATGATCCGCCCGCCTGAGCCCCGCCCGGCTGCGGTCGGATGCTTGCCGAGGCCAATTTTAACAGGGTCGGATTCGTACCAGCCGAGCCAGAGGCCGGAATTGGAGGCTGACCCGTCTGCCTTGTGGCAATGGGCGCAGTTTATATCGAGATAGGCGCGGGCCCGGGACTCGACCGGAAGGCGGGTGTCCCAGACGGCCGCAACGATGGGCGGATGGGCGGGTATGCCGTCAATCATGCCCCGGCGCTGCCAGTCGGCAAGCTGGTTGATGCCGGCCGGGCCGTCATGGTTCAGGTTTCGCGCCTTCGGTCCGATGGGCAGCACGGCGTCGCCGCTCTGGTGACAGGTCTTGCACTGGTTCTTGTTCGGGACAGCGTAGCGGATAGACAGCGGGGTGCCGGCGGGGTCGATCATGTCGAGATCCACCTGCTTGCCGGCGGGTGCGTAGACCGCTTCGGTGCCGGCCGCATTCCAGACATAGGGAAAGGCGGCCCAGCCGTTTTCCTTGTGGATCAGGAGTCTTGTCTCGACCTTGTACTGGCCTGTCTCGGGCGCACGCATGTCTGGTGCGAAAGAGAACGTCTTTACCAGCACTGTGCCGACAGGAAAATCGAAGACGTCGGTTGCGGAATATTTCGCCTCCTGGTCTCCGTGCACAAAGACAAAGCGGTGCTTGATCGCATGATCGGAGAACAGCGGATTGACGAGGTCGTAAGCGACGACGCCCTTTGCGGGCTGCGCCCTGGCCTGATCAGCAAACAATCCGTAGTCCGACAGCGCCTTCGCGGGCGTGTCACTCAGGATGATTTCAAGAGAAGGGGGTGCGGCTTCGTCCGTGCGGCCGCTGCAGGCAGATACCAGCAGAAGGGCAGCAAGGACAAAGCGGGCAATCATCGGATCGAAGGCTAGCTTTCATCCTGCGGCAGAACGACCGCTGCAGGCCGCTCTACCGGCATGGCCGTTGGGCGTTGGTTCGAGGGTGCGATACTGGCCGGGTCAAAAGGGTACTTGCCGATGCCGAGGTCCAAGAAGCCGACGGACTCGTCTTCCTGGATGGAAATATTGGTGGTCGGAACACTGCCCGTTTCCCAGGTTGCGACACCATCGGCCACAATGGCCGGAAGCTGTCCGCCGATCGCTGCGGCGATCGGTTGCAGCATGCCCTGCGCGTCATCGCCGCCGCCCGAATAGGAATTGCCGGTCAGCACGACATCGCGCGGGATCGGATTGTAGGTTTCGTCACTGAATGGCTCGGGATAGGCGGTCAGCAGGACATGCGCGGACCGGTTGTTGGAGAATGTGTTGGAGAACACATGTACGTTGCGGTTCGCCATGATGATGACACCGGTCCCGGACGGCACACCGGCCACAATATTGCCGGCGGGGGCGAAATTGCGTGTATTGTTGTCCATGATCTCATTGTCGAAGATGCGGGTCGAATGCCCACCTGTCTGTGGCAGGTCCGGCAGGTCGAAGACGAGGATGCCGCCCGTATTGTAGCGGGTCGTATTGCCATAGACGTCTGCATGCATCGAATTCTCGATCTCGATGCCCGCCACATTGAACTCTGCGAGAGAGTTACGGACGATGATATTATTGGACTGGCCGACATAGATGCCCGCATCGGAGGCGCCGCGCACAGTGACATTTTCGACCAGCACATCCTGCGATTCGACCGGATAGACGCCGTAAGCGCCGTTGGTCTCATCGGGGTCGCCCGACCATTCGACGGTCAGGTCACGATATGTGATCCGGTCAGCCCCCTTGGACTTGATCCCGTCGCCCTTGGTGTCGCGAATGGCAAAGCCGGTCAGCGTGACCCCATCGGAAGTCACCAGCAGGCCTTCGCCCGCGCCGGTCTGTCCGGCGAAATCGAGAATGGTCTTGTCCTCGCCCGCGCCCATCAGAGTCACGCCGTTGACATCCAGCGACAGACCCGTCTCCAATTTGAAATGACCTTCGGGGAGGTGGACCGTGCTGCCGGGTTCGGCTTCGATCAGAGCGGTCTGGAGGTTGGTGGCGAAGTCGCCCCCGACGGATACAAGGCCCGGGAGATCAGGTCCGGTTGCATTCTCCTTCGAGGCCGGTTGGCCACAGGAGGCCAGAAAGGCCATGCTCAGACAGGCGGAGCCCAGAATGGTCCACTTCATAATCAAACCCTCCCCTTGGTTGATGAAGGAATTTCATACCAAGGGGAGGGAAAGGCAAGAATTAGTTTGGAATGCGTCCTAGTGCACACTCAGCGGTTTGAGGTCGTGCGACCGGGCGGCGGCAAAGGCGGCTTCGCGCCCCTGAACCACAGCCAGGTGGACTCCGTCGGCCGATGCCACGACGAACAAGTCTTCTGGTTCGTCGATCTGGTCGATCGCATTCGCGGGAAGAATTCCCGAAAGCTCTCCGGCATCAAGATGGCGGATGTACACGAAGGCATCGCTTTCAAACGGGTTCGTTTTCAGGTCTGTTGTCATCGTTCCAATCCTTTCCGTCACAAGAGACAGACATGCCGAACTACGGAACGATCTGTTCCACTGTTCCTAATAAAAATGGGGGATAAAGGTTCCCGTTCAAGGACCGGATTGGGGCATCTTGGAGGCAGGGCATCACGATAGTGTGCGGCCTCAGAGGCTAATATTCATGCAGGGTTCAGGAAGTATGACCTTCACGCGCGCCCGGTGCGGGGGCGGGGAAGAAAATGGTGGAGCCAGACGGAATCGAACCGACGACCTCTTGCATGCCATGCAAGCGCTCTCCCAACTGAGCTATGGCCCCGAACCGGAAGCGACGCAGTTACATCCGCCGCTTCCGTGATTCAAGTCTATTTTTCATCTTCCTCGTCATCGAGAGTCAGATCGTCGTCGTCATCATCGCCATCGGCGTCGATTTCAAAGTCGGTATCCTCGTCATCGTCGAGCAGGACGTCGTCATCATCATCGTCGACACCCTCTTCATTGAAGCCGGCCGGCACCTTGGCAGGTGTATCGCCGTCTTCGTCGTCTTCGGAGGCACCTTCGAGGATTACTTCCTCTTCGTCGCCGCCAAGTTCTTTCGCGGTTTCTTCGTCGGCTTCATCATCCTCGTCGTCATCGCCATCATCATTGCTGCGCGCGGCGGTGTCGTCTTCGTCCTCATCATCCTCGTCATCATCTTCGGTCTTGACCGCAGCCTTTGCGGCCTTGGCTTTCACCTTGGTGATGGTGGTTCGGATGACTTCGTCTTCGGGATCAAACTCCTCGCCGCATTTCGGGCAGGCACAGGGGCGTTTGTTGAGGTCGTAGAAGCGTGCCTCGCAGGACGGGCAGACCTGTTTGGTTCCAAGTTTGTCTTTCGACACGGGCAACAGCCTCCTTTTGGGTCTTCTCTGAATTTGATATGGGCGGGCGCTTGCCATGAACGCTGCACACTGTCAAAGCCCCATTTCACGTTATCAATCAACCATGGAATGTACCTGAAATGGTCTGGACCAGCAGTCCCGTAAAAAGTCTCAAGGGCGTAGTGCGCGCGCCGGGGGACAAATCCTGTTCTCACAGGGCCCTGATCTTTGGAGGTCTGGCGGCAGGAACAAGCCGGTTTTCCGGCCTGCTGGAAGGCGAGGATGTCCTGCGTACGGGGTGGGCTATGGAAGCTCTCGGCGCGACCGTGAAACAGACTGGACCGGGCGCGTGGGAAGTGACCGGCGTCGGGGAAAAGGGCCTCAACCAGCCTGACAAGGTACTGGATTTCGGCAATTCGGGCACGGGATCGCGCCTGATGATGGGTCTGGTCTCGGGCTATCCGATCAATGTGGAGATAACGGGCGACGAAAGCCTGCGCTCCCGTCCGATGAACCGCATCCTGAAGCCGCTGCGCCTGATGCGCGGCCTGGATACGGCCGGGCCGGATGGCAAGTTGCCCTTCGCCATTGTCGGAACCGAAAGCCTGAAGGCGATCACCTATGTGCCGCCGGTGGCCTCAGCGCAGGTGAAATCGGCCGTCCTGCTGGCAGGACTTAATGCAGTCGGGACGACCATTGTCGAAGAGACGCGTCAGACACGCGACCATACCGAACGCATGTTGAGAGGCTTCGGCGTCGAGGTCGGCACGGAGCGCATGACGGGTGAAGGCGTGCGTGTGTCGCTGGCGGGCGGGCAGAAACTGACCGCGATCGACGCGGCCATTCCGGGCGATCCGTCTTCGGCCGCCTTCCTGGTTGCCGCCGGCATTCTCTCGCCGCAGGGCGATGTGATGGTCGAAGGGGTCATGTCCAATCTCACCCGGTCGGGCTTTTATGATGTCGCGAACCTGATGGGCGCGCACCTTGGCGCCGAGGAAGCTGGCGACGCAGCCGGCGAGCGGCTGATCAACATTCATGCGGGTTCTGCGCCCTTGTCCGGCAAGGCCGTGCCGGAGCGGCTGGTGCCGTCCATGATTGATGAATTCCCGATCCTGGGCGTGATGGCGGCCTTTGCTGAGGGTGAAACCCTTGTGACCGGCGCCGAAGAGCTGCGCGTCAAGGAATCCGACCGTATCGGCGCGGTGGTCGCCATGCTTCGCGCCAATGGTGTCGAGGCCGAGGAGCGGCCGGATGGGTTCGCGGTACAGGGCTGTGGCGGACCGCCTCCGGGCGGCGGACTGGTCGAGGCGCGCCACGATCACCGGATTGCCATGAGTGCCCTGATCATGGGGACAGCTGCGCAGAAGCCGGTCCAGGTTGACGATATCTCGATGATCGCGACGAGCTATCCGGACTTCCTGACTCATATGCGCGACTTGGGAGCAGACATTTCCGAAGGGTAATTGCCGCAGGGTCAAAATTGACGGGGCGGATCAAGGAGGCATTTAAAACGCATGACTGATCTCACATCCCCCCTGACCCTCGCGCACGGACCGGCTCTCAAGAACCGCTTCATGCTGGCGCCCCTCACCAATCAGCAGAGCCATGCGGACGGCAGGCTGAGTGCGGACGAGATCCGCTGGCTGTCCATGCGGGCCGAAGGCGGTTTTGGCCTGACCATGACGGCAGCCGCCCAGATCGATCCGCACGGTATCGGGTTTCCCGGCCAATTGGGCTGCTATGACGACGCGCACCTGCCGGGCCTCCGGGAGCTGGCTGCGAACCTCAATGCCGAAGGCAGCCATTCCGTGGTCCAGCTACATCATGCCGGCATGCGCACGCCCCACGATCTGATCGAGGGCAAGCCGGTCTGTCCGTCCGACAATGAGGAATTTGGCGCGCGGGCGATGACGCTGGCTGAGATCGAGACGGTTCGTGCCGATTTCATCGCGGCGGCGGTGCGGTGCGAGGCTGCCGGATTTCATGGCGTCGAAGTACATGGCGCGCATGGGTATCTGCTCTGCCAATTCCTCAGCGCCGAAATCAACATGCGGGACGACCAGTATGGTGGCAGCCTGGAAAACCGCGCCCGGCTGACCTTCGAGATCATTGACGGCATTCGCGCCGCCTGTGGTCCGGACTTTTCGGTCGGCCTGCGCCTGTCGCCGGAACGGTTCGGCATGGATTTGGGGGAAGTCCGAATAGTGGCAGAGCGGGTCATGGCCGAAGCTCAGATCGACTATCTCGACCTGTCCCTCTGGGATGTGTTCAAGACCCCCATGGACGAAGCCTATCAGGATCGTCGTCTGATCGACTGGTTCACGGATATTGAGCGCGGTGACGTCCGCCTTGGCGCAGCTGGCAAGCTGACGACGGGCGCGAAGTGCCGGGAGGCGATGGAGGCGGGGCTCGACTTCGTCGTGGTCGGGCGCGGCGCCATCCTGCATCATGATTTTCCGCAGCAGGTGCTCGCCAATCCGGATTTTGAACCAGTCTCCTTGCCCGTTTCGCGGGCGCATCTGGGTCAGGAGGGGCTGGGCGAGCGCTTCATAGACTATATGAGCGGCTGGAAAGGCTTCGTGGAAGTCCCGGAGAGCGCGGCGTCCGCAAGCCCTGCTTGACTTGGGCGGCGGCATCGGCCACGCCCCGCACCCATGATTATCGCCATTGATGGAACCACGGCGTCGGGCAAGGGCACGATAGCGAAACGGCTATCGGCCCATTACGGCCTGCCGCACATGGATACAGGCCGCCTGTATCGCGCGACGGGCGTGGCAGCGTTGCATGCTGGCGTGGCGCTGGATGATGCCGAGGGCGTCGCCAAGGTCGCCCGCAGCCTGGATCTGGCTGATTTCAAGGAAGCCGACCTGCGCACGGCAGAGGCCGGCAAGGCCGCAAGTGTCGTCGCTGCAATCCCGGAAGTGCGCCAGGCCTTGTTCGAACTGCAACGGGCCTTTGCCATGCAGTCAATCGGCGCTTTGCTGGACGGCCGGGACATCGGCACGGTGATCGCACCGGAAGCGGACGCGAAATTGTGGGTGGATGCCAGCGTGGAGGTTCGCGGTCACCGTCGCTGGAAGGAACTTTGCGGGCAGGGAAGTGACATCTCGCTCGAAACGGTGATCGCGCAGTTGCGCTCGCGCGACCAGCGGGACCAGTCGCGCAAGGATGCGCCGGCCGCGATGGCGGCAGATGCCGTCTTGATCGATACGTCCGACCTGACTATAGAAGCCGCAGTGGAAAAGGCGATTGCAGCTGTCGAGGCGGCACTTGCCCGTGGAAACCGCGCCTGAAGGGGTTTCTCTCTTAGTTGAGGGGCCTCAAATCCAAACAGGCCGCACCACTTCAAATTCAAGAGACCACGCTCTCGGGTCGTTCTGAGCAGGCTGCAATGGTGCACGCCTGCCTCGAGCCGTTCGACCCGCCCGAAGGAACCCAAATGTCAGATAACATGAACCCATCGACCGACGATTTCGCAGCAATGTTTGAATCGTCCACGGCGGCCAGTGCCATGCAGGAAGGCCAGGTCATCCCGGCCACCGTCATCCGCATTGATAACGACGCCGTGCTGGTTGATATCGGTCTGAAGACCGAAGGCCGTATCCCGGTCAAAGAATTCTCGATGGAAGACAAGGAGCCGGAAGCCGGCGACATCGTCGATGTCTACCTTGATCGCATCGAAAACGCCCTTGGCGACGCTGTCCTGTCCCGCGACAAGGCCCGCCGCGAAGAGCGCTGGATCAAGCTGGAAAAATGCTTCAATGCCGAAGAGCCTGTCAAAGGTGCAATCTCCGGCCGCGTCAAAGGTGGCTTCACGGTCGACCTTGGCGGCGTGAACGCCTTCCTTCCAGGCAGCCAGGTGGACATCCGCCCGGTTCGCGACGTTGGCCCGCTGATGGGCGAAATTCAGCCCTTCCAGATCCTCAAGCTGGACCGCGCCCGCGGCAACATCGTTGTCTCGCGCCGTGCGATCCTCGAAGAGAGCCGCGCCGAACAGCGCGCCGAGATCGTGTCCGACATGGCAGAAGGCGACGTCCGCAAGGGTATCGTCAAGAACATCACCGATTACGGTGCGTTCGTGGACCTCGGCGGCATCGACGGCCTGCTGCACGTCACCGACATGAGCTGGAAGCGGATCAATCATCCGTCGCAGGTTGTGGAAGTTGGTCAGGAAGTCGAAATCCAGATCATCAAGATCAACCCGGACACCCAGCGTATCTCGCTCGGCATGAAGCAACTCGGTTCCGACCCGTGGGATGGCATCGACATCCGTTATCCGGTCGGCGCGCGCCTCAAGGGCCAGGTTACCAACATCACCGATTACGGCGCCTTCGTGGAGCTGGAAGATGGTGTCGAAGGCCTGATCCACGTCTCCGAAATGAGCTGGACCAAGAAAAACGTCCATCCGGGCAAAATCCTCTCGACCTCTCAGGAAGTCGATGTGGAAGTCCTGGACGTCGATTCCGAGAAGCGTCGCATCTCGCTCGGCCTGAAGCAGACCATGGACAACCCATGGACCGCTTTCCTCGCAGAGCACCCGATCGGCACGGAAATCGAAGGCGAAGTTCGTGGCATCACGGAATTCGGCCTGTTCGTTGGCCTCGGCCCGGACCTCGACGGCATGGTGCACATCAACGACATCGCTTGGGACAAGTCCGGCGAGCAAGCCATTGAAGCCTTCAACAAGGGTGACATGGTCAAGGCGAAAGTCCTGGACGTTGATGTTGACAAGGAGCGTATCTCGCTCGGCATCAAGCAACTGTCCGGCGATCCGATCGAAGCGCCTGCAGATGGCGGTTCCGGCGTGAAGCGCGGTTCCATCGTCACCTGTGCTGTCACCGAGATCACCTCGGGCGGTATCGAAGTCGAGTTCGGCTCCCCGGCGATGAAATCCTTCATCCGTCGCTCCGACCTGTCTCGTGACCGTGCTGACCAGCGTCCTGAGCGTTTCGCTGTTGGCGACAAGGTCGACGCGAAGGTGATGTCTGTGGACCGTTCGTCCCGCCGTGTTTCGCTGTCCATCAAGGCTCTCGAAATCGCGGAAGAGGCAGAGGCCGTTGCACAGTACGGATCGGCAGATGCCGGTGCGTCGCTCGGCGACATCCTCGGCGCAGCGCTGGCATCGTCCGGCACTGGCAAGGAAACCTCGGAAAAGGTCACGCCGACCCCGCCGAGCACGGATGGCAAGGCTACGGCCGACGCATCTGCGCTGGACGAGTCCGGCCGCCTGTCCGGTCCTCAGGGCGATGCTGATGATCTGAAGCAGATCAAGGGCGTCGGTCCAGCCTTCGAAAAGAAGCTGAATGAAGCCGGTATCTACCACTTCTGGCAGATTGCAGCGCTGACGGATGCTCAGATTGCCACCCTCGAAGAGGAAGTCGGTACGTCCGGCAAAGGCGCTGAGTGGAAGGCCCAGTCTGAAGACCTGGCCAACGCCTGAGGCGGCTGATCCGGTCTCCGGATCAGTATTCTAAAATAGATGAAATGTTTGCGGCGGGGGCCTAGCGCTCCCGCCGCAAATGCGTGTAATATCAAAGACATGCTGAAGTCCGAATTGATTGCAAAACTCGCTGTGGAATACAGCCATCTGCGCCAGGAAGATCTGGAACGGGTGGTCAATGTCATTCTTGACGAGATCGGATCTGCGCTCGCACGCGGTGATCGTGTCGAGCTACGCGGGTTCGGAGCGTTCTCTGTGCGCCAGCGGGATGCCCGCAAAGGTCGAAATCCACGTACCGGGGAATCTGTAGAAGTTCCGGCGAAATCCGTGCCCTTTTTCAAGGCTGGCAAGGAGTTGCGGGCCCGGGTGAATGGCGGCGAGGACCCTGAAGCGCGTTAGGATCTATAGCAGTTCCAACTGAGTGTGACGTCTTGACGCGGCATTCAAATCCCCGGCGTATTTGCGTCATCGCTTAAATATCCTAGCAGAGAGAAGGGGCTTAGAATGCTTAAGGAATTCAAAGAGTTTGCCATGAAGGGCAACTTGGTCGACATGGCGGTCGGGTTTGTCATGGGGGGCGCATTCGCGACGGTCGTCACAGCATTTATTCAAGGCGTATTCCTGCCATTGCTGGCACCGATCATGGGCGGTATCGACTTGTCCGCGATTGCCTATACGGTGTCGCCAGCTGAAGTGAATGCCGCAGGCGAAGTCGTCAAGGAAGCTGCCGTCGTTGAACTCGGTAACTTCATCGCCGCGATCATTTCCTTTATCATTGTGGCATTCGTCATGTTCATGATCATCAAAGGCATGAACAACATGCAGAAGAAGGAAGAGGAAGCTGCCCCGGCCGCGCCGCCGCGCCAGGAAGTGCTTCTGGAAGAAATTCGCAACCTGCTTGCCAAGCAAAGCTAGGCGTTGCGTCGACATATTCATGAAGGGTTAAGCACAGTTCGTGTACCTTCATGGATAGTAGAGTAATAGGTAGAGTATTGAGGGGCGGCCTGATTGGCCGCCCTTCTTTTTGCCTGGAAACGGGGCCGACCCTGAAACGGCCCGCAAGGCAAAGTTAAGACCGGCCTGTCAGACTGGCGCGATGGAAACCCTTGCCGCCTTTACCGCCTATTTGACCGATGAGCGCCGCATGGCGGAAAAGACGGTCGAAGCCTATCGGAGCGATCTGGCCGGTTTCTTCGGGTTCCTGAACATACACCTTGGCGAAGCGCCGACGCCGCGCCGGCTCGGCAAGCTGAGGGCGCGCGATGTGCGGTCATTCCTGGCTCAACGCCGACGGGACGGCCTGTCAGATGCGTCGATTGCGCGGCTCTTGTCCTCCATCAAGGCCCTCTATCGCTGGCTCGGCCGGACCTATGATATCGAGAATGCCGAAATCGCCTATTTGCAGGGACCGAAACGCCCGCAGCGCCTGCCAAGGCCCGTGTCGATTGAGGCCGCCAAGGATCTGATCGAGGAAGCCGGCACGGGTCCGGATTCCGAAGCGTGGATCAATGCCCGCGACGCGGCGGTGTTGTCGCTGCTCTATGGCGCGGGCCTGCGCATCTCTGAAGCGCTGAGCCTGACCGGCGCAGAAAGCCCAATGCCGGAGCGGCTACGGATTACCGGCAAGGGCGGCAAGGTGCGGATCGTGCCGCTGATCCCGGCAGTCCGCGAGGCAGTCGATGCCTATGCCGGGCTGTGTCCCTACAAGCTTGGCCGGAATGATGCGCTGTTCCGGGGTGCGAAAGGGGGCGCCCTGAACCCGCGCCTCATTCAGGGACTTGTCCAGAAATTGCGCGCCGTGCTTGGCCTGCCGGATACGGCGACGCCGCACGCCCTGCGCCATGCCTTTGCGACGCATCTTCTGGCGGCGGGCGCAGACCTCCGCGCCATCCAGACCCTGCTCGGTCATGCCTCGCTTTCGACCACGCAGGTCTATACCGGAGTCGATGCCGAGCGGTTGCGGGATGTGCATGCCGCCGCGCACCCCCGCGCCTGAATAGCCTTAGGAAACTCTTTCAAATTGCCCAATACCGCCTCAATTCGCGGTAATCTTGATGCTGTACTCTGGGGAGGTAGGCAGAAAGGACTGACGCCATGGGTGTCAAAGGGAACGCAATACTTGGTCTGATCACGCTGGCGGCCTTCATTGGATGCGGGTTGATGGCCCAAGCCCAGGAAAGCCAGGTCGATTATGACGGCTTCGTCGAGCTTTCAGCTGAAATCTCGGACTATCGGTCTTCCCGCCTGATTGATCTCGATACGTTCAACGAGATGAAGGCAGAGCCCGGCACAATTGTACTGGATACGCGTAGCGCCGAAGCGTTCCGGATGGGGCACATCGACGGCGCCGTCCATTTGAACTTTTCTGACTTTACCGATGATAAGCTCGCCAAGGTGATCCCGTCCAGGGACACGCGGATCCTGATCTACTGCAACAACAATTTCACGGACAATGTCGCGCCCGTTCCAGTAAAGCGGATCGAACTTGCCTTGAATGTGCCGACCTTCATCAATCTCTATGGCTACGGCTATGAGAATATTTATGAACTGGACGGGGCCTATCCGACGGCGGAACCGGCCATTCAATGGGTGGGTGAGGCCTCTCCGCTCTAGGCTTTCCCAAGCGCCGACTCTTCAGTAAAACTCAACTGATCATCTGACGCATTGCATTCAACGCGAGCTGACGTCATGTGACGTCGCGAGAGAATGCAAGAGCGAGAGCCCTGATATGACTGCAGATGCGACGCCCGTTGCCGCCAAGAAGGTCAACCCGAACGCGCCTACCGAGGAAACCGTCCTCGAGGTGAAACACTATACGGACCGCCTGTTCCGGTTCCGGCTGTCGCGCCCGTCGACCTTCCGGTTCCGGTCGGGGGAGTTCGTGATGATCGGGCTCTACAAGGATGATGGCCGTCCGCTGCTGCGCGCTTATTCCATCGCCAGCCCAAGCTGGGACGAGGAACTTGAATTCTATTCCATCAAGGTCGCCGACGGCCCGCTGACCTCACGCCTGCAGGCCATCCAGCCCGGTGACAAGGTGCTACTGGGCAAGAAGCCGACCGGTACGCTGGTGCATGATGCGCTGGTGCCGGGCAAGCGGCTCTATTGTTTCTCCACCGGCACGGGCTTTGCGCCCTTTGCCAGTGTCGTGCGCGATCCTGAGACATATGAGAAATTCGACGAAGTGATCGTCACTCACACCTGCCGGGAAGCCGCAGAACTCGACTATTCGAAAGAGATTGTCGAGGAGACCTTGAATCATGAATTCCTCGGCGAACTGGCTGAAGGCAAGCTGCGCCGCTATGGCAGCTGCACGCGTGAAGCGTATGATAACAAGGGCCGGATCACCGATCTGATTGAATCCGGCAAATTGTTCGAAGATCTTGGTGTGCCGCCGCTGAATCCGGAAACCGACCGGGTCATGATCTGCGGCTCCATGGAAATGATCCAGGATGTCAAAGACCTCATGATCAAGGCTGGCCTGACCGAAGGGTCGAACGCCTCACCGGCCGAATTCGTGATCGAAAAAGCCTTCGCAGGCTAGATCCAGCCCGACAAGCATATTGGCGCTTTCGCATCGGCATGGTTAATCTTCCCGAACGGGAGGATGACCTATCATGCGTAGAGTTTCAGGTTTGACCGCGGGCCTTCTGGCCGTCGCCATTTCATCGGGGCTGAGCGCTTCTGCGCAGGAGCGTGCCTGCCGCGTAGAGGATACGCCAAATGGCGCCAAGGTGGTCGGCGGCGTCAACGCCCACCTCGCCAATTGGCCCGGCATCGCCTCAATCCAGTTGAACATGCAGCAGGGCGCTTTCCATGTCTGCGGCGGCGCGGCGATCTCGAAAGACTGGATCCTGACGGCGGCGCATTGCGTCGAAGGCTTCAAGGTGTCGGAGCAGAGCGGGCGGGTGTTTGCGTATGAAGAGGCGGGCGATGGCGGGCCGGAACGAAAGATCGCCGCTATCCGGATCCAGCTTGGGACAGGAGACCTCGGGCGGAAGCCAGACGGCTCTCAAGCAGCCTTTGTGACGGAAGTGATTACCCATCCTGCCTATGCGGGCGCCGAGGACATCTACAAGGGCGCGGACATCGCCTTGATGAAGCTCGACACGCCTTGGGAAGGTCCGCTTGCAACGCTCTCGGCAGATGCGACGACAGACCGGCTTTCCAAAGCAGGAGAAGAAGCCTGGGTCGCAGGTTTCGGCAATTTGCTGGAGCTCGAACCCGGCCAGCGCACGAAATGGCAGAATGCGCGCAATTTCGCGCTTGCCGCGCCGAGTCTCGTCCTGCAGGAAACGTCCGCTCCCACAGTGGCGGCTTCGGTCTGCCAGTCACGTTTGCGCAAGGCCTCCATGCTGGAAGGCTATCCGGCGGAATACCAGTCCCTGATCGTGGATGACACGCTGGTGTGCGCCGGTCTGGAGCAGGGCGGGCAGGATGCCTGCCAGGGCGACAGTGGTGGGCCATTGGTCAAGTATGACAAGAATGGCTGTCCCTACCAGATCGGCGTGGTCAGCTGGGGCGTTGGGTGTGGCCGTCAGGAAAGCCCCGGCGCCTATACGCGGGTGTCAGCCTATGCGGACTGGATCCGCACTTATGTGCCGGATGCCAATTTCGTTCAGTATGCCCAGGTCCCGCCCCCAACGCGCGGCGTGCCGGACCTTGTTTCCAGCGTGCAGCATGATTTCGATTCCATTGTGGCAGAGATGCCGATCACGCTGGTGAATGCGGCGGGCCAGACGGTATCGGTTGTCGAGAATGGCCAGATGGTCGACCTGAAAGTCACGTTGCCCGTGCGCGGCAAGCTTGTTCTGTTCGACTATAATGCGGACGAAGTGCTGACCCAGCTCTATCCAAACCCGATTGAGGCGGCAGGAAGCTGGCCCGTCCGCGAGGCGGGGGCCACCGTATTCTTGGCTAAGGACATTTTTGGCGAACCGGGCCTGCAGGCAGGTCCGCCGCTCGGGCCTCAATCCATGATTGCTATGGTCGTGCCGGAAGATGCGCGCCTGCCAGTGTCGCCACAACAGGGCTTTCAGCAGATCGATGCGCCGGTCGACTACATCACGCGCCTGGTGCGTACCGCCTTGCGTGAACAGCAGACCGTGCGGGGCCTGTTCCGCATCGCGGCGGTGGAGGCAGAGCGTGTGCCGGACAGTAATTCCGAAGCCGAAACCGAGGCGGCTCCTCAGGAGTCCAAACTGGCGATGGGTGTGCTGAATTATTGCATCGATTCCCGCATTTGCGGCGCGGATACATCCGCCTCCGAATGACCTGCCCCGAAGGCTCTAGGTGCGCAGTTTCTCGCGCTGATCCTTCCAGCGTTTGCGAAGGGTGGCGACTCGCTCCGGGAATCGCTCATCCAGCATTTCCTGTCGCTTCACCCGGTCTGTCCGGAAGTGACGGAAATCCTGTCGGAGTTCGCACCACGCGCACACCATTCTGATGTCTTCCGAATAGGCGATGAGAAACGGCCAAACGGTTCGGCGAGTGATGTTTCCTGTCTCATCGCCATAATCCATCAGCACCTTGGTTTGCCCGCGAATAGCCTGGCGCACGATGCTGACATCGAAACTGTCCTCCGCGCGCGGCTTGAAACTGACCGGGACCAGGCCTGTATCCACAATGACGGGTTGCAGGTCACGAGGAACCGCGACGGTAAGCTTTGCGATCAGGTCCCGCGCGCCCCGCGCAAGGGCTTCATCGCCGCGCACCGCCACCCATTGCGCCCCCAGCACCGCCGCCTCCAATTCGTCCGCCGTCAACATCAGCGGCGGCATGTCGTAGCCGGTGTCGAGCACGTATCCGCTCCCGGCTTCACCCCGTATGGGCACGCGTTGGGCAATCAGTTCCGCCATGTCGCGGTAGAGGGTGCGAAGCGAGACTTCCAACTCTTCCGCCAACGCTTGCCCAGTCACCGGCGCGCGGTGACGGCGCAGGATCTGGATGATCTGGAACAGGCGTTCGGTGCGTCTCATTTTCTGGAACCTACTGCCACGCTGCTGACACCATGCTGTCAGCAGGCCTCATCTATCAAGCCTTCATCACAAGCAAGACATGGAGACAGACAATGATTACGCTTTTTGGATGGGGCCCGATGTTCGATTGTCCATCACCCAGCCCCTATGTGATGAAATCGGACATTCAGCTACAAATGCTTGGGGTCGATTTCGACCGCGCGATTGCGGACCTTGATGCCGTGCCAAAGCACAAGGCGCCTTATGTGATGGATGGCGACCTGCTGGTCGAGGACAGCAATTTCATTCGGGCTCATTTTGAACGGAAACTCGGCAAGTCGCTCAATGACGGCCTCAGCGATGACCATCGCGCGGCCTCATGGGCCTTCGAGCGTATGGCGGAAGATCATATCAACAGCGTGCTGGCCATGGAGCGCTGGCTGAAGGATGAGAACTTTTTTGAAGGCCCAATGCTGTTCTTCAACGATGTTCCACCGCTCGCTCGGGATGCCATCGTCAAGGAAATACGCGATGGCATGGCGCAGGCCTTTTACGCCCGTGGCCTCGGCCGTCATTCCGAGGACGAACGCATGCAGCTCGTCGCATTGGATCTGGAAGCCATCGCCATCCAGCTTGGGAGCAAGCCCTACCTGTTCGGTGATGCGCCCAGCGTCGCAGATGCAAGCGTATCGGCTGCCCTTATCAGTGCTGGCACCGAATATTTCGATACACCGCTGACGGGGCTTGTGCGCGGGCATGGAAATCTCGTGGATTATATGGATCGCATACAGGACCGGTACTTCGCGAAGAATCTCTGGCCGGTCGCCGAGCTGGTCTGATCCGGGATGCCGGTGGGTCGCCCGGAGCGGTGGGCCCGCCGGCAAATCGATCAAATTTGCAACATCGTGTTCAGCGGGCAGTTACCCTGTCCATGCTACGCGAAAAACATGCTTCGCCGCCTGATTGCCATCCTCCTGACTGTGTATGCGATCGCCTTTGCCTTTGGCGCGCTGACGGCTGTGCGCTGGCCCTCCATCATGATGGCGCTGAGCTGGGTGGTTCAGGACGATATTGCGGGTGGACTTGAAAGTGTCGACTGGCGGCAGCTCGGCATCGCCTATGGCGGTCCCTATCTGCTCGCCGCCCTCTGTTTCTATTGTTCAGCCGCAATGATCGCCGCGAAACGGCCTGGCGGTGTGCTCTGGTATCTGATGGGGGTCGTAGCAGGCATCCCGTGCCTCTATCTCGTGACGTTTGAACCCGGCTGGTGGAATGACCCCAGCGCGGCCGAAGGGGCCATCGCCGGTGTTTGCGCCGGCGCGTTGCTGTTGATGCTCGCCGTCTGGGAATTGCGGCTGCGGGCGCCCCGCCAAGCAGAGTCGTCGACGCAAGATGTTCCCTTGGTCCTCTCGAAGCCCGTGCTCGTCAGTGAGCCCTTGCCGGAAGCACGTCAGCGCCCGGTTCCGGCCAAACCCTCCCGTCCAGCCTTTGTGCCCGCCGCGATTGCGCGCCAGCGTGCGAGTTTCGCGATGCATGGCCGCAAGATGAACGCCCGGCGCCGCCGCGTGGTCTGAGACTGTCCTGACAAATTGCGTTTGCTGGCATACCGGCATGAGCCTACCCTCCTTTGAAAAGGGATGAGGAGGAAACGGGATGAGCATAAGACGCATCATTGGATTGGCATTGGCCCTGGTGGGCGGCTGGCTGTTCTGGGGCGGCGCAGCGACCATCAATATTCTGGTGAACCGGGGTAGCAGCCTGTCAGACGCCCTCATGCAGCCCCCGACCAGTCTTGTGCGACTGGTGGCGACGGGCCTTGTCCTGCTGGGAGGTCTGGCGATCATGGCGGGGAAGGGATTCGGGCGCTGGATTGCGCTCGCGGGAATCCTCCTGTTCACCCTTCTTGCCGGCTTGATGGTGGCGTCTGGCGCCGATCCGATCCTCTGGACTGATGAGGCGGTGATCAGCGGCGTGCTCTGGGTGCTTTTCGTGGGTCTTGTCGTGACGAAACGCAGCTAATCCAAACTTGCAGGCCCCGCCGCATTGATTTCAGAAGCAAAATGCCTAGTTTGGCGGCTCATTCCTACTGGGCCCTCTAAGCAAGGCAGATTTCCCCATGGCTGAGACATACGACGTCGTCATTATCGGTGGCGGCCCCGGCGGTTACAATTGCGCAATTCGTGCCGGACAACTCGGCCTGAAAACGGTCTGTATCGAAGATCGCGGTGTGCTGGGCGGCACTTGCCTGAATGTCGGGTGCATCCCGTCCAAAGCCCTGCTGCACGCCTCGGAACTCTATGCCACGGCGCAGAATGAATTTGCCGGCATGGGCATCAAGACCGGAAAACTGGAAATCGACCTAGACCAGATGATGGCGCAGAAGACCGAAGCGGTCGACGGCCTGACCAAGGGAATCGAATTCCTCTTCAAGAAGAACAAGGTCGATTATATCAAGGGCCGCGGCAAGATTCTCGGCAAGGGCAAGGTTGAAGTCAAAGGCCTCGACGGCAAGACCCAGACGCTGGACACGAAGAATATCGTGATCGCGACTGGCTCCGAGCCGACCAGCCTGCCAGGCATCGAGATCGATGAAGAGCGTGTCGTTACCAATACGGGCGCCCTGTCGCTGACCTCCATTCCCAAACGCCTTGTCCTGATCGGCGCCGGCGTGATCGGCCTCGAAATGGGCTCGGTCTGGGCGCGTCTCGGTGCGGACGTGACCGTGGTGGAGTATCTTGATCGCATCATGCCGGGCGCCGATGCGGACGTCGCCAAGGAAGCCCAGAAAATCTTCAAGAAGCAGGGCCTCAATTTCCGCCTTGGCATGAAGGTGACGGGCGTTGAGAAACTCAAATCCAAGTTGAAGCTGAGCATGGAGCCAGCGGCAGGCGGCGAGACGGAAGTGCTGGATGCCGATGTTGTGATTGTTGCGATCGGTCGCAAGCCGTACACGGAAGGCCTCGGCCTGGAAGCCGTTGGCGGCACGACCGACAAGCGCGGTGTCATCCAGGTCTCCGATGGCCATTTCAAGGTCACAGAGGGCGTGTGGGCGATCGGTGATTGCATCCACGGGCCGATGCTTGCGCACAAGGCCGAGGATGATGGCACTGCCGTGGCCGAGCTGATTGCTGGCAAGGCGGGTCATGTGAATTACAATCTCGTGCCGAGCGTGGTTTACACCAAGCCGGAAATGGCTTGGGTCGGGCAGACCGAGGAACAGCTCAAGGAAGCTGGCGTGGAATATGTGAAGAGCAAATTTCCCTTCATGGCCAATTCCCGTGCCCGCACGAACCATGAGACCGATGGCTTCGTGAAAATGTTGGCCGACAAGAAGACCGACAAGATCCTTGGGGTACACATGGTGGGTGTCGGGGTGGGCGAGCTGATCGCGGAGGTCTGCGTTGCCATGGAATTCGGTGCGGCGTCGGAAGATATTGCCCGCACTTGCCATGCTCACCCGACCCTGTCGGAGGCCGTTCGTCAGGCCGCAATGGGCATCGAAGGCTGGACGATGCAAATGTAGGCATTCGGCCAATTGTCGAAATATGTCTGAGATAAAGAGTGGACCTGATCCCGCATCAGGCCCACTCTTTTCACATGTACACTCATTCCGGAGCAGGCTGGCATATCCGCGACTTTGAGCGTCGGGACTATCGCCCGTGCTATCAATTGTTTCGTGACTGCCTGCAGGAGTTTCCGTGGCGCGGCCCGGCAGCGCCCTATTTGCGGCAATTATTCAATTCATTGCCGACGGCGCGGGCCTGGGTGGCTGAGGAACCGCAAGCTGGAATTGTGGGCTTCCTGACGCTGCGCCCGGATTCCGGCTACGTTGATCATCTCTTCGTCGCGCCGGACTGGCGCCTGTGCGGCGTGGGCCGGGGCCTGTTGCATGTCGGACGGGAAGATATGGGCCAGCCGCTATTGTTGGATGTGGACGCGCAGAATACAGCGGCGCGGGACGCCTATGAGGCGCTCGGCTGGAAAGTGCTGGCCAAGGCCGGCGAGGCTGGCCACGAGCAGATTCGCCTGATCGGACCGTAGGGCGGGGCCTGACTCAACCTTCCGCGAGGCGCGCCATTTCCGCTTCGGACAGTTCGGAATTGTCATAGACGTTCTGCACGTCATCCAGCTCGTCGAGCACATCCAGCAACTTCATGAGCGTGTCGGCCGCGTCGCCATCGACCGGAATATTGTTCTGCGGTTTCCAGATCAGCTTGGTGGATTTGGCTTCCACCTCTTCGCCGAAATGTTCGGTCAGCGCGTCCGCCACGGACTGGAGATCTTCACGGGCAGTATAGATCCAGTGGCTTTCGGTATCGGATTCCACATCCTGTGCGCCCGCCAGAATGGCCGCTTCCATGACTTCGTCTTCCGTCCCAACGCTCAAGGGATATTCGATTTCGCCAACCTGATCGAAGCTGAACGAGACAGAGCCTGTTTCGCCGAGATTGCCGCCATTCTTCGAAAAGGCTGTGCGCACATCGGTCGCCGTGCGGTTCTTGTTGTCAGTCGAGGCTTCAACGATCACGCCGACACCGCCGGGCCCGAAGCCTTCATAGCGGATGTCCACATAATCTTCGCCGCCGCCGCCCTGACCCTTGTCGATGGCACGCTGGATATTGTCCTTGGGGACCGACTGGCCCTTGGCGTTCTGAATCGCGAGGCGAAGGCGGGGGTTTCCGTCCGGATCTGGCCCGCCCATCTTGGACGCGATCGTGATCTCTTTTGACAAACGCGCGAAAAGGACGGCGCGCTTCTTGTCCTGCGCACCTTTGCGGTGCTGGATGTTTGCCCATTTACTATGGCCTGCCATGGAGCCCTCGTCGAATTTGGTCTGATCAGGAGAAGGGAGGCGTTTAGCGCAGGTTTGCGAAACGGCCAAGCTCCCACTGTGTAACGGGCTCTTTTGGGCCCGGAATTGCGTTTTTGCAGATCGCAGGGCCGCGCTTTGCAAAATTTTCCGCGCCAAATTGACACTTACGTCAACGTCAACCTTGCGTCTTTTATGCGCGGGCGTTAGGCACACCCCACACGAGTTTAATTCCAACAAATGTCTGGAGCGGTTGTATGAAGGTCCTGGTGCCGGTCAAACGCGTCATCGACTATAACGTCAAGGTTCGGGTGAAGCCCGATCAGACGGGCGTCGATCTCGCAAACGTCAAAATGTCGATGAACCCATTTGACGAGATTTCTGTCGAAGAAGCGGTTCGCATGAAGGAAGCCGGTACGGCGACCGAAGTCGTGATCGTCTCGATCGGCCCGAAACAGGCTCAGGAAACCATTCGCACGGCGCTCGCCATGGGCGGTGACCGCGGTATCCTGATCAATACCGACGAAACCGTCGAGCCACTGGCCGTTGCGAAAATCCTTGCAAAAGTCGTTGCCGACGAGAGCCCGGACCTGGTCCTGCTCGGCAAGCAGGCGATTGACGATGATTCCAACCAGACCGGCCAGATGCTGGCCGCGCTGCTGGACTGGCCGCAAGGCACCTTCGCTTACAAGATCGAGAAGGACGGCGACGCCCTGACCGTGACCCGCGAAGTCGATGGCGGCCTCCAGACCGTGAAACTGGCCACGCCAGCCATCGTCACCGTCGATCTGCGCCTCAACGAGCCGCGCTACGCGTCCCTGCCAAACATCATGAAGGCGAAGAAGAAGCCGATTGATGAGAAGGCTCCGGGCGATTATGGCGTCGACATCTCGCCGCGCCTGTCTGTAGTGAAAGTCACTGAGCCGCCGGTCCGCGAGGCCGGTGAAAAGGTCGAAGACGTTGCGACGCTTGTTTCGAAACTCAAATCAGCAGGAGCGATCTAATGGCTGTTCTGGTTATTGCTGAACACGACAATGCGTCCCTGAACGACGCGACCCACAAGGTTGTCACCGCAGCGGCGAAATTCGGCGGCGACGTCGACATCCTGGTGGCTGGTGAAGGCGCAGGCGATGTTGCGGCTGCGGCTGCCAAGGTTTCCGGTGTCCGCAAAGTCGTTCACGCCGATGGTGCCTCGGTTGCCAAGCAACTGGCGGAAGCCATGGAAGCCCTCGTGGTGCCAATGATGTCCGGTTATGATGCCGTTTTCATTCCGGCTACGACGACGGGCAAGAACATGGCTCCGCGTATCGCCGCGAAGCTGGACGTCATGCAGCTGTCGGACATCACGGATGTCATCGACACCGACACATTCGAGCGTCCGATCTATGCCGGTAACGCCATTCTGACCGTGAAATCTTCCGATGCGAAGAAAGTCATCACGGTTCGCGGCACGGCCTTCGAAGCGGCGGGTGAAGATGGTTCGGCTTCTGTCGAGACTGCAGAGGTACCTGCAGGTCCGTTCAAATCCGAATTCGTCTCCGAGCAGATGGTCAAGTCCGACCGTCCGGAACTGGCTGGCGCGAAACGCGTCGTGTCGGGTGGCCGCGCACTGGGCTCGAAAGAAGAGTTCGACCGCCTGATCGTGCCGCTGGCGGACAAGCTGGAAGCGGCTGTCGGCGCGTCACGCGCTGCTGTCGATGCGGGCTACGCGCCCAACGACTACCAAGTCGGCCAGACTGGCAAGATCGTTGCCCCGGAGCTTTACGTCGCTGTTGGTATTTCGGGCGCCATCCAGCACCTTGCCGGCATGAAGGATTCCAAGATCATCGTGGCGATCAACAAGGATGAAGAGGCTCCGATCTTCCAGATTGCCGATTACGGCTTGGTCGCAGACCTCTTCAATGCCGTGCCGGAGCTGACCGAAGCCCTGTAAGCTTCTCAGGCCCGACTGAATTCAGCCCGCAACTCCTTGCCGGAGTTGCGGGTTGTTTCGTTTGAGGCCCAAATCAAAGGCAGGCAGGAGATTTCCATGAAGACAATCATCGTGACAGGGGCCGCATCCGGCATCGGCCGGGCAGTGGCAAAACACTTTGCCGGGCAGGGCTGGCAAGTCGCGGCGCTGGACATTGATCGCGACGGGCTCGCCACTCTGGGGAACTCCGTTCGAGGCATTGAATGTGATCTTTCCTCGGAAGACAGTATCCGCGCAGCCGTTTCGGCAACCGGCTTCGACCGGCTTGATTTACTGGTCAACAATGGCGGACCTGCCGACCCTGTTGCAGGGCCAATTGAGGATATGAGCCTCGCCGACTGGAATAGCTGGATCGCGCCACATCTGACCGGTAGTTTCCTGATGGTGCGGGAGTGCGTTGACCTTCTGCGCGGCGCGAAGGGCAGCGTCGTCAACATGGCGTCCACCCGCGCGTACCAGTCCGAACCAGACACTTATGGCTATGCGGCGGCGAAGGGCGGCATTGTCGGCCTGACACATGCACTGGCGATTGGTCTCGGCCCTGACATAAGGGCCAATGCTATTGCACCGGGCTGGATCAATTCGGCGAATGAGGATCTGTCCGAGGACGCGCACGCTCAGCATCCTGTCGGTCGTGTCGGCAAGGTTGAGGACATTGTACAGGCTGTGGCGTACCTTTCCGAGGCCGGATTTGTGACTGGGCAGGTTTTGACGGTCGACGGCGGGATGACGCGAAAGATGATCTATACGGCGTAAAACGGGATCATTCCCGTTGCGGCGGTTTCATCCGATGTGTTGGGCCGCCATCCAGGACTGTGGAGGCCCGATCAGGGGCTGCGTCTCAGACTTGTATTTGACGCACTGCACAAACAGGATATGACATCACCTTTTTACGACGTTCTGGACGAATTCTATGGCAGACCTGAAGACGATTGGCGTGATTGGCGCGGGCCAGATGGGTAACGGTATCGCCCATGTCAGTGCACTCGCTGGATATGACGTGATCCTCAGCGATATTTCGGATGAATCACTTGCCAAGGGCATGAAGGCCATCGAACGCAACATGGCGCGCCAGGTGGGTCGCGGCCAGTATGATCAGGGCGCCATGGATACAGCGCTGGCACGCATCAAGCCGACCACGGTGTTGAAGGATCATGAGGCGGCAAACATGGTGATCGAGGCCGCCACCGAGCGGCGTGAGATCAAGGAACAGATCTTCCGCTCGATCTGTGAAATTGTTCCTTCAGACACCTATCTTGCCACGAATACTTCTTCCATCTCCATCACGCGGCTTGCTTCGGTAACCGACCGTCCGGAACGGTTCATCGGACTGCATTTCATGAACCCGGTTCCCCTGATGAAGCTGGTCGAAGTGATCCGCGGTCTCGCAACCGGCCAAGAGACCTATGAGACGGCGATCGAATTTGCGGGGCGCCTCGAAAAGACCACCACCAATGCCGAGGATTATCCGGCTTTCATCGTGAACCGGATTCTCGTGCCGATGATCAATGAGGCCGTCTATGCCCTCTATGAAGGGGTCGGAACGGTTGAGAGCATTGATACGGCAATGCATCTGGGGGCCAATCACCCCATGGGGCCGCTTACCCTGGCCGACTTTATCGGGCTCGATACCTGCCTGTCGATCATGCAGGTTCTGCATGATGGTCTCGCCGATACCAAATACCGGCCATGCCCACTGCTCGTGAAATATGTCGAGGCTGGCTGGGTCGGCAAAAAGGTCGGCAAGGGGTTCTATGACTATTCCGGCCCTGAGCCTGTCCCAACCCGATAAATTCTCGCATGCTGCCATTCTAACTACGCAATGCGAATTGTGGAACATGCTTCACGCATAAGTGGTTTCAGGGGCAAAAAATTCAACCAAGAGTAATTGTTAATTCGTTAACCTGCTGCTGCTTTACTTTGCGAGCTGGTCGAACCAGCATGAGGCGGGGACGGATTTATGGTTTGTGATTTGAGTGCCGGGAAGAGCAGCTCTTGTAAGCAGGCGACTCCCGAATTGACGGTATGGGCGCGCGGCCACGTGTCGTTCCCCACAGCTCCTCGCTTCGCTGATACAGGCAGAGCCGCCCAAAAAGCGACAGGAGCTCGGATCGTATGACAAAATCTCCAGAGCCTTTTGCTCCACACTGGTCCTTTGTCGACGAGCTGGAAGCCTTGTTGCCCCAGATGCGCGCATTTGCCCGCAGCCTTTGCCACGATGCCACACTGGCAGACGACATTGTCCAGTCAGCATGTCTGAAGGCGTGGGCGGCTTCCGGAACATTTGACCCCACCGCCAAGATGCGGCCCTGGATCCTGCGCATTGTCCGCAACGAATACCTCCAGCATTGCCGACGCGCCTGGCGAAACGTGGATGTCGAAAGCGGTTTCCTCGAAGAGATACTGGTGGATCATACATCGGCGGAAATGCTGAGCGATGCGTCCCGCGCGATCCAAGCGATTTACGCGCTACCGATCAAACAGCGGGATGCGGTCATTCTGGTTCTGGCGGCGGGACTCACCTATGAAGAAGCCGGCGTCATCATGAATTGCTCGCCTGGTACCATCAAAAGTCGGGTGAACCGGGCGCGCGCCATATTAGTGGATGAGTTGAACGGGGTTGTGCCCCTCATCTCCAATGATCTGATGGGCAAACCGGAACAGGCTACGCTGTATGAATTGGTGGTGCACGCCGAAGGCTTGATGGCCGAAGCCGCCTGACCGGGGTTACGCCATGAGCAGGAAGACGCTCACCGAATAGATTATCATTAATGCGCCCGTCTTGATTCCGGCTGAAATCAGAAACGGTCGCAGATCTGACCAGGATGTATCTCGGGCGATTGCGGCCACGGATGTCGCAATGTCATGCTCAAGCCCTTCGCGCGATTGACCGGCGAGGACCAGCATGACTTTCGAAGAGCGCGAGGCCGGCACGGATTGGGCTTCGGTCAGCACTTGCTGGAAGACATGGCCGGCCACCACTTCTCCGAGGGCGCGTTTGGGATGCCAGCCATAGCGGGAGAGTTCTGTCACCCCGAGCCGTACAAAGGGCCACGTCACCCAGATATCCCGGATGAGGAATACCGCCAGGACGCCGGTCACGCTCCAGATGAAATAGGGACGCTCAAACACGCCTGCATGGGAAAGACCCCAGAGGCTAGACAGGATAAGTAATTTGATTCCCGTCGCTATAGCGAATGAGCGGAAACTCTTCCTGAGAAAGTCATCGGCATGACGCTTGATCTGCCGGCGCGTTTCGACCGCAGCGGATTCGATGGCCTTGTTCTTCTGGGCCGAGACACCGCGTTCAAGATACTTCCGGCCAAAGGCCAGTCCGGCACCAACCGCCGATGCAATGAACAGAATGGATCTCATATCTACAATATAGGGATCCTGGTGCGGTTTGTCTGCAAGACATACGATGCGCTGTGATCAGAGCAGCCCGAGTAGTAGTCGTTGGGCATGGCGCGTAGCTGTTTTCGGGTCGCGCACAAGCGTGTATCCCAACAGCATCGCGCCTGCAGAGACTGAAACCGGGTATTTCTGGACAAGAGATTTCAGCGTGTCGAAGGGCAGGTCGGCCAATGCATTGGCTGTCGACTCTTCCAGATCATCGATTTCTTCGGAGGATTTGCGATAGGGCAGCAGGAAGATGTAGAGCATCAGTGCTGCGATAGCCACGAGAATTGCCGCGATGGTGAAGCAAGCCGCCGTCAGGCCTATTACAGAGGCCAAGGCCAATATTCCGGCTACTGATAATGCAAACATGCCGCCGAAACCGCAAACGATTCCGGCGACAGCTGCGAAAAGCCGAAGCTTGGTCGCATCCATGAATTATTTGCCCCTCATCATCGCGAGGATGAGGCCAGCCCCAAATGCAATCCCCACTGCGGCCAGTGGATTCTTGCGGATTTCCGATTCCACATCGGCGCGTGTATCCTTGAACTGCCCGGAGGCTTTATCGGCAAATTCCTTGCCCTTTTCTACGCCGGCCTGGGCTTTCACTTTTGCAAGACCCTGCATATCAGCCATAACGTTCTTGAGGTCGCCGCGCAGCATGGCGATATCATCTTTCAATGCTGCGTAGTCGCCTTCGGTTTCGGCTTTCAAAGTAGTCGCTGTCTTGGTATTCACGTTAAATCTCCTGATTTCGTGTGCGCTAATTCAACGCCCGACCTCAGAACTCGTTCCACTCAGGAATCGCAATTCTTCACGGCGGAACAAAGCCCGTAACGACACGTTGGCTTCGCATGGATGTGTTCAGAAACCGACTCTCTCAATATGTGTCCCTCAAGGATGATACTTGGGAAAAATTCGACCAACTCGATTTCCAGTCGCGTGTGTATCAGGCCGGAGATGATATTATCCGCGTAGGGGAAACCCCTCAGAAGATGTTCTTCGTCAAGGATGGCTGGGCCATACGCTACAGGTCCCTAGATGATGGCCGAAGGCAGATCGTGAATTTCATGCTACCTGGTGACGTTTTCGACATGCAGGTGGTGGCGGGTGTCAAAGCTGACCACTCGGTTACCACGGTCACGCGCACAGTCGTAATGACAATATCCGCCGAACAATTTATTTCCGTGTTGCGGCATGATGCAGATGTTGCGTCCGCCTTCTGGTGGGCTGCCGTGCAGGAAGAATCCATTTTACGCGAACAGATCGTCCGTGTAGGCCGGCGCTCCGCGAAGGAACGTATTGCTCACCTCTTGCTGGAATTGCAGCGCCGCCTTTACGCGGCTGTGGGTGGCTCAGAAAACCATTTGCCTATGCCCCTGACGCGCACAGATCTGGCTGATGCACTGGGCCTCACACCCGTCCATGTCTCGCGTACCATGTCCGCTTTGCGTCGGTCAGGGCTAATCGATGAATCACGGGGTCAGGTGACCATTCTCGACAAGCGTAAGCTGGCATGCATGTCGCAGTTCGACACGGATTATCTTCACGCCCGGAAGCTCGACTTTGCCGTGCCTCAAGAATTCAGCGGTCGCAGCGAAATGCCCCGGCCCAATGGCGTGATCCCAAGCCAAGCAAATGCCCCCCGAATGCCTCGAGACGACTAATTGCCTCATTCGCAAGATTCAAATGAAACTGGAGTACATCTCATGCAAGACTCAACACACCAAGATGATCTGTCTACCGTTGAAGCGCGTCAGGGACGCCGACGCATGGGGCTTCTTAGCGTCATGGGAATCGGCATTGCGATCGCGCTTGTCGGCATGCTCCTGGCACTGGCGGTAACGGGCCTGCTTTCGCCATCCGGTGTTTGATCCGGGAGGAAGTATTTATAAAAAAAACGCCCCGAACGAAGTTCGGGGCGTTTTTCTTTATGTTATCGGGGGACTTATGCGTCGACCCGCGCGCCATTCGCCGGATGGAAGAAGAGGGCCTGACCGATCGCCGCTTTCACAGTGTTCTCCTGGAAAGGCTTCGGGATGAGATAGGTGGGCTCTGGCCGTTCGCCCGTGAGCAGGCGCTCCGGGAAGGCCGTGATGAAGATGATCGGCACATCATGGTCGGCCAGGATATCATGCGCCGCATCAATACCAGACGATCCATCAGCGAGCTGGATATCACACAGAACCAGACCTGGCGGATTGGCGCCGAAGAGAGAGAGCGCCTCGCGATGGGTAGTGGCAATGCCGGTAACGGTATGACCGAGATCTTCGACAAGGCTCTCCAGATCGGCCGCAATAATGGGCTCGTCCTCGATGATCAGCACCTTGGTGGCGAGTTCGCCTTCGATCTCTTTCTGGGCATCCTGCTCAAGCACACGCTGCTCTTTTTCGGAAATTCCGAGAATATAGGCTGCTTCCGAGGCGGAGAAGCCTTCAAGGGCTGTCAGCAGGAAGGCCTGGCGCTGGATCGGGGCAAGGGATTGGAGTCGCTTGTCGGCGGGATCACCGGCTGGGCCATCCTTTCCCTCAAGCTGGGCGCCTGTTGTGCCCCAGATCACGTGGAAGAATCGATAGAGGGATAGTCGAGGATCTTCCAAATTATCAACGACTTCCGGATTTTCGACGAGCGCCTGGAGCGACGCACGAATATAGGCGTCCCCGCTTTCCTGGCTGCCTGTCAGCGCCCGCGCATAACGCCGCAGAAACGGCAAATGGGGAGCAAACGATTGTACCAAACTCATGGGGAACCTCTCTTCTGGGACCGCATTAACAATTCATAAAAACCGCATTGGTTCCACAATAGTGCAAAAAACAGCACTATGTGGGAACTAATGCGCACTCTGGCTGTTTAACTATCAGACTCATATAGTTAGGTATTTAGATCGTGAATCAGGATAGTTTAAGCGGAATGGAAAAAAACGGACGCAATAACTCCGTCAAGTCCGACCTCGGCAGCAAGAGGCGGACGCAGCGCATTGGAGAGCAACTCCGCCGCGTTTATGACGAAGTTGCGCAAGAAGACGTGCCGGACGAGTTCCTGCGGCTTCTCGAAGAAGCCGACAAAGCTCGGCCATCTTCCACCTCAGATAAATCCTGAGGGGATTTCCATGACAGACAATACGGAAAAACTCAGTGACGTTGATTTCAAACGTGAGCTGGCCGCACTGATTCCTCATTTGCGGGCCTTTGCGCGCAGTTTATGTGGTGATGCCACGCTGGCAGATGATCTCGCGCAGGACGCGATGCTGAAGGCGTGGAATGCCCGCGCATCCTTTCAAGCCGGTACGAATATGAAGGCCTGGGCATTCACGATCCTCAGAAACGTCTTCTATTCCGAGAAACGCCGGTCCTGGCGCCGGACGCCGCTTGATCCGGAAGTGGCCGAGGCCACGCTTGTCTCCAACAGCAATCCGTCTGACACGCTCGACTTGCTTGCCATGCGCAACGCATTGGGCAGGTTGCCCATCGACCAGCGTGAAGCCCTAATTCTGGTGGGGGCTGGTGGGCTCCCGTATGAAGAGGCCGCAGAGATTTGTGGTGTAGCTGTGGGCACGATCAAGAGCCGCGTCTCCCGCGCGCGAAAGGCTGTCGTCGAAATCCTCGAATCCAATGGTGCGGGCTATAGCGACGACTCCAACATGAAAGCGGAAGACGCATTCAACGATATCATGCGACAGGCGGATGATATTGCCGGTGTCGGATGAAGAAGGCGACCTGAACCAATCAGGCCGGGCCCCCAGCGCCGCACCGCTTCGCAACAAGCTTGTCTTGACGCTAGCGGCGGCACTGACACCTGTTCTGCTCCTGTCTGCGTTCAAGGCGTATATTGATGCGCGCGACATACGGGATAGTCAGGCGCAGAATCTCGTGCTCGTTGCGGGCGCGGCCATTGATGGTGTCAACCAGTCCCTGCAACAGGCGGAGCTCTTGCTGTCACTGTATGAGCCCCGACTGGCAGCCGGGGAATGCAGTGGCGTCTACAATGAGCTGTCAGTTTACCTGCCCTCCCTGACCAATGTCGTCGCGTTTGATGAAAATAGTGAAGTCATTTGCTCGGCCGTGGGCACACCGGCTCTCAGCCGCGAAAATCAGGTTCTGCATGACCGCCTGCGGGCAGGGGGAGATTCCTTCGCGCGGAGCGATGCCTTCTTTGGATCTGCCAGCGATGAGTGGGTGTTTGCGCTGAACAAGCGCGTCGAAGACGAAGCCGGGAATTTCACAGGCATCAATACGTTTGCGCTCGGAGCGATAGATTTGGCCAACCTCGTGCGGGCGGGATATCTACCGGACTATGTTTCGCTGTCCATTGCCGACGAAACGGGCCGTGTATTCGGCGACCCTCTTGTCGGACCAATCCCAGCAGAATGGATCGAGGGAGTGAGGCGTGCCCAGGATGCACAATTGTTTCGGGTTGATCATCCTGATGGCACATCCGTTGATGTGGTATTGAGGCCTGTCGGTAATTCCAACATTTTCGCCGTTATTGCCCGGCCTTCCTATGGCCTGTGGAATGATTTTTTCGTTCGTCCCGCGACATCCTTCGGACTGCCGTTGTTGGCTTTTGCTGTCACCTTGCTTGCAGCTTGGATGGCGATTGACGGGTTGGTCCTGCGATGGATTTCTCGCCTCACACGCACGGTGCGTATCTATGGCGCCGGCCGGTACCAGTTCAAGGCGGGCAATTCATTTGTGGATGCGCCGTCGGAAATCCGTAGCCTGGCGACCGCGATGGAAGTCATGGCGCAGGATATTGATCATCGTGACCGGGATTTGAAAGAAGCCATTGCCACCCGTGACGCGGCGGTGAAGGAAATCCATCATCGCGTGAAGAACAATCTCCAGATCGTTACCAGCTTCCTGAACCTGCAGGGGCGTCAGTTGAAGGATCCGCAAGCCAAGGAAGCCATCGCCGCGACGCGCCATCGGATCGATGCGCTGGCGATCGTCCACCAGACCCTGTACCAGAATGAACGGCTCGAAAGCGTCGACATGCGCCCCTTCCTGACGGGCCTTCTCAATCACCTCTCCGATGCCCTTGGCATGTCGGAAGCAGGCATCAGTCTGGTTCAGTCCTATGCCGAAATCCAGCGAGACGCTGACGATGCCATCCCAATGGCCTTGTTCATCGTCGAGGCTGTCACCAATGCCATGAAGTATGCGTTCGAGGAAGACGGAGGCGAGGTGTCGGTCTGTCTGTCGGCGACGGATGACCAGGTTACGTTGGAGATCAGGGATACCGGGCTCGGATACGACAGCACCGATGGCAGTTCGGGCCTCGGCTCGAAGCTGATGGTCGCCTTTGCCCGCCAGCTCTCTGCCGAATTCACGACGGAAGCACGTCCCGGCCTTGGCTGCTCCCACAAATTGGTCATGCCATTCTGATCCTTGCCACAGAAAAGCCCGGTCAACTCACCGGGCTCGTCATATTTTTATATGAAAACGGATATTATTGAGGAGTATCGGTTGGCTCCGTCATGGCTTCGCCCGCATCATTCACCGCAGCTTCAGCGTCATCACCGGCTTCTTCCAACTCGTCGGAAAGCGTGTCTGGTTCCTCATCTGTGATGTCGCCCTCGTCGGGTTCGTCCGTGGTATCGCACGCAGCAAAAGTACCGAGGCTGAGAAAGGCTGTCGCAAGCATCATCTTTTTCATGGCTGAATCCTTATCGTCTGCGCCTTTAAAACGCTGAAGGGGGCAGCAGGTTCCCTGGATGGGACGGGAGCCTTTCCAGCTACAGCGTCAGTTAGGTGCTGGCGGAACCTGTGGCGAACACGCGCGTATGTTTGATATGCTTAACACGGCCCGCCCCCGGATAGATATTCAACGCAGGTCTCGCGGTCTGGCTTCACACTTTCGTACCTTCAAGCGTATCAGCGGCCCAGGCTCGATCGGCAGAGTTGTCTCTCTACTGATCATAGGTTTTGGGCAGGTGTGGGCCTGTATGAGAAAGCACAGAGAATTAATGCGTTCGGGTAGACGCACCCGTGTCCTGCTTATTTCGTTTTCAGGCTGACCGCCTATTTCCTTGTCCTATAGATGTGATGGCCGACACGGAGTCGGTGTGGGATCATATACAATCCTGAATACAGCACATAAATAAAGACACGCCCCAAGTGGGGCGTGTCTGGTTCGGTCATGGATGACCCAATTTAGTCGTTGATATCTTCTTCAACGTCCTGAGCAGTGTCCTGAATAACTTCGCCGCCGGCTTCAACGTCTCTGCCGACGCCGTCGACAGTGTTGCAGGCTGCCAGCAGTGTGGCAAGCGCGCCAAGGGCGCCGAGACTAGCGATCTTCACGGTGTTTTTCATAATGAGTCCTTTCCGCATTAAGCAGGGAAGAAACGTTACCCCTCTGGCTTGGTTCCAGAGTGCACAGAAAAAATATTCGGGAACTTCGGTGCACGGACTCGGGTTGTACTGGCATCTCATCGGCATGCATCGCCGGTTTGTTTGATTGAAAAGGAGTTATAGTCATGCTCGGTTGGGCAATTGCATTTTTCGTACTGGCGCTAATCGCCGCAGTTCTTGGTTTTGGTGGCATCGCAGGTGCGTCCGCCGGTATCGCCAAGATCCTGTTCTTCGTCTTCCTCGTTCTTCTCGTCCTGTCCTTCGTTGCGCGGGCCGTCCGTGGACGAAACGTGACTTGATAAATGAAGATTACACATAAAAAGGGCGTTGCAGACTGCGACGCCCTTTTTCTTTGGGATATGGTCCTGCGGTCTCCCAAGGAACCTCTCCGCTGTTTGCGCGTATGTTAATCGCAATGTGGACGGGAGGATAATGGGCCTGTGAAAGAAGACATGGCCTCCCTGGCAGGATCTGCCGACAAGCGAGACGTGGTGCGCAACTGGGCTATTACCGGAATTTTCTGGATTCTGGTGCTGGGTGCGCTCAGCCTGGCGCAGGGAGTGTTTGTTCCCATCATTTCCGCCTTCATACTTGCGCTGACCTTCAGCCCTGTACGCCGCGCACTTGGCCGTATTGGCATACCTCCAGGTGCGGCAGCCGGGATCATCATGATCAGCCTGTTGGTTGTGTTCAGTGTCCTTTTCTACTTCATATCCGAGGCGCTTCAACAATATCTGAGCGATGCCCCGACCTTTGCGGCAGAGGTGCGCCGGGAATTGAGCGGCCTGTTCGGCACCATTGAGCCTGTCCTGAAGGCCGGGGATCAAATTGATGCCCTGACAAAGCAAGGGGGCCAGCAGACAGTTGCGATTCGAGAACCGGGATTTGTCAGCGTCATGACGCAGGCCACGCCTGCTGTGGTCAGCCAGTTGATCGTCACACTGACCTTGAGTTTCTTCCTGATCGCTTCTGGCGATATGTTCTACGAGAAACTTGTTCAGGTCATGCCGAAGCTGAAGGACAAAAGGCGGGCGCTCGCCGCCGCGCGTACGATTGAGAACCAGCTCTCCACGTATCTGTTCACGATTACAGCTATCAATGCGGCGCTCGGCGTCATCATCGGATTGGTCATGTGGGCCATTGGCATGCCCAACCCACTCCTCTTCGGATTGGGCGCCTTCCTGCTGAATTATATCCCGTATATTGGCTCGATCGGGGGCATCGCCGTCACGCTTGTCACTGGGCTGGTCACTTACGACAACACGGTGCACGCTATGCTTCCGGCTCTGTTCTACTGGCTCATCAATACAATCGAAGGTCAGTTCCTGACGCCTGTGCTCGTGGGCCGCCGCCTCAAGCTGAATGCGGTCGTGGTGTTTATCTCCTTCGCGCTATGGGCCTGGGTGTGGTCATTCATGGGCATGTTGTTGTCCACGCCAATCCTGCTCATGGCCAAAGTCGTGTCCGATAATGTCAATGGGCTTGAGAGCTTCGGAAAATTCCTTGGCGACCGGGATGATCTATCCGGCTCGGATTCGCGTCTCATGAAGTTCGTGTTCCGTCAAAAGGACCGGCCAGTCGCCGAGGATGCTTGACTCTGTTGTCACCCGTTCGGCATCACCAGTGCCAGATGTGACAGGGTGAGCCGGGCCGGCGCACGGGCCGACAATTCAATGCCTTCGAAGTGGGACATGTCCACACCGGCTTCAGCCAATGTCCTCAGAGGGATTTCGAAGGTGAGAGTCATACCGGCGCACATATGTGACCCCAGACGGGACAGGCGTCCAACCTCTGTGCGCCCGGCTCCCGAATGGATGGACAGCATGGGATCGTGGGAAATGACGGCATATTTTGATGTCGTCAGCGTGAAACAGAACCCGGCATTTGTCTCGCGCGTCAGGTCAAGCGGCTCATGAGAAAAGATGACGGGCGCAACTCGCGCGTCTGTCCAGATTATTTCAATGGCGTTCTCCTGCTGGCCGAGATCTGCCGCCTTCAGCTCGACCGCTCCCGATGGAGACCGCTCTGTACCCCCCTGCCATGATGCCGGTCTGCTGGCTCCGTCCAGTTGGATAGACCAGCCGCCCCCCGCCGTGCCGTGCGCGAATATGGTGCCATGATCAGGTTTAAAAGGCCTGCGGTTCTCATGGAGAATGCGCAGATTGCCGTTGTCCTTGAGGGAGAGTCCAAATCCGTAGGGGAACAAGGGGGTATAGGGCTGCGAGCCGACATTCAGATCATACTGGTCTGCATGTTCTGGCCAAGAGAAGGACAGCTTGCCAGTGAAGTCATGATCGGAAGTCCCATCAGTGGCAAACAGGAGGTCCGCGAGTGCGCCGGCCTGCGTACCAGGCAGGAAGGCGGCTACGAATGCATCTGACGCATTTAGCGCCGGGTTGACCCATAGGGGGCGGCCGGACAGGAAGATGCAGACAATCGGAATGTCGGCGTCTTGTAGCCGCTTCAGGATATCGAGACCCTCACTATTAGCTGGCTGGAAGTCCAAAGTCGACAAATCTCCCCGGAATTCCGCATAGGGCGCTTCACCAAACACATGGATGGCGAGATCGGGTTTTGTACCGAATTGCCCGTCCCGCGCATAGGATACCTTGCTGCCCCTTTTTACTGCAACACGCCGAATGCCTGAGAGGAGGGTCTCCGCCTGCGGATAATCCATATGTTCCAGATTCCCCCCCTGCCAGGAAAGGGACCAGCCGCCACATTGCATGCCGAGGTCGTCCGCTGCCTGTCCCGTCACCAGAATATGCTGCGGTGATTGGAGCGGAAGGGTTTGGTTTGCGTTTTTCAAGAGCACAGCGGATTTGCGAACGGCCTCGGCCGCGAGTTCTGTATGTGCCTTGCATCCGACTACACCCGTCTTGGCACTGTGAGGCCGCTCGCTTGGCATCAGTTGGGAGCAGAGCCCTGCACGAAATTTCAAACGCAATATGCGGCGGACTGCGTCGTCCAGACGCTCTATAGATATGCGTCCCGATTCCAAATGGCGCAGCAGCGCAACGTGGAGGCCTTTCCAGCTCTCAGGGGCCATATACATGTCGAGGCCGGCCATCAGGGCGTCCGGGCAATCGGTGGGGCTCGCACCAACAATCTGTCCGTGTCCATTCCAATCGCCCACGACGACACCATCAAAGCCCCAATAGGTCTTGAGCAAATCCGTCAGAAAGGCCTGGTGGCCATGCATCTTGCGGCCATCCCAGCTGGAGAATGAGGCCATGATGGTCTGGACCCCGGCATCGAGTGCCGAATAGTAGCCGGAGGCGTGTACGTCCCGCATTTCCGCTTCGGTGGCGACTGTTTCTCCCTGGTCCTTGCCAGCGCGCGTTCCTCCATCCCCGATGAAATGCTTGGCGGTTGCAATTATCTTGTCTGAGCCCAGAAAGGGTCTTTCGCCCGGAACGCCTTGCAGGCCGCGCACCAAAGCCGCGCCGAGTTCTGCGACGAGTTCAGGAGATTCCCCATAGGCCTCATAGGTGCGCCCCCACCGGCCATCGCGTGCGACCGCGACTGTGGGGGCGAACGTCCAATCCATGCCCGTTGCGCGAACCTCCCGAGCCGTGGCGGCTCCGATCCGTTCCACGAGATCCGCATCCCTCGTGGCGCCCAGCCCGACATTGTGGGGAAAGATGGTCGCACCAACCAAATTATTGTGTCCGTGTACAGCATCCGTGCCCCAGAGCACGGGTATACGGGGGCCATCTGCGCGCATGGAAGCGGTCCAATAAGCATCGGCCAGGTCAAGCCAGTCAGCGTGACTGGCGCGCTGGTTACCCTTCGGTGCGGAGTTTCCTCCATTCAGCACCGCGCCAAGATGATAGGCCGCGACATCGTCAGGGGCCACAGAGGCAATGTCGGCCTGGATGATCTGCCCGACTTTTTGCGAAGGCGTCAGCCAGTCGATAATGCGAGTGATCATCCCTTCCGTTTTTGGGCAGTGAAGATTGGGGGGATGCGGTTTCGGCCAGTGCGAAAGGGTGAGTGTCGTGGAGGAGGGATCAGTCATGAGCTTAGGCCCGGCGCAGGATTATGGCGCCGCCTCCTCTGTATGGGTGAAATCTTCCGGATAGTCGCGCATCCGGTCGTACCAGTGGAGCTTCAGGAAAATGCTGGTGATTGCGAGAATTGCCAGAGCGGCGAGCATTTTTGGCCAATCCTGGATCACCAGAAAAATTGGGGTACAGATCAAGGCGGTTTGCCACACGATCCCCACGGCCACGTTGGCAAGGTCTCGCTTCATATCCGGGTTACGGGACACGGGCTGCCCTTTGCCGGCGAGCGATTCCACAACCGGCCCCCAGGCGCCCCAAGGCCGTGTCTTGAGGTAGAACCGTTCCAGTGTTTCCATCTCGGTTGGCGTCGTTAGCAGCGACCCGGCTATGACGGCGACCAGACAGGCGGCAAAGAAGAAGGGAAAGGCCTGGAGCGGATTGATATCTATTTGAGGCATGCCCAGGATGAGCGCGAAGAGGATTCCCGTCAGCATACCCCAGAAATAGCCATAGCCATTCATGCGCCACCAATACCATTTGACGACATTGGCTGCGGTGTAGCCACCATAAAGGCCCGCCGTGATCCAGTTGATGACGGTGTCGATGCTGGTTAGGAAGAGGCCGAACAGGGTGCCGATGATCACGAAGACCGTGGAGACGATATAACTCATCCGCAGATAGGTTTTATCGGTCGCATCGGGCTTGATGTATTTGCGGTATATGTCGTTCACGACGTATGCGGGGGCGGCGTTGAGGGGGGCTGCAAAACTCGACATGAAGGCGGCAAGCAGGCCGGCTAGCGTCAGGCCCAGCAATCCGACAGGAATGAACTCGCGCAGAGCGAATGGCAGCACCGCTTCGAAATCGGCGTCCGCTCCCATGTCCCGAAGATAGGGACTGAAATAGACCAGAGAGAGCACGGTCAGGCCCGTTATAAGCAGATAGCGCGGCAGGTTCAGCACGATGCTGACCAGCGCGCTCATCTTGGCTGCTTCGACCGGACCTCGTGCAGACAGGATGCGCTGCATGTCATAATTCGGAGCGGGTCCGGCGAGCGATGTGAAAATGCCTTTCAACAGGACCAGCATGAAGAAGATCGAGAAGAGCGAGTACCCCTCCTTGGCGATCTTGGTATCCGCCGATGGCAACAAGTCAGACCAGTCGAGGCCAAGCTCCCAGCCGAAGAAGGGATTGGTCCACCCATCCGGTATGGCAGCGGCCAGCATGTCGGGTGACACATGCAACATCGCGATCACCGCGACGCCGATACTGGCAATGGTCATGACAATGAATTGCAGGACTTCCGTGAAGACGACGGAGTACATGCCCCCCTTGATGACATAGAGGGAAGTCAGGAAGATCAGGAAGACGCCAAAGGCTTTTTCGTTCAAGGCCGTCATCGCGGCTTCCCGTTGTGCCAGGAGATCGCCCGTGAGATCTGGCGCCCGCAAATTGACGGGGAGGAACAGGTCGAGCTGCAACATGCCGGCGAGATCGAGTGGAATGAACTGGACCGCAAGCTTCCCAATCCCAAGGAAGCCATAAGCCATGTAAGCGAGCACCAAGATCAGTGCGAAGAGAACAATGATCAGGTGGCTCAAGCGTGCGGCTGGGCCATCTCCGAAGCGGAACGTGATCCATTCCGCGCCTGTCATGGCGCCTGATCGGCGGAGCCAGATCGAGAGGAATACCATCAGGAATATCTGATTGAAGACTGGCCAGAGCCAAGGGATCCAGATGCTCTTGAGCCCATAAACGAAGAGAATGGATACCAACCACATCGTGCCGGCCACGTCGAACATGCCGGAGGCGTTGGAAAGGCCGAGCGCGTACCAGGGCAAACGGTTGCCGCCCAGGAAATAGCTGCGCAATCCTGTGTTCGCTCGATTGGAAATCCAGAAACCGATGAAGAGTGTCAGCCCGATATATGCCGCGATCACCGCCATATCGATAGGATGCAAACTCAAGTCTCCGGCCCCTTTGCTTGCGAGGGCCACTCAGCACTGCCCCGGGTGGCGCCGCGTATATTTTTCTGCAGCCTCGCGAACCGAGGCCGGCGTTATTCTGAGCACGCCTGACCCCAAGAACATTCATTACAAACGGTTTCATTGCAAGCCATCATGGTGTTTGATCAGACAGAAGTTTCGGTGCGCTACTGGATACCGGGGCCGGGACCTCAAGAAGCCAAAAGGCTCGTGGGAGGAATTGAATGGCTCAGATCAGGGATGTCGCAAAGCTCGCGGGTGTATCCCCTGCGACCGTGTCACGAGCGTATTCAGATCCCAGCAAACTGTCGGAATCGACGCTTCATCGCGTCTTGGCCGCCGCGGATGAGCTGAAATACAAGCCAAGTTCGCTGGCTCAGCTTTTCCGTGAAAAACGGACCAATACCGTGCTGGTCATGGTGCCAGATATTGCCAACGTTCTCTTTGCTCGTGTCGTCTCCGGCATTGAGCGCGTAGCGGTCGAGAACAAGTATAATCTGATTGTTTCGGATACAGGCGACAACGCGGCAATCGAAACCGTTGGCGTGGAAATGGTGGAGACCTCTCGCGCGGATGGCGTCATACAGTTGGGAGAGCGGCCGCTCAGCGAACTGCATCCTGAGGGGGAGCAGTGCGCGATCCCCTTTGTACAGGCGATCAGTGCTGACCCGCGGGGCCGTTATCCCACGGTCGGAATCGATGACCGGAAAGCGGCGGCGATGATGGCCCGTTACCTGCTGTCTCAGGGGCACCGCCGCATCGGAGTCCTCGCCGGGCTCGAAAACCGTGTCGTCACTCAGGAGCGGCTGGCCGGGTTCAAAGACAGTCTGTCGATGGCGGGTGTGCCCTTTGATGAGGAGGCAGTAGAATATGATGCCTATTCAATGGCAGGGGGCGAAAGAGCAGCCATGCGCCTATTGGCACGGAAAGGGGACCTTACGGCCTTGTTCTGCATGAGTGACGAAATCGCGATTGGCGCCATCCGCGCGGCCCATGATCAAGGATTCGTCCTGCCTCACGACCTGTCCATTTCCGGTTTCGATAATATCGAATTCGGTAAGTACTGCACACCACCCCTGACGACCGTGATGCAGCCGGCCGAACAGATTGGCGAAGTCGCCATGTCGCTGATGTGCGATATGTTGCGGGGCCAGACCATGCCGCAGGTACACGAAATGCTGCCGACAGAACTCGTTGTGCGGGCTAGTGTCCAGAAACTTCCTTAGGGTCGTCTGCTCAATGCGGGAGTCAGACTACGACCTGCTCGGTCACCCGGATGAACTCGCTCAGGCTGTCCACTAGCTCATCTGTAAACAGGCCGTTTTTACTCGTCTTCTGGGCAACAGATTCAAGCGAGAAGGCGGCTTCTGAGACTTCACCGAAGCCAAAACTGCCGGCGGTGCCTGCGATCGAGTGGCACAGATTCCGGATTTCTGTGAGGGCTGTCCTGCGGTCTTCCTGGTTCAGGATTGTTGCAAACTCGGAAGGTATGCCTGCCAGATAGTCCTTGTATTTGAGTTTTAATTTCTCGAGCGGGTCATTAGCAAGAGGTATCGGCTCGGTCTCGGAAACAGGTACGGCCTTTGTGGGGGAAAGCGAGGAGATCAGCGCATTAAGATGCATGATATCGATCGGCTTGGCCGCGTGGTCGGTCATGCCGGCCGCGACACATTGCGCGATCTGGTCCGGAAGCACGTTCGCCGTAAGGGCCACAATAGGCAGGTTTCGCGCAGGTCCTGGCAGGGCCCGGATCGCCCGCGAAGCGGCGATGCCATCAAATTCTGGCATTTGGACATCCATCAGGATCACGTCATACATGTCGCCATTTCGCAGCGATGCAAGTGCTTCGTGAGCGGAGAGAAATCCGTGGACCGAGTGGCCAAACTTTCCGAGTCCAATTTCGAGCAGCTCCAAATTCATGGAGACGTCATCGACGGCCATTACTCGCAATTTTCCTGCAGGAAGGTGCGACGATATCGGTCCGTGGGAGTCCTGCACAGGCAAGACCGCCGGCTTGTAGGGCAGAACCAGTTTTGCGACCGTGCCTTCACCCAGTTTACTCTCCAAATGAAGGTCCCCACCCATAAGGCGCGCCAGGGAGCGGCTGATAGACAAGCCAAGGCCTGTTCCGCCAAATTTACGCGTGACGCTGTTATCCGCCTGCTTGAAGCCCTCGAACACGTTATCCAGCTTGGATTCCGGAATGCCGGGACCTGTATCGGTGACGTCAATTCTCAGGTGTCCGTCTTGAATGGCCGCGTGGACCTGTACGGAACCTTCCGCGGTAAACTTCGCCGAATTGCCAATCAAATTGGTGAGTATCTGCTTCAACCGCACCTCGTCGAGATAGGCTGCCTGGCTTTCAACGTGGGATGTCATGGGCACGGTCTTGCCGTTCCGGCCCGCATGTACAAGGTCGATCGTCTCCTGGACGACACGGGCAATATCGACAGCACGCTCCTCCAGTTGAACCCGTCCGGCTTCAATTTTTGAATAGTCCAGGATGTCGTTGACAATATCGCGCAGCAAGTGTCCTGCAGACATGGCGCGAGAGACAAATAGTTTCTGCTCTTGATCGAGGGATGTTTCGCCCAACAATTGCGTAAAGCCCAGAATACCGTTCAGGGGAGTGCGGATCTCGTGACTCATATTGGAGAGGAATTCAGCTTTCGCTTTGCCTGCGGCCTCAGCGTCAGCGCGCGCTTCGGCTAGAGCCTGTTCGCGCTCCTTACGGTCTGTGATGTCGCGGAAGGTCGAAATGATTTCACGTGCGTGACCATCGCCCTCCTTGATTATTTTCGGATTTCCTTCGAGCCAGATGATGTCACCATTCTTGTCTCGTGCTCTGAATTCTCTCTGTGCAGATGGGTCGATCTCATTACTTTTGAACAAATCCTCGGTGATCTCGGTGGCATATTTTCGATCTTCCGGGATTGTGAAATCCAGCGTTGAGAGACCAATAGCGTCCTCCGGCGAGATACCCAATATTTCGCAGGCCGGAGAGGCATAGGTGATGATTCCATCCATGCCAAACTTGACGATAATATCGGTCGAATTTTCGGCAAGGGTTCGATACTTGGATTCACTTGTGGCGAGGGCTTCCATCATGGTCTGTTCGTCCGTGACATCCTTGAAGACGCCGAAGACGCGCTCGACCTTTCCAGTCTCATTTGTGAGATAGTCCCCGATTGACCGCACCCGGCGCCGTTTGCCGTCCGACTTCCTCACGATAGTTGCTTGAAATTCCCACCCTTGTGCCTGGCTGACCGCGCGCTGAACCAGCCCGCGGACCCGGTCGCGATCCTCCTCTGCATAGAACATGATGGCGTCGCCATACATCGGATTGAATTCTTCAGGGGTTACGCCGTGTATTGCATAGACTTCCGGCGACCAAACCACTTCCTGTGTGAGGGGGTTAAGGGTCCAATGTCCGACGCCTGCCATACGTTCGGCGAGACGGGCCTTTGTCAGCATTTCCTGCTGCTCGCGGGATTTGCGTGTCAGTCGTTCCCGAGAGCGTTTGATGTGGTTCACAAGACGACGACGGTCGGAAGCGGCCGCGCCGATCGCGAGCCCCAGAATAGAATTGGTCGCCAGGAACAATTGCAGAGCCAGAATTTTGGAGGTGAAGTCAGAGGACATCAGACTGATCGGACCCGTTCCCGCCAGTGTAAACGGCAGGGAAATGGCTGTGATCATGAGCAGCCCGATGGCCGCTGCTTTTACTCCCCCGCTGAAAGCCAGAAATACGAGAGCGGGAGGGACAAGGAAGAGAAAAGGATAGTCGCTCTGTGCAAAGACGAAGAAGGTCGTTGCGCATAGTAGTCCGAGTTTGAGAATGTACTGAATGTCAGGGGCTGTGCTGACGAATTTCCGGGATCGGTCTGCCAGGGACCAGATGATGGGTGCGAACAGGATGATGCCGAGGAAATCTGCCGAAAACCATAGCAGTGCATCGGGAAGGATGACCTTTTCGCCTGTGGCCGACAATCCCATCCCTGCAACGAAAGACGATAGGAGGCATCCCACAAAGGCACCCACAACCAGCGTGGACATGCCAGCGAGGCTGATAAAGCGGATCTTGCGCCGATTCGTGAAGATGTAGGCTACAAAGCAAACTTCGGTCAGGTTGGCGAGCGCCAGAACGGCCGCGCGAAGCATATCGTCCCCGGCGAAACGATTGGCCAGGAACAATCCGGTTACCATTGAGATGAGAAGCGAAGCCCAGCTCTTCCTGGGGGTTTTCAAAAACAGGATAATGAGTATTGCATTGACCGGCCAGATGGTGGCCACGCGTCCGGCACCTCGTGTGAACTCAATCATCGTGGCTGCCATGACGAAGACGAGTACCCCTACCCCAAGATTCCGGGCGAGCGAGACAAGAGGGGCTCGAAGACGTGGGAATCGTCCGAAGGGTGTTGGAATGGCCGGGTCTGGATGGGACATGGATCAAATCTGCAATTAGAATTGTTCGTATAAAGGTGCACACAGAAGATATGGTGGGATTACGCACCACCAATCGTAGAATGAATCACCTGAACGCTGAATTCCGTCAGGCTACAGTTTCAAATTAGAACAAAAACAAGGCAAGACTATCTTAACACGGGTGAGGCGAGCGAATGGGACGCTCGGTAGGCCGGTCGAGAGGTTCGTATCTGGTCATGTCAACACGCCCCAACTCCTGAAGGCGGCGAATATACCCAGAGGTTGGTAGCGATATCATCAGCGTCCGTCTTCCTACGGCGACTGCATGTGAACTGCGGATTTGTGTGGAAACTTGTTTCAATTGAGTTTAGGTCATCAATTTTCCCGCATTGGGCGAAATTTCTTTGTCGAAATGATCGGGCGGGCGGTTTTCTGTAATCCTCAGGTTGAGGTGCGGGACGTTAGAGGCTGAGATGTTTTCGGATATCGTATCTTCAGAACTCAGATCCTTGAGATCCTATGCCCAGCTCCTGCTGGGGACGACCGATGAGGGCGACCAGGCTGTTTGTGACGTTCTGCAAGGACTGATCGAAACTGCCACATTCTCTGATATGGGCGGTATGGACCGCACATCCTTGTTTCAACAGCTCGACGAAGCGCTCTACCCTCTGGCTCAGGAGCGTATGGAGAACGAGTGCACCCATCCAATTTTGCATGAATTGACGCTTATCGAGCGCCGGGTGTTGTTATTGTGCATTGTGGGTGGCTTCAATATTCCAGAACTGTCTCGTATCACTGGCTTGCATGAGCCAGAAATCAGGCAGGTGCTCGCCCGCGTACAAACGGTTGTCCATGCGGCCACGCGAACGGGCGTCCTGATCATCGAAGATGAGCCTCATATGGCGGAGTTGCTATCTGTTCTGGTGGAGCAGACCGGTCATTGGGTGGCAGGAGTCGCTCACACCCGGGACGAGGCCGTAAAGCTTGCAGGCGAGCAGAGTTTCGGGCTTATACTATCGGACATTGAACTTGGCGAAGAAGTCTGTGGCAAAATGGCGGTCACCACGATTCGCGAGACGCTCGGCTATGATGTGCCCACTATCTATATTACCGCGCACCCTGAGCGACTTGAAGGTGCGGGATCTCCCGGACGGGACGGACTCGTTCCCAAACCCTTTGATATCTGGCGAGTTCGGGAAGCGGTGAATCGCGCGATCAATATTCACATGTCCATCTTCGCCTGAGGGGCGGAAGAATGTGCGCCGTTCGCTAAAGGTCCCGTCTAGGGCGTTAGCATGTCATTCCGTAGATCGCTGTTCGTGGACGCGATCTTGACGCTGACAATGTAGGCTTTCTCGTTTTCCATGTTCGCCAGGATAAGTCCGGCCTGATCGCTCGGGATGAGACGAAGAAAGCCGGCTGCGAATCCTGCATCCATCTGGTTGAAGATACCGGCCGCCTGGTCTGGCTTCATCGCCCCATACATCTGAGCAAGGTGCTGGATGTCCTGATTGGCGGCCTCCGCCATGCGCTGCCATCTGTCGTCCAGCTGCTGCTGAATGACCTTTAGATCCTCTGCCTGCTGGTCGAGTTCCATCTTGCGGTTCTGGAAGTGTATTTCTTCTGTCCGTAGGTCGGAAATTCGCTGTTCAATACTTTTCTGGTCCTGTTCCATCGCTTCGACAAGGTCGCCGGTCAGGCAGACCTTCCTGACCATATCGGAATCATCAACGTAGCTCTTGGGAAGCGCGTCGGATGGACGGCTGCTTAGGGAATCAGCCCCGGTCGTTGCAAAGGCCTGCGGTAACCAGCGTGTGCCGCCCGCGATCGTGAACAGGACCCCGATGGTGAGAAGAACGTGTGTGCGCCCGCTATTCTTTATGCCCATAGCTCTCATAAACCCTTTTGGTCTTGGCCTTGTCGTCGTCTTCGAAAAGATAGTCTGAACTGTCCAGACTGGAGGCAACCCGGTTGGCAACGCCTTCCAGGCGTGTGGTAAGTCGTGTGATCTCAGCGACCCGGTCGGAGGATTGTGCGAGCGCATCGCGCATGGTGCCGCGAATTTCCGCGTCGGCAGCCTGGATGCGGCGCGAGGTTTCGCGGTCCTTCATCTCAAGGGCGTCTTTCAGCTCGGTGAGTTTCTTGCCAGCCTCGTGCGCTTCGGTAAGGATTGCGGTCAATCGAACAGCGATTTCTCCGGATTGAGCCTGCGCCTCGTGTTTCGCGGAGGACACGGCAGCAACTGATTCGGACATGGCCCGAATCGAGGCGCCGAGCCCATCCTTGGTATTCTGCAGGGCTTTCAGCCGCCGGCTGAGCAAGGCGCAATACAGGCACGCCGCAAATGAGACGAGGAAGAGCGCGATGTCGGAGGGATCGAGAGGCATCATCTCACCGTAGTAGGAATTCGGTTACGAGCACGCCGTGCGACGTGTCCGCACCGAGCACGATTTCGGATCGCATCGCAAGTTGCTCCCTCATTTTGGGATAGAAGTCGGCTGATTCGAAGTCCGACAATTTAAGCGCCCGCAGATAGCCGACAAACGCATCTACCAGCATGGGTTCGGCTTTCTTGACAGCCCCCATATGGCTGCTGTCGGAAATTACAGACGTCTTGATTTTCACGTAGCGTGTGGCTGGCTCGTTGCCGATCGTGACAAGGATTTCCTGCAACTCGACATAGACGTGATCCTCCAGCGCGAGCGGGACATGCGCCGCCGTGCCGTTCGCGCCTGGTGTGCATGCGAGGGCCGCAGGATTCGAGCTGGGCGTTAGAAAGTATACGACACCGAACGCGCCAGCCATGCTGACGACAGCCAGGACGACTAGAGGGATCAAGCCACCGCCGGACGACTTTTTCTCAAGAGGCTCTGTGTCGGAATCTGTAGCCAAGACCACACCTTTGCAAAAAATGCCGCTGACAACGCATATTAATTTCTGGGTAAAGGAAGCGTTAATGATTTCGGGGAAAATGTTAACTAATTGATTGGGGCGTTGGGATCGGGGTTTTCTGGCCTATGAAATTGTTGGACACACTGAAGGCGCTATCCATGGCGCAAAAGCTCGCACTTGCAGGCGCGCTAGCCGGTGTGGTGATTGCTATGACGATGCTGATGCAAGGCGCCGTCAAACAGCCTATGGGATTGCTCTATGCCGGACTCGATCCGATGCACACGGGCGAAGTGATTGCTGAACTCGAAAAACGCGGAGTCGACTACGAGATTCGTGGCGAGGCGATCTTCGTTCCAAATTCCGAGCGTGATTCGGTTCGCTTCTCGCTCGCAAAGGACGGGCTGCCGCAACAATCCGTGCAGGGATACGAATTACTGGACGATGTGAACGGCTTCTCGGTCACGTCGGAAATGTACAACGCGACCTATTGGCGGGCCAAGGAAGGCGAACTGACCCGAACCATCTTGGCCATTCCGGGCGTGTCGTCGGCGCGGGTGCATATCGGGGCCAGCCTGCGCTCCGGCTTTTCAAGGTCAGGCCCGTCACAGACAGCTTCGGTGACTCTGGTATCCAGTAACCGGGTCAGTGCCAGCCAGGCGGAAGCGATCCAATATCTCGTCGCGCTCGCTGTGTCGGGACTTGAGCCTACCGATGTGGCTGTGATCGATCCAAAGCGTGGTCTTCTGGCCGGGCCGAATGTCGACCGGATGGAAGAGCCTGGTGTGATGGCGGAGGGCCAATCCAGCCAGTTGGAACAGAAGATCCTGCGCTTGCTCGAAGCCCGCGTCGGCCCGGGCAATGCGCGCGTATCTGTGACGGTAGATGTCAACCGCCAGCGCCAGCGCGTCTCCGAAGTCGTGTTCGATCCGAACTCACGCGTTATTCGCAACCGCACCAGCAATGACATCAGCGAAGCAAGTGGTGGTGGCGGAGGCGGTGGCGGCGTGACGGTCTCCAGCAATTTGCCCCAAGGGGCAGGTGGCTCAGGTGGCGGCAACAGCACGGTAAAGAACTCCACCGAAAGTGTCGTTTACGACATCAACGAAACTCGCCGGGAAACCGAAACCCTGCCGGGGGAAATCGAACGCATTTCGGTCGCTGTGTTGCTCAACGAGCAAGTGCTGGGCTTTGACGCCAATGCCGAGGATTCGGCGCCGCTGATGCGCAGCCTGGTCTCTGACTTCGAACAGCTGATCCTGTCGGGCGCGGGCCTGAACGCGGATCGCGGTGATTCGCTGACGGTGGATTTGATGCCGTTCCAGGAAATGGAAGTCGAGGAGCTCACGCCCGCTCCCGGCCTCGTCGAGACGCTGACCGAGCGCTATTTTTGGTCCGCCCTGCAGGCGATCTTGCTCGGCCTTGTGGTGATCGTCCTCGGTTTTGGCGTCGTGCGGCCCTTGCTGTCCCAAAGCCCGAAATCCGGTCTGGATACGGCGGTCGGGGCGGCCGCTGCTCCCGCATTGACGAACGAAGCCCCGGATGCGCTGGACTATCTCAAGGATTATACGCGCGAGCGTCAGGATGAGACGGCCAGCCTGCTTCAGGAATGGTTGAACGAGGACCGGAAGGCGCTAGTCAATGAGTGAGTCGCCGTTCGCCAACCTTCCGAGATTTGATCAATCCCCGGACCATGTGGCCGGGGCTGTGAGCATCGGGACTTCTGCGCCGCCGGAAGAAAGTTCTCAGGATGTGATGCCTGAAGAACCGGTCGAGATTGTACCGGAACTTGATCCGAACGTGGAAATTCTGCTTAAGCGCCTGTCGGACGAAGTCGAGCGTACCAATGAGCGGGTGCTGGCCCAGACGACATCATGGGTAACGGCGATTGCAGAAAGACTGTTTCCGGAATTGTCGAAAACCTTTCTTGCAGAGGAAATCGGCCTGCAATTGCCGAGCCTGTTGCCTGAATCTGCAAATCGTGTGGAGATTACAGCACCTGAACCCCTCGCAAATGAAATCCAGGACATTGTGCAGCGCTCAAACAAACTTGCCAGTCTGTGCGCGGTCTCTCCGGCCCCCGCTTCTGCACGTCAGGATGTGGAAGTCTCGTGGGTTACCGGAGGCGTGTCCCTGGAATTCGACGGATTGCTGGAGGCCTGCATGAGCCGACTGCAATCCATTCAATCGCACCAAAAGGAAACATTGTGATGGCAATTCCTGAAATGACGCCTTCGGATGAAAGCATGGTTGAGCAGGATGAAGCCCTGCCGGGCGGCAAGATCTCCCGATCCATCTACAATGTTCCCGTCAATGTGATCGTCTCGATTGGACAGAAACGGCTGACCGTTTCCGAAATCCTCGACCTGAAGCCGGATTCGGTCATCGCACTTTCAGCCCGGATCGAGGACCCTGTCTCCTTGTCGGTCGACAACCGGCTCATCGCGCGCGGTGAACTGATCGAAACGGAAGAGGGCGGCCTGGGCGTGAAGATCACGGAGATCGCGGAGGATCCCGATGCCGCGGGGACTTGAACATCTGCCGCGCCTTGCGGGCGGCTTGTTCATACTAATTCTCCTGTACGTCGTGTCGGGGGCAGCCTACGCGCAATCCGTCGATCCGGCGCAGATTTCCATCCCGGACGGATTCCTCGGCAATGGTGGCGAGGGCGGGCTAAGCGGGTCTGTGGTACTCCTGCTGGTCCTGGTGACCGTACTGAGCCTTGCACCGGGCATCGCCATGATGGCGACTTGCCTGCCTTTCATGATCATCGTGTTCTCGTTCCTGCGTCAGGCCATCGGTGTGCAGCAGGCGCCACCAAACATGCTTATCATGGCGCTCGCCATGTTCCTGACCTTCTTCGTAATGGAGCCCACCTTCATGGAGGCGTGGTCTACGGGTATTTCGCCCTACATGGAGGGCACGATCGACGAGGCCCAGGCCTGGACGGCCACAACGACGCCCTTTCGCGAATTCATGACCGCGCGCGTCGATCCTGAAACCATTCCCGTCCTTGCCGATGCCGTGAACCGTCCGGTGGTGGACGGGGAGGAGCCCACATTTGCCCTTCTGTCGACGGCCTTCATGCTGTCCGAGATCAAGCATGCCTTCCAGATCGGCTTTGTGATTTTCCTGCCCTTTCTTGTCATCGACCTGGTCGTGTCCTCTGTCCTGATGGCAGTTGGTATGATGATGGTCCCGCCGACCGTGGTTTCGCTCCCGTTTAAGGTTGGATTCATAGTTCTGGCCGATGGCTGGTTGAAAATAACAGAAGCACTTCTGCGAGGGTATGCCGGATGAGTTCGGTCGTTGAATTGAAACAGCCAGCTACACGGCAAGCCGTTGCCAGAACGGGCGCACAGGCTGGCGCCCCGGGTATGATCACATTGACGCGCGCCCAGAAGGCTGCAGTGGTGATCGCGATACTCGGTGAAGCCGAGGCGCGCCCCATCGTGGAGCGCCTTGACGACCAGACCATGGCGCAAGTCGCCGTTGCCCTTGAGACGGTCTCCAAACTCCCGCGTGAGCAACTGGTCGAAATCGCGGTCGATTTCCTCAAGGAATTGCGTGCGGCAAGCGGATCGTTTTCAGGCGGCCAGGACAAGGCCCGCGAAGTCATCGCCAATATTCTCGACCAGAAGCGCTATGACCAGATCTATGGGACAGGCGAACCGCAAGAGGAAATTGTCGTCGAAGAAACGGGCGATACGTGGGAGCGGCTGGAACGCCATGACCCACAGCAGGCGGCGGCATATTTCCGTACGCTGACCCCCAACATCATCGCGCTCATCCTGCGAAAGCTGGATGTGGCGGCGGCCTCCGAGATTGTGGGCTTCCTTGATGATGACCAACTCGATCCAGTGGTCGGTCATCTTGTTGAAGATGAACCTCCGGAACCGGAAATCTATTCCGTCCTGGCCCACATGGTCGAGATCGAATTGCTCAACAATACGAGCCCGGAAGCCGGAGCGGCAGAAGACACGGCGCACCTTGAAGTGATTGGTGAGATGCTAAGCCTTGTGCCAAGCGACAAGCGCGACCGGATTCTTGCGTTCCTGAACAGTGAGCATGAGAGCAAACTGAAGAGCATCGAACGCGTCATGTTCACCATTGGCAGTCTTCCAGAAATTCTGCCGCGCGAAGCCGTGGCCGTGGTATTCCGCGAATTGGGCGACGAAACCATGACTCAGCTTCTCGCAAGTTTGCGGGAGGGTGGCGCCGAAGTGTCGGACTATTTGCTGAGCAATATTTCATCGCGCCTGGCAGACCAGTATCGCCTTCAGCTGGAAGACGTACCGCAGATCTCGGCGGAGAAAGCCGAGAAAATCCAGCGCCAATTTCTGATGTCTCTGATGACGCTCAAGCGCGAGGGTGCCATCAAGGTCGGAAAGCCTGAAGAAGACGAATAGGCTCCAGGCCATTCCCACGACAATCTGGAAAGGGTCGGCCTGCTCTAGCGGATGATAAGGTCCGCGTGCAGGGCGCCGGCAGCCTTCATCGTGCGGATGATGTCGGCAGTTTCCTGCGGGGTCACGCCCAGTGCGTTGAGGCCCGAGATCAGTTCCGAGAGAGAGACGTTCGGGTTCAGCATGGCGATATTCTTGCTGCCGGTCTGACCAATCGTGATGCGTGAGCGGGGCAGGGCGATTGACTCCCCCCGCGCAAATGGGTTCGGTTGGGACACGACCGGGCTTTCCACAACCTTGATAGAGATATTGCCTTGGGCAATCGCCACCTTGGAAATCGTCACATCTTCGCCGAGGACGATGGTGCCGGATTTCTCGTCAATTACGATGCGGGCCGGAACCGATACGCTGACAGGCAAATTCTCGATATCGGCAAGGATGCGAGAGGGCGAGCCCTCAATCCCGCGCAGGTCCAGATCGACAGTGCCGGGATCGCGGGTATAGGCAACCGGCGCGCCATAGGCTGAATTGATGACATCCTCGATCCGTGCGGCGGTCGTGAAGTCCGGATCGCGAAGGGCGAGGGTGAGGCTGTCGCGATCATTGAAATCATACCCGATCTCGCGCTCGATTCGCGCCCCATTCGGAATGGCGCCGGCGGTCGGCGTGCCGCGGGTCTCACGGGCAGCCGCAGCCTGCACATCTATACCAGACACAATGATGCTGCCCTGGCCTACCGCATAGACTTCATTGTCTGCGCCCTTGAGCGGGGTGAGGATGAGCGTGCCGCCTTCGAGACTTTTGGCATCCCCGATGGAAGAGACCGAGATATCAATCGTCGAACCATTTCGCGCAAAGGAGGGCAGGGTCGCCGTTACCAAGACGGCGGCGGCATTGTTAGGCTTGATGTCCTCGCCTTGCACGTTCACGCCAAGGCGCTCGAGCATGTAGGTGAGGGAGTCTTCGGTGAAGGGTGAATTCCGGACAGAATCGCCCGTTCCGTTCAGGCCGACTACGATGCCGTAGCCGATCAGGTCATTCTGCCGGACACCTTCGACATCGACCACATCCCGTATGCGCGTTTGGGCTTCGGACGAGGAAGGCACTCCGATAAGGCTGAAGCAGAGTGCGGCAATGAGAAGTGTTTTCCGAAGCATCATGTTTAGCCCAGATAATTCAGGAGTGAGAGTTGAGACAGGCGCGCCGTGATCATGTAGGAGGCCTCAAGCGTTGTCTGGAGCGACTGCAGCTCGGTTGCGGCTTCATATTCGTCGCGCGCGGTCAGATTGTTGAACGACGCATTCAGAAGTGTTTCTTCCGTGTCGAGTGTTTTCAAGCTGATGGCGTTACGCTCTTCGTAAACACCCAGGTCGGCGCGCAAATTCGTGATTTTTGTTTCACTTGCCGACAGGCTCAGGGACGTATCCTTGACGAGGTCTGAATAGCCGCCCAAGGAAGCAAGGCTTCCCTCCGGACCGGAAATGGCCAGAACCGCGAGATCCCTGATAAGGGACTTGATAGCGGCATTATCGGCTGTCACGCTTTCAGCGTCAGACGCTGTCGGACTGCCCTTGTAGATGTTTTGCAGCCAGCCCCCGGTGGGAGAGCTGAAATAGTCATCTAGCTGCGTTTTGAAATCTGCTGCGCCCGTGGCTGTGTCTGCAATCAGTTCGAGGTCGGATAACAGAGCGGTTTGGTCCGGGAAGGGCAGGGTGGCTGTGGCGTCTCCTGAAAACAGGAAGCGGTCGCCATATCGCGCATTCAAGGAAGACAGAGTGGCGGACAAGGCAGTCTTTGCATCGCGGGCGGCGATGCCGATTTCCGTTTCATGCTCGCCGCCGATCGCGCTCAACATGTTCGCGGCAATGCCGCTGGAGCTGTCCTGAACTGTGCCAAGGCTCGTCTGAATCAACGACAAGCGTGTCGCACGAAGGTTAAGGACTTCTCGATCCGTGGAAATGTCTGTCAGGGCCTTCTGGCTTAGCATCGCCTTTCCGATTCGGCCGGACAGGTGAAGCGTAAGGTCTTCATACCGGCCCGTGGTGGCTTCGGTAGATGTCTGGCCAATCTGGGAGCGGAGCTCAGAAATGTGTTGGCTAAGGCTGGCCGTCATGAGGCCGGAAGAAATAGCAAAGCGGTCCATGTCAGATATCCATCAGCTTTTGCATCATCTGGTTGGCGATTTCGATTACTCGCGCATTGGCGGCATAGGCTTGTTCGATGGACAGCAGATCCTGCATCTGGCTGTCTATGTCGACCCCGGTTTCCGAGAGTTCGGCCTCCATGAGCAGGTCATGCTGAGTCGAGGCCGACGAGAGTACGGATTCATGAGAAATACGTGATTGCCCGGTAATGGAGGCCACGTGCGCGACAAGTTCTGCCGCGGAAAAACTGCCCTGGATGCGGTTCGAATCGATGGACTGAATTTTGGTGAAGGCATCAGACATGGCAGAGAGAATCGAATTGTCCCCCGGTGGACCTTCGACGGCGGCGCCCACCCCATCCCTCAGGCGCCAGAGGCTGCCGCCCTGGCTCGGGTCAATCAGGGCGTTTATGTCGATCCGTCCGGCCAGGCCGGGGTCGCCCGGAGTGCCCGTATCGACGAAGAGGCCGAAATCGCCGGGAGTCTTCGTGGGATCAATGGAGTCATTCGACAACCGTGTAACCAAGTCGTTTGCAACCGTATCCAGTTGCGCCCCGAAGGCAGGCAGGTCGGTATCACGCAATGTGAAGAGCGCCCCGAACATGCCGCTGGACACGGCCGCATAGCTTGATGCGCCGGGCGTCAGGTTCTGGCCGTCGATCGTCAGACCGGATAGAGTGCCGCTGTCCAAGGTCATGTCGGCGCCGAACGAGTTGGCTGGCGAAAATTCGAGTTGCTTGGCTTTGCCAGCTACCAGATAGACGCCCTCTACGGTGAGAACGTCTATTGCGCCGCCTGCGCGCGGAACCACCTCAATGGGCAAGTATTCCGCGATCACGTCGAGCGTTCTCTGACGCTCGTCCATCAGCGCGGCGGCTTGAGACGTTGACCCGTCAACGCCGACCAGCAAGCCGTTGAGCTCTTCAATCTGCTTGAGAGCCTTGTTGACGACATTGACGCCGTCAGCAATTTCACGATCCGCTTCCGAACGTTGCTGGCTCACCAGTTTCGAGAGGCTGTTCAGCTCGGCTACGACCGCGTTTGCCGAGTCAAGCAGGGCGGCAAGCTGGGTTCCGGATTCGGGAGACGTCACAGACGCCGACAGGGCCGCTTCAAACTTGGAGAACTTGCTGAACAGGCCGGTGCCTTCGGCGTCATCGCCAAGGCGGGAGGACAGCACCTGCCATGTGCTGGACATCAGACTGGCTTGCGCCACATCGCTGGAAAGGGTCCGCCGCTCGGCGGTGAGCGCGGCGTCCGCAGACCGGGTGACGCCAGTCGCCGTGACCCCGCTGGTCCGTCCTCCAACAAGCGTCTCGCCCAACAATACAGAACGCCGGACATAGCCCGGCGTTGATGCGTTTGCGACGTTCGTGGCGACAATGTCGGCCCGAAGGCCAGAGACCTTCAGGCCGGATTGGGCCGCGTTGATGGCGTGGGAAATACTCAAAGCAGAGCTCGCCTGTCAGGTTGGTGGATCAGCGCTTCAGATTGGTTGTTTCCTGAAGCATCTCATCAACGGTTTGAACGATCTTTGCGCTGGAAGAATAAGCGCGCTGGGTTTCGATCAGATCTGTCAGTTCCGCAGCGATATCGGTGGTGGATTCCATGAGGGCGTAGCCCTCGATGCTGCCCACGGGACCGGTGCCTGCGTCCCAGAGATAGAGGTTTCCGCTTTCCGCAGAGACGCGGAAGGCCTGGCCGTCCAGCGCCTTCAGGCCGTTCATGTTCGGAACGTCGCCAACCGGAATCTGGTAGAGCGTACGGCGGAAGCCGGTATTGTATATCGCCTGGAGGTATCCATTCTCGTCTATCTCCACCGATTGAAGGTCGCCTATCGGCGCGCCATCCTTGCTGACCGAGGTAGGCGAGAAATTGGCGGAGAGCTGAGTGATACCAGCGCTGTCATTCGGTCGACCTATGAACACCTCGACATCACCGTGGGGCAGATTCAGCGTTACGGTGCCGGTCGTATCATCATAGGTCGCACCATTGGAGGCAGTTACACCACCGGTGTCGATACGACCGCCATTGACGGCGCTGTCGGAAAAGTTGACGGCCAGATCGCCAATTGAAACGGCTGGGTCGCCAGCGCTATCGAATATCTCCACCGACCAGGCGTTGCTGGATCCTGATGCGGGAACGTTCGGGCTGAATTCCAATGACAGTGTTTGGGCGCGACCCAGATTGTCGAAGTACTCTATTGGCAGAGTGTAGCTCTCACCTGTTCCACCAGCTGTGGTAGCATCGGCAGGAAGGTTTATGCCGAGTTCGATGCGGGATGTTGGAGAGGCAGTATACTGGGATGCCGCAATGTTGACTGGCTCGAGGTCGGTACCACTATTACGGCTGACATTGCCGATTTCTCCGTCGGAGTTCGCAGGCCAACCAAGCAGGAAGAGCCCGCTCTGGGTCCGGAGGTTGCCGCTTTCGTCCGCGTAGAACGAGCCCGTTGGAAGCATCATCAGGCTGCGCTCCGACGAGAGCGAGTTCACGCCCGTATTATCCGTAACCGGAACTAAACCGCGGCCCGAGACCGCAAGGTCAGTTGCGTTGCCGGTAGAGATGAGCGATCCCGTTGCGGCAATGTCCTTGAAGGCTGTAACCCGGACGCCGCCTGCGGCGTAAGCAGAGGACTGCTGTTGCAGAACCATGCTCGAGAAATCAACTTGGCTACGTTTGTATCCATACGTTGATGAGTTGGCGATGTTATCGGAAATGGCGGAAAGGCGGCTTGAATTCGAGTTCAGCCCCATCACACCCGCATTAAGGGATGAAGAAATGCTCATGGTCGACTCCTACGACAGATGTGGCTCTATCACTGGAGCGCATTTGTTAATAAGCAGATAACCTTGATTCACCTTTGGGGTCTTGATCCGTCAGGATGATAATCGAGATGCGCCGGTTCTGGGAGGCCGATGGATTATCCGGGGCAAGGGGGTCAGTATCGGCGCGGCCGGAGACCTCGCGGAGACGCGACGGCATCATGCCCTGCTCCAGGAGCAGTTTGCGAATGATATTGGCCCGGTCCGTGGATAGGTTCCAATTGTCATAGTTCGCATTCAGACGGTATTGCAAACTATCGGTGTGTCCTACGATCTTGATGTCATTTCGAAAGGCGTCGAGCGATCCGGAGATCGATGCCAGCAATTCCTCCAGGAGCGGGGTCGGGTTGCTGCTGCCGACGGCGAAGAGGGGTGAGCTGTCGGAGTCAATCACTTCGAGTACCATGCCTTCAGGAGACATCTTGATCAGAAGGTGATCGGACAGCCGTTTTGATTTCTGGCTCAATTCTTCCCGGAGATTGTGGAGGTTCTCCGCGATCTCCTGCGTGTTGGCCTCGGCGCCGGATTTTGCATCATCCTTCGGGGCGTCGACTGTTTGCTGACGCGTGCCGCCGGTGCCCATCTTGGCATAGGTGTCTTCCGTGAACATGGATGAGCCGTTCAGTCCGTCCGAGCCGCCGCCGGAAATTCGACTGATCGGAATGGTCGGGTTGAAATAGTCGGCAATGCCTTTGCGTTGTTCTTCCGTTGTGGCGTTGAGCAGCCACATCAGGAGAAAGAACGCCATCATGGCGGTGACGAAGTCAGCATAGGCAACCTTCCAGGCGCCGCCATGGTGGCCGTCAGCTTTGACCACCTTCTTGCGCTTGATGATTATAGGTTGCGTGTTTGCCGATTTGGGATCGACCATTTGGAATCCGCCCTGAGTTCAAGAATGTCCGTAATATCAGGGCTAAATCAAATTACGGATAATCCCGTCAGGTCGTTTGGTCTGGTCTTGGTAACCATTCAGCAACCAAATTACTGAAATCCTACCAGACGGAACTGGGATTCAGAATTGTGGGCTCGTTGTGTCGTCTGTGCTACAGAAAAAGATAGGGGCTGGAGGAGGGTTACCTCCGTCCGTAGGGCAATGCGAAGCCCTATGGGGCATGCTGTCCCTCGCCATTGGCCAATGGGCGCAGGAAGTCTACGGCTTAACCATCGTTCCCACGATTTCTAGCCGCAAAGTCCTAACAGGGAACGAATCGGCTGTGGGTTTTGAGGAATCCTATGCATTCGTTTCGGCCTCGGAGGCCGAAGGACCAGTTGTTGCCGTTGCGATCAATACGCCAGGGGCCCGCAAATATGCAGCGACGCGGCTACGGCAGGACGCCAGCAGCCTCAAGAGCGCCCCTGACCTGTTTCTCCGACTGATGTCCGAGCATGCGGCGCGGGCGCTGTGGTTGCGCGTGGGGGCGTCGGCCACGAAGCTGGCCCCTGCCGCTTCCTTGCGTCTGGCCGACTTTTCCGCATCCGGCGACACGTTCGGCCAAGACACAACCTATCTCTGCCTCCTCTACACATTGGGCGGTGACGGCGGCGAGGACAGTTGGCTGATCGAAGGGAATGAAGACACTCCCGAAATCCAGCTGGTCTTGAAGATGGAAGACGTAAAGAAAATCGTACGCACGCTTCAGGAAAGTACGGAAGCACCTGTGTCACAGGATTTGAGTGGCCGAGACGTTCTCCGGAAACGGGTGCGGAGCACCACAGTCGTTCTGGATGCCGTGCTCGACTCCATGTCCATGACAATCGGTGAGTGCTCGCAACTGGAAGTCGGGCAGGTGATCGCGTTGCCCGGCGCCAAGATGGACAAACTGGTTCTGAGTGCGGACACGGTCAGCGGGTCGCTGCCAATCAGCCAGGGCGAATTGGGCGCCTGGAAAGGGTTCAGGGCGCTGAAGTTGCGCTTGCCGGTGGCGGAGAACGTCATCAGGGAAATTGCGGAAATTTGAACAAATCCCCGCTGTCGGCGGAGGAATCGAAGGAGTGTATAGGTGAACGCAATAGCAGGTCTGGTTGTCACGGTGGTGATGGTCTTTGGCGGGTATATGCTTGCTGGTGGACATCTGGATATCATCATGCACTCACTTCCGTTCGAGATGATGATGATCGGCGGGGCCGCCACAGGCGCCTTTCTCGCTGGCAATGATATGACCACGATCAAGCATGCCGGCGAAGACATGATGGCCGCCTTCAAAGGCCCCAAGTGGAAGAAGACGGACTATCAGGACCTGTTGTGCCTGATGCATGAGCTGTTGAACGTCCTGAAGAAGAATCCGGTCGATATTGAAACGCATATCGAGGCGCCGCAGGAATCCGAGATTTTTGCCAGATACCCCAAGATCCTCAAGGACAAGCGCGCGATAGAGATGATCTGTGACACCATCCGTTCCATGATCATGAACTTCGACAATGTTCACCAGGTTGAAGAACTCCTGGAAAAGCAACTGGATAGCCTGATCGAGGAAAAGCTGCACGGGTCGCACGCCCTGCAAAACATGGCTGATGCCTTGCCAGCCCTCGGGATTGTTGCGGCTGTTCTCGGCGTCATCAAGACGATGGCGTCCATCGACAAGCCGCCGGAAATCCTTGGCGGCATGATCGGCGGCGCACTGGTCGGAACGTTCCTCGGCGTGTTTCTGGCCTATGGCATCGTGGGGCCGTTTGCGTCCCGCGTGAAACACATCCGTCTGGAAGAGCACAATTTCTACTCGATGATCGGTGAGGTGCTCGTGTCGAACCTGCACAAGAACCCGGTCAACATCTGTGTCGAGGTCGCGCGCCGACATGCGCCGACACGTGTTCGCCCCTCCTTCAATGAAGTTGAGGAAGCCATTCGGGGGTTGAAACAGGCCGCCTGATGACCCGCCGTCTCCCCCTCCTTGCCGGGCTCGCTTTTTTGGCGGGCTTCTCGGCGTTTGCAGAGGCGCCGTCTGCGGCGGGTGAGGAGACGCGCGCGGCGGAAGCCGATGAGCTTTCGGAACATTTTCGCGACTTCGTAGATGAAGCGATCGGGGAGGGGCTGTTGACCCCTACCGGACCGCTCCCGGCGGCTGAGCCGGTGCCGGTTCCTGCGCCCGCGCAACTCTTCCGTGGCCGGCTTGCGCCAGCCGATGCCGCCGCGCCGGTGGAGGTGGATTCCGCATGTATTACCGACACGGTCCTAGACACTCAGCCCTTCGAAGAATTCACCTCGTATGAGGACTTTTTGAACTGGCGCGCAGAACAGGTCGTAACCGGGGGCAGCCTGACGCCCGCAGACGTCGCGATGGCATACATGTCCATCGGCCTGTATGCCGAAGCGCGCTTGCAAGTTTCCGGTATGGAAGATCCTGACAGCCGGTACATCCGGAATCTGACCCACCTGCTTGAGAATGGGGCCGTATCCGAAATTGAACTTTTTGAGCAGGTTGCGGCCTGCAACATGTTCGGGGACATCTGGTTATCCCTCGCCCGCCTGTCGTTGCTCGATAAGCAGGGCGTCAACCTTCTCGATCTCAACCTGATGACTTATAGGCGACTGCCCTATCGGCTGAAGATCCGGACAGCATCGCTGGCCGTGCCCTCGCTGGACCGCATGGGGCAATCGCTCCTGGCGGAAAAACTGATGGCAGATTTCTCTGCCGAGGAAGTAAGGCGCGCGCCCAGCCTGTCGTTCAATCGTGCGGTCCTCGACCTGAATCAGGGTGGTCCTGAGCGGGAACAAGCGCTTCGCAAATTCCTGCAGGTGCCGGAATTGCGGTCTCAGGCGGCAGCGGTGCTGATGCGGTATGGCTTGCCGGTGGAAGCAGACCTGCAGGAAGAACTGGTTGGCGAGCTTCTTGAAAATGTTCAGCGGTTGCCCCGCGGATCTGACGTCCGAGCCAGCCTTGAAACCATGCTGAAAGGGCCGGGCGAGGTATCGGACTATGAAATGATTTCCGAACTTGCCGAGCTTCCGGCCATGCAGGATCCGGAGACCCACAAGATGCTGGGCAATCAGCTGGTTGCCCGGCTCCAGAAAGATTTTGGGGGCGAAGACCGGCTGGCAAGCCTCGCGGCCATGAGCGCCGTCGGCGAGAACAAGGATATCCTGTCTGGCAATGCCAGTCAGGACGACGTGACCGAGTCTGCCGCCCGGTTCGCAGGAACGCTGGGCCTGATGACGGTCATGACGACCTTGTCTCAGGACATTCGCGAAAGCGAAAGCCTGGTTTCCGGTCGCGCCGCTCTGGCTTTCCGCATGCAGGATTTTGCGAGCCTGCGCGACCTCACCCAAACTCGGCCCGGAAATCCGGACGTCATGCGCTTTGCGGCGATGGGCGCTATCTTGATGAATGACCGGACCTGGCTGGCCAGGGTTGGTTCAAAAGTGGCGCTGGACACAGAAACCGTGGTCGATCTTATCGAAACAGATGCGGCCTCCGGCAACTGGATCCTTCCGGCGGCGGTCTATTCGGCCGCCGAGCGTATCACCCAGGAAGAGTACCGTCCGCGCGTCGACGCGGTCCTGGCATTGAAGTTCGGCAAGGCCGAACCCCGCCTTCAACGCATCAAGCTGAGTCAGATCCCGGAGCTTCTTCGCCAGATCGGTTCGGCGCTGGATGCTCATTCTCAGGAGACACCCTGATGTCCAATGCGATTTATGCGAGCCTGACCCGGCAAGACGGCCTTCTGCGAGAGATGCAGGTGATCGCCAACAATATGGCGAACTCAAGCACGACAGGGTTCAAATCCAATCATGCCATTTTTGCCGAGCATATTGCGGCCACGGGCGACGAGTCCGGAAGCTTGTCCATGGGTAGTCTGGCCGGTCACAATTTCGATCTTAGCCAAGGTGCGATGAAACACACTGGCGGGCAGTTCGATCTCGCCATTCATGGTGAAGGCTTTTTCGTCCTGGATACGCCAGCGGGCGAACGGCTGACCCGGGCGGGCGCCTTCCAGCTTTCAGCAGATGGCAATCTGATCGATGCCTTCGGCCACCAGGTTCAGGGCGCAGGCGGCGGCGCAATCGCGATACCCCAGGAAGTGACCCGTATATCGATAGCTCCGGACGGCACGATTTCTTCGGGCGAAGAAATTCTGGGACAGGTCGCGGTCGTCGTTGCGGACGGCGAAATCAATCAGGAAGGCGGCACCATGTTCGCTGCACCAGGCGGCTACCAGCAAGTGGAAGAGCCAGCTGTGGTGCAGGGCACGCTGGAGCAGTCCAATGTCTCCTCCATCCTCGAAGTTTCGCGCTTGATCGAAGTGCAGCGCGCCTATGAAGCCGGACAGTCGCTGATTGAAAAAGAAGATGAGCGGATCAACCAGTTGATCAAGACGATGCGCCAGCTGTGAGGCTGGCTATGAACCTGAGGGGAATGAAATGAAGGCTTTGCAGATTGCCGCGACAGGGATGGCCGCTCAACAGATGCGCGTTGAGGTCATCTCGAACAATATCGCCAACATGAGCACGGCGGCCTATCGCCCGCGTACGGCCGAGTTCTCGGACTTGATGTATCAGCAACATCTGACTCCTGGCACGATTACTTCCCAGGTGGGAACGGTGGTGCCGGCAGGGATTCAACTGGGCACCGGGGTGAAACCGTCCTCGGTTTCCATGGAAATCACCCAAGGTGGCCTCCGTGATACAGGTGCCGAACTGGACCTGGCGGTGGATGGAACGGGCTTCTTCGAGATCACCCTGCCATCCGGTGAATCAGCCTATACACGGGACGGAAAGCTGAACCGAAGCGCAGAGGGCGAGATCGTCACTATGGACGGATTTCCACTGGCTGACGGTCTGGTCATTCCTGAAAATGCGCGAAACGTCGCGATTAGCCGCGATGGCGAAGTCGTTGCCTACTTCAACGATGGATCCGAAGGGCAGGCCATTGGAAATATTTCGCTCGTCCGCTTCATCAACGAGAAAGGCCTCGAGGCCATGGGCGACAATTTATTCCGGGAAACCGAAGCGTCTGGCCCGGCAAACCAATTGGTCCCCGGGACAGAGGGCATGGGCCTGATCCGGCAAGGCTTCCTTGAAGAATCCAGTGTCGACGTCGTGCAGGAGATTTCCGAACTGATCGAGGCGCAACGTGGCTACGAGTTGAATTCCAAGGTCATCACGGCAGCAGACGAAATGCTGGCTGCCACAACCAGAGTGAGGTAACAGAATGATACCGGCAATTGCTGTAGGGCTTGGCTTGGCGGCGCACATGTTTGGCGCATCATCGCTCGTGGCCAAGGAAGTTATTCGCGCTGGCGACACAGTCACGGCAACCAATGCCTCCACCGAGTCCGGAGCGATCGTCGATGCAGACAACCCCCTTATTGGCAGGGAAGTGCGCCGCACGGTTTATGTCGGACAGGAATTGTCGATGGATGATACTCGCCCGCCGCGCCTTATTCGGCGCAACCAGTTGGTGACTGTGAAATTCGTCAGTGGTGCGCTGGAAATCACCACGACAGGGCGTGCCATGGGCGAGGCGACCGAAGATGAATCGGTTGCAATCCTGAATTTGAATTCGAAGAAGATCGTGAACGGAATTGTTCAGAAAGACGGGTGGGTGCTGGTCCAATGAAAAACTATCTTGCATTCTCCGCCGCGCTGCTCGGTGTCACTGCGTGCGCCTCGGTGCCGTCAGCTGATGCCACATTCGATATGACGGCTCCGCCGACAACCATGCCGTATATGCAGACGGCCTATGCCGAGCCGGCGGGTACCAGTGATGCATCGCTCTGGACGACGGCTCCAAATGCGTTGCTCAGCATGCGCCGGGCGAAGGCTGTGGGAGACCTTTTGACAGTCGTTGTCGAAATGGATGACAAGGCAAGCCTGCAAAGTTCCCTGTCCCGTAACCGAAACAGTAGTGCTGACGTGAATGTGGATGCCCTCTTCGGTCTGCCGGAATGGGCAAACGGTGTATTGCCCGGCGGTGCGACGCTCTCACCTGGTGTGGATTACAATCGCGGCTCGTCCCTGGATGGCAGCGGCGCGATGAATCGCGCGGAGAAGATCGCCTTCACACTTGCTGCGCGCGTTATTGCAATGGAGCCGAACGGTAACCTCGTTATTCAAGGTTTCCAGCAGACCCAGGTTAGTAATGAGGTACGGATGCTGACGGTAAGCGGCGTGATCAGGTCGCAGGATATTACCCGCACCAATACGGTCACGTATGAAAAGATAGCGGACGCCCGGATATCCTATCTCAATAGCGGTGATGCTACTTCGGTTCCGCAACAGCGCATTGGCCAGAAGATCATCGACAAGGTCGTGCCGTTCTAGGATTTCCTCATGAAACAAATCGTTCCTTCCATTGTGGCCCTTCTCGCCATTTCCGCGGGCGGTGGCACGGCCTATTTCCTAAAGTCATCAGGCTCTTCCAGTCCGAAGCCGGCCAGCGCGGCACACGATACCGGTGGCGATGAGGGGGAGGGCCATGTGAACCCGAAGACGGAAAAGAAAGAGAAGAAAGGTCATGGCAGCAGCGACAAGCATGGTGATGCCGATGCTGTCGATGTGACCTACTACAAATTCTCACGGGAATTCGTTGTGCCCATGATCGAGGACGACCGGGTGCAGAGCCTGGTCATTCTGAACCTCAATCTGGAAGTGGACACGGCCATTTCGCAGGAATTGTTTTCCAAGGAACCAGTCCTGCGCGACAATATCATGACCACCCTGATCAAGCTCAGCAGCGGTGGCCGCACGCTGAACTCGATCACGGATGTCGATAATTACGAAACATTGCGCGCCATGATCCTGACCAACCTTCAGAACGAGATTCCGGAAGGCATTCGCAATGTGCTGATTCTGGATATGGCGCGCCAGGATTTGTAGCCAGAAGCACCTGTTGCGGCCTAGCTAACAGCTAGACTATTCAGGCTCGGAATACTTGCTTACACTGTAAAGGTCTGCCGACAGGTGCGAGGATGTGCCGAAGCGGAGGACGCCGTTCTCACTGCCTACATCCGTAATTGTCGTGATGATCTGAGGGGCACCCAAGCCAATGTATTCCGTGCCCTGGTAAAAGTCGATGTTGAACTCGAAGACTTCATCCGTCGAAGCGGTCTCGCCTGTATTTGTCTGGCCGTTCCAAGTATGGACTTCGTCGTCCATATCCAATTCTTGGGACCAGACGAGTTCCCCTTCTGAATTCCGTACGGTCAGATAGGCATTGTCGGCCTCATCCGGTGTGTTGGTGAGATATCTGACTTCGGATCCGGTATAGGGCACCCAGGAGGATTCCAGTGTCACCGTTTCTCCCAGCCACTCGCTGGCGAGCATGGTGTGCAGGTCTCCAATCAGGGAGGAGATACCGCCAAGGCTGGAGTTGGTCTGAACCTGCTGTTCAAGCGAAGAGAAGGTCGCGAGCTGATCGACAAACTGGGTTGAATCCATCGGAGAGAGCGGGTCTTGGTTCTGAACCTGAGCAGTCAGCAGCTTGATGAAATTATTGAACTCCTGGCCAAATTGCTGTGTGGCCGAGGACGTGGCGTTTGTCTGTGAAGTGGTCTGGGCGGCGCCGGTCGAATCGATCGTGCTCATGAGTGTTAGCTCCTATACCCGGATATCCAGACCGGCTGAGGCGGATCTGGGCTGGGGCGTACGTGGAAGAGGGGCCGGAGTTTCGGCCATCATGTCGGCCTCGTCCTCGACCGGCGTTATGTCGGCGCCTGTCCAGTCCTGGGCCGGGTTCTGGCCGGAGGCCTGCTCACGGAAGGTCATGTCCTGACTGGACAGGCCATGTTCGTCGAGAACGGATACGAGGTCAGGATGGAAGGCCCGGATTCGTCGAATGGCATCGGCCGAATCGGCCGTGACAACCACATGCTGGAGACCATGAGAGTCGAATTTGAATTCGAGTGAAACGCGGCCAAGTTCCGGCGGATCGAGCTGGACCCGGACATGGTTGGTCTGTCTGTCGGAGGATAATTCCTGCGAAATGATGCTCGCAATGTCTGCGGGGACGGCGACATAATGCGCGGGTGTCTGCGCGGGGGCGACAACCGGTTGAGCCACAGGGGCCGAAGACGGTGGCACAGTGGCAGCCACTGCGGAGACGCCAGACGTCAAGCTCGCAGGACTATCAGACACCGTGCCGGACAATTCTGTTGTGGCGCCCAGCCCGAAAGTCTGCGCAGACGCAGTCGACGCCATCGAAGCGGACTGAGAAATTGCGGGCTCGGCTGGTGGCAAATCCGGGGATTCGTCATTCTGTGCCTGAACGGCGTTCGTGGAGAGCCCCACCTTGGGAGCATTATGAACTGCTTGCTGAAGCGAATCGGTTTCGAGATCGACGTCGGTAACGGAGTCGGATGTGAGGCTCAATTTCACCGCATCCAGATCGTCAGCCGGTGCAATAGCCTTCTCTGCCTTGGGGACCACGGTTTCAACTGGTACGGCTGAAATCGACTGTTCAACAGGACGGGCGGCTACCATCTTGGCATTCAGGTCTGAATTGGCTTTCTCAGCGACGCCTTGCGCGCCAGAAATCATTGTGATGGTGGCTTCGGCGTCTGAAATTTCTTCGGAATTTTCTTCTGGAGCCGGAGCCGTCACGAATATTGTCGGACTCTCAGTGTTCACGAGCCCGTTCTCGTCTGAATCAGATCTTAGCTTCGCCTCCAAGTCAGAATCCGTGTCCTGAGGGGTTTCCGAGTCGCCCTCAGTCGCAATGGCGGCGAGGGCCGATTCGTTAGCCGCCTGAAGGTCGTCGGCATCGAGTCCTTCTGCATCCGTAATCTCAACCTCGACGTTTGCCAGGGTTTCCGGATCAATCCCGGTTCCCAGATTCAAATAAACAATGGGGGAGCCATTCGCACCTTTGGGGTCAATGGTCACCGTCAAAGCCTGATCTGACGAATCGCCCTGTTCGGCACCTTCGGAATTGTGTTCTGAGAATTGTTGCAGGAATGCCTTGCCGAGTTCTCCATCCGCCAGCGGGGACGTGGCAGACGATCCGCCAGACGCGTCGACTGCTGACAATCCATCCAGGCTCAGGAAAGGCGTCATAGGTTAATCCAGATTAGGTTTCTCTTAACCCTGTTTGACCCAATAGTAGTAAAATAAGCTTTAAACATGCGCGGTTCGTCTCGCGTTTTATTGGAGAGCAGGAGGGGAAAGCATGACGGATATTCCGGGTGGGGGCATGGCCACGGCCCTGTCTGCCAACCAGCCCATCTCCAAAAGTGCAAGTCGTAGCGATGCCGAAGAAGTCGGTATGCGGTTTGAGAAATTGCTTTGGTCCGAAATGTTGAGCCATACCGGGCTGGAAGAAGCCTTTACCCAGTCAGGAGGGGAGGCTGCCTCGGCGTTCTCCAGAATGATGATTGAAGCGATTGCGGAAGACCTCGCCCGGACTCATCCATTGGGATTGAACGCGACCGGAAATACCGTAGACCAGACAGGACCGATCCCCGATGACTGACCACACACACGCACGGCATATTATGTCCCAGGTCGAGAGTGTCCTGTCAGCTGAAAAACATCTCCTCCTGTCAGGCCAGGTCCATAGGGTTGCGGAGCTGGCCGAGGAAAAGGTTCAGGCAATGGAAGCATTTGACTCCCTGCTTCGAGAAGCAGGGCATCTGCTTCGCGCGGAGAATTTCCAGCAACGCCTGAAGGGAATTATTCAGGCCGCCGGCGAGAACTCCATCCACTTCCGGGCCGTTCAGAATGGCCTCCAGAACATTGTCTCCCGGCTGGGCCGCGTATCCCAGGACTCCTATGTGGGGGCTTATCAATCGAATGGCTTGCAGACGCCGTTCACCAAAGCGACCGGAAATTATCTTAAGAAGGCCTGACGGTTAACTGATTATACACGGCTGCTGTATACCCAGTTACAGCGAACCAAGATGGGTTGCGGGAATTCCCGACGTCAGGACGACGTGAGATCGAACCTAGGCGGCGACTAAGTCGCTGGCCTGACGAACATGGGGTACATTCAAATGTCCAGTATTCTGACTAATAATAGTGCGATGGTTGCGCTGCAGACTCTGCGCGGAATCAACAGCAATCTCGAAACGGTCCAGTCCGAGATTTCGACCGGTAAAAAGGTTGCCACTGCAAAAGACAACGCCGCCATCTGGGCTATCTCGACCGTCATGTCGACAGACGTGGAAAGCTTCAACCAGATCACCGACTCCCTGAACAAGGGCTCGTCGACCGTGGGTGTCGCCCGTGCTGCTTCCGAGCAGGTCACGAGCCTCCTGCAGGACATGAAGGAACTGATCGTTTCCGCTCAGGAAGACCTGAACGCGGACGACCGCTCCAAGATCCAGACTGATATCGATGCCAAGCGCACCGCCATCAGCAACATCATCAACGCCGCTCAGTTCAACGGCCAGAACCTGCTCAAAGGTACTGACAGCGTCAGCATCCTTGCTTCGCTGGACCGTGGTTCAGATGGTACGGTCTCCGCGACGTCCATCACCGTTGAGCGTAAGGACCTTCAAACGAGCGCTGCCGTGGACGCCGCTGACAAGGAAGCAACTGACGCTGGTTATGTGTCGACTGAAGACACTGCCACTGAAAATGATGTCGACAAGACTGCCGGTACGGCCGGTACAATCACGTCATCCGACACCGATGGCACCATCTCAGATGCCGCTACCGCAACGCTGACGATCAAAGGCGGAACGGTTGCCGTAGGTGATGTGTTTGCGTTTACTGTCGGCGGTGAGGACATCTCCGTTACTGCCGTTGATGGTGACAACACAAATACGATCGCCGCGAAACTTCGTGCGGCAATTGATGCGGCTGGTGTCACGAACCTTGACACAGCAGGTGGTGATGACGGTGATGATCCCGCTACGGATGATGCTACCGTGACGTTGATTGCTGACGGCGGTGACATCACATTCGCTACAACAAGCATCTCTACGACATACGTCCAGTCTGTCATTGAAGATGGTGAAGCTGCTGATGTGACGATTGCCGGTGGTACGCTTACCGCAGGTGATACATTCACCGTCAGTGCTGATGGCAACGACTATACCTACACAGCTGTGGATGGCGATACAAACAACGAAGTTGCGGCCGGCCTCAAAGCCCTGCTGGACGATGCTGGCATCACCGATCTTGATGTTACAGTCACAGAAGCGGATGATCCAGCAACTGATGCTGCCACGCTGACCTTGAGTGCTGATGGTAGTGACGTAGAAGTCAACCTGGGTGCCTTGGCCTCCCAGAATGCCGCTATTGCTGCGGGCGGCCTTGGTGCCATCGCTGATCTGAGCGTAGAAACATCAGCTGATGCCACGACCGCTCTGAATACGATCGAAGCGCTGCTTGATACGTCGATCTCCGCCGCAACGGCATTCGGTTCTGCCCAGACGCAGATCGAAGGTCAGGGCGAATTCGTTCAGACACTGATTGACTCGATGACGTCCGGTATCGGCGCCATGGTCGACGCGGACATCGAAGCGGCTTCCGCCAAGCTTCAGGCCCTGCAGGTTCAGCAACAGCTCGGCGTCCAGGCGCTGTCGATTGCGAACTCGAACCCGCAGACACTCCTGTCGCTGTTCAGATAGTAACATTAGGGTCCAGGCGCTGATTAGCGCCTGGACCCGCTTATTACCACGCGTAGAGAGGGTGCATGCAACAACTGGCATACAAGGCATATGGTGAGGTCACGAGCCGCACCGCCAATACGGGGCAGATCGAATATGCCCTGTTTCAGGAAATCACGCAGGCACTCAAAAACGTCGACGAGGTCGAAACGCCCCAGCCCGCTGTCTGGGCAGACGCCATCGATCGCAATCTCAAACTCTGGCAAATCCTTTCCACAGACTTGGTGAGCGATGCCAACGAGCTGGACCCGGTTCTCAAGAGAAACCTGATCGCGCTCGCGGAATCTGTCCGCCGGATCAGCTATCACGTGCTCTCCCGCAAGGCTGAAATTATCGAGCTGGTCGAGATCAATGAAATCATCATGCAAGGTCTGGAGGGACGCTCGTCCTCACCGGCCAACGTGGCGGCAGAATAATGTCGGGACTTGTGCTCAAACTGGCAGCTGGTGAACGTTTCGTCGTGAACGGAGCGCTGCTGGAGAACGGGGACAAGCCTTCCATCGTCCGCGTGGTCGATGACAATGCCAGAATTCTTCGCTGCCGTGATGCTCTGAAGCCGCAGGATGTGGATACCCCCACCAAGCGCGTATATTATGCCATCCAGTTGATCATCACGGGCGATTTACCGGAAGATGACGTGTTGCCGGCCGTGCTTGAAGAATGCGACCGACTCGAAGAAGTGTTTGAGACCATCAACCCGAAACTTCTGATCGATCTGAAATCCATGCTGAACCGTGGAAATTTCTATTCGGCGATCTGCCATCTCCGCAACATCATTGCGATTGAAGCGGAGCTCCTGAAAGTGGCCGGCTCGAAATCCTCATTCGAAACGCAAGCCAAGGTCGCCTGACATGGTCTATCAGCCGGTCATCCCTCTTACAGGTTATGGCGGGTGGAAATTCCTGGAATCCACATTCGACAAGCAGTTGGAGGGGTTCACTGATTCCACGAGTGTCAAAAATGACCGGCAATATTTCCAGGACAAAATGTCCTCTCCCATTGCGATGGAAGATTTTCTCTCCGACAAGCGCTTGCTGCGCGTTTCTTTGACGGCATTTGACCTAGGGGGGGAAGAATGGAAGGTCGGCTTTATCCGTCATGTGATGGAGGAAAAGGCCGACCCGGAAAGTAATTTCCTGACCCGGTTGAATAATCAGGCTTACACGAATTTCGCAAACATGTTCGCCGTTACGGATGGCAAGATATCATTGTCCGCCGATGCGATTGCAACATTGTCTGACGATTTTGAGCTGGCCTCGTTCCGCTCGGCTGTCGGCGATGTCGATAACAATATGAAGCTAAGCCTGAACTACAAGGCCAAGATCGGCGAGCTCGTGCGTGAGGAGTCGAGCGATTCGGCCAATCTCTACCGCATTCTCGGCGATGTTCCTGTTCGGACCGTTCTGGAGACGGCACTTAATCTGCCGAGTTCCTGGCAGAAGCTTGATGTCGATCAACAGGCTGACATCCTGAAAGAGCGGATGCTGAGCGTCTTTTCCATTAGCAATGTGACGGATCTCACCAACGAAGACGTGATGGACAAGGTCATCCAGAGGTTCCACACCATGGATTCCATCGCGAACGGCCAGTCGTCGCTTTCATCAGGGTCCGTGGCGCTGACCTTGCTCAACAATGCCGCCGGCTTCGGCTCAACTGCGAGCCAGAATTTATTCCTGAGTATCGTTTCACGCTAGGACTTGGCTGCGGCCTCGGCAGGCTTTCTGTTCAGCAGTTCTTGAAGGTGTTGGAAGGCTTGCGGGATTTGCGCCTTGTTCGGCTCCGATACGAAAGTGTCCAGCTGCGGATAGAGTTCGATGGATCGGTCACCAGCCGCATCATGCCCCCGTTCATACAGGTTCGCGCGCAGCATGGGCGCAATTTCCTCGTAGAGCGCAATGGTTCTTCGATAGTCCCTGATGGTCGTGTTCTCGTCCGGCTTTGCGGCATCGGGCAGGCATCTCGAAACGCTGCGCAGGACATCAATGGCAGGATACCGTCCGCGTTCGGAAATTTCCCGTGACAGGATGATGTGACCGTCGAGTACGCCGCGCACCATGTCGGCCACGGGCTCTTCCATGTCAGACCCGGCAACAAGGACGGAAAAGATCGCAGTAATATCGCCTTGGCCCTTCGCGCCGGGACCCGTCCGTTCGGCAACTTCCGCTATCGCCCGCACGGTGGAAGGCGGGAAGGCATTGAGGGCAGGGGTTTCGCCGGCGGCCAGTGAAACCTCCCGGTGGGCTTCGGCAAACCGTGTGATCGAATCGAACAGGAACAGGACTTGGTGACCCTCATCCCGGAAATGCTCGGCCGTCGCGATGGCGCACAAAGCAGCGCGTTTCTTGGCGCCGGGCGGGTCGTTAGCCGTTGCGGCAACAATGACGGTTCTCGACAGAACGGATTTGGGCAGAGTCTTGTGAACGAATTCATTCACTTCCCGACTGCGCTCTCCGATCAGGGCAATGACGACACGGTCGGCTTTCACGCCAGCAGCGAGTGACCCCAGGAAGGTTGATTTGCCGACGCCCGATCCGGCAAACAGGCCCATTCTTTGCCCCTGGCAGATGGGCAGGATCGTGTCGGTAATCATCCAGCCGGTCGACAGGCGCTGGCCAAGGCTCTTGCGGGACGTGTTCGCGGGGGGCGCGGCCCTCAAGGGGCGACGGGTCGTGTTTGAGGCAGGCGGGGCGTTCCGCTCGCCCGATATGGTGCCGCGATAGTCGACAATCTGGCCGAGCCAATGGTCGCCAGGCTCAACATAGGCATCCTGTTCCAGTACGGCGCGGTCACCGATGCGGATCGCGTCGGATTCTCCATACAGCATCGCTTTCACGTGCTCGCCTGAAACCGCGAGGACCTCCCCGAACACTTCGCCCTGGCGCGTGCGGACGCGGATCTCGTTTCCAAGACGAGAAAACTCGCTGATGCCCGCAATCAGGATCAGACCCGGAGATACCTCCGTGACAGTACCCCAGACACGGTACAGCCGATCAGGAAAATTAGGCGTCGTGTTCAACAAGTAAACAAATCCCGCTCATTCGTTAACCCTTTCTTCAAATTACCCCGGCAATTCTTCCAAAGTATTAACTAGGAGTGATTCTGTGCCGATTCTCAATCTGGACGTTCTTAGTGTTTACAGCGCCATGGCGCGTCACGCCGCAGAGAGCCAGAAGGTGTCCGCGACCAACATCGCGCACGCCAATGATCCCGGCTACAAGGCAACGCAGGTAGAGGGCTTTCAGGACTTCCTCGCGCGCGCCGCCACGGGCACGGCCGATGCGAACGAACCCCAGTTTCGGACATTCCAGAAGGAAACGACGAATTCACCGAATGGCAATTCCGTGAATCTCGAACTTGAAATGTTCAAGGCGGCCGATGCCCAGAGCCAGCACGAAATGGCGTTGTCGGTCTACACCAAGTCGCTCGACCTGCTTCGAACGGCTATCGGCAAGAGGAGATAAGTCATGGATTCGCTCAAGGCCACGATGCTACAGGCCGTTTCCGGTATGCAGCTCCAGTCGAAACGGATCGACGTTTCGTCCCAGAACGTCTCGAACGCGGACACGCCGGGCTATCGCCGGAAGATCCTTTCTGTCGAACAGGCGCCGACCGCCGCAGATGCCTTCATTGCAACGCGCGTGGACCTGGACGAGACGGAAGGCGAACGCCTTTACGATCCGGCCAGCCCGCTGTCTGATGAAGACGGCTATGTCACCGCGTCCAACGTATCCCTGGTGACCGAGATGGCCGACATGCGCGAAGCCAATCGTAGCTATGAGGCCAACCTCAATTCGTTCCGTCAGGCGCGAAGCATGTACCAGTCACTTCTCGATATTCTCAGGCGTTAAAAGGGGGGCAGAATGTCCAATGTAGGTTTCAGTGCATATGCCGCGCTCGGCTCGATCAAGCCGACCCAGGTGTCCGAAAAGCCGGCGCAGAACCCGACTGAAAAGTCAGGTCTTGCCGAAGGCTTCTCCACGTTCAAGGCCGCGCTTCAGGGCGCGGAACAGGCCGCGATGCAGACCGCCGTTTCCGGCGCCGATCCCCATGCCATGGTTGAGGCACTGGCCCAGGCTGAATTGGTGCTCGACGCGGCCGTCACTGTCCGAGACAAGGTCGTTGAAGCCTATCAGGAATTGCTCCGGATGCCGGTCTGATCAGGGCGTCCACATATGACCGAACTTGCGATCTTTGAAGTGCTGCGCGGGGCGCTCTGGGCGGCGGCCATGATGGCGCTTCCCATTCTTGCCGTAACGCTGGTCCTTGGTTTCGTCATAGGCCTGTTGCAGGCGCTGACGTCCATTCAGGAAATGACGCTCACCTTCGTTCCGAAGATCCTTGCCGTGGTCGTCGTGTTCTTTCTGTCGCTTGGCTACATGACACGTATCTGTCTGGACTTTTTCAACAATACCGTCCTCCCCATGATCTCGCGTTAGGGCCTCCATGCCGACTTCACGCTTCTTCGATTTGTCCAAGCCAACAGCGGTCCTTGCGATTGGCTTGATGATGATCATTCTCATCATGGTCCTGCCGGTTCCGGCTTGGATCATGGATATCGGTCTTACCGCATCATTTGCCTTCGCCATCCTGATTTTCACAACCAGTATCTTTATCGAGAAGCCGTTGGACTTTTCGTCTTTTCCGAGTGTGCTTCTGGCCTCTCTGATGCTTCGCCTGGCGCTGAACGTGTCCTCGACCAAACTGATCATCAGCCAGGGTCATACGGGGACGGATGCTGCGGGAAATGTCATCGAGGGCTTCGCCATGTTCATCATGGGCGGAAACCTGTTTGTCGGTCTCGTAGTGTTCGCGGTGCTGGTCATCGTGAACTTCATGGTCATTACAAAGGGTGCAGGCCGGATGGCAGAGGTCGGCGCACGCTTTGCACTGGACGCGATGCCGGGCAAACAGATGGCCATCGACTCCGACCTCGCCGTTGGCGCCATCAGCCATGACGAGGCGCGCAGCCGCCGCCAGAAGGAACAGGAGGAGGCTGCATTCCTGGGCTCTCTCGATGGTGCGTCAAAATTTGTAAAGGGCGATGCGATCGCCGGCTTGCTGATCACCGCCCTGAACCTTGTTGCGGGTATCGGTTTCGGCATCGCGGCCCACGGCCTAAGCTTCACGCAGGCGCTCAGCAATTATTCCATCCTCACCGTAGGCGACGGTCTGGTGTCTCAGATTCCGTCCGTCATCGTGTCCGTGTCCGCCGCCATGCTTCTGGCCAAGGGCCGCGAAGACGGCGCGATTGATCTGGCTCTGGGCGCCCAGTTGGGCGGCAATGCCACGTCCCTGATGATCGTGTCCGGTATCCTGGCCGTCTTCGCGCTCTTTCCCGGCTTGCCCTTCATTCCCTTCATGCTGGCTGCGGCGGCGTTCGCCACGGCATCCTTCTACATCCGCAGCCGCGAGCGGGAGTTGGCCGCCAAAGCGGAAGCGGGCGAAATCGAAGAGCCAAAGACCAGTCTCGCCATTGGCGACTCAATTCATTCCGACGAAATCCATCTGGAAGTTGCGCCGGACCTGGTCGGCATGGTGCTGCAGGGGGCAGGCGGGTTCGAGAGTCGTATCGACAAGATTCGCAGGTATATCGCGGAAGAGTACGGCTTTGTCCTGCCGTCCATTCGGATGACCGACAATCCAACCCTCACGAAGAACGAATACCGTATCCGCATTCAGGGCGTACGGGTGGACAGCGGGCTTGTTCGTCCGGGCTCCCTGCTTGCGCTGATGGAAGATGGCCAGCTGCCGCACCTTCAGGGCGAGAAGGTCAAGGAGCCAGTCTACAAGGCGGCGGCGCGCTGGCTGCCGAATACAAAGAAACAGGAACTGGCTGCCGCCGGCATCCCGGCCGTCGAGCCGACCGAAGTGCTTGCCACGCATATGCTGGAAGTCATCCAGGCCAATTTCACCCTCGTTTTCACGCGTATGGTCATGCTCGACACGCTGGATGCGCTGACTCATATCAGCGACAGCGAACGGGCGGCTGCAAACCGGCGTTTTCTCGATGAATACATTCCAGGCAAGGTCAGCCCGGAACTCCTTCTGTCGGTCCTTCGCCTGTTGCTGGAAGAGCGCGTTTCGATCCGCAATTTGTTCCTGATCGTCGAAACGATTGCCGAAGTGAAAGCCCAGTCCAGCGCGCCGTCGCGTATCGTCGAGCTGGTCCGCCAGCGGCTTGGCTTCCAGATCGTGGACCGGCTTCAGGATGGCCAGGGCCGTCTGCCGCTGCTCCAGCTCTCCACGAATTGGGAGCAGAAATTCAACGAGCACGAAATCTCGCGGGAAGATGGCGGATCGGACATTGCCCTGCCGCCGGAAATGTTTGGAGAGCTGACAACAGCGGTCCAGGCAAAGCTCAACGAGATGGCGCAAAAAGGCGTCGTTGCCGCGGTGGCCACCTCCTCGCGCCGGCGACGTTTTCTGCAAACGGTCCTTGCCAGTAAGGGCGTTCGCAATGCCGTGCTCGCCTATGAGGAGATTGGCTCCAAGAGCAAGCCGTATATTGTTGGCGTCGTCTGATGCTGGAAGGGTTGCCATTCGGGCCGCAACTCTCGGCCTGGATCATCCTGTTCATGCTGATCGTGGCCAGGCTCACCTTTGTGATCTTCCTGATGCCGGGCATCGGCGACCAGACCGTGCCCGCGCGTGTGCGCGTATCTCTCCTGCTCGGCGCGGCGACCCTGTTTGCCATGTCGGGTCTCGTGTCGGCGCCTTCTGATATTTCCATCGCCGATTTTGTGGGTCTAGTGGGGGCGGAGACGATCATCGGCCTGGGCCTTGGCATTCTTTTGCGTACATCGATCTGGATATTGAACATGGCGGGCGCTCTCATCGCCCAGACGATCGGGCTGTCGCAGATGCTCGGCATCGCGCTCGACACAGAAGCGCAGACCGTTGTGTCCAACATGCTGGCCATGGCCGGCGCTGTCCTGCTCCTGTCTGCCGACTATCATGTCAGCGTCTTTGTCAGGTTGGCGGAAATCTATTCCGAGATCCCCGTGGGCGCGCTCACCCAGTTCGACCGGTCCTTTGTGATCGAGGGCATGTTCACGGCCATCAAGTTCGCTGTTCTGATTGCCTGGCCATTCGTGGCGATCAATTTGCTCTACAACATTTCGCTCGGCTTCATAAACAAGGCGCTGCCGTCCCTCATGGTGGCTTTTGTCGGCGCGCCCTTCATGATCGGGGCAGGATTTGTGCTTCTGGCTATTTCGGTGTCAACTATCCTCATAGTCTGGATGGATCGGGTGTCCGGCTCCATTGGCTGGTGGTGAGGTAGGCAATGGCCGAAGATCAGTCCGGAGGCGGCGAGAAGGAGTTCGAGGCAACCGAACAGAAGCGCCGCGAGGCGCGACGGGAAGGCAATGTTGCCCAGTCCAAGGAAGCCAACACTTTTGCTCTGTTCGCCGGCATCATCATCGCAGCCATTGTGTTCAGTGCAGTGGTGGCAGGCGCGATGTTCAACGAGCTTTCCTCGTTGATGTATCATGCTGACAGTTATGCGACTGACGTATTTGATGATGGCGGCGGTGCGACCAAAGCCTGGCTGGTTCGCACGCTGGTCAAGGTAATTCCCCTGTTTGCGATACTTGCGGCTCTGGTACTTGCGACGCTCGTCATCCAGCAGTCGATTGCGTTCTCGGTGAAGAAGATCAAGCTTGAATTCAACAAGATTTCCCCGACCGAAAACCTGAAGAAGAAGTACGGCACGAAGGGCCTGCTCGATTTTCTCAAGGACATGGCGAAGATGCTGTTTGCAGGCGGCCTGGCCGCCGTGTTCCTATATGGGTTCGCCCAGCACTATTACGCCAGTAGCGCTGTCCAGCTTGGCCAGTTCTTCAATTTCACCTTCAGCCAGGTGCTGACCCTGTTCCTGATTTTCGGCGTGTTCCAGTTCGCGCTCGCCGCGATCGACTTGCCACTCCAGCGCCAATTGCATTCCAATAAGCTCAAGATGAGCCGGGAAGACATCAAGAAGGAACAGAAGCAGAGCGAAGGCGACCCGCAGCTCAAGCAGAAGCGACGTGAGAAGGCGTCCAGCATGAGCCGCAACCAGATGATGCAGAACGTCAAGACGGCGACCGTCGTCATGGTCAACCCGGAGCATTACGCCGTCGCCCTCCAATGGGACCCGGAAGGCGGTCGTGCGCCCGTCTGCGTTGCCAAGGGGGTTGATCACCTCGCCGCCAAGATTCGCGAAACGGCGAAGGCCAATGACATACCGATCTATCGCGACCCTCCCTCGACACGGTCGATCTATCGGCTTGTCGATATAGATGAGGAAATCCATCCGGATCATTTCGCCGCGGTGGCTGCTGCGATCAGCTTCGTGGATCGCCTCCGCAAACAGACACAGGGGAGTTGATGGCAGACGCGCGCCCGAAACTGCTCAAGCTTGTCGCACTGAAACGTCAGAAGGCAGAGCAATCTCTGGCCATCGTTCAGACTCGCTTGCGCGAGCTTGCGAAAGAACTGGACGGCCTGCAATCGGAACTCTCCAAAGCGGACCAGGCCGGAGACATCCAGGCGCTCATGTTGGCAAGCCGGAATGGCCATGCCGTGCGTGTGCTGCGGGAGATGGACTTCAAACGGTCAGAAATCGCGGAGGCAAGGCGGCACCTCCATCAGGCCAGGGAAGACCTCAAGATGATCCTGAATTCCGAAGACCAGCTGAACCAGATGGGGGCGAAGTCCTGAAGGCCAGGTCATGGCCCGGCGCTATATGGTGATTATATCAGGCGGCGTTTGAGGCCAGATCGTCGGCTTGCACGCGATTGCGGCCATTGCTCTTGGCGAGGTAAAGTCGCTGGTCTGCCTGTTCGATCAGGTCGCTCATGGCCATACCAGGCTGATACTGGGTGACCCCGAAAGAGGCCGTGATGGCGCCAATGGGGGTTTTCGTTCCCTTCAGGACAAGTTTCCGCTGGAACATTTGTTCCCGGATACGGTCGATCAGCTGGGCCGCCTGTTGTACGCTCGTCGCTGGCAGGATGATTGCAAACTCCTCGCCGCCATAACGCGCCACAAGATCCTTGCCCTTGATGTTGTTGGTGATGATCGATGCGAAGATCTTGAGGATCTCGTCACCCACCCGATGGCCGAAATTGTCGTTCACACGCTTGAAATGGTCGAGATCGGCCATCACGAGGCTCAGGCTGGAACCATGTTTCTTTGCCGCATCCACTTCTGCGGCCAGTCGCAGGTCAAAGGCGCGCCGGTTATAGATCGAGGTCAGCGGGTCGCGCATGCTCTCATTGCGGACGGCTTCGAGCTCCTGCTGCAATCTTTCGATCTGCTTCTTGGAGGCTGTCAGGCCTTCACTCAGCTGGCGGCTGTGTTCGGTCATGCGGCGGCTTTCCGACATCAGGCGGGCCACTGCGGTGGAGATGGCGTTCGACGAGCTCGTATCGGACAGGCCGCGCTCAATCTGCTTCAACGCAAGTTCGAACTGGTCGCTGTTCTCCACGCTGGTGCCGACAAGGTCCAGAACGCTGGACAATTGCTGTTCGACTTCGCGCCCGATGTTTTCCCGTTTCACATGGTCATCGGTGGGACGAAGGTGCAAATTGTAGACTTCGTCGATTTCATACTGGCATAGCCCGCCACGTTCCAGCATCTCGTCGACTGCGACCACGATCTTCTTGTCGGATTTCGCGGCGTAGGCGAACATCAACGCGAATGTGTTGGGGAAGGGCGGCGTGCCATGTTGCGCGATCAGCTCGGTCGCAACACCTGCGTGTTCATACACTTTGGCAAAGGCCTGCTGGTCCTCAGGACATACGAATACAGGCGTTTTGGACTCGTCCATCTGAATCCATCCCCATTGATCAATTATCAGTCGTCAGCCGTGACCTTAAGGGGGGCCTGTTCAAATAAGGTTAAATGAATTGGCAAGACTGCACGTTGATTCGGTTTTCAGCGGGGAAAATGCCCAAAATGGCAAAACTTCTCCCCAATCCCTGGCGATCCCGGCGCGATTCGAACGCGCGACCTACAGATTAGGAATGGCTCCCGGCATTCTGCGCTGGACTACTCTGAACTACGTAACACCTTATTTTTTCTGTGAATTTGTGAAACTTGATCCGTGGGGAGCACGTTGAAATACGCCCCAATTCGAGTTCAAATGGTTCCCCCATGGTTCCCCGAATCAGCCGGAGTGAGAGATGCAGAAACTGACCAAGCGAGTAGTAGATAGTATTCGGCCTAGCGGCCTGGACAAGAAGATCTTCGACAGTCAGTTACCCGGTTTTCATGTGAGAGTGAAGCCGAGTGGAACAAAGAGCTACGCGTTGAAGTATCGGGTGGCAGGACGCCAGCGAAACGTTACCATCGGACGACATGGTGTGATCACGCCGGACCAGGCAAGGATGGAGGCATTTCGTCTTCTCGCGACAATTTCGGAGGGGGATGATCCTTCAGCCATCCGCAAGGCCGCCTTTCGAGACCCGACCCTGGCTCAGCTCTGGGAAGAATATCTCGAACGCCACGCGCTGCCGCGCAAGGCGCCCAGCTCCATCAGGGAGGATCGGGGGCTCTGGCGACTCTATATTGGACCCGCGCTCGGATACCTGAAGGTCAATGCCATCAATCGAAACGACATTTCCAGGCTGCATGAGTCAAAACGGCATCAGCCCGCGTGCGCAAACCACATCCTGTGCCTGCTCTCAAAGATGATGAACCTTGCGATCGAGTGGGAGTACCGTTCTGACAATCCGTGCCGCGGCATCAAGAAGTTTCACGAAGAACCTCGCAACTGGTTTCTGAGTACGGAGGAGCGTGACCGGCTGACCCAGGCGCTTCACGAGGAGCCAGACCAGGCGAGTGCAATCGCGATCTGGCTGTGCCGGTTCACCGGCGCAAGGAAGGGGGAAGTATTGCAAGCGCGCTGGGAACAATTCGATCTCGATGCGAAGATCCCGGTCTGGCAAATTCCCGCGACATATACCAAGCAGAGACGCGTCAACCGAAAGCCTCTGTCCCGCCCGGCAGTGGTCTTGTTGTCGGAATGGAAGAAGGTCTGTCCGCAATCGTCCGCAGGATGGGTCATACCAGGCAAGGATCCCGAGAAACGGAGATCAGATCTCAATGGTCCGTGGCGCCGTATTCGTGATCGGGCAGGGCTCGTGGACGTCCGCATGCACGACCTCCGGCACGATTTTGCATCTATCGCCGTGGCACAGGGCGCGTCTCTTGAAATCATCGGCCGGTATCTCGGTCATGCCTCGATCCAGACAACCCAGCGGTACGCGCACCTTCTGGACGATCCGTTGCATGCGATGGCTGAACTGATCGGAGAAGCCCTGTGACGGAACGCCCAAGACAGGGAATACTTGTGCCGACCATTCCCCTTACTGATCTATTCGAGCAGCTGCGCAACGAGACCATCGAGACTCCGGAATCGGCTTCAGCGAAGGCCAGCTTGAAGCGGATATGGAGTGACTTTGCGCTAATTCAGGTAGTTCAGAAGCCCTGCGATGATGAAGACTGGATAGAGATCGAATTTCCGGGATTGGCGAACTTCAAAGAAGCCTTCGAGGCAGTTCGTCTTGCACAAGAACTGCTGGAAAGCGGGTATGTACCTGACGTAGCTCCACAGAAGTACGGTCGCGAATGGCGCGCGCGGCTGAGGCGCATCCGGCACGAACTCAAGTTGTTGCTCCTTCACAAGGTGTATCTGAGAAGTTGGGAAATCTCGGGCCACTCAGATCTCCTAGATTGCCGGGTTGTTATTCCCATGGCGTTACTGGAGCATCAAGGCTTCCATATAGATGATGACTGGCACTCTGGTAGATTTGGCAGCCTGAACTTTTACAATCTCCAAATTCATCGACATGATCTGCTTGGCTCGACACGAAACGATCATCCTGCGGTTCCGGAATGCAAATTACCGGCTCGTCTCACGGAAAAGCTGCTTCGCCGGACTTTGACGCGTGAAAGGCCGGAACTCATTTATCGAGTATCCGCTGAATACGCTATCCTGCACGACCTCTTGAAGTACCAACCTTCAACAATTGATCTCGAGGCCGCGGGCGCAATCTATGCCGAGCCCTATCGTGCCGGACTGAAGAAGAGAGGAAGGAAGTCGAGACTGGAGCAGACCAGAGAGTTCTTCCTACGAATGGTCGATGAAGGACTTTCAGGCATGACGCTTACCTCTGCAATCGATCAGTTTCAACGTCGGTGGGAAGAGGAGCACGATACCAAGGTCGCACCATATCTGGAGTTCGAGTCAATTCGGAATCATCTCGTCGAGCTTGGCTTTTGGGACGAAGGCTCCTGGAACATGGAGCTGATCATGAGGGAAAAGGATAGTCTGGGTCTGTAGTGAGTATTACAGGTTTGAATTAGCCGGAATTGTTCCCTCTAGGAAACTTTAGTCAACTAAGCACTCTTGTCTCATCCTTTTTTAGACAGGAGATTCAGGATGAAAATTCGTTTACTGATCAATACGCAAGAGGCGGCGGAGAGAACTGGATTGTCTCCACGGACTCTGGAGACACTTCGGCTGCGAGGCGGCGGGCCTGCGTTCATAAAGCTTGGGCGCTCGGTTCGCTACGAGCTTTCTGCACTGGAAGCGTGGATCGATGCCAACCGTTCGGCATCGACGAGTGAATATCATGCGTAATAGCAAGCAGAAAAAGAAAATCGGCCGTGCCTGGCGGGAGATCCTTGTCAGGATAATGACGCATTTGCCACGCGCTCAACGCATAGTGCTCAAGGAGCTGGTGTCCATGGGAAATCAGCGTGGGTATTGCTGGCCGTCGGTCAAGACTCTGGCGGAGCAAACGGGCTATTGTCCGAAAACCATTCAGAGGGCCTTGAAGGAACTTGAGCGGAAGAAGCTCATTCGTCGTCGAAGAAAGGTCCGCTCGGATGGCAGTCAAGGCGTATATGAGATCGCGATCACCTTGCCACTTGGTGTCCAGTGCACTGGACATGGCCGGCCCTCAGAGGTGGACAGAATGTCCGCGCTTAAAGAAAACTATCAAAACAAATCCAAAGCCGTGACGTGCGAGGTCCGGTCTCTCGAAGATGACCTTCTGAAACTCTTTGACCGAGTTGTTGATGAGAAGTCCCATCCGGAACTGTTGAGCCTGTATGAGGTGACTTCATGGCTGTTTGATCGACTGGATGAACCGTGGCCACAATTGAAGAGCCTGATTCTGAACCGGGCCATTGAGCTGCGGGACGAGTTGCACCAATCCGGCAAGAAACTTCATTCATGGTCTCAGCTTGTTGATCGACTTGGTGCTCGAAGCAGCGGTCGGGTTAGCGAACCGGGTTCGCCAGTTCCAGGCCGAAACGGCAAAGGGCGGTTCGGTGAAAATGCGGCTCGGCTCGGTATCATCAGCAGTGATCCAAGACTGGCCATGCTCCTTTCGGAATTTCGGATAGAGCAGAAGGGCGCCAGTATTCGGCTTGTCACCGAGTCTCCATCGGCTGCAGGCCAGCTTGTACAGGACTACTCCGGCATCCTCCGAAAGTCTGCGCGCGATCATGGAACTGAAATCGCGGTCGTACACCGCGACAAGGTCTCGTTCTCGACTGGAGGGCGGTAAGTGGCACTCCAATCTGAAGTGCGGGATGCGGGCTGGGGTCCGCATCCGGTTCATATACGCGGCCAGAGGTTGCGCGCAGCAGCTTGTTCCTCCGATAGCGACAATTGCTTGGAGCATGGCAGAGTCGCAGGCCTTCAGAGCTTGCGGGTCCTGTCCGGCAAATGGACCATGCGGGCAAGCAAAGCGCGCAAGCGATTTTCAGTACCGGCCTCCGAAAGAAGGGTTGCGCAACAGGGAAGGGGCAAGGTTGCGGTTCGTCAATCGCCGGGCAGAGACAGAAGATCATCTTTCGAGCCGTCATCGATCCAGGCTATCAGCTCGGCCAGATTCGGCTCCATGATTTCCTTCTTGAGGCCGCATTCCCATACCACGGCTACGCGCCAGCCCGCTGCCCGGAGCGCTTCGATATTCCGGGCATCTCGCTCGACATTCTGGCAGAACTTCTCCTGCCAGAATTCCGGACGGGTTGCCGGGGTCGTGGCGTATCTGCAGCCAGCATGACGATGCCAGAAACATCCATGCACGAAGATCGCGACGTTCCGTTTTCGCATGACTATGTCAGGACGACCTGGAAGTTTTCGATCATGCAGGCGATAACAGAACCCGGCAGCGTAGAGCGCGCGTCGCAGGGTCATTTCCGGCTTGGTGTCCTTGCCACCAATACCGGCCATCATGCGGGAGCGCGTTTTCTTGTCGACAATGTCAGCCACGAGTGGGGCGAGCTCCTGGACCTAGAATGCGAACACCTTAAGAACATACTGATCGGAGGATCAAATGGAAGACTATGGTATCATTGATCTGTTTGCCGGTCCGGGTGGGCTGGGAGAAGGCTTCAGCCGGTATCAAGATGCCTCCGGCTCGCGGGCGTTTCGTGTCTTCCGCTCGATCGAGATGGATTCCTCTGCACACTCGACCCTACGGCTTCGCGCATTCACCCGGATGTTCGATACACTGCCGGATGAGTATCTGAAGTTTCACGCTGGTCTGTCGGTCGAGCCAGACTGGAGCTCGGTTCACAAGGCAGCCTGGAAGGAGGCATCTTCAGAGGCACTGTGCATGGAACTCGGCAAACAGGAAACATCCGACACACTCAAGGCCGCCATCGCTTATGCAAAGCGCCGATGGGGTGACAGGACTATAGTGATTGGCGGGCCGCCTTGCCAAGCATATTCGCTCGCTGGTCGCTCGCGCAACAAGGGGATTGCGGGCTATGACGCTGCATCAGACCACAGGCATTTCCTGTTCAGGGAGTACCTGAATGTGCTTGCAGACCTGAAGCCAGCCGTTTTCATCATGGAGAATGTGAAGGGCCTGCTCTCGTCGTCTGTAAACGATCAGAGGGTCTTTGACCTGCTCATGCATGACTTGAGGGATGTCGGTGACGAGAAGAATCTCTACACTCTGATGCCTCTCGTTCAGAATGACGACGCCATCGATCTTCTCCAGGAGTGCAAGCCATCTGACTTCATCATCAGGGCGGAGCAACACGGTGTTCCACAGGCGAGACATCGGGTCATTCTGCTTGGTATCCGAAAGGATGTTGCGCAAGACCTGCAAACCGGGTCGTTGACGGATTTGCAGCTGCAACGGCAGCAGGGTGCTGTCTCTGTCAATTCGATGCTTTCATCGCTCCCGAAATTGCGGAGCGGATTGAGCAAGGATCAGGATTCCTGGGCAGCGTGGAAACAGGCCGTTCTTTCCGAGATGAAACGCGTCAAGAGCGCTGTGAGACGAACTCGTTCGGAGATGTTGGAAACCGTTTCCGAACATGAACAGACTTTCGCGGACGTGACAGAAGAGTTGCCTCGAATGTCGAGATCGCTTGGCGAGCCGGATGCTTCCTGCCCGGCCGATATGCGTGAGTGGATTTTCAATCCGGCTCTGCTTGGTACGGCGAACCACGCTGCACGTGGGCATATGCAGTCCGACCTGGGACGCTACTTCTTCGCGGCCGCATTTGCCGCCCTGAAAGATCGTTCGCCAAAGTCGGATGAATTTCCTGGAGCACTGGCCCCCGATCACAAGAACTGGAAGTCGGGCAACTTTGCAGACCGGTTCAGGGTTCAAGTGGCCACGCGACCATCGACCACAATCACAAGCCACATTTCCAAGGACGGGCACTATTTCATTCATCCGGACCCCCTCCAGTGCCGGAGCCTTACTGTCCGGGAGGCCGCACGACTTCAGACGTTTCCGGATGACTATTTTTTCCTTGGGAACAGAACGCAGCAATATGTCCAGGTTGGAAACGCCGTGCCGCCATTTCTGGCTCATCAGATTGCTGGCGTGGTCCACTCGATTCTGGAGAACGCGCTTCCAAAAAATCAACGAGCCAAAAAGAAGGCAGCTTGAGTGTCCGTCAGAGTCCCACGCTCGATGCGGCTCTCACGAACTCACCGTCGACCAGTTCCGCAAGATCTGAATCGGAAAGTGAAGACAAGGATATGACTTCGCCGATCAGGCGCACGCCGATGATCGCCTTGCGCATGACCGGTTCCATACGCCCGTCACCAATTCTGTTTGCACAACGAGCCCACCCTTCGCCCAGGGCAAGCGAGAGTTTCGGTCTGGCTGATATGGAGGGGCGTTCGGTAATCTGAACCAGTGCGTCTTCTGACAATCTGGCAATCAGCTCCCATCTGTCAGGATGGTCGCGACCTCGGTCAAGGCAAAGCCCACGCAGCCAGAGACGCTGAAACGCATTCCTCACCCCGCCGTGAAACCGGCTCGGCACATTGCCAAATCGCCAGTGTGTCAAATCCATCATGAGCCACGATGCGATGAATGCCCAAACATCATCTCGGTGAGTTTCACCTGTATGTAGCAAATCCATCCCCAGCAGTGCCGCTGTGGCGCCGACATCAAATGCCGCCCGTGTCTTTTGATCCGCAGGCTTTGGATAGCCCAACTGCTTCGCGACTTGCAGGATGGGCTCCCGGATCTGTCTGAAGTTTTCCGGACTCGCGGGGGTTCCCCCAACGGCAGCAAAACTTGCGGCATTTGGGAGTTCCTTGAATCTTTCCTCCATGCGCTTGCCCGTTTGTCCTGAGTTCAGTTCTTCCAGCACCATGTCGACGGCGAGGGGGTTCAGTCGCGGAAGAAGAATCATGGTGCCTCTGCCCTTACAATTGCGCTGCAGCTTGCATCGCTGCATGGAAGTCGCCGGGCCGCAGTTCAAGAGTGGAGCGGACTTGCTTCAGAGGCACATCACCAAATGCCAATCTTGCCCAATTATTGATTTGTGCGCCGAGCGTTCCTGGCTCGCTCATAGCGAGGTGTTCCTCACTGTGATCGCTGGTCACTACACTTGCAACAATCTGCGCCATGACGCTTCCCAGCATTACTTGTAGAGTGCTCTCATCTTCCTGCCGGACCCGTTCGAGAAAGCTCTCATGGTCTGAGTTCACATAAAGGCGAATGGCGCCGTGGAGGTCCCGGTCGAGGCGTTGGGAGTCCCACCGCAGATACCAGAGTGCATTCTCCTGAGGCCTCCCCGGAAACAGCTTCCTGAAGCTGACAGCCTCCATTGGGAAACGAGCATCTTGTCCTTCCAGGCGACAGTCTTTCCGATCTTGCCAGAGGCGCGCACCTGCTTTCCTCGGCGACAAGGCGGATGTCGTTGAACCAGGTTTGGATAGAACAAGTGAGGTATTCAGGATGATCTGATTGGAAAGGTCCGTTGAAGGAACGGTGATATCCAATTCAATGGATTTGTCTTCCGTCTTGATCGGCAGGGAAGTGGTCGAGACCATGCGCCGGGGAAGCGTGCCTTGCCCGGTTCCGATTTCGACTTGGATCTCGAATTCCCAATTGCCGGGATCGGCTGCGATATCCTTGTGAAGTTTGTCCAGATCCACACGAATTGTTCGCAATATTCTCAGACTGGATTGATAGTCCCAGTCCTTGATGAAGTCGGCAAGCGGAGCAAGGCAACCTTCGGATAAACTGTAGTTCCATGCGTCTGCAGAGACACTGTCCTTGCCGGCTTGAAGCCAAGGGTAAGCGTGGCGAACCTTCATTGTGCTCCCTCACGCAAAGCCAATTTCAGTCCAACAGCGCAGTCATCTGGGACGCTGACAATAATTCGCAACGTCCCGTTCTCCTTTCCGACGTTCAGGATGGAATCTGTAGTCTCGAGTCCTGTTCCGGGCAGTGAAATCCCGAGCACCTGAGGTGTTCGGTTTGTGTCGGAAACACTCGCTGCCATGGCTCCACCTTCCACCGCCAGTACAGGTTCGGCCTCAATTGCGACGTCTGGACCCATGCCGCTCAAATCCGCTTCGAATACAGCAATCCTTTGCTGGTCCTTGATGTCGAGCGCCACAAACTCGGGCGCCGAGATCCTGCGTTTTCGTGGAGCCGATCCTTTGGATCTGGAAGAGCGGATTGGTCCTGCGCCATCTCCGACGCTTGCACCAAGCAGGGCGCCCATTCGACCGGCCACGGAGGCGAGGCTGACTTCTGTGCTGGATCCTGAGACATGAGGATTTCCAGGTGCTGCGACCTCCTTGGCGGCACGCTTGATCTCTCGAATGCCGACCCGGACCCATGTCTGGGGATAGCCCTTGGGCAGCATGTCCGGAATCCAGTCATCGTGCGCAGGAGGTTCGGAATCGGCAAACGCCTTTTCCACTTCCGGCTTTGAGCTGGCAACAAACACGCCTGCCCATTCCATCCGTTCATCTGGTAGAGGATCGCCTTCGAAGTATTTCACAACGAGTTCCACGGGCCGCATTACCGCTATGTGGTGCGCTCTTCGGGGTATTGCGCTGTCGTCTGATACGAGGGGTATGCGTGACGCACGGACCCCTTTTGATATCGAAAGGCTGCCGAGGTCCTGCTTGGGGCGTTGGGAGCGTATCGTTTCCATCTCATCCGATGCGTTCCTAATGTGATCCATCGCCCGACAGAACAGGTCGAGGGGCGGGTGATTTTCCGGTTCAGGAACCGTGATCTGCTTTCTGTCCGCTTCGACTTCGAACTGTATACGCTTGGAGGGAGGCGTACTCTTCATCATCCTTGGCCAGAAATTCCAGAGCAGTCCTTCTATTGTTCGTCTGGCAGCATCTTCCAGACTCTCGTCAGCCAAGCGAGGAGCGGGGATCAGAATACTGGTGCCCGAGTCATCATCGGTTCTGAGCGGCAGTCCGATCCGTTCTGCAATCTGCCGGGCACCTTCGCCTCTCAGCGGTTCGACGAGCTGGTTTGTCGAATCGGGTACTCCCCACCAGTGACGTCCAGTAAATCGCTCATGAGAACCATCCGGGCGGGAACGTGAAAAGGCAGGCCCCAGGTGACATCCCATGAGACGGCGCTCTCCACCCCCATTGGCGTCTGCTTGTGTGTCCACGAGAATACTTGAGCAGTACCCCGCAAGATACAGGGAGACCTTGCCGAAGCCATAAGTGCCGCCACCAAGATTCGTGTCCCTGGTCGTTCCAACATTGCGAAGGAAATCTATGAAGTCTGTCGTGTTGCTCCCGGGTGGAATCAGATCGGCTCTGGTCGGTCCGCCAAGCCCCGTCGTATTGAAGTCGCAGATTTCAAGAACCACAGGAGATGGGGAGGACAGGAAGTCTGTGAGAGGAGTTCGGGATTCAGGGCATTCCGGAAGTTCGGCGAAACAGCAGGATTTCAAGGTCTCGACCTGCTCGGAATTCAAGGTTCGGAGTCTGATCTTGATCCGGGGGCCGACGCCATTCTTGTCGGCGTCGCAGCTGTTCTGAACTGCTTCTCGAATTACTGTCTGGAGAATATCCATCGAGGGGGTGCCGAGAAGCTTTCTGAAACCACTGTCGCCAATGTTTCCAGTGGGTGCATAGGGCTCGGAATGAAGAGACAGAGCTGTCAGATCGATCGACAAATCGCAGCCTCCACTTCGGAAATTTCGCTGTCGTCCAGTTGAAAGTCAGAGGCGCATCCAAGATCGATTTCATATTTGATAGACTGAACCCCTGAAGGAATTCGTCCACCCACAAAAGCGCTTGAATTCAAACAGGGAAATCCGTTGGTGACCCGGAAAATATGGGTTCCCTGGGGATTGAAAGCGAAGCGGTTCCATTCAATTTCTGTTGTTTCATCATATCCGATTTCGGCAAGCCGCTGCGCCAGGAGCCGGGAGTTCACCCCCATCGATACCAGATCGTGATACAATCTCGCGATTGTGAGCCCGCCTGCATCGTTTCGATCAAGTATGTACCGGGCCAGGAAGAGCTGACCTCCTTCGGGAAGCTGCAGCTGATCAATGGAGCTGATCAGTACGGGGTTGGACGCTCTGCTGGAGCTTTTGACCTCGATGGCTATATCGCCGCCGCGAAAGTCATTTCGATCGCCGGTTGGCCCAAGCCAGAGCTTTACTGCTTCGGTCGAATGCCGGGTGAGCCTCTTCAGTTGAAGCAGCTCTGCAAGCAGACCCTGTATTTCTGCGAGAGTTGCTTTCGACCCGACATCATCTGAATCCAGAAGCGATTTGAACTCGCTGATTGTAGCGACGGACGCCGAAGCGGGTGTTTCGCCTTGTTCGACGCGACGCAGGATTTCCTCCGAGAGTTCGGCGAAAACGGTTTCCAGGTCGCTTTGTCTGCAAACGAGTTCAATGAACTGGCCAGCGGTATCGGAAATATTGAACTTTGATATCGAAACCTGAAGCGCGTCCATTTTTTCGATTTCGATCGGGCGTTCCGACCTGGAAACGGGGAGGAGTAGCCTTGCTGCGTTATCCTTTCCGATAGCTACGCGGGCGACTCCGAAGCCGGTATGTACCGACGTCTCTATGGAGGGGACTTCAAGATCACTGTTCGTTGAACCATCCGTTCTCAGACGATGAAGCAGGGTTCGAAAGGCTGTCATGTCAGTCCACCCCGGCAAGTCGAGTGGCGGTCAATTCTTCCTGCTCGATGTTGTCCAGTTCTTCCGCCGATATAGGCTGCAGGTCGACGCTGACATATTTGCCGGCGTAGTTCGTTGAGCCAGGGAAGACCATTCCGAAGCCGAGCACATGCTCGGCCGCATCCAGATTTTCACGGCTCTTGAGGGCACTGCTGCTGGGTTCGGAATTCTTGTCGATCGGGTAGAGGAGCAGCAATGGCTTTTCTCCCAAGATGGACTCGCGTTGCCGCTTGAGCTCTTGCCAATCCTCCGAGAGCGGGGTGTTATCTGGCAAACGATCGGTACAGTCAGCAACGATATCACGCTTGGACATCAAGGCCTTCACGTCACCGATTTCCTCTGGCACGTTCCTGAGGCGTGTTCTGGAATAGAGTTTCAAATCCTCTCTGGATCCTAACGGTAAACTGCAGGGTTCGCCCCTCGACGGCTGCATGAGTACCACATTCCAAAGTGATAGCCGCTCATCTTCGAGACCGAGAAAACCCATCAGCATTTCGGATGACAAGTCCCTGTGGCTGTCTGAAATGACATAGTCTCGCAGGAAGAGCGATATCGTTTTCTTGGGGACGTTTTCCATGAGAATTCTCGTTCCCACTTGCCTAGTCAGACCCAATCCCTCTGCGCTGGCGACAAGCGTTGAGGCGGCTTGCCAGTTGCGCTTGAGTATTTCGCCAGCAAGTCGCGGGAAACGAATGGTCTGAATATGTCTTCCCCAATAGCTCACATCACATGATGTGGCATGACGCATCTTGCTCCTGGCTGTGATGGCGAGGCCGGGAATGGTTCTGATGCGGACAGCAAAGTCCATAGGGGTGGTATTGCTGTCTCCGCAGTATTGATCGATATCCTGACGTATTTCGGATTCAATGCCAGCGAGAGCTCGAAAGTTGAGCTGCAGGTTCTCCGTCATCCATATCCGGGGAAGGTCTTCGTAACCGAAGCGGTAACCGAACCACCGTCCCATTTGCAGAAGCGTGTCGTATTGGTTGGAGCTTCTGAGGAAATAGCTCACGCAAAGTCCCTCCAGGGTCAGACCGCGAGCTAGAACGGTTCCACCCACGACGATGTAGGTTTTCGGGTCGCCGGAATAGTCTATTCGATCATCGCTGGCGCCATTCTCTATTGGTACTGAGTGTTCCTTGAGGACTTCGGCAAGGTAAGGTGTCAACTGCTCGAGAGTAACGGGGGGGGCAGACGTAATGGAACCTGGAAGCCGGCCTGTCTCGTCGGCCCATGTCTTGCTGAGAAGGTCATATGCTTCTCCCGAGCCCCTTTTCAATGAGGGTTCGATCTGTGCGATCCAGCTTTCGATTATCCCTGCAACGCGATCGTGCATGGAAACGTAGGAAGAGGTATGAACCAGCATTGTCATGTGTTCGTCCGATTGTGCACGAAATCGCCGAGCCGCACACGTCGCCAGGAAATAAAGTACAGCCTTCTTCAGGCTCTCGGCCATGACGGGAACGAATGTTTCTCGTTCCTTGGCCGAAGGGGGTTGGACAAGAGCCTCGTCAATTCTGGAAATAGGCCGGATCATGTCCAATCCGTCTTCTTCACTTTCGGGCGCATCGGCATTCTTGGGAGGGCGCCCGAATAGCTTTTCAGTACCGAAGTATCCTTCAGGTGTTGGAAGTGCCGTGATGAAATCTTTCGGATAGAGATCATCCGGATTTTGTGCCGCGTCAGCGTATGGGTTGATCAGGACGTTGGCGAAGGGGGTCGCCGTGTATCCCACATATGAAACCGCCGGAAGTGCTTTCAATATTTCACGGATCTGCTCGTTGATCCGGGTCATGTCGGTTTCTTTGCTGGCGGAATTCACACTTGCTTGGTCGCATTCGTCATCGATTATGAGAACACGGAAATGCTTCAGTTCTGCGGGAACCGTCTTTTTGATTGTTTCGAGGAAACGCCGAAGGGGGGCCACGTTTTTCTTGACGACAGCAAGCTGTGCCCGGTCGGGAATGTGGATGAATCCCCCATGTGAAAGGCCCTGAAAATCGCCGTCCATGTCGGATTTGGTGAGCTTGTGCCAGAGCGTCGGATTCGTATCCATGATGTCGCTTTCGAGGCGACGCTGCGTTTGTTGCCTCAGCTTGTTTGTCAGGCCTGCCAAAACGAACACCATATTGTAACCGGCATCGACAGCTTTCGCGATCACGGCCGTCATGTTCGCTGTCTTTCCAGACTGCACGTAGCCGACTACGAGGCCTCGGCAGGAAAAGCTGTCTTTTGACGGGTCGTCCAACTGACTGACGATCTCGCTCGACAATTCGTCGATGGAATTGACCGTGTCGTCGTGCCACTTTTTTCGATCCAGAAGGTACGTCTTTAGATGAGGCCAATGCTTGTGGAATTCTTTGGGGCCCGAATACCACTTTGAGCGTACTCTTATCACCGAGTGCCTGAAAATGTTTTCGATAGGTCGGTACTCGGCTTCCACTATCGCGACAGCTTCCGAGAGGTTTTTCTCGCTGTCGTTTGACCAAACTCCATAAGATTCCAGATCGGTCTTCAGATCCTTCGACGCCGCCTCGATGGAGCCCAAACGATGCAGCTTGTCTTTGATCTGCTTTACGAAGCCGAGCGTCTGGGGGGATGCCATTTGGGTTTCCTATTAGTTTCTCTCAAGAATAGAAAAACGTGAATCGCCTTTCGCGTCCATATATGATTGTTGCGGGCTCAGAATGCTGATCGATTGCGTTGGGCAATTCAAACGGGACGAGCCTCGTCGAGCTTGATCAGGCTGCTTGAGAACGGCAAGGAGGATGACAACCGATCGCGTGCTGCTTTTCCTGAAGGATGAGATTGGCGGGCTTACTAAGATTCGAAAAGCGGATTAGCAACCACCCCGGCAGTGACCGCGCTCATCATTTCAGAGCTTAGAAATTTCAGATACAAGGGTTGCAACATTCTTGACACCAACTTCTCCGCCTTTGTGTGTCAACCCAATCACTTGAAATCGCGAATTGAGTACTGGGCCTCCGCTCATCCCATCGGATAACCAGCAGCTTACCTGTACTCTCTTTACGCCACTCGAAATTTGAAACGCCTCGATATTCCCCTTTCGGACGGTAAGCCCATTTCCAGCTTCGTAATTTGGAAATCCATAAGCTCTGATTTGATCCAACTCTTTATCCGCACCATCGGACGGCTTTAGTTCGAGGTATCTTCCGGCTGGGATAGTGTGATCTAGCACACAAAGATCTGTATACGGGCATCGCTTGGTTGTCGGAGTGGCAAAAAAGGTATCGCCAGATTTCGCGCACATGATTTTTACTTGAAGGCCTGATGGCAGTTCGTTGAGGACATGATCTGCTGTTATCAATCCAGCCCCCTGCACGAACACAGCTGTCCCTTGTCCAAAATACGACTTACCCTCGTGATCCACCTCCACCTCCACGATCCAGATGGCTTTGCCTAAAAGTTCATCTATGGCCGGAGGGACATAGAGTTTTGAGTTCGGAAAGATACTATTGTAGCGGGAAGCCAACGTTCGATAAGCACTAAAATCTGTTCCGCGAACATGGGCAAGATGATGCAATCTCCCGTTCAGCACACGCTCAAGCTGCTTTGTGGTATTATATTTGGCAGAGAAGTCAGACTGCGCTGCAGCTAAGCCCTTGGTCTCTATCGCGTATAGAGAGGCGCGAATATTCCGAACATACGTTCTCTTTACATTTGTAAAGCGATTGACGACAAGTCCGGTCACTTCGCGCCTAGATTGCTTACCCGAATACCAAGATTTCCTTTCATTTATGGAAAATCCGCTTTCTTCGATTATGGCTCGGAGGTGGTGGGAAAGCTGTGGGGTGTGAATTTTACCCGGAGCCGCTTTTGGGTCATCAAACAGTCCGTGCGGTACTTTGAAGCTCGAAAATGTGATATCATCAGCATACCGCGTGTAACGCATATGGTTGCTAGCCGCAAACCGCATAAGTGCGGCATCCATTCCGAAGCAAATCATATTAGAAATTAGTGGGGATGTCGGAGCTCCTTGGGGCAACTCTTTCGGCAGCACACAAAGCGTTGCGATGGCCTGCGCGGTATCTAATGGTAGTCCTAATTTCCGGAGCACGCCCAGAACTCTCGCTCTGTTGATCGAAGGAAAGAAATCTTCAAGGTCTATATTGAGGAGATAAGGGCGGCCTTGGTGCTCATTAGCGTTTGAAATGGCGTCGTACCCTTTTGCAAATCCGTGAACGGGTTTGCGTCGGACAAACAGTGGGTAAAGTAACTCCAAAATGAGTCGCTGCTGGTATTTTAACCTATCTTGCGGTACCAACAATTTCCGGAAGCCACCAGATCTCTTTGGAATCTTACTTATAGTATAACGAGCGCCAATGCGGGCTTGAAGGAATTTTCGTTCACCAGGGCCAATCTTCAGGTAACTGTACAGGGCATTTGCGGACGCCAACTGCGGGGACACGGTTGTGGCCAAGAGACGCTCCCTCCTTCTATCGACGAGCGAACCATTCGGATCATTCGGGCAGTCATTTGTCTGTCCCGTTCTCTTAAGCGTCGCAGTTACGACAACGCATAATGCGAGGGAGCGTCTGCCCCTTTGATGCACAATAGAAATGTGAATTTCAAGTAAATTGGAAGTGGGTTTTGGCGCGGTTTTAACTTGAAAAGTTAAATTCGCTTTGGACATGATGATGCTCCCAAGCCGACGCGCGGGGGGTATAGTCATATCCAAGGCGAATTAGATTCGTAGTGCTGATCAGATCCGGATCTGTACCAATTGAGATTCAAGTTCAATCAAACCACTTAAGGGCTTATGTGCTTTTAAGGTGCGTTTCTCGGGATTTTTTCAACCCTTGATGAATCGAACTTCTTGTGAAGGTACTACGAAAGCACTTTCCTGCGGGTGGCTAGGGGGACGAAATTGCCAATCGATTTTACAGTTCACAGTTCTAATCTTAGAAATCGGGCGCTACGCCAGAGTGATTTTATCCGGCATCCGTCTCTCACGTCTGATGTGGTCAAAGATAAGCTGATCGCTGACGCAGAAGGTATCCTGGAAAACGGCTTCGCTGGGCTAAAACTGATAGCCAACAAGCATAACGGCAAGACGACCTATCGCATCGATAGCTTCGAGCATGAGTTGGTCCTGCGTTTGGTTGGTCGCTCCATCCAAAGTTTGACCAGTGTTCGACAGAGTAATCGAGTTGTAATCATCAAGGCGCTCAAATCGCTTCTGTCTGAAGGAGTCGATTATCGCGTCTACAGGTTGGACTTAAAAAGTTTTTTCGAAAGCGTAGACGTATCCGATATCGTATCAAGACTACGCAACGATAGGGCGTTTTCGCGTCAGAATTTGATCTTGCTTGAAGAATTTTTCTCGTATCTATCAAGTATCGGCATAACAGGATTGCCGCGGGGCGTACCACTAAGTGCCATTCTCTCAGAATATGTTTTACGGGATTTCGATTCCGAAATCAGTTCCGAATCTCAGGTCTTCTATTACGCCAGGTTTGTTGATGACATCATCATCATAAGCCGCGGCCTTGAATCCGCTAAGCAGCAGCTGAGAACCTGGGCGAGTAAACTACCGTCAGGACTACGCTTTAATCTAAACAAATCAGATTGGTTCGATTTGGTCTCGATCAAGGGAGCCCCACAATCCCTAGAAGAAATAGAGTTCCTTGGATACCAGTTCCTCGTGCCGAGCAAACCGAACAGCACCCAGCCTCAAGCACGGGCAATCGAAACTGACATTTCCCCCCGAAAGCGGAATAAAATAAAGACACGCATAGTGAAATCCGCACTCACATACTGCGTGGACGGAAATTTCTCTGACTTTTTGGACCGAATAAAATTACTAAGCTCCAACGCTACGGTTTTTGATCAGTCGCTCGGTGTAAAACGAAAAATCGGCATCTATTACAACTATCAACTGATAGATGTTAACAGCTGTGTCGCGCTCGGAGAAATTGATGAGTTCTACAAACGCTTCTTGCTGAGTAAGAGCGGACCAATTGCATCAAAATTGGCAGCAAAGCTTTCCGACACACAGAGGCGACGTTTGTTGAAGTTAAGCTTCGAACGAGGATTTCGAGAGAGGACTTTTGTTCATTATCGAGGCGCACGGATGGCCCACCTTATGAGGTGCTGGGAGCATGGCTAAGAGAGCATTTGTAAAAGGCAACCTTAATCGTAGCGATTATCTTCGGTCACTGCTGACAGACACAACACCTGAAGAGCTGCCAATCATTGTATCCAATGATGGTTTCTACACGAACGTAAAAAATCTTAGCAGTAAGTCGGACGACACAAAGAAGTTGGTTAGTGAGATACTTTTCCCTTCTTCAGTGAAACACTACATACCCTTTCGCTACAGAGTCACCAAAGATTCAACGAGCACCAGAAGGCTAAGCCTTATTCATCCGTCAGCTCAATTAGCCGTTTCAGAGTTCTACAATGAATTTTCTCAGCTGATATGCTATTATAATTCTTATAGCCCGTTCTCTATTCGAGCGCCTGTTAAACAAGGGTCTGCCTATTTCTTCAGAAGCACAGTCGCGGAAAAGAACAAGTATAAGCGTGAAGGCATTGACACCCTGCAGTTCGAAAAGCGTGTGCGCAATCCTTCTTCCTTCTTTGCGTACAGGGGACATGAACGAAAGTACCGGTTCTTTGGATCGGCGGCTTATTTTCGTCTGGAAAAGAAATTTCCCATTATGTGGATGGCCGACGTCAGCAAGTGCTTTGATAGTATCTATACACACTCAATCACTTGGGCAGTGAAAGACATGGAGCTTTCCAAGAGATCAACTAGCAAGCGCTCGTTTGGGGGGCAGTTTGATTTTCTTATGCAGTCTATGAACTATCGGGAAACGAACGGAATTTGTATAGGCCCAGAGGTTAGTAGAATCTTCGCTGAAACCATATTTCAGAGAATAGACGCAAACGTCGAGAGCGCCGCAAAAAAAGCAGGACTCCTAAACAGGAAGCACTACGAATGTGTACGCTATGTCGATGACATACTGATATTCGCACAAAGCGAAGATGTCGCCAAAGTCCTTTACTCCATTTTTGAAAAGGAGCTAGGCCAATTCAATCTACATTTGAACGACCAAAAGTTGGCTAGATGTTCCCGGCCATTTCAGACGGACAAATCTTGGGTCATTCATGAGCTTCAGGGAAAGTTGAGCCGGTTCCAAGAGCAGATATCAAAATCAGTTTCATACAAAGATGGCAACAGAATAGTTCCAACGCATATTTATAGGTCGAGCGCATTGAAGCGACAGTTCACAAGCGAAATCAAATCTATCTGTAGAGAAATTGGCGTTGGGTATGATCAGGTCTCGAATTATTTGATATCAAGCCTAGCGAACCGCATCGAGAACTTTGCAGACCACTATGTGGATGTCGAAGAAGCTGATCGCCCATCCGATGCAGAATACATCAACTCGATCGTATTGCTGCTAGATGTGATATTTCACTTTTACACAATGCACCCGACAGTGAACTCATCCTTCAGGGTGTCGAAGGCTCTAGTCATTGGGTTAGGCTTTATCGAAAATATTGCGCCACGCAGGAAGCCCTTTGTGTTTGAGCAACTTATGGGGTGGCTAGTAGACTTGGTTCGCTCCTTTGATATGGGAGCTCAGGGGCTGGTAACCGAGCGAGTTCCTGTCGAGGTGATAAATGTAGCGCTAGCGTTAGCGGCACATGATGATGGTGAGTATCTTTCCGAGAAATTTATGAAAGAAAATCTGTTCAAAGAGGATCGCCTAGAATATTTCGCTACAGTGAGCTTGATATTCTTCGCGCGAGACAAAGCGCAATACGCGCGTTTGATCCAAAAGCTCGAAGCCAAAATACGTGGCAAACTAAACAGCAGCTTTGATATTCGGTCGAACTCCCATGATGCCCACCTGATGCTCGACATAGTGTGCTGTCCATTTATCGACAAATCACTGCGCATGGACGTAGTCAAATACCTGTGGAGCCAATTTGGCTTTGGTGGGATTGGCGCAAAAAGATTGAAAGCCATTGTGAATGAGATGGAAAGGGAGCCTTGGTTCGTCAAATGGTCTGGTATTGATCTATTGAACATGATCAAGCGCAAAGAATTGAGCCACGTCTATTAGTGCGCTAATATGTGAAGTGGAGAGTGGCCGATATTCGCTCCACGTTTGGCTTGCCAAGCGTTTGACGTTGTAAGGGGAAATTCTTTTCGACTTTCATAGCGAATGGAGACTTCTACAACGAGCGACCTGGTCGCACACACAAAAGGCGTGAGGTCACTCTTCACTCGACTCATGGAATTCGCTTTGGAAGGCAGATTTTGCTCTGAACTGAGAAGCGTTTGTGCCGGCCTTGGATTTAATTGGACCATTCCACTACCCTGCAAATCAAAATCCGACCCCGTACATGTCTCTTCCGCAACGAGTTTCGATATCACCCGATCAACCATGGGGCGAATCGGCTCCATCATGTCGATCGTAAACCCTGGGCGCGCGGCGGGCGTCAGCCTGCTCAGTGATGAGTGGGTGGTTAAGATAGTCATGTTGCCAACGCCCGAGGATCCGGCGGGCATGAGCGACGCTGTCTAACACTTCTTCATTCAGGCACTCGTCGCGTAGCTTGCCGTTGAAGCTTTCGACGAAGCCATTTTGTGGCGGTTTGCCCGGCGCGATGTAATGCTAGGCGATGCCGGTCTGGTTTTGCCATTCGAGGATAGCGCGACTGGTCAGCTCAATGCCATTGCCCGAGACGATGGTTTCGAGCCTGCCATAGAGCCGGGTGCAGCGGCTGAATTCACGGGCCACACGGGCGCATGATAGCGATGCGTCCGCCACCAGAGCTAAGCGTTCACGCGTGTAGTCGTCGATCACATTCATCATGCGGAAGCGCCGGGCCGCTCCGAAAACATTGGACACGAAGTTGAGGCCCGCTACCCCTTAAGTGGTGACACTTTCGACGTTTGGATATGGCGCACAGGCGACGCCTTGATACCAACGAGTTGTCTATCCTATATCGGCCTGCTTTCCACTGCTCGACCGACCATAAAAAGGCTGCACTGGGCAAACTCAACCCGCTGACCATCCATATCCTGGCGACTGCATTTGCGCCCCTGGCTGACTTTAAAAGAGATGTTGGGCGGTATGAAGCCGGGGAGGCGATTGGGCGACGAGACACAACTGATTGCCTCCGACCTATCTCTCAAACATGCGAATTTGGTTCCCCGGTGGTTCCCCGGGCACTTGGCGGGCGGCAGGAGAACAACTTAAGTCGTTGAAATCATTGGCGATCCCGGCGCGATTCGAACGCACGACCTACAGATTAGGAATCTGTTGCTCTATCCTGCTGAGCTACGGGACCGCTGGGTGGGTTCGGCTATACGGTAATTGCGGCGCGGATTGAAGTCGGCAATTTCCGGCTCTACGCTGCCGGGAGCAGGGCTGTGCGTGCGCCTGCGACAAGCTAGATGGGCGGATTGGATGGCGCGAGCAACAGCAGGGTTCTGGATCCTCACGATCCTGGCTGCATGCAATGCGGCGGGCCCGCTGGATGGTCTTGAGCCGGGAGAGCGGGGCCGGGTCGTGCGGGTCGTCGACGGAGATACAATTGTGCTGGATACGGGCCAAAGCGTCCGCCTGGTTGGTATCGAGGCGCCATCCGGCGGATACAAGGAGCGCGAGCCCCAATCCTATCACACCGAGTCCAAACGCATGATGGAAGACATGGTGCTCGGCCGGGAGGTCCAGCTCCATTATGGCGGCCTGACGCGCGACCGGTATGATCGCGCGCTGGCCCATGCGCAGACCGTGGATGCCCTCGGGCCCAAGCTCTGGCTCAATGCGGAGATGGTGAAGCGTGGCGGCGCGCGGGTGCGGGTCTATCCGGATACGGCAGCCGCGAATGCACCCCTTTTGGAGTTCGAGCGCGACGCACGACGGCAGGAAACTGGCTTGTGGCGAGCGATGCAGTATCGCATAACCTATGCTAGAGATCTGCCGGATCCTTTCGAGGGCTTTCAACTCGTGCGTGGGCATGTCGTCGATATGCAGGGGGCGGACGGATATGGAGCTGTGTGCGACCTGTCGCTTGAGGACTCCCCGCTGAAACTGCATATCCAGACAGCGGCTGCATCGCTATGCCAGGAAGCGCCTGGGCATATGGTTCTGGCGCGTGGCTATGTGCGCGGAAACGAAATGGAAATCTCCCATGCGCTCAACTTCGAGTTCGTGGAGACTCCGACGCATTAGGTGCCGGGCAGCAGACCGGCTTCGTCCGGGTCGCCAACAATGCGTTCGAGCGCGCGGCGCAGCTTGCCGAGGGCCTGATGTTCGATCTGCCGTACACGTTCTTTCGAAATGCCGAGTTCGTGGCCAAGGGTCTCCAGCGTGACGGAATCCTCGCAAAGGCGACGCTGCATGATGATGTGCGTCTCGCGCGGGTTCAGCGCCTTCAGCGCATTGGCGATCCATTCCTTGCGTCGGGTCGAGTCCCGCGACTCCATGACCTGCTGTTCGGGAATGGGCGCGGCATCGGGCAGGAGGTCCTGCCACTCGCCATCGCCATCCACTGCCATGGGGGCGTTGAGAGACCGGTCGGAAGCGGACAGGCGCGACGCCATGTTTTCCACGTCGCGCTCCGGCACGCCGAGATGCTCGGCAATCCATGTCCGGTTTTCCCGGGTCATCACACCGTCGCCAGTATCGTCGATCCGGGCGCGCAGGCGCCGGAGATTGAAGAAGAGCGATTTCTGGGAGGAAGTTGTCCCCGTGCGCACAATCGACCAGTTGCGCAACACAAAGTCCTGAATGGAAGAGCGGATCCACCAGCTCGCATAGGTCGAGAACCGCACCTTCCGGTCAGGCTCGAACCGGGCGGCGGCCATCATCAGGCCGACATTCCCTTCCGAGACGAGGTCCGGCATGGGGAGGCCATAATGGCGGAATTTCGAGGCCATGGCGATCACGAGGCGAAGATAGGCGCGGGTCAGTTCATGCAGGGCGCGCTCATCTTCTTCCTCGCGCCAGCGGCGGGCCAGATCCAGCTCATGCTCGGCTTCCAGCATCGGTGCCTTCATCGCCTTTTTCACATAGGTTCGATCCGCAGGTCCGTTGGAGCTATAGGCATTTGCCATGACGGGTCATCTCCTTCTGCGACGGGCATGTTGCCAAACTAACACAGTCTCTACGGGCTAGAGCGCATGCTGGATCAGAATAGTTCCCAACTTTAATCACTTTATGGAGAGCGCCATGAGGAGCGCGGCCCAGGCTTGACCTTGTGGCGACATCGCCAGTACGGTTTTCGGAACATTAGGCGAACGAAATTGAGGGGCTCATGGCAGAGCTGGCAGATATAGGCATTCCGGACTCGCGGGCCGGGGAAATCGTTCGGGGGACGCGGCGACTGCTTGGCGGGCTCGGCTTTTTCGGCGTGACGGAAATGAGCCTGGCCAACAATCGCCGGGCGGACATTGCTGCCGTCGGTCCTTCAGGCGAAATCTGGATGGTGGAGGTAAAGTCATCGATTGCCGATTTCCGGTCGGATTCGAAATGGCCTGAATACATGCCCTTTTGCGACCAGCTCTATTTCGCTGTCGCCAGCGATTTCCCGCAGGAGCTTATCCCGGATGAGACGGGCCTGATCGTGGCCGATGCATTCGGTGGGGCGGTCATCCGGGATGCGCCGGAGGACAGGCTGCCAGCGGCGCGGCGCAAGGCCGTTACCCTGCGCATGGCACGCCTCGCCGCCATGCGTTTGACCCAGACGGCAGATATCGGCTGGACGGCGGCACCGGGCTTGCTTACCTGAGCGCCATGAGTCACGCCTTTCCCATTGCGATACGTGTCGAAGACGCGCTGAAACCGGGCGTCAAAGCGGCCCGTACCCGCAGCGACGCCGAAGCGCTCGCGCCCGGATACACGGTCGAGTCGCTATCGACTGACTGGCTGAACGTGACCGAGGAAGAGGCCGAAGCCTATCTGAAATCGCACAATGATGAAGAGGGGGCCCACGGCCACCTTCAGAAATATGAAGACAATGAGGGCAAGCCCGTCCTCGCTGTGACCTGGTGGAAACTGGTCGACCCTGCCTTGGTCACGCGCCTTCCGGCAGCGCGCAAGAAAAAACCGGCGACTGAGAAGCCGCCGGTCGAAGATCATACCGATGATCTCTATTTTCGGTCTGGCCGAACCAAGCCACGCCGCAAGCGCTACATTGATCCTCGCCAGATGGATCTGTTCAAGTCCAGCTAGAGCAGACCCTTGACCGCCTCGGCGACCTTGTCGGCCGTAATACCGAAATATTCGTACAGCTTCTGGTAGGGCGCGCTGGCGCCGAAGCTGTCCATACCGACAAAAGCGCCTTTTGAGCCAAGCCAGCGATCCCAGCCGAAGCGGACGCCGGCCTCGACGGCCACTTTTGGCAGGTCACCGCCCAGCGTTTCGCGCTGGTACTTCTCGTCCTGCTGCGCGAACAACTCCATGCATGGCATCGAGACGACGCGGACATGGATTTTCTCTTTCGCCAGGTCGGCCTGGGCCTGAAGTGCAATTTCCACTTCCGAACCGGTCGCGATCAGTACCGCAGCTTCGCGCGACTTCACGCCGGATGGCGAAACGACATAGCCGCCGAGGGCGCTGAGATTCTCGTCCGTGTGCTCCTTGCGCGCCGGGGCAAGACCCTGGCGGGTAAGCGCCATTGTGGCGGGGCCGTCGGCATTGTTGAGGGCAACTTCCCAGCATTCGGCAGTTTCGACACCGTCGGCCGGGCGGAAGACCCGCATGTTCGGCATCGCGCGGAGCGAGGCAACTTGTTCGACCGGCTGGTGGGTCGGGCCGTCTTCGCCGAGGCCGATCGAGTCATGGGTCATGACATGCACCACACGCGCACCCATCAGGGCGCCGAGCCGGATAGCCGCGCGACTATAGTCCGCAAAGACGAGGAAGGTGCCGGAATAGGGGATGATGCCGCCATGCAGCGCCATGCCGTTCATCGCGGCGGCCATGCCGTGCTCCCGCACACCATAATGGACATACCGGCCCGCCCAGTCCGAAGGCGTCATCGGCGTCGTTACCGCTGTCTTCGTATTGTTGGACCCGGTCAGGTCAGCCGAGCCGCCGACCATTTCCGGCACAAGAGGCGTGATGACTTCGAGGGCTGCACCGCTCCATTGGCGGGTAGCTTTCTTCTCGCCGCCTTCGACGACCGCCTTCTTGTGCTTGATGATCGCCTTGGAGAGGTTCTTCGGCAGGCGTCCGGCCATGGCGGCGTTGAACTCGCCCTTGTGCGGGGAGGCCATCTGGCGCTCTTTCCAGGCCTTGCGGGCCTCGGCGCCGCGTTCGCCGACCTTCTTCCAGGCTTTCTCGATGGCCGCGGGAACTTCGAACGGCGCGTGAGGCCAGCCAATGTTCTCCCGGATACCGGCGATCTCGTCGGGGCCGTAAGGACCGCCATGGGCCTTGCCGGTACCGGCCAGCTTCGGCGCGCCATACCCGATGATGGTCTTGATCGCGAGGAAGACGGGCTGCTTCTGTTTCTGGGCCCATTTCAGAGCGGCCTCGACGTCTTTCTCGTCATGGCCGTCCACTTTGCGGGTGATCCAGCCGGAGGCTTCAAGACGTGCGCACTGGTCGGTGGAATCTGCGACATCGATATTACCGTCGATGGTGACCGAATTGTCGTCCCAGAGAACGATCAGGCGGTCGAGTTTCATGTGACCCGCGAGCGTGATCGCTTCCTGGCTGACGCCTTCCATCAGGCAGCCATCGCCAACAATCACGTAGGTCTTGTGGTCAACGAGGTCGTCACCGAAGCGCGCATTCAGATGACGCTCTGCCATCGCCATGCCGACGGCGGTGGCGATGCCCTGGCCGAGCGGGCCGGTCGTTGTCTCGACGCCCTTGGTGACGAAGTTCTCAGGGTGGCCGGGTGTGTTCGCACCGAGCTGACGGAAATTGCGGATGTCATCCCGGCTGACGGATTTATAGCCGGTGAGGTGCAGCAACGAATAGATCAGCATCGAGCCGTGGCCTGCTGACAGGATGAACCGGTCACGGTCTGGCCAGTCAGGCTGCGAGGGGTCGAATTTCAGGAATTTGCGGAAAAGGACGGTTGCAGCATCTGCCATGCCGAGCGGCAGGCCGACATGTCCGGATTTGGCCGCCTCGACGGCGTCCATGGATAGGGCGCGGACGGCGTTTGCCATGTCGCGGTTCGTGACAGCCATTCTGCTGGTCTCCTTTGGTTTGCGGAAGTCGTAGGCCAGACTAAGGCCGTTGCGTCAAGTCGCTTGGCGGATTGGGATAATACCGTTACTTCATTGTGTATATGAGTGAAATCGATCCTGCCATCCGCCAGCTTGATGAGGCGTTGATACGACTGGAAGGCGCGCTCGACAGCCTGATGGCGCGCGCCGGCAATCCCGACGTGATCAAAGCCGAGCTTGCCGCCCTCGTTTCCGACCGATCTGACCTGGCTGAACAGCTTGATGCATCTCTGGCACGGGAGAAGCAATTGCAGCTGCTGGCAGACGAAGCAAGCGAGGCCCTTGGCTCTGCCATCGAGGAAGTCCGCGCCGCCATCGGCCGGGAAGGGCAGCCGGATGGCTAAGGCAGATATCCAGCTTCGCGGCCGGTCATATTCCATTGCCTGTGCCCCTGGACAGGAGAGCCGTATTCAGGCCCTGTCCAAACAACTCGATGCGCGGGTGAACCAGATCGCAGGGGCGGTCGGCGACATTGGCGATGAGCGCCTGCTGCTGATCACGGCGCTGGCCTTGCTGGACGAACTGGATTCAGCGCGCCGCTCCACCCCCGGCAGCGCCACCAGCGAAGCCAGGGCCGCCGAAGCCCTGCTCAAGGCGGCCAGCCGGATTACCTCATTGGCCGAACGGATGGAAAGCGGCAGCTGACCCCCGCGACGCTTTGCGCGTGGCAAACAGCCTCTCGCGCTTTATGCTCTCATCTTCACGCTGCTTGAAAGGCCGCCCATGCAAACCATCCTGATGACTGGCTTCTACGTCGCGCTTGCGGCGCTGGTGGTCGTACTGGGGATCGGCATCGCTAACATCGCCCGCACCGATGACAAACAGGCAAGCCGGTCCAACAAGCTGATGCGTCTGCGCATCATGATTCAGGCGATCGTGATTGTGCTCCTTGTTGCGCTCGGTGTGACGCTGGGTGCAGTCAAGATCGGTTTCTGAGAGGCGCGTCATGGTCAAACTGGACAAGATCTACACCCGCTCCGGCGACAAGGGAAAGACACGCCTCTCGACAGGTGAGCCGGTCGACAAATGGCATCCGCGCGTCGTTGCCTATGGCACGGTAGATGAGACCAATGCCGCGCTCGGTGTGGCCGCGCTCAAGGCCGAGGGTGATATGCTCGCCGCCATCCGCCGTATCCAGAACGATCTTTTCGATCTTGGCGCCGACCTCGCAACGCCCGACCGGGGCAAGACGCTGGAATGGACTCCGCTGCGCATCATTGAAAGCCAGGTGAAACGACTTGAAACCGAAATCGACGCGATGAACGAGCGTCTCGCCCCATTGGACAGCTTCATCCTGCCGGGTGGCAGCGACCTCGCTGCGCACTTCCATGTCGCGCGTACGCTTTGCCGCAGGGCCGAGCGGGAAGTGGCGGAAGTCTTCGCGAGGGAAGACGAAATCGTCAGTCCCGAAGCGCTTGCCTACATTAACCGACTGTCGGACTGGATGTTCGTCGCCGGCCGTGTTGCCAATAATAATGGCGCCGACGACGTCAAATGGGTGCCCGGCGCAAACCGCTAGGCGCGCTGCGTGTCTCGCACCTCTGCCATCAGGCCGAACAATTCGATCACGGGTGTAACCACACCATCCCCGCGATATTCCCGGTAGAGCGTATCGACATTGACGGCGATGCGTTCGGCGTCGCCCCAACTTGAATAGTCCCCGAGAGCAATATCCAGCGCGGCATCGCGCACACTTAGGCCAGCCTCAAATCGCCTGCGCGCTTCGGCGTCCACGAATTTGAGGTATTCAGCAACTCGGCGGACGCCCGCCTTGTCCGTCACCGGACCATGCCCCGGCACAATGACATCGACGTCCATCTCGCAAATCCGGTCGCACGCCCCGACCCAGTTGGAGACGGGCCCAGCCCACATCAGCGGCGTGCCATCGATGAAGAGGATATCGCCCGTGAAAACCGTCTTGTCGTCTGGCACATGTACCAGCACGTCGCCTTCTGTATGGGCTGGCCCGACTTCTATCAGCTCGACCACCTTGTCGCCGACCTTCAGATCCAGCTGACCTGCAAAGGTCTGTGTCGGTGCGCGCTCCTCGACGTTGTCGAAATCGAACGGCGCAAAGATGTCCGCAAAATAGCTGCCGGCAGGTCCAAGCTGCCCGCCGAGCTTCTTGAACTGGGCCAGCATGGCTGGGGGCACTTCAATCATTTCCTTCGCGCTGGCTTCCGACGCGATGATATCCGCCTGCGGACAACAGCCATTGCCATGACAATGATCGCCATTTGCGTGCGTATTGACGATGACACCAATGTCCTCTGCGGCAAGAGCGGTCGCGTCCTGCATCGCGCACAGCATGGTGCGGGTGAGCGGCATGTCGAACAGCGTGTCCACCAGCAGAGACTGGTCACCGTCCCGGATCAGGCCGGCATTCGACCAGCCCCATCCGCCATCCGGCTGAAGCCAGGCATAGAGCCCGTTCCCCAGATCTTTCAGTCCATGCGTGTAGGTCCAGCGCTCGGCCATGTCCGTTTCCTCCCGTTTCTATCAAGTCAGGGAAAGAGAAGGGGCGCAAGGGTCAGAACCGGTCGAGCAGTCGGCGCAAATATTCGCGCTCTTCCTCATCATCGGATTCATTGTAGCGCTGGCGCAGCTCTTCGAGGATGTCCTTGGCGCGCTGTCGTTCGCTTGCATCCGGAATGTTGACCTCTTCGCCACTATTGCCCGGCCCTCCGGCGGGGCGACCGAAAGGATCGCTGGCCTGAGCGTCCTGGCCATTGCGTTCGCGTTCCAGCGTATCCAAACGCTCGGCCAGATCACGGGAGACTTCAGAGAGCGCGTTTGTGGCCATTTCCTGATTGCGGGCGGCACGGCGCTCATTGCCTTGTTGTAGGGCGTCTTCGGCCTGGCGCTGGGCGCGGCGAATATCCTCCAGCGCGTCTGGATCGACGCGCCCTTCGAGCGCATTCTCGCCTTCCGTGCCGGCGCCTAATCCCTGTTCGCGGGCAAATTCCTCGACCAGCCGACCAAGGCGGGCCTGCCGCTCGGCAAGAGATTCCGATTGTCCGGGACCAGAGCCTTCGCCTTCATTGCCTTCGGCAAACTCTCCGCCGCCGCTGCCGGGACGTTCGCCATTCTCCTCGCCACCTCCTTGCGGGGATTCGGTCTGGCCGCTGCCCGCTTCGCCGCCGCCGGGTTCGCCAGATTCCTGTCCCTGCCGGGTGCCGGATTGCTGGCCGGGTTGTTGGCCAGGCGCCTGGCCACCCTGTTCCTGTCCTGACTGGCCGGGACGCTCGCCGCGTTCCTGGGCCAGCGTGTCATCATTCAGTTGGCGCTGCTCACGCAGGATTTCGGACAGACGGCGCATGGCATCGGTCAGTTCCTGTTCTTCCGGCGGTAGGTCTTCCTGTTCGCCGTCGGCTTGCTGACCGGGCATGCCCGGCATGCCACCCGAGCCGGACTGACCCTGCTGGAATTCGAGATTCTGCAGCATGTTCGTAATGTCGGAAAGCAGCTGCCGGGCTTGGTCCGTCGCGCCGGTTTCGGTGAGGTCCTGCAGGGCGTTCAGCATGTCCTCGAAATCCTGCCCGCCGAGATCTGGCCCGCCGGACATGGCTTCCTGATCCATTTGCATTTGCGGCTGCTCGCCGCCATTGGCGATCGCCTCGGCCATCTTGGCGGCAAGGTATTCATTCGCCGCATCCCGGAAGGCTTCCATGCGCTGCTTGATCTCGTCTTCGGAGGCGCCATCACGCAGGGCCTGTTCGAGGGCGCGGCGCGCGGCTTCAAGCCGTCTCAGCGCATCGGCTGCGCTGCCATATTCGGCGCGTAGCGCCAGCGCCCAGAGCAGGGGATCTACCTGTTCGGCTTCATCTTTTGTGGCGGCTGTGTCGAGGATGCTCCGGGCAGTACGGAAGGTGAGGTAGACGCCCTGGTCACGGATATAGCGCTCGCCCTTGTAGGTCATCGCATCCAGCATCAGCGCGGCTTTCTGGATATCCGGCGGGGCGGTGCCGAGGCGATTTGCGGCGGTCAGATTGAGGGCATCCTGTTGCAGCGCGTCGTCATTCTTCGACAGGTCAGCGTAGTCGCGTGGTTCGCGCAGCACGGTGACGCGAACTTCCTGCGCAACACGGGCAATCGGGTCGAGGAAGAGTTTTTCGGGCAGCTTGAAATCCACCGGGGCGCTGAGGCCGGTCTGACCGGCGCCATCTGTCGCGACGAGGCGCAAGGTGACCGGCATACCGGCCCAGCGATGGCGGGTGAGGTCCAGCTGGGTGATGTCCTCGGCGGAGGTGGGCGCCGCGCCGGACAGGGGAATTCCCACATGGTCGGCTTCGTCCGGCGCAGCCGGGTTTGGCGTTTGCAATCTGATCTGAAGCTCCAGCGAGGAGACGCCATAATCATCCGATACGGCCCAGGCGATTTCAGTCCGGTCCTGCCGGCCCATTTCAGGCGCCTTCACGAAGCGCGCGACCGGCGCGTCATCTGGAGAGGTCAGCAATTGCCAACCTGCCCGCTCGCCCCACCAGTTCACGGACAGGCGTGTGTCCTCGACAATCTTCGCGCGGGCTTCATAGGCGCCATCGGGCGTCGGTTCGAATCGCTGCTTGTGGGTGGTTTCGCCCTTCAGGATCAGTTTCGGTGCGCTATGGGCCTGGGTGCGCAAGGTCACTTCAGAGCCTTCCGGCACGCGTACATTCTGCAGCTCAGGTGTCAGGAAAATCGGCGCGCGGCCGGTATGTTCCGGCGGTGTGATCCAGGCTTCGACCACCATGCCGTCAGCGCCCACGAGGGCGCCATAGTCCGGAAACAGGGCGCGTTGCAGACGCGCGCCAGCATCCGTTCCGGCAAACACACCCATCAGGACAAGCAGGGCCGGAAGGACTGCTCGCATCCAGTAGGGGTCGAGGCGGTTCCAGTCCCGCGACAGGGAGGGCGGCTGCAGGCGTTTGGCTTCTTCCAACAGGCGCAGGCGATGCTTCTGCCACAATTTCTGCGACCCACGGCTCACGCTTGCCGGGCGGTCGGTCAGGGACGAGACGGGCCGCAAATCTGATTGCTGATCGAGCAGGCGTGCGGCGTCCTCACGGCTGACGGGCGTATAGCGCCGGCCGCCTTGCAGGATGAACAGAATGGATCCGCCGAGGAAAAGAATCGTCGCCACGGCGGCGACGGCTGCGCCCATGCGGTCAATGACGCCCGCCAGAGCAATGGCCAGAAAGATGGCAACAAAGGTCAGGAAGGGCCAGAACGCCTTGAAGAAGGCGTAGACCGTCAGCTTCCGCCGTGTGGCGGAAACCTTGGCGTGGAGCGCCTTCATGCCGTCTGAGTTAGCCAATCAGGTACCTTTTCAAGGGCGATCATTTCTTCAAAGTCCGGACGACGACGCACAATGTCAAATGACGACCCGTTCACCAGAACTTCCGGAACCAGCGGCCTTGCATTGTAGGAGGATGACAGCACAGCGCCATAGGCACCTGCAGACATGAAGGCGATCCGCTGGCCGGGCCGCACGGCGGTCATCTCACGGGCCTTGGCAAATTTGTCTGTCGACTCGCAGATCGGGCCGACCACGTCATAGGTCTTGCGCTCCGCCCCTGCGCCGGCCTGAGCCAGAGGCAGGATATCGTGATGGGCGTCATAGAGCGCGGGGCGCATGAGGTCGTTCATGCCGGCATCAATGATCAGGAAATTCGTGTCGGGCGCTGTTTTTTCATACAGCGCCGTGCTGAGCAGCACGCCGGCATTCCCCGTGATCACACGGCCCGGCTCAAGGATGACCTGCACGCCGAGATCCTGTGTCACCTCAGCGATCATGGCGGCGTAATCAGAGGGCGGCGCCGGCGCGTCGCTGTCCCTGTAGGGGATGCCCAGCCCGCCGCCGAGATCAATGCGGCGGATATCATGGCCAGCCTCGCGCAAGCGTTTGGCGAGGCCCACAACCTTCTCAAAAGCGGCTCGCATCGGAACGAGGTCGCCGATCTGGCTGCCGATATGCACATCCACGCCGACGACACGGATACCGGGCAGCGTGGCGGCTTCAGCGTAGAGGTCTTCGGCATCGCTCCACGGCACGCCGAACTTGTCGCCCTTCTTGCCGGTCGAGATGTTCGGATGGCCGCCTGCGGCGACGTCGGGATTGACCCGGATCGCGACGGGCGCCTCGGTGCCGGTCAGGCTGGCGACCTCTGACAGGCGGCGCAGTTCGGCCGCGCTTTCCACATTGAACTGGTGAATGCCGGCGCGCAGGGCCAGCTGCATTTCTTCGGCCGTCTTGCCGACGCCGGAAAACACGATGCGGTCCGCCGGAATGCCCGCCCGCAGGGCGCGCTGCAATTCCCCGCCGCTGACGACATCTGCGCCGCAGCCTTCTTGCGCCAGCGTCGAAAGAACGCCGAGATTCCCGTTCGATTTGACGGAATAGGCGATCAGGCAATCCTGGCCTTCAAAGGCCGAGGCGATGACGCGGGCATGCCGTACCAGGGTCGCCGAGGAATACACATAGCAGGGCGTGCCGACTTCATCGGCGATCTGGTTGAGGTTCACGCCTTCGCAATGGAGGCTGCCATCCTGATAGGTAAAATGGTGCATGGACTACTCGACTTCGCCGAGCGCGCCATTATCGATGGGCGTCGTCGGCTTGGCTTCCGGGACGACACCGCCCCATTGATTGGTCACCGGGCCTTCGGCTTCGGTCACATCGAGTTCGGTCGCAACGGCGACCGGTTCGACAGGGTCAGCGGGGGCGACGGCCTCCACCACCAGCGTGGTCGGCTGGCTTTGGCATGCGGCGGCGAGGCACAGCCCCGTAAGGCCGGCGATCAATCGCACGGCGAGCAATGGTGTTGGTAATTTCATGGACCGCTCCCTACGCGCCGCCGAGCAATTCGTCATCTGCATCCGTATCCGTGTCTTCATCCTCACGGTCGGGCAAACTTGGCAAATTGTTCTGGTTCTGGGGCGGCAGTTCAGCAGGCTCCAGGCCATCGCTCGGCTCACCCCAGAGCGGATCGGGGCGCTTCAGGTCTCCGGTCAGGCCGCAGGCTGCCAGATTGGCAGACGTGACCATGAGAGCGGCGGCGAAAAGGAGGGGGCGTTTCATCAATGACTACTCCAGTCGAAGTCTCTGTTTCCACTGTGCCACTTGTTCGGCAACGCGAACAGGGCTTGTAGCGCCATAAGATGTCCGAGATGAGGCAGAGGCTTCAACCGTCAGAACATCAAATACCGCATCTGTTATATCGACATGCACGGCCTGCATGTCTTCCCGTGTCAGATCGGACAGATCGCAGGCTCTGGCCTCGGCTTTTGCGACCAGTTCCCCGGTAATATGGTGCGCGGTCCGGAAGGGCAGGCCGAGTTCGCGGACCAGCCAGTCGGCCAGGTCGGTCGCGGTCGAGAAGCCCTTTGCGGCGGCAGCACGCATATTGTCCGGTTTGAAGCGGATCGTCTCGATCATGCCTGTCATTGCGCGGACGCACAGAGTGTAGGTGTCGAAGGCTTCGAAGGTCAGGCGTTTGTCGTCCTGAAGATCCTTGGCATAGGCCAGTGGCAGCGCTTTCACGGCGCCTTGCAGGGATGTGTAGAGCCCGGTGATCAGGCTTGCCTTGGCACGGATCAGTTCGGCGGCGTCCGGATTGCGCTTTTGCGGCATGATGGATGAGCCGGTCGACCAGGCGTCAGTCAGCTGGGCAAAACCGAATTGCGCGCTGCTCCACAGCACGATTTCTTCAGCAAGCCGGGACAGATGCGTTGCCGCGATGGACAGGGCGGCGAGGGCCTCAAGCGCGAAGTCACGGGCCGAGACAGCGTCCAGCGAATTGGCCATCGGACGGGCAAAGCCGAGTGCCTCGGCCGTCATGTCCCGGTCGATCGGAAAGCCGGTGCCAGCCAGAGCGGCCGCACCGAGAGGGCATTCATTCAGGCGTTCGGCGCAATCGAACAACCGGGAGCGGTCGCGTTCCAGCATTTCGGCATAGGCCAGCAAATGATGGCCAAGCGTGACCGGCTGCGCGGTCTGGAGATGGGTGAAGCCGGGCATGACGGTGTCGGTGTTTTCGTCGGCACGTTTGACCAGTGCGCCCTGCAGGCCAGCTATCAATTGCATGGCCTCATCCAGCGCGCCACGCGTCCAGAGGCGGAAATCGGTCACGACCTGGTCATTGCGGGAGCGTGCCGTGTGCAGGCGGCCAGCGGGCTCTCCGATCAGCTCCTTGAGGCGCGCTTCGACATTCATGTGGATGTCTTCCAGCTCGCGGCGGAAGGGGAACGATCCGTTCCTTAACTCCTCGGAAATCTTGTCCAGCCCGCCCTGAATGGCGTCATTGTCGCCCTCAGAGATGATGCCCATTTCGGCCAGCATGTCGGCATGGGCGCGGCTGCCGGCAATGTCTTCCGCCGCCATACGGCGATCGATATCAAGGGATGCATTGATTTCTTCCATGATATCGGACGGGGTCGCGGCAAAGCGTCCGCCCCACATTGTCTGGCCTTTGCCTGTCGTCACTGCCATATCCCTTCAAACTCGTATTGGAGACCGTGCCCCATGACCCGTCTGGCCTATATCGCCCTCTTCTTGGTCGGCCTGATCGCAATTGTCTATGCGCTGATGAGCGCAGGCGGCGGAAAACCTCCTGAAAACCGGCTGGAAGCCTTCGCAACAGGCGAAATCGAGAAACTGGACTTCGCAAATGCCGGCACACCGGCGGCCGAGGCGCCTTTCTATCAGGAAGACGGATCTCCCGGCACGCTGGCCGACTACCAAGGGAAGGTCATCCTCGTCAATTTCTGGGCCACCTGGTGCGCGCCGTGCGAGAAGGAAATGCCATCACTGGGCGCGCTTCAGACTGCACGAGGCGGGGACCGGTTTGAAGTCGTCGCAATCAGCGTCGATTCCGAAGAAGACCGGGCCTATGCCGCCCAGCGTCTCGGCGAACTGGGCGCCAGCAATATCACCTTCCACAGCGCGACGCCGGAACAGTATGAAATTGTCTATGACAGCGGTGTGCAGGGATTCCCGACGACAATCCTGTACGATGCCGCCGGGGCCGAGATTGCCCGCCTGGCGGGGGATGCTGACTGGAGTTCTATCGAAGCCGTTGGATTTATTGACGCCCTGCTAAAGCAGTGAGGCGGCGAGGCGCGCCCGGGCAATCTGGGTGCCCATTGCGGGGTCGGGGGCAACGGCCTCGGCCATGATCGGCCCTTCGCTGGGCCACATACGCACAAGCAATTCCAGTTCCAGCACCAGATCATCCGCGCCGTCCATCTGACGCGCCACATTGCGGGCCGTGACGGCGTAGCCATAGGCAGCCTGATAGGCAGGCGCGCGGTGGATGGCGGCGTCCATGACCCCGGCGCCATATTCATCCCCGCACAATTCCAGCAGGAAGAGAATGAGATCCAGCTTTTCCATGCCGGCAGCCTCGAGCGTTGCGGCGAGATTGGCTTCGGCGGCTGTCAGCGCCTCCTCAATTTCCTCAGCGGGAGTTCCAGCCGTGGCGGCCGCGTGGACGGTTTCAAACACTTCAAGGTCGAAGCCAAAGCGGTCAAATCCGCTGCGCTCGGTGGCTGTCTCGCGGGATGCGGCCGAGTCCAGTTGCGCGGCGGCGAGATCCGGTTCGCCAGCCCGGTAGAGGGCGATCCCGGCGGCAACATGGCCCGCCATGACGGCAAGCCGCTTTTCGGTGGACAGGATGCGGACGCCAGCCGATGTGCTCACTTCGTTGCCAGCAAGGGCGCGGTCAGTTTCGACTTTGGCGGAATTGCCAGGCAGGCCGGTTTCGGGCGCTGGCGCCGCGTACGGGGCCTGGCCATCGCAGGCAGGCAGAATGGCCAGGCCGAGCAGGAGGGACGCGGCAACGGCCTGTTTGGGAAAGATCATGCTGGACGGCTCCTCGCGTAACGGTTCCTAAGCCTAGAGACCCTGGCCGAGCGGAGCAATGCGCGATCCCGTTACGGGCTGAGGGGGCTAGAGAGCGTGGCCTTCCGGGGCGGCGTACACCAGTCGGGCTTTGGCGCCCCGCCATCATAGTCCCAGATCTGGTGGGTGCCCTCTGAAACCAGCGTCGTGGCCAAGTCTGCTCCGTCGATGCTGATATCCACCACCAGACGCTTGTATCGGTCGAGACCATAATCACGCGTAACGGCAATCTCCTTGCTGCGGGTCAGTTCGATCACTTTTTCCTTGGCGATATAGCCCTGTTCGCGCTCGGCCTCGCACTCGGCGCCGCCCAGCTGTTTCAGGCTGCGGGTCTCGGGCGCATCGACGCCATGCAGGCGGAATTTCGTGCCGTCGGGCAGGCGGCCGGAATCGCCGTCGGACCAGTAGACGAGGCCGTCCTGTTCAATGGCGGCCTGCGCGGCAAGCGCAGCGGCCCCACCAAGTCCGGCAAGGATCGCAACGGAATAGAGGATGGATTTGAACTGAACGCCGCGCAGCATGGCCTGCCTCCCTGAATGTGGGGTGCACGCTGGCTATGGCGGGTTAAGCGGCAGTTAACCGGTCAGGCCCGCGCCTGAATTTGGAGGAGGGAGTCCCCAAAGAAAAACCCCGGCCATTCGGTCGGGGCTTTCCACTATACGCATCATGCGAAGCGAAGAACGCTTACATGAAGCCTTTGAACTTGTCTTTGAAGCGCGACACGCGGCCACCGCGGTCGAGCATCTTGCCGTCGCCGCCGGTCCAGGCCGGGTGCGATTTGGAATCGATGTCCAGAACCAGGCGATCGCCTTCGCTGCCATAGGTGGAGCGGGTCTGGTATTCAGTGCCGTCTGTCATCACTACGGTGACGAAGTGATAGTCGGGATGACCTTCTTTTTTCATGGCCTTCGCCTCTCTTGAACTCTAATGACAACCGCGCTGCCATCGCTTGGGTGCGCGGGCTTGTCTCAGCCTGTTTTCGAAGTGGGGCGTGTAACTGAAAGACGTGGCCTCTGCAAGAGGTTGCTGGCAGGGAATCTGAAAGGATTTATAGACACCGCATGGCCGATACCGACAGCTCCTACACAGAAGACCGCCGCGCAACAGAACCTGCAGGGGGCGAGGCGATCAACCGGCCCAAGGCAAAGTCCCTGAAACCGCTGGCCCTGTTGATGCCTTATGTGGCCCGTCACTGGGTGACCGTGTTGGTCGCCTTGGTGTTCCTGGTGCTCGCAGCCGCCGTGAGCCTGGCCATTCCGCTGCTGCTCGGCAGCGCGGCAGATGCGGGTCAGGCGGCGCGAGGCAGTGCCGAGGAATTGCTGGCACTGGTCGACCGCGCGTTTCTCTGGGTGGCGCTGGCTGCCATCCTGTCCGGCGTCCTCGGTGCCGTTCGGTTCTATTTCGTTTCCCGCTTCGGCGAGCGCATCGCGGCTGATCTCCGCAAGGACCTCTATGCGCATCTGCTCAAGCTCTCGCCCCGCTATCATTCGCAGATGCGCTCAGGGGAGGCGGTCTCGCGTCTGACGGCCGACATCACGCTGATCGAGACCTTCCTTGGCTCGTCGGCCTCGCTGGCCGCCCGGACGCTGCTGACGACGACGGGTGCGCTGACCATGATGCTGGTCGTTAACTGGAAGCTCGGCCTCACCTTGCTGGCCATGTTGCCAGTGGCGGTCCTTCCGGTCATGGCGATTGGCCGGGTGATCCGGAAAATGTCGAACCGGGCCCAGTCACGCCTGGCCGATGCAGGCGCAGAAGCGGCCGAGGCGCTGGACGCAATCGAACTGGTTCAGGCCTATAATCGCGAGCAGAGTCGGCTCGACGCGTTCACCGAAGCGGTCGAGGCGACGTTTGATGCCGCGATGCGCCGGATCGGGGCGCGGTCCTTGATGATCGTGCTGGTCTCTGTCCTGCTGTTTGGCGGCTTTGTGGGTGTGCTCTGGATGGGCGCACGGGCCGTAGCCACCGGGTCGATGAGCTTTGGCGATCTTGCCTCCATGGTGCTGTACGCGCTTTATGCGGGGTCGGGCTTTGGCATGCTGGCGGAAGTCTATGGCGAAGTGATGCGCGCGGCCGGCGCCGCAGACCGCGCGGCTGAAGTTTTGAATGCCGAACCCGAGATCACCGCGCCTGAGCATCCGGTGGCCCTGCCAGGCAAGGTGACCGGCGCGCTCGCCTTTGACGATGTCAGCTTCCGCTATGGGGATGAGGCGGTCTCGGCGCTCGACCATTTCTCGCTGTCGGTGAAGCCGGGCGAATTCGTGGCCCTGGTGGGCCCGAGCGGCGCAGGCAAGACCACCGTTTTCCGTCTGGCCCTGCGCCTGTTTGATGTGCCGTCGGGTGCCGTCACGCTGGATGGGGTTTCTGCCATGCAGGCCGACCCGCGCGACTGGCGCCAGCAATTTGCCTATGCGCCACAGGAATCGGCGCTATTCACCGGTACCGCCGCGCAGAATATCGGCTTTGGCACGGACAATCCGGACGCGGCATTGCTGGAACAGGCGGCCCGTATGGCCGAGGCGTTTGACTTCCTTGCGGAGAAGGATGGGCTGGCCACAGATCTCGGCCAGAAGGGCCGCAGCCTGTCAGGTGGTCAGCGCCAGCGGATCGCGCTCGCGCGGGCCCTCGTGCGCGATGCGCCGGTGCTCTTGCTGGACGAAGCGACCTCTGCGCTCGATTCCGAGAGCGAAGCTGCCGTGCGCCGCGCCATTGCAAACGCTGCCGAGGGCCGCACGACGCTGGTCATCGCGCACCGCCTGTCGACGGTGCGCCGGGCTGACCGGATCATCGTGATGGAACATGGCCGCATCGTCGAGGAAGGCAATCACGAGGAACTCGTGGCCAAGGGCGGCCTCTATGCCCGCCTCGCCGAATTGCAGTTTGCGGAAGGCTAGGCCTATTTCCGGCGGAGTTTCTTGACCTTGCCGTCAATCGTGAAGGCGAAGGCCAGCGACAGGATCAGCGGCACCCAGATGGGCAGTTCTCCCAGTCCCGGCGCATTTAGCGCCGCCGCGAGATGATCGTCCACGCACCACCACAACAGCCATAACCACATATCCGTATTCCCTTATCAAGCCCCTACGTCTTGAATATAGGGAGCTCGATGACGGAAATACAGGAAAACGCTATTCGGCGGCCTGCAGGGCAGGCCGTTTGCTTTCAGCCTCTTCAGCTTTCGTGAAATCCATCACGCCATCGGCGATTGGCCCCCGGCGCAAATTCTTGACGTCCGCGCTGTAGTTCTGGTTCAGCTTCCACGGTTTCTCAGTGTGCTGGCGCGGGAACTGGTCCATCACACGCTGGAAATAGCCGGAGGAGAAGTCCACGAACGGCTCGGTCTGGTTCGGATACTGCTCCAGTTTCGGCATGGCCGATGTGTAGCCATGCTGGTCCATATAGTTCAGCAGGCGGCAGACATATTCAGACGTCAGGTCGGCCTTCAAGGTCCAGGAAGCATTGGTATAGCCGAAGGTAACCGCCAAATTCGGCATGTTGGACAGCATCACGCCCTTGTAGTTCAACAGGCGCCCGGCGTCTGTCTTTGTGCCGTCAACGGAGACATCGACCCCATTCATGAACTGCAATTGCAGGCCGGTCGCGGTGACGACGATGTCTGCTCCAATCTCCTTGCCGGATTTCAGCTTGATGCCATTGGCCGTGAACGTCTCGATATGGTCGGTCTCGACACTGGCCTTGCCCGACTTAAGCGCATTGAACAGGTCGGAATCCGGCACAAGGCAAAGCCGCTGTTCCCACGGATTGTAGGCCGGGTTGAAATGGGTCTCGACCGGATAGTCTGGACCGAGTTCTTCCTTGACCATGCCGATCAGGCGTTCGCGTGCCTTGTCTGGATTGGCGCGGGTCTTCTTGAAGAAGAATTGCTGCAGCAGGACGTTCCGCCAGCGGATGAAGGAATAGGCCCAGCTGTCAGGCAACACCTTTCGCAGGAAATTGGCGAACTTGTCCACTGCGGGGCGTGAGACGACATAGGTCGGTGACCGCTGGAGCATGGTCACATGCGCGGCTTTGTCGGTCATCGCCGGGACCAGGGTCATGGCGGTGGCGCCGGAGCCGATGATGACGACTTTCTTTCCGGTATAGTCGAGGTCTTCCGGCCAGTGCTGGGGATGGATGAACTGGCCCTTGAAGGCCTCTTCGCCCGGAAAGTCCGGCCGGTAGCCCTCATCATAGCGGTAATAGCCGCCGCACATGAACAGGAAGCGGCAGGTCGTGACGCTGCGCGCCCCGAACTCGTCCTCATGCGTCACATGCCAGGCCTGGTCGGGTGTGGACCAGTCGGCGGCGACGATGGTCGTGTTGAACTTGATATGCGGGGTAACGCCGTATTCGTCGGCGGTGTCCTCGACATATTTCCGGATGGATGGCCCGTCCGCGATGGCCTTGGCCTCGGTCCAGGGTTTGAAATTATAGCCCAGCGTATGCATGTCGCTGTCAGAGCGGATGCCCGGATAGCGGAACAAATCCCATGTCCCGCCAATCGCGCTGCGTTGCTCGAAAATCTGGTAGCCTATGCCCGGGCATTTCTTTCCAAGATGCACGGCGGCGCCGATGCCGGAAAGGCCCGCCCCAATGATTAGAACGTCCGTATCGGTATGTGTCATGATTGTTTCCTGCCCATTTTTAAGCCTATAAGGCCAAAAAATGACGCAGGTGTCACGGGCTTTCTGGATCGGCTTGGCCTTGCCGCAAGGGAAGGGGGTTAGTCGGCCTTGCGCGTAAAGGCAGCTGCGTGGCGCAGCTGCTTCTCGATCAGCGGGTGCAGCTCTTCATTGGCTGCGAGGACAGACCCGGATTGCATCATGTCGCCGCCATCGATTTCGGCCACGGTGCCGCCCGCTTCGCGTACCAGGACAATGCCGGCCGCGATGTCCCAGGGCTTCAGGCCGCGTTCCCAGAATCCGTCAAACCGTCCGGCCGCCACATAAGCAAGGTCCAGTGCGGCTGAGCCATACCGGCGGATGCCGGCGCAGGCGGGCGTCATGGCCAGCATTTCGCGCGCGAAATTCACGTGCATTTCTTCCGATTTCCCATGCCAGGGGGTCCCGGTAGCAATCACCGCTTCATTGAGACGGCTGCGGGCGGCTACGCGCAGCTTGCGATTTTCCAGCCAGGCGCCGCGGCCCGTTTCGGCCCAGAAGATCTCGTTCTTGGCCACGTCATAGACGACGCCGGTCAGCAGCTTGCCTTCGCGCTCAAGCGCGATGGAAACGGAATAGTGCGGCTGGCCATGCAGGAAGTTCAGTGTGCCATCGAGCGGATCGACGATAAATTTGTTCGACTTGTCGGTACCTTCGACAATGCCGCGCTCTTCCATGACAAAGCCATAGCCGGGCCGCGCCTTGGCGAGGGAAGTATAGATGATCTCTTCGGCACGATGGTCAGCGTTCGAGACGAAATCTGCCGGGCCTTTCTTGGAGACCTGCAGGTTTTCGACTTCGCCGAAATCGCGGGCGAGCGACCGGCCGGCCGCGCGCGCGGCGGCGATCATGACGGTGCCGACGGGGGAGGGTTTGGACATGGGTGTTCCTAGTCGGAGCGACGGAGATAAGTGGAGTCAGCGGTCTGGACGACGATCCGCTCGCCGGGGCCAACGAAAGGCGGAACCATGACGCGGACACCGCCGTCACAGATCGCAGGCTTGAAGCTGTTGGCGGCCGTCTGGCCTTTCACGACCGGCTCGGTCTCCTGCACTTCCAGGATCACCTGTTCCGGCAAGTCCACGCCAATCGGCGTTTCGCCATAGAATTCGATGGAAACGGTCATGCCATCCTGCAGGAAGGCGCCCTGGTCGCCGATGAAGTCCCGCTGGATCGCGATCTGCTCGAAGCTTTCCTGGTCCATGAAGGTGAAGGCATCATCATCCGCGAAGAGGAATTGATGGTCTTTCTGCTCCAGACGGACCTTTTCAACGGTCTCGGACGAGCGGAAACGGACGTTCGATTTCGAGCCATTCAGCAGGTTGCGCAGTTCGACCTGATTGAACGCGCCCCCCTTGCCAGGCTTCACCGAAGCCGTCTTCAGGGCGCGCCAGACCGTGCCATCATGCTCGATGACGTTGCCGGGCTTGATTTCATTGCCATTGATCTTGACCATTGGGGCATGTCCTCTTGGGGTTTGGCGGGGGCGTAAGCCCTTGGCCTGAAACGGTCAAGCGGGCGGAGTGTTAATGCAGGCGCAACCGGGGCGGGGATTTGCAGTTCCTGTGCGCGCTCAGGCGCCTGCCTGCTCCAGCCGGTCCAGCAAGGCGTTGAATTCCACGATCGCGAGGGGCGCGCCCTTCGGATGGTTCCAGACGCCGGACGAAACGGCGAGGAAATCGGCGCCGGCGAGGATCAGCGGTTCGGCATTCTCAACCGTGATGCCGCCAATCGCGACGCAGGGTACTTCCATGCTCTCCTGCCAGATCTCCAGCAGTTCGGGCGACGCCTCGACGGTGTCTTCCTTGGTGCCGGTCGGGTAGAAGGCGCCGAAGGCGACATAGTCCGCCCCGGCTTCACAGGCCTGCATGGCGGTGTGGCGGGAATTCTTGGCGGTCGCGCCGACGATCATGTCCGGACCGACAATTTCGCGGGCCTGTTTGACCGACATGTCCTCAAGGCCGACATGGACCCCGTCCGCGCCAAGCTCCACGGCGAGGTCCGGGCAGTCATTGATGAGGACGGCGACGCCATAAGCCTGCGCCATTTCGGTGACCGCCGCGCCGACTGCGCGGGTGGCCTCGACGTCGATCTCGCCGGTGCCTGTCTTCAGGCGCAGCTGAAGACAGGCGACATCGCCCGCCGATAAGGCCGTTTCCAACAAGGCGGCAAAGCCCTCCACATCCTCGATGCGGGGCGGCGTGATCAGGTAAAGCCGCGTGCGCGGGCGGACATAGTCTTTGGTCTTGCTCATGCGGCGCGCTATAGCGCAGGGTGTGCCTAGCCGGAAGCCTTCAAAACCCGCTGCGTGCTGGCCGGATAGGCATCGAGCGGCTTGCCGCGCCGCATCGGCCGGGGCTGGAGGTCGCCGCCGCAATTCGGACAGCGACCTTCCAGCGGGCCGTTCGTGCAGTCAGAGCAGAACGTGCATTCGAACGAGCAGATGAAGGCCCCGACCTCGTCCGCCGGAAGGTCCGTATCGCACTGTTCGCAATTGGGGCGCATATCCAGCATGGAAAGCTCCTACACGGATTTTGTGACGGGCACAAAAAAGGCGGCCCCGCGCGGGCCGCCTTTTGAGATCAGGAAGGGGGGCTGGATCAGCCCGCCTTCGAGGCCTGATAGATTCCGTCGATCGTGGCGGCGAGGGTCGTGTTGAATTCCGCGTCGCTCTGGCCAGCCGAGAGGCCTTCGGTCAGGGCGCGGGAGAAGCTGGCAATCATGCCGGTATTCTGGGCGAGCTTGCCGCAGGCATCTTCGCGGGCATAGCCGCCCGACAGCGCCACGACGCGCATGACGCGCGGATGGTTGACAAGGGATTTGTACTGGTTCGCCTTGGTCGGCAGGGAGAGTTTCAGCATCACCTGCTTGTCACCGCCCAGCGCGTCGAGCTGCTTGGTGATCTCGGCAAGGAGGATGTCTTCGGCCTCGGCCTTGTCGGCGATGGTGATGGTCACTTCCGGCTCGATGATCGGCATCAGGCCGTGGCCCAGGATCTGGCGGCCGACATCGAATTGCTGCGCGACGATGGCGGCGATGCCTTCCGGATTGGCGGCATGGATGACCGAGCGCATCTTGGTGCCGAAGATGCCCTTGGAAACGGCGCGCTCAAGCAGATGGTCGAGATCCGGCATCGGCTTCATCATCTGGACGCCATTGGATTCGTCGGCGAGGCCCTTGTCGACTTTCAGGAAGGGAACGACCTGGTGTTCGTTCCAGAGATATTCAGCGGTCGGCGTGCCGTCGACTTCGCCGTCCATCGTGCGCTCGAACAGGATCGCGCCGATGACTTTCTCACCATTGAAGGCCGGGGCCTTGATGATGCGGGCGCGCATCTCGTGGATCAGGCCGAACATTTCCTCATCATTGGAATAGGCGTCTTCATTCACGCCATAGAGGCGGAGGGCTTTCGGCGTGGAACCGCCGGATTGGTCAAGTGCTGCGATGAAGCCATTCTTCTCGGCAATCTGCCGGGCCATTTGTGGATTGGTCATGATTTTACCGGGGAGTCCCTTGCATGCGTGGAATTTGCAAACTTTGCATTCAAGTACCGTGCCTGTCAGACGGGTCAACCGGACAGCGGAGATTGTAATGGGCCCGCTCGCGTTCGCCCGATTAGCAGGCGGCACAGGGGATTCAGAGGGGGCAAGGTGCCAAAGCTGTGCACGATTCAGGGCCTGAAATCGATTTCACCAGACGCATCAAATTTTTCTGACGCTCCGCAGCAGCGCGATGGGAACGTTGTCATTTTGCTTGCCCTGCGCGATATGCCGCAGGCTGTCTCAAAAGAGATCAAGCCTTGAGCGCTTCGACGCCGGGCAGGGGCTTGCCTTCCATCCATTCAAGGAAGGCGCCGCCAGCGGTTGAGACAAAGGTGAAGTCGCGGGCTGCATCGGCATGGTTGAGCGCTGCGACCGTATCGCCGCCGCCGGCCACGGCGATCAGCTTGCCCTGGCTGGCGCGTATCCCGGCGGCCTGGGCTGCGGAGACGGTCGCCTTGTCAAACGGCGTCATCTCGAACGCGCCGAGCGGACCATTCCAGACCAGGGTCTTCGATTTGCCCATCGCATCGACCAGGTGGGCGACCGTGATCATGCCTGCATCCAGGATCATCTCGTCGGCCGCGACCTCATCCGGGGCGCAGGTGCGGTTTTCCGCATAGGCCGCGAACTCCTTCGCGACGACAACGTCCTTGGGCAGAAGGATCTCGCATTTGTTCTTTGCCGCGATCTCCATGATTTCGCGCGCGGTATCGGCCAGGTCATGTTCGCAAAGGGACTTGCCCACATTGATGCCCTGGGCGGCCAGGAATGTGTTGGCCATGCCGCCGCCAATGGCGAGGCGGTCCACCTTGGTGACGAGGTTCTTGAGCAGGTCGATCTTCGAGGAAACTTTCGCGCCGCCGACGACGGCGAGCACCGGGCGCTCCGGCGTGCCGAGCGCCTTGTCCAGCGCGTCGAGCTCGGCTTCCATGTTGATACCCGCATAGGCTGGCAGCAGCGTCGCGAGGACGGCCGTCGAGACATGTTTGCGGTGGGCGGCGGAGAAGGCGTCATTGACGTAAATGTCGCCGAGTTCCGCGATCTCTTTCGCCAGTTCCGGATCGCCTTTTTCCTCGCCTGCATAGAAGCGGGTATTCTCCAGCAGGATCACGCCGGCGGGGTCCAGCTGGGCGATGGCCTGCTTCACATGCTCGCCCTTGCAGTCGGCGATGAAGCTGACATTCGAACCGAGCACCTTGGCGAAGGCGCCCGCGATCGGCGCCAGGCTCATCTCTGCAACGCGCTCGCCCTTCGGGCGGCCGAAATGTGCGAGCAGGGCAACCTTGGCGCCCTGGGTGCGCAGGGTCTGGACCGTATCGATGGCGGCACGCAGGCGCGTGTCATCGGTGACGAGGCCGTTTTCCATGGGGACGTTGAAGTCGACGCGGACAAGGGCGGTCTTGCCGGTCAGGTCGCCGGCATCGGCAAGGCGTTTGAAGCTGGACACGGGATTTCCTCCAGTATGCCCGGCCAACCGGGCGCGATGCGGCAGGGAAAGAAAAAGAGCGCCTCCCGGCCAGGAGGCGCTCTCGAAAGGCTTTAGATGAGTTTCGACATGGCGAGCGCGGTGTCGCTCATGCGGGTCGCGAAGCCCCACTCATTGTCATACCAGGACAGGACACGCACCATCGTGCCTTCGATCACCTGCGTCTGGTCGAGCGCGAAGGTGGACGAGTGCGGATCGTGGTTGAAGTCCGAGGAGACGAGCGGCTTGTCGGTATAGCCGAGGACGCCTTTCATCGGGCCGTCAGCGGCGGCCTTGATGGCGGTGTTGATCTCTTCAACCGTGGTCGGCTTGCCGGCATCGAAGACGAGGTCGATCATCGAGACGTTTGGCGTCGGGACGCGGATGGCGGAGCCGTCGAGCTTGCCCTTCAGTTCCGGCAGGACGAGGCCAACAGCTTTCGCCGCGCCGGTCGAGGTCGGGATCATGGACATCGCCGCCGCGCGGCCGCGATAAAGATCCTTGTGCATCCGGTCGAGGGTTGGCTGGTCGCCAGTATAAGAGTGGACCGTCGTCATGTAGCCGCGCTTGATGCCGACCGTATCGTTCAGAACCTTGGCGACTGGGGACAGGCAGTTCGTGGTGCAGGACGCGTTGGAGACGACGAGGTCATCCTTGGTGAGCGTGTCATGGTTGACGCCAAAGACGATGGTCTTGTCAGCATTGGTGGCCGGAGCCGAGACCAGGACGCGCTTTGCGCCAGCCTTCAGATGGGCGGAGGCCTTTTCCTTGTCGGCGAAGATGCCGGTACATTCCATCGCGATGTCGATGTCCAGCTCGGCATGCGGCAGGTCAGCAGGGTCACGAACGGCGGTGCAGAGGAATTTGCGGCCGCCGACGATGATCGTGTCACCGTCCACTTCAACCGGCTGGTTCAACCGGCCATGCACGGAATCATACTGCAGGAGGTGGGCATTGGTGGCCACGGGGCCGAGGTCGTTGATGGCGACGACTTCGATGTCCTTGCGGTCATGCTCGATGATGGAACGCAGAACGAGACGGCCAATGCGGCCAAAACCATTGATTGCAACGCGAACGGCCATGAAAGATCTCCTTTGGAGCGGCAGGCTATAAATCTGCTGGCCCTTTACGATGCCCGCGCAATTTCGTCCACCCGCCTGCTATGCGGCTTCCCGCCGCCGACTGCCTGTTTACGGTAACAGCGATCAGGCGTGGACTTGGCCTCACCCGCCTCGTATTGCCTGAACCCCAGAGGAGCGGAAGTGATGCGTCAGGTAGAGATCGGAGCCAGCGGCCGTCGCGTTGGGGCGTTGGGCTTTGGATGCTGGCGCTTCCTGGGACATGATCTGGCTCAGGCCGAAACGCTGGTCGAAACCGCGCTGGATCTCGGCATGACCCTGATTGATACCGCCGACATTTACGGTTTTGGTGGGGCAGGATTCGGCGCGGCCGAAGCCTTGCTCGGCGAGGTCCTGAAGGCCGATCCTGCCCGCCGGGGCCGGATGGTGCTGGCCACAAAGGGCGGGATCATTCCGCCGGCGCCGTACAATTCCAGCCGCGCCTATCTCATTGAGGCCTGCGAAGCGTCGCTTGCGCGTCTCGGCGTAGAGCAGATCGATCTCTACCAGATTCATCGCCCTGACCTGCTGACTCCCTGGGAAGAGGTCGCGGGCGCGCTGGACACGCTGATCGCCGACGGCAAGATTGCGGCGGCCGGGATTTCGAACTTCACCATTGCGCAGGGCCGCGCGCTGCAGGCGCATTTGGGGTCCAGGATTGTCAGCACGCAACCCGAATTCTCGGCGCTCCAGCTCCAGCCCATCAATGATGGCACGCTGGACTGGTGCCAGGAGACCGGCGCGGTAGCGCTGGTCTGGTCGCCGCTGGCCGGGGGGCGGCTGGGGGAGGGGTATGTGCCGCAGGCGGATGACCCGGCTTGCCTTGCAGATGTCCACGCGGCGCTGGACCGGATTGCTTCCACGCATGGCGCGCGCCGGAGCGATGTGGCGCTGGCGTTCCTTCTGAGGCATCCGGCGCGGCCTGTCGTGTTGCTGGGCACGCAGACGCCAAATCGCCTGAAGGCCGCGATACGGGCACTCGAAATCGACCTCAGCCGGCAGGATTGGTACAGCATCATCGAGGCGTCGCGCGGCGCGCCGATGCCATGAAGGGCCCCCAGCTTCAAAGCCGCTCTGCCGCCGATTGGGGGCTGTTTGCCCTGCTGACCCTGTTCTGGGCGGGCGCGTATGCGCTCACCCGAGTGGCCGTGGACAAGGGCAATCCGGATGCCGGCCTGCCGGTTGCCTGGGTGCTGCCGGGGCGGCTGACGATTGGCGCGGTCGTCTTGTGGATCATGATGCTGGTGCGCGGGCAGAGATTGCCGTCCTTCAAGGATCGCAAGCGGTGGCTGGCGATTGTCGGCATGGGGCTCGCCGGGTCTGTCTTTCCCTTCTTCCTGATCACGACGGCGCAGGAGACGGTCAATTCCAGTCTCGCGGCGCTCTACACGGCCGCGGTTCCGATCTTCGTGGTGAGTGGGGCAACCTTTCTGTTTGCGGATGAACGCATGAATCGCGGGACGGCGATTGGCGTGCTGACCGGCTTTGCCGGGGTGGCGGTCCTGTTCGGGCCGGACGCCATGAAGGGCCTCGGCAATGCGACCGTCGTGGCGCAGCTGCTGTTGATCCTCGCCACGATGAATTATGCCCTGTCCAGCCTGATGGCGCGCGGGGCGCCGAAGATTGCGGCCATTCCGTTTGCCACCGGTTTTGTCACGCTGGCGGCATTGGTGTCGTGGCCGCTGGCCTTCACGGTGCACCCATCCGAGGTCAATGCTGACTGGACGCATTGGGCGGCGGTGGTTGGCCTGGGCGTGATCCCGACCGCGATTGCACAGGCGCTCTACATGTTCCTGATCGCGCGGACCAGCGCGACCTTCCTGTCCCTGACGGGCTATGCGATCCCGGTCGTCAGCGCCGTGCTGGGCTGGGTGTTCTTCCGGGAGACGCAGAGCTGGCAGGCGCTGATTGCCTTCACCCTGATCCTGGGCGGCGTCTGGCTCGCCCGGCGCGGCGGCGGCGTGAAGGCAGGCTAGACCTGTTCCTGCACAGGCGACGCCCGTGAAGGCGCTCTGAGGGACAGCTGGATTTTCATCGGGAAACTGCGGGTCAGGTATCGGGACGTGGCAGGAGCGTATCGGTTGCGCAAAGTCTCAGCCGCGCCGGAAGGGTGCGGGCTGGCCGCAGCCGCTTACCCATTGGCATGACCGGATCGGCTTCGCCCATCGCCAGCAGGAAAGCCTTCGAGGGCTCGAAGGCGAGCGGGTCGGGTCGGGCGGTGCCCGGCACGTCCCCGACGGCGACAATGTCCACCGCTCCACGCGGCGAAATGCGGACCAGCATGGCGCGCGCATCCCGCCTTATGTGGCGCACATGAAAGGTGAGGATCACGATCTGCAGCCAGATCCAGAACCGGTGCGGCTGGAGGTGCGGGGGCAGGTTTCGCAGGGTGGCGAAGGCGTGGTCCATGCGCCCATTATACCTCCGCCTGCGGAGGGGGAGGATAAGTCTTTTTCTTCCCCCTGTTTTTATTGCGGTTTTATGACGAAATTGGGGGATAAATTGTCATAAAACTCATACCGAACGGGATTAAGGGCCGTCATTATGACCCGTCCTGATTATCGCTCGATTTTCATTTCCGATGTGCATCTCGGCAGCGCCGGATGCCAGGCCGATGCGCTCTGCGCCTTCATGAAGACGCATACGTCCGAACAGCTCTATCTGGTCGGCGACATCATCGATGGCTGGCGGATGCGCAAGAAATGGTTCTGGCCGCAATCCCATACCAACGTCATCCGCCGTATCCTGACGGCTGCGAAGCGCGGCACGGATGTAACCTATATCATCGGGAACCATGACGAGTTCCTGCGCGCCTTCCTGCAGTTCCGGCTCGCCTTTGGCGATATCAAGGTGAAGAACCGCGCGGTGCATGAGGGTGAGGACGGCAAGCGCTATCTCGTCGTGCATGGCGACATGTTCGACGGCATGATGCGGGCTGACCGCAAATGGATCATGCATCTGGGCGACCATGCCTATAATTTCCTGCTCTGGACCAATACCAAGCTGAACGCGATCCGCCGCTGGTTCGGCATGCCATACTGGTCGCTGTCACAGGCCCTGAAGAGGCGCACGAAACGCGCGCTGAACCATATCCACAATTTCGAGGGCCATGTGGCCGACTATTGCCGCCGCAAGGAATATGATGGCGCGATCTGTGGCCATATCCATGTCGCCGAAATGCGCGACATTGACGGCATCACCTACATGAATGATGGCGACTGGGTGGAGAGCTGTACCGCCCTCGTCGAGCATCATGACGGACGCTGGGAACTCCTCCACTTCCAGCCGCATGTGGTGAAGGGGGATGTGACGAGCAGGAAAGAGGCACGTATCGCAGTTGTGGCGTAGAGGCTTGTCCTTCTCCACTGTCGGAGGGCAAGCTAATGCGTTGGAGACTCCAAATTTCTTATGTTCCTAAAAAGGTATGCGCTGCTATAAGCCCGAACTTTCTATCAAAGGGGGGGCGCTCCGGTGGCGAGCAAACAGGTAGAACGAGGTGGCACTGGGCCGCTCTGGTTTGTGTCGATTGCAGTCGTGTTGTTGTTGGTTTGCTCGGGCATTGTTGCACACCAACGGGCTGGATTCTCGAACAAGGTGCCAAGGACGGAAATGCTCCAATACAATCCGCGCTCAGCGCCGGTGCCCTTGGCGAACCCAACTCCTGCTCGCAGCGAATATCGAGAAGAGATGGACCTAATCGCTCAGCAAAGAATGTCCTATTGGACGGTTGTTATTGCGCTGGTGTCAGTCTTTGCCACCATTTTCACGGCCATTGGTGTTTGGCTCGTGGCCCGTACGTTAGCGGCCACGCGGGACAGCGTAGAACTCATGCGCCAAACTCTGGATCATACAGAACAGGCAACGTTGGCAGCTCAAGAGACTGTTGCTGAAACTAAGCGGATCGGAGATGGTCAGCTAAGATCATATATCGCTGTAGTCGGTGTGGAACCAAAATTTGCTTCAACTGTGATAATAGACGTTGCGTACTTTACACTCCAGATGTCGGCTATCTCCAGCGGGCCCACGCCTGCACGGTCTGCAAGATTTTCCCTTCACGCCGTAGAGAAGCGAACTGATGGTCGCATAATAGAAATTTTATCTCTGGCGGAAGAATTGACGGATTTTCGTCCCAACATAGAGACAAAGTTCGTCGATGTTGGGGTCGAAGTGGACAATGAAATTTATGATCGAGTGATCCGCGAGGAATCGATCTTACAAATATTTGGCTCAATTCACTATGACGCCTTGTTTAGCCAAGCCAATCCGCTGAGAGCGGAAACTTGGTGGTCGTACATTATGACTTTTGACAGTTATAAGAGAGAATGGACGGCAAAACGGGCAGCCGAAGGAAATCGCGCAAGCTAGCAGCCCTCATCTGTCTCCCGCTTGACTTCCCTTTCACTCCCGGCCAAGCCGCGCGGATGAGTTCCACCCTGAAGGCCATTCTCGGCCCCACCAATACCGGCAAGACGCACTACGCCATCGAGCGGATGACAGGATTCGGCACCGGCATGATCGGCCTGCCGCTGCGCCTGCTTGCGCGCGAGGTCTATGACCGCGTGGTCGAGCGCAAGGGCCCGGCCCATGTCGCGCTGATTACTGGCGAGGAGCGGATTGTTCCGCCTACGGCGCGCTATTGGGTGTGCACCGTGGAATCCATGCCGACCGACCTGAAAGTGGATTTCGTCGCGATTGACGAGATCCAGCTGGCCGAGGACCAGGACCGGGGTCATGTCTTCACCGACCGCATCCTCAATCTGCGCGGCAATCACGAGACCCTGCTGCTGGGCAGTGACACGATGCGCGGTGTGCTGCGGACGCTGGAGCTCGGCGCGGAGACCGAGCCGCGCGAGCGCTTTTCCGAGTTGCGCTATATTGGCCATACCAAGATCACAAAGCTGCCGAAACGGACGGCCATTGTCGCATTCAGCGCCGACGAGGTTTATGCGATTGGCGAGCTATTGCGCCGCCAGAAGGGCGGGTCGGCCATCGTCATGGGGGCGCTCAGCCCGCGCACGCGCAATGCGCAAGTTGAGCTCTACCAGTCCGGCGAGGTCGATTACATTGTTGCCACGGATGCGATTGGTATGGGGCTGAACCTGGATGTGGACCGGGTCGTGTTTGCTTCGCGCTCGAAATTCGACGGCCGCCGCCACCGCCTGCTGACGCCTGCGGAATGCGCGCAGATTGCCGGCCGGGCAGGGCGGTTTCGGACTGATGGCGAATTCGGCGAGACAGCGACCTGCCCGCCCTTTGACGAGGCCACATGGCAGGCCATCGAGGCGCACCGTTTCGATCCCGTCGATCATCTGCAATGGCGCAATTCGGCGCTGGATTTCTCCAGCCTGCGCCGCCTGATCCTGAGCCTGGAAAAGCCGTCCGGCCATCCCGCCCTGATCCATAATCCCCATGCGCTGGACGAATGGGTGCTGCGCCGGATGGCGGAAGATGCGGCCATCGGGCCGAATATTGCCGGCGCGCGGCAGGTGCGCCGGTTGTGGGACCTCGCCCGGCTTCCCGATTTCCGTAAGGCGGGGCCGGAAGGCCATGCGCGGCTCGTGTTGGGTCTGGCGGAGACGCTGGCCGACCCGGATGCGCGCCTGTCCGACAAGGGCCTGGAGCGGCGTCTGGATGATCTCTCCTCGACCCAGGGCGATATTGCGAAGCTGCAGCAGCGCCTTGCCAATATCCGGACCTGGACCTATGCCGCCCATCGGCCGGACTGGCTGGAAAACCCGGAAAAATGGCAAGACCGTACGCGGGAGATTGAAGACTCCCTGTCAGACGCGCTACACGAAGCGCTCACTGCCCGGTTTGTGGACCGGCGAACAACGGCTTTGCTAGCCAGCCTGAAGAAGGAAGACGCTCTCGTGACCGAATTGACCCCGGAAGGTGATGTCCGTGTGGAAGGCCATGTTGTCGGACGCCTGAAAGGCCTGACTTTCGAGCCTGTGCTGGATGCCCGGACGCTGGAAGGCAAGGCCGTGCGCGGCGCGGCGCAGGCCGCTGTGCGCCCGCTGATCCTGGAGCGGCTGTCGCTGATCGTGGCGGCCCCGGATGATGCCTTCAAGCTGAATGATGAAGGCCAGATTGAACATATCAATTCGCCGGTCGCGCACTTGACCAAGGGATCGGGTTGGATGGCCCCCCGGGTCGAGATTGTCGGCGCGGCGGAAGTTGACCCGGCCGAGCGGGAAGCGGCGCGCCAGCGGCTGGAGCAATGGGCCGTGGCCGAGATTGCCCGCCTCCTGCCGACGCATACCAAACTCGCTGTCGACAAAGCCGGCGATGCGCTGGAAGGGCTCGCGCGCGGCATTGCGTATCGTGTGCTGGAGACCGGCGCGGCGGTCGATCTGCGCCAGGATGATCCAGGCCTGCGCCTGACGGGAGAGCAGCGCGAAGCCCTGAAGGGCATTGGCGTGCGGGCGGGCCGTGTCGCTGCGCATGTGCCGGATGCGCAAAAACCTGCGGGCCAGCGCATGATTGCCATCCTGCGCGCCGTGTTCGAAGGCCAGCCCTTCCCGCTGGCGCCGGAAGGGGCGGGATCCTTTGCGCTCGACGGTACCTGGCCCGAAGAAGCGCTGGCTGCGAATGGCTATCTGCGCTTTGGCCGCCGGGCCGTGCGCGCGGACCTTGCCGAACGTCTCGGCTGGGAGATCGCCAAACGCCGCAAGGAAGCCGGCAAGAATGCCTTCCCGATCGAGATCGACCTCGCCTCTGTCGTGTCGTGCCCGGCCGATGACTGGCCGGCCGTGCTGAAGGGCTTCGGCCTCGCACCGGCGGAAAAGGACAAGGAAACCGACGCCATTGTGCTGTGGCGCTATGCGTCGCGGGCACGCCCGGAGGGGCGCCCTGAAGGGGGCCGTCCGCAAGGTGGGCGCAACCAGACTGCCGGGGGCAGGGGCCCGAAAGGCCCGCGCGGGCCGAAGCCGCAAGGCGGCGGCGGACGCGCCAATCCACGCGGCGCCCCGCCATCGCGCCAGCCGGATCCGGACAGTCCGTTCGCGGCGCTTGCGGCCCTGTTGCCTGAGCCGAAGCCCGCGGCCAGCAAGCCGAAGAAAAAGAAGCGCAAGCCGAAACCCAAGGGCGAGGCTGCTACGGCAGGCGCAGCTGATTCAAGCTTCGAGTACAAGCCCTTTCAATGACGGACACGCCGACGCTGCGCTTGGATGTGTGGCTGTGGCGGGCGCGGTTTTTCAAGACCCGCGCTCTTTCCGGATCCCATGTCCGCAAGCGGGGTGTGCGGCTGACCCGCCACGGCCAGACGCGGCGCGTTAACAAACCCGGTACGGCAATTTGCGGCGGAGATGTTGTCACGCTCGCACGAGGCGCGCATATCAGGACCGTTGAAGTGCTGGATTTGGGCACGCGGCGAGGACCGGCAGAAGAGGCGGCGGCGCTGTACAGGACGCTGGAGACCGACACATGATGAACGCGTTGAAGAATTTCTTCCGGCAGAAGACCCCCGCCGAAAAGCCGATGGACCCGCAGATCGCGGCGGCGGCGCTGCTGGTCGAGGCAGCCCTGTCGGACGGTGTCTATGTGAACATTGAGAGCGACATGATCGCCGAAATCCTGCTGGAAGCGTTCAAATTCGACGCCGACAAGGCCGATGCGGTGCTGGCCGAAGGTGAGGCACTGGCCGAAGAGGCGGTCGGCTCACACCAGTTCACCAAGCATGTGAAGAAGCTGCCCGTCGAGGAGCGGATTTCGATCATTGAGGGCCTCTACCGGGTGGCGCTGGCCGATGGCGAGAAAAGCGACATCGAGGACGCCTATATCCGTCATGTCGCCTCGCTGCTGCATATCGACGACATTTCCCGGGCCCAGGCGCGGCAGGCGGCTGAAAAGCGGATCGCTGACGCTTCCTGAAGACTCCTGTCAGATACCCTCATTGACATGCGCGCCCGCGCGCGCCATTTCGCCCGTGCACAAACCCCAGAAGGCCTGCCTGCCCATGACCTACATTGTCGTCGACGCCTGTATCCGCTGCAAATACATGGATTGCGTCGAGGTTTGCCCTGTCGACTGCTTCTATGAAGGCGAGAACATGCTGGTCATCCACCCGGATGAGTGCATCGATTGCGGCGTGTGCGAGCCCGAATGCCCGGTCGAGGCGATCAAGCCCGATACCGAGGACGATCCGGACGCCAAATGGCTGAAGCTGAATACCGAGTACGCCAAGACCTGGCCAAACATCACCCGGATGAAGGAACCGCCGGCAGACCGGGAAGAATTTTCGCAGGAAACCGGTAAGCTGGAGAAGTATTTCAGCCCGAAACCCGGTGAAGGCGACGCCTGAATCAGGTCGTCCGAGCCCTGATTTTGCTGGACTTCTCAATAAACGTTAACAAAATCAGCGACCTTGGGAACTTTACTTCTGGTTAGCATCTGGGCGTGTCTGTTGAAAAAGCTGCACATTTATGCTATCGTTCAGACTTGAGTAACAACTGACAAGAGCCGGAAACTTCAACTCAGACCGTCAAGTGCGTCGGACTGAGGGGATTTTTATCGGCTCAAAATGCGTAGAAAAGGGCGATATCCAACATGGCTAAAAAAGCATCTGCGGAACTGGCGTTTGAAGTGGGTCAAAGCGTCGTTTACCCCGCACACGGGGTGGGCAAGATCACGAGCGTTGAGAAGCAGACTGTGGCCGGCATGGACCTGGAGGTCTATGTGGTGTCCTTTGATCAGGACAAAATGATCCTTCGCGTTCCAACCAATCGTGCCGAAGCTTCCGGCATGCGGGCGCTGGCTGGCTCCAAGCTGGTCGAAGACGCGCTGAAGACGCTGGGTGGCCGTGCGCGCATCAAGCGGACCATGTGGTCGCGCCGGGCTCAGGAATATGAAGCAAAAATCAATTCCGGTGATCTGATCTCCATCGCGGAAGTCGTTCGCGACCTTCACCGCGGCGAAGACCAGCCGGAGCAATCCTATTCCGAGCGCCAGCTGTATGAAAGCGCCCTGGACCGGATGGCCCGCGAACTCGCTGCCGTCGAGAACATCGAAAAAGTCGATGCCATGGAAAAACTGGCAGAATCTCTCGCAAAGAAGAAAGTGGCTGCTTAAGCCTCCAACTCCTTTCGATCATGCAGAACCCCCGTACGGCCGCCTCGCCGTGCGGGGGTTTTTCATGTCCGAAGCCCTCAAATTGCATCAATCATGAACAACCGGGCCCGGAATATTAAAATAGCCGGGGTTTCGGCAGGTTCCTGTTAACCATACGGCAAAGGAGAGCGGGCACTCTTTGCCTGTCGCCGGAATGCTCCGGTGGCGGATGGATGCCTTGGCTGACATGCCCGAAACAGGGTGGCGGCGAAGGCAGGGTGACAGGAGAAACAAGATGCCCTTTTCGGATATTGAAATACAGCCAGGTGGCCTGCTGGGCGCCGACGCGAATGCAGATGAATTCTACCAGGCCGGCCTCGCCTGTGCCGCGGGTCTTGAATCAGAGATGGATCTGATCTCTGCGCACAAATGGTTCAACCTCGCCGTGTCCAAGGGTCATGAAGAGGCTCGGATTCAGCGTCAGGAAATGGCTGACATGCTGAGCACGGATGAGGTCAAGGTTGCGCTGTCTGCTGCGCGCGACTGGCTGAGCCTCGCCAACTAGGCCTTGATGATCAGGTGCGGACGGCGCGGGGACGTCGCGCCATCCGCCTTCTGATCAGCTGATACGCCGCGCCTGACCCTTCCAATAGGTCTCGCGCAAATCCTTGCGCAGGATCTTGCCGGACGGATTGCGGGGCAGGGCCTCGATGAATTCAACCGTCTTCGGGCATTTGTAGCCGGCAATGCGTTCGCGCGCCCAGGCGATGATGCTGTCCTGGGTCGGGTCTTCACCCGGCTTGACGACCACAATTGCCTTGACAGCTTCGCCCCATCTCTCGTCAGGCACGCCTATGACCGCCACGTCCGCCACGGCGGGGTGGCCGAAGATCGCATTCTCGACTTCTGCCGGGTAGATGTTCTCGCCGCCGGACACGATCATGTCCTTTACGCGGTCATGGATGTAGAGAAATCCGTCCTCGTCGAAATAGCCTGCATCCCCGGTACGGAAGAAGCCGAACTCGTCGATGGAGTCCTTGGTGGCATCCGGACGGTTCCAGTATCCCTTCATGACAAAGGCCGCCTTGATGGCGATCTCGCCGACCTCGCCGGTCGGAACCGAATTGCCGTCCGCGTCGAGGCAGCGCACGATCGTTGCCGGATAGGGCACACCGCACGAGCGCAGCTTGCCCCAGGCCGGGTCATGCGCTTCCGGGGGCAGGTAGGTGCCGCAGCCGCCTGTCTCGGTCAGGCCGTAAAGCTGTGTGAAGCGGGCGCCCATGATCTCCTTGGCATCCAGCAAAAGGCTCTCGGCAATCGGGGAGGCGCCATAGAAGACCTGCTTCAGGCTGGACCAGTCCAGATCGCGGACCTTCGGCATCTGGGTCAGCATCAGGATGACGGCCGGTACCCAGAAGGCATGCGCGATCTTGTGCTCTGGGATCAGTTTCAGGATCAGCGCCGGGTCGATCTCGCGCAAGACAACGGCCTTGGCGCCCTGGGCCGCCGTCAGGATACCGATGTTTACCCCCGCCACATGGAAGAGGGGCATCGCGTTCATCACGGCGTCGCCGACATCATAGCTGGCCCATTCCAGCATCCCGGCCTGTTCGAAGACGGCGCGGTAATTGCCATTGGTCAGTTGCACGCCCTTGGGCATACCGGTCGTGCCGGATGTGTAGAGTTGAATCACATCGTCGCCATCGCGCGTCTTCAGGCTGGGCGGATCTGTCAGCTGGCTGTCGCGCCAGGCGGTGTAGGCCTTCCATTCGTCCCGCTCGCCATCAATTGCGATGATATGTTCGAGGTCCGGCAATTCAGCGCGGATCTGGTCGATCAGGCCGTAGAAATCCTTGCCGACGAACAGGACTTTGACGCGCGCGTCCGACAGGATGAATTTCACTTCCGGCGGAGCGAGGCGCGTATTGACCGCGGTCATCGTCGCACGAGCCTTGGCAGCGCCGAACAGCATCTCGTAATAGACGGCCATGTTCTTGGCGAGATAGCCGACCCGGTCGTCCGGTTTCACGCCGAGCCCGATCAGGCCATTGGCGATCTGGGTCGAGCGTGTCTCCAGTTCCGCGAAACTTGTGGTCTCGCCCTCGAACCAGAAGGCGGTATCGGCGGGCCGGATATTGGCCTGGACGCGCGGAATGTCGGCAAGGTGAGGCATCGCCTCTACGTCGATCATGGGGTTCCTCCGGGATAATTCTTGTTTCCTCCTCTTCATTCTAGGGCAAATTCCGGAAGAGTCAGCCCGCCTGCGACTGCTGAAATCATTGGGGAGGCTGGCATGGGTGGCGTTTCGGCGTCTTGCGGTCTGCCCGGCTTTCCGGCACATCCCTTGGCATGACAGACACGATGACCGCAGACTCCCCCACTCTTGCCGAAACCATGCTGGACATGGGCCGCCGCGCCCGCGCCGCCTCGCGCAAGCTGGGCCAGATGACGCCGGCGGATCGCACACGCGGCCTGACCGCCGTGGCAGGCGCCATTCGCGCGAACGCAGCCAAGATCCTGGCGGCGAATGAGCAGGACATGGAGGCTGCGCGGGAAAAGGGGCTGGACGCGGCCATGCTGGACCGGCTGGCGCTGGATGCGGCGCGGCTGGAGGGCATTGCCTCCAGCGTCGAAGCCGTGGCCGGCTTGCCCGACCCCATTGGCAAGGAACTCGCCCGGTGGGAGCGGCCGAACGGCCTCGACATTGCGCGGGTGGCTGTGCCCCTCGGCGTGATCGGCATCATCTATGAAAGCCGCCCGAACGTCACCGCCGATGCCGGCGCGCTCTGCCTGCGCTCGGGCAATGCGGCGATCCTGCGTTGCGGGTCTGAAAGCACGCACTCGTCCCGCGCGATCATCGCCGCCATGCGCGGCGCGCTGAAGGCCGAGGGCTTGCCGGAAGACGCGGTGCAACTGGTGATGACGACCGACCGCGCCGCCGTCGGCCACATGCTGGCTGGCCTCGAAGGCAATGTGGACGTGATCGTGCCGCGCGGTGGACGCAGCCTGGTCGAGCGTGTTCAGAAGGATGCGCGCGTGCCGGTGATCGGCCATCTGGAAGGACTTTGCCATGTCATCGTCGACAAGGCGGCTGATCCGGAGAAGGCGGTCTCCATCGTCGTCAACGCCAAGATGCGCCGGACCGGGGTTTGCGGATCGGCGGAGACGCTGCTGGTCGATGCAGCAGTAGCGGATACTCTGTTACCGAAGATCGCGGCGGGGTTGATCGAGGCCGGGTGTGAGTTGCGCGGCGATGACCGCGCCCGCGCCATCGTGCCGACGATGGTTCCGGCCACCGAGGCAGACTGGTCGACGGAATATCTCGCGCCGATCCTTGCTGTAGCCGTCGTGGACGACCTGACAGCAGCGCTCGACCATATCGGCACCTGGTCGTCCGGACATACCGAATGCATCATCACCGAGGATGACGCCGCTGCGGCGCGTTTCTTCGCGACAATCGACAGTGCGATCCTGCTGCACAATGCGTCCACGCAATTCGCGGATGGCGGCGAGTTCGGCATGGGCGCCGAGATCGGGATTGCCACAGGCCGCATCCATGCACGGGGACCAGTCGGGGCCGAGCAGTTGACGACCTACAAATATATCGTGCGCGGGACCGGGCAGGTTCGTCCTTGAGCAGGGCCTTCCTACCGGGACCCTCGGCCGGGCTGCGCATCGGCCTGTTCGGCGGCAGTTTCAATCCGGCGCATTCCGGACATTTCCATGTCGCCTCCACCGCCATGAAGCGGCTCCGGCTCGACTGGGTGTGGTGGATCGTGGCGCGCGGCAATCCGCTGAAGACCGGACACGGAGATTTCTCGGACCGGTTCCAGTCGGCCGCTGCCGTCGCGGATCATCCCCGGATGCGGGTAACGGATATCGAAGCGCGGCTGGGCCTGACCTATTCCTATCGCACGCTGTCCACCCTGACCGCAGCCGCGCCGGAAGCGAAATTCGTCTGGCTGATGGGCGCGGACAATATGGTCAATTTCCATCTCTGGGGCGAATGGCAGGAAATTGCCGACATGATGCCGATTGCGATTGTGGCGCGACCCGGCATTGGCCCCGGCGCACGCAATTCGCCCTTCGCCCGTCGTTTTGCCGCAAGCCGGATTCCGGCAGCCGCGGCGCCGGTGCTTGCAGATTGTGATCCGCCGGCCTGGGTTTATTTGCCAGCGCCGCTTGACCCGATCTCGTCGACCGCCATCCGCCAGAAGAAAGCAGGACAATGAGCCTTAGCCCGGAAGACCTCGCCCGCCACAAGCGCCACATCATGTTGAAGGAGATCGGCGGGCCGGGCGTTCAGAAGCTGCGAGCGGCGACCGTATCGATTGTCGGGGCAGGGGCCCTGGGCGGGCCCTGCGCCATGTTCCTTGCGGCTGCCGGCATTGGCCAGATCGAAATCTGGGATGAGGACATTGTGGAACGGTCAAACCTCCAGCGGCAGGTCCAGTTTGGCGAGCGAGACCTCGGCAAGGCCAAGGTCGAGGTCATGTCAGCGCGCCTGTCGGCAGATCATCCGTCTACCCAGTTCAGGGGACGCCGGAAGCGATGGGCTCCGAATGACGCACTTGCGGGAAGCGTGCTGGTCGACGCGACGGATAATTTCCAGACCCGCTATGCCCTGAACCGCGTGGCGCATCTGAGCGAGCGGCCTCTGGTGCATGGGGCGGCGGCGGGCTGGACAGGACAGGCCAGCGTGTTTGCTTCGGGCTGCCGGGAGGGCGCGCCATGCTATCGGTGCTGGGTGCCCGAGACGCCGCCGGATGCAGAAGCGTGTGATGAAGTGGGCGTTGTGGGTCCGGTGACCGGAATGGTCTCTACCCTGATGGCCCTCGAAGTGCTCAAGCTTGTGACCGGCGCTGGTGAGCCTTTGATCGGCCAGATCGTCTTGATCGAGGGCTTGTCTGCCGACCTCAGGAAAGTCCGGTTGCGAAGCGATGCAACCTGTAGTGTCTGCGGCACTGAGCGCGCGATTTGACTTGCTGCCGCGAGGGAGGCTTAGTGCCGCTCACCTGATTTTGGAAGAGCGGGAGCCGGGAACAAGATGAAACGATTGCTAGTCGTGCTGGTGACGGTTGCGATCATTCTGACGGCGGGCTGGCTGATGCTGCGTCGCCCTGACATTTCCTACAACACGCTGGAATCCGTCTATTCTAAATCGAACAGCCGTTACCTGAAAAGCGGCAACAAGATCGTGCTGCATTTTACCGATACCGGACCGCGTGACGCGCCGACCCTGGTGCTCGTACATGGCTATTCCGCCTCCCTGAACACGTGGGATGCGTGGGCTCGCAAACTGCGCAAGGATTACCGGGTCATCCGGCTGGACCTGCCCGGTCATGGTCTGTCGCGCTGCGTTGACAATGACGAGATCGGCATTGAGCAATTCATCACCAGTATTGATCGCGTGACTAACTCGCTCAACGTGGACCAGTTCACCCTGGTTGGCAGTTCGATGGGAGGGCATACCGCCTGGGCCTATGCACTCGCGCATCCGGAAAAGCTGGACGGTCTGGTCCTTGTGGATGCGGCTGGCTGGCTCGACGCCCCCGGCGAGGGCGACAAGGAGCCAATGATCTTCAAGCTGTTGCGGAATGGCCTTGCCCGCAATGTGATGAAGGATCTCGACATGTCGGCGCTGATCCGGGCGGGCCTGGAAGACAGTTTTGCGGACCCCGCTCTGGTCACGGACGAAATGGTGGAGCGTTATTCGGCGATGTCGCGCGCCCCCTGTCATCGCGAAGCCCTGCTCAAGCTCATGAGCGGCACCACGCTGCGAGTGCCGGCATCCAAAGAAGCGCTTGGTGAAATTGCCCTGCCGACGCTGATCCAGCATGGCGGCCGTGACAATCTGGTCCCGGTGTCTCATGCGAAGAAATTTGCGGAGGCCATTCCCGGTTCGAAACTGATCATCTATCCGGAGACCGGGCACATCCCTCAGGAAGAAGTGCCGGCTGCGTCGGTTGAAGATTTGAAAATCTTCCTCGAGTCAGTTTATGCGGAACCTGAGACCGAGCCGGAATCAGAGACAGAGCCGCTGGGCGGTCCAGGCGGGCAATAGACAAGGAGGCTTCGCGCCATGCCGCTGCCAGATCTGGACGAGGCCAATTTCGACCGCGCGCGCCAGCACTGGATCACCGTGCGGGTCTATTATGAAGACACCGATTTCACCGGCATGGTCTACCACGCCAATTATCTGCGTTTCTTCGAGCGCGGCCGGTCGGACCATTTGCGCGATGCCGGAATTTCCCACCAGTCGCTGCTGGAGCGGGATGATCCGGCCGCCTTCACGCTGACGCGGGTCGAAGTGGACTATCGCAAGGCGGCGAAAGTTGATGATCTGCTGCACATCCGGACGCGCTATATTGGCACCGACGGCCCGCGCATCCTTTTTTCCCAGACGTGTTTCCGGGGGGAGGAGATCATCGCCGAAGGCGAGATCACGGCGGTGATGATCCATGCCGATGGCCGTCCGCGCCGTCCGATCCGCGAGTTGGTGAAGCAATTGGAATCCTATCGCTGGGTTCCGGCTGAAAGTTAACCGAGTGCCACAAAATCTTAACCGATGCGTTCTAGCCCGCAATAAGCTGCGGAAACTGGCGATTCTGCCGTGTTTCTGCCGGATTTGGTGTGGATGAAGGGGTGTGCCGGTCCCAGGCGGGATGCGGCTGATCACCCATGATGTGTAGATAGGAGCTTTAGCCCCCATGGAATCAGAAGCGATAGGCACCGCCGCAAGTCATGCCGACTTCTCGCTCTTCAGCCTCATTATGGCGGCTGACCCGATTGTTAAGCTGGTGCTGCTGTTCCTGCTGCTGGCATCTGTCTGGTCGTGGATGGTGATTGGCGAGAAACTGTTCTCCCTCGGCTCGGTGCGCAAGAAATCGCGCCAGTTCGAGGAAGCCTTCTGGAGCGGCCGGACCGAAGATTTTGACATGCGCCCCGGACAGGCGACGAATGATGCGGCCAGCCGCGTGTTCGCTGCTGCGGCCCGCGAATGGTCGGATGCCAAACGGATGCAACCCAGTCATGGCGAGGCAGCGGCCCTTGTGAACCGCGCCGAGCGCTCCATGCGGGCGGCGGTCGACCGGGAAATCGGACGGGCCGGGAACGGTCTGGGCATTCTGGCGACCATCGGGTCGGCGTCTCCCTTCATCGGCCTGTTCGGCACGGTCTGGGGCATCATGAACGCCTTCCTCAACATCGCCGAACAACAGGATACCAGCCTCGGCACCGTGGCTGGCCCGATTGCCGAAGCGCTGTTTGCAACCGGCATGGGCCTCGTGGCGGCCATCCCTGCGGTCATCTTCTACAACAAATTCACCGGCGATCTGACCAAGTTGGGCGACCAACTCGACACGTTCTCGCAGGACGTGCTGGTGCGCCTGTCGCGCCGTGCCTCAGAATCCGCGAGGGACTAGGCGATGGGACTGATCCTTGGCTCAGGTGGCAAGGGCGGACGGCGTGGCCGTCGCGCGCTGAATGCCGAAATCAACGTGACGCCGTTCGTGGACGTCATGCTGGTTCTGCTTATCGTGTTCATGATTACCGCGCCGCTGCTGGTGCGCGGGGAAGAGGTGAATCTGCCGAAGACGAGTTCGGGCCCGATCAAGACCGAACCGAATGATGATCCATTGGCTATCTCGATCCGCGAGAATGGAGAGGTCTTTATTCAGACAACCCTCGTAGAGGATATCTCGACGCTGGGCCCGCAATTGCAGGCCATCATCGGCGAGGGCTATGAGCAGCCGATCTATCTGCGCGGCGACGAGAACACGCCCTATGGCCGGATCATGGAAGTGACGGCCGAAATCCGGGCAGCAGGCTATACACGTGTGTCCTTTGTGACCGAACAAAAGAAGTAGGAGCGATCAGCCCCACATGCTTCGCGGCTTTACCATCTCGACTCTTCTTCACGCCTCCGTGCTTGCCGCGGCGGTGATGACGTGGCCGATGAAAAAGAGCGATTGCGACAAGCAGATCGAACGGCTGGAGCGCGAGGAGCCCGGCCTGTCGCCGGTCGATATCCTGCTGCGCCTGCCGCAATGCGCCAGCACCATCGATGTGCCAATCGACATTGTCGATATTGGTCTGGTCACGGACGTTGCGCCGATCCAGAAGGTGCAGGAGCCAGCCGAAGAAGAGCCTGAAGAGACCGATCCGGAAGAACAGCCCGACCCGGTCGAGGAAGACGCAGAGATTGTCGAGGACCCGCCGGAAGAGCCGGAAGAGGTGAACGAGACGCGCGAAACCGAGACGGCGGAAGAAGAGCCGGTTGTCGAAGACACCAAAGCCGAGCCTGAGGAAAAGCCCGAAGAGCCAGAGCCCAAGAAGGAAGAGCCTCCGAAGAAGGAGCCGAAGCTGATCGAGAAGCAGAAGCCTAAATCCGAGGCCGATGAACTCGACTTCCTGAATGATTTCGAGGACATCCTGAAGGACAAGGCCCAGACCCAGCGCAAGGCTGCGCAGGAACAGGCCCCGCCGCCGATCAACAAGCCCGTGCTGAAAGATGTGCAGCAGCCTCGCAAGGGGGCAGGGGAGCGGCGCGGCAACACGGCCTCGCTGCAGGCCGCGATGCGCCGCCAGATCGGCTATTGCTGGAATGGCGTTGATGATCTGCCAAAGGATGACCAGATCAATGTCGTGATCCGGGTGAGGCTGAATCTGGACGGCTCGCTGGATGGCAATGCGAGCCTGGTGACGCCGCGTTCGATGCCGATTGGCCGCCGGGGCGTTGTGGTGCAACGGGCCCTGACAGCCGTGCGCCAGTGTGCGAACTACCAATTGCCTGAAGACGATTATGACGAGTGGAAAGATATCGAGGTCACGATCGGCCCGCTCAAGTGACCTGAATAGACATTCTGAGGAGAGTTTATAATGACCCGTATCCTGACAGCCTTGATGCTGGCCCTCATGATACCCATCGGTCTCGCCATGCCTGCAGCTGCGCAGCTGCAGGTCCGCGTCGACGAGGGGAATTTCCAGCCCACACCCCTGGCCATTCCGGACTTTGAAGTCCGCGGCACGAATGCCGAAATGGCAGAGGACATCGCAGATGTCGTCCGGGCCGATCTGGAATCGACCGGTCTGTTCGACATTCAGAACCCGGCCTCCTTCATCCAGAAGGATTTGTCGATTGATGTTCAGCCGCGCTTCCCGGACTGGCGGATCATCCAGACCGAGGGGCTCGTCGTTGGCGCGTATGAAGAGCTGCCGGACGGCAAGATTGCCGTCTCGTTCCGCCTCTGGGACGTTTATGGCGGGGAAGTCATGCGGATCAATGGCCAGCCTGGCCGCCGCCTGACCACGACCCCAGACAATTGGCGCCGCATCGCGCACAAGATTGCCGACTCTATCTATACGCGTCTCACGGGCGAAGACCCGTATTTCGATACGCGCATCGTCTATATCGCCGAGACTGGCCCAAAGACCGAGCGCGTGAAGCGTCTGGCCATCATGGATGCCGACGGCGCGAACCAGCAATACCTGACACCGGGGACGAACACGGTGCTGACCCCGCGCTTCAGCCCGTCGGCACAGGAAATCACCTACATGTCGTATGAGGGTGGTCGCCCGCGCGTCTATCTCTTCAATATCGAGACCGGCCGTCAGGAATTGCTCGGCAATTTCCCCGGCATGACCTTTGCGCCGCGCTTCTCGCGTGATGGCGAAAGCGTGTTGATGACACAGGCCCAGGGCGGCAACTCGGAGATCTACCTGATGAATCTGCAGACGCGCCAGTCGCGCCGGCTGACGGATCATCCGGCAATCGATACCTCGCCCTCCATGTCGCCAGACGGACGCGCCATCGTGTTCACCTCCGACCGGGGTGGCAGCCCGCAGCTCTACATCATGAACACCGATGGCAGCCCGCGGACCTGTCCGTCGGGTGGCCGCGATGTTGCCTGCCGGATCACGTTCAACAAGGGCCAGTATTCGACGCCTGTCTGGAGCCCGCGAGGCGACCTGGTCGCCTTTACCAAGCAATTGGGCGGCCGATTCTATATCGGCGTGATCGGAACCGACGGCAAAGGCGAGCGCCTGCTGACCGAATCATATCTCGATGAGGGCCCGGACTGGTCGCCAAACGGCCGCGTGATCGTTTATTTCCGCGAAAGCCGTCCCGGCGCCGGACCCCAGCTCTGGTCGGTCGATCTTTCGGGCCGGAATGAGCGCCGAATGATGACCCAGACGGACGCCTCCGACCCGGCCTGGTCCCCATTGTTGCAATAAATTCATAGGTTTCGCCCCTGGTTTTCGTCCGGGGGCGTTGCTTTTTGGAGACAAAGCGTCAAAATAGTATCGAATCTGGGCGTTAGCTCTGCTTCCGCCCGATTGTCGCCCGAATTCTGTCAGAATATGGAGACAGATACCCGCTACACCCGGCACAACGTTGACAAACGCCAGCCGTTAAGGCGTCAATTAGCACTCAGGACATCCAGGGGAGTCTGAATAGCAATGAATACCACTTTTAAACTCGCAACCGCCGCTGCGGTTGTACTCACGATCAGCGCGTGTGCTTCCAAGCCGGAGCCTGTTGAACAGGTTCAGGAACAAGCTCCAGTTGAAGTCGCAGAGCCAGCACCGGCTCCGGCTCCTGTTCAGGCAGAGCCAACCGCACCAGCTGGCCCGCTCGCAGGCTCGCTTGAAGACTTCCGCGTCAACGTTGGTGAGCGCGTTTATTTCGACCTCAACGGCTACCGCCTTGATGTCGACGATCAGGAAATCCTGAAGCGTCAGGCTGCATGGCTGTCTTCCTATCCGGGCGTTCGCATCATCGTAGCAGGCAACTGCGACGAGCGCGGCACACGTGAGTACAACCTTGCCCTTGGCGAACGTCGTGCGTCCATCGTGAAGGACTATCTGGTCAGCCTCGGCGTTGACTCGTCCCGCATCGACACGATCTCCTACGGTAAAGAGCGTCCGATCGCTGCTGGTTCCGACGAGCAGGCATGGGCCCTGAACCGTAACGGCTTCACGCAAATCATTTCCGGCGCAACCACCAGCTAGGTTTCTGCCGCGAATAGCTTCACAAGATACAGCCGGGTGCCTTATTTTGGCCCCGGCTGTTTTTGTATGTTTGCCCGCAATCTTCTGGAGGCTTCCCCCATGTTCAAAGCGCCCGCTCTTGTCCTTGCCGGCTTTTGTTTGATGGCCAGTCCGGCCGTCGCCCAGCGCGCCGCCCCGATCACTCAGGGCGTGACAAGCTCGGACCTGTCCCAGCAGGTTGCGCAGGCCCGCCAGCAGAGCGCGCAGGTGCAGGTCGAGGTCAATGGATTGACCGGCGATGTCATGCAGCTGACCGGACGGGTCGAGACACTTGAATTCCAGCTCCAGCAGGCACGCGAGCAGAACGAGAACCTTTCCCGGGACAATGAGGCGCTGATTGACGAGGTCGATGATCTGCGCACACGGCTGGAAAATCAGTCTGCAGATATTGTCTCGCTCAAATCCTATCTCTCCTCAGCCGGGATCATGCCTGAAGCGGCTCCCGAGCAGGAGAGCCTCGGCGGGGAATTCGGTACGATGCCGGACGCCAATAGCGCGACTGACCAGGGCTTCACCTCTGGTCCACGCCGCCTTGATGCCCCCACCTCCATGGATGACACGTCTTCAAACACATCCGGTCCGACCCGCCTGACCATGGGCGGGGCGGCTACCCCCGGCGAGTCTCTGCCGGAAGGCTCGCTGGGCACCATTCCTGCCAGCGCCCTGCCGGGTGAGGCCGGCCCGCTTTTCGCGCTGGCCAAATCCAAGCTGATCCAGTTCGATTATGCCGGCGCCGAAGAAGCCTTCCGGGCCTTCCTTGAGCGATTTGGCGATGATCCGCAGGCGGGCGAGGCGCATTACTGGCTGGGCGAGTCGCTCTACCAGCAGAAGGCTTATGCCGACAGCGGCGCCGCTTACACGACGATGATCCGGTCCTATCCGGACAACCCGCGTGCGCCGGATGCCCTGGTGAAGCTGGCGCGCGCCATGCGCCTGATCGGGGACAAGGAAAAGGCCTGCCTGGCGCTTGGCACGCTGCCGAGCCGCTACCCCAATGCCTCGGGTGTGACGCGGGATTTGGCAGCGGTTGAGCGGACCAAGTCCGGTTGTGACAACTGATCGCTCTTCCTAACTTATGATGAACGCGTTTGACCGGCTCTGTGGCAAGGCTTCAGGGCCGGTTGGCGTTGCGGTCTCCGGCGGCAGCGACTCGCTGGCCTTGCTCGTGCTGGCCCATGACTGGGCCGTGCAGTCGGGTCGCGAGCTTGTGGCTTTCACTGTAGATCATCGCCTGCGCCCGGAAGCCGCCGATGAGGCGCGCCATGTGGCCAGCCTTTGCGCGCAGTTCGGCATCCCTCATGAAACATTGGTCTGGGAGACGCCTGTATCAAAACAGGCGCTGGCCCGCCGGGCACGGCATGGCCTGATGGCTGAAGCGCTTCGGGCGCGCAGGGGGACGCGCCTGCTGCTCGGTCATACCTCAGACGATCAATGTGAAACCTTTCTCATGCGCGCGCGCCAGGGCTCGACCTGGTATGGCCTTGCCGGCATGCAGCCTCTCGCGCTCTCCCCGGTCTGGCCGGAAGGGCAGGGCGTGATGGTTGCCCGGCCGATCCTGTCGCGCGATCGCGCCGAACTCCAGGCTCTTTTGAGCGCGCGCGGGATCCGATGGATCGAGGATCCGTCCAATCGTAACCCGGCCTATGAGCGCGTTCGCGTGCGCAGGCTGCTCAGCGGCCAAAGCGGCCTGAAAACACGTATCCTCGCCTGCCAGAACCAATTGCAAGGCGTGCGCGTGCTGGAAGAGCGCTTGATTGGCCGCTGGATGGCCGAGCGCGTTGCTCACGAGGGCGCAGCTGGCTTCCGGCTTGACCTGTCATGCCTGCCGCCAGAGCGGCTGGAGCGCGCTCTGGGGCTGATGTTGCAGATCGTCGGGGGCCGCGAGGTTCCTCCGCGCCGGGATGCGGTGCAGCCCTTGGCAGCCAGGCTAATGGCAGATCAGCCCTTTTCAGGGGCCACCTTGGGCGGCGTCCTGATCTATCGCAAGGGCGGTAATGTGCAGCTGTCGGCAGAACCCGGAATCGCCGGCATGGCGGCTGATACAGCCCTTGCGCGCGTCCGTTTCGGGGCAATCCGGGCGCTCTATACCGGCGATACGTGACAAAACAGCCATTTTAAGAGCTTTTGAGTCGTTTTCATGCGATAAACTTCCTATCTTACGGGCGAACACCGGAATCTGGAGCGATACGCAAAATGAACGTCAGGAACTTGGCTATCTGGGGCGCGATTGCCCTTCTGGTCATCGGCATGGCCGTTGCCATGGGTGGAAATCCTCAGGCCGCCCGAGCTGAAAAGGCCAAACTGTCTGTCATTTATGAGCTGGTTGAAGACGGGAAGGTCGCGGATGCGACCCTCGGCGACCAACGCATCATTGTCACCACGACAGATGGCCGGACCATGGTTAGCGAACTGCGGTCGCTCGACATGACGACCCAGCAATTCCTCGAAGAGAACCAGGTGCCGTTCACGGTGGACGCGGACAGCGGCCAGAACACGTTCGCCTCGCTGATCTTCTCCATCCTGCCGATCCTGCTGATTGTCGGCTTTGTCTTCTTCATGATGCGCCAGATGCAGTCTGGTGGCGGTCGCGGCGCAATGAGCTTTGGCAAGAGCCGGGCGCGCCTGCTGACGGAGAAGCATGGCCGCGTGACGTTTGATGATGTCGCCGGCGTGGACGAGGCCAAGGAAGAGCTGCAGGAGATCGTCGAATTCCTGCAGGATCCGTCCAAATTCCAGCGCCTTGGCGGCAAGATCCCCAAAGGTGCGCTGCTGGTGGGCCCTCCGGGCACTGGTAAGACGCTGCTCGCCCGGGCTGTTGCTGGCGAGGCTGGCGTGCCGTTCTTCACGATTTCCGGCTCGGACTTTGTTGAGATGTTTGTGGGTGTCGGTGCCAGCCGTGTCCGTGACATGTTCGAACAGGCCAAGCGGTCTGCCCCCTGCATTATCTTTATTGATGAGATCGACGCAGTCGGTCGCTCGCGCGGCGCTGGCCTCGGCGGTGGCAATGACGAGCGCGAACAGACGCTGAACCAGCTGCTGGTCGAAATGGACGGTTTTGAAGCCAATGAAGGCATCATCCTGATCGCGGCCACCAACCGTCCGGACGTTCTGGACCCGGCTCTGCTGCGCCCTGGCCGGTTCGACCGTCAGGTCACGGTGGGCAATCCGGACATTATCGGCCGCGAGAAAATCCTGCGCGTTCACATGCGCAATGTGCCGCTGGCCAAGGATGTGGACGCTCGCACCATCGCGCGCGGTACGCCCGGTTTCTCCGGCGCAGACCTCGCCAATCTCGTCAATGAAGCGGCCCTTCTGGCTGCCCGCCGCGGCAAGCGCGTCGTTGCCATGCAGGAATTCGAGGACGCCAAGGACAAGGTGCTGATGGGGCCGGAACGCCGCTCCATGGTCATGTCCGAGAAGGAAAAGGAACTGACCGCCTGGCACGAGGCCGGCCACGCTGTCGTGGCGCTGAAGGTGCCGGCAGCGGATCCAGTGCATAAGGCAACGATCATTCCGCGCGGCCGCGCTTTGGGTATGGTCATGCAGTTGCCGGAAGACGACAAGCTGTCCATGTCCAAGATCGAGATGACCTCGCGCCTCGCCATCATGATGGGCGGACGTGTGGCGGAAGAGCTGAAATTCGGCGACGACAATGTCACCGCCGGGGCCGCCTCCGACATCCAGCAGGCGACTCGCCTCGCCCGTGCCATGGTCACCCGCTGGGGCTTTGCCGACGCGGTCGGCCCGGTCGATTATGGCGATGATCAGGGCGACGTGTTCCTCGGCCAGCAGCTGATGCAGTCTTCGCATGTCTCGGAAGAGACCTCGCGCAAGATCGAGGAAGAGGTGCGCACGCTGATCCAGACAGGCATGGATGATGCGCGCCGGATCATGACTGAATCCCGCAAGGATTGGGAAGCGATTGCCACAGGCCTGCTGGAATATGAAACCCTGACCGGGGCAGAGATTTCCGAATTGCTGAAGGGCAATCCACCCTCGCGTCCGGACTTGGGCGATGACGACACGACGCCCGGTTCGGCCGTGCCGGTGATCGGCAAGCGCCGCAAGCCAAAAGGCGATGGCGGTCTCGGCGATCCGGAGCCAAATCCGGTCTGATCGCGGACCAAGCGACACCAAAATCAGAAAGCGCGGTCAGGAATGGCCGCGCTTTTTGCATTCGCAGAACGGCTTGCCTTTCGCCTGCTGAACACTACCGTTGTCCAGCGAGTCAGGAACGAGTTTCTGTCCGAAGGGTTCTGCCATGACCTGATCCTTGGCGGACCCGGGCCTTGCGAGGCGAGAAACAGAACGGAGGCTGGCAGCTTCATGTGCAATGCGCCCCTTCAGGTGTCGCTCGACACCGGCCAGGACGTGCTTTTGAGGCCAGTGGGCCTTGAGGATGAGTCGCGATTCCAGCAGATCTTCCGCTCCATGTCTCCGGAATCCCGCTATCTACGCTTTTTCAGCGGTGCCAGTACTGTGCCGGATGCGGTGGTTCACAAGCTGGCGGATGCCGATGGCGATTTGCACATTGCTTGGGGCATCCTCAACACGGGCGAAGATGGCACGCCGCTGATGGCAGCCGCCCATGCCATTCGTCAGCAAGAAGGCAGTTCACGCGCGGAGCTCGCGCTGGGTGTGCTGGATCAATACCAGGCTCACGGATTGTCCCGCCTCCTTATTGCCTCTGTGGCGCTTTCCTGCCGCGCCCGGGGGATAACCACGCTGGAGGCCGAAACCCTGCCGGAAAACCGCAAGGCCAATGGCCTGTTCAAGGCGCTGGGGGGCAAGGTCATCCGCCCCATGCCGCCGACAACGGTGTGGGAATTCGATGTGGAGGAACTGATCGACCGGCTGCAGGGCATGGAAAAGCCGGAGGGCTTGCGAGCGGTGTTCAGCACAAACGGGTAAGTGCTTGCCTCAGAGGTAGTTCATGGCAAGGTCGAGGGTCCGACAGACGATGTAGATGACGAGGGCGAAAATCCAACGCCAAGCACCAACCACTTGGGTCTGGTACTGAAGACTGTCCACGCGGTCCCAAAATACATAACCATCTTCGCTTAGCGTTCGTGCGCAAATAAACTGGGTGATCAGGCTAATTAATGGAATGCCGAGCCCCATACCGGCAAGCATCGCCAGGGCTGAACGCTTCAGGCTGGACCGGAAGGACAGCCGGCTTCCAATAATGTTCCGTATTCTGATGCCCATAAGGGCCTTGCCGGGTGTAGTTCCGAATTGGGAGATGCAGAATGCCTCGAGCGCAGTGAAGGTCAGGGCGTGAAACATGAGAAAGACGCCAACAAAGATATAGCCGTCGAATATGGTCTCATCCACCGGCCATGCCAGCAGGGTCGCCACAAAGCTGTACAAGAAGATAAACCCCATCATGATCACGAAAGAGGGGATCAGGCAGAGATAAAAATCGATCCATTTGGCCAGGAAGCGGGCCCAAATGCGTGGTTTGTGCTCGGCTGTCAGGTCAATGCGGGGGTGCTCACCCTCCGGCGCCTCGCCAAAGACATCAATGTCAGGTGACATCGACATATAAAAAAGCCCCCATCCGGATCAACCCAGGATGGAGGCTAATTTGGATTCGTGGATCAGGAAACCCGTTCGACCATCATGTGCTTGATCTTGGCGATCGCCTTGGCCGGATTCAGGCCTTTCGGGCAGACCTGCGCACAGTTCATGATCGTGTGGCAGCGATACAGCTTGAACGGGTCCTCAAGATCATCGAGGCGTTCGCCGGTCGCTTCATCGCGGCTGTCAATCAGCCAGCGATAAGCCTGCAGCAGGGCCGCTGGCCCCAGATACTTGTCGCCATTCCACCAATAGGACGGGCAAGAGGTCGTGCAGGAGGCGCAGAGGATACATTCGTAAAGCCCGTTCAGCTCTTCACGATCTTCCTCGGATTGCTTCCATTCCTTTTCAGGGTCTGGCGTAACCGTCTTCAGGTATGGCTGCACATAGGCATGCTGGGCATAGAAGCTGGTCAGGTCCGGGATCAGGTCTTTCACCACCGGCTGCGAGGGCAGGGGCGCAATCGTGATGACGCCGCCCGGCAGTTCGTCGAAGCCCTTGGTGCAGGCAATCGTGTTCTGGCCGGCAATGTTCATGGCGCAGGAGCCGCAGACGCCTTCACGGCAGGAGCGGCGGAAGGCCAGCGTCGGGTCGACATTGTTCTTGATGTAGAACAACACGTCCAGAATCATCGTGCCGGCGCGATCCATGTCCACCCAATAGGTGTCCCAGCGCGGATTGCCGCCCTCTTCCGGGCTGTAGCGGTAAATCCGGAACTGGCGGAGATTGGTCGCGCCTTGCGGCTTAGGCCAGGTCTTGCCCTTGCGGACCGTGGAATTCTTGGGAAGCGTAAGCTGTACCATTGTTACTCAGCGCCTTTCTCTGCCTTCCAAAGGGAAATGTCACATTCGGGGGCGTTTAAATTGCCTCTCAATTGGGTGGTCGCACAGGCAAGTCCGTCCGGTACGTACTCGCTATTTCCAATTGGGTTAAAGCTGTCGAGATTGCAGCCCTTTTGCATCGCAACCGTCAATAGCATCTGCTGTTTTGTGCGCTCGTTCAAAATCTCGAGTTCCCGCATGGATGCGCGGGGTGCACTGTTGTCGGCAACGCCAGTGAGCTCCTTGTAGGCAATTAACCTATTCGCGCGATCAAAAGCCTTTTCGGCTTCTTCGCACGAGAGCTGCGCATTTGCAGTTCCGCAAAGGACGCAACCAGCAAGTAAGATTTGGACCAATTTCATCGTGTTACCTAATAGACCCGGGCCTTGGGCTCGATGTAGCTGATTTCGTTCGAAAGCGTGTAATTGTGCACTTCGCGATAGTCGATCGTGACCTTGCCGGCCTCGTCGCACCAGGCGAGCGTGTGTTTCATCCACGTTTCATCATTGCGCTCCGAGAAGTCTTCGCGGGCATGTGCGCCGCGGCTTTCCTGACGGTTGGCGGCAGAATTCACCGTAACGGCGGCCTGCGCGATCAGATTGTCGAATTCGAGGGCCTCGACGAGATCTGTGTTCCAGACCATGCCGCGATCTTTCACGTCGATGCCTGGCGCCTTCTTGTAGACTTCCTCAATCGCATCGACGCCATCCTTCAGAACGTCGCCAGTCCGGAAGACGGCGCAATTGTTCTGCATGCCCTTCTGCATTTCGAGCCGCAGCTTGGCGACCGGCTGGTCGCCGGTGGCGTTGCGCAGGCGGTCGAAGCGCGCGATGTGGCTGTCGGTGGCGCCTTTCGGCAGTTCCGGCTGGGTTGCACCCGCTTCGGTGGTCGCGCCGCAGCGCTGGCCTGCAGCGCGGCCGAACACGACGAGGTCGATCAGCGAGTTGGAGCCGAGGCGGTTGGCGCCGTGTACGGAGACACAGGCCGCTTCGCCGACGGCCATCAGGCCCGGCACGACCGAATCCGGATTGCCATTTTTCTTGGTCAGCACTTCGCCGTGATAATTGGTCGGGATACCGCCCATATTGTAGTGAACCGTCGGCAGTACCGGGATTGGCTCCTTGGTGACGTCCACGCCGGCAAAGATTTTCGCCGTCTCGGAGATGCCCGGCAGGCGGGCCGCCAGCACTTCTGCGCCGAGGTGTTCGAGGTGGAGATGGATATGATCCTTCTCCGCGCCGACACCGCGACCTTCGCGGATTTCCATGGTCATGGCGCGGGAGACCACGTCGCGGGACGCAAGGTCCTTCGCAGAGGGCGCATAGCGCTCCATGAAGCGTTCGCCTTCGGAATTGGTCAGGTATCCGCCTTCGCCGCGTGAACCTTCCGTAATCAGGCAGCCTGAGCCGTAGATGCCGGTCGGGTGGAATTGCACGAATTCCATGTCCTGCAGCGGCAGGCCGGCGCGCAGCACCATCGCATTGCCGTCGCCCGTACAGGTGTGGGCCGAGGTGCAGGAGAAGAAGGCGCGTCCGTATCCGCCTGTGGCGAGCACGACTTTCTGCGCGCGGAAGCGGTGTAGCGTGCCGTCATCCAGCTTCCATGCAGTGACACCGCGGCAAGCGCCTTCCTCATCCATGATGAGGTCGAGCGCGAAATATTCGATGAAGAATTCGGTCTCTTCCTTGACGCACTGGCCGTACAGCGTGTGCAGCATGGCGTGGCCGGTCCGGTCGGCTGCGGCGCAGGTCCGCTGGACGGGGCCTTGGCCGAATTCGCGGGTCATGCCGCCAAAGGCGCGCTGGTAGATCTTGCCTTCCTCGGTCCGCGAGAAGGGCATGCCCCAGTGCTCGAGTTCGTACACGGCAGCCGGCGCTTCGCGGCAGAGATATTCGATGGCGTCCTGATCGCCCAGCCAGTCCGAGCCTTTGACGGTGTCGTACATGTGCCAGCGCCAGTCATCTTCGCCCATATTGCCGAGCGAGGCGGCGATCCCGCCCTGCGCCGCCACGGTATGGGAGCGCGTGGGGAAGACTTTCGAGATACAGGCCGTTTTCAGGCCTGCCTGGGCAGCGCCCAGGGCTGCGCGGAGGCCGGAGCCGCCAGCGCCGACAACCACGACATCATATGTATGGTCGGTCCAGGTGTAATTGCTCATCTTTGTGTTTCTCCCGCGAGGCTCAGGCGCCCGCGCCAATCCAGATTTTGAGAACCGACAGGGCCACTGTCACGAACAGCGCGATGCACGCAAAGCTGTTCAGGATGAGCAGCGCCGACTTGGTTCCTGATTTCGCGATATAGTCCTCGATGATGACCTGCATACCGATCCGCATGTGAAAGAACGCCGCGCCGGCGGTCAGGATCAGCAGGATGGCGTTCCAGGGCTTCGCAGCCCAGGCTTGCGCAGCAGCAAAGTCACCGCCCATCGCATTGATGATGGAATAGACGAACCACGGAACGAGGAAGATCAGCGCAATCGCGGAGACGCGCTGGCGGATATGGGTTTCGGTGCCGGTCTTGGCCGAACCGAGCCCGCGAGCCATCTTTGCTGGCGTGATGAAGTCGTGTGATGCCATGTCAGTCGCCTCCTAGAGCCAGGTCGTGGCGGCGAAGATGGCCGCAGCGCCGAGAATGGCGAACAGATAGATGAACACGGAAACCGTGCTGGCGGTCTTCGGCTCAAAGCCGATATGCGGCCCGTCCCAGAGCAGGTGGCGAATGCCGTTTGCGAAATGGAAGAGCACCGCGACGGCCCAGAGGAACAGGATGATCTGGCCATACCAGGCCGAAACCACTGTTTCGATCACGCCATACCATTCGGCATTGGTCGCGAGGGCGACAATCCAGGCTGTGATGAGAAAAGTTCCGAAATACAGGGCTGTGCCCGTAATGCGGTGGGTGATGGACGAGGCCATCGTGATGTGGAAACGCCAGATCTGGAGATGTGGCGACAATGGGCGGGGATCTGCCCGGGAAGTGCTTGTCATGAGGGATGACCTTGCTTGCCTGCAATGAACGCTTTCGCTTGGGTTCTAGGTTTCTCTATGATCCTGTCAACGGCGCAGGGCTTGGGAGCGACAATATGAAACCTTTTCTTTTTGCATTGGCCATTGGGGCGCTGGCACACAGTGCGGCTGCGGACCCGCTGGACACGCTGGTTCCTGCCTATGAGGCTTATGTGGATGCGGTGAGTCCTGAAGATGCAGCTAGGGAAGAAAACCGAGCGCCGGATCGCTGGGCGGATGTGAAACCTGCCACCATCGCTGCGCAGGCCGAGGCCGCCCGCGCCCTGCTGGAAGATGTGCAAAAAGCTGAAACCGAGCATGTCATCGATCAGGCGATCCTGATTCGACTGCTGAAATCCGACATCATATGGGCCGAGACCGATTCGGCGCGTATCCCGTTCACTGGCGACTGGGGATTCCAGGCTGAACCGGTCTTCGCCGCGATGCGGACAGACCTGGACAGCGTGGACGCCGCGGAAGCCTGGATCGCCCGGCTGAATGATGTGCCGCGATATTTCGCAGAGAATATCGAAAACATGCGCCGGGGGATCGAGACCGGCTGGACCGCCAATGAAGACCCGCTGCAGACCGTGATCGACCAGATTCGGGAACAGATCATGGATGACCCGACCGAGAGCGGGCTATACGCCCCGTTCGCTTCGCTGCCCGACGATATGGATCCTGCGATCGCCGCCCGTCTTCAGGCCGAGGGCCGGGAGGCCACCGCAGGCGCCATCTCAGCCTATCTGGATGTCTGGCGCTTCCTTGAGATCGAGTACCGGCCCTATTTGCGCCAGGGCGCGGGTATTGCGGGCCTGGAAGGGGGGCGGGACGTGTATGCCGCTGCGATCGAGCATTATACGGCCGGGGCGGGGTACTCGCCGGAGGACATCCACCTGCTGGGCCAGTCAGAAGTGGCGCGCATTCGGGGCGAGATGGAAGACGTCTTGGTGGAAATCGGGTTTGAAGGCAGCTTCGAGGACTTCCTCGACTATCTGCGAACCGATCCGCAATTCTACGCCCAGTCTGCGGATGAGCTGATGGCGGCCGCCGAAGAAATTTCGGCACGCCTGCGCGCCAGCCTGCCGGACTATTTCGGTAAACTCCCGGAACTCGATTTCGAGGTTCAGCCGGTGCCGGATGCCATCGCGCCGGGCTATACGACCGGGCGTTATGTCTCTGGCGATCCGGAAGAGGGACGGATGGGCATTTACCTTGTGAATACCTATGCCCTCGACCAGAGGCCACTCTATGAGCTGCCGGCCCTGTCAGCGCATGAGGCGGTTCCGGGTCACCATCTGCAGATCGCTCTGGCGCAGGAAATGCCGGACCAGCCGGACTTCCGGAAGAATTATTATGCGACGGCCTTTGGAGAGGGCTGGGGGCTGTATGCCGAGCGGATTGCAGGCGAGGCGGGCATCTATCGTACGCCGTATGAGCATTTCGGGGCGCTGTCCTATGAAATGTGGCGCGCCTGCCGCCTTGTCGCGGACACAGGCTTGCACTGGTATGGCTGGACGCGCGCCGAGGCAGAGGCCTGCTTCATCGAGAATTCGGCGCTCGCCCCATTGAACATCCAGACCGAGGTGACGCGCTATATTGGCTGGCCCGGACAGGCTGTGGCCTACAAGGTCGGGGAGCTTAAATTCCGTGAGCTGCGGGCCCGGGCGACTGAGGCGCTGGGCGAGGATTTCGATTTGCGCGCCTTCCATGATGTCGCGCTTGCGGAAGGCGCGGTGCCGCTGGATGTATTGGAGGCCCGCATTGATGAGTGGATCCATGCGCAGCAAAGCACCCGTTCAACTCCTCACGCCTTGCCAAACTGAGCCCTCATGAAACTCACCATCATAGAGACCGGACTCATCCCCGAGCCCATCCGGCAGGACTTTGCAGATTATCCGGAAATGTTCCGGCGCCTGATCTCTGCCGCCGACCCGGACATGGAATTCGAGACGATTTCGGTCATTCAGGGCGAGGAGCTGCCGGATCCGGCCTCGCTTGAAGGCATCCTGATCACGGGCTCACCCGCCGGCGTTTATGATGACTATCCGTGGATCGTGCCGCTGATGCAGTTCATTCGCGATGTGGCTGCGGCGCGTGTGCCTCAAGTGGGCATCTGTTTCGGTCACCAGATCATGGCCGAGGCGCTCGGCGGGAAGGTCGTGAAGTCTCCGAAAGGCTGGGGCATCGGCCGGCATACTTATGAGGTGAAATCCTGCCCGGATTGGATGGACGGGGATTGCCCGGCCACGATTTCGGTCCCGGTTAGCCATCAGGATCAGGTCGTCACCCTGCCGCCGGGTGCGAGCGTGCTGGCGCGGTCGGATTTCACGCCCTTTGCGGGCATAGATTATGGCAAGACCCACGCGATCTCGTTCCAGTGTCATCCCGAATTCAACGCGGAGTATTCAGCCGCCCTCTACACGATCCGAAAGGGGCGACCGCTGGCTGAAACAGCCGTGGACATGGCCATCGGATCGTTGGAACAACCACTCGACAATCCGCGTTTGGGAGGCTGGATCGCCCGGTTCCTGACTCAGTCCTGAGCAGGGGCTGGGGGCATCCCCCCTTGAAACTCGCAGGTTTCCCCTGTGGCGCGAAACCTGCATACTCTTTGTCGAAGTGACACACTCGTGTTGTAGGGACGCACAACATTTTCGGAGACGTAAGCATATGATGCCCAAACCGCTGGCTGACATTAAGCCAAACACGCTCGAATTCGAGATTCTGCCGCTGGTGAAGCCGACCGGTTTTCGCGAATATGATGCGCGCTGGTGGTTCAACGGCATCGGCAAGGAAAAGGCTCCGGAACTGAATTTTACCGGCGTTCAGGCGCTGGGCCTTGGCATGGCAACGCTGTTCCACGAACTGGGCGTCGAACCGAAAGTCGTGACGGGCCATGATTTCCGCTCGATCAGCCAACCGATCAAGAATGCGCTGATCCTCGGCATGGTGCAGGGCGGCTGCGAAGTCCTCGATGTGGGCCTTGCCTTGTCGCCAATGGTCTATTGGAGCCAGTTTGAACTGGACGTCCCCTGCTGCGCCATGGTGACGGCCAGCCACAATGAGAATGGCTGGACCGGCGTGAAGATGGGCGCCAACCGTCCGCTGACCTTCGGCCCGGACGAGATGGGCCGCCTGAAGGAAATCGTCATGGGGGGGGATTTCCAGCCGCGCGCTGGCGGCGCGCATCACCGCGTGGATGGCCTGCGCGAAAAATACATCAAGGATGTCGTTGGAGATACCAAGCTGTCCCGTCCGCTGAAAGTGGTTGCCGCCTGTGGCAACGGCACGGCCGGCGCCTTTGCTCCGGATGCCCTGCGCATGATGGGGGCCGAAGTCATCGAGATGGACTGCAATCTCGATATGACCTTCCCGAAATACAATCCGAATCCGGAAGATTCGAAGATGCTGCACGCGATGGCAGAGGTGCTGCGCGAGACCGGGGCCGATGTTGCGCTCGGTTTCGATGGTGATGGTGATCGTTGTGGTGTCGTGGACAATACAGGCGAGGAGATCTTCGCGGACAAGATCGGCCTGATGCTTGCGCGCGACCTCTCAAAGCTCCACCCGAATGCCAAGTTCGTGGTCGATGTGAAATCGACGGGTCTCTACAAGACTGACCCCGTGCTGCAGGAAAACGGTGCCACGGTGGATTATTACAAGACTGGTCACTCCTATATCAAACGTCGCACCAACGAACTCGGCGCGCTGGCCGGCTTTGAAAAGTCGGGTCACTTCTTCTTCCGGGAGCCGATTGGCCTTGGATATGATGATGGCCTGGTGGCCGCTAAGGCCGTGCTCGAAATGCTCGACCGGAACCCCGGCAAGACGATGGCAGACCTCAAGGGCGAACTGGGCGTGGCCTATACCTCGCTCACCATGTCGCCCCATTGTGACGACGAAACCAAATATGGCATCGTCGACAAGATGGTCGCGGAATATGAAGGCCTGAACGGCACGGAAATCCTTGGCCGCAAAGTGATCGATGTGAACACGGTCAACGGCGCCCGCGTGACGCTGGAGGATGGGTCCTGGGTGCTGGTGCGGGCGTCTTCCAACAAGCCGGAACTGGTCGTCGTGGTGGAATCCATGACGAGTGAAGACGACATGCGGGACCTCTTCCACAAGGAAGTGAAGCCGCGTCTCGGCAAGCATAAGGAAGTCGGTGCCTACAATCAGGAAATCTGATCTCTTCGAGGCAGGAGAAACCGCCTAGAACATGATCAGGTCCGTATCGTCCGGAGCGGGCCTGATCCTTTCTCAACCGGGCAAAACGTCTAGCAGCAACTCGCGTGGGGCGATGCGAAGTACCGTCTGGCAGCGTCGCCAGAATGGCACACTCAGCCCCTTGACCAATTGGCACAAAAATCGCACCTCCTGCCGCGAAGACACTAGTATCTTGTGAGGATTTTTCATGCGCGTTGCGATGATTGGAACGGGCTATGTCGGCCTTGTCAGCGGGGCCTGTTTTGCCGATTTCGGCCACGTCGTGACGTGTGTGGACAAGGATGCTTCCAAGATTGAGAAGCTCGAGGCTGGCATCATGCCGATCTACGAGCCCGGTCTGGACAGCCTGGTCGAGAAAAACGTCAAGGAAGAGCGTCTGTTCTTCACGACGGAAGCCAGGGATGCAATCCGCAATGCCGATGCGGTGTTTATCGCCGTGGGCACGCCCTCGCGGCGCGGCGACGGCCATGCTGACCTCTCCTACGTGTACGCAGCCGCCGAAGAGATCGCCGAACTCATGGACGGCTTCACGGTCATCGTGACGAAGTCCACCGTTCCGGTCGGCACGGGCGACGAAGTCGAGGAGATTATCCGCAAGAAGCGCCCCGATGGCGACTTTGCCGTGGTGTCCAACCCCGAATTCCTGCGCGAAGGCGCGGCAATCAAGGATTTCAAGATTCCGGACCGCGTGGTCGTCGGAACGGATGACGAGCGGGCTCGCGACGTCATGAAGGAGCTCTATCGCCCGCTATTCCTGAACGAAACGCCCATCCTGTTCACCGAGCGCCGGACATCCGAACTGATCAAATACGCCGCCAATGCGTTCCTCGCGGTGAAGATCACCTTCATCAACGAGATGGCGGATTTGTGTGAGAAGGTCGGCGCGAACGTTCAGGAAGTGTCCCGTGGCATCGGACTGGATGGCCGGATCGGCCGGAAATTCCTGAATGCGGGACCCGGCTATGGCGGTTCCTGCTTCCCGAAAGACACGCTGGCCCTGACCAAGACGGCGAACGACTATAATTCCCCGGTGCGGATTGTCGATACAGTGGTTGAGGTAAATGCCGCCCGCAAGAAAGCCATGGCCGACAAGGTGATTGCGGCCATGGGTGGGGACGTGAAGGGCAAGACAATCGGTGTGCTGGGCCTCGCCTTCAAGCAGAATACCGACGACATGCGCGACGCGCCGAGCCTCGACATCATTCCGGCCCTGCAGGCGGCCGGCGCCAAGGTCCGGGCCTATGATCCGGAAGCCATGGACGAAGCAGCCCATCTGCTGAATGATATCGAATTCGCGAAGAACGCATATGACGCGGTTCAGGATGCCGACGCGATGGTAATCATCACCGAATGGGACCAGTTCCGCGCATTGGACTTCGATAGAATCAAGGCCGCCCTCAGCACAAACATTGTGGTAGACCTTCGAAACATCTATTCACCGGACGACATGGCGGCTCGTGGATTCAAGTATACATCCATCGGTCGCCCGTCTATCTGAGGCGCTAGGTAAACAGGATCCTGAACATGAAATTCTTCGTAGATACCGCAGACACCGGCGACATCGCTGAGCTGGCAGCGACCGGCCTGATTGATGGGGTGACCACCAACCCGTCGCTTGTGGCAAAGTCGGGCCGCCCGTTCGCGGATATTATCAAAGACATCTGCGAGATCGTGCCCGGCCCGGTCAGCGCAGAAGTCGTCGCGACCGACTATGACGGCATGATCTCCGAAGGCCGTAAATTGGCGAAGATCGCTGACAACGTTGCCGTAAAGCTTCCGCTGACGCTCGAAGGCCTGAAGGCCTGCCGGACGCTGTCGGATGATGGCACCATGGTCAACGTGACGCTGTGCTTCTCGGCGAACCAGGCGTTGCTGGCGGCGAAGGCCGGCGCGACCTTCATCTCTCCGTTCATCGGCCGTCTCGACGACATCAATGTCGATGGCATGGAACTGATCGCCGACATCCGCCAGATCTATGACAATTATCTGTTCGACACGGAAATCCTCGCCGCGTCGATCCGGACGGCAAACCACGTCAAGCTGTCGGCCCTGGCTGGCGCTGACGTCGCCACCATGCCGCCCTCGGTCATCAAGGGCCTCGTCAAGCATCCGCTGACCGACAAGGGCCTCGAAACCTTCCTGGCCGACGCAGCAAAGGCTGGCATCAAGGTCTAACCGATATGGCAACGCCAGACGGTCCTCAGGGCCGTGTCCTCATCATCGCCGGATCTGATTCCGGCGGTGGTGCGGGCATTCAGGCCGATATCAAGGCAGTCACCCTGCTGGGCGGGTACGCCATGACTGCCATCACCGCCATCACGGCGCAGGATACGCGCGGCGTGCATGGCGTGTGGCCTGTGCCCATTGAGGGCGTGATCGGGCAGATGCAGGCCACGCTGGCTGATATTGGAGCCGACGCCATCAAGACGGGCATGCTGGGCTCTGCGGCGCTTGTCGAAGCGGTCGCAGAGCTATTGTCGGAACGCGCGCAGCTGGTGCCACGTGTCATCGACCCGGTCATGGTCGCGACGTCGGGTGATCGCCTGGTAGATGCCAAAGCCGTGGCGGCCATCCGGTCAGAACTCGTCCCGAATGCGCGGCTTGTGACGCCGAATGCACCGGAGGCGGAAGTCCTGACAGGGAAGGCGGTCGAGACGGTCAGCGGCCAGCGCCGGGCAGCCGAAGCCCTGCTGGAACTCGGTGCCAATGGCGCGCTGGTGAAGGGCGGGCATATCGGCGGCGATGTCATCACGGATGTGCTCCAGACCACGACCGGCGAGTGGATTTTTGAAAGCAAGCGGATCGAGACGACGTCCACGCACGGCACGGGATGCACACTGGCCTCCGCCATTGCGGCCCTGCTGGCGCAAGGGACAAGTGTTCCAGACTCCGTCGAACAGGCACGGGACTATCTGCTGAACGCAATCCGCAAGGCCAAGGGTTTCGGATCCGGTCATGGCCCGGTGCATCATGGCTGGGTACTCGACGAGGAATAGGCCGCCTCAAGGGTCCTTCAGAAATCATCGTTTTTCCGGATTTCGGTCTCATGGCATTCAGGTCTTCTCACGGGAGACCCTGTCATGCCGACCTTACCCTTCTACCAAATTGACGCGTTCGCCTTGAAACCGTTCGAGGGGAACCAGGCCTGCGTCATGCCGCTGGATGAATTTCTGCCAGACGAGACGCTGCAGGCGATCGCGGCTGAAAACAATGTCGCCGAGACGGCCTATATTGTTCCGGCAGGGGAGGGTGTATGGACGCTTCGCTGGTTCACACCAACTATGGAAGTCCCGCTCTGCGGACACGCCACCTTGGCTGCAGGTCACGCGATCTACGCTCATCTTGATTATTCAGGCGATGGAATTGCTTTTGATACGGTGAAGTCTGGTCGGTTGAGCGTGACACGCCATCAAGATGGTCAGTTGGAAATGAGCCTGCCTGCCTACAGGATTTACGAATTGCCGATAACGGATGATATCGAGGCCGCGCTAGGGTCGCGACCTGTCAAGGCGTGGGGCGGGGCCTATTATGCGGCCATGTTCGATGCGCCGGAGGATGTCATCGCCCTGAATGTCGATCATGCTGCACTCAAGCCGCTGGGGGTAGAGGAGTCCGGTTGGAGCCTTGGGAATTTTGGATGCTTTGCACCGGGAGGAGATAATGCCGACGTGACGAGCCGTGTCTTCGGTCCGGGAAGCGGAATCGATGAAGATCCCGCCACTGGGAGCTGGCATGCCATGTTGGCGCCGATCATGAAGGCGCAATACGGTTTGGACGTGATGCAATGCCACCAGGCGCACCCCGGACGGGGAGCTTATCTGGGCACACATTTGGAGGGCGACCGGGTCAAGCTGGCCGGTCGTTCCATCACCGTGATCGAAGGGCGCTTTTTTCTCTAGTGGCGGAAGTGGCGCATGCCGGTAAAGACCATGGCCAGACCGGCTTCATCGGCCGCTGCAATGACTTCATCGTCACGGATCGATCCGCCGGGCTGGATGACCGCCGTCGCGCCGGCTGATGCGGCCTGAAGCAGCCCGTCCGGGAACGGAAAGAATGCGTCTGACGCAGCAACGCAGCCCTTGGTCTTTGGCTCGGCCCAGCCAGCCAATTCGGCGGCATCCTCGGCCTTGCGGGCGGCAATGCGCGCGGAGTCGATCCGGCTCATCTGCCCCGCACCAATGCCGACCGTCGCGCCGTCTTTCGCATAGACGATTGTGTTGGACTTCACATGCTTGGCAACACGCCAGGCAAACAGCATGTCTTCCAGTTCCTGCTCGGTTGGCGCCTTCTTGGTGACGATCTTCAGGTCGGCCTTGGTGATGCGGCCGAAATCCCGGTCCTGCATCAGGAAGCCGCCGGCAACCGTCTTGACGAACCGGCCAGCAGAGGTGGGGTCAGGCAGGCCTTCGGTGATCAGGAGGCGGAGGTTCTTCTTCTTCGCGAACACAGCTTCAGCGGTCGCGTCTGCGCCAGGGGCGATAACGACTTCCGTGAAGACCTGTGAAATTTCCTTCGCGGTCTCTTCGTCCAGCGGACGGTTCAGGGCAACAATGCCGCCAAAGGCAGAGGTGGAATCACAGGCCAGCGCGGCGCGATAAGCGTCGATGATGTCTGTGCCCTGGGCGACGCCACACGGATTGGCGTGCTTGATAATGGCCACAGCCGGCGTCTCATCGCCAAGCTCGCCGATCAGTTCATAGGCCGCGTCGGTGTCATTGATATTGTTGTAGGACAGTTCCTTGCCCTGCAGCTGTTTGGCGGTCGCCACGCCGGGGCGCTTCTCGCCGGTGACGTAAAAGGCGGCCTTCTGGTGCGGGTTTTCCCCATAGCGCAGGGATTGCTGGAGCTTGCCGCCGAGACTCGCCCAATCCGGCGCGGTCTCGCCAAGCTGCTCTGCGTACCAGCTGGAAATCGCGGAGTCATAGGCGGCGGTACGGGCATAGGTCTTTGCCGCCAGCTTGCGGCAGAGCGCGACACTCACCTCGCCCGTATTGCTATCCATCTCGGCGAGCACGGCATCCACATCACCGCCATCGGTACAGACCGCGACGAAGGCGCCATTCTTGGCCGCCGCGCGCAGCATGGCCGGGCCACCAATGTCGATATTCTCGATGCAGGTGTCGAAATCCGCACCGGAGGCCATTGTGGCCTCGAACGGGTAGAGATTGACGTAGATCAGGTCGATGGCGCCGATGCCGTGGGTTTCGGCGTCCTTCACATGGGAAGGATTGTCACGCAGGTAGAGCAGCCCGCCATGCACGGCCGGGTGAAGCGTCTTGACGCGGCCATCCATCATTTCCGGGAAGCCGGTCAGGTCGGCGACATCTTTCACGTCGAGCCCGGCCTCTTTCAGGAGTTTCGATGTTCCGCCGGTGGAAACCAGTTCGACGCCCTTGGCTGCGAGCTTCTGGGCTTGCTCGACCAGTCCGGTCTTGTCGGACACGGAAAGCAGGGCGCGGCGAATGCGAACGGGGGCTCCGCGGGTGGCGGCATCTGTCATGTTGGGAAATCCTCTGGCGCAGGCTTCAAGCTTGTGCCGCGCGGGGTAGCATGACCGCCGCTTGCGTCAAGCGCTCCAGCGCCGCGCCTTTTCGGCGCGTTCGCTTGCATATTCCGGAACCAGAACGCCCAGCAGGCGCAGCGCTTCGGACCGTTCGCGCCGGGATGCCGCCTCAATCAGTTCCACGAGCCGCTTTTCGAACAGTTCGGAGGGCGCGTGCAAATTGTCGACCTGCCAGATGCCGTCCACCTTGGTGGGGACAACGGCTTCATGTTCATAGGTCAGCACTTCGTGCATTTTTTCGCCTTCGCGCAAGCCGGTCGTGGTGATCTTGATGTCGACCCCCGGAACGAGGCCCTTCATGCGGATCATGGTTTCGGCCAGTTGCAGGATCGGCATCGGCTCGCCCATGTCCAGCACATAGAGGCCTGTCTCGGATGTGCGATCCTGAAGGGCCGCAGATTGCAGGACGAGCGAGGAGGCTTCTTCCACCGTCATGAAGTAGCGGGTCACGCCAGGGTCGGTGAGGGTGACCGGACCCCCAGCCGCGATCTGGCGCTCGAACAGGGGCACGACCGATCCGGAGGAGCCGAGCACATTGCCGAACCGGACAATGGAGGCGGCCATGCCGGTCTGCGCCGCAATGCGGGATACCGCCATCTCTGCAAGGCGCTTGGTGGCGCCCATGACATTATCCGGATCCACAGCCTTGTCCGTGGAAATGAATACGAAGCTTTTTGCGCCAACGGTTGCGGCAGATTGCGCCGCATTCACGGCTCCTGCCACATTGGTCAGGATGGCTTCGCAGATATTGCGCTCCATCAGGGGGACGTGCTTCAGCGCCGCCGCATGAATGACGACATCCGGCTTGGCGCGGGTAAACACGTCGCGCACGCGGTTGATGTCGCGCACATCGCCAAGTCGGGCTGTATGCCGCTTTGGTGGCAGCATGCCGGCCAGTTCCATGTCAATCGAATAGAGATTGTATTCGGACGCATCGAGGACGGTGATTGAGGCTGGATCGAGCCGGGCAACCTGACGGGTAAGTTCGGAGCCGATCGTCCCACCGCCGCCGGACACCAAGACATTGGCGCCACTCAGGAGATTGCGAACCGGTTCGATACAGAGGTGGCGTTCCGGGCGCGAGAGAAGGTCGGACGGACGGACCGGCTCGAGCACTTGTGCCGTCTCATCCCGGTTCAGCGCCATGATTTCAGCACCATGATTGGAGGCCGTCTCAAGCACCCGAATGGTCGTCTCGCGCTTGCGTGCCGCGCCTGTGACAGCGACCCAGGGCGTCTGCTTGTAGCGAACGGTCAGTACTTCAATCAGCCCTCCCAACTCATCAAGGGAGCCGAGAATTGGAATGCCGCGAATCGCGCGGCCGGGTTCGGTTTCTTCCACGTCGACCATGCCGAGCAAGCGAATCTTGCTGCTTTGGGCCGAAGACTGAATACGGCGGATAACTTGAACGCAGCTTTTCGAATCACCGACCAGCAAGACAGGTTGCCCATTCTTGGCGACCGGGCTGAAAATCTGGAAAGGCTCGTGAGTCGTGCGCGAGAGGGCGAACATCCGACCGGCAAACAGGCCGAGGGCCCAAAGGGTGAGTGCGACACTGAGTGTCGCGAAAGGTGTGGCCAACAGGCCGTTCAGCATCAGCATAACCGGCAGGTAGATCAGCGCGGCGAGGCAGATCGCCTGGAAAATCCGCACCGCGTCGGGCCACCCCATATGGCGCCACACCTGCTTCTGTATGCCCAGCACAAGAAAGGATGCGGTAACTGCGGCTGCAAAGAACACCGTGCTGATGGCGATCGAATTCAAGGGCAGGTCCCCTCGAGGGGACTCGGACGACCAGACAAGCAATCCGGAGAACGCCATGGCAAAAATCGCAACACTGATATCGAATCCGAGTGTCAGCGTCATAGCGCGTCGCGCGGCCTGTTTTGGCGTCATGCGGATCTTTCCTTCAGAAATGCCCAGCGAATACAATTCGGCGGCTGTTGTCCGTCCCCGTTAGGATCTGCAAAACCAGCCATAACGATTTGCTCCGGTCTTTCAACCACACCGCGTGCAAGATAAACTGTACGTTCAAGGCGCGCACCTTCGTGGCTGGTCTTGAATTTCCAGACTGTGCCATCGTCACACACCAGACGAATGGCGTCGCGGCCCATGATAGCTGTGACCGTAGGATGTAGATGAAAGCGGATTTCAAAGCCAATGAACTTCCGGTCATCCGAAGGGGGCTGGGAGATGGGTCTGACAAGGGAATCTTCGCCGGTAAGCCGTTGGCCATCGCCTGAAATGAAGAGGCGCCGCCGGTGCAACAAACCGCAGGGTGCCTTGTAGCCGCCATGCTGCGCATCGAGCCAGATTTCGTCGGCTTCTTCGAGGCGTTTGGCCGATATGCCTTCAGGGCCCTGCGCAGACAGCAGCCGCGATTCCTCATTGAGGGAAAAGGTCGAGGAATCTCGCCCGGCCAATATCAGCGTTGAATGTGCGCCGGTCCGCCGGACGGCCGCCTGCCAGTCCACATTGACCTCTGCGCTGTACCCACAGGAGGTCACAAGGCGGCAGGGCCCATCGGACAATTCAAAGCCCAGCGCGCCAGCATGGGCGAAATCACTGAAGGGGCGTTCCGGGGCTTCGCCGCAATCAAGAACCAGACGCAGACCATTTTTCTCAAGCTTCTGGAAGCCTGATTTGGGCGCAAAGGTGAACCGGCGCGGCGGGACGGGCAGCAGCGACAGGGCCGCCTCGACCACTTCCGGTCGGGCTTCGTCCCCGTCATTGAATGGATTGAGCGCGCCGTCGCCAGCCTGGAAGAAGGCGACCATCGCGCCCATGCGCGGAATCCATTTTTCGAAAAAGTCCGGTTCCGGATGGCCGGCATGGCGGAAGAGATCCTGAAGGGTGAGCAAGTGGACCAGGGCGCGCAAATTGCGTGAGGGACTGCGGCTGACATGGCCGCCATCGGGCAGGATTTGCGCCGTGCATTCGGCGTCCAGGCGTGCGAGCGCCGTGTCGAGGCTCATGGCGCGGTCGATGCACAGCGCCCCCGCGACGATTGTCACCGCACCATACCAGCGCGCCTTTGGATCGGTTGCGGCGTCCACCTGGTCAGACAGGTAGCGTATCTGGCGTACCAGGCATTCGAGCCGGATTTGGCGGGCCTCTTCAGAACCGGTTTCAAACAGGTCGCGGCCGCAGATCATCCAGTTCCAGCAGCGAACGCTCGTCGGGGCCAGCCGCCACGAGAAACCATTGAAGCCGCCATGTGTCTCGATCCAGTCGTCGACGAAGCGAATGGCACGCTCTGCACCACGTTCCCCCTGATCGAACAGGTCCGGAAGCCAGGAGAATCGGTGCAGTCGGTCTGCAAAATGCTTGGAGGGCAGGGGGGTGGACCAAGGCGGCTGTCCGGGGGCGAGCGTCAGCCGTTCCATGCCGATACGCCAGATGTCCTGCATCAACGCTTCGCCGCGCCGGTCATCGGTGGGTACAAGGCGGTTCAGATGGTGTGAGAATGCCTCCGGGATCGGGCCCGACAGCTTCAGGCGCTGCAGTACGCCGACTTTGGCGTCGTCGCCGCAAGCTCCACGGAACCTTCGCCAGAGAGCGGCATCATCTGCGCCGGTTCTCGTGCGGTCAGCAAGGATTTCGCTATCTCCGCCTCCCACGTTCACCGTCCATTCCGTCAAGAACTATACCGTTAAGGTCGGTTTGAGCGACCTGATATTATCAGCATAAGCTGATGCGCCGCCCTTGAAAACGGCTGATCCGGCGACAATCGCATTTACACCAGCAGCGATGGCTTTTGGGGCAGTCTCCGAATTGAGGCCGCCATCAATCTCCAGAATGATGTCCCTACCAGTCGAATCGATCATCTGGCGCAGCTGTTCGACCTTGCGTAACTGGCTGTCGATAAAGGCCTGTCCGCCAAAGCCGGGATTCACCGACATGACCAGGATCAGATCGATATCGTCCAGAACCGGCTCCACAATGCTGGCAGGCGTGCCCGGATTGAGGGCAATGCCGGGCTTCATGCCTGCCGCGCGAATCGCCTGCACCGTGCGATGAATGTGCGGACCGGCTTCGGGGTGGACGGTCAGGATATTCGCGCCGGCCTTGGCGAAGGCCGCAATGAACGGGTCAACCGGGGCGATCATCAGGTGCACGTCGAAGGGCTTGTCGGTGCATTTGCGCAGTTTCTCGATCACGGGCGGACCAAAGGTCAGGTTTGGCACAAAATGGCCATCCATCACGTCGATATGGATCATGTCTGCGCCGGCATGGTCGATGGCGGCAATTTCCTCGCCCAGGCGGGAGAAATCTGCAGAGAGAATCGAGGGGGAAATCAGCACGTTTCGCATGTGCATTCCCTAAGCTGGAACAGCCGACCACACAAGATGGCCGGCTGTCCGAAAGTGTAGCAATCAGCCCTAGTAGCCGCCAGCTGGAACCAGTTTCCAGCCATCGGCACCCGCGATGATATCTACCGGTGTACCTGGCGCGATGTAGACGTCCGCGCCCTGAATGATTTCCTTCACGTCGCCCGTGGAAAAGCGGACGATATAGGCATAGCCCTGTTTCTTGCCGACAGCTTTGCCGGCCTCGTTGCCGGCGATGCCGCCGATTACGGCGCCGCCAATGGCGCCCGCCGTCTGGGCCTTGTCACCGCCGCCGAGTTCGGAGCCTGCGAGACCCCCAAGGACAGCGCCTGTGGCCGTACCGATCAGGGACCGGTCTGACTGGATGGTCACCGCACGCACGGAAGTTACCGTGCCGTGATAGACCGTGGAGGCTTGGCCAACCGCTCCGGGTGTCGCCGTGCCGGCGCCGTAACTGTTTGCACAACCGGCAAGCGCCAGCGTGAGAGCGGCAAAGGCGCCCACGGCAACTTTCCGGGGAGAAAATTCGGTAATCATAGTGAGTGCTCCCTGCACATTAGATGGGTCATCATTGCACAATTGGCCCTGAATGGCAGATGAACTCTGCGAGACCTTTTTGTGGCAAGTCTGTTTAAGCTTTGAAAACCATGGCCGACTTGAAACTGATCAAGTCCGCTGCAGGCGCGCAATGTAGAAGGCGTCATGGCCTGCATCGCCCTTTGGCAGCGTCAGCAAGTCGCCTTCAGCTGTCAGGCAGTCGGCGAAACCGGGGATTTCCGCTTCCACCACAGGCTGGCGCGTATAGAGCCCGTCGGTGATCGCCTGATCGACAATCTCCAGCCCTTCCGATTTGAGCGGGGTGCAGACGCAATAGACGACCGTCCCGCCGGGACTGACCATCTCGGCTGCGGCCGCAAGCAGGCGGGCCTGAGCTGCCGGGAACCGGTCGATTTCCGTCTCGCGCTTGATCCACGCGCCTTCCGGATGGCGGCGCAACGTTCCCAGCGCGGAGCAGGGAGCGTCCAGTAGCAGCTTCGAGACCGGCGTCTCCGGGCGCCATTCATCCGCATTGGCCGCAACAATGTTTGCAGACAGTCCCGTACGGGCGAGGTTTTCCCTCAGCCGTTCGAGTCTCGGTTTCGAGCGGTCGACGGCTGTGACATCCGCGCCAGTTGCGGCGAGCTGGAGTGTCTTTCCGCCCGGGGCGGCGCACAAATCGACAATCCGGTCCGTATCGTTTGCAGCGAGCAGTTTTGCGGGCAACGCCGCAGCGGCGTCCTGAACCCACCACTCGCCCGTTTCATAGCCGGGCAACGCTTCGATATTGGCGCTGTCCAGACGGATGGAGCCGGTGGGCAGCAGGTCGCCGCCGGTGGCCTCAGCTACCTGAGCCGGATCGGATCTTGCGGACAGGAAGATAGGCGGTTCGTGCAGTTGGTGCGCGGCGAGTTGCTCTGCGCCTTCGGCCCCCACATCGTTCGTGAACCGTTTGGCCAGCCAGTCGGGCCAGACCAGGGTCGCGGGCATCGCATCGAGATCAGGCGGGGACTCTGCAGCGCGGCGCAGGACGGCGTTCAGGAAACTGCCGCCGGAGCGCGCATCCGGCCAGCCCTTGGCCGCTTCGACCGTCTCGGACACGGCGGCATGCGGCGGGGTTTCCAGCCGCCACAGCTGTACCACGCCAACGCGCAGCAAAGCGCGAATGGCAGGGCTGGTGGCTTCCAGGGGGCGAGAGAGCAGAGGGGCGAGACCGGCATCAATACGGCCGAGCTCGCGGAGGACAGCACTTGCCATCAGGCGGGCAAAGCCCCGATCCGGGCCTTCGAGGTCGTTGAAGCTATCGGACTTGACCATGGCCTCGTCCAGCGTGCGGCGGCTTTCCAGCGCCAGCATCAGCAATTCGGCGGCCGCGCGCCGGGGGAGGGATCCGCTCATGAGGTCAGGCTTTCGGTCGGTCCCACGCTCAACCCCACGGGCCAGCTTGCCGGCGTGGCGCGTCGGCGGTCTCGGAGCTTACGCCCATATCGGCGGCCATGCGGCGCAGGGCCTCGATCCGGTTGGCTGTCGCGGGATGGGTGGAGAACAGATTGTCGGCACCCCGGCCGTTCAGCGGATTGGCGATATACATGTGCGCCATGGCTGGGTTGCGCTCGGCCGCCATGTTGACCGAGGCGCGGGCACCGCGTTCGATCTTTTGCAGGGCCGAGGCGAGCCAGAGCGGGTTGCCGCAAATCTCGGCGCCGCGCTTGTCGGCTTCGTACTCGCGCGAGCGACTGATCGCCATCTGGACCAAGGCGGCGGCCATGGGCGCAAAGATCATGATGGCGATGGAACCGATCAGGCCTGCGCGTTCGCGTCCAAAGAACAGCGCGAAATTCGCCAGCATGCCGATGGCACCGGCAATCGTCGCGGTGACGGTCATGGTCAGCGTGTCGCGGTTCTGCACATGCGCCAGCTCGTGGGCCATGACACCCGCGACTTCCTCGCGTGACAATGAGCCGAGCAGGCCGGACGTCGCGGCCACAGCGGCGTGCTCCGGGTTGCGGCCGGTTGCGAAGGCGTTCGGTTGTGGTGTCTCGATGATGTAGACGCGCGGCGCGGGCAGGCCGGCACGCTCTGCCATGCGGGCAACATCGCCAGCGAATGTGCGCAGCATGGGGGAGGAGGTTTCCGGCGTGATCTCTTTTGCGCCCTGCATGCGCAACACGATCTTGTCGGCATTCCACCACGAGAAAATATTCATGCCCGCGGCCACGACAAAGGCGATTGCCATACCGGGAACGCCCCCGATCAGATAGCCGACCGCCATGAACAGCGCGGTCAGCGCAGCCAGTAACATGAAGGTTTTTGCGGTACCCATGGGTGACACGTCTCCAGTGGTTTCAGTCTTGGGGATGGTTAAATTCCCCACGAACCTATATGGGGATTATTAACGAAATGGGGAGTGCAGATGAGCACACCGGACTTTCCCGACGCAGCCGAAATTGAGCGCCGCAAGGCGCTGTCGCCCGAGGCGCGTCGTGCGCTGAAAGAGGCCGATGCAAGACGGATCGAGACCGCCGAAGACGTTGCCGACCTGCCGGAAGACGAGCGTGGCGGGCCTCGAAAGATCGAGCCCACCCGATATGGCGATTGGGAACGCAAAGGCATTGCCTACGATTTCTGATCGTTGCGCACGCTAGAGGCCGAGCACCTTCTTCGCGATGATGTTGCGCTGGATTTCGTTCGTCCCGCCATAGATCGATTGCGCCCGTCCACCGAAATAGGCTGCCACATCCGGCGCGGCATAAGCCGGCAGGCTGCCGGGCAAGCCGCCGCTTTTGCCAAAGGGCTGGCCGAAATGGCCGACCGCATCCAGCATGAGTTCGGTGATCTGCTGGTGGGTCGTGGTGGCCAGGATCTTCACTGTCGAGGCGGCGTCGCCCGGTGATCCGCCTGCGGAGAGCGCGGAGAGGATGCGGAAGACAGTCATCTCCAAACCATCGACGGCCATCTCTGCCTCGGTTAGCTTCCGGGAAAACCCCGGATCATCGATCAGCCGGTAATTTCCGCTCTCGGGGAGGGATTGTGCAATCTCCCGGACATGGCGCAGCATGGCGCGCTTGCCGCCGATGCGGGCATAGGAGGTGCGCTCAAACCCGAGCAGATATTGCGAATAGGTCCAGCCCTTGCCCTCCTCGCCGATGCGGTAGTCTTCGGGCACGGTGACATTGTCGAAGAAGACCTCGTTCAGCACATGTTTGCCATCAATCGTGATGATCGGCTTCACGGTGACGCCCGGTGCATCAATGGGGCAACAGATGAAGGTAATGCCTTCCTGTTTCTTCCCCTCATTGGAGGTGCGCGTGAGCAGGAAGATCCAGTCGGCATGCTGGGCGGCCGAGGTCCAGATCTTGTGGCCGTTCAGCGTGTAGGTGCCATCTTTCAGCTCTGCGCTGAACTGGAGGGAGGCGAGGTCTGACCCTGATCCCGGCTCGGAATAACCCTGTGCCCAGCCGACCGAGCCGTCGCGGATGCCGGGCAGCCATTTTTCTTTCTGCGCATCCGACCCAAACGTGTAGAGGACCGGGCCGACATAGACGACCCCCATGGGCGTGACGGTGGGCACGCCAGCGCGCTCCAATTCCTCGTCGAAGACGTATTGTTCCTCAACGGACCAGCCGGGGCCGCCATATTCCTCGGGCCAGGCGGAGGCGAGCCAGCCTTTCGTGCCGAGCGCCATTTCAGACTTTCGGACCTCTGCCGTTGTCAGCGCGAGACCGGCGCGGTTTTTTTCGAGAATGTCCTTCGGAAAGTCCGTTTCAAAGAAGGCGCGAACGGTTTGGCGAAAAGTTTCCGTTTCGGGACTGAAGTCGAGGTTCATGGCGTTTTCTCCCTTCCCAAAAGCGTAGGGCAGGGCCTGCCTCAAGCAAGCCCTGCCCTCGCGTCGCCCGGATGGACGCTCAGACTGGTCGTCAGATCAGGCCGCTTTCACTTCCTCGATCCATTGGTCGATGCGGCGTTCGAGAATTTCCAGCGGCAGGGCGCCGCCGCCGAGGACCGTGTCGTGGAAGGCCTTGATGTCGAACTTGTCGCCAAGCTCGTCTTCAGCCTTCTTGCGCAGCTGCTGAATCTTCATCATGCCGATCTTGTAGCTGGTCGCCTGACCCGGCATCACGATGTAACGCTGGATCTCGGAACGGGCTTGAGCTTCGGTGATGGCTGTATTGTTCAGGAAGTACTGAACGGCCTCTTCCTCGGTCCAGCCCTTGGAGTGGATGCCGGTATCCACGACGAGCCGGATGGCGCGCCAGATTTCGGAGCCGAGGCGACCGAAATTGGAATACGGATCTTCATAAGTGTCCGGGAATTCCGTGGCCAGCCATTCGGAATACAGCGCCCAGCCCTCGATATAGGCCGTGAAGCCTGCCTGGGTGCGGAATTGCGGTACGCCTTCCAGTTCCTGCGCGATCGAGATCTGCATGTGGTGGCCCGGAATGCCCTCATGATAGGCGATGACTTCCAGTTCCCTCTTGGGCATGGCGGTCATGTCGGAGAGGTGGGCGTAATAAGTACCGGACCGCGAGCCATCGGGTGTGCCCGGATAATAGTGCTGCGCCGCGCCATCCTGTTCGCGGAAGGGCTCGACCCGTTTCACGACGAGATCCGCCTTGGGCAGGATGCCGAAGAATTCCGGAAGATTGGCCTTGATGTTCTCGATGTGCGTGGTCGCATCATCGATATAGGCCTGACGCCCCTCATCCGTGTTCGGATAGTAGAAGCGCTCATCATCCTTGGAATCGCGCAGCATGGTGAAGAATTCCTGCAGCGTGCCTTCAAAGCCGACTTCCTGCTTGATCGCTTCCATTTCTTCATGGATGCGCGCCACTTCAGCAAGGCCGATTTCGTGGATTTCGTCGGCTGTCAGGTCGGTCGTGGTCTGCGTGGCCAGCAGGTGATTGTAATAGGCCTTGCCATTTGGCTGAGTGTCGGCGCCAACCGGGCTGTCCGGGTCCGGCGAGTTCGCCATGTCTTCTTCGGCAAAGGCGATAATGGCTTCATAGGCCGTCTGGAAATCGTCGACCAGCGCGACGCGGGCTTGCTCCAGCTTGGCGTCGGCCTCTTCCTCGGTCAGCTCGCCGGCTTCCGAAAGCTTGGCGATTTCGGCTTTCACGTCAGCATAAAGCGCGCTGTCTTCGCCTTCGGTGAAGGGGGCGCCGGTGATGACCTTCTTCGACTGGTCGATCACGCCTTCATAGGCAAATTTCGGCGCATGGACGCCGCGGGAGGCAGACTCTTGCGCTATGACAATGGCCTGGTTCATGGCCCGGCCAGTCTCGCTGATCCGGGTAATCAGGGCGTCGAGGTCTGCAACGGAACTCACCTCATGGAAATTGATCAGGAAGGTGGGCATGAAGCCCTGCGGCCCGTTCATCTGGTCGAAGATGTAGCCATTATAGAGATAGTCTTCTCCGGCGACTTCCTGCTCGGTCTGGTACTTCCAGATGTCATAGGAAATCCGGTCGGCCGGGGAGAGCGCGTCATAGTCGAACTCGCTTTCCATCTCTTCGGTCGCTGCCACGCGCCAGGCCAGTTGTTCTTCATGGCACTCGATGGTGAAGCAGTCGATCTGGTCATTCTTGTCCTTGCGGCCAAGGAAGGTCAGGCCAATCGGGCTGAATTGCAGTTCTTCTTCGTATTTTGCATCAAACCACGCATTCAGGCGCTCGCCATTGGCTGCCATTTCTTCTGCAGTCACGGCGGGCTTTTCAGGTTCGGCGGCGGGCGTAGGCTGGCCACAGGCGGTCAGCGCAAGCGCAAGGGCAATCGCGGTGGCGGTTTGCTTGATCATGAGAGGCTCCGGAAAATTTTTCTCGAATAACGATAAGACTTGGTATTCCTTTCCGCGGCGCTGTGTCAATTGGCAAGTCCTCTTGAGGGCGTTAGGTGAATGGGATGACTGATCCGCGTATTTCTCCTGACAACACATCCCGCCGCGACCAGCGCGTCCTGCGCATTGGCACGCGGGGGTCTCCACTTGCCCTTGTCCAGGCCCGACAGGTTGCGGCAGCCCTGGAAATTCATTCGGGCGGCGCGTGGCGCGGCGAGATCATCACCTTCACCACGTCCGGTGACCAGTTGACGACCGAACGCCTGATCGATGCCGGCGGGAAGGGATTGTTCACGCGCGAACTCGATGCAGCGCTCGACCGGGGTGAAGTCGATGTCACGGTACACAGCCTGAAAGATGTGCCCTCCGTATTGCCGGGCGGGCAGCGTTTCGTTGCGTTCCCCGACCGGGAAGACCCGCGTGAAGGCTTTCTGTCACCGCATGCAACGCATTTGAACGAATTGAAACAGGGTGCACGGGTCGGAACAGCTTCGCTACGCCGTGAAGCACAGACATTGGCGCTGCGCCCGGACGTCGAGATCGTGACCTTCCGCGGCAATGTCGCCACAAGGATGCGCAAGCTGGAAGAGGGCCTGGCCGATGCCACCTATCTCGCAATGGCCGGTCTGACGCGGCTGGGCATGGCGCACCTGGCCCATCCGATCCCGCTGGAAGACATGCTGCCAGCTGCCGGGCAAGGCATTGTCGGCGTTGTGGCACGGGAAGACCTGCCCGAGGAGGCAGCAGAGGCATTTGTGAAGATGAACCACGCGCCCACCGAGGCCGCCGCCCATATCGAACGCGCCTTCCTCGCCGCGCTCGATGGCAGCTGCCGCACCCCAATTGCCGCCCACACGTTTGACACCGGCGAGACCTGGTTCGTGAAAGGCGAAGTCCTGTCACTCGACGGCAAGCAGACATGGTCTGCCAGTGGATCCTGCGCCAAGAATTCCACCCTGCCGCAGATGGCTGATCTCGGCGCCCGCCTTGCTGGCGAGATCCGCGAAGCAGCGGGCGGTGAATTACCGGCCTTTGGCAGCGCATGGTGACGCCGCCGGTCATCGTGACGCGCGCCGAGCCGGGCGCGTCCGAGACCGTAGAGCGGCTGCGGGCAATGGGCCTGACGGCGATTCCCTCTCCAATGCTGGAGCTGAAAGCGCTCGACCTGCCGATGCCGGATCTGTCCGGCATCTATAATCTCGTCTTCACCAGTGCGAATGGCGTGCGCTATTTCGTGGAGGCCGTCGGCGGCATCAACGAGCAGGTGGCCGACCTGACGGCATGGTGTGTCGGGCCTGCGACGACCGACGCAGCAAAGGCGGCGGGCCTCCAGCGTATCATGGCCGGAGATGGAAACGCGGACGAGTTGTCCGACCTGATCCTGTCTGCGGATGGGGTAGAAGGTGGTTTTCTCCATGTCGCGAACTCAGCCGCAGCCGGAAACCTTGTTGCTCGGCTGACAGCGGCGGGCCGTGAGGCGAGGTTCCTGGCTCTCTATGAGACAGTTCCGGCTTCAGGTTTCGATGAAGACGCCAAGGCCGCACTCGTCTCTGAAACTGCAACTATTATCCTGTTCCATTCGGCCAAGGCGGCCGAGGCGTTCGCGGCCCTTTCGGAGGACCTGCCGATGAGTGCGAATGTTGTGGTGGCAATTTCGGAAGCCGCCGCTGCCCCTCTGGAATCCCTGAACGCCTGCGCGGTTATCGCGGCGGCGCGGCCCAATGAGGATGCCCTCATGGAGGCACTGCTGCAGGCCTGCAAAGGGCTTTGATCGCTGCCGGACTATATGCAAATGTGGACAAAACTCCCGTCTGAAGGGAAACATGATTGATGACCGACGATTCCATGCCGGAAGACGACCCGATCGACTCCTCCGAGCCGATTGACGCAGATTTCGAGCCCGCTCCGGAAGAGACGGGGCGCAGCCGGGGCGGCCCGTCTGGTGGGCCCGGCTGGCTGGGTGCGCTTGTGCTTTCCCTGTTCGCAGCAGGGTTGGGCGGTCTCCTCGGCATGGCCGGGACGAGATTCCTGGCAAACAATTCCACCAATCCCGGCATGGTCGAGACCCGCCTCAAGGCCATGGAAGCGGGGCAGGAGGAAGTGTCCATCCGGCTCGCCCGAACGATCCGTGAAAAGGATGGACTGAAGGCCAGCATGTCGGCTCTGGCGACTGAGATGGATGAATTGGCCAAGCGTGAGGGCGGGGCATCTGTTGGAGTCGACAGCGCCGCACTTGAGGACCTTCAACAGCGCGTCTCCGCGCTGGAATCCATTGATACGTCCGGAGAGGTCAGCCCGGAAGATGTCTCCCGCGCTGTCGCCAGCCTGGAAACGCGGCTGGATCGGCTCGCTCGCTCGGTCGAACAGCTGGAAGAGGCGCCCGGCGGAGTAGAGGTCGAGCGCGTGATCGAGGTCGAGACCAAACTTGCCGAATTGCGCGACGATTTGAACGAAGCGAAACTCTCCAACAGCCGTGACGCCGAACAATTGGCTGGCCTGATCGAAGGCATGCGCCAGGATGAGGCCGCCGCGCGCGGAGCGGCTGAAGCGGCATCCCAGACAGCAGACATGGCGCGAGCGGTCTCCGCCATTGAAGCGGCGTCGCGCCGGGGAGGGGGCTTTACCCCCGAATTGCGCACGTTGAGATCAGCCATGCCGGAGGATGCCTCGGTGCGCCAATTGACATCGATTTCTGACGATGGCGCCCCAACCGTGGCGCAGCTCCAGACCTCCTTCGAGGCGGCGAGAGCCAAGGCCGAAGCAGCCATACCTGATGCGTCCGAGGCGGGCCTGTCCTGGCTGAACCGGGCCTTTGGGGATGCAGTCAGCGTTCGGCGGCTGGATGGTGAGGACAGCGAACCGGATGCCATTCTGGCTAAGGCGAGCGATATGCTCGCCACGGGCGACCTTGCTGCGACGCTTGAATTGGTGAACCAGCTCGACGGTCCGCCTGCCGACGCCCTGGCTGACTGGACCGAGCAGGCAAACCGGCGCATCACTCTGGAAGCGGCGCTGGAAGCCTTGCAACGGCGTCTCCTTGAAGGGAAACAATAGGAACCCATGAATCGGATTGTCCTGTTTGTCGTGATCTTGCTGCTGTTTGCAGTGGCCGCCTCCTTTGCGTGGTGGGCGCTGTCATTGCCCGGCGCGGTGACCCTTCCCTATGGCGAGCAGGAAATCTCGATCCAGTCGGGACTGGCGGCCTTCCTGATGCTGATACTGGGCGGTGTGATCGCCTTTGCCTGGTGGATCCTCAGCGGCCTGTTCATCCTGCCCGGCAAGATCGGAAAGTCCCGTCAGGTCTCCCGCACACGCAAGGCAAACTCTGCGCTGACCGAGGGCTTGCTTGCGGCTGAGGCTGGCGACGCCAATACGGCGTTAAAGCTGGCCCGCAAGGCGGCGAAACATGCCGATGATGAACGTCTGCAGCTCCTGCTCGAAGCACGCGCGGCGGAAGCCAATGATGACTGGGCCGGGGCCGAGCGGGCCTGGGGACAGCTGACCCGCCTGCCGGGTGGGCAACTGGCAGGCCTGCGTGGTTCGGCCTCGGCAGCGGCAGAACGCGGAGACCAGCAGACCGCCGAAGTTCGGGCGCGGGAAGCGCTTGGTATCAAATCGTCGGCTGACTGGCCGTTCAATTCCCTGTTCGACCTGCAGGTTTCGCGGGGCGAATGGGGCAAGGCGCTGGAAACCCTGTCGATTGGCGAGAAGCGTGGCCTGATAAAGGGCGACAGCCTGCGCCGCCGCCGGGCGGTGCTGCACACGGCGCGGGCTGCTGGCCTGCCGCATGACCGCAAACTGGAAGCGCAGAAGGAACTTGCCGAAGCCCTGCGCTCGGCCCCGGCCTTTTCACCTGCCGCCTGGCATGGCGCCCGCCAGCTGATGACCGATGGCAAGGCGAAATCGGCGCAAGGTGTCCTGGAAACCGGCTGGAAGGCGCGACCGCATCCGGCATTGGCCCAACTCTCACGCCGACTGGTGCCACAGGACACACCGGAGAATATTTCGGCGCGCCTGAAAGCGCTCATCAACACCAATCCGACGCATAGGGAGAGCCGTATCCTCGAAGCTGAACTGGCCATGGATGCCGCCGACTGGACCGGCGCGATCAAGTCGCTGGCTTTGCTCGTCGAAGAGAACCCGACCGCGCGGCTTTGCCTGCTGATGGAGCGGGCCCTGAAGGGATATGGCGATAAATCCGAAGCCGAACGCTGGGGCCGTATGGCGGTGTCTGCATCGCGCGAGCCGGATTGGTCGGATCTCGACCCCAAGGGCATGGCGTTCGACTTCTCCCAGCGCAATTGGAGCCGGCTGGTCTACGCCTTTGGCGATGTCGGAGACCTCGTCCATCCGCGGTATGAATCCTTCGGACGCGAGTTGGAAGCGGGCCGGGTCATGGCCCTCCCGTCCCCGGATGAAGAAGATGATCTGGTCACTGCCAAGGCGCCGAGTGAGCCGCGCTTGCCGCCGCTGGATTATGTCGCCGATGAGGATTAGGCCCGGCCGCTGCAGCCGACCGGCCACCACCTACAAAAGCGTCTTGCGAAAATGGGCCCGTATCGGTATGACGCGGGGCTCATAAGTGGATATGCCGCTATAGCTCAGCTGGTAGAGCATCGCATTCGTAATGCGGGGGTCAGGTGTTCAAGTCACCTTAGCGGCACCATTTCCACCCCTTGTTCCAGTCATTCCAATACATAATCCGCTTCGGCGACGTATCGGCTCGGTCCCTTACCGCTATGGCTTGAGTAGAGATGGAAGCCTTCGGCCCAGAAGGGGCCGCTGCGATAGGCATGGTGGCGTTCGACCCAGGCCCGGGTCTCGTCGAGGAGCGTCCCGTGCAGATAAGCGAGGGTGACGTGCGGTGTGAAGGGGCGCCGGTCCGGTTCCAGGCCGAGGCGGCGAGCGGCCCGTTCGCATTGCGCTGACAGCGCGCGCAAGGCGTCGCTTTCGCGGACGCGGGCCCAGACCGCTGTCGGCTCACGCCGGCCGAACCAGCCCATGCCTTCCAGCGACACTTCAAAGGGAGGGCAGGAGATTTCTGCCAGCAATTCATCCAGGTCGCGTGCGGAGGCATGGGAGACGTCCCCGAAGAAGCGAAGCGTTATGTGGAAATTCTCCGCTGGTCGCCAACTCGCGCCGGACAGGCCTGTCTGGGTCTCGACCAGACCGGGATGAAACGCTTCAGGTACGGGGAGGGCGGCAAACAATCGGTACATGTTTTCGTTTGAACTATTTTCCGGGACAAAAGAAAACCCGGCACATCGGCCGGGTTTTCATCAAACGTATCGGGCGGGCGTGTCTCAGCTTGCCAGTGCGTCGAGCTTGCCGAAATGTTCCGCCAGCAAATAGTAAAACGTCACGCGCGACTTGGAGCCGCCTTCGGCGCTCATCTGGTCGCATACAGCCTTGATGGCTGCATCGAGTTCGCTTTGCGTATGAGGCAGGCCCAGCTTGCCGCGGCACCATTTCTCCCGGATGCGATCGAGTTCACCAGAATCACTGCAGGCAACAATGGAACTGTCCCGATTGCGCAAGGCAATCCCCAGTCGTCCCACGATTTTCTCTGCAGCGGCCTGATTGTAGCCTTTCGCATATTTCTTGATGTTGTCGGCATATTCAGAAGCGTCTGCCATGTTTGTCCCCTTTGTTCTCGGCGTCCCCACTGTTGGAATTACGCCAGATTATGAAAATTAACCTTGGGTAATTCCAAGTCAATCCATTAGACCCGTTGGATTACAGCAGAAAATGACCGGATCATTCTGCTGGAACTGCGTTTTGAACAACAGCCTGCACTCGCGAGGACGTTTCATGGCAGGTTCTGCCAATCGGGCATTGGCCATAATGGTTTGGGGCCTGACTTCATCCTTCCGGAGGAGTCGCAGGCATGGCCACCGGTTTAGCTTGCTAAAGACGGCTTGCCCTACCATATTCAGGGTTAGTTTGGCGGGTCTTGAACCCCCGCCGATCAACCAGAAAGGGTAATACACCTATGAATGACTTCAATCGTGCCTATTCGCCGGGGCCCTCTGGCCAGACGATGGACATGTCGGTCAATGAAGGTCTGCGCAGCTTCATGCTGGGCGTCTACAACAAGATGGCGCTTGGCCTGCTGCTGACGGCAGCATTGGCCTATGCCTTCGGCGCGCTGGTGCCGGAAAGCGTCACCCTGACCCTCCTGACCGGGCCCATCGGCCTTGTCATCATGTTTGCCCCGCTGGCGATCCTGCTGCTGTCAGGCTTCGTCATGAAGAACCCGTCGCCGACGGCGGCGAACCTCGTCTATTGGTCGGTTGTCTCGCTGATCGGGGTCGGCATGGGCGCCATCGTCTATGTCTATGCCCGCCAGCCTGATGGCATGCTGATGGTCTCCAAGGCCTTCCTGACAACGGCTATCGCGTTCGGCGGCCTGTCACTCTACGGCTATACCACGAAGCGCGACATGTCCGGTTGGGGCGTCTTCCTCATCATGGGCGTCGTCGGCATCATCGTTGCGTCGATCCTGAACATGCTGATCTTCCAGTCCAGCATGATGCACATGGTGATCTCGGTGGTCGGCCTGTTGATTTTCGCTGGCCTGACCGCCTATGACACCCAGCGCCTGAAGAACATGTACTTCCAGATTGCCGGCAATGCCCGGGCGATGGCTGTCGCCACGACCTATGGCGCCCTCAGCCTCTATCTGGACTTCGTCAACATGTTCCAGTTCCTGCTGGCCATCATGTCCGGTCGCGACTAGTCGAACTGTCGCAACAAAGGTAAACGAAGCCCCGCCCGCAAGGCGGGGCTTTTTTGTGCGTGACGTGCGGAGGGAACATCATGGCCATTGGTCCGACCATTGAAACCGAACGACTGATCCTGCGTCCGCCGCTCGCAGAGGATCTGCCTGCATGGAATGCATTCCACGCCGATGAGGACGTCATGCGCCATCTTGGCGGCGTGCAGGGGCCAGAGCTGACCTGGCGGTCTGTGTGCGGCATGGCGGGCGCTTGGACGATTGAAGGCTTCTCCATGTTTTCGATCATTGAGAAAGCAACCGGCGACTGGGTCGGCCGGTTGGGGCCGTGGCGGCCCAGCGGCTGGCCGGGCACCGAGATCGGCTGGGGGCTGGCCCGTGCCGCGTGGGGGAAGGGATATGCGACCGAGGGCGCGTCCGCCGCGATGGATTATGCGGTCGACATTCTTGGCTGGAGTGAGGTGATCCACACGATCCTGCCCGGGAATACGGCGTCCGTGCGCGTGGCGGAGCGCCTCGGTAGTCGTTTCCTGCGGAAACAGGAAACCCCGCCGCCTTTCGAGGGCATGGTTTGGGACGTGTACGGCCAGACCGCCGAGGAGTGGCGTGCCCGGCGCAGCTCATCACGCCCGATCAAGCCTGTGTGAGCCGCGTCGTTTTCGTCTCGCAAGCCGACGCGACCGGGCGTAAAGCTCGGCGACAGACCCCTAGGAGATGTCCCATGATCCGCACGCTTACCCTTGCTTCCGTCCTGGCCATGTTGCCTGCTGCCGCTGGCGCACAGGACGCAACCGACACGCCGCGCGCATCGACGGGTCTGCCAACCCCCGCCATCGGTCTGGCGCTTGGCCAATCGGCCCCAGCAGTCCAACTGTTGCGTCAGAATGGTCAGGCGGCGGGCTTGACCGATGTGATGGGAGAGAAGGGGGTCGCGATTGCCTTCGTCCGCTCGGCCGACTGGTGCCCTTATTGCCAGAAACAGCTGAAACAGATCGACGATATTTCGGGCGAACTGGCGGAAATGGGCTGGCCGCTTGTGGCAATCTCCTATGACGATCCGGACATCCTGTCGAAATTCGCCGACAAGAATGGACTCGGTTTCGAGCTCCTGTCGGATCCGGACTCTGCTGCCATCATGGCGTTCAATCTGCTCAATGAGGAGATGAAGCTTGGCTCTCGCTATTACGGCATTCCGCATCCGGCCATCATGTTCGTCGGGACGGACGAGACAATCCGGGCTGTACTGCGCGAAGAAGGGTACAAGAATCGCCCCTCGCTCGACGTGATCCTGCAAATTGCCAAACAACTTTAGACGTCGGGGCTGTTCATGTCGGCGGGGGGACATGTAGTCTGGCGCCTCACATTCCAGCGGGAGACGAGGCGGATGAAACAGGTCAGGCAAATTGCAAGAGTCTTGGTGGGAGTGGCAGTGCTGGTCGGCGCGTCGGCCCATGCCCAGGAAGCAGAATTGTCGCCGGACATTGCGACCACGACCCAGCAATTGATCGACGATGCCCTGTCCGATGAGGTCGGCTTGCAGTTTGTCGAAGACCTGACCACGGAAGTCGGCGCGCGGCTGGCGGGTTCGCCGGACGAGGCGCGGGCGCGGGTCTGGGCCATGAACGCGCTGAAGGAACTGAACTTCGATGTCACGCGCGTCGAGGATTTCACCATTCCGTACTGGGCCCGTACGCATGAATCCGCTCGCGTGGTCGGCCCGAATGCGCAGGATCTCGTCATTACCGCGCTGGGCGGCAGCCGCGCGACACCTGATGGCGGCCTGGAAGCGGAGATCGTACGGTTCGACTCTCTGTCAGACCTCAAAGCCGCAGATGCTGCGAGCCTTGCAGGCAAGATCGCCTTCATTGATGAGCATATGTACAAGACCCAGAACGGTGCAGGCTATGGCCTCGCCGTGCGCAAGCGGAGCGGGTGTGCGAAGGCCGCAGCGGACAAGGGCGGCGTCGCCTGCCTGATCCGGTCGGTTGGCACCCAGCCTCACCGCATGCCGCATACGGGCGGCATGTCACGCGAAGGCGCGCTCGGCGCGTTGCCAGCGGCCGCCCTGTCCGGCCCGGATGCGGACCAGCTGACCCGGTTACTGGCGCGCGGACCCGTCCGGGTGAATCTGGATATTGGCGTTGAATATGCCGACTCCGCCCCCTCCGGAAACGTCATCGCAGAAGTCGAAGGATCCGATCTGAAAGATGAAATCGTGCTGATCGGGTGCCACCTCGATAGTTGGGATCTCGGCACAGGTGCCATTGATGACGGCGCCGGATGCGGCATCGTCGTGGGGGCGGCCAAGCTGATAGCCGACCTGCCTGGAAAACCCCGCCGAACGATCCGTGTGGTTCTCTATGGTTCCGAAGAAGTCGGCCTGTTCGGGGGCGCCGCCTATGCGCGCCGGCATGGCGATGACCTCGCACAGCATGTGCTTGCGGCGGAAAGCGATTTCGGCGCTGGCCGCATCTGGCGCTTTCAGTCCAATTTTGGTGAGGGAGCCATCCCGTACGCAGATACAATCAAGTCCGCGCTGACCCCGCTGGGCGTGTCCGAAGGGGACAATTCGGCAGGCGGCGGGCCGGATATCGGTGTGCTGAGCCGGGCAGGGGTGCCCGTTGTAACCCCTAGTCAGGATGGGCGCGATTATTTCGACTATCACCACACGCCGGATGACACGTTCGACAAGATCGACCCTGAAGACTTCCGCCAGAATGTGGCTGTGTACGCTGCGTTCACTTATATTGCGGCTGAGACAGGATGGGATTTTCGAATGTCAGATGCGGAATCGGTTGGCTCCGACTGACCCGAGCGTATGAGCGCACCGGAAAAAGTCGACCCCGCCCTCGCGGCGGCCCTGGAAGGGCTCAAACTTGCCCGGAGAGAGCTCGACCATGTCGAACAGGATTCCGAGCGCTGGCGCTGGGTGGCGGTTGGCCTCGTAACGGCGCTGAAATGCGCCACTCTGGCGGCCTTGTCGGGATATGAAACCGCCTCTGTGGAGGACACGGCCGATTTGAAAATCCCTGGCAAGGTCGCACCGCTCCACCTGTTATTGCGCCGCGCGCGATCGGATCGCTATCTGGCGCCGCCGGAACAGCTGCCTGCCACGGGCGGGCAGGTCGACGCCGTGCTCCGGCTGGCGGAATACCGCAATGAAGTCGTGCACGGCGTCCTGGCCAATCGGCCAAACACGATCATTTCGGATGGACAGGTCGCAATGGACATGATCGCGCATTTCGTGGTCCGCGTGCCAGCGTTCGATACGGCGAATCATGCTGTCTATTGCGCACTGCTTTCTGACGAAGTTTCTGCAATCACCAAGCGACTTGCGGCGCTTGGTTAATCTTGAGGTCATGACCGCCTGCAATAAGGACGGGATGCGCGTGAATTGCCGGCCCCTTTTGTTGACCCTTGCGGCGTTTGCCCTGACGGCGGCGATGCCGGACACGTTTTCGCGGGAAGACCTGCAGACGCTGGAAGCCGAGCGCCGCGCCGCCGAACAGAAGCTGGAAGCCTTGCAGACGGCGGGCGACACCACGCTGAATGATCTCAAGAACATCGACAGCCAGCTGATATCCGCCGCCATGGAATCCCAGCGCAGGGAAGAGCAGGCGTCGAATGCAGAGAAGTCCCTTATCGATCTGGGCGCACGCCGGATATCGGCGCAGATGAGCCTGCTCGAAAATAGGCAGGCATTGGAAGACCTGCTCGCCGCGCTCGCAGCCTCCAATCGCCGGAAGCCTCCTGCGCTGATCGTGTCTCCCAGCAAGGCAAACACGGCCGTGCGGCGTGCGATCCTGATGAGCGAGACAACTCCGCGCCTGGCTACCGAGACCGAAGAATTGTCACGGGAAATCGACACGCTGAATGAGCTTGAGCGCCGTATCCGAGGCGAAAAGGCCCGGTTGGATGCGGCCGAGGCGACGCTCGCGCTGAAACAGGTCGAGATTGAACGCCTCGCCGCCGCCAAGCGCGGGAATTTCGAGGATTTGTCCAGCGACATTGCGGTGTTGAAAGCCCGGGCTGCGGCGATCGGCGCGAAAGAAGAGGATCTGAGGTCACTGCTGGCGTCCCTCGAAGCCCAGGCCCCTTCGGCGCCCGGTGCCAAACCGGACCTCAGGCCACGTCTTGTGTCCAGTTCGCCCTCAAAGCCCTCTGCCTCGCAGGCTGTTGCGCGGACACCCGCCTCGCGTCCTCTTGGAAAGGCTGTCCTGGGGGCGCTGAAGCCGCCCGTCGCCGGATCGCTCGCGCGGGCATTCGGTGAAAAGCTGCCCACCGGGGGCAAGTCAGAATGGATTGCTTTTGCGGCGCGTGCCAATGCGCAGGTCGTCGCGCCGGTCGGCGGAACGGTTGAATATGCCCGTCCCTTCCGGACGTATGGATCAATGTTAATTTTGCGGACGAGTGACGGTTACCATGTTATTCTTACAGGTATGAGCCGGATCTATGTCACTGAAGGCCTAGGCGTTTCTGCAGGCGAGCCTGTCGGGCGCATGCCCGACCGGGCCGAGCCGGTTCCCGAGCTGAATATGGAATTAAGGCTTGGCGACAAGGTAATGAATCCGGCAGAGTGGTTACCAGGCCGGAGCTAAGGTCAAAAGGATGATGGAGGACTGGAATATGCGTTCACTACTGACAGGGGCTGCCCTAGGTGTCGTTCTGGGTGGCGCAGCTGTCGGATTTTCCGCTTTCGCCTCACCGGAGGACAAGGCCGAAGACCCGCGCATGGTCACCTACCAGCAGTTGGACCTGTTCGCTGAAATCCTTGCCCGCGCCCGTCAGGATTATGTCACCGAAGTGGATGAACGCGCGGCGATGAAAGCGGCCATCAATGGCATGCTCACCTCGCTTGATCCGCATTCCAGCTATCTTGATCCGGACGATTTCCGCTCCATGCAGGTTCAGACCAGTGGCGAATATGGTGGCCTCGGTATTGAAGTGACGATGGAAGATGGCTTCGTGAAAGTCATCTCCCCGATGGACGACACGCCTGCCAGCCGGGCAGGCATCGAGCCCGGCGACCTGATTACCGCCATCAATGGCAAGCCGATCATCGGACAGACCCTCAACGAAGCCGTCAAGGAAATGCGCGGCGAGAAGGGGACCGACATTGACGTGACGATTCTGCGCGAAGGCGAGGATCCGTTCGACGTCACGCTGACCCGCGAAGTGATCCAGCAGAAATCAGTGACCTGGAAGATGCAGGAAAGCGATATCGGTTATATCCGTATCTCCACCTTCAACGAGCGCACGACCCTGCTGCTCGAAGAAGCCATCGAAGGTATTGCGCAAGAAACTGGATCCCGCCCGCGCGGACTCATTGTGGACCTGCGCAATAATGGCGGCGGTCTGCTTGATCAGGCCGTGTCGGTTTCCGACATGTTCCTCTCCGGCGGGGAAGTGGTGTCGACGCAAGGTCGGCGCATTTCCGACATGGAGCGCTACAACGCGCATTCCGGCGAAGTCTTCAAGGGCATCCCGATGATCGTTCTGATCAATGGCGGATCGGCCTCTGCGTCCGAGATCGTTGCCGGCGCCTTGCAGGATCGCCACCGGGCAACCGTGGTCGGCACGACCAGTTTCGGTAAGGGCTCGGTTCAGACTGTCATTCCGCTCGGCGCAGATCGCGGTGCAGTTCGACTGACGACGGCGCGCTATTACACGCCGGCGGGCCGCTCCATTCAGGCGCTCGGCATCGATCCCGATATCGAGATCACCCAGTCGCGTCTGTCCGAAGAAGAACTCGCCCGGATCCAGCGCTGGTCCGAAGCTGACCTGCCGCATGCGCTTGCCAATGAAGACGGTGAAAAACGCGAAGACATCTCGATGCCGGATGAACAGCCGCCCGAAGACTGGGATGGCGAGGATTTCCAGCTCAAGAGAGCTGTGGAAATGCTCAAGGAAGGCACTGTAACCGCCAGTGCAATGAGACGTGCCGGTTAACCAGATGTTTGCGACCTGTTAACCAGTTGGATGCAATTCTGATCGTTCAGAATTCTTCAAACTGGTTCGACGAGGTCCATCAATGGCTAGCCGCAGGGATGCCGACCCTTCACCTTTGCGCACGGGTCTGACCCATGCAGCCATGAGCTTACTCGTTTTTGGGGGCTTGGCCGCCAGCCTCGGCGCTGGCATCCATTACTCCGGCAACCCTTCGGATTCCGGGCCGAGCGCCGTGCTGGCCCTGTTTGAAACCAGTCAGGGCTCCACCGCAGAGCTCAAATCCCGCTTGAAAGGCGAGACCCCCCAGGCACTTGGCGCCCGTGTGGTGCTGGCGGAAGATGACACGCCATCCGAACAGCCGAGCCTCGGAGTCGAATACGCCGAATCCGCCGCGCCATCTCCCGCTCCGACCGGGCAGGGGGATGAAGACTCGCCAACAGGCGGCATCCGCATCAATGGCAAGCTCGTACGCCCCGGCGAATCCTATGGTGAGGTCACCCGCGTGACCTCGCTCGATACCGCCCCCGTGGCTGGTCTGACGGAGCGCGTGAACGGCCTGTCTCTTCCGCGCATCTCCGCAGACGGACAAGCGCCGGCAGATGTTTATGCCCGTCCCTTCGCCAATCCGGGCAACCAGCCCGTCGTGGCGCTGGTCATTGGCGGTCTTGGCATCAATTCGACCCACACCAAGGCGGCGATTGAAGAGTTGCCGCCTGAAGTGACGCTCTCCTTCGCGCCGGATGCGGGCAATTTGCAGTACTGGGTCAACAAGGCCCGCGAGCAGGGACATGAAGTCCTGATCGAAGTGCCGATGGAATCCTTTGAATATGGCCGCATGAAGATGCATCCGCAGACCCTGCTGGCCGGGGATACAGGGGATCGCAACCTGCCGCGCCTCGAACGCCTCTTGAGCCGGGCGAGCGGATACTTCGGCATCATCAACTACCAGGGCGCCAAGTTCGCGGAAGACCCGGGCGCTGTCGGGCCTGTGCTGCAGACGCTGCGCGACCGGGGCATCGCGCTGGTCGAGGATGGCAGCTTCAAGAATGGGGCCTTTGATCGGGCAGCCATGCGGACACAGGTTAAATTTACGCGCGCGGCGGCGACCATTGATGCGAAGCTGACAGCCGACGATATTCGCACCGAATTGCTGGGGCTTGAAACCCTCGCCAAGGAAAACGGCGCCTCCATGGGCGCGGGATATGCCTTCCCGCTGACCATCGAGATTGCCAAGGATTGGACTCAGGACATGCAGAAGCGCGGGGTCGTCCTTGCGCCGGTATCTGCCCTGGTTTCGGTTGGCCCTGCAGAAAAATCCCAGCCTAAGCGTGTCCAGACTGGAAGCCTGTCGCAGGCTCCGGTAAACCCGGAAGGGTGACGATACCCGCGCCTGATCCCGACCTGTACCGGCCGAATGTTGGCCTTGCCCTGTTTTCCAAGGCGGGACACGTCTTCATTGGGCGGCGTATCAATGGCCGGGGCGCGTTCCAGTGGCAGATGCCTCAGGGCGGCATCGACAAAGGGGAGACGCCGCTCGTCGGCGCCCTGCGAGAACTGGAAGAAGAGGTCGGTGTGCCCGAAAAACTGGTTGATGTGCTCGAAGAGACGTCTGACTGGCTGTTCTACGATTTCCCGCCTGACCTGAAGAAGCGCCTGCCCGGGCCCTATATCGGCCAGCGGCAGAAATGGTTCGCCTTCCGGTTCAAGGGCTCTGACAGTGACGTCCGGCTCGACCGGCACACGCCGGAATTCGATGCATGGCGCTGGTCGCGGCTTGAGGACGTGCCGGCGCTTGTCGTGCCATTCAAGCGGCTCGTTTATTCAGAAGTGGCTAATCGGTTCCAGACTTGGACGGACCCGGTTTCCGGCCACAAGGAAGTTCAGGGCTGAACGGTTTTGACAGATAGAGGCGCCACCTGATGACGAAATCCCTGCTGATGATTCATGGGATAGGGTGTGGCGGCGAGGTCTGGCACCGGATGCAACCGGGCTTTGAGGCCGCTGGATGGACCTGTAGCACACCGACCCTGTTCCCGGACCAGCGTGTCCGCGAAAATCCTCCGGCGTCCCTGTCCGATCTTGGGCTCGATGACTATGTAAAATCCATGGCAGACACAGCCCGCCTGATGGCCGACGAAACAGGCGCGAAACCTGCCGTAATCGGCCATTCCATGGGCGGTCTGATCGCGCAGTGCCTGGTCGAGCAGGGGCTGGTGAGCCAGGCGGTCTTCCTGACGCCTGCCCAGCCCAAGGATTGCAGCGCGGTCACGCTGCCTGTCGCTTACACCTTCCTGAACATCCTGATCGGCCGGAACCGGTCCAAGGCTTACAAGGTCTGGGAGTCAGGCTTTCGCTATGGCGTGCTCAACAAGGTGCCGCGCCGCCGCCATGCCGAGATTTATGCCGATGCGCGCTATGATTCCGGAAAGGTATACGGCGACATTGCGGACGGAATCGAGATCGACGAAACCCTGTTCACTGTCCCTACGCTGACCATTGCGGCGACAGCAGATCGCGCAACCCCGGCCAAGGCCGTCCGCAAGGCCGGCGAGAAATATGCGAAGAGCCCGGTGGCCGGAGACTTCCTGGAATACAAGAACAATGCCCACTGGATCGTGGATGAGCCAGGAACGGACAAGGTCGTGGCGGATATTGTTGCCTGGCTGGAAAAGACCCGGCCCGGTCAGTAGCAGTTAAAGAAAAACCCCGACGCATCGCGCCGGGGTTCATTCGTCTTCGATGAAAACGGGCTCAGCCCTTGCCGGCCATGCGCAGGAAGCGGTTGCGCAAATCGGCATCCGATTTGAACACGCCCGTGAACTGCGTGGTGATCGTGCTGACATCCTTGTGGTGGACACCGCGGGTCGACATGCATTCATGCACGGCGTCGATGAGGACGGCCGTCCCCATCGGAGCCAAGCTATCGGTGATGGCGTCACAGATCTGGGCGGTCATGGTTTCCTGCGTCTGCAGGCGTTTCGAGAAAATCTCGACCACGCGCGCCAGCTTGGAAATGCCGACAACTGCGGCAGAGGGCATGTAGGCGACATACGCCTTGCCGAGGAAGGGCGCCATGTGATGCTCGCAATGGCTCTCCACGTCGATGTTACGCAGCATGACGATGTCATCATAGCCCTGCACGTCTTCGAAGGTGCGCGACAGGTATTTCACCGGGTCTTCGTCATAGCCGGAGAACCATTCCTTGTAGGCGTTGACGACTCGTTTTGGCGTGTCGAGCAGGCCTTCACGCCGTGGATCGTCACCGGCCCACGCGATGAGCGTGCGCACAGCTTCTTCGGCCTCTTGAACGGTAGGGCGCTTCATGGGCTCTGCGCGTGCCTTGTCTTTATTGGGAGTGATGGCGTCCATGGCCATAATTGAAGTTTCCTTCGACTGAGGGACGGGGGTCGAGCCGAGGCTTGGTCTGGGAAAGCGTGAAAAAGGCTCCCCTGCCCGGACTTAACGCCCGCCCGGAGTTGATACCCTCAGGGCGATACGTGGAACATAAGGGCGAGAATGCCCTGTTTCCAGCCCTTTCTACGGTGACGTGGCGCGAGCGGATGACCCCGATCTTGGCTTTTTTGCCTGCTGATGATATCGCCTGCAGCATGAAAACAACTCGATTTCCGTGTCCGTCTGCCTGCCGGTGTTGCTGTTAACGCATCAACACGCCATTAGGGCTGGCCAGCTACCCGTAGCGCCAGCGACACGTCCAGACTTCCGAAATCGAGCCCAAAGACCATGACAATCCGCCTTTACGACACCGCCGCGCGCAAAAAGCGCGTTTTCCAGCCGCAGGATCCGGCGCGGGTGACGATGTATGTCTGCGGCCCCACGGTCTATAATTATGCCCATATCGGCAATGCCCGCCCGCCCATCGTGTTCGATGTGCTGCGGCGCCTGCTGATGAGGGTGTATGGGGACGATGCCGTGATCTACGCACGCAACATCACCGACATTGAAGACAAGATCATCAAGGCGAGCCTTGAGAGTGGTGAGCCGATTGCCGAGATCACGAAGAAATTCGCGGATATTTATAAAGCGGATACAGCCGCGCTGAACGTGCTGTCGCCGAGCATCGAGCCTTGGGCGACTGATCATGTCGGCGACATGATCGAGATGATCGAGAAACTCGTCCGCAAGAGCTACGCTTATGTCGGCAAGGAAGGCGTCTGGTTCTCCGTCAATTCCATGCCGGATTATGGCAAACTGTCCGGCCGCAAGCTGGAAGACAATGAGGCGGGGGCCCGTGTCGCCGTGGACGCCGACAAGCGCGACCCGGCCGACTTCGCGCTTTGGAAATTTGCCAAGGAAGGCGAGCCAGAGGACGCGATCTGGGACAGCCCATGGGGCAGGGGACGTCCCGGCTGGCATATCGAATGCTCGGCCATGGCCGCCAAGCATCTCGGCAAGACAATCGACATTCATGGCGGCGGCATCGACCTCCAATTCCCGCATCATGAAAACGAGATCGCCCAGTCCGAATGCGCACATGGCGAGATCATGGCGAATTACTGGATGCACAATGGCTTCCTCGACATGGGCGGCGAGAAGATGTCGAAATCGCTCGGCAATGTCGTACTGGTCCATGAGCTGCTGGAGCAGTGGCACGGGGAAGTGCTGCGCTTTGCCATGCTGAGTGGCCACTACCGGGCGCCGCTCGACTGGACCGAGGATTTGCTGAAACAGGCCAAGACCACGCTCGACCGGATTTATGGCGCGCTGCGCCGTGTCTGGGACGCTGAGGGCGGCCGGATTGATGATCGCGGCGTCTTCGATGCGCTCTGCGATGATTTGAATACGCCAGAAGCGCTCGCGTCTTTGTCCCGGCTCGCCGGTGAAGCCAATACGGCGGCCGACAAGGGCGATGTGGATGCCATGGCCACGGCGCGTGCAAATCTGCTGGATGCCGGCGAACTCCTGGGGCTTCTGACGCTCACGCCCAAGGCGTGGGAGCAGGGCGGGGATGATGATGGAAATGACCGTATCGACGCGCTGGTGCAGGCCCGCATAGATGCGCGCGCAGCCAAAGACTGGGCCGAGGCCGACCGGATTCGCGACGAACTCGCCGCCAAAGGCATCGAGATCATGGACGGTGCCGGTGGCTCCACCTGGCGACGCGTCTGATTGACATCTGGACTGCATTTGACCCGATGACGGAAGCTTTATTTGACCTTAACACGCCTCTCCTGTGTGGTCGGGTCACGGCCTGAGCGCCCCGTTTTCAATGCACGACGAACTTTCGCCGCCTGCCTCGTGTTTCTGCACGCGTCAGGCGGCTTTTTTGTCACCGCGCCCCAGCCTTGCGCGGCGCGGCTGCGAAGGCCATGTTTCAGGCGATGAGCGAACTTTACCACAATCGTGTTCTCGAACTGGCAGCGGAGATTCCGCATATTGGCGATCTGTCTGATCCGGACGGCTCTGTTCTGAAGGTTTCCCGTGTGTGCGGATCGACCGTGAAGGTCGATCTTGCCTTGGATGAGGCCGGCGAGCGGATCACAGCCATTGCGGTCGATCCAAAGGCGTGCGCGCTGGGCCAGGCGGCAACCTCCATTCTTGCTGAGCACGCCATCGGCGCAACGATTGAAGAGGTGATCGCGGCGCGGGATGCTTTGAAGGGCATGCTGAAGGATAACGGACCCCCGCCAGAAGGCCGGTTCTGGGAACTGCGCCATCTGGAACCCGTAGCCGATTATCCGCCGCGTCATACGTCCACTCTGCTAGCTTTTGAGGCGGCGGTTGCCGCAATCGAAGAAGCCTTGGCAAGCCGCGGTCTCGCGCGCGAGACGGCAGGCTGAGATGGCCGGGTTGCGGCGACGGTCGGCCAATGGTCTGCTCTGGGTCTACAAGCATGGGCCGAGCCAGGTGTTCTACGCCTTCGGCGCGCGGTGCCAGCATACACCGACCTGTAGCGAATATGGCGCCGAATGCGTGGCCCGCCATGGCTGGTGGCCGGGCATATGGATGGGACTGGCGCGGTTCATCCGTTGCCGACCGGGCGGCAGTCTTGGCAAGGACCCCGTGCCGGAAACCCTGCCGGATGTGCCGGTCTGGCAGCCTTGGCGCTATGGCGAATGGTCGGCGCGCAAGGCCATGGAACGAATTGAAAACCGCCAGTCCTCATGCCATATGAAACGAGATGAGTGATATTCGTTGCCTTCCTGGCCCTGTTGGCCTGACCATACGAACTCGCCGGGGTGCCTGACGCGCCCCTTGGCTGCGCCTTTGTGCGCGCCCGCTTCATGTACCCATAAACAGCCCGTAAGAAGCCCGGATAGGGTCCGAAAACCCCGCCACTGCGCGAGAAAAGCGTATGGGGTGGGAAATCTGGTGAAGTCGCGTTAAGCAGACGCCGGATAAAGGGCCTGACCGGAACCGAATTTGCCGCGCTGTACAGAGCGCAAGAATGCACGAAAAGATTAGACCATGATCAAAGTATCCCTGCCAGACGGCTCCGTCCGCGAATATGAAGAGGGCGCGTCGCCCTTTGATGTCGCAAAATCGATTTCCAATTCCCTCGCCAAGAAGGCGCTTGCCGCCCGGGTTGACGGCGAGCTGAGAGATTTGATGCGCCCGCTCGACGGCGACGCGAAGGTCGAACTCGTTACGGCGAATGATGCCGAAGGCCTCGAACTGATCCGCCACGATGCGGCCCACGTGCTCGCTCAGGCGGTGCAGGAACTCTATCCCGATGCGCAGGTCACGATTGGCCCAGTCATCGATGATGGCTTCTATTACGACTTTGCCCGCGAAGAGCCGTTCTCGACGGAAGATTTCGAAAAGATCGAAGCCAAGATGCGGGCGATCATAGACGCCGACTATCCCATCGTCCGCGAAGTCTGGGACAAGGATCAGGCCATCGAGACGTTCAAGAAGATCGGCGAAGACTACAAGGCGCAGATCATCGACGACATCATCCCTCCGGGCGAAGCGATCACGGTCTACAAGCAAGGCGACTGGTTCGACCTTTGCCGCGGCCCGCACTTGCCCAGCACGGGCAAGCTACCGAAGGCGTTCAAGCTGATGAAGCTGGCAGGCGCCTATTGGCGCGGCGACTCCAAGAACGAGATGCTCCAGCGCATGTACGGCACAGCCTGGGCCAATGAGAAAGATCTCAAGGCGCATCTGCTGCGCCTCGAAGAGGCCGAGAAGCGCGACCACCGCAAACTCGCGACGCAGCTCGACTTGTTCCATCTCGACGGTCTCGCGGCCGCCGGGTCCATCTTCTGGCACCCGAAAGGCTACCAGATCTGGCTGCAGATCGAATCCTATATGCGCCGGCGCCTTGATGCCGCCGGTTATGAGGAGATCAAGACCCCGCAATTGATGGATTCCGCCCAGTGGGAGAAATCCGGCCATTGGGGCAAGTATCGCGAGAACATGTTCATTGTGCCGGACTTCATTCCCGAAGGTGACGAAGGCGTGGACATTTCGGTGCCGGAAGACGCCAAGCTGATGGCGCTCAAGCCGATGAACTGCCCGGCCCATGTCGAAGTCTTCAAGCAGGGCCAGAAATCCTATCGCGACCTGCCGCTGCGCCTCGCGGAATTTGGCTGTTGCCATCGCAACGAGCCGCATGGCGCGCTGCACGGGATCATGCGGGTCCGTCAGTTTACGCAGGATGATGCGCACATCTTCTGCCGGGAAGACCAGATCGTCGAAGAGTCTATCCGCTTCTGCCGCCTGCTCGAAAGCGTGTACCGGGATTTCGGTTTTGAGAATATCGCTGTGAAGCTGTCGACGCGGCCGGACGTGCGTGCCGGTGATGACGCCACGTGGGACCGCGCCGAGAAGGGCCTTGAAGAGGCCGTGAAAGCGGCGGGCCTGCCTTGCGAGATCATGCCGGGGGAAGGGGCCTTTTACGGGCCGAAGCTGGAGTTCCAGCTGACGGACGCCATTGGCCGTGTCTGGCAATGCGGTACGCTCCAACTCGACTATGTCCTGCCGGAACGTCTCGGGGCGGAATATACTGCTTCGGACGGGTCCAAGCAGCGCCCGGTCATGCTCCACCGCGCAATCCTTGGCTCGATGGAACGCTTCATCGGTATCCTGATCGAGGAATTCTCCGGGGCATTCCCGATGTGGCTGTCGCCGGTGCAAGTCGTGGTGGCGGCCATCACGGATGCGGCAAATGACTATGCCGAAGAAGCCGCTACCGCGCTCCGCAAGGCGGGCCTCCGCGTCGAGACCGATCTTCGCAATGAGAAGATCAATTACAAGGTCCGCGAGCATTCGCTGCAGAAAGTGCCGATCATTGCCGTAGTCGGAGGCCGTGAAGCCGAGGACCGTACGCTCGCGCTACGCCGTCTGGGCAGCAACGGCCAACAGATGATCTCTCTGGACGATGCCTGCATTGAACTTGCCCAAGAGGCGCTCGCGCCAGACCTGAAATCCGACTGATCCGGATCAGCAGGTGACAGGCACCGCGGAACAGGAAAAGATGCGTGGCATGAGCTACGCACCTTTTCTCGCGGCGGCCTTCCTGTTGTGGCCTTTCACCTGCATAGCCGGAACACAAGGCAATGTGCTCCTGCTCGCGCTTGCGGCCATTCCTGCAGTGTTTGTTGCACGGCCCGGCATCCGGCCTGCGCACTACTGGATGGCAGCTACTGCCTTCCTCGTCTGGGCCGTTGCGAGTGAATACTGGTCACCGGTCTCGCGCGGAATCGTCACTGGAAACCTGTTGGAAGGGGATTTTGCCATTCGGTCTGCCGGATTGCGGATCGCCCTGACACTGATGTTTGCAACTCTCCTCATTGCCGGGACATTGCGCATCGCGCCGGGGCGGGCCCAGATTTCCTCACGCCTCATGTTGGGCGCTGTGTCCGTACATGGCATGCTCGTGCTGCTTAGCCCGTATCTTGGGGCGGCCGCCATGCCCTTCTTCTATGGGGATGACCCGCTCGAATATTCCTCGGGCTTCCAGAATCTTGACCGTGGCGCCAATGCGTTTGCACTCGTGCTTCCCATCCTTGTTGCCTATCTTGGTGCGCGGTCGGGTATCGCCTGGAAAGGTGTGGCGTTTCTGGTCGCCTTGGCCAGTGCGGCAAGTTTCGCCCTGCTTGGCGCTTCGGCCGCCATGTTCGGCGCCCTGCTCATGCTGGCCGCTTTCCTCATTATACGCCTGTTTCCAAACTATGGCCTGCGCGGCCTGTTTACGGCGGCGGCGGCCTATATCGCGCTCGCGCCCTTCCTGATCGGGGGCCTGCTTCACCTGCTGGAAAGGTCCGGCAGGACCTTGCCGGGGTCGTTTCAGTCGCGCGCCTGGTCGTGGGAGGTCGTAATCGGGAAGATACAGGAGGCGCCGCTGACGGGACATGGCATCGAAGCCTCGAAATCCTGGCGGGAGACATATGCGGCTTATCCGGAATGGATGGCGCAATTGCCGGATTTCTGGGCGCATTATCCGGTTGTGCCGGGGCATCCCCACAATATGGCGCTCCAGATCTGGGCCGAAACAGGCTTGGTTGGTGCCTTGCTGATGGCGCTGGCTGTCCTGCTGGTCGGCTGGCGCCTCCCTCCGGGGGGCAGGCTGCGTGCAGATGTCCGCTATGCCATTGGGGGCATGCTGGCGGCGACCTTCTGCCTGTTTAGCTTCTCCTATAGCGCCTGGAATGAGGCCTTCTGGGCGACCCTGGCCCTGGCGGTTGCTGCGCTTGTTCTCCTGTTCCGCCGCGTAAGAGGATCGCTCCGATGACGCTCCCTACCATTACGGCGGTCGTGGTGACCTATCATACTGGTCCGCGGCTGCATGAATGTCTCTATGCGCTGAAGTCCGATCCGGACGTCTCGGAAATTGTGGTGGTCGACAATGGGAACCCGCCGGCGGAGCAGGACTGGATCGATAATTTCGCTGCGGTGTCAGACAAGGTGCATATTGTCCGTGACGGGACAAATCCCGGTTTCGGGGCAGGGGTCAACAAGGGGGCCGCAGGGGCGCTGGGCAAGCTGCTCCTCGTAATCAATCCGGACGCCGTGCTGCGCCGGGGCTCTCTTGCGAGACTGGTCGGGGCGATGGACAAGCGCGCCGAGCCGGTGCTGGTCGGGGGTAAGATATTCGACATTCATGGCCGCGAAGAACGCGGGGCCCGGCGCAACACGCTGACGCTGATGCGCGCGATGGGATTTGGGAAGTGGACGCTCGAGAACGAGCCATCCCCCCGGGAATCCATAGAGGTCGGGGCCGTCTCAGGCGCCTTCTTCATGATGGATCGCCATGCGTTTCGCAGCATGGGCGGCTTTGATGAAGGCTATTTCCTGCATGTAGAGGATGTCGACCTTTGCCGCCGCGTGCTGAAGGCGGGCGGGAGTGTTGTCTACCAGCCCCATGCGGGCGCGCTGCATTATGGGTCGACATCGGACATTCCCTCTGATGCCGTGATCGAACACAAGGGACGCAGTCTAGTCCGCTATTTCAGGAAGTTCGCAAACGGCCCACTAGAGCGGTTGGTGGTCGTCCTCATCTCGCCGCTGATGGTACGCGCGCTGAGGGCGCGCCGCTAGACGGTCGGGCGCCAGTCCTCAGGGGCCAGTTCGAACCCGCCAAAATGAAATCCCGGCGCAACGATACAGCTGACAAGCGTCCAGGCGCCCAGCGTCTCGGCAGTCTGCCAATGCTGGGCAGGGATGACGCATTGCAGAACCTGCCCAGCGCGAAGGTCAGGACCCAGCGTGATGGCGCGCGCGCCTTGTCCGTCCGGAGGCGATTGTGTCAGGGACAATGGACCGCCAGCGTGCCACAGCCAGAATTCATCTGCGTCCACCCGGTGCCAGGCGGATACTTCATCGGCCTGTAGCAGGTAGTAGATCAAGGTCGATGTGGCGCGGCCGCCCTCTGGCGTGGGCGCCCGGAATGTCTCGCGATAGTGGCCACCTTCCGGATGCTTGATCAAACCCAGCATCCGGATGATTTCATTAGCCCCGAGATCGCCGGAAATGCCGCGCATCAGAAACGATCCTTGCGGCCCCGGATTTCGGCGAAGGTTTCCACCGCATCGCCGGGGTGTCCCATGGCGGCCTGCAGGGCAGGGTCATCCGCCCGCAGGAAGGGGTTCGTCCGGAGTTCCTTGGTGAGTCGCGTTGGTACGGTTGGCAGGCCCTCGGCACGGCGCTCATCAATCCACCGCGCATACTCCTTCAGGTCTTCATTGTCCGGATCGACCGTGACGGCGAACCGGGCATTCGCCTGCGTGTACTCGTGCGCGCAGTAGAGCATGGTCTCAGGCGGCAAGGCTTTCAGCTTGGACAGGCTGTTCCACATCATGTCCATCGTGCCTTCAAACACCCGGCCACAGCCGAGGGCGAAAACGGAATCTCCGACGAAGGCAACGCCCTGGTCTGCGAAATGGTAGGCAATATGGCCCAGCGTGTGTCCGGGCACATCGAGCACACGGGCAGGCGCGCGACCGAAGTCGACGATATCGCCTTCGGACAGTTTCACATCAATGCCGGGAATCCTGTCCGCCTCTCCGGCTGGGCCATAGATGGTGCAGTCGGTTTGCTCCTTGATCCTGAGATTGCCGCCGGCATGGTCCGGATGCCAGTGCGTGTTCAGGATATGGGAAATCGTCCAGCCCATCCGGGCCGCTTCGGCCAGGTATTTTTCGGCGTCCGGCGTGTCGATTGCGGCCGTCTCGCCCGAATAGTGTTCGTGGACGAGATAGCCGTAATTATCGTTCAGGCAGGGAAATTTGTGTATGTCGAGAGTAATCTTCGTCATCAGTGTCTCCTGCAGACCAGACTAGCACAGGCCTTTTCATGCGTCAGGATGCCGTCACTTTGCAACGTTTCTATGCGTCCCCGTTGGGATTGGCGGCAACGCGTATCCTGTCGGGCAAGCTGACGGACCTCTGGGGGGATGCGCGGGGCCTGTCCTTGCTGGGGCTTGGCTACGCCATTCCAGTGCTGGAGGCTTTCGGCGCCGCGCCCGGCCGCAGTGTGGCGGCCATCCCGCTCGACCATGGCCCGGTCTCCTGGGATCCGTTCGGTCGCGGCAATGCCGCCGTTGCGATCGGCGATGTCCGCCTGCCCTTTCCGGACGGGATGTTCGACCGGGTGATCGTTCTGCACGGTCTGGAGGAATCGGGCAATCCGCGCGCCTATTTGCGGGAGATCTGGCGGATCACGGCGCCCGAGGGGCGGATCGTGCTGGCCGCGTCAAATAGGTCCGGCCTCTGGTCTCGCGCGACCCGGACGCCGTTTGGTCAGGGCCGGCCATGGACACGCGCTCAGCTGATGAATCTGCTCTCTATCGGCTTGTTCCAGGTCACGGCGTCCAGCAGTGCGCTCTACATGCCGCCACTGGCGACCCCTCTCGTCGCATCTGCGGCAGAAGGATGGGAAGTGATGGGCCGGATGCTCGCGCCAGGCCTTGGCGGCGTGGTGCTGGTGGAAGCGGTCAAACGCCTTTACGCCTCTCCGGGGGGCGGTGCGACAGCACCAGTGACCGAAAAAGTGCGTTTGGCACGGCCTGTGACAAGCAATGGCCGCGAAAGCCATTGACGGCCCACCGCGCGCCTCGGTAGTTTAGAAATGACTAATTCGCATTATAGATCAAAGGATTGAGCGCCATGAAACTCGTAACAGCCATCTTCAAGCCGAGCCGGCTGGATGCGGTGATTGACGCGCTGTCCGAAGCGGGCGCGACCGGACTGACCGTCTCGGAAGTGCGCGGATATGGCCGTCAGCTCGGCAAGACGGAAGTCTATCGGGGCGCCGAGTATGAAGTGCGGCTCCTGCCAAAGGTCAAAGTCGAAGTCGCCTGCCCGGCGGCGTCGGCCGAGCGGTATGCCGAAGCCATCACCCAAGCCGCCAATACGGGCACGATCGGGGACGGCAAGATCTTTATCTATGATCTGGACAGCATTATCCGCATCCGTACCGGCGAACGCGACGAGCAGGCTGTTTCAGGCTAGTCCCTGTCTTCTGACTGGAAGCTCGCTTGTTCGGCGCCATGGTGAAGCTGCAAATTCAGCAGCACACCTTTGGCCACGGGAAGCAACCAGAGTGACAGACCGATAACCGCTGCGCACAACACGATGAACGCGATGATCATCGGTGCCAGCGGCAACGGGCTCATTGGCAGCAGGAACAGGAACGGGGCCAGCAGCAGCAGCACGCCAAAGCCGACAAAAAAGGCTGGGCCGTCGGCCGTATCAGCCTCCGACATGTCGCGCCCGCATACGGGGCAGGATTTGTTGAGCTTGAGATAGGAGCTGTACAGCTTGCCTTCGCCGCAATTGCCGCACCGTTGGCGGATGCCGGAAATAATGGGGGAGGGGTTGCTCATGTTCCAGGACCTTTTCTGGTCGTATGACCGGACAAATTTTTGTCTGCGTATGTTCCGTACATAGGAAGCGCGCCGCCTATGTCAGCTGCGGTAGATGGTTGCAGGGACATGTAACCCTTGACCTTGGCCGCCGCATTCCCCACCAGAGCGGGCGCAATCTGTCTGCAGGAACACTATGACCGAACCCGTCTTCACCAAGATCGCCATTATCGGCGCCGGCCTGATCGGTGCGTCCATTGCGCGGGCCGCCCAGGAGTATGGCGCGGCGGAGTCTGTGGTCCTGTATGATGTCAGCGATAATGTGCGCCAGCGCGCGGCAGGTATTGGTCTCGGCAATATAGCGGCGGATCTGGGATCCGCTGTCACGGAAGCCGATTGCGTGTTTCTTTGCGTGCCTGTGGGGGCGCTGGAGGCGGTGGCAGCCGATGCTGTGCCGCTGATGAAGGCCGGTGCCATTCTGACGGATGTCGGTTCGGTCAAGGAACAGGCCGCTTCAGCGCTTTCTGCGGCGGCAGACGGACGCGTCCATATTATTCCGGGTCATCCGATTGCCGGTACCGAGCAGTCCGGTCCGGAAGCGGGCTTTCCGACGCTCTTCCAGAATGCCTGGCACATCCTGACGCCGCTGGCGGAGGGGGATGCAGATTATGCCGAGGCGATCTCGCGACTGGAAGCTTTCTGGACGCAACTGGGCGCAACCGTCGAGACAATGGATGCGGCCCGGCATGACCGCGTGCTCGCCATTACGTCACATCTGCCGCATCTCATCGCGTTCAATATTGTTGCAACGGCATTCGACATGGAAACCGTGGAGCAGGGCGAAGTCGTGAAATATTCCGCAGGGGGGTTCCGGGATTTCACGCGTATCGCCGCTTCCGATCCGGTCATGTGGCGTGATGTTTTTCTGCACAACAAGGATGCGGTGCTGGAATGCCTCGGCCGGTTCTCCGAAGATCTCGCCGCCCTGCAGCGCGCCATCCGCTGGGGGGACGGGGAGACCTTGTTCAACGAATTTACCCGCGCCCGCTCGATCCGGAAGGCAATCATTGATGCCGGCCAGGATTCCGGTGCGGTGAATTTCGGGCGGAACCTGCCCAAGGGAGATGAGGATGAAAGCGCTTGAGCTGACGGAGGAACGCCGCGAGACACTTCGCGGGCATTTGCAGACCCTGTTTGCAACTGAATTCGACGAACGCCTCAGCGCCTTTCGCGCAGACGATATCATAGATTTGATGCTGAAGACGCTTGGGCCGGCCGTCTACAATCAGGCCGTGGCCGATGTGCGGATGCATCTGCAAGGCAAACTGGACGATCTGGATGGCGAAGTCTGGGTCGAGGATGCGGGCTGATGTGCACCTCACGCGCTTGTGTGTAGTGCGCGACTGAACCATCCGGCATGGTCCCGCGTATGAACCGCATGAGACATCAGATTTCCCGACGTTCGCTGCTCCTCACTGGCGCCGCCTCGCTAGGCCTTGCCGCCTGTTCCATCAATTCGACGTCGGAATCGGCTGATGCCGAAAATGCTGACAATGAGGACCAGTTTGCAGAGTCCAAATGGCGGCAGTTGACCGAAGAGGATTGGCGGGCGCGTCTCAGCGAGGCTGCCTTTGCCGTTTTACGGGACGAGGATACGGAGCGACCCTTCACATCTGACCTGAACAAGGAAGCCCGTACGGGAACCTATCATTGCGCGGGCTGCGACCTCGCCTTGTTCTCATCGGAGACGAAATTCGAATCCGGCACAGGCTGGCCCAGCTTCTATGATGTGCTGCCGGGCGCCATGGGCACCAAGTCAGACCGCAAGCTTATCTATGTGCGCACGGAATATCATTGTGCCCGGTGCCTGGGGCATCAGGGGCATGTATTCGAGGATGGACCGGAGCCGACCGGCTTGCGGTATTGCAACAATGGTGTCGCGCTGACCTTCAAGCCGGCCTGATCCCGGATCACTCGATGATTTTCATTCCTTCGGGGATCACGAATGGCGTGGCGGCGACCCCGACGGTGCCGGCTTCGACCATTTCGCCGGGTCCGCCTTCCCGCCGCTCATAGGCTTTTGCCAAGGAGAGATAGGGTGGGACATGGACCCAGCCTGCGCCGCCATCATTCTGCGTGATTTCGAAATGCAGGTGGAATGTCGTTGGCGTGCCGCCGAAATCGTTCGAGACGTAGCCGATATGCTGTCCGGCCTGGACGGTATCGCCGGCTTTTACCTGCAATTTGTCCATGTTCATGTGCATGTATTTGAAAATGCGACCGCCTGAGCGCAAATTCACGCTGTAGGTGCCGACATGGGAAATGACGCCATCCGACACGGCAACGACCTTGTGGAAGGTGCGATCGCTGGCGGCCGTCCGGCGCAGCGTATTACACTCCTCCGGGGTCCCCACGCGGATGTCCTGACCCTGATGAACCTTGGGCTGGGGACAGTAAGGGGAGGTGCGATTAGCGCTGCGCACTTCGCAGAAATTGTCCCGCCAGGGATAGTCATAATTGCGGGCATCGCACTGGTCGCCGCCCGCGACACCACCGCCAAAGCTGAAGACTTGCGATTGGAGGTATGCAGGCGCTTCCGCGATGGGGAAGACAAGGTCCGGCGCGTAAACAACCTGCTCCGGCGCGCCCTGACCCGAGCCGGGGAGAAGGGCGCCAGCCTCGAAATAGCTGAAGGTTGGCTCGACGGGCTCCGGAAGGCTGGCTGTGTCTTCATCCTCGTCAATTGTATCTTCCGGTGTGACATCTGAATCATCCGGTTCGTCGACATCCGGTTCCGTATCTGGGGGCGTGTCCGGATCGGGGGCGACCACGGGACCTGTGTCCTCATCCGGATCAGTAGCCATGTCCGGAGCGTCGGTGCCATCTTCCCCATCTTCGTCCACCGGAGTCGTATCAGGAACAGGATCCGGCTCGTCGGCATCGAGCGAGTCCTCTATGGGCGTATCCGTATCTGCCGCATCCGTGTCAGTCTCGTCCGGAAGGGCGGGATCTGGGGTCTCTGAGGCGTTATCGCCTGCTGGCAGATCGTCTGTGTCGCCAGCCTCCGCATCCGTATCAATGGGCGGCTGGTCTCCATTTCCATATGGATCATCCACGGGGGCGGAGGGTGGCGGTGGGCCAGGGGCCCCCGGCGGTACGGAAGGCCCGGCATCCGGGGTCGCCGGGCTTGGCCCGCCATCTCCCGGAAATCTGACAAAGTCGCAGGCGGCCAGCATCAAGGCTGCGCTCGCCAGCAGCAGCAATCGTGTTGGTTTCATCAACGCGTCCCCGCAATTACAAGCTTGTTGGTCACCTCCAGAGCTTCTTGCTCCGTGATGCAGTCGGCTTCATCCCCCTCAATGGATTTGCACTCGAACTCCACAAGGTAGTCGGCGCCATAGCGCGAGAATGATACTTGCGCTCCACTCATGGTCGGGGTGTAGGTCAGGATAGGCTCGTCTTCTCCATCGCCGAACGTATCCGCTCCAATGACCTCATTCGTGCCGTTGACGATGATGTCGTAATCAATGCCGGGATAGGCTGCGAAATAGCCATCCGACATGGGTTGGAACCGGACGCCGCTTTCCGCACCTTGTGGCACGACTATCCCGGTCGGCAACAGGACGGGGACAGGTGGTGCAGTTCCGCCGGATTCTACCTGGAAACTGGTCTGGCGTTGTTCGGTCGGCGTGGCAGCGAGATCTGCGCGGGCCGCGTCCCAGTCAATCGTCGCCGTGCTGGCCACCATGACCGAGCTTTCGGACTCGTCTGGAAGGATTGTGGCCTCGTCTGGTGTGGCGTCTGGCGCTTCGGTCTCAACCGGGGCCGGCTCGTCACGGTCGCGCGCAACGAGGAAGTCACATGCTGCAAGAGACAGCGTGCATCCGCCCGCAATGAGTAGTGTACGGATAGATGTCATTTGCGTTTGTCCTCTCCGGGATGAGCTACGAAATCGGGGTCCGCATAGGCGACGCCGTCAATTGACAAGATACGCTTGCGAATGTCTTCGATCTGGCCGCGGGTGGGCTCAACGCCCGGAGGCAGCCTGTAGGTCAAATTGATTTCACCGGAATAGCTGGCGCCGACGAGGCGGAAATCCCTTAATGTCGGGATTTCCGCCGCCAGGTCTGCAAAGGCAGCCTCTGCTGCGGCGCGGTCGCGTTTGTAGTTCCGGCAGATCGTGTCGATTTCAGGCCGCCCTTTCAGGCGCACGATGAAGGTCACTTCCGCGCCGGCCAAGCGAGGGTGCGTGGTCGCGGAGGTCGGCAGGGCCGGCGCGTCACCAGCGGCAGGCGCAGGGCGCAGCTGTTCCACACCCACCGACCCAGCGGGCGGGCGGCTGTCCGTCACCGTCTGCTCGGCAGTTTGTTTTTGTCCAGCCGCGGACTGCCGGCTATCCCGGCTATCATTGGCCACAACGACCAGCCCGACTGCGCTCGCCAACAGGGTGACCCCTGCGAGACCGAGCGGTCCGCCCAGATGGACAGGGGAAGGGCGGCGTTTCGGCATTATTTTTCGCCGCCACCGGTCGACCGCTCCGGCACCATGGCAAGGTCCAGCAGGCCTTGGCCGCATGGCCGCGTGCACATGTCCGGGCTGCCTTCAATGGGCGTCGTGCCCGGATAAAGCGCGCAGGCGCCAGAACATTGCTGGGCGGATCGTGGGCTGGCCGCAGCCAGAAGGGTCGCCTTCAACTCTTCCGGCGTGGCATCCGGGTCGCGCGCCTTCAGCAGGGCGAGCGCCGCCGAGACATGCGGCGCGGCCATCGAAGTGCCCTGTTCGAAGGCGTAGAAGCAATCATCCACAGCCTCGCCGGTGACCGGATCGTAGCAATTTGTTGCGGCCTTCGTGGAGAGCACACCGTCCGGCCGGCCATCGCCATTGTCGTCTCGCGTCAAATCCCCGCCAGGCGCCAGCAGGTCCACTTCAGGGCCGAAATTCGAGTATGGCGCGATATATCCCCGCGCGTCACCCGCGGCGACAGTGATGACATTCGCGCAGCCGCCTGGCGCATAATATTGCGTGGCGACCCGGGCATTGCCAGCCGCTGAGACAACGAGCACGCCACGATCAGTGACGGAGTCGATGGCGTCCTGGAGGGAGGCCGGGCAATACTCGAACAGGCCAATGGACAGATTGATCACATCGGCCGGATTGTCGTTCCAGATCTCATTGCCTTCTTCATCTTCAGCCGGGATCAGACCACCTGCCCAGCGGATGGCGTCATTGATATCGGACAGGCGTCCGCCGCATTTGCCGAGGGCGCGAACCGGGACGATCTTCACATTCCACGCGCCGCCTGCAACACCGGAGGCGTTGTTGGTGGCTGCTGCGCCAATCGTTCCTGCCACATGCGTGCCGTGGAACGTATCTTCCGCAAATGGTACGGATGGATCACAGAGATCGCCGGGGTCGTTCGGGTCGGCGTCGCGGCCGTCGCCATCATTGCCCATGCGCGGGTCGGAGACCATGTCCCAGCCGGGCGCGATATTCGGGGAATCCTTGATGTCGGGATGTTCCAGTTGCAGGCCGGTATCCACGACGGCGACGACGACCTTCTCAGACCCTTCCGTGCCCTGACGGGTCCAGAAGTCCTGGAAGCTGGCGCCGCCAGACGATTCGCCTTCGCCTGTGCCATTGTTCTGGAAATGCCATTGCAGCTCCCAGAGAGGGTCGTTCGGCGTGATGGTCGTGTCGGTGATGACAGTCGGTGTCACATCCGTGCCGGTGGTCGGAGAATCCGGGCGGGGCTTCCGGGCAAACTGGTTCTCGAAGATATAGTCCTTCTCGACATATTCGAACTGTCCGGACTCTCGCAAATCCTTGACGATACATTCTGTGGCCAGAACCGGGCTCGACTGTACCGTCACCATGTCCGGATTGTCCGGGCACTCGATTTTCGCATCGACGGCGAGGAAGTTCTGGAGCGCCCCGCGGGGCGATCCCGCAGGTGTGAACCGGGTCGGGCTCCCGCCATCCTCCCCAATCTGGATGACCATCTGGCCTTCCCGGGACAGGGCCACTTCGCCGCCCATGCCGTACTTGGACAATGTGTCCAGCATCACCGAATTGGCGTCGCGCTGAGCTTTGATGGCATCACGGCTGATCACCGACCGGCGCGCCAGTTTGCGGGCAGCGGCCTTTTCCTGAATGGGGGCTGACTCCAGCGAACGCGGATTGAGCGAGCGGGTCCGCGGCGCGGAGGCTGGTTCCTTCGCCGCCACTTGCTCCTGTTGTTTTGAAGCCTGTTCGATGTCCCGCAGCGTCTTTTCGCGCGCCTTCGGATCAAGTGTTACCTTGGGCATGACGCGGGCGGGCTGGACTGACAGGCTGCGGGGGGCGGAAGGGGCTGAGGGCGCCGGGCTGGCTTCAGTCGCGGTCTCGGATTCCATCATCAGCGCGCTCTCGGGCTCAACCGCCTCGTCCGAGAATTCGTCGAACACTTCCGGGTCTTCCAGGAAGACCTCGTCATCCTCGACGACCGCCATGGCTTCGGCAGGGGGGATGTCTTTTGGTTTGGCGATGATGGACCCGACGGCGAACATCGGCCCCGCGCTGGCGGTTTCAAAGTTCATGTCATTGCGCAGCGTACCGGCAATGGCCCGGTCCATGACATCTGCTGCTTCAAGGGGTCTGGGGGAGTCCGGTTCGACAAGGGTCCGGCCACTCAGCTGGTCCATGGTCGCCTCGGCGAGATCACGGGCGCGTTCGAGCCGGGTGTCCTGTTGGTCGCAGGCGGTCAGCGCGAGCAGGCTGGCCAAGGCAGTTCCGAGCACAAGGCGGCCCGGCGTCGATATCAGTTTCCGCAGCATGTGAGATATCCCCGTGTGTTTCCCAAGATACTCCCAGCTCCATAGATTAACCCTTTAGCAAGATTATGACGAGGGTTGGGCATTGTCCAACGTAAACGCATTTTCGAACTGACAGTTGCGAGCGCGTAAACGAAAAACCGACTGCCCTAGCGGCACCTTTGGCTTGCTGCTGGACATTTCCGGAAGACGGGCCGATGACATGAGAATGAGTGAGGGGCAGACGATTCCACCAGATATGTCGAGGCCGGACCGGCGCGGCGCCTTCTTCCTGTTATTCTTCTCCCTGATGGCCATTGGCGCCGGCAACACGATGCTGATTGCGGCCGTTCTGCCGCCTCTCACCCGGGAGATTGGCCTGCCGGACTGGATGGCCGGGGCCATTTTCGGCCTGTCTGCCTTGTGCTGGTCCTTGATGTCGCCGTTCTGGGGCGGACGTTCCAACCGGTGGGGCAGGCGGCCCGTCGCCGCTTTGGGACTCGCCGGGTACGGCATGTCCATGCTGCTACTGTTCCTGACCGGGTGGCTGACCCTGTCCGGCGTGCTGACCGGCACCTTCCTGATGTTCGCCTGCCTCGCCATGTCGCGCTCGATCTTCGGCTTGCTGGGCTCCGGCACCAACCCGGCCGCGCAGGCCTATGTGGCCGACCGCACCAGTCAGGCTGAGCGCCAATCCGAAATTGCCTTCATCACGTCCGGGTTCAGTGTTGGCACGGTTGTCGGCCCCGCCTTCGCCGCGGCGTTGGTGGCGACGCTCGGACTGCTCAGCCCGCTACTCCTCACGGCAGTGATCGCCTTCACCATGTCGGCGATGATCTGGTTCCGCCTGCCGGAAGAGCGCGACCCGGTGACGGATGCCACACAATTCGACGAGATTCCCGGCGCGCGGGGCCTGTGGCGGTCCGGGCCGGTCCTGCCTTTCCTCGTCTTTGCAGTCTGCCTGTCGTTGACGACCGGCGTCCTGACGCAGGTGTTCGTGTTCTCCGTCATGGACAAATTGGGGGTCTCCGGGAAGGAGGCCGCGCAATTCACCGGGCCTGCTTTCACCGTGGGCGCCTTGGCCGTGCTGCTGGCGCAACTTGTGCTGATCCCGCGCCTGAAACTGAAAAACAAGACGCTGATGTGGGGCGGGTGCCTGCCGCTGCTGGTCGGCGCCATCCTGATGGTGTTCGCGAATGATTATGCGAACCTGATCCTGGCCCAGTTCTGCATCGGCCTCGGGCAGGGGCTTGCGCGACCGGGCTTCTCCAGTGGCGCATCGCTCGCTGTGTCCCCCCAATTGCAGGGCAATGTCGCAGGCCTCGTGATTTCAGCCAATGGCATGGGCTTTATCATCACGCCGTTCTTTGGCCTGTTCGTCTACGAATATGTGAACCCGCACCTGCCATTCATTTTCTGCGCAGGCTTGCTGACCTTCATGATTCTCTTCGCCCGGTTCGGGCTGAAGGATGGCGTCGGCGAACCTGATGAAGAGTTCGACGACGCCTGATCAGTTTGTGCCTGACGGGCTGGATGCCACGCCAACATTCGAGTCCGCAGTGACGAGCGCGAGCGCCTGTTTCGTCGGATAGCCGTCGGCGACAAGCCCTCGCGACTTCTGGAATGCCTGCAGGGCGCCTTTGGTCTTGCGGCCCGGGATTCCGTCCACGCCCCCGGCGTCAAAGCCCTGCGCATTCAGGGCGGCTTGCAGGATCTTGATCTCGCTCACGGTGAGGGGCGTCAGATGCGTGGGCCATGAAGCCACCGGTCCGCGTTGCCCGCCCATCGCATCGCCGGACAGGCCGACGGCGAACGCATAGGAGTCGGCATTGTTGTAGGTCTTGAAGGCCTTGAAATTGTTGAACAGCAGATATTTCGGACCTTCCGCGCCAGCTGGTAGCCAAAGCTCGGCGTAATTGGCGCCACCCGTCTCGAAGGCCCCGCCCCGCGCGGGCACGAGGCCAGCGCTTGCCCAGGTTTCGATCCGGCGTTCATTGCCGTCTGCGAGGCCAAAATCGAACCCGGTGCGCGCGAGCACTTCAATGCCCCAGGGCTGGTTCAGTGTGTAGCCGGAATGGGCAAGGTAGTTTGCCGTCGAGGCCAGTGCGTCGGCTTCGTTTTCCCAGATGTCCTTCTTGCCATCGCCATCGAAGTCTTCGGCATAAGCGATGAAAGTTGAGGGCATGAACTGGGTGTGGCCCATGGCACCTGCCCATCCGGCGGTGAGATCGTCGCGGTCGGCGTCTCCCTGTTCGAGGATCTTCATCAGGGAGAACAATTCGCGCTCAGCCAAGCTCTGCCTGCGGCCTTCCACAGCCATGTTGGCGAGGACGTTTGGCGCGTCGAAATTCCCTTTGACGGCGCCGAAGCTCGTTTCCATGCCCCAGATCGCGACGATGGCTTCGCGGTCGACGTCATAGGCAGCTTCAAGCGCATCGAACAGGGCCGGGTTTTCCGCGAGGCGCGAGGCCCCGGCCCGGACGCGGCTGTCGCTCATCGGCACGCGCAGATAATCCCATATTGGCTTTGCAAATTCGGCCTGGTCCTCGATCCCGGTCTGAGCGGGCTGGAAACTCGACCCCAGCCAGAGCTCCAATGGAGAAATTCCTGCCAAGACAGATTTCACGACCTCGCGGTCATGTCCGGCTGCAAGCGCCTTTGCCGAGAAGACGGTGCGCCATGTGTCCATACCGGCATGGCCCGAGGAGGCGTAGGTGATGGGGCCGGTTTCGGGGGCAGGGGCAGCGATCGGCGGCGGCGCAGCCTGACCCGGAGTGTGGGCGCAGGCCGCAACAAGCGCGGTCATCGCTGCGGCCGCAACAATATGGGAGCGCCTCAGCGCAAACTGTACCATTCTACCAGCTCCTGAAACTGCACGTTCATGACAGCGTGCAACCTTGACTCTTCTTACCGGATTCATTACCCGCTCCGCTTTCCAATTCCTTATGATCCACAGGCTAGGCCCATGAAAGTCCGCTCGTCTCTCAAATCGCTCAAGTCGCGTCACCGCGACTGCAAGATCGTGCGCCGCAAGGGCCGCGTTTACGTCATCAACAAGACTGACCCCCGCTTCAAAGCAAAGCAGGGCTGACGTGAACATGAACAGGCAATGAGGCGGCACTATGGCTGCTGAAATTGCCCTGTTCGACCTTGGGCATGTGGTCCTTGATTGGGACCCTGCACGACTCTACGCGAAGATCATTGATACGCCGCAGGAACGCGAGACGTTCCTGACGGATATCTGTAACATGACGTGGCATACACGACATGATGCCGGCGCCAGCTTTGCCGACAATGCGGCCGACCTGATCCGGCAATACCCCCATTATGAATCGGAAATCCTCGCCTGGGGCTGGCGATGGATGGAGATGTTTGACGGCTATATGGATGGCACGGCCGAGCTGATTGAGCGGCTGGAGGTCCGGCAGGTGCCGCTTTACGCCCTTTCCAACATGCCGGCAGAGCCGTGGCAGGAGATGCTTGACGAATTCGAGGTTCTGCGGCGGTTTCGCCATGTCGTCGTGTCCGGCCAGATCGGCCTGATCAAGCCTGGTGCCGCCATTTACCATCACACCCTCGAGAAAATGGGGCATCCTGCCCCCGAAACGGTTCTCTTCATTGACAACAGCCTGCCCAATGTCGAAGCGGCCGATGCCCTCGGATTCCGGACGCATCACTTCAAGCATGCGCAGGGCCTGGAAGAGGCATTGGTGCGTGAAGGCCTGCTCTGACAGCAAGTTGAGGTTGCCGCGCCCGTTGCACGGCATAATATCGGATTGATGATAAGAGCGCTCCTCCTGGCAGTCCTGTTTCTTGCGGGCGCGGCACATGCCGAGCCATCGGACGAGATGTTCGAGAAACTGCGTAATGCCCCCAGCGACAGCGAAGCCAATGATGTCGCCATGGATATCTGGGCGTCATGGATGGAATCCGGGTCTCCGACTGTGGATGTCATCATGGAGCGCGGCGTCGATGCTCAGACCGCTGGCGATTTCGAGACCGCGCGCGCTTTTTATGACCGCGCCATCCTGATCAAGCCTGACTATCCTGAAGCGTGGAACCGTCGGGCCTCGATTTTCATGATGAGCGAGAATTATCCCGAAACGTTGAGAGACCTGAACGAGACCCTCCGGCTGGAGCCGCGCCACTTCGGCGCCTGGTCCGGACTCGGAATGATGTTCGAAAGCATGGGCTCTCCCCAACACGCGCTGGAAGCCTATCGCGAAGCCATCAAGATCCATCCCCGAATGCAGCAGGCGCTGGTCGCGGAAAAGCGGCTGTCCAAGCTGGCTGAAGGCCAGGGCCTTTGAGGCGGATGCTCACGGCAACAGCTCTTGGCATCTGCGCGCTCGGCACCGGGGCCTGCGTGACCAGCACAGCCTACAAGAACAAGGTCGAAGCGGCATACCCGCCGATTGGTAAGGCTGTGGCGGTTGGTGGCGAAACCGTCCATGTCATCCAGGAAGGGCAGACGGGGCCGCCTGTCCTGATGATCCACGGCGCCAGCGCGAACGCGCGCGAATTCACCTGGACCCTCGCGCCCCGGCTGGAAAACACGCATCGCGTCTTCATGGCGGATCGGCCCGGGCATGGCTATTCTGGGCGTCCAGAGGACGCACACAATCTCGGCGTTCAGGCGGCCCAGATGGCAGGCGTTCTTGATGCCCTCGCGCCCGGGGAAAAGACTGTCCTTGTCGGCCATTCCTTTGGCGGGGCGGTCGCCCTCCGGGTGGCGCTCGACCGGCCTGATCTCGTCAAGGCACTCGTCCTGCTTGCGCCGGTGACCCATGAATGGGGCGGCGGCGGGCAAGCCTGGTACAATTCCTTCGCCGCCCCGCCTCTGGTGGGGCCGGTGTTCAGCCAGCTTTTGCCCTTGGTCGGTCCGGGCCAACTCGGCAATGGCATCGACGGTGTCTTTGATCCGGCGCCTGCGCCTGAAAACTATTCCGAGAATTCCGCTATCGGGCTTCTGTTCCGTCCGCCAAACTTCCGGGCCAATGCGCGTGACGTGAAAGCGCTGGAGGACCAGTTGGCTGCGCAATCGAAGCGCTATGGCGAGTTGGACATGCCGATCACCGTGTTTTCCGGCAGTGGCGACAGGGTGATTTCCCCGAAGCTTCATGTCGGCCAACTGAAGAAACAGGTGGCCGTCAATCTGGTGATCCTGCCGCAGGAAGGGCACATGCCGCATCATGGCGAGGGGGAAGCTGTTGCTGACGCCATTCGCCGTCTGGCCAGCGAGTGAAACTCCCGCTAAGACGCGCCTTCTTTTCTGATCCCGATTCCCAAGGAGCCTCTCATGGACGACGAAGCCTCGATCACCCATCTCACCGAAGCGACCCGCGAGAAACTCCGCCAGACCGTCGCCAAGATCGAGCGTCTGGAAGAGGAGAAGAAAGAGGTCGCCGAGCAGATCAAGGAAATCTACGCTGAAGCCAAGGCCTTCGGCTTTGACACCAAGGCCCTGCGCCAGGTGATCAAGCTGCGCAAGGTCGACCGGGCTGAGCGTGAAGAGCAGGAAATGGTGCTCGACACTTACCTGCTGGCCCTCGGCGAAGCCTGAGCGGGTTTGCCTCCCGCACAATAATCACCATATTCTCTGCTCATGGGCCGAGATGTCGACGAACGCAAGAAACGCGCGGCGCTCCGTAAACTACGGAAGGCGGCAGCGTTGGCTGAGCAGGGGCTCGGCCCGCCCTTGTCTGACTGGGAAAAGCAATTCCTTGAAGAGGTCGAAGAGCGGATCGAGACCTATGGGTCCGCGTTCGCGGATCCTTTGAAGGGGAGTGACGGCGAAGCGCTGTCCAGCCTCCAGCAGATGAAGCTGAAAGAGATCGACAAGAAGGCGCGCGGCAAGGCGAAGACCGGCTTTGGCGGAAAGAAAAAGACCAGCAGTTTCAACAAGCGGCCAACACCGCGTGTGCGCCAACTGGACGATGATCTTGTTGATGACGACCCTACGCCCCCAACACCGGAGCCGCCTGTGCGGAGTGCGCCAAAACTGGTGCGCGCGTCAGACTTGAAACCGCCGGATCCGAAACCGCCAATGAAGGAAGCTCCCCAAGTCGAGCCTCCGAAGAAGCGCACGGCCTTCCGTGTCATTGAGGGCGGAAAGCAGACCGAGTAAACCCAAAGCCGAGTTTGTGCGTATAGTTTCCTGGTTCCCGAAATTGGAAGGACAACTCGCATGAAGACGGTTGTGATCACAGGCGCATCGACTGGTATTGGCGAAGCGACGGCGCTTTATCTCGCCAAGCATGGCTGGTGCGTCTATGCGGGCGTGCGCAAGCAGGCGGATGCCGACGCGCTCCGTGCCAGTTCGGAAGGCGATATCCGTCCGCTGATCCTGGACGTGACCCGGCAGGATCAGGTGGACGCCGCCGTGCGGGAAGTGTCCGCGGCGCTGAAGGGCGAGACGCTGACCGGCCTCGTCAACAATGCCGGCATCGCGAATATGGGTCCGTTGGCAATCCAGCCACTGGATGAGTTCAAGGCCCATTTCGACGTTAACGTCTTTGGCCTGTTGCGTGCCTCTCAAGCCTTTGCGCCGTTATTGGGTATGGACCCTGACCGGACAGGCGAGCCCGGCCGGATCATCAACATTACCAGTGTCGGCGGCCGCATATCCTCGCCGTTTCTCGGGGCTTACACCGCCACCAAGCATGCCGTCGAAGCCATGACGGATTCGATGCGCCGGGAACTCGTCATCTTCGGAATTGATGCCATCGCCATCGGGCCGGGCTCCGTGAAGACACCGATCTGGGACAAGGCCGAAGAGGCAAACGCCGATGGCGCGTATGCTGACAGCGCCTGGTCGAACGCCCTGAAAGAATTTGAACAGGTCATGCTGAAAGGTGGCCGGGACGGCCTGCCGCCGGAGCAGATTGCCAAGACGATCGAGATTGCGCTGGAGGACGCGACGCCGCGTGCCCGCTATGCGCCGGTGCCGAACAAGCTGACCAATTGGTATGTTCCGACCCTCCTGCCCAAGCGCATGCTGGACGGCGTGTTCTGGAAACGCTTCGGCATGAAGAAGCGTGGCAAGTAAATTTTCGCGCGGCCATTGACGGACCGCGGGGAAGGCGCGCGCATTCTCCTGAAAACAGAACGGGAGGAATAAACACATGGCCAATCTGGACGGCAAGGTCGCCATCATCACGGGTGGCGCCAGCGGCATTGGGCTTGCGGGCGTCGAGACATTCGTCGCGGCGGGGGCGAAAGTCGTGGCAGGAGATATCCAGGACGAAAAAGGCCAGGCGCTGCAGACGCGCTTTGGTGATGACAAGGTCCTGTTCGTCCATTGCGATGTGACGGACATGAGCGATCTTGAAGGCATCATGGGCAAGGCTGTCAACCATTTCGGACGTCTTGACATTCTCTGGAACAATGCGGGCCATGGTGGAACGCCCGATACGGTCGAAGAACTGGATCTCGACGCCTATGACCAGACCATGACACTGCTGCTGAAGCAGGTCTTCGCGGGCACCAAATTCGCGATCCCGCACATGAAGGAAAACGGCGGCGCGATCATCAACACATCTTCTATCAGCGCCGTCTGCGCCGGCTATGCGCCGATCACTTATTCGGTTGCCAAGAAAGGCGTTGCCCATTTCTCGAAAGTGGCAGCCGCAGAACTCGCAAAGTACGGCATCCGTGTGAATGCAGTCCTGCCGGGTTTCATTGCCACCTCGATCTTCGGCGCCTCGCTGGGCTTGTCGCGCGAGCAGGCGGACCAGATGGCGGCGATGCTTGTAGACGCAGGCGGCAGCATGCAACCCGCGGGACGGGTCGGGAAGGGCGAAGACATTGCCGAGATGGCCGCGTTCCTCGCCTCCGATGCGGCGAGTTTCATCACGGGCGGGGAATTTCTCGTCGATGGCGGCATGACGGTCGGTCCGCGCCATTCCTGGGACGAGACCGCCGGTGGACCCTTGCTGGACGCGCTTGGTATCACGCCGGAACAGGCTGAACAGATGCGGGAACAGATGGCAGGCTAGAGCGGTTGATGAGGCGCTACGGGTCTTCCGTCAGTGCCTCAAGACCCGGGATTGCCTCCACTTTCTGGAGCAGGGCGGGCAGCGTTTTCGCGCGGGCGACCGGGCGGCCCCGCTCGTCCGCTATTACGAATCCGGTTTTTGACTTACTGAGAGGAAATCGGCGCCAATGGGCGCGGGTCCTGAAAATCCAGATCTGGTCAGGTTCGCGCCCCGATGCGGCCCAGCCGGTCCACATATGATCGGCTGGCAATTCCCGCCAAAGGCGGTCGATCTCGTCAATTTCGGAAGGCGTAAAGCAGCCCATGGATTCTCGCCCCGATCAGTCTCAATCTTCAGACGTAGAGCCCGCCGGTGCGCCGCGCAACATTGAGGGCGCGCTTTGGATGCTCGCATCCGGCGTGACCTTCACGGTGTTCCTGACGCTTTCCAAAATTCAGTCAGCGAGTTTTGATCCGGGCTTTCTGGCCTTCTGGCGCTCCGGCGTGGCGCTCATCGTCGTGATCCCGGTGATCCTCCAGCAGGGTCTCACCGTGATGAAAATTCACCAGCCCGGCCTCATCTTGTTGCGGAGTCTGTTCGGGACGCTGGGCTTTGCACTCGGTTTCTACGCCGTGTCGGACGCGGTTGGCCTGCCACTGTCCGAATTCAATGCGATCAGTTTTTCCCGGGCCATGTTCGTCACCTTTCTCGCGGCAGTCATTCTGAAGGAACGGGTCGGCGTGCATCGCTGGGGCGCCACAATTGCGGGATGTTTCGGGGTCATGATTATGATGCAGCCCCAACTCGGCATCAGCCTGGGCATGGTTCTCGCCGTATCGGCGGCGTTCTGCCTGGCTGGTGCGATCACGCTGGTGAAATCCCTGACGCGTCTGCACAGGCCGGTGACCCTGTTGATCTGGGCAAACCTCCTGTCCTCGATCCTGTTATTGCCGCTCGCCATCCTGAAGTGGCCGGAAGTGGCGCCCTCTGTCATCGACTGGTCCTGGATCGGCCTGATGGGCGTATGCGGTGTGACGGGACAATATTTCTATATTCGCGCCATGAGTATCGGTGACGCCTCCTTTCTCTCGCCCATCGACTATATGCGGCTGCCCATGGCAGCGGTGGTCGACTGGACGCTGTTTCAGGCGTTGCCCGGCTTCTGGACCTGGGTGGGGACAGCGATCATCATTGGAGCGACCTTGTACATCACGATCCGGGAACAGCGCTTGCGGCGCGCGTCAGTGCGATCAACCCGGAAAACTTCTTGAGGTCGAGTATCAGTCGGCGGCTGTCATATCGACCGCGCCCCGAAAGGTCGCGCCCGCTGCGATGAAGCTGAGCACGGCCATGATGGCAGAGATCACACCGTTCCAGCCCGCCATTGACAGGCCGAGAATGTAGAAGGGGGCATCCGTACAGGAGGGTACCTGCATCGGCTTGCTGAAATCCTGGATAGCCATCGGATCAATCGGCCCTTCACCCGAGCAGCCTGCCGGTGGGGGCAGCAAGCCCCATTCTACGCCGGAATGGTAGAAGGCCACCACAACGCCAACGACGAAGACGAGACCGATCATCATGTTGAGTGCAACAAGGAAGCGACGCTTCGGAATCCACCGCCAGAGGGCGAGGCCGGTCAGGGTCATGGCGATCAGCGCCCAATAGACTTCCCGTTGCCGCAGGCAGAGCGGGCAGGGGGCAAGATGGCCAAAGATCTCGAAGACATGCGCCGCCGCCAGCATGAAGCCAGACACAGCGACCGCGATAGCTGGCCACTTCCAGTCTTTGAGGAGGGATCGCATGAAGTCCATGTATCAGCTAAAGCCGGGCAGGGTCATGACCACAATGCGGCGCAAGGTCACTTTGTCGTTATGCCTCAGCCAAACAGGCTGACGGCGCCGAACATGACCGCGCCGACAAGGCCGCTGACCCATGCCGTGCCGATGGTGAGGCCGGCTATGACCATGAGGCCGTCTTTCTGCATCAGGCCGAAGGAGGCGATGGCGACGGCAAAGCCCGGCACGGTATTGGTCATAGGCAGGGGCACGAGGATCGACGCACAGAATACGCAGAGGAACAGGCCGATGACCCGCTCGGACCGCTTGCCCGTGATCATGGTCAGGCGCGGCCGCACGATCAGTTCGACCCAGCCAAGCCATTTGCGGCCGCCTGATGCCATCTGGGTCAGGCCCTTGCGGTCAATATGGCGAGTAGCGAGCTTTTCCGGCATCCAGGGTTGTTCGCGGCCCATCGCCATTTGCGCGGCGAGCGCCATCATGGGCAGCGCCACAACCTGCGGCACGCCATAAAGGAACGGAATGCAACAGGGCAGGGCTAGCAGGAACAGGCCGGCTCCAAACGCGCTCTCATCCAGTTGGTCGAAGATTTCCCGGAGCGAGAATCCTTTTTCGGGCGCCCGTCCAGCGAGCGCCTCGATGGTCTGCAGCAGGGTTTTTTCGGTTGGAAGTTCGGTGGAAGTCATATTCCAGCTGTTAGATGTCTTTGATCGCTACGTCGAGTAGATTGACAGGTGACCCGGCTATGCGGCAGGAGAAGCGCTCCCTGCAAAGGGCCTCTGTGGCGGAATTGGTAGACGCGACGGATTCAAAATCCGTTTCTGGTGACAGAGTGCCGGTTCGAGTCCGGCCAGAGGTACCACATTAGCCAACCATCAATATTCGTACTTCTCGATATGTGTCAGCTTGAGCGTATAGGCGGCGTCCGCCAGTTCGCTCTCCTGTGTCTCGGTGGTCAGGATGCCCTCGACCCAGACCGCCTGAGCGAGGTCCTTCAGCAGGATCGGCTCATCGGTCGAGACGAAGACGGTCTGGTTCGGCGGCGGCGGCGGTGCGTGGATGCAGGCGCCGAAATAGGGGACCATCAGGAATTCGGCAACTTCGGCTTTTGCACCATATTCGAACGGCACCGTGTATCCTGGTAGCCGGATGGTCTTGCCGTTGAGCTCCTTGACGGTGTTGAACGTGCCGATCTGGACCATGGCGTCTGCGGCTGAGCCTTCAGCGACGCCGCCCCCCCCATACAGCATGGACATCTGGCTCTGGTACATCTGCGCAAGGCGTTCTTCCTCGCCTTCGGGCATCAGGTCTTCCCAGCCGATTTCGGTCACGCCGCGGGCTTCGGCTTCGGCTTTCTTGCGCGCCTGATCGGCGGCGCGGGCGGCAATGGTCGCTTCGCGTTTCGCTTTACGCTCTGCTTCGCTCTCACCAATCTTGTCGCCCACCTGCGGGGCTTCCGCAGTCGATTCTGCTTCAGGGGCAGGGGTACCGGGATCAGTCGGTGCATCGGCTTGCCCGCAGGCGGCCAGCAAGCCTGTCATCAGGGCGGCGGTCAGGAGGGAAGAAATCTGTTTCATGATGCCAATCTAGGATGCGCGGGCGTGGCCCGCCAGTGGGGTTGAGCGGTTCAGAGTCGAATGGACAATCCATCGGCAAGCGACCGGCGAAAGGCCATCCAGGCCGGGATGGCCCCGGCGAGCAGGGCCGCGCCTGTCACCGCCAGCAGCGTATAGAGATCTGTCAGTCCCGGCCCGGTGCCAATCAGGGAAATGCCGTAATGCGCAGAGACGAGTGGGCCGACCACGGCAAGAAGCACGTGAATGAGCAGGATGCCGAGCGCCGCACCGAGGAAACCGACCAGGCCTGCCTCCAGTACCAGGAGCGCAAAGATGTGGCCCGGCCGGGCGCCGACCGCGCGCAGAATCGACATCTCCCGCCGCCGCTCATTCAGGCTGGTCAGGATGGAAGTGAGGATGGAGACGACGCCCACCGCGATGACAAAGATCGAAACCGCCAGCAGGGCGCGCTCGGCAATCGCGGTCACACTCCAGAGCTCTGCGAGCGCCTGTGACGGGATGATCGCCATCAGCGGTTCGCCCCGGTTCGTATTGATCTCGCGCCGTGTGGTGAGAATTGTGCCCCGGCGTTTCAGACCGAGGAAGATGGCGGTGACGGTCTTCGGCGTCAGATCGAAGGACCGGATCGTCTCTTCGGTGATATTGTCCGCGAGCGGATTCTTCGCCCCGGTTTCCCAGCCGACATGAATTGCCGTAATGGCCTCCAGCGAGACATGCACCGTCTGATCCACGGGGGTTCCTGTAGGAGCGAGGATGCCGACGACCCTGAAGGGGCGGTTTTCGTGCCCTGATCCAAAATCTGCCTGGCCGAGGCCGTGCGACAGGGTCATCGGACTTCCAAGTGTGTAATCCAGCTCGCGTGCCACATCGGCGCCAATGACCGCGTCGAACAAATCTTCGAATTGTTCGCCCTCGGCCAATAGGAGGTCCTGATTGCGACCATATTTGTAATGGTCGAAATAATCCGGGGCCGTGCCCATGACGCGGAAGCCGCGATGACTGTCGCCGAGGGAGATCGGGACGGCCCAATCGACATCCGGTCGGGCAGCGATTTCCTGATAGGTCGGCCATGAAATTTCGGCCGTCGCGCTGCCCATCCTGAATACAGAGTAGAGCAGCAGATTCACGCTGCCTGTGGGGGCGCCGACGATCAATTCGGTCCCGGAAATCGTGTTGCCGAAGCCTTCGCGCGCGCCGGTGCGAGCCTTGTCCACGCCGAGGAACAGCGCAACTGACAGGGCCACGGCGAGGAGGGTCAACAGGACCGATGCCTTGCGGTTCATCAGGCTTTGCCAGGCCAGGGCAAGGATCGCGCTCATACAATCATCCCCACGCGATTGATCTCTCCCAGATCCACCGACCGGTCGAAATGGGAGGCAAGGCTGGCATCATGGCTGACGAAGAGGAGCGCTGCGCCCGTGCGCCGGGCTTCTTCGCTGAGCAATTCGATGAAGCGGTCGCGGGCATCCGCATCGAGCGCCGAGGTCGGCTCGTCCGCGATCACGATCTCCGGGCCGCCGATCAGGGCGCGGGCCGCAGCGACACGCTGCTGTTGACCAACCGAGAGGTCAGACACGCGGCGCCCAAGCAGGGTTTCGTCGGTCAGGCCAAGACGCGCCAGCAAGCGCCGGGCTTCGTCGTCTTCCTCGCCGCTGATGACTGCGCGCCGCTTGGGCGAAAACCGCAGGGGCAAGGTCACGTTTCCGACCACGGAGAGATAAGGGACGAGATTGAACATCTGGAAGATGACGCCGAGATGGTCAGCTCGCAGGCGATCGCGCGCTGCCGGTTTCAGGCTTGAGAGGTTCCGGCCGAGAACGTTTACCTGGCCTGAGCCAGCTTCCAGAACGCCAGCAATAATACCGAGCAGGGTGGATTTTCCCGATCCGGAGGCGCCGCGGAGGAACAGGCGCTCGCCCGCTTCAAGCCGGAAAGTTGCAATGTCGAGGACGTCCTCGCCGGACGTCCAGGCAAAACGCAAATCCGAAATCAAGACGACAGGCTCTGCCATGTCAGGATCCGAAGGGCAGGAAGGGATTGTCCGGGGTGAGCGTGGCGGATGCGGTCTCGCCCGCTTCGCCGAGATAGACGGCATCCACTTCCTCAAAGGCCGGATATTTCTCAAAGCCGGTGAACATCAATCCGTCCAGCTGGCTTGGCCTACGGCAATCCCAGACGATTGAAAGCGTGAGTGCGGCATGATCGCCGGATCGGCGCACATCGGCCGATCGTTCGACCAGATCGCACCGCGCATTGCCCATCAGTTCGGTCAGACCTTCGGCATATTGTTCCAGCTCGGTCGATTTCTTCTTTGTCTTTTCAGACAGGCCGTAATTGGCCAGCGGCGCATCAACGGTGATGGTCACGAAATTGGTGTCGAGCGTTACAGCCAGTTCCGCCGCGCCATGCACATGCGCTTCGCCGCCAATATGCTCTTCATGGTCTTCGTCATGGTGGTCTGCTTCTTCCACCGCTTGCGGCATGGTGGTTCGGGCAGGGGAGGGTGCGTCATCGGCCAGAGTTTCCGCTGGAGGCGGAGAGCCTACAGCTGCCGGTTCGGGCTCATAGGGCGCTTCTGCACTACAGGCGACGCTCAATATTAATGCGGCGCAGGCCAGAAGCCAGCTGCTGCCCCGACCCCATGATCGATCCGTCATATCGCTCCCATCGTCCCGCCTGGGGAATTCAGTAAAACCGGAAAATCTTCTCGCAAGCCGAATAATGATACCATATAACACTTCTTCGCAAGGCCGCAGGACGCGGTTATAGACCGCACCTGACTGTTAACGGACCGGCTGACAGCTTTCCATGTTTGAATCCATGCAAGCCCCTTTGTTTTTTGGCTTGATCGCGGCCTTTGTGACCACGGTCGGCCTCATCGCTGTGGCGATGCGGGGCGATTGGAGTGCGCGGTTCTCCGCCGTCATGGGCCTCGCGGCGGCCGGTATGCTCGTCACGCTCAGCCTGTTGCACATCGCGCCGGAAGCGTTCGCCGAAAGCACGCGAGCGCCATACTTCATGCTGGGCGGGTTCCTCGGCGGGCTGATACTGAATTACGGCCTCAACACATTTTTCCCGGAAAGCGTGAGTGGCGGCCGGATGGCGGCTGTAACCCCCATAATCGCGATTGCCATTCATTCCTTCATCGACGGCGTGATCTATTCAGTAACCTTCGCTGCGAGCTTTTCCGCAGGCGTCTATGCGGCGGTCTCGCTAATCCTGCATGAGTTTCCGGAAGGCGTGATCGCGTTCGCGATCCTGCGCCGGCACAATTTTTCGAACCGGCAATCCTTCCTGTGGGCCTTTCTGGCCGCATCCGCCACCACGCCCTTGGGCGTGCTGATGTCGTCGCCCTTCATGTATTTCCTGGGAAGCGAGGCGGTTGGCGCGCTTTTCGCGGCCTCTGCCGGCCTGCTTCTCTATGTTGCGACAGGCCCTTTGATGGCTCCGCTGAAGGAGGAGCCGCCGCTCCGCAGCCTGCTGGCCCTGTCGTCCGGGGTGGCCATAGCGCTCGTGCTGTCCTTCTTGCCGGTGCATGATCATGATGACGACCATCACGAGGCCATCCACATGGAAGCGCCACACCCGCTGCCGGACGAGATCTGATGCGGCATCGGCTCATCGCCTTTCTGGCATGCTGCCTGATGGCCTGCCTTGCCGTCACATCTGCGCCGCAAGCGGCGTTCGCCCACCCGGAAGACGAGCTTTGCCTGCCGGGAGGAGGGATGGACCCCGCTTTGTGCCGGGAGCTTCAGGAACTGGACCGCGCCGGCAACGCAACTGAAACGGGAGACGACGTTCCAGGCGGGGAGGTCGAACTCGACCGATCCTGGCTCGAGACGACGATCTTCTATATCCGCATCGGCTTCGAGCACATCCTGCCGATGGGCGTGGATCATATCCTGTTCGTGCTGGCCCTCTTCCTGTCCAGTCGGCGGATTAAGCCGCTGCTCTGGCAAATCTCCGCCTTCACGCTGGCGCACACTTCCACGCTCGGCCTTGCCGCAGCCGGCGTGATCGCGCCTCCGGCAAGTATCGTCGAGCCGCTGATCGCGCTGACCATCGCCTGGGCCGCCCTTGAGAACATTCTGTTCAAGGAGCCAAGCGGCTGGCGCCCCGCGCTGGTCTTCGGGTTCGGCCTGATTCATGGGATGGGCTTTGCGGGTGCCTTCGGGGATCTCGGTCTGCCGCCTGGCATCTTCTGGCCAGCTTTGATCGGCTTCAATGTCGGCGTGGAGATTGGTCAGTTGGCTGTGATCGGCATGGCGCTTGCAGTTGCCTTGATCATCAGGGGCGTCCTGAAACAGGCGGGCCGGGCAGACCTCTACCGGCCGGTTCTGGTCTGGCCCGTATCTGCGGCTATCGGAGTTATCGGGCTCTGGTGGGCCATCGAACGGGCTTTCCTTAACCCTTAGCCTGACAAAGTGCGCTCCGGCTTGGAACGGAACGCATTTCTATGATCTCTCGCGACTGGATCAGACATTTTGCCCCGGCTGTGCTCGCCTCTGCGATGGCAGGCTGGATCGGGTTTGCCGAACATGCGTCCGCCTATATGCCGCACGAGACGACGCCGGTTGTACGCAGGCCTGTTCCTGTATCGGAGGAGCAGGATCTCGCCTCCAAACAGGTCTATGCTGAAGCCGCAGCCTGGCGTGGCGCGGAAGCCAAGCAGGCGCGCAACGCCATGATTGCAGCCTGGCTGGGCGGCCTGAACGATGCCGGTATGGCCGACTATTCCGTACGCCATCTTGAAAAGGGGCTGATTTACGCGATCCGCTTCCGGAACCCGATTGATGGGGACGACATCCATGCGCTCTGGGTCGCTGTGCCGGACGGACCGGACTTGCCCTCATCGGTCGTCCTGCGCACACCGCATCCCGGCGCGGCTGACCCGACCATTCTGGAACTGCAATCGTGCACGTCGCGGCGGACCCTGCAAGTGTCTCACGGGAACCTGCCGACGGATCAGGCGGAGGCCAAGGCTGTCTCGCAACTCAGCACATATCTGGATGCGCCCGATCCGATGCCGATCACGGTGCTCAGCGAAGCGCGAGACATTTGCCGCCAGATATCCCGTGTTCTTCCGACGCCGGAAAATTAGGCCAGGTCAGGCAATCTTGCTGAGGCGTTCTGCGGCAGTCTCATCCGCGTCCCGCATGGTGAACCGCTTCGTGAACTCGGTGACGCGAGGCGCGATTTCGGTCTGGAAGCGTCGGCCATTGAACACCCCGTAATGACCCACGCCCGGCTGGATATAGTCGGTCTGCATGTCCTCTGGCACCTTTGAGCAAATGGTGTGAGCAGCCTGTGTCTGGCCGATACCGGAAATGTCGTCCTTCTCACCTTCAACGGTCATCAGCGCGACGTCGCGGATCAGCTCCGGCTTGACCAGATGCGTGCCGCGATACCGATAGATGCCGCGGGCCAGCTGGTGCTCCTGGAAAACGCGCACGATGGTCTGTAGGTAGAATTCCTCGGTCAGGTCGAGCACGGACAGGTATTCGTCATAAAATTCCCGGTGCTTGCCAATATTGTCCCCATCGCCCTCGACCAGGTGGTTGAAGAAATTCCAGTGCGCATCGACATGGCGCGACCAGTTCATGTTCATGAAGGAGGCAAGCTGGACAAAGCCCGGATAGACACGCCGGAACATGCCCGGATACGGGCCGGGCACTGTGTGGATCATGTTCTCTTCGAACCAGGACAGCGACTTTTCTTCAGACAAGACATTCGGAATGGTCGGGCTGAGCCGCGTATCAATAGGGGAGCCCATGAAGGTCATCGTGGCCGGGCGGGCCGGATCGTCTTCCTCGGCCATCATGGCAATTGCAGCAAGGACCGGGGGGCCCGGCTGGCAGACACCAAGCACATGCGCGCCGCCGCCAAGGAATTCCAGCATCGCGCGAATATGGTCGATATAATCGTCCAGATCGAACCGGCCGAGCCAGACGGGTGCCATACGGGCATCCTGCCAATCGGTGATGTAGACGTCATGGGTCGGCAGGAACGCCTCGACTGTGCCGCGCAACAGCGTCGCATAGTGACCGGAGAGGGGGGCAGCAATCAGAAGGCGGGGCTGCGGGCCCAGCTTGTCGGCATTGCGCGCCGCCGCCAGAGCTTCCGGGTCTTTCCGGAAGTGAACAAGATTGCACCAGGGCGAACGCCATGCCGCCACGGGGGTCACGTCTACCGGTGCGCTGTTAATGCGGACGGAGTCGATACGCCATTCGGGTTTGCCATAATAGCGGGTGGCGCTTTCAAACACATCCGCCATCGCGGTCAGCGACCGGCCATAATCGGTTTGGCCGAGCGGGTTTAGCGGAGAGCTCAACGCGGCCCGGCTGGCCCGGGCCGCAACGCGCATTGGTGCCATCGCGGCACGATTGATTTCGACAAGTGAATACAGCATGAGTTACACGCCTTCCATGTTGCAGTGCAACATATGTCTCTATCGGTGCAAGGGCAAACAGATTCGCCAGACAAGCATGTGTCCGATCAGCCGTATGATGGTTTCCATCTTCGTGAAAATTGACCGAATTGGACAAGCGGTCACTTAACCGGGACAGGGTAAATTCCTCCCATAATGGAGTGACTGCCATGTTCCTTAAATGCCAGCCTAATCCCCATCGCGGTGGACGCATGACACGGGCGCTCGTTTATGAGCAGGCTCCGGGACAGCGTTTTGCCATTGATGCGGAAATCCTGCACAAACAGCCGGAATTGCTGAGTGATTTTGGCCGATTCATGCACGCGCGGTTCCGCATCCTGGATGCCCTGGCCTATTTCATCTGCCTTGCCGGTGTATTGGCGTCGCTTGCCTTTGTCTGGTGGATGTTCCTGCCGGGAATCGCGATCTGCACCATGATGCTGGCCGTAAACAGGAAGGCCGCCGGCGAGATCGCCCTGAAGGCCGCGCGCAAATCGGCTGACAATTTCCGCAAATTGCACGAAATGGGCTGTCTCTGGCTGGTCTTCGCCTGATCTGTCCTAGATCCGGATCATGCCGAGCACGGCCGAGACGATCGCCACCAGAGTGAACATCAAAGAGAAACTGACTGACACGGCGCGCTGCCCTTTGCGGCTGGTGCGCTCGCCTTTGTGTTTCTTCCCCGGTGTCAGCATCCAGCGGTTTGAGTAGAAGCCGAAAGCTGCCAGCAAGGCCGTCACTGCTGCAGCCCAGCTCGAGGCGAGCAGGAAGAACGCGCCCGACGCCAGCATCATGCCGGCGATGGGCGTGGAGGTCTGCAACAGCAATTCCCGCACATGCCGATCCGCCCGCGAGCCGTCCAGCTTGTCGAAACTGCAATTGGGCGACGCGATGGCCGCTACCCAGGATGAGCCGATGGCCATGGCCCCGGAAAGCAGGCCGAGATGCGTGGCGGTGGCGGCGATTCCTTCGAACATGTCGGGCAATATGCGCCGGATTCGCCGACCAGCCTAGAGAAAGCTTCGGGAGACAACGGACGCGATAATCTTTTCCTCGGCAGGAACCTGCCCGTCCAGCATCAACATGGCGAGGCCATGCACTATGGACCAGGCTTGGAGCCGCTTCACCATCTGCAATTCAGGGGGGGCGTCCGGAGGCAGCACGTCTTGCAGCGTGTCCGCGAGCATCGCAAAGCCATTTGTCTGACTGTCCTGATCGCTTTCCAGCGCATTCGCCTGAGGCGCTTTGGACATCATCAAACGGAAGAGCGAGGGATTGGCCAGAGCGAAGCGGACATAGGCCCGGCCCATGGCTTCAAACGCGTCCATTCCGCCGCCGGTTTCTTCTGTCGCCCGCGCGAACGTGTCGGAAAGTTTTTCACTTCCCACCTGGCACAAGGCGCCCAGCAGGGCGGCCTTGTTGGGAAAGTGCCGATACACGGCCGTGGCCGAAACCCCCACCTTGCGGGAGATTTCGCGGAGACTCAGCTTCTCGGCGGGGCGTTTGCTTATTTGGGCCAGCCCTTCTTCAATAAGGGCGGCGTGCAAGTCGCCATGATGGTAGCGATTGCCCTGAGTCTCGATGTTGACACTGTTATCATCCGTCGGCATGTTATCAATGTAAACATTGTGGTGCAGACCACAAGCGGAGGAGGGAGCGGCATGCACATGCCGCAACGTATTCCGCCGGGTTTTCAGACAATTTTCAGCTTGGCTGAGTGTGGGGGGACGGGGGACCGCTCTTTGCGGTCCCCTTCCACGTATGCCTAAAGCGCGGCCTCGTAGACCTTCGCATAATCATCTGCACTCATCGGCTTCGGATTGCCGAAATGGGCAAGATCCTTGAGCGCGTATTCGACGACGCCGGGCGCATCCTCCGCCGACAGCCCGATCGCAGACAGGGTGGCCGGAATGCCGATGTCAGCATTCAGTTCCGCAATCGCATCGCCAAGATCCGCGCCTGGTTTCATGCCCATGGCCTGGCGCAGGCGGACATATTTCTCATCGGCTGAACCTTCATGGAAGCGCAGGATGTGCGGCAGGAAGATCGCGTTCAGTGTGCCGTGGTGCAGGCGTTTGTCATGCAGGCGACCGGCCGCGTGCGACAGGGCGTGAACACCGCCAAGGCCCTTCACGAAGGCCAGCGCGCCTTCATAGCTTGCCATCATCATGTGCCAGCGAGCGTCGGCGTCTGACCCGTCCTTGACCGCTTTCTTCAGCCAGCCATTACCAACCGCGCGGTACACGCCTTCATAGGCGATGCCTTCAGCTGGCGGGTTCACGGTGGGGGACAGCACGGATTCGATGCAGTGCGTGACGGCATCCATGCCGGTGGCCGCCGTCAGGCCCGCAGGCAGGCCAAGGGTCAGATCGGGGTCGCAGATGGCTGTCGCAGGGATCAGGTTCGGGGAGACAATGGTCTCCTTGCGGCCATTCTCAAGGACCAGGACGAGGCCAACAGAAACTTCCGAGCCTGTGCCGGACGTGGTTGGAATGGCGATCAGGGGTGGGATCTTGCCGATCTTCTTGGCGCCGCCGGTGATGGCAGCATAATTCTCCAACGGTTCGTCATGGCTGACCATCAGGCCGATGCCTTTGGCATGGTCCATGGAAGAGCCGCCCCCAAGCGCGATCAGGCCATCCGCGCCGCATGCCTTGTAGGCGGCAGCGGCTTCCTTTGTCTGTTTCTCGGTCGGGTTCGGGACCGTCTCGGCGAACACACCGGCCGGGGCGACGCCCAGCGCATCCTCGACCTTGGCCAGGATGCCCGCTGCCTTGATGCCGGGGTCCGTCACGATGAAGGGACGGGTCATGCCGAGCTTCTTCGCCGTCCCGGCCAGCTGTTTCAGCGCGCCGGAATCGAAGATGCAGGTGGTGAGATAATTGATGACGGGCATGGCATGGTCCTCTTTGGGATGTTTCCTCGCCGACCATCTGCCCCAGCGGCAGCCCCTTGTTCAAGCCTGACCGTGGGAGAACTGGGATGGTACGCCGCAGCATATGGGCGAAAGCCGCCGAATTCGGAACGCACCGAGCCAAAATCACAGGAGAGGGGCGCGGAGGCAATTCGGAACAATACCTAATCGCGGTGCCATGCCGCGCGACACGCGCCCGCGCGTCAAAACGGGTAATTTTATACAGGAAAACATGGGGTTAGGTCTCTCGCATCCGGCGCAGGTAGGTGCGCCAAAACAGGAGTGACATGACATGAAACAGCTTCTCCTAGCCTCATTGGTTGCCGGGGCAACCTGGCTTGGAACGGCGCCTGCCGCATCGGCAGACGACAATCCCTGGATGGTGCGCGGACGCGTTATCGGGGTCTTGCCGGATGAATCCGGCGATCTCTCCGTTGCGGGGGCACAGCTCGCAGGAGATGTGGAGATTTCGAACCAGTATGTGCCTGAACTCGACATCACCTATTTCTTCACCAAGAACATCGCGGCCGAACTGATCCTTGGTGTGACGCCGCACGATGTGAAGGCGACCGGCGTGACGGTTCCCGGCGCGCTGGACAATGCCACCATCGATCTGGGTGATGTCACGCTGTTGCCGCCAACCCTGACGGTTCAGTATCATTTTGTGAACGACAGCCAGTGGAAGCCCTATGTCGGCGCTGGCGTGAACGCGACCTTCTTCTTTGACGAAGATCAAGGCCCGGTGGCGGACGGGATTGACTATGATACCAGCGTCGGCCTCGCCCTTCAGGCTGGCGTTGATTACGACCTTGATGGCGAGCCCGGTGGTTGGGCGATCAATGCAGACATCAAGAAGATCTGGATCAATCCGGATGTGACTGTGGATTTCACCACGGCGCTTGGCGCAACAGTGGATGCTGACGTGGACATCGATCCACTCGTGGTGGGACTGGGGCTCGGATACAAGTTTTGAGCGCCACCTCTTGAGGGCAGGGCTTCCCCATTGGTCCTGTCCTCACTCTCCCCCCTGGGCCGCGTTCTTTCCCGATAACGCGGCCTTTTTTCTGCTTTCTGCAGACCGGTCGTTGCACCCCTCGCCGGCGCGTATACAGATTGCGGCCATGGCTATTCTTTCTGTCAAAGATCTTCGTGTTTCCTTCGACACGCCGGACGGTGTGGTCGAGGCGGTCAAGGGCATCAGTTTCGATGTCGCCAAAGGCGAATGCCTCGGCATTGTGGGCGAAAGCGGCTCAGGCAAGAGCCAGTCCGCGCTCTCTGCTCTGGGATTGCTGGCAGGCAATGGCACGGCGACGGGCCGGATCGAGTTTGACGGCATCAATATGCTGGATGCATCGGACGCCACGCTGCGGGAAATTCGCGGTGCCCGGATGTCCATGATCTTCCAGGATCCGCTGACCAGCCTGACGCCGCACATGACCGTCGGCGCGCAGATGCGCGAAGTGCTCGCCCTTCACAAAGGGTTGAAGGGGGAAGCTGCCGATCGGATCTGTGTCGACTGGCTGGAGAATGTGCGCATCCCCGAGGCGGCGCGCCGGATGAACCAGTTCCCGCATGAACTGTCTGGCGGCATGCGCCAGCGCGTCATGATTGCCATCGCCATGCTTTGTAATCCGGAGCTCCTGCTGGCCGACGAGCCGACGACTGCGCTCGATGTGACCGTGCAGGCGCAGGTGCTGGAACTGATGGACGAATTGAAACGCGAAACCGGTACGGGCATCGCTCTCATTACCCACAATATGGGCGTTGTGGCCCGTATGTGCGACCGCGTCATCGTTATGCGTCATGGTGAGATCGTGGAGCAGGGCAGTGTGGACGACATTTTCTACAATCCCCAGGCCGACTACACCAAGATGCTGCTCAACGCTGTGCCGCGCATAGACGAAGCCGATCGACCTGGCCGTCCGGTCCTGTCGGCGCCGCCCGCGCCTGAGATCGAGCCGGTCCTCAAGGTCGAGGATATGAAGATCCACTTCCCGATTTCGGTGAAGGGTGGCCTGTTCGGCAAGACCAAGCCCCTGAAAGCGGTTGATGGCGTTTCGTTTGATTTGAAACCAGGTGAAACACTGGGCGTCGTGGGAGAATCCGGGTGCGGCAAGTCCACGCTCGCGCGCGGCGTTCTGAACCTGATCCCGCCGACCGATGGCACGGTGGCCTGGCTCGGCCGCGACATTTCAAAGGCCAGCCGCCGGGAAATGAATGGCTTGCGGGACGATCTTCAGATCGTGTTTCAGGATCCTCTCGCCAGCCTTGATCCGCGCATGACCATCGGCGCCTCCATTGCCGAGCCGCTGCAGGTGCACCAGCCGCGCCTTTCCCGTGCAGACCGGGAAGCAAAAGTGCGCGAGATTCTTCCCCGGGTCGGCCTCGATCCCAATTTGATCAACCGGTATCCGCATGAACTCTCAGGCGGCCAGAACCAGCGTGTGGGCATTGCCCGCGCCATGATCCTGCAGCCGAAACTGGTCATTTGCGATGAGGCAGTCTCTGCGCTCGACGTGTCAGTTCAGGCGCAGGTCGTGGACCTGCTGATTGAACTCCAGAAGGAGTTCGGTCTCGCCATGATCTTCATCAGCCATGACCTCGCCGTCGTGCGCCAGATCAGCCATCGGGTCATGGTATTGTATCTCGGCCGCGTGGTGGAGTTGGCCGGGCGGGATGCGATCTATACCGAAGCGCGCCATCCCTATACCAAAGCGCTGATCGCCGCCGTGCCGAACGCCGACCCGACTGGCGAGCGCACCCGTGAACGCCTGCGCCTGACGGGCGACCTGCCAAGCCCGCTCGATAGCCGCGCATCCCTCCGCTTCATGAAGTCGAAACTCATCGATGACGGCGAGGCCGACCAGTACCAGCCACAACTGGTTGAAGTCGGCCCCGGCCATCTTGTGGCGGAGCATGATCCGGTGCTGGGCGGCAAAGGGCTGCGCGTCAGCTGATCTCCCGGCACAGGGCAGGGGACACCGGCCGTAAGCTTGGCTTAAGACGAATATGTCATGGTGCAGGCTGTATTATTGCCGGAGCCTGCGCGTCTTGCCCCAATTGATCGGTCTTGTCCTAGTGGTCGTCCTCGTAATGGGCGGCCTTGTCCTGACGGGCGGGCATGGCGCCATGCAGGCGCTTCCCTTCGAGATTGCCCTGATCGGCGGGGCCGCCATCGGCACGATCCTGATCGGCAATTCGCCCAAGGTCGCCAAGGAGGCGTTTGGCGGGTTTGTGAAGTCCTTCCAGGGCAGCCGCTGGCAGCGCCCCCAGCACCGTGAATTGCTCGTCCTGTTGTCGACTCTTATGCGCAAGGTCCGGCAGGGGGGCTTTGTCGGCATTGAATCCGACATTGAAGAGCCCGACTCCTCGGCTGCGTTTGCGGCGGCGCCAACCGTGCTCTCGGACCCGTCCGTGCGGGACATGATCTGTGATTCCTTTCGCCTCATGGCGCTCGATCTGTCGGATCCGGTGCGCGCCGAAGCGCATATGGAACAGTCCGTTGCGCTACACATCGACCAGCGCATGAAGGCCGTGAATGCCCTCAACACGGTCGCAGACGCCCTGCCAGCGCTCGGGATCGTGGCGGCCGTACTCGGCATAATCAAGACGATGGGCTCGATCGACCAGTCGCCCGCGGTGCTGGGCATGATGATCGGATCGGCACTGCTCGGCACATTCCTCGGCGTCTTCCTTGCCTATGGGGTCGTCGGGCCTGTCGCAGCGCGGTTTGGCCAGATCGTGGAAGACGAGGCCCAGCCGCTGGATGTGATCCGGACCGTACTGTCCGCCTTTGGCGGCGGCGTGCAACCTGGGATCGCCATTGAACTTGGCCGTACCGCCATTCCGGTGGACCAACGCCCGGATGCGGAATCTGTCGAACGGGCCCAGACCAGCGCACGCTTCGCCGAGCGCGCTGTCGCCTAGGCGAGCGGCCATTCTGCGTTGACCCCGGAAGAATGAAGCCGCATCACCCGTGAATGCCTGATATTCGTTTGGCCACGTTCAATTGTGAGAACCTGATGATGCGGTGCGATTTCGCGCGCTCCGGTCTCGCCAATGCCCGTAGCAGGCTGACGAATGTGGATGACGCGCTCATTGCAGAGCAGGTGGATGCCGTCTTCGATGTGCTCTCCGAGGATGACCGCACCCTGACGGCGCAGGCACTGGTCGCCACGCATGCAGAAGTATGCGCGCTGCAGGAGGTCGAGAACCTCGTTACCCTGACCGCATTCGACAATCGCTACGTGTCCCGTTGGGCAGGCCGGCCCTTTGGGGAGCGTGTGCTGCATGAGGGCAATGACAGCCGCGGCATCGATGTGGGGCTGTTGTCCTCACTGCCCATTGTATTCCAGCGCAGCCATGCCCGTGCCACCTTTGGCCGGTTGGGCATCCATCCACCCCGCGGCACATCCGTGAACGATTGTGTCTTCCGGCGCGACTGTCTTGAAGTGGATATCGAGAAGGATGGGCGCCAGCTGACCCTCTTCATCTGCCATTTCAAATCCATGCATGGGGGGCGCAAGCGCACTGTGGCGGTGCGGGAGGCCGAGGCACAGGCCGTGCGCCGTGTTATCAGCCAGCGCTTCCAGAACCCGGCCGAAGCGGAATGGGTCATTCTCGGGGATTTCAATGATTACTGGGAAGTCGATGGCCGTCCCGCCCGGCCGCATGGGCTGGGACCCCTGGTCGGAGACGGGTTTGCGGTGGACCTTGCCAGCCGTGCGATTGCCAATCCGTATGAACGCTGGACCCATCATTACAGCGGGGACGACACCTATGGCGCCCTTGATCACATCTTCCTGTCCCCACGACTTGCAGCGCTGAATCCCGCCGCGAGTGTAGAGATTGTACGGGCCGGATCGCCTTATCGGGCCGAGAGATATGACGGAATCCGCTTCCCTGGCGTTGGTTGGGTGACGCCCAAGGCATCTGACCATTGTCCGATGGTGACGACTTTAAAATTTGAAGGTCGCCTTGCGGCACCCTAATTTATGTTGGCTGTGGTAAACATGGGGGCCGAGAGGCAGTGTCACGCTTTGATAATCTGATCGAGACGGTGGAGGCCTATCAGGCCCTCGCTGCCGAGAATTATGACCGGATCCGGACTTTGGCCGAGGAGGTGCGCAGTGGATTCTGCGACTATCTCGGGGCCAGCGATGGGGTCTGTGTCCACCTCGTGCCCCCTGCCGGGGCCTACAAGCCGAAGGCGCATGGCGATGCGGCCTTCTCGATCCCGCCGCGTGGATTTCGCCTGCTTGGCCCCATTTCATTCGGTTTGGCGGTACGCGTCTCACGCGATACCGACTGGCTGAGGCTGGTTATGGAGTGTCGCAAGATTGGCGACAAGTTCAAGATCCAGATTGAGGATGGTTCGGTATATGAATTCAGCCTGCCTCTGAAAGAGGCGAGCCCCGACCCCTTCTACGAACACCTCTATCAGCACATACTGCTCTGGTTCTCCGACCGAGTCGAACGCTACAAAGAGGGCGATTATGGAACCCGTGAGATCGGGTTCGACTTTGCTGATGACATAAACGCGGCTCAAGCCTAGTTTTCTGATCGCCCAACGGGCAAAATGCACCACGAAACGGGGCTTTTATGGACCAATTCAACTTTGCACTGGCATCCGCCGGATCCAGCGAGCTGATATTCGCCTGTGCCCTGATCGGGGCGCTGGGCATCGGCGCGCAATGGGTTGCCTGGCGTATCCAGGCGCCAGCCATCGTGCTCATGGCACTGGCCGGCCTGGCTGTTGGCCCGCTCTGGACTGTCGTTTTCGGCGAGCCCCTGCTGAACCCTGAGAAGGTGTTCAATGGCGGCAGCAATGAGTTGCTGCGGCCTATCGTGTCGCTGGCTGTTGCCGTGATCCTGTTCGAGGGCGGTCTCGTCCTGAAATTCGAGAACCTTAGGGACGCTGGCGCAGCTGTGCGGCGCATGGTGTTCCTCGGCGGCCCGCTGGCTTGGGCGCTCGGCACGTTCGCTGCCCATTATGCCGCCGGTCTCGATTGGGGCAGTTCTGTTGTGTTTGCGGGCGTGCTGGTGGTTACCGGGCCGACCGTGATCATGCCATTGTTGCGTCAGTCCAAACTGGGTGGACGAACCGGCCAGTTCCTGAAATGGGAAGGCATCGTCAACGACCCCGTAGGCGCCCTGTTTGCCGTTGCCGCGTTCGAAATCATCCGCGTGGCGGCGACCGGCGAGTCCATCCTGGGCAAGGGCGCCATGATCATCGTGGCTGCGGCGCTCGGCGTCGGGCTGGGCTTTGCCTTTGGGTGGGCGATTGTACGCGCTTTCCGCCAGGGCTGGACGCCGGAATATCTGAAAGCGCCCATCATCTTCGCGTCGATCATTCTCTGCTATGCGCTGGCGGAAATGATCGAGAAGGAAATCGGCCTTGTTGCCGTCACGGCCTATGGCATGACGTTGGCCAATTCGCGCCTCGCAGGCCTCGCAGAACTCCGAAAATTCAAGGAAGACATCGCGGTCCTGCTGGTTTCAGGCGTGTTTGTCATCCTGACGGCCAATCTCACGCCGGACGTCATCCGTCGCGCCCTGACCTGGAATACGCTGGCCTTCCTGCTGACCATGCTGTTCGTCGTACGGCCCCTGTCGGTCTGGATTGCCACATTCGGGACGCTGAAACGCAATGAAGCTATCCTGCTCGGCTGGATTGCGCCGCGCGGGATCGTGGCCGTGGCCGTCTCCAGCCTGTTTGCGACCTTGCTGGAAGACCTCGGCCGACGTGGGGATTCGCGGTTCTATTTCTCCGGTGCTGAACAGATCACCCCGCTGGCCTTCGCGATGGTGTTCGTCACCGTGGTCCTGCATGGCTTTACGATCGGGCCGCTCGCCCGACGGTTGGGGCTTGCCCGCAAGGAGCGGCCGGGGGTTCTCTTGGTGGGTGTGAACCCGTGGAGCATCGATCTGGCCAAAGTGCTGAAGGATGTCGGCATCGAACCAATTCTCGCAGACAATAACTGGCGGCGGCTCCGGCCTGCACGGGAAGCGGGGCTCAACACCTTCTTCGGTGAAGTCTTGTCGGAAGAGGCAGAGGTCAGACTGGACCATGCGGCCTTCGACCAAGTGGTCGGGCTCTCAGCCAACGAACCCTATAACGCACTTGTTTCGGGCCATTTCGCCCCGGAGCTCGGGCGTCACCGCGTCTACCAATTGTCGGCTCAGGACACCGAGGAAGAGGATCCCCGGGCCATTGGTATGGGGACACGGGGCCGCACGCTGATCCGCCGGGGCAGGGGCTATGACAGCCTGATCCGCGACCATTATCGCGGCTGGACCTTTGGCAAGACCAAGCTGACGGACGAGTATGACCTTGAGGATTACCGCGATGATCGGCCGAAAGTGGATCTGATCGCTGAAATTCGCCCGGACGGCACGCTGATTTTCCTCGGGCCGAATCGTGAGGCCAAGGGCGGTGAAGGTGTCACCTTGATCAGCTTTGGTCCGGCACGTGAGGTCGAGGTGGCAACAGAACCTGAAGAAATCGCTGCGGACTAGGCCCGGCTATATGCCGGCCGCCTGCAGGCCGGCGCCATGCTCACGCAGCCAGGCGCGCTGGTGTTTCCAGTCATTGCAACAGGTTGCAACATGCGCCCAGAAGCGCGGGGAATGGTTCATTTCCAACAGATGCGCGCACTCATGCGCGGCCACGTAGTCGAGCACTGCGGGCGGCGCCATAACGAGGCGCCACGAAAAGGATAGCTGTCCGTCGGCCGTGCAAGAGCCCCAGCGTGAGCGCGTATCCTTGACCGAAATGCCCTTGTAGGCGACGCCCAGCGAGGCGGCGTGGCGGTTGACGGCGCGGGTAATATCGGCTCGTGCCTGCTTCTTCAGGTAGCGTGTCACCCGCAAATGCAGCGTTTCGGGATCTCCGGGAGCGCACAGGATGTTCGGCTGGCCCGCCATCATCCGGGCCACGCGCCCCTGGCCTTGGGCGGTGAGGCGGCACGGGGCGCCGCGATAGGAAATCAGGTTATTTTCTTCGAATCGCACGACTTCCGGCAGATGCTGGAGGCGCGTCGAAATCCAGTCGATGCGCTCGGCCGCAAAGGCAGCAGCATCCTTGATCTGGCGGCGTGTGGGGGCAATCGCGACGGCTTCCCGGCGACGCTCGTCCAGCCTCAGGATCAGCCGCCGTGCCTTGGAATTGACCTCAAGACGGACGCGGATCTGATCCCCGTCCGGCCCATTCAATGTCACGGTCTGGCCATTGTTGTATGCCATGTTAATAATCTCACTCTAGGTGACGGGCGCAAATGGAACGCTGGCATCAATCATTAAAGGGACCAAACATGAAATATCTGCTCACAGGCGTTGCCGCCATCGCCATGCTTACGGCTTGCGGGGACAAAGACAAGCCGGTTGACGCGGCAGGCTCTGAATATGCCAGCGATGCCGCAAAGGACGTCAAGGCACGCAAAGGCGATCCGGCAACAGCGCCTCAGGCGCTTGCGGCCCTTTCTTTCGACCAGTCGGCCGACAGCCGGGTTTCCTTCGGCAGCAGCAAAGTGGACGGAGACAAGGCGGTTTTCACCGACGTGACCCTGCTGGCCGCCGATGACGACGAGTCTGACGATGACGACGGTACCCACCTCTCCGGCGCCGATGTGAAGGCGAAGAAACTCGAATTTGACGGCCTCGCCATGATCGACGGCAAGGCAAGCTTCTCCAAAATGGTCATGTCCGACATTTCTCTGGTTCCGACGGATCCAGAAGAGGAAGAAGAGGGTAGCGCGTCCATCGGCTCGATCGAACTGGTGAATCCGTCGCCTGAGCTGGCCGCCTGGGTGGCAAGCGTATTCGCGGATGCCGAACCGGCTGACATGCCGACCGGCGAGGCGCTCGCCTTCGATCTGTGGGCGATGAGCGACATGAACATGCAGATCGATGAGGAGGATGGCCAGAACGGCACGTTCCTCGTGGACGCGATTTCGGTCACCGGCATGAAGGATCAGAAAGCTGCCGAAATGCATCTGAAAGGTCTGAAGTTCGACATGTTTGATCCGGAGGATGATACCACGGTCAAGGCGAACCTCGGCAATGTCGACATTCGTGGCTTTGACTGGTCCGTCTTTGTCCCGCAGGAAGGGGAAGATCTGGAAGACAGGTTGGAGTCCGGCTTCATGTCTGGCCTGAACCCGAAAGATGCAGCCAATCCAGGCTACAAGTCTATCAGCTTGAAAGACCTGAATTTCGATGTGTCCGGGGTCAATTTCGACATGCCCTCACTTGTGTCCAATGTCAGCCATGACAAACAGGGGCGCGCGGTGAAAGTGGTTACCGAGCCGGTCAAGATGGTGCTCAATGCCGGAGACGGCGAACTGGGCCAGCAATTGGGCGCGCAGTTGGCGACGCTGGGTTATGAAAAGCTGGAACTGACCATGGCCAGCGAACAGGGCTATGATCCGGATTCAGACATAGTCACACTGGAAAAAGGTAAGAATTACTGGGAGCTGAAAGACGGTTTCCGGCTGAATTTTGGTGCCAAATATGAAGGCGCCAGTGCGATGGCCGCCGCGCAGGCCGAGCAGCATCTCGACGCGTCGGACCCGTCCGCCATGCTGGGCGAAGTGATGGACAAGCTGACCATTCACTCGCTCGACCTGTCGCTGGATGATGACGGCATCGTCAATCGCGCCTTCAACGCCTATGCGGCGCAAAGCGGAGAAGACCCGCAGCAGCTTCGCAATCAGACGGCTGGCCTTCTGGCCATGGCACCGATGATGGCGTCCGGCTCCGGCATCGACATGGAACTGGCCACAGAAGCTTCTACAGCCCTGTCCAGCTTCATTACCGATCCGAAGACGCTGACCATCAAGCTGCAGCCTACGACACCGCTGAAAGTGTCGGAACTTGCAGAGATCGAGGATCCTTCGACACTGACCAAAGCGTCGCTCGGCTTTTCCGCCACCAACGAATAGGATCAGCTGAATTCCTTGCGAAGCGCGCGCATCCCGGCTGGGTGCGCGCGCTTTTCTTTACCCACAGGTCGAGGCATAGACTTTTCGTCATGAAAATAGCCTTTTTTGGAGATGTGGTCGGAAAGCCGGGCCGGCAGGCTGTCCTGGACCATTTGCCGGGCCTGAAGGCGCGTTTGCGCCTCGATTTTGTAATCGTGAATGCTGAAAACTCTGCAGGTGGTTTCGGTCTCACCAGCGCTATTGCCGAGGAGTTCTTTGCCGCCGGCGCAGATTGCCTGACGCTTGGGGACCATGCCTGGGACCAGCGAGAGGCCCTGACCTATATCGAACGCGAGCCGCGCCTGTTGCGCCCGGCGAACTATCCTCCGGCGGCTCAGGCGCCTGGGAAAGGGGCCAATCTGTTCAGCTTGCCGGACGGCCGGCGTGTCGGAGTGGTTCAGATTCAGGGCAATGTCTTCATGAAGCAGACCCTAAGCAACCCTTTTGCTGCCGTGGATGAAGCGCTTGATTCCATGCCGCTGGGCGCCGTGGCCGATGCCGTTATTGTCGACATGCATTGCGAGGCGACCAGTGAGAAAATGGCGATGGGACACCATTGTGATGGCAGGGCCAGTTTGGTTGTCGGCAGCCATACCCACGTGCCCACAGCGGATACGATGATCCTCGAAGGTGGCACCGCCTACCAGACCGATGCCGGCATGTGCGGGGATTATGACAGCGTCATCGGCATGCAGAAACAGATCTCCCTGTACCGATTCCAGACCCAGTTGCCCGGCGAGCGATACCAGCCCGCCTTGGGGGAGGGGACGCTGTGCGGAACCTATATAGAGACCGACGATGCCACAGGATTGGCAACCCGGATTGAGGCCATCCGCATGGGTGGACGGCTGAGCGATGCGGTTCCAACCTGACGCCCCGGAAGGGCCGTCAAAGCCCTCATCAAGGAAATTGCGGCGATGGATACAATGACAACGCTCAGGCAAATTTTGCGTACCGGCACCGCCGACAGTCATGCCCGCGTGGATGACCTCATCAGCCGGCATGACCTGACCCGCCCGGACGGGTTGGCAGCTTTCCTGTCCATCAACCATCTGGCCTATTCCTGGCTTGCCGAGAACTTGCGCCCACAGGCAGGATTCACAGCCCCGCCCTTGCCATTGGCGGACATAGAAGGCGACCTTGCCACGCTGGGAATGCCTATACCTGTCTGGCGCAACACCCCCGCTATAAAGACAAATCATCCAGTGGGGCTGATCTATGTTGTCGCTGGCAGCCGGCTTGGCGGTACGGTCTTGCACAAGCGCTGGCGAAAGGGTGGAGATCCGCATGTTCAGCGTGCAGGGCGATTCCTGACTCAGATGACAGACCGATCATGCTGGACAGCTTTTCTCGAACAGGTTTCAGCTGCACAGATTGGCCAATCGGAGCGGAATGAGATAGTAGCTTCTGCAAATGCGTGCTTTTCGATTTTCGAAACAGCATGCCGGGAAATGACGAAAGAGACTGCCTATGGCCCGCCACAGCCCTGAAACTGACGGGCCCGCGAGCGATGTCAATTTGACGAATTGCGACCGTGAGCCAATCCACACGATCGGCCGCGTGCAATCGTTTGGCGCCCTGATCTCCATGTCATCAGACTGGATCGTGAACCATGCCTCGGTCAATGTAGATCAATTCATTGGTATAGAGGCGCATGATTTGATCGGTCGACGCCTTTCCGATTGCCTGTCCGCACAGGCCTTGCTGCTGATCCGGTCGCGTATGCCGATGCTGGCATCGCCGGATGCTGTCGAACGCATATTTGGCGTCGAACTGGCGGGTAATGACAAACGGTTTGACCTCTCTCTCCACCTGTCCGGCAGGTCGATCGTGCTGGAGTTTGAGCCGCACAATGACGGTCACGATACAAATTACGTGAATTTCGTGCGCCCCATGGTCGAGCGTATCTCGCGCGCGGAAACTTCCCAGAAATTGTGTGACGATGCCGCACGGCAAATGCGAAACCTGATCGGGTTCGACCGCATCATGGTCTATCGGTTCGCCGAAGATGGGACCGGCGAAGTCATTTCGGAATCACTGAAGCCGGGGATGGAGAGTTTCAAGGGCCTGCATTATCCGGCCTCTGACATTCCCAAACAGGCGCGCGCCCTCTACACTCGGAACTTGTTGCGCATCATTGCCGATGTCTCCGATCCCGGCGTGCCCATCCTGCCGGTCGTGAATCCAGAGGGTCTTCCGCTTGATCTATCGATGAGCGGATTGCGAGCCGTGTCACCCATTCACCTTGAATATCTCGCCAATATGGGTGTCCAGGCCTCCCTGTCGATTTCAATCCTGAAACGGGGCAAGCTTTGGGGGCTGTTCGCCTGCCACCACGAAACGCCTCGCACGCTAAGCTATGAGGTGCGCACGGCTGCGGAGCTTTTTGGCCAGCTTTTCTCTTTCGTGCTGGACCAGAAGGAATCAGACGAAGGCCGGGAAGAGCAGGGGCGTGCCCAGCTGCTACACGATCAGCTGATGGCCCAGCTTGCGGAAGATGCCTCCATCTCGGATAATTTCGAGACCATTATCAATGGCATCAGCTCCGTCATCCCTTATGATGGGGCGGTTGGCTGGGTTGAAGGCAAATTTGAATCGACCGGTCATACGCCGACCAAGGAGGAATTTCTTGGTCTCGTGAACTTCCTCAACACAACGGCGGCAAGCCGTGTCTATCATATCGATAGTCTGGTCAAAGTCTTTCCACCAGCGGCGGAGTTCGTGGACCGGGCGGCTGGCATGCTGGTCTTGCCGGTATCACGCGCGCCGCGAGATTATATCGTTCTGTTCCGGCGGGAGATTGCGAAATCCGTCACCTGGGCCGGCAATCCGGAAAAGCCCGTCTTGCAGGGCAAGCATGGGGATCGATTGACGCCGCGCAAGAGCTTTGAGGCCTGGCAGCAGATTGTAAGAAACACGTCTGCACCCTGGCAGCCGCCCGAAATTCGAGCGGCGGAAGCGCTTCGCCTGACGCTCCTTGAAGTGGTTCTGCGGATGTCCGATGCCGCCCTTCGTGACCGGGCCAAGGCGCAGGAGCACCAGGAGCTTCTGATTGCCGAGCTGAATCACCGTGTCCGGAATATTCTCAGCCTGATTGGCGGGCTGGTCGAACAGAGCGGTACGGAAGCGCGGTCCATTTCCGAGTTTACGCATGTTGTGGGCGGCAGGATTCATGCGCTTAGCCGCGCGCACGACCTCATTACGCGGGAGCAATGGGAGCCTGCTTCGGCGCGCGAACTGATTCGCATCGAAGCTGAAGCTTATCTCGGTGCAAATGCGGAGAAGGTAAAAATTCAGGGTCCGGACGTTCACTTGCGTCCCAAGGCCTTTACCGCCGTCTCCCTTGTCATACATGAGCTGTTGACGAATTCGGCAAAATACGGCGCGCTCAGCGAGGCGAACGGGACCGTCCTGATCACATTTTCCCAACTTCCAGATGGGGGCATGGCAATTGACTGGCTCGAGACGGGCGGCCCCCCCATCCAGTCACCGCCGCTGAGGCGGGGCTTTGGATCAACCATCATTGAACGGTCGATTCCCTATGAGTTGAGTGGCCGGGCCGAACTGAAATTTGAAGTGACCGGCGTGTCAGCGCGCTTTGAGATTCCGGCAGCGCATTTTGATGGATTCACGAATACCATTCAGGAGAAGACAGCGGCCCTTTCGACGGAAAAAGCCCGGCCCAGCCTGTCAGGCCAGGCGCTTGTCCTGGAAGACAATTTGATCATTGCAATGGATGCCGAAGACATGCTCGGTTCGCTTGGGGCAACGGAAGTCTTCGTGGCCGCCAATGTGCGTGAAGCGCTCGCGATCCTGGAAGAACATTCGATCCAGTTTGCCTTGCTGGATGTCAATCTCGGCTCCGAGACCAGCGAGCCGGTAGCCGAGGTACTGCACGCGCGCGGCATCCATTTCGCGTTTGCGACCGGCTATGGGGATTCCATCGATCTGGCGAAACGGTACTCATCCGTGCCGGTTGTGAAGAAACCCTATGATGTGGCCTCCATTGAGGCGGCGCTGCCGGGATAAACCCGGGACCCGTCCCGCGCCCGAGGGCGCGGGGACACTGCCTATTTATTCGGTTGCGGCGTGTAGCGCAGGTACGGCTTCACGGCCTTGTAGCCCTTCGGAAAAAGACGTTCGATCTCATTCGGGTCTGTCAGGGACGGAACGATGATCACGTCGTCCCCATCCGTCCAGTTCACCGGCGTGGCGACCTTGTGGCCATCGGTCAGCTGGAGGCTATCGATCAGGCGCAGGATCTCGTCAAAATTCCGGCCAGCGCTCGGGGGATAGATGATCGAGGCACGGATTTTCTTGTTCGGATCGACCACATAGACAGCCCTGACCGTGACCTTGGCGTCGGCATTTGGGTGGATCATATTGTACAGTGTCGCGACGCTGCGGTCAGGATCGGCAATGATCGGAAACTGGACGCTGGTATTCTGCGTCTCCTCGATGTCGGAGATCCATCTTTTGTGATCTTCCAGACTGTCGACGGAGATCACCAGGGCCTTTGCGCCGCGTTTCGCGAACTCGTCCTTCAGTTTCGCTGTATAGCCGAGCTCTGTGGTGCAGACGGGGGTGAAATCTGCGGGGTGGGAAAAGAACACAACCCAGTCATCCCCGGCCCATTCATGAAAGCGAATGGGGCCTTCTGTCGTGTTGGCTTCAAAATCCGGGGCGACGTCGCCAATCAGAAGGCTCATATTACCATACTCCTGTCTCTTGATTTCTGACCGGAAAATGGTGCCTAAGAGGAAGCAATCCAATGCGCGACATCTCAAGCTGTCGATAAGTTTTTCTAATGCCCGAACCGGGAAGAAGGAATTGGAATGAAACGCCTGATCCTGATGCGGCATGCCAAGACAGAGCCTTGGGGCGAGGGGGTCGATGATTTCAGCCGCGCACTGACGCCGAGAGGCAAGGAGGATGCCCAGCGCATGGCCGAGGAACTGGTGGCCATGGGGTGGAGCCCCGAGCGCATCCTGGTGTCGAGCGCCAGACGGGCCCGTGAAACCTGTTCAGAAGTAGCAAAAGTGGTCGAGGGCGAGAAAGTCCGCCCGATGGAGTCGCTCTATTTATCCGGTGTGCGCGGTCTGACCGAAGCGATCTGTCACAATGACGGGGCGGGCACACTTATGGTGATTGGCCACAATCCGGGCCTGCATGATTTCTCGATGGAAATTCTACGTGAAGCCGGCAGCCGGGATCATCAGGAGTCGATCCGGTTGATCGAGAAATTTCCGACGAGCTGCTGCGCCCTGTTCGAGAGTGATGAGGAAGGGGCGTTCGTGCCGGCTCATTTCCGTCTGGCCCAAATTCTGCGGGCGAAGGATTTCCGCGAAGCGGACGCAAACTCATGATACAAAAAGCCCTGCCGGTGAAGGCAGGGCAAGAAGCCGGATCGGGCAGGCGAGGTGAGAGAGGCTGGAAGCCTGCCAGACCTGGCTGGGATCAGTTGGATGCGTAGTGAACCTTGGTGAAGGTTGCATCATCCACATAGGCGACGATCTTCTTCATCATCTTGCTTTCACACTGGTTGACCACGAAATTCTTGGCGACCCCGAAGTTCTCGTGTTCGACAGCGCAGCGCGTATGCACATCCTGGCGGATACGATCATATTCGGCTTTTGCGCCTTCTGTGGTCGACAATTGGGTGCGGTTCAGATCGATTTCCATCTTGAAGTCGTCGGAGGCGGCAAAAGCCGGTGCAGTGGCGATGGATGCGGCGAGGGCAATGGCGGTGAGTGAGCGGATCATGGTGAATCTATCCTTTATGTCTGGTGTGATTAGGGGGCGGGGAGACCGGCGCCACGATCGGTAGGGGAGACCGTTATCGCGGCGCCGGGAGGCAGGCCTAGTGGGCTTCGCGGCGGGCGAAGCGGCGGCGGCGGCGAACCAGAAGATTCTGACGATCCTCCGCTTTGACATCATTGGCCGGCCGGGTCCGGTGAGTTGCCTCTCCGGTCATGATGGAGAGGGCCATCATGTCTTTCGTGGCGGGGGCGGCAATGTCGCTCTGACGGGCGCGGGGGATCATGATTTTCAATTCCTTCTAGCTGTTTGTTGGCTGTCCTTGGCGAGACAATCCCGCCGCCGACACAAACAATCTAGGTTAGATATTATCGAAAATCAATAACTTTTTATCGAAAAATGATAAAATCGAGCATTTTCAAGGCTCTGATATTTGTTGAATATCGATATGCTTGGTCATAACACAAGTCAAGCGCATGAAAAAAAGCTGGAGAAGAGTTCATGCAAAGGATTGCACTGGATCGATACGTGTTCAGGCCTGTCCTTGCAGGTCAAAGCTGAGCTGGACCGGGACCCTACGCTTTGTCGCAATTTTCCGATTTGCCGTCGGCCGCGTAGTGCCCAGCTGCCTCGGGGCCACCGCATGAAAGGGGAGGGCGCGTGACTCCCGATGGGGTGCAAGACGGCGCCTGGCTTCCCGCGCTGCCGCTACATGGTCGACCAGACGCATGGGATAGGACTGCCCCAGAATAATGCCATGCTCGGATAGGACCGATTTCGGAGCTTCCCATGGGCTATGGAGATATTGGTCCGGCAGCTCCGCGAGTTCCGGGACCCATTTTCGGATGAAGGCGCCGTCCGGGTCACGCGTCAGGGATTGCCGGACCGGGTTTGGAATGTGGGAAGGGGTGTCCGCGGAGACGCCGATCACCTTGCGCGCATGTCCATAGAACAGGATTGGGTCGAAATCCGTGCAGAGCCGCGCCATAATCTGGCTTGGCCGGGAGGGATCCAGCCAGAGATGGCAGGTGGCAAAGGAGAGCAGCAGGCTGCGCAGTCCGGCCTCGAGATGCCCCGTCGCCTGAAGGCAGCGCATGCTGGCATCCAGCAACGGGAACCCGGTTTTGCCAGCTGCCCAGGCTGACAGGCGTGGATCCGCCAGGCTGGCATCGTCCCTGCCATGAGCGTCCAGGGGGTGTTTGAAGCCGTTCGCGAGACCCGGTCTCGCGGTGGCTTGGTGAAGCCGGGCCCGTTCGGCCAGTTTCTTGGTGAAGCGATCCAAAGCCGAGGCGAAGGTCTGGTCGCCATCTGCGAGCAGCGCCGTTCGCGCCTTCATCGCACCTTGCCAGATTTCCCGCTCAGATACTGATCCAATAGCCAAATGGGCAGACAGGCGGGATGCGGCCGCATTCTCTGCCATGATGGACAGGTTCGGCTTGCCCGCATTTCGGCCGTCACCGGACAGGAAGCGTCGCAATTGGAGAATGGCATTCGTTCGACCGCCGGTTTGCCGATCCGGACAAATATCTGTATCGAGCCCGAAATCCGAGGCATCCGGCCAGGCTTCCGATGGGATCGCCAGCGCGGGCAGGGCCTCCGGCGCAGGAAGACGGGCCTCACGCATGCGCTGGAGCCACAAGGCGTCCCAATCGGTATGAGGACTGGTTGAGCCCTGAGGTCCGGCATGCTCTCTCAAAGGGATGCCTGCCTTGAGTGCCCAGTTGCGGACATCGCGCTCCTGCGCGGAGTCGCTCAGGCTATTGTTTAGGGAATGGAAATGAAGCGAGGCAATGCCATGCTGGGCATGCAGGCGGGAGAGAACCTCCGTCGGCGACCCGGAGCGCAAGCAAAGCTGGCTACCCCGCTGGCGCAAGGCATGATCCAGATCGGCAAGGGATTCGATCAGGAAATCGAACTGCCGGCCAGACGTTTCCGGGCGGTGCCAATGTTCCGGATCGAAGAGATATAGCGGCACAATTTGACCCCCCGCCGCACAGGCCGATGTGAGCGCGGCATGATCATGGACCCGGAGGTCGTGGCGAAACCAGACGATGGTGAGCTCAGTCATGGAACAAATATAGAACATTTCGCGAAAGAGTCCAAACATTTCTGTCGATCTTCCAATTCATTGCGAAACCGAAACGAATTCAACTTCTGGTTTCTTGAGCGCGGGGATCATTGGCTTTCAATGTTTTCAATGGGCATGGATGGGGCGAATGCGCGGGCGAGATTCCCGCAACACCTTTTTGACAACCTCGCAGAACCGCCGCCCGATGACAGTCTGGCGGAGAGAGCAGCGGAGGCGTTCCCTTCGCGATTCCTCGGTATGTCGGCCAAGACTGGCCTTCACGAGGAGCAGACGCGGTTCATTGGGCAGCTGACGGCGATTCTGGGTATTGGCGGATTGATTGCACCGGGGGCGATACTGGCGTGTCTCGGCGGACTGAGTCTTGTCCTGTTTACGGCCATCATAGCGTACCGCCTTGCGCTCGCGCTGTTCGGCTCCAGTCGCGCCTATCTCCTGACCGACCCGGCGTCTCTCTCATTGCTGCTGCCAAAATATACGATTCTGATCGCGCTGAAGGATGAGGCGGCGTGTATGCCCCAGCTTTCCGATAGCCTGATGTCGTTGGAATACCCTCGCCACTTGCTGGATGTGAAACTGTTGCTGGAGACCGGAGACGCGGCCACAAAGGATGCGATCCATGCACAGATATGGCCGGAAGGGACAGAAGTGCTCGTCCTGCCCCCCGGCAGGCCCCAGACCAAGCCACGCGCCTTGAATTATGGCCTGGCACGGGCGCAGGGCGCCTTCGTCACAGTCTATGATGCCGAAGACCGGCCCAATCCCGGCCAATTGATGGAGGCGGCACGCCGTTTCGCTTGGGATCCGGATCTGGCCTGTGTCCAGGCACCCCTGGCAGGGAGTGTCCGTTTTGGGAGCTGGTTGTCGCGACATTGGGCGCTGGAATATGCCATTCAGTTCAACCGGCTGATGCCGGCCCTTGCCCGGCTGGGCATGCCCATTCCGCTCGGTGGAACGAGCAATCATTTCCGACGCACAGCCTTGCTGGCTACGGGCGGATGGGACGCATGGAACGTCACAGAAGACGCTGATCTCGGCCTGCGGTTTGCGCGTCTGGGAAAAAAGATCGGGGTCATCGCGCCATCGACAGTTGAGCTGCCGCCCCAACGCCTGGGTGTGTGGATCGGCCAGAGGTCCCGATGGCTGAAGGGCTTTGTCCAGACATGGCTTGTGCTGATGCGCGAGCCGGTGACCGCCGTGCGGGAAATGGGCGTGCTGAGATTTGTGTCCATGCAATTGACGCTGGGCGCCTCCATCCTGTCGGCGCTCCTGCATTTGCCATGGCTTGTCTGGTGCGCGTTCTGCCTCGTTTCTCCGGATGCCCGGGTCAGCCTGATCAGCTGGACGATGCTGCTCATATCCTACGCGGTCGGCGCTGTAACGGCGTTGACCGTGCCCTCAAACACTTTTGCGGTACGGATGAGGGATATCGTGACATTCCCGTTCTATTGGCCTCTTCAATTCATTGCCATGGTGCGGGCGCTCTACAGTCTGGCCAAGCGACCGCATTACTGGGTAAAGACCCCGCGGGAAATGCTGCCAACTCCCGCTGACGGTCAGGACGGGAACTGAAGGCCTCCCGGGTTTCTAACGCAAGGTCAGTGCTTGGCGGTGCCTCCTGATAGGCATAAGGTCAGGGCATGTTCCGTTGCCCCTTCAGGAGTCCGATATGGCGTATGATGAATCTGTCGACCTAGAACAGTTCCGCGCGGAAACGCGCGAATGGCTGGAAGAGAATTGTCCGCCGTCGATGCGCACGCCGATGAAGGATGACGAGATCGTCTGGGGCGGCAAGCGTGAAAAGTTCAAGAACCCGGAAGCCAAACTCTGGCTGGAGCGCATGGGGGAGAAGGGGTGGACCTCTCCGGAATGGCCGGCGAAGTATGGCGGCGGCGGCCTGAGCCGCGCCCAGAACGGCGTGCTGCAGGAAGAGTTGCGCCGCATCAAGGCGCGCCCGGCGCTGTTCTCTTTTGGTCTCTGGATGTTTGGCCCGGCCTTGCTTGAGTTTGGCAATGAGGAACAGAAGCTGCGCTTCATCCCCGATATTGTGAAAGGCAAGACACGCTGGTGTCAGGGCTATTCCGAACCGGGCGCAGGATCCGATCTCGCAGACCTGCAGACGCGTTGTGAAGACAAGGGCGACCATTACCTGATCAATGGCCAGAAGGTGTGGACATCTTACGCTGACAAGGCCGACTGGATCTTCTGTCTCGTGCGCACGGATACGAGTGTGAAGCATGAGGGCATCAGCTTTATCCTGTTTGACATGGAAAGCCCGGGCGTCGAAGCGCGGCCGATCCTGTTAATCTCCGGTGAGAGCCCATTCTGCGAAACCTTCTTCACGGATGTGAAAGTACCGAAGGACCAATTGGTCGGCGAGGTGAATGGTGGCTGGCAGATCGCCAAACGCCTGTTGCAGTTCGAGCGCTCCTCCATCTCCGCTGGCGGCTTTGGCGGCACGGGCGGATCAGGTATCCTCGGGCCGGAAGAGTATGCGAAGATGCATATCGGCACAGACAGTGAAGGCCGACTGATCGATGGCGACCTCCGTGGGCGGATTACTGACCACAAGATGTATGCCAAGGCGTTCAACCTGACCGTCCAGCGCCAGGCCGAACAGGCCAAGGCGGGCCAGCAGGTCGGGCACACCGCCTCCATCCTGAAATATGGTGCGGCTAAGATGAACCAGGACCGGCATGAGCTTCTCGTCGAGGCGCTTGGCACTGAAGGTCTTGGCTGGGAAGGGGAGGGTTTCGACCCGTCCGCCAAGAAGGTCACGCGCCAGTGGCTTCGCTCGAAAGGCAATTCGATTGAGGGCGGCACGAGCGAGATCAATCTGAACGTGATCTCGAAACGTGTGCTCGGACTCAAAGACCACAAATAATCATGTCGTCCACACAGATCATCCTTCTGTTTCTTGGCACGCCGTTCATGGCCGGAGTCCTGGCTCCGTTCTTCCGTGGGCGCTGGCTGGTGCAGTTTGCTGTGTGGGCTATGGCGCTGCTGTCTACCCTTGTCGTCGTCTACGTCTGGGCGGGCATGGAGGCAGCGCGTCTCGAACTGACAAGTATCAGGCTGGCACTTGCTGCGAGCGCCTTGTGGAGTACGGCCGGACTGGCCGGGCTTCTCGTCGGGCGCGAAGCGGAAAACGTGCGGCGCGATGCAAGGAACACCAGGGAAAAACGCAAGGCTTCGGAGATATTCAGATGACATTCCTTTTGACGGAAGACCAGGAAATGCTGCGCGACACCGCGATGACATTCGCCCGCGACGAGATGCCGGTGACGCGCCTGCGCCAGTTGCGCGATAGCGGCGCAAATGGTGTGGACGCAGAAACGCGCCAGAAACTGGCCGAACTCGGCTTCTTCGGTGTAATCATTCCCGACGAGCCGGGCGGTGAGCATTTCGGGCTGGTCGGTCTGGGCCAAGTGCTGGAAGCGCAAGGCCGCACCTTGGCGCCTACGCCTGTTCTTCAGACGGCCCTGATTGCGGCAAGCGCGCTGCAGCTGGGCGGCAGTGCAGAGCAACAGGCCGAATGGCTGCCGAAGATCGCTGGCGGCGAGGCGAGCTTTGCGTTGGCGCTGGACGAGACGGCGCATTTTAATCCGCTGGGAATAGCCACCGAAGCTGAAAGCAACGGGCAGGGCTACACGTTGAACGGCATGAAGCGGTACGTTCCGGATGCCCATCATGCGGATACGCTGATCGTTGTCGCGCGCACCTTTGGTGAAGCGGGAGACCGTCACGGCCTGACGCTGTTCCTGGTCCCTGCGGACGCAAAAGGCGTTTCCATACAGGCGCTGCATTCCGTTGACTCGCATGGCGCCGCTCATGTCACCCTTGAAGATGTCATGGTGCCCGAAAGCGCAATCATCGGCGCATTGGACAAGGGCGCGGATGTACTTGAGCCTGTGCTGGACCGGGCTGCGATTGGTCAGGCTGCGGAAATGCTGGGAAGTGCGGATGCCGCTTTCGAGATGACGCTGGAGTATCTCAACAGCCGGAAGCAATTTGGCCAGCTGATTGGATCGTTCCAGTCCCTGCAGCATCGCGCTGCCAAGATGTTTACCGAACTTGAACTGACGCGGTCCTGCATCTCAGCGGCGCTCTCTGCCGTAGACGAAGGCAAGCCAAATGTCGCTGAGCTTGCTAGCCTCGCCAAGGCGCGGGCCAGCGAACTGGTTCATCTGGTTTCAAACGAGTGCGTGCAGATGCATGGCGGCATCGGCATGACGGATGATGCTGATCCCGGTCTCTACATGAAACGGGCCCGCGTGCAGGAAGCCCTGTACGGGTCTGCGAGTTGGCATCGTGATCGCTACGCGCGGCTTGCGGGCTACTAGCCAAGAGTTCAGCGCAAAGAAAAAGCCGGGAGGGTGAAGACCTTCCCGGCTTTCTTTTATGTCCCGTGAAGGGAACAGCGCCTAGCCCTTGAGGACCGAGCCCTTCTTGAGCGCTTTGGCGATCAGATAGTACATCACCGGACGATGCTTTGCGCGAACGGACTTGCCGTACTTCGCAACTGCGTCGGCAATGGCAGCATCTGCCTTGGCTTCGTCCGTTACGCCGAGCTTCTTTGCAATGAAGCCCTTCTTGATGCGGCCAAGCTCTTCCTTGTCCGAGGCCGCGACAGTCGCGGAATCGGCTTTGTAGATCGTCGGCCCACAGGCTTTGACGGCTGCATCCAGAAGCGCCATGTCGGAGCGTGTTTCACCAACCTTGTCTTTCAGGTCAGCGATGTACTTCTCCATCAGCACTTCCTTGGGTGAAGGTGCCTTGGCAGGTTTTGTCGTCTTAGGTGCAGCAGCTTTTTTTGGCGCCGCGGCTTTCTTGGCTTTGGTTGCTTTTGCCATGGGAGTTTCTCCTCAATGGGCCCGACGAACGGGCGTGTTTGAATTTACGCAGCTCACAACACGAATCAGTTTGAAACGCAGTTTGCACACTGACCCCTTTTTCCACAGCCTGCCAACCCCTTTTCGGTAGTGCAACCAATTCCTGATAAGTTCGAATACGGATTAAGTGGTGTGGATGTCGCTTTTGAGTTCAGGCGTTCGCAGGTCTGGATACGATTGATTGACCTCTGTGTGCGAGGCGTTCACACCCTTGGAGTTCTGTTGACTGTGAAATGAGGAAGAGATGTTCCGTTACCTGCCCTGGCTTGCGACTGTACTCTTACTGGCCTTGTGCCTTGTGTTCTGGAGACAGCACAATTGGTTGATATACACTGCAGTGGCCATGACGCCCTTGGCGTTCATAGGTTTGTACGACCTGTTTCAGCGCAAGCACACCTTGTGGCGCAACTACCCACTTATTTCGCGCGTCAGATGGATTGCCGAGGAGTTGCATCCCTTCCTGCGGGCCTACATTGTCGAAAGCGAGACAGAGGGACGCCCCTTCAATCTGGAAGATCGCGCGCTGGTGTATCGCCGCGCAAAGAATGTCTCCTCTGTTGAGCCTTTTGGCAGTCATCTGGATATCGACAAGCCGCCCTATGAATGGTTGGCGCACTCCATTGCCGCCAGGCATCCGGAAGAAGCAGACCCACGTGTGCGGGTGGGCGCCCCGGGTACGGCGCAACCCTATTCTGCAAGTGTCCTAAATATTTCGGCCATGAGTTTTGGCGCGCTTGGGGCGCATGCCATTCAAGCCTTGTCCAAAGGCGCGTCCATGGGCGGCTTCTATCACGATACAGGCGAGGGTGGGGTCTCGCGCTATCACCGGCAGGGGGGAGGTGATCTCGTCTGGGAACTGGGCTCCGGTTATTTCGGATGCCGCGCGGCAGACGGATCATTCGATGCTGCGAAGTTTGCAGACACCGCCAGTGACCCGCAGATCAAGATGATTGAGGTAAAGCTGAGCCAAGGCGCAAAGCCCGGCCATGGGGGTGTGCTGCCTGGTGAGAAGGTCACCCCGGAAATTGCAGAGGCACGCGGTATTGCAATCGGACTGACATGTATTTCTCCGCCTGCGCACTCTTCCTTCTCGACACCGATTGAGATGCTGGAATTTGTCGCCAGGCTGCGTGACCTGTCAGGCGGAAAACCGGTTGGTATCAAGTTCGCTGTCGGCAATCGCTGGGAGACGCTGGCGATTTGCAAGGCAATGCTGGAGACAGGCCTGCGTGTCGACTTCATGGTGGTGGATGGCGGAGAAGGGGGGACCGGTGCGGCGCCTGCGGAGTTCCTTGACCATGTTGGTGCGCCGCTAAGGCAAGGTCTGGTGCTGACGCGCAATGCGCTGGTCGGGACGGGCCTGAAAGACGATGTACGTCTTGCCTGCTCCGGCAAGCAGATCAGCGCGTTCTCGATTGCCGCCTCCATGGCGCTTGGCGCAGATTGGGTGAACACGGCGCGTGGCTTCATGTTCTCGCTGGGATGTATCCAGTCCCTGAACTGCCACAACAATACGTGTCCCACCGGAATTGCAACGACCGACAAGACCCGCCAGCGCGGACTGGTTGTCGAGGAGAAGGCAATCCGGGTCAGGAATTTCCAGCGGAACACGGTCCAGGCCCTCATGGAGGTGGTCGGGGCGACCGGGTGCGTACATCCATCTGAACTGACACCGCGCCATGTGATGCATCGGGTGACGGAAGACATCGCCTACACCGCAGAACGCGCCTACCAGCTCGTACAGCCTGGCCAATTGCTGAGCGCGCCGGATGAGACGCAGCTCGCACGGGAATGGCGCATGGCGCAGGCGCATAGTTTCCAGCCCGCCGACTAGAGGGTGCTAATCGGTCGGAACCAGCGGTCTTTCGTACGGTTCTATGGTACTGCTCACAAAGCGGGCAGGCTGGGGGTTTCTGCACACGGGCGCTACGCTGTGGCTTTGGAAGCGACAGGCCGCGCGCTAGACCCGATGAGACAGGATGGCAATGACAGAACAGAACATTCCAAAAAGCTCACGACTGGTCGCAGTTTCGAACCGCACGGCGGCTGGAGAAGAGAGTCGTGCCGGCGGGCTTGCTGTCGCATTATGGGACACGCTCGCGGATACGCAGGGGCTCTGGATCGGCTGGAGCGGCCGGATTCTCGACTTCCCCAGCAATCGCGCCAGGCGCTCGGAAGAAGATGGGGTTGAGTTCGCCCTGACCGACTATTCCCGTGATCAGTTTGACGGATTCTATCTTGGCTATTCCAACAGCGTCCTGTGGCCTGTCATGCACAACCGGATCGATCTGGCTGTGTTCGATTCCGCATTTTACAGGTTCTATGTCGAGATCAACGAGAAGTTTGCAGAGATTGTGCGGCGTCAGGCAGATAAAACAGACACGGTCTGGGTCCATGACTACCATTTCCTGCTGCTCGGCGACATTCTGCGCGAAGAGGGCTGGCAGGGAAAATGCGGCTTCTTCCTGCACATTCCTTTTCCCGCGCCGGAAGTGTTTCGGGCGATCCCCGAGCATCGCAAGCTGGCCCGGGGCTTATGCGCCTATGACGTGGTGGGCCTGCAATGCCGGAAGGATCTCGCCAATCTCGCGCAATATCTGGAAGAAGAGTTTGGTGCAGAAGAGCAACCGGATGGCAAGTTCAAGGTAGACGGGCGCCTTGTTCACCTGCTGCACTGTCCCATCGGGATCGACAGCTCAGGTTTCGCAGAGGCGGCAACCGCTGAGCCGGCCGCCCGTGCCGCGACGCGCCTGTCCCGGTTTCTCGGCGAACGGGATCTGGTCATTGGGGTGGACCGGATGGACTATTCCAAAGGGCTGCCGCAACGCTTTGAGGGCATGGCCGATTTGTTCGACCGGTATCCGGAGCTGCATGGAAAAATCTCGTTCACACAGATCGCGCCACCTTCTCGTTCCGTCGTGGAAGAATATGCGCAGCTCCGTGAACAACTGGACGCCCTATCGGGGCGGATCAATGGCGATTATGGCGATCTTGACTGGATGCCGATCCGTTATCTTGCACGCGGGTACGACCGGGAAGAGATTGCCGGTCTCTACCGCCTCGCCAAGGCCTGTCTGGTCACTCCCTTGCAGGACGGCATGAATCTTGTTGCGAAGGAATTCATCGCGGCGCAGGACCCCGAGGATCCGGGCGTACTGATCCTGTCGCAATTTGCAGGGGCCGCAGAGCAGATGAAGGAGGCGCTTATCATCAATCCCTATGACAGCTCCGCCATCGCAGAAGCGGTGAAGCAGGCCATCGAGATGCCGCTGGATGAGCGCCGTGATCGTTGGCAGAAGCTCTACACCAATATTGCCGAGCAGGACATTCACTGGTGGCGCCACCGCTTCATGACGGCTTTCGAAGGCGTGCAAGCATGAGCAATGCCCAGTCTTTCCCCCCGCTGCTGGACCGCAACGCAGCTCTGTTCCTCGATTTCGATGGCACATTGTCCCCGCTACAGGACGATCCGGATGCCGTGTTCCTGGAGCCCGGCATGGATGCCATTCTGATGAAAATATCGTCGATGCTGGGCGGGGCGCTGGCCATCCTGTCCGGACGCGATCTGACGGATCTGTCGAAACGCGTGCCAAATGCACTCTGGCGGTTTGGCAATCATGGTCTGCGCGCGGCGGCCCCCGGACATGCAACCACGGACAAAATTCCTACAGCGCCGGACGCTCTGGTAACCAGCCTGATTACCGTCGTCGACTCGCATGCGGGTGTGCGCCTGGAAGAGAAGGGGCCTGTCCTGGCGGTTCATTACCGCGCTGCGCCTGAAAAAGGAGATGAGCTGACCCGCCAATTAGAAGATGTCCTGTCACAGCATTCCGACTATTCCCTGCAATCGGGAAAGATGGTGCTGGAGGCAAAGCCAAGCGGGGCGAACAAGGGTGTCTGCCTGCAGGAGGCGATGGAAACAGCTCCTTTCGCTGGGCGTACGCCGGTCATGATTGGCGATGACAAAACGGATGAAGATGCGTTTCTTGTTGCAAATCGGCTCGGCGGTTGGTCGGTCAAGGTCGGCGAGGGCGACAGCGCAGCAAACTATCGGCTGGGGTCGCACCATGATGTGGCGGCTTACCTGCAGCAAGTGTTAGGAAAAGTATGAGTCTCGATCTTGGTATTGTTGGCAACGGGACGATTGCGGGCCTGATCAATTCGCGTGGCGATTATGAATGGTTCTGCCTGCCGCGGTTTGATGGCGAGCCTGTCTTCAACAAATTGCTTGGAGGAGGGGGCACATTCAGCGTCTGGATGGAGGGGCTGACAAAACGCACCCAATCCTACGACCGGAACACGGCGATCCTGCGCACAAGAATGGAGTCTGAGGACGGCGCCATCCTGGAGATCGTGGATTTTGCGCCGCGCTTCCAGCACAAGGGACGAACATTCCGTCCGGCCAGTCTGGTTCGCAGATTCGAAGTGATTGCCGGGGCGCCCCAGTTGAAGATTTCCCTGACACCAGAAACCGATTGGGGGGGGCGCAAGCTCAAGCCCATTCGCGGTGTGAACCATGTGCGCTTCATCGACGATGAGTTTTCTTTCCGTGTAACGACAGATGCGCCAGTATCCTACATCCTGACCGAGACCAGCTTTATCCTGGACAAGGATACGACATTCATTCTCGGCGCCGATGAATCCCTGACGGATTCGCCGGGGGTCATGGCGCGGGACTGGGAAGAGAGGACAAGACAATACTGGGCGAAATGGGCGCGGAGCCTGGCCATTCCATTTGAATGGCAGGACGAAGTCATTCGCGCGGCCATCACATTGAAGCTCTGTGTTTTCGAAGAGACTGGCGGGATCGTGGCGGCCCTTACCACCTCCATTCCGGAGCATGAGGGGTCATCGCGCAACTGGGACTATCGCTTCTGTTGGATACGCGATGCCTATTTCACTGTGACAGCCCTGAACAGGCTGTCCGGGATGGGCACACTGGAACACTATATGAGGTGGGTGCGGAACATTGTGGCCCACTCGAAAGGTGGCCATATCCAGCCAGTCTATGGCATCGGGCTTGAGGCGGATTTAAGCGAAGACCTGGCGCCGAACTTGCCGGGTTTCCGGGATTCCGGGCCTGTGCGCCGCGGCAATCAGGCCGCCGAACATGTCCAGCACGACGTGTATGGACAGGTCGTTCTTGGCGTCTCGCAATCTTTCTTTGATCGTCGCCTGCTTGCTCAGCCTGGCATTGCGGAATTTGAACAGATCGAGCCCGTCGGCGAGCGCGCCTTTGCTGTCTATGACACGCCGGACGCTGGTATCTGGGAATTCCGGACCATTGCGCACGTTCACACCTCGTCTGCCATCATGTGCTGGGCTGCGTGTGACCGCCTGTCCCGCATCGCCGAACGGCTGGGGCTCGACAATCGCGAGGCCTATTGGAGGGAGCGCGCCGACATCATCCATGAAACCATTCTGGAAAAGGCCTGGAATGGCGATGTGAAAGCCTTCACGGCCGCCTTTGGCGGAACGGATCTAGATGCGTCAGTCCTGTTGATGGCGGAAATTGGTTTTCTGCCTGCCAGCGACCCACGTTACGTCTCGACTGTGGAGGCCGTGGACCGCGATCTCCGGATGGGGGATCATGTGTATCGCTACAAGGTCGAGGATGATTTCGGCAAGCCGAAGACCGCTTTCACAGCCTGCACATTCTGGTTCATTGATGCACTGTACCGGGTCGGACGCGTGGAAGAGGCCCGCAACATGTTCGAGGCTGTTCTCGCCAGTCGAAACCATCTGGGTCTCCTGTCGGAAGATGTGGATCCGGAGACAAACGAACTCTGGGGGAATTTCCCTCAAACCTACTGCATGGTCGGAATCATCAATTCCGCCGCCCTTCTGAGCAAGCCTTGGGCAGCCGTCACCGGATAATGCGCAGTTTGGGCGAACGCAGCGAGTTCGGCAGTATCAAACACTGAGTTTGTTGAAACGATCCAGCGTCTGTGCGTTGCTGAATGCATGGCCGAAGGCGAGGAATTATTCGACGAAATGCACGGGTTTGGCGAGGGTGTCAGGGCACCCTATGCCAGCTATGGCTGCTGGTTTGACAAGACCACGCCATCTGCCCTGCTGAAGAAGTCGCGCGATGCGCAGACCTTCTTCCGGCGAACCGGCATCACCTTCAATGTATATGGCGACGCGGAGGCGGACGAACGTCTTATTCCTTTTGATCTCGTACCGCGCATCATTGGCGCGAGCGAGTGGGCCCTGCTGGTCCGCGGGATCGAGCAGCGGGTGAAGGCGATCAATGCTTTCCTGTATGACATCTATCACCGGCAGGAGATTGTCCGGGCCGGGCGCCTGCCCGAACGCCTGATCCGGGAGAATGACGCCTTCCTGCCCAAGATGATCGGGTTTGATCCACCGGGCGGGATCTATACCCACATTGTCGGAATCGATCTGGTGCGGACCGGGCCGAACGAATTCTTCGTCCTGGAAGACAATGCCCGCACACCCTCCGGTGTTTCCTACATGTTGGAAAATCGGGAAACCATGTTGAAGATGTTTCCGGAACTGTTCGCTCAGATGTCGGTTCAGCGCGTCTCCGGCTATCCAATGGCGCTGCGCCGGTCGCTTGAACGGTCCGTGCCGCAGCAGGCGTCAGGGCGTCCGACCGTGGCGATCCTGACGCCAGGCATCCATAATTCAGCCTATTTCGAACATGCTTTTCTTGCGGACCAGATGGGCGTTGAACTGGTGGAAGGCCATGATCTCCGCGTCGTGGGCGGACGGGTCGCCATGCGGACCACGCAAGGATACGAGCCGATAGATGTGCTCTACCGCCGGGTTGATGATGACTTCCTCGATCCTCTGAATTTCCGCTCGGAATCCATGCTGGGTGTGGCCGGTATCTTTGATGTCTATCGGGCAGGGGGCATTACCATTGCCAACGCGCCTGGCACGGGCATAGCCGATGACAAAGCGATCTATTCCTACATGCCGGACATCGTCGAATTCTATACGGGGCAGGCGCCGCTGTTGAAAAACGTGCCGACATGGCGCTGCGCGGAGGCAGACTCGCTCTCCTATGTGCTCGAACATCTGGACGAGTTGGTCGTCAAGGAAGTGCATGGGTCGGGGGGTTATGGCATGCTGGTCGGGCCGGCGGCCAGCAAGAAAGAGATCGCCGCGTTCCGGAAGAAACTTGAAGCGAGGCCGTCGAACTACATCGCGCAACCGACGCTCGCGCTTTCGACTGTGCCGGTCTTGACGAAAGCTGGCCTGTCGCCGCGTCATGTCGACTTGCGACCGTTCGTGCTCCTATCGTCGGATGGCGTTGAAGTGACTCCCGGCGGGCTGACCCGCGTGGCCATGAAGAAGGGATCGCTGGTCGTAAATTCCAGCCAGGGTGGCGGTACAAAGGACACTTGGGTTTTGAAGGAAGGATAGGTCATGTTGGGCAGGACTGCATCTGGCCTGTTCTGGATGGCCCGGCTGCTGGAGCGCGCCGAGAATACGAGCCGCCTCGTCGAGGCAGGCTTCCGCATGGCGCTCACCCGGTCGCAACCCGGGGAAGAGGAATGGCGATCCGTTCTGGTCACAGCGGGGTGTTGCGATGCCTATCTTGAGCGCCATGACACGATCGAGGGAGAGAAGGTCGCCGACTTCGCCCTGCGGGACCGAAGCAATCCGTCCAGCGTGATGTCAGCCCTGCATGCTGCGCGCGAGAGTGCCCGCATGACCCGGACCGCACTGACGCGGGAAATGTGGGAGGCTATCAATGATTTCTGGATGGCCGTCCGCGATGTCCTGAAGCGCTCGCCTTCCGAAGCAGACCTACCAGAAATCCTGACCCTGATAAGGCAGCAAGGCGCGCAGGTAAGGGGCGCCACAACAGGCACCATGCTCCGCAACGACATCTATAATTTCGTCATGCTCGGCATCATGTTCGAGCGGGCCGACAACACCGCACGGATCCTCGATACCAAATACTATGTCCTGTTGCCGTCTAGCGCCTCGGTCGGCTCGTCTCTAGACAACGTACAATGGGAAATGATCCTGCGCTCGGCATCGGCTGAGCGGTCATTCCACTGGCTCAATGGCGGCAATATCACGCCGCGCGCCATTGCAGACTTTCTCATCTTCGACACACGCATGCCGCGCTCGCTGGCATATTGCTACGACACGATCACCTATCAGTTGGACTGGCTGTCACGGCAATATTGCCAGCGCCTCGAAACGCACGATTTGGCTGCGTCCCTGGAAGCGAGCTTGACGGCGACGACGATCGAAAGCGTGTTTGAAAACGGACTGCATGAATTCCTGACAGATTTTCTGGTTCGCAATGCGTCGCTGTCGTCGCAGATCGAAAAAGACTTCAGGTTTGCGGAGTGACAGTATGCGACTGACTGTGGACCACAAATCGACCTATTCATACGAAACCGGTGTTTCCTATGCACTCCAGCAGGTCCGTAAGCGGCCGGTCAGCTTGCCTTCGCAATCCATCCTGTCATGGGATTTGTCCATTGATGGCGCGCATTGGGAAACAAGCTACACGGACCATCACGGAAACCTGGTGGATTTAATCCAGCTTGAGCCGGGGGTCACGAGCGTTTCGGTGAGTGTGAAGGGGGAGGTGGAGACCCATGACACGTCCGGCGTGATGGGGGGACATAGTCAACTCGTGCCACTCTGGCTCTACGAACGACACACTGAGCTTACAGCGCCCGCAAAGGGGCTGCGTGCGCTGGCAGGCAAGTTCAGCCGCCATCCTGCACAGGATATTGGCGTTCTGCATGAGTTGATGGCAGAAATTGCAGGGGCGGTCGCGTACCAGACCAATGAAACAGACTCGCACACAACGGCAGAGGATGCGCTACAGCAGGGACGGGGCGTATGTCAGGACCATGCACACATCTTCATCGCCGTCGCGCGCCTGCTCGGCTATCCCGCCCGCTATGTCGGCGGATATCTCATGATGACGGACCGGGTGGATCAGGATGCCGGCCATGCTTGGGCCGAAGCCTGGGTGGATGGGCTCGGATGGACCGGATTTGACGTTTCCAATGGCATCAGCCCGGACGCGCGTTACATACAGGTTGCTACGGGGTTGGATTATAGCGACGCCGCGCCCATCAGGGGGCTTGTGTATGGCGCCGGACGGGAAAATCTCGTGGTGTCTATTCAGGTCCAACAGTAGAATGAGTCCAGATATCGATCGGAGAATCATCAGGTGACGTATTGCGTTGCGCTTCGGCTGGACCGGGGACTCATCTTCATGTCGGACACCCGCACCAATGCGGGCATCGACAACATCTCGAAATTCCAGAAAATGTTTACATGGGAGGTGCCCGGGCAGCGCGTCATTACCCTCCTGACGGCCGGCAACCTTGCCACGACGCAGGCCGTGATCAGTCTCTTGGATGAACGTCTCAAGGCACCTGAAGAACGCAATCCCAGCATCATGGCCGCCGACACCATGTTCCAGGTCGCCAGACTGGTCGGGGATACGCTTAAGGAAATCATTCGCACGCAAGGGGATGGCGGGCCTGAATCGGAGTCTACCTTTGGCGCGACGCTCATCGTTGGCGGTCAGATCGCCGGGATGGAGCCGCGCCTGTTTCTTGTCTACCCGGAAGGCAATTTCATCGAAGCCAGCGACGAGACGCCCTTCTTTCAGATCGGTGAGACCAAATATGGTCGTCCGATCCTGCTGAGAGCCTTCAGCCCGGAAATGACCTTCGAGGAAGCTGTCAAGCTGCTCTACGTTTCATTCGACTCGACCCTCAAGGCGAATTTGTCGGTCGGCATGCCGCTGGATTTGCAAACGATCGAAATGGACACCTGCAAGGTCGCGGACAAGCGCCGGGTCGAGGAGGATGATCCGTATTTCACGACGATCTCATCCCGTTGGGGAGATGCCCTCAAACTGGCGTTCAATTCCCTGCCTGACTACGAGTTCTGAGCAGGTCTAAAAAGTGGGTTCCGGAACGTGGTTCCGGTAGAGCTTTTTGGCGAGTTCGACACGTGCGAGCGCGTCCATGCCCTCGATATCAGCTTTCAGCGTCGCATTCAGCAATGGGCGGATGCCAATCCGGTTGGCCACCTGGATGGCCAGGCCGGGGCGCGCATTCAACTCCAGCAGAAGCGGTCCCTTCGTCTTGTCCAGCACGATGTCCGCGCCAAGATAGCCGAGCCCTGTCACATCATAGGCCTTGGCGGCCATTTCCAGCATCGTGTCCCAGTGCGGTACCGAGAAATTCCGAAGCGGGTTGGCCGTGTCCGGATGAATATCGGTTGTCTTGCCGTTCTGCATGCCGCTGAGTGTTTTGCCGGTAACGAGATCCAGTCCGACCCCGACGCCGCCCTTGTGCAAATTGGCCTTGCCGTCGGATTCGGCGGTTGGCAGGCGCACCATAGCGACGGCTGGAATGCCGCGCACCACAATGATGCGAATGTCCGGTACGCCGCCGAACGAAATCGGATTGAAGATTTCGTCGAACTTCACCCGGTATTCGAACATCGCCACGTCAGGTTGGCCGCTGAGGCTGTACATGCCGGACAGGATGTTATTGACGTGGAATCGGATATCTTCGAGCAGGGCGCGCTGACCATTGGAGCGTCGCCAGCCGCCGCGCATCGGTTCCATCAACACCTGGATGCCGTTGCCTTGTGAGCCATTGGCGGGCTTGATGACGACCCCGTCGGGCTTGTCGAGATAGGATTCCAAATGGCGCATGTGGAACGGGTTCGCGATCACGCCATAGAGTTCCGGCGTCGGGATATTTGCCGCGTTCGCCAGCCGCTTGGTCTCCCGCTTGTCATCGACCAGCCGGATGAGACGCCGCGGGTTGAGCTCATTGACGAGCCTGACGTTCCGCTCGTTGATTCCGAGCAGTCCGGCGCGCCGCAATGCCCGGTAACGTCCAATCATTTCCGGTCGTCCAGTTCGCGGAAGCGGATCAACTCGCTGAGCCGAAGGCCTGTATACTTGCCCATCATCAGGCAGATCGCCATGATCACCAGGAGCAGCTCAGGGAAGTTGAACATCAAATATTCGACATGCGTGTTGGTCATGACGAGATAGGCCGCCGCCGCCACGAGAAGGCTGCCGATACCCTGCTTGATGGCTTCAGTTGCAGAATATTCTTCCCATGCGATCGACATGCGCTCGATTGTCATCGTCAGGATGACCATCGGGAACAGGGAAATCGACAGACCGATCCGCTGGCCATTATTGGCCATGATCTGGGCAATGACCGCCATACAGATCACGATGAACACGACCACAGTTGCCAATCGGGGCACCAGCAGAAGTTTGAGTTTCTCCAGATAGAATCGGACCGCCAGGCCGAGCGCGATGAGCGCCGTGAACAGGATCACGCCGTTGACCAGCGCCGTTTCCCGGAATGCGATGCCGATCAGGACCGGCATGAACGTACCAAGCGTCTGCAGCCCAATAAACTGGCGCAGGAAGACCAGCATAAGGATGCCGACCGGAATCGTGACGAGCACCTGGTAGACCAATTGCGTGGTGATGGGCAGGCGGTTGAACGAGAACCATTGCATGGCCGAGCCCTGATCCTTGGCCATGCGCTGCACGACATCCGAGACGTCGGCATTCACCGGTTGCAGGCTGACCTGCAGGTCGAGGTCCGAAATGCCTTCGGCGCGGATGAAATCGTTTGTGCCATGCCAGATAGTGAAAAATTCGCTGGGGTCGGGACCGGGGAAATATCGCCGATCCATGCCGTCTGCATAATATTCAAGCCAGTGACGGATCTCTGCCCGGCGGCGCGCACTGTCCAGATAGACCCCATTTGCGACGCGCGCGGGAATGCCCTGACTGGTCAGGACGTCGCGGGCCAGGGCAAGGCGCGCGATCGGGCGTGCAAGCGTGGGCGACAACAGGGCCTCTACCTCGTCGACATCGCCGTCTACGAAGATTTCTTCGAGCACGAGATCGGCCAGGGATTCGTCATCGGCTGAGCGACGGCGCAAATCTGTCGACCAGACAAGAAAGGCCTGACGTTCAAGATCGTTTTCGGTTTCAGGCGCGGCGCGGCGGAGCTTGCGCTGCATGCTCTCGGGCAGGGGGCTGTCGACGGTCTCGCCCAGCAGGCGTGCCCTGTAGCGAAGCACTTTCCGGTCATTCGGATAGCGATAGGTCCAGATCGCGGTCCGGCCATCCCCTTCGCGGGAATTCAGCCGCAGGCCGAAGGCGCCATTGTAGAACTGCTCCTGCGAGACGCGGCGGTTTTCGCTGTTCGACGGAATATAGGTTTCCAGTCGGACCGGCTGGTTGCTGGTATCGAAATCCAGATAGATTTCAAAATCCCACGTCGTTGTCCGTTCTCCGGGCGTCATGGGGTAATCGAGTTGCAGAACCTTGGTCGCGAAAATTCCAAGCCCAATCGTGGCGAGGAGCAGCGCAAGCAGTCGGGTATGTGTAAAACTATTCACGGTCGTCGTTTTCGCAGCTGCCTTCGGCTATGAACGTCGACGAAGAATCGACAAGCACGCGTGAGGCCATGAATTCACGCCCCACCAGGAAGTCGTATTCGAAATCTTCCCGATCGGCCAGATTAACTTCGGCAAGTCCACTGACCCCTCCAATGCACAGCGGCAGGTGAATCACAGGACGCCGGATGGTACCGCCGGTCTTCAGCTTGATGAGCGCGAAACGGCGGACATTCTGGTCATATCTCACTGTGCGGCCATTCTTGCCGACAAGGCGAAAGCGGACCCAGTCATCTTTTCCGGCTTTGTTGTAGATATGCACATCGCGGGCGAATACGGAGCTGGAATCCGCACCGGTATCGAGCTTGCCCTTCATCTCGAGGCCGAGCTTACCGACATATACATTCTCGACATAGCCCATGACGGCTGAGTCGCTGGTGCGATCCCGGCTGTCGGCAATAGCCGAAATTGCGGGCAATGACAGAATGGCCGCAGCAGCCACGACATGTCTCAGATACTTCACGAGAATACGTTCCTCTTGCCTCGGGGGCGGCAGTTTTTGGTCCCCTAACACGCGAGCCATGTGGACGATAGCTATCGGCTCACTAGGTAGTCCCAGATCGGGACGCCAGGATGACTTAATAGTTCCCCAAACTGACCGATGTCGCCTCAAAAACCTGATTTCGTGGCATTTCTATGGTGAAGAAAGGGAGCGTCTGTGGTCTCGCCCTTGCACGCAGATAGAGTGGCATTGGGGGAATGTGCCAAATTCCTACAAAATTAACCAAAAAATAGAATTTTAAAAAAACTCTATTTCAAGTTGCGTTCTGAAATCACTGCTTTAAAGTGGTAATCGGAGGGAGAGAGCTGCGGCTGTCTCAAGAATGCAGTTGAGTGTTTTGACACGTCTTCGGAGGTGCGGTTCCCTCGCCTGCATTCAAATGTGCGAGTAGCGTGGGAGCCTCGAAGAATTCGGGGTCAGTAAGCAGGAAGGCTTTATGAGTCTGTCGGTGGATCAGGTTCTGGACCGCGTTCGCGAGAATGTGGGGCTATTCGTTCGAGATGGATCCATCCGAACGGAAGAGCAGGGCGCCCGTTCTGTCCCCTTGGCGGCGATATATCCCGAATGGCTCGGAGACGCGGCGTTTGCGCAGGCACACGGAGCCCGGTTCAATTATGTCGTCGGCGAGATGGCCCGCGGCATCGCCACACCGAAAATGGTCATTGAGGCCGTTCGCGCGGGGTGCGTCGGATTCTATGGCAGTGCTGGTCTGAAGCCGGAGACGATTGAAGACGGGGTGCGCGAGATCAAGGCAGGCATTGCGCCGGGCCAGACGGCTTGGGGCGCAAACCTGATCCATTCGCCTCAACAGCCCGGCTATGAAGCACGCGTCGTTGATTTGTTCCTGTCCATGGGCGTCCGTCGCGTTTCGGCTTCAGCATATATGCGCCTGTCGCCCGAAATTGTCCGTTATACCGCGAAGGGGCTGTCCCGTAGCGCGGAGGGACACATAACGCGCGCGAACCATGTCTTTGCCAAAGTCTCGCGCGCGGAAGTCGCCACCCAGTTCATGCAGCCAGCGCCGGACAAGATCCTGAAGGCGCTGGTGGCCGAGGGTCGCATCACGCCAGAACAGGCTGAACTGGCCGCGCAAGTGCCTGTAGCGCTCGATATTACGGCTGAGGCCGACAGTGGCGGCCACACGGACAACCGCTCTGCGGCACCTCTGTTTTCTTCACTCTCGCTCGCGCGTGACCGCGTCGCGGCAGAAACCGGGATCGAGGCCAATTCCATCCGAATAGGCCTCGGCGGCGGTATCGCGACGCCGCACGGCGTGGCGGCAGCCTTCCAGATGGGGGCAGCCTATGTGCTGACCGGCTCCATCAACCAGGCGGCGGTCGAATCCGGCCTGTCCGAACCTGCGCGGCAATTGCTGGCCAAGGCTGGCCCGGCAGATATCGGCATGGCCCCGGCGGCCGATATGTTCGAGCAGGGCGTTGAGGTCCAGGTGCTGAAGCGGGGCACGCTGTTTGCGATGCGGGCACGCAAGCTGCACGCGCTCTACAAATCCGGCGCGTCTTATGAAACCATGGACCAGAAAGATCGCGACTGGTTGGAAGGCGTGCTCGGGGAACCCTTCCAGAGCGCCTGGGAGCAGACGCGGGCCTTCATCACGGGGTCGAATCCAAAGGAGGCGGCCCGCGCCGCAACCGATGGTAACAAGCGATTGGCTCTTGTAGCGCGCCGATACTTGTTCATGGGCGCCCAATGGGCACGGGATGGAGCGCCGGACCGCGTGTCCGACTACCAGATCTGGTGCGGCCCCGCGCAGGGGGCGTTCAATGAATGGGTCGCCGGCACGTTCCTGGAGCCCATCGAGAATCGCACAATCCGCCAGATCGCCCTGAATTTGATGGAAGGCGCAGCGCGCCTGACACGCGCCGGACAGATGCGTGCCAGCGGCATTGCCGTGCCGCCTACAGCGTTCTCTTACACGCCGCGAAAGTTTCTCTGATATGATGAATGACAAGGCCAGCACATCATGAGTTCAAAAGCTGCCATTCCGATTGCCATTGTGGGCATGGGCGCGATCTTTCCGGGCAGGGGAGATGTCACAGGTTTCTGGCGCGATGTGTTTGAAGGACGGGACCTGTTGTCTGACGTCCCAGCGAGCCATTGGCTGGTTGAAGATTATTATGACAGTGACCCGCTCGCCAAGGACAAGACCTATGGCCGTCGCGGTGGGTTCATTGATCCGGTTGCCTTTGACCCCCTGACATTCGGCATCCCGCCCAAGACGATGGAAGGGACCGACACGGCGCAGTTACTTGCGCTGGTCGCCGCCTATGCAACGCTGCAGGATATCGAGCGGGACAGTGAAGGCCGGATCGACAAATCCCGCACCAGCGTCATCCTCGGCGTGGCGTCCGCAACAGAGCTGACCGCTCATATGGCGGGCCGCCTGCAGCGTCCGGTCTGGGTCAATGCAATGCGCGAAGCGGGCTTGCCCGAAAGCGAAGTTCTTGAACTCGCCGAGCGGATCGAGAACCACTACGTCGAGTGGCAGGAAGCCACATTCCCGGGCCTGCTTGGAAATGTCGTGGCCGGGCGGATCGCCAACCGGTTCGATCTCGGCGGCAGCAACATGGTCACGGACGCGGCATGCGCGTCCAGCCTGTCGGCGCTCAGCATTGCCCTGCACGAACTTCGCGCCGGAGACAGCGATACGGTCCTGACGGGCGGCGTCGACGCGCTGAACGACATCCTGATGTATATGTGCTTCTCCAAGACGCCCGCTCTGTCGCCGACAGGCGATTGCCGGCCGTTTTCGAATGCCGCTGATGGCACCATGCTCGGAGAAGGCGTCGGCATGCTGGCTCTGCGCCGACTGGAAGATGCCGAGCGCGACGGTAACACCATCCATGCCGTCATCCGGGGACTGGGCGGCGGCTCCGACGGCAAGGGCACCGCGATCTATGCTCCGGTTCCGGAAGGTCAGGCCCGCGCGCTCAAACGCGCCTATGATCAGGCTGGATATGGTCCGGACGCGATTGACCTCATGGAAGGGCATGGCACAGGCACCAAGGCCGGCGACAAGGCTGAACTTGATGGCCTTCACCTGGTTTTTAGTGATGTTGAATCCGACGAACCCTGGTGCGCGCTCGGATCCGTCAAATCCCAAATGGGACACTCCAAGGCGGCCGCTGGCGCAGCCAGCCTTGTCAAAGTCGTGAATGCGCTCAGTCGGAAGATCCTTCCGCCCACTGCCAAGGTCGAGGAGCCTGCAGATGTTATCAAGGACAGCAGCGTCTTCTACCTGAACACCGAAGCGAGACCTTGGATTACGACGAAGAAACGCCCTCGCCGGGCATCGGTAAGCTCTTTCGGCTTCGGGGGCAGCAACTACCATGTGACGCTGGAAGAATATGTCGGCAAGACCGCGCTGCGGCCGTATCGGGTATTCCCGGCAGAACTGTTCCTGTTCAGTGCGGACTCGCCTGACACCCTGGCGTCAGCAATCGAGGCCAGCGCATCGGGCATGGATGACGCATCGCTGGCGCATGCCGCTTCACAAACACATGCGGGCTTTGAAGCGAAAGCTCCAGCACGGGCTGCGATCATTGCTGAAACCGCAGACGATCTCAAAACCAAGTCGGAAAGCCTGGCGAGCCAGATTCGGGCAGGGGAGGTAGGCATTCGTCCGTTCAAGGCCGATTGCTTTGCCTCACTCGATGCGCCCGTGGATGGCAAGATCGCCTTCATGTTCTCCGGTCAGGGCAGCCAATATGTCGGGATGGGCTCTGATCTGGCCATGGCGTTCCCGGAGGCTCGGGCAGTATGGGATCAGGCAGCCAGCCACAAGCGCACCGGCAAGCTGAGGCTCGACAAATTGTCCTTCCCGCCGGCGGCATTCGATCAGGTCGATTTCGGCGCGCAGACCCAGACCCTAACGGAAATGCAGCATGCCCAACCGGCCATCGCAGCGGTGGCCTTGTCGCAGCTGGGCCTTCTGTCACAACTCGGCTTGCAGGCAGACATGGCCGCAGGCCACAGCTTCGGCGAGATCATGGCGCTGCATCTGGCGGGCGTCATGGATTCCGATACGGCCCTCACGGTGGCTGCGGAGCGCGGTGCGCTCATGGCCAAGGCGGCGGGCAACACCAAGGGCGCCATGCTGGCAGTCCAGACCGATTCCGCGACAATTGCACCGGTATTGCAGAAGATCGGGCAGGGGCTCGTTCTTGCCAATGACAATGGCCAGGACCAGGTCGTGCTGTCGGGAGCGCAAGACATTGTGGAACAGGCGCGAGTAGAGTGCGAGACACTCGGCTTGAAGGCGCGGATGCTGCCGGTCGCAACCGCCTTCCATTCCGAGATCGTTGCCGAAGCGGTTCCGCCCTTCGCCAAAGTGCTCGCAAAGCAGAAATTACGCGCTCCGAAACTCGACGTCTTCGCGAACGCCACAGCGCAGAAATATGATGCCAAGGTCGCCGACCTTCCGGCCTTCATCTCTGACCAGCTGATCCAGCCGGTACGCTTCCGCGAACAGGTTGAGGCGATGTACGCGGCGGGCGCACGCGTGTTCGTGGAAGTCGGCCCGGGCGGCGTGGTCACCGGTCTGGTGGGCCATATTCTGGCGGACAAGCCCCACCTTGCGGTCTCACTGGATCACAAGCGCCGCAATGGCGTGAACCAGTTCCTGCTGGCCATCGCCACCCTCGGCGTCTCGGGCATCGACCTCGACTATGCCGGCCTGTTCGCCGACCTTCCGGCTCAGCCTCCGAAGCCAGCCCCCTCCAAGCACGCGGTGAAGATTTCCGGCGGCAATTACAACAAGCCTTATCCTCCGGCGAATGGCGCGGCTGGCCGTGCCCCGCCGAATCCGGAAAAGCCGTCCGGGCAGGATCGCCCAGCCGCACAATTTCAATCCACCAGCAATCCCGTCCAGGCGCTCTCTTCCCCACGCCCGGAACACAAAGTCCTTCCAGAACAGACAGGCAGTCCCATGACCCAAGACACATCCTCAAAAGGCCCGGAATACGCCGTGCAATCCCATTCTACTGTGGCGCCAGCTGCGACGGTCTCTGAGCGGATCATGCAGGAAGTGTCCCAGCGCCATGCCGACTACATGTCTGCCATGTCGACGGCCCATTCGGCTTTCCTGAACGTGGCCGCACAGATGGCGGGCCAGGCACCCCTCGAACCCGCGCGTACTCAAGCGCCCGTCGCCTTGCCAGCTCCCGCGCCAGCGGCTCAGGTTCAGCCGCAACCCCCGGCCATGGATGTGAAACCGAATGGCGCCTATCGTGAAGTAGAGCCCGCGCCAGTGGCGCCAGCGCCAATGACTGCTCCTGTGCCACAACCAGTCCCGGCTCCAATTCAACCGCAACCGGCCGTTCAGCCTGCTCCGGTGGTGGCCCCGGCTCCAGTACCCTCTGCATCAGGGGGAGATTCCATCAGCCTGGTCCGCGGCATCATCGCCGAGAAGACTGGCTATCCGGAAGACATGCTCGAACCCGACATGGATCTGGAAGGCGAACTCGGCGTCGACTCGATCAAGCAGGTCGAGATCCTGTCGACCCTGCGCGAACGCATGCCAAGCCTGCCGGAGATTGATCCGGAACAGCTCGTGGAGTTGCGCACGATTGCCGCGATTGCGGGCATGATCGACGCGTCGGGTGTCGCCTCGGCGCCTGCACCGGCAATGAGTGCGCCTCCGGCGGCTGTGGCGGCCTCGTCCAATGGCGGCGTAACGGCCGACACGGTCCGGGCCCTGATCGCGGAGAAGACCGGCTATCCGGAAGACATGCTCGAAGATGACATGGACCTCGAAGGAGAACTTGGGGTCGACTCGATCAAGCAGGTCGAAATCCTGTCGGCCCTGCGCGACCAGCATCCGGAATTGCCGGAAGTCGATCCCGAAGTGCTGGCAGACCTTCGCACCATCCGGGCCATCGCAGATTTTTTTGCGTAAGGGGCGGCGGGGCGCCCGCTGCGCTCTCCCGTCCCGGCCCGCCGGCCGGTCCGGTTCCCACCTATGAGAGTTCCGTTCGGGTAGTCTCGCTTGGGCGCGCGCATCCCTTGGTGGCCGCCCAGGAGCTTTCAGCATGGGGACCGTTTGCCGTGTCGGCTGGGGCATCGGAGATCGCAACCGAATTGGTTCAGGCGCTCACCGGACGAGGGGCTCAGGCGGGCCTTCTGGGCGAGAGCGTTCAGGGTGTTCAAACTGTGATCGTAACCGAAGGCCTTTCGCATTTTCCGGTAACGGAACGACACTGGCGGGTTCTGGACCTTTGCAAGCGGCTATATGCGAGCGGTGTTCGGATTGTGATTTTGGAGTATGCGGGCGCTGGCGACTTTGCGCACACTTCCGGTCTGAAAGGCCTCTCCCGCACACTTCGTCAGGAGTGGCCTGATCGGTCCATAGTAACGTGGTCACTTCCTGCTGGCGCGTCGCTGAGCGCACAGGCTGAACTGGTACTTGGCGCGATCGCCTCCAATGCTCCCGAGGCAGATCTCGATGCGGCGGGTGCTTCGGTGATGGAGATCGGTGCCGCACCTGGGCTGGTGCAGGCAACTCCAGCAGATACGAATGTCTGGTTCGTACCGGGCGGGGCGCGCGGTGTGACCGCAGCCTGCGCATCCGAACTGGCGCGTCGGCAAGCGGGGTCGACCTTTGTTCTTGCGGGCCGGTCTGGCATCACGCCCTGGCCAGAAGGATTGCAACCAGCGACCGACATGAAGCTCCTCCGGGGTGCGCTGATCTCCGGAGCCAAGGCGCGCGGTGAAAAACCTGCCTTGCCGGACATTGATCGCCAGGCGCGCGCGCTGCTGGCAGGGCAGGAGATTCGTCACACGCTGGACACCATCGCGGCGGCCGGGGCGCGGGCTGTCTACCTTCAGGTAGACATGTCTGACCGTGACAGCATTGTCGCTACCGCCCAGCAGATTACGGCTGAATACGGACCGATTACCGGCCTCGTGCATGGGGCAGGGGTACTGGCAGACGGGCTTGCCTTGAAGAAGACGCGAGACGATGTGGAATATGTCTTCGGGCCGAAGGTTGAGGGTCTGGCAAACCTGCTCGCCGCCATAGACCTTTCCCAGCTGCGCCATGTCGGTCTGTTTTCGTCCGCGTCCGCCATCTTCGGCAATACGGGCCAGAGCGACTATGCGATGGCCAATGCATGGCTCAGTGCCGTCGCGCGAAAGCTCGCAGGGCAACTGCCAGCTGCGACCGTCAAGAGTTTCTGCTGGGGCCCGTGGGATGGCGGCATGGTTGACGCCACATTGGCGGGACATTTCGCAACACGCGGCATTTCGCTGATTGGCCTTCAGGATGGTGCACGCATCTTTGCCGACCAGATTCTTCAGGGAGATAAGCAGGAAATCGAACTATTGATCGGGGATGAGTGGGCAGGATGACTAGCGATTGCCGATTTGAGCCGATTGCTATCGTCGGCCAGGGCTGCGTGCTGCCGGGGGCCATGAACCCGGCGGAGCTTGGCGATCTCGTCTTTGAGAAGCGCGTGGTCTACGGTCCGATCCTAGCTGACCGGCTTGGGCTTTCGGAAGCAGACGCAGCCTCTCGAAACTATGTGTCCGGAACGGTTCAGGGATTCGAACATGTCTTCGACGAGGTGCGCATCCCGGAAGAGTGGCGTGCGGCTGCCAAGGTCGACCCGGTTTGCGCCTGGTCCCTGTATGCGGCGATAGAAGCGTGGACCGATGCGCGCAAGCCCAAGGTCCGCAAGGGCCGGTCTGGCGTCTTCGTCGCAAACCTCTCCTATCCAAGCGCTGGGCATGCGGACTATGCCGCTCGTCATTGGGCAGGGCAGGGTTCTGCTGACCCGCTCGCACCTTTCAATTCTTCTCTGCCGCCGTATTTGATCGCTCAGGCGCTCGGCCTGTCCGGGCCAGCCTTCTCGCTTGATGCAGCGTGTGCCTCTTCGCTCTATGCGCTGGAGATCGCCTGTCGACGCCTTCAATCGCAGGTCATTGATTGCGCCGTCGTTGTCGGCGTCAACGCGGCCGACAATCTGATCCTCCACCTTGGGTTCGACGCACTGAAGGCGCTGAGCCCGACCGGCCAGTCACGACCCTTTGTCAAGGGCGCAGACGGGCTCGTTCCCTCCGAAGGCGCCGTCTCGGTTGTCCTGAAACGCCTGTCCGATGTGAAGAAGAAGGATGTCGTCCACGGCATTATCCGGGGCATCGGCCTCTCGAATGATGGTCGGCGCAAGGGTTTGCTCGCCCCGTCCGGGGAGGGCCAGACCGAAGCCATGACGCGCGCATACACAATGGCGGGCGTCGATCCGAAGAGCGTGTCCTATCTGGAATGCCACGCGACCGGCACGCCGACTGGTGACGGTGTCGAGGTGCAGGCATCGGCGGACATGTTCGCAGGCAATGAAAATCTCGCCATCGGGTCCCTGAAAGCCAATACCGGGCATCTTATCACGGCGGCGGGCCTTGCCAGCCTGCTCAAGCTGACTGAAGCGTTCAAGCGCGAAACCCTGCCGCCTACACCGATCAGAGGCGATCTGATCGAAGTTGCCGGCCGGAACGGTATGAAAGTTCTGGGGGAGGCCGCGCCGTGGGAGCCGCGTGACGGGCTCCGCCGCGCAGCTATCAGCAATTTCGGTTTCGGCGGCAACAATGCGCATCTGGTCCTCGATCAGTATGATCCGGGATCGGACGCTGTGGAAACCCAGACCAACCGAGTGTCGGAACAGAACATTGTGATCTGCGGAACAGGCCTGCTTGCTGGTTCCGACAGGGGCGCAGATGCTGTCACGCGTCGCATCATGAATCAGCCGCTGAAACCTGCGGCGCCGTGCCGGAAGGTGGGTGCGGATCCGAAGACCGCGCGGACGCCGCCTACGGATTTGCTTGAGGCGGAACCTCAGCAACTCGCCATCGTCGATGTGGTGGAAGAAGCGTTGCAATCGGTAGAGCCCGTAGCGTCCGATCGGGTGGGCATCTTCACCGCCATGGGCTGTGCGTCGGATTCGGCGCGGTGGTTACTAAGAGAACGTTTGGCATCTCTGGCAGGATTACCTCCGAACTCTGAGGAGCTTGCCACTGCGCAGGGCCGCATCGCACCACCGCTTCAGGCAGCAACCGTTCTCGGGGCCATGGCGAACATGACCGCCAATCGTGTGACCTATGCGCATGATTTTCAGGGCATGGGTTTCGCGGTATCCGCAGAGTCCGCGTCCGGCCTTGCCGCGCTGGATCTCGCCATCGAAGCGCTACGCTTAGGCCAGCTGAATATGGCCATCGTCGCGGCGGCCGATTTTGCCACCGAACCGGTTCGTGCCGCGGCGCTCGCAGATATCGGCATCACAGCGCAATCTGGCGACCAGGCTGCGGCCATCGTCCTGAAGCGGAACCAAGACGCTGAAGCCGCATCGGACCGGACTTTCGGATCTGTCCATGACGTTGACTGGTCAAAGGGCGGGGAATCCGACACAGGCATCATAAATCGCGTATTCGGCACAGCTCCCTGCGCTTCGGTCGTATTCGAACTGGCCCTGCAAGCGCAGCTCTGCGCACGGGGACACGTGCTTACGGCGGAAGGCGCGGTGCCGAACATCCGGGAAACCTCTCGTCCGATCGACATCTCGGTTGAAGCAACGCCGCTCAACACGGCTGGCTCCGTCAAATTCCATCCTGCGGACGCGGTGCCCATACCAGATGCGCTGCGGCCGACACCCTTCCTGTTCTGGGCCTCGGCAAAAGACAAAACGACGCTCGCCGCGCGCGTGGCATCCGGCAAGACAGGGGGCAGGGGCAAATGTCGTATTGCGATGGTTGCGCCCACTGAGGAAGCGCTCGCTGAACATTTGGATTCTGCGCACCAGATGCTGGAGCAGGGCAAAGCCCCTGTCGGCGACGGCGTCCACTATGGCGAAGGCAAACCTTCAGGCGAACTCGCCTTCATGTTCACTGGATCTGCGGCCGTCTATCCCCGCATGGGACGTGGTCTGCTCTCGGCCTTCCCGGAATTGCGCCAACGTCTCGCCAGACTCGACAAGGCGGACGAGATCGCCCCGCTGCTCGCCAAGGCCAGCCTGACGGAATTCGAACAATTGTGCGCTGGCACGCTGATGAGCCAGGCCCACGCAATCCTGTTGCTGGACATTCTCGGTCTCAAGCCGGATGCGGCGCTCGGCCTGTCCCTTGGCGAGAGCAATGCCCTGTTCGCTTTTGGCTTCTGGCGTGATCCCGGCGTACTGCTGGACGAGATTTCCGATGCCGCCATGTATGAGCGTCATATCGGCGGCGAGTTCGAAACGGCAAAAGAGGCGTGGGGCCCGAACGTCCCGGCGGACTGGACCAATTGGCGTGTCCAGGCGCCGGTTGATGCCGTGAAGCGTGAAGTCGCCAAACATACCGGCGTCGAGATCACGATCATCTATTCGCGAACAGACTGCATGATCGGCGGCCCGGCTGAGGCCTGCCGCAAGATCTGTGAAGCTCTTGGGCCCGGCAGCGGCGCAAAGATGCACCAGCATCTGATTGTGCATGCCAAGGCCATGCGGCCCTTCGCGGAAACGTGGCGCAAGCTGCATACGCGCAAAATGCATGATGGGGGCGGGGTGCGCCTCTACGCCAATGCCATCAATGCCGCCTATGAGCCGACCAGCGCAACCTCGGCAGATATGCTGACCCGGCAAGCCGTCGATACGGTTGATTTTCCGCCTACGGTCGAACAGGCATGGAAAGATGGCGTGCGCACCTTCGTGGAGCTTGGCCCGCGCGACACGCTGACCGCCGCACTTGGCAATATCCTTGAAGGCAAGGACTATAAGGCGGTCGCCACCGACCGCATTGAAACAGCGGACCTGGGACAGGTCGCCGACCTCGCCGCCTTCCTGTTCGCGGACGGACGCGCACCCAAGATGAAGCCCGTCGCAGACGCGCTGGACGCCGCGCGACGCAACAGGACCGTGCGGCCTGCGCCTTGGGCGCTGACACGCGATGTCCCTTACGCCAAGCCTATTGTCCCGGCCCTGACCCCAACAAGCCGGATGTCAGTTGCACCGATTTTGGCCACTGTGAACTATCCTGCGCCGTGCCATTCAAAAACCAGCACCACGCCGGTGCCATTCCCCGCGCCGCCGACAGACCGTCCGCTGCCCGCGCCGCGCAAGGTAACTGCTGGAACAGAGCCACTTCTGCCGCGATCACCCGCAGGACCGCACTGGAACTATCCCGAGATCGAGAAATCCGCGCGTGAGAAGATGTCTGACTTCTTCGGCGCCGCATTCAAACCGCAGGACCAATATGCCCGTCAGGTGCGACTGCCAGCGCCGCCGCTACTGCTTGTCGACCGGATCACCGGCATCGACGCAGAGGCCGGGGTTGAAAGCACAGGCCTCATCTGGACCGAAACCGATTTGAAGCCCGATCAATGGTTCATCCATGATGGCCGTATCCGCCCTGGGCCGCTGATCGAAAGCGGGCAGGCCGACCTGACCCTGATCGGCTGGATGGGCGCCGACTTCAAAAACCAGGATGACCGCGTTTATCGCCTTCTTGGGTGTGAGATCACCTTCCATGAGGGCGGCCTGCCGGAGCCCGGCGAGACGCTGCGCTTCCAGATCGAGATCACCGGGCACGCGACACTCGCCGGTGTCCGCATGTTCTTCTTCCAGTATGATTGTATGGCGGGCGACCGCCGCGTCTTTTCCGTGCGAAACGGTCAGGCCGGCTTCTTCAGCGATGAGGAACTTGCCTCCGGCAAGGGCGTCATGTGGGACCCCGCCAAGGATGCACCGCCTACCGCAGACCCCCCGCCATTTGCCGCCGAGGGCGCGAGCCGGAAGCGAGCTTTCAGTGCCAAGGATCTGGACGCTTACCGGGACGGCAATGCCTGGGCGTGCTTTGGCGACGGGTTCGAACTGGCGGCCGCGCAGTCACGTCCGATCCGCCTGCCGGACGACAGGCTGGCCCTCTTCGATGATGTCGAAGCCTTTGACCCCAATGGCGGGCCGTGGGGCAGGGGGTATTTGAAAGCCCGCGCACATGTGCCGGTCGATGCCTGGTTCTATGAGGGGCATTTCCACAATGATCCCTGCATGCCGGGGACTCTGATGGCTGAGGCCGCCGTGCAGACACTGGAATTCTACGCAGCGGCCGCCGGCCTGCTGACCGAACGTGACGGGTATGTCTTCGAACCGATGCCGGGCCATATGGCGCAATTCGTCTGCCGGGGGCAGGTCATTCCGGATGCGGATCACGACGTGACCTATGAGGTCTTCATCGATGAGATCGTTGATGGAGAAACCCCGGAAATCTATGCCTCCCTTCTGGCAAGCAGTGACGGCAAGAAGGTGTTCTATTGTCCGCGCTTCGGCCTGCGCCTGCGCCGCGACTGGCCCGCGCCGCGGATCGCCGACACGCCGATCCGGACGGGCCCGATGGGCGAGAGTCGGGGTGACCATGCCGCGCTGCTAGATTGCGCCAACGGTGCGCCGTCGGCGGCTTTTGGCGAAATGTATGACCGGTTCGATACCGAAGGCATTGTACCCCGTTTGCCGCAAGAGCCATATCACATGATGACGCGGGTCATCGACGTGTCCACACGGCCAGGCGTGCAGGAAGTTGGCGCAAAGGTCCGCGCCGAATACGACATCCCAGCGAATGCCTGGTATTTCGAGGATAACCGGAATGGGGCCATGCCCTTCGCCGTCCTGTCGGAGATTGCGCTGCAGCCGTGTGGCTGGCTCGCCAGCCATTGCGGTTTTGCCTTGTCCGGCAATCTGAAATTCCGGAATCTCGAAGGCGATGGTGTCCTGCATCGCGAGCTTCGCCCGGGCGATGGGACGATGGTCGTTGAAAGCGAGCTGACGGCCTTCTCCCGTGTCGGGCCGATGACTATTGTGACCTTCAGCGTTGTGGTCACGCTAGCCTCTGGCGAACCGGTGCTGGACCTGACGACCCAGTTCGGCTTTTTCCCAGCTGCCGCGCTCGTGCGTCAGGCCGGCCTGTCGGCCAAGCCACATTTCTCTGCTGCGTTCGACCTGCCGGGCGAAAAAGTGAAGACGCGCCAGATTGAAAAGCGCCTTCCACGCGGCAAGATGCGCATGCTGGACACAGTCGACTATTTCAACCCGACCGGTGGAGAGGCCGGGCTCGGCCTGATCCGGGGTCGCCAAGCAGTTGATCCGAATGCGTGGTACTTCAAGGCGCACTTCTATCAGGACCCGGTCCAGCCGGGGTCGCTCGGCCTTGATGCGCTCGCGCAATTGCTGGCGCGCGCCATTCTGCTCAAGGGGCTGGATGAGGGCATGAGCGACCCGCACTTCGAAACCATTGCGACCGGCGCGCCGTTCAAATGGAGCTATCGCGGACAGGTGACGCCGGACAAGAAAGAAGTCGTTACCGTGATGGAGATTGTTTCCATGGAGGAACGCGACAAGGGCTGGTTGGTCACTGCGCGGGGCAGCCTGTGGCGGGATGGGTTGCGGGTTTACGAAGTCGGACCATACAGCCTCGCCCTTGTTGATCGCGGCTAACCGGTCTCGAGCGCAAGGCCGACCATGATTTCCCCATGAAGGGAACAAGAGATCGTGAAGGCGTGGCCTGCAGCCTGAACCTCTGCGTGGACCGTTTCGCCCAAAATGAAATCCTCTGGCAGGCCGATGCGAGGCGCGCCCATCCGGAAGCCCTGTCCGGCGGCTTTCATGATGGCCTCCTTGGCCGTCCAGATACGGTAGAAGGGGAGGAGGGCGACGCCGTCTTCAAGCTGGCTCAACAAGCTGGATTCTGACGGTGCGCAAACCATCGATACCATCTGGTGCCAATCTATGGAACGGACTCGCTCTATGTCTATCCCGATCGCTGCATCAGGGGAGAGCGCAAAGGCGGACCAGCCTTCCGTACGGGATATGGAGAGGCACAAGTCCGGATCAGAGAAAAGAAAAGGAGCGCCCAAGGCATCATGTTCGATGATGATCTCCGCCGATTGGCGTTCGAGATGGTCGCAAAGCCCGGCGCGGACTGCTCGGAAAGACCGCTCAAGATTCGTGCGTTTGACGGGATGGACCAGCTTTTCGAGGCGCGCCTGCTCTGCACCCGTCAGGGGCGAAGGCGGCTGCGGCGCAACCGAATGGTCCAGCACCCAGGCCGACAGGTCAGGCCACAATTGCGCCCCGGATTGGGGTGAAGGGAAGGGGAGCTGGGTCATGTGAGATGGGCTGCAATAGATATGCCGGTTCGGCGTGAAGCGGAGAGAGGATTAACCCCTCTGCAGCCAAGAATATGCACAAGCCGCGCATTTCCGCTAGAAGGCGGTCTGAACCAGCTTAGCACGAGGATCCCGCGCCGAATATGTCTTCCAGCCTGTCATACACATTTTCCATTGCCCCCATGATGGACTGGACCGACCGGCATTGCCGCATGTTCCATCGGAGCCTGTCGAAACATGCGCTGCTCTGGTCGGAAATGGTGACCGCTGATGCTGTCATTCATGGCGACCGTGAGCGCCTGATTGGCTATTCCGACGCCGAGCATCCGATCGTGTTGCAACTCGGCGGCAACGAGCCGGCAAAGCTCGCCGAGGCGGCCGCCATTGCCGAGCAGTTCGGCTATGACGAGGTGAATATCAATTGCGGCTGTCCGTCCGACCGGGTCCAGTCCGGCGCCTTCGGGGCCTGCCTGATGGCGCGGCCGGAGGAGGTCGCAGCCTGTGTCAGCGCCATGCGGGCGCGGGTGTCGATCCCTGTCACGGTAAAGTGCCGGATCGCCATTGATGATCTGCCAGCGGAAGAAACATTGTTCGGCTTTGTCGAAAAAGTCAGCGCGGCGGGATGCGAGGTCTTCACCGTCCACGCCCGCAAGGCCTGGCTGAAAGGGCTGAGCCCAAAGGAAAACCGGGATATCCCGCCGCTTGATTATGCCCTCGTCGAGCGTCTCAAGGTGGCGCGGTCTGACCTGACCATCATCCTGAATGGCGGGATCACTACAATCGACCAATGCCGCGAGCATCTGGATGTCTTCGACGGTGTCATGCTCGGCCGGGCCGCCTATCAATCGCCCGCCTTGCTGGGAGAGGTGGACGCGGCCCTGTTCGGCGAGGGCGAACCGGTCTCGCCGCAAGCCGCCATTGAAGCTTACCGTCCCTACATGGCTGCGCGTCTGGCCGAAGGGGTTGGCCTGCACGCCATGACCCGCCATATACTGGGCCTGTTCAATGGCCAGCCGGGTGCGCGGCGATGGCGGCGGACGCTGTCGGAAAAGGCCGTCCGCAAGGGCGCCGGCCTGGAAGTGCTCGATGAAGCGTTGAGCGCTGTCCTGCTCGAGGCTTGAGGTAAAGAGGTTTCAACTTTTCGGAATTCCGTTCTTTATTTGTTCGCAATAATCTGTTAACCATTTGCTCCATGCTGACTGGGGCTGGAGATGGTTTGCAGGGTTACGACATTCGCATTTGAGGGCGTTGACGCCCAGCCGGTGGACGTACAGGTCCAGATGGCAGGCGGCCAACCGGCCTTTCACATTGTGGGCTTGCCTGACAAGGCGGTCGGCGAAAGCCGGGAGCGGGTCAGGGCTGCCTTTGCCTCGCTCGGCCTCGCCTTGCCCCCCAAACGCGTCATCGTGAACCTCGCGCCCGCTGATCTGCCCAAGGAGGGCAGCCATTACGATCTCGCCATCGCGCTCGCCATCCTCGCCATGATGGGGGTGGTTCCGGCCGACCAGCTGGAATCCTACGCGGCCATCGGGGAATTGTCGCTCGACGGCGCGCTTGGCCAAACGCTCGGTGTCCTGCCAGCGGCGATGGCAGCAGAAGCGATGGATCTGCAACTCATTTGCCCACAGATTTGCGGGGCTGAGGCGGCCTGGGCCGGAGGCAGCGTCATCGGGGCAACAGGTCTCATTGCCCTGATCAATCACTTTACCGGGCGCAGCGTGATCAGTCCGCCCCGGCCGGGCGAACTGGCAACGCCGCCAGCAGGGCCCGATCTGCGTGATGTAAAAGGGCAGGAGGGAGCCAAGCGCGCGCTGGAAATCGCGGCCGCCGGGGGTCATAATCTCCTCTTCTGCGGGCCGCCGGGATCGGGCAAGTCCATGCTGGCCCAGCGACTGGCGGGCATCCTGCCACCGCTGTCTGCCCGTGAATTGCTGGAAGTGTCGCAAATCCAGTCGATTGCGGGTTTGCTGGAACGCGGTCGCCTGTCGCGGCGACGGCCGTTTCGCGCGCCGCATCATTCGGCCTCCATGGCCGCCCTCGTCGGCGGCGGCATCAAGGCGAAGCCGGGGGAGGTGTCCCTGGCGCATCATGGCGTGTTGTTCCTGGATGAACTGCCGGAGTTTCCGGCGACGGTGCTCGACAGTTTGCGGCAACCTCTCGAAGCGGGAGAGGCTGTCGTGGCACGCGCCAACCGGCATGTCCGGTATCCCGCGCGGTTCCAGCTGATAGCCGCGATGAATCCCTGCCGCTGTGGGGGTGGTCCCGGCGCAGCTGCCTGCCGGCGCGGGCCCCGCTGCGCCCAGCAATACCAGGCGCGGCTTTCCGGGCCCTTCCTTGACCGGATCGACCTCTATTATGACACGCCGCCGGTGACGGCGGTCGACCTTGCTCTGCCGCCGCCATCGGAGGGGTCTGCCGAAGTGCGGGAACGGGTTGCCCGCGCGCGGGATATCCAGACCGAACGCCTCGCTCATCTGGCCAGTGACACCTGCCGATCCGTCAATGCCGATACGCCTCTGCCGGAACTGGAGACATCTGCGGCGCCCGATGAGGCGGGCGCGGCGCTGCTGGCCGACGCGGCGTCGCGTCTGCAATTGACGGCGCGGGGCTACAGCCGCGTGCTCAAGGTGGCCCGGACGATTGCCGATCTTGAGGGCTGCGATGGTGTGCGGCGGCTCCATATCGCCGAAGCGCTCTCCTATCGGCATCGCCCGCCCGGTATGGCCAAACCGGCTATTTCGACGCCGCAGGGGGCGGCCTCTGGCGGCATGGTCGGTTAAATGAATGATAAAGGCTTTGCGATAGGGCTGGGATCCTATGACGGATGCACCAAAGCCCCCCGCGACCCCTGCCAAGCCGGAAGACACCTTCCTGGCCACGGCCAGCCACGAAATCCGGACGCCGCTCAACGGCATTCTCGGAACTGTTTCCCTGTTGCTGGAGACCGAGCTTGCCCCGGCCCAGCGCGAATATGCCGAAGCCATCCGGATGAGCGGTGCCCGCCTTCTGGATCTGCTCAACAATGTGCTGGACTACGCCCGGCTGGATGCCTCGGCAGTGGAACTGGAGGTCGAGAATTTCTGCCCGGTCCGGCTTGGCCGCGAAGTGATCGAACTGCTCAGCCCGCGCGCGCATGCAGCCGGGCTCGATCTTGCTGTCCGGGCCCAACCCCTGCCGATGCCGACCTATTCCGGCGATGCAGGCCGGATTCGTCAGATCCTGTTCAATCTGGTGGGGAACGCGCTGAAATTCACCCGGCAGGGCTCGGTCCTGCTGGACATTATTGATCGGCAGGAGGGGTTGGAATTCCGGGTCATTGATACGGGGCCGGGCATTGCCGAATCCGACCGGGCCCAATTGTTTCACGCCTTTACCCAATCAGCCACGCAAGATGCGTACAAGGATGGTGGCGTCGGGCTCGGCCTCGCCATCGTCAAACGCCTGACCGAACTCCTCGGGGGATGGGTGGACATTGACGGCGCCCCTGGCGTTGGCACCGCCTTTACCGTCTTCCTGCCCTTGCCACGCGCGGACATGCCATCGACACATGATCTGCCCAATCTGGATATGACTGTGGGGCTGGTTGGGCTGCCGGGCGCCACCGCGCTCGCGGCCGCCTCGGCCCTGTGCGGATCAAAAGCCACCCCCTATATGATCGATCCGGTCTCGGGCCGGGTCCCCGCCCATGTCGATGTCCTGTTGATCGGTGCGGACCTGCGCGAGAAGCTGGTCAGGGAATTTGCGCGCCAGCGTCCTACTCTAGTCGTGCTGCGCCCTGAAGACCGGGGCGCTATTGAGCGTTTCCGAAGTCTCGGATGTGCCGGGTGGCTGGTGCGTCCCCTCCGGGCGTCCTCGATTGCGGAACGCGTCTTTGTCATCCAGTCCGGCGAACAGGCGATTGATGAACCCGTGCAACAAACCGGGGCAGGGCATGTGCTGATTGCCGATGACAATCCGGTAAACGCATTGATCGCACGCCGCGCCTTGGAATCGGCTGGTTTTAGCGTCACTGTGGCCTCCACCGGAAGTGAGGCCGTGGAGACTGCAACGCAAATGAACTTTGCCCTCATCCTTATGGATCTGCGTATGCCTGTGATGGATGGCTTTGAAGCCATGCGGCGCATTCGGGAAACCGGGTCTACTGTGCCCATGATCGCCATCTCGGCAGAAATGAATTCCAGTATCGAACGGCAGGCCCGCGCGGCCGGCGCGAGCAGCGTCGCGGCCAAGCCCCTCGACGCCGAAGCCCTTCGCAGCCTGGCGCTACAGTGGACAAGCGAGCCGGTCCGGCACGAAGGCGCTGCATGAGCGATACGTCGGCGCCCACGCCTCCCGCGGTGCGTGAACCCTCCCGTGCCGTCCGCGCGCTGAAGGCACTGAAGGACCGCCGTATGGCGGCGATGCTGATCCTGTCCTTCGCGGCCAGCATTCCCTATGGCGCTGTCGTTGGTGTCCTCTCTGCCTGGCTGACACAGGAAGGCATCGATACGGACACGATCGGCGTGCTCGCCCTCGTATCTCTCGGCTATTCCTTCAAATATCTCTGGGCCCCGATGTTTGGTCGCGCCCGGAACGTGCCCTTCCTGCGCATTGGCGGGCGCCGGTCCTGGCTGATCGTCTGTCAGTCGGTGATCGCCTTGCTCCTGATTGTGCTGGCCTTCAGCAATCCGCCCCAGAATATCGGCCTGGTGGCACTGATCTGTTTCGTCATCACAATCATTGGTCCGACACATGATCTGATCCTTGATGCCTGGCGCATCGAAGTGGCCCGGTCTGAAGAAGACAAGGACCTCATGTCCGCCCTCTATCAGTTCGGCTACAAATCCGGCGGATTCATCTCCGGCTTCCTGGCCCTGCTGGTCGCCGCGCGCGTCGGATGGACCGTGTCCTATGTAATGATGTCGGTGTTCATCGCCTTGACGGTGCTCGGCAGCTTGCTGGCGCCGGAACCGGAATCTTCTTCCCGCCCCGATACGAGCCGGATGAGTTTCCTGCCCTCGCTTCGCCGCAGGGTGACCTTGCCGGCCGTGGCCGTCGTTGCGGTCAGCTGGCTGGTTGGGTTCACCCTGATCGGGACGTTCGTCGTGCGTAAACTGGCGCTGGGCGCGGATATTTCCTCGCGCGTGTTCGTCTCTGAACAGGGGCCGATCATTGTCCTGCTCACAGTCGTGCTGCCTGCAGTGGTCGCCGCCTTGCTCGTCTTCACGCAAAAGGCGGTTGCCACCGAGGCGCCGCTCCTGATCGCTGGACAGGGGCGGGGCGACAAGCTGTTGGCAACGCTGTTCCGGGCGATCTTTGATCCGTTGATGGAGCTGATTTCCCGGCTCGGCTGGTGGACAATTCTCGTTCTTGCGCTGGCGCTGACCTACCGGTTCACGGATGCCGTCTGGGGCTCGTTTGCCTATCCCTTCTACTTGCGTGCCGACCTCGATGCGCTGGGGCACACGCTGGACGATGTGGCCATTGCCTCGAAATTCTTCGGCGTCGTTGCCACCATTCTCGGCTCTCTGATCGGCGCGACGCTGATTGCGGTGCTGGGTCGGATGCCGGTCTTCTTTGTCGGCGGGATCGTCGCAGCGGCGACCAATCTGCTCTATGCGGACCTCGCCGCCGGCTCCGCGACCGTGGACGCCTTCCTCGCTTTCACCCATCTCGACGCGCCCCTGATTACGTTTGCCGACTGGGCGGCAAAACTTCAGCCGGAGGAGGTAGCGCTCGCCTCCGACCAGGGTCAGCGCATGGCGCGCCTGATGGTGACGATCTTTGCGGAGAACATTGCGGGCGGCTTCGCGCTCGTGGCTATGACGGCTTATCTCACCTCCGTGGTCAATCCGCGCTTTGCCGCCGTGCAATATGCCCTGCTTGCCTCGCTCACCATGCTGATCGGCACGCTGGGCCGTCCCTGGCTCGGCGAGATGATCGAGCAGAACGGATTCTATGATGTCTTCATCATCACCTTCTGGCTCGGGGGTGTCGCCGTGGCGCTCAGTGCCATAGAGTGGGCGCGTCAGGCCTATCTCAAGCGATAGGCGAGGGGCCCGGCTTGTCGGCCCCAAAGTCCGGAGGAATATTCATGCGTTCAGTCCTGATTGCGCTCGTCCTGCCTTTCGCTCTTGCGGCTTGCGCGACCTCCCCATCCGCTCCAGCTGGCGTAACGGCTGGGCTGGAAGCGAACGAGGCCGCAGCCATTACGGCGATGCTGGAAGCTCAGGACGAAGCATGGAATCGCGGGGACATTCCGGCCTTCATGGACGGCTACTGGAAATCCCCGGACCTTCGTTTCGCGTCAGGCGGAAACATCGCGCGCGGCTGGGACGCGACGCTGCAACGGTATGAAACACGCTACGACACGCCCGCAAAGATGGGCACACTCGTGACGTCCGATTATGAGATCGACATCTTGTCGCCCGACGCCGCCATTGCGCATGGCCGCTGGATGCTGGAGGTCGAAGGCGACAACCCGTCCGGGCTCTACACGCTGGTCCTCCGCAAGATTGAGGGCGACTGGGTGATTGTTTCCGACACGACCACGTCTGCCGACTAGCGGGCCGCACGGATCCCGGCCAGAGCCACGCCATGCCTTGGCAGCTGGCGCGGTTGCGGGCAAAACGCCGTATGGCCTCACGACCGAAGGGGACCCGGCCCAGACCATGAAACGCGCAACACTCGACATCAACACCCACAATTCTTCGCTTGAGGGCATGATCGAACGGCCATGGTTCAGGCACCTGGTGATCACGCTGATCATCGTGAATGCAGTGATCCTCGGCGTGCTGACCTATCGGGAAACCCTGCCGCCAAGCCTCGTCGTCTCCCTGGACGCGATCGATCAGGCAATCACATACGTCTTTGCAATCGAAATCTTGCTGAAACTGTTCGTATACCGGCTGCAATTCTTCCGGGGTGGTTGGAACTGGTTCGATTTCATTGTCATCGGCGTGTCTCTTATTCCGGGCAGTCAGGCATTCGGCGTGCTTCGCGCGCTCCGCGTCCTGCGGATTCTCCGGCTCCTGCATATCGTGCCGATGATGCGCCGGATCACCGAGGCGCTGATGAAGGCTTTGCCGGGCATGGGCGCGATCTTCGCGGTACTGGCGCTGATCACCTATGTCGCAGCCGTCATGGCGACGAACATGTATGGCAATACCGAGAATGAGGAGGTCACTGAATTGTTCGGAGATTTGCCACGCTCGGCCTATTCTCTTTTCCAGGTCATGACGATGGATGGCTGGCGGTTCGAAGTCGTCCAGAAAGTCATTGATGACGGCAATCCCTATGCCTGGATGTTCTTCCTGATTTTCATCTTCATCGCCAGCTTTGCCATCCTGAACCTCTTCATCGCATTGATTGTGGATTCCCTCGCCGCCGAACAACAGGCGATCATCGAAGAGGGGCTCGACGAACTCGAAGAGGAACTGGAAGACGAGTTGATGACGGCCGAGAAGGGCCGGGCAGCTGTCCTGACAGCCATCCAGGACATGCGGTCGGAGATTGCGGCTTTGCGTGCGGCAGTCGAGTCGCGACCCAAATAGATGTGGCACGGGGTGAAGCACCAGAATCTAAAAAAGAATTCATAATTGGAACTGTGAGCAGTACTTCACGCATCTGTCAGCATGCCGCGCTCCCAAAATTCGCAAAATAGGGTATAGAATTTCCCCGAATGTCTTTGTGGACCCGACTGCTTGAGGGCGGGCGACGCCTGTTCGACCCTGACAACTCTGACGGCGCTTCTGTCGACGGGGAGGATTTTGCGTGCGCGCCAGACCCGAATGATGTGGGCTTCACGGCGGCCGTAGTTGGCCTCGGTGCCAAGCTCGCCGTTGCTGACGGGACCGTTTCCGATCGGGAAATCATGGTGTTTTCCCGCGTTTTCCGGGTCGCGCCGGAAGATGCAGACAGTGTCCGCCGCGTGTTCAATATCGCGCGCCAGACGGTCCGTGGTTATGAGGGCTATGCGCGCAAGATCGGTCGGAAATACCATACCCGGCCTTGTTTGCTTGAGGGAGTACTGGACGGTCTGTTCCAGATTGCCGGCGCCGATGGCGTCGTGACAATGGACGAAATGGACTATTTGCGTACCGTCTCCAACGCGTTCGGATTCGACGAGCGGACATTCCGCCGGATCAAGGCCAGCCATCTGGGGCCGGACAGTGACGATCCATATCACATTCTGGGTGTGGCACATGATGCGGAGTTTTCAGACATTCGCGCGGCCTATCGTCAATTGATGGCGGACAATCATCCCGACCGGGTGGTGCAGATGGGCGCCCCGCGTGAATTCGAGGATGCGGCCCATGCCAAGGCGGCGTCGATCACGGCGGCCTATGCGCAGATCCGCACCGAACGGGGCCTGCTGATCCGGGCTGATTGAGGCAATTGCGTGATTTCACATGGTATCCGCATTGCATTCCATTGACGGGGCGCAAAGCTGACGCCATGTTTGCTGTGTAATCGAGAGAGTCATGACCCAAGCAGCTTCCAGTTCCGGCCGTTTCAACATCGCAGACGCGCTATCGAGCGCGGTCAGCCTTGTGGCGCAGCTGTGTATCGGGCTGCTTCTTGTCCTGTTTGCCAGCCTTCTTGCCGTAATGACGGCCATTGCAGGCGTGTTGCTGGCCTCGGCGGCCCTGTTCATGCGCTATGCAGGTCGCAAAGGTCCGCGCGCTGCCGCACGCGAATCTGGCGATGAGCCGCTCACCCTGGATGCGCGCCGTACGCCACGTGGCTGGACCGTCGAATAGGCCCACTCAAACCGAGCCCGGAACGCCTGCGGACCCTGTCCGTAAATTGTCCGTAAAGTATCCATAAATCGCGGGAAAAAGTCCGGAGGGAGTCCGTTGTTTTCGGACTCTCGAGCCGTTTTGCGGACCTGGAAATTCGCAGAACAAGGTTTCATTTGACATGAGTGCGCTACATTTGTAGTGGTCAGGTGACCAACTTAGCGAGATTGCCATGTCCCAACCCAATCCCTCCGAACTCGCCGTGCTGAAACATTTCTGGTCTGCCGGACCGCAAAGCGCGCGGGAAGTGCATGAGGTCATCGGCCCGGCGCAAGGCTGGAAGCCCTCCACCACGCGCACCGTCATTGCGCGCATGGAAGAGAAGGGGTGGGTCACGCGGGCCGATGTGCATGGCATGGCGGTGTTTACCGCCGCGCTTGACCGGACGGCGACACTGGGCGGCCTTGTCCGGCATCTAGCCCGCCAGGTGCTGGACATGGACGGGCCCTTGCCGGCGGCGCTGTTTGCCGAGAGCCCACACCTGTCCGATGCCGAACTCGACGAGCTTGACGCCATCATCAATGCCGCCGCCGGCGATACGGAGGACAAGGCATGAGCCTGTTCGGACTGGTTTGCCTCGCCCTTGGCTGGAGCGCCGCGCTCTGGCTGCTCGCCACCGCACTCTGCGCCCTCAAGCCTTCGCCCAAGATGGCGCAGGCTATCTGGCGCGGCGCCGCAGCGCTCATGTTCGCCCCCTTCCTCGCGTCTGCCTTCATGCCGGGCCTCAGTCAGGTCGCCGGACAGGCACTGCCGGATATGCCCATGATGGAAGTGCTCAGGGTTCAGCCGGAGGCTGACTTTGTCGAAGCGGCCCAGCCTTCCTTCCGTATACCTCCAATCGAGACGATGATCCTGTGGGGGCTGGTGGTGGGGTGGAGCGTGCGTGTGCTCTGCTGGGGTATGGGGCAGGTGCGGCTACAGCGGCTGAAGCAGACATCCCGCCCGGTTGTGCGTCCGGTCCGCCATTGGGCCGATGCCATCGGGTTGCGGCGCGTGCCAGCGGTGCGTGTTATCCCGCACGGCGCGCCCTTTCTCGCGGGCATCCTGCGTCCGGTAATATTCATTCCGGCGGCGCTGATCTCGAAACAGCACACCCCCCAGATCATCGTGCACGAACTGGTCCACCTGAAACGGGGAGACCTGCTGACCCGGCCCTTCGACCGTATGGTCGCAGACCTCTTCTGGTTCTCGCCTTTTGCCTGGGCCATCCGCGAACGGCTCGACTATTGGCGCGAAGCCATTGTCGATGAAGAGACGGCGGACCTGACAGGGGACCGGATCGCCTATGCCCGGGCCCTGACCCAGGTCGCGCGACATGCCCGGCCTGCGCTGATCCTGCCGGTTGCAGCATTCACCCTCAAGAAGGAAGGAACCCTGAAAATGCGTCTGACCCAATTGCTGAGCGAAACCCCGCACCGGCCGAAGCGCCTTGGCCTTGCCGTGGTCGCTGCGCTCGCGCTCGCCACGCCGCTTGCCCTTGCGCAGGGATCCCTGATCCGTGGCGCAGCCATTCTGCCTGCCGACGCAATTGCCTACAGCCATGCCGTGTTGGACAAGGCCAAACTGACCAGCGCATTCGGTATGCGCAAGCACCCTGTCTCGGGTGAGGCGAAGGAGCACAAAGGCGTGGATCTGGCCGAGGAAGAGGGCAAGCCGGTCTATGCGCCAGCAGCGGCCACCGTGACCCGCGCGGAGATGACCCGCGGCTATGGCAATCTCGTTGAAATTTCTGCGGGTAATACGGTGCTGCGCTTCGGCCAGTTAAAAGACATCAAGGTGTCTGCGGGGCAATCCGTATCTGCCGGTACGGTTATTGGCTCGCTCGGCCAGTCCGGTCAGGCCACGGGACCGCACCTGCACCTGGAGGTCTGGCGCGACGGCGCGGCTGTTGATCCGATGGCGGAGCCGGGGCTTGTCCTGGCCGACTCGCTGTTCATCACGGAAAATGCGGGGGCTAAAGTTTCGCAACCCCCCTCTGCGCCGCGTGCCCCTCTGACCCCACCTGCGCCCCAGCCGGTTTCTGCCCCGGATGTGGAATTGGGCGGGGATCAAGACGGTGTCCAGGCTTCCGAATTCTGCAGTGGACAAACCAATTGGTTTAAAGACCGTCAGGTTTCAGATGAGTGGCAAGCGCGGATCGATGCTTCACGAATTGCGAATGCGTCTGCGGGCCTAAGTCTTGAAAAGGATTGGGTGCCCGCATCGGTTGACCTGCCAATACCGTCCTATCCGACGGAGGCCGCACGGCAGGGAAAAAGCGGCGCTTGTCTGGTCATGTTCGACCTGGGAACAGATGGGGTGCCAGCAAATAAAATTGCGGAGTGCACTGATCCAGTTTTCAATGCGGAAGCGATAAAGTTGAACAAAGCGACATTCGAGCCGGTGATGAATGACAATGGAAATCTGGCGGAAGTGAAGGGCGTCACCTACCCTCTGGAATTCTGCATAAGCTAGTTCCTCGGAACCTTCCGGACTGGTGGCGCGTCTAGTTGCGACAGGCAGCAGGACGCGCCGCAGGGCAGGAGGTTTCAGTCATGGCATCACCCAAGCCGGTTGGGAAAGCCACACCGATGGTCGGCGGTGTGCTGACATTCATCCTGTTTGGCATTCACCGCCTCTTTGTGGGTCAGATATATTCCCGCTCTGAAGCCATGAGTCTCGTCAAGGCTTTGTCGGACTCCTCCCTCTATTTCGGAGCAGCCATTGCCAGCGCATCTGCCACAATCCTGGCCCTGATGCTCACCATGTTGGGGATGATGCATAATAGCAGTGCCGATATCGGCATCTGGCTGTTCAAGCGCGTGCGCATGATTGCCTGGTTTGCCACGATCAGCCTGTGCAGCGCCGTCGCCTTGCTGACTTTCTCGTCCATCCCGATCGGGGAATTCGAAGACATCCCGACGAATTGGTATGTGATGTCCTATTACGCCATTGCCACGCTGATGGCTGTGCTGGCGGGCTTGCTGGTGACGAGCATCCTGCTGATTCTTGGCGCGGTGCGGTATCTGGTGAACCGGCTGGCGCCTGAAGTCGAGTAGTCGGGCCTAGCGGTCGAAGAGCTTCGAGACGCTTTCCTCGTTCGCGATCCGGCGGATGGCTTCGCCGAGCAGGGGGGATATGGGCAGGATACGGATAGATTTGGACTTGATTGCATCTTCTGACGGCTGGATCGAGTCGGTCATCACCAACTCGTCGAGTACGGATTTCTCAATGCGCTGCACGGCATTGTTCGACAGCACGCCATGCGTCACATAGGCGGAGACTGATTTCGCGCCATGCTCTTTCAGGGCGGCAGCGGCGTTTGCCAGCGTGCCGCCGGAATCACACATATCATCCAGCATGATGCAGCGTTTGCCGGACACGTCGCCAATGATGTTCATGACTTCGGACTTGCCGGCTTCGGGGCGGCGTTTGTCGACGATGGCAAGATCGGCCTCAAGCCGCTTGGCCAGTGAGCGGGCCCGCACCACGCCGCCGACATCCGGCGATACGACGATGAGGTCCTTGGTGCCGTAGCGTTCCTTGATGTCGTCCACCATGACTGGGCTGCCGAAAAGGTTGTCGGTCGGGATATCGAAGAAGCCCTGGATCTGGCCGGCATGAAGATCGACGGTCAGGACGCGGTCGGCGCCCGCGCTGCAGATCAGGTTTGCGACCAGCTTTGCGGAGATTGGCGTGCGCCCATCCGTCTTCCGGTCCTGGCGGGCATAGCCGAAATAGGGGATCACGGCCGTGATGCGCCGGGCCGAGGCGCGCTTCAGCGCGTCCATGCAGATCAGCAATTGCATCAGATTGTCATTGGCGGGGTAGGAGGTGGACTGGATCACGAAGACGTCTTCGCCGCGGACATTCTCGTCGATGCGGACAAATATTTCCTGATCCGAAAACGTCTTCACCTCTGATCGCGTCAGGCGCGTGTCCAGATAATCGGCGATGGCTTCTGCCAATGGCCGGTTCGCATTGCAGGAAAGCAGTTTCATGTTGGAGCGCCCGTGCTGCCCGATTGGTGTCGCTTTTGTAACATAGGGCAGCGAGTCGCAACCTGACTCTTCGGACTTTTTCAGAAAATTACAGCGTAAGCATCATGACTGAGGCATTTCGGCCATAGTCGGGCTCGTTCCGGTGATTGCGCCGACGGTTGGAAAAATAGGCATCTTCCAGCGCGCACGTGTCCAGTCCGGTATCGTGAATGCTGTGCACGCCCAGCCGGTCCAGCCGCTGCCGGCAATAGCCGGGCAGGTCGAAATGCAGGCGGTCGCCCTCGCCCGGAATGAACAAGGCCGCACTTTCGGGAGATTCGGACAGGAATGTGTCGCGGAATTCCGGGCCGACCTCATAGCTCGCCTGCTGGATGGTCGGGCCAATGGCGACGCGAATCCGGTCTGTCCGGGCGCCTAGTTCCAGCATGGCTGCCACTGTCGTGTCCATCACGCCGCCGATCGCGCCTTTCCAGCCGGCATGGGCCGCGCCGATCACGCCCGCCTCGGCATCAGCGAACAGGAGGGGCGTGCAGTCCGCCGTCAGGATGCAGAGGGCAAGGCCTGGTGTCGTCGTGACCATTGCGTCCGCTTCCGGGCGAACGGTCCAGGGCTCGGTGACGTGCATCACATCGGCGGAATGGATCTGGTAGCAGGAGAGCAGGGCGCGCGCCGACAGGGCCGTCCGGATGCGCTCGCGGTTCGTGGCGACGGCGTCGGGGGAATCTCCCGAGCCTTCACCGGCATTCAGGCTGGCATAGAGCCCGCCCGACACGCCCCCGCGCCGCCCAAAGAATCCATGCCGGATGCCATTCAAGCCTGACAGAGTGTCACTTGTTTCATAGGGCGGCATGTCGGTCATGCCCTAGGCGTGGGTCGCTGCGGCGCGCCTGTCAAGCGCGCCGCAGGGCCGAGTCACATATGATACGCCGTCTCTCCATGCGTCGCCGAGTCGAGGCCATTCTCTTCATCCTCGGGCGTGACCCGCAGCGGAATGACCAGTTTGATCGCGAACAGGATGACAGCCGTCACGATGGCCGAGTAAAGGGCAACCACGGCCACACCCAGCATCTGAGCGCCAAATTGCGCCCCAACGGACATCTCAAGGCCCGGAGCGAGCGGGCCTGTGGCGGCCAGAAACGGGATCAGCAGACTGCCGAGCATGCCGCCCACGCCGTGGACCGCGAACACGTCGAGACTGTCATCGATCTTCAGGCGCTGGCGGATCAGGCCGACAGCGGCGTAGCAGACGCCCGAGGCCAGGATGCCGATGATGATCGCGCCGACCGGGCCGACCGAGCCTGCAGCCGGAGTAATGGTTGCGAGGCCCGCCACCATGCCTGTGGCGATGCCGACCAGGGTGGGTTTGCGAAAACTGACCCATTCGATCAGCATCCAGACCAGCGATGCCGTGGCGGCCGAAATGTGGGTGACCAGCATGGCCTGCGCCGCGGTTTCATTGGCGCCGAGCGCGGACCCGGCATTGAAGCCGAACCAGCCGACCCAGAGCATGGCCGCGCCAAGCAGGACGAATCCGGGGCTGTGCGGGGGGCGCATGTCTTTCGGAAAATGACTGCGACGCCCCAGCATCAGGGCGAAGACCAACGCAGAAATCCCGGCGGTTGTGTGCACGACGATGCCGCCGGCGAAATCAATCACGCCCTTGTCGGCCAGCCAGCCGCCGCCCCAGACCCAATGGGCCACGGGCGCATAGCAAAGGAGCAACCAGAGAGCGGAAAAGATCAGCACGGCGGCAAAGTTCACACGCTCGACGAACGCCCCCACGATCAGCGCCGGGGTGATGATGGCGAAAGTCATCTGGAACATGAAGAACAGGGGTTCCGGAATGGTCTGACCGTCCAGCGGCGCGCCTGTGACGCCTGCCATCATGCTTTTCGCAAAGCCGCCCAGATAGCCGCTTTCGCCCGGCCCGAACGCGATGGAATAGCCGCACATGAGCCAGACCAGGCTGATCAGGCAGGCAATGGCAAAGCAGTGCATGAACACCGACAACAAATTCTTTGCCTGCACGAGGCCGCCATAGAAGAGGGCCAGCCCCGGAAGGGTCATGAACAGGACCAGCGCCGTCGAGGCCAGGATCCAGGCCGTGTCCCCGGTGTCGGCATGGGCCGGCAGGGCAATGGCCCCGATTGCGGCCACAAGCAGGCCTGCGCGTGTAGCGCCTTGTATTGATGTCAGCATTTCACTCCCCGTTTTTCTTTGTGTTTGGCGAACCCCGCCGGGTTCGTCAATCAGCGGGCAGCGCTCTCGCAGGGACAGGGAGGGTGCAGATATCCACGCGTTTCGGCGGCGTCACCACAAAGGCGTCATAGATGCTGTAATCGCGTTTGGAGGTTTTCAAATCGTCCCATTCTGTGCCGGGTGTCGCCATGACTTCCCAGCGCGGACGCAGGTCTTCAGGCATGTCGGCCGCGAGCCCGATGGACAGAATCTCATTGGCGGAGAGGGCCTGCGCACGCGCCGCAAAGGCCTGCTCGGATGTGTCCGGGTCGATGAAGGCGCCAATCTCTTCCTCCCCCGCCGGCTCCACGCGTTCCAGCCGGTTGATATGGGCCATGCCCGAAATGACCCGGCCGAAAATCGTGTAGTTGCGGTCGAGATAACGGCGCTGGCCAATCGGAATGAAGAATTCGGTCGAGCCGGAATGCGGCGGCGCATTCCGCGCCATGCCAAGCGCGCCGGGACAATGCAGCAACCATTCCTGCCCGTTCTCGCGGCCGACGGCAAAGCCGTCCCGGTGCCCGACCTGGTTTGCGAACAGATCCGGGTTTCCGAGCGGGGCAAAGCCCTCGGCGTCGAGGGCGCGTTCGGTCTCCAATGGCAAGTCGGCCCAGCCTTCCAGCCTGTGCTCGAATTCCAGCCCGGCCTGGGCGACATGGCCATCGATCACGCGATAGAAGTATTCGCCATTGTAGAGATTGGCCCGTATCGCCTCGCGAAACTGCGCCACATGTTCAGGCGCAGCCTCCGACGCGAGTTCGATGACGACGTCCCCCGACATGGTTTTCAGGATAACAAGATTTTCGGCTCCCACCTCGCGCCACGGCGCGTCCGGGGTGGGGGCGTCGACTGCCGCGAGTTCTGGAGCCGGGTCGGGAGGGGGCTGCGTCTGGCAAGCTCCCAACAGGGACGCGCCAAATGCAACTGTCATGAGCGATATCCGCACCATCTTTGTGTCCTTCCCAAGAAATCATCCGCCTGCTAAGCGCCGCTTATGTATCAGATAAGTGCAAAGGGCGCGCGGACGCCAATCGAATTGGCGTGGGATGCGCTGGCCTGGGCCGATCCGTCGCCTGCGGGCGCGGTCGATGCCAAGGAAGACAGCCGGACGAGCTGGCGGCTCGATGCCTTTGCCGAAACGCTGGAAGACGCCGAAGCGTGCGTGGCAATCATCGAAGAAGCCGCGCCGGACCTCGTCGCGCGGATCGAACAGGTGATCGAACGGGACTGGGTGACGCTGTCACTGGAAGGCCTGCCGCCGGTCAAGGCCGGGCCGTTCATCGTGGCCGGCAGCCATGCCCTTGCGCGCCAGTCACCGGGGAAGATTTCCGTACTGATCGAAGCGGGCCCTGCCTTCGGCACGGGTCATCATGGCACGACGCTGGGCTGCCTTCTGGCGCTGGACGAGGTGCGCCGCCGCCGGTCCATCGGCAAGGTGCTGGACCTCGGGACCGGTTCCGGCGTGCTGGCGATTGCGGCCCTGAAGGCGGGCGCGTCGTCCGCGATTGGCACGGATATCGATCTCGACAGCGTGCTGGTGGCGAACGAGAACGCCCGGAAGAACCATGTCAGCGGCTTTACCGCCCTGCATGTTACGGGTGCCAACACGCCGCGCATTCGTCAGGGCGGGCCATATGACACCGTGTTTGCGAACATCCTGATGCGACCCCTGATCGGGCTCGCACCGGATATTGCGTCTCTCACAGCACCAGGCGGCACAATCATCTTGTCAGGATTGTTGCACCATCAGGCGCCGCCAGTCCGGAATGCGTTTGCCTCCCGGGGGCTCGATTTCCAGACACGTATCCGCGAAGACGGCTGGTCAACGCTAGTGTTCCGGAAACCGGGCCAGGCCCTGCAAGCTCAGTAAGCGGCGCGACGAGCCCAACGGGCGGAGCGGCGGGCCAGGATCTGCGGGCGCTGGCTTTCGGCGCTCTGCAGGGCGTTGACGAAGGCTGGCTCAGCCATCTCATTGACCATCAGCGACCGGCCCTGGCCGGAAAGGATTGCCATCTCTGGCGTGGCGATTGTGTTTTGACGTCTCATAGTGCGTCCCTCTTTTTGTATTGTGCGGCGCACAATTTTTTGTGTGGGCGCTATGTAGCGGATAACTCTAAACAAAAAAGCATAGAAAAGCGGAAATTAGCATGAAAAAATGCATAGCTACGATGCGGCTTTCTATGGTCAAAACAGTGCTTTCGCTCTAAGTAAGGGGCATGAGACAGACATTTGATATCAAGGGCGGCCCGCAAGACGGGCGCGCCCATTTGCCCCTCGTTCGCGAACAGCTTGTCGCGCAGGGCATCGACGGCCTTTATGTTCCGCATGATGACGAATACCAGAACGAATACCTGCCGGACGCCAATGAGCGCCTGGCCTGGGTCAGCGGGTTTACCGGCTCGTTCGGCTCGGCGTTCGTCTTCACAGACCGCGCCGTGATCTTTGCCGATGGCCGCTACACGCTGCAGGTCGCCGACCAGACCGATCCGGACCTCTGGGAAGTACAGGCCGTGCCGGAGCCCGGCCCGTTCGGCTGGCTCAAATCACAGGACATGACCGGCAAGCGCATCGGCTATGACCCGAAACTGATGAGCCCGAACGATGTCGCGGCCATGGGCACGGCGGCCAAGGCGGCCGGCGCTGAACTGGTCGCCGTCACGAACAATCCCATCGACCTCGCCTGGGCTGACCGGCCAGACCAGCCCGCCGCGCTGGTCGTGCCGCATGAGGTAAAATTTGCAGGCGTCGCGCACGACGTAAAGCGTGTGCAGATCGGCCAGGACCTGAAAGCTGAAAAGCTCGACGCAGCTGTGATCACGTCGCCAGCGTCCATCGCCTGGGCGTTCAACATTCGCGGCGGCGATGTCAGTTGCACACCGCTGCCGCTTGGCCGCGCGATCCTGTTTGCCGACGGCTCTGCTGACCTTTTCCTTGATGAAGTCAAAGTGTCCGATGCGCTGCGCCAGCATCTTGGCAACAGCGTCACGCTGCGCCCGCTGGCCGACCTCGAAAAAGGCCTCGCCGACCTGAAAGGCAAGACCGTCAGCGTTGATCCGGATGTGGCCTCGGCCTGGTTCTTCGACCAGCTCGAACAGGCGGGTGCGACGCCCGTGCGCCAGCGCGACCCGGTTGCGCTACCCAAGGCCTGCAAGAATGAAGCGGAACTCGCAGGCTCTGCGGCCGCACATATTCGCGACGGCGTGGCCCTGACTCGCTTCCTGCACTGGCTTGATACGGACGCGCAAAGCGGCGAGATCACCGAGATCGACGCCGCCATCAAGCTGGAGGAATTCCGCGAAGACCTCGGCGGGCTGAACGATCTGTCCTTCCCGACCATTTCCGGCGCCGGGCCGAATGGGGCGCTCCCGCATTACCGCGTCTCAACGGCCTCGAACCGCAAGCTGGAGCGTGGCAGCCTCTATCTTGTCGACAGTGGCGGCCAGTATCTTGATGGCACGACAGATGTGACGCGGACCGTGCCGATCGGTGATCCGAGTACGGATATGCGCCGTCACTACACGCTGGTGCTGAAGGGACATATCTCTCTGGCCAGGGTCCGCTTCCCGAAAGGGACGACCGGCACACATCTTGACGTGCTGGCGCGGCACGCGCTCTGGCAGGCCGGGCTCGACTACCAGCACGGCACCGGCCACGGTGTGGGCGTCTATCTGGGCGTCCATGAAGGGCCGCAGCGCATTGCCAAGGCGTGGAACTCGGTGCCCCTGGAGACCGGCATGATCGTTTCGAACGAGCCGGGCTATTACCGCGCCGGGCAGTACGGCATCCGGATCGAGAACCTGCAATATGTCACGCCGCCAGCGGCCATCGAAGGCGGCGAACTCGACATGTACGGCTTTGAATGCCTGACCTTTGCGCCCCTGGCGCGGGATTTGATCGATCTGGCTCATCTGACCAAGGACGAGCGGGACTGGGTCGATGCCTATCATGCGCAAGTCTACGAATTGCTGGCCGACCGTCTGGACGGGCCGGTGAAGGACTGGTTGCGCGCGGCCTGCATGCCGCTTTAGGCGGTCTGTGAAAATCGGGCTTGTTCCGGTTTTGTTCTAATGATAAATCATGGCCAGTAGACTCTTTGGAGACTGGCCATGATCCTTTCATTGTCGATACGTGATTTCGTCCTGATTGACCGCCTGGATATCGAACCGGGCGCCGGGTTTACGGCGCTGACGGGGGAGACCGGGGCGGGCAAGTCCATCATTCTCGATGCCCTGTCGCTTGCGATGGGGCATGGGTCCGACCGTGCGATGATCCGGGCGGGGGAGGACCAGTCGAGCGTGGCGGTCGAGTTTTCGCCGCCGGTTCGCCATCCGGTCTGGGCTGCGCTGGCCGAGGCCGGCATTGATGCCTCCCCCGACGAGACATTGACCATGAAGCGGGTCATCCGCCGCAGCGGGCCGGCGCGCGCCTTCCTGAATGACCAGCCGGTCAGCGCCGCGCTCCTGTCGGAGATCGGCGACCTTCTGGTCGAGATTCATGGCCAGCATGCGGCGTCCTCCCTGATGAAACCCTCGTCTCACCGGCGTTTGCTCGACCAGTTTGCGGGCAATGAAAAACTGCTGGAAATGTGCGCGACCACCCATGCCGCGATGGCGGAGGCCAGCGCGCGGCGTCAGGAATTGGAAGACGCGCATGCCGAAGCCATCGAACATCGCGACTGGCTGGCCGAAGCCGTCTCGGAGCTTTCCAGTCTCAACCCGCAGGAAGGCGAAGCCGCAGTCCTGACAGAGCGCCGGACCCTGTTGATGCAGTCTGAACGCGTGACCGAAGCCGTGCGGGAAGCCGAAAACGTGCTGGAGAAATCTGGTGTGGAAGACGCCCTGTCCAAGGCGGCGCGGGCCACCGAGCGCATCTGCCGCCTGCCGGGATTTGAATCCTCTCAGGACACACTGCCGGTTGCGGCGCGCGCCGCTGCTGAAGCGGTCGAGCGCGCCTTGATCGAAGCCCGCGAAGCGGCGAACGCCATTGGCCAGCTTGAGCGGCTCGTGGATCATGACTCCGCAGAACTGGACGGCGCTGAAGCGCGCCTGTTCGCCCTGCGCGCAGCGGGCCGGAAACATGGCTGCGATCCGGATATGTTGCCGGACATGCTCACCTCATTGAGCGACCGTCTTGATCTCGTTGAAGCCGGCGAAGACGCGCTGATTGCCGCCCGCAAGGCCGAAGCCTCTGCCCGCGCCGACTGGCACCAGGCGGCGGGCAAGCTGAGCGCCGCGCGGCAGGCGGCCGCCTCGCAACTTGAAAAGGCCATCGCCCGCGAATTGAAGCCGCTGAAACTCGGCCGGTCGGTGATCCGGGTTGCGATCACGCCGCTGGCAGAGGGGGAGGGCGGCCCGAACGGAATCGACTGGGTCGAATTCGACGCCGAGACCAATCCGGGCGCGGGTTTTGGCCCACTGCGCAAGATTGCGTCCGGCGGCGAACTCGCCCGCGTCTCGCTCGCCCTGAAATGTGCCCTCGCCGAAGCAGGGTCTGCACTGACGCTGATCTTCGATGAGGCGGATCAAGGCGTCGGCGGTGCGGTGGCGGCTGCGATCGGGGAACGCCTGATCTCGCTGGGTCAGGCCCGGCAGGTCTTCGCCATCACGCACAGCCCGCAAGTGGCCGCATCCGCCTCAGCCCAGTGGCTTGTGGAGAAGGAGCAGGATGGGGCTGGCGGCTCACGCATACGCGGGCTAGATGACAGCAGCAGGCAGGAAGAAATTGCCCGAATGCTGTCAGGCGCCGAAGTTACCGCTGAGGCCCGCGCAGCCGCCGGGAGGTTGTTGGAGGGTGCATGAGCGAGGCAACACCGGTCGAGGATCTGACACCGGACGAAGCGGCCGCTGAACTCGCGCGCCTTGCTGCCCTCATCGCCGAAGCCGATGCGGCCTATTATCAGGAAGACGCGCCGGTCCTGACCGACGCCGAATATGATGCGGCCCGCCAACGCAACCTCGCCATCGAAGCCCGCTTCCCGGAGCTGAAACGTGAAGACAGCCCGTCCGACCGGGTCGGCGCCGTGGCGCAGGACGGCTTTGCCAAGGCAACTCATGCCGCGCCGATGCTGTCGCTCGACAATGCGTTTTCAGACGAAGACGTCACCGAATTCGCCGGACGCATCCGGCGCTTTCTCGGACTGGACGCGTCCGACCCACTGGAGCTCACCGCCGAACCGAAGATCGACGGCCTGTCGCTCAGCCTGACCTATGAAAAGGGCAAGCTGAAACGGGCTGCAACACGCGGAAACGGGCTGGTGGGGGAAGACGTCACCGCGAACGCCCTGACACTGGATGACATCCCAACGAAGCTTGGTGGCAAGACCTGGCCCGATTTCATCGAGATCCGCGGCGAAGTCTATATGAGCCACGCCGACTTCGCGGCGCTGAATGCGCGCGAAGGCGAAGCCGGCCGCAAGATTTTCGCCAACCCGCGCAACGCCGCTGCCGGCAGCCTGCGCCAGCTCGACACCGAGATCACCAAATCCCGGCCGCTGAATTTCTTCGCCTATGCCTGGGCAGCTGAAAGCGCGCCCTTCGCGGACACCCAGATGGAGGCGGTGGCGGCTTTCGCTAAGTGGGGTTTCCAGACAAATCCCCTGATGGCCAAAGCGGCAACCGTCGACGACCTCATCGAAACTTACCGCAACATCGAGCAACAGCGAGCCACACTCGGCTACGATATTGACGGCGTGGTCTACAAGGTGAACCGGCTCGACTGGCAACAGCGTCTCGGTTTTGTTAGCCGCGCGCCGCGCTGGGCCATCGCCCACAAATTTCCCGCCGAAAAGGCAACCACCACGCTCGAAGAGATCGACATCCAGGTCGGCCGCACAGGCTCGCTGACGCCGGTCGCGCGCCTGACCCCGGTTACGGTCGGCGGCGTCGTGGTGTCGAATGCCACGCTTCACAATGAAGACGAAATTGAACGCCTCGGCGTGAAACCGGGCGATACGGTCGAAATCCAGAGGGCAGGGGATGTCATCCCGCAAGTCCTGCGCGTGGTGCAGGATGGCGGCGGCAAGGTCTGGCATATGCCGGACACATGCCCGGTCTGTGGATCAGCGGCTGTCCGCGAGATCGACGACAAGGGCGAGGCCGATGTGCGCCGACGCTGTACAGGCGGGCTCGTTTGCCCGGCGCAGGCCGTGGAGCGGCTGAAGCATTTCGTCTCCCGCAAGGCGCTCGACATTGACGGGATCGGCGCGAAACAGGTCCAGCTCTTTCAGGAAAAGGGCGTCGTGAAGGCGCCGCAAGACATTTTCCGGCTGGCCGCGCGCATCGAGGCAGAAGGCCTGCCGCCACTCGAAGACTGGGAAGGCTTCGGGAAAGCCTCTGCAAAGAAACTGTTCGATGCGATTGATGCTCGCCGGACTGTGCCGTTTGCGCGTTTCCTCAATGGCCTTGGCATCCGCCATGTCGGCCAGACCACATCCCAGCTCTATGCCCGGCACTTCCTGAAATGGGAGCCCTTCTGGGAAACGGTCGTGCGCGCGGCTGAAGGCGGGCAGGAGTCCGAAGCCTTCGCCGAACTCACCGGCATTGATGGTGTCGGCAAGGCCGCGGCGGGCGCGCTCGTCGACTTCGAGGCTGAGCCGCATAATCGCGAGATGCTGAGCGCCTTGCTGGAAGAAATCACCGTGGAAGCGGAAAAGGCTGCGGCGTCCGACAGCCCCGTCGCCGGCAAGACCATCGTTTTCACCGGCACCCTGGAGCGGGTGACACGGGATGAAGCGAAAGCACGCGCCAATGCGCTGGGCGCGAAAGTGTCTGGCTCTGTTTCGGCCAAGACGGATATCCTCGTCGCCGGTCCGGGCGCCGGCTCAAAGCTCAAGAAGGCCGAAAGCCTCGGCGTGCAGACGCTGACGGAAGACGAATGGTTTGAGCTGATCGGCGGCTGACCGCCGGGCCACTATTTGCCGCCGGGAAGAATCCGCTGCAACAGGGTGCGGCGCGTTTTCTCGTCCAAGGCTTCTGGATCAAGACCCTCATCGGTGAGCAGGCGGTAGCTCATCTTGTACCAGCTGCTGTTCGGGTAGTTGTATCCGAGCGTTGACCCAACCGCGAGCGCCTGATCGCGCAGGCCCAGCGTCAGATAGGATTCGACCAGACGATGCAGCGCCTCAGGGGTGTGCGAAGTCGTGTCATAGGTCTTCACCACCGTGCGGAAGCGATTGATGGCTGACAGGGTCTGGTTGTTGCGAAGATACCAGCGGCCCACCGTCATTTCCTTGCCGGCCAGCTGGTCGCGGACCATGTCGAGCTTCGCATTGGCATCGCGGGCGTACTGGCTGTCCGGGAAGCGGCGGACCACATCCATCAGGGCGTCGCGGGCGCGCTCGGTTGTGGCCTGGTCGCGGCCGACATCGGTGATCTGGTCGAAATAGCTCGCCGCGATCAGGTAGTAGGCATATTCCGCCTCGGAGCCGCCGGGATGCAGACCGAGATAGCGCTGGGCGCCTTCGATGGCCTCATCATAATGGCGCGCCTGATAATGGGCGAAGGCCGTCATGACCATCGAGCGGCGGGCCCATTCGGAATAGGGGTGCTGGCGCTCGACTTCGTTGAACAGCAGGATCGCCTGATCATAGTCGCGCTTGTCCAGTTCCGTGGCCGCCTGATTGTACAGCGCCTCCACGGGACGCTCGACATAGGCCAATTCTTCGCGGCGCTTTTCGCGGGACTGGCAGGCCGTCAGCGTGAGGGCTGCGGTAGCAATGAGGAGGATCGGAAGTTTCGAGGACAGTCGCATGGCAGGGCAGGCGCTTTCTGCTGTGATGATCTGGCTACCTGCTTAGCGCGAACCCGCGGGGTTTTCCAAGCAGGTTTCTCAGGGATACGCGGCGCGAGGCCTCAGACAGCGGCAGACCGGCGGGTGTCCACGCTTGCCGCATCGGCGGTATCGGTTTCCCAGCACCAGGCAGACGGGGTTTCCAGCAGCTTGCGGACCAGCAGATTGTTGATCGAATGGCCCGGCTGGACAGCTTCATACGTCCCGGCAATCGGGGCGCCCGCCAGCATCATGTCGCCGACGGCATCGAGCATCTTGTGGCGCACGAATTCGTCCTCGGCGCGCAGACCTTCGGGATTCATCACTTCGCCATTGTCCACCACAACGGCATTTTCCAGCGACCCGCCACGGGCCAGCCCCATGGCGCGCAGCATGTCGACATCGCGGGCAAACCCATAAGTGCGGGCGAAAGCCAGATCGCGGGCAAACATGCCGGGCGCCAGCTGCAGCGACATTTCCTGCACGCCGATCACCGAGTCATCATATTCGATGCGGGCGTTCAGCGTCAGGAATTTGTCTTCCGACGGCGAGAGGCGTGCCCGTTTCGGGCCATCCTCGATCTCGATTGCTTCGAGAATGCGAATACGACGGCGCGGGGCGGACTGGCGCTGAACACCGGCCTGCATCAGCAACTCGCAATAAACGGCTGAGGAGCCATCCATGATCGGCACTTCCGGCCCGTCAATCTCGATGAGAAGGTTGTCGATGCCCATGCCGGCAAGCGCCGCCATCAGGTGTTCGACCACAGCGACGGAGACGCCAGCTTCATTGGTCAGCGTGGTGCCGAGCTGGGTATCTGAGACATATTCGGCATCTGCCTGAATGGCCGTGTCACCGATTTTCACATCGGTCCGGCGGAAAACGACGCCTGTGCCAGCGGGGGCCGGCTTCAGGACGAGCCGGGCCTTTTCACCACTGTGCACACCGACACCCGCACATACGGCAGGCCGCGCAATCGTTTGTTGAAATTCTACACTACCGGACAACACACCAACCTCCAGTTTCACAAAAGAGTTTGGGGTGTATGCTGTCAGGATACAAAACACGGCTTGTTTCGCCGTGTTACAAAACGGGCGAAGACATATGTCTTCGCCCTGTAATTATTGCATTTTCATCGTAATGCGGCACCCCTGAAGAGTCCGCACCAGAGTGCAGAAATCAGTGGTTGGCCGACCGTCGCAGGAAGGCCGGAATTTCAAGGTCCGCATCATCGAACGGGGCTGGCTCCGGATGGTCGTCTGGAGAAGACACGATCTGCGAGCGTGGCTCGGCCGTTGGGGCGTCGTCATTTTCGCCCTGTGAGCCTCTGCGCCACCCGAAAAGATTGGAGAAACCGGAGGGGCTTGGACGACCTTCTTCTTCGGCAGGGGCCTCGGTCTGCTTGCTGAACACGGCATCGGCCTGGATCTGGTCTTCGCCTTCGGAGCCCTCGAAGTGTTCGGCCGGCAGGGATTGCCCGGTGAAGTCACCGCGCGGGTCGACCTCGTCGGAGCGGAGCGGGGAGGCGTGGTGCAGGATCACTTTCGGCCGATCCTCTTCCTCCACGGTCAGGTCCGCTTCCATTTCCGGCTCGGCTTCTGCTACCGGCTCTTCCTCGATGGGTTCCGCGATCGGCTGTCGGACAGTTTCCGCGACCGGCGTGTTCTGCTTGAGCGACGGCATGACGGCATCAACGCCGGCTGCCACGACGGACACGCGGATCTTGCCTTCGAGTTCGGTGTCGAACGCGGAGCCGAGAATGATGTTGGCGTCCGGGTCGACTTCGCGGCGCACCTCATTGGCGGCCTCGTCGAGTTCGAACAGCGTCATGTCATAGCCGCCGGTGATGTTGATCAGCACGCCCTTGGCGCCGCGCATCGAAATATCGTCCAGCAGCGGGTTGTCGATGGCCAGCTTGGCGGCTTCGAGGGCACGGTTCTCGCCTTCGGCTTCGCCCATGCCCATCATCGCCGCGCCCATGCCGCGCATGATCGAGCTGACATCGGCGAAGTCGAGATTGATCAGGCCCGGCATGACCATCAGGTCGGTGATGCCCCGAACGCCGGAATAGAGCACGTCATCCGCCATGCGGAACGCCTCGGCGAAGGTCGTGCGGTCATTGGCGATGCGGAAGAGATTCTGGTTCGGCACGACAATCATCGTATCGACATATTTCTGGATGCCAGCGAGGCCTTCTTCCGCGAAGGTCATGCGGCGTGCGCCTTCAAAGCTGAAGGGCTTGGTCACGACGGCCACCGTCAGGATGTTCATTTCCTGTGCGGCGCGCGCGATGACCGGGGCTGCGCCGGTTCCGGTGCCGCCGCCCATGCCAGCGGCGATGAAGACCATGTGGGCGCCTTCGAGGCGCTCACGGATCTCGTTCATAGATTCTTCTGCGGCTTTCGCGCCGATGTCGGGGCGGGCGCCAGCGCCGAGGCCAGAGGTCGTTTCCGGGCCGAGCTGGATGCGGTTTTCCGTCTTCGATCGGGAGAGGGCCTGCGCATCCGTGTTGGCCACGATGAACTCGACACCCTGCAGGTTCGCCTCGATCATGTTGTCAACGGCATTGCCTCCGGCACCGCCAACACCAAAGACCAGAATCCTGGGCTTGAGTTCATGTGTCATTCGTCGTCCTCACCTTACCGCCATAAGCCACGCTGAAACGCTAAAATGACGCGTTGCAGCTAAGAAGCGGTTAAGTGATTCGCGTTTGGCATCAGAAATTTTCTTTCAACCAGTGGAACGCCTTGTTCACGGCTCCGCTTCGGGCTTCTGCTCCGTATTCCTTTGACGCAATGCCAGCCCGTACTGCGTCTGCGAACCCCAACTCCGAATACAGTAGCAGACCTGAAGCTGTGGAAAAAGCTGGTGTTCCCAGTGTTTCGCCAAGGAATTCAGCATTTGTCGGACGGCCGAGCCGCACAGGCGCTTCAAGGATGCGGCTGGCGACGTCACGTACGCCCGGCAACTGGCTTGCACCGCCTGTCAGCACCACGCGCCGAGGCAGTACTTTGCGTACACCACTGGCTTGCAGGGTCTGCTGGACGTATTCGAAGATTTCCTCGATACGCGGTGCGATGATCTCGGCCAGCCGGGCGCGTTCCATACGGGTTGCCTGCAGACGACCATCATCTCCGAGGCAGGGCGCCTCGATCCGTTCGGCGAGGCCGGGGCCTTCGAGATTGGCGGTGCCATAGACGCTTTTCAGGCGCTCGGCGGCGGCAAAGGTCGTGCCGATGCCCTGGGCAATATCGGAGGTCACATGCGTGCCGCCCGCCGGGACAAGGCCGAGCCAGGCAGGAGAGCCATTCAGATAGACCGAGACGGCCGTGACGCCGGCGCCCATGTCGATACAGATCGCGCCATTCTCGATTTCATCATCAATCAGCGTGCCTGCGCCGCTGGCGATGGAGGAGGGGATGAGCGCATTGACGCTGAGATGGGCGCGGCCGACACATTCCACGAGATTGCGGACGATGGCCTTCGGCGCGGTCACGACCGACAACATCAGGCCCAGCCGGTCTGCATACATGCCGGCCGGCTCACGGACGCCTTCCTGGGCATCGACCCGGTAAGCGACCGGCCATGCGGCGAGCACGTCTGCGCCCTTGGTGGAGATCTTGGCCATCGCCTGGGCCTGGACCCGGCGGATGTCCTTCGGCGTCACTTCGCGAGCGCCGATTTCGGTCGTGGCAGTGACCAGCTGGCAATTCAGCTTCGGCCCGGTGATGCCGAGCATGACATGGCTGATCTGTTCGCCGGCTTCGCGTTCGGCGTCTTCCACGGCAAGGCGGATGGACCGTTCAAGCCCCTGCATGTCAGTGATGGTACCGCCGCTGAACCCGCGCGATTGCTGGCGCCCGGCGCCGAGTATCTGGAAATTGCGCGGGCCTGTGCCGTCATTCCGGCCAATCATGCAGGTGATTTTGGAACAGCCAATGTCCAGCGCCGCAATCGGGCTGGATGCACGCGATCCCCCAAGGGACTTCCGCCGGGCCTGAACGTTTGCCATCAGCTGCGAGCCGCCTCTTTGCGTGCTGTGAAGTCAGGGTCATTGACCGGGTCGAGATAGACGCGGCCCTTGTTGCGCAGGTCGATGGTCTCCAGCGGGCGCTGCATCAGGGCCGTACGCACCTGCAAGGTGGAAAGCTTGTCCAGCGCGGCGACCATCTGGTGGTCTTCCGGCATGCGAACCGTGGCGCCGGACACGAGGCGCATGTCCCAGCGGCGGTCATTGATGCGGGTCGCGATGGCAATGCGCGGGGCCACGTCCGGCTCGGCCTTCAAGGCAGCGACGAGGGCAGGGGCGGCCTTTGCGGCGCCGCGACCGGCGAGGCGGATCAATTCCTTGTGGTCATCGGCGCGGGCATCCGGAATGACGCGGCCAAGACCGTCGACAACAGTCCATGCCTTGCCGTCATGCCACAAGGCGACCGGCTCGGCGGCGTCGGCAATGATCACCACCTGGTCCGGCCAGAGCCGGTGCACGCGCACATTCAGCACTTTGTGGGTGCCTTCGACGCGGCGGCGAATGACATGCGGATCGGCGCGGAACATGTTCTCGCCGGGCTCGATCATGGCAGCGGCGCGAATGTCCTGCGCGAGGGCCGGATCCTGCTCCAGCCCGATCACGGACACATCATTGACGGAGATGCCGACAGTGCGAGCCGTATTGTCCATGAAGCTGGCGAACCGGTTTTCGATCTGGGACATGGAACCGCCCATCCAGGCGGCGGTTGCCACAACGATGGCCACAAGCATGACGAAGCCGAAGACGACCGAAGAGACGCGCACCTCTTCGCCGGTCACTTCGTCAACGATGACGGCGGGCCGGCGGCTGGCTTTCTTCTTCGGGACAGTCTGATTGCGGCTTACCTTAGGCATGAAGCATCCTCGATCATCCAGGCGACCAGCTGTTCGAAGGACATGCCCACGAATGCGGCCTGTTCGGGGACAAGCGAGGTGGGCGTCATGCCGGGCTGGGTATTTGTTTCCAGGATCACGAGCCGGTCTCTCTTGTCGTCATAGCGAAAGTCGGATCGCGTCGCGCCCCGACACCCGAGCGCCTTGTGTGCCTTCAGCGCAAATTCCATTGCCGCGTCGGTCACATGGGCAGGCAGGTCTGCCGGGATCACATGCTGCGATCCACCAGCCTCATATTTTGCATCAAAATCGTAATAGTCTCTTAAGGTCGTGATCTCTGTGACAGCCAGCGCCCGGTCGCCCAGAACGGCCACGGTCAGCTCCCGGCCGGGAATGAATTCCTCGGCCATCAGATGGTCGCCATAGTGCCAGTTGGGGCCGGTCAGTTCCTTCGCCGGGCCATTGGCGCCTTCGCGGACGATCAGCACGCCGAAGCTGGATCCTTCCGCGACCGGCTTGATCACATAGGGCGGCTTCAGCGGATGGGCGGCGGCGGCCTCCGCGCGGGTGACCTGCTTGTCCTCGGCAATCGGAATTCCGGCTTCCCGAAACACCGCTTTCGATTTCAGCTTGTCCATGGCGAGCGCCGAGGCGAGCACACCGGAATGGGAATAGGGCAGGCCGAGCACTTCCAGCGCGCCTTGCACACAGCCATCCTCGCCCCACGGTCCATGCAGGCCGTTGAGCACCACATCCGGCTCTGCGTCGGTCAGCTGCGTTGCCAGATCACGCCCGGCATCGATTTCCACAACATCATACCCGGCGCTGCGCGCAGCGTTTGCCATCTGTTTACCAGAAGTGAGGGACACGTCCCGTTCGGACGACCAGCCTCCATAGATCACGGCAACACGTTTCATGAGATTTTCCTGCAAGCTGGCCTTCGGACTATACATCGCGTCTGCAGGGTTAAAGCGGCCTTAGCGTGGCAGACACTGCGCCTTTTCCCGGCAAAATGACAAAAATATTAGATTCAGCCTGTTGCCATGTTAAGACTACGTTTGTAGTCATTGGTCACGATCAAAATTACGCTCGGTGGTGAGACGCCGATTTATTCAAGACATCTGCGGGGAGGATACGCAGCGTGATCCCTTTGACACGGCTGGCCGTCAGTGCCTGCCTCGGCCTGGCCACATCGCAACTCGCACTTTTTGCTGCCGCGGACATGGCGCCGGAAACCACACCGGGCGCCACCATTTTCACGAAGGATGATTTCAATCAGTATGCCCCGCGAACGGCGCTGGAGATGGTCTCGCGCATTCCGGGCTTTTCGATTCAGGGCGACGATGATGGCTCACGCGGCTTCGGGCAGGCGAGCGGGAATATCCTCATCAATGGCCAGCGCGTGTCCGGCAAGTCGAATGGGGCGACCGAGTCGCTGGACCGGATTTCCGCCTCCAGCATCGTCCGCATAGAACTGGTCGATGGCGCATCCTTCGAAATTCCCGGACTGTCGGGGCAGGTGGTCAATGTTGTCACGAACGGAGACGGCGCCATCTCCGGGACGTGGCGCTGGCGCGCCCGCTTCCGCGACAACCTTCCGCCCTTCTATAATGGCCTGAACCTCACCCTGTCCGGCGGGAAGGGGGATATCAGCTGGTCTTTCGAGGCCAAAAGTGACCCGGAGCGCGGCGCCTCGAATGGCCCGGAATACGTGACCGATGGCGCTGGCGCCCTCATTCAGCGGCGTGAGGAGGATTTCACCCACGCGGCGGAATATGTCTCCGTGTCGGGATCGGTGGGTTGGGCACCGGCCTCCGGTGTGGTCGGCAATCTCAATGCCAAGACCACCCTCTATCAGCCTGACAACAAGGAAACGGCAAAACTGTTTCCGGTCGATGGCCCCGAAGGACGGCGACTGTACCAGGGCGCGGAAGATGAAGTCTTCATCGAACTTGGCGGCGATTATGAATTCGCTCTTGGGCCGGGGCGATTGAAGGCCATCGGTCTCCTTCGGCGTGAGGACAGCCCCATTGTGGACCGCCTCTTCCAGAGCAATCTGGATGGGAGCGACCAGTTCGGCAGCGTGTTCGAGCGTGATATTGAAGAAGGCGAATACATTCTCCGGACGGAATATTCACTTGGTCTCGACTCCGGTGCCGACTGGCAAGTCGCGCTGGAGGGCGCGTTCAACTATCTGGACCAGCAATCTTCTCTTGCCAGTTCCGAAGGCGGCGGTCCGTTGGAACCGCAGACCTTGCCGAACGCGAATTCGCGAGTTGAAGAACAGCGGGGAGAAGTGTCCGTGACGCATGGTCGGCGGCTTTCTCCCACCGTGACCGCGCAAGTTTCCCTGGGCGCCGAAATCTCGGAACTTTCCCAGTCGGGCGACGCGTCCAATGTGCGGACCTTCACCCGCCCCAAGGGCTTTGCCAGCCTGTCCTGGCAGGTCGATCCGTCATTGAAGCTCGTCACACGTCTTGAGCGGGAAGTGGGGCAGCTGGACTTTTTCGATTTCGTCTCATCGGTCAATCTGAGTGCTGGGAACGGCGAAAATGGTAATCCCGACATAGTGCCGGAGCAGAGCTGGCGGCTGAGCGCCCAGGCCGAAAAGAATTATGGCGGCTGGGGCGCCGCAACGCTCGAAGTCTTCTATTCCGATATCGAGGACATTGTTGACCGTGTCCCCATCGGCACGGGCGACGGTCCCGGAAATCTCGACTCGGCCTGGCGCCTTGGCGCGGAATGGGATGCGACGGTGAAATTCGACAAAATCGGTTTTGCCGGCGCGGAATTGTCGTTTGAGGGTGAGTATTACGAGTCGGATGTGACCGACCCGCTCACCGGGGAGGTGAGGCCGATCAATGACAGTTCGAAATACTGGATGCTCGCCGAAATGCGCCAGGATATTCCGAGAACGGATTGGGCCTGGGGTGTCGGGTTCGAGCGCTGGGAACGCAATCCGTATTATCGCCTGTCCGAGACAGGGCAGGAAGGGGCGCGCCCCGGATTTGGGTTCGCCTATATCGAGCACAAGGACATCTGGGGCATGACCGGACAGGCGACATTCGGGAACTTTGCCAACCAGAATGACACATTCCGCCGACAATTGTACGACACCAATCGTCTCGGTAATATCGTGCGGGTGGAAGACCGCGCCCGCGATTTCGGTCCGATCTTCACGATCCAGCTCGAAGGAACGTTCTAGGGCGCGCCCTGTGGTCAGGGCAGGGGCTGCTGGATGCGTCCGATACGGCGCACTTCCCAGCGCAGCTCCACGCCTTGCGACTCCCGCACCTGTGCCCGGACCAGTTCGCCCAGCGCTTCGAGGTCTGCTGCCGTGGCGTCGCCGGTATTGATCAGGAAATTGCAGTGCTTTGGCGAAACCTGCGCGCCGCCAACCTTCAGGCCCCGGCAGCCCGCGGCGTCGATCAGTTTCCATGCGGAGCGCTGGTCCGGCGTGCCGGGAGGGTCAGGATTCGCAAACGTCGAGCCGGACGTCTTGTCCTTGATGGGCTGAGTCTCTGCGCGGCGGGCCTGCAGAGCCTCAATCTCGGCGAGAATGGTTTCTGGCGCGCCGGTACCGCTGCCTTCGAGGGTCAGCTTGGTGACGATGAGGTCTTCAGGCAAATCGCTGTGCCGGTAGGAGAAGTGCGCTTCCGGCAGATTGCCGGGACGTCCGGGGCCGCGATAGGCGACATGCGTGCCATCGCGCAAATAGCCTTCAAGGCCGATCAGTACGTCTCGTAATTCCTGACCATAGCAGCCGGCATTGGTGCGCGTGGCCCCGCCAAGAGAGCCCGGAATGCCGGACAGGAATTCGAGCCCGGTAATGCCGTTGCGGGCAGCGGCCTTGGCGACGGCTACATCCAGGGCGCCCGGCCGGGCAGATAGGGTCAGATCCTCTTCGGCTTCGACTGCGCCCCAATACTTGCCCATCAGGCGGATCACGACGCCTTCGATGCCGCCATCGCGCACGATCACATTCGAGCCAACGCCGAGCACGGTTACCGGAATGGCCGGATCGAGCGTCTTCAGAAAGCCGGCAAGGTCTGCTTCGTCTTCGGGCAGGAACAGCCAGTCGGCCGGTCCGCCCACCCGAAACCAGGTATAGGGCGCGAGGTTTGCGTCCTTGAGCAGCTTGCCGCGAACAGGGGGAAGTGTCGTCATCATAGGGCCTAGGCGTTCGGGCACTTCCCCCTTCATGTCAAGCAGCGGGCGCGGAGGTCCGCTCGCCATACCAGTCAATGTTGCGGGTCATTTACATGGTCAGCGCAATGCTGGCCAATGAGTCAGCCAGCACGTTCATGGTCGCGGCGATCAGGAAGGTAGGGACAAGACCGGTCCGAGCACGGATTGCGGGCCTCCGACCATTTCACTGACGTCGGCCAGGGCGCGATCCGCGCCCATGCGGCGGTCCTGGACCACGGAATGAATGAACAGGGCGGGAATGGCCATCAGAAGGGCAAGCCCGCAGACGAGCAGCAATTTCAGGCCGACGGACCGTTGCGGCACGAGGCTCGCGAACGGCGATTGAGGTTGAGATGTATCGGTCATGTTGGGGTCTCCAAAAAATGATTGGAGACACGATTTATGACCCGGTACGCGCGGCAGCGGTGGGGCGCAGCCGGGGCCAGCCCAAGGTTACATTGCGGTCATCTTGTGACGGGGTTACCGGTTCGGGGAGTCGTCCTGATCCAGCTCATCGGAAATCTCGTCGGCTGCATCAGACACCTCACTTGCAAATTCGGATGTTTCCTCCGGCAGATCTTCAAGGGTGGCGTCCATGCGTGCGCCGGCGCCTTCGAAGGAGCCTTCCTGCAGATAGTACCAGCCCAGCGTGATCACGAAGACGACGCAGATAAAGGCGAGAATAGCGGTGAGCGTGCGGCCCATGATGAGTCTCCTTGAGAGTATTCATCAGGGTGAACGCGGCGTTTACCATCGGGTTCCGATTTCGCGGGTCAGGCCTTCTGCGTGGTCAGGGCGCCGTGGCAATGCTTGTACTTCTTGCCGGAGCCGCACGGGCAGGGGGAGTTGCGGGGCGTACTGGCCCAGCTTTCCTCTGCCTGATGCAGGGCAGGTCCGGGCGGCGGCGTGTCATCGCTCGACATTTCATTATGGCCCGTGTCCGGATCAAGATGTGTCTCGCGCATTTGCGGCGCCGGAGCAGACGCGGGAGCTTGCGGCACAGGGCGGCGTTGTTGCTCTTGTTGCTTTTCTTCCGGAGCCTGAACCCGGATATGCATCAGCGAGCGCGTCACCGTTGCGCGCAGCTCGTTCAGCAGATTGTAGAACAGGTTGAAGGCTTCTTCCTTGAACTCGTTCAGCGGGTCGCGCTGACCGTAGGAACGAAGATGGATGACAGACCGCAACTGGTCGATCATCTGGAGGTGTTCGCGCCAGCGCATGTCGAGGACCTGAAGCAGGATCTGCTTCTCAATGCGCTGCATCTGTTCGGTGCCGACTTGCTCCGTGATCGTCTCATAGACCTTGGCGATTCCATCGTGGACGCGCTCGGCGACTTCCTGATTGGCAACGCCTTCTTCGGAGGCCCAATCCTTCACAGGCATGTCGACTGCAAAATCACTGCGCAGGGCTTCAGCGAGCCCGTCCATGTCCCACTGCTCGGCATAGGCCTTTTCGGGCATGGTCCGCGCGATCAGGCTGTTGATCACGTCTTCGCGCATATCGAGGATCGTGTCGGAGACATTCTCGGCGCGCATGAAGTCCATGCGCTGCTCGAAAATGGCCTTACGCTGATCATTGATCACGTCATCATATTTGAGGACGTTCTTCCGGATCTCGAAATTGCGCTGTTCGATTTTCTTCTGCGACGTTTCCATCGCCTTGTTCATCCAGGGATGAGTGATGCCCTCATCTTCCTTGATGCCCAGGCGGCGCATGACATTGTCCATCCGTTCGGCGGCAAAGATGCGCATGAGGTCGTCTTCGATGGAAATGTAGAATTTCGACTTGCCCGGATCGCCCTGGCGTCCCGTCCGGCCGCGCAGCTGGTTGTCGATCCGCCGGCTTTCATGGCGCTCCGTACCCAGAACATACAGGCCGCCTGCGTCGAGGGCCTGCTTTTTCTTGACCTCGATATCGGCCTTGATCTGGCTGGTCAGCAGCGACAATTCGCTTTCGGTCAGTTCCCGGCCGAGCTTGGCTTCCTGTTCGGCTTTCTCATGCTCGACGCGCATGTCGAAATTGCCGCCCAGCTGGATATCGGTACCCCGGCCAGCCATGTTGGTAGCGACCGTAATGGCACCCGGCACACCAGCATTGGCCACGATCTGGGCTTCCTGTTCGTGATGACGTGCATTCAGCACCTTGTGCGGAATTTTTGCGGTCGTGAGCAGGTTTGACAGGACTTCGGACTTCTCAATGGAAGCCGTACCGAGCAGGACCGGCTGGCCCTTGGCATGGCACTCGCGCACATCCTTGACGATCTCGGCATATTTCGCGCTGGCGGTACGATAGACAACGTCGTCTTCATCAATCCGCTGGATCGGCTTGTTCGTCGGCAGGTCGATGACACCGAGATTGTAGATGTCAGCAAATTCGTCGGCCTCGGTCAGGGCCGTCCCGGTCATGCCGGCCAGCTTGGTGTAGAGGCGGAAATAGTTCTGGAAGGTGATCGAGGCCAGCGTCTGGTTTTCCGGCTTGATGTCGACCCTTTCCTTGGCCTCAATGGCCTGGTGCAGGCCTTCCGACAGGCGGCGCCCTTCCATCATGCGGCCCGTGAATTCGTCGATCAGCATGACCTGACCGTCCTTCACGATGTAATCCTTGTCGCGGGCATACAGCTTGTGCGCGCGTAGCGCCTGATTGGCATGGTGGACGATGGAGATGTTCGCCGGCTCCCACATGGAGCCTTCCAGCGTGCCCGACTCTGTCAGCCACTCTTCGATCTTCTCAGTACCGGTTTCGGTATAGGTGACCGAGCGCTGCTTCTCGTCGAGTTCGTAATCCTCGTCCGTCAGGCGCGGCATCAGCGCGTCGAGCGCCATGTAGAGTTCTGACCGGTCATCGGTCGGGCCGGAAATGATCAGCGGCGTGCGCGCTTCATCGATCAGGATGGAGTCCACCTCGTCGACGATGGCGAAATGATGCTCGCGCTGGGCCATCTGGTCCAGCGAGTATTTCATGTTGTCGCGCAGATAATCGAAGCCGAACTCATTGTTCGTGCCGTAGGTGATGTCAGAGGCGTAGGCCTTGCGGCGCTCCGCGTCGGAAATGCCATGCACGATGATGCCGGTCGTCATGCCGAGAAAGCCATAGACCTGGCTCATCCACTCGGCGTCACGCTTGGCGAGATAGTCGTTCACGGTGATGACGTGGACGCCCTTGCCCTCAAGCGCGTTCAGGTAGACGGCCAAGGTTGCGACCAGCGTCTTGCCTTCCCCCGTGCGCATCTCGGCGATATTGCCGGAGTGCAGCACCATGCCGCCCATCAACTGGACGTCGAAATGCCGCATGCCGAGCGACCGGCGCGCCCCTTCGCGGACAACCGCAAAGGCTTCTTCGAGCAGGCTGTCGAGGGTGGCGCCATCAGCGAGGCGTTTGCGGAACTCTTCGGTCTTGCCCTTCAGGGCTTCGTCCGACAGGGCCTCCATCATTGGCTCAAGGGCGTTGATCCGGTTGACGCGCGCGCGAAGCGGCTTCAGCTTGCGATCATTGACTGAACCGAAAATCTTGCGGGCAACAGAAAGCATATCAGGTAGCACCAATTGATCTGGGGCGACAAAACTCTAATCCTGACAGCGGAACCGGCAGAATAATTGTGGGTTCTCCCACAGCGCACTCGCTGGCTGAAACCCCTCGACCAGCGTTCGGGTCAGACTTAAGAACGCCGCATTGGGGTGTCAATGCAGAGCCCTCAGCCTAAAGGAGACTTTACCGTGCTGCTTCTGAAGCCCTTTTCCCGCGCTTTGCCTGCACTGCTCGCCGCTTCCACCCTGTTACTGGTCCCCGCCTGTAACCGCCCGGTCGAGGAAGAACCCGTCATTCAGGTCGAGGCTGCGGCCGCAGTGACCGTCAATGGCGATCCGATCTATGTCAGCGAAGTCGAGCTGGAAGCCGTTGCGCGCGGCCTGATTTCGCCTGGTGACACGTTCGGCCCCGGCGATGAAAACTACGATCTCGTCCTGGACCAGCTTATCGACCAGAAATTGATGGCGCAGGAGGCGCTGAACCGCCGGCTCGACAAGGGCGCGGCCGCCGAGCGCCGGCTGGAAGTCGCCCGCGAACGCATTCTCGGTAATTTGCTGGTCGAAAGCCTGGTCGCCTCCGAGGTTAATGAGGACAGCATTGAGGCCATGTACAAGGAACAGGTCGCCCTGCAGCAGGAAGATGATGAAGTCGCAATCGCGCACATCCTCGTGGAAACCGAGGAAGAGGCCCGCGACCTTCACCAAAGGATTCAGGACGGCGCCACGTTTGAAAGCCTCGTCGTCTCCAACTCCCTCGATACGACGACGCGCATGGAGAATGGCGACCTCGGCTATGTCGCGCCGAACAATATGGCTGACCCGTTCCCGGTCGTGATTGCCAATACCGGGGTGGGGGAGGTGTCCGACCCCTTCCTGTCGGCCGATGGCTGGCACCTCCTGAAGGTGAAGGACCGCCGGACCAGCCCGCCAAAGACCCGCGCCGAGATGCGGCCCGAGATCGTCACCTTCCTGACGCTCAATCAGGTCAGCAAGATCCTGCGACGCCTGCGCACCGAAGCGCAGATCGAAAAGGGCCAGAAAACGACGAATATTGTTCCGGATTCTGCACTTTCGCTTGAAAGCGAGGGCGATCTCCTCAAAGAGCAGCCCGCATCTGATGAACAAGGACGTGAACTTTGAAATTGACCCCTTCTCCCTTCGCCCCGGCTCGCTTTCCAGACCTGCCGGTCGTCAAGGGCGTGCGCGCGGCAACCGGCTCGCGCGGATTCTATGCGGCGCGCGGCCTGACGCGCGATGATGTGTTCCTGTTCGCTTTCGACGAAGGCACACATTGCGCAGGCGTCTACACGGTCTCCCGAACTGCTTCGGCCGATGTGCTCTGGTGCCGCGAAGCCCTGGAGGCTGGCGGCGGCACGGCGCGCGCGCTGATCGCGAATTCCGGGAATTCGAATGCCTTTACAGGGCTGAAGGGCGTTTTGAAGAATGAGGCGACTCTGAAAGCGCTGACCGAAACGCTGGGCGTGGACAAGGCAACCTGCTTCCTCGCCGCGACGGGCGTGATCGGCGAGCCCTTGCCCGATCCGAACTATGTCGGCGCCTTCGTGCCGGACCTTGCCGGCAAGCTCTCCGAGCCGGATTGGGAAGCGGCCGCGCGCGCCTTCATGACCACCGACACCTTCCCGAAGGGTGCGGGGTTCGGAATCGAAATAGACGGAACTGAAGTGAATTTCGCCGGCATCGCCAAGGGATCCGGCATGATCGCCCCGAACATGGCGACCATGCTGTCCTATGTGTTCACCGATGCGGCAATCGCGCCGGACCTGCTTCAGGACCTGCTGGAAGATATCGTGGACGATACGTTCAACAGCATCACGGTCGACGGTGATACGTCCACGTCTGACACGCTGATGGTATTCGCAACCGGGGCGAGCGGCATGGTGCCAATCACATCGGCAGACGATCCGCGCTTTGATGCGTTCGCGACGGCGCTGCACACGCTCTGCCTCGACCTGGCGCAGCTCATCGTCAAGGATGGGGAAGGGGCCAGCAAGTTTGTGACGGTCACCGTGAAGGGCGCCGTCTCGCGGCTCTCTGCCAAGATCATGGCCTGCGAGATCGCCAATTCGCCCCTCATCAAGACCGCAATGGCGGCCGGGGATGCGAATTGGGGCCGGGTGGTGATGGCCGTCGGCAAGTCGCTGGAGCCGATCCAGATGGATGAACTCTCGATCTGGTTCGATGATGTGCTGGTGGCCAAAAATGGGGCGCGGGCACCGGATTATTCCGAAGCCGCAGCCAGCGCCGTGTTCGCCCAGCCGGAATTCACGATTTGCGTCGATGCCGGGGTGGGCGACCAGTCCCACACCGTCTGGACCTGTGATCTCACGCATGGCTATGTCGACATTAACGGGGCCTACCGTACATGACAGGCCGGGTGGTCCTGGTGGTTGCGGCAGCCCTCTATGATGCGGAAGGCCGCATCCTCCTGGCCCAGCGCCCCGCCGGAAAGCCGATGGCAGGCCTCTGGGAGTTTCCGGGCGGCAAGATTGAGAGCGGCGAGACGCCGGAGCGGGCTCTGGTGCGGGAACTACACGAAGAGCTATCCATCATGGTGGATGAGACGTCTCTGAAACCGATCACTTTTGCCAGTCATGCTTATCCTGATTTTCACCTTTTAATGCCACTTTATGCAACGGAGAGTTGGGAGGGCGAGCTTGCGCCCAGGGAAGGGCAAGCCCTGGCCTGGGTCAGATCATCGGACCTTCATCTCTATCCGGCGCCTGCGGCAGACATTCCCCTGTTTGACGTGCTTTCGGGTAAATAGACACACTCGGAGCGATATGATGGCCTCGAACATGATTTTCAGCCGCTTTCTGCGGGACGATGCAGGCGCCACAGCCGTGGAATACGGGCTTTTGGTGGGTCTGATCGCGGTCGCCATCATGGGCGGTCTGGTGGCTGTCGCCACATCCATCAACACCACGTTCACGACCGTCGAGACGGAGATGTCCTGAGGGCCCATTGGGTTCAATTCAGGAAGATTCGTGATTTCGCACGGCATCGGCCAGGCTGACCTTGGCGCTGCCGGGTTTTAGCGGCTTGGGCTGGGAGTCCGACGGGCTCCAGCCGGACAAATGCACCACTTCAAATGTTGCGCGCACGCGTCCATCGGGATCGCTGAAGGTCTCGGTGTAAATTTCCATCGCGCGCAGCAGCACACGGCGCGGCAAGGGCCGCGTCATGCCGGCTGCGAAGGCGGCGCGCTCGCCCATCCCCTTCAAATCGCTCAGCAACGCCATCGGAGTGGCATACCGCACCACGACCTGGTCCCGGTCCACCACCGGCAGGGCAAATCCCGCCCGTTGCATCAGGCTCGCCATGTCGCGCAGGCCGGGCAGGGGAGAGACACGCGCCGCGACGCCTCCGGTCAATTCCGTTTCCGCTTCCATCAGGCTGGCGCGCAACTCACTCAGCGTGCCCGCACCAAACAGGGCGCCCAGGAACAGACCATCGGGCTTCAGCGCCTGACGGATCTGCACCAGCGCGCCGGGCAGGTCATTGACCCAATGAAGCGACAGCGCCGAGACGATCAGGTCCAGGCTGGCCGGCGCGAACGGCAAATGTTCCTCATCCAGCACTTGGGCCTGCAGTCCGGTAGCCCGGCTGAGCGCGACCATGCCTTGGGACAGGTCGCCCGCTTCGATGGTCCCGACCTTGCCGCTGGCCTGAACCTGTCTGGCGAGCTGGCCGTCATGGGTGCCGAGATCGAAGGCGCGGTCAAAGGAATGGGAGGTATCCGCCAGCCGGTCGGCGATATCGCTCGACACGCGCGCTTTCAGGAAGTCATATTCGCTGAAATTCGCCGCGGCCCGGCTGCGATTGCGGGCCACTCGTTCACGGTCGAACAGGCGAGGGGGCGCAGCATTGGGGGGGACCGGGGAAGGCATGAGCAGCGATATGGACCACCGGGCCCGCATGGCAAAGGGCCTATTGCGCGCGACGGCTGAATTTCTCTGGCCCCAACGCTCCCTGGTCAGTGGCCAGCGCGGCGCCGGCAAGGGGCCGCTCTCGCCGTCCGAATTCGCCGCCATCGGCTTCCTGTCCGATCCTGTCTGCGAAAGCTGTGGCCGGCCAATGGAACTGGATCTGGGGCCAGGGGCGCAATGCGCGCCCTGTATTGCCCGCCCGCCGCGTTGGGACCGGGCGCGAGCCGCCCTCGTCTATGAGGCCGCCAGCCGCCGCATCGTGCTTGACCTGAAACGGTCCGGCCGCCGGGACGGGCTGCATGTCATGACCGGCTGGATGCACCGGGCGGGGGCGCAACTGGTCGCCGAAGCCGATGTGATCGTGCCCGTGCCGCTACACTATACGCGCCTTGTCAGCCGGGGCTTCAACCAGTCGGCTTGGCTGGCGCAGGGAATTGCCCGCCGCGCCGGCCTGTCCTGCCGCGTCGATGTACTGAAACGCCGCCGCCGCACACCCACCCAGGGCGGTCTCAGCGCGAAGGCCCGCCGGCGCAATGTCGCGGGGGCTTTCAAAGTCTCCGACCGCGCTGCAACCCATGTCTGCGACAAGCGTATCCTGCTGGTGGATGATGTCCTGACAACCGGCGCGACCCTGTCGGCCTGCACGCGGGCCCTGAAGCAGGCGGGAGCGCGACAAGTCGACGTGCTGGTGCTTGCGCGCGTTGTGCGGGAAACGGATGTCACCATATAAAACCGGAAGAAACTATTCAGGAGCCCCTCAATGGCTGATGTCACAATCTATACGCGCCAGTTCTGTCCCTACTGCACGCGCGCTGTCTCCCTGCTGAAATCCAAGAATGTCAATTTCAATGAAATCGACGCCGGAATGGATGTGCAGAAAAAGGCCGAAATGGTCGAACGGTCTGGGGGCGGACGCACGTTCCCGCAGATCTTCATCGGCGAAAAACATGTCGGCGGCTGCGACGACATGATGGCTCTGGAACAGTCCGGCGAACTGGATTCGTTGCTCGGCGCCTGATGTAGGATTGCCATGATCCGGTATGCGCTGATCTGCTCTGATTGCGACCATGACTTCGAGGCATGGTTTGCCTCCTCTGCGGCGTTTGACGACCAGTCGGGCCGGGGCCTCGTCAGCTGCGCGATGTGCAGCGGCGTAAACGTGGCCAAGCAGATCATGGCGCCCTCGGTACGCACGTCGGAAAACCGCAAGTCCGAACCGGATGAGGCGGCCAGGGTGCGCGAATTCATGGCGAAGGCGCGCGATCACGTTGCGAAAAATTTCGATTATGTCGGCGACAGTTTCGCGGATGAGGCGCGCTCGATGTATTATGGCGAGACCGAGGACCGGCCCATCTGGGGAGAAACCACAGCTGAAGAGTCCGAGGCCCTGCGCGAAGAAGGCGTGCCCGCCGCGCCGCTGCCGCGCGCTCTGACGCCGCCTCTGCCCAAGTCGGACAAGCAACTAAACTGAACTGGAGCGCTTTGACGCGCTTGACCCTGCTTCGCCCTCATATATTACGCAAGTCACAAGGTTTTTGACGGGGAGTGCCCTAAATGGCTGCCAGTGAATATCATCGTGGAGACATGGACATCAGCGCCCAGAAGGCGACGTGGGATGGTTTCATGGTGGGAAGCATCTGGGGCAGCCTGCTGATCATCCTCACCGTCGGCTATGCCACGCTGGCGGTTGCCATCGGCATGAACTGGATGATTGCCCTCGGCCTGATGGCGGTGTTCGGCATTGTCTCCGGCCTGGTCATGAATCTCGGCGGACGCTGGATGGCGACCGTTGTGCTGATGGTGGTGCTGGCGCTGATCGTCCAGCTGTTCATCGCCCTGTTCGGCCTGGTCCTTTAAAACAGCTCAGACCGTAAGGTTTTCAGGCTCCTTGCAATCGGCACATGTGGCGATGGCAGGATCGGCCTTGAGGCGCGTCAGCGCGATACGGCTTTCACAATTCGTACAGAGGCCATAATTGCCGGCTTCCATGCGGGCGAGCGCGGATTCGATCCGGGCCAGCTGTTCAGCGTACTTTTTCAGGGGTCGGGATGTGCCTGCGATTCCGTATGGGCCTGCATCCTGGCTCAGGCGATCCGGTCCGGGGAGGGGAGGCATCGTCTTCATCTGAAGTGATGCTGCGACTCCTTTAAGGGCTTGGCAAGGCGTTTCAGGCGATTGAGTGTAATCCATATCGACAAACGTTAACGACCCGATGTTGAAAACGTAAAAGGACGCTGTGCCGATGCCCTCATCGCCCCTGATCATGACTTCTGTCACAAAGCGGTTTGGTGCCTTCACCGCCGTGGACTCCCTGTCCCTGGAGGTGCCGGACGGTCAGATCATCGGGTTCCTGGGCCCGAATGGTGCAGGCAAGTCGACCAGTCTGCGCATGGCCCTTGGCATCATGGAGCCGGATTCGGGCGAGGTGGAATTGTTTGGCGACAAGCCGAATGTCCGGGCGCTCCAGAAAGTCGGCTTTCTTCCGGAAGAACGCGGCCTCTACAAGAAGATGACCGCGCGCGACACGATCAGCCATTTTGCGCGCCTGAAGGGCCTGTCGGCCCAGGATGCTCGCGCCCGCGCCTACGAATTGCTCGGCGCGACGGGGCTTGAGGAATTCAGCCGCACTCGCATCTCGAAACTCTCCAAAGGCATGGCGCAAAAGGTTCAGATCCTCTCCACGCTGGCCCACCGGCCGGACTTCCTGATCCTCGACGAGCCCTTTTCCGGGCTTGATCCGGTCAACCAGCAGGCGCTTGAAGACCTGATCCGTACCGAACATGCGCGTGGCGCGACCATCCTGTTCTCCACCCATGTCATGGAACATGCCGAACGCCTCTGCGACCGCATCGTCATGATGGCGCGGGGCCGCAAGGTGCTGGACGGCACGCTTCAGGAAGCCTTCGCCACGCTGGGGCAGGGGGCACGAATCTCGGTCGAAGCCGGATTTGACCTGGCCGCCGTGCTGGCCCCGAAAGGCTTTGAAGCCATCCGGACCACGGACACCGGGCACGGCGAGACCTGGCGAATAGACCTGCCGCCCGGCCGGGAGGCGCAGGACGCGCTACGCGCCGCGCTGGAGGCAGGCGCCCCCATCACCGGCTTTGCGCCGGAAGAGGCCCGCCTGCGCGACGTGTTCGTTTCGCTGGTCGGTGAGGCCGATGCTGCCGCCCTTGCGGCATCCCTTGCAGAAGACGAGGCCGCCTGATGCGCAATATTTTGCTGATCTTTCGCCGTGACTACCTTGGCTACGTAAAGGCCTGGGGCTTCTGGCTCAGCCTAGCCGCTGTGCCCCTGTTCATGATCATCGGCGCGGCGCTTGCCGGCTTTGCCGCGCAATCCTCCCCGGTCCGCTATTTCGCCGTCGTCGAATCCGGCAGCATCTATGCTGACGCGATCGAGGCCGAATTCCAGCGACGGGAACAGGCAGATGCCGAGCGAACCAGCGAAATCGCCGAACAGCTCGACCTGCCTGCGATGGGCGAGGATGACGCCCGCGCCGCCGCCGAAGGGGCCGGCGTCGCCAATAGGAAATTCATCGCCGTGCCTGCGCCGGCAGAGACGATTGACGGCTTGCGACCCTATCTGCTGGGCGAAAAGACCGTCCCCGGCCCGCTGGGCGACAAGCCGCTCTTTGCGGCCCTGATACTGGCCGAGGATGGCAGCGAACTCGAATATTGGAGCGATGACGTCAATGTCGACCAGCTCCGCTACCTTGCCCAAGACGCCATGCTGCGCCTTGCCCGCCGCGACGCCCTGACAGAGGCCGGGCTGGACGAGGACTTCCTCCAGACCGTCGATGATGCCGCCTTCGCCGTCCCGGCGCGCCGGATCCGCACGGTCGAGGAACAGGATGCGGCGGGGAATGAAGTCACAATGGCCGACCGCGCGCCGATGTTCGTTGCTGGCGGGCTTGCCTATTTCCTCTGGCTGATGGTGTTCTCGATCATCCAATACCTGTTGATGGGCACGATCGAGGAGCGCTCGAACAAGATTTTCGACACGCTGCTGACCTCGGTGAAGCTGCCGGAATTGCTGGCGGGCAAGCTGCTCGCCGTGTTCGCCGTCACCTCCACCATGATGCTGTCCTGGGGCCTGTTTGCCTTTGCCGGAGGCACGGTCGTCGCGACCCAGATTCCGGGCGTCGGCAACATCATCGAGCCGTTCGCGGCGGCCCTCGCCAATCCGGCCATCATCGTGCCGGGCCTGATCAGCTTCATTCTCGGCTATATCATGTATGGCATGATCTTCATGGCGCTCGGCTCGCTGTGCGACACGATCCAGGAAGCGCAGACCCTGCTCAGCCCGATGATGATCCTGTTGATGCTGCCCATGTTCGCGATCTTCATCGCCTTTCAGGATCCCGGATCGCCATTGGTCGACATCGCCTCATGGATTCCGTTCTTCACGCCTTTCCTGCTGATCCTGCGCATGCCGCATGACCCGCCGCTCTGGGAAGTGCTCGCCCAGATGGGCCTGATGGCGGCGTTCGCGCTGCTGATCCTGTGGCTGTCCACCAAGGTCTACCGCGCAGGCGCCGTCCACGGCGCCGGCATCGGCGACATGGGCGGCATGCTGAAGCGGATGGTCGGCCTGAAAGGGAAGGCGGCTTAGCTTCGGCCAGCGCTAATCCCGTCATGCACGCCAAATGAAAAAGCCGCGCTTGCGGGCGCGGGCGCGAAAGGCCTGCTTACAGCAATTCGCGTTCAAGGCGACGGATCACCTTACGGGATCGTCCGCCCTCGTCCAGTTCTGACATATCCATTGTGAAGCGGCAGTTCTCGCCGTCGGGGGTGAGGACCGTGAAGTCGCCCTCGCCAGCGCCGGTCATCCTGTGACGTTTGTAGTGTGGACCATACAGGCGCGGAGGCAATTGGGTGCGGATGAAAGCCTCTATGTCTGACGCGCCTTCTATATCTCCGAACGGAGAGGCGGTGGACCAGACAGCCTCCGGATGGAACAATTGGGCGGCGGCCTCGCCATCGCGCCGGTCAACGCAATCAAGAAAGCGCATCAGCAGCGAACGTGCAGACCGTCGCCCGGCATATTCCGTATGCAGCAGATCATGTGCTGCCTCGGAGTTGGGTCCCGTCAATTCGGTTTCATACAGCGTCTGGACGTCCCGGTTTTCATGGGAGCGCCGGCGCGGCGCATTTGCATCAATGTCATAGATCGCCTGAGCGCGTTTTTTCAGGACATCTGGATCCATGGATTTCGGCTCACCGCCGCCGCCGAGGCAGCCGCCCACACAGGCCATGACTTCGACGGCCACATAGTCCGTTTGCCAGTCATCGGTCTCCAGCATGCGTTGGGCAGTGGCGATCCCGTTGCAGACGGCGACCGCGCCGATGCCCGGAACCGTTGCGGTTTTCACCCCCTGGTCCACCCCGCGCAGCTGCTGCCATTCGAGTGGCAGGGCGTGTTCACCACCTTTGAAATGCGCGGCGGTGCGCACCATCGCTTCCATGACGCCGCCGGACGCGCCGAAGATCTGGGCCGCGCCCGTGCTCTCGCCCAGCGGACTGTCGAAGCGGCCATCCTCTTCCAGCGCCCCGAACGCGATCCCGCGCGAGCGGATCATCCGCGCCAGCTCGCGGGTGGTCAGCACATGGTCCACATCGCCCGCCATGCCCGGCCGCAGGGCTTCGTCTTTCTTGGCTGTGCAGGGCATGACGCTGACGACATAGGGCTCAATTTTTCCTGCGGCATAGTCCGGCCCGAGGGCACGGGCGAACTGGCCGCGCTTGGACAGGGCGCCATGCATCTGCTGGGGGGATTTCGCGGTGCTGAGGTGGGGCAGGAGGTCCGGCCGGTTCAGCTCGAGCCAGTTCACCCATCCGGGGCAGCAGGAGGTGAAGATCGGTAGGTTGGTTCCGGTTTCAAGGCGCCCGAGGAGTTCGGTGCCTTCCTCCATGATGGTGAGGTCGGCGGTGAAATTCGTATCGAAGACATAGTCAAAGCCAAGCTGGCGTAGCGCGTTGATCAGCCGGCCCGTGCTGACCGTGCCGGGCTTCATGCCGAATTCCTCGCTGATCGCGATCCGCGTGGCCGGCGCGATCTGGACGACCGAGACGCGCTTGCGGGAATCGAGCGTGTGCAGAACGTCGTGCCAATGGGGCGCCTCGATCAGGGCACCCACCGGGCAGACAAGCGTGCACTGGCCGCAGGATATGCAATTGGTCTCCGAAAGCGGCTTGTCGAATACGGTCACGGGGACGCGCTCATATCCGCGCTCGGCAAATCCGATCACGAATTGCTGCTGGCCTTCCTCGCCGCAGGCCTGGGCGCACAGGCCGCACTCGATGCATTTTGACAGGTCCCGCCAGATACTGGGGGATGTGTGGTCGCTCGGAACATGTTCGGGATGGTCGGGCGAGCCGGGCGGGATTTCCGGCCAGCGTTCCTCCCATTGGTTCTCTGCGACCAGCGTCTGCAGCCTGCAATCACCATTGACCTCGCAGCGCATGCAATCATTCGGATGGCGCGCCAGCAGCCATTCCGCATCACTCCGGCGAAAATCCTGCAAGGCCTGCGTGTTGGTTTCCACGATATCGCCGTCTTTTGCCGGCGTGCTGCAGGCTGGCTGCGGCTTGAGTGTCCCGGCCACTTCCACAAGACACATGCGGCAGACCGAACGCGGCGGCAGGCCGGGATAATGGCACAGCGTCGGCACATGGATGCCCGCCATGCGGGCCGCATCCAGCAGCGTGGCGCCCTCGTTCAGTTCGGCGCGCCGTCCATTGATCGTCAGCCTGATCATGTAGTGGCGTCCCTGGCTCTCCCTTGCCGCATGGGACCAAGTGTACGCGCACAGCGTCGGATACGCCACCGGGGCCGGAAACGCGCGCGCATCCGGTTTCGGCCAGGCTGAAAAAGAAAAAGCCCCGCCAGCGCGAACTGGCAGGGCTTTTATGGAAACCGGAGATCCGGAAGAGAGGTCTAGACCAGACCTTCGCGCTGGGCGCGCTTGCGAGCCAGCTTGCGAGCGCGGCGAACCGCTTCAGCGCGCTGACGGGCTTTCTTCTCGGATGGCTTTTCGAAGTACTGACGGGCCTTCATTTCCCGGAACAGGCCTTCGCGCTGCATTTTCTTCTTCAGCGCGCGCAGGGCTTGCTCGACATTGTTATCGCGGACGACGATCTGTACGATTGTTCTTCTCCATTCGTTAGGGGCGTCGCCCCGATTCATTTCGGTTGAGGCCTACAGACCTCGGAAGCGGGGCCTATATCACGGCTCTGGCCGATTGGCCAAGCCCTTAAAGCCATCAGGTTCAGTTATGACACAAACACCGTCTGAAGTCCTCAAGTTCCGCTGGTTGGACGCAATGCTGCCGGATGTGCCCTTTGACGGCTGGACCGAGGTGGCGGCTGCCAAGGCGGCTGTGCGCGCCGGTCTGAGCGAAGGGGAGCAGGCGCTGGCCGCGCCAAATGGCGTACCGGACCTGATAGATGCGTTCTTTGAGCGGGCAGGGCAGACGGCTCGCGAATCGCTCGCTGCACAGGATATTTCGGCCCTCAAGACACCCGCCCGCGTCAAAGCCGGTGTGCGGGCCTGGCTCGCCGCGCTGGAGCCGGACCGGGAAGCCGTGCGCCGCGCCGCCGTGCGGGGCCTGTTGCCCTGGGGCGCGGCGTCAGCTGTCCAGCGCACCTGGCGCGTTGCGGACATGGTCTGGGAGGAAGCGGGCGACACATCCGAGGATTACAACCGCTATTCCAAGCGCGGCCTGCTGGCGGCGGTGATCCCGCCCATCGTCATGTACTGGCTGGACCAGCCTTCGGACGAACAGCTCGATACCTATATTGATCGGCGGCTGAGCCTCGCCTCGGGCATCGGCCGGAATCTCGGCCGGATAGCCAAGCCATTGCTTGACGTATTGCCGGTCTCGCGGCCCAATAGATCCACGAAGGCGTAGGTTAATTGTCAGGGAAGGATAAGGTGTCGGACAGAAGCTGAACAAACGCCCCAGGGGGCTGGGGGGGCTGATGGGTCCGGGGTGTCTGCTGAACACCTCCGTCCGACAATTAGAAGATGATTGTCGTCGGGGGCGGACGCAAGGCGTAAACATGGCAAAACTGCCCCAATTACCCCGGTTTTGCATTAAATTGCGGTTAGGCGAGCTTACCAACTCCCTTTTCGCGTCTCAGGAGAAACCAGAAAGGGAAAAATGGCTGAAACAACGCACCGGATAACGCCCCCGGAACCGCGAATCGCTTTTCACAAGACGGAACTCCAACCGATTCTCGACGTCTATGGCCGGCTGGTCATGGCCGGCAAGGCAAGGGATTATGCCATCGGTATGCACAAGGACGTCGCGATCTTTGCCATTTTCCGACGACACGCCGAAAATCCTACCTGGCGCATCGAGAAACAACCCCACCTCCAGAACATGCAGGGCCAGTATGTGGTCTACGGACAGGCCGGTCAGGTGCTGCGCCGGGGCCGCGAACTGTCGCAAGTCTTGCGGGTCTTCGACCGCAGCCGCTTCCGCATCATTGAGTGAAATTCGACCGACCCGGTTAACCCGCTGTTAACTAAAAAAATCTTGCGGAACGTTCTGGAACATTATAGGAACATGCTCATCAGAACGGAGCATGAACATGGGTATCGACGTAAGATTTCGGGGACGGTCAGGCAAAGCCTGGGATTTCAAACGCGTTCCACTGGATGCGCCTTGGGCGCGCACGGCCGGCGTGGCATTGTTTGCCGCTCCGGACACATATGGATGGCGCATCATCCGCACGATCGAATTGTCGGGGAAACCAAACGACGTCCAGCCGATCTGGGCGCTGGCCGACGCCGAGCGCTATGGCGCCCGGGCCGTCTTCCTGGCCACCGAATTCGACGCGCGGACGCGTCGCCTGATCGTGGATGATATCGAGGCCGGCTTCAGCCCGGTCTGCGTAACGGATCGCAGCCGGGCCGATGAGGCGCCGATCGCGGCCTGACCTATTCTTCGTGGCCCGGCCTGTTCAGGGCAGCCTGTGCTTCGGCTGTCTCGGCCAGCCGGGTCAGCTGCACGAATTCCGCGCGATAGCCGAATGCATCCGGGCCCTTGGCGCCATTCGCCAGATTCCGGATGTCCTCCCAGCCGAATTCGGCGCTGAGGGCTTCGCCGCCTTTCAGCATTTCGCCATAACCGGCGACCGCCGTGGCAAAGCGGGCCCATTGCGGCGCCGCGGCCACGCTGGCCACGCGGTCGGCCTGCGTTACCGGCCGCTCCAGCAGCACGGACTCCTCCGCGCCGGGGGCCTTGTAGCGCAGCTTCACAAACGCATACTCGCCGGAGGGGTCGCTGGCCGACGTATCCGTGTCGCCATAGCGCAGCGGATCAATCTGCGTCGCGCTTGAGCCCACCGGCGTGATCTCATAGATCGCGGTGACGCTCGTGCCAGCGCCAATGTCGCCCGCATCGACCTTGTCATTGTTGAAGTCTTCCCGGTCGAGCAGGCGGGTCTCGTAGCCGATCAGGCGGTACTCGGCGACGCGTGTCGGGTTGAACTCCACCTGGATCTTCACATCATCCGCAATCGGGAAGATGTTGCCGGACAGGTCATCCGCCAGAATCTTGCGCGCTTCACTCAGCGTATCGACATAGGCTGCCGTGCCGTTCCCGGTCTGGGCAATCTTCTGCATCATCGCATCATTGTAATTGCCGCGCCCAAAGCCGAGCACGGAGAGATAGATGCCGGTCTCGCGCTTGCGGGAGACGAAATCCTCCAGCTGTTCCGGATCGGAAATCCCGACATTGAAGTCGCCATCGGTCAGCAGCATGACGCGGTTGACGGCATCTTCCTTCAGGCCCTGTTCGGCCAGCGAATAGGCAAGACGCAGGCCTTCGCCGCCTGCCGTCGAGCCGCCCGCCTGAAGCGCTTCGAGCGCCGCAACGATCTTGCGCTTGTCGCTGACGGGTGTGGGCTCCAGGATTTCCCCGGCCGCGCCCGCATAGACGACAATCGCGATCGTGTCCGTCGGCTCCATCTCTTCCAGCATCAGCTTGATGGCTTTCTTGGCCAGCGGCAGCTTGTCGTCGGAGAACATCGATCCCGACACATCCATCAGCAGGGTGAGATTGATCGGCGGGCGGGCGTCGCGGTCAATGTCGCGGCCCTGAATGCCGATCTGCATCAGCTCGCGTCCCTCGGCAAAGGGCGAGGGCATCACATTTACCTGGGTCGAGAAGGGGGCCTCGCCCTCGGCGGGCTGGGGATAGGTGTAGTCGAAATAATTGATCAGTTCCTCGATGCGCACCGCATCCTTGGGCGGCAGAACGCCATCCTCAAGAAACCGGCGGACATTGGCATAAGAGGCCGTGTCGACATCAATGGAGAAGGTCGAGACCGGTTCCTCGCTAACCAGTTTGACCGGGTTCGGATCAACATCCTCATACTGGTCGCGGAATTCAGGGGCAGGGACGACCATGACCGGGGCCGGGGCGCCCGCCATCATCCCATACTTGGCGCGGGATTCCATTGCGGCGACGGGCGGTGGCGGAGCAGGGGGCGGTGGGGGCGGCGCGGATGCATCCTGCTGGCTTCCCGTGACAGTAATCGGCTGCAATTCCGCGTCGTCCGCCTGACCCGTCTCACTCGTTTCACAAGCTGTCAGTATTGCGGCGGCTGCCACTCCAGCCAGAATTAATCCTCGCATGCGCATGATCGTCCCTCCTCATTGCGTCCTTGGAATGACAGAATGGTAAGGCGCACATGGCGTCAATAAGGCAAAGCCCGGATAGTTTGTGGCAAGCCGCCTAGTCGGACAGGTCCACTTTGGAGATGTACCAGCGCTCCACATCCTGTTCGAGCAGGGCGAGCGGGCGTGGCCCGCCGCTCAGCACCACATCATGGAATTCGGTCAGGTCGAACTCCGGGCCGAGCACGCGCTGGGACCGGTGGCGCAGATCCAGAATTCTCTGCGCACCGACCCAATAGGCGGCGGCCTGTCCCGGCCAGACGGCATAGCGGTCCACTTCCTGGGCCATGGCGTCTGGCGATTGTCCCGTCGTCTCGACGAGATAGTCGATGGCCTGCTGGCGGGTCCAGTGATAGCGGTGCATGCCCGTATCGGCGACCAGCCGTGCGGCGCGGAACAACATGGATTGCAGGAACCCGATGCGGCCGACCGGATCCTCCGTATACAGGCCCAGATCGTAGGCGAGCACTTCGCCATACACGGCCCAGCCCTCGCCATAGGCGACATTCCAGACCATCTGGCGGATCAGCGGCAGATTGGCGGTCTCCGCCGTCAGCGCGCTTTCGAGGTGATGCCCCGGAATGGTCTCATGGAAGACCAGGGTCGCCAGCGTGAAGTCCGGCCAGTCGCTCATATTCCCCAGATTGATCTCGAACTGCGCCGGGGCGGACCCGTTGGCGGGCGCGGCGCTGTAATAGGCTGAGGGCGCGGACGATTGCAGGAAATCCGGCACGGCACGGATGGTGACGCCGGTGCGGGGCATGGCGGGCATGACATCGGCGATGACCGTTTCGGCGCGGACCATGTGCGCCCGCATGCGCGCCAGCAAGGCCTCGCGGCCTTCCGGCGTATCCTCGTAGAGCTGGCCTTCCTGCGCGGTCAGTGCGGCGAGCCGTTCGGCCAGCGTGCCTTCCAGCAATTCCTGTTCTTCCAGCGCAGACATCAACTCATCGGTCAGCTGCTTCACCTCGGCCAGTCCTTGCGCATGCAGGGCTTCGGCAGTGATGCCCGCATCCGTGTATGCGGTGAGCGCCGCGTCATAATAGGCGTCGCCCTCCGGCAGCTGCCAGACGCCGGGCTCGTCCGGTGCATCGGCTTTGAGCGCGTCCAGCGCCGCGGCGAAGGCGGCATAGGCAGGCAGGACCTCATCCCGGACCAGCGCTTCGACATGGCGGGCAAGCTCTGTTTCTTCTTCCAGATTGAGACCGTCCACGCCGGTGACGAGGTTGTTGAACGTGGTGACCAGCAAATGATCTTCCGCCGGGCCGGCTCCGATCGTCTCTGCGAGCGCCTGCATACGCGCCAGGATGAAGACCGGCGGTACGATCCCGGCCCGTGCGTCGGCCTGCAGGCGGCGGCGCTCATCCTGCAGGGCGCCGGGCAGTTGCGCGAGGCGGGTGACATAATCCTTGGCATTCTGGGCGGTGCTGAAGGGGTGCGCGCCGGTCAGCAGGTCCGGCACGTCGATATAGGCGCCGCGCATATGGTCGGCGACATACGGGTAGGAATAGCCGAGCCCGGTCTGGCCATGCCCGGCCACGAACAGGGATTCGGCGGTCTCATAGGCCTGGATAACCGTGTCGAGATGGCGCGCCTGATGGCCGCCTTCCACCGGACGGGGGGCGGCGAGCAGGGCTTCGAGGATTTCGAGCCGCTTCACGCGGGACCGCTCATAGGCCGCCTGGGAGCGGTCGGTGAGATAGGCGTTGAAATCATAGCCGGTGGCGTCCTCCGACAGGCCCAGCCGGGTCGCCAGTTCCGGATTGTCCGCGAGTTCGTTGGAGGCAATCGAGTCCAGCAATTCATCAACCTGACGCGCAATCCGGCGGGGTGTGCCCGCATCGTCCACCGCCGGGGCACAGGCGGCCGCGAGCGAGAAGATTGCCAGCCCCGTCAGGGCGCCCTTCAGGGCAAGTCGGATCGGGGCTGAAACACGCAGATTCATGAGAGAATTATGACCTTTTCCTGACTGTACTTCTCCCCGCTTGGGGTGTTGTGGCCTGTAGCTATTTCCGGTAACGATCCGGCAACAATTTCGGGAGTCTCCAACGTGAACACAACACCTGCAACCCCGCCAGCGGGCGGACAGCCGAACCTTTCCGGCAATGTGATGTTCTACAAGCAGCCTCAGCCGCTGTCTGCAGAAGCTCATGCTGGTCTGGGCGTCAAACAGATCGAACAACCTTTCGCGTTCCTGCGGGAATCCCATGCTGTACCGGTAACCGTTTCCGAATTCGGAAGAGCGGCAAGTTTTTATCCGCTGATCTTCGTCGGCGATGACCGCACGCCGGTCGCCGTGATGGGCATCCGTCAGGGCCAGAACCTCTATGTCGATGCCAAGGGTTTCGTGGCCGACGACCATTATGTGCCTGCCTTCGTGCGCCGCTATCCGTTCGTATTCGCTTCCGATGAAGGCTCTGATCGCCTGATCCTGTGCGTTGACCGCGCCGCGCCGATGGTCAGCAACCAGCCGGAAGTGCCGTTCTTCGAGAATGGCCAGCCCAGCAAATTCACCAATGACGCCATCGAATTCTGCAAGGAATTCGAGCGCCAGCGCCAGGCCACGGTCGAATTCGGCCGCATCCTGCGTGACATGGACCTGATGGAACAGAAAACCGTTTCCTTCCAGCCGCGCGACAATCAGGGCAACCCGGTTGGCCAGCAGCAGAAGATCGCCGACTATTGGGCCGTATCCGAAGACAAGCTGAATGCCCTGCCGGCCGAGAAATTCCTTGAGCTGCGGGACAATGGCGCCCTCGGCGCGATCTATGCGCACCTGATCTCGCTGCTGAACTGGCAGGTCGTGATCCAGCGCGCCGTGCGCATCCAGAACGCTGAAACTGCTGCCGCGCCGGTCAACTAGGCCGATTTGGCATCCAAATCCGAAAGCGGCTCCTTCGGGGGCCGCTTTTTTTGTGGGTGCCATAGAGGGGTCACCTGCTCATCACGATTGAGCGAGGCCCTTCAATCTGCACAAGATCACGGGCATATGGCGGATCACGACTGCCTCCGTGCAAAGGTTCTCTTATGATCAGACGTTTCATCCTGCCCCTGCTTGCCGCCCTGATAGCGTTGTTGCCGGGTGCGCACGCCCAGCCCGTGGATGGCGGCCGGGCGATGGTGGAACTGATCGCCGAACGTGAGCGCGTTGAGCCCGGCGAAACCCTCTATGCGGCCATCAAGATGGAGCTCGACGATGGCTGGCACGTCTATTGGCGCAATGCCGGGGACGCCGGCCTGCCGCCGGAGGTGAGGGTGCTGGACGGCAGCGACGTGACGGAAGCGGCCCTCGGCCCGTTCGTCTGGCCAATCCCCCATCTCCTGCCTGTGGTGGACGGGGAGATCATGGATTACGGCTATGACGACCAGCTCATCCTGCCATTCCCGCTCACCATTCCTGCCGACGCGATGGGCAGCGTCCAGCTGAATTTCCTGGCCGACTATCTGATCTGCGAGGAAATCTGCATTCCCGAAACGGCCGAAGTGAGCCTGACCCTGCCGGTGGGCCCGAGTGAGCCGCACATCGACCACGGGACCCTGATCGGCAAATGGATTGCCAAGGCGCCGCGCGACTTTGAGGGCGAGGCCCGCATTGATGCCAGCAGCAGCCCCTGGAAGCTCAGCCTGAAGACCGAAGGCGGCTTCGATACCGGCTCTGACATTCGCTTCTATCCCTTCGGCCACGAAATCAGCCATCCGGCAGACCAGCCGCTCAGCTTCGGCCGCGACGGCGCGACCCTCAGCCTGACCCCCGCCGATGACAGCCTCGATGGTCCTCTTGAAGGGATCATTGTCGTAGAGACCGCAGACGGCGCCCGCACCGGCTACACGCTCACCGCAGGGCAGGGGGCCGTGTTCGAGCATACGTCCGGCATCGCCGCGCGCGCAGCCGCTACGGGCGCTGGCGGCAAGAGCCTGATCGCGCTGGCCATCGCGGCCGTGATCGGGGGTCTGATCCTGAATCTGATGCCCTGCGTCCTGCCGGTGCTCTCCATCAAGGCGATGGGCATGGTGCATGCGGTCGCGTCCGGCCATGAAAGCGAAGTGCGCAGCCACGGCCTCTGGTACACGGGCGGCGTCCTCCTCTCCTTTGCCGCGCTGGCCGCCGCGATCATCGCCATTCGGCAAGCCACCGGCACGGCCAATCTCGGCTTCCAGTTGCAGAATGGCCCGACCGTGGCCGTGCTGACGCTCATCATGTTCGTGATCGGCCTCTGGCTGCTCGGCATGTTCGAGCTTGGCAGTTCGATCCAGAATACCGGCAACAGCCTTGCCTCGCGCAGCGGCTCGATGGGCGCCTTCTTCACCGGGGTCCTCGCCGCTGTGGTCGGCGCGCCCTGTATCGGGCCTTTCCTCGGCGCGGCGCTGGGCGCGGTGCTGGATCGTCCGGCCCTGTCCGTCCTGATCGTCTTCCTTGCCATGGGCTTCGGCCTGGCGCTGCCTTATCTCGTGCTCAGCTTCGTGCCGGGCCTGTCGCGCCTGCTGCCCAAGCCTGGCCGCTGGATGGAGACGCTGAAGCAATTCTTCGCCTTCCCGATGTTCCTGACGGCCGCGCTGCTGCTCTGGACCCTCGGCGCGGTCTCCGGCCCGGCAGCCGTGGCGTGGACCGTGGCGGGCGGCACGCTGATTGCCTTCGGCATCTGGCTGGCCAGGCGGGGCGGGGGCGCACTCACCAAAGTGCTCGCGGCGCTCGCTATGATCGCGGGGCTTGTCTACCCGGCGCTGACGGCCAATTCCTCGACGGCAGCAGGGGAGGGCAACAGCCAGTATGCGGAGAAATACGAAACCGAAGCCTGGAGCCCTGAGCGCGTCATCGACCTGACCGACGAAGGCCGCCCCGTCTTCGTGGACTTCACCGCCACCTGGTGCGCCACCTGCCAGCTCAACAAGGTGACCACGCTGAAATCGAACGCCGTGCAGGAGGCGTTCGCCGCCCATGATGTGGCCTTTCTCGTCGCCGACTTCACGCGCAAGGACCCGGTCATCGCCGAGGAATTGAAGCGCCGCCAGCGCGCAGGTGTGCCCATGTATCTCTGGTATCCGGCGGGCGCGACCGAGCCGCAGGTCCTGCCCGAAGTGCTCTCACAAAAGCTTGTGATTGGACTTGTCACGGCAGAATGAGCATGATGGCGCCATCCCACCCTGAAGGAGGACGCGCATGTTCATGAGCCGACGCAATTTTTCCCTCGCTGCTGGCATGGCCGCTGCCGTTGCACTAACGGCTGGCGCCCTGATCGCCTCCACCGCGCAGGCCGCCCCGGATGCAGGCGAACCCGTCCTCGCGCCGGACTTCACCGGCACGACTGCGACGGGCGAGACCATCTCCCTGTCCGACCTTGCCGGCAAGACGGTGATCCTCGAATGGACCAATGATGGCTGCCCGTTCGTGCAGAAACATTATGCCGTCCCGCCCGCCAACATGCAGGGCCTGCAGACCGATGCCTCCGAGAGCGATGTCGTCTGGCTGTCGGTGATCTCGTCCGCCCCCGGCAAGCAGGGCCACCGCACCGGCGCGGAAGTGCTCGACATGAATGAGGGCCGCGGCGCCACGCCCGCCCATGTCATCCTCGATGAGAGCGGCGACATTGGCCGCCTCTACAAGGCCAAGACCACGCCCCACATGTTCCTCATCACGGCCGACGGCATGATCGCCTATCAGGGCGCGATTGACGACACGCCGTCGGCGCGCGTTTCCGACATCGAGACCGCCACGAACTATGTCTCCGCCGCCATGCAGAGCGTGGCCGCCGGGGAGCCGGTCGAAATGGCAAGCTCCAAGCCCTATGGGTGCTCGGTCAAATACTGACGAGGGATACAGCAAACGCACTGCGTTTGCCCCGAGGCAGGCCCAAGCGTGGGGCGCAGGGCAGAGGGATACAGCAAACGCACTGCGCTCAATCCGGCACATGACGAAACTGTTGCTTGAACCGCGTGGCAATGCGCCTTACACGCGCTCGCCATGCTCCAGATTGTGCCCGAAACCCCTGAACTCCACGCCGATGCGATCGAAGACCTCTTCGCGCGCACCTTCGGCTCGGGCCATTTTGCCAAGACGGCCGAGCGCCTGCGGGAATATTCCCATTCCCTGCCAGAGGTGAACCGCGTCGCCGTGCTGGATGGCAAGGTGATTGCCGTCTGCCGCGTCTGGCCACTCAAGGTCGGCCCGAACCGCGACCGCGCCCTGTTCTATGGCCCCGTTGCCGTCGGCCCGTCCCACCGGGGCAGCCGCCTTGGCCTGACGGTCACCGGCGAAGCGCTGGAGGCCGGCAAGGCCGCTGGCTGGCCTGCCGCCATCCTGATTGGCGCGCCCGCCTATTTCGGCGAGATCGGCTTCACCGTCACCCCGAAGCACCAACTCATCTTCCCCGGCCCTCAAGACCCCGCCCGCGTCATGGTCAAAAGCCTCGCAGGCGACGCCGCCCAGCTCTCCGGCCTTGTCACCGCCGCCTAGCCACACTTCCCGCTTCTTTGACGTTGGGGCAGGGGCGCTAGGTCTCATGCAACAACAGATCAAAGGGAGGCCCCGGCCATGAATTATGATGAGGTCGTCAAATCGCGCCGCAGCATTCGCGGATATCTCGACAAGCCGGTGCCGAAAGAGCTGATCCGCGAAATCCTCGAAATCGCCATGCGCGCGCCGACCTCGATGAACTCCCAGCCCTGGAATTTCTATGTCGTGGCCGGTGAGGTGCTGGACCGGATCCGCAAGGGCAATGTCGAGCGCAATGTCGCCGGCGTGCCCGACAGCCGCGAATTCCGCATGGGCCCGCCCTATGCGGGAATCCACCGGGATCGCCAGGTCGAGATTGCCGTCCAGCTGTTCCAGGCCATGGGCATCGAGCGCGGCGACAAGGAAAAGCGCATGGACTGGGTGCTGCGCGGCTTCCGCCAGTTCGACGCGCCGGTCTCCATCGTCATCACCTATGACAAGGCGCTGGCGGGCGGAGACATCCCGCCCTTCGATTGCGGCGGCGTGGTCAATTGCATCGTCAACACGGCCTGGTCGCGCGGGCTCGGCTGCGTGATCAATTCGCAAGGCATCATGCAGAGCCCCGTCGTGCGCGAAGAGGCCGGCATCCCGGACGATCAAATCATCCAGACCTGCGTCGCCATGGGCTGGCCCGACGACACCTTCCCGGCCAATGCGGTGGTTTCAACCCGGAAGTCCGTAGACGAAGCAGCGGTGTTTCGGGGGTTTTAGGTCTACTCCGAACTGAAGAAGCTTTGCCCAGAAATTCCGGCCTTATCGAAGAATGCCTGATTTCGGTTTCGAGCGTCAGTAATCAAGTCATCCCAGCTAATGAGTTCAATTGAACCTCGAAAACCGCTGTCTGGTCTATATACTCTGCCTCGTCCGTTCGCGGTTCTTTGCCAAGAATAAGACCAGTCGTCCATTTTTCCGACGATATCAGCGACAATGAAACAATAGAAAATTGTATTGCCGTCCAACTTAATAGGGCGGCCTTTGATGTCAGTGAGATTTCCAGATTGGAGTTGTTTGACATAGCGCTCGATCTGAAACTGGGGGTTTTCATCGGCATTGTAACTGGTTCGGCCAGGGCGCTTGAACTCAACAAGAAGAACTTTTGACGGTTCTTCCGTTTGTCGTAGTCCGTGCACATAATCAAAAACTAGAACATCAGCTCGCTCGTCGCTGTCCATCGTCTCGGATATCTTACTAAACTCAACATCTGAGCTGAAATACTGTGCGAATGTCAGTCGCTCGTCCACTATCCACAGGTCGTGAGAGCTGGCAGCCGAAAATTGACTGCCTCCCTCCGTCAAAGTCTCAACACGGATTGGGCAGATGAAAGAGTGCAAAACATCTTCTCTCTGATAAGAGCTATCTTTGGTGTCTGCACGAACCTTTTCGAGCAAAATTTCAATGAAGTCGAGCACGACTTTTCGACGCACAACATATTCAGCTAGACTTTTTTGCTCAGCTTCTTCGATTGCAGATCCGGCATCCCGAATAGCGTCAAAGAAGTCATCCACTTCGACTGATGTATCTTTCAGTCGTGTCAGCACGTGTCGAATTTTCTCTGCTTGGCGCTCGTCGCGTCTGAAGCGCTCGCGGGCTAGGTGCCCGTATATTGCGTCTTCTTTCAATTCTCCGGATGGTACACGCTGTTGAAGTTCTTCCATGGCACCAAAAGCTACAGAGGGATAGGTTGCAGTGATCTGTTCTATTTTCTCTCGTTGCTGCCCTCGTAATTCAGAAATTGGACCTTCCAAAAAAACTTCGATTTCAGGTGAGCAAACGTCGTTGATTATCCGCTCAATAACTGCGTCTTCAAAAGTGAACGCTGTTCGTTCCTGATTAACATTGGAGTCTAAAAATTGTCCGGTGACGATTGCGTGAAAAACCCTGTCACTGTTTTCACCGAAGTAGTTGAGTCCAAGCTTTCCATCTATGCATTGAGAGTGAACAGTTCTATCGTGGGCGATGAAGTGGACGAAGTGCTTTCCCTTCAGATCTGAACTCGCGACTTTGCTGCATTCCATTAAAGTGAGTGTCAAAACTCCATACTCTGCAGTATCGAGATCAATAGCATCATCCTGACGGTGGACAATTTCAGATATTGCGTCCGGGTAATCGCGTGATTCACTTCCAACTATAACTTGGATGCGAGGGCTTCGCCCTCCAATAAAAGATGGCAAAAAGTGAGAAGTAAAATGTTGAAAAATGAAGCTATCTCGACCAGGAAACTTATCCCGGTAGGCATTATTTCTCAGTCCCGTAAAGCGAACGAAAAAGCCGACGTCAACTTCTTCGCCGATTGCTTCATCACTCAAATTTCTGATTTGATTATCGAGGGCGAGTACGAAATCAAATGACTTCCGCCTTAGGGCTGAACCGTCATTTGTATAAGTGGATTTTACCCGAATTGATTCGAAACAATCCAGCCACATCAGGCGACCTACACCCTTTCCGCCGATTTCGATTTTGTTGTCTGTGTCGGTGGTTGTGAATGCGTCCCAATTTTTCTCGTTAAGGCCATTTCCATTGTCTTCGACTGTGGCCCACACCTCATTTTTGTTCCGACTGGTATTTACAGTGACCGTTACACGCCCTTTTTCCGATACGTCATCTCCAAATCTTGCTTGAGTGGAGTGGATCGAATTGCTTACGGCTTCAAATAGTGGCTGCATTGCGCTCGCCACATTGGTGGGCTTAGGAAGTCGCTCTATTCGTTTAACTAGATTTGGTCGAAGAGATGTCATGCTGTTCCTATGAGTAGATCCGGCTGATTTGATTTTCTACCGCTTCCTTGATGCTGTCACCCAAAAAGTGAATTGCTTCCAACTTTAAGAAAACTGCAAAATTGCTGCTTTCCCTCAAAGTTCGCGCATACCTTATCGCACTGATGGTGGCACAGCACTTCCCAAATCCGTCTGACAGCCCCCGCCCATAGACTCTCCTGCATGAACGGGATGGCGGCATTCATCGAACAGGGGCTCAAGGCCGCGCAGGGCGCGGTGCTTGATGTGCGGGCGCAGGCCGGGCTGCATCTGGAGCCGGAATCTGTGTCGCGGCGTGTGCGCGCCAGGGTGCGCGGGCGGCTGAAGGCCATCGAGACGATTGTCCGGCGGCTGATCATCCTGATGGCGGCGGCGCTGGACCTGCCACCTCTTTCGCAAGCCAGGCCCGACCAGACCGGCCCGGCGGCCTCCGCCCCGCGTCCGGCGCTTGCCGACACGGTAGAGGATGTTACGGACACTTTTGGGGCCAGTTATGGACCAGTCCATCGCCTCAACCTGACCGGGCGGCGCGCAGCCTGTCTCATGGATTGGCAGGACGCCTTCGCGGGGAAGGGGGCCGCGCAGACGCTTGTCGCCGGGCCGGTTCCCGCCGCGCCGCTGATCGCGCACATCATTGCGCTGCAACGCCTGCTGAAAGATCCCGCGCCGGCCGCCAAACGGCTCGCCCGCCATCTGGCGCAGATGAAGGCAAGGCAAGAGCCGCGCCCCATCTGCCCGCCCAGCGCCGGCAATTTCCGCCTCGGTGCAGAGCTGGGCACAGTGGCCAGCGCCCTGCCGGGCCTTGTCAGCCGCGCCGTCGCGGACTGGCCGGACACGTCCTGAGTTGTCGTGAAATTTGAACCCGTTGCCGGGGCGCGGATCCGCGTCGCCGGCCGCAGGCACATCCTTCGACGTCGCCCATCCTTCGACTTCGCTCAGGATGAGCTTTTCTCGGGTGGCGGGTTTCCGGACTCATCCTGCCACCCTTCCGGACTCATCCTGAGCGACGTCGAAGGATGAACGCAGGAAGCGCTTACCGCCCCTCGCGGCGCCAGGCCAGCAGCAGCAGGCCGATCAGGAAGGCGGCGGCGATCACGCCCGGCAGGAGCGGCTGGCTGGAAGACGAGCGCACCGCATAGGCGCCGCGCTCGCGCAGGCCGAGCCAGTTGCCGCCCGCCGCATTGCCGCGCGGGCCGGTGCGGCGGATCTCCGGCAGATTCGTGCCGCTGGCATTCAGGCGAAAGACGCCGCCACTGGTTGCGTCGGCCAGCGGCTCCAGCACGTCGGTCGTGGACTGAAGGTCTGCATATTCCTTCGGATTGGCCGGCCCGTTCAGCGCGACCGCTTCGAGCCCGCCCGCTTCGGCGCGGTAGAGGCCGAGCTGGTCAATCGGCGCCTCGGCCACGAACCGGCCGGGGCCATCCTGGCGCCATTGCGGCTCGATGAAGCTGCCCTCCGGCGTCTCGACGGTCAGCGGCGGCGCGCTATCCAGCAGGGTGCGCAGCTCGACGCGCGCAGTGTCGCCCTCGGCCACGAGGTTCAGCTTGCGCTCCTCCAGTTCCGGCTCCTTCATCATCCAGTGGACGACGCGGCGCATCAGTTCGGCAAACGGTCCGCCGCCATCATGCCCGCGCGCCCACAGCCAGATCTGGTCGGTCATCAACATGCCGACCCGGCCCTGGCCAACCCGGTCAACGATCAGCAGCGGCTTGCCGCGCGGCCCGCTCATCAGCACGTCGCCCGCCTGCGCCTCGGCATCGATATAACGCATCCAGCCGCCCCATTCGCGGCTTGCCAGCGGCATGGTCACGGCGTGGCGCTTGCCCGGCTCGGTCAGTTCCGGCGTGTATTCCCCGGTATAGATATCCCCCGTAGGGGAGGCAGGCAGCACCGAGGCCAGCGGCGAGCGCGCCAGGCTGCCCGGCCCGGCAAAGGGCTCTCCGGCAGCAATGAACAACGCGCCGCCCTCGGTCACATAGCGGGACATATTGGCGAGGTAGGACTGGGTGATGACGCCCCGGCGCTCATACTGGTCGAAGATGATGAGGTCGAATTCTTCCAGCTTCTCCTCGAACAATTCCTCGGTCGGAAACGCGATCAGGGCGAGTTCCTCGGTCGGCGTATAGTCCAGCTTGTAGGGCGGCCGCAGAATGGTGAAGTGGACAAGGTCAACCGAGGGGTCGGATTTGAGCAGGTCGCGCCAGACCCGGCCCGCCTGGTTCGGCTTGCCGGTGACTAACAGAACGCGCAGCCGGTCGCGCACACCCGACAGGGTCGCGGCCGTGCGATTGTTGGCGAGCGTCAGCTCCTCGGGGCCCGGCGGGGTCTCGACCACGATGACATTCTCGCCGCGCCGTTCGATCTCGATCGGCACGCTTGTGTTTTCGCCGGGCGTGACGTTCATCCGGCGCGGCGTGCCGCCATTGACTGACAATTCGATCTCGACTTCGCGCCCTTCGGGCAGGCCGGGATCATCCACCCGTACCACCAGCTCCGCCATCTCGCCGACAATGCCGAAATCCGGCGCGTCCACAATGGAGACCCGCCGGTCGCCCCGGTTCGGGTCGCCCACGATCAGGCCATGCAGCGGGCCGATATGGCGCTCGTCCGAATCCGGTTCCGGCAAATCATGTACCTGCCCGTCGGTGATCAGGATGGCGCCGGCAATCCGGTCGCGCGGGACATCCGCCATCAGGCCTTCCAGCGCGCCATAGAGGTTGGTCCCATCCGCCCCCGGATCGCTCTCCAGGATGCGGACTTCCAGCGAAGGGTCGGCTTCCAGCTCGGCATTCAGCGCGGCAAAGGCCGCAGAGGCCGCCGCTTCGCGCTCGCCGAACTCCATGCTCTCGGACCGGTCGAGGATGATCGCCGCGACCGAGGGCAGGGGCTCGCGCTCTTCCTGCACCAGCGACGGGTTCGAAAGCGCCGCCGCGAGCAGCGTCAGGGCCAGTCCCCGCGTCAGCCACGCCTTGCCGCGCAGGAGCGCATAGGCGAGCCAGGCCAGCGCAGCGAGCGCCACGACCGCCCACAGGACCGGCCAGCCAAGGAAGGGTTCAAACCCGAGGCGTGTCGCGTCAATCATTGCGGCCCTCCATCGGGAATATTGGTGGGCAGGCGCACAGGGCTTTCCTCCGGCTCATCGCCATTGCCCAGCCGTTCCAGAAGGGCGGGAAGGTGCACCTGGTCATCCTTGTAATTGCCAGTCAGCACATACATGACGAGATTGACGCCGAAGCGCCGCGCCATTTCGCGCTGGTCCGCGCCGCCGTCCACGGAATAGAGGTCGCGGCCCTGTTCATCCACCGCCCAGGCCGAGGCCCAGTCGGCATCCCCGATGATCAGGCGCGAGACCCCATCCCCGCGCGGTGCACTCGCATCGCCCGCCTGTTCGATCCAGAGATTGCGCTGCGCATACCGGCCCGGAAAATCGTCCAGCAGATAAAAGCTGCGCGTCAGGACATGGTTCTCGCCCACGGTCTGCAGAGGCGGGGCGTCGAGGCCCTCAAGCAGGGTTTCCAGTTTTGTCACATCCGTCTGTGTGCCAATCGTACCCCCGGCGCGCGTATCAATTACGAGCGCGCCGCCGGAGCGGAGATAGGTGTTCAGATGTGCAATTGCCGTCTCCGACAGGGGCGGCATGGAGTCCGGCACATTGAAATAGATCAGCGGGTAAAGCTCCAGCGCGTCGGTTTCCAGATTGACGCCATGCGGATCGGCTGGCTCGACCGACGTGCGCAGCCGCAATATGTTGGAGAGGCCGAACAGGCCGGCGCGCGTGCGCGCGTTCAGGCCGCCATCCGGCGTCTCGACATAGGCTAGGCGCATTTCCAGCGCGGCGTCGATTTCCTTCTGCGTCGCATTGCCATTCGAGGGCAGGCGGATCGTCTTCGGATTGGTGTCGATTCGGCGATAGGTGCCATCCGGCAGCAGCTCATACTGGAAGGGCTGGGCGGCGGCCTCCGGCGGCGGCATCGCGACCAGCGCGCCGCCCGCCACGAGACAGGCCATCGCCGCGCCCTTGCCAAAACGGCGCAATCGTCCGGCCACGAACAGGGCGATGAATAGGTCCAGCGTCAGCAGCACGGCGGCAAGGGTCAGCAGCGGCCCCGCAAGACGCAGCGACCGCGCCTCCGCATCGCCCAGCAGGCGCGCCGAGACGGGCCAGTTCGCAATCAGTTGGGGTCGCTTGCCCGCGCCGGCATTCAGCGCGCGCGTGCCCGCTGGTCCGCGATAGAGGCCCGGCGGATGCGCCTCGGACGGGTCGATCATCGCAAACTCCCCGGCTTTGAGCGGCGCGGCATTGGCGCCGGCGGTCGACAGGCGACCATAGCCGTCCAGCGTCAGGAAGGGCGTATAGGCGCCCTCGGCATCGCCCACCGCTTCGCCGCGCCCGGCCGCAATCGAGCGGCGCAGCATCTGGGAGAAGGTGCCGGAATAGGCAAGGTCGGCCCAGTCCGGCCCGGCGGTCGTGTGGAACAGGACCAGCGTGCCATCGCCGCGCATGTCGGCGGTCACCAGCGGCGAGCCATCAGCCAGCCGCGCCCAGGTCTTCGACGCAAGCTCCGGTCCCGGCCGCGCGAGTACCTGCTGCTTGATGCGGACATCCGGCGGCACGGGCAGGCCCGCAAAAGGGGAGGTCTCCGGGAAGGCTGCCATCGCTTGAGGCTCGTCCCAGGCCAGCGCCCCGCCCAGCGCGCGCGACGCGCGGCGCAGCGCCACGGGCAGCAGATCATCTCCCTGCGCGGCAAGGCGCGGGCCCGCAAACCGGATCAGCGCGCCGCCTTCCTCGACCCAGGCGTGCAACAATTCGGCGTCCTGCGGCAGGATTTGCCCGACATCGCTCAGGATGATCGCATCGGGGGACGCGGCTACCAAATTCTCGATACTGCCTTCGGAAATCGTCGCGAAAGGCTCCAGCGCCTTGCGGATATAATGCATGTCCGACAGCAGCGGCTGGGCCGTGCTGCCGGCATCGACCAGCCCGACCCGGCGCGACCGGTCTGCGGAATCCCAGAGCCAGACCGTGCCTGCGCCTTGCTGACCAGTGACGCTGAACCGGGCGACCCGCGCCAGAGCGGCGGCAGGGATGGTGAACTCGGCCAACGCTTCGGCCTGCCCATCGGCAAAGTCGAGAGGCGCCGTGGCGAGGGCGGAGCCATCAATTGTCATGGCGGACACATATCCCGTCGCGATGCCCCGGCCGGACGCGCGGCGGGCGGTGACGGTGACGGAATCCGTTTGCGAGCGAATGCCGGAGATCACGACCGGGCCTGTCGGCGCGGCGGCATAGACCGTCAGCGGCGCGATATCAGAGAGCGCGCGGGCAAAGGCCTGTCCGTCCTCGCCCTGCAAGCCATCGCTGGCCCAGAAGATGCGGTCGGGTTTGAAGCCGGACGCCTCCAGCCGGTCCAGTGCATCGGCGCGGTCCGGGGCCCAGGCCTGCGGCCTCAGCGAGGTCAGGCGCTTGGTCATGTCCGCGCGGGAAATGCGCTCGGCCGGGTCGGGATTGAATTGTTGCGGCGCCGTCAGCAGCAGATGGACCGGCGCGTCGCGATTGCCCGTATCCAGCGTTGCGGTCGCGGCATTGACGAGGTCCGGCCAGCGCGGCGCGGACGGCCAGCCATTGTCGACCACGATCAGCAGGCTGCCGGTGCCTTCCACCGTCTCGGTCTGCGCGCCCGGCGCATAGACCGGCTGGGACAGGCCGAGGATCGCAGCCGCAATCGCCAGTGTGCGGATCAGCCAGACCCACCAGGGCGTGCGCGCCGGCGTCTCTTCCTGCGGCTCGATCCCGTCGAGCAATTGCAGGGACGGCAATTCCGCATGACGCGGGGCAGGGGGCGTTGCCCGCAGGATCCACCAGATGATCGGCAGCGCGGCAAGCGCGGCAAGCGCCCAGGGCGCGCCGAGCAGGAATGGGCCGAGAGAGGTCATGCCTTGGCCCCGAACGTCTCGACCTGTGCCTTCAGTCGGGCGGCGCCTTCAAGGCTCGACTGGCCGACCGTATGGGTCACCAGCCGCCAGCCCATTTGCGTGGCCAGTCTGCGCAATCCGTCGCGTTGTTCGGAAAATCGGCGGAGGTATGCGTCGCGCATCGTCTCGGCCCGACCAAGGATACGGTCGGACTCGGTGCCGGGGCGGCTGAGCTTGGTACGGCCTTCAAACGGGAAGCTTTCCTCGATGGGGGCCGAGATTGCCAGCAGCACGCCTTCCGGGCATTTCGCGGCAAGCGGCGCAAGGCGCGCCTGCCAGTCTGCGAGTGGCGCGTAAAAGTCAGACGCCAGAATAATCGTTGCCGCCGATTTCGGTGGCGAGGGGAACTGGCCATGTGTGCCGCGCTCCAGGTCTTCGGCGAGGCGTGCAACCGCCTTCTTGCCAAAGCTGGCCGTCCGGCCCGCGCCCAGCATGCCGATCCGTTCGCCATCCTTCGACATGAGAATGCCGATGGAAAGCATCAGAAGCTGGGCTTCTTCGGCCTTGGTGCGCAAATCGCCGTCGCCCTTCCAGCGGAAGCCGGGTGCGTCATCGCACCAGAACAGCACCGTGCGCGCGGTCTCCAATTCTGTTTCGCGTACGAACAATTCCGTGCCCTTGGCAGAGCGGCGCCAGTCGACCCGGTCGGCCGCGTCTTCCTGCGCATAGCGGCGATACTGCCAGAAATGCTCGCCCGTGCCGGCGCGGCGTCGGCCCGCCGACCCGATATGCGCGGCTTCGCTCGCTTCGGCCTTGAAGTTCAGGCCGGGCAATTGGCGGGCAAGGCTCTCGGCCTCAGCACGTAGATCGGCGGAGGGAGTCATATAAGGGGTCGCTATGCCACCTTCCGGGCAAGGTCATTGATCAAATCGGTCAGGCTCGGCGCCTCGCCCGTCGGATCGTAGCGCATGGCCATCCGGTGGCCGAGGCAGGGCTCTGCCAGCGCTTCGACATCCTCGATGCTTGGCGCAAGACGCCCGCGCAGCAGCGCGCGGCTCCGCGCGGCCAGCATCAGCGCCTGCCCGGCGCGTGGGGACGGGCCCCAATCGACCAGGCGCTTCACGCGCTCGTCGGTCGTCTGTTCGGGGCGGGCATCGCGCACGAGGCCGAGGATCGCCGAGACGATCTTCTCGCCCACCGGCATCCGCCGCACGAGCCCTTGCAGCGCGATCAGCCGGTCTGCGTCGAGCGCCGGGCGGACGACATTGTCATCGCCGGTCGTTGTCTCGATCAGGATGCGGCGCTCGGTGTCGAGGTCGGGATAGTTCACATCGACCTTCAGCAGGAACCGATCCAGCTGCGCTTCGGGCAGGGGATAGGTGCCTTCCTGCTCGATCGGGTTCTGGGTCGCCAGCACATGGAAGGGCGCGGGCAAATCATGGCGCACACCCGCCACGGTGACATGGCGCTCCTGCATCGACTGCAGCAGGGCGGATTGGGTGCGGGGGCTGGCGCGGTTGATCTCATCGGCCATCAGCAGCTGGGTGAAGATCGGCCCTTTCAGGAAGCGGAAGGTGCGCTGCCCGGTCGGGCTCTCGTCGAGAACTTCAGAGCCGATGATGTCGGATGGCATCAGATCCGGCGTAAACTGGATGCGCTGATTGGCGAGGCCGAGCGCGGTGCCCATCGCTTCGACGAGGCGCGTCTTGGCAAGGCCCGGCGCGCCGATCAGCAGGGCATGGCCCCCGGCCAGTACAGCGGCGAGAGCCAGTTCGACCACCCGGTCCTGGCCAAACACGGCTTTCGCAATTTCGGCTTTCACCTGCGCCAGCGTCTCGGCGGCGGATTCGGCTTCTGCGATGATTGCATCACTTACCTGGTCAGTATCGGCCATCAAAAGGGCGCCTCCGGGTTTTCGATCTGAATAAACAAACCTATGTCTAAGGCCGGATCATGGCGGAGCAAAACGTGAATTCCAGTGCCACAACCACAATCAGTCTCGAAGAGACGCTTAAAGCGATCCTTCCCGATGGCAAGGTGGAGGGCAAGCTGCCGCCGGTTCATTTGTGGAATCCGGGCCGCTCGGCCGATATCGGCATGGAAATCCGCGCCGATGGCAGCTGGTGGCATGATGGCGACCGGATAAACCGCGAGCGGCTGGTGAAGCTGTTCTCGCGTATCCTGCGCAAGGAAGAAGACGGTTCGATCTGGCTGGTCACGCCCTATGAGAAAGTCGTCGTCCATGTCGCGGATGCGCCCTTCATCGCTGTGCGCGTGGAGCGGGCAGGCGAGGAAGGGCCGCATCAGACGCTGGCCTTCGTGACCAATCTGGGCGATGTGACACTGGCAGGGCCGGACGCGCCGCTGCGCGTCGAGACCGATCCCGAAACCGGAGAGCCTTCCCCCTATGTATTGGTGCGCGGACAGCTCGAAGCCAAACTTGCCCGGCCGGTCTTCTACGAGCTTGCCAATATGGCAGAGTCGGCGCCGGATGGCTCCGACACGCTGGGCGTGTGGAGTCAGGGCGTCTTCTTCCCCCTCGGCCCGGCGGCTTGATCCGGCATGAGCTGGAACGGGCTGGACGATTTCTTGACGCGGGTCTCGGACCGGCTGGATCCGCCCCACGGGGAAGGGCGGCTGACCGAATATGGCGACCTCGACTTCCTGACCCCCGAAGAATTGGCGGTGATCCGACCGGCGGCGGTGCTGTTCGGCGTGATCCCGCGCAAATCCGGCCCGACCGCGCTGCTCACTCTGCGCCCCGACACGATGGCCAATCATGCCGGACAGGTTGCCTTCCCCGGCGGCAAGATCGACCCCATCGATGTGGACGAGGTCGCCGCGGCACTACGCGAGGCCGAGGAAGAGGTCGGTGTGAACCCGTCAGACGTGGACGTACTGGGGCGCAGCGCCCCCTATGTCACGGGCACCATGTTCCGTATCACGCCTGTTGTCGGGCTGTTACCGGCGGATTTCGAGCCCAGACCAGACCCGACCGAAGTGGCGGATGTGTTTGAAACGCCCATCGATTTCCTCATGAATATCGCCAATCACCAGGTCGGCCGGGCCGTCTACAAGGGCAAGGAACGGCAATTCTACGAGATGCCGCATGGCGGATTTCGTATCTGGGGTGTGACCGCCGGGATCATTCGGAAACTGTATCATACACTGTACGACGATTGATCCGGGCCGGTTTTAGGGGTTTGCTCAATCCATCCACCCCTTATCTAGGGTGTAGCAATTGGAGGGAATGACACATTGGCCGGACGTATCGTCTTCGAGCTATTCATCTTCTCGATCCCGTTCCTCGTGTTCGGGCTCTACCTGCTGGCGACGACGAATGCTGAACAGGAGGGCAAGCGGAAATGGCCCGTCAACATCCTGTTCCTGTGCGGCATCGGCCTCGCCACGGTGGCCTGGTTCGTGCTGATCCTGATGGAGCCGAAGGAGCGTGACATCTGCCACGAGCCGGCCCGTATGGAGAATGGCAAGCTGATCCCGGCCCGCGATTATCCATGCATTCATGACGTGACGAATGTCGGGGTGCCGCGCGAGCGTGACAGTATCCGCTCGGCCACGGGCGCGACCGGACCCGGCGAGGATGTCCATGATGCCGGAGAGATCCGCGCAACGGCGCCGGATACCGAGGATGCCGCGCGCCGGGAGGAAGAGCCGGTGATCCTGGCCCCGGATCCCGATGCCGACACACCGGAGATCGTGCGGCCGGACGATGACACGGACTGACCTGACGAGCGCGCCCTGGCTGGACTGGCCGGGCACGCGCGCCGTAATGGCGGCGCTGGAGGCGGCGCGTGCCGATGGCGCGCGCTTCGTTGGCGGCTGTGTGCGCAATGAATTACGCGGCGTGCCGGTCGATGACATCGACATCGCCACCCAATTGAAACCGGAGGAAACCCTGGCGGCGCTGGAAGCGGCGGGCATTCGTGCGATCCCGACCGGGCTGGAGCATGGCACCATCACCGCCATCCATGACGGTCGCCCCTACGAGATCACCAGCCTGCGCCGCGATGTCGAGACCGATGGTCGCCGCGCCGTGGTCGCCTTCACCGAGGAGTGGGCCGAGGATGCCGAGCGCCGCGATTTCCGGCTCAACGCCATCTACGCCGCCGCCAATGGCCGCCTGCATGAGGTGGTGCCGAACTCGGTGCAGGATGCCCTTGATGGCCGGGTGATCTTCATCGGTGACGCCGACCAGCGCCTGCGCGAGGACTATCTGCGCATCCTGCGCTTCTTCCGGTTCAATGCCTGGTATGGCGCGGGCATGGATGCCGACGGCCTTGCTGCCTGTGAGCGGCAAAAGGACGGGCTCGCAAAGATTGCCTCCGAGCGGATCTGGAAGGAATTGAAACGCCTGATGGAAGCGCCGGACCCGTCCGAAGCCATGCTGGCCATGGAAGAGACGCGCGTGCTGGAAGCCGTGCTGCCCGGCGCGAGCGCGTCGGAATTGCCGTCCCTGGTCTCGGTGGAGCAGGGGGCCAGCCTCACGCCAGACCCGCTGCAGCGCCTGATGGCCATGATGCCCCGCCGCGCGCGGGATGTGGCGGCGGTCACCTCACACCTCCGGCTGTCAAATGCCGAAGCCCAGCGCCTGACCGGCTGGGCCGACCCGGCGCTGACCCATGTTCTGGGCGCGCAGCCGGATGCGCTGCGGCGCCTGTTCTATCGCTTCGGGACGCGCACCGTGCTGGATCGCGCCCTGATCGAGGCGGCGCAAATCTCCGCAGCAGAGGCCTATCAGGCCCTCCACGCGGCCGCGTCCGATTGGCAGAAGCCTGACTTCCCGCTCGGCGGCGCGGACGCACTGGCCGCAGGGCTCAGCGGCCCGGCTGTGGGCGAAACTCTCCGCGCGCTGGAGGAAGACTGGATCGCCTCGGATTTCAGCCTGTCGCGCAGCGTCCTGCTGGCGCGCCTCAGTTCGCAAACAGGATGAACGCGTTCAGATAACCGGCAAAACTGACCCAGGCGAGATAGGGAAGCTGCAGCAGCGCGGCGAGGTGCGAATAACGCCAGAAATCCTGCATCATCGCCACGATCAGCAACCAGAGGGCCACGAGAACGCCGAGCGCCAGGGCCACTTCATTCATCCCGAAAAAGGCGAGGCTCCAGCCCGCATTGAAGGCCAGCATGGTGTAGTAGAGCCCAAGCGGACTGACCGCGCGGTCGAACGAACCGGCCCGCTCCAGCACCAGCAGGGCGCCCGCCGCCATCAGTACGAACAGGGCCGGCCAGACGAGCACGAAGAGGATATCGGGTGGGGTGAGGACCGGCTTGTTCAGCGCGTCGTACCAAGGGTCAGAATTGCCGCCCGAAATCACTGCTCCTGCCGCGGCGGCTGTCACCGTCGCTAGCAGGAGCAGTATCCCTGCCCCCCAGGGAAAGGCTTTCGCGCTGGTCACCATCGACCACGCTTATACCTCCGAATGAAGTTTTCGTCATTTCCGAAACGTTAATTCGGCCCTCAATGCCCTGATCGTCATCGATTTTTCGATCCCCTGCCCAAATTCCGGACGGGAATCGTCCCGGCAGAGTGCCTGCCTATGGCCATTTCACCACGGGGGGCATGGAGGAGAGGATGCTCGTCACATTGCCGCCGGTCTTCAGGCCGAACGTCGTGCCACGGTCGTAGAGCAGGTTGAACTCGACATAGCGGCCGCGCTGGATCAGCTGTTCCTCGCGCTGGGCTTCGCTCCAGGTCTTGTTCATGCGCCGGGCGACCAGTTTCGGGTAGATTTCCGCGAACTGCATGCCGACCTGCTGGGTGAAGGCGAAATCGGCCTCCCAGTCGCTGGTATTGAAGCGATCATAGAAGATGCCGCCGGTGCCGCGCGGCTCATCCCGGTGGGCGAGATGGAAATAGGTGTCGCAGGTCTCTTTCATCTGCGCGTAATCGGCGCCCGGATGCGTGTCGCAGGCGGCCTTCATGGCGGCGTGGAAATCCACACTGTCTTCGAAGGCCTGATCGCGCTGGTAGTCGAGCAGGGGATTGAGATCCCCGCCGCCGCCGAACCAGGACTGGCTGGTCACCAGCATACGGGTATTCATGTGCGCGGCGGGCACTTTCGGATTGCGGGGATGCGCGATCAGCGAAATGCCGGAGGCCCAGAAGCGACCCTCGGACTTGTCCGCGCCGGGGATCTGCGCCGCAAAGGCTTCGGAGAAGGTGCCGTGGACTTCCGAGAAGTGAACGCCCACCTTTTCAAACACCTTGCCGCGCATCAGGCCCATGCGGCCGCCGCCAAGGTCTTCGCTGCCGTCGCCGCGTTTCCACTCGGTCAGCTCGAACCGGCCGGGCTCGCCGGAATACAGGGGCCGTTCGGCGGCGTCTTCCAGCGCCTCGAAGCGGCCGCAGATGTCTTCCTGCAGCGCGCGGAACCAGTCGCGCGCGCGGGTCTTCTTCGTTTCGAGATCACCATCCATCATGGCGCGACACATGGCGCATGGACTGCGACACTTGCAAGCGCCCTGTTGTCACAGGCGCCAAGTCAGGATAACGCGCTGCCAATAGTAGTTTATGGGGAGGCACCCGCGCCCACTTGCCGCAATGTGCAAGGGGGCGGGCTCCTGTATGACGGGCCCAGATTTCTGCCTTCTCAAGGGACGGGATAAGCGTGACTGACACACCTGCACACGACCATAGCGAGACGATCGACGATGATCGCCGCAATTTCATTCACATCGCCACCGGGGCGGCCGCTTTTGGCGGCGCAGCCATGTTCGCCTGGGTCGCCGTCGACCAGTGGAACCCGGCAGCGGACACCAAGGCGGCTTCGGCACTGGATGTCGACATTTCAAAGATCCCGCTGGGCGGCGAAATTCGCGTCCTGATCGGTGGCAAGCCTTTCTTCGTGCGTCACCGCACACAGGCCGAGATCGCAGCCGCAGAAAGCGTCAACGTCACCACGCTGCGCGATCCGCAAACCGATGACGAGCGCCTCCACGCAAAAGCAGACGGGACGCTGAACCGCGCCATCCTCGTGACCTCCGGCTCCTGTACCCACCTCGGCTGCGTGCCGGTTGGTCCGGCTCAGGGCAACACGGGTGACTTTGGCGGCTGGTACTGCCCATGCCACGGTTCGCACTACGACACTTCCGGCCGTATCCGCAAAGGCCCGGCTCCCAAAAACCTCCCGGTTCCGGACTACAATTACGTGTCCGATTCCGTGATCAATATTTCGCTTTAAGGGAAGGATACCGCAGATGAGTGGACACGAATCTTCCTACACGCCGACCAACGCCTTTACGAAATGGCTTGATGCGCGTTTGCCGCTGGTCCGGTTTGCCCAGGACACGGCGATCAATTTCCCGACACCGAAAAATCTCAACTACTGGTACACGTTCGGCGGCATCCTTGCTGTCTGCCTCGTCATCCAGATTGTGACCGGTGTCATTCTGGCCATGCACTACGAAGCCAGCGTCGACGGCGCCTTTGCTTCGGTCGAGCGCATCATGCGCGACGTGCCATATGGCTGGCTGCTGCGTTACATCCACGCCAATGGCGCCTCGATGTTCTTCCTGGCGGTCTACATTCACATGTTCCGCGGCCTCTATTACGGCTCGTACAAGGCGCCGCGCGAGATCCTCTGGATCCTCGGCTGTGTCATCTACCTGCTGATGATGGGCACCGCCTTCCTCGGCTACATGCTGCCCTGGGGCCAGATGTCCTATCATGGCTCGAACGTGATCACCGGCCTGTTCGGCGCGATCCCGCTGATCGGCGAGAGCGTCCAGACCTGGCTGATGGGCGGACCTTCCATCGGTAACCAGACCCTGCAGCGCTTCTTCGCCCTGCATTACCTGCTGCCCTTCATGATCGCCGGGGCCGTTGTGCTCCACGTCTGGGCCCTGCACGTGCCGGGCAACAACAACCCGACTGGCGTCGAGGTGAAGGACGTTGCGAAAGATACCGTGCCGTTCCACCCGTACTATACGGTGAAGGATGCGTTCGCGATCGTGATCTTCCTGATCATGTTTGCCGTCTTCGTCTTCTACGCGCCGAACGTGCTCGGCCATGCCGACAACTATGTCGAAGCCAACCCGCTGGTGACGCCGGCGCACATCGTGCCCGAATGGTATTTGCTGCCATTCTACGCCATCCTGCGTGCCATCACATTCGATCTCGGCCCGATCCCGGCCAAGCTGCTCGGCGTGATCTTCATGTTCGCGGCCATCGCGGTCCTGTTCATCCTGCCCTGGCTCGACACGTCGAAAGTGAAGTCCATGCGCTACCGTCCGGTGGCCAAGCAGTTCTTCTTCGGCTTTGTCGCGGTCTGCCTGCTGCTCGGCTGGTGCGGCGCGGCCAACCCTGATGATGCCGTGATCCCGGCGATGCAGGGCGATCCGAAACTGGTGGTCAGCTACACCGCTGACGGTCAGGAAGCGACCAGCGAGTACAAGGGCGGCCATGAAGCCTATGTCGACGCGAAACGGTTCATGGAAACCCTGCCAGCGGATGCGAACGCCTCGCTCTCCGCCGTGCCGGCACCGACCTTCCTGTTCCGTCACTTCTCGCTGATCCTGACCTTCTGTTATTTCGGGTTCTTCGTGCTCCTTTTCTTCCTCGGCCTGACCGAGAAGCCGAAAGAGCTGCCGGAATCGATCCATAAATCCGTGCTGAAGCGCCACAAGGCGTCGGCCTCGGCCGTACCGGCTGAATAGGGAGCTTTGGGGAAAATCATGAAAGCGTTCCGCATTCTTACTGCCGGTCTTGCCGGTCTCATGATCGCCGCGTCAGCACATGCTGCCGGCGGCGCTGCTCACCCGCATGAACCGGAAGGTGGCTGGCCTTTCGAGAAGGCGATCGGTCAGTTCGACCAGCCCTCCCTGCAGCGTGGCTATCAGGTGTACCAGGAGATCTGTTCGTCCTGTCACTCGATGAAGTTGCTCAGCTATCGCAATCTCGGCGATCCGGGCGGCCCGTTCTACGATCCGGAATATCCGAACCCGAACGACAACCCGTTCGTGAAGGCGATTGCGGCCCAGAACGAAATCCTCAGTCCGACGCCAAATGACGCCGGTGACTTCGATTTCCGTCCGGCGACGCCGGCTGACACCTTCCGCAGCCCGTATCCGAACGACAATGCGGCCCGCGCAGCCAATGGTGGCGCTGTGCCACCGGACCTGTCGGTGATCTACAAGGCCCGTCATGATGGCGCGTCCTATGTCTACAGCCTGCTGTCAGGCTATCCGGATGAGGAGGTCTATTCCGAGCGCGTTGTCGCCGAAGCCTCTGATGGCGGCACGCCGGACGATCCGAGCGACGACACGCCTGCCCAAGTGCAGACCCTGATCGACACGTCCAAACTGCATATCGGTCATGGTGATGACCATTATGAAGGCTACCTGATCCAGAATGCCGGCCAGTATTACAATCCGTACATGCCGGGCGACACGGTGCCGCAATTCGAGGGCGACCCGCGCCATGCGCCTCCGGGCGGCTTCCTCGCCATGCCGCCGCAGCTCATTCCGGGCCGCGTCGAGTATAGCGATGGCACCGAAGCAACTGTCGAGCAGATGGCTCATGATGTGGCGCAATTCCTCGCCTGGGCCGGTGAACCGAAGCAGACCAACCGCAAATCGCTCGGTCTTGCCGTAATGGTTTATTTTGGCATCCTCGCGATCCTGCTCTGGTTCTCCTACAAGCGCATCTGGCGCAATGTCGAGCACTAGCAGACGGCTGACAGAGCTTTGAATTGACGACCCCGCCCCTGGCTGATCCAAGGGCGGGGTTTTCTTATTCCGGAGCAGCATATGAGCAAATGGACCCTCGGCATCATCGGCGGATCGGGCCTTTACGAAATCGACGGTCTTGAAGACCGCCGTGAGGAAAGTGTCGAGACCCCCTGGGGGCCGCCATCAGATACGCTGGTGCGGGGCCGGATAGGGGAGGTGGAGCTGGTCTTCCTGCCGCGGCATGGACGGGGTCATCGCCTGACACCTACCGAGGTGCCTTACCGGGCGAACATTGCGGCGCTGAAAGCGGCCGGCGTCACCGATATCCTGTCCATTTCGGCGTGCGGCAGCCTGAAGGAAGAATATGCGCCCGGCCATTTCCTTGCCGCGGACCAGTTCATCGACCGCACCTTTGCGCGCGACAAGACCTTCTTCGGCCCCGGCATGGTGGCGCACGTTTCGATGGCCCAGCCAGTCTGCCCGCGCCTGTCTGGTCTTGCGGCCGATGCGGCGGAGGCAGTCGGCGCGAAAATGCATCGCGGCGGCACCTATCTCGCCATGGAAGGCCCGCAATTCTCGTCGCTTGCCGAATCGAAGCTCTATCGCCAATGGGGCTGCGACGTGATCGGCATGACGGCGATGCCGGAATCCAAGCTCGCGCGCGAGGCCGAGCTGCCTTACGCCATTCTCTGCATGGTCACCGACTATGATTGCTGGCGGGCGGAAACCGAGGCTGTCTCGGTCACGAATGTGCTGGAAGTCATGGGCCAGAACAGCGCCCTGGCACGCAAGGCTGTTGTTTGGCTTGCAGAAACCCTGTCCGGCACCGAGCGGACCCCGGACCCGAACGGCACCGACACCTGTCTGGACCATGCGCTGATCACCGTGCCCCAGGCGCGCGACCCCGACCTGCTCAGCAGGCTTCAGGTGATTGCCGGGCGCGCCCTCAACGGCTAAGGTTTACCAACACTTAACCGGGCGCTGTGCGGGGAGGCATGGCAAACGGGGTACGCGTTGAGGGGATCTCAGAATGAGTGAAGCGCAGTTCTACACATTCTTCACCGGCGGGCTCGGCCTGCTGATCGCCGCGGCGCTGATGATCGCCTGGCAGCTCTGGCGACTCAGGGATGAGGAGCGCGACGGCGCGATCTCGGCCCTCGATGGCGTCAGCCACGAAATGCGAATCAATCTGCAGCGCATGGTGAATGAGGTCGCCCAGATCGTCGACACGCAGGAAGCCGGGCCGGACGTGTTGCTGCCGGTGCAGCATCCGCAGCTGGACGGCGTGAACGCCTCGCTGATCCGGACCAATCGCAATGCGATCGCCGTGATCGGCGCGACCTATCAAGAACTGGAAGCGCGCAAGATGGCGCTGCGGGCTTATCTGGCCCAGAAGCGCGACCTGACACCGGCCCTTGATGATGCGATGGACGCCACGATCAATGGCATTGCGACGCTCTATATGTGGGAAGAACATGCCGGTGTACGGCCATCCGAGGCCGGCATGGTGCGCAGCTGGCATGTGCGTGACTGGATGAAGGCGCACGGCTTTTCGGCGCATTCCTTCCCCGGCATGCATTTGCGCGATGAAGTGGTCGAGCGCCTGCGCCAGTATGGCCTGCACCTGACGCCGCGCCCGCTGACCCATACCGCGCACGAATATTACAGTATGCGGTATGACCGGCAGGCCGACCCACATGCACCCTTCTGGAAGCGCAAGCCGAAGACCGAAGAGGTCATGGCTGTTGTGGGCGTGGACGAGGCGTCTGAATATATCGACGAGGAATTCGAGGACACCTACGAGGCCGCGCCGGAGATGGCCGAGTCCGAGGACATGGATGCGGCCCTCGCCGAGATCGAGGCCATGGACGAGGATCTGCCGGACGAGGACGAGGCCTTTGCGGAAGACGATGCCGAAGCGGGCCGTCTGCCGAACTGATCCGGACTAGCGTTTGAATGTGCCCATGATGCCGCGCAGGATGTAGCGGACAATCTCCCGGCTGGCTGTGCGGGCCGCCTGGTTTCCGGCCTTTTCGAGTGAACTCATCCGGCGCGAGCTACGGCGTGTGGTGGTCTTCTTTTTCTTCTTGTCGAGTTCCGCCTGCGCCTTGGCTTCCTTCTTGGCCAGTTCTTCTGCCTGCTCAGCGGCTTTCACTTCCCGCGCCTCAAGCACTTCATAGGCCGACTCGCGGTCGATCGCCTTTTCGTACTTTCCGGCGACGGGGCTGGCATTCTGGATGGATTTGCGTTCGGCGTCGGTGGCCGGGCCGAGACGCGAGGCGGGCGGGCGGATTACCGTCCACTGCACAATGCTCGGGGCGCCTTTGGCATCCAGCGTCGAGACCAGCGCTTCGCCGACGCCCAGCTGGGTGATGACCTCTTCGGTGTCGAAATTCTCGTTTTCGCGGAAGGATTGGGCGGCGGCGCGCACACCCTTGCGTTCCGCCGGCGTGTAGGCGCGCAGGGCATGTTGCAGCCGGTTGCCCAGCTGTGCCAGCACGCTTTCCGGCAGGTCGCGCGGGTTCTGCGTGACGAAATAGACCCCGACGCCTTTCGAGCGGATCAGGCGCACGACCTGTTCGATCTTCTGCATCAGCGCGCCGGGCGCATCATCAAACAGGAGATGGGCTTCATCGAAGAAGAAGACGAGGCGCGGCTTGTCCGGATCGCCCACTTCCGGCAGCTGCTCGAACAGTTCCGACAGCAGCCAGAGCAGGAAGGTGGAATAGAGTTTCGGGCTGTTGATCAGGCGCGTGGCGTCCAGCACGTTCACGATGCCGCGCCCGTCGGTGTGGGTGCGCATCATGTCGGGCAGTTCCAGCGCCGGTTCGCCGAAGAAGAAGTCTGCGCCCTCGCGCTCCAGAACCAGCAGATTGCGTTGCACGGCGCCAAGCGAGGAGGAGGCCACATTGCCGTATTCCTTGCTGAGTTCGTCGCGCACTTCCTTGTCGCTCATATGGACGAGCAGCTTGCGCAGATCCTTCAGGTCGAGCAGCAGGAGGCCATTGTCGTCGGCATATTCGAAAGCGATGTTCAGCACGCCTTCCTGCGCTTCGGTCAGATCCATCAGACGCGACAGGAGCAGGGGGCCCATTTCGGAGATGGTGGTGCGGATCGGGTGGCCATTCTCGCCGAACACATCCCAGAACACGGTCGGCGCGGCGGCATAGTCATAGTCGCCGAGGCCGATCTTGTTGGCGCGCGCGACGAATTTCTCGTGCAGCTTGTGGTCGGTGCTGCCGGGCATGCAGATACCGGACAGGTCGCCTTTCACATCGGCGCAGAAGACAGGAACGCCTGCATCGGAAAAGCCCTGAGCAAGGTTTTGCAGGGTGACGGTCTTGCCGGTGCCGGTTGCGCCGGCGATCAGGCCGTGACGGTTGGCGATTTTCAGCAACAGGTCCTGCGCCACATTCGGCTGCCCCGTGCCATCTGCATCCGCGCCGCCGATAAAGATGGATTCCATCATCCTGTCCCCTTCATTCCATACAGGAGGCGACGCTAGAGAATTCACCGGATTCGGCAAGGGTACAGGCGCAGGCTCTTGACGTGGGGCGAGGCTCTCAGCACCGTGCCGGAAGTCAGGCCGGGGAAAGATCATGGATCGCGCGACGAAGACAGGAATCTGGATCATCGCTACCGGGGTCATCCTGACCTTCCTGCATTTTGGCCGGAGCATTCTCGCGCCCTTCGCGCTGGCGGTTTTCCTGTTCCTGGTCATCGAGGGCTTTGCCACGATGATCGACAATTGGTCGCGCACGCTCAAAATCGGGCATGCGCGGATTTTCGCCGTCCTGATCGTTCTGGGCGGGTTTTTCGGGTTCATGGCCCTGCTGGCCAATGGCATCGCCGAGTTCGGACGCGACGCGGGCGAGTATGAAACGCGGATCAATGACATGATCTCGGAGGGGTACACGCTGCTGCACATGTCGGGCGCGCCGACGCTGCAGGAACTCCTGTTCAATGAGACCGGGCAGCGTTTCTTCGCCACAATTGCCAATGAGACCGGAGACCTTTCGGGCGACCTGGTGCTGATCCTGATCTATGTCGCTTTCCTGTTCCTGGCGCAGTCCAGCTGGACCCGGAAACTGGACAATATCTTTCCCAGCTTCGAGCGGCGCGCGCAGGTGCGCGAGATCGGTGACGAGGCACGGCGCAGCATTGAAACCTATTTGTGGACGCAGACCGTGATCTCGGCCCTGATCACGGTGCTCACCTATTTTTCCCTCCTCGCTCTGGGGGTAAAAAATGCGCTGTTCCTGTCAGCCTTGATATTTGTGCTCAATTACATCCCGACTGTGGGGTCGATTGTCGCGGCGCTGGTGCCGCCGCTGTTCGCCATCGTGCAACCTGAGTTGCCTGCATGGATTCCGGGTGCGCCGCCGCAGGACAATTACATTTATGCCGCCATCGTGTTCGTGGCGGTCAGCTTCTGGCAGTTCTCGATCGGCAATTTCATCCAGCCGCGCATGATGGGGGAATCCCTTAACCTGTCGGCTCTGGTTGTGTTGCTGTCACTGGCCATATGGGGCGCGATCTGGGGCATCCCCGGCATGTTCCTGTCGGCACCATTGACCGTGTTGATGATGATCTTCTTCGCGCAATCCAGCAGCACGAGATGGATCGCCATCCTCTTGTCGGCGGATGGAAATCCACAGGGAAAATGTGCGAATTCGGCCTCAGAAGATGCACAAGCCACTGAGCCTGCCTATGGTGAAAATCGATAAATTATGCCAAGTGTGAGGAAAGTTAATAATTGCGAATCCGGTTCAGACCCCATACTCAATTATTGGTAATGTAAGTGCTGCTGACGCGCCCTTGTAATCGGCATGGCGCTTGCAAATTTAACGAGATCAGGCCCTCCGCGTGCGTCCCCCCACCCAGCCTGCGGAATCGGCCTGTAGGGCCCGCCGGACACGTCCCCGTTCGGCGGGTCCGCTTTTATCGGACCCCCACTTTTTGGGGCCTGGCACGTTCTTCACAGATGTATCATGACCCCGCGGCAGTTCATTTGCCGCTATGAGTTGTGCCCACCTGCCACGCGGTCTAGATGGGAACATCGTTAAGTTCTTTCGCGAGACACTCACATGACAGTAAATTCTGCTTCTCCAGAGCCGATGGAGCAGGTTTTTGACCAGATTCAGCGGGAATCAGGGCACGAAGACCTCACCGGATTGACCGATGGGGACTTAAAATTCCTCGCGCGCCGACACTGGAGCTGGGCAGAGACTGTCGCGGCGGGCGACCAGGACGTCCGTATCCTTCTGGATGTCGAGGGGGAAGAGGGCAACTCCCTGTCCCGCACCATCCTTGAAACTGTCAGCCCCGACATGCCGTTCCTCGTGGATTCTGTGCTCGGCGAATGCGGCGCACAGGGATTCGAGGTGGCGGCGCTGTTCCACCCGATCATCAAGCTGCAGGATGGCCGCAGCGTGTCGGTCATTCAGGTTCACCTACCTATTCTGACACATGAAGAGGCCGTCCGGTTGAAGGCCGGGGTGCGTCAGGCGCTCGCGCACAATGCTGTTGCTGTCGCAGATTTCGAGCCCATGCGCGCCCGCATGCAGCAGGAGATCGACCGCCTGAAGGGCGTGACCCATCTGAAGGACATGGACCGCGACGAGGCTGTTGCCTTCCTGAAATGGCTTTCCCGCGAGCATTTCGTGTTCCTGGGGTGCCGTGAATATGAGTTCGAGACGGATGCGGACGGGCATGTGCTGCCCGAAGAGCCGATCATGGTGGAGGGCTCCAATCTGGGCGTCCTGCGCGATGAGGAACTCAACGTGCTCTCGCCTGAAGCCGAGCCCCTGGTTCTGACGCCCGAAATCGGCGCGCATTTGTCCGAGCCGTATCCGATCCTTGTTGCCAAATCGACGCTGGTGAGCCTCGTGCACCGCCGGGTGGCCTGCGACTATGTCGGCGTGAAGAAATATGACGCGCAAGGCCGCGTGAATGGCGAAGTGCGCTTTCTCGGCCTGTTCACGGCCGAAGCCTATGATGAGACAGCCCGCTCCATCCCGCTGATCCGCCGCCGTATCGCGGCCATCCTCGAAGCCTCCGGCGCGACCCCCGGCGGGCATACGGAAAAGGCGCTGACGAATTTGCTGGAGACCTGGCCGCGCGACGAGCTGTTCCAGACCTCGTCCAAGATCCTGCACCCGATCATCGTCGGCGCGCTGCACCTGATTGGCCGCCCGCGCACACGTCTGTTCGTGCGGCAGGACCAGTTCGACCGGTTTGTCACCGCCATCGTCTATGTGCCGCGCGAGGCCTATGACACGGCGATGCGCCAGCGCATCACGCAGGAACTGGTCACGGCCTACAAGGGCCGCGTGACCCGCTTCCGGCCATATTTCGACTCCGAGACGCTGGTCCGGGTCCATTTCGAGATCTGGCTGGACCAGGGCCATTCGTTGCCGGACCTTGCTGCGCTCGAACAGCGCATTGTCCAGATTACCCGCACTTGGGAACAGGGCTTCCGCTCCGCGCTGGTCCAGTCCGACCTGGAGCGGGCCCATCAGGAAAATGCGCGCTCCTTCATCGGCGCGTTCAACGCGGCCTATCGCGAAGCCTTCGGCCCGGATGAGGCGATGCGCGATGTGGCGGCGATGGCCGATCTGTCTGCGACCCATCCGATCCTGACACGGGCCTACCGGCTGAATGGCGACGGCGGCGACAAAATCCGCGTGAAGATCTATTCGCGCAATGGCTCCATCCCGCTATCGGCCTGTGTGCCCATCTTCGAGCAGATGGGATTCTTCGTCGATTTCGAGACCGGCTATCCGGTCCGCCCGACCGAGAAGCCTGCTGAGGACGCGCCGGAGACCTATTGGGTCCATGACGTGGTCATGTGCGTCTCGGGCGACGCCGCGATTGATCTCGATACCATCCGGACAGCCTTGGAAGACGCCTTTGTGGCGGTCTGGAGCGGGCGCGCCGAGAATGACGGCTTCAACAAGCTGGTGCTCAGCGCCGATGCAAGCTGGCGCGACGCGGCCCTGATCCGCGCGTTGGCCGGCTATCGCCGCCAGAGCGGCATGGACCAGCCGCAATACGTCCAGGAGACCGCGCTGTCCTCCTATCCGGCAATTGCGCGCCAATTGCTGGAATTGTTCGCCATTCGCCTCGACCCGGCCCGTAACATGTCTCTGGCCGAGCGCGAGCATGAGGCGGAGAAAGTGCGCGCCGACATCGAGGCAGCCTTGCGCGATGTGTCGGCCTTGGCCGACGACCAGGTGCTGCGCCGTCTTGCGGACCTGATTCTCGCCGTGCAGCGGACCAATTTCTACCAGACCAATGGCGATGGCGAGCCCTACAGCTTTGTCAGCCTCAAGATTGCCAGCCGCGAGCTGGAAGACCTGCCGGAACCGAAACCCTTTCGCGAAATCTACATGTCCAGCCCGCGCGTCGAAGGCGTGCATCTCAGGTTCGGCGCGGTTGCGCGCGGCGGCCTGCGCTGGTCGGACCGGGCGTCCGACTATCGCACCGAAGTTCTGGGGCTCGTGAAGGCGCAGCAGGTCAAGAATGCGGTGATCGTGCCGGTTGGCTCCAAGGGCGGGTTCCTGCCCAAACAGCTGCCGGACCGCAGCGACCGCAATGCCTGGTTCGAAGCTGGCCGGGATGCCTACAAGGAATTCATCCGCGCGCTGCTCGGCATTACCGACAATCTCGTGGAAGGGGAGGTGGTCCATCCTGCCGACACGATCATCTGGGATGGCGAGGACCCGTATCTCGTGGTCGCGGCCGACAAGGGCACGGCGACCTTCTCCGACACGGCCAATGCCATCAGCGAAGAGATGGGCCACTGGCTCGGTGATGCTTTCGCCTCTGGCGGCTCGGCTGGCTATGACCACAAGAAGATGGGCATCACGGCGCGCGGCGGCTGGGAGGCGGTCAAGCGCCACTTCCGCGAACTGGGCAAGAACATCCAGACAGAGCCGTTCACGGTGATCGGCGTCGGCGACATGAGTGGCGACGTGTTCGGCAATGGCATGTTGCTGTCGCCGGAAATCCGTCTGGTCGCAGCATTCAACCATCTGCACATCTTCATTGATCCGAACCCGCAAGATGCCGCCAAGAATCTGTCCGAACGCCAGCGCCTGTTCGACAAGCCGCAATCAAGCTGGGCCGATTACAACAAGGGCATCCTGTCGAAGGGCGGCGGCATCTTTGAGCGCTCGGCCAAGTCGATCACGCTGACCGACGAGATCAAGGCGCTCACCGGCCTCTCCAGAGATGCGGTCACGCCGGACGAATTGCTCCATGCCCTGCTGAAGGCCGAAGCCGACCTGCTCTGGTTCGGCGGCATCGGCACTTATGTGAAGGCAGCCCATGAGACCCAGGCCGCCGCGGGCGACCGCGCGAATGATGCGATCCGGGTCGATGCGGACGAGCTGAAGGTGAAGGTCATCGGGGAAGGGGCCAATCTCGGCGTCACCCAGGCCGGGCGTATCGAGTTTGCCCTGCGCGGCGGCCGCATCAACACCGATGCCATCGACAATTCCGCTGGCGTCGATTCTTCAGACCACGAAGTGAACATCAAGATCCTGGCCGCCGAGGCGATCCGCGAGGGAGACCTCGATCCGGCCAGGCGCAATGACCTGCTCGCCGACATGACCGATGAAGTGGCCGCCCTCGTCCTGCGCCACAATTACACGCAGACCTTTGCGCTGACGCTGGCCGAAGCCAAGGCGAAGGAAGACCATGACGCGCTTGAGCGCCTGATGGAATATCTCGAAGACCGGGGCGTGCTGAACCGGGCGCTGGAGACCCTGCCGGAAACCGGCGAGATGAAGGTGCGCGCCGAACGCGGACAGCCGCTGACGCGGCCGGAACTGGCTGTGCTGCTGGCCTGGTCCAAGATCACCCTGTTCGACGACATCGTCGCCTCGGACATTCCGGACGATCCGTATTTCAACGATTTGCTGTTCAATTACTTCCCGAGCCCGATCAACACCTATTCCAAGGCGATGTCGAACCATCGCCTGAAGCGGGAGATCATTGCCACCATCATTGCCAACCGCGTGCTGGACATGGCCGGGCCGGTGGCCCTGCTGCGCCTGCGCGAGGTGACCGGCGGCGACAATGCGCAAGTGACACGCGGCCTCGAAGCGGCCCGCGCCGTGCTGAATTTCGACGGCTTCCAGCGCGAGGTCGACCAGCTCGACAATGTGGTGCCAGCGGATGTGCAGACCGATCTGCGCCTGCATGCCGCCAGCGCCATGGTCGATGCCGCGCTCTGGTTCATCGAGACGCATCCGGACCTGCATGTCGGGGACGCCGTGCAGCATACCGAAGCGCCGCTCAATGAGTTCAAGATCATCCTGGCGAGTATTCATTCGCCCTTCCCGGCAGCGCGCATCGAACGGGAGGCCCGCAGCCTGATGAAGCGTAGCGCACCAGAGGAAATCTCCCGCTGGGCCGCGGCAATGGGGTATTTCGCGCAAGGCCTGCTGGTGGTGGACCTTGCCGGCAAGACCGGGGGCAGTGTGGAGGAGGCAGGCAAGGCGTTCTACACGATTGGCGACCAGCTGCGCATCGACCGCCTGCGCGCGATGGCGCGGGACAATCTGCTGCATGCAGACTATTGGGACCGGGTCGCAGGCCGGCGCCTGCTGAACGAACTTGTGCGGATGCAGGCCGATGCCACCCAGAAGGCGCTTGCCGGAGACGGAGTAGAGGCCTGGCTGTCGGAGCGCAACGAGGCGCGCAAGGCCCTGCTGGCCGAGTTGCACACGCTGGGCAAGGACCGCAATTGGGCCTTTGCGCGGTTTGCGCTGGCGGCCGACGCCCTGCGCCAGTTCATGCGGCACTGATCCCTGCGCAACTGGCCGGACAGGGCCCAGCCCTTCCGGTTTTGCGTGTCTTGAGGTCCTTGCGGATGGGAGGCGACGCCTCCGGCAGGGACGGGAAATGGCATTGCAGGGGGAAAGGTCATGCCCCTGCGCAGCGGGCCGCCTCCCATCCGCTGGCCGGAACGTGAGCGCCGTCCCGGCCGGACCGCCGCTTCCCATGTGAGAAAGAAGCGACCCGGACAAGGTACAGGCTCAGCGTCTCGGATGAATTCGATTGGTGTAAAGGCCCGTATTCCGGGCCTTTGCAGGCATTTACTGTTGGAAGAAATTCTTCACATCCAACGCTTTCTGGGCGCGCAGGGCACTGCAAAGCGTGGCAGTTTCGATGCCCTGGGCCAGTGAGCGCTCATAGCCGGGAATCAAATACGCCTGTTCTTCGAGGAAGGCTTCGGCCTCGGTCGCTTTGCGCACGCTACAGAAATAGCCCGTGACGCCCGCGATCTGCGGCTTGCGGATTTCCGGCAGCCGGTTGATCACGGTTTCGAAATTCGCCGTAAGCTCCTTCCAGGCCGTGTCCTGCGCCTCGACATTCGCCATGCCGCTGGCGACGACTGCGTAGACCTCATCGGTCGAATAGTCGCCCTTGAGCACGGTGTGCATCAGATCCGTCACGATTTTGGCGTCGCCGCGATTGGCCAGCGTGCGGAGGATGGTGGAGCGCTCATTCTGGTTGGTCGTGGTCGCGAGATAGGTTTTTGCCGCCTCATAGAAAGCCTGTCCGCCATCTTCGACACCGACCTTCATGGCCGTCGTCAGGTCTTCCGGCGCGATGGCCGTCGCATCCGGCTCGCCGGCTAGACCGATATATTGCCGGGCGCGCGCCAAGAGTGCGCGGCGCTCTGCCGGGCGTTCGCCATATTCCAGCAGCAGGCCATAGAGCTTGTCGCGCAGCAGCATTTCCTGCTGGCTTAGCGCGGTCGCCGGACGGGATTCCAGATACTCCGCCAGCGGTCCATAGGTGCGCTGGACCCAGGCGTGCAGGTGCGCTGTTTCCGATGTGTCCAGCATCCGGTCGAGCGTCGGGAGAATGGCGAAGCCTTCGGAGACGGCCCGGGGGTGGCCGTCGGTCGTTGCGGCCAATCCCTTCAGGAGGTCATCGGTGCTGATGCGGCCTGCGCGGAAGCCGGAGATCAGCGCGTCGGCAAACATGATCTGTTCGCCAGCCGACAGGCTGTCAAAGCCGGAGATGAGGCCGGAAAGGTTTTTCGAATTGGTGTTGAAGCGCCAATAGCCCGTGCCGCCCGCATTCGGCATCACCCAGTCCGGGCAGTCGCCATCAAGCGGGATCTCGGTGACCGGCTCGGTCAACATCTGGCGGATCGTGCGGTCGCCTACCGGCCCGTTGAGACGGGCCGCGAAGGGCACGTTCCAGACTTGCGTGTCCGTTTTAATGTCGGAGCCAAGCGGCGCGTAGCGTTGCTGGGTGATCGTGATCAGGCCCGCATCCGGGGTAGGGCAGGACACGGCCACATCCAGCGATGGAATGCCGGGCTGGCTGATATAGCTGGTGAAGGCGTCCACCACGTCCGGTTGGCCGGACCCGTCAGCGAGGCTCTGCATGAAATCGTCCGCATCGGCGACACTGTCCTCGAAGCGGCGCATGTGCAGGCGAATGCCTTCGCGGAACGCCTCTTCGCCGAGATAGGTCTCGAACATGTTCAGCACACTGCCGCCCTTGCGATAGGTGATGGAGTCGAACGCGTCGAGAATGTCACCATTGGCATTGATTGGATTGCGGATCTGGCGCGCCGATTGAAGACTGTCGGCGCCCATCGCGCTGAGCCCGGCCAGGATCGGGCTGAGACTCCATTCGCCGTCCGGGTCGACACCGTCCATCGTCTTGTAGCTGATCCAGGTCGCGAAGGCCTCGTTCAGCCAGATGTCGTTCCACCATTTCGGCGTGACGAGATTGCCGAACCATTGATGGCCCAGTTCGTGGGCGTGTGTGGTCAGGATGCCGCGGCGGCGCGACAGGCTGGTCTGCTCGTTCATCAGGAGGGCGGCTTCGCGATAGATGATTGCGCCGGCATTCTCCATCGCGCCATAGGCAAATTCCGGCGCGGCGATCAGGTCGAGTTTTCCATAAGGGTACGGATAGTCGAAATAGGCTTCCTGCCAGAGCAGCATCTCGTCGGTGATGTCGAGCGACTCGCTGAGTTGCTCTTTCTTGCCGCGCGCCGAGAAACCGCGCAGGGGCACGGGCGCCGCGCGCAGGGTATTGGCCGGAATGGCCGGGGCGGGCCGCGTCTCGTAAGGGCCGACCGCGAGCGCCACCAGATAGGACTGGATCGGGCGTGTTTCGGCAAAGACATGCCGGGTCCAGCCATCCTCGGCGGGCTCGGCGCTGATCTCTGCACCATTGGCAACGACCTGCATGCCGTCCGGCGCGGTGACGGTGACGCTCCACGGCGTCTTGAAGCGCGGCTCGTCGAAAGAGGGCACCATGCGGCGCGCATCAATCGGCTCCATCTGGGTGGCGAGATAGTCGGTGTCGGACTGGACCGCCTTGTAGAGCCCGGCGAGGCCCAGATTGTAGGGCGCGGTGTAGCTGATTTCGAGCGTCGCCGTGCCGGCCGGGACCGGCGAGTTGAAATCGAGCCGGGCGACGCCGCCCGGCGCCTGATTGCCGGTGAAGGTGGCCGGGATTTCCGTGCCATTGTCCAGCACGGCCTTGGCGCCGAGAATGTCCTGCTCCACCGAATGCAGCCAGATGCGCGTATGTGGTGCGGCCAGCGACACGTCGATCGCCACGGTGCCGGAGAAGCCTTCGGCATCCGGATCGGTCTTCAGGTCCAGCCGGTAGGCAAGTGGGGTCACATCGGTCGGCAACTGGCCTGCCGGGGGCACCTCTATTTCTACCGGCTGGGGTTCGGAGACGAGGTCCGCGCCGGACTGGGAGGCCGCATTTCCGCAGGCGTTAAGCACAAGGAGAGAAACCGCGCCTGCCAGGGCAGCGCGAAACCGGGAAGGGTGCATGAATTTGATCCTGTAACGGTGGCAACAGTCTGATCGTAAAAAACATAGGACACGCCCCAGCAAAAGCGTCCTAATGCAGCTGAATTTAACAACCTTTTCAGTGATGCCATGAGAAGTTGAAGACATGAAACGGCTCTACCATTGGCCTCTTGATCCGGCCGGACGGCTGGTGCGTCTCGTTCTCGGTGAGAAGGGCGAGGGGTTTGAGACATTGGAATCGCCGCCCTGGTCTGCGCATCCGGATGTGCCGCGCCTTGCGCACGGGGCCGTGGCACCCGCTCTGGTGGAACTCGATAGCGAGCCGCGCATGTTTGCCTGCGGTACGCGTGCCATCTGCGAATATCTCGAAGAAACCTCCAGCGGCCGCGCCCTGTTGCCGGAAGACCCGTCGGCGCGCGCCGAAGTCCGCCGCCTGTGGGCCTGGGTCGAGGCGGCGTGCGAAGAAGTCACTGACACGCTGCTGACCGAACGCGTGATGCTATGGGTGCGCCGCGACCGGCTTCCGGATTCCGCGCGCCTGCGCCGGGGCGCCCATGCGCTGCGCGGCCGGCTGACCTTCCTGAATGGCATGCTGGAACTGAACGGCTATCTCGCTTGCCGCGACCTGACGCTGGCAGACCTCGCTGCAGCGGCGCACTTGTCGGCCTATGACTATTTCGGCGATGTCGAATGGAATGCCGTGCCCGAGCTGAAAGACTGGTATGCCCGGATCAAGTCGCGTCCGAGCTTCCGGCCCTTGCTGGCCGACCGGTTGCAGGCGGTACGGCCCGTGGCCCATTATACTGATTTGGATTTCTAGACCTTGCCCGATCCCCTCCACATCCGCGTCAAGCACCTCGCCCGGTCGCTTGGCTTTGACGGCGTGGCGATTGCGCGGGCGGACGAGGCGTGGGTGGCGGGCGAGCGGCTGGAAGCATTCGTAGAGGCTGGCCATCATGGCAGCATGGACTGGATGGAGACGACGCTGGAGCGGCGCAAGGCGCCGACCGCGATGTGGCCGGATGCGAAATCCGCCGTCGTCGTTGCGCTCAATTACGGCCCGGACCATGACCCGCTCCAGACGCTGGAACAGAAGACGCTTGGAAATATCTCCGTCTATGCACGGGGGCGGGACTATCACGACACGCTGAAGAAGCGGTTGAAACAGCTCGCCCGGGAATTCGTGGCTGAATCCGGCGCGGAGGTGAAAGTCTTTGTCGATACCGCGCCGCTGATGGAAAAGCCTCTGGCGGAAAGGGCCGGGCTCGGCTGGCAGGGCAAGCATACCAATCTGGTCAGCCGGGAACTCGGCTCATGGTTTTTCCTGGGTGTGATGCTGACCGCGGCAGAGCTGGAGCCCGATGAACCGGAAACGGATCATTGCGGCTCGTGCCGGGCCTGTCAGGACATCTGCCCGACCCATGCGTTTCCCGCGCCCTACCAGCTCGATGCGCGGCGCTGCATTTCCTATCTCACCATCGAGCATTCAGGGCCAATCCCGGCAGAGTTTCGCGCGGCGATGGGCAATCGCATCTATGGCTGTGATGATTGCCTCGCCATCTGTCCGTGGAACAAGTTTGCCGAAGCCGCGAGCGAGGGGGCCTTCCATGCGCGCGCCGAGCTGAAGGCGCCGGGTCTGGATGAACTCGCCGCGCTGGAGGATGCGACGTTCCGCGAAGTCTTCTCCGGCTCGCCCATCAAACGGATCGGGCGGGACCGGTTCGTGCGCAATGTCTGTATCGCCATTGGCAATTCGGGGGAGGGGGCTCTAGTCGCTAGCCTGCTGCCGCTGTTGGACGATCCGGCGACGGTGGTGCGCGGGTCTGCCATCTGGGCGCTGGCCCGCCTTGATCGTGCCCGATTTGCGACGGAAAAGGCCCTCCGGATGGAGCCGGAAACGGATCCGGGCGTTCTGGCGGAATGGATGACAGAGTGATGAGCGGGTTCCTGACCTTCCTGAACTGGACGGTGCGCATTCTTGCGGGCCTGTTCGTGGCGTTTCACCTCTATGCGCTGGCGCTGATCTGGTTGCCCATTCCGGGCACGGTGCTGATGGTGCAGCGGGCAGTGGGCGGCGAGACGGTGCGGCGCGATGCGGTGCCCTTGTCCGAGATTTCGCCTCACCTCGTGCGCGCCGTTATCGCGGCTGAGGATTCCCGCTTCTGTGAGCATAATGGCATCGACACGGCCGCCATCGAAAAGGCGCTGGATGAACGCCGTCAGGGCAAGCGCACGCGCGGCGCCTCCACGATCACGCAGCAGACCGCCAAGAATGTTTTCCTCTGGAATGGCGGCGGCGTGCCGCGCAAGCTGGGCGATATGTGGATGGGCGTCTTCATCGACAAATTCTGGGGCAAGGCCCGGGTCATGGAAGCCTATCTGAACGTCGCTGAATGGGGCGACGGCCTGTTCGGCGCCGAGGCCGCCGCGCAGGCGCGGTTCGGCAAGTCCGCCGCAGACCTGACCGAGCACGAGGCGGCGTTGCTGGCTGCCGTGCTGCCGAGCCCGAACAAATGGCGCGTCGACCCTCCGGGGCCGTATGTCAACAAACGCGCCGGGACGCTGCAGGCGCGGATGCGGGTTGTGCACAGCCAGGGCCTCGCGGCCTGTGTGCTGGGCGATACGCTGCCGCCGGCACGCCCGCAGCCGCAACAGGGCCAGCCCGCGCCACAACCAGAACCCTTGCCGGACCTGCCGCCTGAACCGGAGACCGGGCCGGAAGCGATCGAGCCGGAAACCGTTGAGCCCGAAGCGGTTCCCGAAGACGATGAGTTCGATGCCTTCCTGGAAGGCGCGCAGGAACGTTTTGGCGATGCCGCTGAGGCGCCTGAGCCGATTGAGGAAGAGCCTGAAGCCGCAGCAAGCCAGTCGGAAGCGCAGGATGGCGGGCCGACCGATCTGCGTCCGCGGTCTCTGGAGTCGGTTGAAGACCCGGCCAGTGAGGACTCCCCCGAGTAGCGCGCCGTCTTAATCGGCTTCCGGCGGCCGCGCTTTTGTTTCATCCTGTTTCACACTGTCCGGTTCCGGCTCATTTTCCTCCGGTTCCGGTGCGGGGGCCGGATCGGGCGTGCGCTTCGGCCGGGAAATCTCGACCTTGAGCGCGGAGTCCGGTTCGATGAACAGCTCCTTGCGGCGCAGCGGCACGGACATGCCATTCTCGGTGAAGCGTTTCCAGACTTCGCGCAGAATGTTGGAGCCGACATTGGCCGTGCCGTTTTCCGGGTCGATGATCCAGAAGCGCATTTCCAGCACGATGCACTCATCGGTGAAATCCTTCACGAGACAGACCGGCTGGGGCCAGCTGATCACGCGCTCGGTCGCCTTGGCGGCGGCGATGACGATGGCAATCGCCTCTTCGAGGTCGGACGTGTAGTCGATGCGCAGCTCCTTGTGGATGCGCACGCGCTTGTTGGAAAAGCTCCAATTGATCACCGTATCGGTCATCAGCTTTTCGTTCGGGATCAGGAATTCCTTGCCTTCCTGCGTCGTGATCGACGTGTAGCGCAGGCCGAGGGATTCCACGACGCCAAACGTCTCGCCGACTTCGATCACGTCCTGCGGCTTGATCGAGCGCTCCGAGAGCAGGACGATGCCGGAGACAAAGTTCGAGACCACTTTCTGCATACCAAAGGCAAAGCCGAGGCCAATGGCACCGGAGATCACCGTCAGCGCGCCGAGCGGAATGCCGAGGCCTGCGAGGGTGAGCAGGGCGGCCGCAACAATGAAAACGATCTGGATGGCATTGCCGATCAGGATGCGGATCGAGGGCTCGACTTTGGGAATATGGTTGACCCGGCGCTTCATCGACTTGGCCGCGCGGTTGGCGATGAACAGCAGGACAGCGGCGGTCAGGATGGCCTGGAAGATGAAGACCGGACTGATCCGCCTTGTGCCGAAGGACGGACCAATGCTTGACAGCCAACCTATGACGTCGGGCAGCACGCCGAGCGCGAAGAAGATGGCAAACGTCCATGTCAGGAAGGAGGCGAGGCCGCGCAGCTCTTCCGGCAGGAAGGTCATCGTCACCCGGATCGCCAGCCAGGCAATGGCCAGCGACAGGGCCGTCCGGACAAGGATCAGAGGGTGGTCGATCGAACTCAGCAGCGACACCGCCACCGCGAGCAGGATGGACCAGAGCGCCGGTCGCACCGCCTTTTGCAAGACGTCCAGCCCTTCGCGGCGAGGCGGCTCCACAAAGCGGCGCAGCGTGACCGTGATAAGGCGCTTGAAGGGCGGGGTGAGCAGGGCGCCCAGCGCGAGCGCCAGGATGATGCAGCCCAGCTGGATCAGGATGGGGTAGAGAAATTCAGGCTGTTGCGCCTTGGTGTGGAGCCAGCCAGCCGGATCGTCGAGAAACGGCCTGGCCGGCTCCAGCCATTTGAGCAGCGGATTGACGATGTCTTCCACCGGCGGAAGCAATTCCTCAGCAGGCTGAGTTCCCTGTCCGGTGGCTTCCATCGCATCGACCGCGCGGCAATAGGTTTCCCCATCACCGCCGGTGATGCATTTCTGGTAGGTGACGTTGTCTTCCGCCAAGCGCTGTCCGCCTAGACCGGGTCGTAGGGGAAGACGCTGGCCGAGGCGCCCATGTCGAAGAAATTGGCCTTCATGGCAGGCATGGCCTGTTCGAGCAGGGTTTCCGGCGTCCAGCCTTCCATACGGGCCAGCGATTTGACCGGACGGGGCTGGTCGAACAGCACGACCTCATTGCCGCGCACGGCGAAGATCTGTCCGGAGACATCATTGGCCTTGTCGGCGCAGAGGGCGACGGCCAGCTGGGCAACCTGGTCGGCCCGCATGCCCTGACGCATCCGCTCGACGCGCTCGGCGCCGGCTTCGTCCTTGACCGGGATGGAGGCGATCATGCGCGTCCAGGCGAACGGCGCGATGACATTGGAGCGGACATTCTTGCGCGCGCCTTCCATGGCGACGATGCGCGACAGGCCGACAATGCCCATCTTGGCGGCGGCATAGTTCGCCTGGCCGATATTTCCGATCAGGCCGGACGTGGAGGTGAAAAGGACGAAATTGCCGTCTTCCTTCTCGCGGAAGAGTTCGATGGCCGCGCGGGTGACATTGAAGGTACCGCGCAGGTGGACGTCGATCACGCTGTCCCAATCGTCTTCGCTCATCTTGTGGAACATGCCGTCGCGCAGGATGCCGGCCGGGTTGATGATCGAGTGCAGGGCGCCGAATTCGTCCTTCGCCTGTTCGATCATGCCCTGGACCGCTTTCATGTCGGTCACGCTTTCCGAGTTCGAGACAGCTTCGCCGCCCGCCTTGCGGATTTCCTGGGCCACGGTCTCGGCCGGGCCGGCGCTGCCTTCATCGGCGCCGGTCAGGCTGCCGCCCAGATCGTTGACGACCACTTTCGCGCCTTCGCGCGCCGCCAGCAGGGCGGTCTCCTTGCCGATGCCATTGCCACCGCCGGTCACGAGGACCACTTTGCCTTCCAGAACGCCCATCAGACGAAACTCCCTTTATATGTTGCAATCGCCGCCACCGTAGAACCCGGCCCGCAATGTTCAAGGTTTGAAATCGTCGCTGGTGCAGGTAGAGGTGCTGGCATGACAAAGACATTCCAAGCCGTAATCTGGGATTTTGGGGGCGTGTTCACGACCTCTCCCTTCGACGCCTTCACCCGCTACGAAACCGAACGCAGCCTGCCGAAGGATTTCATTCGGACCGTCAACGCGACCAACCCGCTGGACAATGCCTGGGCCAAGCTGGAGCAGAGCCTCGTCACGGCGGCCGAGTTCGATGGCATGTTCCGCGAAGAAGCCAGGGCGATGGGCCATGACGTGCCCGGCGGTGAAGTTCTGGCGCTGTTGTCCGGCTCGCTGCGGCCCCGCGTGGTCAACGCGCTGACCGTCTGCAAGACCAAGGGCAAGGTCGGCTGCATTACCAATAATGCGCCGGTCGGCAAGGGCGCCTCGATGACCAATGATGAGGCAAAGGCGCGCGAAGTGGCCAAGGTCTTCGACATGTTCGACCATGTGATTGAAAGCTCGAAGCTGGGCATCCGCAAGCCGGACCCGCGCATCTATGCTCTGATGTGCGAGACGCTCGATGTCGATCCGGCGGAATGTGTCTATCTTGATGATCTCGGGCACAATCTGAAACCGGCCCGCGACATGGGCATGACAACGATCAAGGTGCTCAATGAAGACCAATTGCTGTCAGACCTCCAGGCTGCGACCGGATATGCGCTGGCCTAGCGCGCTCATCGGCGGGTTGGTGGCCGCGCTCCTGGCGGCCTGTTCGCCTGCGGCCGAGCCTGCCGGACGGCCGGTGCCGGATGAATCCCTGATGCAGCCGCCGCAGGTGCCGGACCCAGTCGTGCTGACGCCCGAGGCGGAGGCGACCCGCGACGAATTGCTGTCGCATGCGAAGGCCGGATCGCTGAGTCGGCTCTCGCGGGTGGCCAATGCGAATGACGGCTTTGTCTCCAATCTCGGCGGTACGCCGCACCGGCAATACTGGGATTTGATGCGCCGCATCGGGGCCGACCCCAATCGCAGCCTGCGCGAATTGTTCGAACTGCCGCCCGGCATGCGCGAGATCGATGGCGAGGTCTGGTATGTCTGGCCGGACCTGGCGGCGCGTGACGCGCAGGATCTGATCCCGGAGAAACTGTCCTTTCAGGACCGGCGGCGCCTGATGGAACTGATCGGCGAAGACGGAATTGAACGGATACGGCAGGGCGAGGGCTATCCCGGCATGCGCACGGCCATCGCCGGCAATGGCCGCTGGGTCTATTACGTGCTCGGCCAGGATGGAGAGGATTAGGACATGTCAGGAAAAATCGGTGCAGACGCCGCCCTTGAAATGCTGAGCGGCTGGACGAAAGGCCCCGGCGAGCGCGACACGATCGAGAAGGCGTTCCAGCTTGCCGACTTCAAGATGGCCTGGGGCTTCATGTCCGCCGTGGCGCTGAAGGCCGAGCAGATGGACCATCATCCCGAATGGTTCAATGTCTACAACAAGGTCGAGGTCACCCTGACCACGCATGATGTGGAGGGGGTGTCCGAAAAGGATGTCGAGCTGGCCCGGTTCATGGACGAGTTGGCGACCAAGTTCTCCTGAACTTCGCGGCGCCTTTGCCGCTTCTCCCAAGGTCAAGCTGGCTCGCCCCCGACCGCGCTGGTACGGGTAGGCAAAACCACATAGAGCGGAGGATACAGGCATGGGCCGGGTAGACGGAAAGAAAGCATTCATCACAGGCGGCGCGCAGGGACTCGGCGAGGCCACGGCCCGCATGATGGCCCGCGAAGGCGCCAAGGTCACCGTCACGGATGTGAACGGGGCAGGGGCCGAAGCGGTCGCCGCCTCGATCAATGAGGCACATGGCGCAGGCACCGCCTTTGCCTGGCAGCATGACGTGACCGATGCCGACCAATGGCAGGACGTGCTGCAAGCGGCGCATGACGCGATGGGCGGCCTGAACGTGCTGGTCAACAATGCGGGCATCGGCTCGCTCGGCTCGGTCGAGGACGAGAATTACGAGACCTTCAAGAAGGTCCAGACGGTCGATGTCGACTCCATCTTCCTCGGCTGCAAATACGCGATCCCGCTGATGCGCGCGCACGGGCTTGGCTCGATCATCAACATCTCGTCGATTGCCGGCATCATCGCGAGCGCGAACTATGTTTCGTACAACACCGCCAAGGCGGCCGTGCGGCATATCTCGAAGTCGATCGCGCTGCATTGCGCCAAGGGCGGCCAGATCCGATGCAATTCGGTGCATCCGGTGTTCATCAACACGCCTATCCTGGACCGGACCAAGGAAATGTTCGGCGAGGAAGAAGCGCTCGCCAAGCTCGGACGCCAGATCCCGCTCGGCAAGGTCGGCGAGCCGGACGACATCGCTTATGCGGTGCTCTATCTCGCCTCGGACGAGTCGAAACTGGTCACCGGGATCGAGCTGAAAGTGGATGGCGGCATTTCCGCGATGTAGGATCAGGCTTCGGCTGTGCGCCGCTCATGGGCCATTCGGCGAACGTGCCGGGCTCGCAGGCGGGGCGCGATTTTCCAGGAGGTCGGGATCGCGATCACGGCGCTGAGCAGCACGGCGACCGGAATGAACACGGCGGCATTGGCCCTGAGGGCGGGTGTGTACATCACGGCCAGCAGGATTGCGCCGAAAAGCACACCCTGAACCATTCCGTACAGGAGCAAGGTAATGGCCATTCTGTTCGACATGTCGGGTTTCCTTTTGAATTGCTATATCCAGACCAATTCGTGAGAGGCCCGGCATGTTCCCCGCAAAGGCGAACAGAATTTGCTTGCCGGCCCACTTCGTTCACTGTATGTTCTTTCATGTCCAGTGGATGGGAGGGACATCATGATCGGATATGTGACACTCGGCGCGGCAGACCTTCAGCGCGCCGCGAAATTCTACGATGCCCTTGCGGCCGAGATGGGCACGGGCCGGATGATGGAGGAAGAGACCTTCATCGCCTGGGGCACACCCGGCGGCGCAGCCGGGGTGGCGGCGACGCTCCCCTTTGACGGCCAGCCCGCGACGGTCGGCAATGGCACGATGGTCGCGCTGCAGGCCAGGGACAAGGACCAGGTCCACAAGCTGCATGAGATCGCGCTGGCCAATGGCGGCAGCGATGAAGGCGCGCCTGGCCCGCGCGGGGAAGGCGGCTTCTATGCAGCCTATTTCCGCGATCCGGACGGTAACAAGCTGAACGCCTTCACGATGGCGTAAGCGGGCGTTTCGACGTTACCAGCAGCGCATAGATGGCCAGACTGCCAATCAGTGCAGCGGATACATAGAGCGGCAGTTGCGGCATGAATGAATACAGCGTCGCGCCGATCAATGGCCCAAAAATGAAGCCGGACGGGGGCGCCGCTGCCAGCAGCGCTGCGGCCGCGCCCTGTTCCTCGCGGGTCACCGACAGGCTGCCGAGCGCATTGGCGGCCGGCACGGCCAGCGCCGCCCCGCCGCCCACGGTCAGGAAGCTGAGCGCGACGGCCCAGAACGGAAAGAACAAATCTGCCGCCACATAGCCTATCGCCACGATGGCGAGGCCCAGCGGCAGGATCTTGCGCGGGTCTGGGCGGCGCGGCTGCACATAGCCGAACTGCACGACGATCATGCCGGCAGCGAAACAGGCAAAGGCAATCCCGGTGTGCAGGACCACAGCTTCCCCGGCCGAGCGGCCCGCCGTGTCGACAAATTTGTAGCGGTCTTCGATGAACCAGCTGAGCGTCTGCTGTACGATGCCGATGCCGATGAAATAGCTGAACAGGAAAACGAGGTGCGGGAAGACGCGCGGGTCACGCACCGCTAGTGGTGTGGGCCGTTTTGCGGTTTTCGGCCGTTTGCGCGTCGCTGGCAGCACAATGGCCAGGATCACGGCCACGGTGAGGTTGAGCACGATCGTGCCCCAGATCGGCATCAGAGCCCCGAAGGGGGCAAGCACGGTCGCGCCCGCCGGGCCGAGGATCGAGCCGATGCTCACACAGGCGCCCAGCATGCCGAGGCCGCCGGCGCGGGTCATCGGCGTGGTCGCATCCGTCATCGCGGCCATCGCGGCCGGCTGCAGGCCGGGGGACAGGAGGCCGAACCAGATGCGCACGAAGACCAGGGTGAAGAAAGCGGTGAGGCCGGTGACCAGGCCCGCAAGGGCTGCGTTCAGGGCGAAGACGAAGGCCATATTGGTCAGGCCCATTGCCGAGAGGGAGAAGATCATCACCCGTTTGCGGCCGAACCGGTCGGCCAGCCGGCCCCAGGCCGGGATCAGCAGGGCATAGACAGCGGCCGACAGGGTCAGGATGCCGGCGACTTCGATCTCGGTCAGGCCGGCCTTGCGGGCGAGGGGGGCCACAACCACGAAATTGATGCTCATGCCGGCGCCCATCGCCACCATGGCGATGCCGATCATTGCCTTCTGCAGTCCGCTGAGAGGCAGCAACGGCGTGTCCGGATCTGTCATGTCGGCGGGCTCCCTCGGCAATTGTCTTGTCTATTTTTGTTCGCCCGCCTTGCCAAACGGAAACCGCCCCAACTGGCAAAGCCGGAGAGAACGTCTTGCGCAAGCTAGGGGCATCACCCTAAGTGAAGGCAACAACAGAAAAATAATCGGAGCGTTGCCCCATGGCCGCCATTCTTGATCTCATCATGGTCGTTCTGCGGATCGCCACGTTTATCATCATCATCCAGGCTGTCCTGTCCTGGCTGGTCGGCTTCAATGTGCTGAGCATCCAGAACCCGACCGTGCGCAGCATCTGGGGCGGATTGCAGAAAATCACCGAGCCGGTTTACCGCCCGATCCGCAACATCCTGCCGCCCATGGGCGGGCTGGACCTGACCCCGATGGTCGTGCTGCTGATCATCTTCTTCCTGGAACGCGTGATCGCGCGCTACGGTTACGGCGTCGTCCCGTTCTGATCCGTGCACCGGCTGACCGTCCGCGTGCAGCCGAACGCGTCGGCTGACCGGGTCGAGACCTGGGAAACCGATGCTGCCGGGCGGACCTATCTGAAGGTGCGTGTCCGCGCCGTTCCGGAAGGCGGCAAGGCGAATGCGGCGGTCGAGAAGCTGATTGCGAAATGGCTCGGCGTGCCAAAGTCTGCGGTCAGGGTGGTGACGGGGGGCAAGAACCGGTTAAAAGGCCTCGACATTGACGGGCCGCCCGATCTGGCGGCGAAACTGGCCGGGGATCAGGGCAATGAGCGCGCAGGTAATTGACGGAAAATCAGTTGCGGCAGATGTCCGCGCAGACGTGGCGAAGGCGGTCAGCCAGTTGCCGGGTCAGCCGACGCTGGCGGTCGTTCTGGTCGGGGACGATCCGGCGAGCCAGGTCTATGTGCGCAGCAAGGTGCGCCAGACCGAAGAGGTCGGCATGGTCTCCATCCACCACCGCCTGCCGGACACGGCGAGCCAGTCGGATGTCGAGACCCTGATTACGAGCCTCAATGCCGATGACAGCGTCGACGGCATCCTGCTCCAGCTGCCTTTGCCCAAGGGCCTCGATGCCGATGCAGCGATCGAGAAGATCGACCCGGACAAGGATGTTGACGGCCTGACCGAAGTGTCCGCCGGTCGCCTGACGCTCGGCAAGCCGGGCCTGCGTCCGTGCACACCGACCGGCTGTGTGATCCTGGCCAAGCGCGCGCTGGGCGAGGATCTCTCCGGCAAGCATGTCGTCGTGATCGGCAGGTCAATCCTTGTCGGCAAGCCGGCCGCGCTCCTCTTCCTGGCCGAGAATTGCACCGTCACCATCGCGCACAGCCGCACCAGGGATCTGCCCGCGATGTGCCGTGAGGCCGACATTCTGGTCCCCGCCGTCGGACGCCCGCAAATGGTCAAGGCCGACTGGGTCAAGCCGGGCGCAACCATTATTGATGTCGGCATCAACCGCATCGACGCGCCGGAAAAGGGCAAGGGCAAGACCCGTCTGGTGGGCGACGCCGATTATGCCGCGAGCGCGGAAGTCGCCGGGCATATCACGCCGGTGCCGGGCGGGGTCGGGCCGATGACCATTGCCTGCCTGCTGCGTAACACGGTGCTGGCGGCCTGCGCGCGGCGCGGCTGGCCCGTTCCGGACAGTTTGTGAGCCAGTCCTTCTCTCCGCCGGATACGCCGAAATTCCGGCAGCTTTGGCAGAATCAGGAAGGTTTATGCGCGATCTGTAGCAAGATGATGCCGATGAGCCGGGCGGATGTGGCGCATTCTACCCTCTGGAAGAAATGGCGGCCCACCTTCGATCACATTATTCCGCGGGCGCATGAGGGGTCGGACGACATCACCAATCTTCGCCTTGCGCACGCGATCTGCAACAAGCGCCGGGGCACCGGAAAGGGCTAGGTGAGGCCAGCGGCCCGCACATTCGACTGATAGGTGCGCGAAACCGGCGCTTCGCGGCCGGATTTCAGGATCAGGAACAGTTTGCCATTGGCGCGCCGCGTGTCGGCGACGCCCCGGTGCGAGACCCACCAGGAACGGTGTGTCTGCAGGCCATTGTCCTCGCCCAGTTCCCGGACCGCATCGGCCAGCCGCATCAGGATCAGTTCCTCGCCGCGGTCGGTGTGCACGCGCAGATAATGGTCTTCGGACGAGATGGCCCAGATGTCGGCGCCCCGATATTTTACGGGCAGGCGCTGCAGGAAGCCGGCCACCCGGTCTTCCGGTTCGGCATCTTCCAGTTCCGCGAGCCGTCGGGCCCGGTCAAACAGAAAGCCGCCGGTCGTAACAACGAGGCAGACGGCCAGCACATAGCCAAACTGGAGCGGCAGGTCTCGCAAGGAGAGTGGCGCGCCCAGTACGGCGAGAAAGATGCACAGCGTCACGGTGACCGGAATGGCCAGCAGGAGAGAGGCCACGAGAATTCTCAGGGCGGGATGGGCGGTTTTCAGATTCGTGTGGAAGACGAAAGGCACGACCCAATAGGAGGCGACCGATCCGACCAGCATGGTGATGAACCACATCACAAACCGGAGCCAGACCGAGCCGCCGGTGCCATAGACGCCGAACCAGGTGAAGCCGGCGGCCAGCAGGGTCACAATACCAAGCGTCTTTGCGGTGTCTTTGAGGGCTGATGCCATCTGAGTCATCCGTTGTGTTTCGCGCTTCGTGAATGGGTGTGGCGGCATTTGGCGAAGGATTCCAGCCCCTCCGCGTAATCCACGTGGCGCGCCCGCTGAGCACTCTCCACCCTGTTTCCATCACCCGCACCGGGGCGACAGCGCCCCAGCATATGGAGACATGAAATGAACATCAACCGCACTCTGGGACCGATTTTGGCTACAATCCTTTGGATATCGCCTGTAGCAGGGGCTGCAGACCTGACTTTGCAGGTCCAGGGCCTCGATGCGCCGTCCGGCACGCTTCATGCAGCGCTCTTCGATGAGGCGGGCTGGTCCGATAATGCAGCCATAGACAGCGCGATTGTCGAGATTGACTACGACGCGCCCGTCCGGTTTGGCCCGCCGAGCTTCGCTTGCGCCGGGTTCGACCTGCCGGCCGAGGGCGCCACCCAGACCATCACGCTGCGCTGAGCCGGGAGAGGAAACAGGCCATGAAGAACCCCGCCCTGACCCTGCCGCGGAAATGGCCGCGTGTGTCATTCGGACGGCCCAGCAATCGCGCCGTCATCCTGATCGGCCTGGCCGCCTATGCGATTGTCAGCTGGATAATCCTGAACAGTCCCGACACGCCGCCTGTCCGGTTCCGGCTTGATCCGGTTCGTCTTGTCGAGGCTTCCGCCATCCTGAAGCTGCATGTCGTCGGCGCCCTCAGCGCGTTCGGCATCGGCGCGGCGCTGATGATGGGCGTGAAGGGGAGGGGGCTGCACAAGCGGCTGGGCTATGCCTGGGTGGCGGCGATGGCCATCACGGCGATCAGCTCCTTCTTCCTGACCGGCCTCAATGGCAACCAGTTCAGCTGGATTCACGGCCTGTCGGCCTGGACCATCATTGGCCTGCCGATGGGCATCACCGCTGCGCGACGGAAGGACATTGCCGGGCATCGCAAGCAGATGACCGGCATGTTTACAGGGGCCACGTTGGTTGCCGGCCTGTTTACCTTCCTGCCGGGCCGGATGATGTGGTCGATATTCTTCGGCGCCTGACCGGAATAGCCCCTTACCGCCCCCTCCAAAGACCGCTACACCTTGGCAGGTGAGGTCTTTAGGAGGGGTAATATGAAACGTGTTGTCAGTGCAGTTCTCGTTGCAGGTCTTGCCGCATGCCAGGCGCCGGGACCGATCTCCATTCCGGGCATTACGCGCGCGCCGCAAAGCGCCGAGGACGCGCTGGAAGCCTATTACCGATCCTTGCCGGACGAGTTCTATCCGCGCGCGCCTGCGGGTCTGTCGCTGCCGGACGAAAACACACCGCTGTCGCGGGTGCTGGTCGGCTCCTGTCATGATGAAGAGGTCGCTGGCGCAAGCGCGACATTGCAGCGTGTCGCCGCAGAGGAGGCCGACCTGTTCCTGATGATTGGCGACAATGTCTATGGCGACAAGGATGGCATGGCCTATGCCAATAACCAGGCCGACCTCGACGAATTGCGCGAAAGCTTTGCCGACCTCGCCGCGCGGGAGGATTTCAAGGCCGTGCGCGCTGCCCATCCGATGATGGTGGCGTGGGACGATCATGATTACGGCGCCAATGATGCGGGCCGGGAATTCCCGTTCCGCCGCCTGGCCGAGCGGGTGCATGAACGGTTCTGGGGGCTGGAGAACAAGGATGTCGGGGCATGGCCCGGCACCTATTACGCCCGCAGCTTCGGCCCCGAAGGCCAGCGCACCCAGATCATCATGCTGGACACACGCTTCTTCCGCTCGCCGCTGACCGCGACGGACGAATACGGCGTGACCGGCAAGGAGCGCTACATCCCGTCCTCCGATCCCAATCAGGACATGCTGGGCAATGACCAGTGGACCTGGCTGGAAAACCAGCTGCAGAAGCCGGCGGATTTGCGCCTGATCGTCTCGTCGATCCAGGTCTTGCCGACCGATGGGCATGGCTGGGAAAGCTGGTCGCGCCTGCCGGCCGAACAGCAGCGTCTCTACAATCTCATCGGCGAGACAGGCGCCAATGGCGTCGTCTTCGTATCCGGCGACCGGCATACGGCGTTCCTGTATCGCAGCGAGGCGGCATTGCCCTATCCGGCCCATGAGCTGACCGCATCGTCGCTGAATGTTTCATGGGCCGAGTCCACCGACGAGACCGACACGGCGCAGATCGGGGAAGGCTTCCCGCCGGACAATTATGGCGCCATCGGCATCGACTGGACGGCCGGAGCGGTCGACCTTGAAATAAAAAATGCTGCTGGCGAGACGGTTCGCCAAACAACCGCCCAATTCCGGTAGCTATGGCACGCGGCAACAGAAAGGCCGCCTGTAGATTATGACTGAAACCCGTAACGTCTTTGCCATCATCCTGGCGGTGATGATCCTCCAGATTGCGGGCGGCCTGCTCAGCATGCTGACCCCCCTGGGGCTTGAGGCCCTGGGGACGGCGCCGCAATTCATTGGCGGCATCGCGGCGCTGTATGCGACCGGCTTCATGCTGGGCGCATGGTCCGCGCCGGCCGCTTTGGCCTCGTTCGGCAATATCCGCCTGTTCGCAGCGGCGGCGGCCGTGACTTCAGCCGGGTCGATTGCCTTGTCGCTCTGGTATGAGCCGGGCTTCTGGGCAATCGTACGGATCGTACAGGGTGTCAGTTTCGCCTATATGTTCACCAGCGTCGAAAGCTGGCTCGGTCAGGCCGTGCCGGACAAGTCGCGCGGCAATGTGATGGGCATCTACCATACCGGCGCCAAGCTCTCCCTGATGATCGGGCCATTTTTCGTGGCGGGCCTGTCGCCCCTCGACAGCCGCGCCTATAGCTGGGCGGCGCTGTTCCTGACGCTGGCGCTGGTGCCGATCTGCCTGACCCAGCAGGAACAGCCCGAAACGCGCGACCGGACCACGATGCCGCTGGGCAAGCTCTACCGGCTGGCGCCGGCGGCAGTGATCGGCGTGGCGCTGGCAGGTGTCATCAATACCGGCACGCTCGCCCTGTTGCCGATCTATTTCGAGGGCTTCGCGATTGGCGGGGGAGGGACGGCTGCGGCCGCCACGGCCCTGGCCGCTGCCTGGCTGGGCGGGCTGATCATCCAATGGCCGGCGGGTCGTCTGTCCGACCGAATCGAACGGCGGCTGGTCATTGCTGTCCTGAGTGCCGTGTCCGGCCTGGCGGCGATGGTGATCGCGATATTCGGCCGCAGCTTTGGCGAAATCGGCGTGATGCTGGTGCTGATCGTATGGGGCGGCGGGGCGCTGACCTTTTACGGCCTCTGCGTGGCGCATGCCATCGACCGGACGCCCAAGGGAAAGATTCCGCAGGTCATGTCCGGCCTGTTGTTCATCTGGGCTGGCGGGTCGATTGTCGGGCCGCTCCTGTCCGGTATCGCCATGCGGGCTGCAGGTGCGACGGGCCTGTTCGGATTGGCCGGCCTGCTGCTGATCCTGTTGGCATTCATCATGGTCTGGCGGGTTTCCGCGCGGGCCGCGCCGGAAGAGCACCAGCAGGAGGATTGGAGCCCGATCCTGCCTACACCCATGGCCAGTGTGGAGCTTGACCCCCGCAATCCGGAGCGGGAAGCCGAAACCTGAGTCCAAAGTTGAGTACTCAGCTGGTTTACGGGCCTGCCAAGCCTGTTATATAGCGCGGACGATCAAACGGGCCGGCCCTGTGCCGGCTCTTTCCGCAAGCCAGGGCAGACAAGGCAAGTTTCCATGAACATACACGAATACCAGGCCAAGGCCGTGCTGAAATCTTTCGGCGCTCCAGTGGCAGAAGGCGTACCCGTTCTTTCTCTCGATGATGTGCAAAAGGCGGTCGATACGCTGCCGGGGCCGCTCTGGGTCGTGAAGTCCCAAATTCATGCCGGTGGACGCGGCAAGGGCAAGTTCCTTGAAGCCGCAGCTGGCGAGAAGGGCGGCGTTCGCCTCGCTTTCTCCAAGGATGAAGTTCTTGAGCACGCCAAGGCGATGCTCGGCCATCACCTCGTCACTGCGCAAACCAGCGACGCTGGCAAGCAGGTCAACCGCCTCTACATCGAAGACGGCGCCGACATTGACCGCGAACTCTATCTCTCCCTGCTGGTCGACCGCGCCACGGGCCGTCCGGCCTTCGTCGCCTCCACCGAAGGCGGCATGGACATCGAGGAAGTCGCGCACGAGACGCCCGAGAAAATCCTCACCCTGCCAATCGACCCGACCACGGGCGTGACCGATGCCGATGCGGCGCAGCTCTGCGACGCGCTTAAGCTCGACGGCGCGGCCCGCGAAGACGGCATGAAACTGTTCCCGATCCTCTACAAGGCCTTCATCGAGAAGGACATGGCGATGCTCGAGATCAACCCGCTGATCGTCATGGAAAATGGCCGTCTGCGCGTTCTCGACGCCAAGGTCAGCTTCGACGGCAACGCCCTGTTCCGCCACCCCGACATTGTCGAGCTGCGGGACACGACCGAGGAAGACGAAAAAGAGATCGAGGCCTCCGAGTGGGACCTCGCCTATATCGCCCTCGACGGCACCATTGGTTGCATGGTCAACGGTGCAGGCCTCGCCATGGCGACGATGGACATCATCAAGCTGTACGGCGAAGAGCCAGCCAACTTCTGTGACGTTGGCGGCGGTGCAAACGCCGAGAAGGTCGCTGCGGCCTTCAAGATCATCATGAAGGACCCAAACGTGAAGGGCATCCTCGTGAACATCTTCGGCGGCATCATGAAATGTGACGTCATCGCCGAAGGCGTGATCGCCGCGGTGAAGGAAACCAACCTCGCTGTACCGCTGGTTGTTCGCCTCGAAGGTACGAACGTCGAAATGGGCAAGGAAATCATCAAGAATTCCGGCCTGAACGTCATCCCCGCCGATGACCTCGACGACGCCGCCCAGAAAATTGTTGCCGCTGTGAAAGAGGCCTAAGCAAACATGTCCATTCTCATCGACAAATCCACCAAGATCATCGTCCAGGGCCTGACCGGGAACACCGGTTCGTTCCACACCAATCAGGCGCTGGAATATTACGGCACCCAGATGGTTGCCGGCACGCACCCGAAAAAGGCTGGCCAGAAATGGGCCGCCGACAACGGCACCGAGCTGCCGATCTTCGCCAATGCCGGTGAAGCCGCCAAGGCAACCGGCGCCAATGCGTCCGTGATCTACGTGCCGCCAGCCGGCGCAGCTGCTGCCATCGAAGAAGCCATCGATGCGGAAATCCCGCTGATCGTTTGCATCACCGAGGGCGTTCCTGTGCTCGACATGGTGCGTGTGAAGGCGAAACTGGAAAAATCCAGCTCGCGCCTGATCGGTCCGAACTGCCCCGGCCTGCTGACGCCGGAACAGTGCAAGATCGGCATCATGCCCGGCAAGATCTTCCAGAAGGGCACCGTGGGCGTCGTGTCGCGCTCAGGTACGCTGACTTATGAAGCCGTCTACCAGACCTCGCAGGCCGGCCTCGGCCAGACCTCTGCGGTCGGCATTGGCGGTGACCCGGTCAAGGGCACCGAGTTCATCGACGTGCTGGACATGTTCCTGTCCGACGACGAGACCCAATCGATCATCATGATCGGCGAAATTGGCGGCAGCGCCGAAGAGGAAGCTGCGCAATTCCTGATCGACGAAGCCAAAAAGGGCCGGAAAAAACCGATGGTCGGCTTTATTGCGGGCCGGACTGCGCCGAAGGGGCGTACGATGGGCCATGCCGGTGCTATCGTTTCAGGTGGCCAGGGCGATGCCGAGAGCAAGATCGCGGCGATGGAAGAGGCGGGTATTCGCGTCTCCCCGTCACCCGCGCGTCTCGGTACGACCATGGTCGACGTATTGAAGGGCTAGCGCCCGGATATACATCTAAGCCAGGACGGCCCGTCCGGGTCAGTCTGGCGAGGCCAGCATCTGTCCCCGCACAGGCCGTCCTAGAGAACTTCAGTCCCGGTAGGAACCGGGCAAGTATTTTGTTCCTTAATGTCACGGAACAGGTCCCAAAGGACGGATTGAAAAATGGCAGATGATGGCAGCCCGGTAGACGGCTCGCGCGGCGCAGGTAACAGTGCCATGCTGGAAACAGCGTTTCTGTATGGCGGCTCAGCCCAATGGCTGGAGCAGATGCAGGCCGCATATGCAAAGAATCCCGCGTCAGTTCCCGAGAGCTGGCGCGAATTCTTTGCCGAACTGGGCGATGATTCGGGCGACGCCGCGCGCAATGCCGGGGGCGCCAGCTGGAAACGGGGCGACTGGCCCCGTCCGGTCAGCGACGAACAGGTCGCCGCCTTCGACGGCAACTGGGCGCTGGTCGAGCCGAAGCTCGAAAAGAAGCTCAAATCTGCCAAGCCGGGCGCCTCTGCCGAGGAAATCGCCCAGAACGTCAAGGATTCGATCCGCGCGATCATGATGATCCGCGCCTATCGCATGCGCGGCCATTTGGCTGCGCAGCTCGACCCGCTGACGCTCGATTCGCCGGAAAGCCAGCCGGAACTCGACCCGGCCAGCTATGGCTTCGAGCCGGAAGACATGGGCCGCAAGATCTTCATCGACGGCTATCTCGGGCTCGACCATGCGACTGTCAGCGAGATGCTGGGTATCCTCCAGCGGACCTATTGCTCGACGCTCGGCATCGAGTTCATGCACATTTCCGATCCGGAAGAGAAAGCCTGGCTGCAGGAGCGGATCGAAGGCCCGGACAAGGGTGTCGCGTTCACCGAGCAGGGCAAGAAGGCGATTCTCGCCAAGCTGATCGAAGCGGAGACGTTCGAACGTTTCCTGCACAAGCGCTATCCGGGTACGAAGCGGTTCGGCCTCGATGGCGGGGAGGCCGCTGTGCCGGCGCTGGAACAGATCATCAAGCGCGGCGGCGCGCTCGGCGTGCGCGAGATTGTTGTCGGCATGCCGCACCGTGGCCGCCTCAACATGCTGGCCGCCGTGATGGGCAAGCCCTACGAGCAGATCTTCCACGAATTCCAGGGCGGTAACACGCAAGGCGCCGGCGAGTTCGGCTCGGGCGATGTGAAATACCATCTCGGGGCGTCGTCTGACCGCGAGTTCGACGGCAATGAAGTTCATTTGTCCATGAACGCCAACCCGTCCCACCTCGAAGCGGTGGACCCGGTTGTTCTGGGCAAGTCGCGCTCGAAGCAGGAAATGCTGCATCGGGAGAGCGGGACGCTGGACCGTTCGACGGTCCTGCCGCTGCTGCTGCATGGCGATGCCGCCTTTGCGGGGCAGGGCGTCGTGTCCGAATGTTTCGCACTGTCGGGCCTGTCGGGCTATCGCACGGGCGGGACGATCCACTTCATCGTGAACAACCAGATCGGCTTCACCACGAGCCCGATCTATTCCCGGTCTTCTCCGTACCCGTCGGATGTTGCCCTGATGGTCCAGGCACCGATCTTCCACGTCAATGGCGACGATCCGGAAGCGGTGACCTATGCGGCCAAGATCGCGACCGAGTACCGCCAGAAATTCGGCAAGGACGTCGTCATCGACATGTTCTGCTATCGCCGCTTCGGGCACAATGAGGGCGACGAGCCCATGTTCACCCAGCCGGTGATGTACACCAAGATCAAGGGCCACGCCTCGACCCGCGAGATCTATGCGGGGCGCCTCGTCAAGGAAGGCATCCTGACGGCCGAGCAGGTCGAACAGCAAGTGGTCGATTTCGAAGCCTATCTCGACCGCGAGTTCGAAGCCGGCAAGACATTCGAAGCCAAGAAGGCCGACTGGCTGGATGGCGAATGGAAAGGCCTCGGCCTGCCGGATGATGACGAGCGCCGCGGCAAGACCGGTGTTGCCAAGAAACGCCTTCAGGGCATTGGCCAGACCATCACCACGGTGCCGGAAGGCGTCGACATCCACCGCACGCTTGCACGCGTCATCGACGCACGCTCGACCGCCATCTCGAAAGGGAAGGGGCTCGATTGGGCGACGGCGGAGCATCTGGCGTTTGCGACCTTGCTGGACGAGGGCTTCCCGGTGCGTCTGTCCGGTCAGGATAGCGGCCGCGGGACATTCTCCCAGCGCCACAGCCACATCATCGACCAGACCAATGGCGACCGCTACACGCCGCTGAACAATATCAGCGACAAGCAGGCCCACTACGAAGTGATCGACTCGCTTCTGTCGGAAGAAGCCGTGGTCGGATACGAGTACGGATATTCGCTGGCAGACCCGAACACGCTGACCATGTGGGAAGCCCAGTTCGGGGACTTCTCCAATGGCGCCCAGGTCTTCTTTGACCAGTTCATCTCGTCGGCGGAGCGCAAATGGCTGCGCATGTCGGGCCTCGTGCTCCTCCTGCCGCATGGCTATGAGGGTCAGGGGCCGGAGCATTCTTCGGCCCGCCTCGAGCGCTTCCTGCAAATGTGCGCGGAAGACAATTGGCAAGTCTGCAATCTGACGACGCCGGCGAACTATTTCCACGCCCTGCGCCGCCAGATCCATCGTGACTTCCGCAAGCCGCTGATCATCATGACGCCGAAATCCCTGCTGCGTCACAAGCTGGCCACGTCCAGCCTGGATGACATGAGCACGAAATCCTCGTTCCACCGTATCCTGTGGGATGATGCCGAGACGCCGGGCCGCGAAGGCAAGGTGAAACTGGTGAAGGACAACAAGGTGCGCCGCGTCGTCCTGTGTTCGGGCAAGGTCTATTATGATCTGTTCGAGGCCCGCGAGGAAAGCGGTGTGGACGATGTCTACCTGCTGCGCGTCGAACAGTTCTATCCGGTGCCGCGCAAATCGCTGATCCATGAGCTGAAACGCTTCCCGCAGGCCGAGATTGTCTGGTGCCAGGAAGAGCCGCGCAACATGGGCGGCTGGACCTTCATCCGGGACGAGCTGGAATGGTGTGCCAACCAGGCTGGCCTGGAACGCACGCGCCCATCCTATGCAGGGCGTCCGCCATCGGCCGCCACGGCCACAGGTTTGTTGTCCAAGCACAAGGCCGAGCAGGATTCCCTGATCTCGACGGCCCTTGGCAAAGACCCTGTAGCTGACAACATCGTCGCCACCTGATTCTGATTATTACAAACGGACTGATTTCATGACCGATATCACAGTGCCTACACTCGGCGAGAGCATCACCGAAGCCACGGTTGGACAATGGCTGAAAGCCAAGGGCGATTCCGTGAAGAAAGACGACGTGCTTGTCGAACTCGAAACAGACAAGGTGTCTGTCGAGGTTTCCGCCACCGAAGACGGCGTCCTGTCCGACATTGTCGCCAATGAAGGCGATACGGTCGAGATCGGCGCGCTGCTCGGCAAATTGTCTGGCGGCAATGGCGCTGCGGCGAAGCCTGAAACGGCTGCGGCGGCGCTGCCGGCACATGGCGGTCCGAAGGATCCGGGCGGCGTTCCCGGCAAGGCCGACAAGGGCGAACTGGTGGATGTGGAAGTGCCGACGATGGGCGAGAGCGTCGCGGAAGGCACGCTGTCCAGCTTCCTCAAGGCGCCGGGCGACCCGGTGAAAAAGGACGAGACGATCGCCGAGATCGAAACCGACAAGGTGGCCCTCGAAGTGCCATCCCCAGCAGACGGCGTTCTTGCCGAATTGCTCGTCGGCGAAGGTGACTCGGTCACGCCGGGCTCCGTGATTGCCCGTATCAGCGCTGGCGGCTCGGCCCCAGCCGCTGCCCCGGCTGCATCCAAGCCGGCCGCGACCACATCAGCGCCCGCCGCGACGGGGGACCGTCCGGTCGCGCCGTCCGTGCGCCGCATCTCCACCGAAGCCGGCGTCAATCCGGCTGACATTCCAGGGTCTGGCCGGGATGGCCGCGCGACGAAGGCTGACGCGATGAATTATGTGAACAGCGCCCCGAAAGCGGCGTCTGCCCCGGCAGAAGCGAAGGCCCCGCGCGACATTGGCCCACGCGAAGAACGTGTCCGCATGACGCGCCTGCGCCAGACCATCGCCCGCCGCCTGAAAGAGGCCCAGGACAACGCGGCCATGCTGACGACATTCAATGATGTCGACATGGGCGCGATCATGGACCTCCGGAAAAAGCATCAGGAAGCCTTCGTTGCCAAGCACGGCATCAAGCTGGGCTTCATGAGCTTCTTCGTGAAAGCGTGCGTCAACGCGCTGAAGGAAGTGCCTGCGGTGAACGCCGAGATCGATGGCACCGACATCATCTACAAGAACTATTATGACATCGGCGTCGCGGTCGGCACCGACAAGGGCCTCGTCGTGCCGGTCGTGCGCGATTCTGACGACCTGTCGCTGGCCGGTATCGAGAAATCCATTGCCGACCTCGGCAAGCGCGCCCGCGATGGCTCGCTGACCATTGGCGACATGCAGGGCGGTACGTTCACCATCTCGAATGGCGGCATCTATGGCTCGCTGATGTCGACCCCGATCCTGAACCCCCCGCAGTCCGGCGTGCTCGGCATGCACCGGATCGAACAGCGCCCGGTGGCCATCAATGGCGAAGTCAAAATCCGCCCGATGATGTATCTGGCCCTGTCCTATGACCACCGGATCGTTGACGGCAAGGAAGCCGTGACCTTCCTGGTGCGCGTCAAGGAAGCCCTGGAAGACCCGGAGCGTATGCTCCTCGAAGTCTAGGCCTTCGCGGTCACCCATCCCCGGATCAGTCCTGCCTGCATACATTGTGCAGGCGGGACGAACCCGGCGGATTCCATCATCGCTTCAACCTCCGCCGGGCCGTGGCAGGCGAAGAGGGTTCCGAACATCTCCTTGTAGCGTTCGCGCCCCTCGGCGTTCATGCCCGCGCGGGACATGAGGCGTAGCCAGAGATCCCTCACGGCCGGAAAGTCTGGCGTATCGGTGTCGTAACAGAGATCGGCATTGAAGACCGGCGCGCCCGGCTTCAACCGATCCGCGATGGAACGGAAATAGGCCGTCCGCTCCTCTGCGCTTGTCAGGAAATGCGAGACCAGCATGCTGGTTGCGGCGTCGAAATCCTTGTCCGGGATGGCGGAGACATAGGCGGCGCGGAACGTGCAGCGCGCTTCGAACCCTTCGGCCTGGGCGTGCTGGCGGGCGACGGCCAGCATGGCCTCGGAGGGATCAACAAGCGTGAACTGCCAGTTCGGATAGATCGCTGCCAGATTGCGCACTTCCGCCCCCGTGCCGGCGCCGGCGACAAGAATGCGGGCGGCGTCCGGCAACTCGCCCAGATGCGCTTGCAGGACCAGATGCATCACATCCTTGATGGGGTGCAGCTTCTCGAACTGCGCATCATAATTGGCCGCATGGTCCGGCCCGAAGGCTTCGGACACATCAAATTTGTTGGACATGATCGCTGATCCTCTGAATGTTATTTTATAACTTTAGCGGAGGAGTCCTGACGCTGCAATGGGAAAAGGGGGGGCATTTTTCCGGTGCGCATGAAAAGAGGGCAGGTGCTCTTTCTGAGCACCCGCCCTTTCGCGTCGTCCCCTTGTCGCGGGTTGCCGGGGGCATGTCCCCACCCACCGCGATGTGTTGCATGTATTACGCGATACAACACATGTCGGGTTGATAGAGGTGGCCGATTGAACTCTTCCCCAATGCCTTGTTATTTCAGGTTCATTTGCTCCTAGCTAGCAAAAGGAGTACGCTTTGGTGCACGCGACAGGCGAATTTGACCTCACTTTCGCCTGTGTGTGAGCGCACACAAACGGAGGCGATGGGTTGTGTTGGGCTGGCATTTTCCGAGCGAATTTTGTTAGCGCGCGCAACCAGGGGCTCCCCAAGGCGTATCTGATTGAGCCGTAATGGGCGCAACACAAATTAAGGGGACTAACTCACATGGAAGAATTCTGGCGAAATACGGTCGACCAGGCGCAGGCCTATGGCCCGCAACTGATCAAGGCCGCCCTGGTCATGATTGCCTTCATCATCGGCGCCTTCATCGTGCGCTGGCTGATCGCTGCGGCGATTGACCGGACGGGCCTGGCCAAGAAGGCCAATGCCTCGACCGCCACCAGCGATAGCACGTCGCTTGGTACGAGCCTTGCGCAAGCCGCCTTCTGGGTCACCATCCTGATCGGCCTGATGCAGGCGCTGGCCATTGCCGGCGCAACGCAGATCTCAAGCGCGCTTCACGGCGTGATCGATCCGATCCTGGCCTATCTGCCCAATGTTATCGGGGCGGCGCTGATCTTCGGTATCTTCATCATCATCGCAAATGTGGTGCGTGAGACGCTGAAAGCCGTGCTGGTATTTGGCGACGGCATGCCGGAGCGCTTCGGGCTTGCGACAGGCCGGGTCAACATTTCCGGCATCGTGGCGTCTGTCGCCTTTGCTGTTCTGGTCATCATTGGCGCCATCATGGCGTTTGATGTGCTGGCCATCGAGGCGATCTCCGCCCCTGCCAATGAGCTGCTGACCGACATCATCGGCATTATTCCGAATGTGCTGGCCGCTGGCGTGATCCTCGCAATCTTCGTGCTGATTGGCCGGTTCGTGGCAAATCTGATCCTGAAGACCCTGCCGGGAACGGGCGTTGATTCGGCGGTTACCGAACTCGGCCTGCTGAAAGGCGCCGACCTGGGCCTGACCGCCAGCAAGGTGATTGCCCGCGTTTCCATGTTCCTGATCGTCCTGCTCGGCCTTGTTGCCGCGCTGAACGTGCTGGGCATCGACTCGCTGACCTATGCGATGAATGTCGTGCTCGACATGGGCGTCCAGATCATCTTTGGCGCGCTGATCATCTTTGCCGGTGTCTTTGTGGCCCGGCTGGTGAGCTCGGCCATGGATTCCACCGGGGCAGGGGCAACCGATGTCACCGCCCGCGTGATGAAATGGATCATTATCATCCTGTCGGTCATCCTCGGCATCTCCCGCATGGGTCTGGACCCGACGGGCGGCGTCTTCATCCTGGAAGTGGCCAAGTGGATGGTTATCGGCGGCGCTGCTGCCTTCGCCATCGCCTTTGGCTGGGGTGGCCGCGACTGGGCGGCACGGATTCTGGAATCCTGGCGCAGCACGCGCTAATCAGAGCCATACCAATTGAGAGGGGCCGCCTTGCAAGGGCGGCCCTTTTTCATGCGCGCAGCCTCCGGGGGCGCTTCGTCGCAGCTGCTTTGTTGCGAGGCAAAGCCGGGTCATATATGCGCAAGCATCTCGGCAACAGGGCATTTTCCGCATGACCACCTACACTTCCGACCAGCGCCGCCACTCATCCGAGACGGCTGAAACCATGGCCGATGTGCGCTATGAGATCGACCGGATCGACCGGCTGCTCGTCGAAATCCTGGCCGAGCGCCAATCCTTCATGGACGCGGCGGCCCGCATCAAACCCGACCGGTCGAAAGTGCACGATGCCGCGCGGATCGAGGATGTGGTGACGAAAGTGAAGGCGGCGTGCGAGGGCGCGGGCCTGTCACCGGCCATCGCGGAACCTGTCTGGCGGACCCTGATCGACCGCTGCATTGCCTATGAATTTGGAAGCTATGACGCCCGGCGCGGCGGCAGTGACGTGAATTCGTAAAGCACCAGGGCGACCTCTTCGAGCGTGTCGCCCAAAGCATCCTTGATATCACTGATCAGAACGGCCGCTGCGGTGACGCTGGGCGGTGTGTCCGACCGGCCGGCCTTTTCCGCTTTTTCGCATTTTGATGCCAGCAGGATCGCCCCAATTCCAAGGCTTGCGCCCTTGAGCGTATGCGCGGCGTCGGCCCATTGGCTCGCTTCAGCGTGCGGATCCAGCATGCGAGACCAGATTTCGGCCTGATGGCGGAAGATTTCGATCACTTCCACGGCGAGATCGGTGTCATCGCCCGTCATGGCCTTGAGGTGTTCGCGATCGAGCAGGGCGAAAGTCTGGGTCATGTCAGAACGCTCCGATAGGCGACAAGCGTGCCACGAGGCTGCTGCGCAATCGTTAACAATTCTGTAGAGGTGGCAAATTCTTGCTTCAGATGAATTTATCGATTGTCGAAAAGCCTAACTTGAATTATTACTCATGTGTGCCCGGATTCAGGGGGCACGTTCTATCTTGGCTCTGGGGATTCACGATGTTGGGTTTCATCGTTCTGGTTCGTAATCTGGTTTTGGCAGCTACTTTGGCGTGGCTGGGGCTCGAATTCGCGCCGGAGCAGGATGATACGCCCGAGGCTTCCCGTCAGGATACAGTGGTGACGGCGCTCTTCGGCCGCTGAGGTCGCTAACGGCCGATACCTAGAAATGCACACATTCTGGTCTCGCGCCGGGCGAAATGTCGCGGTATACTCCCGTTATGAACGAAATGCCCGCCGCTCGCCCGTCTGGCCGCGACCTGCTGGTCAGGCAAGAGGCGTCTGAAAACTTCGTGCTTGCCCGTAGTGGGGGAAGCTGGATGGTTGTGACCGGGTTTGTCGTGGCGTTTTCCTGGATATTGGGCGCCGCCGCGATGGCGATTGGCATCTGGGGCGTGGATGGGCTGAAGGAATTGCAGCCCTTGGTCCTGGTCGGCGGGGCCATGGCGCTCGTCGTCCCAGCCCTGTTGATGATCATGGCCGGCTATATGGGCCGCACGAACCGCCGCTCCGCCGCCTCGAACGCCCTCGTCATGGAAGCCGCTGTTCGCCTGATGGCCCCGGCGCGCGAAGCCGGCACCGAGGGCATCACCTTTGCTGAGCAGATGAAACAGGCCGCCGCTGAAGTAGATCGCGCGATGGCACATGCCCTGTCGGCGATGAAAGCCATGGCCGGCGAGATCGGCGATGAGCGCCTGCGGCTGGAATCAGTCGCTTATGCCAGCGCGGACAATGCCCGTGACCTGACCGAACGGCTTGGCCAGGAACGTCATGCCCTTGAAGGGCTGGCCCGCGACCTGCGCACCCACATGCAATCGCTGAACGAAGCCATCCCGCGTCAGGCGCAGATGATGGTGAAAGCGGCGCGCGATGCGAGCGAGGAAGTCTCCCGTGCCGACGAAGCGCTGGAGAATCGTCTGCAGTCGATGCAGCTGGCGGGCCGGACCCTGTCTGAGAAACTGGTGGAGCTGGACGCGCTGGCGCGCGATGCCGCCACGCGCACCGAAACACTGACCTTTGCCGTCACTCGGGTCGAGGAAAAGCTCGACCAGTCCCGCCGGACCGTAGACGCCGCGGTCAGGGCAGGGGAGATAGCTGCCGCTGCCGCGATGACAACTGGCGACGCGCTGACTGAGGCCGTCTCTTCCGCGCTGGACGGGGCGCGCCGCGCCAATCACGAGATCAACACATCGACCCGCGAAGCGGCCGAGAATGCCGCGCGTGCCCTCGCCCGTCTCCGCGAAGCCGGCGACGAGGCCGCTGCCGCGATCCGGTCCGCCGAATATGCCGCGAAGGCCGACACGGTGCGGTTGGAGCACAAGGTACGTCAGGCAAGCTCGCTGGCCGAGGCCGACGACGCTCCGGCCCAGCCGGTTGCGCCAGAGCCTTCCCCTCAGCCAACCATCATCCCGGCTGCAGCGGAGCCCGTGCCGGATCGCGCGGAAGTCGTGCATGCCGAGTCTGAGATGGACGAGGATGAACCGTTCGAGCCGACCCCGGTGCGCAATGGCAACGGGCATAGCAATGGTTACCATCTGAGCGATCGCAACGGTCACACGCCGGAATCGCCTGCCGCGCCCAAGCCGAAGGCCCAGCCGCGCGCCAGCATGGAAGATGAATTGTTCGATGCGGCCGCCGACGCACTGGCCACCGCCGCGCTGACCGACGAACCGGATGCACCGGCAGAGGATGACACCTGGGATTTGAGCCGTGCGCTGGAACAGAAGGTGCCGGAGCCTGAACCCCAGCAATTGCGCCGCCGTCACGATGATACGCCGGTTGAAGACCCTCTGCCGGACGACACGCCGCGCCGTCGCGCAACGGATTTTGCCCCGGACACATCCGATATCCTTGAGCCGGACCCGCTGCCGGAAACGCCGGATGAGCCGATGCCGCTCGTGCCTGTCCGGCCGTCTTCCCCGCCTTCCTCGGGCGCGGAGATGGGCTGGCGCGACATCATTTCGGACATGAGCCGCGAAGACAAACCCTTGCGCGACCGCGAGGATGTGGCCGAGGAATTGATCGAGCGGTTGCAGACGTCCGGCATTGTCCTGCCGGAAGCGATCCGCCCGAAAGCGAAGCGCAAGATTGCCGAAGCGGCCCGTCGCGGCGACAAGGAGCGCAAATCAGCGATCCTGTCCCAGGCCGGACGCCAGGTGGACCGGGTCACGCAGCGCCTGCGCAATGACCGGGATTTGATGGACCTTGCGCGGGACTTCCTCGACATGGAATCCGAGGATGCGCTGCACGCGCTGGAGCAGACCCAGAAGACCGGCCGCAATGCCAGCGCCCGGCTCGCAGCCTATCTCCTGCTCGACGCGGCGCTCTGATCAGCCGCCCAGCAGGACGATCCCACTCACGCCCGATGCGACCAGCAGGATGCCCGCAAGCTCGCGGGGGGTGATGCGTTCCCTGAAGATCAGGTGAGAGGCGACCAGCGTGAACAGGATTTCGACCTGTCCGACTGCCTTCACGCTCGCGGCGTCCTTCAGGGTGAATGCCATGACCCATGCCATGGATCCGAGAAAGCCGATGACGCCGACCCAGCCCGCATGATGCCAGGCGCGGAAGAGTTTGCCGACCTGTCCCCGTTCGCGCACGCCCAGCCAAGCCAGCAGCATCGCCGACTGGATCAGCGTGACAAAGGCGAGCGTGGTGGTCGTGCTCAGCAACAGGCTCGCCTCCCCGAGCGACAGGGATGCCCCCCGGAGTGACACGGATGACACCGCGAAACATGCGCCGGACAACAGGCCGATCCAGAGTGATCCGTCCGGTGTCCATCTGCCCCCGGCGCTCTTGGGCAGGGATATCAGGATGATGCCGAAGATGCTGGTGAGGATGGCCAACAGGGCCGGCAGGGTGAGGGCATCGCCCAGGAGCACAATACCGACCAGGGCCGCCTGAATGGGTTCGGTCTTCGTAAAGGCGGTCGCCGCCGCGAAATTGGCCTGCGAGAACAGATGGATCAGCAGGCCCGTGGCCGCGACCTGGCTTGTCCCGCCTACAAGGGCGTAGGCAAAGAAAGCGCCCGGCGGCGCAGGCAGGGGCTCGCCCCGTCCGAAGGTCAGGGCTGCCAGCAGGCCGATGGCCAAGGGCGCCGCATAGACGAAACGCGAGGCGGTCGCGCCCCATGTGCTGAGCGTCGTTTTCAGCTGTTTCTGAAGCGCAGAGCGGACATTTTGGCAGAACGCAGCCGCCAGCGTCATGGGAATCCAGAGATCCATGCAGCAATACTCTTTGAGAGGAGATGGGGCTTGTCTAGGCGGCCTGTGACCGCTTCGCCTTGCGCGCTTCCAGCTTGTTCACGGCGTGGAGATACGCCTTGGCGCTCGCCACCAGCGTGTCCGGATCGGATGACCGGCCGGTCGACATGATGCCCTCGCAATTGAGACGTACCGACACGGTCGCCTGCGCATCGGTGCCGCCGGTGACCGCATGGACCTGGTACAGTTCCAGCTTGCCTTCATGCGGCACGATCTCGCGAATGGCATTGAAGACGGCATCGACCGGGCCATTGCCGCGCGCGATGGCGTATTTGTCTTCACCGTCCACGTCGAGGTCAATTTCTGCGGTCTGGGGCGCATCTGTTCCGGCAACGACCCGCAACCTTTTGAACGCGATCCGCTCGCCTTCTGCGGCCAACTGGTCATCGACGAGGGCGATGATGTCGTCATCGAAGACATGCTTCTTGCGGTCGGCGAGGGCCTTGAAGCGCTTGAACGCATCATTCAGCGGATCGCCTTCCATCGTGTAGCCGAGCGCTTCCAGCTTGTCGCGGAAGGCGTGACGGCCGGAATGCTTGCCCATGACCAGTGATGTCTTGGCGACGCCGACATCTTCGGGCCGCATGATTTCATATGTCTCGGCATTCTTCAGCATGCCATCCTGGTGGATGCCGCTTTCATGCGCGAAGGCGTTCTTGCCGACGATGGCCTTGTTGTACTGGACCGGGAAACCGGTGATGCGGCTGACCATGGCCGATGCACGGGAGAGGTAGGCCGGCTTGATATTGGTTTCGAAGGGCAGCGTGTCGCTGCGCACCTTCATCGCCATGACGATCTCTTCCAGTGCGGCATTGCCGGCGCGTTCGCCAAGACCGTTGATGGCGCATTCAACCTGGCGCGCCCCATTGGCGACAGCATTGATGGAGTTCGCGACCGCGAGGCCAAGGTCATTGTGGCAGTGCGCCGACCAGATGACCTTGTCGGAGTTCGGGATTGTCTCGATCACACGGCGGAACAGGGCACCATACTCGTCGGGATGCGAATAGCCGACGGTGTCGGGCAGATTGATCGTGGTCGCGCCGCTGGCAATGGCCAGGTCGATACATTTGCACAGGAAGTCGAAATCGGTGCGGGTCGCGTCTTCGGCGCTCCATTCGACATCGTCGGTATGGTTGCGGGCCTGGGCGACCGAGCGGCCGACCGCTTCGAGCACGGCGTTTGGGCCCATTTTCAGCTTGTGCTTCATGTGGACCGGGCTGGTCGAGATGAAGGTGTGGATGCGCGGGCGGGCCGATTTCTTCACCGCTTCAGCGCAGCGGTCGATATCGTTTGGTGTCGAGCGGGCGAGGCCGCAGATGATGGCGGATTTCGACTGCTCGGCGATGGCGCTGACGGCGGCGAAATCGCCTTCGGACGCGGCCGGGAAACCCGCTTCGATGACATCAACGCCCATGGTCTCCATCAGCTCGGCGAGTTCGAGCTTTTCATTATGGGTCATGGAGGCGCCGGGCGATTGTTCGCCGTCGCGCAAGGTCGTGTCGAATATACGGATATGAGGATTGGATGAGGTGGACATTTTGGAGCTACCGGGTCTGGGGATGGGAAAAAAGGCTGAAGATGACCCCTGACCGCGCGGCTGCCCTGGCTGACCCTAGGCAGACATCACCGGCCAGGGGCCGGTAAGCAGTAGTTGAAGAGGCAATTTATTCCACATGGGGTGTTACATCGGCCTAAGGTGCGGTGCTGTCAACCTTGTTTTGAGGGATCAGGGCAACAGATTGCCCGGCTTTCCGCATTCTGGCCCGCGCATAGGCGGCCAGGGCCACATAGACGCCGATGGCGGCTGCTGCGGCCGCAATCGCCACACCTGGATTGCCCTTGAGAGCCGCAAACAGGCTTTGTCCTGCAAACGCGATCAGGGCGATCTTGGGAATGATGCCGACGCCCATGCCCGCCCAATAATGCAGGAATTTCGCATGGCTGACGCCGAATGCCATGTTGACGAGCAGGGCAGGGCCGGCGGGCACGTTCCGGACAATCGCGCTGGTCATCATGGCATTCCTGCCCACAAAGCCCGACAATTTGTTGGCCGTTTCGCCGGCATAGCGCCGGAAGGTCTTCTCCCCGGCCAGACGCCCGGCATAGAAGGTGGCGGCGCCGGCCACCATGTTGGCAATCCAGCCCAGGATTGCGCCCAGCCACGGGCCAAACATGGCAATCGCGATGGCCAGCAGCGCGAATTGCGGAATGCCCACAAAGGCGCCGACCACAAATAGCAGGATCAGGGCCGGCAAGGCCCAGGGACTGGAGGCGATGTCCTGCATGAAGGCCTGCAAGGCGGTGACGTCCATCAGATTGGTCGTCTTTCCGATAATGAACAGGAAGACGATCACGGCCAGCGCCACGCCGCCAATGATGGCGCCGTTGCGCGCATTGGCATCCAGGATTCTTTTGGGGGCGGGACGAGTATCCATGAAGGGCGCTTTCAAGGTCAGGGCGATTTACGCCAATCCGCCACGTGCGGCAAAGTTAATTTCAGCAGCAGTTGATCGATCCGTACCGCCCAGATACGTAGTCTGCCGATCGATTGTAACCCTCAAGGATCCCCCGAATGACAGACCTTTCCCCTCGCCATGACTGGACCCGGGACCAAATCGCCACGCTCTACGCCTTGCCGCTCGACACGCTGATGGCGCAGGCACTCACGGTGAAGCAGGCAAACTGGCCGGATGGGAAAGTTCAGAAGTCGCAATTGCTGTCGATCAAGACGGGTGGCTGCGCCGAGGATTGCGGCTATTGCAGCCAGTCTGCACATTTCGACACCGGCCTCGATGCCTCGAAACTGATGCCGCTGGACGAGGTGGTCACCGCGGCCCGGCGGGCCAAGGAGAATGGGGCGGACCGGTTCTGCATGGGCGCGGCCTGGCGCAGCCTGAAGGATCGCGACGTGCCGAAAGTCGCCGCGATGATCGAGGCCGTGAAGGCTGAAGGTCTGGAAACCTGCGTGACGCTGGGCATGCTGGACGATGGACAGGCGGAGGCTCTGAAATCGGCCGGGCTCGATTATTACAATCACAACCTCGACACCTCACCGGAATATTACGGCAAAGTCGTTTCGACCCGCACCTATGATGACCGGCTGGAAACCCTCGGCCGGGCGCGGACCGCAGGGCTGAAGCTCTGCTGTGGCGGCATCCTGGGCATGGGCGAGAGCCGGGACGACCGGATCGGCCTGATCCATGAACTGGCCAAGCTGACGCCTCACCCGGAAAGTGTGCCGGTCAATATGCTGGTGCCGATTGAAGGCACGCCTCTGGGACACAGCCCGGCCATCTCCGTGATTGAGATGGCGCGCGCCATTGCCGTCTGCCGCATCGTGTTTCCGCAAAGCTGGGTGCGCCTGTCGGCCGGGCGCGAAGGCATGACGGAAGAGGGGCAGGCGCTTTGCCTTCTGGCTGGTGCGAACTCGATCTTTGTCGGCGACCGCCTGCTGACCACCGACAATCCGGAAATTGACGAGGATGATGCGCTGATGGGGCAAATGGGCCTGGAAGCCGCCAGTCGGGAAGAGATGGAAGCCCCGGCGCGGCGAACGACGCTGATCGGCAGCTGATTCCTAGCGGGTCTGGCCGCCATCCACGGGGAGTATGGCACCGGTCACGAAGCTGGCCTTGTCGCTGAGCAGGTAGACCGCGGCCGCACCGATTTCCTCGGGCTTGCCATAGCGTTGCATCGGCACTTCCCGCTTGATCCAGCGAGCCCATGCCTCTGCGCGGGGGCCGTCCATGCGTTCCTGCCAGTCGCCGCCCGGAAAGATGATATTGCCGGGCGCAATGGCATTGACCCGGATACCGGAGGCGCCGGCGATATTGGCGAGTTCCTTGGTGAGATGGTTCATCGCTGCTTTCGACGTGCCGTAAGTGAGCGGCGTGCCCAGCGCGCCGAGGCCGGCAATGGACGAGATCATCAGGATTGCGCCTTCACCGCGCGGGTCCATGCGGCGCAGGGCCGAGCGCGCGAGGAAGAACGCGGAATCGAGATTCTGCGAGATGCCGGCATCCCAGGTAGCGTCATCCACTTCATAGCCGGGCGGGCAGGGGTGGAGGCCGACATTGGCGACCGCGCCCCAGAGCTCGCCAAGTTCGTTCTCGATCGTGTCGATCATGGTGTCGACGGTCCGGGAGTCGCGCAGATCCCCCGCTCGGGCCCAGACATTGTCCTCTCCGAACTGTGCCGCGAGTCGGGCGCGTTGCGCTTCCAAATTCTCCTCGCCACGCGCCGCCAGCGCGACCTTTGCGCCTTCGGCAAGGCAGGTTTCGGCGATGCTGAGGCCGATGCCCCGGCTGGCGCCGGCAACGAAGATGGTTTTTCCCTTGAGTCCCAGATCCATGTGCGTGTCTCCCGTTCGCTTAGGCAGGCAGCCTAGAGGCGGCACCGGCAAAGGAAATCCCCGCCCTCAGGGAAGGTAGGGAATAATGAGGGGCTTACTCGTCCCGAAGAGGCTTGCGGGTCATCACATAGAGCGCGCCAATCGCAATCAGGCCGAGCCCGCCCGCCAGTACCCAAGGGGTCCTGTAGGCAAAGGCAATGACGATCATCGCGGCCAGGCCCATGCCGCACAGGGCAGCGATCTTAGCCTGCCGGGCCATGGCGCCGGTTTCAAGAAAGGTCTTGATGGCGGGCCCCACGCCGGGTTGGCGATAGATCCAGTCGGCCCAGCTGGGATTGGATTTGGCAAATGCGAGGGCGGCGACGATCCAGAATATCGTGGTCGGCCAGATCGGAACGGCCAGACCGATCGCGCCCAGCACGAAGGCCACACTCCCGACTGCGCGCCATATCCACATGGCAAATCCATTCCCCGCCCGATGGCCGCTGGCAACCCCCAAAGGGGTGCAGGTCGCCCGAATGCGGCTGTAATTTGTAGAAATTTCTTTGATTTGACCCATTCGCGCCCTGTTCGCGCCGCCACGAAGATGTGTAAGAGTTGCAGGAAAGCTCAAAGGAGAGGGTTCATGTCGCACTTCGTATCGGGCAGGCGGGGAATTGGTCGGACTTTGGTCGTTGCCATGATGATCGCCGCGCTCGCGGCGTGTGGAGGCGACAAGGAAAGCCGACAATCCGACGCCGCCAGCGATGAAGGCACGATTGTCACCCGGTCCCCGGCGGACAATGTCGCCGCCCGTCAGCGCGAGCGCCGGCGTCAGGCTGCGCAGAACGAGGCCGAACAGGATTTCTCCTATTTCCGCTACCGGATCGATACCGCGACCGAGCAGCCGCTCGCCTGTTTCGTCTTTTCCGCGCCACTTGATCCGGAGGCGGATTATTCGCCCTATCTCGAATTCCGCCCGGCCTTCCGCCCGGCGCTCAGCGTTGAAGGGCGGGAGCTGTGTGTTGGCGGCCTGACCTTCGGGTCGGAGCGGTCGGCAACACTGCTGTCCGGCCTGCCGGCCGCCGATGGCCGCACGCTGAAAAACGAGGAGGTGGTGCCGATCGATTTCGCCGACCGGCCGCCCTATGTCGGCTTCAAGGGCGCAGGCGTGATCCTGCCGCGTGAGGACGCTGACGGCCTGCCGATCGAAACGGTGAATGTCGATGAGGTCGAAGTGACCGTCTCGCGCATCAATGATCGCGCGCTGGCGTTCAAGTCGATCTCCGAAGGCCAGACCAATGCCCAAGGGCGGTATGCTTATACGTGGGGTGAGGACAATCCCGAGGATGTGCAGGAAATCCTGTTCACGGGTCGCATGGATGTGGCCAAGGAGCAGAACGCCCCGGTCGTTTCCGTCTTCCCGTTGCAGGATGTTGTCGGCCCGCTGGAGCCCGGCGCATACTATGTGACCGTCAAGGACGCTGCCGATCTCAGCAGCGCCGAACAACCGCCGGCCTCGTCCAGCCGCTGGATCATGATGACCGATCTGGCGATCACCGCCTATGAGGGTGGCAACGGCCTCGATGTCACGCTGCGCTCGCTGCAGGATGGCCGCCCGGTGCCGGACACGACCGTGCAACTGGTCGCCCGTAACAATGACATCCTTGCCGAAGGCCGCACCAATGAAGTCGGCCGGGTGGCGTTTGATGCGCCGATCACCAACGGCCAGGGCAATATGGAGCCCAAGCTGATCCTGGCTTACAGCGCCAAGGGCGAACTGGCCGCACTGGATCTGACTCGTGCGCCAGTGGATCTGTCGGAATATGCCGTGGGCGGGCGCCGGACCGCAGGTGATATTGACGCCTTCATGTATACCGAGCGGGGCATCTACCGCCCCGGCGAGACGGTGCAGCTGACCGCGCTGCTGCGCGACCATACCGGCAAGGCCATTGAGGACCGGGCCGGCAATCTCGTGATCTATCGTCCGAACGGCCTGGTAGCCGAGCGTATCCGGTTCGATGATCCGGAAGCGTCTGCTGTGGTCGAGGGATATGACCTTGCCAAGGGCGCATCCCGAGGCCAATGGCGCGCCACTGTAGAAGTCGATGGCGTGTCCGGCGCCTCCGGATCGGTGAGCTTCTCGGTCGAGGATTTTGTGCCGCAGCGGATTGCCGTTGATCTGGACACGGACAAGGACACACCGGTCCTGCTGGGCGAGACGCGCTCAGTGGAGGTTGCGTCGCGGTTCCTGTATGGCGCGCCGGGCGCCGGCCTGACGGTCAAGTCCGAAGCGCGGATCGAAGCGGCGCCGAACCCGTTCCCCGACTTCAAGGGGTTCACCTTCGGCAAGCATGATGAGAGCTTCCGCGAGCGTATCCTGGAAATGGATGACACGACGACGGACGGGGCAGGGGTGGCGACGGTCAAGCTCGCCCCCGGAAATGCCGGCAGCAATGCCGGACGTCCGCTGCGCATCAATGCCGTGATCAGCGTGCTGGAGCCCGGCGGCCGCGCCGTCACCGAAAGCGTGCGGATTCCGTATCGCCCGGAACGGCTCTATGTCGGCCTGAAGCCCGGCTTTGAATACTCGGTCGAGGAAGGCCAGGACGCGGCCTATGAAGTCGTCGCGATGAATGAGAAGGGCCAGGCGATCGCCCAGAGGCTCACCTGGAAACTCCTCGCCATCGACTATCATTATGACTGGTACCGCGATGGCGACCAATGGCGCTGGCGCCGGTCGCGCACGGTCACCAAGGTCAATGAAGGCATCGTGACGACGCCGGAAGGCGGCAGCACCGAGATCCGGGTCTCCGGTCTCGACTGGGGCAGCCATGAACTGGTCGTCGAAGGCACGGACGCGAATGCGTCGGCCGTCTCCAGTGATGATTTCTATGTCGGCTGGGGCGGCGGTGTCTCGGAAGATGGCGCCGAGGCCCCGGACCGGGTCCGCATCATCGGGCCGGAAAAGGCCCCATCTGCCGGCCAGAGCGCCGACATCACGATCGTTCCGCCCTATCAAGGCCAGGCACAGGTCGTGGTGGCGACGGATCGCATCCTGTCGGTCCAGAATTTCTCGGTCAGTGCGCAGGGCACGAATGTGACCCTGCCGGTGACGGATGAGTGGGGCGAAGGCGCCTATGTCATGGTGTCGGTCTATACCGAACGTGACCCGATCCTGCGGGCGAAACCCCGCCGCGCGGTCGGCGTGACCCATATCCCGGTGGACATGGGTGCGCGCACCTTCGACCTGACGCTGAACGCGCCGGATATTGCCCGCCCGGTGGGCGAGCAGGTGATCGAGGTCGAGTTCGAGAATGGCCCGCGCGAGCCGGTCTTCCTGACGCTCGCCGCCGTGGATGAAGGCATTCTCAGCCTCACCAAGTTCAAGAGCCCGGACCCGGTCAGCTATTATTACGGCAAGAAGGCGCTCGGCGTTGAAATGTACGATGATTACGGACGCCTGCTCGACCCCAACATGGGCATGCCGGCCGAAGTCCGCTCTGGGGGTGACCAGCTGGGCGGCGAAGGCCTGTCCGTGGTGCCGGTGAAATCGGTCGCCCTGTTCTCCGGCCTCGTGGATGTCGGCCGGTCCGGGAAGGCGAAAATCCGTCTCGAACTGCCGGAATTCAATGGCGAGCTGCGCCTGATGGCGGTGGCCTGGTCGCGGTCCGGACTTGGCTCAGCCGAGTCCAGCATGATCGTGCGCGAGAAGGCGCCGTCTGACCTCATCATGCCGCGCTTCCTTGCGCCTGGCGATGAGGCCCAGCTTACGGCCAGCATCGACAATGTCGAATTGGGACCTGGCGAGTTCACGGCCGAAATCTCGGCCGATGGCCCGGTGGATGTCGCAGATGGAAAGCTGACGCGGTCGCTCGCGACAGGGGTCCGTGCAGACGTGCCCGTTCGCATCGACGCCGAATCCGAAGGGATCGCAACAGTCAGTCTGGCCGTCAGTGGACCGGGCAATTTCGAGACGGACCGGACCTACCAGATCCAGACCCGCTCGCCTTACCTGCCCGTGACCAAGATCAGCCGGCAGTTGATGGAGCCGGGCGATACCTACTCGGTCAGCGCAGATCTGCTGGACGGGCTCGTGCCGGGCTCTGCCACGATCAGTGTCGGCTATTCGACCCTGCCAATGGACCCGGCGACGCTTTACGCCTCGCTCGACCGCTATCCGTATGGGTGTACCGAACAGACGACCAGCCGGGCCTTGCCCTTGCTCTATTCCGAGCAGCTGATCGCCATGGGCGCGCCGGAACGCCGCGACGATCCGAAGACGCGTATCCAGACGGCGGTAAACACGCTGCTGAACCGTCAGGGCTCTGATGGCGCCTTCGGCCTGTGGCGGGAAGGGGACGGCTATGCCTCCCCTTGGCTCGGGGCCTATGTCACGGACTTTGTCTATCGGGCGAAGCAGGCCGGCTATGCCGTGCCGGATGAGTCGCTGGAGCGGGCCTATGGGGCCTTGCGGGCGATCTCGACCGGCGATGCCTGGCGCGTCTATGGGTATGACACGGATGTCTATGAGAGCCGCTATTCCAACGACACGGCAGAGAAGCTGATGCAGCGCTCGTCCGCCTATGCGCTCTATGTGCTGGCCAAGGCGGGCAAGGCAGACATTTCCCGGCTGCGTTATCTGCATGACCGCGAGTTGCAATCGATCAAGAGCCCGCTGGCGCGTGCCCATATTGGGTCCGGTCTCGCCATGCTGGGGGACCGGGCCCGGGCGGCCTCCGCCTTCAAGGCGGCCGAAGAGGCGCTCGGCTACAACAATACCGGCGACTATTACCAGACGCCGCTGCGCGACGAGACCGCCATCCTGGCGCTCGCCTCCGAAGCGGACATGCTGGACGTGGTCGAACGTCTCGCCGCCAAATTGGGCGAGGATGCGCCGGACCCCAGCGGCTTGACCACCCAGGAGAAAGCGTTCGCACTGCTCGCCGTGGACTCCCTGAACAAGGGCGCAGACGGCTTCCGGCTGAAGGTTGAAGGGCTTGGCCGGGGCAACAATAATGACCGGCAATACACCGTGACCGAAGTGCAGGCAGAAGAGGGCGTGACCTTTACGCTTGAAGGCCAGGCACCGATGTTCCGTACTGTGATGGTCAGTGGGTCGCCAGAGAAGGCGCCGCCTGCTGCGACCTCCAAGATGGGCGTCGACAAGGCGTTCTTCACGCTGACCGGGGGCAGGGTGAACCTCTCCCGTATCAGCCAGGGCGACCAGCTGGTCGTGCGCCTGACTGTCTCGCCGCATGAGCGCCGTCTCAACCCCGTCATCGTGGCAGACTTGCTGCCAGCCGGGTTCGAGATCGAATCCGTGCTGCGCCCCGCTGATGGAAAGCGGGAGTATGGCGGCTCCGGTGGGTTCGCCTATCTGGGCCAGATTGCCAATGTGCAGACAGCCGAGGCTCAGGATGACCGTTTCGTCGCCGCCGTGGATGTCTACGCGCAGCCCGTCACGCTCGCTTATGTCGTGCGGGCCGTGACGCCAGGCGATTTCGCGATGCCGGGCGTGGTGGCCGAAGACATGTATCGTCCCGAAGTGTTCGCCCGATCAAAGCCCGGCCGGGTGACGATCAGCGCGGCGCCCGGAACGATGGGAGGCGGTCAGTAGGTCATGCTGACGCCTCGGCGTATCGTTATCGGGATAACCGCCCTGTTCGTGGCGGTGGTCCTTGCGGACTGGATATTGCCGCCGCCGATTGACCGCGCGGGAGACATCTCTGCGCTGGTGACGGACCGGGAGGGCAGGCCCCTGCGGGCTTTCCCGACGGAGGATGGACGGTGGCGGTTCCGGGGGGACCTCGACAAGATCGACCCGGAATTCATCGAGGCGCTGGTCCGGGTCGAGGACAAGCGCTTCTATACGCATCGCGGAACCGACTGGACGGGCCTTGGCCGGGCCGTGATCGACTCCGTGAAGGCCGGGCGGATCGTCTCCGGGGGATCGACGCTCACGATGCAAACGGCGCGCATGCTGGAGCCGCGGGACCGCAATGTCGGGTCAAAGCTGATCGAGATTGCTCGCGCCTGGCAGATCGAGCGGCGCCTGTCGAAGGACGAGATCCTCGAACTCTACCTGACGCTGACGCCCTATGGCGGAAACCTCGAAGGCGTGCGCGCGGCCAGCTGGAGCTATTTCGGGCATGAGGCCGACCGCTTGTCGGATGACGAGATCGCGCTGCTGATCGCGCTGCCGCAATCGCCGGAAGTGCGCCGCCCGGACCGGCGGCCCGAACAGGCCCGGAAGGCGCGCGACTGGGTGGCCACCAAGCTCGGCTGGTATGGCGTGTTCAGCGAGGCGGACGTTGAGGAGGTAGCGACCTCTCCGGTCCCGACGCGGCGGCGTGATTTTCCGATGCGCGCCTGGCATGGCACGGAGAAGGCGCTGGCGAGTGGTCCGCGCGAAGATGTGCGCTCCACGCTGGATGCAGGCCTTCAGGCCGAACTCGAAGCCATCGCCCTGCGCAAGGCAGAGGCCGAAGGGCCGGACGTGCAGGTGTCGGCCATCGTGGTGCATATTCCCACGCGCGGCGTACGGGCGCTGGTCGGGTCTGCCTCGCGCGACCGGGCGGGGGGCTGGCTGGACCTGACCGCGCAGGCGCGTTCGCCGGGCTCCACCCTGAAACCTTTCATCTACGCCATGGCCTTCGATGACGGGCAGGCCGCGCCGGACACGCGCATTTCCGATTTGCCGAAACGGTTTGCCTCCTACCAGCCGGAAAATTTCGACCGGATGTTTCGCGGCGATGTGCGTGTGTCGGATGCCTTGCAGCATTCGCTCAACGTGCCCGCCGTCCTGATGTTGGACCGGGTCGGGCCGGAACGGTTCGCGGCGCAGCTGGCATTGGCGGGCGCCCGGCCCCGGATCGGCGGCGGGGCAAACCATGATGCGGGGCTCGCTCTGGCGCTGGGCGGCGCGGGCATGACCGCGCGGGAGCTGGCTGTGCTCTATGCAGCGCTCGGCGATGGCGGCGTGGCCAAGCCGCTCGTCTGGCGCGCCGAGGACGAAGCTGCGAGTTACGAGCGCATGGGCCGCCGGCTGGTCAGCGCCGAAAGCGCGTCCGATATCATCCGTATCCTGCAAAATGCCCCGATGCCGGAAGGGCGTATGCCGGGACGCTTGACCGCAGATGCGCCACAGGTCGCGTTCAAGACAGGCACCTCCTATGGCTTCCGTGACAGCTGGGCGGCGGCGGTGTCTGGCGAGCACGCCATCATCGTCTGGGTCGGCCGGGCCGATGGCGCGCCGCGTCCCGGCAAGACCGGACGGGTAACTGCGCTGCCCCTGCTGTTCGAGATTGCCGACCGCACAGCTCATCATTTGCGCGATGAAGGCGAGGCCCGCACGCGCCTGACCACACAGCGCAAAATCGAAACACGCGGCGCCCTGCATGACTTTTCACCCGCCGCGCCGCCGGAAATCATGTTCCCGCCCGCCAATGCAGAGCTTTGGGCCGGCAGCGTTGATGGCGCGTCCGCGCGGCCCTTCGTGCTCGCTGGACGCGGGGAGGGGCGCCTCGCCTGGTACATCGACGGACGTCCGAGTGAGGCCGATGATGCGGGCGCACCCATCTGGTTGCCGACCCTGCCGGGCTTCTACACGATCACCGCCGTGGACGAGAGCGGCCGGGCGAGCCAGGTCAGGGTCCGTGTGCTGACGGGGCCGTCCTAACGGGTCGGGCCTGCCCCATTACTGACGCAGTTTGGCAACACGCCGGCAACACATTTCTGTCAACACTGCCTTTACGGCCTTCACGGCGGAGGGGAGACCGCCATATGAGGGACACAGCGCGGCGTGTGTTTGCCGTGTCAGGTTTTGAGTATCGGGAACTGTCATGCGTACACCATCCGCCCCCACGTTAACCATCGCTGCTGGCCTGGCTGCCATGGCGCTTGCCTTCTTTTCGAATGCCGGCGCCCAGGACCAGCCAGCCCCTGAAACCGCTCCGAAGCGCCTGTCTTCAGCCGTGTTCGCGGGGGGCTGTTTCTGGTGTGTGGAATCCGATTTCGACAAGGTCGAGGGCGTGGTCGATACGGTATCCGGCTATACGGGCGGCAAACTGGCCAATCCGACCTACAAGCAGGTGTCGCACGAGCATACAGGACATTATGAGGCCGTGAAGGTGACCTATGACCCGGATCTGGTCAGCTATGACACGCTGGTCGACTATTTCTTCCGGCATGTGGACCCGACAGATCCTTATGGCCAGTTCTGCGACAAGGGTGACAGCTACCGCACCGCCATCTTTGTCGGCAATGAGGGCGAGCGCGCCGTGGCAGAGGCCGAGATCGCGAAGATCGACGAGTCGGGAGTCCTGAAGGATCCCGTGGTCACCCGCGTGGTCCAGGCGAGCACGTTCTGGCCCGCCGAGGACTATCACCAGAACTATTACAAGAAAAATCCGCTGAAGTACCGCTACTACCGGACCTCATGTGGCCGGGACAAGCGGGTTCAGACTCTTTGGGGCGACGCCGCCGATCATTGAGCTTCAGGGGCGGGGCAGGGCGCCGGCTTGAATTCGGTCTGCCCGTCAAAGCGCGTTTCCCATTCCGGTGTCCGGTCCTGACGCTGGTATCCCGAGCCGACATAGAGCTGGAACTCCCGCATGATCGGGCAGCCATTGCTGCGCGTGCCGAGCGGTATGGAGATCGCGCCGACATGTTCGAAAGTCTGGAAGTCGCTGCGCAGCCTGGGCCGCATGCCGGGATGGATCGAGGCGACCAGCACGCGCTCTGCGAGCGCGCCGTCCAGCGGCTCTGCCTCTGAAAAGCTTTTCGGACCGGCATAGCGACGCCAGGAGAGCATCGGCGTTTCCCGGTCGCGGGCATAATAATCGAGCCCGTGCCAGGCTTCCCGTTCATCCACCAGGACAGAGGTTGCGCCCAGTTCCTCAGCGCGCGTGAACAGCTGCTCGGCGGCGCTATCCCAGCCACGTGTGCGCTTCAGGGCGTTGTCGAAGCCGAGCGAGGTCGACAGGGTTGGTGGCACCAGCGCGATGGTCATCAGGGCCAGCATCAGGACGGCATGCAGCGACAGGCTGGTCCAGAGCAGGCCGGATGGCGAATGCCGCACGAAATGCCCGAAACCCAGAATGGCCGCCGCCACAATGGCGCCGATCAGCAGGCGCGTCGTGAGGGAGACATCCGGTGCCAGCAGGAAGGCAAGGAAACTGATCGCGGCGATGATGTACCACAAATTCCGGTTCGGCCGCGCGCGGGCAAGCCATGCGGCGACCAGAACGCTGGCCGCAGGATAGGCGGTCGCCGCCCAGTTCGCATTGGCGCGCGACAGCACGGCCTGGGCGAGGATGATCACCAGGACGGGCAGGATGAAACAGAGCAGCCAGCGGTCGCGGCCCATGATTCCCTCGTCTTCGCTGCGCATTACAAAGATGCCGAAGACAAGCGCCAGGAAGCTGATTGGCCCAAACACACCGAGCTGGTCGATCAGGAAGGTGAGAGCGTTTTCCGGATTGATCAGGTCGCCGCCGAGATTGGCGTTGTCGACGGTATGGCTGACCGTCTTGAAATCATTGGCCGCATTCCAGGCAAGGTGCGGCGCAAAGATAGCAGCCGCCACCGCCAGCGCTGCGAGGCCTTTCCATGTGAACAGGGCCCGACGGCTCTGCACGTCGATCAACAGGACGAGCACAATGCCAATGGCGAAATAGAGCATGGCGTATTTCGACAGGAAGCCGAGCCCGACTGCGACGCCGAGGCCGAGCGCGCTCACCCAGGCGCCTTGTCCGCTGCGCAGGCGCCACAAGGCCCAAAGGGCGGCGCACCAGAAGGGGATGAGCACACCATCTGTAGAGATCACGACCGAAGACAGGATCACGGCGGGCATCAGCGCATAGCCGAGGCTTGCAAACATGCCGACGCGGGCCCCGTACATGTCGCGACCGAGGAAATAGATGAAGGCGGCGCCAGCCGTATGCAGGAAGGCGGCCGGGAGGCGGACGGCCCATTCTGCATTGCCGAATACAGATGTGACGGCATGGATGACCCAGGCAATCATGGGCGGCTTGGAATAATAGCCCCATTCCAGCGTATCGCCCCAGCGCCAGTATTGCGCTTCGTCAGCATAGAGATTTAAGGGCGAGATTCCGGTGAAGACAACTCTCATCACAAGCAGTATCAGCAGCGCTGAAAATGTGATGGCCTGCCAGCGGCCAGACGATTCGGACTCATCAACGATCATGAGGCGTGATTCCTTCTCATCTTGAGACTTATGCCGCTGCCCTGAAGCATAAAATACCCCCAAGCGCACGCTAAGTGCGCAGGTGCGCCTTCAAACCGTGTCTTTTTTGCATCGCAGCAAATCGATTGGCTGTGTTCGCAGCATTAACTGCTGAACCTTCAAGATCTTGTCACTAATCTGTCATTCGGAGTCGCTATCCGACCCGCAGTACCGGCGACCCGCAAGGGGCGGTTGCTGGCGCATCACCGACTAGGGGAATAGTCATGAAAAATTGGACCACTTTCGGGCGTGGGGCAGCAGTATCTGCCATTGCGCTGAGCATTGCCGGCGTCGCGATGGCGCAGGTTACAACTTCCGCGATCCGCGGTTCTGTGACGGACGAGAACGGAGCCGCTGTTGCTGGCGCGACCGTTACGGTCCTGCATGAGCCAAGCGGCACGGTTTCCATGGCCACCACGAACGCAGCTGGGCAGTTCTCTGCCCAGAACCTGCGCGTCGGCGGACCTTACAGCCTGACGATTTCCGGCGAAGGCTTCGTCTCGGCCCGCGCTGAAGACGTCTACGCCAACCTCGGCACCGACACCGACCTCGACCTGGTCATCGCTCGCGACGACGATGCCGCCCGCATGGAAACGGTTGTCATTACCGGTTCGGCCATGCAGGTCGCTCAGGTCTCCACCGGCCCGTCTTCCGTCTACAATCTCGCCACGCTGGAAAATGCTCCGGCGATGAACCGCGACATCAAGGACATCGTTCGCCTTGATCCGCGCGTCTATGTCGACGAAGCATTCAATGACTCGATCAACTGTGCCGGTGCCAACCCGCGCTACAACTCCCTGACGGTTGACGGCGCACGCCTCTCCGACAATTTCGGTCTGAACTCGAACGGTTACCCGACCGAGCGCATCCCGTTCTCCTTCGACTCCATCGAGCAGGTCTCGGTCGAGCTTGCCCCGTTCGACGTTGAATACGGCCAGTTTACGGCTTGTAACATCAACGCTGTCACGAAGTCCGGCGGAAACGAAATCCACGGCGGCGTCTTCTACGACTATACCAGCGACTCGCTGACCGGCGACGAAACGGATGGTATTGCCCGCGACCTCGGCGATTTCGACGAGAAGCGCTACGGCTTCAACGTCGGTATGCCGCTGATCAAGGACAAGCTTTTCCTCTTCGGCTCCTATGAGAAATTCGAAGGTGCCAACATCTTCGGCTATACGCCGGAAAGCGCTGGTGTCACGCAGGCTGAATACGATCAGATCATCTCGATCGCTGAAGGCTATGGCTATGTGTCCGGTGGCCTGCCAAGCTCGCTGGCTGTCGAAGACGAAAAGATTTTCGTCAAGCTTGACTGGAACATCACCAACGATCATCGCGCAGCCTTCACCTACAACTACAATGACGGCTTCAACTTCAGCCCGTCCGATAGCGGTTCCTCCCGCCTGGCAGACGGCAACCACTACTATGAGCGTGGCGCTGAACTGCAGAACTATTCCGGTGCCCTGTACTCTGACTGGACCGACACGTTCTCCACCGAATTCCGCGTGACCTATGTTGATCTCGACAACCGTCAGATCCCGGTTGCCGGTCTCGACAATTTCGGCGAAATCCAGATCGACACCGATGGCGGTTCCACCGTCTATCTCGGCGCTGATGACAGCCGTCATGCCAACAAGCTGGCCTACACGACGCTGAACTACAAAGGTAAAGCTGACTGGACGCTGGGCGACCACGTTGTGACCTTCGGTGCAGAGCGCGAAGAATTTGAAGTCTTCAACCTCTTCATCCAGGAAGTTCAGGGCGAGTGGGTCTTCGACTCCATTGCAGACTTCGCCGCTGGCGACTTCTCCGACTTCCGGTACGAGAATGCTGCAGGCTCCAATGACGAGAATGATGGCGCCGCTGATTTCGGCTACGAGATCAACACGATCTACGTTCAGGATGATTGGCAGGTTTCTGACAAGTTGAACGTCGTTGCGGGTCTCCGCTACGATTTCTACACGTCGGACGACGCGCCGATGTACAATGCAGACTTCGAGACAAACTATGGTTTCCGCAATGACGACACCATGGATGGCCGGGACCTGATCCAGCCGCGCCTCGGCTTCACCTATGAAGTGAACAACGATATCAGCCTGCATGGTGGTGTCGGCCTCTACTCCGGCGGTAATCCGAACGTCTGGATCTCGAACAATTACTCCAACAATGGTGTCACCTTGTTCGAAGACCGTATCCGCGGTGGCAACATCAACGACTACACCTATGCCGGTGGTACGGGCTCTCCGTTCATCGACGTGCCGGATTCGAGCATTGCAAACGTCGCGGCCGGTGTTGGCAGCGGCCCAGTCAACGCGATTGATCCGGACTTCGAAATCCCATCCGAATGGAAATATGCTTTCGGTGCGGTCATGAACTATGACTCTGGAAACCCGATGCTGGGTGACAACTGGACGCTCATGGCGGACATCCTGTATTCCAAGACCAATGAAGCTGCCCTGTGGCAGCCGGTCAGCTGGACCCAGACAGGCATCGCCCCGGACGGCCGTCCGACATATGCCGGTAACACCAATGACTTCCTGCTGACCAACACGGCTGAAAAGGGTGACTCGCTTGTCCTCTCCGCTGGCGTTGCGAAGGATTACGACAATGGTATCGATTGGTCGCTCAGCTACGCTTATACGGATGCTGACGATGCCAACCCGATGACGTCTTCGGTTGCGTTCTCGAACTTCTCTAACTTCTCGACATCCAATGCTTTCCAGCCGGATCTCGGAACCAGCGATTACGAGATTGCTCACCGCTTCAACATGACCTTCAACTGGGAAGAAGAGTTCATCACGAACTACTTCACCCGTCTGTCGGTCTTCGGTACGGCAAACCAGGGCGCGCCTTACAGCTACACCTTCGGGTCAAATGCCATGTTCTCGCCGTTCACCAGAAGCACGCGCGAACTGGTTTACATCCCGGAAGGCATCGCAGATGCTCGCATCTCGGCACTGTCCGATCCAACAGCTGTAGCAGCGCTTAACGCGTTCATCGACAGCAGCGATAATCTCAAAGAGTATCGTGGCAGCATCGCCCCACGTAACATGGCGGCCGATGACTGGTGGACGAAGTTCGACCTGAAACTGACGCAGGAACTGCCAGGCTTCCGTGAAGCTGACCGTGCAGAAGCGTTCATGACCATCGAGAACGTCGGCAACCTGCTGAACTCTGATTGGGGCATCCTGCGCGAGCATGGCTTCCCGGCCAGCGCCCCACTGTACGATGCGTATATCGATAACGGACAGTACGTTATCACCAGCTTCAATGCTGATGCGGATCGTGACTCCATCGTGACGAGCCCGTCGCTGTGGCAGGTTCACTTCGGTGTGAAGTACAAGTTCTAGGCTGATCGCCAGAATGAAATCGGGAAGGGCGGCTCTGCGAAGAGCCGCCCTTTTCCTTTGGAACAAGCTGTGGCATGGCGCGCTCAATGTCTGACATGAAACCTCATCTCCTGCCCGAATGGGCCCCCCATGCTGCCCTCTGGGTTGGTTGGCCACGTCTCGTTGAAGAATGGGGCGGCAGCCTTGATGGGTCGCGCCAGGACATTGCCCGTTTTATCCGGGCTGCGGCGGAGTTCGTTCCGATCCGCGTGGCGGCAGGCTCCGACGAGGCCGAAGCGACTGCGCGGGCGGCTGTAGGGGATTGCGCCGAGGTTTGCCGGATCCCGACGGGTGACATCTGGATGCGAGACACCGGGCCGATCATTACAGGCACAGGCGAAGCGCGCCGTGCCCAGGCCTTCCGCTTCAATGGCTGGGGTGGCAAATATTTGATGCCGGGGGACACCGAAACGGCCGCTGCCATTGCGGCTCATGAGGGCATTGAGCTGTTGCAACACCAGATGGTTCTGGAAGGCGGCGGTATTGATGGGGACGGCACGGGTCGCCTGCTGACAACGGGTCAATGCCTGCTCAATCCCAACCGTAATCCCGACATGGACCAGACCGCGATCGAGGCAGCGATTACAGACGCGCTGGGTGTGACCGAATTTATCTGGCTGGGCGATGGGCTGCTGAACGACCATACGGACGGCCATGTCGACAATATCGCCCGCTTCATCGCACCGGGACATGCCATCTGCCAGCACCCGTCTGGCGCGGACGATCCGAATGCCGAGATCTTGCAGGAGATCGAGACCTCGCTGCGCCGGGCTGGGCGGGAGGTCACCACCATTCCATCGCCGGGTCTTGTGAAGGATGAGGATGGAAATCCGATCCCGGCAAGCCATATGAATTTCACGATCACCAATGGTGTGGTGATCGTTCCCGTTTATGAGGACCGCTACAGCCTTGTGGCGCTGGCCGAACTGAGCGCCCTGTTTGAGGGCCGCAAGGTGATCGGCCTGCCGGCGCGGCACATCCTCAATGGCGGGGGCAGCTTCCACTGCATGACCCGCGAAATTCCAGCCTGATTGCCAGGAGAGAGACATGACCCGCACCCTGACGCTTGCCTGTATCCAGTTCACGCCCTCTGACGATGTGCAGGACAATATCGACCGCGTGGCGGAGCGTGTGCGCGAGGCGGCAGAGCAGGGGGCGGACGTCGTCCTGCCGCCAGAACTCTTCACGGGCTACTATTTCTGCAAAACGCAGGAAGAAGAGCATTTCGCGCGCGCCTATCCGTGGCGGGAGCACCCGGCGGTCGAGCAATTGTCGGCCCTGGCCGAGGAACTTGGCGTCGTCATTCCTGTCTCGATCTATGAGAAGGATGGCCCGCTCTATTACAATTCCCTCGTCATGATCGACGCGGACGGCACGCCTTTGGGCGTCTATCGCAAGAGCCATATTCCGGACGGGCCCGGCTATCAGGAAAAATACTATTTCCGCCCCGGCGACACCGGCTTTCGCGTATGGGATACGATGAAGGGCCGGATCGGGGTTGGCATCTGCTGGGACCAATGGTTCCCGGAGGCCGCCCGTGCCATGGCGCTTATGGGCGCGGATGCCTTGCTATACCCGACCGCAATTGGCGCAGAGCCGCAGGATGCAGGCCTTGATACCGCCGCCCGCTGGCGCCGCGCGATGCAGGGCCACGCCGTGTCGAACACGATCCCGGTGGTGGCCGCAAATCGTGTGGGCGATGAGGAAGGGCAGGTCTTCTACGGGACCAGCTTCATCGCGGACCCGACCGGCGAGATCGTGATCGATTTCGGACGTACCGAACAGGGCGTGCTTGTCGCAGAATTCGATCTGGACGAAATTGAACGCGAACGGGCAGCCTGGGGTTTTTTCCGGGACCGGCGAACCGACCTCTACGATATTCTCACCTAATTGCGGCGAAGCGGCGGGTCATTGCGGACGAAACGGGTCTCTTCGCGTTTTTCCGGCTTGGGCGCTTTCAGGTCGGCCACGTGAATGATGCCGGACTCCGAAGCATAGTCCGCGGCCAGGCTGGTAAGGACCGTATCGAATTCATCGAAACTGGCGCGCCGGTCGAGGTTCGGGTCGAACCGGGCCGGATTTCCGAGCGTGTCGTCGCGGGTCGGCTGGCTTTCTGCCCAGGACAGCTGTTCCAGCGGGCTGAGATACCCGTCGCCATTGGAATCGGCCTCAAGGAAGGCCGCGTTGATGCCATTTGCCAGTTCGGCCGGCGTAATCTTTCCGTCGAGATCGATATCGAAGCTGACCATCAGTCCGCCGCCTGCCACTAGGCGGTCCGGCGCGTGCGCGTTTGTTCTCGCCTTGCGCTGACCCGGGCCGGGATAGCTCTGTCCGGGCAGCCGGACCAGATCGTCACTCTCATCGCCTGCCCCGGCTGAAGCGGGCGCGGCGAAGCCGAACAGGGCCGCAGCGGACAGGGCGAGGACCAGATTGCGCATGAACAGTCTCCATGAAGGTTCGAAGACCAGATTATGCCGGTGTGGTGTTTTTGCAACATGACGTTTCAGTTATCTTGTCTGCTCAGCGGTCTGGCATTAGCCTCTTGTTAACGCCGCCTTAACGCAAAGGGAGCAATCCGTTAACCAGTTGCGGCCGCCGACCGGCGACCGATTCGTGCGATTTGGATTGAAGACACTATGGCAATCACGGCGGACCAGGTCCCTATCATCATGTCTGCCGGTGCAACGGCGCTGGGTCTCGCGGCCTTGCTGTGGGCGCTGCGTGTTTCCGATGGCGCCCGTGGGGCCGCCCGTAAATACAAGGACCGCTCTTCCGATCTTGAAACCCTTCTGGCGGAGCATCGCTCCATTCTCGGGGCCCATCCCGGCGTGATCCTGGTCTGGCAGGGCGATGCGCTGGAACCCGACAGCGAAGAGATGACGCCGCCGGAGCTTTATGGTTCTCCGGTTGCATTGGCCGGTCTGCTCAGCTTTACAGATGATGCGATTTCGCCCGATCCGGCGGTGCGGATCATTGAGGGCCTTGCTGATCTCGAAGCGCGCGACAGTTCCGGACAGGACACTACGCTCCGCATCCGCCTGCGCGAATTGCGCGATACGGGGCAGGCCTTTTCGCTGACCATTATCGGGCCCTCCGGCCGCTTTCTGGAAGCCGATGGCCGCACGGCTGGCGCCCGCGCGGTCGTCTGGGTCACAGACACGACCATCAAGGGACTGGAAGAAAGTTCTGCCCGTGGCAAGCTGGAAGAAGCCCGTCAGGTCATCGCCCGCGATCCCACAGCTTTCCTCGATATGCTGGGCAAGGCGCCGTTCCCCGCCTGGCGTGTGTCCGGCATGGGCAAGCTGCAATGGGTGAACCCGTCCTATATCGAGGCCGTTGACGGCGTGAACCTCGACCGTGTGCTGGACCGCCAGCTGATGCTGGACCAGGCTTCTGCCGACCAGGCTCGCAAGACGATTTCCGAAGGCGCCGACATAGACGACACACGCCACATGGTGGTGAATGGCGAACGCCGCGCGATGCGTGTGCTGACTTTCCCGCTGTCCGGTGGGGCAGGGGCGATGGCGTTCGACGTGACCGCACAGGAAAATGCCCGCGAGGAACTGAACCGCCATGTCCGCGCGCATGACGAGACGCTGAACCATGTCGCCGACGCCGTCGCCATCTTTGGCGCTGACCGGAAGCTGACCTTCTACAACAAGGCCTTCCGCGACATGTGGGATCTCGATGAGAGCTTCCTGCTGGACCGCCCGAACCACGGACAATTGCTGGATCGCCTGCGTGAGCGCCGCAAGCTGCCGGCCCGCACGAATTATGCTGAATGGCGCGCTGAGGAACTCTCCTACTATCTCGATATTGACGGGGTGAAGGAAGATACGTGGTCCCTGCCGGATGATCGCACCTTGTCCGTTACGCGCCAGCGCCACCCGATGGGCGGACTGCTCCTTCTGTTCAAGGACATCACTGGCGAACTGGACCTCCAGACCAAGTTCAACGCCATCGTGAAGACGCAGGCATCCACGCTCGACAATCTGCACGAGGCGGTTGTTGTGTTCGGGGGTGATGGACGGCTGAAACTGTTCAACAAGGCCTTTGAGCGCCTCTGGTCGCTGGACCATGACACGCTGAAAGACCATCCGGACTATAGCGCTGTGATCGAGGATTGTGTCCCGCTCTTCCATGACCTTGATGTCTGGGACGCGATAAAGGGCCATATCACTGACCCGTCGGCCCGCGCCCGCCAGTCGACCACGGGCGAGATGCGCCGGTCCGATGGCTCGATCCTGACCTATCTCACCCACCCGTTGCCGGACGGAAACACGCTGGTTGCCTTTGCCGATGTGACGGCGACACGCCGGGTCGAGTCGGCCCTGCGCGACCGCGCCGAAGCCTTCGAGGCCGCCGACCGCCTCAAGACGGAATTCGTGCGGAACGTATCCTACCAGTTGCGATCCCCGCTGACGGTGATCTTCGGCTATGCCGAATTGCTGGAAACCAAGCGCAATGGCGATCTGACCGAGCGTCAGACAGACTATGTCAGCGCGATCCTGTCTGCCTCTGACCACCTCTCGAAATTGATCGAGAACATTCTCGACCTCGCCATGATCGAAGCTGGTCGCATGGACCTCGACGTGAAGGATGTGGACCTCCGCCATGTCATCGAGGAAAGCATCGACATGGTCGTGTCCAAGGCAGAGGACACGCAGATCGCCGTGCGCGCTGACATCAAGGGCAAGCTCGGCATGATCCGCGCCGATGAGCGCCGCATCCGTCAGGTCCTGTTCAACCTGATTTCCAATTCACTGCGCTTTACCGAATCCGGCGGGGAGATCGTGGTCTCGTCCCAGCGGGTCGGCGACATGGTCACCCTGTCCGTCCGCGACAATGGCCGGGGACTTGCGGCCGACAAGCGGGCGACCAGCTTCGACAGCTTCGTGTCGGGCGATCAGCGCGGCGCGGGCCTCGGCCTTGCGCTCGTCAAGCATTTCATCGACCTGCATGGCGGCACAGTCGGCATGAAGCCGGTAGAGGGCGGCGGGCTGGAAGTGACCTGCTGGTTGCCGGTGAAGGTAACGAAGGCGGTTCAGAACCAGGAATTGCTGCTGACCGAGAGCATGCCGGCTTAGTTCTGTCCGAACCGGTTTAGGATGTCTCACAAAGAAGTTTACTGACATTCCCCGCGCCCATCCTACATGGTGGTTTCAAGAAACCACGCAGAAGGGCACGTAAGATGGCTGATGATACCTATACCCCACCGAAAGTCTGGAAATGGGACGCGGAAAGCGGCGGGCGGTTTGCCAGCATCAACCGGCCGATTTCCGGGGCCACCCATGAAAAGGATCTTCCGGTCGGGAAGCATCCGCTGCAGCTCTATTCGCTGGGCACGCCGAATGGCGTGAAGGTGACCGTGATGCTCGAAGAGCTGCTCGCGGCAGGCCATTCCGGCGCCGAATATGACGCCTGGCTTATCAACATCATGGAGGGCGACCAGTTCTCCAGCGGGTTCGTTTCGGCCAATCCGAATTCCAAGATCCCCGCCCTGATGGACCATTCAACCAATCCACCAACCCGCGTGTTCGAGTCAGGGTCGATCCTGTTGTATTTGGCAGAGAAGTTCGATGCCTTCCTGCCCAAGGATGCCCGCAAGCGCACTGAAGCGCTTTCCTGGCTGTTCTGGCAGATGGGATCGGCGCCCTATCTGGGGGGCGGTTTTGGCCATTTCTACGCCTATGCGCCGATCAAGATTGAATACGCGATCGACCGGTTTGCGATGGAAGTGAAGCGGGAGATGGACGTGCTCGACAAGCGTCTTGCCGATAATGAATTCATGGCGGGTGATGAGTACACGATCGCCGATATGGCGATCTGGCCCTGGTATGGCGCGCTGGCGTCCGGCGTCGTCTATGACGCGGGTGAATTTCTGCAGGTCCACGAGTATGAAAACGTCCAGCGCTGGACCAAGCAGATCGCCGACCGCCCGGCGGTCAAGCGTGGCCGCATGGTGAACCGCACTTTCGGCAAGCCCGAGACCCAGCTGCGCGAGCGCCATGACGCCAGTGATTTCGACACAAGGACGCAGGACAAGCTGGAGCCCGAAAGCTCCAACTGATCCGGCCTTTGGTCAGGATTTCTCGAATTTGAGAATGTAGCGATCCGTCTGCCTCCGGATGGACGGATCGAAGACGTTTTGCGTGCCATCATCGGCAGGGTTGGCGAGCAGGTCGCTTTCCTCGACGAGAGCCAGGCCCACGCCTTTCATCAGCTGCATCAGGGCGTCCTGTGCCAGCCGATGCGTGTCGCCGCCCGTGGTTGGAGGGGCGCCGTCCGGCGCGCGGTGGTCAATCACCACGAAATTCCCGCCCGGCTTCAGGACGCGCGCGATTTCCGAAAAGGCGGTTTCCGGATCGCCGAGCGCGCCCGGCTCTGCGCCTTCCGGCGTGTACCAAAGCTCGTGCGGCCCAAGGAACCAGGTGACGAGATCCACTTCCTCGTCACCGATTGGCTCGAAGTCGTCGAAGGATGTCTGGATATGGGTGACATTGATCAGGCGCCCGTCCATGCGTTTCTCGACGGCATCTCCGAGGAAGGTCTCGAACTCGGGCGGGTTCTGGAGATAGACCTTTCCTTCTTCGCCCACGACGAGCGAGAAGAGTTCGGTATAGATGCCGCCGCCGGCTTCCATGTCCAGAACGGTCATGCCCGGCATGACTTCGGTGAATTCGAGGATCTCCCGCGAGTTGCGGAGCTCGTACTGTTCGAAGTCTGTTTCGGGCCGTCCATCATGCACGAACACGGAATCATAGTCGAAAGCCGAGTGGGCGGGTTCCTGAAGCGTCGGCATGGTGTCAGGAACCGGATTGGCGCATGCGGCCAGAGCGAGGCCGGCAGTGGCGAGCAGGAATGTGTGTTTCATTTCGGGGAATGTCCTTTGTCGGCTCAGGCCTTGCTGAGCATCGTCTCGCTGATGTCCCAAAGCCGCTCGGCTTTTTCGTCATCGCAAATCCAGGGACGGGCATGCTCCCATCTCTGGCTCTCTTCGGTGGCGAGTTTCGCGATGTCGCAATCCTCGCAATAGACGCCGCCCTTGTCCTTCAGGGCCGGAGCGGTGGCCGCCCAGACACTGGTTGAGGCGCCCTGTTCGGGCGTCTTGAACATGGCCTGCACCTGGGGCGGAATCGTGCCATCAGGATTTTTCCAGCCAAGCTCGGCCATTTCCTCATCCGAGAGGTGGCGCTGCAGGGGCGTGAAAATCCCGCCCGGATGCACGGAGAAGGCGCGAACGCCAATGTCCTTGCCGCGATGGTCGACGCCCAGCGCAAACAGCGCGCAGGCCGTCTTGGACTGGCCATAGGCTTCCCATTTGTCATAGGGATGGCTCTCATAGTTCGGATCGTCCCAGATCACATCCGAACGGACATGGGCCGTCGAGGACAGGGCCACGAGGCGCGCGCCGTCAGCGCGTTCCAAGGCAGGGGCCAAGGCAAGGCTCATGGCCATATGGGCGAGGTGGTTCACGCCAAGCTGATGTTCCCAGCCGGGCCCCACCCGTGTTTCCGGACAGGCCATGATCCCGGCATTGTTGATCAGAATATCCAGCGCCCGGCCGGTTTCCTCGAAATCGGACGTGAAGTTTCGCACGCTGGAAAGGTCTTCGAGATCCATCGCCGCGATCTCGATCTCGCCGGGAACATTGGCAAGCGCAGCTTCGGCCGCATCGACCCGGCGGGCCGGAACCGTGACACGTGCCCCGGCGCCCGCCAGCGCGCGGACGGTTTCGAGGCCAATTCCGGAATAGCCGCCGGTGACAATGGCGTTGCGGCCAGTCAGGTCGATTCCATCAACCACTTCCCTAGCGGTAGACTTGGCGTGGAACCCTGATCCGATTGGCATTTGGTCTGCTGCGGCCATGTGTTTCCCCTTTTTCCTTTGGTCTCTTATGGTGAACAAGCTGTTCCGACGGCAAGCGCTCTTGCGTGATGTTACCAATCTGTAAGCAGCGGTTTACATGGACGCGCTTCGTGCCGCCACTTATATCCCGAATAGAACCAAGGGAGAAACTGCATGCGTATTCTAGCTATCGCGCTATCTGCTGCTGCCATGTCGATCGCGGCCCTCCCTGCGGTCGCGCAGTATGGGCAGGTCGAGCGGACCCAGGCGGAAATCGCGCTTGAGGAAGCCAGTGCAAACCTCGAAAAGAACCGCGCCAGCAAATCCGAAGCGATCCGTGCCTGCGGCACGAAAGACTATGAGGCCTGTTTTGAACTGGCCGACATGTACCGCCGTGGACTGGGCGGCACTCAGGATTACGAAAAGGCGGCTGAGAATTACCGCAAGGCCTGTGATGGACGCCATGCAGAGGCGTGTTCCGGACTGGCTTATCTTACCATGAAGGGGCGCGGCATGGAGGCCGACCCGGTCCAGGCGCGCCAGCTTTATGACAAGGCGTGCGATTATGGCGATGTCAGCGGCTGCGCGGCCTATGGCAACATGGTCTATACCGGGCAGGGCGGGCGCAAGAACGTCGCCGAGGGCACACGCCTGCTACAGGAATCCTGCGACAATGAGTATGAGTGGGCCTGTGAACGCTTGTCGAGACTGGGCGCCTACCAGCCGGATGACAACACATGGGAACGTCTTGACGACGTGAAGAAGCGTTACTGATTTTCGTTCATTGCCGACAGTTTGCGCGCCAGGCTTGAGCCGGGCAGCGGGCTGGCCGGGCGGTTGGGATCCATCGCGGGCATTGCCGGCGTCGCCGTTTCGACGGACGAGGGCTCAGGCGCGGCGGCGGCCTGATGGTTTGGCAACGGCCCGTCGGTGGCAACTTTCAGGTCCGCGGTCAGCAGGGAGCCAGCATCGACCCGAATGCTGCGGGTGAGAACCTTCCCGGTCACCACGGCTTCGTTCCAGATTTCCAGGCTCTCATGGGCGGTCACATTGCCGGTCAGCTTGCCGTGGACAATGATGATGGCGGCTTCAAGCGAGCCTTCGAGATGACCCGTCGCCTCGATGAGGACCAGACCATCCGATTTCACAGGCCCTTTCAGGTGTCCGGCAATGGTGAGGGGGCCCGTGAAGGTAAAACGGCCTTCCAATTCGCATTCGGCGCCGATGAAGCTGCCTTGGCCGGAGCGGCCTTTGCCAGTGGTGTTGTCGGTGTCCGTTTTAGCCATCGCCCATACTTTCCCATGTCCTGACCTGGTGCGCCTGTTGCCGGCGAAAGGTTCTGATCCAGGGCCAGAGAATTGATTTCATTGCTCTTATAGCGCGCAATTGGCCTTGCGCACAGTTCCTAGCAGCTATTCCTATGCAAGATACGGGCAAATTTCCCTCGCCATGATGCCATATTCCCGTGTTGAAACAGGGTATGAGCCTGTTTCGGTCGATCTGTTTCACATTCATGCTGTGTGTTGCAGCGTGTTCCCCCGCGTCTGATCCTGTTTCAGGCGGTTTCATTCCGTTTCAGGCCGGTTTTACAGGCGTTGATCTCTCGCATCATAATGGCCGCGTGCAGTGGGACGAATTCGAGGCCGCGTCGGTCGACTTTCTCTATCTCAAGGCTACCGAAGGCAGCGATTGGAAGGATCCACGTTTCCTGGGCCATTGGCGCGAAGCCACGACCCGTGGCTGGCGGGTCGGGGCCTATCATTTCTATCGTCTGTGTCGTCCCGGCGAAGAGCAGGCGAAGAATTTCATCCAGTCGGTGGAAGTGCGAGCAGGGGGGCTGCCGCCTGCGGTGGATCTGGAATATGCCCACAATTGCGAGCCGCGCGGCAGCACGGCTGAGACTCTGGCCGAACTGGACACATTCCTGACGGCGCTGGAGGCCGAATATGGCGTGCGGCCGGTGATCTATACGACGCCGGAGTTCCATACCGACTGGCTGGCGGGAAATTATGATGAGTACCCGCTCTGGCTGCGTGGCCTTGGCGAGACCATGCCCCGCACGATCAACGGCCGCGTCCCGGACATCTGGCAATATACCATGTCTGGCCGCGTGCCGGGCATCGAAGGCCAAGTTGACATGAACCGTGTGCCGTGAGGAGCACGGACGTCAAAGCCGAGCCCGGAAATCATTGATCCGTTTGTTAAACTGGCGTTTCTCTTGGAGTGCGGTGAACGCCTGAACTCAGCAGGTGCTCCCCCTTGAAGGAGACCTTGCATCATGGATACGCCGTCTTCCTGCATACCCCTTATTGTTCTGGATGTTCAGGATGCCATCGATCAACCGGTATGGGATGGGAAGAAAAATCCCGGCTACGTTTCCGCGATTCAGTCGCTCCTTGCGCATTGGCGACACAATGACTGGCCCGTCCTTCATATCAAGCATGATGAACCGACGCCCACCTCGACCTATCATACGCACGGGCCGTGGAACGCGATCAAGGAGGATGTTGCGCCAGAGGACGGCGAAACCGTCATCATCAAGCAGCAGAATTGTGCCTTCATCGGCACGAATCTGGACGCAGTCCTTCGTAGCATGGGCGCCAGCTGCTTCGTCCTGTCTGGCGTGGTCATCCATAACAGCATGGATGCGACCATCCGCGCGGGAAAAGCGTTTGGATACGATATTGTTCTGCCAGCCGACGCCACGACCGCCGTGCCAGTTACCGCAAAAAACGGAAAACGGTGGGATGCGGCCACGGTATATGAGCTGACTCTGGCCATTCTGGACGACGAATATGCTGATGTTACGACGTCGGACGAAGTAATTGCGCGATATTCGAAAGACAGACCATAGCCGGTCCGGAAACATAAAGAAAAAGCGGCCCGCCAGATGACGGGCCGCTTACAAAGCAGGTGGATGTGAAGCCTAGTTGCGGGACTTGTCGACCAGGCGGTCGTTCTGGGCCCAGTGCATCATGCCGCGCAGTTTCTCGCCGACTTCTTCGATTTCGTGGCTGTTCATGCGCTGGCGCATGGCGTTGAAGCCCGGGGCGCCAGCCTGGTTTTCGAGCACCCAGTTACGGGCAAAGGTGCCGTTCTGGATGTCTTCGAGGACCTTCTTCATGTTGGCCTTGGCTTCGGAATTGATCACGCGCGGGCCGGAGACGTATTCGCCATATTCGGCCGTATTCGAGATCGAGTAGTTCATGTTGGCGATGCCGCCTTCATAGATCAGGTCGACGATCAGCTTGGTCTCGTGAAGGCATTCGAAATAGGCCATTTCCGGCGCGTAGCCAGCCTCGACCAGGGTTTCGTAGCCGGCCTTGATCAGCTCGACGATCCCGCCGCAGAGCACAGCCTGTTCGCCGAAGAGATCGGTTTCGGTCTCTTCCCGGAACGAGGTTTCGATGACGCCGGCGCGCGTGTTGCCGATGGCCTTGGAGTAGGACAGGGCGACATCTTGGGCGGTGCCGGTCGCGTCCTGATGAATCGCGATCAGGCCCGGCAGGCCGAAGCCCATCTGGTACTGGGCGCGCAGCGTATGGCCGGGGCCTTTCGGGGCGGACAGGGACACGTCGACATCCGGGCGTGGGCGGATGAGATTGTAGTGCACGTTGAAGCCGTGGCCGAACATGACATGCTGGCCAGCGCGCAGATGCGGTTCGATCTCGTTGGCATAGAGCACGGCTTGCTTCTCGTCCGGGATGAGGATCATCAGCACGTCGGCCCATTGGGCGGCTTCGGTTGGCGTGACCACTTCGAGACCTTCGGCCTCGGCCTTGGCCCGGCTGGCGGAGCCCTCATAGAGGCCGACCTTCAGCTGCTTCACGCCGCTGTCGCGCATGTTCAGGACGTGGGCGTGGCCCTGGCTGCCATAGCCGATCACGGCGACTTTCTTGCTCTGGATGAGGGAAAGATCTGCATCCTGTTCGTAATAGATTTTCATGGGCCTCTACTTGCTCCGCTGGAGGATTGATTGTTGGGGGGAGGGGTCTTCAGATCAGTTGGCGTTGCACACCCAACCGTCAGAAAAATTGGCGACGCCGATGACGCTGCGGTTCAGTTCGGCAATCGTGTCATTGGCTTCCGAATGGCGCGAGAAGTGTTTCAGGCCATCGGTGGTTTCAATTGAAGTGATGATGTCGTGCGAGGACAGCAGCAATTCAAAACTGCGCGATCCGTCTGCATTGATCACCATTTTTTCCCGCGCGCCATAGGCCGGCAAATCGGAGTCGCTCGCAGTCAGCAGGGAGAGGGCGACCTTGCTGGCGACCGGCGCTGGCAATTGCGTCTGCAGGCGGCAGAGTGGAATGCGTGTGTCTGCGTCGGCGTCGACGGGGACTGTCCGCGCATCCAGCATCATCGTTCCGTCCGCATCCACGATGTCATACACATAGGCCGACCCGCTGGGCGCGGCTGTATCCACGATCCGGAGGATGGGATCAGAGGCGGTGTTGAACGTCACATCTGCCCGGTCCGTGATCAGTTCGGCCCGGTCGATATCGCATTGCAGCTGGGCCTGCTCGGCCTCATCCGCGAGCGCGAGGGCCGCGCCGGCCACTTTCGGGCGGCAGCTTTCCGGTTGTTCTTCGATGGCGTGAGCGCCGCCGGCGAGGAAAAGGACGCCGAGCGCAATCAGGCTGGTGCGAGTCATCCCTTCTCCTTTCCCCTCTTGATCGACAGGACGCCAGTCCGGCTGACCTCGACCAGGCCGAGCGGGCGCATGAGGTCGACAAATTGCGTGATCTTTTCGGACGCGCCGGTCAGTTCGAAAATGAAGCTCTCATTGGTCGTGTCTATCACATTTGCGCGGAAAATCTGAGAGATGCGCAGGGCCTCAACGCGCGACTCGCCCTTGCCGGCGACTTTCACCAGCGCCAGTTCGCGCTCGATGCCGCGCTTGGATTTGGTGATGTCGATCACCTGTTCCACCGGCACGATGCGCAGCAGCTGGGCCTCGATCTGTTCGAGGATGTGCGGCGTGCCCTGGGTGACGATGGTGATGCGCGAGCGGCGTTCATTCACGTCGACTTCGGCCACGGTGAGGCTGTCGATATTGTAGCCCCGGCCGGAGAACAGGCCGACCACACGCGCCAGTACGCCCGGCTCGTTGTCGACCATGACAGCGAGGGTGCGGCGCTCGACCGCTTCATCCTCATGGGACAGGAAATAGGCCGATTTCGGATTGCCGGCGGGGGGCGTACCTGATGATCCGTCGCTCATGCCTGTGTCTCCGTTGGATTAACCCTGACCATGCCGCCTTCTACAGGCAGACAGCCGCGCTGTGAAAGGTGTTTTGGCGTCTGCCGCATGACCCGTCCTGTTCCCATTGCCACCATACCCATGTCCGAAATCAGACCAGGCCCTTGCCGGCCTCACCGATCTCGTCGCCCCTGATCTCGCCGAGGATCATCTCATTGTGCGCCGAGCCCGACGGGATCATCGGCAGACAATTCTCGGCCTTTTCAACACGGCAATCGAACAGGACCGGGCCGGGATGGTCAATCATTTCGCGGATCTTGTCGTCCAGCTCCGCCGGATTGTCGCAACGGATGCCATGACCGCCCATCGCTTCGGCAAGTTTCACGAAGTCTGGCAGGCTGTCTGAATAGGAGTGCGAATAGCGTTCGCCATGCAGCAATTCCTGCCACTGGCGGACCATGCCCATCCATTCATTGTTCAGGATGAAGACCTTGACGGGCAGTTTGTGCTGAACGGCGGTCGAAAGTTCCTGCGTCATCATCTGGATCGAGGCTTCGCCGGCGATGTCGATGACAAGCGCATCGGGGTGAGCCGCCTGTACGCCCACGGCGGCCGGCAGGCCATAGCCCATCGTGCCGAGGCCGCCAGACGTCATCCAATGGTTCGGCTCGTCAAAATGGTAATATTGTGCGGCCCACATCTGGTGCTGGCCGACTTCGGTCGTGATGTAGGTCTCCCGGTCGCGCGTCAGCTCATACAGGCGCTCGACGGCGTGCTGGGGTTTGATGATCGTTTCCGAATTTGTGTAGGTGAAGCATTTCCGGGCGCGCCAGATGTCGATCTCCTGCCGCCAGGGCTTGAGGTCCGGTTTCTTTGCCTTGCGGGCCTTGAACCCCTTCAGGAGAGCGGCAAGCGCTTCGGCGCAATCGGCAATCACCGGAATGTCGACACGAACGATCTTGTTCACCGACGAAGGGTCGATATCGATATGGACCTTCTTGGAGTTCGGCGAGAAGGCATCAATGCGGCCCGTCACACGGTCGTCAAAGCGCGCGCCGACGCATATCATCAGATCGCAATCATGCATCGCATTATTGGCTTCGAAACTGCCATGCATGCCGACCATGCCCAGCCAGTCGGGATGGGAGGCCGGGAAGGCGCCGAGCCCCATCAGGGTGGACGTTACCGGATAGCCGGTGGCTTCCTGAAGCTCGCGCAGAAGGCGGGAGGCTTCCGGCCCGGAATTGATGACCCCGCCGCCGGTATAGAAGACCGGCCGGCGCGCATGCATCATCAGGTCGAGGGTTGCACTGATCGCGTCCGGGTGAGGCTTGGTATTCGGGTGATAGGTCGGTTTGTGGATGCCGTCCTTGCCGACATAGGTGCCGGTGGCGAACTGGATGTCCTTCGGAATGTCGACCACGACCGGGCCGGGGCGGCCGGATCTCGCGATCAGGAAGGCCTCATGGAGCGTGCGCGCCAGCTGGTTCACATCCGTGACGAGGTAATTGTGCTTGGCGCAGGTGCGCGTGATGCCGGTCGTGTCGCATTCCTGGAACGCATCTGTGCCGATCAGATGCGTCGGCACCTGTCCGGTCAGGACCACCATCGGGATGGAGTCCATCATCGCGTCGGCGATCGGGGTGACCATATTGGTCGCACCGGGGCCGGAGGTGACGAGGCAGACGCCGGGCTGTCCGGTCGTGCGCGCATAGCCTTCGGCGGCGTGGCCGGCGCCCTGTTCGTGGCGCACAAGGATGTGGCGGATGCCATCGGAATTGTAGAGGGCGTCATAGATCGGCAGGACCGCCCCGCCCGGATACCCGAACATGACTTCCACGCCCTGTTCCTTGAGCGCCGTGATGACGATTTCGGCGCCGGTCATGGTCAAGGTTGCAGCGGCGGGCTTGGTCTTGGCTTGGGTTGTCATGGGGGAGGTCTCTGATCGGGCTGTGTCTGGACTGTATCGGAAAAGAAAAAGGGCTCCAATGGAGCCCCTCTTTGTGCGCGCACCCGCAACTGGCTAAATCAAAGCCAGTTACGGATGCTTAATAACGAGTACTACGTATTTGCGCACGGTGCGTTTCCTCCAACGTCAAGATCAGGAATAATCTGCCTCAACCGGCCTGTCAATCTCCCTGTACAAGGCAAGAATAACCCTGAGTCGGTCTTCTGGGGCAGGTGAAGGAATGCGCGGCCAGAAGGGAAACTGGCGACCAATCCACGTAAATTGCCGCTTTGCGTAGCGTCTTGTGTCTCGTTTTGCGTTTTCTGCGGCAAATTCTGCCGTGATCTCTCCACGTGCGAAAGCTGCCAGCCAGGGCATTCCATGTGCTTTCATTGCAGGAAGTTCCGGGTCCAGGTCGCGTTTTATGAGCAGGCGTGCCTCTTCCATGGCACCCTGCATCAGCATGCCTTCAAAGCGCCGGTCGATCTTCTGGTAGAGTTTGGCGCGCGGCGGGGTAAGGGCGAAGCCGATCCATTCATTCTCTTGCAGGACCGGGGGCTGGCGATCCTTCTGGAAATCGGTCAGGGGCTTGCCGGTGGCGAGATAGACTTCATAGGCGCGCGCGAGGCGCTGGCGGTCGCCGGTGCCGAGGCGGTCGGAGGTTTCGGGGTCGACCGGGGCGAGCCGGGCCCGCAGGCCCTCGGCGCCTTCGGCATCGGCTATGGCGCGGACATCTGCGCGGACATCTTCCGGGACGGGCGGAATGTTGGACAGGCCCTGAATCATGGCGAGCAGGTAGAGCCCTGTGCCGCCAACCAGGATGGCGCGCTTGCCCCGCAGTTCGAGGCTGCGAATGGTCGCGCGGACGTCCTCCAGCCACTGGCCGGTGGAATAGCGTTCGGCGGCGTCGACATGGCCGAAGAGATGGTGCTTCACGCCGCCCATTTCCTCCTCGGTGGGCCGGGCCGAAATCACCTGCAGGTCGCGGTAGACCTGCATGGAGTCGGCATTGATCACTTCCCCTCCCAGACGGCGCGCCACCTCAATGGCCAGGGCAGTCTTGCCGCTGGCGGTGGGTCCGTGAATGAGAATTGCCGGTATCATCCATATAGAGGTAGGGGCTTGTCAGCGGCGAGGAAACCCGTGAAGAGGCGGGAATGATTGAGAAAGCAGTAAATTCCATGATCCTCGTCGCCGCCGCCAATGCTCCTGAAGACAATACTGCCTCCCGCCTCGGCATGATCCTCGGAGATCTCGGCCTCACGCAGGCCCTGCCGCCGATGACCCGGTTGGGGCAGATTGGCGATGTCAGCGCGGTGGAGATCGCCCTCGCGCCGATGGATGCCGATTTCCAGCATGCGGCCCTGTCTGCGCTGGAAGAGGAGGAAATGGACGTGGCCCTGGTCCCGGCGGGAAACCGCCGCAAGCGTCTGCTGATCTCCGATATGGATTCCACCATTATCGGACAGGAATGCCTGGATGAACTTGCCGACTTTGCGGGCCTCAAGGCGGAGGTCTCGGCGATCACCGAACGCGCCATGCGGGGCGAGTTGGATTTCGAAGGCGCGCTGACCACGCGGGTGGCCATGCTGAAAGGGCTCGACCTGAAAGCTCTGCAGGACGCCTATGACGCCCGCATCTCGCTCAATACCGGCGCCAAGACACTGGTCGAGACGATGAAGGCGCAGGGTGCGATGACCGTGCTGGTTTCCGGCGGGTTCACCTTCTTCACGGGCCGGGTGGCCGACGAGGCCGGGTTCGCCGCCCACCGGGGCAATACACTGATTGATGATGGCGCGGCGCTGACCGGAGAGGTGGGTATGCCGATCCTCGGACGGGAGGCGAAACTGTCGGCGCTGGACGAGTTCTCAGCGGAAGCGGGCCTCAGCCGGGCAGATTCCATTGCGCTGGGCGACGGGGCAAATGACCTCGCCATGATCCAGGCGGCCGGCCTCGGCATTGCCTACAAGGCCAAGCCCATCGTGGCGACCGAAGCGCATGCCGCGATCAACCACACGGACTTGCACACAGCCCTGTTCTTCCAAGGCTATCACGCGGACGAGTTTGTTACCGGGTAATCCGACGGATCAGGAATTGGTCAGGTCGATCGAGATGAACTGATCGAACCAGCCAGCCTCGCCGCGGCGTTTGACGCGGAGCAGGAGCGGTTGACGCGGCGTGGTCATCGCTGTCTCGACCTTGTTGATCGTATCGGTAACCGTGGCGACGCGTTCGAAATTCACTTCCACGAGCACATCGCCGCGTTGCAGCTTTCCGAAGGAGCGGCCGCGCGCGGAGACCGTGGTGACCACCACGCCATCGACATCCTTGGGGATGCCGTAGCGGCGGCGGATATCATCATCGAGACTGGTCAGTTCCGCGCCGAGGTCGTTGGAGCTGGCGGGCGCATCCAGCGCAGCATTGACGGCCGGCGTATCATCCTCGTCTTCCAGTTCGCCGAGCGTGACATTGACGGTGCGGCCCTTGCCATCACGCACCAGGGCCACAGGCACGGTCCGGCCGATGGGCGTGTCCGAGATGAGGCGGGTGAGTTCCCGCACGCTGGTGACGGTCTGGCCGTCGAAGCGGAGCACGAGATCACCGACTTCCATGTCGGATTTCGCCGCCGGGCCGTCATCGGAAATCCGCGTGATGATCACGCCGCCCTTGCCGGTTGCCTTGTAGGCCCGGACGAGGGCTTCATCCGCGTCCTGCACATTGACGCCCAGCCAGGCGCGGCGCACGCGGCCATCCTTGATGAGCTGGTCGGAGATGCGCTTGACGAGATTGGCCGGCACGGAGAAGCCGATGCCGACCGAGCCGCCGGTCGGGGAAATGATGGCCGTGTTCACGCCAACCACTTCGCCGCCGAGATTGAACAGGGGGCCGCCGGAATTGCCGCGGTTGATGGCGGCGTCGGTCTGGATGAAATCATCCGAGCGCCCGGCGTTCAGGTCGCGGTTGCGGGCCGAAATGATGCCTGCGGAAACAGAGCCGCCAAAGCCGAACGGGTTGCCGATGGCGATGACCCAGTCACCGACTTCCGCCTTGTCGCTGTCGGCGAGGTCCACATAGGGCAGGGCGGTCGAGGATTTCACCTTGAGCACGGCGAGATCGGTATCGCGGTCACGGCCGATCAGTTCGGCCTTCAGCACGCGGCCATTCGAGAAATTGACGTCGATCTCGTCAGCGTTCTCGATGACATGATTGTTGGTGATGATGATGCCGTCGGCGGAAATCACGAAGCCGGAGCCGAGCGACCCTTCGCGGCGGAAGCCGTCTTCGTCACGCCCGAAGAATTCGTTGAAGCGCTCCATCGGCGAGCCTTCCGGGAAGGTCGGCATGCCGTCCGGCGCGATGGTTTGCGAGGTCGAGATGTTAACCACGGCCGGCATCAGGCGCTTGGACAATTCACGGAAGCTTTGCGGCTGGATCTTCTGGTCGATTCCATCGACCGCCCTCGACAGGCTCGGCTGAGCATGCGCGGGCAGAACGGCGGTTGCCGCACTCATCAGGATCAAGGCAGCAAGGGCCGGAATACGCATAGGCCGCTGAGCCTCCTTTCGAAGCACAATCTACAACAATATTGGTAAACTATGGCGCTTTGCAGGCGTCTTGCAACAGCTTCAACAGAACCGAACTGCAATGACGATGAATATTGCGCCGATTGCGGCTGACCCGATCCCGGCCAGCGCGATATCCCGGCCGGGCATGCGCGCCAGATACTCGGCCATACGCCGCATGAATTCGGGGGCGACCGCATAGATCGCCCCCTCAATGAATAGCCACATGCCGATCCCGATAAGGATCAGTTGAATGGACATGCCAGCCCCGTCCTAGCGAGAGCCGCCATTGGCGCGGGCACGATTGATGAACTCATCGCAGAGCCCCAGCGAATCCGGCGCCACGACAATGCGTGTGCCTTCCTGGATGGAGTTCTCGCAAGCGATCAGCGCGCGCTGGAACCGAAAGAATTCGACGTCCTTATTGTAGGCACTGGCATAGATCTCGGTGGAGCGGGCATCGCCTTCACCGCGGATCACTTCGGACTGTTCACGGGCCTGGGCCTCGAGCACGGTCTTTTCCCGTTCCGCCTGGGCGCGGATCAGTCGGGCACGCTCCTCGCCTTCGGCACGGATGCGCTCGGCTTCCTGCTTACGGGCTGTCTGCATCCGGCTGTAGACGCCATCTGCCACTTCGCGTGGCAGGTCGGCCTGGCGAATGCGGACGTCGATGATGGAAATCCCGGCATCTGCCAGTTCATTGGCAACCTTCTCGCGGATATTTTCCATCAGTTCGGACCGCTGGCCTGAAATGATCTCAGGCACTGGCACATCGCCCATGACTTCCCGAATGGACGCCTTCGTCACATCATTCAGCTGGTTGGCAGCGCCCGGAATGGTCCGGAGGCTCTGATAGAATTGCAACGGATCGCTGATGCGCCAGCGAACGAAGGCATCGACGGCGAGGCGTCGCTGATCGGATGCCAGGACCTGGATGTTCTCGATATCAAGTCCGAGGTTCTTCCGGTCGAGCTTTTCAACCGTCTGAATGACCGGAATCTTGAAATACAGCCCGGCTTCATCCGTGCCCGGTGCGTTGATCACGGCGCGCGGTTCACCGACCTGCAGGATCAGGGCCTGTTCGTCCTGGCGAACGACGTAGAAGGAATTGAGGATTGCGACCAATACGATCGCGACGATGGCAAGGGCAAACCAGCTCAGATTACGCATCAGTTCTGTCCTTCGCGGTTTGAAGACTGCACCCGGTCAAGCGGCAGATAGGGCACCGCGCCGGAATTGCTGTCGAGAATGGTCTTGTCGGTCCGCTCAAGCACCCGTTCCATGGTTTCGAGATACATGCGTTCCCGCGTGACGCGCGGCGCCTTGCGGTACTCCTCATAGATCTGCTCGAAGCGGGACGCTTCACCCTGGGCGTCGGCGACGATCTGGTCACGATAGCCTTCAGCTTCCTGAAGCAGGCGCTGGGCCGTACCCCGTGCCTGTGGCACGATCTGGTTGGCGTATTGGGTGGCGCGGTTGATGTTGGTCTCGGCGTCCTGTTCGGCAACGTTCACATCATTGAAGGCCTCGATGACCTGCTGGGGCGGGTCGGCCTTGTCGATCTGGATACTCACGATCTGGATACCAGCGCGATAATCGTTCAGCAGGGTCTGGACCTGATTGGCGACTTCCGTCTGGACCACGTCCCGTTCGGTCGTGATCACGCTCTGGAGCCGCGTCTTGCCGACGACTTCGCGCATCACGGACTCTGCCACCATTTCGACAGCGATATCGGGCTGTTTCACATTCAGGATGTAATCCTGCGGAGCTTCGGGCTTCACACGCCAGAAAACGGAGAACTGGATGTCGACGATGTTTTCGTCTTCGGTCAGCATCAGGCTTTCATCCATGGTCTGGCCGATCTGGGTCTTCCGGCGGGCTTCGACCTCGACCAGCTCATGCTCCTCGAACGGGGCAGGCAGGTGGAAGTGAAGGCCGGGACCGAAATTGGTCTGCCATTTGCCGAAACGGAAGACGGAGGCCTGCTGGCCCGGATCCACCATCACGACGCTGGTAGAGAGCCAGGCGAGGAGCGCGATCCCGGCAATGACGAGGAAACCGAGCGGACCGAAATTGGTCCCGCCACCGCCGCCACCGCCGCCGCGACGCCGGCCACCGCCGCCACCGCGCTGCCGGAAACGTTCCTGCATGCGCCGCATCTGGTCTTCGAGGTCATTGCCCCCACCGCTGCCTGAGCCGCCGGGGCGATTCCATGGGGAGCCGCCATCCTTGCCGCCCCCATTATCATTTCCGCCCTCGCCGCCCCACGGGCCGCTGGATTTAGTCTTGTCATCCCAGGGCATGAGCCCTCCCTGTATTACTGTGCATGGGTTCTATATAGGCGCTTTGGTGATATGTGCATGCCTGTTTGCAGGCATCAAGAGCAGTGGAGTCGCACAGTTTGTTCGGATCGAAGGATAAATCACGCCGGAAACTCGAGGAAAAGATCGCGGAAACGCTCGGACGGCCCGATTGGCTCGAATCGGTTTCGGTCGGGGAAGACGGTCGCGCGGTGCTCGTGATCCAGGCCGATCCAGCTGCGCCGGAAGACGCCGAAGCGCGCCGGATTGAGGCGGAAGGCAAGGTCGAACTGATCTCCGGGGTGAAGTCCGTGAGCAGCGTACTGACAGCAGAACGCGCGAGTCAGGCCCCGGCAAAAGAGGTTCACCTGTCCCATGCGCCGGCGTCAAAGCGCGTGCGGAAGGGCGCCCGCCTGTCTGATGAAGCGATGCAGCAGGGCAATGTCCCTGGCAGCACGCCCAAATCCTCGATTCCGGGCATCTCGCGCATTCTCGTCGTGGCCAGTGCCAAGGGCGGGGTCGGCAAGTCCACCGTTGCGGTCAATCTTGCTGCCGCGATGGCAAAAGCCGGCATGAAGGTCGGCCTGATGGACGCCGACATCTATGGCCCGTCCATTCCGACCATGCTGGGCACAGTGTCGGCAGAGCCGGTGACGTCCCCGGAGAGCGGCAAGCTGCAACCCGTTGAAGCTTTCGGTATGAAGACGCTGTCGATCGGATATTTGTCGGACCCGGACGCGCCGATGATCTGGCGCGGCCCGATCGTCATGTCGGCGATCACGCAAATGCTGAATGATGCCGAATGGGGCACATCGGCAGAGCCCCTCGACGTGCTGATCATCGACACGCCGCCGGGAACAGGTGACGCCCAGCTGACGATTGCCCAGCGCGTGCCGGTGACGGCGGCGCTGATCGTGACGACCCCACAGGAAGTCGCGCTGGCGGATGTGCGCCGTGGCGCGGCCATGTTTGCGAAAACGGAAGTGCCGGTCCTCGGCATTGTCGAGACAATGAGCTGGTTCGAAGATCCGGCGGGCAATCGCCATTACCTGATGGGGCAGGGCGGGGGCACCGCCACGGCGAATGCCCTTGGCCTGCCATTGCTGGCGGAACTGCCTATGTTGCAGGCAATCCGTGAAGGCGGCGATTCAGGCAAGCCGGCGGCGTTGTCAGATGAAACAACGGGCCAGCTCTTTCATGACCTGGCCCGCCGCGTTGCGATGGGGCTGGATACGCTCGAGTCGAAGCCTGCGCCCGAGATTGTGTTCGAGGACTAGGCCGGACCCAATCTGGCGGGCCCATCCGTGCGCCATCAAATCTGTGCCAGGCCCCCGTCGACGAAGATTTCGCCACCTGTCATGTAGGAACTGTCATCGGAGGCGAGGAAAGCGGCGACGGCCGCTGTTTCGGAGGGGTGTCCCAGACGGCCGAGCGGGCTGGCCGCCCCGATCTGTGTCATCACGTCGGCCCCGATATCCCGCATGACGGTCTCGGTCTCGGTGCCGCCGGGAACCAGGATATTCACGCGAATGCCCGTGCCGCGCAGATCCTGCGCCCAGCTGCGCGCGAAATTGCGGACAGCCGCCTTTGACGCGCTGTAGACGCTGAAAGCTGGCGTGCCCATGACACCCGTGGTCGATCCGGTGAGAATGATGGAGCTGCCCGTATTCAACAGGGGCAGGGCTTTCTGCACGGTGAACAGGGTGCCTTTGACATTCACGCCAAAGGTCCGGTCGAATTGTTCCGGCAGGATTTCGCCCAAGGGCGCGACATCTCCAAGGCCCGCATTGGCGAACAGGATATCGAGGTGGCCCTGCTCTGATCTGACTCGCTCATAGAGCCGATCCAGATCATCCAAACGGGTGACGTCTCCCTGTACGGCGCGTACATCTGGGCCCAATTCTGCCACGGCGGCGTCCAGCACATCCTGTCGACGCCCGAATATGTAGACGCTGGCGCCTTCGGCCACGAAGCGTTTGGCCGTCGCCAGCCCGATGCCGGACCCGCCCCCTGTGATGACCGCGATTTTTCCTTCAAGCTTTTTCATTTCCGATCTCCTTTCCTTGTGGAGACAGCTAGCTGGGAGGGTGCTTACTTTTGGACAAGTATGCACTATTTGGTAAGTATCAAAAAAGCCTGGGAGGATTGGACGGTGAAACCCTTCATTTGTGGACTGGATGCTGCACTCCGCGTGATTGGCGGAAAATGGAAGCCATTGATCCTCTTTTTCCTTGCAAAGGGTCCCCTCCGGTATGGGGAGTTAAAGCGGTCCATTGAGGGTGTGAGCGACAAGATGCTGATCCAGCAACTCAAGGAGCTTGAGCTGCATGGTATCGTGAGGCGGACCGATTACGGGGAAGTCCCGCCCCGCGTGGACTATGCCCTGACGCCTCTGGGAGAGAGCCTCAGCCAGACTTTCATGCCTCTGTGCGAATGGGGCGAAGCGCACCGAGACGAGATTGCACGCCGCCTATCTGATCCGGCCTAGTCCCGCCTTTGCCGCGCGCTCGTGTCCGAGCTAGATCGGATCACCGAAATGCTGTTCGGCGAGCATACTCGCAATGTTCAACATGTTCTCATAACCCACCGTATTGTTGTTCAGTACGACGATGACACCCTCCTGTTCCGGCAGGAGCAGAATGAGGCTCAGATATCCGATCAGGCGCCCATTGTAGAAGATCGCCTCGACTGGCTCTGCGCCGCCGAGGGGCATGCTCGCCACCGTCCAGGCCATTGGCCCCTCCGGATTGAAAGCTTCTTTTTCGCCCGCTTCGGAGAAGACCTCTCCGGCGATGATGGCCTGTCCCCATGCAAACAGATCATCAATGGTGGAGTACATTGAGGCGGTTCCACGGAACAAGGCGGGGTTGGTAATCGGGATGATCTCGTAGCCGCCATCATCGGTGCGTAAATAGTTTGCCGCCAGATCACTTGAGTCCTGATAAATCTGTCCGGTATGGGCGAGGCCGAGCGGATCGAGAATCTGTGACCGCAAATAGTCTTCGTACCCGGCGCCCGCATGGCGGTCGATGATGCGCGCCAGCAGGTAGTAATTCACGTTCGAATACAGGTAGTCGCTTCCCGGCTGGAATTTCAGGTCCAGCGCTTGAAGGGTGTCCAGAAAGGACTCATCGGTGAAGGATCGCTTCACCTCAGTTTCGAACCAACCGGGAATGTCGATATAGTGCGGAATGCCGGACCTGTTCTGGAGCAGGTGACGCAGGGTGACGTCCCTCGCATAGGGCACATTGAAGTCCGGCAGGAGTTCTTTCAGCGACTGGTCCAGATTGAGTTTCCCGTCATCGACCAGTTTCAAGACAAGCGAAGCGGTAAAGCTCTTGGTCATCGAAGCAATTGGGTAAGGGGTCTCGGGAGTCACCGCCTCCACCTCTTCTATCCGGGACGCATTCACGGCCTGGCGCAGGATAATGTTCCCCTTCTTCCCGACGAGAATGCTGCCGGAAAAGTCGAAGTCATTCAGCAATCCGGTCAGCTCATTAGCTGGCTCTGACGCGCTGACTGTTGCGGTCGGGCCGCGCTGTTCAGCTGAACACCCGAAGGCCAGGCAACAGGCCACAAGGGCCGCCATAAAACTCGTCTTCATCATAACTCCAAAGTCTTCACTATCTGTCTCGATCGCGTTCGTACTGCATGCATATCCGGCGAGCCAAGCCAACCGGTCCGGCAAGCACCCGACGAAATGCGATCATGAACGTGATCCGGCCTTTTCTGCCCTGGATATCAGGCGTTGAAGTTCAGTTTCAGGCCGGGCTCCGGCCAGCGGCATTTGGCCAGCTGCCCTGTGCTCGACAGGGTGACATAGGCGTCCTGCATATCATCGCCGCCAAAGGCGATATTGGTGACGACCAGGTCCGGGAAGGCGGTATGATGGAAGTCTCCGCCGGGCGTGATGGTCGTGATACCGCCATTGAGGATGGTCGCGACGCAGACATAGCCGGCCGCCGTCATGGCGAGGCTGTCAAAATATTGCAGGCCCGGCATGGTGGCGACGACCCGTCCGCCATTGAAGGGGGAGGCGGGTTTAATGACGCCCGGGCTTTCCAGGTCGAAGGCCCACATCCGGCCGGTCATCGTGTCGGCCATGTAGACCGTCTGCTCGTCCGGGGAGAGGCCAACGCCGTTCGGGCTGGAATAGTGGAAGTCCAGTTCCTTGGCTTCGCTGGCGCCATTGGCGAGGAAGAACAGGCCGCCGAAATCTCGGTGACGGGAATAGGTCTTGCCATGATCGGTGAAATAGAGATTGCCGGCCTTGTCGAAGACGAGATCGTTCGGGCCTTTCAGGGGATGGCCTTCGACCGTATCCAACACGCGCTCCACCTTGCCCGTGGAGAGATCAATGCGTTCGATGCGGCCCCCATCATAATCGTCCGGGCAGTTACCGGGGATCAGCAGCCCGTCCATGTCGGTGTAGAGGAAGCCGCCATTATTGCAGACCCAGAGCGCGCCGTCCGGTCCGATGGCGAGGCCGTTGGGGCCGCCGCCGGGCCTCGCGATCACTTCGGTCTTGCCGTCGCCCCAGCAGCGCGTGATGCATTTCTTCTCGATCTCGACGACGATGATGCTGCCATCGGCCATGACGACAGGGCCCTCGGGAAAGCGGAGTCCGCTTGTGATGATCTCGAATTCCATGTGGCTGTTTCCTCCTCGCCATTTTGGCAGGAGGTTAGGCGGCGATCCCGAGCGGGACAACAAGTGCCCTAGGGGGAAGTAAACGCGCCGATCCGATCCAGCTGGCGGATGGTAAAGGCGAAATCATTGCCCTCGCCGGCCTCGAACCGTTCCGCGCCGGTTTCCGCCCATTGGCTTGTGTCGAGGTCAGGAAAGTGGGCATCACCTTCCGGCTCTGCATCGACCTCGGTCAGGTAGATGCGATCCGCCAGGGGCAGGGCCAGATTGTAGATAGCTTCCCCGCCAATGACGAAAACCTTGTCGGCGCCGGTCCGGGCGGCCACGGCGCGGGCGGAATTAGTGGCGGCCGCAAAGCTGGAATAGACGCGCGCACCTTCGGCATTGTAGGCCCAGTCGCGCGTCATCACGATATTCTCACGGCCCTTCAGAGGGCGCACCGGCAGGCTTTCCCAGGTCTTGCGGCCCATGATGATCGGACAGCCCAAGGTCGCCTTCTTGAAGAAAGCGAGGTCGCTTTTCAGGCGCCAGGGAAGGTCTCCCCCGGTGCCGATCACATTATTGCGGGCCCGAGCGGCAATCAGGCAAAGTTTTACATGTGCCGACATACTGATCGGTTCCAATCTACTTGTACCATATTTTGCGGCTGGCCCTTGTGACCTTTCGCATCTGCAGGAATACATGCAGAGCCGAGTTCGTAGGGTGAATGCAACCTTCTTTCTTCAGTTTTCACAAGCTGAAAAACAGTTCCGCGGGGGAATATTTTGATGAAAACGTTTGTAGCGATTCTCACCAATGGAAACCCGGATCATATCGCATTGGCACTTCCTGCCATTCTGTTGTCGTTCTTGGCAATTTGGCTGCTTCGGGGGCGGGGATGGGCACTGATTTATGTCGCCCTGATTCCTTTCCTGAACTGGTCGTTCGGCGTTATCCCGGAATTCCAGATTGTTGCCCCGACGGGCACAGGTTTGACCGCGCAGGGCGTTTCCCTCCACCCGATGACCATGGTGACCGGAATGGTGTTCGTCATCCGGGATTTTGTGCAGCGCGAAATGGGCCACAGGGTGCTGCTCGTGATGGCCATGGCGATCGCCTGGTCGTTCTATTATGCATGGCCCGTGATCGCCCTCGCCAGCGGCATTGCCTTCGCGATTTCCGAGGGGGTCGACTGGGTGATGTTTACCTTCACCAAATATCGGCTCTCGACCCGGATTCTGCTTTCCAGTGCGCTGGCCGCGCCGGTTGATACGACGGTGTTCCTGTATGGCGCAGACCTCGCCAAACAGATGGAACTGGGGATGGACCCCGGCAATTCGCTGCATGTCTGGAACTGGATCGTGTTCGTGATTGGCAAGATGGTCGGAGCGGTGATCGTCTCTGCGGTGATCCGGCGCCGGGAAAATCTGGGCCTGGTCGATCCGGCGGCGGCCTGACTGTACTATCCGGTAATATCCATATTGCTGATGTTATAGAAGTCTGCATATTTGCGCAAATATGCAGATAAGGAGTCGATTATGGCGGACGGCAAGAAAGACTATGGCGCGATAACGGGCGCGATCAGCGAGGGGATCTCCGGCCTGCGGGGCACCGGCGCGAAAGACACGCTGACCCAGTTCAACGCGATGGCCAAGACGGCCCTGGCGGATGGCGCGCTCGACACGAAGACCAAGGAGCTGATTGCCCTTGCCATTGGCGTGGCCAAGCAGTGTGACGGGTGCATCGGGTTTCATACCAAGGCACTGAAGCGTCTCGGCGCGACGGATGAGGAAGTCGCCGAAGCGCTGGGCATGACGGTCTATATGGGCGGTGGCCCGAGCCTGATGTATGCGGGCGACGCCTGGACGGCCTGGCAGAGCCTTGAAGAGGCCTAGACGGCCACCGGCGCCTTGATGTGAGCGTGCGGCTCGTAGCCTTCGACGGTGAAGTCTGAATACTCCCAGCCGAACAGATCAGTCTTGTCGGGGTTCAGGATCATGCGGGGCAGGGCGCGCGGCTCACGGGTCAGCTGGAGCCGGGTCTGTTCCATATGGTTCAGGTAGAGGTGCGCATCGCCGAATGTGTGGACGAACTCACCGGCTTCCAGCCCAGTCGCACGCGCCATCATCAGGGTGAGCAGCGCATAGGAGGCGATGTTGAACGGTACGCCGAGGAAGACATCGGCCGAACGCTGATAGAGCTGGCAGTTCAGCTTGCCGTCCATGACATTGAACTGGAACAGGCAGTGGCAGGGCGGCAGGGCCATCTCGTTCACATCGGCCGGATTCCAGGCGGACACGATAAGGCGGCGGGAATTGGGATTGGTGCGGATTTCGTCCAGCACCCACTGGATCTGGTCGATCACCCGGCCATCCGGCGCGGCCCAGCTGCGCCACTGCTTGCCATAGACGGGGCCGAGATCACCATTCTCGTCGGCCCATTCATCCCAGATCGAAACGCCGTTTTCCTTGAGATAGGCGATGTTCGTGTCGCCTTTCAGGAACCAGAGCAGTTCGATGATGATCGAGCGCAGATGCAGCTTCTTGGTGGTCACCATCGGAAAGCCATCGGCGAGGTCGAAGCGCATCTGGCGACCAAACACGGCGCGCGTGCCCGTACCAGTCCGGTCGGCACGTTCATGCCCATTGTCCAGAATGTCCTGCAGGAGATTGAGATATTGCTGCATGTCGGCCTCGGTGGGGAATCGGTATTGTCGGGGAAGGATATCACGAAAAGGCGCCGCGCAGGCAAGGCCCGGCAGTCGCTTTGACCGGCATGAGCCGGGCTCCAACAGGGTAAACGATCCCTTTCGCCAAACCGCCGATTTTCAGGGTGTATCTGAAGTCAGGGGAAATCACTCTGAGCGAAAATCCAGGCTCGTGAAATGGTGCTGGCGATCAGGGGGCGCGCGGGATGGGTATACGATCTGCAAACATGCAAGTGCAGCAGATTGCCCGCGATGTCCGCGGCAACCTGACTGTGCTCACCGCGTTCATTCTGGCATCCATGGTGGCGCTGGTTGGGCTCGCGGTCGACCTTGAATTCATCTTCCGCCAACAGGCCCGGGTACAGTACGCAATGGACTCCGCCGTCTTGGCCGGCGCGCTGTCGCGACAGGCTGGTGCAACGGATGAGGCGGTGATCGCGGACATTCGCGAATACATGAACCCGCTGATCGATACGGCCGGAGGCGGCTTGTCCTGTACGCCGGTCACCGTGACCTTCTCCGAGGATAGCGAAGATATTCTCGGCAAGATGCGGTGCACCCAGCCCACCTTCATTTCCAACATCTTCGGAAATGACGAAATGAGCTTCAACGTCTCATCCACTTCGACCTTCTCGGTCGGCAAGATCGATGTGTCCTTCGTGTTCGACGTTTCCGGCTCCATGAACAGCAACAACAGGCTGACCCTGCTGAAAGAGGCTGCGATCATCGCCTTTGACGAATTGCTGCCGGACGATCAGGTGCTGGACGGCACGGTGCGGCTGGGAATCGTCACCTACAACAATGCCGTCAATGCGGGGGCGTATTTCAATGACGTGACACGCAGTGTCACCATTCCCGCCGATACATCCAACAGCAATGGGCTGAGCAATTACAATTCCTACAACAGCGCACGGATGTATGATCAGGCCACGGGCAAGCGCTTCATGTACTATCAGGATGGCACCTGTACCGAGTCCGATCCTGACGATTGCAATCGATATGGTGACTATGACTGGGACGTCGACCGATGGTTCTGGGACGACTCGTCTGCCACGGACACCTGCGTCTATGAGCGCACGGGGAGTTATGCCGCTAGTGACGCCGCGCCCGGCAACTTTGCCTGGATCGGTGCCGGCAATCCGCGCTGGAATTTCTATGATAGCGACTATGACAAATATTACGGTGAGAACGAGATCGAGAATGGCGGTGCCAACAGTTCGACCGGTGCGCTGGATTTCTACTATGCCGGGTGCCGGGCAACCGGGCCGGTGCCTCTGACCGAGAACAAGGCTGCACTGACCGCGCATGTGAACAGCATGACGGCCAATGGCGGCACAGCCGGGCATCTAGGTGTTGCCTGGGGCTGGTACCTGCTGTCGCCGAACTGGCAGGATATCTGGCCGGAGGCAGCGAAGCCCTGGGCCTATGACGAGATCAACGTTACCAAGGCGGTCATCCTGATGACGGATGGCGATTTCAATGCGAACCATCCGACCGCCAGCAAGAATTCCTTCCGGCAGGCGATGGATCTCTGTGATGCGATGAAAGCGGAGCCGTCCAACGTCCAGATTTATACGGTGGGCTTTCAGGTGCCCTCCTATGTCCAGAAGACATCGGACGGGCGGACCATCATGGAATACTGCGCGACCAGCCCGGCTTATGCATTCGACGCGTCGAACGGCGACGAGTTGAAGGAAGTCTATCGCGAGATTGCCCAGTCGATTTCCGACCTGCGCATCAAGAGCTAGGATTCCGCGACCGCCGTGCCGTCATCAATGCGCACGGTCTGCGCCCGGTCTCCGAAGGCCTCGAAAAGGAAGGCTTCCGTGCCGGTCAGCCAGGCCTGCCCCCCAAGCGCGGTCAGCTCATCGAACAGGGCGGCTCTCCGGTCCGCATCAAGATGCGCGGCGGCCTCGTCCAGCAAGAGCAGGGGGGAGGGGCCATCGCCGCCCGCGCGCAGGGCGGCTGCAGAGGCAAGGATCAGGCCGATCAGCAAGGCTTTCTGCTGGCCCGTGGAGGCGTCCTTGGCAGGCGCGCCCGTTGGGCGGTGGATAACGGTCAGGTCGGAGCGGTGCGGCCCGTCAATGGTGCGCCCGGCGGCAATGTCGCGTCGGCGGGTCGTCCGGAACGTGTCAGTCAGCGCTTCGAAGATCGTCTTGAAATCGTCGCCGCGAATGGCGGCCTGCTCGGCCTTGCCGTCGAGGGCCAGGTCAGCCTTCGGGAAATAGCCTTCGGGGCGCGCATCAATGGCGGCTTGCAGGGCTTCCAGCACATGCGCGCGGTTGACGGCCATTTCTGCGCCGGACTCCGCCATGCGGGCCTCGATCGCATCGGCCCAGGCCGGATCGACATGCCCGCGTTCGAGCAGGGCGTTGCGCTCGCGCATGGCCTTTTCATAGCGGCTGGCGGCCGTGCCGTGGGTTGGCATGTGCGCCATCACCTGCCGGTCGAAGAAGCGGCGCCGATCAGACGTGCTGCCCCGGAACACGCCATCCATGGCAGGCGTCAGCCAGACAATGCGAACCAGGTCTGCGAGATCGGACGCCGTCGCCGTCGCGCCATCGATCCGCACCGTGCGCTTTGCGCTCGGGCCGGCGTCGAGACCGACGCCGATGCGTTGATCGTTCGCCAGTGCAGCGGAGACGGCCCAGCCACCGGGCGCGTCCTTCCGGGTCATCTCCGGCAGGGTCGCCGAGCGCAGGCCACGACCGGGGCCGAGCTGACTGACGGCTTCGAGCAAATTGGTCTTGCCTGCCCCATTTGACCCGTACAGACAGACATGCCGGCCATCGAGCGGCAGGCTGAGGGACGCATAATTGCGAAAGTCAGTCAGGGTCAGGCGGGTAAGGGCGGTCATTCGGGCTGTATGGAGCGGCCAGAGGTCAGGAGTCGAGCCCGTGCCCGCCTTCGGGCCGGGTCTCCGCGATCCGTTCCATGCCGGCAATCAATGGGCGGCCCTTGCCGATCGCTTCCTGCACGCTGGGCATGGACAGGCTGGCGGCATGGCTTTCCTTGCTGTCCCATACTTCCGTGATCCAGATCACATTGGCATCGGCCGGGTCACTGGCCACAACATAGCTGAGACAGCCTGGCATGCCCGACACGCCGTCCAGCAGAATGCGGATCAGGGCGTCCCGGTTACCGTCTGTTGCGGTGAATTTGCCAATCAGACCGTACATGCTGCTTGTCTCCTTGCCAAACTGGATACCACATGCTGCCAGGCTCGTCGCCGCGGCCGCGCTGGCAAGGACGGTCCGGCGATCCAGTGGCACCATCGGCCTGCTAGACCCGAAGCGGCATCAGCACATAGCGGGCGCTGTCATCCGACGGATCGAGCACGAGGGCAGGGGAGGCCGGATCGCTGAACATGAACTCGGCTTCGACGGCCTCGATCTGGCCGGCAATGTCGAGCAAATATTTCGCGTTGAAGCCGATCTCCATCGCCTCGGAGCCATAGTCCGCTTCGAGTTCCTCGTTGCCGACGCCGGTCTCTGCATGATTGACGGCGAGCACCAGCTTGCCATCAGACAGGGACATCTTCACCGAGCGCGAACGCTCAGCCGACACGGTCGAGACGCGGTCGACAGCGGCTTCGAAAGCCTTGTTGTCGATGGTCAGCTTCCGGTCATTCCCTTTCGGGATGACGCGTCCGTAGTCCGGGAAGGAGCCGTCGATCAGTTTCGAAGTCAGGACGGCGCGGCCTGCGCGCACGACGATCTTCGTGTCGGAGACTTCGATCTCGATGTCGCCATCCACCCCGTCGACGAGCCGGCGCGCTTCTGCGACCGCCTTGCGGGGCACGATGATGCCTTCGAGGGTTTCCGCGCCGGCCGGGGCCGGGAGTTCTGCGAGGGCGAGGCGGTGGCCGTCCGTAGCCACCGTCCGCAGCACGGCCTGACCGTCCTCAGTCTGGGCCGCGTGAAGGTAAACGCCGTTCAGATAGTAGCGGGTTTCCTCGGTCGAGATCGCAAACCGTGTCTTGTCGATCAGGCGGGCGAAATCCTTCGCGCCGAGCGAGAACTTGGTCGGCGTGTCGTCCGAGCTCATGGTCTGGAAGTCGGAGGCTGGCAGGGTCGGCAGCTCGAAATGCGAGCGGCCTGCCGTGATGGCGAGACGCTGGCCTTCCGGCTGAACTTCCAGTTCGACTTCTGAGCCAGCGGGCAGCTTGCGCACAACGTCGAACAGCGTACCGGCCGGAGCCGTCACCGCGCCTTCGCGCGTGACGGTCGCATCGGCGCTGTCGACGGCCTCGATGTCGAGGTCGGTTGCCGTGAGTTTCAGCTCGCCATTGCCTGCTTGAAGCAGGACATTGGAGAGGATCGGGATCGTGTTCCGGCGCTCCACCACATTCTGCACGTGTGACAGTGCGTTCAGCAGGTCGCCGCGTTCAATCGTCAGTTTCATCGTACGTTCCGTTCGTCGGGGGCCTCTTTCGGAAGCCCGGAATTCCTTACCAGTCCAACCGGTCCCGCCCGGAACCGCCGTCCGGAATGGAATCGGCCCGCTCTGCGGGGAGAGCGGGCCGAGCACACTTACTCAAACAGGGGCAAAAGCCAAGCGCCGATCGTGTTTTCAGCGCGGTTGGCTGAGTTTGCCTAATTAAGGCCCGCCGCCTGCAGCTCCAGGATCGTCTCGTTGACCGCCTTGATGTGGGCACCAAGCTCGGTGTTTTCCGGCAGGGCCTTGGCCACCTTGCGGTGCGCGTAGAGGATCGTGGTGTGATCGCGCTTGCCGAAGCTGTAGCCGATCTGCGGGAAGGATTTCCCGGTCAGCTCCCGGCACAGATACATCGCGATCTGGCGTGGGTACACCACGGCGCGGGCCTTGCTCGGGCTTTCCATGTCGGCTTTCGTGACTTCGAACACCTTCATGGCCGCCTTCTTGACCAACTCGATGGAGGGCTGGCGCACATCGCCTTCGGTCCGGCGGATGATCTTGTGAACCATGTCCAGCGTTGGGGTGCGGATGCCGAAAGCCGCCTCGGTATAGAGGTTCCAGATCGCTCCGGTCATTTCCCGGGCCTGACCGCGAATGCCGGCATTGAACTCGGCGATCATCTCGTCGGTGACGACGAAATTCGGATGACCCGCCTCGATATGGTCGGCCAGGCTGCGCATGATCTGCTCGCGCATACCGGCATCCGGGGCGCCGACCTCGACCGTCGTGGCGCCTTTCAGCTCACTGATCATGCGTGGGCTGAAGCCGGTGACGTCGCCGGGGGCCTTGTCACCCGCCAGCACGACATGGCCGCCATTCGCCGTGACTTCGCGAATGTTCTGGAACAGTTCGGTCTCGGTGCCGGGCTTGCCGCTGATCCGGTGAAGGTCGTCGATCATCAGGATCGTCGCCGCGCGGAGCCGCTTCTTGAGGGCGCTGGTATCCTTCACCTTCACGCCGTCAGTGTAGGAGGACAGGAATTCCTCGGCCGTCAGGTAGACGACGTGGCAATCCTCGCCCCGCTGTTCGGCGGCGGTCTTCAGCGCATGCAGGATGTGCGTCTTGCCGGTGCCCTGAAGCCCGTAGAACAAGGTTGTCAACGTCCCGACCGGCAATCCGCCCGCAATCCGCTTGGCCATCTCGACCGCCAGCTCGTTTGCCTCACCCGTGACGAGGGTGTTGAAGCTCATGATCGGTGCGCCGGTGGCGGAGCCTGAGGTCTCGGCCTGTGCGTGTGCATCCTCGACGATTTCGGCGGTTGCCCACGGATCCTCGACGATGTCGAGCAGCTCGGCAGGCGCGGTCCGCCAGCAGACCAGCTTGATCGCGCGGCGCGCAGGATCATGCTCGCGCCAGATGCGCTGGATGGCATGGCGGTGCGCGCCATAGACACGGTCGAAGGACAGGGGATCGCGCGCGGCAATCACCATTTCACCATTGAACTCGGCCACAAGGCGGAGTCCATCGATCCAGCGGTCATAGTCGGCCGTGTTCAGGATTGTCGCAAGATGGGCCTTAACGGTCAGCCAAATCTCCTTGCCCGGAGCATTCTTGCTCTTGTTCATCTTCTCGAAGTCTACGCCAGTTTTTGAATCAAAGAGTTTGTTCCCGTCCATGCCGAGCCCCATTTTCTAGTTATAATTTCACCCTGACCAACTGGCACGCAGCTTCCCTTCCGAACCGAGATTCGGTCACACATATACTCCGTGTCGGGAGAACTTTTCTGTTGGTAAATTGAAATTACTCAATGGGGGTTTTGCTGACAAGTGCAACTTTTATACGACAACAGGATTTGGTTGGTTGACTCTTTCCCCTGTACCTCAAACCGCAATCAAATCAGGCGCTTGAGAACTGATCTTTTTTTGTGAGTGAGTCGCTCCACACATTTGTTCGCACCTGTTCTGTCAACAGGGGACGCAGGTATAAGCCTGTGGATATCCCCAAAAAAAGCGGCATGTTTCGCAGTGCTGTTAAGGAGCCCTAACATTACTGCAATACGGAACCTGCCAGTCAGGCCAATTTCGCAATCCTTCCAGGAAACATCCAGTTGTTTTGATGTTGAATTCGGAAAGGTCCAAATTGTTGTATTAGGATATTGACATGAAAAAACCCGCCTGAACAGTCAGGCGGGTTTCTGTTTTTTCAATCGGGAAGGTGCCGATCAGCCCATCGCTTTGACGCGAGCCGACAGACGGGAAACTTTCCGCGACGATGTGTTCTTGTGCATGACGCCTTTGGTCACCGCGCGCATCAGTTCAGGCTGGGCAGAGCGCAGCGCTTCCTGGGCAGCAGACTTGTCGCCGGCTTCGATTGCTTCTTCGACCTTGCGAACGAAAGTACGCACGCGCGAGCGGCGGGCTTTGTTCACTTCGGTGCGGTTCGCAATCTTGCGGACCATTTTCTTGGCGGAACGGGTATTAGCCATATTAAACTCCTGTGGCCCAAAGGGCTCCCTTCGGGCTGAAGGCGGGGGAATACATAAACGGTGCGAAGGCGTCAACCGCGCAATTGAGGCTGGTTGCAGGAAATAGCAGGTGGGCCGGGGCTTTCAGCATCATTTGTCTTTGAAATGAGCCGAGCGTTTCTCGACATAGGCCGCCATGCCTTCTTTCTGGTCATCGGTCGAGAACAGCGACTGGAACATGCGGCGTTCAAACTGGATGCCCTGCGAGAGCGGAGTCTCATAGGCGATCTTGATGGCTTCCTTGGTCATCATGGCGGCGGCCAGCGGCATCGAGCCGATGGTGCGGGCCAGTTCACGGGCAGCGTCCATCAGATCGTCGGCCGGAACAACGCGGCTGACGAGGCCGCAGCGTTCGGCTTCATCGGCCTCCATCATGCGGCCGGTCAGGCAGAGTTCCATCGTCTTCGACTTGCCGATCACGCGCGCGAGGCGTTGCGTTCCGCCGGCGCCAGGCATCACGCCAAGGCGCACTTCCGGCTGGCCGAAGCGGGCATTGTCGGCGGCCAGGATGATGTCGCACATCAGGGCCAGCTCACAGCCCCCGCCAATGGCATAGCCAGACACAGCGGCAATGATTGGTTTGCGCGCCCGCGCAGCCCGTTCCCAGTTCCGGCTGATAAAGTCCTCATAATAGGATTCCGGATAGGTCTTTTCCTGGATTTCCTTGATGTCGGCCCCGCCGGAAAAGGCTTTCTTGCTGCCGGTCAGGATGATGCAGCCAATCTCCGGATCGGCTTCGAACCGGTCCAGCGCATGGGTCAGTTCATTCATCATCTCTTCGCAGAGGGCATTCAGGCTCTCGGCGCGATTGAGCGTGATCACGGCAAAGCCGGCTTCCTGGTCAATCTCGGTGAGGAGCGTTTTGTAAGACATTCTGTAAATCCTGCTCGTCGCGGTTTGGCGCTGGCAGTCGGTCTGCCGCAGCCTGTAACATTCGGGACACTCTACATCCGGTGCCCTGACCGGAAAATCTCTGGGGCGTTGCTGTATTTCATCGCGCTGGTTTCGCGAAGGCGCGCCTATACCGCAAACATGACGCATTTGTCATCCATTGCGAGTCATATGTGGGACAGGGCCGGAAACATCCTGATTGGCTGTTTGGCGGGCGGCCCCCTATATCCCGCCCATGACTGACGACACAGAAACATCCCGAGACCCCGAGCGCAACCGCCTGTCGGGCCGGATTGCCCGCACAGCGAGAGTTGGCGCGAACCTGTCCGGAGCAGGTCTGACATTCGCCACCCAGAGCCTGTTTGGCGGGGATCAGGGAGAGGAAAAGATCGCCCGTGCACTGGCGGCGGCGCTGGGCAAGTCCAAAGGGCCCCTGATGAAGGTTGCCCAGATGGTGTCAACCATTCCGGATTTCCTGCCGCCCGAATATGCCGCCGAGCTCAGCCAGTTGCAGGCCGAAGCCCCCGCCATGGGCTGGCCCTTCGTCAAGCGGCGGATGCGCGCTGAACTGGGCGCCGGCTGGCAGGAGAAGTTCGGCGCGTTCGAAAAGGAGGCCTCACACGCCGCCTCGCTCGGCCAGGTCCACAGCGCAACCCTTCATGATGGTCGCCGGGTCGCCTGCAAGCTGCAATATCCTGACATGGCCAGCGCGGTGGAATCCGATGTCGGCCAGCTCAAGACCATGCTGGGCCTGTTCAAGCGGATGGATGGCTCGATCGACCCGAGCGCGATGGTGGTCGAAATTACCGACCGCCTCCGCGAAGAGCTCGATTATGCCCGGGAAGCCAAGCATATGGCGCTTTATGCGAACATGCTGGCGGATCGCGATTTCGTCACCGTGCCGGATCCGGTGCCGGAATTGTCCACCGACCGGTTGCTGACCATGAGTTGGGTATCAGGAAAGCGGCTGGATGCGTTTGAGGATGCCCCGCAGGAGGTGCGCAACCGGATCGCCGAAATGCTGTTCTGGACCTGGTGGGGGCCGTTCAACTCCCATGCCGTGATCCATGGCGATCCGCACCCCGGCAATTACCAGGTGACCGGGGAGGGGACAGGCCTGAACCTGCTCGATTTCGGCTGCATCCGTATCTTCCCGCCTGAATTCGTCAGCGGCGTGGTCGATCTCTATCGCGCCATCCTGGCGGACGATTTCGACGCGGCCTATGCCGCCTATGAGAAATGGGGCTTCAGCGATCTGTCGCGGGAATTGGTCGAAGTGTTGAACATCTGGGCGCGCTTTATCTATGGGCCGCTCCTGGACGATCGGGTCCGCTCGGTCGCTGACGGCGTGACGCCGGGCGAGTATGGCCGCAAGGAAGCCTTCGCGGTCCGCAAGTTGCTGAAGGAAAAAGGCCCCGTAAAGATCCCGCGCGAATTCGTCTTCATGGACCGCGCCGCCATCGGCCTGGGTGCCGCGTACCTCCGCCTCGGGGCAGAATTGAATTTCTATCGCCTCTTCAATGAAAGCCTCGAAGGCTTTGACATTGAGACGGTCGCAGCGCGGCAGGCTGAGGCCAAGGCCGCTGTCGGGCTCGACTGACCCGAAGGAAGACAATCTCGCCTCTGGCACTCTCAGGCCGGAGGCGCTAATCCGGTTTCCATGAGCGACGATCTTACCAGAAACCAGACTTTCGACACGCCCGAGGGCTATTCCATCCTGCCGTGGCATCGCGGCTTTGGCCGTCAGATAGGCCCCCTTTTCGAGAAGCGGGACGAGACCGGCCTGACGCGTGCCTTCCGGGTCGAGGAATACCATACCAATGGCATGATGAACGCGCATGGCGGCATGATGATGACCTTTGCCGACATGGCCTGGGGCGCTGCGGTCGAAAAGGATGAGGACACATGGTGGGTGACGGTCCGCCTGATGTGCGACTTCCTTTCCGGCGCGTCGATGGGCAGCTTTGTCGAAGGCAAGGCAGAAGTGGTCGGTCGTCAGGATGACATCTTCACAGTCGAAGGCCGCATCTGGACAGGCGACAAATTGCTGATGCGCGGCACCGGCATCTTCAAGGTGATTGAGCGCCGCGACGGCCAGCAGAAGCCGTTCAAGCGCGCCAGCCCGGACGCCTGACGGCTTCGCCAATGGTTGACTCCCGCCGGGCAGCTGCGTATCCGGCGACGCAATGAACATCGCACTGCACCACCATCACCATCATTCGTGACGCGCCGACGAGGCGCGAACCGGTCCGGCTGCGCCTCCTGAAAGTGTTCATTCTTCCGAACCAGACCAGATGAGGCAGGCCGCGCCAGGTCCGCGCTGCGCCGACGTGTTGCCTTTCCAATCTGTGCGTCTCCGTCTATGCGGAGCGCGTCGGCAACCAGGACCTGAGACGATCATGAGCGACAAGGACACACCGCCCCTCACCGGCAAGGATCTTGCCCGCAAGCCGCGCGGCTTTCCGGACAAGCGCGAGAGCCTGATCCATGCTCAGGCCGGACTGGTCGAGACGATCACCGGCGTCTATCGCCAATGGGGCTTCGAGGCGTTGGAAACCAGCGCCCTTGAATATGCCGACGCGCTCGGCAAGTTCCTGCCCGATGATGACCGGCCGAATGCCGGTGTCTTCGCCATTCAGGATGACGACGAACAATGGATGGCGCTGCGCTATGACCTGACGGCGCCGCTCGCCCGGTTCGTGGCAGAGGCTGGCCAGTCGCTGGGCAAGCCGTTCCGTCGCTATGCTGCCGGGCCAGTCTGGCGCAATGAAAAGCCGGGCCCCGGCCGCTTCCGCGAATTCTGGCAGTGCGATGCCGACACGGTGGGGGCTCCGGGCTATCACGCTGACGCCGAGATGATCGCGATGGGCGCCGAGGCGCTCCGTGCGGTTGGCATGGCGCCGGGCGAGTTCGTGATCCGGGTGAACACGCGCCGCCTGCTGAATGGTGTGCTGGACGGCGTGGGCGCCTCCAGTCCGGACACGCGCCTCGCGATCCTGCGGGCACTCGACAAGCTGGACCGCCTTGGCGCCGAGGGCGTCGCTGACCTGCTCGGCGCGGGCCGTATGGACGAGAGCGGTGACTATACAAAAGGGGCCGGGCTCGGCGCGTCGGAAGTGAGCCGCGTGCTCGCCTTTGCTCAGGCAGGGGCCGGGACGCGCGCCGAAACGCTCGCCAATCTCGCCAAGGCGACGGGCGACAGCGAAGAGGGCAAGGCAGGCCTTGCGGAACTGGAAGCCATCGCCAGGGCGCTTGAAGCGCTCGGCGCGCCGGAAGGCGATGTCGTGATCGACCCGTCCGTTGTGCGCGGGCTCGAATATTATACCGGCCCCGTCTATGAGGCCGAACTGCTGCGCGAAGTCACCGGCGAAGACGGCAAGACCTATCGCATCGGCTCCATCGGAGGCGGCGGGCGCTATGATGACCTCGTCGCGCGCTTCACCGGTGAGACGGTTCCGGCGACCGGCTTCTCCATCGGCATTTCGCGCCTTGCGGCGGCGATGCAGATCATGGGCGAAACTGAAACGCTGGACGGCCCTGTTGTTGTGCTGAACTTTGACAAGGAAGACCCGACCATCGCTCTGCAGATCGCCACCGAGCTGCGCCGGGCCGGCATCCGGGCCGAGGCCTATATGGGCGCGTCCGGTATGCGGCCCCAGATGAAATATGCTGACCGGCGCGCGTCGCCGGCGGCCATCATGGTGGGCGAGGACGAGCTGGCCAAGGGCACCGTCACCATCAAGGATCTGGAAATGGGCGCGCTGAAGGCGAAGTCCATCAAGTCGAACGAGGAATACCGCGAAGCCCGTCCAGGCCAGTTCGAAGTGCCCCGCGCTGAAATGGTCGAGGCGATCCGCAAGATTGTCGAGGCCCAGAAATGACCCATGATACACTCGTCGCGGCGGCGCGCGGCGTGTTCGAGGCGACCGGGGCCGAGCCGGTAGACCCGGCCTATATCCTGCCGTCCGATATTCCGCTGGAGCTGTCCGGCGAAGCGGTACGGGCACGCCTATGCGTGTTCTCCGATCATCGCGGCAATGAAATGGTCATGCGGCCGGACCTCACCCTGCCGGTGGCAGGGCAGGAGGCAGACCGGCGCGCTGCAGGCGGAGACGGGGCCAAGGCCTACACCTATGCCGCGCGGGCCTTCCGCCTGCCGGCGTCTGCGGGCGACCCGATGGAGTTCACCCAGGTCGGCTTTGAATGGTTCGGCAAGGACAGCGACGCAGATGCGGACGCAGAAGCCTTTGCGCTGGTGCGCGAAGCGGTAGCCGCCTGTGATGTGACGCCGACCGCGACGGAGATGGGCGACCTGTCGATCTTCCCAGCCTTTGTGGACGCGCTCGGCCTTGCCCGTATCACGACCGATCTGTTGAAGCGGGCCTTCCGGCAGGAGGGCGGCGTCAGTGAATTGCTCGACGCTGCGCCTCAACCGCCGGCGTCAGACCTTCAGCCCGTTCTGGAGGCAGGCGGCGCGAAGACGGCGGAAGACGCGTTTCTGAACGTCCTGTCAGACCGCGGCATTCCGATGATCGGTACACGCAGCGTTGCCGAAATCGTCGCGGGTCTGCGCGGCAAGGCGGCGGTGCATGCCGCAGGCGGTGTGCCGGATGCGGCGCGGGCAGCGCTGTCTGACCTGGCCGGTGTGAACTGCCCGGCAGGGGAGGCGGCCGATGTGCTGGCCACCATCCGTGACAAGCATGGGCTGGACGCCATGTCCTCCGTAATCGAACGGGTTGCGCGCCGGATGGACGCAATCCTGTCGGCAGTGCCGGGAATTGCCAGCGAGGCGCGGTTCCGGTCCGGCTTTGGCCGCCGGTTCACCTATTATGACGGCTTTGTCTTTGAGACATTTGGCGAAAATCTGACGTCCCGCCAGCCGCTCGCCTCCGGCGGTCGCTATGATGGCCTGATCGAGGGCCTGTCCCGGTCCAAGGCCTCGGCCTCCGGCATTGGCGGCGTCGTGCGGCCTGACCGCATCCTGCGTGCAAAAGGAGAGGCGGCATGAGCGTCCTGTCACTCGCAATTCCGTCCAAGGGACGGCTGAAGGAAAAGTCCGAGGACTGGCTCAAGGCGCGCGGCTTCGAAGTGCGCCAGATTGGCGGCGAACGCGGCTACCAGGCCGAGATATCGGGCCTGGGCGAAGTCGACATGCGACTCCTGTCCGCACGCGAGATTGCGCAGGGCCTGATCGAGGGGAGCATTCATGCGGGCGTGACCGGTGAAGATTTGTTGCAAGACCTCGCGCCGACCGGCCCGGAGGATTTCCACGTGCTGGAACGGCTCGGCTTCGGCGGGGCAGACGTGATCGTCGCGGTGCCGCAAGCCTGGATTGATGTGGACACGATGTCCGATCTGGAAGCGGCCGGGGCCGCGTTCCGTAAGGCGCATCACCGGCGCCTGAGGGTGGCCACCAAATATATGCGGCTCACACGGCGCTTCTTTGCGGCGAAATCTGTCGGCGAATACCGGCTGGTCGAAAGCGCGGGCGCAACCGAAGCTGCCCCGGCAACCGGCGCGGCAGACGTGATTGTCGACATCACCTCGACCGGCGCGACGCTGAAGGCGAACGGGCTCAAAATTGTTTCAGATGGAATAATATTGAAAAGCGAGGCCGTTCTGGCGGTCTCTGCAAATTCCTCCTGGAGCCCGGCCGCGCTGAAGTCCCTGTCAGTATTGGGCGGTGCAGCAAATATTGAAGAATTGCTCATATTGAAAAATTTGAATTCACAATCTTGACACATGCATTAAAGCGCGGCCATATGACACGGCAAGTTTCTGGGAGGAAACGCTGCAAACGGTGGAAGGCGCGGAAGCTGGTGGAAGCTCTCCGCGCCTTTTTTCATTTCCGAGAAAATTCAGGTCCACCAGGACGGTCCGGAGCAACGGCTCAGGTGAGGTAGGGGGCGTTTTGGACATCACCCCGGTCCGTCTTGGCTTCCTGATTATCAATAAGGGATTATCGATAAACGTCAATCATAATTATCGTTTTTCGATTAAATATTTTTCATACTGCGGATTAGAGAAGCTAATCCACGGCAGGTTTGGCTGCGCCGGCGTGAGCGGTGCCTGCCGGAAGGAAAAATAGCTGATCGGGGTTTGGTAGAAGAAGGTCCGAACTATTCGACGTCTTCCGCCGGCGCGGGGATCACTTCAACTGGCACAATGCGATTCACGGGTATCGGTTCTGTCCGGACAATTCCCCCCGTATCGATCCCCAGCCGGGCCACCAGAGGCTCCCGCACCAAAGCATCCCCCTCGCGCATCACCGGGTCGGTTGGCTTGAGCCCACCGGATTGCCTCAGTGTGTTGGGTGCCATATCTGGCCCATTTGCTTTCAGCTCGGTGACGACGGGGCCGGATTTTTCCAGCACGACCACGCGGGCATCCCCTGGCGCGGCCATTTCAGCCTCTTGGACATCGGGGGACTCGGCCGCTGCGCCAACGGCAAAACAAGGCAGCAGGGACACAAGCAATACGGCTTTCTTCATGGCATCCTCGGAAAGGTTTAACGTCCTGTGGTTGAAACACTATCCTACTCCGCGCGCCCTGTCATGGTTTGATCCGGCTGTGCACCAGCCCGTGAGTTGACTTCGCCCATCGGCGCGGCCAAGCGTTGGCAAACAGGATTTTGCGCACGCAAGGAGTTATCATGAGCGATCCGCGCCAGCACATCATGCCGGTCTACCGGCCGCCAGAGCAGGTTTTCGAGAAAGGGGAAGGCGTCTGCCTCTTCACCGAGGACGGCACGCGATATCTCGATTTCATCGCTGGCATCGCCGTGAATGCGCTGGGCCACGCCCATCCCGCCATGGTCGAAGCCCTGCAGGAGCAGGCTGGCAAGCTGTGGCACACCTCCAACATGTTCCGCGTGCGCGGCGCCGAAGAACTGTCCGACAAGATCTGCCGTGACACGTTTGCCGACCGCGTCTTTTTCACCAATTCCGGCACCGAAGCTGTCGAATGCGCCATCAAGTCCGCCCGCAAATACCACTGGGCGAATGGCAATGAAGCGCGCATCGACATCATCACCTTTACCGGAGCGTTTCACGGGCGCTCGCTCGGCGCAATCAATGCCGGCGGCAATCCGAAATATCTTGAAGGTTTCGGCCCGAAACTTCCCGGCTTCGTCCATCTCGAATGGGGTGACATGGACGCGGTGGAAAAGGCCGCCGCAGAGCCGACGGCCGCGGCGATCTTCATCGAGCCGGTGCAAGGCGAGGGCGGTGTCCGCGCACTGCCGGACGACCAGCTCAAGCGGATGCGCGATCTGTGCGACGAGCAGGGTATCCTGCTGATCTATGATGAAGTCCAGTGCGGCATGGGCCGGACGGGCAAACTGTTCGCCCACGAATGGGTTGACGGCGCTATGCCGGATATCCTGTGCTCGGCCAAGGGGATCGGCGGCGGCTTCCCGTTTGGCGCCTGCCTGACAACCGAAGCAGTTGGCGAGCACATGCAGCCCGGCAGCCACGGCTCGACCTATGGCGGCAACCCACTCGCCATGGCGGTCGGCAATGTCGTCTGGGACATTATCTCCAGCGAAGACTTCCTGGCTGAAGTGCGCCGGGTCTCCGGCACGCTGGCGCAGGGCCTGAAAAGCCTCGCTGACAGCCATCCGGACAAGGTCGACTCGGTGACGGGAAAGGGCCTGCTCACCGGGCTCAAGATGAAGTCCGATCCGAAAAGCCTGCAAGGCGTTTGCCGTGACAAGAACCTCCTGGTTGGTGTGGCGGGGGCGAATGTGCTGCGTCTCGCACCGCCTCTGGTCATCACGGACGAAAATGTCCGCGAAGCTACCGGCATCATTGACGCTGCGCTGTCAGAATGGGAGCCAGCCTGATCCGGCGAGGCCAATGGCCATGACCCATCTTCGTGTTGCCTGTGTCCAGATGCGGTCTGGTGTGGAGATCGCCCCGAACATCGCGGCGGCCTCTGACCTGATCCGCGACGCGGCGGGGCAGGGCGCGCAGCTGGTTGCTACTCCCGAAATGACGAACTTGCTGGACATACGACCCGGCAAGGCGCGTCCAAAGATTGTTCCGGAGGCAGATGACCAGACGCTCGCCGCGATGCGCGCGCTGGCGGCCGAGCTTGGCATCTGGGTGCTGGTCGGCTCGATCGCCGTGACTTTTGAAGGCGAGGACCGGCTGGCCAATCGGTCTGTCCTGGTCGCGCCGGATGGCAGCGTCCGCGCCCGCTATGACAAGATCCACATGTTCGATGTCGAAGTGGGGGACGGGCAGAGCTATCGCGAAAGCCGCGCCTACCGGCCGGGCGAGCGCGCCGTGCTGGCGGAGACTGAGTTCGGCAAGCTGGGGATGACGATCTGCTATGATGTCCGCTTCCCGCATCTCTATCGCAAGCTTGCGCAGGCGGGCGCAGGTATCCTGACCATCCCTGCGGCGTTCACGCGCGTGACGGGCGAGGCGCACTGGCATGTCCTCGTCCGGGCGCGCGCCATCGAGACCGGCAGCTTCATCATCGCCCCTGCGCAGGGCGGCAAGCATGAAGACGGCCGTGAGACCTTCGGCCACTCCCTGATCGTCTCGCCCTGGGGTGAGGTGCTGGCGGAGAAGGCGGATGCTGAGTCCGGCGTGATCCTTGCCGATCTGGATCTGGACGCTGTGGCGAAAGCGCGGCGCCGCATCCCCTCGCTCGGGAATGATCAGTCTATTTCATTGATCGGCGATGGTGCAGACTAGTCAATGGCAGCCAAAAGGTGAGGGGAGTAAGCGACAGAGTTTTCTGCCAGCCGCTCCTTTGCAACAGGACAGGCGTCAAGCGCCTGCTTGATGAAGTTGCGCCATGCATTCCCGTCATGGTTTGCAAAGTTCGACTTCTCGATGGAAAGGTGTTCGAGATAGTTGAGCAATAGCTCAGCCAGCGTGACAACGCGTTGATAGTCGGGGTGGTTCTCTCTGATCTCTATGCCATCGAACAGGTATCGCCGCAGTTCCGGATGTTTTACCAGATGGCTTCTGAAATCGGATGCTTGCGCATAGATTGCCGCATGAGCGGAAGCCCGAACGGATTGCCCCAGCCTCCTGATTTGAATCAGAACGAGCAGAAATCCGAACAGCGTCGTTAACAGGCCGCCCAATTGTAGCCAGTTTTGGATTGTCCATTGTTCCAACATGGCCAACATCCCCCTTGGCGCAAAGGTGCGCGGGGGCGCCGGATGCGTCAAGAGGATGTTGATCAGCGCCCCAGGCGCCGGCGGAATTCCTCATAGCCGAAATCGGACAGGCTCTCGATGATGCCGTCTTCCCAGCGCACGGCCAGATTCGCCAGCGGCGTGCCGTTGAACGTGTTCGTCTTGACGAAGGAATAATGCATCTGGTCGGTGAAGATGATTGTGTCGCCGGGCTTCAGCGGAGCGTCGAAGGAGTATTCCCCGATCACGTCGCCCGTCATGCAGGTCTTGCCGCCGAAGCGATAGGTGTGCGCCTTCTGGCCGGGCTGGCCGGCGCCGATCACGTCAGGCCGATAGGGCACTTCCAGCACGTCCGGCATATGGGTTGAGGCGGACGCATCAAGGATGGCGAGATCGACCTCGTTCCAGTGCAGCGCCAGCACGGTCGCATACAGCTCGCCCGTATTCACGACGAGGCCCGCGCCCGGCTCCAGCACGACTTCGACGCCAAAGCGCGCCTTGAACGCCTTGATGGCCGCGATCAGCGCATCGACATCATAGCCTTCCTTGTTCAGGAAATGGCCACCGCCGAAATTCACCGTGTTCACCTGCTCGATATACTGGCCGAAATTGTCGGCGACGAATTCGATCAGGCCGACCGAGCCCTCGTGCAGACTCTCGCACAGGGCGTGAACGTGGAAGATGTCGATGCCGGACCAGTCAACCTGGTCGAGCTTTGACGGCACTTCGCCAAACCGGCTGCCTGGTGCACACGGATTGTAGAGGTCGCCGCCCAATGTCGCATTGGAATAGCCGGGATTGACGCGCAGGCCGATCTTGGCGCCGCCATCGCGCGCAATGTCGCCAAAGCGTTCCAGCTGTTCGAGGGAGTTGAAATAGATGTGCTCGGCCACCTCTGTCAGGCGGCGCACTTCGGCCTCGGTATAGGCCGGGGAATAGACATGCACTTCCTTGCCGAAGCTCTCATGGCCCATGATGGCTTCCTGCTCGCCGCTGGCCGTGGTGCCGTCCAGATAGTCGGTCATCAACGGGAAGGCCGCCGGCAGCGAAAAGGCCTTGGTCGCCAGCAATATCTTGCACCCGGCCGCTTCGCGCACGCGCTGGGCCGTTTCCAGATTTGCGCGCAGGCGCGCCGCGTCCAGCACGAAGACGGGCGTCGGGATATGATCGGGCAGGGCGGGTGGGGTCATGGTGTCTGGTCCTTGGGTGCCCGCTTATGCCTCATCAACGGGCCTTGAGCGAACATTATTAGCGGCGCGCACGTTCCGGCTTTTGCCGGGCGTGCAGCGCAGATAGGATGCGGGCCGAATGACGGTAACATCTCACCTGCATATGCGAGTCGCCACGCTGGACGACATTCCGGCGATTGAGGCTCTGATGGCGGAGTCCATGGCGCGACTCTTGCCACACTTCCTTGATTCAAAACAGGTCGAGCGCTCCAGTGAGAGCATGGGCGTTGATACATTGCTGGTGTCCGACGGCACCTATTTCCTCGTCTTCGAGGGTGACGCGCTGGCCGGATGCGGGGGCTGGTCGCGGCGGCGCACACTTTGTGGCGGCAACACGACTGCCGGCCGGGATGATTCCCCGGCGGAACCGGAGACCGAGCCCGCCAAGATTCGCGCCATGTATACCCATCCGGATTTCGTCCGGCGCGGCATTGGCCGCATGTTGCTGGACGCCAGCGAAGCCGCCGCGCGGGCCGAAGGTTTCTCGGCCATGGAGATGGGCTCTACCGCGCCCGGCGTGCCGCTCTATGAGGCGTGCGGTTACCGGCTGGTCGAAGACCTCTCCAGGCCCAGCGAGGATGGCACCATCGTGCCGATCCTGCGCATGCGGAAAGAGCTGGCCTAGGTCTCGACCGCGAACAGGTCTTCCTGATCGCCGCCATCGACGTCGATAACGTGCCAGGGCAGGCCGCGTTTGGCGACGTCTTCGAGGAAGGGCTTGGACGGGAATTGCTCGACATTGAATACGCCGTGGCCGGACCATTCCCCGCGGAAGAACATCGCCGCGCCTGAAACGGGCGGCACGCCGGTCGTATAGGACACGGCCTGCGCGGAGACCTCTTCATTGGTCTTGGCATGGTCGGACACGTTGTAGATCATCTTTGCCTGTGGCTGGCCGTCTTTTGTGCCCCGCACGATCACGCCAATGCTGGTCTTGCCGGTATAGCCTTCGGCCAGGGATGACGGGACGGGCAGGAGGTCCTTCAGGAACTCCATCGGGATGATGTCCATGCCCTTGTGCTTGATCGGTTCGAGGCCGATCAGGCCAATCGATTTGAACACTTCGAGGTGCTTGATATAGGCCTCGCCAAAGGTCATCCAGAAGCGGATCTGTTTCAGGCCCTTGATGTGCTTGACCAGGCTTTCCTCTTCCTCGTGATAGATCAGGTAGGAGGCTTTCGGGCCGACTTCCGGATAGTCGATCATCGTCTTGATCGACAGGGCAGGAATTTCCACCCACTCGCCGTCTTTCCAGTATTTGCCGTCCTGGGTCACTTCGCGGAGATTGATCTCCGGGTTGAAGTTCGTGGCGAAGGTCTTGCCATGATCGCCGGCATTGCAGTCCACGATGTCGATATATTCGATCTCGTCGAACAGGAATTCCTGCGCATAGGCGCAATAGATGTTCGTCACGCCCGGATCGAAGCCGCAGCCGAGAATGGCCGTGATGCCCTTGTCCTTGAACTTGTCCTGATAGGCCCACTGCCAGGAATATTCGAACTTCGCGACATCGCGCGGCTCGTAGTTCGCCGTATCCATATAGTTGCAGCCTGTTTCCAGGCAGGCATCCATGATCGGCAAATCCTGATAAGGCAGGGCCATGTTGATCAGCAGGTCCGGCTTCACCTTGTTGATGAGCGCGACAACCTCCGCGACATTGTCGGCATCGACCTGGCTGATCTCGATCGGCGTCTTGCAGAGCTTGGCCACCTTCTCGCAACTTTCCAGCCGGCGCGAGGCGAGATGGATATGTTTGAACGTGTCGCGGTCCATGGCGCATTTCTGCGCGACGACGGATCCGGCGGCACCGGCACCGATGATGAGAACATTGTCCATGAGTGATGAAGCTCCCTGGCTGGATGGGCACTGATCTGCCCGTGACATAGGGCAATCAGCCAACCTTCGCCAGTCCGGATATGCGGGCGAACTTCAGGAGGGAATTGCCGCAACGCAGGTGAGCAAATGGGAGGAAACGAGGTGGGCAAGACCTCGCCCTGCGCTGCGGCAAACCTGTGTCATGCGGCGCGGCGGGGCGCATCAAGGCGGGAGATTTCCTCGCTCAGCCAGTTGTAGTGCTGTTCCACGCGGTTGATCATCGTGTCAGTCGTTTCCGGTCGGCAGGTCAGTTCATTCCGCCAGGCTTCCAGAACCGTTCTCTGGTTCTTGAGCCAGCACAGCATGGCGGTATCGTCGATCGGCAGGCACATGGGACGCTCCATCAGTTTTGCGACTCGTTCTCAAAACCTGTATTTCACATCCAATATGCTCTTGCAAGTCATTCTCAATTATTATTTGTCCATGATTGCTCCCAGAGGGTGGAATCCCCTGTCCTCACTGGAATAATTGTCGAAAACAGGCTATCTGCCCCGCTTTCCCGCCCGCCTCAGGAGTATCTCCGGATGACAAGCTCAACCGCCCCGCGCCATTTCATCGACCTCTGGCATCTGGAATCCGCCGAACTGCGCGAGATTCTGGATATGGCCCATGCGATGAAGAAGGCCCGCGCCGGCTGGCCCAAGGGACGGGTGGATACCGGCGCGCCGCTGGAGGGTCACACGCTGGCAATGGTGTTCGAGAAATCCTCGACGCGGACGCGGTTTTCCTTCGACATGGCGATGCGCCAGCTTGGCGGCTCGTCGATCACGGCGACATCGAATGACCTGCAGCTGGGACGGGGTGAAACGGTGGAAGATACCGCGCGCGTCCTGTCGCGCTTTGTCGATGCGGTGATGATCCGCGCCAATGACCATTCCGATGTCGAGACCTTTGTCCAGCACGCCACCGTACCGGTCATCAATGGCCTGACGGACCGGTCGCATCCCTGCCAGATCATGGCGGACCTCCAGACCCTGGAAGAGCATGGCCTGACCCTGGAAGGCGCGCGGCTCGCCTGGGTCGGCGATGGTAACAATGTCTGCGCCAGCCTGATCCATGCCGCGCCCAAATTCGGCTTCTCCCTGGCCGTCGGCACGCCGCCCCGGTTCGCGCCCGATGATGAAGACATCGAGATTGCCCGCGACCTGCAGGGGCGGATTGATCTCTATGACACCGCCGAGGAAGCCGTGGCCGGCGCCGATGTCGTGATCGCGGACACGTTCGTCTCGATGGGCGATGCCGATGCCGAACGTCGCCTCGAAATCCTTGAGCCCTATGCCGTGACGCTGGACCTGATGGATATTGCCGGCCCCGGCGCGAAATTCCTCCATTGCCTGCCGGCCCACCGGGGCGAGGAGGTTGACGCCGAAGTCATCGACGGGCCGCAAAGCCTCGTCTTCGACGAAGCCGAAAACCGCCTGCACGCCCAGAAGGCCATCCTGCGCTGGTGCCTCGGCAAATAGGCTAGTCTGCCTGCACTTCCTCAAGGCCGAAGGCGACCGGAATGGCGAGCACGCTCATCAGGGCGAGCAGGCCGATCACGGCCGCTTCGCCCGCCAGTTCGGCCACCACGCTGAACCCGCCGCCGAGGATGAGCAGTGTGCCGATGATCGTGTTGGAGAGGGCGGTATAGGCCGCGCGGTTTTCCTGGCTGGCCATATCGACGAGATGCGTGGAACGGCCAAGCCGGACGCCCTGATAGGCAATCATCAGTACGAACAGGACGAGCGGCAGGGCCCAGACATCCTGCAACACGCCTGCCGCATTGAGGCCAAGCGTGGCGAGCAGGGCGAGGGTCGCAGCCGCCGCTGTCAGGATCAGCACTTTCCGGCTCGACCGGTCGGCGAGCCGGCCCCAGACATAGGAGCTGAGCAGGCCCGCGCCCGCAGATGCGATGACGAGCAGGCCCAGCCCGCCAAACATCTGGCCGGCCTCGTCGGTATTGGTGCCGAGCGCAACCATGAAGGGCGGGGCGAGGGCGGTCGAGATCAGCAGGCCGCGGGTCAGGATGAAACGGCGCAATTGCGTATCGTCTGCCAGCAATGTGAAATTGTCTCGGAAAGACTGGATCGGATTGCCCCCGCCTTCGGTTGCGCCCGGTTCCTCTTGCAGCGTGGTGAACAGCGCTGCGCCGGTCATCCAGAGCCCGCCCGCCAGCAGCAGGCCGCCAATGACAAGGTTCATCCGGTCGATCCAGCCAAGACTGAGTAGCGCGCCATAGATCAGGACCGCCGCTGCGCCCACCGTGCTGGCCGTGCCGGTCGCCGTGCCGCGCCGGGATTTGGACACCGTCTTGCCGAGCACGTCCTTGTACGTCACCGAACAGACAGACCGGGCGAGCGCCAGCACCGCCAGTGCGGCAAGGATCGCATAGCCCGCCAGCCTCCCCTCAAGGAAAAAGGCCGCGAGCCCCATGCTGGCGGCCGACAGGCCCTGAATGGCGGAGCCGACCGACCACGCCCATTTGCGCTGGGGCAGGCGGCGCAGCGCGGCGGCGGTGAAGAGTTGCGGCAACAGGGCGCCCGCTTCGCGCACCGGCACGAGCAGGCCGATCAGCCAGGTCGGCGCGCCGAGGGTTGTCAGCAGCCAGCTCAGCACGAGCTTGGGGTCGATCAGGCCATCTGAAATCTTGCTGGTCGAGAGGCTGGCCACATGGGTGAAGAAATTTCCCGCTTCGTCCCGGCAGGCGCTGTCTGGAATGTCCTTGCACACCCGGCCCTCATCGCCGGAGGTGAGCATTTCGAAGACTTTCTGCTGCGTGCTTTCAGACATGGCGGCCAAACTAGCGCTCACGGCGGGGACGGCAATCTTCACGTTCGGGTGTGCTGCTGCAAAAGCGCTGGAAGCGGCGTCCGAACGCGCTACACGTAGATGTATGGCCGACAGTGATTATGCCCCGACCAAATTCTCCGATCCCGACGTCACGGCAAAGGGCGAGACCCGTGCCAGCGTCGGCTGGACCGGGCTGAAGACGCTGTGGCTGAATACGGGAACGCTGTGCAACATCGAGTGCGCGAATTGCTACATTGAAAGCTCGCCGCGCAATGACCGGCTGGTCTATCTGACGCGCGCCGATGTCCGCCCGTTCCTTGAGGAGATCGACCAGCCTATTGAGATCGGCATCACGGGCGGCGAACCCTTCATGTGCCCGGAGATATTGGGCATCATGGAGGATGTGCTTGGTGCCGGGCACAGCCTGCTGCTGCTGACCAATGCGATGCGCCCGATGATGCGGCCCCGCATCCAGCAGGGTCTGGAGCGGCTGGCCGCGCAGTATGGCGACCGGATGGTGCTGCGCGTCTCGCTGGATTCCCATGATCCGGACATTCATGACGCCGAACGCGGAGAAGGCGCCTTTGAAGAGGCCTGCAAGGGCCTGAAATGGCTGGGTGAACGCAGCGTACGGGTGGCGCTTGCCGGGCGTCAGGCACTCACCGAGGACGAGGCGGCGGCCCGCGCAGCCTATGGCGCACTCGCCAGCACGCTCGGCCTGTCGATCGATCTCGCCAATACGAAGCACCTCGTCCTGTTCCCGGAAATGATTGCCCGCGATGACCCGCCGGAGATCACCACCGCCTGCTGGGGCATCCTGAACAAATCACCTGACGATATCATGTGCGCCAACCAGCGCATGGTGATCCGCCGCAAGGGCGCGGGCAGGGCGACTGTGACGGCGTGCACATTGCTGGTGGATGATCCTGCGTTTGAACTGGGCACCACGCTCGCCGAAGCGACCGCCAAACCAGTCAAACTGAACCATCCCTGGTGCGCCAGCTTCTGCGTGCTCGGAGGCGGCAGCTGTTCGGCCTGATCCTTTCGTCTGGCAGGCCGCCCTCTTGCGATAGGCTCGGGGCACTGCCACATGGGGCACCTAATTCGAGGTATCCTTCCATGACCGACGCCGCCTACGCCGTCACCGACTTTGTCACGAATTTCCAGATCGTGGATCGCCCCATTCGCGGGCGGGCCGTGCGTATGGGTGAGGGCAGCCTGTCGGGCATCCTGCAGCGGCATGATTACCCGACAAATCTGGCGCGCATTCTCGGCGAAGCCGTGACGCTGGCTGCTCTGGTCGGGGCGTCGCTGAAATTCGAAGGCCGCCTTCTGGTACAGGCCGAAGGCGATGGCCCTGTGTCCATGCTGGTCGGCGAGTACCGCTCCGATGGCGGTGTACGCGGCTATGCCAAATTCGACGCCGAAGCCTGGGCGCATCTCGACAAGGTGAACAAGGGCGCGGCCCCGCACATGCCGCAATTGTTCGGCCCGAGCGGGCGGCTGGCCCTGATCATCATTCAGGACAATCCGGCGATCCAGCCCTATCAGGGCATCGTGCCGCTTGCGAAAGGGTCTCTGAGCGAGTGCGCAGAGGACTATTTCGAAATGTCCGAACAGGTGCCGACGCGTCTCAAACTGTCGGTCGCCGAGCTGGACCGCAAGGACGGCCATCCCATCTGGGTGTCTGGCGGCATGATGGTGCAGCGGATTGCAGCCGATGAAGCGCGCGGCGAGACCGAGGAGCCCTGGCGCGAGGCCGAGGCCCTGTTTGCCACGCTGACCGATGGCGAGTTGGCCGATGCCGACCTGTCTATGGAGCAATTGCTCTATCGCCTGTTCCATGAGCAGGGCGTGACGATGGAAACACCGCAGGCGCTGGATGATCGCTGTACCTGTAATCAGGACCGGCTGGTCGAGACGCTGAAACAGATGCCGGACGAATCCTTGCGGGACATGACCGAAGAGGATGGCACGCTCGGCATCGACTGCCAGTTCTGCAATCGTCATTACGATATTGCCATCGAGGATGTGACCGGCAACACGAACTAGGCGGCGTCAGGCCTCCACAGTTTCGTGATTGCCCCCACGGGCGGGCGCTGGCACAGGTGACAGCCATGACTTTCAAATGGCTCCCCAATGCATTGACCATCGCCCGCTGTGTCTTTGCCGGATTTGTGCTGGTCGGTTTCTGGCAGGCGATGAATCTGGATCTCACACTCACCGGATTTGACGCTGAAGACATGTCGCGGCGGATCACGCTGCAACAGCTCTGGTTCCAGTTTGCCTTCCTTGCTTTCCTGGCCGGGGCGATCACGGATTTTCTGGATGGCTGGCTGGCCCGCAAGCTGGACGCGCACAGCCGGTTCGGGGTCTGGCTGGACCCGATTGCCGACAAGCTGCTGATCGCGGCGGCCCTGCTGGGTCTGGCGCTGAAATTCCAGACCTGGCTGATCTATGTGCCGGCAGCGATGATCATTGGACGCGACGTGTTCATGACCTGGTTCCGCGCGACGCCGCGGGGGCGCTCGGCGATTGTCCCGTCCAATCTGGCGAAATGGAAGACCGGTTTCGAGATGGCGGCGATCATCGGCCTGATGCTGCCGCTGGCCGTGCTGCGGCCGGATGTCGGGGGGGACGTCACTGCCGGATCGTCGGTGATGGCGATTGTTGCGATTGTTGCCGTGGTGGGCCTGCTCTGGACGGCGGCGGCGCTGTCCTGGTGGACGGCGGGCCAGTACATGAAGGCGGCGGGCAAGACAGCCGAGTGAAAAAGAACGCTGGCCCCAAGGGGCAGAGCCAGCGTTCCGCATTTCAGTTTCCGCGCGCAGGATGAGGGGCAACCTGCGCCCGGAAGGGCTTTTGACGTGATGGGACCTGTCTGCTCTCATTCCCCACCACCCAGTCACAATCGCCCGGCATGACAAAGGTTCCGTTAAAACTTGCGGCATCAATATGGCAGCAATTTCACGAACTCTCCGGCAAACGGCCTGCATTGGGACTCAATGTCTGGCGAGAAGGGGAGAATGAGATCGCGAACCTCCTCCTCGACCCGTCTGGTCATCGTTGCGCTGGCCGCGCTGCTGTTCCTCTGCCTGCCGGCTTTCCTGGCGATGGCAGGCGCTTGAGCCTAGCGTGTATTGCCTGACCAGTAGGGGGTAGGCGGCGCATTCCGATAGAATTCCTCCAGCCTCAGCCGGGTGCCTTGCGTGGTGCCTTCGGGCACATCGTGTGGTGCGCACCAGCGGGTTTCGGCAATCTCGGCCACCGCAGTCGCCTTGCCCTGCGTCCAGATCTGAGCAGGCACATGATAGAGGAGCACGTGATCATTCGGAAAGGAGGTGTGGTTTGAAAACATGCCGACCAGGCTCGGAGTCCCGTTCAGCAGGATCCCGCCTTCTTCCTCCACTTCCCGGCGGAGCGACTCGATGCAGGGCTCGCCCCGCTCCACACCGCCGCCGGGCATGTGCCAGCCGGAGATGTAAGTATGCCTGACCAGCAGGATCTGGCCGTCCGAATTCTCGACAAGGCCGCGTACGCCCAAAGTCATGGGCCGGCGCAGGCGGGCATAGGCGTGGAAAAGCCGGGTTCTGAGGGAAGGCATGCTGCCTCCTAACGTGGCGAGAGGTGGGCGTTCAATCTGAAAATTTCCGCAAATTGACGTCAAACTTCCTGTCGTTTGAGGCTCGCCAAGCCGTGCAACGCACGCTATGAGCTGTGCAAAGCGTGGAAATGCTCAAGAAAACAACAGCGAGACGGCCCCATGATCCATCCTTCTCTGATTGCCATTGCCGCCATTGTGGTCGTGTTCGGCATCCTGAATTTCATTGAATACAAGCGACTCGACTAGAAGCGAGCCCGGCGAATGCCTGAACTAACCCTGATCGCCGCCCTGATCGGGGGGCTTGTCATTATGGCGTTTGCGGGGGACTTCCTGGTAAACGGCGCAGTCGCCGTGGCCCGGCGCCTTGGCGTCTCTCCCCTCATCGCCGGTATCTTCATTGTCGGGTTCGGCACGTCGGCACCTGAAATGGTGGTGTCGTTGAATGCCGCGCTGGAAGACCGCGCGGGTCTGGCGCTGGGCAATATTGTCGGCTCCAACATTGCGAACATCTTCCTCGTGCTGGGCATCCCGGCGCTGATCATGCCGTTCGTGGCCGGGGGTCACGGACAGGGCCGCGCGCTGACGGCGATGCTGGTTGCCACGGCGGTGTGGATCGTGCTGACCGGGCTGGGGCCACTCAATACGCTAGGCGGCATTCTCTTCCTCGCCATCCTCGTCGCCTATTGCGTGATCACCTTCTACATGGCCCGCAAGGCGGTCGCGACGGGCGAAGATCCGGGCGTCGAGCTGGAAGAGGCGCCGAAGCTGAGCCTGCCGCGCTCGCTCGCCTATATCGTGCTCGGCATTGGCGGCCTGGTTCTGGGCGCGCATCTGATCATTGCCGGCGGTGTCGGCATCGCGGAATTCTATGGCGTGCCGCAGGAATGGATCGGCCTGACCCTGCTGGCCATCGGCACGTCGCTGCCGGAGATCGGCGCGGCCGTGGCCGCAGCCCTGCGCCGGCATGGCGAAGTCGCCATCGGCAATGTCCTCGGCTCCAACGTCTTCAACATTCTCGGCGCGGGCGGCATCATCTCGCTCTTCGGGCCGATTGAGATTGCGCCGACTTTCACCCATTATGACCATTGGGTCATGGCCTTTGCCGCGCTGCTGATTGGCGGGTTCATCCTGACCCGCGCGCGGCTGGGCCGCATGATGGGGATACTGATGCTGCTGATCTATGCCGTCTACATCTACGGACTGGTGAACGGGTTCAATCTGCTCGGCCTGTTCCAGACCGCTCCGGCATGAGGCCGGGCGCGGCGCTCGTCACCGGCGCCGGGGCGCGGCTGGGCCGGGCCATGGCCGAAGCGCTGGGCGCAGATGGCTGGTTGGTCATCGTGCATTACAATTCCTCCGCAGACGGCGCTGAAGAGACCGCCGAAGCCATTCGTGCGGCGGGCGGCGAGGCGATCACGCTGCAGGCCGATCTGTCGGACGAGGCTGCGACCGGCGATTTGATCCTGCATGCCGCCGAGAGAATCGGCCAGCCGGTGACCTTGCTGGTCAATTCCGCCTCCGTCTTCGAGGAGGACAGCGTCACCAGCCATACCCGCGCGAGCTGGGACATGCACATGACTGCCAATCTCCGCGCGCCGGTGCATCTGGCGCAGGCATTCGCGGATGCTCTGCCGAAAGGGGAGAAGGGGCTGGTCGTGAACATGATCGACCAGCGCGTCTGGAAGCTGACGCCGAATTTCTTCACCTACACGCTGTCCAAGGCCGCGCTCTGGCAGGCAACGCAAACGCTGGCCCAGGCATTGGCGCCGGACATTCGTGTCAATGGCATCGGGCCCGGTCCGACGTTGCGATCGAAACATCAGAGCGAAGACGAGTTTGCCGCCGAAAAGCGCGCAACGCTGACGCAGGAAGGCTCCAGCCCCGACGAGATCGTCAAGGCGCTGCGCTATCTCGTGTCCGCCAGCAGTGTGACCGGTCAGATGATCGCCAGCGATGGCGGCCAGCATCTGATGTGGCAGACCCCGGATACACAGACTTGATGAATTTCGCCTCTGACACATCCTCCCCGGCGCATTCGAAAGTGCTGGAAGCCGTGCTTGCCGCAAATAGCGGGCTGGAGGCGAGCTATGGGAATGATGCGATTACACGCCGTCTGCGGACGCATCTGGCTGATGTGTTCGGGACGGAGGATTTCGATTATTGGCTGACTGCATCCGGCACCGCATCGAATGCGCTGGCGCTGTCCTGCTTCTGCCCACCGACCGGCGCGGTGCTCTGCCATGCCGGAGCGCACATTGCCGTGGATGAGCGCGGCGCGCCGGAATTCTTTTCGGGGGGCGGCAAGCTACAGCTCTTGCGCGGCCCGGATGGCAAGATTGGCGCGGCGCAACTGGACGAGGCTTTGGCGCGCATCAATCATGATTTCGTGCACGAAACGCCGGCGCATGTCCTGTCGCTGACTAACCTCACAGAGAATGGCACGGCCTATAGCGTGGCTGAAGTTACAGATTACGCCGCGAAGGCCCACGCAGCGGGTCTGACCCTCCATATGGATGGCGCGCGGCTGGGCAATGCGCTGGTCGCGACCGGCGCGAGCGCCGCCGAGATGAGCTGGCAGGCGGGCGTCGATGTGCTGACCTTCGGCCTGACCAAGACCGGCGCGATGGGCTGCGAGATCATCCTCCTGTTCGGCGAAGCCCGCGACAAGAAGCGTGAGCTGGAAGCGCGGGCCAAGCGCTCCGGCCATATGCCGCCGAAGATGCGCTATCTGGCGGCGCAAGGCGAAGCGATGCTGGCAGGCGGGCTCTGGATGGAACTGGCCGCGCATGCAAACGCGATGGCCGGGCGCATGGCCGACGGCCTGCAGGGACAAGGTGTGGAACTGGCATTCGAGTCGCAGGGCAATGAAGTCTTTGCGATGCTGAGCGCTGCGCAGGCCAAGGCCCTGCGAACGGCTGGCGCGGTCTTCTATCCGTGGATGGGCGGCAGCCAGCGGCTGGTCTGTTCCTGGGCGACGACGACCGATGAGGTCGATGCCTTTCTGGACGCACTGAAGAGCTAGTTTCAAACCTTTTTGCCCCGGTAACTGGACGCGCCGTGCGACGCACGGCAAAGAAGGGGCGATTGAATTCACGGGGAAGGGGTTTCGTGTCCATCATGTCCAGTCGCATCCGCGCTGCAATGCTTGCAGCAGCTCTCGCCACCTCCACATTGTCAGCCTGCTCGACGGCCTATTATGGCGCGATGGAGCAGTTCGGCTACCAGAAGCGCGACCTGCTGGTGTCCCGCGTCAATGATGCGGCTGAGGCGCAGGACGATGCAAAGGTGCAGTTCACCAGCGCGCTGGAGGCCTTCAGGTCCGTAGTGGCGGTCGATGGCGGGGAACTGGAAGCATCTTACGATTCCCTGTCGCGCGCTTATGAACGCTCCGAGGAAAAAGCCCAGCATGTGCGCGAGCGCATCAAGGACATGAAGACTGTTTCCCGCGACCTGTTCGTGGAGTGGCGCAAGGAACTGGAAGAATATTCCGATCCAGGCCTGCGCCGGGCCTCGGCCGAGCAGCTGGAAGCGACGCGCGACCGGTATGCCGTTCTGGTCGAAAAGATGGACCGGGCCGCCGCATCGATGGATCCGGTTCTGGCCGTGTTCAAGGATCGTGTCCTGTTCCTGAAGCACAATCTGAATGCCCGCGCGATTGCGGCGCTGGGCGACGAGACGCGCAATATCGAAACCGATGTGGCCGCGCTGATCGAGGAGATGGAGCGTTCCATCGCCGAAGCCGATGCCTTCATCCAGGAGATGCAGGCCGGCGCGGTCTAGGCGGTTTCGCTTCACATTTCCTGACCGGATGAGCCGGAAAGGCCCCTTGGGTGCATCCTGCAACGAAAGCTGCACGTGCGACGCCGGAAAAGGCGCTTTTTTTGGGAACCGAATTGTGGGGCGCGAGTTCTATTCACGTCTCTGGCAGGGGCAAGCTCACCGAAGTCTGCTCATTCCGGCCTCGGCCGGAATCTGGAATTGAGGGGACAACAAGTTCAATTCCAGGCCTCGGGTGCATCCGGGGCGAGCGGATGCCGGCCGCTGCCGGAGCGATTCCCGACATGGCCATCTGAAATGCGCGCGACGGCGTGAAGGCGAGCGGGTCATGGCTCTTTGCGCCCGGCACATCGCCAATCGCGGCAAGATGGACCTCGCCGGTTGGCGTGATGCGGACCAGCATCTGCCGCGCATCGCGCCGGACATGTCGGACATAGAAGGTCAGCATGACGATCTGCAGCCAGATCCAGACCCGGTAGGGCTGGAGGTGAGGCGGCAGGTTTCGCAAGGTGGCGAAGGCGTCATTCATGCCCTCATTATACGCGCCCCTTTGGGGGTGTCGGATAAGTTTTCTCCCGCATCTGTCGTGGCCGCAGGATGCGCCGGGTTTCTTGTGGGATACGCCGCTTGAGATTGTGACCGGCCAGCGCCGCGGCTATACCGGGCGGGCAGCAGGGCATCCGTCCCTGCACTTCGGGAGGCGCATCAGGCATGACCATGAAGCAAACCGTATTGGGCGTGCTCGCCCTGGCCGTGACGGGCTGTGCGACGCAGGCGCTCCCAGAGGCGGCTGAGCCCAGCTTCCATACGCTGGAAGCCAGGGGCGTCGCCGCAACCATCACCTCCTCATTCGGTGGACGGGTCGCTGGGTTCGGCCTGGTCGGCAAGGATGATCTCATCAAGTTCGACGCGGCGCTGGCGGCCAGCCAGCCCGCACCCGCACTCGACACCGATCTATCGGCGGCGGCCTATTACGGTCATTCCTTCTGGGCCGGGCCGCAAAGCGAGTGGTGGATGCATCAGGATCTCTTGCCCGAGATGCGAGGCGAGATGTGGCCGCCGGACCCCTACCTCACCCTGCAGGCCATGAAGGCAGATTCAGGGGCAGGCAGCCTGACCCTGTCGGGCGCAGCGAGCCCGTATACCGGGCTGGCCATGACCCAGCGCTACGACATGCTGCCGTCCGGCTGCCTGCGCGTCAGCGCCGAGGCGGTAAATACGCGGGACGAGGCGGTGGCGTGGGACATCTGGTTCAATACGCGCGTCGAGTCGGATTCCTGGGTTGCCGTGCCGGTGGCAGGCGAAGACTCGATCCGGCTGGGCATGGTGGACCTGACCGTGCTTGAGGCGCCGGATATCCGGGTGACGGACGGGATAGCGCTGGCCGATCCGTCCCTCGAAAAAGGGGTTGCAGGGCGCCAGGGCAAAGCCTTCATGGATCCGTCCGAAGGCTGGCTGGCCGCGATCCGGGATGGCCAGGTGTTTGTCATCATGTTCGATCTGTTGCCAGCAGATGCCATCCATCCGGAGCAGGGACAGGTGGAACTCTATTTCACTCAGAAGGCAGAGGATCCCGCCACCAGCATGATCGAGATGGAAACGCATGCGGCCTACAAGACGCTCGCGCCGGGCGAGGCGATGCAGGCCGAGCAATACTGGGCGGCGCTGCCTTATGAGGGCGCGATGGAGGCCGGGGCGGTGTCGGACTTTGTCCGGGACCGGATGCAGGGCGGGAATTTCTGTCTGACGGGGGACTGAGCGGGTCTCTGCTCTAGGGGGGCGAAGCCCTTGCTTGCGCTGCGGGCCTTTTCTTCCTTCATTCGATCCTCGATCGAATGAAGGAAGAAAAGACCAGACGGCCTGTAAGCCGGGTTCTGTTCGCCGTGTTGCCACGGTCTGGCAGCCATTCCTCTGGGATGCCTGTTGCCAGGCACCTCACGCGACACACCCGGGGCACGGGCGTGAAACAGCCCATATGTGCCCCCTATTCGGTCTTGCTCCGGGCGGGGTTTACCGTGCCAGTCCTGTCGCCAGGCCTGCGGTGGGCTCTTACCCCACCCTTTCACCCTTACCTCTCCCGAAGGGGAGGCGGTTTGCTTTCTGTGGCACTTTCCCTCGGCTCACGCCGGGCGGCCGTTAGCCGTCGCCCTGTTTCCCTGGAGCCCGGACTTTCCTCCAGTACGCAGTTACCCGCGTACCAGCGGCTGCCCGGCCGTCTGGTCTAAGGAGGATATAAGCGTGGAATCCGGAAATAGCCAGTGGGGCGTGGGAGTAGCTGCCGGCTAGCGCCGCACCGAGCGGGCGAGCAGGTCTGTCAGGATCTGGTCGATCTCGGCTTGCGGCATCTCACTGAAATTCAGGGGGCGGTCGGCCCGGCCTGACACCATGAGGTCAGCCAGCCCGTGGGCCATCGCCCAGGACGCCATGACGTCTTTCATCGCCTCCCGGTCGGCATGGGGGTCGGCGCCGACGAGGCCCTGAACGCCGGTCACCAGCTTGTTGAAGGCCGCAAAGGATGCCCTGGCGAGGTCTTCCGCCGTCCGGTCGGGTTTCTCGGAGGTAAACATCAGGCGGAACAGGGCGGGATTGGCCAAAGCGAAATCGATATAGCCGAGCCCGGCCGCGACCTGGCGGGACAAGGCATCCTCGGCCGCCATCTGCTGGCGTGCCTCCTGCGCCGCAACCAGCCGGTCGAAGCCGGTTGTTGCGAGCGCCGTGAGCAGGCCGCGGGCATCGGTGAAATGATGTGCCGGGGCGCCATGACTGACGCCCGCCCGTTTGGCGACGGCGCGCAAGGAGAAGGCTTCAATGCCGTTTTCCGACAGTTCCAGTTCGGCCGCCCGCAGCAATTCCGAGGCGAGATCGCCATGATGATAGGGTTTGCGGGGAGCTTTTCCGGAAGAGGCCATGCGTCTTGATAGCATAAAACTTGACACCGTCTAGATGTGAAGGCAAAGAGCATGTAGACAGTGACTAGATGGGGCTGACGAAATGAGAAAATGGATTGTCCGGATTGGATTGGGCGTCGTGGCCGTCATGATGATCGGCGCGATCTCCTCCTACCTGTTCATCGACCGCGAACTGACGCGGATGTATGGCGGGCTGACCGAACCGGCCGATCCTGTGGTGGCCGATGCTGGCACGCGGGACTATGTGCTGGTCAATGTGAGCGTGCTTGCGCCGGAAGGGGATCGCTTTCTCCCGGACCGAAACGTGGTGATCAGGGACGGACAGATACGCGCGATTGGCAATACGACTACAAGTCCCGGAGAGATTCCAACACTTGATGGGCGCGGCATGTATCTCGTGCCGGGGTTTACGGACTCGCATGTCCATCTCTGGGAAAGCGAGAACGACCTTCTGCTCTATGTCGCCAATGGCGTGACGCAGGTGCGGGACATGAACAGCCTGCCGGTCAATCTGCGCTGGAGGGACGAGATCGAGGGGGGCCGGATCGGGCCGGACATTTTTGCGGTTGCGCCGCAATTTGCGACCTTCGGTCCGATGGAGGGCGCGTTTGTCGGCTGGGTGCAACACAAGACCATTGTGCGGACGGCGGATCAGGTCGATGCCGCGGTAAAGGATTATGTGGCGGAAGGGTATGACGCTCTGAAGGCGAGCAGTTATCTGGACCGCGATGGCTATATCGCGCTCAGCGCCGCCGCAGCGGAGCACAATATCCCGCTGGTCGGGCATTTGCCGATGGCCATCGGTCTGGAGGATCTGTGGGCATCTAACCAGAGCGAGGTCGCGCATGTCGAGGAATTCGTCAAAGCGCTCGACCGGGAGTTTGGCGGCTACAGCGCTGATACGGCGGAAGACTTCCTGGCCTTTGTCCGGGAACGGAGCGACGGCGTTGCGGATCGCATGATGGCGCACGACATCTCGGTGACGTCCACGCTGGAACTGGTCGACAGTTTCCATCGGCAGAAATCTGACCTGAACACGGAATTGACCGCGGCGAAACTGACCTACGAGAATCCCGGCATTTCCGAAGGCACCATCATCACGTCGCGCGGCATGGGCTGGCTGCCACAGGTCAACATCTATCGCTGGCCGGAGGGGCTGGATGCCGAGCGGCAGGCGCGGAGCCGCCTCTATTGGCAAGCCTATGCCGAGGCGCAGCATATCCTGTTCGAGGCATTCCTTGCGCGCGGAGTGCCGATCCTGGCCGGGACGGATGCCAATGTACCCGTCCGGGTACCGGGCTTCTCCCTGCATGAAGAAATGGAGGCCCTGCAGGCGGCTGGCATGAGCCCTGCGGAAATCCTCGCCTCCGCCACAACGCTGCCCGCCAAATTCATGGCGTCCGGCACGGGAGAGATTGCCGAGGGCCGCAAGGCCAACCTTGTTCTGCTGCGAGACAATCCGCTGGAAGAGATTGGCGCGACGGAGTCCATCGAAATGGTGATTGTCGGGGGCCGCGCTCTGGACCGGCAAGACCTCGATGCGCTGCTGGACTCGGTCAGGACGGCGAACGACAATAGCCGAACCGTGCCGATCCCGGTCGCTGAATGAGGCCATCGCGCCACGTCAGGACTGGGCAAGGGAAGGCGGGCTGGGGTAGCGTGAGCCATGACTGAGATCACGACTTACGAGACCTTGCAGGCGGCGCTCAATGCACTCGCCCCGGAACTCGCCGACCGGGCGGCGGAGATGGAAGATGCGCGGCGGTTGCCGGCGGACCTTGCCGGGAAGATGGCAGCGGCGGGCGCGTTCCGCATGATGACGCCCAAGGCCTATGGCGGGCTGGAACTCACGGCACGGGAATTCGTCGAGGGCGTCGCGCAGGTGGCGGAAGCCAATGCCAGCGCAGGCTGGTGCTCGATGATTGCCTGCACGACCTCCATGAATGCGGCCTATATGGCGCCGGAGGTGGCGGCGGAGATCTACAGCGCGCCCCTGACGATCACGGGCGGCGTGTTCGCACCGATGGGCCGGGCTGAGGTGGAGGGCGATGGCTATCGCGTCACCGGGCGCTGGCAATGGGGCTCTGGCTCAGCCAATTGCAGCTGGCTCGCCGGGGGCTGCATGGTGTTCGAGGATGGCGAGCTGAAGCGCCTGCCCTCCGGCGCGCCGGACCAGCGCATGATGGTCTTCCCGGCCAGCGAGGCGACCCTCCACGACACATGGCATGTGATGGGCCTGAAGGGCACGGGCAGCGGCGACATTTCGGTCGAAAACATCCTTGTCCCGCGCGCACGCTCGGTTTCTCTGATCACGGATGTTCCCCGCGAGACCGGGCCACTCTACACCTTCCCGGCCTTTGGCCTGTTGTCGCTTGGCGTCTCGGCCGTGGCGATGGGCAATGCGCGGGCAAGCCTTGATGCGTTCAAGGAACTGGCCTCGGCCAAGAAAAGCCAGGGCAGCAAGAAGACGCTCGCGGAACGCCAGACCATTCAGGCGAATTTTGCCGAAGCCGAGGCGAGCTGGCGCGCGGCGCGGGCCTATCTTCTGGCCGAACTGAACGAGACCTGGGCCATTGCGAGCCGCGTGAAGCCGGGGGAGGGCATCCCGGTGGAGCGGCGCGCGGCGCTGCGCATGGCCTGTACGCACATGACGCGGACCGGGGCGGATATCTGCCGTACCCTGTATGATCTTGGTGGCGGGGCGGCCCTGTTTGAGTCCTCTGACCTGCAGCGCCGCTTTCGTGATGCGCATGCGATGACGCAGCATATCGTGACGGCGCCGGCGACATGGGAGCTGACCGGACGGCTCCTGCTTGACCTGTCGACGGATGCGGGCATGGTCTGAGCCGATCAGGCAATCGGGCCGGGGAACCGGGTCGGAGGCGGGGCGTTTCATCGGGATGATGAAACCTGCTGCCGCCTTCGCCCTGTCGCTCGCCCTCGCCACGGCCTGTTCGCCCGCGGACCCGCCGCAAGCAGCGCCGGACCCTGCCGCCGATGAACCGGGTATCCAGCTGGAGGCGGTGACGGCGGACAGTGTGAACCAGCTGGAGGGGGAGCTGCGCTGCAGCTTCAAACGCGGCGACGACAACACGGTATTGTTGATGGCGGCCGCAAATGTCGGTGACGCGGCACGCGCCAGCGCTGCCATTACGCTGGATGGCATGGGACGCAAACTGGCCGGTCGGGGAGAGGGGGGCTTCGGCGCCCTTGAGAAGACCGGCGGCGTATTTTCCGGCGAGGACGTCACCGTTACGATCACGCCCGGCGAAGAGGTCGCGGGAGAGATGAGCGAGAGCGTTGTTCAGGTCGCCACACTGAACGTGCAGCGGCCCGAAGGCGGCCAACAGACCTATGACGGCGTCTGGACCTGCGGTCCGTAACGTCCCCCCGTGTCCTTACGCCCCGAAGATCAGGGGCTCTGCCGCCATGCGGAGCCGGGTGACCAGATCGTCTGCCATGAATTGGTAGTCGTCCGGGATGCCCAGCACGTGCAGGCGCTTGAAGCGGAGGTCCTGACGGAAATCGGCTTTCAGGCGCGCGGCATGCTTGTCCTCCATGACGAGGATCAGGTCGGCCCAGCGAATGTCTTCCAGCGAGACCTGCCGCCGTGCGCTGCGGGCGGTGCCGGCAGAGCGCGTGGCGACGCCGTCGATTTCAGCAAAGATCGCCTCGCCGGTGGGGCTGCGCCACTGGTTCTTCGAGCAGACGAACAGCACCTTTACCGGGTCGGCCTCGGCCATCAGCTTCTCCCATTCGCGGCGGGGCCACAGCTTGCCAAGCTGTTGTGCGCGGCGAAGTTTCACGCTCCGCCCATAAAGGTGTTTCCATTGCTTCTCAACGCCATAGCGGTCGATCCGCTGGCTGCGGGAAAGGTGGGAGTCCGGGCGCAGGCGATCGATACGCCGACGCGCCCCACGGTCCTGTGGGTGTGTCATGATGCTTGGTCCTCATATTCTGCGGGTCAGCAGCCGCGGCAATACGAGGAGTGAGGCGCATATACCCCGGATTGGGGGGTGGCGGCAAGTATTCCGGGCGAACGCCAAAAGGAAATATTGGGTTGGGCGCGCGAATTGCCCCATATAGATAAGGTGCAATGGAGACCGCATGCTGAGTTGGATCAAGAAGCTGCCCGTCCCCCAGCCGGTGCGCCATTGGGTGATCTCGCCGCTCTGGTGCGCCATCGTGCGCCTGTCCAAGCCGGAAGTGAGGATCGTGACCGGGGGCATCAGTTTCTATGCGCTGTTTTCGATCTTCCCGATCATCTATCTGACGCTGACCCTGTTGTTCGCGCTGCTGCCGGCTGATCTCAGCCGCCAGTTGGGCGATACAGTGGACCAGGTTCTGGTCTCGGCTGTGGCGCCGCTCAGCAAGGCGGATCTGGATGTGATCCATGAATCGACGCCGCAGGGCGTGACCTTCCGGGCATTGCTGGCGGTGCTGGTGGTCTTCTACACGGCGAGTTCCGGTGCCAAGGCCGCGATCACCGGCATCCGCATGGTGGCTGGCAGCGAGCGGCGCACGCGGATCATCCGCTTCCAGGGCGTCTCGATCCTGATGACGGCGCTGCTGATCCTGTCAGTCTGGATTCTCGGCGCGTTGCAGATGATCCTGTCGCTGATTACCGAGCGCGAGGGCTATGTTGCCTATGATGTAGCGCAGACGATTTCCGACATTGCCTCGACCCTGTGGCTCGGGAAAGGGATTGCGTGTTTCGCGGTGTTCTACCTGATCATCGCGCTTTCCCTGCATGGCCGCGTCAAGGGGCACCGGGCGAAAGCGATGGGCGCGGCAGCCGGGGCGCTGGCCTGGCTGGTCGCGACCTGGGGCTATCACCTCTACCTGAAATTCAGCGCGCTCGACACATTCTACGGCGCGCTGGCTTCGGTCATCCTCGGTTTCATCTGGTTGTCAGTCTCGGTCTCGGCACTTCTCTTCGGCGCGGCGCTGGCGGTCGAATGGGCCGCGCGGATGCAGCGCGAGGAAGTGATTGAAGAAGCTGACGAAGAAGAACTGGACGCCGAAGTCACTCAGGCCGTGTAGAGCGCGTGAATGACGCCGATGCGGCGCAGCGTGTCGAGGCCCGCCTGTCCGGTGACGAGGTCCGTCAGCCAGCGGCGCTGGAACGCGGTGACCACTTTCTCGCAGGTCTCGCCATAGATGTCGGTGACGTCAAAACCGTAGCCGATCTCTGACAGCATGGTCTGCATCCGCCAGACGCTGGAGCCGGAGGCACCGCGTTCCAGCCCCTTGCCGATGATCTCCTGTGTCGTACCCTCGATCTGCGGCCAGTGGCCGATGCCGGCGCGGGCGAGCCGTTCCCACGGGAAATGCTCTCCGGGGTCCTGCTTGCGCAGGGGCGCGATGTCGGAATGGCCGAGAATACGTGTGGCCGGAATCTCATGGCGGGAGAGAATGTCGTGGATCAGGTCCAGCAGGGCATGGATCTGAGGGCGCGGATAGGGCGGCAGGCTGCCATCAGGCAGGGGGTAGTCATGCCCGCCATTGACGATCTCGATGCCGATGGAGCGGGAGTTGAGGTCCTGCTGGCTCTGCCAGCTGGAGACGCCCGCATGCCAGGCGCGTTTGTCCTCATCGACCAGCTGCGTGATGCGGCCATCTTCCCAGACCATGTAATGGGCGGAGACTTCGGCGACGGGATCGCACATGCGCTCCAATGCCTCTTCGCCGGTTGCCATGCCGGTATAGTGCAGCACCAGCATGTCGAGCGTGTGCTTGCGCTCATTGAAGTTCGGGCTTTCGGCGCGGGTGATGTCCATCAGCTGCCTCCTGACCCGATCTTCTTGACGATGGCCGCGTCCGGCAGCGTCCGGTTCTGACGCACGGCGATGACGAAAACGCCGGACAGGGAGATCACCGAGCCGAGTATCAGGCGTGCGGTGATGGGTTCATTCAGCAGGGCGATGCCGAAGACCACGCCCCAGACCGGGGTCATCAAGGTGAGCGGCGAAAGCAGGGAAATGTCGTATTTCTTGATCAGCGTATAGAAGCCGCCATGACCGAAGATCGACACGCCGACCACGGCAAACAACCAGGCCACACCCAGCTTCCATCCGCCGTTTGCCAGCGCCTCCAGCTGACCCGTCTCGACCAGGCTGGACGTGATCAGCAGGGGCGCGAAGCTGAACAGGCCAACCCAGGCCTGCAGGCGCAGCGCCTTGATCGGCGCCATACGCTTCATCAGGATGCCGCCCACCGAGCCGACAAAGGCGGCGATCGTGATGTAGATGAGGCCGATGGAGATGGTGAAGCTCGCCGGGTCGAATGCGATCAGCACGACGCCGGCAAAGGACAGCATGATGCCGAGACCGCGCCGCCAGCCAATGGTTTCACCAAGGAACGCCATGCTCATCAGCGTCGAGAAGGGCGCACCGAGCTGGCCTGTGATGGAGGCTGCGGACGCTTCTGCGTTCTGCAAGCCCATGAAGAGGAGAGAAAAATGCACCGCGCCAATGAACATGGCGATCAGGAACAGCATTTTCAGGTCTTCGGGCTTCGGCCTCAGGAATGCGAGCAGCAGCAAGGCGACTCCGGCAAAGCGGATGCCGGCGAAGAAGATCGGCGGCACGCCCACGTCCGCAACCACCCAGCGGGTGATGACAATATTGAGGCCCCAGACAAGGCACACGGCGAACAGAAGGACGAAATCGCGAAAGGACATATCTTCGCCGTTAGCAGGATTTATCCGGGCTGGGCAGGGGCTTTGAACTTTCTCTTGCCACGCAGCCAATCGCAGGGGAAATCGCCTTATTCAGCTTGGGGTCAGATGCGGCCTGCGAGGGAACCGAGTGCTGCGGGATGCGCTAAACAATCGTTAAGAAGCTGTTATAGTCATTAGCAGGTGGAAGGCGGGGCCGATCCGGACCTGTTATCAGGAGGTGTGGTTGTATGGGACTGATCTGGTGGATTTTGCCAGCAATTGCGGCTGTGATCGGCCTGATGCTGCTGTTTGCAGGCTTCGGGAAACTTGCGCGGCTGAAAGCCGGTTCCGGCGCGGTACGGCTGACCTTTGGCGCCGGTTTCCTCGCCCTCGCAGGCGTCGTGGCCTTTGCCGGCCTCAATTTGCAGACCTACAAGCGCCTGACCAAGGAACGCTACGCCGCGAATGTGAAATTCGAAGCGGTTGAGGGCGAAGAGAACGCCTACACGCTGGATCTGACCTTTTCCGATGGTCGCAAGCTGGTCGAAGCCAATGGCGCCCAGCCCGTGCTGCGCGGCAATGAATTCGAGATTGGCGCACAGGTCATCAAGTTCAAACCGGTGGCCAACATGCTGGGCTATGACTCGATCTACCGGCTCGATTTCATCGAAGGCCGCCTGTCCCGTCGGTTCACGCCGGATGCGGTGACCGAGGCGACGACGAATGGCATCGCGCTGGCGACCAATCCGGGCCTCGACGTGCACCGGCTGGCCCAGGAGCAGGGGGGCCGGTTCGGGATTGATGCGCAATATGGGTCGGCTTCCTACCAGCCCATGGGTGACCGGTTCGAATATGTCGTGAACATCACGCAGGATGCGCTGATCGCCCGGCCAACCGAGGCGACCAAGACTCTGATCCAGAAGCAGCGCTATCCGGGATACAGCATGACCGAGGAGCCGGGACAGTGAATCCGTGGGACCGCTACGTCGTACCGCATCTGGTGTCGTGCGCCTGCAGCACCAAGCCGATCATGAAACAGCGCGAGAAAGTCGTTCCGCAAGCTGAGGGGCAGGTGCTGGAGATTGGCGCCGGCTCGGGCACGAATTTCGCGCTCTATGATGGTAACAAGGTGGACCATCTCTATGCGCTGGAGCCCTCCGACGTGATGGTGGGCAAGGCCCGCCGCGAGGCAGGGCGTCTTGGCATCGGCCATCATATCGATTTCCTGCAGACGGGTGCGGAATCCATTCCGCTGGAAGATGATTCCATCGACACCGCCGTGATTACTTTCGTGCTCTGCACCATTCCCGATTGGGAATCCTCGCTGAAGGAAGTGCGCCGTGTGCTGAAGCCCGGCGGAAAGATCCTGTTCTCCGAGCATGGGCTGGCGCCGGATGAAGGCGTCGCCAAATGGCAGCGCCGGATCGAACCGGTCTGGAAACCCCTGGCGGGTGGCTGCCATTTGACGCGCGATACCGAAGCGATGTTTGCCTCGGCCGGCTTCCGGCTGGATGAGGCAGAGACGATGTATTTGCCGTCAACGCCCAAAGTGGCTGGCTTTGTCAGCTGGGGTAGCGCGGTTCCGGTCTGACACGCGGCGATGCGGACGCCGCCCTACTTGCCATTCCTTGACGGTCCGCCCGGCATCGCGCCGGGGCTAAAGCCGATTGCGCCAGAGGCGTGGTTGCTGCCGGACACCGAGGCCGCAGCATGGCTGGCCCCCAAGCGTGAATTGATGCGATCGCGTCGGAATGAGGTGTTCGCGGCGCAGGATGCCGAAGCTGAAATGGCGGAAGCGGCCGCAGCTGTTCTGGCGGTCACCGGACCGGCGAACGAGGACTGGCCCACCCCGCTGGAAGCTGCCGCTTCAACGGTCTCCGACGATCTTTGCCTCATGCTGCGCGACGGTGAGGGGCTCTGGCGGCTCAGGGCGGCAAGCCTTTGCGCGCCGACCTACTGGCGGCTTGCGGAGAAGATCGGCCAGCCGCTCGGCGGCGTGCATGGGCCTGTGCCCGGCGGCGACCCCGGACTTGCGGCGCGTATTTCCCGCATCTTTGACGGGCTGCAACCGGGCCGCGTGCTGGAAAGGTTCAACTGGACCGTTCAGGCGGGGGAGGCGCGATTCACGCCCGCTTCCGCGCCTTTGAAAGACCTTGCCAGGGCAACGCCCGATGCGGCGGCGCTGGACCAGCTGCACCTGCGTGTGGAACGCCAGACGATCCGGAAATTGCCGCAGACCGGCGCGCTGCTCTTTACCATCCGTATCGTGATTGATCCGCTGCGCGCGGCGCTCTCCACGCCGCGCCATGTGGAGGCCTTTGCGGCCGCGTGGCAGGGCGTTGATCCGGCGATGCACCGCTACAAGGGCTGGGCCGCTTATGACCGGCTGGTGGGCGCTGCACTGGACGCGCGACGGAATCCCGTTACTTCCGAAGGCAGCACAAATACGAGGCAGGATAAATGAAATACTGGCTGTTCAAATCCGAACCCGACGCCTGGAGCTGGGACGAGCAGAAGGCCAAGGGCGATGAAGGCGAGGAATGGTCCGGCATCCGCAACTACCAGGCCCGCAATTTCATGCGCGACATGAAGATCGGTGACCGCGCCTTCTTTTATCACTCCAACAAGGGGCTGGAGGTCGTTGGTGTTGTGGAGGTCTCTGCCGAGAGCGCGCCGGATTCCACGACCGATGATGAACGCTGGGATTGCGTCTACCTGCGCGCGCTGGCGGACATGCCCAAGCCGGTGAAGCTGAAGGATGTGAAGGCCAATCCGAAACTGGAAGAGATGAGCCTTGTCACCTCGTTCCGCCTGTCCGTCCAGCCGGTCAAGCCAAATGAATGGAAGGAAGTCTGCCGCATGGGCGGGCTCGATCCGAAGACGCTGAAGCCGGTCTGATTCCGGGTCAGATTGCCGGGCTCAAAAAAGCCTAAAAAGCGTCTGGCGCAAAAAATGTTAGCGTGCAACAATGCGCCTCAATAGGGGGCGACTGCGCATGATCGCGGCCCCTGAGAAACGTCACAGGGAGAGCGACATGGCTATGCGTCAGCATGGAATTCTGAACAAATTCAACCTATTGGGAGCTGCTGCGTCGGTTGCGCTGCTGGCTGGCTGCGCGAGTTTGCAGGCGGAAGAGGCGCCGGCTGAGCTGGCGGAGGCCACGGCCAATGTCGCGCCGCAGACTCCGCCCTATCTGGACGCGTCCCTGAGCCCCGAAGCGCGCGCGAAAGATCTCGTCAGCCGCATGACGCTGGAAGAGAAAGCCGCGCAAATGTATGACAAGGCCGCCGGCATTCCGCGCCTTGGCCTGCACGAATACAATTGGTGGAACGAGGCCCTGCACGGGGTGGCCCGCGCCGGCCATGCGACGGTCTTCCCGCAGGCCATCGGCCTTGCCTCGACCTGGGATGAGGACCTGATGCTGGAGATCGCCACGACGATTTCCGACGAGGGCCGCGCCAAGCATCATTATTACGCCTCCGAAGACGTCTATGCCATGTATGGCGGGCTGACCTTCTGGTCGCCGAACATCAACATCTTCCGCGATCCGCGCTGGGGCAGGGGACAGGAAACCTATGGCGAGGACCCGTTCCTGACGGGCCGCATGGCGGTGAATTTCGTCAACGGCATCCAGGGCGATGACGACAAATACCTCAAGGCCATCGCGACGGTGAAACACTACGCGGTTCATTCCGGTCCCGAGCCGTCGCGCCACCGCGACGACTATCACGCCACCGATGCCGATCTCTGGGAGACCTATCTGCCGGCCTTCAAGATGGCGTTCGACGAAACCGACGTCGGCTCCGTCATGTGTGCCTATAACGCCGTCTGGGGCGCGCCAGCCTGTGGCAGCGAGCGCCTGATGGTGGATCTGCTGCGGGATGAATTGAAATTCGACGGATATGTCGTCTCCGATTGCGGCGCGATTGGCGATTTCTACTACGATGAAGAGAAAAAGGCCGCAGGCGAAGCGCCTTATGCGGCGCATGATTATGTCGATACGCGCGCCGAAGCCGCGGCCTTGTCTGTGAAAATGGGCACGGACCTCAATTGCGGCGATGGCGAGGGCAACAAGATGGACGCCCTGCCGGACGCTGTGGCGCAGGGCCTGATCGATGAGGCCACCATCGACCAGGCGGTGGAGCGGCTTTACACGGCCTTGTTCCGCCTCGGCATGTATGATGATCCTTCCCTGGTGCCGTGGGCCGATACGCCAATCGACATCGTGGCGAATGATGACCACATCGCCCTGTCCGAACAGGCCGCGCGCCAGTCGCTGGTCCTGTTAAAGAATGACGGTATCCTGCCGCTCGCACCTGAGACAAAGGTCGCCGTGATCGGTCCGAATGCCGACAATTGGTGGACGCTGGTGGCAAACTATTATGGCCGCCCGACCCAGCCCGTCACGGCACTGGAAGGCGTGAAGGCCAAGATCGGCGCGGAGAATGTCACCTATGCCGTCGGCTCGACCATCGCAGGCGACAATTACTCCAATTACAAGCCAATTCCGGCGGCCGCTCTGTTCCATGAGGATGCCGACGGCAATCTCGTGCCGGGCGTGAAGGCCGCTTACTATCCCAACAAGACGCTCGAAGGCCAGCCGACGCTGGAACAGGTCGAAGAGAAGATCGACTTCTACTGGGACCGCACGCCGAGCACGGACGGCCTGAACGACGAATTCAGCGCGACCTGGGATGGTGTGATCGTCCCGGAGACCGATGGCGTCTACCGCTTCCAGCCTTCGCGCTGGAGCGAGGTCGAGATCAATGGCGAGCCCGTCGGCGAGATGGACGGCATCGAGATGCAGGCGGGTGAGGCCTATTCGGTCCATATGGTGTTGAAATTCGACAGTGGCTGGCCGCGCGACCAGCTCGACAAGTACGCCTATCTCAACTGGACCGACATTTCCCGCGACCTGAAGGCCGAAGCCATGACGGCGGCAGAAGATGCAGACCTGATCCTGTATTTCGGCGGCATTGATGCCAATCTCGAAGGCGAGGAAATGGGCGTTGAACTCGACGGCTTCCTGGGCGGCGATCGCACACACATCAATCTGCCGGAAAGCCAGGAGACGCTGCTGAAAGCGCTGCATGCCACGGGCAAGCCCGTCGTGATGGTGAACTTCTCCGGCTCGGCCATGGGGCTGAACTGGGAGAATGAGAATTTGCCGGCCATCGTGCAGGCCTTCTATCCCGGCGAACAGGCAGGCAAGGCCATCGCAGACCTGCTCTGGGGCGAATTCAGCCCGTCGGGCCGCCTGCCGGTCACGTTCTACAAGTCAGTCGATGACCTGCCGGACTTTGGCGACTATTCCATGGCGAACCGGACCTACAAATACTATGAGGGCGAACCGCTCTATCCGTTCGGCCACGGCCTCTCCTATACGAGCTTCGCCTATAGCGGCCTGTCAGTGCCGGAGGCGCATGACGCCGCCAAGCCTCTGCCGGTCAGCGTGACGGTGACGAATACGGGCGACATGCCGGGCCGGGAAGTGGTGCAGGCCTATATCCAGCACAAGGACCGGGCGCATGTCGCCGTGCCGCGGATCGAATTGGTGGCGTTTGAAGTGGTCGAGCTGGCCCCCGGAGAGCGTCAAACGATTCGATTCGATCTCTCTCCGGAGCGGATCGGCTATTATGATACGGACGGTAACTTCATGACGCCTGAGGACAGCGAAGCCGTGTTGACCCTGGGCAGTGGTCAGCCGGGTTATGTTGACGAAGATTCGATTGAGGAAAGTAATGTCCGCTTCGTTTCAAGCGAATAATCATATTTCGCAACGCATTACATAGTTAAGCTGGGCCTGCCTTCGAGCAGGCCCATTTCGTTTACATGGAATTTGAATGAGGTTTTCTTGAGAATGACTTGCAGAAAATGCGCTCTTCTGTAATGATTACTACAGATTTGGCTTGGGGGCCGTTTGGAATAGCTGGGGGTTCTGAGTGCGGAAAGTAATCACCTGCGCCCGCAAATGGAAAGACGGTTACGTTGGCTGGCAGTCTGCCCGTCTCCGTAACCGTCTCGCGTCCCACTTTGGCAATGCGGTAATGGAATGCCACCCAGCCTGGTATCTAGTTGGTGGTACCTTTTCAGGAACGAAGCGTTCCCGAATATCCACATTGGTGTTTTTACATACCACTGGTATGTTAGATCGACAACCGAAAAGCTAGCATGGCCAATCGTCGAGCAAAAAAGGCAAGCGAAACCCGCGCCGCGATCCTTCACGCGGCACGGCAGCGCTTTACGCATGAAGGCTTCGAGGCGAGTCTTTCCAGCATTGTGGAAGATGCCGGCATCACCAAGGGCGCCCTGTTCCACCATTTCGAAAACAAGCAGGCCCTCTATCATGAGGTCTGGCAAGAACTTCAAAGCGAAATGAACCGGGATACCCAGCAGGCGGCGCTGGAGGGCCGGTCCCTGGACGATCCGTACGCAGCCATGCTGGCCGGGGCGCGGCAATATCTGGAATGGGCCACGCGGCCCGATTATCAGAGAATTGTCCTGATTGACGGACGGGCAGCACTGGGGATCGACTGGTATGAAGCCGATTTTGCCCTCAGCCAGAGAAGTGTGCGTGTCGGCGTAGAATATCTCGTCCAAAAAGGGCACATCGCCCCGGAAAATGCCGCCTCAGCCGCTGTCATCATGCAGGGCGCGCTCAATGGGGCCGGCGTGGCGCTGAGCCGGAAAGTTCCCGGCGTATCGGTCGATACCATCTACAAGACAATTGAGCGTCTGTTGCGGAAATTGTCCTGATCCGCCCCCGCGTGCCAATCAGTCAATCGGGATGGCATGTCCGTCAATTGCGGGATTGACCCGCCACCAGCCCGCAATGGCAAAGCGGAGGCAGGCGGTCGGCTGGACTTCGTGCGGAATGGTTTCCGACAGCATGAACACCACGCCGCCCCCTTCAGGTACGATGCAGGCGACGGGGGCATCGCTTGCGGCGGCGCCTTCCGGCCAGACCACCAGCGCCCCGCCATCTTCCGGGCCCCAGTCTTCATTCAGATAGACCACAATGGAGACGATGCGGTTCCGGGCGCCTTCAAAACTGTCGAGATGGCGGTCATAGAAGCCGCCTTCGGGGTAGACGGCATAACATGCCTCGAATTCGAACAAGCCCAGCAGGAGCGCGCGATTGAGGGATTCCCGCCAGCCTTCGGCCCAGTCCGCGAAGGCGATTTGGGCAGGGCTGGCACCGCTCAGCCAGGTAATGCGGGTTTTGCGGATGGAGCGGTCGACCTGGAAGCCGTCATCCCGGCCAATGCCGGCCGGGGCGAGGACGGCGTCAGCGTCCAGCGCCTGAATCTCGTTGCGCAGCGCGGTCAGCAGGGCCTCCGGCAACAGGCCAGGCTGCCACGACCAGCCCTTGCTGGTCAGATCTCCGGCCACGCAGCCGAGACGGTTGTCACCCGTCGGGGGAAGGGGGGCGATCATGTCTGGGTCGATTGTCAGGGCGCGCAGGCCCGGATCAGGTCTTGTGGTCCGCCATCAGGTCCGCGAAGCGCTGGAACAGGTAGAAACTGTCCTGCGGGCCGGGGCTGGCCTCGGGATGGTGCTGCACGGAGATGATTGGGCGGTCCTTCACGGCGAGACCGGAATTGGTGCCGTCAAAGAGGGAGCGATGGCTCTCTTCCACGCCCTCCGGCAGGGTTGCCGGGTCGACGGTGAAGCCATGATTCATGGACACGATCTCCACCTTGCCGGTGACGAGGTCTTTCACCGGATGGTTGGCGCCATGATGGCCCTGGCTCATCTTCATCGTCTTGGCGCCGAGTGCGAGGGCGAGCAGCTGGTGGCCGAGGCAGATACCGAGGATCGGCAGGCCCTTGTCGATGACCGCGCGGATCATGTCGCCGGAGCGGGCAATCGTCGCCGCCGGGTCGCCCGGACCATTGGAAAAGACCACGCCATCGGGATTGAGGGCGAAAATCTCGTCTGCCGTGGCATCGCCATTGACGATGCTGGCGCGGATGCCGGCTTGGGCCAGATTGCGCAGGATGTTCTTTTTCACGCCGAAATCGACCACAACGACATGATGCTTGGTATCAGCCATGTCGCTATAGCCGCCGGAAATTTGCCAGAGGCGCTGGGCGTTCTCGAAGGGGGCCTCCGTATCGACATCTGCCGCGAGGTCGGCCGTTTCCAGACCGTTCCAGGCGCGGGCGGTCTCGATCAGCGCGTCCAAGTCGATATTGCCATCCGGCTTGTGGCAGATGGCGGCCTTCTGCATGCCTTTATCACGCACGATGCGTGTGATGGCGCGGGTGTCAACGCCCGACAGGGCAACAATATTGCGGCGGGTCAGCCAGTCGCCGAATTCCTCGCCGGAGCGCCAGTTCGAAGCCGCCGTGATCGGCTCGCGGAAAATCGTGCCACAGGCGCCATTTGCGCCCGGCACCGAAGATTCCTCGTGATCATCCGGGTTTGCACCCACATTTCCGACATGTGGAAAGGTAAACAGCACGATCTGGGATGAATAGGAGGGGTCGGTCAGGATCTCCTGATAGCCGGTAATCGCTGTATTGAAACACAATTCCCCGACATGAATCCCCTCGGCGCCGGCGCCTTTCCCCAGGAAAATAGTGCCGTCTGCCAAGGCAATAGCTCCCGTCGCAGTTGAGCTGGCTTGCTTTTTGCTGTGTTCGGACATATTTGGCTTGCCTTCCGGGATCATTGTCAGACGGTTAACTCTCTCCGCCGACATTTTTCCGGGTAATGGGACTGAGTCCCTGCAACGTCAAGCATAGTCGAACGTTGCTGGTGTGAAAGGCGTATTTTGAATGGGCCAGGAAGATAAATCTGACATGATGTCGCTGAAAGCGCGTGTAGCTCAGGCATTGAATGCCGAGCGCGAAAAGGACGAGGGCTGTACCACCCGCCTGTCGACCTTGCGCCTGATTGATGCGGCTATTCGTGACCGGGATGTGTGTGCTCGTGGACGCGGCGACAGTGAAGGCTGTCCGGACGCCGATGTGCGCAATGTGCTGGATACCATGATTGCGCAGCGCGAAACCGCCGCGCGTGAACATGACGATGCCGGCCGGATCGAGGATGCGATCCGGGAACGCGAGGAAATCGAGATTATCCGGAAATTCCTTCCGGAGCCGCTCGGGACGAAGGCGCTGGAAGCCGCTGTGGAAGAAGTGGTGGATGACCTCGGCGCCACGAAACTGAAAGATATCGGCCGGTGCATGTCGGCGCTGAAACAGCGTTATCCCGGCAAGATCGAATCCGGCACGGCAGGCAAGGTGATGCGCAAGGCGCTGACCGGCCAGAAGGCCGCCGCCAAGTAAACAGCGATACGCTGGTTAATTCTGCGAAAGGTTGGAACAAAGCCCTTGATGGGTCCGTTGGTTGTACGTTGATTACAACGAAAGGACTTTGAAATGAAACGGCTTTTTCTGACTACGAGTGCGGCTGCCCTGATGATGGGTGTGGTCGCCTGTTCCGGCGCTGATACCCATACCCAGACGGCAGATACCGATACGACGGCCATGACCGAAACCGCCACCTATGATCGTGATTACGAGAATGACGATGCGGCCTATGGCGACGCAGCTGTGGAAACCCGTACCGGCAACGCCCAGATGGCTGACATGGATCGTGACGATTATGTCCTGACCTCCGGCGAATTCCTGACTTCCGACCTGATTGGCGAAGAAGTCGTGGATTCGAATGGCGAGGAAGTCGGCGAGATTGAAGATGTGATGCTGGCCTCTGGCGGCGAACAGCCCATGCTGATTATCCGTGACGGTTTTGCTGGCGAATTGCACGCTGTCTCGTTTGACCAGGCTACGATTTGGTTTGATGAGGAAGGCGAACCGGCTGCCCGCATGGATCTGACCGAAGAGATGCTGGATGACCTCCAGGAGTTCGAGCAGAACGGCATGAACGACTATCGTCTGGCTTCCGAGCTGACCGGCACGAACGTCAATCTGGCCTTCAACGACAAGGACGTGCGCGTCACTGACCTGATCGTGAAGACCGATGGCCAAGCCAAATATGCGGTCGTCTCTGATGGCATCGTGGAAGCTGTAACTGACCAGCGCTTCCTGATCGATCCCGCCAAGATCATGGTGGCCCAAGGCGACAGCGATGGTGAAGTCGTGATCGACCTCACTGAACAGGAATTCAACTCCGCAATGGGGTTCACGGCTGACATCGACTAAGCCAATTCCATAGCAGCAAGATCTGGCCCCGCTCGCGCGGGGCCTTTTTTGTGCTTTTCCACCGCCCCAACGGGCAGGGGAGCGTTTCCCCAATTCCCCAATGGGGCTACACTCGGCCCATATGAGTTCGCCCATTCGCATTCCCGATGGTTTCGTTGATGAACTGAAGGCTCGCATCCGGCCTTCGGACGTGATCGGCCGCAAGGTAAAGCTGACCAAGAAGGGCAAGGAATGGATCGGCCTGTCGCCGTTTACTGCGGAGAAGACGCCAAGCTTCTACGTCAACGACCAGAAACGCATCTTCAAATGCTTCTCCTCCGGCATGGGCGGAGACGTCATCAGCTTTGTAATGGAAACCGAGCGGCTTTCCTTCATGGAGGCGGTCGAGAAGCTCGCCGAAGAGGCCGGCATGGAATTGCCGAAGTCCGATCCGCGCGCTGCCGAAGCCTATGACCATCGCAAACGGTTGCAGGAAGTCTGCGAGGCGGCAGCGTCCTATTTCGAAGAACGACTGCAATCGTCGGAAGGGGCAGCTGCGCGCGCATATCTTGAGGGCAGGGGATTGAAGCCTGCTGCCTGGAAGCGCCACCGGCTCGGCTATGCGCCGGATGATTGGCGCAAGACGAGTGCGCACCTGAAAGCCGAAGGGTTTACGCCAGCCGAGATCCTTGAGGCGGGCCTGACCAAGGAAAGCGACAAGGGCGGCGAGCCCTATGATGCCTTCCGGGGGCGCCTGATGTTTCCGATCCCGGACAGCCGGGGCGGGATCATTGCCTTTGGCGGGCGGGGTCTGACGCCGGATGCCAAGCCGAAATATCTCAATTCCGGCGACACACCGCTCTTCCACAAATCGCGGGTGCTCTATCGCTACAAGGCGGCGCGCGAGGCGCTGGGGCATGGTGAGGGCGGCGGCCTGATTGTCTGCGAAGGTTATATGGATGCCATCGCATTGACTGAGGCCGGCTTCGGGCAGGCTGTGGCTCCGCTGGGCACGGCGCTGACCGAGGACCAGATCAGCTTGCTCTGGCGCGCTGGCCCCGAACCCGTTTTGTGCTTCGATGGCGACCGGGCGGGTCTTGGCGCGGCCTATCGCGCTGTCGACCGCGCCCTGCCGCATGTCGAGCCGGGCCGGTCCCTGTTCTTTGTCCTGTTGCCAGACGGCATGGACCCGGATGACCTCATCCGTGAGCGCGGCCCGATGGCGATGGGCGAGGCGCTGGACGGGCGAATCGCTCTGTCGGAACTGCTTTGGCTGCGCGAGCGCGATGCCGAGCCGCTGGACACGCCGGAACGTCAGGCCGGGCTGGAAGCGCGGCTGATGCAGGCCGCAGCCCAGATCAAGCATCCCGGCGTGAAGGCCGCCTATGAGCGTGACTTGCGCGCCCGCATGAAGGATCATTTCTGGCAAATTCGTCAGGCCAAGCGTCAGACATCATTTACCAAGGGCAAGCCCGGCGGACGGGGGCAGGGCGGCGCCTCCCCCTATGGCGGCATTACGGCAACGGGCCCGCAAACCGGCGGCCGGCAGAGCCCCGGCGTGATGTTGCTGATGCAGGCCATTGCCAGTCCGGGTATCCTGTCCGGCATGGAAGAAACGCTGATTGCGGCCGATTTCCGCAATGCAATGTCCAACCGGCTGCGCGACCTGATCGTGGATTTCCTGATTGAAAACAGGGAGCTTACTTTCGAGGCCGTGCTGGCACTGTTGGCGCGGGAAGGGCATGAGCGTGAGGTGTCCCATATCGATATGAGCCAGGTGTCGCGGATCAATGTCGAGGATCCGGCCTATCGCTCCTGGAAAGCTGCGATCGAAGTGTTCATTCCGGTCGATACGGCCCCATCTGCGGATGATGAGGTGCGACGTCTCAAACTGAAACGCCGCCTCGTGGCCGAGAAGCGCAAGGCCTATGAGGAGCGCGTTCTGGTCGACCAGCAGGAAAAGGCGATGGGCAAGGCCAATATCGGGGATTTCTGGAAACGGTTCGAGGAGAAGAACCCCTGGTTCAAGCCGGATGGCTCCAACAAGTAGGCAATGCGGCCGGAAACGCAGGAAAACCTATTGACCGCAACGCATTCCGTGCCCATTTACTGTAGGCAGGGAACATGCGCGCTGCCAAACTGCTCAAACACTATCCTGATATGCCTCTGAACGCGGTCATCGAACCCGAGGCAAAGGACTGGCCAACGGCCATAGAGCAATTTCTGGAAGACGGACGTTCACACGAGCCTGCTCTTGACCGTGGCATGGATGCTGCGTGCGAGGGATCGACCCCGCCGTCACGCATGTGGCACAGGCGTCATATGCTCGTCGAGAACCGAACGGTCCCGTGGGACCGCATGAACGAGGCAGCAGGAACAGTCAGCGAAAGCTAACAGGCAGGTATTATTTTGGGAGAGTTCCCGGCAGGCGCCGTCGGGGTCCTCACAGGAGAGATTTGAATGGCAACAGCCACCAAGAAAAAGAACGTCTCCGGCGATGGCGATCGCGAAGACGACAAGGACAATGAAAACGGTCTGGTCGATTTCAACGCGACCGACGTCAAGAAGGTCCTGAAGCGCGCTCAGAAGCGCGGCTTCATTACCCATGATGAAATCAACGCCCTGCTTCCCAATGATGAGATGACCTCTGACCAGATCGAGGACGTGATGTCCCAGATCTCCGAGCAAGGCATTGCGGTGGTTGAGAGCGAAGAAGAGGCCGAAGCCGAAGGCAAGGCCCTCACCAAGATCGAAGACAAGAAAGTCGTTGCCAAGAAGGGCAATGCGCGCGGCTCTGACCGTACCGATGACCCGGTCCGCATGTATCTGCGCGAAATGGGTGCCGTCGAGCTGCTGTCGCGTGAAGGCGAGATCGCGATTGCCAAGCGCATCGAGGCTGGCCGGGACGCGATGATCCGCGGCCTGTGCGAAAGCCCGCTGACCTTCGAAGCCATGATGGTGTGGCGCGACGAGCTTGTGAACGAGCGCATCCTGCTGCGCGACCTGATCGACCTTGAGGCGACGTATGGCGCGGAAAACCCGCCGCCTGAGCCAAAGCCCAAGGAAGAGGAAGACGAAGCCGACGAAGCCAAGGCCGAAGGCGAAGAGTCGTCTGATGATGATGACGATGAGGACGAGGATGATGCTGCGGCAATGTCCATGTCCGCCATGGAAGCCGAACTGCGCGATGGTGTTCTGGCCAAGCTGGACGAGATCGCCGACGATTTTGCGAAATACCGCAAGCTGCAGGACAAGCTCGTCAACCGCCGGCTCGAAGGCAAGGACCTGACGCCGAAGGCTCAGGAAGAGTATGACTCGCTGTCGAACTCGATCGTCGAAAACCTTAAGACGATCCACATCAACAATGCCCGGATTGAAGCGCTGGTCGAACAGCTCTATGCCATCAACAAGAAGCTGATGGGTATGGAAGGCAAGCTGATGCGCATGGGCGATGCCTATGGCGTGCCGCGCAAGGAATTCCTCGAGAACTATTTCGGCCGCGAACTGGAGCCCGACTGGCTGGACACGGTCAAGGGCCTGTCGGCCAAGTGGAAGCGCTTTGCCGAGGGCAAGGAAGCCGAGATCACCGAGTCCCGCGACAACATTTCCGAGATCGCGCAGGAAATCGGTATCCCGATTGATGATTTCCGCCGCATCGTGCAGACGGTGCAGAAGGGCGAGCGCGAAGCGCGCATCGCCAAGAAGGAAATGGTCGAGGCCAACCTGCGCCTCGTGATTTCCATTGCGAAGAAGTATACAAACCGCGGCCTGCAATTCCTGGATCTCATCCAGGAAGGCAATATCGGCCTGATGAAGGCGGTCGACAAATTCGAATACCGCCGCGGTTACAAATTCTCGACCTATGCCACATGGTGGATTCGTCAGGCCATAACGCGGTCGATTGCCGACCAGGCCCGCACGATCCGTATCCCGGTGCACATGATAGAGACGATCAACAAGATCATCCGTACCCAGCGCCAGATGCTGCACGAAATCGGCCGCGAGCCGACCCCGGAAGAACTGGCCGAAAAGCTGGGACTGCCGCTGGAAAAAATCCGCAAGGTCCTGAAGATCGCGAAAGAGCCGATCTCGCTGGAAACCCCGATTGGCGACGACGAGGATTCAAACCTCGGCGACTTCATCGAGGACAAGATGGCGCTTCTGCCCGTCGACGCCGCGATCCAGTCGAACCTCCGCGAAACGACCACCCGTGTGCTTGCCTCGCTCACGCCGCGTGAAGAACGCGTGCTGCGCATGCGCTTTGGTATCGGTATGAACACGGATCACACGCTGGAAGAAGTCGGCCAGCAATTCTCGGTGACCCGCGAACGTATCCGCCAGATCGAGGCGAAAGCGCTCCGCAAGCTGAAGCACCCAAGCCGCAGCCGCAAACTGCGCAGCTTCCTGGATACGTAGCCTCCCGTGCGGGTGGCCCAACCAGAGGGAACTCGCGGAAGCCTGAAGTGGCTGCAAAGAGCAATTGAACAGGACGGAGCGATGCTTCGTCCTGTTTCACTTTCAGGGGACATTCGTTGGGTGTCGCCACTACGCGTAGATAATTTCGCTGAGTACAGGGATGCTGCTTTTCTGGATGTCATAGGGCAGGGGCATCTCAAGACGGCCTTGGCGGATTTCTGGCCAAGAGGCGGTCCTCAATGGGACGCACTAGGACTTATGGGTGACAAGCCGATCTTGGTGGAAGCCAAAGCACATATCGACGAATTTTTCTCGCCCGCGTCGCAAGCTTCAGAACGTTCTTTGGCGAAGATCCATGCCGCTCTCGAGAGCGTTTCCGCCAGACTTGGAGCGCGTGAGGTATCCGACTGGACGAAAGTTTTCTTTCAGTATGCCAATCGTATAGCGCATCTGGACTTTTTGAGGGCTCACAACGTTGATGCTCATCTTCTCTTCGTCAGCTTTATCAATGACGAAGACATGAATGGACCAAATTCATCGGTCGAATGGTCAGGAGTGTTTCGGGCTGCTGACTATGCATTGGGCCTTCCAAAACGACACCCATTGCGCCCCTACATTCATCATGTGTTTCCGGACGTGAATGCCTTGATGTAAGTAAATCGTCAGATCAAAAAAGGCGCCCCAGATGGGACGCCTTTTCTTTTGGTTCAAAGGCGTGTCTTAGGCCTTCAGCGCCTGATCCAGATCCGCGATCAGGTCGTCGGCGTCTTCGATGCCGATGGAGAGGCGGACCGTATTGGGCGCGGCGCCAGCGGCGATCTGCTGTTCTTCGGTCAATTGGCGGTGCGTGGTGGAGGCGGGGTGGATGACCAGGCTGCGCGCGTCGCCGAGGTTTGCGACATGGCTGAACAGGTTCAGGCCACCGACAAATTTCGTGCAGGCTTCATAGCCGCCTTTCAGCTGGACCGTGAATAGCGCGCCGGCGCCCTTGGGGCAGATTCTCGGGATGCGGTCCTTGTAGGGGGAGGAGTCGAGCCCGGCATAGGTGACGCCGGAAACTGCGTCATGACCTTCCAGCCAGGCTGCGATCTTCTTCGCATTGGCGACATGCTTGTCCATCCGCATGGAGAGCGTCTCGATGCCCATCAGCGTATAGTGCGCCGCTTGCGGGTTCAGCGTCATGCCGAGGTCGCGCAGGCCCACGGCGATGCCGTGGAACATGAAGGCGGCCGGGCCGAACGTCTCGTGGAATTTCAGGCCGTGATAGGCCGGTTCCGGCTGGGAGAGGGACGGGAATTTGTCAGAGGCCGACCAGTCAAACGTGCCGGAATCGACAATCGCGCCGCCGGTCACCGTGCCATTGCCGGTCATGTATTTCGTCAGGGAGTGGACGACCAGGGTCGCGCCATGCTCGATCGGGCGGCAGAGATAGGGGGTGGCCGTCGTATTATCGACGATCAGGGGAATGTCCGCGCCATCTGCGATTTCGGCAATCGCGTCGAGGTCCGTGATATAACCGCCCGGATTGGCGATGGTCTCGCAGAAGATGGCGCGCGTGTCGTCGTCAATCGCGGCCTTCACGGCGTCGAGGTCATCAAAGTCCACGAAGGTGGCCGACCAGCCGAAGCGTTTGAACGTCTGGCTGAACTGGGTGATCGTACCGCCATAGAGGCGGGTCGAGGCAACAATGTTGCGCCCCGGCGCCATCAGCGGGAAGAGGGCCATGATCTGCGCCGCATGGCCGGAGGAGCAGCAGACTGCGCCCGCGCCGCCTTCGAGCGCGGCAATCCGGTCGCCCAGCGCCGCGACCGTCGGATTGGTCAGGCGGGAATAGATGTAGCCGACTTCCTGCAAGCCGAAGAGTGCGGCGGCGTGGTCAGCGTCGCGGAAGACATAGGCTGTGGTCTGGTAGATCGGCACCTGGCGCGCGCCGGTGGCCGGGTCCGGGTTTGCGCCCGCGTGAATTTGCAGGGTGTCGAACCCCATTGGCTTGCCGTCGGTCATGTCGGCCTCTCCCTCTCATGATGTCATTCTGCCCCGTCAGGCCCGTTCGGGCAGGGGATTAGTTGAACGTATCACACTGGCGGGGGTCCCCGCTCTCATAACCTCGGGTCAGCCATTCCATGCGCTGTTCGGCCGAGCCATGCGTAAAGGCTTCGGGGGTCACGCGGCCCTGGGAGCGTTTCTGTAGCATATCGTCACCGATGGCATTGGCCGTCTTCAGGCCTTCTTCCATATCGCCTCGTTCCAGCGCGACCTGGCCATTCGAGGCAGCGGAAGCGCGCGCGGCCCAGACACCGGCATAGCAGTCCGCTTGCAGCTCCAGCGCAACGGAATATTTGTTGGCTTCGGCCTGGTTGCGGGCTTGCTGCTGCGCCTTGCGGACCTGTTGCGAGGCGCCGGTCAGCGTCTGTACATGGTGGCCGAATTCATGCGCGATGACATAGGCGCGTGCGAAATCCGCGCCGGACGCGCCAAGCTGGGTTTCCATCTGCTGCCAGAAGGAGAGATCAAGATAGATGGTCTGGTCCGCCGGGCAGTAGAAGGGGCCCATCGCGGCCTGGCCATAGCCGCAGCCGGTGCCCGTGCCCTGCGTATAAATGACGGTGTTGGGCTTCTCGTAGCCGTCGAGCAGTTCGGCCCAGACATCATTCACATTGGTGCCGACCACATCGACGAACTGGCCGGCTTCATCTTCGGGTGTGCCGACTTCGCCGGATTGCTGTTGGCCGGAAGACATACCGCTACCGGCTTCAAGCAGGGGCTGGGGATCAATGCCGAGGAAATAGGACACAACCAGCGCGATCAGGACGAAACCAATGCCGCCCCCGGCGAGCTTGCCGCCGCTCATGCCGCGCCTGTCCTCGACGTTTCCGCCTCTGCGTCCACCTTTCCAGCGCATGTCCCACTCCGTTCTTGCCAGTTAATGCAGGTTAATTCTGAAATACAGGGCGGGGCCCGACCCGTCACCCATGAAACTCATCTAGTGATTGCCCGCCGGGGCGGAGGAAGGTAATCGGAGGGCATGCAGACCCAACTCACCATCGCGACCCAGGGTTCCGGCCTCTATGAGTTCACCCGCGAGGTGGAGGACTTCGTGGCAGGGCAGGACGACGGCCTGCTGACCCTGTTCTGCCAGCACACATCGTGTTCGCTGCTGGTGCAGGAGAATGCCGATCCGGACGTACAGCGGGATTTGCAGGCTTTCTTCCGCCGCCTCGCGCCGCCCGCCAACGACCCGTCCATGAGCTATCTGGTTCATCGCACCGAGGGGCCGGACGACATGCCGGCCCATATCAAGGCGGCCCTGACGCAGACTTCGCTCTCGATCCCCGTTTCCGGCGGGCGTATGGCACTCGGCACGTGGCAGGGCATTTACCTGTTCGAGCATCGGGATGCCCCGCACACGCGCCGCGTGGTGGCGCATCTTCTCGGCTGAGGCGGATCAGCCGCCGAGCGCTTTCCAGCGGATCATGGCTTCGCAAGTGTTCTCGCCCTGGAAAGCGGCCTTGGCGTTGCCATTGAACTGGTCAGAGACCGACGCCGCCCAGACCGCTGCAGCGGCGTCATAGGAGGTGAAGCCGATTTCGGACAGGCCGCGTTCGATCCGGTTGCAGATCAGACCGGCCACGTCCGGGTCGGCCGTATTGTTCAAATATGAAATGCGGTCGGCCAGATCGAGGCGAGAAAAGACATAATCGTAGACGGTGAGATCCTCGCCCACATCGAACGCCAGAATATCCCCGGACGTGACGCCGGTATAATCCGGAAAGCCTGTATCGGAGACACCGGCGGTGAAGATCGACGGGATGGGCTGGTCAAGATAGACGGCCCATTGGCCGATGGCGCCCTTGCCGCGCGTATCCTTGATGTCGTCCGTGTCGGGCAATTGGGCGGACACAACGAGGATCGGCTTGTCGCTCCAGGCCTTCACGGAAAAGGCGCTGACCGATTGCTCCGTGATCGACTGACCGAACAGGGTGCTGGTCGAATTGTTCAGGAAGTTGGAGGCTTCCATCATCAGCGGCGCGTTGAAGTAGGTGACCAGCGTGGACGTTGGCGCGATCAAATTCGCCGCCGTGGTCAGCGCGCCCATCACATTCGCGCTGGCAGAGGATTCCTTTTCATCCGACAACTGAAGGCGAAAGCGCGCCTCGATGGTCGTGTTCGGGCCGACCTTGAAATAGGGCGTGGCATAGACCGAAATACTCTCATTCGTCGTCCAGCTCTCACCTTCGCGATTGTTGGAGGAAAAGGTAGACGAGAACAGCGCATTGGTCGCCGTGATGTCGGGCTTGGCGACGTCGAACTCGGCGATCAGTGTGCGGGTGATGCTGCGCGATGACATCATGCGGGAGAACCAGCCCCGGCTTTCCGTGTCATAATTGCGCGCTTCGACTTCCTGGCTGCGGATGCCGGAGGTGACCCCCTCCATGTCATAGGCGTCAGGCTTCAGCGTGACGATCTGGATACGGGTATAGCGGTCCTGCAACATGTCTCCGAACTCGGAATAAACGGCCGACTCGTCAATCGCGACATCAATGTAGGGGAGGTAGTCCTTGGCGGGCACGGCGCCGGTGCTGGCGCGGCCGATATGACGGCGTACGGTCGGGGTCGGCGCGCCGAGGAAATCATCATCACTCGGATTGGGAATGCCGCGCACGGGGCCATTCGGGGCCTGCCCGGTTGCGGGGGGCGGAGAGGCCGGGGCCGGTTCCGGACTTGAGGCGCACCCCGCCAAGATCATGGCGATCACAATACCGCCTGCAGACACCTGTTTCATGCCGTTCATCCCCTTTGTCTCTCCCCAGCGTTAAAGATTGTTAACAGACGGATTCGCGCAAAGCGAGCCATTTTGAGACAGATTTCGCGGGTGAGGTGTATGTGAGCGGCACCATGACCTGACCTCGCGGGAAGGGGAGCCGGCAACGTCCAATACCGTCTTTACTCACATTTGCTGCAATGCAATAAGCGCCTTGCGCAAGGCCGCGGGTCTTCCTATATGCTCATTGTGAGCATAATTAAGCGCTCATAAAATAAATCCGGGAGGATACATCCTTGTTGCTCAACATGCTGAAAGCCAAACTGCATTCTGCAACCGTCACGCAGTGCGACCTTCACTATGAAGGCTCGGTCTCGATTGACCAGGACCTGCTCGACGCTTCGGGTATCCTGCCGAATGAACGCGTGGATATCTGGAACGTCACCAATGGCGCCCGCATCCAGACCTATGCCCTTGAAGCGCCGCGTGGCTCCCGGACCATCGGTGTTAACGGCGCCGCTGCCCGCCACTTTGCGGCTGGCGACAAGGTCATCATCGCGGCCTTTGCCGGCGTCGACGCCGACAAGGCACGCCAGCATGCCCCGACTGTTGTGCTGCTGGGCGATAATAACGAGATCAAGCGTCCCGTCTGATCAGGGCCTGACCCACATCCATTGAATTCAGCCCTTCAGGACTTCCGAGATGATCTCGAAGGAGCGCAGGCGCTTGTCCGGATCATACATGTCGGACACGATCATCAACTCGTCAGCGTTTGTGCGCGCAAGCAGGGCGTCGACGCCACGTTTCACCGTGTCCCGGTCACCGATGATGCTGAAATTCAGCATGTGGGAAGCGCGCAGTTTCTCTTCCGGCGTCCAGTATGTGTCGATGTCGTCGATGGGCGGCTGAGTCAGCTTGCGGTCGCCGCGCACGAGGTTCGCGAACGACATCTGCTGTGAGGTCGCGAGAAATTTCGCTTCCTCATTCGTTTCCGCCGCAATGATGTTCACCCCGATCAGCGCATAGGGGGTCTTCTGCTGGTCTGATGGCTGGAAGTTGGCGCGATAGGTGGCCAGCGCATCATCCAGCGCCTGTGGGGCGAAATGGGAGGCAAAGCCATAGGGCAGGCCGTAGGCGGCCGCGACCTGCGCGCCGAACAGGCTGGAGCCGAGGATCCAGAGCGGGACATTCGAATTGGAGCCGGGCACAGCCTCGATCTTCTGGCCGGGCTCGACCGGGCCGAGAAAAGCCTGCAGTTCCAGAACATCCTGTGGGAAACGGTCGGCGCTGGTCGGGTCGCGGCGCAGCGCGCGGAGGGTCATCTGGTCCGTGCCGGGGGCGCGGCCAAGGCCGAGGTCGATTCGGCCTGGATAGAGCGCCTCCAGCGTGCCGAACTGTTCGGCGATGATATAGGGCGCGTGATTGGGCAGCATGATGCCGCCTGCGCCGACGCGGATCGTCTTTGTGCCGGCCGCGATGTGCGACACGACAAGCGAAGTCGCCGCCGTGGTGACGGCTTTCATATTGTGGTGCTCGGCCACCCAGAGCCGCTTGTAGCCAAGGGCCTCGGCGTGCTGGCCAAGCCGGCGGGCATCATTCAGGGCGTCTGCGCGGGTAAAGCCCTCGCGCACGCGTCCGAGTTCCAGGATCGAAAGTTCAGCCACATCAAGGCCCCTTGCATTGCGTTCCCAAGACATGGGGACCGCGCCGCCAAAGCCAAGCCTGTCTTTCGCAGCGGAAGGCTCGCAAGAGTTTTTCTAAAACCCAACCGGCGCGGGCAGGCCGCTACTCGACAGGCAGATCGCCTTGAAGCGGCTACCCATGTCTTTCGGGTCGATCAGCCGCTGGGCATTGTTGAAGATCGCGTCGGCATGGTCCGGGTTGGCCTCGACCAGCTGGTTGAGACGAGCCTGCGCCCCGAGCCCCATCAGGAACATGCCCTGCGGTGTCGGGCCCGCCACATCCAGCCCCATGCGGGCCGCGAGCCGTTTCAGGCGACCGAAATCAACGTCCACGGTCAAATCGGTCTCGCCCGGCTGGGCGAGGGGGGAGACCTGCTCGCCCTGGCTGAAGGCGCGGAGGCTGTCGCCCGGCGTGGCATCGGCGGGGCCGTAATCGATGAACAGCGCGCGCATCGGCGCGGGGCGGGTGAGAAGGTCTGCAATCAGCAGGTCGAAGCCGATCTGGACCTCGACGGCTTCGGAGGTTTCAGCCGCGCCATCGGGGGCGCGCTGCTCGTCGGCGGCGAGACCGAAGGCCAGCGCCCCGTCAGCATCCAGCCCGACCACGCATTCGCGCCACTGATCCTCCGCCTTGCGGAACTGGCGGGCGGGCAGGCAGTCGAGATATTCATTCGCGACCAGGATCATCGGCCCGGCGGGCACATTGCCGAGCGTATCCGCAAAGGACGGCGTGTAATCGTTGAGGCGCTCGGCCTGCACCTTGCGCAATTCCGGGCTCGGCTCGACGAGGGTGAGTTTGGCGGCATCGGCAAACTCGCGGCCGCCCGCGACATAGGCGAGGCGCAGGGCGTCCGCCATCAGCGTGCCATGCCCCGGACCGATTTCAACGAGATGGAAGTCGGACGGTGCGCCCATGGCCCGCCATTCATGCACGACCCACAGGCCGATCAGTTCGCCGAATACCTGGCTGACTTCCGGCGCCGTGATGAAATCCGTGCCGAGGCCGGGGCGCGTGGCGTAATAGCCCTGGCTGGCGTCATGCAGGGCAAGCTGCATGTAAGTTGAAACCGGGATGGGGCCGCCGGTTTCGATCAGGCGGATGATGCGATCCTTGAGGGTCATGGGCAGATCAGTCCGCAGTCGCAGGCTTTTTCTTCAGTGCATTCCAGACCAGCCAGATGCCGCCGATCCACATCGGGATGGAAAGCAGCTGGCCCATCGTGATCCAGTCCGGCAGGCTGGTCGCGAAACTGTCCGGCATACGGAAATTTTCGACGATGGTGCGGCCCGCCGCATACATCAGCAGGAACAGGCCGGCGACGAGGCCGGGGCGTTTCAGCGCGCCGAAGCGCCAGATCAGGACCGATAGCACAAGCAGCGGCAGCCAGCCTTCCAGCACACTTTCATACAGCTGGCTCGGATGGCGTGCTGTCTCAAATCCGGTGCTGACCCATTCGCCGGTTTCCCAATTATAGGCGGGCGGCGTGGATCCGCGCACATAGCCTTCCGGGAAGACCATGCCGATGGGTGCGTCGGTGTGGCGGCCATAGAGTTCGGCGTTCACGAAATTGGCGAGGCGCACCAGGCCGATGCCGATCGGCGCGACCACGCCGGCAATGTCGCCGATGGAAAGCAGTGACACTTTGCGACGGCGCGCGAACAGGATGAGCGCGATTGTAACGCCCAGAATGCCGCCATGAAACGCCATCCCGCCATCCCAGATCTTGAAAATGGTCAGGGGGTTCGCCGCGATCACGTCGAACTGGTAGGGCACCATGTAGAACAGGACATAGCCGAAGCGTCCACCGAGAATGATGCCGACAATGATCCAGAACATGATGTCGTCGAGCTGGTCCTTGGTCAGCGGGCTTCTGCCGCCGAACAGGCGTGGGCGCCGGATCATGGCGCTGGCATACCACCAGGCGAGCGCGATGCCGGCCATGTAGCCGAGCGCGTACCAGCGCAAGTGGAAGGTGCCGAGCCCGAGGAAGCCGAGGTCAATCGACACCAGCGCCGGGCTGACATCCGGAAAGGTCAGCGCCGCGGCGGGCAGAAGGGGTGCGGCGAAGCTCATCATATCCAGCATGCAGCGTCTTTTCCCTGTATGGATAAGGACCTATCTGTTAGGGGAACCAAACCTGTCCGCCCGATGCCGCGAAGGAGTAGCCGCATGGCCACAACAAATCCACTGCTAGATGACATTGCAGGCCTGATGACCGGTGCAATGGGCGCTGCGCGGGCCGCAAGCGAAGAAGCGAAGACCGCAGCCCAAGCCCGCGTGAAGGGCCTGATCGCCGATATGGACCTGGCGGGCCGCGACGAAGTCGAGGCCCTGAAGACGCTTGCCACGGCGGCGCTGGAGCGTGTCGAAGCGCTGGAAGCACGTGTGGCAGAGCTCGAAACGGCCGCAAAATCCAAATAGCGCAACCCACAGACTTTATCTGCCTACCTGTTGATCAGGGTGGACGTGGGCCTGTTGCCGCGTTTCAACGGGGATGGCCATTGGGCACGAATCCTGTGTCCATGACTTCAGAAAGAAGGGGAGACTTTCATGAGCCTTGATCTTTCACGCGAAGAATTCGAAGGGATTGATCCGCTCGACCGCGTCGAAGAGGCGCTCGAAATCGCAGGGTGGCAACACGAACGCGATGAAGAGGGGACGATCCAGGCCGTGGCCGAGACCCGCTGGGGCGATATGGGCGCGTTGTTTGCGTTCCGTCCCGAGCCTGCGGCGATCCACTTTTCTGTCACACTCGACATCAAGCCGGTTGCCGACAAGCGCCGCCAGCTGTCCGAGCTGATTATCATGGCGAATGAGCGCCTCTGGCTCGGCCATTTCGATTACTGGGCCGATGAAGGCGTCGTGATCTTCCGCTATACCTTCTCCATGATGGACCGGGACGAAGCCTCTCTGGGCGAAATCCGCTCCACCATCGCGGCAGCTGTGAGCGCCGTGGACCGGTTCGTGCCGGCCTTCAACTTCCTGATCTGGGCCGGCAAGAGCCCGCGCGAGGCCATCGACGCGGTCATGTTCGAAACCCAGGGCGAAGCCTGAGTCCCGGCGCGTGGCGGGGGCACAATCGATTGTCCTGATCGGGGCTGGCCGCATGGGCGGCGCCCTCGCATCAGGCTGGCTGTCCGGTCGGGCAAAGCCGAACCTTTCCATCATCGCGCCGCGCCCGACCCCGCAAGTTCGGGAATGGGCCGAGGCGGGCCAGATCACGCTGAACCCCGAGCCCGCTCCCGCCGATATTGTCGTTCTGGGCATCAAGCCCCAGCAATTCGCCCGCGCCGCAGAAGGCGTGAAGGAATTCATCGGCGAGAAGACTCTGGTCGTGTCCGTCATGGGCGGCGTCAAGTTGAGCCAGCTCGAAGACCGGCTCGGCACGCCGCATGTCATCCGCGCGATGCCGAACACGCCGGGCTCCATCGGCAAGGGCGTCACGCTGCTGTCGGCGGCCCCGTCTCTGGACGCGGCTGACATCGAAGCCGCCCGCAAGCTGCTCACCCCGCTCGGCCTCGTGGAAGGCCCGATGGACGAAAAGACCATGGTTGCCGCGACCGGCATTTCCGGCTGCGGCCCGGCTTATGTCTTCCTGCTGGCAGAAGTGATGGCAGAGGCCGGTGAGGCCGAAGGCGTACCCAAGGATATGGCCGCGCGCCTTGCCATCGAGACGATCATTGGCGCGGCGGCCCTGATGGAGCAATCCGGACAGACCCCGAACGAGCTCAGAAAAATGGTCACTTCCCCCGGCGGCATCACCCAGGCCGCCCTTGACATCCTCATGGATGACGGTGGGATGCCTATCTTGATGAGGAAGGCCCTGCGCGCCGCTGTTACCCGCGACCGGGAGCTTTCCAGAGAGCCGGATTAGAGGTCAGGACCAGATGACGACGCAGGCAGGCATACTGGATAAAGGCCTGCTCGCCGCCCTGGGCCTCGCCGCCGAGACGCCTTTGGCCGATCTGACGCTTGCCGACATTGCAGGCGCTGCCGACATTCCCCTGTCCGAGTTTCATGGTCTTGCCGGCAAGGATGACCTTGCCGCACATGCCGACCCCTATTTCGACAAGGCCATGTCGGAAGAGGGGGTATCGCGCGACGAAAGCCCGCGTGAACGCCTGTTCGATGTCATCATGCTGCGCTTCGAGGCGATGGAAGAATATCGCGTCGGCCTCATGTCCCTGATGGCTTATCGCGACCGCACACCCTCGCTCTTGCTCACTCTGCCGCTGGCGCGCAAGCGCAGCGCCGACTGGGCACTCGTATCGGCCGGGCTCGACAATCGCTCCGGCGCACCGGTGGGCCTCAAATCCGTCGCCATCGGCTATGTGATCGCCAAGGCAGAACGTGCCTGGCGCAAGGAAACCAGCGGAGATTTCGCACGCACAATGGCCGCGCTCGACAAGGGCCTGCGCGACGCCGAAGACCGGATGGAGCAGCTGCAGCGCTTCACCGGCTGGGGAAAGAATAAAACACGGCAGGACAACACTGCCGACGAGGAAACGAAACCGGAGGAAACATGAATGAGCCGACCAGGCCTCGACGCGGACCCGCTCTCACTCGGAGCGGAATGGTTCAATGCGCTATTTGAAGAAATCGGTATTGATGCCGAAGTCGCCAGCCTCACCGCGAAATCCATCGGGACCGGCCAGATCGGCGAGAATGTCCGTTTCGTGTTCGATTATGCCCGCAAGGGTGCGAATGCGCCGGCGACGCTGGTTGGCAAGTTTCCGTCCGACAGCCCTGAAAGCCTGATGACGGCCAAGCTGCTTGGCCATTATGAGCGCGAAGTGAAATTCTATCGCACCTTCCCGAAAGTGGCGGGTGTGATCACACCGGCGGCGTTCTACACCGACTATGATGCGGACACGAACCGGTTCGCCCTGATCATGGAAGACATGGCGCCGTCCGAGCAGGGCGACCAGTTGCAGGGCTGCAGCGTTGCCGAGGCCGAGCGGGCGCTGTCGGCGGCCGCTGTACTGCATGCGGCGCACTGGAATGACCCGTCGCTCGACAATTATGCCTGGTTGCAGGGCAGTGAATTGGCCCCGCCCCCCGCCCTTGGTCCGGAAGCAGTGTCCGGCCTGTGGCAGGGATTCAAGGAGCGGTATGGTAAAAGGCTGGAGGCTGCCGACATCCTTGTCGGTGATGCCTATGCGGCCGCGTTGCCAGCCTGGAGCGAGGGCTATGATGGCCCGCACGCGCTGACGCACAATGATTTCCGGCTCGACAATATGCTGTTCGGCGCCGAGTCCGCCCCCAAGCCGCTGGCCGTCGTGGACTGGCAAACGGCTGGCAAGGGCGCTCCTGCGGGGGATGTTGCCTATTTCATCGGGGCGGGCCTGACCCGCGAGGACCGGCCCAGGCATGAACAGGCATTGCTTCGCTACTATCATGCCCGGCTGACGGAAGAGGGCATCACCGATTATTCGTTCGATGAACTCTACCGGCATTATCGCTGGTTCAGTTTCTACGGGATGTCGGTGGCCTTCGGGGCGGCGATGCTGGTGAAACAGACCGAGCGGGGCGACGAGATGTTCCTCACCATGCTGCGTCGTCATGCGGCCCAGGCGCGGGAGAATGACGCGCTGGCATTGCTGGCGTAATCCGGTCGTAAATTATATTTTCTGTAATGAATCCAGCTGATTCCCGGCGATTGTCCCGGCCCGGTACAGCTTTACAAACATTCTTCTAACCGGGGGAGTGAAACTGACGAGGTCACTTATGCCTCGGCTTAAAACCCACACTGTATGTTGGACGACATGGCGCCCGGAGAAGCCGGGCAGTCCTGTCACGACAACAAGAATGGTGTGGACATGGAACAGCACAATGCACGTAACCTCAGCGTCCCGGGCCCGGATGGCCAGATGCTGACCCTGGCGGATCTTCCGTCACCCAACATTTCCCGTTGGGTTACCCGTCGCAAGGCTGAAGTCGTTGCAGCAGTTTCCGGCGGTCTTCTGACCCGCAAGGCAGCCTGTGATCGCTACAGCCTGAGCGATGAGGAATTCGAGACCTGGGAGAAGCTTTACTCCCGTCACGGAACCAAGGGTTTGCGGACCACCCGTCTGCAGCAATATCGCCGCTAGGACGCTTTACGGTTAACGGAATCCTTTCCGTTAAACACAAATTTACACGCCAGCGCCTATCAATGGTCCTGAATGCCGGAAATGTACCCGGCGCCGGGAGTTGCTGATGGACCACAGGCTTGCGAAATTCCAAGGCAGCGCGATGCTCTCCACACGAGCAGTCGCGCTGTTTGCGCTTGTGATCGCAGGCGTGCTGGGCAGCTGGCGCGCCAGCGACCTGTTTACCCAGCCGGTTGAGGCCTGGGTGCCGGGCTCAGCCGTCGAGACCTCCCTGATGGGCATCCTCGAACCGGTTGCCGGCAAGGGAAACATACGCCTGTCGGTGATGGGCACTGGCGGCTCTGGCCGGTCGGTCCTGATCCTGCTGGCCTCCGATGCGAGCGAGACCGCCCCCACCCTGCAACGCCTCGCAACATCTGCCATCCTGCTATCGCCGGAAGCCGGTGACCAATTGATCATCGAACAGGCCGATTTTGCGCGCGGTGTAGCCGGGCGCCCTGATGCGGCCGGCTGGACCGAGCTTGGTCTCTATGCGCTGCTCTGCGGCCTGCTGGCCTGGGTCGGGTTTCGCGCCCCGCTTGAGGCCGCGCCGGAAGGAAAGGGCGCTGCGGCGCCTGCCGAGCGAAAGCCCGCGCGCGTCGATACGGCAGATATCATTCCTGCGCCCAAGCCCCGTCCTGTTCGCCAGCCAGACCCGGATGCCGCGTCGCTGGTCCGAAAGGACCCGGCCCGCACAGCCTCGATCCTGCGCAGTTGGATGCGCGGAGAGGGAGACGCCGCATGAGCGCGCTGGCGATTGCCCGTCCGAGCGGCGCGACTGGTCTCGCCAAGTCCGCTCGCCTGATGCGTGCGCTTGGCCCGGAAGCCGCGCCCGTCTGGAATGAACTGAGCCCGCAGGAAGCCCGCGCTTTGTCGGCGGCAATGGACGCGCTCGATGACGATCTTCGCGATGAAGCAGACACGCTGACGAGCTACAAACAGGCGCATGAGCGCACCGGCGCGCAGGCCGCGTCAGAGGCGCCGGTCTGGGCAAAAGTGTCCGACCTGGAAACGCGCGACCTGTTGCAACTGGCACAGGGACAACACCCTCAAGCGCTTGCCCTGATGCTGTCGCGCCTGGACGGGAAGGCCTCTGCACGCCTCCTGAAAGCCATCAAGAAACCTGTTGCCGTCGATGTGATGCAACGCCTGCTGCATCTCGGCCCTGTCCATGCCAGCGCCATCACTGCGCTTGAAGCCTCAGTATCGGCCTGGATGACAAGTGCTGCGCCAGCCGCGCGCACCGGGGGCCATGAAGGCGTCGCCCGCATTTTCGACCGGATGGACAGCCGCGCCGAACAGAGCCTCTTGTCTGCGCTCGAATCCGCCGTGCCGGGAGCCGGCGAGCGGGTCCGCGCGCTGATGTTCACCTTTGATGATCTCACTCATCTGGACGCCGGCGGCCTGCAGACCCTGCTGTCGGCCGCGGACCGGACGCGCCTGACCTATGCGCTGAAGGGCGCACGCGAGGAAACCCGCGCGGCGTTCTTCCGCAACATGACGCAACGCGCCGGCGAATTGCTGCGCGAGGAAATCGACATGCTCGGCGCGGTGCGCCGCAGCGAGATCGAGACCGCCCGGATGGAACTGGTCGATCTGGCCCGCACCCTGATCGAGCGCGGAGACATTCGCGCCGGACGCCCGCAGGATGAGGACGAACTCGTCGAATGAACCATCGCGCCGTCAAATCCGTGACACCTTTCGACTTCCGCAGCGATTTCAGCGCAAGCGCGCCGGCCCCGGTCGAGATCGACCCGCCGGTGAAGCTGACCACGCCGGAATTGCTGAACATGCTGGCCGAAGCCCGGGCCGAGGGCGCCGCCTCCTTGCGGACGGAAGAGGCCCGCGCGGAGACCGAACGCTTGCAAGGCGTCACGAATGCGCTCAACGAGGCGCTCGCCAATCTGGTGGCGTTGACCGGCCATCTGGAGGCCTGCGCGTATGACGAGGGTTTCAGTGACCGGGCCCATGCGTTAATAAGGGCTACAGCCCGCACCATTCTCGACGGGCAGGGCGATCTGTTCGATGCCCAGCAATCCCTGAAGCGTGTTGCACCTGAAGGAAAGCCATGACTGATTCTGCCAATCCCGCGCTCAAGAAAAGCCTGATGGATGTCCCTGTCCGGGTGGATGTGGTTCTCGGCGAAATGCGCATGCCGATCGAGGAATTGATGGCGATGGCTGAAGGCGACATCGTGGCGCTGGAGCGTCACACCGATGAGCCGGTCGATATCTATCTGTCGGATCGCCTGATGGCGCGGGGCAAGCTGGTCATAGCCGATGGCCAATTGGGCGTGACTCTGTCGGAAATCGTCGACGATCGCGCTGCTGCCTGACCTTCAGGCAAATATCATTAAATCCCTGCAACACCGCCCAATTCCTAACGGAAGAAAGGAAGTTGTTAACCTTTCACGGTGTTAACTGCCTCCAACGGAAGCATGTCCTGCCGGCCTATTGGGGTGGCAATCGGCGGGGTGATCAATACAAAGGGAACATGCAGACATGCGCATGAAGATGTTCGCCGCGGAGTCCCTTGAGGCCGCCAAAGCGATGATTTTTGCCGAAATGGGAGCTGACGCCGTCATCCTGTCCGAACGGGAGATCGAGGGTGGGGTGGAAGTTCGCGCGGCAACCGACAAACTCGGAGGCGGCGTGGTTCCAAGCGAGCCGCTGTTCCTGCGAGAGGCGCGCGGCGCCGGACATGGCCGCGGATCCGAAAACCCCCTCTACAGTCGTGTGCGCGACGCCCTGCTATGGCATGGTGCCCCCAAACGCTTTGCCGAGCGTGTGGCGCATGAAGGCGCTGGCCAGAACGCCATTCCGGGCGATTCGCCAGAGGAATCGATTGCCGCCGGACTTGAGCGCATCGTGACCTGTGACCCCATCGCGGCGCGTATGGAAAAAGATATCATCCTGATTGGCCCTCCGGGGCATGGCCGCACTGCAACCGCGGCCAAGCTGACCCGCCGCGCGGCTGTGGCCCGTACGGCCATCCTGCCGGTGGCAGCTGACCTCGACGGCACGGCCGGCGGCGCACAGCTGGCCGCCTATCTGGAGCAGGAGCGGGGTCAGATCCGCACCGCCACCACGCCGGATGCCCTGTTCGACATGCTGCGCGCCGCGCGCGACGCCGGACATCGCTGCGTCATCGACCTGCCCTCGATCAATCCGTTCGACCAGGACGACATGGACAGCCTGCAGGACCTGATCCAGGTCGTGCGTGCCGAGCCCGTGCTCGTCATGTCGGCCGAAGGCCATCCCGAAGATCAGGCGGATGCGGCCCGCATCTTTGCCCGCGCCGGCATTCGGCGCGCCATTCTCACAAAACTCGATATCGCCCGCAGACGGGGAGGGGCCATCTCCGCCCTGTCCTCGGCGGGCATCGCCTTCTCACACCTTGCCGTTACGCCTTTCATCGGCGGCGGATTGGTGCCGGCAGCGCCTTCCCGGTTGGCTGCCTTGTTGATGGAAGACGCCCCAGGCGATGTCATCGCCCTGAAAGGAGCTGCGTAGACTTATGAGCTTCATGCTTCGAAAATCGCAGGAACGGCCGTCCCAACGCCCGACTCCGCGCGTCGCGCCAGCCTCGATCATTGCCGTTGCCAGTGGCAAGGGCGGTGTTGGCAAGACCTTCATGGCCATCACGCTGGCCTCCGCATTCGCACAAGCTGGCAAGCGCACGCTGCTGGTGGATGGCGACCTTGGCCTGGCCAATGTCGACGTCCAGTTGGGCATCGCGCCGGAAACAGATCTCGCCGCGGTGATCGCCGGTTGGGTCGAACTGGATGATGCCGTGACGCCGGTTGATGGCGGCGCGGCAGATGGCGGCTTTGATGTGCTGCCGGGCCGATCCGGCTCCGGTGCGCTGGCTGAGCTGGCCCCTGAAGAAGTTGCCCGCCTCGCCGCGGGCCTGTCTGCTTTGGCGCTGCAATACGATCAGGTGGTTGTCGATCTCGGCGCCGGGATCGAGGCGAACTGCATGCGTCTCGCACGGGCTGCCGACAAGGCGCTCATGGTGATTACCGACGAGCCAACCTCGATGACGGATGCGTATGCGTTCATCAAGGTCCTGCGCGGCTATGCGCCAAACGTGGAACCTGTTATCTGTATCAACCAGGCCGAGTCCCGGGCCGCAGGGCAGCGCACCTATGAAGCGATTGCCCGCGCCTGTCAGACATTCCTCGGCTTCCGGCCTCATCTTGCAGGGACTGTGATGCGGGATCCGAAGGTGCGTGATGCGATCCGCTGCCAGAAGACGCTGATCTCCACAGACCAGCAGGCACAGCCGATCCAGGACGCAATCGCCATTTCACAGATGCTGATTGGTAGCCGCCAGGGTGCTGATCTTGGCTATTAATCTGTGTGAAGAAAGTAGAAGTTTTGGGGGCGGATCGTACGGCTTGTTAACCTTCGTTAAAGGAACAGCCCGTAGGATTCACATTGACAGGAAATGCGGCTAGCTTGGTCGTAATATTGATTCGGGAGACGAGAGATGCGCGTCCTGCTGATTGAAGACGATAGTGCGGTGGCTCGTTCCATCGAGTTGATGCTGAAGGCTGCAGGCTTCAACATCTACACCACCGACCTCGGCGAAGAGGGCGTGGATCTTGGCAAAGTGTATGAGTACGACATGATCGTGCTCGACCTCTCTCTGCCTGATATTTCCGGGTACGAAGTGCTCAAGCAGCTGCGCATGGGCCGTGTGAACACGCCTGTGATGATCCTTTCCGGCAATCCGGACATCGAAGCGAAAGTGAAGACGCTCGGCTACGGCGCCGATGACTATCTCACCAAGCCGTTCAACAAGGACGAGCTGATCGCCCGCATTACCGCCATCGTGCGCCGCTCCAAAGGCCATGCCGAGAGCGTGATCCGCACGGGCGAAATCATCGTCAATCTGGACGCCAAAACGGTAGAAGTGGACGAAGAGCGCGTTCACCTGACCGGCAAGGAATACCAGATGTTCGAACTGCTCTCCCTCCGGAAGGGCACGACGCTGACCAAGGAAATGTTCCTGAACCACCTCTATGGCGGTATGGACGAGCCGGAACTGAAGATCATCGACGTCTTCATCTGCAAACTGCGCAAGAAGCTGCAGAATGCCACCAACGGCAATCACTATATCGAGACGGTCTGGGGCCGCGGCTATGTGCTGCGTGATCCACGCCCAAGTTCGAAGACGGCGGAAGTCGAAGAGGCGGCCTGACGCCCAGAGTTTTGAAGCTTTAAGAGTGCTTCCCGAACCCCGACCGAAAGGTCGGGGTTTTGTTTTATCAGCCTTGGCGGTTGTTGAAGGTCACGTGGCGATGGCCCAGATAATTAACTACCGCGCCTGTTGCAATCCCGGCCGCATGGGCGCCCGGTTCAACGAACCATGACCAATCGCCCGGCCACGGCAGTAGGTTTTTCAGAGCGACAGCCACTCCGATGGTAAACAGGGCGGCAAACAGATTGACCCCGATGAAATCCCTGATCTGAAGCAGCAATCTGCGCTGGGTCGGGCCAAAGACGAGGTATTTGTAGCTGAGGAAGCCAAACACCATGCCAATCATCGTTGCGACCGCCACGGCGAGGGGAAATGACATAAAGCCTGATAATGGAAATCGTGCGAGCCAGTTGATCGCCGCTGCCGTCCCACCAGCAAGGATATAACGTACTTTCTCGTCGTTCAGAAGATACCTCATAGCGATGGGAGTCCAAACCAGGCCATGATGAAACAGACGCCTAGCATGGCGACGGCGATCTGGCATTGCCTGTCCTTGACGGAAAATACGATGGGATCATCGTCCAGTTCGTTCCGCAGGCAAACAGACCAGAGCCGGCTCACGATAATAAAAATCAGCGGAGGGAAACCCCACAGCCATTCCACTTGGCCTTTGAAGCTGAGTCGGAAAGCGTCTGAGGATATATACAACACCATGATGACTACGGCTGCCATGCCAGCTGACATGCCGGCTGCGAGTACGAGCGGGAGGTCTTCGGTACGATAGCCACGACCGTTGATCTTCGTTTCCCCCTTGTTCAGGACACGAGCGATCTCGGTATGTCGCTTCGCCAGAGCAAGCGACAGAAAGAAGAACATCGAGAAGACGAATAACCACGGAGAGGGTTGGGATTCCGATGCCACGGTGCCGATTCCGAGCCTCAGAGTGAACAGGCTGGTCAGCACAAGCGCGTCATGGAAGACCAGCTGTTTAAGCCTTAGGGAGTATGCCAGAGTCAGAACCAGATAGACCCCGAGCACCAATGCCACAGACGGGCTGACGGCAACCGCCAGGCCAAAGCCGGCTGCCAGAGCGGCTGCGGCGCCGATAAAGCCCGATACGATCGAGAGATTCCCGCTCGCGAGGGGACGCTTGCGCTTGGACCAGTGCTTCCGATCGTCTGCAACATCCCATGTGTCGTTGATGATATAGGTAGCGGATGCGACCAGCCCCATGGCGAAAAACGTCATAATAAGACCAGGCCAGATACCTGGAATGAAGATCTGACCCGACAAAATCGCCGGAATGAAGATCAGGCTATTCTTCAGCCATTGGTGGGGCCGCATGGCCTTTACGAGGGGTTTGAGGGTGGGTGACCGGGGAAGGACGTGTGTCACAGTTGCCGTTTTCTTCGCTTTGCGAAGGGTGGAGGAGGAGGCATTCACCACAATGGCGTTTCGTGCGGCTTTCCAAACCGGGAGATCAGCGGAACTGTCGCCAGCATAGTCAAAACCATCCGGGAAGAGCTCCTTGAGCCGGTTTGCCTTTGTCTTGCCTTTCAAATTGATGATCCCGTCTGAACCGATGACATCCACGGGGAAGGCTAAATTGTCGGCCACCTTCTGTGCGATTGCATTATCCGCAGCTGTTGCAATGCATACTTTGCGGCCAGCATTGCTAGCTGATTGACCAAGGGCGACAATATCTGAATTCAGCGGCAAATACTGCGCATCAAGATCAACCGCCCGTCCCAATTTCTGCTTTAGAGCCGCGCGACCTTTGGTGAGCCATGCCACCAGCTTGAATATATTCAGGGGTGACTGCTTCAGAAAGACCAGTGCCTGTTCGTGAAGTGTATCGGTCTTGAGCAGAGTATGGTCCAGATCGAGAACAAGTGGCACGCCTGCGCTTCCGGAATCCTCTGGGGGCTGAAAACTCCCAGGGAGATCAGGGGTGAGGGGGGGATTTTTCATTGCTCAGGTTATCCTTCAGGAGCAGACCCATTCAGGGTAGTTCGCAGATCACGCCGCCGGTGCGATCGGGACCATAGGCAGCTATTTTTTGAGTGGAAACACAGTCGGTGCGGGTGAGCTCATCCACAATCTGGATGCTCAAGCCCGCATTGCGCATCAGCTTCGACCGGGACAAGGCGAGGTCGAACTCGATTTCGTAGTCCGCACCCTCAGCGCGCATCTGGTGGATCTGATCCATCGCCTCAACGCTGCGATTTCCTGTCAGGTAGACCGATGTCAGCGCAACCATGCTCGCATTCAGTCCCAGGATAAGGACGATAACGAAGCCGATCGTCTTGAATGCGCGGTCAGGAGCCCCAATGCTTGCCAGAGCCACGCACAATGGTACCAGCCAGAGATACGGAACATATCGTGCCCACCAACTCTCGGGGAATATCGCCGCCAGGAAAAAGAGGGCGGCGGCTACGATCAAGGGCACGATCACCAATTTCCGACGTCGAAATATCCAGGCAGCAGCAAGCCCAGCGAGCGTGGCAAGAAAGACCCCTGCCGAAAACAGGGGGCCAAAGCCAGCGATCCGCACGTCCGGTCCGCCGGAAGTGCGGATCTCCGAAGGGGATACCATGAACGGAAGTTTCAAGGATGGGAGCTGCTCGAATCCCGAATGCGTTTCCGCAAAAAGCGAAAACAAGAACGCTTCCAAATGGTTCATGCCTTCGAGGAACTCAGGCGTATTCCCTTGCATGATATCGCGCGTGTCTTCAGCGCCCATCAGAGGATAAAAAGGGTGTGCGTAATTCAGGATATTGCTGGCATACGGAGAAAATCCGATAATGCAGATTCCAGCCACGCCGGCAGCCACAAGATAGCTGGCGGTTTTAATGGCATCATCGCGTCCATTCACGATCCATGCGGCAATACATGCGTAGGCACACAAGGCGACCATTATGGGAACCGCTGAGAACTTTAGATTCAGGGTAAGTATCATTAGCGGAATCGTGTAGAGCAAGACCTTGCGATCCTTCATGTGGATGGCGAGGACTGCCAGCATTACCAGGCTGACGATGAGCGAAGCCATCAGGCCATCATTCATGCGGGTAAATAATTGTACCAAAGTCACAGGATTTGCTGCGGCGATGCTACCGATGAGGAGTGAGGCCAGAATTCCATACCCGACGCGCGACAGAACTCCGATTGCCAGAAAGCCGCTTCCGACAAGCAGGACAAGATTAACGCCTTTGCTGTTCTCGAGTGGAAGGCCTGCCGCGTGTTCTATCGCATTTACTAGCCAGGATCCCATTGGGTAGTGACTGACCCATATGGCAGGCTGCATGTCAGGGGTATGTGGAAGGGAAGGGACTTCTTCGTAAAAGGGGTTCCATCCTGACACGAGCGACTCCACGGCATGAAAATGGTAGGATTGTCCATCAATACTCGTGTCGATAATCAGGCCGCTCGTCAGGACTGATAACAGAAGCACCGCCATCACAGCGCCAGCCACGATGTATTTGTCCCTGCGATCGGCCTGGTTGCGGGAGGCGATCCAGATGGCTGCGCCGATTGAAATCAGGAGAATCCCTACACTCGAAAGCTGGCCCAGCGATCCGCCTGCGATCATGAACAGACTTCCGATTATGAACGTCCATGCCGCTGAAAGGACCAGACCGAGCCCAATCGGCAGAGAATACGTGTCTACAAATGATTTGATGGTCATTTTGTCCTGCTTAACATCGTCTGGTTGTGCTGGGATGCAATTTGAATTGGAACACTTTCATTGCTAAGCAATTGTTGTTCCATCCAGCAAGCGGTTCGGTATCTGCCGGGCTAAGTCTTTTGGATTGTGATCTTTGTGCAGCTGATGCGAATTCGGTGTGGAGCCTAATCAAAGCTCGAAATCGCACAATTCAGACCAGCGCTTTATCATGTCCTTGCTTGCCAGCGCGCCCGAATAGCTGGCATTGGAAGCCATGTCCCAGAATTCTGCCGGTCCTGAAATCCTTCGCCTGATTGAGCTGATCTCGCGCCTGCCGGGCCTCGGGCCCCGGTCTGCGCGGCGCGTTGCCCTGTTCCTGTTAAAGCGTCGCGACACCTTGCTGAAACCGCTGGCCGACGCGCTGGCGGAGGCGGGCGAGAAGATCGAGCGGTGCGAGGTCTGCGGGAATTTCGACACGGTCCAGCCCTGCGCGGTGTGTCAGGCCGACGGGCGCGATGATGCGCTTGTCTGCGTGGTGGAGGATGTGCCGGATCTCTGGGCGCTGGAGCGAGGCGGTGCGTTTCGCGGCCGCTATCATGTGCTTGGCGGGGTTCTGTCCGCCATTGACGGCATTACACCGGACGATCTGAACATTCCGTCCCTTGTCGCGCGTGTCGAGGCTGGCGGCATCCGCGAAGTGATCCTCGCCTTGAACGCCACGGTCGATGGCCAGACCACGGCGCATTACGTGGCCGAGCTTCTCGAAGGCAAGGGGGTCAGCGTCACGCGGCTTGCGCATGGCGTCCCGGTGGGCGGCGAACTCGACCATCTCGATGATGGCACGCTCGCCGCCGCGCTCCGGTCCCGCCGGGATATCTAGCCGCAGCTATTCCGCTTCGGCTTCGACAATGTCCACGCGGAAGATGCCGTCAAAATCCTTCGTTGCCACATAGAGATGGCCGTCCGGGCCCTGCACCACGTCGCGAATCGGATACTCACCGTCGAACAGAGATTGCTTGCCGACGACTTCGCCATTCTCCATGTCGATCCGGGTCAGTTCGAGGCCAGCCGGGCCGTTCATGCCGCCGGTGAAGAGGTCGCCCTTCCAGCCGGGATAGACATCGCTGGTCAGCATGACGAGGCCGGACGGGGCAATTGATGGCACCCAATAGGTCAGGGGCTGGGCCATGCCTTCGGCTTCGGTCTTGTTGGTGATGATGGTGCCGTCATAGTTCACGCCATAGGTGATTTCCGGCCAGCCATAATTCGTGCCCGGCGTGACGAGGTTGAGTTCGTCGCCCCCTTTGGGGCCGTGCTCGGTCTCGTACAGGGTGCCGGTGTCGGCATCATAGTAGAGACCCTGGACGTTGCGGTGACCATAGGACCAGACCGCCGGCGCGCCGGCCTCACCATCGGCAAACGGGTTGTCGGCCGGGATCGACCCATCGGTATTGATGCGGACGATCTTGCCGTGCGTGATCGACGGGTCTTGCGAGTCCTTCATGTATTTGAAGCCCTCGCCGAGCGAGACGAACAAAGTACCGTCATTCGCAAATTGCAGGCGCGAGCCAAAATGGTAGGCTGTGTCACGCCGGTCGGCCCAGAAGATTTCTTCGACATTTTCCAGCGCGCTGGAATCGTTGCTGAGACGGCCCTTGATGACGGCAGCGGCATTCGCGGCGTCATCTCCCTTGGAGTAGGAGATATAGACCATGCGATTGGTCTCGAAGTCCGGATCAAGCACGAGGCCGAGATAGCCGCCCTGTCCCTCGATATAGGCCTCCGGCAGGCCCGTCACGGGCGTCGCTGTGCCCTCTCCGCCAGCCACGAATTTCAAGCCGCCTTCCTTCTCGGTGAAGAGCAGGTCGCCATTCGGCAGGAAGGCGAGGCCCCAGGGCCATTCGGTCTCGGTCACGACGGGGGTAAGTTTCACCTCGAAATCACTCGTGGCGACAGGGGTGGTTTCGGCCGGCCCCCCGCAAGCGGCGATCAACAGGGCGAGCGGAACGAGGGGGGTGAGATGGCGCATCAGGCGTCCTCCGGTTTGGGGCAGGGCAGTCTGGCGGGATCATAGGGCGCGGCCCCGGAATGGCCAAACAAAAAGGGCGGCCCCGAAAGGCCGCCCTCCTGATTGGATAAAGTCCGGGCTTACCAGGACTTTTTGACGGTGATGCCGTACAGGGCCGGCTCCGTCAGGAACGCATTGGTGAACAGGCCGGAGGAATCATCGGTCAGGTACGTACCGGTGATGACTTCCTCATCAGTCAGGTTCTTGGCGAAGACTTCCACGCCCCAACCGCTCTGGTCATTATTGAGCAGGATGGACAGGTTCACGTTGGACCAGGAGTCCAGCTCATCGCGCGACGTGTTCCAGATCCGGCTATAGCTGTCGGACTGCATGTAGTAGTCGCCCCGGATCGTGAGATTCCAATCCGAATTGTTGAGCGCATGGAAGGTGTATTCCGCGGCGAGGTTCAGCGTCATGTCCGGGGCACCCGGCATGGAGTTGCCATCCAGGTTTTTCGCATCGCCTTCGATGGGCTGCAGGGCCGTCGCCGTCTGGGTCTCGCCATTGGAGTCCGTGTAGGTGATTGTTACCCCGCTAAGTCCGAGAGCGGCCTCCGCAAAGGCGCGGTCGGCGGCTGGATCACCGGATCCCCCATCCGTGCTGTTCAGCGCATCATAAAGCGTGGTGCCGAACTGGTTGTTACACAGCTGCAGCGTGGCGCCGGTGAAGGCCGGGTTGCCAGCAATGGCTCCCAGCACTGTGGCATAGCCCTGAGCGGACACGACACAGTTGGAGTAGGAGCTGGAATTCTTCAGCGTGACGAGGTCAGCCCGGCCATTCGACCGGTCGAGCACATCAATGCCGTAGGTGTCCACGACTTCAGCATTCAGCAAGCCAAGATTGGCCGTCAGGAGCCAATTGTCAGCCGGCGTCCAGAGGGCTTCCATTTCGAAACCCTGAAGCTCAGCATCCACGTTGATGTTCACCGACGAGCGGTTGATGATCTGCGTGATCTGATAGCCTTCATAATCATACATGAAGCCCGTCAGGTTCAGTTGGGCCGTGCCACCCGCAAAGGTGTTCTTCGTACCGATTTCGTAAGAGTTGATGAATTCCGGATCGAAGGTCTGCGGGAACAGGTTCGCACCTGCAGGCTGTGGCGGGTTGATGCCGCCGCCTTTGTAGCCCTTGGAGTAGAAGCCGTAGATCAGCGTGTCGTCGGTAAAGTCGAGATCGGTGGACCAATCGAAACCGATACGTCCGGTGACTTCCTGGAAGTCGGCCTTCAGGATGCCTTGGGCCTCCCGAGGGTCCGCACCGGCTGGCTGCGGTGTGAACAGGGACGTTGGAATGATCTGCTGTTCCTTCTGGTCGTCCGTATAGCGAAGGCCGAGCGTGAGCTGCAGATCGTCCGTGACGTCATAATAGCCTTCTCCGAAGACGGCGAAGGATTCCAGCTTGTACGGAGACAGGGAGCGGTAATAGTTGCCGCCGTCACCGTCCAGGGAGAGGTCGAACAGGGAGGCGCCCGGAGACGAGGTTGATCCGGTGTCGAGCGGTACATTGCCGCCGAAGAGCGCGCCGCCGGATGCGTTGTTGATTTGCGTCAGCGCGGTCAGCGCGTTCGACAGCACGTAATAGCCATCGGACGGATTGAAAGCGTCGACGGATTCAAAGTCGACCGAGATGGCACCCAGATTGAAGTTGAACCGGCCGTCAAAGTCCGACTGAAGACGAAGTTCATGGCTGGTCTGCTCGCTGTCGGCGCCGGACATGTCGAAAGTCCGGAAAACATTCGATGTGCCGAGTTCAGGATCGGTCACCACGCCGCCCGGGAAGAGCAGCGGATACAGCGGTGCCAGGGCCGGGTTGATGAACGGTCCGGCCGTGGTGTTGAACTCGATGGTCGGCGCGACCTTGTTATAGTCCTCGATGGAAATGATCGAGCTATCGGAATAGCTGCCGAGATAGGTCAGCAGGAGGTTGTCGCCGATGTCAGCTTCAGCTTTCCAGGAGTAGAGCGTCTGCTCGGCCTGGTATTTCGGGTCGAAGGCCGATTCGATCGTGCGCAGATCGGCGATGGCCGGATCGAGATAGGCATCGCCATTCAACAGGCCTGCGAAGATACCGAGACCGCCAGCCAGCGTGGCTTGCGAATTCACACGGTCCTTGGACTGGTCGAGCGGTGCGTCCACACAGCCGACAGAGGTCGCCAGCTGGTCGACGGCTGAGACCGCAATGCCCATGAAGCTGTCGAAACCCGTATCCTTCTTACAGATCTGCTTGCCGGAGCGCAGGCGGGCATCGTCTTCTTCGAAATGCTCGACGGACACCCAGCCGCGGGCCCAGTCGGTGGGCTCGACCGCAAAGGTTGCGCGGAAGCTGTAAAGGTCGCGGTCATCGACATCATTGCCGGTGACCAGATTGTCCACATAGCCGTCGCGGCTCAGATACGAGCCTGCCAGACGCAGGGCAGCATTCTCGCCCACGGGCAGGTTGACCATGCCCTTGCCTTTGAACGTGTTGTAATTGCCATAGGTCAGCTCGGCATCGGCTTGGAATTCGCCCAGGACGGGCTTGGCAGTTATCAGGTTGAACACGCCGCCGGTGGCGTTGCGTCCATAAAGCGTACCTTGTGGTCCACGCAGGACCTCGACGCGCTCGACATCATAGAACTCGGCTTCGAAGAGGCGGTTGGCCGTGAGCGGAATGTCGTTCTGGTGGATACCCACGCCGGCATCCCCGGATTGTGCAACCACGTCGGCGCCAATACCACGGATCTTGAAGTTGAACGAAGTGAAGTTGCCCTTGGTGAAGCTGACGTTCGGAATGGACTTCACGAGGTCAGGACCGCCTGCCAGCTGTAGCCGTTCCAGCGCATCTTCGTCGAATGCCGAAACCGCGATCGGAACATCCTGAATGGATTCTTCCGTCTTCTGGGTCGTCACCGTGACTGTTGAAAGGGTCCGGGGTGACTCATCGGCTTCCTCTTGGGCAATGGCGACAGGCGCCGCAAGTCCAACCACGAGGGCGGATGCCCCAGCCAGCCAGACGGATTTCGAGTGTCTGATATTTCGCATGTTTTGTTTCCTCCCCTCGGGCCGCTTTAGTGCGTGCCTCGAGCAATTTTAGCCGAGCCGGCCTCTTGCGGGCCTGCTTCAAGTGTCATCTGAATGCATTCGTGACGGGTCTGTCAACATGACGCTGGGGTAATGAGGGCTTTTAAAATCCGGGTGTCAAAAATGTAACGCCCCTGCTTGGCCGCCTCTCCCATGCCTGTTACAGGCGCAGGCATGTCACATTCTTCCACATCCGCGCTTGTCCTGTTTTCCGGGGGGCAGGATTCCACGACCTGTCTGGCCTGGACGCTTTCCCGATTCGACCGGGTCGAAACCGTCGGCTTCGACTACGGCCAGCGCCACCGGATCGAACTGGAATGCCGCAATACGATCCGGCAGGGATTAGAGGCTCTGGATGCCGACTGGAAGACCCGTCTTGGGCCGGACCATATGCTGGATGCGACGGTGCTGAAATCGCTCGGCGAAACCGCCATGACACATGATGTCAGCATCGAGATGACCGAAGCGGGTCTGCCATCTACCTTCGTGCCGGGCCGCAACCTCCTGTTCCTGACCCTGGCGGGCGCTCTGGCCAGCCGCCGGGGCATTCCGGTTCTGGTCGGCGGCATGTGCGAGACCGACTATTCCGGCTATCCGGACTGCCGGGCCGCGACGATGGCGGCGCAGGCCGAGACCTTGCGGCTGGGCCTGGATGTTCCCATGCAGATAGACACGCCGCTGATGTATATCGACAAGGCAGGGACGTGGGCGCTGGCCGACGAGCTGGGCGGCCAGGCGCTGGTCGATCTGATCGCGGAAGATACTCATACGTGTTACCTCGGCGAGCGGGGCCAGCGGCATGAATGGGGCTATGGTTGTGGGGAATGCCCGGCCTGCGAGCTGCGGGCAAAGGGCTGGGAGCGCTGGAAAACCGGGGCCTGAGACCCTATTTCTCTTGCAGAAGAAACAGCCATATCAACTGGACTTGTCAGGCTTTTTCCAGCAATTGGGGCCCCAATCCGCGCCTCGGGCAATGACTGGGGCCGGCCAGCACGAGACTTGAACGAAATCCGATGACGACACAGACCGACCAGACCAGCACATCCCCCGCGGCGACCAGCCCGGAAGGCCGCGTGTTTGCGATCTCGAAATCGGTGAATTTCGAGGCGGCGCACTATATGGGCGGCAAGCCTGAGGGCCACCCATACCGGAATGTGCATGGCCATTCCTTCGTGCTGGAAGCGACGGTCGCCGGAACGGTGAAGCCGGGCGAGCAATGGGTCGAGGATTTCTCGCACCTGACGGCCTGCCTGCAGGCCACGGCCGCCAAGCTCGACCACAAGCTGTTGAACGATATTGATGGGCTTGAAGTGCCGACGCTGGAGCGGATCTGCCTCTGGGCCGCAGCCGACCTGAAAGAAGGCCTGCCGGGCCTGACGAAAGTCGCCATTTCCCGGCCAAGCCTCAATGAACGGTGCGAACTGGTTCTCTAGCTGCCGGACGGCGTCCCGGCTGTCAGCTCTTTCACGAATTTGCGGGCAAACCGGTCAGACGCGCGCTTGGCATCCTGCCAGGTCGAGATGCCGGCATAACGGATATCATTTTCATACCAGTCATAGGTCAGCTCGCCCGTGGCGTTGCCGCTGGCATCAAAGGCCGTGGCCGACAGCTTCATGCCGCCAATGCTTTTCGAGCCGCCATAATCGAGGCCGGGCGTGTCGCCGAGCTGCTTGAAGGTCGGCTTGTTGGGTTTGGCATCCAGGATGGTCACGTCGATGCGGGCAATGTCGAGCCCGGCCTTTTCGAGTTCGCGTGTCAGGTCTTCCTGCACTTCCTCGATCAGGTAATCGGCTTCGCGCATGCCGTATTCGTCATTCAGCTCTTCAGTGAATTCTGGGCTGAAGGTGACATTGATCTGGCCTGCCAATGCGACCGGTGCGGCCAGAAGGGCAAGGGCGGCGAGGGGAACAAGTCGTTTCATTGGAATATCTCCACAACTGCTATGATCCCAGTATAACACGCCGCCCGTGCCCGCAGAAGTCACAGGCCTGTGAAGGTCACTCAAACTGTGTCGACGAACACGATCTCTGCGTCGGCGATGCCTTTCAGCGTCAGGCTCTCAGCGCCAGTGATCGCGGCGCCGTCGCGGCCGTTCAGCACCGTGCCGTTCAGCTCGACCGAGCCGGCGGCGAGTACGAGATAGCCGTGGCGGCCCTGCTTGACCTCATAGGTCAGGGTCTCGCCTTCCTTCAGAGTCGCGCCCAGGACATTGGCGTCCTGATTGATGACGAGGCTGTCTTCCTCGCCGCTGCCAGAGGCCAGAACCGTCCATTTGCCGGACCGTTCGTCTTTCGGGAACTTCCGGGCGCCCCAGCCGGGCTTGCCGCCAGCAGCACGGGGCAGGATCCAGATCTGGAACAGCGTGGTCTCTTCATCCTCGGCATTCCATTCCGAATGCTGCACGCCATCCCCGGCGCTCATCACCTGGACGTCGCCCGCCTCGGTACGGCCTGTATTGCCCAGGGAATCCTTGTGCGTGATCGCGCCGGTGCGGACATAGGTGATGATTTCCATCGACTGATGTCCGTGCGGGGGGAAGCCGGTATGCGGCTGGATCGTGTCGTCATTCCAGACGCGCAGGGCGCCTTCACCCATGCGTTTCGGGTCGTGATATCCGGAAAAGGAAAAATGGTAATTGGCGTTCAGCCAGTCATTGTGGAACCGGCCAAGCTCTTTGAAGGGTCTGTGTTCAATCATGGCGATATCCTTTCGCGCTCGTGTGTTGCAGCGAATATGACGCTTTCCCGCCGGGCCTGTAGGCGACGGCGAGCCATCACACCTATGCATGCTGCGCATAAGTGGAAACGGGCGGAAATCCCGCTAGGTTCCGGCCCTGATGACCCTGCCGATTGTCCACCACGCCGATTACGATGCGAAATCCGTCGCCGATGACCATCGCTTCCCGATGCGCAAATATGCGCTAGTGGCTGATCTGTTGCGTGAGGCGGGGCACGACTTCATCCAGCCTGAAGCGGCGAGCGAGGACTGGCTGCAGCTCGCGCATGACGAAGCCTATGTCACCGCCATCATGACGCAGACGCTGGACGCGAAAGCGGCGCGCAAGGTCGGTTTCGAGATCACGCCCGCCATTGCCCGGCGGTCTGCGGCCTCGGTCGGCGGCACCTGCCTTGCCGCGCGGCTTGCGCTGGAGCAGGGGGCTGCGGTGAACCTGGCAGGCGGCAGTCATCATGCCGGGCCAGAAGGCGGCGCAGGATTCTGCGTGTTCAACGATGTTGGCGTTGCCGGAAAGCTCTTGCTGGAAACGAGGGAAGTGCGCCGCGTGGCGGTCATCGATTGCGATGTGCATCACGGCGACGGCACGGCGCTGATCTTCCGCTATGATCCGCGCGTCTTCACCGCTTCGCTGCATTGCGAACAGAACTGGCCGCGCGAGAAGCCGCCCTCTGATCTCGACATGGGGCTCGCCAGGGGCACGGGCGATGCCGCCTATCTCGCCGCGCTGGAAGACCTGGTCGAGGCCGCGCTTGGTACGTCGCCGGATATCGTCTTCTACAATGCCGGGGTCGATCCGCATGCAGAAGACCGTCTGGGCCTTCTGTCTCTCAGCGATGAGGGGCTGCGCGCGCGGGATGCATTCGTGGCGCGGGCCTGTCGCTCAGCCGGCATCCCGCTCTGCGGCGTCCTCGGCGGCGGCTATGCCCGCGACGCCCGCGCTGTCGCCCGTCGCCATACGTTTCTTGTCGAGGCGTTCGGCGCGGCTTTCCAGCGCGTCCCGGACTGACTGGACAACCAGCAGGACGGGTGCCAGCAGGATAATCAGCACGGCCAGTCCGACCATACAGATGAAAAACCATCCCAGCCAACAGGGCATATCTCCGACGCCGGAGATTTCATCGGATTTCAGGAAGGCGAAGGACAAGGGAAACCCGACAAACAGCAGCGCCCCTATTGCCAATCCGACAATCAAATTCGGAAGGGATGAGTCACCTGTCGGCGTGTATTCCACATTGCTGTACTCGGCCCAGGTCTTGATGGTCGTTTTGGGATTCGCGCCCAGCTTGCCGCGACGTCCACGGCGGTGGAGCAGGCGTTTGAGTTGCTTTGTCCGGTCAGGCGAAGGAGTTCGGCCGGTGGTCACGCCTCGGTCTCCTGTCTCATTTCAGAGGGCGAAGGATCGCTGTTGGCGACTTTGGTCTGACGTTTCGCGATGATGCGGTCGGCCCGCGCGATGAGCCGTTTCCGGACGGCCGGGCTGTCCCCATCCAACTGTTTCCAGAACCACATGAGCGGCGTGAGCAATACCAAACCAAAGACACTGGCGAGCAGCAGTAGCGCCAGTGCAATGGCCGCGTAGAACATTGCGCGGAGGACTGTCAGCGTGACCCCGCCTATCGTGTTTTGAGCGGAGTCACCGATTTCAGGACGAATCAGTAAGAACGCGACCGGAACGGCATAGGCGAACACGATGGCCAGAATGATTACCACCCAGCGCGTCGCCTTCGAGTGATCGGGCCCCGGCGTGTGGGAGTAGCTGGCGTGCCAGGCATGCAGGGTGGTGTCGGTGTGGGGATTTGCACCGGCCTTGCCGCGACGTCCACGGCGGCGGAGCAGGCGCCTGAGACTTTCGGTGTGATCACGGTTCGGCGCGTTGCCGGATGTCATGTCCTGTCATCCCTCCCTCTCTTCAATCTGGGGGCGATTTGCGTCCTCCGCAAGGTGTTGCACACGCCGCTCTTGCCCCGACTCACTTGCGTCGCCACAAGAGGCAGATGCCTGACCAGCCAACTCTTGACGATGCCCGCGCGCTGCTGAAGCGCGTCTATGGCTATGACGCCTTCCGGGGGCTGCAGGAGGCGGTGATCTCGGATGCGCTGGCGGGCAAGGACGGCCTCGCCGTGCTGCCGACCGGCGGGGGCAAGTCGCTCTGCTACCAGATCCCGGCGCTGCTGCGCGATGGTATCGGCATTGTGGTCTCGCCGCTGATCGCGCTGATGGCCGACCAGGTCGATGCGCTGAAACAGGTGGGCGTGCGCGCCGAGCGGCTGGATTCCTCGATGGATTTCAATGCCCGCGCCGAAGCGCTGGAGGCGGCTTCGCGCGGCGAGATGGATCTGCTTTATGTCTCGCCCGAAGGCATGGGCACGGGGCTGGCCCAGCGGCTTGCCCAGATGAAGGTTTCGCTGATCGCCGTGGACGAGGCCCACTGCGTCAGCCAATGGGGTCATGACTTCCGGCCAGACTATCGCGCGCTGGGCCGGCTGAAGGATCTGTTTCCCGGCGTGCCGCGCCTGGCCGTCACCGCCACGGCCGACACCCGCACGCGCGACGACATTCTCGCCCAGCTCGACCTGACGCAACCAGCGGTCCATGTGGCGAGCTTCGACCGGCCCAATCTTGCCCTCGCCGCAGAGCCCAAGGAGGGCAACCGCGCCCAGCGGGTCGTCTCCCTGGTCAAGGCGCGTCCGGGCCTGTCCGGCATCGTCTATGCCGCCACCCGCAACGCCACCGAAGATCTCGCCGAAGCCATCGAGCGCGCAGGCATCACAGCGCTGGCCTATCATGCGGGGCTCGATGCCGATGTGCGGGCCGAGCGCCAGCGGCGTTTCCTGCTGGAAGACGGTCTCGTCATGTGCGCGACGGTCGCCTTCGGCATGGGCGTCGACAAGCCGGACGTGCGCTTTGTCATCCATGCCGATCCGCCAAAGACGATGGAAGCCTATTGGCAGGAAGTCGGCCGCGCGGGCCGCGACGGAGAGCCCGCCGAAGGTGTCGCGCTCTACGGCCCCGCCGACATGCGCCGCTCGCTCAGCTGGACCTATGAGGGCGACGCGCCCGAAGCGGTCAAGCGCGTACAGATCACCAAGACCCGCCAGCTGTTTGCCTTCTTCGATGGCGATGAATGTCGCCGCGCTGCCGTGCGCCGCTATTTCGGGGAAGAGGGGGTCGAGGCCTGCGGCGCGTGCGACACCTGCCGGGGCGAGACCGGCGAGCCTTATGACGCCACCCGCTGGGCGCAGATGGCGGTGTCCGCCGTGCTGCGCTGCGGCCAGAAGATCGGACGCGGCCGCTTGATCAATCATTTGCTCGGACAGGCCAAGGACAGTTTCGACGAGGAACTCTCCACCCAGTCGACCTATGGCATCGGCAAGGACATGCCGAAACAGGGCTGGGGGCGCGTGTTCGATGCCTTGCTCTATGATGGCATGCTGGCCGAAGGCGGTGAGATGAACCGGCCTGCGGTCGTCGTGCCGGATGCCGAGGCCGCCCGCGCCCTGTTCCGGGGCGACCGCACGCTGATGCTGCGTGCTGACCCCGCCGCCACCCGCAAGCGCGCCAAGGGCAAGAGCCGCGTGGCGGCGCAGGCCTTGGCCGACATGTCGGAGCGCGACCAGATCCTGTTCGACATGCTGCGCAGCTGGCGCACCGAAACCGCCAAGACGCGCGGCGTGCCGCCCTATGTCATCTTCCATGACCGCACCCTGGCCGAGATCGCCCGCGAGCGGCCCGTGGACGCCGACGAGTTGCGCCTGATCAGCGGCGTCGGCGAAAAAAAGGCCCAGCGCTACGCCGAAGACGTCTCCCGCATCGTCGGCGAGGCGGCCTGATCACGCCTGTCGCTGTCACAGGCTTTTCGCGCGTTGAGGCAGGTCCAGCCTTGACCCGGCGCGCGTGGCACCTCACCTATAGGCTCAACCAGATTTCCCGCCTTTCGGAGTCCTCATGAACCTTTTGCACCGCCTCGATGACGAGACAGAAGAAAAGCCCCAGTCCGAGCCGAATGCCTTCCTTGAGGAAGCGCTGTTCAAGGCCCGCACGATCCTGCTGACCGGCGGCATCGATTTCCATGCCGCGCGCCGCGTCAGCCAGCGCCTGCTGGCCCTGTCGGCCGAGAGCAAGGAGCCGATCCTGCTGGTTCTGTCTTCGCCCGGCGGCCACGTCGAAAGCGGCGACATGATCCACGACATGATCAAATTCGTCGAAGCGCCCGTGAAAATCCTCGGCACCGGCTGGGTCGCCTCGGCCGGCGCGCTGATCTATGCGGCGGCGAAGAAGGAAAACCGCTTCTGCCTGCCGAACACCCGCTTCCTGCTTCATGAACCGCGGGGCGGCGTTGGCGGCCAGGCCACGGATGTTGAAATCCAGGCCCGCGAGATCATCAAGATGCGCGAACGCCTCAACAACATCTTTGCTGAGGCCACGGGCAAGTCCCTCGCGAAGATCAAGGAAGACACCGATCGTGACTTCTGGATGAGCGCGGCCGAAGCTGTCGAGTACGGTCTCGTCGGCCAGATCGTGCACCATCGCAGCGACGTCAAATAAGCGCACTTCGCGCGGAAGTGTTACCAAATTGAACGCCCGGTCCTCTCAGGGGATCGGGCGTTCATTTTTGGTTAGGAATGTGTTTGCCGCGCGTAAAGGTTTATGAAGCAAGGTGGCTTCTTAACCTGTGTAAGGACACCGCCGCCTCCATGCCGGTACGCGTAGAAGACATTGCGGTCGCCGTGCGGCCTGTTCCAACAGCTGTGACCGTCTCGGCGGTGTTTACACGATTGCTGGCCGATCCTGACCAGTTCGCCGTGCCCATTGTCAGCGATGGCGCCGCGCTCGGCATGGTCACGCGCCGCGCCGTCATCGAAGCGCTGGCCACGCCCAGCGGCCGCCAGTCCAACGGCGCCGCCCGCATCACAGACCTGATGCGCGACCAGCCCGTCATGTGCGAGGCCGGCACCCCGGTGGGCCTAGTTGCAAAGCTCGCGGCGGACGGCTCGACCGCAGCCCTGACCGATGGGGTGATCGTCCTGTCGGAGGGCAAATATCTCGGCCTGATCAGCCCGTCGGCGCTGCTCTCTGCGGTGGCGCTGGAAAATGCGGCCCGCGCCCGCGCGATGCAGGTCGCCCAGAAACGCTTGCAGAAGACAAAAAACGACGCCGGGGCCTTCGATCAGGAAAAGGCGCGCTTCCTGGCCTTTGTCGGCCATGAAATCCGCACGCCCCTGACCGGCATTCTCGGCGTGGCCGACCTGCTTCAGGACAGCGTGAATGGCGGCGAGCCGAAACGCCTCGCGCGCACGATATCCGAAAGCGGGCACCATCTCGACCGGTTGCTGACCGATCTGCTGGACCTGTCGCGCCTTGAGGCCGGCAAGCTGGCCGTCAACAATGCCCCCTTCGACCTGCATGAATTCGCCAATGATGCCCGTGATCTCTGGCAGTCCCGCATTGCCGGCAAGCGTCTGGATTTGCGCATCAAGGTGGCGGGCGGCGCAGTCGCGCGGCTGGAGGCCGATGCCATGCGCATTCGCCAGATCCTGTTCAATCTGATGAGCAATGCGCTGAAATTCACCGAGCGCGGCTATATCGGCGTGGAGCTGTCGACCCTGGAAGCGGCGGGCAATCTGAAACTTCGCATGACGGTGGAAGACACGGGCTGTGGCATTACCGATCTCGACAAGGCGCGGCTGTTCCAGGCCTTCGAACAGGCCCGGCCCTCAACCGCCGGCACGCATGGCGGCTTCGGCCTTGGCCTCTCCATCGCCAAGGGGCTCGCCCGCCGGTTGGGGGGAGAGATCACCCTCGCAGACAATCCCGAAGGCGGCTCCATCTTTACCGTCACCATGCCCGTCGAACGGGCGGGTCCGCGCCTTGCTGTCACCAGCGCGCCACCCAAGCCGCGCATGCGCGCCTTCGAGCTTGGCCGCATCCTGCTTGCCGAAGACCATGCCGTCAGCGCGCTGGTCGTGACCCGCGCCCTGTCGGCCGCCGGTTGGCAGGTCGATACGGTGCAGACCGCCGAGGACGCGATCGACCGCGCCGCGACACATCCCTATCAGGCCATCCTGACCGACATTCACCTGCCGGGCGCAAGTGGCGATGAGGTGCTGACCGCCATTCGCGCCGCGCGCGGGCCGAACGCGCTGGCGCCGATCATTGCCGTCACCGCCGATGTCAGCCCCGAGCGGCGGCTGGCCTGCGAGCAGGCGGGCTTCACCACGATCATCGAAAAGCCGATCCGGCCACGGGCCCTGGTCGCTAGCCTGGTCGATATCCTCTTGGCCGACCGCGAAGCGGCGGCCGAGGCAGGCCATCGCCAGACGGCCTGATGCGGGCATGACCGCCCCCAGACCAGCGCCTAGCCTGATGACCGCCATCTGGCGCGGCCTGCGCTTTCGCTGTCCGAAATGCGGGCAGGGGCGGATCTTTCGGGCCTATCTGAAACAGGCGGATACGTGTGACCAGTGCGGCGAGCCATTGGGCGCGATCCGCGCCGATGATGGCCCGGCCTGGTTGACCGTCCTGTCCCTCGGCCCCTTCCTGGTGGCGATCACCTTCTTCGTCTCATTTGGCCATTTTCCCCTCTGGGCGGCCTTGCCCGTCGCGGCGATCGCGGTCACTGGAGCGGTCCTCCTGCTGCTCCCGCGCATCAAGGGCGCCTTCATCGCGGCGCTCTGGGTCTCGGGTCTGGGCAGTGGGGCAGGGGAGGCCGATTGAGGGCCCGAAAATCTCCTGCATCCCATGCAGGTCAGATGGTTGCAGAGGGGCGAAACCGCGTGTAATAGGCGCGCTTCGCACCATGCGAAACGGTTCGGTAGCTCAGCTGGTTAGAGCGCGCGACTCATAATCGCGAGGTCGGGAGTTCAAGTCTCCCCCGAACCACCATTTTCAGGTTGAAAATTTGGGGTTTGGCTGGTCTCAAGGGGCTGGACGGCCTATTATGGTTTCGCATGAGGCGAACAGTTTTCCTGGCATCTGTTCTGGCTGGTCTGGTCACACCCCTCTCGGCTGTCGCGGATGAGGTGGCGGCGGAGGCGGCGTTTGTGCGGGGCGAGTATGATGTCGCCCTGACGGAGCTGTCGGGCACCCAGACCGCCGATGCCTTTGCCTTGAGCGCGCGCGCCCTGCTGGCAGAAGCCATGTCCGGCCCGGCAGACCCGCCCGAAGCCATCCTGCACGATGCGCTGTCTGAGGCGAATGCCGCGCTGGCGCTGGACCCGGCCCATGCCGAGGGGCGCCTGCAGCGGGCGATTGCCCTGTCCCTGATCCTTCGGCCGATGAGCGTGCGCGAGGCCCGCAAGACGGGCTGGGCCGAGGAGGCGCGGGATCTGGCCGAGGGCGTGCTGGAGGATGAGCCCGGCAATGTCTATGCGCATGGCTTCCTGTCGGTCTGGAATCTGGAAGTCGTCCACCGGGGCGGGCGGCTCGGCGCCATGATCCTGGGGGCAGGGGTCTCCGATGGCCGGGCGCATTACGAGGCGGCTACGGCCGCCGCGCCGGATGACGCCTCCGTGCACTGGCAATGGGCGCGGGCGCTGGCGGCGCTGAATGCCCGCAAATATCATGACGAGGTGCTGTCTGCACTCGATGCGGCGCTGGCCGCGCCCGTGGACACAGAGCTGGAGCGCGTCATGCAGGCCCGGGCCGCCATGCTGAAGGCTGAGATGCTGAGAGATGACCGCCGCGCCGAAGAGATCGCGGCGGGAATGCTCTGACGCGCTATTCCGCCGGGACGGCTTCGGCGAGGGCTTCCTGTTCGGTCAGGAAGCGTTCCGCCTCCAGCGCCGCCATACAGCCCATGCCGGCGGCGGTAACAGCCTGGCGATAGGTTTCGTCGGTGACGTCGCCCGCGGCGAACACGCCGGGGATTTCGGTCGCGGTCGAATCCGGCGCGGTGATCAGGTAGCCATTGTCCTTCATGGCCAGCTTGCCCTTGAACAGTTCGGTCGCGGGCGCGTGGCCGATGGCGATGAAGACGCCGTGGACGGGGATGTCTTTTGTCTCGCCGGTCTCGACATTCCTGATGCGCGCGCCGGTGACGCCGGCCGGGTCGCCTTCGCCGAGCACTTCGTCGAGCACGCTGTGCCAGATCACTTCGACCTTGGGATTCTTGAACAGGCGGTCCTGCAGGATCTTCTCGGCGCGGAAGCCGTCGCGGCGGTGCACGACGGTGACCTTGGAGGCGAAATTGGTCAGGAACAGGGCCTCTTCAACGGCCGTGTTGCCGCCGCCGATCACCATGACTTCCTTGCCGCGATAGAAGAAACCATCACAGGTGGCGCAGGCGGAGACGCCGAAGCCCTTGTATTTCTCTTCGCTGGGGAGGCCGAGCCATTTGGCCTGGGCGCCAGTGGAGATGACAACGGAATCGGCGGTGTAGGTGGTGCCGCTCTCGCCGACCGCCTTGAACGGGCGGGAGGAGAAATCGACTTCGGCGATATGATCATTGATCACGTTCGCGCCCATCGCTTCGGCGTGTTCCTGCATCTTCACCATGAGTTCCGGGCCCTGAATCTCGGTGAAGCCGGGATAGTTCTCGACCTCGGTCGTGATGGTCAGCTGGCCGCCGGGCTGCATGCCGGTCACCACGGTCACTTCGCGCATCGCGCGCGCGCCATAGACGGCGGCGGTCCAGCCGGCCGGGCCGGAGCCGATGATCAGGATTTCGGTGTGTTTCGTGTCAGCCATTGCGAAGGCTCCGCCATCTGTTCTTGTCGTGTCGGCCCGGCATATGGGGACGATGCAGCGAGCCTTAAAGCGCTGCGGGGATCAGATCAATGTGAACACTGCCCGGCGGGGTCCAAACCGGCGCCATTGCCTGCGCGGACGACCTCAACGGTGGCATGGGAGACGTTGAACCGGCTGGCGAGGCGCTCCTTGACCGCGCGGCGCAGCTGGTCCGGATCGGCGCCGGGGGCGGCGGTGACTTCCAGCGTGATCAGGGGCTTCTGCTCGGTCAGGGCCCAGGCATGGAAATGCGCGACACTGGCGACGCCCTCGATTTCGGCGACGAGGTCTGCCTGGATATCCTCGGGGTCGAGCCCGACCGGCGTGCCTTCGAGCAGGATGTGACCGGATTTGCGGGCGATGCGCACGCCGGCAAACAGGACCAGCAGGGCGACCAGCACCGACAGGATCGGGTCGGCGGCCATCCAGCCCGTGGTCATGATGATGATCGCCGCGCCAATGGCGGCGATGGAGCCAAGCAGGTCGCCCGCGACATGCCAGAGCGCGCCTTGCAGGTTCAGGTCTTCCTTGCTGCCGCCATGCAGGATCGCGAAGGCGAGAATGTTGACCAGCAGGCCGCCGACGGCGACGACCATCAGCACATTGCCCATCACCTCGACCGGGTCGAGCAGGCGGTGGATGGCCTCCCAGACGATCCAGAGCGAAAGCAGGACCAGAAGGATGCCATTGGTGAAGGCGGCGAGGATCTTCATCCGCGCGAAGCCATAGGTGCGCTGGGGGTCGGCCGGGCGCTCGGCCAGCTTGTAGCCGACCCAGGCAAGGGCCAGCGAGCCCGCATCGGTCAGCATGTGCGCGGCGTCCGCCAGGAGGGCCAGCGAGCCGGAGATCAGGCCGCCGGCCACTTCGGCGAACATGAAGGCCGCCGTCAGCAGGCCGGCAATCGCGACGCGGCGGCGGGAATCGGCGCTCGTCATGTCGGCATCATGGTCATGGCTGTGGCCATGATCGTGTCCGTGATCATGACCGTGGCCAGGCTCATGCGTATGGTCGGCGGAATGTGTGTGATCGCTCATGACGTCCTGATGGCGGGTGTGGGCGATCAGGTCAATTCCGCTGTGATAGCGTAGCGATTGTTATGATATTGTATTGGGCAGAGAAACGAGAACAGGGGGAAGACCGGCATGACGATACCACGCTTGCGCCAGCTGGTGATTGCGGCGGCGACACTGGAGACGGCCGACCAACTCGGTGAACTGCTCGGCCTTGGCGAGCCGTTCATTGATCCGGGGGTCCGGGAGTTCGGCCTTGAGAACCGCGTCTATGCGATCGGGGACCAGTTCCTGGAAGTGGTCGTGCCGATCGCGGAGGCCGCGCCCGCCCAGCGCTTCATCGACCGGGGCGGGGAGGGCGGCTATATGGCGATCTTCCAGACCGATGATCTCGAAGCGCTGCGCGCCCGCGTGGACGGGATGGGCATCCGCCGCGTCTGGAACATAGACCTGCCGGATATTTCCGCGAGCCATCTCCATCCGGCCGATATTGGCGGGGCGATTGTCTCCGTCGATGAGGCGCGCCCGGCGGGCAGCTGGCGCTGGGGCGGGCCGCACTGGCGCGAGCAGGCCGTGCCGGGACGGCTGGCCAGCGCCGCGATGGAATCGCCGGACCCGGACGGCCTCGCCCAGCGCTGGGCCTTGGCGCTGGGGCTGACTGTGGACGAGCGCGTGCTCTATCTCGATGATGGCGCGATCGTGTTCCGGGAAGGCAAGACGGAACGGCTGGCCGCGTTCGGGCTCTATTTGCCGGATGCGGAGGAGATCCTTGAACGCGCCGAGGCGATGGGCCTCGATGTGGACGAGCGGGAGATCAGCTTTGCGGGCGTCGGGCTGAGTTTGCTGGAGTAGGGCCGCTTGCCCGTTCCTGTCATCCCGGAATTTGCGTCAGCAAATATCCGGGACCCAGCCCGCTTGCATGCTTCGACTTCGCTCAGCATGAGCGCTCCTTTTTTTGCGCCACGTACCGCACTCATCCTGAGCGAATTCGAAGGATGATGAGCCCCCCGCAAAACCTGCGGCTGGGTCCCGGATAAGCGCGGGGCGCTTTCCGGGATGACAAGAAATAAGAGGCGCAGCACCAGACCCCGACGCAGGGCGGGCCCGGCCGGTGAGTTGGCTTCACGAGATGATCCGCCTCAGGACGTGTTGGGATTTTCCCGCACGGCCGCGTCATGCAGTTCGGTCAGCGTTGCCTGTTCGGCCTGCGTGACCGGCAAGCGGCCAAAGACGGGCGGCAGGGCGCGGGCGATGACAGGGCGCGGGCCGGTGAGAAGGCGGCGCATCGCCTCGACATAGCGGGGCAGGTTTTCCAGCGCATCCTCCAGCGACAGCAGGCGGCGGACCTGCCGCGTGGCGGGCAGGATGTCGTGCGGCCCGGCCGGATAGTCAGAGAGATCGACCGGCGTTTCGACATCGAGGCGGCGGATGCGCGGCCCTGTGCGAAAGCGTTTCGGCGGCGGCGTGCGGGGCGTCTGGTGGGGCGCGGCTTCGCAGAGGCGGAAATGCGGCTGCGGGAAGAGGGGGCGTCCGGGCGGGGTCTGGCTGGGGGTGGCGCGGGCAGCCGGCTCGCCGCGCGGACGAGCGGGCAGGGCGCCAAGGTCAGCGGCCATCAGCACGATCAGGCGGCGCAACAGCGGCTCGGCCTGGGCGAGGAAGCGTGTCAGCTGGCGGAGTTGCCAGCGCGCCAGGAAAGGCAGGCAGGGCAGGCGGCCCAGCCCCAGCGCGCGGCGCATGTCCCCGGCCAGCCAGTCCAGCCGCTCAAGGCTGAACCGGGCCGCATGAAAGAGAAGGTCCGCAGGCGAATGGCTCATGCGGAACAGGATGGGGGCGCCGGCTCTCAGACGGATTGGAGGTGACTCTATCCCCTTTCCGTTTCTCCGGCGAATGCCGGAGTCTCTTGTAGCTGAGGACGCGAGGCCGCCGCATGGGGCCCCGGATCAAGTCCGGGGAGGCGGCATGGGGCGAGTCAGTCCCCCTTCTTTTCGGGGAGGTCGTCATGATCCGTCGAGGCGAGGTCTTCGAGTTCTTTCTCGCTCATCGAATCGTACATCTCTTTCGACGCGCCTTGCAGGTCGCTGACCTTGGTGTCGCCGCGCTTGGCGGACAGGGCCGCGCCGGCGGCCTTTTGCTGGGCTTCGGATTGGGCAGGCATTGGGGGCTCCTTCTCGCATAAGGTTTGCGGAAGGAACGCGGGGAGCGGGGGATGGGTTCCGGAACTTACGTTCCTGTCATCCCGGAAAATCCGACAGGATTAATCCGGGACCCACGCTACGCTTGTTAATCCCAGCCTCCTCTACCTTCACAGAATTCACAGCCCAGTTGGGAACTATATTCTAGATCGCCCCCGCCCAATTGGAGGTCTCCGCAACTTCCACACCGTGATACACCTTCGGCAAGAGCAAAGCATTCACAGCAAAGGTAATGGCTTTTTGTTTCTACTACGGTGTTCAATTGGATACATTCACCGCAATTGATAGGACCACTTATTAAGTAATCCTCGTTTGTCCGTATATCCAGCATGTCTTTCAGGTCGCTTTGGTCTACACGCTCACCACATTCGCAGTTCCGGATTTGAAATCCGTCTGAAGCGAAATACTTCAGCTTATTGCCGCACTCAGCAGGGCATTCGATGGTCACCAATCCATCATGTTGTTCGCAGACCTTGCAATATAATTGCGTTAGTTCAGGGCTTAGCGAGGTCGCAATGGAGGAACGGAAATTACAAAAGCGGCAGGTTCTGATAATTCTTCCAGAGGCTTCGGCAGAATCCAGTTCGTGCCTCTTATCTAGGAATTTCGTCTCGAGAAATTTTTGAGATTGCTTCACCGCACGAATGGCTTGGTCAAGGTCCTTGGCGTGTTCGTCAAATATATCTTTATGCTGATTAATAAATTCTGACAAATAGTAGATCGAGACAACAATGTCGCTAACTGAGCGAGCAAATTCATCTTGGCCACTGCTGACCAAGTCACTACTGAAAAAGTGTACAATCCGATTTCGATGATTAGATATTGTGAGAAATGCTCTTTCCGAGTTAGCCTTTAAGGGAGTGCCAACCACATCAGAAAGCACGTGTATCGATTCTCCGAGACTGAGTGAAACAAAGTCTCCTTTTAAAAAGGACTTTTGGTTGGGAGCCTTTTTAACAATTATACTCCAATGCTCAGACACAATTCTGGCTTTGAGAAGAATTTCGATTGCAGTTGCGAGATGTAAAACAGCATACTTCGGACGTGATTCCACTTCGTCAGAAGCTTGCCTGAGAAAGTCGATTGCGTTTTCGACCATCGCATCGAAAACGTCGAGAAATTTATTTTCTAATGAATCAGACATCCACCTCGGCTTCCAGCGCGAACTCCTCGATGAACTCGCGCCTTGGCTCGACGACGTCGCCCATCAGTTTGGTGAACATTTCGTCGGCTTCTTCCATATGGTCGACCTTGACCTGGAGGAGGGTGCGGGCGTTGGAGTCGAGCGTGGTTTCCCAGAGCTGGTCGGCGTTCATTTCGCCGAGGCCCTTGTAGCGCTGGATCTTGATGCCGTCGCGGCCAGCGCTGAGCACGGCCTTGAACAGGTCGCATGGTCCGTGGACGGTGATTTCCCCGCCCTTGTCGCGGCGCAGGATGAGGGGCTCTTCATACAGCTCCTTCAGCGTAGCCGCGCGCTCGGCGAGGCGGATCGCATCCTGGCTGGCGAGCAGGGCCGCCGGCAGGACAGCGGTTTCGTCAACCCCGCGCACGGTGCGCTGCAGGACGAGGCTGCCTTCGGCAAACCGGCCAACCCAGGTCTCTTCGCCTTCTTCGGCGAAGCGGTTGAGGCGTTCGGCGGTTTTCTCGGCTTCGGCGTCGCCGGCGCCAGCCGCCATCGCACCGGCCATTGCGGCTTGTTCCAGCAAATCCGCCGGGGCGCGCAGGGCGAGCCGGGCGAGGTTTGCCTTGAAGTTCGAGGCGGCGCGGACGCGCTCGCGCAGGTCTTCGCCCGCAATCTGGGTGCCGTCCGGCAGGATCAGGGCTTCGCCGCTGGTGCCTTCGTCGATCAGGTAGGCGTCCAGCTCGGCATCATCCTTGAGGTAGCGTTCCGAGCGGCCGCGCGTCACCTTGTAGAGTGGCGGCTGGGCGATGTAGAGATAGCCCTTCTCGATCAGCTCCGGCATCTGACGATAGAAGAAGGTCAGCAGCAGGGTCCGGATGTGCGCGCCGTCGACGTCAGCATCGGTCATGATGATGATCTTGTGATAGCGCAATTTGTTGATGTCGAACTCGTCGCGGCCGATGCCGGCGCCGAGTGCCATGATCAGCGTACCGACCTGATCGGAGGACAGCATCTTGTCAAAGCGGGCGCGTTCGACGTTCAGGATTTTGCCGCGCAGGGGCAGGATGGCCTGGTTGTCACGGCTGCGGCCCTGCTTGGCAGAGCCACCAGCGGAATCGCCCTCGACGATGAAGAGTTCGGATTTCGCCGGGTCTTTTTCCTGGCAGTCAGCCAGCTTGCCGGGCAGGGAGGTGATGTCGAGCGCCGACTTGCGGCGGGTCAGCTCGCGCGCCTTGCGGGCCGCTTCGCGCGCGGCAGCCGCCTCGACGATCTTGAGCATGATCTCATGAGCTTCCTTCGGATGCTCCTCGAACCATTCAGACAGTTTCTCGCCCATCAGGCTCTCGACGACCGGGCGGACCTCGGAGGAAACCAGCTTGTCTTTCGTCTGTGAGCTGAATTTCGGGTCCGGCACTTTCACGCTGAGCACGCAGGTCAGGCCTTCGCGCGCATCATCGCCGGAAATCTCGACCTTGGATTTCTTCGCGATGCCGGTTTCGTTGGCGTATTTGTTGATCAGGCGGGTCAGCGCGCCGCGGAAGCCGGCAAGGTGGGTGCCGCCATCGCGCTGGGGGATGTTGTTGGTGAAGCAGAGCACGTTCTCGTGGTAGCTGTCATTCCACTCCATCGCGACCTCGACCGTGATGCCGTCCTTCTCGCCAATGGCGTAAACGGGTTCGGGGATCAGCTTGGTCTTGGTCTTGTCGAGATGCTCGACGAAGGCTTTCACGCCGCCTTCGTACATCAAATCGATCTCGTAGGGCTCTGCGTCGCGCTCGTCGCGGAAGATGATGTGGACGCCGCTGTTCAGGAAGGCCAACTCGCGCAGGCGGTGCTCCAGCGTCTTGCGGTCGTAATCGGTCATCGTGAACGTGCTGGCAGAGACCATGAAGCGCACCGCCGTGCCGGTATAGGGCTTGCCCTTGTCGGTCATCGGGGAGGGGCCGCGCGTGACCAGCGGCGCCTCGACGCGGCCGCCCTCGACAAAGCGGACCCAGTGTTCATTGCCTTCGCGGTGGATGGTCAGTTCCAGCCAGTCCGACAGGGCGTTCACAACCGACACGCCGACGCCGTGCAGGCCGCCGGAGACCTTGTAGGAGTTCTGGTCGAATTTGCCGCCCGCATGGAGCTGGGTCATGATCACTTCGGCCGCAGAGGCGCCCTCTGTGGGGTGCATGCCCACCGGGATGCCCCGGCCATTGTCGGTGATTTCGGCCGAGCCGTCGGGGAAGAGGGTGACCGTGACCCGGTCTGCATGGCCGGCAAGCGCTTCATCGATGGCATTGTCCACGACCTCGTAGATCATGTGGTGCAGGCCCGAGCCGTCATCGGTGTCACCGATATACATGCCGGGGCGTTTGCGGACCGCTTCAAGGCCCTTCAGGACCTTGATTGAACCGGCGCCATATTCGGGGGATTCAGCTTGCGTGCTTTCGGCCATTCAGGCCTCCTCATCGATTCGTAGATTCGCCTTTGTTTATAGGGGGTTTGGAGGGTAAAGGCCACAGAGAGAGGGGGGTTTTTGCAGCCCGGAAAAGCAAGCAAAATCAATGCTTTGTGGCGGGGTTTCGCGGGTGGGGCATCCGCCTGCGGAAGATCGGGCCCGAAAACCCGCAAAAAGACCCGGAATCAGGGACGATTCCGGGCCATTTCCGCTGGATTTTCAGTTGACCGGGCTGATCTGGATCAGTCCTTGAAGACCGGCGGGCGCTTTTGCATGAAAGCGGCGGCGGCTTCGGCGAAATCACGGGATTTCAGCTGTTCGGCAAACATCTTGCCCTCGGCCTCCATACGGTCCTTCACGGCCTCGCGGTTCATCCGGATCAGCGCCTTGGAGCGGCGGATGGCGGTCGGGGCAGCAATGGCGATGCGCTCCGCTGTGGCGAGCGCGGCCGACATCAGGCCAGTGTCCGGTTCGACGCGCGAGACGAGGCCGCAATCCAGCGCCTCCTGGGCCGACAGGATGCGTCCGGCGAGCAGGATGTCATTCGCCATGGAATTACCCACAGACAGCGGCAGCAGCAGCGAGGAGCCCGCTTCCGGCACGAGGCCGAGGGCGGTGAAGGGCGTGCGGAAATTGGCGCTTTCGGCCGCATAGGCGATGTCACAATGCAGCAACATGGTCAGGCCGACGCCGACAGCGGGGCCGTTCACGGCGGCGATCAGCGGCTTCTCAGCGTCGCGAATGCCGTTCAGGAAGCGCGTGACGGGCGGCTCGCCGGAGGACCGCTCCATGTCGGAGGCGAAATCGCCGAGGTCGTTGCCGGCCGTGAACATGTCGCCTGCGCCGGTGAGGATGATGGCGCGGATGCCTGCATCATCATTGGCGGCGTTGATGGCGTCGGCCAGCGCGCCATACATGGCCTGGGTGAGGGCGTTCTTGCGCTCAGGCCGGTTGATGGTCAGCGTCAGGACGCGGTTTTCAAGGGTCTGGGTGATGTGGTCGGTCATGGGGCGCTCCGCTTCGGGTTTCCCGCAGGGGTGTGCGGGGTCCGGCGCAGAGCGTCAATCTCTGACTGTGCGAGAGGGTGCACATCCCTCATTCCGTCTCTCCGGCACATGCCGGAGTCGCTTGCGGCTGGGGCGCAGAGCCCCGCGCTTCGTGCTTCGACTTCGCTCAGCATGAGCGCGTCGGAAGTGCCACACGCTGCTCATCCTGAGCGAAGTCGAAGGATGTGGATTTGGAGAAAGGGGCTGGGTCCCGGATAAACGCTGCGCGTTTTCCGGGATGACAGCGCTGAGGGTGTATTTCTTGTCCTCCCGGAAAGCCTGAAAGGCTTATCCGGGACCCAGGGCTTGAGATCAGTCGCGGGGCTTCTTGGGGCCCTTCTTGAAGGGCTTCTTGCCGCCCTGCGGCTTGGGACGCTTGTAGGTCTTGTCGCCGCCGGTGGGCTTGCCCTTGCCGTGAGCCTGCGGCTTGTCCTTGCGGGGCTTGCCGGCGGGGCGGTCGTCCTGGATGTAGTCGGTCAGCGGGTCGAAGGCCTTTTCCGGCGCAGCGGCGGCGGGTTTCGGCTTCTTGGTCAGGTGCGGCTTGCGCGGCGGCTTGCCGAGCGTGCGCTCGCGGGACGGGGCATAATCCTGGCGCGGCGGCTGGGCCGGCGGCGGACCATCCAGGGCGAAGGCGCGCAGGCCCTTTTCCAGCATGCCGTCATTGCCGATCACTTCGAACAGGCGCTTTGCGGCGTCCGATTTCAGCTCGACATGCGTATCTGCCGGGTTGATGCGGATGGCGCCGATATCGTCGCGGCCAAGGCCGCCGGCCTTGCACAGCATCGGCAGCAGCCAGCGCGGCTCGGCGTTTTTCTTGCGGCCGACATTGATGCCGATCCATGTCGCATCATCAAAGCCCTTCCGGTCCTGGCGCTCGCGCTTTTCGCGGGGCGGGCGGTCGTCGCGGTCCCGGCGATCCCCGCGTTCGTTGCGGTCACGGGACGGGGCGCGGTCATCGACATCGCGCAGGTCTTCCGGCGCCGTGCGTCCGGCGCGGTGGCGGCGCACGAAAGCGGCGGCGACCTGTTCGGCGCCATAGGTATCGATCAGGGTGCGGGCGAGTTCGGCCTCATTGGCGCTGGAGTCTTCGGTGAAGATCGGGTCGGCCATCAGGCGCGCATCATCGAGCGAGTTGATTTCGTCCGCAGACGGCGGTTTGCCCCAGCTGGCTTCGATCTTGGCATCGCGCAGAAGGCGCTCGACGCGGCGGCGGGCACGCGGGGCGACCAGCAGGGCGCTGACGCCCTTGCGGCCGGCGCGGCCTGTGCGGCCCGACCGGTGGAGCAGGGTGGCCGGATCGCGTGGCAGGTCGGCGTGGATAACGAGGCCGAGGTTCTGGAGATCCAGGCCGCGGGCGGCGACGTCGGTCGCGATACAGACGCGGGCACGTCCATCGCGCAGGGCCTGGAGCGCGTTGCCGCGTTCCTTCTGGCTCAGTTCCCCCGACAGGGCGACAACCGGGAAGCCGCGATTGCCCATGCGGCTGATCAGCTTGTTGACGGCGGCGCGGGTCGTGCAGAACACGATGGCGGTTTCGCTGTCGGAATGGCGGACGATGTTGACGATGGCATTCTCTTCATCGCCGGGGGCGACGAGCAGGGCGCGGTATTCGATATCGACATGTTGTTGCTGTTCGGCAGCCGTGGTGATGCGCATCGCATCTTTCTGGTAGCGCGCAGCAAGGGCGGCGATGCCCTTGGGCACGGTGGCCGAGAACATCAGGGTACGGCGGCTATCCGGCGTGCCTTCGAGAATGTGTTCGAGTTCCTCGCGGAAGCCCATGTCGAGCATCTCGTCGGCCTCGTCGAGCACGACGACGCGGACATTCGAGGCGTCCAGCGACCCGCGGCGGATATGGTCTGACAGGCGGCCCGGCGTGCCGACAACGATGTGCGCGCCGCGCGCCAGGGTGCGGCGCTCCTCGCGCATGTCCATGCCGCCGACACAGGTGGCCATGCGGGCGCCGGACTTGGCGTAGAGCCATTCCAGTTCGCGGGCGACCTGTTGGGCAAGTTCGCGGGTCGGGGCGACGATGACGGCCAGCGGCGTGTCGGATTTCTCGAAGCGGTCTGCTCCGGCGAGCAGGTCACCGGCCATGGCGAGCCCGAAGGCGACGGTCTTGCCGGAGCCGGTCTGGGCGGAGACGAGGAGGTCCTTGCCGTCCAGTTCTGCTTCAATGACAGAGGATTGGACGGGGGTGAGCGTCTCGTACCCACGCTGTGCGAGGGCCTCGGCGAGCGCCGATGGGATGAAAGGGGTATCGGTCATTTGGTAGGGCTTTCTGGGGCGCTGGCGCAGCTTTCGTGCGCGCCGCGGGAAGATTTCGCCCCCTATGACACGTTTTTGCGTCCGGCGCCATAAAGGGTGCGCATGTCGAGGGCGCCCAAGTCGTTAACTCTGTATGTCGTCCCGGAAAGCCTGACAGGCTTATCCGGCCGTCCTGACCGCCGTGGCGTGGGCAATCCTTGTCGGGAAGGTTCTAGGCTTTCACGTCCAGTCGTTCCAGACCGCGGAAGAAGGGGAGGGCGCGCCAGACAAGGTCTTGGGCAGGCAGGGAGAGGGCCGGATAGCGGGCGAAGAGTTTCTCGAAGACGCGGCGCGCTTCCATGCGGGCGAGCGGCGCGCCGATGCAGATGTGCGGGCCGCCGCCAAAGGCGACATGGCTGGCGCGTTTCTGTGTGATGTCAAAGCGTTCCGACTGTTCGAACATGGTCTCGTCGCGATTGGCCGAGGCGAGCGAGCAGAACACGACCTGGCGCGCCTTCATCGGACAGCCGGCGACAGTCCGGTCGGCCTCGACAATGCGCGAAGTGGCCGACACCGGCGCTTCATAGCGCAGCACTTCCTCGACGGCCTGCGGGCCGAGGGCGGGATTGGCCTTGAGGGCGGCGAGTTGGTCGGGATGGGTCAGGAACAGCCAGACACCATTTCCGATCAGGTCGGTCGTGGTGAGGTTGCCGCCGACCAGCAGCGCGCCGAGATTGATGCGGATTTCATCATCTGTCAGCGGAGCGTCCCCGCTCGCCTGAAGCTGGACCATGTCCGTGATCAGATCGTCCTGCGGCGCGGTGCGGCGGGCGTCCATCAATTCGGTGAAGTAAGCGTCGAGCGCGTGGCTGCCTTTTTCCATGCGCGCTGTCTCTTCCGGCGTGCGGACGGGATTCAGGCTGAGGATCACGTCTTCGGACCATTGGCGGAAATCCGGCAGGCGGTCTTCATCCACGCCGAGGATGCGCGCGATGACGAGGACCGGGATCGGCACGGCAATCTCTGCCATCAGATCGAAGACGCCTGACGCCGGGGCGGCGTCGATCGTGTCGTCAATGATCGCCTCGATCTGGGGCTTCATCTTCTGGATGCGGGCATAGAACGCCTTGGCGAGCGGCGGGCGTACGCGGGCATGGTCAGGATTGTCGAGAAACAGGATGGAGGTGCGACGGGGCTGGTCATCCTCCTTGATCAGCTGGCGCGAGATGGAGCCTTCCTCGGCGTTCAGCGGATGGCGCACGAAGCTGCGGTCATTGACGGTTTCGCGGATGTCGGCATAGCGGGTCAGGAACCAGGTCTTGACCATCTCGTCGCGCATGACCGGGCAATTATGGCGCAGGGCCTCCAGTGGCGGGTGGGGATTGTCGCGCGCGCCGGGTGAAAAAGCGGTTACTTCCAGCACGGATTGCGGCACCTGCGGCGTGCCCGGATCGTCGGCCATGTTTTCCTCCCTGTCCGGTCTTTGCGCCGGATCATTTCAAAGGAGACTAGCATGGAATCCGGGGGAAATCGCGGGTGACCCTGCGGGAGGCTAGAATTGCATGGGACGCGGGATGCAGCTGGCGGTTGCCTGGGCGAGGAGGGTGCCGTCTTCGCGGGTCAGCTCACCGCGGGTGAAGAGGGCCGCGCGGCCCCGGCGGACACATTCGCCGCGCCCGAGGAGGCGCTTGCCAATCGGCACCGGGCGGAGATAGCTGGTCGTCATCTGCAGGGTCGGGGACATGGCCGGGCCATCCTGCGCGATCGAGCCGGCCAGGCTCATCACTTCATCCAGCATGGCCGAGACGAAACCGCCCTGTGCGTCGCCGCCGGGATTGGTGGCCTGTTCGGGCAGGGTGAAAGCGGCCTCAACCCAGCCGGCGTCGGGATCGAAGGCGATGAGTTCAAAGCCGAGAAAGGCGGTGGCCCTGGGCGGCGTCTTGTTGGTCAGGAGATCCTGCCAGAAAGCGCGCTTGTCGAAAATCATCAGCCGAGGCGCTTGAACAGCATCGGGATGGCGGTGGCGGTGGCCTTGGCGACGAGCTTGCCGTCGGCGTCAAAGCATTCGGCCTCCATGAAGGCGGCTGACTTGCCAAGTTTCAGGATGCGCGCCTCGACACTCGCCTTGCCCGGCATCAGGCGGCGCAGATAGCTGGTCTTCATTTCCAGCGTCGGGGCCGTCATCGTGATGTTGGAGGCGATGATGACACATGTGCTCATCGCTTCGTCGAGCATGGCGGAGATGAAACCGCCCTGAATGGCGCCGGTCGGATTGGCGAAGCTCGGCGAGACGTCGAAATCCATGCGGATGCGTTGGGCGTCCTGATTGACGTCGGCCAGACGCATGCCGAGCGTGTCCGAACAGGGCGGGCGCTTTTTCGAGTTCTGGAAGCGTGCCAGCATCTCGGCGTCCGAGACGCGGGGTTTTTCGTCGTCAGCCATCCGGTCTGGCAGCGCCTACTTACGGCGGAAGGCGTCAAGATTGACGACCGTGCCGATATCCGCCTCTGGCGCGTCAGGGGCAAGCGCTTCGGAATTGTCAGCTTCGCCAGCCGGCGAGATGACCGAAGCGTCCTTGTCCGGCGACTCAAAGGTCAGGCCGAAATTCACGGACGGGTCCACGAAGCGCGAGATCGCGGCATAAGGGATATACAGATGCTGGGGCACGCCGGAGAATTTCAGGATGATTTCGAAATGGCCGTCTTCAACTTCCAGATCCCAGTACTGGTGCTGGATAACGATGGTCATTTCTTCCGGGAAACGCTCGGTCAGGTAATCGGCAATTTTCACCCCCGGCGCCTTGGTGCGGAAGGTGAGGTAGAAATGATGGTCACCCGGCAGGCCGTTGGTATTGCAGCCCTTGCGCAGGGCTTCGCGGACGACACCGCGCATGGCTGCCTGGGTGAGCGCTTCGTAGCCGATATAGTCAGTCATGGGCGCGCGGTTTCCCCGGTTTGTTGTGGTTGTTCCTACAGCGCCTACAGTAAGGGCGCAGACCGGGGCTCGCAACGGCGTTCGCACAAGGGGCGAGGAAAAAAATCACGCTCGCTTGATAGCGATTGTGACTAACGCCTTGTGGCCACGGCGATCTTTCCGGACGCAAGCCCCTGAGATTTCCTGTTAGTAATTTGCCGGCGGGTCACTGGCCGGGAAGGACTCGTCGAGTTCTTCATCGACTTCGTCCCACTCTTCCGGTGGGTGTTCCATGCTTTCCGCGCCGGCCGGACGAATCTCCTTGTGATTGGTCGGTTCGTCCTGGTTCTCGGTTTCCGGGTCGGGTTTGCGATCTTTGGGGTCAGTTTGCTCGGTCATGTGAATCTCCTTGTCCCTGCTCAACGCATTTCGCGGCGTTCGGTTGCGTTAAAAGGCAATCTCTCTAGGCTGCCAGAACACAGACCAGAGAACTGGCGGACAGGGAGGACAGACCGGATGATCACGATGCCGGAAACAGGACGCGACTGGAGCGATGTGCGCGCGGAAATGGTCGCGCGCGGCGGCGGAGACGCGCAGTGGCGCGACGGGCGCACGGCGGTCTATGTCTTCAATGCCGGGCCGGAGATTTCGGCCATCCAGCATGACGCCTATGGACTCTATATGGCGGAGAATGGCCTCGGCCCGCTCGCCTTTCCCAGCCTTGCGCAGATGGAGAAAGAGGTCATCGGCATGGGACTGTCCCTGTTGCATGGCCCGGAAGGCTCCACCGGGGCGATGACGTCCGGCGGCACCGATTCCATCACGATGGCGATGAAGACGGCGCGCGATTATGCCCGCAGCCTTGGCAAGCCGCGCGAGGGCCAGAATGTGGTGCTGCCGCAATCGGCGCATCTCGCATTCGACAAGGCGGCGCATTTGATGGATGTGGAAATCCGCCGCGTGCCGCTGAAGACAGATGGCAGTTGGGAGGCCGATCCGGCGGCGATGGGGGAGGCGGTGGATGATGCCACGATCATGATGGTCGGCTCGGCGCCGAATTTCCCGCATGGCATTATTGACCCCATTGCGGCGCTGGGCGAGGTCGCGGCGAAGAAGAATGTCTGGCTGCATGTCGATGCCTGTGTCGGCGGATATTTCGCGCCGTTCGCGCGGATGAATGGCGTGCCGGTGCCGGATTTCGATTTCGATGTGCCGGCGGTCCAGTCGATGAGCGCGGACCTTCATAAATATGGTTATTGCGCCAAGGGCGCCTCGACCGTTCTGTTCCGTTCAGAAGACCTCTACGCCCATATGCCATTCGACATGGCGGGCTGGAGCGGCGCGCCGATGAAGACGCCGACCCTGGCAGGCACACGGCCGGGCGGAGCGATCTCCGCGGCCTGGGGTGTGATGAACACGCTGGGTGTCGAAGGCTATCGCAAGCTGCAGGGGCAGGTGTGCGAAACGCGCGAGCGGATGGAAGAAGGCGTGAAGCGGCTCGGCTTCGAGATTGTCGGCAATCCGATGCTGGGCCTGATGGCCTTTCACCATCCGGATGCCCATGCCTTCGCGGTCTATGGCGAAATCTTCCGGCGCGGCTGGTTCACCTCCGTGACCAAGGAACCGCCGAGCCTGCACCTGATGCTGAGCCCCAAACATGCCGAGGTGGCCGACGCCTATCTGGCCGACCTCGAGGCCAGCGTGAAAGCGGTGCAGGCCGGCAAGGCCGGCGAAAAGGTCGAAGCGCGCTATAGCTGACTGGATATTGCGCCGGGGAGGGCGAACCATGAGGACCAAGGGCAAGACAGCGGTGGTGACCGGCGGGGCAAGCGGGATTGGCGCAGCGCTGGCCGAAGCGATTGTTGCCGATGGTGGCCGGGTCGTGGTTGCGGACATCAATTCCGACGCCGCCAAGGCGCATGCCGCAAAGCTCGGCGACGCGGCGCGGGCGATCCCCTGCAATGTCGCGGATGTGGCGGGCGTCGAGGCGATGGCGACCGAGGCATGGGACTGGCTCGGCGGAGTGGACCTTGCGTTCGCCAATGCCGGGATCAGCGTGGCGCGCCCCCTGCTCAAGGCAAGCGAGGCCGAGTTTGATGTGACACTGGACGTGAACCTAAAAGGCGTCTGGGCCACGGCGAAGGCGTTTGCGACGCGGATGATGGATGCGGGACGGGAGGGGCATCTCTGCCTGACGGCATCGGAACATGCGCTGGGCCTGCAACATCCGGGTAATGGATTCTACACGGCGTCCAAGCATGGCGTGCTGGCGCTGGGCGATGTGTTCCGCGCCGAATTGCCGGACGGGATTGGCGTCAGCGTGCTGTGCCCTGGCCTGACTGCGACGCATATGCCGGATACGAGCCCGGCGGCGACCGGCATGTCAGCCGACGAGCGCCGCAGCGACATGGCCCGTGCCGTGATGGCCGAGGGCAAGCCGCCGTCCGAGGTGGCGCGGCATACGCTGGACGAAATTGCGCGCGGGACGTTCCTGATTGTGCCGGAAGCCTCGGCCTGGCTGGCGGCGGAAAAGCGGGCGGATGAAGTGAAAGACGAATTTGCCCGGCAGGCGCCAATGGGGCCGGACGCGATGAAATATCATGTCGGTACAGTGGTCGAGCGGCTGATGAAAAAGACGGGGCCCGGCCTATTGTGATCGACCGGGGGTGGCTTTTTCCTTGACCCTCGGGATGGCCTGTATTTGAGTCCCGGTAGCGCTAACAGAAAGCTGCGGCCTTCAGGGAGATTGTCATGACCGGACTCATTCATTCACGCAGGCGTTTCATGGTTCTGAGCAGTGCGACGGTGGCGGCCGCGCCCTGGCTGGCCAGCTGTGCGAGCGCCGAAGGTGGCGCGGCGATTCCGGCCAAGGCTATCGGCATGCCCTGGCCGAATTGGGGCGAACTGCCTGACAGCCCGCCGCCTGCACCGCAGGAAGGCAGTGTCGGCTTCGCCGTGATGGGGCTGGGCGGCTATGCCATCGGCAAAGTGCTGCCGGCGCTGGCGAATGGCCAGCGCTGTCATGTTGCAGCGGTCGTGTCCGGCAATCCGGAGAAGGCGAAGAAAGTGGCGGCGGCCTATGGCCTGCCGGAAGACGCAATCTATTCGTATGAGGATTTTGACCGGATCGCAGACGATGACCGGGTCGAGGCGGTCTATAATGTGCTGCCGACCGGCCTGCACATGGCGTGGACGGAGAAGAGTTTCGCCGCCGGCAAGCATGTCCTGTGCGAGAAACCGATGGCGCTGTCATCCGAGGAGTGCGCGCGGATGATTGCGGCCTCCGAAGCCGCCGGCAAGAAGCTGATGATCGGCTATCGCTGTCATTTCGAACCGTTCAATCTGCGCGCCATGGAATTGATGCGGGACGGCGCCGTCGGCCAGATCAGGACGATCGAGACCGCACAGCAATACAGGATGGGGCCAACCGACGTATCGGAGAACTGGCGGGTCGTGCGCGCGCTGGCCGGGGGCGGACCGCTGGAGGATTACGGCCTCTATGGGCTGCAGTCTGCACTCTACCTGTCTGGCGAGATGCCGGTCGCGGTCAAGGCGGTGACCGAGCAGCCGGCAAATGATCCGCGCTTTGCGGAAATCTTCTCATCGGTGACAACAGATCTGCGCTTCCCGTCTGGCGCGACAGCCCATCTGTACACGTCGTACAATGATGCGCCATCTCGCAACCTGGCCCGTGTGGAAGGGGAGGATGGCACGCTGCTGATGGACCCGGCGACGGGATATGACGGGCAGAAGATGACCCTGACCCGCGACGGCGTGTCAGAGAATCTCGTGCCGGGTGATCCCAATGTGCAGTTCGCCCGCATGTGCGATCATATGGCGGCGGCGATCCGGGACGGCTCTGAGATCCTGACGCCGGGCGAGATGGGCCTGAGGGATATCACGCTGATCGAGGCGATCTATCGCTCGGCCGCCGAGGGGCGCGAGATCACGCTGTAGCATTTACAGGAAATTCGCGTTTCCCTCGCGGGATCGTGGCTGGACGTGGGGCGCGCACGCCCTACACTCACCCTGTCGCCCATATCGGGCATGAGGGGCCAAACCATGATCACGCTGCACCATCTTGAGAAGTCGCAATCCATCCGCATCCTCTGGCTGCTGGAGGAATTGGGCGTGCCCTATGAGGTCAAGCTGTATGACCGTGACCCGAAAACGCGGCTCGCGCCAGCCGAATACAAGGCTGTCTCGCCGCTGGGTACGGCGCCCTGCATCAGTGATGGCGAGATCACGCTGGCCGAGACGAATGCGATCGTCGATTATATCCTCGACAAGCATGATGATGGCCGGCTGCGGCCTGCGCCAGGCACATCGCACCGGGCCGATTACCTGTTCTGGTTCCATGCCTCCCAAGGCAGTTTTCAGCCATTGCTGACCAATAAATTCGTCATGCTGGCGATGACGGCGCGCGCGCCGTTTTTCCTGAAGCCGGCGGCGAAGATGCTGGTCGGCGGACTGGACAAGGCATTCTTCGGCCCGCGCCTGAATGCCTTCATGGCCGAGGCCGAAAAGGCGCTCGGCAAGAGCACCTGGTTTGCAGGCGAGACCCTGACGGCGGCGGACATGGTGATGGGCTATTCCATGGAACTGGCCGCGCACCGGGCCGGGATGGATGCCGGAAATTATCCGAATGCGCACAGATTCCTGCAGCAGATGCGGGCCCATCCTTCCTATCAGCGCGCGCTGGAAAAGGATGGCAAGGGCACGATCCTGCTCTGATTTGAGCTTGCGGGGACGATGCCAGCGGGCGTAGCGTGCCCGCGACGGAGGCAAGGATGCGCGAGCTTTCCACGACATGCTGCATTGCCGGGGGCGGACCGGCGGGAATGATGCTGGGCTATTTGCTGGCGCGGCAGGGCGTGGACGTCACCGTGCTGGAAAAGCATGAGGATTTCTTTCGCGATTTCCGGGGCGACACGGTCCATCCCTCCACGCTGCAGGCGTTTCACGAGATGGGCCTGCTCGACGGATACCTCCAGCGCCCCTTCCAGAAGACCGAGACGCTGACTGTGCAGATCGAAGGCGAATCCGTGACGCTCGCGGATTTTCGCCACTTGCCGGTGGCGGCGCCCTATATCGCGATGATGCCGCAATGGGAATTCCTCGACCATCTGGCCGATGCGGGCCGGGAGATGGACACTTTCCATTTGATGATGTCCGCCAAGGCCGAGCGGTATACGGAAGAAAATGGCCGTGTGACCGGGCTGGACGTGACGACCCCCGACGGGCCGGTACACATACAGGCTGATCTGGTGGTCGGGGCGGATGGGCGCGGCTCGCATCTGCGCGCGCAGAGCGGCCTGCCGCTGAAGGAGATTGGCGCGCCAATTGACGTGTTCTGGTTCCGCCTGTCGCGATCCGCTGGGGAGGCCTCAGAATCCCTTGGGCGCGTCTCAGCAGACGGGATGCTGGTGATGATCAATCGTGGCGACTATTGGCAATGCGCGCTGCCCTTTCCGAAGGGGGCGGATGACGACATTCGCGGGCAGGGCTTGCCTGCGCTGCGCGAGCGGATTGCACGCATGGCGCCGGAGCTTGCGGGCAGTGTCGATGAGCTTGCCTCATGGGAGGATCTGAAACTGCTGACGGTTCAGGTGAACCGGCTGGATCTCTAGTGGCGGACCGGCCTGGTGTTCATCGGTGATGCGGCCCATGCCATGTCGCCAGTCGGCGGGGTAGGCGTGAACCTTGCCGTGCAGGATGCGATCGCGGCGGCGCGTCTCCTCGGCACGCCCTTGAGAGAGGGCACGCTGACAGATGCGGACCTGGTCGCGGTCCAGGCGCGCCGGGAATGGCCAACGAAGGTGACGCAATCGGCGCAGGTGTTTGCCCATAATATGGTACTGGTGCCCGCCCTGACCGCCAAACAGAAAATCCGTATGCCGTTTATCCTGCGCCTGTTCATATGGATGCCGTTCCTGCGGCGGCTGCCTGCCCGCGCGGTCGGCATGGGCGTGCGGCCAGAGTATTGGGACCGGAGCCTCGACCGGGACTAGCGGCGGCGCATGGCCTCGGCAATTTCGGGCAGATCTTCGGCGGTCTGGTAGTATTGCGGCTCGGCGCGGGCCTCGGTCTTTTGCTCATAGGCGTAGCCGAGCGAGAGGATCGCTGCATCCTGGTCCTTGCCGCTCATGAAAGAGAGGCCGACCGGCAGGCCGCGGGCCGTGCCCATTGGGACGGTCAGATGTGGATAGCCGGCAATCGCCGCCATGTAGCCCGCGCCCGGCCAGTCCGGCCAGACATCGCCATTGACCGGATCGACACGCGGCGCGAGCGGGCCGGACGGGGCAACAAGGGCCACCACATCATGCTCCTTCAGCAGACGGTCGATGCCCTTCTCGCGTGTGGCGGACTGGATGACGGCGACGGCTTCCTTGTAGCCGTCGGAGTCGAGGCCTTCCATCTCGTCGGATTGCTCGAAAATGTCCTGGTTGAAGAGGGCCAGTTCGGTGCCGGCATTCTCGGTATTGAAGGCGATCAGATCGGTCAGGGTGCGGGTCGAGACGGTGTCCGGTGTGCTGGCGAGATAATCGTTCAGCGTGGCCTTGAACTCGTATTTCAGCACGGCGAAGGCCTTGCCCCAGAAGCCGTCCGGCATGTCGGCCTCCTCAATGTCGACGAGAATGGCGCCAGCCGCTTCCATCGCGGCGAGTGCGTCATTGAAGCGGGCGCGGATGAGCTCATTATTGCCTTCGGCGCTGCGCAGGACGCCGATGCGGGCGCCGTCCAGCGAATTGGCATCGAGCGCGGCGGCGTAATCGATCTTTGCCTCGCCGGTCGCCATCGCCGTCAGCATCATGGCGGCGCCTTTCACCGTCTTTGTCATCGGCCCGGCCGTATCCTGAGAAGAGGAGATGGGCACGATATATTGTTGCGAAACGAGGCCGACCGTGGGCTTGAAGCCGACCACGCCATTGACCGTGGAAGGACAGGAGATCGAGCCATTGGTTTCGGTGCCGACCGCGCCTGCGGCCAGCGAGGCAGCTGCCGCTGCGCCAGAGCCGGAACTGGAACCGCAGGGATTGCGGTCCAGCATGTGCGGATTGCGCACCTGTCCGCCAAGCGCGGACCAGCCGCTCATCGAGCTGTTGGAGCGGAAGTTTGCCCATTGGCTGAGATTGGTCTTGCCAAGGATGATCGCACCTTGGGCGCGCAGCCCCGCGACGAGCGGGGAATCGCGGCCCGTGACATTGTCCTTCAGGGCGAGCGAGCCGGCCGTGGTCGCCATGTCATCGGCGGTTTCGATATTGTCTTTCAGCAGGATCGGCAGGCCGTGCAATGCGCCGAGCGGCTCGCCGGCCTCGCGCTTTGCGTCGAGCGCGCGGGCTTCCTCCAGTGCGGCCGGGTTGAGGGTGAGGACGGCCTGAAGGGTGGGGCCTGTGCGGTCGACCAGCTCAATCCGGTCGAGATAGGCTTGGGTCAGCGCTTCGGCGGTGATTTCGCCAGTTTGCAGTGCTTCAGCCAGGTCAGGCAGGGTTTTAGCGGTCCAGCCGCTGGCGGCGTAGCTGATCGGGGCTTTGGCATCCGGCATCGGCGCGTCTCCTGTCTGCGGGGAACAGGCGGCCAGCGCGAACGCCGACATGGCGGCGACGAGAATGTGTTTCATGATGGCCGGCTCCCTCAGCATGTCCGCCGCGACGCTAGCGGCAAATCCACGGGCTGGCCAGCGCAAGACGCGCACGAAATTTCGGGGGAAGGGATAAGTGGAGGCTTCTGTTGCCAGGCGCCTCCGGGCCCCGCCTAGGGGTCTGAAACCCTAGGAGTTAAGTCGGTAAATACCGGACCGCTTACGCAGCCAGGAGTTCACCTTCAGCAAAGTTGTCATTTGCAACTATGTGATATGGGCTTCTGAGGGGGCCCAATCCGGCAAAGGCATCGTCTTTACACGTCCGTCGATCCTATTTCGGCCCCGTCAGAAACAGGCCGGTGAGAGCCTGAACCTGCTTTTGGTGGAGCCGCCGGGTACCGCCCCCGGGTCCGAACCGCTTATTGCACGCGCGTTTATCGCCATAGTCCGAAGACATGACCAATATAGGGATGATTTGGGGGTTTTGGAAGGGGGGAGGTGTTCCGGCCGACCTAGCAGATCGTGTCGGCGTCGCCCTGTTCGCCGAAGCCGTCGGCGATGAGGCTGGCGAGGGCGGTGACCGCTTCGGCCGCGTCGGGGCCTTCGGCGTTCAGTTCGACTTCGCAGCCCTTGTGGGCGACCAGCATCAGCAGATCCATGATCGAGCGGGCATCGGCGGTTTCGCCCTCATGCGAGACGATGACCCGGGACTCGAACTCGCCCGCCAGGCGGGAGAGGCGGGCGGCCGCGCGCGCATGCAGACCCTTGCGATTGACGATCATGGCGCGCTGGCTGGCGGTGAGGGTTTCGGTGTCGGGCATCAATTCGACTTCGCCAGGAGTTCGGAGGCGATATTGATATATTTCCGCCCGGCCTCAGCCGCGACCCGTGCGGCCTCTTTCAGGGACATCTCCCCGCGCACTTCGGCCAGCTTGATCAGCATCGGCAGATTGACCCCGGACAGGACTTCGACATTGCCGGCATTCATGACCGACATGGCGAGGTTCGAGGGCGTGCCGCCGAACATGTCCGTCAGGATGATGACGCCCTTGCCGGCATCGCAGGATTTGGCGGTTTCACGGATCTGGTCGCGGCGCGCTTCGATGTCGTCCTCGACTTCGATGGAAATCGAACGAAACCGATCCTGTTCGCCCACCACATGTTCTGTGGCGGCGACCAGTTCGCGGGCAAGCTTTCCGTGGCTGACAACCACAATTCCGATCATGTGCCGGTCCCAGTGCTCAAACGTAACGAATTTGTCATGCTGCCACTGCGAACAGGAGCGTCAACCCTGATTCAGCTGCTGGGCGAATGGGAAGCGGTTCTAGTTGCCTGAAAGCCCCAGCACATCGCTCATGTCGTAGAGGCCCGGATCCTGTCTCATGGCCCATGCTGCGGCGCCCAATGCCCCGTGCGCGAACACGGCCCGGTCGATCGCCGTGTGGCTGAGCGAGAGGACCTCCATATCGGAGCCGAAGCTGACCTCATGTTCGCCGATTACCCCGCCAGAGCGGCGAACCGCGAAGCCGATGCTGCCGGCGCGGCGCTTCGCATCGGGGCCGTCATAGGGCCCGGCGCGCAATTCCGACAACGGCTTGCCCCGGCCCGCGGCGGCGGCTTCCCCGACCATCAGCGCGGTGCCCGAGGGCGCGTCCACCTTGCGGCGATGATGCGTTTCGAGGATCTCGATATCCCAGTCCGGACCGAGCCGTTCGGCCGCCATACGTGTGAGCGCCTGCAGCAAATTGATGCCGACCGAGAAATTCCCGGCCTTCACAATGGCGAGCGATTGGGCGGCATGGGCGATTTCGGCTTCTTCATCCTCCGAGAACCCTGTCGTGCCGATGATGGCGGCGCGGACACTGGTATGTTTCAGCGAATCGAGCGCGGCTAGCGTGGCGGCGGGCCGGGTGAAATCGATCCAGACATCCGCCTTGCTGGCGGCGGCGACAGGATCGGTGGCGGGTTTCAGGTCCAGCAGGCGGCGGCCGGCCAGTTCGCCAATATCGTCGCCCAGATGCTCGGAAGAGGGGGCTTCGCTGCCGCCGGTCACGGTGAGGCCAGCGTCCAGCGCCGCGCCGACCAGCTGGCGCCCCATACGGCCGGCGACTCCAGCAACGGCCACGCGGAGCGAATCGGAATGTGTAGGATCTGTCATGCGCGCCGTTATAGCGGGGATTTCCGGCAGGGCGAGAGGCGGCTGCGCGCGTGGAACAAATTTATGGTCATGCGCGTTCCAAGCACATGACCCCAACAAACGTCCTGTCGCGGCTCGGCCGCGTGTCCTGTGTGATCAATCCACTCTCGGGCAGCACGCCTGCGGATGCTCCGGATTTGATCCGTGAGAAATTGTCCGGCCTGCCGGACAAGGCCAGCATTCACATAGCGGGCGAGGGCGACCTGCCGCTGTTGATGGAGACGGCGCTGGCAGAGGAACCCGACACGCTGATCGTCTGGGGCGGGGACGGCACGATTGCCTGCGCCCTGTCCCATGCCGGCTTGCTGGGCCCGGCCATCCTGCCGCTGCCGGGCGGGACCATGAACATGCTGCCGACACGGGCCCTGGGCGGGGACCATAGCTGGGACATGCTGATGGACCGCGCGCTGAAGGGCGGCCAGATCCGCCCGATGCCGTGCGGCGAAATCGTGGATGGACCACGCTTCTTCGTGGCGGCGATGCTGGGCGACATGACGCGCTTTACCAATTCACGGGAAGCGCTGCGCGAGGGCAAGATCCTCGAAGCGGCTGAAATCATGCATGACTCGTCGGCTCTGGCGCTGCACTCCAATATTTCCTGGAGCGTGCCGGGTGGCCGCAAGCAGACCTCCACGGCGCTGACGGTGAACATCAACCCCGACACGTCCGGCAAGCTCGAAATTGCCAGCGTGGATCCGCAGGGCCTGCTGGATCTCGCGAAGATCGGACTGGAGATGATGGTGGATGGCTGGCGCAATGCCGAAGACGTCCGCCTGATCCTGGCCGATGAAGTCGAGGCGCATCATCTGGAAAAAGGCCGCATCAATGTCACGCTGGATGGCGAACTGAAGGAGATGGACACGCCCTTGCGCTTCCGCCGGATCGATTCTGCCGTGAACATCTTCGTTCCAGACATGTCCTGATGACAGTCATTGCACAGATTTCGGACATACATTTCGGCGCCGAAGACGAGAATGCCATTGCCGCCGCTGAATCCTGCATCAAGGCCACGCAGCCGGATATGCTGGTTGTCTGCGGAGACCTGACCCAACGCGGCCGGACACGGGAATTCGATGCCGCCGCCGAATGGCTGGACGGGTTCGATATCCCCAAACTCATCGTGCCCGGCAATCATGACACGCCCATGTTCAATGTGGCGGCCCGGGCGGCGGAACCCTTCAAGCGGTTCAAGCGCCGGTTCGGCCAGTATTTCGGCGTCGCGGAAACGGGCAATGCGATTGCGGTCGGCCTGAACACGGCGCGCGGCTGGCAGGCCCGGCGCAACTGGGCCGAAGGCTCGGTAAATCTGGACGATCTGGATGATGTCCTCATTCGCGCCGCCGCCTCCGGGGCCGACGTGAAATTGATCGCTTGTCACCATCCCTTTCATTCGCTGCCGGGCGCGCCGCTGCGCACGCGAACCCGCCGGGGGCGCCGCGCCGCCGACAAGGTGGCCGCAAGCCATGTGCAGATGGTGCTGACCGGCCATGTCCACACGCCGTCGGTCGGGCTGCGCCAGCGCGCCAATGGCTGCTATCTCGCGGTTTCATCGGGTACGCTGTCGGTGCGCCTGCGGGCGGAGCCGCCCTCATTCAACCTCATCCGGCTGGAAGAGGGGGAATTGAGGATAGATCGCTGCGACGTCCACGCAGACGGGCCGACGCTCTCTCGCATGGGCACGTTTGACGCCAATCTCGAACCCTGTTCCTGATCCGCAGTTGCGGGCATGCCCTACCCTTGAAGATGCTGCTGCGTGCCCGCCTCGAAAGCGGGCTGCAATTGCGCGCGGATACGGTCCACCAGCAGATGAACTTTTGGCTGCAAATGCCGGGCCTGGGGGTAGACTGCCCAGATCGGTTCCGGTTCGGGCCGGTACTCCCGTAACACTTCCACCAGGCGGCCATCTTCGAGATACGGCGCGACATAGAAGAGCGGCAATTGGCCAATGCCCTTTCCCGCGAGCAGTCCGTCCAGCACGGACGCGCCTGAATTGGATCGCCAATTACCCCGTGGACGGAGGGTCTCATGGCGCCCGCCCTGACGAAACCGCCATGTGCTGGAAGAGCCGATCAGGCAATTGTGCGCTTTCAGATCATCGAGGCGTTCTGGCGTGCAGTGCGAGTCCAGATAGGCCGGGGATGCGCAGACCAGGAATTGCCGGCTGGCGACCCGGGAACTGATCAGGCGGGAGTCTTCCAGCATGCCGGTGCGGATCGCGAGATCAATGCCCTCGGCGATCAGGTCGACCAGCCGGTTGGACAGGTCGAGCGTGATTTCCACTTTCGGATAATCCTGACTGAACTCGCGCACGATGGGCGAGATGTAGCGTTCGCCCAAAGAGGTGGGGCAGGTAATCTTGATTTCGCCCTGGGGCTCGTTGTTTCCGCCCACCACGGCATAGAGCTCGTCGCGCGACTCGATGAGCTGCTGGCAATGGCTGAGCACCGTGCGGCCCGTATCTGTCAGCGAGACCTTGCGGGTCGTCCGGTAGAACAGGGGCGCGCCGATGGCGTTTTCCAGTCTGGTAACGGCGCGGCTCACATGCGAGGTTGAGACATTCAACATTTGAGCTGCCGGTTTGAAGCCCATGCATGTCGCCACCGCTACGAACTCTTCGATCCCGTCCCAATCCGTCTGCATTATCCCGGTCCTGCAACAATGTATTGCAAATTACCTACTTTATCGCTCTGAGCGCAAGAGTAGTATGGCACTCAAACAATATGGAGCCCCCTCATGAAGACTCGCGCCGCTGTCGCCTTTGAAGCCAAGAAACCGCTGGAAATCGTTGAACTGGACCTGGAAGGCCCGAAGGCCGGGGAAGTGCTGGTCGAGATCATGGCGACCGGCATCTGCCATACCGATGCCTATACGCTGGACGGGCTGGACAGTGAGGGCCTGTTCCCGAGCGTGCTGGGCCATGAGGGCGCGGGCATTGTGCGCGAAGTCGGCGCAGGCGTGACCAGTGTTCAGCCGGGCGATCATGTGATCCCGCTCTACACGCCGGAATGCCGCCAGTGCAAAAGCTGTCTCTCTGGCAAGACCAATCTCTGCACCGCGATCCGCGCGACACAGGGCAAGGGCCTGATGCCGGACGGCACGAGCCGGTTCAGCTACAAGGGCAAGACCATCTACCATTATATGGGCTGTTCGACCTTCTCGAACTTCACCGTCCTGCCGGAAATCGCGGTCGCGAAAATCCGCACCGACGCGCCCTTCGACAAGGCCTGCTATGTCGGCTGCGGTGTGACGACGGGCGTGGGCGCGGTGACCAATACGGCCAAGGTTCAGGTCGGTGACAATGTCGTCGTGTTCGGCCTTGGCGGCATCGGCCTCAACGTGCTGCAGGGCGCGAAGATGGCGGGCGCCGACAAGATCATCGGCGTCGACATCAACAACTCCAAGAAGGAATGGGGCGAGAAATTCGGGATGACGCATTTCGTCAATCCGAAGGAGACCCAGGATGTGGTCGCGCATCTCGTCGAGCTGACCGATGGTGGCGCGGACTATTCCTTCGATTGTACCGGCAACACGGATGTGATGCGTCAGGCGCTGGAATGCTGCCATCGCGGCTGGGGCACCTCGATCATCATCGGCGTGGCCGAAGCCGGCAAGGAAATCAGCACACGTCCGTTCCAGCTGGTGACCGGACGCAACTGGCGCGGCACGGCCTTTGGCGGCGCGAAAGGGCGCACGGATGTGCCGAAGATCGTCGACTGGTACATGAACGGCAAGATCCAGATCGATCCGATGATCACCCACGTCATGAAACTCGACAAGATCAATGATGCGTTTGACCTGATGCATGCGGGCGAGAGCATTCGGAGTGTGGTGGTTTACGACTAGGGCGGACACGTTCAGAGTGACTGGGGAGGAACATCCAATGACCACCATACAACGCAATCTCGATATCTACCGCACGCGCCTGATCACCCTGCAGAATATTCTTGGCCGGGCCGAGGCGGAGCTGTTTCCGGATGATCCGGAGAAGACAGCCCTGCTGACGGCGCGGCTGGCGCCCGACATGCTGCCGCTGCCGAACCAGGTGTGGTTCACCTGTCGTCAGGCGGAGCTGCTTTTGGGCAAGTTGAACAGCGTGCCCGTGAAGGAGTTCGGCGTCGAGCAGGCAAGTTTCGCGGATCTGCGGGCGCTTGTGGCAGAAACTATCGCGCGGCTCGAAGCTCAGGGCGAACCGGATGAGGCCTTCGCCGAAGCCGAGACTCATCTCGAAATTCCCGGCTTTCCCAAACTTCCGATCTCCGGTCAGAATTATATTGACGAGTGGCTGACACCGAATTTCTATTTCCACCTCGTCACGGCCTACGACATCCTCAGAGCGAACGGACTGGCTCTCGGTAAGGTCGACTATATGAGCCATCTCGTCCCGATGTTGGCGGGTGCTGCGAGAAGCTGATCACAATAGGTCAGGCTGACGCAACGGGAAGCTGGAATCCTGCTGGTGCTGTCACTGGTGTTGGGGCACAACTCCCCTATCAAACAGGAGGAAACATAATAATGTTCAGTCACGTCATGGTCGGTACGAACGATCTTGAGAAATCGAAAAAATTCTACGACGCGCTCTTCAAGTCGCTGGGCGGCCGGGAGGCGATTACCGATCCGAAGGGGCGGCTGATCTATCTCCACAATGGCGGGACGTTCCTTGTCACGCCGCCGATTGATGGCGAGCCGGCCTGCCATGCCAATGGCGGCACAATCGGCTTTGCGGTCGACAGCACTGAACAGGCCGATGCCTGGCACAAGGCCGGAATTGAAGCAGGCGGCAAGGCCATCGAAGACCCGCCGGGCTGGCGCGAAGGGGGCGGCATGAAGCTCTATCTCGCCTATCTGCGCGATCCGGACGGGAACAAGATCTGCACCATGCTGCGCGGCTAAACCCGCCAATCTGATAGACCTTCAGGGGCGGCGCGCTTTGTGTCGCCCTTTTTGTTGGTTTTACAGACGGGAAATTCGCTGTGCGGGGTCGATTTCTGTCTCAAAGCGGGTAATGCTCGCGCTCATGACCGAGTTTACCCACTACACACTGATTGCCGATGGGCATGTGTTCGAGCCGAACGCGGAATACGCCACCGATATCGGTCCCTGCATCATGGGCATGAAGGTCTGGGCCGCCGATGCGGACCAGGCCGCCGACATGATCGTCGTGATCGGCAAGCGGCTCGGCTTCAAGGCCGATGGCGAATTGCAGGTCTTCGTGACCGAGGGCGAAGTGCCAGCGGAAGACCAGCCCTTCGGCTATGATGTTCAGTTCACGACCTATGCCGACATCGAAGATGATGACGATGGGATGGAAGACGACAGTCCGAAATGGATTCATTGAGACAGGGGAAGATCATGACCAGGACATACGCTGTTGCGGCGGGGGCCGTCGCCATGTGCCTGAGTGGCTGCATCGCGATGGATGTTCAGGACGTCCAGATGACCGCGTCGCCTGAAGTCACCCATTATGCCGGGGTCACGAAGGCGGGCACCGATCTGCCCTTTTCCAAGGCAGTCAGGGTTGGCGACATGATCTATCTCTCTGGTGAACTGGGCATTGATCCGGAAACGAATGAATTGGCACCGGGCGGCGCCGGCCCGGAAACCAGCATGATCTTCAGGAACATCACTCGCACGCTGGCGGAATTCGATGCGGATTTGTCGGACGTCGTGAAGTGTTCTGTCTTTCTCGGAGACATGGCCAGCTATGGCGAGATGAACGCCGCCTATGATGCCGCGCTGCCCGATCCCAAGCCGGCGCGCTCGACCCTGGGCGCCAATGGGTTGGCCCTCGGCGCAGCGGTCGAGATCGAGTGCTTCGCGGTTGCGCCCTGAGCGTAGTCAGGCCAGGGCGAGGCGGTAATCGGCGCGCACCAGACGGGCGGGCAGGCTGAAATCCTTCAGCGCGCTGCCGCGCACACGTTCCAGCAGATCATCGGCGCGGGCGAGCGCATCGCCCTCCAGGGCTTCATAGGCGTCCAGCGCGGCCTGTAGCCGCCAGAGCGGGAAGGTGCGCGCCGCCGCCGGGCCTTGCGTGTCTTCGATGTCGATTTCGATCTGGCCCACGGCGCGCGGCACATGCGTGCCGGGGGAGGCGGTCTCGGCCCAGTTCGCGAAGAGCTGCGCGGTCTGGTGCAGGGCCGGGAATTGCTCGCGCATCTGGCGGGCGAGAATAGGCACCAGCGTGACCGGGATTTCGTCGCCTGCGAGCAACTCGCCCTGCGGCGGCGAGCCGGCCTTCACGCGCTCGACCCATTCGGCGACTTTCGGCGCATAGCGCCGCATCAAATCGCCCGAGGCGGGGTCGCGATAGAGATGGGCATAGAGCGGTCCGTACAGGGCGAAATCGGCCAGCGTGGCGCGACCGCCCAGCGCATAGGGATGTACTTCCAAATGGGTCGAGAATTCCCGCAAGAACGCTTCATAGCTGCGCTCGATCGCCGGCGCAGTGGTCGGGGAAACGCCAAGCGGCGGCAACGCGCCCTTGAAGCGTTCTCCATTGCGCTTGCCGATGTCATATTGTTCCGGCGCCGGGCGGTCCGGCGCAGAGATCGCGCCAAACTCCTGATAGGCCCAGTCTTCATTATAGTTCCAGCGATAGTGCATTGCCGGCAGGACGAGCCACTCATCTGCATAGAGCTGCAGCAGCTGCGCGACGAAGGCCTGAACCGGCGTGTCCGGAATTGCAGGAGGGGAGAGCCCTTCCGCCACCTCGACATGGGCGATGATGTCGGCGGTATCCTGCACGATCTCGCCGCTTGGCGTCTTCATCACCGGAATGACCGGCCAGCCAACCGAGGGCAGGATGATGTCACGGTAGACCTGCTGCGTCGCCAGCTCCTCGACATAGTCCACGCCGCGCCAGTCGAGATAGGCGCGCGCCTTGCCGGTGAAATAGCTGACTTCGGCGCCGTAGAGTGTGTAGCCTGGCATGATACGGTTTTCGTTCCTGTGTAGTCGATGTTGTGCAGTCTGCTGAAGGAAGGTCACGCCTAGTCGCTGAAGCACCTTTGACGCGTGCCATATTTCGTCTCTTCAACATTGTAGCAGCGCAATTCGGACTGCTTCTGATAGGGCGGCTTCCAGTTCAGCAGCTCGTCATAGGCGGCGTCGATTTCGGCACGGCGCGCGGCTTCCCGGCGATTGGCGGCGTCCCACTCGGCCTGTTGCCGGGCTTTCTCACGCATCACCTGATTGTAGTGACGTTCCCAGGTCTTGCGGGCCAGTGGCAGCACATCCGGCGGGATCGCCGCGCACAAGGCTTTGTCAGGGGCGCCCCAACGGTCGAAGACTCTGGCGAGACCGACGAAATCCTCTTCAGCCTGACTGAACTTGCTCCAGTCATGGGCAATGTTGCGCGAATACCAGATCGCCGCCTGGCAATTGCCGCCCTGAACATAGGTTTCGGCGAAGGTCTGGTCGCGCCACATCCAGCGTTCAACAAAGGCCTTCCAGTCAGTCTCGTTCCAGATGTTCGGCTTGTTGTTCCGGAATTCCTCCTCGGCCCCATAGGCCTCGAACAGTTTCGGGTCCTGCTTCGCGACCCAGTCGCCCAGCTCCTGCGGCATGGCCGGGCATGCCTGTCCGGCGGCTTGTGTCTTCTCGAATTGCAGGGCCCAGCTGATGCCGCTGTCCGGCACCGGATCGACGATGAAACTCATCTTGTCCCGATTGATACCGCCAAAGACGTAGGAATAGGCGATCTGGCAACCATCGAGCGTGCCGAAACGCTGATAATCGTTGCGGGCCAGAAGGCGCTTGCGCTTGGACTTTCGCAGATATTCGTCCTCGCGGGCCTGCTTCTCGGCGGCAGCCTGCGCCGCTGCAGCAGCCTCTGCTTCCCGTGCCGCGATCTGCACGGGATCTTCAAGGGCGGCATAATTGTTGTCGTCATAATACTGCATGAAGGTGGGTATCAGCTCGATGGGTGCAACGCCGCATCGCGTCGCCCCTTCATCAGGCTTGTTGCGCACCTGATTGATCAGGTAGTAGGCGAGCATGCCCCATTCCCTGTATCTGGCGATCTGGGCGTCGGTCATCGGCGGCGCCTCGCTGCGGTAATTTTCTCCGCGGTAAAACATCGTCTGTCCGGCGCGAAAACAGATATCGATCGGCAGGTCCGTTTCGGTCAGCTCGACCTCATCGAGATAGATGCCCTCGCCGGCGGAACCGAAACAATCGCCGACGACCGCCATCGCGTTGCGCACGGCGCTCGCCGGCGGCGGGTTCTTGAAATAGGCCGTGGAGACGCCATTTTCCGGCACGTCGAACTGGCTGAGCTCATTCGCGATATTATAATTCAGCGGCAGTCCACATTCGCGCTCACCATTGAAGCACGCCGCAAAACTCTTGCGGGACACGTATTCCATTTCGTTAAGGAACTGGTCGCCGGTGACATGCCACTTCAGGATTATCGTCGCCATCGAATTATCCGGGATGAACCAGTATTTCGTCCCATCACTTCGATAAGTTGTATTGTAAAAATTCTCGGAAATCATGCATTGCTTGTTCTGCTCATAGGGCGTCCAGTCCCGCTGAACGGTCTGTGCCTGTGCACTCGCGGCAAACGCCGTCACAACCCCCAAAAGAGTCAGCAAAATCCGGATCATACTTGTCCCCTTAAGCGTGCATGTCTTGTGCGGCCGTATCCCCGGTGTTTTCGGAATCAAGACCGGTGCGACCTGTGATGATGGTTTCCTTGTACCAGAGGCGAAGTCGAAGGGAATCCCAAGTTTCGCGGTTTCAGCGAGTTGAGCCTGTTTTTTTCCGATTGTCTTCGTTTTACTTGGCGGGGTCTTTGCGCCACTATCGCCAACATGCGTGGAGTGGCGTATTCGAGGCCCAAAAGGGTGCTGAACCTCGAGGGGCGGCGGCCACCAAAGCAAAACCGAAAAGGATCATGGCGTGCAACCAATTGAAGTTTCTTCGTGGCAATCCTTTGGCGGCACGCTGTCTGTCCATGATCATGAAAGCGCCTTGCAGAACTGCACGATGCGGTTTGCGGTCTACACCCCCTCGCAGGCGAACCCCGAGAAGGTGCCCGTGCTGTGGTATTTGTCGGGCCTGACCTGTACCTGGGCCAATGTGATGGAGAAGTCCGGGTTGCAGCGTGCGGCCTCCAAGCATGGCATCATGATCATCGCGCCGGACACCAGCCCGCGCGGCGAGCATGTGCCGGATGATGAGGCCTATGATCTGGGGCAGGGCGCAGGATTTTACCTGACGGCGACGCAGGAGCCGTGGGCGAAGCACTACAAGATGGACGAGTACATCACCGAGGAACTGCCGAAGGTGATCGCGGAGAATTTCCCTTATGCGGATATGAGCCGGCAGGGGATCTTCGGCCACTCTATGGGCGGTCATGGCGCGATCACGCTGCACCTGAAACATCCGGATGTTTACAAATCCTGCTCAGCGTTCAGTCCGATCACCAGCCCGGCGCAGGTGCCATGGGGCCAGAAGGCATTCGGCGCCTATCTCGGCGCGCCTTCGGTTGCATGGGAGCAGTATGACGCGACTGAGCTTGTCAAGGAACGTCAGACAAAGGCGACAATCCTGGTTGATACGGGTACGGCAGATACTTTCCTTGAGCGGGAACTAAAGCCCGAGATCTTTACCGAAGCCTGCGCAAAGCATGGCCAGCGGCTGGATTACAATCTACGCGATGGGTATGGCCACGACTATTACTTCATCGCGACCTATATGGACGAGCATATCGCCCACCATGCGCGCGCGCTGGGGGCCTAGGTGCCGTACAGCATCTCTGGTTAAACGTGTTCAGCTTCCAGGAAGGAAATCAGGCCGTCCAGATCCTCGCGAACCAAAAGGCTGGATATTTCGCTGTCGCCACCAAATTCCAGCCACGTGCCGGCTTCGTCGTGGGGACGAAGCATGCGCACATGCTCAATGTTCACCACGCGCACTTTGTCATTGTTTTTCTGGTGCAGGACTAAGAATTCAGCCATGGGATTTCACGCTCCGATTTATTCAGCCTGCGTGTAACACCAGATCAAGTATCTGCAAGTGACACCGCTTGCCCACGCGCTGGACTAGACCGCCCTGGCGTGGCGCCGGGGCGTGGGCTTGTAGCGGCCGTCGAGGCATTGCGCGACGGTGCGCAGGAAGAGGCGCGCCTCTGGCGGCACACGGATGAGGCTGCCGTCGATCTGGCAGAGTCCGGCGGACTGGAGGAAGCGCGCTGTTTCCAGTGCGTCGGCGAGGCTGCCCTGTGCGGCGTTCATCTCGTCGCAGATCGCATCCACATCCACTTCCATCTGGCACATCAGCGTCTCGATGGCGCGGGCGCGCAGGCGGTCATCCTCGGTCAGCACAACGCCGCGCTCGACCGGCAGACGCCCGTCTTCGATGGTGGCGCGCCATGCGGTGCGCTCCTTGAAGTTCTGGACGTAACCGTCTGAAAACTGGGAGATGGATGTGCTGCCGATGCCGATAAGGGTCTCGCATGGATCGTCCGTATAGCCCTGGAAATTCCGATGCAGTGTCCTGGTGCGGGCGGCGAGGGTGAGGCTGTCATCCGCGCGGGCGAAATGGTCGAGCCCGATGGCATGGTATCCGGCAAGCTCCAATGTGCGGGCGCCAGCCAGGGCCTGGTCAAAGCGGGCTTCAAGGCCGGGCAGAGCGTCCTCGTCGATCGCGGCCTGGTGCTTGGCGAACCACGGCACATGCGCATAGCCGAAGAGGGAGATGCGGGCGGCGCCCATCTCGGCGGCAAAATGGGCTGCCTCCTCGACATCGCTCACGGTCTGGTCGGGCAAGCCGTACATGAGGTCCATATTGATGGCGCGGATGCCTGCCGCCTGAAGCCGCTCGATGCCTTCGCTGAGCAGGACTTTGGGCTGAATGCGGCCCACGACTTCCTGCACTTTTGGCGACAGGGTCTGTACGCCGAAGCTGACACGGGTGACGCCCGAGGCCGCCATCGCATGGATGAAATCCGGTGTCAGGCCGCGCGGGTCGATCTCAATGGCGATCTCCGCGCCGGGGCGAAGACCGAAGGCCCGGCAGGCATGCGCGACAAGGTCCTTGAAATCCTGGGCTGACAGGGCATTGGGAGAGCCGCCGCCGAAATGGAGGTGTGCCATGCCGGTGTGCGGGCCAAGCGAGGCGGCCCAGAGGTCGATCTCGCGGTGGAGGGTCTCAAGATAGGCGGCAATGCGCGTGTAGCCGTTCGGCACGCTGGTCGCGCAGCCGCAATAGAAGCAGAGCTTCTCGCAGAAGGGCACATGCATATAGACCGAGATAGGCTTGTCCGGTGCGGTCTGGTTGGCCCAGAGACGCGCCTCGCGCTCGGCGACCTGCGGCGCGAAATCGGCCGCTGTGGGATAGCTGGTATAGCGCGGGACGGGACGCGACGCGAAAGGAATCCATGCCTGTTTCATGGCGCGAATCCCTACCAATTCCGGGGGCGTAGCGGACTACGGAGATTCCCGTAACCCACATGCGGCTCGACGTCGCTGGCGGCACCGCCTAGTGTCGGCCTCATTCAGAGGAGGTGTCCATGATCCGATCGAGTGTTTTCGCTGCTGCGGCCCTGTTGCTGGCCGGACCTGCCCTGGCGGGGCCCGACGATTTCAAATCCGGTCCGGCGATCCCGGCTTTCGGGAATGTGGCCAATGTACCGGACGCCGAGCGCCTGTCCAAGGACGCCGTGTTCAAGATTGCGTTCGACACTTCGGTGCCGGCCGAACCCGGCAAGGTGAACCGGACGCTGGAGAGCGCGGCGCGTTTCCTGAACATGCATGAGGCGGTCGGCATCCCGGCGAGCAATATCAAGCTGGCGGTGGTCGTGCATGGCGGGGCCTCGGCAGACCTCGTGGCCGGAGAGGGCAATGCGAATGCGCCGCTGATCGCTGCGCTGCTCAAGCATCGTGTCCGGATCATCCTGTGTGGCCAGACGGCGGCCTATCGGGATATCAAGAAGGCGGATCTGGTGCCGGGCGTGGAAATGGCGCTGTCGGCCATGACGGCGCATGCGCAGCTGCAACAGACGGGATATACGCTGAACCCGTTTTAGGGGTCAGTCCATCGCCTCGGCCTTGAGCCAGATGCCTTCGCGTTCGCCGACGCGGCGCTCGACCAGCAGGCGGGCAACCTGGTGGTCGTCCTCGAAGACGTTTCCGGTCAGGCTGTCGAGCAGAGCCTTGGCCAGATTGTCGAGATCCATCCAGGGCGCATCGCCGGTATATTCCATCATGATGTGAACGGAATAATCGCCATAGCCCGGCCGCAGGGGCGGGAACTCCTTGCGGAAGAATTCCTTGAGAAGCGTCTTGTAGTATTTCGCCTGCGTCGTCAGGCCGTGGCAGCGCACTTCCAGCGCGCCCTCATCCGTGATGCGCGCGCGCACTTTTCCGGCGGTGATCCAGTCGGCCAGACTCATCCCCGCATCCGATGACGGGATTGCATGCGGGCTTCGATGGCTTCCTTGGAGGCTTTCAGGCCGAGACCGGTCTGTTCGCGGAGCAGCTTGATGGCGAGCAGCTTCTTGCGGTCGTCAATGGCGCCGTCGATCTCGGCCCAGCGGGACTTGCTGACCTTTGAAAGCGCCTCGTCGATCTGCGCCTCGGTCAGGATCGGCGGCGACAGGGAATTGATCCCGATGCCGCGCACAAGGAAGCCGAGGAAAAAGGCAATCGCGACCAGAAACAGCGTGGGTGGTTGCATGAGGGCATGAAGCAGGGCGTCCAAGGGATTTTTCCGTTCCTGTTTTCTGCGCGGTGCGACCGGCATTTTGCTTGCCTCGAAGGTCCTGTGTGGCACAAATCATTTCCAGTGTGCAAACAGAAGGAGACGGGGAATGCGCGGGTCTTTCCTTTACGCGGTCATCACTGGCCTGGTTTTCCTTGGAATGACCGGCCCCGCCTCGGCGCGGGACGGCCAGTCAGACTATTATGGGGCGCTGGGCGCCAAAAGTGAGGGGCGGAGCCAGGATGCGTTTGGCCTGTATGACCGGGCCTGTTCAGGCGGCTATCTCGCAGGCTGCATGGGCGCGGCGGGCATGCTGGCCGATGGGGACGGAATCGCGAAGGATCAGGCGCGGGCGCGCCAGTATTTCCAGACCGCCTGCAATGGTCAGCACAAGGTTGCCTGCAACTGGCTGGGCGACATGTTGCTGGCCGGAGAGGGCGGTGCGGTCGATGAGGCAGGCGCACGCGCCCTGTATGCGCGCGGCTGTTCTCTGGGCCATGCGGCCTCCTGTGTCGAAGGCGGCGAATTGATCGAGTTCGGCAAGGGTGGACCGAAAAGCGTTCCCGACGCCCTGAATGCCTATCGCAAGGGCTGTGAGAGCGGCGATCCGCGCGGGTGTAACCTTGCCGGCGTTGTACTGGAAAGCGACGCAGGCGGGGCGGATATGGCGGCGGCGCGAGGCTATTTCGAACAGGCCTGTCAGGGCGCCTATTACAATGGTTGTGCCAATTTCGGAAAATATCTCCAGAACGGGACTGGCGGGCCGAAGGATGCCGTCCGAGCGCGCGAAGTCTATCGTATGGGGTGTGGGCGCATCATCACCAATCTGTCGTCATGCTACCGGCTGGGCGCGATCCTGCTGACGCAGGAAGGCGGCCCGCGTGAGCTCTTCAAGGGCGCAGACGCCCTCGAAAAGGTATGCACCTCGCAGCAACCGGGCCACCGGACCTTCAAGGCAAATGCCTGCTACACGCTGGGCGCAATGTTCGAGAATGAATTCAGCGACGCCGACCCGGCGCTGGCCGTCGACTTCTATGCGATGGCGTGCGCGTATGGTCACACGGGCGAACGCTGCGGCGGATAGGACCATCCTCGTCCCGGCACCTTGTCATGCGCGCACACTGGGCTAAACCCGGCGCGAACGCTCTCCATGCATGAGGATACCAGACGATGACGACGCGGACCGAAACCGACACGATGGGCCCAATCGAGGTCTCTGATGACGCCTATTGGGGCGCGCAGGCACAGCGCAGCCTCGGAAACTTCAAGATCGGCTGGGAAAAACAGCCCGAGCCCATCATCCGCGCGCTCGGCATCGTCAAGAAGGCTGCCGCCGAAGCGAACATGGATCTCGGCAAGATGGACCCGGAGCTCGGCAAGGTGATCGTGCAGGCCGCCGAGGAAGTGATCGAAGGCAAGCTGAACGCGCATTTCCCGCTGGTCGTCTGGCAGACGGGCTCGGGCACACAATCCAACATGAACTCCAATGAGGTCATCTCGAACCGCTCCATCGAAATCCTGGGCGGGGAAAAGGGCTCGAAGAAGCCGGTCCATCCGAATGATCATGTGAACATGTCCCAATCCTCGAACGATACGTTCCCGACAGCGATGCACATTGCCTGCGCCGAGGAAGTCGTCCACCGCCTGATCCCGTCCCTGGAAGTGCTTCACAACGCCCTCGATTCAAAAGCCAAGGTGTGGGCCGACATCATCAAGATCGGCCGCACGCATACGCAGGATGCGACGCCAGTGACGCTCGGCCAGGAATTCTCCGGCTATGCGCAACAGCTGAAGAACGGCATCGAACGGATCGAACTGACCCTGCCGAAACTGATGGAACTGGCGCAGGGCGGCACGGCCGTTGGCACGGGCCTCGCCTCGCCGGTCGGGTTTGCGGAGAAAGTGGCCGAGAAGATTGCCGACATCACCGGCCTGAAATTCACGACCGCGCCGAACAAGTTCGAGGCGCTGGCCGCGCATGACGCGATGGTGTTCACACATGGCGCGATCACGACCGTCGCCATGTCGTGCTTCAAGATCGCCAATGACATCCGGTTCCTCGGCTCCGGCCCACGCTCCGGCCTCGGCGAACTGGCCCTGCCGGAAAACGAGCCGGGCAGCTCGATCATGCCGGGCAAGGTGAACCCGACCCAGTGCGAGGCGCTGACCCAGGTCTGCGCGCACATTCACGGCAACAATGCCGCCATCGGCTTCGCAGACAGTCAGGGCCATTTCGAGCTGAACGTGTTCAACCCGATGATGGCCTACAATTTCCTCCAGTCGGTACGCCTGCTGGCCGATGCGGCGGTGAGCTTCACGGAGAATTGCGTTGTCGGAATCGAGCCGCGGCTCGAGAATATCCAGCGCGGCCTCGAGAATTCCCTCATGCTGGTGACGCCGCTGAAAGAGAAATATGGCTACGACCGCGCGGCCAAGATCGCCAAGACGGCCCATAAAAACGGGACGACGCTTCGCGAGGAAGCGATCAAGGATGGCATCCCGGGCGAGGATTTCGACAATATCGTCGATCCGTCGAAGATGATCTCGCCGGGCTGATATGCTATGAGCGCGCATGCTGGACTTTGATCCTGAGACATTTGGCGCGCTCAATGCGGATGACTATGACGCCCTCCACGATCCGGGGACGACCGAAGAGTCTGTCGCCCTGATCGCGGAGCTTGCCGGCAAGGGCCGTATTCTTGAGCTGGCAATCGGCACAGGCCGGATGGCCCTGCCACTGGCAAAGCGCGGCTTTGCCATGTCTGGGATCGAAGGTTCTGCGGCCATGGTGGAGAAGCTGCGGGAGAAGCCGGGCGGGGCAGACATACCGGTAGTCATCGGCGATATGGCCGACTGTGACATAGACGGCGAATTCGGGTTTGCTTTCCTGATTTTCAACACGCTGTTCAACCTGACCACTCAGGCTGAACAGGTGCGGTGTTTCCGGAACGTTGCGGACAGGCTGGCACCGGGCGGGGCGTTTCTGGTCGAAACCTTCGTGCCGGATTTCTCGGCCTATCATGACCATCAGAGTCTTCGCGCCACGAAGATCGGGTTCAAATCTCTTTGGTTCGAAGCGAAGGTGCATGATCCGACACGGCAGGTGATCGAGTATCAGCGTGTGCGGATTACGGAAAAAGGCACGAAACTCGTGCCGCTCGTCATGCGCTATGCCTGGCCGCAAGAAATAGACCTGATGGCTGAACTCGCCGGTCTGACGCTGGAGCATCGCTGGGGCGGGTGGAAGCGAGAGCCTTTCACGGCAGAGAGCACGATGCATGTTTCCCTGTACAGGAAACCGGCAAACTGAAATCCCGCCACCAGTTTCTTCATGCCTGTGGTTGCACCCTGGGGGGAAGATCGCCATACGGCGGCAAACATCTTCCTGCCCTCAGATCGAAGAGTGTCATCCCGTGGTAAAATCGACTTTTGCTGCCTTCGCAGATCGCCTTGGCGCGCAGGGCCTGTCACAGGCCAGTTTCACCCAGTTCACGCCGAACCGGATCAAGATCGAATTATTGTCCGGCCTGACGGTCGCGCTGGCGCTCGTGCCAGAGGCCGTGGCGTTTGCCTTTGTGGCCGGCGTGCACCCGCTGGTCGGGCTCTATGCCGCCTTCATCGTGGGGCTCGTGACGGCGCTGATTGGCGGCCGTCCGGGCATGATTTCCGGCGCCACCGGCGCGCTGGCCGTGGTGATGGTTTCGCTGGTGGCGCAGCATGGCGTTGAATACCTGTTCGCCACGGTTGTGCTGATGGGCATTCTCCAGCTGGCAGCGGGCATTTTCCGGTTCGGGAAGTTCATCCGTCTCGTGCCACATCCGGTGATGCTGGGCTTCGTCAACGGCCTCGCCATCGTGATCTTCATGGCGCAGCTCGGCCAGTTCAAGGTGCCCGGCACGGCGGAAGCCTCCGGCCACGGCATGGGCGGCGGCGAATGGATGAGCGGCACGCCGCTGGCCGTCATGCTGGCGCTTGTCGGCCTGACCATGGCGATCATCTGGTTGTTACCAAAAGTCACCAAGATCATTCCAGCACCGCTGGCCGGGATCGGCATTGTCGCTGCTGTGGTGATCGGCTTTGGCCTGGATGTGCCACGCGTCGGTGACCTTGCCTCGATCCAGGGCGGCCTGCCGAGCTTCCATGTGCCGAGCGTGCCGCTGACCATGGAGACGTTCAAGATCATCCTCCCATATGCTGTCATCCTGTCGGCGATCGGCCTGATCGAGAGCCTGTTGACCCTGAACCTTGTCGGGGAAATGACTGGCAAACGGGGTGGAGCGAGCCAGGAATGTGTGGCGCAGGGCACCGCAAACCTGATCACGGGCTTCTTCGGCGGCATGGGCGGCTGCGCCATGATTGGCCAGTCCATGATCAATGTGAAATCCGGTGGCCGCACACGTCTGGCCGGCATCGCCGCCGCGCTGTTCCTGCTGGCCTTTATCCTTGTCGGCTCCGGTCTGATCGAGCAGATCCCGCTGGCGGCGCTGGTTGGCGTCATGTTCATGGTCGTGATCGGCACGTTTGCATGGAACAGCCTCCGCATCATGACGCGCATCCCGCTGCTGGACGCCGCCGTGATCGTGCTGGTGACCATCGTTACCGTCTTCTACGACCTCGCAACGGCCGTGGTCGTTGGCGTGATCGTCTCGGCGCTGGCCTATGCATGGAACAATGCGCGCCGCATCCACGTCATCGAGCGCGACAGCGTGCGCACGCCCGGCGCCCATGTCTACGAGATCGAAGGTCCGCTTTTCTTCGGGTCGACCGATGGCTTTGCTGAGCTGTTCCATCCGGAAACCGACCCTGATGTGGTGATCGTGGATTTCATGCGCTCGCGCGTCGTGGACCAGTCCGCGCTGCAGGCAATTGAAGATCTCGCCCGCCGCTATGAAGCCCAGGGCAAGACGCTGCAATTGCGCCATCTCTCGCGCGATTGCCACAAGCTGCTGACCAAGGCCGGGCAGCTGATGGTCGATTCCGATGATGATCCGGAATACACGCTGGCCGTGGATTACTCGGTGAAGACCGGCGCATTCGGCGGTGCTCACTAGGCCTGTGGCCTGACGCCTTTCCGGAATAATTCCTTGCTCCTGACCGGCTGTTCCCGCACTAGGGACGCCGATCAGACAACAAGGAGTAACCCGGAAATGGACATGGATTTCAGCAATTTGTTCTCGGTGGCCGGCAAGACGGTCGTCGTGACCGGCGGCTCGCGCGGCATCGGTGAAATGATCTCGGCAGGCTTTCTGGCCAATGGCGCGAAGGTAATCATTTCCTCGCGCAAGGCGGATGCATGTGAGGAAACGGTTGAGCGCCTGAAGGCAAAATATGGCGGTGAGATCTATGCGATCCCGTCCGATGTTGGTCAGATGGTCGGCATCGAACATCTCGCCAACACGCTCGCCGAGCGCGAAGAGAAGATCGACGTGCTGGTCAACAATGCCGGCGTGGCATGGGGTGCCAAGCTGGAAGACTTCCCGGAGCATGGCTGGGACAAGGTGATGGACGTCAATGTGAAGGGCGTCTTCTTCCTGACCCAGAAACTGATGCCGCTGCTGCGCAAATCCGCCAGCGCCGACAACCCGGCCCGTGTCATCAACATCGCCTCGATTGACGGCATGCACACTTCGCCGATGAGCGGGTTTGCCTATGGTACGTCCAAGGCCGCCGTGATCCATCTGACGCGCTTCATGGGCGCACACCTCGCCGGAGAGCATATCCTCGTCAATGGCATCGCGCCCGGCCCGTTCCCGACCTATATGCTGTCGACCGGCGTCGGCTTCAAAGGCGAAACCGAGGGCGTCGACTGGCAGAAGATCGGCGACCAGAATCCGTCGGGCCGCGTTGGCCAGCCATCCGACATTGCTGGCCTCGCCATGTTCCTGTCGTCCAGGGCCTCCAATTATATCACCGGCCACACCGTTCCGTGTGATGGCGGCATCGTCTCGTCCAGCTAGAGCGCGATTCTTCCGGTTCCCACCGCCCGCACAGGTGTGCGGTGGGGGCTGGCGATTGGCGCAGCGGAGACTAGACTGCACCGCACAGAATCACTTCCCGCCAAGAAAGGCCGTCCTCATGGCAAATGCTCCCGTCGGATCCAAATCCAACCCGTCCCAGTTCGACATCCTGGACAAGCTGGCCGAGGACGAGCCGTACTTCGTGATCCGCGCGCATGACCCGCTGTCCTCGGCGCTGGTCGAGCTGCACGCCTATATCGGCGCAGGCCAGTCCGGCGCGGCCCACAACAAGCTGGCCGAGATCATGGCGATGACGGCGGCCAAGGCCCCGCGCCCGGCCTCCAGCCCGAAATACCGCGAAACCTTCGCCATCTCGCTGGCCATGGAGCAATGGCGCGAGACGCATTCCGACGACTAGGGGGTCGGAGACTTGCAGATCAGGCCGCTCACGCTCGAGAACCGTTTCGTCCGGCTCGTGCCGTTTGAGGCCCTGCGGCATGGGCCGATGCTGGCCGAGCTGTCCGAGCGCACAGGGGCGCGGCTTGGCACGTGGCCCGTCTACGTGCCGGGCACGGACTGGCTGTCACCCTGGCTGAAGATGGTGGAGAGCCGGACGGGGGCAGGTACATTGGTGCCGTTCGCCGTTTACCTTGCCGATGGCCGGTTTGCGGGGATGACCGCCTTTCTCAACCCGGATTCTGCACACCGGAATGTCGAGATCGGCATGACGTTTTACGCGCCGGACCTGCAGGGCAGTGCGGTTAATCCGGCCTGCAAGCATCTCCTGCTGGGACATGCGTTCGGGCAGGGGGCCATCCGGGCCTATTTCCATATTGATGAGCGCAATGCCAGGTCTCGCGCGGCCGTGACGAAGCTCGGCGCGGTGCAGGAAGGCCTGCTGCGCGATAATCGTATCCTGCCGGATGGCTTTGTCCGGACCACTGTGGTGTTCTCCATACTGGCGCGTGAATGGCCCAAGGTGAAATCCGGGCTGGAGGCGCGGCTGGCACGTTTCGAGGCGAGGGGCTGATGGCAGACCCGATCAATCTGAACAAGTTTCGCAAGGCGAAAGCCAAGGCCGACAAGACCCAGCAGGCGCAGGAAAACCGCGCCAAGTTCGGACGCACCAAGACCGAGAAGTCGCTCGAACAGGCCCGCGCGGACAAGGCCCGCCGCGAGGCCGAGGCGCATCGCCGCGAAGACGATCCCGAGGATCGTGGTTAACGAGGCGTTACCAACCGGCCCCTGATTTGCAATGCCCCTCCTGACTTTGTTTCAAAGCGGGAGGAAGCCAAGATGGGTCGTATTCTGGGAAAATTCGTGGTGGCCAGCGTGGCATTCGCCGCCGGCATCACATGGGGGATCGTGGCCGATGCCGCAGAGGCCGGCGTTCCGTTCAGCAGCTTGCTGGGCTTCTAGCCCACGCCTAGCTGCCGGGCGCGGGGGCTTCCGGATAGAGGATGGAATTGATCAGGGCGTCGTCCATGCGGCGGCCGGAGACGCGTTCCAGCGCGCTGAAGATCGGTCTCGCCTTTTTGTCTTCAAGCAGAGGAATTGCCTGGGCGAGCTCGGCCGCGCGGGCATAGCGTAGTTGGGCTGTCGCCATGTCGCCGCGTGCCTCGGCGCAGGCGCCAAGATTGTGGAGCACGGCCGGCGCATGAGTCCATTCCCGTCCCAACTCATCCCATTGCGCGCAGGCGCCCAGGAAATTCCTGTCTTTGGTGGCCTTCACGGCGGCAGCGAAGCGCGGGTCGTTCCGGGCTTCGGGGGTCAGGCCGTCGGTCATGATTTCGGCGCGCATGGTCTGGTAATAGGGGGCGATGTCATTGCGGAACCGGCGGACGGCTTCCACCGTCGCGTCCTCCACCATGCCGATCGGGGCATTGTAGGGATCGTATGATGAGTAATGCGGCTCGCCCCAGATGCCGAGCTCCTCGCCATGATATTCGTATTCAGCTACATCGACGCAGGTCTCCCGGCTGGCGCCGCCCAGCTGTTGCTGGCTGAAGACGAGCCGGTTGGTGCGGTAGTCGATGAGGTCTGCCGTGACGACGACTTCCACGGTCTGTTCCCGGCATTCGGTTTCGACGATGGCGCGGTGCTCGCAATCAAACAGGCCGTCATATTCCACGCAGCGCTTCTCGCGCTCGAACCGGGTCTCGGCTTCCCAGGATTCGATATCGACCCGGCCCTGATAGAGGCCCATCGGCTCGCCGGAGGGCAGGGTGAACCAATACGCGCCATCCAGGGTGACCTGCTCGACCATATCCGCGAACTCGGCCTCGGCGACGTTCCCGGCCGGGCCGCGAAACTGGCCGACTGCAATGTCCCGGTATTCGGCGGCTTGCGGGAAGGTGGGCACCATGCGCGCTTCATAATCATATCCGGGCGTGGCGCAGGCTGCAGCCAATACAGGCAGGAGGAACAACAGGGCGTGTCTCATGTGGCGAGCCTTCAGTAATTTCAAGTCAGTAGGGTTGAGAGATACTGAACAGACACTGAACTGCGCAATGCCTGTCTTTGCGCAGGGTAAATTCTTGACCTTGGGGGAAGGTGCGGCCACCTGTCTCGCAACATTGATGGAGCCCTAAATGACAAGTTCACTGTTCACCCCGTTCAAGATGAAATCCCTCGACTTGCCGAACCGCATCGTCATGGCCCCGATGACACGGTCGAAATCGCCGAACGGCGTGCCGGGCAATGACGTGGCGGACTATTATGCGCGCCGCGCCGAGAACGAAGTCAGCCTGATCCTGACCGAGGGCACCACGATCCGCCGGGGCGGGGCCTCTAATGACCCGAACGTGCCGAACTTCCATGAAGCGGACTCGCTGGCGGGCTGGAAGAATGTGGTCGAAAAGGTGCATGCCAAGGGCGGCAGGATCGCGCCGCAGATCTGGCATATGGGCATGGTGCGCAAGGCGGGCAGCGGCCCGTACCCGGACGCGCCAACCGATAGCCCGTCGGGCATGACTCATACCGGCAAGGCCGTGATCGAAGCACCAACCTCTGCGGAAGTCGACGACATGGTGCTGGCCTATGCCGACGCGGCCGCCGAAGCGGAGAAGCTCGGCTTTGACTGTGTCGAAGTGCATGGCGCGCATGGCTATCTGGTCGACCAGTTCTTCTGGGACGTGATGAACAAGCGCGACGACAAGTTCGGCGGCACGTCCCTCGTGGATCGGGCCAGCTTCGCCTCGGATATCCTGAAGGAAATCCGGCGCCGCGTCTCACCCGACTTCCCGGTCATCCTGCGCTACTCGCAGTGGAAACAACAGGATTACGATGCGCGCCTCGCGACGACACCTCAGGACCTTGAAGCCTTCCTGAAAGTGTTCGTGGATGGCGGTGTCGACGTGCTGCATGCCTCCCAGCGCCGTTACTGGGAACCGGAATTTCCGGAGATCGATGGCGAGCACGGTCTGAACGGCGCCGGCTGGGCCAAGAAGCTGACCGGCCTGCCCACCATTACGGTCGGATCGGTTGGTCTGTCTGGCGATTTCATCAAGGCGTTCCAGGGCGAAGGCTCCGGCACGCGGTCGCTGGATGATCTCGAAGAGCGCCTGGCGCGGGGCGAGTTTGACCTTGTGGCGGTCGGTCGCGCGCTGCTGCAGGATCCGGCATGGGCCCGCAAGGTGCATGAAGGCCGGACCGACGAATTGACTGATTACGATGCAGCGAGCCTGGCCACGCTATTTTAGGTCGATTTTGACTTGCATCAAATCCCAAGGGATGGTTTTGGTTAATCCAACCGGACCGGAGGCGATTTTTCGCTGAGGTCCGGTAGGATGGTGGGGACAACAAGAGCCATCCCGACACAATTTGACGATGAAGGCATGTGGTGCACCCGTACACACATTTCCTTTGTCAGCGCTTGGATGCCACCCGCCCCAATCGCATGTCCTGGTCGGGTGATTGTTTCCCCTTCTGACGCGGGCTTTGCCCGCACCAAGGTGAGATGCCTTCACACCAGCATCTCGCTTGACCCTGCAGAGCCGCGTCCCGCACACCTGACGCGCCCCTGCAGGGTTTTTTGTGATAGTCTCAAGGCGCCATACCTTGGGCTCGGCGCATGATTGCGCCACAGGGAGCATCCTCTGCCATGCCCGGCTCGATGAAGGGCAGGGCTGCGAGACCGCCGCTGACACTGGCGAGAAGTGCGGTAGCGCCAAGTTGCAGCACGGTTTCCGCATTGAGTGCAGAAATCTCGGGAGACCGGAAGGTGCCTCCGATGCCAACATTTCCGATCAGCGTCCCGAAAGAGGCATCCTTGGCTTCGGAGCGAACCTTCAGGTCCAGGCGTTCTTGCCGCATTCCGACCTGTCCCTCGACGATAACAAGGCTATCTGCCGTATCCATGATCGCCGGGTCTAATTGACCCGTGCCATTCTCGAAGTGGATGGAGATCGCGGCGCATCGTGCCGGCGTGTATGTGCGATCCTCACCTTGTTCGCCCAAAAGGGTTAACGCCTCGCCCAGATCAAGGGCCGCACCTTCTGCCGCGAGGGCGAGCAGGTCTGCGTCTTTTGACCAGACGGATACGCGCCCGTTCAAGGTCGCGGCTGCGTCACGGAATCCGTTGCCCCTGGCCTCAAGCTCGAATTCTCCGTTGCCGCTGCCCCGCACATAGGGATCAAGAGCCAAATTGCTCAACTGCACATTATTCAGAGTTCCCTGAGTTGTCGTGGTGGCAGGGGATTGGGTTGCATCCAGCGTGACATAAGAGATCAACTGGCCGGAATCGAAATCCACGCGCAGCAAGGGGGCTCGGACAACCCGCCCCTCGACGTCGAACTCCAGTTTCAAACTTCGAATATCAAAGATGGCGTCGTTGACGTGTTGGGCGTGATAAGCAACGTGACCATCCACTGAATCGAGACGGCTGAAGTCGATGACGGCATCCGGGATCAGCCTGTCACTGGCATCAAAGGCGGTGCGGGACGCGACCTGCACCTGATTGGTAGTTTCATTGTCGCCTACACCCACGGGAATGCCGAAGACAACGCCCAAATCATCGAAATCCAGACTGGCTGACTGGAGATCTGCCTCAATGCGAGGCGTGGCCTCGCCGAAGGTGATCTTCATCGGCCCACTGAGATCACTGTCTCCGATACGTGTGGACGGCGCAAAATCGAGGGCAATCTGTTGCCTTGAAAAGGTCAGATATGCCGTCGCCTGATAGGGCGGGGTATCGGGGGACGCAAAGCCGGCCAGCTCTGCGAAATCGGCGAAATTCTCGCCCGACATATTAAGCTTGCCAGTCAGGACCGAGAGGTCTGAGGGCCGGGCTCGCCCCTCGAAATTGAGAGATACACCCGTTCCGGAAGCCGAGACAGAGAGGTCTCCTGATCGAAGAGACCCTGCCGCTGTCTGAAGGTGGATGGACTGGGGGTCTCCCTTTCTGACAAAGCGTACAATGATATCTTCAGCGCGAACTTCATCAATCAGGGCGCGCCAGTCCCGCAGCGACAGGCCATCCTCGCCATCTGCCTGCTCATCCAGCTGTACTACGATGAAACCATTTTCCGCCCTAGCGCGGCTGACCCAGCTCAGGCCTGGCAGGAATCCAAAGAAATTGAGCCGGATTTCCCCGGACCTGGCTTCCGCGGTTCCGGGCGCCTGAAAATTTTCGAGGATCATTTCATTGACGCCTGGAAAACGAACATGGGCCCGGCTGACCGATGCATTGTCCGGTCCCCATTGGGCGAGCGACCAATTGGTGACCGGCGTAGCCACAGCAGGAAAGGTCATCAGAAACAGGAAAATCGCAAACGATACCAATAAGGCGCAGGCTATGTCGAAAATGACCTCAAGACTGCGCGGTAGGTGAAGGTCTGGCATGACGCTTCAACGCGCGTCCGACGTATCGGTTCACCTTTTCAGATCGGGACGTATTGTTCTCGTGGCAAATATTCCGCGACTGGCAGTCGAAATATCCTGAAAACGTTCGCGCAACATGCACAGCCAAGTGTGCCGCAAACCCTGCCCATCCGGCCATTCGATGCTATATGTTCGCCATGAGTTCCAATCCGAATCGCCTTTCCATTTCACAGATGGCCTCGGCCAAGCCGCCGGTCGCGCAAGGGGATGCCGCCTATCTGGACGGCCTGAACCCCGAACAGCGCGAAGCCGTGCTGACGACCGAAGGCCCGCTGCTCGTGCTTGCCGGTGCCGGCACGGGCAAGACGCGCGTGCTGACGACACGCCTGGCGCATATCATTGGCACGCGGCTGGCCTGGCCATCGCAGACGCTGACCGTGACCTTCACCAACAAGGCCGCGCGGGAAATGCGCGAGCGGGCACTGTCCATGCTGGGTGAAGCGGGTGAGGGCCTGCGCTGGCTCGGCACGTTCCATTCGATCAGCGCGCAGATCCTGCGTAAGCATGCCGAGCTGGCCGGGCTGAAATCCACCTTCACCATCATCGACACCGATGATCAGGTGCGTCTGTGCAAGCAGATCATCCAGGCCGAGAACATCGACCCGAAACGCTGGACGCCGCGCTATCTCGCCAGCCTGATTGATGGCTGGAAGAACCGCGCGCTGACGCCGGACAAGGTGCCGCCGGAAGAAGCCCACCAGTTTGCCGACGGCAAGGGCATCACCTGTTACCAGATCTACCAGGCGCGGCTGAAAGTGCTGAACGCCTGCGACTTCGGCGATTTGCTGATCCACAACATCACGATCTTCCAGAAGAACCCGGATTTGTTGAAGGAATATCACGACAAGTTCCGTTATGTTCTGGTCGACGAATATCAGGACACGAACGTTGCACAGTATCTGTGGCTGCGCCTTCTGGCGCAGGGCTCGCAGAACATTTGCTGTGTAGGCGATGACGACCAGTCGATCTATGGCTGGCGCGGCGCGGAAGTGGACAACATCCTCCGCTTCGAGAAGGATTTCCCCGGCGCGCATGTGATCCGGCTGGAAAAGAACTACCGCTCGACCAAACACATCCTTGCCGCCGCCTCCTCGGTCATCAGTCACAATAAAAGCCGCCTCGGCAAGACGCTCTATGTCGGTGACGACAATGCGATCGACGATATTGACGCGTCCAAGGTGAAGGTGCGTGGCCTGTGGGATGGCGAGGCCGAAAGCCGCCTGATCGCGGATGATATCGAGAGCTGGGTGTCGAAGGGTGGCAGCCATGAGGATTGCGCCGTGCTGGTGCGCGCCTCGTGGCAGATGCGGGCCTTCGAGGAACGCTTCATCATGCTGGGCATCCCGTACCGCGTGATCGGCGGGCCGCGCTTCTTCGAGCGCGCCGAAATCCGCGATGCGCTGGCCTATTTGCGGCTTGTGCGCTCGCCCGATGATGACCTCGCCTTCGAGCGGGTCGTGAACCAGCCGAAGCGCGGCGTGGGCAATACCTCGCTCGCCAAGCTGCAATCCTATGCCCGCGAGGATGGGCGCAGCCTGTTTGTGCTGACGCCAATGGTGCTGCAGACCGACGAGATCAAGGGCGGGGCCAAGCGCGGCCTCACCCAGTTCATCGACCAGATCAACATGTGGCGCGACAAGCTGGCGAACGGCATGCCGCATACAGAGCTTGCCGAGACGATTCTGGAAGAGTCCGGCTATACCGACATGTTGCAGAAGGATCGCAGCCCGCAGGCGCAGACCCGGCTCGACAACCTCAAGGAACTGGTCCGCGCGATGGGCGAGTTCGACTCGCTGGCCGGATTCCTGGAACATATCGAACTGGTCATGGACGCCTCGGCGGGCGGGGCCGGGGAAGACCAGGTGCAGATCCTGACCCTGCACGGCGCGAAAGGCCTCGAATGGCCGGTCGTTTTTCTGCCGGGCTGGGAAGAGGAAGTCTTCCCGTCCCGCCGCAGCCTGGATGAAAGCGGCATGAAGGGCCTCGAGGAAGAGCGCCGGCTCGCCTATGTCGGCATCACCCGCGCGCGCCAGCATGCCTATATTTCCTTTGTCGCAAACCGCCAGATCTATGGCCGCTGGCAGAGCGTGCTGCCGAGCCGCTTTGTCGACGAACTGCCGCATGAGCATGTCGAGGCGATCTCGGAGACGGGCTTCTCCGGCATGCCGGGCGGCGAGAGCGGCTTTACCGGCTCGGTCGAGGACCTTGGCGAGCGCTCGAACTACAAGAGTCCGGGCTGGCAGCGCCTGAAGGAAAATGCCGGCCGGTTCGATACGCGCCCGCCGCGCGACAATCCCAATCTGTCGGCAACCTCCGGCGGACCGGCAACTTTCAAGGTCGGCACACGTATCTTTCATGACAAGTTCGGCTATGGCCGGGTGGCTCACACGGAAGGCAACAAGCTGACCGTGGATTTCGAAAAGTCCGGCCGGAAGAAAGTGATCGCCACATTCGTGCAACCCGTTTGATGGTTGACCGCGCGTTTCATTCCGAATTGGATGGGTAAGGCAAAGCGGTGAGGCGTACATGGCCGGCTATCTTGAGAAGCGGCTCTACGAGGGGGAAATCCTGCGGTATCGCGGGGAGTTTCACTGGATTGAGTATGCCAAGGCCTGGCTGATGCTGATCGTGTTCGGCATCATCATCTTCGGCATTGTCTATTTCATTGCCGCAATGGTGCGCCTGAACACGACGGAATTCGTTGTGACGGACCGGCGGGTCGTCAAGAAGACGGGGCTTTGGTCGGCCAATGTCGAGGAAATCACGCTCGACTCCATTGAAGGCAGTTCCCTCAATCAGGGCATCCTCGGGCGCATCTTCGGGTTTGGTCGTCTGTCCGTGCATGGGCGCGGCGAGACGCATATCCAGTTCCCGAATATGGCACATCCGCAGAAATTCCGGGCAGAAGCCGAAAAGTCGAAGCAGGCCGCGCTCTCACCGGGCGGGCCGTTGGTCAGCTGATTTCGTTTCTGACGAATATGCAGCGCCGGGGGCCTGATCAGGGGGGTAGGGAGGCCAGGCCGGCCGTATGAAGCGCGATGGGTGGGGCGCTTGCCCCGAAGGGCAAAAGCTGACCCGGCGCTGCACGACCTGTTTGGCATGGACCAAGCGAACGCAAACCGAATGGCGCGTTCATCTGCGGCTCATCTGAAACCTATTCGGCAGCCGGCAGGGACCGGTCGGCCGGTTCGTTCTCATTCGCGGAAGCGGGGCCATTGCTCATCTGGCGATGAGCTTCGCGTTTGCCCCGGACCCGGTCCTTCAGGCGTCCCGCCCACCGGCCAATGCGGTGCGGGGCGAGCAGCCAGACCGGCGTGACCAGGAGGATCATCAGGGTCGAGAAGCCGAGGCCGAAGACCACAGCCGTTGCCAGCTGGACCCACCATTCGGAACTTGCGCCGCCGAAATTGATCGAGCCTTCGAAGAAATTGACGTTCATCTGGATGATCATCGGCAGCAGGCCGCAGATCGTCGTGCCGGTGGTCAGCAGGATCGGACGGATCCGCTGAGCGGCTGTCGCAATCGCAGCTTCCTCCGGCGTGCGGCCATCGCTGAGCAGGCGGTTATAGGTGTCGATGAGCACGATATTATTGTTCACCACGATGCCGGCGAGGGCGACGATGCCTGTGCCGATCATCAGCTGGGAGACGTAAGGCAGCACCAGCTGGATGCCGACCAGAACACCGGCGGTCGAGATGATCACGGCCGTCAGGGTCAGGAAGACCTGCCAGAAATTGTTGAACTCCCACAGGAGGATGATGGCCATCATGAACAGCATGGCGAGCAAGGCCCCCCGGAAGAAGGCGGCGGCATCGGCGCTGTCTTCGTCGGCGCCTTCAAAGCGCACCTCGACAGTGCCGGGAATACCCTGTTCCGCGACCCATGCCTTGACCTCTTCCACGATGGCCGCGCCGGCACCCTGTTCCAGGGCATTGGCGCGCACATCAATCACGCGGGCGCCATCCCGGCGAATGATCTGGCTGACGCGCGGGGCCGGGACACGGTCCACAAACAGGGAGAGCGGAACATTGCCGCGCGGCGTGGCGATGCGGAGATCGTCGATTGCGCTGGCGCTGCGGTCTGCCTGCGGGAAGCGGACACGGATATCGACTTCGTCCTGGGCATCATCGGGGCGGTAGCGGCCCACGAGCACACCATTGGTGACAAGCTGGACGGCGGCGCCGACCTGGCTGATGTCGAGGCCGTATTTGCCGGCTTCGGCGCGGTCGACCTCAAGCTGGTATTCAATGCCGGGAAGGGGGCGTGTGTCCTCGACTTCCCGCAAATCGGACCGGGAATCGAGATAGTCGCGAATCATCCGTGCGGCTGTATTGAGCGCGGGCGCATCTTCCGAGAGGAGCGCGATCTGGACGTCCTTGCCGGAGGGAGGGCCCTGTTCGCGGGCGGCAATCTCGAAGCGCAGGCCTGGCACCTCGCTGAGCCGGTTACGGATATTCGCCAGGGTGCGGCGTCCATTGTGGACGCCATCCGCTGTAGCGAGATCGATCAGGAGCTGGCCGACCGTATCGCTGGGCTTGCTGGAGGATCCATCCATGGAGAAGACGGCGCTCCCGGAATTGCCGGCCTCGGTCGAGATGTCTTCCACGCCGTCCATGCTGGCAATCGCGGCTTCGGCGCGCCGGACGAGGGAAAGTTGTTCTGCGGTCGACAGGCTGCCTTGCGCCTGGACGAAGACGAAGGCCTGTTCCGGCTCGACATCCAGGAAGAGCTCGGATTTGTGCGGGGTGGAGCCGAACCAGATGAAGATCGCAATCACGCCGCCAATGGCGACACCGGTGACGGCGAGGGGCCGGGCGATGAGCCATTTGACCAGTTTGACATAGCCGCCCAGCCAGCCGGTTGCGGCTTCAGGGTCTGCATCGGAGGCAAGGGCTGCAAGGCTTTCATCGGTGCCGTCCGGGCGGGCGCCGATGACCGAGCCGAGCACAGGCAGGAAGATCAAGGCCATGACCAGGGAGGCCGACAGCACGAAGATCAGCGTGATCGGCAAATAGGCCATGAACTTGCCGGGCATCGAATTCCAGAACAGGAACGGGATAAAGGCCGCAAGCGTGGTGGCGGTGGAGGCGACAACCGGCCAGAACATGCGCATGCCGGCCATGGCATAGGCGTCCTTGCGGTCCAGTCCTTCCGCCATTTTCCGGTCGGCATATTCCGTGACCACGATGGCGCCGTCGACGAGGATACCGACCGCGATGACCATGCCGAACATGACCATCATGTTGATCGTGTAGCCGAACGCGCCGAGCAGCAAGAAGGCCATGACGAAGGATGCCGGGATCGAGATGCCGACCAGCAGCGCCGAGCGCAGGCCAAGGGCGGCGACACAGATGACCATGACCAGCACGACGGCGGTGATGATTGAATTCTGGAGTTGTCCGAGCTGATCCCCGATAAGTTCGGATGCGTCGGAGGTGATGCGGACATTGACGGTGCTCGGCCAGCTTTCCTGCTGGGCCGCGACCGTGTCGCGCACGAAATTCGCTGTATCGAGAATGTTCGCGCCAGAGCGTTTGACGATCTGGAGCTGGAGGGATGGCTCACCATTGAAGGTCGCATAGCCGGTCGGATCCTTGTAAGTGCGGCGGATCTCGGCGACGTCGGACAGGGTGACCGTGGCGGTATCGGAGCGTTTGACTGGTAGGTTCAGGGCGTCCTGAGCCGATCGGATCAGGCCGGGCACCTTGACGGCAAAGCTGCCCTCGCCGGTATCAATCTGGCCGGCAGGCACGAGCTGGTTGTTCGCGGTGACGACCGAATAGATGTCCTGATAGGACAAATTGTAGGTCTCAAGCTTGACCGGATCGACGATGATTTCGAGCACATCTTCACGCTGGCCAATGATGTTGGCTTCCAGCACGCCCGGGTTGCGTTCGAGAAAATCCTGCAATGTTTCGGCAATCTCGTTGAGGCCGCGTTCCGGGGCCTGACCGAACAAATTCACCACCATGATCGGGAATTGCGAGGCATTCACTTCGGTGATGATGGGCTCGCGCGCATCGGCGGGGAAGAAGCGCTTGGCCAGGTCGACCTTGTCCTTCACATCCAGCACGGCCTGATCGATGTCGGAATCGATTTCAAATTCCAGGACCAGCTGACCGGCGCCTTCCGCGCCGATGCCCGTGAACGTCTTCAGGCCTTCCAGCGACTGGATTTCCTGTTCGATGGGTTTCACCAGCAGGCGTTCGGCATCTTCCGGCGTCACGCCAGCAAGCGGCACCGTGATGCCCACAAAGGGAATCGGGATGTCGGGGTCGGCTTCCTTGGGCAGGCCGACATAGGTCGCCGTGCCTGCAATGATCGCGCAGATCAGGATGGACAAGACCATTCTGGCGCGCCCGATGGCGCCTTCGACGACGCGGGTCATGGCTGGGCCCCGCCCTGGGGTACGGGCTTCACTTCAACGCCTTCGGCCAGATAATCCTGCCCAATCGAGATCAGACGCACTGTGGATGGTAGGCCGGTGACCCAGGCACCCTCAGGCGTTTCATCTATGACCTTGATGGGCGCGAACTGGACCTTGTTGCGCTCGTCGACATAGCGCACGCCAAGGTTACCCGCATCGGACAGGGTCAGCAGGCCGGGAGAGATCAGTGTGGCAGGCATTTCGCCCATCGGAATAAAGAGTTCGGCCGTAACGCCGGCTGCCACCGGATCATCGCCGGTTTCGAGTTCAGCCTCGATCCGGAAGGTGCGTGTGCCTTCATCCGCCGTGCGGGAGACATAGCGCAGCTTGGCGGGATAGGTCTTGCCGCTCGGCAGACGGGCTGTGGCGTCCATCCCGGTTGCCAGCTGGCCGGCATTGGCTTCGGCCACTTCGACGGACACGATGACCGGGTCCATGTCCACCATCGTGCCGCAAGGCTGTCCGGGGGAGAGATAATCGCCAGCCTCGGCGCTCCGGGTTTCGAAAATGCCGTCAAAGGGGGCGCGGATCTGGGTCTTGGAGAGTTCGACGCGGGCCGCATTCACCGAAGCTTCGGCGGCGTCAACGGCGGCTTTGGCGGAGGCTTCATTATTGGCCGGGGCAAGGCCCTTTTCGGCCAGCGTCCTGGCTGCTTCAAAATCGATCTGGGCGGCATCGCGGCGCGCTTCAGCCTCTTCGAGACGTGCAGCGCGGGCTTCGACATCGAGCCCGCAAAGCAGCGTGCCGCGCGAAACGCGCGTGCCTTCGCGGACGGGGGTTGAGACCACATTGCCGGACGTGCCGGCTTTCACGCTCACGGATTTGTCGGGGGCCGTGAGGCCCTTGGCTTTCAGGCGGATGCCGTGGGTCTGGGCGGTGACGACGAAGGTCACCGCTTCCGGGGCGGCGGTGCTCTGTTCGAGGCGCACGTCTTCATGCTGCGTGCTGATGTCGCCGCGAATGAAGCTGCGGACCACAAACCAGGTCAGCAAGCCGATAAAGATGGCGATGGCAATTTTGACGGATCGGTTCACGGTTCAGTCTTTCGCACGGCTGGCTGTGTAGCAGATATAAGGCGCGGCGTCGCCGTAATAAGTCCGCCGGAGACGCATAGTTAACAACCGACTGTTGCGATCCGGCAAAGCTGGCGCCGTGTTTTGAGGGTTCACCGCAAGGTATGATTAATAAATGCCCGGATCAGGCCCGCTGAGACGAGGGGGGCCGGGCTCAGGGGGCTGGATCAGATCCAGCGGCGCCAGCGGAAGATGGCGAGCATCACCAGCGTTGCGACGGCAAGCGACGTCACAAGCACGGCAAAGGCAGCGGCGCTGTCTACACCCGGCATGCCGCCGACATTTACCCCGAACAGGCCGGTCACAAAACTGATCGGGAGGAATACCGTCGACAGGATCGACAGAACGAACAGGCGCTGGTTCATGACCTCGGCACGTTCCTCAATAACCTGTTCCTGCAATACGGTGCAGCGATCTCGGATGGTGTCGAGTTCCTCCGCGAGCCGGGTCACCCGGTCGGCGGATTCCCGCAGGAAGAGCAGGTCGTGATCGGAGAACAGGCCCGATTGGGTGCCCTCGCGGACCAGTTGGGCAAGCGCCTCGCGCTGCGGCAGGATATAGCGGCGGACTTGCAGAACACGGCGGCGCAATTCCGACAGTTTCGACCGCGGCAAGCGCGTACCGGGGTCCAGCAGATCATCTTCGAACTGGTCGGCCTGTTCGTCGAAGCGGGAGACTTCCGGCTCCATCCGGTCGGTCAGCGCATCGGCGAGGGCGGCCACCAGTCCACCTGTGGTACTGGGCGCAGTGCCCGCTTTCACCTTCGCCTCAATATCGCGCGTGGCCTGGATCGGTTTGGCGCGAAGTGAGATCAGCGCGGTCTCACAGGCCCACATGCGCAGGGCGAGCATGTCTTCCAGCGCCTCGCCTTCATTGAGGTTCATGCCGCGCAAATTGATAAGGAATCCCGGCCCATGACGCGTCGAGCGCGGCCTTGTGTCTTCCTGCAGGAGTGCCTCGGAGGCGATACGGTCGAGCCCGCTCTGACGCGTGAGCCATGTTTGCGCCTCCGGCGACCGCCGGTTGAGATGCAGCCAGTGCCGGCTGAACTCCTTCAGCCGGCCAGAGGTCACATCCGCCCAGCTGAGCGGCGAGACGGTGCCGTCCGCCGTAAAGCCATACCCGAAGACGAGCGGCGCCGTCATTGCGTCAATCGAAGCGGGGAGCGGTGTGACCATACGGGATCAGAGCGCGGAGACCGGCGGCGTCCGGGAAATCCAGGGCCGTGTCATTTCCAGCTGCATGGCCAGTTCGAACAGGAGATCATCCTGGCCGCGCTTGGCAGAGAACATGGAGCCGATGGGCAGGCCGCCTGACGACCAGGAGAGCGGGACACTCATGGAGGCAGCGCCCGACACATTCATCGGCGCGGTAAAGGCTGCAAAGTTCAATACGCTTTCCATGACGGTATCGAAATCTCCATCGGGGGCCTGATCACCGATCGGTACGGCAGGGCTGCCGGTCACAGGTGTGAGTAGCACATCCATGTCATTGAACCAGTCATCATAGGCGGCTTCGAAGGCCTTCAGATAGCCAATGATTTCCGGGAATTCCGATTGGCGCGCCTGGAACATCGAGACAAGGCCCAGCGTCCAGGGCTCGACAATGTCCGGGCCGATAGGCTTGCCGGAATAGGCGCTGGCCTGCTGGGCAAACTCGGCGGCCCCGGCGGCCCAGTACATCAGGAATTTGTCGGTAAATTCCGCACCATTCAGCGGCACCTTGTAGTCGATCACCTCATGACCGAGCTCGCGGCAGAGCTGGGCGACGTCCTCAAGCGCTGCCGTGGTCTCCGGCGAGACGTGGGTGCCACTGATGGAGTCGGGCGCAAAGCCGATCCGGAGCGGCCGGTTGAGAGTCGAGATTTCCCCGAGCGGCGTATAGGCGCCGTCATTCTTTTCCGCGACGCGGAACAGCTCGATCGAATCCTGCACCGTGATGGTCACGGCATGGTTCACCGAAATGTCCACAGGCGGGGCGTTGCCTTCATTCCGCGCATCCAGACGACCTCGCGACGGTTTCAGGCCGAACACGCCGCAGGTGGAGGCGGGGATGCGGATCGACCCGCCTCCATCGCTGGCATGGGCGAAGGGCACGACCCGCGCCGCGACCAGAGCGGCCGCTCCCCCGGATGAACCGCCCGGCATACGTGACAGGTCCCACGGATTGTGCGTCGCGCCGGTAACCAGCGGCTCGGTGGTCGAGGTCAGGCCCATTTCCGGCGTGGTGGACTTGCCGAGCGACACGACCCCCGCGTTCCGCCAGGCGGTGGCGAAGGGGGAATCCTTTTGCGAAACGTTGCCGACAAAGGCGCGGCTACCCCACAGGGTCTGTGTGCCTTCCCAGTCGAGCAAATCCTTGATGAAGGTCGGAACGCCGCTGAACGTCCCCGGCGCCGGATGTGCGGCTGCGGTGCGAGCCTGGTCGAAGCTGGCCGTGGCAATGGCGTTGAGGTCACCATTCACGGCTTCAGCGCGCGCGATGGCTTTCTCGACCTCAGCAAGGGAGGTCGTCTCTCCCCCAGCGATTCGGCTGGCAATGGTCAGGCCGCTTTCCCAGCCTTCCGGTGGCACGGCCTTGGCGGCGATGGGCCCCGAGGTAGGTGTGAGTGTGTCGCTGGCCTTCTGGCCACATGCGGCAAGCGCGGTTGCCGCCGCGCCTCCGAGCAAAGCTGCGCGCCGTGTAAATGCGGTCATTCTTGTTTCCTCCCGTTTTCCCTTTTGGGCAGCAAACTGTAACGCGCGGGGAGAATTCGCAAGACAAAACAAAACGGCCATACCTGTGGGGCATGGCCGTTTCAGATCATTTCAGGGAAGTCCTACTGGATCACACCGCAGGCAACGCGCGCGCCGGCGCCGCCAATGGGCTGGGTCATGTGATCATCTTCGCTCTCATGGATGATGAGGGCGGAGCCGTCTTCGTCGAGCAGGGATTCGAGCGCGGTCAGACGTGTGAACGCTTCGTACCCGGCCGAGCCATCCTCAGCCACCCAGATATTCGGCAGGTCGCCCGCTTCCGGGCCCTTCGGGTTGAGCAGGCCGTGCGCCCCCTCGACCTTGCCGTGATGGCCGCCGGAGGCCTTGAACACGCCGACATCCTCACAGGTGCCGGTGCCGTGCAAATGGATGCCGTGCCAGCCCGGCGTCAGGCTGCCGGCAGAGAGTTCGACGCGAATGACTTCGCCATTCGGGCCATCGAGGAAGTTCGCTGTACCGATTTCCGAGCCTTCGGCGCCGATGATGGAGGCCTTGGCGACCATCATGGACGGGTACACGCCTTCATCCGGGCCGGGCATCTCTTCCGCTGTGGGCAGGCCATTGTCGTTGGGCATTTCCTGGGGTGTCGCGCCCTGCTGGCCGCACGCGGCAAGGGCGATTGCGAGTGAAGCGATGGCAGTTCGGGTGATCATGGGGGTCTCCTGTCAGCGTGGGTCTGATATAGGCGTAACGTCTATGTGGCAGGAAGGCTCCCTCACGTGAAGGACCGTGCAGATAAATTGCTCGTTAGTCTCGGCTTGTTCGAGAGCCGGTCGGCCGCGCGCGCGGCGATCGAGGCGGGCCATGTTTCGGCGGGCGGAACGGTTGTGTTGAAGCCATCGCAGATGCTGTCGGGCGATGAGGAGATCGTCGCAAAGCCAGCGCATCCTTATGTCTCGCGTGGTGGGTTGAAGCTGGCGCATGGCCTGAAAGCCTTCGGCGTCGATCCGGCCGGACGGATGTGTCTCGATATTGGGGCCTCAACGGGCGGCTTTACCGATGTGCTGCTCCGGGCCTGCGCAAAGCATGTTGTGGCGGTGGATGTGGGACGGGGCCAGTTCCATCCGTCGCTCGCCGAAGACGACCGGGTGACAAGTCTTGAAGCTCAGGATGCCCGGACCCTTACGGCTGACATGCTGGGCGAGGCGCCTTCCGTGCTTGTGTGCGATGCAAGCTTCATTTCATTGGAGAAACTGCTCGCCGTGCCCCTGTCCCTCGCGGCCGAGCGCGCCGAATTTGTCGGCCTGTTCAAGCCGCAATTCCAGGTTGGCCGGGAGCATGTCGGCAAGGGCGGGCTGGTGACGGATATAGAGATTTCTGACCGCGCCGCTGAGGCTTTCGCGCTATGGATGGAGAGGCAAGGATGGCCCATCCGGGCCTGGACCGACAGCCCGATCACCGGGGGCGACGGCAATGCCGAACGCCTGTTTCATGCGGTTAAGGCCTAGTAATTCTCGTCGTAAAACCCGTCATTGATTTCCCATGTGCCGTCATACGGATCCCGGCAGGCCGTGATGGGGTCGCGGATTACCTGGCCATCCGGCAGGCGGGTCTCACGTTCAATCGTGCGACATTCGATGTCGGTGCCCGGCTGGGGCGGCAGGGTCGGCCCCGGCACTGTGGAGGCCGGATAGGTGCGGCTCGGCGGCGGGACATTCGGATAGTTCATGATTTCCGGACCACCATAAAGACCGTCCGTCGTGCGCGGGATGCTGCCGGCCGGATAAGCGCCGGACGTGGCCGGGCCATATGGCGTCGCTACCTGACAGGGGCGGCCCGTATCCTCAGCGATGGCGCCGCCGGCAAAACCGCCGACAATGGCGCCAAGAATCGCGCCTGCGGCGACTTCATCGGAATTGCCATTGCCCTGATGATATCCCCCATGACGTCCGTGGCCGCGATAGCCCCGATACCCACGATGACCGCGGTAATAATAGTCATCGCCATCATCGATATTATTGCCAATCGCGCCGCCGATCAGGCCACCTGCAATGGCCCCGACCAAGACGCCGGCCAGTTGATCATCCTTGCGCTGGCGCTCGCACTGAACGTTCTGAACCGGGGGATTGTAGGTGTAGCCATACCCGCTCTGGGCCGCGGCTGTAGCAGGGATGGCGAGGCTGGCCATGGCCAGCGCTCCGATGATCAGCGATTGGGATTTCATCGCAATACTCCTTGTCGCGGATACACGCCCGCCAGTGTCAGCCTATCATACTGGGGGGATGAACCTGAACACGAGGTGAAAACTGGACGCGGCAGGCAGCCCGGCACATATTAACGGCATGGGAGTGTTCGATATCGCCGCCCGCACCGCAGGCCGGGCCCGTTACGCCGCCGCGCAGGGGTTGAGATCGGCATGGTATGGGGCCCAGATGAGCGCTGCACGACGGCGCGCCAGTGGGTTTGACCGTCCGGGCGAGCCGGCCTTCCGGCCCTCCAAAGGTACACCCGATCTTGCCGCTCTTCGCCGGGCCTATTTCGAGCTGTTCCTCAAGGATCGCCTGAATGTCGAGGCCGGGCTCTATCCGGCGCCATCCGATGTGCGCCTGAAGGATTTGCCGAAGGCGTTGAGATCGGCGCGGGCCTTCCGGGAGGACGTCGAGGAGGTCGATCGGCGCCGACTGGAACGTAATGGAACGGAAATACGCCAGCAGGTAATGGATGGGCACAATCGGTATCCTGCCTACTATCTCCAGAATTTCCACTACCAGTCCGGAGGCTGGTTCACCGAAGACAGCGCGGATTTGTATGACACGCAGGTCGAGGCGCTATTCACGGGCACGGCGGATGCCATGCGCCGTGCCGTGCTGGCGGAGATTTCACGCGAGCTGAAAGGTCGGGACCAGCGCCGGGTGAGCCTGTTGGATGTGGCTTGCGGGAATGGTCGCTTCCTGTCGCAGGTGATGCAGGTATATCCAAGGTTAATGGCAAGCGGGCTGGACCTGTCCCCAACCTATACGGACGCCGCTCGCGCAAGGCTCAAACCGTGGAAACACGTCGAGATCCTGCACGAAGCGGCCGAAGCGATGCCGATCGAGGACGCCAGCCTCGACATGGTTGTCTCCATCTTCCTGTTTCATGAATTGCCCCCCAAGGTTCGCGGACAAGTCATATCGGAGGTACACCGCGTGCTGAAGCCGGGCGGCCTGTTCATTCTGGCCGACAGTGCCCAGTTTGGCGATTATCCGGAGCTGGACGGCCTGCTGGAATACTTCCCGCACGGCTTCCATGAGCCGTATTACAAGGATTACCTGTCCTGGAACGCCAATTCGGTGTGCGAAAGGGCAGGATTGGTGCCTGAAACGCGATCACTGGCATTTCTGACAAAAATCAGCACCTTTCGGCGAGTTTCATAACGCCTTGAAAGGGAACCGATTTCTCGCCTGGAGCGTAGCGTTTAATCCTAGATGAAAAAATATTGATTTGCGCGGATGGAACATGACAGTAATATGACAGTTACGTTACGGTCATGTGACACGAACATTTACCAGGAAGGAAAGGAGGCACCTATGGCCGTCCTAGACCACAATGATAATCATGTTTCCTGGCTGGCGCACAGGGACTTCACTCTTAACGAGTCGGGCCTGCGTGTGTTGCGGGGGACCATGTTGGTCGTTGCAGGCATTGTCGGGGTCAGCCTCGCCATTGCTCTGGATCCGATTGTCAATCTGTTCGCCTGATCGGCGACAGACCTAGAAGCTCGGCAGTTTGCCGGTGCCCATCAGCGGCATGGCAAAAGCGAGAATGATCGAAATTATGAGGCCGAGGAAGGCACGTCCGGCATCGCCGAGAACGTCTTTCACGGCCTCATTCTTTTCGCGCAGATGCGCCACATAAGAAATCGCGAGTTCCCGGCCGGCCAGCAGGCCAAGGAACACCCAAGTTGTGCTCATGGGCACATTGCTGACTTCCTTGAACACGAACAGGATGATGCCATAGATCAGGTCGACGATGGTCGCGGCGCGGACATCCACCGTATTGATCTTGCGCTCGACGATCTTCTGGATCTGGCCGCCGCGCGTGGCGAAGATATAGCCTTGGATCGCCACCAGCAGGATCGCCCCGAAGATCACATAGCCGAGCGAGAAGGCGACATGCGTCTCGTCGCCAGTCACCGTCACCGTGCGAGGCAGGTAGACGAAGATATTCGCCAGATCCTGCATCAGCCATTGCGACCACAGGAAGGTCGTCGTCAGCCACTGGAACGTGATCCAGTACGGCCAGGGCAGCTCGTCCTTGGTGTGGAAGACCCAGCGTTCGAAGGTGCGCGAAATGATCACCCAGATCACCGCGCCGCAACCGAAGGCGACCACATAGCCCATGGCCGATTTGATGATCATCTTTTCAAGGATGCCATCGCCCGCCGAACCGCCTGACAAGGCGAAGAGGGTCAGGACGAGGAAGGTCGTAGAGACCGGAATACCGAACCGGGTGAGGAACAGCAGGACCAGAGGCGGCAGCGCATGCCACCACTGGATGCCAGGCATCAACACGGCGCTGCGATCGCCTTCGCCCGGCAGGACCGACAATTTATCGAGGCGGTCATACGCGACATCCCCATTGCCATGGAAATATCCATAGAAGAGGACGACGAGGAGGATAGCGCTCGCAAACAGCCAGAGAACCCACCAGGGCCGCCGTGCATTCGAGGAAAGGAACGTCCCCAGGGTCTGGATCGAATCATTGGCGACAACGGCGTATGACGCCAGCATGAAGCCAATGAGCCCGAAAATCTCTACGCCACCCATGCCGCCAACCCATCGCTATTTGAAGACTTAACGCGAGGTAGCAGGTTCGTTGTGCATTGCCGATAGCAGGTATGTGAACTTACTGTGACACACACATTAGCGCTCATCTGCCCGTCTGTCCCCTATGTCGCAATTTCGCGTCGGCCAGCACGCAGGCGAGCATCGCCTCCGCCACCGGTACCGCACGTATGCCGACACAGGGATCATGCCGTCCGATGGTGCGTACGTCCACCTCCTGACCGTCACGCGTGACAGTCTGGACGGGGGTGAGGATGGAAGATGTGGGTTTGATTGCGATTCGCACGACGACCGGCTGACCGGTCGAAATGCCGCCGGCAATGCCGCCATTATGGTTCGACAGAAAGCGTGCGCCGTCATTGCCGGTCCGCATCTGGTCAGCGTTTTCCTCACCCGACAGTGCGGCTGCGGCGAAGCCTTCGCCGATCTCGACGCCCTTCGCGGCATTGATGCTCATCATGGCGCCGGCGAGTTCACCATCCAGTTTTCCGTAGATGGGGGCGCCCCAACCGGCCGGAATTCCGGTCGCTTCGACCTCGACAATCGCGCCAGCGGAGCTGCCGGCCTTGCGCGTCTCGTCCAGAAACGTCTCCCAGACTGGCACCATTTCGGCGTCAGGACACCAGAAAGAGTTCGACTTCGTTTCATCCCAGTTCCAGCGCGTGCGGTCGATGGCATGGGGGCCGATCTGGACCACGGCGCCGCGCAACGTGATGCCATCACCGAGAACCCGGCGCGCCACGGCGCCTGCAGCCACCCGCGCGGCGGTCTCGCGCGCACTGGAGCGGCCGCCGCCGCGATAGTCGCGCACGCCGTATTTCTGGTCATAGGAATAGTCGGCATGGCCAGGCCGGTAGCGGTCCCGGATTTCGCCATAATCCTTGGAGCGCTGGTCGGTATTCTCGATCATCAGCGAGATCGGAGTGCCGGTGGTGACGGGGCCGCCGGTGCGGTCATCCTCGAAGACGCCTGACAGGATCTTCACCTGGTCGGCTTCCTGGCGCTGGGTCACGAAGCGGGATGTGCCGGGGCGGCGCTGGTCGAGAAATTGCTGGATGAAGGCCTCATCCAGCGCAAGATTGGGCGGGCAGCCATCGACCACGCATCCGAGCGCCGGCCCGTGGCTTTCGCCCCAGGTGGTCACGCGGAAGAGGTGGCCGAACGTATTGTGAGACATGGCTGCCCGTTCTGTTGAGGGTCAGGGCCTAGCCGAGCAGGTCCTGAACAGCTTCGCGCTCTTCGCGCAGTTCTTTCTCGGTCGCATCCATGCGGGCGCGCGAGAACTCACCGATTTCGAGGCCCTGGACGATCTCGTACTTGCCGTCCTTGCAGGTGCAGGGATAGCCGTAGATGATTCCCGGTTCGATGCCATAGGAGCCGTCGGACGGAATGCCCATGGACACCCAGTCACCGGCTTCTGTGCCGAGAGCCCAGCTGCGCATGTGGTCGATGGCGGCCGACGCGGCGGAGGCGGCCGACGAGGCGCCGCGGGCCTTGATGATGGCTGCGCCGCGCTGCTGCACGTCCGGAATGAAGGTGTTTTCGTACCAGTCCTGATCGACCTTGGAGAGAGCGGCTTCGCCCTTGACGGTCGCGTGGTGCAGGTCCGGATACTGGGTCGAGGAGTGGTTACCCCAGATCGTCATCTTCTTGATGTCGGTATTGTGGGCGCCGGTCTTCTCAGCCAGTTGGCTCATCGCGCGGTTATGGTCGAGACGGACCATGGCGGTGAAGCATTTCGGGTCCAGATCAGGCGCATTCTGTTGCGCGATCAGAGCGTTGGTGTTGGCCGGGTTGCCGACGACAAGCACTTTCACGTCGCGGCTGGCATGATCGTTGATCGCCTTGCCTTGTGGACCGAAGATGCCGCCATTCGCGGACAGGAGATCCTTGCGCTCCATGCCCTGCTTGCGCGGCATGGCGCCGACGAGCAGTGCAAAGTCGCAATCCTTGAACGCAACGTTCGGATCGTCGGTGGCAACGATGTTGTTGAGCAGCGGGAAGGCGCAATCGTTCAATTCCATGACCACGCCCTCAAGCGCGCCGAGCGCAGGCGTGATTTCCAGCAGGTGAAGGTCGACCGGCTGGTCAGGTCCAAGCATGTTTCCGGCAGCAATGCGGAACAGGAGCGCGTAACCGATCTGGCCTGCAGCGCCAGTTACAGCGACTTTCACGGGCTTTTTCATGGGAGAGTCCTTCTTGCATAGGGTGATTTCGCGGCATCAATGGCGAATTTGTCAGAGAAGGGCAAGCGGCCATGCGCCTATGCCGCAGGATGGACAGGCCGTCACAGTATCACTCTGGCCCCGATTGGCTTATATGACGGTCAGACCCGTAGCCTCATGACCGGACAGATTGATGAGCCAGACCGACAAGCCCGACATCATCCCGCCTTCGCCCAGCGCGTCGGAGTATGACACCGATCCGGCCGGCAAGCCGCTAATCCCAGATACGAGTGACCCGATCGGCCTGTTCAAGGAATGGATGGCCGCGGCGCGGGAAGCCGAACTGAACGATTCCAACGCCATGTCGCTGGCCACTGTTGGGCTGGACGGGATGCCGGACGTGCGGATCGTCCTCCTGAAAGAAGTGACAGAAGCGGGCTTTGTCTTCTTCACCAATCTTGAAAGCGCCAAGGGGCAGCAGCTCACCGAGACGCCGAAAGCCGCGCTCGGCTTTCATTGGAAGAGCCAGCGCCGCCAGGTGCGTGTGCGCGGGACGGTCTCGCCCGTCTCGGAAAAGGAGTCCGACGAATATTTCGCGACCCGCGCCGCGCAGAGCCGGATCAGCGCGATTGCCTCCGACCAGTCGCGTCCGCTGACCGACCGGGCCGAGTTTGAACAGCGCGTGGCCGAACTGTCGGAAATCTTCGGCGACGGGCCGGACATTCCCCGCCCCGAATTCTGGGGCGGGTTCCGGGTCACGCCGCTCGAGATCGAGTTCTGGCAGGATCAGGCCTTCCGGATGCATGACCGGCTGAAATTCGTCCGCCAGGGCGATGGCTGGACATCCGGACGCCTGTATCCCTGACAGACCCTCGGGATCAGACGATCCCGTTCAGCACATCCCCGAGGATGAGGTGCGGGGCGCCATCGCTGGTCTTGGCCCATGAGACCCCGTCTCCACCGACCATCGCGGTCACGCGCTGGCGAAACCCGGTAAAGCTCTGGAACTCGACGACATCAACGGGCTCATCGAAATGCAGGGTAACCTCATATCCCATGCCGCCTGCCAGTTCGCGGATGGCATGGACTCGGCCCTCGAAGGGTTGCTTGAGGTAGAGACCCGTCACGCGGTCGCCAAGCTGGCAGGGAGATTCCGGCCGGTTCGACAGGTGCGCCGAGGCCGTGTTCCAGTCCCGATAGCCGAGTTCCCTGGCCACCAGTTCAAGCGCCTTGGCGTGAGAGATGGACGTGCCGGCATTGGCCTGCTCGGTCCGTATTTCGCGAGCCCGGGTCTTGGCGGCTTCGCGCGTTGTGATGGTGTGCGACATGGGTGGGATCCTTTCCCTTCTTCCAGGCGCGGTCACATGAGGCGGGGCTTGCCTTGCCGCTGGACCGCTTGGAATGAAGCGTCAGCATCCAGTTGAACAGCCGCCCTTGGGCGCCTGTGAGACCTTCACCGTCGGGATGTCCCGGCAAGCGGCAGGTGTCTCAGACCTGCGCGCCAGATACGCCCAACACGGCGTTGCGTCAACGCCCGCAGGCCTCGATGGCGACGTCGTCCGCTGTCATGGCCTCAGCCGCTTCGAGCGGACGATCCGTGGCGAGCATGACAAGGCCGTCCTCGGCCAGGTCCTGGAATTCGGAGCCATTGCCATCGGCGAGGTAGATGTCGTCAAGCCGTTCGCCGGACCGCCCAAGCGTGCCGAAGGCGGATTCCACATCATTGCGGGCATTGCGGTCCCACGCGGCGGCGTCCGGCCGGTCGGTGCCGGTCCAGCCGATCAGGCGACGCGAATCCACGCCGCGCGCTTCGAGGGCGGAAATATCCCGGCCTCCGCGCACCGAGGCGGTCATCATGAAGGCCGGATCGATGGCGGCGATTTCGGCGGCCTCGTCGTCATTATAGGAGATCATGATGATGTTCTCTTCGGCGCCGGCTGCGTAGACGGCCTCGGCGATGTTAGCGAAGCTGGTTGTCTTCTTGCGGTCGAGTTCGAGGATCGCGCCGGTATTGTGGGCCCAAATCAGCGCGTCCGTCAGCTTGGGCGGCGCGTAGCGGGTGCGCCGGCCGGAATTGTCGACCAAGGTCAGGCCAGACAGGTCTTCCCAGCTAATGTCCGAGACATAGCCGCGGCCGGTCGTGGTCCGGTTCAGCCGGTCATCATGCATCAGCGTCAGTACGCCATCACGGGTTTCGGCAATGTCGATCTCAAAGACGCGCACACCATGATCGAAATTGTACTGCATTGTCTCAATGGCGTTCTCCGGATAGCCATCCGCAGGGCCGCCGCGATGGGCGGCGATCACCACGCCGCCATTTTCGCGCAGACAGTCGAAATACTCAGGCAGGGGCAGGCGCGCGTCTCCGTTGGCCGTGGCGGGCATGGCAGCGCTTGACTGTGGGACATCGCTTGACGGCCCGCAGCCGGACAGCAGGATGAGAGCGGTAACAAGCAGTGCGGAATGGTTCATTCGCAGGGTCCTCTTCTTGCGCTGCAGCAACCGCGCGCATAAACCGGTTCTAAATCAGGCGATTATTACAGAAAACGAAAACATTACAGGGAGACATACCATGCTGGGTATCATGCAGGACTGGCCGCTGACGGTTAACAGAATTCTCGAACACGCGAACCGCATCAACCCCACTCGGGAAATCATCACCCGGCGTGTGGAAGGCAATATTGTCCGCATGACCTATGCCGAACTCTTCAACCAGTCCAAACAGGTGTCCAATGCGCTGCTGGACAGCGGCATCGGCATGGGCGACCGGGTGGCCACGCTGGGCTGGAACTCCGAACGTCACATGGCCTCCTGGTATGGCGCGATGGGGATCGGCGCGGTGCTGCACACGATCAATCCGCGCCTGCACCCTGAGCAGATTGCCTGGATCGCCAATCACGCTGAAGACAAGGTGCTGATCTTCGACAAGACCTTCCTGCCGATCGTTGAAGCCATCAAGGACCATCTGCAGACGGTGAAGACCTTTGTCATCTATGCGGGCGCCGACACGATGCCGGAGAATTCGCTGGGCGCGATCCCGTTCGATATCTGGATCGACGGGCGCTCAACCAATGTCCGCTGGGGCGACTTCCCGGAAGAGACCGCTTGTGGGCTCTGCTACACGTCCGGCACGACGGGCGACCCGAAGGGCGTACTCTACTCCCACCGGTCGAACGTGTTGCACACGCTGATCACGATGCAGCGCGATGCCATTGGCATGGGCGCGAATGATGTCGTGCTGCCAGTCGTGCCGATGTTCCATGCCAATGCCTGGGGGCTGGCGCTGTCCTGTCCTGCGGTCGGCTCGAACATGGTGATGCCGGGAGCGCAGATGGACGGCGCCTCGATCTATGAACTGCTGGACACTGAGAAGGTCACGATCACGGCCGCCGTGCCAACCGTGTGGCTGATGCTGCTCAACCATCTTCAGGAAAACAAACTCAAGCTGCCGCACCTCGAAAAGGTCATTATCGGTGGGTCGGCCGTGCCGGAACGGATCCTGCGCGCCTTTGAAGAAGAATTCGAAGTCGATGTGGTCCATGCCTGGGGCATGACGGAAACTTCCCCGCTGGGTACGCTCGGCACGCTGCCGCCCCACCTCGTGGATGCCGATATCGACACGCGGATGGAGCAGAAGCTGAAACAGGGCCGTCCGCCCTTCGGCGTCGAACTCAAGATCGTCAACGATGAGGGCGAAGCGCTGCCGAATGACGGCGAGACCTCAGGCCGCCTCATGGTGCGCGGCGCAGCGATCGCCTCGGGCTACTTCAAGGGCGTCGGCGGCGATGTGCTGGACGAGGATGGCTATTTCGATACCGGCGACGTCGCCAATATTGACGCATACGGCACCATGACTATCACCGACCGCGCCAAGGACGTCATCAAGTCCGGCGGTGAATGGATTTCCTCAATCGACATCGAGAATATCGCGGTCGGCCATCCGAAAGTGGCGAACGCTGCGGCGATTGGCATCTACCATCCGAAATGGGACGAGCGCCCCTTGCTGGTGGTTCAGGCCGCGCCAGGAGAATCGCCGAGCAAGGAAGACGTGCTGGCCCAGCTGGAAGGCAAGATCGCCAAATGGTGGACCCCTGACGATGTCGTCTTTGTTGACGAAATCCCGCTGGGCGCCACCGGCAAGATCAACAAGCTGGCCCTGCGCAACCAGTTCAAGGACTACAAGCTGCCAACGGCCTAGTCTGTCGCGCTGAATTCCGGAACCGGACGGGCGGCGGCTTCCTCGGGAGTGGCCGCTTTTCCGTTCTGGGAGATGTCGTCGATCAGCCACTCCATTTCAGCGATCTCGCGCCGCTGGGCTCGGATGATCTCGTCGGCCAGCTCGCGAACGCGTTCATCCTCGATCTGGGCGCGCTCGCTGGTCATGATGGCGATGGAGTGATGGGGGATCATGGCCTTCATATAGGAGCGGTCCTGCACGGTGACCTGCGAGCGCACAAGGAACAGGGCGAGCGCAAACAGGAGTGCGCTGCCGGCGTAAATGGCGAGATTGATCCGGCTGTTCTTGTACATGTTCAGCATGAAGGACAGCATGACGACGGCCATGGCGGCCGCCATGATCAGGGTCATGAAGAAGCGCGTTTCGCTCCAGTGCACATGCGGTAACGCATAAGTGTTCAGATACATCAGGCCGAACATGACGATAGCAGAGGTTGCGATCATCAGCCCGAAACGGCGGTATTTGCTGGCATCTTCCATTGGGGTCTCCTTGTCGGTGCGTGTAGGATGTTGTTTCCCAAACGGGGTGACCCAAAGGCGTGTTCCGAAAAATTCTGGACGCACCGGCTGGTTCGGGTAGGGGGTTACCTATCTCAATGCGAAACGAGTTTTTCGGAAGGGGCTGAAAAAAGATATGGAAACGACAGAGCAGACACAGGATGCCGGTTGGCGCGGCATGGTGGCGAAGGCCTCGCTCGCCTTGTCCCTTTTCACCGTTTTCTGGTTCATCATTGCGGCGGTGGGCACCAAGCTTGGCCTCTGGAGCTGGCAGTTTGGCCTCGGCCAGATGACGATCAATTGGGGCCTGAAACTGATCTTCCTCGCGCTCGGCGTTTCGGTGATTGCGGTCATCCTGTCGCTGATCGCGGCGCCGCGCAAACGCGCCTTCATCCTGGCCTTTGCCGCGCTGCTGGTCGCCGGGCTGAGCTTTGGCCGGGTGGCTGCGTTCGGTGGGGAAGCCTCCCGCCTGCCGCCGATCCACGATGTGCAGACAGACTGGTCCAATCCGGTGATGCCAAGCGAAGCCTTGCTGGCCGCGCGGACGGCGTCCGACGCATCGAACCCGGTCGAGGCAGCCCCCCTTGTGCCGGACACTGCTGAAGAGCGCTGGCCGGGCACGCCAGGGCGTCTCGTGTCGGAACTGCAGGAAGAGGCCGAGTTCGACCCGGCCGTACAGGAAGACCGGGCGGATGCGCCTTACCCGAAACTCGATTCCTATGTGACCCAGGCGCCGCCTGAAGCCGCCTTCGAAGCCATCCTGATGCTGGTGAAGGAGCGGGGATGGAAGATCGTGACTGATGACAGGGACGCTGGCCGGATCGAAGCGACCGAGACGAGCTTCTGGTTCGACTTCAAGGATGATGTCATGATCCGTATCCTGCCGACAGATGAAGGCGGGGCGCGCATCGATGTGCGCTCAGCCAGCCGGGTGGGCCTGTCAGATCTGGGCGCGAATGCCAAACGCGTGCGCAATCTGCTCGACGATATCGAGATTGCCCTGCACTAGCCGTCGGCTGGTTCTGGGCTCTGGGCCTCGGGACCCAGTCGTAGAATGCGTGCAGCAGGTGCGATGGTCCAGCCCTGTATGGTCAGCGAGATCGTCACGATGATGAAGACGATATTGAAAAAGCCAACCGAGATTGGGCCGGGAGTAATGACGGGATAGATGGCGAGCAGGATCGGCACGGCCCCGCGCAGGCCTACCCAGCTTAGGAAGATGTTTTCGCGAAAAGTGAATCCCATCCAGCCCACGCTGAGAAAGACCGCAACAGGGCGGGCAATCAGCATCAGAACTGCTGCGCATCCGATGGCCGGCCAGATATCTTGCAACAGTGCACTCGGGGTGACGAGCAGGCCGAGCGTCAGGAAGAGTACCATCTGGCAAAGCCATTGGAACGCCTCGTTGAAGTCGACGATCCGGTCGATCGGACGCTTCAGTCTCGCCTTGAGACTGATGCCGGCAAGATAGGCCGCGAGAAAACCACTGCCGCCGAGGAGCGACACGCCCGTGAAGATGACCAGGGCGCCTGCGAGCGTCATGATGGGATAGGTGCCCAAAGGCAGCAACAACTGATCCAGAATCCTCGCGAGCACACGGCCGCCAAGTATGCCGCCGACAATCCCGATCCCTGCCTGCATCAGCAGGAAGAGGGCCATGCCGCCAAGGTCCACCGGGGCATTCGTTTGTATTGAGGCCACCAGCGTTGTGAGTGACACGGTCAGGAAGATGGCCATTGGGTCGTTGAGGCCGGATTCCAGCAGAAGCGTATCCTTGAGGCGCTGGCGTAGTCCAATGCCGCTTTGCTGAACCAACAGGAAAGTCGCTGCAGCATCGGTTGAGGCGACGGTCGCACCCAGCAGGAGTCCCACTTGCCAGGGCACATCCATAAGGAAGCACGCTGCGATTCCTGTGATTCCTCCGGTGATCAGTACGCCGATGGTCGCAAGCAAGGAGGCGGGCGGGCCAGCAGAGCGGAAAACGCTGCGCCCAGTTTCCAGTCCCCCGGCAAAAAGGATCACCGCCAAGGCCACACTGCCAAGATCGAAGGCGAAGTCGAAATTGCTGAACTGGATGCGTCCAGGGCCATCTTCACCCAACAGCATCCCGATCAGGAGCGCAATCAACAGGAATGGTGCCCCGGCACGCCGTGCGAGCGGCATCATGGCAAAGCTGACAAAGATGATGAGGCTGCAGAGGAAGACAAATAATTCCAACGGGCATCCTCTTCCAAACGGGTGATCCGCTGAGATAGGGCAGCGATACAGGTTTACGCAAGGTGCATTCTGAGCGCAGCCGCAGGTTTGCAAAGTGGCCTTGGGTTAATTGACATTGCCGATAGGCCGGCTGTCCGCATAGGCGATGTCTGCAGGTCCGGACACGCTGCCGGTCTGGGTCTCGATCAGGGCGAGTGGAATCTGGCCTGTATTCTCAAGTTGGGGAGCCGTGCCGGGAGGGATGTGTACGGATTGGTTTTCTCTCAAGCAGTGGATCACCGTGTCGAGTGTCAGTCGTGCAGTGCCAGAAACCACGGTCCAGTGCTTTGTCTGCAAGGGGGAGGCCGGGAGGCATATGTGGTTCCCAGGCTCAATGTATATGTAGTTTACACGGTAGCCTGCACCGCGCGAGAGAGAGTCCACCCAGCCCCATGCGCTGGCCTGCCGGTCATTGGCCTGACCGGGGTGCGTAGCGCCTGTGCCAAGGGCCAAAGCGGCCTTGCCGACATCCTGCGCGCGGGATTTGTGGGCCACGAGCACGGCGTCCGGCGTTGCGACCGCAATGATGTCCTTCAGTCCGATCCCGACAAGTTGGGGCCCGTCCGGGTCAGACCGAAGCAAGGTTGCTTCACAATCAATCGCCGTGGCCCGGCCCTGCGTCGAAACATCGTCCTCGGGGGTGGAGATGCTGGCCTGACGCACTGCGTCCCAATTGCCCAAATCTGACCATACGCCGGAGAAAGGGACAACGCAGAGATTGGCTGTGTGCTCCATGATGGCATAATCAACCGAGATGGAGGGAAGGGCGGACCATGCGCCGGCGCCGAGCGTCAGGCCGTCTCCCTCTTCCAGACTGGTGTCGAGGGCATCTTGGACCAGCGGCAGCATGTCAGGAGTATGGTCCTGAAAGGCGCGAATGATCGATTTGGTCGTGAAGAGGAAGATGCCGGCATTCCAGAGATAAGTGCCTGCGTCGACCATGGCCTGAGCGCGTTCCATCGACGGCTTCTCGACAAACTTCCTGAGAGGCATCGGTGCGAACTCGCCGTGTTCGAAAGGCCTCTCCAGTTCGAGATAACCGAACCCGGTCTCCGGGCCTGTTGGCCGAATGCCGAACATCACCAACTGACCAGCTTCTGCCGCCGGGATGGCTGCCTGAATGCAATCCCGAAACACGGCCGGATCACCGATTAAGTGATCTGATGGCGCCACGACCATAAGGGAATTGGACATTATCTGATCGAGATGGAGGGCTGCCGCCAGTATGGCGGGGGCTGTGTTTCGGGCAGCAGGCTCGAGCAGAAGTTTTGCGTTACGGACGCCTGAGGCCAGCAATTGGGTGCGCGCGGTGGCGCTGTATTCGGTCTGGGTGAGGACCAGCGGCGGAGAGAACATTGCGTGAGAGAAACGCCGGGCAGCAGCCTGAAACAGGGGTTCCGATCCCAGCAAGTCAATGAATTGCTTGGGATGGCTTGCGCGGGATACCGGCCAGAGCCGTGTCCCCGTTCCGCCGCTCAGGAGCACTGGAACGATAGGCGTCGCGCCCGCCTTCATATGGTTGATCTGGTTCCCATCAATAGTTGATGATGGCCCAACCTAATGGGAAACGCCAGCCGGTTCAGAAATTATTTACCACGCTCTCAGCCGACTGGACTGTCATAGTATCGCGGGCCTAGCGGTCTTTCGGGTCCAGGGCGTCGCGCAGGCCGTCGCCGATGAAGTTCAGGCAGAGCAGGGTGACGGCCATGGTGATTGCTGGGGCGAGCAGCATCCAGGGCTTTTCTTCCATGCGGTGTGCGCCGTCGGAAATCAGCACGCCCAGCGAGGTCAACGGCTCGTTCACGCCGAGACCTAGGAAGGACAGGAAGCTTTCGGCGAGAATGACCACCGGAATGGTCAGCGTGACATAGACCGCCACCGGGCCGATCACGTTTGGCAGGATATGGCGCAGGATGATGTCCTTGCGGCTGACGCCGGAGGCGCGGGCGGCTTCGATGAATTCCTTGCCCTTGATGGCGAGGGTCTGGCCGCGCACGATCCGCGCCATGGTCAGCCATTCGATCGCGCCAATGGCGGCAAAGATCAGGACGATATTGCGCTCGAACACGGTGAGCAACAGGATGACGAAGAAGATGAAGGGCAGGGCGTAGAGCACGTCGACGATGCGCATCATGAAATTGTCGACGCGGCCGCCCAGATAGCCTGCGGTGGCGCCCCAGGTGACGCCGATCACGAGGCTGACAGCGGTGGCCACGATGCCCACCATCAGCGAGATACGCAGCCCGATCATCAGGCGGGCCAGCAGGTCGCGGCCCTGCAGATCTGTCCCGAGCGGATGCATGCCGTCCAGCGTTGGCGCAATCGTGCGCAGGTCAGAGATCGTGCTGTATTTGTGGACCCACACAAAGGGGCCGAACACGGCGAACAGGACGAGAAAGCCAAGGATCCACATGGAGATCACGGCGGCGCGGTTGCGGAACAGGCGTGTGCGGGCGTCGTCCCAGAGCGAACGGCCACCTACAATGGCTTTCTGGACGGGTTCGATGCGTCCGGTCGGGTCGAGGAGAGGATCAAGATCCGTCATCAGTCGTACTTCACTTTCGGATCAAGCAGGGCGTAGAGGATGTCTGCGACGAGGTTCAGCAGTACGATCAGACCTGCATAGACAATGATGGCGCCCATCACGAGCGTGTAGTCCCGGTTCAGCGCACCATCGACGAAATAGGAGCCGAGGCCGGGCAAGCCGAAGATCTTCTCGATCACGACCGAGCCGGTCATCACGCGGGCCATGGCCGGGCCGGCATAGGAAATCAGGGGCAACAGGGCCGCCGGCAGGGCGTGGCGGGCAATCACCTGGCGTTCCGTCAGGCCTTTGGACCGGGCCGTGCGGATGTGGTTGGAGCGCATGGTCTCGATGATCGAGGCGCGCATCAGGCGCGAGATGATCGCAATCTGCGGCAGGGCCAGCGTGATGACCGGCAGGGTCATATTGTGCCAGTTCATACCGATATTGGGGTATGTGCCCAGGCCGCCGACGGCGAAGATTCCAGCGCCAAGGGCAAAGATCAGGATCAGGATCGGGCCGGTGACAAAGGTCGGGATGGAAATCCCGGCCATCGCAATGCCCATGACACTGTAATCTGCCGAGGTGTTCTGTCTGAGTCCAGCAAACACACCGAGCAATGTGCCGACCGCAATGCCCAGCCCCATCGAGAGAAATCCGATGGTCAGCGATATGGGCAGGCCGTCCGCGATAAGATCGTTCACGCTCTTGCCGAGTGTCTTGTAGGACGGGCCGAAATCGCCCACCAGAACGCCGCCCACATAATCAAAATATTGCTCATGGAGCGGCTTGTCGAAGCCGAACTCGGCGGCAATCGCGGCCTCGGTGGCAGGCGGCAACTTGCGCTCCCCGTCGAACGGCCCGCCGGGAGCCGCCCGCATCATCAAGAAGGCCATCGTGATGATGGCCAGCATTGTGGGGATTGCTATCAGCAGGCGCCTGAACGTATAGGCCCACGGAATTCGGCTAATGACACGTTGAAAAGAGGACACGTTCTTTTGCTATTCCGTTGCTGGTAATAGGAATTTGATCATGCCGCCGTCACCGGCGCTTGGCATAACGATCCGCAATCCTTAGCTTGTAGCGACAGCCGATCAAGACCGCAGACTCAGGCAGGGACACTAAAATATGGCCGATATTCGCCGCGTTACGGAAGCTTTTGCTGTCGCCCCCCAGATTAATGAGGAGGATGTTGCCCAAATCCAGGCTGCAGGCTTCAAAACGATCGTGGCGAACCGCCCGGATGGCGAAGGCGGCGTCGACCAGCCCCGGATGGGCGCCATTCGCGCCAAGGCCGAATCACTGGGACTGACCTTTGTGGCCTTGCCATTTTCTGGCGCACCGACGCCTGAAGTGGTTGAACGCATGAGCAATATTCTGAACGAAGCACCTCAGCCCGTTCTGGCGTATTGCCGCACTGGCACACGCTGCATCACAGCCTGGGCGCTGACCCATTCCGGGCAGGGCACGGGGCAGGAAATCGTCGATGCTGCAGCAGACGCAGGCTATGATTTGTCCAGTCTGCAGTCGCTGCTCTGATCCTGGCCTCTAAAATTTTGTGAGCAAATGGTCACATTTGCGCCGCATTAAGTGTGTTGTCAGTGAAGACCGGCCATGCGAAGGCCAAGGCAGGGAGGCGCAGGCCATGTGGCCGTTAGCGCAACAGGAGTGGAATGGATGAGCGATCGTCTGTGGATCACCGATTTCAAATATGATGATGGCGCCATGCTGGTGAAGAAGACCGGACATCGCGTTCCGCTCACGCTTTCCCTCGCGCACGATATCTTCACCTGGTTCTGTTTCTACTTCTTTGCCCAGACCTGGCGCACCTGGCGCCGCGTCACCGGGCACAAGCGCCCCACCATTGCTTTCTACCCTGACAAGCCGCGTCCCTGGTACTTCATCTGGCCCGTCATGCACGTATCCGGTGCGAAGCTGATCGACGATGTCGCAACCGCAGACATTGTCATGCAGTTCGACGACTCCACCGAGACCGACAATACGATCCCGATCGTTCGCGAGGGGGTGAGGCTGCTCAATTTTGCCTGTGATGACATTTCGAAATCTACCGTCGCAGCGGCATTTGAACAGGCAGCCGGCTATTCCCTCTCCGTTGATCCAACGACCCATGAGGGCCGCATGGTGGAGAAATCCGAGTTGAATGCCGCGCATGATGGCCGCATCCTCGAAGGCCCGCTGGATACGCCCGTGCCCGGCAAGACCTATCAGCGCCTGGTGGACAATGAGATCGATGGCGGTCTCGTCGAAGATCTCCGCTGCTGCATCGTGGCCGGCTCACCCACCATCGTGTTTCGCAAGCGCCGTCCGCTGGATCGCCGCTTCCTGAACGAGAACGTCCAGGTTTTGCTCGACGAGCCTCGCAATTGCTACACGAGCGATGAAATTGCCGTGATTGAGCGCTTTGCGGCATCTATCGGGCTGGACTGGGGCGGTGTGGACGTCCTACGTGACCGGTCAACCGGACGAATCTATATCGTCGATGCAAACAAGACGGACATGGGCCCGCCCGTGGCACTCAAACTGGGTGCCAAGCTCCGGGCGACCCGCCGCATGGCGCAGGCCTTTGCCGTTGCCTTTGCACCGAAGAAGCGCTGATCGCTCCGGCCGACCAGAATCGCTGCAAGAGACTAGACAATCATGGCAATTCCCTACGTTCGCGACATCGAGTTTGAATATGGCGTTGTGGAGCAAGTGTCTCCACTGATCCGCCGCGTGATTGCGAACAATCCCGGCCCGTTCACCTATGTCGGTACAGGAGTTTACATCATCGGGCAGGGTGACGTCGCGGTCATTGATCCCGGCCCGGAAAATGCTGAACATTTCGAAGCCCTGAAGCAGGCGCTGGAAGGCGAGACCGTGACGCACGTTCTGATCACCCACGGCCATTCCGATCATTCCCCGCTGGCACCGCCTTTGGCCGAATGGGCGGGTTGCAAAACCTACGCAAAGAATTGCGGCGTGCCGACCGCCAAGGGCGAGCTGGGCAGCGCGGACGATCTCGGTTTCATGCCGGATGTGAAAGTTGGCGATGGGGATGTGATTTCCGGCCCCGGCTGGACGCTCGATGTGATCGAGACGCCAGGCCATACCTGCAATCATCTCTGTTTCGGCCTGCGCGAAGAGAATGCCTGCCTGTCTGGCGACCACATCATGGGCTGGTCGACGACTGTCGTCGCGCCGCCTGATGGGGACATGGGCGATTATATGCGCAGCCTCGACAAGATTCAGGCCAGGAAATTCGACACGCTGTGGCCAACGCATGGCGACCCAGTGCGCGGCCGCGACTTTGTCGACCATTTCATCACCGAATATGCCAATCACCGCCGTGCGCGCGAGGCGGCCATTCTCGACCAGTTGCGGTCCGGCCAGTCCTCTATCCCGGAAATGGTGAAGGTGATGTATGCCGAGGTCGACAAGCGCCTGCACCCTGCGGCGGCCATGTCGGTGTTGGGCCACATGATCGAACTGATCAAGACGGGCCTGGTCGTTTCTCCGGACGAGAAACCGACAACCCGGTCTCATTTTGAGCTGGTGAAATCGCCATCCTGATGGGCTTGGCGGCGGTTAACGGGTTCTGATCGGTCCCTAGACCGTTTCCATCTTGTTTGGCCGCATTAGCAGGCTCTGGATCGCCTCGTCGACGCTGATCACGCCCTCGACCACGTCAGCCACAGCATCACAGATCGGCATGTCCACGCCGCGCTCGGCCGCAAGCCGTTTCAGCACGGGCGCCGTCGCCACGCCTTCGGTTACGGCATTGCGGGCGTCGAGGATGTCCTCGAGTCTCTCGCCCTTTCCGAGCGCCAGGCCGCAGCTCATGTTGCGGCTCGTCTCGGAAGAGCAGGTCAGGACAAGATCTCCCAGGCCGGACAGGCCGGACAGGGTTTCCCGCTCGGCGCCAAGCGCGAGGGCGAGCCGTGTCATCTCGGCGCTGCCGCGGGCGATAAGTGCTGCATGGGCAGACCGGCCAAGGCCCTTGCCGAGGGCGATGCCGCAGGCGATGGCCAGCACGTTCTTCACCGCGCCGCCGATTTCCGCGCCGAGCAGGTCGTGCGCGAGATAGGGCCGGAAGTTTGGCGTGGCCACGGCGGCGATCAATTCGGTGCCAAGCGCTTCATCCTCGATGGCGAAGGTCACTGCCGTCGGCAGGCCCTTGGCCACATCAATCGCGAAACTCGGGCCTGACATGACAGCCGGGATGGCGTCAGGCAATTCATCGGCAAGGATCTGCGTCATGAATTCGCCGGTCTTCAACTCGATGCCCTTGGAGCAGAGCACAACGGGGGTCTTCGGCCGGATATGTTCCTTCAGGGCCTGGAGCGTGGCGCGCGTATGCTGCGCCGGGGCGACCGAGAACAGCGCATCCATCAGGTGAAGGTCAGCCAGATCGGAGGTCGCCTTCAGCGCAGGGTTCAGCGGTACGCCCGGCAGGAAGACCGTATTCTCGTGGCGCGTATTGATGGCCTCCGCCACTTCCGGCTCGCGACACCAGATCAGCACGTCCTGAGCCTCGCGGGTCAGCATCTGGGCAATTGCCGTGCCCCATGCGCCGCCGCCGATCACGCCGAATGTCTTGAAGTGTTTCGTCATGTGCCGGAGATTGGTCGAAACCGCTCAGCGGAGCAAGCAGATCGGTCAGATGAAGCTGAACGTGCCGCGTTCCTTTTCCGCGTCTACAGTAACGGCGACCTTGCGACCGCCCGGGGAGGCATCTTCGCGCAATATTGCGAGCGCCTCCGGGGAGGCGTTGGCGAGGGCGCGGCGGCCATCCTCCAGACGAACAAAGGCGATGCCCTTATTGGGGCCTTCCTTGCCGTGGGTGACGGTGAAGGTTTCGAGCGTGCCTTTGCAATCCTCGTGGCAGAGTGTGACCTGTTCGGTGGGTGTGGCGTAAGGTTCTGCGGGCACGAAACGGGCGGGCTTTAGCGCGGAATAGACCCCCACGGCCTCCTTGGTCATCCAGCCGCCATTGGCGAGGACGAGGCCGTAGCTTGCCGGGTCACTCCGCAGCGTGGCCACCATTTCCGCGATGCCATGCAGGGAATAATTGTTTCCGGGTCCGCCGAAGAAGGGCAGGCCGCCAGTAAGGGTGAGTGAGCGTGGATCATTCTTCCAGTCGATGCCCAGCGCGGCAGTCGAGGAGAAGACGGCGCACGGGAAGCAGGAATAGAGATCAAAATGCTGGAGGTCCGCTGTGGTCTTTTCAGCCTGGTGCAAGGCGCGGCCGATGGCGGTCTGCATGGCCCATGACCCGTCGAGGCGGGGGCGCAGCGAGATCAGGTCATCGGCAGCTTCGCCGGCGCCGTGCAGGTAGACGCGCTTATCTTCCGCGATGCCCAGCGCGTCAGCTTTCGAGCTGCTCATCAGGATCGCCGCCGCGCCCTGATTGACCGCATCCTGGGCGATGAACCATTTCAGGAAGGGATCGGCATATTCGTAATTTGCCTTGGAGGGCGTCGAAAGAAACTCAACCGAGCGTTCCTCCGGGAATTGAGAATACGGGTTCTTTGCAGCCACCGCAGAGAAGGGCTGGAAGAGTTCGGCCATGGCCTTGCGGTGCTGGCTGCGTGAGCGGCCTTCGCGGGCGGCGATGGCATTTTCGAACAGGCCATAGAAGTAGGCCGGCGCGATGATGCCGTGCTTGATTTCTTCGCGCGACAGCATCATGGGGCCCATGCCGCGATCTTCATAGGCGGCCTCCGCGCTGTCCGCCCAGTCGATGTCCACGCCATTGCGGCGCGCGCCCTTGGAGGCCCGGTTGGCCTCGGAGCCTGAAATCAGGACGCAATCGGCTTCGCCTGCATGGATGCGCGCGGCCATTTCATTGACCAGAGCCTGAGGGCTCTGACCGCCCACCGTTTCATAGATGAGGGACTCCGGCGTGGCGCCGATATCGCGGGCAAGCGTGCCAGGCAGGTTGGTATTGTGGCCATGCGGATGTGGCGCGCTCCCGATGGAATCCTCGAAGATGCGCACGACGGCAATCGTGTCGATGGATTTGGCGAGCGCCTCCGCGCCCGAGTCAGCGACCGCCGCCTTTGAGGCATCGACCATGAGCGAGAGCGGCGACGGCGCGCCATCGGGCCCATTTTTTCCATCCCACTGGCTGAGGCTTTGCCCAACACCGACCAGAACCGGCAGATCGCCTTTTGCCATGACACGCTCCCTTATTGTCGTTTGTAACGACACCTAGCGTGCGAAATCCGGCAAGGCGAGCCGGGACGTCGGGGAAGGACCCGCCGTCTCCGCAAGGGCGGAAACGGCGGTGTCATCTCATCTTATCCGCCGTTCAGCAGGCCTTTTTCGCGCATGAAGTCGAGGATGACTTCGGCGGCCTCTTCCGGCGAATTATTCACCGTATCGATGCGGAGTTCGGCTGTCTGGGGTGGCTCATAAGGACTGTCGATGCCAGTGAAGTTCTTGATCTCTCCGGCGCGGGCTTTCTTGTATAGCCCCTTCACATCGCGGTCCTCGGCCACGCTGAGCGGGGTATCAACATAGACTTCTATGAATTCGCCATCCGCCATCAGATTCCGCGCCATCTGGCGTTCGGACCGGAACGGCGAGATGAAGGAGACCAGCGTGATCAGTCCGGCATCGGACATCAGGCGTGCGACATTGGCGACACGGCGGATGTTCTCTACACGGTCGGCATCGGTGAAGCCGAGATCGCGGTTCAGCCCGTGGCGCACATTGTCCCCATCCAGCGTGAAGGTGTGCTTGCCTTGCGCGAACAGCAATTTCTGAAGGGCATTGGCAATGGTCGACTTGCCTGATCCTGAGAGGCCGGTGAACCAGAGTACGGCCGGTTTCTGGCCCTTCTGCTCGGCCAGTGCCGACCGGTCGACATCCATCGCCTGCCAGTGAATGTTCGACGCGCGGCGCAGCGCAAAGTCAACGAGGCCCAGACCGACGGTGTCGTTAGTCATCCGGTCGATCAGGATGAAGCCACCCATCTCGCGATTGATATCATACGGATCATAGGGGACTGGCTGGTCCAGAGAGAGGGTCGTGACGCCGATCTGGTTGAGCTCCAGCGTTTTCGCAGGAACATCGTTCAACGTGTTGACATCAATGCCATATTTCGGGGCGTTGACCGTGGCGGTCACGGTCTTGGCACCCATCTTCAGCAGGTAGCGCCGGCCCGGCAGCAGGGACGTCTCACTCATCCAGAGGATGCGCGCCTGGAACTGGTCGGAGACTTCAGACGGATCATCCGCCGACACAAGAACATCGCCGCGTGAGCAGTCGATTTCGTCATCCAGCGTGATCGTGACCGACTGGCCGGCAATGGCCTGGTCGAGATCGCCGGTCGCCGTAACGATCCGCTGAACCGTGGACTGCTTGCCGGAGGGCATGGATTTCACGCGGTCGCCCGGCTGCAGGCTGCCTGCCGCGATCTGGCCGGAGAAGCCGCGGAAATCGAGATTGGGCCGGTTGACCCATTGGACGGGCATGCGGAAAGGCGTGTTCAGGCGGCGGTCGCCGACCGGCACGGTTTCGAGATAGTCCATCAGGCTCGGGCCATCGTACCAGTCGGTCTCATTTGACTTGCTCGTGATGTTGACACCTTCGAGCGCGGACATCGGGATCGGCTGGATTTCGAGGTCCGTCGCAAGCTCGTCGGCGAAAGCGTAGAAATCATCGACAATGTCGTCATAGGCCTGTTGGCTGTAATCGACGAGGTCCATCTTGTTGATGGCGAGGACGACCTTGCGGATGCCCAGCAGCGTCGTGATGAAGCTGTGGCGGCGGGTCTGGGTGAGGATGCCCTTGCGCGCATCCACCATCAGGATGGCTACATCGGCCGTCGAGGCGCCGGTAGCCATGTTACGCGTATACTGTTCATGGCCAGGCGTGTCGGCCACGATGAATTTGCGTTTGTCGGTCGCGAAGAAGCGATAGGCGACATCAATCGTGATGCCCTGTTCGCGTTCAGCGGTGAGGCCGTCAACGAGGAGGGCGAAGTCGATGTTCTCGCCCTGCGTACCGACTTTCTTGGAATCGCTTTCGAGCGACGCCAACTGGTCCTCGAAAATCATCTTCGCATCATAGAGCAGACGGCCGATCAGGGTCGACTTGCCATCATCCACGGATCCGCAAGTGATGAAGCGGAGCAGGGATTTGTGTTCATGCTTTTCCAGATAGGCGGCGATATCTGATTCAATCAGGTCGTCATTTAGGCGCATCAGAAATAGCCTTCCTGTTTTTTCTTTTCCATGGATCCGGACTGGTCGGCGTCGATCACGCGGCCCTGACGTTCGGATGTGGTGGTCAGGAGCATTTCCTGGATGATGTCTTCAAGCGTGGCGGCCGTGCTTTCAACAGCGCCGGTCAGCGGATAGCAGCCGAGCGTGCGGAAGCGGACGGACTTGGTCACGGCGGTCTTTGCCAGCTCTTCCGGCATCCGCTCGTCATCGACCATGATGTCCACACCGTTCCAGTTCACGACCGGGCGCGGGGCCGCAAAATAGAGCGGGACGATCTCGATATTCTCGCGGCGGATATACTGCCAGATATCGAGTTCGGTCCAATTGGACAGCGGGAAGACACGGACGCTTTCGCCTTGGTTGATACGGGTGTTGTAGACGTTCCAGGGCTCAGGGCGCTGGCGTTTCGGGTCCCAGCGATGCTCTGCGGAGCGGAACGAGAAGATGCGCTCCTTGGCGCGGGATTTTTCCTCATCGCGCCGGGCGCCGCCGAAGGCCGCATCAAACTTGTACTTGTCGAGTGCCTGCTTGAGCCCTTGTGTTTTCATCACATCGGTATGGACGGCCGAGCCGTGGCTGAACGGGTCCACGCCGTCGCGTACGCCTTCCTCATTCACATGCACCAGAAGGTCAAACCCCAGTTCCTTTGCCTTGCGGTCGCGAAACGCGATCATTTCCCGGAATTTCCAGGTCGTGTCGACATGCATCAGCGGGAAAGGGGGGCGGGATGGATAGAAGGCTTTCATCGCCAGATGCAGCATCACCGCAGAATCCTTGCCCACGGAATAGAGCATGACCGGGTTTTCGCACTCGGCGGCCACTTCGCGGATGATGTGCAGGCTTTCGGCTTCGAGTCTGTCAAGGTGGGTGAGAGTTTTCAAAACGCGTACAGTCCTTCAGGTATCATCGGTATCGGTAAGTTCTTGTTATCCCAGATATAGCGGGCCTGCGTGGGCGATAGACCCGAATGTGTGTCACATCCATAATCTGATCGTTCAGCAGAGCTAAAGCCTGCAATTTGCTCGTTATGAGGGGGGCTTTCCCCGATGTTGTCGCATTCCTACACAAAGTGTCATTATCCTGCTGGAATCCCCGAGTCTAAATACGCTCTACTCGGATGGAGGTAGCGTATGTGCGGAATTGTTGCGATCACTGGAACGGATATGGTGGCCGGACGCCTGATTGATGGTCTGAAGCGGTTGGAATATCGGGGATATGACAGCGCCGGTATTGCAGTCATGGCGGGGCATACGATCGAGCGGCGCAGGGCACGTGGCAAGATCGTCAATCTCGAGGCCCTCATGGCGGACATGCCGGTGGATGGGCCGACCGGGATTGCCCACACCCGCTGGGCAACGCACGGCAAGCCAAATGAGATCAATGCCCATCCGCACATGTCGGGCAAGGTGGCGATCGTGCACAACGGCATTATCGAGAATTTCCGCGAGCTGCGCGAAGATATGCAGGCGCAGGGCCGCACATTTGAATCTGAGACCGACAGTGAAGTCATCGCCCAGATGATCGATCAGAACATGGCTGACGGCATGGACGCCGTCGCTGCGTTCGAGGCGGCTCTCAACAAATTGTCAGGCGCGTTTGCCATTGCTGCGATCTTTTCCGACGAAACTGACCTTCTGATTGGCGCCCGCAAGGGCAGCCCGCTGGTGCTTGGCTATGGCGAGGGTGAGATGTTTCTGGGATCCGATGCCATTGCGTTGGCTCCCTTTACACGGGATGTGACCTATCTGGAGGAGGGCGACTGGGTCGTGCTGACTCCGGACAGCCATGATGTCCGCAACGCCGAAGGCGAGCGAGTGAACCGCCCGCGCGTGAAGTCGGCTGTGAATGAAAGCCTGATCGAACGCGGAGAGTATGACCATTTCATGCTCAAGGAGATACACGAGCAGCCGGAATCGCTGGCGCGTTCGATCCTGCCCTATATCGACCAGGCTACACAGACGCTCAATCTGGGCGAGGTGGCCGATACCCTGTTTGCCAGGGCCGACCGCGCAGTCGCAATTGCTTGTGGTACGGCCTACTATGCTGCCCACACCGCTAAATACTGGTTCGAACAAAAGGCAAAGCTGGCGTTCGAAACGGATATCGCGTCAGAGTTTCGCTATCGCGAGCCAGTGCTGCCTCAGACCGGCCCAGCCATGTTCGTCAGCCAGTCCGGCGAGACGGCCGACACGCTGGCGGCGCTACGCTATTGCCGTCAGAATGGTACCCCGGCCGTGGCCGTCGTGAATGTGCCGGAGAGTTCCATCGCTCGCGATGCTGCAGCCATCGTGCCGACCCATGCCGGGCCAGAGATCGGTGTGGCGTCGACAAAAGCCTTCACGGCGCAACTGTCCGTGCTGGCCGTCCTGGCGCTCAGCGCCGCTAAGGCCCGTGGACATTTGTTGCCGGGCGATGAGGCCACTGCGGTCAAGACCCTGCTTGCCTTACCGCGCATGGTAACGGAAGCACTGAAATCGCAGGATCAGATTCAGGCAATCGCAGAAACTCTCACGCAATGTAAGGATGTGTTGTTTCTCGGACGAGGCCGGTACTATCCACTCGCCCTGGAGGGGGCCCTGAAATTGAAGGAAGTCTCTTACATCCACGCCGAAGGCTATGCTGCCGGCGAGTTGAAGCACGGGCCGATCGCACTGATCGAGAAGGATCTTCCGGTCGTGGTCGTGGCCCCTAAGGATGAGTTGTTCGAGAAGACGATCTCGAACGTTGAGGAAATTCGGGCCCGTGGCGCACGGATCATCCTCATTTCGGACAAGGCAGGGATCGCCCTGGCCGGAAATCGCGCGGACCACACGATCGAGATTCCGCAAGGCGATGATATCAGCCTTCCGATCCTGGCTGCCATTCCCTTGCAGCTGCTCGCCTATCATGTTGCAGTTGCCAAAGGCACGGATGTTGACCAGCCACGCAATTTGGCGAAGTCTGTGACAGTTGAGTAAGCGACCGCTGACCGGCGCTGGAGAAGAGGGCGCGGCCATCCACGACATCGAGAAAGATCAGATCGAGGCGGAGGTCATCCGCATCATATCCGAACAGGGGCCGCGTATCGGCAAGGAACTCGCCGAGGCCTTGCCGACCGTTTCCACCCTGGCGCTGTGGCAGGCCTGCAATCGGAGTCAGCGCTTTCTGGTGTCACATTTCGCAAGCTATTACCTGCGATATGATATCACGCGGGATGATCAGGTTCGGTTGAGTCCGTCCATCCTTCGGGACTTCCTGTCCTTCACCCTCTTTGGCCTGCCCGACCAGCGCTACAAGATGATTGAGCGCCAAGGTTCCTTGTCCAACATGCACCGGGAAATCAGCCGCGAGAAAATCGGCATTGGGCAGGATGTGATGAAGCAGCTTTTCGTCAGTCTTGGTCGGGAATTACGAAGCCAGCTGTGCGCCTTCATCGCCGGTGATCTCAGCTATTACCTGGCTCACAACGACATGCGAGAACATTCGGCATCCGGCGAGATGGTCAAGGGATCGGACATTGATATTGTGATCATTCTCAGCGAGGCCCTGCCGGATGAGGTGAAGGAGCGTATTGATGGCGAAATGATCGCCTTGAAGAATTTCTATCTGCGCCATCCGAGCTATCGCCACGAGATCGATTTCATCTGCAAACGAAAATCGGTAATGGAACGCCAGTTCCAGTACTCCAATATCCACGACAAGATTGCCAGCAAGATCGCTTATGAATCGATGTTCCTGGGAGGATCGCTGACGCTGTATATGGAAGTGCGCGATGCGATGATGCGAACTGGTGTGGACACACTGATCGAGGCGGACTTCGAACACGCTCTAAAGGATCGGAAGTACGCGATGACCAAGCTTCTGGAAGCCTCCAGTGAAGTGCTTGATGACGAAACCCGGTCCCTGTTCTACTTTTCTCAGGAGCGGGTGGAGTTTTCTTGAGCAGCTGAGCGAAGTATTTGCCCATTCTTTATATTTCGGGTGAAATATTGCTTTCAACACACCCGGCGCAGGAAGACAGACAAGACGTGCCGCCATGTGAGGAACGCGTATGCCCTTGCTTTGCACAAAAACGTATTTGAAACCCGTTCCCCGATCATGGCTGGCGATTGCCATGCTTGGTGTGTCTGTGGTTGCGCTAGGTGCGTGTGCTGGCGGCGGAGGTGGTGGCAGCTCTGCCGTCACGCCCTTGCCGCCCCCGCCTCCGCCTCCGCCGCCACCCCCGCCTTCGAACCCGTTCCCGGCTGCGATTGCCGAGCCGGAACAGTTCGAAACGCGCGAATACAATGCGACCGTTGGGTTGCCGATGATCGGTGCGTCTGCGGCCTACGCAATCGGCGCGACAGGGCAGGGCCAGACGGTGGCCGTGATTGATACAGGGACTGAGTCCGATCATCCGGATCTTCAGGGCGCCGTCGTGCAGATGTTTGATGTCTGTGCAGATACAGCCTGTTCCGGTTATGATGCCACGGGCGACCGGGTTACAATCACGCGCCAGCCCGGTGACATAGATACGGGCGGCCACGGCACGCTGGTGACCGGCGTGATCGCCGCGCGACGTCAGGACGATTTCAACAGCACGCTCGACGACAACACTTTCAATGGCATTCAGGGCACGGCCTATGAGGCCTCCGTTCTCGACATTCGCGCAGATTCCCCCGGCAGCTGCGCTCGCACCGGCGAGGACGAAGGTTGTGTCTACAATGATGATGCCTTGGTCCGGGCGCTCGAATATGCGGTGGCGCAGGGCGCGACCATCATCAACATGTCCCTGGGGGGAGAGATAGATAACGATCCGAGACTGGAGAATGCTGTACGGGCCGCGGCGGCGGCCGGCGTTCTGGTCGTCATCTCGGCGGGCAATGACGCTGAACCGGCAGCGACGGATGAGGATGGCAATTTTACCGAAGCCGTAGGAGAGCGCCCGACCGAACCCGCCTATATTGCAGGCGAAGCTTCGTCGCTCGGACGCGTCGTCGCCGTGGGTGCTGTGGACCCGGACGGCAATCTCTCTGATTTCTCCAACCGGGCTGGCACGGCGGCGCAGAATTTCTACCTGCTCGCGCCGGGAGAAGACGTTATCTCGACCGGGCCGGACGATGATGTGGCGTTTCCGGGTGATCCGACAAATGACGCTGACAGTGAGGGCGACTATTATCGGATATCCGGAACGTCGTTCGCGGCTCCCTATGTGGCCGGCGCGCTCGCGCTGCTTCTGGATGCGTTTCCCAACCTGCAGTCACAGCCGGAAGTGGCGCTCCAGATACTGCTGGATACGGCCACGGACTATGTGGATACATCTGCCGACATCATCACGGGCGAGGCCGCTGGCGTCGGCACGGACAGCGTTTCCGGCGTGGGCCTGATGAACCTCGAAGAGGCCTTCCGGCCCCAAGGCCAGCAGAACCTCGATTTCGGCATGGAGAAGGTCAGCTTTACCGACGCGCTTGCGCCGAGCGGCGGGGCCTTTGGGGACTGGGCAAGCCATTCCGGCGCATTCAACAAGCTCGTCTTCCAGGATAAATACCAGCGCGGGTTTCGCCTGAACGCGGACGCGATCACGGCCACCTTGCCACAGGATACGCTCCAATCGCGGCTGGTGAATTTCGAGACGCGGGCCGACTGGGCGGCGGGAGATTCCTATGCCGTGAATGCCGGCGACATGTCGTTCAGTTGGGCACAAGCGCGGCTGCAGGATGATCCGACAGCGCCCTATCAGGAAGATCCGCAATCGACCTTCCAGATGCGCTACAGCTTTGGCGAGAGCCAGGTGGAGCTTGGCCGGGGCGGATCCCTGACGCATCTGGCACCGGACATTTCCCTGCTCAACGAGCCGGGCGTCGGCAATGCCTTCTCGACCGGCGGCGCCTGGGCAAAATTCAGCCATGCCGTGACGGACGATCTTGTGATGGACATTTTCTCTGCCGAACAGGGCGGACGCAGCCAGTCCGGCTTCATGTTTGGCCGCGACGCACATGACTGGTCCGTACGCGTCGGCGCATCCTTCATCGCGGATGAAGACACAGCCCTCGGCGGTACGCTGCAGGACCGCTTCGGCGCGCAGGACCAGACAGAGATGACGGCTTACTCACTGGAGAGCGCATGGTTTGCCGGAGCTGGCTGGATCGTCTCTTCGGGACTGGAACTTGCCAGCGTCGACCTGCCTGGCGTGGACGCCGAAGGCATCTGGACCAGTCGCTGGTCGGTTGGCGCAGACCGGGCGCTCGGCGAAGGGCGGGTGCACTTCATCATGGCTCAGCCGCGACGCGCGGAGATGGGATATCTCAAACTTGATGCCCCGATCGGTGTGGATCTGAACAGCCAGTTGATCCGGGGGCTCGTGCAGGCGGACCTGACGCCAAGTGGTCGCCAGATCGATTTCGAGACGCGCTACACATTCGGACTGATCGACACATGGTCTGGCGAGGCTGCGGCCGTGGTCTCCACATCGCCGAACCATATTCACGGAGCCGACGACCAGGAGGCGTTGTGGATGCGGCTATCGACGCCATGGTAGGCAAGACCTCCTTCCTGTCGCTTGCGTGCGGGCTGGTCCTGTCTGGGTGTGCGTGGCTGCCATTTGGCGGGAATGCGTGTCCGGAGATCACCGACACGTCCGCCTGGATCAATCGTATGCCGGGGCCCGGCCAGTCCGGCGGAAAGCTGCACGTCGTGGTGCGATTGGCAGATGACCAGTCCTGGAAGCTGAGCCCCGTGCCGACGGAGGAAGAGGGCCTGCTCGTGCTGAGTCTCTCCGAAGGGGGGCCATCCGTTGCCGGAACAGCTGCCTATCAGCAGTCGCGCAAGCCCTTGCCTCAGAGGATCAAAATAGAATGCCACGGCAAGGCCGTGGCATCCATTGGCGAAATCACTGTCGCGTATTGAGGTGAAGCTAGTTCGCGAGACGTTTCAGTTCGTCCACGAGGTCTGTCTTTTCCCAGCTGAAGCCACCACTCTCGGTCGGGGTCCGGCCGAAATGTCCATAAGCCGCTGAAGGGCTGTAGATCGCTTGATTCAGGTTGAGGTGAGTTCGGATGCCTCTCGGTGAAAGGTCAAACAATTCGCGCAATGCCTTGGCGATGCGATCTTCGTCCGCCTTGCCTGTACCGTGCGTGTCGACATAGATTGACAGGGGCTGAGCTACGCCAATCGCGTAGCTGACCTGAATGGTGCAGCGGTCGGCCAGGTCGGCGGCCACGATGTTCTTGGCCAGGTAGCGCGTGGCGTATGCGGCCGACCGGTCAACTTTGGACGGATCCTTGCCGGAGAATGCCCCGCCGCCATGAGGCGCAGCACCCCCATACGTGTCGACGATGATCTTGCGGCCGGTCAGACCGGCGTCGCCGTCAGGTCCGCCAATGACGAAACGTCCGGTCGGGTTCACATAGAACTTGTCCTCAGCAGGGAACCAGTTTTCCGGCAGCACCTCCTTGATCACGGGGCGGATGATCTCTCGAAGCTGTTCCAGGGTAGCGCTGTCCTTGTGCTGGTGGGATACGACAAGCGCGTTCACACCGACAGGCTTTGAACCTTCATATTGAAGCGTCACCTGGCTTTTCGCATCGGGCTCAAGTTCTGGATGCGTGCCGTCATGGCGCAGCTGGGCAAGGCGCTGAAGGATCTGATGGGAATAGACGAGTGTAGCCGGCATCAGTTCCGGGGTTTCGTTCGTGGCATAGCCGAACATGATGCCCTGGTCGCCCGCGCCTTCTTCGGCGTAGAGGCCTTGTCCGGCTTCAACGCCTTGGGCGATCTCTACGGACTGGCCATGGACATGGTTTGTAATCTCCATGTTTTGCCAGTGGAAACCATCCTGTTCATAGCCGATCCGTTTCACGACATCCCGCGCGGTCTGGTTCATTTCTTCATGCGTGATGACGGCGCCATTATTGGTGCGCACTTCGCCGGCGAGAATGACACGGTTCGTGGTCGTCAGGGTTTCGACGGCAACTTTTGCGGTGGAGTCGCGTGAGAGAAACAGATCGACAATGGCGTCGGAAATCTGGTCGGCGACCTTGTCCGGATGGCCTTCGGAAACGCTTTCGCTGGTGAATTCGTGGCTGGCAAGTTTCATGTCTGGCTCTCTTTTGGTGTTCTTTTACCGGGCGAAAACAACCGTCTTTCCGGAGTTTACGAAAATGCGATGTTCGGCATGGGCCTTGACCGCGCGCAGCAGGGCGTTGCCTTCCAGGTGGCGGCCGGTCTCGATCATGTCAGCCGGGCTGAAGGTGTGATCCACAACTTCCGTGACCTGAGCAATGATCGGGCCTTCATCAAGGTCTGCGGTGACATAATGTGCGGTCGCCCCGATGACCTTCACGCCGCGCGCATGAGCCTGGTGATAGGGACGGGCCCCCTTGAACCCCGGCAGGAAGGAATGGTGGATGTTGATGCACATCCCCTCAAGGCGGCGACAGGCATCATCACTGAGAACCTGCATGTATCGCGCAAGCACGACAAGATCAGCGCCGGTTTCCTGGATGATTTCGAAGAGGCGCGCTTCGGCTTCCGGCTTTGTATCCTTCATCACCGGCACATGAAACCATGGCAGGTTCCAATGGGCAAAATTGTCCTTCAGCGTCTCATTGTTGGAGACAATGCCGACGACCTCAATCGGGAGTTCCTTGCGCCGCGCGCCATAGAGCAGCGTATTTGCGCAATGGTCTGACTTTGAGACCAGCAGGAGGGCCTTGACCGTCTCGCCTTCGGGATGGGTTGCCCATTCCGCATTGAGATTGTTTCCCAGGCTTGCGAGATCTTCAGTCAGGGCCGACGGGAGGATGTCATCCGGACCGTGGAAAACCAGCCGGGCAAAGAACCGGCTTGTCTCCGGGTCGCTGAAGGTGCGCGAAGACTCGATGAAGCAGTCATGTCGCTCCATGAGTTTCGCAAGGCCGGCGACGAGGCCCACCCGGTCGGGACAGGAAAGCGTAAGAATGTGATTGCGTGCCACTGGTTTGCGCCGCCCTAGTAGCGGTAATGTTCAGGCTTGAACGGGCCGGTCGTCTCAACGCCGATATAGTTTGCCTGTTCGCTCGAAAGTTCGGTCAGCTGCACACCAAGTTTTTCGAGGTGGAGCATGGCAACCTTTTCATCGAGATGCTTCGGCAGCGTGTAGACCTTGTTCTCATACTGCTCGCCGCGAGCGTGCAGTTCGATCTGGGCCAGCGTCTGATTGGTGAAGGACGCCGACATCACGAAGGAGGGGTGGCCCGTGGCGTTGCCAAGGTTCACCAGGCGGCCTTCCGACAGCAGGATGATCCGTTTGCCATCCGGGAAAGTGATCATGTCGACTTGTGGCTTGATGTTCGTCCATTCGAAATTGCGCAGGCCTTCGACCTGAATTTCGTTGTCGAAGTGGCCGATATTGCAGACGATCGCCATGTCCTTCATCGCGCGCATATGGTCGACGGTCAGGATGTCCTTGTTGCCGGTCGCCGTGACAAAGATGTCGAATTTCGGGGCGGCTTCATCGACTGTCAGGACTTCATAGCCGTCCATCGCGGCCTGAAGGGCGCAGATCGGGTCAACCTCGGAAACGGCAACGCGCGCGCCGGAACCGGACAGCGACGCAGCCGAGCCTTTGCCGACATCGCCATAACCTGCGACGAAGGCTTTCTTGCCAGCCATCATCACGTCCGTGCCGCGACGGATCGCGTCGACGAGCGATTCCTTACAACCATACTTGTTGTCGAATTTCGACTTGGTGACCGAGTCATTCACATTGATGGCCGGGAAGGGGAGCTCCCCTTTCTTTTCAAGCTGGTAGAGGCGGTTTACGCCGGTCGTCGTTTCTTCCGACACACCGCGGATCGCAGCCTTGGTCTTGGCGAACCAGCCCGGAGACGCGGCGAGGCGCTTCTTGATCTGGGCGAAGAGGAATTTCTCTTCTTCCGAGCCCGGCTTCTCAAGGAAAGATGGATCGGATTCGGCGCGCTCACCGAGGATGAGGTACATGGTGGCATCGCCGCCATCATCGAGGATCAGGTTTGCGCCGGTGCCGTCATGCCAGTGGAACATGCGGTCGGTGAATTGCCAGTACTCTTCCAGCGTCTCGCCCTTATACGCAAAGACCGGCGTACCGTTCGCCGCGATGGCTGCGGCAGCATGGTCCTGCGTGGAGTAGATGTTGCAGGAGACCCACTGGACGTCGGCACCGAGGGCTTCGAGCGTCTGGATCAGCACGGCCGTCTGAATGGTCATGTGCAGGGAGCCTGCGATTTTCGCGCCCTTGAGGGGCTGCGAGGGACCGAACTCTTCGCGCGCAGCCATCAGACCGGGCATTTCTGTCTCGGCGATGGCAATTTCCTTGCGACCAAACTCGGCGAGGGAAATATCGGCGACGTGGTAGTTTTCGGCCATATCAATGATCCTTTATATGTTTGTATCGCGGCTAACACGGCACACATGAAAAGGCAACGCGCGATCTGCTCACCTGAATACCGCGCACGCATATGGGTCCGGAAAAGTGTCCGTAAACCTGTCCATAAAGTGTCCATAAGTGGTCTGGAAAAGTCCGGAACTTGCCGCGATTGTCTGCGGGCTGGCCACCTTAGGTGAGGTATTCTAAAGACGCATCATGTTGTGGAGGTGAGTTTTGAATGTTTCGTCAGAACCGTGGGGGCTCCTCCTATGCGCTTTGGGATTTGTCATCCTAATGTGGTTGCCAAGGCGGCACGGTTCCGTCATCGAGGAATCCCGCGTCAGCTTGGTGAGGCGGTTTGTAGCTTTCCAAATTGATGTCGCTGTCGCCGGGGTCGGGGTGATCCCGTTCGTAATCCCGCCAGTCTTGGTGAGCGAGTATCTTGCGACCGGCGTGTGGCAATGGAGTTTTGAGCGGAAGTATTTCAGGCCGACAGACTGGGTGTTATTTGCGGCCTGATCAGACGAAGTGGGTCTGCATGTGGCTTAACCGCTAAATGCCCGGATCGCGTCGATGATACGGGACTGGTCTGCTTCTTCCAGATAGGGGTGCATCGGCAGGGCGATGACGTGTCGACTGGCGGCCTCGGTCACCGGCAGCGTGCCGACAGGTGGCTTGTAGGCGGCGCAGAAATCCTGCTCGTGGATCGGCACGGGATAGTAGACAGCGGTCGGGATGCCCTGCGCGGAGAGGTGCGCCTGCAGGCCGTCGCGGTTCTCATGCTCGATGACATATTGCGCCCAGACGCTCTTGCCGCCTTCAATGACGCTCGGCACGCGTTTGACATGGCCGGTCAGGCCCGCGGCATAGCGGTCGGCCACGACCTGCCGCTTCTCGATCTCGTCGCCGAAGATTTTCAGTTTCTCCAACAGGACTGCCGCCTGGATCGTATCGAGGCGGGAATTCATGCCGACGCGCAGCGAAAGGTATTTCGGGTCATGATGGAAATTGCGCTCGGCGGCATCGGTCGGCGTGACCTTGCCGTAGACGCGCAGGGATTCGATCCGCTCGGCGAGCTTGGCATCATTTGTGATGATCGCGCCGCCATCGCCGTAGCAGCCGAGCGGCTTGGCGGGGAAGAAGCTGGTCGTGGCAATATCGGCCCAGTCAGACGGATGCTTGCCGTTCAGGGTGCAGCCATAGCCCTGCGCCGTGTCGGCAATCAGCTTCAGGCCGAACTCGTCGCAGATCGCCTTGATCTCGGGATAATTGGCGGGCTGGCCGAACAGGTCGACAGCAATGACGACTTTCGGTGACAGCTTGCCTTCGGCCTTCACGGCCTCGATCTGCTGGCGCAGATGCGCCGGGTCCATGTTGTAGGTGTTGGGCAAAATGTCGACGAAGACTGGCGCAGCGCCGAGCCAGGGCACGACCTGCGCGGTCGCGACGAAGGTGAAGGACGGGCAGAACACGGCGTCGCCTGGCTTCAGCTCCCAGGCCATCAGGGCGAGGGCGAGGGCGTCCGTGCCATTGGCGCAGCTGACCGAGTGCGAGGCCCCGCACCAGTCCGCGAGCTGCTTTTCCAGTTCCGTGACTTCCGGGCCGAGCACATAGCGGCCACTTTCAACGACCGACTGGATCGCCGTGTTGATCTCGGTCTCGATGCGCTTACGCTGGGCCTGAAGGTCGATGAAGGGAATGGACATGGTATGCTCCGTTGGATACTACGGCTTGCGATAGAGAAGGGGGCGCGCGGCGGCAAGTCACGCGTGGTTACCGCGTATTGCGGCTCGCCGAATGCGCTCGCTCAAAATGTGATAAAGATGGGCCGGACAGCTGTCGAGCTCTCCGTTGTGCCACAAGTGGAGTAAGCGCATGTCATTGGAAGTTGTCGAGCTTGAGATACCTGAGGTCAAGTTGATCACACCTGCCAGATTTGGCGATGACCGGGGGTTTTTCAGTGAAACTTTCAATCAGCAAAGGTTTGCTGATGCCGGCATCAAGGCGGATTTCGTTCAGGACAATCATTCCCTTTCGGCTGTGAAGGGAACGGTACGAGGACTTCACTATCAAAGCCCCCCCTTTGCGCAGGCCAAGCTGGTGCGGGTTCTTCGCGGCGCAATCCTTGATGTGGCGGTGGATGTACGAAAGGGATCAGCGACTTTCGGAAAATGGGTCAGCGCCGAGCTATCGGCAGCCAATGGAACCCAGATATTCGTTCCCCGCGGTTTCCTGCACGGCTTTGCCACGCTCGAACCGGATACGGAGATCGCCTACAAGGTCGACAACTATTATTCTCGCGAGTGCGATGGTGCGGTTGCGTGGAATGATCCGGATCTGGCCATCGACTGGCGGGTCGAGGACAAGGATGCCGTTCTGTCAGAAAAGGATGCGGCAGCCCCCGCCTTTGCCGATTTCGCCAGCCCTTTCGAGATGTGAGGTGAAGGCCGGCCGTTTCGAAGGCCAGCCAATCCGACGGACAAGGCCAGCGATTAGTCTTGCGCTCCAGCGATCAATGGAGACACGCATGACAACCCCACGGCTCGATCTGCCATATCTCTTGCCCGGACAGGCGCAGAAGCATGTTACCCACAATGAGGGCCTGTCCCTTCTGGACATGCTGGTCCAGACAGTTGCCGTGTCCGCCTCGGCGCCCGCCCCTGAGGCGCCCGCAGACGGGGATATCTATCTCGTGCCGGCCTCCTTGTTGACCGATTGGGGCGGGGCGACGGCTGGCGACGTGGCGGCGAGGCAGAACGGCGCTTGGCATTATGTATCGCCAGCGGCTGGTTGGAGCTGCTTTGTCCAGGATATTGGGGAAACGATGCGGTTTGATGGTGCGGAATGGGGGCGCGTTGACAGATTGGGCGTCAATCATGCGCCAGATGATGAAAACCGGCTCGCACTCGCCGGTGCGGCAAGTCTCTTCAATCATCTGGGCGGCGATCACCGGCTGAAAATCAACAAGCAGAGTGCGGAAAATACCGCCGCGATGCTGTACCAATCTGATTCTGTCGCCCATGCGGAAATTGGTCTCTGCGAAGATCACGACCTGCATATGAAGGTCAGTGAGGATGGCCTCACCTTCACCGAGGCGCTGACACTGGTTCATCAATCAGGTGAGGTGACCGTGGGTGTGGGGCTCAATCTGCCGGATGGCGTGAAAATTCGGAATAATGGCACCAGTGCAGCCTCGGGCGTTGAGATCATAGGCGGGGGAGGCCTGGGGCCAGTATCACTCCGAGTCCTGAACGATGCCTCGGCGGGGGTCGCAGGCGCGCTGTTTGCCCAGCATTCATCCAACCCGGATATCGACCTTGTCGATTTTGCCTTCCAGACCCTGACAGAGAAGATGAATGTCCGCGTCGAATCGCGTCCGGCCTTTGCGGGCTCTGGGGGCACTCCGGAATTTCAGGTCTTTCACAATATTGAAGGGAGCGCCGACGATTATATCTTGCGCGCATCGCCTCATGCGGTGCTTTTGGAAAAGCCGGTGACCCTCGTAAACTTTCCCGTGGCAGCTCTTCCGGATGCATCGGCCTATGCGCCGGGAAGCCTGATCTTCGTGAGTGATGCGGCAGGCGGCGCGGAGCCTGCCTATAGCGATGGAACGGTCTGGCGCCTGTGTTCGAGCCGGTCTATCGTCAGTTGACGGGCTCCTGCCTGAAAGGCAAGAGGCACAAGCTGGGGATGGCGCACAAGGGACGAGACTCGGAATTGACAAGGCGCTGTCTCATTTTCGCTCACTTCAATCCGCAAGGTGGTGTGGCTGCCGACCTGATGGACACGTTGGCCTGGTACCGTCCACACGTGGCGCGACTTGTACTGGTCAGCACCAGCCCCTTCAGTTCTCGAGATCGCGAGACATTGCTGACTGTCTGCGATGACGTGATCGAGCGGGACAATACCGGATACGATTTTGGCAGCTGGAAAGCGGGAATCGAAAGCGAGATGCCACTCGACGGCTTCGACGAACTCGTATTGGCAAATGACAGTGTCGTGGGGCCCCTCGCGCCAGCTGACGGCTTGCTGGATCGCGTGAGCGCGCTCCCGCAGGATGTGTGTGGTCTTGTCGCCAATTGGGAGCGTGGCTGGCACATCCAGTCCTGGTATGTCAGCTACAAATGCCGGGCATTCCAGTCAGAGGTTTTCGCACGTTTCTGGGCTTCGATCGAACCGTGCGATTCGAAGCAGGATCTCATCGAGCGCTATGAAGTGGGGCTGACGGCTGCGATGCGTGAAGCCGGACTGACGCTGGGGGCGCTCTACCAGCTACAAAGGCATGTGTCCCTTCCAAGGCGTCTGGCGATATGGGCGCGCAACGCTTCCTTGCGCGAGCCGGACCGTTCAAGGGAGAATCTTCGTATCCTGTGGCACCTGCGGACGCTCAATCCTACTCACTTCCTGTGGCGGGATCTGCTGCGCAGCGGCATTCCTTTCATCAAGCGGGAACTGATCAATTCGAACCCGCATTCGTTGAATGTTCAGCGGATTTTTTCCCGCTATCCCAGATTGCGTTCACCATCTTGACCCGTTTAACCAACACGGCAATAACCGCCATTGGTTGAGGAATGCTCGGCTGTTCAGGTGCCTACATGCTGGTTGTGCCTGCCGATATAGCGACCCCGAAGTGAGGCACCAAGTTTGACCCAGTCCCCGAACGGTTCGCGCCGCGAAAAACTCGCTGAAATGGGTATTTGGATTGTTATCCCGATGTACCGGGTCCGCAAGCACATTTCAGATGTGATCAATGCTGTTCCCGACTGGGTGCAGGGCATTGTCGCAATTGATGACAAGTGTCCTGAATCAACGGGAGAATTCGTGCGGGACAATTTCAGTCGCCCGAATCTGCATGTCGTATTTCACGAGAAAAACCAGGGCGTCGGTGGGGCCGTCCTGACGGGGTATCAGAAGTGCACAGAGCTTGGGGCGCGGATCATCGTCAAGGTCGATGGGGACAATCAGATGGATTTGCGGTGGTTGGCACCGCTGGCCCTCCCGATTTCCGAAGGGATTGCCGACTACACGAAGGGGAACCGTTTCTCCAGTCTCTCGCATGTCCGGCGGATGCCGTTCATCCGGGTGTTTGGCAATTCGATGCTCAGCTTCATGTCCAAGGTGTCCTCGGGATACTGGACAATTTTTGATCCTACAAACGGGTATACGGCTATCCACGGCGCGGTGGCCAAGGAACTCGTGACGCGCAAGATAGCGAAACGGTACTTTTTCGAATCCGATGTCCTGTACAATCTGGGGTCGTTACGCGCGGTTGTTCGCGATATCGCCATGCCGGCTATCTATGAGGATGAAGAGAGCAATCTCAGCATTCGTCGTATCGTGTTGCCCTTTCTTTTCTATCATGCGCGCAATTCCGTGAAGCGCTTCGTGGGTCAGTATCTGGTGCGAAGCTTCTCGGTGGCGACCCTGGAGACACTGGCTGGGCTCGCTCTCGTCATTTTTGGCGCTTCGGTCGCGATAGATCATTTTGCAAACCGGGCGGGTCCGATGGACGCCGCATCGCCGGGCATGGTGATGTTGTCCGCCTTGCCGATCATGTTGGGCGTGCAATTCCTGTTGTCCGCACTGAATTTCGACGTCCTGAACGTGCCGCGTGAGCCTATTCATCCTCAGCTCGCCCTGCTCAATCATTACCTGGAGATGCCTCCGACGGCGTCCGATGAAACAGGTGAAACCGAAACCCCGCATAGCCGCGCTGTGTAAGGAGAATGTAATGAGCCCAGTTCCAAAAGCCGGTGCGCAGCTGGCTGTGTCAGGCATTTTTGAATCCGCCTTGCCAGCCTTGTTGCTGTTCTTCGGCTTTCTGCTGGTTTTCCTGACACCGCCGATCCAGTCAGCGGACGAGAACAGCCATCTTATCCGCTCGATCATGGTGTCGGAGGGGCAGTTCTGGTCCCGTGAGGAAAGTGGCTATTGGGGGCAGGATGTCCCTGTTTCGCTGATTGACTACACAACCGCGCACAGCCCGATCATCGACGATTCCACCAAGCGGTACACTTATGATCGCTGGTTCGCCGATAGCTACACCGTTGCCGACATGGAGACGACCCGGTTGCATGCCTATTCCGGCCAGTCACTGTCTCCGCTCTACTATGTGCCGCAGAGCCTGGGGATATGGGTGGGGAAGGCGCTATATGCGGTTACGCCCGCTACATTTAACTGGCCTGCGGCGCTGTACTTCGCGCGCCTCGGTAATCTGATCGCCTATGTGATTGCTTTCTGGCTGGTGATACGCGCTGTTCCGCGCTTTGCCGGCGTTCTTTCCTTCCTCGCTGCAACACCCATGGGCATAGGCCTGGCGGCCTCCTGCAGCTACGATGTGGTCGTGATCCTGTCGGCGGTTGGGTTCTTTGCGGCGACCATGGCGGCAGTGGAGCGAGATGGAGACATTTCGAAAAAGCACTGGGCCGTCATTTTTGCGCTGGCGTTTCTCGTGGGGCAAAGCAAGGCCGTCTACTCTCCTGTTTTGTTGACCTTGTTCCTGCTCTGGAAGCCCCTCGGATTCCGCCCGTTCCTGAAAGTGGCAGCGGCGGCCGGCAGCTTCGCCATTCTGGGCATTTTTGTCGGTTCAGCCATGTTCGGGCTGCCGGCTGATCCGAACCTGCAGCAGGCGATTGATGGTCAAGTGGATTATATTGTTCACAATCCCCTTAGCATTCCGGGTTTGGTTTTGACCTCGGTGTATCAGCTCAGCGGAGGCATGTTCGTTTCGGCCTTGGGCAATCTGGGCTGGTTGAATGCTACATTTCCGCTGCCCTTCCTCGTATGCTGGTTCGGTGTAGGCATAGCGGCAATCTTTTCCGACGGATTGCGAGGCCCCTCGGCTGATCGGCCCTGGTTGGCCGCTGCCTTGCTGATGGGTGGAGCAATCATCGCGCTATTTGCGCTTTTCGTTGCCATGTATGTGACATGGACATCTGTCACCACCGGCATCGGTGTTGACTTGATCGATAGTGTTCAGGGCCGTTACGTGCTGCCGATTGTGCCTTTTGTGATGGGCGCCAGTGTGCTTGCAGTAGGGGCAGTGTTGCCCAAGCATGAGGGTTTTTCCGTATGGATAGCTCGCCAACAGGTAGTATTTACGGCTGCAACCTTGGGTATGGTGGTCCTGATGATCATTTTGCGCTATTGGGTTCCTGCAGTCTGAACAAGGATGTGTCGTGATGTCAGCTGATTCTGAAGTCCACAAACCGAGTCTGCTATTGGTCGAACTGAATGAGTTTGATCCTGAATTTCTCAGTGCGAAAGCGGAAGAATTGGGGCTCGCCAATATCAAGCGCGCGCTCTCCTTGCCGCGCGCGATCACCACGACCGACGATCGTATCGAGCATCAGGGGCTCGATCCGTGGGTGCAATGGGTAAACGTGCATTGTGGTAAGCCCCTGTCTGAGCATGGTGTGCGGCGCATTGGCCAGACCAAGCGTCAGGACAGTCCGCAAATCTGGTCGGTGCTTGGGGAACGGGGCTATACTTGGGGGGTATGGGGCGCGATGAATGCGCCACGTCAGGACGCGCCGGGGTGTCAGTTCTTCTTTCCCGATCCGTGGGCTTTCGAAGAAGAGGCCTATCCAAAATCCCTGAACAAATTGCTGGCCCTGCCGCGATACATGGCGCGCAATTATCTCGACGTGGACCGTGCTGTCTTCCTGCGTGAGGCGATGGTCTTTACGGCCGCGCTGGTCTCGCCAAGCATGTGGAAGTCGACGTTTACGTTCTCCAGGGAAATGCTCGGTCAGATTCTGCGCGGAAAATTATCCGTGCACACGATGTCGACTTTCCTGGATTACCTTTCCACACTCGTCTTCGTGTCGAACCGGGAGAAGATGAAGCCGGACTTTTCGCTGATCTTCCTGAACAATATCGCTCACCTGCAGCACCAATTCTGGCGCCGGGGTGAGAAACTCCATCCGGAAATGGAGCTCGGACTGCGCCTTACGGACAAGATGCTCGGCTTGCTGATGGACAGCATGAAGCCGCATGAGGCGATGATCCTGCTGAACGGCCTCAAGCAGCGCAATGTGGAAGGTGAAGGGTTCTGTATCTATCGTCAGAAGAACCCGCAGCTGTTTGTTGAGCGGCTTGGTGTTACCGGCACGGTCGAGCAGGGGATGACGCACGACGCGCATATCTTGTGCGATTCGGTAGAAGAGGCGGATAACGCCGAACGCATCCTGCAAGAGTGTCGTATGTCGAATGGTGAGGTCCTGTTCGATGTCGAGAGAGTCTCTGACACACGTGTGTTCTATCAAATCGCGTTTGAGCGTGAAATTTCGCCGGGCCTGACCATTGTCAGCGGGAATTCGAGCTTCGATGTGGATGAGATCCTGGAACTGTATGCCCGACGGACCGGCGCGCATGTTCCTGACGCCGATGTGTTTTCCAAAGGGATCGCTTTGCCGGAGAAAATGCACAATCACGAGATTTTCCACTTTATCGACCGGCACTTCGCGCCTGTCGCGGCGAAGCCGGTGGAAACCGCAGAGTTCGCGTAGCCCACTTTGGCAATTTCAATCGCGATGCTGGGGCGGGATACGCCGTTGGGTCAAATGCTGCGCTTTGGCATATTTGGCGTAATTGGCGCAGCGACAAACTTTGCGGTCTATTCGCTCGGCCTCGCACTGGGGTGGCACTATCTTGTCGCGTCTTTTCTGGGCTGGTTCATCGGCCTGATCCCGGTCTTCTTTCTGAATCGCCGGCATACGTTCCGTAGCGACGGCTCCCTTGTGGGCGATTTCGCGCGGACCCTGCTCGTCTATCTCGGACAGCAACTGGTCATGGCGGCTGCTCTGGGCGTCTGCGTGGAGATGTTTCATCTCTCCCCCCTCATCAGCTATTTTGTGGCGTTGCCCATCGCGGTAGCGACCAGCTTTTTCGGCATAAAATTCTACGCATTGCGGCAGCGAAAACCTGAGCAAAAGGGGGAATCCAATTAGTCGAAAACCGGGTACTCATATGGCTTTGAATGACACAGTGCTTGGTTGCACGGTCTTTGGAATTCGACTAGTAGCAGGCGTTGCTGAGGGCGAGAAAAAGTAAGATTGTTACCTATGAATCATGCTGCAGCAGTTACAGGTCATTCGAGCGGCAATATTGTTAGCGTCTGCTGGAACAATCGCTCACTTATCGGCCGGCTCGCGCGGCGGGAAGTTGAAGCGCGGTATCGAGGTTCCCTCTTCGGTCTGCTCTGGGCCATCATCACGCCGATCCTTATGGTTTCGACGTATGCCTTTATTTTTACATACATTTTTGCCCCGCGTTGGGTCGTGGAAGAGGGCACTGAGGCCAATTTCGTCCTTCTGCTCTATTCGGGGTTTCTCATCTTTGGCGTATTCAGCGAAACCGTGTCGCGTGCGCCCGGGCTGATCATGGAAAATGTAAGTTACGTGAAGAAGGTTGTCTTTCCTCTGGAGATACTTCCGGTTGTCACCCTCGTCAGCTCGCTGATCAATTTGTGCATCGGCAGCGTCCTGCTTCTCATACTTTATGTTGCCCTGTACGGGCTGCCCCATCCCACAGCCTTGTTGCTGCCGGTTACAATCCTTCCCGTTGTGTTCCTGGCCCTCGGTCTGTCATGGTTCCTGTCGGCACTTGGTGTGTACCTGCGTGATCTGACGCATGTCGTGATGGTCCTGGTGTCCATGCTCCTGTTTCTCAGCCCCATCTTTTTCCCGATCGAGGCTGTGCCGGAGCGTGTCCGCCCGATCCTGAAAGCGAGCCCTTTGACACCTGCTCTGGAAGCGTCAAAGGATGTTCTGTTCTGGGCAACGCTTCCGGACTTCAAATCCTTTGGGATCGCGCTGGCTATTTCAGTCGTGGTTGCCATTATCGGGTTCCAGACATTCAAATGGATGCGCGCGGGGTTTGCCGATGTCGTATGATATTGCCGTCTCGGCGCAGGGAGTCGGGAAGCGTTACAACATCTTTCGCAAGCCGGAAGACCGATTGAAGCAAATGCTCTCTTTCGGGCGAAAAAAGTATTATGCCGAGTACTGGGCCCTGCAGAATGTCTCGTTCGAAGTGGCACGGGGCGAAACGCTGGGCATATTGGGTCGCAACGGTGCGGGCAAATCGACGCTGCTCCAGATGATCTGTGGTATTCTCAGGCCCACGACCGGCACCGTGCAGGTGAACGGACGCATCGCCGCGCTGCTGGAATTGGGCGCGGGTTTCAATCCTGAATTTACCGGACGGGAAAATGTCTTCCTGGCAGCGACCATTCTAGGGCTTGAGCACTGGCAGGTTGCGGAACGCTTCGAGGCGATTGCCGAGTTTGCAGGCATTGGCGATTTCATGGAACAGCCCGTGAAGCTGTATTCCAGCGGCATGTATGCGCGCCTGGCCTTTGCTGTTGCGGCGCATGTGGATGCCGACATTTTGGTAGTCGATGAAATTCTGGCGGTTGGCGACGCGGCCTTTACGCAGAAATGCATGCGCTTCATTCAGGGCTTCCGAGAGCATGGGTCACTTCTGTTTGTGTCGCACGATACAGGATCCATCAACAATCTCTGCGACCGGGCGATCTGGATCGACAAGGGCGAGATGCGGGGTGAGGGACCGGCCAAGGATATCGCCTTCTCTTACATCGCGTCTCTGTATGGAGACGGTGAAGGGGATGGGTTTCAGATCGGCGGAGAACGCAAAGCCCCGGTAAATCAGGGACGGCGAGTCGACGATCCGCGACGCGAAATGCTTGAGAGCTCACAGAAGCGAAATGATATTGAAGTCTTTGACTTCGACCCCAATGGACCGTGGTTCGGAGATCGTGGCGCGACCATTCTCGATGCCCGCCTGCTCGACGTGGAGGGACGGGAGCTGAATGCGGTAACCGGGGGCGAAGAAGTGGTGCTCGAAGTACGCGCCGAAGCCCATGTCGACCTGGAGCGCCCAATCGTCGGATTTTACATCAAGGATAAACTCGGCCAGAATCTGTTCGGGGACAACACGTTCCTGACCTATGCGACTGCGCCGGTGGCGGCTCGCGATGGGGAACTGGTCGTTGCGCGCTTTCACTTTCAGTTGCCGTTCCTGCCAACGGGAGACTATTCCGTGAATGTCGCAATCGCAAATGGCACGCAGACGGATCACGTTCAGCATCACTGGATGGATGATGCGAGGTTCTTCCGTGTCACGGCTTCCCATGTCGCCAAGGGTATCGTGGGCATTCCCATGCTGGATATTGAACTGACGACGGCCTGAGGAAAAGGCAATGAGTATGCAAAAGAAACGCCCCAAGAAGCTGTCTTTCCCCGTCGCCGACGTGCCGATGGGGTTCACTGGCGAGAGATACACAACCCAAATGGGGGGGGAGGTCGAGCAGGAGCATCGGCATCGCTATCTGCTGGCAGTGCCTTACTGCAAGGGCAAGCGGGTTCTGGATATTGCGAGCGGCGAGGGGTACGGCTCTGCGATGCTGGCGACGGTAGCAAGCCACGTTACAGGCGTGGACATCGACGAGTCAGCCATTCAGCACGCTGCGGAATGCTATCAGAAGGACACTCTCGAATACGTTCATGGGAGTGCGACCGCCATACCGCTTCCGGACCATTCTGTGGATGTGTTGGTCAGCTTCGAAACGATTGAACATTTCATGGGGCACGACGCGTTCATTTCTGAAATTCGTCGTGTCCTGGTTCCGGGCGGGCTGGTCATCATGTCTTCCCCCAACAAAGAAATCTATGCGACCACTCATGGCAATCACAATGAATTCCATGTCTCTGAGCTGACGAAACAGGAATTCTGGGACCTCTTGTCGAATGCGTTCGAGAATGTCCGGTCGTTGCAGCAGAAGGCCACTGCATGTTCAGTGATCGTCCCGGAGGATGGTCCTGAAAGTGCGCCTTTCGCATCATATCGCTTGCTCGGCAAGGGAGAGTTCGAGCGGCAGGATTCTGGCCTGATGAATGGCGTTTATTCCATTATCTTTGCATCGGACGAGGAATTGCCCCCCATAGCAGAATGGGGGGTTCTCGAAGATGAATCGTTTATTCGTCAGCTGGCGGACATCATAAAATACAATGAAGGTTTAATCCGGTCTGGTGAGGCCGCATTGGCTGAAATGCTTGCGGCAAAAGATGGCGCTGTTCAGGAGAGTGAGGCCCTGCGGAATATCTTGACGGATAAAGACGCCGAGATCGAGGCCCGGAACACTGAAATAGCCTCCCTCGAAAGTGCCAATGCACAGATCGCGAATGAACTTACGGACGCGCGCGTTTCGCTGACCCAGCTTGTCGAAAAGTTGGCCTTGGCGGAACGCTTCAATGAGAATGCCAAGGAGGCACTCAAGGAAAATGCCCAGATAATTGCGGCTTCTGAGAATACGATAAATATCCAACACCGCCACACAGCTGATCTGGAGCGGCGCCTGGTTCAGCGCGAGCAGGTACTGGATGCAGTCTACAAGTCTACAAGCTGGCGGATGACGGCGCCTATCCGAGGCGCACGGCGCGGCGCGGTCTTCACTTTACGTGCGGTATCCCGTTTGCCGATCATCCTGAAACGTTCGGTCAATTTTATTCGGCATCGGGGAATCGGAGACGCTTTAAAAGGCCTTGCTACACCCGGCAAGCTTCGGTCGTGGGCCCGCCTAAGGCATGACCCCTATGCGGAGCGTGTAATCGGAGTTCCAGATGAGGCGGTTGAAGGGGATCTGCTTTCGTCCACAAAATCCAAGCCCAATGTGTACGCAGCAAACCTGCCTGCGCATGCCGGTACCTGGTTGCCTCCGCGAGTCGTCATATCGGCAGAGCTTTCTATACCTCAGTGCACGAAATACAGGGTTCTCCAGAAAGTAGACCATTTGGAGCGGTTGGGGATTCCGGTTGCTACCTATGACTGGTGGCGCAAGGACGATGTCATCAAGGCATTACAGACTGCCACAATCGTGATTTTTTACCGTGTGCCCGGCTATCCGGAGCAGCTCGAAATCATTGCCGAAGCAAAGCGCCTCGGCGTTACCACGAGTTGGGAAGTCGACGACCTCATCTTCGACGAGCCTGCCTATTTGACAAATTCCAATCTTGATCGGCTTGACGCTGACCTTCGTAAATCCGTGCTCGACGGCGTTCCTATCTACCGCAAGGCCCTGGAGGAAGTGGACTACGGGATTGCGTCTACGAGCACGATTGCGTCCTACATGCTGGAAGCAGGCGCAAAGGATGCCTTCGTGGTGGAGAATTGCCTCGATCCTGAAACAGTAAGGATTGCTGAGAGAATTCGTAACGAAGCCAGGGATGATCCCGATTCTGACAACATCCGGATTATTTATGGCTCGGGCACCAAAACCCATGATGTGGATTTCGCGCAGGCTGCAGTTGGCCTTGCCCGCGTCATGGAAGCCAACCCGAATGTGGTTCTGGAAATCATTGGCGAGCTGACTTTGCCAGATGTGCTCTCGTCATATCTTGATCGGGTCATCCGCAAGCCATTTTCGAATTTCCCCGAATATCTTGCGACACTTGCGGCAGCTGATATCAGCCTCGCTCCTCTGGAAATGACGTTGTTCAGCGATGCGAAAAGCAACATCAAGTATCTTGAGGCTTCCATTCTGGGCCTGCCGTCGGTTTGTTCTGCAGTCAAGACGTTCCGTGAAGTGATAAACAATGGACAGAACGGCTATACCGCATCGACAGATGAGGAATGGGAAGCTGCGCTGACCGAACTTGTCCAGGATCGATCCAGGCGCGAAGCCATAGGGCAGGCGGCGCTCGCATTTGTTCTCGACAAGTATTCGCTGGAGCATGTGGCCGAAACACAAGTGGCGCCCATCATCGAGAAGTTCGATGAGCGCACGACCACCCCTTTGAAGATTGCCGTCGCCAACGTGTTCTACGCGCCCCGCAGCTTTGGCGGCGCGACCATAGTCGCAGAAGAGCTCGTGAACCAGCTCTCAGACGATCCGGATCTCGACTTTCTCGTGTTCACCTCGCTGGGCGAAGATGCGCAACCCTACGCATTCAAACGCTATTACGCCAAAGGTGTGAATTGTCTCGGCGTCAAGGTGCCGCCTGCTTCTGACAGCGCGATGGATTACGAAAATCTCCAGATGCAGGAAGAGTTCAAGCAGGTGCTGGAAGCGTACCGACCTGACATTGTGCATTTCCATTGCGTGCAGGAAATCAGCGCCTCAACCATTGAGGCATGTATTGAACTGAATATTCCCTACGTCCTTACACTGCATGATGCATGGTGGCTCTGCGCTCGACAGTTCATGGTCAAGCCCGACAATCGGTACTGCTTCCAGGAACAAATTGATCTGAACATTTGTCGCAAATGTGTTTCCGATTTTGGGCATATTGTCCGCCGGCGTATTGTGCTCAAGCGATATCTCGACAATGCCGCACTCCTCCTGGCGCCGAGCGAGTTCACTCAAAATCTGTATATTTCGAATGGTGTGAACCCTGCCAGGATACGCTTGAACAAAAATGGCGTGAGAGTTCCTGAAACCATATCACCCAAACTCCCACGAAAGGGCGGAAAAATCCGCTTCGCCTATGTGGGAGGCGACCATCCGGTCAAGGGTGTGGAACTTGTCAGACGCGCATTCAGTGAGCTGGAAGACGCCAGCAAGGCTGAGCTTCTGGTCGTCGACAATACATTGAACCTGGGTTTCTCATCCTTTGCGGGACGAGCGAGCGAGTTCCCGAAATCCACCAAATTTGTACCTGCATACAATCAGGATTCGATGGACGAGTTCTTTGCGGGAGTCGATGTTCTGCTGTTCCCGTCGCAGTGCAAGGAATCGTTCGGTTTGACCGTCCGTGAGGCTCTGGCCCGGGACGTATGGGTCATTTCGACGAATTGCGGTGGGCCCGTAGAAGAAATAGTAGAAGGTGTGAATGGAACAATCATTCCCCTGACAACTGATGGTGACCATAAGGCGTTAAGCGAGGCTGTGCGCAACATTCTCGATCATCCCGAAATGCTTGAAGGGTATGCCAACCCCTACAGGGACCAGATTGTGACCCTCAAGGCCCAGGCTGAGGAATTGAGAGAGATTCTGACAACCGTTGCGGAGGCCCATCGTGTAGCCCATCCGGTCGAGTCTGCCGAGGACGAGAATGGCCGTCTTGGTGCCAGCCGGGGCCTGCATGCTGCAGAGTAACCAGCACCAAATTGAATGCGCTGGACAGGCATGCGATGAAGTTCGCGGTTGGACGAGCACACGAGACCAAGGCGCCATACTGGCGAGGATGTCTGACGTTCACGGCGTACGTATCTGATTAAGGTGAGGCCTCGCGGGAAATACTGGCCCATTAGACAAGAAACGGAATTGGGAGAGCTAGGACGATGGACCGGAAGAAAGTGATTGTGACCGGCGGGGCCGGGTTCATCGGGTCGGCCCTGGTGCGTCACCTTGTACTGGAGCAAGAGGCAGAGGTCGTGGTTATCGACAAGATGACCTATGCGGCCAATCGGGCGAATATCTTGCCAGCTGAGGCAACGGGTCGTTGCCAACTGATCATTGCGGACATTTGTGATCAGGCTGCGATGAGGGAGATTGTCAGCCGCGAGGCACCGCACCAGATCCTGCATCTTGCCGCCGAGAGCCATGTTGACCGGTCAATCTCCGGACCGCGGGATTTCATCGAGACCAATGTCATCGGCACGTATTCCATGCTGGAAGCGGCACGGGCCTTCTGGTCGGATTTGCCGGCCGGAAATACCAAAGATACGTTCCGCTTCCTGCATGTCTCGACTGATGAAGTGTATGGTTCCCTGGGCGCAGACGGGCTTTTCCATGAGGCCACGCCGTATGACCCGTCATCACCCTATTCATCGTCCAAGGCCGCGTCGGATCATCTCGCAAAGGCCTGGTTCCGCACTTATAATCTGCCCATCGTCGTCTCCAATTGTTCCAACAATTATGGGCCCTACCATTTTCCGGAAAAGCTGATCCCGCTGGTCATACTGAACGCGCTGGAAGGCAAGACACTGCCCGTCTATGGCGATGGCTCCAACATTCGCGATTGGCTGTATGTGGAAGATCATGCGCGGGCGCTGTCCCTGATCGCAACGCAGGGACGCCTGGGGGAGACCTACAATGTTGGCGGGCGCAATGAGCGTACGAATTTGCAGGTGGTCCAGACCATATGTGATGAGCTGGACCGTATTGTCCCGGCCGAGGCTCCCCGCCGAGAACTGATCGAGTTCGTCAAGGATCGTCCCGGCCATGATCATCGCTATGCCATCGACGCCACGAAGCTTGAGACCGAACTCGGCTGGAAGGCGCATGAGAATTTCGAGACCGGACTTCGCAAGACCGTTCAATGGTATCTCGACAATCAGGAGTGGTGGGCGCCGTTGCGAAAGTCAGTATACGGCGGTGAACGGCTTGGGTTAAATGACCCGCAAGAGGTCTGAGGATCGATACAGTAATCGGGTGACTACCATGACAGTACAGAAAACGATTCTGGTGGCGGGCGGGACAGGGCAGGTGGCCCGGTCCCTGACAGCCGTGCCAGCGCAGGAAGGCATCCAGGTTATTGCAGCGGGACGCCCGCATCTCGATTTGCTGGAAGAGGCGTCCATTCGTGCGGCGCTGGACAAATATGCTCCGGATATAATCGTCAACGCTGCAGCCTACACGGCCGTCGATCAGGCAGAGAGTGACGCGGAAGCAGCTTTCGCGCTGAATGCGGTCGCGCCTGGGAAGCTGGCTGCGATAGCCGCGGAGCGCAGTGTTCCGATAATCCATTTGTCAACGGATTATGTCTTCGACGGCACACAGGCCGAGCCTTATGTGGAATCTGATCCTGTCGCGCCATTGGGTGTGTATGGGCGTTCGAAACTGGCGGGTGAGCAGGCTGTTGCGGCGGCAAATCCCGCTCAAATCATCTTGCGCACAGCATGGGTCTACAGCCCGTTCGGGAAGAATTTCGTCAAGACCATGCTGCGCGTCGCTGACGGACGTGATGAATTGGGTGTGGTGCATGACCAGCGCGGAAATCCCACAAGTGCACGCGATATTGCGCGTGCCATCCTGGATGTTTCCGGGCAGATTCTGGCTGCTCCAGCCGATATCAAGTCCGGCATCTATCACATGTCCGCCAGCGGCGCAGCGACATGGGCCGAGTTTGCAGAATTCATATTTGCAACCAGTGCGGTATTGGGTGGTCCGACAGCCCGTATTAACCGGATTACCTCCGCCGAATACCCCACACCCGTTGCCCGGCCTGCGAATTCCAGGCTGGATTGCAGGAAATTTTCCAGCGCCTACGGAATCTCGATGCCGGATTGGCAAGACAGTACGCGGGCTTGCGTTGAAACACTGATACTCTCGGGAGAATGGAAATCATGAAGGGCATAATTCTGGCGGGCGGGAAGGGAACCCGCTTGCATCCAATTACACGTGCGATCTCGAAACAGCTGCTTCCGGTTTATGACAAGCCGATGATCTTTCATCCGATCACCACTCTCATGTTCGCAGGCATTCGAGACATTCTCATTATCTCGATGCCGGATGCGCTTCCGCTCTACCGGGCGCTGCTTGGAGATGGCTCGAACTGGGGCATGAACTTCGAGTATGCCGAACAGCCCGAGGCAAACGGTCTGGCTGAGGCGTTCATTATCGGGGCGGATTTTGTGGCTGGACAAAAGAGCGCTCTCGCGCTGGGCGACAACATGTTCTATGGCGCCGGTCTGAGCGGGGAATTGATGGATGCCGGTAATATCAAAAGTGGCGCAGAAGTCTTCGCGTGTCAGGTCAATGATCCATCAGCGTTCGGAATTGTTGAAATGGATGCCTCGGGAAAGGCCCTGTCAATCGAGGAGAAGCCCGTCAAGCCTCGCAGCAACTGGGCGGTGACGGGGCTTTATTTCTATGACGAACAGGTCGTCGACATTGCAAAGAACGTCAAGCCGTCGGCGCGCGGAGAAATCGAAATCACGTCGATCAATGACGAATACCTCAAGCGCGGCGAATTGCGGGTCAATCGTCTGGCGCGGGGAACGGCATGGTTGGACGCCGGAACCTTTGATGGTCTCATACAGGCATCACAATTCGTTCAGACCGTGGAAAAGCGTCAGGGGATGAAAATCGCCTGCCCGGAAGAGGTGGCGTGGCGCAAGGGCTTCATCGGAGATGAGCAGCTCGAAGCACTGGCCATGACGTACAAGAATGAATACGGCACCTACCTCAAAGGGCTTCTGACGGATTGGAGCCGCTAACCTGTTGAGGGTGCCGCAACAGGCGGACATGGACTTTGCGCTGGCTCATGCGGAAGGGATTCCATGCCATGGCCCGAGACAAGTTCCACAGGGAAGAAACTTTCTGTCGACCAGGCTTTCCGAGACGGCGTATTTCCGCTGCTCCCTTTACGCCATCTCGCATGCCCCGCCAGGTCGGACGGCCTCGCTGTGTCGTGCTGGCACGCATCAAGAGATATAACGACAAGGCCACGTGCCCCGGCAAGGTCAGGATCAGGAGTAGGGCGGGCATGTTCTTGGCGTAAGTCCATATCCTGTTGCGGGTGCCGTGATAAATGGCAAAGTCGCTGATCCGTCCGGATACACCGCCTCCTACATGATGGATCCGGGCCTGGGGCAGGAAGATGCAAGCATTGTCAGCCAGTCGCATGCGAAAGCCGATATCCACATCTTCACAATAGCAAAAAAAACGCTCATCCATGCCGCCATGCGCGAGAAACGTTTCGCGATGAAATACCGCGCCCGCACCGCAGGGACTGAAGCATTCTCCCTCATCCGGCAATTCGCTGGACGGCCGACCAAATCCGCCTCGCCAAGGCATGCCAAAGATCAGGTAGGCGTCGCCCGCACCGTCAAGCGTGCCGGAGTCAGCTGCATCAAATTGAGCAGACGCAAAGAGTTTTGTGCCGGGATGGCGTTGTTGTCCCCAGGCAATCTCCTCCAGCCAGTCCGGCTCTGCCTGGGCGTCGGGGTTAAGGCATACCAGCCAATCACCTTGAGCCACCGCTGCTGCCAGATTTGTCGCGCGCGCATAACCATGATTTTCGGTTTCCGCCATTAACCGGAATGTGGGGAGGTCTTCAATTTCGAGATCGGAGATGGATCCATCCGTTGAGGCATTGTCGATCAGGATGACTTCAAAATCCCGCCGCGTCTGACGCGCCAGCGAATTGAGCGTCTGTTGGACATAGGCCCGGCCATTGTAATTTACGATTATGACCGAGAAAATCGGGCCATCTGCCAACTTCAAATCATCGGAAGATGTGAGGGTTTCTGCGGGTGTCATTATATAAGCTACCTGTCGCCGAGGGTGACACTTATTTGGCACTTTCTGAGGGACCCGTCGAGGAAACAGGTCAGGAAAGAATTGCTCAATTAGTTTCATCTGGAACTAATGAGGCAAATATTCTATATAGGCTCCATGACGGAAAAAAGCGGAAAAAATCGTTATCATGACGCGCCCAGAGGGGCTGATTTCACCATCGACCAGGCGTGGGAAACCTATACTGCGGCAGAGCATGACCGGTGGGACAGGCTGTTTCGTCGCCAGCGCGAGATTGCCAAGGGACGCGCCTGCGAGACGGCGCTGACGGCGATGGCAGATCTGGAGCTGTCGGCCTCCGGCATTCCGCATATGGGCGAACTTTCCGACAAGCTGGAGAAGCTGACCGGCTGGCGGGTGGTTCCGGTCGCGGAACTCGTGCCGGACGAGGTCTTCTTTGATCATCTGGCCAACCGCCGCTTCCCGGCCGGCGCCTTCATACGGCCGGAAGAAGAGTTCGACTACCTCCAGGAACCGGACATCTTCCATGACGTTTTCGGCCATGTGCCGATGCTCGCGAATCCGGTTTTCGCCGACTTCATGGAGGCCTACGGCAAAGGCGGCCAGCGGGCCATGCAGCTCGGCCAGTTGCACAACCTCGCGCGGCTCTACTGGTACACGGTCGAATTCGGCCTGATCCGCGAAGCAGGCGATTTGCGCATCTATGGCGCCGGCATTCTCTCAAGCCCCAACGAGACCGTGTTTGCGCTCGAGGATGACAGCCCCAATCGGGTCGCCTTCGACCTGCAGCGTATCATGCGCACCAAATATATCATCGACGACTTTCAACAGACCTATTTCGTGATCGACAGCTTCGACGCCTTGCTGGACGCCTGCTACCAGGATTTCGGCGGCGTCTATGATGAGGTGAAAAGCAAGCCGGACATCGAGGCCCATGAAACCGTGCCGGAGGACGCGCTGATCCATCGTGGATCGCTCGACTATTTTCGCAAGAAGGCGCAGGTCTAGCCGACGCTGAGAGCGAGAATACGGCTGATCTGGGCATAGGGCAGGCCGCTCTCGGCTTGCCAGTGATTGAAGGCCGCCTGCACTTTCTTCATCGCGGATTTGGATTTGGCCTCTGGCTTATCCAGCACCTCCTCCCTAACCAGGGCGCGGCAGACATCCCCAGATGTGATCCAGGCATCCCAGCCAGAGAAGCGCAGAAAGTACTGCCCCGTCGCCCCGCCAAGGCGTGAGCCGTTGGTATTCAGGTGATCGAGAAGCCCGGCCTGATCGTCCGGGGGCCAGACTGAGAGGAACGCGCCGAAGCTGCCATGCGCCTTGGCGGTGTCCACCACGAATTTCGCATTCACAAGCGTTGCCTTGATCTTCTGGCCATTGCGCACGATGCGTGTGTCCGACATGAGCTGGCCCAGCATCTCGTCGCCAAGGAAAGCGAGCCTGTTCGGATCGAAGCCCTCAAAGGCCGCTTCAAATCCGTCCCATTTCGCATCGATGACTTTCCAGTTGAAGCCGGCATTGAACACGCAGCGCGTCATCGTGGCGAGGTACCGGTCGTCGGGTATCTTCTTCAGGGATTTTGCCTGATGGGCATTCTGCGACATCTCCAGAACTGCGGCGCGATCTCCATGATGCTGCGCGGCGAAATCGATGATGTGATCAAAAGGATTCATCTGTCAGGACTCCCATGAGCAGTCTGTCACAAGGCCCGGAAATGTCTAAGAGTCTTGACCCCATAGGGAAAAGCAGGGATCGCTGGGGAATGCATTATGTCCCCCGAATTCTCGTCACCGGCGGCGCCGGATTCATCGGCTCCTTTTTGTGCGAGCGCCTGCTCGATACCGGCGCGGAAGTGCTCTGTGTCGACAATTTCTTCACGGGCCGCCGCACCAATGTCGCGCACCTGCTCGACAATCCGCGTTTTGAAGTGATGCGCCATGACGTGACCGTGCCGCTCTTTGTCGAGGTCGACCAAATCTACAACATGGCCTGCCCGGCGAGCCCGGTACACTACCAGTTCGATCCGGTGCAGACGACCAAGACCAGCGTGCATGGCGCGATCAACATGCTGGGCCTGGCCAAGCGGACGCGCGCGAAGATCCTTCAGGCCTCGACGTCTGAAGTCTACGGCGATCCGGAAATCCATCCCCAGACCGAGGATTATTGGGGCAATGTGAATCCGCTGGGTCCGCGCGCCTGTTATGATGAAGGCAAGCGCTGCGCGGAGACCTTGTTCTTCGACTATTACCGCCAGCACAAGGTCCAGATTAAAGTCGCGCGGATTTTCAACACGTATGGGCCGCGCATGCATCCGAATGACGGGCGCGTCGTGTCCAATTTCATCGTTCAGGCGCTGAAGGGCGAAGACATCACACTTTACGGCGATGGCGAGCAGACTCGCAGCTTCTGCTATGTGTCGGATCTGGTCGACGGTCTGGTCCGCCTGATGAACACCGGGGACGATGTGACGGGGCCGATCAATCTCGGCAATCCGGGCGAGTTCACCATCCGTCAACTGGCCGAGAAGATCATCGAGATGACCGGCGCGCGTTCAAAACTGGTCCACAAGCCTCTGCCGCAGGACGATCCCCGCCAGCGCCAGCCCGACATTACCCGCGCGAAGACCACATTGGACTGGGAGCCTGAAATCCGCCTGTCCGATGGCCTCAAGCCGACGATTGAGTATTTTCGAAAGGAAATTCAGAATCTGCTTCCTGCCTGATCCTATGATTTCGAGGCGGCAAGTCGTCTATCTGGTCTTCTTCAACTGTCCGCTTAGGTAGCGGCGTACCGGCGTATCATACACTTTCAAGGCAATGTAGCTGGCGGACAGGACCGTGATGATCATCAAAAGGCCGCTGAGCGGGGCCAGGGACATGGCATTCTGATGCATCACGACGGTTAGCGCGCCGCCGACAACCAACAGCAGCGGCGTGTGCAGCACATAGATCGGGTAGGACAAGTCTGCACTCAGTCGGAAGACCCCATGCATGGTGGGCGAGGGTTCCACAGCGCTGCCGAGGTAGATTACAGCCGGGAAAATGACCATGATGCAGAAGAGATCGTAGATCGCGCTTCCGCTTTCCACCGAAGGCAAGAACACGCCTATGATTGCAACCGGCAAGACATATGCGAGCCAGTGAATCCTGATGGCGATATGTGCGCGATGTCGCCAGATCAGCACGCCGAGAAAGAAGGAGAACGTCACACGCAACGCACCGCCAAGGATGGTACTTGCCTCCATTCCAACATCCAGTGAGCCGTGATGGAGACCGTAAAGGATAAGGCCGATGGCAGATGCGCTGACCACGCCCAGCAGCATGCGGTTGTTCAGGCGAGGCAGGAATAGCGCGTAGGAAAAATTGGCCAGCAGCTCGAAGAACAGCGACCAGGCCGCAGGATTGTAGTAATACAGTGCGCGATTACCCAGCTCGGGCAGGAAGAAGGCGGACAGCAGGATGGACTGCGGATGCACATTATTGCCCTGACCAGGGTCAATCATGAAGCGCAGGGCGTAATAGCCTGCCCCGATCGCTATCGAGATGATGTAAAGTGGATATAGCCGGATAAACCGGGCCAGCGAATAATTGCGCAAGCCCAGCTTCTTGGTTGAAAGGCGCGTGTCATAGGCATGCGAAATGACAAAGCCGCTGAGAATGAAGAACATGTCCACGGCCAGGTAGGCCTTGGGCAGTACGGTGCTGCCCGGGGTCAGGAACGGGCTGAAATGATAGAGCATGACGCACAGAGCGGCGATGCCACGCATCCCGTCCAGTGTCATATAGGTGCGTCTGACAGGGGCCTTGATCGCTTCACCAGCCAACTGGGTGTGTGCGTTGCCGGTTGCCTGAATAGCTCCCCCCGCCATGAATATCCCCTTATGGTGCCCCTTGGACCGGCTTATATTCAGCACGATCACTTCAAGGACATTAATTAGCGTTCCAGATTACGCAAAAACCGTGCCTGACCAATGCCTGATGAGGACACAATATGCAGGGAAAATCCTGAACCCAGAACATGTGTGGAATGCGTGGTGGGCCCGGCAGGATTTGAACCCGCGACCAAACCGTTATGAGCGGTCCGCTCTAACCAACTGAGCTACAGGCCCCAACCGCCTGTTTTAGCGTGCTTCTTTGCCTTGGCAATGAGCTGTCTGTGCCAATGGAGCGAGATTCCGTCCTGATTTCTGGCAGACGAGTTGCATGGTGTATCGCCAGCACCTAGACGAAAGGTTGGGGACGATGACAGGAGTTTCAAACTTCATGCAGGGCCGTTCAAAGCGGATTCTGGTAACGGGTGGCGCCGGTTACATCGGATCGCACACCTGTGTCGAGCTGCTGAGACGGGGATATACCCCTGTTATTGTCGACAATTTCGTCAATTCGAGCCTGGCGGCTGTCGACCGGATTTGCCAGATAAGCGGGGCGAACGATGTGCCGGTCATCGAGGCCGATATTCGCGAGACCGGCACGATGACCCGCATCCTGCGGGAATATAATTGTGCCGCCGTGATCCACTTCGCCGGCCTGAAGGCTGTGGGCGAATCCACGGCCCAGCCGCTCGACTATTACAGCAATAATGTGCATGGCTCGCTCAGTCTGCTGGAGGCGATGAAGCAGGCCGGGGTCGGCCATATCGTGTTCTCGTCTTCGGCCACGGTATACGGGACGCCGCAATTCCTGCCCTATACCGAAAGCCATCCGCTGGCCCCGACCAATCCCTATGGCATGACCAAATATGCGGTCGAGCTGATGCTGAACGATCTGGTCGCCTCGGGCGCCGGGATCAATGCTGGGATCCTGAGGTACTTCAATCCGATCGGCGCCCACCCGACCGGCCTGATCGGCGAGGACCCCAATGGTGTGCCGAACAATCTGATGCCGTTCGTCGCGCAGGTCGCCGTTGGCCGCCGCCCGCATCTCAACGTGTTCGGCAATGATTATGACACGCCTGATGGCACGGGCGTGCGCGACTATATCCATGTCGTGGATCTGGCCGAAGCCCATATCGTCGCGCTGGAGAAGCTGCTCGACAGCCCGGACAGCTTCACCGTCAATCTCGGGTCCGGAAACGGCTATTCGGTTCTGGATGTCGTGAAAGCGTTCGAGAAGGTCAGCGGCCGGGACATTCCGCTCGAATTCGCAGATCGCCGCCCCGGTGACCTGCCGGCCTATTGGGCCGATCCGACCCATGCGATGGAACTTCTTGGCTGGAAGACCCGTTTGACGCTGGAAGACATGTGCCGAGACCAATGGGCCTGGCAGAGTGGAAATCCGGAAGGATACCCGCAACGTGAGGTCGGCGCCGCCTGACGCAGGTTTGACACAATGCGCTGGTAGCCATCGGTCTCGATCAATAAACCGAGGAGACCCCATGCGCATTTTCCGGAATCTGTTTATCGCCTCCAGCGCCATTGCCTTGGCAGGAACCTTGTCTGCCTGTGCGCAGATGCCGTCCCAGTCGGTTCCAAGCGGGACAAACCAGATGACCTATCATCCCAATTCGATCCAGCCTGAAACCACGCTCGACATTTCGGCCAATGCCAAGGTCAAGCGGTCGCCGGACATTGCCTACATCACCGCCGGTGTGAACGAGGAAGCCGAAACAGCTGTTGCGGCCATGGCGGCGCAGGCGAAGGCGATGACCAGCATGATGAACGCGCTGAAGGCTGCAGGTGTTGCCGACAAGGACATGCAGACCTCCAATCTCTCCCTGAACCCGGTCTATGACTATGTCGAGGAAACGGACCGCAGCGGCCGCCGTAGTGGCAAACAGGTTCTGCGCGGCTATTCGGCCTCCAACCAATTGACCGTGAAAGTGACCAATCTCGATACGCTCGGCAAAACGCTGGACAGCCTGGTCGCCGCGGGTGGCAACACGTTTTCCGGCCTGACCTTCGCCCTGGATGATGCCAGCGAGGCGCGCGATGAAGCCCGGCGCAAGGCGGTGGCCGATGCCACGGCGCGCGCAGAACTCTATGCCGAAGCCGTGGGCATGCGGGTCTCGCGCATCATCAATATTTCCGAAAGCGGCGGCTTCGAGCCATCCCCCGCACCGATGGGGCGGATGATGGCCATGAGTGAATCCGCCGACATGGCCTCCACCCCCATTTCCGGTGGCGAGATCAGCTATTCGGCGATGGTCAACATCCAGTTCGAACTGACCAAATAATCTGATCAGACATAGCCTTCGGCGAGAAGGTCCTTCATGTCGACAATTCCGACCGGGCGTCCATCCTCCACAACGAAAGCGTTGGAGATGCGATGCTCGGTCAACCGCTTGATGACTGCGGACATGCGCTCATCAAGTGAGATCGTGCGTGGTGAGGGCGTCATGATTGTGACGGCATTTCCGGCGAGCTTGCCCGCCAGTATCGCGCGACGGAGGTCACCATCGGTTACCATGCCGACGATCATGCCGGCCGAATCCAGAACAGCGACGCAACCTTTCCTGCCTTCCGATATTGCAAGGATGACATCCTCTACCGGCGCGGTTTCGGGTACGGACGGAATGTCCTCGATACGCCCGGCGACATAATCGCCCGCCGTCTGGAGGGACCGGCCCAGCTTGCCGCCTGGATGCCGAAACCCGAAATCCTCGCGGGAGAAGCCGCGCCGGGCCATCAACACGATGGTCAGCGCATCGCCCAACGCAAGCGCCATGGTTGTGGACGAGGTTGGTGCGAGACCGTTCGGGCAGGCTTCGGCCACGGTCGGCAGGGTCAGGCGCACATCCGATGCCCGCCCAAGCGTCGACTCCGGTGCGCGCGTCATGCCAATCAGCGGGATCGAATTGGCGCGGCAATACCGGATCAGATCGACCAGTTCCCGGCTTTCACCGGAATAGGAAATCGCGATCACCACGGATCCGGGCACGATCATGCCGAGGTCGCCATGGCTGGCCTCAGTCGGATGCAGGAAGAAAGAGGGCGTGCCGGTCGACGCCAGGCTGGCGGCAATCTTCTGGCCGATATGGCCGGACTTCCCGACCCCCGCCACAATGATGTGCCGGTCGGTGCCCATGATCAGGTCCGCCGCCTGTTCGATGGCGGTGTCCAGGCCGGCTTCCAGCTGTTCCAGGGCTTCGCGTTCAATGCGGATTACATTGCGCGCAATATCGATGTCGTTTTCACGGGTCACGTCTGCTCGCTCCTGATAGCTGGCCGGATGGCTGGAAAGCCTTCTGGGTCAGGCTGCCGAGGCTGGCAAGGGTCGTGTTTCAGAAAAGGATGCCGGATCGGAGCCAGGCCGGAGACGCTATTTCGCCATCTGGAGTTGGCGGGCTTCATACTCCGAAACGCTCATGATGTGGGTTTCAGGCTGTACGAAGGGCTCTACAGGCGTTTCCATTTTCGCATGCTCAGCCCGTTCCGGTTCCGGAGCGGGGGCTGGCTCGGCGTCGACCGCTTCGGGCTCATCTTCATCGCTGCCGCCTTCGGCGATAATCACGCTGATCCGTTTGCCATTCAGCATCGGTTCGGCGGCATCATTCGGATGGACGGGTTGAAGCACGCCGGCGAAGGCGAGCTGGGTATCGTGCGCCGGATCGTTCAGGGTCGTGAACGCCGCTTCGACCAGGTCTTCGACATGGGAATTGCGGGAGCGGGACGTATTGCCCCCCAGCATGATCGCAATGATGCGATCTCCGTCGCGCTTGGCAGACGTCATCAAATTGAAGCCCGAGGCGCGCGTGTAGCCGGTCTTGATGCCGTCCACGCCGGCAACTTCGCCGAGCAGCTCATTATGGTTCTTGTAGGTGCGTCCGGCCCACTGGAAGCTCTTGGAGGAGAAATAGTGATAATAGTCGGCATGGTCGGTCAGCATGGCGTCGGCCAGGATGGCCAGGTCGCGGGCCGTGGTCAGCTGCTGGCTGTTGGGCAGACCAGACGCATTCATGAAGCGCGTATGCTCCATGCCGAGTGACTTGGCCTTTACGGTCATCAACTGGGCAAAACGGCTTTCGGTGCGCCCGAGACGCTCGGCCACGACGACGGCAACGTCATTTGCAGACTTGGTGACCAGCGCGCCGATGGCATCGCGGACGGTCATGGTGGAGCCGGTGCGGAGCTTGAGGTTCGACGGTGGCTGGCTGGCGGCATGACGGGAGACCACCAGGCGCTCGTCCAGCGAGACCTCGCCTGCCTTCAGCGCGTCGAACAGCATATAGAGGGTCATCACCTTGGTGAGAGAGGCCGGATAGCGTGCTTCATCGGCGTTGCGGGCATGAAGCACTTCATGTGTCTCCGCATCAATGACGATGGAGGCGTATTTCTCGGCATGAGCAGATTGGGCAAACAGGCCTGCCGCCATCAGCGCCACCGCTATAGTGAGTGCTTTCAGGACAGGTGGTAGCGTGAGCCGCATCTTGTTCTCTCCAAAAATGAGTTAACCCCGAGCCCCGAGGTTTAAACTAGGGTCCGTCAAATCGGTTGACCACACCTTAACGCAGGCCCCAGCCTCACAAATCTGTAATCAGGTTTCAAGCTTTGCAATTTTCATGCGAATTTAAAAATGCTGCGCCGCACAATAATTGTTGCAAATGCTCATATTTTACGCTACGTTAGGGTATCCAGCGTGAAAAGGATCCTCCCCATGGCAACAGCTAAAAAGACCGCTCCCAAGTCTTCTCCGAAAGCCAAAGCGGAAGCCCATGTGGCCGATTCCGCAACCAAGATGATTGATGAAGGCGTAGAGCAAATGACAGGTATGGCAGGCAAGTTCGGTAACTATGCTGAAGGCGGTATGAAAGCCTTTGCAGAGCAGGCCGCTTCTTCTTCCGAAGTGATGCGCACGATCGGTGCCCGCAACATGGATTTCTTCGCGCGCACGCTTGAGCAAGGCGTTGAAGCGACCCAATCGCTGACCAGCGCGAAAGACCCGCGCCAGGCGATGGAAATCCAGTCCGGTTTCGCCAAGAACCTTCTCTCCGCCTATACGTCCGAAGTCAGCGCACAGGCAGAACTCTGCATGTCCGCATGGCGCGATGCGGCCAAGCCGTTCATGGCGTTCGCAGGCAAATAAGTTTCGCTCTTTCCCGGTCGTGCTAGCAGGCCGGGGTGTAGAGTGGCGTAGACAGTTTTGAGCCGGGCCTGTTTGGCCCGGTTCTTTTTTTGCCAGGATGGCACAGTTAGCGCTGGCGAAAGGGAGTGGTCTGATCCTACATACAGGACATGAGCGACTTTCTCGATTTCCAGACCCTCGCCCGGCCCAAATCGCCGAACACCTATCTTCTGGCCCCGGCCGGGTTTGCAGACCAGGCGGGCCCCGATGAGGCAGGCCCGGTTTTTGACTGCAGTCCCGAAAATCTGTTTGGTCAGGTCGAGGCCCTTGTGGCCATGCGCAAGGACTGGCAGCTGAAGGCCCTCGACGCCCAGACTGGCCGCATCAGCTTCATCGCGGTGTCGAAACTGTTCAAGTTCAAGGATGACATCGACGTGGCGATCCTGCCGGTTGATGGTCAATCCACCCTCGCCATCTATTCCGCATCCCGCGTCGGCTATAGCGATCTGGGAGCAAACGCGAAGCGCGTGAAAGAGATTCTCGCCAGCCTCAAGGTGACCTGAATTCAGGCAGTTTGTGCTTTTGCCGTGCATCCGCTCTTCAAAGTCGGGCAAGAACGTATATCTTGGTAACTATGAGCGGCGACCTGAATCATTCCAGCATGGATCCAGCACGGTTGAACAAGCCGGGATCCGCAAACCCACCGGGGGGCGGGCAGACCGGTGATGATGACGGAACCAATTTTGGCCTGTCCACGCAAACACGGGTGCGGACCAAGAAACCATCGCTCTACCGTGTGCTCCTGTTGAATGACGATTACACGCCGATGGAGTTTGTCGTTTACGTCCTGGAACAATTCTTCAATCGTTCCCGGGAACAGGCCACGCGCATCATGCTTCATGTCCACCAGAAGGGCGTGGGGCTATGCGGCGTCTATACTTACGAAGTGGCCGAAACAAAGGTCGCGCAGGTATTGGACCTTGCCAAACGCCATGAACATCCTCTCCAATGTGTCATGGAGAAAGAAGACTAGAAACACTCACCCCGGAAGGCCAGTCACTTGCCACGCTTGTCCCCCTCCTTAGAGACCGCACTCGAAAAGGCCCTGACGTTCGCATCAGAGCGTGATCATGAATACGCCACACTGGAACATTTGCTTCTGGCGCTGACGGAAGATGAGCATGCCCGCGAGGTGATGGGTGCCTGCAAGGTCGACATTGAAGCGCTCAGTGCCGACCTCAGCCGCTACATTGATGAAGAACTTTCCAGCCTGACAGTCGACGAAGGCGAAGGCCGCGTGCAGCCGACAGCCGCGTTCCAGCGCGTTGTCCAGCGCGCGATCCTTCACGTCGAAAGCTCAGGCCGCGATGAAGTGACCGGCGCGAACGTGCTGGTCTCGATCTTCTCCGAACGCGAAAGCCACGCTGCCTACTTCCTGCAGGAGCAGGACATGACGCGGTATGACGCGGTGAATTTCATCTCGCATGGCGTGGCCAAGCAGCCGGGCATGTCGCGCCCGTCCAGCCCGCGCGGCGCGGAGGCTTCGGAAGAGGAACCCGTCAAGCAGGGGCATGAGGCGCTCGACGCCTATTGCGTGAACCTCAATGACAAGGCCCGCTCCGGCAAGATCGATCCGCTGATCGGCCGCGACATGGAAGTGAACCGCTGCATCGAAGTGCTCTGCCGCCGCAGCAAGAACAATCCGATCCTTGTCGGCGACCCCGGCGTGGGCAAGACGGCGATTGCCGAAGGCTTGGCCAAAAAGATTGTCGATGGCGAAGCACCGGAAATCCTGGACGAAGCTGTCATCTGGTCGCTCGACATGGGCGCCCTGCTGGCCGGTACGCGCTATCGCGGTGATTTCGAGGAACGTCTCAAATCCGTAATGAAGGAGCTCGAACAGCAGGAAAAAGCCATCCTGTTCATCGACGAGATCCACACCATCATCGGCGCCGGGGCAACCTCTGGCGGCGCGATGGACGCATCAAACCTGCTGAAGCCTGCGCTCCAGTCCGGTGGCCTGCGGTGCATGGGGTCGACGACCTTCAAGGAATACAAGCAACATTTCGAAAAGGACCGCGCCCTGTCGCGCCGGTTCCGCAAGATCGACGTGGTTGAGCCGACTGTTCCGGACACGATCAAGATCCTGACGGGCCTCAAATCCCGCTTCGAGGATTTCCACGGCCTGCGCTACACCAATGACGCCATCAAGTCTGCGGTGGAACTCTCGGATCGCTATATCACTGACCGGAAATTGCCGGACAAGGCAATTGACGTGATCGACGAGGCCGGCGCCGCCCAATGGTTGCTGCCAGCGCCCAAGCGGAAGAAGACGGTAGGCCAGAAGGACATCGAGGCGGTTGTGGCGAAGATTGCTCGCATCCCCCCCAAACAAGTGTCCACGGACGATGCAGCTGCCCTCAAATCACTTGAGACAGACCTGCAGCGGGTCGTGTTTGGTCAGAATGACGCCATCACGGCGCTGTCTGCGGCCATCAAGCTGGCCCGTGCCGGCCTGCGTGAACCGAACAAGCCGATTGGCTCGTACCTGTTCACTGGCCCAACCGGCGTAGGCAAGACCGAAGTCGCCAAGCAACTCGCTTCCATCATGGGCGTCGAGATGCTGCGCTTCGACATGTCGGAATACATGGAGCGGCACACCGTTTCCCGTCTGATCGGCGCGCCTCCGGGCTATGTCGGTTATGATGAGGGCGGCCTGCTGACCGATGGCGTGGACCAGCATCCGCACTGCGTGCTGCTGCTCGACGAAATCGAGAAGGCGCATCCGGACCTGTTCAACATCCTGCTTCAGGTCATGGATAATGGCACGCTGACAGATGCGAATGGCCGCAAGGTCGACTTCCGGAATGTCATCCTGATCATGACGACCAATGCCGGAGCATCGGATGCCTCGAAGAACTCGATTGGCTTTGGTCGCGGCAAGAAGGATGACGAGCAGGAAGAGGCGCTCAAGCGCCTGTTCACGCCGGAATTCCGCAACCGTCTGGATGCGACGATCACCTTCGGCGGCCTGACGCCGGAAATCATTGATCGCGTGGTCGAGAAGTTCATCCTCCAGCTCGAAGTCCAGCTGGAAGACCGCAACGTCTCCATCGAGATCACCAAGGCGGCGCGCGACTGGCTCGCCAAGCGCGGCTTCGATGCCGACATGGGTGCCAGGCCGCTGGCCCGGACGATTCAGGAACACGTCAAGAAGCCGATGGCGGAAGAGCTTCTGTTCGGCTCGCTTCAGAAAGGCGGCGTGGTCAAGATCGACATCGACAAGAAGGACGAGGAAAAGCTCGCCTTCAAATATGTCGCCGAGAAGCCGAAGAAGAAAAAGCCTGTTGCCAAGAAAGGCTCTGCCGAAGAGCCCGCCTAGGAAATCGGCCTGACGCATATCGGAAAGCCCGCAGCGATGGTTGCGGGCTTTTTTTTGCTTGGAATTCAACTCAGAGCGATGAAAATCGCATGCTGTGTGGGCGGGCATGGCCTGATTGCAAAGGAAATCGGGGCACTTCTGATAATGTGGGCATCGAAATTGCTTAGAATAAAGGTATCGCCATAACAGGCTGGACGGCTACTCCTTGGGGGATGATATGACCGATGCCACACTGACTGCAATTGCGGTGGATACTGCACCTGCCAAGAAAGCGGCCCGCCTCGTCCATATTGATGGGGCGCGGGGCTATTTGCTATTGGCGATGTTCGTTGCACATTTTAATTTTACCCACTGGACGCCCATTATCTATCTCCATCATGGCGGATATACGCCTGTTTGGGATGGGGAATTCTTCGTGCTTCTGTCTGGCTTCGTCTGTGCACTGTCCTATGGCAGCGTTTTCCAACGGACTGGTTTTTTCGGATGCTTCAAGGCGGTGATCAAGCGATTGCGCTGGGTGTATCTGTATCATGTGATTGTCGCGTTCACGATGTTGCACTTTTTTATCCAGGCTTGGCCCTTGCAACTGGATTCACTGTACAAGCCCGACCTCGAAACCCCGCTACTGATCCAAAGCTTGCAAGTCTTCACGTTTGTCAAACAGCCCATTTATCTCGGCATTTTATTGCTCTACATTGTGCTGATGCTTTTCATTCCTGTCGCAGCTTGGTTGCTCGACCGGGGGAAAACCTTCCTGTTTTTCGGAATCATCATCGTATGTTGGCTCGCGGCAAGACTGAACATAGATGCAATTGCGGGCGCCTGGTTCGAGCAAAACATTATCGACACATCTGGCATGTTTGCTCTGAGAAGCTCTTTCAGCCCTCTCTCATACGCACTTCTCTTTTACGGGGGGTATTATCTGGGCTATCGCTACAAACGGTATGGTTGGGACGATTTTCGGCAGAATATTCTTCCGCTCAACTATTCCTGGTTTTTCGTGGCCGTGGCAGCGATCGCAATATTTGCTGTCGCGGAACTTTTCCGTGAGCAGCTCAATAGCCCGACATGGCTCTACGAGCCTAACCGGGCCGAGATATCGATAACCGGGATCATGGGGACGTGCGCGGTATCCTACGCTGTTTACTTCTTGCTCAATAGGAAAGACCTGCCGTTTGGTTTGTCCATTATCCAGAGTATCGGTGAGAAGATATTGTTGCACCCTTTGCTCGTTACGGTCGGGCAAAGCTCACTATTTGTATATAGTGCTCATGTGTTCGCAGTATTCCTGCCCAGCTACTTCATTGTTGCGACAGGTCACCAAGGGGATCGCGGTGTTATCGTGGTCGCCTTCTTCACGGCGCTTTTGGCCCTTATTGGCCTGGCCTTCGTGAAACGGCGATATTTCCCGGCACTCCCCTGATCATTGAAATCTGACCGCTCGCCAGAGTTACTCCCAAACGGGCTTGCCTTCCCGTGGGGAGGGCTCAGCAGAATGGTCCGATAAAATCCTCGGGAGGGAATATATGTCAGGAAGCATTGGCGGGGCGTGCGAGTCGAAATTCGCCGCCGTGAAGGAAGAGTTCGAGCGAAATTTCGCGGAGCGCGGTGAAGTTGGCGCGTCGGTCTGCCTGTCGGTGAATGGCGAGACGCAGGTCGATCTCTGGGGCGGCATGGCCAATCCCGAAACTGGCGATGTCTGGCGCGAGGAGACAATCTCCATCGTCTTTTCCTGTTCCAAGGCGGCGACCGCGCTATGCGCCCATATCCTGATCGACCGGGGCGAGTTGAACCCCGAAGCGCTGGTCGCAGACTACTGGCCGGAATTTGCGAAGAACGGGAAAGAGAAGACAACCGTCCGCATGATGCTGAACCATGAGAGCGCGCTGCCGACCTTGCGCGATCCGGTCCGGCCAGGCGGGTTCGAGGACTGGGACTACATGATCCAGCGGCTGGAGGATGAGGAAGCCTTCTGGGAGCCGGGCACCCGCAACGGGTATCACATGATCAATTTCGGCTGGACGGTCGGCGAACTGGTCCGCCGCGTATCAGGTAAGTCGCTCGGCACATTCTTCCGGGAAGAAGTCGCCGACAAGACCGGCGCACGCTTCTGGCTCGGCCTGCCGGAAACGGAAGATGTCCACATCGCGCCGATCATTCCATATGCGCCGAAGCCGGACGATGTGCCGACCGAGTTCGCCATCAAGCTGATGACTGAGCCGGACTCGATCCAGCACAAGAGCTTCATGAACAATGGCGGCTGGGACTTCAACAATCGCGTCTCGCAAGCCGCCGAGATTGGCGGCGGGGGCGGCCTGTCGAATGCGCGCGGGCAGATGGCGATGTACACACCCCTGGCCACAGATGACGGCACGCTCGTCTCGTCTGATCGCCTGAAGGCCATGAGCATGGTGACGACCGCGACACAACGCGATGCCACCCTCCTGGTCCCGACCCGGTTCGGGCCGGGCTTCATGAAGTCCATGGACAATCGCGCGCTGAACCTCGGCCCGGGAACCAGCGTCATCATGGGCGAGCAGGCCTTCGGCCATGTCGGCGCGGGCGGCTCCATCGGCTTTGCCGACCCGGAGATCGGCCTGGCGTTCAGCTACACAATGAACCAGATGGGCAGCGGCATTCTCGTGAACGACCGCGCGCAAAGCCTGATCGATGCGACCTACCGCGCGCTGGGCTATCGCAGCAATGCACCGGGCGTGTGGGTGACTTAGGTCAGACCGGTTTGTCGATGGGTCTGTTCGATCAAGTCTCCTTCAGACAAAACCCCAACCATTCGCAAATCAGCTGGACAAGCTTGTTGATGCTGAGCGGTCTCAATCGCAGTCTTTCGCCAAGAAATTCCAGTGCTTGAGCCACCGGATGATTTTCACCAACCATCGAATGGATACTGTTCAGAAATTCGTCTAGTGAACCAATATCTCCCAGAACGGGCAGAATATCCAACAGATCTGGTGACGGAATACCCGCGGAAGTTAAGCCGGCATTCAACAATGCGCGAACCGCCAGTTTGCACGCTTCACATCGCCAGTTGTCACGTAGCCATTCTTTCCCACGCCTAAAGAAACCGAAGGTAATACGCAATTTTGAAGCAACAGCACTCCGGATGCGTGTTTGAACTTCAAACATCATGACAGCTTCACTCGCCCTGATCAGGAGGGCATTTGCAGTCTTGAACACAGTGAAACCGGCAGGAAGTTCTTCAAGTAGTTCGAAGTCATTGTTTTCTTGGGATTGAATGTGGCAGAATGCTGAAAAGCTTTCGACATCTCGCAAAGGTGGTGCACGTAGTATCTCCGCTAGCGAAAAGTCGTCGCCGTCTTCTGCGATCATCTCCGATTCTGAAACGAACACATCGGTATTTTGTGCTGAGATAGTCGACAGAAATTGCATGGTAGAGATCCCCTCTAAGGGGTTTCACTTTACCATCTTGGGGGGATTTTTGTAGGGTTTAATTTTTCAAACTTGAGGCCTGATCAGCCGTCGTCGCTGGCTTCGCCGATCCCGCCGACCTGGAGCGTGCCTTCCTTGGCGGCCTGCGCGCGGGCAACGCCTTCGCTGCGGGCCGGCGGCGCCATGATTTCCGGCGGGTCGGTTTCCTGCAGGTAGATCGTCCGGCTGGGGAACGCAAAGCCGGTGCCAGCCGTCTCGATAATGTCCATCACGGCGACGGCAAACTCTTCCTTGATCGCCAGCCATTCTCCCCAATTCTTGGTGTGGGTGAAGGTGTAGATCAGGAAGTCAATGGAACTGGCATTGAAACTGTCGACCCGCACAAACAGCGCGGCTTCCGGCGGCTTGGCGAACCGGTCATCATTCCAGAGCCAGGCCTCGATCTCGTCGCGGATGTATTTCAATTGGTCCACGGTCGTGCGGTATTCCACGCCGACCACCCATTTGATGCGCCGGTGTGTCATGCGGGAGAAATTGGTCACGGCTGCATCTGACAACGCGCTGTTGGGAACATAGACAGGGCTCTTGTCGAACCGGCGGATCAGTGTCGAGCGGAAATTGATTTTCTCCACCGTGCCCTCGACCACACCGTCCGCCTTGACCCACTCGCCGGGAACGAAACGCTTTTCGGATATGATCAGCAGGCCGGAGATGAGGTTCTTGAACAAATCCTGCGCGCCGAGGCCGACGGCGATGCCGAGCACGCCAAGACCAGCCAGCAAGGGCGCGATCTGAATGCCCCATTGCTCTGCCACAGCACCGAGGCCCAACACGATGAGGATGATCTGCAGCGCCTTCACCATCCAGTCGACGGCAGCGGGCGACAGGGCGTCTCTCAGACCCGCGAACAGGTATTCAAAGGCATGCACAGCGCGGGACAGCGTCCAGAACACGGCGAGTGTGATGATCGAGCGCAGGATACGGGTCGCGTAAATTTCCGCCTCGCCCGATATGTTGGTCACCTGAAGGGCGATATAGATGCCGATGATGACGGGGACGATCTTCAGCGGGGTGGCGATGGATTTCACCAGGGCGTCGTCGAAGCCGGTTTTCGTCCCGGAGGCCACGCGCATGATCGTTTTCACGATGACCCGGGCAAACAGGCCGCGTATCATCAGGGCGATCAGGATAATCACCACGGCAATGGTGATCTCGCCATAGGTCAGCCCATACGCCCCATCATTCCAGATATTGCCGATGAAGGTTGCGGACTCGCGTGCCCAGTCGGGGGCGTTCTGCTCAAACCAAGCGGGCATTTGGGGCGATGCCATGATGTACTCCATCTGATTCGCCCGGAATTGGCGCGGGCCTGTGGAGTGCCGTGTGCTAATCTGTGTTACGGGGCCTGTGAAGGTTTGGGGGTCAGCCCTTGATGTCGCGCCACTCGCCAGGGGCAAGGCCATCAAGCGTCCAGTCGCCCACCTGAGCCCGGATGAGACGCAGCGTGGGATGTCCCACAGCGGCCGTCATACGGCGGACCTGGCGGTTGCGGCCCTCAATAATGATCAGTTCGATCCAGCTGTCGGGCACGGATTTGCGAAACCGGATGGGCGGGTCGCGGGGCCAGAGATCGCCGGGTTCGTCGATCATGCGCGCCTTGGCCGGGGCCGTGCGCCCATCATTCAACTCTACGCCCGAGCGGAGAGCTTCCAGCGCCGTCTCGTCCGGGATGCCCTCGATCTGGGCCCAGTAGATCTTGGCCATCTTGGCCTTCGGGTCGGAAATCCGCGCCTGCAGCTTTCCGTCATCGGTCAGCAACAGCAGGCCTTCGCTGTCCCGGTCAAGCCGGCCAGCGGGATAGACGCGCGGGATGTCCATATAGTCCGACAGAGTTTCGCGCGAACTCGCCAGCGTGCTCTTGTCGGTAAACTGGGACAGGACATTGAACGGTTTGTTGAAGGCGACGAGGCGCGTCATTCGGTGAGGTCTTCCGGTAACAGGCCGAGCGCCGAGGCGGCGGCAGGGGTCCGGATCCAGATCCAGTCGCCGATGCCTTCGCTGGTGCCACCCGGCTCATTGGTCTCGATCCAGCCCATTGCCCGATAGAAGGTGCGGGCCGTGGTGTTGGACGTATTGCACTTCAGCGACAGGGCGCTGCCATAACGCATCATGGTTGCCACCATCAGCGACCGGCCAATACCCTGGCCCTGATGATCCGGATCAATGAAGAAGTGGTGCAGGAAATGGTCCGGGTCCCAGACACTGGAAAAGCCGACCGGGCGATCGTCTTTCTCAGCCACCAGGATGCTCTCGCCTTTGGTCTGACGGTCGAACTCGGTCGCATCAACGCGCTCGATGCCGGCCAGCGGGAACACGTCCCGACTGGCACGGTAGAGGATGGTGGCAAGGGCCTCCCGGTCTGATGCCATACCCTCCCGGATCACGCGTTCACGACCTCATGCAGCGATTTCAGCGTGCTCAGCAGGCCCTCGGCCGACGAGAGCGGCAGGCAGCTCGGTCCGTCGCACAGCGCCTTGTCCGGATCGGTGTGGAATTCGAGGAAGACCCCATCCGCGCCAGCGGCAATTGCCGATTTTGCGATGATGGCCACGCCCTCGCGGCGACCGCCGGTGGAGGCGCCACCCGTGCGCGGGTCAGCGCCCGGCAGCTGGACCGCATGGGTCGCGTCGATGGTAACCGGGCAGCCGAGTTTCTGCATTTCCGGAATGCCCAGCATGTCGACGACCAGATTGTTGTAGCCGAAGCTGGAGCCGCGCTCGCACAGGATCACGCCGACATCTGCGGCTTCACCGATCTTGGAGACGATGTTCTTGGTATCCCACGGCGCGATGAACTGGGCTTTCTTGACCTGGATGATGCCGCCAGCGGCTGCGGTGGCCTTGGCGGTGGCGACGACGAGGTCGGTCTGGCGGCACAGGAAGGCCGGGATCTGGACGATGTCGGCCACGTCTGCGACGGCTTCGGCCTGACCGGCCTCATGCAGATCGGTACAGATCGGCACGCCCAGCTTGGCCTTTACGGTCGCAAGCATTTTCAGGCCGTCTGCGAGGCCGGGGCCGCGAAAGGACTTGATCGAGGAACGGTTCGCCTTGTCGAAGCTCGCCTTGAACACATAGGGCAGGCCCAATTGCTCGCAGATGCGTTTCAGTTCGCTGCCCACTTCGAGAGACAGGCCCTCGTCTTCGAGAACATTGAGGCCGGCAATTACCGATAGCGGTTTGCCTGTGCCGATGGTCCATCCGGATGTCTTGTGGGTCAGGGCGTTCATTTGAGTTTCTCCGCTCGGGTGTTTTGCTAGCAAATAGCGGTGTTGCGGGCAAAAGGTAAGTCGGCGCGGTCAGGCCGGGTCTGCAAACAAAGAAGCCGCCCTCTGGGGCGGCTTCCGTGAGTCCTCGGGACCCAACAAAGTCTGGCAGCGTTTCAGCGTGCCTTCAAATATCTCTATGCGCCGACAGGAGGCTGCTCCGGCCGGGCACCACAGGATATAAACTTGTTGATCCCTCTGGTTTTCTCACTCGACATGAATCACCTCCTTTCAAGCGTGCAACAGGCACGGACTTTGTCCAGAACCATCCCAGACGAATCAGAGTTAAGCATGATTTGCGCCATTACAAAGTTAACTTCAGGGCTTTTTTGGAAGACACTTTCATGACGCATGAAAAACGCCCGGACGACGGGCCCGGGCGTTCTGTATTTTCTGAAGTTGGGCCAGCCTAGTCGTAGGCGAGGGCGCCGACGACCAATCCGATGATCGCACCCGTGGCGACCGACGCCAGGATGGCGTCACCGCTATGATGGTCGCGGACCCAGTAATGGCCCGGAGGTGGCGCGTAGAGGCCATAGGTGGAATAGTTTGTGATGTAGACCGTCTGATGGTGTGGCCGATACCAGCCGCCCACATGGTAGGGCGGGACATAACCCTGACGATAATAGGGGCCGTAAGCGCGGCTGTAGCGGACATAATTGTGCCGCGGCGGCGCATAATGGCGATGGGCGCGCGGCGGCGCGCGGTAAACAGGCCGCGGCGCTGGCCGGTAATACGGCCGCTGGGCATGATGGCCCGTATTGTAATTGCGATTATTGGAATGACCATTGTTGTAGCCGCGATTGCCACGATTGTGGTCGCCGCGATGATCATTGTCACGGCGTCCACGGTCTCTGTGGTCGCGGTCTCCGCCACGATGGCCGCCATCATGGTAACCGCCGCCGCGATTGTGATCGCCGCGCCCGCGTTCTGCATAGGCGGCGGGTGCGGCCAACAGGCCCAGCGTGGCCGTAGTGGCGATCAGGGTAGTAAGGGTCTTGAACAGTTTCATGGCGGGCGAGGCCTCCGACTTGGGGCCCGGACGGACGCATCCGCACAGGCAAACCAGATCCCGCATCCTGCGGGCTTATGACAGTGACGCTAGTCTTGCGGGGCTGAACTCTCGCTGAACGCCGTGTTAAGGAAACTCCATGGCCGAGTTCGGGGACATCCGTATCAATGACGAGCTGACATTACCCGCCTGGGAAGTGTCAGAAGCGTTCGTGCGCGCGTCCGGTCCGGGCGGGCAGAATGTGAACAAGGTGTCGACCGCCGTACAGCTGACCTGGCATGTCGAGGCCTCTTCCCTGCCGCCGGAGGTGAAGGCGCGCTTCGCCAAGCTCTATGCCAACCGGATCACCAAGGATGGCCGCCTGATGCTGGAGGCGTCCGAGCATCGCAGTCAGGCGTTGAACCGGGAGGCCGCACGCAAGCGCCTGGCCGAAATGATCTTGCGGGCGAGCCGCAAGCCGAAGCGTCGCATCAAGACCAAGCCGACCTATGGCAGCGTGAAACGCCGGATCGCGGCCAAGAAGCGCCGGGGCGAGATCAAATCCCTGCGCGGGAATATCGACCCGACGGAGTAGCGCGCTAGCAGCAGCCGCCGACCGGCGCGGGGCCGCTGGCGTCCTGAGTCTCTGCGAACACGTCCGGCGCGGCGCAGCCGGGGAAGACGCCGAAATGGGTCTTGCCGTCACCGACCACATCAAAGAAGGGCGCAAAGCGTGTCTCCATCAGCATGGCGAGTGTGTTGCCGCAAACCGGGAAGACGCGGCCGGCTTCGATCTCATGCTCCGCGTCCAGAATGAAGACGCGCTCCATGCCTTCGACGCCGCCCTTGTAGATGACGGCCTGGCCATAATCCTCGCAGGCCGTCTCCAGCCCGCTGAGCTTCATCAGGCGCGCAGTGACCGAGGCAAAGCGGATCGGCTCGACCTTGGCCTTCAATTTCGGATCAATGATGGCAAGGCGGCGATGGGTGACGACGCGCGGATCGGCAAAGCCCGCCGCTATCGCGATGGCTTCATAATCGTTCCAGTAGAGCGCGCCCGACAGGCATTCGCCATAGAGGATGGGATCGTCGATCAATTCCTGCGGAATGCGCCGGTCTGCATAGACGTCCGAGAAATAGAACTCGCCGCCGGGCTTCAGCAGGCGGTGGGCCTGCCGGAAGACTTCCGGCTTGTCCGTGCAGAGATTGATCACGCAATTGGAGATGATGAGGTCAAAGGAATTGGGCTCAAGATCAAGCTCGCCGAGTTTTTCCAGTTCGCCTTTCACAAAGCGCGTATTGGGCGCGTCATAGCCAAATTGCTCGGCATGCCAGGCCTCATGTGCACGGGCGACGTCCAGCTGCTCATCCGTCATGTCGACACCGGTAACATGGCCGGTTGGGCCAACCAGCTTGGCCAGGGCGAACACATCGCGTCCGGCGCCGCTGCCGAGGTCCAGGACTTTCAAGCCTTCCAGCGCGGCCGGAATGGCGAGGCCGCAGCCATAATATTTCGCGGCTACATCATCATGGACGGCGGCGAGGGCGGCGGAGACATGGGCTGGCGGGCGGGAGGCCGTCGTACAGGCATCGGTCTTGAGATCGGACGAGTTGGTCAGGGTTTCCCCGTAATAGGTCTTCACCACATCCTGCATCTGGTTCATGTCGATCTCCGTAATGACTGCGCCTGACCCTAGGGGGCGCGCAGGCGCGTTTCCAGTAACGGATGTGTGTGGACTGCGGAAAGCCCCGGAGGGACCGCTCAGCTAATCAGCCGGGAGGTGAGAGGCCAGCGCGGCGAGGCGTCCGGCGGCGGTGCGTAGCCGAGCCGGAAGATGCCCTGAATGCGCGCGGGCGCTTCAATCCGCAGCCGCTCATGCACTTCGGTGAAACACTCCGCCAGTTCGGGGAATTCCTCCAGCACTTGTGAAATCGGCTGGGTCGCGAGGCCCAGCTGGGCGGCGGCCTGTTGCAGGCGAACCCAGCGGGCGCCGGCGTCCAGCTGGTCGGCGCGCGTGTTCTGCCCGGTCACCAGCCACCCAAAGGTTGGCGTGGCGTCGATGGCCTTTTCATAGAAGGCCCTGGTTTCCTTGTAAGCCGTGGTGCCGGGCTGGCGCATCTTTTCCTGGGTCAGCACGCCGGCGGCTTTCATCATCTCGATCATGGTTCCGCTGACCGAGATGCCGTCCGGATTTTCGCGAATGTCGGCGGACCCGATCCGGGTCAGATTCGTGCTTTCATGGTGTACGCGCGGCGTGGACATCTCTATGGCCCAGCCGCGTTTGCAGACATCCCGGAACCAGTCCACCGTCTCCGGCGCGCTGGTCACGGCAAACCCGGTGGCTTCCTCCCCTTTCGACACTTCTGTCAGTGTCTCCAGCAGGGCGGGCTCGACCGGCCGGTCGATATCGTAGGGCGTGCGCACAGTGCGCCGCTGCAGGGCGTGGGCAAACAGCGGATCGCGGGCAACATCGGGAGATGCCTCCAGACGGACATGGGCGATCGGGCGCGGGTCGAGCCGGGGATAGGGCTCGCCATCGGGAAAGCGCGTCACATGTGCAATATATCCTTGCTCGGCCGCCGCTTGTCTCAGCAATTCCAGGAAGGCGCCGAGGCTGATCGTGATTTGCCGGTTCGGCGGATCGGTTTCCGGCAACAGCCGGTCGAGGTCGCAATACAGGGTGAGCCTGTCCGCGCCGATCAGTTCGATCAGCCAGGGCTGGCGATTATGCGGGCTGGGGGCGAGGATGGCATAGGCCAGCGCATTCAGCCGGACGTCGCCGAAGCCCTCTTCGGCTTCCCGCCAGGGTTCGCGCACGGCGTCAAGGCGCTGGGCGGAGTGATACGTGCACGATCCGGCTGCACCAAGGATCAGGACAGCGGCGCCGCCCGTCATCAGCAAGGCTCGTCTGGAGACCATTGGCTATTTCCCCGAAGCAATCGTCTCGCCGAATGCCACGTTGAGGAGGGGTGCCCTTTGACCGAGCGCAAGGCGTCGCGCCGGAGGGCTAGCCCTTCTTGGTCGGCTTGCCTCTGTACGGGCCCTTGGCCTGCGGCTTGCGGGCGCCATCGGCCTTGTCGGCATAGGGGTTCTTACCCTGCCGGACGAACAGGCGGATCGGCACGCCGTGCATGTCGAAGGCATCACGCAGATTGTTGATCAGATACCGCTTGTAGGTTTCCGGCATCTGGTCACCGCGCGAGGCGATCAGCACGAAGGTCGGGGGGCGCGCCTTCATCTGGGCCATGTAGCGCGGCTTGATCCGCTTGCCCTGAACGCTTGGGGGCGGGTGGCGCTCGACCGTGTGGCGCAGCCAGCGGTTGAGGTCGCCGGTCTTCACCCGTGCGGTCCAGTCCTGATAGACTTTTGCCACGGCAGGCATCAGCTTGTCGGTATGCCGGCCCGTCAGGCCCGACAGGAAGACCACCGGCGCGCCGCCTGCGTTGGGCATCAGCCGGTTGGCGAGGTCGCGGATATGCTTGGCCGCTTCATCCGGCTTCTTCACCGTGTCCCATTTGGAAATGACCAGAACGACGCCGCGGCCTTCGCGCAAGGCGAGGTCGGCGATCAGCAGGTCCTGCTTTTCCATCGCCTCATGTGCGTCCATGACCAGCGCGATGATGTCGGCATATTTCAGGGAGCGGATCGTCTCGCCGGTGGACATGCGTTCAAGGCGCTCCTGCACCTTGCTCCTGCGGCGGAGGCCCGCCGTGTCGACCAGCCGGATGCGGCGGCCTTCCCATTCCCAGTCGATGGAAATGGAGTCGCGCGTGATGCCGGCTTCGGGGCCCGTCAGCAGGCGGTCGGATTGCAGCAGTTGGTTGATCAGGGTGGACTTGCCGGCATTCGGGCGGCCGACAATAGCCAGCTTGATCGGCTTGTCATCCTTGGGTGGCTCAGGGGCGATGTCCACATCGGCGGCTTCGATGGCCGCGACGAGATCGTCATCGGAGACGCTGAGATCGTCAATATCGATATGGGCGAGCTTCTCGATGATGTCTTCGGCCGCACGAGGATCATAGTCCGGTTCAGCTTCCTGGAGGGCGAGTTCAAAGGCTTCCTCGCCGAGCGCCTGCCGGATGGCTTCGTAGAGTTCGGCCATGCCCTCGCCATGCTCGGCAGACAGGCCGACCGGCTCGCCCAAGCCGAGCGACCAGGCGTCCATGACGCCGACCGTGCCCTGCTTGCCTTCGGCCTTGTTGGCCGCCAGTACGATCGGGATATTTGCCTTGCGGAGCAGGGCGGCAAAATTTTCGTCTTCCGGGGTTACGCCCACGCGCGCATCAATCAGGAACAGGGCCAGCTCTGCCTCTGCGATGGCGGCCTCGGTCTGCTGGCGCATACGGGATTCGAGACTGTCATCATAGGACGTCTCATACCCGGCCGTGTCGATCAGGATCAGCGGCAGGGAGGCCAGATAGCCTTCCGCCTGTTTCCGGTCACGCGTCACGCCCGGCTGGTCATCGACCAGCGCGATCTTCTTGCCGACAAGACGGTTGAACAGGGTCGACTTGCCCACATTGGGGCGTCCGACAATGGCGAGTTTCAAAGGCATGGCGGGGCCTGCTCCAATGCGTTCAGGCGAGGCGCGCCAGCCCGGCGCAGCCTGCTACTGAATCGCAACCAGTTTTGCATCATCGGTCAGCAGGAAGATTTTGCCCTGCACGGCGATGGGTTCGATATATGTTGTGTCCTTGATGTTCAGAGAGGCGGTCTGTTCGCCCGTCTGCGGATCAAAGGCGAGAACTTCCCCATAGGAGGAAACGATCAGAATGCGGCCTGACGCCAGAAGCGGGCCGGAATAGCTGATCCGCTTCTTCTTTTTCTTCTCATTCTTGTACTGGGGCAGATCGGTGACCCAATAGGCATCGCCGGTGCCCGCATCGAGGGCGGCCAGCGTCGCATTCGTGCCGATCACGAACAGGAATTTGCCGCTCAGGGTCGGCGCCTGGGTCGAGCCGATGGGGCGGGCCCAGACGCGGTTGCCGCTGCGACCGTCAATCGCGACGGTGATGCCGGACTGGCTGGACGCGAAGACGAGACCGCCAGCCAGGACCGGGCGGGAGCCAATGTCATTGATCTCGGAAATCGGGGTGAAGCGGCCAGCCTGCGAAATGGCATCCGTCCAGAGACGGCGACCATTATTGGCAAGATAGGCGATGATTTCCCCGGACGAGTAGGGCGCAATCACGAAGTCTTCGATGGCGGCCGGGCTGGGACTGCCGAGCACGCGTGCAGATTCCGCAATGGCTTGGTCGCTCCAGTCGGTTTCGCCGGTCTGGAGGTCCAGTGAGAAGATTTCATTATTGTTGGACGCGACAAAGATCTTGCCGTCCTTGACGGTCGGCGCGCCAGTCATCGGGACGCCGAGTTCATGCTTCCAGATCTCGCTGCCATCATTGGCGTTGAGGCGCGTGACATAGCCGAAGCCGCTGGCAACGATCAGCGTACCGTCATTCACGGCGAGACCGCCGCCGAGCGCGGTCTTGTCCCGCTTGGTCAGGCCCTTGAGTTCCTTCTTCCAGAGCGTGCGGCCGCTGGAGAGGTCGGTTGCATAGATCGTCTGGTCGGCGTCGAGCGTGTAGATCGCCGTCTCGCTGGCGACCGGCGGCGTGCTGACAGCCGATTTGTTGCTGGAGCCCTTGCCGACGGAATTGCGCCAGGCAACTTTCAGGTCGGGGGCCGCGTTCACATGGCCCGGCGCCTTGGCAGGCGTCCCGCCAGCTTCCGGCCAGGACGCCATGTCCACGGCCGGCAGCAGGTCGATGGATTCGGTTGCCAGTTCCGGCTTGGCCGCAATGGCTTCTTCCGCCAGCACCATTGTGACGCGGCCCGCCTTGTCGAGCTGTTCCTTGTCGTCATTGCCGGAACCACCGAGGAACGGAATGCTGCTGCACGCCGTCAGCGCGACGAATGCCGTTGCGGTTGCGGTCAGCTTGAGTGGGCGGGAAAGCCTCATTGGCCAGTCTCCTCGATGTCGGCAGTTTCAGCGGGCAGATCGCCCTCAACTGATGTCTCTGTGTCGCTGGCGGCGGCCTCTTCGGCGGGCGCTGCCGGGATGGCTGCAAGCGCGATTTCGGCGCGGCGCTTCACGCCTTCCGGCGCGGCTGCATCAAAGCGGAGGCGGTTGAATTCGGTCCGGGCGCGGGTGATGTCGCCGGTCTCGAACGCCTTGGCGGCGATCAGTTCACGGGCGAGCGCGCCGAGTGGGCCCTCATCCGCGACCAGGCTGCCGAGTGTGGCTTCGAGGTCCGCCATGGATTGGGTGTCGACCGAATAATATGCCGTTTTCAGGATCGAGAGACGCTCGAACGGGCTGCCCTCGACGGCGGCGACGGAAGAGAGCGTGCGGGTGGCGCCATTGGAGTCGCCCCCGCCCTCATACTGGGTCTGGGCCAGATATTGCGCCGCCAGGGGCGCGATCTTGCCATTGCCTTCGGCCAATTCGCGGAAGGCGGTTTCGGCCTCGGTGTAATTGTCTTCTTCGAGCAGGGTCAGGGCGTTTTCGAAGGCGAGCGCACGTTCGGCGCGCGCCTGTTCGGCCTGCGGTCGCAGCACGAATTCGTTCAGGGCCACTGCCCCCACGAGCAATGCTGCCGCGCCATAGATAAAGGGCCTGTAGCGTTTCCACAGGCCTTCCATCTTGTCCTGGCGCAGGCTTTCTTCGACTTCGTCAAAAATGTCGCTCAACGGGGCGCTCCGATCGGGTAATCTGACTTCGGGGGGAACCTAGACGCGCCTGCGCCCTGCTGCAACGTGTCAGGGCTGTTTCGCTTCAGGTTTTCGCAGGGAATAGGTCTCGGCCTGGCCGGGGAATTCGCGGGACCGGACATCGGCGGCAAACTGGCTGATGGCGCTGTCGATCTCGGTGCGCAGGTCCGCGTAGCGGCGCACGAATTTGGGCGCCCAGTCGAACAGGCCGAGCATGTCCTGGGTCACCAGAACCTGGCCGTCACAACTGGCCGAGGCGCCAATGCCGATGGTGGGGCAGCTGACTTCCTGCGTGATCTCGTCGGCAAGATCGCGCGCGACGCCCTCTATGACGATGGCGAACGCTCCGGCGCGGTCGGCTGCGCGGGCTTCGTTGATCACGATATCGCGCTCAGACTCGGTCCGGCCCTTGGCGCGGAAACCCCCGTCGACATTGACCGCCTGCGGGCGCAGGCCGACATGGCCCATGACCGGGATGCCGCGCTCGACCAGATGGGCGATTTGGGTCGCGGCATAGGCGCCGCTCTCGATCTTCACGGCCTGGCAGCCGGTTTCCTTGAGGATGCGGGCGGCATTCAGGAAGGCCTGGTCTTCGCTCGTCTCATAGCTGCCGAAGGGCATGTCCACGACGACGAAGGCCTGCTGGCTGCCCCGCATCACGGCCTGACCGTGCAGGATCATCATTTCCATGGTCACGCCGACCGTCGAGGGCAGGCCATGCACCACCATGCCAACACTGTCGCCGACAAGGATGAGATCGGCATGCGGGTCCATGATCTCGGCCATCGGCGCGTCATAGGCGGTCAGGCAGACCAGTGGCTTGCCCCCCTTGGCGGCGGCGATATCCTTGACGGTCTTGCGGGAAATGCGGGTTTGTTTCGACATGGCCAGCGACTTAGCCTGCCTCAGACCGGCGGGCAAGCGCGTGTGAACGGTCGCTTCCGCCGCGCAGGATCAGCTGCGGCCCTTGGGGAAGTGATGCAGGGCCGTCGGTATCTCCACCCACTCATGCCGGGTCTCTTCCCAGACCGAGCGCACCGGCCCCGGGAAGTGCGGATCGGCGATCGCTCCCACGGCGATGCCGGCGGCTTCGGGATGATTCCCGGTCGTCCAGTAGACGGTGGAGCCACAGGTGGGACAGAAATAGGTCGTGAAGGCGCCGCCGCTGTCGGTCTTGCGCGTCCAAGACGTGGCGTTTCCTGTAATGGTCAGGGCAGCAAGCAGGTAATAGGCCCCGACCCCGAAGGGCGATCCGGTCCGGCGCTGGCAGGCCGTGCAATGGCAGGCCACAACGGCCGGCGTGATGTCGTCCGGCAAGTCGACTTTCAGGCTGCCGCAGGCACACTGTGCGTCCATGTTTCTAGACTCCCGGCAGGACCGGCACGCCGATCAGAAATTCATGCAGATGGAAGAAGAAGGCGAGATAGACGCCGATGCCGATGACCAGCGCGCCAATGTCTCCGAGATTGGAGGGCGCGACATCGGCGGGCGGGCCCGTATCCCCGCGCTTTTTCACGGCGATCCGGTCGATGATTGCATAGGCCAGGAAGCTCGTGAACAGGATCACGGAATTCCACTCGCCATTGGCGAGAAGGTGGCCGAGCGCCCAGAGCTTCACCGCGACCAGCATCGGGTGTTTCAGGGTTTTCTTGATGCGGCCGGCGGGCAGATAGGCGGCCACGAGGATAATCATCGCGGGCAGCATCAGCGTTATGTTCAGGTGGTGGCCCCAGCTGGGCGCGAAATAGAGTGAGCCCATCCAGCGCGCGGCATCATAACCATAGATGATCAGGGCGAACCCGGCCAAGGCCACCAGGCTGTAGAGACCCATATAGGGCCCATAGCCCATGCGCTGGCGCAGATCCCTGCCGGCTGCGCGGCTGCGGAATGCGGAAAACAGATGGGCCCCGAAGAACAGGACCAGTCCGGCGATCAAATACGGCATGATGAATTCCTCCCGGCAGGGAGTCTAGGCGGAGTCCGGGATGTGGGAAAGCCGGAAGGCGGCCTCAGCCCTCGGGCTGATCCTTCAGCCAGACCTCGACCTTGCCCTTGAGCTTCAGCGTGAGAGGCTTGCCCTTGCGGTCGAGCGCCTTGCCGGCGGCCACACGGATCCAGCCTTCGGATACGCAATACTCTTCGACATTTGTCTTTTCGGCGCCGTTGAAGCGGACACCGATCTCACGCTGCAGCAGGTCTGCATCATGAAACTTGCTGTCGGGATCAAGGGCGAGGCGGTCAGGAAGCGTGTCGGTCATGAAAAGCTCTTTGCCAGCGAATCCGGGAATTGCAAGAGGTCAGGCGCAAACGGGCAGGCCCTTTTTGGGGATGAAGACAGGGTTAACCGAAAGTAGTGGAATTTTCCCGTGACTAAACCGGGCTTTATGGAACTACCTATAATGGATATGGCCTAACAGAACGGGCGCGTATGCGAAATATCTCCGACATCAAGCACTATCGGACCATGCTCCAGAATGCACGGAACCTGGAAGAGGCGGTTGTGATGGAGCAGATGCGCGCAACATCCAGGAACCTCTCCGCGCTGTATGCGATGCTGTGCGTGGCCTCGCTGTCGCTGGGCATGAGCTTCCTTGAATATGCGCCGCTCTACCTGACATTGGGCCTGCCTTGCCTGTTCATTGTGGCCAGTATCCTGCGGATCAATCACTGGCGGGATTCCCAGATGGAACTCACCGATCCGGTACGGGCCAAACGCGATTTCGCCGTCATGGAATATGGCTCGCTGATCATCTTTGCCATTCTAGGCGCCTGGATTGCCATGCTGTGGCCCTATGCCATCGGTCGCCAGGAAGCGCAGCTGGCATTGTTCACCTGCCTGATCGGTCCCGTCGCCATGATGTGTTCGATGCCTCGGCCGAGGATCGTGGCCATCGGCCTGACAGGGACGCTGCTCGTCTTCTGTCTCGTCTTCGTGCTGCACGATCCGCAGTTCTATGGGTTCATGGCTGTGCCGATGGCGGTGTCCTATGGCGTCTTCTTCAAGGTGTCCTTCACCTACAAGCAGCGCATCGTGGAATCGGTGATGCTGCACAATGAACTCATCTCGGAAAACGAGCGGGCTTCGGGCCTTGCGGAATCCAACCGTTTCCTGGCCCTGTCCGATACGCTGACCGGCCTGCCGAACCGGCGCCGCTTCTTCGAACAGATCAATCTCTTCTTCGAGCGCTGCCCGGATGGCGAGTTGCCGATTGTCGGCCTGGTCGACCTGGATGGCTTCAAGCCGCTGAATGACGTGTTCGGCCATTCTGCCGGCGATGCCGTCCTGGTGGAAACCGCCAACCGGATGAAGCTGGCCGCGACCCATTATGGCGGCGCTGTGGCGCGCCTGGGGGGAGACGAGTTTGCCTATGTCCTGCCGTGGAATACGTCGCGGGACGATGCGATGAAATTCTCCCAGGAACTGGTTGCCTCGATCAGCAATCCGGTTGTCCTGCCCAGCAGTGACGTCAGCCGCGTCTCGGCCTCGGTGGGCCTGTCCTCGCGCAGCTTTGAAGTCGCTTCGGCGAAGGATCTTCTGGAGCAGGCGGACTTCGCCCTGTTCCGCGCCAAGGAATCCTCGGCCGGTCCGGTGGTGGAATTTTCCTCGCACCACGCCGCCAGCAAACGGCGCGAAGTGCTGGTGCACCAGGCGTTCAAGAATGCCGACCTCGACAAGGAAATCCACCTTGTCTACCAGCCGATCATCGACACGCGGGACGGCGCCATCCGCCGCTGCGAGGCGCTGGCGCGCTGGGACAGTCCGGAGATCGGGATGGTGCCGCCGGGCGAGTTCGTGCCGATTGCTGAAAAAGCCGGCATGACCCAGGAAATGACGCTGGCCGTGTTCCGCAAGGTGATTGCCCAGCTGAAAGTATGGCCGGATACTGCGCGCATTGCCGTGAACCTGTCGGCGCAGGACGTGAACAGCCGGCAGTGTACGGATCTGCTGGCCTCGATGCTGATCCGCCAGTCACCGAGCCTGCGTAAGCGCATCTCGATTGAAGTCACGGAATCCTCGCTGCTGACGGATTTCACGGAAGTGCACAACAACCTGCTGAAATTCCGCGAACTGGGCGTGAAGATTGCGCTCGATGATTTCGGAACTGGCTTTTCCTCCCTGCGATACCTCCAGGAGCTGGAGTTCGACATCGTCAAGATCGATCGCAGCTTTATCTCGTCGATCGAGTACAATCAGAAGAGTTTTGGTCTTGTGCGGACAATCAGCCGCCTCTGCCGGTCGCTGTCGATTGCCTGTGTGGCGGAAGGCGTGGAGACCCGCGAGGAACTGGACCATGTCCGCACCGCCGGGTGCCACCTCGTTCAGGGCTATATCTTCACCAAGCCCCTGATGGCCGACAAGATGCTGCCTTACCTGACCGGCGAGCTGAAGTTCGACGGCATGGGGTCCATGCTGTCGGTCCCGACCCAAGTGGTTGCCTGATCGACCTCGCCCTGCGAGGCAAATTTCTTGTTATCGCCCGCCTCATGGTCATGCTATGGAAATAGCAGGGACGCCTGAAAGGCTGTGGAGGGAACAAATCCAATGACACTATCTTTTATCAGCGCCGGTTTCGGGCGCACAGGAACAATGTCGCTCAAACTGGCGCTTGAGCACCTCGGCTTCGGGCCGTGCCATCACATGATCGAAGTCATCGAGAATGGCGAGGCACAGGTTCCGCTCTGGAATGCTGCGCTGGCGGGCGCGCCAGACTTCGGCGCCATTTATGACGGCTACACCTCCGCCGTGGACTGGCCGACTGCGGCCTTCTGGCAGGAGACGGCCGAGGGCTATCCAGAGGCGAAGATCATCCTCTCCACGCGCTCGCCCGAGAGCTGGTACAGCAGTATTTCCGAGACCATTCTTGCCACCGTCTGGGCGCCGGACACCTGGCCGCCGCAAGCGACAGAATGGTTCAAGATGGTGACAAAAGTTCTGGAGCGCAGCTTTGGCGGCGCGAAAGACAAGGACAGCCTGATCGCCGCCTTCAACGCGCACGAAGCCGAAGTGAAGGCGACTATTCCCGCCGAGCGTCTTCTGGTGCATTCGGCCAAGGATGGCTGGGAGCCGCTCTGCGCCTTCCTCGGCGTGCCGGTTCCGGACACACCCTATCCGCGTACCAACAGCAAGGAAGAATTCTTCCAGCACATGACCAAGGCCGACGACATGTAGGCTGGCCGCGCCAGCAGGTGCGACGCCTGTGAGGGCGCTTCGGGAGGGAGTCTGGTTTTTGTGACGGGAGCGCGGTCAGGGATCTGGCCGGGGCAGGGCACAGCCCTGGCTGAACTGTCTCGGGCGCGTCTGGTCACCTGCATCAATCTGCACGCGGTCCTGGCTTTCGCCGGGATGGGCGGAGTCCAGATCGCCGATTGCCAGGCGGAAAGCCTTTGACCATGTGAAGGCCAGCGGGTCCGGTTCGCGCTCATGAGGTGCGTCGCCGATCCATTGAAGGTACACGGTGCCGCGATGGTCGATGACGGTCATGAATTGGACGCCCCGGCCCTTCAGTGCCCGCACATACAGGCGCAGGGCGACCGTCTGCAGCCAGATCCAGACCCGGTAAGGTTCCAGATGCGGCTTGAGCGGGCCGACAGGGGCAAACAGCGTGTCCATGCTGCCAATCCTGCCACAGCGCCAAGTCCGGTCGGATAGAGCCCACGAAAAACCCCTGACCTGCACGGCAGGTCAGGGGTTTGCGAAGTGTCAGGGCCGGGGACAGGCCGGGTGGTCTCCCCGGATTAATCAGTAGCTTTTCGGCAGGCCGAGGACGCGTTCGGCGATGAAGTTGAGGATCATCTCGCGGCTGACCGGGGCGATGCGGGCGAGCATGGCTTCGCGCATCATGCGCTCGACATGGTACTCTTTCGCGTAGCCCATGCCGCCATGCGTCAGCACAGCGGTCTCGCAGGCGCGGAAGCCGGCTTCGGTGCCAAGGTATTTCGCGGAATTGGCCTCGGCGCCGCAATCCTGCCCGGCGTCATAGAGCCCGGCGGCCTTGTAGGCGAGCAGCTCAGCGGCGGACAGTTCGGCCCAGGATTTCGCCAGCGGATGCTGGATGCCCTGGTTCTGGCCGATGGGGCGCCCGAAGACGACGCGCTCCTTGGCGTAATTCGCCGCCCGTTCCAGCGCCGAAAAGCCGAGCCCGATGGATTCCACCGCGAACAGCACGCGCTCCGGGTTCAGGCCCTGCAGCAAATATTTGAAGCCTTCGCCTTCCTCGCCGATCAGGTGGTCCTTCGGCACTTCCAGCCCATCAATGTAAAGCATGTTGCACTCGACCGCCTTGCGGCCCATTTTCGGGATCGGCTGGCGCTCGATCTTGTTCGGGTCGAGGTCTGTGTAGAACAGCGAGAGGCCGAGATACGGCTTGGCGCACTGGTCCTTGGGCGTGGTGCGCGCAATGATCAGGATCTTGTCGGCGCGCTGGGCCCCGGTCGTCCAGATCTTGCGGCCATTGATCGTGTAGCCGGTATTGGTGCGCTCGGCCTTGGTTTCGAGGCTGGACGTGTCGAGGCCGGAATTCGGCTCGGTCACGGCAAAGCACATCTTCTCTTGGCCCGAGATGATCTTGGGCAAATTCTCGCGCTTCTGCTCGGGATTGCCGAACCGTTCGAGCGGCTTTGGTCCGAAGATGTTGAGATGGATGGCGGAGGCGGCGGAGAAGCCCGCGCCGGTGCGCGTGACCGTCTGCATCATCAGCGCGGCTTCGGTCAGGCCGAGGCCCGCGCCGCCATATTCTTCCGGGAAGGCAATGCCCAGCCAGCCGCCCGCGGCCATGGCGTCACAGAATTCCTCCGGCCAGTCGCCGGTCTCGTCGGTCTTCGCCCAGTATTCGTCCCCAAAGGGTTCGAGCGTCTTTTCGACGGCGGCCTTGATGGCGGCCTGATCTTCACTCATCGGCGCGATCTGGTGCATGTGACGTAATCCTCCTGAGGGCCAGACTTAAGGCGGCCATGCAGGCCCGTCCAGCGATTGCCCTGCGTCAGGGGAGCGCAATGTAGTCAGTGATGCCAATGGCCTTCAGAAAAGCGGGGTCGTAGCCAAGAGGCTTTAATGCGACGTGTGACCAAAAAGCTCCATCAACACATCATCTAGGAACTCAAGCTCAGCTTGATGTGTCACTCCATCGGCAAGCATCACCTTGTTGCATGCGGACGCAAACTTGCGCTGGGAATCAAGTGGTAGCGCGGCAATCTCATCCAAAGCGTTTGTGATGACGTCGTCAGTCGGTCGCAAACGACGGATATAGCCTTCAATTTTTCTCTCTCTTTCAGCCGACCACTCTAGCCCCTTGGCCTCGGCATGGTTCGAAACATGCTCAAGAATCTCGGAAGTTTCAGCGTAGCAGACCATGCCATCACACTCGGACATTGCCGCAAGCACGATCAGTTCGCTTTTGAGCTCTCGACGTACTTGAAGGTACACTTCGTCACGCGTCGATTCCGGTGGCATTTGGAAGGATCCGATACATCGTGATTGGTTCGGCGTGAGTCCGAACGTTTCTACAAGAAAGTCGATTGGAGGTTCAAAAATCTCACCGTTGAGATCGTAGCAGTATTTGATGCGATCTGCCCGGAAGCTTTTGGTTTTTCTGCTTTCGAGGCACTTGGCCACAAGAAGCAGGTTATCAGTCTTATTCGTTTTGAGCCCCCAAACCACGATCCTCCGGGTGCTCTCTTCTCGCTTTGAGTTCACATAGCAAATCCCGAAACATTGTCCTTCGGCATGAAGCTCGTCGTGTTCCCGAGATTCTTCTTCAACTTCTTCGGTTTCGAACGGGTGGACGGACCAGACAGGTGCGTTCTCAAATTTCGGGTTTCGCTGTCCAACTTGCTTCGAAATCAACAGCTTTTTCAGTTCGTTCCAGCTGGCCACTCTACTCTCCCGCAGTTCACGTTCTCCACAACAGTAAGAAGCTTTTGTAAACTTCAGGTTTATTTGTGTTCTGACTTCACTAGTTCGATAGCTTGGGTGATGCCGATGGCCTCCAGAAAAGCCGGATCGTGGCTGATGACGAGGAGCGCGCCGTCATAGGCTTTCAGAGCAGCTTCGAGGGTTTCAATCGTGGCCATGTCGAGATGGTTGGTCGGCTCGTCCAGCAGGAGCAGTTCGGGTGGCTCGGGCGCGGCAAAGATGGCTGAGAGGCCGGCGCGCAGGCGTTCCCCGCCGCTGAGCGTCGTGACGAATTGTAGCGCAGCCTCGTTCCGGAAGGCGAAGCGGGCGAGGGCGGCATGGGCTTCATTCTTTGTCAGGTGCGGCTGGACGGCCCTAATCGCGTCAAGGATCGAGCCGTCCGAGGGCAGCAGGCTGACATGCTGGTCGAGCCGGGCGACGCGGGGCGTCAGTGGGTCAACCGTGCCGGAAGCGGGGGCGATCTCGCCAAGGATCATGCGCATCAGGGTCGACTTGCCGGAGCCATTCGGGCCGGCAAGGGCGATCCGCTCGGGGCCTCTTATGTCGAAGCTGAGCGGGCCGAACAGGGGGCGGTCGCCGAAGGCGGCGACGGCCTCGGTCACGCGCAGGATGTCCTTTGACTGGGGCAGGTGAACCGGCGGCAATTCCATCGTGATGGGCGCGGTGATCTCGACCCTGGCGCGGGCGGCTTCCAGGGCGTCGGCGCTTTCGTGGGTCTGGCGGCTGGCAAGGTCGCTGCCCCGTGCGGCGGTGGCCTCGGCGCGTTCCTGTCGTTTGTCGAGCAGCATCTTGGGGGCATCACCCTTTGCGCGGGCGGCGCGGCCCGCCTTGTCGCGCCGGTCCTGCTTTTCCTTTGCGCGCTGGGCCTCGGCCTGTGTGCGGCGCAGGGCGGTTTCGGATCTGGCGAGATCAGCTTCGGCCTGCGCGCGGGCAGCGTCGCGGGCTTCGCGGAATTCGCTCCACCCGCCGCCGAACACGGTCACGCCTATGGGGGACAATTCCACGATCCGGTCCATCTGCTCCAACAGGTCGCGGTCATGGCTGGCGATGAGCGCGCCGCCGCGCCAATCCTGCAGGAGTTTGGCGATGGCGGCCCGGCCATCCGTGTCAAGATTGTTGGTCGGCTCGTCCAGCAGCAATATGTCGGGCTCCTCCAATAGAAGTCGGGAGACCATGATTCGTGTGCGTTCACCGCCGCTGAGCCGGGACAGGACGGTGTCCAGTGGCATGTCGCGGAGACCGGTAGATGCCAGAACGGATTCGAGGCGGGACTCCAGTGTCCAGTCGGCCAAGTCGGCATCTTCCAGCGAGCCTTCACCCGCGGCCAGGCGCGCAAGCCGGGCAAGGCCCTCAGCGGCGCCGAGCGCTTCGGAGACGGTCTGGGTCTCGTCCGCGATCTGGGCGAGGCGGCCAAGGCGGCCGTGCACGGACAGGCTGCCGCGTGCAGGCTCCACATCGCCAGAAATGGCGCGCAACAGGGTGGACTTGCCACAGCCATTGCGGCCGACAAGGCCGATGCGTTCGCGGCCGAGCGACAGGGTCAGGCCGTCAAAGAGCGGCGTGCCGTCAGGCGTGGTGAGGGAAAGGGAGTCGAGCGTGAGACAGGAAGACATGGGCAGGCCGTGCGATCATGGAAAGGGTCAGCGAAGCGGTGGGCTTTGCGAAATCCATTGTCGGGGCCTCCTCGGTCTACGGATCGAGGGGCTTACTTAGCCTAGTTCCCGCCGGATGCAAGGGCGGGCAGGGCCGACCTCCCGCAGGTATAGGTTAGTCCTCAATTAGAACTGCGGGTCCTAAACCCTCCAACTTATACACATCAACGCTCCCCTCCTCGTTGCGCATTCTTACGAGCCAGAAAACGCCTCGGTCGAGCAACATCACCACATGCATGTTCAGAAGACCTTTGATGCGGTTGACCCATTCAACAATATCCTCCGGCGAATACGCTCGTCGTTTGCCTTGCTTCATATGTTTCAAAGGCCCTCGATGAAGTGATTCACCGCATTTCGAGTATAGACGGGTTAATTCCTCCGCGTTCATGACATCCTTTCTCAACTTTAGGGAGTTCCCCTTTCCTTCGGGTTGCGTTACGGCCCGCGGAAAGCAGTTGGGGTTCGTTGTCTTCAGCAAAGAAAATATTTTTTCAGCATTCCAGCTCTTCATGAGGCGGCTACTCACGCCTTCAACGTGGTGAGCTGTTAGCGAAGAAAGGGCTATGAGTTCACATATATATCTCAATTGTAGGATGCAGCTTTCAGCATCGATAAATGTGTCTGAGGCGCCTTCTAGTTCTTCAATGCGTGCGAGGTAGCGATCGATGGCATCCGTACGTATCTTTATCTCCAACATGAACGCGCGATAAATTTCCATTTCAGCGTCTGAGTTTGCTGAATTTGGTGTCGACATCTCAACCATGTTGGTTCCACCTAGTTTGATCCGGCGTGTGTCAATTTAACTCAAGGTTGCTAACGAAGTCTGCAACCGCGCGCGTAGTCTTCCGCTCCATGCTGGTCCAATTGGAAAGCCAGCGTTTCAGTTTTCAGCTACGGCCTTGGAACGGATTGGTCGGTCGGGGGCAAAGGCGGCGGCGAGGGGGCTGGTTTCGCCGGTGAGGATCATGTCCGCCATGATCTGCGCCGTGATTGGCGTCAGCAGGATGCCGTTCCGGTAATGCCCGGCCGCGACGAACATGTTGGGCTGGCGGGTGCGGCCGAGGAAGGGTGCGAAATCGGGCGTGCCGGGCCGCACACCGGACCAGGTGGAAGTGATGCGGGCATCGGCCAGTGAGGGCACGATTTGCGCCGCGTCTGACAAGAGGCCCGCAATATCATCCGTATTCGGCATGCCGGTCGTGCGGCCCGGTTCCATCGTGGCACCGATCACGAGTTCGCTGCCGCGTGGCACCATGTAGATGGGGCCGGCGCGCAGCGTGGTGGCGGGATGATCGGCCCGGCGCTCCACCGACAGCATCTGGCCGCCATAGGTGTCGATCTCGTCCAGCGAACTGTCCCAGTTCACGAGGCTGACTTGCTGGCCATGCTCGGTGACTTTCAGGGTGCCGCTTTGCCAGCCGGCGGTGACAAGGATCAGGTCATGGCCGTCACTGTCCAGCGTGCTGCCGCGCGAGTGCAGCGGCGCGGGCGTGGGCTCCAGCGTGATCGAGGGGTGGCGCTCGCAGAGAAGAAGCAAGGCGGAGACCACGGCCCGATTGTTCACATGCCCATCGGTTTCGAGCCGCAAGGCGCCGAGCAGGTCCGGCGAGAGGGAGGGCTCGATCGCGCGCGCGGCGTCCACGTCGAGCCGGTCGCCCGGAAGGCCCCGCTTCGCCAATGTGTTCAGAATGCCGTCCAGATGCCGGGCTGTGGCCGGGTCTGCCGCAACGGCCAGGGAGGGGCCCGGCGCGTAGCCCACCGGCTTGCCACTGTCGGCTTCCAGACGGGCGGCAAAGCCGGGCCAAAGCCGCGCGCTTTCAAGGCAGAGGTCAAACAGTTTGGGGTGAACACCGGGCTCTGATGCGGCTTCGAAGGCCGGGGCAATCATGCCGGCGGCGGCCCAGCTGGCGCCGCGTCCGGGGGTGTTGGGGTCGTAAAGGGTGATGGTCGCACCGCGCCGGGCAAGTTCCAGCGCGCAGCTGAGGCCAATGATGCCTGCCCCGGCAATCGCGATGCGGGGGGCGGACAGGCTGGGGCGGGCGGCGCAGGTCATGTGCGCTATCTAGGCTATCGCGCAGCGGAATAGAACGCTCAGGCGGCGGAGACCTGCATTTTCTGGCTTTCCCAATAGGTCTGGAAGGCTTCTGCCCATTTCTGGCTCTGGAAAACGACTTCCTTGCAGAATTCTCCCGTGGGCCGGACGGCGGTCCGCACCATCATTTCCGGGCCTTCATCGCTTTCCCGGCCAAGCTGCTCGATGACGAAGGCATCCAGCGTTGCCGAGAGCAGCGCATCCTCCTCCGGGGAGCCGAGATCCACATCCACGACGATATCACTCACTGCCATGTCCCTACCACCTGTCTTTTTTCGCGGTCCATTTTCTTGGACACTGTTTGTAGGCTCATATCGTTACCGTTTTTTGTGCAATGCAACATGAGATTCACGCGCTTTACGGCCGTTTCCGTCGGTCTGTGCAAAAATCGGGCAAAAAGGTCGCGCATCTCGTTCGTTGCGATCCATTCTCAACTGTGATTGAACAGAAGATCAATGCCCCTGAGAGAGAGTTTGTTCCATGAAATGGTATGTGCCCCTGGCCGCCGCCTGCGTTTTCCTTTCTGCCTGTGGAGGGCCGTCGGGGACTTCGGGGGAGTCTGAAGCTGCGGCTACACCGCCGGTAGAGCCAACCGGCCTGCTGAATGTATATTCCGCGCGGCACTACGATTCTGACAAGGAACTCTACAAACGCTTTGAGGCCGAGACCGGCATCCGGGTCCGGTTCCGCGAGTCCGGCGCCGCCGAACTGCTCGAAGCGATGAAGGCCGAGGGCGACAAAAGCCCCGCTGACGTCATCATTTCGTCCGATGCTGGCACACTCTACCGGTTCAAGGCGGCAGGCCTGATGCAGCCCATCGAGTCGGACATCCTGCTGGACCGTATTCCCGAGCATTTCCGCGATCCCGATCATAACTGGTATGGCCTGGCCAAGCGGTTGCGCGTGATCGTCTATGATCCGGCCCGTGTCGAGCCAGACCAGGTGGATGAGTATGCCGACCTCGCCAGCGCGAATTTCGAGGGCGAAATCTGCATGCGCTCCAGCACCAACATCTACAATCTTTCCCTGATGGGCGAATTGATCGACCGGCTGGGCAAGGATACGGCGGAAGCCTGGGCGCGCAGCGTTGTGGCGAATTTCGCCCGGCCTCCGCAGGGCGGCGATACCGGCCAGATCGAGGCGATTGCCGCGGGCCAGTGCTCGGCCGCGCTGGTGAACCATTATTACTGGGTGCGCATGACGCAAGGCTCCGATGCCCAGCGCAAATCGGTCGAGAAGACCATGCTGTCCTTCCCGCAGCAGGATAGCTGGGGCGCGCATGTGAACGTCACCGGCGCAGGCGTTGCCGCCCATGCCCCGCACAAGGAGGCGGCCATTCAGTTCATCGAATGGCTGGCCACCGAGGAGGGCCAGTTCCTGCTGACCACCGAGACCAAGGAAATCCCGCTGGTGGCTGGCGCCGAGATGCCGGAAGGGCTCGACCGCCTGCCGCCTGATTTCAAGGAAAGCGTGTTCTCGCTCAACAAGCTTGGAGAAAACCAGGCCGAGGCGCAGGCGATCTATGACCGCGCAGGATGGAACTGATCTCGTTTGAACACCTACACCGCCATACGCAGCTTCCGGTTCAGAAGCATTGACGGGCCCGCCTTATTGGCGGGCTTGATCATTGCTGTGCCGGTTGTCGTCACGCTGCTGGCGGGGGTCCTGAATGGCGGCGGCGAGGCGTGGAGCCATATCCGCGATACGCTGCTGACAGGCTATACGACCGGCACGCTCGGCACGCTGGCATTAACCGCCCTCATGACCCTGGCCGTTGCGGTGCCGGCAGCGTGGCTGGTGACGATGTACCAGTTTCCGGGACGGGGCCTGTTCGAATGGCTGCTGATCCTGCCGCTCGCCGCGCCGGGCTATGTGCTGGCCTATGCCTATGCCGATCTGATGGGCCTGATGGGGCCGTTCCAGGTGGCGATCCGCGAGGCGACCGGCTGGACGGCGCGCGACTATTGGTTCCCGGACATGCGCAGCCTGCCGGGGCTCGCCTTCGTGCTGACCTGCGCGCTTTACCCTTATGTCTACCTGACGGCGCGGGCGGCATTTGTCTCGCAATCGGTTTGCGCGCTGGAAGCGGCCCGCAGCCTGGGGGCGAGCAGTGCGCGCCGGTTCTGGCAGGTGGCATTGCCCGCAGCCCGTCCGGCGATTGCGGCAGGGCTCGCGCTGACCTTGATGGAAGCGGCCGCAGACTATGGCGCCGCCGAATATCTCGGTGTGCCGACCCTGACCTTCGGCATTGTGCGCGCCTGGCAGAGCTTTGGCGAACCGGCGGCTGCGGCGCGGCTCGCTCTGGTTCTGGTCGTGATCGTGATCGCGCTGATCCTGACAGAGCGGCATACGCGGGGACGCGCCGGCAGCCAGCAAAGCTCGACCCGCTGGCGCAACGTGTCCCGCACGCGCTTGCCGCGCTGGGCCGGGCTGGGGGCGATGGCGGCGTGCGCGCTCCTGTTCCTCGCAACCTTTGTCCTGCCCATGTCGCGCCTCATCTGGCTGGTCATGGAATCGCAGGGCCAGATCGCGCCGATTGGCCGGGCGCTGGTCAACACGCTGATCCTTGCCGGCTCGGGCGCGGCGCTGGCCTTCGTGCTGGCCATGGTGATCGCGCTGACGGCCCGGCAGAGTGGATTGATTGCCGGCTTCGCGCGGCTGATGGCCTCGACCGGCTACGCCATTCCGGGGGCTGTCCTGGCGCTCGGCGCGCTGTTGGTGATGGGTTATCTCGGCATCACGCTGACCGGGGCGGGGGCAATCATCGCACTCGCCTGGGTCTATGCCAGCCGGTTCACGACCTCCGGCGCGGAGCCGATGGTGGCGGCGCTTGGCCGGGCGCCTGCCTCGATGGGCTATGCCGCCGAGAGCCTTGGCGCCTCGCCGCTGCGCCGCGCGGTTTCCGTTGACCTGCCGGTCGCGCTATCAGGCGCCATGGCTGGTGCCTTGATCCTGTTTGTTGAATCCCTGAAGGAATTGCCCGCAACCCTGATGTTGCGGCCGTTCAACTGGGACACGCTGTCGGTGCGGGCGAATGCCTATGCCACGGATGAGCGGCTGGCGGCGGCGGCCTTGCCGTCCCTGCTGATCACGCTGGCGGGCCTGCTGCCCGTGATCCTGCTATCGTGGCGGCTCAGCCATTCGCGTCCGGGGGACACCCAGTGAGCGCGCACCTGATTGCCACCAGTGTGACCCGCCGCTATGGCCCCACCGCCGTGGTGGAAGGGGTCAGCCTGGATCTTGAGCCGGGAGACATCACGGCCCTGCTCGGCGGATCGGGCGCGGGCAAGTCGACCTTGCTGCGCCTGTTTGCCGGCCTGGAGCCGCTGGACGAGGGCGAGATCCGTCTGGGAGATCAATTGCTTTCGAGGCCGGGCAAGACTGTGCCCGCCGAAAAGCGCCGGATCGGCCTGATCTTCCAGGATTTCGCGCTGTTCCCGCATCTGACTGCGGCGCAGAATGTTGCCTTTGGCCTCAAATCACGGGGCAAGGAAGCGGCGCGCACGATCGCCGCAGAATGGCTTGAACGGCTGGGTCTGACGGGCCGGGCCGACGCCTTCCCGCATGAACTCTCCGGCGGAGAGCAGCAGCGCGTCGCCATTGCTCGCGCACTCGCGCCGGAACCGGCGGCGATCCTGATGGACGAACCGTTCTCCGGCCTCGATCCGGCGCTGCGGGGCAGTGTGCGCGATACGGCGCTGGCGGCGATCCGGGAGGCGGGCATTCCGGCGCTCCTCGTGACGCATGACCCGACCGAAGCGCTGGAAAGCGCCGACTGTATCGCCATCCTGCAAGGTGGCTGCCTGCTGCAGCAGGGCAAGGCCGCAGATGTCTACATGAAGCCGGAAAGTGCTGCGATTGCTGCAGCGCTCGGCCCGGTGAGCCGTATTCGTGCGGCCGATTTGCCCGAGGGGCTTGCCGGGCAGGCCGTGCCGGCTGGAGCGGAACTGATCGTACGCCCGGAAGGCGTGGTGCAGGATGAGGGCTCGCCGGTTCGCGCCAAAGTCACCGCCAGCCAGCTGACGGGTCCGCTGTGCCGCCTGCTGCTCGATTGCCAGGGACAGGCCCTGACGGCCTTGGTGCCGCGCATTACGGCGCCGAAGACAGGGGCCGAGATCGGAATCCGCCTCGACCCTGCCCTGACATTCATCTTCCAGTCAGCCGATTCCTGACAAATGCGTTATAGTGCGAGGAAACCCTCGCCAATCGTATAGGCGTCCCATAAAATCAGGGATGTAGATGCAATCAACAGGAGGCGCTTTGCATGGCGCGAAATTTCCTGAAACTGGCCGCAACCGTCGCGCTCGCCGCGATGATGGCGGCAAGTGCCACGGCCCAGAGCCTCATCCGCGATGCGGAGATCGAGGAGACCTTGCGGGAATGGACAGACCCCATTCTCGACGTGGCGGGCCTGAAGCCGAATGATGTCGGCCTGTACCTGATCAATGATCCGTCCCTGAACGCCTTCGTGGCGAACGGCCAGAACATCCATATCCATACCGGCCTGATCATCGCGGCGGATTCCTCGCTGCAGATCAAGGGCGTGATCGGGCATGAGACCTGTCACATCGCCTGTGGCCATTCGGTCAGCAGGTCGCGCGCCGCCGGGGTCGCGATGCGCCCGGCGCTGCTCTCCATCGGTCTTGGTATCCTGGCCATGGCGGCCGGAGAAGGCGGGGCCGGCGCGGCCCTGATCGGGTCATCGCAGCAATTTGCGGCGCTGAACTTCTTCACGCACACACGGTCGGAAGAAGCGACGGCAGATGCGGCGGCGGTCGAATACCTGACGCAACTCGGCCAGTCGCCCCGTGGCATCGTCGAATTCTTCGAGAATTTCCGCTATCAGGAAGTTCTGTCCAGCGCGCGCCGCTATCCCTATTTCCGCGCGCACCCGCTCGCCTCGGACCGGATCCGCACCGTGCGCCAGCTGGCCGAGGATTCCGGCATGATGGACACGCCGGAAACGGACCGCGAATTGCGCCAGTACCAGATGATGCGCGCCAAGCTGATCGGCTTCCTCGATACGCCGAACAAGGTGGCGCGGGAATATCCGGCCAGTGATCAGAGCCAGCCAGCCCGCTATGCCCGCTCGATCGCGGCCATGCAGGCGTCCGATATTGATCGGGCGCTGATCGAGATCAACTCCTTGCTGGAGGATGATCCTGAGAACCCGTATTTCTGGGAGCTCAAGGGCCAGATCCTGTTTGAAAGCGGCCGGGCCGCCGAATCGGTGGAGCCGCATGCGAAATCGCTCGAATTGAAGCCGGGCCAGCCCCTGCTGCTGATCAATCTTGCCCGGTCCCTGAATGCACGGGACGAGCCGGGCGATGTCGAGGCGGCTGAAAAGGCGTTGCATGACGCGCTGATCGCTGAGCCGGACAATGCGTTCGCCTGGGCACAACTGGCCATCACCTACGAGAAGCAGGGACGCCGGGCAGATGCCCAACTGGCCACAGCCGAGTCGGCCTATGCTGTTGGGGACATTGTGCGGGCGAACCGGTTCGCGCACTTCGCCGTGCAGAGCCTTGAGCCCGGCACACCGGATTATCGCCGCGCGGATGACATCCTCCTGGTGACGGATGCCAACAATCCGGACAATCGCGACATGTATCGCCGCCGCCCGCGTTTCTCGTTCACGGTTCAATAGTTCCCGATCAACTTTGTGTCAGGCCCAATGGACGCGCGCCTATCAGGCCGTATATCTGATCTGAATCGATATTGACCTGACACGACAGGAAGCCCCTCGCATGACTTTGAGACTGACCACGATGACGGCCGCCATGGCCGCGCTCGCCCTGACCCCCGCCTGCGCCGAGAGCAAATCGGCGCCCGCCGCTGATCGCGAAGCCATGGAGCAGGTCGTGCGAGAGTACATCCTCGAGAATCCGGAAATCATCGAGGAAGCGCTGATCAAGCTGGCAGCCAAGCAGAAAGCCGACGCCTCCCAGGAAGCGCAGAAGGCCATCGCGAGCAATTTCGATGCGATCTACAATAATGAGGGTGATTATTTCATCGGCCCGGCTGATGCAGAGATCACGGTTGTGGAGTTCTTCGATTATCGCTGCGGCTGGTGCAAGCGCTCGGTCGAGTGGGTGCAGGAACTGCCGGAAGACTATGATGGCAATGTCCGGGTCGTGTTCAAGGAACTGCCGATCTTTGGCGGCATCAGCGAAACCGCTTCGCTCGCCGCGCTGGCCGCCGGCAAGCAGGGCAAGTATCGCGAGTTCCACCTCGCGCTTATGGCGATCAAGAACAATGATGATCTGACCGAAGCCAAGCTCGACGAGGTGGCCAAGGATGTGGGCATGAATGTCCAGAAGATGCGCGCCGACATGCGCTCCATCGACATCCAGCGCGAGCTGTCGGAGTCCAAGCAGCTCGCCCGGGCCATCGGGGTCGAGGCCACGCCAAGCTTCCTGATCGGCAATGAATTCATCGAGGGCGCGGATCGCACCCGCCTGAACGATTTGATCAAGGCAGAGATCAAGGGTTAGCGAATAGTCGCAAGGTTCAGCTGGGCAGCGACGTTTCGTACGGGCTGTCCAGCGAGAACATCGGGATGGTCGCGATCAGCACGCGGCCATCATCGCCCTTGAGGTCATAGGTGCCGCCCATAATGCCGGACGGGGCCGCCAGGGGCGCGCCAGATGTATAGCTGAAGCGTTCGCCCGGCCCGAGGGTCGGCGTCTGGCCAATCACGCCTTCACCTTCGACTTCCTGACGCCGCCCTTCGGCGTCCACGATGCGCCAGTGACGGCGCACGATGGTCCAGGTCTGCTCGCTCTCATTCTCCACGTCGACCGTATAGGACCACATGAAGCGGGCACGCGCCGGCTCGGATTCATCATGCATGAATTTCGGACGCACGCGAATGCGAACACCGTCGGTGATATGTTCGTACTGTGGAGGAGGAACCCGTCTGCCCATTAGATGAAATTCAATCCAATTCGTTCACACACTGTTAAGGGCGCGGGTCAAATCCATTACAAGATCGTCAGAATCTTCCAGCCCAACCGACATCCTGATCCAGCTGCGGTCAAGCCCCATCGAGGCCTGCTCCTCATCGCTGAGGGCGCGATGCGTTGTGGAGGAGGGATGACAGGCCAGCGACTTGGTGTCGCCGAGATTGTTGCAGATATCGACAAGCTCCAATGAATTCAGAAGCTTGAACGCTTCTTCCTGTCCGCCTTTCACCGAGAAGGCGATCATGGTGCCCCCGGCGCTCATCTGGCGCTTGTGGATTTCATAGTGCGGATGGTCCTCGCGATGCGGGTAACGCACGGCGGCAATCGCCGGATGATCAGCAATGACGTCGGCGAGGCGGGCTGCATTTTTTGTCTGCTGGTCGACGCGCAGTTTCAGCGTTTCGAGCCCCTTGAGCACGACCCAGGCATTGAACGGCGAGGCGGCCGGGCCGAGATGGCGCAGCCACGGATCGTAGATTTCTTCCATCCGCGCCGAATCGCAGAGGATTGCGCCGCCCATGACGCGGCCCTGGCCGTCCATGTGCTTGGTGGTCGAGTAGACGACCACATCGGCGCCAAGCTCCAGAGGTTTCTGGAGAATCGGCGTCGCGAACACATTGTCGACCACCAGAATCGCGCCGGCAGCCTTGCAGAGCTTGGCGACCGCCTCGATGTCGACGCCGTCGAGCAGGGGGTTGGCCGGGCTCTCGATCAGGACGAGCTGGCAGCCCTTGGCGATTTCCCGCTCCCAGGCCTCGAGGTCAGCGCCGTCCACGAAGACAGTTTCGATGCCGAATTTGGGCATCTGGTTGGCGATGATCCAGCGGCAGGAACCGAACAGGGCCGTCGCGGCCACCACGCGGTCGCCCGCTTTCAGTGGCGCAAGGATCGCGGTCGAGATTGCGCCCATGCCGGACGCGGCCACGCGGCAGGTCTCGGCGTTTTCGATCAGGGCGAGTCGCTGCTGCAGCATCTCGCAGGTCGGGCTGCCATAGCGGGAATAGACAAAGCCCTCTTCCTCGCCGGCCATGCGGCGCATCGCCTGTTCGGCGCTGTCATAGGAGAAGCCGGACGTCAGGTAGATCGCTTCGGAAATCTCGCCATGCTCGGAGCGCATCAGGCCGCCGCGCACCGCTTTGGTCGCGGCCTTCCAGCCCTTTTTTCCGTCGCCGCCCGGTGCATCTGCCATGACACGTTAGTCCCTTGTGTTTCCTGCAGTGCGTCTTATGCCTGAGAGGGCAAGGGGTGCAAGTGATGGCCGTCGATTCTGGTGTATTGTCTGATCATGAGATTGAAGCGCTGGTGGGCGCCGAGGCGATCCGGTCAGACCTGCCGCTGGACGAGGGCCAGGTCCAGCCGGCCAGCCTCGATCTTCGTCTGGCTGAGGATGCCTACCGGCTGAGGGCCAGCTTCCTGCCCGGCAAGGACCGCACCGTCGCCGAGATGTTGCAGGAACCGGGCATCCATATGCACCGGATCGATTTGACCAAGGAAGGCGCGGTGCTGGAGACGGGCTGCGTGTACCTGGTGCCCGTGATGGAATCGCTGCGCCTGCCGGCGGGGATTGCGGCGCGCGCCAATCCGAAAAGCTCCACGGGCCGGATCGACGTGTTCACGCGCCTCGTGACCAATCGCTCGCGCGCCTTCGATGAAGTGCCGACCGGATATTCCGGGCCGCTCTATCTGGAGGTCAGCCCGCGCACTTTCCCGATCATGGTGCGCCCAGGTGACCGGCTGGCGCAGATCCGTTTCAAGCGGAAGAAGCCGGAAACGCTGAAGGAGAAAGTGGTCTCGATTGATCTTGAGTCGGCAGCCGACCAGCCGGTCGGATACAGGGCCAAGCATCATTCCGGGATCGTCGATTTGCGCGGGATTGGCGCGCATGAGGCGAGCCAGTTCTGGGAGCCGGTCTGGCCGCGCGACGGCCGGATTGTTCTGAACCCGGAGGAGTTCTACATTCTGGTCAGCCGCGAGACGGTGAAGGTGGGCGCGATGGAGGCCGCCGAGATGGCGCCAATCGCGCCGGAGCTGGGCGAATTCCGCGCGCATTATGCAGGCTTCTTTGACCCGGGCTTCGGCATGAATACGGGCGGCAGCCGCGCCGTGCTGGAAGTGCGCTCGCGGGACGTCCCCTTTATCCTCGAACACGGCCAGCCGGTCGCCAAGCTGGTCTATGAAAGCATGGCGTCCAAGCCGAAGGGCCTGTATGGCGGCAAGGGTTCGAACTATCAGGGGCAGGGCCTCAAATTATCCAAGCATTTCAAGACCTGAAGGCGCATGTCATGAAGCTCTATTATTCTGCCACGTCCCCATATGCCCGCAAGGTGCGGGTACTGATTATCGAGCAGGGCCTGCAAGATGCCGTTTCGCTGGAGCGCGCAGACCCGATGGCGGAGAATGCGGCCACACGGATCGGCAATCCGCTCAGCAAGATTCCCGCGCTGGAGCTGAAGGATGGCACGCACCTGTTCGACAGTCCGGTCATCTGCGAATATCTCGACCATGAGGCCGCCGGGGAGGCGCTTCTGCCAAAGGATGGCGACCGCCGCTGGGCTGTGCTGACGGCGCAGGCGCTCGGCGATGGCATCCTGGATGCGGCGCTCAGCCTGGTCATGGAATCCCGCCGGCCGGAAACGGAGCGCTCGGCCTTCTGGCAGGACCGCTGGACCGCAGCGATCCATCGCGGTGTGGATGAGATTGCAGAGGATGTGACGTCGGACCGCAAAGTCTTCGATCTTGGACGGATCACGTATGCCTGCGCGCTTGGCTATCTCGATTTCCGCTTGCGGGACCTCGACTGGCGCGGGCCGCATCCAAACCTCGTGACCTGGTATGACGAGATATCAGCGCGCGAAAGCTTTGTCCTGACCACGCCGCCGGAATAGGCTTACTCGTCGAGATTGAGCCGCATCTCGGTGATGTAGGGTTTGAAGCCGGTTTTCTCATAGGCGCGGATGGCGGGATCATTGCCGCTATAGACGGTCAGGCGGATCTCCGTCAGGCCGCGCCTGCGGGCCCAGTCGAGCAAATAGTCCGTCAGGATACGGTTCAATCCCTTGCCGCGATGGGCCGGGTGCACGAACATGAATCCCAGAAAGGCGTGATGCTCGGAGGCGACATAGGGTTTCGAGGGGCGCTTCTCGGCATAGCCCGTCGCAATGATCTCGCCCTCCAGCTCAATCACGGCAACTTCCGCATCTTCGGAGCGGAGACGCTCGCCCAGATCATAATAGCTGATCGGATCCGGTTTCAGCGTGTGGTCGTAGGGGCGTTCGGCCGAGATGATGCCCTGCTCGCAGGCTTTCAGGGCGGACAGATCCTCCAGCGTGGCAGACCGGGGGCGGAGGGAGGCGGAAGAAAGATGCGTGGACATGGCCAGACTTCTGCCGGACTTGGCCCGCAGCTTCAAGGATGCGGCGTGGGAATACCGTGGCGAAGGGTCAGCGCGTTAAGAATTGCATCCTTGTCGTCGATGAAATGCACGCCTTCATGCTGCTGGACGCCTTGGCATCCTTCGCCTGCATCCGACAGGATCAGCATGGGGAGGGACTGGTTGTCAGGCCCGAGACGACTGACCAGGTCCGCGCGGGGGCGAGGCCAGGCGATGCGGTGAATATCGATCTGTTCGGCAAGGCATGGGAAGGCGGCAATCAGACCTTCCATCAGCATGCAATGCCAGCAATAGAAAATCTCGCCCGGATAGGCCGGGTCTTCAAAGGGGGGCTGAAGGAGGAAGAGATCATCCTTCGCCATTCTGCCTTATCCCTTCGATCCGGCCAGTTCGCGATAGGCAACCAATTGGCCGGTGCGTGCCTCGTCCGGGCTGACCAGCTTGACCAGTTCGGCGGCAACCTCCTCCGGGGTCGGAAGGGTCATCGGATCCTCGCCGGGCATGGCCTCGGCGCGCATGCCGGTGCGCGTGCCACCCGGATTGAACAGGTTCGCCCGCAGTTTCATGTTCTCATTCTCATCGGCCCAGCCAATGACAAGCGCTTCCATCCCGGCCTTGGCGGCCTGGTAGGGGCCCCAGAAGGCACGCGGAGCGCGGGCCACGCTGGAGGTAACGAAGACGGCGCGCGGCGCGTCCGACTGGTGCATCCAGGGCGACAGGGCCCGGATCAGGTGGAAGTTCGACGTGAGGTTCACCGCAATGGTTTCCTCGAAGCTGCGCGGCCCGCACGTCTCGACCGGGCCGAGCGTGCCGAGAATACCGGCATTGGCGACAAGGCCATCCAGCCGGCCGAAGCGTTCACCGATCACTTTGCCGAGGGTTTCGATGCCCTTGGTATCTTTCAGGTCCATCGGCACAAGCACGGCTTCCGACCCGGCAGCGCGGATTTCATCGTCCAGCTTTTGCAGCGCTGCCTTGGAGCGGGCCACCGCGATGACGATGTTCCCCTGACGGGCAAGCTCCAGCGCGGCGGCGCGGCCAATGCCACGCGAGGCGCCGGTGACAAGGATGAGGCGGGGGGTGTCAGTCATAGAGAGTATCATCCTGTCTTGTCATCCCGGCCGAAGCGTAGCGGAGAGCCGGGACCCAGTCTGAAATTGCTTCTTCGCAGCTGGGTCCCGGATAAACGCGCTGCATTTTCCGGGATGACATGGCTTTTTGCCTTGAACCTTCAGACCTAGGCATCGTCCAGCAGGGAGAGCTGGCGCTCCTTGTCGGATTCGGCATGTTCATTGTCGACCAGCGGCGTCGGATAGTCGCCGGTGAAGCAATGGTCGGAGAATTGCGGCTGCATCGGGTTGCGCTGCGGCTCGCCGATGGCCGTGTAGAGACCGGGCACGGACAGGAAGCCGAGCGAGTCGACGTTCAGTTCCTCGACCATTTCCTGATGCGTATGGATCGCTGCGAACAATTCGGACTTGGCAGCCATGTCGATGCCGTAGAAATCCGGGTTCAGGATGGGCGGGCTGGCCGAGCGGAAATGAATTTCCTTGGCGCCGGCATCGCGCACCATCTGGACGATCTTCTTCGACGTGTTGCCGCGCACGATGGAATCGTCGACCAGGATCACCCGCTTGCCTTCGAGCACAGCGCGGTTCGGGCTGTGCTTCTTGGAAACGGCGCTCTGGCGGCCGGTCTGGGTCGGCTGGATGAAGGTCCGGCCGACATAATGGTTCCGGATGATGCCCATCTGGAAGGGAATGCCGGATTGTTCGGAAAATCCGAGCGCGGCCGGGACGCCGGAATCGGGCACGGGCACGATCACATCGGCCTCGGCCGGGGTCTCGATCCCCAGCTGGCGGCCCATGCGGCGGCGCACTTCATAGATGGAGCGGCCCTGAACGATGCTGTCCGGGCGCGCGAAATAGACATATTCGAACACGCAAGGGCTGGTCGGGCGCTGCGGGGCGAAGCGGTAGGATTCAACGCCCTTATCGCTGATGACGACGATTTCGCCATTGTCGACTTCGCGCACGAATTCCGCGCCGATAATATCCAGCGCGCAGGTCTCTGACGCCAGCACATAGGCGTCGCCCAGCTTGCCAAGGATCAGCGGGCGCAGGCCGACCGGGTCGCGTGCGCCGACCAGTTTCTTGCCGGTCAGGCCGACCAGGGCATAGCCGCCCTCGATCTTCTGCAGCGCATCCACGAGACGCGCGAGGAAATTCTTGCCGGTGCTGCGCGCCACGAGGTGCAGGATGACTTCGGTGTCCATTGTGGACTGGAAGATCGCGCCATCCTTGACGAGGTCATGGCGCAGCTTGCGGGAATTGGTGAGGTTGCCATTGTGCGCGACCGCGAACCCGCCGCCGGCAAGGTCTGCGAAAATCGGCTGCACGTTCCGCAACATGGTGCGGCCCTGCGTCGAGTACCGATTGTGACCGATGGCGGCGTGGCCGGGGAGGCGCGTCCGGAGGTCACCCCCGAAATGCTCACCTACCATGCCCAAATGACGTTCCGAGGGGAATCGCTTGCCGTCAAAGGTAATCATCCCGCAGGCTTCCTGCCCGCGATGCTGGAGGGCATGCAAACCAAGCGCTGTCAGCAGGCTGGCTTCATGATTTCCAAAGATACCGAAGACGCCGCATTCCTCGCGGGGCTTGTCGTCATCATGATCGAAAAGGACCATTTGAGACGCATCTCCTGAGTAACAGTATTGCGACACGGGCCTATTGCCCTGTTTTACCCTCTGAGGGAAGGGCGGCTTGCACATCTTTTCCGACTTTCGACGCATTGTCGTTCACATAATCCGCCATTTCCGCAAGCGGCGGATAGGTCATCGAGTTCCGGATGAAGTCCGGGATGCGGCTTTCATCAAGGGCAAGATTGAGAAGCACGGCAAAGAAAACAAGGGCGATGGCGCCGCGTGCGATGCCAAAGAACAGGCCGGCGAAATGGTCGAACATGCCAATCCCGTCCGCGCCCTGGATGTTCTTGGACAGGCGCTGGCCAAACCAGGCGACCAGGACATAAACGATGATGAACGCGACCACGACGAGCGCGAGGTCGCCGAGCAACGGGTCCACCCCTTCCGGCACCAGCGTGCGCACGCTGCCGGCGAAGAAGCGACGGGCGTAAAACGCGGCGGCCAGGGCGGCGATGAAGGAGCCGAGCGTCGCGATTTCGCGAAGAAAGCCTCTCGCAAACGCCATGATCGCCGAGATCACGATGACCGCAACGGCGATGGCGTCAAAAGCTGTAATGGACTCAAGCATTTTGGGCGTCCGGAGCGAGAATGTGGGCGAGGTCGATAAGCCGTTTAATTGGAGTGATCGTCAAGCCATCCACTGAAGTCGGACTGCCTTCTGGCACATAGGCGTGGGTGAAACCAAGGCGCGCCGCTTCCTTCAGTCGCTGTTCCATCCGGGCCACCGGGCGCACCGCGCCGGACAGCGCCACTTCGCCGAAGAACACGGTCCGGTCGGGCACCGGCGTGTCGGCAAGAGAGGTCAGCAGCGCCGCGGCCGCGCCAAGGTCGCCGGCGGGCTCGCCAATGCGATAGCCGCCTGCCACCGAGAGGTAGACATCCATGCCCGACAGGCTGATCCCGCAGCGCGCTTCCAGCACGGCGAGCAGCATGGCAAGGCGCCCGCCATCCCAGCCGACGACGCTGCGCCGGGGCGTGCCATAGGCGCTCTTGGCAACCAGCGCCTGAACTTCGGCGAGGACGGGACGTGAGCCTTCCATCGCGGCATAGACCGCCGCGCCGCCTTCGCCATCCCCATCGGTCGACAGGAACAGGGCGGAGGGTTCCTTCGCCGGGGCGAGGCCGTATTGGTGCATCTCGAAAATGCCGATCTCGTCGGTCGGCCCGAACCGGTTCTTCACCGCGCGCAGGATGCGGAACTGGTGGCCGCGTTCGCCTTCGAAATAGAAAACGGCATCGACCATGTGCTCGACCACGCGCGGGCCGGCAATATTGCCTTCCTTGGTGACGTGGCCGACGAGCACGAGCGCCGCGCCGGATTTCTTCGCCCAGCGGGTCAGTTCCTGCGAACAGGCGCGGACCTGGCTGACCGAGCCGGGCGCGGCCTCAAGACTGTCGGACCACATGGTCTGGATGGAATCGATGACTACGAAATCCGGCTTGGCCGCTTTCAGCGCCGACAGGATCTTGCGGAGGTCTGTTTCGGTTGCGAGGTCGACCGGGCTTTCGGCGACCTTCAGCCGCTTGGCACGTTCCTGGATCTGGGCGGCCGCTTCCTCGCCAGAGACATAGACCGTCTTCACACCATTGCGGGCGAGCCGCGCGGCGACCTGGAGCAGGAGCGTCGATTTTCCGATGCCGGGATCGCCGCCGATCAGCGTGGCAGACGATGGCACGATGCCGCCGCCAAAGACGCGGTCGAGCTCCTCCACACCCATCACGATGCGCGCGGGCGTTTCGGTCTCGGCGTTGAGGGCGACGAATTCCGTCTTGCCGGACCGCTTGGTGCCCGCCTTGGGCGCAGCGAGGCCGCCGGGTGTGCCGCCGACGGTTTCCTCAACCAGCGTATTCCACTCGCCACAGCCCGCGCATTTTCCGCTCCATTTGGAGTGAACTTCGCCACAGGATTGGCACACAAAGGCAGTCGTCGCGGTCTTGGCCATGCTTAAAGAGATATGGGGGTTTGCATGGCGGGGAAAGAGGGGGATCACGGAAACGGCACCGCCCGACTGTGGCCGAAAAAGTTACGTATTCTAAACAGTTTCTACCCATGAGTGTATTGCTCCCGGCTTGGGCGCAGAGCCAGCAGGGAGATTCATCATGCTGCTTTGGATTATCATCGCCGTAATCGCGGCAATTGTTGTCCTGATTATTGTTCTCGGTCGGTTGTCGACGCAGGAAGAGATCAAGGAGATGACGGCTGGTGAAGGCACTTCCCTGATCCGCTTTGCGGCCGCCACGACCCTCTCCACCTTGCTGGAATTCATTGCCCGAGGGGACGACGACCCAGCCCATTCAGGCAGGATTGATCGGGAGCGCATCTTTCCCACGGCGCTATTGGCGGGAAGAAAAGTGTTCGGTGAGACTTTTACGGAAGAAATTCTCAAGGACGAATTGAAAGCCGTGGTCAAGAACGGGCCGGATCATCTCGCCAAGATGCAGGAGCACATGCGCTATGAGAACGCGAAGAAATTGCTCAGTATCGAGAGCAAAGACAAGGTGATCCTGTCATCGCTCACCGCCTTGCAGTTGAATTTCCAGGAGCCGGTGGCGGAATTGCTGCCGCTGCGCCAGTTTGCCCATGAATTCTATGGAGACCCAGTTGAAGTGGATCGCCGCATGACGGGAGCCGTGGGTGCGGTCAGCCTGACGGAGACGTCAATCGCGTTGTCGAATGCGATTCTGCACGATCTGAGTGCGGCCTCAGGCCCCGCAGGATCCTCTCACCCGCCGGGTCAGGAGCAGGCGCACGACTAGATCGCCGGCTGGATCGGGCCTTCGGCTCGTCCGTGGACGAACTGGTCGACATATTCGTTGCCGCTATTGTCGATGATGTCGGCGGGGCCGTGCCAGATGATCTTGCCTTCATAGAGCATGGCGATGTTGTCGGCGATCTTGCGGGCCGAGGCCATGTCGTGCGTGATCGAGACGGCTGCGGCGCCGAGATTGTGCACCTGTTCGAGGATCAGATCGTTGATCGCATCAGCGGTGATCGGGTCGAGGCCGGTCGTCGGCTCGTCGAAGAAGATCAGGTCCGGCTTGGAAATGATCGAGCGGGCGAGCGAGACGCGCTTCTGCATGCCGCCGGAGATTTCTGCCGGATAGAGGTCGGCCACATCCGGGCCGAGGCGCACCTTTTTCAGCGTCTCGAGGGCCTGTTCCTTGGCATCCTTGCGCCGTATCTTGTCCACCTGCAGCAGGCGGAAGCCAACATTCTCCCAGACGGTGAGAGAGTCGAACAGGGCGCCGGACTGGAACAGCATGCCGATGCGGGCGCGCATCTTCTCGCGCGTCCTGCCGGTCGCCTTGGTGACGTCCTGGCCGTCAAACCAGATCGTCCCGGCCGTCGGCGTCATCAGGCCGAGCGCATTCTTCAGCATGACGGACTTGCCGGAGCCGGAGCCACCAAGAATGACGAGGCTTTCGCCCTTCTGCACCTCAAGATCGACGCCCTTGAGCACATCCTTTGGGCCGAAGGACTTCTTGACGTTGTCGAGTTTCAGGATGGGCGTGCTCACAGGCCAATCTCCACGAACAGGGTGGACATGAGGTAATTGGCCGCCAGCACCAGCACGGCGGCGCCTACCATGGAGAGCGTGGCCGCGCGGCCAACGCCGGTCGCGCCGGCTTCGGAGCGGTCGCCCTGATAACAGCCCATAATGGCAATCACTGCCCCGAACACGACGGCCTTGATGAGGCCGACAATGATGTCCTCATTGGTCACGAAGTCGATCGTGTTGCGCAGATAGGTGGTGGAGTCGAAATCGAGCGCATAGACGCTGACCAGCCAGCCGCCCATGATGCCGATCACGTCGGCGACCAGGACCAGTAGCGGCAGGGCGATGATCGCGGCCAGGAAGCGCGGCGCGTAGAGATAGCGATAAGGCGACGCCGACAGCGTCTCCAGCGCATCAATCTGCTCGGTCACGCGCATCGCGCCGATCTCGGCCGAGATACCCGCCGAGACGCGGCCTGCCAGCATCAGGCCGGTGATCGTCGCGCCAAGCTCCCGCGTGATACCGAGCACGACGATGCTGGGCACGAATTGCTCTGCGCCATAGCGGCTGCCGCCTTCATAGATGTTGAGGGCCAGCGCCGCGCCGATGAAGACGGCTGACATGCCGACCACAGGCAGGGAATAGAAACCGATATTGACCATCTGCCGCCAGACCTGGCCGAGATACCAGCGGGGCGTCACAGCCGCGAATTTCACCTTGGCCGCAAACAGCGACAGCCTGCCGATCTCCGCGAAGAGGCCGATCACGGCAGCGCCGATCCATTGCAGGGGATTGGGAAGCCCGCGCTTACGGGTAGACACGTTCGACACGATTGCTCAGTCCTGTAAGTAATTCATACCCTAGCGTACCTGCGCGGGCCGCCTGTTCTTCGAGTTTGGCATGCGGGCCGAGGAATTCAACGCGCGCGCCTGATTTTGCTTCAGCCTGTGCCTTTGAAACATCAATCGTGATGAGGTCCATCGAGATGCGTCCGAGCACCGGGCAGGGCGTGCCATCCAGGTAGCCGATCAGCGTATTGCCCCCGGATCGTGGTATGCCGTCGGCATAACCGAGTGCGACAGTGGCGAGAGTCGTATTCTGCTGCAGCGTATGGGTCGCAGCATAGCCGACACTCTCACCGGCCCTGGCGGAGAAGACGCTGAGAATGCGCGCTTCCAGGGTGACCGTCGGTTCCAGCCGGACAGTCTCCGGCGGGGTTGAGCCGCCATAGAGCGCGATGCCGGGCCGGGTCAGGTCGAACGCATAGGCCTTGCCGAGATAGCATCCGGACGAGGCGGCCAGGCTGGCAGGCGTGTCGGGAAAGGCCGCCGCAATCTCTGTGAACCGGTCAAGCTGGACCCGGTTGAGGGCGTGGTCCGGCACGTCGCCGCACGCCAGATGGCTCATGATCAGGACAGGTTGCAGCTTGTGCAACTCGTCGCGCCGATGTGTCAGCACGCTGGAGGAGAGACCCAGACGGTTCATACCGGTATCAAAATGTAGCGCGCAGGCCCCGCGCGGCGTCCGGGCCCACAGCTCCACCTGTTCCTCGCTGGACAGGACCGGCGTCAGGTCCGCTTCGCGATAGGTGCGCAGATGGCTGCCGGTGGGCCCGTTCAGGACGAAAATGCGCGGTCCGAAGCCGAGCGCCTGGCGCAATGCTGTCCCTTCTTCGAAATGGGCAACAAAGAACGTGCTGCAGCCCGCTCGTGCCAGGGTACGGGACACTTTTGCCGCGCCCAGCCCATACCCATCCGCCTTGACCACGGCGGCCGTGGTGGCGGTCGGATTCAGCCGGTCGATGGCCTGCCAATTGGCGGCAATGCTGGACAGGTGAATATGGGCGCGCGGGCGGGAACTCATGAGGGTTTCGATAGAAGCGTTTGGCCCCCGTGTCATCTACACAAAGCCGTCAGTTGCGCTCCTGATGCTCCAGCCAGGCTGAGCCCTTCATGTTCCAGACGGGCGTGAAGAAGACCATCCAGATGATCAGCGCGATCATGCCGCCAGCCGGGACGATGGCGATTTTCTGGGGGCCGAACAGGTCGACCAGTGCGCCCATGATGGCGGCGCCGAACGGTGCGCCGGCCATGAAGCCAAGCTGGTAGATCGAGAGGACGCGGGCGAGCTTTTCCTTCGGCGCGGCGTCCTGCACGATGGAGCGGCTCATCGCGATGGAGATGCCGGCGGCCAGGCCCCAGATGAAGACGATGCCGAGGAAGACGTAATGTGGCACCTGCCACATCATGGCGAGGATGCTGATCGAGGCGAGGAATTGCGCGATCAGCAACAGGCGGCCCTGACGCTTGATGCGCTTGAAGATCGACAGCACGACGGAGGAGACGAACGCCCCCATCCAGAAGGTGACGAACATGTCCCGGATGCCGTCGGAACCGAAATGGTAGACGTCCCGGTTCACAATCGGCAGCACGACCAGGAAAGCGCCGATCACGAAGATGCCGACGCCGAACATCAGCGCGGTCATGGCCCAGAGCTTGCCGTCAGACCGGACCGCATGGAAGCCCTCGGCAATGTCGCCGAGGGCGGATTTGATGCCCTTGCCGCCGGTCACGATCTGCCGACCCCGCCCGAGCCAGAGGGCAAATCCGGCCCCGAGGGCCAGGATGATGCCCTGAATGGCCAGGAGTTGTTCAGCCGGGATCGGGCCGATGCCGAAGCCGCCCAGCCAGTCCGGCATCTGGGTGCGTTTGTCGGCATAGCCGCCCACGACCAGGCCGCCGATCTGGGCCAGGAACTGCGCCATCGTGGCGAGCGTCACGCCGAGTTGCAGGGTCACGCCGGAGCCGACCCGCATGCGCCGCTCGACCACTTCATTCACGATGGAATCGCGCGCCGGCATCATGAAGGCACCCACCGTGCCGATGGTCAGGCCATATATGATCATGGCGGGATAGGAGAGTTCCCCGCGCGCCACGGCCACGGCGAGAAGTAGGGCTGGGGTTGCCGCCAGAAGGTGCAGGATGATGAGCAGGCGCTTGCCGTCTGCGCGCTCGGCCACCACACCGCCAATCAGCAGGAAGATGACCGACGGGGCCGACAGCGCCATGTTTGCAAGGCCCAGCGCCAGACCGTCCATGTGAAGGTGTTCGCGGCCCGTAATCAGGTAGGGGAACAGGACCATTTGCAGACCGAAGGCCATGAACCAGCTGAGCTGGACCATCAGATAGGCCGGCAGCTCGATCTTCACGCCGCGGCGCAGCTGGCGGGCACGCCAATGGTTCGCGGTCGCCAGCAAGGATGCGCCAGCACCGATCGCTTCGCTGACCCCGCTGACGGGGGACGAGATATCCTCGGCCGCATCTTCGGCCATCTCGTCGATGAAGTCGTCCATCTTGTCTGACATGCCCACTCCGGAACAGCTGGCGGGACTGTATGGAGACGGCCCCGTTATGGAAAGCCCCCGGCCTTGCGCCACATGAAGACTGATGTCCATCACCGATGCGCAAGATCCGGTTGGGATGCCATACGGGGATATGCTGATCTGGCGGTGCGCAAGGATAGCCGCATGGGCTTTGCCCGCGCGCTGTCACGGTATCTTCGCGCAGAGCTCAGTTGCCACGGCGGCAGGGTATGGTTAGCTTCCGCCTAACGGCCCACCGGTAAAAGGTATGTAGAATGCGTCTGTTCCGGCATCTTGTGAGTTGGGCCCTGGCCCTGTTTCTGGTCGCGATGTTCGTCCAGGCGACCATTCACCCGCTGCCCAATCCGCCGGAAGGCTTGGTGAAGTTCTTTGACCCGCCGGGCGAGAACATCGTGTTTCAGACCATCGCGACGAAATCGGGCATCAGCCTCTATGAGCCGGCTGGCCGGGTGGCGGTGGGCCTGATCGAGTTGATGGCGGCCCTGTTCCTGCTCCTGCCCATGACGCGCCGGTTCGGCGCCTTTCTGTCGGCGGGCGTGCTCGGCGGCGCTGTCGCCATGCATCTGTCACCCTGGCTCGGCCGGGAGATTCCGGTCTCGCTCGACCCGCAGAGCACCGCCACCGACGGGGGCATGCTTTTCATGCTGGCCATTGTCATGCTGGTGTCCAGCCTTCTGTTGATGGTCGTACATCCAGGCCGCTCAGAGCGGAACTGACCTGCGCCGTCATCTCCACAGACCGTTAACCGTTTGCTGCAAGAGTTTTCGCCAATGCGAAAACGGCCAAACGTATGGAAGACCCCTTGGAGCCCTTGCTGACGCAGCAGACCGGTCGCGCGCGCAACGCGCTGTTCCGGCGATTGCTTGACCTTGTTGCCATGCCAGCCTCGCGTCTGGCGCATCAGGACCGTCACATGGTGGGCGATATCCTGCTGGAAGTGCTGTTCCACGCTGAGGAATATGACCGCGAAATGTGTGCCCGCCGCCTGTCGAACCATCGGGAGGCGCCCAAGCGCGTCCTGCGCTATCTCGGCCAGTGCTCCTATCGCGTCGCGCAGCATGTGCTGGAGGCCAATGAGGGCTATGACGCCTGCGATCTGCGAGAAATCTGCATGTCCGGCACGCAGGATCACCGGATGATCATTGCCCAGCGCAAGCTGGTGCCGGATTCGGTCTGTGAATATCTGGCCGAGTTTGCCGAGATCCCCGTGGTCAAGGCGATGCTGTCGAACAATGGCGCGATCATGCCGGAACAGGCCATCGACAAGCTGGTGGCCCGCTCGCGCGGAGATGAGAGCCTGTGTCCGCTCCTGGTCGAGCGTCTGGAAACCAAGCCGTCCCAGGCGATGGCCATGTTCTGGTGGAGCGACAGCACGACCCGCAAGAAAATTCTGCAACGCCATGCGGCCGACCGGCTGGAAGTGATCGATACGTGCCGCGATGTGTTTGAACTGGCGGCAGAAGAGAACTGGTCCGATCCGGTTACCCGCAAGGCGCTGCAACTGATCGAGCGGCGCCAGCGCAACCGCGCGGCCATCGACAAGAGCCCGTATGACAGTCTCGAGGACGCCATCAATGCTGCTGCGCTCGACGGGATGGATTCCGAACTGGCGCAAGAAATCGGCTACCTTGCCGGCCTGAAACCGGTCACGGCGGCGAAAATCCTGACCGATGCGGGCGGCGAGGGGATTGCGGTCCTGTGCAAGGGCACTGGCGTGAAACGGGATTTCCTGCCTGTTTTATGGGCAGGCCTGAAACGCAACCTGGAAACCGAAACGGGCGAGATCGACCCCGACTTCGCACGTGTTGCCGAGATCTATGAAATCATGACCGTGGCCAAGGCCCAGACCACGCTAAGGTACTGGAACTGGTCGCTCTCATCGGCCTTTTCGCCAAGTGCCCTGTCCTCCGCGATGGATGACGTGCCTGCCAATGAGGAAGCCAGCTTCTCCTCGCCACAGCGCACAGCCCGACTCGTTTTTGGCAGGTAAGGGCAGTAAACCACCCGAAAAGCACTTTCCAAGACGCGCGTGGCCCTTTAGGTCAGGGCGTTCATTGTATTGGGTCATCGATGAAAGGGGCGCGAGTGGCGTACTTTCTGGGGTTGCTGGTTGCACTGGTCGGCTTCTGGCTGGGCATGTCTGGCCATTACACGCCTTTGCTGCTGACACTGGGCGCCGTCTCGGTGGCTGTCTGTCTGATCCTGGCCTACCGGCTAGACATCATAGACCGTGAAGGCGCGCCTTATGTGCGCATCGTCGGCTTTGCCCTCTACTTCCCATGGTTGATGAAGGAAATCGCCAAGGCGAACTGGACCGTGGTGAAAGCCTGCCTGAAGGCCGAAATGGATATATCTCCGGCCTTGGTGAAGGTTAAGACCGCCTGTGAAACCGATCTTGCCAAGGTAACCTTCGCCAATTCCATCACGCTGACTCCCGGCACCGTTACGGTCGAGATCGAAGGCGACAAGATGCTGGTCCATGCGCTCTACGAGCAGGAAGCCCAGCCGGAAGCCTTTGCCGAGATGGATCGCCGGTCGCGCGAAGCCGCCGACGGGAAAAGGAGACCCGCATGACCGCCGCCGCCCTGATTGCTGTCCTGTTCGGGATGCTGCTCCTGCTGATCCGCGCCATTGCCGGGCCGACGCTGTATGACCGCGTGCTCGCCGTGAACTCGTTCGGAACCAAGACCGTGCTGGCGCTTGGCCTGCTCGGCTTCGTGATGGGGCGTCCGCAATTCCTCGATATCGCCATCCTCTACGCGCTGATCAATTTCGTCTCGACCATCGCGATCCTGAAATTCTTCCGCTATCGGTCGTTCCAGGTTCCGCTGGTGCGCCGTGGGCAGGGAGGTGGCAATGTCTGATTTCCTTGCATCCCTTCCGGCCTGGTGGGAGGTTATCCGGTTCCCGTTTGGCGCTGCCCTGTGTCTGGCCGGCGGGCTGCTTTGCCTGATCGGCACCGTGGGCGTGCTGCGCTTCCCGGATTTCTACACCCGCCTTCACGCCGCCAGCATCACCGATACCTCCGGCGCGACGCTGCTGCTGCTCGGCATGGCCATGATGGCGCCCGACTGGATGGTCGTCAGCAAGCTGGTCGCCATCTTCGTCTTTATCTATCTGACCAGCCCCGCCTCGTCGCACGCGGCGGCAAATGCGGCGCATACGGCTGGCCTGCAGCCGCTGATCGGACCGGTCAGCACCCATGACAAGGAAGGGCAGGGATCCTGATGGCGATGAGTGAACCCGATATCGGCATGGCGCTGGTCAACATCGTCCTGCTCGGCCTCTTGTTCGTAGTGGGCATCGCAATTGCCCGCCTGCGCAGCCTGTTTGCCATCGTGATGCTGTCCGGCATCTATTCGCTGGTGTCTGCCGTCTGGTATGTCGCTGTGGACGCGGTCGATGTGGGCTTCACCGAAGCGGCCGTGGGCGCAGGCATGTCCACCGCAGTTCTGCTCGGCGCCATGCTGCTGACCTCGCGGACGGCCAAGCCGCAGAAATCCCTTCGCCAGCTCGGGCCTCTGCTGGTCTGCATCGCGACGGGCATCATGTTGATTTACGCGACCGTCGACCTGCCGGCTGTGGGCGATCCGAATTCGCCGGCCAATACAGGGGTCGGGCTGACCTATCTGCGGGTCGCCTGGTTTGACACCGGCATCGAAAACGTCGTGACCCCGGTCCTCGGCAGCTATCGTGGCTTCGATACGCTGGGCGAAACGACCGTTGTGTTTGTGGCCGGTATCGCCGTGGCGCTGTTGCTGGGCTTCGGAGAGCGCTCGCTCGCCGAAACCATTCGCAACGAGGACAAGAGCTTGCCCAAGGCCAACAAGAAACCAGAAGCAGAAGATGAGGAGACGGACGCATGAAGAGCGATCATCACGTCATCCTGCGTGTCATCACGAAGGTCCTGATTCCGGTCATCGTCTTGTATGGCCTGTACGTTCAGTTCCATGGCGATTTCGGGCCCGGCGGCGGCTTCCAGGCCGGCGTGATCCTTGCCGTGGCTGTTATCCTGTATGCCCTCGTATTCGGTGTGCCTTCCGCGATGCGCGCCGTGCCGCCGGCCTTTACCCGGTCATTGGCTGCTGTCGGTGTGCTGCTCTATGCCGGCGTGGGCTTCTGGGCCCTGCTACAAGGCGGACAATATCTTGAATATCAGGCGCTGTTCCAGGAAGAACCGGGCGGCCATCACGGCCAGCATGTCGGCATTATCCTGATCGAACTGGGCGTTCTGTTCGGTGTGTCGGGCGCCATGCTGACCATCTTTTACGCTTTCGCTGGCCGCGTGGCCGAAATCCGCGACGAGGACTGGTAGGCCGATGTTGCTATTCATTCTTGAGCGCGCAAATTACTGGGCGGTCATCGGTCTGATGATGATCGGCCTGTACATCACGTTTGCGTCCGGAAACCTGATCAAGCGGCTGGTGGGCCTGTCCCTGTTCCAGACCTCTATCTGCCTGTTCTATGTGACACTCGGCATCGTGGCCGGGGGCACCGCGCCGATCCTGATGGACCCGGACACGTCTGGCGGGCATGGCGGTGGTCATGGTGAAGAGGCTCCGCATGCGGCCATCGACGCCGTACTGACAGCATCTGCTGGCGGTGACCGTGTGGCTGACCTCGTCCACACCTATTCCAACCCACTGCCGCATGTCCTGATGCTGACCGCCATTGTGGTGGGCGTGGCGACCCTGTCGGTCGGCCTCGCCCTGATCGTTCGCATCCGCGAGGCCTATGGCACGATCGAAGCCGACGAGGTGCGCGAAATCGACATGCAGACCGCTATCGCTCAGGAAGCCGAGCAGGAAGCAGCTGAGAAAGAGGCGCTGGCATGATCGACCTGCTTCTGGACACGGCGCCCCGCTGGGCGCTCCTTCACGCACCCGCCTTGCTCATCATGGTGCCGCTCTTTCTGGCGCCGCTGCTGGCCATCCTGCCAAGTGGCCGGCTGTCCTGGCTGATCAGCATCTTCGCGACCCTCTTTGCCCTGTTCTGCGCCCTGATCCTGGTGGGTCAGGTTCAGGCGTCGCCGGTCGGCGTGGTCGGATATGATGTCGGTAACTGGCCCATGCCCATCGGCATCGTCCTGCGCGTTGACGCGCTGAACTCAATGATCCTGTTGCTGGTCGCCTCGATCGGGGTGCTGGCGACGATCTTCTCCTGGCCTACGGTCAAGGCGGAGATCCCCGAGCGCAAGCACCCGCTGTTCTATTCCGCTTTCCTCGTCTGCTTTGCCGGCCTGTGCGGCGTGGCAATCACGGGCGACGCGTTCAACCTGTTCGTCTTCCTCGAGATTTCCTCGATCTCCACCTATGTGCTGGTTGCGCTGGGCGCAGGGCGGGACCGCAGAGCCCTGCCGGCCGCGTTCAACTATCTCATCATGGGTACGCTGGGCGCCAGCTTCTACATCATTGGCGTCGGCTTCCTCTATTCGGCGACGGGTACGCTGAACATCGCCCAGATTGCCGAAATGCTGCCTTCACTGGCGGGCAATCGCAGTGTCGAAGCGGGCTTTGCGTTCATCATTGTCGGGCTTGGCCTGAAGGCGGCTGTCTGGCCGCTGCACCAATGGCTGCCGAACGCCTACGCCTATTCGCCAAGCTTCGTGACGATGTTCCTGTCTGCCACGGCGACCAAGGTTGCGCTCTATGCGCTGATCCGGTTCCTGTTCACCGTCTTCCGTCCGGAATTCGCGTTCGAGCAGGCGACCTTCACCTATCTGCTGATGCCGCTGGGCCTCGCCGCGATGATCACCTGCAGCTTCCAGGCAGTCTTCCAGACCGATGTTCGGCGAACGCTGGCCTACTCCTCCGTCGCCCAGGTGGGCTACATGATCCTCGGCGTATCCGTCGGTACAGTCGCTGGCCTCAGCGCCGGCCTGTTCCATCTGCTCAACCACGCCATGATCAAGGGCGCGCTCTTCATGGCGGTGGCCGGTGTGGTCCTGACCTTCCAGGGCACCACCATTCGCGATTTTGCGGGCCTCGGCCGCACTGCGCCATGGACGATGACCGGCTTTGCCATTGCGGCCCTGTCGCTGATTGGTGTGCCGCTGACCGCAGGCTTCCAGTCCAAGCTGCAGCTCGGCTACGCCCTGTTCGATCAGGGCATGTGGTGGGCTGTCGTGCTCGTCGTCTTCTCCAGCTTCCTTGCGGTGATCTATATGGGCCGCATTCTGGAGGCGATCTTCTTCCGGCCGCCGATCAATCCGCGCAAGTCGCGCAAGGAAGCGCCGATCCTGTTGCTGGTGCCGCTTTGGGTGCTGGCGCTGGCAAATATCTATTTCGGTATCACGACCGAACTGCCGCTCGGCCTGGCGCGTGACGCCGCCGCCGCCGCGTTCGGACTGGAGGCCTTCTGATGAGCTCTGAGCTGTTGATCTGGGCTGCCCTGTGCCTGCCTTTGCTGATTGCGGCGGGGATCGCCGTGACCGGAGCGTTCTCGAATGTCCGGGAAGGCGTCACTTTGGTCGGCTCGACCGTCCTGTTCGGTGTGGTCATTGCGCTCGCCACGAAAGTGGCCGGTGGGGAAGTTCCCCAGCTCTATGTGGGGCAGGCCGCGCCGGGGCTCGATTTCGCGTTCAAGCTGGAGCCGCTGGGCGCACTGTTTGCGCTGGTCGCGAGCGGCCTGTGGATCGTGAACTCATTCTATTCCATCGGCTACATGCGCGGGAACCGCGAGCGCAACCAGACGCGCTTTTATATCTGTTTCGCCATTGCCATTTTCGGCGCCATGGGCGTCGCCATGTCGGCAAACCTGTTCACCCTGTTCGTGTTCTACGAAGTGCTGACCCTGTCGACCTATCCGCTGGTTGCGCACAAGGGCGATGCCGCGGCCAAGCGGGGCGGACGGATCTATCTTCTGACCTTGCTGGGTACCTCGATCGGCCTGTTCCTGATGGCCATCATGTGGACCTGGGTGCTGGCGGGCCAGAACCTCGATTTCGTCCAGGGCGGGCTGCTCGCCGGACGTAATCTCGATCCGGCTGTGGCCAGCGCCTTGCTGATCCTGTTTGCCTTCGGCATCGGCAAGGCGGCGTTGATGCCGTTCCATTTCTGGCTGCCCAACGCGATGGTTGCGCCAACTCCGGTATCGGCCCTGTTGCACGCGGTTGCCGTTGTGAAGGCAGGTGTCTTCACCGTTATGAAGGTCTCGATCTACATTTTCGGCGAAGACCTGCTGAATGCCACGCCAGGGCGGGAGTTCGTGCTCGGGGTGGCATGTTTCACCATCATCGTCGCGTCTCTGGTTGCGATGACCAAGGACAATCTCAAGGCGCGGCTGGCCTATTCGACGATTGCGCAGTTGTCCTACATCACGCTCGGCGCGATGCTGGCGACGCAGGCCGGCTTCATGGGCGGCGCGCTGCAGATCGCGGCTCATGCTGTCGGCAAGATGACGCTGTTCATGTGCGCAGGCGCGATCTATGTCGCCACCGGCCTGACCAATATTTCCGACATGAGAGGCCTTGGCCGCAAGATGCCGCTGGTCTTCATTGCCTTCTTCATCGCCACCCTGTCGATCATCGGCATTCCGCCCATGGCAGGCGCCTGGGCGAAGTATGAACTGATGCAGGGCGCGATCGACCGGGGCACGGGCTTTGTGCCATATGTCCTGATCATCTCCTCGCTGCTGAACATCGCCTATCTCCTGCCGATCCCGATCCTGGCCCTGATGCCGACACCGGGCACGCCGGAGCCAAGACCGTTCAAGCGGCCGGGAGGCGCGCCCTTCTTTACCGTGGCGGCGCCCGTTGTGACGGCGGCGCTGTGCGTGATCCTGTTCTTCCTTGTCGGGCCTCTGGCAGATTTCCTGTCGCCAGCCTTTGAGAACCCGGCATCCCCTGCCTTCGCTGGAGGTCAGCCATGAGCGACGACACGCCAAACGATACCCGCGATACAAGCGGCCGCTTCGTGAAACGCGCCGCAGAACAGGCGCACCGGCTGCACACGCCGTCCAATGATGGCGTCCACCCGATGGCGAAGATCCTGTTCGGCTGGACCGAGTCCAAGCTGGCAGGCACGGCGATCTTCTGGGGCATCGGCCTGCTCTCGGTTTTCCTCATCGTCGTCGACCTTGCTGTCGACCGCCATGAATATATCCATATGGCAGGCGCCACCGGCTTCTATGCGATCTGGGGCTTCGCCTCGTTCGCCTTCGTCGTGTTGATGGGCTGGCCGCTGGGCCGGCTGCTGCGTCGGAGCGAAACCTATTATGGCGATCCGGGCGGACCGCCTGCGGACATTGATCCGGATGTGCCGGCCGCGCCTGACACATCCCCGACCTATCCCGACGAAGGAGACGAGCTCTGATGACTGGTTTGCTCTCCATGCTGAATCCCGGCTGGCTCCTGATCGCGGTGGGCCTTGTGGCCCTGTTCCTGCCGGTCCGGCGCGTGCGCCAGGGCCTGACCATTGCGGCGCCGATTATCGCCATCCTGCTGGTCTCGATGGCCGACCGGAACCTCAACCTCCTGACCGGCGAAGCGCTCGGACTGGAGATGGTGTTCTATCGGGTCGACAATCTGAGCTACATTTTCGGTCTCGCCTTCCTGCTGGCGGCGCTCCTGAACGCGATCTATGCGTGGCACACCGATGACCGCCTGCAGGACGGCATGTCCATTGCCTATGCGGGCGCAGCCGTTGCGGCGACCTTCTCCGGCGACATGATGACCCTGTTCGTGTTCTGGGAGCTGACGGCGATTACCTCCGTCTTCCTGATCCTGAGAGCAGGGACACGCGCGGCCTATTTTGCCTCCATGCGCTATCTTGGCGTCCAGATCCTGTCCGGCGTGCTGCTGCTGGCGGGCATCGGCTATGTCTACCAGTCACGCGGCGACCTTTCGATCTCGGCCTTCACCAGCCTGAACGAGCCGGGCGCGCTGCTCGTCTTCATCGCCCTCGGCATCAAGGCGGCCTTCCCCTTCCTGCACAATTGGCTGCAGGATTCCTATCCGAAGGCCACTGTGGTCGGCGCGGTCGTCCTGTCGGCCTTCACGACCAAGCTGGCTGTCTATGCCTTTGCCCGCATGTTCCCCGGCCATGACGCGCTGATCTGGATTGGCGCCGTGATGACCGTCTTCCCGGTCTTCTTCGCCGTCATCGAAAACGATCTGCGCAAGGTGCTGGCCTACTCGCTGAACAATCAGGTCGGCTTCATGATCTGCGCCATCGGCCTCGGCACGGCGGGGGTTGGCAATGCGCTCGCGCTGAACGGCGCCTCGGCGCATGCCTTCTGCCACATCATCTACAAGGGTCTGCTGTTCATGAGCATGGGCGCGGTGCTGTATCGCACCGGCACCACCAAGGCATCAGAACTGGGCGGCCTCTACAAATCCATGCCGTGGACCACGGTGTTCTGCATCATCGGCGCGATGTCGATTTCGGCCTTTCCGCTCTTCTCGGGCTTTGCCGCCAAGTCGTTGACCATGACGGCCGTCGGCAAGGAAGGGTACACGGTCGTGTGGCTGATGCTGCTGTTTGCCTCGGCCGGTGTGCTGGAGCATTCGGGCATCAAGATCCCGTACTTTGCCTTCTTCGGCCATGACAGCGGCAAGCGTGTGAAGGAAGCGCCCTTCAACATGCTGCTTGCCATGGGCCTTGCCTCCTTCATCTGTATCGCGGTCGGCGTACCGGCGATTGTTCCGGGCTTCGGCTATGAGTGGCTCTACAATCTGCTGCCATACCGGGAAGAGGCGATGGCCTATCATCCGTTCACGCTGGATCATGTGTTGACCCAGATGCAGCTGCTGGTTCTGGCGATCTTCGCCTTCGTGATGCTGAAACGCCTCGGCTGGTATCCGCCGGAGAAGCCCGGCGTGGTGCTCGACAGCGACTGGCTCTATCGCAAGGCCGGTTACGGCATGGCGACCTGGACCGGGACGGTCTGGCAGAAAGTGGGACCGGCCATGTCGGCCGTCTTCTTCAAGCTGACGGGCCGGGCCTATGAGCGGATCGAGGACACATTCAGCCCAAGAGGCGAACTGGCGCGGGGCGGCCTGGCCAGTGGCATGGCGATCTGGACGGCGATCCTGCTGGGCTTTGTCCTGCTCTTGTCCTTCGTCACAACCGGATAGGGTGGCAGCGCATTCAAAAACATACCGCCGGTATGCGAAAAGCTCGGTGGATCGTGTAATAAATACTGCGATTTATGCGTGAATCAGTCTCAATCTTAGGGTAACCCCGATTGGTTATTCGCAAGGATGGGGATGCGAGATGACTGACACCACGACTCCGGCTGGCAGCCGGATCGAATTTCTGGAAATGACGACGCAGATTGTTGCGGCCTATGTCAGCAACAATGCGTTGCAGGCAGAAGACGTACCGCAACTTATCCGGCTGGTGCATTCCTCGCTCGAAAGCGTCCAGGTGAAAGAGGTGAGCCAGGAGCCGCTGAAGCCGGCGGTTTCTGTGCGCAAATCCATCGGGGAAGATTACCTGATCTGTCTCGAAGACGGGCTGAAGTTCAAATCCCTGAAACGCCATCTGCGCACGAAATATGACATGACCCCCGAGGAATACCGCGAAAAATGGGGGCTGCCGGCCGATTATCCCATGGTGGCGCCGGGTTATTCCAAGCAACGCTCCATGCTCGCCAAGCAAATGGGCCTCGGCAAATCAGAGCGCGAGTAATATTCACTCTCGAATACTTTTGTTTCGAAATCGAAATGAAAGCATTTGGTAGGAATGGTTAAGAAAAACTCACCAAGACTCTTGATCCGCGACTCCACTCGCGCGATAGGTGATTCTATCGAATCACCTGGGGGTGACTGAAATGAGCAAACAGAATGTCTTCAAAGGCATGACCGATTCGCAGCAAAAGCTGATCGAGTACTGGTGCAGCCTGCGCGATTCGCACGGGCTCGTGCGGCGCGAATCAATCGATCCCGGCCAGTTTCGCGCCATGCTGGCCAGTATCTCAATTGTCGAGTTCGACCGATTCGGGACGGGACGCTTCCGAATCGCCGGTTCCCGCCTGCGCCAGATCTTCGGCATGGAGGCCCGTGGCCGCCAGATCGAGGATGTGCTGGGCAAGCATGGCGAAGCCTATTGCCTGGGTCTCGCCGCCGCGCTGGAGCGAGGCGCGCCCGTCGGCGGGGTGATCGAGCAGGAAGATGGCCGCATGCATGCCTGGGTCCGCCTGCCACTGGCCGGACACGATGGCCAGCTGAGGCAGGTGCTCTGCCATGACGAACTGGTACGCGCGCGCCCGAAGAAAGGCCGCCCGGATCCGGCAGGAGACGACATGTCCGGCGGACATGACCGCGCCGCCGCCTAGGCTGTCCCGGCTCCTCCTCTGACCTGATGCAGAAACGGCGCAGCTCCCCAGCTGCCCGTCGGGAGCTTTATTTGTCGGATTTGTACAGATTACTCTCACAACGAGCTAGAAATCCAGCGATTTCAGGCTGAGCATATAGCATTTGACGTGCTTTCTGATCTGGTGCGCTAGGACCATGCTTCGAAGACATGATTGAAAAAATGTTTGCCAAGACGAAACCGCGTCTCGCGCGACTTGTGATGTCGGAGAAATCATTTGTCCGCCAGATTGTCATAGCTTGGCGCATTTCATCTACATATTGCTCTGCTTTTTCGAGTGTGAAGTCTGCATTGGCCTCATGAGCTTTTGTTGCAGTGCTTAAGTTTCTCACAATTCTCGGATCCACAAGAATAATGGCATCAGGGAAGTCATCGTGTGTGCCCCATAGATGGTGAGCAATTTTGTCCCGACCCTTTGCTGTCGAGTTATAGATTTTTAGTATTGCGTCGAGGGCATCGCGATCTGTCTGTTCTTTGAGACTGATTTCTGCTTGTTTTCGGATTGTATCTTGGCGGGTCTTGAAATTGCGTATTGCGGCGAATGCGGCTGCCGCTGGTGTCGGATCAGACTTAATAAGGCTGTTGTAAAGTATCGGCATCAGAGCATCGAACTTAGCCCATTGGGCAATTGCGTTCGCGGCATTAAGTGCTTGCTCTTGGCGTACTGCTGCCGCTTGGTCCACCACCACTTGAGCGGCATACTTTTTGGGAAGAGGTTGCGGCACAGCGTACTCCAAAGAAGATATAAAGTTCAACGAAACCCTGAAGCGCATCAAAGATTCAAGGCCCAAGGAGCTCCATGCGGTTGCTGTAAGCTCCTAGCTTGCGTCAACAGGTTTCGAGGGCGTCCCACTTAAGGGCGATTCTCTTCACGTGTCAGGCTAATTGCTTTTCCTGCTCGGAGGAGGCTGTCCAGCCGCTTGCTGACTAAGGGGCTCGCATTTGCGCATCCTATCCCCCGAAACCCGACGAGAAGCGCACCCGCAATCCCCAGACATTGCGGGCATTCAACTTGTCGGAATAGGAAAGTTATCCTACACCTGCGGAAGTCGGGTAGTCTTGTGCCTGTCATCACAGGAGAAAGACATGCAGGATTTCGACCCCCGGAAAGACGAGGACAGGGCCTATCTCGCCGCCGCGCTGACGGCGTATGCGCTGGGCCTGAAGACCGAGGCGATCCTCAGCCGCCAGCGCCGCTCGCCCGCCGAGGCGCGCGGGCGCCAGATTGCCATGTACCTGCTGCGCACGGCGCTGGGCATGAGTCTCAGCCGCGTGGCGCGAGCCTTCAATCGTGATCGCACCACGGTCGCCTATGGCTGCAACCTGATAGAGGATTGCCGGGATGATCCGGATTTCGATGTCTGGCTCGAGCAATTGGCGGTCGGCCTGTCGAGCGTCGTCGTGCTCGATGGCGCGGCGGTGGAGGTATAGGTCATGGGAAAGTGCCGGATTCTGACCGAACATCGCCTGATGAGTGTGCTGGTGCATGGCGGCATGATCGCGCCCCTGCGCCAGACTTTCCTGGCCTATCGCGGGCCGGACACGCGGCGCCAGCAGGCGGGCTGGGTCTCGCCGCATGTTGTGGCGCGGCTCAAGGCAGAGAAACGCCTTCTGGCGCAGACCATGTTCCCGGATCGGCTAGAGGCCGCCCCGGCGCCGGGGCGAGCGCGGGAGTCTCGCGCCATGTGCCGCCCGGCCGACCTGCTGAAGTTGCGCACTGATGGGCGCCGGAGCCTGATGGCAGAGCTCTTCGCAGCGCCAACGTCCCAGAATGTAATCCGCCAGAGCGCGGCGGCCGGGCGCTACCGGGATGAATTCATCCGGGCGAGCCAGCCGGCGGCAGACCGTGCCCGCCCGGTCTTCGGGGCCGGGACGCGGCAAAGCCCCTCGGCGCGGTTGGCGGCGCTGGAGTCAGAGATTGGCACGACCTCGATGCGGCAGCTGGAAGATCTGCTGATCGACCGGGCGACCGTCACGGCGCTCATTGTACGCTGGAGCATGGAGGCGGAGGGCGTGCGCGCAGCCGCGCAGGAGGCGCTGGCGCATCTCGCGGTCGCTTATGAGCTTTCGCCGGCCGTGGACAACCCCGCCTGAGCATCCGTGCGGATGCGTTCAAGCATGGAAGCGAGCCCGTTCGAGCGTTGGGCGGTGAGCGCGCCGCTGACGCCGATCTCGTCGAGCAGGGCCTTGGCGTCGAACCCGTTGATCTCTTCCAGCTGCGCGCCGGAATAGAGGCGGATGAGCAGGGCGATCAGTCCCGACACGATCATGGCGTCGGATTCGGCCCGCACTTTCATATGGCCGTCTTCAATGTCGGTGACCATCCAGACCTGTGAGGCGCAGCCGCGCACGCGCGTCTCTTCCGTCCGCTCTTCCGGGGCGAGCGGCGGGTTCGCCTTACCGAGATCGATGATGTGCGCATAGCGCGCTTCCCAGTCATCCAGCCAGGAAAACTCTTCGCGGATCTCGTCTGCAGTTTCAGCAATCGTCATGACCGCCAGATGGGGCATCTCACGTCAAAAAGAAACCCCCGGAACCGATTGTGGTGCCGGGGGTCAAGAGAGAGACTTGTCTGCTGGGGCTTATTGGTAGACGCCGCCAATGCATTGTCCGACGTCGGCGAGTGCGTGCTCGCCGATGCAGAACGGAACTTCATATTGCTGGTTCGCTGCAGCAACGCATTGCTGCAGGTTGAGGTTTGCCATGTTCAGGCAGCCACGGGTCTCGCGCTCGGCCATGGCGGAATTGACCTGGCTGGAAGACGCAGCCGTCTGGCCGAGAATGCGATAGGCGGCGAGCGTGGCGATCTGGTCGGCCACAGGTTCCTTGCCGAATTTCACACGTTTCTTCTTGGACAGGCCGAGGCCGCTGGTCACGGCAGCCGGGAAGCGCACCGCATCAGCGGCGCCGGAGACATTGTCCCACAGAGACGGAGCGCCGGTGCGGCCTGCGCCCGCCAGCACGCTGTCGATGTCCGCTGCCGAGAAGGCGGAGATCAGCTGTCCGCGAGCCGGCGTACCGACCGTCTGGATGCTGTTCAGCCGTGTGGCCTTTGCGCCGGAATTTCCGATCTTGGCTTTCGCCCAGCCGGAGCCCTGCAGGCTGTAGGCTTGTTCCTTCACATAGGCCGCCGTGGCGCTGAGGCGCTGGCTGTCGGCCTCGGTCGCTGCCAGGGACAGGCTGACCGCATTGTCACCGCCGCTGAGCTGGCGTGCATAGCGCACGTCATTCTTCAGGCCGGTCAGCAGCGCATCGCTGCCGTAGAAGCTTTCGATGTCACGCACGGCGGCCCGGTATTCGGGATCCTGCGATGCGATCAGGGCGGAATAGGAGATCCAGCCTTTCGACAGCTGGTCCGGATTGTGCCCGCCCAGAGAGTTCAGGGCGTGGTCGATGTCCTTGGCAGAAGAGAAAGGCTTGCCTTTCACATCCGTGACATCGGACTGGTAAGTCCCGTAGACAGCGGCCGATTCCGAAATCGGATCCCCCGACTGCGCAGATGCCCCCATGGCCAGGCCAAGGGCAACCATTGCAGTACCGATCATTCTGATGGATTTCATGTGCTAATTCTCCCTCACGCGTCACGCGACAGTGTTGCATGAACTTCCCCCCATGGGGAACCTCGCCTTGCCTGCTGCACACATTACAAATACAGCAAAGTATGCGTGACCCAGGCAGAATGCCTAATGAATCTCACCGGGGTGTTAACGAGTTGCCCGAACTGACACGAAAGAGATTACAGTTTGTCCACCTGGTTTGGCTTGTCCTTACGGTGGCGCTGGGTCTTTCAGCGTTAATAGGCGGGGTGGCCGATAACGCGCTCCTGGCCGGCCTTGGCCTTGCCGCACTTCCAGGTGTGGTGGGGGCAGCGCTGTTGCATCCGCGCGCGCGGGCGGATGATCTGATCGGACCATTCCTCGTGATTGGCTGGACCTTGCTGGCCATGCTCGGCATTGCCGCGACAGGGGCGGCCCTGTCGCCGCTCACCGTATTGTTTGCCATTGCTCCGTTAACGGCCATCAACCTGCGCAAGCCCGGCATGGCGGCCGAGGCGGCGATCTTCGGCGCTTTCGCGTTCGTGGCCGCAGCCATCATGGTGCGGCTCGGCCTGCTGCCACCCGCCAATCCGGTCAGCGCGTACCAGGTGCCGGCCATGCTGCTGGCCTTCGCCGCCCTCGTCATGATCGGCCTGCTGGCATGGACCTATCTGAAAGCGCGCGAGGAAGAAGCGGCGCTGCCAGCGGAAGTGCCGCAGCCCATGATGACCGTCCGGCAGGATGTCGGCCTGCCGCAGGAATCCGGCCTGTTATTGCTGGACGTCTCCGAGTTTGGTCGCATCCGGACCCTGAGCGGGGATCTGCTCGGCCTCGAGAACGTCAAGGCCGGGGGCCTGCTGGCAAACCTGCTGCAGGACGAGAAAGAAGTAAGCCTGCTGAAGCCGGCGAACGGCCGCACACATGGCGAAGTCACGCTGAAGAATGGCCGCGAGGCGGCGTTTGTCGCAGAGGCGCATGACAGCGGCGCCGTGCTCGTGCTGCGCGATCTGACAGAGGCACGCGCCCTGACCCTGGAAACGCGCGCGCGCCTGGAAGAGGCCGAAGCGCGCCTGAAAGGGCGCACCGCCTTCTTTGCCTCACTGGGCCATGATCTGAAGACACCCCTGAATGCCATTCTCGGCTATGCCGACATGATGCGCGCCGGCATTCGCGGGCCGATGCCTGAGCCTTATGCGGACTATCCGGAAATCATCCATGAGAGCGGGCAGGATTTGCTCCTGCTGGTCGATGACATTCTCGATCTCGCCAAGGCCGAGGCCGACCGCCAGCGGCTGGAACCGGAACCGGTCGACCTGACCGCGTCTGCGCAATCCATCCTGCGCCAGCTCGACAACCAGGCCGAACGCGCTGGGGTCAAACTGAAACTGAAAGCAAGTGGTGAAGTCTGGGCGGAAGCCGATGCACGCGCCGTGCGCCAGATCTGGCAGAACCTTGTCTCCAACGCGATCAAGTATTCGTCGTCTGGCGGGACGGTGACCCTGGATGCGCGCGACGAGGGCAATGCCACCGTGCTGAGCGTGACCGACAAGGGCGCCGGCATGTCTGCCGAAGATGTCCGCCGCGTGCTGGAGCCGTTCTCGCAGGGCAGCAATTCCAAGGGGCGTCAGGGCACCGGGCTCGGCCTTGCCGTGGTGCACTCCTTCGCCCAGCTGCATGGTGGTCAGGTCGTGATCGACTCCGCGCCCGGCAAAGGCACGAAGGTGGAAGTCAGCCTGCCGCGCGCCAACCCCGCCGACATCCAGCCCCTGGAAGACGCGGCGCAATAGGCAGCCCGCTTTCCGGAAACCGGCGAACGCGTCTATGACATCTCCAACGCACATCAAACGGGCACACGGCCCGCAACAGGATTCCTGCTCATGATGATGGAAAGACTGCCCACAAAGCTCTGGGTCGATGCACTGGTCCGGCGGGCTCAGGTCGCGGGGGCGGCAGCGTTCGTACTGCAGTCCGGCGATCAGGAGCGCGGCGATGTGCTGATCAAGGTCGCGCGGCTCGACGGCACGGCGGCGGCCTACATTCCGACCATGAACATGGAAGGCGAACGCATCTTCATCGACCTGATCGTACAGGGGATCGGACCCGAAGAAACGGCTGTGGATGCCTATATCCGCAAGGCCCGCGATCGCGACCGGGACCTCTGGGCAATCGAGATCGAAGACCGCGACGGTCGCCACTTCCTGACCGAGCCCGTGGAACACCCTGAATAGCCCGAAACACGTCGTCGTAAATTCACACAACTCTTTAACCGGCAGTAGGTGTTTATTAACCGTGTGAGGGCAGCTTCGGCCTGAATTCAAGCTGGGGTGCGCCAATCATGCTGTTTCTGATGAATGATCAGATCACCGAGATCGAGATACCGGAAATGCACCTTGCCAAACGGTGGCAGTCACTTGGCTGTGGCGACCCCTATGGCATGCGGGCCCGTGAAGCGCTGAACTTCGCCAGCCGGGTCGTCGGCGAGCATCTGAAGGAACGTATCCCGTTGGAGAATTCGCTCCTGCAGGATCTGGGCTCCCTGATCATCGCCAAGACCGGCGCCAATGCCGTCCTGTTCCCGGTTTTCGGGAGTGTGGTGGGCGAACCGCGCCTAACCATCCTGCCGGAAACGATCCTCGCTTCGCTGCGTGATCGTCATCAGCGTGAGGGCAAGGCCCCCGATGTACGCGAGATCTGGCCGAGCGCAGCCTGACACGTATCCTGATACTGGCGCTTCAATCGGCGGGTCAAATGGGCTAGGGCCTCTGCCGAGTACGAAAGAGCCCAGATTCCATGTCCCATGAACAGGAAGCCGCCCGCCGGCGCACCTTTGCCATCATCTCCCATCCGGACGCCGGTAAGACGACGCTGACGGAGAATTTGCTGTTGGCCGGGGGTGCCATCCGCGCAGCTGGCGAAGTGGCCGCGCGCGGCCAGGCTCGACGCACAACCTCCGACTGGATGAAGATCGAGCGGGATCGCGGCATCTCGGTGTCCGCCTCGGTCATGACGTTTGAATTCGACGGGCTCGTCTTCAACCTGCTCGACACGCCGGGCCACGAAGACTTTTCCGAGGACACGTATCGCACGCTGACCGCGGCCGACTGCGCCGTCATGGTGCTCGACGCCGCCAAGGGTATCGAGCCGCAGACGCTGAAACTGTTCGAGGTCTGCCGCCTGCGCGACATTCCAATTGTGACCTTCATCAACAAGATGGACCGCGAAGCGCAGGACCCGATCGCCCTGCTGGACGAGATTCAGGACAAGCTGCAGCTGGATACCGCGCCGCTCTATTGGCCCGCCGCCAGTGGCCAGCGTTTCTCCGGCATGTTGGATTTGCAGAAGCAGGAATTCTGCGTCTTCGAGCGCAAGCCCGGCGAAGCGCCCCGCATTGGCGCCGCCGAGCGCATTCCGGGCGATGAGGCCACGCTGAAAGCGGCCCTGGACGAGAGCGTGTTCGAAGAACTCAGCGAAGGCGCCGAAATGGCGACGACGCTGCTGCCGGAGTTCGATATCGAGTCCTTCCTTGGTGGCCACATGACGCCGGTCGTGTTCGGCTCGGCCCTGCGCCATTTCGGGGTTCTGGAATTGCTTCGCACACTGCACTCCTATGCGCCACCGCCGCGTGACCAGAAGGCGGAAAAGAAGGGCGAGCCGGTCATGATCCATGCCGAGGACAAGCCGGTCTCCGGCTTTGTCTTCAAGATCCAGGCGAACATGGACCCGAACCATCGCGACCGGGTTGCCTTCCTGCGGCTCTGCTCTGGCGAGTTCAAGCGCGGCATGCGCCTGAAGACGACGGCCGGCAAGCAGCTCAACATTCACAATCCGATGATGTTCCTGGCGCAAGACCGCGAGATTGCCGAGACCGCCTATGCGGGCGACGTGATCGGTGTGCCGAATCATGGCCAGCTGAGGGTCGGCGACAGCCTCTCCGAAAGCGGAGACATCCAGTTTGGGGGCATCCCGAACTTTGCGCCGGAACTCCTGCGGCGCGCCCGCGTGAAAGACCCGATGAAGGCCAAGCACCTCCGCAAGGCGCTCGAAAGCCTTGCCGAAGAAGGGGTGACCCAGCTGTTCAAGCCGGCCATTGGCTCGGACATGATTGTCGGAGCGGTCGGCCAGCTGCAGTTTGAAGTGATGACCGAACGGGTCGCGGCCGAGTACAATCTCGAAGTTGTCTTCGAGCCTGCACCATACAATGTGGCGCGCTGGATGAGTTGTGATGACGACAAGGTGCTCGAAGCCTTCCTTGACCGGAACAAGTCCGCCAGCGGAACGGATCTGGATGGCGCGCCGGTCTATCTGGCGAAGAATGCGTGGGACGTGGGCTATGCCCAGGAAAAGAACCCCGACATCCGCTTCACGGCCACCAAGGAACGCTTGGTCTAGGTCTGCCGGTGCACGCCAAAAGATATTCTGAAATCTCGTTTCGGTAGTGTATCAAATGTCACGATTTTGGTGTATCTTTCCGTCATTACGGAAGGAGATCAGTATGCCGTATATCAAGACGCGAGATGACACTGAGATCTTCTACAGGGATTGGGGCCCGGCCGAGGCGTCCCCCATCATGTTCCATCATGGCTGGCCTTTGACGGCGGATGATTGGGACAATCAGATGCTGTTCTTCCTGTCCGAGGGCTATCGGGTGATCGCAGCGGACCGCCGCGGTCATGGCCGGTCGCAGGAAACCTGGACCGGCAACGACATGGATACCTATGCGGCTGACACGGATGACCTCGTCAAGGAGTTGAACCTGACAAATGTGGTTCATGTCGGACATTCGACGGGCGGTGGGGTGGTGGCGCGTTATGTGGCCCAACATGGGGGTGACCGGGCTGCCAAGGCCGTGCTGATTGGCGCGGTCCCGCCCTTGATGCTGAAGACGGCGGACAATCCGGATGGCATCCCCATGGATGTCTTCGATGATTTCCGGAGGCAATTGTCAGACAATCGCGCCAGCTTTTTCCTCGATGTCCCGAGCGGTCCGTTTTTCGGATTCAACCGGGATCATGTCGAGACGGTGGAGGCAATGGTCCATAATTGGTGGCGTCAGGGCATGATGGGCAGCGCAAAGGCGCATTATGACTGTATCGCCGCCTTCTCCGAGACGGATTTCACTGAAGACCTGAAGGCTCTCAAGGTGCCCACACTGATCATGCACGGGGATGATGACCAGATTGTTCCGCTCGACCTGACCGCCCGCAAGGCCGCAGACCTTGTCGAGGGTTCGGTGCTGAAGATCTATGAGGGCTTGCCGCACGGAATGTGCACAACGCATCCGGAGCTCATCAATCCGGACCTGCTGGATTTCATTCGCGCCTAAAGGAAGGGCCCAGGGTCAGGACGGATCTGGCACCGTCAGTGGTTCCGGCTTGTCGCTTGGCGGGAAGGCAACGTCCGATCCGCCTGCCAGTTCTTCCTGCACTACGAGAACAGGCTGGTGAAGGTCTTGGTGGCGGGACGAAAGACCTGAAGTGGCCATTGGATTGTATTCCACCTTGCCGGCGCCCCGTTTGAGCTCACAGCGCGAGGCGCTGTCGTCAAGCGCTTCGACATAGCTCCACGCAAAGCAGGCTGGCCGCGTGTTGCAGAGCTGCTGGCAGTCGTCGGCGGTGGCGGTATTCGAGAACTCATACGTCCCGCCAAAGCGATAGATGCCCGACTGGTAGCTGGGACCATCAAGGGCGGTATCTTCGTTCGCGACGGGCGCAGCCTCCAGGCTATCGGCCATGACAGGCAGGCTGAGACAGGCGGCGAGCAGTAGGGCGGGAACAAGGCGCATATCGAAAGACTCCCTCAATCGTGGGAGAATCCTAGGCAGCCTGTCTTAAGGAAAGGTTGTTCAGGAACTTGCCAGCGCGTCGCGCTTTTCCTCGATTTCCAGCCATTCCATCTCGATCATGTCCAGTTCGTCGCGCGCAGCGCCAATCCGGGCCGACGCCTTCGCAAATGCGTCCGGGTCGCGCGTATAAAGCTCCGGGTCGCTCATCTTGCCTTCGAGGGTCTTGATCTCCGCCTGTAGTTTCGGGATCAAATTGTTGATCTCTTTCTGGCGATGCTCGTCCTTGTAGGAGAGTTTCTTCTGCGGTTTTGGGCGCGCGGTCTCCGCTTTGGCCTTTTCGGATTTTTGGGCGCTTTCTTCCTGCTGGCGGAAATGCTTCAGCTGGTCCTGCGCATCGGTCCAGCCGCCTGCGGTGACAACCCATTTGCCATCGCCCACCGGGCAGAGGCAACTCGTCACGGTCGCATCCAGAAAGGCGCGGTCATGGCTGACCAGGATCAGCGTGCCGTCATAGGAGAGCAGCATGTCCTCCAGCAATTCCAGCGTCTGCATGTCGAGATCATTGGTCGGTTCGTCCATCACCATAAGATTGGATGATTTGGCGAGGCCGATAGCGAGCGCGAGCCGGTTGCGTTCACCGCCAGAGAGGGCGCCGACGGGCTGGCGCAGCTGCTCCGGCTTGAACAGGAAGTCCTTGGCGTAAGCGGCGACATGGCGCTGGTTGCCCTGAACCATGAGGGAGTCGCCGCCCGCCGGGGCGAGGGCTTCCCAAACGGTGTCTTTCGGGTTCAGCGTGTCGCGCGTCTGGTCCTGATAGATCACTTCCAGTGTCTTCGACTGGCGCACGCTGCCTTCATCCGGCTCGATCTCCCCCAGCAGGAGGCGCACCAGAGTCGTCTTGCCCGCGCCGTTCGGGCCGATGATGCCGATCCGGTCGCCGCGCAAGATGCGCAGCGACAGGTCATCCGCGATCACGAGGGGGCCGTTCGGCGTGTCGAAGGTCTTGGACAAATTCTTGGCCTCGATCACCTTCTTGCTCATCGAATCGCCGGTCGAGACCGAAAGATCGGCGGTATTCTTGCGATCTTGCAGGGCGCCGCGCATTTCGGCATGTTGTACGCGCATGTTTTTCAGCTTGGCGAGACGGCCCTGGTTGCGCTTGCGCCGTCCCGTCACGCCGCGTGCCAGCCAGTGTTGTTCATCCTTCAGCTGGGTCGTCATCCGGCGCAGCTGGCGTTCTTCTTCCTGTTCGACCTGTTCGGCCCATTCATCGAATTTGGCATAGCCTTCCGGGCTCTTCAGTACCTTGCCCTGACGCAGCCAGAGTGTGTTGGTCGAGACGTTTTCCAGGAAGCGCCGGTCGTGGCTGACCAGCAGGACAACACCATTGAAGCCCTTGAGGCGCCGTTCCAGCGTCTCGATCATGGGCACGTCAAGATGGTTGGTCGGCTCATCCAGCAACAGCACGTCCGGCTCGCGTGCAAAGGCCTTGGCCAATGCCGCCCGGCGCTGTTGCCCGCCCGACAGGGTGGCTGGGTCAGCCGCGCCGTCGACGCCGAACTCCATCAGCTCTGCTTCGGCCATGTAGCTGGCTTCCAGGCCCTCTGAAACATAGTTCAGAACCGTGTCAAATCCCGCAAGGCTCGGCTCCTGGGAGACGATGGCATAAGTGATGCCGGGCTGGCGCCAGACATCGCCACTATCGGCCTCGACGCTTTCAGAGATGATTTTCATCAGCGTGGACTTGCCGGCGCCGTTGCGCCCGACGAGTGCGACGCGTTCGCCCTTGGACAGGGAGAAGCTGACGCCTGTGAACAGGGGTTTCCCACCAAAGGTGAGGCGCAAATCATTGAGGGTAATCAGGGGTGGTTGAGCCATGTCCGCGATGTAGCGTGTGCCACAGGGCGGCGCTAGGGGGCGCATGCGCAGCCGTCTTTGTCAAAAATAGCAAACCACCTCGCAATTTCCACGCTGACTCAAACGCTCGTTTCCATGATGGCGTGAGACCTTTGTCTTGCTGGGACTACCAGGGGCGCTCGTCTGCGGACGTGCGTCTTTCTATTTTTGGAAAAGGAAGAAAAAATGTTGCACGAAATTCTGTTCATTCTAGTGGGCGGCTTGGCTGCCTTCACTTTGTACGACATCACGAAAGTCGTCATCACACTCGCAGGCCGGAAAAAGGTTGACCTCGCCGCCACTCCTGTACGGGGCGGGACGGCACGACCGGGTGCATCGTGTGCAATCGTTTATCTTGTGGGCGTCCTCTCTCCCCTTCTAGGTATGGGGATTGCCGTCAGTCCGATCATCTAGACCTGACAGCCGGTGCCCTGGCGGCCAGCTTCACGCCGAAGCTGGCCGCATTTTTAGAAGAGAGAGGAAATCTCCTGTTCGGAGAGGAGACGCCAATTTCCTTGCCCGAGCTTCCCCAAGTCTAATGCCCCAAAGCGGGCGCGGTGCAGGGCTTCCACATGATTGCCGGCAGCGGCGAACATGCGGCGGACCTGATGATAGCGGCCTTCTGTGATGGTCAGGCGTGCAGACCGCTCGCCGGTGATTTCAAGGCGCGCCGGCAGCAAAGGCTTCTCTTCACCGCGCAGCATCAGGTCGCCGCTCGCGAACAGTTCAGTCTCATGACCCTCCAGAGGACGGGCGAGGGTCGCCTCATAGGTTTTCTCGGTCGAGGATTTTGGCGAGATCAGTCTGTGGAGCAGCTTGCCATCATCCGTGAACAGCAAGAGCCCGGTCGTATCGGCATCCAGCCGTCCCACTGTCGAGAGTGGCGGGCTGCGCTGCAGGAAACGAGGTGGCAGAAGTTCGTAGACGAGGCGCCCCTGGTCGGCGCGGGAGCAGGTGAAGCCCGCAGGCTTGTTCATCATCAGCACCATGCCGGGCGCCGGGTCCAGCGGGTTGCCATCAAAGCGGAGATCATCGCTAGTGCCGGTTAGGCGGCCTGCACGGATCGCGGCCTCCATTTCCTTGCGGCTGCCATAGCCAAGGCTCGCCAAATACTTTGCAAGCTGACGATCTGATTTCATCGCTTCCGCTTTGGCTTCTCCGCACGGAGAATCTTGTAGCCGCCGGAGTCTTCCAGCATTTCAAAGGTCTTGAAGCATTCGCCCAGAACTTCTTCATAGGGCAAATGGCGGTTGGCGACGAGCCAGAGCTGGCCGCTGCCTCTCAGCGCCTTGGCGGCGGCGCGGATGAAATCCTGTCCCAGCGAGGCGGCATCCGCCCTCCCGACATGAAAGGGTGGGTTCATGACGATGAAATCATACAGCGTGCTGCCGCCTTCCTTCGTCGCGTCGGCCCATTTCATGTCCCAGTTTTCAAAGCCAGACAGCGTCTGCGCAATACAGGGCAGGGCGCGATGCTCGGCTTCCAGCAGGGTCATGTGTTCGACATGTCGGCAATGCTGGAGGATCTCGCGCGTCAGGAACCCCTGGCCGGCGCCGAAGTCCGCGCCGCGCCCGCGGATATTTTCGGGAACGCTGTCCGCCAGCAATTCGGAGCCCGCATCGATCCGGTTCCAGGAGAACAGGCCGGGCCGGCTCCACACGCCAGCGTCCATTTCCTGCGGCGCATCGCGCGCGATCCATTCTTCCATCAGCTCGGCATTGATCCGTGAGCTGTCCTTGATGGTCCAGAAGGCGCGGCACTTGTTCTTTGACAGGGCGTCGGTCTCGCCCGCGATTTCGCGCAGCAGCTTTTCGATTGTCTTGGAGCCGAGCGTGTTGGGCAGGCAGGCAAGGATCACGCCGCCTTCCGGCGCGTCGCGCAGGGCGCGGGCGAACAGGGCGCGCGTCTCATCCTTCTGGCGGGGTGGCAGGAGCAGTGTCAGCTGCGTGGCCGGGAAGGTCTCGCTCTCGGGCGGCAGGACGTCGAACCCGGCGGCTTTCAGCGCCTCATGGTCCGGCTTGAAACTGTTCTGGCAGATGAGGCGCTCTTTCGGCAGGGGCGCCAGGTGCGGCGAGAGTTCTGCGCGCAGGAACAGGATCCGGCCCTCTTCGGGCAAGGTCACAGCCCCTTCGTCAAGGGCCAGCATCAGGGTTTCGTAGACAGCGGTATCAAACATGCGCGGTCTTTAATGGGTTTGCATGGCGCGGGAAAGGCCCGGCCATCATACCGGCTCTATTGGCGGATGACCCGGACACCATTCCTGTTCCCACTGCGCGAGCTGGATGCCGTCGAAAAGGCCTGCGCCATGCCGCGGTAGAAGGTGACCCGCTCTTCGGCCGCTTCGGTCATTTCGATGCCCGCTTCTGCGCCGAGCAGCGGCTCTGGGGGCATGCCCGCATGGACGATCTGCATGATGTCCGACCAGAGATCGGCCGGCAGGCCGCCACCGGAAACCTTGGCCATCGGGCTGTCATCATCATTGCCGACCCAGACGCCGCCGACATAGGCGTTGGTGAAGCCGATGAACCAGGCGTCGCGCCAGTCCTGGCTGGTGCCGGTCTTGCCGGCGACCATCCAGTTGCCAAACCGCGCGCGGCGGCCTGTGCCGAACTTGGCATTGACGACGCGGGCCAGCATGCCGTTCATCTGCTCGGCAAGCTCATGATCATAGACCCGGTCGCGATTATAGTCGGGGCGCGTGTAGAGCACATCGCCGCGCGAATTCTCGATCTTCTCGATCAGCCACGGGTCCATGCGCAGGCCGCCCGACTGGAAGGTGCCGAAGGCGCGGGTGATTTCCCACAGCGACACTTCCTGGCTGCCGAGGGCAATGGAGGGAAAGGGCTGCAGTGGCGTGGTGATGCCGAAGCGGCGCGCAATGCCGATGACGCTTTCCTCGCTGGCTTCCTGCGTCAGCTCCGCGGCAATCGTATTGGTCGAGCGCGCCAGGGCTTCGCTCAAGGTCATCGGACCAAGGAACCCGCCGCCATAATTTTCCGGCCGCCATTTGCCGATGGCAAGCGGGGCGTCCTCAAACACGTCATAGGGCGAGAACCCGTTCTCCAGCGCGGCGGCATAGACAAAAGGCTTGAAGCTGGAGCCCGGCTGGCGCTTGGCCTGGGTGACACGGTTGAATTCGGATTCGGTGAAGTCGCGGCCGCCCACTAGGGCAACAACCCGGCCGCCACGGTCGATCACGATGGCAGATGCCTGCGACGCCTTCGCGGACTTGCCGTCCTTTTCCATTCGCTCGTTCAGCTTGGTGCGGATCTTCTCCTGCAACTCGACATCAAGCGACAGGGTGACGACCATGTCGCCTGGCGGCCGGGGCAGCATCAGAGTCACCCGGTCTGCGACCGTATCGAGGACGTAGCCCAGCTGGGGGTTATACGCCGGCGCGTCGATGATGGTGATGTCGGTCTCGATAGCGTCGGTGACCTCCTCTGCTGTGAGGAAGCCAAGATCGGCCATCTGCTCCAGCACGTAGAGCTGGCGCGCTTTCGCGCCTTCGAGATTGTCACGCAGATTGAGCTTCGACGGCGCCTTGGGCAGGGCGGCCAGCAAGGCGGCTTCCGGCACGGACAAGCCTTCTGGCGGCTTGCCGAAATAATAGCGTGAGGCGGCATCAATGCCGTACAGGCCCGCGCCGAAATAGACCCGGTTCAGATAGAGCGTCAGGATCTCGTCCTTGCTCAGTTTCTTTTCCAGTTCCCGCGCCAGCTTCATTTCCTGTGCCTTGCGGGACATGGTCTGGCGGCTGTCGAGTACGAGGTTCTTGATCAGTTGCTGGGTGATGGTCGAGGCGCCGGACACGGTCTCTCCCGCCCGCATGTTGGACCAGGCCGCGCGGGCGATGGCCGCATCATCGGCGCCATCATGCTCGTAGAAGCGCTTGTCCTCGGCGGCGATGAAGGCTTGCGGCACGTGGGCAGGCAGGCGGCTGATATCGGTCGCCCGGCCATAGCGGGGACCGCGGACGTCCAGCGTGTTGCCGTCACGGTCAACGAACTCGATGGCTGGCTCGCGCTTGGCCTCCCACAATTCCGCCACAGGGGGCAGGCTGGGCATGCCGAAATAGAGCGAGCGCCATTTCCAGACAGCCCATCCGGCGCCCGCCAGCACGACAATCAGAATGACCAGCATGAGATACCGCCCGGCGCGCGTGCCGAGAAACCCAAAGCGTGAGTTCGGCACCTTGATGGCCCGGGTGCCGCCCGCCTTGCCAGCCTTTGCAGGCGGTTTGCGTGGTGATTTCGCCATAACTTCCAGATACCTGAATTTGGTTTGTCAGCAAGCTAAATGCCCAATGAATTGGGCAAGGTGAAGGCATTGCCTGCAGCCCGTGCCCTGCCGCGAGGTCACGTCTTACAATAGGGGCATTTCCCTAGTGTTATGAGGAAAAGCAGCTGGTTCAATGAAGCCTGCGAAGATCAGGGTTTCAAAAAAGGCCCGGCGCACGGGAGGAAAACATGACATCATCAACCACTGCCAAGGCTGCGGAACATTTCGACGTGCTGATTGTCGGCGCGGGTATTTCGGGCATTGGCGCCGCATGGCACATGCAGCACCAGGCGCCGGGAAAGAGCTTCCTTGTCCTTGAAGTTCAGGAAGATTTCGGCGGAACCTGGCGGACGCACACCTATCCGGGCATCCGCTCCGACAGTGACCTCTACACGTTTGGCTATCGCTTCAAGCCTTGGACGGGCGCGCCGATCGCGACCGCGCAGGAAATTCTCACCTATATGGGCGAAGTGATCGAGGACAATGACCTCGCCCCCCATATCCGGTACCGTCACCGCATCATCGGGGCGGACTGGTCGTCGGCCGACAAGGTCTGGACGCTGACAGCGAAGCGCGAGGATACCGGCGAGACCGTGTATTTTACCGCCAATTTCCTCTGGATGTGCCAAGGCTATTACAATCACGAGAAAGGCTACACGCCCGAATGGGAAGGGATGGAGGATTATCGGGGTCAGATCATCCACCCCCAGACCTGGCCGGAAGATGTCGACCTCAAAGGCAAGAAGGTTATCTGTATCGGGTCAGGCGCCACGGCGGCGACGGTGGTGCCCGCGATTGCCGAAGAATGTGAGCATGTCACGCTGCTTCAGCGCTCTCCGACCTATTTCATTCCGGGGCGGAACGAGAACGAACTCGCCAATGCACTGCGCGAACTGAAGATTGACGAGGAGTGGATCCACGAGATCGTGCGCCGCCGTGTCCTGTTCGATCAGGCGCAATTCACCCATCTTGCCGAAACCGCGCCGGACGCCGTCAAGGAGGATTTGCTGAAAGGCGTGCGCGAATTCCTCGGGCCGGACTATCCTATCGATCCGCACTTCACGCCTCGCTACCGCCCCTGGCAGCAGCGCATTGCCTTCGTGCCGGACGGCGATCTGTTCAAGGGCATCGCCAGCGGCAAGGCCAGCGTTGTGACCGATCATATCGACCGGTTCACTGAAAAGGGCATTCTGCTGAAATCCGGCGAAGAGCTTGAGGCGGATATCATCATCACGGCGACGGGATTCAATCTGTCCGTTCTCGGAGATATTCCGTTCTCAAAGGATGGGGAGCCGATCGATTTCAGCCAGACGGTCACCTATCGCGGCATGATGTTTACCGGCGTGCCGAACATGGCATGGGTCTTCGGCTATTTCCGCGCCAGCTGGACGCTGCGGGTCGATCTGATGGGCGACTTCATCAGCCGCCTGCTGAAGCATATGGACAAGACCGGCGCGAAGGAAGTCCGGGTCGAATTACGCGAGGAAGACAAGGGCATGGACATCCTGCCCTGGATGGACACGGACAATTTCAATCCCGGCTACATGATGCGCTCGCTTCACATGATGCCCAAGCGCGGCTCCAACTATATCTGGCAGCATTCCCAGGACTATTGGCAGGAGCGGGAAGAAATTCCGAGCATCGACCTGACCGGGGCCGAATTTGTCTATGACCGGGCGACAGCTGGGGCCAGGTCAAAGGATGACGCGCTCGTCTGAGTTCTGTCTGGCCAAGCTCCGTTGGACGGTCTAGCCTTGCCTCTCACAATAATGGGAGGGACGTATCATGCGCCGAACACTGATTGCCGCCACCCCGTTTTGCGCCGCCGTATTGGTGGCGCAGGCACAGGAGGCCAGGCCCACAATGGGGCTGGAAACGGCGGGCACAATTGTCAAAGCCTGCATCGAACACGCCGAGGCGAATGCGCAAGCGGTCGCCGTTGCGGTCTATGACCAGCATGGCAATCTTCGCGCCTTCGCCCGCATGGATGACGCCTCCGCCGGCGTGTCCGACATCGCCATGTGGAAGGGCAAGTCCGCCGGCAAGTATGGCTTCGCCACAGCAATGACCGCTGACTGGGGCGTTGGCCCCGGAGACGTTGCGACGTGGCGCGGCGGCTTGCCAATCCATCTGGAGAGTGGCGAGCTGATCGGCGGCGTGGGCGTATCCGGTGCGCCATCGGCCTTCGATGAAGCGTGCGGCAATGCCGGTATCGAGGCAGCAGGCCTGCCCCTCGCCGAGATCATCGAAGCCGCTTCCGACTAGGGACAGCCAATCGCATGGGCGAGAATGTTCCGGTGGACCTCGCTCGTGCCGGAATAGATTGTGGCTGCGCGCGTGGAGAGATATTTCGCCTGCGCGAAGTCACTGTTGGGCGAGAGGCCCAGCCCGGCCACGGTGATCGCTTGGTGCAGCTCAGTCGCCAGCACTTTCAGCACCGATGACGCGGCTGCCGGATTGATCGGCATCTCGCCACTCGACGCGCGCGCTTCCAGCGCTTCGAAATTATCCACTTGCATGGAGAGCTGCGACAATTGCCGCGGCAGGGCGCGGCCCTTCAGCCCGCGCTGGGCCGCCCTCAGGGCGCGGCGCAGCAGGCCAGTCGTCGTATTGTTCGACCGTGCAATGGCCATCAGTGTCTTGGCGGCCCGCCAGCCGTCTCCGATATCGCCGATCCGGTGAGTGGCCGGTGTGCGGACTTCGTCGAAGAAGACTTCATTGGTTTCATGCTCGCCGCTGATGAAGTCGATAGGGCGTATACGGATGCCGGGGCGGTGCATTTCGACCAGCAGGAAGACGAGGCCCTCGCGGCCGGTGCTGCCCGGCTCACAGCGCGCCAGCAGGAACATGTGCGTCGCGTAGTGCGCGAAGCTCGTCCAGACCTTGCTGCCGTTCAGGATGAACTCGTCGCCCTCCCGCGTCGCCCGCAGGGAGAGCGCGGTGAGGTCCGATCCGGCCTGCGGCTCGGAAAATCCCTGGCACCATTCATGTTCGCCGTTCAGGATCGCGGGCAAATAGTGCGCCTTCTGTTCGTCTGATCCTTCGGCGATGATGAGGGGGCCAATGGTGCGCACGCCGGAATTCATCACGATGGGCGCATCGCGCGCCGCACAGGCATTCTCGAAATAGAGCCGCTGCCCGGCGCTCCAGCCAGCCCCGCCATGCTCGACCGGCCAAGAGGGCGCGAACCAACCGCGCGCATTCATCCGCTTGCGCCAGGCCTCGCACGCCCAGCGCGCAGATTTCAGGCCGGTCGTCTCCCGGCCCGCCGCGCGCAACTCGTCTGTCAGCTCGGCATCAAGGAAGGCGTCCACATCTGCGCGGAAGGCGGCGTCTGCCTGTCCCCCAGCCAGTTCCGGAATCGGAAAATTCCCATCCATGTCGCTCTCCTGTGTTTCGAGCGGATGGGCAGTTACGCGCGCAATCCGGCGCGCCGCAATCAGGGGAAATACGGGGTGCGGCCAAACCGCCGCGCTTAGCTGGCGACCAGGTCGCGCGGTCCCTGTGGTACGATCCGGTACGGATTGATGTGTTTATGAGAATAATAATAGTGCTGTTTGATATGGTCGAAATTCACGGTCGGCTTCACCTCCGGCATCTCGTAGATGCGCTGCAGGTAGGCGTTCAGCGCGTCATACTGCCGGATCATTTTCAGATTGCATTTGAAGTGGACGAAATAGACCGGATCGAACCGGATCAGCGTCGTGAACAGGCGGATGTCGGCTTCGGTCAGCTGGTTGCCGACGAGGAAATCGCGGCCGTCCGACAGGCGCGTTTCCAGCCAGTCCAGCGTGTCGAAGAGGGGCGTGATATTCTCGTCATAGGCCTCCTGTGACTCGGCAAAGCCGCATTTGTAGACGCCATTGTTCACCGGCTCATACACGCGTGCATTCACCTCATCGATCTCGCCGCGCAGGGCTTCGGGGTAGAAATCGGATGTGTTGCCAGTGATCTCGTTGAACGCCGCATTGAAGATGCGGATCACTTCCGCGCTCTCATTGTTCACGATCATCTCTTCCTGCGTGTCCCACAGGACCGGCACGGTGACCTTGCCGGAATAGTCCGGTTTGGCGCGGGTATAGATCTCATGCAGGTAGCTTTTGCCGTAGAGCGGGTCTCCGGTGGCGCCGGGAAAATCATCCTTCAGCTCCCAGCCATGGTCCAGCATGTGGGGGTGCACCACGCTGACCGGGATCAGGTCTTCGAGACCTTTGAGGTGGCGAAAGATCAGCGCGCGGTGCGCCCACGGGCAGGCATAGGAGACATAGAGATGGAACCGGCCGGCCTGGGCCTTCACAGCTTCCTGACCGTCCGGGCCGGGGCCGCCGTCTGCCGTGATCCAGTTCCGGAAGGCCGAATCCTCGCGTTTGAACTTGCCGTCATCCTCGGCGAATTCGTCTTTTTGCGTCCAGTTTCCGTCCACCAGCAGGCCAGCCATGTTCGTCTTCCTCGTCGGGTTGTGCTGCAAGCCCAACGGGCCGGGCGCAGCCGGGTTGCATCGTCGTATCAAGTGAATGAAGATGGGCCTGCGTCCGGCAATTGACAGTCAGGGGCGGGATTTCTACAGGCGCCGTCGGAACGTCGCTTCCTGTGTCGTGTTCGCTCAATCTCCCCCCGCCCGCTCTGAAACGCTCGCGCTCACGAGGCCGGAATGTTCAAATCTATCTCCGCCATCGCTGCCCTCCTGTTTGCTGCCGCCATTCTGTATGCCGGGAATGGCCTGCAAAGCACGCTCCTGTCCGTGCGCGGAGACCTTGAGGGCTTCCCTACGGCCGTGATCGGCCTGCTGGCGTCCGCCTATTATGCGGGCTTCATCCTTGGCTGCCGGTTCGTGCCGGGCATGATCAAGGGCGTCGGCCATATCCGCGCCTTTGTGGCGCTCGCCTCGATTGCCTCCTCCAGCGCGCTGGCGCACATCCTGTTCGTGGATGCCGCGCCCTGGGCGGTGCTGCGCTTCATCACGGGCTTCAGCTTTGCGGGCCTGACCATGGTGCTGGAAAGCTGGATCAATGAGCGCGCCACGAACGAGAACCGCGGCAAAGTGCTGTCGGTCTATCGCATCGTTGACCTTGGCGCCGTGACCATCGGCAATGGCCTGCTGGCGATTGCCCCGCCTGAAGGCTTCCAGCTCTTTGTGCTGGTCTCCATCCTCATTTCCATCGCACTCGTTCCCGTCGCGCTCACACGGTCGGATTCGCCTGCGCCACTGGAAACCGCCAAGCTCGATATCGTACAGCTCTATCGCGTCTCACCTGTCGGCGCAGTCGGCGCAGCCGCCACAGGCCTCGCCAATGCCGCTTTCTGGGGCATGGCGCCGGTCTATGTGCAGGAAATCGGCTATGGCTCGGCCATGATCGCGGCCTTCATGAGCGCGGCCATCATTGGCGCGGGCCTGTTCCAGTTTCCAATGGGGTCCTTGTCGGACAAGGTGGACCGCCGCTATGTCATCGTCGGCAGCTCGCTGCTGGGCGCGGGGGCGTCCGTGCTGCTGGCCAGCTTTGCCGCGCTGTCAGACAATACGTTGCTGGGCTTCAGCTTCCTGTTCGGCGCCTTCATCATTCCCGTCTTTGGCATTTGTTGCGCCCATGCAAACGACCATGCGGCTGCCGGCAAGGCGGTCGCCACCAGCGGCGGCCTGCTGCTGCTGTATGGGGTCGGTTCTGTGGTCGGGGCGCTGGCGGGCGCACTTGTCATGGACGCATTCGAGCCGGCCACGCTGTTCTGGTATATCGCGATCATCTACGTCGCGCTGGCCGTGTTCAGCCTGCTGCGCATCGGTTTCAAGCGGTCCGGCATCGTCGGCAAGAAATCCCGCTACATCCCGATGGCCAAAAGCCCGCTCACCCGCGTCTACCGCAAGCGTGCGAAGACCCAGCCGAAAGCCTAGGCCAGCCCCGGCCGCCAGGCGTCGCGGATGTGAACGGGCAGGCGCCGCCGCGCAACGGCGATAATGTCATAGCGCCAGCCATGATTTGCATAATGGGGGCGGCGGGCCATCCAGTGGTCTGCGGCGCGGGCGATGCGTTGCCAGGAGTGCGGCGTCACGGCGCCGAGCGCTGCATCTGCCTGCCTGCGCGCCTTCACCTCGACGAAGGCGATCACGCCCGCTTTCTCCGCAATCAGATCAATTTCGCCGACCGGTGTACGCACGCGCTGCGCAAGGATGCGATAGCCCTTGAGGCGGAGGAAGAGGGCGGCGAGCGTCTCGCCTGTGCGGCCGCGCTTCTCGGCGGCCGTGCGCTTGGCACTGGGGGCGCGTCCCTCAGCCATCGGCCTTCAATTGCAGCGCCCGCTGGTAGACCTCACGCTTCGGCAGGCCCAATGCCTCGGCCACGGCATTCGCGGCGGCCTTGGTCGGCTGGCCATCCAGCGCATCGCGCAGGGCGGCGTCGAGGCGTTCCGGTGTCACCTCATGTTCCCCCGGTGGGCCAACGAGCAGTACGATCTCGCCGCGCGGCGGGCCCGCTTCAGCATAATGCGCGGCCAGTTCAGGCAGCGTGCCCCGGCGGGTTTCCTCGAACATCTTGGTCAATTCGCGCGTCACCGCCGCGTCACGGTCCCCCAGCACAGAGGCAAGGTCTGCCAGCGCATCGGCGAGGCGCGGCCCGCTCTCATAGAAAATCAGCGTGCCCGGCACAGCTTTCAGCGCTTCGGCGGCAGATTTCCGCGCGCCGGATTTTGGCGGCAGGAAGCCAGCAAACAGGAATTTGTCACTCGGCAGGCCGCTGGCGACCAATCCCGCCAGCATGGCCGAGGCGCCCGGAATGGGGATGACCTTCACGCCCGCTTCCAGGGCTTCATGCGCGAGCTTCCAGCCCGGATCGGACACAAGCGGTGTGCCGGCATCCGAGATCAGCGCGATCTTTGCGCCGTCCTGCAGCGCGCGGATCAGGCCCGGTCTCCGTTCCGCCCCATTGTGGTCATGATAGGGGCTGAGCCGCACCTTAAGGCCATAAGCAGACATCAGCTTTCCGGCGACGCGTGTGTCCTCTGCCAGCGCTTCATCGGCAGCGGCCAGCACGTCCAGCGCGCGCAGGGTGATGTCACGCAGATTACCGATCGGGGTGGAAACCACATACAGGCCCGGATCCAGAGATACAGCCGGTTGCCCCTTGGGATGGCCGGGCCTAGAGTCGCCAAAGGCGGGAATCGCCCCGGAGTCAGAAGGATCAGGAGATGACATTGCTTCAACCATTGCTCAGGAAGCTTCCCACGCCAAGTCTTCTGTTGGCATCGCTGCTTCTGGCCACCGCCTGTGCCACAGCGCCCGCCCGTCAGCCAGTGCCCATCGGCACCGGACAGCCTCGCGAGGAGCCCGTCACGGGTGTGCCGCGCGACCTGGGTGATACGCCGGGCGAAGACATCCAGATCGGCGACATGGAAGACCTTGGGGATGCCTCGCGCGCTCGTGGCGACCGGGGGCTGACCCCGCCCTTCATGCAAGGCCGCGAGATCAAGCGCGCCGCCGTGCTGCTGCCCTTCTCGCATCCGAACGCCAATGTCCGCGCCGAGGCCGAGAGCATGCTGGCGGGGATCGAACTGGCCCTCTTTGAATATGCCGACAAGGATTTCCTCCTCATTCCCAAGGACACGGCCGGCAAGACGTCTGTCGCGGAGGCCCGCACCGATGAGGCCTTTGAAGACAAGGTGGATGTGATCCTCGGCCCGCTCTTCGGCGAAAATGTGAAGACCGTGCGCGAAATGGCCCGCGAGGAAGACATTCCCGTCATCGCCTTCTCGAATGACCGCTCAGCGGCCGGCGGCGGCGCCTATCTCGCCTCGATCTCTCCGGACGAGGAAGTCCGCCGCGTCATGGAATATGTGGCGGCGCGCGGCGTCGACACGTTCGTCTTTCTGGGGCCCCGATCCGAATATGGCCGCCAGGTTGAGGCCGCGATGCGGTTCGAAGCCTCGCGTCTTGGCGCTGTCGTGGCGGCGTCTGCCTTTTATGGCGAGGGCAGCGGCGCCGGCGCCGAAGCGCGCCAGATCGCCAGCGTCCTCAAATCCGAACTGGCCGGACGGCCGGGCCGTGTAGCCGTGATGATCCCGGAACGCGGCGTGAAGCTGCTCTCGGTTGCGCCGCTGCTGCCCTATAATGGCGTCGACATGCGGCAGGTGAAGCTGATCGGCACGTCCTATTGGGATGATTCCAGCATTTGGCGGGAGCCGACCCTGCGCGGCGGCCTCTACGCCTCCACAGATCCAGGCAACAAGAGCGCGTTCAGCGACACCTATCGCCGGATCTATGGCCGTGCGCCCACTGATCTGGCTGCGCTTGCCTATGACGCCGCTGCGCTGACCGTGCGGCTCGCCGCCGATGACAGCCTTACCTATGGCGGCGTCACCGATCCGGACGGTTTCTTCGGGGTCAATGGCCTGTTCCGCTTCCGCATTGACGGCACATCCGAGCGCGGGCTGGCCGTCATGCAGATCCAGCCGGGCGGCCCGGAACTCGTCGAGGGGGGCGTCCAGTCCTTCCCAACCGGGCAAACCGGCCCCAGCTGAAGCGGGTCCTGACGCGGCGCAATCTGTGACATTCCCTTGCACCCGGCACACGTGTCCCCCACATGTGCGGCTGATCTGAGACAATCCTGGAAGACGATAGCCATTCCATGAGCAAGCGCGACTATTACGAGATTTTGGGCGTATCCAAGGACGCGGACGAGAAACAGCTCAAGTCCGCCTACCGCAAGCTGGCGATGAAGTATCATCCGGACCAGAATGCCGGGAATCCTGAAGCCGAAGAGAAATTCAAGGAAGTGGGCGAAGCCTATGCGGTCCTGAGCGATGCTCAGAAGCGTGGCGCCTATGACCGGTTTGGCCATGCGGCCTTCGAAAATGGCGGCGGGGGCGGTGGTAATCCGTTCGGTCAGGGCGGAAATCCGGAAGACATCTTCTCCGACCTGTTCAGTCAGGTCTTCGGCGCGGGTGGTTTTGGCGGCGGACGTCGCCGCGGCGGCCCACAGCGCGGCGCAGACCTCCGCTACGATCTCGAAATCACGCTGGCCGAGGCCTGGGAAGGCAAGGAAGAAACCATCCATGTGCCCCAGGCCGTGCCCTGCACGGGCTGTGATGGCTCCGGCGCTGCCCCCGGCACCAAGCCGGAAACCTGCGAGACCTGCGACGGTCATGGCCGCGTGCGTGCCCAGCAGGGCTTCTTCACGATGGAGCGCACCTGTGTGCGTTGCGCCGGCAAGGGCAAGATCATCAAGAAACCCTGCAAGGAGTGCGGCGGCGTCGGTCAGGTCCGCGAAGAGCGCAAGCTGCAGGTGAAGATCCCGGCAGGTGTCGAAAGCGGTATGCGTATCCGCCTGTCCGGCGAAGGCGAGCCCGGCGACCAGGGCGGGCCGAGCGGCGACCTCTACATCTTCGTCGATGTCGTTGAGCATGATATTTTTGAACGCGACGGCCCGAACCTCTATTGCCGCGCGCCTGTGCCGATGGCGACCGCCGCGCTTGGCGGCGAAATCGAAATCCCGACTATTGATGGCGGCCGCGCCCGCGTCGTGGTGCCGGAAGGCGCCCAGACCGGCCGCAAGTTGCGTCTGCGCGGCAAGGGTATGCCGTCCGTGCGCCAGTCAGGCCATACCGGAGACCTGTTCGTGGAAATGTTCGTGGAAACCCCGCGCAACATGACCGCCCGCCAGAAAGAGCTGCTGCGCGAATTCTGCGACTGCACCGGCGCGGATTGCCACCCGGAAAGCGAAGGCTTCCTGGGCCGCATCAAACGCTTCTGGAGCGGCGACGCCGACGAGCACCGCCCGAACTAGCGGCAGGCGTCTGCCCAGCCAAGAACCGTGTCGATCAGAGCCTCTCGTGACCATGAGAAGGAGTGATCACCCGACAGGATCACGCTTGTTGCATTCACATCCGGCTCTGCTTCGTAAGCCGCGATCAACGGCCTGACAATGGCGTCCAGCGGGACGGCTTCATCCTTGTCCGCTCCAACAATCAGCACCGAACGGCTCGCGAAGCTGGGGGCGTAGGTAAGGGCGTCGAACGCCTCGCTATTGTCGATCAGTTCGCTCACAAGGGTTGCGCCATCTGTGCCCGCCAGCATCTGCAGGGAATCGCCATAGGCGATGAAGCCCGCTTTCCTGTCCGGATCTGCCGCAAGAACATTCGCCACGACGCCGAAATTCGCAGGAGCCAGCCCCGCGGTGCAGGCAATGGTTTCATCCTTCGCGCCAGCGGCAAGGGCGGCAAACCCGCCCATGGAATGCCCGATCAGGATCAGCTTGTCCGGATCAGTCCGGTAGGTCTCCGCATTGGCGCGAACGAAATCCGTCGCGGCAGCCACGTCTTCGATCACATGCGTGAAAGAGAATGTTCCCTCGCTGCCCCACGCGCCGCGATAGTGGAAGAACAGGACGTTGAACCCGTCCGCCCGCAGGGCCTGGGCGAGATCGAGATTCTTCTCGTTGCCGGGAAATCCATGCAGCAACAGAACGGTGGGATGGGGGCCGGGGCCATCAGCCACATACATCAATCCGTTCAGGCGCTTTCCGTCGCTCTGGAAGTTCATCTCGTCAAGCGCTGGCGGATACTCGGTATCATATGTCGGAGGGGTTTCGATGGCTTCGTTCAGGCTGGTGCAGCCAGACATGAGCGCGAGCGCTGCGGCGATCAGAATCAAATTCTTCATGGTGTTCTCCCCTCCGGCTACTCTACCTGAAATCTGTCTCAGCCCAAACACGCTGGCGCGGGAACCCTCGCCACAGATGGATCGTTGATCCGGGCATTCATCGCCCGAGAGACACGCCATGCCCTTCAGTTCAGACCCGGAGACGCTCTGCCGCGAAGGCGTGACGGCAGAGGCCATTGGCCTTGTCCGGTCAGACCCGTCGAAGCCCGGCTGGACGCGGCGGCGGTGCGGCACAGGCTTCACCTACAAGGATGACAAGGGCCAGACCCTGAAGGGCAAGCGCGCCGAGCGGTGCCGCGCGCTTGTTCTGCCGCCCGCCTGGGAGGACATCTGGATCTGCCCCAATCCGCGCGGCCACATCCAGGCCACCGGACGCGACGAGGCGGGCCGCCTTCAGTACCGCTACCACCCGACCTGGTCGGCCGCGCGCAATTCGGCCAAGTTCGATGATCTCATCGCCTTCGGCCATGCCTTGCCGGAACTGCGCCGCCGTGTGCGCCATGATCTCACCTATTCGGATTGCCCGCGCGAATTCCGCCTTGCCGCCATTGTCCGCCTGCTCGACCGGGGCGCGCTTCGCATCGGTCGTTCGGGCCACAAGACCTATGGCGCGGTCAGCCTGCGCAAGTCGCATGTCCAGATCAAAGGCCGCAAGATCATTTGTGCCTATAAGGGCAAGGGCGGTACGCCCCGCCGCGTCGCCGTGCGCGACAAGCTTCTGGCGAAGACGCTCGACTCGCTCATGGCAGAGAAGGGCGCGTTCCTGTTCCGCTCCCGCAAGGTGCGGCCGGCCGCGCAGGACGTGAATGAGTATATCCAGGAAACGCTTGGTCTCTCTTTCACGGCCAAGGATTTCCGGACATGGAAAGGCAGCGTCGCCGCCGTCAATGCGCTGGCCCATGCCGAGAGCGTGACCGTGAAGGCGATTACCCATGCGGCGGCGGATGCGCTGGGCAATACGCCGGCTATCGCGAAATCCTCCTACATCCATCCCGCGATCCTCGACTTGGCGCGCGACAAGCGCCGTCCGCACCAGGTCTGCGAGGCGGCGGAAGACCTTGAGGACGAGGCCCTGCTGCTCGCCGTGTTGGAAGCGGTACAACCGCGAGCCTGACAAAGGCTGCGCGCTGCAATTGCCCTGCCGGGGCAAGCCTCTATGGTGGCCTCCAGATCGGCCGGAGCAGGGGGCAGACTTGAACATTTCACATCTCGACTGGGAGCGGCGGCGCTGGGTGCGCGAAGCCGTGCAGCGCATCAATGCCGACTTTAATCGGTCTGCCGACACACATCTGATCAAGGTGGACCTGCCCGGCTTTCCGGACCAGACGCTTTACCTGAAGGACGAGTCCACGCATCCGACCGGCAGTCTGAAGCACCGGCTTGCGCGCTCGCTCTATCTGTTCGCGCTTTGCAATGGCTGGATCGGCCCGGACACGGTGATCGTGGAAAGCTCGTCCGGCTCCACCGCCGTGTCGGAGGCCTACTTTGCCCGCCTTCTGGGCCTGCGCTTCATCGCAGTTGTGCAAGAGGGCGTCTCGCGCAGCAAGATCGACCAGATCGCGTTCTATGGCGGCGAGACCCGCGCCGTCGCGCCAGCCGACATCTATGCCAAAGCGCAGCGGATTACAGCAGAACTGGGCGGCCATTACATGGACCAGTTCACCTATGCTGAGCGCGTTACCGATTGGCGCGGCAACAACAACATTGCCGAAAGCCTGTTCTCGCAATTGGCCATGGAGGCCCATGCCCTGCCGGACTGGGTGGTGATGAGCGCCGGCACCGGCGGCACGTCGGCCACGATCGGCCGGTTCATTCGCTATCGCTGTGACATCGCCGCAAAGACCTCGCTCTGTGTCGCGGACCCGGAAAATTCGGTCTTCTACGATCATTACGAGACTGGCGACCCGGATATCCGTATCGGGACGAAATCGAGGATCGAGGGAATCGGGCGTCCCCGCGTCGAGGCCTCGTTCCAGCCGAATGTGATCGACCGGATGATGCGCGTGCCGGATGCAGCCTCCATCGCAACGATCCACTGGCTGCAGGGCCTGCTCGGACGTCGCTGCGGCGGCTCCACGGGCACAAATGTCTGGGCCGCGCTCAATCTGATGAAGGAAATGCGCGCCGCAGGACGGGCAGGAAGCGTCGCGACCCTGATCTGCGATGGCGGTGAGCGCTATCTCGATACCTATTACGATCCAGCCTGGATCGCGTCGCAGGGACTGGACCTGGCGCCCTATCTGGCGCAATTGGAGAGGGCGATGTCTGGGGAGGCCGCCTGATGAGTGTCACCATCTATCACAATCCCGACTGCGGCACGTCCCGCAATGTGCTCGAAATCATCCGGGCCAGCGGGGAAGAGCCCGAAGTGGTGCCCTATCTTCAGCGCGGCTGGACACGGGAATTACTGGCGGGTCTGCTCGGCGCTGCCGGCCTCAGCCCGCGCGATGTCCTGCGCACTTCGAAAAGCCCCGCAGACGAGCTGGGCCTGACCGATCCCGCCGTCGATGATGCGCTTCTGTTCGAAGCCATGCTGAAACATCCGGTCCTCGTGAACCGGCCGATTGTGGTCACGAAAAAAGGGACGGCGCTGTGCCGTCCCTCGGAAAAAGTGTTCGCTTTGCTGGACAATCCGCCCGCCAGCTTCACCAAGGAAGATGGCGAGACGATCCGCCCCTAAGGCGCCTGAGCCTAGGCAGGCTCTGTTTCGGCGGGGGCTTTTTCCAGCCAGACACGGGCATCTGCCTCATCGGCCAAATCATAGACCTTCAATTCGGTATCGGGCAGGGCCACCGATTGCATCTTCGCCGATTGGCGTATCCAGGGCTGGTCGGTGAGGACGGCCACTTTGCCGAAGCGCTTTTGCAGGGCAAAGAATTCGGCCTTGCGGGACCAGTCGCTGGCGACCGTATGGAGCGTGCCCAGATCCATATGCTGCAATCGGACCAACAGGCTGCCCGGATCCTCCGCGTCAGTCTGCTCCATCAGTTGCTCGACAGCCTCCGGCATGGAGTCGGGGTTCAGTTCGCCCTGTGCATCGATCATGGTCAGGTCTTTGGTTTCAGCTTGGATGGTATAAGGCATGAGTCTCCTGTTGGGGTTGCTTCTGTGTAAGCAACGCCTCAGCCGGCCCGGTGTTCCCGAATGACTGCAGACAGTCCCCAAAGGTAAAAAAAGCCCGGGCCAGGCAAGCCTGGTCCGGGAGAGGATTGAACAGATTGTAAGTAAGCTTCTGGGAGGAAGTTTAAATCCGTTCAATGATGATGGCCGGGGCCATGCCGCCTGCTGCGCACATGGTGACCAGGCCGTAGCGGCCGCCGGAGCGCTCAAGCTCGTCCAGTGCGGTGCCGATCAGAATGGAGCCGGTGGCGCCAATCGGATGGCCGAGCGCCATGGCGCCGCCATTGATGTTCACCTTCTCGCGGTCGAGGTTGAGATCGCGGATGAATTTCTCCGCCACGACCGAGAACGCCTCGTTGATTTCGTAGACATCGATGTCGTCCGTGGTCAGGCCGGCTTTTTCCAGCACCTTCTTTGCGGCCGGGACGGGGGCGTTCAGCATCAGGGTCGGATCGTCACCCATGTTTGCCGTGGCCACGATACGGGCGCGCGGCTTCAGGCCGTTCTTGTCGGCATATTCTTTTGAGGTGACGAGGATCGCCGCCGCACCATCTACAACGCCGGAAGAGTTCCCGGCATGGTGGACATGGGTCATCTTGCCTTCCAGCTGCGGGTATTTCTTCGTGACCATGGCGCCATAGGTGTTGCCCTGGTCATCGACCGGCACTTCCATGAACATGTTGAACACGGTCTTCAGGCCGGACAGGCTTTCCATCGTCGTGCTGGGGCGCGGGAACTCGTCCTTGTCGAGCGCCAGCGTGCCGTCGCGATTGTAGACGGGGATGATGGACTTGTCGAAACGGCCTTCATCCATGGCCCGCTTGGCGCGCTGCTGGCTGGTGACGGCCAGCTGGTCGACGGCTTCGCGGTCAATGCCTTCCAGCGTCGCGATGGCATCGGCGCACACGCCTTGCTGGGATTGCGGGTGCAGTTCGCGCAAATGCAGGTTGCCGGCGTCCATCATGGGCGGCACTTTCGGATCCGCCGTGGCGGCCGTGTAGCTCATCATTTCGCAGCCGCCGGCGATGACGCAGTCTTCCATGCCGGACATGATTTGCGCAGCAGCAAGCGATACGGTCGTGATGCCGGACCCGCAGAAGCGGTCGAGCGTCACGCCGGACGCCTTTACGTCAAAGCCGGCATCAAGGGCGGCCATGCGGCCCATGTCAGCGCCTTGCGCGCCGCGCTGGCTGGAGGTGCCCCAGATCACATCGTCGACGGTTGCGGTGTCGAGATTGTTGCGGTCGCGGATCGCGCCGAGCACGGTCGCGCCGAGATGCTGCGGGTGCAGGTGGGCCAGCGAGCCCTTGCCAACTTTGCCGATGCCTCGCGGCGTGCGCACAGCGTCAATGATATAGGCCTCAGCCATTTGGTATCTCCCTTGGGTTTACGCTTTTCCCAAGTTTACGCGCACGTAAGCGTAAGACTAGTCGTGACGTCGGGGTATGGGGGCGAACTGTTTTTCGGGCGAGGGTTTTTCTTGGGGGTCGCCGGCAAACTGCAAAGGCCATTGCTGAACGGGCGCCCATTTTGTCCGCAGGCCCGCTTGTGGCATAATATGGGAAAAGGATGCATCCATGGGAGGATTGCCAGCATTACGGGCCACCCGGTCCGGTTTCATCCAGCACGCTGCCCTGACCAGCTTGTTGCTCGGCCTCTTTTTGCTCCTTTCCCTTCCCGCCGCAGCGAACACCAACACCCGGCAAATCATTCCGTTCGAGATGGATTCCGAGGATCGGCTGATCGCGGAACTCTCCTTTGCCGAGGGGATCACCGCCACAGCTGTGATCGACACGGCCGCCACCCTGCCCATGATCGGCGGTGCGACGGCCCGTTCGGCCGGGATCGGGATTGTCCCAGGGGAAGAGAAATTCGTGGAAGTGCTCGGCCTTGGCGGGCCGGAAATCTTTCCCCTGATCGATCTGCCCAGCCTTGGCGCCGGGTCGATTGCGCTGGAACAGGTGCCGGTCGCCCTCGACCGCAAGATTGCCGTGAGCGGCGTCAGGAATGTCCTGCCGATCAGTGCCCTGACAGGGGATGTTGTCGATTTCGATTTCGACAAGGGTCACGTCACCGCCTATGACCGGCGTCCGGAGGGGCGGACACGGGAAATCCTCTGCAAGCGTCCCCTGGAAGTGCACAACGGTCTCTATTTCGTGAGAGTCACCATCAATGGCCGACGCGGGCTGGCTCTGATCGATACGGGATCGACCATCACCTACATGAACTCTGCGTTTGCATCGCATGCCGGCACGAGAACCAATGAGGAAGAGACCCAGCGCCTGCTCGGCATCACGGGGGGCGATTATGACATGTATGTCGCCCGCATCTCCCGCTTCGAACTGGATGGTGTGGATATGGCCAGCTTCAACATGGTCGTGTCCGATCCTGCCCTGTTCGACTATCTCGGCATGGCGAATGAGCCGGTCATGATCCTCGGCATGGACTTCCTGTCACAATTCCGGGTGCAGATAGATCGCAAGCACAATCTGCTCTATTTGCGCATCCGCCACAGTGTTGCGAAGAAATGCCTCGTCTGCATGGAAGTGCAGACCTATCGGCGGCGCTGATCCTGCGCGTCAGAATGCAGGGTCAGGCATCGCGTCCGCCCGGCAAGCATGACGCGATGCCCGGTAGGGGATGGGCCTAGTCCGACGTCCGGTTCGAATAGGAGTCGGCTTCTTCGGTCGAGTAAGGCAGGTAACGGATCTGATAGCACTCCGACTTGCGGTCAGCGCTCACGGTGTTCGTGCACCGATTGACCATCTGCTGGCGCGCTGAACTGAGGCGATTGCACTGGGAATACCCGAACTTGGCGATGCAACCACTGGACACAGCCCCGCCCAATTCCATGGCATCCTGGAAAGAGTCAGCGCCATACTCAGCATTCGGCACCTTGTAAGACTTATCAATATACCATTTGTAGTGATCAAGAATGGCGGTTGGCGCGTCAGCGGCCATCCAGGGATTGGAGAATTCCGGTTCGCGGATCGGGTTGGGTTTTACGGCCTTGGCCTTGTTCTTCAGATTGGCAGACTTGCTTTCGATCTCTGCAATCAGATCGCCATTCTCATCGAACAGTTTGAGGACCGTCGCCTTCATCTGGACGGTGCGGTAGTAATCATTCTTCAGCTTGATCCATCCCGCGGAGACGGGCGCGACCGGCACCATCCACATCTCGGCGCTGATCTTGCCGTCCATGCGGTTCAGCATGGTTTCGGCTTCAGCCATCGGGGCATCGAGAAACTTTATCTCGTCCGTGTTCACGATGCGGACAGCATAGTCCATGCCTTCAGACCCGGCCTTGCCGGCATCATAGTAGAAATACATGGAGCCGCTATAAACGCCATTCAGCGGAAAGCGTTCTTCATTGAAGTCATAATCATCAAGGCGCACGCTGAAGCGAGCATAATAGGCGGGCTGTTTCAGCACATTATCCGCCAGCTCCTTGAACGCCGGAAAGGCTTCAGTTGCAAAGCGGCGACGCTCGAATTCATTGTCGAACCGAAGGTTCAGGGGCTTTGCCATCATGTTGATCACAGGTGCAGGCTCGCCGGAGACCTGGTGGTAGAGAAGAGCCGTATGGACGGGGGTGAGGCGCGCTTCCGGCGCGGCGTCCTTTGTTTCCGCTGTTGCGGGGCTGCTGATCAGGGCGAGGCTTAGCATTGCGCCGGTCACACTCAGCCGGGCAAGTCGTTTCGAAATGTACATCAATTGTGTCCTGTCATTCCTCGGTTTCATCAAATAAAGAGCAAGAAAAACGAGAAGAGGGACGGGCTTGGGACTGCCGCCAGAATCGGAAGTCAGTTTCGTGCATGTGTCCCCCCCTGTATCACCATGCGGATCTCATAGCATGGGGCCGAACAGGTTCATCCGGCCAAGGCCCGGAAATCATGAAAGATTCCGAGGCTCAACCGTATGATAGGCAAAATGAACGCCAAATGAAGCCCTAAATTTTAGGGTCTTTATCCAAACGCGCCATAGGCGTGCGCCACCGCCAGGCTGATGCCGTGCAGGATGCGGTCTATATCATCCAGCGGGCCGATGATGTCCTTGTGAATGCGGTCATAGCCATAGCTCGCCTGACCCTTCGTATCGTTCCCGGTCTCGGTCAGCGCTCTCAGCGGGGTATCCTGATCGCGCGAATGCGGGAAGATCTCCCGCAACAGTTCAACCGCCTCGCTGATGCGCAATTCGGCAATCATCTGCACGAGGTCGCGGCTGCTGGCGTCATGGCGTTCGGACAGGCGGGGCAGGCCGCCGACAATCGAGAATGCCTTCATGATCAGGGCCTGACGCACGGCATGCAGGACATGCAAATCCAGCCGGCCTTCATGGCGTTCCTCGAGGGATGGCGAATTCTGGAGCTGCGCCAGAAGACGGTCAAACTTTCCGAGGTCTACGGATATATAGTTCGCAATCTGGTTCATCGAGACGGACGTCTCATTGTTGCGCAGGGCATAATAGACCGCGCGATAGGCATTCGCCTTGTCAGGCTCGGCGAGTTTTGAATGCGCCACCCAGACGCCGGGATCATAGACGCGGGCATAGGCGCGCAGCGCGGGTAGGCTGGTCAGCAGGCGCGCGCGGGTGGCGAGCAGGATCAGGCCCTTCATGCGCGGGCTGTCGTCGATCAGGTCGACCAGACGTTCCATCTCACGCTGTAGCGACGAGCCGATGCCGGCGGCGACGTTCACCGGCATGCTGAGCTGTTGCAGCGTCGCATTGTGGGAGATCGCGCGCAGGGAGCGCGGGCCGACCGGCCCGGCAGCGCGGCGTTTCGGGCGTGAACCTGCCTTGACGGTGAGGCCGCTGGAGAAGGCGCCGAGCAGGCGGCCATAGTCTGCGTTCACGAACAGGCGTTCCTGCCAGGCGCGGAGCGACCGGTAGAAATCCCAGACAAGGTCCGTGCGCGTATAGAAGGGGTCTTTCGTCCGGTCGGCCGGATCAGACAGCGTATGGCTGCACCAGGCCGCCATCGTCGTTTCGGCCAGCGCCGGATTGGCAAAGTGCAGGAATCCGTCGCCGCCTTGGAAGCTGACCTCATGGCGCAGCTGCAGGCCGCGCATGCGGGCCCCGCCGCGGGTCCACGGCGTCAGCAAATGGTCAAAGCGCTGCTCGAAAGTTCCCGGCCATGCGCCGCGTCCCATGCTTTCGCCATGCGTGTTGAAGATCAGCAGATCGACATCCGCGTCCTTTGCGGCCAGCGCGCGGGCGATCAGATTGTGAATGCGCTCAATGGCCATGTCGGCGGCGACCTGCCCAATAAACCGTCCGGCGTCGGAGAATCCGAGCTGGATGGAGAGATAACCACGCTGTTTCACATAGGCGAGGAATTCCGGTTCTTCCAGCAGACGCTCGATGAAGCGGCCGCCGGTCTCCAGCGCTTCCGGCGTCTCGAACAGGGGCGAGATGTCCAGCTTGTCGTCCACCCCATATTGGCGGGCGAGGTAGAGCGCGCCCATCACGGTGGCGGGGTTCTCGCTCTCGGCGATCAGGAAGCGGATGACCGATCCGGAATCGATATGTTTCAGGATCTGCGCGCACATCATGAACTGGCGCCGCGCCGTCGACTGTTCCAGGAACAGGTCCGCGAAATTCACCTGGACGGGTTTTGACTTGCGCGCCTTTTGCGCCAGTTCGGCGAGCGCGACACGGCCCAGCTCCCGGTCTTCGGTCTGCAGGCCCAGGTCGCGATTGATTACCGTGCGCACCTGCGCCGCATTTACGCGGAGATGGATGCGCGCCGTGCCCAGTTGCAGCGCCTCGACCTGCGCGCGGATCGCCATCAGCTCCGCGGCGAGACTGTCTTCTGCGGTCGGGATCACCCCGTCCAGCACGTCGATGATTTCTGACGCGTCCAGCACGGTCCGCTTGGTATGCTCGGTCAGCGCATTGGCCGCCGGCACGAGATTGTTCGGATCAGTCAGGTTGGCAGCGAACAGGGCGGCGTGCCGCGCCGTGTCGTCGGACGCCGTTTTCAGGCGCTGGGTCAGTTTGGCAAGCGGGCCGATCTTCTGGCTGCCGCTGATTGATTCCAGCTGCTGCGCATAGCGGCCGAGCTGGACGGCTTTCTCGGTCAGGCGAAAGGTCAGGGATTGCGACCAGTGAATGTCGGCCCGACCATCAAGATCATAGCCGACCCAGCAGGCCAGCGTCGGCACGAAGATCTTCAGCGACCGCCAGTCATCGGGGAATGCCTTGCGGGCAACGGAAATCAACACGCTCGCATAGGCCAGTTGCGCATTGGCCGCATGGGCAATCGCGCCCTGCACCTCGTCATGCTCGCCCTTCAGACTGATCGCCTGGTTCCACGGCCGGGAATCGGCGCGGATCTGGCGCATCAACATATTGCGGCTGGTCTTGGTCGCGCTGCCTACATGATCGGCGAGCGCCGTGCGCAGATCCTTCGACAGCGCAAAGGTCGGATGGCCCGTGAACACGATGCCGCCCGTCGCCTGCTCGACACGCGCCTTGAAGGACTCGAACCCCTGCGCCGCGAGCGTCTCCAGGTCTTCGGTCAGGCTGGCCCAGGCCGTCTTGGCCTTGCCACCGGCATGCTGGGTACGGAATCGGTCGGCGCGTTCCTCGATCAGGTCGAGATGAACTTCATCGGCCAGCTTGGACAGGTCCGACAGTTTGGCGTTTCCGACTTCCAGATCGCGGAACAGGGTCTGCGCCAGCGCGAACACCGAATTGGTCAGCGGGTCGATCTGAATCCGGGCGGCCTGCTCACGCAGGAAGGATTGGGCGGTCTCGAGGGTCGTGGGGGATGATATCGTTGTCATGCCGCCAGAAAGACGGAAATTGACGTAAAGTCAAAGCCATGCCGCCGGTGACTGGAAATAAATCCGCTCCGCGCGGCGCGAGGCGCCTATCTGCGTCCGAAAAACCGGACCACCCCGATCAGGCCGGCAATCGCCGAGCCGAGTCCGCCCAGCAGGACGAACAGCGGATTGGCCTGGTCGGCAAAGGCGATGGCGCGATTGATGCCCGATACCTGCACCGTCACCGTGTCGCGGAAGGTGCGCAGCGGCACCACCGCATCCTCATCGATGGCATAGATTTCAAACACGAGGTCATGGCTGCCCGCCGACAGCGGCAGCACCGACCAGCGCCAGACATTTTCCGTCAGGGGCGACAGGGCCTGGACGTCCGGGGACATGGGCACGATCTCGAAATTCGCGCCGCTGAGACGCGCTTCAACTCGGTCCGAGACCAGCGCTTCGCCTTCGATCACATTGCCGCGGCCGGGCAGGGCATCGGCGGCCGTATCATCGCCCGTGGAGTCGATGGCGAGGGTCACATCGAAGGCACGCTTGTACTCGGCGGAACTCGGCGTCTCATGCGCCACCGGCACGCTTTTCAGCGTTTCGACAAAGGATTCATTGGCTTGCGGCGTGACGTTCGCCGACCGGGCCATCACGGGGGGTGGCGCATCAAAGCCCGGGGCGGCCTCAGCCGATTCCGGGAACACATCGCCCGGAATGTCGGCCCGCATGCTGCGCGTTGGGCCGGACATTGGAGCTTCGGCGGGCGCCTCCATCATCATGTCTTCGCTCGGCAGGGGCTCAAGTTCGGTGAACTCTTCTTCCGCTGCGGGCGGCATGGCGGCCTCTTCAAAGGCCTCCTCGGTGGCCATTTCCTGAGGGGATGCCGATTCGACGACCTCGTCGCGCGGCGCATAGGTGTCGAGCATGACAGACCCGGCATAGCCTGCAGCCACAAGGCCGCAGAGAAGAAGGACAATGGACAGCAGTCTCAGCATGGCGGTACGCACTCCGTCAGTTTTCCCCACAGCGTGGTTAATCCCTAGCAGAGCTTTATGACAGGGGGAAACGTTTCCGGCTGCTTTCGTAAAAGGCCACGGCGGCTGCGTTGGAGACGTTCAAACTCTCCATTTCCGGGGCAATCGGAATCCGCGCGAGTTCGGCGCACGCCTTGGCCACGGCAGGGCGGATGCCCGGGCCTTCGGCGCCCAGCACGATGGCGAGTTTCTGCGTCCCGTCCACGGCGTCCGCGATCAGGCGTTTGCCTTCTCCCGCCAGCCCCACCGTGTGGTAGCCGGCCTCGCCGAGCTGCTCCAGCGCGCGGGCAATATTGACAACGCGGGCCTCCCGCACGGTCTCGATCGCACCAACAGCCGCCTTCGCAGCCACCCCGGTGACGTTCGGCGCATTGCGCGTCTGCAGCACCAGCCCGCCAAACCCGAAGGCCGCCGCAGAGCGATAGACGGCGCCCAGATTATGCGGATCTGAGACCTGGTCCAGCACGGCGATATGGCTGATCCCGGCATCGATCAGGTCTTCCAGCGCGACCGGCTCCAGCGGGTCCACTTTCACGGCGATGCCCTGGTGCACCGCGCCCTCGGGCAGGCGGGCGTCAATGTCCCTGGCCGTCACCAGAACCGGCGCAATCGGCCCGGTTGCGGGCAGGCGCTGGGCCGCGTTTTCGGTCGCCAGCAATTCGTGACAGGTGCGCGCGGGATTGGCCAGTGCAGCGATCACGGCGTGCGTGCCCCAGATCCAGAGCGGGCCGCCCTCGGCGCCGCCTGCGTCACGCGCCTTGCCGCTGCGGCGCGGCGGTCTGGCAGGGCCCCGGCGGGGATTATCTGCGCCGGCGTGTGCTTTTCGCGGTTTAGAATGGTTGCGCGCCATTTCGGGTTTCCTTATAAGGCCGCTTCCGGTGTGGATCGGCGGTGCTTCGGCGCCTATGTGAAGCGCTGCTGCGACGGCGTCAAACGGCGTGTGGTCGCGGGTCCCGTGGAGGGGTGGCCGAGTGGTTAAAGGCAGCAGACTGTAAATCTGCCCGCATAGCGTACACAGGTTCGAATCCTGTCCCCTCCACCACCCGCACCAGATGGTGTAAGGTGCTTTCGGAAGCCCTGATCGGGCGGGTATAGCATAATGGTAATGCACCAGCCTTCCAAGCTGTGTATGTCGGTTCGATTCCGTCTACCCGCTCCAACCGAACTCCCCAGCAATTCCAACAGATTCCTGCCCGTTTGAGTGCTTGTCTCCGGCGTTTCTGTCCGGGCTGACACGCTCCACCCTGAGACCATAATACTGGCTTGCGCGCCACCTCCACATGGGCTCGGAGGAGCTGGCAGAAAGGCCAGCGCGGCTCTCGCCGGGGAGGGGCGCAGAACGCGCAGTTCGGCGCTCAAATTGGGCAGTTTTACCGTTGACGGGCCGGGGATCAGCCTATACATCGCTGCCTTCCTACCCCGTGCCCAGATGGCGGAATTGGTAGACGCGCTACGTTCAGGTCGTAGTTCTCGCAAGGGAGTGGAGGTTCGAGTCCTCTTCTGGGCACCAGTGGCTTCTCCGAGAAAGTCCGAAAAACTCCAAAAATCCTTGAAAAATATATACATTTTACCGTAATTGGCGATTTTTTTTGTCCGATGCGGTGCGGGGGTATGCGTTCGCATCCGGCTTTATTGGGGGTAGATTAGGGGGTATGGTGGTATTTTCAGCCCCCATCCTGCCTGATCGATACCCCCAAAATTGCCATGCCCCTGACAGATATACAGCTTCGCCAACTCAAACCGAGAGCCAAACAATACAAGGTATCGGATAGTGGCGGCCTGTATGTGCTTGTGACTCCGAATGGGTCCAAGCTTTGGCGGCTCAAATATCGGTTGGATGGCAAGGAGAAGGTGCTGGCTTTCGGGGCCTATCCAGATACCAGTCTGGCGCGCGCCAGAGAGCGGCGAAGTGATGCCAAGTCTTTGCTGGCTGAAGGGATCGATCCAGCCGAGAGAGCCAAGACGGAACGTGAAGAAGACGCCGCGCTGAACGAACACACTTTCGCAAACATCGCCGCCGAAGTGATGGAAAAGCTGCGAAAGGAAGGAAAGGCCGATACCACCCTGAAGAAAAAGCAATGGCTCCTAGACAAGGCGATTGCTGATTTTGGCGACCTTCCAATCACACAGCTAACGCCTGCTACCGTACTTGCGACGCTTCGCAAGGTTGAGGCATTGGGCAATTACGAGAGCGCTAAAAGGCTACGCTCAACCATTGGCCAAGTTTGCCGATACGCTGTTGCCACCGCTCGCGCTGAGAATGATCCGACTTACGCGCTACGTGGCGCGCTGATCGCGCCGAAGGTCACACACATGGCGGCGGCAACAACCCGAGACGAGTTTGCAGAAGTGGTACAGGCGGTCTGGGACTATGAGAGCGGGGCACCGTCTACCCGCGCGGCGCTGAAGCTGATGGCCTTGCTATATACCCGGCCCGGTGAATTGCGTCTGGCGCTCTGGGACGAGTTCGATCTAGAGGCGGCAACCTGGACCATTCCAGCCAGCCGTACCAAGATGCGCCGCGAACACGTCAAACACCTCGCGCCGATGGCTATTCAGATATTGCAGGATCTTCGGCGCGAAACCGGAAGTAACTATCGCGTCTTTCCGTCTTCCATTGCCCGCGACAAGCCGATCAGTGAGAACACGCTCAATCAAGCTTTGCGGCGAATGGGGTTTGAGAAAGATCAACATACGTCTCACGGCTTCCGAGCCAGCGCGTCCACTCTGCTGAATGAATGCGGACTATGGGACAAGGACGCCATCGAAGCCGAGCTTGCCCATATTGGAGCCGATCAGGTGAGGCGGGCCTATCACCGTGCGCTGTACTGGGACGAACGCGTGAAAATGGCAGAGTGGTGGGCAAACAAGTTAAGTCGGTTTATCGATGGTTAACATTCTGTGGTTCGAATGTTGAAAAGGCAAACGTGACCAGCAGAGGATATCCTAATGTGGCGGTGGCTGGCAGCTATATTGTTTGGCGGAGGGGTCCTTGGAGCAGCAGGGAACGTCGCAAGCGTATCCAAGATTTCCAAAACTGCGCATGTAATGGATACCGCATCCCAGATGAGGCAGCTGGAACTACTAACATCTTCAATTCGGAAAAGCACTGAACCTGAACGCTTTTCGCCAGTATTGAATGCCCGTAGTGCGAGCCCAAACGACTGGACCGCATCCATCCCGCTAACTCGCGAAGAAGCCCCAATCGCGTTCGCCACCGATTCAGCGACCATTTTTCGGCGAGCTATCGAGGAGGAACGCTTTGATCGAGATTTCGATTCGCTCATCGGTGAGCTGACGCAGCAGATTGAGAATGTTGGCGCAACAAAAGACGGCATACAGAGTGCTCAGATTCTTTTTGAATGTGACGATCGACTAGAGTCTTGCGCATCACAGAATCTTAGCGAGAGCACTCATGGAATGTTGAAACGCTCAAGCGATTGAACGCAAGCGAATCGGACACGGACTCCGGAAGTTTGTTTGACACCAGATACGGCCCCTTTCCAATCTAGTTAATCCATATCTCGGAGGAACATTGAATTGTGAGCGGATCAGGTCCTAAAGTCCTATCGCCGCGCCTGGTATTGGGAAGAGCAGGTCCGTATGGCCGAGTGCTGGACAGGTGAAATCACCAAGATGGTGGCAACGGACAACTAACAGGTTTTCTTCGTACCCTCTCGCATTACAAAAACTCGTATCGTACGGTTCGGCTGGAATGGCGGCGGGAGCGTTACGAGACACATATGCAGCACTACTATTTTAGCCGTCATGCCAAGATCAATTGGCTGACGCTGGATCGGTTTTCGAACTATTCGTCTGAAGACCTGTTGAATGGTGCTTTCTCGATACATTGGGAAAGTGAGGGTGATCACATTTTGGATTTTCGTAATCAGCTGGAACAGCTGACGGACGACATACTGGAACAGCGATTTTCCGAGCGAATAGAGTTTCGAATTGCTGACCGGAAACGGCACCGAGAAGAGATTGACGCAGGGCTGTTCTTTAATGCGCCTGCCGCGTTTGCAGACTATGGGCGATGGGCTCGCAACCTGACCTGGACAATTGAGCAGTGTATCGCGTTGTCTATGGGGCGTTCGCCGGATGTGCTGTCATTAGAAGCTTTGAAATCCGCAGGCAGTGAAGCGTTACGTTCGGATTTGGGAAAGGAATACATAGGCCGCCTGGAAATTGCCTGGAACTGGATTTCAATTGGCCAACTGGCTGAAGTAGCCATACCCGCAGAGTATCTGGTTTGGCTCAACCAATTACATTTGGACTTTCCGCCAGGACTCATACAGGCGCTTGAAGCTTTCGGAAATGAGATCATCGATTGGAAAGCGCAAAGCGAAACTCTGACAGGCCAAGTGGAACAGTTGCGGGAAGAAATCGACGCGCTGCATCAAGAGAACCGAAAATGGGCAGTTTCGTACGAGAGTCTGCAAACAGCTTCTGGCGGGCTGATAGCGGAATTGCAGGATCAACTCAGGCAGGCTGAACTTGCTTTGAGGGTATCCAGTCTTGATGAATCTACGAGTGAAGAAAGCGACAGTCCCGATCCACGCGTGCTGAAAAGCCTGCACAAGATTGTCTATGCGATAGCCCTGAAGAAATACCATCTCGACGTGACACAGGAGGAATGGCCAGCCGTCACCAAGATCCTGAACGATCTTGAGCTGGCAGGATTGCAAATGTCGAGAAAGACTGTGCGCGGACACCTTATAAACTCAGTGGAGACAGCCGAGAAGGAGCTAGGGAAATAGGCTTATTGCCCACGCTATAGGCAGGTATTAGCGCCTGTTCCCCCAGCATATACTGGACCTGTGCAAGCTTCCTCGCATCGAAACGAACGGAGAGAATCGATGCGAGACTTCACTGAACTACCCAAGACGGGGTTTTTGCGCCTGAAGGATATTCTGGCCCCAATCGGCCCAATTCCTGTCAGCAAATCGACCTGGTGGGCGGGCGTGAAAGACGGGCGGTTTCCCAAGCCGCTCAAGTTGGGCGCACGTGTCACGGTCTGGCGTGTGGAAGACATACGCGAGCTGATCGAAAATGGCGCGTAGGCCGAACTGGCGCGCAATCCGTATCCATCGCAGTTATTCGGTAGACGAGGCGGCGCGCGCGTTGGGAGTGGCGAAGGTGACCATACGACGGTGGATCGCCTCGGGCGACCTGCCAGTGATCGACAATTGCAAGCCCATGCTGATCCTGGGTGACGAGCTATCGGCTTACCTTCGAAAGCGGCGCTCACGGAAGCACAAGTGCCATCTCGATCAGTGCTACTGCATGAAATGTCGCGCGCCGAAGCGTGCCGCGCTTTCCGAAGCAGAGTTGATCGGGGCAAGTGGTAAAACGGCGATGGTGCGTATGCTGTGCGAGACGTGCACGACCGTCATGCACAAGCGCATCAGCTGGCAACAGGTTTCGCGTCTATCTACCCTTGTCAGCCTGTCAGGCACGCATCGCTTCAAACACCTAGGTGAGATCAATCAGCCCTGCGTGAATGATCACTGCAAGACGGAGGTTTGAAAGATGAAAATGTCACAGGCGAAGAACGCCCGCATCAAGCGCAAATACCTGCAATGGCTGGAGACCGCGAAGGGCATGACGCCTGCCACAGCGGATCAAGTTGCCGCCGCCATTTCCGCATTCGAAAAATCAACGAATGGCAAAGACTTCGCCGCATTTCACATTGAACAGCCAAAGAAGTTCCAGCGAGACCTGAAGGCGGCGATCAATGCGCGCACCGGCCAGCCACTCGCCAAGTCCACAATCCGTTCGCGGCTAATGGCAGTGAAGTCATTCTTCAAATGGTTGGCCGATCAGCAAGGCTACAAGAGTCGCATCAGCCATTCGGATTGCGAGTATTTCAACGTGACAGCCAATGACCGGAGGATTGCCACCGCCGAGCGGAAACAGAATGTGCCGAGCGTTGAGCAGATCCATCATGTCATCGGCGCTGCGCCACACGAAACCGCGATCCAGAAACGCGACCGCGCCGTGATCGCCTTCACCTTTTTGAGTGGCATGCGCGACGCGGCGATTGCGTCCCTGCCTCTGGGCAAGGTGAGTCCAGAGCGCCGCGAAGTGTTCCAGGATGCGCGCCAGGTGAAGACCAAGAACGCCAAGACGATGACCACCTATTTCTTCCCAGTCGGCGGTGATGCGGAAGAGATCGTCGCTGAATGGGTTCGTTTCCTTCGCGCTGAGCTGTTGTTTGCAGACACGGACCCGCTCTTTCCGAAAACCAAGACCGGGCTGAATGAAGAGGGGGTATTCGCGCCCATCGATCTGACCCGAGACTATTGGAGCGACGCGGCCGGAATCCGGCGCATCTTCCGCGAGCGCTTCGAGGCGGCGGGCTTGCCCTATGCAAACCCGCACAGCGTCCGCAAAACGTTGATGCAACTCGCCTTTCGAAAGCAGCTGGATCCGGAAGCCCTCAAAGCCTGGAGCCAGAATCTGGGCCATGAAGACCTCGCCACCAGCCTGAACAGCTACGGAAAAGTCACAGACTGGCGAACATCGGAGATCATGGAGCGGTTGGCGAATGTCTCGGAGGCGCAGGAACAGGAAGCGCCGCCGCTAGAAGTGCTGGCGTGGATCGAGAGCATGGCGCGCCGGGGCCAAAGCTGAGCGCGGCAACATGTTCATTGAGAATAAACCCTATCTGTGCATACCCCTCAGGTTGCAAGAATTGTGTAATGGGGCTGCTTTCGATGGAAATGAATAAAAAACCTTATGCGCTACCAACCATTTGCAGGATGAAGGCCAGGGTAGATGCCACGCCTGACTATCAACGTCCGCCGGTGTGGTCTCGGAAGCAGAAGCAATTGCTCATGGATACGATCCTGCGCAGCTATGACATTCCAAAGTTTTATTGGCGAAGCGTGGATCGTGAAGACGGTATAAGATTTGAAGTCATCGACGGGCAGCAAAGGCTTCGAGCTATCTGGGAGTTCGAGCAGGATGGATACCCGCTGGCCAAAGATGCCGAACCTATAAACGGGGTTGAAGTGGCTGGCCTGAAATTCAGTGATCTCCCAGAGGACATTCAAGAGCATTTCGATACTTACATGCTGGACGTGGTTATCGTTACAGACGCGAAAGATGATGCCCAAGAGGAAGAGGTGCGCGACATGTTCTTGCGCCTCCAAAATGGAACAACTCTCAAAGCCCAGGAAAAGCGAAATGCGATGGGCGGCGGATTACGTGACTTCGTGAAGAAAGTCGCAGGCCATGAGTTCTTTGAAAAATGTAAGTTTACGAATAGCCGTTTCACGTATGATCACGTCGCAGCTCAATGTATTCTGATCGAAATGGAAGGCGGACCTGCAAATGTCAAAGATTCCAATTTGAACCGCCTTTATACGGACAATTCGAATTTTGATTCAGGAGGCTTGGTCGCCAAGAAAGTTGTCAGAGTGTTCGACTTCCTCCTTACGGCATTTCCGCAAAAGACTCCGGAGCTTGAGCGATACAACGTCATCAACCTGTATTGCATCGCGTCAAAATTGATTGGCGCATATGTGTGGAGAGATTTGGCAGAGCCACTGCACGATTGGTTTATCGACTTTGAGACACACCGACGTGCGAATGAAGGCCTGCCCGAGGAAGAGCGCGACCCGCAACTGATTGAATACCGCCGGTTAACCAGCTACTCAACGGATGCTGAAGAAAGCATTCGGGCTCGCGTTGAAGTACTTGAAAAGCGCTTGTTTGAAGCTATCCCGAATATTGAGTTGAAAGACGAGTTGCGTGGCTTTACCCACGAGCAACGATTGGCGATATTCCGTCGTGACGGAGGAGCTTGCCAAGTGAAAGTAAAGTGTGACGGACAGAGGGTTGGTTGGGACAATTGGCACGCCGATCACATTAAGCCGCATTCTCTTGGTGGAAAAACGACAGTTGCAAACGGTCAACTGAGTTGCGTGCCGTGCAATCTTTCCAAAGGTGCTAGTGCCTAGTTACTTCTCCGAAAGTAGAGGATCGCGCGTATGAACGCGGACAAGTTTATTGAGACCTGGAAGGGCCGGGATGGCAATGAGTTGGGCAATTCCCAATCGTTTCTGAATGAGCTTTGCGACTTGCTGGGTGTGCCTCGACCCCACGATCCGAAAGAGGGCGGCACGCGCGAGGAATACTCCTTTGAGCGGCCTGTTACGTTCAAGCATAACAACGGCAAGACTTCGAGCGGTCGCATCGACCTGTACCGGCGCGGATCCTTTGTTCTGGAGGCCAAACAGGGAAGCGAGCAAAAGGCCCGCATAGCAGACCCGCGCCAGTACGAATTGGTAACGGGTGAAAAGCTGACAAAGCAAGCGGCCGGAATGGCTGTTCGCAATACTCCGGCCTGGACCGCCGCCATGCTGAAGGCCAAGGGGCAGGCCTATGCCTATGCGCGCGCTTTAGACGTATCGGAAGGTTGGCCGCCCTTCCTGATCGTTGTGGATATTGGCCATGTTATAGACCTCTACGCGGATTTTTCCGGCGCAGGAAAGAACTACACACCCTTTCCGGATGGCCGGCGCTACCGGATCGAAATGGAGGATTTGAGAAACCCAAAGAAGCTGGCACTTTTGCGCGATGTTTGGCTCGATCCCGCGTCCCTTAATCCAACCCAAAGAAGTGCGCGCGTCACTCGTGAAATCTCTGATGAACTGGCGGCGCTGGGCCGGTCATTTCAGGAGCAGGGGCATGAGGGTGAAACCACGGCCCGCTTTCTCATGCGCTGCCTGTTCACCATGTTTGCGGAAGACGTGGAACTGATCCCGAAAGACAGTTTCACCAAATTGTTGAAGGAAATGCGGGGACGGCCAGAGCATGCCGCCAGCGAACTTGAACAACTCTGGACCCAGATGAACACCGGCGGATATACGCCGACGATCAAACATGAACTGATCCGCTTCAATGGCGGTCTGTTCAAGGAGCCGGATGACACCCCCCTCAAGGCTTTGCCGCTTAACGCGATCCAGCTTGGCTGTCTGATACGTGCGGCGGAACAGGATTGGCGGGAAGTGGAGCCTGCCATTTTCGGCACGCTTCTGGAACGTGCCCTGTCTGCGAAGGAGCGGCACAAACTCGGCGCGCACTTCACGCCGCGCGCCTATGTGGAGCGGCTTGTAACGCCAACAGTGATGGAGCCTTTGCGCGGTGACTGGATGGATGTTCAGGCCGCTGCCCTGACCCTTCAGGATGAAGGCAAGCTGGAAGCAGCGCAGGATACTGTACGCGAGTTTCTGGCCCGCCTGTGTAATGTTCGTGTGTTGGACCCTGCCTGTGGATCAGGCAACTTTCTCTATGTCGCGCTGGAAGGGATGAAGCGGCTGGAAGGCGAGGTGATCGACTTCTTGCATGGCCTTGGCGACACGCAATATTATTCTGAAACGGTAGACCCACACCAATTCCTTGGGATTGAGAAAAATCCGTGGGCGGCGGCGGTGGCGGAACTGGTGCTGTGGATCGGCTATCTGCAATGGCACTTCCGCACATTCGGCAAGGCCACGCCGAGTGAGCCAGTGCTGAGAGACTTCCACAATATCGAACACCGCGACGCGGTCCTGGTGCTGGAGGGCGAGCATCCGCGTCTGGACGCGGACGGCAAGCCGGTCACGCGTTGGGATGGCGAGACGATGAAGCGCCATCCTGTGACGGGCGAAGACGTACCGGACGAGACCGCCCGTGTGGTGGTCATGGAATATGAAAGCGCCAAGGCGGCCGAATGGCCGAATGCGGATTTCATTGTCGGCAATCCGCCTTTCATCGGGGCTAGCCGGATGCGCGATGCACTCGGCGATGGCTATGTTGAGACATTGTGGAAGACCTATCCGAAAATGCCGGAAAGCGCGGATTTTGTCATGTTCTGGTGGTACAAGGCGGCGAAGCGAACGCAGGCCAAGGGCGGGCCGCGCCGGTTTGGCTTCATCACCACCAATTCCCTGCGCCAGACCTTTGCGCGCCGCGTGCTGGAACCCTTCCTGAATGACAAGAAAAAGCCGCTATCGCTCGTGTTTGCGATCCCGGACCATCCCTGGGTGGACAGCAAGGATGGCGCAGCCGTCCGTATCGCGATGACTGTTGCAGCGCCGGGTAAGCGGACGGGGCGACTTCTGACCGTGGTTCAGGAAGACAGGACGGACCGCGAGGCGGAAGGGCGTGCGGTTAGCTTTGATGAACGTCGAGGAGCGATCTTTGCGAATTTGCAGACAGGTGTGGATGTAAGCGCAGCAAAGCCATTGAAGGCGAATGACAGCTTGTCATCGCCTGGAGTCAAACTTCATGGTTCAGGTTTTATTGTTTCTCCTGAGAAGGCGCGGGTTTTGGGACTAGGAGCGATAAACGGGCTCGAACGTCACATCCGCCCATATTTGAACGGACGGGATTTGTTGCAGACTTCTCGCAACATGATGGTGATCGACTTTCTCAGCCTGTCAGCGGTAGAAGCGCAAAAACGTTTTCCTGGCGCGTTCCAGCACATCATGGATACAGTGAAGCCGGAAAGAGATCAGAATAACCGAAAAACTTATCGTGAGAACTGGTGGATATTTGGCGAACCCCGGAAAGACCTCCGTCCCGCGCTTGAAGGATTACCGCGTTACATGGCGACCGTTGAGACGGCAAAACACCATATAATAGTGTTTCTGAATGGAGAGATTCTACCGGATAATAGAATAATTGCCTTCGGGTTGTCGCAAGCTGATGTTCTGAGCGTACTTCAAAGCAGGCTGCACTTGCTTTGGTCTAGAGCGACAGGTGGTACACTTGAAGACCGCCCAGTTTACCAGAAATCAAATTGCTTTGACCCCTTCCCATTTCCCGATTGTACACCCGATCAGAAAGCCCGCTTAGCAGACCTTGGCGAGCGCCTGGACGCGCACCGCAAGGCGCGGCAGGCGGCGCACCCGAAGCTGACCCTGACGGCCATGTACAATGTGCTGGAAAAGCTCCGCGCCGGAGAAGCAATCGAAGGCAAGGACAAGGACATCTACGATCAGGGCCTGATCGGCATATTGAAAGACCTGCATGACCAGATCGATGCGGAAGTGGCGGCGGCCTATGGCTGGCCTTCGGATTTGTCTGATGAGGAAATCCTGGAACGTCTCGTGGCGCTGAACAAGGAACGTGCGGCGGAAGAGGCGGCGGGCCATGTGCGCTGGCTGCGCCCTGACTACCAGAACCCGACCGGCGAAGCCGCCACAACCAAGGACACCGGCAAGCTGGATCTTGGCGACGCCGAAACCGGCGCGGAAATCTACGACTGGCCAAAAGCCCTGCCGCTACAAGTTGCCTTCGTGCGCAATGCGCTCAGCGATCTTGGCGAGGGCGATGTTGAAATGGTGGCTCGATGCTTCAAGGGCGCGCGCCGCAAGACCGTGGGCGACATATTGGAAAGCCTCGCCGCCCTCGGCCATGTACGCCAGATAGACGAAGACCGGTTTGCTGCCTGATAGCGCAAAAACGCCACAAGAAATTCAATTTGGGGGTATAATTGGGGGTATCGATTCCAGGGTAATTTTTATAATTCAATAAAAACAATAAATTATCAGTGAAGTTAGATGCCTCTTCTGGCACCATATAAACGACCGCTCTTCGGGGCGGTTTTTTATTGGCAGGTGGCCGGTCTGTGCGGTGCGGTTTGCGGCCGGCGCGCCGGCCGAACTGGTAAACAGAAGCTTTTCGGGCGCGCTCGAATTGTTCAGCAGGGCGGGGCTGGGGTCTTAACCATGTTCGGCCATGCTGCGGGCATGCGTTTATCCACCATTACCCACACCGCCTATGTGACGACTGTCGTGCTCTCCATGATCACGGGGGCGACCATGTTGATGGCGTCCGCCGCGCTGGATGAGGAACGGGCCGCCGTTGCCAATCGCTACGCCTTCGACAAGGCCTCCTTCGAACTCGATGTCGAGATATTCCACATGTCCGACAAGGCGCGGGAATATGTCATCACCGGAAATGAAGAATATCTGGAGGATTACGGCGTTGTGGCCGCCGCCCTGCAGGGCACCGAAGACCGCTTGCAGCACATGAAGGATGTCGGCGCCACCAAGGTCGAGCTTACGGCCCTGACGGAGGCCATTGACCAGGCCAATCGCCTGACCAATGAGCAGCGCCAAGCGATCGAAGCGTTCCAGAACGGCGACGCGGAGACAGCGCGCAATATTCTCTACAGCGATCATTACGAGGCGGAACTCGACCTCATCAACAGTGACGTGCTGCGCTTCCAGGCTTTGCTGGACCAGCGAACCGCGACCGAAATCAATCAGGCCGTGCGGGCCTCGCGGACCTGGAAAGCCATTTCCGAAATGGTGCTGGGGCTGACGGCGCTGATGTTCCTGGGCGTGCTCTATTTCGTGCTGAAGCGCCGCATCCTGCGGCCGGTCAGCCGGCTGAGCGATGTCGTCACACGGCTTGCCGATCAGGATTATGATGTCGACCTGTCGAATTTCCATAACAGGGACGAGATCGGCGACATGGCGAAGGCCGTGCGGATATTCCGGGAGAACGGGCTGGAACGTCGCCGCCTTGAAGAAAAGCTGGAGCGCGACCTGAAGCTCAAGACGGTCTTGTCCCGCATGACCCACCGTATGCAGGCCTGCGAGAGCAAGGACGAAGTGGCCGATGTGGTCCGCCTCTTCCTGCCGGCCATCCTGCCGGGATGCCCCGGTCGGCTCTATCTGTTCGAGAAGACCGACAGCATCATGCGGCAGGCCAGCGAATGGCTGGCGCCTGCCGATTCCGCCGCACGCTTCGGCCCGATGGATTGCTGGGCTCTGCGCCGGGGCACCTTGCACCAGCATGGCGCAGATCAGCCCGACATGCCCTGTGAGCATCTGCGGTCTGGAGAGGGCGGGCCAGAGAGTGGGCGAGAGGGCGGACCTGCGATCTCTTCCGTCTGCGTTCCTCTGACGGCGCAAAGGGAAGTCATTGGACTGCTTTACTGTGAGATGCCCGATGGGCCGGCCTATCAGGCCCATGAGCACTATATTGTCATGCTGGCCGAGAACATCTCACTGTCCCTCGCCAATATGGGCCTGCGGGAAGAATTGCAGGAACAGGCAATGGCGGATTCCCTGACGGGTCTCGCCAACCGGCGCCAGTTGGAGCAGCGGCTGGGCGCATTGCTGCGCGATTCGCAGCATACGGAGCGCCTCGTTAGCTGTATCATGATGGATGTCGACCATTTCAAATTGCTCAATGACACATATGGCCATGACAAGGGCGACGACGTGCTCCGGGAGATCGCCAGGATCCTGCAGTCGCACACGCGCGAGGACGGGCTGGCCTTCCGCTATGGCGGCGAGGAGTTCGTCATCCTGCTGCCGGGTGTGGAAACCGAGGATGCGCTGTTGCGTGCGGAGGCCATTCGCAGCGATATCGCCGCGCATCGCTTTCATCATGATGGCATCGTGATTGACGGGGTCACGGCGTCATTCGGCGTCTCGACATCGCCGGACATCTGCCCGGATACGCGGCTGGTCACGACGGCGGACGCGGCCCTTTACGAATCCAAGGCCAATGGCCGTAACCGCGTTACGCGGGGACACATGGCCTCATCCGCCGACAAGGTGGCCTGACGCGTCTCAAGGCTGATCTAGTCGGCGGCGATGATCAGCGTGAGCCGGTCGGAATACTTGCCGGCGAGGGCGAGCGCCGTCTCGGTGCGGATCATGAAATCCAGCCTGTGCTGTGAACTGGTGTGCCCCTGCAGGATGGTCGTCTCTGTTCCGGCTGCGGGCTGGACGAGCTGGCCATCAATGCGCAGATCATAGGCGATACCGTAAGGGGTGAATTCGTGCCGTAATTCCCCGGCATTCTCAGACAGCAGATCGATAGAGTAGGGCGTGTTGGCAGCGACGGAAAAATCCAGTGACTTTTCCTGTCCTTTCATCAGGGTCCCAAAATCCATATCCATGGATTTGATCCCGCCCTGTGCATCGCTGCCAAAGGATGCCACCACGCTGGGCGCAACTTGGGTCACCACATCCACCGTTTGCTGAGTGACCAGTTCCTGTCCGCCATCCCGGCTTTCGAACAGCGACACGGCCAGGCGTCCGGTATACTGGCCGGCCCGAACGCGCTGTCCGGGCGGAAGGGTGACCTGGAATTTGATCTGTCTCTGAGGCTGGCCCCTGGGCATGGATCCATGCACCTCGACGACATTATCGCCCGATGATATCTCGCGCCCGGCCTGGTCAATCCGCACATGAAGCGTATTGCTACCGGAGTGCAGGGTCGCCTTGCCCGGGCCCGCATCCGGTTCGATGCGGACGATATAGGCGCACGCCTCTCCGCTATGCTCCACCGTGAGGGCACCGAGTTCGGTGTGAACCCGGTTGCTGTCGCCGTCATAGCCCCGGCTTAGCGCGCCGCGATACTGGATGAGAGGCGCCGGCGCCAGCCGGAGCCGGCAGGGGTCTGTCGCGGACGCGGTGCCCGGCTCGGTCATGCTGGTCGGCGACAGGGGCACTGCGTCCTGGGCCGTGGCGACATTTGCGAGCATGAGGGCCAGTCCGGCCAGCCAGAGTCTAGCATACAGCATTTCAAGCTCCCTCCTTGTTCATTACACGCACCGTCACATCATAGGGCGCGGGGGGCGTGTTGGTCCGGATCTTCACCGGGTCGGGCAGTCGCATGACGCCGATTTCGCCTTCGGGCACCTGGAAGGTGGCCGTCGCGCCTTCCGGAGAATCGAATTCCATTGTGACCGTTTCCCCGTGCTGCAAGCCATCGACATAGAACCGGCCGCCGCGATTGGTGAACATCTGGTGGCGTTCCCCGTCGCTGGTGATCGCATAGCCGGCGGCAAACGGGATCGGCTCGCCGTCCTGGTCCACCAGCACGGAGATCACCGCGACATTGCGGTCATCTCCCAGTCTCACAATATATCCCGACCGGTAGCTGGGCAGGAAGGTCAGCGCCTGTCCCCCAAGCGATGTGCCAGGTGGCGCGTCCGGCGCGTCCACTTCGATGGTGCGGACGTAATAAGCGTTGAGATCGGGCACGACGGCAGGTCCGAGACCGGAGGAATAGGCTGCATAGGTCGGCTTGGTGTCGAGAATGGAGGCCTTGGGGTCAGCCGCGATGTCAAACCCTTTCACGGCCTCATTCTTCGCAAAGATCACGAAGCTGTCATAGACCGGCCGGGACAGCGCGAGCGCGCCATCGGCATAGACAAGGGCAGAGCCAATCGAGAACTCGGTCGTGGTCTCTGATCCGAAGGCATCGCCTTCCTGCACCGCAGAGAACCGCTGCTCGGCGCGGCCTTCAAAACGGTTTGCAATATAGGATCCGCCAAGGCGCACATCATCAATACCGGATTGCCGCGTATAGGTCGTGTCCCATCCGAAGCTGCCGACATTCCGGTCCATGCGGGACGAGTAGGACGCGCGGGAGGAGGGCGTGCGGGTATCGTGAGAGACCTGAGCGTATCCATCCCCCAGTCGGATGCTGAAGGAGATGCCACCGGACCATTCTTCCGCCTTTCCGGGGACCTGATTGTAGCGGAGCACAGTGCCCAGCGTTCCGTAGGCTGTACGCCAAGTGTAATTGGCGGAGACAGACTTTTCAAACTCGGACTCCGAATGGCGCTTGCGCAACCCGCTTGAAATCTGCATCCGCTGTGTCTGGGAAAAGTTGCGTGAAAGTCTGGCGGCAAAATCGTATTCGATATTGCCGGATCCGCCTCCGAGCGCCCGGTACTGCTCTTCCTGATAGCGCGCCTGCAAATCAAACCGCATCTGTCTGGCCGAGTCTGTATCACTCCATCGATAGAGCGCCGTTATGGCGCCGCCGCTGCCCTCATCATGATCGCTGTAACCGCCGAGAAATCCGAATGTGCCATACTTGTTGGTATAGAAGAGATCGGCCCCGAGATTGACGAGCGAGGTATCGGCCTGAAGATTGACCCCAGCCGTCAAGGCGTCCGTCCATCCTTTCCGGTAGAAGGCGCTGATGGCGGGATTGTCCATGTCATAGTCACGCACGCCCTCATCGAGTTCCGCCGTCGGGCCGATACTGACGGCGAAATCACTGACCCCCTTTTTCAGTAGACTGAAATCATAGAAGGCCGAGAACACAACGCGATCGACATCGCCGCTGTCATATTCGATTTCCAGGACGATATCATTGCCGGCTGCGCTCTGGAGCGGCAGATCGGTCAGATTGTATCGGCCGGGGCTGAGCCTGAATTCGCGAATGTATTGTCCGTTGATATAGACGAGCACCCGCGCAGAGCGCTCCAGTTCGAATTGCTGCGAGGGATTGGTCCGGTATTCCTCATAAGGCTGAAGGGCAAAACTGCGGAAGCCTGCCAGCCCGAGCAGCCGGGGGTTACCCTGCAGGCCGCTTGTGGGAACCGTGAGATCGCCGGCTTCCAGTCGAATGCGCCGGTCCACCAAATCCTTGGTGAGGCGCGTATCATTCAGGGCCAGCGCATTGTCGCTTGTATCGCTGTAGCGGACGCCCGTTTCCAGGACGAGATCCCGCAGGTTGATCGCGGCAGTCAGGTTCAGCTGGGTGGCGGCAAATCCCGGATCAATATACTTGCTGGTATGAACATATTGGGTGCCGGCCGCAAAGTTGACGATGGCGCTGGTCTTGGCCTGATCCACCGTATTCAATTGTAGCGCCGGATTGAAACGGGGCTGGATATGAAGGGGGACAATCGATCTCATGTCGATCGGCACATCGATGTTCAGCAGGAGATTGGTGTGATCGAACGTGGCGACCAATCCCATCGCGTTCAATGCGTTCGTGGTAACCGTCTCTTGCTGGGCACCGATCTCAAGCAGTTCCACCTGCTTTTCTTCGATCAGGAAAGGCAGCAGGAGATCGACAATCGCCCGGCGATTGACCGTCGTCTCGCCGGGGGTGAGGCTGGGCGTCATCGTCACGTCGCCCTGGTTCAACCCGGAAATTATGACCGGGTAGGGCAGGCTGACTTGTTGTTGCTGTTTTGCGCCAAACAAAGCCCCGAAAATCTCGTCGACGGTCGCCTTCTTGTCGAGATTGGGAGCCGTCGTTCCGTCGTCGCTCCCCGACTCATCCGCATGCGCAAGAAAGCCGGGCAGATGCGATATCAGGAATGCGCCAATGCCCAGGATCAGCGTGGGAACGTGCCGTCGCGACAAACTCTTTGCAACGCGGTGTGGCCTTGTCATTCGGTCTGAATTTTCAGAAGGCTGACGCACCATGCCCGCCCGTCAATTTTTGTAATAATCCGCGGTCATCGTCACGGAAACAGGGCCGACGGGAATACCGTCAGGCCAAGGCAAATCGACAACTGCCTGGGTTCCCGCAATGATGTTGCGGTTGTCAAGTTTGGACACCGCGTCACCCGACAGGTCGATGGAGCGATCACCCGCCCGGACGGTCAAGACAGTGTTTTGCAGGATGGCGCGGCGCTTGCCCGTATTCCGGACGGTGAGCCTTAATTGCGGCTCATCCGCATCAGTCCGGGCCAGTTCGCTGGCAACAAGTTCAGCGTTCGGAGATCCCTCTCTCGGCAACACATAGAGCGCCGCTTCATATCGGAAGCCCACGCTGACATCCATGATGCGCTTGTCGCCGGCATCCTCGTGCGCATACGGAATTGGCAATTGCTCCACGACCAGGCGGTATGCGAGTTCAATGTCGGGGTCCGGGTCGCCAATCCATTGCGCGCGTATGGACTGGCTCTGTCCGGGCGCAAGTACCAGTTGGGGAGGGGTGACAATGAAATTGTCAAATTCCGGCTGACGGATTTCGTTTCCCTGATCATCTGCAGAACGCTGAAAGACCTCGATCTGAATGGCAATCGGTTCTGCGTGCGTATTCTTTATAACGAATGTCCTGGAGGCGCCGGCCCCACTTGGCGTGAACTGCGCGACGATGGGGGCGAATTCATAGGCCCACGCCGCAGGCGATACCGAAGCCAACATGCCGGCTAACAAGATGAACAATGCTCGAAACAGCATCTGCGTCCTCCGCTGGATAAACCTGTGTCTCAAAAAGGTGTCAGGTGGCGCGGACGTTGGAACGGCGCCACCTGACGATCTCATCACGATGGCCCTAGTAGTCAGCCGCCAGGGTGATGGTCAGCACGTCGGAATATGTACCCGCGACGGCATACTCGGTCGGGGAGTCGAACGAGAGGTCGAGGTTTCCGGTGCGTGTGCCACCATTGAACAGAATGTTAAGCCAGTCATTGTTGGTAACAATCGTAACCGGCGTGCCCTGCATGTCGGCCGAATTGGTGACCGTCGGATTGAAGATGCCGAGACCAAACGAACTGGCTTCGACGTCATAGTCGATGTTCACCCCACCACTGCTCTCATTGTGGTACATGCCGCCATTCGCGGATTCCAGTGAGACGGTGTAGGGAGAGTTGCAGGAGTACAGGATGGTCAAAGATCCCTGATTGCCTCCATCCAGCATGTCGACGTCGTAGCTTGCAGATCCTTCAGGAACCAGTTCGCAATTGCTTTCGACTTCGCCGCCCAAGGTGATTTCCAGGCTTTCGGAGTCCAGAGCGGATGCCGAACCCGCTGTAAGTGCGACCGCTGCCGCAATAGCTGTAAGTGTACGCTTCATTGTGGTACCCTCGATTTTCCCGGCATGGGTGCAAGCCATAGCCGGGGTGTTCTGCCCCGCCACCATTGGCTGGACAGTGCATCCCACGCGAGTGGGTAGGAGTGGCGGGAATCCGCCAATTCAGGTCACGGGGCATAGCTGTCCCGTGACCACACCTCGAACCCTGTTAGATTCGTAAGTGATCTCTGATGTCATGATGTTTTCGAACTGAGTGCGCCCGAATTTTTATCGCTTCTTTGCTGTCCCCAAGATTCTCGTCTCCGATCCCTTGCCATATTCTATGTCTAAAAATTCGTTTCATGCTTCCAGTATTGCGTAAGTACTGAAAGATGCGTCCCCGAATTTCCCCCCGACATTTCGATACAATCGGAGGTTAACTGATTATTAACGCCCCTTTCAGGTATTCTCAACACCCAAATTATTACAAACGGGGTCTCAAGAGGCGGCGGAAACCCCTCGAGGGCGAGTGTGCCCCATGATCAGGGGCGCTCAAAGAATCTGTGTACTGAGATATTCTTCGTCCACGCGGGGCCGGGTTCACTTCTCGTCCAGAATGTGAACACCTCCTCCCGCCTCCTGATGCAATCAATAGTTGGATATGCAGGGGGCGCCGGAATATATTTCTGAGCGTGCGGTGCACAATACAGCCAAGAACTGGTGCCGTTCCAGGGAAACAGGCAAGCCGGCTTTCAAAGAATTCAGGACAGATTACTCCTGAAAGGCGAGCGAATCGTCTTTGCGGTGCACAACAAGATTTTTGTGGTTTCGCACCGCGAAATGCTCATTCCGAAAGCATTCGCGCGGAATATACGAGGCTGAGTATTTGCTAAGTTCAAAATATGGATGATTTGGGATCAAATGAGACGGCTCTGAGCCGGTCCGGATCGGCATGTTACGATCAGCTTGTCGCGTCAGGCTCCGGCAAATGACCCGGTAAATCGGCCAATGCGTTCAGTGCGGTGATCAGCGTGGTCCATTGCTCGGCTCCCAGCTGGGCCTTCAGGGCTTTCTGGGCCGCGTCCCATCTCGTCACGATATCCGCCAGCAGTGACCGGCCCGTGTCGGTCATGCGCACATGACGTGAGCGGCTGCCCTCGGGGGTGAAGGTCTCGACCCGGCCGGCACGTTCCAGCGCCGCGATATTGCGGATCATGGTGGTGCGCTCGGTGCGCATCCGGGCCGCAAAGTCCGCGACAGAAATGTCTTTCAGATAATAGAGCTGCATCAGCAGGGAGGCCTGGCCGGGCGCAATACCGGCGCCATCCAGATAGGCCCCATAGTGACGTGACAGCGCGCGATTGGCGGCGCGGGTCACCTCGGCCATGCAAACATGCGGGCTGTGGCGGAGATCCTCCAGAAGGGGGATCCTGTTTGATGTGTCCGTCGTCATGGCGCTTCCATACACTGATTTCCGGCGTTCGGTAAAATTAGGGGATTTACCTCGCCACGCATAGATGTGCATATACACACAAATACGTGTAAGGGCCAGAGGGCACAGAGGAGGCGCGGCATGGCGCAACAGGACAAGAGCGTCGCGATTGTCGGCGCGGGGGATTATATCGGCACGGCGATCGCGAAGAAATTCGCCGCCGAGGGCTATATTGTGGTGGCTGGCCGTCGCAATGGCGACAAGCTGGCCCCGCTGGTTGAAGAGCTCGAGGCGGCGGGCGGCAAGATTTCCGCGCGGTCGCTGGATGCGCGCGAGCCGGACGATGTGACGGCCTTCCTGGCTGAAGCGAACGCGCTGGCGCCGCTGGCCCTGACCGTCTTCAATGTCGGCGCCAATGTGAATTTCCCCATTCTGGAAACCACCGACCGCGTCTTCCGCAAAGTCTGGGAGATGGCCTGCTTTGCCGGCTTCGTGACGGGCCGCGAATCCGCGCGGCTGATGCTGGAACGCGGACAGGGCAAGATCTTCTTCACCGGCGCCACCGCCGGGCGGCGGGGCGGCAAGGGCTATGCGGCGTTTGCCTCGGCCAAGTTCGGCCTGCGCGCTGTGGCGGAATCCATGGCGCGGGAATTGTGGCCGCAGCATATCCATGTGGCGCATCTGATCATTGATGCGGGGGTCGACACCGAATGGGTGCGCGAGCTGATCCGGCAACGCGGCGGCCCGGACGACCCGCAGGGCCTGATGCCGCCAGAGGCCATCGCCGATGCCTATTGGCAATTGTTCCGGCAACCGGAGACGGCCTGGACGTTTGAGCAGGAAATCCGCCCATTTGGGGAGACATGGTAATGAAGGAGATGAGCGTGGAATTCCATTTCGATTTCGGCAGCCCGAATGCCTATCTCAGCCACAAGGTGATCCCGGAGGTTGAGGCGCGTACCGGCGTGACCTTCACCTATGTGCCGGTCCTGCTGGGCGGTGTGTTCAAGGCGACGGGCAACCAGTCCCCGGTGATGGCGTTTGCCGGCGTCCGAAACAAACCGGAATACGAACGGCTGGAAATGATGCGGTTCATCGAGCGGCATGGCCTGACACAGGCCTTCGCGATGAACCCGCATTTCCCGGTCAACACGCTGGCGATCATGCGCGGCGCGGTGGCGGCGCAGCATCTGGACGTGTTCAAGCCCTATGTGGAGGCGGTCTATGATGCGATGTGGCAGGGCGCGCAAAAGATGGATGATCCTGAAACGATCGGACGGGTTCTGACCGCAGCGGACCTGCCCGCCGACGCCCTGATGGCCAAGGCGCAGGAGGCCGGGATCAAGCAGGAGCTGGTGGACACCACCACAGCCTCCGTCGAGCGCGGCAATTTCGGCTCGCCCACCTTCTTCGTGAAGGACCGGATGTGGTTCGGCAAGGACAGGCTGCGCGACGTGGAAGAGGCCATCCTCGCTGCCAGGGCTGCCTGACATGCCCTGTACGTAGCAAACAAAAAAGCCCGCTCTCCGATGCGCCGGAGAGCGGGCTTTGTGATTCTAGAGGGTAGGCGCAGGCCTAGTCGAGGCCGAGGGCGGCTTCGATCAGGGACCAGTCGACCAGCTTGAAGTTCTGGTCGACGCCGGAGGCCGGATTGCCATCATCCTGCACGACGAGAATGCCTTTCGGGAAGCCCGGCAGCGGGGCGGAGTTCACATCAAGACCATCCGTATGCGTCACCGCGTCAATGCTGCCATCGGCATTGGCGGTGACAGTGAACACGCCGCGCGGGGCATGGGGCGCTTTCAGATCATAGACGACGAACCGGTCGGCGGCCTGGGACGAGACAACGAGATAACCTTCGCCATTCGCACCCGCCCAGATGTCCATGCCTTCGACATCGGCGACGAGGCCATTCTGCGCGGCGATCGTGTCGACGCTGATTGGGGCAACGGTCCAATCGGTCAGGTCGAGCTTCCACACGCCATGCTCTTCCTCGCCAAGGAAAACCTGGCCATTGGCTTCGTCAAAGACGCAGCCTTCGAGCTGCAGCTGGCCGAACTGGCCAACCTGGATCTCGGCGACCAGTTCCGGGCCTTCGCTGAGCATGTCGGTCTGAACGGACCACACTTGGGCCATGCCATCCTTGTAAGTCGGCATGGCGTAATAGGTGGTGCCGACCCGCCCGGCGCAGATGCCATAGGGCTCGTCCTTGAGGGTGGGCGTGTCGCCGATATGGCTGACCGTGGCGGTGGCGGAATCGATGGTGAACCAGCTGATGGCATTGGTTTCGTCATTCGACGCCACGGCCACATCGCCGCGCAGATCGACATTGTTGACGCGGCCGACATCAAGGAACTGAAGCTCTTCGCCGGCAAGATTGTAGACGTGGAGGCCTTCATCCTTGTTGGTGCCGAGGACGAGGCTGGCAGCAGGATTTGCGAGATTGACCCAGACGGCCGGATCGTCCGCCTTGTCGCCTGTGCCGGTCATGGGCGCGGTTTCGACGGCGGCCGGGATCGGGGCAGTGTCGATGGCGTAAATCTGCTGGACGGGCTCTGTGGCGCAGGCAGACAGGAGCAAGGCGGCGATAGGAAGATAGCGTTTCATGAACACTCCTCAGGGGCTGTAGCCAATTCGGTTCGGGCCGGTATTCCGTGCGTGCGCGGCAAGATCAAGGCTTCAGCGCGCATTTTCATATTTCTGCCACGTAGCGAAGAGTCCGGACATGAAAAAAGCAGGCACGATGGCCTGCTTTTTCCGAAATGTTCCTGTGAGGAGCGCGGCTCAGCCGCCGCTGCCGGGTGCGGCCGTGGAGAGCGAACGCTGCTGAGCGTCTCTGGCCATTCTTTCACCTTCGGCTTCATGGCGAGCCCATTGTTCTGCGGTCATGCAGATCTTGCCCGGATAGACCTTGCCGGGGATCGGCACGCGCTCGCAAACCAGGTTCGGATCATCGGATGCATCGGTGATCGCATAGCCTTCTTTCTTCTGGAGGGCGCAGCCAGACACCGCGATCAGGGCGGCCAGGGCCAGTATTGGTGCTTTCATGAAAATTTCTCCCGCTAATTGCATCTTTCTAACAGGAAAAAGCCCGAGTGCATCCCCGAATGCAAGGAAAATGTGCCCAAACGATTGCGGGTGCACATGGATTTGCCTGCGCGCTGCCGGTTTACGCAAAAGCCGGGCGAGGATTGCTCTCCGCCCGGCTCCGGACTGTAAATCTGGTTGCCCAGCCTAGTAGGTCAGGCGGGCCCCGAAGACGTAACGGGCACCATATTCGTCATACTGCGACAGGCGGCTTTCGGCGCCGTGATAGTAGTATTCCGGCTCGTCGGTGAGGTTCTTGCCTTCGACATAGATCTGGAGGTTGTCGTTGACGTCATACTTGGCCGACGCTTCGACGCTGAGGTGGTCGCTGGTGTAGCGGTCCAGATCGGCGCCGAACAATTCGTCGAGATAGTCATCGCGGAAATTGGCCGAGACGCGCAGATCCCACGGACCCTTGTCATAGCCAATGGAGGCGTTCCAGATGAGATCGTTCTGCTTGAGCAGCGGCACGTCGCGGGTCAGGGTCACATCCTCTTCGTCCGGGACGGACGCTTCGGATTCAACCATGGTGACGTTGGCAGAGGCGAGGAAGCCCTCCCAGAAGCCGCCCAGGAAATCGAGCTGCTGGACATAGTTGAGTTCGAGGCCGGTCACCGTGGCGGTCTCGCCATTGATGTAGGTGGCGACTTCTTCGATGTCCGCACCGGCATCGCCAAGGAAGCCGAGATCGATCGAGCCTGGCAGCTGGTCGATGTCATAGGTGGCGCCGAAGATCGGGTTACGGATGTCCTTGTAGAACACACCGGCCGACAGGACCGACAGCTTGGTCGGGTAGTATTCGATCGACAGGTCGAAATTGTTGGCCTCGTACGGGTCGAGGTTGGGGTTACCCATTTCGACTTCGTCGCGGTCATCATTCATCGCCGCCGTCGGACGCATCTCGCCGAAGGCCGGACGCACCAGCGAGGCATAATAGGCAGCCCGAGCAACAACATTGTCGGAGATGGCATATTTCAGGTTCAGGCTTGGCAGGACGTGGACATATTCATCGTCGAACTGGCGTGTGCCGACCTGGTCCGGATCGCCGCCTTCATAGAAGACGTTGCCGGTGGCCGAAACGTCCGTGGCTTCGATACGCGCGCCGGCCACGACGGTGAGGTCGTTGATCTGGAAGGTGCCCATGCCGTAACCGGCGATGATCATTTCGTCGATCGTGTAGTCGCCAGCCAGACTGTCAAAGTTGGTGCCGTCTTCATCCAGCTCGTCGGCGGTGAACGTGCCGCGCAGGGCGCGGGTCAGACCGGCATTTGGCCATTCGTACATTGGGTTGTTCATGCGCCAGCCGGAGATCTGGCTGTTGGCATTGATGTAATCGGTCAGGGCGACATCGTCGCGTTCCCAGATGAAGAGGTTCTGGTCACGGACTTTTTCGCGGTCGCGAACCTTCACACCCATTTTCCAGGTCACAGGCGTATTGCCGAGCACGGTGTCATTGGTCAGGTCGAGCTTGTAGGCCCATTCGGTGTCTTCGTTAACCGTGAATTCCTGCTCGTAGGCGTCCATTTCATAATTGGCCGGATCATACAGGAAATCGATGCCCGTGCCGGACAGTTTCGGCTTTTGCGGGTCGGAATTATCCCAGACGATGATGCCATCGCCTTCCAAGTCATCGGAGCGGAAGGCCACGTCATGATTGTTGGAATCGTCTTCTTCGGCGTAGGCGTAGGAGACTTCGTAATCGACCGTCCAGTTGCCGGCATAGGTCTTGCCGCCGAACGCGTAGGTCTGGATCTTGCGGGTCTCTTCGCGCTGGCGCACTTCGACGTCCGCTTCGGCGAAGTTGAAGTTGTAGAGGTTGCCATCAATGCTGACGCCTTCTTCGGCGAGGTCGCGGAACTCGAACTTGTTGCGGACTTCGTCGTCCGTGTATTCGTTGAGCAGCGTACGCAGGTAGAGTTCGGTGTTCTCGGTCATGCGGTAGTCGACATTGAAGACGAGGCCAACACGCTCGCGTGTCAGGTCGTACCAGCGCATTTCGTAATCATCGTCCGGAATGAAGGCGTTCAGGTCGTCATCGAAGCCCCAGCCGCCGGTTTCGTTGTTGTGGGCCTGAATGCCGAGGCTCTGATAGTTCACGGAGGCGGCAATGCCGATCTTGTCGCCAAACACGTTGGAATAGGTCAGCGTGGCTTTCGGGGAGACGTCTTCGGTGATCTCATTGTAGGAGCCTTCGACCTTGGCGCGGATGAACTGGCCGTCGCGGTCGAATGCGGAAATGGTCTTGAGGTTGATGACGCCGCCGATCGTGTCGGCATCGACATCCGGGGTCAGGGATTTCTGGACTTCGATGCCGTCCAGAAGATCAGACGGAACCCCATCCAGCAGGACGCCGCGGCGGTCTTCCGGGGACGGTGTACGCACGCCATTGATGGTGGCGGAGATCAGGTCGGCATTGATGCCGCGGATCGAGACATAGCGGCCTTCGCCCTGGTCATTCTCGATCGACAGGCCAGCCACGCGGGCGAGCGAGTCGGCCACGGTCGTGTCGGGGAAGTTGCCGAGGCCGTCGGAGTCGATGACGCTGATGATGGCATCGGAGGCGCGCTGCTGGTTGATCGCGCCGGCCTGGGCCGCGGCCGAGCCGACGACCAGGATGTTGTCGAGATAGCGCACATCGCCGCCGAGCTGGATGCTGAAATCGGTGTCGCCAGAGACCGACACCGTATCGGTGACCATGTCCGCGCCGACATAGGAGACGCTGACCGTGTAGTCGCCGGCCGGGACACTGGCGAAGCGATACTTGCCGAACCGGTCGGACGAGGCGGTGCGGCCCAGTTCCTCGATCGTGACAAGCGCGCCCTGCAGCGCCGCTTCGCCGGAGGCATCGGTCACGGTCCCTGTCAGGATGTCGGCGGCAGCCGCCTGCGCCAGCACGGCAGTGGCAGCTCCGATCAGGAGGAGCTTGCGGGAGGTAAAGGTCATGGGAGGTCGTCCTTGCTCTGGGAATCCGTATTAAGAAGTCTACGCTTCGAAAACTGCGGCCCCGTCCCACGCCAGAGTTACGGCGGGATGACAGATGCGTAATGTTTTTATGACGTCCCCGGAATTCTGAGGAAAATGGGGCAAGTGCCTGCCATGCGGGGAAAAATTCGTGCTTTTCCTGCAACACTTATTGGCGTCGCCCTCAGGTTGAGCGGGCGAATCATCCCGAAATCTAGAGGGTTTTCGGAGCCTGAATCCGACGGGGTCCGCCCCCATGCGACACTGCCCCTCTCATCGCAGGAGGCCCGCATGACCCGACAGCCCCATCGTCAACGCCTGATCCGGCAGGTCCGGCTCCAGCGCCTGCTGGGGCGGAGCCTGGCGGAGATCGCGGCGCAGGCCGGCCGAAGCCGCAGCACGGTCTGGCGTGTGATCCGGGACAATGGGCTCGACGCTCCGGAGATGCCGCTGGAGCGCCAGCGCCTGTCGCTGAGCGAGGCGCACGACAAGGCGGTGGACCGGATGATGGCGGCGGATGTGACGCCGGAGGAGCTGCGCGCGCTGAGTGGGCTGGTCATGCGGCTGGCGGCGGAAATCCGGCGGATGGAAATGGCGGTGGCGACTTGGGAAAGGGATGAGGATGTGCGGATTACCGGACGTGCCAGCGAAGACGAAACGGGTGAAGACGCCGAAGACGAACTCTCTCCCGCTGCTGAACAATGCCGGCTCGATGCCCTTGCAGCCGGATTTCAGACAAAGGGTACATCAGGCGGCGCAGAGCAACGACTGGAGCACGCTGGCGGAATGGGAGCGCAGCCTGGTCAGCCAGAATCCGTGGATTCTGCACGCCCGCGATATACAGGTTCCGCCGCCGGACGGATGGCGGAGCTTCGTGTTCATGGGCGGACGCGGCGCTGGGAAGACGCGGGCGGGGGCCGAATGGCTCCGCTGGTCGATACTGCACGGTCGCTGCCGCCGGGCGGCGCTGGTGGGGCCGGCGCTGCACGATGTGCGCGAAGTGATGATCGACGGGCCGAGCGGGCTGAAATGGATCGAGCCGCTGAAATGCCGCCGCCCGTCCTACTCACCGAGCCGACGTATCCTGAGTTTTGACAATGGCGCCGAGGCGCACGTCTTCTCCGCCGAAGACCCGGACAGTTTGCGGGGGCCGCAATTCGATGTGGCATGGTGTGACGAGATCGCCGCCTGGATGCGCGGGCAGGCCGTGTGGGACACGTTGCAGATGGGGCTGAGGCTGGGCGCGGACCCGCGCGTGATGGCGACGACCACGCCGCGGCCGACCGTCTTCTTCAAGGGATTGCTGGCCGGGCCTGGCACGCTCGTGCGGCAGGCCAGCATGGCGGAGAATGCGGAGAATTTGTCGGACGGGTTCGTGGCCGCGATGCAGGCCGCCTATGGGGGCAGCGCGCTGGCCCGGCAGGAAATTCATGGCGAATTGCTGGAAGATGCCGAGGGCGCGCTGTTCCGTCGGCAGATGATTGACGCGGCGCGGGTCAGTGAGCCGCCCATGCTGGAAGACGTGATCGTGGCGGTGGACCCGCCGGCGACAAGCGGGCCTGCGGCGGATGCTTGCGGGATCATTGCGGCGGGGGTGCGCGAAGGGGTCGCCTATGTGCTGGCCGATGCGTCGGCGCCGGGCCTGAAGCCGCTCGACTGGGCAAGGCGGGCGGTGGCGGTCTGCCGCGAGGTCGGCGCGCGGGAGATCATCGCGGAGTCGAACCAGGGCGGGGAGATGGTGCGGCAGGTGCTGGAAAGCGCCGGGGCGGATGTGCCGGTGCGGCTGGTCCATGCGCAGCTGGGCAAGCGGGCGCGGGCGGCGCCGGTGGCGACGCTGTATGAGCAAGGGCGCGTCGCGCATGTCGGCCTGTTGCCGACGCTGGAAGACCAGATGTGCCAGTTCGGCGCCGAGGGCTTTCGCGGCTCGCCTGATCGGGTGGATGCGCTGGTCTGGGCCATCTGGGCACTTTTGCGGCAGGGCAGCGGGCCTTGGGTGCGTGTGCTCTGATCTGCCTTGATCTCGCCAGACCCGTGATCGAAGGTGCGGGCCGGAAGCGAGGGATTTCAGATGAGCCAGATGACACGCCGGGCCTTTACCGCGACAGGCCTTACCGCAGCTATGGCCGGATGCGCGACCGGGCCGCAGGCGCGGGGCGTCGTGATGAAGCCGGTGCCGCCGGTGCTGGTCTCAGCGGAGCGCATCGTGCGGGTGGATGTGGGGCTCCGGCCCTACCGGGCGTCCGGCTTCCGGGTCGAGCGGGAGATGCTGGGCGAGACGGCCGTGATCCACAATTACGGGCATGGCGGCGGCGGGATCACCCTGTCCTGGGGTTCGGCGCAGCTGGCCGTGGAGGAAGGCTTCGATCCGGACGTGCAGGACTATGCGGTGCTGGGCGCGGGGGCGCTGGGCCTGTCGACTGCGATGCTGTTGCTGGAGCGCGGCGCGAATGTGACGCTCTATGCCAAGGCGCTCAGCCCGAACACGACCTCCAATATTGCCGGCGGGCAGTGGTGGCCGGCCTCGGTCTATGATGCGGCGACCGTTTCACCCGGCTATATGGCCCGGCATGTCGCGGCGGCGCGCCATTCCTTTCGGCGCTTCCAGCTGCTGACAGGGCCGGACTATGGCGTCAGCTGGGAAGTGAATTACGTCCTGTCGGACCGGCCCGTGACGCACCATCCGGCGCGGGCGGGCCATCCGATGGAGGAGTTTGCGGTCAATGTCGTCGATTATGCACCGGGGGAATTGCCCTTCACGACGGCCCATGCGCGCAGCTTCGACACGATGATGGTGGATACGCCGCATTACCTCCGCAAGCTGGAAGAGGACATACGGGAACGAGGTGGACGGATCATTGTGCGCGCATTTCAGGACGCCGCTGAAGTAGCGGCGCTGGACGAGACGGTGGTGTTCAATTGCACTGGGCTCGGCGCGGGGCAGCTGTTCGGAGATACCGAAATCCATCCGGTACGCGGCCAGTTGGTCATCCTGGAGCCACAGGCCGAGATCGACTACAATATCATCACGGGCGGATCGGCCTACATGTTCGGCCGGCGCGACGGGATCGTGCTGGGCGGGACGTTCCAGCACCATAATTGGTCGCTCGCGCCGGACGATGCCGACACCGCCGCCATCCTCGCCGCCAACCGGCGCTTGTTTGTGGGTGGGCTGGGGGCCTGATTGCGATCCGCGCAAAAGGTGATGTGATGGGAGTCCGTGAGATCCCCCTCTAACTCCCCCTTTTCAAGGGGGAGGACAAGTGGGGGTCTGAGCGGACTAGCCTTCGCGCTGCCGGATCAATTCGATCTCGGACCTGATCTGTTGAGCCACCGCCTCAAGCGACTCATCGATATGAGAGACCGGAATGCGCATAATGGATCCCTCGCTCGCCAAGAAAGGCGTCTCGCCGGGCATCGCGGCTCGGATCATGCCAGTCGCCATCGATTTCGACGGCGAATTTCAGGGACGGGCAGTAATAGTCGAGAAAATAAGGCCCGACCGGGTGTTGGCGTCGAAACGATACCCCCATCTGCTTGCGACTCAGCACAAGCCACACCTTGTATTCCGTCTTCGATTCAGACTGGCGAAGGGCACGGGCGCGGCGAGTGTGTTCAGGCGTGCGCGAGAACTTGTCCACCATGCTGCGTCAGCCGCCCGTGCGGAAGGCTTTCCGGCCGAAATAGGCGTTCTTGGGGGCGGGGGGCGTGTCGTCCGGGCTCGTGTCCTCGGCGGCCTTGGTCGGTTCGGTGGGCGCAGGATTGGTGCCGTTCATCAGCCCGCGGATCCAGGCGCAGGCGGCGCCGGCGGTGGAGACTTCGAGATCCGGCACTGACCGGTCCATGCGGCGCGCCAGCTGGCGGGCCTGATGGGCGGTGAGGGATTTCAGCGTGGTCTCGAACAGGTCGCGGCCGACCGTTTCGCGCAGGGCCTTCATGTCGTCCGTCGTCTGACCGGCCGAGATCATCAGCTTCTTGACCAGCAGCATGGTCGCGGCGGCGAAATCCTTCTCGCCAAGCCTGGCAAACCGGCCGCGCTGGCCCAGCAGGGATTCCAGCGCCTTGGCGCTTGGGGGCATGGCGGTCTCGCTCATTGAATCTTCTCCCGCACTTCCTTGAGAAGGCTCTCGACAATGCCGAGCGCGTCGCCGGGCCATTTGGCCTGCAGCGTCGGCTCCGGGCCGAGCTCGATCGGGTTGGTGGCAAAGCCCTGCTTCATCGGGACGACCGTCTTGAACATGTCGAATTCGGTTTCCTTGGCACTGGCCGCTTCGCGCATGGCGTTCAGCACGACTTGCTGGTGCGGGGTGCCATCATAGCGGGTGGCGAGGACACAGGGCAAATTCTCGATGTCCCGGCCGCGCAGATTGCGCATGATGTCGCCGGTAAACAGGTCGAGGCCGAGCGTGGACATGAAGTCCGGAATCGTCGGTACAATGATCAAATGGCTGGCGGCCAGAACGGTTTCGGTCATCACCGAGATGCCCGGAGGGCAGTCGCAGATGATGACGTCATAATCGGCCTTCAGCTTCTCGAAATCATCGCGCATGCGGCGGCCGACCTGGCCCTGCAGCGCTTCCATCGAATAGCCCTTGGCGGTCAGCTCATAGATCAGCTCGCGCTCGGTCTTGCGCAGGCGCGGCGAGGACGGGATCAGGTCCAGTTCCAGCGGCTTGCCATTATAGGTGACGTCGGAGGCATCGGTGACGATGAAGTCTGACAGGCGCTTGTGCTCGCCGGCGAAGAAATTCTCCAGCAGCCAGTCGGAAATCGTGACGTAGTCATTGATCGCCTGGAACAGATGCTCGTCGCCCTCATGGCCATAGACGAGCAGGGAGGCGTTGGCCTGCGTGTCGAGATCCACGACCAGTGTGCGGAAGCCATTGGCGGCAAAAGCCTCAGCCAGACTGACACAAGTGGTGGTTTTACCAACGCCGCCTTTGGAGTTGGCGACGGAAATGACACGTGCCGACATTCTGTTAGCTCCTTCGCCCCTGATCGAATGGCGAAAAAGCAGATTTGGGCGGGTCTGGCTATGGCTGCGGGGGAATAAAATACAGGGAAAATTTTGTTCCAATCCTCAGCTTTCTCTCTTTAGCGGGCTGATTTCCTGCGAGTTTTTTCGGCTGAATCCGATGGGGCCGGTGAGGATTTAATTTCTGCTCATCAACGCAAATGGAGCAGCGCCCCTCATGAACCCGATCTGGCCCTTCAGCCGCCGCCCCCGCGAGGCGAAATCTGCGCCGCCCCTGGTCGCGCTCTCTGACGTCGGGGCGGCCCGCTGGGGCAGCCGGGACGGCGCGGCGCTGACCCGAGACGGCTACCTCGCCAATGCCATTGCCTATCGCGCGGTGCGCATGGTGGCGGAGGCGGCGGCCTCGGTCCCGCTGGTCACGGCCCATGAGGGGGCAGCGCGTCTGATCCGCCGGCCACAGCCCGATGGCGTCGCGGCGGAAGTGTTCGAGGCGGTCTATTCACAGCTGCAGCTGACCGGGAATGCGTTCCTGGAGGGCGTGCGCCTGGAGGCGGAAGACGGGGCCGGTGTCTCGGCGCTCTACGCGCTCAGCCCCTCCGCGATGCGGCCTGTGGTGGATGCGCGGGGCTGGGTCGAGGCCTGGGCGGTGCGCGAGCGCCACGGCGAACGGCTGATCCGGCGCGATGCCGAGACGGGCTGGAGCCCGGTGCTGCATCTGAAACTGTTCAACCCGGTCAGCGACACGCTGGGGCTTCCCCCGCTTGGCGCCGCAAGGCGGGCGCTGGATTTGCACAATGCGAGCGCCGACTGGGCCAAGGCCCTGATCGACAATTCGGCCAAGCCCTCTGGCGCGCTGGTCTATGGCGGGCATGGGCGGATGCCGCCGGACCAGTTTGACGCGCTGAAGGCCGAGCTGGAAGGCATGTATTCCGGCGCGGCGAATGCGGGGCGGCCGCTATTGCTGGAAGGCGGGCTCGACTGGCGGCCCATGTCGCTGTCGCCGGCAGAGATGGATTTCCTTCAGGCGCGGCATGGCGCGGCGCGGGAGATCGCGCTGGCGCTGGGCGTGCCGCCCATGCTGATCGGCATTCCGGGCGATAATACGTATTCGAACTACAAGGAGGCAAACCTTGCCTTCTGGCGCATGACCGTCTTGCCGCTGGTTCAGAAGATGGCGGCGGCGCTGTCGGCTTGGCTGGATGTGCCGTTCGGGGCGGAAGTGGAGGTGCGCGCGGACATTGATCGCGTCCCCGCCCTGTCGGCCGAACGCGATGCGCTCTGGGCGCGGCTTGAGGGCGCGAGCTTTGCGACGGACGAAGAGAAGCGAAAGCTAGCGGGGCTGCAGCCATGAAGCTCGACCGGAAAGTGACGATCGGATTCCTCGTGGCCGTGCTGGTGCAGACCGGCGGGGCGCTGGTCTGGGCCGGTGCGGCGGCAGAGCGGATTTCCACGCTGGAAGACACGGTGCGCGAGCGCCGCAGCGTGGTCGAGCGGCTGGCCCGCCTCGAAGAGGGCGTGGAACGGATGGAAAGCCAGCTGGACCGGATCGAGCGAAGACTGGAGGGCGGGGATGAATAGGGGTGTGTTTCCTGGGGGGAGTCCGGTGGACCCCCACCTGTCCTCCCCCTTTCAGGGGGAGGAACGCCAACGGCATGTCCGGTCTGTTCTCCCCCCTGAAGGGGGGGAGTTAGAGGGGGGGCTTCGAACGCGCAGGCCCCTCCTCATCGAAGGCTATGCCTCGCTGTTCGGCGTGCCGGATGCGAGCGGAGATGTGGTGCGGGCGGGCGCCTTCGCGCGCAGCCTGCAGCGGGGCACGCAATTGCCGATGCTGTTGCAGCACAGGCCCGGCGCGATGGCCGGGCGGTGGGTGCGGATGATCGAGGATGGGCGCGGGCTCTATGTGCGCGGTCTCGTCGAGGGCGTGGCGGCCCGGTCGATGGTGGCGCAGGGGCTTAGCGGCCTCTCCATCGGGTTTCGTCCGCGCCTCTGGAATGCACGGCGCCCGGATGGGCGGGAACTGGTCGAGGTGGACCTTGTGGAGGTTTCCCTCGTGACCAGCCCGATGCAGGCCCGGGCGCGGTTTGCCCTGCTGGGGGCGGAGGCGAAAGCGGCATGAGACTTTCAACCTGTCATCCCGGCCGAAGCGCCGGGACCCAGATTTCTCCACGCAAGCATGGGTCCCGGATAAGTGCTGCGCACTTTCCGGGATGACAAACTGAATAACCAAACAGGAGACGATATGACCAAGGAAACCAAGATGGCAGGCGGCGGCGATGCCGGGCTGATGGCGGCCTTTGCCGCCTATGCCGAGGCGAATGATGCCCGACTTGCCCAGATCGAAGCCAAGGGCGCAAGCGATCCGCTGACGGATGAGCGGCTGTCGCGCATTGACCGGCGGCTCGAAGCACTCAGCCTGAAGATGGCCCGGCCGGAGGCAGGCGAGGGGAAGACCGCCGACGAGGATGCACGTAGCGCGGCCTGGGGGCGCTATTTGCGCAGCGGCGATGATAGCGGGCTGTCACGGCTCAACGTGAAGGCGCCGAACACCGGCACCGATGAGCAGGGCGGTTATATTGCGCCGCCGGAACTGGACCGGCTGATCGAGTCGCGCCTGCTGGCCGCGAGCCCGATGCGTCAGATCGCGACTGTGCGGCAGACCTCTGCGGGCACCTACAAGAAGCCGGTCGGCCTGGGTGCGGCGGCGAGTTGGGTCGGTGAACAGGTCGCGAGGACGGAGACGGCGCAGTCGGGGCTGTCGCTGCTCGAATTCCCGGCGGGCGAGCTTTACGCCATGCCGGGGGCGACGCAGACCCTGCTGGAAGATTCCTATGCCGACATCGATGCCTGGCTGGCCGATGAGGTGGAGGCCGCCTTTGCGGCGCAGGAATCGGCAGCCTTCGTGACGGGCGATGGGGACGGCAAGCCGAAGGGCTTTCTCGACTATGACATTGTCGCCGAGGCGAGCCATGTCTGGGGCAAGGTGGGCTCGGTGGCCGGGGACTTTACCGTCGCCGATGCGGCCGACCAGCTGATCGACCTGATCTATACGCCGAAGGCCCAGTTCCGTGCCAATGGGCGTTTCGTGATGAACCGGCGCACCGTGGCGGCTGTCCGCAAGCTGAAGGATGTGGACGGACGGTATATCTGGCAACCCGGCACGGGCGGCGAACCCGCCACGATCATGGGCTATCCGGTGACCGAGGCCGAGGACATGCCCGACATCGGCACGGGCAATGCGGCCATCGCCTTCGGGGATTTCCGTCGCTTCTACCTGATCGCCGACCGGCAGGGCGCGCGCGTGCTGCGCGATCCATACTCCGCCAAGCCCTTCGTCCTGTTCTACACGACCAAGCGCGTCGGCGGCGGCGTGCAGAATTTCGACGCCGCGAAAGTGATGGTGTTCTAGCGCGTCGCTTACCTGCGTCATCCCCGGCCGCGTAGCGGTCTGGGGTGACGCTCCCCTGAAAATTCAACCTCACTCCAACCAAAGGAAATCCAAACATGTTCGAATCCATTCTCACCACCCTCATCCGCCAGGCCGCTCTGTTGACCGGCCCGCAGCAGGAGGAATTCACCACGAAAATTGCCGAGGCGCTCTCGACCCTGATCAATTCGACCGAGACCGAGATCGACAATGAACTCATCCGCAGCGTCGCCCTGCCCATCGGCGGCACGCTGATCGAGAAGTTGGAGGGGATGGTTTAGGCGGATTTGTCATCCCGGAATTGGCGCAGCCAATATCCGGGACCCAAGACGCGTTGGCGCATAGGTCCCGGATAAATCCTCCGGATTTTCCGGGATGACACACTGATTGAAAGAAGAACGACATGAATCTGACGGTGATCTCACCGCCGGACGGGGAGGCTTTGTCTCTCGGCGCGGCGAAGGAGTATTTGCGCATCGGCCATGCGGGCGAGGATGGGCTGGTGGCGGATTTGATCGCGTCGGCGCGGGCGCGGCTGGAGGCGGAGACCGGGCTGGCCCTGATCGCGCGCTCGGTGAAGCGGCGGTATGACCGCTGGCCATCGGGCGTGACGCGGACCGGCCTGCGGCTCGTGCCGGGGCCGGCCTCGGCGCTGGTCTCGGTCGAGACGGTCGATGCCGAGGATGCGGTGCAGCTTTACACGGCGCGGTTCCAGCTGGGCGGCGGGCGGCTCAGGCTGAAGCCGTTCGTGGCCTTGCCACCCATTCCGCCGGGCGGTCATGCGGACGTGACTTTCGTGACCGGCTATGGCGCGGCGGCAGATGTGCCGGAGGATCTGGTGCAGGCGCTGAAGCGGCTGGTGCTGGCAGCCTATCGGCGTGAGGCGGGCGAGGCCCTGCCGGACGAGGTCCGGGACATCCTCGCCGCGCGGCGGGAGCGGCGGATATGAGCGCCGAGGCCGCCATCCAGGACGCACTGATGGCGTTTCTGCGGGCAAATGCGGGCGTGCAGGCAATCTTCGGCGCTCCGGCGCGCGTGTTCGATGCGGAAAGCGATGCGCCGATCTTCCCCTATGCGCAATTGGAGCGCCATGAAGTGACCCCAGCGGGGGCGGCGCTGGTGGACGGGCATGAGCACAGGCTGACGCTTGCCGTGTTCACGCGGGAGGACGGGCTGAAAGGCGCAAAGACGGCCGTCGCGACGCTGCGCGCGGCGGTTGAGGGCGCGGACTGGAGCGGAGCTGGCGTGCATGTGGTGATGGCGCATGTCGTCTATGGCGATGTGATGCGCACCGCCGACAAGCGCGCCTTTCGCGGGATCATCCGGATTCGGATCATGTCGGAGGAGGCGGGCTGATGGCGGGCCAGAGGGGCAGGGACATCCTGCTGAAGATTTCAGACGGCGCGGGCGGGTTCACCACGCTGGCCGGGGTGCGGGCCAGCCGTATCCAGCTGTCGGCGGGCACGGTGGACGGGACAAGTGCCGAGAGCGCCGAGGCCTGGCGCGAACTGGTCGAGGGGGCGGGCATCAAGTCGGCCCGCGTGACCGGGCGCGGCGTGTTCAAGGATGCGACTTCGGATGCGCGGATGCGGGCGGTGTTCTTTGGCGGAGAGGCGCCGGACTGGCAACTCGTCCTGCCGGATTTCGGCACGCTGGAAAGCGCGTTCCAGATCAGTGAACTGAGCTGGAGCGGCGCGCATGATGGCGAGGCGGAATTCTCCGTGACGCTGGAGAGCGCGGGCCTGCTCGCCTTTGAGGTGCTGCCATGAATGCGGCGCGGGGCGAGACCGGACTGGTGATTGGCGGGCAGGCGCGGCGGCTCTGCCTGACGCTCGGCGCGCTGGCCGAGATCGAGGCGGCGTTCGGCTGCGCGCGGATGAGCGAGCTGGAAGCGCGGATGCGGGCGCTGTCTGCGGCGGATCTGCTGGTGGTGCTGGCGGCCCTGTTGCGGGGCGGCGGCGAGGGCGAACTGGCAGAGCGTCTGGGAGATATGGACGTGGCGCCGGGGGCCGCGGCGCGGGCCGTGGCCGAAGCGTTCCGGCTGGGGCTCGCGGGGTGATGTTGCCGTGGGCGGAGATGATGCGGTCGGCACTGGCGGCCGGGATCGGGCCGAAGGCATTCTGGCGATTGTCGCTGAAAGAATGGCGATGGCTCGCGGCGCGCGGGGCGGGGCTGAAGGCGGGGCGGCTGGAGGAATTGATGGCGGCATTCCCGGATGAGGAGGAGACTCAATGAATGACTTCAACAAAGACCTGAACACCACCGGGGATGCGCTGCGCAGCCTGGCCGAGGGGCCAGGCGTGCAGGCGGCTGAGGCGCTGGAGGCCGCCTTCGGGCGGGCCGGGCAGAGCATCGAGACGGCGCTGGGACAGGCAGCCCGGTCGGGCGAGCTGGACTTCGAGCGCATGGCCGAGAGCATCCTGAAGGATCTGGCGCGCGTCGCCGCCGAAAGCGTTGCGGCGATGGCAGGCGCGCAGAGCGGCGCCCAGCATGCGGTGACGCTGAACATGAATTATGCGCCGGGAACGGAGCCATCCGGGCGCGAGAGCGAGGCGGCGATGGGCGCGATGCTGGCGCGGCTCGTGGCGGGTGGAGGGCGGTTCCTGTGAGCCTGGCGAATTTTCATGAGGTGAGCTTTCCGGTGCCGCTGGCACTGGCAGCGACGGGCGGGCCGGAGCGGCGCACGGACGTGGTGACGCTGGCGAGCGGGGCCGAGGCGCGCAATGCGGTCTGGGCCGGCTCGCGGCGGCGCTGGGATGTTGGCAGCGCGGCGCTGAAGCTGGACGCGCTGCAAACGTTGGTCGCTTTCTTCGAGGCGCGAGGCGGGCGGCTGCACGGGTTCCGGTTCCGGGACGCGCTGGATGATCGTTCGTGCGCTGTGGGGGAGATGCCGGCAGCAACGGATCAGGTGATCGGGATGGGCGATGGTACGGAGACGCGGTTCCAACTGGTGAAGGCGTATGGGGATTATGCGCGACGTATATGGAAGCCGGTGGCGGGCAGCGTTCTGGTCGCCGTGAATGGCGTGGCGGTACCCTTCAGCGTGGACGAGACGAATGGCGAGGTGACGCTGGACAGCGCGCCGGAGCCGGGCGCGGTGGTGAGTGCGGGGTTCCGGTTCGATTGCCCGGTGCGGTTCGATACGGACCGGCTCGATATCACGCTGGAAGGTTTTGGCGCGGGCAAGGCGCTGCGCGTGCCGCTGATCGAGCTGGTGGGATAGGCGCCATGCGGATTATCGAACAGGAATTTGCGGAGCGACTGGCGAGCGGCACGGCGACAACGTGCCTCTGCTGGTGGCTGGAACGGGCGGACGGGTTTGTGTTGGCGGTGACCGAGCATGATCTGGCGCTGGAGGTGGACGGCATTCTCTACCAGCCCGGCGCGGCGCTGGAGGGGGCGAGCTTTGCGCAGACGGCGGATTTGCGCCCCGGCCATGCGGCGGCGGGTGGGGCGCTGGCGCATGAGGCGATCACGGAAGCGGACCTCGCGGCGGGCCTGTGGGATGGTGCGCGGGTCGAGGTGATCCGCGCCGATTGGCAGCGCCCGGACCTGTTCGAGAGCGTGTGGAGCGGATGGCTGAGCGAAGTGACGCGCGGCGAGACCGGGTTCGAGGCGCAGCTGGTGAGCCGGAAGGCGGAATTCGAACGGCCTTTGGGCCGGGTCTATGCACGCCAGTGCGACGCCGTGCTGGGCGACGCGCGCTGCGGCGTGGATGTGGGCGCGTTTCCGGGCATTGCCTGCGATCACCGATTTCAGACGTGTTCGGAGGTTTTCGGGAATGCGGAGAGTTTTCGAGGCTTCCCGCATTTGCCGGGGGCGGATTTCGTGCTGCTCGGCCCGGCGGCGAGCGGCAATGATGGAGGCCGGCGATGAGGCGGGACGAGATCGTGGGGGCGGCGCGCGGCTGGCTGGGCACGCCCTATCGCCATCAGGCGAGCCGCAAGGGCGCAGGCTGTGACTGCCTCGGCCTCGTGCGCGGGGTCTGGCGGGAGCTGGTCGGGCCGGAGCCCGCGCGCCTGCCGCCCTATACGCCGGACTGGGCCGAAGTGACGGGCGAGGAGATGCTGCTGGCGGCAGCGCGGGCGCATTTTCGGGAAGTGCCGCTGGGCGAGGCGCAGGCAGGCGATGTGCTGATCTTCCGGATGGCGACAGGTGTGCCGGCCAAGCATTGCGGCGTGCTGAGCGGCCTGGGCGCGCTGGTGCATGCCTATTGGGGGCGGGCGGTGGTGGAGACGCGGCTGGTGCCGTGGTGGCTGAGGCGAGCGGTGGCGGCGTTCGCCTTTCCCGGCGTGGAGGATTAGGCATGGCGCAGATCGTGTTTTCGAGTGTGGGTCAGGTGATCGGACAGCAGGCGCTGCCGCAGGGGCTGACCCTGCTGGGGCGGCAGCTGTCCGGCGCAGCGATTGGCAAGTCGCTCGGCAGTTTGGCCGGGCATGCGGTGGGCGCGTATTTCGCCCCGGCGCAGGAAGGGCCACGCGTCAAATCCCTGCCGGTGATGGAGGCGCGCGAGGGGGCGGGACTGCCCTCGGTCTACGGCCGGATGCGGGTCGGCGGGCAGGTGATCTGGGCCGCGCGCTTCAAGGAGACAAAGACCACGCGGCGGGCGATCAGCAAGGGCGGGCCGAAGCTGACCGAATACGACTATTCGGTCAGCTTTGCCGTGGGGCTCGGCGAAGGGCCGATCCTCGGCGTGAGGCGGGCCTGGGCGAATGGTGAGGCGTTTGACCTGTCGGGTATCGCGCACCGGGTTTATCCGGGCGATGAAGCGCAACTTCCCGACCCGCTGATCGAGATGATCGAGGGCGTGGCGCTTGCCTATCGGGGCACGGCCTATATCGTGTTCGAGGATCTGCCGTTGGAGGCGTTCGGCAACCGGTTGCCGCAGCTCTCCTTTGAAGTGGAGCGCGTGCCGCCGGGTGGGTCTGAGCCGGGGCTGGCCGATGTGGTGACGGGTGTGAACATCATCCCGGCCTCGGGCGAATTCGTCTATGCGACGGATATCGTGCGCGAGCAGGCCTTTCCGGGGCATGAGCGGGCACTGAATGCGTGGTCCGGTGAGGCGCGCGCGGATTTCCTTGTGTCGCTCGATCAGCTGGAGACCGATCTGCCAAAAGTGTCGCGCGCGGCGCTGCCGGTTGGATGGTTCGGGACGAGTGTTGAGGCGGGAGTATGCGAGATCCATCCGGGTGTGGAGACGCGCGAGCGGGTGACGGTTCCCTATGCGTGGGAGGTGGCTGGCATTGCGCGGGGCGATGCCCATGTCATTTCGCGCGATGAGGACGGCCATCCGAATTATGGGGGCACGCCTGCGGACCGATGCGTGGTGAGCGCGCTTCAGGAAATGAAAACGCGGGGCCTGTCTGTTACGCTGTCGCCCTTCCTGTTCATGGACTGCGAAGGCTTTCCGTGGCGGGGGCGGATCGGCGTGTCGGCAGATGGCACCGCGGCGGCGCGCAGTGAGATCGAAGCGTTCGTGAACGGCGCGAACGGGTTCCGGAAGTTCATCCTGCATCATGCGCAGCTGGCCGCAGACGTAGGCGGCGTCGAAGCCTTCCTGATCGGCAGTGAAATGGTCGGGCTCAGCCGTGTGCGGGACGCGGCGGGCGCGTTCCCTTTTGTCGAGGCGCTGGTGGCGCTGGCGGCGGAGGTGAAGACGATCCTGCCGGCCGCGGAGGTCTCTTATGGCGCGGACTGGACCGAATATGGCGCCTATGCGCCGGGGGACGGATCGGGGGACGTCCTGTTCCCGCTGGATGCGCTCTGGGCGAGTGCATCTGTCGATTTCGTCGGCGTCGACTGGTATCCGCCGCTGGGGGACTGGCGCGATGGGAACGATCATCTCGACGCCCTCGCCGGATACATGGCTGCCGATGACCCGGCCTATCTGGCGTCGCAGATCGCGGGCGGGGAGGCGTATGACTGGTATTATGCGGATCAGGCGGCGCGCGACGCGCAAGACCGTGCACCGATCAATGATACGGCCTATAGCGAGCATTTTGTGTTCCGGCAAAAGGACATTGCCGGCTGGGCAGGCGCGTATCATCACGAACGTCCGGGCGGGGTGCGCGCGGCGACGCCGACCGGATGGCTGCCGGGGGCCAAGCCGGTGCGCCTGACCGAGATCGGCTTTGCGGCGGTCGACAAGGGCGGCAATGCGCCGAATGTGTTCGTTGATCCCAAGAGCAGCGAGAGCGCGCTGCCGCCCTATTCGAGCGGGGCGCGGGACGAAGTGTTCCAGCGCCGGGCGCTGGCGGCGGTGTTGCCGCATTGGGAGACGAGCCCGCTGGTCGAGGCGGCTTATGTGTGGGCGTGGGACGGGCGGCCCTTTCCGGCATGGCCGCTGAAGGAAGAGGTCTGGAGCGATGGCGGCAACTGGGCGCGCGGGCACTGGCTGAATGGCCGGTCGGGCCTTGCGCCTCTGGCCGATGTGGTGGCGGATCTCTGCGCGCGGGGCGGCGTGGACGCGGCGGATGTGTCGGGGCTGGACGGGATTGTCGAAGGCTATGGGCTCGACGGGGTGCATTCGGTGCGGGCGGCGCTGGAGCCGCTCAGGGCAGCGTACGGCTTCGAGTGCGTGGAGCGCGGCGGGGCGCTGGTCTTCCGCATGGCGGGCGAAGGCGGCGTTCTGGATGTGGCGCCCGGCGCGCTGGTGGAAGGCGGACTGAAGAAGACCCGCGCCCTGCTCGACAAGGCGCCGGCGCGGCTCAGGCTGACGCATGTTGATCTGGAGGCGGACTACCAGCCGGGCATGGCGGAGGCACGAACAGAGGGCGGCGATCCGCGATTGGTGCAGGATGTGGCCCTGCCGCTGGCGCTGGGGGCGAGCCGGGCGGAGGCGGTGGCCGGGGCGCTGCTGGCATCGGCGGCAAGTGGGGAGACGGCCATCTGTGCGCTGTCACTGTCGGCCCTGGCATTGGAGCCGGGGGATGGGTTGCGCGTGGAGGGCGGGCCGGTCTGGCGGGTCACGGATGTTGTCGACCGGGGCGGCGTGCGGGCGCTGACCTGCCGGGAGGAGGTTGCCGCGATGCCGCGCGTGCGGGCGGGCGAGGCGGGCAGCGCGCCGCCGCCCGCGCCTGTGTTCGGCGGCGTGGACCTTGTCGTGATGGACGCGCCGAGCCTGCCGGAGTTTGGCGAAGGCGTTGGGCCGCTGGTGGCGGCATGGGCCGATCCGTGGCCGGGTGAGATGGTCGTGTCAGCCGGCCTGGCCGAAGATGCGCTCAGCGAGGCGGTGCGGCTCGACCGGCCGGCGGTGATCGGGCGGCTGGTTGACGCATGTGGCGCCGGGCCGGTCGGTCGGTGGGACCGGGCAAATGCGCTGAGCGTGTATTGTCCGGGTGGGGAGTTTGCGAGCCTGCCGGAAGGGCTGGTCCTATCCGGCGGCAATGCGGCGCTGCTGGAGACGGCGACGGGGTGGGAATGCGTGCAGTTTGAGCAGGCCGACCTGATCGCGCCCGACACATGGCGGCTGACCGGGCTGTTGCGGGGGCAAAGAGGCAGTGTATCCGGCGACGCGGCGATTGGGGCGCGGCTGGTGATGCTGGATGCGGCTGTGGCGCGGGCGCGCCTTGGCGGGGAGGCTTATGGGACGGAACTGGTCTGGCGGACCGCGACGGATGATACCCCGCAGACGGCCATGTTCGAGGACCGCGCAGGCCTGCCCTGGCCTGTGGCGCATCTGCGCGTGCGGGATGGTCAGCTCAGCTGGACCCGGCGCGGGGCGGATGTGCCGCAAAGCTGGGCCATGCCGGAGGCTGAGAATGCCGGCCGGTTTGCGGTTGCGTTCGACATGGGCAGCGGGTTTGGCGCGCAGAGCGTGGTGGAGGTGCCGTTTGCAAACTGGGTGGAGGGCGCAATGGCGGCGCGGGTGGCGGAGATCGGACAGGATGGGCGGACAGGCTTGTGGGCCGTCATTTGAGGATTAGCAGGCTGCCAAACAGGAATGCATTGCGGCGCGGCTCGATCCGGTAAGGTAATATCCGGGTTTCATTACGGGTCGGGACATCCTAACTGTGATCGGATATCAGATTCGTGACTGGAAGGATTTTCCGCCCTTGGCCCTCGACCCCTATAAAGTGCTCGGCGTTGACCGCTCGGCCAGCGAGGCCGAAATCAAGAAGGCGCATCGCCGGAAAGCGAAGGATTTGCATCCCGACCAGAATCCGGACGATCCCAAAAAGCTGGAGGCTTTCAAGCAAGTTTCGCAGGCATGGGACATTCTTGGCGACAAGGAAAAGAGAGCCAAATTCGACCGCGGCGAGATTGATGGCGATGGCAATCCGACGGGCTTTCCGGGCGGCGGATATCCGGGCGGTGGCGGGGGCCAGCGCTGGGAATCTCGCGGCGCGGGCAACCCGTTTGGCGGCGCGCAGGGCGACCCCTTTGAAGATATCCTGTCCGGGATGTTCGGCGGCGGCCGGTCACGGCGCAGCGGACCTGTCAAGGGCCGGGACGTGCGCTATCGCGTGACCATCGATTTTGCCGATGCCGTGACCGGCGCGCGTCGTCGCATGACCATGGCCGACGGCACGGCGCTGGATGTGAACATTCCGGCGGGGATCGAGAGCGGCCAGACCTTGCGCCTGAAAAGCCAGGGCCAGGCTTCGCCAAATGGCGGCCCTCCGGGCGATGCCCTGCTCGAAGTCGAAGTGACGGCGAGCAAGGTATGGGAGCGTGACGGCAAGGATTTGCGCATGACCGTGCCGATTGATCTGAAGATCGCGGTTCTGGGTGGCAGTGTCGAGGTGAAGACGCCCTCCGGCCCGGTGACGCTGAAAGTGCCGGCGGGATCGAATACCGGCTCTCAGCTGCGCCTGCGCGGCAAGGGCGTTCAGACCTCCACGCCGGGCAATCTGTATGCGCGGCTGGAAATCGTGCTCGACGATCCGAAGGACGAGGGCTTGAAGGCCTGGGCGGAAGGCCGCTAGGCGCTTTCTGATTCAAAGAGCAGACTGTCGGCCATGACGCGGGCCATCATGTCCTCGAACGGCGCAGGAGCTGCGATCAGGTAGCCTTGCAATTCCTCACATGACAGCAGGGCCAGGGCTTCCGCCTGGTCTTCGGTTTCGACCCCTTCAGCCACGACCGGAATGTTCAGCGAATGCGCCAGATGGATGATCGCCTCGACGATGGCGCGGGATTTGACATTGGCATTCATGGACATGACGAAGGATCGGTCGATCTTGATCCGGTCGAAGGGGAATTCCTGAATATAGCTCATCGAGGAATAGCCGGTCCCAAAATCATCGAGCGAGATCTTGATGCCGAGCGCCTTCAGATCGAGCAGGATGCTGGTCGCCAGCTGGGTGTTGTTGATGATCGCCGTTTCGGTGATCTCCAGTTCGAAGCGGGCCGGGTCCAGTCGGGACTGTTGCAGCGCCATCTTGACGTGGTGGACAATGTCGGGGTCCAGCAGCTGGCGCGCCGACAGATTGACCGCAACCGATTCCCCGCCGGACCACCGGCTGGCGGCGTCGCAGGCGGCATAGATGGTCCAGCGGCCAATATCGCAGATCAGCATGCTCTGTTCCGCCAGCGGGATGAACTCGTCGGGACTGACGAGGCCGATGTTCGGACGATCCCAGCGGATCAGGGCTTCGCGGCCGACAACGGTCCGGGTAGACGCGCTGACCTTTGGCTGGAAGTGCAGGACGAATTCGTCATTCTCGATGGCCTTGTGCAGGGCGCGTTCGATATTGCGGGTCTCGATCTGTTGCTTGTGCAGGTCCGCATCGTAGAAACGGATACAGCCCCGGCCGTCGGATTTGGCAGAATAGAGCGCCCGGTCGGCAAAGGTCAGGATGCGCGCAGGGCTGGACGCGCCGGGCGGGACGTTCACGACCCCGATGCTGCCGCCGCATTTCACCATGCGGCGCCCCATGGACAGTGGCTCTGAAAGGGCGGCCAGGATCCGATTGGCCACCTCGGCCACCTCTTCAGCCGTGATGCGGCCGCGGACCAGGACCGCGAATTCATCCCCGCCGAGGCGGGCGACAAGATCCGTGTTCGTCAGCTGGTTGGAAATGCGTCGGCCCATGGCCTTCAGCAGCGTGTCGCCCGCGCCGTGGCCATACTGGTCGTTGATTTCCTTGAACTCATCCAGGTCGATGATCATGACGGCGACATCATTGGGACGCCGCATCTCGCGTGCGATACAGGATTCCAGCTCCATGTTGAAGGAGATGCGGTTCGGAAGGCCGGTCATCGAGTCGCGATAGGCCAGCGTGCGCACCCGGGCTTCGGCGCGGACGCGCTGGGTGATGTCGTGGACCGCGAAGACAATGAAGACCTCGTCCTTTTCCTCGACGCAGCGACTGGAGATCATGGCGATGATTTCCCGGCCGTCCTCGAACCGGATACGGCGTTCGCCATAGTCACGGTCGTCCTTCAGCGTGTCCACGTCATCCTCGATCTGCAGCAGGGTCTGGACGGCGCGTCCGCGAAGATCGGGCAGACGGCTGCGGTCCGACAAATGGCCGAGATCGCGTAAATTATCGAGATCGCTGGTCCGGTCACTGAACATGATCTGTGCGGAAACATTGGTTTGCAGCACGGTGCCATCGGGGGAGACCATGAACAGGCCTTCGCTGCTGGAATCGGCCAGTACGGACAGTTTGCGCTGTTCTGTGTTGCGAAGCCGCTGAAAGCGGGAATCCAGGCCTGCGGCCATGGCGGACAGGAAGATAATCACCAGCATGGCGATACCGATGATGAGGCTGAGACCGCCAGTGTGGAGCGGTATCAGCGGGGTCTCCAGGCCTCTGATCGGGACCATTGTGGTGCCGGAGGCGCTGATGAAATGAATGGAGAGGACCGCGATCACACTGGTGGCTGTGGCGATGGCCGTACTCCAGCGGATCTTTGGATTTCCCCCCATCAGATAGGTGCCGGTATAGGCGAGAAAGCCGAGCACGAGCGCGGCTGTGACCGACACGCTGTCATATTCGATCACGGCGGAGGCCTGGAGCGCGGTCATGCCGTAGAAGTGCATTCCCGCCACGGACAGGGTGGCGATGCCTGCACAGGCCAGCCTCAAGGGCGCATCGGAATTGAGCCGCAACAGCAGGGCGGTGACAATGAAGCCGGATACGGAAATCGCGGCAGAGATGACGGTTCGTCCGCCTGAGAACAGGACCTCGAATCCGGGCTTGTAGCCGAGCAGGGCGATGAAGTGCGTGGCCCAGACGCCGAGACCCACAACCATGCCGGCGGCGATCGCCCACAATATCTTGTTACGTTCGAGCCGGGCGGCCTGGCTGCGGTAGTAGATGATCAGCGAGCAGCAATTGCTGAATGCGAGAACAAACAGGGCCGCCAGAACATGCTGCCAGTCATGCTCCGTCGTTATGCAATTCAACACGTCATACATGTGAGCGAGGTTCCATTTTTCAGGAAGTCATGCTTCTGATTGCGTTACCAAAAAACGAACCCAACTGCGCAGAAACGGCACAACCCTGGGGGAATGCAGTTCCTTTTTCAGGGAAAGGTAATCACCCGGAAACCGTCATTGTGTAGAATATACTACAGTCCAAGCTGGTCGGGCCGAGCCGCGATGCGATGGGACAGATGTTGGTGAGAAATCTATGGCAGGGGCAATGATGACGGCAACGCAAACGCGCACATGGCGCCTTCAAAACATGAGACTCGCGCTTTGCGGCATGGCCTTTCTGGCGGGATGCGTGCATCCGGCCCGGCCGGTTTCGCCGATCGAATCCGATACGCTGGCCTATTCCTCGGCAATTTCCGATGCCCGCCAGGAGCAATTGCTGCTGAACATTGTCCGCTTGCGTTACAACGACCCTGTGACCTTCGTGGACGCCGAGCGGATCACGACGACCGAGAACACGATGGTGAATGGCGCGCTCGCTTCCGCCTTTGCGCTCAGCGGGCAGGATCTCGACCAGGTGCTGAACGGCAATTTCGGCACCAATATGAGCAGTCAGCCCTCTATCGCCTATTCGGCGCTGCGCGGATCGGACTATGCCCAGCAGATCCTCCAGCCGCTGCCGCCGGCAACCATCTTCCTGATGAGCCAGTCGGGCTGGAGCGTGGAACGGCTGATGCTGTGCTGTGTGTCCCGGATCGGGGATCTGGAGAATGCCCGCGCCGCCGCCGGGCCGACGCCGCCCATGATGCCGGACAATGCACACTTTCGGGAGCTGGCGGCCCTGATGCGGTCGCTGCAGGAGCGCGGGCAATTGCTGGTGCAGGTGATTGATCCCGACGAGACCGAGGAAAACGGGGACGGCAAGCCGCGAGTCATCCTGAAATGGCAGCGCACGACCGAACTCGGCCAGCAATTGGCTGACTTCTTCCGCCGCTACTGGGTGTCCGATGTCAGCGTGATTTCGGGCGACCGCTACATCACCGAGATTTCAACGCGGGGCAATTCGCTGGGCGACTATGCGGCCCGCGGCCGTTCCCTGCTTGGCGTAATGTCGGCGCTCTCCCAGTCCGTCCACGTTCCGGACGCCCACAAGGACATCGCCCGCGCGTCACAAAGGGCGGTGGAGGCATCCGCCGATCCCTGCCGCGCGCCGGGCGGATGGCAGGATGTGAATGGCGGCCTGTTCGCCGTGCAGTCGGCCGAGGAGCGCCCCGAAACCGCGTCGATTGCGGTCGAGTACCGGGACTATTGGTTCTATGTCGATGATCGCTGCCATGATGCGAAAGAGACGCTGAACCTGCTGGATCATCTCTATGCGCTGCAGGCGGGCATTTCCTCGGATGCGACCACATTGCTGTTGCTGGGCGGTTAGTATTCGACCGGACCCCGGCGATCAGGAAAGGTTTGGAGCACCATCTGGACTGCTTTCCGATCCGATTTCCGAACGGGTGGCGGATGAGACGCGAGGGAAACGCCCCACAGGAAGCTGACCTGGCCAGAATTCCGCTTGAAACCGGCGCGAAGGGGCCACATCATGATTCCGTGGGGAAGAGGCGCAGACATGCTCGACAAATTGAAGGCCATCATGGAGGCGCGGTCCCTGCTCGATCTGCGTCAGGCGACGATTTCGGCTTTTGGCGAGATGGGCATGCCGCGTGTGTTTTGCCTGTCGCCTGTCGGGCATGACCGCTCAGTCGGCCGGTCAGTGACCAATGCGGGTTTCCCCATGGGCTGGGAAACCGCCTATCGCGAGACCCGCCACATGGATGACCCGCTGCCGGATATTTCCGTGCGGATCGGCACGGCGTTTCACTGGCACCGCCTGCCAGGGGATGTCGTGCTCAATCAGGAAGAGACCCAATACCTTGAAGACATGGCCGGCTGGGGCATGGCCAAGGGCATCTGTGTCGCGACCTATGGATCGGCGGCACGGGTCGGATTTTTCGGGGCCAGTTCGGAATCCGGGGAAGAGGATCTGGGCGAGGTTGACCTCTCCGTGTTCCAGATCGCCGCAGAGATCTCCTATGTGCGCTACTGCCAGTTGATCTCGGCGGAGTTGCAATACGAAATGAACCTCTCCAGCCGCGAGCTCGATGTGCTGCACTGGATGGCACAAGGCCGCAGCAATGCCGGTATCGCGGAAATGCTGGACCTCAGCCAGGAGACTGTGGGCACCTATGTGAAACGAATCTTTGCCAAGCTGGACGTGTTTGACCGCACGTCCGCTGTAATGAAGGGGGTCATGCGCGGCCTCGTGATCGCCTCGGACCCGAACGTCGAAGCGGCCGCACAGATACGCCGCGCACGGCGGAACCGGGCATGACTGGCCTGCCCGCAGAGCGACCATGACTGTCTGAATACACCTGAGGGGAAGTGTTCACTTGGTATTCAGAGCCTGATGCCTATACAGCGATGTGATGAAACGGATTTCTGCCCTTCTTCTGGCCCTGGGCCTTGTGGTGACGCCGCCAGCGCTCGCCCAGGACTGGCGTAACCAGTGGTCGCCAGGCCAGGCGCGCGATTCGGTGCGCGAGGGCAAGACGGTGCCGCTCAGCCAGATTTTCCAGACTCTGAAGCGGCAATATGGCGGCTACCAACTCGGCGCGGACCTGTACGACAATGGCGGTAAGCCGCAATACAAGATCGACTGGATCACTGGCGACGGCCGCAAGATGCGCTTCACGGTGGACGCCCGAACCGGCGCGGTCCTTGACCGGCAGGGTGCTTGACCCGACATTGTTTTTTTAGATCGGAGGGACGCATCCATGCGTATCCTGGTAGTTGAAGATGATTCAGACCTGCGCCGCCAGCTGGCCGACGTGCTCTCCCAATCGGGCTATGCGGTCGACCTGGCTGCCGATGGCGAGGATGGCCATTTCCTGGGTGATACCGAACCCTATGATGCGGTGATCCTGGATCTCGGCTTGCCCAAGATGGATGGGGTCAGCGTCCTGAAGAAATGGCGCGCGGACGGCAAATCCTTTCCGGTCCTGATCCTGACCGCCCGCGATTCGTGGAGCGAGAAGGTGGCGGGCTTTGATGCCGGCGCCGATGATTACCTCACCAAGCCCTTCATCACCGAAGAATTGCTGGCCCGCCTGCGCGCGCTGCTGCGCCGCGCCGCTGGCCACTCCGCCGCGACGCTGGAAGCCGGCAAGCTGGTGGTCGACACCCGCGCCGCGCGCGCCAGCGTGAACGGCGAGCCGGTGAAACTGACCGCACATGAATATCGTGTCCTGTCCTATCTGATGCATCATATGGGCCGCGTTGTGCCGCGCACGGAACTGGTCGAGCATATCTATGATCAGGATTTCGACCGCGACTCGAACACGATCGAAGTCTTCATCGGCCGCCTGCGCCGCAAGATCGGCCAGGACCGTATCCAGACCGAGCGGGGCCTTGGCTACCGCCTTGTCGTGCCGGATGCCGAAACCCGCGTCGTCGGATAAGGCCTGCACCGCGCCGGAGCCCGGACCATGAGCGACAGCGCCCCCTCACGTCCCAGCCTGCTTGATCGGTGGACACGTCTGTCCCTGGCGCGGCGCATCATGCTGGCTGCCGCTGTCTGGGGGCTGGTCGTGCTGGTCGGCGGCGCGCTGGCGTTGTCGGCGGTCTATCGCGCCCAGACCCTCAACCTGCTGGAAGAAGATCTGGAGCAGATGCTTGTCGGGCTGACGCGTGAGATGACGCGGGAAGAGGCCTTTCTCGAAGATGGCCGCGTATCGGGGGAGCAGCGCGAGTTCTTCATGGGAGATGTGCGCTACCGCACGCAATATTCCGGTCGTTACTGGGCGATTGTCGGTGTCAGTTCCGACGGCGAGATCAGTGGAGACATTCGCTCCCGCAGTCTGTGGGACGAGCCGGTTCCCCTGGACGAGAAGCAATTGGAGCGCACGCTGGAGCAGCGAGGCGAAACCCAGTTCGGGGATTTCCACTTTGTCGGCCCGGCTGGCCAGCGGGTGCGCGTGGCTTCCCGCGCCATCCTGATCGCCAATCGCGACACGCCCCTGGTACTCGTGGCGGCTGCGGACCGGGCGGCAAATGATGCGGCGGCGACGCGCTTTCGCCACCTGCTGCTGGGAACCATGATTGCCCTGTTCGGCGGCGTGTTTGCGGCGATGGTGGCCGGCATCTCGTTTTCGCTCCGTCCCTTGCGGCGGATTGGGGATGACATTGCCGAAGTCCGCGAAGGCACGCGCCAGAAATTGTCGGAAGACTATCCGGCCGAAGTGCGCCCGCTAGCGGACGAACTCAACAAGCTGCTCGATCATAATCGGCAAGTCGTCGAACGGGCACGGACGCATGTCGGTAACCTTGCCCATGCCCTGAAAACACCGCTCGCCGTGCTCCGCAATGAGGCGACCGGCGACACATTGCTGGACGATGTAGTGCGCCGCCAGTCGGAAAGCATGCAGACCAATGTCGAACATTACCTGAAGCGGGCGCAGATGGTGGCCCGGGCCCAGACGCTGGGGGCCCGCACCGAATTGCGCCCGGTCGTCGACGGGATCGCCCGCATGCTGAACCGGCTGTATGATGCAAGGGGCGTCAACGTGTCCGTTGACGGCGGGGCCGGGGCCGTGTTCCGGGGGGAGAAACAGGATCTCGAGGAAATGGTCGGCAATCTGATGGAGAACGCCTGCAAATGGGCTGGCAACGAAGTGCTGGTGCACATCCATGATGATGCCGAGGCCCTGACGATCGAGGTCGAGGATGACGGCAAGGGCCTGACGCCGGAAGAGCGCGCAGGCGCCCAGAAGCGCGGCGTGCGGCTGGATGAAACAATGCCCGGCACCGGGCTTGGCCTCTCCATCGTCAAGGAACTGGCCGAATTGCACCGGGGCAGCCTGGAGCTGGGCGATGCGGGCTTGGGCGGGCTGCAGGCAAGGCTGAGGTTTCCGAAATCATGACATTGCGGAACGGCATCATCCTTGCGCTCTGTCTCGCTGTGGCGGTGGGCGGATATCTGCTGGTCGGCAAGCCGGGCATGGGCGACCAGCCCATGTCAGACCGGCAGGCGGGCCTGATGGAAAAGGTTCGGACCAATCCACAATCGCTGACCCCGGCCGAAACCCTGTCGCGCCTTGAAGCAACGGTGAAGGAACGCCCGGACGACCCGCAACCGCACTATTTCATCGGAGAAATCCTGCACTCACAGGGACGCACTGCCGATGCCGCGCGGGCCTATCAGTCGGCCCTGCGCCGGGACAATGAATTCATTCCAGCCTTGCTGGCGCTGGCGGATTCCTTGGTCGAGCTGAACAATGGCGCGGTCTCGCCCGAGGCGACGCGGCTGTTCGCCAAGGCCTATGAACTCGACGAGACAGAGGTGCGGGCAGGCATGTGGGCCGCGATGGGCGCAGCGCAGGCTGGCGACCAGGAAAAAGCCGAACAGGCCATGCGCTACATCTATTCCCGTCTGCCGGAGGATGACCCGCGACGCGCACGGTTTGCCCCGATGATCGAGGCGCTCAGCCAGCCGGCAGGCCCCGTGCCCGAGGCGGAATAGCCCGGCTGCATCTGCCGCACTCCCTTTTCGGTGCAAGTCCCCCTATAAGTCTGGCCATGCGCGCACGGACACGACGGCTCTACACATTCGGCATTGCGGCGCTGCTGCTCCTCGCGGCGGCGGTGCTGGCATTCTTTGCGCTGCGCGAGAATGCCAATCTGTTCTACACGCCGGAAATCCTCGCCGAAAAAGGCCAGCCGGAAGACGGCAAGGTCGTGAAGGTCGGCGGCTGGGTCGAGCCGGGATCACTGGCTTATTCCGAAGACGGCGCGACCATGATCTTTACCGTCATCGACAACAGCCCGCACACGATCCGCGTCAGCTATACCGGCATCGCGCCGGACCTGTTCCGCGAAGGACAGGGCGTTGTGGCGACCGGCCAGTTCGGGCCGGAGGGCGCGTTCACCGCGCGGCAGATTCTCGCCAAGCATGACGAGAATTACCAGCCGCGGGAACTGAAGCCGCTGGACGTGGCCGGATGATCGAACTTGGCCATTTTGCGGCCTTCCTGGCGCTGGCAGCGGCGCTGGCGCAGGGCCTGTTCGGACTGACCTGCCAGCGGCGGCTCGCGGGCCTTGCGGCCTATGCCGGTTTCGCCGTGATGACGCTGTCTTTCCTGACGCTGGTCGTCGCTTTTGCCCGGTCGGATTTTTCGGTCGCGCTGGTGGCGAACAATTCCCACACGCTGAAGCCGATGCTCTACAAGGTCGCGGGCGCATGGGGAAACCATGAAGGCTCAATGGCGCTCTGGTGTCTCGTGACCCTCGGCTTTGGCGCCGCAGGGGCGCTGTGGATGCGCACGGGGCGCGATCTGTTCGAGGCGCGCGCGCTGGGCATACAGGGCCTGCTGGCGGTCGGCGCGCTGGCTTACCTCCTGTTCGCGTCCTCTCCCTTTCTGCGGCTGGACCCGGCGCCGTTCCAGGGCGCGGGGCTGAACCCGCTGCTGCAGGACCCGGCGCTCAGCTTCCACCCGCCCATGCTCTATCTCGGCTATGTCGGCTATTCCTTCGTCTTCGCGCTGGCAGCCGCCGGCATGATGGAGGCGCGGGTCGACTCTGTCTGGGCCAAAGAGGCGCGGCGCTGGTCGCTTGCGGCCTTTATCCCGCTCTCGCTCGGCATCGCGCTCGGCTCCTACTGGGCCTATTACGAGCTTGGCTGGGGCGGCTGGTGGTTCTGGGACCCGGTGGAAAACGCCTCGCTGATGCCGTGGCTGATCGGGGCGGCCTTGTTGCACTCGGTCGTGGTGACGGAAAAGCGCGAAGGCTTCGGGGCCTGGTCAGCGCTGCTGGCCGTGCTGGCCTTCCTGTTCTCGATCATGGGCGCCTTTCTCGTGCGCTCCGGCATCCTGACATCAGTGCACGCTTTCGCGGTGGACCCGGAACGGGGCACGCTCCTGTTGCTCGGCCTGCTCACCTATGGCGGGTTTGCGCTCGGCCTGTTTGCGCTCCGCGCGCCGAAACTGGCCGGCGGCAAACCCTGGGTACTGCTCAGCCGGGAAGGCGCGCTGATGGCGAACAATATCGTGCTGATCGTCGCGGCGCTGACCGTATTGCTTGGCACGCTGTTCCCGCTGATGGCGGAAGCGGCCGGACGGACGATCTCTGTCGGCGAGCCCTATTTCAATCTCACCTTCACACCGATGCTGGCGCTCCTGCTGGTCATCCTGCCCGTGGTCCAGGCCTGGGCCTGGGGCAAGGCGGACCTGAAGGCCTGGTCGAAATGGGCCATTGGCGGCGCAGCGCTGGCGCTGGTGTTCCTCGCCCTCGGTGTGGGGTTCTGGGACATTTCCATCGGCGCGGCGCTCGGCCTGGCGCTGGGCGTGTGGCTCGTCTTTGGCGCGCTCTGGGAAGTGAAGCGCCGGGCGATCACGCCGGGGCGCATTTTCCGCCTGCCGCCGCGTGTCTGGGGTATGACGCTGGCGCATATGGGCCTCGGCCTGTTCGTGATCGGCGCGGTGGTCGAGACGACCGGCCGCTATGAAACCACGGTGGCGCTGGCGGAAGGCGGATCGGGCACCGTGGCGGGCTGGACCCTGACACTGGACCAGGTGCGCGCGATCGAAGGCCCGAACTGGTATGCCGACCGGGCGCAGCTGACGGCCACACGCGGGGGCGCAAAAGCGGTGCTGGCCCCGACAAAACGCTATTATCCGGCGGCGCAGATGCCGACGACCGAAACCGCCATCCACAAGACCGGCACGGGCGATCTCTATGCTGCGCTTGGCGAGCAGCGCATGGTCGATGGCGAGCCGCGCTGGGTATTCCGCGTCTACTATAATCCGCTGATCGACATGGTATATTTCGGGGTGATCCTGATGGCGCTGGGCGGCGCCTTCAGCCTGTGGCCAAGGCGAAAAGCATGAAACAGCTCGTAGTAATCCTGCTCAGTCTGGTTCTTGCCGGGTTCGCGGCGGCCGAAGATGTCGCGCTGGAGAACCCGCAACAGGAGGCCCGCGCGCAATCCCTGATGCGCGAGCTGCGCTGTGTTGCTTGCGAGAATGAGCCGATTTCCCAGTCCGCCGCGCCGATTGCCGAAGACATGCGCGCGCGGGTGCGCGTGATGATCGAGGACGGCGCGAGCGACGACGAGGTGCGCGGCTGGTTCGAGGACAGGTATGGCGAGTTCGTCCTGTTTCGTCCGAAAACGGACGGTGTGGCCGGGTGGCTGCTCTGGGGCGGGCCATTCCTGTTGCTGCTGGTCGGCGCGCTCATCGGCATCCGGATTGCCCGCGCGCGCAAGGCTCCGGCCGAACCCGTGGCGCCTGAAGAGGTCTAGGACAGGCTTAGTAGAGGCCGGCCGGCAGGAAGAATCGTCCGCCCAGCCACACAACCCATCCTCCAAAGGCGATGAACGGCCCGAACGGGATCGGTGTGTCGGCACCCGTCTTGCGCTGGCGCAGAAGGGTGAGGCCCAGCACGCCGAGCAAGGCCGACATGGACGCCACGAGCATGATCGGCGCAAGCCCCGCCCATCCGGTCCAGATGCCGAGCGCGCCGAGCAGTTTCGCATCCCCGCGCCCCAGCCCGTCGCGGCCGCGCAAATGGCGATAGCCGATCTCGACGGCCACCAGCACGCCATATCCGACCAGGCCGCCAATCATGTGCGCGCGCCAGGCCTCCGGCCGGACCAGCCAGACCATCAGGATGCCGAGCAGGGCGGTGGACGCCGTGAGCGGGTCGGGCAGGGTCAGCGTGCGGGCATCAATAACGCTGAGCGCGAGCAGCAGGCCGCCGAGGCAGAGCGTCAGGATGAGCGTGCCCGGCGGCGCGAACAGCAGCCCGGTGGCGGCGACGAGACAAGCACCAAGCCCGGTCAGCCAGAATGTCAGCTTATTATGCAATGGCTATTCCTTCTGCCCCACCGAAGGGCACTTCGTTGAAGACCACCGGCGCAGCGAGAAATCAATGCCTGCCTTTTCAGGGGCCTGCCTGAAACTGCCGGGCAACGAGACTGTCGGGGAAGAGATGCCGACGCCGCTCCATAGCACTCGTCAGCTGGGTGGGGACGCGCTTGACGATTGCAATGGTCCGGAGATGACGTCCTGGCAGGGACACATTGCCTCCGGAGGCGAATGCCGCAGTTCCTGAAAACAGGGCCTGTGCGACGCCGGCAAGGGGTATGGGACCGCTGCATGTTGAAAGGCAGGCCAAGCCATCCCGTCGCCGGCATGTTTACGCCGGTTGGAATGGTGACCTGACCCTCGCTTTAGCCCCAGAGCCTTGTTCCACTTTCAGAATGATCGCAAAAGGCGAGGCTTACAAGAGGCTTTTGACCCAAGTTGCGTAAACTTGTTTGAAAATCAGGTATCTGTAGCGTTACCTTCAGATTTACCCTGTCCGGCCGGCATGTCTCGCCGCAGGCGCGTCAATCCGCGAAAAAACGGGCGCGTTTGCCTTACCCGACGGCGAAAAACGCCTTACTGTCTTTGTGTTGCAGGGTGTTAAAAAAGCCTTTAATAACAGTGATGTAGTAAATTTAGTGCTGCTATTTCAATGGGTTGTTAGATTTCGATGGGAAAATATTCAATATCATCAATGACTTACAACGAATCGTTTTGTGGAAACCTCGTGGAAACCTCGTGGAAACGCAGATCTCTACCTAGTTAGCCCGACCATAATTTCGCTAACGCGCGCTTTTCAATTATTTATCAAAGTCAGAACGCAGTTGCTCAGATTACTGAGGTTAGCGCCCAAAGTTGCGTAAGAGCCATGATATGGGGTCTATCGCGGGTGGTGCTCTTGTCCGGCCCTTAGTTTATGGGCCATTTTGAAGTAAGGTTTCTGAAACTGGCGCACGTACGCCGAGCGCTTGGTGAGGCCGGACACGATTGTATAGTTTGGGCCAGGTGTCGATGACGGTTCGGGTCTGATACAGCGAGGTAAACCACTCGCCGTTCAGGATTTCACGGCACGGCGTTCCATTGAAGCGTTTACTGTATCCATGTTCTCTGAGGCTACCCGGATAGATGCGCAGGAAACGCTGAACCTCGCCCTGCGAGCATATGGGCTCGATCAGATCAAAATCAGACATCGGCTGCGTATCCTGTCTAACGATTGGCCGTCATATGTTTCTGATCAATTTGCCGAATGGCTGGCCGAAGAATCCTTCACTCACACGCGCGGTGCGCCTTACCATCCACAAACTCAGGGCAAAATTGAGCGCTGGCATCAGACTCTGAACAACCTGACCCTTGCTGATGTCTACTTCGGACGCGGCAATGAATTCCTGCAGCAACGCGCCCAAACCAAAAGGAGGACGATGAAACTACGCCGCTTGCATCATGCAAGATCTACTGTTTAAACTACCCGGGTGAACCAAACTCTCCTGATCCAAAAGCATCAGCGTGTCTCAACCGTGTGAAAACGGACAGTTGTGTCAAAATAGGGGAGGCCGCGAATGCTTAGCACACTCGCAAAACTGATGTTAACGGGCACGGCACTCGCGCCAGTGTCCCTTGTATATGCATGGGTGCTTTACAATGACGGTAAATGTAAAACTGCGATTGCCCTCGTTGGAGGGGCAATCGCTCTTGTCGTCTTGATGGTTGCACTCCTCTGGTTCTGTAAGAAAAATCTTGAGCGTTCTCAATTCAAAGTAACTTCCATTGAAGCCGCAGACCGCGAGTACATCACGTTCATCCTGCTTTACCTGTCACCGCTATTTACGTCTGAATTTGGCGATCTCAACTGGAACATTCTCGTGCCGACGATGATCATCTTCGTTTTGGTCATCAGCACAGGATATGGCTATCACTTCAATCCATTGCTCGGATTGTTGGGATGGCATTTTTATAAAGTAAGCACCGAAGAAGGTGTTTCGTATGTTCTGATCACAAAGAAGGAATTGCGATCCGCAAAACAGTGCCTGACGGTCGGTCAGCTTACTGAATACATCGTTATTGACCTTCCAAAAGAAGGAGATTGCGAATGACGCTTTTCGCATATTGCAAAACTGCACAAGGAGGCGTGGTCAAGCGAATCCCCATCTCCCACCCGGTTCAGAACGGTATAGAAGCCATATTTGCGGCTCAAGAGGTCGCATTCAAACAGGACCGCCCAAACGAAACCGCGTTCGACGGCGATTGGAATCCCGATGAGGACGAGCTGCTCACTCTCAATGTAAACGATGAGGTGCAAGCGCTCTTAGATGCTGCTGCGGGCAACGCGCTGGCATTGCCTGTGATTGATACCGCAAACTTTGATGCAGAAAATATCCGCGCGCTATTTACGTCTGAAGGAGCTGCGGGAACCGAGCGGCTATTGATACAGCGTTTTACCGCCCGTCAGTTCTTGAACAGAAGATACGCATTGCTTCTACAGAACAACAATTTTAGAGAGCTTACGGAAGCCGCATTTACAATTGGCTCTAGTCTGGCATGCATTGTCGAAAATGGTGTCGTGAAATTCGATAGTTACCACAATTTGCGAGCGATATTTGATCTTACTGAGTTCTATCAGCAAGCAACAGATACTGACATCGATGGTCTTGCCGCACACGCTTCGCTGAATTTTGATGACTTGGACTCGTTTAAAGCTCAGGCCACTCAAACAATCAGAAAGCTTGTCCACAAGGTCATTAATTCGGGTGTTCTGAACAGCTACACTCCGCAAGAAATCCGATCAAGAGCCGCCGCCACGGGGCTTAATTTGGTTTTGGATAACGGTGTGCTCCAGGTCCCTCAAGACAAAGCAATGGTGAAGCAATTTTTCCGCTTCCTCGACGATAGTCTCTATGAGGCGGCGTTGACTGGTCAGCGCTATGTGACCAATTCAAAGAGGGCGATCTAACGTGTCAGCCCCAACGCAACAGAGCAATACTTAGTTCACGTCTCCGCCCTCCAAGAGCTGATTTCGCTCGGCTGGAACTTCCTGTTGTCCAGCCCTTGGTTTATGCGCAATGCGCGAAGGTGCGATTCCTAAGCTTTTGTCGCCTACTCATACTCCAATATAAGCCTAAGTTACTCCTGTAGCTTTGTTGCCAGCTTTTCCATGAAACGGCGAGTATCGTTATAAATTTCCAGCGCCTGGTCGCGGTCGTATCTCAACCTCAAATGCATCGTGTAATTCCGCCAAGCATTTTTGATGTGAAAAAAGTGGGTAACCGCATCAATATAGAAGTCCTTCTCGGAATCCCAATTGGGGCGGCACTTTGCGTTATCCCGATTGCGAACCGCATCCTCAATTCTGTCGAGAGCAGAGTTCCAGTTGGACTTGAAGTCCACACCAAACTCGTTTGCGAAAACGATTAGTGGAGGCTCCAGCGCCCGCATCAGGTGGAAGACGGATGCCGTCCACTGTCCGACCGCTATGCAATCACCACCTGATTCAATCTCCATTTCGGAAGATGGAAATGCTTTCGACACTTCGTGACCAAACGCATCCTTACAGGCATAATATGTGTGATCCCCAAAGGGACTGAAATAGATACGGTGCGCTTCCATGTGGTCCGTGAATTGTTCAAGCGCAAAATAGAAAAGCTGTGGATCTGTCGGAATATCCTCAGCCAGTTTTCTCATCGATTTTGCGACGGTCTCATTCCCAAAATCAGATGCATAATGGCCCAAGGCTTTGAAGATGGATTTGGCCGTTTCCTGCGCCTGCGCGCTATGCGGATAGTAAGGCTCAAACCGATAGTAGTGCTCTAAGGCGGCAATATGCTCCCCGAGGTCCGTCAGGCGCTTTGGACTGAAAACTCTCAGCATATCTAGTAGTCTCCACGGCTCGCCCGGCTGCGACCAACGAAATTTCGAATCGCAGCTTTTAGTAGAATCAATCATCTACCGCACTCCCAACCGGCCGGGTACACTTTGTCTATGTGAAAATCAAAGATGACGCGGCGCTCAGTTGCGCTCGAAGATCATGCCAGCCATTTAATGGATACGATGGCTCACCATCGGCTGGAATGCTCTTAACCAGAAGTTGGTGAATGCCAGTTCACTTCCCGATCCCGCTTCTGGCAAGTATGTTGGCATCCACCTTACCGCTATCAAGGGATACTCCGCGCTCGCTTATTTGCCAATTCTTGCCAAAGCAAAGTCGGGCTTCTATCTCGGAGATTCAAAAAAGCCTAAACTTTTCTGTGGACTACAAGGTTTTGGATTGTAAAACTAAACATCTCCACAGACGGAATTTAGCTAAAGTTGATAAAATTCGATTGTGGAAACCACGTGGAAATGCCTTTAGCAAGAAATCACCCCAAATGACGGAAATGTCCAATTAAAACAAATCTCTAAGCTGATAAATTCGTAAACCCAATTATAACTGTCTTTTAATGACCACAATGCTTGTGGCAGGCTTATGCTGGCCCACATGCCCAATACAGGTAATTTTTTCAGTGACTTGGAGACAGGAATGAAGACAATCGGCATATCGAGACAGGCCGTGGTAGCCGCGCTGGTGGGCGTGGCGATGGTGGGCTCTTTCTCCCTCGCCCCACAGGTCTTCAGCCCCGAGGCGGGTGCCCAGCCGATCCAGATCGAAGCCCCGCAGGGCGCGCCGCTCAGTTTTGCCGATTTGATCGAGCAAGTTGAGCCGGCAGTCGTCAGTGTCAACGTGACCACGGAACGGGAAGTCGGTCGCCTGGCCGACATGCAGCAATTCTTCGAGCAATTCCGCGGTATGCCGGGCCTTGATGAGTTCATGGAAGAACGCCGTCAGGAAGAGGAAGAAGAGCCCGAAACGCGCGAAGGCCGCTCGCTGGGCTCCGGCTTCTTCATCTCCAGAGACGGGTATATCGTCACCAACAATCACGTCGTTGAAGGCGCCACCGCCATTCAGGTGGTCCTGAAAGACGGCAGAGAGCTGGACGCCGAACTGGTCGGTACGGATGTGCAGACCGATCTCGCCGTCCTGCGGGTCAAGGAAGCGGGCCAGTATCCTTTCGTCAGCTTTGGCGACTCCCACACCATGCGCAAGGGTGACTGGGTCGTGGCGCTGGGCAACCCGTTCGGCCTGGGCGGCACCGCCACCGCCGGCATCCTGTCGGCCGATGGCCGCGAGATCGGCCCGGACAGCCCGTATACAGATTTCCTCCAGATCGACGCCTCAATCAACCGGGGCAATTCCGGCGGTCCGACCTTTGACCTGAATGGCAATGTGGTCGGTGTGAACACGGCGATCTTTTCGCCGACGGGCGGTTCTGTCGGGATCGGCTTTGCGATCCCGGCGGAGCTCGCCAATGAAGTCACCAAATCCCTGATCAAGGACGGCAAGGTCTCCCGCGGGTGGCTGGGCGTCGCGATCCAGGACCTGACAGAAGACATGGCGGAAGCCCAGGGCATCAAGGACGCCAAGGGCGCGATCATCGCCGACGTCACCAATGGCAGCCCGGCTGAAAAGGGCGGCCTCGAGCGCGGCGACATCATCCTGTCGGTGAATGGTGACAAGGTTACCGATGCCACCTCGACAACACGTCTGGTCGGCAAGCTGATCGCAAATACGCAGAACAAGTTCGAGATCATTCGCGGCGGCAAGAAGCAGACCTTGAATGTCACCGTTGGCGAGCGCCCGAGCAATCCGAATGCGATTGTCGAGCCGGCCGTGTCCTCCTCGTCTTCCGACGCGCCGGATAATGGCCAGGAAGTGACGGAAGTGGGCGCGACCTTCGAGAAGATGGATGACGCGTTGCGCACCCGTCTCGGCCTGCGCGCAGGCGAGAATGGCCTGCTCGTGACAAACGTCGCCAAGGATGGCGTCATGGAAGAGGCCGGCATTCAGGAAGGCATGGTCATCCTGGAAGTGAACAATAAGCCTGCCACGTCCGTTGAGTCTTTCCGCAAGGCGATTGCTGACGCGAAAAAAGCCAAGCGCACGAAAATTCTGGTCGCGGTCCGTATTGGCCAGATCACGAATTATCGCACCATTGATCTGTCGGACGCCGAATAGGAGATTCCGATGCTGGATACCGTTCAGGAAGACACCATGCATGTGCTCGTAATTGAAGATGATATCGAAATGGCCAGCTTCATCGAGAAGGTGCTGGTGGAAGCGGGCCATCGCGTGGACATGGCCACCGACGGCGACAAGGGACTCGCCATGGCACGAGCGTCGGAATTCGACGCCCTCGTGGTGGACCGGATGCTGCCTGAAAAGGATGGCCTGACCCTGGTCAAGGAATACCGGGAAGCCGGCGGCAAGACGCCGACCCTGTTCCTCTCGGCGCTGGGCGATGTCCAGAACCGGGTGCAGGGGCTGAAGGTTGGCGCGGATGATTATCTCGCCAAGCCGTTTGCCCCGGCCGAACTCGCTGCGCGGGTCGAGGCCCTCGGTCGGCGCCTGCCGGTGGAGCAGCAGGTTACGGTGCTGAAGGCCGGTGATCTGGAAATGAATCTGCTGACCCGCAAGGTGACGCGGGCCGGCCAGAAGATCGACCTGCAGCCGCGCGAATTCCGCCTGCTGGAATACCTGATGCGCCATGCCGGACAGGTCGTGACGCGCACCATGTTGCTGGAGAAGGTGTGGGACTATAATTTCGACCCCCAGACCAATGTGATCGATGTCCACATCTCCCGCCTGCGCGCCAAGATCGACAAGGAATTCGAGGAGCCCCTGCTGCATACAGTCCGGGGAGCAGGCTATCGCCTGCAGGGCTAGACGGCCGGGCAGTCGGCTGGCACCTAGCACGGCATGAGACTCGCCCTGCCGACCTTCCTGAAGACGACAACGTTCAAACTGGCGCTGATCTACAGCGCCATGTTTGCGGCGTTTTCGGCTGCGTTGCTGGTCTACCTCTATTATTCGACGGTCTATTACATCCGCGCCGAAAGCGAGCGCCGTCTGGATCTCGAATTCGAGCAGCTGGGCAATGCCTATTTCACCGGCGGGATGGAGCGTCTGAGCCAGTCCGTTCTTGAGCGGATGACGCGCACCGGCTCGACTTATTTCTATTATCTCGAAGACTCCTCGGGCCGGAAGATTGCCGGCCATTTCGGGCGGATGCCCACCACGCCGCCCACGGCCGACGTGCAGACGGTCTATTTCGAATTCCGCCAGCAGGAGCCGGACGGCACGGAAATCCTGCGTCCCGCGGCGGGCCGCATTGTGCGTCTGCGCGACAATGGCGGGGCATTGCTGGTCGCATTCGACACCGAACAGCAGACCGCAATTGTGGGCCGTATCCAGCGGGCCATCTTCATTGCGGCGCCGATCGGCCTCGTCCTGTCCCTGCTAGGTGGTATCCTGATCTCACGCGGCGCAGCCAGGCGCGCCGATGAGCTGGCCCGCACCGCCGAAGCCGTGATGGGCGGGGAACTGGGACGGCGCGCGCCCGTACGCGGATCGGGCGATGAATTCGACCGGCTCGCCTCGCGGCTCAATGCCATGCTGGACCAGATCGAGAAGCTGGTGGATTCCACGCGCCATACCGGCAATGCGATTGCGCACGATTTGCGCTCGCCCCTGTCACGCCTGCGCAACCGGCTGGAGATCGCCTTGTCCGAGCCGATGTCGCGTGAAAGCGCGGAGGCGACGCTGGAAGAGACTGTCGAGGAAGTCGACCGGGTGCTGGGCACATTCAATGCGATCCTGCGCCTTGCCCGGCTGGAGGCTGGCGCCGAAGGCGAGCGCGTGCGCATGGACGTCTCGGAACTCGGTGAGGAACTGGCTGAATTGTTCGACCCGGCCTGCGAGGAAGCGGGCCTGTCCTTCAAGAGCCAGATTTCCCGGAATCTGACCATTCTGGCCGACCGCGACCTTGTGGGGCAGGCGCTCTCCAATTTGCTCGACAATGCGGTGAAATACACGCCTGAGGGCGGCGCGATCACCTTCTCGATCACGCGCGGTCCGAACGGGACGGCCGACATGACCGTGGTGGATTCCGGTCCCGGTGTGCCGGAAGATGCCCGGGAGCGGGTGGTGCAACGCTTCCAGCGCATGGATTCGGCGCGCACGCATCCGGGGTCAGGCCTTGGCCTTGCTCTGGTCGATTCGGTGGCGGACATGCATGGCGGCGCTCTGATCCTGAGCGATGCGGGCGGCCCGCCTGACATGCCCGGCCTGAAGGCCACGCTGCGCCTGCCGAGGGTATGATAAACGTATGCTGACGATTGCGCCGATTGCCGAGACGCCCGAAGCCGCGCTGGTACGGGCCTTGCCAGCGGCGCCCTATCTGCGGCGTCTGCACGAAACCGGCGTTCAGGGCCATTGGCGCGACGCGCTGCAAGCGGTACGGGAAATTCCTGCTGACCTGCCGGACGCCGACGCCATGGCGGTGATGCGCAAAGCCAAGGCCCAGCTGCATTTGTCGCTCGCCGCCGAAGACCTGTCCGGCGTGCTGCCGGTGATGGGGGTGACGCGGGCGCTCAGCGAGTTTGCCGAGGAGAGCCTCGAAGCGGCGCTGCGTGTGTCGCTGGCCAGGCGCGAGCTGGAGGGGACAGGCATCTTCGCGGTCGCGCTCGGCAAGATGGGCGCCTATGAACTGAACTATTCCAGCGATATCGATATCTGTGTCTTCTATGAGCCGGGCGTGTTCATGGAGGGGGATTTCTCCGCCGGAGAGACCGCCCAGCGCATCGCCCGCGACCTTGTCCGCATGATGCAGGAGGCGACCGGCGACGGCTATGTCTTCCGCACCGATCTTCGCCTCAGGCCCGACCCGTCCTCAACGCCGCTGGCCGTTTCGACCAAGATGGCGGACCTCTATTATGAAAGCGTCGGGCAGAACTGGGAGCGCATGGTCTGGATCAAGGCGCGCCCCACCGCCGGAGACCATGCGTGTGCAGAGCGCTTCCTGAAAATCCTGCAGCCTTTCGTCTGGCGCCGGAACCTCGACTATTGGGCGCTTGGGGACATTCAGGCCATCAAGCGCATGATCAACAGCAAGGTGGGCAGCGCCGATCTCGAAACCGTGTCACCGGATGTGAAGCTCGGGCCGGGCGGTATTCGCGAAATCGAATTCTTCGCCCAGACCCAGCAACTGATCCTTGGCGGACGCCAGCCGGAATTGCGGGACAATTCCACGCTCGGCGCGCTGGCGGCATTGACCGGGGCAGGCGTGGTAGAGCGCTCCACGGCGGAAGAGCTGGAAACGGCCTATCTTGCGCTCAGGAACCTTGAACACCGCGTCCAGATGCGCCGCGACGAGCAGACCCATACCGTGCCCGCGAACGAGGAAGACCGCCGGGATGTCGCCATGCTGTGCGGCTATGAGGACCTTGCCGCCTTCGACCGCGACCTGCAGGCCACGCGCCGCTGTGTGCAGGGCCATTATGACGACCTGTTCGCGCATGAGGATCGCGCCCTGGAGGAGAGCCCGCTGGGCAATCTTGTCTTTACGGGCGTGGATGATGATCCGGGCACGATCGAAACGCTCGCTTCGCTCGGCTTCAGCGATCCCAGTGCGGCAATCGAGACAATCCGGACCTGGCACCGCGGGCGCGTGCCTGCGACGCGGACGGCCCGGGGGCGGGAATTGCTGACAGCGCTGCTGCCGGGCATGCTAGCCGCGATGGGCAAGACCGGCGAGCCGGACGAAGCCTTCCGCTGGTTCTCCCGCTTCTTTGAAGGCATGTCTTCGGGCGTGCAGACCCTGTCCATGCTGCTGGCCGAGCAGACCTTGCTGGATGATCTTGTCTCGACGCTGGCATTGGCGCCGCGCCTTGCGCAGATTCTGTCGCGCCGCCCCGACCTGCTGGAAGCCCTTGTCAGCCGGCAGGAACCGCCGCGCCCGGTCATTGACGAGACGCTCAGTTTCGATGGCGCGCTGGACGCCTGGCGGCGCTATCACCGGGAACAGAATTTCCTGATCGGACATCGTCTGTTGCACGGCCTGATCCAGGCGCGCGATGCAGGCGAGCACTGGTCCGATCTTGCAGACGAGACGATCCGCGAAATGGCTGCCGCCGCCGAACGGGAAACCGAAGACCGCTATGGTCCGCGGCCCGGCACATGGGCCATCTTCGCCATGGGCAAGCTGGGCGGGCGGGAACTGACCGCCGGGTCCGATCTCGACATCATCGTGATCTATGACGCTGACCCGATGGTAGCGCAGACCTGGTACACACGGTTCACGCAGCGGCTCATCACGGCGCTGACGGCGCCAACGGCTGAAGGCGACCTCTATGAAGTCGACATGCGGCTGCGGCCATCTGGTGGCGCGGGCCCTGTGGCGGTCAGCGTGCCGGCCTTCGAGCGCTACCAGCATCAAGACGCCTGGACATGGGAGCATATGGCGCTGACGCGCCTGCGGCCCGTCACGGGAGACGAGGCGCTCTGTTATCGGATCATGGAGATTGCGTGCGAAGCCATTGTCGCCCGGGCCGGGAAGGATGGCGAGACGATCTCGCAAGCTGTCCGCGACATGCGCCAGAGACTTTATCGCGAGAAGCCGGGAACCGGCCTGTGGGATATGAAGACCGCCGAGGGCGGGCTGGTCGATGCGGAATTCATCATCCAGCGTGACATGCTGCTGGTCGGCAAGCCTGACGCCATCCGGTCCAATACGCGCGAGGCCATCGCGCATTCTTCCCTTTCAGATGACGAGCGGACATTTCTGGAAGAGGGCGTCACCTTCCTCCAGTCGCTGCAACAGGTGCAAAGGCTGGCACTGGGCAGCGAAATGCCGGATGGAAACCTTCCCGAAGGCCTGAAGGACAGGCTTTGCCGGTCTGTGAATGTGGACGGGTTCGAAGTGCTTGAAACAGAAATTTCCGCTGTGAAATCAAGGGTGCACGCCCTAGCCGTAAAAAAACTTCAGCTCTAGGCGACGGATAATCCGAGCCGACCCGTTCAATATGCGATGGGTGAGTAAAACAAATGGAGTTTTCTCAATGAAACGTACTACTCTCGCAACTGCCTCGATTGCCGCCATTGCGGCCCTGGCCCTGCCAATGATCGCCATTGCCCAGCCGGGTGACGGTCATCGCGGCAAGGGGCATCACGGCCCGCGCGGCGACATGACCGCCATGATTGCAGAAATCGACACCAATGGAGATGGCAACCTTTCCAAGGAAGAAGTCGATGCACACCGCGCTGCGAAATTTGCTGAAGTCGACGCCAATGGCGACGGCGCGGTGACGCAAGCAGAAATGGAAGCACATCACGAAGCCGAGCGCGCCAAGCGCATGGCCGAAATGAAGGCCAAGATGTTCGCCAAGCTGGACACCGACGGCAATGGCACGATCAGCGCCGAAGAGTTCAACAGCCGGGAGCATCCGGGCTTTGACAAGGCCGACGCCGATGGTGATGGCACGGTGACGAAGGAAGAAATGGACGCCATGCGCGACAAGATGAAAGATCGTCGTGGCGGCTGGCACAAGCGGGGCGATGGCTCCCGGTCTGAGTAAGGCCAGCCTTGCTGATTGGGCCGGATGCGTGTGATGTATCAGAGTGACTCACGACGATATGACGATACTCCTCCGGCCCGTTTTCGGTTAAGCAATCTGTCTTGGCTTTCAGTTCAGACCTCGACCGGATCACACGAGCGGCAGCGGGCGATCCCGCTGCCGTCTCCAGCCTTGTCGACCGCTACAGCAGCGGTGTCCTCGCGCTCGCCACACGGATGCTGGGCGATGCCTCGGAGGCCGAGGACGTGACGCAGGAAACCTTCCTCCGCGCCTGGAAGGCGCTGCCGGGATGGGAACCGCGCGCGAAATTCTCGACCTGGCTGCACCGGGTCGCGCTGAATCTCTGTTACGACCGGCTGCGCAAGCGCCGGGAAGTGACAATGGAAATCTTGCCGGAGCGTACCGATCCGGCCATGAACCCGGCAGAATTGCTGGATCAGTCCCAGCGGGTCCGCGCGGTGGAAGACGCCATCTCCCACCTGCCGGAACGCCAGGCCGCAGCTTTGACGCTGTGCGCGCTGCAGGGACATTCTCAAGCCGAAGCGGCCGACATCATGGATGTCAGCGTGGAGGCACTGGAAAGTTTGCTGGCCCGTGCACGTCGCACGCTTCGCGCCAGCCTGTTGGAGAGGGCCGCATCATGAGCGGACAGATGATTTCAGACGCGCGGGTCCTGGCCCTGATCGAGGCCTATGGGGCCGATCCGGACATCTTCCCGGAGGCGGAACGCGTGGCCGCGCGCGCGCGGATGACGGATCATCCCGAGCGTTTTGCGCCCGCCCTTGACGCCGCGGGCCAGATGGACGCGCTGCTTGGCGGCATGCCTGATATTGTCACGCCTGATGCCTTGCGCAGTGTGCTGATCGCTTCGGCGCCGCAGCCTGCGCCCGTGCGCAGATTCAGCTGGAAGCTGCCGGTGTGGATTCCTGCCGGCGCGCTTGCCTCGCTCACCGTTGGCGTGTTTGCCGGCATGAGCGTGGCGCAGCCAGCCACCACGCAGGATGAGCAGGCCGAAGCGGCGGTCTATGCGTCGCTTGGGTTTGATACGTATACGCTGGACCTGGAAGAAGAGGCGCTGCAATGAGTGACACCCCCGTGCGATCCCCGCGTCGCATCTCCTTCTGGATGACCATGTCGCTGCTGTTCAATTTGCTCCTGCTGGGGCTGGTTGTTGGCATGCTGGTGCGCCAGATTCCGGATCGCGGTCGCCAGGCCGAGCGTCCCCGGTTTGCGCAGGACATTGCGCCCGAAACGCGCCGCGCCATGTTCGGCCTGATGCGGGAGTCCTATCGGGAATCCCGCACCGAACGAGATGCTCGCAACCAGGCGCGCATTGAATTGGCGGATGCGCTGAAGGCCGAGCCATTCGATCCTGAACGTGTCCGCACGGCGTTTGCAAGCCTGCGCGCAGCAGATGAATCCGTACATGCGACTACCCACGCGGCCATGATCGCCCGTCTGGAAGCCCTTCCGCCTGAGCAGCGCGCAGCAATGGCGGACCTGCTGGCCCGTGGGCCTGAGCGCGGCGAGCGCAATCGTCGCAATTCGCCTCCGCCGAAAGACTAGGGGTTTTCTTCTCCGCCCCCCCGTACCAGACTGGTCTCAAATCAGGAGGGCAGGATGAAGGAATATGCGGCGTTTGACGCGATGGGGTTGGCGGAACTGGTCCGCACGGGCGAGGTTTCCTCAAAGGAATTGCTGGACGAGGCGGTCTCTCGCGCGAATACGGCGCAGGGCGAGCTGAACTGTTTCTCCGCCCTCTATCCTGATCTGGCCGAAGCCCAACTGGCGGACCTTCCGAAAGAAGGCCCGTTTGCGGGCGTTCCCTTCATCACCAAGGATCTGGGCGTCATGATAAAAGGCGCGCCGCTGACCAATGGATCGGTCAGCTGGAAGGGCCATGTCGCGGTGCAGGATTCCACCCTCACGGAACGCTATCGCAAGGCCGGGCTCGTCATGTTCGGCCAGACCACCAGCCCGGAATTCGGCCTGACCACGACGACGGAATCCACCCTCTATGGCCAGACCCGCAACCCCTGGGATGTGACGCGCACCTCCGGCGGCTCGTCCGGAGGCGCGTCGGCTGCTGTGGCGGCGGGAGTGGTCCCGCTTGCGCAGGCGAGTGATGGCGGCGGCTCGATCCGTATCCCTGCGGCCTGTACGGGCCTGTTCGGCATGAAGCCGTCGCGTGGACGCACCCCGATGGGACCTTTCCAGACCGAGGGCTGGAATGGCATGTCCACCGTTCACGCCGTCAGCCGCACCGTGCGCGACAATGCCGCTTTGCTGGATGCCACACATGGCCGCGAGACCGGCAGCCGCTATGTGGCGCCCGCGCCGGAAGGCTCCTTCCTGGAGGCCGTGTCGCGAGACCCGGTGCCATTGAAGATCGCGCTCTGGCGCACCGCACCAAATGGCACCGAGTTGAGCCCGGAAGCGGTCGAGGGCATGGAGAAGACCGGCCGCCTGCTGGAGAGCCTCGGCCATAATGTGGTGGAGGCTGCGCCAAGGCTCGATGGCGAAGCGCTGGGCAAGGCGGCCCTGTTCACGATTTCCGCCAATATTGCCGCCATGATCGATGCGCGCTCTGCCATGCTGGGCCGCCCGGTGCGTGAGGACGAACTGGAACCGATCACCTATTCGATGGCCAATCTGGGCCGGACCGTGCCGATGGTGGAACTCGCCAAGGCGAACAATCTCTTCAATGCGGCGGCGATCACCTTCGAACACTTCCTCGATGAGCAGGGAATCGATTTGATCCTGACGCCGACCATCGCCCGCCCGCCGGAGAAATTGGGCGTCCTGGCCCTGACCGCTGACCCTGACGCGATGGGCGCGGCGGTGGCGAGCTTTGCGCCGCTCTGCCCCTTGTTCAACCAGATGGGCGCGCCCGCCATGTCCGTGCCGTTGCACTGGACAGGCCCGACCGAAACCGCGCCGCAGGGCCTGCCCATCGGCATGATGTTTGGCGGAAGGTGCGGCAGCGAAGGCCTGCTCTTTTCATTGGCCGGGCAGCTGGAGCGCGCCGATCCCTGGATCGATCGGGTGCCCACGGTATGGGTGGGGTAGCGGTCGTATGAGCGAGCTCACGACGCATCCGGGCGGATGCCATTGCGGTGCGGTTCGGTTCGAGGTGGACCTGCCGCCGACCTTCGAGGTCGAGGACTGCAATTGCTCCATCTGCGCGATGAGCGGCAATATTCACGTCATCGTTCCAGCCAGCCGGTTCCGCCTTCTTCAGGGGGCGGAGACCCTCACCGAATACATATTCAATACGGGCGGCGCAAAGCACCGCTTCTGCAAGATTTGTGGCATCAAGAGTTTCTATGTGCCCCGCTCAAACCAGGATGGCTATGCTGTGACCTGGCGTTGCCTGGATGACTGGCAGACGCTGGACGTGACCATCAACAAATTCGATGGCCAGAATTGGGAGGCCAATGCCGGAGCACTGGCCCACAAGTCGAAGGCCTAGTCGCGCTCGATCACGACCGCTGTGCCGGCGACCGAGACCATCATCATGGAACCGCCCTGGCCGACGACTTCATAGTCGATGTCGACTCCGACGACCGCATTGCCACCGCGCCGGGCGGCTTCTTCACACATTTCGCGGGTTGCGACCTCGCGCGCCTCGCGGATCGTCTTCTCATAGGCTTCGGACCGTCCGCCGACGACGTCGCGGATGCCGGCGAACAAATCCTTGAAGATGTGCGCGCCGATAATGGCCTCGCCGGTGACGAGTCCCTTGTAGTCCGTGATCTCATGGCCCTGCAGGGTCGGGGTGGTCGATACAATCATCTCTTGCTCCATTATTATTGATTATCAATAATAATTGGGGTGAGCCGACCGGGCTTTCAAGAGGCCTTCTCAAAAACCAGCTTGGTCCATTCGATGCCCCTGGCCATGTTCTCGGCCTGGATCGAGCCGGTGCGTTCGTGGAACAAATTGGTCAGGCCGAGCGGGGCGGCGAGGGCGATTGTCTCCTCACCGGAAATGTCGAACATGCGCCGGCCTTCCGGGATGGGCCCGTGGCGCTGGCTCATGAACAGGCGCCCGCCGGGCTTCAGCATGCTGGCGATGTGCGCCATGCCGGTGGCGCGCTCGGCTTCGGTCATATGCATCCAGACGGCATGCATCAGGATCATATCGAATGTCTCGCCGCGCGCGCGGGTGGCGGCGAGGTCCGGCAGGGCATCCTCCAGCCATGTGATCTCAGGCTCGGGGTGGAGCTTGGCCGCGCCGGTGCGCAATTCCTCGACGGGCTCGACCGCGAGCACGGAATGACCCAGCCGGGCGAACCATCCGGCGTCGCGCCCCGTGCCCGCGCCAATGTCCAGAATTCGGGCCGGCGGGGCAGGCAGGAACTCCGCCCACGGCGCATGCACCGCAGCCGGATCGCGTTTCTCATAGCGCAAGAACAGGTCGGCGGCTTCCTCGGCATAGCCTGCGGTGGAAGCCGGGCCGCTCATTCCGCGGCCGTTTTCGCGCCGTCGTCACCATCCAGCACTTCCAGCATCTTGATCGCACTGTCGGCGATCACTGTGCCCGGCGGGAAGATGGCTGTGGCGCCGGCGGCGTAGAGCGCGTCAAAGTCTTGTGGCGGGATCACACCGCCGACAATGATCTGAGTGTGCGCCGCGCCTTCATTGCCGAGCGCGCGTTTCAGTTCCGGCACCAGCGTGAGGTGTCCCGCCGCGAGCGAGGAGGCGGCGACAATGTCGACCCCGGCCTTGCGGGCATCGGCAGCGGCCTCTTCCGGCGTCTGGAAGAGCGGGCCGATCTCGACATCCCAGCCCAGATCCATCAGCGCCGAGGCGACGACCTTCTGTCCACGGTCATGTCCGTCCTGTCCCATCTTGGCGATGTAGATTTTTGGACGGCGACCATTCTTCTTCTCGAAGTCGGAGGCGAGCGTCGCAGCGGTCTGAGCCTTGTCGTCGCCCTTCACGCCGCCGCCATAGACGCCCTTGATGGAGCGGATCACGGCCTGGTGGCGGCCCTGGCTGCGCTCAACGGCTTCGGAGATTTCGCCCACCGTGGCTTTCGCGCGGGCGGCGTCCACGGCAAGCGCGAGGAGGTTGCCCTCGGTGCCGGCGGCGGCCTTGGCGATGGCGTCCAGCTTGGCGGTCACTTCGGTCTCGTCGCGTTCGGATTTCAGGCGGGCCAGCTTGTCCAGCTGCATGCGGCGCACGGCGGCATTGTCCACCTTCAGCACCGGCACGTCTTCATCTTCATCCAGCAGGAATTTGTTCACGCCGACCACGGTCTGCGTGCCACTGTCGATGCGGGCCTGCGTATTGGCGGCGGCTTCTTCGATACGCAGCTTGGGCAGGCCTTCCTCGATGGCCTTGCGCATGCCGCCCATCTTCTCGACTTCGGCGATATGAGCGAGCGCCTTTTCGGCAAGGTCATGCGTCAGACGTTCGACATAGTAGGAGCCGCCCCACATATCGATCGTCTGGCAGGCGCCGCCTTCCTGTTGCAGGAAGAGCTGCGTGTTGCGGCTGATCCGGGCGGAGAAGTCCGTCGGCAGGGCAAGCGCCTCATCGAAGCTGTTCGTGTGCAGCGACTGCGTCTGGCCGCCCGTGGCCGCGATGGCCTCAAGGCAGGTGCGGATGACATTGTTATAGACGTCCTGCGCGGTCAGTGACCAGCCGGAAGTCTGCGAGTGCGTCCGCAGGCTGAGGGATTTCGGGTTCTTCGGGTTGAACTCTTCCTTCACGAGCTTCGCCCAGAGCAAGCGCGCGGCCCGCATCTTGGCGACTTCCATGAAGGTGTTCATGCCGATGGCCCAGAAGAAGGACAAGCGCGGCGCGAAGGCGTCCACATCCAGCCCGGCGGCGACCCCGGCGCGGATATATTCGATGCCGTCGGCCAGTGTGTAGGCCAGCTCGAGGTCTGCCGAGGCGCCCGCTTCCTGCATGTGATAGCCGGAAATCGAAATGGAATTGTATTTCGGCATGTTCTGCGAGGTGTAGGCGAAAATGTCCGAAATGATCCGCATCGAGGGCTTGGGCGGATAGATATAGGTGTTCCGCACCATGAACTCTTTGAGGATGTCGTTCTGGATCGTCCCGGCCAGCTTGTCCGGCGTGACGCCCTGTTCCTCGGCGGCGGCAATATAGAGCGCGAGGATCGGCAGCACCGCGCCATTCATCGTCATGGACACCGACATTTTGTCCAGCGGAATACCGGAGAAGAGGGTGCGCATGTCGAGGATGGAGTCGATGGCGACGCCCGCCATGCCGACATCGCCCGAGACGCGGACATGATCGGAATCATAGCCCCGGTGTGTGGCGAGGTCGAAGGCGACCGACAGGCCCTTTTGCCCGGCGGCAAGGTTGCGGCGATAGAAGGCGTTGGAGTCTTCCGCCGTAGAAAAGCCTGCATACTGACGGACTGTCCAGGGCTGGTTCGTATACATGGTCGGGTAGGGCCCGCGACCAAACGGGGCAAGGCCCGGATAATCGTCAAGGAAGTCGAGGCCCTTGGTGTCGTCCGCCGTATAGGCGGATTTGACGGCGACGCCTTCGGGTGTTTCCCACGCTTCGCCCACCTCAGGCGATTTCGCCTTGGCGTCCGGCGTGCCGAGATCGAGTTTCGTGAAGTCGGGGAAATTGGTCATTGGGCCACTCCCAGGGTTGCGTGGGCAAGTTTCAGCGTGTGCAGCACATCGCAGCCCATGAAGATGTTGGAATCGATGCCGTCGCCCTCGAACTTGCCAGCCAGCCAGACATGGTCTGCGCCAGCCGCTTTGAGCGCCTTGGCGGTCTCGGCAGCATCGTCCTCATAGCGCGCATCCGCGCCACAGATGCAGGCGATCCGCGTGCCGGAAGCCCTGAAGGCGGCAACGGCTTCGGAGACCGATTGCGGCGGGACAGGTGGCTGGGTGGCCTCAAGGCCGCCCGCGGCAAACAGGTTGCGGGCGAAATCCGCGCGGGCATTGTGCTCGGCAATCGGGCCGAGCGTCGCGAGGAAAACGGACGGCCGCTTGGCCGCCGCATCTGCTGCGTCGCGCAGGGCTTCGAAATCTTCAGCCAGCCGGATGCGCGGCAGCGCTTCTGCGGTGGCGTCACTCTCCTCGCCGGGCAGGTCCACTTTCACGAAATGGGCGAAGCCTTCCGTGGAGACGCCATCCTTCGGGGTGACCGGAGGCATGTCGGCCACGGGCGCGGTGATCTCGTCGAGCAGCGGGAACTCGCTGACCCCCGTGATCGGCACCTTGCGCCTGGCAATGTCCTTGGCGCGCGCCTCGCGCACATCAGCGATACGTTTCTGGAACGCGCCGGAGACCAGTGCTTCGGCATAGCCGCCTTCGGCTTCGATGGTCTGGAACTCTTTCCACGCCGCTTCGGCGAGGTCGTCGGCGAAGGTCTCGGTGAACCAGGCGCCGCCAGTCGGGTCGGCCACGCGGCCGAGCTGGCTTTCTTCCATCGCGATGATCTGGATATTACGCGCGATGCGCCGGCCCAGCTCTTCCGGAATGCCGAGTGCCTCGTTGAAGGGGCGGATGGTCATGATGTCTGCGCCGCCGACGGCTCCTGCAAAGGCGGCCGCCGTATTGCGCAGCATGTTGGTCCACGCGTCATAGCGGGACAGAATGCGAGCGGATGAAACGGCCTGCAACCGCATTGGCACGGCCTGGTGATCCATGGCATCCAGAATGCGCGCCCAGAGACGCCGGGCCGCGCGCAGCTTCGCCACGCCGAGCCCGTAATTGCCATCCAGAGCGAGGGCAAAACTCATGCGCGGAATGAGGGCGGAAATGTCTGTCCGGTTGTCCAGCCGGCGCAGCGTGTCCACAGCGCTGGCGATCAGCGCGGCGAGTTCCTGTGCGTCGGAGCCGCCGGCCTCATGCACCATGCGTGCATCGATGCGGACCAGCCCCGCTTCGGGATAGGCTTCGCCAAGGCTGGTCGCCGCCGCAGACAGGCGCGCGAAGGCCGCGTTGAGGCCGCCCTTCAGATTGCCCGTGCGCGCAAGGCAGCCGAGCGGGTCCATGTTGAAATCGAATTTCAGGCTTGCGGGTGTGTCCTGCTCCTGTCCCCACAGGCCGAGCAGCGTCGCGGCCGTCACGCCGGAGCCCGCGCCATGATCTAGCGCGATGGTGGCGATGTCGGCGCGCAGGCCTTGCAGCGCGGTGCGCAGATCGTCCTGCGTCGAGATCTGGATGCCGTGCTGGCCCGTGCAGTCGAGTTTGAGTTCGACGGACATCACGCCGCGCTCAAGATCGCGTAGCAGCTCTTCATTCGTCATTTCAGGCGAGGGATGCGCAAAGGCCTGGCGGATGTCCCACGGTTTGAACCGATCCGGCGCGGCTGTGGCCCCGCGCAGATAGGGCGCCTTGCCCGGCGTGCCGAGCGGGTCGGTTGCAGCCGCAAAGTCGCTTTCCCGATAGAGCGGGTGAATCGCCAGCCCGTCCACGGTCTTGCGTGTGATCGAATCTATGCCGCGGCCCTTCAGGACCTTGTCGACGCTTGCGAGCCATTCGGCTTCGGTCGCGTCGGGAAACCCGCTGCTCAGCGGAAGGAGATCATCTGCCATGCGGGGGATTTAGTCTGATACGGGTGGCCTTGTGAACTGCTGACTGAAGGTCAGGGACGTTTGGTCGCTTGACTCTCTCCGAATATGGCGTGAGAATGAGAATAATTCGCAATTCAGGAAGTGAGTCATGTCCGCCAAGCTCTTGAAGTTTCAGGCCGCCGCCCAGTCCGAACTGGCTGAGAGAATGCGGCACGAAGCGCTGAGGGACTGGATGGAAACGCACACGCGTATTCTGGGCTTCTGGATGGACCGCCTCATCGAGGACGGCGATTCGGAAGACATCGTATCCATGCTTCATCGCCAGCAAAGCTGGCTGGCAATGATGCAGGACCGGCTGGTTGGGGGATGAGGGATCCTCGGCCAGCCGGAAATTCTTTCCGCGCTAACAAAAAGCCAGTGCAGAGGAAACTGCACCGGCTTTTCATTGAGGAGATGGGACGCGGTTACTCGCCCGGCATCGGATCGATGGGGTCGATCGTGCCGTCGTCATTCAGCGTGAGTTCGGTGATCTTCACATTGCGAAGGTGGCTTTTCCCGGACAGCTGAACGTCATGATAGGCGAGATAGTATTTGCCATCATGCTCGAAGATCGAGTGGTGGTTGGTCCAGCCTTCGACCGGCAGGTTGACGACGCCCTGATAAGTGAACGGGCCGTACGGATTGTCGCCTGTGGCGTAGACAATCAGATGCGTGTCGCCCGTTGAATAGGACAGGTAGTAGGTGTCGTCGATCTTGTTGACCCAGGCGGCTTCGAAGAAGCGGCGGTCATGATCCTTGGCTTTGATGGGCTCGCCATTCTCGTCGAGGATCATCACATCCTTCGGTGTCTCGGCGAAGGAAACCATGTCGTCACCCATTTTGGCGATCTTCGGCATCAGCGCGACATCGTCCGGCTGGCCGGCTTCATCGTCACTGGTCAGTGGGTCATCATTGACCAGGTCCGTGTTGAGGTTCGGGTCAGCATCATATTCGCCGGTCGCCCAACGCTGGAGCTGGCCGCCCCAGATGCCGCCGAAATACATATAGTATTCGCCGTCAGTATCTTCATAGACGGTCGGGTCCATGGAGAAGGAGCCTTCAATCGGTTCCGGTTCTGCCGTGAACGGGCCGGTCGGGCTGTCGGAGACGGCCGCGCCGATATGGAAGACGCCGTCAGCATCCTTGGCCGGGAAATAGAGATAGTATTTGCCATCCTTGTGGGCGGCGTCCGGGGCCCACATCTGCTGGGCGGCCCAAGCCACACCATCGACATCCAGCGCGACGTCATGAATGGTCACTTCGCCGCCGACTTCGTCCATGGACAGGACAATATAGTCGCGCATGGCATACTGGCTGCCGAGATCGTCTTCGGGAATGCCGGCATCATAATCATGGCTCGGATAGACATAGATGCGGCCATCCTCCCAGACATGGACGCTCGGGTCCGCGGTGAAGATCTCGCTGACCAGCGGCTCGTTCAAATACTTCGACTCCGTTGGCTCAGCCTCAGCAGTTTCGACCGGCGGCGCGGCGACTTCTGTCTCGGCGCTCGTCGTTGGCGCATCGCCAGAGCAGGCGGCCAGAGCAGCGGCAAGTATGATAGCGCTACCATTCATCAGGCTGGTTTTTCGCATTCCGTTTTCTCCCTCGGACGTTTTATTTTGTAACTATAGTGGATGCGCGGCAGTCTGGCCTGAACCACAGTTCAGGGCAAGAGGTGTCCGCAACGTCACGCCTTGCCCAACATGGATCAATCGCTAGTTTCCGTTTACGTAAACTGCATCCTTTTCCGTTTGAGGTAATTTCTCATGGCACTGCCCCCCATTCTCCAGAATCTGCGTCTCCCGGTCATCGGATCGCCGCTCTTCATCATCTCCAATCCGGATCTCGTGATCGCCCAGTGCAAGGCTGGCGTCGTCGGCAGCTTCCCGGCGCTGAACGCGCGGCCCGGCCCGGTGCTGGACGAGTGGCTGGACAGGATCACAACCGAACTGGCCGAATGGGATGAGAAGAATCCGGACCGCAAGGCAGCGCCTTTTGCCGTCAACCAGATCGTCCACAAGACCAACAACCGCCTCGATCACGATGTGGACATGTGCGTGAAGCACAAGGTGCCGATCGTGATCACCTCGCTCGGCGCGCGCCAGGAAGTGAATGATGCGATCCATTCCTATGGTGGCATCGTGCTGCACGACATCATCAATGTCGTCTTCGCGCACAAGGCACTGGAAAAAGGCGCGGATGGCCTGATCGCGGTGTGCACCGGCGCGGGCGGCCATGCCGGCACGCTGTCGCCTTTCGCGCTGATCCAGGAGATTCGCCAGTTCTTCGACGGCCCGCTGGCCCTGTCCGGCTCCATCGCCAATGGTGGCGCGATTGCGGCGGCGCAGGCGCTCGGCGCCGACCTCGCCTATATCGGCTCGGCCTTCATCTCCTGTGACGAGGCCAATGCGGTCGATGGCTACAAGGACATGATCGTCGACTCCAAGGCGGGTGACATTGTCTATTCAAACCTGTTCACCGGCGTTCACGGCAACTATCTCGCACCGTCGATTGCGAAGGCCGGGCTCGACCCGAACAGCTTGCCCGAAAGCGACCCGAGCGCGATGAATTTCGGCTCCGGCGGCAATCAGGAAGCCAAGGCCTGGAAAGACATCTGGGGCTGTGGCCAAGGCATTGGCGCTATCGAGAAGCGCATGTCGACGGCTGAGTTCGTGGACAAGCTGTCCCGTGAATATGACGAGGCCCGCGCGGCGCTCGCCAAGCGCCAGGCCTTCGGTGTGGCCCCGGTCGCGGCGGAGTAGGCTGCGCCTTTCCCCGGCTGAAAGTTTGAAAATGCCCCTGAAGTCCCCGTGATTTCAGGGGCATTTTGCTTTTGAGCGCCGATCCGAATCCGACAGGGCCGGAGGCGTGTCAGCCTTGGGACATGCTGATACGGTCTATTTCCCTGTTCGATACGCGTGGCTGGCGCTGGCCGCATTTCTCGCCGCGAGAGCTTGCCTGCAAGTGCGGCGGCAAATTCTGCGATGGCGCGTACTGGCATGATCCGGATTTTCTCGATGCGCTGGAATCCCTGAGAGCAGCGGTGGGGCGACCGCTGATCGTCAATTCCGGGCATCGCTGTGACCGTTGGAATGCCGAAATTGGCGGCGCTGAGCATTCTATGCACAGGCAGATTGCGGTCGATCTCGCCCTGAACGGCCATGACCGGTTCGCCTTGCTGGCAGCGGCGGAATCGCTGGGCTTTACCGGCATTGGGCTTGGCCGGGCTTTTCTCCATCTCGACCGGCGGGCCAGCCCGGTCCGGTGGTATTATAAAAGGAGCCGCGCGCTATGGCGGACATAGTCGGATTGGCGGCGAGCGCAGCTGGGGGCGGCGTCTTCGGACTACTTGGCACGGTGATCGGCCGGGCGGCGGGCTATTTCGAGCAGCGTCAGTCACAGGCGCATGAGCGGGCGCGCTGGCAGCATGAGGCAGCACTGATCGGCTTGCAGAGACAGGCCCAGCGCGAAGAGAGCGACGCGGCGGAGCGGCTCGCCGAGACGAGCGGCAGCTGGGCAGGGCTCGCCGCCTCCCTGCAGGCCGAGGCGGCGATTGGGGCCAGCTACGCATGGGTGAATGCGGTGCGGGCGCTGACCCGGCCCGTGCTCACCCTGTTGCTCTGGCTGATCACCTGGTTGGTCTTTGTGGCGTCGCCGGAGGCCGAACAGGTCAAGATCGTGGAAACGGCCACCTTCGCTGCGACGGCGGCAACGCTCTGGTGGTTCGGGGATCGCGGGGCGCAGCGCACGGCGCGTTGACGTTCCGCCTCGCGCCGGTCCATCCTGCCCGAAACATTGAAGGGCAGGCGACATGGGCGACTATATTCTCGTCATTGATGAGGGCACCACATCCACGCGGGCGATCGTGTTCGACCGCGAGCTGAACCAGGTGGCGCTGGCGCAGAAAGAAGTGCCGCTGGCCTATCCGAATGATGGCTGGGTCGAGCAGGATGGTGAGGAGATCTGGGACAAGACGGTCGAGGTTTGCCGCGCCGCCATTGAGCAGGCGGGCGGTGTGGACCAGATCGCCGGCATCGGCATCACCAATCAGCGCGAGACGACGCTGGTCTGGGACAGGGCGACCGGCAAGCCGATTGCCCCGGCCATCATCTGGCAGGACCGGCGCACGGCCGAAACCTGTGAGCGCCTGAGGAAGGCGGGGCATGAGGCGTCGGTTCAGGACGAAACCGGCCTGCTGATCGATCCCTATTTCTCCGGCACCAAGATTGGGTGGGTCCTGGACAATGTGGAGGGTGCAAAGGCGCGGGCCGAGGCTGGCGAACTGGCCTTCGGCACCATCGAGAGCTTCCTGATCTGGAAGCTGACGGACGGGGCCTCACACGTCACCGATGTGACCAATGCCTCGCGGACCTTGCTCTATCGGCTGGGCCTTGGAGAGGATGGCGGGTGGAGCGACAAGATGTGCGCCCTGCTGGGCGTGCCGAAAAGTATGCTGCCGGAGATTCGGCAGAATGCGGACGATTTTGGTACCAGCGAGGAAAGCCTCTTCGGCAAGGCGCTGCCGATCCTGTCCGCGGCGGGCGACCAGCAATCGGCGCTTGTAGGGCAGGCCTGCCTGGAACCCGGCACGGCCAAGATCACTTATGGCACCGGGGCGTTCCTCGTCGCCAATTGCGGCAGTGACCGTCCGGACTCGGCCAATCGCTTGCTCGGCACGGTCGGGTATGAGGCCGCGGGCAGGGGCGCGATGGCGCTGGAAGGCTCCATCTTCAATGCCGGCACGATCGTGCAATGGCTGCGCGATGACCTGCGGCTGATCGAGGATGCGGCGGAAAGCGCGGAAGTCGCTGCCGGCCTCAAGGGCAATGGCGGGGTCTATATCGTGCCGGCCTTCACCGGGCTCGGCGCGCCGCATTGGGCCGCTGATGCGCGCGGTACGATCGCGGGCATCACCCGCGCCACCAAGGCCGAACACCTTGTCCGGGCAGGCCTGGAATCGGTGGCCTACCAGACGCGCGACCTGCTTGATGCATTCGAGGCAGACGGCGTTGCCATCAAGGAATTGCGCGTCGATGGCGGCATGGTGGCAAATGACTGGCTGATGCAATTCATCGCCGATATTTGCGAACGTCCGATCCTGCGGCCAGACTATCGCGAAATGACGGCGCTCGGCGCTGCCGCGCTCGCGGCGATGCAACTCGGCTGGCTGGACGCCGATGACTGGGCTCGCCGCACCGTGCCGGGCACCCGCTTCGAGCCCAAGATGGAAAAGACCGCCTCCGCCCGGCTCCGCCAGGGCTGGGCCACCGCCCTGCGCAAGACGCTGGCCTAGCCCTCACCAATCTGCCGGGCAAACAAAAAGGGCGGACCCGAAGGTCCGCCCTTTCTTTATTATGTATCTGTTTCCTAGAAGGATTTGGAAACCCGCAGGAATGCGGAGCGACCACGGTAATCATACTGAGTCCCAACCAGAGGCACGATACCCCGGCGGGTCGCAGCACCGTTGGACACAGCTGGTGGAGCTTCGTCGAACAGGTTGTTGACGCCAACCGTCACGCCCCACTCGTCAGCAACGTACTGAACGGAAGCACCGTGGTACCATTGTGCTTCAGTGTACTGCTTGAAGTAGAACAGGCCTTCGCCCCGCGAGGAGAACGAGCCAACCGAGCCACCCAAACGCTCGTCATTCGACGTGCGGCTGGTGAATTCGCTGAACCAGTTGTAGCGCCAGTCGCCTCTCACGAACTGCAGGCGAGCATTTGCCGTGAAGTCCGGGTCACCGATCGTGCCGTTGAAGTCATCCGGTTCGAAATCTTCACCGGAGAACAGCAGGAACTGGTCTTCGAACGTCCAGGTACCTTGCATGTCAAAGATGAAGTCGCCGAAGCTGGCTTCATGCTCGTAGCGGGCAGTAAGGTCCAGGCCGCGGGTGCTCTGGCTGTTGATATTCACGAAGTTGTCGCTGACGCTGAGGATCTGCTGATAGCGCGGGCTAGCAGGATCTTCGTCACGCTCGAACAGGGTGCAGAGAGGCTCGTTCGGGAAGTTCGGGGATGCATAGCAACCCGAAACAATCGAATTTGCGCTCAGGCGTGCCACCTGGTCATTGATCTCGATTTCGAAGTAATCGAGCGCAATGTTGAGGTCAGCGAAGGTCGGCGTAACGACGAAGCCTACGGTTAGAGCATCAGACGTTTCCGGGGCCAGGTTTCCAGCACCACCACCTGCGGTGACGAGGGCAGACGAGCCGAACGGAATGTAGCCGTCAAGGCCAGCAGCTGCACAGTTCGCCGCGACGTTCGAGTTGGTAGGTGCACCGTCCGAGTAATTACACGGATCAATATTGGTCTGACCCGCGAACGAGGTGGAGTCACCGAGGTAGAGCTCATACAGAGCCGGAGCGCGGTATGAGGTGCCATAGGTGGACCGGAGGCGGAAGGTCGGTGTGATCTGCCAGTTCAGGCCAGCCTTGTAGACCGAGTCCGAGCCGGACGAGTCATAGTCGAAGTAGCGACCAGACAGGTTGACAGACAGTTCTTCAAAGAACGGCTCACCAGCAATTACTGGAATGTCGACTTCGGAGAAGAGCTCCATCACGGTGTCATCGCCAGCCGTCGTAACGGCCGAAGACAGACCCCACTGCAGGTTGTTCGAAGAGTAGAAACCAGGCTGGTCGTTAATTTCGAACGTGCGGTATTCAGCACCGATAGCGATGCCGAGCGGACCTGCAGGCAGTTGGAACAGTTCGCCACGCACAAGACCGGTAATCGTGGTCTGTTCGTAGGTCGTGTTGCCCGTGTCCTGAGCGAACAGGAAGCCCGCTTCCGCGTCCGTGAGATCACCATAGAGGAAGTCTTTGGTGAAGTAATTGATGTTGGCCGGGCAGGGCTGGTAATCCAGCTCCGGAATGACATCGGCACCATCACGAAGCGCATTGGCATAAGCTGCCGAGCTTGCGTCGGTTGGGTAGTAGCAGGTGAAACCATCAGCAGAGGTCGGATCCGCCACGTTGATAGCGGTCGGACGCAGGCCTTGGTTGTCATCTGCAACATGGTTCACAGGAACCGTGTCCGTCACATAAGTACCGTCGGACTTCGAGTAGACACCAGCCACTTCCCAGTCCCAGGTCGACAGGAATTCGTTGCTGGTCCCGAAGTTACCGCGCAGCCCAGCCGTCGCCGAGATGTAGTCGATGTCAACAGAGGTGTTGAAAGGGATCAGAGCGATCGGACGCGCATAACCTACACCGGTCGGATTCGTCGGATTGGAGGGTGCCTGGAACGGGAAGAGCTGGCGCCAGTTTTCCTGTTCAGTCGTACGGTTATTGAAGAGGAAATCGCCGAAGAATTCGGTTGGACCGAAATCATAGTCCGCCGTCAGGTAGACGCTTACGCGCTCCGTTTCGGGAATGATCGAAGTGGAATCCTGACGGGCGTCATAATACGGCGTTTCAGCAACACCTGCTGGACCGTCCGCACGTGGACGGAAGTCGCCGAGTGCGCTGTCATAGATCCAGCGACGTCCACCATTGGCATCGTCGAACACTTGTGAAATCGAGTTGAAACACTTGTAGCCGCGACGAGCCTGTCCATCCGGACGGGTATCGAGGAGGTCAGCGCGCTGGGAGCCATCTTCCGTGAAGATGTAATCCTGAGGACATGCGAGGAAGTCGCGGTCGCCCTGCTGAAGCGGCTCGAACTTTTCGTAGGAAGCAGACAGTACTGCGCTACCCTTGTCGAAGTTCAGGCCATAAGCGCCATCAATGCCGAAGCTTTCACCGCCGGTATCGAATGGACGATCATAGGTCACGTTGATTTCTGGCGCATCGACCGAGCGGCGCGTAATCACGTTGACCACACCAGCCACGGCGTCTGATCCGTAGATCGACGATGCACCATCCTTGAGGATTTCGATGCGGCTGATGGCTGCGTCAGGAATGACGTTCAGGTCGACTGCGCCAACCTGGCCCTGTGTGCCGGCACCACCAAGACGGCGACCATTGAACAGCACGAGAGAGCGTTGGGCACCAAGACCACGCAAGGAGATCGTGTTGACCCCTGTACCACCTTCGACGACAAAACCACCGAAGTTGCCGTTGATCTGCGTTGACCCGGACGCCACCGAAGAGCTTTGCAAGATGTCAGCCGTGTCGACCAGACCCTGTAGCGTAGCTGTGTTTGCGGTAATGACCTGAATTGGAGAAGACGAGGAATATTCGTCACGACGGAGCAAGGAGCCCGTTACAACGATCTTTTCCTGACGCGCTTCTTCTGCTTCAGCTTCTTCCGAGATCGTTTCAATCACATCATCGGAATTCGTTTCGGCTTCCTGCGCGAACGCGGAGCCTGAAATTGCCAGCGCACTGGCAGCGACACCGAGCAAGAACTTGCTGCGGCTGGAGTGTTTAGTGGACATTTGCACCTTCCCCTAAAAGGATTTCGACCAATTTATACTTCATTCACTCACCAAATGGATGTAAGCGTACTTTTTTGAGCATGGCATCCTGTAAGCGGCAATGCATTATGAACACAATTTCATATTGGGTGGGCTGATGCGGTCAGGAGCGTGACAAATATGCTACGTTTTTGCGCAGTTTGTGTGAATTTGATGCTTGGTGAAGCAACCGATCCTGTGCGTGAATGAGCTGTGTCAGGGCTATCGCCATAAAAAATGGAATGCAGCAAAGAGTCAGTTTTTCGGAGGTAATTCATGAAGGTCATACGCGTTGTTATGATGACGGGGCTGCTGGGATCAGCCGGGCTTGGCGCTGTCGCTGAGCCAGAAGCGAAGCCCATCCCGGTCAAGGAATTTGGAAAGAAGGCTGCTATCAGTAGCCTCTCGCTTTCCAATGAAGGGGACTTTCTGGTTGGGTTGATCACTTTGCCCAATACCAAGCAGGAAGAGACGGCTCTTGCTGTATGGGAGCTGGGCGAGAGTATCGACATTTCCAAACCCCTTATTCCCACACGGGCAACTCCGGCAAATGATCGCATGGAATTCGTTGCGGCGTCCGCAATCGGAGGCGACAAGATTCGTGTTCTGGGAAAGCAGGCATGGACGGGCCAGACCTATTGCATCGAAGGCGGTGGCGCCGGCGCGGTAAAGACCTGGATTTACAAGACGTATTTCGGTGACAAGAACATCAAGCCGCAAGAGCTTGACGATGATTTTGCCAATCTCGCAGATGACAAGAACGAGTGTGCACGCCTCAGCGGTGAGATAACCGTGGCGGAAAGCCTGCCTCTGGATCCCGAGCACGTCATCGCATCAGCGTATGATGTGGATGCCCAAGCCCCTAAATACTACAAGGTAAACCTTGCCACAGAGAGTAAGGAATTTTTGTATCAGGACAGCGGCAACCTTCAGAATGGCTATATTGATCCGCGTACGGGCAACGTCCTTACCAAGTTCGAACTCGAACCTATTGGGGGAAATGACTATGAGGTTCGCACTTACATTCTCAATGCCCAAACAGGAACGTATGATCTTGAAGCTCCGCTGACCTATACGGCGGCAGCTCGTTATCAGGTTGATACTGTTGGCCATGATGAGCAGTCGGGAAAGTACTATGTCATTACGGACAGGTTTTCGGACAAGGCTTCCGTGTATTTATATGACCCAGTGGCTGACAAATTCTCGGAGGGCCCGCTTTTTGCCCATCCTGAATTCAGCGCATCTGGAGTAATTCTTGGTCGCAATCAGGATAATTTCAATATTCCGCTTGGTTTCACCTATGATGGCCTTGTTCAGGAGACCTACTGGGTCGATCCGGAAATGCGGAGCGTCCAGGACGGTCTGGAATCGATCTTTCCTGGTCTGATGGTGGACGTTATGGACTGGAATGAAGACCGGTCCCGCATATTGTTCTCCACTGAGGAATCCAACAGTCCGCCTACGTACTACCTTCTTGTGGACAAGTCCAAGCTGGCGGTTATCGGGTCGTCTCGACCCTGGTTCTCCGATTATCAGATGTCTAAGTCGAAGCTCGTCTACTATGATGCACGGGATGGCTTGGAAATTCCGGCTATCCTGACGCCTGCAGTGGGTTGGGAAAAGGGCGACGCGCCACGGCCGACCATCATTCATCCGCATGGCGGTCCGTGGGCGCGGGATTTTGGAGGCTGGGATTCATCCGGCTGGGTCCAGTTCCTGACATCGCGAGGTTATCATGTGCTTCAGCCCCAATATCGTGGGTCGCAAGGGTTCGGTCGCGAACTCTGGCTGGCAGGTGATAATGAGTGGGGTCAGAAGATGCAGGATGACAAGGATGATGGCGCAGCCTGGCTGGTCTCCGAAGGCTATGCCGATCCTGACCGGATCGCCATATTCGGCTATTCCTATGGGGGATTTGCTGCGTTTGCTGCAACGGTCAGGGAGAATGGCCCCTATCAATGTGCGATTGCCGGGGCCGGCGTCTCCAATCTGGCGTTGTTCAGGACCAAGGTCAGCGAGAACCGGATTTCCCGAGCGGTACAAGGCCACACCATGACGGGTATGGACCCGCTGGCAAATTCCGATCACGCTGTCTTGCCAATTCTCGTTTATCATGGTGACCGCGATGTTCGTGTGCCGATCAAGGATGGACGGGATTTCTACAATGCCGTGAAGAACAAGGTCCCCGCCAAATTCCTTTCCATGAAGGATATGGGGCACCAAGGCGTGCTTTGGAGCCCGGAGAATCACCGTGAATCTCTTGAGGCAATTGATGATTTCCTCAGGAATGATTGCGGGCCAGGCGGGCTTTAAGCTTACGCCTTGAGGTTTTTGGGATAGGGCGGTCTGATATGTTCGGGCCGCCCTTCCTCATTTTCCACCCATCAAACTGGAGAGTTTGAACGCTGGAAAACCCGAACGCGCCGCATCGGCGCCCGTCACAAATTTGACTGAGCGGGGGGATTCCTGGTGCCGCGAGGGAGAATTGAACTCCCGGCCTCATCATTACCAATGATGCGCTCTACCACTGAGCTACCGCGGCATTGCAGGAATGGAAAGCGGGCTTTAGCTTATGCAGACAGACATGAAAAGACCGTTTTGCCGCGAAAAGCACCTCTCATGACAGACAAGAAGTCCAGTAACGAAAAAGCGGCCCGTATGGCTGAGGCTCTACGCGCCAATCTGAAGCGCCGGAAAGCCGCGACCCGTAAGGTGCGGGACGCCGACAACGGGCAGAAGCCGGAGCGGAAATGACCTTCCAACTGATCGCGCAAACCTGTCTGCGGGCACCGCATGCCATCCTTGCCAGTGCGCTGGAGCGGGCCGTCTTTGAGGCTTCGCGCGGCCTCGCGGGGGGCGAACTCATCCGCTATTGCACCCCGGTCCAGATGAAGAAGCCGCGACACCCGAAGAAAGACATGGAATTTCATGGACACAAGCCGCTTTCCATGGCCACAGATCCCGCCAGCCTGACGTAGATTCCGCGGGCCGGCCTGCGCGGCCTGAAGCAACTGCCTGTAAGATTTGGGTAAGATCTGTGCAGCCGGGCCACATTCCGGCCCTTTCAAAGCCGCGAAGCGCTGTATAAGGGCAATCCATGGATAAATTGCACATCAAGGGCGGCGCTCACCTGAACGGCCGCATTCCGGTCTCAGGCGCGAAGAACTCCGCCCTGAAGCTCATGGTCGCATGCCTGCTGACTGACCAGCCGATCAAGCTCACCAATATGCCGAATCTGGCGGACACGCGCTTCCTTGCGCAGCTGCTGGAAACGCTGGGCGTCGAAGTCTACTGGCCGAAGGGCGGATCGACCTGCCGTCTCAATGCGGCGGAGCTGAAAAGCACGATTGCGCCCTATGACCAGGTTCGGAAAATGCGGGCGAGCTTCAACGTGCTCGGCCCGCTGATCGCCCGGTCTGGCCATGCGACCGTGTCTCTACCCGGCGGATGCGCGATCGGCGCACGGCCGGTCGATCTGCACCTGCAGGCGCTCGAAGCCATGGGCGCAGACCTCCACGTGGAGCAGGGCTATGTGAAGGCCGCCGCCATTCACGGTCTGAAAGGCGCCCACATCAATTTCGCCATGCCGAGTGTTGGCGCGACCGAACATGCCATGCTGACGGCGACGCTGGCCAAGGGCGAAACCGTTCTGGAGAATGCTGCGCGCGAGCCCGAGATCGAAGATCTCGCCGTCTGCCTGAACTCCATGGGCGCGAAGATCACCGGCGCCGGCACGTCCAAGATCCGGATCGAGGGCGTCGAGCAATTGGGTGGGACGAGCCATTCCGTGATGCCCGACCGGATCGAAGCCGGCACCTATGCCATGGCCGCGGCAGCGGCTGGCGGGGATGTGACGCTGGAGGGCGCGCCTGTGGCGGCGCTCGGCGCGCTGATCGGCAAGCTGAAAGAGGCGGGCGTCACCGTGGAGTCCGACGAGGCCGCAGGCACGATGCGCATTATCCGCAATGGCTCACGCCTGAACTCGGTCAGCGTCTCGACGCAGCCGCATCCCGGCTTCCCGACAGATCTGCAGGCCCAGTTCATGGCCCTGATGAGCCTCGCCGAGGGCACCAGCATCATCCGCGAAACAATTTTCGAGAACCGCTTCATGCACGCGCCGGAATTGTCGCGTCTCGGCGCCGACATCACGGTGCGGGGCCAGGAGGCTGTCGTGAAGGGCGTGCCACATCTGACCGGCGCGCCTGTAATGGCGACCGACCTGCGCGCATCCGTCTCGCTCGTGATTGCGGGGCTTGCCGCAGAGGGGGAGACTGTGGTGAACCGTATCTATCATCTGGACCGCGGATTTGAGCGGTTGGAAGAGAAGCTTAACGCCTGTGGGGCCAGCATAGAACGCCGGTCCGAGGACGAAGACTAGGAATTGCTCAAGGGGCACTGATGGCTGATACAAACCCACTCCGCCTCCTCGCTGAAACGGCAGAGGATTTGGAAGTCATTTCGGCCGCCATTCAGGACAGTGTGGTGAAAGCGGGCAATCTCAAATATGAGGCCCGCCGCAACCGCTTCGCGCTGGAAATCAACCGGTTCCGCTGGGAAGCTGGCGCGAAACGCGGGGATGGCGAGCGTGTGCGCGCCCTGTTGGCGTTTGACGGCGTGCTGAACGTGAAGACCCGCGCGGTCACCAAGACGGATCCGGAAATGATCCTGTCGCTGTTGCAGGTGAGCTTCACACCGGCCGATGAGCCGCCGGGGGGCAAGATCACGCTCCTCTTCGCAGGCGACGGGGAAATCGTCCTCGACGTCGAAGTTCTGGATGCAACTCTGCTGGACAGCGACTATGTGTGGCCGACGCGCCGCCTTCCGAGCCACGAGCGGCGCCGGAGATAGACATGGTCCGCAGGTTTTTCGCCTCCAATGACGCATTTCATGGCGAGTTCGCGCAGTTCCTGGACCAGGAGCGCGGGACGGGGGATGATGTTGCCGCCATCGTGACGGGCATCCTGAAGGATGTGCAGGCGCGGGGCGGTGAGGCCGTGGCCGAATATACCGCCAGGTTCGATGGCCTGCAGCTGGACCCGTCGACGCTCACATCCGACAATGTGAACCTTCACAGCCTTGCGGCGCAGTGCCCGGCCGACCTCCGCGAAGCAATCGACTTTGCGCATGACCGGATCGCCGCCTATCACGCGGCGCAACGCCCCGAAGATCACAGCTTCACCGATTCTGCGGGCATTGAGCTAGGCTGGCGGTGGACCGCGCTGGAAAGCGTCGGCGTCTATGTGCCAGGCGGCCGCGCGAGTTATCCCTCATCGGTCCTGATGAATGTCGTGCCGGCCAAGATCGCCGGCGTCGAGCGCATCGTCATGGTTGCCCCCGCGCCGCAGGGCGAGCTGTCGCCAGCTGTTGCCTATGCCGCGCTGAAGGCAGGCGTTGAGGAATTCTACCCCATTGGCGGCGCGCAGGCCGTGGCCGCACTGGCCTATGGCACGGCAAACCTTGCTCCGGTTGACAAGATTGTCGGGCCCGGAAATGCCTTCGTTGCGGAAGCCAAGCGGCAGGTGTTCGGCCGTGTCGGCATCGACACGATTGCTGGCCCGTCAGAGATTCTGGTCATTGCAGACCATACCGCAAACCCGGACTGGATCGCCGCCGATCTGCTGTCCCAAGCCGAACATGATCCGAGCAGCCAGTCGATCCTTATCGTTGTGGATCAGGCTGTGGGGGATTCTGTGGAAAACTCTGTGGAAAGCCAGTTGAAAACCCTGCCTACGGGCGAGCGGGCACGCGAAAGCTGGACCCATAATGGCGCCATCGTTGTCGCGCCGGACCTGCCTGCTGCAGCATCCATTGCGAACCGCATTGCTGCGGAACATCTGGAGCTTTGCGTGGAGGATCCGGATGCCCTGTTGCCGCTGATCCGCCATGCCGGTGCGGTCTTCCTCGGCCATTATACGCCGGAAGCGCTGGGTGATTATGTCACCGGATCGAACCATGTCCTGCCGACCAGCCGCGCCGCACGCTTCTCGTCCGGCCTTGGCCTCTACGATTTCCTGAAGCGGATGAGCGTCCAGCGGGTCGGCCCGCAGGGCTTCGCCGCCATCGCGCCTGCTGCCTTGCGTCTGGCCGAGGCCGAACGCCTGCCGGCACATGCGCGCTCCATCTCGATCCGGACCAACAAGGACACTGACGGGTGAGCAATGACCGGCTCATCGGCGTCGATATCGACGATGAGACCCTGGGCGCATCCGGCCCGGACGCTGAGCATGAGCGCCGCGTGGCGATCTTTGACCTGCTGGAAAGCAATGCCTTCAAGGTCATCGACAAGGATGAGGGGCCCTACCAGCTGAACCTCTCCAAGGCCGAGCGTCGGCTCGTCTTTGCCGTCCGCAATGAGAAGGGCGCCGACGTCCACACTTTCATCCTCTCGCTCGGTCCGTTCCGGGGCGTAATCCGCGACTATTTCATGATCTGCGACAGCTATTATGACGCGATCCGCACCCAGTCCCCTCACCAGATCGAAGCGATCGACATGGCTAGGCGCGGCATCCACAATGAAGGCTCCGAACTCCTCGCCGAACGCCTGGAAGGCAAGATCGAGGTCGACTTCTCGACGGCCCGCCGCCTGTTCACGCTGATCTGCGCCCTGCATGCCGGACAGACCCGCGCGGCGGGATAAGGGCCTTCATTATTCCTTATTCGCTCTTCAAGGCGACCGGGTCAGAGTCGAGCCCGGTCAGCACGGCGCCGTCTCGTTCATAGATGTCGTCCAGATACCGGACGCCGCCACATCCGTTCGGCACCGCCGTGAAGTAGACAATATGGACCGGGACCGGTTCGGCGAGGTCTGCACGGGTTTCCTTGCCGGTTGCGACGGCCTGATCGATGGCGGCGCGGTCCCAGGCCTCTGTGTCCGATAGAAGCCATTCCGCCAGGCCAATCGGATCCTTGGTTCTCACGCAGCCGGACGACAGGGCGCGCTGTTTCAGCGAGAAAAGATCGCGATTGGGCGTGTCGTGCAGATACACATTATGCGCGTTCGGGAACATGATCTTGACTTGGCCGAGCGCGTTCTGGGGGCCGGGTGCCTGCCGGATACGGTAGGGGAAATTGCTGGCCGTATAGCTTTTCCAGTCCACGGACGAAGGCGGCACAACGCGGCCGGCGGAATCCCGTATCTCGAAGCCCTGGCGTTTCACCGCGCCGGGGTCTTTCTGGAACAGGGGCAGCTTGTCGGCCCTGGCGATGCTGGAGGGCGTCTCCCACCACGGATTAAAGACGATGTACTCGATCTCGTCTGAAAATATGGGCGTCTTGCGCTTTGGGTTTCCGACGATAATGGCGCGGATCGCCTGCGGCACGCCATCCTCATAGGTCGTGACGTCGAAGCCGGCGATGTTTGCCCGGACATGCCGCATGCCGAGATCGGCAGGCAGCCAGCGCCATCGCTCCATATTGGCGCGGATCTGGTCGATCCGTGTCTGGTCGTCACGGTTGAGTGCGCGCAAGGTGGCCGCGCTGATGATTCCGTCTTCTTCTAGCCCTTCCTGTGCCTGCAGGGCCTTTACGGCCGAGACCGTGGCGTCGTCCATCTGGCCGGACAACGTGTCGGCCTCAAGGAGCCCCATTTCAATCAGGCGCACCTGGACCTGCCTGGCCCGCGCGGACTCCATGCCGGGCTTGAGCGGGTCGCCTTCGGAGACGCGCGCAATGGGACGCGCGGAGTGGTCGCGAAGGCGCGCCAGTTCCGCCTTCAGCAAGGCGTAGTCCGGTTGGATCGGCGCGAATTGTTCGAGGCTGCCGCTTATGGTGCCGGTGGCCAGCGCATAGGCGAGCACGGTTGCAAAATCTGCATCCCGTGTGTCGGCGGTCCAATCGGGTTTCAGGGAGACGGGATTAAGTTTTCCGGACAGCACGTGCGCGGCGGCCGACATCCACGCATCGGTCGCGACCCGGTCTCGTTCGGCTTGGGTGAGGTCGCCGGCTTTCAGCGAGACCAGATGATAGTGCGCAGGCTCGAGACCGTGCGCCGACAATGCCTCGATCTCTGTAATGAGCGCGGCAGAGTTCGCGTCATTCCAGACCTCTCCCGCCGGTGTTTCTGACAGGAAGTCCGACGTCACCACGGGCGCGAGAGACATCCGGTCTGCCGCCTCATCTGCCCGTGCCGACGCCGCGAGGATGACACATGCGAGGCAGGTGACGATTATCTGTCTAATGACAAAACTCCTGCTACGTCTGATCGGTGTCATATCGGGCCGGGGCGCGGCGATACGGACGGGCTTGTCGCAAGGTATAGATCAATCCCGCCCCCCGGTCAGCGTCAGCCCTGCGCAAGAAACAGGGCATAACCACCCCGCCTTCACCATCTTGTGATGGGAAGGTAATGAAATCAGGCCATAAGATGAGGGAAGTTCAGGAAATTTCGGTCAGGCCTGCCCCAGCGTCCGGTCTTTGTGACGTAGCGACACTGTGTATGATCGGACAAAACAATCTGGAGGAAACATGCACTACACCGAACTCCTGAAAGCACGGGAAGAACTGACAGGCCCCGGCGGCGAATTCGAGATCGTCGAGGCCGAAGTTCTGGGCAACCGGCTCCGCGTCTACAAGAACGCCCCGCCCAGCGTGCGGGAAGTCTGGCTGTCGACCCTCCCATTCGCTGATCGCGACTATCTGGTCTACCAGGATGAGCGCTGGACCTATGCCGACGCACACCGCGAAGTCGCCGCAGCGGCGGCTTGGCTGTTCGACCAGGGCGTCAAGCCGGGCGACCGGGTGGCCATTGCCATGCGCAACTATCCCGAATGGATGCTGCTCTATTGGGCCTGTGTGTCGACCGGCATTGCCGTCGTCGGCATGAATGCCTGGTGGACGGCCGAGGAAATGGAATACGCCCTCAAGGATTCCGATCCCAAAGTCCTGTTCGCAGACTCAGAGCGGCTTGATCGTGTCCTGTCCATAGAAGGCGCGGCCGACCGTATGAAGATCGTGGCCGTGCGCGCGCCGGACGCGCAGGCTCCGGTGATCCAGTGGGCCGACGTCCTGGCGCATGGCGGCGAATTGCCGGCGGTGAGCGTCGATCCGGACGCCGATGCCTGTATCTTCTATACGTCGGGCACCACCGGCTTTCCGAAGGGCGCGCAGCTGACCCATCGGGGCTGTGTCTCGAACCTGCTCAACATGGCGTTCTCGGGCGCGTCCACAGCCCTGGCAACCCAGCGAGCAACCGGCGAAGTGCCCCCGGAAGAGGCGCCCATTCCGGTCGCCCTGATCACAACGCCGCTGTTTCACGTCACCGCGAACAATTGCGGCGCCTATCTCATCACGGCGGCAGGCGGCAAGATCATCCTCATGTATCGCTGGGATGCCGGCGAGGCGCTGAGGCTGGTCGAGACCGAGAAAGTGACCGCGATGAGCGGCGTGCCGATCATGGCCCGCGAGCTGATCAATCATCCGGACTTCGAGAAAACCGATACGTCCAGCCTTGCCACACTTGGCGGCGGCGGCGCGCAATTGCCGCCGGATCTTGTCCACAAGATCGATTCCACGGTCGCAACGGCCCGGCCGAACACCGGCTATGGCATGACCGAGACCTGCGGGATCATTACCTCGGTGTCGGCAGATTTCTTCATCGACAAACCGGACAGTGCCGGCCCGGCCATGCCCAACTTCGAGGCAAAATGCGTCAACGAACTCGGCGAGACCGTCCCGCAAGGCGAAGTGGGTGAGCTGTGGGTGCGCGGCTCCTCCGTCATCAAGGGCTATATCAACCGGCCTGACGCGACTGCGGAATCGATCACAGATGGCTGGCTGCATACGGGCGACATTGCGCGCATCGACGAGCATGGCTTCATCTTCATTGTGGACCGCAAGAAGGACATGGTGCTGCGCGGCGGCGAGAACGTCTATTGCGCCGAAGTCGAGGCGGCGATCTATCGTCATCCGTCCGTGGCTGAGTGCAGCGTGTTCGGTGTTCCGGACGACCGGCTGGGTGAGGAAGTCGGCGTCGCTGTCGTGCTGAAGCCGGGCGAAGACCTGGCCGCTGTCACCCTGCGCGAGCATTGCGCGGGCATCATGGCGAAGCACAAGGTGCCGCGTTATGTCTGGTTCCTCACCGCCTTGCCGCGCAATGCCAGCGGCAAATTCGTCAAGCGCGACCTGAAGGAACAGCTGACCAAGGAACTGGATTCCGCCAAGACCTGATCGCGCGCCGGCGCGCGAGCATTTCATACAGACATTGCGACGGGGCCTTCATCCGATGAGGGCCCCGTCTGCCATTCAAACGCAAAGTCCACGGTTTTCCGGCATGAAAGCCACTGGCCTTACCACGCTGGCTACCACGCTGCGGGGGGCAAAAGGCGGTCATCAACTCTGACCGAAAGGAACCCCCCAATGACTAACTCTATTATCAAGACCCTCGCTATCGCACTCGCCGCATCCGGCATCGCTTTCACGGCCTCTGCCGGCTCGATGGAAGAAACCTTTGACGTGACGTTTCAGATCGATCCGTCCGCCAGCGTCGAAGAAAACTATGAAGAATTCGAACGTGTTGCACGAGCGGCGTGCAAGCCTTCGAGCATGCTGTCCGTGTTCCGCACCCGCCCCCGGAGCATTCGGGCGTGCGAAGCCGACCTGATCAACAAGGTCATCGCCGAAGCCGCAATCAGCGCCCTGACAGCTCACCACCAGGACCGGGCGCAACAGGTTGAGGTATCGCGCGAACCATCTGAAGGCTAGTCCCCAACAAGCCTTCAGATTGCGAGCCCCGTGCTTCGGCGCGGGGCTCGACTTTATTGAACCACAATCCGGAACATCCCGGTTGCGAGTTGTGCGAATGCGGTCAATGCCGTAAATTGCCCGTGGCGCGTATCCCTGATGCGTGACCCCTTTTTACTCGCCACGATTGTCTTGCCATGCTTTCGATCCAGACCTTCGGGCCGTTGCGGGTGTTTTTCGGTCGCGAGGAGCTGCCGCTCCCGTCATCGCGCAAAACGCGTGCCTTGCTGGGCTATCTGGCCTTGTCGGCAGCGCCGCAGCGGCGCGACAGGCTGTGTGAGGTCTTCTGGGATTTGCCGGATGATCCGCGCGGAGCCTTGCGATGGTCCCTCAGCAAATTGCGTCCGACCCTCAATGCCGGCAGCCAGATCCGCCTGCTGACGGACCGGGAGCGTGTCCAGCTGGATGAGCGGTCCGTGGCGGTTGATTTCCAGGCGGTGAAGCGCTCCGCCGGCGGAGAAGATACGAACACGGAAGAACTTGCCCGCGCATGGGACGCGGCCAGAGGATTGCTGCTCGAAGATTGCGAATTGCCCAACCAGCCCGATTTTTCGGTCTGGCTGACCCAGCAGCGCGACGAGGCCACCCGGTTCCGGGTCCGTCTGGCACGCCGGCTTGTCGAACTCCCGGACCTCGCGCCGGAAGACACGGAGCGATGGGCGGACAGATGGCTGCTGGACGCGCCCTTCGATCCGCTGGCGGCGCAATTTGCTGTGGCAAGCCGGCGCCGCACCGGGCGCAAGCAGGAAGCCGACGCCCGGCGAGAGGAACTCGCGCACGCCTTCGAGGCGGCAGATTTGGCCGTTCCGGACTTTTCGGTTGATCCGTTCGGCGCAGGCGGATCTCGCAAGGCGCCCGTGGAAAAACCGGTCGAGGCGGATGCACTGAGGCAGATCGTCCGGTTCGTTCAGGCCGATGACAACACGTCACTGGCATGGGCCAGCGTCGGGTCTGCTGACGCGCCGCCACTGGTCAAGGCCGCCAATTGGCTGTCGCATCTGGAACTGGACTGGGAGGCCCCGATCTGGAGCCCGCTCTACCGCGACCTTGGCAATACGTTCAACTTCATCCGGTATGACGAGCGCGGCTGCGGCCTGTCGGATTGGGACGTGCCGGAAATCAGCTTTGGGACATTTGTGTCTGATCTTGAACTGGTCGTGGACGCCGCAGGGCTGGACCGGTTTCCCTTGCTCGGCATCAGCCAGGGCGCGGCCGTGTCGATTGAATATGCGGCGAGGCATCCGGACCGGGTCTCCCATCTGATCCTGTTTGGCGGCTATACGGCAGGCTGGCGCCACACGGCGACGCCGGCACAAGCCCGCGAACGCGAGGCCGTGATGGTGCTGACCGAGACCGGGTGGGGCCAGACCAACCCCTCCTTCCGGCACATGTTCTCCCAGACCTTCATGCCGGATGCGACCCTGGAAGAACTCGCCTGGTTTGACGAATTCCAGCGCAATACCACCTCCGCCGACAATGCGGTCCGGTTTCTCGATGCGTTCGCGAATATCGACGTGCGCCATCGTCTCAAGGACATCCAGTGTCCGACGCTGGTCATTCATTGCCGGGGAGATTTGCGTATCCCGATGCCCTCGGGGCGGGCGATTGCGGCGGAAATAGCGGGCGCGGAATTCGTCGGCCTCGACAGCAACAACCATTTGCTGCTGGGCCGGGAGCCGGCCTCCTCGGAATTCGTCTCCGAAATCCGGCGCTTCCTGCTGGGATAGGAGCGGATTAAACGCTTCGCCGCGCGCCAAAATGGCGACCCCGGCAGGATTCGAACCTGCGACCGTCCGATTAGAAGTCGGGTGCTCTATCCAGCTGAGCTACGGGGCCGGGTCATTACCGGCTGGCACCCTAGTGCGTCCAGGGCTGCTTGCGATTTGCGTCGAAATTAGCGCTATAGGACTTTACAAGCCGTTTCCGCTCTTCGGAGGGCGTGACCGTAAAGGTCAGGCCTTCGCTCTTGGCGTACTCGATCGCCTGTTCCTGCGTGTCAAAGGTGAGGCGGACCTGGCCGGATGTGTCGTCGATGCTGGTCCAGCCCATGACCGGGTCGGCATAGCGCTTTGCATCGTTCTTAACAAATTCGAGAACCCAGGCTTTGGTCTGGCCGCGGCCGGATGTCATGGCGCTCTTGGCAGGTTTGAAGATACGCGCTTGCATTGCTGACCTCACCGCTGAGAAAGTGAATGGTCGGAGCGAGAGGATTCGAACCTCCGACCCTCTGGTCCCAAACCAGAAAGTTGGTGGAACGAGTCTTTCGCAAGACCCCTATAAAAACAATGCGTTAAGTGGGTTTGGACCCCACCTGCCGCAACACCTCCAAACGCTAAGCCACCAATAAGCCACCGTCTGAGTTACAATGCAGCCGGAATAGCGAGGCTTGGCCCCGTGCGCAACCATTATGGTGTTTTAGACTATTGAATTGCCCCCTCCAAGAATTCCACCGCATGAGGCGAAATTTTCGACAGAGCAAGTCAATTAGCCTGCTTCCAGGAGTGATTGAACGATTTCCCGTGATTCATTCCCAAGACGTGCAGCGCCCTGGCTGAGCCTTTCTTGCCAGGCCGGTCCTCGCGCGGCGGCCTCGTTGAGGGCGGCGATCAGATCGTCTTGTCTGCGTTTGGCAACAAGCGCTTCGACGAGAAGGCCAGCCTGCATGATATCTTTGTCGGACTTCACGGCACTTTCGCCAGTGTCCTTCCGCATGGTTGAAACGATCAGTTTGTGGACAGCATACCGCTCTGGGGATGGAACGTTTACGAGTGCCCCGAAGCGCGTGAGGATCGCTGCTTCGACCGTGTCTCTCAGCAGGAAGTCCAGAAAACGCAAGGGCAACGCATCGGATCTGAGGCTGGGCAGGTTAACTGGGGCGTCCCGATCAGGGCCGCGATTGGTCGTCAGGACGTCTACCCGGTATCCACCAGGGCGAGCGTACGTCGCTGCTATGTTGGGGCCCGCAAGGGAGGGGACCGGCGCGAACGCCGCATCGACTGTTTTCAGGACATCAATCAGTGAAACGTCGAGTGAATCATTGAGCGCAACTGACACGCCGTAGTCTTGGGCAAGGTCGACGTCACCGGTTCGTATGGCGACGTTCGGCAGCTTGACACCGAGAAGGCCGGCATAGGTCTGGAACGCGATTGTGCCGACAATCACGCCCCTCAAACGGAACACGCCTGCATCCGCGAGAGCCTCGATAACGGCTCCCGTCAGCCCATCTGGCTCGGGCAGGCCGGCGCCGGAAAGCGAGCGACGGATCGCCTTGCGCGTATCGGCATGGGCCTTCGCACTCATCGCGCTGTCAATAGCGGTACGTCGCTCTGGTGTGTCAACGCCCAGATACCGTTCCGGTGGACGTCCCTGTGGGGTTGTCGGCTCCTGAACGTACCAGTAATCCTTGCCGGAGATGGTTCTTTTTCGGAAGGTTGAGCCTTCCGGAAAGTCGGACGCTGTGGCCAGCCGCAGCTGGTCTAGCAGCTCGGCGTAACTGGTCTGGATGACGAGAGGAAGTTCCTGGACAGTCATTTACCGGCAAAATACAAAAATGCCGGTAAAAGTCAATACTTACTGCTTTATGGCAACTGGAAGACCTTTAACCTCGGTAAGCATACCGGGCCGCGATCTTGACCATACGTTTGCTAAAATTTGTCGCTGGTAGTCGACGCCTGAACGGTATTGGTCACCACAGCCTCGGCGAATTGCCGACGGATATAATCTCCGGGGTATCTTGGACGACCGGCGCGTATGGAAAATGGGGGCCATTGACCGCGCAGCCGGCGCTTTTCGAGACCAGACACGGTCCACCCGGTAAGGTCGGCGCACTGTTTGGGTGTTAGCCAGCTTGTTTCACGTGTGAAATCGGCTTCACTAATTTTGCTTTCTGCCATTGGGTACACTCCACAATCTGACGATGATCCGTCGCCGTCGCGATCAAGATTTTTTTGCCTTCCGGAATCCGGTGTCACTCGCCAGAAAGGTTTCCAGCATCAGCGGCACTAGTGCCGCGGCCGGAACCTCCACTCCGTGGATCTCCGAATGGATCCGCGCATACGCGTCCAAGTCCGTTGCCAGCGGTGGATCGACAAGCACCGTCAGCTTCTGCGGCGTCCGGTCCGGTAGCGGCCCGATCTTCAAACTGATTTTACTCATGGTTATATGCCTCCTTTATAGGGCTTCAAGACAATGTCCTTGTTGACGAGCACGCCGAGCCGCCAGCCGCGTCGGATGGTGATCGAGGGCTGGACGTCGAGATTGCGGCGCACGATTTCCTGGCCCGCTTCATTTGCCCCTGTCTGCGCAGAGCGGCGCAAAGCCCGGGCAATGTCGCCCTCGTCATCGCTGGCGAGTTCAGACCCGACGCCGAGCAGGGTCGACAGGGCGACGCCCTGCAACAGTTTCCAGGAATGATAGTCGACCTTGTCTTCTAGCCCAGCGTAGCCGCGCGCATCGACGCCGGCGAGATTGTCGATCCGGATGGATGTGCCGTCCGGCATGACGATCCGGCTCCAGACGAGCAGCGCCCGGGACTGGCCGAATGCTATGACACTGTCATAGCGCCCGATCAGGCGAGCGCCCTGCGGCACGAGCACGGTCTCGCCGGTCACTGTGTCATAAACCGGGCTTGTCACCTGCGCGATGACCTGCCCCGGAAGGTCGGAGTTCACCCCTGTCAGCAGGGTTGCCGGAATAATCGTTCCAGCCATCAACTGGTAGGGAGAAACCGGTGTCTCCAGCCGATGCGGATTGTAGATCGAGGGATCGGTTTCTGCGCCCAGAAAATCAAGCTTGCGAACCTGACGGTTTGGATCCTCATTTAAGGATGACCCAAACGCGCTGCCATCGGATGGCGCAAATGCCGACAGGTCCGGAAAGCTCAACGAGGGCGCAGCCGCTGCCGAAACCGGACTGCCAATCGGTTTCGCCCCCACGCTCGACCCAACCTGGAAAAACACACCGCTCCCACGTGCCGCATCAGAGAGAGCTACTTCACGTGCTCGCAGCTCTGCCTCGACCGCCGCCAGATGCTCACGCATTGGATCCACCTCGGGCGCATCTTCCGTCGGCAGTCCCATCCGTCCTTCACGCTGCGCCTTCAGGATCGGCGTTCCGAGGTCGCCTGGAAGTGGTGGCCCGAGGATGTCGTCTTCCGGCGCAATCTCGCCATAAGATTTCGGAAGCGCAGCGAGCCCATCCGCTGTCGGATTATGCTCGGTATTGTAAAGCTCCCGGGCCGGATCGTTAGCGCCGTCCTTCGGGCTTTGCAGCGCAAAGGCGAGCGAACCAAGAACAATCGCACTACCTGTTCCAAGCAGGACCATGAGCGCGCGTTTGGAAAACCGTTTGACAGGCCTAGGTGCGCCGCGGATTTCGAGCGGCTTGGGTGGAGGGGAAGCAGTCTCTGTCATGGCTTCGCTTGCCCGAGATCATTGCGGGCGATCTTCACGACATCCTGGCGCTTTTCCCCAAGACGCAGCTCGGCGCGGGCGAACAGGCGGTCGACGACATAATAGTCGCCGGACATGCGATAATTCACGAGCTGGGACTTGCCGTCACGGCCAATGACGAACAGGGCTGGGGCCTCGCCCTGGTCGAGCCGGGCTGGGAACTGGATATAGACCTTGCGGCCATCGTCGAACACGCGATCCGGCCGCCAGTGCGGCTCATCGCCGTCGATGTCGTAACGGAACTTCAACCGATCAAGCTGCAATCCTGCTGGCGAAGACGATGTTGTGCCACGCGCCGCGCCGGACCTCGCCACACGCGTCACCAATTCCTGATCGGCATAGCGCCAGGACACGGCCGCCATATAGGTCTCTTCGAACGCGCGCAGTTCGAGGTGATAGGCCCGCAGGCTCGTCGTGATGATGAGGTTTGTCTTGAGACCCGCCTGCGTCGGCTTGATCAGGATATGCGCCTGCGCATCGGTGCCAGTGCCGGAAACGGTGTCCCCGAGCACCCAACGTACCGTGTCGCCGGCCGAAACGGAGACCAGTTCTTCGCCGGGCTGCAGGACTATGTCGGTGACCTGTTCCGGTGCGCAATAGACCTGGTAGAGCGCGCCCACGGTATAAGGATAGACTTGGATCGCGTTCATGTAATTGTCGAGCGAGGGTTCGACCGCCGCCTTGCCGTTTGCTGTTTCTATGGCCTGGTAGGGTTTCAGGGAGGGCGCATCTGTCTCCGTCGGCATGGGTTTCAACTGGCCGGGCATCGCGCCTGTGACACTTGTCGGCGTATAGGTGCGGTAAACGACCGGCGTCGAAGAAAGGTCCACGTCGGCGATATCGGCCTCTTCCATGTCGGGGGCGAGATAGAGGTCTTCGACATAGTCCGGTTCATCCAGTGTGATGTCGGGGCCGACAGCAGCCGGAAAGCTCTCGCAGGCCGCAAGGGCGGTCGAGGCAAGGAGGATCAGGGCAAGGCGTTTCATTGGATATGCTCCTATTGATGGTCTTTCGACCAGTTGAGGCCGTGAACGTAGAGGCCGAGGGGATTGGCCCGGAGGGCCTCTTCGGTGCGGGGTGGGTCGATTACGATCGAGAACACGCCGGTATGGTTCGACTGGCCGGTCTCAGTGCCGTTGCGATATGCGGTCTCGCGCCAGCGCACGGTGAAGCTGTCATCGGAGGCCCGCACGACGCTCGCCACGTCGACAGACACAAAGCGCCGTCCGAGATCCGCAAATGGATCATTGTCACGGGCATAATCATTGAGCGTGGCTGCCGCCCGGTCGGTCGCATAGGCATAGGCCTTCAGCCAGTTCTGCCGGACCACCACCGGATCGATGGAGACACCGCGCGTGTTCTTCACGAATTCTGCAAGATGGAACGCGATCTGCGCATCGGTCGGCTCATAGCGCCCGTCGGCGGGGCCGACGGCGCGCACGGCGCCTTCGCCGGTCAGCTCGACCACGTATGGCGTGACGAAGGATTGGGTCGAGCGCCAGACAAGACCGCCTGCGAGCACGAACGAGAGGGCAAGGCTGCCGAGTGCGGCCAGCCGCCAGTTCGCCGCCTGGACACGCGCTGATCCGATCCGGTCGTCCCAGGCCTGCGCCGCGCGCTGGTAGGGCGTCACGGGCGCCGTGGTTTCGCCATAGCGGGTGGAATTTCGCTTCCAGAGCATAGATTAGTCCTCGTCATTCCTGAGTTGTATGGATGTGCCGCCACCGGGCCGGTCGCCATCGCGGACCGCAGAGGCGGCCATCATGCCGGCATCGCGGGTCGACTGGTCGCGGCGTATGCGCCGGGCCCAATCCGGGGAAGAATTCGGCCCATTGGTTGGACCTGCATTGGGCGCGCCGGTGCCTCCGGTTGCTGCAAAGGCAGCGCGTGCGCCTGCCTGGTGACGTTCGCTCGGGTTACCAAACGCGCGCAGGGCAAATCCCTTGGCGCCCGATGCAGCCGCGCGAACGCCTGCGCCGGCGACACCGCTCATGCCCGCCATTGCGGCGCCAGCGCCGGTCTTGCCGGATGCAGCAGCGTTCATCTGGTAGGCTGTGCGGGCGCCACCTGCCATGGAGGCCGCTGCACCCACGGCGCTGCGTGTACCACCTGCTGCCGCGCCGATACCGGCCTTGGCAAGGCTGCCGCCTGCGACGGTTCCGGCAGCGACACCAGCTGCGGTGCCGATGGCGGCGCCAGCGCCCAGCTGCGGGGCGCCGGAGACAAGTCCTGTTGCGATGCCGGGTCCGAACAGGCCGAGGGCGAGAAGCGAGAGGGATCCGAGGATGACGGAGGCAGCCTGTTCAAGGGTCACCTCGTCTCGCTGGAAGGTCGATGTGATGGAGGAGAAGATGGTTGAGCCAATGCCCACGATGATGGCCAGCACCATGAGCTTGATGCCCGACGCGATGACATTGCCGAGGACCTTCTCGGCGAGGAACGAGGTCTTGTTCCAGAGCGCGAACGGGATCAGCACAAACCCGGCAAGCGTCGTCAGCTTGAACTCGATGATGGTGACGAAGAGCTGGATGGCGAGGAAGAAGAAAGCGAGGAGGGTGATGATCCAGGCGAGGAAGAGGACGGCGATGATGACAATGTTCTGGAAGAAAGCGATCGGGCCGGTAAGCTTTTCGATCTCGTCAAGCAGGGGCAGGGCGGCATCGAAGCCTGCCGCTGCGACAAAGCCCGGCCGCATGATATCGTCCGCCGTGATCGTGCCGCCGGTTGCGTTCAGGCCCAGTTGCGCAAAGCTCGTGAACACAATGTCCGACAGGAGCGCAAAATTGCCTAGGATGAGCGCGAAGGCGCCGACATAGAGCACTTTCTTCAGGAATCGCCCGACAATGTCCGTATCCGGGCCCATGGCCCAGAACAGCCCCGCCAGTGTGATGTCGATGGCGATAAGCGCGGAGGTCAGGAACGCGACATCCGGCTGCAACAGGCCGAACCCGCTGTCGATATAGGCCGAGAAGGTCGCAGCAAACTGGTCGATGACGCCAAGGTCTTCCATGGCGCTAATCCCGCCGATAGGCGACGCCGTCGCCGCGGAAGCGTTTGTGACGGATACGGGCCTGTTCCTCGATGGCGGCCCGGCGGGATTCTTCAAGCGCCACCATCCGGTACTGCGCCGCCATCAATTGCTGCATCTGCATTTGTTGCTCGACGGAAAGGGCGACGAGCTGGTTGCCGGCCTGGGCCACGGACAGGTTCCCTGTTGCCGCCTGGCTTTCGCTCACAAGGTCGGTGAGCGTCTCCCTGGACTCTGCAATCGAGGTCACGATCCCCGACTGGACCTGGATCGAGGCCCGGAACGCATCCCGGCTGATCCGCCACTGATCGGCGGCTTCGACGACGATTTCCTCATTGGTGAGGCCTTCATAGGAATCCGGGAAGGCCTCTTCATACTGTCTCTCGCTCTCCTCGACTTCGTAAGTGACCTCGCCCGCTTCGCGCATCAGCGTGTCGATGCGTTCGAGCAGGCGTTTCATATGCTCGATCGAGGCATAGTCGAGGCGTTTGAGGTCTTCGGCCTGGTTCACCAGCATCTGCGCCTCATGCTGGAGCTGCTGGATCTGGTTGTTGATCTGCTCGAGCGTATGGGTGGCGGTCAGGATGTTCTGGGCAAGGTTTGTGGGATCGATCACGACATCTCCAACGCCCAGCAAGGCGTCTGCCGGCTGCGTTATCCAAAGGAGTGAAGATAGCGAGGCTGCAAGCAGGGCGGTTATTCTGCGGCGCATGGTATGTCTCCCTCTGTTCCAATGAGGTCCGCCGCCCAATGGAGCCCGCGCGCGGCAAGCCAGGCCGCAGCAAAACCTTCCGGCCCCGCTGCGGCATAAATCTCGGACATCAGTTCCTGGTCGGCCTTCGAACCGGCGGCGCAGAAAGCAAGCGCAACCGGACCGAGGTCGAGATCGAACAACCGGTTGCCGTCCGGACACTGGACGTAATAATCCCGCTTCGGGGTCGCCCGCGCGATCAGTTCGACCTGACGCGCATTGAGCCCGAAAGCTTCATACGTCGCCCGCTGCGAAGGCTCTTCGGCCCGCGCATTGGCAAGGAAGATGCGGGTCGGGGCGCTTTCGATGAGCGAGGGCGCAATCGCGCTTGCCGAAATATCCGACAGGCTCTGCGTCGCGAACACGACCGAGACATTTTTCTTGCGCAGGGTTTTCAGCCAGTCACGCAGCCGCCCCGCAAACATTGGATGATCGAGGAACAGCCAGGCCTCATCGAGAATGAGCAGGATTGGCTTCCCGTCGAACCGGGCTTCCAGTTTCGCAAACAGGTGCGCGAGCACCGGCGCGGCGAGCCGCTTGTCCTGCATTAGCGCGTCCATTTCGAAGCAGAGCATGTCGCCGGATGCCAGACTGTCCTCATCGGCATCGAGCAGCGCGCCATACGGGCCGGCCAGCGTATAGGGTTCCAGCGCGTGCCGGAGTTCCGGCGACTGCACCAGCGCCGCAAGACCCGTCAGTGTACGCTGGACAACAGGCGCCGCGCCAAGGCTCTGAAGGGCCGTCCAGACGGCCTGCTTCACCTCTGGCGTTACCATGACATTCTCCTGAGCGATCAGCCCCAGCGCCCAGGCCTGCGCTTCGGCGATCCCGGCTTCGCTATCAATGTCCCGCAAGGGCTGGAACGCAAGGTCGCCGTCGAGGCAGAGGTCGTACCATATCCCGCCAAGGGCCAGCGTTGCGCAGCGCGCTGAACCGCCCTTATCGAAGATGAACACCTGCGCGTCGGTATAGCGCCGGAATTGCAAGGCGAGGAGCGACAGGAGGACTGACTTGCCGGCCCCGGTCGGCCCGACCACCATCATATGCCCGACATCGCCCTGATGCGTGACAAGCCGGAACGGCGTCGCACTGGCCGACCGCGCCATCAGGAGCGGTGGTCCGTCCAGGTGCGCATTGCGCTCCGGCCCTGCCCAGAGCGCCGAAAGCGGCGCCATATGGGCAAGATTGATCGTATTGAGCAATGGCTGGCGGACATTGGCATAGGCCTCGCCCGGCAGCGTCCCGAGCCAGGCTTCCACCGCGTTGACGCTTTCGGAGACGGAGGTGAACCCACGCCCGCGGATCACGCGCTCGACAGCGCGGATCTGGTCTTCGGCGATCGATGCATCTTCATGCCGGACCACGATCGCCGTCGTGCAATACCCGAAGGCGACATGCCCGGCACCAAGCGCCTGCAAGGCCTCGTCCGCGTCGGCGGCATGATTGTCTGCGTCCGTATTGAGCAGCGTTGCCGGCTCATTGGTAAGTATTTCGCGCAGGTAAGAGGTCAGCGACCGGCGCTTCGCAAACCAGTTGCGCATATAGGCATTGAGCGTCTTCTCCGCCTCGGGCTTATCGAGGGGCAGGAACCGCGTCACCCAGCGATAGGCAAAGCCGAGCTGGTCGAGTTCGGAGAGGAGTCCCGGCTCGCCGGTTGCCGGGAACCCGTTGATCGTGAGGACTTTCAGCGTCTCCTCGCCAAGGCGTGGGCTGAGCCCGCCGGTCAGTGGTGTATCGACCAGGAGCGCATCGAGGCACATCGGTAGGGACGGTGCCCGCACAGTCTGCCGCGTGACCGAGATGCAGGCATGCAGGTAGGTCAACGTTTCCTCATCATCGAGAAAGCGCGCTTCCGGCATCAGGTCTGCCATCATGTCGCGCGCCCGGGAGGTTTCGGTTTCGAAATGGGCGAGATGCTCGCTCCAGAACGCCGCCGGGGCGTCTGCGGGATCGTCGATGAAGAGTTGCTCGATCCGAGCTGTCCGGTCGGCCGGCGGCATCCATGTGAGGGTCAGGTAGCAATCGGTCTCGAAGTGGCGCCCGTGCTCTTCGAACGCCGCCCGGCGTTCTTCATCGACCAGCCAGGGGGCGCTGTCCCGCCAGGTGCTTTCCGGATAGGTGACGGATGGTCGGCGGTCCGCTTCTATATGCAGCGCCCAACCTGACCCGAACCGGCTGAGGAGATTGTTCATGCGCGCCGTGACCGCGACCAGTTCTTCCGGCGTCGAACTTTCAAGGTCTGGGCCGCGATAGGCAATTGTCCGCTGCAGGCTGCCATCCTTGTTGAGGATGATGCCGGGCGCGATCAGGCAAGCCCATTTGAGATGGTCCGCGAGCGAGGCCGGGCGCTGTCGGTATTCACGAAGGTTCAGCATGCGTAATAGCCTCTTGTCCGAATGTGCCGGATCAGTACGTCGGAAAATTGTGGATCGCGCCGGGCGGCGAAGACGCAGATGCCCTGCGCCACGATCCAGAAAGCGAGCCCCACGCCCCAGAGCTGCAGGCCGATGCCAAGCGCGGCGGCCAGCGTGCCATTGACGATCGTCGCAAGCCTTGGCGCACCTGCGAGCAGGATCGGCACTGTGAGCGAGCGATGGACCGGCACGCTATAGCCGGGGGGCAGGGGGCGGTTGTCAGCCATCAGAGCGTCGCCCCACCGCCGAAGGAGAAGAACGAGAGGAAGAACGACGTCGCGGCAAAAGCGATCGAGAGACCGAACACGATCTGCAACAATTTCCGCATGCCGCCGCCGCTCTCGCCGAAGGCAAGGCCGAGGCCGGTCAGGATGATAACGATCGTTGCGAGGATCTTGGCGACCGGCCCTTCGATGGAGTCGAGGATCGACTGCAGCGGGGCTTCCCAGGGCATGCCGGAGCCCGCCGCGTGGGCGGGGAAGGCGAGCGCCGCGACAATTGCCGTCAGGCTCAGGGTTTTGATCATGTCTCGTTTCATTATGGATTACGTCCTTTCTGGAGCGGTGGAGAGAAGCGGTTCGGAAAAGGGCAGGCTCGGCAGGACGAGCTGCAGGTCCGGCTGGACGGGGATCAGATCATAGCCCTGACGCCCGAGCCCGTTCATGCGCGCGACCGCCTCGACGCGGTGGATCCCGGCGCGCCGGGAAATGTAGACAACGCAATCAATGGTCTCGGCGATGAGATCGTGCGGCACCTGGGCTGAGGCCTCGCCAATTAGCTGTTCGAGCCGGGAGAGGCCGCCAAGGGCAGAGTTTGCGTGCAGGGTGGCGATCCCGCCCGGATGGCCCGTGTTCCAGGCTTTCAGCATGTCGAGCGCTTCGGCGCCGCGCACCTCGCCGATAATGATCCGGTCAGGGCGGAGCCGCAGGGTTGAACGGACAAGGTCTGCAAGCGTCACCGATCCGGGTTGTGTTCTCAGCTGAACCGCATCCCGCGCGGTCGACACAAGTTCGCGCGTGTCTTCGAGGATGACCAGCCGGTCGCCGGTTAGCGCGATCTCGGCGAGCAGGGCGTTGGCAAGTGTCGTCTTGCCGGAGCCCGTGCCACCGACCACGAGAATATTCTCACGTTCCAGCACGGCTTGGCGTAGGGCGTCTGCATGATGGGGCGCCATGACGCCGGAGGCGACATACTCATCCAAAGCGATCACCCGTCCCGCAGGCTTGCGGATCGAGAAGCAAGGTCCGGGCGCCACGGGTGGCAAGAGACCTTCAAACCGTTCCCCGCCCATCGGCAGTTCGGCCGAGACAATCGGCGAGGCCGCATCGACGCGGCGGCCCATATGGCTCGCGACTAGCCGGATGACACGTTCAGTGTCAGCAGCCGAGACAAGTCCAAACTCGGTGCGGCCGCTGCCGTGCCGCTCGACCCAGAGCTTTCCATCAGGATTGATCATGATCTCGACGACGGACGGATCCTCCAGTGCCGCCACGATCTCGGTTCCCAGCGCTGTCACCAGCATGGCGCGGGTGCGTGTCAGACTCTCAACCTCACGCATCGGCCCGCTCCCCATTCAAATGCTCAGGGTGGGTTTCAAGGCTCGCCCCTTCTGCCGTCACGTCCTCGACGGCGTTCTGGAGAATGCGCTGACCGGAGCGCAGCGCCTCGGCGACCTGCCGGACGAAGAGGTCAAACCGCATGTCGCCCTTGGCGCGGGCTGCCTCAACCTGGTTGGCAGGCACCGGCGGTGTCACCGTCAGGAAATAGTGAACGAAGGTCGCAAGCGTTTCGGCCAGGACAAGATTGTCCCGCTCGATCCGCCCGAACTGGCGGGTCAGCCGGTCCAGCCGGCGATTGATGGCGGCTTCGCGCTTATTGTCGGACTCGCCTGCCCGGTAGGCCGTCACTGCTCCATCGATGATCGTGCTTTCTGACAGGCCAGGGCGTTTGGCCATAGCCTTCAGCCAGTGAAAATTCTCTGGCGAGATATAGGGCTGGATCCGGGGCTTCATTGGCCATTCCCCGTGAGATCAATGCCGGTCGCCTGTTCGAGGCTGTCAGCCTGCACGAGTGCGTCGAAGAGGCTTGCCTGCAGGGGATTGCGCGCCTGCGCCCGGGACCGGCCAGGTTTCGAAGGTGACGCGAGCCGTGCACGGTCCTCGGCAGCATCGCGTGCCTTCTGAGGCCCAAGGCCGTCGACATTAGGTTCGAACTCTGCGGCCTGCATGAGGCCTTCATGGATTGACCGGACTTCGGAGCCCCAGTCATTGGCCCGCGCGTCTGGAATGCAGGCTGCAAAGTCAGGGGCGTCTTTGAGGCGTTCAGTGAAGTTCTGGTCTTCATAGTAGCGGAGTTTCAGCGCACGAACCGGAGGAGAGCCTGCGACAAGGACAAGTTCCTGGTCTGCGGGGAGCTGCATGACTTCGCCGGGGGTCAGAAGCTGGCGGGCGGTCTCCTGGCGCGAGACCATCTTGTGCGAGAGCCAGGGGGCCAGCCGGTGACCGGCATAGTTCTTCATGGCGCGCTGTTCAGTCTTGGTGCCGAGTGCATCAGAGATACGCTTGGCGGTGCGTTCGTCATTCGTCGCGAACGCCACTCTCACATGGCAATTGTCGAGGATCGCGTTCGACGGGCCATAGGCCTTCTCGATCTGATTGAGCGACTGCGCGATCAGGAAGGCTTTCAGGCCATAGCCTGCCATATAGGCGAGCGCGCTCTCGAAGAAGTCGAGCCGTCCGAGGGCAGGGAACTCGTCCAGCATGAACAGGACCCGCCGACGGGACTTTGCTTCAACCAGAGACACTCGAGGAGCAAGGAGCCCGCAAGCGCTCAGAACGTTTGCTACAACCGATCTGCCACGCGAGAATACCGAAGGACGTATCTCCAGATGTTCAGTGAGCCGCCGGCCGACCTGGTTCAGGATAAGGCGCATGAGGGGCTTCGTACGAGACAGGTCCGAGGGCGGGACGACCAGGTAGAGCGAAAGCGGCCGGTCGCCGGACACAAGGTCCTCGATCCGGAAATCGCTCCGCGACGTCACTTCCGCGATGACCGGGTCGCGGTAGAGCGACAGGAAGCGCAGCGCGGTGGACAACACGCCGGAAAGCTCGTTCTCCGACTGGTTCATCAGCTCACGCGCCGTCTCGGCAACAACGGGATGAACCTTGGGCGCTTCGCTTGTGCCAAGGTGATTTGTCCGGAGCATGATCGACAGCGTCGTGCGGAACGTCCGGTCGGGATCAGCAAGGAAACTCGATACACGCGCCAGTGTCTTCTCCCGCTCGGCGTAAAGGACATGCAGGATGACGCCGACGAGTAGCGAGTTGGCCTTGTCGACCCAGTGGCCGAGATCGCCAAGCTTGCCCTGCGGGTCCACGAGAATGTCGGCAATGTTCTGGACGTCTCGAACTTCGCAATGGCCCTTGCGCACTTCCATCAGAGGATTGAAATGGGCTGACGCAATGTCCGTTGGATCGAAACGCAAACAATGCGAGAACTCCGAGCGCCAGCCGGATGTCAGCTGCCAGTTCTCGCCCTTGATGTCGTGCACCAGAACCGAATGCGGCCAGGAGAGCAGGGTGGGCACGACAAGGCCAACACCCTTGCCTGAGCGGGTCGGCGCAAAGGCCATGACATGATCAGGCCCATCGTGGCGGAGGTAAGAGCCCTCAGCCTGGCCGAGAAACACACCAGCAGGCTTCAACAATCCGGACTTGCGCAGATCCTTGCCTTCCGCCCAGCGTGCAGACCCGAAGGTCGAGACCCGCTTATCCCACCGTGCCCGAAGGATCGAGCCTGTCACCGCAATCACAATGGCCGCAACGCCGCCTGATCCGGCAATCAGCCCGCCCCGGTCAAACACATCCGGTGCATAGGCGTCGAAGGAATACCACCAGCCGAAGAAGGCCCAGGGTACGTACACCGGCATGTCAAGGATGACGAAGAGCGGCTCGCCCAGCCGCGGCGACCAGCCAAGCGACCAGGCCGTCCACTCCGTCGCGCACCAGAGTGCCAGAAGGACAATGAGCAAGACGAGGAGGATCTGCCAGAAGAGGTTCGTGCCATGTTTCATGACATGGAACCTGACAAATCAGCCCCTCAGTCTCCAGAGAGGGAATTGGGGGAAATCAGGGGGGTATTCTGAAGGTTCGGGAATGGCCGGGTGGCTAGAGTGAACTTCCGGGAAGAATCCGTAGTGGCAGAAAAAATCCCGTGAGTAGCCGCAAGCGATTTGCTTCCTCATATTAAAAAATACAGCGCTCAAAATTCCCGATTTGTGTTTCGAGCAGATTCCTTCGCCGACAGCGACTATCGGCGAACCAAGCCGAGCAGCCATTTCCAGACCCGGCGCCACCAAACCCGCTGGCGCTCAAGTTCCATGTAATACTCTTTTCTTCTGGCTTGTTCTGCTTTCCTACCTTTGAGCACTTGCTCTTCCGACCACTGGCCAGACCAGAGGATATGCCCATTCCGAATAACATAGTGCGAACGGCACGGAAGCTGCCAATTGCCAATCGATGGTGAAAGCGTGGGCTTGCCATCCATCTCGGAAAACCTCCATTCGGCGGGGCCCAGAGGGACGACTACCTTGTTCCCGCATCCGCAGGCGCATAAATGAGCGGCGATACCATAGTCGAGGGAAACATATAGAAATTCAGGCTCAAGTTCTTTCGGTATGGAACGCACATGCTGGAGAATGAGTTCAGTCATTGAAACTTTCCGAGAATATCTTCAGCTGACCCACATCCAATAGCAGATTGTAGGGGGCATACTCATCGACATAGAACCCCTTCAACTGTTTGAAGCGGATGACCGCCAGGCATGCGTTCAACGCGTTGAGTTCACTGATTTGGATCTGGCTGCGATACTCATCGTCGGGATGATCGGCCATTTCGGCGAGCTCCTTATCGCGAATACTTTCAGCCTGATCAACTTCGTAGGTTGTCGCACGCAACATGCCATTGATCGGACCCCGCTTGCGATCGAGACCCATGCCGACATCGATAAACGGAATCTGGAGCTCGATCAGAAGATCGAAAATCTCCTTGCGAGCGGACCCCTTGTCGACACAAACGAATGCGAATGAGACGCCATCAAGTTCCGCACGTGTAGAGCTGTCGATGTAAATCTCTTTCAGGGACAGGCCATGTCGAAATCCGGAATACCGGTCTAAGTACACTACGGATTTTGGCTTTCCCAATTCTTCGCCGTCGAGCTTTCCGGGAGATCGGAAGGCATTGTGGACATAGTATTTGTCTGCGTCGAACCCCCGGATTTCCATTACGGGAGATTTCACAAGAAAGTCCAAGATATATGAGCCTGTTCCCCCTAGACCAATCACGGCAACGACTTCGTTGTTCAGTAAACAGGACAGATCACCAATCTCGGCACGGCTCGTGAGCGTGTCACGGAATTTGAACATAGAATCTTCCACCACATCGGGGTCGACGTTGAAGGTGAATGGGTCGGCGCCGTGCCCAGCCATGGCAGGGCCGGAGATCAGGGTGAGATAGTGCTCGATCTTCTCAAAATGACTGTTGAACCCGTTTTGAGGCTTGTTCGAGAATTGCCGCTGCACGATGGTATCTGATTTGTCGAGCAGTAGGGTCGCGCTGCAGTTGCCCAGATTGGGTATGAGCTTACCATCCAGACCATAAGGAAGAGAACCTGCGAAATACACTTGGTGATTGTCCTGATGCACGCGGATGTTGTCGACGAAAACAAGCTTCGCCACAAAAGCGCCCCAGCAGAGTTCCGCGTCCGCATTCAGATATGGGATGTCGCGGACTACGAGATGGTTGCTATCGAACCGGAGTGCGTAACCCTTGTCTAGCAGCTGCTTGATGTCGCTGTTATGATTGGCCAGTTCGATTAACACGGAAGATCATCCCATCCTTGACTTTTACTGATCCGTTTGGCGCGAGGATTCCTTCCGGCTTGTTGCCGTGGCCCCGGGTGTACGTCACCGAGTAGGTGATTTCCGGATGGTGGGCGTAGTCGGGGTATGAAAATGCGACAACTTCTGCATACGAAATTTCGTCATTCTTGATGAACTGATACTCAGTCCCATCGACGACAATTTCCACTTCTTTCGCTGGCTTGTCTTTCATTGTTTGGTCCTCTTATTTCTTGCGGTTGGGCCGCTGAGTTAGTGCGGATGCTGCTGCAGTCTTTGCAGCTTTGCTCGACTTGGGATTTCTAAGCACTTTCGACGCAGCTGAAGCTGCCCGTTTGCTCGTGACTTCTGAATTCTTGGGCATATCTCGGAACTCCTCAAAAAACTTGACGGGGGATACAAAATCGTCCTAATAAACGCTACGAATTCGTAGGTAGTTTGGATCAAAAAAAGCCGCCCTCCGGCGACGATACTACCTACGTATTCGTACACAATGACACACGGAGGACGTAGCGTCAAGCATGACTGACGAAAATTCGAATTTTGGGGAGCGATTATTATTTGCCCGAGAAAGCCGAGGTCTCAGCCAAACAGATTTGGCGAGGCTGACAGGTCTTCAACCTGCTGCGATTGGACATTTCGAACGAGACCGCAGGAAACCCTCGTTCGCGAACGTTCGCGCGCTAGCGAAAGCTCTCTCTGTTTCATCAGACTACCTATTGGGCCGATCGGATACGATGCAGGGAGCAACCACGGCGTTCCGTGGTGAGGAGCACCTAACCCGACATGATCGAGAGTTCATCCAGATGATGATTGACCAGATGGGGGAAAAAAAGCGAGTGGACAGAGAATGAGGAAATTTCGCCTGCTCTGGGCCCGTCAATGTGGCGAGAAAAAATCTCGGGAACTGGGTTACGATTCCTTTCCGATTGACCCCTTCAAGATAGCAGAATCTGAGGGGATCCAGGTTGAGAAGAAGCCTGCTGGTCCACCTGGCGTGAGTGGCGGCATCATATTCCACGACGAACAGGTCGCGATCTTCTATTCATCGACTATCAAAAGTCACGGATTTCAAAGATTCACAGTTGCTCACGAATTGGGCCATTATTTTTTGGAAGGGCATCCGGAGGAAATTCTTAAGACTGGGATAATCCATGCATCTAGGGCAGGCTTCACTGAAGGCAACAACTCGATAGAATTGGAAGCCGATCATTTCGCGGCCGGACTCTTGATGCCTTCAAAATTAGTCCGTGAGCTGCTTGTAGGAAAAAGCGTCGGCTTAGAAGGGATTGAGACCCTGGCGACGCAATCTAAATGCTCGCTAACAGCAAGTGCAATTCGGGCTGCTGAATGCTCTCCGTATCCGGTGGCAATTATCGTGAGTCGTGGGGATGAGGTAAGTTACGCCTTTTTGTCTGATAATTTCAAACAGCTCGGAACGATCCGCATGCTACGCAAGGGTGACCCACTGCCGGACACCGCGACGCGTGACTTCAACGCTGATGCCGATAACATAAAGCACGCGCGTAGATTATGCGCTCCTACAAACATGCAACATTGGTTTGATGGGCCGGCTCACATCGCCTTGGATGAAGAAGTCATTGGCTTGGGTGACTATGGCTTTGCACTCACAGTTCTTTCAAACGAGGAATTGCCTAACGAGCCTTATGAAGAGGAAGACGAGGATTCGGCTCTGCTTGAAAGTTATACGCCAAGGTTTGCCTACGGTCGCTGAGCGACGTTCTGGAGTGTAATTTTCCTATCCGATTGCGCTCAAATTCGGCGCCTATTTAGGGGGCATTAGAAGTATACTAGGCGATGCTGATGCGCCCTCGGACGCGGAGAGCAGGCACTACGTTTGCAGCATGCTTCAGACAGTCCTTTTAGCCGGTTTGTTCTTCAGGTATCCTCACGCTTGCCCTTCAGAGGAGGCATGAAAAAGAGGCTCCGCTGCGGCTTCATGATCAAAGAATCCGTCCGGCGAATACCACTTGCAGAGCGCCTCTCACCGCCATTCACAGTTTCAACTTTTATATCTGGATTATCGATCATGGCTTGATTGATATCCATGGAGTGCGCCGGTGTTTCATTCGCTACGCTGCGCAAAAACTCATCGAGCAGCACTGCGTCTCCAAACTCAGAAATTGCCTTGGGAATATCATCCATCAACTGATCCCTTGCGCGCTGCCTGTCATCGTCTTGGAACAGATATTCGATTCCCTCATTGGATGGATCATAAGTCAGCATATTCAAGCCCGCGCGGCCCATGTGTCCCTGCACTCCAGAATTTTCATGTAGCAGGTCATTATAGACTTGGCGGGCTTTGTGTTCGTTCGCAAAGTGCAGAAGCCAATAGAGCCAGCCATCGGGGTTGTTGATTGCAAACGGGCTCACATAAGGTGCACAGTTGCGGTAGGAGTCGAATATTAATTGCTCGATTGCGGCGCGCCATTCCGGCTTCCTGCCTAGATTATCTAAATCATCAACATCGGAAAGACTCACTCCGTGACTTCTTAAGATCGTGTCACGAGCCGGCGCCCGCCGTAGCGGCAATCGGCTCATCATTGCACGAATGGCAAAAGTCAGGAGAATTTCGGCTGATTGATAGCTTCGCAGAATATCAACGATGGTTTCGCGTTTGACATGCTTACTCCCACATTGATCGAGATTGAAGAACACATTCCTGGTGACCCGTTCGCCCGCAAGCCTAGCTTTGATTATCGGATAGGCGTCTTCGAATTCACTGTTCATGAAGTGAACTTGAAGCCTTACATGCTCTGAGTCTTGGCATCGTGCGATGTGAGGTGCCAGATTATTCCTTAGTGCCGCGATGGCGGCAGCGTCTTCATCGTTGAAAATGCAAAAGCACTCAAATGTAATTTGAGCCATGCCGTCAATGGCTCTTTGTAAGTTGATCTCTTCCGAGACGTTACAAAATGTGTCGAGAAAAATGATCGGTGATCCAACTTCCCCTCCCGCATAAACGCCACCGCCGCAGAAAGCATCTACAACTGCTAATCTGAACCGTGATTGCTGAGGCACTGAGCATCGAATTCTCAGATATTCAGACAGGTATTCTCGAAGTATTTGGTGCTTCTTTTTTGAGTGATCACCGAGGATCGCACCCGCTTCCCACTGATAAGACTTGGAAGGCATTTCTGATTTGGCTCGCTCTTTATGATGTCAGGGCGGGCATCTCATCCCAAGTCTGCCCCTTATATTTTCGACCGTTCGCCTTTTTTGACCGTTTCTTATTGTCCGCCCCCCATGTGCCCCACTGCTTGAAGAAAAACGCTGTCTCATATTGCTGGCAAAGCGAGTAAATTTCATCAACCCATGCTTCTTGGATTGGGCGCGCCCTGGTACCGCTTTCTCCGCCAACAATTGCCCAATGAATGTTCTCAAGACTAGGAGTTCCGATTGACCCGATAAGCGGTTCAAATGAGATAAAGCGAACAGCAGCAGGTATCTGCTGAAGTTCGCTTATGCGGTCACAAACAACTTCATTTTCAACACTCGTTCCTAACCAGACATTTGGCAGCACGGTTCTGATGTTATCGCGCATTATCTGCGCCATTCTATCTGGCCGTTTAGTTAAAATTTGATAGTTGTGTCGAGGCGTGTCTGCCATGACGGCCCAAACCTTCAGAATAAACTGATCAGTAACACCATCATGGAAAAGGTCTGACATCGAATTCACAAAGACATTGCGAGGCTTGCGCCATCGGCGAGGCGCATCCAGTGCCACTTCATCCATTCGAATTTTGTTATTCCAAATAGTACGTTTGCCACTTTTGCGTGTTAGATTTGCATACTTATCGACCCCCATAAGTTCGAGGCGGCGTGCCATGTTCATAGCATAACAATTGGTACATCCAGCAGACATAATCGAGCAGCCCGCTACCGGATTCCAAGTTGTATCTGTCCACTCAATCGATGTCTCGGTCATGATCGCTTGTATTGTCGTACAGAGTTAATGTCTAATGAAGTTCTCAGAAAAGTTCCCGCTTTGTTCGCATGTGTTCATCTTGATAGCAAGCCTCGAGAGTTTCCACCCCAGGAAAATCGCTCAACCGTAGATAGCGTGACGCAAAATTGCAGTTACGAAATACCTAACGTATTGAAAGTATGAAGTGAAATCGGAGCAATCTTATGGGAAAAGTGATTTATCTTACCGGCGTCCCTGCTTCCGGAAACACGACTTTATGCGAACGGCTGACACAGAGCGCTGAAGATATAATCCATTTCAGGTTTGGGCGCGAATTGACCGCCTTCTTGGAGGAGGAACATTCAGTGACGCAAGAAGAGTTACGATCCGGTACTGACCATGTCTCGACACCGCATATAGTTCGACAGGTCGATGAACGCGCAATCGCGGTCGCCGAAGAACATCGCGACACAAAAAGCATCGTCATTGATACACATGCTCTGACGAGCGAAGCCTTTGGTTTCAGACTCACACCTATGTCGATTGAACAGATTTCCCGTCTCGCACCAGACATTGTCGTGTGCGTGACGGCCTCCCCAGCTGTTGTAGGCAAACGCATTCTCGCTGCCTCGCTGGGTAGGCCGAACCTAAATGAGGACCAACTTCGCCAGCAAGCGAATCTTCAACAGAGTCTAGTTGTTGCGTACTCAGTAATATGCGGCGTGCCAGCATACTTTATTGAAAACAATGACGAGGATCAGCTAGTCGCCAACGTAGAGCAGCTGAAATTCCTGCTCACGTGACATCAAGCACCCCGCTCCAACATCAATCGGAACAAGTCTCTGCGATCAAGCTCTTTGCCTTTGAAGATGACTTTGGAAAATGTGTTGTCCTCGATCCGCTCACCATCTCGCTCAACATGGACATGAATACCGACTTCTTGTGGCCTCGCAGCCGTCCAGACAATCGCCGGAGTTGAGGCCCAGACGCGGAAGCGGCATGTATCTGCATACTGATCTAGATCAAGTTCCCGATCGGGTATTATTGCCTCGGTATTGTTCATCAATTCGTCGTGCAGTGTTTTCAATGGTGTGGATACAATAGGTTCAGAGCTCCATGTGCTGTCTCTTCCGCATGCCGCGCAGAAATGCTTTCGATGAGGCGTTTCAGCGAAGCTGCCCATATCGAGATGTGGAAATCCACATGTGCTACAATTTATGCAATCCATAACTTTGCCGTCCTCAAGCCCTTTGACGAACTCATAAGCAGCAGGCGGTGTGATGTTTACCTGAGATATCTCAGCCGAGCTAAAGAGATGCATCTTTGAATCGTATCTGAACGAAATGGCTGGAAAGTCCATGTCTATGCTTTTCATCCCGCCCTTTTGGGGACGGCAATGAACATGAATTCGTGGCTTTCTAGTGGGGATGGGCTCAGAAGCTAAGGCTGCTGGGAGTGAGCACCAGATGCCGACTTCCTGAAATTCACTTGCATCCAGTGTAAAGGGATCGACGACGTAATTCATCCCTTGCACGTGGTTAGCGCAGTGCATTTCTCCGGTCTTTTCCAATGATGCGTGGTCAGCTTTGATGCCCCAGTGTTTTTGGTGTGTCCGACACCAAAGGCGCATTTGCCCATTACGAAATTTGCCGGCCGCTACAAACTCGCACGGTAGAATTGCATCTGTACCTTGCTTGTCTTTGAAGATGCCCAAAAGCTCTGGTGATGACACGGCTATATTACCCATTGTGCGGTCATCGGCCCAACAGACTGCAATCTTTTCCGCCATTGCGTCATTGTGGACGACTTGAACGTCCCCATCATCGCATATCTTTTTTACAAAGATCTTTTTGGCAGGTGGCCCCGGTTTCCATTGGGCCTGCCACAGCTCAATAGTTCCGGTGGTCTCATTTTTCTTGCGTTCAACGAACATAGCTTGGTGCTTCTTTATTTTTCTTGCTGACTGTCGCTCAATGTAATGTGCAGAGTGTGACTTCTCAACATATCCGCGCGCATTGAGATGGCTCTCGGTGAAATCTTGTAACTCCCTTTGAAATCGGAGGTAACGGGACGAACTATTTCTCAAAGCTCATCTCTGAAATCAGCCATCTCGTCAGCATCGCTGTTTGCTACTCGCATATTCTTCCTCCTGGGTGCAATTCACAGTCAGAACGTCACTTGTGGACCGATTTCATCTGCTCATTGAACGATTAAGCCTAAGTGCTAATGGCTGCTTTCATGATCAATCTTCCATTCCAATCCCACGCCCGAGCGTCCACGATATCCGACCCCCTCGCACAACACCCGACACAGCCATCCCGCGCCGCTGTTCCAGCACCTGTCGCCACGGCACAATCGTAAAATCCCGCTGCCGCTCGATGACCGCGAATTTCCCGCTCACCCGGAACACCGGCTCGCGATAAGTACCACCTACATGACCCCGATCTGGTGCCGGCGAATAAGGCTTCCCGATCTCTCCGCTTAGCGTCCGGCCGGCTTGCGCGAGATCTCGCCTCAACAGCTCGGTCTTCTGTGCTGCTGAAAGCCCTGCGTCTGTCTCCACCTTCATTCCAATCCCCGCCAGAAATGCGCGCCGTTTCACCTGCGCCTCAGCCACCTCTCTCCCAAATCCGAGCGGCACGCCGGAGGGGGGAGGCGCCTCGTCCAGCCACGTCACGCCGAGCGCCGTTTCCTGCTCTCTCAGGCCCAGCTCCGAGCGCACCAGTAATTGCGCGGACCTGAACCGCGCTTGTACCCGCTCATACGCTCTCGCGCGATCCAGATAGTCCGGTGGAATTTTCCAGTCGGCATCGGCCGTCCGCTCGACATGACCGGCGCGCCGCAATGCTTCCAACCTTCGCACATGGGTCGCGATAAATTCCGGACTGGACCGCGGATCATCGGTCTGGTGCAGCCCCGCAAAATAGACTCCATCATTTGCCCGCGCGATCCGGTCTATCGTGAGGTCCGATGGTTTCGGTTCAAAGTTCGGCGGGGCCACCGTCACAATCGCCCCGCGCTTTACTTCCTCGACCTCGCCCGCGACACCCAGCTCCACAAACACAGCTCGCCCATCCATGCCGTCGATGATCGCATAGGCGCGATCATGCGCTTCACCCGTCAGACCCGTCTGCAAGACAGCACCCGTCACGCTCCGACCGTCCGGATCAGACTTGTCAAAAATCACATCGGTATCGAAACGTCGGTCGCTGCGCCCGGCGAGCGCGCGATTCATCGTCTTGATGATGTCGTGTCGCTCGGAAAGCCCCCGCAGAACCTCTCGGAAATTCTCCCGCATCTGCCAGCGTCCGGCACCGAGTTTCTGGGCGAGCCCGATCCGCTCCAATGTTCTTAGCCGCGCGGCATGCAGAGTGCGATACTGTGAGGGACTATCCTTCAATCGAAACTCATGTTCGGGACCGACTTGCCGGGCGATAAAATGGTCGATCTTTGTGACGCGTTCGGTAGCGATATCTGATTGAAGTTTGCGCTCCTGCTCAAGCCGGGTTTCCGGGCCAAGCTCAAGGGTTACCAGGTCCTCGGCGCGTTCCCGGATTTCATGCGAAATATACGCCCGCGGCATCACAAGATCAGCCCCATCCTCGCGCCGCCCCCGGATGACCAAGTGCGCATGCGGCCGACCCGTATCGTAGTGCACTGCGCCAACCCATTCGAGCCGCGTACCAAGATCGGTTTCCATCTGCGAAACCAGGTCGCGAACGAAGGGTTTGAGATCGGCCATTTCGGCGCCTTCCTCGGGCGAGACGATGAACCGGAAATGATGCCGGTCTTCGGTAATGGATTTGACGAAATCCGACGCGTTGGCATCTTCGCTCAGGGCATCAAACAGCTTCCCGCGATCTTTCTCCTCAAGGGCTGCGTCGCGGCGGATGTAACCGATATGCGCGGCGAGGGCCGCCACGCTCGACACCGACATCCGTACGATCCGCGCCTTCACGATCACGCGCCTCCGCCCACCGCGCGGCCCGATACGCGGTCGGGCGGGCAGGGCAGTCCTGCGGACGCCGCCGGCTGAAGACAGCGCCTTCGTCATCCGCGTCAGATAGGTCTTGGCACGTCCCCCTGAACCAGCCGAGCGAATCCTGCCAAGTCTCGGCGTGAACGGATTGTCCGGCAGCGTGCTCATTTGGGCCGATCCGGGGGAAAACGGGCCTCATTATGGGCATGGAACCATGCCAATCTGTTGTCGCCATTGCGAATTGCATCTGACCGCAGAGCTGTGTCCTGGGACATGGAGCCATAAAAATCGATGTGCAGACAAGGCGGTAGCCCCTCTTTGGCTCCACGAGCTTTTATCTTGCATTCCGATCTTCTCCCAAATTTCCCAATAGACGCCTCTGTATGTTGTTTCTGAGCATCGCCCATCCATACGGCCCGGCCAATGATGTCGCCCTCCCTGACCGCACCGATATATCGCCCGTCAAAGGAATCCGGTGTGCGATCAGAAAGGAGCAGAACCTCTCCTGCTTGAAGCTGCCTGCAGGCCGTCCAGGGAGACGGCAGGGCGCGTCCCATGCTATCTTCCGATAGCAGGCGGACAGTTGGCGTGCCATTGATGAATAAGACACCGTCGACCGCACAAACCGTGTCACCGTCGAGCGCCCGGACGGTCTTGATCACAGGGATGCCTGACGCAAGATAACGCCTCTTGATCGCGAGTTTCGAAGCCGCATCCGGCAGGTTCGAAACAACCAGATCACCCCGCGAAATCACCTCCATAGGCTCAACACGGTACCATCCAAGCGGAGCACTTTCGCTCGGATTGTAGAGTAAAATGGACGGCAATATTCCGGTCGCCGGAAGGCCAATCAATGCCACTCCAATCACAGAAATACCGCTCCAGAATGCTGTGCGAAAGCTCATAATTCGTCCCGCCCAGAGCTCGAAAAAGACGTTCTCTTACCCATCGAGAATGCGACGATATCCGTCTTCAGTGTCCAGAATTCACCCACCATTTCCTGATCCCCGCGCGCGATTCCACACGGTCGAATAGTCATTCAGGTCATCCACATGGTAGACTACAGTTCCGCCATGCTTTCGGTATTGCGGTCCATTGTTCGACCAGCGCCAGTTCTCCATCGTACGTACCGTGATGCGCAGATAAGCCGCCGCTTCTTTTGTCGTCAGGAAAGGACTTGGACGTCCTTTTGCCTCGTTCATTCCCCGTACCCCGTCTTGCCGGGCACAGATCAACGTGGCGGCTTCAACAGTTTCGAGAAAACAAAATAAACTTCTAATTGGGAGTCACGAAGATATGCGGCTGTGAGGCGATACCCCACTTAACCATGCGCACAGCGCATGGCTTCCAGAGGATATACACGCCCTTCTATCGAGCGATGTGGACATGCCAGAAGCCGCCCCGGAATGATCTCCGGAGCGGCCAGTCTGGCGATGTGTTTGGATCCTAGTCCTTCGGGTTCCAGAGGATCACATGCCGGCCTTTCTTGCCCTTGACCGGTGCGAGGTTCGCGTAGATCCGGCGCGGGCCGATCTGCGGGTCTGCGAGGGTCAGCGAAACGTATTCGCGGCCGGAAGACTTTGCCTTGCGCATCCAGCCGCCGCCGATTTCGGTCGAGGTCTCGCCGGCGAAGATACGGTAGTCCGGCTGGGCCTCTTCGGCTTTTTCCGCGTTCTTTTCGATGCGGATAGTGGCGCTGAGGATCATCATTGCGAGGGCGCCTTCGAAGCCGGATTTGGTTTCGCTGACATATCCGAGTGCGTTTGCCATGGGGGTCTCCTTTTCGTTTCCGTGGCTGTCTTCGAGGGACAGCTTGTCCCCGTCGACGCCGGACCGCCCGGATGGCGCGGAGCGGGTCTGAACCTGCAAGGGCGCAGCGGAGCGGAGCACCGGACAGGCCAAGCGAATTTGTCTCGCGAGGAGCCGCAGAGCGGCGGGGAAATTCGTGGGATTGTCCGGTTTCAGGGCCGTTTCGCGTCGTCCAGGTCACACGGCAATAGACGGGAACATTGTGTCTTTCGGGGGTAAGCGGAGAGGCGGAACAGGCCGCTTTGGCAATTGCATCTGGAGACCATGCGACACCCACAGACGGGCGAATTTTCGGGGCGCATCGGCCCTGATCTGAACCCTGCGTGTGCCGGTTCATCCGCTGGAGGCATGCAGAAAAGCCGCCCGACATACTGCCGGACGGCTCCCGCTTCCACGGACTGGGAGACCGGAATCTGTCAGGCGGCGTCCCGCTCTGCGACAGGCTGATTTTCGGGAGAGGTTTCGTCCTCGACCGACGTGAACAGGCTGGCAATCCTTGTCCACGCATCCGCTGGCGGCGACCCCGCACCCTCAACAAGGCGCGTCGGCGGCACCTGCATCCAACCGGGACGCCAGTCGGGATTGGCCTCGCACTCTTCGCCTGCGATCCGGTTCCAGATCAGGTCCTTTTGCGCCTTACCCGTATCGGTGAGGGCCGCTTTTGCTACAGATGGAGACGCAATGTCTGCCACCATGGCATTGATGGCGCGTTTGTCGCGGACGAGATCAAAGAAGACAGGTTCCGGTTTCCAGTAGGCGGTCATGTCGGTTTCGGTGGCGACGGCAACGGCTTCCACAATCGGACCACCCGCTTCCATCGTGTCAGCCATCACAAAGGCAAGTACGTTGAGGGTTTCTGTATCATCCATTCCGAGCAGGGCTGCAAAGACTTGGCTTAGGTGATGGGCGTCCCCATTCGCGCGTAGGGATGACACGCCGTGGGCTTCAAACAGACTGCGCACATGGTCTCCGGCTGTGGTCATCTCAGCAGTGGCACGGGAGCAATCCACGCTGGCCTGAATGGCCTCCTTCCGGGCAAGGAAGTCGTGTCGTCTCACATTCCAAAGCGCCGATCCGACCAAGGCATGCGCCGCCATTAGCCGGAGGGCGATTGCAGAGTGACCCAGCAATGTCGCGCGGGCTGTGCCATGACGGTGCAGACCAATGTATTGCGCGAGCGGCCCGGACATTTCAGGCTTGGTATCCGCTGCTTCCGTATCGCCGCCCGGCCTCGAGCGCTTATCCTGTTTCCGGGCCTCGGCCTGCGTGATGTACCCCTCATGGAATGTCACACTGCCATCATGCCGGACCTCGATGATCACGCTGCCCCCCTTGGTGCGGGGCCGCTTCACATGCTCCCAGCTGGCAAAATACTTGCCCCGTTCGAGCACCTGCACGTCGCACCATCCGGCGTCAACGTAACTCTCAACCTTGGCTGCCAGCGCTGCAGACTGGGCTTTCCAGAACATGTCGGCATCTGCGAAAACGCCTGACTCTCCGAACAGGTCAGCAGCCACTTTGCCTTCATAGGTCGCCAGATCAAACAGCGCCTTGTCGGTGGTTATCGTAGCACCGCCTGTGATCCATGCCTTGCAGGCCCGGCCCATCGGCGCGCGCTCGGTCTCGCTCCTGAACAGCGCGAGCCACTCGGCCTGCTGATCCTTCGTGGCGAGCGTGAGCGCCCGGATCGTTTCCGGGTCGATCTCGTCCCTGGCATAGAGCGACCGGATCGGGGCGGAAAGATTGGCGAGGGCGAGGATGCGGCGGACCTTCAGGTCCGTGACCCCGAAGTGCCCGGCAATCTCATCCACCGTCCGGCCTGTCTGCGCCAGCTTTCCGAACGCAGTGTACTGCTCCATTTCCGTGGCGGGCAGGCGGGCGACATTCTCGATGAGTGAGGCTTCCACGGCGGCGGCGTCGTCATCCGCTTCCATGATCGCGCACGGAACGGCGATCGATTTGCCGGTCTCTGCGGCAAGGACCTGCAAGGCATGGAAGCGCCGCCGTCCGGCAACAACGCCATAGCCGCCCCCTTCGGGGCGAACCAGAAGCGTCTGGCGGATACCCTTCTCCCGGATCGACGGCAGGATGTCTGAAACGTCAGGCGCCTTGCGGCTGTGCCGCATGTTGAGCTTGCTGATATGCAATTGCTCGATGGGGATCGTTTTCAGTGCGGGCTGTGCCATGGGATGGTCCTCCTGTTCTGGCGGGTAAAGCGAAAGGCCAAGCGCCCAAGCCGGGCCTTTCCAGTTGATCGGGGTGAAGGGGAAACCTTCTGCGTCGCGCACCGCGTGCCTGTCGGTTTCGCCCCAGTCATAGTCATTCAGGGCAATCAGCGGCGCGCGGCCATCGACCCAGATTTCAACAACGCGGGACGCCTCAACGACGAGTGTCAGGCGCGGACGTGGTCCGAGAATATGCTCCAGTGCGCTCATCCCCGTGACGCCTGTGCAGGCGCAGACGCCATCAGCCGCGTCAGGGCTGCGCGGCCTGCTGCCAAGGCGTTCGGGAGCAATTCGCCCGCGACCTCACTCAGATAGGCATTGTCCGACCCCGGATAGTTGGCCTCTATGCCCCAGAGGCTGGCTTGTGTTGAGTCCAGTTCCACGCCTTCGCATTCAATCGTGAGCACGATCCCGCAATAGAACCATTCACCCTTGCGCCACGCGTCCATGACGGCTTCGGCCTCGGCTTGTGCCTTCGCCAGCCGCTCGCGGAAATTGTTTCCGGGTCCGATGAATCCCGGATCATTGATATAGAGCGATGGCCAGAATCCGTCCTGGCGCTTATCCGGCGCGTCGGGACAGTCATCCCGGACGATCCGCGCGGTGACGCGAAGTCCGTCTATCTCGCAGGCAATGCTGTCGCCTTCGCAGATATAGCGGTCAAATCTCTCCCGGAACGCCATGGCTATCGGCTCCAGAAAATGTGGACTTCATCAAAGCCCGTCTGGAACACTCTGATCTCGCCATTCATGGCCATGTCACGGGCAAGCCCGGTCCAGTCGATATAGTAATCGAGCGAGGCCGGAATCTCCGTCCCGCTGTCGCGCGTCACTTCCTCGGCAAAGTCTGCGGCGCTGCGATATTCGCCCGCATAATCCTCGAACGCTGCGCGCGCCTGCTCAAGGTCGTCGCCGAATTCGCGGTAGAGTTTGGCGCCAAGCGGTCCATGCTCGCTGATGAATTCTGCAAGGTCGCAGACAGTCTCGAAGCTCGCATATTCAGAAATCGTGCAGCCTTCGAACCCTTCATAATCATGGATCGACCATTCATCCCCGTCTGGCTCCGGCGACGCCGCCAGCATGGCGCGGACCTTGTCCCTGACCTCATCCGGCGAGGTCGCCTCGATCCAGGCCCCATGCAGATGCCCATTATTGTAGGCGGCAAGACAGGCGACATAGATGCGTTGTGTCTCCCGCAAATCCGGTCCGGTATCTGTTCCAAGGGGGGCAGGTGTCTCAGGTGAAAGGGTCATGTCAGCCTCGCAAAAATGAATCCTCGCCCGCGCACCTTTCCCGGCAGGCGGGAGGGGGCGGACGAGAGGTGCGGGCGCCCGGGCGTATGAGGGCCGGGGGCAAGGCGGAAAGGTAAGAGATTGCGTTAGTGCCAGACGGCACCTGGTCACCGGCGCCTTGCGCGCGGGCCGCGCTCGGGCAGACGCGCCGTCCGCCCCCTCACGGCTGCAGGGAAAGCTTGTCCACGCCTGCAAGCGCCAAACAGGCAGGCTGGTGCCGTGGACACGAATCCCTCCAGACACGTGCATCATGGCCTTGCACATACGAGACTTCCGGGAAGCAGATCGCGCAGCATTGATTGCGCTTTGGGAGACGTGTGCGCTGACCCGGCCGTGGAACGATCCCAATACCGATATCGACCGGATCCAGGTCTCGCGCGATGCCACGATCCTTATCGGCACGGTGGATGACGCGGTCGTCGCCAGCGTCATGGTCGGTCATGACGGACATCGCGGCTGGGTCTACTACCTGGCTGTCCACCCCGACCGCTATGCCCGAGGCCACGGGCGCGAAATGATGGCCGAGGCTGAGCTTTGGCTGACGGCCCGCGGCGCGCCCAAAGTGCAGCTGATGGTGCGCGGCGGGAACGAGGCCGCGACTGCCTTCTACCGGGCCCTCGGATATGAAGGCCAGGATGTCACTGTGCTCGGCAAATGGCTCAAGCCATCGCCCGAGGCCGAATGAGGCTTCGCGATGCCACGCGTCCATGACCCCTCTGGCCGCAAGGCCAGTGGGAAGCATGCAACGCGGCCCCCGCCGGCGAGCCCCCGCGGCGCGTGGCCTCCCGGACGGGAGGACGCGTGACCGGAGACGAGCCGGGCCGGTCAGACGACTGGGAAGCGGTTGAGGGCTCTCGCCGCCCGCACAGCCCCGCGTCAGCGGGCGGGGGAGGGGCGATGCCTTCAGGTCATCCGCCGACGCCTTGTACAGACGGTCGATGACCCGTTTCATCACGCGCATGGACGCGGGTGTTCATTCGGGGCGGCTGCGGCTGGGTGGTAGACGTTAGAGGTTTTCTTCAAGCAGTTCGCGATATCCGCCGTCACGCAGCCGCTGGCCTTTGGCGAGGAGGCGGGCCATTTCCGACTTCATGGCGCTGGATGGTCCGGCCCAGTCCTTCATGACGCGGGTCTCGCCATAGAAGATCATCGCCGTTTCGCGATAGGTCATGCCAGCCTCAAGGGCATCAAGCGCGATCAAGGCGTTGCGGTAGCCAAGTCCCTTGCGTGACCATATCGGCGACGTCGCTTCGGCATCATAGACGCGGTGGGCCCGTTTGAGCGTCTCGATATATTCGTCAGGACAATCGAAACCAGAAACGGAAAACTCCATCTTCACGGGCTCGCCGCACAGCAGCGACTTGCCGCTACAGCGGATCTGGATAGAGCAGTTTGCGCCTTTGACGAGAAAATGCTCCCGACCGGCAGCATCGGTCAGATGCACTATTCTGCACAGGCGTGTGCCCTTCTCGAAGATTTGGTCAGTCTCGCCGGGCGCCCGGTCGCGTACATGTACTGCTATTTTGCGAGGGAATGTCTGATCGGACCAGAAAACGTCTGTTGAAAGCGCTGTCTGGTCGGGATCTGGAAAGTACAGGAGCCCCCAAGCTTCGGCCGCGAGGTCCTGCTCGATCAGTTTCAAAAGCTTGATGTCGTGACAAGCCGTACCGGTTTCCAGCTGAGGTAGTACGGTGTACGCGTCGTCCCTGAGGGCAGGATTTCGCCTCGCGAATTCCCAGGCCCAGTTCCCGCGAGAGAGATTGGCGGTGTAATTATACCTAACGAGCATATCGCTCAGGTCTTCTATCGTGCGAACAAGCATGGATCAGCCTCCCGTGTCAGGGGAATGCAGAAGACATGCCAATTGCAATTCAAAGGAGAAGTATATCCGAATTTTGTGCCCGTAAGGGTTCGGTTTCTTCTTCGCAACAGTTCGCCTTGCGAGAATTATTCCCTGCAAAAGGCGCAGTATTTGGCGGTGGGCCTTGTCATGTGTGGACATCGGGTAATCGCGGCTCGGCTCTGAGAGGCCTGTATAGTGCTGCGGTCCCGGGCAGAGAAGTCCGGTGATTTTAGCCATCGGAGGTCATCATGAGCTATTTTGTGGGTCTGGACGTGTCGCAGAAGACGACCGTTATCTGCGTCGTAGACGCCAGTGGAGCGAGGATCTGGCGCGGCCAGTGCGGCACGGTGCCGGACGAGATTGCACAGACTGTGCGCCGTCACGCCGGGGAGGATGCCCGGATCGGCATCGAGACCGGTGCCATGACACCCTGGCTGGTTCATGAGTTGCGCGGCCAAGGGCTCGACATAGTCTGCCTCGATGCGCGGCATGCGCGCGCCGCTCTGAGGATGCAGATCAACAAGACAGATCAGAACGATGCAGAAGGACTGGTGCACATCATGCGCACGGGCTGGTACCGGGCCGTGCATGTGAAGTCATTCGACGCCCATCGGGCTCGCGCCCTGCTTGGTGCGCGGATGCAGCTCGTCGGGATGACGACCAGGATGTCGAACCACATCCGCGGTGTGCTCAAGACATTCGGCCTATTGCCCGGCGCGATGCGCGGCCTGCGGTTTGACCGCCGGGTCGAACAAGTGCTGGCCGACCGACCGGATGTGGCGATGATTGTGCGTCCTATGTTCGTCGCCTGGCGGCAACTGCGAGAGCAGATCGCCGTTTTCGACGAGGCCGTGCGCGCAAGGGTCAAAGCAGATCCGGTCTGCCGGTTGTTGATGGGCGTACCCGGGATTGGCGTGCTGTCCGTGCTCGCCTTTGTCAGCACGATTGAGGCGCCGGAACGTTTCGCCCGGTCCAGGTCGGTTGGCGCACATCTTGGGTTGACGCCGAGGCAGTATCAGTCCGGCGAGATCGATCGAAGTGGCCGCATCTCGAGATGTGGCGACACGCTCGCCCGTACACTTCTCTATGAAGCGGCAAATGTCATTCTGAGCCGGGTCAGGCGCTCCTGCGGATTGAGAGACTGGGCTCAGGCCCTGGCCAGACGATCCGGTCCCGGTAAGGCGCGTGTCGCGCTTGCACGCAAATTCGCAGTGATCCTTCACAGTATATGGCGTTCCGGCGAGCCCTTCCGCTGGAGCGAGCCAGCACCTGCAACCTAAACTTTCTTTGAACGGATTCATTCAGGTCGTGACCTGAATGGTACGTTTGCCCGGAGGGGCGAAGGTGAAGGCTGACTGCGTATGAGGGTCCTGGGTCGCAGGATTTATATCTCGCGAACCCGTTGTGGACATTGCAGCGCCTGAGCTTCGAACCAGATGTTGCGGCGGCACGGCCGACCGCGGAGAGAACCATGACCCGACGAGCAAGCTATCCGGAACAATCAGCTTGACACAGGAGGTGCGATTAGAGAACGGCCCCGGTTCTGCAAGCACAAAGTTCGATAAATTGATGATCTGAGGGGTGCGGTCATGTGTCCGGCCTGTTTGCGCGGCATGCATGGCCGCTGGCCCTGATGAAGTCCGCAAGCCAGGTCCCTCTCAAAGGAGCGGACTGAGGTGCCCTGACAATGCCACGGGTTGTCCTGGCTGCGGTCCCTTGTTCAGCTCATCATCACGTACTTTGCCCTTACAGTCTGACGGCGACGGCTGGAGACCGCCGCGGATGGTGTTTCCTATGCCATCGCAGGCGAGGTGTAGGTTACCTCCCGGGCGAGCACCGCCCATGCGATCCGCGCACTCCTGTTGGCCATGGCAACGGTGGCGACCCGTGTCGGCTTACGGGTGAGGAGCGATCGGACCCATGCCCCGGTTGCAGACGGGTTGGTCTCCGCCCGGCGGATGACGGAAGTGGCGCCCACCACGAGCAAGCGCCGCAGATAGCCATCGCCCATCTTCGAAATACGTCCGAGACGTTCCTTGCCGCCAGAAGAGTTCTGCCTTGGTGTCAGCCCGTGGAAGGCAACGAACTGGCGGCCGGATCTGAACACGGAGGGATCGGGTATACCGGCCGCCAATGCGGTTGCAGTGATGATGCCGACACCGGGGATCGTTTCCAGTCTCTGGCTGGCGGCGTCCTGCCGGTGCCAGGCAAGCAACCGACGTTCCATCGCGTGGATATCACGGGCGAGTTCGTCAAGTTGTGTGCCGAGGCTCAACACAACAGATCGGGCGATCCCGGGAAGCGCGGGGTGCTCTGACTCCCGTAGCTGGTCGATCATTTCCAGCGCTTTGCGCGCTCCCTGGGGAGCAATGATGCCGAACCCGGCAAGATGGCCCCGGACAGCATTGAGCAGCATGGTGCGCTGGCGCATCAGAAGATCCCGCGTTCTGTGAAGCATCAACACCGCCTGCCGGTCCGCGCTTTTGACCGGAACGAAGCGCATGGTGGGCCGGGTCACCGCTTCGCAGATCGCCTCGGCATCTGCTATGTCGTTCTTCTGGCGTTTGACATAGGGCTTCACATAGGCTGGCGGCATCAGCTTCACCTCATGTCCGAGCGCAGTTATCTCCCGAGCCCAGTAGTGTGCAGAGGCGCATGCTTCCATGCCGACAAGACATGACTCAAGGCCGCGAAGGAAATCAAGAACAGCATTCCGGCGTAGCTTCTTCCTTATGATGATCCTGCCAGCCTGATCGACGCCGTGTAGCTGGAAAACAGACTTGGCCAGATCAATCCCGAGTGTGGTAATAGGCATGGTGGACGGTTCCTCTTCTTGTTGGCTCCATGACAGCGTCAGCATGGCACATCACGATGCCGGTGGGAGGGGCCGTCCACCCCATCAAAGGAAACGAATTTTCTACTCTGAAAACATTGTGGGTTTCCGATCAGTTTCGTTCGCGCTGTAGTTGTCAATGGCTTGTTCGCCCCAAGTTCAAATGACAGCGCGAAGAAATACGATCTGACATAGTTACTTTGACAATACCCTGGCGGCCATATCGCTTCAGATAATTGTCTCAGCCCGAGCATCATCGTACTTTGAACAAGATCAAATTTTGATTTTCGTCATCGATGTCGAGTTGTCATCTTTGGTGACGTCGGACAGTATCAGGCGAGACCTGCAGAAGAAGGGATATTCATGAAAAGCGGAGGCTCAATCCCAAACAGTCTGTCGCCTGTCGTGCTGGCTTTTTTCTAACGTGCTGTGCAACAGTTTCAGAGCACGGCGCATTCAAAGTTGATGCCTTTATCGTCGAAGCGACGGTGTCCGATATCCAATCCGCTATCGTGCAGGGGAAGACAACTTGTGTCGAGGTCGTATCTGCGTATCAGGATCGGATACAGGTATTCGACAAAGCGAGCGGATTGAACGCTATTACTGTGCTCAATCCGGACGCATTGGATGAGGCGGCAATTCTTGATGAACGGATTTCACGGGGCGAACTGATAGGCCCGGTGTTTAGCGGACCACTGCTCGTGAAGGACAACATCGACACTGTCGGACTCGAGACGACGGGAGGGTCATCGATGCTGAAAGGTCACCCGTCCTCGCGTGACGCATTCATTATTGAACAACTTAGTGCCCGGGGGGCTATCATTATTGCTAAGACAAACATGGCGGAATGGGCCTTCAGTCCGAGACAGACCCTGAGTTGCTCATTTGGCCGTACAGCCAATGCGTATGCACTGGACCGTGTGCCGGCTGGTTCCAGCGGGGGAACGGCTTCGGGTATCGCGGCGAGTTTCGCGGTTCTCGGCATTGGAACTGATACTGGAAATTCGATTCGTGGGCCAGCGTCGCATCTGTCGTTATTCGGGTTACGCCCAACACTTGGGCTCGTCAGTCGAATGGGAATTGTCCCACTTGTCTTCGATCGCGATATAGCCGGACCTCTCACGCGTACGGTCGCCGACGGCGCGAGATTGCTTACCGCCATGGCTGCTGTCGATTCCGCGGATTCCTATTCGCTCGATCCTGGACGCCCCACCGGAGTTGATTATCTAGAAGCAGTAGACCCGGAAGGGTTGACGGGGCGCAGAATCGGTGTCCTGCGCGCCCTCGTCAAACCGGAGGATACTGATCCGGAGATTCTCTCCCTGTTCAACGCCGCTCTGCGGGATATGGAAAAGGCCGGAGCAGTGATCGTCGATCCGGTCGCCATCGACAACTTCACAGCACATCAAGAGGCCGACAATTTCTGCCCTCGCTTTGGGTATGACTTGCAGGTCTACCTTTCCGCCAGGTTCGGCGGGATGTTCCGTTCAACTTGGCCGACATTCTGGCATTGGGAGCATATGGCAAGGATCCGCGGGTTCGGGATTCACTTGAATACTTCGCGGATTTCCCTGCAAATGAGCCACCACGTGACTGGAGTCCACCCTGTCCCGACCTTGATCAGCATCCAGGCCGCCAGGCTTTCCGCAAGGATGTCGTTGCCGCGCTTGATGCTGCACAGCTCGACGCAATTGTCTATCCAACCTGGCTTCAGCCGCCCGCTCCCATTGCTTGGGCCAACGAAGCCTATGGCGGCGACAACAGTCAGAAGGTTTCTCCTGCGACTGGACTGTCTTCCGCAACCGTTCCGATGGGCTGGCAAACAGACGGGCTCCCCATGGGCATTCAATTCCTGGCTCGTCCTTGGGCTGAAGATGTTTTGCTTGCCTTGAGCGCAGGCTATGAAGCTAAGACATTGCATCGTCAGCCGCCGAAGGGGTATCCGGCCCTTACGCGCGATGCTGTCAGGACAAGCGATTGATCTATGCGTCCTTCAAACAACATACGCTTTTTCCAATTGAAGAATGTCGCCTGACTGATCCCCGCCTTGCGGCAGATCTCCGCCGCAGGAATCCCGGCTTCACCCTGCTTGATGATGAACGCCTTTTGCGCGTCCGTGAACTTCGATGCTCGCATCGTGTCGTCTCCACCCAGCCAGGTTCCAGAATACCGGAAACTCTAACCCAAAACGATCCAGTTTGTTGGGAGCAGAGCAGGATTGTCATTACTATTCATCGTCCTAACAAGTCTTTTGTGGCTATGTGTTTTCTCAGAAGTTCAGGCTTTGGCCGTTGCCCTGAAGGGCTCATTGCGGGAAAGCATGGCTCAAAAGATCCGGGCTGCTTTGTTGGCAGTTACAACAGTTGCAAATCTTGCGGGTTTTTTCTGGAGTATGCTGACTACCCACGGACCCGCCATTTCAGGATGGGCCTTGTCGGCTGCCGAGTTCGAAGTGGCAGGACAATGAAGCCGCAGGGCGTCTACATTCCTTGGGGTACATCAATTATTCTCTCGACGCTATCGCGAGAGACTTTATTGTAATTGGTGAACGCGTAGCAGGTGGGAGGACGCGGCCGCACATAGTCGGCGCTTCGCTTGCAGGCTTGCAGCCATCATTACTGCGGGCATGCTTGCTGCATGGACAAGAACATACTCACCATCCCCGGGGACGCGAAATACGACCCCAATCACAAAATCATGTGCTAAGGCCCAGCATGCGACCCGGGAGGACTTCACTCGTGGTCAGTAACCGGACAAAGCGGCGTATCGATCCTTAAGCCAAGTCGTCGAGCCGAAGCTCGCCTCGAGCACGCGTGCGCGCTTCAGGTAAAAGCCGACGTCATATTCGTCGGTCATGCCGATGCCGCCATGGAGCTGTATGCCCTGGTTGCTGATCGCGTGCAGTACGCGATTTGCCTCGGCCTTGGTGATGGTCGCTGCACGCGCGACTCCAAAACCGCTGTCGACTGCCTGTAAGCCCGCCTCGACCGCGGAGCGCATCTGCGCGAGGTCGGCGAACAGATCCGCCATGCGATGTTGCAGCGCCTGGAAAGTGGCGAGCACCTGATTAAACTGCACGCGCTGCTTCAGATAGTCGAGGGTCGTGTCGAACACAGCTTGCGCCATGCCGAGCATTTCGGCAGCGGAAAGCACGCGCGCCCGGTCGAGCACGTCGCCAAGCAGACTGTCGCCTCCGCCCTCGAGCTTCTCGGCGGCAGCGCCAGCGAATTGGATATCGGCGTGGCTGCGCTGATCGGTGAGCTTGCGCGTGGTCAGTGAAACGCCATCGCCCTTTTCGACCAGGTATAGGCCGTCTTTGGCTGCGACCACGAAGAGGCTGGCACCATGCGCCTCGTGCACGAATGCCTTCTTGCCGGTCAACTTGCCGCCCGAAAAGCTGGTCTCGATTGCGGAGGGATCGCAATGAGTTCCTTCCTCGACAGCCAGCGTTGCCACGGTTTCGCCGCTGGCAAGCCTGGGAAGCCATTTGGCCTTCTGCTCGTCGCTTCCGCCGAGCAGAATTGCGCTCGCCGCGATGGTTGTGGCCACCAGCGGACTTGCGGTGAGCGTTTTGCCGAGTTCCTCGACCACGAGGCCGGCCGACAAGAAACCGAAATCTGATCCACCATGGGCCTCGGGAATGATGATCCCGGCCCAGCCCATTTCGGCCATCGCGGCATAGGCGTCAGCGTTGTAGGCCTGCGGTTGGCCTGCTGCGCGGACTTTGCGGAACTCCGCCACCGGGCTTTCCTTAGTCGCCCAGTCGCGCGCCATGTTGCGCAGCATTTCCTGTTCTTCGCTGAGAACTGCCATTGTCCTTGCTCCCGTCGCTTACTGGTGGTCGAGCATGCCAAGCACCCGCTTGGCAATGATGTTGTTCTGGACTTCGGTCGAACCGCCATAGATCGTCGCTGCCTTGCCGAAGAGCCAGCCGCGCACATCCTCAAGTTCGTCATCGCCAAACTCGTCGCCTTCCCAGCCGAGGCCCTGAAGGCCGCGGATTTCGATCAGCAACTCGCTGCGGTCCTGGGCCAGCTTGGTGCCGAGCTTTTTCAGAACCGAACTGATCTCTGAAACGCCGCCTTGCGCTTTGCTTTCCTCGACCGCACGATGCGCGGTGAGCAGGAAGCTGTTCCAGCGGATCTCAAGATCGGCGATCTTGTCGCGCAGGACCTTGTTGACGAGCGCGCCATCACCGCCGGTTTCGCAGTATTTCTTGGCGATATCGCCAAGGCTCTGGCCCATCATGCCGGCGAGGCGCCCTCCGCCCGAAATGTTCGTGCGCTCGTGCTGAAGCAGGCGCTTGCCGATAGTCCAGCCCTGGCCTTCCTTGCCCACGAGATTTTCCTTCGGCACCTTCACATCGGTGAAGAAGGTCTCGCAGAACGGGCTGGTTCCGCTGATCATTGTGATCGGGCGGACTTCAACGCCTGGTGCGTCCATGTCGATCAGCATGAAGCTGATACCTTTGTGTTTGTCTGACCGGTCGGTGCGGACGATGGCAAAGCACTTGTCAGCCCACTGGCCACCGCTGGTCCAGGTCTTCTGGCCGTTAATGAGGTAGTGATCACCCTTGTCGACCGCGAAGGTCTGCAGGTTTGCGAGGTCTGATCCGGCATTCGGCTCCGAGTAGCCCTGGCACCAGCGAATTTCGCCACGGCAGATTGGCGGGATATGCTCCAGCTTCTGCCTTTCGTCGCCGTATTCGAGCAGGGTCGGGCCGAACATCATCACACCCATTCCGCCGATCGGATTGTAGGAGCCGACCTTGGTGAACTCATGCTCGATGATCCTGGCCTGGCCTTTGGTCAGTCCGCCCCCGCCATATTCCTTGGGCCAGGCTGGTGTACCCCAACCACGCCCGCCCACGGCTTCTCGCCATTTCTTCTGGACAGGGTTCTCGTCGGTCGGACCGTCGAGCCCGGCCATCATATTGCCCGTGCCCCTTAGTTCGTCAGGGAAATTGGTGGCGAGGAATTGCCGCACTTCGGTGCGAAATGCGTCTTCGCTCGTCTGGACATTGGATTCTAGTTGTGTTGGCACGGAAACCTCCGTTCAAAAATCAAATTCGTGGCACCCCTCGCGGCCGACAAGGGCGCGCTCTGGCTGGTCAGTACTGCTGCGCAGGAACGTGCAAAACCAAACCTTCCATCGCAGCTTCCATGGGTATCTGGCAGGCGAGGCGACTGTATTCGCTGGCCCCTTCTGCAAATTGCAGGAGTTCGGCCTCCGCTTCGCCTTCCTTCAGGCGACCAACCTTGTCGATCCAGGTTGGGTCGACATGGACATGACAGGTCGCACAGGCGCAGGCCCCGCCACAATCGCCGTCGATGCCCGGCACGCCGTTGAAAAGCGCCGCTTCGCGCGCTGTTTCGCCCTCAGCAATTTCGACTTCCCGCCGCGTTCCATCGCTGGATACGAACGTCACTTTGACCATCATAAACTCCGTATTTCTGCCTTAGTAAATCAGCGGGCGTGCAGCCGCACCGGCAGCTTGGTGATCCCACGCACAAGGGTTGAATACAGGCGCTCGGGTTCGCCGGTCACTTCGACCTTGGCGAATCGCTTGTGAATCTCTTCCCAGATGATCCGCAACTGCAGTTCTGCCAGCCTGTTGCCCATGCAGCGATGGATGCCATAGCCGAATGACAGGTGATGGCGCGGATTCTTGCGGTCAATGATGAACCGGTCGGCCTGGTCGATAACCGTTTCGTCGCGGTTGCCCGACAGGTACCACATCACGACCTTGTCGCCCTTCTTGATCTGTTTGCCGCCGATCTCCCAATCCTGAAGCGCAGTGCGGCGCATGTGAGTCAGCGGCGTTTGCCAGCGGATGATTTCCGGCACCATGCTGGCAATCAACGATGGGTCGTCATTCAGTTTGCGATATTCGGTGGGGTTCTGATTGAGGGCGAGCACACCGCCGCTGATTGAATTGCGCGTGGTGTCATTGCCACCCACGATCAGCAGCAGGAGGTTGCCCAGAAATTCGAGGAAAGGCATATCCTTTGTCGCGGGGGAATGCGCCATTATGGAAATCAGGTCGTTCCTCGGCGGTTCATTGACGCGCTGATCCCACAGGCCCTTGAAATACATCGCGCACTCGATGAGCTCTTCGCGCCTCGCTTCGTACGATGCGACGATGCCGGTTTCAGGAGCAGCGGTGGTGACATCGGACCAGCGGGTGAGCTTGCGGCGTTCTTCCCACGGAAAATCGAACAGGGTGGCAAGGGTCATCGTGGTCAATTCGATCGAGACCTTGTCAACCCAATCAAATTCCTCGCCGATCGGTAGATCATCGAGAATCTGACACGCTCGTTCGCGGATTGTCGGTTCGAGCAACAGCAAGTTGGACGGCGCCACAGCGGGGGTGACGGCCTTGCGTTGCTGGTCGTGCTTTGGAGGATCCATGGCGATGAACATTTCAAGTTCGAGCGCGCCTTCCACACTATGCATGTCCTGGATGGCGATACCGCCGAGCTTTGCCTCCGATGAAAAGACTTTGTGGTTGGTATCGACGGCCATGATGTCGTCGAACTTGGTGATCGACCAGAAGGGTCCGACATGGCTTTCACGGCAGTAATGGACTGGCTCCTCCTTGCGCAGCCGGTCGAAGAACAGGCCGATCGTGTCCTGCTGAAAAAGGCTCGGCCGAGAGACATCGATTTCGTCGATCGGGATGGCCGCGATTTTTTCGGCAGTATCCAGCTCCATCGTGTCGATGCTCATGTCTTGTCCTCCATGTCTAGCAAGCAGACTCACCTCGTTTGCGGATAGGTAGGGAATTTGCAGGCCGAAGTCAATAAAGCTTATAAGGATTATTGCAAAATCCGGTCAAACAGTATATTTCATAAGAAAGCTCTGGACATCTAGACATATCGTCTGATGAACCCTTATAAGACTTTATCAGAGGAGCGATTCCCGGAGATGCAACCGAAGGTCGATGATTCCAGGAAAGCCAAGCGTGCGCTCACGCTTGCGCAAGACATTGTACGCGATATCGAAGCCGGGGCGCATGTTGCGGGCGACAGGTTGGCGCGCGAGGACGAAATGCTTGCGCGATACGATGTCGCTCGAGCGACTTTGCGCGAAGCGCTCCGCTTCCTTGAGCTTCAGGGCGTAATCCATCTTCAACTGGGCCGTAGTGGCGGCCCGGTGGTCGCGCGCCCCCAGGCCGGCGATTTTGCGAATAGTCTTTCTCTCATCCTGCAATTCATGGAAGCAGACCTCAGGGGCTTGCTCGAATTGCGCGAAGCCATAGCGCCGGATGTTGCAGCCTATGCCGCTCAGCGCGCGACGACGGGTGATCTGAGCGCACTTGCCGATTGCCTCAAAGAGCTGGAGCGAAACGAAGCCAGCAGCCAGTTCGAGGAACTGAATCGCCGTTTTCACGATATGCTGGGCTGGGCCAGCGGCAATCCGCTTTTCGGCCTTCTGACTTCCGCGTTGCACATGCTTACCCGCGAATTTTCGCTCTCGCTGGGGTATTCGGCGCAAGAGCGTGCGGTCCAGTTGCGCTTCTTGCGCCGCGTCCTTGAAGCTGTGCGCAAGGGCGATGCCGAAGGAGCTCGGCAGGCGATGGCTCGTCTCGTGGCGGGCTCCGCCTCCTATCTCGCAGAAAGAAGCCCTGAGCTTGTGTCCCAGAAGGTCAAGTGGGGGTCGACGTAAAAAACAGGTGCCCGTGGATGGCGCAATTTGGAGAAGGTAACACGATGGCACTCAAGAGCCACATTTGCGAAATTCTCGGGATCGAGTACCCGATCCTTCTGGCCGGGATGGGCGGGGCCAGTGTCCCCGCGCTCGCGGCTGCAGTATCGAATGCGGGGGGGCTTGGCGTTCTTGGCGCTGCGGCCTGCTCGCCGGACCAGTTGCGTAGCTGGATCCGCCAGACCCGCGAGCTGACCGACAAGCCGTTTGGGGTCGATACCCTTCTGCCTGCCTCCGTCAGGCGCGGTTCGGCCCCGCAAAGCGGCGCCGTGCCCGAAAACCCGATGGCATTGCTCGGCGAATACCAGCAGTTCACCCGCGATTTCATGGAACGCGAGGATCTGCCCGAAGTAGATGCCGCAATGGCCATGCGCGCGGCTGGCGCGCCGGAAATGGGCAAGGGCGGGCCGCAGTTGTTCTCGCGGGAGTTTTTCGAGGCGCAGATGGAAGTTGTAATCGAGGAAAAGGTGCCAGTCTATGCCGCCGGCCTCGGCAATCCCGGGCCGTGGATGGACCGCCTTCATTCGAATGGCACCAAGGTCATGGCGGTGATCGGCAAGGTCAAACATGCCCAACAGGTGGTCGATTCCGGTATCGACATGATTGTTGCGCAAGGTCACGATGGCGGCGGACACAACTCCCCGATCGGAACCTTCTCGCTGATTCCGCAAGTGGTCGATGCGGTGGGGGACCGGGTTCCAGTGATCGGAGCGGGTGGAATCTCCGATGGCCGCGGAGTCGCCGCAGCGATGATGCTGGGCGCTCTGGGCGCGTGGGTCGGCACGGCGTTTCTGGCAACCGATGAAGCAGGTATCGAACGGTTCCAGAAGGAAGCAATAACCGACGGCGGCGATGCAGATACCATCGTCAGCCGCTCGTTGACCGGCAAGCCCGCGCGCATGATCCGCAACAAATGGGCCGATGCCTGGGTTGCGGCGGGCAAGGAGCCGCTTCCCATGCCTTACCAGTCGATGATTTCAGGGCCGGTCATGGCTTCGGGCATCAAGGCTCAGCGCAAGGATATCATGCCCGGCTTCGCGGGGCAGGGAATCGGTCTGATCCATTCGATCCGTCCAGCGGCAGAGGTCATGCGCGATCTTGTCGACGGGGCCGAAAGGGCGCTGGCTGATGCCAGATTCTATTCCTGAATTCCGGCAAGACGGGGACGCGGTATGAACGCTTCACAGACCTTATCCTTTGCCGACAAGGCCGCCATAACCGGTGTGGGCGAAACCGTATTCGTGAAGGGCACCGAACGGACTGCAGTGGACATGATGCTGGAAGCCTCGCGCCGCGCCATCGCGGATGCCGGCCTGAAACCTTCCGATATCGACGGCATGGTGCCGCCGCCGATTTATACGACCTCGGAGGAAATGGCCGCCAATCTCGGCATTGATGTGCTGCGTTATGCGGCCACCGTTCACATGGGTGGCGCCAGCCCGACGACGGCGCTGCAGAACGCTGCGATGGCGATTGCCAGCGGGCTTTGCGATCACGTGCTGGTCACGCTCGGTTGGAACGGCTACTCCGCCCTCAGGTCCAAGCCGGGTGCCCCGCCCACTCGGGCGATGAACATGAACACGCTGACCAATACCATCCAGGGCTATTACATCCCCTATGGTGTGTTCCTGCCGGTGCAGATGTATGCTTGGCTGGCGACCCGCCACTCGAAACTTTACGGCGTGGGTGCGGATGCGATGGCGGCCGTCGCGCTGGCCTGCCGTCGTCACGCGCAGTTGAATCCGCGCGCCTTTACCTATGGGCGCGCACTCGACGCGGAAACCTATCATTCAGCGCGCTGGATATCCGAGCCGTTCCGCCTTTACGATTGCTGCCTTGAAACCGATGGGGCCTGCGCGGTTGTCATATCGCGAATGGATCGGGCCAGGGATATGCCCCATGTGCCCGTCAGCATCGCCGGTGCCGCGGAGGGCCACCCCTATCCCGCCGACGACATCCCGTCGCGGCCCGATCCCTTCAAGATCGGCCTTAGCTATGCCGCCTCGCGCGCTTTCGATATGGCTGGCGTCAAGCGCGAAGACATGGATTTCCTGCAGATCTACGATTGCTTTACCTATGTCGTCTTACTGCAACTGGAAGCGATGGGGTATTGCGAACCAGGCGGACAGGCCGAATTCGTCGCCAACGGCCAGATTGAGCTGGGTGGCCGCTTTCCGATCAACACCCATGGCGGCTTGCTCAGTGAGGCGCATGTCTGGGGCCTCAACCACGTGGTCGAGGCAGTGCGTCAGCTTCGTCACGACTGCGGCGAGCGCCAGGTGCCGGGAGCCCAGACCGGCCTCGTGACCGGTTGGGGCGACCTCGGCGACGGCAGCATCGCCATTCTCAGGAGGTTTGCATGAGCAGAGAAAGCGATCTGCCCCCCCAAATGCGGCCGTCCGCGCAGATGGTGCCACCCAAGCCGCGACCGCGCCCGCAAGACCCGGTTGAGCAGGAATTCTGGAATCGGTGTCAGGACGGCCATCTCTATTTCCAGTGTTGCGGCGATTGCGGCACCTTCCGCCACCTGCCGCGCTATATGTGCGCAAAGTGTGGCTCACCGGAATTTTCGTGGGAGCGCAGCAGCGGGAAGGGTACGCTTTTTTCCTGGACCGTCACCCACCAGGCCCTGCACCCGGCGTTTGCCGCCGACATCCCCTTCGTGGCTGCGGTGGTTGAACTGGAAGAGGGCGTACGCATGGCCACTCGCCTGATCGAATGTGACCGCGACAGCCTCAAGCTCGACCTTCCCCTGGAATTGAAATTCGAACCGATCGGGGACGACTTCCGCCTGCCAGTTTTCCGTCCCCGCAAAGAATAGAAGCGACATGGATCTCGATTACGGACCCGAATACGACGCGTTCCGCAAACAGGTGCGCGATTTCATCGAAGCGCATGGCCATCTTGCGCCACCGTCTGCGGCTCGGGCGGCCCGCCCCTCATCCAAAGCTGTCCAATGGCAAAAACTGCTGATCGAGCAAGGGTACGCAGCCCGCACGATCCCGGCGGAGTACGGCGGTTACGGAGCCGAGCCGGACATCCTCAAATCGCGCATTATCTCCGAAGAGTTTTCACGGGCCGGGGTGCCGGGCGGGCTCGCGAACCAAGGTATCTCGATGCTCGTCCCGACTTTGCTCGAACTCGGCACCGAGGAGCAGAAGCATCGCTGGATCGAACCCACGTTGAAAGGCGAGGTCGTCTGGTGCCAAGGCTATTCCGAACCCGGTGCCGGGTCGGACCTCGCCAATCTCAAGACCAGCGCCCACATCGAGAACGGCGAATTTGTTGTCAATGGCCAGAAGATTTGGACCAGCACCGCCAAGCAGGCCGACATGAGCTTCTGCTTGGTCAGGACCGAACCTGACGCGCCCAAGCATGGCGGCATTTCCTACCTGATCTTTTCGATGGACGCGCCGGGCATCGAGGTTCGCCCCTTGAAGACGATGACCGGTCATGCCGAATTCAACGAAGTGTTCTTTACCGATGTCCGGGTCCCCATACACCAGATCGTCGGCCAGCGGGGCCAGGGCTGGTTCGTGGCGAACGCAACTCTTGGCCATGAGCGCGGAATGCTGGGCGATCCCGACGCGCTTGAAAACCGGCTACAGGCACTGATCGCGCTGATGCAGGAAGAGCGTTTGGGCCAGGGTCGCGCGATCGACAATCCGGTAGTGCGCGATCGGCTGGTGGCACTTCAGGCCGAAGTGGCGGCGATGAAATACAATGGGATGCGGATCCTTTCGAACAGCCTCAGGGGTGAGCCGGGCGGCATGGCGAAACTGATCGTCAAGTTGCAAAGCTGCGAACTCGCTCACCAGATATCCGCGCTGGCAATCGACGCCATGGGCGAACTGGGCATTCTCTATCACCACAGCCCGCGTGAGCGGGAAGGGGGGGCGTGGCAATGGAACTATATGTTCCAGCTCGGTCTCATCATCGGCGGCGGCACCGCCCAGATCCAGAAGAACATCATCGCTGAACGTGGCCTCGAAATGCCGCGCGAACCGAAGCTGGCGAAGGTTTCGGATACGGCGAAAGCAACCGCAGACATGCCGCGTCACAAACAGGGATCAGCCTAATGGATTTCGGACTTTCTCAGGACCAGCAGATGCTGCGCGATGCGGTTGCGCGGTGTCTTGCGGATACCTGCCCGCTCGATCATGTCCGCGAATGTGCCGAGCGTGACAATCCGCTTAGCGACAAAGTGCTCCGCGCCGTCCAGAACCTGGGAATTCCCGGGATGCTGGTACCGGAAGAGCATGGCGGCCTCGGCATGCCCCTTCTCGACGCTGCCATAGTTGCGGAACAGCTCGCCTATGCGGTCGCGCCAGTACCTTTTCTCGCCAGTCATGTTCTGGCGCCTATCACGCTGAGCGAGGCAGGCAGCGAGGAGCAAAAGGCCCACTGGCTGCCAAAGATCGCGAGCGGCGAGGCGCGCATCGGTGTCGCGATTTCCGAGACAATCGAGGTGCGCGACGGCGCGGGGGTTTCCTCTGCTGCCGGGAAGCTCAACGGCACCGCCCTGTTCGCACTCGATTTCGAAGGAGCCGATGCCTTCATCGTCGCTGATTCCGGTGGCAGGCTGCACCTTGTCGGTGCCAAGGCGTCGGGCCTGAAGGCTATCGCGCTGACGACCATCGATCGGACGCGCAGCGTCGGGGAATTGCGGTTTGACGGGGCCGAAGCGGAACCACTGGCTGATGATGGGGGAGCTACAGTGGCCCGGCTGCGCGCTGCGGGGCGTGTGATCCTCGCCGCCGACAGTCTTGGCGCAGGTCAGGCCATGATCGAAAAGGCTGTCGATTATGCTGGCCAGCGCGAACAGTTTGGTCGCCTTATCGGCAGTTTCCAGGCCGTAAAGCACATGTGCGCCGAGATGGCCGCGCGGCATGAACCGTGCCGTTCGCTCGTCTGGTACGCCGCCCACGCCTTTGACGCAGTTCCGAAAGAGGCATCGCTCGTCGCCTGCCACGCGAAATCAAACACCGGCGAAGTCCATCGCTTTGTCGCCCGCACTTCCACCGAAGTGCATGGGGGGATGGGATTCACGGACCTGATCGGTCTGCATTACTGGTTCAAACGCATTGGATTCGACCGGCAGGTGCTTGGAGGACCCGAAACGGTGCGGGCCGAGGCGGCAGCACTGCAAGGCTGGATCAAGGCCGCGTAACACACTCATTGCGGGGGCCTGCGAGACTGGCTGCCCCGTCCGGAAGGGAGAAGGAACATGATCGACTGGAACCTCGGTGACATTCTCGACGCAGTCGAGCCCGCCATGCCTCAGGACGCTCCGGCGCTGATACACGGCGACCGGATCGTCACTTGGCCCGAAATGTCCGCGCGCTCGAATAATATCGCGCGCGCGTTGCGTCAACGCGGAGCGTGCGATGGTGCCAAGGTGGCCTTCTACATGCGCAACCGCCCCGAATATGGCGAGCTGATGGCGGCTTGTTTTAAGGGGCGCTTGACCCATGTGAACATCAATTACCGCTACCGCGCCGAAGAAGTTTTCTACATTTTCCAAGATTCTGACAGCGAAGTGATTGTTTACAGTTCGGAGTTTCGCGAATGTATCGTCGAACTCAAGGATAGGCTCGGGAAGGTTCACACTTTCGTCGAAATTGGCGACCCTTCCGAAATCGCGTCTTTTGCGAGTCCCTATGAGACGCTGGCGGGAAAAGGGGACGGATCGGCGCTCGGCATCGAACGCTCACCCGACGATTTGCTCTTCATCTATACCGGCGGCACGACCGGGATGCCGAAAGGCGTGATGTGGCGGCACGACGACATGCGCAGGGCCCAGCTGGACGCGCAGAAGTTACTGGGCCCGGTTCCGCAGACGCTGGAAGAAAATGTTGCGCTGATCGAGAAAGAGGGGCCCGGCAGGCGCACTCTCTCCTCCTGCCCGCTCATGCACGGGACGGGCTTCATCACCGCGATAGGTGCGCTCATGTCGGGCGGCGCGATCGTCACGCTGACGGCCCCTTCCTTCGAAGCTTCAGAATTGTGGGAAACGGTCGAAAAGCACCAGGTGGAAAGCATCGCAATTGTGGGCGACGCCTTTGCTAAGCCAATGCTTCGCGCGCTCGAAGAAAGCGCGGGGCGCTGGGATACCAGGAGCCTCGTCTCCATCATGTCGTCCGGCGTGATGTGGAGCAAGGAGATTAAGGCCGGTCTATGCAAGCACATTCCCCAGGTCGTGCTGATGGATAGTTTCGGCGCCTCCGAAGGGCTCGGCTTCGGCCTCTCCGTCACGACTGCACAGGGCGGTACGAACACCGCGAAATTCGGGATTGGCGAATTCTGCGATGTCTTCGACGAAAACGATCAGAAAGTCGAACCAGGAAGCGGCGTGCCTGGCTTTATCGCCCGCAAGGGGGCCATCCCCATGGGATACTACAAAGATCCCGAAAAATCCGCCAAGACATTCCGCACAATCGATGGCGTGCGTTATTCGATTCCGGGGGACTGGTGCCGGGTAGAGGCCGATGGAAGCCTTACCCTGCTAGGCCGCGGCAGCGTATGCATCAACACTGCTGGCGAGAAGGTATACCCAGAAGAAGTCGAGGAAGTGCTCAAGACCCATCCCGCCATCGGTGAAGCGCTGGTCGTAGGTGTAACGGACGAAAAATGGGGCCAGGCCGTCACCGCCGTCGTCCACCTCAACCACGACGTCCCGTTCGACGAGCAAGCCGTCAAGGACCATGTGCGCGATCAGCTGGCAGGATACAAAACGCCCAAGGCCATACATCCGACGGAAAAACCCCTGCGTGCATCCAACGGCAAGGCCGACTATGCAACGGCGAAAGCAATCGCCGAACGTTTGACGGTTGCATCGTGAGCAATCGGGTTTCTCCCGATTACGACGCTGTAATCGTCGGTGCCGGCTTCAGCGGGATCTACCTGCTCCACAAGTTGCGTGACGCTGGGTTCAACGTGTTGCTGGTGGATGCTGCGGCCCAGCCCGGCGGCATCTGGTACTGGAATTGCTATCCAGGCGCACGAGTGGATTCACAGGTTCCGCTTTACGAGTTCTCGATACCTGAAGTGTGGAAATCATGGGCCTGGAGCGAGCGATTTCCCGGTTGGGAAGAGCTCAGAGCGTATTTCCGGCATGTTTGCGATACGCTCGACCTGTGGCCCATGATGCGCTTGGGGTCAGGGGTCAGAGGCGCGCACTACGAGAAGGAGACGAAGCAATGGCGTCTGCAACTCGACAGCGACAAAACTGTTTCGACACGGTTCCTGTTGCCCGCTCTTGGTTTCGCATCAAAGCCGTATGTCCCCAATTTTCCCGGCCTTGAGGATTTCGAAGGCCAATGGTTTCACACGGCGCGCTGGCCGCAGCAGGGTGTCGATCTCAGCGGACGTAAGGTTGCCTTGATCGGCACCGGTGCAAGCGGTGTGCAAGTCGCGCAAGAAGCGGCCAAGTCCGCATCGAAGCTGACCCTCTATCAAAGAACACCAATCCTGGCGCTGCCTATGCAGCAGAAGAAGCTTTCGGAAGAAGACCAGGAACGGGACAAGAAGGGCTATGCTGCTATCTTCGAAACGCGCAAGCAGACGAGCGGAGGGTTCGAATGCCAATCGCTAGACGTATCGGCGCTCGAAGTTGACGAGAAAGCGCGCACCGCGCACTTTGAAGATCTGTGGCAACAGGGTGGCCTCAGGTTCTGGTATCACAATTTCGCCGACCTGCTTATCAATCTCGAAGCTAACCGCCACGCCTATGATTTCTGGCGCGACAAGGTTCGCGCAAGGATTGTCAACCCCAACCTTGTTGAGCTGCTCGCGCCTTCCGAACCGCCGCATCCATTCGGCACGAAGAGACCTTCGCTCGAGCAGGGATACTACGAGATTTTCGCGCAGGAGAATGTCGCGCTGGTCGATCTCAAGGCAACTCCGATCATCCGGGTCAAGCCGCACGCGATCGAGACCGATGACGGCGAGATGGAATGCGACCTCATCGTTTTCGCCACCGGCTTCGATGCCGGGCGCGGCGGGCTGATCGATATGAACATCACGGGGACGAACAGCCTATCACTTTCCCATGCGTGGGAAGACAGAGTACGCGCCTATCTGGGCATGGCAGTAGCGGGTTTTCCCAATATGCTGTTCGCATACGGGCCACTCAGCCCGTCGGGTTTCTCAAACGGCCCGACCAGCGCAGAGATACAGGGTGACTGGATCTGCGACTTTCTGGTCTGGATGCGGGAAAATGGTGTCGATCTTTTCGAAGCCGATCCGGCAGCTGAAACGGGCTGGACCGAAATGGTTGCTCAAACTGGCGCAATGACACTCTTTCCCGAAGCCAATTCTTGGTACATGGGCGCAAATATCCCGGGCAGGAAGCGTCAACTGATCAATTTTCCGAGCGTGTCTGGATATGTCGCACTCTGCGAAAACGTAGCGAACGAGGGATATCGCGGCTTCATGATCGACCAACCCACCAACAACGAACAGATGAGGAAATGAATATTTTGACCAAAGTTAGAGATTATCCCGAAGATATTAATCCTGTCTGGGCAGGCGATGGTTCGCATCTGCCGGAATGGTTTGTGTCGGCCCTGATGGTGCCGCGCGAAGAAGGCTATGTAGAGATCGACAGCGCTAAAGCGCACTACTTTCGTTGGGGCGACCGGGCTAAGCCGAAAGTGCTTATGACACATGGCTTTCTCTCCCACGCCCGTTGCTTTGCCTTCATCGCTCCGTTTCTCGCGGAAGATTACGACGTGGTGGCGTTCGATCTCGCCGGCATGGGCGACACGGAGATGCGCGGGCAAGCCGATCCCGCGGCAAGGGGGCGAGAGTTTGATGAGATTGCCGAGGCACTCGATCTGTTTGCAGATGGCCACAAACCCACCATCATCGCGCACAGTTTCGGTGCTGGCGCAGCGCTCACTGCCGTGGCGCAGTCGCCCGATCGGTTTTCCGGTGTTGTGATTTGCGATCTGATGGTCATGCGAGCCGAGCACTTGGAGCAATACTGGAACCATCGCCGCTCCAGCCCGGGATCAGGTGATCCTGACAAGCCTAAGCGGTGCTATATGAGCTATGAAGAGGCGCGTGAAAGATACATCCTATCCCCGCCCCAACCGGTCGGCGAGCCGTTCCTCCTAGATTACATGGCGTATCATTCTATGCGGCGCGACGGAGACGATTGGACATGGAAATTCTCACCCGAGGTATTCCGACGCAGCAATAAGGCGGAGGACTGGCTCACTATCGGCCAGCGACTTGTGAATGCGCCGGGTCGCAAGGTCATCGTTCATGGCGGAAAGAGTCAGCTCTTTACCAGGGACTCGGCTAACTACATCCGCGAGCTGGGGGGCGGTGACATTCCGATAGTCGCCGTACCTGAGGCGCGCCACCATTTAATGCTCGACCAACCATTGGCTTTCGTGACCGCACTCCTGAGCATCCTGCACCTCTGGGAGAATAAGGAGACCGGCCCCTCATGCCGCTGAACAAAGCTTCGAAGCGCCATGTATCAGGTTGGCTCAACTCATGACGAACAGATTCTTCTGGATGGATAACTCACCTGTTCTCCAAGTCTCGAAGACCCAGAGTTCAAGCGTTCATGAAGTAGTCCCCCACGTACTTGACGCTGAAAAGCCACAACCGCGTCAGTGAATACATCACCACGGTCTTCCACGATGAATTTGCGTGCCCCGGCGACATCGGCAAGATGCGCATTCGACGCAGACGCCCTTAGGAAGGCGGTTCAGATGATTACGTCGCAGGATCCTGTAAACACCTGCTACAGACACCTTGATCTCATGGTAGCGGGCCAGGTACCAAACGATCCGCTCCGGACCGAGATGATAGGTTTTGCGCAAATACAGAACCTTGTCCTCGACCTCCTTGGGCGTTTTATTGGGATGATTGTGCGGCCCTGATCGCTTCGGAACAAGCCCAGCTTCGCCCGACTGTTCAAACGCCTTCTTCCATCGATAAAAACTCGCCCGACCGATCCCAAAGTATCGGCAGGTCTTGCTAACATCTCCGATCTGCTTGGCGTAATCCAGAACTTTCAATTTTCGCCGGACCTCTCGATCTTCGTCAGTAATATAAGGCACTTTTCTTCACTCCTATCGAGTTGCAAAAAGTGTCTCACTGAATCGTTCATGTCTACAAGAGCTCCATGGCGCGCGATGCTATCGAAGAACTCTGGGACCTGTTTTGCGACCTGGATCGTAGGATTGCTTCTTTTGACAAGAAGATCGCTAAGGTTTTCAAGGAGAGCCCAACCTGCCAACGGATCGTCAGGATCAAGGGCGTTGGACCGAAGACGGCAACGGCGATTGTTGCCGCTATCGGCGATGGTAAGGAGTTCCGGAATGGCAGGCATTTGGCCGCCTGGCTTGGGCTCGTGCCGCGCCAGCATTCCAGCGGAGACAAACGAACTATGCTGAGCATTTCCAAGCGTGGCAGCCAGCACCTGAGAACTCTACTCGTACATGGCGCCAGGGCAGTGGTCCGGACTGCCCCCAACAAGACAGACCCGCTCATCAAATGGGTCAACGAACTTCGGGAGCGACGCGGCTACAACCGGGCAACGGTTGCCGTTGCTAACAAGAATGCGGGGATTATCTGGGCCGTGCTTCGAACCGGTGAACCTTACCGCGCCTGCGCCTGAAGACTTCAATGCCGATTGCAAGATGACGAGGAAATGGACTGCCGGGATCGAACCGGTGCGCAACGAGCCTGACTTTTATCGCGGCCTTTGAGGCCTACCAGCTGTAGAGGCGTGCGCATGCGGATACCCCATTTGGGCGCTCTGACCGAGAGGCCAGCTGACGCCGGATAGATGTTTGCAACGGATCTATGCAGCCAATTCAACGTTTCACTTGCAACAGGAGAGCCGTCCATAGAGGTAAAAGGTTTGCTGAGAGATCCCGGCCTTCCGGCAAGCCTCCTCAACCTTCGTGCCTTCCTCCGTCAGGCGCAGAATGAACGCGATCTGCGCATCCGTAAATTTTGACTTCCTCATCTGTCATCCTCGCTCCGCAGCACATCATGCTAAACGAGAATTTTCCCAAATCGAATGGTTCAGTTTTACGGAAGCAGGTCAGGCTCTTTTTTACCGCTTTTGACGTCGTGCTTGCTGCAGAATGATCGATGCACGTGACGCCTCGCGCTTGTCCAACTGCCTGGTGACCTGTTGTTTGGAGAATATCGGACACGTCATTCACCAAGTCATTTCTCATAGCCGCTATCAGACAAGCTTTTGCGTAATTGTCGGGCGTCGCAGCAGTGTCCAAATTGAATACGCTAGACCCGGCTGTTTTGGGTGGCGAAATACTATTCGGTCCGGCCATCTTGTATTAACTCTTATTCCTTCATTCGTTGCTCGACGAAGTCGGCGACATTCATATTCAATGTGGTCTGCCCCCACGAAAGTGGTCCATTATTTGAGTTAGTTCCGGCTTCAGATGAAGTGCTTGGCTCTGGTGGTCCGGCCTTGGTGTTAAAATCCAGCAGCGATTTTGACCTTGCCACCATGGCATAGGCCGGCGTTGCGGGCAAACTCGGCGGGAGATTGCCCATTGTGAGCCATGTGAGGTCGGCTCTCATTGTAGTCGCGTCGCCACGCCTCGATCAGCCGCTTTGCCTCGGCCAGGGAGGCGAACCAGTTGATGTTCAGGCACTCGTCCCGGAGCGATCCATTGAAGGACTCGATGTGTGCATTGTCCGTTGGGGTGCCGGGGCGTGAGAAGTCCATTTTGACCTTGTGATGATACGCCCAAAGATCAACAATATGACCGGTGAACTCGGCGCCATTGTCGGTAAAAAGCGCCTTCGGGGCGCCGCGTAAATAGACCAGCCGGTTCAGGATCCTGGCCACATCGTCGCCCCTCAGGCGTGATCCGACTTCTATCGCCAGGCACTCGCGGGAGTAAACATCAATCACTGTCAGTAAGCGGATCTTTGCGCCGGAGGACAGCTGGTCATGGGCGAAGTCCAGGCTCCATGCCTGGTTCAGTCCTGAGGGCTGACAGCGCGCTTGCCGATGAACCGCCATCTTCCGCCTGCGGGGCCGTTTTGCCCGCAAACACAGGCCTTCTTCACGGTAAAGCCGATAGACGATGTGCTTGCCAACCTGCCAGCCCTCACGCTTCAGCATGATATGGACGCGCCGATAGCCGAACCGGATCCGGGTCGCCACAATCTCATGCATGCGCTGGCGCAGCTCGGTCAGCGGATCCGTCCGGAGCGGCTTGCGTTGCGTTGAGCGATGTTGGCGCGTCAGACTGCAGGCCTTTCGCTGGCTGTAGCCGTGCGTCTGCGTCACGTAATCAACAACCTGTTTCATGAGCGATGGCCGCGGAACTTTTTTGAAAGCACGTCCTGAAGGACCGCCTTGTCCAAGCTGAGCTCGGCGACCGTGATCGTATACGATCACCTTCAGCCGCGTGTTCTCGTCGAGAACCTGCTTCAGCTCGCGGACCTGTTCGGACTCAAGGCCACCATACTTCTTCTTCCATCGATAATACGTCTGCTCGGTGATGCCCATCTGGCGGACCAAGTCGGCCACAGGCATCCCCATCTCAGCCTGCTTGAGAGCCGATACGATCTGTTCTGTGGAATAGCGCTTCTTCTTCATATCGAACTTCCTCCTTCAGGAAATCCGCTGGAAAACTAACACACTTGCCGGACCACTTTTACCCGGTCACGTCACATCAAACGGCGCCCGCACGATCGTATCTGTGAGCATTTGGTTTGCGGTTTCCACTTCCGTCTGCCTGAGACGCAAATTGGCTTTCGCCACTAATAGTCCGGTTTTGGCGTCATCAAAGACCACCTCGGCAACCACACCTTCGGGAGCGAGCGGCGCGTACCGGTTCACGAGCGTTTGGGCGCGGTCAACTTCAGCCGCAGCAACATCTTGCATAGCTTCAGCCTCGAGAAGCCTCCGTTCAAAATCAACTTGACGCGTGCGAAAAAGCGGATCGCCCTTACTGACGCGGTCTCCGACACGCACGAAGATTCGGTCGACGACCCCTTCTGCCAACGCGCCAATATCGCTGGTCTGTTTGGCAGCAATCGTCCCAGAAGCTATCAGAGGTTCGACCAACATGGTCGTTTCTGCGGATACAATTTCAACCAAAACGAGCGCCGTCTCGGCTTCAGACATCAAATCGTCTGCCGGCGCGGCAACCTGGACTTCAGGCTCCGTCTCTCGGCAACCCAGGAGCAGAACAGGCATAAAGCAGAGCGCAATCACCGGACGGATCATCATGAACGCCTTGGCATCTGATAAGCACCGCGTCCGCTCGAAAGCAGGGCTCCGTCTGCGTTCATAACCGAGGCTTCGGCGACTGAGAGCGTCGAGCCCAGACGGACAATCTTTCCCGTCGCAATAAGTGTTCCAGGTGTTGCAGGCTTGTGAAAATCAACCCTCAAGTCTGCGGTCGCGATTGGCATATTTCCTGCGGCCAGCAAGGCATAAAAGCCCGTCAGATCGATGAGCGCAGCGAGAACACCGCCGTGCGCAGATTGTGTGCGTGGATTGGAGACAACTTCGTCCCGCCAAGGCATTTCCAGCATGATCGTTCCGGTGTCCAGACTTACGGCGTTGAGTCCAAGCCAACGGTGAAACGGAGCCGCATCAAGCGCAGTCTGCACCTGGTCGAGAGTAAGCGATGAGGTATTCATGTAGGGGTTTCCTCTCGTATCTGACGCAGGAAGGACGCAACAGCTTCGGTAAACACATCATTCCGGTCTCCCGCCACCATGTGTCGCGCTCCGGCAACGTCGGTGAAGTGAGCTTGCGGAGCCAGTGATCGAAATGCCGTGACCGAGTCTTCCGAAACCAACTCGCTCATGCGGCCACGAATGAGATGAAGCGGTACGCGAATGTCTCGTACCGCTTGCTCCAAATCACCTGTGCGGGCAATAGCAGAGCGCCGCATTACGCCGGTGATGAAGGCGGGGTCCCAGTGCCATCTCCAGCGACCGTCATTATCTTGCCGCAAATTCTTGCGCAGCCCTTCCATATCTTTCGGCCGGGGACGATTCGGTAAATAGGTGGCAATCACATCGGCGGCCTGCTCTAGCGAGTCAAAGCCTTCTTCAATGTGAGCGCCCATAAACTCGACAACCTTGGCCACACCGGCGGCGTCCATATTCGGCGCAATGTCGACGAGTGTAACAGACGCAAATGCATTTCTTGACAGCACGCCCGCAGCAACGATGGCTGCAAGTCCTCCAAGCGAAGCACCGACGATGTGCGGCCGCCCGCCCCCACCTGCCACGCGTTCACCAACTTCAATAAGGTCTCTCGCTATGGCTTCGAGCGAATAATCTCCGTCAGCGGCCCAATCGCTTTCACCATGTCCGCGAAGATCCAACGCAATTGAGCGATACCCTTCAAATGCGAGCGCTTTGGCTGCGCCCCTCCAGGCGTGGCGGGTTTGCCCTCCACCATGCGCAAAAATTATCGGGGGTGCGGCAGGATCACCGAACGAACTCTGCGCCAGTTTCAGTCTATTTGCGTGAAGATACCCATCACTGTTGCTCAATATGTGTCTCCACTTTAGATATTTGTAAGTTTCCTATTATTAAGTTGCCTTACTATTTTTGTAAACGGAGAATTCGATGGCGGTTTCCACACGATCGCACGGGACAGATATCAAAGAGGATCCAAGGATTGATTTCAGTTTCCTTCTTGGCGAGGTCACCCGCCTTTTGCGCGGAGCGTTCGATCATGAAATGGAAACCATTGGTCTGACACGATCGCAATGGCATGTACTTGTTTATGTTCTGAAAATGGATGGTCCGACGCAGACTGCACTTGCAGAAGCGCTCGATATTGCGCGTCCATCAGTTGGAGCACTCATAGATCAGCTCGAGAACTCGGGCTATGTCTCGCGTGAGCGTGATGCCCATGACCGGCGCGTCTGGCGGATCGTGCCAACCCAGTTGGCCAGCCAGCGCGCGGAAGCCTTTGCGCAGTCTGCCGAACGCGTTGCGACGCAAGTCTTTGCTTCCATAGAAGACCGAGATCTATCGGCGGCCATGGCTTTGCTCTCAACCCTCCGCGAGAACCTGATCTCTCCAACTCCCGATCGACTGGAAAAAGACGGGAATTGCTAGCGCGGATCGTGAGCCAAGTATCAAGTCTGGGTATCCGCGCTTTTCAAGTAACCCCAAAACGGGCTGCGAAAACTTCTTTTTCCACTCAGATTGTGCTGAAAAGTCAAAAATCGCAGTTCACACCGTATACGGATCGTTATAAGTCACTGTATGGCTCAACAAAATTCTTCGAGAAATGTTCAAAATTAGTAATTTTCGATCTTGGGGACTTTTTCAACACAATCACTCACAAAGAGAATGTTGGTTCGCCTTTAGGCGTCACCCCACAAGTTGACCTGGCGCATTGTCTCAATCTGCGATTACGGATATTATTCACAGAATTATCCCAGCACCAATAAGCCCGGAACTGTCTGCATTCATAGTGGTATTCACCAAGAATGCAGACAAGGCCCTGAACACCAGCGAACAACTCCGGCATTCGGCGGCAGAACGACGACCTGAATCGTCTTAAGCAAAGTCAGCGAAGCACCTAACGGTATTTCGCTGACTTTCAAATGTTAAACGACCCTACCTGGCCGCCTCAAGGTCAGTTACGCTTATATCAACGTCAGAAACGAAGACGGGCGGTTGCCCCGAAGGTCAGAGGTGGCGACAGGAACGCTCCAACAGCGGTTCCAGGCGCTGTTTGCGTGGCAGCATCGCCCTGGAGGGGCGTATCGAAAGCCAGCTCGTAATAGTCCTCGTCAAACAGGTTCTGCGCCCAAACCTCGAGCTCGAACGGTGAGTTGTCGCTGTAAAACCCCATTCTCGCATTGACCACGACCAAGTCGTCAGCTTCCTTGAGCGGATCGAGGTTCGAGCCTGTATTGTACCGTGAAGTGTACCGGCTCGAGACATTGAATCTCGTATCCCAGTCACTGACAAAAGTGGTCTCATATGTAGCTGCCAACGTACCTGACCAGCGGGGGGCAAATGAAATCGTGCTTCCTGGCAAACGCGGGGGCGCAAAAAAGTCCACTGCTTCAAAATCGTCGTACTGCGTTTCAGCATAAACGAGCCCCCCCTGAAGTGTCAGTCCTTCAAGCTTTTCAGGCAGATATCGGAAATCAAACTCTGCGCCCTTTGAAATCACAGCGGGAACAGATGTCACGATAAAGCTCGTTCCGGTGAATGTGTTTAGCTGAAAGTCATTATATTCCTGATAGAAAACGGCGCCGTTGAAGAACAAACTATTTGCTGCGTTATTGCTTTTGAAGCCGACCTCATAGGCATCCACGGTTTCAGGATCAAAGCCGGTGTCAAGGTTAGGCTGGAACGGCGCTGGATCTGCGGGTCCGAACTGACTGCGATCCAAATTGAAGCCCCCCGCCTTGTAACCACGGGAGTAAGATGCGTACGACATCAGATTTTCACTGAAGCGATATGAGCCCTTTACTGTACCGGACAGATCCTCGTCTGAACGATCTTGAGAGGAGCTAACACCGACGAAGTTGTCGTTCACCCAAGGCAGACAAAGGGTTGGGGTTAATCCATTTGCGGCCCCGAATACAGCGAGGGCGGTGGAGCAACTGCCCTCATTTCCATCGAAATCAGAGTCCAGCGTTTTCTCATCGACCGTATAACGAAGGCCAACGGTCAGATCGAACTGGTCAGTGAAGCTAAACGTATTATTGGTGAAAATGGCATATGTATCAGCTTCCTGCTTATAAACATCCTCGGTCGCTTTGGCTTCACCTGTGTAGATGGAGCCGGGCAGCGCAGTGAGATCAAACGCTCCACCGCTCGCACCGAGCAGCAATTGCTGAAAGTAGAAAAAGTAATCATTGCCGTAAGTGATGAAATCTGTGCGATCAAGAGTCTCATTGGCATAGAAGACCCCCACCTGCCAGTCGATACTGTCGGTCGCACCTGCGAGCCGTAACTCCTGGCTGAATGTAGCAAAAGCATCCATGGTGGATTCGTCATCGCGATACCATAGATCGGCCGCGCTGAAATCCATGTCTTGACCCGAGCCATTTTCCCAGTCGCGATAGGACGTGATGGACGTTAACTCACCGAATCCGGTCTGCCACTCGATATTGGCTGACACGCCCCAATCTTCGGTCGTCTGCGTGGCGTCTCGGTTCGCAAAGGCGACACGATCGAACGGATCGACAGGGAAAGCAGCGGCACTGTCACCGCCAGCCAACAGGGTAATCAGCGGGCCTCTGGCTGGGTCCACCGCGATATAGTCACCCATGCAACAATCTTCCTCCCGGTCAGTATAGTCCGCCGAAAGAAGGATTTCGAGGTCGCTTGATGGTTCAATAAGAAGCTGGCCTCGGAACGAGTAGAAGTCATACTGACTTGTTTCGTTTTCGGTACGTGGTCCATTGCCTGTCTTTACGTCGAGAAGTCCGCCGCGTTCCTCATAGACCCCAAAAAGGCGACCGCTCACAGTTTCAGAAAGTGGCCCGGTAACTTCTGCAGAGGTGCGAAGGAAGCCTTCGTTGCCGATCCCGAGCTCGAAGATAGACTCAAGCTCGTCAGACGGTTTCTTGGTAATGATATTTATAACGCCCGCAGAAGTCGACTTGCCAAACAAGGTTCCCTGCGGTCCCTTCAGTACCTCGATTCGTTCGATTTCGCCGAGATCGCCAAAGGAAACGCCATTCCTGGCGCGCGGAACCCCATCGATAACGACGCCGACGGAACTTTCGAGGCCAGGATTGTCTCCTACCGTGCCAATGCCGCGAATACGCGCCGTCGTATTTGCTTGCTTTGACGACGAAGTCACAAGCAGGCCGGGCGTAACGACTGTCAGATCCTTGATATCCTTAACGCCCGCATCACTGAGAAGTTCACCGGACAAAGCCGTCACAACGATCGGCACATCTTGCAGACTTTGCTCGCGCTTTTGCGCCGTAACTGTAATTGCGCCCAGACGACGTGTGGTCTCTGCGTTTTCGGTTGTCGATGTAGTACCCTGCTCGTCCACTTCAACTTGTGCATGAGCACCTGCGGCGAGCAGCAATGCCGCCAAAGATACCGAAGCAGTTGTCTTAGACAGCGTGTTAAAATAATGCACCTAGTTTCCTCCTGATGTCTGTGCAGGATTGTATGGAACGATACATTATTCTTTGTAAACATTGCTTTCTACTCACTGCCGGAGATCGTCGAAGGGTGATGCAAATTTACAATAGATCTAAACGCCAGACCGGGCGCGCTTCAGTCGGCTCAATCCAGGAGCAATCTCATTGACACATGTTTATAAAGGCTCAGACTTGAGACTCAGTTGGTTCCGCACTCGAATGGAAAGTCTGTCGTTACTGTGCTCTGAGATCCAAGTTCGACCACTACCGGCTAGAATTTTCCGGCCTGTTCACATTGGTGGACTGTTGACGCCAGCGTGATTGATCAGAACTGTCGGGAATATGTTCGCGATTGCACTGCTTGCCGTATTGTAGCTTTACACCAAGACTCCAGCTTTTCGGGGGGGGGCGTCTGGCAGACCTATGAACCAGTTCGCGGACAGGCGCTCGGCTCGCAGGCGTCCATTGAACGCGTTGTCGATCGGCTTCCCGAGCTTCGAGAGACACCAAGCTCATTCCGCGCTTGAGACTAGTTTTTCAAGATATCGACGGAAATTTCTAAGATCTTTCTCGTTGAAATCCGCAAATATCTCAGCGGCCGCATGTCTTCCAGCCCGATCAATTACGGACTGCCGGGAGATTGCCAATCTAGAGGGTACAACCCGCCACACGCGACGATCCTCGCTGTCCGCGATCCGGTTCACATATCCGCGTCGCTCCAACTGGTCTATCAGAGACCCGACAGAAGCTCGCCCCAGCTCCAGTATCTCGGCCAACTCAGTTTGCGTAGGGTTAGAAAGCCGAAAAACATACAGAATCGCTCTCCATTGAGCCCGCGTGAGTTCCAAAGATGCCATATCCGCATCGAATCGTTGCCGAAGCCCGCGTGCAACACGGTTTATCAGAAACGCCAGCTCAACTCGCTCATCGTGCAAGAAATCATTGTCAACAAAACTCTGATTTTTCTCTTGGGGCATTCCAACTAGATCTCGTCATAGAGTAAAAAGTTCACTCTTACTTTGTTCAGTCCGATACTCAACCGATATATTCAGAGCCTGATCCAAAAAGAGTTGTGTGATTTCAGCGGCTTGTGATTCTCTGTGGTTGCGAAGCTACGGAGAGCCACATGCCTTGGACTGAAACCACACGCCCCATTTATGCGCGTGATTGCACGCGCTATGCAAGCGATCTGACCGATGCGGAATGGGCACTGATCTCGCCATTGATGCCAGCGCCCAAAGGGATCGGGCGTCCGCGAAAGACCGACCTGCGCGAGGTCGTGAACGCGCTGATGTATATTGCTTCGACGGGGTGCCAGTGGCGTTTCCTGCCGAAGGATTTTCCACCTTTCTCAACGGTGCAGAAGTATTTTTATCGCTGGCGCGACACGCGGCTGCTGGAGAAGATCAACCACCGGCTCCTGCTGGCGACGCGCGAAGCCGCCGGGCGAGACGCCCAGCCCAGCGCCGGGGTGATCGACAGCCAGAGCGTGAAGACCACAGAAAGTGGCGGAATTTCAGGGTATGACGCGGGCAAGAAGGTCAAGGGCCGCAAGCGTCACATCCTCACCGACACTGAAGGATTCCTGGTCACCGCCCTGGTCCACGCCGCCGACATTCAGGACCGCGATGGCGCCCCAGCCGTGCTCGCTGAAGCGCGCTTCCGGTTTCCCTGGCTGCGCCTCGTCTTCGCCGATGGCGGATATGCCGGGGACAAGCTGAAAAGGGCGCTTTCGAAAATGGGCGACTGGACGCTCGACATCATCCGGCGCAGCGATAAGGCCAAGGGCTTCGAAGTCCTGCCGAGACGCTGGGTCGTCGAGCGTACCTTCGGATGGCTCGGTCGTTCACGCCGCCTCGCCAAGGACTGGGAAACCCACCTCGAAAGCGCCATCGCCTGGCTCTTCATCGCCCATATCCGTATCGCAACGCGAAGGCTTGCAAGAGCCTGATTTTATGAATGAGCATTTTGATTCAGACTCTCAGAGCATAAAAAAATGCTGGCTAGATTAATCTAGCCAGCAAGTCTCCCGAAGCTGCGGAATGTTGGGAGGATGCCCTCCTGACGACGTGACACTTTTCTCACTTCGTCGGAACGACAAAAATTGACATTCCACCACTCAGAAAAGCAGAGGACACTCAGTCTGCCGCCTGTTGCCATTCCTAGTACTCGAAATTTAAATACATGTCCATACTGTATGCGAGCAAACAAATTATGCCCCCGCCCTAAGAGCCTGATCCAAAAAGAGTTGTGTGATTTCAGCGGCTTGTGATTCTCTGTGGTTGCGAAGCTACGGAGAGCCACATGCCTTGGACTGAAACCACACGCCCCATTTATGCGCGTGATTGCACGCGCTATGCAAGCGATCTGACCGATGCGGAATGGGCACTGATCTCGCCATTGATGCCAGCGCCCAAAGGGATCGGGCGTCCGCGAAAGACCGACCTGCGCGAGGTCGTGAACGCGCTGATGTATATTGCTTCGACGGGGTGCCAGTGGCGTTTCCTGCCGAAGGATTTTCCACCTTTCTCAACGGTGCAGAAGTATTTTTATCGCTGGCGCGACACGCGGCTGCTGGAGAAGATCAACCACCGGCTCCTGCTGGCGACGCGCGAAGCCGCCGGGCGAGACGCCCAGCCCAGCGCCGGGGTGATCGACAGCCAGAGCGTGAAGACCACAGAAAGTGGCGGAATTTCAGGGTATGACGCGGGCAAGAAGGTCAAGGGCCGCAAGCGTCACATCCTCACCGACACTGAAGGATTCCTGGTCACCGCCCTGGTCCACGCCGCCGACATTCAGGACCGCGATGGCGCCCCAGCCGTGCTCGCTGAAGCGCGCTTCCGGTTTCCCTGGCTGCGCCTCGTCTTCGCCGATGGCGGATATGCCGGGGACAAGCTGAAAAGGGCGCTTTCGAAAATGGGCGACTGGACGCTCGACATCATCCGGCGCAGCGATAAGGCCAAGGGCTTCGAAGTCCTGCCGAGACGCTGGGTCGTCGAGCGTACCTTCGGATGGCTCGGTCGTTCACGCCGCCTCGCCAAGGACTGGGAAACCCACCTCGAAAGCGCCATCGCCTGGCTCTTCATCGCCCATATCCGTATCGCAACGCGAAGGCTTGCAAGAGCCTGATTTTGCTCTGCCCCCAACAAACTGGATCGTTTTTGGTTGGAGTTTCCGGTATTCTGGAACCTGGCTGGGCGGAGACGAGACGATGCGAGCATCGAAGTTCACGGACGCGCAAAAGGCGTTTATCATCAAGCAGGGTGAAGCCGGGATTCCGGTGGCAGAGATCTGTCGAAAGGCGGGGATCAGCCAGGCGACCTACTTCAACTGGAAGAAACGCTATGGCGGCCTGATGCCGTCGGAGATGCGGCGGCTGAAAGAGCTCGAAGACGAGAATGCGCGTCTGAAGCGGATCGTCGCCGACTTGTCCCTCGACAAGGAGATGCTGCAGGACGTCCTGAAACGAAAGACGTAAGGCCTGGTCGCAAGCGGGAGCTTGTCAAAGAGGCGGTTCAGGAATGGGGCATATCGATCCGGAGGGCCTGCAGCAATCTGCTGCTCGACACGTCCACCTTCCACTACCGCTCTCGGCGACCCGATCAGGCCGCGTTGAAAGAGCGCATTAAGGATATCTGCGAGACACGTGTTCGGTATGGCTATCGGCGCGTCCACGTCATGCTGAGGCGGGAGGGATGGTTTGTGAACCAGAAGAAAGTACGCCGGCTTTACAATGAGTTGGGCCTGCAGTTGCGCAACAAGCACCCGAAGCGAAAGGTCAGGGCCAAACTCATTCGCGATCGCAAGGAGGCGGTATCTCCGCTTGAGGTGTGGGCGATGGATTTTGTTCATGACCAGCTCGCGACCGGTCGTAAGTTCCGCATCCTGACGGTCGTCGACACATGGTCCAAATATGTTCCTGCCATCGACGCGAGATACAGCTATCGCGGCGAAGATGTCGTTCAGACGATGGAGCGGATCTGTGCTCAGACTGGTTATCCGAAGATGATCCGCGTGGACCAGGGCTCGGAGTTCATCTCTCGCGATCTCGATCTGTGGGCCTATGCGAACGGTGTGACGCTGGACTTCTCCAGGCCGGGCAAGCCGACGGATAACGCCTTCATCGAGGCGTTCAATGGTCGACTACGCGCCGAATGCCTGTCCGCAAACTGGTTCATGAGCCTGTCAGATGCGCGCGAAAAGCTGGAGTGTTGGCGTGGAGACTTGTGTGGATGGCTCCTGCGTTGCAAGGGATTTTTTCGTTTCGGCAAGCCTTGGTCGGAAGCTGACTTGTGTCCGGCCTGTTAACGCAACGTTGGTGTCGCTGGCCCTGATGGTTTCCGCGAACCGAGTCCCATTCTACAACGCGGACAGTTGAAGTCCTTGTCTCCACGCGGGTTGTCTCGATTCCCGGGCGACCCGGATTGCCATCACTATTCATCGTCCTCGCAAGTCTCTGGTGTTTGTGTGCTGTCTCGAAGGTTTAGGCTTTTGCGGTTGCCCTGAAAGGCTCATTGCGGGAAAGCACGGCCCAAATAATCCGGGCCGTTTTGTTGGCAATGGCAACAGTTGCAAGTCTCGCAGGTTTTCTCTGGAGTATGCTGACAACCCACGGGTCCGCCTTTTCCGGATGGGCCTTGGCGGCCGCAATTCGCGACGTCATACCGACGACCAGTAGTTTTCTCAGGTATCGGTCGCCCTTTTTGGAGATGCCGCCGAGTCGCTCCTTTCCGCCCGATGACTTGTTTAAGGGTGTCAGGCCGATCCAGGCCGCCAAGTCTCTCCCGCTTCTGAACAAATCGGCTGACCCTATCGTTGCTACGATTGCTGAAGCTGTGATCGGTCCCACGCCAGGAATTGTCTTCAGAAGTCGAATCCGGTGATCGGTCCGAGCCGCCGCAAATATGCTCTTCTCAAGTCGCGCAATCTCCTGCTGAACCGAGAGAAGTTGACAGCATAAGGATACGATTACGTCTTGTGCCAGTTCAGGGAGATCAAGGCGCATCCCCCCACTTACGGATTCAGCAAACTCCCGAACACAGGTTGCACCTTTTCTGATCGTCTCGCCGAACTCGCCAAGCAGTCCGCGAATGGCATTGGATAGCTGTGTTCGTTGGCCGACCAGCAGCTCCCTGGTACGATGCTGACAAAGAAGCGCCTGTTGATTGGCCGATTTGACGGGAACGGTTCGCATTGTTGGGCGGGTGACCGCTTCGCAAATCGCTTCTGCATCTGCCGCGTCAGATTTTCCACGCTTGACGTATGGCTTCACATAGTTGGGTGGCATCAACCGCACCTCATGTCCGAGAGCGGTCAGCTCACGTGCCCAATAGTGACTCGTGGCGCAAGCTTCCATGCCGACAAGGCAGGCTGGTTGCAGTTCGAAGAACCGCAGCAACTGCGCGCGACGAAGCGACCGGTTAAACAGAACAGTTCCGTCCTCGGAAACGCCGTGTACTTGAAAAATGTTCTTGGCCAGATCCAGGCCGATTGTGGTGACTTGCATTGGGTGGCTCCTTTCATGCGCAGTCTTGATGGAACTGCATAATGCCGTACTTCGGCGGTGGGAGCAGGAGCCATCCACTCCATCTACAATACGGTAAGACCTCATAGCGCGATCGGAAACAAACCCCCGGCCGCACTGATCAATCACGCAGGCGTAACCAGTCCGCCATCGTGAAAAGGCCGGAAAACTCTAACCGGCAATGGTCCAGACTTGGGTCTCAGAGCAATTTTATGAATGAGCATTTTGATTCAGACTCTAAAGGCTCAGGCATTTCGTCGGCTTGCATATGGTAAGATTTCGTACCATGATCCGCTAACCCGCACCAGACGGGATGTGATCAGGGAGGAAACTATGATTGTAACGCGATTGGCATGGACAGTATTTCTATATACAACCGTATCAGTTTCGAGCATTGTGCTAGCAGCCGAAGCTCAAGAAGAAGACAATGTGAGAACACTGCAGTCAGTTGTTGTCACGACTCAGAAAACTTCAGAGTCGCTTCAGAACGTACCAATAGCCGTTTCTGCTTTTAATGAGGAGGCAATTGACAGACTCCAGATAGCTGGTGGTCCAGATCTCACAAAAGCCGTGCCGAACCTGTCGTTCACCAAAGGACAATTTACCGGCTTCAACCTCAAAATCAGAGGCATAGGAGTGGATGTAGTGGCGACGTCCGGTGATGCCGGGGTGGGCATACACCAGAACGACGTCCCCCTTCAATCAAACAGACTCTTCGAGTCGGAATTTTTTGACACAGAGCGGGTTGAGATTCTCCGTGGGCCGCAAGGAACACTCTATGGCCGAAATGCTAATGGAGGTGTGTTCAACTTGATTACCGCCAAGCCGGTCTTCGAAGAATTCCACGCAGACGCCGCGCTGACTTACGGGAACTACAATTCAGTAAAAGCTAACGGCATGGTAAATTTGCCAGTAGGAGAAAGGGTTGCCCTCCGAGTTGCCGGATCTCTCACGCAGCGCGACGGGTACGTCGATAATATTGTCACCGGCAACGATATTGACGACCGGGACTTGTGGTCAATCCGGGCCACTCTTGGATTTGAGCCGACTAACTCATTTCGCGGGTGGCTCTTGTATGAACATTTTGAGGAAGAGGATGCGCGTCTACGCTCGGGCAAACAGCTTTGCCGGAAAGACCCTCTAGATACTAGCTTTGCGGGCATTCCCATCGCCTTTGAAGATCAGATTTTCACGTCTCAGGGCTGTCTGAGTGCGCCGCTTGACGAGTCTCGCGATACTGTCAATTCGGTTGCGACTCTGGCTGGCGGACTAGCGGTTCAGGTCGGGTTGTTAAATGGAGATGCATTCACGGCACCAGCCATTCAGGACATGCGAACAATTGCGGCAGGATTCGATCCATTCTATCAAGCCGAGCAGGATTTGTGGACACTTAGTCTGTCATGGGACATCAATGATGTCCTGAAATTGACTTCATTGTCGAGTTTCAATGAAACATCCGTATTCTCTGTTGAGGATGTCTCCAAAGTCGAGCCCACAATCACCTTCAATGATTTGTCAGAAATTCCACCAGGGATAGACCCCCAAGTCGATCTCTATAATTCAGTTTTTCCTGGCGGCGTCGTCAGTGACCCGCAGATCGGCCCCTCGAACTTTTACACGGTGGCGGATCCATCCGGTGAGACAACAGAGGCATTTACTCAGGAACTGCGACTACAGTCGGATTTCAGTGGCCCATTAAATTTCAATCTCGGTGCCATCTATATGGATTATGAAGCTGGCAATGACGATGTAATCGATGGATACTACTTCATAAGCAATGCGCTAACCGGTCTGCTGCAATTACACAACGCATCACTTGCTGCAGGTGGACCACCAGTGATACCGGGGGTTCCTTTCTCAGGAAGCCTTGATGAGTCCAATGTAGATGGCGACACAAATATCGGAAATTCACTCAACGGCTTAGGAAGAAATTACTTCCGGACGGTTGCCCCTTATGAGTTACAGTCGACAGCGCTCTTCGGGGAAGCATACTATGATATGAGCGATGAGTTGACCTTCACCCTCGGGTTGCGTTACACGAGGGATAAAAAGTCGCAAAAGAACATTCCGACCTATCTCTTCACGCCTGATATCGTCCGCCCGGACCCATTGGCTCCGGTTCCGGACCCGGCGACAGAAACAGATTTGGACGGTAACGTTGACGGAATTTTCGAGGTTGAGTTTGAAGAGATCACAGGTCGTGCGGGATTTGATTGGACACCGGATATATCGTTCACAGATGACACACTTCTGTATGGCTTTTACTCCCGCGGTTACAAGGGGGGTGGCATAAACCCACCGCAGCCATCGGAAAATGCCAACGCATTTCCATCAACTTTTGAACCAGAGTTCATCAATGCATATGAAATCGGAACCAAGAATCGGTTTGCAGGAGACACACAGCAACTTAATCTTGCTGGCTTCTACTATGACTATACGGATTACCAGATCACTCAGGTGATCAACCGCTCATCGGTGAATTTCAATGTCGATGCTGAGTTATATGGCCTAGAGATTGAGTATCTTTGGGCTCCTGGAGACAACTGGCTGCTGTCTGCAAATATTGGTTTGCTCGAATCTAAGCTGGTTGATGTTTTCGCAATTGACGTCCTTGATCGCACGGTCGGCAACTCCGATTTCGTGGTTTTGAAGAACCCGGCAAACTATTCGAACTGTGTAGTGTCCGCAGAAGGGTATGCAACTATACTGGGCGCAATCGAGGCCGGACAACTTGGCACGGGCTCTACCGCTGGGCTGTGTCTTGGCAGCTTTGCCGGTCAGGAGGCGGCGTTCGGGTTGGGGAATGTGTCCTATGTCGATGGAGATGGCTCATCCCGCACAGTCGGCGCATTGACGCCATTCGACGGCATCAATAAAGACCTCAGAGACAACAATCTGCCGGGTTCTCCAGATACTACGCTAAACTTGGCAGCGGAGTATACTTTTCCATCTCTCGCCGACAGTAGCTGGGATCTGACAATCCGCGGCGATTATTACTATCAGACGGAAAGCTTTACTCGTATCTGGAATGTTCCGCGCGACGAACTTTCCAGCTGGGAAAATGTCAATCTCTCCCTTGTCTTGGCGAATGATGACACAGGCTTCCAAATCACAGCATTTGCAAAGAACCTGTTTGATGAAGAGGTGATCACAGGAGCCTATTTGCAGGACGACAGCCCTGGGCTTTATAGCAATGTGTTTTTGACGGAACCGGCATTGTACGGAGTAACAGTTTCGAAATCATGGTAACAAGTACCGCTTGTCATCCGTGCCTGCCTTCCTCAATTGTTCGCCAGTCTGAGCCACATGAGCCGGTATTGTCGCGCCGTCTGGCTTTAGTGACTCAGCCTCGTGTGCAGGGAAGATCATTCGGAGAGTCTGTTCGTCTTTGTTGTCGTTGATTGGTTTGAGGTCAAAGCCCGGCGAGCAGAGCCACCGCGACGCTCTAGCGAGCCGGGCCGAGATCTGCGGTGGTGAGCGGATTAAGGCAGCGGAGTAAGTCTGCCAAGCGCGGTGTGAGGCCGGTGGTGGTTGTAGTCGATTCGCCCAGGCTTCGATGATACGCCGGGCATCGCCGAGACTATCGAAGAGATGCTCGTTCAGACACTCGGTCTTAGGCAGCAGATGCACCATGTTTCCGATTGTCCGTCGTCTGCCTGTGCGAGATGATGTTGGCTATGGCAGAGTCACTCATCGTCCAGTCCCTGAAGGACAAGCGCGCTGAGATCCATGGGCGGATCAGGGTAGTGTCCAGAATCTTTCGCACTTTCGATCATGCGACGGCGGTTCCATTGGGTTGAAGTTTTATCTCGAGTAGCAGCTGCATGTTCATGTACCTTCGTTTGCTCCCCTCGGTTCCGGCGACGTGTCGCAATCGGGCAGCGGCAAGGTGAGCTGGTCCTGTTTTCCTGCACAGTTTTCCGGCCTTGCTAAGGCATATCCGGGTTATTGATCAGGCCGCTTTCTTGAGTTCGTTTATCGCTCCATATGCCTCGTTCGGTGTCGCCTTGCCAAGGGCGGCGTGAGGCCGCTCTTGGTTGTAGAAGTTGATCCAGTCATCGACGACGCGCTGAGCAGCAAAGCCGTCAGCAATGTCCTGCAGATATACCGCTTCGTATTTGAGGGACCGCCAGAGCCGTTCGATAAAGATATTGTCCAGGTAGCGCCCGCGTCCATCCATGCTGACGCGCACCCGGGCGCTGGTTAGCGTGGTGATCCAGTCTGACCCGGTGAACTGGCTTCCCTGATCCGTATTCATGATCTCGGGCGGCCATATTTCTCGATGGCCTCTTTCAGCGCATCGATGCAAAAGTCCGCATGCATGGTGTTGGACACCCGCCAGCTGAGCACCTTGCGCGTTGCCCAGTCCATGATGGCGACGAGGTAGAGATAACCCCGGCTGACGGGGATGAAGGTGATGTCGGAACACCAAACCTGATTGGGACGCGTGATCTCCATCCCCTTCAGAAGATAAGGGAAGACCGGATGGGCCGGATGCGGCTGGCTCGTCTTTGGCCGCTTGTATACTGCCTCCAGGCCCATCAGTCGCATCAGGCGGCGGACACGGTGGCGACCGGCTTTGACGCCATCCCGCGCCAGGCTGACCGCGATCTGGCGACTGCCGAAGAACGGATACTTTGTGAACAGCTTGTCGATCGATTTCATCAACGCCAATGTCTCTTCGCTCGCCGGCAGCGGCCGGTAGTAGAGCGTTGACCGGCTGATGTTCAGCACGCGGCACTGCGCGCTCAGGCTCAACTTCGGGTGATCGGGTTCGATCATGTCGCGTCGGTCGCCGGGGCTCATAGCTTGAGCCCTTTGGCTAAAAAATCATTCTCGACCGCCAACCTCCCGATCTTGGCGTGGAGCTCTTTAACCTCGGCCTCCCGGTCGTCATTGCCGCCGCCCTTGGCAAACACGTCCGCCATTCCTTCAACAGCTTGCTTCTTCCAGGCACTCACCTGTGTCGGCAGCACATTATGCCTCGCCGCAATCTCCTGGATCGTGCGATCTCCGCGCAGCGCCTCAAGCGCCACCTGCGCCTCGAAATTGTCGGTGAACTTGCGTCTCTTTCGTCCCATGTTGGATATCCCTTACTCGTTCGGGATATACCTTAGCTCACTGTTCAGTTTGCTGGGACCAGCTCAGTTCGTGGGGCGAAATCGTCTTGAAATCCAGATAACACAATAAAAACAATTGGTTGTGTGGGGCTTCTGGCTCCGCGAGTAGGTGCTTGAAGGGAGTTGGCCTCTTGTCGTCTGTTTGGAAATCATACTTCGACATTGTCACCGCCACTTTTAGCCTGCCGTCGAACATTTATCGGAATGGCCGATAGCGCCATTCGACGAAAGATTACCCACAAGCCGTTCCACTTCGTCACCCCACAACTCCATTGCCTGACGAACATCGCCTATACTGTCTCCTACATCATAGCGCGTGCGCATCGTTCGGTCGGGCGCGTGGTTGATACACGCCTCGGCAATCGCGGGTGACACGCCGAGTTCTCGAACCAGAAGGGTCCGACCGAGGCGCCGGCAGTCATAGAGTTGAACGCCGTCGAGCGGGCAGGGCTCATCGACTTTCCGGGCCTCCGCGACCAGCTTGTTGCGTACCCTCATCCAGCGCTGCTTTGGGCCATCGTGACGAATGTGGTCATCGCTGGCCTTGTTTGGAAACACCCAAGGCAGATTGTGCTTCGAAAGGGCCTCGCGGAGCAGGGCGACGGCCTGAGGTGACAGGGGTACCTCGTAAACCTCGTTCGTTTTTGTCTGTCCGGCGGGGATGCGCCACATCTCTTTTCCGGGCGTCCAGTCGAACTGGTCGCGCCGGGCAGCAACAATTTCGGCGGGCCTTTGCAAGGTGTGGGCATGTAGCATGATGGCCAGCGCGGATCCCCAGCCGTGGCGTCCCTCGTCGCGTCGCAGTTCTTCGTTCAATGCGTCCCACATGAGCTTCAGCGCCCCGTCAGGCATCTGGGAGCGTTTGTCGGGTGTGTCCTTGAACAGTTTCCGGAAGGTGGCCGGGTTCATATCTGCCAGTTCTTCTTCGATGGCCCAGTTGAACACCGCACGGATAACACCCTGGCATTCATTGGCGAGTTTTGCGCCGGGATTGCTGCCTTCCCTGGCGCGCGGGTGTTTTGCGGCTTCGGCCTGGATCGACCTCACCAATTCGCGGACCTGCGCCCTGGTAATCTGTCGGAATTGTTCTTCCCCAAGCGAAGGCAGGATATGGACTCTCAGTAGCCTGTCGCGTTCATCATAGGTGCGTTGCTTGACCCGAGGTGGGGATTTCTCGGGCGTCGCCATGAACCGGGTGGCCAGGGCGGCAAACGTGGAAGTCTTTTCCTTCTCGGCCGCTTCCTTGGTTTTCCGTTTGCGGGTGACCAGGTCTGCTTCTCCCATCGCCATCCGGCCTAATTCTTTCATGGCCATGGCGCGGGCAATTTCGGGAGAGCCGTCATTTGCGGCGATCAGTTTCGCGTCTGTCTTGCTGCCGTCGGGTTTCACAATCTGGAGCTTGTAGGCTGCGCTCCCCTTCGGCGTGATGGCCAGAAACAGTTTCGGGACCTCAGTGTCCCAGTGGCGCACCTTTTTTGTCCCGTCATGCGCCCTGATAAGGCGCTGAACATTGGTTTGGGTGAGTTTGAGTCTGTTATTGGCCATGTCTTCTTGCTCTCTTTCGAGTCTGAAGACGGTGGCTTTCAAGCCCTGTGCCACCCAAGCCACCTCTGAGCCACCAATAAGCCACCTCGGGAAGTCGGAATTTGTCCGGCTTTGTCCGATTTGGCCGCAAAGCAGAAAGGTGCGACTTCCGCGTGGAGGGGCTGGTATTTACAGGGAAATCTCAACAAGTACGGGCGGTTTGCCCGCTGAGAAAATGGTCGGAGCGAGAGGATTCGAACCTCCGACCCTCTGGTCCCAAACCAGATGCGCTACCAGGCTGCGCTACGCTCCGGACTCCCGTAATAATGAGGTCGCGCTACGGCGCAAGCCCCTTTCGGCTGTGAATTCAGTCTTTTGACCGTAAGCGCCGCACAAGACCCTCTTGCGCCACACTCGCGACGAGGTCTCCAGCCATGTTGAAGATCATGCCGCGATTGAATCCGCGGCCTTTTCCGGCAAATGGGCTGTCCATGGAATAGAGGTGCCATTCGTCGAACTTGATCGGCCCGTGCAGCCACATGGCGTGGTCGAGGCTGGCGGACATGAGTTCCTTGTGATTCAGCCAGGTAATGCCGTGCGGGCGGTAGCTGGAGCTGAGCAGGCTCATGTCGGAGGCATAGGCCAGAAGGCAATGGTGCAGGGCCGGGGGCACGTCGATCGGCCGGCTGACCCGGAACCAGATATTGTGATGATCATCTGCAATTTCCGGATGGATCAGGTCCAGCGGGGAAACATCCCGAATCTCGATGTCGCGTTCGCGGGCGAAATCCTCGCGCAGGGCTTCGGGCAGGCGGTCTGCGATCTCCATCCGGCGCTCGCGCAGATCCTTCAGGCCCTCGGGGCCGGGCACATCGGGCATCTTGTGCTGGTGCTCCCAGCTGTCCTCATCAGTCTGGAAGCTGGCGGCCATGTTGAAGATCTGTTTGCCATGCTGGACAGCCACAACACGCCGCGTGGTGAAGCTGCCGCCGTCGCGGGAATGGTCGACCTGGTAGATGATCGGCACTTTCGGGTCGCCGGGACGGATGAAATAGGCGTGCAGGGAATGGCACATCCGGGCTTCCGGCACTGTCCGGTAGGCCGCGACCAGAGACTGGGCGATCACCTGGCCGCCGAAAACGCGCTGGCTGGCCCGCTCGTCCGGGCTCTGGCCCCGGAACAGGTCCAGCTCCAGACGCTCGATGTCGAGCAGGGAAAGAAGGTCTCCGACGGGGTCCGACATGCAGGGGTCTCCAAATTGCGTCTGCACGAGCTAGCAGAGGCAGGAATGGATGCAAACTGTGCAAGTGCGCGTTGTAGTTTCAAATTTGTCGATTCTGGTCACAACATGTTCACCACATTCCGGTATGGGCTGGTATTATGGTTAATGCTGCCTCTCTCCGCGCCGCCGTGCCCTTTCATGATTCCTTTTCGCAAATGAAACGTGATCTGGACTTCCTGCGCATGGCCATCCGGATGAACAAGCTGATCGGAGAGGTCACGCCGGACTCCCGGCAATTGGTCGCCGATGATTTCGAGGACAGCGTCGACAAGCATGCCGACAATGTTGCATTCCGCTTCGAGGGCGGGCTGACCACTTATGCCGAATTCGAGGCCCAGGCGAACCGGATGGCCCATTGGGCGCTCGCGCACGGCCTCAAGGCCGGGGACCGGGTGGCGCTCTGCATGGAGAATTGCCCGGACTATGTCGCGATCTGGGTGGGCCTTGCCAAGGTTGGCGTCATCACCGCCCTGGTGAACACGCATCTGGAAGGGGACTCCCTGAAACATTGCCTCGCCATTTCCGAGGCCACTCATGTGATTACCGGCCCGCATCAGGACCGGGCGGTCTGTTCCGTCACGGCTGGAATGGAAAATGCCCCGAAGGTCTGGACCCTGGGCGGCGCCCACGGCGAAGACATCGCGGCCATGATGCCCAATCTCTCGCCGGACCGGCCGTCGCGCGAATTGCGCGCGCAGCTGCGCGGCAAGGACATGTGCCTGCTGATCTACACGTCCGGCACGACGGGGCTGCCCAAGGCGACCCGGATCACGAATTCCCGCCTCCAGATCATGCTGCGCACCTTCATCGCGCCTTGCTATACCGGCCCGCGAGACCGGGTCTACATCACGCTGCCCCTGTATCACGGGACGGGCGGGATTTGCGGCGTCGGCCAGGCCATGATGAGCGGGGCCAGCATCGTCCTGCGCCGGAAATTCTCGGCAAGTGCCTTCTGGGATGATGTGGTCGATGAAGGCGTCACCTCCATCGTCTATATCGGCGAGCTGTGTCGTTACCTCCTCAATCGCCCGCCGCATCCAAAGGAACGGGCGCACCGGCTGCAGACAGGGTTCGGAAACGGCCTGCGTCCGGAAATCTGGACGGAATTCCGCGAGCGGTTCAACATTCCGCATCTCGTGGAATTCTATGCCGCGACGGATGGCAATGTGAATTTGATGAGCATTGACGGCACCGTGGGTGCGGTCGGGCGCATTCCGAAATGGCTCAAGGCCCGGTTTGACCATGTCGAGTTCGTGAAGTTTGATCTCGAAACGGAAGACGTCGTTCGCGGCGAAGATGGATTCGTGATCCGCGCGGAGACGAATGAGCCTGGTGAAATGCTGGGGCGTATTGCGGATACCGAATTCGAGTTCGCGGGATATCATGACCCGAAGGCGACGGAGAAGAAGATCCTCCGGGACGTGTTCGAACCCGGAGACAAATGGTTCCGGACGGGGGATCTGATGCGCAAGGACGAGAATGGCTATGTCTACTTCGTTGATCGGGTTGGCGACACCTTCCGCTGGAAGGGAGAGAATGTCTCGACCAGCGAAGTGAGTGATGCGATGATCCGCGCAGGCGGAATCGCCACGGCGAATGTCTACGGGGTCGAAATTCCGGGGACGGACGGCAAGGCCGGCATGGCGGCGGTCACGCTCAACGGGGATGTTGACTTCGAAAGCCTGCATTACGAGCTGTCTTCAAGCCTGCCCGCCTATGCCATCCCGATCTTCATCCGGATCCAGCGCGAGGCCGATACGACGGGCACGATGAAATACCGCAAGGTCGAGCTGATGAAGGAAGGCTACAATCCAGACAGGGTGGATGATCCGGTATGGATGTACCATCCCGACCGGCGCCAATATGTGCCGTTCACGCAGGACCGTTACGACTCGTTGATCTCCGGCGCATTCCGCTTCTAGGGCTCAGGCGACCCGGCCCATGCGCTCTTCGAGGCGTGTGGAAAACCAGGAAATGATCCGCCGCCACAGCTCGTCCTTCAGGATGGCGCCTTCCACATCATGGTCGATGGAGGGATTGTCATTGATCTCGATGATCACGACGCCCTTGTCGGTTTCCTTCAGATCCACGCCATAGAGGCCATCGCCGATCAGGCGCGCGCCGCGCACGGCTGCATCCACCACGTCGGGCGGCGCATCCTCGACCGGGAAGGTGGTGAAGCCGCCCTCGCTCGTCTTGCCGTCCGGGCCGTGCTTGACGATCTGCCAATGGCCACGCGCCATACGATACTGGCAGGCATAGAGCGGTTCGCCATTCAGCACCCCGATGCGCCAGTCGAACTTTGTCGGCACGAATTCCTGCGCGATGATGAGTGCCGTGTCCTTGAACATGTGCTTCGCGCCAGCGCGGAGTTCCTCGAGGGAGCGCGCCTTGACCATGTTGGTGCCGAAGGAGCCGTCGGGCGTCTTGAGGACAACGGGATTGCCCAATGTCTCGAACACCGAGGCAAGGTCCGATTTTTCATCAAGAATGAGCGTGTGCGGAATGGGCAGGCCGGCCTTTTCAAGAATTTCCTTGAGGAACACCTTGTTGGTGCACCGGATCATGGATTGCGTGTCGTCGATGACGGGCATGCCTTCCTGCTCGGCGCGGCGGGCGAATTTGTAGGTGTAATTGTCGATCTGGGTCGTGGCGCGGATGAATAGCGCATCGAACTCGGCAAGACTGGTCAGGTCAGACGGCTCGATCGTCTCGACTTCGACGCCCATCTTGGCCGCAACGTCTGCGAGGCGCTTGATGGAAGAGGGTTTTGACGGCGCGGTCTTCTCATGCGGATCGACCAGCACGGCCAGAGCCCATTTGGCGGGGGCCTTGGTCTTCGGCTCGCTGATCCGGCCGCTCGTATAGGCTTCCATCGCTTCGAGGAAGAAGTCCCGGCGTTCGCCTTTCAGCTTGTGCGGTGGGACCATCCGGACACGGCCAATGCCGTGGGGTGATTTCGGGTCCAGTTCCACTTCCAGTGCCGGCACACGGAACCAGTCGGAGACTTCGCGGGCGAGGCGCTCATAGCCTGGCGTTTCAGGCTTGGAGAAGGCCACGAACAGGCGTTCGATCTCCGGCGCGCCCTTGGCATGGGCTTCGCGCAGGCGTTCGCCAAGATCGGGCAGGGCATGGCGGTAGAGTCCCTTGGCCGACAGTTCGACCATGGTCTGGACGCTGGGGCTGACCCGGTGACCGCGCGCCTCTGCGAGCAGCGAGGCGTAATAGCCTTCCGACTGGTAGCCATAGGACCGGCAGAGATTCAGGATGTAGGGCCGCCGCCCGGAAAACAGCGCCGGCTTGGTGATGTAGTCTGATACCTTCAGCACCTTGTGGGGCGTCTCAGCCTGGGAGATGTCGTTGGCGGATTCTACGAGTACGACCCAATCGGTCATTGAACCTCTCTTGAGAGACCGCTGAGCGGCTTCTCCATTTTTAATGCGGCTTCCCCATCGGGATAATAGCCTGCGGCGCGCGCCATTACGCGATAACCATGGCGTTCGTAAAGACGCTTTGCGCGGCTATTTGTTTCGCGCACTTCGAGCCTTAATGTACAGCAGCTTCGCTGCCTTGAAATGTCTTCGCATTTCTCAAGCAGACGGTCGGAAAGACCCGTCCCCCGCGCAGCTTCTGCGACGGATAGGGAATAAAGCCGCGCGACCCGGCTGGTCCGCCGGAACAGGAGGACAGCGGCGCCGGTGAGTCCGCCGTCTCCGTCGGATACGAGAATGGCGGAATTTCCGCGCATCAGGCGCGCCCAGGTTCGCGGCGAGAAACGGTCCTCTTCCGGAAAGGCCCGTTCCAGTTCTGTCAGCGCTGCGATGTCGTCCAGGGTGGCGGCGCGAATATCCTGCATCGGACGGGCCTAGCGGAGCAGGACCATATCGTCGCGATGGACGATAGCCGGGCGACCGCGATAGCCGAGGATGGCCTCGACCTCTTCGCTGTGACGACCGATGACGCGGGCGATCTCGCCGGAGCTGTAGGCGGTGACGCCCTTGCCGACCATCTGGCCGGAGGGCGCGTTCAGGGCGACGGCTGCACCGCGCTCGAACGTGCCGGTGACGGCCGTGATCCCCACGGCCAGCAGGCTCGCGCCGCCGCGCAGGGCCTTGGCCGCGCCTTCGTCCAGTTCGATTGAGCCTTCTGGCGTCAAATGACCTGACAGCCATGCTGCGCGGGCATTGGCGGGCGTGGTGGCGGCGGAAATCAGCGTCGCCCGCGCGCCGTCTTCAAGGGCAAGCAGCGGATGGTCCCGATTGCCGAGCGTGATCAGCGTGGAGCAGCCCGCCGCATGAGCGATTCGCGCGGCGGCGAGCTTGGTCGCCATGCCGCCCGAGCCGAGTCCCGCCTCGGCATTCGCGCCGGTCGCCATCGCGTCATGTTCGGCGGTCAGCTGGTCGAGGCGGGGAATATGCGTTGCTTCCGGATGCGTGCGCGGGTCCGCCGTGTAGAGGCCGTCAATATCCGACAGGAGCACCAGCACATCCGCGCCCATCATCTGGGCCACGCGCGCGGCCAGCCGGTCATTGTCGCCATAGCGGATCTCGTCGGTCGCGACGGTGTCATTCTCGTTGATGACCGGGACTGTCCCGATTTCCAGCAAGGTCTCCAGCGTCGCGCGTGCGTTCAGCCAGCGGCGGCGGTTTTCCGTGTCGCCGAGCGTGAGCAAGGCCTGGCCGATGGTGACATCATGCGGTTCGAAGGCCCGGCCGATGGCAGACATCAGGCGCAACTGGCCGATGGCGGCGGCGGCCTGTTTCTGGTCGAGACGGTTTGAAACAGAATTGCCGACACTTTTGCGACCCAATGCAACCGCGCCGGACGAAACGAGAATGATTTGAAACCCTCTGGAACGCAGTGAAACAATATCGAATGCAAGTTTCTCCAGCCAGGCATGGCGCGGCTGGCCGTGCTCTGCGACAAGGGCAGAGCCGGTCTTCACCACGATACGCTTGGCAGAGGCAAACGGCGTTTCAGTCATCTGGCGGAGCGATACACTGCTGCGGCAAATGCCGGAAGCAAAAATGAAGCCGTTGACAAGCCGGGCGATTGACCGTCACGACAGTTGAAAAGACGAGGTTTTCTGCAATGCCCCAATTCGACATGATCCTGCTGACCCCTGCCCAGGCCGAAGGCGCCGATGTGGTGGAACACACTGCCGGGTCGCCCGCCCGCGAAGGTGGCGGCGACGAGACCTATCGCTGCGGATCGTGCAAGACGAAGCTGCTGGTCAACGTGGCGCACCATGATGCGCACGGCGTGATCGTGAAGTGCGGCAAATGCGGCCGGTACAACACCGAGCCGCATCACCACCATTAGAGCGGCGTCCAGTCGGCGTCCTCGCCGGCATTCTCTTCCTCGGCGATCAGACCGAGATGGCGGGAAACTTCCGACAGGGCCTTCTTCACGCCGACGCGGGTGACCCCTGAAATCAGCAGCGGCTCCCCGTCATAGACAGTCTTCAGCTGGGTGACCTGTTCTGCGACCTGCTCGGGCAGAAGCGCATCGATCTTGTTCAGCGCGACCACTTCCGGGCGCTGGGCCAGTTCGGGACTGTAAGCCTCAAGCTCGTTGCGAATGGTTGTGTAGGCGCCCGCAACATCGTCCTGCGTGCAGTCAATCAGGTGCAGCAGCACCTTGCAGCGCTCGACATGGCCAAGGAAGCGGTGGCCAAGGCCTGCGCCCTCTGCAGCGCCTTCGATGAGGCCGGGAATGTCGGCCAGCACGAACCGGCTGCCAGGGCCGAGATCGACGACGCCAAGACCGGGATTCAGCGTAGTGAAGGGATAGTCGGCGATCTTCGGCGTTGCGGCGGTTACCACGCTCAGGAAGGTCGATTTGCCGGCATTCGGCAGACCGAGCAGGCCCGCATCCGCGATCAGCTTCAGACGCAGCCAGATCCAGCGTTCTTCGCCCTCTTCGCCCGGATTGGCGCGGCGGGGGGCCTGGTTGGTTGAGGATTTGAACCTTGTATTGCCCCAGCCGCCATTGCCGCCCTCGGCAAGCAGGACACGCTGGCCGACTTCGGTCAGGTCCGCGATCAGGGTTTCCTGGTCTTCCTCGAAAATCTGGGTACCCACCGGCAGTTTCAGCACGGCGTCGTCACCGCCCGCGCCGGTGCGTTCCTTGCCCATGCCGTGGCCGCCGCGCTTGGCCTTGTAGTGCTGCTGGTAACGATAGTCGATCAGCGTGTTGAGTCCCTCGACCGCTTCGGCCCAGACATCGCCGCCCCGCCCGCCATCGCCGCCATTCGGGCCGCCATATTCGACATATTTCTCACGGCGAAACGAGACGCAGCCTGCGCCGCCGCCGCCGGACTTGATGAACACTTTGGCCTGATCGAGGAATTTCATGGGTCTACTCTTACGTGTTTCAGTCGATGCGCGCCATATTGACGTGGCCGACCATTTCTCCGCGGCCGAGGCAGAAGACATTCATCCGGCCTGCCTTCATGAAGTCCAGCTTTTCCAGCACCCGGCCGGAGGCTGGATTGTCGTCCAGATAGCCGGAGATGAAGCTGCGCTCGCCGCGCTGTTTCAGCCAACCCATCAGGGCCTCGGTGGCTTCGGTCATGAGTCCCTTGCCCCAGCGCTCGGGCGAGAGCCAGTAGCCGATCTCGAACGGCAACCATGTCCCGTCGCGGTGCGCGCTGGTCACGCCGACCAATTCCCCGTCCTCGACAATCGCATAGGGGTGTTTGGTGTCATCCCCCCGGCCTGCCTCATGGCTGGAAATCCAGGCCAGGGTCTGGGCCACGGTCTGGTTTGCAGAAATACGGGAGACCATGCGGTAGATGCGTGGATCATTGACGAGATCCGTGATCCGCCCTGCGTCGCTGGCGTGGACCGGCCGCAGAACCAGCCTGTCTGTCGTGATTTCCGTACTCATGCCGTAACTCCTTCCAGGAGGACCAAGCGGGCAGGGGAGGACAAAATAAAGGGGAGGCAGTGGCCTGCCTCCCCTTGGAAACTGATCGTCTGAAGCGATCCGGCCACGTATCCCGCGGCCGTGCTGTCAGCCGCTTATTCTGCTGCTTCCGCGACCGGTACAATGTTCACGTAAAGACGGCCGCCCGTCTTGCGCGAAAATTCCACCTTGCCTTCGGACAGGGCAAAGAGTGTGTGGTCACGGCCAATGCCGACGCCGCGGCCCGGATATTTCTGGGTGCCGCGCTGACGCACGATGATGTTTCCCGGAATGACATGCTCGCCGCCAAATTTCTTGACGCCAAGGTATTTCGGGTTTGAGTCGCGGCCGTTACGGGACGAACCACCTGATTTCTTATGAGCCATGGTTTGCTCCTGATCCTCTATGAAAGGCTTATAACGCCTTTATGCGTCCTTGGCGAATTCTTCGGCTTGCTTGACCCACTCGTCGCGAGTGATGCGGCCCGGGAAGCTCATTTCTTCTTCCAATTCGGTGATCTGCTCTTCTTTCAGGGCAGCGACCTGCCAGAAGAAGTAGATGCCAGCCTCGTGGAGCTTTTTCTCCAGGACAGGGCCGACGCCCGAAATCTTCTTCAGATTGTCCGGCTTGCCTTCGAGATTGGCGATACGGCCGCGGGAATCGACTTCCGGCTTGGCGGCTGGGGCAGCGGCTTCCGTGGCAGGGGCCTCGGCCTTCGGAGCAGCCGCCTTCTTCGGGGCTGCTTTCTTGGCCGGCTTCTTGCCGTCGGCGCTGATGCCAGTGATCTTGACGACCGTCAGGTGCTGGCGGTGGCCTTGCGTACGGCGATAGGTCTGGCGCTGACGCTTCTTGCGGATGATAACTTTATCACCGCGGGTCTGCTCCTCGACTTCACCGAATACACTTGCCCCGTCCACCAGAGGGGCGCCAACAGTTACGTCGTCGCCATTGCCCAGCATGAGCACGGTTTCAAAGGTTACGTCCTTACCGGCTTCAGTATCCAGTTTTTCGACGGTGATCGTATCACCTTCCGCGACTTTATACTGCTTGCCGCCTGTTTTGATGACCGCGAACATGGGTCTCGTCCTTCCGGAATGGTAAGCGAAATGAATTGCGCGCGAAGCCGTTGCCGGTTCCGCGCTCGAAGCGGCGGGTAAACACCAATCAGGGCGCGCTGTCAAATGTCATCTTCAGGCGATTTCAGGTGCTTGCATGTCGACCGCTTATTATATAGTGCAGGCAGCCGTCCACGGGCTCCGCGGAGAGGTGCTAGAGTGGTTGAATAGGCTAGTCTCGAAAACTAGTGAACTCGCAAGGGTTCCGAGGGTTCGAATCCCTCTCTCTCCGCCAGCCAGACCTCGCATCAGATAAAAAGTACCGCCGCTGCACGGAAAGCCCCGCACAGTGCTGGCTTTCGCTGATCAAGCGCGTCTCCGTTTTGTCGGAAGCTCAGGTTTCCTGGCCAAAATCTGCCGCCGTCTCCAGTCGCCAAATGCAACAGTACCCTTAACGGCGTTGTCAGATGAGCCGGAATTGAGGGACAGATACCTGACGGTTCGCATCAGGCCGTGGCGACTTCATCCTGTTGATTCTTTGCAGCCTGATGGAGGATATGGATTGCTGCCTCGCGCTGCCGCGTCGGGAAAACACGGAGACTGGTTCGAGTTTGTCTGAGACTGTCGCATTTAATGCTCGTCCGTTGATATATGCCTCCGGAAACTTCGGGAAGAATATCCTGTGGGGCACCACTGAGATTACGCTTCTGTTCGTGATGACGGATATGCTGGAGTTGAGCCCGTCGCTCGCAGGACTCATCTTGCTTGGCTCCCTTGTTGTTGATGGGGTGCTCGACCCCTGCGTGGGGTTTCTGGCAGACAGGCTTCATACCCCTATCGGGCGGTATGGGCCGCTCATCCTGATCGGTGCCCCCCTATCTGCGTTGAGCTTTTTCGCGCTTTATACATTGCCGCTTGTTGGTGCTGGCAGTGCGTGTCTGATCACGTTTCTCGTCGTGGTCTTTCGGGCCAGCTATTCCCTGATCGATTTGCCTCATAACGCATTGATGACGCATGTGACTCGCCAAAGTGAGGCGCGTGGCCGGCTCGCGGGCTATCGCTTCCTGTTCAGTTCTCTTGCATCTTTCATTCTGGCCTTGTCGCTTGCGCCGCTCATCCAAAATGGCGGGGGCGAGATCCTGTCACCCAGAGGGCTCGCTGTTTTCGCAGGATCGGTAGCCTGTCTTTCTGCAATCGTGATGGTCGCATCCTGGAGCGTTGTGAGGAACAAGGATCGCGAGAGTGCTCGCATAGTGCGCTTTCGTACACCACTTATGAAGGGGATAAGGGCGCTTTGGGCCTCTCCATCCTACCGGATTGCCCTTGTCGTTGGGTGTTTGGCCACGTTTTCACTTCCCCTCTTTGGGAAGTCGCTCCTGTACATTTTCCACCTATCTCCTGGATCGGCCGGAGGCGGCCTCAAGCATGCTTACAGCCATGGTCCTTGGACAATTCGCAGGTTTGCCACTCTGGATTTTTCTGTCCGGGCAGTGGGAAAAGAGGCAGGCGCTGCAACTCGCGCACGCCACGACCGCAGCGGGATTTGTCGGGCTTTGTGGGAGCCTGTTTGCGTGGCCGTATGCGATGATTGGCTTTTGCATTGTCGTCGGCGTTGGTGCCAGTGGCGTCTATACGATCATATGGGGAATGGTGACGGATTGCGTCGAGGAGGTGAAGGACCGTTCCGGCGTCAATCCTGAGGGAATGTTGTTTGCCTTTGCCATTCTCGGACAGAAAGCCTCGATCGCTCTGGGCGTTGGAGGGTTTGCATTGGCTTTGGATCTTTCGGGATATGCCGCTGGTCAAGACATATCGGGATCACCAGAAATCGTCCTGATCGGGTTCGGCTTGCTGATTCCGATGGCGGGCTCCATTTCCTGTGTCCTGCTATTGAGACACTACCAACTCAATCATGCACGGCACCGAGAAATCGTCAGGCGCCTGTACGATCCCACATGATACGGTGTGGGGGACGGGGCCTTGGTCAATCAGCCCGTGGGTGGCGAGTCAGGTACCGGGAGGCGAAGCGATGTCTGGAAGCGTCGCAAAACTGTTGCGATAAATAACTATCCGTTATTAATATCCGAAAATCATCCGGGATTTGATAACAGTGAATATATTTCTCAACGTCTTGGCGGCTGCTTTGGCGACAATGCTCATCTCGTCCTGTATCAGCGGCGAATCGCGTGTGACGCCGAGTGATCCGGTTCGGCTTAACCACTTGCAGTTTATCGGGACGCACAATTCTTATCATATCGCTCCGGATGAAGCGATTTTCGACGTCATGGAAGGTGAGCGCTATAATGAAAGCGATCAGTGGACCGCTGCGCGCCTGCGCGAAGCCTTGTCTTTCACCCATGCTCCCTTGGATCAGCAACTTGATATGGGGCTTCGGGTTTTGGAGCTTGATGTGCGGGATGATCCCAAAGGTGGGCAGTTTGACGACCCGTCATTCTTGAGAGCAGTTGCGCCAGAGATTGCAGAAAATCTGAGTCCCTTCGACTCGAATGGGGATCTGGCAAAGCCCGGCCTAAAGGTTTTTCATACCGCTGAAATGGATTTTCGCAGCCGCTGCCTTCGGTTTATCCAATGTCTGGAAATCATTCGCAACTGGTCGCTACGCAATCCCGGTCACTTGCCCATCTTTATCGAGATGGAAAGCAAGCAAGGCACAAAGCCAGCATTGTCATCCTCATACGAACCGGCTGAAGTACTACCGTTTACCGACGCCACCTGGTTAGGCGTTCATCAGGAGATCCTGTCGGTTTTTGAGCGGAATTCCCTGTTCCTGCCGCGCGATCTTCGGGGAGATTTTACGTCTGTCAACGAAGCCGTGCGGCACGAGGGCTGGCCTCCGGTTGAAGATATGCGCGGGAAGATAATCTTTCTTCTGCTGGACGATCCGGCGAAGCAGGATGCTTATGCTGCGGCCGTGGAGAGCTCTGAGCCGATATTGTTTGTCACGCGGACTGTCGCTGATCCGCAGACTGCCTGGCTGATGCGTCCAAAGCCCGACCGCCAGACTATCCGTCCGCTCGTTGAGGCTGGTTTTCTTGTTTATACGCGTGCAGATGCGCATACGCGCGAAGCTCGAGACATGGACTACGCCCGCGCAGATGAGGCGTTCGCGAGTGGGGCACAACTGATCGCGACAGACTATCCGGTGGCCGACCCAGACATCAGCGAGTATGCGGTCTCCTTTGGTGGTCGCTATGTACGTTGCAACGTCATTTTTCGTAATGGTGGCTGTGGATATGGCGCTCAATCCGAAATGAAATAGCGAGAATACAGGGGCAGGACTGCCGCACCGACGACTCCGGCCAGCGGGCCCAGTGACGACGCAAAAACCTTTGGTCGAGGCAAGTCGACGCCTTCATTGCAGAAGGTTTCATCGTCCACGCGCGCAACGACTTCCTGAAGGATATGAAAGGGCAGGCGGCCACCAATGATGATTGCGTTCGGGTCAAGAATGCGCGCAGTGATCCACAATCCTTCGCGCAGCTGAGCCGAGGCCCGGGCGATCCATGTCTTGAGGGGGGGGCATGTCTGCGGGCGAAGGAATTCCAGGTCTTCGAAGTCGCTCGCCTCAACCCCGTTCTTCTGAAGAAATGCGAACAGATCCTGCCCGGACGGGCGAGGCTGGTCGTTTGGAAACTGTACGCCAATTATGCCGGCATTGCCTCGGGCGCCGCGGTACAGCCTGCCATCAAGAACGAGGCCTCCGCCTATGCCGTGTCCGATATGAGCGAAGAAAAAGTGGTTGATCGTTTGGCCCACTCCCAGAAGACGCTCTCCGAGCGCGGCGCTCGCCGCATCATTCTCCACATAGACGGGTTTGTTGATGCCGGCTTGCAACTCGGCCTCCAGATCGTTTCCCCGGAATCCTGGAAACATAGCATGCGCGTTCAGGCGCTTGCGGTCAGCAATGAAATCTCCCGGCAACGCAAAGCCGACGCCGACAATCTTGTCCTCAGGGATGCCTTCCTGTTTGCAGAAATGGGAGATCCGCTCAGCTGCCGCTCTGGCGACATCGATGGGCCGAGACGCTTCCACAGCCACGCCGTCATGCGCGAGCAATTGCCCTGACAGGTCGATAAGGCCGACCTGCAGACCGCGACTGGAAAAGTAGACGCCAGCGGAGCAAGCCGCATCAGACTTGATGATGAGGGGGCGGCTGGGCTGGCCGCGCCCCCCGCTGCGGTGTACCTCCTCACTGAGAAGGCCGCGATCGGTCAACTCGCGCGTGATGCGGCTCACGGACATCGTTGATAGGCTTGTAAGGGGGCCAATATCTGTTCGCGCAATGGGGCCAAGCCGCCAGATGATATCCAGCACCTTGCGCTCGCTAATGTTCAGATCTGAAGCAATCTGCATCGAATCCTCCATATTGGAATTAATCTCGCACAGGAAAGTTAATACACCATAATAAATAACATAGTGATATAAAATTGACATGGAGCGGTGATAGGGGAGCGATGTCGGGCAATGCCCGTCATTAGTTTTTAAGCTGGGGAAACCGCTATGACCTATTGGAAACCGGGCAATGTTCGTGCCCTTCGAGGTATTTCGGGTGCGGCGTTGATCGCTGCGCTCGGAATGCCAGTCGCCACCGCTCAGGATGCTGATGACGATAGTGCCACCGTTCTCGACACGATTGTCGTGCAGGGCCAACGCCTCGCCAATCAGCGTGCAATTGATGCCAAACGGAGTTCCGATACGATTTCCGATGTCCTGGCTGCAGATGATCTGAATGCGCTGCCTGATCAGAATTTGGCAGAGGGGCTGTCCCGGATCCCCGGGGTGACCTCATTCCAGGATGAGGGCGCAGGTCTGTATGTCGGTATTCGGGGCCTGAATCAGGAATTCGTCAATCTCACCGTAGATGGAATGGAGGTCTCTTCGGCGGCCCGGACCTGGGATGCCAATGCGAGAGGGGCAAACCTGGAGGCGGTGCCGACGACCTTCGTCAGCCAAGTCGAAGTCATCAAGGCGACTACACCAGACCTTGATGGCGATGCTATTGCGGGAACCGTGAATCTTGTCACGCGCTCGGCGTTTAGCGCTGACAAGCCTTGGCTTTCCATCGGGCTGGCAGCTGGCCAGTACCAGGAGGATGTTCCGTCGGACGACGTCGGGCTGTCGTCCAAGGGAAACCTGTCATTTGGGCGAGTACTCGGAAAGCTGGAGAAGATCGGCATCGTCGTCGATGCGAACTTCAGAAATGTGGAACGAGACAATCTCAAACCGTACGCGTTCTGGGGCTCAGCTGCCGACCCGGCCGCCTTGCCAGTTGAACTTGGAGGCTACGCTTATGAGCGAAAGGAAGCCAGCTACGGTCTGACGGGGAAGCTGGAGTTCCGCCCAACAGCCTCTCTGAAAGGATACGTGTCAGCGAACTTCTTTGATTCTGAAACCGATCTCGACAAGAACAAGCATGCGCTCTACGCCCCGAATTCAGACACGGCACTTGAGACTTTTGATGGTGCGGTGGCGACCATTCGTAACGACAAGGTCGATTATGGCGTGGATGGCGCGCTCACAGTGGCCGGAGGCCTGGATTGGGCGATGGATGAGCGGAACACTGTAAAGTTGGCCGCGTCTACGTCGACCTCATCATCCTATCAGGATGATCCGCGCGTTGACTGGTATTTTGGTGGTCCTCTGTCGGGCAATTATGAAGCTACGGGTGAGAGCTATGTTTACTTACTGGATACGGATAGTTCCGATGCCTTTGGAGATCAAGGCAATTACGTTTTCAACGGATATCGGCGCTATCAGGAAGAGCTGAACAAGGATGTCTCAGCGCTCAAGGTGGACTGGACGTATGCGAGCAATGAAAACGGCGGACTTGGCTACAAGGCTGGTGCCAAGCTGAAGAAAACCGAAGCCGATTTCAATTCGTCATATTTCAGGTGGCGCAATCCAACCGTTCAGGCAGATTTTGCGCAATTCCTCTATTCGGAAAACTACAATTTTCCAGGGACCACAAATTCCCAGTTTATCATGAGTGATGTGGGATCTCTCGCGAGCTTCGTGGAGGGCTTGGGGGCCGATAGTTTCGGCAAAGTTCAGGAAACTGGAAACGGGAATGACTATACGGTCTCTGAAACGGTTACGTCTGTATACGGCCTGGCGAACTATACATCGTATGCTATCCGCCTGGTGGCAGGTCTTCGCTACGAAGCAACGGAAACTGAAGCTCAAAATCATTTTAACAATGAGGATGACGGCAACTGGATTGGCACGAACGGGGATTATGGCCACGTTTTGCCGTCGGCAGCTTTTACCTGGTTTGCCACGGATTCGTTGTTGGTTCGTCTGGGCGCCAGCCGAACGGTTGGCCGGCCTGATATCAAGGACCTTGCCCGAGGCGAAACACCCCCAAATGACATGGGAGTCTATGCGCGAGGCAACAAGGATCTGGAGCCGCGGACTTCCGATAATTTCGACGCCTCGATCGAGTACTATTTCGATGCAGGTAAAAGCCTCATATCGGTTGCCGCGTTTCAAAAGAATATAAGCGACGAGATATTCGACCTGCAAACACCCTATGTGTTCACCAATGACCTGAACGAACAAATCGAGAGCTATTTCGTGCAGCCCATGAATGCGGGAGACGCGACCATAACAGGGCTGGAAATCGGCGTTGTCAAAGATCGTCTGGAATTCCTGCCTGCGCCGTTTGACAATCTTGGCCTATCCGCAAACTTCACTCTGAATGAAGGTGAAATGGACTTGGTCGGGGAAGATGGGGACATCGTTCGGACTGTAGATCCGGAAGGGCTTTCGGAAAGGCTAGCCAATTTGACCGTCTTTTATGAAGGCGAAAAACTGTCAGCACGTGCAGCCTGGAAATACGCCAGCGACCAGAACCAACAGCTGAGCGTCGACGGGTCTGGCGACTTGCGGCTTGAAGAATATGACCAACTCGATCTTAGCCTTGGGTACAAACTGTCCAAGCGGGTCGAGATTTTTGGGGAAGTCTGGAACGCATTGAATGATGAGCAACGTTTCACCAACGCAAACGATGTCGTCGGTGTGCCGAACTGGTATGAACGTGTCCGGTATGGCCAGGCGTTCTGGCTGGGCGTGAACGTTAATTACTGATGTTTCCAATGCGGGCTGGCCTGATGCTTATTGGGAGCTATCAGGCTGGCCGCTTCTGAAAACTCTTCAAACGAGAAAGCGGTAACAATGTGGAAATCGAGATTAGTTTCTTTGTGTGCCACTGTAGTCATGGCGGCCAGTGCCGGTTCGAACGTGAACGCGCAAGCGCCCCATGCCGGTGCTGAATCCCTGTCTGGATCCAATTACAACATCGAAAAAGTGATGGAGAGAGCCATGTCACGGCTCCGGCATGCGAAGTTGGCTGAGTTTAATCCATTCGTCAGTGCACAACCACTTCAACTTGGAAAGGCGCATCAATACCAGTATCCGGTTCAACCAGAAATGAGACGCTACTCTTCTCGAGTGGTGGGGGGGGTGATCGCTGCGTGAGATGAGATCTGCTTGTTCGGAAAAGCAGCGCCTGGTTCGAGTTTCTCTGACGCCCTTTCCGAATATCTGAATGTCCCGACGGCTCCGAAGTGGCTTTTGCCTTCAAGTCTGATCGCGCCGGCTATTCCGCCAATCGATGGCGGTCACCAGCCGGGCGTGGAGAGGTTTACTGATGGGGTAGAGGGAGATCAGGGTGACCGACAAGATACCGCACAGAATTGGTATCAGAATAGATATGGTGCGAATTCCATCTATCGTTGTTTGGGATTGATCTTGGTTGGCGGTATAGCCAATCAGTTCCAGCAGAAAGCCCAGAATGCCAATGCCGATTCCTGTCGCTGCTTTCAGGGCGAGCTGATTCAAGCCGAATACCAGTCCCTCATCACGCAGGCCCGATCGGAACTCTCCGTATTCGACCGTGTCCGGTAACATCGACCAGAATGTAACATAAAATGCCGCGTTACCTATTCCGAGCATCGCGATTACTGTTAAAAATCCGTAAACAGAAGGTATTGAAAACAGGAACAAGATGCATTGCGACGAGATGGCAATGCCTGCACCAGCCATCCAGACGGTTTTCTTGGGCAAGTATCGCGACACCACCATCCAGATGGGCACTCCGACGGAAACGGATGCGGTCAGTATCACCAGCGCAGTTGTCACACTGAGGTTTAAGCCAGAAGCATATTTCACATAATAGACAAGGGCCTTGCTGAAGATGTTGCCTCCTACTGCACCGATGACCACAGCGGAAATCAGGATCAGCAAGGCTCTGTTGCGCGATAGAAGATGCACAAGTTCAGACCACGAAACATGTTTTGGTTGGCCCAGGCCGCCTTGTTCCACGGTCGTCGCAAAAGTGGTGTAGAAGATTCCCGTCGCCAGTATGCTGTAGACTATACTTACGAATAGAAAGCCAAGTTTCATGTCGCCGCCGCCCAGATGTGCAGCGAGGGGTAAGGTCATGAATACGGTAAACAGGCCGCCGAGCGTGGCAAAGATCATTCTCACCCCTGCCAGCGCGCCGCGCTCGCCGCTATCCTGGGTCATTTTTGCAGACAAAGCGGAATAGGGGATCGACACTATAGTATAGCAGGTCCTGAACAGCAGGTGCGTTATGATGGCTGATGCCAGAACTGCGCCGGGAAATATTAGTGGCGCGGCGAACATGGCGACAAAGCTGACGGCAAGGGGCACTGCGCCAAAAAGAATATACGGGCGATAGCTTCCAAACCGGGTTTGCGTGCGGCTGGCGATCACTCCCATCACCGGATCAGTCACTGCATCCCAAACAAGGGGTATTGCGAATATCAAGCCGCCCAAGGCTGGACGAATGCCAAGCACATCCGTGTAGTAATAGAGCAGGAAGAGGTTGAGACCTGTGTAATAAATATTGAATCCGAAATCCCCAAACCCGAAACCTACACGCCTCGGCATTGAAAGACGCGCATGCGTCGACATAGGCTGTCGTGCCATTGGAGAGTTCCCTTGATTTTTGCTAACCAATTGGACAGCGAAATTCTGGGTGGGTCAACCGGCATTCTTTTCGGAAGGTAGTTTGGTGTCGTAAATGGTCGCTTGGTTGCGTTGCATGCTGAGGGACGGTAGCCCTGTCTTGAGGCGTTCAGTTATGGGAAGTAATGAGTTGATAACAGACGGCCTCCTGCGCTCCGGGAAGTGGTTTTCACAACTCCCGAAGGACATTCAGGCCGCCATGTTGACGTCAGGGCGTATGCGCCAGCTTGTTCACCGGGAAGTTCTGTTTGAGCAGGAATCGGAAGCATCAGGCCTCCACGCTGTTATTGATGGAGAAATCAGAATTCATCGTTTGGTGCGGAGTGGCAGCCAGTTCATGATGGGAATCATTCGTCCTGGCGAATGGACAGGCTTTCTGAGCTGCCTTGACGGATTGTCTCACTCCTATGCAGGCATTGGACAAAGCGCGACGAAGGTTTTTACCGTTCCACGCGACTCGGTTTTGCGAATCTTCGAAAGAGATGTTGCGACATTTCGTTTGTTACTCGAACCGGAACTTGTCATATCGCGTAAATTGAGCCGTCACTTGACTGATTTGTCCACGAGGTCGCTTGCGCAGCGTGTTGCGTCGCGCTTGTCTGAGTTGGGGCGCTGGGCATATTCCGAGGATGAGGGCCCGATCACACCATTGAAGCAAGTCAGCCAAGAAGAACTGGCTGCATCAGTGGGCGCTACACGCCAAAGGGTCAACGCGATTTTGCGTGACTTCCAGTCCAGGGAGTTCCTGAAGCTGGGATATGGAAGCATCGTGATTTTGAATGCTGAGGCGTTGGAATCCTTCGCGAGTGCTGACTGACGTAAATGTCCTGTGCGCGACAGATATGTTTCGGCGGGTGTCGTACATTCTGAATCCCACATCCTTAAAGCAGCAATCGGGAGCAAGTTCATGACACGCACATTTTGGCTCGTCCTATTGTTCTTGTCTGCGTGTTCCAATGAGGCCGCGCTCGACACACGGGACGAGATGGAAAGTCTTGCCGTGGGCGCGTCCGTGGACTCGGCAGAGCCATCGGGATCGCCAGTTGAGGTGTCCAGTTTGTTGAGCAGAGGAGAGGGAGGTCAGGTACCCGAGAGGGTCCGGATCGGATATCTGAAATTGGCAAACGGGCAGTTGGTTGCCAAGGCGATGAGGATGCACGAGTCGGCCTTCGATTTGCCGGTAGAGTGGTACGGGTTTGAGACGGGAGGGCAGGTCAATAAGGCCATTGCCGCAGGCGAACTGGACTTTGGTACGCTGGGTGGTCCCCCTGCGAGTTCCGGTGTAACGCAAGGCATAGAATACAATGGCGTGATGCTGTTGAGCATGCTGAATGAGGTGGAAGGACTGGTCGTGCGCTCCGGGGACGATCATTCTACTTCTCATGACCTAATCGGCAAGCGCGTTGCGGTGTCTGTGGGGTCAACATCTTACTATGTCCTGCTCTCGATGCTTGAGGAGGAGGGCATCGATCCCCAGCAGATGGTCTTGCTGGACATGACGCCAGAAGAAGCCGTCCAAGCCTGGCATCGGAATGAGATCGATGCCGCTTATGTTTGGGAGCCCGCTCTGAACCGCATGGTCTTGGAGGATGGCTTCGTCACCATCAACAATAAGGAAATGGCACGCCGTGGCTTTCCAACTTGGGATGCGGCTGTTGTCACGAAATCCTTTGCGCTTCAATATCCTGAAATTGTGCAGATGTTTGTCGAGACAGAATGTGAGGCTATCCGTGTTTGGATGAAAGCCCCCGAGGACACTGCAAAGATCATCGCAAATGAGCTCGGCCTATCCGCTGCCGATGCCGTCAGGATTATGGATGGAACGGGTATGATCACATGCGCTGACCAAATCCTGGAGAGCAATTTGGGAACCAGCAGGTCGCCGGGCCGATTGACGGGCTCCATTTATGAAGTCGCAGAATTTCTCAAGAAAAACGCACTGTTGGATATACTTCAGCCGCGTCGTGCCTACGACCAATTCTTCACGCAATCCTTTTTGGAGAACGTGCGGCGGGAAGATTGACTCCTGTACCGACCACGAGAGTGGATATTTCAGGAGCGGCCAGCTTTCTTACGAAATCCGGCCGCTCCTATAAGCTTTTCCAGCCAATTCCGCTATGCATATATAAGCGGAATTATGCCCTGCTGTGATCACTCGCTTTCGGTGGGGGTTGGTGAACTGAGGGTGGCCGTAAAGAAGTCCAGGACCTCTTCGCGGTATTCTTTGGCCTGATCGCCGGCTGAGCCTATAGTGACGCCCTTTTGTGCGAATCCGCCTTCGACGAGGTATTTGGAATAGAAGTCCCCTTCGATTGTCGGGTCTGCTTCATCCGTTCGCCAGTTAATGAATGTTCCGTCGTCATCGAGGTAGATGATCGGGAACGAAAGGGCCGTATACGCTTCAATGTCTCGTGGCGAGACGTCCTCGCGATCAAAGGCGTGGTATGCTTTGTGAAAGAGGTGGATCGCGACGTTGCTGCCTGTCAGTCGGGCGGCTTGAGCTGCCGCTTGGCATTGCTGAACACTAACCCAATTGTCCCGATCGCCTTGCAGGATGAGAAGCTGGCTTTCGTCCGCCAGTGCGCCTGACTTGAACTGTGCTCCGCACCAAGGGTATCCGGCCACTACGCTGGCGATGCCTGCGCCTTCGCCGAGGACAGCTTCTGATACGGGTTTCGATGCTGCCATCAGGGCCCCGGTCCCACCGCGGCTTGACCCGAGCACTCCAATGCGTTTGGGGTCAATATCTTCGCGTGTTCGCAGGAACTTTGTCGCCGCCAGGACATCGTAGGCGCTTGCCGAGAAAGGGAGGCGCCCTTGGTCAGAAATTGTTTCGGAAATACCCCGAGCGGTGAAGGGATCCATCACAAGAACGGCGAAGCCGTTTTCCACAAGCATCTTCATTTGCACGATGTGGTGCGGTCCTACGCCGCCGCTGCCAGGCACAATAATTATGGCTGCGTAAGGCGCGGCGGCCATGTCGGGCAAGGCAAGTTGTGCGGTAAGGGAGACCGGGGCGCCGAGGTCTCCTTGAAGAATATTTGCGTAATCCGCCGGTGTCGACGACGGGACCAGAACAGGTTGCGCCACAAGTTCATCAGAGAGGGAGAGAGGATTCGTGGCGAACACAGCGGGGTCTACGGATCCAATTTTGCCTGCCGGGTCTGCTGTAGCGGAGGAGGAAACTATGGCAAGCGCCAAGGCCGTTCCGATCAATTTGTAGGACATGATTTTGTTTCCCGTTATCGTGGGGGGGATTGTTGCGGTGAATGTGTCAGGCTACGCGAAACGAGTTCTTCTTTCTGTCTGTTCGGTGACACTTCATCCAGGGGGCGTTATGAGCCTCTCGGCTCTAATGGAAGTGTTGCTGCGGATTTCAGCGCTATTCCTGCTGGACAGAGCATGATGATGACGTGCTGTCTGCGGTCACATTACCCTTTCAGGATCTGTGACACGTCTTGACCTCGGCGCCAGATCATAGAACTTCACTCGCAGCGATGGATAATGAAAGACGCTGCCATGACAAAAGCTGTAAAACAGAAATCGTCGGATAGCGCGCCAAAAGCTGAAACGCGCGCTGAGCAAAAGGCGCGGACACGCGCGCGGATTCTTGAGTGTGCCCTCGACGCGTTTGCTGAACGTGGTTTCGAAGGCGCCACAGTGAGGGACATCGCTGCCGCTGCTGGCGTCAATCATGGGCTGATCAAGTACCACTTTTCCGACAAGGATAATCTCTGGAAATCCGCTGTTGCATTTCTTTTTGACCGCATGCGGGAAGAAATGAAAACCCCCGAAGGGGAGGAGGGGATGTCGTCGCTGGAGCAACTCAAATCCTGGATACGGCGGTATGTTGCATATAGCGCCCGTCATCCTGAACATGCCCGGATCATGGTGCAGGAATCAATCCGTGATTCTGACCGGTTGCGCTGGGCAGTGAACAATTTCATCAAGCCTGACCATGATCTTAGGGCGAAATTGTATGAGAAACATGTCCGGGAAGGTCTGTATCCGAATATTCCACGGCATTCGATAAATTACATTATCGTTGCGGTCTCCCAGTACCTGTCCATGTTGGCCCATGAAGTTAAGTTGATCTATGGGATTGATGCGTCTGATCCGAAGGTCATTGACCAGCATGCCGATGCAATAATCGAGCTGTTCTTCAATCACTCGGTACCCGGATCGGGCAGTTCCACCGCGCCTCGGAATGAGCCATAACAGAAACTCATTATCCAATAGGATAATGAGTTGACAGCGGGATGATGCGGGTTACTATCCAACCGGATAATGGAATTGGTCGCTCCAGACCGATTCATTCGGGAGGAATTACCAATGCAAGAACGTCTTCTGGCAGGCGCGGCTGTCGCCGTTTTGGGACTTACAGGATTTGGACCGGCGGCGTCGGCCCAAGAAGAGGATGGTGTGCAGGAAAATCGCCGGCTCAAAACCGTGACGATCACCGCACAACGTGTCGAACAGAACCTGCAGGCGGTTCCAATCTCTGTGACGGCAATTTCGGGCGCCGCTTTGGAAGCGCGCCAGATCGACAGCTTCGACCAACTTCAATACGTTGCGCCAGGGCTCAGCTTCAACGCTGGCATTAACGCACGTCAGTCTGCATCGACGATTCGGGGCATTGGCACCAGCCTGTTCAACATTGGTATTGAAGGCAGTGTCGCCATTGCCGTCGACGGTGTTGTGATGGGCCGTGAAGGCGCGGGCATATTTGACTTTTCAGACGTCGAGCGTGTTGAGGTCCTTCGGGGCCCGCAAGGTACGTTGTTCGGCAAGAATGCATCAGCGGGTGTCATCTCGATTGTCACGAAGGATCCGACCGATGAACTCGCTGCAGAGTTCAATGCGTCCTACGGATCGTTTAACGAGACATCCCTTTCCGCTGCGGTTTCCGGTCCCCTCGCCGATGGCGTGAGCGGGCGAATTAGCGGCTACAGCAATACCCGCGATGGCTACATCACCAACATTAATCCGAATGCGCCGCAAAAGGATATCAATGAACGCAACGAGCACGGTTTTCGCGGCAAGCTGAAATTTGATGGTTCTGACACGTTCGACCTGACGCTTGGCGCAGATTATTCAAAGCGCGACCAGGCATCTGGCGCGCTGACATTGCGGTCAGCCTCCTCGCCGGGAGTGGGTACAGGCCTATTGGGATATGGCGTTCAGGTCGTCGGACCTGTCTCGGCATTCTCAGGCATTGTGGCAGGACCTGACAACAAGCAGATTGCATCAGACGCGGCCTTTACGTCCGAGATGGAGTCCTATGGTGGCTATGCTGAGGCAAACCAGAAATTTGGTGATTTCGATCTTGTTTCGCTGACGGCTTATCGGGAGTGGAAGAGTCTCGATAACAATGACGCAGACTTGATTCCACGACGCTTCCTGGCCGTGAATAGCGGCGATCTGAGCCAGAACCAGTTCAGTCAGGAATTCCGACTCGTTTCACCGCGCAACCAACCTTTGACCTACACGCTCGGCGCCTATTATTTCCATCAGGAAATGGATCAAGCCAATACACAGTCGGGAACCGCAGGCTTGGACATCCTCGGGGCACTGCCGGCAGGGCTTCTTCTGGGCACGGACCTGGTATCCACCGTTGAGGAAACCAACATGGCCCTGTTTGGTCAGGCGGAGTATGAGCTTACGGACAAGCTTACGGCAATCGCCGGATTGCGTGTCCTGAATTCCGACATTTCCGCTGATTTGTCCCGTAGTGTGACGCCGGGAGCGGTTGGGCCCTTTGCCGGGCAGAGCGTGACGGCCTCCCCCCTGACAGGCAACACCGAAGACACTGCGCTCGTCTGGCGTCTCGGCCTGCAATATTTTGTCAATGATGATGTCAACGTGTTCACGACCGTTTCACGCGGCTACAAATCGGCGGGTATCGTGTCCGGTCTGACGATCAACGCAACAGAAGTTGGCGGGACGGAGCTTCCCACAGTGGACCCTGAGGTTCCGACTCAGCTCGAAGCCGGCATCAGGGCTGTTTCCCTGGATGGCCGGCTGGTGACAAACTTTACGGCCTTCCGGTCTGAGATCGATGACTTCCAGGCTCAGGCATTGGTCCCGGGACCTGCGGGTATACCCATCTTTTCCGTGACGAATGCGGGCTCTGTAGAGACATATGGGCTTGAAGGAGATGTTACACTGCTTCCGATGGACGGACTCACTTTGTCGACATCGTTTGCGTATACGCATGCAACATTTGACAGCTTTTCGGAGGCCCCTTGCTATACTCTGCAGCCCGTCGGTCCTGACGGTTGTGTTGATACGAATGCAGATGGACGGGGCGAGTATCAGAAACTTGATGGCAAGACACTCGCACAATCTCCTGAGTGGATCATCAATGGCCTCGCACGCTACGATTTCGATCTGACGCAAAAGCTTGGGGGCTTCGTCCAGGTCGGTGCGCAGTATCGCGGAGATGCGATTTCCAGCAACACAAATGATCCGAATACGGCCTTGGATGCCTATACGCTTGTGGACGCTCAAATCGGCGTGAATTTCTGGGAAGGTCGGGGGGCACTCAGTGTGTTCGGGCGCAACCTGACGGATGAGCACTTCGTTGAAGCTATTGTTGGGCAGGCATTCGACACAGGAGGTTATGCCCAATTTCACTCATTCGAATCTGAACAGAGCTTCGGTGTGAAGCTTTCCTTGAACTACTAGTGAAGCCAGCTTGCTTCACTGGCGCCTGCGGGTCCGTTCTCCTTCAGACCGGCAGGCGCCCAGTTTAACAGACTTACTACCGTTGGCCGCGCGCCCGTAACCAAACAGCGTGTTCCGGATTGCGGGACACCAAAGCGACAGGATATTTTGTGACCGACTACGCTCCCCGAAAAGGGCTGACACCTGAAGGCATCCGCTTGCTTGTCGATGCGGTACTTCACGAAGCAACGCTTGAGGAAAAAGTGGGCATGATGTCCGGTCGAGGCTTCTTTGCGCTTCACAAGGCGTCCGGTGTATGGGGCTCTGATCCATATCGCGCCGGAGGTGGTGTTGACCGGCTGGGTATTGAGCCCTTCTATTTCACCGATGGTCCGCGCGGTGTCGCGCGCGGACAATCCACAGCTTTCCCCTGCACCATGGCGCGCGGCGCCAGTTTCGATGTCGACCTGGAGCGGCGCGTCGGGGAAGCAATGGGAATGGAGATCCGCGCGCAGGGGTGCAATCTCTCAGGCGCGGTATGCGTAAATCTTCTGCGTCATCCAGCGTGGGGACGCGCGCAGGAAACATATGGCGAAGACTCTTATCACCTCGGGGAAATGGGGGCGGCACTTGCAGAGGGACTTCAGGTTCATAATGTGGCCGCCACCGTCAAGCACTTCGCCGTCAACAGTATCGAGAATTCCCGGTTCAAGGTTGATGTGCGCGTTGGCGAACGGGCGCTTCGGGAAGTCTACCTGCCGCACTTCAAGCGTATTCTTGATGCTGGCTGCGCTACCGTCATGAGTGCGTACAACAAGCTGAACGGTGAATATTGTGGAGAAAACCGTCGACTTCTCACGGACATTCTAAGACACGAGTGGGGCTTCGAAGGGTTTGTTCATTCTGACTGGATTCTGGGTGTTCATACTCCGTTGGGCGCTGCGGCCGGCCTCGATGTGGAGAACCCTGAGCCTGTCCATTATGGGGCGAAGCTGGTGACGGCTGTTGAAAATGGTCGGATCGCCGAGTCGGTGGTCGATACGGCTTGCCGTCGCATCCTTGGCACTTATTACCGGTTTGCCTGTGCGGAAGATCCTCTTGAGGAGTATCCAGCCGATCTGGTAGCCGGCCCTGCCAACAGGGCCTTGGCGCTCGAATCTGCCGAGAAATCAGTCGTTCTGTTGCGAAACGAAGCCCTGCTTCCCTTGGACCTCGATAAGATCAGTTCCGTAGCGGTCTTGGGACATCTGGCGGATTTGCCTAACACCGGTGATAACGGATCTTCGCGTGTTCGTTCTCCCTATACGATCACGACATTGGGCGGCCTTCTGGAATATGCGGGGGATGCGAAGATCACTTTTGCAGGAGACGAAAGTGATGTTCAGGCTGCCGCCCAAGCTGCGGCCAAGTGTGACGTGGCAATCGTGGTCGTTGGCTTTACGCCGGATGAAGAGGGTGAGTACATTCCCGGAGATATTAATCTCGGTCAGGATATTCTGTCAACAGACGAGTTTGATGATAAGGCGGCAGAAAATAGTGGTCGCAATAATGCCCCGCGCGGCGGCGACCGGAAAGATCTCGGTTTGCCAGCCCATCAGGAGGCCCTCATCGAAGCCGTTGCGGCTGCGAACCCGCGTACGATTGTCGTCGTCGTAGCGGGATCGGCCGTTCTGTTCGGGTCCTGGGTTTCAAAGACCGGGGCAGTGCTGCAGACTTTTTATTCGGGCATGGAAGGCGGCAGGGCCTTGGCGCGAATTGTGTTCGGAGATGTCAGCCCATCAGGCAAGTTGCCGTTCACGGTTGCGGCCGATCCGGCGCACTATCCTTTCTTCGACGCGGAAGCCGCAGAAATCGACTACGGGTATTGGCATGGCTATACACTGCTTGAGCGGGACGGTATCGCACCCACATATTCCTTCGGTCATGGCCTCTCTTATGGCGATTTTTCCTATCGCGCCTTGAGCGCGCGGAGTTTGGCCTGTGGCAGCATTACCGCGCAGGTTTCCGTTCGAAATGACGGAGTCCATACAGCAACGGAAGTCGTCCAGCTTTATCTTGCCCCGCCGGGGCAGGCAATTGAACGGCCGCGTAAAATACTCCGAGGTTTTCAACGCGTTGAGCTGGCACCGGGCGAAACGAAAACCATACACTTCACCATTCCTGCCGAGGGGTTGAAGTGGTATGACCCGAAGTCGGCGTCATGGAAAACCGAGACCGGCGAACATGGTATCTTGATCGGCGGCTCCAGTCTGTTGGCTGAACGGCTGCAAGTTCAGGTGACACTCTAGATCTGAAAGGGCGACGACATGACGAATTCACGAATACTCCTGCTGGCCTCGCTGCTGGCGCTGGGCGCATGCTCATCTACCGCTGCGGCCGACGAGGCCGATATTGTCGCCGTTGCAGGGGATACACCGAATATCGTTATCATCCTGGCGGACGATCTTGGTTGGGGTGATATTAGCCTCAATGGCAGCGACCTGATCAAGACGCCCAATATAGACAGGATCGGCCGTGAAGGCATCCAGCTGATGACCTTCTATGCGGGCGCAAACGTGTGTACGCCATCGCGCGCCGCGTTGCTGACCGGCCGATATCCCGTCCGCTCGGGAATGCAGCATGTCGTCTACCCACAGTCCACAGATGGCCTGCCGGCCAGCGAGATTACTATTGCAGAGCTCGTCAAGACCCGAGGCTACGCAACCAAAATGGTCGGCAAATGGCATCTCGGTCATCACGATGAATTCTGGCCGACGAACCAGGGGTTCGATGAGTTCTATGGTGTTCCGTACTCGAATGACATGGGCCCCTTTGATCTTTATGAGGGCAAGGCGATTGTCCAAAGCCCGGCAGATCAAAAGTCACTTTCGCGCATGTATTCCAACTCGGCAGAAGACTTCATTGCCGCGAACGCGGATCGCCCCTTTCTTCTCTATGTCGCAGAAAACGCTCCCCATGCGCCATTGTTCGTCCCTGACGATGTTGCGGGCCAGTCGGCAGCGGGCCTTTATGGTGATGTCGTCGAGGAGCTGGATCGGGGGATCGGGAGAATTCTGGATGCGCTTGATGAGGCAGGCATTGCTGACAACACGCTGGTGATTTTCACGAGTGACAATGGTCCGTGGTTTGAGGGTGATACCGGCGGGTTCAGGGATCGCAAGGGCGGTACTTATGAAGGCAGCTATCGTGTCCCGATGCTTGCCCGTTGGCCTGGAACGATTCCTGCGGGTAGCGTCAGCCATGAAATGGCGATGAGTATTGATTTCCTGCCGACGATCGCGGCGGTTTCCGGAGCCGCATTACCGACTGACCGGGAAATTGACGGGCGAGATCTAAGCGAGCTCCTGCGTGGAAAACCTGTCACAATTCACGATGAGCTGTTTTTCTTCAACGGGAATGACATCGTCGCCATTCGCAACAAACGGTTTAAGCTGATGCTGAACGCCTACTATCGGAATTTTTATGTCCCGTTCGAAAAATATGGTGTGCGATTGTTGTTCGACTTGGTGACCGATCCCACAGAGCGGTTCAGCTTTGTGCGTGAAGAGCCAGAGGTTGTAGATGATCTGATGTCGAAGGTGAGCGATATGCGTAAAGTGGTGGAGCCTATGAAGAAAGAAGCATTCAATCCCTTTAATCCGACCGAGCCTTCCGCACCGAGTGGCCCTCAGCTTTCCCGGAACTGAAGCATAGCGTGCAGAGGCATCGGCCTGGAAGGACCTAAAGGGGGCGTTCCGGAATGCCCAGGACCATGGTCGAGAGTGTTGAATTGAGAACTCTTACAGAAGCCTTTCGGACGCCTCTGATTTCCAGCTCCCGCTCTCGTTCGGCGCGGTGGTTGCTTGGCGCAGTCTGTGCGAGCCTGCTCTCATCGTCAGCCTGCCACCGGAATGAGGCCCAACCAGCAAGCGCTTCGCGGGCATCCGAAAAGCCAGCGGCGACATGTGACCCTGGTTCTGGTGTTGTGAGTATTCCCGCAGGTTCTCTTACCCTTCGAAATGTTAAACGTGAGATTGCCCAGTTTCAATTGGATGAGACGGAGGTGACCAACGCCCGTTTCGCCACCTTTGTCGCGGAAACCGGGTATATCACCATGGCCGAGCGGCAGCTGGCTACCGGTGAGCCAAATGGCTCGGCGGTGTTTCGCAGACCGGTTAATGTGCGCGGAGCCAACTGGTGGGTCTTCGACGAAACGGCCAGTTGGAAAGACCCTGACGGCGAACTCGGACGTCATGAGCCTTTGCCCCGAGAGCCGGCGACGCACATTTCCTATCCCGACGCGATAGCCTTTGCCGATTGGGCAGGCGGGCGCCTGCCGACAGAAGCGGAATGGGAATACGCCGCAAGAGGGGGGCGCGATGGATGGGAGGAGCGAGGACCAGGCCGCCATAACGCGCGTGACGCGAATTCATGGCAAGGCATTTTTCCTATGGAAAATACGGGTGCGGACGGATATGACGGCCTCGCTCCCGTGGGATGTTTTGCGGCCAATGCCTATGGTTTGAAGGACATGAGCGGGAACGTTTGGGAGTGGGTCGAACGGGATGCTGGACGGGACCGGGATGATAAGGGGCTGATTGCGGGTGGTTCCTTCCTGTGCGCGGAAAACTTTTGCCAAAATGCCAATCCTTCAGGGCGGCAGGTACAGGACATCGGATTTTCGGCGTCCCATATCGGATTTCGTCTGGCATACGACATGCCGCCTAAAGGGAGCAATGCCAGGAAAACCGACCTTGAGGCTGTAGAGTAGGTATTGTCAGGGGAGCCGGCTTGAAGTGCGCACATTGGCATTTGGCCTCAGGAAGTGGCCAGGGACCCGTTTCGCTAGTTCAAGCCGTCGCCCAAGATCATCCAGCTTGGCGTGCTGTGATCTCTAAGGCGACTCTTGGAATCCTGTATCACAAAGATGCGGGATAAGGCTGCTGCTTTGAAATTCCTGACGAAAGCAATACGGCAATCCAAATGTCACGGTGATGGACAGATGTTCTCATACCATGCGTCAATGAAAATAACAGGGAGCGAGGGTCGACAGGAAACTGGTCGGCATCTCAACAATCGAGTCGGGAATTCACACTTTAATGGTGCCTGAAAAGAGGTAGGGCAGCCCAAATATATTTGGGCTGCCCTTATTTTTATGCCTTAATTGAAGGCGAAGCGGAATCCCACGCGGAAGGTCCTGCCAAGATAGTCATAAAGCCCCTGGTTCGTGGACGGATTTCCGTACGCACTGCCCCCCGGTCCGTAAGCGACCGTTGCCGGATCTTCGTTCAGGAGGTTTGTCACCTGGAAGAAGGGGTTCATTTCTGCGCCCGCAATCTGCATCTGGTAGTTCATGGAGAGGTCGACATAGAACGCGCCATCAATCTGATTGTCATTGATTGTGCGATAATCCGAAGTCGAGACGGGGCATGAAGTCGAGCAGACAATATAGGAATTGTCATAGACGCCTTCACTGATCGCACGACCGGTTAGCTGGATCCGCCAAGGATCGGCATCATAGGTCATGCTCATGCGATAGAGCCAGTCTGGAGGGCCATCGGCAATGTTCTGCCCGACTGTGTCCGTAGGCGTATCAATTCCGTTATTTACATAGTTCTCAAGATAATGTGTGCCCATGACACGGAAGGTCAGATCGCCTTCCCAGGTTTCCACCAGATTATTCAGGGGAAGGTTGTAGGTTGCTTCCAGGTCAATCCCGCGTGCCTGTACATTGGCGAAATTGAAGGGGCTCACGCTGATGGATTCGATGACATCAGCGCCACCAGCAGAAACGCCCCGTATGATAGCCGCGCAGTATTCCTGGGCACCATCATAGCAGCGATCGACAATGGTCTGGGCATCAACCGAGCCGATGGATCCGTTGATATCGATCGTGTAGTAGTCGGCGGAGACGCTGAGGCCGGGGAGGAAGCGCGGGCGAACGACAACGCCCAGATTCCACTGATCGGCTTCTTCCGGATCAAGAGCGAGGTTGCCCGTTGCGGTTTCGCGGAACTGCACCACCTGGTTATTATTGAAGGGATCGATCAGATTGTTCGTACGGGTAGAACCAGCCTGAAATAGCTCAGCGAGATTGGGCGCACGAATATCCCGGGAGCGCGTGACCCGGAAGAGAAGGTCCGGTACGGGCTCGTAGGTGAGGCCGGCTTTCCACGTGGTTACCAAACCGGACGTACTATAGTCGGTACCCCGAATGGCGCCATTGAAATTGAGGCCTTCGGCCAATGGAACCAGGGCTTCGACATAACCCTCCGTCACGTCATAGCTGCCGAAGTTTGGCTTGTAGTTCCCGACAAACCAGCCCGACTGATATTCTTCAGGGACATAGCCGGAAACTTCTTCACGACGATGTTCGAAGCCAGTCGCGACGGAGACCGTGCCTGCCCAGATATCCATGAGATCACCGGATATATTGGCGGCGAACACATCCTGCTCGAAATGGTCTTCGCGGTAGGGATTGCCAACAATATAATCAACGGCTGCCTGACTATTCACGCCGATACCCATGCGATTGAACGGTATACAGCCATTGCCTGGGTCTGTGAGGGTTGATCGGCAAACGATGTCTCCGGTGCCGGGGTCAACGACAGCATCCTGTGCCATGGATAGCCGGGAATTATTGGTGATGTCCCGAGCGATAACGGTCGTGTCGGTTTCGCCACGCTGGAAATAAGCGTCCCAATTCCAGTTCCGCTCGAAAAGGTCAAAATCGCCATCGGCGCCCACGACATATCGGGTCACTTCCCGTTCATTGTCTGTCTTGCGAAGCGGAAGGTCGGCATTTGTCGTGCCCAGCCGGAACGAGGTCACGCCCAAGGTGTCCAGTTCGGTGCGTACGGATTCTGGAATGAAGGCATTGTCAGCCTGGATGACGACATTGCCCTGATTGGCCTGTACGCCTGTCCAGCCCAGCGAAGCGTGTTTGTTATAGGAAGCTTGAGCATAGACTTCGATCGAGTCCGTCAGTTCCCAACTCACTCTCCCAAACAGGCCCTTTCGGCGCTCGTCGGCGTGTAGCGACTGCTTGTTATTTGTTTGTGTGTACTGCCAGTCACCACCGATCATCCATGAGCCGTCGGTTTCACCATACGCAAGCTGGTTCACGCTGCCGCCCACACCGAAATAGGTTCCCCGCAGATCGGTATTCACGATGAGGCCGCCCGGCGTGGCAATCGCCAGTCCGGCGCCACTGACACGCAGGCGTTCGGGAAGTCCGTTTCCGGCAACATAATCAGGGTTGTTGACAATATAGTTGCCCTGATTGTTCCAGTCGCGGGGGATACCATAGATGCCTTCGCGATCCGTGAGTTCGGCGTTGAATATGGCGTGACCACGGCCCTTGCCGAAGGATTTGCCTGCGGTCAGGTTCACGCGATAGCTTGTATCGTCTCCATAGGTGGTCTCTCCGCCTTCAATGGAGCCTTTAAAACCTTCATACTCCTTGTCCAGAATGAAGTTTATGACCCCGGATACGGCGTCAGACCCATAAGCGGCAGACGCACCGCCTGTGACAATCTCGACATTCTTGATCAATCCCTGGGGAAACGTATTCACGTCCACAGCACCGGTTATGATGGAACCTACGGACCGCTGCCCGTCAAGGAGCACCAAAGTACGGTTTCCCCCGAGCCCTCGCAGGTTTATGCTATTGACACCTGCCGTCCCGGAACTGATTGAGAGGTTGGAAGTTGCTGGAGTTGCACTTCCGACAACGGAGGGAATTTCGTTGACAAAGTCGGCCACGTTTGCGGGGGCTCGCGCATCGATTTCATCCTGACCGAGCACGGTGAGGGGGGTAGGGGATTCGTACCCGCTGCGGGCAATGCGCGACCCTGTAACTGTGACAGCCTCGAAGGTTCTTTCAGCCTCCCCGGAAGGTTGGGGAGCCGAGAGAGGGGCGGGATCTTGCTCGGCTGCCGTGGTTTGCGCATTGGCTGTGCCGGCCAGCCCGAGGGACAAGATAATTGCTGACGCCGATACGCCAGCAGTCAGGCATAGACGGTGGGCATTTAGACTGATGTGCTGCGCTGTCAGATACGGTCGTATAAAAGATGACATGTGACCCCCTTGGTTACATCTGGTTGAGGCAGGTGCCTCAAAATTGGGCATGGAGTTGCCCATTTTGAATCGGGACACAGGTGTCCCTGGATGAGATTGCACACGATGCTTCCTCTGAATTACTTCGAAAACAAATAACGAGAACGCCCATCATCCGAAGAATGAAGTCAAAGGTCGCGATTTGGCGACGAATATTTTAGTAATCCTCCCCGAGGACCCCTTAGTATTTTATCGGGACCAGCTATATATTGTTTTATGCTTGTGCTAGTCGGTTATACGCTAACCAGAAGCCTATCTCCGTCAATGGATGTAACATTTCCGAGGCTTTGTTCACCCATAGCCTAAAGTCATGGGTTGCGCCTTGCGGGAAGGATTCTGATGTGAATTTGGTCGAATTTCTCCTGGAGGTGCCATGTGGCTAATGGGCGACAAATAATGAGCTTGCGGCATGTGGAAGTTTTCAATGCCGTGTATCAGACAGGCTCGGTCAGCGGCGCTGCCAGGGCCTTGAATGTTTCGCAGCCATCCGTGAGCAAAGTACTCCGTCATGCCGAGAGTCGCATAGGGTTTGTTCTGTTCCGCATAGTAAAAGGGCGTCTGGTGCCAACTGATGAGGCCCATGTCCTGTTCCAGGAGGCCCGGGAACTCTACGCGCGGGTCGAATCCTTGCAGGAAACCGCCAAGAATCTAAGGCTTGGTGCGGGCGGAAGCCTGCGTCTGGCGGTCCTGCCATCTCTTGGACTTGAGATTGCCCCAAGCGCGGTTGCCAGGTTTCATTCTGACAACCCCACAGTCGCGTTCGAGATCCAGACTCTCCACAATGGGGATGTGCTGCGTTCATTGTATGAAAGAAACAGCGATCTGGCGCTTGCGCATGATGCGCCACACCATCCCCGACTTGCTTCCTCGAAGGTGGGGTCAGGGGAGCTGGTATTGTTGTTCCGAAAGGTGGACCTCCCAGATCCTCCGGACGTCGTGCCGCTCGATATGCTGAAGCGGCACAATCTCATTCGTCTGTCCGGTACCGGTGCGATCGGAACGCTGTTCACGAATGACATTGCAGGCGGGCATGGGGCCTCGGCCAGTATCTCTGTCCAGACGTATTACATCGCGGCTTCACTGGCCAAGAGAGGGGCGGGCGTCGCTGTGGTCGATGAGTTTACGGCGCGGGCGAGCCTGTCAGAGGACATGGACTTCCGAATGCTGGAGCATCGCCCGACCTTCGATATCCATTGTGTCCACCTGGAAGACCGGCCTCTTTCCAGTTCGGCGAAGAAATTCATTTCAGTGCTTCAGGCGACCATCAAGGCTGCCAGAAAAAGCATCCGCGTCGAGGCATAGATGAAGGTTATATCAGACCTCTACCTTTGACCTTTTCCTGAGAGGGTAGAACCGTGATCATGGACGGAGTTGACCACAATCACTTCAGTCTAGCGAGTGTTCCATGATTCCATCTCCCTATTTACTCTATCTTGGCAATTCGACGGAACCGTTGTCTGTCAAAACGTCCCGTGGGGTGGCAGCCTGGCGTCCAGAACTCTGTATTGGCGAGTTCCGGGGCGAGAAATGTACGCTTTCGGTTGGTCTGGATCATTTGTCGTTTTCGCAAGCTTACGCGCAGGGGGCGAAAACGTTGATCATTGGGGTCGCCAATGCAGGCGGTGTGCTTGGAGCGGAGACAGTGTCTCACGTTGTCGAGGCTCTGAAGGCTGGATTGAATGTTGCTTCAGGACTGCATGAGCGACTGTCATCGCATGCAAGTGTTCGAGAGGCGCTTGCGGAAACTGGCAAGCAGGTTTTCGATGTACGCGAGCCCCCTGCAAACCTGCCTGTCGGAAACGGTCGCCCGCGCGCAGGGCGTCGTCTGCTTACGGTAGGTACGGACTGCTCCGTCGGCAAGATGTATACAACATTGGCCCTCGAGCGCGCACTTCTGAAGCGGGGGGTGAACGCCAATTTCCGTGCCACGGGTCAGACCGGAATTTTCATCGCCCAATCGGGGGTGCCCGTGGACGCTGTTATTGCCGACTTTATTTCCGGTGCAGCCGAATGGATTTCTCCCGCGAGGGAAGATGCGGGATGGGATCTGATCGAGGGGCAGGGCTCGCTGTTCCATCCATCCTATGCAGGCGTCTCTATGGGACTGCTGCACGGCTCTCAACCTGACGCCCTCGTCCTTTGCCATGAAGTCGGCCGATCCCATATGCGCGGCCTTCCGGGCAGGTCGCTTCCTGATCTCAAAACATGTCTGGAGACGAACCTTCAAGCAGCACGCCTGACCAATCTGGAAGTGAAGCCTGTCGGGGTCGCGCTGAACACATCCAATGTAGATAAGGAGCATGCGCAGCGCGTGTGTGAAGAGATTGAAGCCGAACTGGGGCTGCCGTGTCAGGACCCGGTCGCCATGGGCGTAGACAAGATTACGGATAGGTTGCTGGAATGCTTCGAGACCTGCGAGTTCGCGTAGAAACATTCCCCTTGGCGATGCCGTTTCGGATATCCAGAGGAGTCCGGACTGTTGCTGAAGTTGTGGAAGTAGAAGTGGAAGCCGGTGGCGCCATCGGACGGGGTGAATCTGTTCCTTATGCCCGGTACGGGGAGACCCTCTACAGTGTCGTTGGACAAATCGAGGGCGCGCAGGACGCGCTCCGAAAGGGATTGAGCCGCTCCGAATTACAGCAGGTGCTTCCTCCGGGGGCCGCACGCAACGCAGTAGATTGTGCCTTGTGGGATCTAGATGCGAAGCTGGATTCAGGAAGGGGCATGTTATCCGACCCGAAATCCGTCGCCACGGCCCTGACCATTGGAGTCGATACACCGGATGCCATGGGACGCGAGGCTGCCAAACTGGCGCATGTGCCCGTGATAAAAGTAAAGGTCGGTGCTCAGCAGGCGGAGGCGTGCCTTCGCGCCGTGCGGCGCGCTGCGCCACTGCCCCGCATGATCGTCGATCCAAATGAGAGCTGGGATATTGAACTGCTGCAGGCGCTGCAGCCCTTGCTCGAAGAGTTGCAGGTTGCTTTCGTCGAGCAGCCTTTGCCGAGTTCTGATAATGGAGACTTGGCGAGCCTCATTCGGCGTGTTCCGGTCTGCGCAGACGAATCCTGCCACACGGCCGACGATCTGGACCGGCTATCAGGCCTCTACGATATTGTGAACATCAAACTGGACAAGACAGGCGGTCTTACCGAGGCGTTCAGGCTTCTTGAGGATGCGCGACAGAAAGGTTTCGGAGTCATGGTCGGCTGCATGATCAGCAGTTCGCTTTCAATCGTTCCGGCACTTCAAATTGCCCGTCATGCCGACTTCGTCGATCTGGATGGTCCTGCCTGGCTGAAGGATGATCGCGTGGGAGGCGTTTCCATAGAAAATGGCCAATTGATGCCGCCACAACGCGGTTTTTGGGGATCGAACGCTATAGTGCAGTCCGCCTAGCTGCGCGCCTTGATGTTGTAGGCCACATTCACGGAAGGAAACAGAATGCATACACTCTCACGGTTAAGGAAGCGCAGCTCATGGGGGGTGACATGTGTCATCCCGGCAGTCCTGATGGCCGGGTGCGCCGCGCCTGTAGAACAGCCTGTCAAAGAGGCTGACATCCTGCTTCTGAACGGGATCGTATATGATGGCAGCCTCAGTGAGCCGGTTGTCGCGGATGTTGCGATTGAGGATGACAGGATCGTTTTTGTCGGCGATGCCGAACAGGCTGGCTACGAGGCAGCCACATCACTGGACGTCAGCGGGAAAGTGGTGGCACCCGGGTTTATCGATCCGCACACACATTATGACCGGGACATCGTGCCGTGGTCCCAGGATCCGGAGCAAAGCCTCATTCTGCCGGCCATCATGCAGGGTGTCACGACGGTGTTTGTCGGCGTCGATGGTTCGGGCCATCCTGCCATCGCAGAGACACTTTCCAATGCGGACAAAAAAGGCATCGGTCCTAATGTTGCTGCCTATGTAGGTTTCGGGGCAGTCCGGAGCATGGTGCTGGGATATTCGGACAATGCACCTGATGCGGAAGAGCTTGTTTCGATGAAGAAGCTCGTCGGACAAGGTATGTGCGAAGGAGCGTATGGATTTTCGACGGGTCTGTTTTACTCCCCTCAGAGCTACTCGACAAAAGATGAAGTGATCACACTTGCCGGTGAAGCTGCCTCCCGGGGCGGCATCTACGATTCTCATTTGCGCGACGAGTCTTCCTATACGGTCGGACTACAGGGCGCTGTCCAGGAGTTGATTGATATCGGACATGCGACGGGCATGCCTGTTCACATTGCCCACATCAAGGCGCTCGGCGTAGATGTGCATGGCGAGAGCCTCGACGTCATAGACCTCGTCGAAAAGGCACAAGCATCGGGTCTGGTGGTTACGGCCGACCAATATCCCTGGATCGCGTCGGGAACCAGTATTTCTGCCGCCTTGCTGCCGCGATGGGCGCAAGTCGGGGGTGAAGCAGAAATGCTCGCCAGGCTGCAGGATGCAGAGCAGGGGCGGGAAATTCGCACGGCCATGGCCGAGAATCTCAGGCGTCGAGGCGGTCCCGACTCCCTTCTTCTTTCCAATCGCGTCAACCAGGAGCTGATTGGCAAGACCCTCAAGGATTTGAGCGAAGAATGGGGGCTTGAGCCTATTGAGGCTGCTGTGAAAGTTCTGGAAATGGGAGGTGCTGGCCTTGCCTCGTTCAATCAAAGTGAAGACGATGTGAAGCGCTTCATGAAACAAGCTTGGGTGATGACCTCGTCCGATGCGTCCGCCGGGCATCCTCGCAAATATGCGAGCTATGCGACCAAGTACGCCAAATATGTCAAGCAGGAGAAAACTATCACGACAGCGGAATTCGTACACTCCAGCACAGGACTGGCGGCAGATTCCCTGGGGTTGCTAGACCGCGGATATTTGAAGGAGGGATATTTTGCAGACGTTGTTGTATTCAGTCCCGAAGATTACGCGCCACGCGCCACGTTCCTTGATCCGGAAATTCTGTCAGCGGGCGTTGTGGATGTCATCGTGAATGGCGAATTCGCTGTTCGTGACGGTGAGCCGACGGGTTTGTCCCCTGGTCGCGGCTTGAAGCACGCTCCGTTGGCGGGAACATGCGACTAGGTATTTTCTGAAACCTGGCCCCCAGCTGATCACCAGGCTGGGGGCTGTTCTTGTGCCCGTAGTCGGCGAATGGCCACAGTGTCGTTCGTGAGCGGTCTTTATCCTCATTGGGAGCCCCCTTATGGGCAAAGCCTTGTCACTCTGGTTCAACATTGTGCTCTGGAAGCGAATTCTGCTTGCGCTGGTCCTGGGGGCCATCGTCGGTGGGGTCGTGGGCGATTCTATCGAGACCATTTCATGGGTCGGCGAGCTGTTCATTCGGCTTATCAAGATGCTGATCGTACCGCTTGTCTTCGTCACCCTGGTGTCCGGCGTGGTCTCGATGCACGACCCCCGCCGACTTGGGTCAATTGGAGGGCGCGCCATATTTCTCTATCTGATCACGACGGTTGCAGCGATCATGATCGGGCTCGTTCTAGCCGTCATCGTGGAGCCGGGCACTGGCATCGATTTGAGGGGGGCAACCCCGGTCGATTTGCAGGCGCCCATCGCGCTGAAAGATCGGTTGCTGGCAATTGTGCCGGTGAATCCCTTCGCTGCGTTTGCGCAAGCCGACCTGCTGGCGATCATCTTCTTTGCCTTGTTGACAGGCACAGGACTGCTTTTGATCGGGGACCAGGGCAAGCCGCTTTCCGAGACCTTTCAATCTGGCTCAGACCTCATGCTCAAGATTACGGGATTGGTGATGGAGATGGCGCCTTTTGGCGTGTTCGCGCTGATTGCCGTGGTCATGGGCACGAACGGACCGAAGACGTTTGTGTACCTTTTCTTTCTGGCGGTCGTTGTGGTTCTGGGCTGCTTTCTTCAAATCGTCCTTACGCAAGCTTTCCTGGTCAAGGTTTTGGCGCGCCTTCCAGTGATGCCATTCTTGCGGGGGGTCCGGGAAGCTCAGCTCGTCGCCTTCTCGACCTCTTCGAGCTCCGCAACCTTGCCGGCTTCCTTGTCGGCTGCCGAGCACAATCTGGGCATTCAGCCTGCGGTCGCATCTTCCGTGCTACCGCTCGGCGCAACCATAAATATGGATGGTACGGCGCTTTATGTGTGCGTCGTCACGATTTTCGCAGCGCAGGCTTTTGGTATTCCCCTCGACATCAGCGACTATCTCCTGATTGGTTTGACCACGACGCTCGTGTCTGTCGGAACAGCTTCTGTGCCTTCGGCGTCTTTGTTCCTGTTGGCCGCCGTGCTCGACACGATTGGAATGAGTCCTGAGCAGACGGCACTGGTGGTTGGCTTCATCCTGCCCTTCGACCGGATTCTGGATATGACCAGGACGGTCGTGAATATTACCGGCGATCTGAGCGTGGCCACTGTTGTCGCAAGATGGGAAAAGGAGATTGATGAGGATGTATATGTCGCGGCGCCGACGGAATAATGAAATCATCATTCCTGTGTTTCAAAACGTTGCGGGATGCTACCTTCGCGAGTGTCGCGATCTGATATCTGCCTGTGACGTGCTTGTCCGTGCAAATTCTCTTCGACTGGCCAGCAGTTGATGTTTTTAAAAATGGCCAGTCGCGGTTAGAACCAGACCAAATGACCCAGCGGATTTCATCCTTGTCGTACCTCATTGATCGTTTGTCCTGTCCAGCGTCTGACGGCGCGTCTCAGATTTGAGCTGTCGCTGAAGCCGATCTTCCAAGCGATGTCATCAACACTCATCCTCGTGGTGGTGAGATATTCCAGAGCGAGCTTCTTGCGCACATCGTCTATGATGTCCGCATAGCTTCGGTTCTCGTCGCGCAGTCTGCGCCGTAGCGTACGTTCGGTCATCCCGATCTGAAGCGCGATCGATTCCATTGAGGGGAACTGGTTAGGGGCGAGCATCAGGAGCTGATAGACTTCGCCGGCGACACCCGACGTCATCTTGGCTTGTCCGATGAGGCGGTCGCAGGTGTCCTCGAGCATGGCGCGGGTGAGCCGATTTCCGAGTTCCGGCGCCTGGTCGAGTATGCTTGCCGGATAGTGCAGCTCGTGAACAGGCTGATCATAAAAACAGGGGCATTCCAGCATCCGTTCGTCCTCGGTCGCAGTGCCATCGTCTGCGAGACCAAACAGTGCGCGCACCGGGGTGCGGTCCTCGCCTGCCACGTCGCGCACATGGGTGAAGTTTTGCATCATTTGCTGACGTATGAGGAAATTGCGGAGGTCATTGCTCATGACTTCGCGATAGATCTCGGTGAATTCCCAAATTGCGAGGTCGCCCTCAAGCCGCCAGCCAAGCCGCAAGGTCGGGGTGGCCAGCAGGTGATAGCGTACGGCGAAGTCGAAAAACTCCCTCATGGTGGGAGAACACATGAGCGCATAGCCATACATACCGTAAGCTGACAAATGCAGACGGGAACCAACCTCAAAGGCAACACCGAGGCCTGCTCCGGCGGCGATGATATTGTCGCACGCTGTCAGATATTGCCTGACTGAGGTCAGGGTGTGTGGATTGCGGATCTCTTCCAGAGAAAGACCTGTCCGGTTCAGCACGGTCTCAGCTGAAATTCTGCATGCCTCGACGGTATCTATCAGCGTTGCGACTTTATACGGAGCGAAAACTTTATTGTTTAACAAGGGGGTGTCGTGTGACTTGGTTCGCGGCTCCGCAGTTGGCGCTTCCGGCTTCCTGACCCTTTTCTCTGTCACGATACTCTCCATTATTTTTGTCCGGCAAAGACACTCTTAAGTCCGGTGAAGCACTCAAACTCGAAGTTCTCAACCCGTATACCTCAAGTCAAGCCGTCGTAGTTTCGGCCGCGGATCGTTCCGCAATTGGAGGGAGAAGAACTTGCTTAAAATGTATCACGCCCAGACTCTGTCGACATCAGGACGACCTTTCTGATGGCTGGCAAACCCGCAACAGATCGTGGATCTACAATCAGGCTCGCCTTGACTTCAATGGGGGCAGCCGGTGTCGAGTGGTATGACTTCTTCGTCTATGGTACGGCCGCGGCGCTGGTCTTCCCGCACATATTCTTCTCACCTGACCTTTCGCCATTGGTGGCGCAACTTGCGGCCTTCAGCACCTTTGCTGTCGGATTCATTGCGCGACCGCTGGGCGGCGTTGTCTTCGGGCATTTCGGTGATCTCCACGGCAGGAAGAAAACGCTCGTAGCTGCGCTTCTGACGATGGGTGTATCGACCCTTTTGGTCGGTATATTGCCGACCTATCAGAGTGTGGGCGCTGCGGCACCACTGGCACTGATCTTCCTCCGATTTGTGCAGGGTTTCGCTGTTGGCGGCCAATGGGGCGCTGCGGCGCTCATCGCGATCGAGAATGCGCCTGAAGGGCGGCGCGGCCTGTTTGGCAGCTTCGTGCAGATCGGCGTGCCGGCGGGCGTGGTGCTTGCCAATATCGCATTCTTCCTGTCCGACGGGTTGATGTCGCGAGAGGCCTTCGAGGCGTGGGGATGGCGCATTCCTTTCCTGTTCAGCCTCGTGGTGATCGGGCTGGCACTCTACGTGCAGCTGCGAATGGAAGAGTCTCGGGAATTCGAAAAGCTTGCGGCGAAGCGCAAGGCCGAGGGTGTGGAAGGTGGCCGGCAAAAATCTCCTATCCTGGAAGTCATTACTTCAAGCTGGGGGCAGATCCTCCTTGCCGGCGGCGCTTTTATTGCCAGCAATGCTTGCTTCTACGTTATCATCACTTGGGTGATCGCCTACGGCACCACGACGCTGGCCCTGTCACGCGAGATGATGCTCAGTTGCATCATGTTCGGAAGCGTTTGCATGATTCCCGCGCTTATCTTTGTCGCGCACCTTTCTGACCGCATTGGCCGGTATGGAATCTTCCGGCTCGGCTGCATCATGACGGGCCTCTGGGCATTTGCATTCTTCCCCTTGCTGGAAATGGGAACGATACTCGGCGTCGGATCTGCGATCGCGATCGGCCTATGCTTTGTGGCGATGATGTATGGCCCGCAGGCGGCGCTGTTTGCCGAATTGTTCTCGACCGAAGTTCGGTATTCCGGCGCAACGCTAGGCTACCAGATTGGTGTGCTGCTCGGCGGTGGTTTCACGCCCATGATCGCGACAGCTCTGTTTGCCTCATCCGGGACGAGCCTCTCAGTGGCGTTCTATATGGCCGCCTCCTGCGTGATCTCGGTGATATGCGTCTCCATCCTGCATTGGCGGCGCACGAGGGAGACCCACGCGCAGCAGACGCTAACGTCTGTCACGGCAGGCTCAGGGGGCCGGTAGGGGTGTGCTCCAGACGACCAGGAAGGGCAGAGACGCAGGCTACGCCCCTGACAAGCTGGCCTTTCATGCAGCTGGTCAAGGAAGTGATGAGGTGCTGGTGAAGGCATGTCCTGCCACCCCCCCCCCTGGAAATTCAGTCGCCCCATAGGGGCCAAAATATTGGAGATCCACGTGTGGAACCGCATTTCCAAGAATTGAGTCCGCCTCTCGCGACAGGCCCCTGGCATACATGGAAGGCATCATCAGCAGATGGACTGGATGGTGTTGCGGTTCGCGAGCTGCTGAAAGGCGCCGTCATGCGGGGATATGACCCCCTTGAGATTCTGCAGCGTGCAGACATTGATGCGTCAGTGTACGGGTGCACCAGCGCGGCAATAGATGGGCAGGCGTTGGTTCGGCTGATGCGCCAGATCCAGATTGCACTTGATGACGTATATCTCGGCTTTCTGGAGCAGGGCTGCCGCCTTGCCCTTGAAGCTGAACGCATCATGTGCCTGCTACACGCTGATACGCTTGGCGAAGCCTTGCGGGTCAGTGTACGTTTCACCGACGCGATGGCGCCGGATGTCGGACCTTTCTTGAGCGATGAGGACGGGACGGGCCTGCGCCATACGTGCAGATACAATACGATTGATGGTCTGGATCGCGACATTCTGGTCTGGATCAGATTTGTCTGGATTTACCACTTCTTCAGCTGGTTGATCGGGCGCCCCCTGATGCTTCGTGGCTTGCTAGTACGAGGGGCACGCCCGGAACAGGAGAATGGGTTCGACCGATTTGCCCTGTTCCCCTGTCCCATTCGATTTAACGCGCCTGTTGATGCCTTGCTATATGATTCAAACGATTTGAGCGCGAGATTACTACACGGTTCGAATACAGAGTATAATGATTACTACGCAAACTCGCCAGATTGGTTTGCCAGTCATGATCGCGCGCCGAGGTGGGGCGAGCGGACCCAGCAGGCGATTGTGGAGTTTCAACGAGAAGGTCTGTGGTCCCCGACAATTCAGACCGTTGCGAAGCGCCTGAATGCCAGTGCCAGGCGCTTAAGAGTTGCCCTGTCCGCGGAGGGAGAGAGCTACCGGGAAATGCGGACGCGTCTGCGCGGCGAATTGGCCGGCGCCTATTTGGTCGCGAGCGACATCTCCATTCAGGAAATAGGGATGCTTCTGGGGTTCAGCGAACCTGGCAGCTTCTCCCGGCATTTCTTTTCTTGGGCGGGGATAAGCCCCACCGCCTACCGAGCCCGACACGCAGCAAACCCCGCAAAGACTGCTGCGGCAACTGCGTTGTTGAACGTGCGACGAGTGGTGCGCCATGCCTGAGGAAATGCCTCGGTCACTTCGGTCAAATTCCGGCGTCACACCTGTCATGGCCTTTCCTGTGTCCATTGCCATCAATGCGAACAGAGCGGGGCCGAAGAGTCCTAGCAAAAAACCAAAGGGAGCGGAAACTCATGCAATATAATCGGATCATACATAGCTCACGCACGCTGTTACTGGGTGCCACCGCAATATTTGGCGGATGCATCTTTCCGATGCAGGCCTTGGCGCAATCGGAGCCGCAGGAAAGCGCGCCAGCCAATCCGGGCGATGATCAAGATGTAAACGTCCTCGACACGGTATTTGTGACAGCGGAAAAGCGCGCGGAAAACCTGCAGGATATTCCGATCGCTATCACAGCAGCTACCGGGGACACGCTGGAGAGGGCCGGTGTGAAAGAGGTCGGTGATTTGACGCAGCTCACCCCCAGTCTTCAATTCGGCACACGCTCGACGAACGTGTTTATCGCCATGCGCGGCATCGGTCAGGCTGGCCAAGACATCGGGAGCCAGTCCGGCGTGACCGTCTCACTCGACGGTGTGCCGCTGCTGAATCATTTCATGATGAACCCTGCATTTTTGGATGTTGAGCGGGTGGAAGTGCTGCGGGGACCGCAGGGCACGATTGCTGGCCGCAACGCCACTGGCGGCGCGATCAACATCTATAGCAAGGCGCCGACAGATCAGCTTGAGGGAAATCTGGCGATTAACCTGGGCAATTACTCCCGAAAGGAAGTGAGTGGTTTCATCAACGCACCGATTTCGGACAGTGTCATGGCTCGCGTTTCATTCCAGAAAAACAAAGCCGATGGCTGGCTCAGGAACGGGTTCCTTGGTCGCCGGAATAACGACACAGATCTGACAGAGGTGCGGGGGCAACTGTTGGTCGAGCCCAATGATTCCTTCAAGGTGCACGCGCTAGTCGATTATATGCGCGATCGCAGCGATCCGTCTTTCAATCTTTTGCTGGGACGCGCTGTAGCGGACATCCCTTCGGCTGTTGAACTTCCTGGTTACGCGTACCCGCAAAATGACATTGAAGACCTGACCTTCTACGAAAATGAGCCCAATCGCCGGGACGTGAAAGATCTTCGGACGACGCTGATCGCGAGCTTGGATCTCGGTGCGAACGCAACCCTCACCTCGACCACGGGCTATATCAATCACGATATCGATCTCACGGAAATCGACGTGGACCTTACGCCCGCGCCGACATCGACTTTTCCCCTGATCGGTCTATATGCAAGTCAGTTCACACAAGAGCTTACCTTGACGACAGGGCTGGGCGACCGGGCTGACTTGGTTGCCGGCCTGTTCTACATGCACGGCGACTCAAGCGAACCGCTCTATCTCACCTTCGGCACACTGGTGAATTATCTGGTGTACCTCCCAGAGGAGACGCTCGATTCCTATGCTGCGTATGCGCAGTTTCGCTACGATTTGACGGATAAGCTGCGCGCTACGATTGGCGGGCGGTATACGACAGACGAGAAATCATACGAAATGGATGCGACCGTCCTTACCACCAATACGCTTCTCAGCGAGAACGATTCGTGGAAGGCATTCACACCGCGCTTCGTGCTGGACTACACGCCAAACGATAACTCCCTGCTCTATGCTAGCGTATCACGGGGGTTCAAATCGGGCGGATTCAATACGTTGGGAGATATTACGCAGCCCGTAAATACATTTAATCCGGAATATGTCTGGAACTATGAGGCCGGTGCGAAAGTCGCATTTTATGACCAGAAGCTCAGACTGGGTGTGACGGCATTTTACGCAGATTACACCAACCTTCAGGCAACGGTATTCAGGCTCGATCCGGAGACAGATGTTCGCTACCCCAGAGTAGAAAACGCATCGACTGCTGAGATCAAGGGGGTCGAGTTAGAGCTTCAGGCGGCCCCTGTTTCCGGCTTGCTGCTCACGGGGGCTGTTACGAGGCTAGATACAGCATACGGAAGGTTCTGTAACAATGACCCACTCCGCCCAACCGTGCCAACCGATCCGGGATGTATCGGTGTGGAAGACGATGGGCAGCCACTTCCTCCAGGAGCGGTCAATCTGACTGGAAACCAGCTCACACAGGCGCCGGAATGGCAGTATAATGTGTCCGGGCAATACGTTTTCCCTGTGTCCAATTCGCTAGAGGTCACCGCGCGGGCTGACTACAAATGGCAAAGCGAGGTCTATTTCGACTTCTACAACAATCCGATGAATACGCAGGACGCTTACGGTCTCATGAACGCGACCCTCAGCCTGGGCTCGCAGGACACGTCCTGGACACTTTCAGCATGGGTACGCAACGCATTTGACGAGCGGTATGTAAGTCAGGGGACCACGACCACGAGTGCCAATCCGGCGAGGACAGGTTCCATTGGCATGCCGCGAATGTACGGTGTGAAGCTCGATTATCGCTTCTAGTCCGCGAGGCCCGACAGATACTAATCGGCATTTGCGGGCCAGTTTTCCGAACTCAGGCGCTAGGCGCCTGAGTTCCTCCAACTTTGCGCCTATTCCAGATTACCCCACCTCCAAGGAACTCTGCCCATGCGACCAATCGAACAGTCAGGCAACGTTCCTCAGATCAAGCTCTATCGGGAATGGTTATATCGTGAGCAGGGACTGAAGTTCGACGACTATGAGTCGATGTGGGAATGGTCGACGACAGACCTGAGCGCTTTCTGGCAGAGTGTTTGGACCTATCACGGAATGGAGTCTCCCACGCCGTTCGAGTCGGTCGTAACCGGCGCCATGCCGTCTGCCAGTTGGTTCCAGGGTGCCCAGGTAAATTATGCAAGACAGGTCTTTCGTCATGTAGAGCAGGGAGGCGCGGCTGGCCAGCCAGCGATTGTGGCCGAGAACGAGCGCGGACAAGTGGTTGAACTCAGTTGGAGCGAACTGCGGCGGCGAACTGCATCGCTGGCGCTTGAACTACGCGATCAGGGAATAGAACGGGGCGACAGGGTTGCTGCCTACCTGCCGAACATACCGGAGGCCGTCATCGCCATGCTCGCCTGCGCAAGCCTGGGTGCCATCTGGACAATGTGTTCACCCGATATGGGGACGCCAGCCGTCTTGGACCGCTTTCGACAAGTCGCCCCAAAAGCGCTGATCGCAGTCGATGGAGTCTATTATGGCGGGAGGCAGATGGATCGTGCCTCCACAGTGAGCGATATTCGCGATGCACTGCCGAGCGTGACCTCGCTCTTCCTTATCGAAACCGGCTATGGCGCCACGGCGCTTGATGGCATTACTGATTTCGGAGCAGCGCAGTCTCGCGACGATGCTGAAACAGCCGCGTTCGAACCGGAATGGCTGCCTTTCGACCATCCGCTGTGGATTCTCTATTCGAGTGGAACGACGGGCCTGCCCAAGGCCATCGTTCACGGCCATGGCGGCATCATCATGGCAACCTGCGCCGGCGCCCTCCATTTCGATCTCGGCCCGAGCTACGCCCCCAATTCCTTCGGCGAACGGTTCCATTGGTACAGCGCGACCGGTTGGGTAATGTGGAATATCCAGGCGGGAGGATTGCTGACCGGAACGACGATCTGCCTTTATGACGGGTCGCCGGGTGGCTCCAAGTCCGAGCCTGACTGGTCGCCCCTCTGGTCGTTTGCGGCACGTCACGGAATCACCTGGTTCGGTGCCGGCGCCGCTTTCTTCAGCAACTGCCGCAAGGGGGGGCTGGACCTCACCACAATTGGCGGCCTGAACACAATACGCGCACTGGGCAGCACCGGGTCTCCCTTGCCACCCGATGTGCAGCGATGGGGAACGGAACAGTTCGCCCGCCTGGGCCAGGACAGGGTCTGGTGGTGCAACATCTCAGGCGGAACTGACATTGCGGCAGCCTTTCTTGCCGGCAACCCGGAGTTACCTCCCACGCCGGGTCGCCTGCAATGCCGTCATCTCGGTTCCGCCGTTCAGTCCTGGGACGAGCAGGGGCGGCCGCTGATCGGCGAGGTCGGAGAACTGGTTTGCGTCCAGCCCTTTCCGAGCATGCCGCTTTTCTTCTGGGGCGATGAGGACGGCGAGCGCTACAGATCTTCCTATTTCAGCAAGTGGCCGGATATCTGGCGGCATGGCGACTGGCTGCAAATCGATGCCGATGGCAGCTGCAGTATATCTGGCCGGAGCGATGCCACGATCAATCGTCACGGTCTCCGTATGGGGACGGCCGATATATACGCAGCCGTAGAGCGCTTACCGGAAATCGCCGAAAGCCTCGTCATCGACCTCGAGGATGGTGAGGGGGGTAGCCAGCTACTGATGTTTGTCGTGCTGCGGGAGGCTGAGATTCTGGATCAGGCGCTAGAGGGGGCGATCGCCCGCGCCATCAGAAGCTCCCTGTCGCCCCGCTTCGTGCCGGATGCGTTTGTAAATGCACCCGCGATCCCCCGAACACTGTCGGGCAAGAAGCAGGAACTTCCAATCAAGCGCCTGTTCCAGGGCTGGGCTATGGAGAAAGTCATCAATCCGGATGTGCTGAAGAATCCAGAAGTCATTCCTTGGTATCTGGCACGTGCCCGGGCCTGGCAGGAGCAGTCAACGCAGTCGACGATTGCGTGAAACAACCACTGGTTATCCGTCCCCCAGCGTTTGGTATCGACCCGAGGGGCAGAGGCCGCAGAGTAAGAGATGGAGTGAATCGATGAAAATGTTACTGTGTGTGCTGACGGTTATGGCGGGAACATGTCTTATGGCCTGCCAATCCAAACAAGCGGTCGGGCAAACCGTCCTGGATACAGCGCCTGTCGTTGATACGCCTGCCGGTGCGCTCCGAGGCGTTCGCGAGGGCGAGGCCAACGTCTTCCGGGCGATCCCTTATGCCATGCCCCCTACAAGAAACCGCAGGTGGAGCCCTCCGAAATCTATGTCGGCATGGGAGGGTATTCGTAACGCCCAAGTATCTGGGCCTGCCTGTATACAGCCGCCAAAGGCGCCCGGTCTTTACTACACCGACCCGCCCGAGATGTCTGAGGATTGCCTGTTGCTGGATGTAACTGCACCGAAAGATGCCGAGAATGCCCCGGTCATGATCTGGATTCATGGTGGTACGCTGATCTGGGGGTCGTCACAGACGGAGAAGTATAATGGCCATGCACTTGCGGAGCGGGGCGTCGTGCTTGTTTCTGTCAGCTACCGTCTCGGCGCCCTTGGTTTCATGGCGCATCCTGAACTGAGCCAGGAATCTCCCGATAATGTATCGGGCAATTACGGGCTGCTCGACCAGATCGCGGCGCTGGAATGGGTCCGCAAGAACATTGAGGCGTTTGGTGGGGACCCGGACAATGTTACAATCTTTGGCGAGTCCGCTGGCGCGCTGAGCGTGGAACACCTCCTGGCATCACCTCTTGCGCATGGACTATATCATAAGGCGATCGTGCAGAGTGGTTATCTCTACACCATGCCGGAATTGCGAACGGCGAACCATGGGCTACCTTCGGCAGAGGCGATTGGCGAATATGTTGCGGCGCAGTTGGGGGCAGAGGATCTTGCCGCTCTCCGTGCAATCGATGGGGAGAACCTAATCAACAGGACGGCGGCGGCAGGCTATATGCCGTCCGGCACGGTCGATGGGAGGGTGCTGAAGCGCCAACTGGTAGACACATTCGATGAGGGCGAGCAGGCGCGCGTGCCGCTGATGGCGGGCTATACAAGCGGCGAGATCCGCAGCTTGCGGGGATTGCTCCCGCCGCTGCCGGAAAGCCCATCAGCCTACGAGGACGACATCAGGGCCCGTTATGGGGAATTCGCCGACCGGTATCTGGAATACTATCCACCTGGCGGAGATGCTGACCAGACGCGGCTGGACGCTACGCGTGACGTGATCTTCACTTGGGGGATCGAGCGTATGGTCCGCCAGCAGGCCGAGCTTGGCCAGCCGTCCTACCAATACTATTTCACCCACAGCTATCCGGCTGCGGATGAGGCAGGGGTCCCGGCCTTCCATGCCAGCGAAGTCCCCTATGTGTTCGGTAATCTCAGCAATAATCCCGAATTCTGGCCGGAAATTCCCAATACGCTGGAGGAGCTTGCAGTTTCAGCGGCAATGCTCGACTATTGGACAAGCTTCGCACGGGATGGCGTACCCGCGTCGCCCAACGGGCCGGAATGGAAGACATTCGAGGAGAACCAGGCCTATATGGAATTCGGCGACGAGCCCCGGCTTCGCCATGACCTCCTGCCCGGTGTCCATGAACTGCAAGAGGAGATTTTCTGCCGCCGTCGCGAGGCTGGAAACCAGCCTTGGGACTGGCGAGCCGGATCTATAGCGCCGCCTGTACCTGTTGCCGACATACCTAGCCAGTGCGCCCGCACACGCGATCAGGAGTGATCTGCTAGCTAGGCGGCGCTGTGAGCTGATCGCAGTCCTCGTGAAAAACGGAGAAGGGTTCGTCTTCGTCGGACACTACCGACAGAAGCTCATAGACGAATAGAGCGTACCGCTTCGGCCAGAGCAGCGCTTATGTCGATACGATTGCTTGCATGGGCAATCGTATTGGTGGTGACGATGCGGGCCGCGCCAGCTTCGCGCAAGGCCTTGTCTGAGTCCCCTCCAAAGACTGCATGGACAGCGCAGCAGACTGGCGGCCGCAATCCCTGGTTCAGGACAAGTCGTGTGGCGGCGATCATTGTCGAGGCAGTCGATATTGTGTCGTCTACAAGAACGGGTGTGTGATCCTGCCACGGCTGGAGATCCTGCAGAGCGATTTCCACGTCCCGATCCCCGCGTCTTGTCTTGCTGAGGATGACATAGTCTGCGTCCGCCAAGGCGGCCATCTCGGAGACCCATTGCTTACTTTCGGAATCAGGACCGATCAGGAGAGGCTTGTCGACTTCAAGAGTGATCCAGGCGGCCACAGCGCTCGCGGCATGGCTGACTTTTGTGGGGATATCATAGATGTCGGACAAAGCGTGCCAGCGGTGCAAGTGAGGGTCCATCGTCATGAGCCAATCGACGCTGGATGAAATCAATTTCGCAAAATGCACGGATGTGACTGCCTCGCCAGGCTGGAACATCGTGTCCTGGCGCATATAGGGCAGGTAGGGCGCGACCAGCCCGACCGATGTGGCGCCAAGCGCGCGGGCGGTCTGTGCTGCAAAGACAAGCGCGGGCAGTTTTGCGTCCGGATAGGCGAGGCCCGCAAGGAGAATGACGTCGCGACCTTCCGGCGGAGTATCGAAGCGCAGATACGTCTCGCCATCCGGAAACCGGCGCAGGTCGATTTCAGCGGTTTCGGCATCAAGGGCGCGGGCAAGCGGTCCGGAAATCTGCGCTGTATCCTGCAAGGCTACCAATAGCGGGTTCATGGTTTTGTCAGTTCTATGATGTCCGGATTGGCCGCGACATAGTCGATCACGTAGGCGAGTTCACCGGGCGCTTCCGTATACAGTGTATATAGGGGCTGGCCGGCCTGAACGGAGTCTCCGAGCCTGACATGGAGATCAACCCCGGCGGTCTTGTCGTCCGGTCCACCCGCGAGTTTCGCGGCCTGGGCGAGGCGGCGATTGTCGATCGAGGTTACCCGACCGGGGGCAGGCGCGAGGATGGGACGACTATGTTCTGCGAGCTCGGGTTCACGAAACCCGCCCTGGGCCCGGCAGATGGCTTCGAATTTCGTATAGGCCGCCCCGCTGTAAAGCACGTCCATTGCCATGGCCTTGCCCGCTACCGCGTCAGCCTTTCCGACAAGCTCGAGGAGTGCCCCGGCGATCAGGCAGGCGCGGTCTGCAAGATCCGCAGGGGCACCTGGTTCGCTGCGCAGCACTGCAAGGACATCGCGGGCCTCAAGGGAAGGTCCGATGCCGCGGCCGACCGGCTGGGTCCCGTCCGTAATGATCGACTGGACTTTTACCCCAAACTCATTCGCAACCTTCTCGAGAAGGGACTGCAAGGAGGCTGCAGCCGCCTGACTGCGAACCTTGGCCGTCGGGCCCACTGGAATGTCGATCACGACATGTGTGGCTCCGGCGGCGATCTTCTTTGACAGGACGGAGGCGACAAGCGCTCCCTCGCTATCGAGATTCAGCGCCCGCTCGATCCGGATCAGAGCATCGTCGGCCGGGCTGAACTGGACGCCGCCGCCCCAAACAAAGCAGCCGCCTTGCTGGTCGACGACCCGCCGCATGTTTGCAAGATCGAGGTCCACATCGGTTATGACCTCCATCGTATCGGCAGTGCCGGCGGGAGACGTGATCGCGCGCGAAGATGTTTTCGGGATGGTCAGGCCGAGGAAGGCGCAGATCGCGACCACGATGGGTGTGGTTCGGTTGCCCGGCAAGCCACCGACGCAATGCTTGTCCGCAATGGGCGCGCGATCCCATGTTGTCTGGCTGCCGGTTTCGACCATAGCGCGCGTGAGGGCGATGGTTTCGTTGAGGTCCAGCGGCAATGCCGAGCATGCCGTGACGAAGGAGGACAGATGGATGTCCGAATAGCGCCCCGCGACGATGTCGGTAATGATGGCGTTCGTGCCGGCTTCGTCGAGCCGTTGGCCAAACACCTTGCCCCGGACCTTTTTGAGCGATTCAAGGGGCGCGGGATGGCTGATGGAAATCTGACAGCCTTCTGTAAGACCGAGCAGGCGCCAGGCAGCCTCTGACAGGCCGATCTGTTGATCGGAGACGAGGTCTGTGGATGTCTGGTACAGTGTGGCAATAATGGACCGGGATCCATTGGTCAGCTGCACCCGGGAATGGGCGGAAAACCCTTCGGACCGGCACACCGGACTGTCTGCCCGAATGAAGGCCATGGCTTCATGCTGGGTATCAAGGCCGAGACGATGTGCGTTCAGCACGTTCGCCAAGGGGGGCGATCCCGGAGGTTTCGCGGTCATCAGTCGAGATCCTGGGTTTCATTATGCTCTGGTACGATAACTGACCAGCCCAGCTCTTCCTCAATCCGGTGGCGCAAGGCATCGGCGGCGTCGGGCTCGCCGTGTACGATGAAAGTCTGCTTCGGCGGCGTTTCAAACCCGGCCAGCCAGTCCATGATTTCATCCGCGTCGGCATGGGCGGAAAGCATGTGCAGGTTCGCTATTTCTGCGCGGACGTCATGATACTCACCGTGGATCTTGATCCGGTCGATGCCGGCGACCATAGCTGCACCCCGTGTGCCACCCGCCTGAAAGCCTGCGAACAGGATCGTGTTCCGGGCATCGGGCGCAAAGAATTTCAGGTGATGAAGCACGCGGCCCCCTGTCGCCATACCGCTTGCGGCGATGATGATCTTGGGCATCGGGTCATAATCGAGTGCCTTTGAGTCTTCGCCTTCGTGGACATAGGTTGCGACATGGCAGGCCCGCTTCGCCTGATCCTTGCTCAGCCTGTGGCATTCGGGGTGCTTGCAAAAGATTTCGGTCGCATCAATTGCCATCGGACTGTCGAGATATACGGGCAGGTCCGGTATGCGATTCGCTGCCTTAAGCTCATGAATATAATAGAGCAGGGCCTGCGCGCGTCCGACGGCGAATGACGGAATAAGGACTGTTCCGCCGCGCTTGGCCGTGCGGTTGATGATGTCCTCCAGGGCATCCTCTGCGTCGCGCTCCCCATGCTGCCGGTTCCCATAGGTCGACTCGACGAGAAGGTAGTCGGCCTGTGATATTGTGGCGGGGGTGAACATGAGCGGATCCATGGGGCGGCCAAGGTCTCCGGAAAACACGATCTTGGCGGCTGGCGTTTCAAGTTCGATGATGGCGGCGCCCAGGATGTGACCCGCCTTGCGGAAGGTTGCGCTTACTCCCTTGGCAACATCAACTTTCTTGTCAAAAGGCGATGTGCGAAAGTGTTCGAGGGATTCCCTGGCATCTCGTTGGGTGTACATCGGCAAAGCAGGCTTGTGCTTTGAATAACCATACCGATTGGCCCGCTCGGCTTCGCGTTCCTGCAGGTAGGCGCTGTCCGGCAACAGGATTTGACAGAGATCGAATGTCGCTTCGGTACTATGTATCGGGCCTTTGAATCCCTGCTTCACGAGCATTGGGAGATGGCCGGAATGATCGATATGCGCGTGCGTCAGGACCACGGCATCAATGGAGGCAGGGTCAACCGGAAGCGGTTTCCAGTTCCGCAAGCGAAGTTGCTTGTAGCCCTGGAACAGGCCGCAATCGACAAGGATACGGGCCTCACCTGTATCAACCAGATATTTCGACCCGGTGACCGTGCCTACGCCGCCCAGGAATTTGATTTGAAGCGTCATGTATTGGTGCCCTTGGTGAGCGTATGGGAATGATGCGCTGAGCCGCAACGAGCCCGTTTGGCATCTGTCAATCATACGTGACCCTGTGAGGCAGGATCACGCAACCCGCCAGCATAGCAAGGAGCCGAGCTTGAAGCTGTAGAGCAGGGCGCATAGCCTCTGAGAATAAGGGATTCCCCGTTCCGCTACATCCAAACCCCATTCAGAATCATTCACCTTGGCGTCTGGCCCTGTTTTTTTAGCAAGGCTCAGAGCCCTATGGGTAATGCGTGGGCAGATGGGCGGAAATGAGAAGCTCTGGCTGAGGTGCGCGGGGCGGCGCGCGATTTTGATCACAGTCTGAGACGTGCTCGTCCGCGGAAACGGAGACGGGGTTGAATTTGTCGGATGGCCTAGCTGGCCACCCGCAGATCGGAAAATAGGCCTGACAACGCCCGTCTCTCAATCCTGCACGATAATCGGGCCTAACGAAGATGTGAGGACTTTAACCGTCAATTATAACTGGATACTAAGGCCCGCTAGGGTAAACGACCCCTATGAGATGTGTCTATTATCCGGCTTCCATGTGTATTGCTGCCATTGTTCTGGTGGGCTGCGCCACTGCGCCTTCCGGTCCGACGATGCCGGAAGTCCCGGTTGAGGGAGCATATCTCTCAGAGACAGCGGGCCGGAGCCTCAAGGTCGACTGGTGGAAACAGTTTGACGATCCGACGCTGGATGTCCTGATCGAGCAGTCATTGTCCGCAAACAAGTCACTTGAGCAGGCTGCAGCCAACATACGTGTTGCTGAAGCGCTCGCCTCGGGCGCTCGACTTGACCGGAGCTATTCTGTCTTCACCTCGCTCGATGGAGATATTGGGCGAACTGCGCGTTCGGGCCAGGATGTGAATGTCTCGGTTCAGGGCGAGCTTGGCGCGAGTTGGGAATTCGACGCCTTCGGCCGAATTGAAGCCCAAATTGCTGCGGCGGAATTTGATATCGAAGCAGCTCGCCAGGCGCGCCGGGATATCGCGGTGATCGTTGTGAGCGAAACAGCGCGGAATTATGTGCAATTACGCGGGGCGCAAAGACGTCTTGCGGTCGCCCGGAAGAATGCCGAGACCCAGTCCGAGGGATTGGATCTGTTGCAGACGCTCTTCGAGAATGGTCGGGCAACCCGGCTGGATATGGAGCGGGCAGAGGCGCAGTATCGCACAACCCTGGCCTCGCTTCCTCGTTATGAGGCTGCAATCCAGTCCTCCAGAAGCGCGCTTGCCGCATTGACCGCACAGCCGGCGAATGCGCCCTCCGGCCTCATGAGTGAGTTAGTTGCTGGCGCCGCCGACATCCCGGAACATCGCGGTGCGATCATGACGGGATCGGTTGAAGACCTCGTCCGTCGCCGTCCGGATATCCGCGGCGCTGAAGCGGTGATAGCGCGCCAATTGGCACTCGGTGAAGCTGCGCGTGCGGATTTGTTCCCGACGATAACCGTAAACGCGAACGTGCTGGCGCTCTTTGATGATACCAATGACATCGGCGACCTCACGAGCTTCGGATTTGGAATTGGTCCATCCATAAGGTGGGCCGGGCCCGACCTCAGGCGGGTGCGGGCTAATATTGATGCTTCCGACGCTCGCAGCGAGGCGGTGATTGCGCAATATGAACAGACAGTGTTGAATGCGCTCAGCGAAGTCGAAGCCGCTCTCTCGGAATACACGAATGAGTTGAAGCGACGCGACGATCTGCAAAGAGCGGCGGCATCAGCGCAGCGCGCGATCGAGCTTGCACGCTTGCGGTTCGAAGAAGGTCTAGACGATTATCTGGATGTGCTCGAAGCTCAGAGAACTTTGTTGACGGCGGAAGATCAATTGGCCGAAAGCCGACTTCAATCATCCAATCGGGCCATCGCAGCGTATCGAGCCCTGGGTGGAATAGAAATGCCGGACGAATATGGGATGACCCCCGCAGTCGCGTTGGAATAGATATGTTATTGAGAAACTTGCCTTTCGTATTGGTCGCTTTGGTTCTTTCCGTGCTGCCCGCCCATGGTCAGGGCGGCGGCCCGGCGAGTGTATTTGTCGAACCGGTGCAGGAGCGCAGCTTCGCGATGAGAATTGAAGCGTTGGGTACGCTCGAACCCAATGAGCAAGTCGACCTGACCTTGAATGCGGCCGACCGCGTGCGGGCGATTTATTTCGACGACGGGGACCGTGTGAAGCAGGGTAAGACCTTGCTCTCCCTCGCGCAGCGTGAACAGGCGGCTCTTGTTGAGGCAGCTGAAGCGACGCTCGATGAAGCGCGGCGTCAGCAGGAGCGGCTCGCGCGCCTCGCCGACCAGCAGGCCGTTTCCCAGTCCGAACTGGACCAGGCCAATCGTAATCTGGATAGCGCTGCTGCGCAGTTGCGCGCGGTACAGTCGCGGCAGCGGGATCGTGTGCTGGTTGCGCCCTTTGATGGGGTCCTCGGCTTTCGCATGGTCAGTGTGGGGTCATATGTCCAGCCCGGCGATGTCGTGGCGCGCCTGATTGATGATAGTGAGATGAATCTGGATTTTTCCGTGCCATCGACCTACCTGCGAACCTTGGCAAAAGGGACGGCGATTGAGGCCAGGACAGACGACCTGCCCGGCGAAATCTTCAATGGCACTGTTGCCTCCATTGATAATGCAATCGATCCGGTAACACGCTCGGTTCGTGTGCGTGCAACCTTGCCCAATCCGGACCGTGTTCTGATATCGGGAATGTTTGTACAGGTCACCTTGGTGGCAGATCCGCGACAGGCCTTGTCGGTTCCGGAAGAGGCCATACAGCCGGTTGGGCCTCGCACCTTTGTGTTCGTGGTTGAAGAGGAGGGAGGCCAACTGGTCGCTCGCCGAAAAGAAGTGACGCTCGGGCTTCGCCAAGAGGGTCATGTCGAGGTGCTCTCTGGTTTAGTAGCGGGCGAGAGTGTCATCACCGAGGGCATCATTCGTGTTCGGGAAGGCGCCGCCGTGGAAATCCGTGACCAGTCAATGCTGCTTCCCAAGGCGGTTAGTGGCAAGAATGGTAGCGGCGGCACGGCCGGATCTGCTGCCTCTTCTGGCCGCTAGCTATGTTGCTGTCGGATACATCGATCAAGCGCCCCGTATTTGCGTCGGTGCTGGCGCTTATTCTCGTGATCTTCGGCATGGTCTCTTTTGACCGCCTGCCCTTGAGAGAATATCCGGATATCGATGCGCCGATTGTCTCCATCAATACGAGTTATCCGGGGGCATCTGCGAGTGTCGTAGAGACACGTATTACCCAAATCATCGAAGATCGCATCGCCGGTGTTGAAGGCATTCGCTACATCGATTCCAATTCGAGCGATGGCCGCTCGCGCATAAGCGTGGAGTTCGGAATCGATCAGGATATTGATGTGGCCGCGAATGATATCCGCGACCGGATTTCGGGTGTGCTGGATAACCTTCCGGAAGATACTGACCCGCCAGAAGTCGAAAAAGCCGACTCCAATGATGATGTCATTATCTGGCTGAACCTCGCCAGTGAGGCGATGACGACGCCGGAACTGTCCGATTACGCTCAACGATATCTTGTGGACCGGTTCTCCGCCCTGGATGGTGTCGCGCGAGTGAGGGTGGGCGGTTCACGAGACTATGCGCTCCGGGTCTGGATTGACCGCAGAGCGCTTGCGGCACGTAACCTGACGGTGGCCGAAATCGAGCGGGCCTTGCGTAGCGAGAACATCGAGGCGCCGGCGGGCAGCCTTGAATCCGAAAAACGCACATTCACCGTACGTATTGACCGCACCTTCAAGACGCCAGAGGAATTTTCCGCGCTGGTGATCGCCGAGGGGGATGACGGGTATTTGGTGCGGTTGGGAGACGTGGCGCGGGTTGAGCGCGGCACGGTGGAAGACCGCAACATGTTCCGGGGCAATGGCGTTCCAATGGTCGGGCTGGGTATCATCAAGCAGTCGACGGCCAATACGGTCGAAGTTGCAGCCGGAGCACGCGAACTTGCCGACCGGCTGAACGAGACGCTTCCCGAAGGCATGGTGATTGCGCGAAGTTTCGACAGTTCAGTCTTCATCGATGCCTCCATTCGCGAAGTCTACATGACGCTGGCCATTGCGGTGGCACTGGTGACCTTGGTGATATTCATGTTCCTGGGCAGTGTTCGGGCGACCATTATCCCGGCGGTGACGGTGCCTATCTCGATTGTCGCGACCTTCATCGTGCTCTACGCACTGGGGCTGTCCGTCAATTTGCTGACATTGCTCGCGCTGGTTCTGGCAATCGGACTTGTCGTGGATGATGCGATTGTTGTGCTGGAGAACATTGTTCGTCGCATCGAGGAAGAAGGTGAGACGCCGCTCGTTGCCGCATTCCGGGGCACGCGGCAGGTTGGCTTTGCGGTCGTGGCCACGACCCTCGTGCTGATCGCGGTGTTTGTCCCGATCACGTTCATGCAGGGCGATGTCGGGCGCTTGTTCACGGAATTTGCCCTGACCATGGCCGCTGCCGTTGCATTCTCCAGCATCCTGGCCCTGACGCTCGCACCCATGCTGGCCTCCAAACTCCTGAAGCGGGAGAAGAGTACGGGACTGTTCGCGGCCATGCCCAATGCCATTGACCGGGGATTCGGCCGGCTCCGCGCCGGATATGGCTGGATGCTGGATCGTCTGATCATGAGGCCAATTGTGGTGGGTCTCATTCTGCTCGGCCTGTTTGCAGGGGCTTATGGCCTGTCGCAGACCATTGAGCAGGAATATGTCCCGGTCGAAGATCGTGGGGCGTTCTTCGTGAGTATTCGCGGGCCTGAAGGGGCGTCCTATGAATACATGGAGCGCTATATGGACGAAATCGAGCGCCGATTGATTCCGTACACAGAGAGTGGTGAGGTGAGCCGCCTCTTGTTGCGCGCGCCAGGATTTGGCAGTTCCTCCTTCAATCAGGGGTTCGTCGTTGTCGTGCTGGACGACTGGGGCAGGCGTCGACCGGCGAACGACATCATAGCTGAGGTAAATGGCAAGCTGTCCGACCTGCCGGGCATTCGGGCATTTGCCATCATGCGGCAAGGGCTTGGCGGAGGCACTGGCAAGCCAGTGCAATTTGTCCTCGGCGGGCCTTCCTATGAAGTGCTGACGCAATGGCGAGATCGATTCATCACGGCGCTCGAAGAGGACAATCCAGGCCTTGTCGACATCGACTGGGACTATAAGGAGACCCAGCCGCAATACCGGATTCAGGTGGACTATGATCGCGCTGCTGATCTCGGTGTGACGGTGACCGATATCGGGGTGACTCTTCAGACCATGCTCGGTTCGCGGCGCGTGACCACATATATTGATGATGGCGAAGAATATGATGTCATCCTCGAAGGCCTGAGATCGGAGCAGAACACACCGAATGATATCCAGAATATCTATGTGCGCTCGGCTCGATCGGGCGAGCTGATCCCATTGTCCAATCTGGTGACAATTCGTCCGATTGCGGATAGCCCAACTTTGAACCGGTACAACCGGGTGCGGGCAATCACCATTGAGGCGGGGCTTGCGGAGGGCGCGTCGCTCGGCACCGTGCTCGACGCCATGCAGGCCAAGGCCCGCGAAGTGTTGCCGCAGGAGGCCACATTGGACTTCAAGGGGCAATCCCTCGATTTCAAGACGTCTGGCCAGTCCCTCATATTCGTATTCATCACGGGGCTGGTGATCGTATTCCTCGTGCTTGCAGCGCAATTCGAGAGCTACCGTCACCCAATCATCATCATGTTGTGCGTGCCCGCGACCCTGGCTGGGGGGATGCTTGGTATCTGGTTGACCGGAAACTCCCTGAACATCTACACGCAGATCGGTCTGATCATGTTGATTGGCCTGGCGGCCAAGAATGGCATCCTGATCGTGGAATTCGCGAACCAGTTGCGTGACGAAGGCCGACCCTTTTATGAGGCCATCAAGGAAGCATCGCTCGCGCGCTTCAGGCCAATTGTGATGACGAGTTTGACCACGGCTGCCGGGGCTCTCCCACTGATCCTGTCGAGCGGGGCTGGCGCAGAAACGCGGTCTGCAATTGGCATCCTGATCCTGTTCGGAGTCATCGCGGCGGCTCTGGTGACCGTCTTGTTCGTGCCGACGGCTTACGCGCTGATCGCTCGGGGGTCCGGTTCTCCGGGGGATGTCGCCCGCAAACTGGAGTCGGAAAGCCAAGCGACGACTAACGCGCCCATCCCTGCCGAATAGACATCGTTGTTAGGCGGGGGCTGAGATTGTGCAGCATTCACCCACAATATCCATTCGATGGCGGTAGCCCTGTGAGAAGGGGGCGAGTCCATCTTGGTCCCGAAGGGGGCGTGGGTGCGTTTAATAATAACTCTATTCAAATAGATTAATCGAATATACTCTCACCATATGCCTGGGCAAAGACTCGGGGTGAAAATGGACTACTGGGAGGAAACAACAATGAAACAGATAGCTATATTGGCTGCTGCCAGCACCATCGCCATCGTGGCGAGTGGTCAGGCCAGTGCCCAGGAACAGAATGAGCCAGACCAGGTCAAGAAGTTGGACCAAGTGACAGTTACTGCGGTCAAGCGCGAACAGGACCTGAATGATGTCCCGGTCTCGGTGACGGCCTACACCGCGGATATCCGCCAGGAACTTGCGCTTGAAAGCCTGTCGGATTTTGCCCGGTTCACACCTAGCCTTGCCTTCTCGGCGGGCGACGACCGCGTCTTCATTCGAGGCGTAGGGCGTCAGACAAACACCAATGGTTCGGATCCGGGCATTGCGACCTATTCGGACGGGATTTATGATTCTTCGACATCCGCTGTGTCGAGAAGCGATTTCTTTGTTGAGCGCGTCGAAGTGCTGCGCGGCCCTCAAGGAACACTATACGGTCGCAACTCGATTGGGGGCGCTATCAATGTCATTTCCAAGCGACCGACGGATGAGTTTTCGGCGGATGCGAGATTTACGGTCGGCAAGTTCGATACAAAGGCGGTTGAGGCCAGCATATCCGGACCTTTGAGCCAGCGCGTACGGGCAAAGCTGGGCGGATCCTACCGCAATCAGGATGAAGGCTACTTCGACAATGTTGCCGGTGGGCCGAGCGAAGCAGGGGCGAATGAAAGCTCGTATCTGGAATTGCAACTTGATGCGGATGTAACCGATACGCTCTCAGTCTGGTTCAAAGCTGATACAACCGACGCGACGTTTCGCAACCGTACGACCAACCTTGCAAGCGCTTATGATATGTTCCCGTTCCCGTCAGGATACCTGACGCCGGGGGCTGCTTTCGGCTACCTGACGCCGGGCTATACGCAGGAAGGGGCCGCCACCAGCAATCCTGGCGCTTCTGATATTCGCAAGTTCAGCGTGGATACACCCACGCGTTCCGAGATGGGTGACGCTTACGGTCTGGCGACCATTGCGACCTGGAGTCTCCCGACGATCGATATCAAATACATGGGCGGATATCGTACCTATAATTACGACTCGATGAGGGACGATGATGGCACCAGCGTGACTTCATACACTTATCCCCTCGACCCAGCGAACATAGCAGCAGGCGAGGTACTGACCGGGGGACCGAATTGTCAGTGGCTGATTGAGAATATTGGTCCCGTTTGTAGTGCGGCAACTATCTATCCGTCGCGCACTTTCGGTTACATTGAAGACCGGTCTTTCTGGAGCCACGAAGTGACGGCTCAATCAACAGGCGAGGGAGATGTCTGGTGGATTGTCGGCGCTTATGCGTATGAAGAGGACTTTCATCAGGAGTCGCATTTTGGGAACAATGCCCAGCCGCAAATTCTGGCACCGCTGGCTGCAGCTGCAAATCCGGACGGCGATTATGTTACAGCCCTTTCCGAGCTGAAAACGGAATCCTACGCGCTTTTTGGCCAAGTGGATTATGATGTCACAGACACTGTCACGCTGACGGGAGGGCTGCGTTATTCCATGGATGACAAGTCGGGCTCTGAAATGTTGCGGGTCATAGGCTATGGTGTGGTCCCCGGTTTCTTATTGGGAGGTTCCGGGTCACTTACGCCTGCACTTGATCTTACGGCAGCAAGCGTTTCGTACGCGTCGGCGCAGGGAGTTGCCAGCGATGTGACGATTGACCCCGTAACGGGATTGGCGAGACGGCAGCTCGACAATTCGTGGAATTCACTGTCCGGCGTTGCCGGCGTTCAGTGGCGGCCAACGGACGATACGAATTACTTCTTCCGTTACAGTCGCGGCTACAAATCGGGTGGATTCAATGCCGGTGGGATTAGCCAATATCCGCAGACCGATGAGGAATTGCTGGATGCCTATGAGGTCGGTGTGAAGAAGGGCTTCGGCGATACGCTTCAGCTTAACGCAACGGCCTATTTCTATTCCTATGATGGGCTGCAGGTGCCACTCGACGTTCAGGAAAATGGAATCAGGCTTACGCGCTTCTTCAATATCGAGGAATCGCGCGCTCAGGGTCTTGAGCTTGAAGCGCAATGGACGCCGACAGATGCCCTGCGTTTCCTGTTCAGTTACGCCTATAATGACTCTGAAATCCGTGATGCGTGTTGTTTTGTCGATGTGGCGGATCCACTTGCCCTGCAGCCTGGTGCCAAGCCAGTCGGTGCAGCCGATTTGAGCGGGAACCAGCCTCAAAGCCTCGAAGGGCAAATGCTGCCGCGCACAGTGCCCAACAAATTCGGGCTGAATGCCAGTTATGATGTTCCGTTGGACGTGTATGGCGATCTAACAGTGTCAGCCAACTTCTCATGGCTTGATGAGACGTATCACGGGATATTCAACCGGTCCTACACTCAGACCCCCTCCTATGAGCAAGTCGATCTCATTGCCGTGTGGACCAGTCCAGAGGACAAGTATCGCGTCGTGGGCTATGTGAAGAATCTGGCTGATGAGCAGGGCTTTGATGGTTCCACAGGGGCTGTAAGCCTGTTGCCGGCGGGTGTGACGCAAACCTACTACCTGACGGCACCACGCACGATAGGCGTGCAGCTGCAGCTGCATTTCTAGTGCGCGGTATGGAGCAGGCTGTGACCGTTAGTAAAGCGAAGGTCCCGTGGACGACAAAGTTCGTCTACGGGATCGGGACGATTGCGTTTGGTATCAAGGATAACGGCTTCAATGCCCTCCTGATGATCTACTACAATCAGGTCATAGGTCTGCCGGCGGCCTGGGTTGGCTCTGCGATCATGATTGCCATGGTTGCGGATGCCGTGCTCGACCCGATCGTGGGTCAGTGGTCGGACAGCCTCAGGAGCAAATGGGGACGGCGACATCCCTTCATGTACGCGTCCGTTATTCCCGTAAGTATTTTCTATTTGCTGCTCTGGTTGCCACCATCCGGCGTCTCCGACCCCGTCCTGTTCGGGTACCTCTTGTTAATCGCGAGCGCCACGCGCATCGCCATCGGCGTCTATGAAATTCCATCAACAGCTCTGCTGGCAGAGTTCACTCAGGATTATGACGAGCGCACCGAACTCGTCGCGTTTCGCTTTTTCTTCGGCGTTGTCGGCGGCATCCTGATGGCGATTTTCATCTTCAGTGTGATCTTTGCCGATGAGCCTACGGCTCCGGGAGGGATACTCGATCCAGCCGGCTATATTAAGTACGCTTGGATCGCAGCTCCCCTAATGGGCATTGCCATTTTCGTATCCAGTATCGGAACACATAACCGTATCGCCTCACTACCGTCCTTGCCTGTGCCCGAGCCACAAAGCCTTATCAAGACGGCGAAAGAGATGGCGGGAACATTATTTCACAGAGTAAACGCACCGATTTTGATCGGAAGTATTTTTGGGTCGATGGCTGGCGGCCTGAATGCAGCGCTGACGATATACATGCAAACCTATTTCTGGGAATTGTCGGCCAACAAGATTGCATTCCTGACCGCAAGTGGTCTGCTTGGTGTTGTGCTTGCTTTCATAATCGTTCTTCCCCTCTCAAAATCATTCGGGAAGAAGTGGACGACCTTGTCGCTCTATGCGCTGACACTTGTCGCGATTGTGACGCCGGTGGCCTTGAGGTTGATCGGGCTGTTTCCAGCCAACGGTCATCCAGCGCTCGTGCCACTGTTGTTTTGCTTTTCCATGATCGTCGCCATGTCGGTCGTGGCAGCCGCTATTCTGACCGTTTCCATGGTGGCCGATGTAACTGAACAGATACTGCTATCGACAGGGCGGAAGTCCGAAGGCCTCATTTTCTCTGCGACAGCCTTCGTCAGCAAGACCGTATCCGGCATGGGCATATTGATGTCTGGACTGATCCTCACCTTTGTCGCCTTTCCGCAAAATGCAAAACCTGGTGCCGTCGATGCGTCAACCATCGATAATCTCGCTATTGTTTTTGCCGTTGCCACATTGGGATTCACAAGCGCGGCATTGGTCTGCATGAGCTTCTACCCTGTCTCTCGTGACGGCCATCAATCGGCCTTGGATGAACTCGCCCGCCAACAGGCGAAGGGGTATGGAGACCGCAAGGAAATGGTATGACTGCCAGATATCAAGACAAAAGAGGCAATGCGGGGATATATGTGCGGGATTCGTCCGGCGTGTTTGATCCAGTTCGTCCCGCGTCGTAATTTTCCCTTGTCCTACAAAACTGGATCCATTGTTCCCAGGCGGAGAGAATTGAAATGGTAAAACGCCCCAAAACTGAAACAACAAAACCTGCCGGGGGCGTAGGGGATCAGCGCATTGCGGAGATCAAATATCCGCGGCGAACAGAACGTCGCAAGCGTACCAGGGCAAAGATTCTGGAAGTTGCCGCGAAGCAGTTCAGCGAAACCGGCTATGGGGCGACCACAATGCAGAATATCGCCGATGCAGCAGATGTTCATGTCACCACCCTGTTCATGCATTTCAAAGCCAAGGGTGATATTGCACTGAGTTTGGCGGCTTTGAGTATCGACTCGTTTCGAAGCCGCGCGTTCGAGGCCCGGGAAAAAGTAAGCGTGTTTGACTTTGTGCGCCAAGAGGCTCTTGCGGTCGCCAAAGCTTTGAAAAGTCGGACCAGTTCGGGCTTGGGTTTATGGAGTGCTCTTTACAGGGATAAAGATCTGGCTTTTGCCTGGTCTGAGTATGATCGGGAGCAGAAATCGGTTATCGCTGACTATGTTGCGGCGGCGTACGGATTTGATCGCGAAGTGGATTATCGGCCCGATATTGTCGCATCTCTGCTCCTTACGAGCGCGTTTCTGCCTCATCGCCGGTGGCTGGAAACATCAAGCCAGGTGAATCTGGCGCATGAAATTGCGGCGGCAATGAACACTGGCGAAAGTGCCGCCCGGCATATTCTGAAGTCACTCCCGTCAACTGCGTCATAAATACGAGAGCTGACCCAAGTGTGACTGGACGTTGGATAATTGTCGCAGATGAAATATCCTCCTCACTCTCATTCATATCTGAAACAATTTGCAATGCCGGAATAAGCGACACGTAATGACGGAAGCCCCATACAAAGCACCAGCCTTGGAAAAGGGACTGGATATTCTGGAGTGCCTTGCTGGACTGAGGACCCCTCTGTCCATTTCGGATATTGCTCGCTCCCTTGGCCGGTCCCGCAGTGAGATCTATCGTATGGTGGTTGTTCTCGAAATGCGGGGTTATGTTGAGCGGACTGATGATCCGGAGAAGCTCCAACTCTCAAACCGGTTGTTTGAAGTCGGAATGCGCTCTCCGCCCAAGATGGACTTGCACGAGGCGGCGCTGCCGGAAATGTCTGCGCTGGCTTCCCGTATGATGCAGTCCATTCAACTGGCTGTGGTGAGTTCTGACCAGATTGTTGTGATAGCCCGGACTGAGAGTCCCGACGATGTTGGCTTCAGTGTCAGGCTGGGGCACCGTCGCTCTATCATGAAGTCGGCTTCAGGCCTTGTGCTTTTCTCGTTTGCCACACCTGTGTACCGCGCCAAGATGCTCGCAGATCTGGCGGAAGGTGGCGCACAGCCCTCGGATATGGAATCTTTGCAGGCAAGCGCTCATCAAGTTCAGGAAACGGGATATGCCTGTATGCCATCGCGGATGGTTGATGGCGTGACTGATATCGGTGCCCCGATATTCGATTCCACGAGTCATGGTGCAGTCGCGAGTCTCACCGTCCCGTTTGTCGTGACCCGGCGCGCGAAGGTTTCCCTTCAGGATGCACCGGGGCTCATTGCAGAAGCAGCCCAGCGTATCTCCGCCACGCTGGGATATTCACCGGTCAGCAAGCCCTAGTCGTAATGAAACACTTCTTCCATAGGCGCCCACCGTTCACCGGGCGAAGCTGACTCCAGAGGTGTCTGGCAGGGGTCTGTCAGAGCCCACCATTTTCTGGTTTCAGGATCTGCCCCCATCTTGGCCATATCGGCGTCATGGTCGGTGCCGTGATATTCATACACCCCCACCAGAAGCTGTTCGGGTTCGCGCAGAAAGATGCTGTAATTACGGATATTACAGGCGCTTATCTGCTTCAGGATGGCGGGCCACGCATTCGCGTGAAGTTCCTTGTACTCAGCCACTTTCTCTGGGTTGAGCCCGATCATGAAAGCTTTGCGCTCCATTCTAGGTTCCTCCGTTTTATTTCAACGAGATGGCGCTTTGCGACTCTCTCTTTTCCCGTACTTTCTCATACTGTGGGCGTTGCGAGTGCATGCAAGCGGATATCAGCTTTGCGCTAAATTCCGTAGCGTCAAGATTTGTTCATATACAAACAGCCCGCTTGCATATGAAACAGACTTCCGTAATAAGTAAAGTCGAACGACCCATACAGAGGTCGAAAAGGGAGGAGTTCCATGATGAACAGCGATCGCTGTTGGGGCAACCGAATCCGGCTGCGCCAAGGTCGGGCCCATGTCTGAGAAAAATCAATATCGTCCGACCTCGGAAAGCCTTGCTGCCCATACTGCGCCGGACTGGTTCCGTGATGCAAAGTTCGGTATTTTCATTCACTGGGGGCCGTATTCCATCCCGGCCTTTGCGCCCCACAAGACGGCTATTGATCAGCTCGATTCGGCTGATGAGAAGCAGGGCTTTGCGAACACACCTTACGCGGCGTGGTACCAGAACACGATGCTGTTTGAGGATGGTGCGACGGCTGCATATCATCGCGAGACGTATGGGGATGACTATTCCTATGAGCGGTTCGGCGAGGCGTTCAATGCGGCGCTGGAGGGGTGGGACCCGGTCTCCTGGGCGCAGCTCTTCAAACAATCCGGCGCACGCTATGTGGTGCTGGTCACCAAGCATCATGATGGCTTCGTGCTGTGGCCGAGCGATGTTGAGAACCCCAACAAGGCGGGCTGGCACGCGACACGCGACGTGGTGGGTGAGCTTGCCGACGCGGTGCGGGCTGAAGGGCTGAAGTTCGGGGTGTATTATTCCGGCGGAGTGGACTGGACGTTCAAGCACAAGCGGATCGAGAGCTTTGCCGATTTCATGGTCTCGATGCCGGGCGGGGCGGAAGGTTACACAGCTTATGCCAATGCGCATTACGATGAACTGATCGAGCGCTACCAGCCGGACTATCTGTGGAACGACATCGCCTATCCGAGTGCGCAGGCTTCGTTTGATATCCTGGCGAAGTATTACAATACAGTTCCAGAGGGACTGACCAATGATCGCTGGATCACGCCGGACGGGATCTTGCCCGAGGGGGCGTTCGACAAGCCTGAAGGCCTGACCGGCCTGTTGCCGCCGATGCCGCAGGTGTGGGATGCGCGCACGCCGGAATACGGCATGTTCGACCGTATCCTGCCCTTCCAATGGGAGACGACGCGGGGCATGGGGCATTCGTTTGCGTATAACCGGAACGAGACCGACGAAGACTATATCACCCGTGATGGCATAGCGGCCATGCTGGCGCGATCTGCCTGCTTCAACGGCAATGTGTTACTGAATGTCGGTCCGCGCGGGGATACGCAGATCCCGCCTGGCCAGGCCTCCCGGCTTGAAGCGATCGGCGCCTGGCTTGAGGCGGTGGGCCCGGCGATCCAGGATACCCGGCCGGTTGCACTGCCGGAGACCGAAGTGGCGGGCGTTGCCATCGGGGCGACACGGAATGACACGACGCTGTACCTGCATCTGTTCGGAGTGCCGGGTGCGGTGTCACTGGAGGTCCGGCTGCCGGAGGGCGTCGGCGAGGTCCGGTCGGTCAGACAGCTCCAGGGCGCAGTCACCAACTGGTCAGCCGAGGCAGGCACCCTCCACATCACCGTCCCCGAATGGGCCGACACAGCCGTGCAGATCCTTGAAGTAGAGGACAAGGGATGACAGGGGTAGCAGGCCCAGAGATGCCAGATTATGGGCTCGGTGCTGCCGGGCTGGGAAATCTCTATACTGAAATTTCGGATGATGAGGCTAAGGGGGCGCTACAGGCGGCATTGCAATCCGGACTGCACTATATAGATACTGCACCATTTTATGGCCACGGCCTCAGCGAGCAGAGGGTCGGCGCATTCCTTCGGGCTTCCGGTGCAAGCCCGGTGATCTCGACCAAGGTTGGACGCGTGTTAAGGCCGGCCGGCACCCAACCAATTCCAGATAATGGCTTTGCCTCGCCCGCCCCCTTCATTCCAGAGTTTGACTATTCTGCAGAAGGAGTACGCGCCTCCTTTGCTGACAGCCAGAAACGTCTCGGAGTTCGGTCTGTCGATATACTTCTGTTGCACGACATCGGTGAAATGACTCATGGCGCCGCGCATCAGGAGGTTTTCGATCAAGCCAGGACGGAAGCGCTGCCGGAGATGGCTGCCCTGCAAGCGGAAGGCCAGACCAAGTGGATCGGGCTCGGCGTTAACGAGATAGAAGTGTGTCAGCAAGTGCTTGATCATATGGATCTGGATGTCTTGCTGATTGCCGGTCGTTACACCTTGTTGGAGCATGCGGCATCTGGGCCATTCCTGGATGAATGTCATCGCCGCAATGTGAAGGTCATCATTGGTGGGGCATTCAATTCTGGTCTGCTCGCAGCATTGGATGATGAGCCGTTGCGATATGACTATGCTGAAGCCCCCCTGTGGGCGATTGAGCGTGTCCAGAAGCTTCGAGAACTGTGCGCGGCATATGATACGTCCTTACCAGCAGCCGCGCTCCAGTTCTGCCATGCCCATCCGGCAGTTGTATGCGTCATACCCGGCGCCCGTAACGCCGCGCAAGTTCGCCAGGTGGTTAGGTGGACGCAATTGCCGATTGATCCCGAGTTTTGGGACGCACTGAGGGAGCGAAGCCTGATCTCTCCCGATGTGGTGGTGCCATCATGAGTCGCAAGATTGATGCGCATATGCACGTCTGGAAGATGGCCCGTGGTGATTATGACTGGCTGACACCGGATCTGAGTGGGATCTATCGGGATTTCGGGATTGATGATGCTTGGGGAGACGCAGCCAAAGCGGGTGTTTCAGGGGTCATTCTTGTTCAGGCAGCAGCCACGACGGCTGAAACTGATTACATGCTGTCCATCGCTGCCAATGACAATCGCGTTGCGGGAGTTGTGGGATGGGTCGACTTTGAGGCGCTATCCGCGAGCGAAAATGTTGCCCGGCTGGCTGAGAATTCCCACATAGTGGGTCTGCGCCCCATGATTGCGGACTTGCCTGATCCGGACTGGATTTTGAGACAGGATTTAAAGCCGGCCATTGAGGCTATGGAAGCGGGCGGGCTTGTTCTTGATGGGCATGCCCACCCGGACCTGGTGCCTGTGATGAGCAAGCTGGCAGATCGCCACCCAAGGCTTCAGATCGTTCTGAATCATGGCGGAAAGCCACCGATCGAATCGCGTCAACTCGATACTTGGCGCGAAGAAATCGCTGATCTGGCGCGTCGGAACAATGTAGCCTGCAAGATATCGGGTCTGCTGACAGAGGCGGGAGCGTATACGGATGATGAGGCCATTGGTAGTGTCGTCTGCCATCTCGGGGCCTGTTTTGGACCGGATCGACTTCTTTGGGGAAGTGACTGGCCAGTCCTGACGCTTGCCTGTTCATATGAAAGCTGGATGGCACAAAGCGAGCGCTTGTTTGAGCGCTATTTTTCAGGCCATCAGGATGGAATTTGGGGTGGTAATGCTGAACGGATCTATTTTGGGCGCAGGGGAGTATGATGTGGGTAGACTGAAGGGAAAAACGGCCCTTGTGACAGCTGCGGGAGCTGGCATCGGGCGCGAGTCCGCAAAGGCTTTTGCGCGGGAAGGCGCAACGGTCATTGCGACGGATATTGACCCGGATGCCTTGTCGAGCCTCCCATCTGAACGTGGCATCATAACGGAAGTTCTGGATGTGACCGACCAGACCGCAATTGAAGATATTTGTCGGAGGCACACGGACCTCGACATTCTGTTCAATGTTGCCGGGTGGGTTCATCATGGCACAATCCAGGAATGCGAACGCGCAGACTGGGACCATTCGATCCTGATAAACCTCACCTCGATGTATGAGTTATCCCGCGCCGTCCTGCCTAATATGGTGAGCAGAGGCGGTGGCGTCATCCTGAACATGAGTTCGGTCGCTTCGAGCGTCACCGGTGTTCCGAACCGCTTTGCATATGGGGTGAGCAAGGCTGGCGTCATAGGACTGACCAAGGCCATAGCAAAAGATTATGTCGACAAGAAAATCCGCTGTAATGCGATTTGTCCGGGAACGGTTGATACGCCATCCCTGCAGGAGCGAATGAGGGCGCAAGGCGATTATGAGGCGGCACGCGAGATGTTTGTCTCCCGTCAGCCGATGGGGCGGCTGGGAACAGCCCGCGAGATATCCAACCTCGCCCTGTATCTCGCTTCCGACGAGGCCTCTTTTACCACCGGGGCTATTCATACGATTGATGGCGGTTGGACAAATTAGGAGTTGAGAATATGAGGCTCTTGAGAGTTGGTCCGCTTGGACGTGAAAGACCGGCAGTGCTGGACGCGAATGGAGCCATTCGCGATGTCAGCGACCTTATTGACGATTGGGATGGGCCGGCCCTCGCGGATGAGGTCCTAAAGCAATTGCGCCGTATGGATATTTCCAGCTTACCGAAAATGGATCCGGCGAGCAGGATTGGCCCGTGCGTTGCAGGTGTCGGGAAATTCATCTGTATTGGGTTGAATTATGCCGACCATGCCGAAGAAACCGGAGCTGACGTTCCCGCAGAACCGGTTATCTTTTTCAAGGCGACAAGCGCGATCTGCGGCCCGAACGACAAGTTGGAGATTCCACGGCGATCTGAAAAGACCGATTGGGAAGTCGAACTGGGCGTGGTGATTGGCAAGGAAGCGAAATATATCGCCGAGGAGGACGCGCTGGAGTGCGTCGCGGGTTATTGCATCATCCACGACGTGTCTGAGCGGGCGTTTCAGCTTGAGGGTACCGGTCAGTGGGTGAAGGGCAAGAGCGCGGACACGTTCGGACCAATAGGGCCGTGGCTTGTCACGCGAGATGAAGTGGATGATCCGCAGGCGCTTCAAATGTGGCTGGATGTCAACGGGGTAGCCATGCAACGCGGAGCGACCTCCACCATGGTCTTTGAGGTGTCCCACCTCGTAAGTTATCTTTCCCAATATATGAGCCTACAACCTGGGGATATCATTTCGACAGGGACACCGCCGGGCGTCGGCCTGTCGAAGATCCCCCCAAGATTTCTCCGGGCAGGCGACATTGTTACCTTGGGTATCAGCGGATTAGGCGAGCAGAGACAGGTCTGCGTTGATGCCTGATGGGGCGTTAGAGTTAAAATTCAAAAGAAGTGAAGGAAGGCGAGTAAAGACCATGGACACCCACACATTGAAGGCACGGTTCCAGGCATCCGTAGAGGCACCTGTAACACGGGACAAATTGGTCGCATTGGCGACGCGCTGCGCTGAAGCAGGCGGAAAGGCTTCTGCCCAAGACCGTATGGATATTGCCGCCGCGCTTGCCCATACGGCATTCCTCGCACCTGACCGTACGGCCGAAATCTATGATGCGCTTGCAGAAGGCTGGTGCGGACGGGTTGTCAAAGCGACCCCGATTGAGGGGTTTGACCGACCGCCCGAGCTTGCGCCGGAAGACTTGTGGGACGACTACTGGAGCATCGTGGAGGATGGCTTGGCCGGTGAACTGGACGCTTTGTCCATCACGCAACGCACGGCGGCGCTCGGACATCATTCAAACGAAACGGCGGTCGCCCGCATAGCAGAAATGTCCCACATGTTCGAAGGCGTTACAGAAGCGGCCTCGGGGGACTTGCCAGACCTTATCAAGCTCTCAACACTCGCAGCGTGTCCGAAGGGCTCGCTAGGCGCTGAGTTCCATGATCTCATTGTGGACAACAAATTTGATCTCGAAGTACTTGACCGGACTGAGATTGGGATCGGGAAATTGCCGACGCCACTTGATTACCTCAATACGAGGATGCTGCAGGCGCACGATCTCTGGCATATCACAGCAGGGTATCAGACGACCGCGCTTCACGAGATTGCTATCTCAGCCTTTCAGATGGCGCAATTTGGGCACAATTACTCGGCCCAATTCCTTTCGATCACTGCTGTGATGGGGGCGCTGGGGCCTGGCAAGTCCTATCGCTTCCTGATGGATACAATTACCAGTGCCTGGGTGCATGGCCGCGAGTCGCCCGCCCTTATCTCGATTGCGTGGGAAGAGGTCTGGGACCAGCCTGTCGAAAAGATCCGGCGGACCTATGGTATCAAAGCCTACGAAAGCCCGTATCCGGCGGACATCATTGAGCGCAATCAGGGGATGATGGAAAGAATAGACTTTGTCAAAGGCCTCCTTCGCCGGCTGATGGCGCCATTCTCACGAACATACCAGGTGAACCAGCCTTGATACTGGTAGTCGCAGCGCCAAGAGAGAGCGAGGCGACTGTATAGGATATTTGGCGTCAGAAACTCGCTAAATCTATCCGACAACACCATCAAGATGTGCCGGAGAAAGCGCTGAACGAAAGGCTGTGTCCGCATCAGCACGTCAGCTGAAATCTTGAGGACACGACAGCGCCAATTGCGCTCACTGTTTTTCGGAATGGTGAAAAAACAGCATTTGCCAATTCGGATCACCCGTAAAATGCAGTTTACATTTATCTGACAGCACATTGGAAGCAGCTATTTGCGGAGACAAGACTGCTGAGCCAGCCTCTCAGGCTCGTATGCTATGCCCAATTCTGTTGCGGGCCTGCTGCAACAATCCGTGCGGCGGCAATCAAGACTTGTTGCAAGCAAAAATGCTCCCTTGAGTGGGTAGCGTGCAGCAATTCGAAAGCAGATCATGAACAGTTGGGCCGGCCTTGAGTGAAACATTCGATAACCTTCCGCCCGTTAACTACGTGGTCAGCGAAGAAGAGCGCGTTGCGCTTGAAGCCGCGATTGATATCGAGGAGCTGACCCAGACTGCCCTCGCATTGGGGAATATAGACAGCCCGTCGATGAGCGAAGCCTCGGCCGCGCAATTCGTGTTCGACTGGCTGGAGACCGAAGGTTTTGCTCCGCGAAAAGTTGGCGCGACGCCAGAGCGGCCGAACATCATTGCGACCTATGGCGGCAAGGGAGACGGCAAGAGCCTCCTCTATACTGCTCACCTCGATACAGAGAGCCCGACCTGGGAGCCGGATCTCGATGCGCATAAATTCCGGCCGGAGACGCTGGCAAATCCGGAATGGAACCAGTGCTGGCTCCAGGATGGCGCCTTTCACGGTTATCCAATTTCCAATGACCGCGGGCCGATGGTTTGCTTCCTCATGGCTGCGAAGGCCCTGAAATCCTGTGGCATCGATCTGTCAGGGCGACTCTATCTCACGGCGTCCCCTGGCGAGATCGGCCCTGAGCCGATCGAGGAGGCCCGAGGTGTCCAGTATATGGGCAAGGAGATCGGGACACATTACGCCTTCTATCACGGCGGCGTGTCCCCCGATTACGCCATCGCAGCCGAAGGGTGCGATTTCGGCCTGACCTGGGTCGCTTCTGGCTATGCCGTGTTTCGAATCCAGCTGTTTGGTGAGGGTGTTTTCACGCCGCTTCTGGAGAGTCCCGAACGTGCTGCTGACCACCCGAACCCGATCTATCGTCTCGGAGAAACAATTCAGTCGGTTCTCGACTGGGGGCGCACGTATGAGCAGGAAAACATCTACACGTCATCCGGCGGCGTTTCGAAACCCAAGACGCAGATTTCATCTGTCCGGGGCGGCGTCCCCTACGCGTTTGGGGCCGGAACCGAGATTTGCTCCCTGTATCTGGAAGTTGGCCTGCCGCCGCATGTCGAGATCGGGCAGGTACACAGAAGTCTCGAAAGCCATCTAAGGCAGCAGGGTATCGGTGAGTTTGGACTGGAGCCGGTGGTGGTCCGCCACGGATTTGCGGCCGATGAAAACCGGGTCGCACCGCTTGTTTCTGCCGTGGATGCGGCAACCCGAGATACACTGGGGGAGCCTTTGAAACTGGCGCATCCTGTCTATTCCAGCATGTGGCGAGACCACAATGTGTTCAACATGAACCGTATTCCCGCTGTGACGACTGGCTTTCCCCGTTGGAGGCCGACACCCGAAGACATGGTCAAGAGCACCTTGATTTACGCGCTGACGGCGCTGTCTCTTTGTGGCAGAGCGCCTGAAACGGAAAACAAAAAAACGCTGAGCGGTTCCGATGTCTATGGCGAGAACCCATTTTCGTCTGCCGGAGTATCCTGAATCATGAGTACCAGAGTTCCTTTCAAGGCAGGCAGCCAATTGGTGGCAATGAGCTCTCTGGAGCTCCTGCTGGCTGCGGCGACATATTCTTCTCTTGGGGTCGTGCTCCCATTCATGGTGATGGATCTGGAGTGGAACTGGGCACAGGCCGGGTTCGGATTCACGGTGCTCGGCGCAGTCACCGGGGTGGCGTCTTCGGTGCCGCCCTTGCTTATTCGCCGCCTGGGCGTCCGGAACACCGTCTTGATCGGCGGGCTTCTTGCCAGCCTGGGGTTGTACCTTCTGCATGGGGTCAACAGCCTGCCTCAATATTATATCGCGGCGGCGATCTGCGGTCTCGCATATCCCATGATGGCGTCTATCCCGACGACCTTTCTCGTTAGTCGTCTGTTCCAGCGCCAATCGACGGCGCTGGGTGTAGCGGCGACGATCAGTGGCATGGGGACGGTGGTCGGTCCCTTGATGGTCCTCGGTGTTCTGGCCCTGCAAGGGCAGACATGGCGGAATTACTGGGAATACCAAGCCCTCGCCATTCTAGCCGCGACGGTCTTGTGCGTAATCATCATCGGTCTGGAACGAAGGTTTTCGAGACCTGCCCGCGACGAGTTGATCGCCCCGGAGGCCGAACCCGTGGCTCCCACCATCATGCCGGATCAGGTCGAAACTGCCCCCCCACGCAGAGGTCGCAACATCTATCGGACCTCCTTCGACTGGACGACCAAGGTCGCGATGCGAACGTCGCAGTTCAAGATTCTCGCTGCCGCCTACTGCCTGAACATGATGTGCCTGGTGACTGTGACGAGCCTGTCCGTCGGCCATTTGATTGAGCGTGGGGTGCCCGAAACCGTGGCCGGCGGCATGTTGAGCATTGAAGCACTGATAGCCGTCTTGATCCGCGGGTTTTCGGGGGTCTTGGGAGATATCTTCGATCCCAAGCATCTGGTGAGCTTTGCGCTGTGTGCGACCATGATTGGCTGTGCGGTGCTCGCTCTGACGGCTGACCATGTGATGCTGCTGTTCTATGCGGTGGGAACGGGCATTGGTTTCGGCACGACCCAGCTAGCCTGCACCGTATTGCTGCTCAATTATTTTGGCCGCAAGTACAATCTCGAACTGTTCTCGGCCATGTGTGTCACTGGCGCAATCTCGGCGCTCGGTCCGTTGATTGGCGGCGTGATCCGGGACGTCTCGGGAAGCTTCTCCCTGATCTTCCTGTTGCTGTCGGTTCTGTCAGCAGGCGTTTTCATGCTCGTCCTCTTCATGAAGCCGCCATACCCTGAAGAGCTGCCAGCTTCGGTCGATGAACCGGTTGGCGACGCCGATATTGAGTACGGACAGCTCGCTGAGTGATCCCGGCAATGGGACTCTGACTGCCGTTTCGTTTCTCCCATGGAGTTTGATATGTCGTCTGACCACGAACCCGATCTGTCGTCTCAAAAGATGGCCAATCCAAAGGTTTCATGGCCGAAATGGCTCAAGCCGGACCCTTACGCGCTGATCCTGTTGTCTGTGGTTATCACGGCCAGCATTCTCCCGTGCCGGGGAAATATCGCCATCGGATTCGAGTGGCTCACAAAAGTCGCGATCTTCCTTTTGTTTTTCTTGCATGGCGCCAAGCTATCACGTGAGGCCCTCCTCGGAGGGATCGGTGCCTGGAGGCTCCACTCGCTTGTGCTGATGAGCACCTTTGTTCTGTTTCCGGCGCTCGGCCTTCTGGTGAGCATGCTGCCGAGTTCAATGGTGAGCCCCACCGTCAAGATGGGCTTCCTGTTTCTCACCATCTTACCCTCTACGGTCCAGTCATCGATTGCTTTCACGTCCATGGCGAGAGGGAATGTTGCAGCGGCTGTTTGCACGGCCTCGCTGTCCAATATGCTGGGCGTCTTCATAACGCCGCTGCTGGCGGGCCTCTTGATGCGATCCGAGCTCCAGTCTGGCGGAGGTGATCTGCTCGAGGTGATGCAATCAATCATCCTCACCTTGCTGGCCCCTTTCCTGATCGGCCACTTTAGTCGGCCACTCATCGGGCGCTGGATTGACCGGAACAAGGCCATCCTCTCCAAGCTCGACCGGGGTGCGATCCTGCTTGTCGTATATACAGCTTTCAGCGCGGCGGTTGTTGATGGGATCTGGCAGCGCGTGTCTGGATTGGACATTGCCACCATACTGCTTTTGAGCGCCCTCGTCCTGTCGGTCGTTCTGTTCCTCACGCGCAAGACGGCACAAGTGGCTGGTTTGGCCAAGACTGACGAGATCACGCTGGTCATGTGTGGGTCGAAGAAGAGTCTCGCCAGTGGTGTGCCCATGGCTGCGGCATTGTTTGCCCCGGCACAAGTCGGCGTAATCATCCTGCCTCTGATGATATTCCATCAGATGCAGTTGATTGTATGTGCCATCATCGCGCGAAATTATGGCGACCGCACTGAGACTGTTGAAGATGCTGAGATGCTCAGCGAAGCAGGTCGCTAGCCGAACTGGAAAGCCGACACGGTTGCATTCATGACATTGTCGGAAAAGACCTTGCGGCCTGCCTCGTCGTGACCCGCGCCGGCTGCGACCATTAGTGGGATCAGGTGCTCTTCGCGAGGATGCGAGTTCCGGCCCTGTGGTGCTTCCGACCAATTGTTGAGCTTCGACCAGCGCTCGTCCAGATCAGTCGTTTCGATCGCAGCTGTCAGCCACGTATCAAATTCCGCTGAAGGGGCTGTGGCCATGGGAGACCGGAACGCCCGCATATTATGATAGCTCATGCCACTGCCAATGATGAGAACACCTTCTTCTCTCAGACAGCCCAGTGCCTTTCCGATCTTCTGATGCTTCTCCGGTGAGAGGTCGCTCGTGAGCGACAGGGTCAGTATTGGAATATCTGCGTCAGGAAATGCGACCAATAAGGGAATGAAAACGCCGTGGTCATACCCTCTCGGGCTATCCAGAGGCGCATCAAAGCCCTGTTCGACCATGAGATCGCGTACGCGCTCCGCGAGGTCCGGGGCGCCGGGGGCCGGATAGTTCAGTTCATATGTGTGAGGCGGGAAGCCGGAATAGTCGAAGATCATGTCTGGCGCCGCAGCCGTTGAGACGGTGAACTCCTGCTCTTCCCAATGTGCCGACACGACCAGGAGCGCTTTCGGTTTCTCGGGAAGACTGGAAGGTATGCTTTTCAGCCATTCGGCTGTCTTGTCCCACGTATCGGCGGGGCCGCCCATGAGTGTCCAGTCCATGAAAAAGCATGGGCCGCCCCCATGCGGAATGAAAAGGGTAGGCATTTTCACGGAAGAAGCAGTCATTTTCTATTCCTGATGCTGATCGACATGTGCTGTCTCTAATCCATCTCGTAGTGAGGCGTCTTGCTTTCTCGCGTCCGCAAACTTGTCCACCGCTGGGCCTGTCATGTGTGGACCCTGGGTCACGCTTGCAACTAGTTGGGCGCTTTTGAACAAGACCAATTTGCGCGCTTGAACTCTGATCCGACAGAAGGCGATTTGGTTCAAGGAGTAAGGTATGGCGCTGGTTGAAGAGACTCGGGCAAGCAAGATTCACGTCCAGCCGGAAAATCTGCATCATTTGAGGGCGACACCGGAAACGGTGCATTGGGGGTACTTTCACCCGAACATCAAGCCGGCGCTCCGCGTCAAAAGCGGTGATCTCATCCAAGCCGAAGCGATTACCCATCATGCCGGGGACGCACCAGACCTGATGATGGATGAAACCGTCAAGGCGATCTGGGAGGGCATCGAGCCAGAAGACCGCGCGCCGGGCGTCCATATCATGACCGGTCCTATCTATGTGGAAGGTGCCGAGCCCGGCGACATGCTGGAAGTGCGTTATTTCCGGATGGTGCCCCGGTGTAATTACGGGTCGAACCTCGCCGCGAACTGGGGCCATCTCTATCAGGAGTTCGATGAGAAAGAGCGAGTGACGATTTATGAGCTCGACCCGAATGCCAATACGGCCCATGCGCTCTATGCCTATGATTTTGAAGGCAAGTATCTCATTCCCGGAACCATAACACATTGCCCGGAATGTGACCGCGAGCCCGCTCTGGTGGGCGTGCGCGTGCCGGCAAGGCCGCACTTGGGTACTGCAGGGGTCGCACCAGCGGTAGATGACCGGGTCAGCACCATCCCACCCGGCCTGCATGGCGGCAATATCGACAATTGGCGGATTGGGGCAGGCGCGACCATGTACTATCCCGTACAGGTCAAAGGCGGGCTGTTTTCCATTGGTGATCCCCATGTCAGCCAGGGGGATGGCGAGATCAGCGGCACGGCAATTGAAGCCTCACTTGATGTTCTGTTCCAGATCGTCCTGAGGAAAGATTTCAAATTTCCATCACCTCTGCTGGAAACTCCGGATCACTGGATTGTGCACGGGTTCGATGAGGATCTGAACCAGGCGATGAAGAACGCGTCCCTGGACATGCTTCATCTGTTGACGGAGCACCAAGACCTCAGCCGGAATGACGCCTACTCCCTGATGAGTGTGGCAACCGATTTCGGGGTAACCCAAGTCGTCGACGGTACGCAGGGAATTCACGTCAAGATTGACCGCGGAATATTCCCTGAGAAGGGCGTGGTCAAAGATATCGACTAGATTGGACGTCATTGATTTATGACGATTTTATCCAGTTGTAGGCAGTATGCAGGCGAGGCTGGGCCCAGACTGCTCGACTTTTAAGCACTCGCCCCTCTCATCGGGATGGGTGAGTGCAGGATGCGTTGACCGACGGTGCGGCAAACCGAGGATCGATGGTGTTGATGGCTGGGTGCCATAATCCGATCGGAGCCTATCTGTGCAGTTTACAACCAACGCGTATCCAAAAGAACAGAGAAAGGACGCCTGGCATTTCGCGCTCCAGCGATTTTCGATGGAATTGCTCGAGCATGAGGGAGAACTCTATGGGGAACTTGTCAGCTTTCGTAGCGCCCAGGATTTCACATTTGTCCGGATCACTTCCACACAGCATCTGATGCGGTTGGACCTGTCACAAGGACCTTCCCAGTTCTGGTTGATCATGCTGCTGGAAGGTGACCTGGTTGCCAGGACCGACACCAATACGATTGAAGTTTCTGAAGGCGACGTGGTCTATGGCATCGGGGATCTGGACGTCTCGCTTGATTTCAAGCGGGATAACCGGTTCCTGATGGTTCAGGTTCCGGTGTCTCATCCAGCCCTGCGGATGAGATCCAAGCCTCAGGCCGATATATCGAATCTGGTATCGGAAGCTGGCGTCGGGAGGATGTTGTCAGGCCTGTTGCGATCGGTGGCTGATACGATCACCGATGTGGATGACGACCAGATGCGTCCGATCGAAGTCGCCTTACCGGAATTCATTTCGACCGCCCTGATGAGCGAGGCATCCACAAAGGAACTCGGCGGCGCGGCAGGCGTACGCGCGGCCCTGCTCGAGCGTATTTTCCAGACCATCGAAATGCGATTGAGCGACCCGGAACTCAATCTCCATCAGGTCGCAAAAGAGCACAATATTTCGCCGCGCTATCTCCAGAAGCTGTTTGAGTCTGTAGGGGACAGTTTCGGGCATTTCGTGAAGTTGCGACGACTGGAGAGATGCCGCCTCGATCTCAGGAGCCCGCTCCACGCGCAGAGATCGATTTCGGACATCCTCTTCCAGTGGGGATTCAACGACAGCGCCTCCTTCAGCCGCGCATTCCGCGAGCAGTATGACATGAGCCCGCGAGAATATCGCCGGATGCCGCCGGAAGATGAGACCGATGCCGAAGTTCTGCAGCGGGGGCGCCCCCCTACGGCCAAGGACCAGGTGATCGAGCCTGAAGAGGCGGAGGATTTGGTCGATGAGGATGATGATCCGGGCGATGTTGAGAGCGTTGCGCCTGTGCCCGTTCGGCGCGGGGCCCGTCATCATTATCTTCCCGTCACGCCGGAAACGATCCACTGGGGCCATTTCAGCAGCTCGTTGAAGCCGGTGCTCACGGTGGAGTCGGGTGACTATGTGACGGTGGAAACGCTCACGCACCATGCCAATGACGATCATGACCGCATGGTGCAGGGCGATCAGGCCGTTGAGGACATCTACCGCTGGACAGCAGAAGGCAAGACCATCAATCGACGCGGAGCGGGCGCCCTTGATTCCTCTTCTTCAACCGGCCGCGGAGCCGGCGAGGGGTTTGGGGTTCATATCTGCACCGGACCCATCGAGATCGCAGGTGCGGAGCCGAATGACATTGTCGAAATTCGTATCCTGGAACTGAAGCCGCGTACGAGTGCCAATCCCAAATATGCAGGGCAATCTTTCGGCAGCAACGCAGCGGCGTATTGGGGGTTTCAGTATAATGATCTTCTGACCGAACCCAAGCATCGGGAAGTGATCACCATCTATGAGGTCGAGAGTGAGATGGGCCGGTCCTGTGCCCGCGCCGTTTACAACTACCGCTGGACACCTCAGACCGATCCTTTCGGTGTCGTGCACGAGCTGTATGATTATCCGGGCCTGCCTGTCGACACGAGCACGATTGAAAAGAATTATGATGTGCTTCGGAATATCGAAATTCCTGTTCGTCCGCATTTTGGGGTGATTGGGCTTGCGCCGCCACATACCAAATTGGTGGATTCGATCCCGCCCGGTAATTTTGGGGGTAATCTGGACAATTGGCGGATTGCGCCTGGGTCCAGCCTGTTCTTGCCAGTTGGTGTGCCGGGGGCGCTGCTGTCCTTGGGAGACCCGCATGCCTCCCAAGGGGATTCCGAGCTGTGCGGCACCGCCATTGAGTGTTCCATGACGGCGCTGATCCAGCCTATCCTTCACAGGGCGAGCGAAAAGATGGGGCATATCCGCGATCTCGATTACCCATTGCTCGAGACCTCCGATGCCTGGGTGATCTTCGGGTTCAGCCATCCGAATTATCTGAAGGAACTCGGCTCTTCGGCGCAGAGTGATATCTATAAGAAATCCTCTATCGACCTCGCAATGAGGGATGCGTTTCGCAAGGCGCGGCGCTTCCTGATGACTGCGCGGGACCTGGATGAGGACGAGGCGATTTCGCTGCTCTCTGTGGGGGTCGATTTCGGTATCACCCAAGTGGTCAATGGGAATTGGGGCGTCCACGCCATCATTCGGAAAGAATTGTTCACGGCCTGATGCGAGGGCGATGTTCCCTCCATGTTTCGGAGAAATGGGGCGCTGAGAAACATCTTGTGCGCGCAGAGACAAGAACGTGCGCCATGCGGATGACAAGTTGAATCTGACAAAAGCAGGAAGGACCGGGCAATGCCGATCACCATCACTGAGAAATTCATCCGGTCTCTGGCAACGTCCAAACAGGACGTACTGGAGGCCGAAACGCTTCCACCGGAATGCTATACGGACGCTAATTTCTACGAGTTCGAAAAAGATGCCCTCTTCACGCATGACTGGCTCTGCGTCGGGCGGGAAGAATGGGTTTCAGAGCCCGGGGACTATTTCACAACTTCCACAGTAAACGAGCCCATCGTCGTAACGCGAAACCGCAAGGGCGAACTGAAGGCGATGTCGTCCGTATGTCAGCACCGGGCCATGCTGGTCGCTGAAGGCAGCGGCAATGCAAAAGGGTTCCTATGTCCTTACCATCATTGGAGCTATTCGCTGGATGGTGATCTGGTTGGCGCCCCGGCCATGAACAAGACCTGCGAGTTCGACCGAAAGGCGCACGGCCTTCCCAATTTCAAGGTCGAAGTCTGGGAAGGCTTCGTTTTTATCAATTTCGATCGGGATGCTGCGCCCTTGGCCCCCAGGCTGGTTCACGTCCAGGAGGCGATCAAGGGGTATGATCTGGCGAATGCAGATGGCCCCCGTCCGGATCCGGCTCCGCGCCTGATGTGGAACTGGAAAGTCATGTTCGAGAACAACAATGACGGATACCATGCCAGCCGGCTGCACCATGGCCCGCTACATGATTTCGTGCCGTCCGAGCGTGCCAGCTTTCCCGAAGCGCCGCAGGGCGCCGCTGGGTATTTGAGGTTCAATGGGACGCTTCATCCTGATGCGAGCTTCAATCCGACGCAAAAGGCTGTTCTGCCAGTTTTCCCGGGCCTTTCAGACGAAGCGCGCCAGCGGATGACTTTTGCCAATATCCCGCCAAGCCTGTCGCTTGTCCTGACCAGCGACATGGTCATTTATCTGATCATTCGTCCTGACAGTCCCGAAACACATTTCATGGACACGGGCGTACTCGTGGCGCCCGGTGCAATGGAAGACGAAGCTTACGAACACAAGATGGAGATGATCATGAATTCGACGTCTCACATCATCGCCCAGGACTGGCATGTAGACGAAATGGTCCAGCTCGGACTGCGGTCACGGTTTGCCAAGCGGGGACGTTATTCCTGGCAGGAAGGTGCGCAGGCCCAATTCAATGAATGGCTCGTTGACCGCTACCTCGCTGAGTGGGAACGACGTACGCCAACAACGGATACTGCCATCATCGCGGCGGAATAAGGCGGGCCGGCAAAGTGCAGTCGCCTGACCACCCCACCACATGGAGATTCCACACGCGGTCTGTTCCGCCTTCAGAGCGAAATGCGGCGTGGGCGAATGCCATGCGTCGCTTGCGACTGCCGTTCGTCTCCGATCCCGAGGGACAGCCGGTTGACGGGCGCATGATTATCCAGACCTCCGCAATGGGCTTGCAATTTGCCCGTATCGAATCCGGACGTCAGGTAATTGATGGCCGCGAATTGGAGCAGGGCGCGGGTCTCTGGTTGTTGCTCCTGCTGAAGGGAGAGGCCCGGTTCAGTGCTGACGACCTCCTGGTGAATGTGGACAATGAAATGATTGTCTATGGCGCGACCCGGCATGATTCCAGGCTGGAAGTGAGCGAGAACAACGCCATACTGTTTGTCCGTATTCCGGCTGTGGCATTGGGCGGTCGATTGATCGCACCGACCCACTACAAGGCAGGGGCATTCAGTGGCGAGTCAGGGGTGGGGCGCATGCTGATCGGTATGCTGCGTATCCTCGCGGATGAGATTGGCGACATCTCCCCACCCGATTTGAGTCCCGTTGAGCTGGCTCTGATAGAAATGCTCTCCAGTAAGCTGCTCGGCATTGCGGGCAAGCGATCGCTGGGTGGGGCCAAGGGTGCGCGGGCGGCCCATCTGCATCGAATTCAGCAAACATTGGAAACCCTGCTTTGGGATCCTGATCTGACAATCGGAAAGGCGGCCGACGAAGTCGGCGTGTCGCCCCGATATCTGCAGCGCCTATTTGCGGCGGATGGGCGGAGCTTCAGTGGATATCTCAAGAAGAGGCGACTGGACCGGTGCCATGCAGATCTGATCAGCCCGCTCCACGCTCAGGAATCCATTTCCGAAGTGGCATTTCGGTGGGGGTTCAGCAGTTCAGCACATTTTAGCCGGAGTTTTCGGGATCATTTCGGCGCATCCCCGCGCGAGCACCGAAGGTCTGGGCTGGCGAACCGGATCAAGGACGAGATGGAGGTCAACAAATTGTGGGGGGAGTATCAAGAGTTCTCGAAGGACCGATTGTAAGCATGATTTCTGAGGCCGTTGCCTGCCGGAAATCTTAAAACGTAAGTATAAGGAATATATATGACCAGCCCAAACACGCTCATTTTCGTCGACCTCATGTCGGATGACCCGGTCAAGGCCGGAAAATTCTATGCCGACGTGATGGGGTGGGAGGATGATGTTCGCATGAATGGTCAGTATTGCCGAATGGTGCCAGGCGGAAACTTCAAAAATCCTGATGGGTCAGAGAGTGAGATCGGAAACCTCCACATCGGGATCGGGAATGTTGCAAATCTCCGTCCTAATCCAGACGCATCCGGCGTCGACCCCCGCAGCTTGTCACCGCAGGTCCGGTCTTCGCGCCTTTGGGTTTTGGTGAGCGAAGACGACAACGTCGATCGCATCATGTCTGCGGCTGTGGAGCGCGGCGCCGAAACTCTTTGGAGAAATCATTACTGGAAGGAATTCAACGGCTTCAACGATGCGTTCCGGGACCCTTGGGGAAATGAGATCATCCTCTGGAGAAAGGGCGGCGCGGATCCTGTAGTTCCGGAAGGGTATACAAGCGAATGACCGAGGCGACAGGCGCGGAGATGATCGGGCAAAAGCGAGACACCAAGCGACTGGGTGTCGTCGTGGCGGCTACCGTCGGCAACATTGTCAGCACAACGCCAGCCGTCAGCGCCGTCTTCAGCCTGTTTCTCGTGCCCATATCCACCGAATTCGGATGGCCGCGTGCGACTGTCTCAGGCGTACTGCTTCTGACGGCGATCATGTCGGCAATCATCTATCCCATCGCAGGGCGACTGTCTGATCGTTGGGGGTCCCGACGCGTTATCCTGTTCGGCAATGTAGTGTTTGCCCCGGCGATTGCTGCGCTGGCCTTGGCTGATGGGTCGATACTGCAATTCTACTTGCTGTTTGCGCTTGTCGGGGCGGCCGGGGCTATACCTTCCACGCCGGCCTATTCGAAGGTTATTTCCGAATGGTTCGATGAAAAGCGCGGATTGATGTTGGGGGTGGCCGCAGGTTTCGGGAATGGGATTGGATCAACGCTGATGCCCATTCTGGCAGGGTTGATGCTGGTTCAGTTCGGTTGGCGCGGCGCCTATATGGGCATCGGCCTGATTGTGCTCGGTCTTGGATTTCCCACTCTGTTTGCCTTGCTAAGGGATGCGCCGGGCAGGGTAGAGGAAATCATGCGCCGCGCAGAGGAAACAGGGCCGCAGACGGCTTTGACCTCGCCCTTGCCGGGGCTCAGCCTGGCGGAGGCTGTCGCCACCCGTACGTTCTGGGTCCTGATGGCGGCCGTCGCGCTCGGAGCTGGCTGCATGACGGCCATATTCACCCACGTTGTCCCCATGCTTATGGATCGGGGTATTCCCCTCCAGCAGGCCGCTCTGGCGATCAGTATTTTCGCGCTGGTCACGGCCGGATGGCAGGTCATGACGGGGTATCTGCTCGACAAGTTCTACGTGCCCACCGTCGCAGTTCCCATGTTCGCAGCCGCGATATTGGGGCTTCTCTGTTTCCAGTTCAGTACGTCTTTGGCTGTCATCTATTTCGGCGCGGCCTTGATGGGCATTGGCCTGGGCGCAGAGTTCGGCTGCCTGTCCTATTTCGTCTCGCGCTATTTCGGTCTGAAATACTTCGGAATGATCATCGGGGTCTATTATTCGGTGGTCATCATTTTTCAGGGTGGCGCGCCGGTGCTGATGGATATCGGGTTCGACTTGACCGGCAGCTATGAAACATCGGTCTGGGTGCTTTCACTATTTCTGGCGATTGGAGCCGGGCTCATCCTCCTCCTGCCAGCCTTTGGAATACAGCGACCATCGCATTCGCAGGAGTCACCTTCTTCATGACTGCGCTAGAGATACTTGGAAGCGTGAATGTGGACGCGGTGTTGCGCGTGCGTGAACTCCCCCGAGCCGGAGAGACCGTCCATGCGCTGGCGTTTGACCGGTTCCTTGGAGGCAAGGGGGCCAACCAAGCTGTGAGCGCGGCTCGGTCCGGCGCGGAATTGCGATTTCATGCCTGCATAGGGGACGACGAAGACGGCGAGTGGCTGATGTCACAATTGCAGGCGCATAGTGTTCCCGTTTCCAATGTCGAACCGGTTCCCGGCGCGTCCAGCGGCCGGGCCTATGTCTGCGTCGATCAGCACGGTGAAAATCTCATTATTGTGGATGCGGGCGCCAATGCTCGGTTGGGCCTGAGGGGCGGGACACTCGAACCGAGCAAAGTTGCGCTGGCGCAGCTGGAAACACCTATCCCAGCAACGGTCGAATTCTTTACTAAGCATCGGGATCTCGGAGCGCTCACCGTTCTGAATGCCGCGCCGGCTATTGCTGAAGCACGGGACGCATTATTTCCGCTCACGGACATTCTTGTCCTGAATGAGTCGGAGATGGCTTTCTATGCCGGAATCGAGTCACTGCCCGAAGATGTCGAGGACATCACGACTTTGGCAAGAGCGCTCATTTCGCACAAGGAACAGGTGATTGTCCTGACCTGCGGCGCCGCCGGTGCATTGGCGATCACCTGGAACGGCCTTGATTTCACACCGGCCCGCCTCACAAAAGTGCGAGACACGACAGGGTCGGGCGACTGTTTTTGCGGTGCCCTGTGCGCGCGCCTGGCCGAGGGAGATGAGTTGGATCAGGCAATCCAGTTCGCTTCAGTTGCTGCCTCCCTTTCTGTTGAAAGGGATGGTGCAGCCTCGGCGATGCCTGCGCGGGAAGATATTGAATTGGCAATGTTTGAAATGACAGCAGCGGAGATGCCGGGATGAAGACGTGGCTTATCACGGGCGTAGGCAAGGGCCTTGGAAAAGACCTGGCAGAAATCGTGTTGCAGCGGGGCGACCGGGTGGTCGGGACCGTGCGCTCAGGACGCGACAAGCAAGCCTTTGCAGCGGCTGATCCAGAACGCGCTGTTCCCATCTTTCTGGATGTTACGCGGTTCGACGACATTGTTCCGTCAGTCAATGAGATCGAGGATCGCTTCGGGCGTATCGATGTCCTCGTGAACAATGCTGGTACCGGATTGACGGGAGCCATCGAGGAAACACCGCTTGAGACAATCAAGGATCTGTTCGAGGTCAATGTGCTGGGCGCGGTTGCGATGATCCAGGCCGTGCTTCCGGGCATGCGGCGGCATCGCAGAGGTCATATCATCAATATCACATCGGTGAGCGGTCTGGCGCCTTGGGCCGGGACCGGAATTTACGGTGCCAGCAAATATGCCATGGAATGCATCGGGCAGACATTGGCCGATGAGGTCCAGCCGTTAGGAGTCCATGTCACCAATGTGGCGCCGGGCGGCATGCGTACCGACTTTGCCGGCGGGTCTCTCAAATCTGTCCCGCCAATCATATCCGACTATGATGGAACGGCGCATTTGGCGCGTGAAGTTCTGACCGGGGGAAAAGGCAAGGAACCGAGTTCCCCCCAGAAGATTGCGCGTGCCATTTCCGAAGTGGTCGATATGGACGTCCCGCCCAAGCTGCTCCTGTTGGGGGCGGATGCCTATAAATACGCCAAAGGCCATTTGGCGGATCTGAGCGATGGCATTGAAGCGTACAAAAATGTCAGCCTGTCAGTTTCTGCAGACGGCATGTGAGGATTTCGATGTCATTTGAGACGCGGGAAAGAATTTGTGTAGGGCGGGGCAAGACCTCGGCGACCCATCATCCTAGCCTTTCGATGACAAAAACCCTGTGAACCGAGTTTGGAGATCATCATGAGCACGATGGAAGTATGTGAGCCTGTAACCAGCGCTGCAGCATGGCGGGGGGATCAGATCAAGGAGGGGGAAGAGTGGATCTATCATCTGTCTCCAGCCCAGATCGCCGAGCTAGAGGCGCTTGGCGCGAAATTCGTTGATGCCGATCCGGACCTGCGCTTCGTGCAGGCCTCCGACTATCCGCTGGACGCGTGCGCCGATGCGGTCAAGAAATGGGGGCAGGATGTCGATACGGGCAGGGGGTTCGTGCTCGTCAGGGGATTGAAAACCCATCTCTATTCCGACGCGCTTTCTTCCGCGATTTACTACATTCTCGGCCTGCATATGGGCGACCCGATCCGGCAGAACGAAATGGGCGACTTGCTCGATCATATCTATGCAACGTCGGACAAGACGATGGACGATCCGACCGCACTGTCCTCGAAGGTCCGTGACAAGCTGGTCTTTCATTCCGACAGTTCGGATGTGGTGGCCCTGATGTGCTTGCGGCCGGCAAAGGCAGGTGGCGCGTCCTGTCTCGTGTCGGGGGCTGAAATCTACAATGAGATTTTGCGACGCCGGCCAGATTTGGCGCCGCTCCTGCTGGAACCCTTTCACTGGGATTGGCGCAGGCAGGATCATAACGCACCAGCCAACACCTACACTTCACCCGTTATCAGCATCGAGGAGGGCGTGTTCAGCATGTATGCAGGGTCCCTGTATATCCTGACTGCCCAGGCTTATCCCGGTGTCCCCCAGCTGAGCGAGGCGCAGAAGGAGGTGCTCGCTCTGTTTGACGAGATCACTTACGAGCCGGGCATGGCCATCGATATGGATTTCCGTCCCGGCGATATTCAGTGGTTGTCAAACTATGCCGCGCTGCATTCCCGGACCGAGTTCTTTGATTATCCCGAGCCGCAACGGAAGCGGCACCTGTTGAGACTATGGTTGAGCCGAGAAGCTGGCCGGCCTGTCGTCGAAGGCTTTGGAAAAAACGGCGTAGTTCAGGTGCGGGAAAAACCGCGCGAGGGCGTAGAGGATGACAATGCGGGCAAGTTCCGGATCGTGGATGCGGCCGTGCCGAGATTGATTTCCTGATTGCTCGGGCAATCAATTTGCCGCGCCGACCCATGCAACAACAGAGGATGAATTGAATGCCGCAATTGCGTGTTGTCAAAAGATCTGGAGAAGAGGCGGTCATCGAAGCAACCGCCGGACATAGTGTGATGGAAGCCATTTCGAATTCGGGCGTGGAAGACATTGCCGCGATTTGCGGAGGAGCGTGTGCTTGTGCGACGTGTCATGTCTATGTGGCGGAAGAGTTCAGTGAACTTGCTGGAGAAGCATCGGAGTCCGAGCGTGAGTTGCTGGACTTCTCAGAGAATGCGCGCCCTGGCTCGCGGCTGTCTTGCCAGATCATTGTGACCGAGGCCTTGTCGGGTTTGTGCGTTGAGGTTGCCCCTGAGGAGGACTGACCAGGTAGCGCGAGGGCGAGCTGACTTAGCCGGTCAATAGTTGAGGCGCGATTAGTCAAGAATACTGGCCAAATGTCGGATGATAATCCAGCATCGAAATGAGGGAAGTGAACGCATGTCTCAGCCATTAGTGCCAACAAAATTCGATCTGCCGTCCGATGTTGGAGGCAAGGATCTTGGAATCTTCATGCCGATTGCAAATGGCGGCTGGATCCTGTCGAAGAACAAACCCGAACTCGATGGGTCGTACGCCTACAACCGTCAGGTGGCCGTTCTCGCCGAGACACATGGGTATGATTTTATCATGTCGATGGCGAAGTATCGGGGCTATGGCGGAGAAACCGAGCACTGGAATTCGACGCTTGATGCGACCGTGACGATGTCTGCGCTCGCGGAGGTAACCGAGCGCGTGAAGGTCTGGACCACGGTTCACACCATTCTCCAAAACCCCGGCACCGTGGCCAAGATGATCGCGACCCTTGATCAGGTCTCCAGGGGGCGCGCCGGGCTGAATGTGGTGACCGGGTCCTACAAGGGTGAGTTTTCTCAAATGGGCATGTGGCCTGAAGGCGTTGACCATGACGCCCGCTACGATCTTGCTCTGGAATGGATTCAGGCGATCAAGGCCTTGTGGACCGAACCCTCGGTGACGATGAAGGGCAAGTACTTCCAGTTGGAAGATTGTGTTTCCGATCCAAAGCCCTCGACTAAACCCTTCCTTGTCTGCGCGGGGACGTCCGACGTGGGCATGCGGTTCAGCGCCAATGAAATGGACGCCATTTTCCTCTCCGGCGATGTGCCGGAAAAACTCGCGCTATCGAGCAACAAGGTGAAGGGCATTGCCGCAGACATGGGGCGGTACATCCGCACCTATGCCATGCAGACGATTGTGCTTGGGGAGACGGACGCGGAAGCTGAGGCGACTGCCCAGCACTACCGCGAAGGCCTGGATGAGGAAGCTTTGCACGGTATGATGCGGGCTTATGGCTTCCTGGATGCAGAGATTGGCAAGGAAAACGCCTTCGTGAAAAAGGCCAGATCTTCCTTCATGGCGCCCCATGTGGCGGGCTCGCCCGATACGGTCACCGAGAGAATTGGCGAATTGCTGGAAGTGTCAGGGCTTGATGGGCTTATGCTGATCTTCCCGGATTACATTTCTGCCATGCCCCTGTTCGCAGAGCAGGTCATGCCCAAGCTGCGTGCGAAGTTCCCTGCGCTTGCCGGGGCCGCGTAGATGACTTCGTCCATTGCGGTCGAGGTTCTGCCGCACACGAGTGCAAGCCTCTTAAAAGACATTATCGAGCCCGCGCGAACGGCTCTTCTGCTGATTGATGTTCAGGTTGATTTCGTATCGCCGGAGGGTGTGATCGGGATGGCCGGTGTCGACATGTCCTCGATCACGTCCGCCATCGACAAGATGGAGACCCTTCGCGCTGCGGCGAAAGCGCAGGGGGCGACGGTGGCTTTTCTCCGCGTGGTTACACGAGAGGAGACGGATTCCGACGCGCTCAAAAATCTGTATGAGTGGCGCGGACGCCCTGGCCAACATGCGATCTGCCGCGCAGATGAACCCGGGTCGGATTACTTTCGGTTATTCCCCGAGGAAGGGGACATCGACGTCGAAAAGGCGCTGTTCGACGGCTTCTTTGGCACCGATCTGGAGGAGCAGCTTCGCGCGCGCGGAATTGATACACTTCTTGTGGCGGGCGTGACGACCGACTGCTGTGTTGATCAGACCGCGAGGTCTGCCTTTCACCGGAACTTCAATGTGGTTGTGGTGTCAGACGCCTGTGCGGCTTATGAGGAATTGCTGCATTTCGGCGGCTTGCTCGCACTCGAAAAGAATTGCGCCTTGCTGGCAGATACAGAAGCCGTCCTGGCGACATGGGGCGATGCGCCGGACCGGGACTGACGGTAACTGGCCCAGTCTGATCTTGCGGTTACAAGGTCAGGCCAAATATTCTGTTCGCATACCGTCAATATTACTGCGCAAGTTCGTGAGATAGCTCCTTCTCGGCAGGTCCGAACCTTTGGGTTTTCCGAGGGTATCCTGCCCGGCTGAAGAGGGAAGCGGGCATGTATAGAAAGTGGATGATCTTTGCGATTATCGTTGCCGGCTTCTTTGTGCTCAATGCGAGTACATTTGCCTCGCTGGGCGTTGTCCTCTTCGTCATGGCAGACGATCTCGGCTGGTCTTACACATCAGCCGGTCTGAGCTTCACGATCCTCGGGCTGGCTGTGGGACTGACCAGTTTTCTTCCGGCCATTCTCCTGCATCGGATTGGCGCAAGGCTTACCTTTGTCTTGGGACTCACATGTGTTGCCACAGGCTTCGGTCTGGCAAGCTGCAGCAATGGGCTTGGCATGTTCTTCGCGGCGATGTGCCTTGTGGGCGCCGGGTTCTCCCTGTCGGGAAACGTGACGGCTGTTTGGCTGATTGGAGAATGGTTTCCACGGCATACCGGACGGATGATCGGGCTCTATCTCATGCTTGGCGGCGTGGGTGACATTGTGGGTCCCAGCCTCAGTCATTATCTGATCGAATGGACGGACTGGCGGTTCAACTGGATGATCCTTGCCGGCATTTGCGGCATCGTGATGCTCGTTGGGGCCATTTTCATCACAGAGAAACACGGTGCGGCTGAGCACACTCCGGAGACTGAAGGCGAGAGTCACCCTGACCGGGTTGCGGATGTTGGAGGTGAAATTCCATCATGGCGCAAGGCCGTTCAGCGTCCTTTGTTTCTGGTCATCGCTGCGGCGATAACATTCAATCTAGCCTGCGTGACGACCGTTCACTCCATAGCCGTCAGCCACCTCAAACTCCTCGGTCTGTCTCCCGCGATTGGCGCTTTGGGCCTCAGCTTCATGGCGTTGGTTTCACTGGCATTTAAAGGCCTTGCCGGACCCCTGTGCGAACGCTTTTCGTCTCGCCACATGCTGGCGTTGAGCATGGGGCTCCAGGCAATCGGCGTTGTCATGTTTGCCATGGCAACCAATCCGGCTCTGGTCCTGGTGTCTTCCCTTCTGTTCGGGTCCGGGTGGGGGATTACGGTTGTTGCGACCATGGTCCTGCTTGTGGACTGCTTCGGGCGAGTGATTGGTGCACAATTGCTGGGCGCCGCCCATCAGATTTCTTCAATCGCGGCCTTCGGACCGTTGGCGGCTGGCGTGGCGGCTGACAAGATTGGCTCATTCGCGCCCGTCTTTTATGCGTTTGCGCTGGCTCTTGGTGTGTTGGCCTTTGTCATTCAGGTTCTGCGTGATCCTGGAATGTCGAAGCCGTCCCCTGTGGTCTCGCGACCGATTTAGAACAAGGCAAGAATATTTATTATTCGGCCCCTTTGCGCAATCTGCCGCGAAGGGGTTATTCCGCCTATATTGATATGTGTAGAGATTACGTAACTGGTGCCGATTTTAAAGAGTTTACAACTATTTTGGCGCTGGAAATCAAGTCAGGACGCAATCTCGAATCTAGCGTGGGATATCGCAAATTCTGTGATTTCTGCAGCTTGAGGGATAATGTCATGGGTCGGAATAAAAAGGTTGATTTGAAGTATAAGGCCGCGTGTGCGGCGATGGGTTTGGCCTTGCTCCACGGTGGGAGTGCGCTGGCCGACGACGCTGACGGTGACGGCGATGATATTCGCAATATGAACCAAATCACCGTTTACGGAGAAAAGCGAGAGACTACACTCCAGGATGCGCCAATCGCACTGAGCGCAATCACGAGCGACATTCTCGACCAAGCCGGAATTACAGATCCCAGCCAGTTGAACGGTTATGTTCCCGGCCTCATGATCACCAAGAGTGGCGGGTCAGAGCGGATCGTGACGATCCGGGGCGTTGGGCAGCAAACGCCTGAAAACTTCGCAACCATTCCGGGCGTGTCATTTCACGTCGACGGGGCGTTTCTGCCGAACTCGATTGCGCTCAATATGGGCTTCTTTGACGTAGATCGGATCGAGGTTCTGAGGGGACCGCAAGGGACGGTGTTCGGCCAGAGCTCCACGGGAGGCTCGATCAATGTCATCACCAACCAGCCGACTCTTGATGAGTACAAAGGTACCTTCAAAGCAACGCTCGGCGACTACAATTATGTGCAAGGCTTCGCTTCCTACAACGTGCCGATCGGTGAAACCGCAGCCATTCGTGGGTCAATTCAGCAGACGTCTCACGATGGATATGCGACCGCGACGAGTATCGACGGCGGCTATGAGCTCGATGATGCGGACAATGAGCACTATCGTATCGCAGGCCTGTGGGAGCCCACAGACAAACTCTCCACCACGTTGTCGTATACACTCTACAATGACAAGCATAATGGCGGGGCACTGAAGAATATCAATGACCCCAACCCGGATATCCGGGAGTTAACCCAGGACTATCCTGCAAAGTTCAAACTGCGCTCTGAACTCGCAACCCTGAATGTATCCTACGAATTGCCGTTTGCGACATTCAAGTCTGTGACGAGCTACCAGGACATGACGCACGGCCAGTCATTCGATGCAGATCGCCTGGATCTTGAGACCTATGGCGGATATGACCATGTTGCGACGTGGGGGACTGACGCGGAAACCTTCATGGAAGAGTTGACGATCAGCTCTCTTCCGGATGCTCCCTTCGACTGGATCACAGGCGTCTTTTATTCAAATACGGACTCTGCCCAGTACGTCGTCGAGTATCGGGAACTGGGTGTGACATCCATTCCCGGGCTTCCCATCCTGCCCAAGGATACGCTGCCATCCGAGGTCCCGGCCAATCTGGCCTACGAGAATATCTCGACCGTGAACCGGGAGTCGGTGGCGCCGTTCTTCCAGGCCACCATTCCAGTCATGGCCAACCTTAATGCGACGATTGGTGCGCGCTACAATGATGACAAGTATGAGGGCGAAGGTGCCTCCTATTATGCGGCACCTACCCAGAGCACATTTGATACCCAGACATGGACCGGGAAAGTCGGGCTGGATTATGATGTATCGGAAGACTCCATGCTCTATGCGAGCTGGTCTCGCGGGTACAAGCCTGGGGGCCTGAATGGCGGCTCCTCCGGAGCCTTGACGGTGTCCACCACATATGACGAAGAAATCGTGGAAGCCATCGAATTCGGGTCAAAGAATACCTTCCTGGATGGCCGGGCAACCTTGAATGCTTCTGTCTTCTTCAATCAGTATGAAAACATGCAATTCATCGAAGAAGACCCGATCCCGTATTCGGGCGGAATTGGAAATATTCCGGAGGCGGAGACGTATGGTCTGGAACTCGAGGGTAGCTACCTGGCCTTTGGTGACCAACTGCTACTTGGTGGCAACATGGCCCTGCTGGATGGGGAAGTGACGGCCGACTACGAGGCGTTGGATCGCCGTCTGGCGGATCTGGCATCAGCTGCAGCCGAAGCGACCGGGACGATCTATCCCTGGACATATGACTGGTTCCTCGCGCGCCAATCTGCTGCGGTGCAGGTAAACGGCAATACACCTCCGAACCTGGCCGATCTTACCTATAATTTGTATGCGGCCTGGTTCCAGCCAATCGCCGATCATGGGGAGCTGACTTCGCGGATCGAAAATGTGTATGTGGGTGACTATGAGGCCCGGATATTCAATACGGACGGGGCAGATGATGTGCCATCCTACAGCCTCTGGAATGCGTACTTCCAGTACAAGCCGACAGAGGGGCCATGGTTTGTGTCTGCGTCCATCACGAACATCGGTGACGAAGAAGGCATTTCGGGTCGTTTCGTGGATCCGTATTCCAGCGGCACGGTCAGTAATGAATATGTGCCACCGCGCCAACTGCTGGTCACATTCGGCTTCGAATTCTGATCTCGAAATTGCGACGAGCAAAATGAAAGGTACCCAAAGTGTCAGACTTTGACGGTGACAAGGAGTATAGCAGCTTTACCGCGAAGCGGGTTACGCCGTATCTCGGTGCCGAGCTTGAGGGGCTGGACGTCACCCAGCCTCTCTCGTCCGGCCAAGCTGATGAATTGCGAGATGCGCTGGCCCGGTTCCAGGTGCTTTTCTTCCGGGACCAACCCATCAGCCATGAGGCTCACAAGGATCTTGGTCAGCTATTCGGTCCCTTGGCGATTCACTCCGCCGTAGCGGGGATCGAAGGGCACCCGGAGATTGTGGCCATTCACGCAGATGCCAATTCGAAATATGTTGCCGGGGAGAGTTGGCATTCCGACCTGAGCGCCGATGAGGAGCCTCCGCTTGGTAGTATCCTCTACCTGCATACGGTCCCGCCGACGGGTGGGGACACCATGTTTTCGAGCATGTACAAGGCTTACGATGCCTTGTCAGATCGCATGAAGATCTATCTTGAGGGGCTGGAGGCGGTTCATGATGCCAATCCCGTTTATCATGCTCTGTTCAAGGATTATGACAAGCGATATCCTGTGGCGACCCACCCCGTCATTCGAACGCATCCTGTGAGCGGAAAAAAATGCATATTCGTCAATTCGTCCTATACGATCCGAATTGAAGGTCTTTCCGGCGAAGAGAGCGATGCGATCCTGAAGTTCCTGTGCGAGCATGTCAAAAACCCCAATTTTCAGGTTCGGTTCCAGTGGCAACCACACTCCATAGCGTTTTGGGACAATCGCGCGGTTCAGCATCTGGCAGTGTGGGATTACTTTCCAGAAGTCCGGTCAGGATACCGAGTTACCATTGCAGGCGATAAGCCATTCAGTGGCGCCCTGTAGGTAATTGGCTGTTAGGGGGGATCCTGTCACTGTCCCAGACTGCTGGCTACATCCGCTTTACTGACCGATGGCCGAGCCTCTGGGCCGGGATCGACATGTTGACGACGAAACCAATGGGGTCAACGGCGCCATAACTCATTTCTACATTCTTTCCGTATGTGGAGATGAGACGCTGTTTCACGTTCAAGAGTCCGATACCCTGCGGTTCATCGACTGCCCCGTCCGGCCCCGGCATCTGGCCGGATCCGTCATCCTGCACTTTCAGGAGGAGGCGATCCCCGACCAAACTGGCTTCCAGGCTAATTCTGGTAGGCTTCACGTTCCGGCTGACGGCAAACTTGACGCTGTTCTCGAAGAGCGGCTGTAACAACAGACTGGGGACAGCCATGATGCGCGCCGCATCGTCGACGTCGAAAGCAATATGCAGGCGGTCTCCAAAGCGCACCTTCTCTATGCCGAGATAGAGTTCGAGGGTTTCGAGTTCATCTTCCAGCGTGTGCTGGACTTCATTCGAATGATCCAGTGTCACCCGGAGATAGTTGCCGATACGAGCCAGCATATCCGTCGCGCCATTCGTGTCGCCTTTACGGACAAGCGAGGAGACGGAGTTCAATGCATTGAACAAAAAGTGCGGATTGAGCTGGTATTTCAGCATGCGCAATTGCGTGTCGCGGAAAAGCTTTTCCGCTTCGAGGCGTTTCAGCGTTTCACGCTGGGCAACTTCCTTTGCCCGCAAGGCCGTGTTTTGTGCGTCTACCGCCAATTGGTGTTCCACGATCCAATGCCGGTAATATTTTAGCGCGTGATAACAGAACGCCCAAGCTCCGAAGACGATCACGGAGGCAAACATCCATCCGCCCCAGTCGGACAACGGAATAATCTCTCCGGTGAGCCACATGAAGGAGTATACCCTCAGAAGCGTCCAGACCAGCGAGGCGATCAGGACGGCGGCGCCATTGATCAGAACGCGCGGTAGGAGAGAAATATTCCATGTGCCCGACGCCACCCATCTCAGCGGGTGGCTGACAAAGACCCCCAATACCGACTGGAGGATTGTGTGGAGGATGGGAGTCAGCTGGCCGGGATTGTACCAGACGGTCAAACTGAGGTAGCTGAGCAACGCCATCGCGGACCAGCCCGTGGTCTGGAACAGCCAGTACTGCCGCGCGTCCGGCTGCATGCCCTTGCCCAGCGTCTTGAATATGGAGGATGGCGTATCAATAGCAGTCATGGAACCATGTGACAGCGAAAACTGGTTCCAGATCAACCATATGATTGCTTATTGGCGAGAATTATTTGGCTGCCCATGCGAGAGGAAACCCAAATCAGATGCTCAGAACGATAGTTTGTGATGACGAGGCCCCCGCGCTGGAATTGATCGAGGGGATGTTGCGCGATACGGGAGAGGTCGCCATCGAGGGCGCGTATCTCTCGGTCCTGGATGCAATCGAGCGCATCAATGCCGGGGGAATCGATCTGGCAGTTCTGGATGTCGAGATGCCGATACTGACTGGTGTGGAAGCCTCTGAGCAGATCACGGTCGATCCCAAGCCGCTCATCGTGTTTGCGACCGCCCACCCGGAATATGCGGTCGAAGCGTTCGGTCTCGACGCCATCGACTATGTTCTGAAGCCGTTCGACCGGCATCGCATTGCCAAAGCGGTCGAGAAAGCGATCCGGTTTCGTCAATTGATCGAGCAGAGTGAACAGGAAGTTCAGGGCGAGGGGGACGACAATCGGGCGGACCCGCCGGCAATGTTGAGGATCAAGGATTCTGGCCGGTACTATTTCATGCCTCATCACGACGTATTGTGGATTGAAGCCGCTGGCGACTATTCGCTTTTGCACACGCAAGACAAGGAAGCGGCTATACGGCGCACGATCAAATCCCTGGAGACGGATCTGCCAGCCGATCGTTTCGTGCGTATACACCGCTCGTCAATTGTTTCGATTGAGCACATCCGGGAAATCCGGATGCTTCACAAGGGCGAGGCCCAGATACTTCTTACAGATGGCACCATCGTGCGCACGAGCCGCAGCTATCGCGATGTTATCCAGAAACTCATAGACGATCTGTAATTGCCTGGCGCGAAATGAACCTTCCTCCCGTTCATCGCATGGAGGGGACATTCCAACGCAATCTGTCTTGCTCCAAGGCAGAGGTTCGCTCGACAATAAGCCAAAAGAGCTCTTAGCGGCTGGTTTATTGGGAGGATTAAGGTGAGGGCAATCTTACGCTTACTGTGCGCGGCGACACTGATTGGGTCGCTTGCAAGTGCAGGTTCGGCAATGGCTGAAGAGCCGACCGCGATAGAGTCGCGTGTGGAGAGCCTGTTGGCGCAAATGACGCTGGAAGAGAAAATCGGCCAGCTCATTCAATTGTCGAATGTCGGTGACACGACCGGGCCATTGCCAGACGATGAAGCGCGCCGTCGCAACATGGAGTTGGTGAAGGCCGGCATGATCGGATCGATGTTGAATGTTGTCGGCGTCGAGGAAGTCCGGATCGTGCAGGACTATGCTGTCAACAATTCGAGACTCGGTATCCCGCTCATCTTCGGGTTCGATGTCGTGCATGGGCACAAGACCAGCTTTCCGATTCCTCTGGGTGAGGCCGCGAGCTGGGACCTTGAGTTGATTGAAGAAAGTGCGCGGATCGCAGCGACCGAGGCGGCCGCTCAGGGGCTGAACTGGACGTTCGCGCCTATGGCGGATATCTCCCGCGACCCTCGCTGGGGCCGTGTGATGGAGGGGGCAGGAGAAGACCCCTATCTCGGCGCGGAGATCGCTGTTGCCCGGGTCCGGGGGTTTCAGGGGCGCGATTTGTCTCGCCCCGACACTATCGCTGCCACAGTCAAGCATTTCGCGGGCTATGGCTTTTCAGAATCGGGCCGGGACTACAATACAGTCGACTTCAGCTCGACGACACTTTTCAATGTCGTGCTTCCACCGTTTCGCGCGGCCGTGAAACGCGCCAATGCGCGCACGGTGATGAATGCGTTCAATATCGTGAACGGTATCCCTTCCACCGGAAACACCTTCTTGCAGAGAGAGATTCTCAAGGGCGAATGGGAGTTCGATGGCTTTGTCGTGTCTGACTGGGCCTCGGGACCCGAAATGATCAATCATGGCTTTGCGGCAGACGAGCACGAGGCTGCGAGGCTGGCCATGCAAGCGGGTTCCGACATGGACATGGAAAGCTCCATCTATTTGGAGCACCTCCAGGATTTGGTTGAGAATGGCGATGTTTCCCTGGAGTTGATCGACGATGCGGTCCGCAGAATTCTGCGCGTAAAATACGAGCTGGGCCTGTTCGACGATCCCTATCGCTATTTGGGTGAGGGCCGGGAGGCGGCTGTGCTACTCTCGCCCGAAAACCTTGCAGCAGCGCGCAAGGTTGCGGAGCGCTCGATTGTGCTGCTCAAGAATGACGACCATCTGCTTCCCTTGAAAGGCGGCGAGAAGGTCGCGTTGATCGGCGCGTTGGCGGCCGACGAGGATTCTCCCCTCGGCAATTGGCGTGCAATGGGCGAGGCGGATTCAGCGGTTTCTGTCGTGGACGCCTTTGAGGCGGCCGGCATCGATTTCACCTATGCGGAAGGTGCCGTTCTGGAAATTGGTAGCGCCGGTTTTCCTGATCCGGTTGTGGTGAATACCGAAGACCGCAGCGGGTTTTCCCAAGCCGTGGCTGCTGCCCGCGGTGCCGACAAGGTCGTTATTGTTCTCGGTGAAGATGCCCGTCAGTCCGGCGAAGGACGTAGCCGCACGCGCCTCGGGTTTCCCGGTGTCCAGCAAGAGCTTCTGGAGGCCGTGACAGAGGCAAATCCCAACACGATCCTGGTGGTGATGAGTGGCCGGCCGCTCGTGCTTAGCTGGGCGGATGAGAATTTGCCCACCATCGTTCAGGCCTGGCACCTCGGTAGCGAGAGCGGCCATGCGCTCACCAATGTCCTGATCGGGAAGTATAATCCCAGCGGCAAATTGCCCATGAGCTTCCCGCGATCGGTCGGTCAGGTGCCGGTCTACTACAATCATTTCAACACAGGTCGTCCCGACGAGATACCGGACGTCTTCTGGTCGCATTTTACTGACGAGAAGAATACGCCCCTGTACCCATTCGGACACGGACTGAGCTATACCAGCTTTGCCTATTCGGACCTTTCGGCGGTGCCGGAAGGTGAGATATACAGTGTGGAGGTGACGGTGGCCAATACCGGCCAGGTTGCAGGCGAGGAGGTGGCGCAACTCTATATTCGCGACCGAGCGGCGAGTGTCGTGCGGCCGGTCCGGGAACTGAAAGGGTTTCAGAAGATCCTGCTGCAGCCGGGTGAACGCAAGGCTCTGCGATTCAGTCTGGGACCTGACGAGTTGGGCTTCTACAATGGAGACGGTGAGTTTCTGGTGGAGCCGGGCATGTTTGATATATTCGTCGGTGGCGTGTCCACCGCAGAGCTGTCCACCTCATTTTCCTACGAACCCCGCTGAATGTGACGGCGCGGTAGATCGCGTCTGGAACCGGTTTCACTTGCCGCGAATGGTCCTGCCATTCGCGGCAAATTCTTGAGTCGCTCCCTTCAGCAGAGAGGTAATGAAACCGTTTTACTTTCCCAACTGCCGCACGGCGTATCCAATTCGCCGCAAGCGCATTGTGCGGTGAACGTGCGTTGCGCATTTTTGACGAAAGGGAAGAAACAGACCCGAATGGGGCGTTATATGCGACTATTGGCAGTGGGCGGACCTCTGAGCTTCGCGGCATTCTTGCTTGCAGCCTGCGTAAGTGCAGGTCCGCATGCTGATGTCGCTGCGTACGCTCCCGAAACGGCGCCTGAATGGTCAACCGTCTGGTTCGACGATTTTGACGGTGCCATATTGGATCGGGCCAAATGGGTCCCTGAAGAATCCTGCTGGGGCGGCGGAAACAATGAGCGGCAGTGTTATACAGGGCGGCCTGAAAACATTCAGGTTTCTGATGGCGTGTTGCGATTGATCGCCCTGAAGGAAGACTTCGAAGGGCCGCTTCTGGCCGATCAGCATGGCGGCGAACAGACAACAAAAGCCTACACATCCGGCAAAATCCGCACACGCGGGCTGGCGGACTGGATGTATGGCCGCTTCTCGGCCCGTATCAAATTGCCAGACGGACAGGGCACATGGCCTGCCTTCTGGATGATGCCGTCGAGCAGCACATACGGCCGGTGGCCGCTGTCTGGTGAGATCGATATCATGGAAGCGGTCAACCTTGGCACACCGTGCGAAGACTGCGTAGGCGGCCGGGAAAACCGAACTTCAGGGGCCGCGCATTTCGGCGACGTTGCGCCTGACAACACCTATTTATTCCTGAAAACGGATCCGATCAGTTCGGAGAGCCCTGCGAATCAGTGGCACACCTACGCGCTGGAGTGGGCTGACGGTCAGATGCAGTGGCTCGTGGATGGCAAGGTTTTCATGCGTCTAACCCGTGAGGATTGGTACACGGCGGCCCCGAACGCCGCCAACCGGCCCAGTGCCCCATTCGATCAGCCATTTTTCCTTATGCTGAATTTAGCTGTGGGCGGAAATTTGCCCGAGAAATCGAACGGGATGGGCTTCGACCCGAAGTCGTTCCCGGCAGAGCTTCTGGTTGACTGGGTTCGCGTCGAGCAATGCCGGGGCGATGAGGCATCAGGTCGCGCATGTCTCGACACACAGAAATGGAATGGCAAGCCACAGGGGCCTTGGGAGACGCAGGCGCGTTGAAGCTGGCCGTCCGAGCCGGATTAACAAAAGAGTTCATTGGGAGGAAATGAAATGAAGGAAGAACGCAAACATGATTGGCGAAAGCTCTCGCTGATCTTCCTGGGCAGCGCATCAGCGCTCGCTCTGTCACATTCTGCAAATGCACAGGAAGTGACAGATGGGGAAGAACTCCGGCAGGAAACGGTCACCGTCCAGGGGATCCGGGGAAGCCTCGCAGAAGCGACCGACATCAAGCGCAATGCGCAAGGGGTTGTGGACGCCATCACGAATGAGGACATGGGCAAGTTCCCCGATACGAACCTTGCTGAATCGCTCCAGCGTATCACGGGGGTTTCCATCAACCGGTCCAATGGTGAGGGTAGTCAGGTGACGGTTCGCGGCTTCGGTCCGGACTTCAACCTTGTCCTTCTGAACGGCCGCCAGATGCCCACAGCCTATCTTGAGGGCGGAGCGCCGTCGTCGCGCAGCTTTGATTTCGGCAACATTGCCTCGGAAGGTATCGCCAGCGTTGAGGTCTACAAGACCGGGCTTGCATCCATTCCTACAGGCGGGATCGGGTCTACACTGAACATCAAGACTGCGCGCCCATTGGATGCGCCGGGCCTGCGGTATTCTGCAGGCATTAAAGGCGTCTACGACGACTCGGTTACAAGTCTTGGCGACAAGGAAGTCACCCCAGAAATCTCCGGTATCTATTCCAACACCTTCGCGAACGATACATTCGGTGTCGCGCTGGCTGGCAGTTACCAGGAACGAAATTCCGGGTATGCGCAAGTCGGTACGACAAGTGGTTGGCGCGGAGCTTATTTGGGGGCTGAAAATGACTGGGGATCTTTGCCCCAGCCTCCAGATGACACACAGGTTACCAATCGGCCCGGGCCAGACGACATCTATTCGACGCCACAAAACGTCAACTACAGTCTAACGGATGTGGACCGTGAACGCCTCAACGGCCAGGCGACACTTCAGTACAGCCCCGGTTCGAACTTCACCGCGACTTTGGATTACTTCTACACTCAGAACAAAGTCGCCACCGAGCGGGCCGACATGTCGGTCTGGTTCAACCACGGCGACGTGACGAGCGGATGGACGGATGGGCCAATTGCAAGTCCGCTATTCTACAATGAGGATTTTGGAGACGCCGGTACCGATCTTTCGATGGGTGGAGCCAAGTACGCCACAAAGAGTGAGAACCAGTCGCTTGGCCTGAATTTTGACTGGCAAGCGACAGACAGACTCGGTCTGGTCTTTGACGTACATTCTTCCAGTGCAGAGTCAGGACAGGACAGCCCGTATGGAACGAGTTCGGTGATCTCGGTCGCTGACTTCCAGCTTCGCTCGCAGGCGGTTGATTTCACGAATGACATGCCGGTTCTGGGACTGGTGTTTCAGGATCCGTTCACCGGCATCGATCCTTCACGCATGATCTCCACCGGGTCTGTTTTCAGCAACAGCTATATCAAGACTGAGATCGACCAGGCTCAACTCAGCGGACACTATGACTTCGATACCTCAATTGTCGACAGTGTCGATTTTGGTGTGTCGGCGACGAAGAATAAGGTCCGCTCTGCCTTCGCGAACGCGCAGCGCGATACTTGGGGCGGGGTTGGTACGGCTGATGATTTGCCGGACGATATCTTCCGGCGTGTGAACATCGCGGAAAATTTCGATCAGTTCAGTGGCTCGGGAATGACCCAGCAGGACGTCTTCGTTTTCGACTTCGACCAGATGGTCGGCATCATTGATAGCGATGGGGATCCGTTCAACAATGCGTGCGGGGGCGATGGCATTTGTCGGTCTGACGATTTCCTCGAAGACCGCCGGATTGAGGAAGAAAGCTATTCGGCGTTTCTCCAGGTCAACAATGAGTTTGATATTGGCGTAATGCCTGCAAAATTCATTGCAGGTCTGCGATACGAGACAACGGATGTCATCTCGCCAGCACAAGTTACAACCCCTAGCGGTGTGCAATGGGTCGCTGCCAACGAATTCGGCCTGATTGGTCTGGATGATTCGAACAATCTGGTCGTGCAGGAATTCACCGGTGAGTACGATTATTGGCTGCCTGCCGTCGATTTCCGTATCGATCCGCGTGATGATGTTGTTTTGCGTGCATCGTACAGCAAGACTATGACCCGACCTGGATATGGCGATATTGCTGGTGGGCTCTCCGTGCAGCAGATTGCACGAGTGGATGGCGGTACCGGCACAAACGGAAATACCAATCTGAAGCCGTTCATTTCGGAAAACTTCGATCTGTCCGGCGAATGGTATTATGATGAGGGAGGGTCCTATCTTTCTGCGGGTTACTTCAGAAAGAATGTGGAGAATTTCATTGGGTCCGGCATTGTTACGCAGTCGCCATTCGAGGTCTACACCCCTTATGGCGGTGCTCGTTACAATGCGGCGCTTGCAGCCGTAGGGGACGATGCCGTGGCAATCCGCCAGTGGATATTCGAGAATGCCGATCCATCGACGTTCGAAATCACTGGTACGGATACGAACGGAAACTTCACGGGCAACATATTCGGTGTCGCGGGCGAAGACCCGCTCCTGACCTTCGATATCGCGACGCCTGTAAACCAGGAAACCGCCACGGTGGATGGATGGGAATTCGCTGTCCAGCACTTCTTCGGTGAGACGGGGTTCGGCGTGATTGCCAACTACACAATCGTCGACGGCGATGTGGCATTCGACGACACACAGGTCCCGTCGAGTGGCGATCCACAATTCGCGATCACCGGTCTCTCAGACAGCTACAACCTGATCGGCTTCTACGACAAAAACGGGCTTCAGGCGCGTCTCGCCTATAATTGGCGTGATAAGTTCCTCACCTCCACGGTGGGTGTCAGCGGCACGGCCAACAATCCGCAATATGTTGAGGATTATGGCCAGTTGGACTTCAACGTCAGCTATGAAGTTCGTGACGGCTGGACGCTATTTGTCGAGGGCATCAACGTCACCGACGAAACCACCCGCACCGTCGGCCGTACGTCAGCCTATGTTAACTATGCGACCCAAACGGGTGCGCGGTACAATTTTGGCTTCCGCTTTAATTATTAGCGTCCCAATCAAAACCGTCCGCCAGCATGAGCTGGCGGGCGGCTCCTAATCCTGCAGCTAAACTGCCGCGCTGTACCTCAAGGGCAGCGCGGCAGACTTGCAAAAGGTGCCCGCAAGGGGAACACATTATACAATGATCTGCACGACAGACCGGACCGACATTTTTAACGACACGCCACGAGTGCGTGAGGTCGCCTGGCGTCAAGGGGAACGCGATCTATCGGAAATCTCCGCATCATCAGTACCTGTGATCCTGCGCGGGTTCGTCGAGGACTGGCCTGCCGTGAAGGCCGCGCGATCCTCCCTTTCCGATTTCTTCGACTATCTCCATCGCTTTGACCGCGGCGCGGTCGTGCCGATTTCGGCCGGTCCAGCGGAGCTGGATGGGCGACTATTCTACAATGACGACATGACGGGCGTGAATGTCGATCGCGGCAACGCGACATTCACGATGTTTCTGGATCGCGTTTTTAAATTCGGACCGCAAAGCCCTCCACCCCTGATCTATCTGGCGTCAACCGATGTCGACGAAGTCTTGCCCGGCTTTCGGGCTGAGAATGATTTGGAGTTCGGTGATCTGGACCCCCTTCGGAGTGTGTGGATCGGCACGCGTACGCGGGTTGCTGCGCACAATGACCTGCCCCTTAATCTTGCATGTGTCGTCGCAGGCAAGCGTCGCTTTACGCTGTTTCCACCAGACCAGACCCCCAATCTCTATGTTGGCCCGTTTGAATTGACGCCAGCCGGGCGGCCTATCAGCCTCGTCGATTTTGCTGCGCCAGATTCCACCCGCTTTCCCCGCTTCTCCGAAGCGGTAAGGCATGCGCAGATTGCGGACCTGGGTGAGGGCGACGCGCTCTTCATTCCCTCCATGTGGTGGCACCATGTGGAGGCGACCGGGCAGGCGAACATGCTGGTAAACTATTGGTGGCGCACCGTGCCGAAACATCTCGGCACGCCACAGGATGTGCTCAACCATGCGATGATGACATTGCGGGACCTTCCGCCCGAAGAAAAGAAGGCCTGGAGACACATGTTCGAGCATTATGTTTTCAGCAATGACGGCACGGAGGTCGATCAGGTGCCTGAACACATTCAGGGCATACTCGGCCCGATCACTCCGGAGGTGGCTGCCAGTGTGCGGGCCTTTCTCCGCGACCGGCTGGATCGCTGAGAATCATGACTGAAGCCAGAAAAAAGAAGAAGGTTGTCATTGCCGGTGGGGGCACGGCCGGCTGGATGACGGCTGCGGCGATGGGCAAAGTGCTTGAGAAGGTATGCGATGTCACGCTCGTGGAATCCGATGCGATCGGAACTGTGGGGGTCGGTGAGGCGACCATACCCACTCTCGTAACCTACAATCGCCTACTCGGAATCGATGAGGCCCAGTTGATGAGCGCATTGCGCGCGACGTTCAAGCTGGGCATCGCGTTCGAAAACTGGACCGATGTCGGACATCGCTACATTCACTCATTCGGAATTACCGGAAAGGATCACTGGACGGCAGGCTTCCAGCATTTCTGGCGCCGCGGCCGGGAGCTGGGGGTCGCAGGTGAATTCGGAGACTATTGTCTGGAACTGATCGCCGCAGAGCAGGAGCGCTTCAAGCACTTACCAGACCTCGGCCTGAACTATGCCTATCATCTCGACGCTACTGCCTATGCGGGCTTCCTCAGAGAGATCGCCGAACGGCATGGCGTTGTTCGCCGTGAAGGCAAGATAAGTGAAGTGCGCCGGACCGAGGACGGGAATATTGCCAGTCTTGTCCTGGAAGATGGGAGCGAGATTGCGGGTGATCTGTTTGTCGACTGCACAGGATTCCGTGCCCTGCTGATTGATGGCGCGCTTGGCGTTGGCTATGAGGACTGGTCGCACTGGTTGCCGTGCGATCGTGCGATTGCGGTGCAAACTGCCTCAGTGCGTCCCCCGCGGCCTTACACACGCTCCATTGCTCATGAAGCTGGTTGGCGCTGGCAAATCCCGCTCCAGCACCGGACGGGCAATGGCTCGGTCTATTGTAGCCGGTATATGAGTGATGATGAGGCCCGCGAGACCCTGCTGGGCGACATTGAGGGAGAATGTCTGAGCGAACCGCGCCAGATCCGTTTCCGTGCCGGAACGCGCCGCGCGCATTGGCACCGGAACTGTATCGCAATTGGGCTTTCGAGCGGTTTCATTGAGCCTTTGGAGTCGACCAGCATTCACATGATCCAGAGATCCGTCATGCGGTTGATGCAGATGTTTCCGCGCGAGGGTGTTCACCAGCCCGATATAGATGAGTTTAACCGTCAGACGGCATACGAAATTGAACACATTCGTGATTTCATTATTCTACATTATCATCTGACCAACCGTAGCGACACGCCTTTCTGGCGCCACTGCCGCACGATGGAGATTCCGGATAGTCTGCGTCACCGGATGGCACTGTTCCAGCAGGCCGGGCGGGTGTTCCGGGCAAATGATGAGCTGTTTGCGGAGAATTCATGGATCCAGGTTATGCTGGGTCAGGGCCTGATGCCTCAGTCCCATCACCCGGTCGCTGATGTCATGACTGAGGCGGAGGTCACACGCTTCCTGAGCTATATAACCGACAACGTGAACAAGACGGTTGCGGGCCTGCCGATGCACAAGGACTATTTGGACTCTTATTGTCCAGCGACGAATTCAGAGAGATAGCTTCCGGCCCGTGGCCTGAAGAGATCTTTCCAGCGCCTCATGGTCCCATCAAAAGTTGCCTCTCCTGGGCGGAGCAAGTCATAGGCTTGGCAAGGCATCTTCGCGGCTTGCTGGGCTGGCCAATAACAATTGTCCCCGAAGACCTTTCTGAATGACGCCTTCAGATGGACGAACTAGGCATGAAATTTAAAGTTTCACTCTCACTAGAGTGAATATTATTGACAGGAGCGAATATTTGTTTTCCAACACGTCATGAAAAGCGGGAAAACCCGCTTTCATACAGGGAGGAAAATCCAATGACTCTACGGTCAATGGCGTCCGTATCGGCGATTTCGTTCGCGGTACTGGGAACGCCCGCTTTTGCACAACAAGCATCTACTGCTGACGAAGTTTCGCAAGAATCATCCAATGATGAAGCGCGTCAGGATACAATCATCGTGACCTCAACCCGACGGGAGCAGAGCCTGCAGGACGTGCCGCTGGCCGTCACGGCCTTCCAGCAGGAAGCGATGTCGGAAAAAGGCATTGTCAGCTACGACGGCCTCGCCCGCGAAACGCCAGGTATCGTGCTGAACCAGCCGACCGCCAACTTCAACACAATCACCACCCGCGGCATCGCCACCAATGGCTACGGCGCCAATCTGCAGGCCGCTACCGCGATCTACATCAACGAGCTTCCGATCTCCTCGAACGGCAACTCGACCATTCTCGACCCGACCTTGTTCGACGTAGAGCGGGTGGAAGTATTGCGCGGGCCGCAGGGCACGCTGTTCGGCGCAAACTCGCTATCCGGTGCCGTGCGCATTCTCACCAAGAAGCCCAATCCGAACAAGTTCGAAGCGGCCACGCTGGTCGATTTCGGCCTGACAGATGGTGATGCCCTCCGTCAGCGGTACAACGGCATGGTCAACGTGCCGCTCATTTCGGACCAGTTGGCACTGCGAGTCGTTGGCTTCTACCGTGATGAGGACGGCTGGGTCGATAACCTTGGCACCGGCATTGAAGGTGCAAACTCACTGAAGGCGGTCGGGGGCCGTGCGCACCTGTTGTGGGAGCCGACCAGCAAATTCGACGTCGGCTTGCTCATCATCCGTGAGGACAACGAACCTGCGGATTCGGGGCTCACCAACCCTGACCGAGGTGAATTCATTCGCTACACGGATCGTCCCGACCTCTTCCAGTCGGACATGACCAGCTATAATCTGACAGCCAACTGGGATATGGATTTCGCGACCCTTACCAGCTCCTCTAACTATTCTCAGATCGACGGCAAATTCATTGTAGATCTGGCGGGCACGTTCGGCGGGGGCATTCCCTTCGCGCTTGATGCAGTCGGGCATGACGAAAACTTCGTGCAGGAAGTCCGTCTGGCTTCCGCGGATGGCGGAAGCTGGGACTGGATCGTCGGCGGCTTCTACTTCAACAAGCGCCGCGACATCGATTATGACTACCGCTCCTCGCAGGAATTCCTCGATTCGCGCGGCCTGACTGGCTTGCCGGATGAGTATTACTATCGGTTCAAGGGCTATTTCGACGCCATCGAATCGGCAGCCTTCGGTGAGCTGACCTATCACTTCTCCGACCAGCTGTGGGCGACCGGCGGTCTGCGCTATACCGAAACCTCGGTGCAGTCGCACACCCTTGCTGGCGGCTACAACTCGAACTACCTGACCGCCGCGCTCCTGGGCTTTACCAATACGCCCCTCACGATCACCCCGGTCACGGCGGCAGACGGGCTCAAGGTCGAAGCGGACAACCTGTCCTACAAGGGTAGCCTATCCTACAAGCCGGTGGACAATCTTACGACCTATGCGTCGGTTTCGACAGGCTTCCGCTCGCCGGTGGCGAACGCCCGTGCTGGTCTCGCCAGCGGGGTGGACCCCAACGACATCATCATCCCGAACGGGGCCGATTCGGATACGCTCATCAGCTATGAAGTTGGCGCGAAAGGTTCCTTCTTCGACCGCAAGCTGACCGCGAATCTCGCCGCCTACTACATTAACTGGGAAGATATCCAGGTTCAGGCCAACCGCCTGTCAGATCAGGCGCAATTCGCGACCAATATCGGCAAGGCTGTCAGTCAGGGCCTCGAATTCGAGATCGGCTACATTCCGGGCAATGGTTTCAGCCTGTTCGCGAACGGCTCGATCAGCGACACCGAGATTACGGACCTGACCGATGAAGAGGCCGCGATCTCTGGTGCAGAAGAGGGCCTGCAACTTGCCATGCCCGACTTCCAGGGGGCTATCACGGCTCGTTACGATTTTGGTATCGGCGACAAGGATGCCTTCGTGACCGCCACGGCCGCCTATGTCGGCGATTTCCCGGGCATGTTGCCGAACGTGCCGGGTCAGCCTGGCGTACCGGCCGCGACCTTCGATTACACCGACGCATACACTGTTGTGAACGCGCAGGCTGGCATCTCGAAGGATGACTGGAAAGTGGTCGCTTATGTCGAGAACCTGTTAGACGACAGCTCGATAACTTACGTCCACCCGGAAGGCTTCCTTGATAGCCGCTATGCCCGTGTGCGCCCGCAAACGGTCGGCGTTCGCGTCAGCTACGAATACTGATTGCGGAAGGGAGAGACTGATGCCGAGACTGGACAGATTATTGGCCGAAGGTCAGCAGGTGAGGCGCGTAGGCGTGGCGCTTGCCCTTCTCGTCCTCTCGGTATCACCTCTCCTGGTGACCAGCTGTGCGGGTGTGGACGCAATGTCCGTGGACAGCGTTGTTGCTGACACGCCCGCTGGCTCCCTTCTTGGGGCAAATGAAGACGGTATCGACGTATATCGCGGTATTCCTTATGCACTGGCCCCGACGGGCGAGCGCCGGTGGGCTCCGCCCGCCGCGGTTCCGGACTGGGAGGGGCAACGCGAAGCGCAGGCATTCGGCCCCGCATGTCCTCAGCCGGAATCGCGAGCTCAAAGCATATACGCGACAGAGCTTGGTGCCGTTTCGGAAGACTGCCTGAGCCTGAATGTCTGGACGCCCGAAGACGCCAAGGGTGCGCCGGTTTTCGTGTGGATTCATGGAGGATCCCTGACCACAGGAGCGGGCAGCCAGGCCATGTATGATGGCGCCAGAATGGCGCGTGAGCAGGGTCTCGTCGTTGTGACGATCAACTATCGTCTGGGGGTCCTCGGATATCTTGCCCATCCCGGATTGAGTGCAGAATCCGAGCAGGGCATTTCAGGAAATTACGGGCTGATGGATCAGATTCTCGCTCTGAAATGGGTTGAGCGGAACATCGCCGCCTTCGGAGGTAATCCGGACAATGTGACGGTCGCAGGAGAGTCTGCGGGCGCGCTCAGCACAGTCCTGCTGATGACGTCGCCCAAGGCCAAGGGTCTGTTCGACAAGGCTATCGCTCAAAGCGCCTACATGGTGACCATGTCCGCATTGAAAGAAGAAACCAACGGATTGCCATCCGCGGAGTCCGTGGGATCTGATCTTCTGGACCGGATGGGCGTGGAAGACATTGACGCTCTCCGCGCGATGCCCGCTGGCAAGATTGTCGGACTGGCAGGAAAGGCAGGTTACTTTCCCTTTGCTGTAATTGATGATGTTTACCTGACCGATCAGATGGTCGCGACCTTCGACAAGGGCGAACAGGCGCCTGTGCCTGTTCTGGCGGGATTCAACGAAGGTGAAATCCGCTCCCTGCGATTCCTCTTGCCCCCAATCCCAAAACAGGATGCTTACGAAACAGCTATTCGGACTGGATATGGCGAACTCGCAGACGAGTTCCTGAACATCTATCCGTCGGACAGTCTGGAATCGAGCATGCTCGCAACAACTCGCGACGCGATGTATGGCTGGACGGCAGAGCGTCTCGCGGCCTCGCAAACATCGCAAGGCATCCCCTCATTCTTCTATCTGTTTGATCATGGCTATCCGGCTGCTGATCGATGGGGCCTGCATGCCTTCCACGCCGCAGAAATTCCTTATGTCTTCGGAACGATGTCCGAGGCTGTCGCGCCTTGGCCTGAAATACCGAATACGGATGAGGAGCGCGCCCTGTCGCAGGCCATGATGGCATATTGGGCCAGTTTTGCTCGGGATGGACGTCCGGCAGCCGTGGGTGCCGCGGAGTGGCCATCCTATGGTGACAAGGCGGCCGGCATGGTCTTCGCCGAACGTCCGCAGCCTTGGCCGATGCTCGCCCGGGAACGCTATGCCTTGCATGAAGAGGTGGTCTGCCGCCGGCGCGCAGCTGCCAATATTCCCTGGAACTGGAATGTCGGCGTCCTGTCACCTCCCTTGCCCCCAAAGGACCCAAAATGCCAATGATCGATGGTGCCATCCAAGACTACGCACTCACACTCGACAAGTTTCTTGACCACGCAGCGAAATGGCGCCCCTCGACAGAAGTCGTGACGGCGCGCGCGGACGGCAGTACAGCCCGCATCGGGTATGCCGGACTTCGGGAGCGTGCCAAGCGCGTAACGTCCGTACTCAACGATCTGGGTGTCAAGACAGGCGACCGTGTCGCCACGCTGGCCTGGAATACTCAAGCGCACATGGAGTGCTGGTATGCGGTGATGGGTGTGGGTGCTGTGTGCCATACGCTCAACCCGCGTCTCACGAGTGAGCAGTTGGCCTGGATGCTCGGCCAGTCTGAGGCATCAATCCTGATTGTAAGCAGCGATTTGCAGCCCTTGGCTGCCAGTATTGCAGAGCAGGCTCCCGGTGTCACAAAGGTATTGGTTATCGACCTTTCAGAGGGCGATGTGCTGGATACTGCCAGACTGCCTTCGGTCCAGGCTCTCGAGGAGGTGATGTCGAGCAAATATACGGACATTCCCTGGGGAAATTTCCCGGAAACAACGCCATGTGGCCTTTGCTTTACTTCTGGCACAACAGGCGCGCCCAAAGGCGTGACTTATACACACCGCGGAAACTATCTGCACACCATGCGCCAGCTTCAGGCGGATGTCTCCGGAATTACATCCCATGATGTCGTGTTGCCCGTCGTGCCAATGTTTCATGCCAGCGCATGGGGGCTTCCATTCTCCGCACCTGCCACCGGAGCAAAACTCGTGCTGCCGGGGCGACATTCGGATGGAGAAAGCCTCGCGCATCTTATCGCCGATGAAGGTGTGACGATTGCGGTAGGTGTCCCGACAATCTGGACGGGCCTTTTGGAATATCTTGAAACAACCGATCTCGAATTGCCGTCTCTGAAGCGGATCATGGTTGGCGGCGCTCCCATGCATCCCGCCTTGATGAAGAGGATCGAAGCTCGCGGGATATGTGTACAGACCACGTGGGGCATGACGGAGCTGTCACCGCTTGGAACGGCCGCGCCTCCGGAGGACGAGCGTTCACCGGAGACTGCGGGTCGACCTGCGGTCGGACTCGATCTGATGTTGACCGACCATAACGGGAAGCCTCTGGCCGAGCAGCGCGGCAGGGAAGGCCATCTCTGGGTGCGAGGGTCGTCAGTGGTCGCGCGCTATTTCGGCCAGACCGAAGACGCTACGAAAGATGGCTGGTTCGAGACGGGTGATCTTGCTGTCCTGAGCGAGGCGGGCCAGGTTTTCATTACGGGGCGGTCCAAGGATCTGATCAAATCCGGTGGGGAGTGGATCAATCCGACGGAAATCGAGACGCTTATCTCCCGAATGCCGGAAGTCGCGCTTGCCGCAGTGGTCGGGCGGCCTCATCCAAAATGGGGCGAGCGGCCAGTTCTACTTGTCGAAATTCGTGAGGGGTACACGCTCAGTGACGAGTCGCTTCTTGCGGGGCTGAAAGGGCATGTCCCAAACTGGTGGATACCTGATGAAGTTATCCGCATTGGCGCGATGCCGCTGGCAGGAACTGGAAAGATCGACAAGTTGAGCTTGCGGGAGCTATGCGCAACAACGGCATGAAATGAAAAGGGATGAGACAATGAGACCAAGCCCTCAATACGCAAGTTTGGCGGTTCTCCTGATGGTCGCATTCGTTTGGCTGTCGGCCTGTGCTCGTCCAATCGACCGCCTGACCGGCCCGGTTGTCGAGGTGGAGCAGGGGCAACTGGTTGGCGTCCGCGAGGCGGGGCTGAATGTTTTTCGCGGTATTCCCTATGCGGCCGCGCCGATCGGTGAGAGACGGTGGAAACCGCCATCTGGTCCAGTAGCGTGGGAGAGTGTCCGTGAAGCTGCCGAGTTTGGCCCAAGCTGCATTCAGCCTGAGGTTCCGGCGAGTAGCCTTTATTATAATCCTCCGGCCAAAACCTCCGAAGATTGTCTGACCCTAAACATCTGGAAGCGCCCAGATTCCGTGAAGGCTCCGGTCATCGTCTGGATTCACGGCGGATCACTTCGCATCGGCGGTAGTGAGCGGCCGATGTATGATGGATCCGAATTTGCGGACAGGGGCGTCGTGTTCGTCTCCTTGAACTACCGTTTGGGCGTGCTCGGATGGTTGGCGCACCCAGACCTCAGTGCGGAATCTGAAGACAGTGTCGCTGGAAATTATGGCCTTCTCGACCAGGTTGCCGCTCTGAAATGGGTTCGCGCCAATATCTCGGCGTTCGGTGGCGATCCGGATAATGTCACCGTGATGGGAGAGTCGGCCGGCGCCCTGAGCACAACTTATCTGTTGGCCAGTCCCGCAGCACGGGGCCTGTTTCAGAAAGCGATCATCGAGAGCACAAACAGCCGGAATTTCCCCGAACTTCGCGCATCCTCCTTTGGATTGCCATCTGCAGAGGCACTTGGCACACACGTGTTCGAGGGGCTCAAGGTTGACGGTGTTGAAGCGGCCCGAGGCCTGGATGCGCAAGACATCACCTCTCAGGCAAGTCGAATAGGATTTGTCCCGCAAGGCACGATCGACGGCAAAGTCCTGCCGATGCAGATAATTGAATCGTTTGACGTAGGAGCCTTTGCAAAAGTGCCCATACTCGCTGGCTTCAATAGTGGAGAGATCCGCGCCCAGCGTATGTTCCTGCCTCGTGCAGCTGGCACGCCGGAAGCCTACGAAGCCGCGATCACCGAGCGGTATGGAGATATCTCAGACGAGATGCTTGCGCTCTATCCCAGTGATGACGTCGAGGCTGCGAAGCTCGCCACGCTTCGCGATGCGATTTACGGTTGGGCGACCGAGCGGGTTGTCCGCAGTGCCACGGAAGCAGGTCAGCCAGCTTTCATGTATGTGTTCGATTACTGTTACCCGAATGCGCGCGAAGCGGACCTCTGCGCGTTCCATGCCAGTGAATTGCCATTTGTGTTCGGCGCGCTGGATGCCGACTCCCTGCCGCCGAACTGGCCTGTCCCTGACGGTGAGCATGATTGGGACGTATCGGACACCCTCCTCGATTACTGGACATCGTTTGCGTCCACCGGACAGCCGGAAAGTCGCGCTGGCCCTGCATGGTCTGCCTATGGGGCTGAGGAGGCCTATCTGAGAATTGCGTCTGAGCCTGAAATGCTTGTCGATCCGTTCCCGGGCATGTTCGAGATGCACGAAAAGCTTGTCCAGCAGAGGAAGGAAAACAGCGAGCCCTGGTTCCTCAACATTGGTGTCGGCGCAAAGCCTCTGGACTAGGCGTCTGCCAATGGAGCCTAATGGCCAATCTTGTTTGGCGCGGTATAGGTCATTTCCTTTTCGTACGTGTCCATCCAGTTCTCGGGAGGTAGCGGCAGGGCGCGACTGTCCTCGGTTCGCGCCTTCGTGAAGACCGGCATAGGCTTGTCCAAGCGAACCTGTTCCAGCCAGAACACGCCGTCATAGCTTCCGCTGTTGCCACGCGTTGCAACGAGGTCAACGTCGCCATCCTTGTCCATGTCCACGGGGAGGAAGCCATCATACATACCCCGCACCAGGCGTAGCATGTCATGTCGTTGCCACGTCAGCCGGGCATCTCCGGGGTTTTCGAACCATGCAATCCGGCCAACGGTAGAGGCGGAGGTGACGCGCGGGTCGTCCTGATCGCGCGGCGCACCGGAATAGGCGCCGGCCAGAATATTCAGGCCGGAATATCCTCCGGTGACAGCATCGAGATCGCCGTCTCCGTCAATGTCAGCAAGGGCGATCCCCGCAATAATGTCCGGCAAGGTGTTGCCGACAGGAAAATAGGTCCACGGTGCGTCGAGCTGGTCCGGCTGTTTCAGCCAGCCAAGCCCCGCAGTTAGCGGGCTGCCCTCATATGCATGAGGCGTTTCGTAGACTGCAACCACAAGGTCCTTGCGACCGTCGCCATCCAGATCGGCAAAGGCGGACTGGAACGCGCTGGATGCACCTTTCCAGTCCTCCGAAACGGGCTGCCCGGTCGTGATCGTGATGGGATGCGGTTGAATGTTGAGCTCCTGTCCGGAGACGGGCTCCACCACTTCAAGGATTGCCATTTCGAGATGTAACCGAGCGGCAACCAGAACATCCAGGTCACCATCTTCGTCGATATCTATCGGCATCGCCGTGTTCGGCACGACTTCCCGCGACAAGACCTGCTCGTGCCAGCTCGATTGAATGAGAGGATCTCCATCCACCCGGAAGAGCGATGTAGGACGGCTTGCGGTTGGCTGGGACGGGTCGATGATGTCCGATGCCCCCTTGTTCGCGGCCAGCACGTCCAGGCGCCCATCCTGATCCATGTCTGCCGTAAAGACGCGAAGCCATGACCCACGGTCCTGTGTGATCTCCGGGATCAATCCTTGCCAGACTTGCGTCCGGGCGTTTGTTCCGGGGCTCTGGAGATAGAGAAGGTGTGCTTCTTCACAAGCCGCCACGAGATCGAGCCACCCATCGCCGTTGAGGTCGCCTATTGCGACATCCTCGATGGCGGCAACGGTCTCGCCTTCCGCGATGGTCACATTTTCCCAGACGTCGGGATCATCCGTGCCGAAGGCGATGCGAAGATGATTGGAATCCTCATGCACAGAGACAATATCGATGTGCCCGTCTTGGTCGATATCCGCCATCGCCAGCCCATCACCGCCCCGGATGGCTATTCCGCCATTTGTCTGCTCATCATCGATCAGGTGCTCGCGCCACGAAATGTAGCGGCCATCTTCTGCCTGAGCCGTGCTTGGAGTTTCATCTACATTGAGGCGTGACGCATCCGTTGCTGTCGTGACGGTGTTGCTGGGCGCCTGACATGCCGCGACAGCAAGAAGGATCGATCCGAGGAACTCGGGCCGGTAGCGGGTTCTTTGGCGCGTCATTGCTCCAGCCTCGCGATGTCCCTCCGAATATTATTCGCTGCGAGCACATAATGGAGACAGGCCCAGAGCGCTCCGATAACGCCGCAAATCAGCATGGCCGTTGCGAGCGGGGTTTCGAATCCTGCGCGCGTGAAGCGATCACTGAGTGCGCCCACGATGAGCGGACCGAGACCCAGACCGATCAGATTCAGGATGAAGAAGAGAACGGCTGACGTAAGGGCTCTCATGCGGACACTGACCAGGCTGTGGGACACAGCAATAACTGATCCCAGATAGGCCGCCGTCAGGAAATTGAAGGGCGCGGTCAGCAGCAGGGCAACTCGGGGCGATCCTGATGTCAGCGCGATCACCAGAACGGGCACAATCATGAAGGTGAGAATGCCGGGAATCCAGAGATACCAGCGTATATCACGAGCCCCGAAACGGTCGGCCATCCAGCCCCCGAAAAATGAGCCTGCGGCGCCTCCAATCCCGCTCGTCAATGCCATCCATGTTCCGACAGTGCTGAGGCTGAGATCGAAATTGCGCAGGAAGTAGGACGGAAACCAGTTGCCAATGCCATAGATAAGAAAAGCCTGCAGGCTGGCGGCCAGAGCAATGTGCCGGAAGGAAACGTGGCCCCACAACAGTTTGATGACGTCTTTGATGGGCGGCGTGGACAGATCTTTTTTCTGAGTGCCCTCAGACCATCCACGGACGGGTTCCCGGACTGTGAAACGCAGGACTATGGCGAGCAGGACTCCCGGAGCGCCCACGACAAAGAATGCAAGGCGCCACCCGAATGCGTCAGCGATCCGGCTGCCGAGTGCGAAGCCAAACAGGATGCCGATATAGATGCCGATTGAATAGACAGACAGGGCGAGAGCTCTGTTCTTTGGCTTGAAGATGTCGGAGAGCATGGAGTGAGCAGGGGGGCTGCCGCCGGCTTCCCCCACGCCGACGCCAACGCGTGCCAGGAGCAGGTGGACGAAGTTTGTGGCAAGTCCGGACACGGCGGTCATGATACTCCAGACCGTGAGGGCCCAGACAATAATGTTCCTGCGCACGCCCTTGTCAGCCCAGCGCGCGATCGGGATGCCGCATATCACGTAAAAGAGGGCGAACGCGAAACCTGTCAGCAGGCCAAGCTGGGTGTCAGAGAGACCGAGTTCAGCCTTTATCGGTTCCTGAAGAATAACGAGCAGCTGACGGTCTACGAAATTGAATGCGTAGATGACCGTGAGGACCAACAGAACATAGATGCGATATTTCTTGCTCGTGTAGGGCGTGCTTTCCGCCGTTTCCGAAGCCGGCGGTCTCGTATGGACGGAGTCCGCCTGTGCTGCTGCCTCTTCCTTCACATTTCTCTCCCCAGAGTTTTGGTATTGTTTTCTTGATGATTGTCCAACGACTGATCCTTCAGATCGCTTGCCGGAAACCTCTCTACTGGAAAGATATTCACTCATAAGAGAGTGAAGTCAATTGAATCGTTTCGTCTTCCCTTGTACAGGATCAATAGAGAGAACGGCGCGGCCTTATGGAAACCCTCATGGCATACTGAGGACTGTGGGCCGTTCCGGGTGACCATCATCGCAGCAATCTGGGCAGTTGCCTGGCGCCTTATGGGTGGGCACACGGTTCCAGATTATTTGGTGCCGTAAGGGCAACAGGAAAAGTCGGGACGAATCGGTAGAGAGTCGATCACAGACAGTGAATATTCGCCCCCTTGGGGGCCAGTGGTTGACGGACGTAAATCGGGCGATCTACCCTGAAAAAAAGGACGGCGCGATGTCGAATGCGAAAACCAAGCAACCCCGCCGCAGCAAGGCAGAGCAGCGTGCGGAAAGCATTGAGCAGATTCTAGATGCAGCGGAATACCTGTTCTCCCGGAATGGTCTGCACGGGGTTACCTTGCGAGACGTCGCCAAACGTGTCGGTATCCACACCACCCTTGTCCACTACTATTTCGAGGACAAGCAACACCTGTTCGAAGCCGTATTTGCGAGGCGGGCCGGAGTAACCAGCGACGGGCGGATGGAAGCTCTCAGTAATTATGAAGAGGCCGCGGGCGACAACCCAACCGTTGAGGGCGCCCTTCATGCCTTCCTCGATACCGATCTCGATCTCTATTATGAGGGCGGCGAGCACTGGATGAACTATGCCGCATTTTGTGCGCGGGTCAGCAATACACCCGAAGGCGCAGAACTGATGGACAAGCATTTTGATCCCGTTGTTTTGAAGCTTGTCAGTATTCTGAAACGCGCGTTGCCAGACTATTCAGAGCAAGATATTTTCTGGGGATACCATTTCGTCACTGGCTCCCTGATGAATACACTCGCATGCACAGGACGGATCGACCGACTGTCCGGGGGTGTCTGCAAGGCTGAGGACTTTCCCGCCGTGAAAAAGCGCATGGCCAAATTCATGGCGGCCGGTTTTCTGGCGCTGGGTATCTGAGTTCAGCGGCATTGGCGCAATCTTGATTTCAAAATGACAAACGCGGCAAGGGATGTACCCATGCCGCGTCTCTTGTTGCGCCGTGATTGGCGTAGTCTCTGCCTTGTCAGGCGCTGACCACTTCCGGAAGGGCTTTGCAGAACCGCTCGACGTCTTCGATCTTGCCCATCGAAACCCGTGTCCATTCATTATAGTCCATATACTGGCCGCGAACCGAGATGAGCTTGGCGCTCATGGCCTTCTGGACATCATTGGCTTCCTTGCCGGACTTGAAATACACAAAGTTTGTCTGCGACGGCAGCCGCTCCAGGCCGAGCGTATCAATGGTCATGTTTACCATCTCGCGGGCTTCGACGATCTTCTTCTTGGAATAATCGATGAAAGCCTCGTCCTGATACGCACCAATCGCCGCCGCATAGGATGTGCACGGCGACCAGGACATGACCACACCGCGGATTTTCTCCGCCGTCTCAGCCGAGGAGATGGAGTATCCCATCCGCAGGCCGGCCATACCGAAAATCTTCGAGAAGGTACGCGTTACAATCACATCGTGGCCTTCATTTATCAGCCCGATACAGGTGTTGCCTTCTGGATCATCGGCGAGTTCCATATAGGCTTCATCCACCAGAACAGTGGTCTTGGCTGCCATGCGTTTCACCGAGGCTTTGAGTGTCGCGGCATCCGAAACCATCCCGGTCGGATTGTTTGGGTTGCACAACTGGACGATGCCGGTATCGGAAGACACCTTCGCTTCGATCGCTGCGAGGTCCACGCTCATGTCCGCCGCGAGTGGAACGCGATCAATGCTGCCGACGCCCTGATTGACGGCGTACAGGGCGGTCGTATCCCAGAACAGGCGCGGGGCGACGATGGGGCCTTCCTTACCGTAGATCATGGCGATCGCGCTGAGCACTTCACCAGACCCTGTGGTCAGGACGACCTGCTCAGGCGCCACGCCATGCTTGTCCGCGATCAGTTGCATGAGCGTCTGTACGGCCTCCTGGGAGGTATAGTACGCGCCCTTGCTGGCCGCATATTCAACCATTTTCAACGCCGACTTGGAGGGGCCATAGGGGTTCTCGTTGCGTGACAGCAGCGCGACACCTTCCTTGGGGCCCAACAGGTAGGGATCGGGGGTCGTGCTCGCCGGAAAAGCCCCTTGCGTTTCAGCCGAGGTGGTTGCGCATGCGGCAAGGCTCGTCATCGTGGATGCGGCGAGGCCTCCTGCCATCAAGAACCGTCTTGATACGTCAAATGCCATTTTCATTTCCTTCCTGATTCATTTGTTACTCAACACGTTTGATCTTGTTTCACCCGGTATCAGGTGAACGAATTCCATAGAACGATCGCAGACGTCGCGACCAAGTATACTCCGAATACCCGTTTCAGGGCAGGACCGTTCAGGGCGTGCGCCGCTCGGGCGCCGAGCGGTGCGGTGATGAACGACATGGCCGTGATGGCCACGACGGCGAGGATATTGACGTAGCCGAACGACCCGACCGGTAACTGGCTGGCGCCGAGGCCGAGGAGCGCAAATCCGATGGCGCCGGGAACTGCGATGATTACGCCAAAGCCGGACGCCGTTCCCACGGCCTGGTGAATGGGCCGGCCGCACATGGTCATGGTCAGAATGGCAATCGTGCCACCGCCAATCCCCAGCAGGGCCGAAAACCCGCCGAGAAAAGAGGCGAGCCCGGCCAACGCGACGCCCTTGGGCATTTCATCGGACAGCTTCACATCCTTCAGTACCGGCATGATGAAGTGCAGCCCCATCAGGAAAACACCGATAGAGAAGATCCATTTGAGGGAGCGGCCATCCATGAATTGCGCCAGGATAATTCCGCCGACGACGCCGATGAGAAGCCAGGGCGCCCAGTCCTTTATGATCTGGAGATCAACCGCCCCTCGTTTATTATGTGCATGGACGGATCTGGATGATGTAACGATAATTGTCGCCAGAGATGTCCCAATGGCGACATGTGTCAGCACTTCGCCGTCCACGCCGAAGAAGCTGAAAACCAATAGCAGGGCAGGGACGACAACGAACCCACCCCCAATCCCAAATAATCCCGCGACGAAGCCGGCAATCAAGCCGGCAATCATCAACACACTAATTAGCTGTGCCAATTGTGCCGGATCATACTCAAGTCCCAACATTAACGGTCCAGTTCTGAAAGAGGGTCAAATTTGAATTCGGAGACGGTGAAAGGGGGCGTTCGAAAACGCCCCCCATCTGTAGCAACTCGCCTGTGGGCTGAGTTGATGCGCATCAGAACGAGGCCGATGCCTTGACGTAATAATAGCCGCCTTGCCAATCGACGACCGAGTCGGACCGATAGATCCGTCCACAGCATGACTCGCCGATGGCCGCGTCGCCGGCATCGGGATAATTGTCGAAGGCGTTTCGAGCACCGGCCGAAAGGGTCAGCATTTCGTCAACTTGATAGGAGGCTTCGAAGTCGAACAGAATTTCTCCGTCCCATTCCTGAATATCGACGAGCGTCGTATCAGCGGCGTTTTCATACCCGCCATAATAGTTGGCGCGGCCGAGAAGGGTGACTGGTCCAATTTCGTGAAGGACCGTGAACACCCCCCGCCAGTTCGGTGTCCCGTTCAGGAAGTCGAATTGGCTTTCTTCATTGAACAGGGCGTCCACATCGCTGTCGAATTCGGTCTTGTTGTAGTTTACTGAACCCGTGAAGCTGGTGCTCTGCCCATTGCTCCAGGCCTTGGCATAGGTCCCAACGATATCCACACCAGAAGTGGTCGTGTCGAAGGCATTGGTGAAGTAGAACACGCCGCCGATCGATTCAGCTCCCGTCACTCCGGCGTTGACCAGCGCGAGATAGTTATCATACGCCCCGCCGGCTGACGGATCGCTTGAAACATCCTGAGTAGAGATGGCATTGACGCGATCAGCCAGATCAATCTGGTAGAAGTCGACTGTCAGGCTCATATTGTCGAAATTCGACGTCATACCCAGCGTATAATTGGTCGAGGTTTCCGGCTGCAGGGGTGTCGCTCCCAAAGCTTGAGCAACGGGTCCACTGGCCGGGAAGAGACCGGTCGCAACCGGGAAGCCGTTTGGCAACCGGGTCGACACATTGGTCGTGCCCTGTTGGCCTGGCGTCGGCGCCCGGAACCCTGTGCCGATCGAACTGCGAAGAGCGAACACGTCGTTGATTTCGTAACGTCCGGCGATCTTCCACACGGTCTCGGCATCGAAGTCCGAATAGCTTTCGTAGCGCAGGGCCCCTTGCAGGAAGAGGTTCTCCGTCACGTCTGCGCTCAAATCGGCGTAGATGGCATGGGAATCGCGGGTGTAGTCTTCCGAGAAGGCTGGCGAATAGCCCGGGAAGCCGTTCGATCCCACGCCGACAACCTGATAAACCGGATCGTCTTCATCAGAACAGTCAAGCGTCGAGCCAGCAGCCATGACCGCGAGACCCGCTGCAGTGGGAGCCATCGCGTCACAGAAGCCAAAAGGATCCGCGTTGGCGAAGGGTCCATCTTCATAGGACGCAACGTCGCCTTCGACCAATTCGTAGGCTTCGTCCAGATAACTGGCGCCAAAGGCAAAGACCAACGGACTGGCCAGACCCACTTCAATTTCCTTGGAGAAGTCGGCCTGCAGTTGCATCTCTTCATTGATCAGGTCACCAGGACGGAAAACCGTCGGTGAATCCGGGCCCATTGACGGGTTGATCGTGTTGGCGAGCGTGTACTGGATTTCATTGTGCCCATAGCGTGCGCTGAGATCGTAGTCGAAGCCCGCAACGAGGCCGCGTAGACCGCCTACAAACGAATAGTCGATCACGTCCCCAAAGAAGCGCGGGGTGAAGCCGCCCGGAAAGATCTCCAGAGGCGAATAGATTGAACCATCTTCAAGGCGCAAGTCCTCAATCGTGCCATTTCCGGGATAACGATAGAAGAAGCCGCCATCAGACTTGCTGCTGGAATAGTTGCCGAAAGAATAGAGTTCGGCGTTGTCGCTGACGGTATAGGCAGAATTGTAGAACAACCGCACGGCTTCGCTGGTAGGCTGTCCCCATGGCTGGACAGCTCCAAAGTCTCCCAGAGATGCAAATGGAACCCCTTCCACAAATTCAGGTGTAAGGTCGTCGACATAGCTTGCCGTTGGATCGAAATCCGGGTTGTTGGGATCGAGACAGAACCAGGATTCACAATACTGCTCGCTGCGGCTGGTCGCATCGGCTTTGCTGACTTCGCCTGAAACACTCAGGAAACCCTTTCCGCCCAGATCAAAACCGTAATTTCCGGAGACAGTGTACTGGAAGCCGTCGCCTTCAAAATACTGGCCGACATCGACGCTGATGGAGCCGCCTTCGGAATTATCCTTGAGAATGAAGTTGATGACCCCAGCGATGGCATCCGAGCCGTACTGGGCGGCGGCGCCGTCGCGAAGCACTTCAATACTCTTCAGGGCAGCCGCAGGGATGGTTGCAACATCAGGCCCTTGTGTCCCGGATCCGCCGATGGTCACCAGAGCTGCACGGTGACGTCGCTTGGAGTTCACCAAGACCAGCGTCTTGTCGGTTGGAAGACCGCGCATTTCTGCGGGCCGGATGAAGGAACTTCCGTCAGAGATGGGCTGCCGTGACAGTGAATAGGACGGTATCAGCGTTTTCAGGATATCGTTTGTATCCGTGAAGGGGACCGCATTGAGTTCGTCCTCGCCGAGGACGTCGATAGGCACCGGCGAATCCTGAATGGACCGGGGCTTCCCGCGAGACCCGGTGACGGTAATTGCTTCCTGGACAGATACAGCATCAACTGCACCTTCCTGAGCATGGGCGGTTGCGATCATGGAAAGGCTGGCTGCAGTAATCGCGCAGGACAGCAAATGTGATCTGAATTTCGTTACTCTCATAATGTATTGACCCCTCTATTCGCCCCCAGGCGAATTCAATATGTCCATCAGTAGACGGACGGTAAGTCGATGTCGCCGGACGCTCCTGAGCGTTTGCGATCGAATTGATTTTGAGAGGCCCGCCTTTGGGCCAGGGCAGCTAAGGGCTGCAGAAGACACGCCTTTGTGCCTTCGAACCGAAGTCCCTCTTTGGACTTGCTAAAACCTTTTCAGGTCAAAAAAACGCTGGGTAGGGGAACGTAATGCACAATAGGGAATGAGCGGGGTTTGCCGAAATTTCGCGCACACTCGCTTTGCTTGGGTGAAACTTCGTGCAGAGGAAACATATCTGACGCGTTGCATCTTCCCTGTCACATCAAGGTAACAGGTCAGACATCGAAATGAGGGCGTCACAAACGCTTTTCAGGGATTTTCCCTGACGCATCGCCATTGAGCGTAGCGTTTTATAAGCTTCCTCTTCACTCATGCCACGCGTTTGCATGAGCAGTCCTTTTGCGCGCTCCACAATCTTTCGGGCGGCGAGGCTGTCCTTTGATTTTTGCAACTCGCCGTGAAGGGCTGTCACCAGCCGATGCCGCTCCAGGGCGACAGTGATCAGGGGGGCGATGCGCGACGGGGTGAGGCCGTCGACAACGAATGAGGTGACGCCCGCACGAATGGCGTGTGGCGCGAGGCCTTCATCGTCACGCTCGACGAACCAGATGATCGGGAGCTGTTTCGCGGTGGCCAATCGTTCGGCCGTAGCGATATGTTCTGGATCGACGGAAGCAGAGGAAATGATGAGCAGGTCGGGCGTGCTACGCAGGATGTCTGTGGATACCTCAGAAAATGAGAATGTATCCACTTGTCTGAAGGTTGAGCCAGTCGGCAGTCCCTCCTGAATTTTGGCGACATCTTCCTGCGCCGCAGCGATAACCAGCACGGAAAGCGCCGAGAGATTCGCTTGGTCCGGCATGTTCAAAGCACACTCCCTCTACCCGTATTCCAACAGGTCTTGCTTTTGTGCTGACTTGTTTTGCTTGAACGCATGGCACACCCCCGTTCGGTAACTTCGCTCCTCGTCTGTTTGAGTTGAATGCTCTCCTTCCAACTCATTGTATTTAGATGGGAATGATTTTTCCGACTTTTTTAGTCCGGAAGAGCTTCAAAGCTGCAGTTCATGCATATTTGAGCAAGATTAGGACAAAGCTGCCTGTTCTTTGATTTTGGGAAGAATTGGGTTTGATACACTGTATCAACTATTCAGGCGCGTATTGGAGGGGCGTCACAGCGTTTGCCCGGAGGGTAGTCATACCGCTGCGGAAGGGGAGCTCGAGTTGGAGCAAGATCGTGTAGGGACGAGCTGAGTCGTTCCGAAACAGCACGGTCCGGCTATCCGGCCAGGCGGCCTCAGAGTTTGAGATCGTATCGTATGTAGAAGAGGCCACCATCTGTATCGTAAGGCGCGTTACGGGAATATATCAGACCCTTGCTGGCCTGCCTTTCTGCTTCGTCGGGGTAGGCGTTGAACAGGTTTTCCACGCCTGCCCGGATGACTGTTTGGTCTGTCAGGTTAAAGGCAATGCTTGCATCCACGAAGACTTCAGACCCGAATGTCTGGACCTGTTCTCCCGCCTCGTTCAGATAGTCCTGCCACGGGCCAAAGCGCCGTAGCTTGCCACTCACCGTGATCCGGTCCTTCTGGTAGCGGAGGCTCGCCAGCATGGAATTCCGCGGATGGAGATTCTCGAACCGTGAGACGCGGGAGGGGTTGTCGAGGAAGCTGGCATTCAGAACTTCGGTATGATTGGTGTTGTAGGTCAGCCCGAAGGCCAGGGCTCCGCCAGCCAGGTCAGTTGCGTACTGGATGGCGACATCCACGCCGCTGGTCCGCGTCTCGAAGTCATTCTGGTAGAAGAAAACCGTGGTAATGCTTTCTCCGCCGGGAACGCCCAATGCGGTGAGGCTTATCCGCTCCTCCGGCGTCAGAATGAATTCATCTGAGGTGAAGATCCGGTCATGCAGGTCTATATTGTAGGCATCGAGGCTTGCCGCAAAACCCGGTATGGGTTGCCAGACGAGGCCGGCAGAAAGGCTTTCAGATGTCTCTGGCGAAAGTGACGAGATATCTGTGTCCGGCCTTTGGCTGATAATGGTGGCCACCTCGCCAGTGGGCGTGAATCGGCCCGCAGTGAAAATGTCGAGCGTTTCGGCATCCACGCCCTGGGACGTGCGTTCCGAATAGAGCTGCGCCGGCGTGGGAGCCTTGAAACCCGTTGATGCCGTCGCGCGAAAGGCGAGCGTGTGCGTCAAATCCTGTCGCAATGCCAGCTTGCTGATGAACTGGCTCCCAAAGGAGTCGAAGTCTTCGAACCTGACGGCCAGCCCGGCCCGCGTGGTGGCCGTCAGACGGGCCGTCGCGTCGACGTAAGCGGCCCAGTTGGTCTGGTCGTGGGTTTTTGCCTGTAGCGGCGTATAGCCTGGAAACCCGTTCGAGCCCGATGTCAGCCCGTCCGCCGCGCCGGGGCCGATGTCGTAGGAGGCCAGATCGCCCGCCAGCGTCGTATATTGCTCAACTCTCCGTTCCAGCCCAAACGCCAATTCCACCGGGCCTTCGGCAATGCCGGGCGCGTTCCACTCCGTCTGAAAATCAGCGTTCAGATTATACTCGCGTTGGCGCAGGCCGCCGGCATCGAATTCGAACGGGCTGGCGGGCCCCATGGAGGCGTTGATCGTGTTGTAGAGAAAATAGTCGATCTGGTTCTCACCAAAGCCAGCGCTGAGATCATAGTGGAGGCCGGCTTCGCTCTTGCCCTTCAGGCCCAGCGTGGCCGCGCTATCGCGCTCTTCCTGGCCGAACTGGGGTTTGAACCCATGAGGGTACACATCGCGCAGCGTCCAGCCTTCGAACGCGTCACTTTCTGCATAGGCGCTTTGGGCTTCCGGGCTCCGCCAATTGAAATCGGAAACGCCTTGTCCCCAACTTAGGCTGGCGAGGCCATACATCTCTCCGAAAGCGGTGGCTATGTCACCATTGGTGAGTAGACGGAAATCCTCGCGTTCCGGCTGGCCCCATTTCTGGACGGGATCACTGAGATTGGCCTCCGGATGCGCCTCCATATACGCCATCGCGTCCAGTCTTTGGCGGGCGCGAGACGTCGCGGCGGCATGGCTGTAATCGAGATTGACGCGGACGCCACGCGTGTCTGTTCGATGCCCGGCGCCGAGACCCAGGCGTTTCTGGACACCGTCACCTTCATAATACTGGCTGTACTGAGCAAATCCGTCGGTCATCGCGTCGCGGCGTGTGATGATATTGATCACTCCGGCGATGGCGTCGGATCCATACTGGGCAGATGCGCCATCCCGCAGCACTTCGACCCGGTCGATGGCATTGGTCGGGATCATGGCGAGATCCGGTGACTGCGATCCTCCGGCGTTCAGCATGGCGGACCGGTGCCGGCGTTTGCCATCGACCAGAATGAGTGTGTGATCGGCGGACAGGTTTCGCAGGCTGTAGGGCCTGACGAACACTGCGCCATCGCTCAGGGGACGACGTTGCGCGAAAAATCCGGGCAGGATTTCCGCGATCACATCCGTGAGATCATCTGACACCGGCGCGCCAAGTGTCGCGCGCTCCAGCACGTCCACGGGAGAAAGGCTCTCAATTGCTGGCGACCCAGCGCGCGTGCCGGTGACGATCACCATGTCATAGATTCGGATGGGCTCGAAACTCGCAAAGGGCGTGGGACGGGCAAGGGGGCGAGCGGAGTGTGAGCCGGGCTGAGGCTCCACCGACCGGTGGACCACCCACACGCCGCTGACCTTGGAAGTGAATTCGAGGTCCGTATCTGCCAGCAGCGCGCTCAAGGCTTCGCGGGCCGTCATGGTGCCCGTAACCTGTCCGGATTGTATACCTGAAAGATCTGCGGATTCAGCGATGATGACTGTGTCGAGCTGTTCGGACAGCAGGTTCAAAGCCTCTGAGAGCGACCCCGCTGGAATGCGGATCGCATGGTCCTGAGCGACCGCCGGAACTGTCAGGAAGGCGCAGCTTGCCAGATACAATAAGACGGATCGCATGAGCCCCTCAGGCGGAACCACGAATGAGTGGATCAGTTCAACCTGTTACAAGCGGACAGCGATGACAGCCTGATGACAATGGCGAAAGACTGCAGCGATTCCGCACACATGGCGCGACCATGCCACAGTCTTCCAACCATATTTCGTCAGATTTCCATCAGGAGCTGTCGCAGTGCGCCCACAAGTTTCAAGCAATCGTCCGGTGTGTTGTAGAGGGCCGGTGTGACCCGCACACATGCTCCGTTCGAGACGCCTGTGCGGTGAACCGTGAACACGCCATGCTGAGACAAGCGCCGGACGATATCCTTGTTCGCGTCCACGCTGGTCATGCCTTTGGCCCTGAACGATGTGATCCCTGCATGTAGCCGGGGGTCATCAGGTGTCAGGATGTCCAGACGGTCCACGCTGCGCATCTCGCCGACCCAGAGATCGCGTAAATAGGCCAGCCGGGCTTCCTTGTGAGCCGGGCCAACCATTTCGTGAAAATCGAGCGCGTCATTGATGGTCAGAAGGGTTGCGAAATTTGTCGTGCCCGTGTGGAGGCGGTGGTGGATGGTGCCGATGCCATCCGGGCGTTCAGAAATGTTCGGGGCAATGTCGGCCAGTCTTGAGCGGCGAATATACATAAGCCCGGCGCCAATGGGGGCGCCCATCCATTTGTGCAGATTAAACCCGACAAAATCTGCGCCGAGATCGTCGATCCGGAAATCTGTCTGTCCCCAGGAATGGGCGGCGTCCACGACGCAATCCACTCCGTGTTGGCGTGCCATCTCCACGATATTTCGGACGGGAATCTTCAGGCCGGTGCGGTGGCTGATATGGGTCAGCAACAGCAGGCGAACCTGCGGATTGTCGGTCAGGGCCGTCCGGTAGAATTCAATCAGTTCATCATGGGTGACGGGCTCAGGAATGACGATCCGTACGACGCCCGCTCCCTTCCGCTCGGCCAGAGTTTCCATCGCGACTTGCATGGAATCATAATCGAGGTCGGCATACATGACGGCGTTGCCCGGTTGTAGCAGCCGGTAGCCGCCGATCAGGGCCTGCAGAGCTTCCGTGGCGCCCCGTGTTAGTGCGATCTCATCCTCGCCGGCGCCTAGCATGGCGGCAAGCCGTTGCTGGATGGGCTGGAGGTCCTTGTAGAAATTCTGCCGCGCATACGAGGAGTTCTCCCGGTTCACGCGTTCGGTATGACGAAAGAATGCTTCCATGACCGGCCGGGCCATGAGGCCCCAATAGCCGTTCTCGAAGTTCACGATATTCGGCGTCACGTCGTATTGCGCGGCGATCTTTTGCCAATAGATCTCGTACTGGGCGAGATTGACCTCTGGGCCTTCGTCTACAGACAGTGGAACGGGGCCAGCATACGCTGCGGCAGCATTAAAGGACGCCGCTGTCGCAGCGGCGCCCTTCATGACCAGTCGTCTGGTAAGTTTCATGTCCTGTCCTTCGGGATCAGAAGCTGAAGTCCAGGCGGACATAATACTGGCCGCCATCGGTGTCGTAGGGGGCATTCCGCGAATAGATCAGTCCACGGCTGGCCTGGTAGGTCGCTTCGTCCGGATATTGGTCGAAGACATTCTCGGCGCCAACACGCACTTTCATGTTGTCGTTTACCTGATAGGTCGCGCCGAGGTCAAACAGCATCATTGCACCGAAATCCTGGAAGATGTCCCCATCAGAATTGCCAGAATAGTCGCGCCACTCGCCATAGTAACGCATCCGGCCGAACACATTCCAGTTTCCGACCGTATAGGTGGCCTGAAGGTTTCCGGTATGCTCAGGAATGCCTTTCTCGAACCGGTCAGCTGCCGTTTCATTCGCAGCGAAATCGCCGCCTGTCACTTCGGTCTTGTTGTAATTGTAGGCACCGGTCAGATTCATCTCGCCCGGCCCGACTTCGTATTTGTAGGTCAGGACCAGGTCGACGCCCTTGGTCTGGGTGTCAAAATCATTCTGGAAGAAGTTGACGGCTGTGATCGTGTCCGCTCCTGCCACGCCGAGCGCAGCCAGTTCGGCACGCTCCTCATCCGTCAGCGAGAAGGCGGCGGAGGTGCTCAGACGGTTGGTGACGTCGATCTGGTAGACATCAACTGTCGCGGAAAGACCTGCATTCGAATTCCAGGCAAGGCCGGCGGTCAGGTTTTCAGACTCTTCGGGCTCCAGCGGAAGGATATCAACCCCGTCACGCAGGCTGATGACATCAGCGATTGGCCCCTGCGGGCTGTAGCGGCCGCGCGTGAAGATGTTCAGCGTGGTCGTATCGAGGCCTTGCGAGGTGCGCTCGGAGAAGAGCTGGCCCGGCGTCGGCGCGCGGAAGCCTGTGGAGGCCGTGGCGCGCAGGGCGAGGTTCGGGCTGACTTCGTAGCGGGTGGACAGCTTGCCGTTCGTGTCATTGCCGAACTCCGAGAAATCTTCGAAGCGCATGGCAGCGCCAACGGTCCAGCGGTCCGTGATCGGGGCTTCGACGTCAACATAGGCGGCATAGCTGGTCTGGTCGGACGAACCGGACTGCTCCGGGGAGAAGCCGGGGAAGCCGTTCGAGCCGGACGGGAAGCCTTCCGGGGCCAGCGGGCCAATCGCAAAGGAAGCATATTCACCCGCGCCAATCTCATACTCTTCGGTGCGCTGCTCGGCGCCGAAGGCGAAGGTCATGTCTTCGGCCAGGAAGTCGAGCGTGGCCCGATAGGCGAAGTCTGCGTTAAAGGTCAGCTCCGACTGGGTCAGCGTGCCGATGTCGAAAGAGGTCGGGCTGGCCGAACCGAGCGAGGCATTGATCGAATTGTACATGAAGTATTCAATCTGGTTGCGGCCATAGCCTGCGCTCAGATCGTAGGAGAAGCGACCGTCATTGTTGCTGCGATAGCCGCCGGTCAGCGCGAAGTCATTGTCGTCCTGTCCAAAGCGCGGCGAGAAGCCGGCCGGGAAGGTTGCGGAGAGATCATAGTCCGGGTCGATCGCGCTTTCGCCATAGGCGCTGGTCGTCAGCGGATTGCGCCAGTTGAAATCGGTAACGCCGGAGCCAAAGCCATAGGTACTGAAGACATAGGCTTCGGAACCGTCCAGGTCGTAGGCACCGTTCAGGGCAAAACGATAGGCCTGGCGCTCAGGCTGGCCCCAGTTCTGGACCGGGTTCGGGACGTTCAATTGCGGGAAGGCCTCTTGCAGCGCAATTGCATCTGCCCGCTGGCGGGAGCGGGAGGTCGGCTGAGCGTCGGTGTATTCGCCGGACAGGTTCAGGTAGCCATTGTCGAACACAAAGCCCTGCTGGACGCCAAGACGATACTGCTCACCATCGCCTTCATAATACTGGCCAGCCTGGGCAAACGCGTTGAAGCCCGCCTGGTCGTCGAGGATGATGTTGATGACGCCCGCGATGGCGTCGGAGCCATACTGTGCCGATGCGCCGTCGCGCAGAACTTCGATCTGCTTGATGGCATAGGACGGGATCTGGGCGAGGTCAGCGGACTGGGCCCCATTGCCGCCGAGCATGGCAGAGCGGTGGCGGCGCTTGCCGTTGACGAGAACCAGCGTGTGGTCCGGCGACAGGGAGCGCAGCGTGGCAGGGCGCACGAAGACCTGTCCGTCCGCCATCGGAAGGCGTTTGACGTTGAAGGACGGCACGAGCTGGGACAGCGTATCCATGACTTCGTCGGAGGCGGTCAGGTCAATGGCGGAGTCGGAGATCACGTCGACCGGGGCGAGGCTGTCAAAGGCGGTGCGCGGCGCGCCGCGTGTGCCGGTCACGATCACGGTTTGCTGGATCTTGGTGTCGTCCTGGTCGGCGGAGGTCTGGGCGTGTGCGGCGGGGCCAAGGCACAGGGCTGCGCCCGATGCCGTCAGGACGAGCGCTTTGCGCAGGCTGATGGAAGAAGTCATGATGTTCCCCTCATGAGAAATGTACGGACGCCAAGCAGTGCGCCCGCGCCACGCCCTTGCGTGGTCAGAGGGAGGACAGATCAGGGAACGATCTATTTCAGGGATTTGGCAAACTTCACAAAAGCTTCACCGGACGTGTCGCTAGTCGCCCTGTGTGATCAGGATGTCGTCCTCGCGGGACTCGATGGCCACCGGGTAGGCGGCATCCAGCCCGGCCAGAACCTGCTCGATCTGGTCGACCGGGAAGGACAGGGTGAGACGCAGGTCGGCGGGGGCGGTGGGCGACAGCCGGATCGGCCGATCGCTGTACTGGTTCATGTCCGCCACAATATAGCGCAGCGGCGCATCCACGAAGGACAGGCGGCCGGACCGCCAGGACAATTCCTGGCCGGCGTCGAAGGTCATGACCTCGCTGATGCCGTGCGTCGCGTCAGACACGATTTTTTCCCCGGCGGTCAGATCCTGCCGGCTTCCGGTGGCGGGTGAGGTCACGCGGACCTGGCCATGGTCGACGGCCACCGCGACGAAGTCCGGCCGCGTCTTGATATCGAACCGGGTTCCGAGCACCCGCACATTCACATCATCTGTATGGACGGTCAGCGGACGGGCTTCATCACGGGCGATATCAAAATAGGCATTGCCTGAAACGAGTTCCAGAGTGCGGCCGTCTGGCGTGAATTCCCCTGTCAGTTTGCTGGCCCCCCCGAGCGTCACCCTGCTGCCATCTGACAGCGTGATGGTCTCGATCTCGCCCGTCACGGTCGCGTAGAGAAGTGTCTCTGTCGGTGCCGGCTGCATCAGCAGGAAACCAATTCCGGTCGCGACAGCGAGGCTGGCGGCCATGGCGCCCCCCACGAGGAACCGCCGGGTCATGCTGTTTCGGGGACGAAACTCTGTCACACTGTCCCTGTGGGTCAGCAGGTTTTCGATGCCGTCAACCTCTCCGAGGGCCTCCCAGATAGACTGGGCCTTTTCATAGGCGCGCTTGTTGTCATCGGAGGCAGCCAGCCATTCGGCAAAGGCAAGGCGGTCGGCTTCAGTGTCTTCACCGGAAGACAGGCGTAACACCCAAGCGCGCGCCACTGCGGCCCGCTTGTTGTCCTCTTGTGATGCGCTGTCGCGCGAATTCTCTCCGGGAGGCGTCATGCACACGACTCCCGAACTGATCTCTGGAAAGGAATACGAAGGATTTGCATCAACCGGCGCCTCTACCGATCCAACTCGGCTTGCAGCAGCGCCATGACCTTGTTGAGCTGGCGCGAGATATCCGCCTGACTCCACCCTGTCTCCTGTCTGATCTCATCATAAGTCTGTCCCCTGAACCGGCTCCGGAGCAGGATTTCACGCTGTTTCGGCGGCAATTGCCGAATGACATGCGCGACCCGCTCAAGATCCTGCTTACCCATGAAGACAGATTCGGCTGATTTTTCTTCCAGACGTTGTGAAAAATTGCTTTCAAGCTGGCTGCGAACAAAGGCGCGGCTGCGTTTCAGCTTGTCATTGGAGTTCAGGCATATGTTCACCGCCGTCCGGAACAGGAATGCACGGGGTGAATGAATACGCTCCAGATCGTCCAGTTCGGCAATCTTCGAAAATGCGGCCTGCGCGACATCCTCGGGGTCAGGCGGCCCCGCGCCATACACTTTGCGGAGCCGGCCCACCAGTTCTGCATAATGCAAGCGGAACAGGCTGTTCAGGAAACTGGTACGTTGGCGGGCCGTGTCGGTCAGGGGCGCGGACACAGGGTCGCCGGGCGTGAGGGTGCGCGGTGACCGGTCCCGCTCATTCACTTTCGCCTGCATGTCGCCACCATCCCTCAATCGGAGTTTGCTATTGGCGATGAAGTGCAAAACTTATGTGACCGTCGTTTAAAACTAACGTGAAAGTGCAGGCCCTGTTTGCTGGAGAATTGCCAGTCCTTCGCCTCGTTCTAATCGGAAACAGTTCAGACCAGCCGGTTCCGGAACCGGGCTGACACAAGGTCCAGCGCCATGACGGTCAGGAAGATGACCAGCAGCATGGTACCAACGCGGTCATACTGGAACATGTCGAATCGGCCTTTCAGCTCCTGGCCGATACCGCCGGCGCCGACGAGGCCGATTACAGTGGCCATGCGGATATTGCGGTCGAGAATGTAGAGCGAGAGGCCCGTATAACTCGGCAGGACCTGAGGCAGCACGGCCAACCTGAGAATGGCAAAAGTGCCCGCGCCGGTCGCCTTTAATGCGTGCTGGGGGCTGGTATTCGCCGTCTCGATATCTTCGGCGTAGAATTTTCCGAGAAAGCCAATGCTGTGAAAGGTCAGGGCCAGGATGCCGGCAATCGGCCCGAACCCGAAGGCGAGGACAAGGAACAGGGCGCTGATCAATTCCGGAATCGAGCGGAGCAGCGAGACAAAAGATCTGGCGCCAACATAGATGATGGGATGCGGTGAATAATTTCCGGCGCATAGCCATGCCAGCGGCAGGCTCACCAATATGGCGATCAAGCTTGCCCAGATGGCGATCTCGATGGTCTCCACCATCTTGCCAAGCACAAAGACAAGATACCCAATCGGTTCTACCAGAAAGCGTCGCTCGGACACACTTGTCGTCATTTGCAGCGTCTCGGGATCCAGCTCGGTGGTTTCGATATCCACCGTCTCGATATGTGAGAGGAATGGCAGTTCCGTTTCGTCCAATCCATCCATCAGGTCGATCGGCCGCCGTTCGGCAATGGCGATCGGGAACATGTCGCGCGTCACGCTTTCCATGCCCCGGCCAATCTGCGAGCTTTCTCGCAGGCCCACGGTCTCCAGCGCGAAGTCGCCGATCTGACTGACCATGCGGTCGAATTGCATACGCTCGGCTGAGACGAGCGAGACTGCCAGCACCATGAACAGGACGAGCAGGGACCGCCATCCGAAAGGTTGCTTCAGGTGCCAGTCTCGCACGCCGGAATCCTGTGCAACGTCCGACATGTCAGGCGACCTCCATGCGGATGATTGTCGAGCTGTCGTCCATATCGAAAATGGCCTGCATCTCCTCGCGCGTCAGGGCAGCGGGCGGGCCGTCGAAGACGATGGCGCCATGGCTGAGGCCGATGATCCTGTCAGCATATTTGCGCGCGAGATCGATCTGGTGAAGCGAACAGAGCACTGCCGCGCCACGCTCCTGCGCCGCGCTCTTCAGCAGCGTCATGATTTCAACAGATGATTTCGGATCAAGACTGGCAACCGGCTCGTCCGCAAGGATCAGGCTCGGGTCGGAGATCAGCGCCCGCGCGATGCCGACCCGCTGCTTTTGCCCGCCGGATAGTTGGCTGGCCCGCCGGTTCGCGTGATCTTCCGAGAGGCCGACCCGCGAGAGAAGTGCGCAGGCCTTCTGCTGGATCTGGCCGGGATAGAGTTGCAGGGCGACGCGCCACGCGCTCAGTGTGGCGGCCATGCCGGACATCACATTCTGGGCGGCTGTCAGTCTGTCGGACAGGCCGAAATCCTGATGCACCATGCCGACATTGCGTAGCCGCTTTCGTGTGAGGGGTGTGCCATGAAGCCGGATGTCTCCCGCGTCGGGCTCGGTCAGCCCGGCAATGCATTTCAGCAGGGTGGATTTTCCGGACCCGGACGAGCCGAGTACGACACAGAAACAGCCCGGCGCGATACTTAGCGAGAAATCCTCGAGCACGGCCGGTCCGTTCTTGTAGGATTTGAACACTCCGGAAAGTTCCAGCGCAGGAGCGCCTGGCGCTTGGGTTTTCTCATCTGTCATGTCGGGAACTGTACCGTAGGGATTGGGGGGGAATCAGCCGCGCTGAGAGGCGTCGGCCTTGCGCAGGATCGCGGCCCGGTAATCATCGTCGAGGAAGGATGTGGCAGATATTACGCTATCGAACAGGTCTTCACTGGCCTCAGTATTATATCGGTCGACCTGCTTGCCACCATAGCCGCGTATGGAGGCCGGGTTGATGCCGTCGGCCTCGTGAATGGCGGACATGGCCTTCTTCAACTCTGCCTTGATCCCCTCTGGCAGCGCGGTATTCATCGCGATGGGCGGATTTGGGATCGGGTCGGATTTGGCCAGTATGCGAAAGGCGCGCGGGTCGACGCTGCCCTGGTTCACGGCGCGTTCGAAGGACACAAACGACGCGCCCGCAGCATCCACAAGGCCGTTCTTCAGCGCTAGCAGGCTGTTGGTGTGGCTCCCGGTCACCCGGAGGGCCGAAAGATCCTTTAGCGGATCAAGTCCGGCATCTTTCAACATCACCAGGGGATAGGCAAAACTGCTGGCGGAATGGCTGGACCCGAGCGCCAGTGATCCGCCTGACAGGTCGGCAACCGAACTGGCATCCGAGTCGGCGGCAACAAACAGGCCGGCATAATAGGTCGAAGCGCCGTCTCTTTCCTCTACCGCCAGCAACTCCGCGCAGCCGCGGTCACGGGCTTCGAGATAGGAGGCTGGACCATACCAGACGATATCCGTCAGGCCCGCGCACATGGCTTCGATCACGGCCGCATAGCTTTGTCCGGTACTGACCGTGAAGTGCAAATCGCTGGACCGTGTGATGGCATCGAACAATGGCTGGAAGTCTGCCTTGGTGCCGTCTTCCGTGCCGCCATCCGCAGGGATCAGCATGACCCGGATGGGCTTTTGCGGGCTCCCGATCTCCTGTGCATGAGATGGAAATGTCGAAAACGCGCTCAACACGACAAGCAAGGCGGCGTACAGGATGCGCATGTTCAAATCCCCAGTCTCACCCGGCGGCGTCATGGATTGATGCGCCGCAACATTATGATGGAAGGGAGTAGCACCCGCTTGTGACATTGGTGTTACGGAATTCATATATCCTTGATAAAAGTTGAGTAGTATTCAACTGATAGACAAAGAAGTGCAAAGGGATGCAAATGTCTGAGAGCAAGGCAAAGCGTAAATCCGCTGTGAAAAAGCGCGCGGATGTGGCCATTGTGGACAATGTCATGACACGTATCCGGGTGCGCCACCCATCGCTTGGGCCCAGCACGCGGTCGATCGCTGATTTCGTTCTGGCCAATCCGAGGCAGGTGGTCGGCATGTCGGTGACCGAGCTTGCCGAAGCGACCGGCGCCAGCGATGGCAGCGTCATCAATTTCTGTCGCCAGCTGGACCTTTCCGGCTTCCAGCAGCTGAAGCTCAGCCTGGCTCAGGAAGTGGTACAGCCGGTCCAGTTCATCCATGAGGATCTTCAGCCGACCGACGACACACCGACGGTTTGCCGGAAGATGTTCCATGCGGGCGTGCAGGCACTGAAGGATACATTGTCAATTCTCGATGCAGATGCCGTCTCCGCTGCGGTGGACATCATTCGCGCGGCCAAGCGGGTCGAGATTTATGGCATCGGGTCCTCGGCGCCGATTGCCGAGGATGCCCAATACAGGATGTTGCGGATCGGCCTGGATGCGCGGGTCGTGGTGGATAGTCATGTGCAGGCGATCAGTGCGTCCCAGACAGGCCCTGACGTCGCCGTGCTGACGATTTCGCACTCGGGTGCAACACATGAGACACTTGCTGCGACCAGATTGGCGAAGGATGCGGGGGCGAAGACGATTATCGTGACCAATTTCTCGAGCTCGCCGCTGCAGGCCTATGCGGATGTGAAACTGTTCACGATGGCGCGCGAAACCAAGTTCCGGACCGAGGCCATGACCAGCCGGATTGCCCAGCTCTGCGTGCTGGATGCGCTGATCGCGGCACTGGCTTTGGCCGATTACGACCGGGCAACGGACACGCTCCGGAAGACCTTCGATGTGTTGTCGCTGAAGCGGTTCTAGCCTAGCGCGCCTGTAACAGCGTTTCGAACACGTCCGGCGATTTCGCGGAGGTCAGGATCGCCTTGATTCCCAATGCCTTTGCTCCGGCAAGGTCCGTGGCGGGATTGTCCCCCAGCATCACCAGCTGGTCTGGCGACAGGTCCAGCGCCTGGCATCCCATGCGAAACAGATGCGGTGAAGGTTTTCCCACGATATCCCATTTTGTTTCATCCAGTTTCACGCACGCCCGGATCGCCGCCAGAAGCGCTCCGGTTTCGGGCTTCAGGCCGCCATCTTTTCCGGGGTGGGTGGAATCCGGATTGGCCACGATGAGGTGGGCGCCCCGGGTGAGGGAATTTACCGCCCGCTCAAGGCGGCGATAGGTGAAGCGCCGGTCCCGGAGAAGCACGATGACGTCGGCGTCTTCCTGGGTGAGGTCGAGCCCCATCTTCTTGGCGGCCCCGCGCATATGCGGATCGCCGAGGACCATCACTTTCGCCCCGGTAAAATCCGTGGCGCGCTTGAGCGCTTCCATGCCCGCCAGGACGATCTGGTTGCGATCCAGTTGAATTTCATTGCATGCCAGTATTTCCAGAAAGTCTTCCGGTGTGCATGTGGAGTTGTTTGAAACGATGGCGGTGCGCTTTTGGTTGGCGCGCAGGAAATCCGCAGCTGCGGGGACGAGCGTGTTGCCGAGCGCGCAGCACCCATCCCAGTCCACGAGAAATCCCGAGGCCGTCCGGGCCAGGTTGGCAATATCTTCCGAACGCGAGGCTGGGAACTCGTAGGCCATATTTCACTCCGATGAAAAACAATCTGTTGTTGAGAATTTCTCAATTACAAATCGGCATCGAAGTAAATATCATTCATACAATGTTTTCTTAATCTTCATCGAAGTGTCGCGTTGAGCCTCTAGAGCAGCCTCGTGGCAAGCGGCGTCGTTCGCGCTGCGCCACAGCCTGCTGATGGTTGGCGGGCGTTGGGGTTAGATGGAGAGACCAGCGATGAGACTTGATAAGAACAGAAGTTTGAGATTCGGTTTGAGCATCCTGATGGCGACTGCGGCTGTTCCGGCGGTGCTGGCGCAACAGGCTGATGACCGGGATGATTCCCGCCGCATGGAGACCATCCGGGTTGAGGGCCAGACGGTCGATGCATCCGCATCCGACATCGCCGTGGACTTTGCCGAATACGGCACGCAGGTGCAGTTGATCAGTTCGGACGAGATCGAGACGGGCGGTTTCACGAACTTTGGCGAACTGGCTTCCGGCCTGATCCGGGGAGCCAATATCGGCTATTCGCCGGATGAGGGCGAGTTCACGATCCGGATCGATGGCGGCACCGACCGCGACACCTTGTTGCTCGTGGATGGCGTGCCCTTCTTCGACCGGTCATCCCCTCTGGAAGACCTCTGGCCGGCAACGGCCATTGATCCCCGCATGATCGAAGGCGTCGAAGTCTATCGCGGCGGCAACAGCCTGTATTTCGGATCGAATGGCGGCCTGGGTGTCGTGAGCGTGAAGACGAAGCGGCCCGATGGCACGCAAAAAGGCCAGTTCGGTGTTTATACCGGCTCGTTCAAGACCCGTGAGATCTATGGCAACATGTCCTTCCCGCTGGACAAGGCGGGCAAGCATTCCATCCTGGTCTATGGGCGCTCCTATGAAACAGACGCCCACGAACTGTTCGATGAAGCAGCCTATGGTGACAATGTGCTGGCGCTCGGCGGACGGCACGAATTCCCGTACAGCTTCAACAGCCTGGGCATGAAGTATCTCTGGGATATTGCCCCGGAAACCGAATTGCTGCTGGGCGCGTCCTATACGACGATCGATTTTCGTGACTCGTTCCCGCAAAGCACAGTCTTCCAGCCGAACTTCACCGAATTCCCAATCTACACGGCCGAATTCAAACATCGCTTCAATGACAAGCTGAAGGTCAATTTCGAAGCGCATTACCAGGATCCCCAACTCAAAAACAATGAGATCGACGCCCAGATCTGCCAGATTCCGCGTCTGTCGGACCTGCCAGCGGACATCCAGGCGATTGCCGAAGGGCAAGGGATTTCCGGCTTTTCCACCGCCTCTGAATTCGAAAGCTTCGCAGCAGGTATTTCCGGTCTCGCCGCAGGGTGTGTGACCAATCCGGTCGGCAGCACCGGCAGCGCATCGGATGATAGCTGGAATGGCGGCAGCTCGTTCTACATCAACCAGGACCCGGATAGCCCGTTCTACGGCCAGCCTTATGGCACGCAACAGAATCCGTTCCCGATTGGCGCGCCTATCGGCTATGTCGTGCAATCTACGGCGAGCTTCGGAGATGGTGGCCTGACCAAGGGCTTCGGCACGACCGACCAGCGGGAATCCGGGTATGTGGATTACGGTTTGAATGCGCGGGCCACTTATACGGTCAACGAGTATGTCGAGCTTGTCGCAGGCCTGCAAAATACAACCTACACGGATAATTCTGATGCCTCCTTCGGGGTCAAGGACGTAACGCTGTCGAGCACCGGCATCTATGGGGATCTTCGGCTCTCCCTGCCGGTTCTTGACGGGTTCAGCGGCTCGTTCGCGGCCCGCCAGGATTTCAACGACAATTTCGATGACCAGTCGATCTGGAAAGTCGGCCTGCGTCAGGATTTCGGCTACGGTCTTTATGCGCGCGGCTCGGGCGGTACATCCTACAGCCTTCCGAAAATTGATGAAATCGGCGCTTTCGGCTCCGGTGCGAACATCAATCCCGGCCTCCAGCCACAGGAAGTCAGCGCTTTCAATGTTGGTGCCGGTATTGATGGCGACATCTTCGGCGGAACCTACAATGTCGAAATCGGGTACTTCGAAACCGAGATCAAGAATTTGTTCTCAAGCCGGGCAATTGGTGCGGTCTGCTATGAATACGCAAACGATATCGCCAACCCGCTCTTCAATAATCTGACCAATGACACGGCTTCCATTGAGCGCAATCGCCAGAACATTGTTCCGCCGAACGATTTCTGCGCAACCGCCGCAGCGGGCCTGAATGATCCGGGCGAGTCGGTTGCCGTGAACGCGGTGGCCCAACAGGATATCGAAGGGATCACCCTGGATGTCGCGTTCGACTTCGACAAATGGCAAGCGGACTTCAGCTTCACGGACATGGAATCCCTGGAGCCGAACCCGGTCTTTGGTGCGATGGCCCGCCTTGACGGCACCACCACCGATCTGGGCTTTGTCGTGCCGGGTCATGCCGGAGGTTCGGAATACCGTCAGTCCTCAGAACGCCCTGAATGGACCCTGTCCGGGCTCGTCACCTATACGCCAACGGATCGCTGGGTGTTTGCCCTGAACCCGCGCTGGCAGGGGCCGGAATGGGCCTATGCCGGCACCAGCCTCGCCCGTATGGTAGATGAGGACGGCAACCGCGTCGTCGAAGACCTGAACTTTGGGGACTATTTTGTCCTGAACGGTTCGGTCCAGTACTTCCTTGGCGATGAGAAACAGCACCGCTTCCTCATTCGCGGTGTGAATCTTCTCGACGAAGAGTATTACGAGCGCGCCTCCGGGGGCTCAGGCTACAGCCGTGACCGCGCCGTGGTTCGCGGGGAAGTTGGTCCGAACGACAGCGCCTATTACCGCCAGTATGGCTGGAACGGGAAGCCGCGCTCCTTCTGGATCCAGTACGAGTACTCCTTCTAGTCATCCAATGGCCCGGTCCCGTGCAGACGGGATAGGGCTGCCCCGTTTGGATGATTACAGGCTGCCGGCGTTTGTCCCTACGTCGGCAGCCACCCCTTACCAAGTGTCACGGAGGTGAGATGCAGCCGTGATTAAACAGACGCCTACACAAGGAAGAGAGACATGAGATTCAGTTTCCTATGCATGGGCCTGACGGCCATGATCGCCGGTACCACAGCCACCGCGCATGAGCGCGCGGTCGAGTTTCCCGACACTGCCGACGGCAGCGTCGTGCTGGCCGCTGACTTGCACACCCATTCGGTGTTTTCCGACGGAGAAGTCTGGCCGTCGATCCGGGTCAAGGAAGCCCATCTGGATGGCCTGCAGGTGCTGGCGGTGACCGAGCACCTCGAACACCAGCCCCACAAGGCCGACATGCCCCACCCGGATCGCAATCGGTCCTATGAAGTGGCGGAGGAAGTGCGCGCCAGTTCCGAGTTCGACCTGATGGTCATCAATGGCGCCGAAGTGACCCATGACCAGCCCTATGGCCACATCAATGCGATCTTCCTTGATGATGCAAACGCCCTGCTGGTGGACGAGCCGAAGCAGGCGATGGAAGCCGCGAAAGCGCAAGGGGCCTTCGTGTTCCTGAACCATCCCAACTGGTTGCCCCACATGCCGGACGGGATTGCGCGCCTGAGTTCTTATCACAAGGAACTGATCGCAGAGGGCCTGTTGCAGGGCGTCGAAGTGGCCAATGGCACGCTGGACGGCCATTCGGAACACGCGCTCCAGATTGCGCTCGACAACAATCTCACCGTGCTCGGAACCTCTGACATTCACGGCCTTGTTGACTGGACGCATGATGCCGGCACCGGCGGGCACCGTCCGATGACGCTGGTCCTTGCCAAGGATGCCAGCCAGGCGGCGTTCAAGCAGGCCCTGTTCGATGGCCGCACGGTGGCCTGGTCCTATGATGATCTGTTGGGCCGGGAAGAGAATGTGAAGGCGGTCGTCGATGCCTGTCTGGCGCTTGAGGCGCAGCCGGCCCAGCGCAATTACACGGTGATCTCGGCGACCATCGTGAATACGTGTCCGGTGAACTTCACCTTGCTCAACCAGAGCGAAGAGACGTTCCAGAATACCGGCGATGTCCTGATGGTGAAGCGGAATGCGGAGACGCCGATCACGGTGCGCACCAAGACCGGCGAAGGCCGAATGGCGCTGAGCTTTGACGTGCTGAATGCCCAGATCGGCTTCCGCAAAGCGCTTTCCACCACGCTTGAGGCGGCCATCCCGGCCGAGTAAGTCTCGCTCACTTCCGAGACGTGTATCCCATTGAGAGCGCACATCCATTGGGTGTGCGCTCTCTTCTGTGATGGCCCGACCACACTGTCGCAAGGTCAGCTGAAAGCGGACCGGATTGCGATTGACTTGCAATGGCATTTCCCCTAGTCGGCAATTAATATTGAGACACATTCTCAAAAACTGCCAATTCAGGGGTTATAGAAATGGACGTATCGCGGATCAGCGCTGTCAGTACGATTGCGCTTGTTATGGGTTTGGCATGCGCCGCTCCGGCCTGGGCGCAGTCTTCCGGTGAAGGCGACCCCGAAGAGAGTCGTCAGGAAACCGTTATTGTCACGGGCACAACGGGCTCGTTCGGCGCAACCAAGACGGAAACCCCGATTGTCGAGACGGCGCGGTCGCTGTCGGTTGAAACCTCCGACATGTTCATCGACAAGGGCGCGTTGAAACTGGCCGAAACGCTGACCTATGTGGCGGGCGTGACCGCCGAACCCTATGGGTTCTCCACGCGCGGCGACTTCCCGTTTTCCCGGGGACTCAGCATCCCGCGCTATCGCGACTCTATCCAGGAACTTTTCGGCAGCTACAATTCCACCCGCGCCGACGTGTACACGATCGAGCAGGTCGAAGTGCTCAAGGGGCCTGCTTCGGTGCTCTACGGTCAGGGCTCGCCGGGCGGCATCGTCAACTATGTGTCCAAGACGCCGCTCGAGGAATTTGGCGGGGAGATTGCGGCGCAAGTCGGCAATTATGATCATTACCAGATTGCGGGCGATGTGACCGGACCGGTTGCGGGCTCTGAGGGTAAGCTGCTCTATCGGATGGTTGCCCTCTACCGGGACACGGGAACGCAGATTGACCAGGTGGATGAAACGACGTCTGTCCTGATGCCCTCGCTCAGCTGGCTGCCAACCTCGGACACCAAGTTCACGGTTATTGGGCTCCTTCAGGACACGGACAGCGATGCGGCCGCGCAATTCATTCCTGTGGACGGCACCTTGACCCCGCACAGCGTCACCGGCGAATACCTCGACACAAATGTATATGCCGGTGAGCCGGGCTTCAATCGCTACAACACGGACTCGCAACAGGTCACCTTGCTGGGCGAGCACCGCATCAATGATGTGTTCAAGCTTGAGGGAACGGCGCTCTGGCGGTCGGGCGAAGCTGACTATCATCAGGCCTGGCCGGTCTTCTATGGGCCGCGCTATTTGAACCAGATTCTGGAGGCGACCCCTGCCTTGCAGGCTGCAGCAGACCTGCAAGGCCTTGCGTTCACCGATACGACTGTTCCGCGGACCTTCTATCAAGGTGACAACACATTCGACCAGCTGGCGGGGGATCTGCGTCTGCGCGCGGAATTCTCCACCGGAAATTTTGACCACCACGTCCTTGCCGGCGTCCAATACCAGGATGTCGAGACAGACAGTGATTCCGCCTATTATTTCGGGGGTGGCGTTCTGGCAGGCGATTTCCGCTACGTTCTGGATCTCGCCAATCCAGTCTATGGCAACTATCCCGATCAGGCGACGTTCGACGCAATCTACAGCGACACGCCTGCCTCCACCGTGCAGGATCTCGGCATCTATGTCTCCGACCAGATTTCCTACGAAAACTGGCGCTTCACGCTGGGCGTCCGCAGCGACAATGTCGAAAATGACAGCGGGACCGCCGTTCAGGATGATGACGCGATCTCCACCAGCGTGGGCGTGCTCTACCGGTTCGACAATGGCTTCGCGCCCTATGCCAGCTATTCGGAATCCTTCGAGACGGTCGTCGGGACGGATACGACCACAGGCAACCCGCTCAAACCGCAGGAAGCCACACAGTATGAAGTGGGCGTGAAGTATGAGCCGCGCGCCTTCCCGGGGCTCATCACGATCAACTATTTCGACATCGAGATTTCCAATCTGGACAATCCGAATTCCCTGCCAGGTGCGGCGTCCCAACAGGAAGGCGTAGGCAAGCTGAAGGGCTTTGAATTCGAGAGCCATGTCCAGCTGGAGGAAGTCTATCTGCAGGCAGCGATCTCCACGCTGGATGCTGAAGACCCGAATGGATTCCAACTGGCTGCTGCTCCGGAAACGCAGGCGTCTCTATGGGCCAGCTGGCGGCCGGAAGGTCGCTGGTCGGGCTTCAAGACGGGCGCGGGTATTCGCTATGTCGGCGAGACAGTCTCCGAGAACGGGACCCTTCGCTATGTGACGCCGGACTACACGCTGGGCGATTTGATGGTCGGCTATGAGTGGGAGACCTGGGACTTCCAGGTGAATGCCCGCAATTTGACTGATGAGGAATACCTCACGGGCTGCCTGACGCGGGGCGATTGCTTCCCCGGCCAGCGCCGGACGGTCGTGGCCAGCCTTCGCTATAAATTCTAAGGCAGGCCTGGATGACCGCAACGGACTATCTATTGGCAATCCTTGCCGTCCTCGGAGGGGTTTCCGGTCTTGCGCTGCTCTTCACCGTGTGGCGCAAGCCCGGGCGGCCGGGCTTGCTGGCGCTCGGATGGGCGCTGGTGGTGGCGAGCCTTGTCGTCTGGTTCATGATCAATCTGGATCGGGGCGTGGCGCAAATTGCCTCGCTCCTGATGCTGGTCGTAGCGGGCGCGATCACCGTGCCCGGGCTTTTGGGAACCAATGGCCTTCAGGCCCCCCTTCGCGAACGGGACGCGCCCGCCGGGGCGCCCCGGTCCGCCTTGCAGCGGACGGGCGGTATTGCCTCCGGCATCTGGACTTTCCTCCTGGCCGGACCCATCGCAGGCGCGATTTCGATCTATGCAGGCGGAGCCATTTTGCGCGCCACCGCCCCGGATACGGGCAGTCCGACCAATGCTGCCGTGACAGCTTTCATCATCAGCCTGTTTCTCTGGGCATTGCTGAGTACGCTGCTACTCATGGAAAAACGTAAACTGCGCCGCACCCTGTATGCGGCGGCCGCCTTGGCGGTCGTGCTCTGCGCCGCATTCATCTAGCCAATCGAGGCATCCCCAATGGCAAAATCCCTCTGGCCAAAATCTTCCAGCGAACGGGTGGATTCTGCGCTTTCCGCACATTCCGTCATGGGGCTGGTGATCAGTGCCTTGCTATTCGTCATCTGCGTCAGCGGCACGATTGCCGTTTTCGAGGATGAACTGGAGTGGTGGGAACAGGCGGGCACACCGACGGTTCAGGAGGTCTCGCCAGCGGTGATGCAGGCCACGGCCGCAGACATCCTGAAACGGGACCCTGAGACGACTCACATCTACATGTATCCGCCGCGGGACAACTGGCCTCGTTTTGTGGCCGGCGGCGACAATGGCATGTTCGTGATGAGCGAGACCGGGGAGATTGCCAGCACGCTTGAAGCACCGTGGAATGATTTCCTGATCGAACTCCATTATTATCTGACACTGCCGCACAGTCTCGGGATCATCATCGTCGCCATTTTCGGTGTCATGCTGGTGTCGATGGCGATTTCGGGCTTGCTTGCTCATCCGCGCATCTTCCGGGATGCATTCCGGTTCCGCCGCACAGGACAGGCCCGGCTGGCGCAGGCGGACCTTCATAATCGCCTCAGCGTCTGGACTGCGCCCTTTCTGATTGCCGTGGCCGGGACAGGCGCGATGATCGGCCTGTTCGGGGTTGTGGCCTTCGTCTTCGCGCAGACCAATTATGGGGGCGACACCAAACAGCTCAGCGAAGCGATCTTTGGCAGCGAAGTCATTGAAGCGGATGCCACACCGGCGCCGCTGACCGGGGTGGATACGGCGCTTATCCATCTGGACCGCGACGTGCCGGATGCAAACGCGTTCATCGTGATCGTCCATGAACCCGGCACGAAGAGCCAGCATATCCAAATCTATGGCGACGAAACTGATCGCCTGATCTATGGCGAGACCTATACCTATTCGACCGACGGCGAATTGCTGGCCACGGGGCACAATTCGGACGGGCCGGTTGGCCAGCAGATCGCCATGTCGATGTACCGATTGCACTTCGGGGATTTCGGCGGCGCGGTGATGAAGTCGATCTACTTTATCCTCGGCATCATGCTCTGCATCATCATCGCGAGCGGGTTGAACATCTATTTCCTCAAGCGCCGCGAAAAGGGACGTGCGGCCCCGCGTCTTGAAGCCATGTGGAGCGGATGGGTCTGGGGCAGTGTGGCCATGTTCCCGATCACGCTGAGTGTCAGCCTGTTCGGCGTCAGCGGGCCTTGGTTGATTGCACTCTACTGGCTGGGATCTGTCGCATTTGCAGGCGCAGCGACCGTGTGGATGAGCGCGGCTTCGGCGGGCCGGGCCTTCCGGATGGTATTCGGGATCGCCTTGCTCCTGGCGCCGCTGATGCAGCTGATTGAAGGGGATGTGAACTGGAGCAATGCCTATGCGGTGGTTATTTCCATTGGCTTGCTGGTGACAGGTGCGGCGTTCGTGGCAAGGGCGATCTCGACCTTTCGTCCGACGGATATCCAGCCGGTTCCGTCGCCTGACGTCAGGCTCTAGTTCAGGGAATAGTCGATCGGTACCGTGAACGTCAGGTCCGTGGCGTGCAGCTCCGCGGGCGGCGGTGGCAGGGGCGAGGCCGCGCGGAGCAGGTTTAGTGTCGCCTTGTCGAGCAGGGCATGGCCGGAACTGGTTTCAATCCGCTGCTCAAGGATGTGACCGGCCGGATCGATCTGGAACCAGACCTTCACGACGCCCTGCTGTCGGCGGGCGCGGGCCGGGTGGGGATAGCGCTTGTGCTTCAGCAACCAGGCCTGGATGAGGCCGGCATATTGGGCCTGGCTCTTTTCCACGCCCGAGGGCAGCCCGAACGGGGCTGGTGCGTCGCGTCTGCTTGCCGCGTGTCCGCCACCGGCTGCCGAGGCTGTTCTTTGTGTTTCAGTCCGTTTCATTACGTTTCGCGGTGTTTCATCTGCGTTCGCATCTGTCGCAGGCGGGTTCACAGGCTCCGGCGCTTCCGCAATCACGACGCGCGCAGGATCGGGCTGGACGATGCGCGGCGGAGGCGGAGGGGGTATCTTGGGCGCGGGCTTCGGCTTCGGTTTGCGCGGGGGTGGCGGCGCGGGTGGTTCGGGTTCGGCAGGCGCCTCGGTGGGGGTCAGTGTGCCGTCGAGCGAGCCCAAGGGAGCGAGGATGATTTCGCGTTCCGTTTCGGTCGGGACTGCCACAGAAGTGGACTCGAAATTCAGGGCCGACAGGCCGAGCGCATGCAGGCCGAAGGCGCAGACAAAGGCGGTGGGCCAGAGGATCGCGTTGGTGTTCATCGCGTGGCCTCTGAGCGGGTGACGAGCTTCACCCGTGTGGCGCCAGAGGCGCGCAGCGTGTCGAGGATTTCGATCACCTTCACCGTCTCTACGCCCTGGTCGGCGATGAGGCGAATGGATTGGTCCGGATCGGCGGACACGGCGGCGCCGAGATCGGCTTGCGCCGTGTCAGCCGGCAGGATCTGGTCGCCCAGCGCGATGCGTCCTTCGGGAGAGATATAGAGGGTGAGATCGGCGGGCGTAGCCTCCACGTCCGCCGTTGAGGCGGGCGGCTCCACTTCCAGCGGCTCGACTTCCTTGATGACGCCCGCGACGAGAAAGAAGATGAGCAGCAGGAACACGATATTGATGAGCGGCATGATCCGGTCATCAATATTGGCGAGTTCAGAGGGCTGGGGGCGGGAGGTCAGTTTCACGAGGCCGTCTCCAGCCCTTGCAGGACAATTGCGCGCGCATTCGATGCCTTCAGCGCATCCATGACCGCAACGCTGGTTTCCAATGGCACGCCGGGCGCGACCTTGATGACGACCGGGTCGCCCTTGGCGAGCCGGGCCTCAAGCCGCGTGCCGATCTCCTGAAGGGCAAGGGGCGTATCCTCATGGAACAGGCCGGCAGCCTTCAATTCCAGGATGACAGGTTCATCCACGGGCGTGAGGTCGGCGGCCGTGGCCGGAACCGCGAGGTCCAGAGTCTTGCGCTGCGAGAAGGTCGACGTCAGCATAAAGAACAATAGCAGGATGAACACCACATCGATGAGTGGTGTCAGGCCAATCTTTGCGGCAGAGGGCTTACGCGTTTGCTGCGCGAAGTTCATCGGCGGAGCCTTCGGTCCAGCGGGTCAGGTCGGGTGTGAAGATACGGGTCACGGCGTCTTCGGTGGTGTGGGCGATCTTGAGGATGCTGCGGTCGAACCAGCTGGCGATGGCGACGACCGGGATGGCCACGATCAGGCCGGCGGCTGTGGTCAGCAGCGCAGCCCAGATGCCCCCGGAGAGGATGGAGGGATCGACATTGCGGCCCGCCGCTTCCATGGCGCGGAAAGCCTGAATCATGCCGAGCACCGTGCCGAGCAGGCCAAGCAGGGGCGACAGGGAGCCGATCAGTTCGAGCAGGCCGATATGGGATCGCAGATTGCCGAGTTCATCCGTGGCGACGCGCTCCACTTCCTCGCGCACGGCAGCTTCGCTGACATCGCTGCGCAGGCTGCCGCGAATGGCGGTGGCGACGGTGATGGACGCCGGATCCTTCGCGCCCTGAACGGCGGCAAGCGCCTCGCGGCGGCGGTCTTCGCGGTACAGCTTCACAGCCATTTCGACTTTCGTGGCGCGGCCCAGTCCCATCAGACCGAACTGGATCAGCTTGTAGATAATGATCGTCACGGCGATGACCGACAGGCCGATCAGCAGCCAGACGACCGGGCCACCGGCCAGCACCAGGCCCAGGGGGCCGTCGAGTGTTTCCGATGAGGCGGAAGGAGGAAGTGTCTGGTCCATGAGGATGTGCCTTGTGGAGGGGCTTGAAGGGCGATCAGGCGTCGGCCCAACGGCGGATGAGATTGTGATAGATGCCGGTCAGGCGCACGACCGATTCATGCTCGGGATTGGTGGCATTGAGCGACTGGATGGAGCTGTCGAGTTCGAACAGGAGGGTTCGCTGGCCTTCATCGCGCACCATGCTTTGCAGCCAGAAGAAGGAAGCAACGCGCGCGCCCCGCGTCACGGGCGTCACCCGGTGCAGGCTGCTGGACGGATACAGAATCATGTCGCCGGCGGGAAGTTTCACCGTGTGGGAGCCATAAGTATCGTCGATGACCAGTTCACCGCCATCATACGTTTCCGGTTCGGCGAGGAACAGCGTGCAGGACAAATCAGTCCGGATACGGAAATCACTGCCCCGGACAGGACGAATGGCATTGTCGACATGGTTGCCGAAATTCTGGCCGCCTTCATACCGGTTGAACAGCGGCGGATAGACCTTCTGCGGTAGGGCCGCAGAAATGAAGGTGGGATTGCTCTGCAGCGCATCGAGGATGCGGTTGCCAGCCTCGCGACATGCCGGGCTGGTATCGTCCAGCTGGGCATTCTGCTTGGCTTTGGCGGCTTGGGCGCCTGAGGTGACATTGCCGTCCAGCCAGGTCCCTGAATCGATCAACTGCCGCATCTCGGCGACAGCAGATTTGGACAGGACATTGGGTATTCGGACCAGCATGGCGATTGCCTCGGAGGTTTGCAGGGGGATGAGGGCCGCGGATCGTTTCCGCGGCCCTCTGATGGGATCAGTATTTGAATTTCAGGCTGCCGATGATGGCGCGGCCCGTCGCGATGGTTGCCATGTGCGTAGTATAGACCCGCTCATAGTAACGCTCATCGCTGAGATTGTTGATGTTGAGCTGAGCGTCGATGTTGTCGTTGATGACATAGGACGCCATCGCATCATACTTGCAGTAGCCCTCGACGCTCTTGCTGTTCGCCGTGTTGCCATAGCGCTCGGACATGCAGGTGGCGCCGCCGCCAATGGTCAGCTTCGGCATGACATCATAGGTGGTCCAGAGGCTGGCGCTGTGCTCCGGCGTGTTCGGCAACTGGTTGCCTACCTGGTCGGTATTCACCGGGCCGGCATCGACGATTTCGGAATCCATGTAGCTGTAGCCGGCAAAGATGCTCCACGCTTCGGTGATATTACCGGTCGCGCTGAGTTCGATACCGTCGACACGCTGTTCGCCGATGGCCTGTTGCGCGGCGCCGCGGCCCGCTTCAACGGCGACGTGGCCGTCCGTGATCTCGTTGCGGAAGATGGCCGCGGTCAGCGCCAGGTTCCGGCCAGCCGGCTCCCATTTCACGCCAAGCTCATAGTTCGCGTTCTTCTCCGGCTTCAGATCTTCCTCGGTTGTGGAGAGATTGTCGTTGCCGTCGCCTGCCGTCACGCCGGACGGGCTCGCAGAGGTGCCGATGGACGCATAGATGCTGGTATTGGAGACAGGCTTGTAAACCAGGCCCGCCTGATAGCTGAAGATCGTGTCGTGATTGGACAGGCCCGTTGACGTTTTCGTGCTGAAATCATCTGCGCGAACGCCCAGGTTCAGGATCCACTGGTCATTGAAGGTCAGCGTGTCGAACAGGTAGAGCCCGGCCGTATCGACCTGGGTTTCCGTCGGATCATTCAACGAGATGTCGCCGGTCCATGGATCGTTCGGGTTCGGATTATAGAGATCAACGCAATTGTAGCCGCTGATGGCGCCTGCGCCGACCAGGTCACATCCACCTCGCGGAATGGACTCACCTTCCGGAGTCAGGAGGCTGACGGAATAGGTCGCCCGCTCAGTCTCTTCATGGCCGAGTTCCAGGCCGGTGGACAGCGAGTGCTGGATGCCGCCGGAAGTGAAGAAGGCCTGGATATCGGTCTGGTTGACGATGGAGTCGGTGACCGAGTTGCTGCTCTTGGTATTGCGATAGACGAGGCCGTTGGCGACGTTGCCCTGGCTGTCATCCGGGTTGGTCGCAATGTAGTCGTTCTTCGACCGGCTGAGCCGCGTCAGGTTTCGGATGGTCACATAGTCATTGAGGTTGTTGCGGAATTCCAACTGGCCGGAATCGACTTCCGTGTCGTGGAAGTCGCGATTGACGAGACCATAGAAATTGTCCGGGTCGATGCCGGTGACCGGCTCGCCGGTGACGGTGTCCAGCGGGTGGCCATAATCCATCAGGCCGTCGCTCTCATAGTGGGAGAGGCTGGCGGTTACCTGGGTTGGTGCATTCAGGCCGAAGGTGATGGTCGGGGCAATGCCCCAGCGATTGTCGTAGACGGCGTCACGGCCCGGCACTTCAGCGTCCTGCCACATGGCGTTGACGCGGAAGGCGACCTGTTCGGAGACAGCTTCGTTGACGTCGACCGTGGCGCGTTTGTAGTCGGCATTACCGATGGCGGCCGAGCCAGCGACGAAATCGTCAGCCTTGGCGGTCTTGGTCACCAGGTTCAGGCTGCCGCCCGGTGCGCCGCGTCCGGCCATCGTGCCGTTGGCGCCGCGGGAGACTTCGATCTGTTCGAGATTGAATGTGTCGCGGGACTGGGAGGATGCGTCGCGGACGCCGTCCACCATGATGCCGCTGGTGGATTCATAGCCGCGAATGAACGGACGGTCGGCAAAAGGCTGGCCGCCTTCGCCCATGGCCATGGTGATGCCGGGCACGGTGCGCAGCGCGTCGACGAGCGAGGTGGCGGCGGTGTCTTCCAGTACTTCCTGGGTCACGACGGTCACCGAGCGCGGCGTGTCGATCAGCGGCGCGGTGTATTTCGGGGAATTGGGTTCAGCGGTGTAGTCCGGCGCGTCGGCGTCAATGGCAACTGTGCCCACTTCGACCGGGTCGGAGTCCTTCGCTGGCGTTTCGGTTTGGGCGTGCGCGGTCAGGGGCAACATGGCAAGGCCAAGGGCCGTACCTGTCAACAGGAGGCTGAACGGGCGCCCATGCGGTTCGGAACTGGAAAATTCCATAAATTGTTTCCTTTGGTGAGCGAGGGATGCGATTGCGACCTAATTGCAAAATCCCGCAGACGCAAGTGATTTTGAGACTTATTCTCAGGGTCGGTCGAGGTTCGTGCGCATGTGTGACCTTGTTGCCATCAATGAAGCATCGGCCGCAGGGGATCGGTTGGGATGGCCGGACCATTATGGAACTGGAACAGGGCGGCGATCCTGTGGGAATTTGCCAGCGCAAGGCCGCGCGTGATACCGGCGGCGAAGAGGCCGGTCGCCCAGGCATCTGCCGTCCCGCACTCCGGGTGCAGTACGCTGACACTGGCAAGGTCTGCGCCCTCATCCGGGGCGGCTTGGGTCAGGATGTGGGAGATTCGGGCGCCATGCTCCATGCGGAACCGCTGGGTGTTGCCGGAGGTCGCCACGGAGAAGTTTGACAGGGCCAGCCGCCAGCGATCCTCGGCGCCATAGGTGGGGTCTAGATCGACCCACCAGGGCAGCCCGTCCGGCTTCACGCCATATGCCTTGTACTCGCCGCCGATCTCCGCGAGGAACCGGGAAATGCCCATCCCCTGGACCGCGTCGGCCATGAGGTCGACGGCATATCCCTTGGCGATGCCGGACAGGTCGAGCTGGAACGGCGCGTGGCGGATCAGCAGATTGCCGGTCAGGGAGAGGTCGCGCCACGCGCTATGGGTGTCTGGCAGAGTGTCTTCGAGGCTCACATCCGGGCCGAAGCCGGCGCGGATGATGTCCGTGCCGAGGCAGGGGTTGAAGGCGCCTTCGGTGACGTGCGCAACATCCTGGGCAAGCTTCAGGGTGTCGCAGAATGTTTCAGGCAGTTCCATGCCGGAGCCGACAGGCAGGCGATTGAACCGGCTGATGACCGAGCCAGCCTCCCATGTGCTCATCTGGGAAATGATGTCAGAGAAAACCGCTTCGACGCCCTGACGGATGTCGTCCATGGTCCGGTCATCCGGCGCAAAATACGACAGGGACCAGTCCGTCCCCATGGTCTGGCCACCCAGCCGGAACAGCTGGTGACCTGACAGGGAGGGGCGGAACTGGTCGTTTTCCGGATCCTGCGGGATGACCAGATGGATCATGCCTAGAAGGGCAGGGCTTCGAATGTCATCGTATAGGACAGGCGCTGGGACATCGGCGCGCCATCAACGTCGATCGTGCCCTCGGAGGAGGCGGTCAGCCAGTAGGGGCCAGCCCGGTCAGGCGTAAAGGTGATGAGGCCTTCGGGGTCCGTCGTGACCTTGGTTTCGGCCGGATCGTCGCGGTAGCGGTCATTGCCGGGAACGATGGTCACTTCGACGCCTTCGGCAGGCGCGCCATCCAGCAGCAGTTTGAAGCTGGCAGCATCGCCGGCAAAGATGTCGTTGGGGTGGGTGACCGGGCTCAGTTCCAGACCGCTGCCAGTGGCGGCGAAGACGTCTGTGGTCGGAGCGCCGAGCGTGACGAAGGATTCATTACTGCGTTGGGCCTGGGAAATTTCGACGTCCGGCTTCTGGTCGATGCCGTCTGCTTTCAGTTGCTCCAGCGACCCGCGCCAGCGCTTGCGCTCGCCATTTTCGGTCCAGCCGGCGAAATAGGAGACGCCGCCTGCGGTGGAGATGCGGTAGGTGCCCTGCTGGTCCATCTTGAAATCGAACATCGAGCGGATTTCGCCGCGCATGGCGTTTTCAATCTCCACGGCGCTGCCATCGGGCGCGGTGACGAGGATCGAGGCCGGGTCGATGGCGTGATGGTTCGGGAAGAACAGATCGTTCGAGATCGCGGCATCGACCGTGACCCATTGTTCGTCACCGGAGAAGGTGAAGGTCGATGGCAGGATCCAGGCGCGGTGGGCGCTGGCCGTGCCCGCAATTGCGAACAGGGCGGTGCTGGCGGCGAGGAATTTGACGGCAAGATGTTTCATGGTCGTATCTCCTTGGAAAATGGCAGGCGGAACTGGCCTATTCGTCCTGTGTGATGTTGAGGGTGATGTCGCCGAGCTCGGTTTCGCCTGAGACGGACAGCGGTATATCGGTCGCGGCCGGCCAGGAGAACGGAATCTGAACCATCTCACGGCCGCCGACTTCGCGCACGGCTTCAATGTTCAGGACATAGTCGCCGGGCTCAAGATCCTTCAGGCCGGAGGTTTCGGTGTCGAGGCTGATCGTGTGCGTGCCGGGCGCGCGGGTCGCGCCGGAGACGCCATCAATCGGGAGGTCCAGCTGGCGACCTGTGCGGCGCCACCATTGGCGCAGATCCTTGAGCCAGGTTTCGCCCTCGTCTTCGCCGCGGCGTTCCTGCTGGTACCAGACCGCAAGATTGGCCGCGACGGAATTGTCAGGCCTGGCAATCCAGGTGGCGACATAAGGACGGTGATATTCGGCCACGTCCAGCCGGGGGATGCCGATCTCGATGTCCAGGGTCTCGGCGATGGCGGGGCTGGTGAGCAGAGCCATGCCGGCAAGCGTGATGGTGGCGCGCATAGAAATACCTCAGGCGTGGGTGAAAAGGAGGAGAAGCAGGATGGGCAGGGCGAAGCCCGCAATTGTCAGCGGCCACGTGCTGGGGCGCCGCGCGGAATGCATCTGCAGGAGCCACAGGCCCGATCCGCAGAACAGGATGGCGGCAAGCGCAAACAGGTCGAGGAACAGCGACCAGACAAACCCGGTATTCCGGCCCTTGTGAAGATCGTTCAGATACGCGACGGCGCCGCGGCTGGTCTTCTCGAACAGGACTTCACCTGTCTCGCGGTCAATGCTGATCCAGGCGTCTCCACCGGGGCGCGGCAGGCTGACATAGACGTCGAAATCGGTCCATTCGGCGGGCCGGCCAGCGGCATCAAAGCCCGTTTCGGATTTGAGGTGTTTCGCGATGGCTGGGGGCAGGCTGGGATCAGCGCCAGTGTCTACAGGATCAGTGAGAAGCGCGGTCATGTCTGCAGGCAGGATGATCTCGCCTTCGACAATCTTCGGGGTCGCGGTCAGGTCGCGCGCATGGTTGAGCGTGATCCCCGTCGCCGCAAACAGCATCATCCCCACAAGGCTCAGCGCACCGGACATCCAGTGCACCGTCCGGACCTGCCGCTTGACGAACATCTTGAAGGACGCGCGTTTGGCGCTGGCAGTCTGGGAGAGGCTCATACGGTCGGGCCCGCTTGCTGGGTCACGCGCGAATCTGTCCGGCGCAGTCTGGTGGAGGTTTCGCCTCCTAGCATGGGCTCTTGCGCTCTTGCAAGTCATTCTCAATGAGTGGCTGACATTGCCTGTCTGCCTGCTCGAACAGGCGGCGCGGGCAGGAGCAGTGACTGCGATCCGGGCGTGTCTTTTGCGCGTCCGGCTCTATTGATCTAGCCAAGACCTATTCGTTTCCAGATCAGGCCCTGAATGCGCTACGCCCTTTTAGATACATGTGATCCAGTCGGCGCCGCGACCGTGTTCCATGCTGCGCCGGGCACGCTGTGGCTGGACAGCGCCGATCCGGACCATCCGTCCTCGCGCTGGTCGTATCTCTGCATCGCGCCGGTTGCGACCTTGCGTGTGTCGGCGGATGCTTTGACGCCGGGTGAAGACGGATTCGCCCGCAAATCAGACGAGGTGCGGCGCTGGATGCGCGGTCAGGCGCGCCAGCGCATTCCCGGTGGCCCGCCCTTTCAGGGCGGCGCAGCGGGCTATGTCTCCTATGATGCGGCGCCGCTTTTCCTTGAGCGGTTCCAGTCTCGCCACGCGCCCCGGTCTGACCTTGCCGAGTTTCACCTCTATGACACCGTGCTGGCCTTTGACCTGACAGGGCAGCGCACATGGGTCATGTCCGCGGGCCTCGCATCAGCCGATGCCGAGGAAGATGATGTTCTGGCAGATGCCCGGATCGCGGAGGTGCTGGCCCGTTTGGACGGTGAGGGCGGCAAGCCGGCGAGCGGCGCCGCCTTGGACTGGGCGCGCCCGGATCACGCCATCGATTATGTGGCCGCCGTGGAACGCACACAGGATTATATTCTCGACGGCGACATCTATCAGGCCAATATCGCGCAGAACTGGGTCGCGGCCCCAGTTGATGTAGCGGGCGCCTTTTCCAATTATCTGGAGATGCGAGAGCGCACGCCTGCGCCATTTGCCGCGTTCGGCCATTTCGCAGGGCGCATACTTGCCAGCGCATCGCCTGAGCGGCTGATCTCGGCCTCGGCGGAAGGCCGGGTCGTGGCCGAACCGATCAAGGGCACCGTGCGGCGCAAATCCGATGCGAAAGAGGATGAGGCGGCTCAGGCAGGCCTGCTGGCGTCAGATAAAGACCGCGCCGAAAACATCATGATCACAGACCTTCTGCGTAATGACCTTTCGGTGGTTTGCTGGCCTCACTCGGTCACGGTGACCTCGCTGTGCCGGTTGGAGACCTTCTCCAATCTCCACCATCTCGTTTCGACCATCGAAGGCGATCTGGCGGAAGGCAAGGATGGCTTCGACTTGTTCGCGGCGGTGTTCCCCGGCGGATCGATCACGGGCGCGCCTAAGCTGCGCGCGATGGAGATCATCGACACCTTGGAGCAACGCCCGCGCGGCGCATATTGCGGCGCCATCGGCTATGTCGGCTTCGATGGCGCAATGGATTTCAACATCCTTATCCGCACAATCGACCATCTGCCGGAAGAGAGCACGCTGCTTGCCGGCGGCGGCATTACGCTGATGTCCGACCCTGTGGGCGAACTGGCAGAGTCCGAATTGAAGGCCGAACGGATCGCCCCCTCCTTGTTCAGGGCGGGGGAGCAGACATGATCCTCGTCCTCAACAATCGCGACAGCTTTGTCTTCAATCTTGCGCGCTACCTGACCTGCGAAGGCGCGAACGTGTCGGTGGTCGACAGTGACCGCATCAGCCTGGACGAGATTGCCGACCTGGCGCCGCAAGCGCTGGTCCTGTCACCCGGTCCGTGCACGCCAAATGAGGCCGGCATCTGCCTGGAGGCCGTCCGTCATTTTGCGGGCAAGCTGCCGATCCTTGGCGTCTGCCTCGGGCATCAGGTGATCGCGCAGGTCTATGGCGGAGAGATTGTCCGGTCGGCCTTCCCGAAACATGGACGCACGACGAAACTGGATGTCGAGGGCGGCGCGCTGTTCGAAGGATTGCCACCGGAGTTCGATGTCGGCCTGTACAATTCCCTCGTCGCGACGTTTGATGCCTTGCCGGAGCAATTGCGTGTAGATGCGCGTTCGGCGGAAGGGGAGATCATGGCGCTGTCACACACATCCCTGCCGCTGTTCAGCGTGCAGTTCCATCCGGAATCCATTCTCACCGAACATGGCTTTGACCTGATCGGAAATTTCGTTCGCCTCGCCCAGAACTGGACCGCCCCATGATCCTGTCACAGCCGTCTGCTTCGCCGCAGCATTCCGAAGCGTTCGACCTGCGCGACCGGGGGCTTTTGCTCGCGGATGGCGTGTTTGACACGTCGCTGGTGAGGGGCGGGCAGGTCGTGCTGCGTGCGGCGCACCTGGACAGGCTGGTCGAGGGTGCAACGGCGCTGGGCGTTGCGCTGGAACGAGACGCCGTGGCTCAGGTCATGGACGCCGCGATTGAAGGGCGCGCGTCTGGCGCGCTGCGGATCACTGTGACACGGGGCGCGGGCGCGCGGGGACTTGCGGGTGAGGCGGTCGCTGCGCCGACCCTGATTGCGAATGTCTCGGACTATGATGCCAGTTCGCCTCCTTCACCCGTGCGGGCCCAGGAGAGCGCGATCCTGCGCAACCCGACATCCATCGTGGCGCGCTACAAGACCCTGTCCTATACAGACAATATTGCCGCCTTGCGCGCAGCAATGGCGGCCGGGTTTGAGGAGGCGTTCTTCTTTACGGCGGCGGGAAATCTCGCCTGCGCAAGCGTTGCGAATGTGTTCGTGCAGAGGGGCGAGGCGATCTTCACGCCGCCTGTCAGCGATGGGGCCTTGCCGGGCGTGATGCGGAACTGGCTGTTGGAGCAAGGGCGAATTGGCGAGCGGGCCGTCTCTGAGCGGTCGATTTCGCGCGAGGAACTGAGGGCTGCAGACAGGGTGTTCCTGACCAACAGTTTGCGCCTGTTCCAGCCGGTCTCGGCGTTCGGGAACAAGAGCTTTGAGGCTGGCCTGCCTGAAGGGTGCGCCGGGTTGCGGAGCCAGCTGATCGGCAGCTGACCCCGCTTGGGTCAGTTTCTAGGCCAGTGCGTCGCCCAGCGGCGTCAGGTCCAAATTCAGGCTTTCGGCGACGGCTTCACACGTCACCTTGCCATTCCAGACATTCAGCCCGGCTGCGAGATGCGGGTCAGATCTGAGGGCGTCTTTCCAGCCCTTGTCCGCGATGCGCAGGGCATGGGGCAGGGTGGCATTGTTCAGGGCGTAGGTGGATGTGCGCGCGACAGCGCCCGGCATGTTGGCGACGCAATAATGGACAATGTCGTCAACCACATAGGTCGGGTCATCATGCGTGGTGGCATGTGAGGTTTCGAAACAGCCGCCCTGGTCGATGGCGACATCCACCATCACGGCGCCGGGCTGCATGATGGAGAGCATTTCGCGCGTGATGAGTTTCGGCGCTGCTGAGCCGGGGACAAGGACCGCGCCGATCACGAGGTCGGCTTGGGCGATTTCCTGCATCAGCGTGGCGCGGGTCGAATAGACCGTGTTGGCGCCGGCCTCGAAATGAGTGGCCAGACGTTCCAGAACATCCGGGTTCCGGTCAAGGATGGTGACGTCCGCATGCATGCCGACGGCCATCTGCGCCGCGTTGAAGCCGACCACACCGCCGCCGATGATAACGACCCGGCTGGCATGGACGCCCGGCACGCCGCCAATCAGCACGCCGCGTCCGCCCTTGGCCTTTTCGAGGGCCGAGGCCCCAGCCTGAACGGCGAGGCGTCCGGCAACCTGGCTCATCGGCTTGAGCAGGGGCAGGCCGCCGGTGCGGTCGGTCACGGTTTCGTAGGCGATGCAAGTTGCGCCGGATTTCATCAAATCCTGCGTCTGTTCCGGGTCCGGAGCCAGGTGGAGATAGGTGAAGAGGATCTGGCCGGGGCGCAATTGCGCACGCTCGGGCGCAAGGGGCTCCTTCACCTTGATGATCATTTCGCAAGTGGCGAACACATCTGCGGCCGTCTCCGCGATCTCCGCGCCGACGGCGCGATACGCGTCATCCGTGGCGCCAATGCCCATGCCGGCTTGCGTTTCCACCAGAACCTTGTGCCCGCGCGCGGTGAACTCGCTGACGCTCTCCGGCGTAAGGCCGACCCGGAACTCATTGTTCTTGATCTCTTTTGGAACGCCGATCTGCATGCTCATGACTCCCGGAGGGTAAGGTTACCTGAATTTCGCGGATATCGTATATAGTATGCCTTCATGTCCAGAGGTTTTGTATGTTTTGTTTCAACATACAAAATATCTGTCGAATTATCTTTCTCGTCCCTATGGGTCGTGAGCGAATTTATTCCCCGGGAGCCTCTTCCAGAGAAGCATCCCAGACCGCCAGCGAGCGGTAAAGGGCAAGACTATTCAGGCCGCGATCCAGATTGGCGAGGATGAGCTCCTGCTGGGCGTTATAGTTCTCACGCTGGGCGTCGAGCACGGTGAGATAGTCATCAAGCCCGGACTTGAACCGCTCCTGCGAGAGATAGAGCGTTACGCCCGTATCATCGGCCAATTGTTCCAATGCCTCCAGGCGGCTGGAGATTGTCTCCGATACGGCCAGCGCATTGGCGACTTCGCGGAAGGCCTGCTGGATCGTGCCTTCATAGGAGGCGAGCGCCGCATCGGCATTCGCGCGGGCGGCATCGAGGTTACCGCGCCGCGTGCCGAAATCGAAGATCGGGACCGAGATGCTCGGCGTGAAGGTCCATCCGGAGGCATAGTCGCCCTCAAACAGATCCGTCAGGTCGCCGCCCGCCACGCCGGCGCCGCCGATGAGGGACACGGACGGGAAGTAGGCGGCGCGGGCAGCGCCGATATTGGCATTCGCAGCCAACAGATTGCGTTCCGCCTGAATGACGTCGGGGCGGCGCAGCAGCACGTCGGAGCTCTGGCCGACTGGCAGGTCGAGTTTCACGGCTGATGGAGAAAGTTGAACGCGAGCCTCAAGGGCAGGCGGCAGGTCGGTGCCGACGAGATAGCGCAACGTGTTCAGGTCCCGGCGGACAATGGCCCGGAATTCTGCCGCCTGCGCGCGCGCCGAGGCGACGGAGGCCGAAGCACGGCGCAAATCGATTTCACTGGCTGTGCCCGCATCGAACAGGGCTTGCGTCAGGTCGAGGCTTTCCTTCTGGCTTCCGGCCGTCTGTTCGGCGAGGCGCAGCAATTCCTGGTCCGCCGCAAGCTGCAGCCAGGCTTCGGCGACCGACGCGACAAGGGAGATCTTGGTGGCGCGTTCGCCTTCGACGCTGGCAAGATAGGTCTGCATGGCCGCGTCATTGGAGTTCCGGACGCGCCCGAAGAAGTCGAGTTCCCATGCGGAGACACCGATTTGAGCAGAGGAACTGTCCCGGAAGGCGGAGGAATAGGTGGCATCATCCTGGAAGGTATCGCCCATTTGCGTGCTGCCGCTGGCGGTGAAGCTGGGCCAGAAGCCTGACCGGGCCGTGAGCAGATTGGCCCGTGCCACTTCGACCGTGGCAGCGACCGTTCTCAGGTCACGGTTCTGTTCAAGGGAGAGCGCGATCAGCGTGCGCAGGTCTTGCGACTGGACAATGTCCTGCCATGCCAGCGTGGAAATCCCCGCGCTGGCAGGTTCGGAGACCGGCAACTCCATCGGCACCGGCGCGGCCGGACGCTCATAGTCCGGAGCGAGATTGACACAACCGGTCAGGATGAGCGCGCTGAGGGGGGCGGCGAGGTATTTTTCACGGCTCATGCTGAATCTCCGGAAGTGGCAGGACGCTCGCCGCGAATGCGCATCGCAACCTGGCGAACGAGAACATAGAAGAGGGGGGCAAACAGCAGGCTGAACGTCATGGCGGCGATCACACCGCCCACCATGATCAAGCCCATGGCGTTGCGGCTGGCCGAGCCTGCGCCCGTGCTGAGGGCGAGCGGCAGGACGCCGAAGCCGAAGGCAAAGGAGGTCATCAGGACGGGCCGGATACGCTGGCGGACCGCCTCAATGGTGGCCGTGACCACGTCCCTGCCGCTGTCTTCCAGCGTGCGGGCAAACTCGACGATCAGAATGGCGTTCTTCGAGGCGAGACCGACCGTCATCAGCAAGCCCACCTGGAAGAAGACGTCATTCGCAAGGCCGAACAAATTTGCCGCCGCAACCGCGCCAGTGACGCCGAGCGGAGCGACCAGCAGGACCGAGATCGGGATCGTCCAGCTTTCATAGAGCGCTGCGAGGCAGAGGAAGACGAAGAGCAGGGACAGGATATAGAGCATGGTCGCCTGGTTTCCGGTCTGGCGTTCCTGACGGCTGAGCCCGCTCCATTCATAGGAGAGGTTGCCAGGAAGCTGGTCTACCAAGTCTTCCATGACCTGCATCGCTACACCAGAGCTTTCGCCGGGCGCTGCGGAGCCCTGAATATTGATCGCAGGCATGCCGCCAAAGCGCTGGAGTTGGGGCGAGCCATAGGTCCATTCGCTGGACACGATCTCGTCAAGCGGGGTCATGTCGCCGGATGATGTGCGTACAAACCATTTGGAAATGTCTTCCGGTTGCATCCTGTCTTCAGCGTCACCCTGAACGTAGACGCGCTTGATGCGCCCCCGGTCCAGGAAATCGTTCACATAGGTGCCGCCGAACGCAACCGACAGGAGGTTCGTGGCGTCGGCCACGGATACGCCCAGGGCCTGGGCCTTCTGATAGTCGAGGTTCATCTTGAATTGCGGACCGTCTTCACTGCCGTTCGGACGCACGCCCACCAGTCTGGAATCCTGGGAGGCCATGCCGAGGAGCTGGTTGCGAGCCTCTACGAAGTCGGCATGGGTGAGACTGCCCGTGTTCTGGAGGTAGAGGTCAAAGCCGTTCGAGTTGCCCATCTCCCGAATGGGAGGCGGTACGATCGGGAAGATCCGGGCTTCGTCGATCTGGGAGAGACCGCCAAAGGCACGGCCCGCAATGGCCTGCACTGTATTCTCAGATCCTGGCCGCTCGGCCCAGTCATTCATGGCGGCAAAGGCGATGCCGTTGTTCTGGCCCTGCGCAACGACACTGAAGCCGGCGATGGTGAACAGGCCCTTGATATTGTGCGACTCGTTGGCGCCATAATAATCGGCGACATCATCCATCACCGCAGCGGTGCGTTCCAGCGTGGCGCTCTCGGGGAGCTGCACGATGGTGAGCAGGGTGCCTTGGTCTTCGTCTGGAAGGAAGGCAGACGGCAGGCGAACGAACAGGAGGCCTGTAATCGCGACAATTGCTGCGAACGTTACCAGCATGATCCAACGGCGACGGACGATGCGGGTGACAGCGCCTTCATAAGCATCTGTCAGCTTGTCAAAGCCGGTATTGAATGCACGGGCCGGGGCCATCAGGAAGGATTTGTTATTGCCGCTCGACGGCTTGAGGAGCGTCGCACACAGGGCCGGAGACAGAACCACGGCAATCAGGACCGACAGGGCCATGGCCGACACGATGGTGACCGAGAACTGACGGTAGATGACACCGGCCGACCCTGGGAAGAAGGCCATCGGGATGAACACGGCCGACAGGACCACGGCGATGCCGACCAGCGCGCCGGTGATCTGTTTCATGGATTTCACGGTGGCATCATAGGGCGAGAGCCCGTCTTCATGCATCACGCGTTCGACGTTCTCCACGACCACGATGGCGTCATCCACCAGCAGGCCGATTGCGAGCACCATTGCGAACATGGTCAGCGTGTTGATCGACATGCCGAAGAGAAGCAGGACCGCGAACGTACCGAGCAGAACGACCGGAACGGCAATGATCGGGATCAGGGAGGCGCGGAAGCTCTGAAGGAAAACCAGGATGACCACGAAGACGAGCGCGATGGCCTCATAAAGAGTCTTCTGCACTTCGTGAATGGAGGTTTCGATAAAGGGCGTCGCGTCGACAGGGAACTGGTATTCCATGTCATCGGGGAAGGCTTCGGACAGTCTGGCGATGGATTCCTTCACGCGTTCGGCCGTATCCAGCGCATTTGCGCCAGTGGCGAGCGAGACGGCGAAGCCGGTTGCCGGATTGCCATTGAAGCGGGCGATGAAGGAATAATCCTGCGCGCCGAGTTCGACGCGGGCAATGTCTGCGAGACGTACCGAGCCCCCCGCAGACGTGGTCCGGATCAGCAGGCTCTTGAATTGTTCGGGAGTGGTCAGCAGGGATTGCAGCGTGACGGTGACGTTGATTTCCTGGCCGGGTACGGATGGCGCGCCGCCGAGGGCGCCAGATGCGATCTGCGCATTCTGGGCCTGAATGACCTGGATGACATCAGCCGGAGTCAGACCGTATTGGGCAAGCTTCTCCGGCTCTAGCCAGACACGCATGGCGTATTGTGACCCAAAGACCTGGACGTGGCCGACGCCTTCGACGCGGCTGACCGTGTCATAGATGTTCGAGCGGACATAATCGCCGAGGTCGGTCTGGTTGAACGTGCTGTTCGGGGAATAGAGCGCGGTCACGAGCAGGAAGCCGCCCGTGGACTTGCTGACAGTGACTCCCTGGCGCTGGACTTCCTCTGGCAGGAGCGGTCTGGCCAGCGAGATCTTGTTCTGGGTCTGCACCTGCGCAATGTCCGCGTCGGTGCCGGGCTCGAAGGACAGCGTGATCGAGGCCGATCCGTCAGAGTTTGACGAGGAGGTGATGTAATCCAGCCCGTCGAGGCCGGTGAGCTGTTGCTCGATGACCTGCGTCACGGCGTTTTCCACTGCTTCGGCCGAGGCCCCCGGATACACGGCCGACACGCTGACGGTTGTCGGGGCAATATCTGGATACTGAGCAATGGGAAGGGCGCGCAGGGCCATACCGCCCGCGAGCATGATGAGGATCGCGATCACCCAGGCGAAAACCGGGCGGTCAATAAAGAATTTAGCCATGGGAGTGTCCAGATCTCGCTAGTTCAGGTCGCTGCTTCGGGCGCGGGAGGCGGAGATGGTTCCGGCCCTTGAGACCGGGTCGACCATCATGCCGGTGCGCACGGTCTGCAGGTTGGAGACAACGATCTCGTCCCCCTCGTTCAGGCCATCGAGCACGATCCAGGAACTGCCATCATGTTGCTCGACCTTGATCGCGCGCTGTTCGACGGTGTTGTCGTCCTTGAGCACCATGACCGAGGCGTCGCCGGTTGGTGTGCGGGAGACGACCGATTGCGGCAGCGTGATCACATTCTCATACATGCCGGCCACGAAATTCGCCCGGACGAACATGCCCGGCAGGATGATGCCGTCAGGGTTCGGCACAAGGGCGCGAACCGCGACTGTGCCAGCGCTTTCGTCGACATTGATCTCACTGAATTCCAGCTGACCCTGCAAAGGATAGGTCGTGCCATCGCTGAGGATGATGTTGACCGGAACCGTCCCCAGCTCTTTCGAGGCGATGCGGCCGGACGCCATCTCCTGCCGCATGGCAAGCACGCGGTTGCTGGACACGGTGAGGTCAACATAGACGGGATCGATCTGGAGCACGCGGGCCAGCTCATCGGTCTGGTTCTCTGTGACCAGAGCGCCTTGCGTCACTGTAGACCGGCCAATCCGGCCAGCAATCGGAGAGGAAATCTTGGTGCGGGCCAAATCGATGCGGGCGCGATCCAGCGCAGCCTTTTGCAGGGCGATGTCGGCTTCGGCTTCCTGAGCGCTCGCGGCGGCCTGATCATATTCCTGCTGGCTGACCGCATTGATCTTCGCAAGGTTCGCAAAGCGCTTGGCGGTCTCCTTGGCGACATTGGCCGTGGCCTCGGCGCGGGTCAGGGCGGCTTCAGCGCTCCGGACATCCGCCGCATATTCAGCGGCATCAATCTGGTAGAGCGCCTGGCCGCGAGCGACCAGATCGCCTTCCTTGAACAGGCGCTCCTTGATGATGCCGGTAACTTGTGGTCGGATTTCGGCTTCGGCATAGGCCCGGGCACGCCCGGTCAGCTCGACGGCATTTGGAACATTTGTCAGTTCTGCCGTAAGGGTCTCGACGCGCGGCGCAGATTGTTGTGGAACTTCCACTGGTGCGGCATCGTTTCCACAGGCAGCCAGAAGGAGGACGGCTGACAGGGCCGCAGCCGACATACTTTTTCTTATCACTTCCATGTGGATTCCTTGACGAGCCGGACGGCATCGATGTAACAAATAGAATGAACGCTCTATCTAGTGCTGCGGTGCAGCATGTCAAGGAGAGGGAATGGCAAGATTTAGGCGCTTTTCTGCATGACTGTTATGACTGGATCGAAGACAGCCGCAAAACGTGAAACCCGCATGTCGGAAATCCTCGACTGTGCGGAAAATAATTTCGTGGAAAAAGGCTTCCACGGCGCCGGTATTTCGGGGATTGCCAAGGAATGTGGCATCAGTGTCGGCCATTTATACCACTATTTCACCTCCAAGGATCTTTTGATTGAGGCGGTGGTCGAACGCGAGCTCATGCGGCAAAAGGAGCGGCTGGGAGACTTCTGCAATCTGAATGCGGCCGAAATCCGGGATCAGATCGCCCCCCTCGTCATCGACATTATCATGAAGCATCAGGATCCGTTCCGAACCGTTCTGAACTTCGAAATTCTGGCTGAAGCGCAGAGGAATCCCTCAGTAGCAGCCATCCTGCATCGCTATGATGGGGAAATCCGCGATCAATTCTGCGCCGTGTTAAACAAGGCAGGCATTACAACGCCCTTCCTGCGGACGGAAATGCTGTTCACCCTGTTTGCCGGAATTCCCGCGCGCACACTTCGCCATCCCGAACAGGAGCGCCCGCAATTCATCGAGATGATGAAGCCCATCATTACGAAAATCCTGGTCGGCGAAAACCTACCCGTAAAATGATCTCTGGCGGACGTGTTCGCAGCTACTCCGCCGACTCAACGAAAACACCGATACCGGCTCTGAGAGCCGAATGCCCTGCAGCACTGACGGTGGCGAGCTGGATGGAACGCGTATCTTGAGCCGGGTCCCGGACGGGCGGCTCGAGCCTCAACTCGTTGTATTTCTTCATGCTGTCGGCATAGGCCGGATGGCGCGTATAGACGGACCGGGAGATGATATCCGGGAACAGGATGCGTGACCTAATCAGGCTTGGAGCGCCAAGCCTCAATGCATCGAGGCTGCGATAGACCTCAAAGTGAATGTGCGGGGCGCGGCCCCGATAAGTGCCGGGATAGATGGTCTGGAAACGCACGCGGCCGCGCGCGTCCGTGATCCCGATACCGCGCAGGTAATTCGTGTCAGGGCGGTTGAATACGGAATATTCGCCAGTCGCATCGGCGTGCCAGACATAGACGGCATGCCGGGCCAGCGGGCTCCGCCAATCAGAGGCTGACTGGAAGGTCAAATTCAGGTCCACGGGGACGCCGTTTGCTGTTCCCGGCATGCCGTTGAACCCGGTCGTGATGTCTGTCCGGATGAGGCCGGCGCCCGCCCATAGGTGTGCAAGGCTCTGGCCTGGCTGGAGCGCGCGGTCATGCGGGTAGGCCTGTGGGGCGTTTGCCGCAGGTGGAGCGACCTGTGTCCGGGCGAGGGCGGGTCTCTGGATCGGCATCGGTCTTATTGCTGCCGCCCCGGAGGCGGCCCGCGGCGTTGACTATTTTGTGGCAGGGCGCCCTCGCCCCGCTCTGTTACGCGCGGCGCAGCCAATAGCTCGGCCCGGGACAATGAGCCATCATGGTCCTTGTCCATCTGGTCGAACGTATCGGTCAGCCTGACCCGGAACTCCTGATCGGTGATCGTGCCGTCCAGATTGCTGTCAAAGGCGATGGGGCTGGGCAGGGCGTTGAGATCCCCCAGCGTTTCAGCGGACCAATTTGACATCCTGACGGCGGATTGGCGAACTTCATGGGGTCCGGCGAGAAGCTGCCATTCATAGTCTATGCCAGCGTCCAGTTCCTGGCGGGACACATAATGATCACGGTCTGTGTCCATACTGACGAGCAGAAGAGCGGCTGGCGGCGCGAAGAGCCCCTGCGAGCGGATTTGTCGGGCGCGGCTGCCTGCATCCCGGTCGCCTCCGGGAGGCCCCGAACGTGGAGACGATGTGCAAGCGGCCAGCAGGGTTAGGCCAGCCACCACGAGGAAGGCGGTTCTTGCTGGCCCTGCCAGCCTGCGATGCAGGGAGGAAAAGGGAGCGAGGGAGGCGTCACACGGTGAGACGTAGGGGGCAAGTGACGCCTCCCTCTCATCGTATCGATCTTGGCACCCTATGGGAGGCTTGGTGAGCAAGGGGCGGACGGGGACTGTCCTGGTCGATACGATGTTCTTGGTAGTGGAACCGGAAACTTCACAAGAGGTCGTGCCGGAATAGGGGGTGGAAGCGGTCATGGAGGGCACTCTTTCTGCAGTCTCCGGGATCGAATTGCCCGGAAACTTCCGTGCATCGATGAGATCAGGATGCCTTGGCCATGTTGAGAGGATATGCCGGTTCTGGCAAAAGTGATGGCAATATATGTCAGTCTGCAACATGACATTACAGGCTTGAAAGGTATGGGTTTTTGCGGGAGATTTTTGGTGTTCCAGATGCTCTGGCAAAAGGGGGGTGTGGGGCACAGTTGGGTGCAGTTGCGACACACCTTGGCAACAAGTTTATCCTATTTGTAATCATAAGATTGAAGACACACACTCAGGAGACAGTGGCGATGCCAGATCCGGCGACCACGCGCCCCGAACACATCCTCGTCATCGATGACGACCGAGATATCCGGGAAGATTTGAAATCCTACCTTACCGAAAACGGTTTCCGCGTTTCCACGGCCGAAAATGCGCCGGCGGCGCGCCGCGCCATTCATTCGGAAGCCCCCGACCTGATCCTTCTGGACGTGATGATGCCGGGCGAGGACGGGATAAGCCTGTGCCGGTCGATTGTCCGGCTCACCGCCATCCCGATTGTTTTCATCAGTGCAAGAACGGACGAGATTGACCGGATCGTGGGCCTGGAAGTCGGCGCGGACGATTATCTCTGCAAGCCGTTCAATCCACGCGAGTTGCTCGCCCGGGTGCGGTCTGTCCTGCGCCGGTCGAATGGCCGCGACCGGGACATGACGCCCGAGAAGACGCGATACTTCGAATTTGATCGCTGGACGCTGGACACGGCGAAGCGCACCGTCACCCGCGATGACGGGGTGATCGTGTCGCTGAGCACGGGGGAATACCAACTCCTGATGATCTTCATTGCCCGCCCGCAAATTGTCCTGTCTCGCGAGCGGATCGTGGAATTGTCCCATGCCGAAGGGGCCGACGTGTTCGACCGGAGCGTCGACAGCCAGGTCAGCCGGTTCCGCAGGAAGATCGAACGGGATCCCCGGAATCCGGAGATCATCCAGACTGTCTGGGGCGGCGGATATGTCTTCGCGGCGGATGTGAAGAAGCTCTGATGTTGTCCCGCTTCGATACTCTCCTGACACGGATCGTGATCCTCGTCGTCGCCGCTGTGCTGTCTACCTTCATCCTCGTATTCTTTATCGTTCAGTTCCAGATGTCCTCACGGGATGAAGGCCCGCGAGATGCACTCCATTTTGCAGAGACAGCCTTGCTGGAGCTTCAATCCCGGGATTGGCCGGAGGACATGTCGGAATCAGAACTGAAGCAGCTGAAGATCGACACGTACTTCATTGCTGATTTTCCCCTTGTTGGCCCCAGTACCGGGGACCATCACGATCAACTGCGTGCCCGGTTAGGTCTGAGCGATGAGACCCCCCTTGGCGTTGCAATGAGTGGCCCCGGGTTTGACCCGGACGGAAAAGTCCGTGGCCCCCCCCGTGGCGGAAGACCGGCAGGAGATGGCCCTCAACAAATGTTTCCTCCGGGCGCAGGCGATCGAGACCGGCCTCTGGCGAAACGCGATTTCAACCCGCAGCACGGAGCTGTGGTATCGATCGGGTTGGACGAAAACAGGTGGGTTAATCTTCGTACCGAATTGGTGTCTATGGACAGCCCTCGTCCGAGCCTGTTGCCGATGATTGTGCTGATCGTTCTGATGATCGGCATCGGCATCTGGGCAGCCGTCAATGCCATCAATCCCCTCCGGCAGATGGCGAAGGCGGCGAATATGCTGGCGGCAGACTACAAGCATGAGCCCCTGGTCGAGCAGGGGCCGAGCGATGTTCGGGAAGCGCTGCGTGCCTTCAACCGCATGGGACGACGGCTGGAAACCACCGTGGCGGGACAACGTCAGCTGCTCGCTGCAATCGGGCATGATCTGCGCACACCGATAACGTCCCTGAAGCTGAAGGTCGAGATGCTGTCGGATCCCAATGAGCGCGAGCGAATGAGCCGGGCCTTGTCAGAGCTGGAACGCATTACCGAGGCTGCGCTTGCCGCTGCCACCGCTGGCCAGTCGGACGAGCCATTTCAGCCCGTCGATATGCATTCGCTCGTCGACAGCCTTGTGGAGGACCTTTGCGATCTCGGTCTGGCCGTCACCTTCGAGGACACGGACGCACGACCGATTGTCATGGGGCGGTCAGACGAACTGACCCGGGCCTTGCGCAACCTTGTCGAAAATGCCGTGCGATACGGCGACACGGCGCGCGTCCATCTCATCGAGCGGCAGGGCAGTGCCATCGTGACAATCCAGGATGATGGCCCCGGTATTCCCGGCGATTCCCTTGAGCGCGTGTTCGAGCCGCTTGTCCGGCTGGAACACTCACGCAATCGCGAGACAGGCGGCCACGGACTCGGTCTTCATATTGCGAAGAATCTGATCGAAGCGCATGACGGACGCATTGAGCTGGAAAACGCACTGGACGGGGGCCTGCTGGCGACGATCATCCTGCCCCTGAAGACCGCCGCCTGATCCCGTTCAGAACCGGGTCGATGTGCTGAACCGGAAGGATTCCGTCCGGTCGTATTCTTCACTCTTGAGAATGTGGCTGAAGTCGAACCGGATGGGGCCAAAGGGCGAGGTCCAGTAGACGCTGAGCCCGGTCGAGGCGCGCAGGGACAGATCGTCCTGCACCAGCTGAACCGCGTCCCGGCCATAGGTATCCGTGAACTCGACCGGGTCGCTCTTGTCGATATCGCTGAGCAGCCCGACGGCGCCCGCTTCCAGGAACAGCCCGGTCCTGATGCCATATTCTTCCGGCAAATAATTGGGCACGGACAGGTCGAGGCTGGCCTGGTAGAACGCATTGCCGCCCAGAGCGTTCAGGCGTTTCACTGTTTCTGTCCCATCATCATTCTGGATGATCTGGACAATGCGGGGACCGAGGCCAGCCGTGTCAAAGCCGCGGAAGCTGTTACCCCCCTTGAAGAAACGATTGTTGATCCTGACCCCTTGCGGCGTGGTTTGTCCGTATTCGGAGTTGGCATCGCTTGTGCCATAAGGTTCAATATAGCCGCCGGACAGGCGCAGGCTGCCGACGACGCCCTTGGTGATCCCCTGATAAATATTCATCGAGGCATTGGTGCGAATGAAATTCACGTCACCGCCAAGACCGGACACGTCCTGTCCGAACATGAGGTCAAAGCCGCCGGTTGGTTCGAGCGGGTCATTCTTCATGTCCAGCAGCAGATTATATCCGATGATGGACGAGATTTCCGACCGTTCGCTCGAGCAGAGCGTATAGCGGTTGAGGTAACGCGAATCGCACACATCCACGATCAGCGATCCATCGGGCAGGGGCACATCATCGGCGGTCAGATAGGCCACGCCGACAATATCGTCGCTCGTGTCGCCCGGTGTGTCATTATCATCCACCGTGTATTCCGTGGTGAGGCGTTCGCCACTGTCGGTATCGATCACGATGCTCTGGTCGACGACGTCGATCTTGTCATTCTGGAGCGTGTATTTGAGGCCGAGCTGGAGCCGTTCCGACAAGGGAAAGCCAAGCTGGGCGCTGAGCCCCATCGACTCGGTCGTGTATCCGCCGAGGTCGGTGTCGGAATAGTCGAGCCGGGTGGCGAAGGCGCCCAACCCGGCTGACATGTTGCGGTCGAGGAAGCGCGGCTCGGTATATTGCAGGTCGAGCACCTGTTGCAGGGCAGAGGTCGAGACGCGCGCAGACGCCGACTGTCCCCGGCCGAGCACATTGCGCTGTGCCACGCTGACATCCACGAGGAAGGATTCCGACGAGGAGAAGCCGGCCGAGAAGCTCATTTCACCGGTTGGCTGTTCGGTGACTTTCAGCTCCACATCAATCTGGTCGGCATCCGCCGTCGGGATTTCGGTCACCTCGACATCCTTGAAATAGCCGAGCGCGCGGACGCGGTTGCGGGAACGGTCCAGCAAGATCCTGTTGAAGGCGTCGCCTTCATTGATACGCAATTCCCGCCGGATCACCCGGTCCAGGGTCTGGGTATTTCCGACGATGTTGATGCGGTCGATATAGACGCGCGGACCTTCATTTACGTGGAAGGTCACATTCACCGTGTGCGTTTCCAGATCGGCGGAGATTTCCGGACGGACATCGATGAAGGCATAGCCGCCAATGCCGGCAACATAGGTGAGCGCATCGATGGAATTCTCGATCGTATCGCCCCGAAACAAATCACCCGACTTGGCGGCCACAGAGGCTTTGAGCGCGGTCGTGTTGAGCTTTTCCAGCTCGGTTACGACATTGATCTCGCCGAAGCGGTAAATCTCGCCCTCGTCAATCGTGTAGGTGATGTAGAAATCCTTCTGGTCGGGCGTAAGCTCTGCCACGGCGGATTCCACACGGAAATCATAATACCCCTTGTTCTGGTAGAACTGACGGAGCAATTCGCGGTCATATTCCAGACGGCCCGGATCATAATTGTCATTCGACGAAAAGAACTGCCACCAGCGCGACTGCCGCGTGACAATCTCGGAACGGAGTCGGTCGTCCGAATACGTCTCATTGCCGAGAAAGTTGATGGCGCGGACGCCGGAGACCGGACCTTCGGTGATCGAGAAAATCACGTCCACACGGTTCTGGTCGAGCGGCACATATTCCGGGATGACCTTGGCAGAAAACCGGCCGGACTGGCGGTAGAGCTCCATTACACGCTGGACATCGGCCTGCATCCGGGCGGCGGTGAACACGCCGCGCGGGGCAATCTGAACCTCTTCGCGAATTTTCTCTTCCTTCAGCGCCTTGCTGCCTTCGATCATGACGCGGTTGACGATGGGGTTTTCCACAAGGGTGATGATGAGTTGGTTCCCGACGCGATCAAAACTGGCATCGGCGAACAGGCCTGTGGCGAACAGGGATTTCAGCGACAGGTCGATCCGGTTGGCATCAAAGGGCGAGCCCGGCTCGATGAGGAGGTAGGACAGGACCGTCCGGTCTTCGATCCGCTGGTTTCCATTGATGATGATGGCCTCGATGTTCCCCGTCGTGTCCGCCACGCCTGCCTGTGCGATTGCAGGGGGCTGGAGGGAACTGGCCACGGCGGCGAGCAGCAGGGAGAGCGCGAGAGTTCTGTTTTTATGGCTCATGAAATGGGCGTCCTGAAACAGTGAAAGGAAAGTGTCTGGAAAATCAGAAACGGAGTTTGACGGCGGCGTTGGCTGTGATTGCGGTCGCATCCGTCGAGAATTCGCCGTCCACTCCGAACCGGATTTTCAGGAGTTCGGAGCCTGCCAGCAGCGAGAGCCCCACGGTGGCCGCATCTTCGAAGGCTTCCGTCGCGCTCAGCGTGAAGCTGTCCTCATAGCCGACGAACCCGGCATCCACCTCATAAGGCGTTGAGGACAATGTAGAGCGATAGCCGATGTCCAGACCGGCGCGGACCATGGGCCGGGCCCGGCTGGCGCTCGTATAGCTGGAATAGGCTGGCCCGGTGCGAGATGAGTCCCCCCCGCCGCGCCATACATACGCAAAGCCAAACCCTGCATCAGCCGTCACCCGGTCGGTACTCGCATCGCTGACCCACAAATTGAGACCGTTCGAGGCGGTTTCCGAGTAACCATCCTGATCGAGCTTGAAGTAGTCGACACCCACAGAAGGCGTCATCCTGAAGGCGCCAGAGCCGAACTCGGTCGAGGCGACAAGCGAGGCGGCGGTGGTTAGTCCATCCCAGGTGCCGCTGACTTCGGAGACATAGTCTTCAAACTCGATTTCGCGATAGCTCGAATGATCGACCTTTGCGATCTGGCCGACCGCCTGGAGGTTTATCCGGCCCATTTGTTCCGACGCATAGACGCCAAGACCCAGGCTTTTCATGGTCACCGGGTTTTCGCCGCCGGTTTTCTCCTCGAACTTGCCATCGGTCATTGTGCCCATGAGGCCGACGGCGTCGAGGCCGAACAGGGACCAGTCATACCCAAGCGCGAGCCCGAGGCCGCGACCATCATAGCCCGGCCCCTCAGCGGACCCGTCATAGCTGACATGGGAATAGGTTTCCTGCACCCAGGCGCCATTGCCCGACTCGCTGGAGGTGCGGGCGAATTCCAGATGGCTTCTCAGCGCGCCGAAGGCGGCATTCGACTGGGATTCCAGATAGCGTGTGGCCGCGTCAGTGCGCTGCGGCAGGAGAAGATTGTACGCCTCCAGGAAGTCATGCTCGGTCGAGATCTGGGTAATGGCCGAGCCGATATCGTCATCGCTGGTAGCAACATTCAGGATGGCGGAAAGCGCATTGGACTGGTTGCCGTCGAGTTTGAGCTCGTCTGCGGTTTTCAGCCGGAAGCCGAGACTGAGGTCATCCGTAGTCGAACTATCGGTCTGCAAGATGACATTGTAAATCCATGGAACATTTTCCGTCGAAAGTTCGGTTGCCTCTTCGTCATAGGTCAAGGATCCGGCCTTGATCAGGGTGACGCCGAAGTCACCATCAATGAAAGAGGTCAATGTCGGCCGTATCAGCGTGTCACTGCCGAGGGCTGCGTTTCCGGAGACCGATATAAAGGGCATGGTCCGCAGGTTTTGCGGATCAATCTCGAACTCAAGTGTCGAGCCCCCTGTAACCGAGAGGGAAGCCAATTGTAGCGCCGTATCTTCCAGCAGGATGATTTCAGATTCCGAGATCGTCGCGTCGAGTCCGTAGGAATCGCTGGTCAAATTGCCGGTGAGCAGGGTGGAGGAGAGCAGGTCGAGCGTTCCGGTGGCGGAGCCGAAATCGAAATCCCCTTCGATTTCGCTGTTTTCCACCAGCAAGCTCAGCGTGTTGCCCGCAAAATATGTGTCCCCCAGAAACTCGGCGTCTGAGAGTTGGAATGTTGCGTCGCCGTCTCCAAAGAAGATATCCCCCGCCAAGCCGCCATCGAGGATTTGCAAAGTGTCGTCGCCGCTGCCGAAAAGGATGTCGCCATAGATTGTTGGCTCGGTCACATCGTCTTCGTCGATCTCGTCATCCTCGTTGACGTCTTCGGTGGGCGTCTCCTGATACTGGAGAATGGTGGCCCCGCCGGTTTGCGCCGAGAGGTCAATCGCCACAGATGACCCTGTTTCCGTATCCTCCCGCCCGTCTGAAATGAGCAGGGCCGAGATCGCCCCGGTGTTCGTTATGGAGCGCAGCGTGTCACTCTCGTCAGTGATTGCGGTCGCTGCGCCGCCATAGCCATTCGAGGAGGCTGTGATTGACCCGCTGTTCAGGATCGATTCCAGAGTGCTTCGGCTGGAGATGACCAGTGCTTTGGCCGTATCATCCGTCAACGTATAGGTTGTGGAGCCAATGGTTCCGGAATTTTCAAACGTGCCAATGGACGTGCCGTCGCCAAGCAGGACGGCCACGGACGACGCCTCATACGCGGTCGCCTGGATAGAGCCAGAGTTCAGGATGCCGCCATCCATCGTGACGGTGCCAGTCCCGTCATTTGATCCGGCAATCGACAGAGCTGTTGCATCGAACCCGATGTTCAGGCCGCTCGAGTAGATTGTCCCGCGATTGATCAGGCCATGATCATAGGAGAATGTGGCGAGCACTTCGTCCACATCCTCGTCATCATCATCGTCGGTCGTATCCCGAACGGTCTCGACAACACCCGAGAAGACGAGATTCTCTCCTGCATCTGCCTGAATGTCCAAGGCGGGGGCGGAGCCGTAGCTGTAGATCCGCCCCGTCGAACGATTATCGTCGAAATCGTCGATTGTGTCCTTGGTTTCATCGTCCTCGTCTTCTTCCGAGATGAAATCATCGACCGCGCCATTGATCAGGAGTCCCTGACCAAGGCTGCCAGTGATCCGGACACTGTTTGTGTTGTCATACAGGTCATCTGCATCGCGGCGGTCTTCCACCGCTTCGGTGTCATCATCGATATAGATGGGTGCGATGTAATTGGTGGCCGTTGTACTGGTGAAGCCGGTCGAACTGATCGAGCTTTCAATAGTCAGATTTCCGGAAATATCGCCCTCAATTTCAAGGGCGGAGGCGTTCGCGCCCTGAACTGTGATGGCGCCGCTGATCAGCACGTCGCCATCGACATCGTCAGCGAAGGCGAGACCGCGGGCATTGTCGCCAACCACTGACATCGACCCTTGCTGTGTGTAGTCGCCGGCAAGCGCCGATCCGATGAGGACACCCGCCGAGTCATTGCCTTCGATGACTAGGGTGGAGCCGTGGTCCAGGATTATCTCGCCGGTCACGGTGCCGCCGCCATCGACAAAAATGCCGATACGGTTGCTGCCTATGGCCAGCGGCCCGTCGAGATCGTCATCATCATCCTCGTCTTCCCGGTCATAGTCCTCCACGAATTCGATGGAGCCAGCATGGGTGAGGCGGGTGACCGTATCCGTGCGTATGGCGATCCCGATGACATCATCGGTATCCTCCGCGAGTATTTCCCCTTCCTGGGTGACGGTATTGTCGGAATCGACCGTGATTGCGGTTGTCCCGGACAGGCCAGTCAGATCGATGTCCCCATCCTCGGTGACCGTGACATCATCGGCTTGCCCGGCATTGGCGGTCGAGGTCTGGACGGGGGTAGTGGTGGAGTCATCTATCTCGACTGCCCAGACAGGGAGCGCAGTCGACATACCTAGCGCGATGATCAGCCCACGTTTCATCCTGTTGGAAAAAAGACGTATCGGGCGGTTCGAGGCATGTATCCTTAAAGTATTGTTATTTAATGAAAAATCGTTCATGTTTGCGCGCTCCGCATCGGCCTGTCCTAGTGCGTTACGGGAGCGTCTTGTCTGAACTTTGCCAGAATGTGCCGCTTGTCAGCGAGAATTTGTCAGCCTGACATATTTGGCATGGTAGGCGGTGGGGCACTTGCCGGGATGAGCAACAGGCGATCCCGTTGCAACATTCTGGCAACAATACTGTGGTGAACGAGCGGCCTGAGCCGGTTTGAACAAAAAGTGCAACAAAATGCAGGGCATTGCGACGGAAACTGCTGCGCGGCGCGTTTAACCGGGGAACATGTTCACAGCCAGAATGCTGGAAAGAGACAAGAATGAGAATTTTCGGGAAACGATCTCGCTGGGTGATCGCTATCGTCTTGCTATTGGCCATCGGCGGGACCGTCTGGTTCGCCAGATCCAATCTGGCCGCCTCTACAACACCAACCTATGAAACTTCCACCGCGCGGAAAGGCGATCTCGAAGTCACGATTTCTGCTGCCGGCACCCTTGCTCCCAAAGAAATGGTCGAGGTTGGCGCCCAAGTGTCCGGGCAGCTGGAAGAGCTGTTTGTCGATGTCGGCGATGAGGTCGAGAAAGGCCAGTTGCTTGCACAGATCGATGCCACGATTGCTCAGAACACGGTCGAGGCTCAGCAGGCCCAACTCAATGCGCTATATGCGTCCCGGCGCCAGCAGACGGCATCCCTCAAACTCGCCAAGGCCGATGCCGAACGGGCCAGCATGCTCTTCGAAGCCGATGCCATTGCGCGGGCAGACTACGAAGCCTCAGTGTCCGAACTGGAGATTTCCGAAGGGAAGCTGGACGCAATTAATGCCCAGATCGCACAGCAGACCTCCAGCCTCCGGGCGGACGAGGCCAATCTCGAATTCACGAAAATCTATGCTCCCATTACCGGCACGGTCGTATCGCTCAGCGCCTCCGAAGGCCAGACACTGAACGCGAACCAGACCGCTCCGATCATCATGACTATCGCAGACCTCGGCATCATGACCGTTGAAGCGGATGTGTCCGAAGCGGATGTCCTGCGCGTGTCCAAAGGCCAGCAGGCCTGGTTTACCACGCTGGGTGATTCAGACCATAAATGGGAAACCGAAGTGCGTCAGGTCCTGCCCACACCGGAAGTCGTCAATGATGTCGTGCTCTACAAGGCGCTGCTCGACGTTGAGAACCCGGACGGAATCTTGCGCAGTGACATGACGGCCCAGGTCTTCTTCATTCAGGGGCAGGCCGAGGATGCGATCCTCATTCCGGTCACGGCGCTTCAGGCGCGTCCAGAGCGACCGGAAGGCACACAAGGTCAGCGTGCCGCGCGTCCCGAAGGTGAGAGCACCCAAAGTGACCGCGCCCCGAATGGTCCCAGGCAGGCCCTTCGCGCCGCGCGGGAACAATATCCGGATGCGGAAATGGGCATGGTGTTAAAACTCGACGCCAATGGTGAAGCCATACCGCAACCTGTTCTGATTGGTTTGCAGACACGGACGAGCGCCGAGATTTTGTTCGGCCTGTCAGAGGGTGATGAAGTGGTCACAGGTCAGGTCACGATACAGCCGAAACAGGCGACAGAGCGTCGTAACAATGACCAGCGGCGTCCCATGGGCCGGCCCCCGGTATAGGACGCAGCATCATGTCAGACCCCTTGCTGCACCTGCAGGACATTACGCGCGTTTATGGAAAGGGCGACGCGGAAGTCCGCGCCCTCGACGGCGTTGATCTCACCATCCGCGAAGGCGAGTTCGTGGCGATTGTCGGACAATCAGGTTCCGGCAAATCGACCTTGATGAATTTGCTCGGCTGTCTCGACCGACCAACCGCCGGAACCTACCGCATTCACGGACAGGATGTGTCCGATATGACCGCAGACGCGCTGGCTGCGTTGCGGCGCCGGACCTTCGGGTTCGTGTTCCAGCGATACAATCTGCTCGCTAATGTGAGCGCGTCGGAGAATGTCGAAATCCCTGCAATCTATGCCGGGATACGCCAGTCCGAGCGGAAAGCGCGCGCGCGCGACCTGCTCGGCCGGCTAGGCCTTGGGGGGCGAGAGAAAAGCCGGCCGGGCCAATTGTCGGGTGGCCAGCAACAGCGTGTCGCCGTTGCCCGGGCGCTGATGAATGACGCCGAAGTCATTCTGGCGGATGAGCCGACAGGCGCGCTCGATACTGGCACCAGCGAGGAGTTGCTCGAACTGCTCGAAGAGCTGCACCGCTCCGGCCGCACGGTCATCCTGATTACCCATGACCAGCATGTCGCCGAGCGGGCCGACCGGACCATAGAGCTAAGGGATGGCAAGATCGTCTCCGATTCCGGATTTGTGGATCGGCCACAGGCAGCGTTGGACCAGAAGGAGGTCAAATCCTCTCCCTCCTTTTTCCTTCAGCTCACGGAGTCGATCAAGACCGCGTTCCGGTCATTGCGCGCGAACCTATTCCGCACGGCGTTGACCCTGCTGGGTGTCGTGATCGGTGTGGCGGCAGTGGTCGCGATGTTGGCAGTCGGGCAGGGCAGTCAGCGGGACGTCATGGCGCGATTTGAGGACATGGGCGCAAATCTGCTCTTTGTCTCGCCCGGCGGTGACCGGGGCGCGCGCATGCGGGGGGATGCCATTGCGACCCTTACGCTGGAAGATGCTGAAGCGCTTGGGGAGCTCGACAACGTCCTCGCCGCCGTGCCCTCACGATCCGGATCAGCCACCTTGCGCCGCGGCAGTAATGACCATCGCGGCTCCGTGGAGGGAGTCTCCGAGGACTGGTTGCTCGCCAATACGCGAAATCTTGCCTATGGCTCTTTCTTCACAGCTGAGGATGTGGATCGCCGGGTCGGTGTAGTTGTGCTGGGAACGACAACGGCAGGCGAACTGTTCGACAATGTGTCGGACGCCGTCGGCGAATACGTCTTCCTGGCCGGTGCCCCGTTTGAAATCGCGGGGATCCTCGAAGAAGAAGGGGCGAGTTCGTTCGGGCGGGACCAGGATGACCTGGCGCTTATCCCCATTACGACAGGCATGATGCGCGTCTTCGGCAGCTCCTATCTGTCCAGTGTGACGATTGCGGTTGAGGATACGGATGTTATCTCCGACACCGAAACTCAGGCGAATGACCTCCTGCTTCAACGCCACGGGACACAGGACTTCCGAATACGGAATACGGCCTCCCTTCTTGAATCTGTTCAGGAGACACAAAACTCCTTCTCCATGCTCCTCGGAGCGGTCGCCTCCATCTCCCTGCTCGTGGGCGGGATTGGCGTGATGAACATCATGCTGGTCAGCGTCTCTGAGCGTACGCGTGAAATCGGTGTCCGCATGGCGACCGGGGCGCGACGGTCCGACATTCTCGTGCAATTTATCGTGGAGGCGGTCGTCGTGTGCGCCCTGGGCGGCGTGATCGGTATTCTTACCGGGTTTGCCATCTGTGCCATCCTTGCCAATCTGGGCACCAGCATCGCGATCACGCCGACGCCAGCGATCCTCGCCTTTTCAACAGCTTTCCTGACCGGGTTCGTGTTCGGCTTCCTGCCGGCGCGCAATGCCTCGCGGCTTGACCCGGTCCGGGCCCTTGCGGCGGAGTAATCATGACCAGGATTTCCCTTCTTCCCCTTAGCCTGCTCATTGTGGCTGCCGGATGCGCGAGTACGCAGTCTTCCGACATGCCTGAATCCTCGGTCACTCTGCCGGGCGCTTATGAAACGTCCGTCGAGGCTGATCCGGCCTTGCCTGAAACAGCGCTCTGGTGGTCCAGTTTCGGAGATAACTCCCTGGATGGGCTTGTCGATAGAGCCCTCCAGCAGAACAAATCGCTTGAGGCAGGGATGGCTAATGTCATTTCTGCTCGCGCCGCGCTGCGTGTGGCGGAGTCCAATGCACTGCCATCTGTGTCGGCAGGCGCGAATGTCTCGACAGATAGCGAGTCCGATTTCAGCGATTTTTCCCGAAGCGCCCGCTTGTCCGCGAGCTACCAGCTTGATCTGTTTGGCAGTGTTGCCGCCTCCCGGGAGGCCGCCGGTGCCAGCCTGGACTCTGCGGAGTTTGCGCAACGCGCGCTTGAGCTGAGCGTCGCCTCCGATCTGGCGACGAACTATTTCAATCTTCAGGTCGCGCGCGAACAGCTGGCCGTCGCGCGGGATAATCTGGAAATCGCCGAGCGCATTTTCGAGATCGTTGAAGTGCGCTACGAGGCGGGCGAAATCTCGGGCTTTGATCGCGCCAGTCAGGAAGCGGCGCTCGCCAATTCCCGGGCGCAGATTCCGCAGATCGAGCAGCAGATCCTGTCGCTGCGCACGGCGATTGCGATTCTTGTCGGGCAGGCGCCCCAGCAATTCGAAGTCGCAGAGGTCGATCTCTACGAAACCGACTTGCCGGTGCCCGAGGCGGGCTTGCCGTCCCAACTTCTGGTTCGCCGGCCGGACCTGCTTCAGGCCGAAGCAGATTTGCGGGCGGGCCAGGCGAATGTTCATGTCGCCCGGGCCGCCATGCTGCCAAGTGTCGATCTCGGCGCGGGCGTGACGACCTTGCTCACCTCAATGTCGGATCCGACCGCGAGCTTGTCGGCTGCCCTGTCGCAGACGATCTTCTCGGGCGGGGCGCTGGAAGCCCAACTGGACAGCGCCAGAGCACGCCGGACGGCCTTGCTCGCCAATTACGAACAGGCCATTCTCACCGCCTTGCGCGAAGTGGACGTTGCCCTCTCGGCGATCAATACGAGCGCCCAGCGCGAAGCGCAGCTCGACATTGCGCTGGCTGCCAGCCGCAAGGCGCTGGACTCGGCAGAGCTTCGCTATCGTGTGGGAACGGATGACCTGACAAGTCTCCTGTCAGCGCAGCAGACCTATTATTCGGCAAGCCAGAGCGCGCTCGAGGCCCGTCGGGACAGGCTCACGGCCGCGATTGACCTCTATGTCGCGATGGGAGGCGGGTTCTAGCGGTTCAGCGCCAGGTGAATTTGGCAGGACGTTTCTCCAGGAAAGCGCTGTAGCCTTCCTGGAAATCGACATTCTCGAAACTCTCCAGAAACAGCGCTTTGGCTTCGGGGCTGTCGTCCCGCCAGCCCGCCTTCACCGCCTCGAATGTGCGCTTCATGGCCCCATGTGACCAAAGCGAGTTGGCGGCAATCTGGCGGGCGGTGTCGCGCGCCATCTGCAAGGCCGTTCCGCGCTCGGCAATATGCGTGACCAGCCCGATCCGGTGGGCTTCGTCGCAGTCGAAGAGCCGGCCGGTCAACAGCATGTCTTTCGCCGCAGGCACGCCGACGGTTTCGATCAGCCGCCGTGTGTCATCAACGGGATAGACGAGGCCCAGCTTGGCGGGCGGTACACCGAATTTCGAACCCTTGCCAGCAATACGAATGTCGGTCGTCAGAGCCAGACTGACCCCGCCGCCGACGCAGGCGCCTTCAATCGCGGCAATGACCGGCTTGGCGCATTTGGCGAGGCTCGTGACGGCGTCTGAAATCAGATTGGCCGAGTGTTCAGCGGTTTCGGGTGTCGCATAGATGGTTTCGAACTCGGATATGTCCGCGCCCGCCGCAAAGGCGCCTGCCGTGCCGCCATGCAGGATGACCGCCATGACGCCGGAATCCGTTTCCAGCTGTTTCACAAGGTCGGGGATCGCTGCCCACATGTCGCTCGACAGGGCGTTGCGACGTTCCGGCTTGTTGAGGATCAGTTCGCCGATCCCATCGGAGACGTCGATACGAATGCGCTGGGAAGTCATGCTGCGTCCTCGGAAAGTGTCGTGATGGGCGCTTGCTGTGCCCTGTAATTCAACTCTCGCTGTAGGGGAGCAACGCTCATTCCGCTAGCCCGGCCTGGCTTTTTGCCACACCCAAGGAGGCGGGCGAACCGCCCCTGTCACTTCAAGTCCCTGATTTCTCGGCAGTTGTTGCAATTGACGCCAGCTTGGCTGTCTCTTTAGGTAAGGTCATGGCCAAACATACACAGCTGCTGACCGCGATCCGCCAAATTACGCGCGCCATCGATCTGAACTCGAAGCGGCTGGCGAAAACGACCGGACTGACGGCGCCACAATTGATGGTGCTCCAGACCCTGTCCAGTGCGGGATCGGTCAAGCCGTCCGAAATTGCCCGGCAGGTGCACCTGTCGCAAGCCACGATCACGTCGATCGTCGATCGTCTGGAAGCGGCGGGCCTGGTCGAGCGGCAGAAGAACGAAACCGACCGCCGGGCGGTCGACGTCGTGATTACAGCGGCCGGACGCATGAGCCTCGAAGAAGCACCCGAAGCGCTTCAGGAAGGGTTCCTGAAGCGCTTTGATTCGCTTGAATTGTGGGAGCAGAGCCTGCTCATCTCGTCGGTTCAGCGGCTCGCCGCCATGATGAATGCCGGCAGTCTCGATGCAGCGCCGATCCTGGAAGTCGGGGACCTCCAGAAGGAAGACTGATCAGGTCTCGGAGATCTCGACCATGGTTTCCTGATCCGGCTTGTCCCAGAGCAGGTGACGATCTTCGAGCACAATCAGGTTTTCGCGGCTGATGACGGTGCCCCCTGTCTGGTAGCCGAGCAGTTCCTTGGGCGAGATTTCCGGATGGCGCGCCAGCACCATGGTTTCCTCGGACGAGAAATTGGTCATGCCGCGCGCGATTTCCGCGCCGCTTTCATCATAGACGTGAATGACGTCGCCTTTCACGTACTGGCCCTGAATGGACTTGATATCCTCGTGCAGTACGTGTTCCGGGCTATCGGACAGGCTGTTGGCCAGTTCATCACGGATAACGATGCTGCCGGCAATCTGCAGACGGTCCGTCAGCCATGCAGCCCATGCCGAGGCAGGCTTTGTATGGGCCAGGCATTTGGTATGCGGGCGCTCGTCATAGAGCACGGATGAGACCGGCGCTTCATGCTCGCCATTGGCGATCAGCGTCGTGCACCCGGCATTCTGGGCCATGTTGGCGGCTTGCATCTTGGTCAGCATGCCACCGCTTCCGAGGCTGCTCGTGCCTTCGGTGACGGCGATATACTCGCTGACATCGTGGACTTCCTCGACCAGTTTCGCGCCGGGCTCTTCCGGGTTCTTGTCATAGAGGCCATCGATACAAGTCAGGATGACGAGATGATCTGCTTGAATCATTTGGGCGACCTTCGCGGCAAGGCGGTCATTGTCACCCACGCGGATTTCCTCGGTCGTGATCGAGTCATTCTCGTTCACGATCGGCAGGATATCGCCCTGCAACAGGCGATGGACAGTGTTCTTGGTGTTCAGAAAGCGCTTGCGCTCCTCCATGTCCTGGAGGGTCACGAGGACTTGAGCGATGTCGAATCCGAACTCGTGCGCCACTTGCTTGTAGGCATTCAGCAGCAGCGGCATGCCGCACGCAGCGGCGGCCTGCTTGTCGCGCAGTCCGGCGGTTTCCGGCTTTTCGTTGAGCATGTTCAAGCCGAGCGCCACAGCGCCAGACGAACACAGCACGACTTCATATCCATCACTCCGCAATTTGGTGATGTCTTCAAGCAGCCGTTGTATGAATGCCCAGCGCGGTGTGAGAAGGTCTGGATTGGCAAGCAGGCTTGATCCGATTTTCACGACGATGCGTTTCTTGGAAGGCAAATTAGGCTCCGGTGGTTGCTTAGGGGCGGACATAAGAAGGTTTGGGTTACGATGCAAATAATTAGCTTACAAAATACCTTGAGACTTTCTTTAGCGTCCCGATACCTTGTTTAAAGGGACCTCAAACAAGGAAGTTGGGACAGATTGTGGCATAGGCTGGAACCTTGAGTATCTGTAATGGATTGTTTGAATTCTAAACAAATATCATTATCTCGCGGAACAAGCGGACAAAGGAACATTAAGGTATGAAGGTACTTCTCGTTGGATGTGGAAAGATGGGCGGCGCCTTGCTGACGCAGTGGATGCGCGCGACGGAAGGTGAATTCACCATTGTCGACCCTTTTCTTGACCAGCCAATGGAAGGGGCCCGGTTGTTCAAGGACATCAACGCACTTGGAGACGAAAAGTTCGATCTGCTGATTGTCGCGATCAAGCCGCAGATGGTGGACGAGATCCTGCCTGCCTATAAGGACGCGCTCAATCAGGATGGGGCTGTCGCGTCCATTGCCGCCGGATGTTCGGTGAAACGCCTCCAGGCGACCTTGCCGGGCTACCCGATCATCCGGATCATGCCGAATCTGCCATCCGCCATCGGGGCCGGGGTTGCCGGCCTCTATGCCAGTGAGGACGCAAACGCCGACCATAAGGGCGCCGTCGAGACGCTGATGCAGGCCGCAGGCACGGCCGTCTGGGTCGATGATGAAGACCAGATCGACCGGGTAACGGCCGTGGCGGGGAGCGGGCCAGGTTATGTCTTCGAGATTGCTCGCGCCTATATTGAGGCGGCCAAGGAACTCGGCTTCAGTGACGAACAGGCAAGCGACCTTGTGCTCGGCACGCTGGATGGCTCCATCCGCATGATCCTCGAAACCGGCGACACTCCGGAAAATCTCCGCAATTCCGTGACCAGCAAGAATGGCACGACCGAAGCGGGCCTTAAGGCCCTGAACGGAGACAGCAAACTGTCGGATCTCCTGAAAGCCACCACCGAGGCGGCCTACAAGCGCGCAATCGAGCTGCGCTAGGCACCCGAACACGAACCATGAAGGATGAAACGTGACCACATTGGATTCCCGTTTGAACGCATACATTTCCGGCCTCGGCCAGAACGCCCGCGACTCTGCCAAGGCCTTGCTGACGGCAACGACAAAGCAGAAGAATGACGCCCTGCGCGCATCCGCCAAGGCATTGCGCGAGGCAAAAGCGGACCTGCTTGCCGCCAACAAGGAAGATGTCGACAGCGTTGGCGACAGCCGGCCGGAATCATTCATCGACCGGCTGCGTCTCACCGATGACCGCGTCGAGGCGATGGCGAGCGCCCTGGAACAGATTGCCGAGCTGCCGGACCCCGTCGGGCGGTTGCTGTCGACCACTGAGCGCCCGAATGGCTTGACCATTGAGCGCGTCGCCGTGCCGATTGGCGTAATCGGGATGATCTATGAATCCCGTCCGAATGTCGGCGCCGATGCCAGCGCACTGTGCCTCAAATCCGGCAATGCCGTGATCCTGCGCGGCGGCTCGGAGAGCAAGAATTCAACGCGCGAGATTGTGGCCTGCATGCAGACCGGGCTCGAAGCCGCTGGTTTGCCAAAAGGGGCCGTTCAGACTGTTGAGACCACTGACCGGAACGCCGTGACCGCCCTGCTGCATGCTGTCGACTATGTCGACCTCGTTATTCCGCGCGGCGGGCGCGGCCTGGTCGAACTGGTGCGCGACGAAGCCAAGGTGCCGACGCTGCTCCATCTCGACGGCAACTGCCACAGCTACATCCACGCCGATGCAGATATCGATAAGGCACTCGACGTGGTCCGCAACGCCAAGCTGCGCCGCACCGGTGTTTGCGGCGCGACCGAGAGTATCGTGGTGGACCGCGCCATTGCTGACGCCGTCATTCCCCGACTTGTGAAGATCATGGAAGGGTGCGAGCTGCGCGGCGATGCCGAAGCGCGCGCCATCGAGCCAAGCTTGGACGAAGCGACCGAGGAAGATTGGTCAACGGAATATCTCGACACGATTGCGTCAGTCAAAGTCGTCGACGGGCTGGATGAGGCCATCAGCTTTGTCAGCGAGCACTCTTCGGGCCATACAGACGCCATCCTGACAGAAGACCAGGAAGCGGCGCGGCGCTTCATGACGTCCATCGACAGCGCGGTCGTCATGCACAATGCCTCGACCCAATTCTCCGATGGGGGAGAGTTCGGCATGGGCGCAGAGATCGGCATTGCGACCGGCAAGATGCATGCGCGTGGACCAGTGGGGCTGGAGCAACTGACCAGTTTCAAATATCTGGTACATGGCAACGGGCAAACGCGGCCCTAGAAACGAACATCTGATGCGCGGCCACGGGGGGCGCGCTTTTCCGTACTATACGAGGACAGCGAGACACATATGACAATCAGCGTTCCCGAAATGATTTCTCTCGGGGCGTATTTCGTCCTGATGATGGCCATCGGACTATATGCCTACAAGGAGTCCACGAGCGACGTATCCGAATACATGCTGGGCGGACGTAATCTCCACCCGGCTGTCGGCGCTCTCTCTGCCGGCGCGTCCGACATGAGTGGCTGGATGCTGATGGGCCTGCCGGGTGCCATTTATGTCAGCGGCTTTTCGGCCGCCTGGATCGCAGTTGGCCTGACGGTCGGCGCCTATCTCAACTATCGGTTCGTCGCGCCGCGTCTGCGCATCTATACTGAAATGGCCGATGACTCGATCACCATTCCGGATTTCTTCGAGAACCGCTTTCACGATACCAGCCATGCTCTGCGCACGATTTCCGCGCTCGTGATCATCGTGTTCTTCACCGTCTATACCTCGTCCGGCATCGTCGCGGGCGGCAAGCTGTTCGAGTCGGCCTTTGGCCTGAACTACCAGCTTGGCCTGTTCGTCACGGCAGGTGTTGTCCTCGCCTATACAGTGATCGGCGGCTTCTTGGCCGTCAGCCTGACGGACTTCGTGCAAGGCTGCATCATGTTCATCGCGCTCATTCTTGTGCCCGTGATCGCGTTTTTCGTGGTCGGGGGCTGGAGCGGCATGGAAAGCGCCATCATGGATGCGCCGGCCTATGTGAATGCCGACAGCGGGGCGGCCGGGCCGTCGCGTAACCAGTTCTTCGACATGTGGCCAGAGGGTATGACCGTGCTCGGTCTCATCTCCCTGCTGGCCTGGGGCCTCGGTTATTTCGGCCAGCCGCACATCATCGTGCGCTTCATGGCCATCCGGTCACTCAAGGATATCAAGACCGCCCGCTTCATCGGCATGAGCTGGATGCTCGTGACTGTTATCGGCGCCGTGTTCGTCGGCGCGGTCGGCGTAGCGTATGTCCAGCAACATGAGCTCAGCGCCCAGCTGACAGACTCCGAAGCCATTTTCATCCTGCTGTCGCAGATCATCTTTCATCCGTTGATTGCTGGCTTCCTGTTGGCGGCCATTCTTGCGGCGATCATGAGCACGATCTCCTCGCAGCTGCTCGTGTCTTCAAGCTCGATCACCGAAGACGTCTACAAGACCTTCTTCCGGCGCGAAGCCTCCCAGTCGGAATTGGTCATGATTGGTCGGATCGCGACAGTTGTGGTCAGCCTTGTTGCGATTGGGCTCGCCTTCAATCCGAACAGCAATATCCTCGATCTCGTGTCGAATGCCTGGGCGGGCTTTGGCTCCGCATTTGGTCCGATCATTCTGCTCAGCCTGTTCTGGCGCGGCCTGACGCGTGACGGCGCGCTCGCCGGCATGATTGTCGGCGCGGTGACCGTACTGGTCTGGCTCTACCTTCCGATCCTGCCAACCGAAGGCGGCGCGGTGCCGCTCGAATCCCTCGTCTATGCCATGATCCCCGGCTTCCTGCTGTCAGGCCTCGCAGCCTATCTTGTCAGCGTGATTGGCCGCTCGGTGAAGCCGAAAGTGGCCGCAGGGTTTGATGATATGAGTGAGGTGATGAACGACGCTCCCTGATCTGGTGCTGCCCCTCTGAAAAGAGGGGCGGTGACACATCCTGCCTGTCGCGTTAGGTAATGATAACGCAAACATTCGGGGGCGATGGCCGTATGGCCGTCGCCTCCCGATATATAAACGGGTCAAGGGTTGTGAAGAATCTGCTGAAGCACGTCGCTAGTCTGTTCATTTCGGTTTCAATTGGTTTCGGCGTGTTGCCGGCTGTCGCAGAGGATGGCTACGAACTCTGGCTTCGGTATGAACAGCTTGAGGCCCGGCCCGATGACGCGCCGCGCCATGTGATGGCCGCCTGCGCCGAGCCGTCGGAGACGCTTCAGGCCGCGCTTGCGGAGATCGACCGGGCCACGGAGTCCCTGCTGGGAAATTCCCTCCAATCCACGGACAGGCTGCGCAGCCGGACGCTCGTGCTGGCCAGTGCGGACTGCGCCGACGCGATTGATGAGGCGGACCTGCCAACCACCGAAGCCGTTAGCGCCGAGGGCTTCACACTCCGGGCAACGAAACTGAACGGTAAGCGCGTAACGCTGATCGCCGCGCAATCCGACCTTGGCGTCCTCTATGGCACGTTCGACTATCTCCAGCGCATGTCGCGCGGCGAGGCGCTCACGGATCTCGACGTCATTTCACGTCCCAAGACCAAGCTGCGCCTGCTCAATCATTGGGACAATCTGGATCGCCATGTCGAGCGGGGTTATGCGGGTCAGTCGATCTGGGATTGGCACCGGCTGCCAGACTATCTCGATCCGAAATATACCGACTATGCCCGCGCCAATGCGTCCATCGGCATCAATGGGGTGTCGCTGACCAATGTAAACGCGGACGCGACCGTGCTGACCGCGCCATACCTTGAGAAGGTCGCAGCCCTCGCAGATATTTTCCGGCCCTATGGCATCAAGGTCTATCTGACCGCGCGCTTTTCTGCACCGATGGAACTGGGCGGCCTCGACACAGCCGATCCGCGCGCCGCCGAAGTGCAGGCCTGGTGGCAGGCCAAGGTGGATGAGATCTACACCCATGTGCCGGATTTCGGCGGCTTCCTCGTGAAAGCGAACTCCGAAGGTCAGCCCGGTCCACAGGATTATGAGCGCAGCCATGCCGAAGGCGCGAACATGCTGGCCACCGCGCTTGCCCCGCATGAAGGCATCGTGATGTGGCGGGCCTTTGTCTATTCGGCCGAAGAACCCGAAGACCGCGTGAAGCAGGCTTATACCGAATTCGTGCCTCTGGATGGTCAGTTTGCAGACAATGTTCTGGTACAGGTCAAGAATGGCCCGCTGGACTTCCAGCCGCGCGAGCCCTTCCATCCACTGTTCGGAGCGATGCCGGAAACGCCGCTGATGATGGAACTCCAGATCACCAAGGAATATCTCGGCTTCTCAACCCATCTCGCTTATCTGGGCACGCTCTGGGAAGAGGTGCTATCGGCCGATACGCACGCCAAGGGTGAGGGCACAAGCGTTGCCTCGGTGATAGACGGCGCTGCGCATGAGTACCAGCTTACCGGCATGGCAGGCGTTGCCAATATCGGCAGCGACCGGAACTGGTCGGGGTCAATCTTCGACCAGGCGAACTGGTACGCCTTCGGGCGCCTTGCCTGGGATCCGGACGCCTCCTCTGAGGCCATCGCCCGCAATTGGGTGGAGCAGACCCTCAGCCGCGCGCCGGAAGTCGCCGACGAAATTACCGGCATGATGATGGGCTCACGCGAGGCGGTGGTGAACTATATGACGCCGCTTGGCCTCACCCACCTGATGGGAACCGGCCATCATTATGGCCCGGCCCCCTGGGTCGATGATCTCGGACGGGCAGACTGGACCCCATATTATTATCACAAGGCCACAAAGGATGCGGTCGGCTTTGACCGAACCGAAAGCGGCTCTGGCGCGGTCGACCAGTATGCCGGTCCGCTGGCGCAGGAATGGGCGAGCCTCGACACAGTGCCGGATGAATTGCTGCTCTGGTTCCATCGCGTGCCGTGGGACTATCAGCTCTCAAACGGCCAGACGCTCTGGCAGGAACTCGTGAACCGCTATGACCGAGGAGTCAGCGCGGTGGAGGCGATGCAGGCGCAATGGGCGAGTCTGGAGAACGAGATTGATGCCGAGCGGTTCGCGCAGGTCTCGGCTTTCCTCGGTATTCAGCATCAGGAAGCCATCTGGTGGCGTGACGCCTCCATCGCCTACTGGCAGAGTGTTAACGGCTTGCCTCTGCCTGAGGGTGCAGGGCCGCCCGCACATGATCTCGACCATTACAAGCGCCTGTCTTTCCCGAATGCGCCGGGGCAGGGTGAATAGGCTAGCTGGTGCCAGTCAGCCGCTCGATTGAGGCGGCGAACAGATCATCCAGAAAATTGCTGACGGCGCGCACGCGTGTTGTTCCGTGCACGTCCTCATGGACGGCAAGCCAGAAGGCGCGGTCGATGCGGACTTCCTCTGGCAGCACATGGACGAGGTTCGGGTCGCCTGCCGCGATGAAGTGGGGCAGCACGGCAATCCCTGCACCTTCACGGGCCATCTGCCATTGCGCCACGATGGACGGGCTGCAGAAGCGCGGCGTCAGGCCGGGGGCAATGTCTTCGTGATAGCGCAGCTGGGTTGAGTAGATCAGGTCGTCGACATAGCCGATGAGATCATGCTCGCCGAGGTCGCTGACCTGTTGGACCGGGCGTGTGCGGGCGAGGTAATCCGGATGGGCGTACATCTGCAGCACATAGTCAGACATCTTGCGCACCTTCACGCGGCCCGTCTTCGGCCGTGTCAGCATGATCGACATGTCCGCTTCGCGCTTTGGTACGCTGACGAAGCCGGAGACGGCAATGATGTCGAGCCCGATATGCGGGTTCTGCGCGGCGAAGTCCGCCATGGCGGGCGCAATCAGGAGACTGCCGAGCCCTTCGGTTACGCCGAGCCGGACACGTCCTGCGGCGAGCGGGCCGTCATTGTCTGACAGCGCAGCGATCTCTGAAGCGGTATGCTCCAGCCCCTCTACCTTGTCGGCGACGGTTTGGCCGACCGGCGTCAGCACATGGCCCTTGGGCGTCCGCTCGAACAGTTCAAGGCCGAGTTCGGTCTCCAGCCGTCTCAGGCGACGACTGATCGTTGTCGGGTCCAGCCCCGTGCGCGTGGCCACATCGGCGAGACGCGGATGGCGGCTCACATCGAGCAGGAGGCGGAGATCGTCCCAGTTCATTACTTGTTGCCTGCGATTTTGCAGCTCGTAGCTGCGATATTGTCCATTTACCGGAATTTATACGCGCGCTACGGTCCCGTCAAAATCAAAGGGAGTTTCTCATGCGCGAAGTGCACCACTTCATTGGCGGAAAGTCTGTCACCGGCACGTCCGGTCGGTTCGGCGACATCTACAATCCCAACACTGGTGAGGTTCAGGCCCGCGTCGCGCTGGCGACCAGTAATGAAGTTTCACAGGCCATCATGAATGCGTCCGAGGCGTTCCCGGCCTGGTCCATGATGAACCCCCAGCGCCGCGCGCGGGTGATGTTCGAATTCAAGCGCCTGCTGGAAGCCAATATCAATGAGCTGGCCGAATTGTTGTCGGCCGAGCATGGCAAAGTGGTTGCGGATTCGCGCGGCGACGTGCAGCGCGGCATTGATGTGGTCGAGTTCGCCTGCGGCATCCCGCATTTGCAGAAGGGCGAGTATACCGAGGGCGCAGGCCCCGGCATCGACGTCTATTCCATGCGCCAGCCTTTGGGCGTGGTGGCCGGTATCACGCCATTCAACTTCCCGGCCATGATCCCGTGCTGGATGGCCGCCGTGGCGATTGCCTGCGGCAACACTTTCATCCTGAAGCCGTCGGAGAAAGACCCGTCGGTGCCGATGCGGCTTGGCGAATTGCTGCTTGAAGCCGGCGCACCGGAAGGCGTGCTGAACGTGGTCAATGGCGACAAGGTGGCTGTCGATGCCATCCTGACCCATCCGGAGGTTAAAGCCGTCAGCTTCGTCGGATCCTCCGACATCGCACAATATGTCTATTCGACTGGCACAGCACACGGCAAGCGCGTCCAGGCCATGGGCGGGGCAAAGAACCACGGCATCATCATGCCCGACTGCAACATGGAGCAGGCGGTAAAGGACATTGTTGGCGCAGCCTATGGCTCGGCTGGCGAACGCTGCATGGCGCTGCCGGTGGCCGTCACCGTCGGCCAGAAGACGGGCGACGAGTTCGTGGAGCGCATGGTGGACGCCGCGCGCAACCTGAAAGTCGGTGTCTCGACAGATGCAGACGCGCATTATGGCCCGGTGGTCTCGGCCGCTCACAAGGCCAAGGTCGAAAGCTACATCCAGATGGGTGTCGATGAGGGCGCAGACCTTGTGCTCGACGGTCGCGGCCTGAAGTTGCAGGGCAATGAGAACGGCTATTTTATTGGCCCGAACCTGTTCGACAATGTGAAGCCTACGATGCAATCCTACAAGGAAGAGATTTTTGGTCCGGTGTTGCAGGTCGTGCGCGCCGAGACGCTGGAAGAGGCCGCCGCGCTGCCGAGCAAACACCAATACGGAAACGGTGTCGCGATCTTTACCTCGAATGGCCGCGCCGCGCGCGAGTTTGCCGCGCAGGTCAATGTCGGCATGGTGGGCGTAAACGTGCCGATCCCGGTGCCGGTCTCATATCACACGTTTGGGGGCTGGAAGCGGTCGGCCTTTGGCGATACCAACCAGCATGGCCCGGAGGGCGTGCGCTTCTGGACGAAGATCAAGACGGTCACCCAGCGCTGGCCCGAAGGTGATATTGGCGATCAGGCCTTTATCATTCCGACGATGGGATAGAGATTTGAAAAAAGCCGCCTCGCTTGTTCTCCGATTAGGTATCATCGCTGCAGTCGCTGGCTTTGCCGTGTGGGTGCTGGGATGGATGGAGCGCGATAGCTGCGCAAAGGGCGGCGGGCTATGGCTGAAAGCTTCCGAGGAATGTGTTTGTACCCATTTCCTGCGGGGCGAGTATGCCGATACGCCAACACCTGAACAGATAGCGCACCGAATGGAATGCGAGCTGAAACCTACTGCTTCTGATTGGATTGAATGATGAGCACTTACGACACAATCACTTTTGAACATTCTGACCGCATTGCGCTGGTCACGATCAACCGGCCCGACAGCCTGAATGCGCTGAACCAGGAGGTCATGGCGGAAGTGGCAGATGTGTTCGCGCGTATCGACCGCGACAAGGATATTGCCGTCACCGTGCTGACCGGCGAGGGCCGCGCCTTTGCCGCCGGCGCCGACATCAAGGAGATGCAGCCGCAAAGCTTCTCCGACATGTATGTCGAGGACTTCTTCGGCTTGTGGGATCGTTTCGCGGCCTGTCGCAAGCCGGTAATCGCGGCGGTCAATGGCTTCGCCCTCGGCGGCGGCTGTGAACTGGCCATGATGTGCGACATGATTATCGCCTCTGACAAGGCCAAGTTCGGCCAGCCGGAAATCAAGCTGGGCGTCACGCCCGGCATGGGTGGCTCGATCCGCCTGACAAAGGCCGTCGGCAAGGCGAAAGCCATGGACATGGTGCTGACTGGCCGGATGATTGATGCCGCCGAAGCTGACCGGATCGGGCTCGTCTCCCGCGTCGTCGAGCATGATACGCTGATGGACACGGCGATGGCGGCGGCGAAAGAAATCGCCGGCTATTCCATCCCGTCCATCATGGCGGCCAAGGAAATGGTCGGCCGTGCGCTGGAAGTCTCGACCGTAGAAGGCGTGAAGTTCGAACGCCGCCTGTTTCAGGGTCTGTTCGGAACCGCAGACCAGAAGGAAGGCATGGCCGCCTTCACAGAGAAACGCGCGCCGGACTTCAAAGACAAATAAGCCTGCACCGGAGTGCATAAACACCGCGCCGCAAGAGCACGGGGACAAGGGAGTATCGCATGACAAAGATCGCATTTATCGGGCTCGGAAACATGGGCTCGGGCATGTGTGCCAATCTCTGCAAGGCGGGCCATGAGGTCCGTGCCTTCGACCTCAATGCCGAGGCGGTGAAGGCCGCTGAAGGCCACGGGGCAAATGCTGCGACCACAATCGCGGATGCGGTGAAGGACGCCGAAATCGTGGTCACCATGCTGCCTGCGGGTAAGCATGTCCTGGCGGTTTATTTCGGCGAGGACGGCGTGGCGGCCCATGCAGCCAAAGGGGCGCTCTTCCTCGATTGCTCGACCATTGCGGTAGAGGATGCCCGCGAAGCGGCGTCCAAGGCCGACGCGGCAGGCTTCGTGATGGCGGATGCGCCCGTGTCCGGCGGCACGGCGGCGGCAGATGCCGGCACGCTGACCTTCATGGTGGGCGGCCCGGAGGAAGCCTTTGCAAAGGCCAGGCCGATCCTTGACGCAATGGGTAAGAACATCTTCCATGCGGGCGGCAGCGGGAACGGCCAAGCGGCCAAGATTGCCAATAACATGCTGCTGGGCATCTCCATGATCGGCACGTGCGAAGCCTTCAATCTCGCGGAAAAGCTGGGCCTCGATGCGCAGACCTTCTTCGATATTTCCTCGACCGCCTCCGGCCAGTGCTGGAGCATGACCAGCTATTGCCCGGCACCGGGACCAGTGCCTGCGGCCCCGTCGAACCGTGATTATCAACCGGGGTTTGCGGTCGCGATGATGTTAAAAGATCTTCATCTGGCCGCCGCTGCCGCGAAGGTTGCAGGCGCAGAAGTCACGCTGGGGGAGATGGCAGAAAAAATCTATCAGGATCTGGATACTAGGGGCCATGGCGGCCTCGATTTTTCCGGTGTGATGAAGGATTTGAAGCGCCAACTTGATTAGGATCAAGCGCCCCTGGACAGACTGACAGGGCCGCCCAGCATCCGCCCAATCCGCGATCATGCGGACCAGATTGCAACCATTCGCAGGCTCACACATTCGTTCGTATCGGAATGTGTTGCGCTGCAACATCCATGTTGGGGATCATGGATCGAGCTGGCAGGCGAAGAGGTGAGTTTTGGACAGGCATGCTTTCTGTCGGGTGGAATCCTTTCTCGCCCTCACGCTGGTGATGGCGGTTGCGGCCTGTTCCCCGTCTGAGGACACCGCCTCATCCCCCATTGTCGATCCAGCCCCAGCGACGGTGGCTCAGGAGAACACGTCCGGTGAGACCAGCGAGGTAATTGCTGAGCCCGCCCCTTCGTCCATTTATAATCTTGAACGCGTCCAGCCTGAGCCAGAGACGGTCCTCGTGCCGCCCTCGGCCGAAGACACGGGCATTGACCCGGCAGGGTTCGGGCTGCCCGAAGTGCGTGAGCGCGCCCGGCGTCTGGCCGCAGCGCCGTATGAGCCGTCTCCGACGCTCCCGGAAGATGCCAGGAACCTGAATTACGACCAGTATCGGCGTATCCTGCCCGCAACCGATGATATGGGCTGGCCACAGGATGCAGGCCCCGTGCGGGTCCTGTTCGATCCACGGGGCTATTTGTTCGATCATGAGGTAAGGATCAACCTCGTCGATGGCGACACGGTCACGCCGCGCGCCTATTCTGCCCCCGCTTTCGATTTCAAGGATTTGCCGCTCTCGGACGCGACGAAGGCAAAGCTCGGTTTTGCCGGGCTGCGCCTGCTCGCGCCGATAAACCAGGCCGGAAAGTTCGATGAGGTCCTGAGCTTCAAGGGCGCGAGCTTCTTTCGCGCGCTGGGGGCGGGAAATGTCTATGGCGCCTCGGCGCGGGGGCTGGGGATTGGCACCGCCTCGGCCGATGGCGAGGAATTCCCCGCCTTTCGCGAATTCTGGATCGCCCGGCCCCGTTCCCCGTCGCAGGCGGTAACCATCTATGCGCTCATGGACAGTGCGAGCGTCACCGGCGCCTTTGCGTTCAACATATCGCCCGGGCCAAGAACCCAGATTGAGGTCGAAGCGACTTTCTATCCGAGGAAAGACATTCAGGGCGTCGGGCTCTCGCCCCTGACGTCGATGTATTATTTCTCGCCGCATGACGTGATCAAGCGGGGCGATGACTACCGCCCGGCGGTGCATGATTCCGAGGGGCTCGCCATTCACATGGCCAATGGCGAATGGGTGTGGCGTCCGCTCCAGAACCCGGCAGACTTGGAAGTGTCCGTGCTCGCCGGCTCGCAGCCGAAAGGCTTTGGCCTTGTACAGCGTCATCGTCAGTTCGACGATTATTCTGACGTAGAGGCCGAATACGAACAGAGGCCGGATGTCTGGGTTGAGCCACATGGCGACTGGGGGCAGGGCCAGCTGATGTTGGTCGAGATCCCGACCGTGAACGAATACAATGACAATATCGCTGTCTTCTGGCGCCCCAGGGAAGGATGGCGGGCCGGCGGAGCGAACACGATTTCCTATACGATGGGCTGGGGGCTGAAGCCGGGCGTGATGGCGGAAGTCGTCGCCGTCTCGGAAACGCGGGCTGGCCGAAAGCCGGGCGACAAGACCCAGATGTTCGTGCTCGATTATGAGGGCGCGGCGGAGAAAGTCTTCGAGAATGCGGAGCTGGAAATCACATCTTCAGCGGGGAAGATCGTGAATCCTGTGCTGCGCCGACATCCTTCCGGTGATGCCTATCGTCTCAGTTTCGAGCTCCAGCCTGAAGGCGCGAGCATGGCGGAGCTGAGAGCAGTACTCGTGCGGGGCGGGCGTCCCTTGACCGAAACATGGTTGTATCGCTGGAGTGCCAAATGACCGACCTTCGCCCCCGCCCGACGGAATTCCCGTTGACCATGCCGAACCAGCCCTTCCAGTCGAGGATCACGCGCGCTCGCGCGGCGAGAACTTCCCATCTCTGGCGCAAGCTGTTCATGCTGGGTGGGTCTGTCCTGCTGACGGTGTGGACCACGCGCGAAATGTACGAAGTTCTGGCGGTGTCGGAAATGACGCTGCTCGAATGGGTTCTGCTCGTCGTCTTTGCGATCAATATCAGCTGGATCTGCTTTGCTTTCGTCAATGCGACGGTCGGGTTCCTGTCGACGGTGCTGCGACGCCCGCCCAAGACATCCGAAGATCCGGTCTGCGTCCGCAATGTCCGTACGGTCCTCGCCTTTCCAATCTACAATGAAGCGGTCGAGCATGTCTTTGCGACGGTGTCAGCGACAGCAAAAATGCTGGAAGATGCGCCGGGTATTTATGAATGCTTCATTCTGAGTGACACGACAGACCCGGAAATCGCGCTGGCGGAAGAGGCGGCGTATACGGAGCTGTTGAAGACGGTCGGGCACAATGTGCCGGTCCGCTATCGCCGCCGCACGATCAATCATCATCGCAAGTCCGGAAACATTCGCGACTTCGTCATGCGCTGGGGCGGGCGGTACGACCACATGATCGTGTTCGATGCCGACAGCTACATGGAGCGCGACACGATCGTGCATCTTGTTCAGGAGATGGAACGCGCGCCGCACACCGCCCTCATCCAGACCATTCCGCAACTCGTGGGCGGGCGCACCCTGTTGGCGCGCTGCCAGCAATTCGCCTCCGCGCTCTATGGCCCGATCCTCGGTGGCGGCATGGCGTGGTGGGCCCAGAATGAAGGGAATTTCTGGGGTCACAATGCGATCATACGGATTTCCGCCCTCGCTGAAGCGGCCGGCTTGCCGGAAATGCCGGGCAAGGCGCCGTTCGGCGGCTCGATCCTGAGCCATGATTTCGTCGAAGCGGCCTTCCTGCGGCGCGCCGGCTGGAACGTCGAAATCCGTCCGGAGATTGGCGGATCCTATGAGCAGGGTCCGCCGACCATCATTGAACTGGTCAAGCGCGACCGCCGCTGGTGCCAGGGCAACATGCAGCACATGGCTGTCCTGCTGAAGACGGGCGGGCTGAGCTGGACCAATCGCTTCCACCTTATCACGGGCATCTTCTCTTATCTGGCCTCACCGCTCTGGCTGATCTTCATCACGCTCGGCATGCTGCTGTCGCTACAGAACAGTTTCATGCTGCCCAGCTATTTCGGGGATGAGGCGTCCTTGTTTCCGACCTGGCCTGTGATTGACTCCGAGCGCGCGCTGACGCTGTTCTTTGTCACGATGGGACTCTTGTTCGCGCCGAAACTCTATGGCCTCATTTTCGGTCTCGTCTCGCGTGAATGGCGTCAGAGTGTCGGCGTTGGCAAGACCATTCTTGGCGGGGTGTCGGAGACGCTGCTGTCGGTGTTGATCGCGCCAATCCTGATGGCGACGCAGACCGGCGCCGTGATCAATGTGTTTCGCGGAAAGGACAGTGGCTGGTCGCCGCAAGAGCGCGCGCAGGGCGGCTACAGTTTCCTCGCCACCTTGCGCCACAATCTTCCGGCTACCTTGCTGGGCGCCGTGCTGATGATGGCCGCCATCGCCATTTCGCCGATCTATGCAGCCTGGCTCGCCCCTGCCACCATTGGCATGTTGCTGGCGGGGCCGCTGTCCTACTGGACCGCCAAGGAATCGGCAGGGCAGGCCGCGCGACGGGCGGGCTTGCTGGTCAGCCCTGTGGAAGTTTGCCTGCCGGACAGCGTGCGCCGGGCGTGGGCCGACGTGACGGCATTCGCAGCGCTTCCTAAAACCGACATCACCTCCTTGTTGCGCGACCGCGCCCGGCAACGCACACGCCGACACCTGATTGACCCTTATTGGCCCCTGCAGCGACATGAAGTGCATACGCCCCTGGCGCTCGCACGGGCCCGGGCGGCCCGTGTGCTGACCCTTGAGGACTATCTCTCGGCGGTGTCGAGCGCCGAACTCATGGCCATCCTCAATTCCTCGCAGGACATGGAAAGCATCAGCTTCCGGTTTTCCGTAGCCGGACGGGTCGCGAGTGACGTGTCCGCCTATGAGCGGCTCCTGACAGATTGGCGCGCGAGCGGGCGCACGGCGACGCCGAGCGGCGGCCAGCGCAGCGGAACTTAAGCGCGGCGCCTCAGCTTGTTGGTTGGGACAACTTGGTCAGGAATTTGCCAATGGCGTGCAGCGAGACCGGCTCGTCGAGGAAGGGCGTATGGCCCCGATCCGGAACCGTCAGCAATTTGCTGGTCTTGTGCCGCCTGAGCATCCGCTTGGCCGTCTTCTCGGTGAGGATATCGGACGTCTCCCCGCGAATGATGAGGAGAGGGATGGCTTTCAAGGCCGAAAACACCCGCCACATGGCGAAATTGACCCGCCATCCTGGCGAAGTGCTGCCCATGCCCTGCACGATCACCGGATCATAGTCGAACCCGATCTTGCCATCATCCCGCTCGACGCAGGTGCGCCGCGCGAACTCCATCCAGGCCTCCTCGCCATAGTCCGGATAGACACCTGCCTGTGTCCGTCCAATCGCCGCTGCGGCGTCCCCCCAGCTGTCGAAAGTCTCATTGCCGCCAGCATAGCCGGCGATGCGTTTCAGGCCCGCCGGATTCACTTCCGGCCCCACATCATTGATGATGATGCCCTTGATCTTGTCCGGGAAGGCCTTGGCCATCAGCATGGCCATCAGCCCGCCCATGGACGTGCCGACCAGGATCAGCTCGTCCAGGTTCAGGTGCGCGATCAGACCGGCCATGTCCTGCACATAGACTGGCGGGGCATAGGATTTGCCACTCGGATCGCGATCAGATTTTCCGCGCCCGCGCACATCGACGGAGACGAACCGCATGTTCATGCCGAGCCCTTGGATCATGGGCTCGAAATCCTTGTGGTTCCGCGTCAGGCCATGCATGCACAGCACCGTTACCTGGCTGTCCTGCGGGCCATAATCGGCGGCGTACAGTTTCAGCCCGTCATGCGAGGTCCAGACTATGTTGCGCTTGGTGGCGAGCACAGCAGGGGAAAGGGAGGCCGCCTCAGTCATACCGCCTCCGCCGCGCGCTTGGCATCGCGGGCATAGGTCAGGCCGGCCATTCCGAGGAACACCACGCTTAACGCATTGAAACCCAGCATGATTTCCAGCGCCGATTTGAGCGGCGCCTCATTGCCCTGCGCTGCGAAGTATTCACTGAGATAGCCGACAATGCTGGGACCGCCCCCGATGCCGATCAGCGTCAGGCAGAACAGCATGAACGCCGAAGCGAAGGCCCGCATCCGCAGGCCGACGAGTTCCTGCGATGCCGTGTAGGCGATACTGGCATAGATCAGTCCGATGAAGGCGGGCACCACATTCCAGGCATAGGCCATGTTCAGCGTGTCAGCCTGCAGGAACATCCAGGCAAAGGGCAGGGCGATCGCGGCGCAGACGGCGATCATCCAGGGACGCCAGGCGAGGTTGTGCGCGGACAGCCGGTCACAGACGCGCCCGAGCAGAATGGCGCCGGCACTGCCCACGCCGCCAATGAGCAGGCCAAGGGGGATGGCAATATCGCTCGGTCCGACATTATAGGTGCGTTGCAGATGGCTGGGCGTCCAGGCCAGAAAGGCATTGGCAGAGATGCAGATCAGGCAGCAACCGGCCAGCAACCACAGGAAGGAGGTCTGCCCCCCGATGAAGCGCAGCGTTTCGCCGAAGCTGGAGGCCTGCCCGTCATCACTGCGTTGTTCGATGGCGCCGCGTTTAGGCTCACGAATGGTCAGCCTGACAATGCCCGCCAGGATGAGGCCGGGAATGCCGGCCACGAAGAAGGCAGCGCGCCAGCCGAAATATTTGTAGACATATCCGCCGATCACGAAGCCTGCGAGCACCCCCAGACCAATTCCGGCGGTGTAGATGCCCAGGGCGAATGCGCGCTCCTTGGGGGCGTAGAGATCGGAGATGATCGAGGTCGCCGGCGGCGTGCCGCCTGCCTCCCCGACGCCCACGCCCATGCGGGCGATGAGCAATTGCCAATAGTTCAGGGCAAAGCCCGACAGGGCCGTCATGCCTGACCAAAGGGAGAGAGAGATAGCGAGGATGTTGCGCCTGTTGCCCCGGTCGGCCCACATGGCAATCGGTATGCCGAAGGTGGCGTAGAAGGCGGCAAAGACAAAACCGGTCAACAGGCCGATTTGCCCATCGGAAATATTCAGCTCGGCCTTGATCGGTTCGATCAGGATCAGGAGTATCTGCCGGTCGATATGGTTGAACGTATAGACCAGTGTCAGCAGGCCCAGCACATAGGCACGGGAAGTGTTTTGTGAGGTCGGGGAGGGCGGAGCCGCCGTAATTTGCGTCATGGCTGTCCTTCAAGGGGCGCCGAAGGGGCTCCCAGGGTCTGCGAGGTCAAGGGAGGGACGGGCCGGCGAACCACGGAGGTCAGATTCGCCGGCCCGCTCGGTTGACTAGAAGTCGACCGAGATTGAGGCGGTCAGCGTGCGCGGCGGGCCGTAGAAGGTCGAGTACGCACTGTCGAAGCCAAGCTGGCTCGGCGTCACGAAGTTGTACGCCGCCACGCGATATTCCTCGTCCGTCAGGTTCCGGCCGTGGATGCCGAAACGCAGACGTTCGGACGGCGACGTCCAGACGAAGCTGAGGTCCAGCAGCGTATAGGAATCCGGGTCCAGCGCCGGGCCACCATCCGGGAACAAGGCGTTCGTGCCGGGTGCGAAGCCATTGTTCTCCACATTGAACAGATAATAGGCATCCCGATAGGAGGCCGAGCCCGTGATCGAGATCGCGCCAAACTCCGGCCCGAAATCGCGCATATAGTTCAGCGAGAGCTGGCCCTGCAGTTCCGGCGTGTTCTGGGTGACGAACTGGTCGGCGATATTGGTGCCGGCCGACAGGATTTCCTGGATCTCGGCGTCGATGTAGCCGAGATTCCCCATCAGGGTGAACTCGTCATTGATGAACCAGCTGCCCTCAAGTTCGAGGCCGGTATATTCCGACGAGCCGGCATTGAAGACTGAGGAGACGAACGTGTCGTTGACGCCGTCATTGTCGGAATCTGCACCGCTCTGAACCGTAATCTGTTGATCCGTATACTCCGCAAAGAATACGGCGGTGTTCAGCTGCAGGCGATCATCAAAGAAGCTGCCCTTGATGCCCAGTTCATAGCTGTCGACCTTTTCCGGACCGAAGCCTTCTTCGGACAGGCCGAGCGGGTCGAGGTCGGCGCGGGCGCGCGGATCGAAGCCGCCCGCCTTGAAGCCCTGCGCGAAGGTGGCGTAGAGATTCAGGTCATCCGTTGGCTTGTAGGAGACCGAAACACGCGGCGTGAATTCCTCGTCCTTGCGGTTCAGGCCTTCATAGCCGGTCTGGGTCGCAAGAAAGACAGAGCTGCTGTTTGTCGGATCGAACGAGCCTGAGCCGAGTCCCAACCAGAGTTCACGCGTCACATCTGCCGTAGTCTCATCCTGGGTGAAGCGCCCGCCGAGAGACACGCTCCACTGGTCCGTCACATCATAGGTGAAGTCTCCATAGACGGAGAAGTTTTCCTTGTCCTGCTTGCCGGCCTGGTAGACCGTCACGCCGAGGGCGCTGAGCAACAGGTCGAAGGCGCCATCTGCGCTGCCGTCGAGATAGTAGACACCGGCGACACCGGACAGGCGGTCGCCATTATACAGCAGCTGGAATTCCTGGCTGAACTGGTCGTCATTATAGTAGGCCGGAACGTCGAAATCCGGATTTGGCAGGGCATCGAAGTCGATTGGCGTGACCGTCGCGCCTTCGCGATAGGCCGTGATGGATTTCAGCGTGACCTCATTGTTGACGTCCCACTCACCCGTGAAGGAGTAGCCTTCGGTTTCGACCGAGTTGTCGTCACCCACCCCGGCGCGCGTGTCATACACATTGTCCGTGACCGGCAGGGTGCCGTCGGCACTCGGGATCAGGCGATGGCCGTGCTTGGCGTTGGAATCGTCTTCGGACTTGTCATAGGCGAGGCGGAAGAACAGCGAGTCCGTCGGAGACCATTCGGCACTCACCCGATAGGCCAGCACGTCCTTGTTGTAATGGTCGGCGCCGGTGAACAGGTTCTCACCGTACCCGTCGCGCTGATAGTTGGCGATCGCGCCGCCGACCTTGAACGTGTCGCTCAGCGGCACGGAGCCGGACACGATTGTATCGAGCTGGCTGTAGGAGCCGACGTTCACCTTGGCTTTCAGGTCCGGCTCGTCATCCATCTCGGCGGTGACGTATTTGATCGCGCCGCCAATCGTGTTGCGACCGTAGAGCGTGCCTTGCGGACCACGCAGAACTTCGATCCGTTCAATGTCGAAAATGTCCAGGATCGCGCCTTGCGGACGGGCGATGTAGACATCGTCGACATACAGGCCGACGCCGGGCTCGAAGCCCCAGAGCGGGTCCTGCTGGCCAACACCGCGGATGAAGGCGATCAGCGTGGAGTTGGAGCCGCGGGCCACTTCAATCGTGGCGTTCGGGGTCGAGCGCTGGATGGAGGTGATGTCGACGGCGCCGGTGGCTTCCAGCTGGTCGGCACTGAAGGCCGACACGGACAGCGGCACATCGATCAGGTCTTCTTCGCGGCGCTGCGCGGTAACGGTGACCCGGCCCAGTGTGCGGGCCTCTTCCGGAGCCTCATCCGCGTCCTGTGCCTGCGCAGCATACTGGCCCGCAGTCAGCGCAAGCGCCGACACGAGACCGAATCTCAGCGTATTCATTTTGTGATTTCCCAATTTTTCCTCCCGAGGATTCTCTCTATTTGACGGGAGTTATCCAGATCATGCGCGTCTCGGCGATGACATGTGGGCTCAACACAAGTGAACATTTTCGCTCAGCTCTCAGGCCTGGGCGATTTCCATGCTCGATCTGGCATAGGCGGCGGGCGAAACACCGCGCATTTTCTTGAACGCGCGATTGAAGGCACGCACGTCGGAATAGCCAAGAAATTCAGAGACCTGCGTCACGCTTGTGCCTTGGGCCAGCATCAGGCCGGCGCGCTCGGCGCGGCTTTCCTGAAGGATATCCCGGAAGCTGGTGTTTTCCTCGCTCAGGCGGCGGCGCAAGGTTGCAACGCTGACCCCGAGATTCCGCGCGACGGCCTGTTGGGTCTCAAATCCGTCCGAGATCAGATCGGCCGTGCGCACCGCAAAGGACCGCGCATCGAAAGACGGGGCGATGGCTTCAAGGTGACGAATCACGCGCGCGAAAATGCCGTCTGCCGTCAGGTCGACCTCCGGTGTGGAGGGGATCGTCTCGCAGGCAATATCAATGTCGTAGATCAGCTCATAGGCAGCATGGCCGTAGCCGATGGGTACCTGCCAGAATTGCAGCTGGCCATTGCCGGAATCATGACGGTTCCTCAGCAGGCTGACGCGTTTCAGGGCCCGGCCCGCTGCGCCGCCGGTCAAGCTGTCGAGCAGGGCATGTGTCTTGATCAACAGGGCGTCGCCAACGAAATGCGTCAGCGCCCGGTCATCGCGGAAGCGATAGGGGAAGGTCGAATCATCCACCACCAGCGCCAGCATCGAGTCGGTCTGGCGGACATAATTGTAGCGCCCGCCATGCATCATGTTGAAATGCGAGGCGAGGCTGCGGATCGCGTCCTGCAGGGTGGCGGCCGCCTGGATCTGGGTCACGACGAATGTGCCGGTCTGGTAGAGCAGCTTTCGTTCCGAAAGTTGCGCGGTCAGATCGTCGAAGGAGCGGGCGATTTCGCGCTGGATGCGGTAATAGTCCACAAGGTCGATCTGGGTGCCGGGCTCGTTGGTGCGCCGATCCGGATCAATGCCCAGCCGATGCAGCAGGCCGTCGACATCCACGCCGGATGTGCCCGCCCAAGACAGGATCGGTTCGATCTGGTGAAGCTCGAAGCTTGCCCGGGTCAGTGACTGCGCCATGCGGGCCTTATAACAGATATCGGTATCGAAAACGTATCCTGATTCAAACGGATGTTTTTGATTATGGCGTGGCAGCAACAGGTCTATCGGTAATAGGCGCAGAGCGTATCGACCAGTTCCCGGCCGATTCCGCCGGCGCAGCGATAATAGATCGTCTGCGCATCGCGTCGGCTTTCGACCAGACCGGCGCCGCGCAGTTTCGACAGGTGCTGGGAGACAGCCGAATGCGACTGGCCGGTCAGGGCAGCCAGCTGGTGGACCGGGTGCTCGCCATCGCTGAGGGCGCACATGATCTTGAGACGCGTATCGCTCGACATGGCTTTCAGCACTTCAGACGCCTCATGAATACGCTCCGACATCAGGTCGAGGGCATCCTTGGTCTGGGGTTTGCGCTGGGCTGTCATCACGAGTTACTCACATTCAACTGGTTCAGGCCGAAGGCCCTGTTTCTGCGGGGAGCCAGCCATTGTCCATAATATAGGTTGGATCAACCGACGAAATAGGCGAAACCTGCAAGAGTCAGACCTATATGCCCCGAAAATGCCCGAAGGACGGGGCATTTTGCTGAACTTCAAATCTTGCCGGAATCCGTGCAAAGCTTTATGCGCCCCCTATATGCGTTTCGGCGGCGCAATGGACCGCCCTTTATTGGAGACTGCATGTCGAAGGAAGAACTGATTGAATTCGAAGGCACAGTCGTGGAACTGCTGCCGAACGCGACGTTCCGCGTTAAACTCGAGAACGACCACGAAATCATTGCCCACACGGCTGGCAAGATGCGGAAGAACCGTATCCGCGTGCTGACCGGGGACAAGGTGATGGTTGAGATGACCCCGTATGACCTGACCAAGGGTCGTATCACCTACCGCTTCAAATAAGAGATATGGCGTCCTCAGGGCATGTTCCCCTGATCCTCGCCAGTGCGAGTCCCCGGCGGCGAGACCTGCTCGCCCAGATCGGGATTGTGCCGGACGCGATCTGCCCCACTGACATCGACGAATCCCGTCGCAAGGACGAATCTCCGCGGGCGCTGGCCGAAAGACTGGCGCGGGAGAAGGCCGAGGCCTGTCCAGAGCCGGGCTTTGTGCTGGCGGCCGACACGGTTGTGGCGCTTGGCCAGCGTAATCTGGAAAAGGCCGCCGACGCGGCAGAAGCCGAAGCCTTCCTGCGCCTGCTGTCCGGCCGGTCGCATCAATGCCTTACCGGCATCGCCGTGAAAGCCCCGGACGGCCGGGTGAGCAGCCGCACGGTCCTGGCTCGCGTGAAGGTGAAGCGCCTGACCGATCAGGAAATCGCCGCCTACATCGCCAGCGGCGAGTGGCAAGGCAAGGCCGGCGGCTATGGCATCCAGGGCATGGCTGGCGGGTTCATCACCCATATCAGCGGCAGCTATACCGCGATTGTCGGCCTGCCGCTGTATGAGACAAAAGCCCTGCTGGAAGGCATGGGCTGGCGGTCGAAACCCTAGGCGCGTTCCCAGGCTGTTACGGCCAGCAGGCTGACCGCGACGACGCCGCCCACCATCAACCAGAGTGGATCCGCAGAGGCGAGCAGGCTGGCATCCTGCTGGGCATCATTGACCGTCCGGGTCACCAGCGTGTCGAGTCCGCTCCAACCGGCCAGCAGGCTTGGCAGCTGGAAGGCCGCCACGCCAGCGCCCACCACGCCGACGGCGCCAAGCACCAGGCGGCGAGACAGGGATGTGCGGCGAATGCCGGTCATCACATCATTCACGAACGGGGCCGGGTCCAGCGCGCGGTCTTCCGCCGTGAAGAGATCGGTCAGGTCTGAATAGGGTTCCTGGTCACGCATCATCATACTCCATCACGCCACGTGGCTGCTTTCAAGGTGTTTACGAAGCGCGGCGACACCGCGCGTTACATGGGATTTTATCGTGCCAAGCGGCCAGCCGGTGGCTTCGGCCGCTTCGCGGTGGGACAGGCCCGACGCGACGCAGAGAATCACGCAAATCCGTTGGGCCTCGGACAAATTTCCGAGCGCGCGTGTCAGGTCCATCTGGTCGCCGACTTCATCCGACTGGCTGCGCTCGAACGGAATGATCTCTGCCGTCTCGTCGAACTCGATCTCAATCTTCTGCTTGCGGCGGACTTGCAGGTATTCCCGCCAGCAAATCGTGCAGATCCAGGCCGAGAAGGTTCCGCCGGCATAGGAGCCGATCTTCTGCCACGCCTTGAGGAACGTGGCCTGGGCAATATCGTCCCCGTCACTGGCCGAGCCGGTGAGGCGCCTCGCCATGCCGCGGATTCGGGCCTGATGGCGTCGCACGAGTTCGGCAAAATCTGCCTCATGACCTCGTGCGGCGCTTGCGGCCAGGTCCGGATCGCTGCGCATGTCGCGCCCTCCCTTGGCAACCAGCCTCAGCCTAACCGTGTTGCCCACGGCGACTCGCTGCCCAGAGACCAAGATAGGCGAGGCCAATGAAGACGGGAAAGGATGCGACGCCGATCATTGGCTTGACCGCTTCGCCTTCTTCCATGCCGACCATCACGCCGAGAAAGCCAAAGGCGACACCGACGGCGAGAAACAGGACGCCCCGGCGCAAATCGGCGCGGATCGGATCGGTGATCAGGGCGAGTTTTTCCATCGTCTCGCCGGTCAGGTCCTGGCCCTTGTCGACCGCATGACGGACGGTTTCGTGGAGGGTCAGGCGTTTCTTGTAATTATAGTGGCTGACCAGCCAGACAATTCCGGCAAGGGCGCCAAAAAAGACTACGGGGACGACAATATCTTCGCTCATTTCAAAAGCTCCTTCAGGCTTGTTCCGGGGCGTCGTGTTCGGCGCCTTTGTAGGTAAGATGCTGGCAGGGGCGCGTTTGGATGCAGGGGTGTGATATTTCTTTCTGCCGCCTTTGCTTGCCGACGGCGAGCCCGGCGGCTAATCGCGGGGCAATGGTAAAGTTGAGATCCAAGAAGAATCGCAAGCCGCATGTGGCGCCTGACCTGTCGACCCCGGAGGGCCGCGCCCGTGCACGCCGCGAACTGGTCTGGGGCGATCACGGCTTCCTGCGGGCGGCCTTTTCCAATCTGCACCAGATCTCGCCGGAGATGTGGCGGGCCAACCAGCCTTCGCCGAAGAAAGTCGTCGAGTATGCCGAGACGCTCGGCATTCGCACCATCCTGAACCTGCGCGGGGAAAGCACCAAGGGCTATTACCTGCTGGAGAAGGAGGCCTGTGAAGCCGCCGGAATCGCTCTGGTCGATTTCCAGGTCTTCTCGCGGGACACGCCGACGAAAGAGGCATTGTTCGCGGCCAAGGAGCTGTTCGACTCGATCGAATACCCGGCCCTGATGCATTGCAAATCCGGCGCGGACCGGGCGGGGCTCATGTCCGTGCTCTACAAATTGCTGCGGGAAAAAGTGCCCTTCGTGGAGGCGACCGAACAATTGTCGCTGAAATACCTGCACGTCAAACATGGCAAGACCGGCATGCTGGATGCGTTTTTCCAGGCTTATGCCGACTATAATGCCGGGCGCGCTCCGGAGGATTGGAAGCCGTTTCTCGACTGGGTTTCGGACGATTATGACCGTCTCGAAGTGAAGGAAAAATTCCTGCGCGACTTCGGAAAAGGCATCCAGGTCGACAAGATCCTGCAACGGGAATAGTTGCTTTCCTGTTAGTTAATTTCGTGCTTGGCTGGCACCTGAAGATACCGGAGCTGCCAGAATGCGCGTCCTGATCCTGACCGGCCTTAGCTTGGCCATGCTTGCCGCGTGCAGCCAGAAATCCGACCGGGAGACGTTGACCGAGGCATGCATTGCCGATGGCGAAGCCCCCGAAACCTGCGACTGCATCACCGGCGCCATGGAAGAGAAGCTGAGCCCGGACCTGTTCCGGCGCACGGCCGCAGCGATTGGGCGGGAAAAGCGCGACATCGAGGATTTCGTGGAATCCCTCAGCATGAGCGATCAGCTGGAATTCGCCGCCTCGCTGAGCGCCATGATCTCATGTGAACTGACTTTGCAGGACGACGAATGACCGGGCCGTGTCGCAAAACCGAATCCGCCCGGTCATGGGAATTTCGTTTCTCGCGTGTAATCGGGTGACGGGTGGCAGCAATCTGCATAGAAATGATTTGGAGTTAAGGAAGGGGATCTCATGAAGTTCTTTATTATCAACAGCTTCCGCACGATGGTCTACGTCGCATACATCGCGATCATTGTCGCTGGCATCGCACTGGGCCTGTACAATCGGGGGGAATTCACCGGCGAGCTGGCCAATTTGACCGGCACGATTGCCCAAGTGGCCGACTTTGTCGTGTTCACAGTGGGCGGCTGGATCGCGGCCAGTCTGATCTGCGGTCTGATCGTCACGCTGCTCGACATTCGCGACGACATCAATGACCGCCTGCCGGACGCGCGCCGCGACGACTGACCGTCGGCGGAGAATCACGATGATATGGAAACAGGCCATCGATTCGCGTCGGTGGCCTTTTTTAAAGGGGAGGAGAAACAATGACATCACTTGAAGCTGCAGGCGTCTATGTCGCCATCAACATGTTGCTGCTGATCTATCTGGCATTCCGGGTCGTGTCCGTGCGCCAGTCGGCGAAAGTGTCCATCGGGACGGGCGGCAACGAGATGCTGGAATTGCGCACGCGCGTTCACGGCAATGCCACTGAGTACATCCCCTCCATGCTGGTTGGCCTCGTCGTCATGGCCCTGATGGGGCTGCCGGTCTGGACCCTTCACGTCGCCGGGGGCGTGTTTACCCTCGGACGGGTGATGCATGTCATTGGGCTCGGCGGGACCGTGATGCCGATGCGGGCCGGGGGCATCCTGCTCAGCTGGATCGCGATGGTGCTGACGGCGCTGGCAATCCTGTACCACGCCCTCGTCTGAATTGCGCAGTTGCGCGAGGCGGGCGCAGCGTCCATCTAGCCGGAATGGCTGATTTCAAGACACCGCCGGCCGATTTGCTTGCCGGACTACTGGACCATTGCCGCAAGGAAGGTGCAGACGCTGCAGACGCCCGGATCGGCGTGACCGAAGGCGTGAGCGTTTCCGTTCGTGACGGAGCGCTGGAAAGCATTGAGCGCGAAGAGGGCCGCTCGGTCGCCCTGCGCTGCCTGTATGGCAAGCGTCAGGCGCACGTCTCGGGGGCGGATCTGTCCCCGGAGGGACTGAAGGCGCTGGCTGAACGCTGCGTGGCAATGGCGCGCGCCGTGCCGGAAGACAAGTATTGCGGCCTGCCGGATGCGGACACGCTGGCGACGGGCGATCTCGACATGGATCTGACGGGGGAGCCGGAAATTCCGGCCGAAACCCTCGAATCGGAAGCGTTGATCGCTGAAGCGGCTGCGCTCGGCATTGCAGGGATCAAGACGGTGGCCGGCTGCGGCGCCTCCTGGAACCGCTCCTCGCGCTGGGTCGCCGCCAGCAATGGCTTTTCCGCCTTCAAGACCGGCACGTCCACCAGCCTCGGCCTGGCCGCGGTGGCAGAGCGCGACGGCCATATGGAGCGCGATTATGACAGCTGGTCTGTCCGCTTCAAGAAAGACCGCCCGACCGCTGCCGAGATTGGCATCACGGCCGGTGAGCGGACGATTTCTCGCCTTGGCGCGCGCAAGCTGAACACCCAGAAGGCGGCGGTCCTGTATGACCGGCGCGTTTCTGCGGGCCTGATCGGCGCCTTTCTCGGCGCGATCTCCGGCCCGTCCGTGGCGCGCGGCGTCAGCTTCCTGAAGGACCGGATGGGTGAGCAGGTGTTCGCCAAGGGCATTCACATCATCGACGATCCGTTCCGCCCGATGGGCATGGGCTCGCGCAGCCATGATGGCGAGGGCCTGCCGGTCCGCGAAACCCACCTCATTGATGATGGCCGGTTGACCAGCTGGTTGCTCAATTCGCCCTCGGCGCGTCAGCTGGGCATGGAGCCAAACGGCTTTTCCGCCCTCGGCTTTGGCGATCCGCCGGGCGTGACGACGTCGAACCTCTATTTGAAAGCGGGAGACAAGACCCCGGCCGAACTGGTCAGGGGCGCCGGCAAGGGCTTGCTGGTGACCGACATGTTCGGACCGTCGATCAATCCGAACAATGGCGACTATTCGGTCGGCGTGTCGGGCTTCTGGTTCGAGGATGGCGAGATTGCCTATCCGGTGTCCGAAGTCACCATCGCGGGCGACCTGCCTTCCATGTTTGCCCGGCTGATCCCGGCTTCGGACCTTGAGTTCCGCGGAACACGGGACGCGCCGAGCATTCTCATCGAGGACATGAGTCTTGCGGGTAGCTGACCGCACCTTGTCGGAAGACATGAAACTCCTGCGTGAACTGGCGCAGGAAGCGGGCAAGCTCGCACAATCCTTCATGCTGGGCGGGCAGACGGCCGAAACCTGGCACAAGACCGGCGGCAGCCCGGTGACCGAAGCCGATATGGCCGTGAACCAGCTCTGCTCGGACCGGCTGATGCGCTTCCGCCCCGAATATGGCTGGCTGTCGGAAGAGACACTCGATAATCCGGATGCGCGCCAGAAGGACCGCTGCTGGGTCGTGGACCCGATTGACGGGACGCGTGCCTATATTCGCGGCGATCCGCACTGGTGCATCGGCCTCGCCATTGTCGAAGAGGGCATCTCGGTAGGCGGGGTGCTGTATGCCCCGGAACTGGACGAATTCTACGAGGCCCATCGCGGGCAGGGCGCGTTCCTGAATGGTCAGGCGATCCGGGTCAGCGACTGCTCGACCGAGGCAGGCTGCCGCCTGATCGCGGCGGAGACGATGCTAGAGCACCCGGCCTGGCCCGAGCCGTGGCCGCCGGTCACGATTGCGCGGCCCAAACCCAACTCCACCCTGTTGCGGATGGCCTTCGTGGCGGCCGGCAAATGGGATGCAACGCTCGTTCTGGGTCAGAAGGCGGACTGGGATCTGGCAGCGGGCACGATCCTGATCGAGGAAGCCGGTGGTGTCGCGACGACACATCGCGGCGAAAAACTCATATTCAACCGGGCAGTACCTGCACAAAGGAGCGTCATTGCTTCTGGAAACGCCCTGCATCCTCTGTTAGTGCGCAGGTCAGAATTTGTGGATATACCTGACCCACAGGAAAGGGCGCCGAAAATGGCGCCTCCAGCGACTATGGAGCCAGCCAAAATGGGCGATACTACCCGCGAGACCAAACAGCTTCTCCACATCGTATTCGGCGGCGAGCTGAAGGATGTGGCCGAAGTGGAATTCGAAGATCTTTCCAAGGTCGACTTTGTCGGCGCCTTCCCGAACTACAAGGACGCCTACGACGCCTGGAAAAATGCGGCCCACCGCACAGTGGACAATGCAGAAGTCCGCTATTTCATCCTGCACGCCCACAAGCTGCTCGACCCGGAAACGGGAGACCACCATCACGTCTGAGGTGGTGACACCCAGGGCCCCCAAGCAGAAGGGGAGCCTGAGGCGCCTGTTTGCAGCCTATTTCAGCCCGCATATCGGCTGGTTCGCCGCCGGTACGCTCATGGCTCTGCTGACCTCGCTCAGCGCGATGGGCTATTCGCTGGTGCTGAAGATGCTAGGGGACCGGCTGCAGGCGAGTTTCGGGGAGGAGGCGGCAACGCCCGTGTCCGGGCCTGACTGGATCTGGTGGATCGGCGGCGCGATTGTCGCCCTGTCGTGCGCGCGGGCGCTCTCGCTCTACCTGATGACCCTGTTCAACAATACCGGCGTCCAGCGCGGGCTTGTCGCGGTCCAGTCCAGCCAGTTCGATTCCCTGACCGATGGCGATTATGCACGTGTGGCGGCGGATGCCTCGGGCGACTTCGTTTCGCGCTTCATCAATGATGTAAACGCGATCCGCGATGCGGCGCTGCGCTTTGCCAATAATTTCACCAAGAGCACGATCACCGTGATCGGCATGTTCGGCGTGATGCTGGTCATCGACTGGCAACTGACGCTGCTCCTGCTGGTCGCCTATCCGATTGCGTTCGGGCCGGTCATCGGCCTTGGCAACCGTATCCGCAAACGCTCCAAACAGGCCCAGAAGCAAGTCGGGCAGGTGACGTCGCTCCTGTCGGAAGGCTTCCAGTCGGCGCGCGTGGTGAAGGCCTATGGGCTGGAGCCCTACCAGAAATCCCGCGCGCGGCAGGGGTTTGTCGAGCGTTCCAAACTGTTCCTGAAAGTGCTGACCGACCGGGCGGCGGTGGATCCGATCCTCGAAGTGGCGGGCGGCGCGGCGCTGGCCGGTATTCTCGGCTTTGCGGCCTGGCGCATGTCGCAGGGCGCGATGACCCTCGGCGACCTGCTCGGCTTCATCGCGGCTCTGGGCATTGTCTCGCCGGAACTCAGGGCGCTCGGCACATTGAACGCCGTGGCGCAGGAAGGCGGCGCAGCCGCGGACCGCGTGTTCGAGATTGTCGATGCGACGACCCATATTGCCGATGCCCCGGATGCCGAACGCCTGAGCCGTGTCAGCGGGCAGGTCGAGTTTGACGGCGTGACCTTTGCCTATCCGGATGGCACGCGCGCGCTGACCGGCCTTTCCTTCGTCGCGGCGCCGGGCGAGACGGTGGCAATTGTCGGCCCGTCGGGCGCAGGCAAGTCGACCGTCTTCAACCTGCTGATGCGTCTCTATGATGCCAAGACCGGCGCAGTGCGTGTCGATGGCAAGGATGTGCGCGGCGTCGTCGGGGACACGCTGCGGGCGAATATCGGCCTCGTGGCGCAGGATTCGGCGCTGTTCGACGACACGGTTCACAACAATATCGCGCTGGGGCGTCTCGGCGCGACCAATGCCGAGATCGAGGCGGCGGCCAAGGCGGCCAATGCGCATGACTTCATCACCGCCATGCCGGAGGGCTACCAGTCGCCGGCAGGCGAGATGGGCCGCAACCTTTCCGGCGGCCAGCGCCAGCGCGTGGCCCTGGCCAGGGCGATCCTGCGCGGTGCGCCAATCCTGTTGCTGGATGAAGCCACGTCGGCCCTGGATGCCGAAAGCGAGGCCAAGGTACAGGCAGCGCTGGCGGATTTCTCCAGGGGCCGCACCACGCTGATCATTGCGCACCGCCTGTCCACAGTCCGCGCGGCTGACCGCATCATCGTGATGGAAAACGGCCGGGCGGTGGAAGAAGGCACGCATGAGACGTTGATGGCCTCCAGTGGGGCCTACAAGCGCCTGGTCGAACTCCAGCTGAGCTAGGCGCGCGCCAGCACCAGCGACGCCTGTGAGGGCGCCTGTGGGTCGGTTACGTTTTCAGGAAGAGATTGAGGTCAGATGTCCGGTAGCGGCAGGGGGCCGCTTTTGGTGAAATGTATGCCGCGAGGGTATTCGTCCGCAGAGTGTTGCACGGGGTAACGGCTTTCGCCGGGATGAGCGGATTCAATATCTCCGATAGCAATGCGGAAGGCTTTTGACGGCGTGAAGGCCAGCGGGTCTTCCGGCGCTTGCGGGACTTCGTGAGGCGGGTGCCCGATCCATTTCAGATAGACGGTGCCCTGACGATCAATGACCGTCATGAACGGTATGCCCCGGCCCTTTACCGCGCGCACATAAAGCCGCCAGGCCACCATCTGCAGCCATATCCAGAACCGGCAGGGTTCCAGGTAGGAAGGCAGTGGCGAAGCCAGGGGAGCGAGCAGGGTGTCCATGTGCCCAAGTGTGCCATGCGCGTCATGCGGTTGGATAGCGGATACAAAAAACCCCTGAACTGCGCGGCAGGTCAGGGGTCTTGAAAGATATGGGCCGGGGAGAGGCCGGAAGGTGTCCCCGTCTAGCCGAGGGCTTTTTCGATTTCGCGGGCTGCGGATTCGAACTGGTCGACGGCCGTGTCTTCGGCAAGCAAGCGCTTGGCAGCGGCCGTGGCAGCGTCTGCCGCGGCGCGGCGGACTTCCTCGGTAGCTTCCGCTTCGGCGCGGGAGATGCGGGCTTCCGCCAGGGCTTCCCGGCGCGCGAGGCGGTCAGCAATGTCCTTGCGGGCCTCTTTCATGATGCGCTTGGCGTCTTCCTTGGCCTGGGCGATCATCGCTTCGGCTTCCTTGTCGGCATCCTGCTGGCGGCGCTCAGCCAGTGCGAGGGCTTCAGCGGCCTGTTCGCGGAGGTTCTGGGCTTCGTCCAGCTCGTTGCGGATATCGTCCGCGCGCTTGTCGAGGCCACCGGTGATCGCCTTCAGGGCGCCCATGCGCCACGCGATCAGAAGGAAGGTCGCGAAGGCCAGGAAGGCGGTGTGCGTGACCGGGTCGGTCAGCGAATACATGAAGCCGCCGATGAAGCCACCACCGCCATGCGCATCAGATGCGGCAAAGGCGGGCGATGCGGCCAGCGCAGCGAAGGCAAGGGCAGGGGCAAGACGAAGGGTCATCTGCATGTCTCTTAGTTCAGAGCCGTCGAAACGGCTTTCTTGAGGTCTGCCGCAGAGGCCTTGAGGCCGAAACGGGCGGTCATGGCGTCAGCTGCGTCCACAGCGATCTGTTCGACATTCTGCATGGCCGATGCGCGCAGGGCGGAGATCCGCTCTTCGGCAGCGTCCAGCTTCTTTTCGATCTCGGCATCGACGCGGGCGGTTTCAGCCGTCATTTCGGCGTCGACCTTGGCGGCCGCCTTGGCAGCTGTTTCGCGGGCTTTTCCCTTGGCTTGGGCAATGCGCAATTCGAGCGCCTGCTGGGCTTCGGTGGCCTGCTCGTTCAGCTTGGCTGCCTGATCGAGATCGGAGGCGATGCGGTCAGACCGTTTTTCGATCGTGTCCGACATCTTTGGCAGGATGAAGCGCGAGAGGGAGAAGTAGAGGGCCCCGAAAAGGATCGCGAGCCAGAATAACTGGCCCGGCATGTGCCACGCCTCGAAAGGCGGGAACGGTGGCGGCGCGTCATCCGGAATGTGATGGGCGGTTTCCGCAAGCAGGGCGAGCAGCATGTCAGGTCCTCGGGTGCAGCATCAGGCTGGATCGGGCCGGTGGTCTATCAAGTCCGCCGGCCCGTTCTTGGCGTGTAAGTGGCTTAGACCACGAACAGGATCAGGACGGCCACGAGGAACGACAGGATGCCGAGTGCCTCTGCGAGGGCCATACCGATGAAGAGGTTACCGGTCTGCTGTGGTGCAGCGGACGGGTTGCGCATGGCAGCATCGAGGAACGAGCTGAAGATGTTGCCCACACCGATCGCGGCACCGATCATGCCGAGGGTTGCGAGGCCAGCGCCTACATATTTGAGGCCGAGTGCGATATCGCCTTCCATGGTCGTCTCCTGTTTGGAATGCAAGGGTTTCAATAATTTGCGGCCCGTGAAGCGTGTTCGTTAGGCTGCGTCAAGTTTTTTAGTGCGTTCCCGAAGGCCGCACTGGCGAAGAGTCCTTAGTGTGACGGGTGCAGGGCGTCATTCAGGTAAACGCAGGTCAGGATTGCGAAAACATAGGCCTGAAGACCTGCCACAAGAAGCTCGAGCGCGTTGAGCGCAACCCCCATGCCGAAGGCCAGGATGCCAACCACGCCCATGAACACCGCGCCGGACAGGGCCGCGCCGATGAGCTGGGCTGCAAAGGTTGCAAACAGTTTCAACATGATGTGGCCGGCCAGCATGTTGGCGAACAGACGCAGCGCCAGCGTGACCGGACGGGCCAGGAAGGAGATGATCTCGATCGGCACGAGGATCAGGTAGATCAGGAAGGGCGCGCCCGACGGGGCGAACAGCTTGAAGAAGCTGAGGCCGTTCTTCCAGATACCGAAGCCGATGACGATGGAAATGACGAGCAGGGCCAGCGCGCCGGTGACGACCAGATGGCTGGTCGTGGTGAAGGCGTAGGGCACCATGCCGATCATGTTCGCGAAGAACACGAAGAAGAAGAGCGTGAAGACAAACGGGAAGAAGCGCAGGCCTTCTTCACCGGCGGTCGAGCGGACCATGTCGGCGACGAAGCCATAGCCGATCTCGGCGATGGATTGCGTACGGCCCGGCACCAGCGCCTTCTTGGAGGCGGCATAGCCGAAGAAGGCGATGCACAGCACCACGCCCAGCAGCATGAAGCCTGATGCGTTGGTGAAGGAAATGTCGATATTGCCGAGGCGCAGGTCCAGCCACTTCGTGACCTGGAACTGGTGGATCGGATCAATCGCGGTGTTTTGCAGAGCGAAATTCATTCGTTCCCGGTCCCGTCTGTTGGAGCCTCAGGCTCCGATAAATTCCCTAGCGCCCGGGCATTCAGTTCCCGATAGGCGCGCATCATCGCTCGTATACCTGCTGCGAAGCCGAGTGTCCCGACAATCAGCAGGCCCCAGGGCTTTGTTCCTGCGAATGCGTCGATCCAGAAACCAATCAGGCCTCCGACAAAGATGCAGGCGACGAATTCCGCGCCATATCGCAGGGCGTAGGCCCCGGCCGAAAGACTTCCATCATCAGCATCCAGCTTGCGCTTTGCCGCATCCTTTGCCGCTCTGGCCGCCTGAGCCTGGGCGATACGTTCACCGAGGTCGTTCGGGCCTTCACTGGACATGATTGCTAAGCTTCGCGCGAGCGAATCCCTTCTGATGGGGTGCCCCCCGGATTTCGGCGCAAACTATGTATTGGGCGCGGGCAAGTCAACCGCGATTGCAGAAAGCTAGAGACCTGATTCTATTGGATTTCTATTGGGCGGGTGTGCGCTACTCCGCCGCAACGAGCTCTTCGGCTGCCTGCAGGTCCACAGAAACCAGCTTGGAAACGCCTTTTTCCCGCATGGTGACGCCGAAAAGACGGTCCATCCGGCTCATCGTGACCGGATTGTGGGTGATTACCACGAAGCGTGTGTCGGTGCGCTGGCGCATTTCGTTGAGCATGTTGCAGAACCGGTCGACATTCGCATCATCCAGCGGGGCGTCCACCTCGTCCAGCACGCAGATCGGGGCCGGGCGCGACAGGAAGACCGCGAAGATCAGGGCTGCGGCCGTCAGGGCCTGCTCGCCGCCGGACATCAGGTTCAGCGTGCCGAGCTTCTTGCCGGGCGGCTGGGCCATGATTTCGAGACCGGCCTGCAGCGGATCGTCGGCATCGACCAGGCGCAGCTCGGCCTGACCCCCGCGGAACAGGGCGGTGAACAGCGCCTTGAAGTGCTCGTTGACCTGCTCGAATGCCTTCAGCAGGCGCTCGCGGCCTTCGGCGTTCAGGGCATCGACGCCCTGGCGCAGCTTGGCGATGGCGGCGACGAGGTCTTCCTTTTCGGTGACCTGCGAGCCAAGGCGTTCTTCGAGGTCTTCGGCTTCTTCCTCGGCGTTCATGTTCACGCCGCCCAGCTGGTCGCGGGAGCGGCGAAGCTCGTCTGCGCGGCGCTCGGCATCGCGCGGGGTGAACTCGCCCATCGTTTCTTCTTCGAGGCCCGCTTCGGCAATGGCCAGCAGGCCTTCCGGCGTGCGCTGGAAATTGTTGCGGGCGATCTCGACGGATTCTTCGAGCCGGCCTTCGGCGTTTTCGAGCTTCACCTTCCAGCCGGCGAGATTCTCGCGCGCTTCGGAGGCGGCATTGGCAGCGGCGCGGGCGGCCTGTTCGGCCTCGCGGATGGCCGCTTCCTTCTCCGCCAACTGGTCGGCCACGCGCTTGCGTTCGGCTTCGAGGGATTCGACTTCGTTGCTGCGAGTCTCGATCTCACCGGCCAGCTGCTCCGGGCGGGCCTTGGCGGCGAGCGCATCGGCAGCCGTGGTCCGGCGGCGTTCGATCAGGCGGGCGACACGTTCCTCGGTCGCGGTGATGCGGCCGGACCATGTCTTGATGTCACGTTCGAGGCCATCGCGGCGGGCAGCGGCCTGCTCGCGGCCGCGTGTGATGTCGGTCAGGCGGCCACGCGCTTCGATCTCTGCGGTGCGGGCTTCGGCCACCATCGTGCGCGCTTCGGCGAGGCGGGTTTCGAGGGCGGCTTCATCCTCGGCCGGGCCTTCCGGGGCGATCATGGCCAGCGTCTCGTTGACGATGGCAAGGTCGGCCTCGGCGCGGGTCAGGGCTTCGCCGCTGGTGTCGCGCTTCATGGCCGCCCGTTCGGAGGCCTGCGCTTCCTGTGACACGCGGTTGCGGGCGTCGCTGAGCGCGCGCTGGGCCGGGGCGATGGCCTGACGCAAATCGCGGAGCCTGGTCTCGGCAGACTGGCGCGCCTCACGGGCGGTGACGAGATCGGTCTCACGCGCCTCATAGGTGGCGGTCAGCGCGGGCAGTTCGGCTTCGGCCGCTTCGAGGCGGGCCTGCTGTTCAAGGCGGGCCGCAGCGCTGGCAGGCGCGTCCGGTGTGCGGATGTAGCCATCCCAGCGCCAGAGATGACCTTCGACGGAAACAAGGCGCTGGCCGGGTTGGAGTTGGCCCATCAGGCGTTCGCCGTCGGCCACGTCGACCACGCCGCATTGGGCAAGGCGCGCGGCGAGTTCGCGGGGGGCTTCGGTGACGTCCGTCAGCGGACGGGCGCCCTGCGGCAGGGATTGCGAGGCAAGCGAGGCGCCGCCCCAATACATCGCGGCGGACCGGTCGGTCGGGGCTTCGATATCGTCGCCCAGAGCGGCGGCGATGGCCTTCTCGTAGCCATCCTGCGTGCGGATGCGTTCAACGACCGGCGGGGCTTTCGGACCCTCGGCCTTGCGGAGCAATTTGTGCAGGCCGGCGATCTCGGCTTCCAGCGCGCGGACATCCTGTTGCGCGCTGTCGCGCGGAGCCTGTGCAGCGGTCTCGGCTTCGCGGGTCGTGTTGAGATTGGCCTCGGCGGCCTCGACGGCGCGTTCGGCCTCCTGCAGGGCGGCTTCGGCCTCCTGCTCGACAGTCCTGGCGTCCTTCAACCGGCCAACCAGCGTGACGGCATCCTCGATGCGGGACATCTCGCCTTTCAGGCGGTCGATTTCAGAGGTGAGCTGGGACTGGCGGCGGCGCTGGGCGGAGGCGTTTTCCTCAGAGGCGCGGCGCTGGGCGCGAACCTGTGACAGGCGTTCCTGCGCTTCGTCGGCGGACTTCTCGGCAGCCGCGAGGCGCGTGCGGGCATCTTCCAGCGCGCGGCGGGTTTCGGCTTCGATCTCTTCGTTCCGGGCCTCGTCGAGGACCGGCAGCGAGGACAGTTCGAATCTGGCATGGGCCAGCGCGTCTTCGGCTTCCAGCTTCTGGTCCTGTTCGCGCTCGATATCTTCCATCAGGCGGGTCGCTTCAGCGTCGAGGCGCTCATGCGTCTCGGCGGCGACCTTGCGCTCGGTTTCGAGCCGCGCCAGCGTGATGCGGGCCTGACCGAGTTTGGCGGCGGCGACGCTTTCAGCTTCGCGCAGGGGATTGAGCCCTTCGCCGGCTTCGATGCGTTGGCGCTCGCAGACCGCATCATCGCGGGTCTTTTCCTCAACCGCGCGGCGGGCGTCGTCCAGTTGGGTGCGGGCCGTGTCGCAAGCGAGCTTGGCTTCGTGCCAGCGCAGATGCGCGATCAGGGCGTCGAGCGCGTGGATCTCTTCCGACAGGCTCTTGTACTTGCGGGCCTTGGCGGCCTGGCGCTTCAGGCTGGCCAGCTGGCGCTCCACCTCGGCGGACACTTCCGACAGGCGTTCGAGATTGGTCTCGGCGCCGTTCAGTTTCAGCTCGGCCTCGTGGCGACGGGAGTTCAGGCCCGCAATGCCTGCGGCCTCTTCAAGGATGCGGCGGCGGTTCTGCGGCTTGGAGCCGATCAGTTCGGAGATCTGACCCTGACGCACAAGGGCCGGGGAGTTTGCGCCGGTCGAGGCATCCGCGAACAGGAGCTGGATGTCCTTGCCGCGCACGGTCCGGCCATTCAGCTTGTAGGTGGAGCCTGCGCCGCGCTTCAGGCGGCGGATGACTTCCAGCGTATCGGAGGCGTTGAATTCCGGCGGCGCGGTGCGTTTGGAATTGTCCAGCACGAGTGTGACTTCAGCGGTCTCGCGGGCCGGGCGGCCATCGGCGCCGGAGAAGATGAGATCATCCATCTCTCCGCCGCGCATGGCGCGCGCGGAACTCGCGCCCATCGCCCAGCGCAGGGCTTCGAGCAAATTGGACTTGCCGCAGCCATTCGGGCCAACGATCCCGGTCAGGCCGGGTTCGATCGGCACATCCTGAGGGTCCACGAAGGATTTGAAGCCAGCAATACGGAGTTCGGTTATCTTCATACTGGCTTCTCCATCCCGCTACTCGTCTGTGGAGACGCCGGCGGCTTCCAGCGCAGCGTCCAGCGCGGCCTTGACCTTGTCAGCCGAGTTCATGTTGGCGAACTGGTGCACTTCCCCATCAATGATGAAGGTCGGTGTGCCGGTGACGCCGAATTTCTCGGATGTCTGGTAAATATCGGCCATCTGCTGGCGCAGGTCGCGATTGTTCATGCAGGCGTCGAAATCGGCTTCGGTCTCGATGCCATGACGCTGGCCGATAGTCTGAAGCATGGCTTTCAGGACGCCGTTCTGGGCGGATTCGACGATGCCGGACTGGTATTCGAACAGCTCGTCCAGCACAGCGAAATACTTGTCTTCGCCGGCGCACATGGCGACCAGATAGGCTGGCACGTCGGGTGCGTGCAGCGGGTATTCGCGGAAGATCAGTTTCACCTTGCCGGTATCGATATAGTCCGACTGGACGACCGGCTGGATATCGTCATGCCAGTATTTGCAGGCCGGACAGGTCGGCGAGGCGTATTCGATCAGCGTGACGGGCGCGTCGGCCGAGCCTTTGACATGGCCAAGCTCGCTGCCCGCAGTCACGGCGGCATCGCCTGCAGGCGTCGTGTCCGCGCCGGTGTCACCACAGGCGGCCAGGGCCAGCGCCGAAATCGCTGCAAGCGCAGTGCGTCGTGAGAAGAAATTCATGATCATAACCTTCGCGTTAAGGATTGAGTCGGTTTGGTTGCCAATTCATTAACTGCAACCACCCCTTCTGTTAACTATTCTGCCTGCGCTGCAGGCGAATCGGGCAGGGCGGCAAGCCGGGCATCGAGATAGGCGGCGAACGCGTCGGCCGAGTTGAAATCGTCATCGACGTATTTTTCCTCCCCATTGATGATCAGGGTTGGCGTGCCGTGCAGTTCATACTGATTGGCGCTTTCCTGCACTTCGATCATGTCGAGCCGGATGCTCATATCGGCGTAGCAGGCATTGAAGGCGTCAACATCGGTGATGCCATAGGGCGCGCCGATGTCGACAAAGGTGTCGAGCAGCGTGCCGGCCTGCGCCGATTTGATGATCTCGGGCTGGCGGTCGAATATGACATCGGTCGCCTCGAAGAATTTGTGCTCGCCGGCGCAGCGCGCCATGGCGACGAGGGCGGTATCGACGTCATTGTGCAGGACTTCCCGGAAGATGAAGCGGACCTTGCCGGTCTCGACATAGTCGGCCTCGATGCGGGGCATGAGCTTGTCGTGGAAGTATTTGCACCCACCACAGGTCAGCGAACCATATTCGATCATTGTCAGGGGCGCATCCTTCGAGCCCTTTGCGTGACCGACCGAAAGGTCTTCGGCGAAGGCGGGCATCGCCATGAGGGCGGCGGCCAGAGTGGCACTCAGGAGGGATTTCAACATTTCGGGGCTCCTTGCGGGCAGCGCGGGGATCAGAATGGCAGGTCGCCGTCTTTGGCAGGCTTGGCCGGGCGCGGCGTGTCCTCTGCGGTTAGCATGGCCTCTCCAAGCGCAACAATTGCGGCGCGCAGCTTGTCGTCCTGGATCGTGGCGGCGGAGTCTTCCAGCTCTTTGCGCTCTTTCAGCGTCAGGGGACGGGTCTTGCGGCGCAGCGTCTTGGGCGGCTCGGTGCCGAGTGAGCCCTGTTTGATCTTTATGGCGGTGATGTCGCCGCCGGCAGAGACAGAGACGCGCTGGCGCAGCGTTTCGGACTGGTGCTGGACCATCGGGGCGGCCTGCGGCACGACGAGCAGGGTCAGCACGCGGCCATCCTTGCCACCGCTGAGACGTTCCGGGCGGCAATATTTGTAGAGCTGCTCGCCGGCGATCTCACGCCAGCGCTGGCGCAGCACCTGAATCGGGGGCAGCTTCTTCGCACCGGACTTGCGGCCGACACGCTCGGCAGACAGGCCGATCTGGCGCATGTTGGAATAGGTGCGCGTCGCCCGCTGGTAGCGCAGCCGCACCCTGGCGCGGGCTTCCTCGATGGGATCAAGGGTTGATCTCGTGACCATTCATACGAGATTGCACGGCTTTCGGGCGAGGAAAAGGCATGGCACCGGCAAAGCACAGAGATTTGAACAGCCTGCCGGGCAAATTGCTGCCCTGGTTTGAGCGCCATGCGCGTGACCTGCCCTGGCGCACGCTGCCGGCGGACCGGGCCGTGGGCGAGCGGCCTGATCCGTATCGCGTCTGGCTCTGCGAGATCATGATGCAGCAGACGACCATCCCGCATGGCACGCCATACTTTCACACCTTCCTGACACGCTGGCCGACGGTCGAGGCGCTGGCGGCGGCGAAGGATGAGGAAGTGATGAGCGCATGGGCCGGGCTGGGCTATTATGCGCGGGCGCGGAATTTGCTGAAATGTGCGCGGGAGGTGGCCGCGCGGGGCGGCTTTCCGGAGACCGAGGTCGAGTTGCGCAAGCTGCCGGGGATCGGGCCTTACACGGCGGGGGCGATCGCGGCGATTGCGTTCGACAAGAAAGCGGCTGCGGTGGACGGCAATGTCGACCGCGTGTTTGCGCGGCTGCTGGCGCTGAAGGGCGAGTGGGCGGCTGAGAAGAAGGTGATTGCCGAGACGGTGCGCGCGCTGGTGCCGGACGACAGGCCGGGCGAGTTCGCCGAAGCGCTGATGGATCTCGGCGCGACGGTGTGCACGCCGACCCGGCCGAACTGCCTGATCTGCCCGTTGTCAGACCTGTGCGCGGCGCGGGAAGAGGGCGAACCGGAGCGCTATCCGATCAAGCCGGCGAAAGTGGCCAAGCCTGTGCGGCATGGCATTGCCTATGTACTGGTCGTGAAGGGCGAGACGCTGCTGGTGCGGCGGCCGGACAAGGGCCTGCTCGGCGGCATGCTGGCCGTGCCGACCGGGGAGTGGGTCGTGGGTGACTTTCCGGAGGCGCATGCGCCCGTCAGGGCCGACTGGGAAGAGGTCGGGGAAGTGCGCCATGTCTTCACGCATTTTGCGCTCCGGTTCCGTGTGATGCGGGCAAATGCGCCGCGCAAGCCGACAGTCGAAGGCGGGCTCTGGGTGAAGGTCGAGGAGGTCGAGGGCCTGCCCAGCGTGTTTGCGAAGGCGTTTCGACTGGCGGTGGCGTAAATTTCGTTATCGCTAACACTGGACAAGTTCGGCGCCTTCGGGAAAGCTCCTGCCAAAATATCAAAGGGCGGAGCAGCACATGTTTACCAGCAGGATGATGATGGCGTGCGGGGCATTGGCCCTGCTTGGACCGGGCGCGATGGCCGAGGCGCCGAAGCTCGCCAGCGTGTTCACCGACCATATGGTGATCCAGCGGGATGCGCCGGTGCGTCTGTTCGGGACGGCTGATCCCGGCGCGGAATTCATGGTGTCGCTGGACGCAGCCGCCACGCCGGTGCGCGCCGGACGGGACGGGCGCTGGTGGACCGAGTTTCCGGACCTTTCTGCCGGCGGCCCGCACGAGATTTCCCTGTCTACCGAAGGCGAGACCGTGCAGGCGGTCGAGGATGTGCTGGCGGGCGATGTCTTCCTCTGCTCCGGCCAGTCCAACATGGAATACCCGCTGTCGCGCGTGACCTATGCCGAGCGGGAAGTGGCCGCGGCGGATCATCCGAACATTCGCCTGTTGCAGGTGGAGAAGGCACTGTCGCTCGATCCGGATACGGATCTGCCCGGGGAGAGCGCGTGGGCGGTGACGACCCCAGAGACCGCGGCAGAATTCTCGGCGGTCTGCTATTATACCGGGCGTGCGATCTCCGAGGCGTATGACATACCCGTTGGCCTGATCAATTCCAGCTGGGGCGGCTCGCGCATCGAGCCCTGGATTGATGGCGAGATCATTGGCGCTGTGCCGGACTATGCCGACGACGTCGCGTTGCTGGAAACGTACAAGACGGATCGGGGCGCTGCCGCGAAAGCCTATTCCGAAAGCTGGCAACAGGGCTGGCGGGACGACCCCGCAACCGGCGGCACGACGCCGTGGGAAAATCCGGAGGCCGGCGACTGGACGCCTGTGCCGGGTACGCTGCGCGACTGGCGCACTTGGGGCGACGCAGAACTGACCGATCATCTCGGCATGGTTTGGCACAAACTGAGCTTCACACTGACCGCTCAGCAGGCGGCGCAAGCGGCAACGATCCATATCGGCGCGATCGACGACACCGACATGACCTGGCTGAACGGGACGGCCATCGGGACGACATTCGATTGGGGCGGGCTGCGCGCTTATGAAGTGCCGGCGAGCCTGTTGCAGACGGGCGAGAACACGCTCCTCGTCAACGCGCACAATGATTATGGCGAAGGCGGGATGAATGGCCCGGATGCCGAATTGCTCGTCGCGTTCGAGGACGGCACAAATTTGTCGCTGGCCGAGGGCTGGATGTATCGTAAAGTGCCGGCAGAAGTCGGCGCGCCGAAGCCGGCGCCCTGGTTCACCATCAAGGGCTACACCATGTTGCACAATGCCATGGTCACCCCCTTGGACGGCCTGCGCCTGAAAGGGGCGATCTGGTATCAGGGCGAGTCGAATGCGGGCGAAGGTGCGGCCTATGAGGGTTTGCTGGATCTGCTGATACAGGACTGGCGTGCGAAGTTTGGCGACGGCCTGCCGGTGACCGTGGTGCAGCTGCCCCGCTATGGCGCATTGCCGACCGAGGCGGGCGAACCGGGCTGGGGCGTGATCCGGGAATCCATGCGGCGTGTGGCGGCCAAGGATGATGGCGTGGGCCTTGCCGTGACCATCGACATGGGCGACCCGGTGGACATCCATCCGCCGAACAAGCTGGCCGTGGCCGAGCGGGTCGTGCGCGTGATGAAAGCGCTGGTCTATGGCGAAGAAGATGCGGCGGCGTCGGGGCCGGTGGCTGCAAGCGCCACGCGGGAAGACGATGCGATCCGTATCGCGTTTGAGGGCGTGGAGGACGGTCTCGAAACTGTCAGTTCAGATACCGTCCTCGGGATGGAGCTGTGCGAGGCGGGCACGTGCCGCTTTGCCTCAGCAGCGCTTGACGGCGAGGCGGTGATTATAGAAACCGGCGACGTGCCCGTGTCCGAAATCCGCTACTGCCAGGGCAATTCGCCCCTGTGCAATCTGTTCGATGGAAACGGCCTGCCGGCCGGTCCCTTCTGGATCGACGTGGAGTAGGGCCGCCTTATTCTGCAGGCACCATTTCCGGCGTGTCCGGACGCACGGCGCGGCGCAGCACATCGCCATAGCCATGCGAGATGCAGTCATAGTCGTCATAATAGCCGCGGGTTGAGAGCAGCGTGTGGAGCCGCTTCAGATTGTAAGGCGGGATGCTGGCGAACATGTGATGTTCGAGATGGTAGTTCACATCGTTCGGAGCGATCAGCACGCGCTGCCAGAAGGGGGCGACCGTGGTGCCGGTATTGAGGCGGGGCTCGAGGCTGCTGCGGTCCTTGGAGGTGCCGTGCTCGCCAATCTGGCGCAGGCGTACGATGGCCGGATAGATGAAGAGTTCCGCCGCCCACCACATGAGATAGGCCCACGGCGCGCCGACGGCTGTCAGCGTGGCCAGTAAGGCGACGTGGAAGGTGAGCCACGGCCAGTTGCGCGACAGCTTGAAGCTGCGGATCTTGCGCATCGTGTCCCGGAAGCCGGTCTGGCCGGTCAGGTCCCGCACGAATTTGCGGCGCAGGCTGTCCTTGGCCACGGGGTAATTCTTGACGAAGATGATATCCGGGTCATCTGGCGTGCCGGCATATTTGTGGTGCTTGAGATGGTAGGCACGATAGGCGGGCAGGGAAATGTTCATCGGCGCGCCCGCGATCCAGTGACCGACAAATTCGTCCAGTTTCGGACTCTTGAACAGGGCGTGGTGGGCGCAATCATGATTGATGATGCCGAGGCCGAGCTGGCGACCGCCCAGAATCAGAATACCGGCCGCGATGGTCAGCGGATTGGTCCAGAGGATGGCGACGGCAAATGCCGCGACGATCAAGCCCCAGTTCCAGGCCACAGTGGCGAAGGCGCGAAGGTTTGACTTCTTCCGCAATTCGCGAAGTTCTTCTTTTGTGACGGCTTCTGATAGCTTCATCGTCGTGGACATGGCAGGGCTCCCATCCTGTGCTTTAATGGATTATTACAATAATTAGCAGTATGAGTCAATTCGTGTACTATTATAATCCTCTCGACCCCCAGGACGTGTCTGCGCGGGCGCTGGTCCTGTCGCTGATGAGCAGCACGGACGCCTCCCCGCAGGCGATCGGCCGCCTCATCAATGCGGCAGCGCTGTTCGGGATTGAGGCACCGACCCTGCGCGTGGCGGTGACGCGGCTGATGAAGGATGGCCTGCTGGAGAGCCCGGAGCGCGGCGTCTACAGTCCGGGGCCAAAGGCGCAGGCGCTGATGCGGCGGGTCCAGCAATGGGAGCATGTGGCCGACCGGATGGTGGACTGGAACGGGGACTGGCTGGTCGCCCTGACCAAGCATCTCGGCCGCAGTGACCGCAAGCAATTGCGTGCCAGGGAGCGGGCGCTGGCCCTGTTCGGCTACCAGCAGACAGAGGAAGGCTTCTGGGTGCGGCCGGCAAATCTGTCGGGCGATCTGGATTCGCATCGCGCCGACCTGACCGATATTGGCGCGGATGAGGATATCATCCTGATGCGGGCCGGCCAGATTGCGATGGCCGGGCCGCAGAACTGGGCAGGCCTCTGGTCACCGAAGGCCCTGTCGCGGTCCTATGCGCAGGCGATCAAGACGATGGAGCGGAGCCTGGAGGGGCTTGCGACCCGCAGCATGGATGACGCGGCGCGCGAGACATTGCTGATCGGGCAACCGGTGATCCGGGCGATCAATTTCGATCCGCTGCTGCCGCCGGAGCTGGGCGACCAGGACGGGTTCCTGCGAATGGCGGAGAAGATGCGGGCGTACAACAAGGTCGGTCAGGCCTGCTGGCGCGCCTATCATGCATCCCTTGAAGAAACGGCGCAGGACTGATCCCGCGCCGCCTTCATTTATATACTTTTGACGAAGCCTAGTTGAGGCCCATTTCCTCGCGGTACCTGCGGCGCAGCAGGTCGATGGGCGCGAGGTTCCGTTTCGGATCCTCATAGTGCCAATAGGTCCAGCCATTGCAGGCCGGGGCTTGTTGGACATGTGCGCCGAGGCGGTGGATCGAGCCGGTGGACGTGCCGGTGGTCAGCGAGCCGTCGACGCGGATACGGGCCTGGTAGCGACGCTGCGGGCTGAACAGGCGGTCGCCCGGCTTCAGCCAGCCATTTTCCAGCAGGGCGCCGAACGGGACGCGCGGCAGGGATTTCTTGCTGCGCTCGGTTTCCAGCACGGCGCCTTCGATGGGCTCGATGGCTTTCAGGCGGGCACGGGAGAGGCGCGCATAGGTCTCGTCACGCTCGATGCCGATATAGTTGCGGCCGAGGCGCTTGGCAGCGGCGGCGGTCGTGCCGGTGCCGGAGAACGGGTCGAGCACCGTGTCGCCCGGATTGGTCGTGGCCAGCAGGACGCGCTGCAGCAGGCTTTCCGGCTTTTGCGTCGGATGGGCCTTCTTGCCGTCTTCATCCTTCAGGCGCTCGCCGCCCGTACAGAGCGGGATCATCCAGTCGGAGCGCATCTGCTTGTCGTCATTGAAGACTTTCAGCGCGTCGTAATTGAAGGTGCATTTGGACTGTTCGGACTTGCCGGCCCAGATCAGGGTTTCATGGGCGTTCTGGAAGCGGGTGCCCTTGAAGTTCGGCATCGGATTCGATTTCAGCCAGATCACGTCATTCTGGATCCAGAAGCCCTGATCCTGCAGGATCGCGCCGACGCGGAAGATGTTGTGATACGAGCCGATCACCCAGATCGCCCCATCATCCTTCAGGACGCGGCGGCATTCTTCCAGCCATTGATGGCAGAAGAGGTCATAGGCGTCGAAGCTGTCGAACTTGTCCCAATCATCATCCACGCCGTCGACCACGGACTGGTCCGGACGGGTCAGGCCGCCGCCAAGCTGGAGATTGTACGGCGGATCGGCGAAGACGAGATCAACCGACCGGTCCGGAAGGCGGGACAGGATGTCGATGCAATCGCCCTGCATGATCACGTTTTTCTGTAATTCCATTGGTTCAGCCCCGCTTGCGCTCTGTGTCGTATCGAAGCGCGAATCAGTGCCGGACGCCGGTTTCTGAATCCCTAATTATTGCGCATCCGAATCAGCTCCGGTTCATTTCGGAATCGAAACTATCAGCAGATTTTCCTTGTGGATAGTCCTGTGGATAAAATCGGGGAAAGCCTGTGAGTTCGGCGTGAATGGAGGCGGAGCAGGCCTGCCGCCGGGCTGTCCTTGCCCCGCTCGCTGGCGCCCAGCCTGCACGGGCGGGCACAGCAGGCGGGCTGCAATGGCCGGGAAACTTATGAAGGCCGCTGTATTTTTGCAGGTTCAGCAAGCCCTCGAACTTGGGGAAGTGTAGAGGCCGGAGCCGGGGCCTAGACGTCCAGACGAAACTGGCCGTTCTGCTCTTCAATGACGCGGAAGAGATTTGTTCGCAGCGGGTCTCTGCGCTGGTTCATGCCGAGCCGGGCGGTGGCCCGGCCGAAACGCCGTGAGATCAGATCGGCCACCGGGCCGCCGCCGCGCATCCGTTCATGCCAATTGGCGTCGTAATCCTTGCCGCCGCGCATATCCCTGATGTGGTTGATGATCCGGGCAGCCCGGTCGGGCACATGCTGGACCAGCCATTCATGGAACAGATCCTTGATCTCATAAGGCAGGCGCAACATCACATAGCCCGCCCGTGTCGCGCCATGATCGGCGGCGGCGTCCAGCAGGCTTTCGATCTCATGATCGTTCAGGCCGGGAATGATCGGCGCGGTCATGACGGTGACTTCAATCCCGGCCTCGCTGAGCGCCCGGATCGTGTCCAGCCGGCGCTGGGGCGTGGCGGCCCGCGGCTCCATCTTGCGGGCGAGCGTGCGGTCAAGCGTGGTCAGCGAGATGCCGACCCGCGCGAGGCCCGCCTCGGCCATCGGGGCGATCAGGTCGATGTCGCGCTGGATCAGGGCAGACTTGGTGAGGAGGCTGACCGGATGGCGGTAGGCGGACAGGACTTCCAGAAGGCTGCGGGTCAGGCGCATCTCGCGTTCAACCGGCTGGTAAGCGTCGGTATTCATGCCGAGCGCGATGACGCGGGGCAGGTAGCTGGGTTTCGACAGTTCCCGCTTCAGCAGCTCGACGGCATTGTCCTTGAAGAAGAGCTTGCTCTCGAAATCGAGCCCGGCCGACAGGCCGCCCCAGGCATGGGTCGGGCGGGCAAAGCAGTAGATGCAGCCATGTTCACAGCCGCGATACGGGTTCACCGTGCGGTCAAATGATATGTCAGGCGACTTGTTGAAGGTGATGATCGTGCGGGCCGTGTCCTTCAGCAGGGTCGTTTCCAGGCGTCCGGCATCATCCTCGATCGTGCCCCAGCCATCATCGAAGGCGTAGCGTGTCTCCGCTTCGAAACGGCCCGTCTGGTTTGAGACGGCGCCGCGTCCGCGCTGCTGGAAGCGTTCCTCGGCCTGCCGGGTATCGATCAGATTGACCCGGCCACTGGGAGAGAGTTTTTGTCCTGTCCTCATGACCCGACCAGGCCACAAGCAACAGAACAAATCAAGAACATAAATCGGCGAGCTTGCCGGAAACCTGTGAAATCAGATGCCCTTCAGGGAGGTGAAGTTTTCCAGGACCTGGCGGACGCGGCCCGGCATCTGGCGGTCCAGCACGTCATTGACATCATTCAGCTTGTCGTAGTCCCGATGGCCGGCCAGGGCCATCGTCTTGCGTCCGGCCATGTGCCAGCCCGAAAAGATACGGATTTCGGCAGCCTCGGCCAGCACGGTCGTGACCGAGACGTGGCGCGTATCCAGCAGGATGCGATTGTAGACGTTCTCGACATGCGCCCGGGTCCCCTCGAGCACTTGCAGGAAATTCAGGCCATTATAGACCAGTACGCCTGTGATGTTTCGGGGTTCGTTGTTGCGGATTGCCGTCTCGACAATGTCGTCAATGTCGGCAGCCGTGAGCGCGTCAGACGCAGTGCTGATATAAATCAGTCGGTACATTATGTGTCCTGTCGTCTGGAGTCCGGAGATTACGTTGGACACGGCTTTGGAGTTTCCTTCCATAACCTGAGTCAAGTTAACGAAGTTTGTTTCGGCTCCATCGCTTCCAGTCATTTTTGTCGTCTACATCCTGCAGCGTTTGCAACAGGGCCAGCCGGGCTGAGGAGGGCAGGTTCGCGCGCACATCTGCCAGCGCATGAGGCCCGGACCAGCGCACATTGTCGAACAGGGGCGGCAAGCCCGGACACTTGTTCACACCAAACAGCCAGAACCCGCCATCCTCGGCCGGGCCGAAGACGGCATCATGGCGTTGCAGCGCGCGCACGGCGCGGTGCAGATGGGCGGCGGAGATGTCTGGCGCGTCAGTGCCGATGAACAGGACCGGCCCGTTGGGCGAATCGGCAAGTCCCTTGCCGAGCCGTTCGGTTAGCGTGCCGGGGCCCTGATGGAAGCGGGGCAGGTCTGGGGGCCAGATTCCTCCAAGTGTCTCGTCCAATGCGCGATCAGGCGCGAGATAGAGTGCGGCGTCGAGGCCGCTGCCGCGTACGGCGCGCATGGTGCGGGCGAGCGTGAAATGCGCGATGCGGCGGGCTTCGGTCCGCCCCATGCCGGCGGCGAGCCGTGTCTTGGCGAGACCCATGCGGGGCGGCTTGGCAAAGATCAGAAGCCGGGGGCGCCGCATCAGCGATACGCCTTAGCGAGGGTCTCGGGGCTCACGCCCATCAGGAAGCGGGTCAGCAGCCACGCATTGCTCCAGGCCCGCTTGCGCCAGCCATCGCGCTCATATTTCTCTGCGGAGGTGCGCGCTTCGGCGCTCAGGAGGACGAGTCGCTTCTTGCCGAGGGCGCGTGCGATCATGACGTCTTCCATCAGGGGCACGTCGGCGAAGCCGCCGACCGCCTCGTAAAGCTTGCGGGAAATCAGCAGGCCCTGATCGCCATAGGGCAGGCCGAGAATCCGCGCACGACGATTGGCGCGGGCCTCCAGCCAGCGCGCGGCCCGGTCGTCGGAACGGTATTTCAGCGTGAAGGCCGCGGCTGATTCTGCGCGGCGCTCCATATGATAGGCGGCGCGCTCGGCCCAGTCAGGTGAGAGGGTCGTGTCGGCGTGCAGGAAGAGCAGCCAGTCGCCCCGCGCGGCATTTGCCCCGGCCGCAAGCTGGGCGCCGCGCCCCTTTGCGCCCGTCAGGAAACTTGCGCCCGTGTCACCGGCAATGCGCGGCGTCGCATCCTCCGAGCCGCCATCGGACACGATGACTTCGCGGATCAGACCCAGCTCCAGCCCCGGCATCAGCGCTTGCAGGCAGTCCGGCAGGTCACTGGCGGCGTTCAGTGTGGGGATGATGATGGAGACCGGCGCGGGCATGAAAACTCCCTATCAGGCAATCGTGTGGCGCGGAACCGGGCAGGGGTTAACGCGTTTGAGAGGGATAAGACAAAGGATCCCTCACATGCCCTCGATTTATGAAACCCTGAAGAAAGATCATGATTCCCACCGTGACCTGTTGGCCCAGTTGGCAGAAACGGAAGGCGACTCCACCAAGCGCCGCGAACTCTGGAAGGAGTTCTATTATGATGTGGGCGGGCATGCCGCCGCCGAGGAAGAGACCTTTTATGCTCCGCTGATGGAAGGCGAGGAGGGCCAGCCCAAGGGCCGCCACTCGGTCGCCGAGCACAAGGAGCTGGACGACATCATCCAGGAACTGGACGAGATGGACATGAGTTCTCCCGGCTGGCTGACGCGCTTCAAGACGCTGCGCCATGATTACGAACACCATATCGACGAAGAAGAGACCGAAATCTTCCCGGTCGCCAAGGACGTCATCGGCAAGGATGAAGACGGTTCGATTGGTGAGGCTTTTCTACAGCGTAAAGATCGCGAAATGGAGCTGGTCGATCAAAAAGCCGAGGAAGCCCTGGAGGAATAGTCCTTCTGGCTGATCCCTAGCCGCCCAATTCTCCCAGACGCTGTTCCACCAGCAACAAGTCCCGCCATGCGCGGGACTTGTCTTGTGGACGGCGCAGTAGATAGGCCGGGTGCAGGATCGGGATCAGCGGCGCGCTGAATCCGCCCGCCGTCTTGAAGACATGCTCTGTGCCGCGCAGCCGCATGATGCCGTCGGAACTGTCGAGCAGGGATTTGGCCGGCACGCCGCCGGCCGCGACGATCACTTTCGGCGCCACCAGCTCCACCATCCGCTCCACGAAGGGACGGCATACGGCCAGCTCTTCGGGCTCCGGATTGCGGTTTCCCGGCGGGCGCCAGTAGTTCACATTGGTGATGAAGGCATTCTCTGCGCGGTCGCGGTGGATCGCGGCCAGCATCTTGTCGAGCAGCTGCCCGGCCTTGCCGACAAAGGGCAGGCCCTTGCGGTCCTCTTCGGCGCCGGGGCCTTCGCCGATGACCATCAGGCTGGCGCCGGGCGTGCCATCATAGACAACTGTATTTTCTGCAGCGCCTTTCAGCGGGCTGCCGTCGAACCCTTCAATGGCAGCTTTCAGGGCCTCGACCGAATCACAGGCGGCGGCTGCCGTTTTGGCCTCTTCGACCCAGTCGATTTTCTTGCGGCGTGGACGGCGGACAGGGGGTGTCGGGGCTGTGGCAGCAGGCGGCGCAGCACTCTCGGAAACCTTCAAATAAGCCTGCACGGCGGCGTCATCGACTTCCACGCCCATGTCGCCCCACCATTCGGTGAGGGCCTTAATTGCATCAATTGACGCAGGGGCGGGCATCTGGACGCTCTGGACCTTCCTGATAGACGCTGTAATTGCTTAATCAAATGGGCTTATGAGCGGGCACCCTATCACCCGCAAGGAGGAGAAACCAATGGCTGATGACGCTGTTCAGCGCGAGTCGATGGAATATGATCTGGTCATCGTTGGCGGTGGCCCTGCGGGTCTGTCCGCGGCAATCCGGTTCAAGCAACTGGCGGATGCCGCCGGCGAGGACCTTTCGGTCGTCGTGATCGAGAAGGGCGGCGAGATCGGCGCTCACATCCTGTCCGGTGTCGTCATGGACCCGGTCGGCCTCGACAAGCTGATCCCAGGCTGGCGGGAGCGGGATGACCGCCCGCTGAAAACCGAAGTGACCGGCGACAAGTTCAAATTCCTGGGGCCGAATGGCGAGGCCGACATTTCGTGGCTGCCTATGCCGGGCTTCATGAAGAACCATGGCAACTATACCGGATCGCTCGCCAATGTGGCGCGCTGGCTGGGCCAGGAAGCCGAGAATCTCGGCGTCGAAGTCTTTCCGGGTTTTGCCGCCTCCGATCTGGTGCTCGGCGAGAATGGCGAAGTGAAGGGCATTGTGGCCGGCGTCATGGGCATTGCCGCCGATGGCTCGCACAAGCCGGATTATGAGCCTGGCATGGAACTGCTCGGCAAGTATGTCCTGTTTGCCGAAGGCGCGCGCGGCTCGCTGACCAAGCAGCTGATCGCCAAGTACAATCTGGATGAAGGTCGCGACCCGCAGAAATTCGGCATCGGCCTGAAAGAGCTGTGGTCGGTCCCGGAAGAGAATTTCAATGAGGGCTATGTCCAGCACACGATGGGCTGGCCGCTCGACAACAAGACCGGCGGCGGCAGCTTCCTCTACCATTTCCGCGACAATGGCGAGCCATTCATCTCGGTTGGGTTCGTGGTGCACCTCAATTACGAGAACCCGTACATTTCGCCCTATCAGGAATTCCAGCGCTTCAAGCATCACCCCTGCGTGTTGCCGCATCTCGAAGGCGGCAAGCGGGTTGCCTATGGCGCGCGGGCCATCACCGAGGGCGGCTTCCAGTCCGTGCCGAAGCTGGCCTTCCCGGGCGGGGCGCTGATCGGATGTGGCGCCGGCTTCGTCAACGTGCCGCGCATCAAGGGCAGCCACAATGCCATCCTGACCGGCATGATGGGCGCCGAAGCGGCGTTCGAGGCCATCAAGGCTGGCCGCGAGGGCGATGTGCTGACCGCTTATGAAGACGCCTACAAGGACTCTTCAGTCTACAAGGAGCTGAAGCAGGTGCGGAACGTGAAGCCGCTCTGGTCGCGCCTCGGCACCGCCATCGGTATCCCGCTCGGTGGTCTGGAAATGTGGATTTCCAGCCTGTTCGGCGGCTTCTCCTTCTTCGGTACGCTGAAGCACGGCAAGACCGATGCGGCGGCGCTGAAGCCGGCGAAGAAGTTCAAGCCGATCGATTATCCGAAGCCGGATGGCAAGATCAGCTTTGACAAGCTGACCAATGTCTCCTTCACCAACACCTATCATGGCGAAGACCAACCCGTTCACCTTATCGTGAAGGACATGGCTCTGCAGAAGGCCTCCGAGCATGATGTCTATGCCGGTCCGTCGGCGCGCTATTGCCCGGCTGGCGTCTATGAATGGATCGAGGAAGGCGGTGAGCTGAAGTTCCAGATCAACTCGCAGAACTGCATTCACTGCAAGACGTGCGACATCAAGGATCCGAACCTCAACATCAACTGGACCGTGCCGGAAGGCGGCGGCGGCCCGGCCTATCCGAACATGTAAACAGGGCTTCGTCCCTTATGGTTTCCGGAAAGCGCGGTGGGGTTAACCCTGCCGCGCTTTCTCCATTTCGCGCCTTGCTCTCGCCGCATCGGACTGCTTCACTCTGCGTCAAACCGAACCCGGAGTACGCCGTCCTCATGCGCACCAGACTGTCTCTTGCCGCCTCTGTCCTGACCCTGTCCCTCACGCTCGGCGCCTGCGCGACCGAGCCGGCGCCCGCCCTGGAAGACACCCCGGTCGCGGCGCCGCTTGTCGAGAGTTCCGTGCCGCTCTCCCCGGCGGCGCGCGCGACGGCCGTGATAGGGGCCAATGGCCTGCCGGTCGGCATCTCCGCCTATCCGGCGCCGCTGGATGCCGTGAAGGCTGGCGACATGGCGGCCTTCCTGCAGATGACCTCCGGCCTGTCTCAGGAAGACCGCGATGTCAGTCCGCTCTTCGATGCCTTCCTGGCGCTCGACCGGGCCGCGGACGGCGACACCACCGCTGCGCGCAACATTTTGAAGACCTCCAACAGCCAGAGTGAGGAAGAGGGCGAGACCGGCTTCTACGCTTTTCTCGATGCGTGGCTGCTGGCTATGGATGGCAAGCCGGACCAAGCCATCGAGCGCCATCGCGGCGCGGCAGGGGCGATGCCGGGCCTGACGGGCGATCTGTCCCTTGCGGCCATGCTGGAAGCCCTGGACCGCCCGGAACAGGCGCTTGCCGTCTATGAATTCATGACGCCTGCCGAGATCGAGGCGCCGGAACACCAGTTTGATCCGAAGGGCTTGCTCTACAGCCATATCCGCACCGTGGTCTCGCGCCACGCATTGCTGCTGCAGCGCCTCGGCCGGATCGAGGAGGCCAAGGCCGTCTACCAGAAACTGGCCGACGCCGAACCGGAAGAGGCGATCAGCTATGCCGCCGCCATCGAGAGCCTGGAAACAGGCAAGAATCTGGACAATGAGGCGCTGGATGTGCGGGCCGCCTTCACCCAGTCACTGGCAGATGTTTCGCGGGCGCTGCAGGAGCAGCGTATCATTCGCACCATCATGATGGGCGGACGGATTGAAGGCTTTGACGACCAGCGTTCCGCGTTTGACCAAGTGGCCCTGCTGATCAATCCGGATGATGAGGGGCTGCGCGCCGCCGTCATCGATCAGCTCTATGAGAGCGCCCTCTATGGCGGCGTAGCGCATGTTGCCCTGAGCGCGCCGACCGAGACAGCGTCGCTGCAGATCGCCGCCGCGCAAGCGCTAATCATGTCTGGCGAGGAAGACGAGGCCCGGGCCACGGTGGCGCGGGCGCTGGAAATCACAGACGAGGATGACCGCCTGCAGACGCTGTATGGCGCGCTGCAGCTGCGCACCCTGCTGAATGATCAGGAGGGCTCGGCCGAATTGGTGGACGAAGTGATCTCGCTGGCCTCCAACCAGGCAGAGCGGGCATCGGCACATGGCCTTGCCGCAGAGATCAAGAACCAGTTCGGAGACCTTGAAGGGGCCGCCCGACACGCCGCCAAGGCGCGTGAGCTGGATGACACGCATGACCGCCGCATGATGCTGGCCAATTCACTGGGCAAGATCGGCGAAGTGAACCAGGCTCTGGCCATCCTGCGCACCGAATTGCTGGGACGGCCGAACGACCCGTACACGCTGAATTCGCTCGGCTATTTCCTGATTGAATACACAGACAAGCAGGAAGAGGGCTTCAAGGTGCTGTACCGGGCCCGTTCGCTGGCAGAGCGCGATCCCTACATCACCGATTCGCTGGGCTGGGCTTATTTTCGGATGGGCCATCTGAAGGATGCCCAGCGGCTGATCGAGCAGTCACGCGCCGACCTCAAGCCTCACAAGCATTGGGAAATCGAGACCCATCTGGGCGACATCTACTGGCATCAGGGCAAGAAGGAAGCCGCGCGCGAAGCGTGGCAGAATGCGATCGACAACCACCCGCCCGCCAAGGAAAGAGCAGAGCTGGAAGCCAAGTTGGCAACCGGCCTGACGACGCCGAAACCTGAGCGCCGGTCATTGCCCAGCGTGTCCATCGGGGATGGCGAGGTGGACCGGCAGGATATCTGACCGGATTGTCAGGCAGCTGAGACCTTTTACCCGCCTCCGACGCGCCTTACTATTGCCGGATATCAATGCGATTCCGCGATGCGAACGCTGACGGGAAAACTATGTCGAACAACATGAATCCTCACATGCAGGAACCAGAACCCAGCCGCCGGTTTCTTCCGGGCCCGCCCTGGGTCTGGGTCTGGGCGCGCCGTCTGGTCATTCTGGGCTTCGTACTCGCAGCGCTCGGCTTTGTTGCGCTTTGGCTGTACTTCGCGGCGCTTGGCCGTCAGGTCCCGTCCATCGAGAAGCTGAAACAGTATGAGCCGCCGATCACCTCGCGCGTTCATGCGGGCGACGGAACGCTGATTGCCGAATTTGCGGACCAGCACCGCGTCTTCGTGCCGTATGAGTCGATCCCGAACCATGTTGTGTATGCCTTCGTCGCGGCCGAGGACAAAAATTTCTTCACGCATGAAGGGCTCGACTACAAGGGTATCGTGCGCGGCGGGGTGAACTCCGCCAAAAACAAGATCACCGGCTCCGGGGGGCTCGAAGGCGGCTCCACAATTACCCAGCAGGTCGCCAAGAACATGCTGCTGACGCGCGACCAGAACCTGACCCGGAAGGCGAAGGAAGCTATCATCGCGCAGCGCATGGAGAAGGAGTTCACCAAAGAGGAAATCCTCGAACTCTATCTCAACGAAATCTATCTCGGTTATCGCTCCTATGGTGTCGGGTCGGCGGCGCTGAACTATTTTGACAAATCTCTGCCGGAACTGGACCTGTCAGAGGCGGCGATCCTGGCATCGCTGGCCAAGGCCCCGTCCTCGGTGAACCCGTACAGCCGGCCCAAACGCCTGCTGCAGCGTCGCAATTACGTCCTGCGGCGTATGGTCGAGGATGGCTATATCGAGCGCGAAGCCGCGGAAGAGGCGATGACCAAGCCGCTGACGACCACGCGCCGCCTGAAGGGGCCGGAATATGCCGCTGCGACCTATTTCGTGCAGGAGCTGCGCCGCGACCTGATCAAATCCTATGGTGAAGACACGTTGCAGCAGGGCGGCCTGTCCATTCGCTCGACAATCGACACCAAGCTGCAGCTGGCCGCTCAGGACGCGCTGCAAAATGGTCTCGTCACCTATGATCGCCGGCATGGCTGGCGAGGTCCGGTGACGACGCTCGATCCGAAATCAGACGACATTCTCGAACAGCTGGACGGTGTGAAACTGCCCGGCGGGTATGGCACATGGGAAGCGGCCCTGGTCACCAGGATCGGATCGAAGGGGGCTGAGCTCCTGCTGACCGATGGCGCGACCATCCCGCTGCCTGCCGAGGAAGTCGAGTGGGCTGCCAAGTACAAGCCCGCCGAGGGCAAGGGCGGCCTGAACGTCGGTGATGTGGTTCTGGCCGAGCTGAAGCGCAAAGTGCTGAATGCGGAAGAAACCGCTGCGCCGGCAGAAATGGAACTGGACCCGGATGGCGACGAGATCGACCAGCCGGACCCTGAACCGATGATGATCCCGGTCGGGAATGCCATCCTTCGGCAGGTGCCGGAAGTGGACGGATCGCTCGTGGCAATCGACCCTCATACGGGCCGGATCCTGGCCATGCAGGGCGGCTACTCCTTCTTCAAGTCCAGCTACAATCGCGTCACCCAGTCGAAGCGCCAGCCGGGCTCCAGCTTCAAGCCGTTTGTCTATGCGGCCGCGCTGGAAAAGGGCTACACACCGGCAAGCCGGATGCTGGATGCGCCCTTCGTGGCATTTGATGTGTCTACGGATGATTACTGGCGCCCGTCGAACTATACCGAAGGCCGTACCTATGGCATGGTCACGCTGCGCATCGCGCTGGAGAAATCCCTGAACCTCGTCACCGCGCGTGTGGCGCAGGACATCGGCATGGAGGCCGTGTCCGACCTGGCGGAGCGCATGGGCGTCTATGAAGACCTGCCGCCTTATCCGGCCATGTCGCTGGGCGCGGGCGATACGTATCTGATCGACCTGGCGCGCGGCTATGCCGGCTTCGTCAATGGTGGCCGGATCATCAACCCGACCCTGCTTGACCGCGTGCAGGACCGTCATGGCCGCACCCTGTTCCGGCATGACGAGCGCCCGTGCGAAGATTGCCATCTCGAAGAATGGAACGGCGAAGAGCCGCCGCAACTCGCCGAGGTGGGCGAGCAGGTGCTTGACCCGATTGTTGCCTATCAGGTGACCCATATGCTGGAAGGCGTGGTGGAGCGCGGCACGGGCCGCCGGGCGCTGCGCGTCGGCAAGCCGCTGGCTGGCAAGACCGGGACCACCGATGATTATCGCGACGCCGTCTTCATGGGCTACTCGCCGGACCTCGTCGTGGGCGTGCGGGTTGGCTTCGATGACAATAGGTCGCTCGGCGAAGGCGAGGCAGGCGGTTCGGTCGCCGCGCCGATCTTCACCGAATTCATGGAAAAGGCATTGGAAGACGAGCCTGCCATTCCGTTCCGGATTCCCCCCGGCGTACGCCTCGTGAAAATCGATGCGCGCAATGGCGAACTGCCCGGACCAGACACGGCGGTCATCATCGACGAGGCCTTCCGCCCCGGCACCGAGCCCGGCATGAGCGCCTTCCGCGACACCAGTGACTGCCTGTCCATTTCGGGCAATTGCGGCGCGGGCAGCGGCAATGGTGGTGGCTATGGCGGGTTTGACCCGGAACGCGATGCGGGAATCGTGGATGAGAATCCGGAGATGTTCCCAGGCCAGCCCGGTCAGCCGCAACCGGCCCCGGAAGCGCCGGTCGACGACAATCTCGGCGACATTTACTGACAACACGGATTTTGACGCAGGGAGGCGGGCGCGCTATGCCCCGCCTCTCTGAATTTTACTGACCTATACAAGATAGAGGCTGATCCCATGTCCGCAGAAATCAAATCGCTCACAGACCAGATCCGCCAGTCCGCCGATTTGCTACGGAGGCGTCTTTGACTGGGATACTGCCACCAAACGCCTCGATGAGCTGACTGCGCTCTCTGAACGCCCGGATTTCTGGGACGACCCGCAGGCTGCCCAGGCCATGATGCGCGAACGCCAGCGCCTTGCCGACGGTATCGAGACCGTCGAAGCCCTGCAGCGCGAAGCCAATGATGCCGAGGAATTGCTCGAACTCGCCGAAGGCGATGACGACATGATCGCGGACATCGAGACCAATCTGAAAAAGGCCGCCGCGCGCGCCGAGAAGGCCGAACTGGCTGCGCTGCTGTCCGGTGAAGCCGACGCCAATGATTGTTTCATCCAGATCAATGCGGGCGAAGGCGGCACGGAAAGCCAGGACTGGGCCAATATCCTGCGCCGCATGTATGTCCGCTGGGCCGAAGCCCATGACATGAAGGTCGAGGAGATGGACGAGCGCGAGGGCGAAGAGGCCGGTATCAAATCCGCCACGCTCCAGATCAAGGGCGACAATGCCTATGGCTGGCTGAAGTCCGAGACGGGCGTGCACCGGCTTGTGCGGATTTCTCCCTTCGACAGTTCCGCGCGTCGCCATACGAGCTTCGCGTCAGTCGCCGTTACGCCCGTGATCGACGACAATATCGAGATCGAAATCAATCCGTCGGATGTGCGCACCGATACGTATCGCGCCTCTGGCGCGGGTGGCCAGCACGTCAACCGGACCGATTCGGCTGTCCGCCTGACGCACGAGCCGACAGGCATCGTCGTCCAGTGCCAGAATGACCGCTCGCAGCACCGCAACCGGGATCAGGCCTGGCAGATGCTGCGCTCCAAGCTGTATGAGCTGGAATTGCAAACCCGCCGCTCGGTCGCCGATGCGCAATATGCAGAGAAAAGCGCCATCGGCTTCGGTCATCAGATCCGCTCCTACGTGCTCCAGCCCTATCAGATGGTGAAGGACCTCCGAACGGAGGTCGAAACTTCCGACACGTCCGGCGTGCTGGATGGCGATATCGACCTCTTCCTGTCGGCTGCACTCGCCGCATCTGTGGCCAAAGGTGAGGACGACGAAGCCTAGGCCTTCCAGCGCAACCAAACGGCCCCTTGCGCGTTCGTCCTGAATGGACGATCTGCTGACGCTTTCCTTCGACAGCGATGTGCCCTTGGGTGTCATGGCTACGCGGCTGCTGGCAGCCTGTGTGGCAGGCCTGATCGTCGGGTTTGAACGCGAGGTTCGCGACCGGCCTGCCGGCTTGCGAACGCATATGCTGACCGCGCTCGCCTCGTCCGTATTCATGTTGATTGCCATCGAGATGATTCATTCTTTCGGGGGGGATGACGACATCACCCAACTTGACCCGACGCGCGTCGTGCAAGCCGTGACGGCGGGGGTCGCCTTCCTTGCGGCCGGCACCATCATTCATGGCCGGGGGTCCGTACGCGGATTGACGACCGGCGCGAGTATCTGGCTCGCAGGCGCGATTGGCCTGGCTTGCGGGGCGGGCTACCTCCGGCTCGCTTTCCTTGCTGTGCTGCTGTCGCTCCTGATCCTGCTGCCGATCCGCATGTTGGAAACCCATTGGTTCGGAAAACCCCCGATCGGAAAAGGGGACGAGCATGGGGACAGCTAATCCAGCCTTATGGGAATACCGGATCTGGCCGGAGGCGGGCGATGCAATTGCGCAGCGGTTGCAGGTCGGGCTGGATTTCGCCGCTGAGCCGCCCCGCACCGACATCTATTTCCGTGTGCCATCCCGCGCGCCAGCCCAAGCCAAATTGCGGGGCGGGGCGCAGTTCGGCATCAAGGAATTGCTGACCCGTGACGGCGGCCTCGAACACTGGCGGCCGGTCGTCGCCTCCCCTTTTCCGCTGGATGATGAAGACCGGGCGACGCTGGCGCGTCTCTTTCCGACCATTCCCACAGCGCTGACCAGCCTGTCCGCGCTACGCGAGGCGTTGCTCGCGGAAGGAGATGAGGTCGTGGTCGACAAGCGACGCCACATAGCTACCGATCCGGGCGGCCTGCGCGCGGAGATCGCGACGGCGTCTCTGGGCGGGCAGCAGTATTCGACGCTGTGTCTGGAACATGAGAACCCCGCTGAACTCAGTCGGCAAGTGGATCGGTTCGGCATCGGGGATTGGCCGAATGTCAGCTATCCGGACTGGATCACGCGAAACGTCTGACGCGAAAAAAAGCCCGCCCCGAATAATCTTCAGGGCGGGCGAAATGTTCATTTGAAGGCAGACTACAGAACGTCGAGCATTTCCGCGACGAGCGGGTGACGGACGACGTCCTTGCCTTCGAGGCGGATGATCGAAGCGCCGCCGAGTTTTTCGAGCCGTTCGGCGGCGGTGGCGAGACCGGAGAATTCCGGCAGCAGGTCCGACTGGGCGGGGTCGCCTGTGATGACCATGGTCGAGTGCCAGCCAAGCCGTGTGAGCAACATCTTGAGCTGGGTGTAGGTGCAGTTCTGCGCTTCGTCGATAACGATGAAGGCATTGTTCAGGGTACGGCCCCGCATGAAGCCGATCGGGGCAATCTCGATGACCCCTTCGGCCAGCATGTGTTTCAGCTGTCCGGGCGAAAGCCGGTCTGACAGGGCATCATAGAGAGGACGCAAATAAGGGGCGAGCTTGTCTTCCATCGCGCCGGGCAGGAAGCCGATCTGTTCGCCGGCCTCGACGGCCGGGCGGGACAGGATGATCCGGGCAACCTTGCCCTTCTGGAGCGCCTCGACCGCTTTGCAAACGGCGAGGTAGGTCTTGCCGGTGCCCGCCGGCCCGAGCGCCGCGACGAGAGCATGGTCGTCCATCGCCTTCATGAGTTGGGCCTGGTTTTCCGTGCGGGGCTTGACGGTCTTCTGATAGCGCTGGGTGCGGCCACCCTCCGCGCGCTGATGATCTTGCCGGGGGTCGGCGTCGTCCGGGTGCCAGCCCCGACCGCCTTCTATGGCTTGCAGCTTTGGTCCCTTGCCGCGGGCACCCTCCTCGAACCAGGTGTTCAGGTTCACTTCTGAACCTTGCTTCATCCGTTTTGCTGCATTGCGTTTACCCATGGAAGGTCTCCTTGGTTGCGGGCAAGAAAAAAGCCACCGGCGGAATCGCACGATGGCTTGGCGGAAACTGGGAGGAAGCAAGGGCCGTCCGCCCCGTGGGCGGTGTGGCCAAATCCCGGAAGGTCTCTCCGGGCGGCGGGGTGTGACAGGGTCTTGTGATGACCGTCTCCAACTCCGAATCTGTTGATGATTAGAGTGTACCAAGGTTATCAAACGATGAACAATAATTCCGCGAGCGAAATGAGGAGACGCAGAACCCATGGCCATTTACGAGATTGACGGAACAAGACCGATCCTGCCGGACAGCGGCAATTATTGGGTGGCCGACAATGCGCAGGTCATGGGCAATGTGATCCTGAAGGAAAATGCCTCGATCTGGTATGGCGCGGTGCTGCGCGGCGACAATGACCCGATCACGATTGGCGAGAATTCCAATATCCAGGACGGCAGCGTGCTTCACACCGATGTCGGGTCCCCGCTGACCATTGGCCGGGACGTCACGGTCGGTCATATGGTGATGCTGCACGGCTGTACGATTGGCGAAGAGACGCTGATCGGGATCGGCTCAACCATTCTCAACAATGCGAAAATCGGCAAGAATTGCATCATCGGGGCGCACACCCTGATTCCCGAAGGCAAGGTGATCCCCGACAATTCCCTGGTTATGGGCGCGCCGGGCAAGGTGGTGAAGGATATCTCCGACCACCAGGTCCAGGTGATCAAGATGTCAGCCGTGCATTATGTGGAAAACTGGAAACGCCATCGCAACAGCGTGAAACGGATCGACTAGACGTCATCCTCATCCGGGCGCAGGAAGTTCACCGCGAACTCATTCTCGCCCGAGCGCACCACGCGGCCGCGCAGGTTTCCGGCCGTCACCACTTCGCCAATTGGCGGCGGCTGGAACTGGCCATTGGTCTCGAAGCTGGCGCCGGTCAGTGAGATGTCGACCACGGTGCACGGGATCTGCAGGCCGTCCTTGCGACCGATAAAGGCCGGGCCGCCGGTCGGGAAGCGGGCCGCGGCGCGCTGTTCCGGAACTTCGATCAGATCCTTGTTGATCAACCAGCTCAGGCGATCGGCCAGTTTCTTGCGCTTGTGCGGTACGACATTGAATTCAACCGCAAAACCATCCTTCGACGTGCGCACAACGGTGCCGGCCACGCGGCCGAGATCATCGAAATAGCAAATCACGTTCGCGCCGGCTTCCGGCACGGTTGCAGCGCGCAGATAGGCACCGGAACAGGACAGATTCTCTGTAACGAGTTGATGGTCTTCGCTGGCATCGTCCAGGAAGCAGCCTCCCAGTTCGAGATCGACTCGCTGGTATTTGCGGCGATCCTGCTCGGTTTCGATGACCGGGCGGAACTGCGGCACAGACAAATCTATTGCAGACATATGAAATCTCCTGAAGCCCTTGGGGCAACCTGTCTGTTCAACTCCATCAAGCCTTTACTTACGCTAGTTTCGTTCACAAACTGTTGCTGGAAAGGGAAGGAATTGTTCTGTTCCTTCACCATAAGGTTTAACGGGAGGAGCTCCGGCGGTGGAGACATACGACTATATAATCGTGGGCGCGGGCAGTGCAGGCTGTGCCCTGGCTAACAGGTTGAGCGAAGATCCACGCATCAAGGTTTGCCTGGTGGAGGCCGGAAAGAAAGACAATTCCCTGATGGTAAGAATGCCCGCAGGGGTGGGAAGCCTTATCAAGGCTGAAGGCGCCTATAATTGGGGATTCTGGACCGAACCGCAGAAACATATGAACGGCCGCAAGCTGTGGTGGCCGCGCGGCAAGGGATGGGGCGGATCGTCCTCGATCAATGGCATGATCTATATTCGCGGCCACGCTCGCGATTATGACCAATGGGCCCAGATGGGTCTGCGCGGCTGGAGCTTTGCCGATGTGCTGCCGTATTTCCGGCGCTCGGAAGGCTATGAAGGCGGCGATACGGCATATCATGGCGGCACCGGCCCGCTGAAAGTGTCCGAAAGCCCGCTCTCCTCGCCGATCTACCGGGCCTTCCTGCAGGCAGGCGAACAGGCCGGCTATGCCAGCACCAGGGATTTCAATGGCGCGGAGCAGGAAGGTTTCGGGCGTTACCAGCGCACTATCCACAAGGGCGAGCGCTGGAGTGCCTCCTATGGTTATCTTCGGCCTATTGTTGGGGTGCGTGACAATCTCACCGTAATCTCGACCGGCCTCGTCACCCGCATCCTGATGGAGAAGGGCCGGGCGACAGGCGTTGAAGTGGTGGAAGGCAAAGGCCAGCTGGCGCAGGAAATCCATGCGTCGAGCGAAGTCATTGTTTGTGCCGGTGCAGTCCAGTCGCCGCAATTGCTGCAGCTTTCGGGCATTGGCAATCCGGACCATCTCGGGCGGTTCGACATCAAGACCCAGGTCAAGTCTCCGAATGTTGGCCAGAATCTGCAAGACCATCTGGACCTGACCGTCATCCACGAGATGACCCAACCTATTTCCGCCTATTCGATGCAGAAGGGACTCAAGAAGCTGGGCGTGGGCCTCCAATATTTGTTGAACCAGACCGGCGCCGGGGCAGACAATCACCTGCAAGCAGGAGCGTTCCTGAAATCCCGCGAGGGGCTCGAAATGCCGGACCTCCAGCTTCACTTCGTCAATGCGATCATGATGGATCATGCCAAGCATGAGGCAAACAAGGATGGCTATACCGTCCATGCCTGTCAGCTGCGGCCGGAAAGCCGGGGCACAGTCTGTCTTGCCTCGGCCGATCCATTCGCGCATCCGGCCATTGATCCGAACTATCTGGAGGCCGAGGAAGACCGGCGCGCCATGCGCGAAGCCGTGAAGATGCTACGGGATCTGTGCTCGCAGAATGCATTGAAGCCCTTCACGGGGGCTGAGATGATGCCGGGCGAGAGCGTGAAAACGGATGAGGACATCGACGCCTTCATCCGGCGCACGGGTGAAACGATCTATCATCCGGTCGGGACTGTCGCGATGGGCGCGGGCGATGACAGCCCGGTCGACGGAGAGCTGCGCGTGCGCGGGGTCGAGGGGCTGAGGGTTGTGGACGCCTCAGTGATCCCGACGCTGATTGGGGGCAACACAAATGCGCCGACGATCATGATTGCGGAAAAGGCTGCCGACATGATTCTCGGCAAGTCTCCGCTGGCGGCGGAAGAGCCGGACACCGTAGCGGCCTGATCCGCCGGGATCAGATTGCGTTACTTGCAACCAGTTTGAGGGCCGGTTCGATGCGGCGCGTATCCGGGGGAACCAGCATGGCGACCCGGTGGCGCCAGATCGGCCGGCCTTTCAGCATGGGGATACCGCCCAGCGTCTGGTAGAGGCCCAGGAAACGCGTGCTCGATCCGCCAACGGAGGATTGGGCCAAGGGCATGAGGGTGACTTCGACCTCGACCCGCTGGCCGGTCAGCGTTTCACCGCGACCGCGGATCACGCCCGGCGCGCCATCGGCCCGAACCGCGTCCAGCAGGCCCGAGACCATGGAGCGGTCTGGCCCGGTCCAGAGGTTGAGGAAGTCATGATTGGGCAGCGCCCGGCCCAGCAGTTGGGACACACCGTCACCAGCGGTGCGGAAAATCCATGCGCCGTCATCAGTCGACTGGATCATGAAGATGTTCGTGATCAGGTCCGGATGATCGTTTGCGCGCGGCGTGTGGTCTTCCTGAGAGGCCGGATCGACGTTCATGCGCTTCCAGGCCTCAAGCATGATACGTGTGTTCGGGTGAATAGACCGGTCGTGCATGACGGGCGTTCGCTCCATTATAATTATCAAGACCCCCTGGGCCTGCTCCGGAGACGAGTTCCGCAATATCTGTTCCAGTTCCGCTTTCCCGCCGGGGGGGAAATTTACTGGGTTCGTCTGCGGGAATTTCCCCATTCAGGGGTTTTGAAAGAGAATGACGGACGGATTTCCTGGGCAGCCAAAGCGCGCGTGTCATCTCGGTACAATGCTGGCCAGCACGACGAATCAAGCCGGTGGTCAAATTGTCGATGTCTTGCGCAGATCGCGACATTCGCATGCCCAGGAACCCGCAAATTCCGGCGTCCTGCAGCTGTGAAACCACGGCGTATGAGAATTCTTAACTATTACTCGTGGTCATGTCTTGTCATGAATTGCCATCTGTCTAAGCCTTTGGACATGGCACCCGTTGCCGTTGAATTCCTCCCACCTATAAAACTCAAAACTTGCTCAAAGGGACCCTCTCGTGAAATTCAGAAAATCCAGTGTTCTTGAGATGACTCATTTCAAGTCGGCGCTCTATCTTGGCGCTGGACTTGCCGCATTCGCGACCCTCTCAATGCCTGCCCATGCGCAGGACTCCAACGAAGATGAGAGCCGCACGCTTCAGACCGTGACCATTACCGCCACCAAGCGCGAACAGACCCTCCAGGATGTTCCAGTCGCTGTATCCGTGGTGGATGAGAGCGTCATTGAAAAGGCCGGAATTGTGGATCTGGGAGACCTGCAATCGGTCGTGCCATCGCTGCGTGTCAGCCAGCAGCAATCCTCGTCTAACACCAATTTCATCATCCGGGGCTTCGGCAACGGCGCCAACAATGCCGGCATCGAGCCGTCGGTTGGCGTGTTTGTGGACGGCGTCTATCGCTCGCGTTCGACCTCGCAGATTTCCGACCTGCCAAACCTGCAGCGTGTAGAAGTCCTGCGCGGGCCGCAATCGACCCTGTTCGGCAAGAACGCATCCGCCGGGGTGATCTCGATCGTAACGCAGAAGCCGCAGTTCGAATTGGGCGGAAGTGTCGAAGGCACTGTCAGCAATTATAATGGCTATCGCGCCAGCGGGATCGTGACGGGGCCCATCTCCGAGACGCTCGCTTACAGCCTGAGTGCCAATTTCAACAAGCGCGACGGCTATGTCGAGGATCTCGGCGACGGGGCGGACACCAATGAGCGCAATCGCTGGGGCCTGCGCGGCGATCTGCTGTTTGAACCGACTGACAACATGTCGTTCCGCCTCATCGCGGACTATGACGAGATCGACGAGATCTGCTGTGCAGCCGCGAACGTCATTAATGGCCCGACCGGCGCAGCCATCCTGGCACTGGGCGGAAATCTCGTTGCAGAGGATCCGTTCTCTTATGAAGTGGCCTACAATTTCGGGTCCGAGAACCTCATCAAGAATGGCGGCCTGTCGCTGCAGGGCGATTTCGATCTCGGCGCCTTCACGCTGACCAGCATCACGTCCTACCGCACGTCCGATCTCAGCACGAACCAGGATTCCGACTTCACCAGCGCCGACCTTCTCGGCCGCAAGTCGGATGATGTGGAGATCGAAACTTTCACCCAGGAAGTGCGGCTGACCTCGAATGGCAGCGGACCGCTGAGCTGGATGGTGGGTGGTTTCTATTTTGATGAGACCGTCGATATCGAAAACCAGCTTCTCTATGGCGATGATATTCGTGGCTACATCGATATCCTGTCGTCCGGCCTGCTGACCTCGCTGGAGCCGGTCATCTTTGGCGTCGCGCCTGGCACCTTCTTCCAGCCGGGGCAGGGCTTCACCGAATTCTACGGCCAGGACGACACGTCCGCGTCACTCTTCGGAACGGTTGACTATGAAGTCACCGACCGTCTGACGGCGACCTTCGGCCTGAACTATACACAGGTGAACAAGAACGCCTATTCCAATGCCATCTCGACCGATACGTTCGCTGCGGTTGACCTGAATGCGGCCGCACCATTCATCACGCAGGCGACTGCCGGTGGCCTGCTGCTGCAAGCTGGCGTCAATCCGACGGATCCGGCAGCTGTTGGCGCGTTCGCCGCGGCCTATCCGACCGAATTCGCGACTATCCAGGCAACGGCTGCCGGCGCGCCGGGCGCCCTGCAACAGCTGCAGTTCCTGCCACCCTTCCTGAACTTTCCGAACGCCGTGGAAACGGGTTCGACGGATGACGAAGATACGTCGGTCACCTTCCGCCTGGCCTATGACGTCACGGATGCGATAAATGTGTACGGCTCCTACGCGACAGGCTTCAAGGCCTCGTCCTGGAACCTGTCCCGCGACAGCCGCCCAACCCCGTCCGACTATGCGCTGCTGGCGCAGGGCGGCCTCCTGTTGCCGAACCTGACCACGGGCACGCGCTTTGCGGGACCTGAGGAATCGAAAGTGTACGAGTTGGGGGTCAAAGGTGCGTATGCAGACTTTGCCTTCAACGTGGCCATCTTCGACCAGACCATTGAGGGCTTCCAGTCCAACGTGTTCACTGGCACGGGCTTCGCGTTGGCGAATGCGGGTGAGCAATCCACGCAGGGCCTCGAGCTCGACGCGCAGTGGAATGCGACCGATAATCTCCTGCTCAGCTTTGCCGGGACTTTCCTGGATCCGGTCTATGACAGCTTCGAGGAATCGGCGAGCGGCGACATTTCAGGCCAGAAGCCTTACGGCGTTCCGGAGGTTTCAACTTCGACGTCTGCGACCTACACATTCGACGTGAAGACGTATGACGCCTTCCTGCGGGCCGACTGGCAGTATGAAGGCCCGAGCGACTATTTCGACGAACCCGCCAACCAGGCGCTGATCGGCGAACAGAAGGAAGTCAGCACGTTCAACGCCTCGGCTGGTCTGACCACAGAATCCGGCCTGAACTTCACGCTCTGGGGACGGAACATCTTCAATGATGAGTATATCACGGTGGCCTTCCCCGCCGTGGCGCAGGCCGGATCGATCTCCGGCTATCCGAACCAGCCGGCGACCTATGGCCTGACGGTGCGCAAGTCCTTCTAGAGGATTTGTCTCAAAGTAAACGGAAAGCCCCGTCGCTTGCGGCGGGGCTTTTTCTATTCTGGCCGATAGGCGGCCAAGGATACAACGGCCAGCACCAGACAAGCGGTCTCGAATCCGACGAACATCAGGAAGCTGGTGGTCGGTGCATCGCCCGCAACCAGGCCGGCGATTCTCGCAAACACATACCCGCCCATATACGTTGTGATGAACCAGAGGGCAGGGCGGACCATGCGGGGGCGAAAGACGCCAGCCGTGGCCAGCAAGCCTGCGCCCAGGCTCACGCCGCCATAGATGCCCCGCGCCTCGTAGATGCCGTTCGGGCCGCCCAGCTCTACCCCCATGGATGCACTCATGGCCGCGGGACTGAGCAGGGACCAGATTCCGAAGGCAAGGAATGTAAGCGCAAGGAGGCTGAGAAAGATGCGAATGAACATGTTGTGGAAACTAGGGCGAACGGCTCGGGCGTAAAGCCCGGTGATTCGCCAGTCGGCCCGCCCATCTTTATGCCATATCCGGGGTGGAAATCGTGCCTCAACTCCCATCTGATGAGAGCGAGACGTTTCAGGAGACCGCCCATGCGCCAATCACGGCGAGCGCCCCCCATTATCAACGCGCCCCCCTTCGTCACGGCGGTCGCGTTGGCCATTGTCGCGGCTCACGGGCTCAGGCTTATCACTGGATCGTCGCTGGACCTGTTCTTTGTGGACATAGGGGCTGTGTTTCCAGACCGATTCTGGGGCTGGATCAGCGGAGACCCCGTGACGGGTGGCTATGCGCCGTATGGAAACGCGCTTGAGGCCCTGATTCCCTTGGCCGGGACGGCGTTGGTTCATGGCAGCTGGTCCCACGTCCTTATGAACACGATCATGCTGATTGCGGTCGGCAAGCCGGTCTATGCGGTAATGGAGCGAATCATGAGCTCGCGCGTCGGCGTCAATCTGGCCTTCCTTGGTCTGTTCTTGGCGAGTGTGGTCGGCGGATCCCTGGCGCACTTGCTGGCGCATTATCCGGACGGGCCACCGGCGATTGGCGCCTCGGGAGGGGTGTCGGGCCTGATCGCGGGCGCGCTGATGGTCCAGAACGGCTTGCCGGCGCGTTTGTTTGACCGGAAATTCCTGACGACCAGCGCCGTCTTCTTTGTGGGCAACCTGATTCTTGCGTTCCTGGGGCCCTCATTGTTCGGGTCCGAGATTGCCTGGCAGGCACATATAGGTGGCTATGTCGCCGGCGCCTTGCTGTTCCGGTTTCTCGCGCGTGACCTTGGCCGGACGGAATTTCGCGCCTGATCGCCTCGAATCCAGAATTATGATAGGCTTCCCTGAAACTAGGCACCCAAAGGGGCCAGACAAACAGGGAGGCATTGGATGACCATCGACCAAATTCTGAAGGACAAGGGATTCGCCATCATATCGGTGAAAGCCGGAGAAACCTTGGCGGCCGCTGCGCAGACGCTCGACGGCAAGCGAATCGGCGCGGTAGTGGCCCTGGATGATGATGGCAGCATCATCGGCGTACTTTCAGAGCGGGATATCGTCCGCCATGTGGCGCGTCAGGGCGCCATGGCCCTGAACCTGAATGTCGGCGATGCGATGACGCGCGACGTGATCAAGGTCGAATCGACCAGCAAGATTGATGATGCGCTCCAGCTCATGACCGACCGCCGGATTCGCCATTTGCCCGTTATGAACGACGGCAAGCTGGTCGGGGTCATCTCGATCGGGGATCTGGTGAAGTGGAAGATCGCTGAAACGGAAGCCGAAGCAGAAGCGATGAAATCGTACCTGTCCGCTCAGTATTAGGGGGCGGCCCCGTATTCATTGGGCTTTTGGGATTGGCCGGCAGGAAGCCAAGACAAGCTTCCGTCTTTTTCCTGCAGTTTTGTGATGAATTCCTGCATTAGGGGGTTGCCGCATCCGGGGGGCGGGGGTACATCGCCACCTCCGCTGACGAGGCCTTCGGGTTTCAGACGCGGGGCCCGGTAACGGCGCACCTGATTGGTTCGGAAGTTTTCTAATCTTCCCCAGACAGGGCTCGATATCGGTTCCCTGAAATCGCTCGGATCTGCGAGCCGGACATGTTCGGCCAACGGGATCTTTTGCGCTGTAAACATAGCAGGATGGATGGTTAAACATTCTACTGCACACGGCGCAGAAAAGGGTGTTGACGGGAAGAACGGCGGTCCATATAAGCCGCCACTCGCTGACGAGTTCTTCGGATCTCTGAGGCAGCCCGGCACCGGGCTCTCTGAATGGCTTGGAAGTTTCTATTCTTCCCCAGTCAGAGCGTCGATGTCGGTTCCTCGAAACGCTCGAATTTGCGGGCCGGATGATTTCGGCAGGCTGGTTCATTTGCGCCAAAATTGAAGCGGAAGCGGTGCCTGGCACCTAACTGCAGAAGAGGCGGAAAAGAGTGTTGACGGGAAGAAGGGCGGTCCATATAAGCCGCCTCTTCCGCAGACGACGCCCTCGGGCATCTGAAGCGGGCCCGCTGAAAAGCTCACCTGGTTGGTGAAAAAGTTCTTGAACTTTTCGTCGAACAGAGGCTATATATGCGGTTCCTCGAAACGCTCGAATTTGCGAGCCGGATCTTTTCGGCAAGTGGTTCTTTTGCGCTAAAATTGATGCAGGAACGGTGGTTAAACACTCAACTGCAGAAGGCGCAAAAAAGAGTGTTGACGGGCTAAGCGGCGGCCCATATAAGCCGCCTCTTCCGGACGGGCCCACGGGCTTCTGATGGAGACCTTCGGAGCCTCGGTTCCAGCTGTTTGACATCGTAAGAGATTAGGAAGAGAAACGCAGGCGGCGTGATGGCTTGCGGACACGGGCTTCGGCCACGGTCCAAACGATCACGACGGATGCGTTTCTTAAGAGAAAATTCTTTTTCCATCGATCAGGTTTCGGCCTGATCTTTGTGACTAAGGGTTTCTCGTCAAAGAACGCAATACTTGATGCTTAACAGCTAAAGTAGCTATCCATATTCCAATGGATGGTATCGTCAGATCAACTCAACTTGAGAGTTTGATTCTGGCTCAGAACGAACGCTGGCGGCAGGCTTAACACATGCAAGTCGAACGATATAGTGGCAGACGGGTGAGTAACGCGTGGGAACGTACCTTTCACTACGGAATAGCTCTTGGAAACGAGTGGTAATACCGTATACGCCCTTCGGGGGAAAGATTTATCGGTGAAAGATCGGCCCGCGTTAGATTAGCTAGTTGGTAGGGTAATGGCCTACCAAGGCGACGATCTATAGCTGGTCTGAGAGGATGATCAGCCACACTGGGACTGAGACACGGCCCAGACTCCTACGGGAGGCAGCAGTGGGGAATCTTGCACAATGGGCGAAAGCCTGATGCAGCCATGCCGCGTGAATGATGAAGGCCTTAGGGTTGTAAAATTCTTTCGCTAGGGATGATAATGACAGTACCTAGTAAAGAAGCCCCGGCTAACTTCGTGCCAGCAGCCGCGGTAATACGAAGGGGGCTAGCGTTGTTCGGAATTACTGGGCGTAAAGCGCACGTAGGCGGACTTTTAAGTCAGATGTGAAATCCCGGGGCTCAACCTCGGAACTGCATTTGAAACTGGAAGTCTAGAGACCAGGAGAGGTTAGCGGAATACCGAGTGTAGAGGTGAAATTCGTAGATATTCGGTGGAACACCAGTGGCGAAGGCGGCTAACTGGACTGGTACTGACGCTGAGGTGCGAAAGTGTGGGGAGCAAACAGGATTAGATACCCTGGTAGTCCACACCGTAAACGATGAGAGCTAGTTGTTGGCAGGCATGCCTGTCGGTGACGCAGCTAACGCATTAAGCTCTCCGCCTGGGGAGTACGGTCGCAAGATTAAAACTCAAAGAAATTGACGGGGGCCCGCACAAGCGGTGGAGCATGTGGTTTAATTCGAAGCAACGCGCAGAACCTTACCTACCCTTGACATACCGATCGCGGTTTCCAGAGATGGATTCCTTCAGTTAGGCTGGATCGGATACAGGTGCTGCATGGCTGTCGTCAGCTCGTGTCGTGAGATGTTGGGTTAAGTCCCGCAACGAGCGCAACCCTCATCCTTAGTTGCCATCACGTTTGGGTGGGCACTCTAAGGAAACTGCCGGTGGTAAGCCGGAGGAAGGTGGGGATGACGTCAAGTCCTCATGGCCCTTACGGGTAGGGCTACACACGTGCTACAATGGCAGTGACAATGGGTTAATCCCCAAAAACTGTCTCAGTTCGGATTGTCGTCTGCAACTCGACGGCATGAAGGTGGAATCGCTAGTAATCGTGGATCAGCATGCCACGGTGAATACGTTCCCGGGCCTTGTACACACCGCCCGTCACATCATGGGAATTGGTTCTACCCGAAGACGCTGTGCTAACTTCGGAGGCAGGCGGCCACGGTAGGATCAGTGACTGGGATGAAGTCGTAACAAGGTAGCCGTAGGGGAACCTGCGGCTGGATCACCTCCTTTCTAAGGATGCTTCTGGATTGCTTTGCTCACGCGAGGCTCTAGAGCTCTATAGACAGTCCACTTTGATGGACAAAAACTATGCGGCTATCGCGCCGTCTCCGTTTCTCTTCCTTCGTTCGTTGTTCAGGCTTGCTTTCGGTAAGTCTGGATACTAAGCGAGCCCCGCGGGCGCTTGATCGCCTGTCTTCGACTTTGACCGCGATGGGCCTGGCCCTGACGCAGTCACGGGCCGGTAGCTCAGGTGGTTAGAGCGCACGCCTGATAAGCGTGAGGTCGGAAGTTCAACTCTTCCTCGGCCCACCATCGAAGCCTGCGGCAACGCAGGGCAGGGCACGCGACCTGGCGGGATGCCAGACTACGGGGCCATAGCTCAGTTGGGAGAGCGCCTGATTTGCATTCAGGAGGTCGTCGGTTCGATTCCGTCTGGCTCCACCATCATTTTGGTGGGTGTACGAACGAAAGAAGTTTAGTCTGTTTCTGGGACCTTTGGGTTCCGGGATATTTGTTATCGTAAGGGAAAGATTGATCCGGCTGGCCGCCACCCCTCGTGGGTCTGCGTCACCAGCCTCAGCCGAATAACCGGCCGCGCAGCAATGTACGGTATTGGTAAAGGGTCAGTCTGCAAGAAACCAACATGTCTGATCGAGATCCAGTGTGTGGAGCGCGAATGCGTTTTCCACTGCACATGGATTTCAAATAACGATCAAGCGTCAAAAGGGCATCCGGGGGATGTCTTGGCGGTAAGAGGCGATGAAAGACGTGGCACTCTGCGATAAGCACCGGGGAGGCGAGAGCACCCTTTGATCCGGTGATTTCTGAATGGGGAAACCCATCTCCGAGATGTTGGATAATTCGAGCGCTTCGGCGCTCGACCTGTCTAACATTTCAATAGTGAGATATTTTAATCTGAATACATAGGGTTAAAAAGCGAACCCGGGGAATTGAAACATCTAAGTACCCGGAGGAAAGGACATCAATTGAGACTCCGTTAGTAGTGGCGAGCGAACGCGGACCAGGCCTGGTCTGAAATAAGGAGAAGTATCTGGGAAGATACGCCGTAGTGGGTGATAGCCCCGTATCCGTAAAATGAAGACCTTTTAGAGTAGGGCGGGACACGTGAAATCCTGTCTGAACATGGGGGGACCACCCTCCAAGCCTAAGTACTCCTTACCGACCGATAGTGAACAAGTACCGTGAGGGAATGATGAAAAGAACCCCGATGAGGGGAGTGAAACAGATCCTGAAACCGGATGCCTACAAGCTGATGGAGCTCTTCGGAGTGACATCGTACCTTTTGTATAATGGGTCAGCGACTTAGTGTTGCGTGCAAGCTTAAGCCGTTAGGTGTAGGCACAGCGAAAGCGAGTCTTAATAGGGCGAATGAGTACGTAGCATTAGACCCGAAGGCAAGTGATCTAGATATGGGCAGGCTGAAGGTGCAGTAACATGCACTGGAGGGCCGAACCGTTGAGCGTTGAAAAGCTCTCGGATGACCTGTGTCTAGGGGTGAAAGGCCAATCAAACTTGCTGATAGCTGGTTCTCCGCGAAATCTATTTAGGTAGAGCGTCACGATTAGACTCTGGGGGGTAGAGCACTGAATGGGCTAGGGGTCCTCACCGGATTACCAAACCTTCTCAAACTCCGAATACCCAGAAGTTATGCGTGGCAGACACACGGCGGGTGCTAACGTCCGTCGTGAAAAGGGAAACAACCCAGACCGCCAATTAAGGCCCCTAAGTAATAGCTAAGTGCGAAACGATGTGGAGGTGCTGAGACAATCAGGAGGTTGGCTTAGAAGCAGCCATCCTTTAAAGAAAGCGTAACAGCTCACTGATCAAGCGCCTCTGCGCGGAAAATGTATCGGGACTAAAGTTATTCGCCGAAATTGCGGACTCGAAAGAGTGGTAGCGGAGCGTTCCGTAAGCCTGTGAAGGTGAACCGTGAGGTTTGCTGGAGGTATCGGAAGTGAGAATGCTGACATGAGTAGCGACAAACAGGGTGAGAGACCCTGTCGCCGAAAGACCAAGGGTTCCTGCGTAAAGCTAATCTGCGCAGGGTTAGCCGGCCCCTAAGGCAAGGCCGAAAGGCGTAGTCGATGGGAACCACGTTAATATTCGTGGGCCAAGGGATGAGTGACGGATTTCGAAAGTTGTATTCCCTTATTGGATTGGGAATGCAGCCTGGAAGTTCCTGGAAATAGCCTCCCTATAAGACCGTACCCGAAACCGACACAGGTGGTCAGGTAGAGCATACCAAGGCGCTTGAGAGAACTATGTTGAAGGAACTCGGCAAATTACCTCCGTAACTTCGGGAGAAGGAGGCCTCAATCTGGGCAACCAGGTCTGAGGGGCACAAAACTGGGGGTTGCGACTGTTTATCAAAAACACAGGGCTCTGCGAAGCCGTAAGGCGACGTATAGGGTCTGACGCCTGCCCGGTGCCGGAAGGTTAAAAGGAGAAGTGCAAGCTTTGAATTGAAGCCCCGGTGAACGGCGGCCGTAACTATAACGGTCCTAAGGTAGCGAAATTCCTTGTCGGGTAAGTTCCGACCTGCACGAATGGCGTAACGACTTCCCCACTGTCTCCAACATAGACTCAGCGAAATTGAATTCCCCGTGAAGATGCGGGGTACCCGCGGTCAGACGGAAAGACCCCGTGAACCTTTACTACAGCTTCACAGTGGCATTAAAGAACTTATGTGTAGGATAGGTGGGAGGCTTTGAAGCTGTGTCGCCAGATGCAGTGGAGCCAACCTTGAAATACCACCCTTAATTTCTTTGATGTCTAACCGCGCCCCTGGATGGGGCCGGGACCCTGTGTGGCGGGTAGTTTGACTGGGGCGGTCGCCTCCTAAAGAGTAACGGAGGCGCGCGATGGTAGGCTCAGACCGGTCGGACATCGGTCGTTGAGTGCAATGGCATAAGCCTGCCTGACTGTGAGATCGACAGATCGAACAGAGACGAAAGTCGGTCATAGTGATCCGGTGGTCCCGAGTGGAAGGGCCATCGCTCAACGGATAAAAGGTACTCCGGGGATAACAGGCTGATGATGCCCAAGAGTCCATATCGACGGCATCGTTTGGCACCTCGATGTCGGCTCATCACATCCTGGGGCTGGAGCAGGTCCCAAGGGTTCGGCTGTTCGCCGATTAAAGTGGTACGTGAGCTGGGTTCAGAACGTCGCGAGACAGTTTGGTCCCTATCTGCCGTGGGTGTTGGATACTTGAGAGGATTTGTCCCTAGTACGAGAGGACCGGGATGAACACACCTCTGGTGGACCTGTTGTGGCGCCAGCCGCATTGCAGGGTAGCTATGTGTGGACTAGATAACCGCTGAAAGCATCTAAGCGGGAAACTAACCTCAAAACCAGGTATCCCTGAGAGCCGTGCAAGACCAGCACGTCGATAGGCCGGGTGTGGAAGCGCAGCGATGCGTGGAGCTAACCGGTACTAATTGCTCGATAGGCTTGATTGTTGAAATTCATGTGTAGTTGAAAGCGTATTTGCTTCTACACAGTCTCGATAAAGAACATGTTGGTATAATATCCCTGACTGGTTTCCGCCGACCCGGTGGTTATGGCAGGGGGTCCCCACCCGATCCCATCTCGAACTCGGTCGTTAAGCCCCCTTGCGCCAATGGTACTACGTCTTAAGGCGTGGGAGAGTAGGTCGCTGCCGGGTCCGCAGAACCCAGTCATACAAGCTTGCAGACATATCTTTCCATTTACGACGATTTTGGTCGCTTTGCGGCCTGCCGCCCGGATCTTCCTGGCGGATATGTCCGGCCCTCGCGGCCGGATTTGCATTTCAGGGGTTAGCCTCTTAAATGTATCTACATGCTGACGCGGGATGGAGCAGTCCGGTAGCTCGTCAGGCTCATAACCTGAAGGTCGTAGGTTCAAATCCTACTCCCGCACCCATCATAAGAGTAGTTTGGCCGTCCTGAGAAATCAGGGCGGCCAAATCGCCTTTTATAACAAGGTTATAGCCGCTCTCATTTTTGCGCGGCTCAAGGCAAATCCGTTGGATGGTCTTCCTCAAGACGGATCGGACCTCGTCAGCATCCGGAGACGGGTCCGAAACCACTTCCACAAGTGAGCCGATAAGCTCGGCATAGAGCTCGCCCGCGTTCGGATGAACGCTCACAACGGGCTCGCTGCCCATTGCCGCAAGTTTGCCCTCGTTTTCGACTTTTTCTGCTTCCAGGGCGACCAGCTTTTGCTTGAGGGCAGTGGTCGCGACTCCTTCAGCAATCGCATCGACAATCCGGTCGATACGCCTGCCGGCTTCAGCGATAGCCTTCTCAAGCTGAAACCGCTCGCTCCCAGTCGCCTTTTGTTGACGAACGAGTTCTGCGTGAAACTCGCGTGCGGCCGCCTTCTGCGCGTCCGGATGAAGCAGAGCGTTGTTCAGTCCTGCAAGGACGCGTTCTTCCAGTTCTTTGGCCGCAATGGTTCGATTGTTCGAGCAGGTACCCTTCTCGCGCCTTGTCGAGCAACCGTACCTGTTCTGAGAGACAATCGACATTGGACCGCCGCACACAGTACATTCCAGAAGCCCCGACAGGAGCCGTGTTGGCCGCTTCGCTCCACCACGTTTGCGGGAGTGCCTTTGTTGGCGAAGCTTCACAGCCTGCCAGAGTTCATTATCAACAATCCGAAGGTCCGGCACCTCATTGATGACCCATTCGCTTTCGGGGTTTGCCCGCATACGCTTCTTGCCGGAGAAGGGATCCGTGACCTTATGCCTGCGGTTCCAGATGCGGCGACCGATATAGAGTTCGTTGTTCAGGATGCCGTTGCCGGCATGCACCTGTCCATTGATCGTTGAGGCGCGCCAATCTGAACCGCGCGGTGCTGCGACACCTTCCTGATTCAACATGGCCGCGATGCTTCGCGGAGATTTTCCTTCAACGAACAGACGCATGATCCGTCTGATGGTCTCAGCTTCTTCGTCGTTGATGGTCAGGATGCCATTCTGTTCACCCGGTAGGATGTCGTAACCGTAGCAATGTCCTCCGGCCGATCTACCTGAATTCACAACACCAGTCTGACCGCGGCGCGTCTTCTTCGCCAGATCGCGCAGGAACATCTCATTCATCACGCCCTTGAAGCCGACATGCATCGAGTCGACTTCTCCTTCGGAAAGCGTGACGATCGACACGCCGTGAAAGGCGAGGATCTTGTAGATTGTGGCTGTGTCGGCTTGGTCGCGGGAAATGCGGTCGAGCGCCTCTGATACAACGACATTGAAGTGACCGTTCGCGGCGCCCCTAATCAGATCCTGTATACCGGGGCGCGTAACCATTGCGCCGCCCGAGATCGCGCGGTCTGAATAGACGACGGTTTCGGTCCAGGATTTCTGTTCTAGGTGTTGTCGGCAAAGAGCAATCTGGTCTTCGATTGAACGAATAGACTGAAGGTCCGACGAGTAGCGGGCGTAGATGGCGGCTTTTAGGGTCATGACCCTTTCCGATATGCCAACCTCGCATGATATCGCGCAAGCGCTTCGGCGAGATCAATCGCCCAAGATGGGGCTATTTCCCCAGAAAATTCGTCCTCGGGAGGTTCAGTTGGCTTCGCGATCGCCTTTGGAAGGCGACCGCGAGACACGAGTTTGGGGTATTTGCGGTTCACGGTCCGATAGGCAGAAGCTGATCTAGTTCAGCTTCTGACGGTTCCAGACCAGCACGCCGCTGCCATCTTCTTCCTTCTCGAAAAAGGCAGCTCTCAGTGGCTTCTCGAACCCCGGATCATCCAGCTTGACGGCAAGGTATGGAGTTTCGCCATCCTTGCTTTCCTCGCGCCAGGCGGCGCCGAGTTCTGCGCCTCCGGCGAAGATCCGGTAGTCCGGGCCGCCTTCGGCTTTCTCGGTCACCGGGACCATCTGGGCTTTCACATTGATTGTCATGGTCCGGATCGTCCCGGTCCATTTGCCATCCTTCTGGCTGAAGGTGCCAATTGTCGCCATTGCTATTCTCCTTTGCTGGCTCTGGCATGAAGGGCCTTGCGGGCCCGCTTGAACCCGGCATCCGATGCGAGGAAGGTTTCCAGCATGACAGGAACCAGGGTTTCGGGTTTCTCTTCGGCGCCATAGGTCTCGGCATAGATCGCCGCATAGTCGGCAAGCGCGGACGCGAGATCGGGTTCAACAGAGAGGGTCAGTTTGACCGGCGTGCGATCCGGCAGTTGGGCAATGCGAAGGCTCATCAGCGGCCTCCCTGAGAATAAGGCCGCAGCACGAGATCACGCGTCACGATGACCCGCACCGGCCAGCCGGGCCGGATACGAAGGGTCGGCTGGATGCCGAGGTTGCGATCAACGACGCGCTCCCCGGCCTCAGACACGCTGTCGCCGAACCCGCGCCGTATGGCACGTTCGATATCATCCTCGTCTGATCCTAGTTCCGCGCCGATGCCGAGAACGGTCGCAAGACCAGCGGCGACAAATACCCGGTCCCAGTGATGGTCTGTGCGGTCAGAAAGGCCCGCAAAACCCTGCTTGTCTGCGGCAGGTTCAGATATCTGCACAGAACTGCCATCCGGGAAGATCATTCGGTCCCAGATCAATAGTGCGCGCTGCTGGCCGAATGAGATTTCGGACTGGTAGCGCCCGATCAGCCGGGTACCCTGCGGAATGAGAAGATAAGCTCCGGTGACGGTGTCATAGACCGGCTGGGTGACCTGCCCGATGACCGAACCTGGCAGATCCGAGTTGAGGCCTGTCACAAGCGAAGCCGGGATAAGCGTGCCCGCCATGACCTGGTAGGGCGAGACCGGTGTCTCGAGATCATGCGGGTTGTAAATCGCCCCATCGCGTGCCTCGTCCGCGAAGGCGATCTTGCGGGCTTGCAAGTTGTCATCCTTACCTGGACCTGTCGGCAAGGCACCGGCGCTTTGGCTAGCGAGCGCCAGCAGCTCAGAGCCGAACGAGGCCGGAACTCCGGCAGACGGCAGGGATGCCGGCCCGATGCTCGGCCCAGCGCCAATGTCAAAGAATACGGAGGATTTGCCCGCTGCGTCGGCAAGCTTAGCCGCGACAAGACGTTCGGCCCGAAGGGCTTCATCTTCAGGCGAGGGCCTGAAATCATCCGAGGCTGCGACATCCCACTCCGGATCGAGCCCCCATTCGCGTTCCTCCGAAACCACTGTCCCGCCGAGGTCGCCGGCCATGGGTGCGCCAAGCTTTGGCGTTCCGGGCGACGGCGTCCAGGTCGCATACGACGAGGGAAGTTCTGCCAGTCCATCCGGCGCGCGCTTCGTGGCCGTGTTGTAAAGTTCCTGGCGATCCGCGGGATCGGCGGCCTTGGGCGGATCGAGCGCAATGGAGGCGGCAGCAAAGAGCCCCAGCACACCGAGCCCGGCGCCGACCATCAGGACTTTCCGGTTGATCCGTGTGACGGGTCGCGGCCGCGCGCGCAGTTTCAGGGCATCGGCCTGCTGCGGGAAAGGGGCTGGCTCGCTCATCCCTTGCTCCCGAACAGGCTCGCGAGACCAGACCTCGGTTCGCGTTTGCGGATCCGCACCACGGTCTGGGATTTCTCACCAAGGCGAAGCTCAGCGGCCCGGAAGAGATGATCGACAATGTAGTAATTGCCCTTGAGGCGATAATTGACGAGTTCGGCCTCGCCAGAAACGCCAAGGACAAAGAGGGGCGGGGCCTCCATGGTCGACAACCCTTCCGGCATCTGGATGAAAACCTGCCGCCCATCATCGAACACGCGGACGGGTCGCCAGTCTGGACGGTCACCATCGATCAGGTAATCAAAGTCCAGCCGGTCGAGTGCAACACCCGGCATGATTGATGTCTCTTCCCGCGCGAGCGCTACGCTGTTGCGAGAGATGAGTTGCGAGAGCTCGTCGGCCGGATAGCGCCAAGACAACGCCGCCATATAGGTGCCGTCACCGCTCTCCAGTTCCAGATGATAGGTCCGCCGGTCTGTCGCAATCATGAGATTGGTCGAGAGGCCGGCGCCGATCGGTTTGACCAGAACATGTGCGCGTGCTGTTCCGCCTGAACCGGAGGATGTATCTCCCACAATCCAGCGCACCGTATCGCCAGCCGAGACAGAGACCAGCGTCTCGCCGGGCTGCAGCGCAATGTCGGAGACCTGTCCCGGCGCGGCATACAATCTGTACAGCGCCCCTTCTGTATAGGGATAGACCTGAATGGCATTTACATAGCCGTCCACGGACGGTTCGATCCGGGCTTCTGATGTGCCCTTGCGGATCGTCTCGGAGGGCGAGGTATAGACACGGGTTACCGTGCGCTTGACCCCGTCGACCGGTTTCATCTGGCCGGGAAGCGGCAAAGGTGTTGGTGTTTCGACGATCTCGACAGGACGGGGCTCTGCGTCCTCGACCTGCGCGGCGGCGACAAACAGTTCCGGCTCGATCGGCGCGGCCTCCGGAACGCTGGCGCAGGCGGTGGCAAGGGCCAGTGTGGATACCAGTGTGAGAGTGCGGATCATGGGTTGTCTCCTGTGACAAGGTCTTCGCCCCAATTGAGGCTGTGGATGTAGAGGCCGAGCGGGTTGGCGCGGAGCGTCGGCGCATCGCGCGGCGGGGAGTGGATCAGGGTGAAGAGGCCGGTGAACCGTTTGACGCCGGTCAGCGCGCCATTCTCGTAGGTCTTCTCAAGCCAGCGCGCCTGGAAGGACTCGTCCGAGACGCGGACGACACTTACGACATCGACACTGCGCGAGCGACGTCCGATCTCGGCGAAGGGGTCATTGTCGCGGGCATAATCGCTGAGCGTGATGGCGGCCTTGTCGGTCACATAGTCATAGGCCGCCAACCAGTTCTGCCGGACAATGACCGGATCGACGGAAAGACTGCGGACATCGGAGATGAAGTTGGCGAGGTGATGGGCGACCTGCGCATCGGTCGGGTCGTAATTGGCGAGGGCAGGGCCGACGGCTTTCACAGAGCCTGTGTCGTCCACTTCGACCACATATGGCGTCACTGTGGATTGCAGGCTGCGCCAAACAAGGGCGGCTGAAGAGGCCGTCAGAAGGACTAGCAACCCGAGTGCCATCAGCCGCCAGTTCCTGGCCTGTACGCGGGCAGATCCGATCCGGTCATCCCAGATCTGGCCGGCTTTCTGGTAAGGCGTTTCGGGATGTGGGCTTTGCCCGTAATGGGTGGAAGTTCGCCTGAACATGGGATCAGTCCTCGTCTCTCTGGAGTTTTGGATTTTCGCCTGCCATGCCGCGGTCGCCGTCTTTCAGGGCGTGCACCGTGATGGCCCCGGCATGCTGCAGGCGTTGTTCTGTGCGCAGGCGCCGGGCCCAGGCCGGGCTTGAACCGCTGGTTCCGGCATCGCTGACGCCCGTAGATGCTGTGCTCCCGCCGCTCGCCGCAAAGGCGGCTTCACTGCCGCGCCTGTAAGCATTTCGGGCGCCTTGCAAGGGCCGTCCGGCCATGCGCCGCATGGCGTCCGAGCCAGCCTGCGCCATACCTGTGGCTCCAGCGAGATGCCCGCGCCAGCCGGTGGCGCCGGAACCAAGCCGTCCAAGGTCATACGAGGTGCGAGCCGCGCCCGACATTGAGGCCCCGGCCTTGACCGCTGCCGACGCCCCGCCAATTGCGGCGCGTCCAGCAGCGACTGTGCCTGTGCCTGCGAGGATCGCGCCCGCACCCACAGCGGCTGTTGTGCCGACGACCGAACCGGCGCCAAGCTGCGGCGCCCCGGTGACAAGGCCTGACGCAATTCCCGGCGCGAACACACCCATCCAGAGAAAGACGATGGCGGCAAGCACGGTGCCCATCACTTGCGCCAGAGTCGTATCGCCCGGCCCGGTGAAAGCATCGGTGATCGAAGCAAAGAGCGTTGAGCCGATCCCGACGACGATAGCGAGCACCATCAGCTTGATGCCCGAGGTGACGACATTGCCGAGCACGCGTTCAGCGAGGAAGCTGGTCTTGTTCCAGAGCGCGAACGGGATCAGTACGAACCCGGCCAGCGTCGTCAGCTTGAATTCCAGGATCGCCACGAAGAGCTGAACCGCGAGCACGAAGAAGGCGACGAGGATGATCGCCCAGGCAAGAAACATCACGGCAATCAGGATGAAATTGTGAAAGAAGCTGATCGGGCCGAGCATGTCGCCGATTTCGGCCAGCAAGGGTTCTGCCGCCTCGAACCCGACGCCGGCAATATAGCCTGGTCGCATGAGATCACCTGCGGTCAGCGTGCTGGAGCCCGCTTTCACACCGAGGCTCGCAAAGCTCTCGAACACGATATTGGCGAGCAGGGTGAAGTTGCCAATGATGAAGGCGAAGAAGCCGACATAGAGCACCTTCTTCAGCAGCCCTGACATGACGTCGGCATTCTGCGACAGCGCCCAGAAGAGACCGGCCAGCGTGATGTCGATCACGATCAGCGTTGTTGTCAGGTAAGCGACATCGCCCGCGAGCAGGCCGAAGCCTGAATCGATATAGGCAATGAAGGTTTCGAGGAACCGGTCGATGACGCCCATCTCTTCCATGGCGGGTCAGTCTCCGAGGAAGGATTTAAGGCGGGCGCGGCCACGTTCGGCCTCTTCAAGCTCGCGCGCGCGGTCGAAAGCGATGGCGCGGTAATGGGCGGCCATCAGCGCTTCCATCTGGATCAGCTGTTCGGCCGAGAGTGCACCGATCTGGTTGCCGGCCTGCAGGGCCTGGAGATTGCCGATGGCTGTCTGGCTCTCATCCACCAAGCCGGTCAGTGCCTCGGAATCCTCGGCATTGTTGCGCACGGTCTCAGCGACCATGAGGAGCGTGTGCTTGTGGGCACTACGCGACTGGCGCCAGCGGGCGCGGGCATCCTCGACGAGCACGTCTGATTCAGGCGGCGTGTCACTATAGGTTTCGGGATAGAGGTTCTCATACTCCTCCTCGACCTCCTCGACGCCGTAGCCAATCCCTTCGGCGTCGCGCATGAGTTCTCCGATGCGGCGGATGCGGTCGGCGATGATGGCGCTGGCGACTTCGACAGGCAGGGTTTCGAGATCGCGCGCCATTTTCTCGATCATATCGATCTCATGGGTGAGCTGGCGAACCTGGTTATCGATTTCCTGAAGCGCTCGCACGGCCTGCAGGATGTTCTGGGCATGATTGGCCGGGTCGTAGACAGCAAGCTGCGCCGAGGCGGGCGGGGCCATCAGGCCAGACAGTGGAATGGCAACAAGCGCGACGGAAGACAGAAGGGCTTTCATTTGGGGGCTCCTATTCAGCGGCGATCTGTGGGAGGGGTGCGCTCGGCTGCTCGGCCAGCAGGTCGGCGGCCCAGCCAAGCTGTTTCAGCTCCAGCCAGCTCCGGGCGAAGCCCGCTTCCGCGTCGGCCTCAAGACACTGATCCATGAGCTTCTGGTCGGCAGGGGAGGCGGCGCCGCAGAAGGCAAGCGCGACTTCGCCGAGGCCCAGCTCGAAGAGCCGGCAGCCAAGCGGCGAGGTATAGTAATAGTCCCGCTTCGGGATGGCCTTGGCGAGAATGTCGATCTGGCGGTCGTTCAGCCCGAAGCGGCGATAGATCGCCTGGGCAGTCGGTTCGAGTGCCCGCTCATTCGGCAGAAAGATCCGCGTCGGGCAGGATTCGATCAGGGCCGGGGCAATGGAGGCGCCTTCAATGTCGGCCAGCGACTGGGTTGCGAACACGACGGCCACATTCTTCTTGCGCAGCGTCTTCAGCCAGTCGCGCAGCCGCGCCGCAAACACCGGATGATCCAAGAACAGCCAGGCCTCATCGAGGATAAGCAGGGTTGGGCGGCCATCGAACCGGTCTTCCAGGCGGTGGAAGAGATAAGTAATGACCGGCGCGACCGCAGACGGCGTCTGCATCAGCTCGTCCATCTCGAAACAGGCTACAGATGACAAGTCGAGCGCTTCAGCGTCGCTGTCGAGCAGGTGCCCATGGGCGCCTTCCAGCGTGTAGGGATGGAGCGCCGCTTTCAACGTATCGGATTGCAGGATCAGGCTGAGCCCTGTCAGCGTCCGTTCGGCAACAGGCGCTGAAGCCAGTGACTGCACCGCGTCCCACAAGACGGACTTCAGGTCCGGCGTGACCGTCACGCCTTCGGCTTCGATCAGCCCGAGCAGCCAGTCTGCGGCAAAGCTCGCACCGCGCTCGGTGTCGATGTCACGAAGCGGCTGCAGCGGCGGACGCTCATCTCCGGCCAGCGGCAACCAGGTGCCGTCCATGGCCAAGGTGACCGCCCGCGCGGATCGTCCCTTGTCGAACAGGAATATCTGGGCGTCCTCATAGCGCTGCCATTGTGCGGCGAGCAGTGACAGGAGCACGGACTTTCCGGAGCCTGTCGGACCAATGATCAGCGTATGGCCGACATCGCCGACATGCAGGTTGAGCCGGAACGGTGTCGTGACTTCGGTTTGCGCTTCGATCAGGGCGCGATCTGCTAGATGCGCATTCCACGCATCGCCGGCCCAGACTGAAGAGATCGGCACGAGGTGAGCGAGGTTCAGTGTATGCAGGATCGGCTGGCGGACATTGGCATAGACATGCCCCGGCAGAGACCCAAGCCAGGCTTCGACGGCGTTCAGCGTCTCGCGGATCGTCGTGAACCCGCGCCCATTGATCACGCGCTCCACGGCGCGTGTGCGCTCTTCGACTTCTTCACGCGAGGACCCCATCAAGGTCAGCGTGGTCGTGACATAGCCATAGGAGACAAGATCCGAGCCGAGTTCCTGCAGCGCTGCATCGGCATCGGCGGCCTTGTTGTCGGCATCATTGTCGAGAAGTGCGGCCTGTTCGTTGAACAGTGTCTCCCGCAGGACCGCGCCGACGGATTTCCGCTTCGCAAACCAGTGTCGCCGCTTCTTGGCGAGGAGCTTTTCGGCCTCGGCCTTGTCCATCGCGATGTATCGCGTTGTCCAGCGATAGGCGAAGCCAAGCCGGTTGAGTTCATCCAGCATGCCGGGCAGTGTCGAGGCCGGAAAGCCCAGCAAGGTCAGCGTCGCGAGGTGCGCCTCGCCAATCCGCGGCTCCAGCCCGCCTGCAAAGCTTTCATCGGCGAGCACCGCATCGAGAAAAACTGGCAGTTCCGGAACCGACACGTTGTGCCGTTTCGACGATATACAGGCATGTAGATAGGTGAGCGTCTCTTCGTCCGAGAGCGGATGGATCTCATCCAGGGCCGTCGCAAGAAGATCGAGCGTCTGCGCGGCGCGTGTCTGGAAATGTTCGAGCCGCTGGCGCCAGTCCTCACCATCCCGCTTCTCGGGCCGCTCGATCAGCGCCTTCTCGGCCCGGCCCGTCGCATCGGCCGGCGGGAGCCAGAGCAGAGTGAGATAATAGGCGCTCTCGAACTGGGCGCCGGTCTCTTCGGCGGCTGCGCGTCGTTCCTGCTCAATCAGCCAGGCTGCCGGGCATTCAAAAGAGCTTTCCTCTAGCGATACGGCTTCCGCCCGCACCGCTTCGAAGACGAGCGCCCAGCCGGACCCGAACCGGCGGAGAACATTGTTGACCCGTGCAGTGACTGCAACGAGTTCGGCTTCTGTCGAGCTTTCAAGGTCGGGGCCCCGATAGCGGAAGCTTGCCTGGAAGGCGCCGTCCTTGTTGAGGACGACGCCCGGCGCGACGAGGCACGCCCAGGGGAGGTAGTCTGAGAGGTGTGCCGGTTTCGCCGCGTATTCGGAAAGGTTCAGCATGAAAGATGTTCCTTGTGACGGGCAGACCGGATTGCGACGGGGAGAAAATCCGGATCGGACCGGGCCATGAGGACGGCTAGCGAGTGTCCCGCCACCCAGACCACAAGCCCCGGTATCCAGAGCCGGAGGCCGAGGGCCAAAGCTGCCGCGAGGGTCCCGATGGCGATGGCGGCCGAACGTGGCGCGCCGGCCATCAGGATGGGTTCGGCGAGCGAGCGGTGGAGGGGGATCTCGTAGCCATCGAGCATCAGAGCACCGCGCCGCCGCCGAAGCTGAAGAAGGTCAGGAAGAACGATGTGGCCGCAAAGGCGATCGACAGGCCGAACACGATCTGGATCAGTTTGCGGAATCCGCCAGAGGTCTCGCCGAATGCGAGCGTCAGCCCGGTCAGCGTGATGATGATCACCGCGACAATCCGGGCGACAGGGCCTTCGATCGATTGGAGGATCTGGTCGAGTGGGCCTTCCCAGGGCATGCCCGTGCCCGCGGCATGGGCGGGGAGCGATAACACGCTCACCGAAGCCAGCAGTACGCCGGCGTGAAGCGATCGGTTGAGGGCCTTTATCTGGTCGTAGAACATCGGTCGGTCTCCTTAATTGACAATGTTGAGAAAAGGGGCAGCCAGCGGCTCGGTCCGGTATTCGGCGCCGTCAAAGCCGGTAATCCGGAGTGCCTGCTCGACGCGGCGCGCGCCGCTCGCGCGGGACATGAAGACGACCACGTCGACCGCTTCGCCAATCAGGGCATGGGGAAGGGCAGTCGTCGCTTCCTCGACCAGCTGTTCGAGCCGCGTGAGTGCGCCGGAGGCTGAGTTTGCATGAAGCGTGGTGATCCCGCCCGGATGGCCGGTATTCCAGGCCTTGAGGAGATCGAGCGCCTCGCCGCCGCGCACCTCGCCGACGATGATCCGGTCAGGTCGGAGCCGCATGGTTGAGCGCACGAGATCGCGGAGTGTGATGCCGGACCGGTGCGTCCTGAGCTGAGTCACGTCCTCTGCTGAGCAACGGAGTTCGCGGGTGTCCTCCAGGATGACAATCCGGTCGTCTGCCAGAGCGGGCTCAGACAGGAGCGCATTGGTGAAGGTCGTCTTGCCCGACGAGGTTCCGCCCGCGACAACAATGTTAAGCCGGTCTTCCAGCGCCTGGCGCAGTCCGGCGCAGAGAGCGGGTGTCAGCGCGCCGGTCTCGACATATGTATCAAGAGCAATCGGACAACCGGCAGGTTTGCGGATCGCAAAGCAGGGCGCTTCGGCAATTGGCGGCAGGATGCCTTCGAACCGTTCGCCTGAGCCCGGCAATTCGGCTGACACAATCGGCGAGGACCGGTCGCAGGCTTCTCCGACAGAGGACGCGACCAGCCGGATGATCCGTTCGCGTTCAGCACGGCCGAGCGTCTCTGATGCCCGGCGCAAACCAAAGCCTGCCTTCTCGACCCAGACTGAACCATCGGGATTGGCAAGGATTTCAATCGTGTCGGGCGCAGCCAGCGCTGCTCCAACCGGGCCGTCAAAGGCCGTACGGAGCATCGCCGTGCGGCGGGTCTCGGTCTCGCTGGGCTGGGGCAGGGCAGACATGGCGGGGCGTGGTCCTCATCAGTGATGAGGCCAGCATCAGCGCATCAAATGCCGTCGCACAGTTGGGGCCGGAGGACACGAAAGGCGCCTGCGGGAAGTCCGAGGACGCAGAGGGCAATTCACAGGAAATCGCGCCGAAGAGATTGATATCAGACCGGAAAGCGAGAAGTGAACAAAAGGCGAACACAAAGGAGAAGCCTATGGGTCGCTACAAATCCGTTCTCATGGCCGAAAAGGATGCGCGGGACTTCCCGCATCATGTCGAATTGCCAATCCCGCCCTTCGGTCTCGGTAAGCGCCTCGACGTCATCGCCGCCTGGCTCAACACCAATATCGGTCCCGACTGGCGCTCACACAGCCATCTGGAGAAGGGCGAGCATACGGCGCGTTATATGTTCAGGTCAGAAGATGATGCCGCAGAGTTCGAAACGGCGATTAAGAGCGACAGGATCTGATTATTTTAGATTGAAATCTGGTGGTTGAATAATTGCGCTCCTGATGTGCTAATGCACTATTTGCATTGCCGCTATCAGAGGATTCGAAATGGAGGCGAGCCAGGCCCGCACAACCCAATCAGATTCCAGCGCGGACCAGCTCGCCACGATTGCGTCGACGATCGAAAAGTTGCGATTGAAGCTCCTCGATTTGTCGCTTCGCAATCCGCTGTTGAACTTCAAATTCACCAAACGAACGCTTCGACTGATCGACGAACTCCCTGATCAGGTGTTTTCGTCCCTGATTGACGGAAGAAGCTTTTCCTTCCTCCCGCTTCCCGAGCCAACTCAGGCAGAACTCGATAATTGGGAAGCGGCTACGAAGCCTCCCGAGGAGTTCATGCTGACGAGTGAAGAGCTGACCGAAGATGAATCAGATGTCAGCGCAGCGAAGCGGCGTGATATTCCGAAAAGGGATTGGGCGAAGCACAAAGGCATTATTCCAGAATTCGACCTTCCTTCTGATCCGGGGGAAGGGAGTAGACGGTCAGTCCATCGAGATCAGAAACTTCAGACACTCGAATGGTACGACTCCTTGGAGTCATCCGTCAGGAAGCTCGCGCAGGACGCAAGATCCGCGATCAATGAAACTGGCTCGAACATGCTATTCTTGGGATTTGGCTTCCTTGAGTGGCGAGAGACCGCGGAAAGTAAGACGCAGCTTGCGCCGCTGATATTGTTGCCAGTGGAGCTTGTTCGCCCTGAAGTCCGGCGAGGGCCAAGAGCATACAAGCTGCAAGCAAATGGCGACGATGTTCAGATCAATCTCGCTCTCCGTCAGAAACTTGAAGCCGACTTCGGAATCTCTCTTCCCGAGTATGAGGATGGAACCGCACTTGAGGAATATTTTGATGCCGTCAAGGAAGCGATCGGGGAAAACCGTGATTGGGTGGTTCGGCGCCAGATATTCTTGAGCCTCATTTCGCAATTGGGGCGACTGCTACTTTATAATGACCTCGATCCTTCAAATTGGCCCGGTCGAGGGATTTTCGCGAAGAACGAACTCGTTAGATCCCTGCTTGGTGCAATGTCGGAAGATGCAATTCCGACAGGAGCGATAAGTTACGAAGTCTCCGAACAAACTATTTCACAGGAGATGGAAGTCCCGCTCATTGACCGCGCCGATAGCTCACAGCTCGAAGCGATCCGTCTGGTTCTTGAAGGAAAGAACCTGGTGGTTCAGGGTCCTCCAGGGACCGGAAAGTCACAAACCATTACAAACTTGATTGCCGCGCTCGTCAGCGAGGGCAAGTCCGTTTTGTTTGTTGCCGAGAAACTGGCTGCCTTGCAGGTCGTGGAGCGACGACTATCGGGACTTGGTTTTGACCCGTACTGTCTCGAACTCCACAGTCACAAGACGCAAAAGAAAGCGCTTCTGGAAGCGCTCCGGACGCGTTTTGAATCGCACCAACCGCGAGTGAGAAGTGATCTGCCGAAGCTCAAGGAGAAGGCGGCGAACGTCCGACAAAGCTTGAACGACTATGTTACAGCAGTGAGCGCAAACACATCGGCTGGAAGCTCTGTTGCTGATCTGCTGCTTGGTGCCGGGCGACACACTTTGACAATCGGTGAAACCGCCAGAACTGTGGACCGATTGCGTTTGCCTGAACTCGTGTCGAAGGGACTCAGCACGCTGAGGGACACTCCGATTGATATCGAAGCGCGAGAGGATTTGCTGACGGATCTGGCCAAGACGGCGAAAGAAGTCTCCTCCGACGAACCGATCAGCGCCAGCCCTTGGTATGGAGCGGGCAATCTCAGCCTTCTAGAAAGTGACAGGCCCCTTATTGAAGGCCAATTGAACGCATTTGCCACGGCACTGAAAAAATTTGACGGGCTCTTGGCTCAATTAGACTCAGACTACGGATTGAGCCTGCAAGGGGTCAGTCCGGAACGCGTTCTGAATATGTGGGAGTCGACCAAGATCGTTACCACGTCGAGAGCGCGAATAGTGGGTGCCACGAAGGATTTCGACGCGCTCGCTGATCACCTCTCGCTTCGTGTCAGTCCTTCGTGGAAGATGCTGCGGCGCATCGTGGACCTCCGCGAAGTCGCAAAGACGGCCCCGATGGCCTGGCTAAATTACAGCAATCCTGAAATGGATGAGCCGGATGCAGATGTCCAGCTGGCAAGACTTCGATCGGAAGCGGAGGAGTTAAGCGCAGGCTTCGATGCCATCGAGGAGCATCTCCTTCGTGCGCGAACATCCCATATCGGTGACGCCGACCTTCTTTTGCACAGTTCAAACCTTGCTACAATTTCCCCGATTGCGCGCTTCTTTTCGAAGTCCTGGAAGGAAGCCAAATCCGCCATTGTGTCTCTTGGAGGAAACTTTTCGTCGGAGAAGCCGGATGTCTGGGCACTTCGCTTAGCCGAATTGGCTGGCCTGCTGCAACGGAGGGAGGCCCTGGCAACGGACAAGGCGGGAAAGCGTCTATTCGACCAGCTCTTTGATGGCATAGATACTGAGTTTGCCGTTCTCGACGAAATCGTCAGCTGGAGACGACGTGCAAGAAAGGCGCTTTCGGGAGATGCAGAAGCAGACAGGCTCGCAGACTGGCTTCTTTCACAAGACTTCCGTTCGATAGAGCGTGTTGCCAGCTTAGATCTGAATTCGCCTAAGGCGGAGCTTCAATGGGCAACGGATCTGGGCGGTAGCTCCGTTATGGAAAGCTATCAATCTGATTTCTGGACTGGATTGGTTTACGCCTTCGCTCCTGATGAATTTCGACCGCTATTGACGGCCGAAGAAGGCGGTACGCCTGAAGCTGCGATTGAGATAATTCAAAAGACCGGCGAGGCTGCAAACGGTTTAGTTCGTGCGCGGCACTCTGTTGACACAACACTCGGTCGGAACACCGACGCAGACTGGCTTGCAATAGAAGATGAGATGGCGAGGGTGCACCGCCAGCTAAATCGTCTCGATAATCTGCCAACCTGGATTCGCTACGCTCGGTATCGGAAGGCAGCTCTGGATGCCGCAACAGCACCGCTCATACGAGCTGCTGAAGAAGGCTATCCGCTCTTTGAAGATCTCGCAGGTGTCTGGCGATACTGCGCCTATCGCAGCTCGGCTCAAGCGGTATTCAAGGCCTCTCCGCCGCTGCATGAAAAGAACGGCAGCGAAAGGGACCAGGAGCGAAAGATCTTTCGTGCACTTGATGAGAGCATTATGGAGGCGAGGCGGTCAGAAATCGCAGCCAAGGCACATATCAGGCGACCACCTCCGGGTAGATCGTCGGCGCGGGTTGGCGATCTCACCGAAATGGCTCTGTTGTCGCATCAGTGGGGTCTACAGCGGCCTCGGATGTCCATTCGCAATTTGATGGACAGGTCCGGAAATGCAATTCAGGCACTGAAGCCGTGTTTCATGATGGGCCCTCTTTCAGTTGCTCAATACCTGAAACCCGGCGGCCTTCAGTTTGACGTAGTCATAATGGATGAAGCTTCGCAGATGCGACCCGAGGATGCTTTGTCTGCGGTGGCGAGAGGAAAGCAGTTGGTTGTCGTTGGGGATGACAAGCAATTGCCGCCCACGAATTTCTTCAACAAGATCGGTCTGGAGGGCGACGGAACCGAAGACTACGACGAGGAAGTTGTAGGCGAGAAGGAAGAGAGTATCCTCTCTCTCGCTGCGTCCAAGTTCGATAGCCGCATGCTTCGATGGCATTATCGGTCGCGGCACGAGAGCCTCATCGCGTTCTCAAACTCGTGGTTCTACGACAACAAACTGATCGTCTATCCCACGCCAAACAATACAGGTGATCGTTTGGGAATAGACTTCAATTATGTACCCACCGGCAGGTTCGACCGCGGCGTAAATGATGAAGAAGCGCGCACAGTTGCGAAGGCTGCGATCCAACACATGCGAGCCCGCCCCGAGCAATCACTGATCGTCGTTGCGATGAATTCAGCCCAGCGAGACCGGATCAGAAAGTACATCGACGAGCAGACCCGTAACGACGTTTCCATTGTCAGAGCTGAAGAGGATTCCAGCAGGGGAGAGCCCTTCGACGTAAAGAACTTGGAGAATGTGCAGGGGGATGAGCGCGATGTGGTGTTGTTGTCCATGACCTACGGGCCGAGTCCTGAGACCGGGAAGGTCTATCAGCGCTTCGGCCCGATCAATCTCGAACACGGCCATCGCAGACTAAACGTCCTTTTCAGCAGGGCGCGAGAGCGCATGATTGTCTTCTCTTCGATGAAGGCATCCGAGGTGCTCGTGGGTGAAAACTCAAAGCTTGGCGTCAGGGCATTGAGCGGTTTCCTCGAATATTCGGAAACCGGCATCCTGCCAGGCAGGGTCGTGCCCGTGGGAAGTGGCCGGGAACCTGACAGTGATTTTGAGATAGCGGTTGCTGAGGCGCTGCGTCGAAAGGGTTATGAGGTCGTCGCGCAGCTGGGAGTGGATGGATTCTTCCTGGATCTGGCAGTGAAAGATCCTGAGGCATCACACACTTATTTGATCGGCATTGAATGTGATGGAGCGAGCTATCATTCGAGCAAATCGGCCCGTGACCGGGATAGGCTGCGCCAGGACATTCTTGAGGGCCTAGGCTGGAGAATAGAGCGCATCTGGTCGACCGATTGGTTCCAAGAGCCTGGCCGAGAGCTCTCCCGGATAATTGATGCGATCGAGGACGAAAAAGCCCGTAGGATTGCTCAAAGACAAAGACCGATGTCTCCCGAACGCCGGTCACCTCCATCTCTGGAGGAAGACAACCTCAATCAGGATGGTGCGGAGCCAGAAGAAGATACGGAATATCTCGACCCCGACGATACTCTGCTTGAAGAGGCGCCTCCTCAAGAGCGACGAATGTCGCGGAGTGAAGCTAGAGACGTTTTGATCCGGCTGCGTGAGGACACGATTAAGCCAAGTATGCCCGAAGTTCCGCCTGAGCGCGGATTGCTTCGGAAAGTGATGCTTGAGACGCTTCTGGAGCACTTGCCCCAAGACGAAACTGAATTCCGCGACATGATCCCGCTGAAGCTGAGAGAAGGTACCGACTCGGAACAGTTTTCGACGTTCGGAAAAATTGTTTTTCGTATTCTTCGGCAAGTAAGCGCCTAGACCATTCAGCTCAGTGCTTCGAAGAGGCTCGCATCCTAATTCCAGATATGTGGATTGGAGCGCTCGACGACGCGCTTCGTCAGCGCTTCTAGCTCAGTTCGAGCCCGCGCCGCATCCCCCGGCGTCTCGAACGGGATCTTGCCCGGCCGCTGCCGCAGCCATTCGAAGATGAATTCGATCAATAGGTCCGTCTGGAAAGCTGTTCCGGTCTCCAACTTCTCGATCTGGTCTTCGACGCGCTCGAGCCGCTGAATGATCGCCGCATCGGGTCTGCCCTCAGGCGGCGTGAACAGCAGCGTCAGTGCTTCGTCGATCAGGTTGCCGACGTGGACACCATGCTCAGCAGAGAATTGCTTGACCTTGCGATGGTTCGTCTCGGACACGCGGATATGAAGCCTTGGATTGCGCGCCATGTCCTAAAGCTCCCGTCCGCCATTTTCCTGGACTTGAAGGTAGTAGCGGGCGATCTGGTCCTGAATGCCGCCACGCTGCTGCGGCGCGCGCTCCTCATCCGTCGCTATATCGTGCGAGATCTCATCCTCGACGCCGATGTCCGGTCCCACCGCTCGTGCCAGCCCGCCGGAATTACCGTCCGAGGGCGATGGTCCAGATTGATGATATCCGCCCAGCCGAGACGTATCCGCACGGGCAGCAGCAATCAGCAGTGCGCCAACTCGCTCTATAAAATTCCGATCTTCATAGTAGCGGAGTTTCTTTGCGCGGATCGGCGGATGGCTCGCCAGGAAGATCAGCGCGTCATCGGCTGGCATCTGCATCACCTCGCCGGGTGTCAGGAGCGGACGCTGTGTTTCCTGCTGCGAGACCATGACATGGCTGAGCCAGGGTGCGAGCCGGTGCCCGGTATAGTTCTTCTGGTTTCGCTGCTCTGTCGTGGTGCCTAGCATGTCGGAGATGCGCTTGGCAGTGCGCTCGTCATTCGTCGCGAACGCGATCCGGACATGGCAGTTGTCGAGGATCGAATTGTTCTGCCCGTAGGCTTTCTCGACCTGGTTCAGAGATTGCGCAATAAGGAAGGCGCGGATCCCATAGCCCGCCATGAAGGCGAGTGAACTCTCGAAGAAATCGAGCCGCCCCAGCGCCGGGAATTCATCAAGCATTAACAGGGTTTGCAGGCGGTCCTGCCCAACCGGCAGCTCTTCGCAAAGCCGCCGCGCAATCTGATTGAGGATCAACCGCATCAACGGCTTGGTCCGTGACAGATCAGACGGCGGGACAACCAGATAGAGGGACGCTGGCATCTCTCCCCGAAACAGATCTTCAATCCGCCAGTCCGAGCCGGATGTCGCTCTCTGGACGACCGGGTCGCGGTACAGCCCCAGGAACGAGATTGCCGTCGACACGACCGACGACTTTTCATTTTCAGACTTGTTCAGAAGTTCACGTGCCGCTTCCGCCACAACCGGATGTGTCACTGGCCGGTCGCGGCTTCCCAAATGGTTCGCTTCAAGCATTCGCTCCAGCGTGTCATCGATTGGCCGGGCCGGATCAGACAGCAGCGTCGCCACGCCTGCGAGTGACTTGTCATCTTCGGCATAGAGGACATGCAGGATGGCACCAACGAGCAGAGAATGCGCCGTCTTGTCCCAATGGTTACGCCGCTCCAGAGACCCATCCGGATCAACCAGAATGTCTGCCACATTCTGCGCATCCCGGACCTCGTGCGCGCCAAGCCGCACTTCCAGCAAGGGGTTGAACCGCGAACTCGACAAATCCGTCGGATCGAAACGGACACAACGAGAGAAGTCCGATCGCCATTTCGATGTCAGCGCCCAGTTTTCTCCCTTTATGTCATGAATGATCGCATTTCCTGTCCATGAAAGAAGGGTAGGGATCACCAACCCGACACCCTTGCCGGACCGGGTCGGTGCGAAGGCCATGACATGCTCGGCGCCTGCGTGCCGGAGATACCGTCCTTTGAACCGTCCCAGCACCACACCTGACGAACCAAGCAAACCAGATCGCCGAACGTCCCGCACCGATGACCAGCGCGCCGAGCCATAAGTCGTCGCATTCTTCTCACGTCTTGCCCGCCACAGCGACGCGATGATCGCCATCACGATGCCGGCAATCCCACCGAGCGAGGCAATCAAACCTGCACGCGCAAACACGTCCGGAGCATAAGCATCATAGGCATACCACCACTGGAATAGCCGCCACGGCTTGTAGACAGGCTGACCCGCCAGTTCGAACCAAGGGCCGCCCAATCGAGGCTGATGGTCCAGAACGCCCGCCACCCACTGTGTCGCGATCCACACCGAACAGGTGATCAGAAAAAGCGTCAGCAGGAACTGTCCGAGAAGAAATTTGGTTGGTGTAATGCTTTGGCACCTCGCTAATCCGCGACGCAATGATGTCATGCCTAACTGGAAAAGCGATGGGACTTCTGAGGAGTTTTGAGTAGTCAGTTGAGACCGCTTACTCCCGATAGCACACGTTAGATTTGGCGTGGCGACATCGCTGAACAGAATCCCCTGGCTGAGACTTTAGAACCAACAGCCACGAAGCAATGATGCTCAGATTGCGCCCCTTTCTTCTACAGCGCTCCCAGTGAGCCCTTTGCGAACGTAGAACCCGTTTGGAATCGCATCCTGGACCAGAGGAACGTGCGAAATCAGGCCGACGGCGCGGGATTGTTTGACGAGGCTATTTAGGACGTTCAGGACCTGATCAAGGGTGCCTGAACCGTTCTCGGTGTCGAGGCTTCCAAATCCCTCATCGATGAAGATGGTATCGAGGCGGACTTTGCCGCTTGCGGACTCGACAACGTCAGCGAGACCCAGCGCGAGGGCGAGCGCCGCGATGAAAGTCTCGCCGCCGGACAGCGTGTCGGTTCCTCTCGATTTGCCCGTATGGACATCGAAGACCTGGATGCCCAGACCACGGCTGCCGCGTCCACCTTCGGTGTCGCGTTCGAGTTGATACCGAGAGGACGTCATCGGGCCAAGCCTGAGATTTGCGGCTTCGAGGACGCGATCGAACATGGCCCCGATTGCGTAAGTTTCGAGCTTGAGGCTCAGCGGATTATCGCCGTTCGCCAGCGCCGCGATCTTGCGGAGGGGACCGGACTCGGTTTCGGCTTCGTCAAGTTTGCGCATGGTGTCTTCGAGACTTTGCCTCAGCTTCTCCAACTGCTCGACTCGGTTGCTCGCAGCGATCCGGTCTTCCGTTGCTTTGGTCAGGGCGGCTACGGCGGCTTCATGAGCTTCCTTCAATTCAGGAAGATCCGGGCGCGTCAGGTCGCCAATCGCCGAGGCTGCAGCGTTAGCGGCCCCCTGCGCCTCGTTCAATTCAGTCTCGTACGTCCTGACAGATTCATTGTCTGAGTCGATTGTCGGAATGGCGGGTTTGAGAGACTGGTATACTTCCTCCGTAAGCTCTTGCTCAGACAGACGCGTGGCGAACGTCGCTTCAGCTCTTTCGAGGCGGACTTTGCAGGCTGTAACCGAATCTTCAGCGCTCTTGCGCGTGGCATCGGCAGAGAGGACGGCCTCGCGGGCCGCCTTGAGCTCAGCTTCTGCCTTGTCTTTCGCTTCGACCAACTCGATCAGTATACGCGACGTCTCGTCTATGGCGGACGAAATTGCACTCTGTGTACGGAGCGCATCGGGGACCACCTCGAGTTTTCCGTCGCGGGCGGTTTTGGCTTCGGTTGCAGCGTTGCGGCATTTGTCCGCCTCACTGCGGAGGCGTTCGGTCTCGGTTTCTTGGGTTTCAATCTGTTTGTTGAGCGCTTCGATAGCCGCCTCGGCTTCATCGAGATTGACGACAGGGCCGAGTGCTCCGAGGTCAGCCTCAGTCTGTCTGACTTTATCGAGAATTACCGCGAGCGTATCTGTCGGCGGCTCAAGCGATGAGAGGGTTTCCTCACGGGCCTCGAGTTTGGCTTTCAGCCCGGCTAGCTTTTCACCGGCCTCGCGGGCAGCGCGTGCAGCCGTTTCAAACCGGTCGCGGGCTTCGCGGAAGGCCTGATCACGTCCCGCATTCTCGATATCGCCCGTGGCGGGGTTCGGATGGTCGGTCGATCCGCACACAGGACAGGGTGCATCGCTTTCCAGCTTGGTCGCGAGATGCAGGGCTTGCGCCGCGGCGAGGGCTTGCTCCGCCGCTGCATAGGCGCTGCGCGCCTTGGCTTCGTGTTCTATTGCCTCGGCTGAGGCTGCGCTTTCTTTTTCACACGCCGCTCTCGCTGACCGCACGTCCGCTTCTGCTTTCCCGTAGTCCTCGGCGGCTTTCTTCTGGTTCAGGAGATGCGTTTGCGCTTTCATGAGCTCACCGCGTGCGCTCTCAGCGCTCCGGGCTGACTTGAGTGCGGTGTCGCGCTGTGTGCGAGTTCTGCGCAATTGGTTGAGCCGGTCTTTGCTCTCTTCGAAGGTCGCCTGGGCTATCCGCTGCGATTCGAGCGCCGCTTCGACGGCTTCGGCGCTGGCTGAAGCGGCCTCAAGAACCTCGGCAAATCGCTCAAGATCATCTTTGCGTTTGCGCGCGGCCTCGATTTCTGGACCTCTTGCCTGTTCCTTGTTCACAGCTTCTGTCGCGACCTGGACGTGCTGTTGGGCTTTGTCCGCCGCTTCTTTGGCTGTAGCGAGTTTAGTGTTGGCATCCTGAACATCTTGCCGCGCCACCTTGAGCTGGGCTTCGACATCCACAATCAGCCGGGCGCGCTCAGCTTGTTTTACCCGAGTTGAAATGGCGGCGAATTCTGCCTTGCGGCCCATCAGGACGTGGAGCTTCGCCTGCGCCTGCTTCGACGCCACGAACTTCGCCTCCACCACCTCGGCAGACCGAAGCCCGGTCTCGGCTGTTTGCGCCTGTTTCTTTGCGACAGCCTCAACAGTTGATCGCTCCTGAACCGCAGCTTGAGCTGCGGCTATGCCTTCGAGCAGGGTGTCGGTGCTTTCGAACCCCTCGGCTTTGAGCCGCCGGGCGCAGACCGCCCGTTCTTCGCGCACCTGCCGCTCGGCCTCAGTGGCCTGTTCCTTCAGGTCAGCCATCAAGGCCTGATAGAGCGAGACGTCGAACAGGTCCCGCAGGATCGTCACGCGTTCATTGGTTTTGGCGGACAGGAACTTCTCGAACCGGCCTTGCGGCAGCAGCACGATTTGCCGGAACTGTTCAGCGCCATAACCGAGAATCTCCGAAACGTTAGCATCGACATCGCGGACCTTCTTTTCCGCAATGATCTTGCCGCGTTTGTTAGCTGTGATCTCGTCGAGGGCGAGCCCGGTTGCATCGAACAGATGGGCTTCATGCGCGCTCTTGGTTTCACCTTCGCCGCGCTGTTTCGGGCGCATCTGATCCGGCTGGCGAACCACCACGAAGCGCCGCTCGCCCACGTCGAAGACGAACTCAACCTCGGTTGCGAGGTCGGCGGCGGCATGGTCCGAGCGAAGGGATGTACGCTCCTGTTCCGACTTCGACGCTTCACCAAAAAGCGCAAAGGTCATCCCGCTGAAGATTGTTGATTTGCCCGAACCGGTCTGGCCGTAGATGCCGAACAGACCTGCTTCAACGGCGTTGCGGAAATCGATGACCTCCCTGTTCGCATAGGGGCCGAAGGCCTGGAGTGTGAGTCGGACCGGTCTCATTCCGCATCCTCCCTCTGCCGCAAGCGCGTGAGGGAAGCTGCAACAACTCCCTGTTCGGCATCCGTGATGTCTTCGAGGCCCACCTCGCCCAGGAAATTGCGGACCACGTCCGCTGGCACAGCAGCGGTGACAGCCGGGCCGTCCACGGACTTCGTCTCAAGCGGGCGATCATTGCGAACATAAACCAGCTCGCAGGCATTCGGAAACACGTCCCTCAGGCGCTTCATGCCGTCGATGACGGGTGCATCATCTGTCAACTCCGCTTTGATGAAATCGCTGGACGGATCGGACAGCAGGAGTTCTGCATGCTTGCCGCGCAGAACCCGTGCACGCCTGACCGGCTTGAAGGGCAGGATTTCGACCGAAACCTGACCGGCCGAATCCATCTCGATCAGGCTCATCGATTTTTCCGAGTCGGCTTCGTCGAAGCCGAAGGCGAGAGGCGAGCCGGAATAACGAATATGCTCCCCGCCCACCGATTGGGGGCGATGAAGATGCCCGAGGGCGACATAGTGCGCCCCGCCAAAAGCAGTGGTCCTCACAGTCTCTATACCGCCAACCCGCGTCAGGGAACGCTCGCTTTCGCTGACCGAACCTCCGGTGACGAAGGCGTGCGCGACGATGATCCACCGGGCGCCTTCAGGAATCCGGGCGCGGGCGGCTGCGACTTGCGCCACCAGCACATCCTCGGGCGTATCAATGGCCTCGCTCTCGAAGCACTCGCGCGCCGCATACTCGTATGCGAACGGCAGCGCCGAGATTGCAACCGGGCCATGCGGGTCCGAGAGCAGAAGCGGTTCTTCCTCAGCACTGATCGCACCGCGGATGAGCCAGCGCGAGCGATCCGCCGCGATGGCCGAAAGATCGATGCGGTCCCCTGAGTCGTGATTGCCCGCGATCATGGCGACCGCGGCGTCCGTCTCGGTTTTGATTCGTTGGAGAAACCCGTTGAACTGCCGCACCGCACTTTGCGGCGGCGACGCCCTGTCGAAGACATCGCCGGCGATGATCAGCACGTGGACGCCATTCGCCTTCACCGCCTCGACGATCTGGTCGAGCACCGCTGCGTGATCCTCCTCCAGGGAGATCCCGTTGAACTGACGACCTAGATGCAGGTCGGAGGTATGCAGCAGCTTCATGGCTTGTTCCGTATATTTATTATACGTATACTTTTTAGATGTATGGGTTAACAAGAGTCAAGAGAGGAAATTGGATGACGCTCGACGACCTGAAACATGCCCAGCGACAGAGGCTCTTGTTTCTCGACAGGTGCTTTACATGGCGCGGTGTTGCCCGGCGACGCGACCTCACCGACCGGTTCGGAATCTCGACGGCACAGGCCGCTAACGATTTTCGGGCCTACCTCGCGCTCATCACCCAGAATGCGCCGGAATATGACGCGCACCTGAAAGCCTATGTCGCAGCGCGCGATCATCAGCCGATCGCGCCTGCTTCGATGCTGGACGTATTCGGCGTTCTCGATACAGCTGCGGAAGATGGATTACCGGCTGCGCTCCCTCGCGCGAAACGGTGGCTGGACCCGCAAATCGCGACCGCCCTTCACGACGCCATCTCGAACCGTAGACGAATCAAGATCGCCTACACATCCATGAGTTCAGGAGAAACAGCACCTCAATGGGTCGCGCCGACACGGTTCACATTTGATGGTGAGAGCATTCATTTCCGGGCGTACAGCTACAAACGCGCCGAATACCGGAATTTCCATCCCGCCCGTATTGAACCTGCGGACAAATATCAAACGGAAGAAATCAAGGAGCCTCTACCTTTCGACGCGGAATGGTACACGCTGAGCACCATCTGGCTTCGACCAAGCGCGCGGCTCAGTCCGGCCCAAGCCGCTGTTGTTCGAAGAGAGTATGGCTTCAACGCTGATCTGCTGAAAGTCGAAATGCGTCGGGCACTAGAGTTCTATTTTGATCGGCGCTGGGGTCTACACGAGCCTGAGCCGCGTCTTGAGAAAGTTAAGACGGAAAGAGTTTTGTTCCAAAACAACCGACCTTCAGGATCTAGTGTCTTATAACTCCGTTTGTACCCTCAGGCATCACGTACTCGGGACCTGCCCAACGACCATTGAATCGACGTACGCGAACGGTTGAGCTCGACGTTTCTGCTGACCCAATTCAATTTCTGGCCGGCTGCTGGCACAAGCGCGAAGCGTTCTTTTCCTTCAATCACAGCGAACCGGCCTTGAGCCAGGTTGACATGACGCGAATAAGTCCCGGAAAATTCAACCCAACTTTCCAGATGCGTAAAGGGTAAACCCGTCCGTGCGCTTTCCGCCTTCATCGCTTTCTCAAATTCCGTTCTCTTGAGACGCTCAGCGTCTTCCGCGGTCAGCTGACCAGTTTGATCCAGCGTATAGCCCTCGGTTCGCAACCACACCTTTCGAATACTGAGCAACTTTCGAAGTTCGTCCGCAAACGGACCCGTCGCCCCATCCAACACATCGGTGTCTATCTGATCCAGCCACGTCTCCGCATGTCGTTCAGCAAGCGCTTCAATCGGCAGCCAGGAGCGAACATCGACAACGAGGCCTTGCTTTCTCGCATCGGCCTGCATCGCACGTTCCTCGAAGTTACTTGGGATGGCCCAGATGCCATCGGTATTTCTATCAACAACACCTAGCCTTCTCAGCGCCTCCAGCCGACGCTTGTGCGCGAGACGGAATGTCGGCGAACTCGATGGATCGGCTTGTTGATGCAGCTCCTCCGAATACACCCCACCATTGCGCTCAGCGATCGCTGCAATCGTCCGGTCCGCAAGCTTCGGCTCCACTGCCTTTCGCCCCACCGAAACAATCCCGCCAGGCTTCGGCAACTGAACCGCTTCCAGCTCTGTCATCTCGATTGTCCAGACCCGCCCATCGAGGCCTTCGATCAGTGCCGTCGTTCCGTTCCGCAATTCATCGCCCGGCAAGGTGGCAGCGAGCCGCCCCAGGATTTCACCGGCGGAGTTCAAATCACGGGGAAGGGCGTGCAGACGCGACGCATCGATTTTCCGGCCCTCGAGGTTGGCGAGCGAACGAATAATATCTCCGCGCCTGCCGAGCGCCCGAAGCGTATCCTGCCAACCGTTTCGCATGGCCCAGCCGCCATCCTCCTGTCGCTTTGCAAGATCGAGCGTCCTAAGGAACCGAAGACGGCGATGAACGACCGCACCATCGAATCTCGACAATCCGCCTCGTTCACTCTCCGGCGTGTAATTTCCATCAGTCAGCCTACGAGCGATGTCGTGATCAATCGCCGTCAGCGACTCTCGCTCGGCCTCCTTAGACCTTGCCGCCGCCATTTCCCGCAGCCGCCTCTGACCAAGCTCGAGCGTCACCAGCTCCTGCGCCCGCGTCCGAAATCCCTGCGTGATGTATTTGCGATCGATCAGCAGCTCACCATTCCGGGTATTGCCGCCGCGGATCACGATATGAACATGCGGCTGGGCGGTGTCGTGATGGTTGGCGGCCACCCAATCGAGCCGGCGGCCGAGATCCTTCTCGACCTGGCTCATAAACTCTCGCGTAAACCGCGTCAGATCTTTCATCTGATCTGCGTCTTCCGGCGAGACGATCAGACGGAACTGCCGCCTGTCCTCGTCAGTCCGTTCATTGAACGCCTTTGCATCCGCTTCATCCACGCTCCGGTCATAGAGCTTTCCCCGCTCGCCCTCGCGCCCGGCGCCTTCCCGGCGGATGTAGGCGACATGCTTTGCAAAACTCGCCGGGCCGCTCGGACCCGCCCGCGCAATATGCACCTTCACAATGACGCGCCGGGCCCGCTGGTTCGACCAGTGCCGGGCAAGGGCGGCTTGCACCTTGCCTTGTCCCGCATGACGCACAGCGCCCGGTGCCAGAGACTTGCGACCGCGCGTTCCAAGCCGCCCCTTCGCGACGACACGTTTCAACCGCTTCAGCTGGGTCTTTGCCTTGCCCTGCGACCTAATCTTTCCAAGCCGCGGAACGAAGTCGAAATCGTTGCTCATTGCTCCAAGCGCGCAGCGGATTGCAAATCCGTGCACCCGCCTTCCGGCGCCGGGTCACACAGAAAAGGATGTGCAGACAATGGTTTAAGTGTCGCTGGGTGACACTCCCTTAATCTTGCCCTCCGGGACACAGAAGCCATTCCCGTCCCGCTATCTATCGCTTTGACGGTCGCCTGATCCTCAGCCGACCGGTTGCCATAAGTCCATATGGACCTGGCGACGCCAATGATGCGCGCGCCGTCCTGAACGCCGAAGTATCGTCCATCGACTGACAGGGGATGAGAGTTGAGCAGGAAAACGTCGCCGGCTTTGAGGGTCTGACAGCCCTGCCAGACGGGAAGGGCGCTGCCGGACTCGGTTACTTTGAGCGCATCAACAGATGTGATCCCGTTGATGGAGACCTGCGTATCGCATCTGCAAATCTCGTCACCGGATAGGCCCGCAACATGCTTCAACAAGGGCCAGTCGGAGCCAACAATTCCCTCATCGTTCAGCCAATGTCGAACCTCATCCGAGGGCGCAAACGCTACCAGATCGCCTGTCGAAATTCGCGCCGACCGGTCAACAAAGTAAAGGCCCTTGGGCATGCTTTCCGTCCGGTTCCAGATGAAGTCGGACCGGTTGATAATGCTGGCGGAGACCATGAGGCCTAGCCCGCATCCCATGCCTAACAACGCGATTCTACGACTCATCGCGAAGGCCTGTCCCCATGAACCTACGTCCATTGGTGTAAGCGATGATGTCCTTGCCGCGATACCAGACCTTGGCGCCGATCTTGTGATAAACCGGGCCTGTTCCCAGCGAACGCATATTGACCAGGGTCTTCGGTTTGAGGCCGAGATGGTCAGCGGTTTCATCCGTGTTCATCCATTCGGTCGGGGTTGGGAGGTTTGATTTGGGTCGAAGCTCCTCTCCACTTCTATTTGTCTCTGTCATAGCGTTGCTTCTCCTTTCCTCTACGCAACTCGAAGCCCTGACAGACTGCCAACTCATCCTCAGATTAAGAGTGTCTAACTTGCACCACACGCTCGCGACACCCTTGAATTCCCAGAGAAACCTCACGTTAGAATGCAGCGCCGATAGGCGTATCAGCACCTTCGTTGCAGACCCTTTCGGCATGAAAGAAGACCGCTCCGGAGGTGTCTCCGGAGCGGCTTGGCAAGGCTGTGATCTACCCTAGTCGCGCGCGTTCCAGAGAATGACGTGCCGGCCTTTCTTGCCCTTGACCGGGGCGAGGTTTGCGAAAATCCGGCGCGGTCCGATCTGCGGGTCTGCCAGCGTCAGCGAGACATAGTCGCGTCCCGATGCCTTCGACTTGCGCATCCAGCCGCCGCCGATTTCGGTCGAGGTTTCACCGGCATAGATGCGGTAGTCCGGATGTCCTTCTTCGGTCTTTTCTGCATTCTTCTCGATGCGGATTGCGGCAGAGAGGTTCATCATTGCGAGGGTGCCTTCAAAGCCGGACTTGGTCTCGCTGACATATCCGAGTGCGTTTGCCATAGGGGTCTCCTTTTCTTTCCTTGGCGTGTCTCCCGGGGACCCCTTGTCCCCGTCGACGCCGGACCGCCCGGACGGGGGCTGAGCGGCTAGAACCCGATAGGGGCGAAGCGCATGCGGAGCACCGCCTGGGGCGATGAAATTTGCTGCGCGAGGAGCCGCAAAGCGGCGGGGAAATTTCTTTGCCTCGGGCGGTTTCATGGCCGCTCAGTCCACGTCCAGGTCTTCAAGGCAAAGACGGGAGCAAGGGGTCCGTGAAATGCTTTGCGGGAAGAATTCAGGCCCCTCCTCATGCGCATCTCGATTGTCCATCGAGACCTCAAGACGCGCGATTTTTGTGAAGGCATTTCATGGGTCGCCCAGGTTTTGGAGCCACAATCCCCAGCCTCAGAAAGCGAAAGGCCGCCCGGCGATACCCACCGGACGGTCCCTCACGCTGGCTGAACAGGAGACGATTATTCAGGCAGCGTTCTGATGCTCAGGCGTCTCATCGGACGCGTTTTCCGCTCCCGCTTCGAACAGGCTCGCAATCCGTGTCCACGCATCGGCGGGCGGTGATCCGGCCCCGTCGACAAGGCGGGTCGGTGGCACCTGCATCCAGCCCGGTCGCCAGTCAGGATTGGCCTCGCAGCCCTCGCCATTGATCCGGTTTGCGAGCACCTGCTTCTGCGCCTTGCCCGTCTCGGCGCGGCACGATTCCGCGAGCGACAGGGTCGCAATATCGCCAATCATCGCATTGATGGCGCGCTTGTCCTTGGTGAGATCGAAGAAGGCCTCGTCTGGTTTCCAAGCCGCCGAAAGATCGGTTCCGCAGACATGCAGGACGGCTTCCACGATGCCATTTCCGGCCTCGAGTGTGCGGGCCATCACCGTCGCAAGCACCTGCAACACTTCCCCGTCCGACATGGCGAGCAGCGCGGAGAAAAGCTCGCACAAGCGGTAGTCATCGCCGTTCCGGCGAAGCGCTGGACTGACGTTGAGCGCCTTGAACAGGGCGTCGGTCTGCGCCGTCGCTTCGGCCAGTGCAGCTACAGATACCCCGCTTTCCACACTCGCCTGCGTCTCATCCTTGCGGGCGCGAAGTTCGAAAGGCCGGACATCCCAAAGCGCGCTCCCCGCCATGGCATGCGCCACCATCAAGCGGAGGGCAATCGCGGGGGATGTGGCCAAACTCGCCTGAACAGCCGCGTGGCGATGAAGCAGGATGTATTCCGCGAGCGGGCCGGACATTTCTGGCCGAACGGCTGCCGGAACGGCATCGCCTTCACCCTTCGAACCCTGTTGCCGCTTGCGGGCCTCGGCCGAGGTTACTTGTCCCTCGTGGAACTGGACCGTCCCGTCATGGCGGATTTCGATGAAGACCTTGCCGCCGTCTTCCTTGGCGCACTGGACATACTCCCATCGGTGGAAGTAGGCGCCGCGCTCAAGGCAGATAACATCAGTCCAGCCGTCGGCCCTGTGGGCCTCGACCCGCTCGGCAATCGCGGCGGATTGTGCCTTCCAGAACTGATCCGCATCCGCAAAAACGCCATGCTCGCCAAAGAGGTCGGCAGTGACCTGTCCCTCATAGGCATCAAAATCGAACAAGGCCTTGTCGGTCGTGATCGTCGTTCCGCCCGTGATCCAAGCCTTGCACGACCGCCCCATCGGGGCGCGTTCGGTTTCGCTCTGGAAGAGGCGAAGCCATTCGGCCTGCTGTTCTGGCGTCGCAAGCGTAAGCGCGCGGATCGTTTCGCGGTCCAGTTCGTCTTCGGCGTAGAGTTTCCGTATCGGTTCGTCGAGCGAAGCAAGCGCGAGCACACGGCGCACCAGAAGCTCAGTCACTCCGAAGAAGCTGGCTATATCCTCCAGCGCCTTGCCTTCATCGTTGAGGCGCTTGAACGCCTCATATTGCTCCATTTCTGTCGCAGGCAGGCGTCCGACATTTTCGATGACAGATGCCGCAATCGCGGAGGCCGCATCCTTTTCAGTCATGATCGCGCATGGAACGAACGGCACCTCGCCTGTCTCCTTCGCGATTTCTTTGAGCGCAAAAAAACGGCGGCGTCCGGCGATGACGCCATAATATTTGCCTTCGCGGCGAACGAGCAAAGTCTGACGCAATCCGCTCTCCCGGATGGACGGCAGAATGTCGGATACGTCCGGCTTCTTGCGCCCATGCCGCATATTGAGTTTGGAAATCCGAAGCTCATCGAGCGGGATGTGTTTCAGGTCGGGCTGTGCCATAGGGGTCTCCTTTTCTGGCGGGTAAAGCGAGAGACCAAGCGCCCATGCCGGGTCTCTCCAGTTGATCTTGGTGAAGGGAAAGCCCTCGCTGTCGCGGCAGGCTTCTGGGTCGGTCTCGCCCCAGTCATAGTCGCGGATCGTGATCAGGGGCGCGCGGCCCTCGACCCAGATTTCGGCGACCTGGGCCTCGGCAATGACGAGCGTCATGCGCGGCCTTGGGCCAAGCAATTCAGTGACGGTGCGTGCAACGCTCATGTCGAAGCCCAGCCCGTCACGGTCGCAGCAAGCCGGGCCGCAGCGGCGCGGCCTGCGTCCAGCGCCTCGGATAACAGCTCGTTCGCAACAGTGGTGAGGTAGCAATTGTCCGTGCCGGGATAATTACACTCGACGCCCCAGAGGCTGGCGGCGTGGTGATCCAGTTCAATGCCGTCGCGCTCGACCGAAAGCACGATCCCGCAATAGAACCACTCGCTCTTGCGCCATGCTTCCATGACGGCTTCCGCCTTGGCCTGCGCCTCGGCGAAGCGCTGGCGGAAGCTGTTGCCCGGCCCGATGAAGCCGGGCGCATCCTTGTAGAGCGACGGCCAGAACCCATCCTGCCGCTGGTCCGGCGCATCGAGGCAGTCATCGGCAACAATCCGGGCCGTGACAATGAAGCCCTTTGCCTCGCAACTGATCGCATCGCCTTCGCAGGCGTAGGCATCGAAGTGCTTGGTAAAGCTCATGACGCCCTCCGAAGCTCGAATCCCATCCGGTCGCAGAGTGCGCGCAGCTCGCGCGCCTCTGCCTCGTCGAACTCGTCACCGGACTGGTGATAGATCGTGCCCTGCGCGAACCCTTGCGGGGTCTTCACGACATGCGCCCAGCGATAGGGGCCACGGCCATCTTCGCGCGGTCTTGCCTGAAATCTCGCCATGGCGCTCATCGCGTCCAGAAGACGTGAACGTCTTCGAACCCTGTCTCGAACACCATGATGTCGCCACCCAGCTCCATGTCGCGGGCGAGCGCCGACCAGTCGATATAGTATTCGAGGGCTGCGGGAATTTCGGTGCCGGTGTCGCGGTGCAGGTCCTCGGCGAAGTCTGCCCGGCTCGCATAGGTGCCTGCATAATCGTCGAAGGACGCTTCGGCCTGCTCAAGGTCGTCGCCAAAATGGCGATGGACCAGCGCGCCGAGCCTGCCATGTTCGGCAATGAAGTCGGCCAGATTGCAGACCGTCTCGAAGCTCGCATATTCCGACAGGTGCGCGCCTTCGAAGCCTTTATAGTCATGGATTGCCCATTCTTCGGCGTCCGGCTGCGGCGACGCCGCCAACATAGCGCAGACCTCGGCCATCACCTCATCAGGCGTCGTCGCCTCGATCCAGCGCCCGTGCAGGCAGCCATTATTGTAGGCGGCAAGACAGGCCACATAGATACGGGGGCGGGTTTCAGGTGTGGGTGCAGCGTCTGCCGCAAGGGGGGCTGAAGGTTGCGGTGTGGTCATGGCGTCAGTCTCGTCTCCCCGCCCAAATGTCCCTCCCGCATCAGGCGGGGGTGGGCGGCGAGAAGGCCGGCAGGCCGGACCCATTAGCCGGTTGGGCAAGGCGGAAAGGTAGGACGCTGCGACCGCTTCCAGACACCTTCAGTCCCGGCGCCTTGCGCAAGCGGCGGGTCCGGGCAGACCGGTCGTTCGCCCACCTCCGTCTGAGAGGGAGATTGTCATGGACCCCAGGAAGACCGATGCGGACCAGGCTGCAATGCGCTTCAGCTTTCACCGTCAGACGATCATCGAAAACGTCATAGGTCCGCTTTCAAAGGCCACGCAGCCTGTGACCCCTCTGCATTGCAGTGGGAAGCGCAGGCTGGCGCGATCACCGGCGAGACACCCGCATGCCGCTGGGCTGCCCGGAAGGGCAGGCCAGAGGTCCGGAGACGAGCCGGGCCGCTGGCGGCGTGCCGCCCGCGAAACAGCCCCCTCGCGTCAGCGAGGGGTGATCGCCGGATCAAGGTCTGATGCCAAATTGGATCTGCTCAGGTCTGTGCAGTCAGGAGGTCCCTGTATCCGCCATCCCGGAGTTCACGTCCTCGCACGAGGGCGCGGCGCATTTCGTCTTTCATGGCCCGGCTGGGGCTCTGCCAGGCTTCGGTGGCGCGATCCTCGCCATAGATGATGGCAGCGGTTTCAAAATAAGTTAGACCGGTCTCATACGCATCGAGCGCAATGAGCGCATTGCGAAACGCAAGCGATGAGCGTGTCCAGGTGTCGTTGAAACTCGAATCGTCCTTGCCAAGAATACGCTGAGCCTTGCCGATGACTTTAAGTGTTTCGTCCATGCTCGACACATTATCGATGATCAGTTTCATGCGGACGGGTTCGACGCTGAGTAGTGACAGACCAGAACAAGCGACCTGGATGCTGTGGCCGTGCCCACGGATCATCAGGTATTCCCGGCCGACGCGATCTGTGAGGTGAGTGACTTCACACACATTGATCGTCTGATCGAAAATATCGTCGCGCTCGCTCGGATGACGCGGTACGACCTGCATGGTCAGGGCGCGAGCATAGAGGGCAGGGATCCAGAAGACGTCGGCCTCATAGCCATTCGCGTCTATGTCGGGAAAGAAAACCAAGCCGAATTTCTCAGCGTCGATCTGGTCGCATAGCGGCCGGAGCAGCCGGATGCCATGACAGGCTGGCTTTTCAGATATCTGTGAGTCGCCAGCCCGCAGGGCGGCTTGCCTGAATTCGCTATTTCGCCGAAGAAATTCCCAAGCCCAGCGACTTCTGGAGAGTCGGCAAGTATAGGCGTAGTCATCCAGATCAATACGGACCGAGGGTGTGTCGGCGGGACTCATCAGGTGCCTCCTTCACAAGCGGGTGCTGCAAAAGAGGTGCCAAAATTCTACTTCAGGATAAAAGAAGCGCGTTTTCGACGGGTCCGAGAAGCGTTGCATAACCGCCGTCCCGCAGGTCCCGGCCGCGGGCAAGGGCACGTCTCATCTCGTCTTTCATCGCTCGGCTTGGGCTGTCCCAGGCTTCGCGGGCCCGTTCTTCGCCATATATGAACCCCGCCGTCTCAAAATATGAGAGTTTGGCATCATGACAATCGAGTGCGACCAGTGCATTGCGAAGGGCCAAGGAATGGCGAGTCCATTCCGGGATATCCGCCTCTGCTTGCGGGTCATAGACACGCTGGGCGCGCTGGAGCGTTTTCAGCTTGGCCTGGAATTCGTCGAGACTGTCGATGATGAAGCTGAGCTTGACAGGTTCGCGGGCCAGAAGTGACATGCCCGTGCAGAATACCTGAATGACGCAGCCATTTCCCTTGAGAAGAAATTGTTCGCGGCCGGCGAGGTCGGTGAAGTGCGTTATCCTGCAGATGCCAACAGTGCGATCATAGAATTCACAGGATTCATTAGGACCACTCGGAGAAACTTGCATGTGAACCCGCCTCGGATAGAGACCTCCCGACCAGAACGCGTCGGCTTCAAGGCCGCTATCCTCTGGATCCGGGAAGAAGGCGAGCCCCCATCGCTCAGCAAGCGCCTGAGGGGCTCTAGGGCGCACGAGGGTGATCTGATGGCAGGCGGGAGCGAAACTAAGCTCACTCGCGGAAGGAAGCGACGAGTCCTCAAGAAACCGGCGGTTTCGGCGCAGGAACTCCCAGGCCCATCTGCTGTCTGACAACAACCATGTGTAGTCATAAGCACTTATATGATCTGCCAGCCGGGACATTTGTCCTCGTTTCCCAAGAGAGATTCAACTCAACAGGGAAAGCAAATTCAATGCCGGAATAGAAAGTTGATCGAGTAAATATTTGTTACGGTAACGCTTGGGAACCCATCATGCGAGGCCCAGTGACGCTGCGCGCGCACCATTTTGAGAATTTTACGCACTTGTTTCATTCCGGGTTTGGGGCATCATCCTGACTGATGCTTATCAGCATGCGCATCGCGCAGAATATCGATTCCACCATATACCGCAATCGCCGCGACTCCCAATCCGACAAGCAGATCTGGCCAGTTGGACCCAGTCCACAGTACGATTACGCCCGCGAGAATGATCCCCCCATTCGAGATGAAGTCATTGAAACTAAATGTTGTAGCGGCTCGCAGGTTTACATCCTTCTTTTCTATTTTTTTCAAAAGCCAGAGACAGATCAGATTTACAACACCTGCAATCGCGGCCATTGCCAGCATGATGAGACCGAGGGGTTCAGATCCTTCAAAGTATCGACGGATTGCGTCGCCGGCGACGCCGACGGCAAATACAAGAAGCATTCCACCTGACAGTCGAGCGGCGTTGCGTTTCCAGATCTGCGAACGTGTAAGTGCAAGCAGGCTCAAGCCATACACAATCGCGTCCGAGGAATTATCCAGCCCGTTCGCCAGGAGGGCATTGGAGTCGCCGAACCAGCCTGTGACAAAAAAGCCAATGGCTATGAGTATGTTTAGCCATAGTACGATTTGAAGAGTTCGGCGCTCGTCTGACGTCTCGATTTTCAAGTCTTCGCTACCCATCCTATGATTTTACCATGCGTTGTCGGTGAGGGGAGATGCACCGTAAGAATTTTATCGAAGCGTCTCCGTTAGAAAGCTTTGTATTGCGAGCGTATTGAGGATAGCTGGAGTAGCGGTAGGGCCCTGTGGTGGCAAGTGTGCCCTTGGCTCCTGGTGTCTCGTCGAAACCGAACCGGAAATCTGCGCGCCAAACCACCATATTCGCGATGATGAGAGGGGCAAACCCGAGGCCGAATATCGCCCAGCAGGGTACGGGAGCGGTTGCCCTACCTGAAGCCCCAATCGACAGCGCCGCTCCGAAATTCGTGATCGTACCCTTCCAGATGATTGGTGCCACGAAACGCGAATAACGCTGCGGGAGCCAAATTCTCTGCGCGGGGAAGGCTGCAGACCAAATAGGAATCACAGCAACTGCGCCACCTGTGGCAATGCCGAGTATCTGGATTGTCGTATCACCACTCATGTTGCCTCCTGCGCTTGTGTTTTCAGCCGTCAGGGTTATTTCCTGCAGTCTACAGTAACTAGAGGGGCAAGGGGCGCTATCATGGCCTTGATGACGATCGGAAAACTGTCAGGGGCGACGGCCGTAAAAGTCACGACAATCCGCTATTATGAATCCATTGGCCTGCTCGACGAGCCGCAACGCAGCGCAAGCGGACAGCGGTTGTACGCAGGGGCCTCTGTAGAGCGTCTCCGTTTTATACGTCATGCAAGGGATCTGGGGTTTCCCGTCTCAGCGGTAAGGGAACTGATTTCGCTGCAGGTAGAGCCAGGCAGGGAGTGCGTCCTGGTTGACCAGATTGCACGTCGCCAGCTTGACGAGGTTCGCCGCAGGCTGACCCAATTGGAGGCGCTCGAGGCCGAGCTCAAGCGCATGATCCGCGCTTGCGAAGGCGGCAAGATCGGATCCTGCTCTGTGCTCGCTGCCCTTGGCCAGCACGAGAATTGCTTGCACGAACAGCATGATGGCGCCGAGGTGCTTGCAGGGCTTCCGTCAAAAGGCGCTTGACCCTCCAGTGACTGGAGGTGCTAAAAAGAGAGTGAGCCTGTTTACCCGATCATAAAAGAAAGTAGCTAGCCCAGCAATCATGTTTCCGTTCCAAGTCATAACGTGTTTACGAAGGTTGCTCGTCATGGTGATGGCGATAGCTTTTGTTATTGCGCCGATGACGGCTGCGGCGGATATCATGCATCCGGGCGATCAGGCCGCAGAGGAATGTTCTACGAGTGAGCTGGCCCAAGATGCCCCTGATAAGGAGCCATCGCATGAAGGTCATGACCATACCGCGCATCAGTGCGGAAGCTGTCATTTCCATCTGATAGGCGGCGGCGATCTAAGCGGCGCTCCGAAGTCTGTCGTGCAGACAAAACATTTGTTGCCTGGCGGTTCTTTTCTCGAGAACCTCCGCCCAGACGGTCTTTACCGTCCTCCTCGCGCCTAGACCAACGACACAGGAATATTTTGCGTGGCTACGGCCTCGCTGTCGTTGAATCTGGACGAGGAAACCAGCAAAAATGAAAATTCTTATATGCAGCGCGATCACCGCGCTCGCCCTGCCGGTCATGGCCGGTACGGCCTATGCGCAAGGGTGTAGTTCTGTCTATGTCGGCGCGACTGACTATGATCAATCCCGACCACTGACGCTCGACGCGGCTATTGCTCGCGCCGCCAATGCTTCGCCTGAAGTTCTGACGGCGGCTCTCGAGGCGAAAGCTTCATCGGCCGACGCCGATCAGGCGAGCCGTTGGCTTAATCCATCTCTGTCTGTCGAAACCGAGAACTTTGCCGGCAGCGGATCGCTTGAAGGCTTCAATGCCTACGAGACGACCCTGGTAGTGGCGCAGACCTTACAGCTTGGCGATAAACGAAGACTTTCCGAGCGGGCCGCCAGAGCTGAAGCCGCATTGGCGAGTGCCGAATGTTCTGTACGAAGCCTGGAAGCTCAGAAACTCGCAGGGGAACTCTATCTGGAACTTCGTGCCGCTTACGACATGGCCGAGGTCGCTCAGGCCTCAGCCGATCTCGCATCCGAGTTCTCTGGCGTCGTCCAGCGTCGCGTGGACGCTGGAGCGTCGGCTCCGCCTGAGTTGCTGCGCGCGCGGGCTGAAGCAGCAGCGCTTCAGGCGGTTGCGGATGGTGCGCGGGGCCAGGTCGAAGCCAAAGGGCTAGCGCTTGCGTCCGTTTGGGGTAGTCCAGAGATCGACTTTGTCTTGTCTGGCACTGCGGAAATCGTAACAGATCCGGCGGGTGGGTCGGCTCAACCAGATTCTGGCGTTCATCCGTCACTTGCGGCGGCTAAGGCCGGAGCGACGGCTCGTAGCGCGGCGACGGACCGGGCCCGCGCCGGCGCATGGCCTGATATAACCGTATCGGCTGGTGTCCGAAGATTTGAGGACACGGGCGATAGCGCGTTTCTGGCGGGTGTCAGTGTTCCTTTGCCGGTCTTTGACCGCAATCAGGACGCAACGCGGGCGGCGGGATTACGTACCCAGAGTGCCGAGCTATCAGCACAGACTGTTGAGGCAAGGTTGCGGGCCGAGCAAGCGAGCCTCGCCGCGCAGGTGCGGGCTGCGAAGTCTCGCTTGCAGCGTCTCGAGGGCGAAGCGCTGCCGCTCGCAGAAGAAGCCTATACAGCTGCGGCAGAGGGCTACCGGGTTGGCAAGTTCGACCTGACCGCCACGCTCGACGCGCGGCGCAGTCTGATTGAAACCCGCGCCGCCGTAATCGATGCCCGGCTGGCGCTCCAGACATACACGCTGCGGTTGCGTGCGCTGATTGGCGCCGCGCCGTTCGAAGGAGAGATCCAATGAAACTGAATTTATTCTATGCGGCGCTGCTTTCGCCAGCGCTTTTGTATCTTAGTGCTTGCGGCAATGACGCCTCCGATTCGTCTGGTGCAAACCGGACGCCCCCACAAGCCGAAGATGGCCATGACGACCACGAAGACGGTAGTGATGAGGAGCATGAAAGCCATGATGATGCCGATGGCGGCGATCATGTCGAGCTGACCGCCGAAGAGGCGGAAGCTGCCGGTATCCGGACCGGGCGAGCCCAGACCGGAGCGGTTTCGGGCCAGCTGGAACTGCCGGCCGAGATCCGTTTCGATGCGGACCGTGTCGCAAGGGTCTCGCCACAGGTCGAGGGCACCGTTGCCCAACTTTATGCAGGCGAAGGCGATATCGTGAAAGCCGGCGCCACGCTTGCCCGGCTGACCAGTCGTGAACTCGCCGGCCTAAAGGCCGATTATCTGAATGCCCTGAGCGCCGAGCGCCTCGCGCAAGCCGAGCTTGAGCGTGAGGAAAACCTCTGGGAGCAGAAAATCACCGCCGAGGCCGATCTGCAGTCGGCGCGTGCGGCATTCGCCGCAGCCAATGCCGGCCGGGAAGCTGCTGAAAACAGGCTTCATGCGATCGGCATTGGTCATGGCACACTGGACAAGCTTAATGAGGCTGCGGACGGGTCGCTTGCACAAGCCTATGTGACGGCTCCCCTTGCCGGAGAGGTGATTCAGCGGAGCGTTTCTCTTGGAGAAACCGTATCGGCTGGCGGCGCGCCCATCTTTGTCATCATCGATGATAGCGTCGTCTGGGCCGACATCGCCGTCTACAAGGAAGATCTCGGCAAGGTCAGCGAAGGCCAGACCGTGACCTTCCAGCAGGAAGATGGCCGCGTCCTGGCCGAAGGGACAATTTCAAATGTCCTGCCTGTCATCAATGAGGCATCCCGCACCGCGACCGCGCGGGTCATTGTCGACAATGCCGAACACAGGCTGAAGCCCGGTCAGTTCGTAACGGCGCGGATCGACACGGGAGAGGGGCGCCCCGTCGTGCGCGTTCCCTCCGATGCGATTGTCAGTGTTGAAGACAGGATGTCGGTCTTCGTCCCGACGGATGACGGGTTCGAACCGCGCGAGGTCCGGACAGGAGAGAGTGCAGGCAGCTATACCGAGATCATTTCCGGGCTCGAGGCCGACGAAGCATTCGTTGCCGAGGGCGCCTTCACCCTGAAAGCGCAGCTTGAAAAAGACGCTTTCGGCGACGGCCACGCACACTAGGAGACCCGCAAAATGATCAATTTGATGCACCGCCTTGCGGGTGGCCGGCTGCTTGCCGCCATTGCCGCACTCGCCCTGTCGATCGGGGGGCTGTTTGCCTTTCGCAGCCTGCCTGTCGACGCTTTTCCCGATCCCTCACCTTCTCTGGTCCAAGTCTTCACCGAAACTGAAGGCCTGTCGCCCGAAGAGGTCGAACGCTATGTCACCTATCCGATCGAGACGGCCATGTCCGGCCTCCCCAAGGTCGACGAGATCCGCTCGACATCCAATTTTGGCCTGTCTGTCATCAATATCTATTTCGAGGACGGCACGGACGTCTATTTTGCCCGCCAGGTCGTCGGTGAGCGCCTCGGCGAGGCCGCCGACGCCATTCCCGACGGTTTCGGCACACCCAAGATGGGGCCGATTTCGACCGGCCTTGGTATCATCATGTACTATCGGCTCGTCGATGAGACCGGCGAGCGGTCGCTGGTTGAGCTGCGCGAGATTGCCGACTGGATGATCAAGTATCCGCTCCAGTCGGTTGAAGGGGTGACGGAGGTTCTGTCACTAGGGGGGTTCGAGAAGCAGTACCAGGTCCGCCTCGATCCCGATCAGCTGACATCCTATGACCTCAGCGTCGGCGAGGTGATTGCCGCCCTGGAGAGCGCCAATCGGACGGCCGGCGCGCAATTCATCGAAATTGGCGCCGAACAGTACACGGTGCGCGGGGTCGGGCTCGCTCGATCTCTCGATGATCTGCGTGAAACGCCGGTCAAGACCGTGGATGGACGAACCGTCCGCGTCAACGACCTCGGTGAAGTCGCCATCGGCGGCGGCGTCCGGCAGGGGCTCGCAACTGCCAATGGCGAAGGGGAGACCGTCGCCGGTCTCGTCCTGAAACTTTATGGCACAAACACGTCTGAGGTGATCGAGAACGCGCAAGCGCGCTTCGACGAGATCAACCAGTCGCTTCCGGATGGCGTCAAAGCCGTTCCGTATTATGATCAGGGCACGCTGGTGAAAAAGGCGGCTGCGACCGTGACGACCGCGCTCTGGCAGGGCGCGCTCCTGGTCGCCGTCATCGTCTTCCTGTTCCTCGGCGGCTGGCGTCCAAGCCTCGTGGTTGTCATGGCCATACCCTTCTCGGTCGGCTTTGCCTTCATCGCGATGAAATTCCTCGGCATCGGGGCCAATCTGATGACGCTGGGCGGGGTGGCGATCGCCATCGGGATGATGGTCGACGGCGCCATCGTCATCGCCGAGAACGTGGATCGCGGCTTGCGCGAACGACGCGAGGGTGAAGATAGCCGCACGACGGTCGCGCGAGCGAGCGCCGAAGTGATCGCGCCGCTGATTGCTGCCGTCCTCGTGGTGATCATTGTCTTCCTGCCGCTCTTTTCGCTACAGGGCACTGAAGGCAAGACGTTTCGGCCGCTCGCCGCTTCTGCCGCGCTCGCCATGACAGGGTCGCTGATCTATGCCGCGCTCATCGCTCCGGCGATGGCGCTCGGCCTCATGCGTCCGCCCAAGAGCAATAGCCAGGAGAGCGACAGCCGGCTTGTTTCGCTGATCAAGCCGCTTGCGGCCTTCTTCGTCCGGCGACGTCTCGCGGCGGTCGGGCTAGCAGGCGTCCTGCTTCTGGTTGGGGGCCTCTCAGCGACACGCCTTGGCTCGGAGTTCACGCCTGCGCTGGAGGAAGGCGATGTCCTGTTGCGTGTGACGATGGCGCCGTCCATCTCGCTAACCGAAGCAAAGGAAACGTCGACCCGCATCGAGACAAGACTGCTTGAAGCCTTCCCCGAGATCAGTTCCATTGTCAGCCGGATCGGCCGTGGGGAAGTCGGCGCGCATGCCGACCCGGTGAACAGTATCGAGGCCTTCGTGGCGCTCAAACCCCGAAGCGAATGGCGCAATGGCATCAGCCCGGATGAACTCCGGGCGTCGATCTCCGAGAATCTCGGCGGCTTTCCAGGCGTCAGGGTTAATGTCGGCCAGCCAATCGCCATGTCGGTTGATGAGCTCCTGACCGGCACAAAGGCGCAGCTGGCGGTCAAGATCTTCGGTCCGGATACGGAGGTCCTGCTCGAAGGCTCGCAGGACTTGCAGTCCATTCTTCAGGAAATTCCTGGGGCGACCGACGTCCAGGCCGATCAGATCACCGGCGCGCCGCAGCTTGTGGTCTCGCTCAACCGTCCTGCGCTCGGCCGGTATGGACTGAGCGTGGAGGAGGCGCTCGATGCCTTGCGTTCCGGCGTCGGCGGGGCAGAGGCTGGTGCCGTTTTTGAGGGAGTGCGCCAGTTTCCCGTCATCGTGCGCTATGCCGAAGAGGACCGCAACACGCCCGCGGCCATCGGACGGATTATTCTGGAATCGTCCAGCGGCGCACGGGTTCCACTCGAAAGCGTGGCAAACATCAGGGAGATTGTCGGTCCACGTCAGATCACGCGCGAGAATGGTGAGCGATTCATCACCGTTCAGCTCAATGTGAGAGGACGCGATATTGGCAGCTATGTCGCTGATGCGCAGCAATCGGTCGCCAGCCAGCTCGACCTGCCGGCTGGTTATCGCGTCGAATGGGGCGGACAGTTCGAACTCCAGCAGGAAGCGAATGCGCGGTTCGCGGTCGTGATCCCGATCACGCTCGGTATCGTATTCCTGATCCTGCTATTGACGTTCGGGCGCATGAAATCGGCCATCCTGATCCTGCTCAACATTCCGCTGGCGCTGACCGGCGGGGCGATGGCGCTCTGGATTGCAGGCCTGCCGATCTCGGTGCCTGCGACGGTCGGCTTTATTGCCCTGTTCGGTATCGCGCTCGGCAATGGCATGGTGCTGGTCAGTTTCATGGATGATTTTGCCAGGGAGGGCCGTGGTCGCGATGAACTTGCCGTCGAGGCGGCAGGCTTGCGGGCACGTCCTGTGCTGATGACCGCCCTTACGACGGCGCTCGGCCTTGCGCCGCTGCTCTTCGCAAGTGGTGTCGGTGCTGAAGTGCAGCGGCCACTGGCCACGGTGGTCATGGGCGGGCTGGTCTCCTCGACCGTGCTAACTTTGCTGGTGCTACCCGCCCTTCACCGCTGGTTCGCACCAAAGCCCGACGCGCACCATTCCTTGTTGGAGGCCGAGCATGTTCATCCATCGTGAACTTCGCTTCGCGGTCATGTCCGTTTCTCTCGCAGCCCTGGCCGGCTGCGAGAGTCTCGACAACGTGATGGGGGCCCTTTCAAGTGAGCAGGCGGCCAAGGTGCAGGAGGAATGCGGCCTGATACCACCAAAGAGCCGCGTAAAAAACGCGGTACACGCGCGGCGACGCGCGTATCTCGAGTGCAAGCGCAAGGTGCTGGAAGAGGAGGCCGATCCTGAGCCACGCACATGATCATGACGATCTTGATCCCGCGAGCGATGATCGTCGGGTCTCCATTGCCATCTGGTCAATAAGACTGTCATACGGATCACTGATCCGCCCGCCGTTGGTGGCTGGACGATCGTTATTCTTGGCGGTGTTGCGCTGGTCATTGCAGAGCTTACAGCCCTCCTGATCTATTCGGTGCAGAATGGGAGCGTGAATATCCGGGCGCTCCTCCTTCACAATCTGTCCGACGCACTCGCATCTGTAGCCGTGGTTGCGGGCGACGCGCTCATCCTCATCTATGACTGAATACTGTTCGATCCGTTCGTGACGATCGGTATCGCGGTAACATTCTCTGCCTGTCGTTCCGCGAAATCGGCGGGCCGATCCACATGTTGTGGCTAGGCAGTCCGCCGGACATTGACATCGGTACCGTCATTGAGGCGATGCGGAGCGGTGATGGTGTCGTGGATGTCCATCATTTGCATCTCCGGCAGATGCAGGAGCCCCTTTTGTCAGCTATCTTCGAACAGTTTGTCGGTGAGTGCGCAATCGGGTGTTTCAGCGCCGGTGCAACCAGCCATGATCTCGCCGAGCCGTCGATCCATCTGCTTCAGATCGGCGATGCGTTTACGGATATCGCCCCGATGTGCTTCTGCCAGCGCCCTGACCTCCGCGCAGCTCGGCCTGCCATCATTGATGCCAAGTAGCGAGCGTACATCTTCCACGGAGAAGCCGAGGCTGCGGGCTCGCAATATGAAACGCAGTCGTACCTGATCTTCATTCGAATACAGCCGGTGGCCACTTGCCGTGCGGGCTGGTTCGGGCAGCAATTCGATCTTTTCATAATAGCGGATCGTTTCAAGATTGCAGCCGAGCCGCCCGGCCAGTTCAGCCCGTTTGAGTGCTGCTCGCGGCGATGTGATGGCCATGATGAAATACCCGCTTGTGTCTGTACCAACTACAGAGCGTAACGTGATCATGATCAATAAAGCAATGGGAACAGCTGGTCATGGCAGGTACGGAAAACAGCCCAGCAAATGAGCGTCGCTCAAGGTGGCTTGTTGCCGGTGGCATGCTGGGGGCATTCCTTGCATCATCCTGCTGCATCGTGCCGCTTGTGCTGATCAGTCTCGGTGTTTCCGGAGCGTGGATTGGCCAGTTGACGGCGCTGGAACCCTACAAGCCCCTTTTTCTTCTGGTCGCGATCGGATTTCTCGCGGCTGGGTTCTGGGATGTCTATTTTCGAAAAACCAGTGTCTGCGAGGATGGTAGCTATTGCGCCCGTTTGCAGTCGTCAGTCGTCAAGCAGGTCGCCCTGTGGAGCGGCGCGCTTGTCGTGCTGGCGGCCTTGACCATCGATGTATGGGCACCGTTATTTTACTAGCCAGGGAGACAAGTATGAAACGCACATGGATGATCGCCGGACTGGCAGGTCTGGCACTCGCGGGGGGGCTCGCAGTCGCCGGCGCGCAGAATGCTCCGGATGCCTCGGTGGAGGTCGAACGGGCGACAGCCCGTTTTACGATCGGAAACATGACCTGCGCGACATGTCCGATTGCTGTCAGGAAAGCGATGATGCGTGTCGAGGGCGTTAAATCTGTCGATATCGATTATGCGGCCAGGACCGCAGAAGTGGTTTACGATACGGCGGCGACAACGCCTGAGCTGATCGCTGCGGCTTCAACCGATGTAGGATACCCGGCAAGCGTTACGGACGGTTGAACACGCAGCATCTGGAATATCCTGATGAGGCACCTGCCAGTCGATGTTCGCATACATCGTCAGATTTTCACACAAGGCTTTCACTTTGATGTCAAAATGGACTGACCGAAAACTGCTGATAACGGGTCTGGCCGGTACCGTCATTGCGACACCTTCTTGTTTTGCATCAATGAGCATGTGCCTCAGCCCCGGCCGGGTACCAAAAATGGACAGGCTGAACCTTGAAGCTGCCTGCGCCGAGTGCACTCGGCGGGGCATCCAGGTGAACACATCGATGCGTACGAGCGATCCCGCGGTCTTCGCCGCAGGCGAATGCGGCGACAGCGGCCTCAACCTGATCCCGGCCACGCCTCCGACATCGGGTCGATGGTGTGATTTTGAATACTTGATCGAGGCCGCGTCGCCATGCCTGGTCACAAGCCAAGGAAGAAATAATGAATCAAACCGTAAAGACAGGCGATTGCTGCTCCGTCAATAAAAACGGCGACGACAGCTATGACCTCATCGTCATAGGTGCTGGCTCGGCCGGGTTTTCGGCTTCGATTAGCGCGGCCGAGGCCGGCAGGCGCGTGGCCATGGTTGGGCATGGCACCATCGGCGGCACCTGCGTCAATGTCGGCTGCGTGCCGTCCAAGGCGATGATACGGGCCGGTGAAGCGGTGCATGCTGGTACAGCGGCGGCACGGTTTCCGGGCATTGAGCCCTGTGCGCAGAGCGTGGACTGGTCGGCGGTCGTCAAGGGCACGGCCGATCTGGTCGACGAGATGCGCCAGAAAAAATACATCGACCTGCTGCCTTCCTATGAGAATGTCACCTATATCGAGGAAGGTGCCGCACGCCTGATCGAAGGCGGGATTGAGGTCGGCGGGCGGATCATCGCTGCACCGAAGGTTCTGATCGCCACCGGCTCGCGCCCTTTCTTGCCGGAAATTGACGGGATCGAGACCGTGGAGGCGCTCGATTCCTGGGACCTTCTCAGCCTGCCCGATCAGCCCGAAAGCATCCTGGTCCTGGGCGGCGGCTATATTGGCTGTGAACTGGCGCAGATGGCGTCGCGGCTGGGCGTCAAGGTTACACTGGTCACGCGTTCGCGCCTTCTGCCCGGCGTGGAACCGGAAGTGGCCAAGGCGTTGACCGACGCGTTGAAGGCTGAGGGTGTCGCGGTCGAGACCGGCCTGTCCTACCGATCGGTGAGACGGAGTGACGGCGGCGTCACGCTGACAATCGAACGGAGTGGAAAGCCTGTGACCCTCTCCGCGCAGCGGCTTGTGGCCACCACAGGCCGGGTGGCCAATTCCGAAGACCTCGGCTTGCGCGAGTTCGGCATCGAGACCGATGCGCGTGGATCGATCAAGGTCGGAGCCGACATGGCCACAACGCGGCCTGGCGTCTGGGCAGCGGGTGATGTCACCGATCGCGACCAGTTCGTCTACATGGCCGCTTATGGGGCCAAGGTGGCGGCCAACAATGCGCTCGGGCTTCTGGATTTGCGCTATGACAATGCGGCCATGCCCTGGGTCGTGTTCACCGATCCGCAGGTCGCCGGCGTCGGCCTTTCCGAGGTGCAGGCGAAGGCAGCCGGTCATGACGTCAAGACCAGCGTGCTGACGCTGGACCACGTGGCACGCGCCGCCGCCGCCCGCGATACCCGCGGCGTCATCAAGCTGGTCGCGGATGCGAAGACCGACCGCCTCCTGGGCGGACAGATCGCGGCGCCCGAAGGGTCTGATGCGATTCAGACGCTGGCTATGGCGTTGAAGTTCGGCATGACGAGCAAGGCGCTTGGCGAGACAATTTTTCCATACCTGACAACTGTTGAAGGGTTAAAATTGGCGGCACAGACGTTCGACAAGGACGTGGCGAAGCTTTCATGCTGCGCAGGCTGAAACCAATTTTAACCGCAACGGGGCCTCGCCAGTCCAGCCAGATCAGGTAACGTCCCAGCCATGGATATTCGCGCGACGTTGTTGATCTATGCTGGCGCGGCAGCCGCCGAAATCGCCGGTTGTTTTGCATTCTGGGCCTGGCTGCGGCTTGGAAAGTCCGCTTTCTGGCTGGTTCCGGGGATGATATCCCTTGTTGTATTCGCTTGGCTGCTGACACTGGTGGAAGCGTCTGCAGCCGGGCGCGCCTATGCCGCCTATGGTGGGGTTTACATAACTTCCTCGCTCATCTGGCTATGGACCATTGAGGGGGTTCGTCCCGACCGCTGGGATCTGATAGGGGTTGTAACCTGTCTGATCGGGGCTGCGGTTATTCTTTTTGGTCCGCGCATGCCAGTTTGACACTATGGCGAAACGGGTCTTTATCGTCTTCCCTTTAGCTCGATCGGGGACAGTGCCGGAGTATGCCGCCTTACTGATCTGGAGGGTTGTCCGGATAGACCGTTTCTTGGTCCGGGCAGTCGCGGCCATTCGCGGGAATGCTGCAAATTTCCATGATGCGATGAGAACCGTCCCGGCCCCGTTTGACCTGGAAGATCACGTCATCGCCTTCAGAGAGGTCAGTCAGCTCAAGATCGCCCATTAAAGCGAAACTCATGGTCATCGCGCCCATGGCGATGCCTTCGAAAGGGCCATGGTCGATGGTGACCCGGCCGTCGTCGCGATCAAGGGATGTGATCCTGCCCGTGGCCCGTCCAGTATCGCCGGGCATAGCTTCATCTGCCTGTTCGAACGGTTCAGGCCTGGTCTGGTCCGCAGGGCCGGATGCTGGCGGCGTTCGGCTTTCGGGGTCACTGCAGGCTGTCAGGGAAGCGGAACCTAACAAGAATGCGGTAATCAGAATTCTTTGAGTCATTGGGATTTCCTGGTGAACTAATCGGGAGACGCAGGCATTCCGGCCGCGGAACGCGGCCGGAACCTGATTTACGAATTTTTTGCTTGAAACAGAGGACCGGCTAGTGATCGGTGTCGTCATGATCCTTGCCTGACATGCCGGACATGGATCCGTGTCCGCCCATGTTGCAGTCCATCATGCCTTTGCCTTTCATCATCGACATCATGGATAGTTTGAAAGCATCCGGATCGCCGCCGATCGGCATCATCATGGCGATATCATAATTGTCGCTGTCGTCCTGCTTGAGCATGAAATGGACGTTGTCGCCATTCTCGAATTTGTCGAGCGCAACCATTCCGCCGACCTCGAAGTCCATTGTCATTTCACCCCAGCCGATCTTCTTGATCGGATCGTGTGAAATATTGACGGTTCGGGCATCCAGATCGACGCCGTTAATGACGCCAAAGCCGGGCGCCATGTCGCCGCAGCAGCTCATGCCGGACATGTCCATGTCTTTCATGCTGTCCATTTTCATGCCGGCCTCCTGGGCGAGCGCCGGACCAATCAGGGCCAGTCCGAGGATTGCGCCTGTGACTGCTGTCTTTCTGACGAGGGTTTTCATCGTTTTCTTCCTTTTTGATTGTCAGGCGCGGCTTTCAACAGAGGCCCCCGATGCGCGCCGGGACGGGGGAATAGGGTGGATGGACACGGGACTATTATTTCGACCTCAGATATTTGATGAGGGCAGCGATCCCGAGCAGGAGGAGGAGCACAGCAAGCAGCATGAACACCGTGCCGAACAGGCCGCCACCCATCATGCCGCCGTCGATCATCATTCTGCCTGATGAGCGATCCTGCGCGGCCGCCGGCAGCATGGCGCTACTCAGAAGCAGTGGAAACAAAAGCGGAATTTTCAACAGGTGTCTCGTCATGGTTTTTCTCCTTCGGGGGTGAATGAGCCGGCCCGGTTATCCGGTTCGGCCCGGGGTAAATCTGATGGAATCTGCAGCCCGACCCGGATGTAGTAGATGGCCGGGATCACGATCAGGGAGAGGATGAGGGTTGAGGCCATGCCGCCAAGCATGGGCAGGGCAATCCGGCGCATGACGTCCGATCCGAGGCCGTCGGTCAGGAAGATCGGGGCAAGACCTGCAAAAATGGTCGTGACCGTCATCAACTTCGGCCTGACGCGCATGGCCGCGCCCTTGCTGACAGCTGCGAAAAGCTGGCTCCTGTCAGACGGGTTCGCCTTGCGGACTTCCGCGTCGATATAGAGCAGCATCACGACGGCTGTCTCGACCGCGATGCCGCCCAGGGCGATGAAACCGACCGCGACGGCTACTGACAGATTGTAGCCTGCCAACCAGACGGCCCACATTCCGCCGACCAGGCCGAATGGCAGGCTGGCCATGATGATCAGGGTCCGGTCGAGCCGGCCGAAATGTAGCATCAGCAGCAGGAAGATCAGTGCAATCGCAGCTGGAATGGCGATCTTCAGCCGCGCATTCGCTTCCTGCATCTGTTCATACTGTCCGGAGAACTCCACCGCATATCCCGCAGGCAGGTCGACGGCGTTGGCAATCACCTGTCCGGCGTCTGCAACATAGCTGCCCATGTCCCGGTCCGCGATATCGACGAAAACCCAGCCAGTCAGCCTGGCATTTTCCGATCGGATCATTGGCGGGCCTTCCGCATAGGAAATGTCCGCCAGTTCGCTGAGAGGGATATGGGCGCCGGACGGGGCGGGCACGAGTATCTCTTCCAGGTCTGTGGCACTCTCACGAAATGGCCGATCATAGCGCAGGATGATGTCATAGCGTTCCCGGCCCTCGACAGACTGGGAGAGTGTCATGCCGCCCAGGGCGGTTTGGATCACGGACTGGAAGGCTGCCATGTCGATATTCCGCCGGGCGAGTTCGCCCCTATCCGGCGTGATCTCGAGATATTTTCCGCCCATGACCCTGTCGGCGAAGGCCGAGCGCGTTCCGGGTACGTCCGAAATGGCCGCTTCTATGTCCCGGGCAATGGTCTCAATCTCTGTCAGATCATCGCCCGTAACCTTGATGCCAATGGGCGTGCGCACACCTGTTGAAACCATGTCCATGCGAATCTTGATCGGATAGCCCCATGAATTCACGAGGCCGGGCATTTGCAGCTTGGCATCGAGCTCATCGGTGATGTCCTCGACCGTCACACCTGGCCGCCAATCCTCCTTCGGTTTCAGCTTGATCCAGGTCTCGATCATGGTGAGTGGCGCTGGATCGGTTGCGGTATCGGCGCGCCCGGCCTTGCCGAAGACACGATCGACTTCTGGCACGGTCTTGATGACGCGGTTTGTCTGGCCAAGAATCTCCCGCATCTTGGTGGATGACACGCCGGGCAGGGTGGTCGGCATGTAGAGGAGCTCGCCTTCATAAAGGGCCGGCATGAATTCCGAGCCGATCCTCTGGACCGGCACGATGACGGTGGCCGTCAGCGCGAGCGCTAGGGCGACCGTGATCCATTTGAACCTCAGGGCTAGATGGAGCAGCGGTTTGTAGGCCCAGACGAAGAAGGCGTTCAGGGGATTGGCTTCCTCGCGCCGGAACCGACCCCGCATCAGGTACAGCATCAGAACCGGGACAAGTGTCACCGACAGAATGGCCGCGAAGGCCATCGCATAGGTCTTGGTATAGGCGAGAGGACTGAAGAGCCTGAAGCTCTGACCGGTCAGGGCAAAGACGGGCAGGAAGGAGACCGTGATGATGAGGAGTGAAAAGAATATGCCGGGGCCGACTTCCTGAGCCGACTCGACCAGCGCCTGGCGGCGCACGCTCGGATCGGGTTTCGGTCCCAGATCCGCCAGTTTCCGGCTGGCATTCTCGACAAGCACAATCGAGGCGTCGACCATGGCGCCGATCGCGATGGCGATCCCGCCAAGTGACATGATGTTCGCTGTGACACCTTGCCAGGACATGATCAGGAACGCGCCGAGCACTCCGAGCGGCAAGGTGATGATGGCAACCAGAGACGACCTTACATGGAGGAGGAAGATCAGGATGACGAGCGCAACCGCGATGCCTTCCTCGATCAGCTTGTCTTTCAGATAATCGACCGAACCCTCGATGAGTGGCGCGCGGTCATACACAGTGACAATCTCGACACCTTCCGGCAGGCCGCGCTGGAGACTATCAAGTTTCTCCTTCACACGTTCGATCACCGACAGCGCATTCTCGCCATCGCGCATCACCACGATGCCGGACACCGTTTCGCCTTCGCCATTGAGTTCGACAATGCCGCGCCGGAGGGCCGGGCCTTCGACAATCCGGGCGACATGGCTCAGCTGGACGGGGGTGCCATCCTCTGCCTTGACCACGACCTGTTCGAGATCAAGCTTCTCATCGACATAGCCTGATGAGCGGATGACATATTCCGTTTCGCCCTGTTCGAGCACGCGGCCACCGACTTCGCTTGAGGCTGCGCGGACCGCGTCACGGATACGGGTGATCGACAGGTCGTAACTTCTCAGGCGATTGGGATCGAGGAGAACCTGGTATTCCCTGACAAAACCGCCGACCGAGGCGACTTCAGAGACCCCCTCCACACCGGCCAGTTCGAGTTTCAGGAACCAGTCCTGGAGTGAACGCAGCTCGGCGAGATCGGTCTTGCCGGTTTTGTCGACCAAGGCATACTGATAGACCCAGCCAACGCCGGTCGCATCCGGTCCTATCTGCGGTACGGCGCCTTCCGGGAGTTCAGACCCCAGCCGGGACAAGGCTTCGAGCACGCGCGAGCGGGCCCAGTAGAGGTCAACATCATCGTCAAATATGACATAGACAAAACTGGTGCCGAACATTGAGGAGCCGCGCACATCCTTGGTCTTCGGCAGACCGAGAAGGTTCGTCGATAGTGGATAGGTGACGAGGTCCTCGACAATCTGCGGGCTCTGGCCCGGAAAATCGGTACGAATAATGACCTGGGTATCTGTCAGGTCCGGCACTGCATCGAGCGGCGTGCGCTGGATCGCCATCCACCCGGTCACAGCCAGTGCAGCGGCGAGCATGAGGACGATGAGCTGGTTGGAAACCGACCAGGAGATCAGCTTTGCCACCCATGATCTGGAGGGGTCTTGCCCCGCGAGGTCTCTGTCGTTTCGTTCAGTCATGACCGTCCCCCGAATGCCCAGGGGCCTGGTCAGCGCCAGTCTCGCTGTCATTGGTCGTCATCGACATGCCGGCCATCGGCCTGGGCCAGTCAATCCGTTCGGCCCCATCTGCGCTGTACGGATTGGCCGGTTTGTCTTCTTCCTGCAGCCAGTACCGGCCCGTTGCCATGTCCCGGTAGAGCACCAGACCAGCCTCGCTGTAATGCTGAGGTGCGCCTTCCAGCAGCCAGGGTTTCAAGGCCTCGACCAGGTCTGAGAGTTGCGTGGCAAGGTCTTCGCGGTCCGTGGCGTTTTGCGCGGCGGCGAGAGCGGTTTGCGTAGCATCCATGACCGGTGCCAGTTTCGTGTTCGCGTAACGGTCCCGCAGCACTGGCACCAGGGCGAGCGCCGGATCCACGAATAGCGGATCGATGTCATACCCGTCTGTCAGGGCCTCGTGGAAGTAGAGCGCCATGTCAGTGAAGTGATCGATTTCGGCGAGGGCTTTACTGTCCACCGGTATATCGAAGAGCGGTGTTTCCGGACTGGCCGCACTCGCATCTGGAGCTTCCAGCTTAGCAAGGCCTTCTTTCAGGTTGGCTTCGCTATCGAGCAGGAACTGCCCGCTGGCGACGACCATGTCGCCGCTTTCCAGACCCGACAGGATTTCGGTCCGGCCATTGGCCGAAGTCCCGGTTTGCACGGCGCGTCCGGAGAAGCGGCCATTGCCTTCGGCGATGACGACACGGGCGCCCTCGCTACCAAGCAGAATGGCTTCACTTGGAACCGAAAGACGCGGTCGGCCGCCGATATTCAGCCTTATGTCCGCATAGGCGCCCGGGCGAAGATAGCCCGACACATTGTCCACTTCGATCCGGACGTCGGCTGTACGGGTTTTCGGGTCGATTGTCGGATAGATATAGTCGACCTGGCCTTTACCGGGGGCATCGGGCGCGCTCGGAAAATCGAGTTCGGCCGGCATGCCTGCCTGCACTAGCGGCAGGTCGCTCTCCGGCACAGAGGCAATGACCCAGACATCGGCATAGGATTGCAGGCGCAGTATGGGTGTACCGGGTTTGACATAGTCGCCATTGCGGACCTGAAGCTCGGCAACCGTGCCGCCGGCTTCTGCGTAAACTGGAACACGTTCAATGACCTGGCGGGTTTCGGTCAGCCGGTCGATGGCCGCATTCTGCATGCCAAGGGAGCGCAGGCGTTGGCGAACCGACGCGATGCGCGCTTCGTTGCCGATCTTGAACGAGTTCAGATAATCTTTCTGCGCGGCGATCAGGTCCGGACTGTAGATCCGGTAGAGGAGACTGCCGGGGCGGACGGTGTCGCCCTCGGCATTGACCGCCAGATTCTCAATCCAGCCTTCTAGCCGCGAGACGGTAACATTTTCGAGCCGTTCATTGGTCTCGACCGTGCCGAAGGCTCTCAGTACACGGCTGAAATCCCCGGTCTCGGCAGGTGCTGTCCGGATCCCCATGGTCTGGATCATTTCCGGCGAGACGGCCACGCCCGATCCGGTGTCATCGGCATAAACCGGGATGTAATCCATGCCCATGGAATCCTTTTTCGGAACGGGCGAGGTGTCCGGCTTGCCCATGGGATGCTTGTAGTAAAGGATTTCGCCTGCTGAGCTCGTTGGTTCCTGGGCCTTGTCGGCAGGCACCAGGTCCATGCCACAGATCGGGCAGGTGCCGTCCGGATCGGTCGAAATATAGTGAGGGTGCATGGGGCAGGTGTATCGTTGCGTCTCGCTCGAGGCGTTCGGCTTTTCACCCTGGCCGCCCGGTGATCCGCCCGGTGCGCCGCATGCGGCGAGCAAGAGGGCGGCAGATGCGGTGCCCATTATCAGGAATGTCTTTTTCATTGTGTCACCAGGAGGGCATTCAGGCGTGCGATCGCAGCGGCCTTGCGGGCCGTTTCAGCTTCGATTTCCGCCCGGAGTTTGAGAATGGCGATCTCGCCGTCAATGATCGGCGCATAGCCGCCAACACCGGATTCATAGGTAATCAGCTGGGCCTCGACTTCGTCTTCGACGGCAGCGATCTTGACCTGCAGGACGTCGATACTGGCATCGGCCGCGCGGATAATGGCGTCCCGGGACGCATACTGGGTCGCCGCATTCCGTGCGGCGGCCTGGTAGCGTTGCTCGGCGCCGGCCCGCTCGGCCTTTGCGGCGCGCAAGTTCGGCGCCTGCTTCCTTTCGGCCCAGAGCGGAACCGTAAAAGTCACCATACCGGAGACCCAGTCATCCCCCGCGAACATCGCGCCTTCATCGCGCTGTTGATAAGTGAGCTGGGCCCCCCATTCTGGCTTCCAGGCCGCGCGGGCCTCGTCGATACCGTAATCGGTAACGCGGACGGCCGCGTCGGCAACACGCACGGTATGGAACTCAAGCGCTGCGCCGGACCAGTCTCTTTCAGTCAGGGGAGGGAGGCCGGTCGAAGGGACCAGTCCGACGAGTTCGATCAGGCGCGCATCGGTCTCGGCTTCCTGCCGATCAAGATCAACAAGCGTCCGGGAAACTTCTGCCCGTTCGCTTTCAATTTCGGCAAGGCGATAGACGGCCGGGCGGCCCGCGTCGATCTCGGCCTCGACAATGTCGACAAGCTCGTCATATTTGGCGTTTCGCGCTTCGGCGAGGGATCTCTGCCTGGTCAGTCTAGTCTTGTCAGCGAGAAAAGCGATGAGTTCGGCGCGCAAGGCCGCATAACGGGCATCGCGAACCGCCTCGGTCTGTGCTGACATCGCCCGGGCTTCACCGGCGCGGGCTTCACGGCCCGCGAAGCTCGGAAATTGTTGCCGGATACCAACGGCTTTATTGGTCGGCAAGTAACTGTCGAATGAGGGATCGAAAATCGGAATGTTGTTGATCCCGAGGGATACGACCGGGTCCGGGAGTGCGGTTGAGGCGACTGCACGCTCCCGGTCGGCTTCGGCATCGTAACCGAGAGCGGAGAGGCTTGGATGGGCCTCGAGACGGGCTTCAAGCTCGGCAAAGCTCTGAGCGCTGGCAACCGCCGCAAGGGGCACAGCGGCAAACGCTGCGACCAGCAGCATTCTCGAAATGTGGGGCATGATAAAACAGGCTCTTCTGAATTGTGTGAGACGATGACGACGGGCTGCTGTGGCAGCCGCAGGTCATCGCTCTCAATTCAGGAAGCGCTGCTTTAGCGATATTGGCGTGTGCTGGACGATATCCAGCCGAGGTGGAGGCCCGGTCTTTAGTGTTTCGCGCTCTGGCAGGAATGCCTTTGGTGGGTTAGCGAGAACCGCAGCAAATTCTGCGTCTACATTCGCAACAGGTGCAACTGGATTGGCGTCACTGTGCGCCTGGATAAGCATGGGTGCACAGTCGTATCCCGCGGGGCAATCAGACGATGACGCCTGATCTGTATGCCCGGTGTCGGCCATGGCTTCCATCGCCATGTCATGACAGGGATGATTGCTGCTCATTTCAGTCGGCGCGGTTTCGGAGGCCCCGACCATCAATGGACACGCCATGACCGGATGAGCCGCCATGAAGGCAGCGGCAAACAGTGTCAGGAGGCGGGTCACAAACTGCATCATTGTTCAAATACGTGAAAAGATTAAAACTTTCATTTCAACAAACTGTGAGGCCGCTACTTCTTGCGGCCACCAAGCACAGCAACAAGTTCCTCGACCTTTTCACGCCGGTCATCGACATTGCTTCCGGTCAGGGCATGATCCACACACGTTGCAATATGGTCATCCAGGATAACGGCCTCGAGGCCGACAAGCGCGGCCTTCACAGCCTGCACCTGACGAATGACATCAATACAATACCGGTCGTCGGACACCATCTTCGTGATGCCGCGCACTTGTCCCTCGATGCGGGCAAGCCTCCGGGTCGCGGCCTCTTTGGTTTCAGTCTTCATGGCAAATACCCCATACAGGGTATACATATGGGGACCTCGTGAAGCAATTTCCAGTCTCTTTATGCGTCAGAAACGAAAGGTTCAGCCCAAGATGGACTGACAGTCATCACTCAATGGCATTTCCCGCTGCGCTCCACGCCTTCATCGAGCCGATATAGACATCGACGTTCGAGAAGCCCTTCCGCATGAGCTGCGAGGCGGCAATGGTGGCCCGGGCGCCGCTTCCGCACATGACGGTGACGGGCTTGTCCGGGTCGAGGTCACTGGCCGCATCAGGCAGCTTGCCGACATAAGCGTGCTTGCTGTCCTTGATATGGCCGCTCTCATATTCGTCGATGGCCCGGACATCGAGCAGGGTCCAGCCAGCGGGCGGGTTGTCCACGCGCGCGGCGACGGTTTCGGTATCGACGAAGTCGAGTGTGTCGAGCGGGCCGTTCTGGACCGCCACGGGCATGGCGCCGCTGACAAATCCGCTCACATTGTCGAAGCCGATCCGCTGAAGCGTGGTGGCCGCATCGACCGCCTGGTCGTCATCGCGCGCTACCAGCAGCACCGGTTTGTCGCCTGGCAGCAACCAGCCCGCGAAGGCGCCGCGGATCAATGACCGCAGCTTCGCCATCGGCGCTCAGGAAGTAGGAAAGGTGGGCAAGGCCCTGTGTCTTGATCTTTTCGAGTCTCGTTCTGTTTCGCTCCTTTTCGGGATCGAACGGGTCTGACTGGACGTGGAAGGCGCGTTAGTCCTCCGCGATGGCTGCCCCGGCAGCGTCGTCTGGATTGAGCGTGCCTTCGAAGGGGGGAACGGGGCGGCTCGCCGCCTCGCTTTCCGTCGATGCCGGTCCATTTTCCGCGATGTCGGAAATCAGCCATTCCATTTCCTTGATCTCGCGGCGCTGCGCCGTGATGATCTCGTCGGCAAGCTCGCGCACACGGACATCCTCGATGCCGGCGCGTTCACTTGTCATGATGGCAATGGAGTGGTGGGGGATCATCGCTTTCATGTAGGACCGGTCGTCGACAGTGCTCTGGCTGCGCACCAGCCAGAGGGCCAGGACGAACACGACCGCAGCGCCAATGAAAATGCCGAAATTGATCCGGCTGTCCTTGTACATGTTGAGCATGAAGCTCAGCATCACGACGGCCATCGCGGCGCCCATGATGAAGGCCATGTAGAAGCGCGTTTCGCTCCAGCGAACATGCTCCCACGCATAGGTGTTGAGGTACATCAGCCCAAACATCACGATCATCGATGTGATGATCATTGCGCCAAACCGCCAATAACTGTTCTTCATATCCACTTTCAACATCCTCCTTATACAGTGGTGGGGTATTTCCACGACTAACGGAGAAGTGTGTGAACAGGTTCCGAGTTAATCCGATGCTTGAATTCCGCCTGAAGTTGGACCATCCATTTGGTTTCGCATCAGGAGGAAAATGAAGGATGCCGAGCACGAAATCAGCAGGAAACCATTGAGTGATTCCAGTCCCGCCAGGAACCGCGAATGTCCGGTTGGATAGATATCGCCCAGCCCAAGCGATGTGTAGTTGACGAGGGAGAAATAGAATATGTCCATGAACCCGTCCGCTTCGCCGCCCTTGAAACCACCCAAGTCAAAGGCATCCAGTAGCGTAAAGCTGGTTGCATAGAGCGCTGCCTCAGCGAGGTGCGCCAGGCCTGCACCTACGATACCCGAAACAACGATCGGGAGACCTGAACGCGCTTCATGGTTCAGGCGTCGGTGCAGATGCGCCAGTGCGAGATAATGCACCGTGCTTGCCAGCACAAAAGTGAGCAGTCCGATCAAGGTTGCGATGATCATGAATGGGCTTTGTGCTGGTCGTTTCCGGACTCCTCTCCGGGAGGATTGTCGCGGAGACGTTTCAGAAAGAAATGCTCGAATGAAAAGACTGCAGCCATGCCGAAAGCCGCGATCAGGATGATGACTGGATCGGCTTGCCACTTCAGGAGGAGGAAGGCGATCAGGACGACGGCATCGAGCGCTATCGCACAGATAAGGATTGCGGGTGCGGCGCCGACATCCTTTCTCAAATGCCGGAAGACGCCCCAATGGATGATGATATCCATGACCAGATAGAAGATTGCGCCAAGCGAAGCGATGCGACTGAGATCGAAGAAAGCCGCGAGCAATCCGGCAGCCACAACCGTATAGACGAGCGTATGACGCTGTACCGTTCCGGGCATGCCGAAATGTCTATGCGGAATCAGGTTCATGTCGGTCAGCATGGCGAGCATGCGGGAGACGGCAAACAAGCTGGCAAGCAGGCCTGAAGCTGTCGCGATGATCGCAATCGTTACTGTGAACCACAATCCATAGTTTCCAAGTGCTGGCCGGGCCGCTTCGGCGAGGGCATAGTCCTTCGCCGCAACAATCTCCGAGACAGTGAGGGTTGATCCGACAGCGAAACAGACAAGGAGATAGATGAAAGTGCAGATCGCAAGTGAGATCATGATGGCCCGCCCGACATTGCGGGTCGGTTGCTTCACCTCGTCGCCACTGTTCGTGATGGTGGTGAATCCCTTATAGGCCAGGATGGCGAGCGCGACGCCGGCCAGGAACCCACCGGCAGATGTGCTGTCAGCGAAACCGTCTGCTGCTGGCTGGAAGCTGAATCCGGCAGCCCAGATCGCAATAAGCGCGAAAATCAGTATGCCACCAATCTTGAGAATAGCCGTGACCTTCGATACGCCGCCGATCACCTGATTACCGGCAATATTTATCACGAAAGCCAGGATAATCAGTCCGATTGCCAGCAAGGGGACGAATATGCCGCCCTCGACGCCAAACAGCTGCAGCGTGTACGTACCGAACGTGCGGGCGACCAGGCTTTCATTGATGATCATCGAGAACGCCATCAGCAGGGCGGCGCTTCCGGTCACGGTAGACGGGCCGTAAGCGCGGCGGAGTATCATCGCGATGCCGCCGGCGCTAGGATACTTGTTGGAGACCTTGATATAGGAATAGGCGCTGAAGCCGCTGATGATGGCTGCCGTGAGGAAGGCGAGCGGAAACAGGTCGCCGGCAAATTCAGCGACCTGACCGGTCAGGGCAAAGATGCCGGCACCGATCATCACGCCCGTCCCCATGGCGACGGTGCCCGCCAGCGTCAGTGACCCTTGCTTGTAGTCATCCTCACTCATGGTCTTGCCTGTTCGGAGACCAATTGCGTTCCCCGATAGGAGGCATATGTCCTGGCATCCTCTCCAGAGAAGATGATGACATCATACCGATCTGGCGCGTTCGGTGTTTCCATGCCGGGAGAGCCTTGCGGCATGCCGGGCACCGAGACGCCGTTGACGTCAGGCTTTTCTTCGAGCAAGCGTCGTATTTCCCGAGCGGGAACGTGACCTTCAACGACATATCCGTCGACTTCTGCGGTATGGCAACTCATCAGTTCATCCCGAACACCAAGCCGTGACCGAATGGGTGTCAGGTCCTCTTCCTCTTTCACGATGACGTAGAAACCCTCGTCATGCAGGTGGTCCACCCAGGCGGCGCAGCAACCGCACCATGGCGTCTTGTGTACAGTGACTGTTTGCGCGTTGGCTGCGGGTGACGCGGAGAAGAGCATCACGCCCGCTATCAGGGCTGCAATCATCAGCGCACCGAGCGCGCTCATAGCAAGTGGTCTGGACATGTCTGTGCTCCGGAAAATTAGAGTTTAAGGGTTCTCAGCCGCAAGGCGTTGCCGATAACAGATACGGAGCTGAAACTCATGGCGGCCGCCGCGATCATCGGGCTCAGTAACAAGCCGAAGAAGGGATACAGAATGCCAGCGGCAACCGGCACGCCAAGCGTATTGTAGAAGAACGCGAAGAACAGGTTCTGGCGGATGTTGCGCATCGTGGCGTGGCTGAGCTCCCGGGCCTTTGCGACCCCGATCAGATCGCCTTTCACAAGCGTTACACCGGCACTCTCCATGGCCACATCGGTTCCGGTTCCCATGGCGATTCCGACATCCGCCTGAGCGAGCGCGGGCGCATCATTTATGCCGTCACCGCACATGGCCACGCGGGCACCGTTCTTCTGGAGTTCGGACACGATCCGATGCTTGTCTTCAGGCGAGACGTCGGCGTGAACCTCATCGATGCCGACCTTGTCGGCGACCGCGCGTGCTGTCGTCTCATTGTCACCTGTCAACATCACAATCTTCAACCCTTCGGCATGAAGACGTCTGATGGCTTCCGGTGTCGTCTCCTTGATCGGGTCCGCCACAGAGACAAGGCCTGCCGGTTTTCCGTCGACGGCGGCGAACATAACCGTCTGGCCTTCGGTGCGGTACTGGTCAGCGCGTGTCCCGAGGTCGTCAGACCAGCCCCCGATCCGCTGCATCATCTTTCTGTTGCCGATGGCGACGGTTTGGCCGTCGACGCTTGCCTGCGCACCTTCGCCAGTGACGGATTCAAATCCGTGCGCATCCTTGTGAGGCGCGCCCTTGCCTTTTGCGCCACGCACGATCGCGTCGGCAAGTGGGTGCTCGCTCAAACGTTCCACCGCGGCTACGAGACTAAGCAACGAGGCTTCGTCGAAGCCTTCGCCTGGCTGGACGCGTACCAGTTCGGGGCGTCCGAGCGTCAACGTCCCGGTCTTGTCGACCACGATCGTATCGACCTTCTCAAGCGTCTCCAACGCTTCAGCATTCTTGATCAGGATGCCGTTGGACGCGCCCTTGCCCGTGCCGACCATGATCGACATCGGGGTTGCCAGACCTAGCGCACAGGGACATGCGATGATCAGGACGGCAACGGCATTCACGATCGCAAAAGCCATCGCCGGGTCGGGTCCGAACACGGCCCACACGACAAAGGTCAGGATTGCAATTCCAATAACAGCCGGAACGAACCAGGCAGCGACGAGATCAGCGAGCCGCTGGATTGGAGCTCGGGACCGCTGAGCGGCGGCAACCATTCGGACAATCTGGGACAAGAGCGTGTCTTCGCCCACATGTGTCGCCTTCATAACGAGCGACCCGGTTCCGTTGACCGTGCCGCCGGTCACACGGGCGCCAGCGGCTTTTTCGACGGGCAGGGGTTCGCCGGTGACCATGGACTCGTCAACCGACCCATGGCCGTCGACGACCTCGCCATCGACCGGGATCTTCTCACCTGGCCGGACCCGCAGCTTGTCGCCAGACTTTACATCCGCGAGATCGACATCCTGTTCGCTGCCATCGTCAGCAATCCTGCGCGCAGTAGCAGGGGCAAGCTCCAGCAGTGCACGAATGGCTCCTGAGGTGGCGTTGCGCGCGCGCAGTTCGAGCACCTGGCCAAGTAAAACCAGCGTAACGATGACGGCGGCCGCCTCGTAGTAGACTGCTACCGCGCCGCCATGCCCACGGAATGAATCGGGAAATATGCCGGGCGCGAATGTTGCGACCAGGGAATAAATATAGGCCACGCCGACGCCCATCGCGATCAGGGTGAACATGTTGAGGTTGCGTCGCTTCACGGATTGCCAGCCGCGCACGAAGAAAGGCCAGCCGGCCCAAACGACAACGGGAGTCGCGATCAGGGCCTGAAGCCAGACACTCCATGTCGGATCAATCCAGTGCCTGAGCGGGCTGCCGGGAATCATTTCGCCCATGACAAAGGCGAGCAGTGGCGCCGAGAAGACAAGGGCGACCCAGAAGCGCCGCGTCATGTCATCCAGTTCGCTGGTATCCTGCTCGGCCGTCACCGTTTCCGGTTCGAGCGCCATGCCGCAGATCGGGCAGCCTGTATTGGCAGTTTCGCGTACCTGCGGATGCATGGGACAGGTCCAGACGGTGCCGGCATAGCCGATCGGAACCTTGTCATAGGCATCATCGGGCTTTTCTGGAGCGGCCTGATCGTTGTGATGGCACGCATGTCCGGAATGGGCGTGAGAAGTGTCGTTGGTCATGGCTCTGACTCTTTCAGCAGGAGTGCTTCACAGGATGAGGGTATGCATCACTTTTATGCGCTGCTGTTTCGGTTGAAGAAGTTGAACAAGGGAACGAACAGAAGGGCGATGTACCAGCCATAGAGATAGCTCTCGACAAGGCCGATCAGGAAACCAGTCAGCGTTCCAAACTCAAATCCGGGCAGTAGATCCTGCCATGCTGGATGCATGTGAAGGCTGGACGGCGTCACACTCCCCCAGCCGACGCACAGCAAATAACTGACGAGCAGGAACAGAGACAGCGAGTGTCCGACGGGGATAATTTTCATTCTGACCTCCAGCGGTCCAGGCAAGAGCAAGTAGGACAGTCATAGTATAATACCCCTAGGGGGTATATTCAATATCATCGCCGCTTGCCGGTTGCTTTTCAACTTGGCCGGCAAGCGGCAGTTTGGATTTCCTCCTTATCGCGGCGCACGGGAGGACGAGTGCGTGTGAATGACCTGCCAGGTGCCGGCGACCTTGCGGAACAGCACCGTTTGTTTCCCGATACGCTCCAGGCGTTCGCCATTGGAGCTGAACGTTCCACTGATCGCTGTGTCCGCGACAGCCCATGCAAAGTCACTTCCCTCGAATTGCACGTCTATATTCGAGAAGTCGAGTTCGAGATCCGGAATGGTATCTTTTTCGGGCTCGACATGATTTTCGACAAGGTCGAGCAGGCCAGTATTCTCGCCGCCTGACTCAAAGTACCGGGCGCCTGACCAGTCGAGAAAGTTCTGTCGGAACAGTTCGCCATCGCCGGTCTCCCAACCGGTTTCGATCGCGGCCATGATATCCAGGATCGCCTGTTCATCAGTCGAGACCGGTTTGGTGTCGTGATGGCCGTCGGAGTTGTCGTGTCCGGCGGGGACCGTGCCTGACATTTCTCGATCAGCTGCACCGTCGGTATGGTCGTGATCATGTCCATCGCCGCTCGCCGATGATCCATCCATCGTGTCGGATGGAGGCGCTCCGTGAGCGTCTTGATGATCGTCTGTTGAATTTACGGTGCCTTGGTCGCCATGACCGGCTCCGCCGCCATGATCATGATCGTGGCCTGGCCCGCTGGCTTCAGGAAGGGTCTGCACGCCAAGTCCGTACTTGTAGACAATTGTGCCTCCCCACCACGCTGTAACCGTCAAAAGACCTGCCACCGCCAGGGCACTGATCGCAAATACCGGGCCGGGCGACGAGGCCCTTCTCAGCCAGCGCCAACCGGCGAGGGCCAGTAATGCGAGGCCCGTGGGAACAGCCCAGTTGCGATGGGTTGTCATCGCTTCATGGGACGGCGCATCGTGAGCAACGCTGTAATAGGCCTGAAACCCGGCCGCGATGGTGGCCAGAACCGCCAAGGCAGCCAATGCCAGCATCCAGTCGGCGGCCGGTCGAAGGCTGTCGCGCCAGCGGCCTGCAGGTACGAGGAGGCCAGCCACATATGCCAAGGCTGCAGATGTGCCGAGGGCATAGGTAAAATGCACCAGCACGGGGTGAATATTGGGTTCTATGAAACCGCCCATTTTGTTCTCCTAATACCAGGTCCGCAGGCCCACGAGAAAGACGATATCGTCGCCTTCACCGCCTGCGGCTTTGATCATGTCGCGTGTCTCACCGAAGGCGCTTTGCCATTCGACGCCGACATAAGGCGCAAACTCCCTCCTGATTTCATAACGAAGCCGCAAGCCGGCATCGAGTGTGCTAAGTCCCGCGCCCGTTTCCCTTTCCGGTATGTCCTGCGCGGAAAGATTTGCTTCGATCCGAGGCTGCAAGATCAACCGCTGGGTCAGGAGCAACTCATATTCAGCCTCGATGCGGGCCGTTACATCGCCTTTTTCACTGAGAAAGGCGGAAGCGTCGACTTCGAACCAGTAGGGCGCCAGACCATTCAGTGCGACGACCCCATGCGCGAGACTATCCGGTTCGATGTCGTAGCGAACGCCCGCCTGAACATTCCAGAAAGGCGCAACCGCGCGGGAATAGAGCGCCTGGATCTCGGCATCATCCACGCCCTCTCCATTCAGAGAGGCGCGGCCCTCGCTCTTGAACCAGAGCTTGTTGATATCGCCCCCATACCAAGCCTGTCCGTTCCAGTACAAACTGTCGCCCTCGTCAGACATCTGAGCCTCGAGCTGGTTGAAGAGGATGTAGAAGCTCTTCTGGTCTCCGCCTTCCGCAAGAACGTCCCGGCGAGCGTCCGCCATTGCATCCTCGCCGTAGATGGCGTCGGCCTGATCCCAGGGCGGGGTTTGATTTGTGTCTTCCGCGAACGCGCTGCCGGTCGCGTAGAGCGCGAAGCCGAGGAGGAGAGGGGCTGCCAAATTCGGTTTCATCATGATTTTCCCTCCCCATGGTTCATGCCGTGATGGTCCATGGGCATATTCATCTGACCTGCCGGCATTTTTTCAGCTGGTGTCGTATCGTCTGCTGGCGGAATGACGCTGACGACCTGCATCATGCCAGCGTGCATGTGGTAAAGCAGATGGCAGTGGAACGCCCAGTCACCGACATGTTCTGCGGTGATGTCGACGCTGACCCTGTCTGCAGGCTTGACCGTTACTGTGTGCTTTCGAGGCATGTGATGACCACCGCCATTCACGAGATCGAAAAACATGCCGTGCAAATGGATCGGGTGTGGCATCATTGTATCGTTTACGAGCGTCAGGCGAACACGTTCACCCTCGTAGAACTTGATTGACTCGGTTACCTCGGAGAATTTTACACCGTCGAACGACCACATGTAGCGTTCCATGTTCGACGTCAGATGAATGACAATTTCGCGGCCAGGCGGGCGATGGTCCTCATTCATGTCGAGCGCGCGAAGCTGGTTGTAGGTGAGCGTGCGGTGGGGGACATCATCAAGCCCGAGACCGGGTTCGCCCAAGCGGCTCATCGTCATGCCTGATACTTTTGCGACACCGGGGCCGCGCTCTATATCTGCTTCAATCTTGACGGGCTGGACCGCCGGACCATGAGGATCGGGCATCATCGACATGGCACCCATGTCGTGGCCTTTCATGTCGTCCCCGGCCGTCGCGGTGTCCGGACCATGATCCATTCTCCCCATGCCTGACATGCCCGCCATGTCTCCATGGGCCATTCCCATGTCCCGCATGGTCAGCATCGGCACAGCTCGAAGCGCAGGCGCATCGACCCGCATACCGGCACGCGGGCCGAGCGTGGCGACGGCCTGGCCGGAGCGGTCGATCGATTCGGCAACAAAGGCGTAGGCGCGCGCTTCGGTCGGCGCGATGATGACATCATACGTCTCGGCCACGCCCATCTGGAACTCGTCGGTCTCAACCGGCTGGACATTCAGACCGTCGGCCTGGACCACCGTCATCGGCAAGCCCGGGAGGCGGACATTGAAGAGGGTCATGGCGGAGGCGTTGATAATGCGCAGGCGAACCCGCTCGCCCGGCTGGAAGACCATATTGAAATTATCGGCCGTCGAATGGCCATTGATCAGGTAGGTGTAGGTTTCGCCGGTCACGTCTGCGAGATCGCGCGGGCTCATTCGCATCTGCCCCCACATGCCGCCAAGTCCGGTTGGGTTCGACAGGGTCGGGCGGTTGAAATTCAGGCTCTCGGCATTCTTCTTGAGCTTGTCGAAGATCCGGTGCGGATGCGTGAAACTCCAGTCGCTGAGGACGAGAACATATTCCCGGTCATAAGCCACTGGGTCTGTACCTGCCGGATCTATGACGATCGGACCGTAATGGCCGAGTTGTTCCTGCAGACCAGAATGGGAGTGATACCAGTAAGTGCCATTTTGCGGCACCTTGAACTGATATTTGAACGTTTCGCCCGGTTTGATGCCCGGGAAGCTGACGCCCGGCACGCCGTCCATATGGAAGGGGACAAGCAGTCCGTGCCAATGGATCGAAGTGTCTTCGGCAAGCCGGTTGGTGACGTTCATTGTAACGTCATCGCCCTCGCGCAACCGCAAGAGCGGACCGGGAAGTGTGCCATTGATTCCGGTTGCCATACCGACTTTGCCGTTGAGCCTGACCGGGAACTGCCCGATTTCGAGGTCGAAGCGCGTGCCCGAAAGTGAGGGCACACCAAGGTTTCCGTTGCTGGAAGATTTTGCCCAAGCGGGCAGGAGGCTGCTTGCCCCCCAGGCTGCGCCGGTGCCGAGCACCGTCTGCAGCATATGTCGTCTGTTCAACATAATCGTCTCCGTGAGGTGAATTTATGCAATCGGGCTGCTAATGCAGCGACGCACGAAATCAGCTCAGGGAACGCACCTTTAATGTGACTGGCGTTTGTTGCAGCAGGTAACTTCGGACCTCAGGCCAGGGCGTGCGGACATTGACGACGCGCTTCCATGCGTGTTGCCATGAGGGTGTAGCAAGCCCGATGGGCGTCGTATCGCCTAATACGTGCTGGACCGGGTTCGCCGTCTTGTCGGCTTGGGCGACCGTTGCTGTCTGAAGCTTGCAGTGATCAGTCTCATCATCGCAGGGCGCCTCAGGCCCATCGGCGGGCGCCTGGTGAGAATGAGCGGTGAACTCGGTTGCCATGCTGTTCGTCGCCGACATATCGACGGGACACGCGCAGAGCACCTGCGACAGGCTGAAAAATACCGTCACGAGAGTTGCGACAACAAAGTTCATGACTACCACTTATACCCCATAGGGGTTTAAATCAAGAAAGAACCTCTGAGCACTCAAGGTTTGTCGTAACGGAGCAGGATCAACCCAGACCCGCGGGTCAGTCCCGAGCGAAAAGTTGCATGGCTACGCTCCAGCGCGAATTTGAACGGCCAGCAAATCATGTTAGCGATGCGAATGTCGCTGATAGGCAGCGTCGAACTTTGACAACACGAAAGGGCTGCACCACAGTTTGCACTACAAATTGCAAACAATCTGCACAACAAGCGAAGTTTCGAGCGCCATAGTGCGTTGAATTAATTTAATTTCAAGCACGATTACCGGGCGCGTCACTCGCGGTTCGGAATCCATTGTCGGCTCTTGGCGAAAGGGCAACCTGGTTTCGCTGCGTACGAGCTTCAATTCATAAATAAATTGGACCCCAGACCCTTTTGTTTAGTACAGATTGTGCCATTCCGGTGATTAAGAGACCTGCTTCCTCATTCTATAAAACATCGTAAAATCAATATCTTGCACCTGTGTCGAGAGTATTTATTGTCTTTGTTGTGCATGACTTTTTAATAAGAAATGTTGCATAATATGGAGCATGACCCCTATATTGTGGGTGATGGAGACAGAACATGACCGCGCTTGCAAAACTAAAAAGGAAATTGCGCCCCGGACAGGTGTACCGGCGCAAGGAGCTTGCGACCTGGTCAAACGCTGTCGATCGACATGTTGGACAGCTGCTTGACGAAGGACGCCTCGAAAAGGTTGGGGCAGGGCTCTATATGGCTCCGAAGAAAACTCGGTTCGGGCAGGCACCCGCCAAGCCGGAGAAGCTGGTTGAGTCATTCCTGGGGGATGACCGGTTTCTTATGGTTTCGCCAAACGCCTATAACAGCCTCGAATTGGGAACGACGCAGCTCTACAATGAGCCGGTAGTTTATAATCGCAAACGGCACGGCCATTTCGAGCTGGATGGCCGACGCTATGACTTCCGCATGCGGACCTCTGTTCCTTCAAACCTCAGCGAAGAATTCCTCCTGGTGGATCTGTTGCACAACCTCGATCGGCTTCCCGAGGAAAAGGCAGCAGTGCTTCCCAAGGCACTTAGGCGTGCGCGACGTATGGACCGCGCGCGACTGTCACGTGCGGTGAAGGATTTCGGATCGGCGCGGGCTGCAAGGCTCCTAAAGCCTGTATTGAACCCTGATCAGGCAACCGCCGCGTGACCCTCCTGCACGCACTGCCTGATTTTGCTGACCTCATCGCTGTTGCTGCGCGAAACAACACTATCGATCCGGGCCTCATCGAAAAAGACTACTGGTTGATGCACTGCCTCTGGGGACTGCAGCAGCTTGACTATAAGTTTGAGCTGAAAGGCGGAACTTCGCTGTCAAAGGGATACGGCCTCATCGACCGTTTTTCGGAAGACATCGACATCCTGATCCACCCAGAGACCGACCTCCAGTATGGCCCAAACCACAACAAGCCTGCGCAGGTAAAGGCGCGTCTCGAATTCTTCAACGGTCTGGCCGAAGCCATCAAAATTCCTGGCATTATCGAAGTGGTCCGCGACGAAGAGTTCGACGACACACGCCACTATCGCGGCGCAGGCATTCGATTGAAGTATGAGTCGGTGAATCCACTGCCAGAAGGGCTGAAGGCAGGCATCCTGCTCGAAGTCGGGTTCGACCAGGTGGCGCCGAACCGGCCATGTACGATTTCGTCCTGGGCTTACGAACTTGCAGTCGAGAGTGGGATTGCAGACCTGACCGACACCCGCGCGGTCGATGTGCCTTGCTATGAGCCGGGCTATACTTTTGTCGAAAAGCTCCAGACCATCTCAACGAAATTCCGAAAGCAGCAGGCGGACGGCGACATGCCTGTCAATTTCATGCGCCACTATTATGACGTGTACTGCCTGCTCGCTGACGCCTCAGTGAAAGAGTTCATCGGAACAGACGCGTACAAGGACCACAAGGCCAAAAGGTTCCGCAAGGCAGATGAACCGGACCTCACCAGGAACGAAGCCTTTCTGTTGAGCGACGCAGAAACGCGAAAGGCGTACGCGGACGCTTATGCGAAGTCACGAGCGCTTTACTACAGGGAGCCTGCACTCTTTGACGATATTCTGGCACGCATCAGCCGGCGCCTGCCGGAACTTTGAATGATCGTTGCTCGCAGGGAAATCTCTAACCCTCTGAAATAAAAGGAATTACCAGCTTACTCTTTTGTTGGGTGCGCCCTCCCGCACCCAACAAGCCCCTGAAATCCTCACGGATTTCGGGGGCTTTTCCTATTGGGCGAAAGAAAATGGCGTGTGGGGCACAGACTGAAGCGCGCGTGCCGTGTCAGGCCCTGTTCGTAGGAATAATTGCAACTGTGAACCGCGAAATGCAGACGAGGCGATCGGTCTCGTCGGTGATGCGGATTGACCAGATCTGGGTGGTCCGGCCAAGCGCTTCCGGGGTGGCTGTTCCGAACACGAATCCGTCTTTGACGGGGCGGACATGGTTGGCGTTGATCTCAAGACCAACGCCAATTTGTTCTTTGGAATCAAGGGTGAGGTTCGCCGCTATAGAGCCCACCGTCTCGGCGAGGGCGACCGACGCGCCGCCATGCAGGCGACCATGTGGCTGAAGAGTCCGATGGTCCACCGGCATACGGGCCGTAAGGGAGTTGTCGGTCACACCCACGACGGTGATGCCCAGATGGTCCACCATTGTGCCTGTCTGAGGGAGGCTGAGAGATTCAAGTTCAGGGGTGCCGTTTTTCCAGATCGCCATGTCGTCTCCGTGAGTTCGCGTAAAGCCAACCACAGCATGGGGATGCCCCGGCTCACAAGTCCTCACGCGAGGACAAAGATTCCCAGATTGTCAGACCTGTTTGGCCAGTCGGATCTTTCGACCGGCAGACAAATGGTTTGCGGCGGCGACGATGGCGTCGGCGTCAATCATGAAGTGACGGTAGAGATCCTTGATCGTGCCCGTCTGGCCGAAATGTTCGACGCCAAGCGGCGCGGTCCGGTGCCCCATGACCGATCCGATCCATGCGAGCGTGGCTGGATGGCCGTCGGTCACCGTGATCAGGGTCGCATCGCGGGAGACCGAGCCCATCAGGCGCTCGATCTGGCTGACGGCGTTCTCCTGACCTCTTGCCCGGGCGCGCCGGGCTGCGGTCCACCCCGAATTCAGCCGGTCGGCAGATGTGATCGCCAGGACGCCGATATCGCGCCGGTCATTGCCGATGCGTCCGGCTGCTTCGATGACTTCCGGCGCAACACAGCCCTGATAGGCAATCACGACTTCGCAATTCGGACCCGGTTCCCGTAACCAATAGCCGCCATCGACCACGCCGCGCCGGAAATCCGCATCATCGCGCGCCTTCAGGCCGAGCTGGTCAATGGAGCGCGTGGTCAGGCGCAGGTAAACGGAGCCGCCGGTCTCATCGCGCAGCCAGGTCCGCTCATCCGGGTCGCCCTCGCCGCTGCGTTGGAGATAGTCGAACGACCAGTCCATGATGATAGAGAGCTCATCCAAGAAGGCCGGCTCGAAGGAGACCAGCCCATCCTGGCTCATGCCGATTAATTGCGCGCCAATGGATTGGTGCGCGCCGCCTTCCGGCGCCAGTGTCACGCCTGAGGGCGTACCGACAATAATGAAGCGGGAATCCTGATAGCAGGCATAGTTCATGGCATCGAGGCCGCGCGCCACGAACGGATCATAGACTGTGCCAATGGGAATGATGCGCTCGCCAAACAGGCTGTGCGACAAGCCAGCCGCGCCGAGCATGAGGAAGAGGTTCATCTCGGCAATGCCGAGTTCGATATGCTGGCCTTCCGGAGAGAATTGCCATTTTTGCGTCGAGGGAATGCGTTGTTCCCGAAATGTGTCGCCCTTGGCTTCGCGCGCGAACAGGCTGCGCCGGTTGACCCACGGGCCGAGATTGGTTGAGGCCGTCACATCTGGAGATGTGGTGAGGATGCGGTCGGCAAGTTCGCTGTCGGTCTTGGCGATTGCGTCGAGGATCTTCCCGAAGCCCGCCTGTGTGGACTGGTTGCGATCATCGAGGAAGATCGGACCGGAACTTTTCACACTGGGCGCTTCAAACCGACGACGGCCCCTGGAGAAGAAGGCCGCCGCATCCATCAGTCTCTGGAAGGCGTCCGGATTGTCGATGCCGGCAAGTGTCTCCCATTCCTTGCCCTTGGACACGGCCATGCGCTTTTGGAAATCGGCCATCTGGGACGGGTTCATCAGGCCGGCATGATTGTCCTTGTGCCCCGCCAGCGGCGTGCCCCAGCCCTTGATCGTATAGGCGAGGAAAACCGTCGGCTGGTCGTCTGTGACCTTGTCGAATGCTTCGGTGAGCGTCTGGACGCACTGACCGCCGAGATTGTTCATCAGGGCGGAAAGCTCGTCATCGCTGCGCGCGTCCAGTAGTGTGGTCACGTCGCCCTGATCGCCGATATCGTCCATCAGGCGTTTGCGCCAGGCGGCACCGCCCTGATAGGTGAGCGCGGAATAGTCAGTGTTCGGACAGGATTGGATCCATTGTTTCAGGGCATCGCCGCCGGGCTCTTCAAAGGCGGCGCGCTGCAACACACCGTGGCGCAGCACGATGGTGCGCCAGCCAAACGCCTTGAAGATCGCATCGATCTTCTCCCACAGGCCCTCATGAACGACGCCGTCGAGGCTCTGGCGGTTATAGTCAATCACCCACCATGTGTTGCGCAGGTCGTGCTTCCAGCCTTCCTGAAGGCATTCATAGACATTGCCTTCGTCCAGTTCGGCATCTCCCACGAGGGCGATCATGCGGCCAAGCTGGCGATCACTCGCCCAGGGTTTGGCTTCGAGATAGTCCTGCATCACGGAGGCAAAGGCCGTGATGGCGACGCCAAGGCCAACAGAGCCTGTGGAGAAGTCGACATCGTCCACATCCTTGGTCCGGCTCGGATAGGATTGCGCGCCGCCATACCCGCGAAAATTTTCGAGTTTCTCGCGTGTCTGGTTGCCCATCATGTATTGCATCGCGTGGAAGACGGGGGAGGCGTGCGGCTTCACCGCGACCCGGTCTTCCGGGCGCAAAGTATGGAAATAGAGGGCTGTCATGATCGAGACCATCGAGGCGCAAGAGGCCTGATGGCCGCCGACTTTCACATCGCCTTCCTCTTTTTCGCGGAGATGGTTGGCATTGTGCACGATCCAGGAGGACAGCCAGAGCAAGCGTTGCTCCATGGATTTCAGCGCCTCAAAGTCGGTCATTGCGAAAAGCCCTGTTCTGGCAGTCTGCCCCGGGCGGACTGCAATTCGAATACAGGTTCGTACCATCAGCCGGACGGCAGATCATCCCTCCTGATGACAATTACGGGGCATGTCAGCGCGGCTGTCGGCAGGATATTGAAACAAACCTGCTTCGATGGCGGTCAGGCGAAAAGATCACCTGTTTGCGTGTCGCGCTCTGGGGCCATGTCGTCGCCGCGATAGAAACAGGGATGCTTGATACGGCTGAAATTCCGGTGCCGCTCATAATGGACCCAGCCGCCATTGGGCATGCGCTGACTGAGGATCGGCGCATCGCAGACCGGGCAGGCAGAATGGCAGGATTTCTCCGGCCCGCCGCTGTCGCTTCGCTCGATTGGCATCCAGGAGGAGGCGACCTCCACCATCTGTCCGGAAGGCAGACGGCGCATATGTGCCCGGCGGCGAATCCATTTGATCGACATCTCAAGCTCCCTGCTTCGGCCGATCCCATAAGGCGTGTGATTCGGTTAAGCGAAGGTGGGCAGACAGGTGGCCCGGCTGCCGCTGTCACAGAACTTTATCACTGCCGACATTAAACCGTACAGAAATCCGCATATCGCTGCGGCAACTGCAAAGGGGCAATGTTGTGACCAGTGATTTTGAATTGGTTTACTCCTTGGAAATCAAGGTATTGGATCTGGAGAAAAAGGTTCTGGAACTCGAAGAATCAATCGCAGCCCTCACGCAACAGCTGCATTCGGTTGAAAATGAAGCCACCCACAATATTCCCGACGAAATCACCGAGAAAATTCGGGAAGGTGAGAACCCGGTACGGGTTGTCCGCCAGTACCGCCTGATGACCCAAAAGGATCTGAGTGATGTGTGCGGCATTCGCCCCAACCATATTTCGGCCATAGAGCGCGGCATGTCCTATGGCCTCAAAACAGCCAAGCGATTGGCTGATGCGCTTGACGTTCCTGTAGATTTGCTGACCTGAGATCCCATGAAACTGATGACCTCCCTCGCAGCTTCGGCGGCTGCTTTCGTTCTGACTGGATGCTCCAACGGCGCCGATGACGCGCCCCGGCCCGTCTTTCCTGATGCCGAGCCAGCCACGCAATTCACCCGCGCCTACTCCATGACCGAAAGCCCGGATGGGCAGGTCCGCGTCTTTGCCAAGGAGAATGGCGACGAAACCTGGTTGTATGAGGTGCGCCGTGAAGGGAAGGCCTGGGGCACGCCCCAGCGCCTCGAATTTCCTTCGAAAAAGCTAATGGCCGGCCCCAGTTTCAATCCCGTAGACGGCACGCTGCTGTTCGCGTCCGATGCCGACACGCCTGAATGGCCGGGTCGCAAGGATCTGAATATCTGGCAAGTGGCGCTTGAGGATGGCGAATGGGGGGAGCCCGCACCCCTGTCAGGCGACGTGAACACGGGTGCGAATGAAACCATGGCGGTTGTCTCGGCAGACGGCCTGATGGTGTATACGTCTAACAAGAGCGGCAGCTTCAATCTGGCCGAAGCGCGTCAGGATGATGAGGGGAACTGGATCAAGCAGCGCGGTCTGGAAGAGGTCAATGATTTCCGCACGAATGATCATCTGGCGCTGACGTCGGATGGGCAGACGCTGTTCTTCTACTCGCATCGTGCGCCCAAACTCGGAATTGTCGATATCTGGATTGCCAGCCGACAGGAAGATGGCACTTGGAGCGAGCCGAGGAATCCGGGAGAGCCCCTGAATTCTGCAGGTATCGATTATGGGCCCGGCCTTTCTGCGGATGGGCAAACGCTGTTTTTCTCGCGGGAAGGCGATCTGTTCCAAATTCCCGTATCGGTTGTCCTCGCCGACGACCCAGACGCCTGATCCCTTAATGTTCCTGACTTTGCAGCGTTAATGCAGCCGGGTGGCTCTCCTTCTCAGGAGTTCCGCCATCACAGTTGATTATCGAGCCTTTTCCGCGTGCCCGAAGTTTCTGGAGACGTGCTCACAGGCCGTGGGCCACGCGTTCATGAAGGTAATTGCCGCCGTCATAAAAACTTTGCGGAACTGTGCGGAAACCGTCGCTGGCCACTGCGATAAGCCGCTTCGGATGCAGGTGGCCATGGAATCACCATTGGCCCGATCCAACGAATTATTGCTGAGACCGGCGTCCTTGATTGGGGCCACAAAGGGGTAAAGAATGAAACTCGGGAAGACCTTGAAGCTCGCGACCATGGCGAGCGTTGCCGTGCTGACACTCGCTGCGTGTTCGGACACGACCATTTCCTCACCAGGAGCCTCCGAAACGCCGGTGAGCCCGCCGCCACCGCCGCCACCGCCGCCGGCCGCCTCTACCATCGATCTGGTCCCGACGGCTGGCTGTCCCACGGGCACGGCTGAGGCCACACTTGCTGCTGTGGCTGCCGATGGCTTCTCTGACGTCTCCGTATGTGTGCTCGGTTCCGATGCCTCAGGTGGTACGGCGATTACGGCCGATATCGAAATTCCGGCCAACACCACGATCGCCATTCAGGGGCCGGTCTTCATTGGTGAAGACAACAAGGATGACGCTGGCACGCCGGTCACGCTGACGATCAATGAAGGCGTTCGCTTCTTTGGCGCTTCGACTTCCGGTACAGCGACTGCAACCGATGACTATCTGGTGGTTACCCGCGGATCCCAGATCAACGCCGTTGGGACTGAGACCAGCCCGATCCGCTTTACGGCCCGTGCGGCGCTCAACGATGAAGAGACGGGCTCCAGCCTGATCGAAGCCGGCACCAACGCTCAGTGGGGCGGCTTGGTTATCAACGGTTTTGCGCCGATCAACGCATGTGAAGATGGCACGGCAAGCGGCGGTACAGCTGGATGTGAAAAGTCCGGGGAGGGCTCCTCGGGCCTCTTCGGCGGCGCAATCGCTGACGACAATTCCGGTACGCTTCAGTATGTCATCGTTGAATATGCAGGTTCCCGTCTGACCAATAATGACGAGTTGAACGGCATCGCCTTCCAAGGTGTGGGTTCGGCCACGACGGTCGATCACATCCAGGTTCACAACAACCTCGACGACGGCATCGAATGGTTCGGTGGCACCGTGAGCGCAAAATATGTCGCGATCACGGGCGCTGGCGACGATTCCCTTGACTGGACCGATGGCTGGACGGGCAAGCTGCAGTTTGCTGCGGTTCGCTCCACCATCCCGACCTCTGATGACCCGCGCGGAATCGAGGCAGACAATTTGTCCTCCCCGAACGACAAGACGCCATTCTCGAGCCCAAGCGTTTCCAACTTCACGCTCGTCGGCACCGACGGCAACCAGCAGGGCATCCTTCTGCGTCGCGGGACGCAGGGTAACATCGTCAATGGTGTCGTGACTGGCTACGCAACCGGCATCGACGTCGACGACACCCAAACCTTCACAGGCTACACAAACGGCGACCTGGTGATTGAATCTCTCTTCCTCGATACGGATGAGAACTTCGCAACCGATTCCGACGGCGTTCCGACCTTCCCGGCGTCCGCCAATGTTCGCACCGGTGGTAACAGCCTGACGGATGGTTTCTTCCCAGGTACGGCTGAACTGGCAGTGCCTGCCTCTACGGCCTTGTCCGGCGATGCTTTCTTTGAGGCGACGACCTTTATCGGTGCGTTTGCTCCGACCGAAACCCTGGCCAGCAACTGGGCCAACTTCACCTTGACGGGCTCTCTGTTCGACGAAGTCGATGCGACCTGCCCAACAGGCACCACGACTGACGGTGAACTGGACGGCAAGACACTCTGTGTTATCTCCGGCAGCAGCGCCATCACGTCAGACCTGCGCCTCACCAATGGCGACCAGCTGATCTATGAACTCGACGGTTCTGTCTTCGTCGGGGCCGACCTGGGTCCGGACCCGGCTGCACCGCTCGGCAGCGGCGTGTCGGCAACTCTGACCATCGATCCCGGTGTGACGGTTGTGGGTGCAGGCAATGACGACTACCTGGTTGTCACCCGCGGTTCGAAGATCCTCTCCAATGGTACAGCTGAAAACCCGGTTGTCTTCACGGCCAAGACGGTTGTGGACGGCACGGCGACGCTCGATCAGGACACGAAAGGTCTCTGGGGCGGCATCGTGATCAATGGCCGCGCGCCGATCAATGCCTGTGACGACGGTTCAGCGACCGGTGGCACGGTCGGTTGCCAGAAGACCGGTGAAGGCTCTTCCGGCCTGTTCGGTGGGGCAAGTGCTGACGATGACTCCGGTCAGCTCTTCTACACCCGCGTTCAATATGCCGGTGTGGCTCTGACGAATACGGACGAACTGAACGGTATTGCCTTCCAAGGCGTCGGCTCCCAGACAGAAGTCGATTATGTTCAGGTCTACAACAACCTTGATGACTGCTTCGAATGGTTTGGGGGCACTGTAAGCGCCACACACCTGGTTGGTCTTGGTTGCGGTGACGACACCTTTGACTGGACCGATGGCTGGACCGGCTCCCTGCAATACGCAATCGCGTATACGGGTGTCGCCAGCGCGACGGGCGGCATCACCGGTAGCCATAATGGTATCGAAGCTGACAGCTCTTCCAATGCTCTGGCAACGCCGATCTCCAGCCCGAACGTGTCGAACTTCACCGTCATTTCCGGTGGCGATGGCGACGCACTGACGGGCGCTCTGCTCCGCCGCAACATGCAGGGTGTGATTGCGAATGGCATCGTTCTGGGATGGCCGGATGCAGGTATTGATGTCGACGGTACCGACACCCAGGCCAATTTCAACAATGGTGACCTGATCATTCAGTCCCTGTTCCTTGCTGACAATGGCGAGCCTGTGGAAACGGGAGATGCTGACGACATCACCTTCACGGCAGCGAATGATGTGGAAACAGGTCTGGCAAATTCCATGACCGACTTCACATTCCGTACCGGGCGCCCGGGTGTGGTTCCAGGCGCAAACGAGAACAGTGTGGATGTGTACGACGTCACTGGCGTCGGCAAGCTTGAAGCCACCACCTTTATCGGTGCGGTCGAAGATGCTGATGACGATTGGTATCTCGGTTGGACCATCGATCAGGAAGGTGACTTGACGTCGGCCAACTAAGTCCGCCTCGAGCCTGATGGGTGGGGCGGCCATATGTGCTGCCCCACTCTGCTGTTCAGAGACACAGATTTCGGCGGGTTGGACTCAGCTCGCCTTTTACAGGAACACACAAAATGAAACGCATCCTGTCTGCCCGTTCCTTGCTGTTGTCCGGTGCCTGCCTCGTCTGGCTGTCCCCGGCACTGGCACAGGACGACACCCAGCCCGCAGATCCTGCCACTCCGGTAGAGACTGAAGCCCGCCAGGAAACCATCGTGGTGCGCGGCGCGTTTATTCCGGACGAAAAACGCTCTACGTCGGAGGTTTCCAGCCTCATCGATGAAGGGGACTTTTCCCTTCAGGGGGATGGCGACGCAGCCGCAGCCCTGGCACGCGTTGCCGGCATTGCGACCGCCGAGGACGAGTTCATCTATGTCCGGGGCCTCAATGAGCGGTATTCGACAGCGCTTCTGAACGGCTCTCCCTTGCCGAGCCCGGCGCCGCTTCGCCGCGTCGTGCCGCTGAACCTTTTCCCGACCTCCGCGCTGAAAAGCGTACTGGTGCAGAAGACCTATTCCCCAAACCTGCCGGGTGAATTTGGCGGCGGTGTCGTAGATCTGCGGACCAAGACCGTGCCGGATGAAGGCTTCTTCACCGTTGGCGTAAAGGCCGCTGCTGACTCGGAAATCACTTTGAAAAATGGCCTCATGTATGATGGCTCCGATACAGACTGGACGGGGTTTGATGATGGCACGCGCGACCGTCCATCCCTTGCCGATGGCCTGACGCCGGATTTCGGCCGTCAGTTGACAGATAACTCCTCGCTGCTGGTAATGCAGGAAGGGGAGGTCGCACCAAACTTTTCCGTCGATCTCTCAGGTGGTGACCGCTACGATTTGAGCGATGACGTGTCGATGGGTGTGATCGCGGCGGCGGGCTACTCCAATTCCTGGAAGAGAAAACAGGGGCGTCGCGGATATGCTTTTTCGAGCGGCGAAGGCCTGGGACAGTTCTATGACCAGGAGCGCCTGAGCACGGAGAACACGATTGACCTGAACGGCCTTATGACCGTTGGATTTGAGCTGTTTTCTGACCATGAAATCAAGTTCACCGGACTTGTGACGCGCTCCACCGAAAAAGAGGCCCGTATCATCAGTGGTGAGAACGAGGAATCAGTCGAGGAACGTGTGGACGCTCTGGAGTGGTTTGAACAGCAGCTCTGGACCACACAGGTTCAGGGTGAGCATTTCTTCCCGCAGCTGCACGATCTGAAGGTCAACTGGCGGGGGTCTTACTCCGAAGCCCTGCGTGATGCGCCATACCAGCTCTCCAATATCTATATTGTTCGCAACGGTGTTACCCGGCTTTCCTCAAGCTCGGCGGCCAACCGCTTCCAGTTTAGCCGTGTGGATGACGACACGACCGATTTCGGCATTGATGCGGAATTGCCTTTCGCCATTGATGGCGATTGCACCTATTTCTGTGAGACGGATCTGAAATTCGGCTATGGTTATGTTGAGAACGACCGGGCCGCACGCTCCTTCATCTATGACATCGGTGGCGTTGGTGGGACGGACGGTCTCAGCCGTCTCGATTATATCTATGACTCTCTGTTCCGGAGCGGTCAGGGCAGCGTTACGGCCATCGCGGGTGAGCAATTCCCGGAATTCTACCTCGCGACTCTTGAGATTGACGCAGCCTATGTGGGGATCGACACGCAATTGACGCCGTACATGCGTGCTGCCATCGGCGTACGCTATGAAGACGCCATTCAGGCTGTCGACACACAGGTGATCGGCGGAGATCTTGCCGATAACACGGTCGAGGGTGTGATTGATGAGACGGATTGGTTCCCGGCGGTCACCCTTACCTGGAACCCGATAGAGGACCTTCAGGTGCGCGGCGGGTATTCGGAAACCTTGACGCGTCCCCAATTCCGCGAACTCGCTCCGGCCGTTTTCGTCAACACGGAAACCGATGCCAACTTCTTCGGTAACCCGTATCTCGTGAATGCCAGTATCAAGAACTATGATCTCCGTGCGGAATACTATTTCGCCCGTGATCAGTTCATGACACTCGGCCTTTTCTACAAGGACCTGACGAACCCGATCGAGGAAATCCTTGTTCCGGCGGAAACGCTTCAGACGACTTTCATCAATGCGCCAGCCGCGGAGATGTATGGTTTTGAAGTCGAATATGAGCAGATGCTGCCGATGGAGCGCTGGACGGGGCTTGGTTTCTTCGATTCCCGTGACCTGCAAATCAAGGCCAACTACACTTGGTCGGATTCTAAAATCAGCGCCGACGGCGAAGTGGCCTTCAATGTCGGTACGAACCTCAACCCTGTACGTGGGACCACGGCTGCGGCTGGGCGGATCGAGGATGGCCGACGCATGCAGGGCCAATCGGAACACATCGTCAACCTCCAGGTTGGGCTTCTCAATGAAGATGCCCAGTCGGAACTGAACGTGTTGGTCAACTATGTCAGTGAGCGTATCCGGTCAGGCGAAGTTCTGGCGCGTAACCTGCCAGCCATTATGGAAGAGCCGCCGATGACGGTGGATCTCGTCTGGAACAAGCGTTTCCAGGCAGGTACCGGCCAGTACGAATTCTCCCTCAATATCGAAAACATCCTTCAGGAAGACTATGAAGCCTATCAGGAGCGGGGCGGTGACCGCGTCGATGTCGATACCTACGACCAGGGAACAATTATCAGCGTTGGCCTGAAACGCATGTTCTAGCTTCGGCTCTGATATTGCATAACATCAATTGCAGGTCCGCGGCCATTGTCGTCGCGGACCTGTTGGCTTAGGGGAAACCCTCTTTCGAGGGGCATGCTATTGACTGAACGGCTTGAATCTCTTGCGGTTTTTGCTCGGCGTAGCGTCGGGCCTGCCTTGCGCGTGATTGAGGTCGCCTTGGTCGTGGGCATAGGCTTGGCGGTGGCAAAGCTCATTTGGCTGGCGGCTGAGCCGGGCGGGGCGGTCTCTCCGGACATCCCGGTCCGCGCTGTCGTGCAAAAACCGCAAGGTAATACTGCCAGCATTTCCGTGGATACGTCGCGGCTCCTCCATGAAAATCCGTTCGGCGCGGCCTCCGCCCTCGTAACAGATATCCCGGATGCGCCTGAAACCAGCCTGAATCTCAAGCTGCGGGGCGTGCGGGCCTCCTCCGAAGAGGATGGCGGCATCGCTTTGATCACTACGCCTGACAACCGGACCGCCGCCTATTCACCCGGCGAGCCAATCCTCGATGGTGTCACGCTGCAGCGTATTTATGGGGACCGGGTCACGCTCCGGAAGGGCGGCCAAACGGAGGCGTTGATGATGGAAGGCGGCGCTGGCCTGCTATCGGTCCTGACCACGCCCGGCCAGCCTGACCCCGAGAGCAACAATTCTTCCTCGGGCTCTACCAGCGCCCGGATCGCCCGTGCCGACCTGATGTCGAGCATCACGATTGATCCTGTTCATCGGGGCCAGGAATTCGTCGGTTACCGTATCGGCTCCCGGGGGGATGCTGACATGATGACCCGCGCGGGTCTGCAGACCGGCGATATTATCGTGGGTCTGGATGGCGCAGACATCAATGACGTTCCTCCGGCAGAGCTTGCCCGGAAATTCTCCGATCCAAATCCCGTTCGCCTGAAGATCGACCGGGACGGAAAGACAATTGACCATACCCTCGCGCCCGAGGAGGCCCGATAGACATGAATTTGAAAACCCTCTTGTCCGCTACGGCGATCCTCGCAGCGTCTCCGTCGGCCTTTGCCCTGGCCAATGAGACACCGGCGGATACGGCGCGGCACATCCTGAATTTCGAGGATGTCGAGTTGTCGGCCCTGATCGCGGATGTGTCGACGGTGACGGGCTACACGTTTGTCGTGCATCCGGAGGCGCGTACCAAGCGGATCACAGTCTCCTCCACCACGCCTCTGACGCGCCAGCAGGTGTTCGATGTGTTCCTGTCCTCCTTGCGCGTACACGGATTTACAGCGGTCCCGGCCGGCAAGGCGACGTATCGCATTGTCCCGGAGCAAAGCGCTGTGGGCGAGGCGGGCATGGGGGCATACGGATCGAACGCCTTCACGACCGAAATCTTCAGCCTCCAGCACCTGAACGCCCTCGAGGCTGCGAAGATGCTCAAGCCGGTGATCGACGAGCAGGGTCAGGTGATTGCCAATGCCCAGTCGAACACGTTGGTCATTGTGGATTATGCCTCCAACATTCCGCGCTTGCGCAGCATGGTCGACAAGATTGATTCTGATCCTTCGGTGACGGAAACCATCCAGCTGGCCAACACCTCCGCCACGGAAGTCGCGAATATCCTGACCTCGCTGAACACCAATGCCGGCGAAGACGCCTACAAATCCAATTTCAGGGCCATAGCGTCCGAGGCGGGCAATGCGCTGATCCTGCGCGGCGATCCGGCAGCCGTTGAGCGCGCCAAACTCGTGACGGCGGATCTGGATGGCCGCGACCGTCTTCAGGACACGATCCGGGTCGTCCCGCTGAATAATGCGGATGCGGCTGATGTGGTGCCGATCCTGCAGCAGGTGGCCTTTGCCATCGACAAGCGCCGCGGACTCGCGGATGCGAATGAGGCGACCACGATTGCCCATCATGATTCCACCAACTCGCTGGTCATCAGCGCAGCGCCGGAAACCCTGCTCAGTCTGGAGCGGGTCATTAGTGACCTTGACCGTCGGCGCGCTCAGGTATTGGTGGAGGCCATTATCGTCGAAATGACAGACGACACGGCGCGCCAGCTCGGCCTGCAATTCCTGCTCTCCGGCACGGGCAGCAATTCGGTTCCCTTCGCCACGACAAACTTCTCGGCCTCGGCCCCGAACCTGCTGACGCTGGCAGGTGCGATCAGCAGCGATACGCCATTTGCGGATGGGGAAGACAGTTCGGTAAATGATGCGCTGACAACGGCCGCATTGAATTCCCTGCTGGGCTTGACGGGGCTGACCGTCGGTGTTGGCGGCCAGGACGGAGACACCCTGTTCGGTGCAGTCCTGACGGCGGTCGAAGCGGATACAAATTCCCGCATCTTGTCCAAGCCATTCAACATGACGCTGGACAATGGAACTTCATCGCTTCTGGTTGGCCAGAACGTGCCAGTGACAACTGGACAGGTTCTCGGGGATGACAATACAAACGCGTTCACGACGGTTGACCGGCAAGACGTGGGCGTGGGCCTGACCGTGACCCCTCGGATATCCAATGATGGTACAATCCGAATGCAGATCGAACAGGAAGTATCCAATATCGCCGGGGCCATTACCGCAGGTGTAACGGACGTTGTGTTCAATACACGTAAGATCAACACCAGCGTCATTGCAGATGATGGCGAGATCATCGTGTTGGGTGGCCTGATTGAACAGACCGAAGCCTTCTCCAATGAAAAAGTGCCGCTGCTCGGGGATATTCCCGTTGCAGGGCGCCTGTTCCGCACCGAGGGCAAATCGCTAGGCCGGACGAACCTGATGGTCTTCATTCGCCCGACCATCATTCGGGATCGCGCAGGGGCTGCTGCAGCGACGTCTCGCTCATATAATTACATTCGCGCCGAAGAGCTCTGGGACGGGGAGGGGAATGACACGTCCTCCATCGACAATTTCATCACAGAAGTGCTGGGAAGCCCGCCGCCGCAATGACGCCGACCGATTTCGCCCCGACGCAATTCACATATGCCTTCGCCAAGGAGAAGGGACTGGTCGTCTTGCCCGGACGGGACCAGCTGAGCGTGGCCGTCCGTCAGGGCGCCGATCCGCTGGCACTTGTGGAGGCACGTCGCGCGCTCGGCAGCGTGTTTGCCCTGGAGTCGCTGGACAAGGACTCCTATGATCGGTTGCTGGCCGAGGCCTTTGCGTCTGGCCCGATGGCGGATGATGACGTCGATGCCGCCGTGGAGAGCCGGGGCGGTCTGGAGAGCCTGATCGACGATATCCCGAAAGCTGCAGACTTGCTCGACGGACAGGATGACGCGCCGGTGATCCGCCTGATCAACGGCTTGATCCACGAAGCCATCAAGCGCCGCGCGTCCGACATCCATATCGACCCGTTCGAAAACCATCTCTCGATCCGCTACCGGATTGATGGCGACCTCGTCGAAGTTCTGACCCCGCCGCGCAAACTGGCCGCGCCCATCTTGTCTCGGATCAAAGTCATGGCGCGGCTCGACATTGCCGAAAAACGTCTCCCGCAGGATGGCCGCATTTCGCTCTCTGTGGGCGGACGGTCCATTGATGTGCGTGTGGCAACGCTGCCCACCCGGTATGGGGAGCGGGTTGTGCTGCGCCTGCTCGACACAAAGAACGCGCTGGTCGGCCTGCCGGAACTTGGCATGGATGCTGACACGCTGGAGCGTTTCTCCGATGCGCTGGCCCAGCCAAATGGCGTGATCCTTGTCACCGGACCGGTCGGCTCGGGCAAGACGACGACGCTCTATGCGTCGCTCTCGCGCCTCAACAATGGCCGCGACAATATTATGACCCTGGAAGACCCGGTCGAATACGGCCTGCCGGGCATCAGCCAGACCCAGATGGATCACAAGGTCGGCCTGACCTTCGCGGCGACGCTCCGTTCCATTCTTCGCCAGGATCCGAATGTTGTCATGGTCGGCGAGATCCGCGATTCCGAAACGGCGGAAGTCGCGTTTGAATTCGCCTCCACGGGCCGTCTCGCTTTGTCCACACTCCACACGAACAGCGCTGCCGGGGCAATCACACGTCTGCGCGACATGGGCGTCGAGGCCTACCTGCTCGCGTCCACGCTGCGCGCGGTGATGGCACAGCGCCTCGTCCGCCGCCTATGCCCGAATTGCAAGACGGAGCGTCCGGCCACCGCGGTGGAACTCGACGCCCTCGGCTTTGGCGCAGGCGAGACCGTCATGGTGGGCGAGCCGAATGGCTGTTTCTCGTGTGGCAATACCGGCTTTGATGGCCGGATCGGTATCTATGAACTTCTGGTCGTGGACAGCAATATCCGCGAACTGCTCGGGTCCGAGGCCAGCGAGCACCGGATCGACGAAACCGCGTTTGCTGGCAATGACCGGCTGATCGACAATGCGCGGCGCTATGTCGTCTCGCAGGAAACCAGTCCCGCTGAAGTGCTCCGCGTCAGCCGCAAGGGAGGTGGGTGATGCCGGCATTTGAGTATGTCGCCGTCGATGATCATGGCAGGCGCCAGAAAGGGATCATTTCTGCCGAAAGCCCGCGTTCTGCACGCCGCGAATTGCGCCTGCGCGATCTCATGGCGCTCGACGTCATTCCCGTCAGCGAGCAATCCGCCTGGACAAGCCGGATCGGCGGTCGGATCGGCGAAAAGCAGCGCGTTCTTCTGGTGCGGCAATTATCCGTGCTCCTGCAATCGGGCCTTCCGGTCGAGCAGGCCCTTGCCGCCGCCGCCGAGGATGCGGCGACGCCCCAGACCCAACGTGTGCTTCACGCAATCAAGACCGAAGTGACCGAAGGCGCCCGCCTCGCGGATGCCATGGCGGTGGCGCCGAAGGCCTTTCCACCCCTGGTGCGGTCGGTTGTTTCCGCTGGTGAATTGTCCGGTCGGCTGGGCGATGTGATGGAACGGCTCGCGACATATCTGGAGCGTAGTCACCAATTGCGCCAGAAGGTCCAGGCGGCGCTGATCTATCCGGCGGTTCTGGGCATCATGGCCGTCGGCATGATCATCGCCATGATGTTGTTTGTCGTGCCGCGCCTGGTCGAGCAATTCGACCTGTTTGACGCAGGCTTGCCACTCATCACGCGTATCGTGATCAGCCTGTCCGAGACCCTGCAGTCGCATGGCATTCTGATCGCTCTGGCGCTCGCGACTCTGGTCTTCGCCATGGTCCGCGCCTTCAGGGTTCCTGCGGTGCGCCGCGCAATTGATCGCTACAGCCTGAACTTGCCTATTGTCGGCCCGCTGAACCGGACCGTCTGCGCGGGGCGGTTCGCGCGCGTCTTCGCGACGCTCTCGGGCTCTGGCGCGACCATTCTCGAGGCATTGAGCGGGGCCAAGGGCGCTTCGGGCAATCTCGTCTTCAGCGAAGCCGCAGAGCAGATTGCCGAACGTGTGCGCGAAGGGGGCTCCTTTGCCGGCGCGCTGAAGGCCACAGGTGTCTTCCCGCCGATGATGGTGCACATGGTCTCCAGTGGCGAGGCCGGCCGGGACATTCCGGGCATGATGACCCGCGCGGCGGATTTCCTCGACAATGAATTCGAGACGGGATCGTCCACGCTCCTGTCCCTGCTGGAGCCGCTTATCATTGTTGTGCTCGGCGGGCTGGTTGGCCTGATCGTCCTGTCGGTTATGTTGCCGATCCTGCAACTCAATACTCTCGCTATCGGATAGGAGGCAGTCATGCACTTAGTCACGCCCCGCACCCCTGAGGAAAAGCGCTGCAAGACGGCGGGTTTCTCGCTCGTGGAACTCATGGTGGTGGTTTTCATCATGGGCTTGCTGGCCACGCTGATCGTCATCAATGTCGCCCCGGCGACCGACCAGTCCCGCATCGGCAAGGCCCATTCCGACATTGCGGCGCTCGAAAGCGCGCTCGATATGTATAATCTCGACATGTACGGCTATCCGTCCGGCGAACAGGGCCTGGCCGCGCTGAGCACGGCGCCCACCGGCGCACAGGCCGCGCAGTACCGCCCCGGCGGCTATATCAAACGTATGCGGACCGATCCTTGGGGCAACGAGTACGAATACGCTCATCCCGGCACCCGGTCGGGCAGCGCCTATGACGTCTTCTCCGCCGGTCCGGATGGACAGGCCGGGACGGACGACGATATCGGGAACTGGGATCCCGCCATCTGATGACGCCAGTCCTGTCCTCTCAATCCGGCATGTCTTTGGTTGAGGTTCTGGTTGCGCTCTTTATCCTGGCGCTGGCCAGCGCCGCGATCGTCATGACGCTGCCCCGTCAGCCGTCCCGGCTTGATCGGGAAGTGGCACGGCTGGAACTGGCCATTGACCGTCTGGCAGACGAGGCCATTGCCTCCGGCGAAGTGCGCGCCATCCGCCTGGGGGAGGATGAATATGGGGCCGAGGCCTGGCGCGGCAGTCGGTGGGTCGCGCTGCCGCGATCGGCGCACACATTGCCACCCCCTCTGACGATCTCTGTCTCAACGACGCGCCGGGGGCTTCAGGAAAGTGATCCGAAGGATTGGCCGCACATCGTGGCCGATGCGACCGGCATCGTGTCAGCTCGGCCGCTGACCCTTACCGAGGGTACGGACCGGCGTGTGCTGACCGTGTCTTCGTCCGGCATGGTCGAGGTGGAGCGCTGACATGACATCTCCGCGTTCACAGCAAGGCTTCACGCTGGTCGAAGTGCTGGTCGCGCTGGGCGTCTTCAGCATTGCTGCCATGTCGCTGGCGCATCTCGGGAACGAAACCCTTGTTGGCGCGCGCCATGTGGATCAGCGTTTCCTTGCCACCGTCGAAGCTGACAATCTGATGGCCGAGGCGCTTGTCCGCCCCGGTGCCATTCCGCCGGGTGTGAACACCGGTGAAAGCACGCAGCGCGGCCGCAGGCTGACCTGGATGCGCACGATCAGCGCCACCGGAAGGGAAGGCCTGTTTTCCGTGTCCGTCACAATAGGCGATGCCGAAACGGGCCAGCAACTCGTGAACCGCCAGACCCTGATGCGGGTGCCTACATCATGAGCAAATCGGCCGGGTTCACCTTGATCGAAATGCTGGTCGCGCTCGCCGTGACCTCACTGCTCATGGTGGCGGGGTCGACCCTGTTGATCCAGACATTGCGGTCCGGCCAGATGGTGGAGGCCCGCACAGAGATGGTTCGCGATCAGGACGCGGCCCATAGCCTGCTGCGGGATGACCTCGCCAATGCCACCTTGCGCCTGACCCAGCCGCCCAATGGGCTCGACGCCCCCAAGGCCTTCAGCGGCGGGTTCTCCACGCTGGAGCCATTGTTGGCGTTCACCAGGGCCGGCTGGATCAATCCCGGTCATGTCGAGCCGCGGGGCGACCTGCAACGGGTGGAATACTTTTTGATTGACGGAAACCTTGTTCGCCGGGCATGGCTGCGGCCCGATCCGGTCTACAACACCCCCTATGCAGATCGCGTGATTGCCGAGGATCTCGACAGCGTCGGCCTGCGTTTCCTGACCGGCACCAGCTGGCAACTGGACTGGCCGGGCCAGTCAGACACGCTGCCGGACCTGGTCGAGCTGACCTTCGTGTTCGGAGAAGGCGACGAGCTGCGCCAGCTCTTTCTTGTGGGGGGTGCAGGATGAAACGCCGGCACCCTTCCGATCACGAACGCGGCGCAACGCTGCTCAGCGTGTTGCTCATCATCGTCCTGATGTCGACAGCGGCGCTTGCGGCTACCGATGCGCTGGCGCGGTCCGTCAGCGTCTCGCGGGTTTCGGCCAGCCGGGCCGACAGCTTCTGGGCGACACGCGGGGCCTTGTCTGTGGGTGAGACAATCGTGAATGAAGCCCTGGCGAAGACGGACGGGGCCTTGACGGCCGACTCCCTGTTGTTCCGTGAACCAATTGTGTTTGCATATGCGCGCGGGACGATTTCCGTCCGGTTTTACGAGGCCACGAATTGCCTGAATCTGAATGCCCTTTCGCTGGGGGACGATGAAGCCTCTGCCGGGAGCGTGTCCCCGGACCAGCTCCACCGCATGCTTGAGGGCGCGGGCCTGTTCAACAGCGAGGCGCAGCATCTGGTGGATGCGCTGTCAGACTGGATGGACGCGGATACCAGTCCGCGCGCCTCCGGTGCCGAGGACGGCTCGTATCGAGGCCGGGCAATCCCCCATCGGACACCGGGACAGAGGCTCGTCTCTATCAGCGACATGCGCGCGATCGAGGGCTTCACCCCGGATGTAATGACCGAGATTTCGAGCCTGGTCTGCGTCCGTTCAAGGTCGGATGATGCCCCGCTGAACATCAACACGCTGACAGCGGATCAGGCGCCGCTGCTGGCAGCGCGCTTTTCCGACGAATTGTCCACAAGCGAAGCCGAACAGCTGATCCTGTCGCGCCCGGAAGGAGGTTGGCTGAATGTCGGTGAATTCCTCCTGTCGCGGGATGTGGCCAGTATCGCGCCGGCACTGCGCCAGGATAGTGCTCTGTCGATACGCTCCGCCCAGATTGGGGCTGCCATTTCGATTGCCTCCGACACAGGCACCATTCGCATCGATGCGACCTACGGGCGTGGCACCGATGGCTTTTATATCCTACAGGGCTCAAACAGGAGATCTGGCTGATGCGCCCGAGACTTTACACGGAAATCCCGAAGGACGGCGACAACTGGCGGTTCGTGCGGAGCGGTCCGTCCGGGCTTGAGCCCGTACCGGAGGGCGCTGGCATTCCGTCTGGCGCGGATGTTGTCGTCTTCGTTCCCGGAACCGATGTGACGGCGCACCGGGTGCGTGCGGCGGCCCGGCGGCCGGTAGAGCTGACGCGCCTTGCGACGTTTGCGATCGAGGATGATCTCGCCGTGCCGGTCGAGTCCGTTCATGTCGCCGTATCTGCGGATCAGGACGATGCGGGGTTCCGGATGGTCTATGCCGTGTCGCACACAGTCATGCAGCATTGGCTGGACCAGCTTGAAGCTGCCGGCCTCGGACCGGCCAGGATTGTGCCGGATCTGTCCCTGCTGCCGCCAACCGAACAGGTCGATTTCGGTCGCTATCAATTGCTGACCGTCGAGGGACGTCCCGTTGCGTTCGACAATGACTGGCCGAGTGATGTCATGTCGGCGCTTCTGAAGGGCACGGAGGCGAACGCCGCGCCCCGCCGCGCAGAGGCCCTGATCGAACTGGCGCTCTGGGCTGAGGCGGCGCCGCGCCTGACCGATCTCCGGCAGGGCACATATGCCCGCGCATCTGAAACCGGCCTTTCCCTGAAACAGTTTCGCTTGCCCGCGGCGCTTGCGGCCACCCTGTTTGTGGCATGGGGCGCGCAGACGGCGCTGTCGGTGCACACGATGAAGAATCTGACGGCGACGCTGGATGCGGAATCCCGCGCTCAATATGCCGCCATTTTCCCGGGCCAGCCGGTGCCGCCCAATCCTGCCGCCGCCTTGCGCTCGCGCACCGGGGCAGCGACCAGCGTCGCCGCGCCCAGCTTTCAGCAGGCCAGTGCGGCGCTATACGGGGCGGTGGAGAGTGTCAGCGGAGCGAATTTGGTCAGCTTGCGCTATGACCGCGCCATCGGTGAGCTTCGCGCTACGCTGACATATCCGGCCTTTGGAGCAGATCTGGATCTGAAGACGGCGGTTGAGGCCACCGGCCTGCAAGTCAGTTTGGGCGATACGCGCCTCGAGGATGGAAGGGTCGTGGGCGATCTGTCGATTGGAGGCCGCTCATGATGGGATACTGGAACAGCCGCACCGGACGGGAGCAGGCATTGATCGGCGTGGCGCTCCTGCTAGTGATTATCGCGCTCCTGCAATTCGCGATCGTGCGGCCCCTGATGGCTGCAAAGGCGGACTCGAAATTGGCTCTGGAAGCTGCCAGCCGGCAGCTCGACGTGGTCTCGGCGGAGATCACATCTCAATCGGCGCGCGTGGCCGGTGCCCCTGGCGCCCGCGCCTCCAGTCAGAATTTGCGGTCGGACCTGTTGCAGCTTGCCAATGCGAGAGGCCTGTCCGTGTCGCGGTTGCAGACCGCGGATGACGGCCGACTGATCCTGCAGTTTGAGCGGACGGTGCCAACGCTGGTCTATGCCTGGCTGGCCGATGCGGATTTGCGCTATGGCGCCGTGCCCGAACGCGTGACCATGTTCGCCGAGGAGGCCGGCTATGTACGGGCAAGTTTTGAGTTCGCGGGAGGCGGGTCATGATGCGGACAGGATTTCTCTTTGTTGCTCTCTTCGTCATCGCGTTGATTGGCGGCCTGATCGCTTTCGCGCCCTTGTCCTTTGCCTTGCGCCAGTCCGGTATCGCGGATCGCGGCGTCAGCTGGCAGCAGGCGCGTGGGTCGGTTTGGCATGGTCAGGTCACCGGCCTGTCATGGCGCGGCGCGCCGCTCGGCGCGGTCAATCTCGATTCCGATCTTCTGCGTCTCGTGACAGGCGGCCCGTCGCATGACGTGTCGTGGAGCGGGCCGTTCGGCCAGGGCCGGGGCAGGATCAAGGCATCCGGATCGTCTGTTCTGGCGGAAGAGGTGTCCCTGAGTATTCCCCTGACGGAGCAGGTCGGCGCCGATCCTGTTATTGCGCAGCTCGGCAGCAGCCTCCGGCTCTCGAATGGCTCTGTGAAACTGTCTGGCGATCAGTGCGAGGCGGCGGCGGGCATTGTGACGAGCGATGTGGCCCGTCTTGCCGCGGCGTCGTTTGGCCGGGACTGGCCTGTCCTGAGCGGTCCGCTGACCTGCACGGACACCCAGTTGACCGCGCACCTCACGGGGGATGCGGGGGACGGCACACGCATTGTCCTCAAGGCCGTTGCCCAGGATGGGTTTGAACTGGAGCTGACCAATTTTGATGATGAATTGCGCGCTACCTTGCTGGCGGCGGGGTTTGCAGACCGGAATGGCGCCCTGATCTACACGCGGTCCGTGAACAGAATGGAGACAAGACCATGAGGCAGGTATTAGCGATTGTCGCGGGGGCGCTGCTGTTGGCGGCATGTGCGAGTGGCGACAAGAAGCGGCCGGTTCCGCCAGCGCCGGAAGTTCCGGAGGCAGGCAATCTGCCGGCGCAGGATCTTGCGGATGGCGAGTGCGCGCTGTTCCTGTGGACCCAGGGAGCGCCCCGACGCTTCATCTACTTCTCCAGGGCTGGCAGCCAGACAGCCGAAACCATGCTGTCGGAAACTCAGCAGACCATGGCACTGGTCCGTCAGGGCGGGACCTTGTTCGGCCAGTTCATGACGGAAATGGACTACACGACCATCGACGGAGAGACGATGTCCCTGCGAATCACGCCGGGTGAGATGGTGGAGGGCGGGCAAAAAATCTCAGCTGGCCGCATAAAGCTACTGAATGATGGAGGTTGGGAGACCGTTATCCCTGTGGCGGGTTTGCGGGCGTGCCAGCCGGATGCTGAGTGATTGCAAGGCCTTCGGGCAGGACGACTCTGAGTGGGATACGCATAAGATACGCAAACGTGTCATTACTTGACGTAAATCTGTCACACATCGTATTGTGACACTTATGTTACAGAAGCAATACAGATATATGTCAATCTCCGCTCTGGCGCTTGCGGCGCTGGGACTGACTGCGAATGCCCAACAGGCATGTGACCTGTCGGATGGTCTCGGCCTGCAGCCTGCTGCATTCCAGACTGAAACCGAAGCCTGTTTTGAAGGCCTCAATGGCGTCACGCCGGATACGTTCATGCAAACGGAGCTGAGGCGCTTCACCGAAGCCGCGCGTACCAGCGCAGGCAAGGACAGACTGGAAAACCTGCCTACCCTCAAAAAAGCGGCCATGATCCATGCCTATGACATGGCGGTCCGTGGGTATGTTGCGCATGACGACCTTGAGGGACGCAGCCATCTGGACCGCGTTCGCCTGTTGGATCGTAGCCACCTGATGGGGGCATTTGGTGCCAACATGGCGATCGTCGATGACTCTGCCACGGCGGCAGAAGCGTATGATGCGCTGATGGCTGACTCGGCGAACAGAACTAACCTGACGCGAGAGGAATTCGACCATACTGGTGTAGCGGCTGTGCGCGCCAATGGCCGGATCTATTTGGTCCAGCTGTTCTCCCGTGTTGAGGGGAAGCTGCAGGCCCCGGTGCCGACCCAGATGAATGGCAAGACTGACCTCAAGGCCGTCTTCGCGGAATCCCGCGCGGAGCCGCTTGGCTGGTCGGTTGTCTCTACGTCCGGCAATGTGCTCGCTCAGGGCATCGGCAATAGCGTGCCGGCCAGCGAGCTGAAGGGCCAGTCCGGTTATTTGACCATCGACATGGCACTCGGCAAGGACCGCTACACCCTCAAGGGCCCCGCGGTCTCACTGTTCTAGGCTGCGCACTCTCTCCAGATACAAAGAAAGCCGGTCCCCTCGGGGGCCGGCTTTTCCTTTGGAGCGAGTGAAGGGAATCGAACCCTCGTCGTCAGCTTGGGAAGCTGCTGCTCTACCATTGAGCTACACCCGCGACCGCACATGTATCTGAGCCGGAAACGGCCGCCGCGCAAGAGGGGCCAGCGGCGATTTCAACCGGGCCCTAGTCAAGCGTCACCACCACGACGGAGCGCGCCGGAATGGAGAGGACAAGATCATCCGCAGTGCTGTCCACGATATAGGGAGCCGGCTGAACCCGGTCCGGCGCGTCGAACGTGTTGTGGGAATCCATCTCCTCCCCCTGCAGGATACGGCCGGTGGCCTTGCTGGCGCCGAAAGCGCTCGCATCGACCAGATGGTCGTCATGGGCAGATGCATTCACCAGGGCCAGCACGATGCGGCCGTCCTCCGTCCGCGCGGCGCTGGCGCTGATGGCCGGCACCGTAACATTCTCAAACACATAGTCCGTTGACTGAAGATTCATTTCAAGCGCTTCGGCGCCCATGAAGGGCTGGTACATGTCGAACACATGATAGGTGGGCGTCAGCACCATGTCCGGCCCGTCGGTCAGGATCATCGCCTGCAGGACATTCACCATCTGGGCAATGTTCGTCATCTTCACAACATCGGCATGCGCATGGAACAGGTTGAGGTTCAGACCGGCGACGATGGCGTCACGAATGCTGCCCTGCTGGTAAAGCGCGGGCGGATTGGTCGCCTCATCCTGGTCCACCCACATGCCCCATTCGTCCACATAGAGACCAAAGGTCTCGGCGGGCAGGTCATGTTTCTCAAGGATGGCCTTCTGCTCCTCGATCACGTCCGCCATGCGCAGGGTACGCTTCATCGTCGAGGCCCATTCCGCCTCCGGGAAGCCGGTCGCGGCGCCCTTCTTGCCCCAGTCGCCGGTGGGCAGGGTGTAGACATGCAGCGAAATGCCTTCGGCCAGATCGGCGATATAGGGATGCTCCAGGATTGTGTCGGCATATTCCGGGTTTGCGTCATGCGCGCCGGAGATGATGCGCACCGGCTGGTCGCCGGCCGTCTTCGCAAAGCTCGCAAATTGCGCGTAGAGATCGGCATAAGCGCCCGCCGTGATGGCCCCGCCGCAGCCCCAGGTCTCGTTTCCGATGGACAGATAGTCGACCGTCCAGGGTGTGTCGCGGCCGTTCGCGCGGCGCTCTTCGGCGCGGTCGCCCGTTTCGGCCGTGATATATTCCAGCCAGTCAGCGCCTTCCTTGGCCGTTCCCGTGCCGAGGTTCAGATTGAGATAGGTCTTGGCGCCCAGCCGTTCGGCGAAATTGAAGAATTCATGCGTGCCGAATTCATTGCTTTCCGGCGTGCCGCCCCAGACCATGTTGACCCGTGCCGGGCGGTCAGCCTGAGGGCCAATGCCATCGCGCCAATGATAGAGATCGGCGAAGCAGCCGCCTGGCCAGCGCACGACCGGCACGTCCAGCGCCTTCAGGGCGTCGAAGACATCATCGCGAATGCCATCGGTATTGGGGATGTCACTGTCGGGGCCTACCCAGATCCCGCCATAGGGCTGGGTGCCGACATGTTCGAGGAACTGGCCGTAGATTTCCGGCGCGATTGTGTGGGTCGGGGCGTCGAGATCCACATCAAGTGTGGCCTGGGCGGCGGCTGATCCCATGCAGAACAAAAGGCCGGCAAGGCTCGCGGCGATACGGTTTTTCATGATTGGCTCCCTACGATATTCTTTATTTTAGCGCTAACATTCGGCGGGTCCGGGGTCCTTAGTCAAGCTGCAATCGTTTCCGCGCCAGAGTCATGCGGCACTGGCTAAGCGGGCCGGTTGAAGCTAGAAGGCCGCCATGAACGGATTTCTCGCAGTTGCAGCAGGCGGCGCCATTGGCGCGTCGCTCCGGCATGGGGTCGGCCTGATGGCCGTGCGCCACCTGCCGGCCGGCTGGCCGCATGGCACATTTGCCGTCAATCTGCTGGGCAGCCTGCTGATGGGCCTCTTGGTCGGTTGGCTGGCGCTCAAGGCCGAAGGGCTGCACCAGACGACCCGGCTGTTCCTGGCGACGGGTGTGCTCGGCGGCTTCACCACTTTCTCGGCATTCTCACTGGAAGTGGCGGAATTCCTGCGCAAGGGCGAAACCCTGAAGGCAGGCACCTATGCGGGGCTCTCATTGGTACTGGGCGTGATCGCGCTGTTCATAGGACTTTGGATTGCCCGGAAGGTATTCGCATGAGCGGCCAGATTGTCACTGAAACGGTTTCCGACAAGGAATCCGGCACCCGGCTTGATCGCTGGGTCAAGCGCCGCGTGCCGGTCACGCAGGGCCAGATCGAGAAGATGCTCCGCACGGGGCAGATCCGCGTCGATGGCTCGCGGGCCAAGGCCAATACGCGCCTTGAGACCGGCCAGCAGGTGCGCCTGCCGATCATGGACGCCGACGCAACCCGTCCGGCCCAGAAAAAGGCCGAGCGCGTCTCCGAGGAAGACCGCCAATTCATCCGCGACCTCATCCTGTATGAAGACGACGAGATGATTGCCATCAACAAGCCCGCCGGCATCGCCGTGCAGGGCGGATCGGGGCAGGGCCGCCATATTGATGGCATGCTGGCCGCGCTCGGCGATGGAGAGCATCGCCCGGTCCTCGTCCACCGGCTCGACAAGGATACGAGCGGCGTGCTGCTGCTGGCCAAATATCCGAAGGCCGCCGCACAGCTGTCGGAGAAGTTCCGCAGCCGCGACATGAGCAAGGTCTATTGGGCCATCACTGTCGGCGTGCCGAACCCGCCCTTCGGCCAGATCCGTTGCTGGATGGTGAAGGGGATCGAAGACGAGAATGAGGAAGACGGCTACCGCGTCATCCATCCCAAGGCCCGTGGCCGCCGCGACGCGGACCGCGAGCGCATGTTCCGCTCGGCGCAGGGTGTCGAGGGCGCGCGTCATTCGATCACGGATTATGCGGTGATCTCGACGGCTGGCCAGAAGGCCGCCTGGGTGGCGCTGAAGCCGGAGACCGGCCGCATGCACCAGCTGCGCTTCCACATGCTGGAAATGAACACGTCCATTCTCGGCGACTTCAAATACCAGAGCCGCCGGGAAGTGCCGCAGGGCCTCGCGCCCGGCATGCACCTTCATGCGCGCGCGCTCATCATTCCGCGCCAGAACGGCAAGCCTATCAAGATCGTCGCGCCGCTGCCGCCCCACATGAAACAGACATTTGAATCCCTCGGCTTCCTCGAACAGGAGGCGGGCAAAGACCCGCTGGCACCGTTTATCTGATGTCGGGATTGAAGCTTGCCATATGGGACGTGGACGGAACACTCGTCGACAGTCGTGAGTCGATCCATGAAATCATGGTGGAGACCTTCCGGATGTCTGCCCTGACGCCGCCGGAATATGATGCGACGCGCCGGATTGTCGGGCTCAGCCTGCACGAGGCCTGCGGCCAACTCGCGCCGGAGGCCAATGCCGCCGAAATCGACCGGCTGGTCAATGATTACCGGGACTGCTGGGTTCGCGCCCGCGCCCGGCCGGACTTCACTCAGCCGCTCTATGACGGCGCACTGGAAACGCTGGAAATGCTCCGCTCCGAAGGCTGGCTGATCGCCATGGCGACCGGCAAGACCCATAAGGGCATCCGCAACCTGTTCGATGCGCACGCCATCGAGTCTTTCTTCGATACGGTCTGGTGCGCCGATGACGGCCCCGGCAAGCCGCATCCGCACATGGTGGAACAGGCGATGGGCGCACTCGGCTGCGCGCCGCATGAAAGCCTGATGATCGGCGATGCCATCCACGACATTTCCATGGGCCGCGCGGCGGGCGTCTACACCCACGGCGTCAGCTGGGGCTTCGGCGCGGCGCACGAACTCGAAGAAGTCGGCGCCCACGAAATCCACCACGAGTTCGAGACGCTCCGGAAAAGCCTGCTGGCGTTTGAGCCGGCCCTGTAGCACTTCCCCTCTTGGAAACCCGCCTTCATGGGCGTACATGCCCGCCATGACTGACGAGACCGAGACCGAAGAGACCCCGAAGCCGAAACGCTTCTACGAGACCGCCAAGCCGGAGCAGATCCCCGGCGGCTGGACCGTGGAACTGGATGGCCGCTCCATCAAGACCCCGGCGCGGGTTGCCCTGAAGCTGCCGACGGAAAAGCTGGCCAAGGCCATCGCGGCCGAGTGGAACGCGCAGGACGCAGAGATCGACCTGATGTCGATGCATTTGACGCGCCTCGCCAATGTCGCAATCGATCGCACGCCGGAAATCCGCTACGAGATGGCCGACGAACTGGCCCGCTATTGCGAGACCGATCTTGTCTGCCACATCGCCGAGGAGCCTGAGGAACTGGCCGAGCTGGAAGAGGCCCATTGGGCGCCGCTCAGGGCCTGGGCCGGGCAGGCGTTGGACGTTATCCTGGTGCCGGTCGAAGGCATCATCGCCTCGCCCCAGCCGGATGCCTCGCTGGAAGCCGCGCGCAATTATGCCCTCGGACTGGAAGATTTCGCCCTGACGGGCCTGCTCTATGGGTGCGGCCTGTTTGGTTCGGCGATCCTGGCCATGGCTGTGGTCGAGGGAGAACTGACAGCGACCGACGCGTTCGAGGTCGCCCGCATTGATGAGGCCTGGCAGGCTGAGCATTGGGGCGAGGATGAGGAGGCGAAAGCCGCCACGGCCCTGCGCCGCATCGAGGCGAAAGCCCTCGAAACCTGGCTGATCGGTCTCGGCTGATAGCCGCGCCGCCTGCCGCACTACCCCCGGCTCAGTCCTCTGGTATTTCCAGCGCCACGACACGGTATCCATTTTCCTTCAGCGCTTCCAGGACAGCGTGGGTCCTTGCGGCGGAATTCCCTTGCGGGTCATGCAGCAGGACAATACCGCGCCGCTCATGCGCTTCGAGTGCCTCGATTACCAGCTCCGCTGATGCGTTCGGGGTCGTCCCGCTCCAGTCCTTGCTATCTGCAGTTACATCCACATCAATCAGCCCTTCCGCATGGACCGCTTCCAGGAGGTCCGGTGTCGAGGCGACATAGGGAAACCGGAACAGCGGCGTGGACTGCCTGATCGCGGCTTCTGTGGCGGCATGGCCGGCCCGGACATTCGCCATCGCCGCCTCAACTTCCATCTCGGGCAGAAGGGCGTGGTCCATACTGTGGCTTCCCACGGCATGACCTGCGTCGTGTAGAGCCCTCGCCCGCTCCGGATGTGCGCTGGCTTTCTCGCCCAGCAGAAAAAAGGTGGCGCGCGTGCATTCCTTGCCAAGCGCCGTCATCACGTCTTTCGTCCGCCACGGGTGCGGACCGTCATCATAGGTCAGGATGACTTCGTCTGCTTCGAGCAGTTCATGGACCGGCGGTGATTCGCGCGTCAGCTCGATCGTGCGGGACACGCCCAGCATGTCCGGGCCGCACTCATTCGGCGACGAGGCGACGCATCCGGACATGAGCAGCGCAGCCGCCAGCGAGACTGCGCCCTGCAGGGAGCCGAGGGCAGGGTGGATTGTCGGGTTCATTCGGGGGCAAGCTCTTTCCAAGGCGGGCGGGGATCCCAGCTGACGGGGCCAGCAAAATGCGCGTCAGACTCCCCGTAACGCAGGGGAAGCTGACGCGATGCGCGGCAAGATACCACCGGATTAGCCCTTGCCAACCAATTCGGTGTGTCTATCAAACAAGCCAGTGAACTTTATGACAGTCTTTTGGCAAGGAGTCCGTGCCGCATGCAGGATGTAATCGAAGCGCTTGAGCAGAAACGTGAAGAGGCCCGTCAGGGCGGTGGCGCCGCAAGAATCGAACGCCAGCACGCCAAAGGCAAGCTCAGCGCCCGTGAGCGCATCGAAGTGCTGCTCGATGAAGGCAGCTTCGAGGAATACGACATGTTCGTCGAGCATCAATGCTCCGATTTCGGCATGGATGAACAGAAGATCCCCGGCGACGGCGTGGTCACCGGCCAGGGCACCATCAATGGCCGTCTCGTCTATGTCTTCTCGAAAGACTTCACCGTCTTCGGCGGTTCGCTGTCAAAAACCCATGCCGCCAAGATCGTGAAGGTCCAGAAGGCCGCCGTCATGAATGGCGCGCCAGTTGTAGGCATCTTTGATGCGGGCGGCGCGCGTATCCAGGAAGGCGTCGACAGCCTTGCCGGCTATGCCGACATCTTCATGGAGAATGTCCTCTCCTCCGGCGTGATCCCGCAAATCTCCGTCATCATGGGCCCCTGCGCGGGCGGCGACGTCTATTCGCCGGCCCTGACCGACTTCATCTTCATGGTGAAGGACACGTCCTACATGTATGTGACCGGCCCGGACGTGGTGAAGACCGTCACCAATGAGGAAGTCACCCACGAGACCCTCGGCGGGGCCTCCGTCCATGCGGCGAAGTCCGGCGTGGTCGATGGCGCGTTCGAGAACGACATCGAGGCGCTGGTCCAGATGCGCCGCCTGATCGACTTCCTGCCCGGATCGAACCGCGAGGACCCGCCGGTCCGCACGGTCTATGATTCCGCAGAGCGCGTGGATGACAGCCTCGACACGCTGATCCCGCCGAACCCGAACTCGCCCTACGACATGCGCGAACTGATCGAGAAAGTGGCCGATGAGGGCGACTTCTTCGAGATCAGCCCGAAATTCGGCGCCAACATCCTCTGCGGGTTCGGCCGCATTGAGGGTGCGACCGTAGGCTTTGTCGCCAACCAGCCGATGACGCTGGCCGGCGTGCTCGACATTGACGCCTCCCGCAAGGCGTCGCGCTTTGTCCGCTTCTGCGACTGTTTCAACATCCCGGTCGTCACCTTCGTGGACGTGCCGGGCTTCATGCCGGGCACCAAGCAGGAATATGGCGGCCTCATCAAGCATGGCGCGAAACTCCTGTTCGCCTATGCCGAGGCCACCGTGCCCAAGGTCACCGTCATCACCCGCAAGGCCTATGGCGGCGCGTATGATGTGATGAGTTCCAAGCATCTGCGCGGCGATGTGAACTATGCCTGGCCAACGGCCGAGATCGCCGTGATGGGCGCCAAGGGCGCGGTCGAGATCATCTTCCGCAAAGACCTTGGCGACGAGGAAAAGATCGCCGCGCACACCAAGATGTATGAGGACAATTTCGCGAACCCCTACGTCGCCGCGCGCAAGGGCTATATCGACGACATCATCATGCCACACTCAACCCGCCGCCGCATCGCCAAATCCCTCCGGGCCCTGGCCAACAAGCAGCTTGAGAACCCCTGGAAGAAGCACGACAATATTCCGCTTTAGGATTAAAGTAGCGGATGGTTTCTTTATGCTGACTTCACTCGATTAAGAGTCCCCATAAGTGGAAACAACGTACAACTTGTATTGACGAACATGCTATTTTCAATCCACAATTCATGTGGAGAGGGATAGGTGACGAAAATGGCAGTATGTGAGGCTGAAGGCTACGCGACGTGTCGTATTGAGTGTCCAGGTCAACAATGTTTGGCGATATACGACCCGCAACTTGATGAGTGCCATACGGCTTGTGGCGTGTCGACTTGGGCTGAGTTGTTGGCGAAGTCCGTACGGACAAGTGGAATACTCTCTATCACCTATGGCTATGTTTCAGGTGTGCAAACGCACGACATATTGAAATTTTCGAAAGAGATTAAGGGCGTAGCGCGTGGTTTTGGCGTCGAGAAGTATTGGGCAGAAAATATTAGAATGCAAACCCGGCAATTACGAAAGTATGCGCTTGCTCAGGATAGTCCTCCGGAAGGATACAAGATAAAATGGGACGCTTTAGACCTTGAAGATGTCCTCGCCACTGTACTGGATGTAGTGGGAAGCGCTGGAGCCAGACTTGTCTAAGGTTAGGTGGAGGCTGCCGTCTAGTGTCAGAGGATTCAGAGGTATCAAACCAACCGCTTTTGCGGCTTCTTGAAGCTTCCTGCTCGAAAGCGCTACGATGGCGTAATTGGCTGGAGTTAATCAGCTGGCAGAATACCTTTGCGCAGAGAGCATATGTCGCTTTGCCCCTTGCTGCGTTTGCAGTCTCTTCAGATCTTGTGATGAACGTTGTAGGCGATGGCTCCAGGTGGCGCATAGAGGTCATGTATTTGGGCGCACTTACGTTTTTAATAGGACAGTTGGTTATCCTCCTAAACAAGCCGCCGACTTTGAAAAATGAGTCTGATCCAGTCACCTCCGTAGAACGCATTGGCATTCTTCAGGATACGAAGAAGTTTAAAAAATCGGTCGAAATGCTCGAGGTCGGAATTCAGAAGTTGGAACAACGCCAACCGGCAGAAAAACGTCTTAAGCGAGATATTACCATCGCTAAGATTACACTGAATTCAGCTAAAGCAAAAGTTAAATGGGTTCAGGGTGAAGTCGCCATGAAAGCAAGCCAAGAGGCAGATGGTCATTCGGTTTCAGGATTGAACAAATATGAAAAAGACATACTCACACATCTGAGTAGCAAAATTGCAGGTTTAGATACAAAGCAACGACATTCGTTAGGTGCGTATCAGGCGGTTCTATTGGCGCTGTTATTAGAAGAGCAACGAAAGCCGACTGCTTCGGACTGGAGGGCTGAGTGGACCAAGGTTGAGGTTCAGCGACGTGTACTCGACGCGTACTCCAGAAGCGGACCGCGTAAGTGGGCCACTTCTCTATTAATGCTAGGAGTCGCTATGCTTTTTGCCCCTGCCGCCTTTACAGTGATTGGAGGAGGGGGGCGGATAGTTGCTGACTGGTTCTCAATTTTTTCTCGGTCATAGACAAGCATCGGCGTTATAACTCATCAAAGAATTTCATCTATCCACACCTAAACCATCCCCATTCTGTCGCGCCCATGACCGCAAAATAAACTTATCCTCCCCCATCTGTGGGCGTAGGTATACTTCGCGGCGATGGACTGCTCGCTTTTCTCTCCGATTCAGAACCTGCCCTAGTATCTCTACCCGGTCTGGCCGCTGATCTTCTGGTGCATCCAGCGCCGGGGAAGACGTGGTTCTAGTGCACAGGCAGGCCAAGCAGGGCTAGCCCTTGACCTCACCCTAACTTCAGCAATTAAGCGACAGGCCCCTCACGAACTCCGTGCATGAAAGGCCCGTCCATAATCCTCAACCAGATTACCATTCTCTGTCTCGATTACTCCGCCAGCGTTGCTTTTTATGAGGCGCTTGGCATGGTGCGGATTGTGGAGGCGCCGCCGCGCTATGCCCGGTTCGAGAGCGCGGATGGCAGCGGCGCGACGCTGTCGCTCCATACGGTCAGTGCGTCTGGGGGCTCCGGCACAGTGATCTATTTCGACCATGCGTCCGCTGACGCGCTGGATGCGCATGTCGAAGAGTTGAAAGCGCAAGGGCTTGTCTTTGACAGCGAGCCCACCGACGAGTCCTGGGGCTGGCGCGAGGCGCGGTTGCGCGACCCGGCGGGCAATGAAGTCTGCCTGATGTTTGCCGGAGAGGCCCGCCGCTTTCCGGACTGGCGCGTGGACGGCCGCACCGGTTGAGCCATATGAGAGCACGAGGGCAGGCGCGCGGATGCGCCCGGCCCTCGCTCATTCAAGTCTGCGGCAGCGGCCTCAGCGTTTCTTCTTCTCGACGCCCAGCATGGAGTCGGCTTTCAGCGTCGGGTTCGACGCATTGGTCTTGGGCTTTTCCGCTTTCGGCTTGCGGATTTCCTTGTTCGATTTCTTCTGACCTTTGGCCATGAGGGTCTCCTTTGGCATTCGCGATTGGGTGCGGCGCAGGAAACCGGGCGCCGGCGATCCGGGCAGAGCAGCGCGCGTTTGCAACGCGGGCTGAAACAGTCAGTGGCAGAAAGGGCTCGCCGGACAGCTGCGCCCGGAATGGCGCAGCGGCGTAGGACTCAGATAGGCGCGCATTGGAGCGAATGTAAGGCACCCTGATGTTTGGTGGCACCGGCTGAGCCCGGCTCTCTCTTCTAGTCATCCCGGAATTTGCGCAGCAAATATCCGGGACCCAGTGTGGCGTGCTCAAGCTCGCGCGGATGCTTCGACGTCGCTCAGCATGAGCGCTACAGGGGTGCGATGCCTGACGGACTCATCCTGAGCGAAATCGAAGGATGGCTGGTTGCGGTCAAACCCTCATCCGGGTCCCGGATAAATCCTGCGGATTTTCCGGAATGACAAGATGGGTGTCTGACGGAGCGGAATCCTATCCCTCCTCAAACCCGCCCCATCCTGCCGCATCCATTACCGCAAAAATAAACTTATCCTCCCCCTCTGTGGACGGAGGTATAATGACCGGCGATGGATTGCTCGCTGTTCTCCCCGATTCAGAACCTGCCCTGGTATCTTTACCCGGTCTGGCCGCTGATCTTCTGGCGCATCCAGCGCCTGAAGGCCTGGTTCCGGCGCGCTGGCGGGCCGGGCTCGCAAATGCTGTGGGGCGTCGACCATCGGGGCCGGGTGAATATCCTGTCTCTGTCGGATGACCTCTCCGGCCGCACACCGCTGACCCGTCCGTTCACGCACACGCCCTCCCGCGCCTTGAGCGCCGCGCTGGCAGGGGAGTTTCCGCACGCCCTTCACATGCCGCCCAACCGGCGCAGGCCGGGGCGTTTCGCCCTGTATGCGAATGGGCTCGCCGGTTTCCTCCCTCCCTGCAGGGAAGACGCGGATCACGGCCTGCCGCTGCCGGACCCCTGAGCGAAGCAGCTATTTCCGAAATTCACGTCCCACCAAGCGCCTTGACGGGCGTCGCCTCTGTTGGCGTCACGGCCCCCTTGTTCCCGGTTCCGGTCATGGAATGGCATTGCGGGTTCTTTTTTTTGTTAAGTTTTGTTTATAGTGGGGGTGACACACGAACCCTTCAGAGTGGAATACTGCCTGTATGAAAGCCGCCCCGCACCCAGACCAAGCGCTCCGGCTCGAGACCCTCCGCAAATATGATATTCTCGATACGCCGCGGGAATCCGATTTCGACGAGATCGTCGAACTCGCCTCCACGCTCTGCAATGTGCCGATTTCCGTGGTCAATCTGATCGACGAGGACCGGCAATGGTTCAAGGCGGAAGTCGGCATCGGCGCGCGCGAAACGCCGCTGGCCACGTCGATCTGTTCGCATGTCATTCTCAGCGCCGATTTTGTCGAGATCAACGATACCCACAAGGATCCCCGCACGGCGGACAATGAACTCTGCATGCCGGCCGATGGCCTGCGCTTCTATGCCGGCGCGCTGCTCACGGCGCCCAACGGCCTGCCTATCGGGACGCTGTGTGTGCTGGACACCAAGCCGAACGCGCTGAACGATTTCCAGAAGAAAGCCCTGCGCACCATGGCGCGCCAGGTGATGCGGGAACTCGATTTGCGACTGGCCCTGAAGACCCAGAATATCCTGCGCGACGAGATGGATCACAGGGTGAAGAATTCGCTGCAGTCCGTTGCTTCCCTCGTGCGCGTTTATCAGGGCCGCGTCCGGCGCGGAGCGGATATGACCGACGCCTTCGATGCGATTGGTCGGCGGATCGAGGCAACCGCTGCGCTCCACGAAATGCTGCATGACTCGCCCCTGGACGATGCGGTGATGATGGATGAGTTCCTCAGCCGTATTGCCAGCCTGCTGCAGGATTCCGCGCCGGAGCATGTCAGCATCACCTGTGAGGCGGTCCCGGTGGCCATTTCGACCCTGGTCGCCAGCTCCCTTGCGGTGATCGTGAGCGAGTTTGCGGCCAATTCGATCAAGCACGCCTTTGTAGATGGTGAGGCCGGACAGGTCCTGATTACCGGCGCCGTGCAGGAAGACGGCGCCCTGAAAGTCGTCTGCGAGGATAATGGCGGCGCGCCTGTCCAGTCCGTCCCTGACGAGACCTCCGTGGCCGGTCTGGGCAAGCGCATCATGAAGGCGTCAGCCAGCCAGATCGGGGCGACCTTGGAAAATGGGCCCGGCCCGAATGGCTACCGGATGGAATTGATCCGGCCGGCCTGAGCCGATGGGCGCAGGAATAGCAGTTCCAGCTGCAAAAACCTGCCCCAACGGCAAGTCCGGGCCGGATATCAGGAGGCGCTTTCTGTTGTATCTGCAGCAGGTTGGCGCGGAAATAGTGGCGCCATTTGCGCACCAACACGCGATTATCATGGAAATGTCATGCACCAATGCAGACGATTGTACGGCCCTGTATTCTGCTGTGATTACTACACAAGCGGAGAAAAACTGCGGATAATTCCCCTGAGGCGGGAAGTTTTTCGCGTGGCTGCCGGATATTGTCCTTAAGGTTTGGTTATGCATTTGTGCCGAACACGAAGGGGCCGGTGAGTTGGCCATCGCGTGGCCGAAACAAATGAATTTTTATAAGGGGGCAAGAGCGAAATGCTCTCGGACTTGATATCTTCTGAGCTACCTTATCTGCGTCGCTATGCGCGGGGATTGATGGGTGAGCAGCAAAACGGCGATGAAGCCGTGGAAGACATGATCGAGTCGCTGATCTTCAGAATTTCTGTTGCCCCGGACCTGAAATTCCAGAAAGCGGATTTGTTTGCTGAACTCGACAAGTCGATCCGCAAGCGCGTGTCGACGCTGACGGACGAGACCGGGATCGCAAAAATCCTGAATGCCATGACCACACTCCAGCGACGGTCGCTGTTATTGACGGTCGTCGAAGGCTTCTCTGTTCAGGAGTCTGCCCGGATATTGTCGGTGGGCGTCCCGGACGTTGAAGAGATGCTGCGCACCGCGGAATCAGCCATCGCCAATGAGGTCAGCACGTCGGTCCTGATCATCGAGGATGAATCGATGATTTCCTACCAGCTCTCCCAGATCGTGACGGAAGCCGGACACAAGGTGGTCGGCGTCGCGACAACCCAGACCGAAGCGGTCCAACTGGCCGCAGAAAGCGAATTCGGCCTGATCCTGTCAGATTTGCGGTTGGCGGACGGGTCGGTCGGAATTGATGCGGTGAAGGAAATCTTCAGCAAGATGAACCGGGAAGTGCCGGTTATCTACATCACGGCCTATCCGGAAATGCTGCTCCAGGGTCAGGATGACGAGCCCTCTTATTTGATCCCAAAACCCTTCGAGCCGCTGCATGTGCGCACGGTTGTCGACCAGGCCATCCTATCGGCCTTCCTGGGGCAGGAAGCGGCCTGATCTGCGGATCAGCAAACCAGGCCGCCTGTTGGCGCTGGCCTGACTAGAACGCCATCCTGATCCCCACACGGATGTTCCGGCCCGGTGCCGGGACGGCATCCTTCAGGACAGAGGTGGCATAGCGCACTTCCTCATCGGTCAGATTGCGTCCTTCCACGAAGAGCTGTGTGCCGTCCTGCCCATAGCCAGCCTCGGCGAGATCAATGGCGGCGCGGAGTCCGGTGGTGACATAGCCATCCGTCGGCAGATTACCGGCGCCGGGGTCGTCCTGGTCTGCTGCGGAGGTCAGCGTCCACCCGGCCGACCAGAGGCCCCAATCGGCATCCAGCGAGGCGTGGAAGGTCATCGGCGGCAGGTAAGGCACATTGCTGCCATCCTCCAATTCCCCGTCCACGAAATCGAGACTGGCCGTCGTGGTCCAGTCTGCGCCCATCAGGCCTTCCGGGAAACGGGCCTCGCCCTGGATTTCCGCGCCGGTGAACTGGGCGCCCTGTTGCAGGAACAGATAGACCGGGAAGCCGTCCAGCTCCTCCACCGGCGTGCCACCATCGGGCGCAGTGCCGGGCGTTAGATAGATGAAGCCGTCAAAGTCCGTGTAGTAGACATTGCCGCCCAGGCTGAACCGGTCATTCTCCCAGCGCAGGGTCGCTTCGAGATTGGCGCCGCTCTCCTTGTCGAGCCCGATATTGCCGACCTCGTACTGGCTCGTGGCAAGGTGCGCTCCGTTGGCGAACAGTTCGCTCTCGTTCGGCGCGCGTTCGGTATATCCCAGTTGCAGGCCGGCGAACCAGCCGGAACTCCAATGCTTGTGCGCCCCGAGCGATGCGCTGAAGAGGTCAAAGCTCTGCTCGCCCTGAACCGCATTGTCCAGCTCCGTTCGATCAAACCGGAGGCCGCCTTCAAGACCGGACTCGTCTTCCAGCTCCAGCGTTTCGTAGTGGAAAACGCCAACATTTTTCGTGGAAGTCGGCGTCAGGAAGGATTCCTCGCCTTCCGAGCCAAGGTCCTTGTCGAGGAATTGGAAGCCGGTCGCGCCCGCGAAATTCCCGAACGCATGGCCGAGTTCGAAGCGGCCCTCGGTGCCTTCGGTCGAATAGATCGTCCCCGGCTCGCCAGGCGCTTCGAATTCGGTGTGCTCATAATCAGCCACCGACAGATTCCCGGCGATCTTCGTGAAGGGGCCGGTATCCAGATTCATCCCGCCGCGAATATCATAGCGGGTTTGTTCCAGGTCGATGAACGGGAATTCCTCTTCATGGGCTTCTTCTTCGGCCCCTGTTCCTTCCTCTTCCTCATGATGCTCGTGGCCGGGAAGGCCATAGCTGGAATTCTGCTGCCGAATGCCAATGCCGAAGAAGCCATGCTCACCGACCCAGGACAGGCCCGCCGCATAGGTATTGGTCTGAAGGAAGGAATTCTCCATCGTGTCGCGAACTTCTTCATGTTCCTCGTGCGCTTCGTGTTCCTCTTCGCTTTCCCCTTCATGTTCGGTCTCTTCAGCCGCTCGTGCAGCGGAGGATTCGGCAAAGCCCGGAATGTCGTAATCGCCAAAGTCGCGCGTCGAAGCTGACAGGGTCAGGACGAAGGGGCCGGTCGAAACGCGCGCCTTGCCGGCCGCTTCGGTGCCTTCATTCACACTATTGCTGGCGGCGAGGCCGTCGAACGAGATGGCGCGGTCGGGCAGGTCTTCCACGATCAGGCCGTCGATCACATTCACGACGCCGCCAATGGCTTGTCCGCCATAAGCCAGCGCGGCCGGGCCTCTCAGGATTTCGATCTTTTCCGCATCGATTCCGTCGGTGGCGACCTGATGGTCGGGCGAGGCGGCGGAGGCATCGATCGCGCCGATGCCATTGGTCAGCACCAGCACGCGTTCGGCGCCAAGGCCGCGCAGGACCGGCCGGCTCGCGCCTTGTCCAAAGAATGTGGTCGAGACGCCCGGTTCACCGGCAAGCGTATCGCCAAGCGTTCCAGAGAGTTTCTGCACAAGTTCATCACGATTGATGGCGGAAGCGTTGCCGATCATTTCATCGGTTTCACGCTGGGGACCAACGCCGGTGACGATAACGGTTTCAAGGGTGGCAGGGGCTTCCTGGGCGAGGGCAAGCGGACTTGCGCCCAGCAGGAGCGAGGCCGCGACAGCGCGGCGAGAGATATGGGATTTCATGTTCTGGGAGTCCTTCAGACAATAGGGAACGCCGCCAGCAGACGGCAGGATCAGTCGCTATTGCTGAGGGGAGGGCGGACTTCGCGGCGGCGGCGCGCGGCCGGGCGGGCGAATCCAGAGGGGTTGCGAGAAGTACGGTTCGGTGACCGCAGTCTCAACCGGAAACACAAACGGGCTGGCCACAACATCCGGCAGCACGATTTGCACATGCGCCACAGCCGTCAGATCACAGGTGACACCGTAATGGTCATGTGGCTGGTCGGCATGCGCTGCGGCATGGCCCAGCGCCAGCGCCTGAACGAATACGAACAGGGCTGCGAGGAAGGCCAGTCGGTACGTGCGATGATGCCGGGCGCTCATAGTTATTCTGTTACATTTTCGTGAGCCGAGCGGCAAGCACCAACGCATGTAAAAACATTACGATCCACACTTCCTGCTTCAGCTTTCACGCTTCAGTAACCAAGCCACCGCATCCTCGCGAAAGTTAATGAAAAGCCTTGAGCTGTTAAGAGGATGTAGCATGTCGAAGAATGCTGTGCGCTGGGGCGCGGATGTTGGATGCCAGAGCAAAATCAAGCCGCTGGAGATCCGCAACGATCTTTCCGATCACGGGCTGAAAGGCAAGCGCGCCCAAGGGTATCTGGGGCTGAACCGCCAGTTCACCAAGGTCACCGCAAAGAAGGATGGCCGTGACGGCCTGCCGGCCTCTGATGCGGCCACCCCTGACCAGTGGAGCGAATGCGAGCAGCAGATCGCGGAACGCGCAGAAGATGTGCGCCGCGGTCTCGGCACCTGGCTGACCACGACGGCGGCAACGGTCCGCAACTATATCAGCGACTACACGCCAATCGACATCTATCCGGACCAGCTGCGCGAAGCGATCAAGTCCGAAGAGAACGAATACCGGCACTACGAGCTGGACGATGTGCATGATGCCAAGGAAACCCATTCCGCGGCGATCATCGAGCTTCAGCAGTTCAAGCTGCGTCACGGCGACCGGATCGGCGACCGCACCCCTGACATCAAGAAGAATGTCGAACAGGCCGTCGCCATCCTGATCTTCATCATGATCCTCGAAGGGGGCTTTAACGCGCTCCTGTTCAAGGATGCACAGGCCAATGGCCTGATGGGCGGCCTGATGATCGCCTTTGGCGTGTCGTCGGTAAATGTCGTGTTCGGCGTGATCGCGGGCTTCTTTGGCCTGCGCTACCTGAACCATCCCGCCCTGCCAGCCAAGATCATGGGCGGCGCGGTCGCGATGGTCTTTGTCCTTGCCGGCATCTTCCTGAATTTCTTCGTCGCGCACTTCCGGGACGCCGTTGAGACGGGCCTGCAAGCCGCCACGGCCGCCGGCACGCTCGGAACATTCTCCATGTTCTCGATTGCGCCCGGCGACGTCATCCTGTCGATGTTCCCGAACATTTTCGGCTTGGAAAGCTTTCTCGCCCTGGGCCTGCTCTTCATGGGACTCGCGGTCTTTGGCCTTGCCATCTATGAGGGCTATGACCGTATTTCCGACCGCTATCCCGGCTATGGCCGCGTCTGGCGGAAGGAGCGCAAGGCCTATGAGCGCCGGCAGGAAGTCCGCAACGGCGTGCGCGATGACCTGTCAGAGTATTTCTCCAGCTGCCGCCTCTGGTTCGAGACCCAGCAATCGCGCCATGTCACGGCTAAGCGGGAGATCGAGAAGGCGATGAACCTGCTCGAGACGCGCCGGGATTATGCCTCTGCCATCGCGGCCCGCGCAGCGGATCAGGAGCGCAGCCTGAAAGTGGCTTACCGCCAGGCCCACCGCCGGGCGCGCAATGCCAATCGTGACCGCCTCGGCGATCAGGCGCCGTGCCCTGAATACTTTAGCGAAATCATCACACCACAATTGCCGCCATTCGACTATTCCAAGGAACGGGATCAGGCGAACAAGGCAATTGCCACGATCGACAACAACATCAAGGCTCTGAACCAGACCCGTGAATGGCTGGAACAGCACATCCAGCAGGTCCAGAAAGGCCTGTCCTCGATCGAGAAGAAAGTTGCCGACGAAATCGGCAAAGTCCGCGATGCCAAGGGCGCTACCCACGTTCCCGTGGACCAGGCTCGGCGGGCCTAGAAGGAGACATAAGGGATGCCACGTCGCAGAAGTGACCGAGGCCCATGGTTCTGGCGCGGAATGATCGCGCTGATGCTGGGGGTAGTTTTTGCCTTGTTCGCCGTCGTGGCGTTCAACCAGCCGCCCAGCCTGATGGCTGACACCAGCTGCCGTACGGACCGCAAGGATCCGGCCCACACGATCATCCTGATCGACCAGTCGGATCCGTTCAATCCGAACGACCTCGACTGGGTCTATGAATTCGTTGACGCCGAAGCCCGCGCCTTGCCGAAATATGGTCGGCTGACCGTCATGACGCCGAATGCGGCAAGCCCTTATGACCCGAAGCTTGTTTACTATGCCTGTTCTTCGGGAAGCGCCGCTGAGGCAAATCCGATCTTCCAGAACCCGAAAATGATCGAGCAGACCTGGCAGACGCAATTCTACGCGCCCTTGCTGGAAAACGTCGAGGCCGCTTTGACGGACACGCGCCAGCCAAGCTCGCCGCTGGTCGAGGCGGTCTATTCGATCGCGGACCGCGCCGATTTCCAGCCGGGGGAATCCAATCGTCGGATCGTGCTGGTGTCGGACCTGATGCAGCATTCTGACGGGTTCAGTTTTTACCGCCTCGGCGCCGATTATGATGCCTATCTGGAGTCCGATCTGGCCGACATGCGCCCGAGCCTGGAGGAGGTCGACGTTGTTGCGCGTATCGTGCCCCGGCAGATTTATGATCTGCCGATGGCCGATGTGAAGGCGTTCTGGCGTGCCTATTTCAGCGAGGCCGGCGCGGACTACGGGTCCGTCAACTAGTCTGCCGGCACCGGAACAGGCCTCGCTGCCGAATGGATTTGGCCCTAATATTGCAAGTTGCTGCCGCACAGACAGCGCAATATGGGGAAAAATCCATGCTCACGCTTCGCAAAACAGGTCTGGCAGCGATTATATCGTCTGTCTTGTTGTCCGGGTGTTCTTCGGTGACCGCTCCCGGAGATGATGGAATGGCTAACGGGGCCCATGTTGTCACACCGAAGCAGCAGGAATACCTGAACGCCTTCAATGCACCGCGAGGCCCGGTCCGGGCAACGCAGACAGGTATCCGGCCGGGCTACAATTTCATCGGTGTCGCGGAAAGCGACCTGACGGAGTCCCTGCAATGGCAAATCACCGCCCCCAATGGGGTCGTAGTCGTGCAGGGCCGGACCATTCCCTATGGCTTTGATGAAGGCTCCGGCGCGAATGTCCACCTCGTGGTGACGGACGCCCTGAAGACGCCCGCCACGAATTTGATTCTGGAGGTCGAAGGGGTCGGCAAGAGCCACCCATTCAATGTGGCAGAAGACGTCTTCCGGGACCTGAAATACGACACGCTGAACTATTTCTATCACAACCGCGCGGGCGTCCCGATCGAGGCTGAATATGCCGGTGGTGAACAATGGGCTCGTCCGGCGGCACACGAAAATGAAATGCTGACCTGCTTCCAAGGCAAGGATCTCTACAAGGCCGAGTGGCCGCGCTGTGACTACAAGCTGGATGTCAGCGGTGGCTGGTATGATGCCGGCGACCAGAGCAAATATGTCATCAACAGCGGCATCAGCGTCTGGACGCTGCTCAACGCCTATGAGCGCGGCACATCGGGATTTGACGACGGCGCAGCGAATATTCCGGAATCCGGCAACGGTCTGAACGATCTCCTCGATGAGGCTCGCTACAATCTCGACTATATGCTGAGCATGCAGGCGCCAGAGGGCGCGCAGGCCGCGATTGTCCGCGGCAACATGGATGGCCAGTGGCAACCGGACTCGCCGAAGATGGCAGATGTCTCCGGCATGGTTCATCACAAATCCGGCAACATTGAATGGCCTGCCATGCCGATCATGCCTCACAACAATACCGGACCGCGTGCGCTGTTCGCGCCGTCCACAGCGGCGACCTTGCATGTTGCGGCTGTTGGCGCCCAGTGTGCTCGCGTGTTCCGTGGGGTGGATGATGCGTATGCAGACAAGTGCCTGACTGCGGCAAAGCGGGCGTATGCGGCGGCCCAGCGCGTACCTGACGCTTATGCCTACAATAATTTCCCCGGCACTGGGCCTTACGGATCGACAGACATTCGCGACGAGTTCTACTGGGCGGCCGCTGAAATGTACGTATCCACCGGCGAGGCGGCCTATGCCGAAGATCTGCAGACCTATCAGGACCAGCTGGATCAATGGCCGGTCAACGGGCTCAAGGAACCAAATTGGGGCGCCACGAAGGGCCTCGGAATCCTGACGCTCGCCCGGTTCGCACCGGATGAGACCCTGAAGCAGGAAGCCGCCGCAGGCGTGCAGCAGACAGCGGACGCCTATCTCGCCCAGACCCGGTTCGAAGGCTACCAGATCCCGATCAATCGCGGCGTCTGGCCCTGGGGGTCCATCGGTACACTGGCCAATCGCGGCCTGATCCTCGGCACAGCGTATGACATGTCCGGCGATGTGAAATATCGCGATGGTGCGCTGGATCTGCTCGACTACATTCTGGGCCGCAATCCGCGGGACATCTCCTATGTTTCCGGCCATGGCGAGAATGCCTTCAAGGCGCCGCACCACCGTCACTGGGCTGGCGCCCAGTACAGGGGCTTCCCTCTGCCGCCTCCGGGCGCCGTGGCGGGCGGGCCGAACAACACCGATCCGGCCGGTCCGGCCTCAAGAGCCATCATCGATCTGTGCGATGGCCATGCTCAGATATGCTATATTGACCACGTCGATGCGTATGAGCTGAACGAGGTTGCGATCAACTGGCAGGCGGCGACATTCTGGCTGGCCGCATGGGCCGATGACATCGACCGGGCCAATTAGGCCCTAGTCTTCGAAGACGCCGATGACCGGCACATGGTCTGACGGTTTGTCCAGCTCGCGGGCCTTGCGATAGATCTCCACCGATTGGAGCCTGTCGCAAGCTTGCGGCGAGCAAAGCAGATGGTCGATCCGGATGCCGTGATCCTTCTTGAAGGCGCCGCCCTGATAATCCCAGAATGTGTACTGATGTGCTCGTCCATCGGTCAGTTCAAAAGAATCTGCCAGGCCGAGATATTTCAGTTTCCGGAATTCCGAGCGGGTCTGGGGCAGGGCGAGGGCGTCATTCTGCCAGACAGTTTCGTCCCAGCAATCTTCCGGCGTGGGGATGCAATTATAGTCGCCGCACAGCACGAACGCCTCGTCCTGCTTGAGCAGATTGCGCGCATGCTGTTCCAGCGCGTCCATCCATTCCATCTTGTAGTCGTATTTCGGACCGGGGGCCGGATTGCCATTCGGCAGGTACAGACCGCCCACGCGTATTGGGTGTTCGCTGAGCACCAGTGCCTCGATATAGCGCGCCTGGTCGTCCGCGATCGTGGGCAGGCCCTTGGTGACATCCTCGATTTCGTGCTTGGAAAGGAGGGCGACGCCGTTGTAGCTTTTCTGGCCCAGCACGGCACAGTTCCAGCCGCGTTCCTCCAGTTCCAGATAGGGAAACGCGTCGGTCTCGCACTTGATTTCCTGGAGGCAGACGACGTCGCAATTGATGGCGTCGAGGACTTCCAACACTGTGGGAAGCCGTGCCTTGATCGAGTTGACATTCCATGTGGCGATACGCATGGCTGTTCTTTAGCAGCTTCGTTCCATTGTTCCAGCGTGAGCTGCTGTATATATTCAGGGAATTCTTCGAGGAGAGAGGCATGTCGCCAAGCTGGATTCAATTGCTGATCGTTGTGGTCGTTGCGCTCCTCCTGTTCGGTGGCCGTGGCCGTATTTCTTCCATCATGGGCGACATGGCCAAGGGCATCGGGGCCTTTCGCAAGGGCCTGAAGGACGAGGAAGAGACCAAATCCGTCGACAATGACGAGATGGTCAACGTCACCCCCCAAAAAGACGAGACGAAGGCCTCGTCATAAGCTGCCGAGTGGAGGGCGCTTAGCATGCTGCCCGGAATCGGGTTTTCCGAGCTCTTGCTGTTGGGTCTTGCGGCGCTGATTATTGTCGGCCCGAAGGACCTACCCATGATGATGCGCCGGGTCGGCCAGTTCGTCGGCAAGGGCCGCGCCATGGCGCGTGAGTTCCAGGCCGCGTTCGAGGATATTGCCCGCCAGAGCGAACTCGACGAGCTCCGCAAGGAAATCGAGGATCTCAAGAAAGACAACACGATGAAGAAGGCGCAGGACGATCTGGCGGCCTTTGAAGCAGACGTGAACTCTGCGGTCATGGAGAAGCATCCCACGCCCAAACCTGCCGCGCGGAAGCCGGACACCGCCCCTGAACCTCAGGCCGAACCAGACACCCAGCCGGCCTCGCCGAAACCCGGGGATGATGCCGCGTGAATACCGTACCGCCAAAGGATGAACAGCCGGACTTCACGGATGATGAGGTCGAGTCGAGCCGGGCTCCGCTGCTGGAGCATCTGGTGGAGCTGCGCGCGCGCCTGATCAAGGCGCTGCTGGCGCTGTCGGTGGCCTCAATCGTCTGTTTCTTCTTTGCCGAGCCGATCTATGACTTCCTGCTCGCGCCGTTTGCCCGTGTGGCCGAAGGCATTCGCGGCGCGCCGCTGGAGCTGATCTTTACCGGCCCGATGGAATTCTTTTTCGCCAAGCTGAAACTGGCCGTGTTTGCAGGCATCTTCCTGTCCTTCCCGGTCGTCGCCTGGCAGATTTACCAATTCGTGGCGCCGGGTCTCTACAAGAGCGAACGGGGCGCGTTCTGGCCGTATCTGGTCTTTGCGCCTCTGCTGTTCACGTTGGGCGCGGCCTTTGTCTATTTCCTGATGCTGCCCATGCTGGCGCGTTTCTCGATTTCCCAGGAGAATATCGAGAGCACGGTCGCGACGATCAAATTGTTGCCGCGCGTGTCGGAATATCTCTCGCTGGTGATGGCGCTGATGCTGGCTTTCGGCCTCTCATTCCAGTTGCCGGTGATCCTCAGCCTGCTGGGGCGGATCGGGATCGTATCGTCCGAGGCGCTGGCGAAGGGCCGGAAATACGCCATCGTGGCCATTCTCTGCTTTGCGGCCTTCTTCACCCCGCCGGATGTGATCTCGCAGATCCTGCTGACTGTGCCGGTGCTGATGCTCTACGAAATCTCCATCTGGTGCGTGAAACTGATCGAGAAGAAGCAGGCCGAAGAGGATGCTGCGAGGGAGTAAGAAATCGCCCTGCGATTTCCTCGAGCAGGGCCAAGCGCACGCGCAGGGCGCGGCCCCAAGGTCTGATTCCCAAAATGACTAAGCATATCCCCCGGTTGCAGGCAGGCCCGGCGCGGATTAGAGCAAGGACCGACTGACCACACAGGACCATCAGACATGTTCGACATCCGCGCCATCCGCGAAAACCCCGAGGCTTTCCGCGCCGCCTGGAACCGGAAGAAGCCGGAGCTTGGCAATGTGGTGGACGATATTCACGCGCATGACGCGGCCCTGCGCACGGCTGTGACCGACAAGCAGGAAGCGGAAAAGCTGCGCAACGAGACCTCCAAACTGATCGGCCGGGCCAAAGCCTCGGGCGATGAGGCGGAGTTCGAGCGCCTGCGCAAGATCGTGGCCGACGCCAAGGATACGATCGAGGTTGCCGGCGAGCAGGAAGAAGCTGCCCGCAAGTTGCTTGACGATCTGCTCTATGGCCTGCCGAACATCCCGCTGGCCGAAGTGCCCGAGGGCCAGGACGAAGACAGCAATGTCGAGCAGGCCCGCTGGGGCGAGCCGAAATCCTATGATTTCGAGGTGAAAGACCATGCCGATCTCGGCGAGGCCCTGGGCATGATGGATTTCGAAACTGCCGCCAAGATGAGTGGCGCACGTTTTGTGCTGCTCAAGGGCAAGCTCGCCCGGTTCGAGCGCGCACTCGCGGCCTTCATGCTGGACGTGCAAACCGAAGAGCATGGGTACACGGAATGCTCGCCGCCGCTGTTGGTGAAGGATCAGGCGCTGGTTGGTACGGGACAGCTGCCGAAATTTGCGGAAGACCTTTTCGCTTTCGGGATGCCTTTAGCCCGTTTTGGTCTATACGCCCAATCGCTGCGTTCGATGATTGCTGCGCAGCCAACAACAACCGAGAGCGCCCAGACTATGATGGATGTGCTCGCAGAAAAAATTGATCATGAGATAGAAGTGCGGCAAAAGATGCAGCACTTCCTCATCCCCACCGCCGAAGTTCCGCTGACGAACATCGTCCGTGAAAGCATCATCGAGCCGGGCGAATTGCCCAAACGCTTCACCGCGCACACGCCGTGCTTCCGCTCGGAAGCGGGCAGCGCGGGACGCGACACCAAGGGCATGATCCGGCTGCACCAGTTCAACAAGGTGGAGATGGTCTCGGTCGTTGCGAATGAGGAAGAGGGGCTGGCCGAACTCGAACGCATGACCGAATGCGCCGAGGCCATCCTGAAAAAGCTCGACCTGCCATTCCGCCGGATGCTGCTCTGCGCAGGCGATATGGGGGCAGGGGCGCGCAAGACCTATGACCTCGAAGTCTGGCTGCCGAGCCAGGACACCTATCGTGAGATCAGCTCATGCTCCTATTGCGGCGACTATCAGGCCCGCCGCATGAGCGCGCGCTATCGCCCGGAAGCCGGCGCGAAGCCCGAATTCGTCCACACGCTGAACGGCTCCGGCCTCGCGGTCGGCCGCACGCTGGTGGCCATCCTCGAAAACTACCAGAATGAAGACGGCTCCATCACCGTGCCGGAAGCGCTGCGCGGATACATGGGCGGGCTGAAGGTGATTTCGGCATGAGAATCCTGCTGACCAATGATGATGGCATCAACGCGCCGGGCCTTGCGGTGCTGGAAGACATAGCTCGAGAAATTTCCGACGATGTCTGGATCGCCGCGCCGGAAGAGGAACAGTCCGGCAAGGGCCGCGCCATTTCGCTGACCCATCCGATCCGCACGCGCGAGGTGGGCGACAAGGCTTGGGCTGTTGCCGGTACACCGTCCGACTGCGTGCTGTTGGCGACGCACAATTTGATGCCGGAAAAGCCGGACCTTGTGCTGTCGGGCGTCAATCGCGGCCAGAACATTGCCGAGGACACCAGCTTCTCCGGAACCATCGCGGCGGCGCTGTTCGGCATGCAGCTCGGCATTCCATCGATCGCGCTCAGCCAGTCGCAGAGCTTCCGCGAGCGCGGCTCCCTGCCTTGGGACACCGCCCGCGCCTGGGGCAGTAAGGCGATCAAGCCGCTGATCGAGCATGGCTGGCCCGGCGACGCGGTGATGAACGTGAACTTCCCGGACGTCGACCCGGAAGACGTGAAGGGTATCCAGATCACCCGTCAGGGCTTCCGCGACGAATCGATCATCCATACTGACCGCCGCGAAGACCTGCGCGGCAACGATTATTACTGGGTCGGCTACAAGGGCAAACTCTCCAAACCGGATGAGGGCACCGATTTGCGCGCCATTTATGACGGCTATGTCTCCATCTCCCCGCTTCATGTGGACTTGACGCATGAAGTATTCCTCCGGACGCTGCGGGAGTTATGGAAGAACTGATCGCCGACCCGTTCCGTGCTGCCCGACTTGTCCTGCGCCTGCGCCAGGAAGGGGTCACGGATGATGGGGTGCTCCGGGCGATGGAAACCGTCGATCGCGGCGCCTTTGTGGACGATCCGGCGCTGAAGGAGCTTGCCTTCGCCGATTGCGTGCTGCCGATCCCGTGCGGCCAGATCATTCCGCGCCCTGTGGCGACCGGGCAATTGCTCCAGGCCCTTGACCTCGGCCGCCAGCGTGAGGCGCGTATCCTGATCATCGGCATGGGGGCCGGATATATTGCTGCACTCGCCAGTAGGCTCGCCGCAGATGTGTTTGGCGTGGAGCGCTATGACCGGCTGACCGATCATGCGCGCCAGCGAATCGTGAATCTCGGGCTGGGTAATGTCGCCGTCCGGCATGGCGACGGCCTGCTCGGCTGGCCGGAGCGCGGGCCCTATGACCGTATTCTCCTCACGGGCCTGGTGGACGAAGTGCCGCAAGTCCTGTTCGACCAGCTACGGAGCGGCGGATCGGTCATCGCCCCGATGATGCATGAGGGCCGGCAACAGATCGCCCGTATCACGGCGGATGGCGCGACTGAATGGCTCGGCCTGACCCATGACCTGCCGCCCCTGATCGCCGGACGCTCGGCGGCGCTTTAGGCTGACTTGTTTCATCTGCAGGGCTTGTTTGCCAATGTCCCTGCCCACAGCTATAGGAGCATCACATTTTCAGGGGTCTACGGGAGATAACCAAATGCTGACCAGACTAGCCACGCTGACGACAGCCGCTGCTGTTGTAACACTGCCAGCTCTGGCGCAGGCCGCGCCGAGCGCCTCGGGCCCCAGCATCATGAGCCAGGTGCTTCTGTTCCTGCCGCTGATCCTGATCTTCTACTTCCTGCTGATCCGTCCGCAGCAACAGCGCTCCAAGAAGCACAAGGCCCTGATCGAGAATATCAAGAAGGGCGACACGATTGTCACCTCCGGCGGTATCGTCGGCAAGGTCACCAAGCCCGGTGACGAGGAACTCACGGTCGAACTGGCCGAAGGCGTGCGCGTGCAGATCATCAAGCAGATGGTGATTGACGTCCGTGGCAAGAACCAGCCGGTTGCCGCCAACGATTAAGGGCCTGCAGGGCCCGCTTGCGGCCCTTCGGATGACAAGGATTCCCGCATGCTTCAATTTCCACCCTGGAAGGTTGCGCTCGTTCTCCTGACATTGGCGTGGGGCGTCGTGATGGCGCTGCCGAATGTCGTGAACATGGACGATGCGCCGGGCTTCATGCCCAAGAAAGGCGTCAATCTAGGGCTCGACCTTCAGGGCGGCGTCTACCTGATGATGGAAATCAATCCGGACGAGGTGATTGCCAACCGTCTGGAAGTGTTTGCCGGTGACGTGCGCAGCGCGCTCACCAATGTGGCCCCCTCCGAACGCATCGGCCATCTGCCGGACGTCAAGGGTCGCCAACTGGAAATCACGCTGACGCGCCCTAACGCCGACGGCAATTTCCCGATGGATGAAGCCCTGCGTCGCATGCGCAAGCTGAACAGCAATGTGGAAGGCGCCATTGGCGGTGCCAAAACCTATGACATCGAACAGCGCGGCAATGACCGCATCATCGTGACGGTTCCGGCGGCGTCGGAAGAAGCGCTGATGAAGGACGCGCTCGGCAAGACGATGACCATCGTCCGCCGCCGGGTCGACCCGGATGGCGTCTCCGAAATCGCGATCACGCCGCAGGGCAATGACCGCATCATCCTGGAGGCGCCCGGCGAGCCTGACCCGCAGCGCCTGAAGGATCTGCTCAGCCGTGACGGCAAGATGACATTCAATCTGGTGGATGACAGTCCGTCTGCCATTACCTCGGCCCAAGCCGGTGTACCGCGCGCAGGTTATCGCCTGCTGGAAGGCCCTGAGACCGGGCCGCTTCTCGTGCGCAACATTCCGGAAGTGACGGGCGCCGATATCGCCAATGCCGCGCAAGGCTTCGACGAAGGCAACCGGCCTCAGATCAATTTCCGCCTGAACAGCAATGGCGCGCGGAAATTCTATGAGACCACCCGCAACAATTCCGGCAAGCCCTTCGCCATCGTGCTGGACGATGTGATCATGTCCGCCCCCCGTATCAATGAGCCGATCCCCGGCGGCAACGTCCGCATCACCGGCTCGTTCACGCAGGAAGAAGCGCAGGATCTCGCCGCCATCATTGAGGCCGGTGAAATGCCCGCAAAGGTCCAGTTCCTCGACCAGCGCACCGTCAGTGCGACGCTGGGGCATGACTCCATTCGCGCCGGCACGCGCGCCTCCATGATCGGCCTCGCCCTGGTTGCGATCTTCATGATCATTGCCTACGGGCTTATGGGTGGCTTCGCCGTCGGGTCGCTCGCGGCCAATATCGTGCTGATCCTGGGCGCATTGTCAGGCCTTGGCGCCACGCTGACCCTGCCGGGCATTGCCGGCATCATCCTGACCATCGGTATGGCGGTGGATGCCAACGTGCTTGTCTTCGAGCGTATCCGCGAGGAGCAACGCAACGGGCGCTCCCCGATGACGGCGGTACAAGCCGGTTACGAGCGCGCCTTCTCGACCATTCTCGATGCCAACGTCACCACGCTGATCGCGGCCATCATCCTTTACCTTCTGGGCTCCGGTCCGGTGAAGGGCTTCGCTGTGACCCTTGCCATCGGTATTGTCACATCGGTGTTCACCGCCTTTGTCGTGACCCGCTGGTTCACGGTCATGTGGCTGAAAACCTTCCGTCCCAAGAAGCTCGCGGTCTAGGCCCGGGAGGAGATACGATATGCTACTCAAATTCTGGCCCCAGAAGACCAATCTGAGCTTCATGAATCTTCGCCTGATCGGCGCGGTCGTGTCGTCGGTGTTGATTGCTGCGTCGGTATTCTTCCTGTCGACCCGTGGCCTCAATTTCGGCGTCGACTTTGCCGGTGGCACCGTGATGGAGCTGGAGCAGACGGACACGGTCACCGTCGAGGCTGTGCGTCAGGCCATGCCGCTCAATGCGGATGTGAACAGCGCGGTCGGGACCGATGCGCGCAGCATCGTCGTGGTGAAATATGGCGAAGCGGATGCGTCCGTGCTTGGCGAAGCCTTTCAGGCCTTGCCGGTCAGCGAGCAGGCGGAACGCGCCACCGGGGCGACCAATGAATTGGTGACGGACACGCTGAAAGAGACCCTGGGCATCACAGATGACCAGATCCTCCGCAATGATTCCGTCGGACCGAAAGTCTCGCAGGAGCTGTTCCGCGACGGGATCACGGCGCTGGTCGCTGCACTGGTCCTCATGCTGGTCTATATCTGGTTCCGGTTCGAGTGGCAGTTCTCGATTGGCGCTGTGGCGGCGCTCGCACATGACGTTATCATCACGCTGGGCGTGTTTGCGTTCCTGCAGATGGAATTCAACCTGACCACCATCGCGGCCCTGCTGACGATCATCGGTTACTCGATGAACGACACTGTGGTCGTGTTCGACCGCGTGCGGGAAGAAAAGCGCAAATACAAGAAGATGCCCGACAAGGAGGTCATCGATCTTGCCCTGAACGGCACGCTGTCGCGTACCTTGCTGACGTCCGGCACGACACTGCTGGCCTTGTTGGCCATCTTCTTCCTCGGCGGGCCTGTCCTGCGCGGGATGAGCTTTGCGCTGATCTGGGGTGTGCTGATCGGGACGTATTCGTCCATCTTCATCGCCTCGACCATCGTTCTGGCGCTGGGCATGGACCTCAACAAGAAGCCACTGGAAGACGTCCAGGGCTTTCAGGGCTGAGGGGCCGCCTCGACCTAGCTGTCGAGGACTATGATCTTGTCCCTCAAGGCATCGATGGCCTTTTTCGGCGTGTCGCTGTGAACCAGGGAGGCTCGGAAGGATTCCGGCGTGAACTTGCCGTCAATGATGTGTTCCATCAGCTCGAAGAAGGGTGACCAGAAGCCATCTTCGTCAAGGAATGCCATCGGCTTGGCATGAAGGCCGAGCCGCGCCCAGGACAGGATCTCGACGGCTTCTTCCAGCGTACCAATACCGCCCGGCAGCACGATGAAAGCGTCAGCCTCCTCGTACATCATCTGCTTGCGTGTGTGCATGTCATCGACGATTCGATGCTCGACTTCCTCGTAGATGCGCTCTTTGCTGAGCAGGAAGCGTGGCATGACCCCGAGCACATCCCCCGCCGCTTCATGCGCCGCGCGGGCGCAGGCGCCCATCAGGCCAACGCCGCCGCCGCCATACACAAGGCGGATGTCACGTTTCGCGAGTTCGCGGCCGAGTTCCTCTGCCAGCTTGATATAGCCCGGCAGGACATTATCGGACGCGCCGCAATAAACGCAGATGGACTTGATTTTCGTCATGCGGGTTTCGCCTTTCTAGCTTGCATCCCTCGGGAGTGTCGTGTGCCCTATATGAGGGCTTCAATACTCCACCAGTGACAATTTCAGGACGTTTCGCGGTCCAGCGCAACACGCAGGGTTTGCTGATCTGTCATTTTGTTACCATATGCGGGCGATGACGAATCCCCACACCGCCGCCGCAGACCATGACAAGATCGAGAGCGCTGATGGCGGGATCGGTGTTTCCATCCTGCGTATCCTGAAGCTTCTGGCACGGCCGGAACTGTCGAAATGGCGACCGATCATGGTCATTGCCATTCTGGTGACGCTGGCTGCGTCTGTTCTTGAAGTTGTGTCGCCTTTGTTGCTGGGCCATGCGATCAACCGCGCTGTCCCCGAAGGCGGGGAAGCCGCGGCCTTTGGCGCGGCGGCCTATTGGCTGGCCATCGGGATCGGGGTGCGTTTTCTTGCAGCGGCGTTGCCTCAGGCGCGGGACTGGCTGTTCTCGCCGGTCAGCCAGGACGCACAACGCATCGCCAGCGTGGATGCCTTTGGCCATGCCCAATCGCTGTCTTTGAATTTCCACCAGACCCGCCGCACTGGCGCGCTGAACCGCGTAATCGAACGCGGCGCGAGCGCCATCGACTATCTGATCCGGTTCCTCGCCTTCAACATCGGCCCGACCTTCGTGCGGCTGGTACTCGCCTCCATTGCGCTCGGCGTGGCGTATGATTATCGCCTGTCCCTGATCGCGGTCTTCACGATCATCATCTATGTCATCGCGACGGTCATCATCACCGAATGGCGCGTGCGCCAGCGCCGGCGCATGAATGAAGCCGACACGCATTTCCGGGCAACATCAGTCGATATCCTGACCAATTTCGAGACGGTGAAGTCCTTCGCTGCGGAACGCCGCGAGACGGGCCGCTTCAATGATGCGATGCGCAATTACAATCATCGCTACGTCGATGCCGTGCGGTCCATGTATGTACTGAACGCGACGCAGGCCGTGGTCATGAATGCCGGCTTGTTGGCCGTGCTGGTCCTGTCAGCGTGGAATGTCATTCAGGGCACAATGCGCGTCGGCGACCTGACAGCCGTGATGCTGATGCTCCTGTCGCTCTATGCGCCGCTGAACATCCTCGGCTGGGCCTGGCGCGAGATCAAGCAGGGCGCGGTGGACCTTGAAAAGCTCTACGGGCTGCTCGCCATGAAAACCGAAGTGGCCGATGCGCCGGATGCCATGCCGCTCTCGAAGCCTACCGGTCATGTCGAGTTCCGCAATGTGGGCTTCAATCACGAAGGCCGCGCCGTCGGCGTGCAGGATGTCAGCTTTGACTTGTCGCCCGGCCGCAAGATCGCCTTCGTCGGCACATCCGGTGCAGGCAAGTCGACGCTACTCAAGCTCCTCTTCCGCTTCTATGATGTTGACCAAGGCAGTGTGCTGGTCGATGGGCAGGATGTGAGATCGCTGACACAGGAATCCCTGCGCAAGGCGCTGGGGCTGGTGCCTCAGGATGTCGTCCTGTTCAACGACACGATCCGGTCCAACATCGCTTACGCTCGTCCTGATGCGAATGATGAAGAGCTGCGCGATGCTGCGCGCCGGGCGCAATTGCTCGATTTCATCGAATCGCTTCCCGAAGGCTGGAAGACCCGCGTGGGAGAGCGCGGGCTAAAACTGTCCGGCGGGGAAAAACAGCGGGTAGGAATTGCGCGGGTGATCCTGGCTGATCCCGCCATTCTCGTGCTTGATGAGGCGACATCGGCGCTCGACAGTGCAACGGAAGAGGCCGTGCAGGACGCACTTGAAGATGCCTCTGAGGGCCGAACCACCCTCATGGTGGCGCACCGCTTGTCGACGGTGAAATCCGCCGACGAGATCATCGTCCTTGAGGCCGGCCGGATCATCGAACGTGGCACGCATGCAGACTTGCTGGCAAAAGGCGGCAAATATGCTGATATGTGGGAAAGGCAGGCCAAGAGCGCGGAGATCGCGCTCGCGGCGGAATAGAGAAAGCTGGCGGGCATGAGAGAAGACCTTGAGCGTAAAACGACCCCCTGGTTGACGGGCGGACTGGATTGGGAAGGCGTCGCAGCAGCGCTGGCCTGTCTTCTGGTTGGCCTGTTGTTGAGCTGGGTCTGGGATCCGCTGTTCTGGGTCGGCTTTGCGGCCATGATCGCCGCGCTGATGGCCGCGCGCTGGTCCAACCGGGTCGCGCCGGATCTCGCCAATGGCATTGTGGCGCCCTGCGATGGCGTGGTCGTCTCGGTGACCCGCACGGATGCGCCGGGTGAGATGCGGATGACAGATTCGGCGACGACCCGTATCCGGATTTCTTCGTCTCCTGCCGCGGCCAACCGGCTCTATGCGCCGATTGCCGGCAGTCTTGAAAGCCTGATCACGGAAGACGGCGAACATTCTGTCCCATTTGCCATGCGGCCCGATGCAGACGGGCTCGCGGTCTCATATTTGTTGTTCGAGAGCCGCGCCCAGCAGGTCGGGGTCAGGATCGCCACCGGCGGTCTGGGGCCGCGTCAGGAACTGGAAGCCGAAACAGGCGATATCATGCGCCTTGGACGTGTGTTCGGAAAGCGGCGGCTCGGCGGCTGGTGCGATGTCTATCTCCCGGCCAATGCAGGCCAGCTGATCTGGGCTGGCCAGACCCTTGTGGGCGGCGAGACGGTTCTGGGCCGCCTCAAATCCGGTATGGATGAAGACGAATTTGAAAGCATGTCAGGCGAGGCGGGTGAGCTCCCGCTCGGCGTCACTGATGATGACGAGATTGAAGAGGATGATTATCCGGAGCCCGATGAAGCGGACACGCCGGATGATCCGGCCGTCATGCTTGCGCGCCTCAAGGAAGCCACCAAGAACAAGCCGGAAGACTAGTCTTCCCGTGGTGGCGCGCCGCGATTCATCCAGGCGAAGATCGGTTTGAACGGGATGATCCAGCCGATTCCCGCGAACACGTAGAACAGCATCATCGCCCATTTGGGCCAGGTCGAGACCATTGGCGCGACAGAGCCGACCATGATTATCCAGCAGACCATGAAGCCCAGCAGGATCAGGCTGGCGACGATTTTCTTGGTCGGATAGCTCATGGATCGGTCTTTCAGCTGCACATGCGACTTTGCCGCCTCTTGCACGGGCGTCTGCTTGGATCATGTATCGCGCATGAGTGAAACGTCAAAAATCAGCCCGTCCGCAATCTGGATCCGTCGCTGGCTGATTCTTGTCGGCCTGATGGTCTACGCCATGATCCTGATTGGCGGAGCCACACGCCTGACCGATTCCGGTCTGTCCATTACCGAATGGAATCCCGTCAGTGGGGCTTTGCCGCCGCTCTCTGAAAGCGCATGGCAAGTGGAGTTTGCGAAATACCAGCAGACCGCCGAATACCAGTTCGTGAATCAGGGCATGTCACTGGCCGAGTTCCAGAAGATATTCTGGTGGGAGTGGGGGCATAGATTCTTTGGCCGCATGATCGGGCTGGTCGCTGTCGCAGGTTTTGCCTTCTTTGCCATTCGTCGCTGGCTGACAAAGCGCCTCACCTGGCATCTGGTCGCGCTGATCGGACTGGGCGGCCTGCAAGGAGCCATCGGCTGGTGGATGGTTGCAAGCGGCATTGGCGAAACGACACGCGTTGATGTGGCGCCATACCGGCTGATGACGCATTTCACGCTAGCCCTGCTGATCATCGCCTATGTCGCCTGGCTCTGGCACGATCTGGGCGCAAAAGCGCGTCCGATGGTGCCGGACCTGGCCCGAACCGTGGCCGTGGTCCTTCTGGTCGCGATTTTCCTCCAGATGGCTGCCGGGGCTCTGGTCGCCGGTCTTGATGCGGGCCGGTCCTACAATGACTGGCCGCTGATGGCGGGGGAAATTGTCCCTTCACACTATCTGGAAGACGGGCTGGGCGGGCGCAGCCTGTTTGAAGGACGCGCCGCAACGCAATTCAACCACCGTCTCCTCGCATACCTGATCTGGGCGGGATCGCTCGCGTCAGCATGGGCGTTCCGGAGCACGCCGCTTCGCCAGGATTTCCGCTGGCTCGCCATACTCGTCACCCTGCAGGCCGTGTGGGGAATCCTCACACTGGTGCATGCCGCCCCGATGAACCTTGCTCTGGTTCATCAGGGTCTTGGCGTGATTGTGACTTTGGCAGCGGTGCGGCTGGTCTGGCGGTCGCGCGGCGTGCCTAGCGTGAGCCTGCCAGCGTAAGCGCGCTCGGATCGACAAAGACGGCCTGGTGCTGGTCGGGACCTGTCTCGCCCGCGATCACGATCACGCCGCCGGGATAGCCGCCATTCATCATCGTGCCCATGGCTGCCATGGCATCGGGCGTGTCCGGTGCGATAACGGTAATTCCATCACGCACGCTGACATCCTTGTTTGTCATGCCGAGATCGGTTGAAACCTGAAGGCCGCTGCCATCCTCTATAGAGAGCAGGGCATCGAAGTCTCCACGCGACAGCGAGGCGGCACTGGTCGCACGCGGGGAGGCGACCAGCGTGTCGCTCGTATAGGCGCACGATTTGATGCCAAAATCGGTGAAGGTCGATTCGCCAGCATCCCATGAGAACTCACCATTCTCTTCCCGCACAACGCCAGTCTGGAGCACACGGTCATTTGTGGAGGTCCAGTAGGCGAGCCGCATGATGCCACTGGCACGCAGCGAGCCTGAGCACACGCCGACAACCGAACTTGTATCCGGGACGGGCAGGTCGACCTGTGCAGGGGCGAGCAGGCCCTCTCCATAGAGATAGGCCTTCAACTGTCCCTCACGGGTGATCCCGGGGAAAATCGTGACCGTGCTGCCCGCAAGGGTGGCGCTTTGGCCGCTGGCGAGGTCTGTCAGCCGGAAATTGGCCGGTTCGCCGAGAATCTCGCCATTCATGTTGAATAATTGCAGGCCGCCGCGCTCATAAGCGATCGCCAGCAGGCCTCCGAGGCCGCCAGACAGCGCCACAGCGTTGACTTTGCCCTGAAGTGGGCGGGTTGACCACACGGCCGGAAGCTCCACGCCTGCAGCAATTTCAGGGGCTGCCGCCGGCTCTTCGGGGGCTTCGGCTTTCTTCGAGCATCCAACTGCTGTAAAAAGCAGGGTGAGGCCAAGCCCTGCGTTGACAACCGGGGAAGTGGCGCTTAAACGCCAGCGCTTGAATTGCATTCCATGAACTCCGAAAGCGAGAGGCTCTTAGTAGAGCGATGAAAACCTATAACGCACCAGCCAACGTAGAGCACAACTGGGTCGTGATCGACGCGACCGATGTCGTCGTCGGACGCCTTGCTTCATATGTCGCCAAGCGCCTGCGCGGCAAGCACCGTGCTGACTTTACACCCCATATCGATACGGGCGATCACGTCGTCATTATCAATGCCGACAAGGTGAAATTCACCGGTCGCAAGATGACGGACAAAGTGTACTACCGCCACACCGGTTATCCGGGCGGCATCAAGTCCACGACGCCGGAAAAAATCCTCAACGGTCGTTTCCCTGAGCGCGCGCTTGAACTCGCCGTGAAGCGGATGATGCCGAAAGAAAGCCCGCTGGCCCGCAAGCAGTTCTCGAAACTGCACGTCTATGGCGGCGCGGATCACCCACACGAGGCCCAGAAGCCCGACGCTGTCGACTTCAAAGCCATGAACCGCAAGAACATCAAGGCGGCCTGATCAACATGACTGACACTGCAAACTCCCTCCAGGATCTTGGCGCCATGTCCGGCGCAACGGAAGCTGAAGCTCCGGCCGCACCTATTGAGCCGAAGATCGACGCTCAGGGCCGCGCCTATGGCACGGGCCGCCGGAAAGAGGCTGTCGCCCGCGTCTGGATCAAGCCGGGCACCGGCAAGATCACGATCAACGGCCGTGACCAGGAACAGTATTTTGCGCGCCCTGTGCTGCGCATGGTGATTGCCCAGCCGCTGGTTGAAGCCGGTCGCGAAGGCGAGTTTGACATCATCGCAACCGTGAAGGGCTCCGGCCTCTCCGGTCAGGCAGGCGCTGTGCGTCACGGCCTGTCGCGCGCCCTCGTCAATTACGAGCCAGGCCTGCGTGCTGTCCTCAAGCCGTTCGGCTTCATGACCCGTGACCCACGCGTCGTCGAGCGCAAGAAGTATGGCCGTGCAAAAGCACGCCGCAGCTTCCAGTTCTCGAAGCGCTAGGCCGCACACCGAATACGATTATTCAGGCGGGCGCTTCGGAGACGGAGCGCCCGTTTTATTTTGTCCGGAATTTGGAACACACTCGCTATGCTGCCCAAGGTATTCATCGATGGCGAAGCCGGGACGACTGGTCTTCAGATTGCCGAGCGCCTGCGGGCTCGTACCGACCTCGAACTGGTGTCGATCGATCCAGACAAGCGCAAGGACAATACCGAGCGCGCGCGCCTGATGAATGCTTCTGATGCGGTCATCCTGTGCCTGCCGGATGATGCGGCGCGGCTCGGTGTGTCGCTCGTTACCAATCCGAACACAGTCATCATTGATGCCTCCACCGCGCACCGCGTGGCCAATGGCTGGACCTATGGCTTCCCGGAGATGGACAAGGGTCAGCGCGCGGCGATCCAGGCCTCCCGGCGCATTTCAAATCCGGGCTGCTATCCGACCGGCGTGATCGCGCTCCTGCGTCCACTCGTGTCGAAATGGCTCGTGCCGACGTCCTGGCCCGTCGTGGTCTCAGCTGTCTCCGGATACACAGGGGGCGGCAAGGCTATGATCGCGGAGTTCGAGGACGCCGCATCCGAGACCTATTCGGAAGACAATCACCGGATCTATGCGCTTGGGCAGAAGCACAAGCATCCGCCCGAGATGAAGAAATTCTCCCGGCTGGAACATATGCCGGTCTTCATGCCGTCCGTGGGACGGTACGCCCAGGGCATGATCGTTGAGATCGGCCTGCCGCTCTGGGCAATTCCTGGCAAGCCGCGCCGCGCGCAGATCCATGCGGCGCTGGCAGACGCCTATCAAGGTGAGCGCTTCGTGAATGTCCTTTCCCTGGCTGAGTGCGATGCATTGAAAGGCGTCGAGCCGGAGGCCTGCAACGGGACAAACCGGATCGATCTGTTCGTGTTCGGCTCGGACGAAGAGGCACGCCTGGTGGCGCGGTTCGACAATCTCGGCAAGGGCGCATCCGGCGCGGCCGTCCAGAACCTCAACATCGCTCTCGGTCTTGATGAGGATGACGGGCTGATTGCCTGAGTCTAACCGAGTTTGATGTCTTCCAGACGTATTCTGGCATAAGTGCCCGGCGCGGCTCCGAGGCCCATGTCTTTCGGCTGCTTGGCAACAACCTTGCGGCCGGATTTCGGGCGCAACCATTCCCACCAGGTCGGCCACCAGGAGCCTGCGTGCTCCTCGGCCCCTTCGAGCCATTCTTCGCCGGAGTCTGGTAGGGCGCCATTATTGGTCCAATGGCAATATTTTCCCGAATCCGGATGGTTCACGACGCCGGCAATATGGCCTGAGGCGGCGAGGATGAAGTTCGTCTTGCCGCCAAACACTTTGGCCGTGCGATAGACGCTTTCCATTGGACAGATGTGATCGTCGCGGCTGGCCTGTACCATGATCGGGATGTCGACTTGTTTCAGGTCCACGGTTTCGCCGAGCACCTTGAACTTGCCGCGTGCGAGCTTGTTCTCTGCGTAGCAGTCTTTCAGATATTTCCGGTGTACCTTGCCGGGAATGTTGGTCTGGTCCGCATTCCAGTAGAGCAGGTCGAACGGGCGCGGTTCCTTGCCCAACATGTACTGGTCAATGACATAGCGCCAGACGAGGTCGATCGGGCGCAGCCAGTTGAACGTCTCATACATCATCGAGCCGGGCATGATGCCGTCATTTTCTTCGATGATGGAGTCGATATAGGCGCGGCCATTGTCGTCGGTGAAGACTTTCAGGTCTCCGGCCAGGCTGAAATCGGACTGGGACGCAAAGAAGGTCACGGATTTGATGCGGTCATCGCCGGTCGCCGCCATATGGCCGAGCGCGGAGGAGAGCAGGGTGCCACCAATGCAATACCCGACCGCGTTGAGACCTTTCTGGCCGGTGGCCTGAAGCGTGGCCTCGACGGCGGCATAGACGCCCTTCTTCACATAGTCGTTCCAGGTGTAGTCACACGTGACTTCATCTGCTGAACGCCATGACACGACAAAGACCGAAAGGCCCTTGTCGAGTAACCAGCGGATCATCGAATTCTCCTCGCGCAGATCGAGGATGTAGAATTTGTTGATCCAGGGCGGAAAGATCAGCAACGGACGGGAATAAGTCTGCTCGCCGGGTGGCTTGTACTGGATCAGCTCGATGAGGTCGTTCCGGAACACGACTTCACCGGGCGCGGTCGCGATATTCTTACCGAGCTTGAACGGGGTCTCATCGGTCTGGGTGATGTAGAGTTTGCCATTGCCCTTTTTGACGTCATCTCGGGCCATGCGAATACCGGCCAGCACACTCTCGCCGCCGCTTTCGAAGAAGTTGCGCAGAGCTTGCGGATTACTGCCGAGATGGTTGGTCGGCGCGAGACTGTCGGCCAGTTGTTGGCTGAAGAATTTTGCGCGCAGATGAATGTTGTCCGGCAGGTCGTCCTTCACATGGTCGGCCAGGCCCATCAGCCACTTGGCGTTGAGATCATAGGCCTTGCGGATGAATTTGAAGCCGGGATTGCGATCCCATTCCGGATCGGAAAAGCGTTTGTCCCTGACCGCATTGGCAGCGCCGGTCATGCCTTCCAGTGCCATTTCCTGCCAGAGCTCCATCCAGCCCTGCATGAGCTGCATGTTGGCGTTCATCAACGCAGCGGGGTTCTTCGCAAAGCCCTGGCCCACGGCGCGGAAAGCTTCGCCTACACCCATTGGGTCGCCATTCGTCACAGTGCCGAGAGGCCCTGATCCTGACAGGACGTCTAGCAACAGGGCGTGAGATTCTGTATTGGCCAGCGCCAGCGTGGTCAGCAGGGACTGCATTTGCACGGGGTTTTGCTGGGCGAGGATCTCGGCGAGCAATGGCTGGCTGTCTTTATTGTTCTTGCGGTCGACCATTCGTCCCAATATCGCCTTGTTTAGCCGCCTCTAACTATTCTACTGAATAATTGTGATTTAATGAGTTTAACCATGAAAAACACGGCGATTCCCCTCATAAGTGTGTGCTGTCTGCTATTGGCAGCATGTACGGGGTCGTTTTCAAAGGTCAGGACTGCCATCGACCAAGCGCCGGACTGGTATGATGCGCGCCGTGTGGAGATACGTGGCGAAGGCTATCCTGAAATCATCGACATTCCGGTCATCGCCGAAGGGGCGACGCCCGGACAGACCCTGCCGGCATCGAAATCACGCGGAGCAGAGCTACGCGCGATATTTGCGGACAGCGCGCGAGCGGTTCCGCCCGCAAATATCGCTGCCGAGATAGAGGATCTCCAAGAGACCGTCCGGCGCGAATTTGCGGGCTTTGAGGCCAGCTCCGACTTCCTGACGGATGAGGAGATCGCGGCCATTCGATCCGCTTTCGATGTTCCACGAGTTACGAGGGGCCTTCGGGCCGCCAGCAGATGAATACAGATTTCCACAAGATCCGCCGACTACCCCCTTACGTCTTTGAACAGGTGAACCGCACCAAAGCTGCCCTGCGCGCGCAAGGTGCGGACATTATCGATCTCGGCATGGGCAATCCCGACATGCCGACGCCAGAACACATCGTAGACAAGCTGTGCGAAACAGCGCGCCGGCCAGATGTGAACGGCTATTCCGCCTCACGCGGCATCAAGGGCCTGCGCCGCGCCGTGACCAATTACTACCAGCGCCGCTTCGACGTCTCGCTCGACATGGACCGGGAAGTCATCGTGACGCTCGGCTCGAAGGAAGGGTTTGCGAACCTCGCCCAAGCCATCTCTGCGCCAGGCGATGTCATACTGTCGCCGGACCCGTCCTACCCGCTTCATTCCTTCGGCTTCATCATTGCCGGAGCGTCCATCCGCAGTGTGCCTGCGCACACGCCGGAAGAATACCTCTCCAATCTCAGCAAGGCCGTGAAGTATTGCGTGCCGCCGCCGACGGCGATGGTGCTGTGCTTCCCGTCGAATCCTACGGCTGAAGTGTGCGATCTCGACTTCTACAAGGAAGCCGTGAAGTTTGCACGCAAGCACGATTTGATCGTCCTGTCGGATCTTGCCTACAACGAAATCTATTTTGATGAGCCCACCCCTTCGATCCTTCAGGTAGAGGGCGCGAAGGACATTGCGGTCGAATTCACCACCATGTCGAAGACTTATTCCATGGCAGGCTGGCGGATCGGTTTCGTGGCCGGCAATGAGAAACTGGTTGGCGCGCTGGGGCGTGTGAAATCCTATCTCGACTATGGCGCCTACACGCCAATCCAGGTTGCGGCTGCCGCAGCGCTGGACGGCCCACAGGATTGCGTCGATGAATTCCGCCAGATCTACCGCTCGCGGCGCGACGTGCTGGTCGAGAGCTTCACCCGCGCGGGCTGGCCCATCCCATCTCCGAAAGCTTCGATGTTTGCCTGGGCCCCCATTCCGGAACCGCTCAAGGACATGGGCAGCCTCGAATTCTCGCTGCAGCTGATCAATGAGGCGCATGTGGCCGTCGCGCCGGGCGCGGGCTTTGGTGAGCAGGGCGATGGGCATGTCCGCATCGCGCTGGTCGAGAATGAGCAACGTATTCGACAGGCTGCACGTAATATCCGCAAATTCCTGCAGACTCGCGGGATCAAGGATATACAGCCCGCCGCGGCAGAGTAGCGCGCGCTCTCGACGCATACGTCCAAACCCGCTATGCGCTGCCCCTGAACGTCAGACACTCAAGCTGAGAGGGGAACCAATTGGGGCCGTTGAGAATAGGTATTGCAGGTTTGGGCCACGTCGGATGTGGTCTCATCGAACTGGTTGAGCGGCAGGAGCGCCTGCGCATTCCAGGGCAGATTGAGATTACCGGCGTGAGCGCTCGCAGTCAGTCTCGCAACCGGCCCGTCGACACTAGCAAGTATCGCTGGTTCGACGACGCGGCGACTCTCGCTGAAGACCCGGATGTCGACGTCTTCGTGGAATTGATCGGCGGCTCCGACGGCCCGGCGAAATTTGCCGTCGAGGAAGCCCTGAAAGCCGGCAAGCCGGTTGTCACGGCCAACAAGGCGCTGATGGCGAAGCACGGCATGGCGCTGGCCAAGCTGGCGGAAGAGAAGCAGGTCGACCTGCTGTTCGAAGCGGCCGTCGCGGGGGGCATCCCGGTTGTGCGCGTGTTGCGCGACAGTCTTGCCGGCGTTGAGATCAAGCGCGTTGCCGGCATCCTGAACGGAACCTGCAACTTCCTGACGACCGAAATGCTCGCTACAGGCCGGGCTTATGACGAGGTGCTCGCCGAGGCCCAGAAGCTCGGTTATGCCGAGGCGGACCCGACGCTGGACGTGTCCGGCATGGACGCGGCGCACAAGGCCGCCATTCTTTCTGCCATTGCGTTCTCCGCGGATCTCGACTTCTCGAAGGTTGAAGTCTCGGGCGTGGACGGGATCGAGTTGCTTGATCTGCGCCTGGCCGATCGGCTCGGCCTGCGTATCAAGCTGATTGCCGAAGGCGTCCTGACCGATGACGGGGTTGTGTGCCGGGTTGAGCCGATGGCGCTGCCCATCGCGCATCCGCTGGCCCGGATTGACGGATCCCTGAACACGGTCCGCATTGAAGGCGACCCGGTGGGCGCCGTGACGCTGACAGGCCCCGGTGCAGGCGCGGGACCCACTGCGAGCGCCGTTATGGGAGATGTCGCAAAGCTTTTCCGGCCGGCGATCCGCCCGGCCTTCGGGCGCGCAGAACACCATATGGCACGGCCGTTCACGACCGGGCGCAAGGATGAGGTGGCCCAGTTCTTCCTGCGGGTACGACTGGCCGACAAGCCTGGCGCGCTGGCCGCACTTTCAGAGTCTCTCGCAGCCGAGGGTGTATCTGTCGATAAGCTGCTTCAGGATTCAGCAGATGAGACTGGCGCCAGCCCGATTGCCATTGTCACACACCGGTGCGAACGGTCAAATATGGACGCGGCCTTGGCGCGATTGGAAAAATTTGCAATTGCTGTCGATCCGCCGCGCCTGATCAGGATCGAGTCGGCAAGCTAATTGCTTTAGTCTGGCGCAGAGCCCTTAAGTTTTGCGCGTTCGGAGAATTGAGAATTCATGAAAAATAGCGTTCTGACGCCCAGCCTCGCCGATTCCATGGTCCGTGTTACGGAGTCTGCTGCCATCGCGGCTGCCAAACTGGTTGGTCGCGGAGATGAAAAAAAGGCCGATGCTGCCGCTGTTGATGCGATGCGCACGGCGTTCAATGAAGTTGATTTCAAGGGCCGTGTCGTGATCGGCGAAGGTGAGCGCGATGAAGCGCCCATGCTGTATATTGGCGAGGAAGTCGGGACCGGCAAAGGCGCGGAAATCGACATTGCACTCGATCCTCTTGAAGGCACAACCCTCACCGCAAAAGCCATGTCAAATGCGCTCGCGGTTCTGGCCATCGCGCCGCGCGGGGGCCTGCTGTATGCGCCCGACACCTATATGGACAAGATTGCCGTTGGGCCGGGGTATCCGGAAGGCATCATCAGTCTCGATGCAACGCCCGCTGAGAACATTCAGGCGCTGGCCAGGCACAAGGGCGTGGATGTCACCGACATGACCGCTTGCGTACTGGACCGCCCGCGCCATGAGGGGATCATCGAGAGCCTGCGTTCCGTTGGTGCCCGGGTTGCCCTGATCACGGATGGTGACGTGGCTGGCGTGATCGCCACCACGAACCCGCACACCGGCATCGATCTCTATGTTGGCCAAGGCGGCGCCCCTGAAGGCGTGCTCGCAGCGGCAGCCTTGAAGTGCGTCGGTGGCCAGATGCTTGGACGCCTCGTGTTCCGCAATGATGACGAACGCAAGCGCGCCGAGAAAACAGGCATTACCGATTTCGGCCGCACCTACGCGCTGAATGAACTGGCCTCCGGGGACACGGTGTTCTGTGCCACCGGCGTGACGGATGGATCCATGTTGAGCGGTGTGAAGTCTTCCGATGGCCGTGTGCACACGCATACGCTCGTGATGACGTCGATCGACGGCATGGTCCGCTATGTGCGGTCCGACCGGAAAGTCTGAGCCGGGCGTTTCCCGTGACAGCACAGATGCGTTAGAATCTCCGGGAAGCGATTCCCGGAGACCTCATGGCTGATCCTGCCCTCAAGCAAGACAATACGCTGTTCGACGTGCAGAGATCGGCCACGGGCCGGTTCTGGACGCTTGCGTCTGTGGATGAGGCCCTGGTGCGCCGCCTTCAGCCCAGCGTGGGTGGATCGGACTTGCTGGCCCGCTTGCTGGCCACGCGCGATGTCGCCCCGGAAGAGGCCCCTGCCTATCTGTCTCCCACCCTGCGGGAGACATTCCCGGACCCTTCCAGCTTTTCCGACATGGACAAGGCGGCGAAAATTGTCCTCGACGCCATCCTTGAGAAGAAGCGCGTCACGGTCTTTGCAGATTACGATGTCGATGGCGGCACGAGCTCCGCCATCCTTGCGCGATACTTCCGCGCATGGGGCGAAGATCTCGGCCTCTACGTGCCTGACCGGCTGGAGGAGGGCTATGGCCCGTCGCCCGCAGCGTTCCGGCACTTGAAGGATAAGGGCGCCGAACTCGTCATCACGGTGGATTGTGGCGCGGCGGCAGTCAGCGCGCTGGAAGAGGCCGAAACGATTGGTCTGCCCATTGTCGTGATCGATCACCATTTGATGGCCGGGCACCATCCGCCCGCAGCGGCGCTCGTCAACCCAAACCGGCCGGACTGTAATTCCGGGTGCGGACATCTTGCTGCGGCAGGCGTCGTGTTTGTGTTTGCGGCGGCGCTGAACCGTCTGGCACGGGAGCGCGGCATCGCGCCTCCAGATGGCCTGCCGGACATCATGTCCTTTCTGGACCTCGCCGCGCTCGGAACCTTGTGCGACATGTCTCCCTTGCGCGGCGTGAACCGCGCCTTTGTCAGGCAGGGACTCAGCATTCTGTCGCGCGGCCAGAATGAAGGCCTGCGCGCACTGGCGGAAGTCTCCGGTATCAGCAAGGTGGATAGCGTCTATCATGCGACGTTCATGCTTGGCCCCCGCCTAAATGCGGGCGGGCGGGTCGGCGATCCATGGATTGCGGCGAAACTTCTGGCTACGGATGATCGCGCCGAAGCGATTGCCCTCGCAGAGCGCCTGCATGCGCTCAATGATGAGCGCAAGGCCGTCGAGGCGGCGATCCTTGATCAGGCCACCGCACAGGCCGAACAGGCCCTGCAGCGTAACCCGGATCGCGGTATCCTGGTCGCGGGTGGCGAAGGCTGGCATCCCGGCGTAATCGGCATCGTGGCCGGACGCCTGAAGGAACGGTTCCATCTGCCCTGCATCGTCATTGGCTGGGGGCAGGGGCTGGGCCCCGTCGCCAAGGGGTCCGGCCGGTCCGTGACCGGGGTGAATATTGGGGACGCGATTTCCGCCGCCGCGCGCGAAGGAATCATTCTCTCTGGCGGGGGCCATGCAATGGCGGGCGGACTGAGTCTCGAACCCGAACAGATCCCCGCCTTTGATGAGTGGATGGTGAGCCATATGGCGCAATTCACAGCGGAACGGGCTGCGGCATTGGAGCTGCCGGTGGATGCGGTTCTGTCGCCGGGTGCGGCGTCTCCGGCGCTGGTGGACCAGATCGCCGGTATCGGGCCGTTTGGGGTTGGCTCTCCCGAGCCTGTCTTTGCGCTGCAATCCGTGCACGTCACCGGCGTTCGGCAGGTGGGCGCAAACCATTTGAAGTTCACTGCCGAGGATTCCAGCGGCCGTCTGGATTGCATCGCCTGGCGCAGCGCCGACCAGCCTCTGGGCGAGGTGATCCGTCCCAATGCGCGGCTGCATGTGATTGGAAAATTGAAAGCGGATGAGTGGAATGGCCGGCGCCGGGTGCAACTGGATGTAAGTGATGCAGCTGAAGCATGATTTATCTGCAGAAACCCCGTTTAAACCGCTTTACGAGTCCAAGATGAGCAGCTATATCGCCTGTCTTCGAGCCGGTGCGGTCCCTTCGTCTATCGGTTAGGACGCCAGGTTTTCAACCTGGAAAGAGGGGTTCGATTCCCCTAGGGACTGCCATCGCTATTCTCCTTCTGTAGTATCTGTTGCAGGACCGGGAGCGCCCATTGTCCCAGTTCTGGAATGGGACTGCACGGATGGGACGCTTTGTTCCCCGAATGCCCTCTCGGCAAGCCGCTCCTGGTTGGCGGCTTCGGTGTAGCGTTCGATCTCTTCCAGCGTCTTGTGACCTGTCACCGCGCGAATCTCGTGCACAGACCTGCCTGCCTCTGCCATGTGCGTTGCGCGGGCCTTCCTGAGCCCGTGAGCGCGGCATTCCTTCGAGAGCCCGGCCTTGTCACACCAGAGAGCAAACTGGTTGCCGAAACTGTCGCCATTCTTGAAGCCAAGGAAGGTCATGCCCCTGCCCGGCGTGACACGCAGGGCCTCGGCCAGCTCTTGAATGATGGGCAGAACCAGCTCCACGCCTGTCTTTTCCTGCCGGATGCGTATCTTTGGGCCGCGGACGTGCTGAGGGCCCATACGGGCGACGTCGCCGCGGCGCTGGGCTGTGCAGTACAAAAGCTCCATTGCAAGCCTTTGACGCGTCCCCAGCGGCCAGTGGTCGCGGTATTGCTTGATCTCTTCATGGGTCCAGCACTGGAAGCCGTCGCCCTCTCTGAGCCGCCCTATGCCTTTGGCCGGGTTGCTATCCGCCAGCTTGCGGCCCATTGCCCAGCCATAGAGCGCTGAAATCACCTTGACTCGGTTGTTTGCCGCCGCGGGTGTGGCGCTGCGCTTGTCGCGTCCGGCCCGGACCGCCTCTGCGGACATGAGGGCGGGCTTTGACCCATGCTCGGCCTGCAGGTCCAGGAGGACGCCGCGGCGCGCTGCCTGCGTCCGGATCGCCAGCGTATTGAACTCAGGCGACGCAAGGTATTGCTCGATCAGGTGGCCAAGCGTGCCCTCCTGAAGGCCCGTGCGTTTCGGCTTGGCCTTCAGTGCGCCGGACAGCGCCCGGTTGTATCTATCGAAAAACTCGGCCGATCCGATCTCTACGCCGCGGGGATTAAGACGAATCTTCTGCCCTCCGCGGCGGAAGTACCAGCGGGTATTGCCGCGGGCATCGGTGTCCGAGCAGGTGTACTCCAAGTGGATGTCTGCCATGCTGTCCCTCATGCCGCGGCTCCATCCCACGCATCATTTACGCGGTCTCCGCGGTAGGGCAAGCCATCGGCATAGTCGTCCAGGTCCCTCACATCCCAAAGGACAAGCCCGTCCTCTTCCCGCGGCGGGGCAATACGCCCCTCGCCGACAAGCTGGCGAAACTTGGTTTCACCCATGCCGACATAGTAGGCGGCATCAGAGGCTTTCAGGAGCCGTGGGATGAGTGGGCGGGACTTCATCAGTGCCTCGTCTCGTCCATATACTGGATGAATTGACCGGGCGTCTGGCGGCACCGATCGATCAGGTGCAGCACATCTTCACTATCGGAAAACCACTCGCCAGTCTGCCGCCAAGGGTGCAGGATGCGATGGATGGCCGCCTCTGTGGATTGATCGCCGTCGATGATGAGCAGCAGCTGAAGGCGTTCGGCGCATGAAGTTCTGATGCTGACCATCCGGTTGCGGAGGTCGTGCGAATATCCAATCTTGATATTGCCCGTGGTCAATCCTTTCAGGAAATAGACGCATTGGCGCTTCTGGCCGACAGGAGGAACGCCGAAAGCATCCATCTGGTCGTGCAGGTCGTCCGGCATATAGCCGTCCCTCACCTTCACGCTGACAGCGCCGTTCGGCAGGATTTGCACGTCCTCGATGCGCAGGCCGAACTCGTCACAAACTCGAATAATCTCTTGCGGCCTGCTCACTTCCCGTCCTCCGTGGATAGAGCGCGGAGAAGGGCGAGGACGGCGTACTTCGGCATCGTTCGGTGGTTTTCGTCGCCGCTAATGAGCCACAAGTCCACGCCCTTATCGAACACCTCCACAAACTGTTCGCGGGTCTCTGTCTTCCGCTCACACAGGGCTATGGCTGCGTCGAGGGATTTGGTATAAGGATGAGGCGCAAGCTTAAACACAGGGTTGGCCGCCTCTACTCTGGGTGCCCTATTGCGCACCACGGCTTGTTGCTGCTCCCACGGGATCGGCTCGTAGTGCGACAGGTATTCACCCGCTGGCAGCTGGTTCAAAGATCGCATGATCTCAGCATCCAACTCCCTTGACCCGCCTTCTTTCTCTAATCTCTCTATGAGGGCACTATAGGTCATGAGACTGGGCCTCCGGGGGTGGGCTTTAGGGCCGCCTGAATGTCTTCGGCGAACCGATAAAACTCGTCGCGATACCTCTTTGGACAGTCATCCCACGCGCCCTGATCCAGGTTGTGCGTGACGTTCGCTGCGAATATGAGGGCGGTGGCAATCTGCTTCTGCACCTTTCGGGGTACGGAACAGGCTGCGTCCCATGCGGCGCTCTTTGGGGCGTATTCCTCCCTCAGCTCCCCCACCTCTGCCTGTAGGGCGCGGATGGTGGCCTCATACTTTGCGGCCTCGGCATACCAGCCCTCATTCACCAGGTTCTCTCGCTGGGAGCGCAGAGCCTCCCACCACAGATTCCACGCGAGGACGTCGCCAAGCCATTGATCAAGCCGGTACGCCTTGGCGATTGCGTCACGCTGCACGGTCCGGTGCTGGCTGTCGTGTTTGCCGACCAGCATGACGTGTTTCGGAATACCGTCCTGAAAAACGAAGTTGAATGTGTCTTCCACCCTATCCGTCATGGCTTTGCTCCTTGAGGGCTATGCGGGCAAAATCCCCAACGGCTTGCGCCGCAAGAATCTGACTGCACTGTTCATCTGTGATTTCTGTCAGTTTGAAATCGTTGAGCGAACAGCCTTCACGCGCGATGCGCTGCCAGAGATATTCTTGGGACGGTATTGATGCCGCCCGCTGAATAGTCATGAGACCAAATTCGGCGGCGTGATCGTCGCCATAATCCCATTTGTGCTCTGCAATTTCCTCCGGGCTTGACCACAACTCCTCGGGGGCATCCCCATCCCAGAACATGTCAGGCTTGCACCGATAAGTAAGCTCGGCATTCTCAAGCCGAAGCCGCTCATTCTCCGCCACCAAAGCCTCCCGCTCTGCCTTTATGGCGCGGAAGGCGATAGTGACCTCGCGCGAATATCTCTGGTAGGCGGCGGTCGCCTCTGACGATGGCCCGGTATCGCAAGCCTGTTGCCATGCTGCCTTCAGATCGCTCAGCCTCTCCCAGTCTACTTTATCAACGCTCATTGGTCGGGTCCTTTGTTGGCGAGTTCGAGCTGTTTCCACATAAATCCGTCCCAGCGGTATTCCTTGCGCTGAGACTTCATCGCATCAACCACGATGGTCTCGTAGCTAGTCAGAGACGTGATTTGCTCCCATGTTTGATCGATGGCTTTGATCGGACAGTCCGCGTGCGCACCTAAACTGCTGAGCATTCCGCGTCGGGCGCGCTCAACACCCGGAAGCCGGACATAGAAGTTTCCATTCAGGTCGATCCGGATCTGTGTCGCATCACACAGCGAGCGCATCGCCAAGAATTTTTGTTGCGTTGTAAGGCTCATCCCACTTCATCCTTCGTGTTAAGGGTTACGCCGCCAAGCGCGTGAATGTCGGCCAAGCGTTCGCTGACGACAGCCAGGAACTCGGTGAAGCGTTCCTCGGCTTCCTTGATCTCGTCAGCCTTGCGTTCGATGCGGATGACCTTGGTTTGCAGGTGCGGATCGAACCGCCCGTCATAGCTCATCCAGTCATTGTATTCCCGGCCCGTGCAGGCCATTTGCCAGATGCACTGCCAGCGGTAGTCCTCGTTGAGGGGGGCGCCGAGCAGGCTTTCAAGATGGGTCTTCGGCGTGGGGCATTTGATTTCCAGAAGCCCGTCCTTGCCCACGAGCCTGTCAGGCGAAGCGCCGGCCCATTCGATGGTGGGGTGCCGGATGAACGGGGACTGTGCCAGCGTTGCGCCGGTCATCATGGCATAGGCCAGCGCGGCCTCAGCTTCGGTGTCGATCCCGTGTTGCATGGCCGGGCTGGTATAGTGGTCCGCTGCCTGATTGGTCAGCCGCTCCTGCACGAGTTCGTAGACGTAATCGTGATAGGTCGAGTAGGGCTCGTCATTCTTCTTGCGGCGGACAATGGCGCCTGCACGGGACGCTGTGGCGTGTCCGATCCGGGCCTGTATCCATGTGGCGGTGCCTTGCGGATTATCCTGCATTGGACTGCTCCGCCTTCTGCTTGATCCAGTGCGTCAGCTGGCGCTCGATCAGGTCAAAGCTCTCGAAGGGGAGGTTGGCCATTTCAGTCGCCTGAAAGCCCTTCTTTCCGGCCCATGCGAGCAACACGCTCTCGTCCGTGCCAAGCTCTTTCAGGAGCGACGTGATACGGGCCACCTGCTGTTCCGTCAGAACAGACCCGGACAACTCCTTGATGCCATCCCGATCTTCCCCGCCCAGCTGAATGCCGAGCACGTTGCAGAGCGTGTAGCGCTTGCCGTATGAGACGGTAACGCCATGCTGCTGCAGGATGTTCGTGCCCTTCGCATCGGTCATGACCGGAAGGGGGAGCGTGTCGCGCTCTGAATGCCCCTCACGGTGCGTGCAGATGCATGTGACGTGGATGTTCCCGTCAATGGTCTCAGTCGTCCAGCGGACGGAGAAACCGTACTCAGACAGCAGGGGACGCACAGCTGCCTGAATATCTTCCAGTTTGGCATAGCTGGATTTCAGGTGCAGGTTCTGGCCTGTCTTCTCGACGGCTGGCAGCTTGGGTTGCATTGCAGCCATTGCCCGCGAATATTCCTGCTCTGCCTTGTAGCGGTCGCTGTCACGCTCCATTGCGATGATCTTCTCAAGACGGTTCACGTCAATGGTCGGATCAAGCGCGACACGCTGAGCGAAGGTCAGCCCCTCCATGTCGTATTGAACAGCGGGCGTTTTGCCCTCTTCCTGCTCGACAATATCGTATTGGGTATCAGCCATCGTTCAGTCCTTTCACTTTCTCCCGGACACGGGCAGACAGGTCAGGAAAATGAATCCTGGAGGCCGCCTTGCACATGTCGTTGCTTGCGATTGCTTCTTCCCGAGAGCCTGTCTCGGAAGCCCTGAACCGTTCCCGTGCAGCGCAATAGTCAGGGTCGCTGTGGCACAGGGCTTTCAGGTGTTCGTATTCGGAGAAGGAGACGGCCATCATCCTTCTCCTTTCAGGGTAGCGAGGGCGGCGCGGGCGCGTTTGCCTCGGTCTGACAGAGCCGGGATTTCAGGAGCCCACGCTACGTCAGAAACGCTAGGACCGTCCGCGTAAGTCTCTTGGCTCGCGTACCACCCCAGCGCCTCCACAGCATCAAGTAGTGCGGGGAGGGCGTTGATGGCTGCGACTATCAGGGCGGCGTCCATGCCGTGATTTTCGTGGCGCAGCAGAGCGACGTGCTGAAACTCGATTTCGTGGTGCTTCCGCTGGCGGACAATCGCAAGGCCATCGCGCTGTCCCTCGGTGAGGCTCACGCCCGGCAGCCGCTCCCAAGGCCCCCGCGTCGCCTTTGCGCGCAATTCCCTCAGTCTTTCCACGAGGTCTGTCTTCTCTGGGTTAGTCATTGGGGGCGTCCTTGCGATCAATGCGCTCGATCTCGGCAACGATGAGCGCTGCAGCTCGCACCAGATCGCGGCGTGGGTTTTTCGGCTTGAACCATCTTGAGTCCCACGGCCACAGGCGGCGGATGCAGACAATAGTCTTGAGGCCGGCCGAGACAGGGTCTTCGGCTACCGCTTCATAAAGGGCGGGCGATAGTGTTGCGAGGTGGGCATAAGCGGCGGCGGCGTTCGCCATTTGGCCCCTGCCGTGTGCATCATCATGCTCAGGTGTCCAGCCTTCCGCCGACTTCTGGCGCTCACGCTCTACGATAATGTCATTGATTGCTTTGCTCATGCCGCTTTCCTTTCCAGATCTATGCTGATGTGTTCTGCGGTGACCGGCCCTTCATAGGCCCTGAACAGCCCTTCCATGATCGTCCGTGCGAGTTGCATTTCCGGTTCAAGGGCGGATCGGTAATTGTCGCCTGCCTCGGCATATTCGCGTTCCAGGTCCTGCCAGTAAGGCCGGTAGCTCTCGAAGGCCTGCTTGACGCCCTCAAGGCGCTCAGCGGCAAAGGCGCCCTCTATGGCCCGTGTCTGGAGTTTGCATCGCATGGGGTGGCGGGATATGTGGTGGGAGAGGGGGAAGGTCATTGGTCTTCCTCCGCCAAGATGAAGTGCCCCTTTTCAACGAGGTACTTTTCGACCTCGCGCGCCAGCTTGTTGCGAGCCTTCATGATCTGGCCATCAGGGATCAGGCTGCGCATGGCGCACCGCAGCAGCGCGTCTGCGTCTTTCTGCCAATGCTCGACCACCTCTGGGTCAACATCGGTCGGGCCAAAGTCCTCGATCTGATCCTTGATGGGATCAGCGGCCCAGCCAAACCCAATTCCGAACTCAAAAACTCCAGTGGTATTGCTCATGCCGCTTCCCCTTTCCGATAGTGTTGGTCGTGGTATGCTTCTGTCAGCCGGAGGATCTCCCGCACCTTCAGGGCGTCCTCTGTCAGCAGGTCGGTTTCGTCGGGAATGACCGCGCCGAGATCGTCGCCCAGCATGACCTGAAGGTTCGGGTACAGCAGATGCAGGACCCCGCGCTTCGAGTAGCTTCTGAACAGCCCATCAAGGACCATCCGAAGCTCACCGTCTGCGATCTCGTTGAACCGCTCTTGCTGGCTGGGCTCTCTCCGAGCGTGAGCCATAAGGGTGTCGTGGGCGTGGGAGGGCATCACCAAGTCTCCTTGTGTGCGTCCCAGCTCCGGTCTTCCTCGTTCTGCCAGTGAAGCTGCTGCGCCTCGGTTTCCCTGATTGCCGCAGCTTGGTCGCGCAAGCGCTCCATCGCCATATCGGCATCAACTACGCGCGCTCCGTTCTTTTTCAGCCGGTTAGCGCAGAAGTCAGCAGCGCTGCGCTTCCGATAAACGACCAGCAAGCCGGGGTTGTCGCTCGTCCACCACAGTCGTTTGCTGATCTTCCGATCAACCAACCCAAGGATGCGGACCCCCATGTTGTGACCCTTGCGGGCGTTACAGATGATTGCGAAGGGCATGGCTGTCTTCCTCTGTTCGATGAGGAGACCATAGCGAATTGCTATTATGCTGTCCATAGCGAATTGCTATTTTTTTGCGCGGGAGTGCGCTTTCATAGCAAATTGTACAGATTGCGGGTGTTACTTGCGCTCGGCTACGAACCTGGCGAAGTCGGCAACCTCGCGCCGCTTCTCTGGGGTGAGGCGCTTCAGGGTGACGTCATCGACAATGCCTTCGATGGAAGTCATCGGGCCTTCGCCGGTCAGGAGCCACTGAACGCTTACTGCGTACTTTTTAGAGTATAGCAGCAACTGCTCTGGGTTGACGCCCCTTCTTCCGGCTTCCTGATCCCGCACGCTCTGGACGTGCACCTTGGGCCGGGCGTCTGCTGCGCTTTGCGCGGACTCATACCCGGCGGCAATACGCGCCTCTCTCAAGCGCGCGCCAATGATGCGGTCGAACTCTTTCTCTGCCATGCCGCCCCATTACCACCAAAAAACATAGCGGTGCGCTATTGCCTCAAAGATAGCTATTTGCTATGCAATGATTATGACACACCGGACACATGCAGAGATACTCGCCGATTTAGGCAAGACCTATGCCGAACAGGCTACCGCTATTGGCTTTGGGTGCAAAGACCATCAGGTCCGCGATTGGGTGCGCCGCAAAGGCATTCCCCGCGAGTGGCTGCAGCCGGTTGCTGATGCTCATCCAGACGCAACCCTGAAGGACTTGCTGGCGACAGTTACCGTCAGGCCAGAAGAAGAGAAGGGGGTCGCATAATGTCAGGCCCTCAAGCGTGTCACATTGGGACAGGGGTCCGCATTGCTCACATCTTGGGCGGCCTCTTCGATATCAGCAACTGCCTGAAGGATTCGCAGCGCAACAACCTTCGCCGCAGCGGGTGTGAGAGCGTAGCTTTTCCCCGTCTCCACGATGGTCATGCCATCCGATCCGTAAGCCGTAGTGCTGACGCGCACCATGCCACGCTCAGCCCTAACGTTCCCAGCCGTTTCGATGTACTCCATTGCGTCCCTCACTTCTTGTTCCGTATTTGTTCTTTAGGAGTAGTTTCCTATTTTGTAAATCGGAAGTTTCCCATCGCCCCCGTGGCGAGCCGTCACGAAACCGTAATAATTAACCAAGTTCAAGGCTTGACATACCATTGGTACGCGAAATTCGCCGTACTGACACGCACTCGCAATTCCGCCCGTCAATACGGGAAACTACGTATGCGGGGGAGGGGGTGATGGGCTGGGAGTATGGGTGCGATTACACGCAGGATTATGCTGACGAGCCCTGCGGCATGATCTGTGCGGATTTTGGGGATGGTGAGGGCGGCGTCATTGTTGACGTGGATGACGCGCATGAAAGCGCGGAACCCAATCGGCTCCATCCTTGCCCGCATTGCAACACCGAAAAGTACTTGAAAGAAACGGCTGAGTTTTGGGAGGAAGCGTTTTTCGGGGCGAATGGGCGGTGGCCTAACCGCGAAGATGCCGCGGCCCGGCGAAAGTCGGTCTTTGAGAAATTTGCGCGACCTATTTCCACGGAGGCTTCATGACCCTCCTCCATTTCCTCCGCTTCACCTTCCCCTCTGAACAGTTGCGCAAGTCTCTCTTGATCCTGGTCCTGTCAGCGGCGCTCTGGATCGGGATTTCCGCCCTGTGCTGGGCCGTCCTGCGGTTCATGGGAGGGGTGTGATGCCGATCAATCCCGAACGCATGAAACTCTATCCCGGTGGCTCCATTCACTCGAAGGAATGGAAGGCTATCAGGGAGGACATTCTCGACCGCGCTGATCACGCCTGTGAGGGAACACCGCAGCATCCGGATTGCGAAGCCGTGAACTACGAGCCGCATCCTGAGACCGGCTCCAAGGTCATTCTCACCATAGCGCACATGGACTGGGACGAAACCAATAACGATCACGACAATCTGAAGGCCCTCTGCCAGCGCTGCCACAATAAGTGGGATGCGCCTCAGCGTCAGAAGAATGCCGCCAAAACCCGCCGCCGGAAGTCCGATCAGATCGATCTGGAAGACTGGCTCGAAACGGCAGGCCACTGACATGAACCGGGGGACAGAGACACCGCTGAGAGTCCTGGTTGCCTGCGAGTATTCCGGGCGCGTGCGGGATGCCTTCATTCGCGCCGGCCATGACGCCCTGTCCTGTGACCTTCTGCCAACCGAAGTTGCCGGACCCCACCACCAGGGCGACGTGACGGAGCTGCTTGGCGATGGCTGGGATCTGATGGTTGCGCTCTGGATCGGGATTTCCGCCCTGTGCTGGGCCGTCCTGCGGTTCATGGGAGGGGCGTGATGCGGCTTTATTCGATCTGGCACACAGAACTTCAGAAGTTCTACAAGGGCGATGACTGGAATGGTCGGCACTATTGGTCCGGCACTCCCCGCTATTGGCAAACCATCGACGGCATCAAGAAAAACCTCCTTCGCCTTGGCAGCGAATACAGGGGCGAAACGTCGTACAGTGATGGCCCGTGGGCTGATGATGAAGACGTGTATGGCTTCAAGCGGTACGCGAATTTCGACATCAGCAAGCTCGCTGCAATCGAGATTATTGTAACCGATGTCGCCGTGCTTGGGGAGACCCGCGTTTCCCCGGCGTCCCTGTTCGATGAGTCCGTCCCGCCCCTCGAAACGGCAGGCCACTGACATGAACCGGGGGACAGAGACACCGCTGAGAGTTCTGGTCGCCTGCGAATATTCCGGGCGTGTGCGGGATGCCTTCATTCGCGCCGGCCACGACGCCCTGTCCTGCGACCTTCTGCCGACAGAGATACCCGGCCCTCACTACCAGGGCGACGTGACAGATCTGCTTGGCGATGGCTGGGACCTTCTGGTTGCGCACCCCCCCTGCACGCATCTGGCAGTCTCCGGGGCGCGCTGGTTCAAGGACAAGCAGGCGGAACAGGTCGAGGCGCTGGACTTCGTGCGACTGCTTCTGGATGCGCCGATCCCCCGCATTGCTCTGGAAAACCCCGTCAGCGTGATTTCCTCCCATATCCGCAAGCCTGACCAGATCATCCAGCCCTGGCAGTTCGGGCATGGAGAGACCAAGGCCACCTGTCTGTGGCTGAAGAACCTGTCAGGGCTGGAGCCCACCAATATCGTTGAGGGCCGGGAAGCCCGCGTCCACCGCATGGCGCCCGGCCCTGACCGCTGGAAAGAGCGCTCCCGCACGTTCGAGGGCGTTGCCCAGGCTATGGCGGATCAGTGGGGCACACGTGAGCTCGTGCAGCCTTCTCTCTTCGACGAGGTGGCCGCATGACAGACCGCATCCCTTCTGCTGACGAGCGCCGTTGCCCGGCCTGTCCTGAACTCAGCCCATTATTACGGCCTGACCCCAGCCGGGCGCGCCGTCACTCAGCAACAAGGAGAAGCGGCGTGACCGAAGACCAGAAAGACAAACGTATCTCTGAACTGGAGGAAGCTCTTAGAAGTGCTGAAATAGCAATCAATCCGCGTGACCGCGAAATGCTTTCCTTTAGCACCTGGAACGACAGGTTAAAGGCAGCAACGGACACGATCTTTACTGCTCTCAATGAGCCTAACCCGTGGATGCCGGATGGCACATTGGTTGTATCGGGCTCTCCTCCTGAAAAGGAGCCAAGCGCATGACCCGCCCCAACCGTCCCCACCCAACTCTCAAAAACAAACAGGGGGTATATTGCTGATGCAAAAGCTTCGCACACTCATTCGGTGGGAGTTCATCCGGCTTGGCTATCAGAAGGGCCTGACCCCGACGGAGATCGCCGCCTTCATTGGCTGGACCCCTGAAAGCGTAAAGGTTCGCGCTTCGGCTCTCAAATGCACCAAGAGCCAGAAGGCGGCCGCTCTCGACCGTGAGCAGACAAAGCGCCTCACGGCCCGCAGGAGAAGCGCACGAGGCGGCGTAGCAGCGGCCCTGGTAAACCGTGACCCCGCTCCGATCACCCTTGTCGGCCCACACTGGTCAGTGCCCCTTCGCAAGGGCGTCCAGCATTCCGACAATCTCCGCCTCCCATCCAACCCAAAGCGCGCCCTCGCTGACATGCAGGCAGAGCTGGAAAGGGGGCAGGGATGAGCAAGCACGTTGTCTCACTCGTCTACTCTCGCAAGGCGGGGTCGCTGCTGCGCAAGGCCGTCCTCGCATACATGGCAGACGTGGCGAACCATGACGGCACCGGCGTGTGGTCTTCCAAGCAGAGAATAGCCGACGAAATCGAGGCCAGCAAGAAGGGCGTCAAAGAGTGCATCAAGGCGCTCGTCGCTGACGGAATCTTGTCAGAAGTCGGCAAACGAAAGTGCGCCAACGGGCACACGATTGAGTACGCCATCAACCTAGATGTTGTGGCTGCGCTAGAGCCGATGCCCCACCAAAAGGGGGAGGGGGGTAATTTTACCCCCGGTACCGAGGTGCCCCCCACGGGGGAACTGGATGCCCCCCACGGGGGAACTGAGGTACCCCAAACCGTCCTTAACCGTCCTAAACCATCTAATTCTGACGAATTAGATTTAGGCGACACACAGTCCGAACAGCCAAAACGCAAAGCTGCCCCAAGGGGCGCGGCTCGTGGTTCTCGCATTCCCGAAAACTGGGCACCCAGCCCGAAAGACTATGCCTATGCGTCCAGCAAGGGCGTGACCCCTGAGGAGATCAACAATGAGGCAGAAAGATTCTACAACCACTGGATTTCAGCCACTGGCAGAAGCGCTACCAAGCTCAGCTGGGAAGCCACATGGCGCAACTGGATCATCGGTGACTACGGCATTGTCGAACGGAAGCGCAAGGCCGCAGAGCGAGCCGCCAGCTTCGCCAGCAAAAATGGCGGAAAGCTTGGCACCTTTGACCGACTTGATCGAAAGCTGGAGGCAGCTGCCTCACGGCAAGACGCTCGGTTCGACGATGAGCGAGACGGAGGCCAAGGCTACACTATCGATGCTGAAGCCACTCGTCTCGCCGGGTGAGCCTGTGCAGGTATCGAAGATCGTCCAGCGTTTGCTCGCAGTGTATCCCGGCAAGGGCGACCAGCCAGACAGCGTTGCGGAGGATTGGGTGCGCATCCTGAAGGATGAGCCCCTGGCGAGCATCTGGGCGGCTTACGAGAAGACGATCCGCCGTCCGGGCACGTTCGCGCCGTCACCGGGGGATTTCCTCGCAGAAGTGCAAAAGCACGCCGCGATGGTGAACCGCCTTCGCCTTTCGATTTCCGACAGAACTTAAACCAACAGGGGGACTAAACCATGATTTTCGTGCTTTCGATTTTCTTTATCGTCGTCAGCGCCGCCGGACTCTTTCTGGATGAGCCCGGTTGGAGGCTCTTCTATCTAGTGCTGATCGGGCTGAACGCATTTTCCGCATGGGCTAGCCGCCCAAGAGGGGGGCGGTCATGACAATCCTTTCAAAATCCGTTGCGGCCGCTTGCGAGTACGCAGACGTGTCAGTCTCGGATGTCGCCTGTCAGGACAAGCGTCCGGTCATCGTGCGCCTGCGCTGGGCTTTCTGGTTCCACTTGACGGCTATTGCAGGCTGGTCCCTTCCGATGGCTGGCCTACGGACGGGCCACGACCACACGACCGTCCTGTATGGCATCCGAAAACACGCGGCTGAGCATTTCGGCACTGATCCGCAAGCTGGCCTTGAGACGATCCGCTCTGCCGCACAGGCCCCCCTGCTTAAGCTGATGGAGGTGGCATGATGGCGTACCGAAACTGGAGAGAGCGCCCGCTTGAGGGGCCGATGGCTCGCATAGTCAAAACCACGACAGGCGGCGGCAAGGTTCGCTATCACGTTGAGGCGTATTGTGGCGTGACGCTCGCTGATTTTAGGGCTGACGAAGATTGGCGTGAAGTGTGCCAACGAAAATCCCTGAAGTCAGCCGAAAAGATTGCGGCCCGGATCGAGCGGCGCAGGCGTAAGGGGGCGGTTGCTGAAAAGGAAACTCTCCCCGCCGCCACCCCCACCCAAGGAGAAGACGAATGAAGAACCAAGACGAAGCCAGCAAGATCGCCGTCCTCGAGAATATGCTGAGCAACATCGTTGAGACGTATGACCGCGAGAACTTCATGACCACGGCGGACTTTCACAGCACGGATTGCAGGTGCCTGCGTTGCCTTATTGACGCTGCCGGTGGCTACCTCAGAGAGGATTCCCAATGACCCAACTTTGGTACGCCTTCAGTTGCCGCGCCGACCGCACAGAAGCGGCTGCCAATCGTCTCGGGGAACTCATGGACTGTGACGCCTTCGCTGTGTGCAGGACGCTTCGCAAGCGCCCCCCTCGCAAGCCAGCCCGCACGGTGACAGAGTGCGTGTTGAAGTCCTACATCTTCGCAGGCTTTGACGAGGCACCGAACTTCCTGGCGATCGAGCACATGCCCGGCCCCCGAATTTACCCGATCAGCTTTGCCGGCGCAATCAAGCCGCTGAATGGCATGGCGGATCTGAAATGGATCACGGGCCAGCTTCCGAAGCCCTTGCACAGGCACTACAACATTCCCCGCCTGAGAGGCCAGCACACATGGACCGCGGGCGATCATGTCGAGGTGGAGAACATCGGTCAGGTCGAGGTTGAATCCGTTGACGGCAATCATCTGCGTCTTGCCTTGCGGTTGCTGGGCCGTCCGGTGATAATGCGGGCAGAGGATGCGCAGTTGGCTTTGAGGCGCGTCGCGTGATGGGAACCAAGCAGCTTCCAAGCGCGGACGTGCTTCATCAGATTTTGCGGCACGAGCCCGAAGATGGACTTCTTTTTTGGAAAAGGCGTCCGGATCATTTTTTCGGTTCAGAGGGCTCAGCCAAATCATGGAATAAACAGTTTGCTGGCAAGCAGGCGTTCACATCTCGCGATAGTAATGGGTACTATCGTGGCGGCATATTTGGTACGGTCTATCGGGCGCATCGGGTTATTTGGGCTCTGGTCCATGGGTGTGATCCTGAATACATTGACCACATAAATGGAGACCCATCGGACAACAGAATTGACAACCTCAGAAGCGTTTCTGCTTCTGAGAACGCGATGAACTGCCGAAAGCCAAAGACTAACACGAGTGGCTACCATGGCGTTCACTGGAATGAGGCAAATCAGAAATGGCTGGCCACCATGACGGTTCGTGGGCGATCCATCTACCTGGGTAGCTTTGAGAGCAAGAAAGACGCTGCTCGTGCGCGCAGGGTGGCCAATCGCAAGTATGGGTTCCACGAAAACCATGGGCGTTGACAACTACCAGCAAATCACCTGATAAGGGAACCAGTTCACCGAGGACGTGCTAGATGCTTCGCCCGGTGCGAGGGGCTGGAACACCGCGAGCGCGATCACCAGACCCCAAGTGCGAAGCCTTTTCTGAAATCAGAGCAAGCATCGGTGGTGTAGTCCCCCAGCCTGTCAGCCGTTGCAAGCGAGCCCCGTGTTTCCTGTTTGGAGGCGCGGGGCTTTCTCATAGGGTGAGGCGTTACTCTCGTGGCGTCTTACCATAAACTGCCTGCGGCACTTCCAGACCATACCCTGTGTCGCAGGCTCTTTTTGCAAGCATAACCCAATATTCCTGTGAAAAATCAAAGCGTTACGGGGAGGGGGATTCAGGATCGCCCAAAATGGCCCAAAATCGGGCCTATCCTGTAATAGTTATTGGGGATTCAGCTTCCCCATTGGTATCCAGCCGGACAGCCGACACACTGCTTAGCAATGTACGTTCAAATGAGGCGGCATACTGGCTGGATTCCCATGCGGAACGAAAGGGACTGATATGAAATACGAAGTCAAAGGCCTGACCAGCTACGGCGTCTACGATGGCGACCGTCTGTGCGGGACATATGAGAGCGAGAAGGCGGCAACGCTGGTCGCTGAAGCGCTGAATGAAGAGGAAGAGTTTCGCGAGGTCGAGAATGTCCTGACGTCGCATCCGCATGGAGATTCTGACTCGTTGCAGGGCGATCCTGAGCTACAGGAGGCGAAGAAGGCCTACAACGCGGCCCTAGCGGCATCCTCGACCGACAAAGCGCCCATCTGGAGCCCTGACCAAGATGGATCCGGCAATAACTTCACCAACGGACACGCCCCACAGGAGTCCAAGAAAAATGTGCCGCTCAACTGGCGCGATGGCTTTGAGCCCACAGGAGACTGACTAATGGCTGAAATCAAAACCCCCGACATTTCGCTCACTGGCGTGGGCAATGTCCTGTTCGGCCTCGCGGCCGCTTTCCTGGTAGACAACATCGCTCTTGATGGCGTTGTCACCAGTGCGCTCCCTGATGTGGTGGTCGGCTTTGTCGGCTTCGTCATCTTTGCCGGCGTCGCGCTCTATGGCTACAAGCAGGCCAAGAAGCTGAACTGATGCTCTGGCTAATTGTAGGCATCCTCATCTGCGGGGCTCATGTGGTCATGAACGTCGTTGGCTGTAGATCCATGATCCGCTCGGCTAAGGCTGCGGCGCGAATGCAGCGACATGCTGAAGGCTGGGACTGATGCGCTCACTCATCCAGAACATCGGCTACGCATTCCTGTCTGTCTCGGCGGCGATAGCGTCAGCATTCTCATGACCAGCTGGGCAGTCTTCGGTGTAGGCGCGCTCTGCATGATCGCCTTCATTCTGATTGGCATCTACCTGGCGCTCTCAAGGGGCAACATCGGTGACTAGCCTCATCCCCTACGCTGGCGCTGCTATCTTTGCCTGCGCTGTGCTGTCTCAGGTGTTCTGGATCGTGAAGGAGGATGCGGTTTGAGCGACAAACATCACATCAAGTCTATTCAGGATTGTGTGGATCTGATTGAGAAGCTCCCGCCTGATCGTGCGGTTGTCTTTCTGCGGGAATTGCCATTGGCTATTGAGCAGCAGGCGGTACTCCAAAAGCGCGCCAAGGGCCTGAACGGCATCTTGGGTAAGCTTGCGCGTCTGACCTTCAAGGAAGGCTTTATCTGGGTAGACGATGACGCGGGAACGGCAACGGTCTCCGTGAAGATGCGCCAATCGACGTGACCACCATCGCCCAACACACCGCTCTAACCCTCATTGCCGCTGAAGCGCTTTGTATTGCCCTGTCTGCCATCAGGTGGGCGTGGGAGGATTTCAGGTAGATGCATAGCGCAGCGGGTTCGTCCAAAGCCTGAAACACAACTCACACTAGAAACGAATAGCGATATTCACGGGCGGAGACTTTCGCGCCCTGCAAAACACAACCCCAAGTAATGATTATCATCCAACACCGCTCAAACCGGGGAGGATCAGCCATGACCCATAAACAAACGAAAAAAAATAATAACGTCGCGGGAAAGGCGGGGCCCGGCCGGCCAAAGGGTTCCCTGAACAAGACCACAACGCTCCTGAAGGAGGCCATTTTGAAGGCCGCTGAGCTGTCAGGCGAGGATGGCAAGGGCAAGGGGAAAACCGTGGGTTATCTCAAGCGCCTCGCCAACGAACAGCCCGTCGCATTTTCCGGACTGCTCGGAAAGGTCCTGCCAATGCAGGTGACTGGCCCGGAAGACGACGAAGGCAATTACCAGGAGATCAGGGTCAGCTTTGTCGGTTCTGGAAGTAACCCTAGCTGAGGCTTTCCGCCCGCTTTACCAGCCCGCTCGTTACAAGGCCGCGCATGGTGGACGCGGTGGCGGCAAGAGCCATGACAGGGCCGAGGCACTTATCCTGCTCTGTTACGCCAAGCGGACGCGCGCTGTGTGTATTCGTGAGGTTCAGAACTCGATCCGGGATTCGGTCCGCCAGCTCCTGATCGACAAGATACGGAAATTCCACCTCGGCAATTTCTTCGAGGTCACCAACACGGAGATACGCGGCGCCAATGGATCGCTGATCGTGTTCCGGGGCATGCAGGCCTACAATGCGGAGAACATCAAATCCCTTGAAGACTTCGATGTGGCATGGGTGGAAGAGGCGCAGACGCTCAGTGAGAAATCGCTCAGGCTGTTGCGCCCGACGCTTCGCAAGGAAGGCTCTGAACTCTGGTTCACATGGAACCCGCGCTATGAGACAGATCCTGTGGATGCGCTGTTCCGCGGCGCCATGCCTCCGAAGGACAGCATTCTCGTCAGCGTCGGACTGGATGACAATCCCTGGGCCACAAAGGTGCTGCGAGATGAGCGGGATGAGGACTTTGCTCGTGATCCCGAAATGGCGCGGCATGTCTGGGGTGGTGATTACGAGATCGTCAGTGAGGGCGCCTATTATGCGCGCCTGCTGGCCAAGGCAGATGATGAAGGGCGGATTGGCGACTTCCCGCATGATCCGAAGCTTCCCGTCCGGACGGCGTGGGACATTGGCGTCGATGACTACACGGCGATCTGGTTCATTCAGGATGACGGACTCTGGCACACGGTCGTGGACTATTACGAGGTGAGCGGATTGGGGGCCGAGGACATAGTGCGCAATTCGATGCCGGAGCTTGTGCCTGACCTTCAGGAGCGGGTCGAGACACGCATGGCGCTGGGCCGGTCTGATCCGTATCAGTACGCGGTGCATTACCTGCCGCATGATGTGAAGAACCGGGAATGGGGCGCTGGTGCAAGGTCACGGGTGGAAATCCTTGCCGGCCTTGGCGTGAAGCCGATCCAGAAGGGCGCGGCGGTCGGGCCGGAAGAGCGGATCAATGCCACGCGGGCCTTGTTGCCGTTCCTGCGCTTCAACCGGACGAGCCGCGTGATGCTGGGGGTGCAGAGGCTGCGCCGTTACGCGCGCAAGCTGAACGAAACCGGCGTGACCCCGATCTATATGGGGCCGCTGCATGATGACAATTCGCACGGTGCGGACGCTTTTGGGGAATACGCGGTCAATCGCGGCGCCCACATCGTCGTCAAGCCGGAAGAGAAGCCGAAACAGCCACGGGGAACGGTTGTGCTTGAGGGCGCACCGAAGCCGCCGAGCCGCAAGCGCATAAGGGTGTAATGCAACAAGACCACGGCGATATGAACAAGGCGGAAGAACCGACCGGCGAACTTGAAGCGAGTGCCAAGGATTGGTGCGACATGCTCAAGGATGCCGAGAAGTCGTTTTCGACCTGGCATGACAAGTGCGACAACATCGCCAAGCTGTATGCGGACCTGAAGCGGCTTGCCGGAGAGACGACCGAGCGGGAAATGAAGCTGTTCTGGGCGAATGTCGAGGTGCTGAAGCCCACGATCTACGCCCGTCCGCCGCAGCCTGTGGTGAAGGTGCGCCATTCGATCCGCAAGCCTGTGCCCCGTGCTGCTGCGATCATGGTCGAGCGCTGCCTGGCAACCAATTTCGACCTGCGGGACATTCACTCGACCCTGCTGGAAGCGCGGGATGATCTGGCCCTGTTCGGACGGGGCGCAACATGGGTGCGCTACAAGACCGAAGGACAGGTCGTTGAGCCTGATCCGAACACATTGCAGGACGGGGAAGGGCAGGACGAGCCGGAAGTCGAGGGCTTCGAGGAATACACCTGCTACGATCATGTGAACCGCAAGGAGTTCCTGCACGAGCCTGTCCGGACGTGGCGGGAGGTCGGCTGGGTGGCACGGGCAAGCTGGCTGACGGCAAAGGAAGGCAAGCGCCGGTTCGGCAAGCAGTGGACAGGCGTCACCTACACCGAGGACAACAAGGACACGGCTGAAGAGTACAAGGTCGACAAGAAGGCGAAGGTCTGGGAGATCTGGCACAAGGGCCGCAATACGGTGGTCTGGGTGCATGAGGGTTGCGACCATGTGCTGGACGAGCGCGAGCCGTGGCTGAAGCTTGAGGGCTTCTTCCCGTGCCCGAAGCCCGCCTATGCGACGCGAGAGCCTGAAAGCCTGACCCCGGTTCCGGACTTCCTGTTCTACAAGGACCAGATCGAGGAAGTGAACGAGTACACCGAGCGGATTTCTGCCCTGGCAGAGGGGCTGCGGCTCAAGGGCTTCTACTCGGCAGGCGGCGAAGACATAGGCAACGCGGTCGAGACGGCGCTACAGCAGACGGACAATAATGCGGTCATGATCCCGGTGCCGAGCGTCGCGGCGATGGGTCAGGGCATGAAGGACTCGATTGTCTGGATGCCGATCCGTGAGGTGGCCGAGACAATCACCTCCCTGATCCAGTTGCGCAAGCAGGTGATCGAGGACATTTACCAGATCAGCGGCATTTCCGACATCATGCGCGGAGAAACGCAGGCCAGCGAGACGGCCACGGCGCAGAACATCAAGACCCAATATGGGAATGTGAGGGTGCGCGAACGCCAGAACGAGATGATCCGGCTGGCGGACCAGATGATGAGCATCGACGGCGAGATCATGTCGGAGAACTTCCAGCCCGAGACGATGCTGTCCATGTCGCAGATGGAGAACGTCCTGCCAATGCAGGTGCTTGAGCAGCACAAGCAGATGACCATGCAGCACCAGCAGGCCGCGCAGATGGCGCAGCAAGGCCAGCAGCAGCCCCCACAGCCGGGCCAGCCCCCTCAGCCAGCCCCGCAGGTGCCGCCGCCCCCTCCGCCGCTTCCACGCGACGCTGTGAGCCAGGAGGAAGTGTTTGCGCTGCTGCGGAATGAGAAGATGCGTCCGTTCATCCTGCAAACGGCTTCGGATTCCACGGTGCAGCCCAATGAGGACGCCGAGAAGCAACGCCGCAACGAGTACGCGCAAGCCGTTGGCGGCCTGTTCGCGCAGGCCGGGCCTGTGGTTCAGTCCTTCCCGCCAGCCGGCGCCCTGTTCGGCGAAATGCTGAAATTCGTATCCGGCGCCTATCGGGCCGGTCGGGAGATGGAGAGCGTCATCGACGACTTCACCGACCAGATGATGGAGATGGCGAAAGCACCGAAGGATGAAGGGCCGAGCCCGGAGCAGATCAAGGCGCAGGCCGAGACGAAGCGCATGGAAATGCAGCAGCAGATCGACGGCCAGAAGGCGCAGGTCGAAGGCCAGAAGATGATGATGGAGGCCAGGACCGCGCAGATGGAAGCCGCCAACAAGCAGCGTGAAATGCAGATGCAGGGCGCAATGGACCAGATGCGGATGGCGCATGAGCAGCAGATGGCCGGGATGACCGAGCGCCTGAAGGAAATGGACATTACCATCAAGGAACTGGCCGTAGAGGCCGCCAGGGCCAAACCGAAACCGAATGGGAGTGCGAGCCATGAGCGACGAACCTGAGACTGATGATTTCAACCCGGACGAAGTTGTGCCCATCGAGGACGTGAATGCGGAGGGTGTGTTGCCGGTGGAGGATGTGCCGGTCACAGAGCTTGCCTTGCTTCGTTTCCGGTGCGGCCTGACCGTTGCGGGCATCAACCTCGTGATTGACGAGGAAGAGCGCAAGCGCATGGGGCGCCTCGATTATCCGTGGGGTGAAGCCATGAAGCAGGAAATGCGTCTGGCTGCGGCCACGCCGTCTGATCTCAAGGGCGCACGGGAGGCAATTGTGGAAGTCGCCCGCAAGGCGCGTGGAGGGGATGGGCGTGCGTGAGGACGTGATCGAGCTTATCAAGGCAATACTGGAAGATGAAAAATCCCCGGTTTTGGGTGCATATTACCTTCTGTCCTGGTCGGAAATCCCTGCCGCACAGATAATGGAGGCCGTTGGAATACTGAAAGTCGCGCTAGATCACGAGGGTCATATTTGCCAGTTTACGGACTTCGGCCGGCGCGTTTTGGAAGATGACGCGATAAAAGGGGTCCTCAATGCCTAGAGAGCGCTTCTGCAAGTGCTGCAAGGGCTGGCATGAACTCGACGCCTGGCCGCACAACTGCATGCCGGAGCGGCTTGGCCAGCGGTCTGATCTCGCGGCCCCGATGCTGATCCGTGACAATATCGAGCCTGTGCGGTCGATGCTCGACGGCCAGCTCTACGATTCCAAATCCACCCTTCGCGCCACCTACAAGCAGGCAGGCGTGGTCGAGGTGGGCAATGACAGCTCCTACACCCAGCCCGACGCGATCAAACCGCGCACGGCTGCCAGTGAGAAGGCCTTGAAACAGGCCATCAAGAAAGACCGCGAAGCCGCTGTTGGCAAAGCGCTCAGCCGGGCCGGTCTCGGCGCCTAGAATCCACATTCCCTCAGACGGAGACACGCATGACTGATGAAACCGCCACGGCGGATGCCGAGCCCATTGCCGAAACGATTGAAGTCGCGGAGCCATCCACGGCACGCGGATCGATCGACAGCGCCTTTGATAGTGTTTTTGGCAGCGAAGGCGATGACGACACGCCCGCCCCGGAGGGAGAGGCGGCTGAATTAACGGAAGCCGCTGCGCCCCGTGAGGATGGCCGGGACGCGCAAGGCCGGTTCAAGGCGAAGGAGGCCGCAGATAACGCGCCGGAAGTCGTGGAAGACGCCGACAAGCCGGAAGCGGAGCCAGCTGCCGTGCAGGGCCATGAAGCCCCGCCAGAGCGCTTTTCCCCGGCCGCGAAGGAGGCATGGGCGCAGGCCCCGGAAGCGGTCCGCGCCGAAGTTCACCGCGCCGTCACCGAGCTTCAGCAGGGCCTCGACAAGTACAAGGCCGATTCCGACAGCTGGAACGAGATTTCCGAGTTCAAGACGCTTGCCGACCAGCATGGCGTGAACATGAAGGACATGATGACCAATTATGTCACGGCCGATCAGCGGCTGGGGAAGGATCTGGTTGGCGGTCTCGATCACATCGCCCAGCAATACGGCTATTCCCTGCGGCAGATTGCCGAACATGTGCTGGGCCAGCCCGTTGACCAGCAGCAAGGCCAGCAGGATCAGGTGATCCGGGAGCTTCGCGCCGAGGTAGGGCAGCTGAAGCAGCAGGTCTCCGGCGTCAACGAGAATTTTGCCACCCATCAGCGGACCAGCATTGACAGCATGGTCACAGGATTTGCCTCGGAAAACCCGAGGTTCACAGAATTGCAGCCGGTCATCGCGGAGATGATCCAGACCGGGTTTGCAAAGGGCGACACACCGGAAGCGCGTCTGAAAGACGCCTATGAGAAGGCGGACCGGCTCAACCCCGCGCCGAAAGCTCCGGACGTTCCCACCCCCGCCAAGAGTGCTCAGACCACCATTGGCAACCTTTCCGTAACCGGCGCGCCCGGTGCAGGCTCAAACCCTGCCACCCGCAAGCCGGCCGCTTCGACCCGCGATGCATTGGACCGTGCGTTCGATGTGGCGGGTCTCTGACATCCACACAAATCAGGGAGTCCACTAGATGGCACTCGTATCAGACGAAAGGCTCCAGGAAGCCTTTTCCCTGGCGCTTGAGGATCGGTCAAAGGGGTATGCAGACCTCGTATCGAACTCGAACGCCATCCTGTACACCATGCGTCAGCGCAACCAGTTCAAGCCCTTTGCCGGGCCGAGCATCCGTGAGCGCCTGCTGTACAATGAATCGGGGACTTACACCCGCTATAGCGGGTATCAGTACCTCAACCCTGCGCCGGCCGAGCTGTTCAACGACGCCGAGTTCACCGCAAAGCTGGCCGCCGTTTCGGTCACGCTCTCGGGTGAGGACATCCTCAAGAACTCCGGCAAGAACCAGCTCAAGGACATCATGGAGGAGCATATCTCCGCAGCCGAGACCGAACTGGTCGACCGGTTTGTCGAAGATCTGCACTCCGATGGTACGGCGTCCAACCAGATTGGCGGGCTCCAGCTGGCCATTCCGACGACGGTAAACTCCGGCATTTATGGCGGCATTGACCGCTCTGCAAATGCCGTGTGGCAGACGTCGAGCTATGATGCCCATTCTGCGTTCAGCGGCATCACGCAGGTCACGTCCTCGACCGTGAAGACCATCTTCGACAACATCATGATCGAACGGTCTCGCGGCAACAAGGGGCCGAACCTGATCTGTGCGTCGCAGCAGCACTACATTGCCTATACCGGCGCCCTCGACTCGATCCAGCGGATCAATGACGAGAACGGCATGGGCAAGCTGGGCTTCACGTCGCTCAAATACTATGGCGGCGGCAAGTCTGTGGACGTTGTGCTTGAGGGCGGGATCGGATCGGCCATGCCGGACAATGTGTCCTACTTCATCGACACGTCCGCGCTCCGGTTCCGGTATCACCCGGATCGCAATTTCGTGAAGTTTGGCGGGAAGCAACGCCCGATCAACCAGGATGCAATGGTCCAGCACATCGGTTTCTACGGAAACCTGACGCTGAACAACCCGCTGCACATGGCCAAACTCTATGACTCCAACACTGGCTCATAAGGAGATTTGATCATGGCTGATTGGACCCCTGCCGATAACATCCTTATCGGACAGAACATCGATGAGACGTCGACCACGCAAAAGCACGTGCTGGGCGACATCGTGAAAATGAAGCACGCGACCTATGGGGTGGGTGAGTTCATCTATCTCAAGGGGCTCGACACAACGGCGGTCGGCTCGGTTGTCACCTACAATTCCGACGACTATTCGACCACGCTGGCGGTTGCCAATGCGGTTGGGCCGGTGGCGACTTCCATGTCCGCCAATGTGACCGACTCCTACGGGTGGTATCAGGTCGGCGGCAAGGGCGTGGCCAAGGTGCTCGCCAGCTTCGCTGACAATGCGGACTGCTACCTGACGGCCACGGCTGGCTCCATTGATGATGCAGACGTCGCCGGGGATTACATCCGCGGCATGAAAGGCGCCTCTGCCATCGACACGCCGTCCACAGGGCTCGCGGAAGTCGAATTGTGGCGGCCCCAGGTCGCTGACGGCAAGGATAACTAGCCGCACTGACCGGGGCGGGACTGATCTCGCCCCGGTTCCCCTTTCACATTCCCTCAGACGGAGACCTCAATGTCAGACGACCATCGCCCTCATTTGCACGTCACCTTCTTCTCGAAAGAGCAGGAAGACCCCGCCGCCATGACCGCCGCTCAGGAAGCCGGAGCATGGGACGGTATCCCGATCTTCAAGGACGTCGAGTTCGTCCGGATCAAGATCGTGGGAGACCCGAAGACCGAACTGGTCGCCCCGGCCAATGACCCGACGACCGATCCGGAAACCCGCCAGCGCATGACCTACAAGGAGCGGTTCCCGCGCCATTACGAAGCGTTCAAGGCCGGTCAGGAGACGATTGACGGCACACCGCTGGCTGAATTGCCGGGCATCACGGCCTCCCGCATCGCCAATTTCAAGGCCCGCAATGTCCACTCCATCGAATCTCTCGCCATGCTGGATGGTGAAGCCCTGAAAGGGCTCGGCATGGGCGCCCGTGAAATGAAGAACCAGGCTCAGGCATGGCTCGACAATGCCCGCTCCGGCGCACCCGGACAGGCGGCAAAGGAGAACGCCGACCTGAAGGCCCAGCTTGAAGAGATGAAGGCAAAGCTGGACGCCCTGTCGACCGGCAAGCCGGATGCTCCCGCCAAGGAGGAAGACACCGTTCAGGGCGGCGAGTTCGACGGCTTCGACCGGGCCATGCTGCGACAATACCTGAAGGAGAATGACCAGCCCCCGAAAGGCAATCCGTCCCTCCAGACCCTTCTGGGCATGGCTCAGGAAGTCTCGGACGCCAAGGGCCGGGTTGACGCATGACCGTCCTGTCCGTCACGCGCGAGGCCTGCACGCAGGGCATCGCCCTTGAGCAGCCCACCTTGCTGATCGGCTCCACCACGCGCGAAGTGGTGGAGCTGGCCGGGCTCGTGCAGGATGTGGCGGACATGATCGCCCGGAGTTTCGAGTGGCAGAAGCTGAATGCGATTGCGACGATCACGGGAGATGGCGCGACCGAGGATTTTGACCTGCCGGCGGACTATGACCGGATGCTGAAGAAGTCACAGCTCTGGTCCTCGTCTCTGGAGACCCCGCTGAGCCCGATCAGTGGCCGGGACAAATGGCTGGGTCTGGACGTTCAGAGCTTCGATTTCGTCATCAATGCGTGGATCATCTATGGCGGTCAGGTCCATGTAAAGCCTGCGCTCGCCACCGGAGTGACCGCGAAATACTGGTATCAGTCGAACAAGAAGGTGGTTGCGACCGACGGCACGACCACCAAGGCAAGCTTCACGGCGGATTCGGACGTGTTCCGCCTCGATGAGCAATTGCTGAAATACGGCCTGATCTGGCGCTGGCGGTCCATGAAGGGCCTGCCTTATGCCGAAGACCTTGCGACCTATGGCCGGCGGCTTGAGCAACTGGCCTCCGACGACAAGGGCAGCCGCATGATCCGGATCGGGCGAAGCCGCTTCTCGCAGGACCTGACAGTCGCCTATCCGCAGAGCATCACCGGATGAGGGTTGCCCTGCAGCCGAAATCAAGAGGCGCAATGGACCCCCGGCCCCGGCGGGCACGGGCCAAGACATTTGCGGCGCCTGTCCGGGGCCTTGTCACCAATCAGAATTTGTCAGTCGGGCTCGATCAGGCGGCGCTGGTTCTCGACAACTGGTTCCCGACACAGACAGGTATTCGCCTGCGGGGCGGCACCTTGAGGCATGCCACGATTGGCACGGACCCGGTCCTGTCGATGTGGAATTATGTCTCCGGCAATGTCGACAAGCTGTTTGCGTCTGATGCGGGCAACATCTTCGATGTGACGGCCCCGGCAGACCCCGAAGTGGCGCCCACGGCGGATGTGACCGGCCTGAGCGGCGGAGACTGGACCTTCGTGCAGTTCGAGACGGCAGGAGGGGATTATCTTGTCGGCGTCAACGGAATGGACACGCCCCGGCAATATGACGGATCAAGCTGGGCTTCATCCACCATGTCGGCCTCCGGGCTCACGACCTCCAATCTCAGCCATGTCTGGACGTTCAAGGAGCGCCTCTACTTTGTCGAGGACGGCACCATGTCGTTCTGGTATCTGAGCACCGGCGCGATCACCGGAACGCCGGTGGAGTTCTCCCTGGCGGGCGTCTTCAACAAGGGCGGCTCGCTGATGTTTGGCGGCACATGGTCGCTTGATGCCGGGGACGGCGTGGATGATCTCTGCGTCCTTGTCAGCACGCTCGGCGAAGTTGCGGTCTATCAGGGCACCGATCCCTCGAATGCCAGCACATGGTCGCTTGTGGGCCGCTATGACATTGCCCCGCCACTGGGCAAGCGCGCTGTGGAAAAGGCGGGGGGGGACCTGCTGATTGCCACGGAAGAGGGGATCATCCCGATTTCGATGGCGGTCTCGAAGGACCCGGCGGCGCTGTCCCTGTCGGCTGTGACACGTACCATCGAACCGGACTGGCTGGACGAGGTGCGCGACCGGCGCACCCTGCCGTGGACCCTCAAGAAATGGCCCCGGCAGAACATGCTTGTCGTGGGCATGCCGTCTCCCGGCCCCGGCATCGAGTCGCGAACCTTCGTTGCCAACCTGGAGACCGGGGGATGGTGCCGGTTCACCGGCGCGACATGGGATGTGCGCAGCCAGACCGTTCTGGAAGGGGTGCATTATGTCGGCGGGGCCGATGGCGTGATCTACCAGACCGAAAGCACAGGCTCCGACAATGGCTCCAACTATACGAGCGTCTGCGTTCCGCATTTCTCTCATCTCGGCGTGCGCGGCCCCATCAAGTCGGTCAATCTTGTGCGCCCGACCTATCGCGGCGCAAAGGCGTTCATCGACAAGGTGTCCATGTCGGTGAACTACACAATCAGCCTTCCTCCTGCGCCGTCCTCCGTTGCGGATTCCAGCGATGATGAATGGGATAGCGGGCTTTGGGATGAAGCGGTTTGGGACGCAACAGGCTCAACAGTCATCCGCAGTCAGTGGCGCGCGGTTGCAACGGCCGGGTTCGTGGTCGCCCCACAGGTCCAGATCACCAGCGGTGTGACGCCCAAGCCGGATGCGGAACTGATGAGCATCGACGTGATGTATGAGATTGGCGAGGTGGTGGTGTGAAACTGCTCTATGGCCATTCGGCGGAGGTCGAACGGTTCGTGGCCCAGCAGGTGCCGCGCTGCGCTGAAGGGTTCGGCCCCTGTCAGGCGATCGGGGTCATCACCGGCGATGGCCAGCTGGTAGCGGGCTGGGTCTGGCACAATTGGGACCGGCCTGCCGGAATTATCGAGTTCAGCGGGGCCGCGATTACCCCCCGCTGGATGACCCGTCACATCCTGCACGAACTGTTCGCATATGCGTTCGAGATCGCTGGCTGCCAGATGATCGTCACCCGCAACAGCATCCACAACACCCGCCTTCACAGGCAACTCAAAGTGTTCGGGTTCGACCGTTTCGACATTCCCCGCCTGTTTGGCCGGGATGAAGACGCGGTGGTCTGGACCCTGACCGAAGAGCAATGGCGGTCGGGGAAATTCTACACGAAAGAGGCAAAGCATGTCGAAACCAAAAGCGCCGAAGCCGCCTGATCCCCAAGCCACAGCGGCGGCGCAGACCGGGACCAATGTGTCCACGGCCATTGCAAACTCGCAAATGGGCATGGTCAACCAGCAAGGTCCTGACGGCTCCCTGACCTACAGCCAGAGCGGGAGCCATAGCTGGCGTGATCCCTCGACCGGGCAATATTACACGGTGCCGCAATACACCGCGACGACGACGCTGTCCCCGGAAGCGCAGGCAATCCGCGACCAGACCAACCAGGCCGACCTCAACCTTGCCACGCTGGCTTCGAACCAGTCCGGCCGGGCGGATGACTTGCTGTCCTCCCCGATGAGCCTGAACGGCTTGCCGGCAGCGGCGGATCGCAGCGGCATGGCCCCGGTCAATTACAGCGCCGGGCCGAATGCCCCGCAATATTCCACACAAGGCACGGCCATGCCGCAGGTCACGGACCTTGCGACCGGCTATGAAAATGATTTCGGCGCCCAGAAGGATGAAGTCCAGAAAGCCCTGATGGGCCAGATCAATGAGCAGCGCGACCGGGACATGGAGGGCCTGCGCACGCAATTGGCCAACCAGGGCGTCGGGATCGGCACGGAAGCCTATTCCCGCGCCGTGGACGATTTCAACCGCTCGAATGACAATGCCCGGACACAGGCGCTTCTCGCTGCCGGTCAGGAACAGTCCCGGCTGGTCAATCTGGCACGGGATGAGGCGACGTTCGGCAACACCGCCACGAACCAGAACAACCAGAACCAGATGGCGCTCTACAGCCTTGGCGAAGACCAGCGCCGTTATGGCGATGCCATGAAGGGTCAGAGCTTTTCGGACCAGATGGCACTCACGGGCCGGGAGGACGCCAACCAGAACGCCAATTTCAACCAGCAGCAGGTCATCGCGGAGGGGCAGGACAATTCGCGTTCACGGGCAATGCAGGAGCAATTTGCGCTGCGCAACCAGCCCATCAACGAGATCACGGCGCTGCTGTCGGGTTCGCAGGTCTCCACGCCGCAATTCTCCATGACCCAGCCCTCGCAGATCCCGACCACGGATTATGCCGGGCTGATGCAGCAGGGATATGCGAACGACATTGCGAACTACCAGAACAAGATGGCGCCGTGGAATCAGGCCGTCGGAGGCCTGTTCAATCTCGGCTCGGCCGCACTGATCGGAGGCTGATATGGCAACATCTCCTTACACCGGGTATCAGGGCTATGGCGGGATAACGGATGCCCTGCTCGGCAAGAAAAAGAAGGGCCCGGCAGAAGCCTATGCGCAAGGCATGGGCCTGTCCCCGGACCTTGCCGCGCTGCAGGGCAATGTGGCCAGTACCCGCGAAATTGCAGACCTGCTGACCGACCGGGCGATGAACCGGGAGAGCACGAATCTCGTCTCCGGAGCTGCGCAGCTTGGCGAAGCCCTGCTGGCCCGGCGCGCGCGCAAGAAGGCAGACACGGCTGAGGCCGACTATGCAGGGCAGGCCGACGCCGGACGTCAGGCCATGATCGACGCCCTGCTTGGCGCGGGTCAATATACGCCCCAGCAGGAAGCGCTCGTCCGCATGGGTGCACCGGGCGCGCAGGAAGCGATCACAGATCAGGCGTTTGCGGTTCCGGAGACGCCTGAATATTACGCGCCTGTGCCGACCGACAGTGGCTTCGCCCAGTTCAGCAAGGACGGCAGCGACCCGCGCCAGTTCGAGGGGATGGCGCCTGCGCAGGATCCAACCAAGTATTCGTTTGAGCAGATCGGGGAAGAAATCTACGCTATCGATCCAACCAATCCAGAAAACAGGATGCTGGTCGGGGCGGCTCCCAAGAAGACCCCGCTGGCCACGACAACGATCAACATGCCGGACGACAAGCGGGAGAGCTCCTTTGCGGTTGAGGTGGGTAAGAACGCCGCGAACAATCTGAACACCATTCTGGAAGAGGGGAAGGTCGCCAACAATTCCATCGCCAAGGCTGACATGATGGAATCCCTGCTGGACGAAATCGACTACACAGGCTTTGGCGGCAATACGCTTCTGGCGTCCCAGCGCGTCCTGAAGGCGCTCGGCATCGAGACAGGTGATGACATTGGCGCGAAAGAGGCCGTGTCAGCCCTGACGAAGGAGATGGGCCTTGCGCTCAAGCAGGACCTGCCCGGCCCAATGTCCAACGCCGACCGTGAGTTCCTCATGAGCATTCCGCCGGGCATCAATGTCACGGACGCAGGCAATGATGCCTTGCTGTTCATGTACCGGGCTCGCAACCAGTATGCCTCCGAACTCTCCAACTACATGTATGAGGTGAACCCGCGCAGCGAGCAGGAATACAATGACGCTGTTCGGAAGTTCAACATGGAATATGGCGCGATCTTCTCGGACGAGGACAAGCGCGACCTTATGGCTGCTCTGACGGGAACGTCTCCGTAAGGAAGCCCTCGATTGTCTCAATCCGGTAGTCTTGGCGCTCAATCGTTCGCCACATCACAATGCAAGCGATAATCGCTGCTATTGAAAACAACCCCGCGAAGGCTGGAAACAGCAGGCGCTGATCTACGCGCCGTTCGATCTCTTCTGCCCATTCGTGCGGATTATCGATGCGCTCCCGCATCCGCTTCAAACGCTGCTTTTCGACCAATCCCATGAGGCCCCCTATGGCTGAACCGCAATCCAACTTTGCCCAGTATCGTGAAGAACGCCGGTCTCGTCGTCAAGGTTCTGATCAGGAATCTGAAACGGTGCAAGAGGGCGGCTTTGCTCAATACAAGGCTGAGCGGGAAGCCAAACGCAACGCCAAGCGCACAAAGACGATGACGCGCGGCGAGGTCATCCCCCTGATGGCCCGTGAGGGTCTGGAATGGGGAACCTCCGACGAAAGCGAAGGCGCCCGGCGCACGATGGGTCTGCCGAAATGGGCCGACAAGGCGATCAATGCGACCCCTATGGGCACGTTCGCCAATATCGGCATGGGTCTTGGCGCGATAGGCGCTGAAGCTGCCGGCGCGAACATGCCGGACACCTACACCGAGACCCGCGATGCCAAGCGGGCGGACATCAACCAGGCGCGTGAAGAATACCCCGTCACATCAATGGCATCGGAGATCGCAGGCGGCGTAGCCTATCCCGGCGGGGCCATGAAAGGCGGCGCGCCTCTGGTCAAGCAGGTTCCGCGCATGGCAGCGCTCGGCGGCGCACAGGGTGGCATTTACGGCTTCAATGCCGCTGAAGGCGATCTGGGCGACCGGACGGATGCCGCGAAGACCGGGGCGGCATTTGGTGCAGCACTCGGCGGGGCGCTTCCCATCGGTGTTGCTGGCGCGCGTGTTCCGGCCCGATCCATCAAGAATACCGGCGCAAGCATCTATGACGGCCTTCTCGGCCTGTTCGGCAAGGAGGGCGGGGCAAGAGCTTCCGCTGCCGAGCAAACCGCCCTTGCGGCCGTCAAGCGGTCAATGGAACGCTCGCAGATGACGCCGCAGCAGATTCTGGATGCCGTGCGGGAATATGAAGGCAAGCCTGCTGTGCTGGCGGAAGTGATCGGGCAGGATGCGGTGAACGCCCTGACCTCCCTGACCCGGCGCCCCGGCTCCACCCCGCAAAAGGCACAGGCCATCATCGAAGAGCGCTATGGCGGCTTTGTGGACCGAGCTCAGGATGATCTTGAGCGCGCCACCGGCGTAAGGCGTGGGCAGGCATCTGAACAGTTCAGCCAACTTGTGGAAGATCAGCAGAAGGTTGCGCGGCCTCTTTATAATCAATTGAGCCGGGACTTTGCAGACATAAACAGCGACCGTCTGGATGACCTGAGCAAGACTTCTGCCATCAAGCCCCTTGTGTCCGCGAAAAAACCGAAAGACCTGCCGCCGGGCGCCTCTACGGACCTGCCCGATGATATGAGTCCGGAACTAGAGGCGTGGGCGCAATCCTTGCTTGCCCCGCCCCCTGACAGTGGTTTGAAGCCCCTGTCCGGCGCAGCAGTACAGGAGGCGCGTGACCTTGCGATTGCACAGGGGCGCGATCCCAAGAGCGTCTCGCGTATGGATGTCTATGACCTCGTCAAGCGTAAGCTGGATGACAAGATTCGGGCGGCGCAGAAGAATGAAAATCACACAGACCTGAATCGGTATTCGCAAATACGGGAGGCGCTGGTTGATGAGCTGGACGCGCTTACTGGCAGTCAATACAAGGCAGCTAGAGATGCCGGAATGGGGCCGAGGCTGCGGACGGCCCAGTCTCAGGGTGGTCGCGTCCTGAACTCGAATATTCGCGGGGCAGATGTGGCGCAAACGGCGGCGTCTTCCCCTCAGGAAGCGAGGGCCTTGAAATTAGGGGCCGTGGACGCGCTTTCTGCAAAAATCGACAACAACACCACGCCAAACAGGCTTGCCCGCGTCCCGGCCAACCAGGAGAAACTGACGGCGGCCCTTGGAGAGGATGGCGGCGGCCAGTTCCTGCAAAAGATGGAAGCCGAGGCCAAACTGCGAGATACGGGTTCCCGCTGGGCACCCCGCATGAACTCCGTCACGGGCACGGTTGCCGAGAGCGGCCCGTCTGCCGTGATGGATGATGCGATCATGATGGGCGCAGCGGCGGCTCGTGGTGACAAGGTGAGCCTGATTACGAATGCGGTCCGGTTCATGCGGCGCCGGGGTTTCAACCAGCGCGAAATCGACGCGATGGGCGACTTGCTCCTGTCCAATCCCGCAGAGGGCCTGAGGCGGCTTGGTGTGCAATTGCCAAATGGCGGGGGAGGGGGCGCCCCTGCCAATGTCTTTGCCCAGCAAGGGCAGATGCAGCAAGCCCCCGCACAGGCAGATAATGTCTTCGCTCCGGTGAAAGCCTCCGGCCTTGCTGGCTTGCGCTCGGATGCTGGCAGCGCCGCTGTGGGTGGAGCGGTCGGTGGAGCCATGCCTGCCGACAGCACCGAGGAGCGCTTGCGTAATATCGGGATTGGTGCAGGCGGCGTATTGGCTGCCAAGAAGGGGGGGCGCGCATACAGACGCGAATTGAATAAGTCGGTTTCACGTTCCGTCCGGACAGCGGCACCCCGGCCCGCCAGGGGGAATCGAGGGCCGATCACCAATAGTGCCTATGAGCGCGCATATGAGCAGGCCGTGGCGCAAACGGGAATCAGAAAGGCCGATGATCCACAGAACCATGCCGTTGCAATTGATTTGCTGACAAACGCTGGCTTTTCGCGGGAATACGCGGACGACATCGTGGCTGAGAGTATGCGCGCGCTAGATCGGGCCGCTCTGAAGCAGGGCGGTGGGCTTCGTGTCGTCGGTGGCGATGAAACGACAACCTCAGGAATGGGTCTTCCCAGCTTTGGAGGGGCAGCAGGCTTGCGCGCGGATGCGGGCAACGCGGCAATGGGCGGCGCAGTCGGCGGCATGGCCCCGGCAGACAATATGGAAGACCGCGTCCGGAACATCGCCATCGGGGCGGGCGTCGGCGCTACGGGCGGCCGTCTCGACCGGATGCTGCCGAAGATGGGTCAAGCCGCCCCGAAAACGGTCAAGGAAGCCGTTGAGCTGGAGATTCCCGGCTCCGCAGGCTGGGAGGCTGCACGGGCCAAAGGTCTCGACATGTCCCAATCCGGCAGGATGCAGCGCGCACAGGAGATGGGGTTCGATACAAGGAAGCCGCTCTATCATGGCACAGGTGAGGATTTTCAAGCCTTTGATCTGGGGGCCGAAGCGCGCTGGGGCATCCCGACTGAAGGGAAGGGCATATTCATGACTGACCGGCCCTCTGTCGCCACTGAGTATGCGCAGGACGGCGCGAACCAGAATGTTATGAAGCTGTTCGCCAGTATCGAACGCCCAATGATTGTCAACAAAGCCGGAATGCAGGTCGATGATGTCGATACGGCAGCGCTGATCGAGCGCGCAAAAGCCGAAGGATATGACAGCCTCATTCTCAGGAACGCCCGCGACGGGGTGGACGCTGTGACTGAGGCCTCAGATGTGACGGTCGTCTTCGATCCCGCCAAAATCCGCTCAGTCAACGCAGCCTTTGATCCGGATATGGCCGCAAGTCCGGTGATGACCGCCGGCATTGGGGGCGGCAAGCTTCCCAAAATCCGCAAGGACGTCCCCAAGGGCACCCCCAGTCAGGCGGGCCCGTCCCGCATGGGCAACACCATCCAGCAGGGCCTTGACCAGTCTTCCGGCATGGGGGCAGCCCGCGCGGTCGGTGATCCGCAACTGGTCCGCCAGCAAGCCTTCCAGCAGGCCCAGAAGATGTACACCGAAGGCAATGCCAAGCCTGCCCAGATTCACCAGCAGACCGGCTATGTCCCGCTTGAGTACCAGGGCCAGCAAATCCTCGTCTACGCACCGGACAAGACACCGGACGAAGTGATGATCGGGTTCTATTCCGCGATTGCCAATCCGGCGCAGGCAAGCCCGGCGCAACTCCGTTTGCTGGAGACGGCGGGCGTGTTGCCGAAGACCTTGCAGCTCGGTGGTGCGGATGCACCGGTTGTGGGCCGCCGATCTGCCCCGGCTGGAAAGGCCGACCCCTTGCTCGAAGCCATCAAGAAGAGGAGCAAATAGTGTCCAGAAACGGTTCAGGCGTTTACAGCCTTCCCGCCGGCACGGCTGCCGTTAGCGGCGAAACGATCAGCTCGACCAAGTTCAACACGCTGACGGGGGATCTGGAGGCAGATGCCAACGAAGCCCGGCCCATTGTTGCAGGCGGAACAGGCTCGGCAACCGCTTCCGGCGCCCGCAGCAATCTTGGCTTCGGCCCGTTTGAGCCCCTGCTGACGGACCCGGACGCCGATGGAATTGCGTTCTGGGATGACAGCGCGGAGACGTTCGATTACCTCACGCTCGGCACCGGCCTCAGCATTACCGACACAACGCTCAGCCTTGATGGAGACCTTGCCACACTGGCGGGCCTGACGGTCGCAACGGATAATTTCATTGCAGGCAATGCCGCAGGCGATGCGTGGGAGGTGAAAACCCCGGCGCAGGCCCGCACCTCGCTTGGGCTTGGCGCACTGGCCCTGCTGGGCAGCGTGAACAACAGCAACTGGTCGGGCACCGATCTGGCGATTGCCAATGGCGGCACGGGCGCGTCGACGGCAGGGGATGCCCTGACCAATCTCGGCGCGCTTCCAGCGTCCAGCTACACGGCAGCAGATGTGCGCAGCAAGCTGCAATCGGTGGACGGGGCAGGCTCCAACATCGATGCGGACCAGTTGGACGGTGTGGAAGGCAGCGGATATGCGCGCGTGACCGGCGCAACCTTCACGGTGACTAGCAATGCTGACCCGGTAAATTCCGGAACGGATCGACCTGGCACACCCTTGCGGGTGGCGGCTGGCGATACAACGCTTGTCGCTGATTTCGGCCTTCAAAACACAGGAAGTGGTGTCGGGGCATGGATTCAAGTCAGTACGGGCAATGACCTCTCTGTAAATTATGCCCTGTCCCTCAATCCGAATGGGGGAATTGTCCGGGCCAATGGAGCGGCGGTGGCTCGTGTCAATTCCGGCCTGACCGCCAATTCCGGCCTGATCAGCTGGGGCACATCCGCGCCCGCCACCCTGCAAGAGGGTGAACTCTATCTGAGGTATGCGTGATGGCGGCGCCTGAAATCATCATCGGCACGTCTGGCGGGAACACGACGCTCACGGAAGTCTATGTCGGCACGTCAGGCGGCAACAAGCTTGTGACCGAAGTATGGGTAGGCACCGCCAGCGGAAACAAGCAGGTGTATGCCAGTGGCACCCCGGCGGACTTGACGCCCAATGCGGTAGACTGGGCGAATATAAGCTCAGGCAGTTCCCCGGCCGCGAATGCGAACCAGACCATCAACGGGTGCAACCAGCCGATTACGATTAGCGCCGTCAATAGTGGAACGAGCCTGTTGTCCTATAGTCTGGATAGCGGCTCCTACACCTCATATACCGGGCCGTTTTCGGTGGACGCGGTAACAGGACAGACGCTCAATTGGCAGATCGCGGCAGCCGGGGTGGGTGAAGAAACGGGCGGGATCACAGTCATCAATGATTCTGACAGCGGAGTGACGCTGGACACATTCACATACAGCGTTGTCGGAGAACTCTAGCGGTGCCCAAGGACAATGAAAAAGGCAAAAAAGAGCCCAGCCTTGGCGCGCTTGCATTGGGCGCATTCAACCGGTTCGGGCTTGAGGGAAACTACCCGGAATTACGTGTAGTGCCGCCATCGCACAGCATGATCGGCAACAGCAAGCGGATTGCCCGCGCCGTCATGTTCGAGAGTGGGCCAGAGGCGGTCTATGTGAACAAGCGCTTTCTCAAAACCGACCCTGAAAGAATGAGCGAATACCTTCAGCATGAAGCCAGCCACGTCGCGGCATGGCGCAAGCACGGTCCGGGGATCAGGGAGCATGGCCGAGAGTGGAAAGACTTGTGTCAGGCCCTCGCCTCCAATCGCCGTGTTTGCAAACCGGAGCGGAACGAATGACCATCCCAAACCATGTCCTTGCCACCCGCAAACGCCTTGCCGGGATGGAAATCGAGTGCGGCGAAACCGCTGACAGGCTCCTGAAGGCCGCTGAAGCCGTCAAAGGCTCGGAAGCCATCGGATATGAGACTATGGGCAGGGCCTTCCAGCAAATGTCCAAGGTGATCCGTAACTACATGGCCGCCGTCGACCGGGAAATCGAAGACCGCGATCCGGGCGCTGTGCAGGCATTCTACGCCGCGCTCGTGAAGCTGGAAAAGACCCGCGCCGAGATGCAGGCGCGGCCTGCGGAGCCAGAGGCAAAGCCAGAGCCTGAAATCCCGGAAGCAGTCAAGACGGCCTTCAGGGAAGCGGGTGTCGATTGGCGCGGGAGCCGCGAGGCGGTGAGTGAGAAGCTAATTGCCAGGTATCGAGACTACAAAGGCGCGGCCGAGTATGCGCGGACCAATGGCACGTATGACGGGCGGGGCGTCATCTACTGGGAGAAGAAGGCGGAGGGCATTGACGATGCCATCGCATGGAACCGGGCGCGAAAAGTTGAAGCAGTTTAATGGGGAAGGGGGCGCAGATGTCTGACGATTTCCAACGAGTGGACGTCATTCTAGATGGCGAAGAGGCGCGCATCAGCATGTCCAGATCCGACCTTTCCAGAGCGCTTCAGCCCTCATGGCTGAAGGATATTGATGAGGGCTGGAACCTCATGAAGACGCAGCTTCCGGGCATCGTGAAGCAGGCCATCGAAGAACACGAGACCGAAAAAGAAGCCGCCCTCAAGAAACTGAGGGAAGAGGCGGGCATCGGCAAGAACCCGATCCGTGATTTCATCGTGCGTAACTGGGGCTGGATAGTTGCGCTCTTGTTCCTGGTTGGAATTTTGCGCCCGGACATGGCCCTGGATTTCATTCGGACGCTCGCAAGACTTTAGCCAAGGGGGCTATCTAGTGACAGATAATACTGAAGAAGAACTCGACTTTCTCGGTCGGGCGCAAATCGCTGCCCGCTGGTGCCGGGACGAGGCCGGGGCGTTTATCTCCACGTTCTGGCTGATTATCGCCCTGTATGCGCTGGGTGGATGGCTGGTGTATTCCTTCCTGCAACTGGATGCACAGTTCAGCCGGCCGCTTGCTGGCGACGCCATGCCGCCGGAAGTGACCCAGCACATATCATGGGCCAACCGCATCTTCTCGATCATCGTCGGCATGGCGATCATCTGGTGCCACATGCACGGGATGAAGAAGTTCCGCAATGTCATGTCGACGCTGGGGTTCGTGGCCGCCTTGCTACTCCTGCTGCACGCCTATGGCATCGCAGCCAAGGTGATGAAGACGCAATATTCTGCGGCGGCGGCAATCGAATTGGTGAATCAGGAGGAGAACGCCAGTTCAGACGCCGTGATCGCGGCGCTGGAAAAGCAGAAGGAGGGCATCCGGGCTGACCGTGACGGGCAGGTGGAGCGCCTTCAGGCATCGATCGACAAGATTACCGGCGACGGGGTGGACAATGATGACGAGGCCGATCCCTACCGCATCGACCAGACAGCCGCAGAAACGGCGGCGCAGACCAAGCTGGACAAGATTGATGCGCAGATTGTTGAAATCCTGACAGACACCGGCACGAAGAACGTGGGTGCCACGCAGGATACTGCAATGGTGGATGCCTTCAATCCACTGTTCACGCTGATGGCCCGCGTTGCGACATGGACATGGAACCCGGACAAGGACCCGTCCACGACTGCCGAGTACGTCTCGGGTATCGTGTTCTTCACCATGTTCTTCGGGCTCGGCGAACTGCTCATGATGACGCTGTTCACGGTGGCCTATGCAATGCTTCTGGTTGCGCGGGAGAACTCACGAAAGAACGGCAAGGCGCAGGTCATCCGCCTGCACAAGGGTCAGACCGCAATGGTCTTCGACAGCGACGAAGAACGGGACGAGTTCGAGCGCGCAAAGGAAGTCCACGACAACATCAAGGCCGGAGCAAAGAAGGGCGCGCGCACGAAGCGGGTCGGCAACAAGATCGAACAGGGCCGGGAATACGCCGCAGACCGGATTTCCGAAATGATGACGCTGAAGCAGCAGGGGCACTCAACCGTCGAGATTGCGGAAAAGTACGGCCTCACGCTCGCCTCCCTGAAGGCTTCGTACATGCAGTACATGACGCAGGAGGAAATCGACTTCCTGTTTCCAACCGCCGTGGTTCCGGTTCAGCCGGGGCCGAAAATGGCCAATGGGCGCGACACGCCAGAAGGGGACGATACCGATGAGCAAGACATTGATCCTGAGCAGCCGCCTGCGCACTGAGGAGAGCCGCCATGCACATGCAGCCTAGTCTCGACGCCTATACGATCGTGGAAGCCTCAGAGGGCCGCCACAGGGCCGCTTACAGGGATGGAGGCAATCATCTGACCGCAGGCGTCGGCCACACAGGCCCGGACGTCATCGAGGGGAAGATCTACAGCGAAGCCGAAATCAATGCATGGTTCCACGCTGACATGGAGAACGCGGCCGACATTGTGCGCAAGTACATCACTGCGCCGGTCAGCCAGGGCATGTTTGACGCGCTGGTCAGCTTTGCCTTCAATTTCGGGGAAGCGAAGTTCCGCTCCTATACCCTGAAAGACCTCATCAACCGGGGGGCCCATCCGACCGTCATTGCGGCGAAGTGGATGGAATACGTCTACACGATCAATGATGAGGATGGCGACGGCGATCAGGACGCCATCATTGACCGGGGCTTGCCGATCCGCCGCTTGCGGGAAGTCCTCATGTCGCGGGATTTCAGCTGGCAGGTGGTCGAAGGTGCCGCCAATGGCGGGAACATCCATCTGAGCGAACGCAATGAGCCGTGGCGCAATGGCGGGTTCAAGGAAGTCCTGACCAATGCGCGCGAGTTGATGAACGACACGCTGGACCGGGCGCGCAGCCTTGCGGCCCTGTTTGATGAGCCGGACGATTCCGAAATCCTCGCAAAGGCGGACATTCCCGCGCCAGCGCCTGCACCCAATCCAAAACCAGAGCCTGTGGGGGACAAACCGATGGCCGCTCCTATTCAAGACCCGACGCCCGACACGCCGGTCACGACCGAAGATCTGAACTATATCCAGTACATCAAGCTCGGCGGCAAAAAGCCGTTTCGAGAGTTCTCGCTGCCACCGGAGAAGCTGAAGCAGGTCAAGCCGCACTATGACCCGAAAACGCCTGAAGAGGCTGGATCGGTCGATATGTCAAAAACCACGCGGTTCAAAGGTGAACACAAACGCCAGTCCGGCGTTGACATGCAGAAGGCGGGGACGGCTGCCACAGCGGCCGCTACGGCGCTCACAGCGGCTAACAAGGCAGCAGAGCAGACGGACTCCCTGACCAATACAATCTTTGGCAGCCAGGTGATGATCTGGATTGTTCTCGGCCTGCTCGGCTTTGCGGGCATCTACTTCATCGCAGGCTCAGTCCTCCGCTGGTATGGCGCAAACCAGAAGTTCAAAGGCGAGGCGCAAGCGTCTCAATACATGCACTGATGCCAGCCGGGTTCGCCCTCTGGAATTGGTTCGCCAATAACAAGTATGCCCAGATCGGTGCGGCTATTGTTGGCGCACTTCTTCTGATGCGCTGGAAGGAAGAAGTGGACGAAGCGCGCGGGGCTCGCCGGGCCAAGGAGCGCGCAGAGAAGGCCACCCGCAAGGCCGCAGACAAGACCCTCAAGAAAATGGAGCAAGACAATGAAGACACGATTGAAAGCGCCCGTGAGGCTCGCAGCAATGTCCCTGATGATGTGCGGAGTGACAGCCTGCGCGACGACTACGCCTCCATCCTCTTCGGTGACGACTGAGGCAATGGAACAGGCGGTTCGGCTGAAAGCCAAGGCCCTGTGTGAAGCGACCCGTCCCGGAGAAATCAGCCGGGTTGCATTCGATGGATCGCCACTGGAAGCACGGATGAAGATGGCAGGGGATGTGGCTGCATGGGCGGAGGTGTGTGGTTAGGCGGTCTTGATCACTATCATGGGGCTCGGATGCTCCATTGCGAATGCGTCACCCAAAGTCGCAGCTAACTGATCGAGAGTCTTCTGCGGCGCAAGGAGAGATTCCGATAGTCTGTTGTATATCTCCCGCTGATCGCGCTGCGCCGCTTCGACCATCTTTTCTCGAATGCCCGCGATCCGAACCTGCTGTTCGCGCATCATTTCGTAGACCTGCTTATAGGTCGGCTGCTCAATGAAGTCGCGCCATTCCTGATCGCGAAGCTTCTGAGTTGCATCCATGTCGATGTCCATTTCCGTCCCTCCAAATCCTTGCTAAATCTACCAAAATCGAGGAATCGTGACAACCCTGATCCCCTACGAGCAGCCTAATTTCCGCTACGCAAAGCGCGTCAAGCGGATCAAGGCAAAACGGCCCAAGGCGCGCTATCCGAGAGAGACGCTGTTCGACCGGGTACTGGATCGGCCGGCAAGCTTGCTGTACCTGTTCCTCGGATGCTATGCTGGGGTCATCCTGTCACGGGTGCCTGTGGAGATAGACTACCTGCTCAGGCGACAGGCCATCAGCGCGGATTACTGCCTTGATCCAACGCTCCCAACCCTCGCAGAAGAGATCTGTGGCGACGGCTCCTGCTCCCTCCGCAAGCGCATGATCTTGAACCGCATAAGCGCCAACCAGGTATTCCGGTGTGAGACGCTATCGGCTGAACCGGTTAGTCTGCTTTAGGGGCGGCCGCGCGTGCGAAAACTTCATCAACCACGGCCTTGCCCCTATAGGTGAAGACCTCCCTCAGATAGTATTCGGCAACGCATGGTCCGCCACAAAAATGCTTGTCAGACAGGTCCTCGTAAGACATCCAATCCATTGTTGCCGACTGGTTCTGGCGCCTTTGACGTCCGTCATAGCTGACAATCCATGCCGTCTGTGTCTGGGCTCCGCAGTTATCGCAAGAATACGCAATCGCCATTCACCCCTCCTGTACAGCATTGAGCATTGCGGCGTGCGCGGCCTTTGCCTGTCTTGTAAGAAAGCGCGTTGTGTGAGTTGGCGATTCCGGCCACTTCCCATTCGGGATAGGCAGGTGCGCCCACAGCGCTTGTGCTATGGCTTTCAGAGTTGTGCCGCTCGGCTCCACCGGCACGATCTTCAGCCCTTGGGATTCAAGGGCGGCTAGGACGGCTTTCACAGCGACTTGGTATGCCTTGCGCTCGCCTTCACCTGACAGGCCCCCGGAGAGGTATGTATCCAGCACCTCATCCCTCAGCAGCTGAACCGCCACTTTCTCTTCCAGTCCTGTCATTGGGTGGGCTCCTTGGTGGCCTCGAGCAATTCAGCTATCATTCGACTTTGGCGGATTCGCTGCTCAGTGAGGAATGTGGCCATAGCGAGTAGAGCTATTCCGTTTGGCCCCACCTTGATTTGAGATGCCCGTTTTTCGAGTTTTTTCACGTCGTCACGAATCTCCTTAATGCGCTCATCACTCAGAACGGCATCTTCCATTTCGGCGCGTCTCTGTGGGCTGATTCTCATCATTTTCTCCTCTCTCTATCCTATCATATTCCGGGGTCAGCCTTCGTTGGCCAGATCGAGCAGCACGTCCGCGTGACAGGGCGAGCCGGGCTTGCACCAGCAGGCGAGGTTCTTGCCGCGAAGCTCCCTGAATACCTCCGGGTTTTTGACGACGCGCAGATTGAACATTCCGACAGCCCAGCCTTGCCTTTCCTCTTTTGTTTTGAGCGATGGCGGGGCGTCATCAACAGAGAACGGATTGCCCCATTTCGAGGTGCGATCCACCTTCACGGTGTTGTCCGGCATCCGCCAGCCCTTGGTGCGCTTCAGTTGAATGCGTTGTGGTTTTTCCATCCTTCTATCCTATCATATTCCGTCTACTGTTGCGAGATAATTCCTTGAATCTGCGGGGGATTGTGGTAGGGTGTGCTGGCTGCGGCAAGCGCCGGAATTGACCCGAGGAGTCTGCGACTCCAGCACCCTCAGCGGTGTGGAACAGGGTGCCGGGGGCCGCAGCCTCACTCTTTCTTCCCTTTCTTCTCCCTCGGCGCAAAATGCCGGTTGTAATATTCCTGTCGGGAGATTTCCCTTTCAGGGCGCTTGGCCTTCTTGCGACGGAAAAACCGGAATAGACGGATCATCTCATTCTCCCCGTGTGGGGCGAGAGAATATTCCGGGGGCTGCTTTATCAACCGCCACCCAGAACTTCCGCGCGGCTTCATCGTAATCAATCCCTTCGGCCAACTCCACTCGGCCATCGGGATAAAGCGTCACCACGTCCAGTATCTTGAGGCATGTCGGGCCAAGGCTATCCGCCACCAGTTGCGCCTCGATCGGTCGATAATTGGGGTCTTCGTTCATTTCTCTCTCCTCATAGGTCTTGATTGAATCTTCCGGTCAGGCGCGTTCCGCGCATTCGTTCACTATGCCGGTAGGGCAATGGCTCTCATTCCAGCTGTTCATGTAGATGTGGTACGCGATGGCCATCAGGCTGAAGACCGCAAAGCCTGCCCACCTTAGCGGCCTGATCCGTTCGGCCCTCGCATCGAGCCAAAACCCGTGAATGAAGTACGCTGCAATGGGCAGCAGAAGGATGGACCCCACCCATATGATTGTGGCCATCTCTGTATTGTCAGTCATTTTCCAAATCCTCTTGATTGAATCTTCCGGCTTCCCTTCGGGGGCCAGTTAGAGCGGGACTGGATCTTCCGACCGCCCCACCGCGAAGGCTGTTCAGGCCGGTCATGGTCCACAGCCATCTTCTTGCCTCTCGCTATGAAAGGCGTATCCTGTTCATGGTTCTGTGCCTGGTTGTGGCCCCAGCTCTCAAGGAACGTGTTTTCCAGCGTGTGGCCGGGGTGCATGCTGTTCGGATCTGGAGCGCTCAGCGGGAACCGGTGGCCAACGGAGGCTTTATCATCCTCCCCAACGGCCTCCACACCGAACCGCAATCTTACTCCCGTCTCATAACACAGGTAATAGCCTTCAGAATCCACGCTCGACTTGGCCAGCAGGTCAGCCACCCGAATGTCATGTGCGGGCAAGCCAAGCTTCTCCGCCCGGCGCCTGTGGCTATCGAGGGCGCGCTGAAGGCGGCCCAGCGTCTCTACGGGGAGGGGAGCGCGGTCAGTCATTGGGAGTCACCCGATCCGGATAGCGCGCAGTGAACTTTTCCATCGCTTCCTCGGACGAGAACCCGTAATTAGTGCGCCCGTTGATTGTTGCTCCCGCGCGATACCAATCCCCCGGACGATCATGGATTGGCCAAGACTCCGGTCCGATCTCTATGCAAGCCCACTCAACGAAGTTGAACCACTCGCTACTATTCGGCTCGAAGTCTTTTACGGTGATCACCCACGGCGTTGGCGACCAGACCTTGCGCATTAACGCCTGCGTGTCCGAATTTCCATAATCGTGCTCAATGATGTCGCGATATAGCGCGGTTCCGTTCTCACCCATGCTCCCCTCCCGTGTAGAGGGTGGCCGACAGAACTGGGACAGTTTCCCGAAACGTTCCACGGTCTGCTATGAGGTTATTCACAGTCCCAGTTTTTTGGGTTCTGTAATGGTTGCGAGAGAGTGCTAGACCCCTAGGGACTGCCAACTTCTCTCCACATTGCCGCGCTATGCCTGTGCAGGGCAACAGAAAGACATTCTTAGATGTGATGATCGCGTGACAAGCGCGTTAACACATTTTAGGTTGCCTGATTGGGGAATATGGGTTGATGACGAGAATAGCCGCCAAACCAGAATCAGAGCCTGCGCAGATGGCAGATGCCGTGCGGGTCATCGGTCATGTGAAATGGTTCGATAGTGCCAAGGGCTATGGATTCATTGTGGCTGAGTCGACATCTGACGCCAGCCTAACCGGCGATGTAATGCTGCATGTGACGTGTTTGCGCGGGTATGGCGAATCCTATGCCGACGAAGGCGCCCGCATTGTTTGTGATGCGGTGAAAGGCGATCGCGGCTGGCAAACTGCCAACATCATCGAGATGGAACGGCCCCGCGCGACCCTCGCCAAGGAAAAGGGCCTTGAGCGCGACTATGAGCCGGTGACGCTGAAATGGTTCAATCGCACGCGCGGGTACGGCTTTGTCCAGCGCGATGGCGATGACACAGATATCTTCGTGCATGCGGTCGTGCTGCGCAAAGCTGGCTATGAAGATATCGAGCCTGGCACGGATCTGGATGTCTGCATTGAGACCGGTTCAAAAGGCGAGCATGTCAGCCACATTAAACGCGGGTAAGCAGCAGCCAAGACAGCTTGCCGCCTTGCGGGCACCCGTCTAAACAAGCCGCATGATACGTTTCATCGCTTCTGCTTTCGCATCGCTCGCCCTGTTTCTGCCTGCGGCTTTCGCCCAGCTGGAAACCGGCCCTCTCACGATCCTGTCGGGAGACACCGAGCACAGCTTCACCGTTGAATTGGCAAATGATCCGGAAGAGGTCCAGACAGGCCTCATGAACCGTGAAGAGCTGGCAGCGGATGCAGGCATGCTGTTCGATTTCGGCCAGCCGCGTGAAGCCAATATGTGGATGAAGAACACGCTGATCTCGCTGGATATGCTGTTCATTGATCCCGATGGCAAAGTGCTCGCGATTGCTCGCGAAGCCGTTCCGGGATCGCTGCGCCGGATCAATCCGGGCGTGCCGGTCAAGGCCGTGCTGGAACTGGCAGGAGGCCGCGCCGCCGAACTCGGCATTGAACCCGGCGACACGGTGCATCACGACATCTTCGGAAATCTGGATGAGTGAGGCGGCCAAGCCGCTGAAACCACCTCCGCCGGGATTTGCGCCAACGCCATCCCGCGGGAAATTCACTCTGCATAATGGTCCGACTTTCCGGGCCTCCACGTCTGGTGACGTGCGCACCGGCATGTGGGTGCTGGACCGTCACTGCAATGGCATGGGCTTCCTGCATGGCGGGATGACTTGTGCGTTCTCCGACAGCGCGCTCGCCTGGGCGGTCTGGAGCGCCACTGGCAAGATGTCGGTGACGTTGAAGCTCACCATGGAGTTCATGGACATCGTCCGGGAAGGCAGCTGGCTGGAGGCGCATCCGCATGTTACGCTGATTGACGGTGACCAAGTTCATGTAACAGCGAGGCTGGTGAAGGAAGATGGGGGCATTGCAGCACGTGCCGACGCGATATTCAGGACCTTGCGTCGCAAGTCCTGAGTTGCTGACCCTGCGTCAGACAAGCGCGCGTCAGCGCGTCCGCTTTGTCGATGATGCGAATTATATTAGGGGAATCGCATATACAATCCGGAGCGGGTCTCATGGAATTTGATGCACTTATCCTGTCGCGACTACAATTTGCCTTTGTTGTCGCGTTCCACATTCTGTTTCCAGCCTTCACCATCGGTCTCGCGGCCTTCCTGGCTGTTTGCGAGGGGCTCTGGCTGAAGACCGGCAAGGAAGTCTTCAAGCGGCTTTACCTGCACTGGGTGAAGATCTTCGCGCTCGCATTTGCGATGGGCGTCGTGTCCGGCGTTGTGATGAGCTACCAGTTCGGGACCAATTGGAGCCTGTTCTCCGAGATTACCGGCAGCGTCATGGGGCCCATGCTGGCCTATGAAGTGCTGACGGCCTTCTTCCTCGAAGCGACTTTCCTCGGTGTGATGCTATTTGGTTGGCAGAAAGTTGGCCGCAAGCTCCACTTTGTTGCGACCTGCGCCGTGGCGATCGGGACCACGATTTCAGCTTTCTGGATCCTGGCTGCGAACAGCTGGATGCAGACGCCGGCCGGATTCGCGATTGATGCCGAGACCGGAAATTTCTACGCGACCAGCTGGATCGAGGCGATCTTCAATCCGAGCCTTCCAAGCCGCCTCTCCCATATGCTGCTGGCGGCCTATACGACCACGGCGGCCGTCATCCTGGCCGCAGGCGCGTGGCAGGTTCTCAAGGGCCGGATCACCGAACCGACAAAATGGCAGATCCGTATGGCCTCCGGGACTCTCGCCATCTTGCTGCCCATCCAGATCATGGTCGGCCACTGGTCTGGCGAGGTGGCTCACAAATACCAGCCGGCCAAGATCGCTGTTGTGGAAGGCTGGTGCGAGACCAAGGATTTGCAAGGCACCGTTCTGATTGCCTGGCCAGATGATTCCGAATGTGGGCATGCCGGCATCACGGTTCCGGGAACCAGCAAGTATCTGTTTGCCAACCTTGAAGAGGGTGAAATGCTCCACGGCATGGATCACTATCCCGAGTCAGAGCGGCCACCGATGTGGCTGGTCTTTTACGCCTTCCGGATCATGGTGGCCTCAGGCCTCGGCATGCTGGCCATGGGCCTGTGGGGCAGCTTCCTGTGGTGGCGCAAGAGGCTGGATGAGCCGGGCCTTTTCCATATGGCCGCTGTGCCTGCGGGCGCTTTCGGGTTCCTCGCCGTCGTAACCGGCTGGATCACCGCTGAGGTGGGGCGACAGCCTTACACCGTCTATGGACACCTTCGAACAGTCGACAGCCTGTCGCCCGTATCGGCCGGGCAGGTGGCCACGTCACTGCTCGTCTTCATGGTCGTCTATGCCATCATCTTCACTGCCGGCGTCGTCTACATGGCACGCATTGCGACGCGCGGCTTCGACGACACACCGCCCGATCCGGCGAGTCGCGAGCGTCGTCCTCCGGGCACACCCATGGGGGCTGTGGACGAGAAGGCCGAGACGTCAGACGATATTGTTGCGGCGGAATAGGAGGCATTCATGGCTATCGACCTTCCCTTTATCTGGGCCCTGATCCTCGCCATTGGCGTGATGATGTATGTCCTGCTCGACGGATTTGATCTTGGCGTGGGCATGTTCACGGCGTTCGCCGAATCCGAAGAAGAACGCAACATGATGACCGCCACGGTGGAGCCTGTCTGGGACGGGAACGAGACCTGGCTGATCATTGGCGGGGGCGGCCTGTTTGCAGCGTTCCCGACGGCCTACGCGATCATCATGCCGGCCTTCTATCTGCCCGTCCTCATAATGCTGGCAGCCCTCATCTTCCGCGGTGTGGCGTTCGAATTCCGGCACAAGGCGGTGCGGCGGCCCACAAGATTATTCTGGAATGGTGCCTTCTATGGGGGCTCCTTCACCGCCGCCTTTTCGCAGGGCATCATGCTGGGCGGCATGGTGCAGGGCATCCGGGTCGAGGGCGGCGCTTTCGCCGGTGGGGCCTTCGACTGGCTGACACCGTTCACCCTGCTCACCGGCATTTCCGTCGTGATCGGCTACCTCCTGCTGGGGGCGTGCTGGCTGGTTCTCAAGACCGAGAATGATCTGCATAACAAGGCTCGCAAATGGGGGCGCATGGCACTGGCGGGCGTAGCGATCTGCTTCCTCGCGGTCAGCTTCGCGACGCTGTCAGTCGACGCATCCATCGTCGACCGCTGGGGTTTTTCCATGACCCAGATCAATCCTGCGCGGTTCCTGCCCCTCGCGCCCGTTCCGCTCGCGGGCATGGCGCTTGTCGTCTGGCTCTGGCGGGACCTGTCCATGAAACCGGACGCGGTGGGCACTGCGCCGGATTGGCGTCCCTACCTGCTCGCAGCGGGGATTTTTCTTAGCGGCTATATCGGTCTCGGGGTGAGCCTCTATCCGTTCATCGTGCCCTATGAAATCTCCATTACAGAGGCTGCCGCCCGGGACAATGCGCTCGTCCTGATGCTGGTGGGGGCGGTCATCATGCTGCCGATCATCCTGGCGTACACCGCCTATGTCTACAGCCTGTTCTGGGGCAAGGTGAAACCGGGCGACGGATACCATGCGCATTGATCCGGTTCAGCCGGGAGACGACAATGAGGAGGCGCCGCTGGGAAAGCGCCTCCTGTGGTTCTTCGGTATCGCCCTTGTGTCCATGCTGGTCGTGGCAGTGGTCGCCTACACGTTGAGAGGCCTGCTGCTTATTGGCTGATGCCCAGCTTGTCGAGCGCGAAGGCCTTGATCGATTTATAGTCGGCCTTGCCATTCGGTGCGCGACCAAGATCATCCTTGAACAGAATGGATTTGGGTGCCTTGTAGCGTGCGATCCGGCTCTGCACGAAGCTCCGTAATTCGTCTTCGCTCACGTCTGAATCCGTCGAGACGACAGCTGTGACCGCGTTGCCCCATTTTTCGTCGGGTATGCCGACAACGAGCGCATCCTTGACCGAGGCGTGCTCCTTGAGCGCTTCCTCAACTTCTTCCGGATAGACTTTTTCACCGGCCGTGTTGATGCAGTTTGATCCGCGACCGAGCAGGGTAATCGTGCCGTCCTCTTCCACGGTGCACCAATCGCCCGGTATGGCGTAGCGGACGCCATTGATCGTCTTGAACGTCTTGGCTGTCTTCTCTTCATCCTTGTAATAGCCGAGCGGGACGGCGCCGCCGCGTGCGATGATGCCGGCTTCACCACTGCCCGGCACGATCTCGCGATCATCTTCGGAAAACACCTTGCAGTTGGGGCCGATCTCGAATTTGGACGTCTGGGTGCCGCCTTCAGCGGTGGTTGTGGACGATCCGAAGCCGACGGCTTCAGAGGAGCCGAAACTGTCCATCATCGCAGCCTGAGGCATGTGGCGCAGCAGGCCTTGCTTGACTTCCGCGCTCCACATCACGCCCGATGAGACAATCGTCTGAACCGAGCTGACATCCCATCGGCGGGGGTTTTCTTCGAGCGCCTTGAGCATGGGCTTCCCGAAAGCGTCTCCGACAATGGCCATGCTGGTTACTCCATGCTCAGACACCGTGTCCCACAAATTTTCCGGATCGAAACTGATGTTCTGTTCCAGCGTGATGATCGCCCCGCCACCGAGCAGGGCGCCCATCGCCGTGAACAGGCCCGTGCCATGCATCAGAGGGCAGGCGGGTACCTGGCGTGCGGTGCGGCCCATCAATTGGACGGCCATCTTGTATTCTTCCATTGTGGAGGGATAAGGCAGACCCGCTTTTTCAGCGCCTTCCCTGGAAGCTTGCCGCCAGACCGCCTGTGACCACATCACCCCCTTCGGCATGCCCGTCGTGCCACCTGTGTATAGGAAAAACAGATCGTCCTGAGAGCGCTCGATGCCGAGCGGAGACGGGTCACCGTCGGTTGCGAGCCGGTCATAGTCGACCGCCCAAGCGGGTACGTCTCCGTCGCCAATCTGCACCCAGGCTTTCACCTTCGGCAGGCGGCCACGCACCAGCTCGACCTGGTCAAGGAATTGCACGTCATAGAAGACAACCGCCGCATCTGAATTATCGAAAATGTAGAAGAGTTCGTCTGCGAGGTAGCGGTAATTGACGTTCACATGCGTGAAGCGGCCTTTGAAGCAGGCGGCCAGGGCTTCAGTGTATTCCGGCTGGTTGCGCAGGTAGAAGCCTGCCTTGTCGCCGGTCTCGATTCCCATTTCGCGCAGGTTCCGCGCCAGCCTGTTTGAACGGGCTGTGAAGTCTGGCCAATAGGTGCGTCGCTCCCCGTGCGCGAGGGCGAGGTCGTCCGGACCAAGCATCTCGCCCACAGCATCGAGCATGTCGCCGAAATTCATTTCCGAAGCAGATGCCACTTTGTTTCTCTCCCATTTATGTTTCGGCAATCCTAAGCGGTTGCCGCTGCGGTAGAGAAGCTGGAATCGAACGTGTTGGAGGGTTCATTTCGCGCAAAAAAAGAGGCAGCACCGAAGTGCTGCCTCTCGCATTCTGGCTTTGAGAGCCGGGCTTAGAAGCCCATGCCACCCATTCCACCCATGCCGCCGCCCATGTCAGGCATGCCGCCGCCGGCACCTTCCTTCTTTGGGGCTTCAGCGATGGACGCTTCCGTCGTGATCAGCAGGCCAGCGACCGATGCAGCGTTCTGCAGAGCAGAGCGCACAACTTTCACTGGGTCGATCACGCCCATGGCGACGAGGTCACCATATTCTTCGGTCTGGGCGTTGAAGCCGAAGCCCTTGCCCTTGCCGCGACGGATCTGGTCGACAACGACCGAGCCTTCGACGCCGGCGTTTTCAGCGATCTGGCGAACCGGAGCTTCCAGAGCCTTGCGTACGATGTCGATGCCGGCCTGCTCGTCGGCATTGAGGCCTTTGACGTCGATATTGCCTGCAGCAGCGAGAAGCGCCGTACCACCACCAGGAACGATGCCTTCTTCAACAGCGGCACGCGTGGCGTTCAGGGCGTCATCGACGCGATCCTTGCGCTCTTTCACTTCCACTTCCGTGGCGCCACCAACCTTGATGACAGCTACGCCGCCAGCCAGTTTGGCGAGACGCTCCTGGAGCTTCTCCTTGTCGTAGTCGGAAGACGTGTCTTCGATCTGCTTGCGGATCTGGGACACGCGTGCTTCGAGGTCTTTCTTGGCGCCAGCGCCATCCACGATGGTCGTGTCATCTTTCGTGATGGCGACTTTCTTCGCGGTGCCGAGCATGTCCATGGAGACGTTTTCGAGCTTGATGCCGAGGTCTTCGGAGATGACCTGGCCGCCGGTGAGGACAGCAATGTCCTGCAGCATGGCCTTGCGGCGATCGCCGAAGCCAGGAGCTTTCACAGCAGCGATCTTGAGGCCGCCGCGCAGCTTGTTGACCACGAGCGTTGCGAGGGCTTCACCGTCGACATCTTCAGCGATGATCAGGAGCGGCTTCTGGCTCTGAACAACGTTTTCGAGGATCGGCAGCATTGGCTGCAGGGAAGACAGCTTGCTTTCGTGCAGCAGGATGAACGGATCTTCGAGTTCCGCGATCATCTTGTCCGGGTTGGTGATGAAGTATGGCGACAGGTAGCCACGATCGAACTGCATGCCTTCGACAACATCGAGTTCGGTTTCGAGCGACTTGGCTTCTTCAACCGTGATGACGCCTTCATTGCCGACTTTCGCCATGGCTTCAGCGATCATCGCGCCAACTTCAGTGTCGCCGTTTGCGGAGATCGTGCCGACTTGGGCAATCTCTTCGTTCGATTTCACTTTCTTGGAGTGATGAGCGAGGTCTTTTACGACTTCGGCGGATGCCTTGTCGATGCCGCGCTTCAGGTCCATTGGGTTCATACCGGCGGCAACGCGCTTCAGGCCTTCGCGAACGATGGCTTGGGCGAGAACCGTTGCGGTCGTGGTGCCGTCACCGGCAACGTCATTGGCCTTGGAAGCCACTTCGCGCAGCATCTGTGCGCCCATGTTTTCCAGCTTGTCTTCAAGCTCGATCTCTTTAGCGACGGTGACACCGTCCTTCGTGGTGCGCGGAGCGCCGAAGGATTTTTCGATGACGACGTTACGGCCTTTTGGGCCGAGCGTGACTTTAACGGCGTTGGCAAGCGTATCGACGCCTTTCAGCATCCGCTCGCGGGCCTCTGCGCCGAAAACTACGTGTTTGGCTGACATTTTGGATTACCTCTGTTGAGAATTCTGTCTGATGGAAAGCGAAAGGGTGGGGGCTTAGCCCTCCAGGACACCCATGATGTCGCTCTCTTTCATGATAAGCAGTTCTTCGCCGTCGACGGTCACTTCCGTGCCGGACCATTTGCCGAAGAGCACGCGATCGCCGACTTTGACGTCGAGCGCGACGCGCTCATTGTCGTCACCAATGGCACCGGCGCCGACAGCGACGATTTCGCCTTCCTGCGGCTTTTCCTTTGCGGTGTCGGGAATGATGATCCCGCCCTTGGTTTTCTCTTCTTCCTTGACGCGGCGCACGACGACACGGTCGTGCAGGGGACGAAGTTTCATTGGATTTAGCCCTCTTGTCTCATTGACGAGTTCAATTGAAAAAATGCTCGCTAGCGGGTCGAATGACAGGGCGCTTTAGCACTCACCCATCTCGACTGCTAACGATGGTGGGGAGTTAAGAGCAGTGACTGACAGCGTCAACCACGCCGTTGCGAAATATTTGTAACTTCAGAAGCGACAGATTGAGCGCGCGGCGCCGGAAATACACTCTCGAAGCGGCTGACTGTCCTTCGGGCGTCGGTAGCATGACTGGTGCGCCATCACCAAGGCGTCAGGTCCTCCGCGCGGTGTGCTCGTTTCCAAAAGATGAACGCCCAGACGTCAATGTACCTCAATCGATTGACGGTAAAATATACTTCCTGTGGAACAACATACGCAGAAACCGGGAGATGCACGTGCAGGGTAAATTCGAAGATGTGGTCGAATCCATGACCTTCTTCGCCTTTGTGGCGATCACGGCGCTTTGCCTGTGCTTTACCTTTTCTGTCATTGTCTACTCCATGGGCTTTCCTACGAACCCGCACAATTTCATTGTTGCGAACCTGTTCATTGCAGCCTGTGTGGCCATTCCGACAGCTGCCATTGCCGCCCAGCATGAATACAAGATGCGCATCTACCAGCGCACGCTGGAGGACATGGCCTCGACCGATGCGCTGACCGGCCTGCTCAATCGCAAATTCTTCAAGCAGTTCGCCTGCGAGGAACTTTCCCGCATGAGCCGGACTGAAATGACGTCCGCTGTAGCCCTGTTCGATATTGATTACTTCAAGGCGGTGAACGATCAGCATGGTCATGCCGCCGGTGACCGCGTGTTACGTGAAATCGCAGCCGTGGCTTATTCCGAACTTCGGGGGCCGTTTGATCGTCTCGGTCGCTGGGGCGGCGAGGAATTCGTCATCCTGCTCAGCAATGTCGACCTCGAAAAAGCGCAGAGCGTCTGTGATCGTCTGCGCTCGTCTATCGAGAACCATGTGGTCATCGTGGATGGCAAGCCGGTGAGCGTTACAGCCAGCTTTGGTCTTGCCATGTTGCCGCCGAATTCAGATTTCGACGGCATGCTCGAATTGGCAGACACGGCGCTTTACGAGTCCAAGGCCAAGGGACGCAATTGCGTGACTGCGGTTCGGGAACTCAATCTCGCTGCCGCTTGATACGAATCTGTCGGGTCCGTAGGCTTTGTTGCTGAGGGGGACACGACATGCCGGACTTTAATCCGCAAAAATTGACAGACACATTGGCGGGGGCACCCTCCCTCGACACTCTCGCCACGCGCCGGATAGAATTTGCGCAGGCGCCCCGCGTCTGGTCGGATGTGCTAAGGCCGGAACTGGCCCGACGCGAGATCGAGCGCAAAGCTGCTATTCGACAGGCCATTACACGAACCATCATTGGCGCGAGTCTCCCGCTCTTCATCGCGATACTGCTGGCCATCTCGACCCTGGTTCGGGTCGATTTCATGTTTCCGACCATTATCTTCATCGTCTTTGTCTGCGCGGCGATTGTGTCGGCCACGACCTGGGTCAGGGTTTTCACGATGAAATCCCAGACCAAGCAGCTGGTCCTCACAGCGGCATGTGAGCCATTCGGGTTCACTTATGACACGCTGCACCCGGACTTCTCCGGTGTTGAGGATCTGAAGTCACTGGCCGCTCGCGCCGGAGAAATAAGCACTACCTATGCAGGCAAGCCCAAGTCCACGCACAAGACGCCGTTCGGAGTAATCAGCGTCGGGTCCATGGAAGGCGCGCCTGCACCAACTCCAGCCTATGACATTTTGAAAACTGCCGAACTTCTTCCGGGGCATTCCCGCCGGAAATTCGAGGACCTGATTGCCGGGAAGCGCGCCGGAACACAATTTGCGCTGGTCGAGGCGAAGCTGGACACGGGGGGCAAGAACAGCACGACTGTGTTTCAGGGCATACTGGTGCATGTTGAGTATCCCGAGCGTTTCTTCGGGCGCACCGTGATGGCGCGCTCGCGCTGGTGGAAACGGGGCAAGCATTCTTCCGACCTCAAGAAAGTGGACCTGATCTCCCGTGAACTTGAGGAGGCGTTCACCGTATACTCGACAGATCAGGTCGAGGCCCGGGCCTTGTTGTCTCCAGACCGGATGGAGCGTCTGATCGCGCTGGAGCGGCACTTTTCCGGCGGCAAGCTGCGCGGCATCTTTGAAGACGGCCACATGACGCTGGCGCTCGAAGCAGAGAACCAGTTCGAAGCCGGCTCGATTTTCAAGCCTCTGGTGGATCCCCGTCGCTATGCGTCAGCCCTGGTTGAACTCGGTCTGGTTTGCGACCTGATCGATGGTTTCCTGACGCGTGACTGGGTCAAGGGGCGACTCTAGCGGACGTCGAACTTGTCGGTTTTCCGGTCGCCGAGCATCATGCGTTGTTCAAGCCGTCGTCTCAGCGTGGCATAATAAGCTTCAAGGAATGCCGTGTCTGTTTCACCGGGTTGCGTGTGCCAGCCGATCTTTTGCCGGATGCGCAGGGCGACCTGCGCCTTCACGTCTTGGGTGGATTGGCGAAGTACGTCTTCGAGCACGTGCAATTCGTGAATCCCATAGGCCTCGACCTGCTTGGGAGTGAACGCATAGCGCCCATGAGCCCCCGATCCGGTCGAGGACGAGATATCGCCCATAAGCTTGGTCTTCGGATTCTTGATCACCCACGTGCCGGCAATCAGGTCGCCGACGCGCATCTTGTCCCGGTTGAAGATGGGGAAGAGCAGGAAGATGCCTGACCAGACGAGGCCGAGTAGCGCCATCCAGCCGGTTACCTGATCACCCCCCATCATCAGGAACTGGAAAGGCAAGCCGACTTCGATCTCCCGGATGAAATTGCGGGCGAGAACGGAATTTGCGGTAAGGCGTCCGCCATTGCGCGACGTGACCCGAATGCCGAGCGCGCGCTTGCCGGGGGTGGCGGCCTTGGTGCCCAGTTCGAAGAATATGTAGTAAAAATTCCGGACGAAGAAAAAGAAGACGAGCCACAGCGCCCACGCGATGTTGGCACTGCCAGGGTCCATCGCCCGCATGACAAATCCGAGGCCCAGGCCTGTGGCGATAACAATGGCCCATTGAATGGCGACATCAATCAGGAAGGCCCCCGCGCGCTCTGCGGCGGTTGCGAGTTTCAACCGGATTGTGGCGCCTTCGGGTGTCACCAGTTGGCGGGCCAGTTTCGAGCGACGTTCCTCTTCCTGCATGCGCGCGCGGCGGCGGCGTGCGGCCTCGACAGTCGCAGCATTCACCGTGCTTGGCGCTGGGGGGACGGTCGAGCTCATACCGGGCCTGCCCGTCTGGGCAGGTAGAAATAGGCGCACCAGAGACCGAGAATGCTGAGGGCCACGGTGTAACGAATGGCGTCGCTGTTGATCAGTTGGCGGCCGAAGCCTTCGAGCAGGGCGGCAATAATGAGCATGATGACGCACCCCATGGCGATGCTGGCCGCTTTCTGCCCGGCATGACGCGCTGAATTCAGCCTTGTCATCTGGCCGGGAAATGCCACTGCGCCCCCGATGACGAATCCGGCCGCGCCTGCCAGGACAATGGCGAACAGCTCCGTGGTCCCGTGGATCATCAGCCAGCCGGTGAATTCGTAGCCGAGACCCTTGTTCCAGAAGACGGCATGGAGCGAGCCCATCATGACGCCATTATAGAGCAGCAACCAGGCAGTCGGGATGCCGAATGCGAATCCCAGCGCGAAGGCAAACAGGGATATCTGGGCATTGTTGTTGAAAAGATAGCTGGCAAACGAAGTCAGCTGGCCGTCGCCAATGCCGCCTTCGTCTGTATAGATCGTGGAGCGCAGATAATCGACGCTGGCATCCGGATTGCGCCCATCCCAGAAATTCTGGCCATGAAAGGTCCAGAACCATTCCATGTCCTGCAGGCAGAGAAAGAAAGCGAGCGCCCAGCCGCCAAAAAGGAACAGAGCTGCCAGCAGGGTCGGGCCAGTTGCTGACGAGACACAGGCCGGCCAGTCGCGGCGCAGAAAATCCATCATGCGCTCGCCAATAGATGTACGGGCGCCATAGACGAAGAAATATGCGCGCGTGCACAGGCTTTCGAGATAGGCGATGACGTTCTGGTCGAGCGAGATGGAGCGCGCCACAGAGAGGGACGACACTGCCTGACGGTACAGCCGGGGCAACGCCGTCATGTCCTCATCGCTGAGTGCCCTCACGCCGGAATTTTCGGCGCGCGTCAGGATCAGGTCCAGCTTGCGCCAGTCGCTCTCGCGTTCTTCGCGGAACCGATAGGATTTGAGAAGGTCGCTCACAGCATGTCCCTCTGCTTGATCTGAAGATAGCGGGAGATCAGTTCCGCGCCAAACTGTTCTGGCCGCGTCTCTACCACCTGAACCCCCATGCGCTGGAGTCGCAGGAGCACGGTGTCGCGTTCCGCCATCAGGGCGTCCGCGATCACTGCGCGGGTCACATCTTCCGTGGTTTCCGGTGGCGCGTCCACCATCTCGGCGAGAGACTGGTCCTCGAAGGTCGCGAAGATGACGAGATGTCGGTCGGTCAGGCGTTTGACGTTCTCCAGCATCAATTCGGCCGAGATGGTATCTACAAAGTCGGAGAAAATGATGATCAGGCTGCGGCGTTCGAGTTTGCTGGCGAGCGAGGAGAGCGCCAGCGTGAAATTGGCTTCTTCGGACGAATAATCGAGCTGGGCAGCCAGATCCTGCGCTTTGGTGAAGCTGCGCTGGCCAGCCATGAAGCCGCTCATCAGGCCGGGCTTGGCATCAAAGCCATAGATCATGGCCCGGTCGCCGCTCCGCAGAGAGACGAAGGACAGGAGGAGGCCGGCATTGATCGCGCGGTCGATCTTGGGCACGCCGCCCAGTGGCTCGCTCATCAGCCGGCCGGTATCGAAGGCAAAGACAATATTGTGGTTGCGCTCAGTCCGGAATTCCTTGGCGAGCAGATTGCGATGGCGCGCGGAATGTTTCCAGTCGATGGCGCGGCGGTCCATTCCGGTAGTGAATTCGCGCAGGGCATCAAATTCGCTGCCATCGCCGCGGTCGATCTGTGTCTTTATCCCGAAGTCCGCATCGCGGGAGTAGAGACGAATGGCTTCGTCCTTCACCCAGCGGATATTGGGCGTGATCGGAATATCGCGACCCAGGGAGTGGACATGCCTCTTCTGGATGAGGCCGAGTGGGCCACGCCACCGGCTCCACAATTTGACCAGCCGGCCAAGCCCGCGGCGCTTTGGAGTCAGACTTAGGGAGTAAGGACGTGTCCGGTCCTGCCAGCCTCTCAAGCCGATGGCGGGAATGGCTTCGAGGAATGAGTTCACTTCGAGCAGGATTTCGATGCGCCGGGGCAGCGGGCCGTTGTCAAAACGCAATGTCAGGTCGGCTGGGTCAGACCCACCCACATAAAGCAGGGCCGGCGCATCGACAGCCACGTGATACGCACGCAGGGAGGCAGCGAGCACAGCGTCCACGAGGATCAGCCCGGCGATTCCTCCGATCCAGCCAGCGGATATGATCCACAGCTCCGGGCGCAGCAAGGCTATCGCCACCATGAGGGGCACGCCGAGCAGCATCAGGAAGATGGCGCGGGGGGTAGGGGATATCACCGGGGCGCAGCCGTCTGCTCAATAATAGCGGCGAGGGTCTCGTCCGTGGTCTTGCCCTCGATCTCGGCCGCAGGCGATAGCAGGACACGGTGACGGAGTGCCGGCAGGGCCAACAGCTTCACATCGTCCGGAATGACAAAGTCGCGTCCGTCGAGGGCGGCACGGGCACGGGCAGCGGTGGCCAGTGCGGCGGCCGCGCGCGGCGAGGCGCCGGTTTCCAGCGCAGGGGACGTGCGGGTCGCGCGAATGATATCGACGATGTAGGCGATGATATCATCCTGAAGCCGGGCCTTAGCGACGGAATCGACCGCCTCGCTGAGTTCCTCGGCCGAGACCACCGCTTCGATCCCGAACGCCTCCGCGGTCTTCATACCGGTGCGTGTGCCGTGCTGGGAGACGATTGCGAGTTCTTCCTCCCGGCTCGGATAGTCAAGCGTATGCTTGAAGAGGAAGCGATCGAGCTGGGCCTCTGGCAGGGGATACGTCCCTTGCTGTTCGATCGGGTTTTGGGTGGCGATCACGGTGAACCGGTCATTCAACCTGTAAGTCTCGCCATCGATGGTGACCTTTCGCTCCTGCATGGCTTCGAGCAGGGCGGCCTGGGTCTTGGGCGGGGTCCGGTTGATCTCATCCGCGAGCAGCAGGTCTGTAAAGATGGGGCCTTTGGTCAATGCGAACTGATTAGTCTGGAAGTTGAACAAATTCGTGCCCAGAACATCTCCCGGCATCAGGTCCGGTGTGAACTGGATGCGGCCGAAGTCCAGTGAGATGGAGCGTGCAAAACATTGCGCCAACAGGGTCTTCGCTGTTCCGGGTGGGCCTTCCAAGAGGACATGGCCAGAGGAGAAGATTGCAGTCAGCAGAATATCCACCGTTGTGTCCTGTCCGACGACCGCCTTGCGCACTTCATTGCGAATCCGGTCCGCCAGCGCCTTGATGTCATTTACGTTCATTCATGGATCTCCCGATAATTCCCTTGCGCCAGCGAAACAGTTCGCGCGCCTTGTTCATGAGGTCTTCGCGGTTTGCCGCAGGACCGCGCAGACCAGATGCCATATCCGTGAAGCGCTTGCCGGACTCTTCATCCGGTCCCAGCCTGTCGAATAGTGCGACCAGTTGTGCTTCGCTCAATGTCTTTGGGGCGCCAATCTCGCGGGAAACGCGGCGGCGGATCATGTGGAGGTAACCGGGCGCCATGCGGGTCTCGCGGCGCGCCATGGTGATGAGACCTGCAGAATTGTCGGCAAGGGCCTGTTTTCCGAATGCAATGGCGCGGCCTTCCTGCAGGGGCGGGCCAAACCGGATCAAGGCTGCCCAGCCCAGCAAGAAGGCGGCGGCAAGCGCCGTCAGCGTTGCGCCGAGGAAGGGGATGTCGAACACCATCTGCAAGAGGTTTTCCGAGCGGACAAAGCCGTGCAGCGTGGCATCAAAGATGATGGGTTCATCTTCATTGTGTCTCAGGTAATCCATCATCAGGACTGCAAATCGAGCATTCTCTATGTGGGACAGGCCGAACGTATTGATCATGTCGGGGTCTGAGAGGATGTACATGCCGGCGTCGGGCGCCCAAGCCAGCAAGGCGTCGTCTCCGACACTGACAATCGGCTCCAGGCCGCTCCCGCGCAAAACCTGCATCTTGACGTCTGGCCGGAGGGCCATCGACCCGAACGGCGTATCCATGGCTTCCGGCACATCAATGCGGCCGATCTCCGCGTTGAGCGCCAACACTTCGAGCAGGTCATTGAGGGAGCGCGCATTCGTGAAGCGCGTGTCCTTCTGGCGTGTCTTGTTGAGCGGGTCGGGCATGCCGGTCCATTTGGGCAGGACGAGCAGGGTTGTGCGGCCGGATTCAAAGTCTTCCAGCGCCTTGGCAGCCCCCCAAGGGGGCAGCGTGACGACCAGCACGCCCCAATCGGCCTCTTCAAGCGTACGCTCGAGTCGGGAGATCTCAACGGGATAGCCCTGGACTTCAAGGAACTGGACGAAACCATTGTAGCCCAGAGCCGAAGTCGAGAAGGGATGCGCGCCGGCCACATTCCGGTCCCGCAATTCCGGCGCCCAGCCTGCAAGTACCATGATTGCGCCAAACGAGAACAGGGCGACCGCCAGTAGGATGCCGACTATCTTTCCGCTGAAGGGAGAGTCGGTGTGCGACCGTTCGCTCATGACCATTCCCCACCGAAGGCGAAATCCTCATAAGACGCCCGGGCAGTCTGCCACCCGGTCTGGTCCACATCCCGTCCGCCAAAGAAGCTGCGTTCGACAATGGCGATGATCGGGCCGAGAGCGGTTCGCGCGCGTTCAGGCAGGAAGCCCAGCCTACCGATTTCTCGCGCGGTAAGGGAGTGCGGGACGCCGGTCTCGATACGGGTCTGAATGTCCTCAATGGACCGGAACAGCAGCAGATGAACTGCCTCGGCGAACTTGCCAGCACGGGCGAGGGCGTCAGCCTCTTCCAGCAGCGTGCGGGCGACGGATGCCTCGGGTCGAAAATCCGGGATGAGGTCGTCACCCGTCTTGTCAGATTTGCTATCTTTGTCGCCAAACCGGATACGAAGAGCTTCACCGAACAGGAAATACAGAAAGCCCACGATAACAGCGACTATCGCAGCGTAGAAAATGAGTTTGAGCAGCGGGCCCAAATGCGCCAGGAGTTCCAGCAGGCTCCGCAGCCAGTTCGGGGGCGGTGATGGCGGGTCAAATTCGATGGGGTCGGCTTCCGGCCGCTCAAGTTGGAGGTTCGATTTCCTCAAATAGTCCCGGTGGGCCTGCTCGAGGGCACCCAGATCCGTTTCGATGGAGGCCTCGCGGTCCCAGTCATTCGTGTCGGGGATAGCGATCGGCGGATCAATCGAGATTTCGCCATATTCGCCATCGGACTGTGCCCCTGCCGACATTGTGAGACAGGCTGCGATCAGCAAGGCGGCGCTCAGGCGTCCCGTCAGGCTCAATGAGTGTCTCCTTCATGGCAGCGGCCCCGTCCACCGCCTTGACACCTGTGACTATTTCAGAGGTTGCAACCAGCTTCAACGGCCTATTGCGAAGTGCCTGCATCCAGCCGATATAGCCCGCTCAAGGCGCAGATGAGGCAGAATATGGACAAGGCGGCACGCTACAAGGAACTCAAAGCGGAGATAGAAAGCGTGGTTGCAGGAGAGACGTCCGTCACAGCGCGTTATGCGACGGCCTCCTGCATCCTGTCACAGGCCTTTGCGCCACGGTTTTTCTGGACGGGATTCTATGTTGTCGATCCGCTGAAGGATCAGGAATTGGTGGTCGGGCCGTACCAGGGCACGCTCGGTTGCCTGCGCATACCGTTCGGCAAGGGTGTCTGTGGGCATGTCGCGGCGACGCGTGAGCCAATTATAGTCCCTGACGTGCATGAATTTCCCGGCCATATTGCCTGTGACTCGGCTAGCAATTCGGAAGTGGTCGTCCCGGTGTTCGACGGTGACGGGAATCTGGCCGCTGTGCTGGATGTTGATTCAACCGAGTTGGACGCGTTTGACGCCGTCGATCAGGCGGGCCTACTCGCTATTTGCGAAACGCTCCTCACCGCCTAAGCCTGCAGCCGTCGACAGAAGGGCGGTGTTTTCGATCAGTTCAAACGGCGTCTTCGAGTGCTTGATCGCGTCGATTCGCAGATTGAGATTGTCTTCAAGGATGTCGAGCTTTCGAGCCCGTAGCCCGCTGATGCGTTTGATCTCATGGTCAAGCTCGAGCCAGATATCGGCCTCCGGGTCGTAGGCCGGCCAATCTGGCAAGCCTTTGCCATTCGGATCACCCGTTTTGGCGAAATTGGTCCAGTAAGACACCATGCGCTCAGTCAGGGTATCGTCATCACTCGTGGTCGGCAGGAAGCCATTATGGCTAGCAAAGACGAACGGGATTTCGGTCCCGTGGTGGGCGCCGAGCGTTTGGGACTTGCCGGGGGGCGTGCGGCTGAACTGGTAGAGCCAGGTCGGTTCGCCGGCGGCAACATTGGCCTTGGCAAGAAAGCGCGTATGCACGCCAAACCAGTCGTCCCCCAGCATTTTCTCTGCGCCGCGGTCCCAGGTTTCGAGTGAGGTCATCCCATAGAGTGCCTGCAGGGCTTTTGAGGAATTTACGCCAAATACGCCTTCCAGCATGGCTTCGCGTTGGTCGAGTGAGCCGGATATGTTCGGCAATAGGGCTGTAGGTGACTTTCTGTCAGGATAAAAAAGCGTGCCTTCGTCCGCATTGTACCCGGCGAGAATCGGCACGCGATTGGCACCGCCATCGCGAATAGCTTCGCCGATGGGCAAGGGCAGTACATCGCCATCCACGGTCGGCAGAAAGTATTTTACCAGATCCTGACGAACGAGAACCCGGTCGATGATGGCGCCGGACGGGATGGCGCGCAGCCGGTCGGCCGTGGCGGTCCCACCAGCAAGTGTCGACAGGAACTCAACGCCGACTTCCTCGGAACTCTGGACGTTCGGAAGGGCGGAGTGCGAGAGGTGGAGCGCGTTGTAGCTGCTGACGCCGCTCTGCAAGATGGCTTTGTCGTAAAGGCCGTCTGCCCGGGGTGTCGCCATCAGCTCACTGACGGATTGCGCGCCTGCGCTTTCGCCGAAGATCGTGACATTATTCGGATCACCGCCAAAGCGGGCGATATTCATCTGTACCCAGCGCAGTGCAGCGACCTGGTCCAGCAGGCCGTAATTGCCGGATGTCCCGGCTTCTTCGGTCAGGGCGGGATGCGCGAGGTAGCCGAACGGTCCAAGCCGGTAATTGATCGTCACCAGCACGACGCCGTTCTCGACGAGCCCATTCGCCTGATAGAAGCTCTGCGAGCCCGCGCCGGTCTGATGCGAGCCGCCATGGATCCAGACCATTACAGGCTTGAGGCGTGGCTTGCCGCGATTGGCGGTGCGGACGTTCAGGAACAGGCAGTCTTCAGCTTCCAGCGGCGCAGGCTGGGCAGCGAGATATTGTTTGGCGGCGAACCGTTTCCACCATGGCAGACCATTGCCGTCGATGATGCGATCAACCACTTGGTCCATATGCCCGCGCGGTTGCAGGCATTGCGGCCCGAACTCTCGCGCATCGCGCGTGATCGCGCCCCATTGTGGCGGCGCGGTCGGCGCGGCCCAGCGACGCGCACTGGCATAGGGAATGCCGTTGAAAACCTGGATTTCAGGATTGTCCGGATCAATGCCGCCCTGGATCTCGCCCTGATCGATCCGCAGGGGTTCGGTCAATATCAAAGGCGGCTCGGGCTGGTTCAGACGGAACCACCCCCAAGCGCCAAGGCCCAGCAGGGCAAAGAAAAGAACGATGCTCAATCGCTTCATGAAACGAGACCCCTGCTCGTTGAGAGCAAACGCTATACCACTTGTCCGCGAAAGTCACTTCCGCAAGGTCAAACCGAACCTATCTCTCGTAGTGCATTTTCCGCAGACATTACAAGGTCTTCACTGGGCTCGATTCCACATGCCAATCGAATGAATCCATCTGTGACCTGATCGCCCCACCTTACTCGGCATTCCGCAGATGTATGCACCCCGCCAAAGCTGGTCGCAGGGACAATTAGAGCATTGTTACTTATGAACTTTTCTGCGGATTCCCGGTCTATTAGTGTAAAGCTTACGATAGGGCCGAAATCCCGCATCTGGCGAGCGGCAACAGCGTGGCTCGCGTCGCGCGGGAGGCCAGGGTACCGAACCGACTGAACAGAAGGGTGGGATGACAGGAAATTTGCCAGAGTCAGCGCATTCTGGTTCGCCCGCGAAACGCGCAATTCCAGCGTTTCGAGCCCGCGATGGAGCAGGTAGGCGTCGAACGGACTGACAATCGCTCCCCCAAGCCGACGGTAGCCGCGCACCTGGTTCATCAGTGAAGTGTCCCGGCTTGCGACATGTCCGCATAGGACGTCCGAATGGCCCGCCATTGCCTTGGTGTCGGCCATCAGGACAATATCGGCTCCCAGGTCCAGGGGCTGCTGGCAGAGCGGGGTAGCCGTCGTATTGTCGGCGACCAGCAAGGCGCCCGCAGATTTGGCCCGGTCGGCGACGGCGGCAATGTCACACACATCCAGGCCCGGATTGGACGGCGTCTCGATCATCACGAGCCGGCAACCCGACATGTCAGCCTCAGCCATGTCGGCGGTAGGGCATGTTTCGACTACGACTCCCCGGGGCACGAAATGTTCGTTCAACAAGGCCCGCACATTGTAGTACCCGTCGGCATGGACGAGCACCTTGTCGCCCGGACGCAGGACGGTGTGGAAGACAGCCGCGATTGCTGCCATGCCGGAGGGGAAGAGAACGGTCTCGGCGTTTTCCAGCAGCCCGATTTCGGCTTCGACAGTCTCCACGGTGGGGTTGCCATTCCGGCCATAGAAATGGCTGCCATCGGGATCACCCGGCAGCAGGAAGGTCGTGCTTGCCATGATGGGAAGCGAGATCGGGTCGCCCTTGGACAGACTTCGGGCGCGATGGTGCAGCAGTTCTGAAACGGCAGACGGTTTCTTCGTCACTCTGGGATTCCTCATGATGGGATTTGCGCAGACTTTGCGTCGAACCGGTCTTCAAGGAAACCGCAAACCTGTCCCGGTCGGGTATCTGTAGCAGCTCAGACTTTTTCGCCGTTCAGCCAGAGGGGCCGGGTCACGATCAATTCCTGACAGAGCAGGCCAGCCTCGCGGTGGCGGGACATGGATTTGTAGTCCGGATGGTTCAGCGTGGCGATGAATCCCTGCCGACTGGGAAAGTGATTGACGAGTACACCGTCCCAATCTCCTTGGCCGATAAAGTAGCGCTCTGTGGTCGCGAGCAAGGTCGTGGTTCCGCCGACTTCGGCGGCCGCCTTGGTGAAGGCTTCCGAATAGCGAATATAGGCATCTGTCCCGCTGATCTTCTCGCCATGTTCGGGATCATCAGGCTGGTACTCGGCCTTTACCCGGAATTTCAGCAAATTTACCTGCGCAATGGGCCCATCATAAGGATCATCGCGAAACGCTCTGAACTGGTCGGCAGTAGGCTGGAAGGCTGGCATGGATGGCTCCTCACGGTCGTTTCTCAGGATGTTTCCCGAAATACCGCTCCGTGTAAAACAATGCCGCCGCGTGAAGCCCATGTTGCGCGTCGAGAGACTCATAAGCGAGAAACTCTTCGTAGCGCATTTCCACCACTTCGATTTCTTCATTCGGGTCGAGCGACTGGGCATGCGTCTTCTGGCAACCTGTCGCGAGAAAATAGTGGATCTGGTTGTCCTGGATCGCCGGGTTGGGATAGCAGCTGCCCACCGGGATCATTTCCTCGGCCGAATAGCCGGTCTCTTCCCGCAATTCGCGGCGGGCCGCCATCTCCGCATCGGTTTCGCCGGGGTCAAGCACGCCGCCGGGGATACCCAGCAACACGATTTCGCCGGCATGCCGGTACTCCCGAATCAGAACGATGTTCCCCTCATCCGTGATAGGGATGATCGTGGCCCAATCGGTGAATTCCAGCACATGATAGGCCGGAACCACATGGGCATCCTCTCGCTGGCACCGGTCGGTTCTGAGCGAGAGGAACTTGTCCTTGAAGGTCTGGCGGCTCTCGAGAATTTTCCAGGGTTTGATCATGGCGTCTGTCTTTTCAAAATCCGGTTCAGAAAAGACATACGCGTCAGCATCAGGTGGCGTTGCAACGCTTCTCCGCGAATGCCATGGCGCTGGCCGGGATAAGTCATCAGCTCGAACGGCTTGCCCATCTCCTGCAGTTTCGCCATCAGCCGTGTCGCATTGTCGAAAGTGACATTATCATCGGCCATGCCGTGGAGAAGGAGGAGTGGGGTCGAGAGGTTTTCCAGATAGGGGAACACGCTGGCAGCCTCATAGCCGCCTGCATTTGCCTGCGGTGTGCCCATGTAACGTTCCGTATAGAATGTATCGTAGAGACTCCAGTCCGCAACGGCCGCACCTGCCACGGCAGCCGCAAATGTGCCGGCGGGCGCCTGCAGAATAGTCATGAGAGTCATGTACCCGCCATAGGACCAGCCCTGAATGGCGATCTTTTCCGCGTTTACGAAGGATTGGGTCTTAAGCCAGTCCACGCCTTTCATCTGATCGCTCACTTCATGCAGGCCGGTCCGGTGATGGATCACATCCTCGAATTGCTTGCCGCGATTCCATGTGCCGCGATTATCTAGCCGGAATACGAGATAGCCCTGCCGGGCAAGATACTGGTCCGACAGGCTTCCCCAGCTATTCGTCACGGTCTGGACGTGTGGACCGCCATAGACTTCGATAATGGCAGGGTAGCGGGTCGCGGGATCGAAGCCGGGAGGTTTCAAGAGCGAGTAATGAAGCGCCTGTCCGTCATCCGCTGTCAGGGTGCCGAAATCTGGTGTGACATGGTCGGCCAGGAACGGGTGATAGGGATGGTCTTCATTGAGGGCGTTCTCCTCAATCCATGCGATCAGCTTCCCGTCTATTGAGTAGAGGCCTGTTTGTGGCGGTTGGCCCGGAGAGGAGGATGTCCCAACAAAGGATTGCCCATCCGGCGCCATGCTGATGGACCAGGTCTGGCCGAGGGTCGTAATGCGGTCGATCCTGACATCCTCCGGAGCCGTCAGGGAGGCCATTTGGGCGCGATAGAGATGGCGTTCCAAGGGAGTGTCGCGAAAGCCGGTAAAAAGGATCTCGGACACATCTGAGTTAACATGCTGGATGGCATCAGCGACCCAGTCGCCGCCTATCAGGGGTTTGGGATGACTAGTCGATGGCGGCAGGCGGCTGATCTGGCGATACCCTTTCGACTCCTCCGTGACGATGACGCCCAGGGGACCTATGCTTTCGAAGTCCGAAGACAGGTTTATCCAGTGGGGCTGTTCATCCAGTTTGGAGACTGTTGCCTCATACAGACGCAAGCCCTTGTCGGCGGGATTGAACACCATGAACTGGACCATCTCCAGCTGGGTCTGGGCGCGGTTGACCCGTTGCACGAACAGACTGTCTTCGGTCCAATTCACGCGCGCCAGATATTGGTCGGTCGCGTGACCCCAATCATTACGCCGCCAGTGGATCTCGGTCACGATGCCGGTGCCGACCTCCAGGACGAAGAGATCGATTATGGCGTTGGGCCTGCCCGCGCGCGGATAGCGTTGCTCTATGACCGCCACGTCGTCGGCAGAAATATCAAAGCGCGGTACGATATCGACAGGACTCTCATCCACGCACGTATAGGCGATATATCTGTCGTCCGGGCTCCACCAATAGCCCGTATATCGGCTCATCTCTTCCTGGGCGACGAATTCGGCCACCCCATATGAGAGGGCACTGGCGGGATCGGCTTGGGGCGACAGGCGTTTTTCGGCACCGTTCGCCAGATCAATCATCCAGAGCGCACCATCCCTGATGAAGCTTGCATAGGCGCCTTTGGGAGAGATGCGGGCATCATAGTCAAAAGCATCACTGTCGGTGAGTTGGCGCGTCTGGGGACCGTCAGCCGTCAGGGTAACCAGATGCAGGTTCCCACCGAGCGGCACCAGAATCGTGTCCGCCGTTCCCCAGGAATAATCGAGAATGCCGGTCTTGCCGGCGGTGCGCTTGCGTTCGCGCAGCGCTTTTTCCTCTTCTGACAGGGCGATGTCGTCCGGCTCGAGCAACCGGGAGTCCAACAGCAAGGAAGGGAGGCCGGTCTCAACCTCGAATTGCCAGAGATCATGGCGTTGCTGATCTTCCGGTTTGGCCTTCAAAAACGTCACGCGCCTGCCATCGGGCGCATATTTGATGCCCAGTGGCGCGGCTCCTGTCAGGGAGGGCGACGTAAACAGGCGTTCCAGAGTCAATTCTGTCATGGAGCGAAGGGAGTCCTCGGGAAATAAGTGCAATCGTTTGAAGTTTTTCGCTTCGGTGTGTATTTGCCTGTCAGGAATGCAGATTCAGCGCACACTGCAAGGTCGAGCTGTCACCCCAAGTAAACAGTCGTTTCAACTTTTGTGCGGCAAAAACTGCCAAAAGACGCTATGCAGACAGCGGTTTATGCATATCGTGCGGTCATGGCGGAAGGGGATGTTCTGTTCGAACAAGCGGTCGCCTTGCTACTGGATAGCGAGGGCGGAGAGAGCTTGATGAAATCTGCGGCGCTGATGCGTCGGGCTGCGGATTCCGGACATGCTGCAGCTGCCAACAATTTCGGTGCGATGCTTCATCATGGTCGGGGGGTCCATCAGGATTTCACTGCCGCAAGAGCTTATTATGCCCAAGCAGCCGAGGCCGGTCTTGCGCCCGCCATGTTCAATCTGGGGTTCATGAAATTGCGCGCACTGGGCGGTGAAAAGAACGAAATCGATGCCCGGCGGCTCTTTGAACAGGCTGCACATCTCGGCGAGGTCAACGCAATGACCTATCTTGGGGTCATGATGATGACCGGGGCAGGGGGACCGAGGGAATTCGAGACCGCGCAATCCTGGTGGGACAAGGGTGCCGAACTGGGCGACAATCGTTGCGCGTTCAATCTCGGGATCGCCCATGCCGGGGGGCACGGTCAGGACCAGCCTGATTTCGTGGAAGCCTGGCGCTGGTTCAGCCGTGCTCAGGACATGGGCAATCGCAGTGCCGAGACGGAACTCGAGCGTCTTGCCAGCGTCCTGACGGAAGATGAGCGCAAGCGGATCGAAGGCTGACCACCGGTCGCCTGACCGATCTTCAGTCGGTTGATTGCGCTTGCCCGCTTGATTTTCCCCGGCGCGCGCGCAAGTACAACGCGTCTCATACCCGTTTATACAGGAATACCCGCCATGGCCGGTCCCCAAATCGTTTTCCAAATGCAAGGCCTGACCAAGGCCTATCCCGGTGGGAAGAAAGTGTTCGAGAACATCCACCTGAATTTCCTGCCAGATGCCAAAATTGGTGTCGTCGGCGTCAACGGTTCAGGTAAGTCGACCCTGCTTCGGATCATGGCTGGCGAAGACAAGGATTTTCAAGGCGAGGCCTGGGCCGCCGACGGTGTGAAAGTCGGCTATCTTCCTCAGGAGCCGAAGCTTGACCCCGCGCTGACCGTTTTTGAAAATGTGGCCACCAAATGCCCTGAGAAGCAGATGCTGGACCAGTTCAACGCGATCTCGGAAAAGCTGGGCGAAGACTATTCCGACGAACTCATGGAGCAGATGACTGCGCTGCAGGAGCAGATTGATGCGGCAGACGCTTGGGACATTGATTCCAAGATCGATATGGCCCTGACCGCGCTCGGCTGTCCGGACAATGATGCCGATGTCTCCGCGTTGTCAGGCGGTGAAGTTCGCCGTGTCGCAATTTGCCAGCTGCTTCTGTCAAAGCCAGACATGATCCTGATGGATGAACCGACCAACCATCTCGACGCCGAGACCGTCGCCTGGCTGCAAAATTATCTGATCAATTTTCCCGGGTGCGTCATTCTCGTCACTCACGACCGTTACTTTCTGGATGACATCACCAGTTGGATTCTCGAACTCGACCGTGGCCGCGGCGTGCCTTTCCAGGGCAACTACTCCGGCTGGGTCGAACAGAAGGCCAAACGGATGGAGCAGGAGGCGCGCGAAGAAACCGGGCGCAAACGCACGCTTGCGAAGGAATTGGAATGGGTCCGTTCCGGCCAGAAGGCACGTCAGGCGAAATCCAAGGCACGTATCAATGCCTATGAGGAAATGGCCTCGCAGGCAGAGCGGGAAAAGGTCATGACCGCGCAGATACGCATCCCCCCTGGGCCCCGCCTCGGCGGAGTCGTCCTGGAGGCAGAGCACTTACGCAAAGCTTTCGGCGACAACCTTCTGATCGAAGACCTCGACTTCAAACTGCCGCCCGGCGGCATTGTCGGCGTCATCGGTCCGAACGGTGCGGGTAAATCGACCCTGTTCAAGATGATCCTGGAGCAGGAAAAACCGGATGAAGGTACCCTGCGCGTCGGCGATACGGTCAAGATCGGCTATGTCGACCAGAGCCGCGACAAGCTGGATTCCGACAAGAATGTCTGGGAGGAAATTTCGGGCGGGACGGATGTCATCGATCTTGGTGGCGTGGAGGTCATGTCGCGCGCCTATGTTGGTGCCTTCAACTTCAAAGGCACCGATCAGCAGAAAAAGGTTGGCCTATTGTCAGGCGGTGAGCGCAATCGCGTCCATCTCGCCAAGATGTTGAAGGGCAGCCATAACCTGTTGCTGCTCGATGAACCGACCAACGACCTCGACGTCGAAACCCTTCAAGCCCTGGAAGAAGGCCTCGACAATTTTCCGGGCTGCGCGGTGATCATCTCGCACGATCGCTGGTTCCTTGACCGCATGGCGACCCATATTCTCGCCTTCGAAGGGAATTCCCACGTCGAATGGTTCGAGGGGGATTTCTCGTCCTACCTCGAAGACAAGAAGCGCCGTCTCGGCGAAGATGCCGTCAATCCGAAACGACTGAAATTCAAGAAGTTCGCGCGCTAGCGAATTTTGAGAGGCGGCCCGTTATTCGACGGGCCGTTTTTCGTCGAGAAGGTCTTCTTCCCCGGTCGCAGCGCGTTCCTCGGCGACGATCTGGTTGAGATGGCTGTCCGGTTTCACATCTGCTGCATCCCGTGGTTCTATAGTTTCCTTTCGGCGGGATGGGGCCGCTTCTGTATTGCCGATACCAGTCACGGCTGGCTGTGCGGTTCCGGTATCGAACCGCAGGCGGTAGATCGGTTCCGGCAAGGTAAAGCCTTCCTGCTCCAGCACGTCCTTGGTGGCGCTGATTGCAAGTCCGCGAGCCTTGCCGAAATTAGAGTCTCGCTGGTCCACCCATCCCATGAAGCGCAGGACGATATTCGAATCTCCCACGGTCTGAATGTAGGATTCCGGATCGGGCTGTTCGAGTACGTAGGGTAAGGATTTCAACGTATCCAGGCCGAGCTGCATGGCGGCGACGGGATCGTCATTTGCGTCGACGCCCAGGTCAAATTCAAAACGGCGTTCCGGATTGCGTGTATAATTCAGGATGACGGCCTTGAAGACCGTCGAATTCGGAATGCGCAAATGATTGCCATTGAGCGTCATCAGGACAGTGGACCGTGACGTCAATCGTACCACGATGCCTTCATGCTCATCGATCACGACATGTTCGTTGGCCCGGAAAGGCTGGCGAATGCTCAGCATGATCGAGGAAATGTAGTTTTCCAGCGTGTCCCGAACGGCAAAACCAAGGGCCAGACCGATCACGCCCGCGCCTCCCAGCACGGTGCCCAGCAGCGTGGTTGCTCCCATCACATTCATCGCCACGATCAGCCCGATCACCATCGCGATGATACGACTGGCCCCGGCGACAAGGTCTGACAGAAAGGAGTTAGGCATGATCCGCCGCCAGAAACCCTTCCATGAAGCCAGCAGGTGCCCAAGGAATGAAATGATCAGAAAGACCGTCAAGGCAACAGCCAGCAAGGGTATTGATCGAACGATCTGATTTACCCGCGTGGAAGTGGTCTCCAGTATGGGGCTGACATTGTCTCCTACGCCGACTGCCTGCTCGATCCGGTTCTGGATGGTGACCACTCCCTCAATACGCAGCGCGATCTGCTCGGCACGATCAGCTGTTGCGGCATTTGTGGTTGATCCCTCCAGCGTGACCACGCCGTTCCGGACACTTGCGCTGATGTTCTTCAGCTCATCCACTTCTGCAAAAATATTCTGGATACGGTCCTCGATCCTTTCGTCACCGGACGTCGTAGGAGGAGTGACTGCGATCAGGTCTGAGGGCGCCGAGGGTGACGCTTCACGACTTTGGGACATGGCGGAGGCCACATATGTGCTCGCAACAAACGTCAGGATCGCCGCCCGGAATGTCACGGCGGCAAAATTAAACAGGGAATGCGGAGAGACGGGCATCTGGATATTTAACCCATGACCCGGAAGGGAGTTCCCAAAGCGCGCTATTCGCAGTGGCGATGACCATTTCGTCTCGATGGTCGCTCGATTATCGAGCACATTTCTGAACAAAATATGGGACAAACGTGAATATTGTTAATGTTCGTAAACAACTTACTTGAATTTGCTTTTGGCAGGATCGATAAACTTTTAACCTTTTAAGGAGGGCTAAGACGCCTGCTTGGCTTTTATAAAAGACGAGTACGTATCGTTTTTGGGGACGATCGATTATGACGTGTTCGCAGATATCTCAGGAGAAGTCCTCGCCTGATGCAATTGTCATCGGTGCGATGCGGGCAGGGACGACAGCGCTATATCGTGCTTTCCTGAAAAGCGTGCTGGTAGCTGTTCCCGAATGCAAGGAAACCGATTTCTATCTGAGCCAATCAAACTATTCGCGCGGGACGAACTGGTATCGCAGACAGTTTCGCAATTCAACGTTGCCTTGGATCGATTTCTGCCCGAATTACACCAAGCGGGACGTGTTTCCGTGTGCAGCGGCGCGAACCTTCGAAAATGCCCCCCATGCCAAGCTGATATTCATCGCCAGGGATCCCGTCGCGCGCGCGGAATCTCAGTACAAGCACACTTATATGCATTCCGGCTCATTACCGGCGCCATCGGAAGTATTCGACACGAGTGAAGGCGAGCACATCCTTATGGTAAGCAAGTATGCCTACCAACTCGAGCCGTATTATGAATATTGGTCCAAGGACGATATTCTGATTGTCGATTTCGATATTCTACTCAATCAGCCATATGCGGTAATGGAAAGGATTGGTCAGCATATTGGGCTTTCCCCTTCGGCCATCGACAGCCTTGGCAGTTTACCGATCTCGAATACCGGGGAAGATCTGCGCAAAATGCCCAGATGGTGGGGGCAGATGCGGGATACTTCTATCGGCCGGTATGTCCGTGCCCGTAGCCCTCGGGTTCTGATCGATTCCATGCGGTCTGCCGTTAAGGCCGACAAGGCAGTCCCCGTTCCGGAGTTCGATGACAGGCTTCGCTCGGTCCTTGCGAAGAAACTGAAACCGGATGCCGTCCGGTTTCGCGAACTTACCGGAATAACGTTTTGCGGCTGGAGTGTGTGAGGCTCGTTTAAAAAAAGCCCTCGACCATTCCATGGACAAGGGCTTGGTTTCATATGGGGCGGCCTAGGAGCGCTTTTCCGCTTCCAGATTCCGCTTCATGCTTTCGATCTTGTCGATCAGCGCTTCGGCTGACCCGTTAGAGCGATCAAGCAGGGCCAGAAATTGTGCGCGTTGCTCAATTGCGAGCCAGATCAGATTTCCATCCAAATTGAGCGCGACGTCCACAACCTGGTATTTGCCGTCGCGGGTCAGGACACGCCAGCGGACATCCATGTCCTTGCCATCCTGGCGCTTGATGACCGTATTCACGATGGAATCGGTGGCCGACCGGTCGACCGAATCCTTCACTATAACCGCTTCGCCGCGATATGCGTCGAGTTCGTTTTCATAAACGGCAAGGGCATATTCCCGGAACACCTTTCGGTACCGGGCAAGCTCGTCTTCCGTAAACCGGCGGGCATATTTGCCGATGGCAAAGTTCGACACCGCCGTCATGTCGGTGAACTCGTCCATATAAGTATTGAATTTTTCGGTACGCTCTTCTGCGTCCAAGGAAGGATCATTCAGGGATGCCAGCACTTCGCTGGCGTTTTCCTGAACATAGGCTTCTGTCTTCACGTCTGCGAAGGTGCTTGGGGCAATCATCAGCATTGCGGCACCGGCAATTGCTAAATGTCGGTATTGGCGTTTCACATTTTCGCTCCTGTTGGTGGTCACGCCCCCGGACCTATTCTTCAAATTCGTCAAAATCAGGGAGATCGTCGTACGCCTCTTCCTCATTTATGCGACCATTACGGATTTCGGCCTGACGCTGGGATGAATAAATCCGGCGCAAGGCAATATATGGTTCGGGCTGTGCGTTCAGCTGTTTGATTTCATCATCAAGCGCGACCCGGGCATTCAGTCCTCCCAGAACGCTGCGGCTGATCGCAATATGATCGTCGAGGTCCGGATTGTTGTCGAATTCGGTCCAGGTTAGCGGATCCAGCGCGCGGTCGATGCCGGCTCCGAACAGGTCACGCGGCGTGGTAGGTCCCACAAGGGGCAGAACGAGAAATGGGCCGCTGTCCACACCCCAAACGGCGAGGGTCTGGCCAAAATCTTCAGCGTGTTTCTCCATGCCATTGTATCCGGCCACATCCCACAGGCCAGCGACGCCGACTGTCGTGTTGACGAGGAAGCGAGCGAATGTGTCGCCAGCGCGGTCGCCCTCACCTTGCAATACATCGTTCACGAAAATGACAGGAGACTTGAGATTATGAAGAAAGTCTCCCACGCGATCACGTCCGAATTCAGGGGTGACTGTCTCATAGACGTTTGCAGCAGGTCCTAAGGCATATTTGTCCACGCCCGTATTGAACGCGAACATCTGTCGATTGAAGCCTTCATAGGGATCGTGAATCATGCCCGGTTCGGCGTTCTGTGTGGATGCACAGGCTCCTAGCCCCATGGCGAGAACCGCAGCAAAGATTCGCTGTGTCATGTGTTGATAACCCCGTTGTGGAGACCGGTAGATGGTGGTTAAGCGAAAGTGCTTCAACTCTCAATCTTACCCCAAACATACATAGGTGATATTTCTGTAAAGCTGTGTTGCAAAAACATATAAATTGATGTTTATATCATTAAATGACCTTGCAGCTTTCATCCATGATCGAAGGCCTCCGCGCGGCGGGAGAGCCCACGCGCCTGAGAGTGCTGGCCCTGTTGCGTCAGCGGGATTTGTCAGTCGGAGAACTGGTTCAGGTATTGGAACAATCTCAGCCACGCCTGTCACACCATCTCAAGGCGCTGACCTCGGCGGGCTTGGTCGAGCGCTTGCCTGAGGGCTCTTTTGTCTTTTATCGCGCGTCGACAGCTAAGCCCTATAAAGCGTTCCTCGACTCGCTGTTCGCACAAATAGACAACACTGAGCCGGATTTTGCTCGTGATGCTGAGCGCCTGGATGAAGTAAGTGCGGCGCGGGCCGAATCCGCTGAGGCCTATTTTTCTAATATTGCCGACACCTGGGACCGGCTGCGGTCCCTGCATTATCCCAATGATCTGATCGAAAGCGCGCTTTTGGAATTGGCCGGAACGGGCCCATTTGACCGTGTGCTCGATTTCGGTACCGGGACGGGACGCATGTTGAGTCTGTTTGCGCCGATGGCGGCTGAGGCCGAGGGAATCGACCTGAGTCACCACATGCTGACGGTTGCCCGGTCGAATCTTGAGCAGCAAGGCGTGCAAGGCGCGCGCGTCCGGCAGGGCAATGTCACGGCGGTGCCGTTCGACAATGATTGCGCTGATGTCGTGATTATCCATCAGGTCCTTCATTACATGGATGCTCCGAACCGGGCGATCGCCGAGGCGAGCCGTGTTCTGAAGCCGGGCGGCCAGCTCCTCATCGTGGATTTCGCGCCGCACAATTTGGAATTTCTGCGCGCCGAGCACGGTCATCACCGGTTGGGCATGTCGCACGACGCCATGAAAGCCTGGGCGTCCGACGTTGGACTGGACCTTTTGGCGCCAAGATCCTTCGCCCCGCCCGAAGGCGCTCAGGATGGCCTCACCGTAAATATCTGGAAGGCGGTCAAGCCCGCCAAACCCCTGGAGAATGTCGCATGAGCCCGCTCTCATCCCCCCGTCAGGCCGGTGCGCCGTCTGTCTCTTTTGAATTTTTCCCACCAAAATCCGAGGTGATGGCCGCCCGGCTATGGGAGACGGTCGAACGTCTCGAACCGATGACGCCAAACTTCGTATCTGTTACCTACGGCGCCGGGGGCTCCACCCGGGAAAGAACCCATGACACGGTCAGGCGTATCGCCCAGCAAACGCACCTGCGACCGGCCGGGCATTTGACCTGTGTTGGCGCGACCAAGGACGAGGTGTTGTCGGTTGCCGAGGATTACTGGCAGGCGGGCGTGAAGCACATCGTGGCGTTGCGAGGCGATCCTCCGACCGGCATGGGGGAAGTGTTTGAACAGCATCCTGGCGGCTTCCGCGATTCCATTGATCTGATCGAAGGCATTCGCGAGCATCGTCCGGACCTTGGCAGATGTTTCGAGATTTCCGTGTCCTGCTATCCGGAGCTTCATCCGGAAAGCCGGGGCTGGGACGCCGAGATCGCATTTCTCAAAGCCAAGCAGGATGCAGGCGCCGACCGGGCGATCACGCAATTCTTCTTCGAGCCGGAAATCTATTTGAACTTTCTCGATAAGGCGCGGGCAGGAGGCGTGACCATGCCAATCGTGCCGGGCATCATGCTGCAACCGAACTTCAAGGGATTGAAGCGTATTTCAAGCCTGTGTGGTGCGTCTCTGCCAGACTGGTTGCATGAGCTTTACAATGGCCTTGATGACGATCAGGAAACGCGCGAATTGGTGACTGCCAATGTCGCAGCCGACCTCTGTCGAAAACTGTCCGAACAAGGCGTTTCCAATTTTCACTTCTACACTCTCAATCGCGCAGGACTGGCATTGTCCACATGTCGCCTACTCGGCCTGAAACCCAATCCGGCAGAGGCAGCCTGAGCGATGAGTTCCCGTCCTATCCATGTGACATTGGTGACCCTCGGCGTGGCAGACGTTCAGGAGTCTGCCGCGTTCTATGAGCGTATGGGTCTCAAGCGTGCAAAGGCCTCCCAGGAATCCGTGGTGTTCTTTGATATGGGGGGACTGGCCCTCGGACTTTTTGGGCGTGCATCATTGGCGCAGGATGTCGGCGTGCCGGAAGACGGTGACGGATTTCGGGCCGTTACGCTCGCGTGGAATCAACCAAGCGCAGAGGAAGTCGATGACGCGTTGGACAGGGCGGTTGCTGCGGGAGCGAAACTCGTGAAGCCGGCTGAAAAAGTGTTTTGGGGCGGGTATTCTGGATATTTTTCTGACCCTGACGATCACCTCTGGGAGGTGGCGCATAACCCGTTCTCGCCCTTGCGGGACGATGGATCAATGGAGCTATAGATGACCAGACAACAACGCATCGCAGCCCTGAAGGCGGCCGCGAAAGATCGGATTCTCATCTTGGACGGCTCTTGGGGTGTAATGATCCAGCGTAGGGGGCTGGAGGAAGCCGACTATCGCGGGGACCGATTCAAAGAGGCTGAATATCCAGGGCAGATGAAAGGCAATAATGACATTCTCTGCCTGACGCGGCCAGATATCGTGACCGACCTTCACAATGCCTATTATGGCGCGGGTGCCGACATTTCCGAGACGAATACGTTCAGCGCGACAGTCATCGCGCAGGATGATTATAAGCTGGACCCGCAATCAGTCTGGGACATCAACCTTGAAGGTGCAAAGCTTGGCCGGGCCGCAGCAGACGCGTGGACGGCAAAGACACCGGACAAGCCGCGGTTTCTGGCTGGCTCCATCGGACCCCTCAACAAGATGTTGTCCATGTCATCGGACGTGAACGATCCGGGCGCGCGCTCTGTGACCTTTGATGAGGTCTATGAAGCCTATCGCCAGCAAATCCGTGCGCTGAATGAGGGCGGGGTCGATCTCTACCTGATCGAGACAATCACGGACACGCTGAACTGCAAGGCCGCGATCAAGGCGATCATGGATCTCGAAGAAGAGGGCATGGACAAGCTGCCAATCTGGATTTCCGGTACAATTACCGATCGGTCTGGGCGCACATTGTCTGGCCAGACGGTCGAGGCGTTCTGGAATTCTGTCCGGCACGCGAAGCCATTTGCGATCGGGTTCAACTGCGCGCTCGGCGCAGACCTGATGCGGCCCCATATTGCGGCTCTGTCGCGTGTGGCTGACACGCTGGTAGCAGCCTATCCGAATGCGGGCCTGCCGAATGAAATGGGTCAGTATGACGAGCAACCGGATGAGACCTCCAACTCTGTCGGTAGCTGGGCAAGAGATGGCCTCGTCAATATTCTCGGCGGATGCTGTGGCACGACGCCGGAGCATATCGCGGCCATCGCAAAAGCGGTTGAGGGCGTGAAGCCCCGCAATCCTGCGCCAAGCAAGCATACGATGCGTCTGTCCGGGCTCGAGCCGTTTGAGGTGACTTCGTGACAGGCAAGTCCGTTGAGGTCGGTGATCTCTTCATCTTTTACGGCTTGTTGAAACAGGGCGCGGCCGGGCAACCGGCAGATCTGCCGCTGGACAGTGCGGGTGCTTTTGGCGCGTCTTGCCGGTTCCGCGCGCGCATGGTCGACCTTGGGGGCTTTCCCGGGGTCGTAGAGGGTGACCAGCTTTGCCATGGTATCCGCTGGAAACTCAGCGACATATTCATTCTGTCGGCAATGGACGCCTTCGAAGACGTAACGGAAGACCCGGCGACCAGCCTATACCTCCGCAAGCAAATTCCCCTGATGGATGACACCGGGGCCGAGTCGGGCGAAACCGCCTGGATATATTGGTACAACCGGCCGACAGACGGATATCCGCCTGTGGCCGATGGCAACTGGCCGCTTGAGGCCGGGAAAACGAGAAAATGACAGTTTCAGCTTCCCAATCCTTTGTGAACGTTGGTGAGCGGACCAATGTGACAGGATCCGCACGTTTCCGGAAAATGATCACCGAAGGCCGCTATGCAGATGCCGTTGAGGTCGCGCGCCAGCAGGTCGAAAATGGTGCGCAGGTCATCGACGTCAACATGGACGAAGGCATGCTGGATGGCGCGGAAGCCATGCGGACCTTTCTGAACCTGATTGCAGCCGAGCCGGACATTGCCCGTGTCCCGGTCATGATCGACTCCTCCAAATGGGAGGTGATCGAGGCTGGCCTGAAATGCGTTCAGGGCAAGGCCATCGTCAATTCCATTTCCATGAAGGAAGGCGAAGAGACATTCCGCAAGCAAGCGCGGGCCTGCCTTGCTTATGGCGCGGCCGTTGTGGTGATGGCGTTTGATGAGGTTGGCCAGGCCGACACCAAGGAGCGCAAGGTCGAGATCTGTCAGCGCGCCTTCCGCATCCTGACGGAAGACGTCGGGTTCCCGGCAGAAGACATCATCTTCGACCCGAATGTGTTCGCCGTCGCCACCGGCATTGAGGAACACAATAATTACGCCGTAGACTTTATTGAGGCGACGCGTGTAATCCGCGAGATGTGCCCGGGCTGCCACATATCCGGCGGTCTTTCGAATGTCTCTTTCAGCTTCCGGGGCAATGAGCCCGTCCGCCGGGCCATGCATTCGGTCTTCCTCTATCATGCCATTCCAGCCGGAATGGATATGGGGATCGTGAATGCCGGACAGCTCGACATCTATGACGATATCAAGCCAGATCTGCGTGAGCGGGTCGAAGACGTCATCCTGAACCGTCGCGAAGATGGCACCGAACGATTGATCGAGATTGCCGAAGGCTTCAAGGGTCAGAAGGGTAAAACGACCGAGAAGGATCTGTCCTGGCGCGAAGCACCCGTCGCGAAGCGCCTTGAATACGCGCTCGTGCACGGCATCACCGAATACATTGATGCAGACACCGAGGAAGCGCGCCAGTCGGTCGAGCGCCCGCTACACGTCATCGAAGGTCCGTTGATGGACGGCATGAATGTCGTCGGCGACCTGTTCGGATCTGGCAAGATGTTCTTGCCGCAAGTGGTGAAATCTGCGCGTGTCATGAAGCAGGCCGTGGCATGGCTCGAACCTTACATGGAAGAGGAAAAACAGCGCCTCGGCACGGTGGACGTCTCGAACGGTAAGGTTTTGATGGCGACTGTGAAGGGCGATGTTCATGACATTGGCAAGAATATTGTGGGCGTGGTGCTCGCCTGCAACGGTTATGAGATCCTCGATCTTGGTGTCATGGTGGCTGCAGAAACCATTCTTGATACGGCCGAAAAGGAAGGCGTTGATATTATCGGGCTCTCAGGCCTGATCACGCCTAGTCTGGACGAGATGGTCTATGTGGCATCGGAAATGGAACGGCGCGGCATGAAACAGCCGCTGCTGATTGGCGGCGCCACGACCAGCCCGGCCCACACGGCAGTAAAGATCGATCCGGTAATCCGGACTGCGCCAGTCGTGCACGTGTCGGATGCCAGCCGCGCGGTCGGCGTGGTCAGCACATTGCTCAGTGAAGATGACAAGCCTAGCTTCGTCACGCAAACCAAGGCGCGCTATGAGCGGATGCGCGAAGCCCGTGCCGGCGGTCCTCCCAAGCCGCGTCTGCCCATCGCCCAGGCGCGGGACGCGCGGCTTAAACTGGATTGGACAAATTACACGCCGCCACAACCAACATTTGAGGGTGTCCGGACATTCGAGGATTTCGACCTTGCTACGCTCGCACGCTACATAGACTGGACTCCCTATTTTTCGGCTTGGGACCTCGCAGGACAGTATCCCAAAATCCTTGAGGACAAGATTGTGGGCGAGGCGGCCACCGGCCTGTGGAATGATACGCAAGGCATGCTGCAACAACTGATCGGCGAAGCGTGGCTGAAGCCGAAAGCGGTGGTGGGCTTCTGGCGGGCTAATTCTGATGGCGATGATATCCGTCTCGACAATGGTGACGTGTTCCACACGCTGCGCCAGCAAATGGTCAAGGACAATTCCCGCGCCAACTTCGCCATGTCTGATTTTGTCGCTCCGGAAGGCGACGACTGGGTCGGCGGCTTCTGTGTGACGTCTGGTCCGCAGGCTGAGGAGATCGCCCAAACGTTCGCCAAGAAGGGTGACGATTATTCCTCGATCATGGTTAAGGCGCTGGCCGACCGGTTTGCTGAGGCCATGGCCGAATACATGCATGAGCGTGTCCGCAAGGAGCTCTGGGCCTATGCGCCAGACGAGGATCTCTCCAATGCTGAACTGATCAAGGAAAAGTATCAGGGGATCCGCCCCGCACCGGGCTATCCAAGCCAGCCGGAGCATACGGAAAAGGAAACCCTGTTTCGTCTTCTTGAGCCGGAGGAGCGGATCGGTGTGTCACTCACCAGCAGCTTTGCGATGACCCCGGCGGCCAGTGTCTCCGGTCTCTACTTCGCCCATCCTGACAGCGTTTATTTCGCGGTCGGACGGATCGAGAAGGATCAGGTCGAGGACTATGCCCGGCGCAAGGGATGGGATACCCGCAAGGCCGAACGCTGGCTCGCGCCAATCCTCAACTATGACCCGTTTGCGGTCAGCTAGTCCGTTAGATACGGAACGGGTTCGACAAGTTGAAAGCCGGGTGTTTCCGACGCGAAGTGGCGTAGCCAGTAATTGTGGCCTGAGCCATAGACAATGATGATCCGGTCGCCTGGCTCCGCAACCTCAATGACGTTGGCGAAGATTTCGGCATTGCGCGCGAACCAGCCATAGTTGAGCGCTGCGCCCGCATGGTCGTCCGCATCCGACAGGCTTAGCAGGCCATAATAGAAATCTGAGTGCATCTGCTGGATAGTGCCGGGATCATTCTGACGCGCGAGCAGATCCGGAATGGACGTCGTGGCCTGGTCGCGCATCATGTCTGCCGCCTCAGCCTGTATGTCCTCAATCATGCTGGTAAGTATGTCTTCTTGTCCGGTCCGCGCGGCAAAGGCCTGGACGCGCTCGAAGGGAAAGTACTCAATCTCGCCCTTATGCTCGTCCACCGCATAGACTCGGTCGGTTCCCGCAAGGTCCGCGACGCGGTAGCCGATCTGGACAATCTCGTTGCGATCTTTGGACAAGTCGTCAGGCGTGAAGTCGGCAAACGCGGAATCGCGCCCGCTCTCGGTATAGCGTAGCTTCTCGATTGCGATCGCGGTCGGGTGAAATTCCAGGAGCCGCCTGGTCAAATCCTCCAATTCGCGCTGACGCGTCGTCGCCAACACGTCATCTGCCTCCATGTTCACCACGTCGAGGCCGGGGTTGTCGAAATGATGGGTGCCGAGCACCATGATCTGAATCGGGTCTTCCGACTTTTCAGATTGAGCCGTTTGAGCACTTGCACAGGCCACCACCAGAAGCAGGGCCAGGAAGGGAAATTTCATCTCGTAACACTCCTCTTTCATGAAAGGATGCGCCGACTCGGCCGATTGGATGCAAGCGCGTGAAATTTCCGTGTATCGGGTAGGTGCGGGCATTGCTCGGCTGGAATAGTCCGCGGGACTCGTATAGGGGTATGTCAACCTTGTCATAGGGAGGGCGGAATGACTGGAAATCGACTAATTGGTGAGAACGCGAAAATTGTCGCAACACTCGGCCCGGGCAGCCGCTCGCCGAAAGAAGTGCTCGCGCTGGCCTATGCAGGAGTCGACGTTTTCCGCCTGAACTTCAGCCACGGCGAGCACAGCGCGCACAAGGATGCGTTGGACGCCGTGCGCGCAGCCGAAAAAGAAACAGGCCGCCCGCTGGCCACGTTGGGAGACTTGCAAGGGCCCAAGGTTCGCGTGGGCTCACTGCCTGGCGGCGAGTTGCGGCTGCGCTACCAAAAGGAATATGCAGTCGTTGCGGCGGAGACGACTGAAGCGGAAGACACGATTCCCGTCCCCCACGCAGAGATTGTCGAAATCCTGGAAGAAGGGGATGTCATCCTCGTTGATGACGGCAAGCTGATGTTCACGGTGACGCGGGCAGGTGAAAATCCCATGGTGCGCGCCGACGTGCCGGGCAAGCTGACAGACAAGAAGGGCTTTACGGTTCGCGGCAAGGCGCTGCCAGTGCGGGCCCTTACTGAAAAGGATCGCGCCGATCTGGACTATGCGCTTGAGATCGGGGTCGATCTGGTCGCGCTCTCTTTCGTGCAGACGGTCGAGGATATCGAAGAAGTGAAGGCGATCATTGCCGGGCGCGCACCGCTGATTGCCAAACTCGAAAAGCCTGCGGCGATTGCGAATCTGGAACCTATCGTTGCCGCAGCCGACGCTGTGATGGTGGCGCGGGGGGATCTCGGCGTCGAATACGCGCCTGAAGATGTTCCCGTGATCCAGCGCCGGATTGTCCGGTGTGCGCGCGCACTTGGACGGCCGGTTATCGTGGCCACTCAGATGCTGGAATCAATGATCGAAAACGCGGCGCCGACGCGCGCCGAAGCCTCTGACGTGGCCACAGCTATCTATCAGGGAGCGGATGCGGTCATGTTGTCAGGCGAAACCGCTGTCGGCCGCCACCCGGCTACGACGGTATCCATCATGTCTCGCATCATTCGTGCGACCGAAGGTGCCGAAGACTATCGCCGGTCGCTGGAGCAATTTTCCGGAGATACGCCCGCGCAAACGGCGATTGATGTCGTGGCCGAGACCGCCCAAGGCATGGCCGAAGCCGAAGGCGCCACAGCGCTGGCCTTGCGCACGGGTGCGTTCGACCGTCTCGCCCGCTTTGCCCGGGTGCGCGGCAGTGCCCCGATCCTGTACGGATCACTCGATGACCAGCGTCTGCGCACGGCCTGCCTGCTCTGGGGCGTTCATCCGCAGAGACTGAATGCCGGGGCAGATTACTGGTACCGTGACCTGATGGATGCTGCCGGGCTCGATGGGCGTGTAGCCTATGCCCGCTGGGCCGGCGACACTGAGCGGTTCGCGTGGGAAGTGGGCGTCGGCAAGGGGCTGAACGGCGAGAAGATTACCGGCGTATGATCAGCTGGCTCTGCTTGAACTCATAGGAGTAGAGTTCGCCCAGATAGGTCATGCCTAGTAGGGATTGCTCCAACCCGTCCTTCAGGATCATGGCGCTGACTTGCTCGACTTCGACCTGACCGATCCGGATATTGTCCAGTGTCACGGCGGCGCCATAGGTGATGCCGCCTGCGGTGCGGATTTCCCAGCGATAGTCCAGCGACTCTGGCTTGAGTCCAATCCGCTGTGCGTCGCGATAGGTCAGGGCAACTGTACTGGCGCCGGTATCGACCATGAACTTCACGGCCGTTCCCTGGACTTCGGCGCGCGTCCAGTAATGGCCGTCGGCCTCACGGTCGATGATGGCGGCATCGGCATAATTTACGGAGGTAAGCTTTTTGACCGGCGCGGGTGCGGGATCGGGCTGCATTGCGGCCAGTTCCGCTTGGTGCTGTTCCAGCCGAGGCACAAGAAAAAAGATAACGGTCGCAGAAATCAGGATGGCTGCACCAAGTCCAGATACAAGGGTTCGTTCTACGGACATGGCATTTTCCTAGCGCTTGCCGAGCAATTCAAGCCGGGCGATACGTTCCGGAAGTTCGGCTATGACCTTGTCCCGACCTTCCGGCCCCAGCTTCATCCACCCGCCGATTTCCTTAAGCGAACGTCCGCATCCAAGACACAGGCCTGTAGAGGCGTCTACAGCGCACACTTTGATGCAAGGGGTTTTTATGGCTTGAGTGGTCATCAATATAGGTTAGTCAGCACTACAGTGTTCGCAAACATATCTCATGAACAGGGTAACAAAACCTTGTCGCAGAGAACACGCATTCTCTGCTATAAGATGAAATCGATTTCAAATAGATAGGAGCAATCTGCCTTGAGTGAGCCGGCCCAAGAAATGTCTCCACTGGAAGACGCACGTTCCCTGATCCGGGGTTCCGTCGATCTCGACCCGGCGCCCGGCCAGAAAGTGCGGGCCGCATTGCTCGAAATGGGCCGTGAGGGCGATTTTGGGCGTCTGGGTGAGGCGGCAGAATGGCTGGCCAATTGGCAACATCGCTTTCCGCCGCGCATCGAGAACCCCGTCCTGGCGGTATTTGCGAGTTCCCATGGGCTCCAGTCGGAAGGGGTGTCGCTCTCCAGTCCGCAGGATACGCGCGCGCATGTGGATGCCTTGCGCGAAGGCAAGGCCCCGCTATCGGCCATCGCCACACAGGCTGGCGCGGCAATTCGGGTATTTGATCTTGCCATCGACCAGCCTACGCCCAGCATTGCGGAAGGCCCCGCAATGACTGAGCGCGAATGTGCGGCGACAATCGCTTACGGGTTCGAGGCCACGGAGGAAAAGCCGGACTTGCTCGCGCTGGCGGTGTCCGGGGCAGGGGTCGGCACGGCCGCCGCCGCGATTGCCTGCGCCTTGTATGGCGGCGCGCCGGATTATTGGGTCCGGCCCGACAATCAGTCCACGGCTGACCTCGTTGAGCGGCGGGTAGATGTCGTCTCACGTGCCTTGACGCTGCATCGCGGACATTTGTCCGATCCGTTGCAAGTCCTCAGGTTTCTCGGCGGGCGCGAACTGGCCGCATGCGTCGGTGCGATCATCGCAGCGCGCCATCAGGGCATTCCGGTTGTTCTGGACGGATTTGCTACGACAATTGCCGCCGCGGTCGTGCATTCGGTCGACCCGAAAGCCATCAGCCATTGCATCGCCTCGCATGTAACGCGGCGGCCAGCGCATGAAGCTGCCGTCGAACGCTTGGGTCTTCAGCCGCTCCTCCAATTGGAGTTCCAGACGGGTGGAGGTCTGGGTTCCGCTACGGCAATTGGCTTGCTCAAGACCGCGTGTGCCCCTTTCATTGCTGAGCCTGCAGAGGGAAAGGCGACCTGACGCGACGAGAACCTGACGTTTACGCGCACGTCACCTTGCCTTTAGCCAAAAATGGCGGAATTAGAGGGGATAAGTACGATGCGCATCAAGCGCACAGTGAGGAGCCGTCATGAATCTCGATTTTTCGCCGGAAGAAATTGCCTTCCGCAATGAGGTTCGCGAATTCATTCGCGAAAACTATCCCAAGGAACTGGAAGGTATCGGAACGCGTGAGGATCTCACGCGCGAACAATTCCTCGCCTGGCACAAAGTGCTTGGTAAAAAGGGATGGTCCACACCGGCATGGCCCGAGAAATATGGCGGCACTGGCTGGACTTCCACCCAGCGCTACATCTGGTCCGAAGAGAATGCTCGCGTTGATGCGCTGATGCCGCTGCCGTTCGGCGTAGCAATGGTTGCTCCGGTTATCTACACCTTCGGCAGTGAAGAGCAGAAACAACGGCATCTGCCCGGCATTCAGTCCGGCGAAGTCTGGTGGTGCCAGGGCTATTCCGAGCCAGGCGCCGGTTCCGACCTGGCCAGCGTGAAGACGACGGCTGTACGCGACGGCGATCATTACGTGATCAATGGCCAGAAGACCTGGACCACGCTGGCGCAGCATGCCGATTGGGGCTTCTTCCTCTGCCGCACGGATCCGAACGCGAAGAAACCACAAGAAGGTATCAGCTTCATCTTGGTCGACATGAAGACACCAGGTATCGAAGTGAAGCCGATCAAGCTGATCGATGGCACGCATGAAGTGAACGAGACATGGCTGACGGACGTGCGCGTTCCGGTCGAAAACCTCGTCGGCAAGGAAAACGAGGGCTGGACCTACGCGAAGTTCCTGCTTGCGCACGAACGCTCCGGCATTGCTGGCGTGGCCCGCTCCAAGAGGGGCGTTGAGCGCCTGCGCATGATCGCGTCGGAAGAACTTGTGGACGGCAAGCCGCTCATCGAGAGCCAGGACTTTGCGCGCAAGATCAGCCAGTTGGAAATCGACCTGACCGCGCTCGAGTTCACGGAACTCCGCACATTGGCGTCCGAAGCCGCTGGCAAGGGGCCGGGGCCTGAAAGCTCGATCCTCAAGGTGAAGGGCACGGAAATCCAGCAGCGCCTGACCGAGCTCACACTTGAAGCCGTCGGAAACTATGGCGCGCCTTATGGCTACGGCATGGAGAATGCCGGCAATGAAGGCTTTGGCGTTGGTCCTGACCATGCGAACTTCGCGGCTGAAACGTATTTCAACATGCGCAAGACATCGATTTACGGTGGGTCCAACGAGATCCAGCGCAACATTATTTCAAAGATGATCCTCGGCCTTTAAGGCACACGAGGCAGGGAGGATAGAAGATGGACTTCAATTTTACTGAAGAGCAGGGCATGATCCGCGACAGCCTCTCCAGGCTGATCCGGGAACAGTATGATTTCGACACGCGCCGCAAGGTGATTGAGTCCGAATCCGGCTGGCGCCCTGAAATGTGGGCCCAATTCGCAGAACTGGGCCTGCTGATGGCGCCGTTCAGCGAAGAGGATGGCGGGCTCGGCGGTGGTCCGATTGACGCAATGGTCGTGATGGAAGAGTTCGGAAAAGGGCTCGTCGTTGAGCCCTACGTGCCCAGCGTGGTGTGTGGTGGCGGGTTCCTGAAGCGCGGCAATGACGCGCAGAAGGAAGAGTATCTCAGCGGCGTCATGTCGGGTGAGACGATCTTCGCCTTTGCGTATGCAGAGCCGCGCGGCCGGTACAATCTGGCTGACCTCGAGACCACAGCCAAGAAAGACGGCGCCGGCTTTGTCCTGAACGGACACAAGGCTGTTGTCATTGGCGCGCCATGGGCGACCCATTTTATCGTGACGGCTCGCACATCGGGTGACCGCCGTGACAGCAAGGGCGTCTCGGTCTTCGTTGTCGCCAAGGATACACAGGGTGTCAGCACCCGCGATTATCCGACGGTCGACGGCCGTCGCGCATCGGAGGTGTATTTCGAGAACGTGTCGGTTGGTGCGGAATCCGTAATTGGCGAAGTCGACAATGGTTTGCCGCTGATCGAAACGGTAACCGACGAAGCCATTGCCGCCATCTGCGCAGAAGCCTGCGGTGCCATGAAGGTGGCGCATGCAATGACCGTGGAATATTCGCGCCAGCGCAAGCAGTTCGGTGTGCCGATCGGCAAGTTCCAAGTGCTGCAGCACCGTATGGTCGACATGTTCATGGAGCATGAGCAGTCGATCTCCATGACCTACATGGCAACGCTGAAGATCGACGAGGACGAGGTTACGCGCAAGAAGGCCGCTTCGGCTGCCAAGGTGCGCATCGGCCAGGCGGGCCGCTTTGTCGGCCAGGAAGCTATCCAGATCCATGGCGGCATGGGCATGACGGACGAACTGGCTGTCGGACACTATTTCAAGCGCCTGACCATGATCGATTCCGAGTTCGGCAATGTTGATCATCACCTGAAGCGGTACACCGCCTTGACGGAGATGGATCTTCCGGCAGCAGCGGAATAGGCTCCGGAGTCCAGTAACTGGGCAGTCTGAATACTGACGCCCAGGGCTATTTAATAATTAATATTCGCCGGATTTAGCCCGGCGTCGAGGCCCGAGACGCACTTGCAGCGTTTCGGGCCTCTTCTTGTGTCTTGATATATTGGGAGAATATTTTGGGTCTGCGCACGTCAATACGGAGCTGCGGGCAAAATTGCCCGTCAATTCGCTCCAATTTGCCCGACTTTGATTACTTGACTGACATCGTATTCCCCTATGAAGCCCTCACTCTTTGTTAGAAAAGTGGTATGGGTCTTGCTTTGGGACCTTTGGTAAACATGCCGGTTCGAGCAGCCGGATTACATAATCCAGGGAAGAGGTGGAAATGTTGTATACTAAGCGGGTGAGCCTTGCTGGAGTCGCGACGGGCGCTCTGATCACGGCGATGTCTGGAGCTGCCTACGCTCAGTCGAGTGATTACTACAGCCGGGACAAGTACGAAGCGGTCACGGACCGCCAGCAGCCTGAATATGATCCGGAGCCCATTCGGCTTGGCGCATTCACGGTAAATTCCAGCCTGTTTGCTGGTCTTGGCTATACCAGCAACGCGCTGGGTACGAGTGAGGATGAGGAATCCGATGTCATCGCCCGGATCGGCGCAGACGTTGCCGCGCGTACGAATTGGAGCGTTCACGAAGTTGCTGCCTCCGTCTCGGTCAGCCGTGATGAATATCAGGATTTCAGCGACCAGTCGGCCAATGAGGTCAGCACACAGCTGCGGGGCCGTCTGGACGTCACACGCGAAGTCGCCCTTGGCGTATCGGTGTTCTACCAGCAGTCCACCGATCAGCGGTCCGACCCATCCAACACATCCGGATTGGGCGAACCGATTGAGTTCACACGTGCCGGCGTCGAACTGAGCGCGAATTATACCAATGACCGTATTCGCTGGACAAACTCTGCAACTTTCGCGGAAGTCGATTATGATGACGCAGTGTCCCTTGCAGGCGCACCAATCGATCAGGATTTCCGTGATCGGTCCGATACATTGTTCAATTCGCGCCTCAGCTATGCCATTTCGCCGAACGTGGCCGTCTTCGGCCAAGGCGTGATCCAACAGCGCGAATACGACAACACACTCCTCGTCGACGGAGTGGAGCGGTCCCGGGATTCGGATTCCTACACTGTCTACGGTGGTGTCGACTTCGAGTTGAACTCGCTGATCCGCGGCGATGTGGCTGTTGGTTTTCTTTCCGAAGAGAAGGATGACGATTTCTATGAGGACACCGATGGTCTGGCGCTGGACGCCAATGTCGAATGGTTCCCGACCCGCCTGACCACAGTCAGTTTCAAGGGCGCTCGCCGGACGGTGGATAGCGGTATCCGGACCAGTGCAAGTTCTATCGAGACAACTCTGGGCGCCCGCGTGGATCATGAACTCTACCGGAATATCATCCTGTCAGGGTACGGCGAACTCACCAGCTATGAGTATGACGAAACCGACCGGGATGATGACATCACCGAATTCGGTGTGATCGGTACCTACAAGATGAACAAGCGGGTTCACCTGAATGCATTTGCCCGTCGCGTGGATCGTGACCGGAGTGGTGAGGCATTCGTCGGTGACGAGAGCTTCTCAGCCAATCTTCTGGGCGTCTCCGTCCGTATCTATCCGTAACCTGATCGTAGGCGACCGGTCTTCAGGCCGGTCGTCTTCAAGCTGCCAACCCCAACCAGCGGTATATTATCTTGACCAAGACATTCAGTTTTGAACTCCCGTCCCAGGTTCCCGCCGAAGCGGAGACCGAAGATAACAACATGCCGACAGATCTGAAATCTCTGCTGGGGGCAGTATATCGGCGTTTCTGGCTGATTGCGCTGAGCTTTCTGGCAGTCTTCACGTTGGTGGCCTATTCGACATTCAACCAGACGCCTCTCTACCAATCGAGTTCGGTTGTCCAATTGGACACCGAGCAGCAAAACGTGATTGATCTGGGCAGCGTTCTCAGCGGTCTCGCGGTCAGCACGGCGGTGATCGACACTGAAGTGATGATCATGAAGTCGAAATCGCTCCTGACGAAGGTTGCGGTCAAGCAGAAGCTCACGGAGGATCCGGAATTCAATTGGACCCTTCGGGAACGCAAACCCAGCGCTCTGGGCAAGATGAAGAACCAAGTGAAGTCGCTGCTCGGCATGGATACACGGCAAGTCGATCCGTTTGAGGGTATGAGTGTCGATGAGCGCGATAGCGCGATCCTGGATAGCGTCGTCGGGACGCTGATGGGACGCGTGGGCGTCTCGCGGGTTGGCACGACCTATTTGATTAATGTCGAGGTTACGAGCACGTCTCCTGAGACGGCAGCCCGTCTTGCCAATGCGATCGCAGACCAATACCGCGTGCAACAGCTGGAAACCAAGCTGGATGCAACGCGGCGGGCCACGGAATGGCTGTCAGATCGGGTCTTTGCCTTGCGCGAGGAAGTCGAAGAGAAAGAAAACCGCGTTGCCAAGTTCATTGCTGACAATGACATGGAAACCGCCATGGGCAACACGCTCACTGAGCAGAATATTGCCTATCTGACCACGCAGAAAACGCAGGCTGAAGTCGAATTGAACCGGGTGCGATCGCGCTATGACAGCATGCGTCGCCAGATAAACAGCGGCTCCGGGGTCGAGGGGATTTCGGAAGTTCTTGAATCCCCGCTTATCACCAACCTGAAGCAGCAGCTCTCCACCATTCGTGGTCGCGTTGGTGATCTCGAGACCCGCCTGGGCCCTCAGCACCCCGAACTGATCGGCGCCCGGGCAGAGCAGGCAGACATCGAGCGCCAGATCGAAAACGAGATGAATCGCATTGCCACCAATCTGGAGAACGAGGTACGTGTTCGTCAGGATCAAGTGGGCAGGCTCCAGTCCCAGATCAGCAATTCGAATTCTAAGCTGCGTGGCAACAGTCTTGCCATGGTTCGCTTGCGCGAGCTTGAGCGTGACGCTGAAACCAGTCGCGTCTTGTATGAGGAGTTCATCTCCCGGTCGAAGGAAACCCGCGAACAGGATGGCCTTGTCCAGCCCGACGCCGTTATTCTCTCGAAAGCCTCCGTTCCAAAATACCCCAGTTCACCTCGGACAATGCTGAACCTGCTTATTGGGGCAGTGCTGGGCGGCCTGTTGGGTGGTGCGCTCGCCATCATGGCTGAAATGTTCGATATGAAGATTTCATCTTCGGAAGATATCGAGAAGAAGCTTGCCCAGAACGCGATCGGAACGGTTCCGTTGATCCGGACTACCAATGCGCTTGGCTTCTCGCAAACCAATCCCGCAGATTACCTTATCGAAAATCCCTTGTCAGCATTTGCCGAGAGTATCCGCTACCTTCGCGCCGCGATTGCCTTCTCCGATCTCGACAGCGAAACCAAGACGGTGGCGATCACCTCGTCCTTGCCAGATGAAGGCAAGACCAGTCTGACCCTGGCCCTCGGCCGCATGTCGGCCATGTCCGGTGCACGCACGCTGGTCATTGATGGTGACTTCCGTCGACGCCAGCTGACAGATGCGGCCGGGCTGAAACCGGAAATCGGCTTCATCGAATATCTGTTTGGCGCGGGTCAGCTCTCCGACGCGATCTCCAAGGATCCGAAGAGCATGCTGGATATCCTGCCATTGTCGCTGACGGGCCATACGCCGCACGACGTATTCGGCACGCGCGCGTTCGACGATCTCCTTGTCCGCCTGCGATCCATGTATGACCTGATCCTGATCGATACTGGCCCGCTGCTGCTGATGGCAGAGGCGCGCGTGGTGGCGGGCAAAACCGACAAGGCAATCCTTGTGGTACGCTGGCGTCATACAACTCGTTCGGCTGCCCGGCAGTCGTTGGCCCTTTTGCGCTCGTTCAAGGCAGATCTGCTGGGGGTGACGCTCAATATGGTGAACTTGAATCGCCGGCGTCATTACAGCGACCCAGGCGCCGGGTATGATGCCTACCGCAAATATTACCAGATGGAGACGAAGCCTTCTCTGTTCGGCTTCATGCGCCGGGATTCGAACAAGCCGAAGAAGGGTGAAATCCGCCCGACGGCGATCCAGACGCCCCCGAGCCTGGCTGAGCACAGCACCGAGTCACCTGAAAAGATTGACGCTAACTGAGGCGTGAGCCGGAATGGTCAGGGATGACCCTTCTGCCCACCGCGGATTGGACCCAGCGATGACGACGATTGCTTTCTTCGGACACGATGCGGCAGATGCCGCCGTGCGCCGGCGGGTGAAATCGTTCACCGGCGATGGCATGAATGTGGTGGGCTTCATGATGCGTCGTCGCGATGTTTCGCCGGAATGGAAAAATGTGGATCTCGGCATGACCCGGGACGGTGCCTTCATCCAGCGGATCAAGCAGATTTTCGCAGGCGCGCGGAAGGCAGCCGCGCAAAGAGACTTACTGCAGCAAGCTGATGTCATCTATGCGCGGAATCTCGATATGCTGGCGTGTGCCTTTCTGGCAAAGCGTTATACCAGCCTGAAGACGCCGGTTATCTATGAGAGCCTCGATGTGCATCGCCTGCTGACGCGTGGCGATGTTGTGGGCCGGATTTTTCGCGGCCTTGAGCGATCTCTGCTCAAACGCACCAAGGCCCTCGTCGTCAGCTCGCCGGGTTTCCTTAAGAACCATTTCGAGCGACACTACCAAGGCGATTTTACGGCCTATGTGGTGGAGAACCGTTTGAGTGCGGACAGTGGTTTTGGGCCGCGGCCTAACGCTGCCGATTCGGCAGATGCACCTGCGGATCGCAAGCTCGTCTTGGGCTGGGTCGGTATGCTGCGGTGCCAACGCTCCCTGAACCTGTTATATGCGCTCGCTGACGCATTCCCGGGCTCGTTGGAAATTCGCTTGCACGGCATTCCCGCCCGCACAGAGATTCCCATTTTCGAACCGGAAATCGACCGGCGTCCCAATATGACCTTCTTCGGAAAATTCCGGTCACCTGAGGACCTGGCAGACATTTATGCGTCATTGGATCTGGTCTGGGCGGGCGACTTCATGGAAGCAGGCTATAATTCGGTATGGCTGTTGCCGAACCGCATTTATGAGGGCGGCTATTACGTGACCCCATCAATTGCGCCTGCTGGTACCGAAACCGCCGCGTGGATTGAGCGAAACAACTGCGGTTTCGTGATTGCTGAACCTCTGGAGCAATCGCTTCCAGACCTGATAGGGCGCATTTTGAAGGATCGGCGCGACGTGGCCGCATTTTCCGCGCGCCTTGCCAGCTTGCCGGAAGACCTCTTCGTGCAGCCAGCAGGATTCATGCGAAACGTGATCTCCAGCAGCCTTCGCCAGGAGGTTGCGGCATGAACATAGTAAGCCGCATTCCGACGGATCGCGATTCCTCTCTCGTCATGGCGAAGGTCTATGAAGAGCCGAGGAAGATTCCCTATTGGGAGCAGGCGCTGATTTCCCTCTGGTTCCTGAATTCCTTCGTACCGTTGCCGCTTGAGACGCCGCTGCGTTACTTGCTGGTTCTGTGGTTCCTCTGGCTCTTCGCTCTTCATAAGGAGCAGGTCATTCCAATCGTATTAAAGGCGTGGCCACTTTTCCTGCTTCCGGTTTTTGGTCTGATATCCGTCCTCTGGTCGCCTTATATGGGGGCCGCGGTGAGGAGCGGCGCGCTCTATTTGCTGACTCCTCTGGTCGCAGTCATCATCATTACAAGATATGATATTTCGACAATCCTCAGATGCATGTTCTTCGCGGGCGTAATGGCCATCATTGTCTGTGTGCCGTTCTACGATACGATGCCGTATGGTGGGCCATATCCGCAGAAGAACTATTTCGCACAGCAGATGTTGTTTGTGGCGTTGCTCAGCTTCATGATCCTGCTGAACGAGAAGTCCTGGCCGTGGACCCGCTTGTTGGCCGCCTTGATCTTCCCCATCGCCTTGATTTTCATGTTGCGGGCGCCCTCGGCGACGGCCCTGGTCTTTGCGGCGGTCGGTATTGCCGGCCTGTTCGCAGTCAAATTCGTTTGGGTGTCCGTCAGCAAGGTGCGCCACCTCAGGTCGATCATCTTCATTCTGGGCGCAAGTGTGATCCTGCTTGTTGCCATGATCGTGCTTAATCAGACCAACCAGACATATTTGACAGACTTTCTGGGGGCACTCGGCAAGGACACCACCTTTACCGGCCGGACGCATATCTGGTCAGCCGGCCGACTTGCTGCCGAGGAAAACCCTATCATCGGGTTGGGGCTGGAGGGGTTCTGGAACCCCGCTAACGGTGCTGCACAGTCCATCAATGAAATGGACTTCAAACCCTACGGAACGAAATTGACCTTCCATAACGCCTATCTCGAAGTGCGCGTACACCTCGGCTATATCGGGCTTGGCCTCTATTTTCTGCTATGGGCCTGGTGCGGTTATCGCTTGTTCCGCCAGTTCTTTCAGGAGTCTTCCCTGGAAATGTCGGCCCTGCTGATATTTGGCGCGATCGTGTTCATTTCAACGTTCACGGAGTCAATGGCCTGGGCAAGCTTTAACACGCCGCTCAACCTGCTCTATCTCGGCGCACTTGCAACCCTATCGCCCATTCGGAGGACTTATATTGGCAAGGCGCCGGTATATGTGAATTCAAATGCAGGATATGCCTAAGCCAGCGTGGCTACCCGAAAGAGACAGTGTTGATCAGAGCAGGGCGGTGATGAACAGGATGATACCGGTCCACAGGGATGCGCTCAGTCCGACAATCAGCACAATGCGCAGCCAGACAGGCCATTTGCCGAAATTCTCGATGTCGGCATTGCCGTCGCTTTCGTAAGTCCGGACTGTAGTAGGCTCTGCAGCCAGATGCATCATCGATGGATTCCTTGCCAGAGACGAATTTGCTTCGCGCATATTCTGTTTGTGGCGTCCAACTGTTAAAGCCTGCTTAAACGGACAGGTGATTTCTCCCGTAATTGTTCACCCAGTTTCGAGGGCGAATCCGGCATCAATGTGGTTGATTTGGGACAGTGTTCCGGCGTTTCCTTGGAGTCCGACCGCCCCGACTGCGAGCATATTCCGGAGCAGAGACAGCGAGCGCCAGAGAACATGTGTCCAGGGAGATGAATCTGTTAAGGTAGTTCTGGATCTGCCACGAGAAAATCCCGACTTTTCCACAGCGGGTGCTTCACAGCGCAATTGGCATAATTTGCAGCGTGAGGGCACCATCCTTGCAAGGGAGAAAGCCGGACCCTAGCCTATGAGTGCGTTAAGCTTGGATGGGAACATCTGCCATTACTTCTGATCAAACTCCTTCAGGCCGATCGCCGGGCCTCATGAAATCTGCCGGTAAGGCTGCGATTTGGGTGGCGTTTAGCAAATGGCTGGGGCTACTGAGTGGCCTGATTTCGCTTGTCGTAGTTGCGCGCTTGCTCACACCTGAGGATTTTGGCGTCTATGGTTTCCTATTGGTTGTTCTGGTCATTCCTGAAGTTTTTTCAAGCGACAGCTTGAACGAAGTGCTGATTCAACGAACGGACCTGAAAGCAGAGCACTCCAACTCGGTCTTCCTGTCCTCCCTCGTCTTCGCCACCCTGTTTTTTGGTCTCATCCAACTGGGCGCGCCCTACATTGCGACGCTTTTCGATGTTCCGTCACTGAGTGACTATCTCCGCGCCATGTCGGTGGTGCTGTTCATGGGCGCACTGAGCGCGGTGCCAGCCGCGCTACTGCAACGGCATATGCGGTTTCGTGAGATCACCATTGTTGACGTGATTGGTTACGTGGTTGGCGCTATTGTCGGAGTTTGCAGTGCGGTTATCTTCCAGAATGCGTGGGCGCTGGTCGCGATGGAAATGTCCCGTCGTTTTGTGAGGATGCTGGCTTTCCTGTATTTTGCCAATTGGTGGCCCTCCTTCCGTACGAACATATACGAATTCCGATCTCTTCTTCGTTTCAAGCTGGCATCGATCGGACTCAGACTGGTTGCTGCCGGGGATATCAGTATACCGCGTCTTTTCGTGGGGCTGTACCTTGGGCCGGCTGCGCTCGGCATGTTCAACCTTGCGATCAGGATCCAGAACCAGGCCATGCAGGCCTTGGTATCTCCATTCGGTGCAGTGGCATTCCCTGTCGCCTCGAAGACCCAGAATGATCTTCCCACCCTGTATAAAACAATGTCTACCGCGATCTGGCTCGCGGGTTTCATAGCCTATCCGGCATTCATCGGGGCAGCAGCGGCAGCGCCTGTGATTGTTCCAGTCGTGTTGGGGACACAATGGAATGATGCGATTATCGCTATTCAGATATCCATGCTGATGGGCATTCGCTTGCCATCCTCCGCTTTCAATGGCGGAGTGCTCCGGGGGGTCGGAAAGCCCGGACTCCTGCTGAAAGTAAGCGTATTTGCCTTGCTCGTGCTTGTTCTGATGTTGCCCTTTGCCTCCCGGATCAGTTTGGAAGCGGTCATGATTGCCTTGGCCTTCCAGAAATTCCTGGGTTGGCTACTCAGCAGCTGGGCGGTTTACCAGGCCGTGAGATTTCCGATCACACGCCAGATCCTCGCGGGCTCTTCGGTTCTGGTTGCCTCGCTCGCCATGGGCGCCGGTATTTGGTGGGCTTCTGACCATCTTCCCTTAAACTGGTCCGACCCTGCCAAGGTCGTGGCGATCATTGGTCTGGGAGTTGTGTTGTATGTTGGGGGTCTTGTGATGGCGTCTCCTTCAATGGCAAAACGAGGCACTCGATCTTTGATCCTGCTGTTCAGAGGAGATCGGAAACTGGCGATTGCCACTCTCCGGAATATGCCATGACGACTGATCCGATCTCTGATTATTATTCAGTCTTGAGTTTTGGAGGCAAGAAACATGTTCGATGAAAACAAGGTCGCAATTCTCATTCCTCTTTATAATGACGCCCCAAATATCGCGCGCGCCATTCGCAGTGCTGTCGAACAGAAGGTGCCGGACTCCACATCTGTGGAAGTGATCGTTGTGGATGATTGCTCGACTGACAATGGACCGGATATCGCAGAAAATATGGCGGCCACCCTTCCAAATCTGAAGGTGATCCGGCAGGCGCAGAACGCTGGCCCATCGGCAGCCCGCAATTGCGCCGTCCAGCAGACGAACGCGGCCTGGTTTACACCGCTCGATAGCGACGACTTCATGACGTCGTCCCGGATCGCCGATCTTCTGACGGAAGCTCGCGCGAAAGATCTCGACTGGGTGGCTGACAATCTTCTGATGAGTTCAGAGGATACGCCAGAAGAGGTCGAACGCGTCCTATGGCCCGGCAAGCCGGAAGGCGATGTCAGGCTGACAACGGAACTGTTCGTAAACCAGTCATATGCCACGAAAATCGAGCGCTCCGAACTTGGATTCATCAAGCCATTGATCCATCGGCGTTGCTTGGGAGATACTTCGCGGCCTTACCGGGATGAATTGAGGTTCGGTGAAGACTTCGAGCTTTATACACGCTTGCTGATGTCCGGCGCGAAAGCCGATCTGGTTGATGCGAAAGGTTACTACCTCGTGCGCCGGACGGGGTCGGCTTCTCACTCACAATCGGGAAGAGACCATCAACGCCTTGTCCGGATCAACCGTGAGATGCTGAAATATCCGGGACTGACCCATATGGATAGGCGTGCCATCCTCGGTCATCTGAAATATTCGGAACGCGAGTTGGCATGGTGGAAAATGATCGAAGCCGTGCGTGAGAAAAACCCGGTAAAGGCCCTTGGCGCAATGATGGTTTCACCTACCGCCACACTCCATGTCATTGGAAATCTGGCCAGACAACTGGGCGAGCGCGGCAATCGCCAGCGATCCAAGGCCTGAAAATTCCACACTATCAGCGAGAAGCCATTGTTTTCAAAGGCTTGGTAAATAGAGATTCAACCAAATATCATGTATGGTAAAGGACGTTCCCGAGAGCCTACGCATACGAGAGGTCCAAAGGGCGCAGGAATATCTGTGAGAGCGGCGAGCGCCCGCTTGGAACAGGTAGGCCGCGTGATACGGCGTGTGGAAGAGGTGAACAGGTGCCCCATCAAAGGCCAAACCAGTCGGGTCGCGAAGAGACGCTGATCGAGACAGCGCGGAAATCCCGTAAGGCCATTTTCATGGTCGGTGGGTTCAGCGTTGCCCTCAACCTGCTAATGTTGGCCGGACCGCTTTACATGCTTCAGGTTTACGACCGCGTTCTGGTTAGCGGGTCCTTGCAGACATTGATCGCCCTGACCGTGCTGATCGCAGTACTATTTTTCGGATATGCCCTGATCGATGCCATCCGGTCATCCATGTTGGTGCATGTGGCTGCGCGGATCGAGCGCGAAATGGCGCCTCTTGTGTTCGATGCCATCCACCGCCGGTCCCTTCGGGATTCTGCCGCAAAGGATGGTCGGGCAATGAAGGACCTGGCAGAATTACGGCAGTTCATCGCCGGTCCCACCGTCAAGGCAGCATTCGATCTGCCGTTGGCACCACTCTATTTCTTAATCCTGTTCCTGATGCACTGGACGCTCGGCGTGTTGGCTTTGCTTGGATCAGCAGTAATTTTCGTCTTGGCCATCTATACTCAGAAGGCGAGCGAGGCAGCGCTACTTACGTCCGGCGAAGTGAGCAATTCAGGCGCTGTTTTTGCTCAGAATGCTTGGCGGAGTTCTGAGTCCGTCCATGCGCTCGGTATGCAAAAAGTTGTGCGGGACCGCTGGGTCACGGCAACCACCGAAGCTGACGCATCGGCCATTCAGGCATCCGACACAATTAACACGGCGGCAGCTACCACGCGGGCCTTCCGCATGTTCTTACAGTCAGCCCTTCTTGGCGCTGGCGCCGTACTCGCCATTGGCGGCGTTGCGACGCCTGGCGTTATCATCGCCGGTTCCATTATCGGGGCACGCGCGATCACGCCGGTGGAACAAATAGTCTCCCAGTGGCGCTCGATTATCCGGGCAAGAGCGGCGCGCAAACGTCTCGTTTCCCTGACGGACGATATTGAATACAAAGCGGCGCCGATGACGCTGCCTGCAATCACTGGCAAGCTATCTGTCGAAAATGTTTTCGCAGCCTTGCCTGGTCAGCAAAAGCCTTTCCTGCAGGCCATTTCGTTCTCGGTCGATCCAGGGGAAATTGTCGGCGTAATTGGTGCCAGCGGATCGGGGAAAACGACATTGGCGCGTGTGCTTACCGGGGTCTGGCCCTACGCTTTGGGCGCAGTTCGACTCGATGGGGCGGAAATCAAGGAATACCAGCCGGATCAGCTGGGACGACAACTCGGCTATCTGCCGCAAGCGGTCGATCTGTTGCCCGGCACTATCAGTGACAACATTGCGCGCCTTCAACCAAATGCAAATTCCGAGAAGATTGTCGCTGCCGCCAGGCGGGCGAATGCGCACGACATGATTCAGTCTTTCGCCGATGGCTACAATACTGAACTGGGCATAGGCGGCGAACGCCTGTCGGCCGGTCAACGCCAACGTATCGGGCTTGCCCGCGCGCTGTTTTCTGATCCAAAGCTGGTGATCTTGGACGAGCCCAATGCAAATCTCGACCACGAAGGCGATGAGGCGTTGAATGACACACTTAAACTGCTCAAGGAGGAACAGGTTGCTGTCGTGATCGTCGGTCATCGCCCAACCACGCTTCGGCATGTCGACAAGATTGTCCTGATGCATGAAGGCAAGGTGCAGGCACTCGGGCCCCGAGATGAAATCCTGTCTAAGGTCCTCCGGACGCAAAAGCGGTCAGCGGCGAGTATCCAGCTGATCGAGAAGGGCAAGACGTCATGACCAGCGGCCCGATTGTCTTTGAAGATCGTGATCGCCTGGCGCTGATCGATCTCGGCTTGCGACGCCTGATGCTGCAAGGGCTTGTGGTCGTTGGCGTTCTGTTTGGTGGCCTGTTCATCTGGTCAGCTGTGGTTCCACTCGAAAGCGCTGTACTGGCGCCCGGTTCGGTGCAGGTGTCCGGCGCCAACAAGACGGTCCAGCATCTCGAAGGCGGCATCGTGAAGGAAATCCTTGTCGAGGACGGTGATGTGGTCGAAGTCGGTCAGCCCTTGATACGGCTGGATACGTCCGGCGTTGCGGCGACTCTTGCCAGTCTTGAAGCACAATTATTCACGCTCGCCGGAGAAGAGGCCAGACTGCTGGCTGAACGGGACGGACGTGCAATTGTTGACCTGACGCCTTCGCTGAAATTCCTCCAAACTCTCAAGGACGGGGAGCGTCGTATCCTGCGTGCGATGACAACTCAGCAAGCAATTCTCGATACGCGGACCCAAGCCCGCGAGACAGACGTCCAGTTGCTCTCTTACAAGATTGACCAGCAAGGGGAGCGTGTTGAAGGCCTCAAGGATCTGATGGAGTCGAATGCCCAGCAAATACTGATCCTGGAAGACGAACTTTCCGGACTGGAGGCGCTGTTCGAGAAAGGACATGCACCCAAGAGCCGAATGCTTGCTCTCAAACGAGAGAAGGAGCGCCTCACCGGTCAGCAGGCTTCCCACAAGGCCGAGATTGCGCAGATTCGTACTGCCATGGCCGAAGGTCGCCTGCAGATATCCCGGCTGGAAACTGACAATCGCGAGTCGGTTCTGACTCAGCTGAAAGAGACTCAATTGGGCATTGAGGACATCATGGAACGTCGCCAGTACGCTGCTGACCAATTGTCCCGGACAGAGATTGTCGCACCCTATGCCGGACAGGTATTCGGCGTAAATGTCCATGCGATCAACGGCGTGATAGGGGCCGGCGCACCCTTGTTGTCTATTGTACCTAGTGACGAGGAATTGGTAATGATCGTCCGGATTTCGCCTAGCGAGATTGACCGTGTGCATACGGGGGATTCCGTCCGTATCCGCTTCCCGTCACTCAATGCGTCCCGTACGCCCGAAGTCAAAGGAACACTCAAAACAGTGTCAGCCGACGTCCTCGTCGAACAGGACGGAATCGCACCTTATTACCGCGCCGTGGTCGAATTGAGCGAACCAGAAATGGCGCGTGTGGGCACAGAACTGACACCGGGCATGCAGGCCAATGCCATGATCCAGACCGGCCAGCGCACCGCGCTGTCCTATCTGACCAAGCCGCTGGCAGACTTCATAGCCGTCTCCTTCAAGGAAGAATAGGCGCGTTTCATAACGTTTTGGCAACCGTCTGCGTTGACGAAACTGGCCGGTCGGCAGGCTTGCCAGCAGATTGTATCTGCTTGGAGTACTTTCGGCCGAGATCCTGTAGCGGACGCTCAAGATAGTGATAACTCAGCGTTGCCAGCGGAATGGTCACCGCAAGGGTCAGCGCAGCGATAAGCGTCATCATGGCCAAGGCGGAGATGGGGGATGGATTGCTCCCCAGAAACGGCCCGATCAGATCGGCGAATGCGAACAGGATTATGAAGTGCAGAAGGTACAGTCCGTAGGAAATGTCCCCGAGAAAGACAAGCCACTTAGAGGCGAGCCAGCCTTCATTACGACCGTAATATGTGATGGTCACGAGGAAGCTTGCTGCGAGGGACACGACGAGCACCGATGAGGGGTCAACATGAATCCACGGACGGAATATTCTCTGGACGAACATACCAGCGAACAGGGCACATGCAATGAGAAGGTATCGGAACCATTTCGGGAACCGGAAATACAGATTGGCGACAGAGCGGCCATAAGCCGGGATCAGGGCGCCGAGAAAGAATGCGATCAGGTAGACGTTCACATGGCCGATGTGCAGCGGCGCATACATCAGTGCAAGCAGTACTGCGAGCGTAGCGACGATGAGTGCAGGCCGACGCGTCAGCATCACGAACAGGGGCATCAGGAAGGATGCTATGATCTCTATTCGGATGGTCCAGGCCGGTGAGTTGAGGCTATTCGAATAGCCTACTGCGTTGAGAACGGTTTCCGGCAGGCCAGGATCGTGGTTGAAATAGCCGTTCATCCAACTCGTAGCTGCCGCCGTTGGGGTGTCAGTAAAAAAGAACCAGTGCATGGCCGCGGCGAAAAGAGTGACCGCTATCAGCAGGGGGTAGAGCCGAAACAGGCGCCGGACATAGTATCCAGCCAGATGCAGTATTCCTTTGCCCTTGGAGCGACGCAGCGACAGTGTGAGCACCGTTCCACTCAGAACGAAGAACAGAACTACCGCGCCGGGACCATTGAAAAATCCGATCAGGCCGTGAACCAACATATGAAAAGGATCTGAAAAATTCAGCTCATGTCGTTGAGGTGTATCCAGGCCGGCCACTTTGAAAAGCAAAAAGGCGTGGTAAATCACAACGAAGGACGCTGCTGTGCCTCTCAGGCTGGCTAGACTGTCCGAAAACGTCACTTGTTCGGGCGTGGAAGGATTTGGAACGATCGGTTGGGATGTCATAACGCAAATCTTTTCAATGTGTTGTCGAGGCCCTGCTTTCGCCGTCCCGCGCAGTTGCGAGGCCTAGATAAACTCGGCATACGGATTGAAACAAGCCGTCATCGAGCCCAAATATGTGGTCGACTCCGATGCCGGATTATCGAGCAATGTGTAGTCCGTCCGCACGATAAAGGCTGTGAGTAGGGCGCGTTCAAATTCAATCTGATGGCTGGAGAGTTTTGGGATGCCGCTGTCAGCAAGGTTCGCGCCGAGACCAATCAGTTCAAATCCCCGCAGTGTTGCGCCCTTGAGGAAGGACGGCGCCGCTTCGGCTTCCCGGAAGTCGCGCACGAAGTTCGCAAATTCGGCCTTGTCCATCGTGAACGAGCCCACAAGGCGCCTCAGCGTGCGCCGAATATGACCTTGATCAGTGGTCAGCAAGATCGTGCCGACACCTGCCGCCGCCGCGATACCAAGTCCACCTAGCATCATGGTGCGGCGTGAGAGTGTAAGTCCGTGCCGGTTCATAGCGTCACCTTCGCATTCAGTCGGTCCGCTGCCCGCAGGCTGAGGGCGGCAACGGTCAGGCTGGGATTACCGGTTCCGCAGGTCGGAAACACCGAGGAACCGACTACCAGGAGATTGCGATATTTGTGGTGGATCAGGTCTCCATCCACGACCGAACTCGCTGGATCCGTGCCCATGCGCATCGTGCTCTGCAGGTGGGATTCGGTCCGCCGGATGCGATGGAATACGATCTCTTCGACGGGAAGCGGTGTCAGAATGTCGTCCAGACCGCCAATGGCGGCCTGCAAGCCTTTCTTCGCATATTCCGTTGCGCCCATGAAGTGGACAAGGGGTTCGCCATCTTCACCCAGTTCGACGCGATTGCCGTCTTCCAGCAATTCTTCCACGACGATGGAAATGGGCAATGTCTGCCGCCATTTCGAGCGTTCGGTTCTGAGGCCAAATTTCCAACGGTTCTCGAAATAGATTAGCGCGGCGCCGCGATCCGCGCGGAAGTCGCCATCTGCGAAACTGTAATCCAGACCGGTCGTGATTGTAGATCCGTTGAAATTCTCCATGCCATTCAGCAGGATTTCCAGGTCTGCGCCGTATGTCTCGTTCAAGCCGACGCCCGTCAGGCCATCGGCCATGCCGGACGCCTGCATGATAGCAGGGCTATGGATCGCATTCGCTCCGAGCACGAACACATCACCGGTTACCGAGTAGGTCTTTCCAGCCGTGTCGAAACTGGCGCTTTTTACCGTATTGCTGGTTGAGTCAAACGCCGTAACCCGGCTGTTCAGGACAACCGTTACGCGCGCATCATCATAGACGTTCATCAGACCGTTCTGAGCGGTGAACTTCGCATCGGCCGGGCAGATCATGCAGCGCAGGGAGGCGCAGCAGGGGCCGCGGCCTTCTGTGGCTATTCGTGCCCGAGCGGTTGGTATGATGAAATGTGTGTCGGGCCGCGCCGTCTTCATTGTCTGATCTGGTGTCGAGGGGTGATGAGGTGGCTGTGGGAAAGGTTTTGAACGGGGAGCGACAGTGTTCATGTCCGGATCGCCGGAAACCGACATTATAGTTTCTGCGTCGCAATAATAGGGTTCGAGTTCTTCGTAGCTGAGGGGCCAGTCCTGACCGACACCATATTTCGATTTCAGTTGGAAATCATTCGGAAGAAATCGGGGCGATTGCGCGAACCAGCAATTGGTTCCGCCGCCAAACCCGATGGTGAAGTTCCAGGGCTTGTCGCTGTCGGAATGATAGGTGGTGGACCGGTCGATCGGGCTGTTGCGATTTTCGCTGACCTGCCAAGCGTGAGCATTGTAGTCGCCACGCTCGATGACAAGAATTCGACCGCTCGTCGTCTCCAGCAATTTCGACAGGAAGAAGCCCGAACCAAAACCGGAGCCGACCACGACATAGTCGAAATGCTGCAAATTGACCGTTTCCGGCTGTGCCAGATTTTTCAGCATGACCCCACCTTGGATCCCCCTTCATGCGACGATGTAGAGCAGGTCTGCAGAGAGACCTGGTTGCGCCCGTATTCCATATTCATCTGGCGCTATATTTGCAATTCGCATGCTAGAAGGGACCGTCCCCAAATAGTCAGGTTCAATATCTACCATTTTTACACGCGCGCGTCTTCCGGAACACGGATGACCCGTGGCAGGGAAACCCTGTTGTGACCGAAAGCAATGAATTGGCGCACTGGAGGCACTATTGATGCACAACAAGCTGGCATACGTCGTGGCGCTATCTAACCAAAATCAACCGGTGGAATTATCGATTTCTAGATAGAGATCGGGCAGGGACCTCCCCGTACCGTTTACCCTTCATCTGTCCCGCACTGTGTCACACTGCAACAGCTCCAGAACTCTCCAGGAAAGCGTTCATTTCAAAACATGTCCACAAACGACACGCCCCCCGAGGATGATGACCTCAACAATATCAATACGACTGCGGCGGGTCTGGCTGGGGGAGCTGCCATTACGGGTGTGGCGCAGGGATTCCGGGTCGTGCTCGGCTTTGCGCAGGGGATTATTCTTGCGCGCCTGCTGCTGCCAGCTGACTTTGGCCTCGTCGCCATGGTGGCGCCGGCCGTGGCCTTTGCGGCGATGGTCAAGGAACTTGGTCTGAACCAGGCTACTGTACAGCGTGAGCAGATTTCGCAACAGGTTGTCAGCAATCTGTTCTGGCTCAGTGTGTTGATGAGCACACTGCTGGCCGCGATTATGGCCGCCTGTGCACCCCTTCTGGCAGACTTCTATGGAGAGCCAGAGGTCCAAGCCCTTGCGGTCGCATATGCTGCGACAATTGTCGTATGGGGGCTGCAATCCCAACCGGCCGCGCTGTTAGCTCGAAAGCTCGCCTTCAAAACTATTGCAATGATTGAAGTCGTGTCACTTCTTGCAGGCTTCATTGTTGCGGTAGGGATGGCCTATATAACTCGTAGCTACTGGTCTCTCTTTTATGGGACGATCATCACCGCAGCCGTGTCCACGATTGCCAGTTGGATGGCGAGCAAATTCAAGCCTACAAGACTGGGCCGTGCGGATGGCATGAAGGAAATGATCGGGTTTGGTACGAGTATTGCCGGGTTCGACCTGCTGAATTTCGCGTCAAGGAATGCCGACAACATCCTGATCGCGCGGTTTCATGATGCTGTTGAACTCGGTCTATATGATCGTGCCTATAAATTGCTGCTCTTCCCGCTTCAGAAAATCACTTATCCGCTGTCCCGGGTCATGGTGCCGTTCCTGTCTCGTAACGTGAACCAGCCGGAGCGTTACAGGCGCGCCTATTTCGTCGCCGTGACCATTATCCTTGTCGCCGCCCAGCCGGGTGTTCTGGTCGGTATCCTCTTCGCAGACGAAATCTTCCTCGTTCTGCTCGGGAAGGAATGGGTGCCAGCAGCACCGGTCTTTATGTGGCTTGGCATCGCGGGCCTTGTGCAGGTCATGACTTCGACAATGGGATGGCTCTTCGTCAGCCAAGGTCGGGGCAAGCACTATTTGATGGTCGGCGCCGTGACCGCAGCGATCTCGATCACATCCTTTGTCGTGGGCCTGCCCAAGGGCGCCGTCGGCGTTGCGGCAGCGTATGCAATTGGGGATCTCGTCTTTAAGACACCCTATGTCTGGTTCATGGCGTCCCGAAACGGGATGGTCCGGTTTGGCGACCTTGTGCGCCTTTTGACGCCGCACCTCGTGGCGCTCGGCATCGCAGGCGCCGCACTCTATTATGCGGGACAGTCGTTTCAGCAGATCGGATTTTTGGAAATCTGCCTGCTTCTGGTGCTCTCTTATGGCATATACCTTGCTGTCCTTACCATGTTTAAAGAGAAGGTTTCGGTGGCGCGCGACCTGCTTGAAATGATCTGGACTGGAATTGTGTCCAAACGGCAGGCTCGGGCGGTGCGAAAGGGAATGCAGGAATGAATTATCGATCTCTCGCAGATATGTATGATGCCATCACGCTCGGTCTGGGCCGGCTGCCGGATGAGATCGACCTGATCGTCGGTGTGCCGCGAAGCGGCTTGATCCCCGCCAATTTCCTCGGCCTGCTGCTGAACCTTCCTATCACCGATGTCGAAGGATTACTCGAAGGCCGGGTCATGGCTTCAGGACGTACCCGCCGGGGTGCCGCTATCAACAAGACCTTCGCCGACATGAAGAATGTCCTCGTCATCGATGACAGCGTATTTCATGGCAATTCCATACGCGCCGTAAAGGCACGGCTTGATGCGGAACTTGAGGGGTATAACCTGACATATTGCGCCGTTTTTGGCCCCAAGGCCTCACATCCTGATGTCGACATCGTGCTGGACGCCGTGCCGCAGCCGCGCATCTTCCAGTGGAATTTGTTTCATCATGGTCTGCTCCAGGAATGCTGTATCGACATCGATGGTGTCCTGTGTCTCGACCCGACCGCGGAGCAGAATGATGACGGCGCGCTATACCGGGAATTTGTTCTCAATGCGACGCCGCTGAACCGGCCTACCAAACCGCTCGGTCATCTCGTGACCAGCCGGTTGGAGAAGTATCGTTCGGAAACTGAAGCGTGGCTGGAAAAATGGGGTATCCAATACGAGTCGCTCAATATGCTCGACCTGCCCGACAAGGAAGCCCGACAGAAGGCAAAGGCTCACGGCTCGTTCAAGGCAGAAGTATATCGAAGCAAGAATAGCCTGATGTTCATCGAGAGCGAGCATGATCAGGCGGTGGAAATCGCGCGCCTCTCCGGCAAGCCGGCCTTGTGCATCGAGACACAGCAGATGCATCTGCCCGCAACCGGCGACCTGCGTACGATCCAGCAATCTATCAAGGGTCTGCCGCGACGCATCGTCCTTCAGAAGACTCCCTTGTCGAACAAGCAGTCAATGAAGAATTTTGTTCGATCGATTGTGGGTGACCGGGGATACGCGTTCATGAAGAAGGCATCAGGTAGATTCTGATAGGCGTACTTGGGCCCGTACCGTGATTTCGAAGATATTTGAAGTGAATACGGACTATTACTTATTTCCCCGAAGGTGTGGGTCGTCGTTTAGAATAAAAAAGAGTTTGAGAGGGTCGCTTTTCCATTCCGATAAACTTCCCGGCATGTTAAGCAGGCACAATGTATATTTTTGTTTCCAGGTGGAGGAACACACACCGGAAATCTAGTGGGGTGATAATAAAATGGCAGGGCTACGGTGGGCAACACTTGGGCATAGATCCAACCTATCCGACAATGACAATCTATCCCCGATCTTCAAATTCGGGACGATCGGTCTAATCATATTTGCCAGCTTGTTGCTGGTGCCAATCTTCAATTTCATTGCTGACTATTCGTCTGCCTGGCACCCCGAGCGAGCACTCCTCATATATCTTTCAATAGCGGTAGCCTGCACTCTGGCGGCCATCATCAAATATGATGATGTTCCGCAATACCTTCGCATCATCATCAAGGGACTCGCCGTCTTCCTGGGCTTTTACAGCCTGTGGTTGGGCGGAGAATTTTCCAGCGTGAACGACAATGTCCAGAATGGCATTGGGCATTTCATAACAATTGTTCCGTTCATCGTGTTAGCCGCCACGGTCGCTGCAATCTTCCGTCCCTCTTTCGCTTTGCTGCCGCCACTATACTTGTTGATTCACAAGGACCTCACCCGGGTCATGTCAGGAGCACGCGAACTGGGCCGCAATGATTATGCCCCCCTGGTGGAAGTGCTCGTCTTCACGGCGGGCGCCGTCGTGGCGCTCGGTCTGTTTGCCAAGGCAATAGAAATCCTGAAGCGGGAACAGAAGATTCCGGAGCGCTTTCACGCTGGGGTCCAGCAGGGCATTGAAGCTTTGCCGCTGATCATTCTCTGCATGGCGGTCGGAGCTCATCTCGGTAATTATTTCATGTCCGGCATGGCGAAAATTCATCTTGATGGCGGGGCGTTTGCGTGGGTGACCGATAATCCCACGAGTTCACTGATGCTGGCTGGTTATAATGTGGGTGCGGCGCCGGGTGCGTATGCGCCAGGATTGTTCGGTTTTGCCTATGGCATACTTCGCGCCGTTGAGCCCTATCTCAATGTTATCACACTGGCGGCCCAGTGCCTGTGCTTTCTGGCATTCTTGCGCGTTCGAGCGATGCTGGCGTTTACTCTCTTCTTCGACATGATGCACATCGCGATTTTCTTCCTGACCGGCGCATTGTTTGTTCCGTGGATCCTGTTGAACAGTCTCCTTGCCTCGGCTTTCGTCGCCATGAAGATGGACCGCCTGCCTAAGGAAGCCATGATCGCTGGCGTGCTGGTCACGATCATGGGACACACCGTTTTCTATAATGCGCGTCTGGGCTGGTATGACAGCCGTGAGTTGAGGGATTCCTATTTCACCGCCATCACCGAGACGGGCGAAGAGTATCGCGTGCCGAACAGCTTCTTCCGGCAATCCTCTTACCTTATGTATACTCGCAATTTTGGGTATCGTGAGCACCGCGCTCCGTCACGCCATGTGCCAACGTCACAATGGGGGCAGATCGGGATTGGGGTCCAGTCGGATGAGATCGCCAATTATGAGATCATGTCTGCCACGAAGACATGTTCTTATCACTCGCCTTATGAAAACGACGTTTCGGTTGTTGATTATGATGGCGAGGCAGCTTCGAACTTCGTCAGTTCTTACCACCAGATGATGCTGGAGAAGAAAAATAAATCGGGCAAGACGCCGTCCTACCACCTATATCCTCACCATCATTATTCCATGCCGGTAAGATACAAGGGTTTTGAGGCGCTGAATATGGAAGACATCGCTGGATATCGCTACAATGTTGAAACAGTCTGTCTCAATTGGCAGGATGGCGCGTTCAAGCGGGATGTCTTGGTCAGCACCAAAACCGACATCATTCCGGTGAAGTAACGGCTGTCAAGATGACTGAAAACGTAATCGTCTATGATGGGGAATGCCCGTTCTGCAGCCAGTATGTTAAGATGCTGCGGATTCGTGAATCCGTGGGGGCGATCCGGCTGATTGACGCTCGGTCTTCTGATGAAATCGCCGGTTTCGCGCGCGGTAAGTTTGATATGGATCAGGGCATGGCAGCCAGGATCAGCGACGAATGGTATTATGGGGATGACTGCGTCCACATTCTGTCGATGATCAGCAGTCCGGTAACCACGTTCAACAAGCTGAACGGTTGGGTCTTCCGCAGTCCGAGGCGCGCCCGCGTAATCTATCCGTTCATGAAAGCTGGGCGCAATCTTGTCTTGCGGGTACTTGGGCGACGCAAGATCGCGCAGTCACTTTCTGAAACATGAGGCCATGGCCTGCAGATAACTAGGCTTGAAGGCGGCTGATCAGCTGGCGAGTTCGGTCGATGCAGTTCTGGCGGAAAATGCGGCTTGGGCGCGGTCGCATGCATCCAGCAGCGTGTCGATCTGATGGTCCTTATTCAGAATATCCCGTTTCGAATAGGCGCGCGTCCGATTTTGCATGGCGGCATAGAAATCCTGATCGTCCCAGAGCTTCCGGACCGCCGCGACCCATTCCTCGATAGGGGCGTCAGGACTGATCAGGATGCCGCCCTCGCCGACCGATTCCGACAATCCCCCAATCTTTGTGGCGACGCACGGGATGCCGGAGAAGTGGGCTTCTGAGGCGATGCGACCCCAAGCTTCCTGCCATTGGCTCGGAATGAGCAATGCCTTGGTGCGTGAATACACCTTGCGCATATCGTTTGTGCGAGGCTTGAGTGTCACGTTCCCACACTTTCTTGCCCAGTCAATATTCTGTTGTCTGACATCATCAGGTAGAGGCCATCCCTCAACGAATTCAAAAGGAATGTCCGGGCAACGCTCTGCAATCTGGAATGCGATGTCGCGCCCCTTTTTAGGGTGGGGATTGATAAAGGACACGACTTCCGGGGCATGATCGCATGTATAGCGTTCAGCCATGAACATGGGCGGGATCGGTACCGCATCGATCCCGTACTCTTCCTTGTAGGCATTGGCCGTAAACTGAGAATTCGCAACGTAGATGGTCGATGCCGGAAGATCGGCGGGGCTGGCTTCATATTTGTGAAACTCCACATCGCGGACATAGACCACGAGCGGAATTCCAAATTGGGCGAAGTGCTTGGCTGTCTTGAAGGGCTGTCCAGCCGTCACAATGACGACATCCGGATTTGCTTGTTTCAGCACCGCATTGCCATCTTCCCAGACAAACCATTTCCGGTACACCGGATAGCCGGGCAGCTTGTCGCGGGTGTATTTCATGGGAGTGAGCTTGAGCACGGTCCGCACGAGATAGCCGAGCCGGTCCTTGTGATAAAGACCGGAGAGGACTGACACATTGTGCCCGCGCTGGATGATCTCCAGTGACAGTTCATGTGTGCTGGACTGCGACCCGCCGGCGATTTGTGGGGTATGCGGATGAGCTGTAACAAATAGTAGATTCATGAGAAATCCTGTGCGGAAGTGCCTCTTATTGGCAGATTGGTGCCGTCGCGCGTTCGAGCACGGTTTCCAGCGTATCGAGTTGATGAGCGCGTTGCAGGGCAGGGCGCGCCGCATAATCTCGGGCCGCCTGTACCAATTCCTCGTAATGGGCCTTGTCGGTCCACAACTTCTTGAGCGCGTCAGACCACGTTTCCTCAGGTTCCGACAAATCGATCAGGATGCCGCCAGGACCAACGGATTCAGGCAATCCACCCTGTGCCGACGCAACGACCGGAATACCATTGATGTGGGCTTCGGCTGATATGCGTCCGAAAGCTTCTTCCCATCGGCTCGGTGCAAGAACGATTTTGGCTTCGGCATAGACCTGTTTCATGTCCTGCGTCCGCGCCTGAACCCGGACATTGGGAAGCGTCGACAGCGCGGTGTTCAACTCTTCGAGTTCTTCATTGGACAGGGTCCATGTCATCTGAAAGGTGAAAGGTATTTCGGGGCAGGCGCGCGCGCAATTCAGGGCGATATCCAGGCCTTTGTGCTTGTGGGGGTTCACGAACAGGACCGATTCCCGCCGGGTGTCCGTCTGGTACATTTCGGGCCGGATAAGCGGATAGATGATTTCGGATTGCACGCCGAACGCATCCGCGAATTTCCGGGCGGTGAATTCGGAATTGGCGATAAACTGGCAATCTGAAAATTCCGCCAGATCGCCGCCGAGATCTTCGAATTCTACATTCCGGAGATAGAAGACGAGCGGTACGGTCCGAGCCTTGAATCCCTTGGCCAGTCTCGCTGGAAAACCGGATTGAAGAATGACCACCTCGGGGTTGAAGGCATCCACGACTTCCGACGTCGAGTTGACCGGATGCCAGGCTCGATAGGTCGTGTATCCGCAAACATCGTCGCTGACGACGGTGCCGGGCTTCAGCTTCAGCATGGTGCGATGTCGCAGGCCGAGCCACCCATCGCCGGTCAGGCCAGAGAAGACACGAGCATCGTGCCCGCGGGCTCTTAGCTCAAGGACGAGCTCATGCGTACTCGACTGGGCCCCACCCGCGATCTGCGGGATATACGGGTGTGCACTCGCAATGAGTATTCTCATATCGTGCTCTCGACTGTGGCAGACGAATATATGTGTGCACGATTTACGCCAGAACTTCTGCCGTCAATACGTTTGTAACGGTCTCAGCGAGTTCTTCGGCGATGAGCCCAAATCCTTCCACATTGAAGTGGATTCCGTCATCCATGTGTTCGGATACGTCTGTGGTGGTCGCTCCCACATACACATTGTCATACAATGAGGCGATATAGGCTTGCGCATCGCGGATGGCCGACAAGGCGCCTTCTGGGCCGTCCAACCAAGGGCCAAGCTCGGGGAAGTCTCCCAGCTCCTGGATAAAGACGGGGATGTCGGCGCCGTAACGGTCCCACAGATATTCGAATACGCTGGTGGTTGCCTCAATCAGGGCATCAACAATGGAAGCATTGTTGGTGCCATCGATCACGCGAGCATCATCTTCGCCTTGGGCCCAGACAATCGCATCCAGATCTTCGCCAGCATCCATGGCTGCATCGATTTTGGAAATAGCGTTCCGCAAGGCTGGACCCGGAGAATCTGTGTCCAGATTCCACCAATAGCTGTTGGCGTCGGAGAGTGGATTGGATCCACTGCCACCCCTGGCGGCATTGATAAGTGTTGTGTCTCCGCTGAGATAGGCTTCAATCGCGTTCTCAAACACGACCGAACCGATATCGCCCGGACTTTCATCATCCGCGTGACGGTAGAAATAACGTTCCGCGTTCGACTGCCCGGTGAAGGCGATATAGTCGAAATCTTCTGGGTTTAACGTATGGGATATCGGATTGATCTGGTCGTCTTCGATGATCTCGATCCAGTCGATCCGGGCCTTTTCGGCAGAATCGTAAACTGCTTCCACCGAAATCTGATCACCCGTTACGAGCGAGACAGACGCTTCATGAATGTTGAATACGTCATTGTCTGCGTCCGCCGACCAACTCGTCACGACTAGGCCATTCACTTTGATCTGATAGGCGGAGACGCCGTCGCTCTCATCAAGATGGGACAGGCGGACCAGATAGTCGCCATCAGCGCCGGTAAATTGGCCTTCTGCGACACTGGAGGTCGAGCCTTCTTCGGCCCGGATGACCATATCATTGGACGCTGTGGACCGCACTTCGATGATAAACCCTTCAGTCAGAAGCTCTTCCGCTTCCGTGCGGCCAATGCCGATATCTGAAGGCGGTGGCGGCGGAGGCGGCGGTGGCAGGTCGGTCACGGTAATCGTGTCGATCCGGGCATACTCCCCGGCATTCTTCGAGCCCTCGATGGTGATGACATCCCCGGTGCTCAGATCGAGTTCGAAGGCATGTGTATCGATGACCCATCCGCTGGAGCCGCCCGTGCCGGTCCATGTCTCGACTTCGATGCCGTTTACATAGACGGTGTATGCGGAAGCCCCGTCATTCTCATTGAAGTAATTGACCGCCAGTTCGTAGGAGCCATCTGGCCCCGTAAAGGCACCGGCCGCGGTGCCGGTACCGGTCGACTTGATGACCTGCCCGCCAGAAGCGTTGACATTGTCCTCGATCTGATAGTCGCCGCCCAGGGTCAGGGCTTCCGCTTCAGTGTCGCCAACCGCGATCTCACCCGCAGGGGGAGGTGGCGGCGGTGGCGGAGGCGGTGGTGGAGGTGGCGGCGGAGGTGGCGGGAGCGACGCATCGGTCACGGTAATCGTGTCGATCCGGGCATACTCCCCGGCATTCTTCGAGCCCTCGATGGTGATGACATCCCCGGTGCTCAGATCGAGTTCGAAGGCATGTGTATCGATGACCCATCCGCTGGAGCCGCCCGTGCCGGTCCATGTCTCGACTTCGATGCCGTTTACATAGACGGTGTATGCGGAAGCCCCGTCATTCTCATTGAAGTAATTGACCGCCAGTTCGTAGGAGCCATCTGGCCCCGTAAAGGCACCGGCCGCGGTGCCGGTACCGGTCGACTTGATGACCTGCCCGCCAGAAGCGTTGACATTGTCCTCGATCTGATAGTCGCCGCCCAGGGTCAGGGCTTCCGCTTCAGTTGTTCCGATTACGATATCGGCCATTGTCTACGCTCTCAATTAAACTGTCTGGTATGCTGACTTCACGAAGGCTTAACCAGAATAATTCGGAACGGACCTGTTGGCCACACCCTTCTGGTCTCAGGGAACCGGCCTATGGGTACAGGGAGTTCTCTTATGGGATAAAGATGGATTTCCGACGTCGAAGCCCCGCATGTCACACTCAGCGTGCGCCTTTGGAATTGACCACGGCAGGCAAAGTGAGCAGCAGAATTTTTACATCTGTCAGGAAGGTTCTGGTGCGGGCGTACTCAACATCCATGGCAACACGGGTCTCGTAGGATGTGTCACTGCGCCCGCGCACTTGCCAAAGACCTGTCAGGCCCGGACGCACGGCGCAGTAATGCTTGTAGTGCTCGCCATACTTCGAGATTTCGCTTTCCACAATTGGACGCGGTCCAACCAGGGACATGTCACCTCGAATGACGTTCAGAAGTTGCGGCAGTTCGTCGATAGAGCTCTTGCGAATGAACTGGCCGAGCGATGTGATCCGGGGATCGCGGCTCAGTTTCTGGGTCTCGGCCCATTCCCGGCGCGCTTCGGGATCGGTTGCCAGAAGCTGTTGCAGGCGCTCTCCGGCATCGGGAACCATGGAGCGAAGCTTGTAGCAGGGGAAAGGCGTGCCGTTCTTGCCCTGACGCATCTGCTTGAAAATGGCTGGACCACCATCCTGGAGGCGGATAAAAATAGCGATGGTCAGGATCAGTGGAGCAGTGAAGACCAGAATGCATGATGCCACAAGCACGTCGAAGGCGCGCTTGGCCATCTGCTCCGCACTCGAATTATCTGAACTGTGTCGCAGCGAGGCGTACGTAGCCATCTCCACTTCGCGTGACTCTTTTGAAAGTCTCAAACCCATATTCGTCCCCTAGAATCTACACTCTTGCGTCGGGTTTACTGCCTCACCCAGCGCAATTCCTAACGAGCCATTAACTCGGAGGTGCCGTTGGATGTTTATTTCTTTCAGGGAGGTTTGCAATCTCTGTACCGCGAAATATTAAAATAATTAACCGTCAGAGACTAATTTCGCGTGCGAGGGGAAAGTAAAGCGCAAATAATCGAGCATTCTGTACACAAAACTGGCATGTTCGAGGCAATTTTTGCCTCACGTGTCAGAGGTGACCGATTTTTGGACAGTCGCGTGCCAAGCCGGCACAAGCGAAAATGAAAAAGGGCGGCCTTTGTGGGCCGCCCTTTCATCGATTCGAATGGGAGTTCGGGTTAGAAGATGCGCTCGCCGATGCGGATCGTATCACCAGGTTTCACGGCCGTGTTGGTATCTAGCGTATAGGTTTCTTCAGAACCGGCATCGACGCTCTTGACGAAAACGACCTTCTTGTTTGCGCGATAGGTGAAGCCGCCCGCAGCCGCAACTGCATTCAGGACGGTCAGGCCCGAATTGTAAGGGTACTCGCCCGGCGAGCCGACTTCGCCAAGAATGTAGTAGGGCCGGTAGTTGATCACTTCCGCACTGACGCGGGGATTCAGGATGTAATCGCCGTCCAGCGTCTCGACGATCTTGGTCTCAAGTTCGGGCGTGGTCAGGCCCAAGGCCTCAACCTGTCCGACGAGGGGCAGGGAAATGGCGCCGGAGCCGTCGACGTCGAATTCGCCGGATAGGTCCGGATGACCAAAGACGGTCACACGCAGCCGATCCCCATTACCAAGGACGTAGGCCGGGGCCGTACGTTGCTCGTAACTGGTGTCTGGCGCATCCGACCGCTGGATAGCCGTGCCGGCCTGACAGGCTGACACAATCAGGAAGGCGCCAGCCATCAAGGCTGTGCAGATTGAGCGAAGAGTCATCATGTCCCCATATTCTCCGTTGTTGGGCGAACTGGCCGCCGTGTAAAATGATCCCTTAAACAGGACTCGTTTCCAGAAAGCTGACATCAGTCTTGAAAAGCTTGGCAGCCGACAGACGGCCGCTGATGAAGGCGCCGGTGTCCAGACCAATGCGGCGATTGTCGCGGAACACGCCTTCAGCCGGCGTATGCCCATGAACCACCATGTGATCGAACTCCTTTGTGTCGTCGAGAAACTCATCCCGAATCCAGAGCAGATCGCGTGCCGATTGTTGCTCCAGCGGGACGTCAGGCCGCATGCCGGCATGAACGAATAAATAGTCCCCGGCCACGTGATAGGACTGGAGGGAGTTGTAGAATTCGAAGTGTTCCTTCGGCAGCCTTTCGCGAAAGCCGCTCCAGACTTTTTCCCAAGCCTTCTTGGCCGCTGTCATGGCCTCGTGTGACGTCAGGCTGGTGCGCGTGTTCGGCGGCTGGAATCCATAGGAATAGAGTGTCTCGCCGCCACCATACCGAACCCATTGCTTGCCGAAATTGGCATCGCTCAGGAACCGAAGCAGCGCTTCTTCATGGTTTCCCATCAGGAACACGGTTTCGAAGTCCTTCAGGCGATCACTGATCAGCAAATCGATCACGTCGCGCGATTGCAGGCCGCGATCAATATAGTCGCCCAGAAAGACCAGGGTCCGCTTCGTGCCTGCGGGAAGGGTTTCGCTATCCTGTTCAATCTGTTCCAGGAGCCGTTCCAGCAAGTCACGGCGTCCATGAATATCACCGATCGCATACAGGCACTCACCTTCCGGGGCTTCAGTGACGCGCGTTGCGACCTGGACCGGCGCCTGCCGAACGGGGGTGTCCACTTGTGGACCAGTGGAAACAAAGCCCTTCCGCATCCGCGCACGCAGAGATGTCGTCGAGCGGGTCAATTGGCCCAGCCTCGCGATGAAAGACTTCTGGATTTGCTGCGTCAACTTGGACATGGAGGCTCTGTAATTAATGACTCATTTATAGTGTTTTTTGACGGAAAACCAAAGGTAAGGCGCGTTTGTCGCTTTTTGGGAAAAGCGTCTCGCGCAGAAAACCGGCCGCCCAGCTCATATGCATCGTGCCGGATGCCAGCCCCGCAAACAGGCCGCAGGCCGAACGTTTCCAGATCGCGACGCCAACTGAGGCCGCACCCAGAACGCCCAGATATCCTGCCGGCAGGATTAGGGCTGGCAAGAAAAGGGGCGAAACAAGGATGCCAAACAGGCTGGCGAGCAGGGCCAGGACCGGAATTGCCTGACGCAATTTCAGCGTATGACGGTGCTTGCGAGCCGTACGGGCGCGGCCTTTTCCGTAATTGAAATACTGTTTTGCCAGCGAGCGGACGCTGCCGCGTGGCACGTACTGGATACGAATATCGGCGTCGAGGAAAATCCGGCCTCCCGCCTGGACGACCCGCTTGTCGTATTCGGCATCCTCATTGTGAGAGAAGGTCTCGTCATATCCGCCGATCATCTTGAACACGGCCAGGTCAAATCCGGCATGATGGCCATGGTCGACATATGCAGACTTTCGCCCGCCCCTGTGGGCGGATCCGCCTGATCCAAGGGGCGTATCCACGACCCAGGCATTGGCGCGCTCGAAACAGGTTTCGCCCATGGCGTCCATCGGCACGACCACCGAGGCGGCATGGGTTGTTTCCAGTGCGTCTGCGACATCAATAATGAAATTGCGAGGATAAATGGAGTGGGCATCACAGCGGATAAGGAATTGGGTTTCCTCGCTGGAATGCTTGGTTGCGGCGAGATTCAAGGCGACTGATTGCAAGCGCTTCGGATTGTGCAACACGCGCAAATTCGGGAACTCACCCTTGAGGCCTTCGACGATCTCAACGGTCCGGTCCGTACTGCCGCCGTCTGCGATGGTCAGCGGAACCTGCCGCAGGCGTTCATCGCCGTCCATCAGGGACCGAATGCACGCCTCGATGTGGCGTTCTTCATTCAGCGTCGGAATGACCGCTAACACTGTCTGTGCCGGCGCTTCCCTGACCAGTCGTCCTGCGTTTCTTTCCATTACATCGCCAAGCATTTGGGCCTCTGAAGTATTTGTCTTCCCTCAGGGAGCAAAAAGCATTCCATTTTTACGACGGAATGACGTCACACAGCTGAAAGCATGATGAATGCGCAAATATTCCCCTCCCTTACGTTAATCTTGCCGTCCGCTGCGAACCTCCTATGGATAGGTATAAACACATAGGAGGAAGCTGCCATGATCGGTGTTATCGCGAAGCTGACCATACAGGACGGCAAGGAAGATCAGTTCGAGCAAGTCGCCAAGGACTTGATGGCGAAAGTGAAGGCCAATGAGCCGGGGTGCCTGACCTACCAGCTCTACAAGTCCAAGAAAGAGGCGAACACTTATATCTTCATGGAGCAGTATGCGAGCCAGGCAGACCTCGAAGCGCATGGTAAAACCGAGTATTTCAAGGCGGCCGGACCGGGCCTCGGAGCCTGTCTCGCCGGTGCGCCGGAAATCTCCTACTTTGACAGCATAGACTGATCCGAGGCGGCCATGGATCTCTCGTTTACCAAGGAAGACCTTGAATTTCAGCAGGAAGTCAGGGACTGGATCGCTGAAGCCTACACGCCCGAATTACGCGCGAAGATGGCCATGTCGAAGAATGGCTATCTCGACAAGGAGGGGCAGGTCGAGTGGCAGAAGCGACTCTACGAAAAGGGTTGGGTCGCGCCGAATTGGCCGGAAAAATATGGCGGTCCCGGCCTGTCTCCGTCGGAGCGCTACATCCTCAATATGGAGCTGTCTGCGGCCGGGACGCCCACCGTCAGCCCGATGGGCATATCGATGGTGGCACCGGTTCTCATGGCCTTCGGGTCGGAAGAGCAGAAGGCGAAGTACCTGCCGCCCATTCTCCGGTCTGATGTCTGGTGGTGCCAAGGCTATTCCGAGCCTGGCGCCGGGTCGGACCTGGCCTCGCTCCAGATGAGCGCGGTTCGCGATGGTGATGATTATGTGCTGAACGGTTCCAAGATCTGGACCACGCATGCCCAATGGGCGGACATGATCTTCTGTCTGGTGCGAACCTCCAAGGAGGGCAAGACGCAGGAAGGGATCAGCTTCATCATATTCCCGATGACGACGCCCGGAATAACAATCTCCGCGCTTCCCACCCTCGACGGACCGCTGGAGGGCCAGCAGGAAATCAATCAGGTCTTCTTCGAGAATGTCCGTGTTCCAATCGCCGAGGCTTTGGTGGGCGAGGAGAACAAGGGCTGGACCTATGCGAAATACCTGCTCCAGTTCGAGCGGGGCAATGCCTATGCGCCCGGGCTCCGGAACATGTTGCGCAAGGCGCGCAAGATCGCGAGCCTCGAGCAGTCTGAGGGCGAGGCGCTCATCCGCGACCATGATTTCTCCCGCAAGCTGGCCAATATGGAAATCAAGATCGACAGTCTGGACGCGACCGAGCAGCGGATCTTTTCGGCTTTGTCGGCCGGGCAGGCGGTTGGGCCTGAGAGTTCCATGCTGAAATGCGAGGGATCTGATACGCAACAAGCCATCACCGAACTGATTCTTGAGGCCACGGGGTCGTATGCTGCGCCATTCATCAAGGACAGTTTCGCGGTTGCGCGAGCCGGCGCAAATGCCGACCTGCCGATGCCGCAATATGCGGTTCCGGTGGCGCCGAGTTATTTCAACTACCGCAAAACATCGATCTATGCCGGGTCGAATGAAATCCAGCGCAATATCATGGCGAAGATGGTGCTTGGTCTTTGACGGACATGGCGGCAGTTTCCAGAAGCGCCGCCCAAACGCCGGGCCTGTTCACGCGGCTGGCTTATGGTGTGGGCGGCGCAGCCGGCGGCATCAAGAACAATGGCTTCGATTACGTCCTCCTGCTGTTCTACAGTCAGGTGCTCGGCCTGTCGGCGGTTCTGGTCGCCGCGGCGATGTGGATCGCGCTGTTGTTCGATGCCGTGTCAGACCCCGTCGTTGGCTACTGGTCTGACAATCTGCGAACGAAATGGGGGCGTCGGCATCCCTTGATGTATGTCGCGATGGCGCCCGTCGCCATCGCCTATTTCTTCGTCTGGAACCCGCCATCGGACCTGACCGAAATGGGACTGTTCAGCTGGCTGCTTACGCTCACAGTATCCGTGCGGCTCATGTACACCCTGTTCGAGGTTCCGAGCACCGCGCTCGCGGCTGAACTGTCCCAGGATTATGATGCGCGCACATCGCTCATGTCCTTTCGATACTTTTTTGCCTGGGTGGGAGGGCTGACGGTTCAGGTCGTCCTGTTCATGTTCCTGCTGAAGCCAAGCGAAGGAGACCCCTCAGGCTTCTTCCATTTGCCAGGCTGGCACAGCTATGGACTGATTGGGGCCTCGTGCATTTTCGTGGCCGTGTTGATCACGTCACTGGGAACGCACAGGCACATTCCCCATCTGAAAGCCCCGCCAAGCCCGCGCAAGCTAACTCCCGTGAAAGTCATTGGGGAAATCTGGGAAACTGTCTCAAATCCGTCCTTCCGGGCCTTGTTTCTGGCGACACTGTTCGGCCTGTTAGCGTCCGGCGTCTCGGCTACATTGAACCAGTATATAAACGGCTTCTTCTGGGAGTTCACCAGCAAACAGATATCGGGACTGACTGCAGCCGTCTACGTGTCTTCCATTCTGGCGCTCGTCCTGGCGCCGTTGGCGGGACGGATGTTCGGAAAGAAGAAAGCCGCTATCGCTATTGGGTTGCTGGCCTTCACCATTGCGCCCGCTCCCGTGATCGCCCGCCAGTTCGGATTGCTACCGCCAAACGGCACAGAAGCGCTCTACATGATTGTTCTGAGTGTGACGGTCGTCGATCTCGCTTTGATCATTGCCTACCAGATGCTGGCTGCCTCCATGGTTGCCGACATCGTGGAAGAAAATGAACTCGCCACGGGGCGCCGTTCGGAAGGCATATACTTCGCCGGTATCAGTTTCATGCGGAAGCTTGCCCAAGGTGTGGGCGTATTGAGCGCATCCTTCATCCTCGCTGCAGCAGCGATCACCCCCAGGATGCGGTCTGCCGAAGCCAGCGAGCAAGCGGTTCGAACTCTTGGGTGGGGCTATGCCCTGACTCTCCTGTTTTTGTGGATGGTCATGATCCTTTGCATCAGTTTCTACCGGATCAGTCGCGAGGACCATGAAAGGAACCTCCGAGAGCTCGCCTCTCGGGGGACGACAGAGCCAACCCCCTGAAAAAACTCACAGATTTGTCATGATTGAAGGAATTGCGTCCCGCTTCACGCCGCAATAGAGCCATACTCATGATCCATACACTCCACATGACAAAACACGTTTCGAAGTTCCTGGTGATTGCCGGGCTTTCGGTTCTGGCCCTGCTTGTCGTGGCGTTCATGCCACTCTTCGCTCACGCCCAACGCTTGCCTCAGTCCCAGGCGGAAATCGATCTTAGCTTCGCCCCGCTTGTAAGAGAAGCCTCGCCCGCGGTGGTCAACGTTTTCACCGAGCGCATGGTCGCCAACCGCGTATCTCCGATGGAGCAATTGTTCTTCGGCGATGCGATCCCGAAACAACGTCGGCAAAACTCGCTCGGGTCCGGTGTGATCGTCGGATCGGATGGCGTAATCGTGACCAACAATCACGTCATTGACGGTGCCGACACGTTCCGGGTGGTTCTCAGCGACCGCCGGGAATATCCGGCCGAACTCGTGCTTGCGGATGAACGGACGGACCTCGCCGTCCTGAAGATCGACACGGAGGGCGCTGTCCTGCCGGTTCTGCCCTATGCAGACACCCGCGCCGCGGAAGTGGGTGATCTTGTTCTTGCCATCGGCAACCCTTTCGGCGTCGGCCAGACAGTGACCAGCGGTATCATCTCCGCAACGGCTCGAACCGATGTCGGCATTTCAGACTATGCCTTCTTCCTCCAGACGGACGCGGCGGTGAACCCAGGCAATTCCGGCGGTGCGCTTGTGAATACGAAGGGCGAACTGGTTGGCGTCAACACCGCGATCTTCTCCCGGTCCGGCGGGTCGAACGGAATCGGCTTTGCCATTCCGGCGGAGATGGTGAAGCGCGTCGTCGATGCCGCGATGAATGAAGGCACGTTCGTGCGCCCCTGGCTCGGGCTGGCTGCGCAATCGGTCAGCTATGACATTGCCAAGGCGCAGGGGCTGGACCGTCCCGTCGGTGTCATGGTGACGGAAGTCTATGATGATGGCCCGGCCGATCGGTCCGGCCTGCGCCGGGGCGACCTTGTTACCGCAATCGATGGCCGCGAAGTGTTCGATGAAAAAGGCCTGAAATTCCTCGCCGCTGTTCGCAGCCCGGGAGATGAAGCCTTCCTGACTGTCCTGCGAGGCGGCAAGACCCAGAACATTGGAGTCACGGTTGAACCGCCTCCGGGTGCGCGGGAAGCCGATATTGTCCTGCTTGACGGGCGTACCGCTTTTTCAGGCGCCCGGGTCGTGGAGCTATCGCCGCGCCTCGCAGAAGAGAATGGCCTCGACCCGTTCCAGAAAGGCTCGGGTATCTACGTTCATTCCGTGATGCGCCGGTCGATCGCCCGCAATTTCTTCCGGCCTGGCGATATTGTCCGATCCGTGAATGGCATTCAGACCAAGACGGTGGACGAATTGAAATCCGCCCTCTCGGCTGGAAAAGAGAGCAGCTGGGATATCGAGATAGAGCGTAATGGCCGGATCGTTCGCGGAACGGTCCGGCTCTAGCGAGGTCAGTTGGCCCGTTTCGGATGCAGGATGACCGGCAATTGCTCATATCCGAGCACGAAATTGGACAGGACGCGTGTCGGCTCGCCGGTCACTTCGACACGATCAAACCGGTTCAGGATTTCCTCCCATAGAATGCGGAGCTGCATTTCAGCGACGCGATTGCCCATGCAACGGTGAATGCCGAAGCCGAAGGACAGGTGACGGCGGGCATTTTCCCGGTCGATGCGGAAGGCGTCCGCATCCGGGATCACTTCTTCATCGCGATTGCCGGAGGCGTACCACATCACCACCTTGTCACCCTTGCGGATCATCTGGCCGCCAAGTGCGGTGTCTTCGGTTGCTATGCGCCGCATATGCGCGAGGGGTGTCTGGTAGCGGATGATTTCTGAGACCATGTTCGGCACGAGGGCAGGGTCCGCGCGCAGCTTGTCATATTCTTCCGGGAACTGGTTCAGGAAGTAGACGCCGCCCGAGATCGAGTTGCGGGTCGTGTCATTGCCACCGACGATCAACAACATCAAATTGCCGAGCAGCTCGATTGGATTATCCGCCATGTCCTTGGTGTCTTCGCCATGGGCCAGGAGGGAAATGAAATCGAACTTGCGGGGCTGGGCGGCCCGTTCGCGCCAGAGTTGGGTGAAATAAGCAACGCATTCGTTCAGATGCTTCATCCGCCATTCCATATCTGTACCGACAATGCCGACAGCGTCGCTTGTTGTTGCAACGTCTGACCAGAAGGGCAGGAGATGACGGTCTTCGAAGGGGAAGTCGAACAGCGTGGCCAGCATCTGGGTGGTCAGTTCGATCGAGACCTTGTCGACCCAGTTGAATTTTTCACCGACTGGCAAACTGTCCAAAATGGCGCAAACGCGCTGACGGATCAGGTCTTCCAGTTCTGACAACTGGGTAGGGGCGACGGCCGGTTGCGCAACCTTGCGCTGGATGTCATGCAGCGGCGGGTCCATGGCAATGAACATGGGCGGCTGGAAATTGTCGCTAGGATCGCCGATCACGATGCTCGGTTCGGACGAGAAGGCCTTGTGATTGGAGTCGACCGCGATGATGTCATGATACTTCGTGACGGACCAATACGCGCCCACCGAGCTTTCCGGGCAATAGTGGACAGGCGCTTCCTTGCGCAATCGTCGGAAATACTCGCCCTGCATGTTGTTCTGGAAAATCTCTGCTTTCGAAACGTCGAAAGTCTCCAGCGGCAGGCTCCAGGGATCTGGAACCGTGCCTTCCGCCTCATACTCTGTATCGGCCATGCTTTCCTCCCGGTTTTTCTTTTCACAATACGTCTGAAAAGGGCGGGCGGCTAGCGGTCAGGCGGCGCCAATTGTTGTGCGGTGCAACAGGCGATCATGGCCGGGATACCCGCCGGTCGCCATATGGAGCAGGCAACGATTGTCCCACATGACCAGCATGTTTTCCTGCCATGACTGTCGGTACTGGAATTCAGGACGAGTCTGCCAGCGGTAGAGTTCGGTGAGCAATTCCCAGCCGTCTTCCGTCGTCATGCCGTCAAATCCCGTTATATAGCCTGCGGTGCCGAATATGCTTTCGCGACAAGTCTCAGGATGGACGCGAATGATGTCGTGCAAATGTACGGCTTCAGCTTCGGGGGAAGCGATAATCGTCATGCTGCGGCCGTTTGCCTTGTCACTATCCCCATACATGCCGCCTGGGGCATAGGCGTTTTTGGCCGAATGGATGGCCTTTTGACCTTCCAGCTTCTCGCGTAAGTCCGCCGGCATCTGTTCGAGCGCCAAATATTGATTTGCAAACAACGTGTCGCCCCCCTGCGGCGGAATGGTGATGCCGAACAGGCAGGTGCCGCTTGGGGGCTCGGGTTGGAAACTCCAATCGGTGTGCCAGCTTTCAGCGAAGATCGGGGCGGTCTCGTCGGCCGCGCGCTGAACTGCAATGATGTGTTCATGGCCGGGAATGGGGGCGATGAACGGATCGTCGCCGAAAGGGCCGAAATACAGAGTGAAACGCTCCAGGTCTGCGTCGCTCATCTCCTGATCCGGAAAGGACAGGACCTGATGGTCTAGCCAGGCTGCCCTAATGTCCGCAATAGTCTCGGCATCAAGCGGCGCGGTCAGGTCAACGCCGCGAATTTCAGCGCCGCACGCCTGTCCCGATGGTATGATCTCCAGTGTCATTTTGTGTCTCCTCCACTTGGCACCTTATCACGCCCTGCAATCACGCCTAGAACGGGCGCATGAACGATCTTTTCTCTGCCTCCGGCCTCTCTGAAGGCGCCCCCCAGCCACTGGCTGACCGGTTGCGCCCACAAACCCTGTCCGATGTGGTCGGGCAGGATCATCTGCTCGGACCCGATGGTCCGCTGCGGCGCATGCTGGAGGCGGGGCGGCTCTCCTCCATAATTTTCTGGGGACCGCCCGGTGTCGGAAAGACAACGATTGCGCGGCTGCTCGCGAGTGAAACAGACCTCGAATTCGAAGCTATTAGCGCCATCTTTTCAGGCGTGAAGGATTTGCGCGCCGCCTTTGAGCGGGCCGAGGCGCGTCGGTCGACGGGGAAGGGCACCTTGCTGTTCGTTGACGAGATCCACCGGTTCAACAAGGCGCAACAGGACGGTTTCCTGCCTTTCGTGGAAGGTGGGATCGTAACACTGGTTGGGGCCACCACCGAAAATCCCAGCTTCGAGATCAATGGCGCTCTCCTGTCGCGCTGCCAGGTCATGGTGCTGAGACGGCTCGATGAGGACGGGCTTGGCCTGCTGATCGATCGGGCCGAGGCCATGGAAGGGCAGAAACTGCCCGTGGTGCCTGCGGCGCGCGCGGCCCTGATCGACATGGCTGACGGGGACGGGCGCTATCTGCTGAACCTTGTTGAGCAGGTCTACACTTTTGCAGGGAAGGGGGAGCCCCTGTCGGTAGAGGCCATGTCGGCTGCCCTTCAGAAACGAGCCCCCGCCTACGACAAGTCAGGCGAGGGTCACTATAATCTTATTTCGGCACTCCATAAGTCTGTGCGCGGATCAGATCCGGATGCGGCGATGTACTGGTTCGCCCGGATGCTGGAGGGCGGGGAAGACCCGCGGTTTCTCGCGCGCCGACTGGTCGTGATGGCCAGCGAGGATATTGGGCTTGCTGACCCCACGGCCATGATGGTCGCAGGCGAAGCGGCGCGTGCGTTCGAGCGCCTTGGCGAGCCGGAGGGGTTGATCCCGCTAGCACATTGCGTCGTCCATCTCGCAACGGCGCCAAAATCGAACGCATCCTATATGGCGCTGAAGAAGGCGCGCGCCGCCGCGCGGGAAACGGGCAGCCTGATGCCGCCCAAATCAATTCTCAATGCCCCCACCGGCATGATGAAGGACCAAGGCTATGGCGAGGGATATATCTACGATCACGATACGGAAGAAGGTGTGTCCGGGCAGAACTATTTTCCGGACGGCATAGAGCGCCCTGTCTTCTACGAACCAAAAGGACATGGCCGGGAGCGCGCTATCATTGAGCGCATGAAATATGTCGCGGAAATTCGAAACCGGAACCGACGCTAATTCATGAGAAATCTTCCGCTACCCGATATCAGTGCTGAAGACCGCGCCTATGCACATAGTCTCATTATATATGAGGACAGCGAGGTTATCGTGTTCAACAAGCCGTCCGGGCTTGCCGTTCAGGGGGGAGGCGGCGTGTCCCAATCGCTGGATGACTTGCTCGTCGCGTTTGCGAAATCGAACGGCAAGAAGCCGCGTCTTGTCCATCGGCTCGACCGGGGCACGTCCGGTGTCATTATTGTCGCGCGGACCAAGCCGGCGGCGGCTTCCCTGTCAGATGAGTTCGCATCCCGCCATGCCAGAAAAACCTATCTCGCCATCGCCAGCGGTCGCTTGCCCGAGCGCGATGCGGGCGTCTTCGACCAGCCGCTAGTGAAAGTTGAGGAGGGCGGACGGCCGCGCATGCTAATCGCCAAGCCGGGACGCAAGGGCAGTCAGGAAGCTGTTACGCACTGGCGTATCCTGTCGCGCCAGGGTGAGCATGCTGTCTTCGAACTGAAACCAGAGACGGGACGGATGCACCAGATCCGCGCCCATCTGATGGGAGCCGGCTGCCCGATCCTGGGAGATCATCTGTACGGATCAGGCGCGCGCTCGGCTGATCGGCTGATGCTGCATGCGCGGTCGCTCGAGATTGCACTCCCGGATCAGGGGCGGCAGACATTCAGCGCACCCGTGCCGACCGCCTTTACTGAACTGGCGGGGCGGCTCGGACTTCAGTTGCCGGAGTAAACTGGCAAAGAAAAAGGCCCTCTGTCTCCAGAGGGCCTCGATCAATCCAAAGGGCAACCGAGACTATCTCTCGCGGAAGCGTGGGATTACAGCTTGGGTCTGGCCGGAATTCACGGCCTCCACGGCTGCCAGCTGTTCCATAAGCGACTGGACGTGCTGGTCTCCAGCAAGGCGGTTCAGCATGATGGCAGCTTCAGCGCCCTCGGCGGACACGCCGAACAGGTTTTCGAGGGCTTCAAGGCCTGTTGGGCGATGCGGGTAGTAGACCAGCCGCGGCGTCACATCGGCGTCGATGTCGGCCAGTTCCTTGGCTTTCTCGATGGCGTCAATGAATGTGCCGAGCTCGTCGACCAGCCCCACGTCGAGCGCGTCTTCACCGCTCCAGATGCGGCCACGCGCGATTTCGTGCACTTCGTCATATGTCATGCCACGGCCGTCTGCGACGATGCCGAGGAAGCGGTCATAGCCGCGCTTCAGCGTGTCCTTTACTGCCGCTTCCTGCGTTTCCGTGAACGTGTCGGCTCCATAGGCGTCGGCGAACTCACCACCCACGCTTACCCGGTCAAAGGTGATGCCGAGCTTGTTCAGGCCGCCTTCCACCGCGAACTTGCCGCCATAGATGCCGATCGAGCCGGTGATGGTGGCGCGGTTGGCCATGATATAGTCGGCACCGGCCGAGACATAATACCCGCCGGACGCGGCGAGCGATCCCATGGATACGATGACCGGCTTGCCGTCAGCCTGCACACGTTCGATGGCGTTCCAGATCTGGTCGGCCGCAACGGGTGAGCCGCCGGGGCTGTCGACACGGAAGATGATGGCCTTGACCTTATCATTCTTGCCGGCGTCGAGAATGGCGCGGGCAATATTGTCCGACGCAAAGCCAGGCGGGGATGAGAAGGGCGAGTCGCCTTCGCCCCCACCCGTCACAACAGCGCCTTCACCGCCGACGACCGCAATTTGCGGTGCGCGCAGGCTTGGGGATGGCGCGCTATAGAAAGCGAGGTCGACAAGTTCTGCGTCATCGCCGGCGCGTTCAAGAGCCGCCGCCGAGGCTTCTTCCGGATACCCGGTCTTGTCGAGAAGCTTCAACGAGATCGCCTTCTCAGCCGGGATAGGTCCGCTTTCAAGGGCTGTGCGAACAGCCTTCGTGTTGAGCCCGCGGTCTGCTGCCATGTCCCCCAGGGCGGTAGTCCAGACAGAGTCTGCCAGCGTTGCGAGGGCTTCCTTGTGAGGCTCGGTATAACCGGTCTTGTTGTAGGAGTTCGGGGCGTTCTTGTATTCGTAGAATGGGTAGATTTCCGGGGTTACATCGATCTTGTCGAACAGGCCCTTGAAGAACTCTGTCTCGAACGTCAGTCCCGGGACAACCAGGTCCGAGCCCGGTTGCATCCAGATTTCATCGGCGGCGGAAATCGACCAATAGGCTGACGGGCCACGAACGCCGAGGGTTCCCTGTGAATGCGCAATGACAAACTTGCCGTGGTCACGGAAGCTCTGGATTGCCTGGCGCAATTCCTCTGCGCGGGCGCTGCCGGTTCCGATAAAGGCGCCCCGGATGAACAGGCCTTTCACATGGTCATCGGATTCGGCTGCCTTGAGCTTGGTCAGCAAGTCGATGAAGCCGGGCGTGCCGGACAGCGCGGCAAATCCGCCTGTAGGGGCCTGATCCGAGAACTCCGTATTCAGGTCCAGAGAAAGGACAACAGAGTCCGGACGCTCAGGTTTTGAGCTTGATGCCCCAACAATGAGCAGCATGAGAAAAGAAAACATCAGGAAGATGAAAATGAACATGGCGGCGAGGGCGCCGGCCATGGAGAGGAAAAAGGTCTTCATTTATGAACGGTCTCCATGCACACGGTCTGGGAGTCGTGTCTTTCTGTATTTCGATATTGCCGATTATCGATAAAATGTAAAGGTGAGCATATCAGCGTGTGTGAAAATCTGGCGGATCGTCCCATTCCCTGCACAAATCCACCGCAAAGGATGAGATCGGGTGTTGCCAGCAACCGCAAGAGTGGCTATCTCGGCGCCTTCATTGGGGTGTCGCCAAGTGGTAAGGCACCGGTTTTTGGTATCGGCATTCCCAGGTTCGAATCCTGGCACCCCAGCCATCGTCTTCCAGATCGCCGACCATGCGGGAAGACAACGCGAGACAAAAATCGATCGTTACTGTATCACGCCGGTTGCCAATGGACGTGCGACCGATATTTTCCTTACTGAATCGTAAAGCATCTTATTGATCCCGGAATTCAGGGTTGTTAGCGTTAGGGATCAAAAGTAAGGGCGTTGCGTACCCGGCGTCTGAGTGGCAAAGGGTATAACCAGAGAGCGGCCCACGCTCCAAAGCTCAGGGGAGAGGTCGGGCGTCTCTACGCCTTTCGGCTTCCGTTTATACTACCAGGCCAATTGTGTGTGTGGCCATGGCATTGAAACCGGGACGTCCTCATGAGCAGGGCGCCTGACTGTCGATTTTTACGCGCAATTCCTGCGCGACCGTTTGGAGAGTGAGAGGCAAACCTCATGAAGAAACTTCTGTCACCAGCTCGCGGCGTTCTCGCCGCTGCGCTGATTGCGGGCTTGGCCATGCCGGCCCAGGCCCAGCTGCGCGAAGCACTGAATACCGGCGAGCAGGCCACCCGGCGCGCCGAACAGGTTCAGGAGCAGATCAACCAGTTGGACGACCAACGCACCGATATGGTGCGGGAATACCGTACCCTGCTTCAGCGCCGTGACGCCGCTGATCTGTACGCCAAGCAGCAAGAGCTTGTTGTCCAGAGCCAGGAAGAAGAGATCGAGTCCCTGACCAGCCAGCTCGGCTCGATTGATGACATCACCGCTCAGACGGTTCCGATGCTTCTCGGCATGATCGAAGATCTCAAGGGCTTCGTTGCCGCGGATCTTCCTTTCAAGCAGGAAGAGCGTCAGGCTCGCCTCGATGGCCTCGACGCTGTCATGGAAACCGCGAACGTCACGCCAGCTGAACAGTATCGCCTGATCATGGACGCCTATCAGGCTGAAATGGAATATGGCCGCACGATCAGCACCTGGCAGGAAGAGATCACCATCGGCGGTAACCCGACGACGGTCGACATGTTCCTGTATGGCCGCGTCGCACTCGTCTATGCTGCACCAAACGGCTCTGCCGCTCGCTACAACCGCAACACCGGTGAGTGGGAATCGATCAAGGGCGGCTACGTCGCTGATATCGACAAGGCAATCCGCGTTGCTCAGGCAAAAGCCCAGCAAGACGTTCTGTTCGCTCCGGTTCAGAAGTTCTCCGTCGAGTAATCGGCAGGCACCAGAGAATTAAGAGGTAATATAGATGTTGAAGTTCAATTCCTCGCTGAAGGCTCTCGGTGCAGCTACGCTGCTCGGCCTCGGCTCAATCGCGGTGTCCGCTCCGGCCACTGCTCAATCGCTCCAGGATGTTCTCGCCAAAGTGCGTCAGGACTCCAACCAGATGTCTGCGGAAGACCAGCAGCGTCTGCGTGAATTCCAGGCAGATACCGCTGCCCAGTCCCAGAAGATGTCTGATGCCCGCGGCGCCCTTGCTGCAGCAGAAGCTCGCGGCCGGGCACTGAGCGCACAGTTCGACGCCAACGAGGCCACTCTTGCCGACCTGGAAGCTCAAGTTTCCGAACAGGCTGGTGACTTCCAGGAGCTGCTTGGTCAGTTCCGTTCGGCAGCCGGCGAAACCATGCCGGAAATCGCGAACTCTTTCGCAAACTTTGATTATCAGGGCCGCGTTGAAGGCATTGCCGAAATCGCTGAGGCCCGCACGCTTCCGAACCGCGCTCAGCTTGAGCGTCTTCCGAAAGCCATGATCCAGGAAATGATTGCCCAGTCCGAAGTCAAAAGCTTCACGGCAACGGTCGATGGTATTGGTGCAGACGCATCCAACGCTGAAGCCGAGCTGATGCGTGTTGGCGTGTTCACCGCTGCCACCGTCGACGGCACGGACTTCGTCGAAGTTCGCAAGAAGGACAATGGCGAGACCTTCCTTCAGGTCTTCGAAAAACAGCCTTCCGGCGCCTTTGCGTCTTCGATGAACAGCCTGATCAAGGCCGGTCCGGACCAGATCGTCCGCGCCCCGGTCGACCCATCCAAGGGTAACCTGTTCGGCATTCTCGGCGACCTGCCGGAATTCGGTGATCGCCTGAAGCAGGGCGGTCCTGTTGGTGCTGTTATCATGGCGCTGCTGGCTGTTGGCCTGCTGCTCGGTCTCTACAAGATGTTCACGCTCTTCACGATGGGCGGAGCCATGCGCAAGACGGCGAAAACCCGTCAGGCTGGCGACGGCAATCCGCTGGCTCGCGTGTTCGAAGCCTACGAGCAGAACAAGCAGAACGACATCGAGACGCTGGAACTCAAGCTGGACGAACAGATCCTTCGCGAGAGCCCACGCATCGAGCGGTTCAACGACATCATCAAAGTGCTTGCTGCTGTTGCACCGCTGCTCGGCCTGCTCGGTACCGTTATCGGTATGATCATCACCTTTACGTCGATCACCATCTACGGTGCCGGCGATCCGAAGCTGATGGCTGGTGGTATCTCCGTTGCCCTTATGACGACCGTGTTCGGTCTCGTGGCGGCTATCCCGCTTCTCCTGGTCCATGCAGTCGTGTCCGCAATGGCACGTGGCAATCAGCAGATGCTTGACGAACAGGCTGCTGGCCTGGTCGCCGAGAAAGCGGAATCCACGCGCGGGGCGATGGCGTAAGCCATCCCCCTCGTACACCCGAGGAGTAACCCGATATGGGTTTTGCAGACTTACAGGCTTTCCTCGATCGTGGCGGTCCAGTGTTGCTGGTCATTATGCTTGCAACATTCTTCATGTGGGGCCTGATTTTGGAACGCGTGTTCTATTTCAGGTTCGCACATAAGCAGGTCGCTGCCGATGCGATTGCGGAGTGGCGTTCGCGCTCCGACCGGAAATCCACACTCGCGCACTGGGTAAAAGACAAGCTGGTATCCGAAGTCCGCATGAAAGCGGAACAGAATGTCCAGCTGACCAAGGCAATGGTGGCGCTCGCGCCACTGCTCGGCCTGCTGGGCACCGTGACCGGAATGGTCGCTGTGTTCGACATCATGGCGATCACCAGCGGTGCGGATGCAAAGGCCATGTCGGCCGGTGTGTCCCGCGCCACGATCCCAACGATGGCAGGCATGGTCGCCTCGCTCTCAGGCATTCTTTTCACGTCCGGCATGGACCGCCGGGTCAACCGCTCGGTCCAGCAGGTTGAAGACGCGATGGAGATTAGCTGATGCGAGGACGTACACACAGAGCACCTGAAGAGGCGAATGTTGACCTCACGCCCATGTTGGACGTGGTCTTCATTCTGCTCATCTTCTTTATCGTGACTTCGACCTTCGCTCAGGAAGAGACGATCGGCATCGAGCCGCCGCCTCCACCGGCACCGGACCAGGAACAGCAACAACAGGTTCCCGCGATCCTGATCTATGTTGATGAATCCAATCTGATCACGGTGAATGGTCGCGTGACCGACATCGGATCTGTCCGCGCCAACATTGAGCGTGTTCGGGCTGAGAATCCGGAAAGCCAGGTGGTTATCCAGGCTCATCCGAAGTCGAGAAATGGCGTAATCGTCCTTATTCGGGACGCCGCCTATAACGCTGGCTACACGACAGGGGTTAACCTTGTCCTGTCGCAGGCAGAGTAGAGGAGCACCGCATGGCACGCAGAAAACGCCAATCGATGGCCGGCGGTGGAGGGGCTGAGGACGATGTGAACCTCACCCCGATGCTGGATGTGGTTTTCATCCTGCTCATCTTCTTCATTGTCACGGCACAGTTCATCAAGGAGCCGGGCGTCGATATCGTCCGTCCTGAAGTGGACAACAAGGCAATCGCAAAGCCGCTTGCCATTCTCGTGGCGATCAACGCTGACAGCCAGATCTATATCGACAAGAAGGAAGTCGCTCCAGAGGAAGTGTCCTTTACGCTGAAACAGATGCGTGAAGACAATCCTCGTGGTAAGATTGTCATTCAGGCCGATGTAGCATCGGAAGCCGAGGTCCTCGTGGACCTGATGGAGACCATCAACAAGATCGATGGTGCCACGGTGATCGATGTGTCGGCGAAGAGAGATTAGGAGATAAGTCATATGCTAAATAATCCTTTTCTTCGTCTTCTGATTGCGCTCGGTATCGCTATTCCGATCGTGTACGCACTGTTCATGCTGATGAGTTACCTGATCAGCGTGAAGGAAGTGAAGCTTGATCAGAGCGAGCAACGGGTGTTGTCGGCAATCACGCCGCAGCAGCAGGATACGGATGTGCGGGTTCGCCAGCGTTCCAAGCCCAAGCGGATCGACTCTGCTCAGAAGCCGCCACCTCCGCCAAAAGTCTCGGCCACCAAGTCCCAGATCAATTTGCCAACCCCTCGGATTGAGGGTGCTGCGCCGACAGACCTGAACCTTGGCCGTATGAACTCACTGGCGATCGACCCCGTTGCGATCTCTGATCGTGACGCCCAGCCGATCCGTCCGCCCACCCCGTCCTACCCGCAACGCGCGGCAGAGCGTGGTACGGAGGGGAGCTGTGATGTGCGCTTCGACGTGGATACGCGTGGTCGTCCGTACAATATCACCGCAACCTGCACGGACAGTGTCTTCAAGCGGGAAGCCGAGCGGGCTGTCAGCAAGGTGGAGTTCGCACCGAAGATCATTCGCGGCAAAGCGGCTGAGCGTCGGAACGTGGTCTATCCGCTGGAATTCAAACTGGCTGACTAAGGTCGGGTTTGATCTCAAGATTTGAAAAGGGCGCTCCTTGGAGCGCCCTTTCTATGTTGGGGGGATATTCGAAAGGAGGCTTGCTATGACAAACATGTAATGATATAAAGTAACGAATAGGAGGTCGAGAAATGCCATTGCGTATAAACTCAGTGCTTGGAAGCATCCCACTCGTTGACGGCGGTAGAGCGCCAACGATCTCCCTCAAATCGGACCCCGGCCGCTTAGCCATGGCAGCGCTTCCTGCGGCGGCAATCACGGCGGGGCTTTTTGCACTCATGAATGTTCTGATTCATGTCGAGGAAATTCGTCTCGACACCGTTCCGCAGCGTATATTGGGGGCCATCGTTTTTGACGCAGATTTGATATCCGAGCCAGTCCTGCCTGATCGCTTACCTCCTAAGCAGATCGAAGTCATAACTCCGCCGCCTATACCCAAAGTACAAATGACGAAGGGCGAGGTTGGGTTGCCTCCCATCATGAATATAGGCCAGGTGCCTAGCCGGACCCCGGTTGGAAGCCTTGGCTCCATCATGACGAGCGCGAGTCCCATGATTGACCGCACAGCCGTTCCGGTTCGCCCTCCCATGCCTACCTATCCGCGTCAGATGGCGGCGGGAAATATGGAAGGGGAGTGCCTTGTCAAATTTAACCTTACAGCGCGTGGAAATCCATTCGACGTTTCGGCCGAGTGCACGCCGCCGGGTTTCGAATCGGAGGCCCGCAGGGCGGTAGAAAAAGCGGAATTCCTCCCTCGGATTCTCAAGGGGCGTGCCATCGAAACGCGCGGCTTGAGCTACCCGCTTGAATTCCGCCTCAATGAGGAGTGATAATCATTAAAACTCTGTAGTACATCGTTGACGCACCGTGCCCATTGCACCCATATTCGGCACGAAACGTAACAGATTTACACTTGGGCGACGCGCACGCAGAAAAAGCCTCATAAAGCGCGCGGAAGTCCTTGATCCAGCCGGTCAATTCCGGTTGAAAGAGCTGAACCCCGCGGTCCCTGCGGACAGGAGAGGAATTATGGGATTTAAAGCTACCCTGAAAGGTGCCGTTCTCGCCGGCATGATGGCAGCATTCGGTGCCGGTGCCGCTATGGCGCAGGCCGCATGTGAAGAGACGCAGTTCTCCTCCAAGACCGGTGAAGTCTATCTCAAGGCTGAACAGGCTGCGATGCAGAACAAGGATTTCAACACGGCAGCCCAGGCTCTCGGCCAGCTGAAGTCGATGGAACTGAACTGCTACGAAGAAGGCGCAGTCCTGAAACTGTCAGCCTATATCAACATTGAGCGCGGAGATCGCCAGGGCGCTGTCCGTGACCTCATGTCGGCGCTTGAGAAGGGCTATATCCCTGAAAAGGATGCTGCCCAGACCTATTACAACATTGCCCAGATCCACTTGCAGGATGAGAATGTCGAGAAGGCGCTCGAGTTCATGAAAAGGTGGCAGCAGGCTGGCGGAAAGCCTGACCGGCAGCAGAAGTGGCAGCTGGCTGTGCTTTATCAGCGCGTTGACGACTTCAAGACGTCCATCAAATGGGCCGAAGAAGTCAAGCGCGACGATGGCAGCAATTACAAGCAGGAAGTCTATGACTTGCTGATCTATCTTTACAATTCGGTCGACGACAAAGCGAAGCTCGCCTCCATTCTGGAAGAGGTTCTGGTCCGCAATCCGACTGAGCGCAAATACTGGGACGCCATTGCGGGGAACTATTTTGCTGCGAACGAAGAGCGCAAGGCCTTCGAAGTTCAGAAGGCCATGTATCTGGCCGGACTTCTGACGAAGGAAGAGGAGCTGATGCGTGTCGTCAACTTCTACAACCGGTTCAACGCGCCTTACCACGCGGCCCAGATTCTCGAAAAAGAGATGAATGCCGGCCGGGTCAGCAAGTCCCTGAAGAACCTCGAATTGCTGGCGAACCTCTATCAGGTCGCGCGGGAGCATGAGAAAGCCATTCCGGTGATCAAGCAAGCTGCCAGCGCTGGTGGTGGCGGGCCGATGCTCGAGCGTCTTGGTCGTTCCTATGCTGACCTCCAGCAGTGGGAAGAAACCGAGGATGCCCTTCAGCAGGCTTTGAAAGCTGGCGGCCTGAAAGATCGTGCGACCGCTTATGTCATGATCGGCCAGTCTCGCTATGAGCGTGATGATCGCTCCGGGGCACGTGACGCTTTCCGTCAGGCAGGCAACCGTGCCGGTCGCAGCTGGCTGCAATTCATGGACTCCGAGGAAGCCACCGCCGACGCACTGGTCTGTTTCGAAGTTCAGTCCGCCTATCTCAACGTCGAGAACGAAGCCAAGATCTGTAAGCGTCTTGAAGTGCTCGGTGAAGACAATGTGCCAGAAAGCTGCAAAACGGTGCCTGAGCGCCTGCAGGCTGCACAGGAGAAGTTCAACAGCACGCCGGAATGTCGCGCACAGCGGTCCTAGCGTCTGATAGAAGACTAATGAAAACCCCGGCCAGTGTGCCGGGGTTTTTTGATTCAGGAATAGGCGCTCAGCACATCATCGACGGCGCGTTCAAGATCCTTGAGCGTCGCGACATGGCTCATGGTCGAGCAATAGGGGCGATAGCGCGGGATTTCGCTGTCACCCGTGCCCCATGCGGCCAAGGGCTCGGGGTTCAACCAGATGGTCCGTTTTGCACGGGCGGCAAAATCGCGGAACAAATCTGTTCTCGGATCGTCATAGTTGGAGCGGCCATCGCCAAGCACGATGATAGTGGTGCGCCGATCAATCAGGGATTCATGATTGGTCTTGAGATCGGACCAGGCTTGGCCGTAATCCGTCGATCCCATGCCGGCCACCCGCAGGATGATATCCATGGCGTGCTCGAAAGGATTGTCCTCCAGGATGCCGTCAACGTCGACAAGCTTGTTGGAGAAGGCGAAGGCGTGCATGTCCGGCACGACGTCCTTCATCGACCAGAGCAGGAGAAGCAGGAAGCGAACATAGCGCGCCACCGATCCGGAGACATCGCAGATCACAACGATCTTGGGACGCTCGCGCCTTTTCTGGCGCCATACCACATTGAACGGCACGCCATCTACACCCGCATTTGCGCGCATGGTGCGCCGGACGTCCAACTGGCCGCGGTTTTTCTTTCGTCGGCGTCGTGAGTGCTTCACCGCCAGCCGCTTCGCGATCCGGGCGACCAGCACCTTCATGCGCGCCATGTCGCTCAATTCAATCGCCGACAGTTTCTTGTTCTCGGCAAAGTCATTGCGAAACTGTTCAGTCTCGCCCTTGCCGAAGATGTCGTAGCTGCGCTGCACGCGGTCACGGGCGCGAAGGGTGAGGTCGCGGCGCATTTCGATCAGGCGTTCGGCTTCCGCTTCGCCCTCCTCGCTGCGCTCCTGGAAAGCCTGCATTAGGCGTTCCTGCAGCTTTTCGCCGCCCATCTGCTTGACCATTTGCTGGGCAAAATAGGCGACTTGGGTCGAAAAGCGGATATCGTCAGCATCGACGGCGTCGGCCGCGCGCTCCAAGGCAGCTGAGATGGCGGCTTCGTCGCCGGATTCCATCAATTCGATGGGGTCAGTGTCTGTATACGGGGCATCGGATCCGGGATCACTATGTGTGTCAGAGCTCTTTCCATCGGGAATGTCCCGCCTGGCAAAGTAGGTCTCGAACAATTCGTCGAATGTCACTACTTCGTCGGGCGACTTCGCCAGTGTGCAGCGCAGGGCATCCTTCAGGAAATTGCGGTCAGCATAGCCAGTCACCGAGACCGCACGGGCCGCATCCAGCGCTTCACCGGTCGACACCCGCACGTCTGAGGCGCGCAGGGCTCGGATAAAGCTGGTGATCTGACGGTCCATGCCTGCCTCGGATCAGCGTGCCATCTGCCCCGGATAGGCAGGCTTGCCGCTGGTCGCTTCACGCACGAGTTTCGGCACATCTCCTGACACGGCCGCAATGTCACTCTCATGCTTCAGCAGGACGTTCAGCGTCTCGCGCACAAAGGCCTCGTCGAGCGCATTCGCGTGAAGCAGCAGGAGCGTTTTGGCCCAATCAACGGTCTCGGCAATCGAGGGCCGTTTCTTGATGTCCATGTCGCGCACGGACTGAACAAAGCCAACCATTTGGTTCAGGAGGTCTTCTGAAATGCCTTCCACGCGCGCCTGCACGATACGCTGTTCGCGCTTATGGTCCGGGAAGCCGATATGAAGATGGAGACAGCGTCGCTTCAGCGCATCGCCCAGCTCTCGCACATTGTTCGAGGTCAGAATGACAATAGGGGGCACATTCGCCTTGATCGTGCCAATCTCCGGCACGGTCACCTGATAGTCTGACAGGACTTCCAGCAGAAAGGCTTCGAACTCCTCATCCGACTTGTCGATCTCGTCGACCAGAAGCACGCTGCCGGCAGACTGGCGCATGGCGGTCAGGAGGGGACGAGATTCGAGGAATTGCTCGGAGAAAAACAAATCCTCGAACGAACCGAGTTTGGCGAGGGAGGATTCAAGCGATTTTTCGTCGCCGACCACCTCGTTCAGCTTTTCCTTCAGCAGTTGGGTATAAAGCAGCTGCTTGCCGTATTTCCATTCGTAGAGGGCCTTGCCCTCATCGAGGCCCTCATAGCACTGCAAGCGTAACAGCGGCACGTCGAGCCAGCGCGACAGGGATGCGGCGAGATCGGTCTTGCCGACGCCCGCAGGCCCTTCGATCAGGATCGGTTTGCGCAGGCCAAGCGCCAGGAAAACAGCGGTCGAAATCTGCTGGGTCGAGATATAGCCGACGGATTCAAGGCCTGACGTAATCGCTTCGATCGACGTCATGGGCTCATAGCCGGTAGGGATTGTCTTTGTCATCCCTCAAAGGGGTAGGGCGGCGAGTAGGGACTGGCAAGACGTCTCGCTGGGGTAGGACCTGAGAGTCTACGTAGTGTCACGGGTTATTCCTGCTCGCTTATCCAGCTTAGACTGCGCCAAATACATGGGAGAGTGAGATGAGCGATACGACCCCTTCATTGGTCCGGGAGGCCGTTGGCGTATTCGAGACGGAAGAGGCGTTGCAAGTCGCCATCGACGACCTCCTGAGCCACGGATTTGATCGTGCCGAGATTTCCCTGTTGGCCGCATCTGAAAGCGTTGAGCAAAAGCTTGGCCATACCTACCGGAAAGTCGCTGAAGTCGAGGATGATATTTCTGCGCCCCGGATTGCCTATGTCGCAGAAGAGGATGTCGGGGCTGCGAAAGGAGCGGTCATCGGCGGATTGATCTATGTCGGCGCACTCGCTGGCATGATCCCGGTTGTGGCCTCCGGTGGCGCCTTGGCGGCGGCCTTGGCGGGGCTAGTCATTGGCGGGGGAGGCGGGGCGGCGCTCGGGACCGTTCTGGCGCGGCTGATCGGCAAGGAACATGGCGAATACGTTGCCGATCAGATTGAACATGGCGGCCTCGCTCTCTGGGTGCGGACCTGGAATACAGGAGATGAACGCCGTGCTGTGCAGATACTGAAGGCCCATTCCGGGAAGGATGTCCACCTGCATGGCTTGCCCGACCATGGCTATGTTCCTGACACATCTGTCCTGACCGTCGGAGTGGATGTCGAACAATCGACGCAGATCGTGGATGATGGCAGCGGTGTGTTCTACGTCTCCGGCAAGATGTTTTCGGACCGGGACACCGCGCAAGCCTATCTCGATCGTCAGACCTATCTTGATACGCTCTATCACTCGACCCAGTCGCTCGACTTTGATCTTGATGAGGCGCTGCTGGATCCAGCCACCACATTCCATTCGGTCAAGGAACTCATGGATGTGCCCTGTCCGGATCCGGTGAAACGCGAATTGCTGCGCCGGTGGGCCTATGACGTGAAGACGCTGGAGGTGGCGGATGATGAGGGCATGACGGGCCCGACGTCTGCAGATTTGCTTCAGGAGATCGAAAGCGCCTTCGCACGGCTGCAACCCGCAGACTGAATTGCGCCTGCGCCCGGTGCCCTGAAGGGTTCGACACTATAGGGGCGACGCGCTAGGGATTTGCCTATGCCCGTCGCCCGGATTCTCTTTCCCCTGCCGCTGCCCGAACCGTTCGATTATGCGGTGCCGGAAGGGTTCGAAGTGCGCGAAGGCTCCTATGTTGCGGCGCCGCTTGGAAAGTATGAGCGGCTGGGTGTCGTGCTTGAGTTGCTGCCGGACAGCGCAGGCGAAGGCCGGAAGCTCAAGGAGGTTTCTGACGTCTATCCGACGCCGCCGATGACCGCTGCCATGCGGGACTTTATCCACTGGGCTGCGCGCTACACGGTCTCGCATCCGGGGCATGTCCTCGGCATGGCGCTACGATCACGCGGCGGACTGACGCCCTCACCGACGGAAACGGTTTACCATTTGACCGGGGTGGTCCCGTCGCGGATCACGGAAGCCCGCACGAAACTTATCGAGGCGGTGAAAGAGCTGGGCCCTCAGACAGCCTCAACGCTCGCCGAGGCGGCGGGTGTGTCATCCGGTGTCGTGAAGGGGCTCGCGGACGCTGGCGTGTTGCGAGCCGATTCGCTGCCGACGGATCTGCCGTTTGAGACCCCATCCCCCGACCTGCCGGGTGCGACCCTTACAGAAGAGCAGGCGGAGGCGGCCGAGGCGCTGAAGCAGGCCGTGTCCACCCGTACTTTCTCCACCTTCCTGATCGATGGCGTGACCGGCTCGGGCAAGACCGAGGTCTATTTTGAGGCCATTGCGGAATCCCTGCGTACCGATCCGGAGGCACAAATTCTTGTCCTCCTGCCGGAAATCGCGTTGACCCAGGCCATTCTCTCGCGCTTCGAAGCGCGCTTCGGGGCCAAGCCTGCGCCCTGGCATTCCGGTCTGTCCGACAAGGAGCGCCGGCGGACGTGGCGGGAAGTCGCTCATGGCCGCGCGCGGATCGTGATCGGAGCCCGGTCTGCGCTGTTCCTGCCGTTCCACAGTCTCAAGCTCATTATCATCGATGAAGAACATGATGGCAGCTACAAGCAGGAAGACGGCGTCACCTATCATGCGCGTGACATGGCGGTAATGCGGGCTAAGCTTGAAGGCGCCATTGTGGTTCTGGCCTCCGCGACGCCTGCGCTTGAAACGATTGTGAATGCAGAGACTGGTCGCTACCATCGCCTGCAACTCTCGGCGCGGCCGGGCGCATCGCGCTTGCCGGATGTGGACCTTGTCGATCTGCGCCGCGCGCCGCCCGAGCGCAATCACTGGCTGTCGCCGCATTTGATCCACGCCATGCAAGAGACGCTGGCGGCCGGGGAACAGACTCTCCTGTTCCTGAACCGACGGGGCTATGCCCCTCTGGTCATCTGCAAGAGTTGCGGCGAAAGACTGAAAACGCCCGGCACCGAGAACTGGCTGACCGAGCACCGCTATACAGGGCGGCTCGTCTGCCATGTGACCGGCTATTCCATTCCCAAGCCCAAGACCTGCCCGCATTGTGGCGCGGCTGATTCCCTGATGGGGGTCGGGCCGGGGGTCGAGCGTGTGGCGGAAGAGGTGAGGACCCTGATGCCGGACGCGCGAATCGAAATCTTCTCCTCGGATACCGCCCAGGGCGGTGAGGCGACTCGCGGCATCGTTGACCGTATGGAGCAGGGCGAGATCGACGTCCTGATCGGCACTCAGATTGTCGCCAAGGGCCACAATTTCCCGAATCTTACCCTTGTGGGCGTGGTCGATGCCGATAGCGGCATGAAGGGCGGTGACCTGCGTGCAGGGGAACGGACTTATCAATTGCTGAGCCAGGTGGCTGGCCGGGCAGGGCGAGCCGAGCGTCCCGGCAGGGCGCTGGTGCAGACCTATGCCCCGGACAATCCCGCCATGATGGCGCTCGCGGACAATAATCGTGATGGCTTCCTGCAAATCGAGCGGGATGTACGCGCAGAGCTGGGCCTGCCGCCTTTCGGGCGTCTTGCCGCGATGATTCTGTCGGCGCCGTCGGCCCAGCTCGTGGACGAGATCGCGCTGCAAATCATACAGCAGGCACCGAATGGCGAGGGGATCGAAGTGTTCGGGCCTGCGCCGGCCCCGATTGCCGTATTGAGAGGACGTCACAGGCGGCGATTCCTGGTGAAATCACCCAAAAACATTGATCTTTCCGCCTATATGACGGCATGGATAGCGCGACTGAAGCTGCCAAACGCGGTAAGGATGTCGGTCGACATCGATCCTTACTCATTCCTGTAAGCCTGTGGTTTTGCAGTGAATGCCATTTCGCCGCATAGATAGCTTCTTTGGCTGTGTTGTCAGGCTGAAAGACTGATGCTAAGCGGCGCACAGTTTGTATGGGCGCGTGCCGCAGGGCGCGCCGCCTTGCTTTGTATTTTCGGTCGATTTGGCCGCCTCAACCATGGATGACGGAACCTTGGCTGCATCTAAAGTGACACAAGCGAGCGAAGCTGCTCGGCGCTATGCCAGCGCCCTCTTTGACCTTGCTCAGGACAAGGGCGAGCTCGCCGAGGTCCACAAGGATTTTCAGGCTTTTGCAAAGCTGCCGCAGCAGTCCAAGGATTTGACGACGCTGCTCAGCTCCCCAGCCTTTTCGGCGGATGAGAAAGTCGCTGGTCTGTCTGAAGTGATGAAGAAGGCGGGCTTTTCCGGCTTGCTCGCGAATTTCGTGGGCGTGATGGCCCGCAATGGCCGCTCCCAGGATATTCTGGGCGCCCAGGTCGCCTTTGACGAATTGTATGCGAAACAGCGCGGCGTAAAGCGCGCAGTTGTCCGCACCGCAAAGGAAATGTCTGGCGCCGAGCGCCAGCGCATCGAATCAATCCTCGCCAAGGTCGTTGGCGGCGAGGTCGAATTGTCCAGCGAGGTTGACCCCTCGCTGATCGGCGGCATTCAGCTGCGCATCGGCTCTCAGCTCGTTGACGCAAGTCTTGCCGCCAAACTGGATCGCATGAACACCGCCATGAAGGGAGCATGAGTAGCTCGATGGACATCTCACCAGCAGAAATTTCGGGCATCCTGAAATCGCAGATCGAAAACTTCGGCGTAGAAGCTGAAGTTTCCGATGTCGGTCAGGTTCTGTCAGTTGGCGACGGTATCGCCCGCATCTACGGTCTCGACAGCGTACAGGCTGGCGAGATGGTTGAATTCGACGGCGGCATCAAAGGCATGGCGCTCAACCTTGAAAGCGACAATGTCGGCGTCGTGATCTTTGGCGACGACCGCTCGATCAAGGAAGGCGACACCGTCAAGCGCCTCGACGAGATCGTTGCTGCTCCCGTCGGCAAGGGCCTGCTTGGCCGTGTTGTGAACCCGCTGGGCGAGCCGATCGACGGCAAAGGCCCGCTGACGGACGTAGCTGGACGCTCCCGCGTGGACGTGAAGGCTCCGGGCATCATCCCGCGCAAATCTGTGCACGAACCCATGATGACAGGCATCAAGGCCATCGACGCCATGATCCCGGTTGGCCGCGGCCAGCGCGAGCTCGTCATTGGTGACCGCCAGACCGGCAAGACCGCCGTGTGCATCGACACCATCCTGAACCAGAAGCCGACCAATGATGCCGCCCAGAGCGACAGCGAAAAGCTGTTCTGTGTCTACGTCGCCATCGGTCAGAAGCGCTCTACGGTGGCCCAAGTCGTCAAGACGCTCGAAGAGCGCGGCGCCCTCGACTACACGATCGTCGTGTCCGCAACGGCTTCCGAGCCAGCTCCGCTTCAGTACCTCGCGCCGTTCACCGGCTGCGCCATGGGCGAGTGGTTCCGCGACAACGGCATGCACGCCCTGATCATCTATGATGACCTGTCCAAGCAAGCTGTGGCCTATCGCCAGATGTCCCTGCTGCTGCGTCGTCCACCGGGCCGCGAAGCCTATCCGGGTGACGTGTTCTACCTCCACAGCCGCCTGCTTGAGCGCGCCGCCAAGATGGGCGATGCGGCTGGCAACGGCTCCCTGACGGCTCTGCCGATCATTGAAACCCAGGCTAACGACGTGTCGGCCTACATTCCGACCAACGTGATCTCCATCACAGATGGCCAGATCTTCCTTGAGACGGACCTGTTCTACCAGGGGATCCGCCCAGCTGTGAACGTCGGCCTGTCGGTGTCTCGTGTGGGCTCCGCCGCTCAGACCAAGGCCATGAAAAAAGTCGCTGGCTCGATGAAGGGTGAACTCGCCCAGTATCGCGAGATGGCCGCCTTTGCGAAATTCGGCTCCGACCTCGACGCCGCAACCCAGCGCCTGCTGAACCGTGGTGCCCGCCTGACCGAACTTCTGAAACAGCCGCAATACTCGCCGCTGCTGATGGAAGAGCAGGTTGTCGTGATCTATGCCGGTACGCGCGGCTATCTCGACAAGGTCGATCTGAAAGAAGTCACCCGCTACGAGAAAGAGCTGCTCGCTCATATTCGCGGCGCCAAGGCTGATCTCCTGAAGAAAATCCGCGAGGAGAAAGCCCTTACGGACGATATCGAAGCTGAGATCAAGAAGACCCTCGACGATTTCACGGCGAAATTCGCCTGATATCGCCCGCAGATTGAGAACGAAGAACCAGAAGGCCTGACATGCCCAGCTTGAAGGACCTCAAGAACCGGATCAGCAGCGTGAAATCCACGCGGAAGATCACGAAGGCCATGCAGATGGTCGCGGCAGCGAAGCTGAAGCGCGCGCAAGACGCTGCGACAGCTGCGCGGCCCTATGCCGAACGCATGGCCTCGGTTCTGGCCAACCTCTCAGCTTCGGCTGACGCGGGCGGACCGAAACTCCTGACCGGAACCGGCGAAGACAAGACCCATCTGATCGTCGTCCTGACGGCAGAACGTGGCCTTGCTGGCGGTTTCAACACCTACGTCGTGAAGCTTGCCAAACAAAAGATTGGTGAGCTGCGCGCCGAAGGCAAAACCGTGAAAATTCTTACGGTTGGCAAGAAGGGCCGTGAACAGCTGTCCCGCGACTATGGTGACATGTTCATTGATCATATCGACCTGTCCGGCGTGAAGGGCGGCGACTTTTCCGAGTCTGCCATCAGCATCGGCAAGATGCTGACCCGCCAGTTCGAAGACGGCGAGTTCGATGTGGCGACACTGGTCTATTCCCAGTTCGTCAACGTCCTCAGCCAGCTGCCAACGGCCCAGCAATTGATCCCGGCGTCTGCGCCCGCAGATGCGGAAACGGTCGATCTCGGCAATGCACTTTACATCTACGAGCCATCGGAAGAGGCGATTCTCGAGACGCTCTTGCCGCGCTACATCAACACGCAGATCCTGTCTGCGATCCTTGAAAGCGCCGCCGGCGAGCAAGCCAGCCGCATGACCGCGATGGATAACGCCACCAACAATGCCGGCGAGATGATCGACTCGCTGTCGCTGCAATACAACCGTGCCCGCCAGGCCCAGATCACCAAGGAACTGATCGAGATCATCTCCGGTGCTGAGGCACTCTAAATGGCCAAGACTGTATCCATATACCCGCTCCAAAGGAGACGACCCGCATGAGCACTCCCGCAAACGCTAAAGGCCGCGTGTCCCAGGTTATCGGTGCTGTTGTCGACGTCGAATTCGACGGCGAACTGCCCGCCATCCTCAACGCGCTTGAAACCGACAATAATGGCAACCGCCTCCTGCTCGAGGTTGCTCAGCACCTCGGCCAGAACACGGTCCGCACCATCGCAATGGACTCCTCCGAGGGGCTCGTGCGCGGTCAGGCCGTCGCCGATACCGGCGCGCCGATCATGGTTCCGGTTGGACCGGCCACGCTCGGCCGCATCATGAATGTCATCGGCGAGCCGATCGACGAACGCGGTGCCGTTGATACCGAAATGCGCCGTCCGATCCACGCGGATGCCCCTGACTTCGTCGACCAGTCGACCGAATCCGAAGTGCTCGTCACGGGCATCAAGGTTGTCGACCTGCTTTGCCCGTATGTGAAGGGCGGCAAGATTGGCCTGTTCGGCGGTGCCGGCGTTGGCAAGACCGTTCTGATCATGGAACTCATCAACAATATCGCGAAACTCTTCGGCGGCTATTCCGTGTTCGCCGGTGTCGGTGAGCGGACCCGTGAGGGTAACGATCTCTACCACGAGATGATCGAATCCAAGGTTATCAACCTTGAAGGCGAGAGCCGCATCGCGCTCGTCTACGGTCAGATGAACGAGCCTCCAGGCGCCCGTGCCCGTGTCGCCCTCACCGGTCTGGCCCAGGCAGAATACTTCCGTGATGAGGAAGGCAAGGACGTTCTGTTCTTTGTCGACAACATCTTCCGCTTCACGCAGGCAGGCGCCGAGGTCTCTGCACTTCTCGGTCGTATCCCGTCCGCTGTGGGCTATCAGCCTACGCTGGCAACCGACATGGGTGGCCTTCAGGAGCGTATTACCTCCACGAACAAAGGGTCGATCACGTCGGTTCAGGCTGTCTACGTGCCGGCCGATGACCTTACTGACCCGGCGCCAGCAACCTCGTTTGCCCACCTTGATGCAACGACGGTTCTGAACCGTTCGATCGCTGAAAAGGGCATCTACCCCGCTGTGGACCCGCTGGACTCCACCAGCCGTATCCTTGACCCGATGATTGTCGGCGAAGAGCACTACAACGTCGCGCGCGGCGTGCAGGAAATCCTGCAGCGCTACAAGGAACTGCAGGACATCATCGCCATCCTCGGCATGGACGAACTGTCGGAAGAAGACAAACTGGCCGTGGCACGCGCTCGTAAGGTCGAGCGCTTTCTGTCCCAGCCCTTCGACGTGGCTGAAGTCTTCACCGGCTCCCCAGGCGTTCAGGTGAAACTGGAAGATACGATCAAGGCGTTCAAAGGCCTGATCGCGGGTGAGTATGACCACCTTCCAGAGCAGTCCTTCTACATGGTCGGCAACATCGAAGAGGCGAAAGCCAAAGCTGAAAAGATGCTGGCTGACGCCTAAGCGATAACGGACAGGGACGAATGGCCAACAAACTCCACTTCTCACTCGTGTCACCTGCCAGGGAACTCTTCTCCGGCGAGGTCGACCACGTGATTGCCCCCGGCTCGGAAGGTGAGTTCGGTGTGCTCGCAAACCATGCCCCGTTCATGACAACGCTCAAGAATGGCGTCGTACGCGTGCTCGAAGGCAATGACGTCAAGATGCGTATCTTCGTGCGCGGCGGCTTTGCCGACGTGACGCCGGATGGCCTGACCATCCTGGCTGAAGAGGCCCGGATGCTGGACAAGCTGAAGGTCGAAGACGTTCAGAAGGAGCTCGACGAGACGCTCCGGAAAATCCAGTCCCTCGACAAGGGCGACAGCGCGAAGATCACGCTGCAGGAGCATTTCGACTATCTCGAAAGCCTCAAGGCCGCGATGGTCCACTAGGACCGACACATGCGCCGCACTAACAAAAACGCCGCCCCAAAAGGGCGGCGTTTCGTTTCGTTTCGTTTCGTTTCGTTTCGTTTCGTTTCGTTTCGTTTCGTACTAGCCTTGTGCCGGTCGCTCTGCAGGGAGGCGCGCTGCGGCATCGCGCAGGAATTTGGCAAGCTTCTCGGCCGTTTCAGCGCCCTGGACCGCCACTTGGCGGTTGGCGATATAGGTGGGTACGCCGCTGATGCCCATTTGCTGGAACAGCGCTTCTTCATTGCGAACATTCTCGACGTCGGCATCGGTCGGCATCAATTCCGCCACGATGGCCGGGTCGAGATCGATCTCGCGGGCGATGTCGACCAGGACGTCGGTTTCGCCAATGTCACGTCCATCTTGGAAATAGGCCTTGAACAGCGCTTCCTTGGCTTCGTTGCCTTTTTGCTGGCCCTGGGCCCAGCGCACGAGGCGATGCGCGTTGAAGCTGTTCGGGCGGCGGGTGATCCTGTCGAACTGATAGGGAATGCCTTCAGCCTGACCATAATCGATCAGGGCCTGGCGCATTGTGTTTGCGCGATCCTTGCCAGCGTCCGAGCCGAACTTCTCTTTCATGTGCGCCTTGTAGTCGACGCCTTCCACCGGAATTGTTGGGTCCAGTTCAAAGGGGCGGAAGATGAGTTCCACGTCCAGATCCGGGACCAGTTTGATTGCGTCGTCCATCCTGCGCTTGCCAAGCCAACACCAGGGGCAAACCAGGTCCGATACCATTTCGATTACGAGTGTCATGCCGTCAATCTAGGTATCCAAACGTCCTGAAGCAAATGACGCGTCAGTCAGAACTAGGAACTTCCCTCGCAATCCGGAGAATTTCGCGGACGAGAAGGTCCAGGTCTGATCGGCGGGTGCGATGATTGGTGATGTTCACGCGTATGGCCGTATGGCCGTCGATGAGGGTCGTGGAAGGCGCTGCGATGCCTTGCAACTGTAGCTGGATGACGATCTCCTCATTCAGCGTGTTCAACGCTTTGGCGCTGAGACCTTCGCGGACATGGCGGAAGCAGCAAATCTGCATCGACACGGGCAGCAGCAATTCCAGCTCCGGCGCAGCCTGTACCAACTCGCCCAGATAGGCGGCCTGTTCGCAATTCCGGGTGATCAGCCGGCCCAGCTTGTCTTCCCCATGCTCCGCAATCTGCGCCCAGACTTTCAGGGCACGAAAGCCGCGGGACAGTTCCGGCCCGAGTTCAACAGGCCAGGTCCCGCCCGCGGCCAGCCCCCGGTCGGCCGATTTGAGATAGTCGGGGCGATCAGAAAAGGCACGAAGATGGGCTTCGTCTGACCGGATGAGAATACAGCCCGCATCATAATTCACGTGCAGCCATTTGTGGAAATCGAACGCGATCGAGTCGGCACGCTCCAGGCCTGTCAGACGCGGGCGAAGCCGCTCACTCAGAATACCCAGCGCGCCGAATGCACCATCCACGTGAAACCAGAGGTTTTCCGCCTCCGATACATCCGCAAGTGCGCTGAGATCGTCGATGGTGCCCGCATTCACCGAGCCGCACGTGCCGGCAATCAGGAGAGGCTCAAGGCCTGCCGCGCGGTCCGCCGCGATGGCATCTCGCAGAAGGGACAGATCGAGCTGGTGGTCGGCGTCCACCGGAATCTTCCGCAAGGCCGCTGTGCCAAGCCCCAGAAGATCGAAGGCGCGGGCAATACAGGCATGCGCCTCACTGGATGTGTAGCCGACCAGCCTGTTGTGCGCAGTCATGCCATCGGTGCGGCTCTGGAAGTCGAGATGGGAATCCCGGGCCGCCTTCAGCGCGATGATCGTGGCCATGGACGTTCCCGATACGATCAGGCCGCTGGCGTCATCCGGAAAGGAGAACAGCCGTTTGCACCAATTCACCAATTGGCGTTCGATTTCGATGGCGGCATGATTGCGTCCGCCGGTATTGGCATTGATCGCAGCGGCGGCAATCTCGGCAACCAGATTGGACGGGGTGCCGGAGCCATGCACCCAGCCGAAAAAGCGGGGATGTGTATTGCCCACTCCATAGGGCAGGAGGGCGCGCAATACCGCGTCGACCTCCTCCGGAGGCAGGCCTGTCTGCGTCAGGCTGAAAGCTTCCTTCATCTCCTCAGGAAAGGACGTCCACACCCGGCCTTCGGCGGCGTGTTCCATCTTGTCGATGGCCGCATCGAGCATGGCATGCAGGCGGGCTCGGAAGGCCTCCCAGTCAGATGGGTCGAGCGTCTCTTCTGAAATGGGCGTCGGGGTTTGATCGGGCGTGGTCATACCCACCGATCCCGCCTTTTTCGTTTGGAGACAACGGATTTGCGCGCAAGCGAGCGCATGGGTCGCACTTCGCCCGTCCGCTATTCCGGAGGCATCTCGTCTGCGTCGGGGCCAATCACCCCTTCGCGCTTCAAGGCTCTCAGGGCTGCGCTGGCGAACCAGGTCTCGCCGGGGTCGGCAGGAGAGGGACGGCTGTGTTTCATCTCGAACCCGAAGGGCAGGCTCATTGTGGAGGGCGGGCCTTCGGGGACGATCTCATGATCTGCGAACAGGGAGCTCTGCCTCGGTTCCGGTGCCATAGCGGACAGGGCGAACCCAAATGCAACAAGCGCGCCCGCCCAGACATTCGATTTGAACACGGCGAGCGCCGCCTGCTCACGGCTGGATTTCAGCCGGACTGACTGCCAGATGCCATGTACCAGGAACAGCAGCGCCGTCAGGGCTCCGATGCGGCCGGCATCATTCATCGCGGCGGCGAGTGCAATCAGGGCTGCAGCACCAAGATGGAAACAGAAGCTGATCAGGACCGCACGTTTGCCAAACAGGCGCGCAGTTGACCGAACCCCGATCAGCGCGTCGTCCTCGCGGTCCTGCAGCGCGTAGATCGTGTCATAGGCAATCGTCCACAGGATCAGGCCGGCAAAGAGGATGATTACCGGAATGCTGATTGTGGACGCGACCGCCGCGCCAACCAGCACGCCCCAATTGAAGGTGAGTCCCAGCCAGGCCTGCGGCCACCATGTCACGCGCTTCATGTAGGGATAGGCGCCGACCAGGGGCACTGACAACAACGCCACCAGCTTTGCGTCCAGCGGAAGAACGAGCCAGACGACAAGGCCCACAAGCAATTGCGCGCCAAGGAAGATGTAGGCTTGTTTCAGTGACACGGCGCCGGAGGGCAGGGGCCGGAGCGCCGTGCGGCTCACGCTGGCATCAAAGTCCCGGTCGGTGATGTCGTTCCACGTGCACCCCGCGCCGCGCATGGCGACGGCGCCAAGCAGGAACAGGACTGCCCATATGAGGTCGAAGACATAGACGCCCGTGACCAGCCGCTGGAAAGCCAGCCCGATCAGGCAGGGCAGATAGAGCAGCCAGATGCCCACAGGCCGGTCCCACCGCGCCAGCATGGCATAGGGCTGCCAGCCTTCTGGCAGGCTTGCCAGCCAGCCGGGCAGGGCGCTGTCCGCCGGAATCGTGCGTGTATCGTCCATCGCAGCGGCTTATACCGAAATTCTGTGTTTCCAACAGCCGCAGACAAGCATGGGGCGAATTGCACCGGAGAAACTCTCCGGCGCAATTTGGACTAGGCGATCACCACAGTCTTGCGGTTCACGAAGGCCTTGATGCCGTCTGCGGCGAGTTCGCGGCCATATCCGGATTGTTTGATTCCCCCGAAAGGCAGGCGTGGATCGGAAGCCACCATGGCGTTCACGAATGTTGCGCCCGCTTCCAATTCGTTCACAGCTTGGGTCATTTCAGCTTCATCCTGCGTGAAGATGACGGAGCCGAGACCGAAAATACTGTTGTTCGCCCGGCGGATCGCCTCATCAAGGTTATCGACCTTCCACAGATTGGCGACCGGACCGAACATTTCCTCATCAGCTGACGGGCTGCCTTCAGGAGCATTGCTCAGGATACATGGGTCGAACCAGCTGCCGCTGTCCGGCAGGGTATTGCCGGCTTTGAAAATGCTGGCGCCGGCCTGAACGGATTTCTCGACCTGCTCGACCAGTTCATCCCGGATAGAGGCCGTGGCAAGCGGGCCAATATCGGTGCCCTCGTCCGTGGGATCTCCCACTTTCAACCGTTTGAACCGATCTTCGAAGCCCTGTTTGAAGGCCTCATAGACATCGGCATGGACGAAGAAGCGCTTCGCGGCGATGCAGGACTGGCCATTGTTCTGGGTGCGGGCCTTGAGCGCGGTGTCGAGCGCCTTTTCAAGGTCAGCGGAGGGCATGACAATGAAGGCATCGGATCCGCCAAGCTCCAGCAGGGAGGGTTTGATGCCCTTGCCGGCCGTGGCCGCAACCGCGCCGCCTGCCGGACCGGACCCCGTCAGCGACACGCCTTTGACGCGATCATCCTCAATCACGGCTTCAACATGTTTCGAGCCGATCAGCAGGGTCTGGAAGGCGCCCTCTGGAAAACCGGCTTCGGCAAAGACTTCCTCAATGTTGAGGGCGGAGCGGAAAACATTCGATGCATGCTTCAGCAGGCCGGTATTACCCGCCATCAGGGTCGGTGCGGCAAAACGGAAAACCTGCCAGAAGGGGAAATTCCACGGCATCACGGCGAGGATGACGCCGAGCGGCAGGTGGCGGACATAGGCTTTCTGGCCACGGCTCTCCATCGGCTCGTCGGCGAGATAGGTGGCGACGTGCTCGGCATAGTGTCGGCACACCCAGGCGCACTTGTTCACTTCCGCCTTGGCTTGACCGAGCGGCTTGCCCATTTCGGCGGTCATGTCGGCGGCGTAGCGGTCGGCATTTGCCTCCAGGACATCCGCAGCCTTCATCATCAGCGCCGCGCGATGTTCAAAACTTGTCTTGCGCCATTCGGCAAAACACGAATCCGCCGTCTCGATGGCTGCGGCCACCTGCGCTGGCGTGTGGGGTGTAAATTCCTCGATGACTGTGCCATTCGCCGGATTTACGGATTTGATAGTCTGGTCCGCCATGATCACCTCGTGCTGGGAGTTCTGCTGATGAAAGGTATGTTGGTCGAATGAGTGCAATACCAAGGCTATTCGTGTCAGCCATTCTCAAGTCGTCTGTCCCAGTCCGGCTGGAAGACGATGCCTCAAAATATCTGATGCGCGTGATGCGCCTGTCGCAAGGCGACCAATTACGCGTGTTCAATGGCCGTGACGGGGAATGGCTGTGTGAGATGGCTACGCCGGAAGGCAAGGTCGCTATTATCGTGCCGGTTGAGCAGATGCGCGAACAGGCCGCCGCAGACGGTCCGCACCTCACCTTATTGTTCGCGCCTGTGAAAAAGGCCGAGACAGACTTCATTGTGCAGAAGGCGACCGAGTTGGGGGTGCAGGCCATCCAGCCCGTCGCAACACAATTCACGCAGACGCGAACGGTCCGGCTGGACCGCTTCAACAAGATCGCGCTTGAAGCTGCCGAACAGACGGAGCGGCTGGACCTGCCGGAGATTTCCGATCTGGTCGCCCTGGATGACGCGCTCGTCGGTCTGCGCGAGGGCGCGGCTCTTATCTTCTGTGACGAAGCCGGTGAAGACGAGTCGAAGCCCTGGGGCGGGTCAGTGGGGCGGGCCAGCGCGGCCCTTTCCATGATGGAGGCCCTGAAAGGCCGCGCTGCAGCGATCCTGATCGGGCCGGAAGGTGGGTTCAGCCCGGACGAGCGCCACTTCCTGCGGTCACGCGCGGAGACATTTCCGATCAGCCTGGGTCCGAGAATCCTGCGGGCGGAAACCGCAGCCGTGTCGGCGTTGACGCTCTGGCAGGCGGTCTGCGGCGACTGGGCCTAGAAGGGCCAGCGCTTCATCGGTGTGGGTACCGCGCTTTCCCAGCGGCGCTGCCATTCCAACGTTACGCCAATACGGTGCTCCAGCTTCCCGTCCCATTGCACTTTCAGGCCGACCGATTTCAGCGTGTCGAAGATTTCCTGTCCGATCTGAAGGAAGATCGCATCGGCGGTATTATTCGACGCGCCATAGCTGAGATAGAGATTGCCGGACTCGATTGCGCTTTCGGTATCCTGCTGGTGGAAGAAGACATAGCCGCGGGCTTTGCGTCCGAAGAATTCGAAATCCTCGATCTCGACGCTGATCTCGGCGGCGCCACAGGTTCCGCAACAGGTGAAATTCTGCCGGGCAACGATATCGCGGTCTTCCAGCATGTCGAAAGCGAGTTCCAGCCGGTCGAAATCCGTAAGGATCGGCCATGCGGTCTGTTCATCGCGCAGGGTCTCGATTTCCTGGATCAGCGCAGACCGGATTTCCGACTGACGGTCCCGTTCGGAGATCGGGGATTCGAATTCCTCTGTCAGGTCCAGAAGGATTTCCTCGATTTCCTCGACCGGCTCATATCCGCCGCGCACGTGAAGGCGCGCCCAGACTTTGAGGTCATCGCGTTCTTGTGTGGTAAATCGCGTCATCAGTCTCACCTGCGGCATTAAACGAACTTGTGAGAATAACCCGGTTGGCGCTCGAGCGAAACATCCCTATGTGCACACACAGCAAGAGATTGAGGGGAGGCCCCGATTGTGACCACGCCGACGTCGGATATCGACGAAAACTCCCATCGTATCTCGGATAAATCCGAGTTGGTTGAGTATTTTGAAGCTGGCAACAAGCCGAGATCGGATTGGCGCATCGGCACCGAGCACGAAAAGTTCGGTTTCATCCGTGATGGATTGCGTCCGCTGCCATATGAGGGAGAGGCCTCTGTCCTGGCAATCTTGGAAGGTTTGCGGGACCGGTTCGGCTGGCAGCCGATCATCGAAGCCGAGAAGCTGATCGGCCTCAAGAAGGATGGCGCGAGTATTTCGCTGGAGCCCGGCGGTCAGTTCGAACTGTCCGGCGCCCCGCTCCAGACCATGCACGAGACCTGCAATGAAGTGGGCTCGCATTTGCGGGAGGTGCGGGAGATCGCCGACCCGTTGGGCGTGGCCTTCATGGGCCTCGGCGCCAGCCCGGTCTGGAGCCTTGCGGAAACGCCGGTCATGCCGAAGGGCCGGTATCGCATCATGATGGAGTATATGGACAAGGTCGGCCGCCTTGGGCGGCAGATGATGTTCCGCACATGTACAGTTCAGGCCAATCTCGACTTTGCCTCCGAGGCCGACATGGTGAAGAAGTTCCGCGTCTCGCTGGCGCTGCAGCCGCTCGGCACGGCGCTGTTTGCGAACTCGCCCTTCATGGAAGGTCGCCCGAATGGCTTCCTGTCCTACCGGTCGCAGATCTGGACAGACACCGACCCGGACCGCACGGGTATGCTGCCCTTCGTGTTCGAGGATGGGTTCGGGTTCGAGCGATATGTCGACTATGCAATGGATGTGCCGATGTATTTCGTGCGGCGCGGCGGCAAATATCTCGATGCCAGTGGCCTTTCCTTCCGGGACTTCATGGATGGCAAATTGCCGATCCTGCCGGGCGAGAAACCGGCCATGGACGATTTTGCCGACCATCTCTCCACGATCTTTCCTGAGGTTCGCCTCAAGCAATTCCTCGAAATGCGTGGCTCGGATGGCGGTCCGTGGAGCCATCTGTGTGCTTTCTCGGCATTCTGGACAGGTCTGCTCTATTGCTCAGACAGTCTCGATGCGTGTTGGGACCTCGTGAAATCCTGGTCAGACGCAGAGCGCGAATCCATGCGCCAGGGCGTGCGGACTCTCGGTCTGCGCACGCCTGTTCCGGGTGGGCAGACCATGCAGGACCTTGCCCTGCAGGTTCTGGAGATTTCCCGCGCCGGGCTGAAGCGCCGCGCCAATCTCTCCGTCGCCGGGGATGATGAGACGGGCTACCTCACGGAATTGGACGAAATCGCACGGACAGGTGTGACCCCGGCCGAGCGCTTGCTGGAGAAATATCACGGCGAGTGGCAGCGCGATTTGAGCCGCATTTTCGTCGATCAAGCCTATTGAGGGTACAAATACCCCCATCGCCGCTTCTAATTTGGCACAAGCTGCCTTGAGACCCTGACGTTTGCGTGATCAAAGTACCGGTTCGTATAAGTTTCCGGGGAGTTGAACGCGTGACCGACATCACTGCGACGAGTGAAGCGGGCAAACCCCGCGATACCTCATTTTTTGGCCATCCAAAGGGATTGGCAATCCTGTTCCTGACTGAGATGTGGGAGCGCTTTTCCTATTACGGGATGCGCGGCCTGCTGGTCCTGTACCTCACTCAGCATTTCCTGTTCTCTGATGAGAAGTCGTCGATCATGTATGGGGCCTATACGGCGCTCGTCTATGTCATGACGATTATCGGCGGGACACTGGCCGACCGGTATCTCGGCCAGCGCAAGGCGGTGACGTTTGGGGCGATCCTGCTCTGCCTCGGTCATTTCGGCATGGCGTTCGAGGGCAGTGGCTCAAAGGAATATGTGGTCACCGGCGGCTCTGAGATCGAGATCCAGCATGAAGGGCGCGGTGACAACCGACAGCTCTTTGTCGATGTGGATGGGCAAACCCGCCGGATCGTCTTCGAGCAAGGCAGTGGGGATCTCCAGATCCTGGAAAGCGCAGACGATGCCAAAGAGCCGAGTGCGGCCGTCTATCAGCAAATCGCAAAAGACGCCTACACGACGCGGATCGAGCAGCAGGAACTCTATACAAACATCCTGTTTCTCTCGCTGGCTTTCATCATCGCAGGCGTTGGCTATTTGAAGGCCAACATCTCCACGATTGTGGGCGCGATCTATGAGTTTGACGATCCGCGGCGGGATTCCGGGTTCAGCCTGTTCTACATGGGCATCAATCTCGGCTCGCTGCTCTCCTCTCTGAGCTGCGGCATTATCGGCATCCTCTGGGGCTGGAAATACGGCTTCGGACTTGCCGGTATCGGTATGCTGGCGGGTCTGCTCGTCTTCCTCTGGGGCCAGAAATACCTGGATGGGAAAGCCGAGCCACCGAACCCGGAAGCGTTGAAGAAATCCTTCCTCGGCCCGATCAATGTCGAGATGGCCTGCTATCTCGCCGGCGCCCTCGTGATCAGTGTGGCAATGCTGCTCGTCATGAACGCTGAGGTCATTCCGGACTGGTTTGTCGGCTCGCTTGGCATTGCCATCTTCATTGGTCTCGTGGGGTATTCCTTCGTGCAGCTTCAGGGGACCGAGCGGAAACGCATGTTTGCGGCGATCTACTTCGTGCTGGCGCAGATTCCATTCTGGGCCCTGTTCGAGCAGGCCGGTTCATCCCTGACCCTGTTCACGGACCGGCTGGTCGACAAGGAAATCTTCGGGATGAACGTGCCGACGCCGGTGTTCCAGTTCCTGAACGCGGGCTATATCGTCATCTTCGCCCCGATCTTTGCCTGGATGTGGATTGCATTGGCGAAGCGGAAAATGGAGCCCTCGACGCCGGTGAAATTCGCGATCGGCGTGTTCCTTGCGGGCCTTGGCTTCCTCTCCCTCGTAGGCGGCATCGGCATGTCCGGCGCCGGGATGACCGCTGTCGGATTCATCTTCCTGATCTATTGGGTCCACACGATGGGTGAGCTGATGGTGTCGCCTGTAGGCCTGTCCGCCGTGACCAAGCTGGCCCCGGCGCGCGTGGTCGGCATGACGATGGGGGCATGGTTCCTGTATTCCGGACTGTCGAACTATCTCGCGGGTGTGATTGCCCGCACGACCGGCGCCGAGACCATCGGTGGCCAGATCACGGACGTTGCGGCGGCGAAGGCCACCTATGTCAGCGTCTATGCAAATGTTGGCTATGTCGCGATGGGAATAGGCGTGTTCATGCTGCTCATCTCGCCAATCATCAAAAGCTGGATGAAGGGAAGCGATCTGCCCGCAGAGTCTTCCATGGTTTCGGACGAGATGTTCTAAGCATTCTTCCGTAAGCAAACAAAAAGGGCGGCTTCCATCGGGAGCCGCCCTTTTCTTTAGTGATCCTGTTTTGGTGTCAGCGATCTGGCGGCAGGAACTGGTCTGTTGGCAGGCCGCGTTTAATCCAGCCGTCGCCAATCCCTTCCAACCCGGCCATGCCTTCGACAATCTCGTAGATATCTGCAAAGCCGGCCGCTTCGAGTTGCGCTGCCGCCAGGGTGGAGCGGTTGCCCGCCCGGCAGATGACCGCGACAGGGTAGTCGAGATCTCCCAGAACCGCGCCGCGCGCCTGAGCCAGGAAATCCACGTCTTTCACATTGGCGCCCACGCTGTCGCGCGGCATGCCGGTCATCGCCCATTCGGACGGAGTGCGCACGTCAAGAAGGATAAGCTCTCCGCGCTGGACCAGTGTGTGGGCAGCATCTGCGGACAGGGTTTGCACATCGGCGGAGGCGGGCAGGGCAAACGCGAAAACTGCCGACGCTGCAGACAGGATAAATGAAACCGGACGGGCCATGGGAAACTCAATTCTAACTTCACCGCATTGAGCCGAGACTCAATTATGGCGGCAAAGTGTCAAAGGGCGCGGTTGGCCGCAAGTCCGATTAACCAAGATGACGGCAAATTTAGCCAGCGCCGCCTACGGTCAGAGCACCTACTTTGAGCGTTGGCTGGCCGACACCCACAGGTACGGACTGCCCGGCCTTGCCGCAGACCCCCACGCCATCATCCATGGCGAAGTCGTTGCCGATCATGGTGACATCCTGCAGCACGGTTGGCCCATGTCCGATCAGTGTTGCATTCTTGACCGGGGCAACGATTTTGCCGTTCTCGACGAGATAGGCCTCAGTGCACTGGAACACGAAATTGCCTGATGTGATGTCGACCTGGCCCCCCCCGAAATCCACGGCCCACAGGCCGCGCTTGATGGAGCCGACAATTTCGTCCGGGTCCTTGTCACCGCCCAGCATGACCGTGTTGGTCATGCGCGGCATAGTGGCGGATTCATAGCTTTCCCGGCGTCCATTGCCCGTTGGGGCATGTCCCATCAGGCGCGCATTCATCCGGTCCTGCATATAGCCCTTCAGGATGCCATCCTCGATCAGAACAGTCTTCTGGGTCGGCGTGCCTTCATCATCGAAGGAGAGGGAGCCCCGGCGGCGTTCAATGCTGCCATCATCGATGATGGTCACGCCCTTGGCGGCGACCTGTTCACCGATGCGGCCGGAATAGACGCTGGTGCCCTTGCGGTTGAAATCCCCTTCGAGGCCATGCCCGACCGCTTCGTGAAGCAGCACGGCAGGCCAGCCGGGCCCAAGCACGACTTCCATCTGTCCGGCCGGGGTCGGGATGGAGTGCAGATTGACGGAGGCTTTCTTCACCGCGCGCTGGACCATGGCCTTCCAGCGGTCTGGCTGGATCCAGTCCTCATAGGCGGCGCGTCCACCCGCGCCGGCACCGGCCGATTCGCGGCGTCCATTCTCTTCCAGCGTCACGGAGACGTTCAGCCGGACGAGGGGGCGGATCTCTGAAAAGACTGCGCCGTCGGGACGGACAATGTCGATTTCCTTGTGGCTGCCCGCCAGCGACACCGAAACCTGAACAACACGGGGATCATAGGCGCGGGCCCAGGCGTCGATTTCGGCCAGCAATCCCGTCTTCATGGTGAAATCTGGCGCAGAGGTCGGGTCGATCGGGTCGTAGAGGCGACGATTCGTCGGGGTGGGCCCCGTCGCCAGATGGCCGGCATAACCGCGCTTGGCTTGTGAGGCGGTCTCGCCGGCACGGCGGATGGCGTCGAGCGACAGTTCGGAGGCATAGCCGGACCCGGTCGTTTCGCCCGCCACGACTCGCAAGCCAAATCCCTGGTCGGTATCGAAGGCGGCGGATTTCAGCCGCCCATCGTCGAACACGAAGCTCTCGGATCGGGAGCGTTCGACAAACAGATCGCCATCATCCGCGCCTTTCGCAGCGTCGGACAGGATTTCAGAAGCCTTGGTCAGGTCGAAGGGCAGGGATGTCTGTGTCATCTGGAATAGATGCGTGACACCCCGGCGCGTCGCAAGGGCAAAGGCGCAGAAACCCGGATCAGATCAGTTCGTGCTGACTTCGAAGCGCGACAGCTGCCACTCGGCCAGGTCCCAGTCAGGCTTCAATTCCAGCGCGCGGCGGAAATCGTAATAAGCGCCTTCCACATCATCCAGTTTTTCCCTGGCCAGCGCCCGGTTGTAGTAGGCAGCGTGCATGTCCTTGGAACCGAGTGCGATGGCCTTGTCGAGGGATTGGAGGGCCTCGTCGTATCGCCCGAGGAAAATCAGGGCCGCTCCCTCATTCAGGTAGGTTTCGCCGGTATCCGGGCGGATCCGCTTGGCTGTGGCGTAGTCCGACAGGGCCTTTTCATAGAGGCCCGCGCGCATCTGCAGGACGCCGCGATTCGTGAAGGTGGCGGCACGATTGCTGGGTTTCATGGCTTCCAGTTCGATGGCGCGCGTGCAGATTTCGGCGCCTTTCCTGGGAGAAACGGTCTCGAACTTTGCGGCCTCGTAGCAATCTTCGGCGATTCCGCCGCCGAGGACGACAACTTGCGCATTTGCCGTCCCGGCGGCCAGGCCGAGAAGAAGTGTTGCGGCGCATATCGCGTTTTTCATGGGTTTTGACCTCTCAATTTCATGTCCGGTCGTGCCGGGATCATACCACGGAACCGCGCCGGCGCCGACAACCTGCGACAATATTGAGCGCGTAAAGTGGTAGGTTGCGGCTAGTACGTATTGTAGATAGAGGGACAGAGATTCCAATGAGACGAGGATAACTTCGTGCGACACCTTCTTGCCGCCATGTGCGCTGCCGTCATGGCCAGTCCCGCGCTGGCATTCGTACCTCAAGACGGCGCGCTGGGTTTCCAGCCCGCTGCCACGCGCATTGCAGAGCGCATTCATGTGTTCCATCACTTCGTGCTGATCATTATTGTCCTGATCACCTTGCTGGTGCTTGGCCTGCTGTTGTGGATCATCATGCGCCACAATCGCAAGGCCAACCCGGTGCCGAAGAAATTCAGCCACAACACGCTGATCGAAGTGATCTGGACCGTGGTGCCCGCGCTGATCCTCGTGGCGATCGCCAGCCAGTCCTTCCCGAACCTCTACTATCAGGACGTCGTTCCGAATCTGCAGCAGATCACCGACAAGTCGGACAAGATGATCGCCGACGGCAAGACGGCCCAGCAGGAACGCTTCGCCAAGGACTACTACCCGGAAGCCGCTGAAAAAGGCTTCGTGAACGTGAAGGCCCAAGGCAACCAGTGGAACTGGACCTATACCTATCCTGACCTGGTGGATGATTCCGGCTATCCGCTGGAATTCGTCTCCAACCCGGTTCATGTCGGTATTTCCGCAGACGCTGACAATTATGCCGGCGCAACGGGCCGGACGGACTTCGCGTCCAAACCGCGGAATCTGGGTGTCGATTATCCGATGGTGATCCCCGAAGACCGCTTCGTGCGTTATTACACGGCTGCGGCTGACGTGATCCATTCCTGGGCCGTGCCAGCATTCGGTGTGAAGACGGACGCTGTTCCGGGGCGCCTGAATGAGGGCTGGTTCCTCGTGGAAGAGCCGGGCGTGTATTATGGCCAGTGCTCCGAGCTTTGCGGCGTGAACCATGCCTTCATGCCAATCGAGGTTCGCGTGGTCAGCCAGGCGCAATTCGACAGCTGGGCCGAGCTCATGCTCGCCGGTGACTATGAAGCCGCCTACGCGACTGTCGACGTTTTTGCATCCAATGAGCAGGCGACCCAGTTCGCCGCCAAACAGTAATCAGGGAAGAGTGACACGCCATGCCTATGGATGAAGTGGCCATCGACCATCACGACTCACACGATCACAAGCCCGGTTTCTTTACGCGCTGGCTGTTTTCGACCAACCACAAGGACATCGGGACGCTGTACCTGATCTTCGCGCTCATCGCGGGGGTCGTGGGCTACACGCTGTCTGGCCTGATCCGCTGGGAACTTGCGGAGCCGGGCATCGGTGTCATGACACAATTCGTTGCCGGTGAAGGCGACGTGGCGATTCAGAACGCCAAGCACTTCTACAACACCGTGATCACCTATCACGGCCTGATCATGATCTTCTTCATGGTCATGCCGGCCTTGATCGGTGGGTTCGGCAACTGGTTCGTGCCGCTGATGATCGGCGCGCCGGACATGGCCTTCCCGCGGATGAACAACATCTCCTTCTGGCTGACAGTCTCAGCATTCGTGCTTGCCTGTATCTCGATGACGGTTCCGGGTGGACCGGGCAATGGCTTCGGCGGAGGCTGGGTGCTTTATCCGCCGCTGTCATCCACGACCGGGCACCCTGGCCCGGCCATGGATGTGCTCATCCTGTCGCTTCATACAGCCGGTATCGCGTCGATCCTCGGTGCCATCAATTTCATCGTGACCATCCTGAACATGCGCGCACCTGGCATGACCATGCACAAGATGCCGCTGTTCGCCTGGGGCGTCCTGATCACGGCTGTCCTGCTGCTGCTGTCCCTGCCTGTGTTGGCTGCCGCGCTGACCATGCTGCTGACAGACCGTAACTTCGGCTCGCAATTCTTCGCGCCAGCCGGCGGTGGTGACCCGGTCATGTTCCAGCATCTGTTCTGGTTCTTCGGTCACCCGGAAGTCTACATCATGATCCTGCCGGCCTTCGGCATCATCAGCCACATCGTTTCGACCTTCTCCAAGAAGCCGATCTTCGGCTATCTCGGCATGGCCTACGCCATGGTGTCGATTGGTGTGATCGGCTTCGTCGTGTGGGCGCACCACATGTATACGGTCGGTATGGATGTGGATCTGAAAGCCTACTTCGTTGCCGCGACCATGGTGATCGCCGTTCCGACGGGCATCAAGATCTTCTCGTGGATCGCGACCATGTGGGGCGGTTCCATCGACTTCAAAGTCCCGATGCTCTGGGCGATCGGCTTCATCTTCCTGTTCACCGTCGGCGGTGTGACGGGTGTGGTGCTCGCCAACGCCGGTATCGACCATGCCCTGCACGACACCTATTACGTCGTCGCGCACTTCCACTACGTGCTGTCCCTCGGCGCTGTGTTCGGCCTGTTCGCGGGCTGGTACTACTGGTTCGAGAAGATGTTCGGCATCAAGTACAATGGCATGATCGGCGGCCTCCATTTCTGGCTGATGTTCATCGGCTCGAACGTCCTGTTCTTCCCGCAGCACTTCCTGGGTCTGCAGGGCATGCCGCGCCGTTACATCGACTATGCTGACGGCTTTGCAACCTGGCACATGTGGTCGTCGATCGGTTACGCGATCACGCTGGTTGCCACGCTGATCTTCTTCGTCGGCCTCGTCGAAGCCATGATCCGCCGCCGCAAGGGTGAAGCCAACCCATGGGGTGAAGGCGCCACGACGCTGGAATGGACGCTGCCTTCGCCGCCGCCATTCCACCAGTTCAACGAGCTGCCGCACGTTACCAACAAGGGCGGCCACTAACAGCCAAAAGGAAGGGCTCGGCCTTCCAGACAGTCTGACAACCGAGGCGGCCCGGCGCGAGATGCGCTTGGGCCGTTTCGCTTGAAAGGACCCGAAAGAGACCATGACTGACATGAGCGCATCGCCAACCAAACGCTATGCAACCGCTGGTGACTATGTGCAGCTGTTGAAGCCGCGCATCATGATGCTGGTCGTGTTCACGGCCGTTGCCGGCCTGATCGCGGCCGTCGGTGTGACCGGCGTGTCGGTCAATCCGGTCATGGCGGCCATTGCGACGCTGGCCATTGCGCTCGGTTCCGGCGCGGCGGGCGCGATCAACATGTGGTATGACGCCGACATCGACCAGATCATGACGCGCACTTCCACCCGTCCGGTCCCGTCGGGCGCTGTGCCCAAGGAAGAGGCCCTTGCCATGGGCCTGATCATGAGCGGCGTGTCTGTCCTGCTCATGTGGCTCGCCTCGAACTGGCTGGCGGCTGGGCTGCTGGCCTTCTCGATCTTCTATTATGGCGTGATCTACACGATGTGGCTGAAGCGCTCGACGCCGCAGAACATTGTCATCGGTGGCGGAGCCGGGGCGTTTCCGCCGGTCATTGGCTGGGCCGCTGTCACCGGAAATACGCCCGTCGATGCGTGGATCCTGTTCGCCATCATCTTCTTCTGGACGCCGCCGCATTTCTGGGCGCTCAGCCTGCTCGCTCATGGCGAGTATGAGAAGGCCGGTGTGCCGATGCTGCCGGTCACGCATGGGGCAAAGGCAACCCGTAACCAGATTCTGCTCTACACGATCCTGCTCGTGCCGCTCGCGCTGTTGCCGGTCGCAACCGGGTTGGGGGGCTGGATTTATGGCGGCGTAACCCTCGCACTGGGTCTCGTCTTCCTGTCCTATGCGGTGCGGGTCTGGCGGTCGCATGCAGGCGATGCCGGGGCGAGCGCAGCAGACATGAAGCTTGCACGTGGCATGTTCCTCTTTTCCATCCTGTACCTGTTTCTCGTCTTTGCAGCGCTGATTGTGGAACACGCTGCGGGGCTTCACTTCCCGATTGGAGCGGCCTGATTTGTCCGACGATAACGAAAAATACCCTGGTCAGTTCACCGAGGCCTACATCCCGGATGAGGCCGAAGTGCGCGCCCGTAACAGTCGCAATCGCTGGCTGGGCATCGTGCTGGCCGTCTTTGTCATCCTGGTCGGCGTGATCACCTTCATTCGCCTGTCTTCGTCCGACCTGAGCCAGAGCGGCTTCTACTATTCGGTGGATGACAAGGGTGAGCGGATCGAGGAGCTGCCGGAAGGCATGACGCCGGATCAGGCTGCGCCCCCGCCAAACCTGACCCCGGCCGACGAATCGCAACCGGAAGAGGGTCAGCCATGAAGCTTTCGAATACGAAAGTCGCGCTGATCTCGCTGGGAGTTTTCACAGCCATGCTGGGCCTCGGTTTCGCGGCGGACCCACTCTACGACACCTTCTGTAAGGTGACCGGCTTTGGCGGCACCACGCGCATTGCAACGGCGGCGCCCGAAAAGATGGTCGCGCAGGAAGTCACGATACGCTTTGATGCAAATGTTGCCGACACGCCGCTGATCTTCCACCCGCTCCAGACGACTCAGACGCTGAAACTCGGTCAGCATGGGCTGGCCTTCTATGAGGTTTCAAACCCGTCCGATCAGGAAATCCGGGTCATTGCGAGCTATAATGTGACGCCGCACTATGCCGGCCCGTATTTCAACAAGCTCGAATGTTTCTGCTTTGAAGAGCGCGTCATTGCACCGGGTGAGACCAAGAAACTTCCGATTGTGTATTTCGTATCTGCAGACATGCAGGATGACCGGGTCGCGAAATCACTCGAAACGATCACGCTGAGCTACACCTTCTTTGACAGTTCCAGCTATTCCGGTGAGAAAAAAGCCGCCCAGAAGGGTGCGGCGAATTCAGCCAATGCAGGCTGATACAGTTGCAAATACAGGTCGGAGCGGTCTAAAGAGCGATCTGATTCATGTGATTTTTTAGAGGGGTCAAAAGGGCCATGGCTCACGACGAAGTCAAACACGATTTCCATCTCGTAAATCCGTCTCCCTGGCCGCTGCTGGGGTCGATTTCAGTGATGGTAACCGCCCTGGGCGGTGTTACTTTCATGAAAGGCCTGTTCGGCCTTGAGGCCGGGACCTGGTGGCTGCTTGCCATTGGTCTGGCAATGGTCATCTGGGTCATGTTCGGCTGGTGGCGTGAAGTCATCAAGGAAGGCCGGGTTGGCGATCATACGCCCGTCGTACAGATCGGCCTGCGCTACGGCATGATCCTGTTCATTGCGTCCGAAGTCATGTTCTTCGTGGGCTGGTTCTGGAGCTTCTTCGAATTTGCCATCTTTGAAAGTGCGCGGGTCGGTGAGACATGGGATTCGGCAAATGCGCTTTATGCCGAGGGGCTCTCCCGCTTCGCGGGCTGGCCGCCGGTGGGAGTCGAGACCTTCGATCCGTTCCACCTGCCGCTGATCAACACGCTGATCCTGCTTCTGTCCGGTACCACCGTGACCTGGGCGCATCATGCGTTGCAGCACAATGACCGCTCTGGCGCCAAGCTTGGCCTCGTCTTTACAGTCCTCCTCGGCATGGTGTTCACCCTGCTGCAGGCCTACGAATACAGCCACGCTGCCTTCACCTATGACGGCACACTTTACGGTTCGGCCTTCTTCATGGCGACCGGCTTCCACGGCGCGCACGTCGTGATCGGCACCATCTTCCTGGCGATCTGCCTGATCCGCCTGTTGATGGGCGGCATGAGTGCGGACAAGCATCTCGGCTTTGAATTCGCGGCCTGGTACTGGCACTTCGTGGACGTTGTCTGGCTGTTCCTGTTCGCCTTTGTCTATGTCGTGCCGTTCCTGGTATATGGCGGTTAGACTGGCATCTGCCCTCGACACGTAAGATAACAGGCCCGCCGGCGTACTTGCCTGGCGGGCCTTTTTTCAGGACCTTTCGGACACTCTATGCGCTTTCGCCCTTATCCCATCCTGACCCTGTTCACACTGGTATCCCTCGTGATTCTGGTAATGTTGGGAAACTGGCAATATGGGCGGTTCAGCGCGAAGATGGCGCTGGATGAAACAGAGCCGAACTGGGTGACGCTGGAGGGGCGTGTCGTGCCCGGCAGCGAGGCCATGGTCTACGCCTATGCCGATGGCGCATCTTCCTGGCGCCGCGTGGTCGCGATTGACGATGGCGCCCGGGTCATCTTCACGACCATCGAACTCTTCTACCAGGTCGAGCCGCCAGTGCCGTGTCAGGGCCCCGAGTGCGGCGCGAACCTGAATTTCTCGGCGCAGGGCATCTACAAGACGCCCGGTAATCGGAGTGCCTTTGCCAGCCCGGATGAGCCGACCGCCGGCGTCTTCTATTCGTATGGTATTGCAGACCTCGCAGACCTGTTGCCCGCCGATGTCTCGGCGCGCGTGGTACCGGAAGCATTCGAGCCCCAGACATTGCGGCTGGTTGAGAACGGTCGCGCGATGGCGGGGCCAAATCCGTTTGCCCGGCTCCGCATGGATGATGATTTGCCGCCTCAGAGGCATTTCGGATATGCGATTACGTGGTGGGGGCTCGCCATGGCGTTGCTGGGTGTGTATCTCGCCTTTCACTATCAAAAGGGCCGGTTACGGCTTCGCAGAAGGGACGGGGAATGAAGTATATTTCCACTCGGGGGCAGTCAGAGCCCGTAGATTTTCTGGGCGCATGCCTCGCCGGTCTTGCGCCGGATGGCGGCCTCTATGTTCCCGAAACATATCCGTCGATTGAGCCGGCAAAACCGGGTGAACCCTATGCGCAGGTCGCGGCGCGCGTGATTTCTGCGTTTGCAGGCGACACGCTGACTCATGAGGAAGTGCTGGGCCTGTGTGAGCGGGCGTATGCGACCTTTGCTCATCAGTCTGTCACACCGCTGACCCAGTCCGGCCCGGCCAGCTGGTTGCTGGAGCTGCATCATGGGCCGACGCTGGCCTTCAAGGATGTGGCGATGCAGCTGATTGGCCAGCTCTATGATCATGTGCTGGGCAAGAGCGGGCGCCGCATGACGATTATGTGCGCGACGTCTGGTGATACCGGCGGCGCGGCGGCTGCGGCCTTTGCGGGAGCGAAGCATGCCGACCTCGTGATCCTGCATCCATTCGAACGTGTCTCACCGATCCAGCGCCTGTTCATGACGACGACGGGCGCAGACAATGTCTTGAACCTCGCGCTCGAGACCGATTTCGACGAATGCCAGACCATCGTGAAGTCGCTGTTCGCGGATCGCGATTTCGCGGACCGGGTCAGCCTGTCCGGCGTGAACTCCATCAACTGGGCGCGGATCGCCGCGCAGATGGTCTATTATGCGACGGCTCAGGCCGCGCTCGCCGGGCAGCAGATCCGCTTCATCGTGCCGAGCGGCAATATGGGGGATGCGCTGGCGGGATATGTCACAGCCCGTTGTGGCCTGTTGCCGGGCGGTCTGGATATTGTCTGCGCGGTAAACGAAAACGATTCCCTTCTGCGCCTGTTCAATTCGGGTGTGATGTCAAAGCGCCAGACCGTGGCCACGCCGAGCCCGGCCATGGACATTTCCATCCCGTCCAATTTTGAACGCATCCTGTTCGAGCTGTCTGATCGTGACAGTGACGCGGTGCGCAGTGTTTATGAGCGATTCAAACAGGCCGGCGAGGCGGACCTGCCGGAGACAGCGAAGGGTCGCATGGGCTGTTCCGGGATTCGCGTCCAGAGCGTCAATAATGCGGACACGCTGGAAGAGATGCGCCAGTTCGAGGCCGAGACCGGCTGGCTGATCTGCCCGCACACTGCGGTCGGCACGCGGGTGGCTCGCCTGTCGCCTGCGCCGGATGTGGCGACGGTCGTTCTGGCCACCGCGTCGCCTGCCAAGTTCCCGGAGACCGTCCTCGAAGCGACCGGCCGTGAGGCGCGGCTGCCGGACTCTGCCACCGGCGTGATGACGAATGCGGAAGTGTTTGAACGTGCCGAGCCAACCCTTGGCGCAGTTCGCGCGCGTGTTGAGCAACTGGCCGGATAGGTCATGCCGGTTCACCGCAAGGATACGGCGATCGTCACCCAGCGCCTGGTCATCGAGCCGGCGCGGAAGAAGGATTTCGAGGACTGGTCGGCGCTGCGCAAGCGCAGCCGCAAGCATCTTCAGCCCTGGGAGCCCACTTGGCCAAGGGATGCAAACTCCCGCGCCGATTGGGGACGGCGGTTACTGGCCTGGAAGGCCGGCTGGAAATCCGGCCGCGCCTACGTCTTTCTCATTCGCCGGCTGAAGGATGGAAAACTTGTGGGCGGCGTGTCGCTCACCAATGTGCGCTCATGGCCTGCCAATAGCGCAAGTCTGGGTTACTGGCTCGGCCAAGACCAGCAAGGCCACGGCTTCATGCAAGAGGGTGTCGGGGCAGTTTGCGATTGGGCGTTTCGAGAATTACAGCTTCATCGCATTGAAGCTGGCATACTGGCATCAAACCTGCGTTCCCGCAAAGTCTTGGAAACAAATGGCTTTCGGGAAGAGGGACATGCTGAAAAATATCTTGAGATCGCGGGCGTCCGCCGCGACCATGTCCTTTTCGCCCTCGTCAGGTCTGATACTTGACGATAGGCTCCTCAAGATGATGTCCGATCAGTCGACCCAGCCCCAAGGTAGTTGGCACTGGAATGCCGTCAGTCGGCATCTCCTGATCGAGGCTCCGAAAGGAGGCGATCTTTCCGATCTGGCGGGCCAGTGGTCGATTGATGCCATTGAGCAGATGTTCGAAGGGTTGAGCCGGGGCCGACTCGCTCAGGCGTTCAGTAAAGCCGAAGGGCCTGTTCGGTGCGATCTGAGACTGTCGAGCGGCGCGGATATCCATCTTGTCGGTGCGTTCGTTGGCGAGGAAGACGCGCACGGCATGTTGCTGGCCGGAAACGAATTTGCCGACATTGATCCGTCAGACCTGCAGCCGGGTCCGGATCTCTATCCGGTGTTCCAGCCGATCATTTCTCTCGGCAGCGGACGTATCGCCGGTTTCGAGGCCCTTGCGCGTTGGGATGACGGTGAACTGCGCAATCCTCCCAGCCGCTACGAGGATGAAGCGCTCGCCTCCAACATGTTGATCCGCTCGGCTGAGACGCTGTCCAAGATGCGCGAATTGTCCGGTCGGTCTGATTTGTTCATGCATGTGAATTTGACGGCACGGGACCTGTCACGCAGCACGTTACCCGCGCTCGTGGAAGCGTTGATGCAAGGGTATGACTTGCCCGAGAAAGCGCTGCGGATCGAACTCACCGAGCAGGCCGCCCTGCGGGACGAGAGCCATGCTCTTGCGGCAGTCATGGCCCTCAAGGCAGTGGGTGCCGGACTGGTGCTTGATGATTTCGGAACAGGCCATTCCTCATTCGCGTGGCTTGCAGACTTTCCGGCCGACAGTCTGAAAGTGGATCACGGCCTGACCCGCCGTCTCGGGCAGCATCGGACGGACACAATTCTTGGAACGCTGACCTTGCTGGCTGCACGGCTCGACATGACGACGACGGCAGAAGGCGTGGAGCACAAGGATGACGCCACAAAACTGCGGAGTCTCGGCTTCGATTATGCGCAAGGCTTTGCGTTTGCACGCCCGATGGAAGAAGCAGCCGCGCTGGCCTTCCTGACCGCCTGATCAGGCCGTTCCGGGGCGAATCTGGAGTCGGCCACTGTCGATGCCCATGTGACCGAGCGCAGCTTCCCATTTTGCCTCATGGCTCTCTCCGAAGACGAGATCTGCCTCAGGTTCGCCGATCAGCCAGGCGTTTTCGGCCAGTTCGTATTCCAGTTGGCCGGCGCCCCAGCCTGAATATCCGAGTGCGAGAACCGACCGGCGCGGCGCGTGCGTCGACCCCATGGAGTGCAGCATGTCGCGCGTTGCGGTCATGCAATATGTGCCGTCGATTTCCAGGGTGGCGCCCTCGCTCACAACATCATCTGTGTGGAGAACGAATCCCCGGTCGCTGCTGACCGGGCCGCCATCCAATACCAGGTCTTCCGGCACGTCGATCTCAACCGGCACGTCAAGTTGGTGTAGCAATTGGGTCAGGGTGAGGCCGTCCATCGGTTTGTTCAGAACGATGCCCATCGCGAATTCCGGAGAGTGGGCACACACCAGGATAATGGAACGCGCAAAACGCGGGTCACCAATGCCGGGAAGGGCGATAAGAAGTTTCCCTGTCAGGTCGGCGTCCATCCGAATACCCTTTCGCCGGTGATGCTGGGCGAATTGTTGATCTTTGGCAAGGGAGGGTGCGCTTGTGGTCAGCGCCTTGCCGTCCTATCTGGGCAGTACAGCATCAAGGAGACCAGCTGATGAGCATCAAAGTCGGAGACAAGCTTCCGGACGCCACTTTCATGGAAATGACGGCAGACGGCCCGCAGCCCCGCACAACCGAGCAGGTTTTCGGCGGCAAGACCATCGCGCTGTTTGCCGTGCCGGGCGCCTATACGCCGACCTGTTCCGCGCGCCATCTGCCAGGCTTCGTCGACAAGTCCGGAGATCTGAAATCCAAGGGCGTGGATGAAATCGTCTGCACGTCGGTGAATGATGTCTTCGTCATGGGCGCCTGGGCCAAGGATGCCGGCGCGGACGAGACCGTACGCATGCTGGCTGACGGCAATGGGGCATTTGCAAAAGCCCTTGGCCTGGAAATGGATGCCAGCGGTTTCGGTATGGGCCAGCGTTCGCAGCGCTATTCCATGATCGTCAAGGATGGCGCGGTTGCCGAGCTCAACGTCGAAGACGGCGGCGAGTTCAAGGTTTCCAGCGCCGACTACATGCTGAACCAGCTTTAGGGCTCGCTGCGTAGTAACTGTTAAACAAATCAAATGATTATCGGCGTGTTCGGGGTTCGGGCACGCCGATTTTTGTTCGATTTTTATTGAATATCGGCAAACTCTCCCCCAAATTGATATGGGTTACAAAGGAGAGGGATTCCATGGACCTTTTAATGTCGGTGCCGGTGCTGATTGCCATCGTTGGTCTCATTCTGATCGTGTCTACGGTCAAACAGGTGCCTCAGGGCTACAATTGGACAGTCGAGAATTTCGGTCGCTACACCAAGACCCTGACGCCCGGCCTGCATTTCATCATGCCGATCTGGCAAAAGGTCGGTCGCAAGATGAACATGATGGAAACCGTCCTGGACGTGCCGCAGCAGGAAGTCATCACCAAGGACAATGCCATGGTGTCGTGTGATGCCATCGTGTTCATTCAGGTGATCGATGCGGTGTCGGCAGCCTATGAAGTCAACAACCTCCACAACGCCATTCAGAATCTGGCTTTGACCAATATCCGTACCGTGGTCGGTTCCATGGATCTCGACGAGGTCCTGTCCAACCGCGATGATATCAATGCGCGCCTGCTGCATGTCATTGATTCCGCGACAAATCCGTGGGGCGTTAAAGTCACGCGGATAGAAATTGCCGATCTGAGCCCGCCTGCAGATATTACCGAAGCGATGAACCGCCAGATGAAGGCCGAGCGCCTGAAACGGGCGGAAATCCTGACCGCCGAGGGCGACAAGCAGTCGGCCATCCTCAAGGCCGAGGGCCAGAAGCAGGCCAAGATCCTGGAAGCGGAAGGTCGACGGGAAGCTGCCTTCCGGGACGCTGAAGCCCGCGAACGCGAGGCCGAAGCTGAAGCCAAGGCGACCGCGATGGTCAGCGAGGCGATTGCCAAGGGTGACGTCAACGCGATCAACTACTTCCTTGGCCAAGCCTATGTCCAGGCGTTTGAAAAGCTGGCGACAAGCCCGCAGCAGAGGACAGTCATCATCCCCGCTGAGTTCTCCAGTATCCTGGGGGCCATTGAAGGTATCAAGGGCCTGACCGGCGCGGCGAAAGAGGCGCAATTGAACCCGCAGCAAGGCGGTGCCGTACCACCGACCCGCACCGAGTATTAATTCCTTCCTCTACCCGTCCGTGTGCCCGGGAACCGGCATCGCGTTCAACGTCATTTGGGAGACCTGAACCATGGAACAGATTTTCACCGAACTCACCGTCTGGCATTGGCTGGCGCTTGGGCTGGTCCTGTTCGGCATCGAGATGATGACTGGTACGTTTGACCTGATGATGCTCGCGGTCGCCGCGTGGCTCACCGCAGCCTTCGCTTTCCTGGGACCGGACTTCTACACGACCTGGCAAGGGCAGCTTATTGTATTTGGCATTGCGGCATTTGCTTTGGTCCTGATGGGCCGGACATTCTTTTCCGGTCTGCGCGGGCGGGACGAAGAACACCCAACCCTCAATAAGCGCATGGTCAGCCTGGTCGGCCAGCGTGGCCTTGCAATGGGCGATTTCATTTCGGGTACTGGTCAGGTCCGAATTGGCGACACGGTCTGGCGGGCTGAGGTGGTCGAGGGCGAAATCGTGCGCACCGGTGACACGGTCATTGTTGAAGGCGCGAAGATGACAACGGCCATTGTGAGGCGTGCTGTCTCTTGAGCGGCCGCCCCCCTGAAACGCCAAAGAAAAAGGCCGGCTCCTCAGGAGCCGGCCTTTTTGATTCAGATGGCGCCCTGATTGATCAGGAAGCGGAGGTCGAGATACCGTAGGCGGACGGACCCGAGGAGGCGACAGGCTTCGACTCATTGGCTGCGGCAGCCGCTTTCGGAGCTGTGTCCTTCAGTGGATCGTCTGCATGCTTGACCTGGCCCTCGAAGACGGCGTTCGACTGAATCTGCAGCGACGAGTGAACGATGTCGCCTTTGACGTGCGCGCCGGTTTCGAGTTCAACCTTGCGAGCGCGGATCGAGCCCTTGATGCGGCCTTTGACACGAACGACTTCGGCCTTCACTTCGCCCGTGATGTGGCCGCTGGCGCCGATCGTGATGTCCGTCGCGGCGACGTCGCCGTCAACGGTGCCATCAATCTGCAGCGCGCCCTCGGAGGTCACGGAGCCGTTGATCTTCATGTCTGCACAGATGATGGAGGCTGCGCGAGCGGCAGGCTTGGAAGATGCGCCGCGGATGGCGTCCTGCGCTGGTGCCGTTTTCACGGGTTCTGCTGGGGTAGGGGTGTCACTGGATTTGCTATTCTTCGTGAACATGACGGCCTGCTTTCAAAAACTTTACTGGATCATATGCTTTACCGTTGAAAAACACCTCAAAGTGAAGGTGATATCCGGTACTTCTTCCGGTCGTGCCCATCTTCCCCACGAGATCGCCAACGTTTACCGTATCGCCCTTTGATACAGTAATAGAGCGCAGGTGACCATAGCGCGACTTGAAGCCGTACCCATGATCCACTTCGACAACTCGTCCATACCCTGACCGTGCGCCGGCGAAACTGACAGTGCCCGGACCAGACGCCACGATCGGCGCCCCTCCGTAAGCGGCAACGTCAATGCCATTGTGCCAACGCGGTCTCTTGATGAAAGGGTCTACCCGGATGCCATAGGGGCTGGTGTACCGGAAGGGTACGCCGACCGGGGCACCAAGGGGCAGGCTTTCAACAATCTGTTCGTAATATTGCATCTCGGCGACGCGAGCCTGGGTCTCGGTCAGCCGGTTATAGAAGCTGGCATCCTGGGCTGAGAGCATATCGCCGCCGGCCGTCAGATTGGCCATGGAAACGAGCGGTCCGCCCATCTCGGCGCTTTCCATGATGCGATCACTGCCAATTGTGGTCAGCTGGATGACGCTGCGCGCGCGTTCGGCGCGTTCGATGGCGAGATCTTCAGCCTCGTCCAGCATGCGTTCCTGATTGTACTTCAAATTCCTGACACTGACGCGATTGCCACTCGTGTCGAGGGTAGCCGTCATGCGGAAACTGTCCCGAGACTGACGGTCATCAGCTTCCTCAATCGAGGCCTGGACCAGCAGGTCAGCGCCGTCACCCTTGAGGGCGGAAACGTCGAGGTTTTCGTCGCCCTTCAGCTGCTCGAACAATTCCTCAAGCGCCTTCTGGCGATCTTCCCATTCTGCGGTCTCACGCTGGAAAGCGTCGGTGCGCTCTTCGAGCAGGGAACGCGACAAGGCATCCTTGGCGCGCAGTTCCTGGACCCAGCGCTCATACTTGGCCAGTTCGCGATCATCGGAGCTGCCGGTCAGTGAACCGGTGGAACCGCCAAGGGCAAATGTGCCTGTAAGAAAAATGGTCCATCCGGCAAGGGCCGCTGCGCCGAGTGCGCAGATGGCCTGCTGCCAGGGAGAAATGGATATGTAACGGACTGTGCCGCCGCTACGATGATATATTTGTCGCTCAGGAAATGCGCGATCGAACGTCGCTTTGAGGTTCGCACTCCATTTCGCCATTCACGCCACCCGTCGCTGGAATCACACCGCCTACTGCAACAACACCTACAGTAAGTTCCCAAACCCTAGAGATATAAATACCGGAATCACTAAGGGACGGAACCCCTCGCGAGCATAATTCCTGAAAATATTCGCGTATCAGGGTAAATTGCTCGTTAATATTCGTTTCCTACCCCTTAAACCTTGTCCTAATTCGCTTTTGTAGGGTCAGGAAGATGGCCTAAAACGTCCTCTGCATGACCTTTCACCCGGACTTTTTTCCAAGATTTAATGATTGAACCGTCGGGTCCGATCAGAAACGTCTGACGAGCGATGCCCATATAGGTCCTGCCATACATGTTTTTCTCGACCCAAGTGCCGTAGGATTCGGTGACTTTGCCCGATTCATCGCTGCCAAGAATGACTTTCAGGTCATGTTTCGCAGCAAATTTCTCGTGCTTTGAGAGCGGATCCCGAGAGACTCCGACGATCTTTGCATTGCGCGCCGCGAATGCCTCAATCATCTCCGAGAAATCCTTGGCCTCGTTCGTGCAGCCGGGCGTGTCATCCTTCGGGTAGAAGTAGAGAACAAGATAACCCCCCGCAAAGTCCTTCAGCTGGATCGATCCGGAGGTGGAAGGCATTGAGAAATCAGGAGCCTTTTCACCGTCTTGCAGTACTTTTGCCATGTATTCCTCCTATGGTGCCGCCAGCTTCGTGTGCATATATCGCAATGGAACGCAATTTTTAGACGTAGAATTCCGGAGTCCCCGATTTGGTCCGCCAGAGAGCTTCACTTGTCATTCTCGAAATACTCGGGGGGCTGATACTTGTTGTTCTCGTGCTGGCGGGACTGTTGGTCTTCCGCTTGTCGAGCGGACCCATCGAACTCGAAATGTTCCGGGACGATATTGAGCAGGCGCTGACCAACTCCCGCAATGGCCGGCCGGTAACGGTCGAGGACGTTTTTCTCGAATGGTCCTCGGAAGACAAGCGCGTCCTGATTACCGGTCATGACATCAAGCTGCTGGATGAGGAGGGCAATGTTGCCGCCGAGTCCGATCGCGCACGGATTGTGCTGTCGAGTTCGGCGCTGGTCATGGGCGATGTCGAGGTGCTCGGGCTGGACCTGGTTGATGGCTGGATCAACGTCACGCAAGCCGGTGAGAACCTCTGGTATATTGCGGGTGACCCCTTGCCCGAAATCCCGGTTGGCGAGATGCCGCAGAATCCGAGTGAATGGCTGGAGCGTATCAATGCCGTGCTGCCGCAGGTTCTGGTCGCCCTTCGGGAAAAGCAGGGTGAAATCAGCCTCGAGCGTTTCTCTTACGAAGAATTTGAAATGCGGGTCTTCGGGGCTGACAGCGCGCCTCTTTTCACGCTGACGGATTCCAAGGGCCTGTTACTGGTGAATGAGGACGGGCTGGATCTGTCGATGTCCGGCAGCGGGGTCGGCGCCGGTCTGCCAGCCGGTCTGGCAGTCGACATACATACCAGCGAACTTGGCAGTCGCATGCAGGCGTCCCTGGCCGTCGCCCAATGGTCTCTGGCAGATCTGGCTGCGAGGCTTGGGACCGATAGTGAATTTCTGTCCGGCGTCCCTGCCGACATTACGGTCGAGTTCAATACGTCCAGCGCAGCGGGGGTCGAGGAAATCGGCGTGAAGGCCAAGCTTGCCGAGGGCGAACTGCCCTTCGGGGAAGATGGAATGAAGGTGTCTGATCTCGACCTCGAGATGACCTATGCGGCGACCAATGACGAACTCCTCATTTCCGGCACGTCGACGCGGTTCGGCCCTGTCGCGGGTGCGATGAACCTGACGCTTGCCAATGCCCTGAAGGACACAGGCCCCCGGCCGTTCAAGCTGCGCAGCAATGCATTGACCCTGGATTTCACACCTGCCTTCGCCGCGCCTGTCACCTTGCGCAATGTCCGGGCAGAGGGGGACGCGGATTTCCCGGACCGCAGGTTTAAAGACACAAAGCTGGAATTCGTTTCGAATGACACGCTGTTCAAATTTGCCACCGATATTTCGTTGACGTCCGACCGGCAGGAAAACGAGCCGTCGATCCTTGGTACGATCGAGCTCGAAACAGAAGGGACCGTGACCAAGGAAACGGTTCTCGCCTTCTGGCCTGTGTCGCTTGGGACCGGAGCGCGGTCTTTCACCGACAAGCGGATCAGCAATACGGACGTGTCGAATTTGCGCGCACAAATGACGCTCCAGCGCGACAGCTTTGCTGAAGGCTATTTGCGCGACGAAGATCTCAACCTGACCTTCGATATCAATTCGGCCGATGTGAAATTTCTAGACGACTTGCCGGCGGCGCAAAATGCGGTGGGCAAGGGGCGCCTGACCGGGAACAGTTTCCGCGTGACGGTCAACCGCGGCGACTATGGTGGCTGGGATGTCGATGAGGCGCTGGTCGATTTTCCAGCCTTCAACCCGAAAGGCGAGGATTTCCGGGTGTTCGCCAAGGGACATGGCCCTGCCGCCAATGTCATCAAGACACTGAACGAGTCCCGGCTCCAACTCGGGTTCGACGAAGATCGACTCACAGGCGACGTGGAGGCGACGTTCGAGCTGTTTCGCCCCGCACTCGACAATGTGCCGGACGAGGCGGTGCGCCATACGACCATCGCCACACTTGCCAATGGTGGCCTGAAGCGGGCTGCGCTCGGTATCGACCTCACCAATGCAACGGCCGAGATCAAGGTCAATCAGGATGGCATGACGATCACCGGGTTTGGCGACCTCGGGCCTTCTCCCGTTCAGTTCAGCTGGCGCGATGGATTCAAGGATGATGAGGCGCCCTCGGCCTTGTCGGCGACTGCGGTCATCACGCCCGACGTGCTCAACCGGTTCGGCCTTCCGGGCCGCGCCTATCTCACCGGAGAGGTGCCAACAGAAGTGCAGGCTTCTGTCGAGGGGGAAGAGGTTTCGGTGGCAAATGTCGCGATGGATTTGACCGCCGCCCGGCTCGACCTGTCCGAGATCGGCTGGGTGAAGACGGCCGGCGAGGAAGGCAAGGTCACTGTCCACTATGAACGCGCGAAAGAAGGGTTTTCCTCTGATGTCCTGTTCACCAGTGAGGAGGCCTATCTGGATGGCAAGTTCACGCTGGGCGGCGATTCCCGGCTGGTGTCTGCGGATTTGCGGCGCGCCTTCCTGGCGGACACTGCAGATGTGAATGGGGAGATTTCGCGGGGGCCGAATGGCAATCTGGAAGTCGCCCTGACCGGCTCCTATCTCGACCTGTCTGGCGCGTTGCCTGGCATTGGCGCCCTTGGCGACGCAAATGACAGCAATGGCACCCCGTTGAGTGTGACGGCGGATGTCGACACGCTGACCCTCGGGGCGGGTATGTATGTCCGGAATGCAGATGTGACGTGGCGATCAACCGTGAACGGCATGCAGAAGCTTTCCGCGACCGGCACGACAGATGACGGCTCTGCCTTCAACATTGATCTCGACGGCTCATCTCCAGAGGGAACGAAGATCAAGGTGGTCAGCAGTGATGCCGGCTTCATTACGAGCGCCTTCCTCGATCTCGACTTCCTCGAGGGTGGCCGGCTGAATCTGGAAGGGACGCTTGCGCGGGATGGCAACCCGTCGAAATTCAATATCGTGGTCAGCGACGGACGATTGCGGAATGCGCCCTTCCTGACACAGATTCTCTCCCTGGCCTCCTTGCGCGGCCTTGCCGACACGCTTGGCGGGGATGGCGTTCTGTTCTCGCGAATCGAGGTCCCGCTGACGGTGGCCGGGGACCGGTATGTCGTGACCGGAGGCAAGGCGCAGGGCCCCGCGCTCGGCCTGACGGTGAATGGCTACCTGGGAACAGATAGCGAGATCAATGTCGATGGGGTCCTGGTGCCCAGCTTTGGCATGAACTCCGCACTCGGAGGAATTCCGATTATCGGCGACCTTGTGGTTGGCCGGGACGGAGAAGGTGTATTCTCCCTCACCTACAGCGTGCGCGGCAGCCTGGAAAAGGCGAACGTGTCCGTGAACCCGTTGTCGGCGCTGGCGCCGGGTGTCATTCGCAGAATCTTCGAGAATCCATCGGATACGGATATTCCGGAGGCGCAGGCCCGATCCGAGGATGAGCCTATTCCATCAGAACTGCCGCCTATTCCGGAAGAGGAATTCTAGACAATCTTGACCAGAGCGTGACGCTTCTTGCCGGCGGACAGCTTGATCGTTCCGTCAACAAGGTCATCCGCTGACAGGGCCGCATTCTGGTCGGATACGGACACGTCGTTCACCTTCGCAGCGCCCTGCTTGATCAGGCGGCGAGCGGCACCGTTGGACTCCGTCAGGCCTGTAGCCGTAAATGCGGCAGCGACCAGTATGCCTGCCTCAAGGTCGGAAGCTGAGACCTCTACGGTCGGCAAGGCATCCGCAGACCCGCCGGCTGCGAACACAGCCGCTGCAGCAGCTTCGGATTCCCTGGCAGCGGCGTCTCCGTGCAGCATCTTCGTCGCCTCATTGGCGAGGACAATCTTCGCGGTGTTGATCTCGGCGCCCTCAAGGGCTTCGAGGCGAACGATTTCGTCCAGAGGAAGCTCCGTGAACAGACGCAGGAAACGGCCGACATCCGCGTCCTCGGTGTTGCGCCAGAACTGCCAGTATTCGTAGGGGCTCTTGCGATCAGCATTGAGCCAGACGGCGCCATCGGCGGTCTTGCCCATCTTGCCGCCGGATGCGGTCGTGATGAGGTGGGCAGTGATGCCGAAGGCGTCGCCGCTGGCGGCCTTGTGGACGAGGTCTACGCCGCCAACGATATTGCCCCACTGGTCAGATCCGCCGATCTGCATGCGGCAGTCATGACGCCGGAACAGTTCGAGGAAGTCGTAGGACTGCATCAGCAAGTAATTGAATTCGAGGAAGGTGTAGGGCTGCTCTGCGGCAAGGCGGCGCGCGACCGTGTCCTGTTTCACCATTGTGTTGATGGTGAAATGCACGCCCACCTCGCGCAGCATTTCGAGATAGCCGAGCTTGCCGAGCCAGTCGTCATTATTGACCATGATGGCATCAGTCGGACCGTCGCCGAAGGTCAGGAAGGGCTGGAATGCCTTCTTGATGCCTTCCATGTTGGCCGCGATCTGCTCGTCGGTCAGCAAGGGGCGCGACTTTTCCTTGTCGGTCGGGTCGCCCACCTTGGTTGTGCCGCCGCCCATCAGGACGATGGGCTTGCCGCCGCTCTTCTGGAGGTGGCGCAGCATCATGATTTGTAAGAGCGAGCCGACATGCAGGCTGTCTGCCGTCGCATCAAAGCCGATATAGCCTGCGGGAACTCCCTTGGCGCAATAGGCGTCCACCTCTGCCGGATGGGTGACCTGTTTCAGGTAACCGCGCTCTGACAGGGTTTTCAGGAATTCTGACTTGTATTCGCTCATCTTCTCGTGTCTCCGTGAAGCTGCCGCGCGTAACATGGAAAACTGATATCTTGAACTCCGTGAGTGAAAAATCTGAACCGTATTGGGTGGCTGGCTTCATGTCGGGCACCTCGCTCGACGCCGTCGACGCAGCGCTGATCCTGACCGATGGCGAGCAAGTGCTGGAGTTCGGACCCACGGCAGAGCGCAAATATTTGCCTGAAGAGCGCGCTGTGCTCCAGCGTGCGACCGACGCCGCGCGAGCCTGGAACTGGACCGGGCCTCAGCCGGGCACGATCTTCACCGAGGCGCGCGAGGCGGTTACTCACACGCATCTGGCGACATGGGAGAGATTGCTGGAAGGCTGGGCTGGGCCGATGCCGCGCCTTGCCGGGGTGCATGGGCAGACTGTGTTGCATCGCGCGCCAAAGGGCGACCAGCCCGGCGCCACGCTGCAGCTGATTGATGGTCCCGCCCTGCAGGCCGCGCTGGGAGTGACGCTCGCCTATGATTTCCGGACCGATGATGTAGCCGCGGGCGGACAGGGCGCACCGCTGGCGCCGGTCTATCATGCCGCCCTGTTGGAGCGGCTGGGCGATGAGGCGGCCTGTGTCCTCAATCTCGGCGGGGTGGCCAACATCACGGCGCGGATGAGTGATGGGGCGCTGGTTGCCTTCGACACGGGGCCAGCCAATGGCCCGATCGACGAGTGGGTCGAAGGCCACGGCCTTGGCACGCATGATGTGGGCGGGCGTCTCGCTGCAACGGGCCAGGTTCATGGGGGGCTTCTGGACCAATTGATGGATCATGACTGGTTCGACCAGCCCCCTCCAAAATCTCTGGACCGCTATGATTTCAATGCCAGCATGGTGCGCGGCTTGTCTGTCGAGGATGGCGCCGCAACCCTGACCGAGTTCACGGCACGTGCGGTTGCGGCAGGGCTATCCCAGCTGCCGGAATACCCGGCTCGGATGATCGCGTGCGGTGGCGGACGTCACAATCCGGTTCTGATGGAGGCTTTGAGACGCGCGGCCGGGTGCGATGTGCATGCAGCAGAAGCGGTGGGCTGGCGCGGAGATTCGATTGAGGCGGAAGCGTTTGCCTTCCTGGCGGCACGAACTGCGAGAGGCTTGCCGATCAGCTGGCCGTCGACAACAGGCGTTCCCGCCCCGATGCGGGGCGGGAAGCTGATTTCCTAGTCTTCCTCGGCTTCGAGGCGGAGCTTTTCTTCTGCGTCGGCGAGGCGCTGCAGGAGATAGTCTTCGCAGAGGCCGATCAGTTCGTCGCGCTTGTCCTGATAGAAATGGTTGGCGCCTTTGATCGTCGTACGGTCGATCTGCTCGCCCTTTTGCACGCGCACTTTGGTGAGAGCCCGCTCGACATCTTCTGGCGAAGAGATCGAGTCGGTGTCGCCGGAGACGATCAGGCCGGACGCCGGGCAGGGCGCGAGGAAAGAGAGATCATAATGGTTCGCCGGGGGCGAGATGGCGAGGAAACCATCGATCTCGGGACGACGCATCAGCAGCTGCAATGTGATCCATGCGCCGAAGCTGTAACCGGCACACCAGACAAAGCGCGGGCTTTCGGCGAGGTTTTCGACGTAATCGAGCACGAAGGCCGCATCTTCCAGTTCGCCAATGCCCTGATCGTATTGACCCTGGCTGCGGCCGACGCCGCGCGAATTGTAGCGCAGCACACCGAAACCATGACGCTCGAACATCTGGTAGAGGAGAATGGAGATCGGATCCTGCATCGTTCCGCCCGCTTTGGGGTGGGGATGGAGGATCAGCGCGATCGGCGCGCCGGGAAGCGGCGGCTCGGTGTAACGCGCTTCGATACGGCCCTGAGGGCCCGGAATGATGAGTTCTGCCATGTCATACTCGCTGGTCACAGGGGAAGGGCGCGGTCATAAGCCATTTGAGCTGTGAAAAGCAAATTTTTCTACACCTGCAAAAACGCCCGGAAGTTAGTATATCCCCCACATGATATATGCAGATCACAATGCAACCTCTCCTTTGAGGCCGGAAGCCCGCCAGGCCATGCTGGATGTATGGGGCATGGGTGCGACCAATCCGTCATCCGTTCATACGTCCGGACGGGCGGCGCGCGGCGTACTGGAGCGGGCCCGCCTGGCGATTGGGGGCGCGATCGGAAGCCGGGCAGAAGACATCATTCTTACAGGCGGCGGGACTGAAGCTGACAATCTGGCAATACATGGCGTTGCCGTGGCGCTGGAGGGAAATTGCACCTTCCTTGTCTCAGCTATTGAGCACGAGGCTGTCACCAAGGCTGCTGCGCATTCCGGCGCGCGGGTGCAAACGGCTTATGTGACGCCAGCGGGAACCCTGGACCTGGATCAGCTACAGGCTCAGCTGGCGGACTGGGATTACGACAAATTCAACACGCCGGTGCTTTGCCTGATGCTCGCCAATAATGAGACCGGCGTGATTCAGCCCGTGGCAGACGCCGCCCGCATTGTGCGCGAGGCCGGGGGGCTAACTATTTGCGATGCGGTGCAGGGGCTCGGCAAGATGCCGGTCAATGTCGGCCTGCTGGGGATCGATTATCTCAGCCTGTCTGCCCACAAGATTGGCGGGCCACAAGGGGCCGGGGCGCTGTGGCACCGCGCTGGCGCACCTCTGAAAGCCGTCACGCATGGTGGCGGGCAGGAGCGTGGCCTGCGGTCTGGTACCGAGAATGTGGCAGCGCAAGCCGGATTTGGCGCAGCGGTAGAAACCGCCGTGAGAGATCTGCCGAAATATGCTATGCTAGCTAAATATCGCGATGATATGGAAACGCGTCTCGAACAGGAGGCAGGCGTCACGATCATGGGCAAGAGCGCAGAGCGGTTGGCGGGCACGTCAAACTTTGCCAAGCCGGGTTTTGCGGCAGAAACACAGGTCATGGCAATGGATCTGGCGGGCGTGTGCATTTCTGCCGGGTCTGCGTGTTCGTCTGGCAAGGTGAAACGTTCGCTCGTATTGCTGGCGATGGGCGCATCTGACACCCTTGCGGAATCCGCAATCCGCACCAGCTTTGGATGGAACACTGCGCCGGAAGATTTCACCGGCGTGGCAGACGCCTGGCTCGACGCAGCCCGGCGCACGGTATTGAAGGAAACCGCATAATGGATTGCTGCGGCGGTATGGAAGATCATGACGAAGACTGCACCGAAGTGAAGGTGAAGGACAGCATTGACCAGGGTACAGTCGACGCCGCAAAGGCGCTCGAATCCGAGCACTATTCCGCAGGCTTCATCACCGACATTGAAATGGACATGGCGCCGAAGGGCCTGTCCGAAGATACTGTCCGCTTCATTTCAGCGAAGAAGAACGAGCCCGAATGGCTGCTCGAATGGCGTCTGGCCGCTTACAAGCGCTGGCTGACCATGGAAGAGCCGACCTGGGCGATGGTCAATTATCCGACCATCAATTACCAGGATTACTACTACTACGCTGCCCCCAAGACCGGTGCGAAGTACGAGTCGATCGACGACGTCCCGAAGGAAATTCTCGAAACCTACGAAAAGCTCGGCATCCCATTGCGCGAAGCTGAAGTTCTGCTCGGTGTCGAAGGCGCGGCAGAAACCGCGGCCACCGCACGCGAAACGCCCCGCGTTGCAGTCGATGCGGTGTTCGATTCTGTCTCTGTTGCCACGACCTTCCGCAAGGAGTTGGAAAAGGCCGGCGTGATCTTCATGTCGATTTCCGAGGCGGTGCATGAATATCCGGAGCTTGTGAAGAAGTATCTCGGGACAGTGGTGCCTCAGTCGGACAATTTCTTCGCGACCCTGAACAGCGCCGTATTTTCTGACGGAACTTTTGTCTATGTGCCCAAGGGCGTCCGCTGCCCGATGGAACTGTCGACCTATTTCCGCATGAACGCCGAAAACACCGGCCAGTTCGAGCGGACGCTCATCATTGCCGATGAGGGCGCCTACGTCTCCTATCTCGAAGGGTGTACCGCGCCTATGCGCGACGAGAACCAGCTTCACGCCGCCGTGGTCGAACTGGTCGCGCTGGAAGACGCCGAGATCAAATATTCAACGGTCCAGAACTGGTGGCCGGGCGACGAGAACGGCAAGGGCGGGATCTACAATTTCGTGACCAAGCGCGGCGATTGCCGGGGCGACCGATCCAAGATCAGCTGGACCCAGGTCGAGACGGGGTCGGCTGTAACGTGGAAATATCCGAGCTGCATACTGCGCGGCGATGACAGCGTCGGCGAATTCTACTCCATCGCCGTCACCAATGGCCGCCAGCAAGCCGATACCGGCACCAAGATGATCCATCTCGGCAAGCGCACACGCAGCCGGATCATCTCCAAGGGCATCTCGGCGGGCAAGTCCAACAACACCTATCGCGGTCTCGTCTCCATCAACCGCAAGGCCGAGAAGGCGCGTAACTTCACCCAGTGCGATAGCCTGCTGATTGGCGATCGCTGCGGGGCGCATACCGTGCCCTATGTCGAAAACCGCCGGGCGGATGCCCAACTGGAGCACGAAGCGACAACGACCAAACTGTCGGATGATCAGATGTTCTATGTCCGCCAGCGCGGGATCGGCGAGGAAGAAGCGGTTGCCCTGCTCGTCAACGGCTTTGTCCGTGAAGTGCTGCAGGAATTGCCGATGGAATTCGCGGTCGAGGCCCAGAGCCTGCTCAAGGTCAGTCTGGAGGGCAGTGTTGGCTGATACGGACGCATTCGAAGACTGGCTCAATGCCTATGCCCGCGCGCAAGATGGCGGCGACGTGGCCTTGCTGAAATCCCTGTTCAGCGCGGATGCCAAATTCTTCCAGACGCCGTTCAACAAACCGATTGAGGGGGCAGGCCAGATCAGCGAGGCCTTTGCTGAAATCTGGGCCCGGATCGTGGATTCCTCATTCAAGATTGAGCGCATAGCCGATGGCTGGGCGCACTGGACGAGCGGCGGCAAGATTGAGGCGCTTGAGGAACCCCACCGGACAAGCGGCATTCTCAAAGCGGAGCTGAACGCCAATGGTCAGTGTGAAAAGTTGACATTCTGGACGGAAACCCTGTCTGTCCGCGAATCCGACATGCTCTCCCAACGGGACGCCTGACACTCTCGGAGGCTCGGCAAAAAGCCGGGAATCGCGCCTCCAGACCTGTTTCCGGAAGTTAAGCGCGTCATTTCCTGCATCCGGGGCTTTTCGCACCGCGTTAGGGGGCTTACATGCGCACCATGTTGAAGATTGAAAACCTGACCGCCACAGTCGGCGAAGAAGATGCCGCCAAGACCATCATCAATGGCCTGTCGCTGGAAGTGCCGAAAGGTGAGGTCCACGCGATCATGGGGCCTAACGGTGCCGGCAAGTCGACCCTGTCCTATGTGCTGACGGGCCGCGACGGCTATGAAGTCACCGGCGGTTCCGCCAAGCTGAAGGGCGAAGATATTCTCGACATGGATCCGGAAGAGCGGGCGGCCAAGGGCCTGTTCCTGTCCTTCCAGTATCCGGTGGAGATTCCAGGCGTTCCCGTCATGACATTCGTGCGGGCCGCGATGAACTCGCAGCGCAAGGCACGCGGCGAGGACGAGATTTCCGCGCCGGACTTCATCAAGAAATCCCGCGAGATCGGCAAGGCGCTGAAGCTCGACACCGAAATGCTGAAGCGGTCTCTCAATGTCGGCTTCTCCGGCGGCGAGAAGAAGCGGCTCGAAATCTACCAGATGATGATGCTGGAGCCGAGTTTCCTGATCCTCGACGAGACCGATTCCGGGCTCGACATTGATGCGCTTAAGACCGTGGCTGACGGCGTGAATGCGATGCGCTCGCCAGATCGCGGCATGTTGGTCATCACGCACTACCAGCGCCTGCTGGACCATATCCAGCCGGACAAGGTGCATGTCCTCTCCAAGGGCCGTATCGTGGCGACGGGCGGTCCGGAACTGGCGCACAGGCTGGAAAAAGAAGGATATGAAGGCATCCTCGGGGAGGTGGCGTGACCACAGCCCTGCGGGACATGATTGCCAATCCGACGACGGCGGAACTGGAGCTGGTCGCGCGCTATGGCATGCAGCCGGAAGATTCCCGCCGCGAACGGCTGTTTGAGGCGTTCTCCAGGACGGGCCTGCCGCACCGCCGGCTGGAAGCGTGGAAATGGACCGACTTCAAGGCGGCCCTGCAGGGGCTCGACCGTCCCTCCACGCCGCCCGCGCAGGATCCGATCCCGCATGCGGGCGCACTGGTCTTTCGGTTCACGCCAAACGGCTATTTCCCGCCAGACCATATTCCGTGCGGGCTGAACGTTTTCGAAAAAGACGAGGCTCAAGCCCTGGGAGCGGCCGAAGACGTGCCGCTCGGTGCGCTGGCGGCATCCCTGTCAGGCGGCAAGGCCAGACCCGCAACCCTGTTGCTGGAAGTGACCTCGAAAGAACTTCCGCGTCTCCATTTCCAGTTCAGCGGCGAAGGCGAAGCGAATTTCGCGCGTGTTGTTGTCGTGGTTCGCCCCGATATGGCACTCACCGTATCGGAGAGCCATCTGGGCGGGGCGGGGCTGACATCCTCCGTGATCGAGTTTGGTCTCCAGAAAGGCAGCACGGTCAACCGGACGGTCTATCAGCGCGGTACGTCAGAAGAGACGATTGCTTCAACGGCGCTCGTCCATCTCGATGCGGATTCGCACTATACACAGACCTCACTCGCCTTTGGCGCCAAGGTTGCGCGGCTCGAAACGCGTGTCACGCATCAGGAGCCGAGTGCGAAGGCGACGCTGAATGCCGCCTATCTTGTCGGCAGGGATCTGCATGCGGACTTTACCACACATGTGCGTCACGGGGCCACTTCCTGTGTGACCCGGCAGCTGACCAAGGGCGCTGTCCTGAATGGCGGCACCGGCGTGTTCCAGGGAAAATTCTTTGTCCCCCGCACGGCTGGCCAGTACACGGATGCCGACATGCAGCACAAAGCGCTGCTGCTGGAAGACGGCGCGGTTGTCTTCGCGAAGCCTGAACTTGAGATCTATGCGGACGATGTCGAGTGCGCGCACGGCAATACGAGCGGTGCGCTTGATGATGACCAATTGTTCTACATGCGCCAGCGCGGCCTGCCGGAGAAGACGGCCCGCGCCCTGCTGACACAAGCCTTCGTCGCCGAAGCGTTCGCCGAGGCTGGCGCGCTAGAAGAAGTGCTGCGTGCGGAAGCCGAAGCCTGGCTGGCCGCCGCATGAGCCGTTTCTTCGACATCAATGCGATCCGCGCGGAATTTCCGATCCTGTCACGTGAAGTGAATGGCAAGCCGCTGGTGTATCTGGACAATGCCGCCAGCGCGCAAAAGCCGAATGCGGTGATCGACAAGATCGCAAACCAGTCGCGCACGGCCTATGCCAATGTGCATCGTGGCATTCATACTCTGTCGAACGAGACGACCGAGGCCTATGAGGCTGCGCGTGAGAAAGTCCGTGCATTTCTCAACGCGCCGTCCACGGAAAATATTGTCTACACCAAGGGCTCGACGGAAGGCATCAACCTTGTCGCTTCTGCGCTCGCCGACCGGATTCAGCCTGGCGACGAGATTGTCCTCTCCATCATGGAGCACCACTCCAACATCGTTCCGTGGCACTTCCTGCGTGAGCGTCATGGCGCTGTCCTGAAATGGGTGGGCCTGAACGAAGATGGTTCGCTCGACATGGACGATCTTGCCGACGCGATTGGACCAAGAACACGCATGGTCGCGATCACCCATATGAGCAATGTGCTCGGCAGCGTGACGGACATGGCCGAAATCTGCCGTCTCGCGCATGAAGCTGGCGCGGACGTGCTGGCCGATGGCAGCCAGGCAGCTGTCCATATGAAAGTCGATGTCCAGGCACTCGGCTGCGATTGGTACGTCATGACCGGGCACAAGCTCTATGGTCCGACTGGTATCGGCGCGCTTTACGGGACAGCCGAAGCACTGGATCGCGCGCGGCCGTATCAGGGCGGCGGCGAGATGATCGAAATCGTCACCCGTGACCGGGTGACCTACAATACGGCGCCCCATAAATTCGAAGCCGGTACACCGCCGATCCTGGAAGCGATCGGCCTTGGTGCCGCGCTGGACTGGATGACGGCGTTCGATCATGCAGATGTGAAGGCGCATGAAGATGCGCTCTACGCGCGGGCGTATGAGGGGTTGAGGGGCGTCAATGGCCTGACCATTCATGGCGAGACACCGCACAAGGGCGCCGTACTGGCGTTCAGCCTAGAGGGCGCACATCCTCATGATATTGCTCAGATTCTTGACCGGTACGGCATCGCCGTCCGTGCAGGACATCATTGCGCCCAGCCCCTGATGGAGCATCTGGGCGTCAGCGCCACAGCGCGGGCGAGTTTCGCAATCTACAACACCCAGGCCGAGGTGGACGCCTTCATCGAGGCGCTCGCCAAGGCGCGGGAAATGCTGGTATAGGTGACCTCATGGCAGACGATATGACATCTCGCGACATGGTCGACGTTTCCGGTGAGGAGACGCGCTCCAAGATTCCGCAGGATGAGCTGAATCGGATCACCGACGATCTGATCACCGCGTTCAAGACGGTATTCGACCCGGAAATCCCGGTCGACATCTACGAGCTCGGCCTGATCTACAAGGTTGATATTGATGACGACTACAAGGTCGATATCGACATGACCCTGACCGCGCCGGGGTGTCCTGTGGCGGGCGACATGCCGGGCTGGGTGGAAACGGCCGCGCGCACAGTGGACGGCGTCCAGGATGTGGAAGTGCGCCTGACCTTCGATCCACCCTGGGATCCATCGCGCATGTCGGACGAAGCTCGCCTCGCGCTGAACATGCTTTAATTGAACGCGAACGCTTTCGTACCTATGTAATTGCCATGGCCAGACGACCCAGACCCAAGCCCGTGAAGCTCACCGACGCCGCCGCAACGCGCGTGAAGGAGATCATGCAGGAAAAAGGCGCCGGATATCTCCGTGTGGGCGTGAAGAATGGCGGCTGTGCGGGCATGGAATATGTCATGGACTATGCCGAAGCGCCGGAGACGTTGGACGAAGTGGTCGAGGACAATGGTGTCACCATCGTGATCGATGCCAAGGCTGTCCTGTTCCTGCTGGGCAGCGAAGTGGACTATGAAGTCACACCTCTGCACGAGAAATTCGTCTTCCGTAATCCGAACCAGACCGATGCGTGCGGTTGCGGAGAGAGTGTGACGATCATCCCGGCGACGGCATAACCTGCAAGACAGGTAAGGCCGATGATTATTCAGGGCTTTGAGCCGATATCCGACCCAGATGCGCGAATTCTGATCCTCGGCAGCATGCCGGGCATCGCTTCACTCGAAGCCAATCAATATTACGGACACCCCAGGAACGCCTTCTGGCGCATTATGGGGGATGTCTTCGGAGCTGGGCTAGAGCGGCCCTATGCCGAACGGACGGCGATCCTGAAAGACCAGGGCGTGGCGGTCTGGGATGTCCTGAAACTTTGTCATCGCGAAGGTAGTCTGGATTCGAACATCAAGGATGAGGTGCCCAACGATTTTGCGGGCTTCTTCGTTCAGCACCCCCGAATTGAACGTGTGGTCTTGAACGGCGGAAAGGCAGCCAAGAGCTTTGAGAAATATGTGCGACCGCTAGTGCCCTCCCTGACTGTCACAACAGCGCCATCTACCAGTCCGGCCTTTGCGGCTATGCGTTACGAAGCGAAGCTCGACCTGTGGCGGACCGCGATAATTTCGGCTGATCAGGGCCAGGGCCGGTGAGTCGGCACCATTTGTGTTTCCTCCGTCAGGAGGAGCCAGAGAACGAATTATCGATAGCGGCGTCAGGCTACTTCGATTGTTGGCTGAAGGAGATAGAGCTACTGGGTTGAACGCTCACGCAACTTCTTGCACGTATTCGCAAAGGCTTTGAAAGTATCATTGGGGGCCGGCAAGGCTGATACGATCTCACTTTTGCGTTCAAGTGAAATGCTTATGGGTTCACCCAAAACGGCCGCATTGAATACCTTGGCAGCGATTGCGGGTGTCCGCGCCTCAATCGTGTTGATGGCAGGAATGTACTGAACGGTCGTTGTGACTTCTTCCCCGTTTCCTACCGATAGGGTGGCTTTGGCGCTGCGGTTGTAGGGAGCATTTTTCGAAAGTAGATCGGGCATGTCGCCCGGTGACAGTGACACCATTGCTGCGACCTTGCCATTGGAACCGCACGTCAGCAGTACGCCATGATTATTGGTATCTGTCGCGTGTACCGCTAGTGGAGCGGTTGCACTGTGTCCTTCCCAAGCTGTCCAGTCGGCGGCTGCGGCTGGTAGCGCCGTTCCCACCATTACCAGAAGGAAACAGCTAGTTGACGCCATTGGTCGTGTGAATTTCATTGTCTCAATCCCGATTTGGCCCCCGGGATCACCTGAACTATTATTGTTTATCAATAATAGTTGGATTCGTAAAGACTTTTGTGGGACCGCTCAGGGCTTGCTGAATGTCGCAAGATCGTCGGAGGTCGGTGACGCTTCCGTTCCTTTCGGTGGATCAGGTATCAGGATCGCTGGTTTCATCGGTTTACCGGTCGCTTCCGCCACCAGCTCTGCGGTACGGGTTTCGACCACCTCCGTCAGCAATTCGAGGAATTCGGCTTTTGGCAAGGCTGGGTCCAGGGCGGGAAGGAATTCGATGACCGCGGTGCCGGGCGTCTTTGTGCGTTCCTGCTGTTTCCAGAAAAGGCCCACATTCGTCGCGACCGGAATGACGGGGACATTCATGGCGCGCGCCATATGCCAAACACCAGCCTTGTAGCGGAAATGATGACCGATCGGAGCCAGATGGCCTTCCGGATAGATGAGCACCCGGCGACCTTCCTCGCGGGCGCGTTCCATGCCTTCGGCCAGCGAAGCGGCCTTGCGGTCCCCACCGCCACAGGTGTCGATCACGATTGCGCCCAGCTTGCGCAGGATACCACCGACAAGCGGAAATTTCTCCAGATGGTCGCCGGTTACGAAGGCAAGGTTTTTCACTTCCGGATAGACGAGAAACCCGTCGCCCCAACTTTGGTGCTTTGCTGCGAGGATGAAGGGGCCATCTGGCAGATTACTCTGTCCACGCACTTCCTTGCGAATGCCTGCCACAAATCGCAGGTTGAGGTTCATGGCCCGCGTATAACTGCGGATGATCGTGCGCACAGGTGTGTGGCCCGGCAGGATCAGGAAAGGCAGCGAGGCCAGGACATAGACCACCGAGAGAAGGTAGTAGACGAGTGTGAAGACGAGACCGCGCATGGGTCGGACTCCTTTTGTGACGGATCCCTAGGACTTCAGGACACACATGACCGCGCGGGCCATAGCGGGCGCGTGTTGGGAAAACGGACCGGGCAGACGGTTGTAGATCTTGTTCTGGCCGGCCTGCATGACCACGCCGAGCGCCATGGCGGCTTTCAGGGCAGGGTCGCCCTTCGGGATGTGTCCCTCTTGGACCAGGCCGGCAATGATCTTCTCGGTGATCGAGACCGGATCGTCCTCGCGCCGTTTGTCATAGGGCAGGAAGCGATGGAGTGAAACAAGATGAAACGAGAAGAGCAGGAAGTCCTCGTCGGCGAGCGCGCAATAGGCTTCGACGGCGGCATTGACCTTGTCTTCGAGTGACCCGTCGCCCGACAGCGCTTCTGCCATCATCGCGCCGAGGCGATTGTGCGTCTCCATGAACAGCGACAGGGCCAGTTCATCCTTGCCCTTGTAATGACGGTAGAGGGCGCCCTCCGACACACCGGCTTTCTCGGCAATCTCGCGCGTGGTGGCGGCGTCTATGCCTTCATGGATGAACAGCTTCAGCGCAGCACGTTCGATCTTGGGGCGGGCATTCCGGGCGCGCGGCTTGGGTTTGGATTGATCTGTGCTTGACGGTCTCGCCATCTGGCCCTCCATGTCTGTGAAGACAATTTATGCACAGATCCACACATTAGCAAGTGAATACTTGCTCACTTTATTGTTTTGACTGCATTCCTCCCCATTCCGGTAGGGGCAAATGTCTGAAGTTTAAAGAAAAAAAAGCCTAGTTTATCAGCTCGAAGCGATAGCTTTCGATGACCGTATTCGCCAGAAGCTTCTCGCACATTTCCTTGACCCGCGCTTCAGCGGCGTCGGAGGAAAGGCCGTCCTCAAGGTCCAGCTCGATGACCTTGCCGATGCGGGCCGCTTCGACTTCCTTGTAACCCATGCGGGCCAGCGTATCCGCAACGGCCTTGCCCTGAGGGTCCAGGACACCATTCTTCAGCGCGACGTGGACGATGGCTTTCATGAGGGGTCTCCTGGGAAGTCTGAGTCGGGCCCCCATAGCCCGATTTCGCGCCTATTGAAACAAGCTGACCGCGTATCCTATGCCAACCAGCAAAAGGGTGGTGGCGAGGATGGGCGCGAGGCCGGAAGGCTGGGAGGCCTTGGTGCGCGTCTTGGCTTTCGTGGCAGGGGTCATGGACTGAAATCTCTCGTTCGGGATCATGTTCTCTGCCGGCTTATTTGCCGCCGTTGAAGCTCACCACATTGTCGGTTTCGCCGGATTCCTTGAGGATACCGAGACGGCGTGCAACTTCCGCATAGGCTTCGGTCACGCCGCCAAGGTCGCGGCGGAACCGATCCTTGTCCAGCTTGTCACCAGTTTCGAAATCCCAGAGCCGGCAGCTGTCCGGGCTGATCTCGTCAGCGAGCAGAATGCGCGGCACATCACTATCGCCTTCATAATGGCGGCCAAACTCAAGTTTGAAGTCGACGAGCCGGATTCCGACGGCAGCGAACAGGCCCGACATGAAATCGTTCACGCGCAACGACATGGCGATCAGATCGTCATATTCCTGCGCCGCAGCCCAACCGAAGGCCGCAATATGCTCTTCGGTCACCAGCGGATCGCCGAGGGCGTCATCCTTCAGGTAGAATTCAACCATCGGGCGGGGCAGGACCTGGCCTTCCTCGATGCCAAGGCGTTTGGACAGTGTGCCCGCAGCAACATTCCGGACGACAACTTCCAGCGGAATGATGTCGACCTTTTTGATCAACTGCTCGCGCATGTTGAGGCGGCGGATGAAATGGGTGGGAATTCCGACAGCCGACAGGCGCGTCATCATGAACTCGCTGATGCGGTTGTTCAGGACGCCCTTGCCGTCCAGCACGGCGCGCTTCTGTGCGTTGAAGGCAGTTGCATCATCCTTGAAATACTGGATGAGCGTGCCCGGCTCCGGGCCCTCATAGAGGATCTTTGCCTTGCCCTCATAGATAACGCGCTTCTTGCTCATGCGGACGGGCCTCCTGCTGGGTTCCGGATCGCTGCAACAGGAATCGTTTTCAGCCACCCCAGAAAGCGCGACTGTTACGCCAATCTGGGCAAAGAAACAATTATTGCGCACACCTTAAGTCAGCGACTATATGCACAGGTCATTTACCACCGTTCAGAAAGGCCATTCCCAATGAGCACATTCGACGATCGCGAGCGCGCAGAAGAAGCCCGCTACGCGCTGAATCAGGAAACCCAGTTCAAGGTCATGGCGCGCCGGAACAAGCTTCTCGGCCTCTGGGCGGCGGATCTCATGGGCCTGACGGGCTCCGATGCGGAGGCCTATGCCAAGACGGTTGTCCTCTCCGATCTGGAAGAGCCTGGCGATGAAGACGTCTTCCGCAAGGTTCGCAGTGATTTCGATACCGCCGGGATCGACCGGACCGATGCCCGCATTCGTGAGCAAATGGCAGAATTGCTGCCTGTCGCCCGCGAACAGGTCCTCAAGGACTCAAAGTAGCGTAAACGGGGTTTCCAGCTGACCCTGCGAGGGCCGGCTGGAAACTGTCGCCACAGGTGGGCGTAGTCTTGTTGACTGGAGTGAACGAGGCGCAGCTGACGATCATGGCTTCTCCAGACTCAAAGTCGGGCTTGCCATGCCATCCCTGCATCTGGGGCGTGCCGGTCCAGTGGCTGAAGAACATCCGTCCGGCGTGCTGTGGGATAAAGGCATCATTCGGTTCGGTCGCATAATAGGCCACCCCGTCCACATACCAGGTGATGCGATCTGGCGCCCATTCGAACGCATAGAGGTGCGGCGCGGCCGAAGCGTCAAAGGGGAGGTCGAATATGGCGTGCTTGCCCCGCTTTCCGTTCTGCCAGTAATTGAACTCGATCTTGGACGTATCCTTGCCGAGGAACTCGATATCGATTTCGTCGTGCGGGTCGCCATCATAGGGGCCAGTATAGGTGAAGAAGGCCGAGACAAGTCCTGAGCCTTTGCCGATCTGCATAACGGCCTCGTAGCGTCCATAGCCCAAGCGTTGCTGGGACTTGGCCTCCGCCATTGAGAAGGGAATGTGTGTGTCCGGCTCGCGTTCGACCCTGAATTCAGCGCCCTGAACTGTGTTCACGACATTCTCCGGCACCCAGCGTCCACCATAAAATGAGTCGCTGGCGTTCCAGTTCGATAACCGGAAAGTCTCCTCCACCGGTTCAACGCCGAAAACGGAGCGGAAATTCTTGCCTGATTTTGAGAGTTGCTTGATCCGCGAAGAGGCCGCCACCGCATGGGCAGGAATGATGGGGACGTGTGCTGCCAAGGTTAATGATTCCTCCGCGCGTGGCGTCGGATAATAGGTCGGCACATCAGACTGGATATGGGTGGCGGTGGGAGATCCGGACATGCTGTAAGATGCCAGACCTGTAACAAAAGCTACAGTCAGGCAGGATGCCAGAATAACGTCCAGAACTGATACGCCAGACAGTCTCATTTGCTTAACACTATACTCAAAACGGCACACTTGTTCATATTGCGTTTACCTTTACCGGCAAACCCGCAAGTGCCAAGCCAGAATCAGGTCGTCTGGTCTGTGTCCGTCAAACTTTTCATGTTTCGCATCATGAAGAGGGGGATCGAGCCGATAGGCGTAACCGCCCAGTCCAGCGGCTGGTCATGCGGTTCAGCCGGAACGGAATCGATCTGCTGTGCTGGGTAGGCCAGCGCGCAGGCAAAGGCGCGACCATCGGAGCGCAGCTTTGTGAAGGCCTGATCATAGTGGCCCTTGCCGTAGCCAAGCCGGTTGCCCATGCCGTCAAAGGCAAGCAGCGGTGTCAGGATCAGGGTTGGGTGGGCTATCGGCGCATCGGCCGAGGGTTCCGACAGGCCAAAGGGGCGGCGCTCAAGCGGCTCGCCGAAATGCCAGGTGCGCCAGGTCAGTTCGCCCGTATCTTCAATGCGAGGCAGGCAAAGCTCGGCGCCGGCTTTAGCCAGGCGCATCATCAGAGGGGCCGGGTCGAGTTCTTCATTGATCGCGACATAGCCGGCGACAACCGGGCCGTACCGCTCAAGAAGCTTCATCGGAAATTTCTCAGCCACCGACTCGGCGGCATCCGGATCGCGCGCGGCGGCTTCGGCGCGCAAGGTTCGCATCCGGTGTCGCAGATCGGTCTTGTCCATCACAGAATCCGTTGGGTTGGCTGTTTGGCGCCGGGCTGTGGCACACGGGAAAAGGCGCATGAGAACCGCGAACGCCGCGGGGCATATTCACTCCCGTCAACCTAGATACTAGGTGGGCGCCGGATGAGCCCGGACCACGGCCCGGACCAGAATGCCAGCTCCCTGACGGAAATTAAGGTCGCCGGAGATCAGTCCGTCGCAAACGACGCAGCCCTCATGCTGGATCATGATGTAATCCGGCGGCCCGGCGATTGTAAGAGGCCAGCGTGCGGCCACGTGTTGAATTGTCTCAGTGGGCTTCCCCCACCAGATCGAAGGCGAAGAGCAGGGTGCGCTGCCGGTCCGAGAAATTGTCGTCGGAAACGATCCAGATTCGATGCGTGCCGTCGGCGAGGGTTTCCGCCGTGATGCCCTCGAAATTGTCGACATTCATAGGCGGCGCGAGCGTGAAAAGTCCGCGGCGGCTGGACCCGCCCGCATCCATGTATTCTGCCTCCACGGCAAGACGGTTTCCAAACACTGGATTGTAATTGCGGCGCAGGCTGTAGATGACCGACCCGGCGGTTTCCCGATCGCCCAGCGCGATACGGTTCGTCATGCCCACAAGTGGGCTGTCGAAATCGGTGCCCAGGGGCTCGCGCAGCGTGATCGTGGCGCCTGTCGCCGTCACATCCACAAGCGGCGACTTGCCCCCGATGAGTTGTTCATATCCCGCGCGAAGGGTCTTGCCGGACAAAAGGGCTTCGGCGCCGGAATTTTCGCGAATGTCCGTGCCGTCGATTTCGCCGGGCAGAGTCGCGACCAGCGCAGCGCGCGCAGAGGCGCCACAAGTTTCCAGCGCAAACGCCTCGATCCGGTGACGGCGCTCAAAGCTGACATAGGCAAGCCCGTCCTTCAGGGCTAGCCCCTCGGAATCGCCTTCGGTCTTGCCTCTGAGGAATTGGTCGTCCTGCCCTTTCATGTAGGCGATCCGGCCTTGGCCCGTCAGTTCGCCAGCCTCGTGGCCAATCCAGACGAACGCACCCGTATCCGATACGGTGAGGAAGTCGCCATCCGGCAGCAATTCGATACCTGAAAGCCCGCCAAAGCTCTCATTGGGAGAGGTTAGCGCCCAGCCTCCGGCAAAGCGCACACCGGGAGGGAGGGACGCGCCATTTGCGCGATCCGAGAGCGGGATGGCTTCGGCTTCTATGGTCAGCTCTGTCGGCGCCACGAAAGACGTTTCGGATGGGCAGGATAGTGCCTTGAGGGCCGCCGGGGAGGGGAGCGCAGCGGCCTGTCTCATACTCATGGCTGACGAGTCGGTGGGCTCCGGCCCAGCCGGGGCGCTACAGGCCGCAAGGCCGGCTGCCATCAGGCCAAGGAGAAATGAAGAGGTCAATGTTCGCATGATTTGTCTCGCCGAGTGATGGGTCTCTGGGCATTTGCCCCATATTTTGAGGCAGGAATAGGGAAACAGGCTGGATTTAAAAACCGAACTTATCCAGAGATGAGGGATGTCCCAGATTCCGCTCGTCCGCCGCTCACCCGTCCCGCCCGATACCTGTAATCTGGCGAAGGCTATAGATTTGATCGGAGACAGGTGGACTTTGCTGATCCTGCGCGCCGCCCTTTATGGGGTCCGGCGCTTTGATGATTTCCAGTCAGAGCTCGGGTGCCCAAGGACAGTTCTGTCGGGACGTCTGAAAAAGCTGGTCGATGCGGGCCTGCTGACCAAGAAATCCTACAAGGCGCCCGGCAAGCGCGCCCGGCCGGAATATGTGCTGTCTGCCATCGGGCTGTCGCTCAGGCCAATTCTGATCGGCTTGACGCAATGGGGCGACGCCTGGTTGGGGCAGGGGGAAGCGCCGCCGATCAGCTTCACAAAGGCTGGTTCTAAAAGTGCCATCCGGGCGGCTTTCGTGGATGTCGAGGGCCGGGAAGTGCGGCCCGATCAGATCCGTCCGGTGCTGCGCGGATAGGTATTCACAGGTCAGAGTCCCGGAAGTTGGGAATTGTGCAGTTTCGCAGAATTTCCGTCTTGCAAAGCCGGGGCTGATGCGCTTTATCACGCCTCTCGGCGGCAACGCCGTGAATACCCTAATAAGGATGCGGGCGTAGCTCAGGGGTAGAGCACAACCTTGCCAAGGTTGGGGTCGAGAGTTCGAATCTCTTCGCCCGCTCCAATTTTTTTCTGCATGTTTGGGTGACCCTTACAGGGGATCGCTCCGGGTTTCCGGGAAACGGATACTGTGCGCGCAGAGACAAGAACCCTTGTCGCGCGACCTGCATACCATACAACTCCTTCCTTCAGGCCGGTTTGCTGTGGCAGACCATGCCGTGACTTAGGCACGGACGAAAGTATTGATCATGAGTGACGACCCCCGGTCCTCCAGAGACGCCGCGCCGCTCCGCCAGCGCTTTCTCGAAGGTATGAGTCTCGTTGCGGCGACGGTGACTGTCATCACGACAGACGGGCCCTCCGGGCGGGCAGGCACAACGGCCACCGCCATGTCCTCGGTCAGCGCCGATACGCCGAATCCAACGCTTCTGATCTGCATCAACGAGCTGTCTTCTCTGACTCCGGTCCTGCTCGGGAACGGAACCTTCTGCGTCAACGTCCTGAAGGACGATCAGTCCCTGGTGGCCGATGTGTTTGCAAGCCGCCTGAAGGATAAATATGCGGACAAGTTTGATTGTACCGAATGGAAGTCCGGACTGTTCGGCCAGCCGGTCATTTCAGGCGTGCTGGTTGCGTTCGAGTGCAAGCTCGTCTCGCACAACCAAGTCGGCACGCATCATGTCTGTATCGGGGAAGTCATGGATGCTGTGCTGGGCGACGACGGCAATTCGCTGATCTATGCGGGTCGGGAGTATCGCACGACGGTCAAGCCGGACTAGGGGCCGTCAGTTCGCCGGGACGCCATAGAAATCCCGGTACCAGTCCACGAACCGGCCAACACCTTCGCGCACCGATGTCGTGGGATTGTAGTTCACTGTCGATTTCAGCAAGGACACGTCGGCATGGGTGCGTTTCACGTCGCCCGGTTGCATGGGCAGCAAGTCCCGCACGGCCTTGCGGCCAAGAGCTTCCTCCAGCGCATCAATGAAGTCGAGCAGGGCCACCGGCTGGTTGTTGCCGATGTTGAGAATACGGAACGGGGCATTCGAGGTGGCCGGATCAGGCGACCGGGCATCCCAGTCCGGATCAGGCGTGGCAATATCCGCGGTCACCCGCAGGACACCTTCGACAATGTCATCGACATAGGTGAAGTCGCGCTCGAGATGGCCTTCATTATAGATCGGGATCGGTTCGCCCTTCAGCATCTTTTCCGTGAACAGGAAGAGCGCCATGTCTGGCCGGCCCCAAGGGCCATAAACCGTGAAGAAGCGGAGCGCCGTGGTCGGTAAATCATAAAGATGGCTGTAGGCATGCGCCATCAGTTCATTGGCACGTTTGGTTGCGGCATAGAGCTGAAGCGGATGATCTGCGCCGCTATGCTCGGAATAGGGGGTTGTGTCGTTCGCGCCATAGACGCTGGACGTGGACGCATAGACGAGGTGGGCCGTGCCTGCATTCCGGCACGCTTCCAGAATGTTGGCGAAGCCGACCAGGTTTGACGAAACATATTCGCCTGGCGCCTCGATGGAATGGCGCACCCCTGCCTGAGCAGCGAGGTGAATGACGCGGTCAAAACCATGCGCTGCGAAACAGGCATCGACCGCCGTTTTGTCGGCAACATCGGCCTTCACGAAATGGAAGGCGGTGCCGGTGCGGCTGGCAACCCGGTCGATTTCCGCAAGACGCGCCTGTTTCAGGGCGGGGTCGTAATAGGCGTTGAGATTGTCGAGCCCGACGACTTTAATGCCCTGTTCCAGCAGCCGGCAAGCCGTGTGGAATCCGATGAAACCAGCGGCGCCGGTCACCAGATAGGTCTGCAGGGGCGAAGCTGTCGGTGCCTCTGATCCGCTATGATCCGTCATAAGCCTGTCGCTCGTCTCCCTGGCGCCCGCCACTCCCCGGCAGGCTTGCGGGTCGAATAGATTTACCCTGTGTCCGCAGAGCAAGGAATCCAACCGCCAGAGGTCATTAGACCAGCTTTTACCTGACGGGTAGGGAGGCCGCTGTGTAAGTCCGCCAAGCTGTCGGAAAAGTTACGTGTTCGCGCTGACGGAAATGGCGTTACCGCGCCGTCATGGCGCCATCCACAACATGCTCCTGTCCACTGATATAGCTTGAGGCATCCGAGGCGAGGAACAGGACCAGCTCGGCGACTTCTTCAGGCCGCCCGGCCCGGCCCATCGGGCTGGACTGTGTCGCGATCGCTTCGACGTCCATCTGGTTGGCCCCCGAATGCGCCGTGAGCGCGGCGATCCGGTCTTCATCCATCGCTTCGGTCATGCGGGTAATCGATTTCTGCCAGATCGGGGTATCGATGATGCCCGGATGGACCGAGTTGACCCGGATGCCCGAGCCCATCTGGGCGCACTCGACGGCCGCGGCCTTGGAGAAAAGCCGAACCGCGCCCTTTGACGTGCAATAGGCGCTGGCCCCGGCGGCGCCGCGCAGGCCGGCCACGGATGAGATGTTCACAATAGACCCGCCTCTGGTTCCCATGGACCGTATCGCTGCGCGGGTGCCTAGGAAGACGCTGTCGACATTGACGGTCATCTGCTTGCGCCAGTCATCCAAGGTGAAGTCAGCGATTGCGCCCGCTATGGCGATCCCGGCATTGTTGACGAGGATGGACGGGGCGCCGAAAGCATTCTCTGTTTGACCAAAGATGGCGTCCCACATGCTTTCGTCGGTCACATCCTGGTGAGCGGTTACAATGCGCCCTCCAGCGTCTGTCACCAGCTTCTCGGTGACCCGCAATCCTTCATCGTCGATGTCCGTCGCCATGATGGCGGCACCTTCGCGCGCCAGCACTTCCGCGCACGCCCTGCCGATGCCGCTCCCGGCCCCTGTTATGATGGCGACTTTGCCGTCTACCTGGCCCATGTTTTCCTCCCGCTTTTTGCATTGCATGTAGCAGTGGAATGGCTTGACCTGCCAGTGGTTTTAAGGTTTACCCCGCGTCTCTAAACGGGATGGTGCAGGGCCGCCGTTGAAATCGTGGGTGCGAATGAGCGCCGCCCACCGACCTGCGTCGACAATGAGGTACTACCATGTCACGTCGCCACAGCGCGAAGTACAAGATCGACCGTCGCGTCGGTGAAAACATCTGGGGCCGTCCGAAGTCCCCCGTCAACAAGCGTAACTACAAGCCCGGTCAGCACGGCCAGAACCGCCGCAACAAGGTCTCCGACTTTGGTCTGCAGCTGATGGCGAAGCAGAAGCTGAAAGGCTACTACGGCGACATCACGGAAAAGCAGTTCCTTCGCATCTACGAAGAAGCGAACCGCATGAAGGGCAACACGTCCGAGAACCTGATCGGCCTGCTGGAATCGCGTCTCGATTCCATCGTCTACCGCGCGAAATTCGTGCCGACGATCTTCGCAGCCCGCCAGTTCGTCAATCACGGCCACGTCATGATCAATGGCCGCCGCTGTAACATCGGCTCCGCGCGCGTGAAGCCGGGCGACGTTGTCCAGATCCGTGAGAAGTCCCGCAACATGGCCCTCGTTCTGGAAGCCCTCGGCAGCGCCGAGCGCGACATCCCGGAATATGTGGACGTCGACCCGAAAGCCATGAGCGCGACCTATGTGCGCGTTCCTGAACTGTCTGACGTGCCATACCCGGTCCAGATGGAACCGGCCCAGGTGGTCGAATTCTACTCCTCGTAAGAGGACTGAATTCCTTGAACATTCTAGAAGGCCGCGCCAGACTGGTGCGGCCTTTCTTATTGGAGATATCGACCGAATGAACATCCCTGATATTGCGCATGTCCGCCAGCACCTGATTGCCAAGCCCGGCGAGCCTTTCTCCCTGGCGGCACGGCCGACACGGGATGAAGCGATCTTTGACGACAAGGAAGACGCCAAGACCAGCCTGAAAAAGGACGCGGCCGTCATCAACGAATTGAAGGATATGCTTTACGCCCACAAGAAGCAGTCCGTGCTGGTCGTGCTGCAGGGCATGGACACGTCCGGCAAGTCGGGCACCATTCGCAATGTCTTCGCTGACACCACGCCGCTCGGCATGGAAGTGAAGGCCTTCAAGGCGCCGAGCAAGAATGAACTGGCCCGCGACTATCTCTGGCGCGTCCACAATGCCGTGCCGAAGAAGGGCCATGTCGGCATCTTTGACCGGTCCCATTATGAAGATGTGCTGGTGGTGAAGGTACGCGGCTTTGCCAGCCCCGAAGACATCGAGCAGCGCTATGACCAGATCAACGCCTTCGAAAAGCACATGACCCAGAATGGCGTCATTATCGTCAAATGCATGCTGAATGTCGGGTATGAGGAGCAGGGTGTCCGGCTCGCGGAGCGTCTCGTCGAACCGCACAAGCTGTGGAAGTTCAACCCGGCGGACCTCGACGACCGCAGGGACTGGGACAAGTTCATGGGGGCGTATGAGACGGCCGTGGAGCGATGCTCAACGGAACATGCGCCTTGGTACGTCATTCCGGCCGACAGCCGTACACGGCGGAATGCAATGATTGCCCGACTGGTGCGCGGGGCGCTCGAAGATCTCAATCTGGAATGGCCGAAGCCCGGCTACAAGTCGGAAGATTTTGACATCGGCTGAGACCGGGGAGAGCACGCTCTCCCCGATGCTTCGGCAGGTCAGCCGCCGTGGAAATCGGTGGAGCCGCCACTAATCGGCTTGTTCGCCGAGCGCGAGGCCGGATTGCCATAGATATCGACGCTACCGCCGCTGGACGTCTTGCTCGTGGCGGAGTCGCTGGCATAAGCCCGCACCGATCCACCACTGCTGGCTTTTGCCTCGACCGACTGACAGGTCAGGCCCTTGGCATTCGCGCTTCCGCCGGAGGACGCCTTTATCTCCAGGGTCGTGCATTCGCCATGCACAGACACCGCTGCGCCGCTGGAGACCTCAATCTCCATTGGACCCGATTGCAGGCCTTCTGCCAGCAGGGACGAGCCGGAGCTGGCTTCGATCTCGTTGAGGTCCGGGCCGGTCACGGTGAATTTCACCCGGACCTTGTTGCCCCAGCCGCTGGTCGATTTGCGGGACAGGTAGAGGCGGTCCCCATCAAGGCGAACCTTGACGTCGTCCGGGCCGCCCCGGTCAAATTCCGCCGTGATGGAATATTCCGGAGAGCGGGTGAATTTCACTTCGACCCCGGCGGCGATATCGAGTTCGTCAAAACCGGACAGATTGTAGACTTGGGTCGTGTCAGCTGAGGCGCTGTAGAGCGTTGCGGACAGGGCAAGCGCGGCAAGGCCGGATGCGATGATAACTGATTTTTTCATGGTCTGGCTCCTTTTGGTGCTCGGTGTCAGGATTTGATGGAAATGTCGCCGCCGCTCGACTCGTTGATATCGACTTGGGTCGGTGCGCCGTAGACATTGATGTCGGCGCCACTGGACGCTTTGGCTTCCAAGGCCTCGGTGACGCTGACTGACACGTCCGCGCTACTGGATGCTTCGATCTCGGCGGAGTTGCACAACAGATCCTTGGCTTCAACGTCGGCTGATGACGACGCATCCACCGTAATCTCGTCGCATGTCCCCGAGAGCACCACATCGGTGCTGGACGAGGCATCAACATCGACATCTGCAGTGCTTTCCAACACCAGCCTGACGTCGGAACTGGAGGAGGCGTCGATTCTGGCCCGGCTATGGGTGACTGCATGGGCGATCACATCCGCGCTCGATGTTGCCTCGATTGATATTGCCCCGGCAATGAAGTCGGAGGCGTCAATGCTGGAGGAGGAAGACGCGTCCATGTCCGCTGAGGCGGCGCGACCGGAAACAATCAGTTTACCGCTCGAAGATGAGTCCAGTTCGATTTCCCCCGCATCGATCCCGGAGGCTTCGAGAATTGAGGATTGCGCCACGTCCAGTTCGGAAATGCTCGGCGATGTGACGATCACCGTATAGGAAGGCTTGCGCTTTCCGTTCACTTTCACGCGCAAGTCGCCGTCAACGAGATCCACATGAAGGTTTGCGCGTAGCGATTTCAGAAACCCCAGACTTTCCCGGCTAATCTGAAGCTCACCATCATCAGATTTGATGCTGATATCTGAAAAGTCACCTTCTGCCTGTTCAACGATGACCGAAGTCTCAGATCCCGTTTGGTACAGGACCTTGATGCCGCCATTCACATCAATGCCGGAGAAGGAGTCGACTTGGAAGTCCTGCGTCTCGGCCAGAGCCGGCAAGGCTGCGATGGACAGGGCGGACAGGGAAATGAGCGCGCGTTTCATGGGGGTGCCTCCGATTTGATGAGGCAAGTATGATGTATCGAATAACGATAAGTCAATATATTGTTTTTCAATAATATGTAAAAATCCGTGCGTGTGCTCTGTCATCCGGTGTCGGCATTGCAGAAAACAACCTGCCGATAAATACGGGGTCAGGCGTTCTGGCTGGCAAGCTGTCCGAACAGGTCGTAATCATCCGCGCCAGTGATCGCCGCCGAGACAATGTCGCCCGCTTTCAGGTGACCTGCATTTTCCAGATAGACCACGGCATCGACTTCCGGCGCATCGGCTTTGGTCCGGGCTACCATCTCGCCCGCTTCACCCGCCGGGCCGTCAATGATCACGTCCTGAATCGTGCCGACTTGCGCGGCGGCGCGTTCGGCTGACACCTTGGCCTGCACTTCCATGAAGCGGTGCCAGCGCTCTTCCTTGACCTCGTCTGGCACATGGCCCGGCAGGTCGCGGCTGTCGGCATGGGCGACGTTTTCGTACTGGAAACAGCCGGCACGGTCGATCTTTGCCTGGCGGATGAAGTCCAGCAGGATTTCGAAATCCTCTTCGGTTTCGCCCGGAAATCCGACGATGAAGGTCGAGCGGATGGCAAGATCCGGCACGTCCCGGCGCCATTGCAGGATGCGTTCGAGCACACGGTCCTGCTTGGCAGGCCGTTTCATGGCCTTCAGCACCGGCGCAGAGGCGTGCTGGAACGGAATGTCGAGATAGGGCGTGATCAGGCCCTCGGCCATCAGCGGAATGACTTGGTCCACATGCGGATAGGGGTAGACGTAATGCATCCGCGTCCACACGCCGAGGCTGCCCAGCCCCTTGGCCAGATCGAGGAAGCGCGTCTGGTATTCCGTGCCGCGCCAGGTTTCCGGCTTGTAGCGCACGTCCAGCCCATAGGCAGACGTGTCCTGGCTGATCACGAGCAGTTCCTTCACGCCGGCGCGGACCAGTTGTTCGGCCTCGGTCAGCACATGATGGATCGGGCGGGAGGCAAGATCGCCGCGCAGTTTCGGAATGATGCAGAAGCTGCAGCGATTGTTGCAGCCCTCTGAAATCTTCAGATAGGCATAATGGCGCGGGGTAAGGCGCAGGCCGCTTTCCGGCACGAGATCCATGTGAGGGTTATGTGGCGGCGTCAGATGCGTGTGCACCGCATCCATGACGGCCTCGTATTGGTGGGGGCCGGTGATCGCCAGCACTTTGGGGTGCGCCTTCTCGATCACGTCCGGCTCGGCGCCGAGACAGCCGGTGACGATCACTTTGCCATTTGCCTCAATTGCTTCGCCTATGGCTTCCAGGCTTTCATCACGCGCGGAATCGAGAAAACCGCACGTGTTCACCAGCACAAGGTCTGCGCCGGAATAGTCCGGGGCGATCTGGTAGCCTTCCGCGCGCAGGCGGGTGATGATCCGCTCGGAATCGACCAGGGCTTTCGGGCAGCCGAGAGAAACGATGCCGACCTTGGGGGCCTTGGCAGGCCGGATCGGAGCAGGGGCAAGGGATGTCGTGGTCATGGCCGCCCTGCTATAACGAAAGCCCCCCACTGGAAAGAGAGGGCGCACATTGCGCTGTCTGAACAGTTAGCAGTTTCTTTCCATCTTTCCCTCAATTTCCAGAAAGATGTTTGACGGCGCGAAATGCTGATCACCTATGGTAGAGATTGGCAGATTGGGAGGGAGACCCATGACAGACCTGTTCAAGGACATCGCCGTATGGGGTGCAGCCCTGCTGGGCGTTTATCTTGTCGTCTACACTTTGGTGAAATGGCGCCGCGCGGCTCGCGCCTGCCATCCAATGCCATTCCGACGCCGAAAGAGCTATCTCACGGGGCTGGCGTTCAGCGTGATGTTTGTTGCGTCACCGGCTCTGGTACATGCCGACGGACATATGATCGAGGCGGGTATCTCACACTTCTTTGCGGTCTGATCCTCAGGCCTCCTCGAGTTCGACGCCCTTGTCTTTCATGAAGTCGCGCAGTTCGCCGCTTTCGAACATCTCTTTGACGATGTCACAGCCGCCAACGAATTCGCCCTTCACATAGAGTTGCGGAATGGTCGGCCATTCCGAATAGGCCTTGATGCCTTCGCGCACAGCCTGGTCTTCCAGGACGTTGGTCGAGACGTAGTCGACGCCCAGATAATCCAGAACCTGCACCACGACGGACGAGAACCCGCATTGCGGGAAAGTCGGTGTGCCTTTCATGAAAAGCACGACGTCATTGGATTTGACGGCCTTTTCGATGGCATCGAGCGTGGCTTGATCGGTCATTCTGGTATCTCCGCTGTTGCCTCAGCATGTGTGGTGGATACCCGGCAGCGTCAAGCTTTGATGCTGCCGGGCAGGTGTTCCCTTACCAGCCACAGCTTTCGGTGGCGTTCTGATCCTTCAGGTAAAGCATGAGCGGATCGAAATATTCGATGATCGCGCTGCCATCCATCTGGCGGGTGCCAGTGAACTCTTCCAGTGTGTCCGGCCAGGGCTGCGAAGCGCCGGCTTCGAGCATCGCGTTGAAGCGCTCGCCAACTTCCTTGTTGTCATAGATCGAACAGCGGTGCAGCGGGCCTTCCCATCCGGCCTGCTCACAGGCGGCTTTGTGAAACTGGAACTGCAGGATGTAGCTGAGGAAGTAACGCAAGTACGGTGTGTTACCCGGAATGTGGTATTTCGCGCCGGGATCGAACGCATCGGCCGGGCGCGGGGCCGGCGGCACGAGGCCCTGATTCTTCAGGCGAAGATCCCACCAGGATGTGTTGTAGGCGTCTGGTGCGGTCTCACCCGACAGGACATCCCAGCGCCAGCCATCCACCGTCAGGGCGAAGGGCAGGAAGGCGATCTTGTCGAGCGCAGTTTGCATCAGCAGGGCGGTGTCGGCATCAGCGCCCGGCTTTTCCTCCTCGGTGATCAGATTGATCTGCTCCAGATATTCCGGTGTGATCGACAGGCCGACAAAGTCACCAATGGCTTCGTGGAAGCCGTCATGCGCGCCGGTCTTGTAGAGATAGTCCTGATCCTTGTAGGCGCGCTGGTAGAAATTGTGACCGAGTTCGTGATGGACTGTGTAGAAGTCTTCCGAGTTCACTTCGGTACACATCTTGATGCGCACATCCTCTTCATCGTCCAGATCCCAGGCCGAGGCATGGCAGACGACTTCGCGGCCCTCTGGGCGCACAATCATGGAGCGTTCCCAGAACGTCTCAGGCAGAGGATCAAGGCCAAGCGATGTGAAGAAGGCTTCGCCCGTCTCGACCATCTTGATGGCGTCATAGCCCTTTTCCTGCAGGCGCTCGGTGAGGTCGTAGCTCGGTCCCGGCACGTCCGGTTTCACAACGTCATAGATGGAGGACCATTGCTGGGCCCACATATTGCCGAGCAGGTCAGCGCGGATCGGGCCGGTGCGCGGCTGGACGTCGTCGCCATACTCATCATTGAGCTTGGCGCGCGTGAAACAGTGCAGCTCCTCATAAAGCGGTTCCACCTGCGTCCACAGGCGTTGCACTTCGGCTTCCATCTCTTCCGGCGCCATGTCGTAGCCGGACAGCCACATCTGGTCGAGGCTCTCGAAGCCGAGCTCGTTGGCGCCTTCATTGGCGATCTCGACCATGCGGGCATAATCATCCTTCATCGGGACGGAGATCGTGCGCCAGCCTTCCCAGACGGCTTTCAGCTCTTCCGGGTCACGGCTGGTTTCGATGATGGTCGAGAGCTGGTCGAGGTTCAGCGCCTCGCCCTTATAGGTGAATTTGCCGGTGCCATAGGTGGCGTCGAGATTGGTTGTAATCTGGGACAGCTCTTCGGCGGCGCCGGGCGTCGACGGGGCGGGGATTGTGATCCCGGTCCGCAGCATGGTCATCTTGCGGGCAAGATCGGCCGGCAGGACGCTGACGTCGAATTGCTTGGATTCATTGGCAAGAGAGACAGCCAGCTTGGTCGAGACGGCGCCAGCCTCAGCGGCGGCAGCATTGGTTTCCGGTGTGATATTGGTGGCTTGGTTCCAATAGGCCTGTGCGGCGATGTGGCTCTGCGCGGCCAACTCGGCTTCCGCGCGCTCCATAAAGGCGCGGGCCTCTGCAATCTCTGCGGCATGGTCAGGCTGAGCGACCGCTTCCGTCGCGGCTTCAGCGGTGTCCAGCGTTGCCTCGTCAGCCTTTTCAGGCGCCGTGCAGGCCGCAATCATGAAACTCAGCGCGATGGCGCTGGTCGTTAAGGTCAGGCGTTTCATAGGGTCGTTTCCTCATCCTTGGTTGCGGATGAAACAATATCGAACCGATCCCGTCGTCAATGTGTAAGATTCAGGAATCCGGCGCCCGTGTTTTCAACGCCAGCGCATGAAGCTCCCCGCCCATCGTCCCTTTCAGGGCAGAATAAACCAGCTGGTGCTGTTTCACGCGCGGCATGCCGTCAAACTGGCTGCTTACAATTTCCGCCTGCCAGTGATTGTCATCGCCCGCGAGGTCGGTCAGCGTGATCTCCGCTTCCGGAAAAGCGTCGGTGAGATAACCGAGCAGCGTCTCGCGTGACATGGCCATGGGCAATTCCTTCCAGTTTCAGGGCAGAACTGGCGTCTTCCACCTGCGACGTCAAGCATCTGGCTGACCCGATTGTGACATGAAGGAGGCGACCCTAAGGTACTGATCTCAAAAGCAGCTGCCGGATTCCTGCCATGACCAAGATGCGCGCCTTCATTCTCGCGGAGTTCCTGTTCGCTCTGACCGTTATAGCGGGTGTATTGCTCTATCTGAACCGGGGCGACGACGCACCGGAATCCCTGGCGCAGTATCACACCCTCTATATTGATGGCCCGGCCATGCTGAACCTAACAGAGACTCTGTCTTCAGATGCGCTGCAGGGCCGCGAGACCGGCACTGAGGGCAATGCCGCCGCGCGGGGGTTCATCCTGAAACGGTTCGAGACAATCGGGCTGCGCCGCGTGGGCGACACCTATGAACACGCCTTTCCGATCCTGCCGGAGCAGGCCGAGGGGGAGACTGCCCCGTCAGAAGGTGTGAACCTTCTGGGCTGGATCGCTGGCAAGACGCCGGGCAAGGGACCGATGCTCGTTGTGACCGCACATTACGATCATCTCGGAATCCAGGACGGCGAGATATACAATGGCGCGGACGACAATGCGTCGGGCGTGGCGGCGCTGATCGGTGTGGCGGAGTATTTCGAGCACCATCCCCCGCAGCACGACATCTTGGTCGCTGCGCTGGACGCAGAGGAGAAGGGCTTTCTCGGCGCGAAGGCGCTCGTTGGGTCCGGCCTGATCGATCTTGGCCGCGTGGCGCTCGATATCAATTTCGACATGGTCAGCCGCTCCGAAGCAGGCGAGCTGTATGTGGCCGGGACGACGCCGTATCCCCAGCTGAAGCCCCTGATGGACGACCTGGCTGCGCAGGCGCCGGTCTCCCTGCTGACGGGGCATGACTCACCGGAACTCGGCCATGACGACTGGACGGCGCAGTCGGATCATGTGGCCTTTCACGAAGTGGGCATCCCTTTTCTCTATTTCGGAGTCGAGGACCATGCAGGCTATCACGATCCTACGGATGACTATGTAAATCTCACACATGATTTCTTCGTGCGGGCCGGGGACACATTGGTCATGGCAGTCGAGGCCGCTGACCAGTGGATTGGTCAAGCGGACCCCTAACAAAAATTGATCCTTTCAATGACAATGAGGACAATTTGGACACGCAAACGCGGACGCGCCTGCTACGTTCCATCCTGTCTGCGCCACGCCTAATTCGTGGTATGAAAACCACACTTTGAGGCGCATAATCCCTTTCTAAAACAACGGTAAGGGTCATTAATCCGCATTAAGAATATGTGGCTTTCCGGCAACTGCTGTGTGTTGCGGTTTTTTCATCGGAACGGACACAGTTCAGACACGGTTTCCTTGTGGTCTCGTCGAACTGGCGGGAGCTGAATACGTCTTTAAAGGAGACCACATGTTTAAATATATTCTGATCGCATCCGCGGCTACGGGTCTGGCTGTTTCTGCACAGGCTCAGTCCTATGAGAGCGACACGGGTTTCTATCTGGATGGTGGCTACCAGTATCTGGAAATCGAACCCGATGGTGCAGAGCAGGGCGTCGACACGAACGGTATTGCCGCACGTCTCGGCTACAAGTTCAACAATGTTTTCAGCCTTGAGGGTGAACTGGCATCAGGCATTGATGATGGCGAGTTCGACTACAATACCGATGAAGACGAATTCAACTTTGATGACAACAATGATGGTGACTTCAACGACCTGATCGCTGCTTCGGGTGATATCGGCCTGAACTATCTGGTCGGTGTGTTCGGTCGCGCTGATCTGCCGATCACCGAGCGTCTGGATGTATTTGCTCGAGCTGGATACAGCTATATCGATCTTGATGCATCTCTCGCGACGCCAGGTGGAGCTGCGATCGACGTGGCTGATTCCGAAAACGGCCCTGCTGTGGGTGCAGGCCTCACCTACGCGCTCAATGAAAATTGGGAGTTGCGCGGTGACTACACCTACTATTCGTTCGAAGACGCGGACACGAATGGTGCAATGGTTGGTGTGGGCTACAAATTCTAGGCCGACTACACACTAACTGACAAGAATGCTCCTCCTGCAGAATGCGGGAGGAGCATTTTTTTGTTAGTCTACAGAATCCATGTAGGTTGGCAGCCAGCCTTCATGGGCTTTGCGGAGAGTGGCAAGAGGGAGGCGCTGTTCAGATTCGCCGACCACTTTGAACGTCACGACGTTTTCGGTGAAACGCCCGACCTGTGTAACTTCCATGCCTGCCTCGGTCAGCTCGGCGCGGAAGATCTCTTCCTGGTCTGGTGAGACCGCCACCAGATAGCGGTCATGGTCTTCGCCAAACAGGTAGGCAGGCGTGTTGTCTGCAGGCGCGAAGATTTCTGCCCCCAGACCGGCTGCAAGACTCATCTCCGTCATTGCACATGCCAAACCGCCGTCGCTCACATCATGCACAGCGCTGACACGCCCAGTTGCGACGAGGCGACGAATTTCTGTTGCGGTACGCACGGTGCGCTGAAGATCCACCATGGGAGGGGCGCAAAGGTCGGAGCCCTTCAAGGACAGTATTTCTCGGGCATATAGGCTTGCGCCCAACTGACTTCCTAGCGGACCTATCATGAAGGCGAGGTCGCCATCCTGCGCGCCTTTCAGTGTTGCCACTTTTGAGACATCCTCGATCAGGCCGACACCGCCCACCACCGGGGTGGGCGGAATGGCGACGCCGTCGGTCTCGTTGTAGAGGCTGACATTGCCGGAGACGACCGGGAAGTCGAGTGCGCGGCAGGCTTCGGCCATGCCTTCGATGGCCTTCACGATATAGCCCATCGTGGCCGGTTTTTCGGGATTGCCGAAATTGAGGTTGTCGGTGATCGCAATCGGCATCGCGCCGACGGCAGAGAGGTTGCGATAGGCTTCGGCGACCACAGCCTTGCCGCCCTCATACGGGTCTGCGGCCACATAGTGCGGGTTGCAGTCCGAACAGATGGCGAGCGCCTTGTTCGTGCCGTGGATACGGACAATGGCCGCGTCGCCTTGCGACTGCGAACTATCCACCGTGTCGCCCATGACGTGGCGATCATATTGTTCCCAGATCCAGCGCTTGGAAGCCATGTCCGGGCAGGACATCAACTTCAGCAAGACGTCGCCATAGTCTGCGGGCTCAGGATATTTGGACACGTCAAACGGCGCGCGCTTCGGCGGCTCGGTCCAGGGGCGGTCATAATTCGGGGCATCATCGGCAAGCGGTGCGACCGGGATGTCGCAGACCGTCTCGCCAAATTGCTTCAGCACGAGATGGCCCGTGTCGGTGGTCTCGCCAATCACTTCGGCGTCGAGGTCATATTTGTCGAAGATCGCTTTCGCGATTTCGATCTTGTCCGGATAGAGCACCATGAGCATCCGCTCCTGGCTTTCCGACAGCATGATCTCATAGGCCGTCATGCCTTCCTCGCGCTGGGGCACCTTGTCGAGGTCCATGACCACGCCGATGCCTTCGCCATTCTCGCCGCCGCTGGCGGCCATCTCGACGGATGAAGAGGTCAGGCCTGCGGCGCCCATGTCCTGGATCGCCTGGATGGCGTCGGTCGCCATCAGCTCAAGACAGGCCTCGATCAGAAGTTTCTCGGTGAAGGGGTCGCCAACCTGAACCGTCGGGCGCTTTTCTTCATCGCCCTCGGAGAATTCTGCCGACGCCATGGTCGCGCCGTGGATGCCGTCGCGGCCGGTCTTGGAGCCGACATAGAAGATCGGATTGCCGGGCGTTGCACCGCGCGCATAGAAAATCTTGTCCTGGTCCGCGAGGCCGACGGCCATCGCATTGACGAGGATGTTGCCATTATAGCCTTCGTCGAACTGGGTCTCGCCCGCGACGGTTGGCACCCCGACGCAGTTTCCGTATCCGCCAATACCGGCGACGACTCCTGCCACAAGACTGCGGGTCTTGGGATGGTCCGGCGAGCCGAAGCGCAGCGCATTGACCAGTGCAATCGGGCGCGCGCCCATGGTGAATACGTCCCGCAGGATGCCGCCGACGCCCGTCGCCGCGCCCTGATAGGGTTCGATATAGGACGGGTGGTTGTGGCTCTCCATCTTGAAGATCGCGGCCTGTCCGTCGCCAATATCGATCACGCCGGCATTCTCGCCGGGCCCCTGAATGACGCGGTCATTCTTGGTCGGGAATTTCGATAGATGGCGGCGGGAGGATTTGTAAGAGCAATGCTCGGACCACATCACCGAATAGATGCCGAGTTCGACGAGGTTGGGATTGCGCCCAAGCCGTGTGACGAGGCGCTCCCATTCATCGGCCTTGATGCCATGTTCCAGGCCGGCAGTGTCATCCTGCTCGGCGGTGAGGTGGGCGAGGATCGCAGATGTGTCAGTCATGACCGGCGCTTTAGCGGCAATTGCCACGAGTCGCCAGACTCTATTGCCGTTCCGGACAGGAAGTGGGCGAATTTGGCATCGTGAACAGGATTTAACGGAAACCGGACGGGAGGGATGGGCGTTTTAACGGCGGACGGGGAAGCTTTTTGAAAGGAGCTCAACCATGAGACATCTGTTATTGTTCGCCGCGCCTCTGGCGCTCGGGGCCTGTGGGGCAGACGTCAGCCAGTCAAGCGGCGACCCGATGCCGGCGCCAAAGCCGATCGCGTCGTCGGAAAAGCCTGACCAGACTCAACAACGCCCGGAAAAACAGGTCACGGAACTGGCCGGCAGCTGGACGGAGGCGGACAGCGCCAATAATGGTCAGCGCCTTGAATACGCTTCGGAAGATGGCGTGGTCGCCGTGTCGCTGACCTGCCAGCAGCCGGATGCCTTTTCGGGCGAGGACGGCGCCAATGCGCTGGTCCTGCGCCGCACATATGAGGATGATGAAGCGCCGAACCAGATTGGTGTGCTCACCTCGGCCGGGAATGGCGCCATCACAGCCCAGCTCGACGAGGAAACCGGCGAGGTGACTGGCATTTTCGATACGCGCTCCCAGGCCGCTCGTGCGCTGGCCAATGGCGAGGGCAATCTCCGCCTCGTGGCTGGCCAGAGCGAATATGTCGTGCCGACAGATGACCGCGTCGAACAATTGGTGGAATCTTGCCGTCCCCCGATTGAGGCGACTCTTGAAGGCGAAGCCGAGGCGGACGCCGATGCCGAAGAAGCGGATGAGCCCGACGGTGAAACGCCTTCCGGCTCCTGATGCCCCAAACGATAACTGGCCCACATCGCGTGATGTGGGCCAGTCTCTATTGGGCTTAAGCTGACCCCTGACAGTTCAGGGGAGAGCCCTGTCGTCGTTGTCTACCAGTTGTAGCTGGCGCGCATGTACAGGAAGCGCCCTGCAAAGCCATACGGGCTGCGGCTCGAATACGGGAAGATGCCGTTGAAATCGAGGCCGGCCGGCGTCATCGTCGGGTATTCGTCGAGCAGATTGTCTGCACCGACGCCGACGCTGAACTGGTCGGTGACATTGAAGTTCACCGACGCATCGATGATCCAGTCAGCGTCCAGCGTGAAGTCGTTCGCCGGATCGTTGGACGGGGCCAGGACCTCGCCGAAGCGGGTTGCACGAAGGACGAAGTCAGCCTGCTGGTAGGTGTAATTGCCTGCGAGGATGAATTTCGTTTCAGGCGCGCTTTCTTCCAGCGTCAGACGGTTGGAGCGGCTGAACAGTTCCAGGTCCGGAATAACCAGATTGTCCGGAACATGCGTGACTTCGGTCTTGGAATAGTTGAACGCTGCAGACGCGTCCAGCGTACCCAGCTCGCCGAAATCGAAGGCGTATTTCGTGACGATGTCGACGCCCTTGGTTTCGGTCTCGATCCCATTCTGGAAGAACCGGACCCGCTGGACCCCGGTCACACCGGCATCCGCCAGCACGGCGTCCACTTCCTCTCCGCCCAGGTTTTCCGTCAGGAAGATCTGGTCGTCGATGTTGATCTGGTAGGCGTCGATGGTGACGAACCAGTCATTGGTCGGCGTCAGGACCGTACCCAGCGAGAAGCTGGTCGATTCTTCTGCGTCCAGCTGGCCGCCGCCAAGGGCGACCGAAGCGGGCGACGTGGCCGGGAAGGTCCCGACTTCGAACGGCACACCATCAATGAAGTTGGTGGAGATGGCCGTAAAGTATTGCTGCTGAAGGCTCGGAGCGCGGAAGCCGGTCGCAACGGCGCCGCGAACAGCCACCTGATCGGTGAAGTCATACCGGCCAGCGAGCTTGCCGGTGACGGCATCCCCGAAATCGGAATAGTCTTCATACCGCACAGCAGCGGAGATAAGCGTCTTCTCGTTCGGCACCCACTCGACTTCACCATAGATGCTTGCCGCGTTCCGGCCTTCATCGATTTCGGATTCCGGGGTGAAGCCTGGGAAGACCTGGCTACCGGCTGCGGCTGGGAAAGGCCCCTGAATGTAGGAGGCCTCTTCGCCGGCGCCGATTTCGAAGGTCTCGTCACGATATTCCGCACCGAAGGCGAGTGAGGTTTCCCCCGGCAGCAGATTGTCGAACGTCTTCACGATGTCGGCGTTGAGCGTGATCTGGTCGAAGGCCAGCGAACCGGCATCGAAAGAGGTCTGGCTGTCTGGCCCGAGCGAGGCGTTCAGGGAATTTGTCACCGAATAGTCGAGTTCGTTCGACCCATAGACCGCGCTGACATCATAGTCCCAGCCGCCTGCTTCGCCGCGCACACCGCCGCCGACGCTGTAGTCGGACACGTCACCGCCAATGACCGGAAGGAAGCCGCCTGGATAGATTTCGGGTACGTTGCGGGAATCCGAGGCGCGCCGATAGAAGCCAGGGCTTTCTGCTTCCCGTTCCTGAACACCCCCGAAGGCGTAGAGTTCGACACCATTATTCAGCGTGTAACCGGAGTTGAGGAAGAAGTTGATGTTCTCCATACGGCCATTGCCATAGACATGGTTCAGGCGGTCGAAGCTACGCTCAGCTTCCGCATAGGCCGGATCATCCGGGAATTGCTGGCGCGGATCGATACCGGCCCGGTTGCTCCGCTGGCGCAGCGAGTATTCGCCGGACACGGTCAGGAAGCCGTTTTCACCGAGACCGAAGCCAGCCCAGCCACCGACATTTGTCGTCTGCCCATCGACTTCGCTGCGGTTCAGGCCCTCGGGATCGGTGACATGTGCGCCGTAACGGATGTTCACGCCGCCGCCATGATCGGCTTCGCGCAGGATTACGTTGATCACGCCCGCGATTGCATCGGAGCCATACTGGGCCGACGCGCCATCACGCAGGACCTGAACGTTGCCGATGGCACTCGTGGGGATCGAGTTGAGGTCGACGGCGGCAGAGCCACGGCCGACAGAGCCATTGATATTCACCAGTGCCGTAATGTGGCGGCGCTTGCCGTTGACGAGAACCAGCGTCTGGTCCGGTGACAGGCCGCGAAGTGTGGCCGGGCGGATGATGTCCGTCCCGTCATTGATGGCCGTCTGGTTGAAGTTGAAGCTCGGAACGGTCGTGCTGAGAATCTGGTTCAGTTCGACCCGGCCGGTTTCGGTCAGCTCTTCGACTGGGAAAACGTCTACCGGAACAGCCGTTTCGAGTGATGTCCGGTTGGCGGTCCGGGTCCCGGTGACAACGACTTCGCTCTGTCGAAGTTCGCTGCCGTTGGCATCCGGCGTTTCCTGCGCGAATGCTGATGTAGATGCCGCAGTCACGGCGAGTGAGGACGCCGTGATGAGCAAGGCCCGCAATGTAGTCATGTGCGATTTACTCCTGATTGTAATTTTCGCCCCTCACGGCAAAAATAGTCCCCAATTCGGCTTATTACAGGCTTGTAACGAAAACTTTTGCCTCGAATCACAAAACTGACATGTTGTGTGACAGTGCGGTCACACTGACCTTGGGGAAGGGTGTGGAGGTCAGGCCGATCTCGGCGAACCCCCACTTCGCAAGCCGGTTCGCAAGACCTTTGTTTCGCATAAGAGCGATGCAGATCGTGAGGGTAATCGAGGTTCGACCAGAGGTCTTACAGGCGGTCTTCCACAACAGAATCGATTCTTGCGAGGTGTTTCGCTTTCTGATTTTCCGGCAGGAATGATCCGGTAAAGCTGTTGCGGGCGAGCTGGACAATCTGTTGCGCAGACAGATCCAGCGCTTCCGTGATCGCTTCATAATTCTTGCCGATATAGCCGCCGAAATAGGCCGGGTCGTCGGAATTCACGCAGACATGCAGCCCTTCTTCCAGCTGGCGCTTCACCGGGCTCTTGCGCAAATCGTCGAGGACGCAGAGCGACAAGTTGGAGAGCGGACAATTGGTCAGCGGTGTCTGGGTATCCCGCAGCACTTCGATCAGCGCCTGGTCTTCCATCGCGCGGTTGCCGTGGTCGATCCGGTCGGCGCCGATATCCAGCAGGGCCTCGCGCACATATTCCGGCGGACCTTCTTCGCCGGCATGCAGGCAGAGCTTGAAGCCAAGCTCCCGGCATCGCGCGAATAGCTTCTCGAATTTCGATGGCGGATGTCCAATTTCTGAACTGTCGAGGCCCACGCCAACAAAATGCTCGTGCCAGGGGGCAGATTCCTCAAGCAGGGCGAACCCGTCTTCTTCACTCAGATGGCGCAGGAAGCTCATGATGAGTTCGGAGGTAATGCCGAGTTCTTCCTCGCCGCGCTTCAGCGCCGAAATGATCCCGTCAGCGACCGTCCCGAATGGCACGCCGCGCTCTGTATGGGCCTGCGGGTCGAAGAACATCTCGACATGAACGACATTGTCTTCCTTGGCGCGCTTCAGATACGCGAAAGTCATGTCGTGGAAGTCCTGCTCGGTGCGCAGCACATTCATGCCCTGATAGTAGAGATCGAGGAATTCCTGGAGGTTGCTGAAATCATAGGCCGCCTTGGCCTCGTCCAGCGTCTTGAAGGGAATCTCGATCTTGTTGCGGTCGGCCAGCGCCATCATCATTTCCGGCTCAAAACTGCCTTCAATGTGAAGGTGAAGCTCGGCCTTGGGAAGACGCGCGATGAGGTCTTTGTGGGCTGTCATTTAAAGCCTCCTGTCAGGATGGCTCCATTGAGCCGGATCAGGCCGCCGAGAGCAAGCTCTCGAACACGCCCAGACCATCTGTGCCGCCTTCATGGCCGCCAATGGCGCGCTCCGGGTGGGGCATCATGCCCAGGATGCGGCCATTCTCGCTGAGAATGCCGGCAATGTCGCGCGCCGAGCCGTTCGGGTTCTGACCGCTGGCATAGCGGAACGCCACGCGGCCTTCACCTTCCAGCGTATTGAGCGTAGTGTCGTCGGCGAAATAGTTGCCGTCATGATGGGCGACCGGGATCACCACATCCGATGCGCCGGAATAGGCGCTCGTATAGGCCGTGTTCGTCGACTCGATCTTCAGCGCCTGCGGACGGCAGACAAAGTGGAGCGAGGCGTTACGCATCAGCGCGCCGGGCAGCAGGCCCGTTTCGCAGAGGATCTGGAAGCCATTGCAGACGCCAAGAACATAGCCGCCGCGTTCCGCATGGGCGTGCAGTTGCGAGATCACAGGTGAATTGCCGGCCATCGCGCCACAGCGCAGGTAGTCGCCATAGGAGAAGCCGCCGGGAACCATGACGAGGTCTGTGCCCTCGGGGATCGTGCCATCCTTGTGCCAGACCATGGCCGGCGCCTGACCGGTTACCTTGGCGAGGGCGTCATGCGCGTCGCGGTCGCAGTTCGATCCAGGGAAGACAATCACAGCGGTTTTCATGCGCAGGCCTTTAGCAGGGAGTCGGGGGAAAAGGGAACACTCATTTGCGGTTGGGGCAGGTCATTCGCGCCAAAATGCACATGCTGGCGTCTTCCGTCTTGCCGAATGCACGCTTCAGACACATTGTCCGCGCCACCTACATTCATGGGAGTGACCAGATGAAGAAACTCATGGCTGCCGCGCTCGCGCTCTCGATGCTGCCACTCGTTTCCGCATGCAACACGGTCGAAGGCGTCGGCCGGGACGTTCAGGCAGGCGGCGAGATCGTCTCTGAAACCGCACGGGACGTGAAAGACAAGATGTCCAAATAGGCAGGCAGGAAATCCTGTTTCCCAAAAGAAGAGGCCCCGGCAGCTTGCCGGGGCCTCCTAAGGTTTTGCAGTCCGATCAGGCGGCTAGCGCTGGTCCATCGGGACGTAGTCGCGCTGGGCAGCGCCGGTATAGATCTGGCGCGGACGGCCGATGCGCTGGGTCGGGTCGACCAGCATTTCGTTGAGCTGGGCAATCCAGCCAACCGTACGGGCCAGCGAGAACAGGACGGTGAACATCTGCTTCGGGAAGCCGATCGCATCGAGGATGATGCCGGAATAGAAGTCGACATTCGGATAGAGCTTCTTCTCGGCGAAGTATTCGTCTTCCAGCGCGATGCGCTCCAGCTCCATGGCGACTTTCAGGATTGGCTGATCCTTCAGGCCGAGCAGGTCGAGCACTTCGTGTGCCGACTCGCGCATCACGGTCGCGCGCGGATCGTAGTTCTTGTAGACGCGGTGCCCGAAGCCCATCAGGCGGAAGCTGTCATTCTTGTCCTTGGCCTTCTCGATATATTCCGGGATGCGGTCCACGCTGCCGATTTCATGCAGCATGTTGAGGCAGGCTTCGTTTGCGCCGCCATGGCTCGGGCCCCAGAGACATGCCACGCCAGCAGCCACGGCTGCGAACGGATGCGCGCCCGACGAGCCGGCAAGGCGGACGGTCGAGGTGGACGCGTTCTGCTCGTGATCGGCGTGCAGGATGAAGAAGCGGTCCATTGCTTTCGCAATCTTCGGATCGACCTTGTAGTCTTCAGCAGAGACCGAGAAGCACATGCTGAGGAAGTTCTCAGCATAGGACAGTTCGTTGCGCGGATCGACGAATTTCTGGCCCATATTATACTTCAGGATGCGGGCGCAGAGCGTCGGCATCTTGGCGATCAGGCGGATCGAGGCGAGGCGACGCTCTTCCGGGTCTTCGCTGTCCATGGCGCCGGGATAGAAGGACGCCATTGCGCCGACCGTGCCGGTCAGCATGGCCATCGGATGGCTGTCACGGCGGAAGCCTTCGAAGAAGCGGTCCATCTGGGTGTGCAGCAGGGTGTGCTGCTTGATTTCGTCATTGAAGCTGTCGAGTTCTGCCTTGGAGGGCAGTTCGCCGTTCAGGATCAGGTGGCAGACTTCCGGGAAGGTTGCTTGCGCAGCCAGCTGGCCAATCGGATAGCCGCGGTGCAGCAGGATGCCTTCTTCCCCGTCAATGAACGTGATCTGGCTTTCACAGCTCGCCGTGGAGGTGAAGCCCGGATCAAAGGTGAACTGGCCGGATTGCGCGTAGAATTTGCGCACGTCCATGACGTTCGGCCCATGCGTGCCCGACAGGACGGGCATGTCATACGATTTGCCGTCAATCTCAATCTTCGCTGTACCAGCGTTTTTGGTCTTATTTTCCATCAGCTCTAGCCCTTCCAAGTCTTGTTTCGTCCAGCGCGGCCTGGGATCAGTCCTGGTCCAGCGCAGTTTGATCTTCAATTCGTCCCAGCGCTTCGTCCTTGCCCAGCCATTCGAGGACCGGAGCAATGTCTGGCGCAGGCAATCCGCCCGTCAGCGCAGCTCTGAGCGGTTGACCTACCTGTCCCATGGAGAGGTCTCGGTCAGCGCAATAGGAACTTATGACGTGCGATATAGTTTCTGCGGTCCATTGGCGCAATTGCTGCAGTTCGTCGCGCAGACCGGCGAGCCGGTCAAGTCCTTCTTCGGACAGGGATTTGCGCGCTTTCTTGTTCATCTGGATCGGCCGGATGTCCCTGAGGAAGGCAAAAGCCGCCGCAAGCTCCGGAAGCGTCGTGCCGCGATCCTTCATTCCGGGCAGTGCAGCGCGAATGCGAGCGGTCTCAGCCTCGCTCAGAGGGGCCTCGGCTTCCAGCAAGGGCTTGAGCAAGCCGAACAGCCGTTCGTCGTCCGCCAGGCGGATGAAATGGGCGTTGATCTGGCCCAGTTTCTCGAGGTCCAGCCGGGCCGGGGCCTTGTTGATGCCGCTGATATCGAACAGCGCAATGGCTTCGTCTTCTGTGAAGATTTCCTGGTCGCCGTGGCTCCAGCCGAGGCGTAGGAGATAGGCTTTCATGGCTTCCGGCAGATAGCCCATGTCGCGATAGGCCAGCGTCGAGAGCGCGCCGTGGCGCTTGGACAGTTTTGCGCCGTCGGGCCCGTGGATCAGGGAGACATGGGCGAAGTGCGGAATGTCCCAGCCCATCGCCTCATAGATCGGGATCTGGCGGAAGGCATTGCGGAGATGGTCATCGCCGCGGATCACATGCGTCACGCCCATATCATGGTCATCCACCACAACGGCCAGCATATAGGTCGGCGTGCCGTCGGCGCGCAGCAGGATCATGTCGTCCAGTTCGCTGGCCTGGATGGTCACGCGGCCCTGTACGCCATCTTCCAGCACACGGTCGCCGCCATCCGGCGCGCGCAGGCGGACCGTATAGGGCGCATCCTCTGACGGCGCCGCCGCCCCGTCGCGCCAGGGCGAACGATAGGGGGCGAGCAGCTCATTGGCTTCGGCCAGCAGGGCGGTTTTCTCATCCTCGGAAATGCCTTCAGCCTTGGCGGCCTGGCGCTTTTCCTCGCCAAGGTCGCGGCGTGCCTGCAGCTCTTCCGGCGTGGCATAGCAGCGGAAAGCGGTGCCACGGGCGATCATGTCGAGGGCGATTTCGGTATGGCGGGCGGCCTGGTCAAACTGCATGACCGGCGGGGCATCCGGCGTCAGGCCGAGCCACTCCATCCCTTCCAGAATGGCGGCGGTGGCCTCATCGGTGGAGCGGGCGCGATCAGTATCCTCGATCCGCAGAAGAAACCTCCCGTTGTGCCGTTTCGCGAAGAGGTAGTTGAAAAGTGCCGTCCTTGCCCCTCCAATGTGCAGCATGCCGGTGGGAGAGGGGGCAAATCGCGTGGTGACGCTCATAGGACAGGCAGGCTCCGGTTGATGGTCGCGGGTGAGGCTCTTGCGCCGCAGAAACACAACTCCCCAGCCAATGGCAAGGGGCGGGCCTCGCATGATGCAGTGCAGTCCCGCCCAATCTGGTCGATTGCGGCCGTGGATGCCCAGCCTCTACTGCTGGCCTTTGCCATGGCGGGCGGGGCCGCAGCCTATTTCGTGGCGCCTTCTGAGCCCCCATTCTGGCTGGCCCTGCTGGCGCCGTTTGCCGGCGCCGGAGGGATCACGCTGGGGCGCCGGATGCGCCTGCCCTCCGCCTTGCAGATCGCGGCATGGTTCGCATTCGGGGTGGCACTTGGCATGTGCGCGGCGTCCGTGCGGGCGCGGCTGGTCGCGGCGCCCGTGATCGCCGACGAAACCGGCCCCGTCATGGTCGAAGGCTGGCTGTCGGAAGTTGAGACGGGCTCCAAAGGGCCGCGCTTGCGGATCGAGACCCATGCGATTGCGGGACTCACGCCCGAGGCCACGCCGAAACTTGTGCGGCTGACGCATCGTTCACGGCTGGAGGTGTCGTCTGGCCGGTTCGTGCGCTGCTGGGCCGTGCTGAGGCCGCCGCCTTCGCCGAGCATGGCGGGCGAATATGATTTCCGGCGGCAGGCCTGGTTCGAGCAATTGGGCGGCGTAGGCTATGTGCAGGGTCGCTGCCGCGGCGGAGCGCTTGGCGCGCCGGAGGGGGTGATGGCCGATGTCAGGATGAAAGTGGCCGCCTTCCGGCGCAGACTTGCGGCGCATGTGAATGTCGCGGCGGGCGAGCGCGCCGGCGGCTTCGCGGCAGCGCTGGTGTCAGGCGACCGCAGCTATATGCGCGTCGAGGATCAGGTGGCGCTGCGCAATTCCGGCCTCGCGCATTTGCTGGCAATCTCCGGACTCCACATGGCGATTGTCGGCGGGCTGGTCTTCTACCTGATGCGGCGCCTGCTCGCCTGTATCGAGCCGCTGGCCCTGCGGGTGCCGGTGCAGAAGCCGGCGGCGGTGATCGCGCTGGGGGCAAGCCTTGCCTATCTCGTGATTTCCGGGGCGGGCGTCTCGACCCAGCGGGCCTTCATCATGCTGGCCGTGGTCTTCGGCGCGGTCCTGTTTGACCGGGCGGCGCTCAGCTTGCGCTCCTTTGCGATTGCTATGATCCTCGTGATCCTGCTGCAGCCGGAAAGCGTCATGACGCCCGGTTTCCAGATGTCGTTCGCAGCCTCCGGCGCGCTGATCGCGACCTATGAGGCCTGGACCGCGCGCCGGTCCGCCTCGGACCGGGTGATGGGCGGGGTGAGCTATAGCTGGGCCTCGCTGGCCGTGACGTCCCTGGTCGCGGGCACGGCGACGGCGCCCTATGCGCTCTATCATTTTGATCGGTTGGCCGGGCTGGGCCTGCTGGCCAATCTCGCCGCCATGCCGGTCATCACCTTTGTCACCGCACCGGCGGCCGCGGCTGCGCTGATCCTCACGCCGTTTGGGTACGGGGATCTCGGCCTGCGCCTCTTCGGCTATTCGCTGGAGGCCATTCTCTGGATCGCGGAGACCTGCACCGAACAGGCGCCGAGCGCGCTGTCGCCGGGCAAGCAAATGCCGGGCAGCTCGCTGGTCCTGTTCAGTGCGGCGCTGGCGCTGGCCGTGATTGCGCGGGGGCTGTGGCGGTGGGCGATGGCTCTGGCGCTCAGCGGACCTGCCATTTGGCTATGGGTGGTGGCCCCAGCTGTTGCGCTGCATTGGTCGGCCTCGGGCGATCTGTTCGTGCGGCTGGCAGGCGGCGAGGTGCACAAGATCAGCTATGTCGAGGGGGATGGCCTGTCGCCCATGCGGTTCAGCACGCTGGACCCGTCGGGGCTGTGTTCTGACTGGCCGTGTGTTCTGGAGAGCGAGATCGGGCGGATTGCGCTGCGCCATCCTGATCTGGAGCGTGGGGCCTGCAGTCTGGCGTCCGATGTGGCGTATGAGCTGATCCCACTTGGGGCACCCCGCCCAGACAGGCGGTCCGCCAGCTGCGCCCAGCCGATCTACTGGTCAGACGTGCTCCGGCAAGGCGGGCTCACGCTTCACACGGATGGCGGGATATTGAAAAAGGCCGCGCCCTGTGAGGCGCGGCCCTGGAAACCTTGCGGTGTTGAAACCGATCAGTCGTAACGGCGGATGAGCGCGACGAGGCGGCCCTGCACCTGAACGCGGTCGGGCCCGAAGATGCGGGTCTCGAAGGCGGGGTTGGCCGCTTCGAGCGCGACAGAGGCACCCTTGCGGCGCAAGCGTTTCAGCGTGGCCTCTTCGCCATCGATCAGCGCGACGACAATGTCGCCTGTATTGGCCGTGTCGGTGCGGCGGCAGACGACGATGTCGCCTTCGAGGATGCCCGCATCGATCATGGAATCGCCCTGGACTTCGAGGGCGAAATGCTCGTCGCCCTCGGCCAGGCCGTCGGGCGCGTTGACGTGGCCATTGTCCTGCTGGATCGCCGAGATCGGTAGGCCAGCCGCGATGCGGCCGATCAGGGGCACCGTATGCGAGGTCGGCGTGGAAGCAGGCTTGCCGCTCGATACGAGGGCAGGCTTGAACTCCTTGCGGCCGCGCGGCGCGCCCGGCGTGACCGATTCCGGCAGTTTCAGCACTTCAAGGGCGCGGGCCCGATGCGCAAGGCGCCGGATGAACCCGCGCTCTTCAAGCGCTGTGATAAGACGGTGGATGCCGGATTTGGACGCCAGATTCAGCGCATCCTTCATTTCGTCAAAGGATGGCGAAACGCCGGTTTCCTGAATGCGCTCATTGATGAAGAGCAGCAATTCCTTTTGTTTACTAGTCAGCACGGGTGACTCCCTTCAGGCGAATCTCTGTTCACTTATGTTCTACATGTGTTCATGCTTCGGGTCAATTCGTGCCGGCTACCCTCATTTGTGTAACGCTTTTGTGGCGGTTTATGCCCATTTTCATAAGACTTTCGCCGATCAGGAACCGTCTCGCGCCTGTTTTGCGCAATCTTTCAATGTTTTCCGGGGATGAGACACCACTTTCGGAAATCAGGACCTTGTCGTCCGGCACCAGCGGCGCGAGTCGTTCCGTGGTGGCGAGATCGGTCACCATCCGCTTCAGATCGCGATTGTTGATGCCAATCAGGGGCGAAGGCAGGCGCAGGGCGCGCGCCAGCTCTTCCTCATTGTGGGTTTCGAGCAGGACGTCCATGCCGAGGTCGAGTGCCGTGTCCTTCAGCTCGCTGGCCTGAGCGTCGCTGAGGCAGGCCATGATGACCAGCACGCAATCGGCGCCATGCACGCGGGATTCGATCACCTGATAGGGGTCGATCATGAAATCCTTGCGCAGCATGGGCAGGCCCACGGCGGAGCGGATCCGGGCGAAATCCTCCAGGCTGCCGCCAAAGCTTGGCCCATCCGTCAGGACAGAGAGGCAGGCGGCGCCGCCGGATTCATATTCGCGGGCGATCTGAACCGGGTCTGCGCCGGGCAGGATGTCCCCGGCGGACGGGCTCTTGCGCTTCAACTCGCAGATCAGCGCGTTCTCATCGAGGCCAGCAATCATGGACATGGATTGCGCGAAGCCGCGCGGCGGGCTGGCCTCGGGCAGGCGTGCCTCCAGCGCGGCCAGCGGGGTCTCGCGCTTGGCGGCGGCGACTTCATCGACCTTGTAGGCAATGATGCGATCAAGAGCGGTGCTCATTCCGGTTCCTGTCCGTTCGAGAGGGCAGCGAGCGCGCGCAGGGTCTGGGCGGCCTTGCCGCTGTCGATGGCCTCGGCGGCCATCGCGGCGCCCTGTTTGAGCGTGTCGGCCTTGCCAAAGACATGCAGGCCCGCCGCCGCATTCAGCAGCACGACATCGCGGAACGGGCCTTCCTGGCCGTCGAGCAGGTCCGTGATGGCCAGCGCATTGTCGTCCACGCCGGCGCCTTCCAAAGTAGAGAGCGGGCTCGTCTCCAGACCGGCATCGGCGGGTGTCAGTTCGAATTCGTGAAGATCGTCGCCCGCCACTTCGCAGACCTTGGTCGTGCCCGCGATGGAAATCTCGTCGATGCCGTCCAAGCCATGCACGACCCAGGCACGCTTGATGCCGAGGCGCGACAGGGTCTCGGCCATCGGGCGCACCCATTCCGGCGCGAATACGCCCAGCACCTGGTATTCGGCCCCGGCCGGATTGCTGAGCGGGCCGAGCAGATTGAAGATCGTGCGGATGCCGAGCTTGGCGCGGACCGGCGCGACATGGCGCATGGCGCTGTGATGGCTTCGCGCGAACATGAAGGCGACGCCGCACCCGTTCAGGCACTCAAGGAAGGTCTCCTCATCCATGTCGAGATTTACGCCGAGCGCTTCCAGCACGTCGGCCGAGCCGGTCTTGGGCGGCACCGAGCGATTGCCATGCTTGGCGACCCGTCCGCCCGCCGCCGCGATGACGATGGCGCTGGCGGTGGAAGTGTTCAGGCTCTTCCAGGGCAGGCCGCCCGTGCCGCACGTATCGAGGACCGGGCCCTCGACATGCACCTTGCGGGCGTGCTGGCGCATGATGCGGGCTCCGGCCGCGAGTTCGTCGGCGGTTTCGCCGCGCACGGTCAGGCCCATCAGGAATGCGCCGATCTCTTCGGGGGCCGCTTCGCCAGATAGGAGCTTGTCGAACGCGCCCTCAAGGGTCGCGGCATCAAGCGGCTGGCGGCGCGCAATCGCCTGCAGGGCTGTGGTGAGACTGTCTGACTGCATGCTGGATCATCCGCATCTGGTTCGCGCCTGCATAGGGGGTTGGGGGCCTTGAGATCAAGTCTGACGACGCCGCAAGGCGGCATCCGCCATGAAAGCTTCCGAAAGGATACACGCAGACGTGATCGCGTTTACCGGGGGTTTGCGCTAGGTTCGCCAGGCACGGGACATTCCAAGAGAAAACAGACTTACCGAGGAGGAAACCATGAAATCCAATCAATTGCTCGCAGGCGTCGCCGGGCTTGCCTTGCTGGCTGCCTGCCAGACGGCTCCCGCAAACGATATGTCGGACAGTCTCACCGCTGAAGAGACGATCGAGATGGAAGAGGTGATGGACGCCGAGGAATCGATGGAAGTCGACCTGTCATCGGACGCCGAGATGGCGGAAATGGCGGAGACCGCCGATGAAGCCATGGATGTGTCGGCCTCGGTTGCGCTAGCCGCCGCGCTGGCGTCCCAGCCTGAGGATGTTCAGGCGCGCTATGATGCGCGCAATCCGGGCGCGACGCTGGAATTCTTCGGCATCGAGCCGGGCATGACCGTGGTCGAGGCCCTGCCGGGCGGGGGCTGGTACTCGAAAATCCTGCTGTCGTATCTCGGCCCTGACGGCAAGCTGATCGGGGCGCACTATCCGGACGAGATGTGGATCCGCATCCTTCCCGGAGCTGACGAGGAACGCGTCGCGGGCATTCTGGAACAGCTTGAGGGATGGACCAAGACCGCTGAGGGCTGGGCCGGAGAGCGCGGCGCGAAAGTCTATGACTACAAGCTGACGACCCTGCCGGAAGACAAGGCTGAAAAGGCCGACGCGGCGCTGTTCATTCGCGCGCTGCACAATCTCAACCGGACCGAGGACGAACTTGGCACCTTCACGGACGCCATCGCCGAGACCTATCGCATCCTGAAGCCGGGCGGCGTGGTCGGCGTTGTCCAGCATCGCGCCTCTGAAGACACACCGGACGAGTGGGCCGACGGCAAGGCCGGCTACCTCAAGACGAGTTTCGTGGTGGACGCGTTCGAGGCGGCCGGGTTTGAGTTCGAGGAGTCGAGCGAGATCAATGCCAACCCGGTCGACGATGCCGGTCCGGGCGACATTGTCTGGCGCCTGCCGCCGAGCCTTGCCACAACCGAGGAAGGCACGCCCGAGCGTGCGGCCCTGGCGGAGATCGGCGAGTCCGACCGGATGACGCTGCGTTTCCGCAAGCCGGAATAGGCGCGGCGATGCTCCGTATCGGGAGAGGGCCCTTCGGGGCCCTTTTTCTTTGGCAGTCGCAGGATGAAGCAGGAACCGGAGGCGGGCACAGGCGTTGAAGTGGAAAGCAAACAGGAGCCTCCCCTCAATGACCCAACTCGCCGACAAGGATCTAACCGAAACCTTCTGGGACCGTATCGAAGACACGCGGACCGGAATGCTCGTGATCGATGGCCGCGCCGTGCCGATGTCCCACTATGTTGACGAGAACAAGCGCGATCTGTGGTTCATCACGGCGAAGGGCACCTATATGGCCGAGCACGCCAAGGGCGCGAACGCGCATTTTGTTCTGTGTAACGACAACAAAGGCCTGTATGCCAGCCTGTCCGGCCGCCTGACGGCGGAGATGAACAAGGAAAAACTGGACGAGTACTGGAGCTTTATCGCGGCAAGCTGGTATGAGGATGGCAAGCAGGACCCGGACGTGCTGCTCCTCAAGCTGTCGCTCGACACAGGCGAGGTCTGGACATCCAAAGGCGGCCCGAAATTTTTCTATGAAATCGCCAAGGCCAATCTCACCGATGAGAAACCGGACATTGGCGAGCATTTCGAAATCAGCTTCTAGAGCTTGTCGAGCCAGTTCTTGAGCAGGGCATGGCCGTGCTCGGTCAGGATGCTTTCCGGGTGGAATTGCACGCCGTAGATCGGCCGCGTCCTGTGGTGGAGGGCCATGACTTCGCCATCCTCGGTGAAGGCGTCGGCAACCAGTACATCCGGCAGGTCTTCCGGCTTAACGGCGAGGGAGTGATAGCGCACGACCTGATAGGTTTCCGGCAGGCCCGCGAACAGATCGCCGCCGGTCTGGCGGATTTCTGATAATTTGCCATGCCGGATTTCCCTGGCGGTGATGACCTCGCCGCCAAAGGCCTGTCCGATGGACTGATGGCCAAGGCAGACGCCGAGGATCGACAGGTTTTCGGGTGCCTTCTGGATCAGTCCCACGCAGATGCCCGCCTCGTTCGGAGAGCAGGGGCCGGGAGACAGGAGAATGCCGTCCGCGCCGCTGGCGAGGGCTTCCTCGACTGTCATCTCGTCATTGCGAACGACACGCGTCTCCGCGCCCAGCTCTTCCAGATAATGGACGAGATTCCAGGTGAAGCTGTCATAATTGTCGATGACGAGGATTTGCTTCTTCGGCGCGCTCATTGGTCAGGCTCATAGGAGGCGGCCAGTTCGGCAGCACGGCGGAGCGCGCCTGCCTTGTGGACGGTTTCATCAAATTCGTATTGCGGCACGGAATCCAGCACGACCCCGCCGCCGGCCTGGATGTGCAGCTGGCCATCCTTCAGCACGGCGGTGCGCAGCGCGATGCAGGTGTCGAGATCGCCATTCCAGCCGAAATAGCCGACCGCGCCGCCATAGATGCCGCGGCGGTGGCTCTCCATCTCATTGATAATCTGCATGGCACGGATCTTCGGCGCGCCGGAAACGGTGCCCGCCGGGAAGCCTGCGAACAGCGCGTCGACACTGTCGAGGCCCTCGCGGAGGTCGCCTTCGACATGGCTGACAATATGCATCACATGGGAATAGCGCTCGACGATGAATTGCTCCGTGACTGTCACGCTGCCATAGGCAGCGACGCGGCCGACATCATTGCGGCCAAGGTCCAGCAACATCAGGTGCTCGGCGATCTCCTTGGGGTCATTCAGCAGGCTCTGGGCGCGGCGGGCATCCTCTTCCTCGTCGCCGCTGCGCGGGCGCGTGCCGGCGATCGGGCGGATGGCGACGCGGCCATCGCGGACGCGGACGAGGATTTCCGGGCTGGAGCCGACCAGACTGACCACGCCGAGATTCATGTGGAACATGAAGGCGGACGGGTTCAGGCGGCGCAGGGCCCGATAATAGCTGATCGACTGGCGCGGGAAGGGTGCGGAGAAACGCTGGCTCGGCACGACCTGGAAGATGTCGCCGGCGCGGATATAGTCCTTGCACGCTTCGACGATCTCGAAATAGCGCGCCTTGGAGGTGTTGGACTGCAGGTCCACCGGCGCGGGCGGCTGGTCCTTGGGTGGCATCTGGGGCAGGCGCTCCAGTCGCGCCTCGACATCATCCAGCAGGGCGTTGATCTCGGTTTCGTTGCCAGCCTCGACGCGGCCGATCAACAGGATTTCCTGATAGATGTGATCGAACACGATGACCACGCGCGGGATGACCAGCAGGGCTTCCGGCACGTTCAGCATGTCGGGCTTGGTGATCTCGACCGGCTCGACATACTGGATCATGTCATAGCCGACATAACCGAAGGCGCCCGACGCCATTGGCGGCAGGTCTTCGTCGGCGCTGGCGCGGGCATCGCGGGCAAAGGCTTTCAGGGCTGCGACAGGCTCGGCATCGAGCGTCGTCGCGTCCGAGAAGTCAGCATCGCTGGCGGTCTCGGCCTTGCCATCGAGGATGCGGAACCAGCGATCCGGCTCCAGCCCGATGAAGGAATAGCGCCCGAGGCGTTCGCCCCCGGCAATCGACTCGAAGAGGAAGCTGCCGGGCGTTTCCGCGCCGAGCTTCAGCATTGCGGCAACCGGGGTCTCGATATCCCCGATGCGCCGCCGGACGATCAGCTTCGCGTTGCTCATTGGTCCGACGTGATGGTGGCCTTGTAAGCTCTCAGCGCGCCCTGATTGGTGCGCAGCTTCGTGGCGCTGGCGACCTCTGTTTCCATTGCCTGGTTGAGATCATCCTGAAGCGAGCTGATCAGGCTGGAATTGGCCAGCGGTCCCAGTTCGGCCATGTCGGCTTCATCCGGCGGGGTGATGGAGGTGATCTGCAACACCATGACAGCGTTCCCGTCACGGCTCGGGAAGGTGAAGACATCGCCTTCCTTGCCGCTGAAGACCGAGGTGAGGGCCGCGTTTGGCAGGCCGGACTCGGCAGCGGTGCGGCGCGTGATCGGGCCGAGCGGGGTTTCCACGATCTCGCCGGCGGCGCGGGCTTCGGCCTCCAGCGTGCTTTCGCCGGACTCGATGCGATCCGTCAGGTCATCAAGGGCGGCCTGTACGCCGCTGGCTTCGCGCTGGCGGACGAGGCCGGCGCGCACGTCGTCGCGTAGCTCCTCGAATTCCGGCGTGTAGCTCTCGATGATCTGGCGCGGCGAGGTCAGATAGGTGGCCTCGCCAATGTCGGCGCGGTTGCTGGTTTCGCCGACAGGGATTTCGAATGCCTGCTGGAAGGCTTCGCCCGCATTGATCAGGCCGCCAAGCGCTGTGCCGCCACGGGTGCGGCCGGACTGGTCGACCGGGGCATAGGTCATCAGCGGCACGCCGACTTCCTCGGCGATCTGGCTGAGCGGATAACCGGCGCCAATTGCGCGGTCGAGGGCTTCCATCTTGTCGAACAGGAGGACGCCGGCACGTTCGCGGGCGAGCTGGTCGCGGATCTCGTTCTCGACCTGCTCAAGCGGGAAGACCGCGCCGGGCTGGACGGAGACGAGCCGGGCCACCAGCCATTGGTCGCCGCGCTCGCTGGGGCCGAACAGGGCGCCGCTCTGCTTGCCGGCGCCGAACATGGCTTCGGCCAGGGTCGGGTCGGTGACGCTTGGGCGGCGACCGGTCTTGGTCTCGCGGGAGGTCACGCCTTCAAGGCTGGCCGGGTCTGCGCCCGCCGCCAGCAGGCCAAAGGCGGTGCGGGCCGCTTCGCGGGTCGGGAACAGCAGTTCGATATAGGTGCGGGTGTCCGGCTCGGAATAGCGGTCGGACTTGCTGGCTTCATAGACGGTCGCGACTTCCTGTTCGGTCACGGTGACCTGGGACAGGAAATCCTCGGCCGACATGCGCAGCACGTCGATCATGCGGCGCTCAGGCTGTTTGAGGGCGTCGAGATTATCGTCGTAATAGGCGCGGATGTCTTCCTCGGTCGGGGCGTCCGGTTCCGGCAGCGTGCTGGTGTCGAGGATGAACCAGCCGACATTGCGGGCCTCGCCGATATAGCGCGCCTGCAGCGAAGACAGCGTCTTGGGCGGATAGATGGCGGCGCTGGCGCCGTCGCGCAGGGCTTTCATGGTCAGATCATCGGCCAGCTGCTGCTCGTAGTCGGCCTGGCTGATGCGGCTGCGGTAGAGGGTATCGCGATAGGTGTCGAGGTCCAGCGCGCCGGTCAGCGGGTTCTTGAAGGCGTCGATGTTCTTCAGCTCCTCCACCACGGCGTCCGTTGAGGGGCGCACGCCAATCGAGTCGGCATAGCCAAGCAGGGTGAGCTTGGCGGCTTCGAGCTGGAAGACCTGGTCGATCACGCCCTGTTCGAGCAATTCCGGCTTGGTGACCGGCTCCTCGGCATCGGCATTGATGTTCCGGATCACGCTTTCGACGCGGCGGTCGAAGGTGGAAGGATCGAAGCTGCGGCTGCCGGCGGCGGCCATGTTGGAGCCCAATCCGCCGCGAATCTGGGCGAACATCTGGTCCACACCCCAGAATGCCATCCCCGCGATGATGATCATGACAATAATCTTCCCGACGAAGGAGTTCATCAGGCTTTTCATCAAGGCTAGCATATCGGCAGCGTCTTTCTGGCAGGTTGAGCGGTGGTCCAGTGCTTGCTAGGCGACCCCGTTAGGTCTTTCAAGATAGGGATAGCTTATGACCAGAACACTTATCGCCGGGAATTGGAAGATGAATGGCCTCAAGGCCAGCCTGGGGGAAATCCGCGATGCCGCTGCAGGTGTGGGGCAGGGCAAGGCCGGGGTCGAGGCCCTGCTATGTGTGCCAGCGACCCTGGTATCCCTGGCTGCAGAGGCTGCACATGGCTCTGCGCTGAGGGTTGGCGGCGAGACCTGTCATGGCGCCGATAGCGGTGCGCATACAGGCGATATCTCTGCGGAAATGCTGGCGGATGCCGGCGCGAGCCACGTGATTGTTGGCCATTCCGAGCGCCGGACCGATCATGCCGAGACCAATGAAATCGTCGCCGGACAGGCCGCAGCTGCCCTGCGCGCGGGCCTGACGCCGATCATCTGCATCGGCGAGAGCCTTGACCAGCGCAAGGCCGGGGAGACGCTGGAGTTCGTATCCAGCCAGATTGCCAGCTCGATCCCCGAAGGCGCGAAGGCCGAGGATATTGTCATCGCCTATGAGCCAATCTGGGCCATCGGGACGGGCGAAGTGGCCAGCCCCGAGCAGATTGACGAGGTCCATACCGCCATACGCAGCCGCCTTGCGGAGCGATTCGGCGCGGACGGCGCAGGCCTGATCCCCCTGCTCTATGGGGGCAGCATGAAGCCCGGAAATGCGGCCGAAATCCTTGAGGTCACGGACGTCAATGGCGGCCTAATTGGCGGCGCGAGCTTGAAGGCAGCGGATTTCCTCGCCATTTACGGCCAAGCAAAGTAACCAAAGACTGAACCCCAAGGCTTGGCTCCCGTGCGCAATGGCGATATGCGGGCCGCTTGAATTTTACTGGAAACGCACCAGCCATGCAGAACGTCATTCTTGTTGTCCACATCATCGCCTGTCTCGTCATGACGGGACTGGTCCTCATCCAGAAATCCGAAGGCGGCGGCCTCGGCATCGGTGGGGGCGGCGGTGGCGGCGCAGGATCGCTGCTGTCGGGACGCGGCGCAGCCGGCGCCCTGGTGCGTTCCACCATCATGTTTGGCGGCATCTTCTTCATAACCAGCCTGGGCCTGACCACGCTGGCCAATCGCAACAATGACACGCGCACCGAAGTCGAACGCGCGCTGGGCGCGGATGAAGACGGCGCGACCGGCCCGGTTGACCTTCTGGATCCGACGGCGCCGCTGCTGGAAGGCCAGGACGGCCTGTCCACGCCTGCGACCCCGGCGCCCGAAACGGCCGAGCCGGGCGAGCTGATCGATCCCACGGCGGACATGCCGCCAGCCGAAACCGTGCCTGAAACGGAGCCGGACACAGGTAATCCCCAGTAATTGCGCCGCGCAGGTGTATTCCCTGCGCCAATCCAAGCCGAATCACGGCATCAGGGTGATCCCATGATCCGCTATATTTTCATTACAGGCGGCGTGGTGTCCTCCCTTGGCAAGGGTATCGCTTCCGCCGCACTCGGTGCGTTGCTTCAGGCGCGTGGCTACAAGGTCCGCCTGCGCAAGCTCGATCCGTATCTCAATGTCGATCCCGGCACGATGAGCCCCCGCCAGCATGGCGAGGTCTATGTCACCGATGATGGCGCCGAGACCGATCTCGACCTCGGCCATTATGAGCGCTTCACTGGCGTCTCGGCTCGCCAGTCAGACAATATCACGACGGGGCGGATCTATAGCCGCATCATCGAGAAGGAACGGCGCGGGGATTATCTCGGCGCGACGATCCAGGTGATTCCGCACGTCACAAACGAGATCAAGGATTTCGTCCTGTCCGATCCGGGCGAGGATGTGGAATTCGTGCTCTGTGAGATCGGCGGCACGGTCGGCGACATCGAGGGCCTGCCTTTCTTCGAGGCGATCCGCCAGCTCGGCCAGGAACTCGGGCCAGAGCGCGCCTGTTTCATCCATCTCACGCTGCTGCCCTACATTCCGGCGGCCGGCGAGATGAAGACCAAGCCGACCCAGCACTCGGTGAAGGAGCTGCGCTCGATCGGTATCCAGCCCGACGTCTTGCTCTGCCGGTGTGACCGGCCGATCCCGGAGACCGAGAAGGGCAAGATTGCCAGCTTCTGTAATGTCCGCCTCTCCAGCGTGATCGAAGCGCGCGATGTGGGCCACATCTATGACGTGCCCGGCGCCTATCATGCCGAGGGGCTCGACAAGGAAGTCCTGTCGCATTTCCGCATCGAGGACGCCCCGGACCCGGACCTGTCCGGCTGGAGCGAGATTGCGCACACGACCCATCATCCGGACGGCAATGTCTGTATCGGTCTCGTCGGCAAATATACCGATGTGCCGGACGCCTATAAATCCGTCGCCGAAGCACTCGCGCATGGCGGGCTTGCCAACAAGGTGAAGGTCGATATCCGCCTCATCAATTCCGAGGAATTCGATGACGAGGCCCGGCCGCTGGACATTCTGGAAGGCGTGCATGGCATCATCCTGCCCGGCGGCTTCGGGGAGCGCGGCGCGCATGGCAAGATGCGCGCGGCCCGGTTTGCCCGCGAACGCAAGGTGCCGTGCTTCGGCATCTGTTACGGCATGCAGATGTCGGTGATCGAGGCGGCCCGCAACATGGCCGGCATCGAGGACGCCAACACGACCGAGAATGATCCGAAGACCCCGGCGCCGCTGGTCGGCCTGATGGAAGAGTGGACCAGGGGCAACGAAAAGGTCCTGCGCGATGCCAATACCGACAAGGGCGGCACGATGCGCCTTGGCGCGTATCCGGCCCGCCTCGTGCCGGGCAGCAAGGTCGCCGAGATCTATGGCACGCTCGACATTTCCGAACGCCACCGTCACCGCTATGAGGTCAATGCGGCCTATAAAGGTGCGCTGGAAAAGGCAGGCGGGCTGTTCTCAGGCCTGTCCCCGGACGGCAAGCTTCCGGAAATCTTCGAGCTTCCGGAGCATCCCTGGTTCATCGGCGTACAGTATCATCCCGAACTGAAATCGCGCCCGTTCGAGCCGCACCCGCTGTTTGCGAGCTTCATCGGCGCGGCGGTCAAGCAGAGCCGGCTGGTTTAGGAAACTGAGCTAATCCTGTCATCCCGGAAAGTGCGAAGCGCTTATCCGGGACCCAGCCGCCGCTTCTGCTGTTCTCTCGAAAAACAGGAAGACAAACGGTCCCTGGGTCCCGGATATTTGCTGCGCAAATTTCGGGATGACAAGTATGGGGTTCTTGCGGAGCTGCGCTCATCGGGTGTGACGCCGACGGGGCGACCAGCACACCTATCCGGCGCGAAGGGTTTCGGCCGGGTGCAAGATTTCAAAAACAATCCGTCTCAGGATGAATTGAAGTGCGGCTGCACGGCGTGGGTTTCGTCCTCGAGCAATCGCGCCGTTTCGCATTGCAGGCGCGTCAGGGGGCCGTGGTGGAAGAGGCGCTTGCCGGCTTTGGCGATCAGCTGTCTGGCTTTACCAAGGCTGCGGCGGATCTTTTCGATATAGCGATCGCGGTGATCCATCGCATCGTCGAGGGCCATCAGCCGACGGACGAGGCGTTTGGCGGGCAGGATGTCCTCCGGATATTTCGCGTATTCATGGATGTCGGGGACGTCATCCGCGTCGAGGAAGCGGATGCGCGGACCAGTCCTGAAGACGGGCTTGGGCGGTGCGGCATCCGGGCGCTGCGTGCGCGTCTCGAACAGGCGGAAGGCTGGCTGGGTTCGGCAGGCGACGTGTTGCGCGGTATCTCGCGGGCGTGTCGGACCGGAACTGGCTGTCTCGCGGGGGAATGCGGGCAGGGCGCCCAGTTCGGCGGCGCAGAGATAGAGGCAGCGGCGCAGGGCCGGTTCGGCCTGGGCCAGGAAGCGCGACAGGCGCGAAATCGCGTGGCGCGGCAGGAGCGGGGTGTGCGGCGTCAGGCCGAGCCGCTTGCGCAATTGGATCACACCGAGGCTGATGACGTTGAGCATCAGCCAGACGGCAGAGCGGATTTCCTGTGGGGGTGCATAGCGCATCTCGGACATGGGCTGAGGATGCGGGGCGAGGGCCCCGGTCGGAGTGGGGTTTGGATGGGCTTTGGTTTTGTTGAGATATTTTGGGGGAGGCGCGGGATAATATAGTCCGTATCCCCGGCGAAGGCCGGGGTCTCAAGCGGGCGCGGCGCGGAGCCAGCCGAGGGAGACTCCGGCCTGCGCCGGAGAGACGGAACTTGTGCTAAGCCTTCGAGACCTGGAACTGGCCGACATTGATGCGGCCATCGGTGAAGCCGGCTTCGCAATAGGACAGGTAGAAATTCCACATGCGGCGGAAGGGTTCGTCGAAATCGAGCTTGGCAATCGTGTCCCAATGGGCATTGAAATCGCGGGCCCATTCGCGGCAGGTGCGGGCATAATCCTGTCCGAAATAGGTGACGCCGTCATGGCGGAGGCCAGCGGTGTGGAACTCGTCCTTCAGCGCTTTCTCGCTGGGCAACATGCCGCCCGGAAAGATATGACGCTGGATGAAGTCGACGCGCTTGCGGTATCGCGGGAACAGCTCGTCATCAATCGTGATGATCTGGAGCGCGGCTTTGCCGCCCTGTTTCAAACTGTCGAAAATCTTGGCGAAATAGCTCGGCCAGTAGGATTCGCCGACGGCCTCGAACATTTCGATGGAGGCGACGCCATCATAGCTGCCCTGATGGTCGCGATAATCTTCGAGGCGGATCTCGACGCGCTCACTGAGGCCCTGTTTCTGCATCCGCTGCATGGCGAAATCGCGCTGGGAGGGCGAGATGGTCAGACAGGTGATCTTGGAGCCGCGCTGCTTGGCGGCATATTCGGCAAAGCCGCCCCAGCCGCAGCCGATTTCGAGGATTTCCGAAGATGGCCCGGCATTGATCCGGTCACAGATGTTCCGGTACTTGTTGTGCTGGCCCTGTTCGAGGCTCATGTTCGGGCTGTCGAAGATGGCCGAGGAATAGGTCATCGTCGGATCGAGCCAGAGGCTGTAGAAATCATTGCCCAGATCATAATGGGCCATGATGTTCTTCTTCGCGCCCTCCCGGGAATTGCGGTTGAAGATGTGGCGGACCATGTTGACCCAGCGCACCACTGCGCCGCCCACGGCCAGCTTGCCGATATTGTCGAAATTGGCGGAGAAGAAGCGCAGCACTTCGGTCAGGTCCGGCGTTGACCAGTCGCCATCCATATAAGCCTCGGCAAAGCCGACATCGCCGCCGGCCATGGCGCGTTTCACGAAGTCGTAATTGTGGACAATAATGGTGGCGTGCGGACCGGTTTCGTCGTGGCGGTATTCGAGCACGCGCTCACCGGGCAAGACAAAGGACACGCTGCCCTTCTGGGTGTTGAGCAGCGCGAAGGCGGCCAGACGAAAGCTTGTCGGAACGTCTTTCAGGTTCCGAATGGTCTGGGTGCTGGCTTTGATGACCTCGGTCATGCGGCATCCTTCCGGGTGTCAGAATTACTTATTTGCAAGGGTAAGGCAATCGTCGTGCCGGATTTTGGCGGGGCAGGCTTGCGGCGATAGGCAGCGCCGCGCAGCCAGATCTTCAGCGCCTGCCAGTGAATTCCGAACGTGACGCCAAGGGTCGAGAGCGGATTGGTGACAGCGAGTTTCAGCAAGTTCCCGCCGGTCGCGGGCCTGCGCCGGGCGGTGATGTTGGCCATGTGCAGGCAGGTTTCATCTTTCAGGCTTTCCACGACAACTCCCAGCTTCTCCTCCGGCGAACGCAGGGTGAAACGGTAGGTTCCGGTCACGTCGAAGAAAGGCGAGACATGGAAGGCCTTGGGCGCGGTATGCGCGTTGCGTCCGTCGCTGACGGCGGCGACATAGCAATGGGTTTCGCCGAACGTGTTGTTCACCTCGTAGAGGATGCCGCGCAAATCGCCGTCCGGGCCGTAGCCGTACCAGAGCGAGAGCGGCGCGAATTTGTAGAAGAGGTGACGCGGGAAGGTGACGAGGCGGATGGCGCCGCCATCCAGCGTGACGCCCGCCTTGGCGAGTTCGGCTTCGGCCCAGGGGCGCAGCGGCGCTTCCTTCTGTTTGGGGCCGTGGTCTTCACTGCGGAAGGAAAACAGGCCCGGCGCGTTGACGCTGAACAAGGCAGAGCTGGCCGCGGCCGCGTCCAGACGGTCGATGTCGAGATCGATCAGGACGAGGTCATAGGCAAAGCGCCGCTCGAAAGGGTGGTAGCGCACATGCACGGTCTGGCCTGTCCAGAGGTTGAGGGCCGGTTGGGGGTGCGGGGCGGTCAAACGGACACCTCGGCGGCTATTTCCATCCGGCGGGCCTTGCGGGCGGGGCGGGCAATCTCGACGCCTTCAGCCATCCACGGTACGGCGCCGCCAAGGGAGAGCGCGGCAGACAGGCCGGATTTCAGGCCATCCTCATGAAATCCGCGGCCCATCCATGCGCCGGCGATCCAGAGCCCGTCCTGGCCCTGAATGCGCTTCAGGCCGCGCACGGCCGCTTCTGCGGCGGCGTCGAATTGGGGGTGGTCGAAATCATATTCAAGGAAGGTGAGGTCCTCGCGCGGCGGCGTGTCGGGGTTCAGCGTGATGAAGAGCGGGCGGTCATCGGGCAGGCCCTGCAGACGGTTCATCCAGTAGGTCAGGCAGATGTCGCCGCTTTCCTGTTTCAGCACGTTCCAGCTGGCCCACGCGGCCTTGCGGGACGGCATCAGCGCCGGGTCGCGGTGGAGGTAGATGCGGTTCGGCCGGTAGCGGACCGAGCGGAGCAGGAAGGCCTGATCGTCGAAATGCTCCTCGGTCAGGCGCAGGGCCTGGTCGGAATGGGTGGCGAGGATGACATCGTCAAAGAGTTCGCGGCGGCCATCCGTGGTGACGAGGGCGACGCGGTCGCCGAACGGGAAGAGGCGCTCCACGCCGGTCTCAAGGCGGAGCCGGTCGCCCAGTTCGGCGGCGACGCGGCGGACATAGTTCTGGCTGCCGCCGGTGACGGTGCGCCATTTCGGGCGCTCCTTGTGCATCAGGCGGTGATTGTCGAAGAAGTGGAAGAAGCTGCTCGCCGGATAGTGGAGCATCTTGGCTTCGCAGGTTGACCAGATGGCCGCGCCCATTGGCAGAATGTAGTTCGTGCGGAAGTCCGTATCGAAACCATGCCGGTCAAGCCAGGCGCCGAGCGTGGTGTCCCGGATGGCGCCGCCTGCGAGCTCCTGCCGGGCAATGTCGTTGAAGCGCAGGATGGTGCGCCAGAAGCGGTGGAAGGCAGGGTTGAGGAGGTTCCGGCGCTGGGCGAAGATGCCCTTGACCGTCGAGGCCCATTCCCAGCCCTTCGGATCGGAGACGGCAAAGCTCATGTCGGACGCCTGCGTCTCGACGCCGAGCGCATCGAAGAAACCGATGAGGTTGGGATAGTTCAGCGCGTTGTAGACGATGAAGCCAAGGTCCACCGCTGTTTCATGACCGTCATAATCGAACACATGCGTGCATGCGTGCCCCCCGGCCCGGCCTGATTGTTCATAGAGTGTTACGTGTGCGGACTTGCGCAGCGCCCATGCGGCGCCAAGCCCTGAAATTCCCGATCCAATGACAGCAATGCGTTTCATGCGGCGTCTCTTTTTTCTTTCAGCGTGTCATAGGCCTCCAGCGCGCGCTGGCGGGCGCCGGAATGGTCGACAATAGGTTTCGGATAGGTCTCGCCGAGCGTGATGCCGGCTTTCCTGAGGGTGGCGTCATCGGCCTCCCACGGGGCGTGGAGGTATTTGTCGGGCAAATCTTTCAGCTCCGGACAGAAGCGGCGGACATAGGCGCCGGTCGCGTCGAACTTGCTGCCTTGGCTGATCGGATTGAAGACGCGGAAATAGGGCGCGGCGTCGGCGCCGGAGCCGGCGGTCCATTGCCAGCTGGCGGCATTGTTGGCGGGGTCGGCGTCGACCAGCGTATCCCAGAACCATGCCTCGCCCTGTTGCCAGGGCAGGAGGAGGTGCTTGGTCAGGAAGGAGGCGACAATCATCCGTGCCCGGTTGTGCATCCAGCCGGTCTGCCAGAGCTGGCGCATCCCGGCATCGACCATCGGATAGCCGGTCTGGCCTTTGGTCCATGCCTCGAAGGCGACGTTGTCCGTGCGCCAGGGCATGAAGTCGAAGGCGGCATTGTAATTGTCTGAGGCGAGGGCCGGATTGTAGAAGAGGAGTGTGTGGGAGAATTCCCGCCAGCCGATTTCGGAGAGGAAATTGTGTCCGTCTGTCTCGGGGACAGTCCCGGCTTCCATACCTGCATGGACGGCGCGCCATATCTGCAGCGGGCCGATCTCGCCGAAACGAAGATGTGGGGAAAGGCCGGAGGTCGAGGTGTCGAGGTCCGGGCGGTTGCGGTCCGTCTTGTAGCCCTTGATGGGGCCGTCGAGGAAATCTTCGAGCCGGGCGATGGCGCCATCTTCGCCGGGGGTCCAGTCGTCAAAACCGGTGGACCAGTCCGGAGTGGACGGGTGCAGGCCCCAATCGTCGAGGGCTTCGCTGTCGAGCCTGGGGCCGCTCAGCTTTGTCTGGCGGCCATAGGTGTGGCGGGCGTGGAAATGGCTGCGAGCGGCGCGCCAATAGGGGGTGAAGACCTTGTAGTATCCGCCGGCATTGGTCTCGACCTGCCAGGGCTCGTTGAGGAGGCGGGCATTGTAGCTGGAGACGTCAATGCCGCGCGTGGTGAGCGCGTCCTTCAGGTGGGCGTCGAGGTCGCGTTCGGCCTTGTCATAGCGCCGGTTCCAGAACACGGCGTCCGCGCCGATCTCTTCGATGACGGCATTCAGGACATCCTCTGAGCTGCCGGAGCGGAGAGTCAGCTGGGCGCCAGCCTGCTCGATGCTGGCCGCCATTGCGCGCAGGGATTTGTCGAGCCACCATTTCGAGGCGCCGCCGAGCGGGCGCAGACCTGGCGTCTCTTCATCGTGGACATACAGCAGCACCAGCGGGCGATGGGAGGCGACCGCCGCATGCAGGGCCGGATTGTCCGTAAGGCGCAGGTCTTCGCGGAACCAGACGATGGCAGGCGCAGATTGTGACACGAGACCTCCGGGCAGTGGTGAACGGCTTCTCTCTATCTACGCATGGGGGGTGGAAATGGATCATCGGGGGGTGAGCCTTGGTCTTCCGCCATCCCCTTTCGGGCGGTATACCCCTTCGATGTTCTCAAGAATCAAACGCCCCAGCGGAGTGTAACCGATATGTCAGGCGCACATCTTCCGGGTCTCATCCATGCCGCTGCCGGCAAGCGCGTCGTCTGTGTCGGCGACGTCATGCTCGACCGGTTCATCTATGGCGGCGTGACGCGCATTTCGCCGGAAGCGCCGGTGCCGATCATGCGGCGGACCCGTGAAGCGGCGATGCCGGGCGGCGCAGGCAATGTGGCGCGCAACCTCGCCTCGCTGGGCCTGTCGGTTTCGCTGATCGGGGTCGTCGGTGATGATGGCGAGGGCCGGGAACTGGCTGCCTTGCTGGGCGATATTGACGGGGTCGATGCCGATTTGATCGCGATGCGCGACCGCTCGACGACGCTGAAGACGCGGTTCGTGGCAGGCGGCCAGCAATTGCTGCGCGTCGATGCCGAAGATACGAGCCCCATCGGACCGAGCCCCGAAGCCGAACTGATTGCCTCCATCGCCGATGAAGCCAGCCATGCCAGCGTCATCATCCTGTCGGATTATGCCAAGGGCGCGGTGACGGATGGCGTGATCGCGGCGGCGCTGGCGGCAGGCGACCAATACGGCATTCCGGTGATTGCAGATCCGAAGGGGCTGGATTTCACGCGCTATGGCGCGGTGGATCTGATCAAGCCGAATGCGAGCGAACTGGCGGCGGCCATGGGCCTGAAGGTCGAGACCGACAAGGACGTGGACGATGCGCTGATGGCCGCGCAGACCCTGTTGATGGCGAAATCCATTGTGGTGACGCGCGCCGCCAAGGGCATGTCCTATGCCATTGAGGGCGAACCTGCGGTGCACCTCAGCGGTCAGGCGCGCGAGGTCTATGACGTGTCCGGCGCGGGCGATACGAGCATCGCGGCGCTGGCGCTGGGGCTTGCTGGCGGTGGATCGGTTGCGGATGCGGTCAGCCTGGCAATCACGGCCTCTGGCATTGCGGTCGGCAAGGCAGGCACGGCAACAGTCTCGGCCGATGAGATGATTACGGCGCTGCAGATGGGATTGCGCAATGGCGGGGTCAGTTACCTGACCCTCGATGCCGCCAAGGCGCAGGTTGCGTCCTGGCGCGACGCCGGCCTGACAGTGGGCTTCACCAATGGCTGTTTCGACATCCTTCATCCGGGGCATCTGCGGGTGCTGGAAGAGGCCAAGTCCCGGTGTGGGCGGCTGGTGGTCGGGCTGAACTCCGATGCGTCGGTCAAGCGCCTGAAAGGGCCGACCCGGCCGGTCAATGATGCGGATTCGCGGGCGCGGGTCCTGTCGGGCCTGATGGCGGTGGATGCGGTCGTCGTATTCGAGGAAGACACGCCCGGCGCGCTGATCGAGGCCTTGCAGCCGGATCTGCTGGTCAAGGGCGGGGATTATTCCATCGAGACGATTGTCGGTGCGGACACGGTACAGGCGCGGGGCGGGACGGTGCATATCGTGCCGCTGGTGGATGGCCAGTCGACCACGGCGGCGATTGCGCGGGCCCAGTCAAAGACGGAGTGAGCGTGGCGGCCCTTGGGCCAGCGCGTCAGTTGGCGACGCCCTTTTTCAGCTCGTAACGGCCCCGGCCGGTCTCGTTGAACCATTCCTGGATGTCCGGATGGCTCAGCGGCGTGTCGGAATCATCAATGATGAGGTTCTGTTCCGAGACGTAGGCCACGTAATGGGTCCGCTCATTCTCGGCAAAGAGGTGGTAGAAGGGCTGGTCCTTGCGGGGGCGCACTTCTTCGGGAATGGAATCATACCATTCGTCGGTATTGGCGAAGACCGGATCAACGTCGAAAATGATGCCACGAAACGGGAAATGCCGGTGGCGGACAACCTGTCCGATCTGGAACTTCGCCAGCAGGGGCGTGATGTCATTATAGCGCTGGTCCCGGTCGAGGGGACGGTCGAGCAATAGCGGGTCCTCGGCAACCTTACGGCGACCGAGCCCAATGCTGCGTTGCAGCCAACCCAAGAGCGATACGCGTCTGGCCATTTCCCACTCCTGTGTTACACCATGCACCAACTGAAAAACTTGGGCCACACTATGGCTGAAAAAAAATCAGCGGTCCGGCGCGGAAAACGCGGCCGACCGCGCCCTGCCAGGGCCTCGGACCTTTACGCGGCCGTGGACCTAGGAACCAATAATTGTCGCCTCCTGGTGGCCACTCCACACGGAAAAACTTTCCGGGTGGTTGATTCGCACTCCCAAATTGCCCGTCTGGGCGAGGGCTTGCACGAAACCGGACGGCTGTCCGATGCCTCCATAGAGCGCGCCATGGATGCGCTGCAGGCGATCCGCGGCAAGCTGAAATCGCATGGCGTCGGCAAGGTCCGCTGTATCGCGACGGAGGCCTGCCGCAAGGCCGAAAATGGTCCTGATTTCATCCAGAGGGTGCACGAAGAGACCGGCCTGACCTTCAAGATCATCGGCGCCAAGGAAGAGGCGCGGCTGGCCAGTATTGGCTGTCACGACCTGATCGGCGACGACGCGCCCTCGGTGCTGGTGGTGGATATTGGCGGCGGCTCGACGGAATTGTCCTGGCTGAACGCTGAACTTGCGCGGGCCAATGGCCTGAACGGCCTGATCCAGCGGGCACCAATCCAGAACTGGACCAGCCTGCCGCTGGGCGTGGTGACGCTGACCGAGGCGTTTGCACACCTGCCGGACGCGGAAGCCTATCAGGCGATGCTGGACCATTCGGGAGAAGTCATCGAGGCGTGGAAGGGCACGCAGGCGATCCGCTCCGCGATGGGCCTGAGAGGCGCGCACCTGATCGGCACGTCCGGCACGGTGACCTGCCTGGCAGGCGTCCACCTGAAGCTGGACCGCTATCGCCGGGACAAGGTGGATGGGACGTGGATGAGCCGGACGGCGGGCGAAAAGGTGCTGAACATGCTGCGCGAAGCCGGGCCGGACGGGCGCGCAGCGCTGCCGACAATCGGTGAAGAGCGCGCGGGACTGATGCTGGCAGGCTGTGCTATCCTGGACGCGCTGTGGCGGGCCTATCCGGCCGGGCGCCTGCGCGTGGGGGATCGCGGCCTGCGCGAAGGCCTGCTGCTGAGCATGATGTATGGCCAGAAACCTGCGCGCCGGCGTCGCCGGGGCGGGCGTAAACGGCGTGACGGGGGCGAGGGCCCTCAGACCACCTCGGCACCGGAGACCGGCAATGACGGATGATGAAAAGCGCCGCTGGAAAGGCCCCGGCAAGGAGAGCAAGAACACGTCCGGCCGGCAGATGACCGAACGCAAGGTGATTGCGCACCGGGCCAAGAATGAAAGCTCCAAGCGCTGGATCGAGCGCCAGCTGCAGGATCCCTATGTCCGCAAGGCCAAGGATGAGGGCTATCGCGCGCGGGCGGCCTACAAGCTGCTGGAAATCGACGAGAAGATGGACTTGCTGCGCAAGGGCCAGCGGGTCGTGGACCTTGGCTGTGCGCCGGGCGGCTGGATGCAGGTGGCCCTGAAGAAAGGCGCGCTGGAAGTGGTCGGGATCGACCTGCTGCCGGTGGAGCCGATCGAGGGCGCGCATATCATCGAGGGCGACGTCAACAATCCCGAAGATGTCGAGAAGCTGCTGGAGGGCCTGACCGGCAAGCCCGATCTCGTCCTGTCAGACATGGCCGCGAACACGACGGGGCACAAACAGACAGATCATTTGCGGACTGTGGCGCTGGTGGAAATGGCGGTGGCGTTCGCGCTGGAGCATCTGGCGCCGGGCGGCACCTTCTGTTCCAAAGTGTTCCAGGGGGGCGCAACCAAGGAAGTGCTCGACACGCTGAAGGCCCATTTCAAGACCGTGAAGCACATCAAGCCGCCGTCCAGCCGCGCGGGCAGTCCGGAAATCTTCGTGGTGGCAAAAGGGTTCAAGGGCTGACGCGACAGGCGTGTGTCAGAAACGCCAGTCAATCGTGTTCTGTACCCGGCGGTTCGGCCGGCGGGAAATCACCGAATTCAGGTAGGGATCTTTATCCGCGTTTGCGGGCTTTGGTTCATACCCCAGTTTGAGTGAAACTTCGTAATGAGTTACCTGGCCTTCCTTGATGAATCCGCGGGCATTCGAGACCTCGAACCAGTCCGGTTCGCCATGAAGGTCGCGCGCCTGAACCAAGGCGCGATCGATGGCATCGTCAACGGAAACCGCTGACAGACCAACAATATTGCGCATAGGGGTTCGGGCAGTAACCATAAAGTGAGTTCAGCATCCTGATAGCTGTATGTTGCGGGTAATATGCAAGAAGTATGCAAAACTCGGCATTTGGTTCCCAAAAACCTCGTGTTGCATTCGATTCCGGTCCGATCCAGTATCGGTTCAAACGGAAAAGGGAGCCGATCATGGCTGTTGCAGGTGGCTGTTATTGTGGGGCAATCCGGTATGAGGCAGGCGGTGAGCCGATCATGAAGGCGAGTTGCTACTGCCGGGAATGCCAGTATTTCACCGGCGGGCAGGCCAATACGTTCATGGCGATGCCAGCCTCGGATTTCCGCTATACGCTGGCGCAGCCGAAGGGATTTCGCCGGGCAGATTTGGAACGCGGCAATCTTCGCGAATTCTGCCCGACCTGCGGGACACATATCGCCACGCGGTCAGCCTCGCTTCTGAATGCCGTGATCCTGAAAGTGGGAACGCTGGATGACCCATCGGTGTTCGGACACCCTCAAATGGCCATGCAGACCGCAGATGCCCAATGCTTCCAGCATGTCCCGGATGATATTGCGAACTTTGAAAGGTTTCCCGGCCAATGATCAGAATGATTGCACTTGTGCTGGCGGGCGCGGCTCTGGCCGGCTGCGCCTATCTTCAGGATGTGTATGCTGACAATTCCGGATACGAGTCCGGCTCAGTCCCGTATGAGAAGATCCAGTTTTCCGGTGAGATGGCGACCGCGACCGAGCGCGCGGAATGCGAAGCGGTCGGCGGCCGTGTCGCGCGCGACGGGATGCGCGGCTGGGAGCAATGCATCCAGACATTTTCCGATGCCGGACAGGCGTGCGCGGATAATGCCGATTGCCTTGGCCAGTGCCGCCTGAGCCTGGGCGATGACATGCCGGAAGCGGGCAAGCCGGTTACGGGAAAGTGTCAGGCCACGGACAGCCCGTTCGGCTGCTATGCCACGGTCGAGGACGGGCGGGCAACGCCTGCGCTCTGCGTCGACTAACCTAAACCGGCAGGAGGTGCGCCTGCGCTTCGTCGCGGTGTTTCTTCAGGTATTTCATGAAGGGCGTGCCGCCGGTGCCGACATCCGGATCATTGCCGGCGCCGCCCTTTGACTGCTTGTTGATATAGCTGGCCGCATATTCGAGGTGGCGCGTGCGGAAGCGGGCGAGCTTCATGACGCTCTCATTATAAAGCTCGGTCAGCGCCTTGTTACCGGCGCCTTCCACGAACTGGCGCAGTGAACTCTTTGCGCGCAAATCTTCGATGAAGCGGCGATGGGTGGGCGGACGATAGGCGTGCAATTCGTCGAGGAAGGTGCGCAGCGGGTCGGCGGCGTGACCGACACCGAGCAGCGCGTCCATGGCCGGCACAATGGAAGATTGCGAGCCGGTCTGGCCCCGGAAAGCCTGCGGCGCGCCGCCGGTTTCCAGGACGCCTTCATAGACGAGCCCGTCTCCGAGGGCCGGATTGTCCTTCCAGCCATGAATCCACGGGCGGACGCGGTGGAAATAGATATAGGGATCGCACTGGTCCGGCATACGGTCGAAGATGGCGTTCACATCATCCCAGGTTGCGGACATGGCCTTCAGGCTCGCTTCGATGCGGGCCGCGTCGCCTTCCTGCAAATGGTCGATCAGCTGCGTGGCTTCGTCGAGCAATTCGCCGGCGCGCGCCTCGATGGCGACATGGACGAGAATGAACCAGGCTTCGTCGAGTCCGCCATCGAAATGCTGGAGCGTGTAGATGTTGGAGAGGTCGACCGGACCGTCCGGATCGAACCGGCCCCAGTTTTCGAGTGTGTAGCTGGAATAGGGCAGCAGCGGCGGCTGGCTGATGGCTTCGCCGAGCTGCCAGATCGGCACGGCGAGGCAGGCCGGCAGGGCTTTCGGCGCCTCAGGCTCGCCCCAGACATAGGCCTGGACCATGAAGCTGTAGTGCAGCATGGCAATGCGCCGCTCTGCGTCATTGGACGTCTTGATGAAATCGGAGAGGTCCAGCGTTGGCAGCGATTCGAGATGAGCCCGAACGCGCCCCGTGGGCAGAATGCGCGGCAGGGCCAACGCCATGTCGCGCACGGGCTGCAGGAAATGGGGCAGTGTCACTTCAGGCGGGTTGAAGGATGACAGGAAACCCCGGTCGCGGCTCAGGCCATAGTCTGCAAGCTTCATGGATCACGTTCTCCCAAAAGCAATTGATTACAATTGAAACTAACGACACTTCCTGCCGATTGACCAGAGGGCAATCTGAAGAAACCCGGTCCGGTGCAGGGATTTTCAGACGGGGACTTCACAAAGGCCCGCGACTCCCTTATTGGGCCAAAAAGGGAGCTCCCCACATGAAAATCCGACAAGCCATTACCTTCGACGACGTGCTGCTCCAGCCCGGGGCCAGCGAGGTCATGCCCGCTGACGTGAACGTCTCAACCTTCCTGACCAAAACCATTCCGCTGAACATTCCGCTAATCTCGGCGGCGATGGACACCGTGACCGAGGCGCGTCTGGCGATTGCGATGGCGCAGTCCGGCGGGATTGGCGTAATCCACCGCAATCTCTCGATCGAACAGCAGGCCGGTGAAGTGGCCATGGTGAAGAAATACGAGAGCGGCGTGGTGATGAACCCCGTGACGATCTCGCCGAGCGCGAGCCTTGGGGATCTGGTCGAACTGAAGCAGCGCACCGGCTTTTCCGGCGTGCCGGTCGTGGACAAGAGCGGCAAGGTTGTCGGCATCATCACCAATCGCGACACGCGCTTTGCCGAGGACGTCTCGGAATCTGTGGCGAACCTGATGACGAAAGACGTCGTGACGGTGAAGATGGACACGCCGAACGAGGAAGCGCGACGCCTGTTGCACAAGCACCGGATCGAGCGCCTGGTCATCGTGGATGACGACAATCGCTGCGTCGGCCTGCTGACCGTCAAGGATATGGACAAGGCGGCCGTGAACCCGAACGCCGCCAAGGATTCGGCCGGGCGCCTGCGCGTTGCTGCGGCCTCGACCGTGGGTGATGCCGGGTTCGAGCGGACCGAAGCGCTGATCGCGGCGGGCGTGGATTGTGTCATCATCGACACCGCGCATGGCCATTCGATCTCTGTCGCGCAGGCCGTGGAGCGCGCGAAGAAGATTTCCAATTCGGTCCAGATCATTGCCGGAAATGTCGCCACGGGCGAGGCGACCAAGGCGCTGATTGATGCGGGCGCGGATGCGGTGAAGGTCGGCATCGGGCCGGGCTCGATCTGCACGACGCGGATCGTGGCGGGGGTTGGTGTGCCGCAGCTGACGGCCATCGAGGCGTGCGCGAATGCGGCGCAGGCAAGCGGCGTGCCGATCATTGCCGATGGCGGAATCAAATTCTCGGGCGACTTTGCCAAGGCGCTGGCCGCCGGGGCCTCGACCGCGATGATGGGCTCGATGTTTGCGGGCACCGAAGAAGCGCCCGGCGAAGTGTTCCTCTATCAGGGTCGTTCGTACAAGGCGTATCGCGGCATGGGCAGCCTCGGCGCGATGGCGCGCGGCTCGGCCGACCGCTATTTCCAGAAGGACGCGGCGCAGGAGAAGCTGGTGCCGGAAGGCATTGAAGGCCAGGTGCCGTTCAAGGGGCCGCTGGCGCCGATCATCCACCAGATGGTGGGCGGGCTTCGCGCGGCGATGGGGTATGTCGGGGCCAAGACGATCGACGAGCTGCACGAGAAAGCCGAATTCGTCCAGATCACCGGCGCGGGCCTGCAGGAAAGCCATGTGCATGACGTGCAGATGACGCGGGAAAGCCCGAATTATTCGCTAAGTAGGGGATAGCTCGGGTGGCGGGTTACGCCTTTGGCTAACCCGCCCTGCGAGGGCTGTCTGATAGCTCATCCTGAGCGAAGTCGAAGGATGGGCGGGCTGGATGCGTGTCCGGGCCTCGTCCTTCGACTCCGCTCAGGATGAGGCCCTCATTTAACCAATGGTTCCCGCCACATAGCTTCTATCTGCGGTGAGCCTTCTCCGACCTCGAACAGTTTCATGCGCTCGAAGCCGTGGCTCATATAGAAGCCGGAATTGGCGGGGTTCGAGTTTTCGAGATAGCAGGGCAGGCCCGCGCGGTCGGCGGCGTCCAGCATGGGGCGCAGGATGGTCTTGCCGAGGCCTTTGCCGCGCGCAGCCTTCCGTGTGCCGATGGTGAAGAGGTAGAGATGCGGATCGGTCGGGTGGTGTTCCTGCATGATCTCGCCTGCTGTCAGGGCTCGCTTCACGGTCCCCTTCGAGCCCTTGGTCAGCAAGGACAGGGCGAGCCGGAAGGTCTGGAATGGGCCCAGCCCATGACGCGCATCCGATAGCGCCCACATGGTGGCGGCGTCATTGCCGATACGGTGGCAGATGCCTTCGGGCAGGTACATGTCGCGTGCGAGCTGGCGGAATGTCGCCCGGATCGCCGCGTCGGTCCCGAAGATCCAGCGATTGATCGGGTCTTCCGAAAAGGCTTCCGCCGTGATGTCGCCGACTTGCCGCCAGTCTGCCGGGGCTGCGGGCGTCACGTCAGCGGGCAATTTGAGTTCCAGCATCAAATTCTCCCAAGCCTTTGTGTATTCATCCACTTTTTGTCTGGCTTGGCCAGACCATGTTTGCAAATTGCTGCCGGGCTTGCGGGGCGGGGAGTGTAATGATCAGGAACAGCTTGACCTGGATATTCCGCTGGCGACCGATCTCGTCTATCCTCGACTGCCGAGTTCATCCTGAGTGGCCCCGGCTTTCCGTGGAACTGGGAATACGCTTCGCTAGACGAGGCGGGCTGACACGTTCTGTTCCCAATCGGCCTTTTGCACTGTAACAGGGCGGTTTGCAGAGACTTAAGAGGCAATTTCCATGCGCAATGGCGGACGCATCGCAGCGGCAATCGACGTGCTGAACGACGTGCTGACCCGGCACCAGCCGGTGAAATCGGCGGCGCGGGACTGGGGCAAGCGCGCGCGCTATGCCGGGTCGAAGGACCGGGCCTGGGTCAGCGGCCTCGTGCTGGACGCGCTGCGCAAGCGCAATTCGATTGCCCATGCGATGGTCGATGACAGCCCGCGTGGCCTGATCCTCGGCGCGCTGGCACATGCCTGGGGCTGGAACATCAAGGAAATCGACTCGGCCATGGATGAAGACCATGCGCCCTCCAAGCTGACCCTGCAGGAGCGCGAACGCCTCGTCATGGCGCCGGACCCTGTCGCTCCGCCGCATGTGCAGGGCGACTATCCCGAATGGATGGCGCCGATGATGGCGCGCGTGTTCGGCGAGGAAGCGGCGGTCGAAGCGCAGGCGATGGCCGTGCGCGCCGATGTGGACCTTCGCGTCAACACGCTGAAAGTGGATGCCGAGAAGGCGTCCCAGCCGCTGCGTAGTGCGAAAGCCGAAGCCTCGCCGCTGCTGCTCAACGCCTTCAACATTCCCGCCCGAGACCCGAGCGAGCGCGAAGCCTCGCTGGAAAGTATCCCGGCCTATTCCAAGGGCTGGGTCGAAGTTCAGGATGCCGGCAGCCAGATCGCCTCTGCGGCGGCGAATGCCCAGCCGGGCGAGCAGGTCATGGATTATTGCGCAGGCGGCGGCGGCAAGACGCTGGCCATGGCCGCGCAGATGCAGGGCAAGGGGCAGATCTTTGCCTATGACATTGACGGCCGGCGCCTGTCGGCGCTGATCCCGCGCCTCAAACGCTCCGGCGCGCACAATGTGCAGCTGGTGCATCCAAGCGAGCCGACGCAGCTGGAAGACCTGTCAGATCAGATGGATCTTGTCTTCGTCGACGCGCCCTGCACCGGGACAGGTACGTGGCGCCGGCGCCCGGACGCCAAATGGCGGCTGAAAGAGCGCCAGCTTGAAAAGCGCATGGGCGAGCAGGACGAGATCCTCGCCGCCGCCAGTGCCTATGTGAAACCGGGCGGACGCCTGCTCTATGCGACCTGTTCCTTCCTGATGGAAGAAGACGAGGACCGGGTGGCGAAGTTCCTTGCGGCGCATCCGGAGTTCACCGAGGAAGACGCGGCCGAGTCCGCCGTGGCCTCCGGCCTGCTGACCGAAGAGGGCGCAGCGCTCGTGCGCAAATATCGCGGACCCACCGGCAGTGTGCGCCTGACGCCGCGCCGGGCCGGCACGGATGGCTTCTTCTTCGCGGTGATGCGGCGGGCCTAGGTCAGCTTTCGCTGAATGCGTCGATGGCACCGAGCAGGGTGGCGATTTCGGTGCGTTCCTGCTCGCTCAGTTCCGGACGCCAGATATCGAACAGGAGGACGATCCGGGTCTCATCGGCTTCGTTTTTTGCTTCATGCTCGATCGTGTCGTCGAAGATGACCATGCGCCCTTCCTGCCAGTGATGGGTCTCGCTGCCGACGCGCAGCCAGGCCGGTCCGGGCACGATCAGCGGCAGATGGCAGATCAGGCGCGTGTTCACCATGCCATTGTGCGGCGGAATGTGCGCACCGGGCTTCAGGACCGAGAACAGGACGGACGGGCATTTGCCATCGGCGAAATCGAGCGGGACGCGGTCGAGCGCAGCTGTGGTGACCGGGCAGCGGGCGCAATTCTCCTCGACCTTCCTGCCGTCCTTCCAGAGATAGAAGGCGCTCCAGTCATGATTGTCGAGCAGGTGATGGTCCTGCGCGGCGAGGTGGCCGGTGCCGCGTTCGATATAGGGGCGGAAGCTCGCCTGGTCCTCGGCAAGAACGGCGCGGAGTTCGGCCTGTATCTCGGGAGTCCGGGCTTCCATCTCCGGCACCCAGTCGAACCGGGCGCTGTCATAGATCTGGATTTGGGGCAGGCCGGGGAAATAATAGCGGCGCGGCTCCTGAAGGTAGATTGGCTGGCGGCCGAGCAGGATGTCGAGGGATTGATTGAAGCGGGCCGTGCGCTCAGCTGGCGGGATCAGACCGTCGAGCCGTGCGGCATAGTCCGAGGCATAGTCGACGAGGCGCGTCTGGGCGCGCTGCAGGCCCGCCTGAACGGGCGCGGGCAGGCTCGGCGTCCGTGCGGCCAGAGCCAAAGCGGCGCGGTATCCGTCGCTGGCAGCTTGGATATTGCCGTCGGAATGGCTGACATCGCCGAGCAGAAGCAGGCTGCCGAGATCATTCGGGGATTGGGCCAGCACGGCGTGCAGAGTGTCCGCGGCCCCGTTCCAGTCCCCGGCGCGGGCCCGGTCGAGGGCGGCCTGTTTCAACTGGCTGAGTGAAGTCGTGTCAGTCATGACCTGATCGTCGTCCAGTTTCGGGCTCAGCGTCAATAGTGACGCGGGAACCGCCCGTAGCCTGTGGACGAATCCCTCAAGCTCGGCTATCGGGCGCCATGACTGAGCAGAGACACGAACGCGCCCTCATCGTCGATTTCGGCAGCCAGGTGACGCAACTGATCGCACGACGCCTGCGCGAGAGCGGCGTCTATTGTGAAATCCACCCTTTCAACAAGGTCGATGCGGCGTTTCTCGGCGAGTATGATCCGCAGGCCGTGATCCTGTCGGGCGGCCCCTCCAGCGTGACATGGGACGACAGCCCGCGCGCCGATGATGCGATTTTTGAACTCGGCGTGCCGGTGCTCGGCATCTGCTATGGCCAGCAGGTGATGATGCAGCAATTGGGCGGCCAGGTGGAAAGCGGCACGAGCCGCGAATTCGGCCGGGCCTTCATCGTGAAAGTCGTGGACGATCCGATCCTGTCGGACCTTTTCCATGCGGGCGACAGCGAGCAGGTCTGGATGAGCCACGGCGACCATGTTGCCGAGATGGCGCCGGGCTTTGGCGTAATCGCGAAATCGCCGGGCGCGCCCTATGCGATCATTTCAGACCCGGAACGCAAATTCTACGGCACGCAATTCCATCCGGAAGTCGTGCACACGGTGCATGGCCGGGAATTGCTGCGCAATTTCACGCATGGCGTTGCGGGCCTGAAGGGCGACTGGACGATGGCGGCCTACCGGGCCGAAGCCATCGAGAAAATCCGCGAGCAGGTCGGCAAGGGCCGTGTGATCTGTGGCCTGTCGGGCGGGGTGGATTCCTCGGTTGCGGCCGTGCTGATCCATGAAGCCATCGGTGACCAGTTGACTTGCGTATATGTCGATCACGGATTGATGCGGCAGGGCGAGAGCGAGCAGGTGGTGACCTTGTTCCGCGAGCATTACAATATCCCGCTGGTCCATGTGGACGCATCGGACCTGTTCCTTGGCAAGCTGGAAGGCGTGTCCGACCCCGAACGCAAGCGCAAGATCATTGGCGGCCTTTTCATTGATGTGTTCGATGAGGAAGCCAAGAAGATCGGCGGCGCGGACTTCCTGGCGCAAGGCACGCTCTATCCGGACGTGATCGAAAGCGTCTCGGCCATTGGCGGTCCAAGCGTGACAATCAAGAGCCACCACAATGTTGGCGGCCTGCCGGAACGCATGAACATGAAACTGGTCGAGCCGCTGCGCGAGCTGTTCAAGGATGAAGTGCGCGCGCTGGGCCGGGAGCTTGGCCTGCCGGAGAGCTTTATCGGGCGGCACCCATTCCCCGGACCGGGCCTTGCGATCCGCATTCCCGGCGAGATTACGCGAGAGAAAGCCGATACGCTGCGCAAGGCGGATGCGATCTATATCGACGAGATCCGCAAGGCAGGGCTCTACGACGAGATCTGGCAGGCTTTCAGCGTCTTGCTGCCGGTCAATACGGTCGGCGTGATGGGCGACGAACGCACCTATGAGGCCGTGCTGGCCCTGCGGGCGGTGACCTCAACCGATGGCATGACGGCGGACTATTATCCGTATGAGCATGATTTCCTCGGCCGCGTCGCGACCCGCATCATCAATGAGGTGAAGGGCGTCAACCGTGTCGTCTATGACGTGACGAGCAAGCCGCCCGGCACGATCGAGTGGGAATAGGGCAGGCGTATCGGACGTAGCCTGTCTTAGTGCGCAAAAGACAGGAAGGCGCCCGCAGACAGGCCCTGTTGCCCCATCGCGGTAATTTCGCCAGATCGAATGTCGGCTGACAATGTGTCCTGATCGGATATGTCAAAAGCGGCAATCAAACCGAATTCTATCCCGTCCGACAAGATACGCCGGGCGCTGGCTTCGAGACCGGCATAGGTGCGGGTCGGGGACCCATCCCCCATCCCTACCAGGCCCGTGCGTGCGCGAGCCTGGATGCTCCAGTCTCCGATTTTCCGGGAGGGGCCGGCTGAGACCTCCAGCCCCTTGTCATCGGTGTGCATATCGCCAAAGGCGATGATGTGAGGCATTCCCCACAAATCGAGTTCAATGGCAGCCACCAGCTCAAGGGTCGAGTCCTCAGACGTGCCGGGATAGGTCAGCCAGTTGGCAGACAGGTCTGCCGTGTATCTCTTGCCCTCAAGGACAAAGCCCAGAGAATAGTCTGTTTCCGGACTGAAGACGGACCGCGAGGTTCCGAGCGGTTCGATGCGGTACACGGCAGCGTAGGCAGTCCCGAACGAGGTCGGCCGCTCAATACCTGCCAGCAATTCCAGTGTTTCGCGACTGAGCTGAGCCCCGCGATCCTGTAGCGATGTCGAGACAGTCGCGTCAGCAAACACGGAGCCGCCCTGTGCTTCCGCGAAGGACGAAAAGCCGGTGGCGATGGCAACTGCCGTGACTGCTGAACGCATTTCAACTCTCCGCGCGAAACTCTGGTTCTTTTCAGAGACTGTTTTTCATCGCGGCAATGATTTCCGGATGGACAATCTTGCCGCCGGCAACATTCACGCCGCCCGCCAGATGCGGATCGGAGGTGATCGCTGCGTCGATACCCTTGTTGGCCAGAGCCATGGCGAAGGGCAATGTGGCGTTTGACAGAGCGATGGTGGAGGTGCGCGCGACGGCGGCGGGCATGTTGGTCACGCAATAGTGGATGACACCGCCGACGTCATAAACGGGGTCGTCATGCGTCGTGGGCCGGCTGGTCTCGAAACACCCGCCCTGATCAATGGCAATGTCGACCACGACCGAGCCCGGTTTCATCAGGGCAATCTGGTCGGCGGAGATGACCTTCGGTGCCGCCGAGCCTGGCAGCAGTACCGCGCCGACTACGAGGTCAGCCGTGCGCAACAAGGTCTCAATGGCCGAAGAGGTGGAATAGAGGCATTGGGCGCGACCTGCGAAGATGATGTCGAGTTCGCGAAGCCGGTCCAGCGAGCGGTCCAGGATCGTGACATTGGCACCGAGCCCGACCGCCATTTCGGCCGCATTGCGGCCTGCGACGCCGCCCCCGATGACAAGCACGTTTCCAGGTGCCACCCCTGTGACTCCGCCCAGCAATGTGCCGGATCCGCCATTGGAGATTTCAAGATATTTGGCGCCCGCCTGAACCGACAAACGCCCGGCGACTTCACTCATGGGCGTGAGCAGGGGCAGGCGACCAAACCGGTCGGTGACCGTTTCATACGCGATACAGGTCGCCCCGGAATTGACGAGCCCGCGTGTCTGTTCCGGGTCGGGTGCCAGATGGAGATAGGTAAAGAGCGTATGCCGTGGTTGCAGGCGGGCAATTTCTACGGGCTGGGGCTCTTTTACCTTGATGATCATGTCTGACGCATCGAACAGGTCATCGGCGTTCGCGGAGATTGTGCAGCCGGCAGATTCGTAAAGAGCGTCGGAGAAGCCGACCATGTCGCCAGCGCCAGTCTCTACAAACACATTATGTCCCGACCGGACGAGTTCCTGCGCGCCCTGAGGCGTCAGCCCCACACGATATTCGCGGTTCTTGAGTTCTTTTGGGGTGCCAATACGCAATTCAACAATCCTTTGAGGTGTCAGTCAGGTTTTAAGGGAGAAGGTCTAGAAATGTGCGACCAGGTTTATTCGCAGGCGCTGCTGCCAGTCGTCCGTGGCGAGCGGGATCAGGGCTGTGTCCTTGATCCGGTAGGCATAGAGGGTCGTATCCAGTTCGAGGTGGTCGCTGATTGCGTAGGAAGCTGACAAGGCGTGCTGGAGATAGTTGCTACCGTACGCAATGTTGTCCTGCGCGAAGGCGGCAAACACCGCATCCGCCTCAGCTTGATGATAGCCATAGCCAAAGCTGTAATCTCCTGCCGATGCAGTCTGTCCTACTGAGGCAGAAAGAGAATAGCCTGTGTCATAGGCATCGGCCCCGAGATTCTGAACCACATCCGCCTGAAAGCGCAGCGGCCAGCGATTTCCGAAACCACTGTAAGATGCCGTGGCGATCAGATCCAACAGGTCGAAATCCGAGACATAGGCGCCGGTGCTATCCAGCCGATTGGTTCGGGTGTCGCCGGAATTTGCCGTGCCGGTCGCTTCGATTTCGTAATCATAATAGCCCGCAGCCAAACCGAGTTTCCATGCTGACCCGATCTGCTGGTCGAGAGTCACCTGAACTCCGGAGGCGGTGCTGTCAGCGGCTGCAACAGAACGTTCGATGGGGAAAAGCAATGCACTGGCGCCAATTCGGGTGGCGCCAGTATCGACGGCGACATATTGCGCTGCCAGCCCTTGCGGGTTCACATCCCCGTCCCAGACCAGGTCGGTGCGCCGGAATGGATTGGCGAACTTGCCCCCGACAAGGGTGAGGGGGCCAAAGACCTTCTTGCCGTAGATCTGATCCAGACTGACCTGGAGATCGTCATTGAAATTCGACAGCGAAACATCTGCCGAGTTCGGATCATCGGGATCACCCGTGACAAGCCGTGCGCCCAGTTCGAGGTCCGGAGAGGCCGCATAGGTTGCCGCAACACGGCCACGGACGACGCCGCGAGAGTCTGAGCGACCCTCACCGTCGGTCGAGTTGTGCTCATATCTGAGCCGCATGTCACCCGTAATTTTGAATCTTGCAGGGGGTGATGCAGGGCTCTCTGAGACCCTGTCGCCAGAGACAAAGCCGATTGGCGCAGCCGGTTGAATGACCGGTGACGTGCCAGGCCGTGACTGCGGCGTCTGTGCGAGCAAGTCTTCCAGTTTCGCCAGACGTGCTTCCTGTTCGCGAATCTGTTGCTGAAGTTGTGCAATCAAGGCTGGCGAATCGTCAGTAGTCGACACTTCCGCGAAAGCGGGGGCGCCGGACATCAGTGCCGCAACCATCAAAGCCGTCGCCCGTGGTAAATGTGTGTGTGATCGGGATGCTTTCTTGAATTGCATCAGATTCCTCCCATGGCGATGTATTTGATGTCGAGATAATCTTCGAGGCCATAATGCGAGCCTTCCCGGCCCATGCCGGATTCCTTAACCCCGCCGAAGGGCGTTGAATCGCCCGAGATGGCCACGTCGTTAAGGCCGACCATGCCGGCTTCGAGCTGCTCAGCCACGTGCCAGGCGCGGGAATAGTCCCGCGTCCAGAAATATGCGGCCAGGCCATACCGGGTGTCATTGGCAAGCGAGATAGCCTGTTCATCTGTTTCAAAAATATAGATGGGCGCGACAGGCCCAAAAATTTCCGTGTGGGAAATATCCATGTCGCCAGTGACACCTGTCAGAATTGTCGGCGGAAAATAGTTTCCGTCATCCGTTGGCGCGCGGGATGTGACACAAGCGGCCCCTCTGGAAAGTGCGTTATCGACCAGTGAGCGCACCTTTGTCTTCGCCGCCGCATTGATCATCGGCCCCATGTTGCTGGCTGGATCAAAGCCATCTGCGACGTTCATGGCCTCCGCGGCAGCGATGAATTTTTCGAGGAATTGATCCCGAATAGATGCGTGCAGAAGGATGCGGTTTGCGCAAATGCAGGTCTGACCGGCATTGCGAAACTTTGCGACCATGGCTCCGGCCACAGCGGCGTCGATGTCGGCGTCTTCGAACACGATGAAGGGTGCATTACCCCCCAGTTCTAGCGAGAGGCGCTTCATCGTATCGGAACTCTGGCGCATGAGCAGCTTGCCGATCCGGGTCGACCCCGTGAACGAAATCTTCCGCACACGTGGATCGCTGGTCAGCACATCGGCCACGGGGGCCGGTTGCTTTGAGGTGATGACCTGGAATACGCCTGCCGGAAATCCGGCATCTTCCGCGAGGCATTCCAGGGCCAGTGCAGACAGCGGTGTTTCGTCGGATGGCTTCAGGATGATGACGCAACCCGCAGCAAGCGCTGGAGCGGCCTTCCGGGTGATCATGCCACTTGGGAAGTTCCAGGGTGTGATGGCACCGACAATACCAACGGGTTGGCGTACCACGATCTGCCTGCGTGATGAGGCCCCGGTCGGGATGACGTCGCCATAGGCACGCTTGGCTTCCTCCGCAAACCATTCGATGTAGGAGGCGTTAAAAGTGACTTCGCGACGAGCTTCTGCCACGGGCTTGCCCTGTTCCAGGGTCAGGATTTCTCCAAGTTCCTGTTCGAAGGACATGATGAGATCATGCCAGCGGCGAAGTAGAGTGCTGCGTTCCTTCGCAGTGAGGGCGGCCCAAGCAGGTTGAGCCGTGTTTGCAAGGGTAATGGCGCGCTCGGTTTCAGCCGCGCCAAGGTCTGGCACCTGCGCGATGACTGCGCCATTCGCGGGATTGTTGACCGCAAATGTGCTGGCAGCGCCGGAACTTGCCATACGCTCCAGCAGGCGTCGAAGCAGGGCGTTCGACCCGGCAGCGGCGTCGACCGATGAGGCGAGTGTGAGGGACATGTTACGCGACTCCGAACTGGGCAGCCGTTTCGGTCAAACCGTCTGATGCCAGGTCGATGAGTTCGTCGATTTCTTCCCGCGTGATGGTGAGAGGCGGACAGATGACCATGGCCTGTCCGACGGCACGCATGATCAAGCCTTTGTCGAGGCATATGTCGCGACAGATGTTGGCGGCATTGTCCTCGGTCGTGAAGGGTTCGCGAGCGTCGCGAGACTTCATCAGCTGGAGGCCTGCGATCAGGCCAGTGCCGCGCACTTCGCCGATGATCTTGTGACCGTCGGCCAGCTCCTGAAGACGGGCGTGCAGATAGGGACCAACATCATTCTTGACGCGCTCCACAAGACCTTCGCGTTCTATGATGTTGATGTTTGCATGCGCGACGGCGCAGGCGACGGGATGCCCCGAATAGGTGTAACCGTGGGAGATGGGGCCACCTTCATTGATCGTCTCGAAGACTTCATCGCTGAACGCAACCGCAGAGATTGGCAGGTAGCCGGACGACATGCCCTTGGCCATCGGCATGATGTCAGGCTGAACGCCATAGTGTTGACACCCGAACCATTCGCCGAGCCGACCGAAGCCGCAGATGACTTCATCTGACACGAGCAGGATGTCATGTTTGCGGCAGATCTTCTGAATTTCCGGCCAATAGGTGGAAGGCGGGTCGATGACGCCGCCAGCGCCCTGAATCGGTTCCCCTATGAAGGCTGCGATATTGTCAGCACCGACTTCGAGGATCTTGTCTTCCAAGGCCTGAGCCGCGCGGAGGCCGAACTCCTCAGGGCTCATGTTTCCTCCGTGGGCATACCAGTGAGGTTCCATGATATGCTCGAATCCCGGAAGCATGGATGAGCCCATATCGTGCATGTGCTTCATGCCGCCGAGACTGGTCGCCGCCAGCGTGCTGCCATGATAGCCGAGGTGGCGGCCGATGAATTTGTACTTTTTGGGCTTTCCACGCACGTGCCAGTAATGGCGTGCCATGCGGATGACCGTATCATTGGCCTCCGATCCCGAGTTTGCGAAGAAGAAATGGTTCAGGTTTCCGGGGGCAATCTCCGACAATTTCTGAGCCAGCTCGATCTGGCTTGGGGTGGAGCTCTGGAAGAAGGAATTGTAGAAAGGCAGCTGCTCCATCTGGGCGGCAGCCACGTCCACCAGTTCCTGGCGACCATATCCGACATTAACGCACCACAGCCCTGCCATCCCATCGAGAATGCGGTTGTTGTCGCTGTCGTGAACATAGCAGCCATCCGCGCTGGTTATGACGCGCACCCCGCGTTCTGCGAGCGTCTTGGGATCGCAGAAGGGGTGGATGTGGTGAGAGGCGTCCATGGCCTGCCACTGAGCTGTGTTCCGATGTGCGATCGCCATTTGCGCGTCCCTTTCAATTGTTTGAACCCATGTTGGGCTGCCACAGGGAGGGGGAGAAGATGACTAAACCGATTGGGGCGGTGCGGTTTCGGCACCGATGGTGCGCGCTCCGTCAGAGCATCATTCTAGCCAGAGGCTACGCATGTGCTGCGCAATCTCCCGGTCCTGTACGCTCCCGCGGAGTTCTAGGGCTTTCACGACACGTTCCTGGTCCGCGACCGGATGAGTCTGGCTGAGTTTGGTAACAGCATCCATATGGGTGATCCTGATGCGGAACGATCGGATGTGAGGTACAAGGCTATCCACCTTGCCATCGGGGGCCTGTTCGAGCAGCCATGTGCTGCCGGAATCGGCTTCGCTTTCCGAAATCGTGGTGTGCATGATCTCGAGCTGTTCGTCTGCATCGTCGACCGGTTGCAAAATGCCCCGCACCTGCGCCGCGATATAATTCCATGTCGGTACGGTGGGCTGGTCCTTATACCAGCTGGCAGAGATGTAGGCATTGGGACCATGAAAGGTGGCCAACGCTTTTTGCCCAGCGGTCAGCGTGGATGCGTGGGGATTGTTCCGAGCCATGTGACCGAGAAGCTGCATGCTCCCATCCGGCATCACCTCAAGATACATCGGCACGGATGTGGCATAGGGCATCTCGTCAAACGTGGTGACAATCTGGCCAAACGGATAAGAGGCTATAATGGAAACAGGATCCGGAGCCCGGTAGGGTTTCGGAACATACATGTTCCACGGCGTGGTCGCACCAGTCATGAAGAGACTCCCATTTGTTATGTCCTCTTCAGTCTCCCTGTGAGGAGAGAGCAATGTCAGGCGCGAAATATACGGAAGCCGGTGCGATTCAGGCACCGGACTAAAACTGCTTGGCACCTGAGCCCGCCGCCGCTGACCTGTAAGGTTCCCCAAAATGGCCATCGCATCCGCTCAGATGCGCTGCGACGCATCAAGGAGACTATCCGTGACGACATCCCTTCCGTTTTCCCGACCATCCACCTCCGATATCGGTGACATCGTCACGGCATATGCCGGCAAGCTTATGCCGGATGTGCAGATGCAGACATTCAGCCATACGCACGAGATTTTTCCCACCAGAACGATCAAGGCGGGTGCTGCTGTGTCAGCACTTCCGTATTCGGATACACGCCTGGAGGACATGCCTATTCCGGCGAATGGCAAGACCTATGACCTGTTCGATTACGTATCCCAGAACCGTCTTGTTGGGCTGCTGGCGATCAAGGATGGCCAGATCGTTCACGAATATCATGACCAGGGCGTTGGCCCCGAGACCCGCTGGATGTCGATGTCGATGGCGAAATCTGTTTCGACCACACTGGTGGGGGCGGCACTCCTGGACGGCCATATCGACAGTGTCGACGATCAATTGGTGAAATACATGCCCGAGCTTGGCGGGAGCGGTTATGACGGGGTGTCCATCAAGCATTTGCTGCAGATGACATCCGGAGTGAGTTGGGACGATACCCACACGACCGCGGGCTCGGAGCGCCGGATCATGCTGGATCTGCAGGTGGCGCAGAAGCCGGGCGAAATCATGAAATTCATGGCGTCGCTGCCGCGCATCGCAGAGCCCGGCCAGGTCTGGAATTACAGCACTGGGGAAACGCATGTCGTGGGGGCGCTGGTCAAGGCAGCAACCGGCAAGTGGCTTTCCGATTATTGTTCCGAAACCATGTGGTCGCGCCTCGGCATGCAAGCGGATGCTGCCTGGTGGCTGGAGGCGCCGGATGGTCTGGAAGTGGCGGGAAGTGGAATCTGCGCCACCTTGCACGACTATGCCCGGCTTGGGCTGTTTGCGCTCAGTGGCGGAGTGATTGACGGCGAGCCGGTTGTACCGCCAGGCTGGTTCAAGGAAGCGACCGAGCCGCGTATGGCCGGAGGTAATCCTCTCAATTATGGCTATATGTGGTGGCCGGTTCCTGACCGCGATGGCGACTTCTCGGAAGGCGCCTTCAGCGCGCGAGGCATATTCGGCCAGTACATCTATATCAATCCGACTCGAAACATCGTGCTGACGGTTCTGAGTTGCCGGTCCAAACCGAAATTCTCCGAAGCGATTCTGGACAATGATTTCTTCAATGCAGCCGTGGATGCGCTGGGCTAGCGGACAGGTTTGAACTCCGGGGTGTCCTTGGCGATCGTATTCGTGAGCCACTGCCGGAATTTCCGCAGGCTTGGCTCGTTCCAGCGATCATGGCGTGCGATCAGCACATAGTCGCCGCGCCGTGGCGGGAAGGCGGGATTGTCCTTGCCGATCCAGACCAGATCACCGCGGGTGAGGTGTTTCTCGGCCAGCAGGGGATTGGTCAATGCGATGCCGCGACCGTGGCGCGACGCATCGCTGGTCAGGTTTCCCTGCCAGAGCCGTGGGCCTTTCAGTCCGGCGCCGCAGTCCACGCCCACGGATTCAAGCCAGATTTTCCATGTCTCCGTGGTATTCTCGTGCAGGAGCTGATGATTAAGCAGGTCTTGCGGAGAATGAATCTCCGGAGCGTTTTCAAGATATTCAGGGCTTGCCACGGGAATGATAGGAGATTGGGCAATCACCTGGCTGCGCAGGTGAGGAGGCAACTCGTCCAGGTCTTCGTAGGACGCCCAGTAGCGAATGTCTGCTGTTGCCTCATGGGAGAGAAAGTCCGGGGCGCTTACCGACGGTTTCAGCTCGATTTCGACACCCTGGTTCGCCCGTTCGAGGGAGGCGATGCGCCGTGACAGCCATTGCTGGGCAAAACCGGGCGTGCTCCAGATCAGGAGCTGGTGATGAATGCCCTGATTGAGCACGTCTAGCGTCGCGTGCGCCACCATATCCAGGGCCATTGAGATGGACCTGTGATAATCCTTGCCGGCATCGGTCAGAACCAATCCTGTCGGCGCGCGCTCCACCAGGGTAATTCCGACCCATTCCTCAAGTGCGCGCAAGTGGCGGCTGAGGACGGCATGGTCCCGGTCGAGCCATTTGGCGGCCTTTCGCACGCCTCCCAAACGCGCAATCGCATCAAAGGCCCGCAAACCTTCGAACGGGGGGAGCGCCTTGCGAAGGGGTGGTTGCTGTCCGGGTTTGGATAGGTCGTCCTTGCGGTCGGCCATGCTGGGTTCCCTGTGATCGCGTTTATGTCGCCCAATTGACGTTGCGACCTGTTCTGAAGTCAAGTCATGTGCTGATTCCAACGGGATCATGTGCACAGTGCGCTCATGTTCGGGGCTGATCATCATTTACCACGGGGGAGGTTGCGGGGCGGCGCTGCTGTCGCCGTGCGAGCCATAGTTTCAGCCCCAGGGCGATCATTACCAGCAGCCAGATACCCGTCGCCGTATTCACCATTCGGCCAATGCTCCCACCGATCTGCCCGGTATGTAGCGGATACAGGGCTTCGACTATTCGCTCATTGGGGGCGCTTTTGCGGGCGTCATGATCCAGCAGAATGGCGCCGTCCAATCCAACGAATACGCGGGTGGCACCGTACAGGCGTGGCATCTCGCCGGGTGCGTTAAGCCGGAACTTGTACCAGGGACGATGTTCAGTGGGCAGATTTATCGCAACAAGAGAGGCACCCGGAAACTGGACGAGCGCGGCTTCGATAGCCGTCTCCAGACTGGCTGAAGGTGCGGACGCGGGGGCATAAAGTTCAGGAGTTTGCTCTTCAACGCCCAGCCACTCTGCCAGGATGTCGGATTGTGTTAGCGCGGACCCCGTCAGAATGATGCACACTGCAGGGATGGCTCCCCAGAAACCGATTCGCCAGTGCCAGCCTGAAAGCCTTGCTGCCTTTGGAGCGCCGGAAGTTCGAGCGAATGCTGTCAGGCGTTCTCGCTTTGGCCACCCCATCACCACTCCCAAGATGATATTGGATGCCAATAGCAGGCCTGAGACCATGAGAAACACATAACCGACCGACCCGAGCATTAGAGATTTGTGGAACCGGGTGAGTGTTTCAAAGACGGCGCCATCAGAAAACCGGTTGGTATCGGATCGATCCCGAAGCTGCGTCCCGGCACCGTCAATCCGGACGGTGCGGTCTTCGCCGCCCCGTTCCAGATAAATATCATATTGTCCTTTCCGTCCCCCTGAAATCCAGACAGACGATATCTCGTCTCCGGCAGCTTGCAGTTTTTCGATGCTGGCGGCCATGGCGGCGGCGTCTGTTTCTCTTGCGCTCTGGCCCAGAAAGAAGTCATCGATGTCTGCCCGATATCCTATGGCCAGGCCGGATGCTGCCTGCAGTATCCAGAGACAGAGAAAGCTCAAGCTGATCCATTTGTGAATTGCCCGGATCCCTGGGATGCGCATGAAACCTCCAATACCAAACAAGCACTTGCCTGCGCCATGTATTGCAAAGACTTGATAGGGCCTGACAGATGCGAAGCGCGCGGCCAGTGGTGCGTATTGCGCACCTGTGCGTGCATCCTAGGCCCCTTCGCCGATGCGGGCGGGACATGGTCAAGTTGGAGCTGCGGAAAAGGCTACACGCTTGTCCGACGTTTGCGCATCCTGACAGCGCATCGATACAAACGAACTGGGGAACGAGCGTTCATGAAATTCACATCCATGGTTTTGGGCGTACTGGGGTTTGCGCTGGCAGCGGGTTGCGTTTCCAGCGCCCAGGAATGGGATATTACCAATACGGGCCAGCCTCACCGCGATGTGGAATTCACCCTGACGGAGGGAACGTGGATCAGTGTGGCCGTGAGTCCATCAGGTGACACGATCGTCTTCGACGTATTGGGCGACATATTTTCCATGCCTGCCACGGGCGGCGAAGCACATCTCCTTCATGGTGGTCCGGCGATCCAGCACTCTCCCGTGTTCAGCCCGGACGGGTCGCGCATTGCCTATATCAGCGACCAGGACGGAGCCGACAATATATGGACGTCCGACCCGGATGGCGGCAACCCGATACAAGTTTCCTTCGAAAGCTCTCTTGCGCTGGTGGACCCTGCCTGGAGCGCGGACGGTCTCACACTTGCTGCGGCTCGCATGTTCGACACAGCAGACCGGCTTCACGCCTCCGAGCTTGTGACCTATCCAGCGGGCGGAGGACATGCCGAAGTAATCGTCTCCATGCCAACAAATGGGGAGAATGTGCATGATGCGATCTACTCGCCCGATGGAGCGAGCCTCTACTTCGTTGAGAAAGTGACACCGCCCCATGCGTCCACCGTGTATGTGGACGCCAATCACAAGAATTTCGCGATCCGTAGAAAATCTCTGGAAACTGGAGATATTGAGACGGTTGTAGGGGGATTCGGGGGCGCGCTGGCGCCATCGATTTCTCCCGATGGCAGCAAGATGGCGTTTGTTCGGCGCGTCAAAGACCAGACGATGCTCTTTATCTATGATTTCGCGACGCGGGATCAGGTTCCAATATTCGACGGGCTCGACCGGGACGGGCAGGCGGATTTCCTGGGACAGGGGACCTACTATCCGAGATTCTCCTGGTTTCCTGATGGCAAGTCGATCGCCATCTGGGCTAGCGGAAAGATCCAACGTGTCGATGTTGAAAGTGGGCAAGCGGATGAGATTCCATTTTCGCTGACGGCGCGGCACCAGCTGACGGATCCGGCGCGATTCACTCAAGACCTCGCCCCTGACACGGTGCAGGTGAAGGCGATTTCTCGGCTTGCCCTGTCACCGGATGAGCAGACACTGGTATTCAGTGCGCTCGGTCAGATATGGCAGCTGGACCGTTCGGATAATGGATTGGCCAAATTGTCTGCCACGGAGTCCTCTCAGTCTGATGCGACTTTCTCGCCGGATGGTTCGAAGGTGGCATTCATTGAATGGGATGATGCGCTGGGCGGCGCATTGAAAGTCAGATCTGCCAGCGGAACCACAGCCACCCTGTTCACGTCGTCCGGCATAGTCCGTGAGCCAGTGTTCTCGCAGGATGGATCGATAATCATGTTTCAGATCGCGGCGGGGGACGACTGCCTTGGCGGATACAAGGCGGATCCGGGCGTATACTGGATTCCGGCAGACGGCGGACAAGCCACCTCCCTCGGCGTAGCCGGTGGCAATCCGAGATTCTCTCCTGACGGCGAGCGCGTCTACTTCACAACAGAGGGCTATTTCGACGAAACACTCATCACCACGCTGGAAAGCATAGCGCTGGATGGTACCGATCACCGGGTTCACCTGCGGACGCAGGATTCCGACACAAGCGAATTGAAGCTTAGCCCTGATCTCAACTGGATCGCTTACCGGCATTTCCAATCCTATCATATTGCTCCGTTCGACGCCGATGCTGACATGTCCATTCTTGATGCGGAGAGCGGCGAGCAGGTGGATGCAGCAGGCGGCTATGAGCTTGTCTGGGCTCAGGATTCCGGAAGTGTCTTCTGGACACTTGGGCCGGATGTGTTTCGCGCCGATGTGAGTGAACTGGCACGCGGCCGCCGTCTTTTCTCCAGCGTGGACCTGCGTGTTCCCGCGGACTGGCCTGAGGGAAAGACGGCCTTCGTGGGCGGTCGCATCATAACCATGGATGAGGGTGGAATCATCGAGCATGGAACGCTTGTCGTGGATGGAAACCGGATCGTGGCCGTAGGGCCGGTTGGTGATGTGAGTGTGCCGGGTGATGCGCATGTTATTGACGCCTCCGGCAAAACGCTCATGCCTGGCCTGGTCGACATGCATGGCCATCTGGATACGTGTTACTATGCGTCGGCTGGTCTGCCGCCCCAACAACAGGCATCCCGCTATGCGGCACTGTCCTTTGGTGTGACCACCAATTATGATCCCTACACGTCAGAGCTCCCGACATATGGGGCCGCCGAGATGACCTTGGCAGGTGAGATGGTGGGGCCGCGCAGTATTGCCGTGGGAAGCGTGATTTTCGGGCGCAAGCGCAAGTACGACCCGGTCTATGTTCCGATCAATTCCTATGAAGACGCCGAAACCGTGATGAATCGCAAAACCGCCCTGGGAGGGACGGTCATCAAGAGCTATCGCCAGATCCAGCGCAGGCAGAGACAGATGTTGATCAAGGCCGGGCGCGAGAAGGGGATCATGGTGGACGTCGAGGGCGAAAGCCACTTCTTCAATGGCATCACCGCAATCCTCGATGGCAACATGAACCTTCAACACAATGTGCCGGTTGAGGCGCTTTATGATGATTTCATTCAGCTGATGGCAAAGTCGGACGTAGCTCATACGCCGACGCTCATTGTGCTGTTCGGAGAATTGATGGGAGAGAACTATCTCTACAATTCGTCCCGGCTCTGGGAAGATCCGCGCGTGGACGCCTATGTTCAGACCACGACGAGCTCCTATAGCCCGCTGGCGGTTCCCACTGGAGCGCCCCCCTATGTGCGCGGCATGACCGGCCTGCAGGCCGCCGATGAAATCTGGGATATCGGCTTTCGGGCCGCTGCACGTTCTATGAAGGCGCTGAACGATGCCGGCGGACGGGTCAATGCCGGCTCACATGGGCAAGTGTACGGTCTTGCGATGCATTGGGAGCTTCAATTGCTGGCCGAAGGCGGTATGAGCAATCTGGACGTGTTGAAGGCGGGCACGATAAACGGCGCGACCACCTTGGAGCTCCAGGACCAGATTGGGTCTCTCAAGGTTGGCAAGCTTGCAGATGTTCTCGTGCTGGACCGCAATCCCCTGACAGATATCCGCAATACGGAGACGGTCTCGCAAACCATGGTGAATGGCCGTCTCTATGACTCCGTGACGATGGATGAAGTTGGCAATCATGATCATCCCCGCCGTCCATTCTACTGGGAAGTCAATGACGTGCCAAAGCACATCAACTGGAAGCCCGCATGGGGCAAGTAATGGTTCACAATTCTACTGATTTCAAAATGAGGCTTGCCGTATGAGTGACGTGTCAGGAACACAGGCGCAGGACACCCCCGCGATTGCTGGCAAACGCGCGGCTGACGACAAGGTGTTCTTCGGACACCCGCGCGGTTTGGCCTATATCGTGTTCACAGAAGCATGGGAGCGGTTCTCCTTTTACGGAATGCAGGCCCTGCTCATCCTGTATATGGCGACGTATCTGTTCCTTCCGGAACACTCGGGCAATGTTGCTGCGTTTGAACCGTTTCGAGGTGTTTTCGAGTCCGTCTTCGGCCCACTTAGTGTGCAGGCCCTGGCTTCGCAGGTGTTTGGTGCCTATGTCGGGCTGGTCTATTTTGCGCCTGTGCTCGGGGGGCTGATCGGAGATCGCCTTCTTGGACGGACCAAGGCCGTCTTGCTGGGCGCTCTGTTCATGGCTGCGGGCCACTTCCTGATGGCATTCGAGGCGAGCTTCCTCTTGGCTTTGGCGACGTTGATTGTCGGATCTGGATTGCTGAAGGGGAATCTCGCGGCACAAGTCGGCGGCCTCTACGAAAAATCCGACAAAAGACGGGATTCCGGATATTCGATCTATGTCTTCAGCATCAATGTCGGTGCCTTCATTGCCCCCCTCATATGCGGAACACTGGGTGAAGTGTATGGATGGCATTACGGGTTCGGCGCGGCCGGCATCGGCATGCTGGTAGGGCTGGCTGTCTATTTGTCAGGACGCGCCTATCTTCCGGTAGACGCTGTTTCCAGGAGCGAAGACCGCCCAAAATTGCAAAAAGGGGATGGTGTGGTCATTTCGGCGATTCTGGTCATGCTGGCCCTGACCTCGCTCTACTGGACGGCCCAGAGCCAGGTCTGGAATGCCTATCCGCTCTGGCTGAGATCGGATGTGGCGCGGTCTGTCTTCGGACTGGATGTCCCGGTAACCTGGTTCCAGTCACTGGATTCCCTCGCGGTCCTGCTGCTGGCGCCTCTGGTGCTCTGGTATTGGCGCCACCAATCACGCCGAAATGCAGAACCGGGAGACCTGATCAAGCTGGCACTGGGGTGTGCTGTATTTTCCATCGCATTTTTGCTGCTTGGAGTCGGCGATATCCTGTCTGCGGACAAGCCTGTAGCGCTCATCTGGCCGGTAATCTTTCATTTTGTCTGCGCGATCGGTTTTCTCTATGTCGGACCAATTGCACTGGCGCTGACTTCCCGGGCTGCGCCGGAATCAGTGAATTCCATGATGGTGGGATCCTACTATCTCGCCATCTTTGTTGGGGGATTGTTCAGCGGCTGGCTAGCGCGCTTTTACGAGGAAATGTCGGCGTCCGGCTTTTGGCTCATGCATGCTGCGATTGTTGGGGCGGCCGCCATACTCCTTATCGTCTTGCGGCCAGTCCTCAGCCGGTTGATGCGTCTCGATACGGATCGCTCAGCCGACCCTGAGGAAGCCTTCCAACAGGAGATCCAGTAATGTTCACGCGATTACTCACAACGGTTTCAATTCCCGTTCTTTTAGGGGCGGCTGCGTGCACCGCCGAACCCAGTGGCGTTAAGGAGAAGAGTGCCGCTGTCGAAGTCTGTTCAGAGGATGATCCCGCTGACGCATGCGAATATGTGGGTCTGACTGGCCTGCAGACAGCAATTGATGCGTCCAGTCCGGGCGACCAAATTATGATGCAGGCGGGGACCTACCGGCCGGTATCCTATCGCGATGTACCATTTCAGGAACTTCAGGTACGCGGCGCGGTCGTGATTGGAGGCAAGACGCTGGAAATTGTGGCCGAGCCGGGAGCAAGGATTTCCGGAAGTGCGAATTTCCCATCGAGCGCCCTCGTGATTGAGGATTCCACCGTACAAATTACGGGTCTGACCATTTCGGGATTTTATTACGCAGAAGCCGAGGACGACATCTATGACGGACATGGCATTTTCACGATCAACAGCGATGTGACGCTGAACTCCGTCACGATTGAACGTGTTGCGAAGATGGCGCTGACAGGCCGGGAAGACGGTCGTATAACAGCGAAAAATCTGGTGATCGATCACTCCCATCTCGGCGTGTGGCTGGAGGAAACTGCGACTATCGACATGACGTATAGCCAGATCATCTCCAGTGAATCGGCTGCGGTGGCCGCCTATGGTAACGCTTCAGCGGTCGTTTCCGACAGTGTCGTAGAGAGCAATCAGGATGATGGTCTCTACACAGAAGACAACGCCAGGATTATAAGCCGTAATTCCGCATTGCTCGATAATTCGCCCTTTGGTGCGCGTGCGGCTGGCAACAGCCTCATCACGGTATGTGGTGGCAGTATTTCCGGGAATGCAGAAGCCTTCGGGGAAGAGGAAGCAGGGCGCGTCATTCATGATGATGCTGAAGCCTGCAAACCAGTTTAGCTCCCCATAGCCCTCGTCACAATAAAATCATCACAAGCGCCCGCTCGCACTTCGGCCTGCGGGCGCTTGTGATATTGTGTGCTGAAATATGCGTCGTCCCAACGCAAAAGGCCCGACCTCCTGGAGAGGTCGGGCCAGTCACGAGGGGCGTGATGGACCGGGGTTCCGCAGGAAACGCCCGGTCATCAACTATCCATTACCCTAGAAATTGTACGCTGCGCTGATGCCGACAACACGGGGACGTGTGCGGTTGGCATTGGCCCAGGCCTGATAGGGGTCAATGGACTTGTTTTCGTCGGTGAGGTTGGTGGCAAAGACTTCCAGGTCAAAGTTCCCGAAGACGACGCCTGCGCGTGCATTGAGCAGGTTCAGGGCATCCGAGCTTTGGGGAAGCGCGGAAGGAAGGAAGCTTGATCGGTCGATATAAGTGACCTTGTCCCGATGGTTGAAATCAACGCGGACAAAGGCCGGATGGTCTGGTGTCAGATCGAAATCGTAATTGACACCCAGTGTATAGCTCAACTCAGGTGTATAATCGGTCGGATCGCCAACTTCATTGACCTCATCGGTGTCTGCGGTTTCGACAATCTCGCTGTCGAGATAGGCTGCATTTGCTGACAGGGTGAGGCCTGAAGTTGGCTGATAGGCCAGACCTGCCTCGATGCCTTTCACTTCGACCTTGCCGATATTACTGGATTCTCCAAGGAATGCTCCATTCACTTCGGTCAGGCGACGACGCACCATATCCTTGTACTCGGTGAAGAAGGCCGCAATATCATACTGGAAGTTACGGGTACTGCCCTTGGTTCCGATTTCATATGTCAGGATGTTTTCAGGGTCATACGGATCAAAGGGCGCGGAATTGAATCCGCCACTTCTGAAGCCTGATCCAGCACTGGCATAGATCGTGGCATCTTCATCATACTGGTAGGTCATATAGGCGCGCGGATCGACCGACTGGAAAGTATCCGACAATTCGGTGCCTGCTCCCGGTGCATATTCGATCAGGCTGGTTTGCTCATCATGAAAGTATCGCATGCCTGCGCCAAGGGTCAGCCTTTCGGTTACGTCGAATGATCCATCTGCGAACAGTGAATACGATTCTGATGTGGAGGCAGAATAGTAGTACAGATCGTCATAGAGGACGCCGCCGTTTTCATAGAGATCGCCAGCTAGAGCATATGCGTATTCGTAGTCAGCGGTCAGGGAACGCTCCCCATCGCTATAGAATGCCCCCACTGTCCAAGCGTAGTTATCATGTGAGTCCGAAAGGCGGATTTCCTGAGAAAACTGTTCAGCCTCGACGAAGCGATCATCATTGCCTTCGACGATTCCGTACGAATAGTTGCCCTCTCGCGGAATATAGGTGAACGGGTATTGATGATCATGGTCGATCTGGGTTGTCGAGGAGGTCAGTTCAGCGAAGCCAAAATCATAGGCCAGCTCAAGATTGTAGATGTTGAAGTCGAATTTCTTCGGGATCATCGCCTTGCTGCGGTCCGGGCCGACATCAACCGTGCGATCCGCTTCCTCATATCCCATGCCCAGTTCGGTTTCGGCCCGCTGGACCTGAACCATTGCCTTGGCTGAGAAGTTTTCTGTCGGCACCCAGAGGACCTTGGCGCGAGCATTCAGAAGTTCTGTGCCATTGCCGTCTTCAATGCCAGCTTCAGGCTGGTCAATCCAGCCGCCCCCATCTTCCAGTCCCACCGCGAGGCGCACAGCGAGTTTGTCTTTCACGATCGGAGCATTGACGATGAATTCGCCCTTTTGGCCGATTTCGCCGTCAGAGACTGTGTAGAGTTCGCCCTTGATCTTGCCTTCGACCTTGTCGAGCACAGGATCTGCTGTGATATAACGGATGACGCCGCCGGCTGCGCCTTGGCCATAGAGTGTACCTTGAGGACCTTTGAGGACCTCAACGCGTTCAAGATCCAACGCCGTCGGGCTGAGTTGATCATATCCGCTCAAGGAGAGTGGGGCCTCGTCCATATACATTCCGACCAGGGCACCCGAACCTGACTGGTTTGCCAGTCCACGGATGAAGATCGTGTAGCTGCCTGGACCATCTTCACGCATCGTGAGGCCCGGTACGCTGAAGGACAAATCCTGCACGCTTGCGACGCCCAGCTTGGCCAGTTCGTCGCCGGAAATGGACTCGATTGCCATCGGAACATCGATCAGTCGCTGTTCCCGCTTCTGGGCTGTCACCATGATGGCGGACTGCACCAATTCTGTGTCGTCAACTGGAGCGTCAGCTGTTTGAGCATGCGCGCTCGCGGCATGCATCAGCGCAATAATCGCGCTCCCCGTTGTCCAAAGATATTTACGTTTCATGTGTTCTCCCGCTCGCTTTTGCTACATTACGGTCGAGTAAGACGGACAAACAAAAACTTTGGCAGATGCCAAAAATGAATAGCATGGTGCGGAATTCGCACCTCTGGTGCAGTTGTCACAAAGGAGCAGGAAGAGATTGCGCTGATGCGTTGCAAGATAGCTGGAATCAAAGACCGGCCCGCGGCGGGATCAACTTGTGGCGTTGTCTGCCTTACCGGAGGCGACAATTCCATTGGCCTGTAGGCTCTTTATCGTTTCCGGGGAATAGCCAAGCACAGTGGTCAACACATTCGATGTGTTTGCCCCATGTGCGGGGGCCGCTGTCCTGTAAGTCACCGGTGTGTGGCTCAGGCGTATGGGGCATGCGACTCCGGGAACAGGACCCAGCGTGGCATGGGGCATTGAAATGTGTATGCCTCGTGCCTGAACCTGAGGGTTTTCAAAGACATCCGCCATTTTGTTGACAGGTCCTGCCGGTACTTTGCTCACCTGAAGCAGATTTATCCAATGGGACGTGGATTGCTTTTGAAGCGTTTCGTTCAGCAATTCGGTCAGTGAGGCACGGTTGGCCACACGCGCGCCATTTGTCGCGAAACGAGGGTCAGAAGGCAATTTCGGCAATTCGATGAGATCACAAAGTTCCTTGAACTGAAGGTCGTTACCAACGGCCAGAACGATGTGTCCGTCGCGTGTGGCAAACACGTCATAGGGGACAATACTGGGATGAGCATTCCCCATCCGTGTCGGATTTTCCCCGGTTGAGAGAAATCCGTGGGACTGGTTGGCCATTGCTGCGATGAGGCAATCGAGCAATGCGATGTCGATTGTCTGGCCTTCTCCTGTCCGCTCCCGATGCAGCAATGCTGCCTGAATGGCATTCGCTGCATAAAGACCAGTCACTATGTCAACCAGGGCGACGCCAACCTTCAGGGGCCCGCCTCCCGGCTCGCCATCGGGGACGCCGGTTATGCTCATCAACCCGCCCATTGCCTGGATCAGCAGGTCATAGCCCGGCAAGGTGGCGTATGGGCCGGTTTGACCAAACCCGGTGATCGAACAATAGATCAGTCGAGGGTTGATCAGTCGCAAAGTTGCCGCGTCGAGACCGTATCTGGCGAGGCTGCCGGTCTTGAAGTTCTCCACCAGGACATCGCTGGAGGCGGCAAGTTCCCTGATGATATCCTGTCCAGTGGGCGTGGAAATATCAATGCATACAGACTTCTTGTTACGGTTCGCACTGAGGAAATACGACGCTTCCCTGAGATTCGGATCTTCACCTTCCTGAAAAGGAGGGCTCCAGCTGCGGGTATCGTCTCCGCCCTCTGGGCGTTCTACCTTTATGATATCTGCCCCGAGATCTCCCAGAAGCTGAGTTGCCCACGGGCCTGCCAATACCCGGCTCAAATCCAGAACGCGAATTTTTTCCAGTGCCTGGGCCATATCAGTTGAAGGCAGCCAGTCCGGTTTGGGCGCGGCCGAGGATCAATGCGTGTATGTCGTGCGTGCCCTCATACGTATTGACCGCTTCGAGATTGCACATGTGACGCATGACGTGAAATTCGTCTGACACACCATTGCCACCATGAATGTCCCGTGCTGCGCGGGCGATCTCAAGTGCTTTGCCTGTACTGTTTCGTTTGATGAGCGAAATCATTTCCGGCGATGCCTGGTTTGCGTCCAGCAATCGCCCCACTTTGAGACATGCTTGCAGCCCAATGGCGATGTCGGTCTGCATGTCTGCGAACTTCCGCTGGATCAACTGATTGGCGGCAAGTGGGCGGCCGAACTGGGTGCGATCCATTGCGTAGTCTCTGGCTGCTGTCCAGCAAGCGCGACCTGCCCCAAGCGCGCCCCAAGCGATCCCAAAACGGGCCTTGTTGAGACAGCCGAAGGGGCCTGACAAGCCGCGGGCGTTAGGCAACAGGTTTTCTTCCGGAACAAACACGTCGTCCACGACAATCTCGCCGGTCGCGGATGCCCGCAGGGCCAGCTTGCCTTTGATTTCCGGCGTCGACAGTCCCTCCATACCCCGTTCCAGCACGAAGCCGCGGATGATGCCGTCCAGTTTTGCCCAGACGACGAATACATCTGCTATGGGGCTGTTTGTGATCCACATTTTAGCTCCATTGAGCCGAAAGCCTCCATCGACCGCTTTGGCACGTGTGGACATATTACCCGGATCCGACCCGTGATCGGGTTCGGTCAGCCCGAAGCAGCCGACCAGATCCCCCGACACAAGTCCGGGCAACCAGCGTTCCCGCTGGTAAGTGGACCCATAGGCATGAATCGGGTGGATAACGAGGGAAGACTGGACGCTCATGGCTGAGCGGTAGCCGGAATCCACGGCCTCGATCTCATGGGATACCAGTCCATAGGCGACATGGCTTACGCCAGCTCCGCCGAACTCTTCAGGAAGAGTGGGACCAAGCAAGCCGAGTGCGCCCATCTCCTTCAGGATATTACGGTCGAAATCGCCATTTCTGTTCGCCTCGACAATACCGGGCAATAGTCGATTCTCAGCAAAATCGCGTGCGGTCTTTTGAACCGACCGTTCATCTTCTGTCAGTTCGGAGTCGAGCGAAAGGGGATCAGCCCAATTGAAGGCAGAGTATTGCGTCATGATTGTTTCCTGGGTGTGAGGCGTGGCCAGAACTGGCTAATTGCCCGAAACACGGTGTCCTGTTTGTTGCCAGCGGCCGGGGTTCACAATGACTGTATCATCTGTGAACTGAACGCTGAACGGATAGCGGCCACGTTCGACTGTAAAGGTGTCAGGCGTGGCGGCCAGCAAGGTACGGGGGGAACCCTTCCTGACCTGGAACACATCGCGCTCACCTGTGGCCGAAGCCACGAGCGCGCCATCTTCCACGCGTACCGTCAACTCGGCCAGATGGCTGAAGCGATAGGTGCCCGCATATTTTTGAAGCGCGGAGGCAGAGACAACCAATTCCGGATCCGGCTCTGGTTGAGTGACTTGTTCCTCCGGCATCGCAGCGAGGATTGCGTCCCACATGAGTTCGGAAGCGGTAACACCGATTTCCATGCTGGGCAGCGTCGCACCAGGACCGGAGTCTACTTCATTCGTCGACACCGCATAGAGCACATCGCCGTCAAACTCACTCGCAAAGGGCTGGATGCCACGTGCCATGGACGTGTGAACCTGAACGGCAAGCCGTTGGAGTTCTGCGGGGCTCAATGCCCGGTTGGTCACGACTACGCTGATGGTTGTATTTTTCCGTTCGACTTCCTTCGTGTCTTCCTCGCCGTTCCACCCAGGCTGGAGGCTGTCAGGCGCTGCGCGCATGAGGTCCGTTGCCTTGAGGGCTTCAGGCCAGTTGTCGCCCTTGTGGCAGGCCACCACGTTTCCTTCACGATCCGTAACGGTGCCAAGCGCATTGACCACGGTGAAAACTGCGATCTTGACATCACCCACCTGACGATACGCGCTGCCCTGTCCGGAGCGGGCATGGCAACCGAAAATGCCACCATTCATGGCCGACCGGCCAGCTCCGTAAGCGCCGTTCGGGAAAATTCCGGGCTCGGCTGCCCGCAGGGCCAATTGGGCAAGGCGCTTGTCCGGGTAGATCTCATTGAGACGGCGTCCACCGAAATCATAGATGATAGACCCGACGACAAGACCGACATTGTCCCAGTACCCGCCACGATACCGGTCATCAAGCAGGGCCGTATTCGCGGCCGTTACCGCTTCAAGGCCATACCAGGACCCGCCCGCAAGCACGATCGCATCCAGCTCCGGCTGGGTGTAGCCGAGTTTGAGGTATTCCGCGTTTACCGTGCCAGGCCCCCCGCCGCGTGCATCGACGGCCGCATTTACCTTCTTGCCGAATTTCAAAACTGTCAGGCCGGTTGGGCCATCCTCGTATTGGCCAGTACCGATTTCCAGCATCGGCCAATCGAATGACAGCGCCGACTCGCTTTCGAATCCATCGTTGATGAGGGCGGGCAATTCAGTTTGAGGCTTGGGCTCAGCCAAGGCCTCCTGTGGCATTGCTGCGCATGCCGTAAGTGTCAGGGCCGTCAACGCCAGACCCAGAGCGGGGGCGCAGTCGAGTTTGAGCCATTTGCGAGCCGTCATCATTTTGATCCTTGATTTTCCGATACGAGTATATTGGCAAGCGGGCAGTCAGTGACAGATGCAATTTGGGCGCTCTGTGGTGCGCGTGGCGCACCTGTGCGGGATCATTCGATGTCGTGGGCCACACGAAAACCGACCGTGAAGTATCCTTGTGATTGAGGCCCAGGCAGACGGTAACGCGGGGAAAGATAGTCGCCCGCATCGCCATAAGACCCGCCCCGTATGGAGCGTCTGTCCGGTGTGTCGCATTCTGTTCGCGCAGTGCCGTCAATGGGGGCGTCGTCATAGGTTTCCTGATGGCAATCTGCCTGCCACTCCCAGACATTGCCGCGCATGTCGTGAATGCCAAATCGGTCAGCTGGGAAACTTGCGACGGGGGCTGTCTCGATCCACTGGTCTTGCCCTTCGGTCTTGCCCCCGCAGCAATCGACCAGACCTATATTGGCTTCGCCATGGCCCACGATATCGTCATCGCCCTCAATGCCGCCCAAGGAGGCAACATACTCCCATTCTGCTTCTGAAGGCAGGCGGTAGGGTTTTCCGGTCTTCTCACTGAGCCACGAGGTGAAGGCTTGCGTATCTTCCCAGCTGACGCAGACGACGGGGTGATCTTCGTCTTGCGCAAAACCCGGATGCTCCCAATTGCGACTGGTATCTAGATGCCAGGACTGATCATCCGTGTAGATGTTGCAAAGTCTTTCCGAAACATATCCGGTTTGGTGAACAAACGTGCGGAACTGACCGACCGTAACTTCCGTCTTCGCGAGCGCGAAGGGGTGCGCAATCTCGACCGTGTGACGCGGGCCATCAATGTCACCATACCCATAGTCCACCGTTTCGCCCATTTCAAAGCTCGCGGCAGGAATGATCGCCATGTCTGGCGCATCCGAACAAGCGCTCAGGGCTAGAAAGGCGCCCAGCATTGCTGGGCGGGTGAGGGCTATTCGCCAGACCATGTTGATTTCCAATCTATTCCGTTGGTGGGAAGCATTTCCCAATAGAATTTGTGGCGTGGACGGTCATAATTACCGATTTCGTTCATGGTGTAGGCATCGTACAGCCTGCCATTCACCATGGTGTAACGAACACTGTTCGTGTTGCGGATGTCTTCCGTCGGGTCTTCGTCCAGAACGATCAAGTCAGCCAGCTTGCCGGGTTCAATGGAACCCATTTGATGGTCCAGCCCATAGGTTTTCGCACCGTTCAAGGTCGCGGCCCGAAGGATGTCCATAGGGGCCATGCCGCCTTCCGCCATCAACAGCATCTCCCAGTGCATGGCCAATCCGGATGCTTGCCCGTGGGATCCGACATTCACAGTCACACCCGCCTTGTCGAGCTTCGTGACAGAGCGACCAACTGACCGGAAGCCAATGTCGTAGATTTCGTCCGCCACATGGATTGAGTGCATGCCACGCGTCTGCAAGGATGCGCCGCCCGGTCCGGCAATCGGGTTGTAGGCATTGTTGACGTCCGGAATGAAGGTCTGCGCCTTCTCGTCCGTCCAGGGCCGTTCGTTTTCGTAGATAAAGTTTTCGCCAAACAGTTCGCCAAATACGACAATCAGCGTCGGCGTCAGTGACGTGTCAGCAGCCGCAATCAACTGCTGGAGATCATCGTAATATGTCGCAACCGGCAGATTGTGTTCGAGGTTGGTGTGTCCATCCAGGATCATGCCGATATTGGTGTAGAACTGGCCGGCGCCCTCTCCGTCCACCATGTATCCATACTCGCGGGCAGCCTGTAGCAGGCGTTGGCGCTGGGCTCGCGTCGACAGTTTGTAGCTCTTCAGGATTGAAGGGCCCAGCGCTTCGCGCCGTTTCAAGACATTGCGAGCATCTTCAAGTGAGGAGAGGGGGTGGTAGACCCCGTCGGTACGCGCTTCGAGCCCATGCACTACCTGTCCGGATTTGAGCCACCGCGGGCCGACCAACAGGCCGGCCTGAGTCATCTCGCTACTCTCATAGGACATAAGATCATTTGAGTAGGGATCGAAATTGGTTGTAACGCCATAGGCAAGGGCGGCATATCTTGTGGGTTGTTGCTGTGGCATGGTTCCAGCCCGGAAACAGCAATCGATATGCCCGTGAGCATCGAAAAGGCCCGGCATCAGCGTCTTGCCGCGCGTATCTATGCGGGTGGCGTGCTTGGGGACCTTGATCTTTCCGCGAGTTCCAACAGCTGCAATACGGTTGCCCTCGACAATGACCGTTCCGTCCTCGATCACCTCACCGACAATTGGCACGATCTTACCGCCAACAAAGGCGACCACACCTTCCGGTTTGTCCGCAGGAATTTGGAGGGAGACCGTGAAAACGTCTTCTCTGGCATCGCTCGCCTCGGGAGAGACGGAATGGATATCGCTTCCCAAGGTCCAGTACAAACGGGAGGAGTCGGTTGCCCAGCTCATCTCGTATCCACCTATTTCGCTGAGCAATCGGATGTCTGGATTGTCTTCAGGTGACAGCACAATGGGAGCATCATTCATTTTGAAAGGCATGACATAGGGGCGGTTGTGGTACTTGAAGCCGAGCCATTTTCCGTCTGGGCTGAGAACGAGATTTCGTATGTCTGCGGTCTCCGCGATCGCGTGTGCCTGCAGGTCGCTTCCGTCCACCTGGATACTCATTAGGACGGATGCACGACGCTTGCGAAACTGGGGTTCTGCAAAGTGGAAGATACGGCGGTCGTCTGCGGAAAACCCTGCGATACCCGATGCGGGCGAAAGATGCTGGGCTGTCCCTCCGGCAGTATCCACGATGTAGAGCCCCGTTTCCGGCCCGGCTGCATTCAGAGACGGGTCAGGATCCATGATGCGGTAGACAATCTGGTCGCCGGAATTGGAAAAGCGAGGCTCCCTTATCACGGAAAGGCTCTCAACCAGGATTTTTTCTGCACCGGTTGCTGCATCGCGAAGGATCAGCCGACTGCCGGTTTCGTCCTGCCAGCTGACATAAACAATCTTTTCTCCGTCAGAAGACCAGGCGGGTTCTGACTCTGAAGAGTCGGCCTTGGTCAGGCGTACAGGTGGACTATGCGAATCCATGTTGACTTGCCACAGTTTCCCCAAAGCCCGGAACAGCATCACATCGCCAGATGGCGCCGGCGCCAATTGCCGGATTGTGCGAACATCAACTTGCTCTGGCGCGAGGTCCTGACGTATGCGGATGGCGGGTTGAATTTCGTGGCGTGCTGTCAGCCGAAAGGGAATGTTGGTTGCATTCGCAGTCTGCGTGTCAATCCGGACAAGCTTGCCTTTTGCCCAGATGGCAATGTTGCGATTGTCGGGGAACCAGTCGAACGCAGGGTAGTAGTGCTCTTGTGGCAGGTAGTCTCCATGCAGGTCGCGTCCGAGATTTTGATATATGGGGCGTTCCTCGCCCGTGCCCAGATTCTTGACGAACAGGACCGTTTTTGCGCCAAGCCGACGAATGAAGGCGATGGATTTTCCGTCTGGTGAAATCTGAGGTGTTGTCGCGCCGCCAAACCCTGAGATAACCCGCCGCTTCTGGTTGCGCCGGTCTGAATGGCGAGCAGGGTGCCGGTCTTGGCTGGATTTATGTCCGGCGCGCCTTTTATTACCAGCGCTGTAAGCTCTCTCAAGATCGATCCGGTTGATGGCGAAATTCTTTGCGCCTGTATTCATGTACACGTAGTGATCGCCGCTGATCCGCTCTGTGTAATAGAGATCGATACCATTCGGGGCAAAGCGCGGTTCCTGGACATCTTTACCACTCTCGGGTGGGGGCACGATTACTGTGTCCGATGTTCCATCTAGCGAATAGAGATGAATCTCTGAATTGCGAACACGGAAGATATCTGAATAGGTCAGGACTGCAGCAATGGATTCTCCATCCGGGGACCAGGCGGGTCCAGCGACCATCGCGTGGGTTTCATGGGTAATCTGACGGGCGTCGCTGCCATCCGCTCGGGAAATCCAAACATTATCGGCGCCACTTTCATCGCTGAGATAAACGATAAACTGCCCGTCTGGGCTGAATTGGGGACTGCGCTGTGTTGCGGAACCTTGGTGGACTGCGACCGCAGGCCCGCCTGAGGCTGGCATTTTGTAGATATCGTTCAGAAGGTCGAACATGAGGGTCTTGCCATCGGGGCTGATATCCAAGCTCATCCATGAGCCTTCGGAAAGCTCGAACGTAACAATCTTCGCGTCGGATTTGCCGGGGATAGAGGCTTGAGCCACCGCGTGGCCCGTTGCCGTCGCCGCCGATGCAAGCACGTATAAGATCAGTGAGCGGATGTGCATGATGGTTTCCTCCTACTGTGTGCAGGATAGCACCCTATAGATTTGCCGGGTGATGCAAACTATCGACCGGCTGGTGATATGGGCGCACCAACCTTGCCTTAAAACGCAGTGCCCCTCACGCTCGGCCGCCGCTACATTGTGTCTGAAAGAGGAGAGTCCCATGAATCCCATTGTCACTATGATGCGCGCCACGGCAGTTCTGAGCTTTACAATTGGCCTGACTGCCTGCGCCAGTCTTCCCATACCTGCCGAACAGGTCGAAGCGGAACTCCTGGCGGCAGACAGGGCATACGAAGCCTATAATCTCGCTCATGGATACAAGGCAGCCTCACTGGAGTATGTGGATTTTGAACAGGGTTTCATGATTGAAGCGGGTGATGGATTCCTCACTGGCCAGAAAGCGATCATGGCAGAGCGACAGCTGGATAAGGTTCCCTCGCCCGTTCACTGGCAGCCCGTTGGCGCGATGGGCGCAAGCAGTGCTGATCTGGGAATCACCTGGGGCAGCTTTGTTGTGGACGGGGATCCGGATACAACTGGAGATTATGTAACCGTGTGGCGCAAGGTAGATGGTGCCTGGAAGATTGTGACCGACACGGCCGTAGATGATCCGGCTCCCGCAGAGTAATGTGGGATGATATCCCGGTGCGAAATCCACTGCGCGACTTCGCACCGGGAAAATTTATCTTCCATTCTGGCGTTCTGTCCCGGCGCGTAAAATAGGGGTCTATATAAAGCCGTTTGCCTGTTCGCGTTGGGACCAGTTTGCGAACATGGCATCAATGATCTCGTCGCTATCGGCACGGCCATAGACACCGGAATAGATGCACGCGACCCAATCGCGGAGCGGTTCTTTTGAGATATTTATCTGATTTCCATTAGGATGGCACATCAGAATGAGTGGAGGTGGCGGCGCCGCTTGGAGTTGAGGCATTCTATACGCCAGGCCGGCGATAGGCCTGCACCCTAGGCGCCCATAATAGTCCTGCCTTCGTCTTTGCAGTTTGCGCGACGCAGGTGAACCGAAGGCTGCTTCAACCTCTACCAAAAGCACACGTTCCGCGCAGAGACTTAGGGCGTGCTCAAACATGATCTCGCCCATGCCCATATTTCGGTATGCCTGATCGGTTGCCATGTACTCCAATAGGCCAATCGGGTGCCGCTGAGGCAGGAAAACAATTGAAAACCCGATCACGCGATCATCCATTTCCAAGACTGTTACCGCATAGTCTTCCCGAGCAAGCAGGTTGAAAATATCCTCCCGATTTTTCCGTTCAGGTGCCGGCAATGAAACCTCGTAAATCCTGAAGGCTTCCTCGAATTTATTCGGGCAGGTGGAAAGGCTGGTTAGTCGATAGGATGAAGTCATGCTTATCACAGACTAGGATTCGGGATTATTGAGTGGAATGATTCCATCATTTCAAATGCTTTTCGATGAATATCATAAATTCTATTAAGTTCAATGACTTAATGGAGTCTTCTGCTGAAGAAATACTCATTTTTACTGAGTTTTATTCACAAAAAATCCAGAGGCAGGGAAGACACGAATCCGCCTTGTCATTCATTTAGTGCTAAGTTAGTGAAGTCGTCATTTCCAATAATTGCTCCGATCCGCGGCGTCATACAGGTGCGCGGAAAATAGGGTTTTACAGAGAGGCGTTTCCCTTATGTCGAACACTGATGTTGCCCTGAGTTCCATGCTCACACATCATGCCCGAAACGCGCCGTCCCGGGCGGCCGTGATCGTCGAGAATGTTCCCGTCACATATGGTGAACTTGATGCGCACTCGAACCAGCGGGCCCGGATGCTGATGACGCATGGTGTCGAATACGGGGATTTCGTCACGGTGGCGCTTCCAAATGGCTTGGAATTCTATGAGACCGTTTTCGCGATCTGGAAACTGGGCGCCATCCCGAACATCGTGTCGGCCAAGTTGGCGCGTCCGGAGATGGAAGCGATTCTGGAGATCGTACGCCCTAAACTCTTTGTAGGGACTCCGCGGGGGGCCGACATTCCAGCTATTCAGGAAGGCGAGGGCGAGGCCCGATCATATTCGGTCGAGGGTCTGCCAGAGATTGTGTCCCCCCATTGGAAAGCGATGACAAGTGGGGGATCAACCGGACGACCTAAAGTGATCGTTGACGCCATGCCTGCGCGTTGGAACCCGAAGGAGGGCTTCCTGGGCCAACGCCCCGGAGATGTGATCCTCAACCCTGGCCCGCTCTATCACAATGCACCGTTTCACTGCATCCACATGGGTCTTTGCATAGGGGCAACGATCGTCGAAATGCGCAAGTTCGATGCGCTGCGTGCGCTGCAGCTCATGGAGGCGCATGACGTGAATTGGGTAACCATGGTGCCGACGATGATGCATCGCATCTGGCATCTCGGTCCTGACGTATTGTCCAATTTCAGCCTGCCAAGCTTGCGCATGATGGTTCATATGGCGGCGCCATGTGCGCCCTGGCTGAAGCAGGCCTGGATTGACTGGCTCGGGAGCGAACGCGTTTGGGAATATTACGGAACGACCGAGGCGACAGGCTCGACCATAATTTCGGGAACCGACTGGTTGTCGCATCGCGGTTCGGTGGGACGTGTCCGGGAAGGCTATGAAGTAAGGATCCTGGATGCGGAAGGACAGGAATGCCCCGCCGGCGAAGTTGGGGAAATATATTTCCGTCCCCAGGGGGGCGTGGGATCGACCTATCACTACCTCGGAAGCACGCCGCGGCGTCGCGGCGAGTGGGAAGCGCCTGGCGATCTCGGCTCTCTGGATGAAGCGGGATATCTCTACCTGTCAGACCGTCGTAATGATTTGATCATCTCAGGCGGCGCCAACATCTATCCGGCGGAAGTTGAAGCCGCGATAGAGGCGCATCCCTCTGTTCGTACCAGCGCCGTGATTGGCCTGCCGGACGAAGATTGGGGCGCCCGGGTCCACGCGATCGTCCAACCGCTTGAGGGGGAGGCCCTGAGTGAAGCCGAGTTGATGGAATTCGTGTCGGGGCAATTGGCGCGCTTCAAGCTGCCCAAGAGCCTAGAATTCACAAGCGAGTCCTTGCGGGACGAGGCAGGCAAAGTGCGCCGCGCGGCCCTCCGGGATGCACGGCTGGCCGTACCGATTGAAGAGTAGGGATGCTGGGTCTCGCGCGGTGGGCCGGGCTGGACTTTATCCGGCCTTTGGTCGCACGCGCTTGGAGCCGCGACCGGATTTTCCCTTGCGGCTTTTATAGAGGGCGTCAAATCCGCCAGCCATGAAGGTTACGAACCGGTCCCGGGCTGCTTCGAAATCGTCTGAGGCACACAAATTGTCCGACAGGCGATCAATTCGGCCTGTCTGGGACAGGATGAGCGTATACGCGCCTGAGGTGAACTGGAAGCTCCAGAAGAGGTCCTCGGGCTCTGCATCTGGCAATGCCTTGCTCAGAAGGCTGATGAGCCGCAACACGAGTGGATCAAAATAGGTATCCATCTTTTCGGCGCCATAGCCGGGCGCATTGTTCACTTGGGCGAAGATGCGGCCGAAATTCCGCCAGCCTTCATCGTCATTGATGTAAACGTCAAAGGCTTCGTCATAATAGGCCCGCAGGGCACCTTCTATGGTCGGGCGCTCGCCGACTTCTGCTTCATAGGCGTCCAGGCCAGCTGTCCGCGTCGAGATCGCAAACTCCATGCGCCGGTCGAAGACGGCATCGAACAGCTCTTTCTTGCCATTGAAGTAGTAGTGAATCAAAGCGGGATGGATGCCCATTTTGTCCGCGACATCCTTGATCGTCACGCCGAAATATCCAAGCTGAGCGAAGAGTCCTTCGCTCGTATCGAGAATAAGTTTGATCGTCGCAGCCCGTTGCTCTGCGCGAGTGCGGCGAGCCTTGGGTTTCGGCGTTGCTGCCATAAATACCGGCCTTTCCTGATTCGGCGCCTCCGTGAGACATGTCGTTCGCCCCACAGTTGCAGCGTTAGGATGGGGCGTGGCCAACGTCCAGTCAAGCAAGCCAGCGTTGCAGGCGAAATTAATTCATTTAGCACTAAATAAATGAACTTGACGGGCCGAATTCACCGGGGTAGCGCTTTTGCAACAAATGAAATCCGCAAAGACAGGCCGGTCAAGCTTGTTGGAAGACGGACATTATTGGGAGGAAAACATGATTACCAATTCAAAGCTCATTGGCTCTGTGTCAGCCATCACCATCGCAATGGCATGGTCCTGTGCCGCGCCGGCAGAAGCACAGTCCTCATCTGACCAGGAACCGGCGGAAACCACGCTGACGACAAGTACCGCTGAGTCTGAGACCGAAGACCAACTCGTTGCCGAAAAAATCATTGTGACCGGATCGAGCATCCGAGGCGTACCGCCGACCGGGTCTAATCTGATCGGCGTCACCCGTGACGACATTGAACTCATCGGCGCGGCAACAACTCCGGACCTGCTTGCGACGGTGCCACAACTGAACAGTTTCAATACTGCACCCAAGGCCAGTCTCGATGGTTTCGGTTCCTTTGCGCCGGGCCTGCGAGGTTTGCCGGCGAGTGCGACATTGCCGCTGATGAATGGGCATCGGCTGGTCGCGGCGGCAGCCAATGAGACCAATCCCGATTATCCGCTAATTCCAAGCCTCGCGATTGAGCGGGTCGAAATCGTCGCAGATGGTGCGTCTTCGATCTATGGCTCGGATGCGGTTGCGGGCGTTGTGAACTTCATCACGCGTAAGCGGTTCTCGGGCGTTGATGTGTCCGTCGATTACGGGATTGCCGATGACTATGAGTCGTTTACGGCGAATGGACTGGTAGGGCAGGACTGGGGAACGGGGTCCGTATTGGCCGCCTACCAGTACAGGGAAAATGACAACATCACCGGCGGTGACCGTGACTACCGGGCTCTGGATTTCACCTCGTCAGACGGCGTCGATACGCGCTCCATTAACTGTCCATCTCCCAACGTTCTGGTTGGGGGCACCCTGTATGCCGCCCCGGATCTTGCTCCGAATACCATCAATTATTGCGATAATGGCGCCGCAGCAGACCTTTATCCAAGTTCGCGCCTCCACAGCGCATTTGTAAGTGCGCAACAAGATTTGACCGATCGGGTCACGCTCTGGGGCGAAGTCCTATACTCAGACCTGGAAGACAAGACACGCGTTGCGCCTGCGGTGCAGACTATGACGATTGCCAATACGAATCCCTTCTTCCAAGCCCCTCCGGGTACGGGAGCAACCTTCGAGACTGTCCTGTTCCGCGCAGACAACCTCGTTGGCGCCGATTACCGTACGAATACTGACAGCCGTAAGGTTGGAAATTCCTCTGCTGGAATGGATGTCGAGTTGCCCGGCGATCTGAATCTGAGCATCTACGGGACCTATGACTGGGCAGAGAATGACGCCTTCATTCCTACGATCAATGCCGTCGCCCTTGCGGTAGCTGCTGCGGGGACAAGTGCTGACACGGCGCTGGATCCGTTCGGGCAGGGGACGTCGCCAGCTGTTGTCGATGCGATCCTCGACTCGGCAACTGATGTCACCATCCAGCAGCGCACAAAGTTAGGAGCCATCAAGCTGGATGGTCCGCTAGCCGATCTGCCGGGCGGTGAGTTGAAATTCGCCGTAGGGGCCGAATTCCGCCGCGAAACTTTTGAACAGCGAGGCTTTGTCGGGGCTGTCCCGGTTCCGGAAGACCTGTCACGAGACGTGAAGTCTGTTTATGCCGAACTGTTCGTTCCGATTGTTGGTGACGACAATTCAGCCCCATTCGTCCAGCGTCTCGACCTGTCTCTGTCTGGCCGCTTCGACGACTATAGTGATTTCGGATCGACCACGAATCCCAAGATCGGGGTGAATTGGGGACCCGCTGAGGGCGTGAATGTACGCGGCACCTATGGTCAGTCCTTCCGGGCGCCGGGAATGCGCCAGATTGGTGCTACGGTCGGCGCGTATTATCTGGATGCGGCGACTGCCGCTGTTGCAGCCCGCGACCCGGCCCGTGGCAATGATCAGGTGAACACGGTCTACCTGCTTGGGGGCAATCTCGATCTGCAGCCTGAGGAAGCCGAGACCTACTCCTTTGGCGTGGACTGGCAGCCGACTTTCCTGCCGGACTTTCGGGGGAGCGTGACATATTACGACATCGAATATACTGATGTGATTGGAACGCCGCCGATTGCCCTTGTTTTTGCGGATCCGACCTTTCAGTCCATTGTCTATCGTGATCCCACTACGGATCAATTGAGCAGCCTGGTAGGGTTAGGCGTTCCGGTCAATTTGCCGAATCCGCTGCCGCAGATTGGAAACGCCCTGGATCTCCGCCTCAACAATTTTGGTGTGCGTGAGACCGACGGCGTGGATTTCGATTTCCGCTATCACCGCACTACCGGACTGGGCGAGATTTATACGGGGCTGGCGGGCAATTATATCCTGAACTTCGATACCCAATTGTCACCGGCCGCGCCTGTTTCCGACAATCTGAAACTCGGCCTGCCCAAGGCGACCTTGAGAGCATCGGCAGGGCTTACCAGTGGGCCGGTCAGCTTGGCGGGCTTTGTCAATTATCGGGATGGCATCACGAATACCTATAACACGCCGGCCGGCACCGATGTCTATGATGCGGATCCTTATACGACAGTGGACTTGCGCGTCAGCTGGACACTTCCGGATAGAGGTGTGACGGAGAACACGGTGCTTGGCTTGCAGGTGAATGATCTGTTTGATCAGGAGCCGCCCTTTTTTCCGGGATCGGATGGAATTGGCGGAAACTACAATCCGATCGGTCGTTACATTGCGGTGAATTTGCGGAAGTCATTTTAATCGTGCCGCACACATTTCCGGAAGTATCTTGCTCATGACCCGTGATGCCAGCATCCGCACACATGGGTTTGAGCCCGCGAAGCTTGCCATGGTCAGGCCCTGCCTCCAGGCCTTCATTGATCGTGGTGAGCTCGCGGGGATTGTGACCCTCACGTCCAAAGGGGGCGATATTATCCAATCCGAGACCCTTGGCATGAGCGATATCCAGACGGGCACGCGCATGCGATCCGACACCTTGTTCCGTATCGCCTCGATGACAAAGCCAATCACTTCGGTTGCTGCCATGATGCTGGTTGAGGAAGGCAGGCTTTCGCTTTCGGATCCGATCTCGCGATGGGTTCCCGAACTCGCCAGTCCACGCGTGTTGCGTCATGCCGCCGGCATGATCACTGATACGGTGGCCGCCAACCGCGAAATCACGGTGGAGGACCTTCTGACCCATCGCGCGGGCATTGCCTATGCGTTCTTTTCGGAAGGGCCCCTCCAGGAAGCCTATGATGCCACGCTCGGCAATCCTGCCATGAATCGCCTCACGCCCGATGAATGGCTGGCAGCGCTCGGCCAGTTGCCTCTGGCATACCAGCCGGGGGAGCGGTTTCATTATGGACATTCGACGGATGTGCTCGGTTTCCTGATTGGCCGGGTCGAAGGCAAACCGTTGCGACAAGTATTGCAGGAGCGAATATTCGCGCCTCTTGGCATGAAGGATACGGACTTCTGGATTCCCCAAGACAAACGACATCGTCTCGCTAACCTTTATGGGTATGACGCGCAGGCGGGCAAACTCGCGCAGGTCGAGGTGGAAATGTATGACGAGCCGCCGGCTTACACACCCGGCGGTGGCGGGCTGATCTCCTCTGCGCCGGACTATCATCGATTCGCCCGGATGTTGCTGGGGGGCGGCGCGTTGGAGGGAAGACGTTTGCTGCAACCTGCGACTGTGCAGCTTATGCAGAGAAACCGCCTGACCAAAGTGCAACGTGATGTGCCGTTCGCAGGCATGCCGCTTTGGCAGAAGAACGGCTTTGGGCTTGGCGTCTCGATCGCCGAAGATCCGGTCGACAATCCTTATGCTTGCGGGGCGCCAGGATCGATGACGTGGCCAGGTATTTTCGGCACCTGGTGGCAGGCAGATCCGGTCAATGACCTCGTGATGATCTTCATGATCCAGCACCAGGTCCCTGTTTCCGCCAGCTCTGGAGCCACGATCGCCACGGGACACGGCGCAGCCGGTCGGCGCGCTTTGCCCGAATACCAAAGGCGGACTTATGAGGCTCTTCAAAGCGATGTGTCAGCGATGACGCAGGAGGCCGGCGCATGAGGGCGTCCGTCTCTCCGATAGGGGGTGAGGCTGCGGCCGGGCTCGCCCGTGCAGTGCCTCTGACGCATCGCTACAAGGCGGCCTATGGCGCTGGCGCCATGGCGGATGGCATAGTCAGTGCCGGCTTCGGGTTTTTTCTGCTTTTCTACCTGACCGCTGTGTGCGGCATGTCAGGAACAATGGCCGGAACCGCCAAGCTCATCGCCTTGTTGGTGGATGCTGTGGCGGATCCCGCGATCGGATTGGCCAGTGACCGTATACGGTCGCGCTTCGGACGGCGGCTTCCCTTCATGGTGGGCGGACTTGTTCCGTTTGCCTGTGCCTTTGGACTCCTGTTTTCGATTCCGCCGTCGCTGACCGGTGCCCCGCTGTTTCTTTATGTCACCGCCTGTCTCATCGTGTTGCGTGTCTCGACATCCTGCTTCGTACTTCCATTCACGGCCGTCGGAGCGGAAGTCACAGATGACTATCGTGAGCGTGCGAGCATTGTGTCCTATCGGCTTACCTTCCAGAATGCGGGCATTCTGTGCGGCGTAGTGCTGGGGCTTGGCGTCTTCATGTCCGGCCCTGCGGGACTATTGGGACGTGAGAATTACATACCCTTCGCCTGGACATGCGCGGCAGCCATCGTATTGACGGGCTGCATAGCAATCGGCGCGGTTTATCGCGCTGGGCCGCGACTACATGCCCCGTCAGTTGACCAGACTCATTTTCTCGCAGGCTTCGTACGGGAAATGGTCGAGCTGTCACGCAACCGGTCCTTCCTTGTCCTGTTCGGGACGGTGTTGACCTATTTTCTCGCCTACTCCGCATCTGTGTCTCTGGCATTGCATGCGAGCCGGTATTTCTGGAAACTGGATTCCTTTGCGATCCAGATGGTTCTGCTGAGCACGACCCTTGGACCGCTGCTCGGGGCGCCCATCAGTGCATTTGCCTTGCGCTATATAGAGAAGCGCACGCTTTCCATTTGTGCTTTCCTGGCCATTTCGCTTTTCCTCATGTGGCCGCCACTTTTTCAATTATACGGACCGCATGCCCTGATGCCGTCCACAGCCGCCGTAGTCCTGTTCGTAAACGGACTTCTGGTCGGGACGGCGATCATGGTCGGGGGAATTGGCTTCCAGTCAATGCTGGCTGATACGGCAGACGAACACGAATACTTGTTTGGTGTCCGGCGAGAAGGTCTCTTCTTTTCCGGTCTGACCCTGGCGTTCAAGGCAGCCTCGGGTCTCGGAGGATTGATCGCCGGACTGGCGCTGGATGCGATTCAGTTTCCAACCGATATTGCCGCCAAGGGGCCGGATCTGGCGATTCCTCAGGAGGTGCTGGAGAAACTGGCCTTGATCTCCGGACCTCTACCAGCTGCTTTTGCTGCCATTTCCCCTTTGTTTCTGCTTGGATATCATCTGACGCGGAAGAGGCATGCGCGTATTATCCTGGCGCTGGAACAGCGCAAGCAAGAAAATGTCGACGCGGTGGGAGACCGCGGATAAATACGGGCCAGAGCGGCAGCGGATGGCAGTGCCCAAATTCACTATAGATAGATGTGAGGATGACAGGATGATCAGACTGGACGGACGAGTGGCCATTGTGACGGGCGCAGGCGGGGGGCTTGGACGCGCTCATGCCCATCTGCTTGCAGCGCGCGGGGCACGGGTCGTCGTGAATGATGTCGGCGCAGCTGCAGAGCAGGTGGTGCAGGAGATTGTCTCGGAGGGGGGTGAGGCCATTGCTGCAGTCGGCTCCGTAACGGATGAGGATTTTGTCCTGCAAATGGCAGCCGACGCGAAGCAGCGTTGGGGACAGCTCGACATTCTGGTCAACAATGCTGGCATCCTCCGTGACAAGACGTTCGCCAAGATGGACTTGGCTGATTTCCGGACCGTGCTGGACGTGCATGTCATGGGTGCGGTCAATTGCACGAAGGCCGTATGGGAAACCATGCGCGAACAACGCTATGGCCGTATCGTGATGACGACATCCTCCTCTGGCCTGTTCGGCAATTTCGGGCAGTCCAATTATGGCGCCGCGAAAATGGCGCTCGTGGGATTGATGCAGACCTTGGGGCTCGAAGGCGAGAAGTACGATATCAAGGTCAATTGCCTGGCGCCAACGGCTGCGACCCAGATGATGGAAGGGGTCTTGCCTGAACAGCAATTGTGCCTGTTGAGACCGGAATATGTCAGCCCGGCCATGCTGGCGCTTGTGCGTGAGGATGCTCCAACGCGCACCATTCTCTGTGCGGGTGCAAAAGGGGTCGAGGCCGCCCATATTTCAATGACGAAAGGCATCCATATCGCTGATGAAGATCAGATGCCGGAGGCGGTGGTCTCCAATTGGGACCAGATTCTTGATGCCGGGAATGCGTTCATTCCCAACAATGCGCTTGAGCAGAGTCGCCTGGAACTGGCCAAGGCTGGCTACGCGCCCGGCGACGCGCAGTGACGGAATTTGCCCTTCTGCCACTTAGAGGTTGGAAACGCATCTGGCGAGTGCTGGCAGTCATATTAACCGTCTGGGGGACGGCGCCAGCCTGTGCCCAGGAAGCGCCAGTGGTCGAGGCCCCCGCAGGCAATGTACGCGGGGTGCAATCTGGAGAGACGCGCGTTTTCCGGGGCATCCCTTATGCGCAGCCCCCTGTTGGGGAGCTGCGCTGGCGCGCGCCTCAGCCACTGCCTCGCTGGAGCGGTATCAGGGACGCGACGCAGTTCGGTGCGGCGTGTGTACAGCCGGCCCTTCCGGCGGGATTCGAGATTCAAGGGCCGATCAGCGAAGACTGTCTTTTCCTCAACATCTGGGTTCCGCCGAATGCGCAAGATGCGCCTGTGATGGTATGGATTCACGGGGGGTCATTGGTGAATGGAACGGGCAGGGACGCCCTGTATGACGGGACGCATTTTGCGGACGAAGGGGTCATTGTCGTTTCCATCAATTACCGCCTCGGCGCACTTGGCTATCTGTCCCACCCTGATCTCAGTGCCGAGACGGAGGATAACATATCCGGCAATTATGGCCTGCTGGATCAGATCCAGGCCTTGCGCTGGGTCCAGGACAATATTGCTGCCTTCGGAGGTGACCCCGGTAATGTGACCATCGCTGGGGAATCGGCAGGCGGCCTCAGTGTTGTCTGCCTCATGGCCGCGCCCTCGGCGCGTGGTCTGTTCGATCGGGCAATCGCACAGAGCGCCTACATGATCACTTTGCCGGAATTGCGAAACAGCACTTTCTCTGACCTGCCCTCTGCCGAGGCAATCGGCAAATGGCTCTCAGGCCAACTTGGCGCAGCCGATATCCGGGACCTCAGAGGCCGGAGTGCAGAAGCGATTTCCGAAGGGGCGATACAAGCAGGATATTTCCCGCTCCCCACCATCGACGCACGCACTTTGCCAGGCCAACTGGTGGACGTGTTTGACCGGGGCGAGCAGGCACTTGTCCCTGTGCTCGCAGGATTCAATGAAGGCGAAATCCGCTCTCTTCCGATCCTGTTACCCCCGGCACCTGCGAACGCAGCGAAATACAAGGAAGAGATCGAGGCCCGATATGGGGATCGCGCAGATGAATTTCTCGTGCACTACCCGGAAGACTCGATTTCCGAGAGCATGCTGGCTACTACGCGTGACGCCATGTATGGCTGGGCAGCGGAGCGCTTGGCTGTCAAACAGACGGAAATCGGCGCAAAGGCTTTTCTATACTTTTTCGATCATGGTTACCCGGCTGCTGATGAAGGAGGATATCACGCCTTTCATGCGTCCGAGATTCCGTTTGTGTTCGGAACTATGAATCTTACTCCGCCGCTTTGGCCAGCCATTCCAGAAACTCAGCAGGAGCAGCGCCTGTCGGATGCCATGCTCAGTTACTGGGCGTCGTTCGTGCGTGACGGTGTCCCGCGCGCGGTGGGGGAACCTGACTGGCCTCCCTATGGGGAGGGTCGAACCTATCTGGCATTCGAAGACCGCCCGCAAGCCCTCTCCAAGCCGCCAAATCGCTACGAGCTTCACGAGGCGGTCATATGCCGCCGGCGTGCGCAAGGGGGAGTTTCCTGGAACTGGAATGTTGGCGTGATATCGCCGCCCTTACCACCTCTGGCGCCCGTTTGCCGGTAATGAAAATGTTAGCAGAGGCAGGGGCAGGCGACCTAGCCGGTTGGTAATCTGTCTCACAAGCAATACACGCGACTTCGGAATTGCCGAGCCGGCATGTCTGTTCCGGGGCGGTGGCCAGGTGGAGGTAGATGAAGAGCGTGTACAGGGCTGCAGCCGGGCAATTTCCACGGGCTGGGTTTTTGACTTTGATGATCATATCCGAAGCATGGACACTAAAGTTTTGGTGCGTTCACTATCGAGTGGGAATGATGACCTTCTCCTGGAATGACGGTTGTTCCCAACCTGTCACTCCGAAAGTCCGTTCCTGGCGGCTCTATACACGCGGCCCAAACGCGGTAGAGTCGGACGCATGACCGATCTAACCGAAACGCTGAAACAGCTCTCCGCGCTTGGACAGGAGACCCGGCTGCTGGCGTTTCGGGCGCTCATGGAGGCGGGGCCGGACGGTTTGCAGGCAGGCGCCATTGCCGAACATCTGGACATCGCGCCAAACAAGCTGTCGGGGCATCTCAACATATTGGTGAATTCCGGGCTGGTCAGCGTCGCGCGTGATGGGCGCCGGATGATCTATACGGCCCGTATTGACGGCGTGAACCAGTTGCTCTCGGTGCTTGTGGACAATTGCTGCCACGGTCATCCGGAAGTGTGTGATCCGCTCGCCAGGAAATCGAAGGCAATTTGTTAAATCAATATTCGATAGAATATTGAAATAATGTCTATGTCGCGCTAAGGTCTTCCCAGAGTCGCACGGGAGGATGACATGCGAACTGGACTGAGGACATACACTACAATCGCTTTGGCAGGCATGGGACTGGCAGCATGCGCGGGCGCGCCGGACTCGGTCCGGGCCCCGGCCGACACTTCTGCCACAACCGGTGATCTGGAGCTGCGCGCCAGCGGCTCTGGAAACTGGGATATCGACTGTGTTGCCGTCACCGGACGGGGTGAGGCGAATGCCAGTGTGAAGGGGCGGGGCTCAACCAGCACGGACATGTTGTTTGTACGCGACGTCTCAAACGCCGCCTGCACCTACCAGACGGGGGCCTCGCCGGTCACCTTGAAGCTGATGGAGGAAGGGGTGGCCTGCCCGTTCGGCGCGTTTGAAAGCGGGATTTGCCAGACAATTCTTCCGGCTGAGACGAGTGGGACACTTCAATTTTCGGTGAAATAATGTTTAAGAACCGCAACGTGACTCGGGCGCGATGCGGGAGAGTGTATGCGACGAATTTTGTGGGTCTTCGCGCTGATGGCGCACATCTGCTTTGTTGCCGAGGCGGAGGAGGCCTTCCGGCTCAGGGATGCCGTAGACGCTCCGGCCTGGCTGACGCTCAAGGGAGAGACCCGCGTCCGCTATGAGACGCTGCAGGGGCAGTTTCGGGCCGGCGGCGAGGGCGGCGACCAATTGCTCCTGTTCCGCAGCCTTTTGCTGGCCGAGGCAGACACCGGCCCGGTCTCTTTCGGGGTCGAGGTGCAGGACAGCCGGACCTATCTGGCCGATGCCGGCACCCCGCTGTCCAGCAGCATCGCCAACCCGCTGGATTTTCTCCAGCTCTATGCCCGCATCGACGAGTTGCCGGGCGTTTTCGGGGAGGGCTCGTCCAGCAAGCTGACCCTTGGGCGGCAGACGGTCTCCATCGGCTCGAAACGCCAGATCGAGCGCGTCGATTTTGCCAATGTCATCAAGAGCTACAGCGGTGCGCATTTTGTCTCCACGGCAGCGCGGGGTAACGAACTCCATCTTGTCTATGTCGTGCCGACCGCGCGCTTTCCGGATGCGCGGCCTGCGCTGGATGACAATGAGCTGTCAGGGGATGAGGAACAATGGGAGCGGCGTATCTGGGGCGTGCATTATCGCCGCGCGGATATCCTGCCGGCGATGGCGCCAGGCCTCTGGGGCGAAGTGTTCGCCTACGGACTGGAAGAGCGGGATTCCGGCGACTTCCAGACGCCGGACAGGTCCTATTTCGCGCCGGGCTTTCGTCTCTACCGGAAGCCTGTTTCCGGACAGTGGGACATTGACCTTGAGGGCGCCCTGAGGCGCGGCAGCCGCTACGCCTCCAGCGCTCCATCGGACACGCAGAGCCTTGAGGTGGAAGCGTCCATGCTGTTTGCGGCGTTCGGGTATACGTTTGATACGCCGTGGCAGCCGCGTTTTGCGTTGGAATATTATTATGCCAGCGGCGACGAGGATCCGTTTGACCTCAATTATGACCAGCATGAGCGCCTTTTCGGATCGCGGCGCACGGACCTCAACAATACAAGCATTCACGGGCCGCTGACTCCGGCCAATCTGAATGCGCCAGGCTTCCGGGTGGAGGTGAAGCCCAATGCCCGATGGGATGCCCGGTTCTACTATCATGCGGCACATCTGGCGTCGAAGACCGACAGCTGGGTCATTGCCAAGCTGCGGGATCCGTCCAGCCAATCCGGCGATTTCATCGGACACACGCTGGATGGGCGGGCACGCTACTGGGTGCTGCCGGACAGTCTCCGCCTGGAACTCGGCGCCTCCGCCCTGATCTATGGCGAATTTGCCAAAGACGTGCCGGGTGGTCCAGATGGGGACGGCACACTGTTCGGATACGCACAACTCACCTTTACCTTCTGAGGAGCCATCATGGGAAATTTTGAACGCTATCTCTCCGTCTGGGTGGCTTTGGCCATTGCGGCAGGCATTGGTCTTGGCCAGGTCGCGCCGGGCGTTTTCGGCGTCCTTTCCTCAATGGAATATGCCAATGTCAATTTTCCGGTGGCGCTGCTGATCTGGGCCATGGTCTGGCCGATGATGATTGGCGTGGACTTTGCCACGCTGAAGGATGTGGGCGACAAGCCGAAAGGCCTGATCATCACCCTGGTCGTGAACTGGCTGATCAAGCCTTTCACCATGGCGGCGCTGGGCGTCCTGTTCTTCCGCTATGTGTTTGCAGATCTCATCCCGACCTCGGATGCGGATGGATACATTGCGGGTCTTATCCTGCTCGGCGCGGCGCCGTGCACGGCCATGGTCTTCGTCTGGTCGCAGCTGACGCGCGGGGACCCGAACTATACGCTGGTCCAGGTCAGCGTGAATGATGCGGTCATGGTGTTCGCCTTTGCGCCTATCGTGGCGGTGCTTCTGGGCGTCACGGATATCAGCGTACCGTGGGAAACCCTGCTTCTGTCGGTCGCGCTCTATGTCGTTATTCCGCTCGTCGCCGGCGTGTTCGCCCGCAGCCTGTTGCTTCGGCATGGCGGCGAAGTGGCGCTGGAACGCTTCCTTGCGCGCGTGAAACCCTTCTCCGTCATTGGCCTGCTGGCCACGGTCGTCCTGCTATTCGGCTTTCAGGGCAGGGTGATCCTCGCCGATCCCCTTGTGATCGGCCTGATTGCCGTGCCGATCCTGATCCAGTCCTATGGCATTTTTGCGCTCGCCTATGGCGCCGCCTGGGCATGGAAAGTGCCCCACCGGATTGCGGCGCCGTGTGCCATGATCGGCACGTCGAACTTCTTCGAACTGGCGGTTGCGGTTGCGATCAGCCTGTTCGGCCTGAATTCCGGCGCGGCGCTCGCGACCGTGGTGGGCGTGCTGGTCGAGGTGCCGGTCATGCTCTCGCTCGTCGCCTTTGCCAACCGTACACGGCGGGCATTTCCGGAAAGCTGAGAGGGCGGCATGTATGCAACCTATTCCCGGAAACCGGGTTGATCCTCTTTGAGGAGGCATAATCATGACCCGCAAGACACTCGACCATCTCGCCTATCCCCGTACGACCGCGAAAGAAGCTGAGGAGATCCAACAGTCTGCCGACCGGCGCCGCGTGCAGATGGTGCCCGGCAAGGGGCCGGCCGAGCCCCCGAAGGAAGACCCGGTGAGCCATTTCAAGGGGGATGACGAGCCGGTGGTGCTGGGCGCCCGGACGGACCGGCTACCGGAAATGACCGAAGATCCGACGGAAAATGATGAAGCGGAGGAAAGCTGACCTCCGAGGTCAGCGACGGAGCGCGGTTTCCAGATCCGCCAGTGACCGATCACGGCTCAGGCGCGAGGCCGCGTTCCGGTTGAGTCTGTCGAGGAAGGTTTCCGTCCACCAATAGACATTTCGCTTCAATATCTCGGTCCACATCGCCTGATGGCGCTCGATACGCTCTTCCAGGGACATGCTGACCGCCGTGCGAATGGCTTCGGCGATGGAGGTCGGGTCATATGGATTGATAATGAGCGCGCCGCATTTCAGCTGTTCGGCCGCGCCGGCTGATTCTGAAAGTATCAATACGCCGGGGTCTTCAGGGTCCTGAGCGGCAACATATTCCTTTGCCACCAGGTTCATCCCATCAATCAGGGGCGTCACCAACCCGATGGCTGCCTGACGATAGAGACCGGCGAGATAGTCGCGGGGCACAGCCCGGTGAATGTACTGGATGGGGATGTAGCCGAGTTCGGCAAATTCGCCATTCACTTCGCCTGTGATCTGTTCGAGTTCGTGCCGGATTTCCTGATATGCCTCGACATCTTCCCGCGTAGGCGAGGCGATCTGGAGCAGGGTCAGCCGGTCGCTGTCATCGGCCTGGTCTTCGAGGAAGCGCTGGAAGCCCCGGAATTTGTGGGGAAGCCCTTTCGAATAATCGAGCCGGTCCACACCGATCAGCAGCTTCTGGCGCGGATCAATCTGGGGAGAGGTGACCTCCTGAGACTCCGCCGTCTGCCGGAATTTCTCCACATCGATACCGATCGGGAAGCTGGCCGCCCAGATATCCTGACCTTGGCTGCGAATACGGCCATCCGACAGGACCTGACCGCCAAAGATGGTCCGGCAGACTTCCAGCATGGCCGAGACGTCCCGCTGGGTCTGCAGTCCGACCAGATCATAGGCTGCAAGCCAGTCGAGCAGCATTTCCTTGTGGGAGAGGGCGTGGAGATTGCTGGAAGACGGGAAGGGCGTGTGCAGGAAGAAGCCGATCGGATTGGTCACGCCGAGTTTGCGCAATTCGGCGGCCAGCGGAATAAAATGGTAATCGTGGATCCAGATGACATCGTCATCTTCCAGCAAATCGACCGACGCTTCCGCCATCTTCCGGTTGACGCTGGTATAAGCTGCGAGCTGTCCATCGGCCACGTCCAGTAGGTCCGCGCGGCCATGAAAGAGCGGCCACAGGACGGAATTGGCATAGCCCAGATAGTAATTGTTGTACTCTTCGGCGGGTAGGTGCAGCGCGTAGCGGTCGAAGCTGGCACCTTCATAGGATTTAAGCGTTTGTCCTGTCGTCTCGTCTTCGTCCAGCTTCGCCCCGATCCAGACCCCACCGCGCCGATCCATTGCTTTGCCGAGGGCGACGACGAGACCGCCGGAGGGGGATGTTCCAAGGGGCAAACGGTTCGAATAAACAACTAATCTCGACACTGTATCCTCATCTCATTTGGTAGGCCCGACGGCATTAACCAAGCAACTCGTCAGAACCGGAAAAGTTGCGCGAAGGTGGAAGGTGTGAGCAGCAAATCTGTGTCTCTTTGCAATGCTTTTCAAGACGCGAGATAGGGTGTGTAGGGATGGGTTTGACGAAAAGAGGGATTAAGCCCGGAGTTTGTTGGAGAATTTCGCCGAGTGCGACCCTGTCTGCTTCCGAAAACGAATATTGGGGTCTTGCCGAAATTCTGCGGTAGCACTCAAGACAGTCATGATGCGTGCTACCAGCGGTAAACAGGCTCAGGGGATATAACATGAATTAGCCACGAATAGGTGCGCGCGCCTTTAGCAAAATATTCGAGTGGCCATCGATTGTAGTAGTGGCTATCACAAAGAGGGAGGAGTCGACAGAATGACGTCATCACCTGTCGTGCCGACTGAAATGCGCGTGTCTTACAGACTGGTGTCTGCGCTGACCTACGCCATGTTCTTCATGTTCGCGATGACCACCGATGCCGTGGGCGAGATCATCAAGATTGCCCGCGTCGACATGAGTTTGAGCAATACCCAGGCCAGCGCGTTCCACTGGGCCACCATGATTGCCATTGCTGCCAGTGGCATCGGTCTCGGATTCCTGGCGGACCGGTTCGGTCGCAAGAGAACGATCATTGGCGGGCTCGCCCTGTACGGACTGGCCAGCGCCCTGTTCATGACTGGACACGCCTTCCAGCTCTATCTGACGCTCTTGTTTGTTACGGGCCTGGCCATCGGTGTCTTCAAGACGTCCGCGCTGGCATTGGTGGGCGACCTTGCCAGTTCCACCGGCGATCACACCTCCCGCATGAATGCGGTGGAGGGGTTCTTCGGGGTCGGCGCCATTGCCGGACCTTTGCTGGTCGTCTGGCTGACCGGACAGGGCCTGTCCTGGACGTGGCTCTATATGATCGCCGCCGGCCTGTGTGCAGTCATGATCCTTGTCGCCCTGTTGACAGATTACCCGCCCATGTCGGGTGAGACGCAAACGCCCGCCTCTGTCCGCCATACGTTGTCCTTGCTCGGCAACCCTCACGCGCTCGGTTTCTCACTGGCCATTGCGCTTTATGTGGCGTGTGAAGTCGCAATCTTCGTCTGGCTCCCGACCTTTCTGGATGGGTTTGCTGGGACAGAACTCGCCATGTTGTTCGCGGCCTATGCCGTGATGATTTTCTTTGTCCTGCGCACGGTGGGCCGTTTCCTCGGGGCTTTTGCGCTGCGCTATATCGACTGGAAGCCCGTCATGATGGTATTCACCGCCATCATCTTCGCCTGTTTCCTTGCCAGCGCCTTGCTCGGCAAGACGGCTGCAGTCTTCCTGCTGCCCCTGTCGGGCCTGTTCATGTCGATGATCTACCCAACCCTCAATTCCAAGGGGATCAGCTGTTTTCCCAAGAGCGACCACGGCGCAATTGCGGGCCTGATCCTGTTCTTCACAGCCGTCTCTGCTGCCTTTGCGCCTCTCATGATGGCCGTGGTCAGTGACACATTTGGGCAGGGAGACATGCGTATAGGCTTCCTGCTCGCGACAGGCTTTGCGGGCCTGCTGTGCCTGATGGGAATCGTGAACTGGATGGCCAATCCTGCCGGGTCAGCGCTCGCCGCCGCCGATCATTCCGAATACGCAAAAGGGACAGGATGAGCCGTAGTACCGCGCCCATTCCCGCGCCTCACGCGCAGCCCTTCCAGGCGGGCGTACAGCATCCGGACCTGTGGCTCTGGGATTCCTGGACGCTGCAGGGGGTGGAGGGAGGCTTGCACCTCTATTGTCTGCTGACGGGGCTTGAGCACATGTTTGGTTCAAGCCTGGTTGACCATCACATGTCGAGGGGTATGTTGTCATTGCTCGGACCGTACACAGAACAGGCCTCTCCGGGAAAGCAGCTCAGCTTTCCAATGATACGCAATCTCGATGTGACGCCAGCCTTCAGGCCTGCATAAAGCCGCCGCTTGACCCACGTACGATGAGCTGGGTCGATGTCAATTCAGAGTCCACGGTTTCGCCAGCCAATTGGGCGAGCAGTTTCTCTACCATCAACTGGCCACCCTGTGCGATGTTCTGGTCGATTGTGGTCAGGGACGGGGTCGCCATGCCGGCTTGCGCAATATTGTCATATCCGACGACCGCAATGTCTTCCGGGACCCGAACCCCCCGCGTATTCAGTGCCAGCAAGGCTGACATGGCCAAGACATCAGAGGCTGCAAAGATCGCGTCAAATTTTCTCCCCGATTCGAGCAATTGAATCACGCCTTCAAAGGCATTCTTGGCGCCGAACTCGACCTCCAGGATCAGATGTTCGTTCCAGTCCTGGCCGTGCTCTGCGTGCGCCTTGAGAAAGCCCTGATGGCGCAGCTTCACTTCCGGAAGGTTGACCGGGCCAAGGAACAGGATTTGCTGGCGTCCGAGCGAGAGGAGGTGGTCCGCGGCGAGGCGACCGCCCTCCACATTGTCGCTGCCGACGAGTGTGTAGTTCATGTCGCCTGCACGGCCGCCCCAGACGACCACTTTTCGGGCGAGTGGGCCGATTTCATCAAGCCTGCCCGCCATGCCTGCCTGGCCAATCACAATCAATCCGTCGGCCTTGCCCGTCTGTAGCAAGCGGCGTTCGGCAATAGTTTCATCGTCACGCGGTATACTGACGATCAGATCATACCCCTTCTCGGCGGCGGCCTGGCTGACCGCTCCGACCATTTCCAGATAGAAGGGATCCGCAATGGTCTGGCCCGATTCCGGCCGCAGCGGGATCACCATGCCGATGGCTTCGGAGGATTGCCGGCGGAGGTTGCGCGCCGAGGCATTGACGGCATAGCCGGTCTCTGCCGCGATGTTCAGGATCAGGCGTTTGGTTTCTTCCTTGACGAGGGGGCTGTCATTCAGGGCGCGCGATACGGTGGACACATCCACGTCCGCAAGCTTGGCAAGCTCTGCCATCGTCATCTTGCGAGGCGGAAATGCAGCAGCATCGTTCATGTGGCTCATATCTCTCCCTTTGCAGGGTCCCAATCGCTAAAGCGCAGCGATTACGGGTTGAATTGGCTTATCCAAGAATTTTGTCCGACATACAGCGTTGCGTAGCTAACATCAATCAAGAGGCGAATGCAGAAAAATACCGTTCATTCCTACATGAATACTTGGTCTATCGCCTCTTCAAATGGTGAAAACATCCCTTGCGTCTTTTATAGGCGGGAGGCCCTCAGAAGCGATATCTGAGCGTTACTATCGCCAACATTCCATTGACCGAGCGGACGACGATAACATCCGGTGCGCCATCGCCATCCGTGTCAAAGACGCGGCCACTCTTGGCTTCCGTGAACAGGACTTCGTCGAAGACATTGTTCACCCCAATCGACAGGGTGAGCGGTCGGGTGTCACTATTGCGGCGCCTTCATTTGGATCGCCGTTTCCCCCAAACCTGAGCTGATGACGCTTGTCTGTCGTAACGACACCCCGTCTAATTGCCAGCAAGCAGGAAGACCAAATTCAGAGGACGCGCATAATGCCAGGCACCAACCTTCTCTCGGACATCAAGATTGCAGACATGACCACGGTCATTTTTGGCCCATATTGCACGCAGACCTTGGCCGACATGGGCGCCGACGTTGTGAAGGTTGAACCGAAAGGCGGGGATGATTTCCGCAATGTCGGAAAGCCGGCCAACAATCGCAGCATGGGCCCGTGCCATTTGACCATCAATCGCGGTAAGCGCTCTGTGGTCTGGGATCTCAAATCCGATGCGGGCCGGGCGGCCATTCGCGAACTGATCGGCCAGAGCGACGTCTTCATTCACAATATCCGCCCCGACGCCGTGGCGCGCCTCGGACTCACCTTTGAAGAGGTGAAGGCGATCAAACCGGACATCGTCTATGTCCATTGCCTCGGCTTCGGCTCCGACGGGCCCTATGCGGGCCGGCCAGCCTATGATGATCTGATCCAGGGGCTATCGGGTGCCACGATGTTGCTTCCCAAGGTCGACGGCAATGAGCGTCCGCGATTCATCCCCACGGCCTTTGCCGACAAGGTTTCCGGCATGCACGCCATGTACGCCACGCTGGCGGCCCTGCATCATCGCGACCGGACGGGCGAAGCGGTACATGTCGAAGTCCCGATGTTCGAATGCGTCACGCACTTCCTGCTGGAAGAACATTTCTACGAGGCCGAGTTCGATCCGCCGGTCGGCCCCTTCCTGTACCAGCGCCAGGTCGACCCGTCCCGCCAGCCCTTGAAAACGTCCAATGGATGGATCGTGATTGCGCCCTATGTCGATGCGCGCTGGATCAAGCTGTTCGATGTCATGGGGGCGTCGGAAGAATTGCAGGATGAACGGATTGCGGACCGGAAAGGGCGTTTCTTCAATCAGGATTACATGATGGGGCGGGTGCAGGAATATTTTGACAAGCAGACGACCGAATACTGGCTCGATGCGCTCGGCAAGGCCGACATCCCCGCCGCCCGCGTCAATGATTTCCCGGACCTGCAATCAGATCCCCACCTCGTCGCAACGGGCTTCTTCCAGCGCCGTGAACATCCGACCGAGGGCTACTATTGGGAAACCCAGCCGCCGGTCACTTTCCGCGGCGCGCCTCAGCGCGAGATCACGCCGGCCCCGCGCATTGGTGAGCATACAGAGCTTGTGTTGTCTGAGCTCGGGCTGGGCGTCGACTAGCTCCCGCCATCCACGGTAATCACGGAGCCGGTCGAGAAGCTGGCCGCGTCGCTGAGCAGGTAAAGCGCTGCCGACACGATTTCCTCCGGCCGTCCGGGCCGGTGAAGCGCATTGTCTGCGGTCTGGCGGGCTTCCTCGGTCCAGGCCTCTGCAATGTCGGTCAGGAAAGGTCCGGCGCAGATACAGTTTACGCGCACCTCCGGCGCATATTCCTTCGCCATGCCGATGGTCATCGCGTTCAGGCCCGCTTTTGCTGCGCTGTAGGGAACCACTTGGGCGAGCGGCTGGAGCGCGGCGACCGAGGAGATGTTGAGGATGCTGCCAGAGCCTTGCGCTTTCATCCTTTGCCCGATCACGCTGGCCAGACGATAGGGGCCTTTGAGATTGAGATTGAGCACACTGTCATACAGGCTTTCCGGAACTTCGTGGCTCGCCATGCGCGGCCCCATTCCGGCATTGTTGATCAGGATATCCACGCGCCCGAATTCGGCATAGGCAATCTCGATCAGCCGGTCGATCTCGTCCCATTTTCCGCAATGCGCGCCAATCGCCAAGGCCTGCCGACCAAGTCCGCGAACTTCCTCGGCCACTTTCTCGCACGCCTCGACCTTTCGGCTGGCCACGATGATATCCGCGCCGCGCTCAGCGAGCGCTTTCGCCATCTGGTATCCCAGCCCCCGGCTGCCCCCGGTGACCAGCGCGACCTTGCCGTCGAAATTCAGCAATGGATCATTCATGACATTCCCTCCGTATCTTTTGCGAGAAGCTTAAGGCCAGCCGGTTGCGACGCCAGCACTGTCCTCGCGGCAGGCGGTCAGAGAAAATCGTTCAGATCTCCGATGAACTGGTCGAACTTGTCATGATGGAGCCAGTGGCCGGCATCCTTGTAGAGTTTGACGCTCGCAGTGTTGAACTTGTCGATGCGGCCATCCTCTGCCGGGTTCGAGGCCCAGCTTTTCTCGCCATAAAGCAGCAGGGTGGGGCAGGTGATTTCGCCCCACAAATGCTCCAGGTCTTCCTGCGCCATGTCATAGGGCGGGAAGGTCCGGAAATAATTGTCGAACTTCCAGGACCAGGTGCCGTCCTCATTCTGGCTGATGCCATGAACAGTCAAATGGCGTGCCTGTTCATCGCTGAGATAGCTGTTTTCTTCCTTCATGCGCGTATACGCATCTTCGAGAGTCTCATACCGTTTGGGCACCCGACCAGCCATGCTGCGCTTGGAATCGATCCATTCGCGCATCCGATCGCCAATCGGACGGCCGAACCGTTCCTTCAGCATGGTAGGCGACGGGCCGAGGCCCTCGATCGCCACCAGCTTACGGACATTGTCCGGATAGATGCCGGCATAGCGGAGAGCGATATTCCCGCCATAGGAATGGGCGACGATCGTTACCGGGGCGAGTTTCTTCTGGTGGATCAATTGCGCAAAATCATAGACGCAGGCGCGCGCGGAATACTCGCCATCGGCTGACCAGGCGCTGTCGCCATGCCCCCGGAGGTCCGGGGCAATGACATGCCAATCCTTTCGGAGTTCCTGCGCCACCCAATCCCAGCTGCGGCAATGGTCCCGGCCGCCATGCAGCAGGATCAGGGGCGGAGCTGTCTCATTGCCCCAGTCGACATAGTGTAGCCGGAGGCGTTGCGAAATGTAGGTTTGGGAAGTCGGTCCGTATATCATGCCGCCATAGTCACGAGCCTCGCCGGGCTTGTCCAGACACTCCGTTGGGGCAGGGATCGCGCCTTGGTCAACGGGGCGTTAAGAGCGCGCCAAAGGTATACGCCCTGCATGGCGCCCTTAACCAAATGATGCTAATAATAGAAATTCCATGGGACAGATTCGCTCAAAAGGCGAATGGTAAGAGGGTGTTAAAGCTTCTCACATAATCTGGTCCTCGCGTGAACATAGCCAGGACGGGTGACTATGTTCTAAGAAAGCGCATTGGGAGGGGCAGCATGAAAGCGGTCGCCAGACATCTGAAAGAGTCCGACCTTGCTCGCATGAGACGGGGAGTAAAATTGGGGGAAGCGCTGCGTGAAGCCTACGCGTCAATTCTCGCCGAGCCTTGCCCGGACTCCATGTTGAAACTCCTGGAACAGCTTCGTGCCGAGGAAGCTCAACGGCAAAACACCGAAGACTAGCCGCTATTCTGTCAGCTGAAGTGCTGGGGAATGTCGGCGTCGAGCGAGAACATCTCTGCCTGATCCAGCCGTTTTCTCGCCAGATCTTTCACCATTTCATAGCGCTTCTGGGCGTCTTGGGCCGACAAGATATGTGTCCGTGTTCGTTCGCTGGATATTTCCAGAGATTTCAGTGTCTTTCCTAAGAGAGGGAGTCTCCAGACCATCACCATCCTCCTGCTTCAAGGTTGTACGCAAGGAACCGGAATTCCACGCAACTGCACACCTTTTCCGCCCGAGGGACTGGAACGTCTGACGCGTCACCTTTCACCGCTTCGGTCGGAATAAGTTAACACTACCCCGAAATCAGCCGTCAGGCGAGTTACTTTTCGATAATTCATCCCATGCGGGATCAGATGGCCTGTGATGTGGCCATCGTCCCTGTTCATTGACGATATTTGAAGCGGCCTAACGGCGGCCCGTCGGATTGTCCGGCGTGGCTTCATCTGTGCGTGGCAGCTGAACGGCGCCAATGGTGCCGAAGATCTGCTCCCAGAAGCCAAGTTCGCGTCCGCGGGTCGGAGTTTCGCGTGAGGCGTAATTGACAATCTGGCCGGCTGTTTCGTCATATTCGACGACTTCCTCGACCTTGTCGTCCTCGCCGAACCGGATCGCGACGACGCTGCGCGACTTCACCTTTGGATTCAGGTAAGCGACCCGCTCCTGAAGTTCGGACATGTAGATCCAGGTGTTCTCGTCGAAGATGCTTGTGGTCGAAGGCGAGCCGAGCTGGGCCAGCACGCTGGAGCGAGTGTCCTCGCCGGGCTTCATTTCGCGCGGCTGGGCTTCGTCTGCCACATAGCCGTGATAGTCGCGCGACGGCGTCAGGCAAGCTGTAAGAGGCAGAGCCAGTAGTGACAGTGCCAGTATCGCGCATCGCGACATAGGACTACTCCTGTTATTTCGTCCTGAAAGACCTAGCTGTTGGTGGCCGGTCTTGGCAAGCGGAGGAGTGCAGGTGTGGTCGGGTTTCGCAAACTCTGGGACAGTCAGGGCGCCCAGGCCCGGACCTCGGCGCGCGCGCTGTATGCCGATCTGGCGACGGCTGCCCTGAACGCGCCCCTGTACGAACAGGGCGCTGCGCAGGACACTTTCGAAGGCCGCGCGGCCATGATTACCGCGAATACAACCCTGGTCATGTGGCGATTGAAGCGGATTGATACGCCGCTGGCGCGCAAGATCGCCGAACGGCTGAACGGGCTGGTGCTGGATGGATTCGATGCGGCCTATCGGGAACTGGGCGTCGGTGATTCGTCGATTGCCCGTAAAGTCCGCAAGCTGGCGGAAATCCATTATGGGCTGGGAAAGGCCCTGACAGAGGCGCTGAATTCGCCCCAATCTGATCGGATTGGGGCTGTCACAGACTGCGTGAAGCGGAATGCCGTAAGTCAGGATGACAAGGACTCCATGCTGGCCGCCTATTTACTACACAATGCAGGGCGTTTCGAAGCGGTGGAGGACGACGACGTGCTTGCCGGCAAACTGGCCTGGACGCTTCCCGGCGCAGATTAGCCATCCTTCACATCCACGGCGTTGCCAAGGTTCGAGGCGCACCGTAAACACCGGAAAGTATTCCGAAGGAACTCGTGGAGCACGAAAGCCCGATGGCCCAAGGCCTAATTCTCGCAATTGACGCAATGGGGGGCGACGCAGCCCCGGAAGTAACAGTCGCGGGAGCGGAGCTGTTCCTCGCCGCGCGTCCCGATGCGTCCGTGCGGCTGCATGGCGACGAAGCCCAGCTGAAACCCCTGCTGTCCAAATCGTCCGACCGGATCGAGATTGTCCACACCGATCTCTATGTGACCAGCGATATGAAGCCCAGCCAGGCCCTCCGGCGCGGCAAGGGGTCTTCGATGTGGAACGCGATTCATGATGTGAAAGACGGCGCCGCGCATGCCTCCGTATCCGCAGGCAATACTGGCGCGCTGATGGCGATCTCGATGCTTGTCCTGCGCAAGATGGACGGGGTCCACCGCCCGGCTATGACCGCCGCATGGCCGACGCTTCGCGGGCGCAGTGTCGTGCTGGATGTCGGGGCCAATCTCGAAGCCGACGCCGCGCAGCTCGTGACCTTTGCCATTATGGGCGAAGCCTATGCGCGCGCGATCCTGGGTATCGAGAAGCCGACCATCGGCATTCTCAATATCGGCTCGGAAGAGATGAAGGGCCATGACGAAATTCGCGAAGCGCATGAGTGGCTGCGCAATTCCGGGCTCGATCTCGCCTATCATGGGTTCATAGAAGGCGATGACATTTCGTCCGGCACGGTCGACGTTATCGTGACGGACGGGTTCACCGGAAACGTGGCGCTCAAAACAGGCGAAGGCGTAGCCCGAATGCTTGGCATGCGCGTGCGCGAAGCCCTGACCGGCGGCATCCTGTCCAAGATCGGTGCCTTGCTCGCCATGGGCGGGCTCAAGCAATTGCGGGAACAGATGAATCCGAGCAACGTAAACGGCGGCGTGCTGTTGGGGCTTGGCGGCATTTCGGTGAAGAGCCATGGCGGCACTGACAGTCGGGGCTTTGCCCAGGCCTGCAAACTGGCCGCCGACCTTGCCGCAAGTCACTTCAGGGATGAGGTTGCAGCCAATCTCGAGAAAATCAGACAGAAGGGTATGGCGGCCGAATAGGCCGTCCTATTGATAGGCAAGACATGGCGCGGCGCAGTTTTATCCGTGGAACCGGCAGCTATCTTCCTGAGAAGGTTCTGACCAATGACGATCTGTCCAAAATGGTCGATACGACCGATGACTGGATCGTGGAGCGCACGGGCATTCGCCGGCGGCATATTGCAGCCGATGGCGAACTGACGTCGGACATTGCGACGGCAGCGGCCAAGCAGGCGCTTGAGGCGGCTGGCCTGCAGGCCAGCGATGTCGACCTGATCGTTCTCGCTACAACCACACCTGACCAGACGTTTCCGGCGACGGCGACCGCCGTTCAGGCAAAGCTCGGAATCGACAAGGGTGCGGCCTTTGACGTCCAGGCTGTGTGTTCGGGATTTCTGTTTGCACTGGCCACAGCCGACTCGATGTTGAAGCAGGGCCTGTTCAACACGGCGCTGGTGATCGGCGCTGAAACCTTCACCCGTATCCTAGACTGGTCCGACCGCGGCACCTGTGTCCTGTTCGGGGATGGCGGCGGCGCCATCGTGATACAGGCCGAGGAATGGACCGGTGCGGACGATGCCGGAATCATCACGCATCACATCAGGACGGACGGTACGAAATCCGACCTGCTTTATGTTGATGGCGGGGTCAGCTCCACCGGCACGATTGGCCATGTCCGCATGGAAGGCAATCGGGTGTTCCGCCATGCGGTTGCGAACATTTCATCAGCCATCCAGGCCGTGCTCGACGAAACCGGGCTGACCTCTGAGCAGATCGACTGGTTTGTTCCCCATCAGGCAAACAAGCGCATTCTCGATGCGGTCGCGAAGCGGATGAAGATCGACGATGATAAAGTGATCATCACGGTGGACCAGCATGCCAACACATCTGCTGCGTCCATTCCACTAGCGTTGAACCATGCCGTGCGAACGGGTCGGGCCAAACCGGGCGATCTGATTCTCTCAGAGGCGATGGGCGGTGGATTTTCCTGGGGCGCAAGCCTTTTCCGCCTCTAGCCTGTTTGGCAAAAATCAGCATTATCAAAGAACTGACGCAACGGCTTTGCTAGGAATCCGTTAACGAAACGCGTCTAATCATTAACCAGAGCGGGAGAATCCCATGAGCAACCAGACCGTCACCAGGGCAGAAGTCACGGACGCCATCGTCCGCGAAGTCGGTGTGACACGCCAGGAATCGTCAGACTTGCTGGACAGAACGCTGGAACTGATCGGCTCGGCCCTGGAGACAGAGGACGAGGTGAAGCTCTCCCGCTTTGGCAATTTCGTGGTGCGATCAAAAGCACCCCGGGAAGGCCGCAATCCGAAAACCGGGCAGGAAGCCGTGATCGCCGCACGCCGCGTTGTCACCTTCCGCCCTTCACCAATGTTGAAATCATTGGTGGACCACAAATAATCAGGAAGGATTCCCCATGTCGGCAAGCCGGGCCCGTATCACCAAATCAGCTCAAGCATTCCGCTCCATTGGAGAGGCGGCCGGAGAGCTTGGGCTCGAAACGCATGTGATCCGATATTGGGAAACCAAATTCACCAAGGATGTCCGCCCGATCAAGCGCGCCGATGGGCGCCGTATGTTCCGGCCCCAGGACCTCGACGCGCTCCGCGCCATCCAGATCCTGGTGCATGAAAAGGGTCTCACGCTGAAGGGTGCCAAGGCCCTGTTGGCGGAGCAGGGCGTTCCGGCCGTGCTGTCCGGGGCGGCCACGCTGGGCACCAGCCCGGCGCGCGAGCTTCAAAAGACGGTGGCTGACGCCTTCAAGGCCGATGTTTCCAGCGAGCCCTCCGGGGAGTCCCGGGAGCGCCTTGAGGACACGCTGGTCGGGTTGAAAGACCTGAAGGCGCGGCTGGATGCGGTTCGCCAAACTCGCGCAGCCTGAACCCACATAAGACATTGCGGAAACAGGGTGGCTTGGGTACAAGCCGCCGGAGTCGGAGCGTGGCGCAGCCCGGTAGCGCACTCGCCTGGGGGGCGAGGGGTCGTAGGTTCGAATCCTATCGCTCCGACCATTTCCAAACAGGGCCGTATTGCCCGGTGCCGGCAGTCCTGTCTGCTTATTATCCCACAGAGTTGAATTGTTCGGTGTACCGCGTGGCGACGTGGACAATGACAACCGTTGCGGCATGTGAGACCAGACCCACGGTCCACCAGATCAAGGGCCACTTCATCACGAACGTATCACCGCCGATGCCTATGCTGATGCCGAGGAAGACAAAGACCCCAATCACATAGCCTGAGAGGTGGATCCAGAAGGAGAGGCGGATTCCTGCCCGGACCTTTTCATTCTGGCGTTCAACCATCCTTGTGGCTTCAGCCTCCTGATCAAGCGACAGGGCGATGACATCGACATTATATGCCGCCGCCAGCGCCTTGAGCGATTCCTGCGAGGCCGGCTCGCCGTTTTCGATACGCTGGATGGTGCGAAGGCCGATCCCGGCGAGGTCGGCGACGTGTTCCTGCGACCAGTGGCGCTCTTCGCGCCAGCGCTTTATCTTGGCAGCATCAGCTTTGAAGGACATGTTTTTCTCCTGGGTGCGTTCGTTATCAGATGAACCCAAAAGACTGCAACTGGCGGCGTTCCTCCACGCCAGACAGGCGTCACGACCCCGCCACGGGGCCGTCAGCTTGCCGCCAGTGCATTAAATTCAAGGATGTATCAGCGGATCAGGCTCTACTCGTCCTTCAGATCGACGCCTTCGACCTTGCCCATTGCAGCCAGCGCGAAGGCGAAATCGAGCGCGACATCCTTCAGGCCCTCAAACCGGCCTGAAGCGCCGCCATGGCCGCCTTCCATCTCGATGCGCAGGAAGTAGGGACCGCCATTCGGGGCGTCGTGGCGCAGGCGCGCGGCCCATTTGGTCGGCTCCCAATAGGTCACACGCGGATCGGACAGGCCGCCGGTGATGAGCATCGGCGGATAGGGCCGGTCGGCGACATTGTCATACGGGCTATAGGCCATGATCGTGTCGTAATCCTCGGCCGAGATGAGCGGATTGCCCCATTCCGGCCATTCCGGTGGGGTCAGCGGCAGGCTTTCATCCGACATCGTGTTGACGACATCCACGAACGGGACAGCGGCGATGATGCCCCCAAACAATTCAGGGTCCATATTGGCGACTGCACCCATCAGGAGACCGCCAGCAGATCCGCCATAGGCCACGATGTTGCCTTCAGACGTATAGTTCTGGTCGACGAGGTAATGCCCCGCAGCGATGAAATCCTTGAATGTGTTCGGCTTCTTCTCAAGCTTGCCATCGAGATACCATTGGTAGCCCTTGGACATGCTGCCGCGGGGATGCACGATAGCGTAGATCACGCCGCGGTCCACTAGGCTGAGCCGGCTGGTCCGGAAGTCAGCCGGATAGGTGATGCCGTAAGAGCCATAGCCGTAGAGCAGCATCGGCGCCGATCCGTCGACCGGTGTCGATTTGTGACGCAGCAAGGTGATTGGCACGTCTACCCCATCCCAGGACGGAGCCATCAGTCGTTCGGCGACATAGTCCTCAGGATTGTGTCCGGACGGGACTTCCTGCGTCTTGCGGAGAAGACGGTCATGCGTGTTCAGATCATAATCGAACACCTGATCCGGTGTGGTCGGAGACGAGTATTCAAAGCGCAGGATCGGCGTGTCGAAATCATAGCCGCTATCGAGACCGAGCGAGTAGGCGGCTTCCTCGAAATTGATCTTGTGGCTGGAGCCATCCTTGCGGGCGCGGACGACGATTTGCGGCAGGCTGTTTTCCCGCTCCATGATGGCGAGATAATCCTTCTGGGCCTGCATCCCCAGAATGAGCGTACCGGGCCGGTGCGGGATCACTTCTTCCCAGGCATCCCGGCTGGCCGACTCCATCGGCGCGCGCATCAGCTTGAAATCGACGGCGCCATCGAGATTGGTGTAGATGTAGAATTGGCCGTCCCAGTGGACGACATTGTATTCATTGTCGGTCTGGCGCGGCGCGATGATGCGCGGCGTCGGGTCGGCCTCAGCTGCCGGGAACCAGTAGACTTCCGAGGTCGTATGGCTGGAGGCGCTGATGAAGATGATATCTTCGCTGGCGCTCTTGCTGATGCTCAGGAATACGCCAGGATCGTTTTCCTTGTAGAGCAGCGTATCTTCCCCGGTCTTCAGGTCGCGCTGCCAGACCGAGTCCGGACGCGCATTCTCGTCGCGGTGAATCCAGTAGATGCGCGTGCCGTCGGTACTCCATTCGAACGGGCCATAGGCGCTGTCGATCTGGACGCCCTGGTCTTCGCCTGTCTCGGTGTTCTTGAGACGGATCGTGTAGAATTCGCTGCCCTGGGTATCGGTCGCATAGGCAATGAGGCTGTGGTCCGGTGATGTGTCGATACCCCCAAAGGAGAAATAGTCCTCACCTTTGCCGAGAGCGTCCCCATCCAGAAGAATGGTCTCTTCTGTGTCCGGGTCGAAGGCCTTGTCGGCGGGTTTGCGGGCAATGATCGGATACTCGCCGCCTTCCCGGTATCGCGTGTAATAGGCGTAGGGACCGTCGATTTCCGGAACGGTGCTGTCGTCTTCCTTGATGCGGCCGCGCATCTCCTTGAAGAGTTCATCCCGCAGCTCTGTCGTGGGCGTTTCCAGCGCGGCCTTGGTGAAAGCGTTCTCCGCTTCGAGATAGTCGCGAATATCCTGACGCAGGACGCTGGGGTCCCGCATCACTTCCTGCCACTTCTCGTCCTTCATCCAGTGATACGGATCATTGCGAGTGCGGCCGACCTGCGTGATTTCATGATCGATACGCGGCGCGACCGGCGGTGTGAGCGTTTTAAGGGCAGGGGATTCCTGGGGCGCGGGTTCAGCCTGTGCCAAATATGGGGAGGGTGTTTCAGTCATTGTGCATCCGGGGGTGAGCGCCAGTGTGGCGGCGCTGATCAGGAGGAGGGGAAGGCGCATATCTGGGACTCCGACGCTATGAGTTTGGCCGGATAGGATCAGGTGCGCCTGATTGTGTCTAGGTTTATTGGGTGGGTTTGAAGTTCAAAACGATGCCATTGATGCACCAACGCTCCCCGGTGGGCGGGGGGCCGTCCTTGAAGACATGTCCCTGGTGCATGCCGCAAATGGCGCAATGGCATTCGGTGCGCGGCAGGATCATCTTGAAATCGGTCTTGGTGGCGACAACGCCCTCGCTGGCGGGCTGCCAGAAGCTTGGCCAGCCTGTCCCGGACTCGAATTTGTGCTCCGACGACCAGAGCGGGGTGTCACAGCCCTTGCAATGGAAGAGTCCGTCGCGCTTCTCGTCATTATGATTGCCGGGCGTGAAGGCACGCTCGGTGCCGTCTTTGATGCCAACGCGATACTCGTCTTCGGTCAGCATCTCGCGCCATTCGCGGTCCGACCGCTCGATCTTGGTCTTCGTCATGAGGAGCTCCACGATAGTGTTCTCCCCACATATAGGCGGTTCGGCGGATCGCGCCATGATCGGCGGTGCAATCGACGCTGGTGCCCCAAAAGAAAAAGGGACCGCCCTGAGACGGTCCCTTGGTAATATTAGTATATTTCGCGTGGCCTAGCCGTACAGAACCGTGATGGATTCTGCGACGAGCGCCGGGCGCTCCTGGCCTTCGATTTCTACCGTGGCTTCCATCTTCATCTGCTTGCCGCCAGCCTTCGGCTCAACCGACAGGCATTTCTGGCGCAGGCGAACCTTGGAGCCGACCGGAACCATGTTCGTGAAGCGGACCTTGTCCGAGCCGTAATTGATGCCACGGGTCGTGCCGGAGACGCGCAGGACTTCAGATCCCAGCATTGGCAGTAGCGACAGGGTCAGGAAACCGTGCGCGATCGGGCTGCCGAGTTCCTTCGTGGCGCGCTCGACGTCCACATGGATCCATTGATGGTCGCCTGTGGCTTCGGCAAACATGTTGACGCGATCCTGATCGATTGTGTGCCAGCCGGACACGCCGACTTCCTGGCCGGCCAAGGATTCGAGCTCGTCATATGAAATTGTGCGCGGGTCCGCCATGTATTCCTCCTGTTTGAATGCTGCCCTGTTTTGGCTTGGGATAGCGGTCTCGGCAAGCTTGACCGAACGGCAAGTGCGGATTGTGCCAAGGCAGGCAGCGGGTGAGGCGCCTAGACTTGGAGGAAATGGGCGAGTCGCTCGACCAGCCGGTCAGTGTCCTTGTCATCCGTGAAAAGGTGCTGGGTGATCCGCAATCGGTCACCTCGGCGAGATATGTAAATGCCCTCTGCCTTCAACCGCGCCGTAAGGTCGTCTGGCGCTGACTCCGGCAGTCTGGGGCAGAGATAGTGGGGGCCGCGCTCGGACTCCGGAGGGCAGAACAGGCCTATTGAATTGAGCCTCTCCGACAGGTCCGCATTGCGGATTCGGAGCGTGCGCTCCACATTGTCGACTCCCCAGCCAAGAAGGGTGCGTACGGCGCTTTCGAAGGCGGGAAGGAGCGCGAAATTCGAGCGTTCCCCCATGTCAAATCGCTCTGCGCCGGGCTCGTATTCGTCGGTGTAGTCAATCAGTCTTGCGAAATTAGAGGCGCCTTTCCGGGTGATCCAGTTCCGCTCCAAGGGGACGCCCGCCCGGTGTTCGGGGCCGACATAGAGGAAGCCGGTCGCATAGGGGCCGAGCAGCCATTTATATCCGGCGACTGCCACGTAATCGGGCTGAACCTCTTCCGCATTGAAATCGAGAGCGCCGCAGCTCTGGGTCAGGTCCAATACGAGCGCAGCCCCAACTTCCCGGCATTTTTTACCGACCGCGGCAACATCGATCCGTGCGCCATCAGTCCAGCGAATATGCGCGCAAGCCACAAGTCCGGTATTGGGCCCAATCGCGTTGAGGAGACACTCGGACAGAGTCGAATTGCCCGTGCTGGTGAGGGTTTTCAGCTCGGCGCCGGTCGACTCCGCCAAGGCACGCCAGACGTAAACATTCGAGGGAAACTGGTCCTCCAGGACAAGAATTTCCTGACCTTTCGTCAAGCTGATGTTCGCGGCTGCGGTTGCCAGCGCGTAACTTACAGACGGGACAAAGGCGATGCCCTCGGTGTCCCCATGGATCAGCCGGGCCAGCAGGGGGCGGAGGCGCGCGGTGTCCGCAAAAAAGTCTGTATCCTGAATGAACCACGGCTGCAGCTTTCGCGCGAGTCCGGTCTTTCCGGCCTCGACCGAGGCTTTCGTCATCGGCCCCATCGTTGCGGTGTTGAAATAGGCGACATCGTCCGGGATATCGAACAAATGGCGCTGGTTGGGGATGACGCTCATGATCTTCCTTAACCCGGAAGAAAAATGAGGGACAGTGGGGCCTGCGCTTTTTGGCCCCTCTAGACGATACGGCTGTCCTTCTTGCCCCAATACCGATCACGTATCAGCCTCTTGTACAGCTTTCCGGTCGGATGGCGTGGCAGCTCCAGATCGAAATCAAGGCTTTTCGGGCATTTGATCTTCGAGAGTTCACCCCGACAGAATTCCAGCAGTTCGGCGGCCAGCTCGTCAGAGGGCGCGATGCCCGGCATGGGCTGGATAATGGCTTTGACCGACTCGCCGAATTCCTCGTCGGGCACACCGATCACGGCAACATCCGCGACTTTCGGGTGCGTAATCAGCACGTTTTCGGCTTCCTGCGGATAGATATTCACCCCGCCTGAAATGATCATGAAGGCCTTGCGGTCTGTCAGATAGAGGAAGCCGTCCTCGTCCACTTTCCCGACATCCCCGAGCGAGGACCAGTCAGGATGTTTTGGATTGAGCGCGGAGGCATTCTTCTCGGGGTCGTTATGGTAGTTCGGCGGGGTCGTGCCGCCGAAATAGACTTGGCCTTCCTGGCCGACAGGCACTTCGTCGCCGTCCTCGTTGCAGATATGGAGTTCGCCCCAGATCGCCTTGCCGACCGTGCCCTTGTGGGTCAGCCAGTCAGCGCTTCTGGCCCATGTCATGCCATTGCCTTCGGATCCCGCATAATATTCGTCAATGATGGCGCCCCACCAGTCGATCATCTGTTCCTTGACGGGGATCGGACATGGCGCAGCGGCGTGGATAACGAATTCCAGGCTGGAGACATCATAGGATTTGCGGACCTCTTCCGGAAGCTTCAGGAGCTTCACGAACATGGTCGGCACCATCTGGGTATGGGTTGCCTTGTGGGTCTGCACACAGTCGAGGAAGGCCTCTGGATCGAATTTCTCCATGATGACCAGGGTTGCGCCCAGCCGGGTGAACGTCATGCACCAGCGCAGAGGGGCGGCATGATAGAGCGGCGCCGGCGACAAATAGATATTGCCCGCTCCCGCGCCCGCCATTGCCTGAGTGATCTGGATCAGGACATTGTCCCCATCAATTGGGGTGTTCGGTTCCAGGGCAGGGCGGATGCCTTTTGGCCGGCCCGTCGTGCCGGAGGAATAGAGCATGTCCGTTCCGGCCATTTCATCCGGAATGGGGGTGACCGGGAAGCCGGACTGATGCGTTTCCAGTCGCTGGAAACCGTCGATATCGCCATCAATGGACCAATAATGATCAAGCGAGGTGACCTGTTTGACCTGCTTTGCGATGTCACTCTTGCTGGCGCTGGCGATCAGGAGTGAGCTGCCGGAATCTTCCAGAATGTATTTCACCTCGGGCGCGGTAAGGCGCGAAGAGACGCAAACGAAATAGAGCCCTGATCGCTGGGCGGCCCAGCAGATTTCGAAATATCGCGGGGAGTTTTCGGCGAAAAGTGCGATTGTGTCGCCCGGCTTCAGCCCGGCATCGCGAAATGCGTGGGCGATTTGGTTGGACCGCTCATCCAACTGCTTGAAGGTGACGGTCTCGCCGGAGGCGGCCATGATATAGGCGGCCTTGTCGGGGTGGGTCTTCGCGTGATGGCAGGGATGCATGTCTTCCTCCTGGGGATCGGCGCGGCTTCTGGTGAGCGCGTTCGATGTTCAGGGGAAGTTTTTAGCTGGGCATTCGCATTCGTCCACGGGCAACGTCGCGTCAGCCGAGTTTATTCCGGAAATCCCGGCGTGCCGCGTTTCTCCGGATTTTCCTGCAGATAGGCATATTTGAGTTCGGTCGAGCGGTTGTGTTTGCCTTCTGGGCACCAGCCGGGTTCGCTGATTAGGCGCCCGATCCAGCGATGGGGGCGTAGCCCATCGGAGGCACAATCCTTCATCAGCGCGTAGAATTCATGGAACGCGATGACCACCGGGTTATGGGTTCCGAGCGGCTTCACGATGCCATAGATCGGTTTTTCGTCCTCCAGTTCCGGAACGAATGTCCCGAACATCTTGTCCCAGGTGATGAATACGCCCGCGAAATTCGTATCGAGATACCGGGCATTGGTGGCGTGATGGACCCGGTGATGGCTCGGCGTATTGAAGACCGCTTCGAACCAGCGGGGCATCCGGTCAATGGCTTCGGTATGAATCCAGAACTGGTAGAGCAGGTTCAGTCCGCCCACGAAGAATATGACATAGGGATGGAAGCCGATGATAACCATGGGAAGGCCAATCCAGATCAGCCCGGTGAACGGTCCGAACCAAGGTTGGCGCAAAGCGGTCGTGAGATTGTAATTGGTCGATGAGTGATGGGTGACGTGCTCCATCCACCACCAGCGGGCGCGGTGCGCGAAACGGTGCTTCCAGTAATAGATGAAATCATACAGGACGAAGCCGATCACCGCCGACCAGAGCGTGAAAGGCAGGGTGAACACGCGAAATGGCCAGGCCACCAGCATCATCCAGATGGCGATCGCCCCGGTCAGCGCGTTGATGACGACATTGCCGAGTCCCATTGCAAGCGAGGCAAACGCATCCTTTGTGTCATATTTGCCCCGCGCCCGGCCTGATTTGACCGCCCACCATTCCAGCGCAACCGATAGAATAAAGATCGGGGCGGCGAATGTCGTGACGGCGGGCAGCGGATTGAATTCCATGAGTGGCAGGTGTTGTCCTTGAAGGTTTCTGTCTCTCCCGACCGTGCAGCCGAGCGGCATTCAGGGAATCGTGATCTGGATCATGTTTAGACGAATCAGGCCGCAGCGGGAAAGGGGGCTGCGTCAGTACGTACCTGCCGCCGGCTTGCCGTCACGCTTGTAGACCGTGCCATCCTTCATCACGAAGTCGACGGCCTCGAAGGCGGATATGTCAGCGAGAGGATTGGTGTCCACGGCGACGAAATCAGCGCGGCACCCGACATCCCCGCATCCGAGGGCGCCCGTCTTGTCCAGCGCCTCCGCGGCCAGACTGGTTGCAGCCTGAAGGGCCTGCATCGGTGTCATGCCGAGCGTGACCATGCGGGAGAATTGGCGGCCATTGTCTCCATGCGGGTAAACGCCCGAATCGGACCCGAAAACGACTTTCACGCCTGCCTTCACGGCCGCAGTGAAACTGTCACGCTGGATCTTTGAAATGGCACGTTCTTTCGCCAGGGATTCCTCCAGCACGCCATTCTTCTCGCCCTCGGCCAGAGTGTATTCGGTGTTGTAAATGTCCATCGACAGATAGGTGCCGTGCTCCTTGGCGAGATTGATCGTGTCCTCGTCGAGGATGCTGGCATGTTCGATTGTGTCGATGCCCGCGAGGATCGCGTTCTTGATGCCAATCGTGCCATGCGCATGGGAGGCGACCTTGATCCCCCGCGCGTGGGCTTCTTCGGCAATGGCCGTCAGCTCTTCCAGCGTGCCCTGTGCTGCGCCGAGGCTGGTGCCCTTCGAAAACACGCCGCCCGTGGAGCAGGTCTTGATCAGGTCGACGCCGTATTTGATGTTCCGGCGAACCTTTTCCCGCATTTCCCAGGGGCCTGTGGCAACATTTTCGCCGGTCAATTCATATTCCGACGGAAGCAGATTGGTGTCGGAGCAGTGCCCGCCCAGAATGCCGACCGGTGGCCCGGACACAAACATGCGCGGCCCCGAAATATCCCCCTCATTGATTGCATCACGCAATGCGACGTCGCCATAGCTGGACGCCCCGACATTCCGGACCGTGGTGAAGCCGGCCAGCAACGTCTTGCGGGCATTCTTGACCCCGGTGAGGACCTGCCGTTCATCCGAGAAACTCAACGAATAATATGCGGGGTCTTCCGGGTCGGAGGTGAGATGGGTGTGCATGTCGATGAAACCGGGCACAAGCGTCGCGTCGCCAAGATCAATGAAGGTCGCCTCCGCCGGCTTGCGCAGCCTGTTCGCGGTTCCGCGCGCCGTGATGACACCATCTTCAATCACGAAGGCTGGCCGGTTCACCGTTTCCGCCGTTACGGGATCCACGAACTTGCCTGCGGTGAGATAGAGGGTCTCGGCTGCGGCAGGCAGGGAAAGCAGCGCCATGAACGCGCCGGCTAGCAGGGCTGTCAGTTTCATCGTGGAGATCCTTTGACTGTGAGGGCTGAGTTTATCGAGCGCAGCCTGCGGCAAGGTCAAGCGGTGGGGTGAATGCCGCTGGGTAAGTCTTGACGAATGCTGAGGCACAGGCAGCTTGGGCTCGAAAAATCAGCACAAGGGAGGCAAGCCGTGGCGCAGCCGAAAGAATTTGAACAGATCATCCTCGATATCGAAGACGGCATTGCGACGCTGACGCTGAATCGCCCCGCCAAGATGAATGCCTTCACCGGCAAGATGATGTACGAAATGATTGAGGCGTTCGACATTACCGATGCCGACGACAGTGTGCGTGTGGTCATCGTGACCGGCTCGGGCGACCGGGCGTTCTGCGCGGGGGCAGACCTGTCCGAGGGCGCCAAGACCTTCGACTATGACAAGCGCGCCGAAGACGGCGAGGCGGGCCGGACGGACGATGTGGATATCCAACGCGATGGCGGTGGCCGCGTAACGCTGCGTATCTTCGACAGCCTCAAACCGGTGATCGGCGCCATCAATGGCGCAGCCGTCGGTATCGGCGTGACCATGCAGCTGCCTATGGATATCCGCATCGCATCGGACAATGCCCGGTTCGGGTTCGTGTTCAATCGCCGGGGTATCAATCCGGAAGCGGCTTCCAGCTGGTTCCTGCCGCGGCTCGTGGGCATCTCGCAGGCGCTGGAATGGTGCTATTCCGGCCGGGTCTTCCCGGCGCAGGAGGCTATGGATGGCGGCCTTGTTCGCTCGGTTCATCCGCAGGCGGAGCTGATGGATGTAGCCCGCGCCATGGCCCGGGAAATCGCCGACAACACCGCCGCCGTCTCCACAACCCTGACACGGCAGATGATGTGGCGCATGCTCGGTGCCAGCCATCCGATGGAGGCCCACATTGTGGACTCGGCCGCAATCTATTCCCGCGGCAAGACCCAGGACGCCAAGGAAGGCGTCATGAGCTTCCTCGAAAAGCGCAAGCCGGTCTATCCGGTGAAAGTCTCCGACGGAATGCCGAACTTTTACCCGTGGTGGGATGAGCCGAAATTCAAATGGATCGGCGACAAGGACTAGGCAAGACAATGTCTCCCGAACTGAGAATGATCGAGACCAATGGCGTCCGTCTGCGCGTGGCTCTGGCAGGGGACGGTCCGCTTGTCATTCTCGTTCACGGGTTTCCGGAGAGCTGGTATTCCTGGCGTCATCAGATTGAGGCGCTCTCCAGGGCAGGCTACCGGGTCGCGGCGCCTGATGTGCGCGGCTATGGGGGTTCGGACCGGCCGCATGACGTCGAAGCCTACGACATGGAAAGCCTGACCGGAGACATTGCTGGTCTCGCGGAGGCCTTGTCCCCGGATGAACAGGCGGTTGTTGTCGGCCATGATTGGGGCGCCCCGATTGCCTGGAACACGGCGCGGCTCCACGCGGATCGCTTCCGCGCGGTGGCCGGCCTGTCTGTGCCTTACGTGCCGCCCGGTGATGTGGTCTTCATCGACGCGGCGCGCGCCTTGTTCACGGATCGCGGCCTGTTCTTCTATCAAATATATTTTCAGGATCAGGGACCGCCCGAGGCCGAACTCGAAGCCGATCCGGCTGAGACCATCCGGAAATTCTACTATGCCATTTCAGGCGATGCGCCAGATGGTACATGGCCGTTCGACAAGAAGCATGGCGATACATTGCTCCACCGCTTGCCGGAGCCGGACATGCCTCTGCCGTGGCTGAATGAGGAAGACGTCGCTTATTACGCCGCCCAATTCCGCCAGTCCGGGTTTCGGGGGCCGCTGAACCGCTATCGCAACTGGCATCGCGATCATGCCTATCTGAAAGCGCATTCGTCTCCAGCCGTCATTGGCCAGCCATCGCTTTTCATTGGGGGAACCCGAGACCTCGTCCTGAAGATGTTTCCGGGTGACATGGTTGCCGCCATGAAACAGAGCCTCGGCGATCTTCGCGGGGCCGAGTTGCTTGAAGGCTGTGGACACTGGACGCAACAGGAGCGTCCTGAAGAGGTGAACCGCCTGCTGCTGGACTGGCTGGGACAGCTTTAGTCGCTATTCGTCGAAATCGCTGCCATAGCCTTGCTGGTCGCGGGACAAATCCCCGAAGCGGGTTATGTTCGAATCGAACGCCAGTTCCACGCGCCCGATCGGGCCGTGCCGCTGCTTGCCGATGATAACTTCGGCCTTGCCATAGACCTGATCCATACGCTCGCGCCACTGGCTCCATTTCTCGTTCGAGGACGGATCGCTCGGGTCTGCGCCGGGCTCTGTCCGCGACAGGTAATATTCTTCGCGATAGACGAACATGACGACATCGGCGTCCTGCTCGATTGAGCCGGATTCCCGAAGGTCAGACAGCTGGGGACGTTTGTCGTCGCGCTGTTCAACAGCTCGCGATAGCTGGGACAGGGCAATGATCGGAACGTTCAGGTCTTTTGCAAGCGCCTTGAGGGACGTCGTGATCTGCGTGATTTCCTGAACGCGGTTCGCATTGGCATTGCCACTGGTCACGGTGATGAGCTGCAGATAGTCGATCACGATCATGTCGAGGCCAACAGACCGCTGGAGGCGACGCGCGCGGGCAGCAAGCTGGCTGATCGAGATGCCGCCCGTATCATCGATATAGAGTGGCAGGTTCTGAAGTTCTTCGGTGGCTTCGCGCAGCCGTTCGAAGTCGCTCTTGTCGAGGTCGCCCTGACGGATGCGGTGTGTGGTGATGCCCGTCCGCTCGGCGATGATCCGCGTAGCAAGCTGTTCGTTAGACATTTCGAGCGAGAAGAAACCGACAATCGCGCCGTCGATGGTTTTTTTCGACCCGTCATCCTGTACTTCGGCGCGATAGGCGGCGGCTGCATTGTACGCGATATTGGTCGCGAGCGAGGTTTTCCCCATTGAGGGACGACCCGCGAGGATGATCAGGTCGGATCTGTGCAGACCGCCGAGCTTTTCATCGAGATCGCGTAGCACGGTCGGGATGCCGGCGATTTTGCCTTCGCGTTTGAAGGCCGCTTCGGCATTTTTCAAAGATTCTGTCAGGGCCTCGGAGAAGGTCGTGAAGCCGCGTCCGGACGAGCCGCGCTCTGCCAGGTCGAACAATTGCCGTTCGGCCAGTTCGATCTGACGTTCGCCGTTTTCTTCCGGGGTCGGGTTCAGGGCGCGCCCCGTGAGTTCACTGCCGATGCCGACCAGCGAGCGCCTCATGGCGAGGTCGCGAATCATCCGGGCATAATCGCCCACTTCAGGGCCGAACGCGGCCGAATCAAGCAATTGCTCCAGATAGCGCGCGCCCCCGATCTCGGCGAGTTTCTCTGCCTTCTCGAAATGCTCGCGAAGGGTCACCCCGTCGGCGATTCGGCCTTGCTGGATCATGGTCGCTGAAACGTCGAACAATTCCTGATGCGCAGGCGCGTAGAAGTCAGACGGCCGCAGGATGTCGGCCACACGCTGATAGGCATTGTTATCGAAGAGGATTGCGCCGAGCACAGCCGCCTCGGCCGACAGATTGTGCGGCGGAGCGATGGTTGAAGCAGGGGCGTCATCAAGAGGCATCCGATTCTTTTACCTCACCTGTGAGGCGAATTCATCGTCTTGATGTCGAACGAACTGCGCAATTCACCGTTGCTCCACAAAAAAGGGCCGCAGCTGTGGATAGCTGCGGCCCTCAATCTGAATGTGCGAAAGACTATTCTTCGTCTTCGCCGCCGGCTTCGGCGCGCTCAGCAGCGGCTTCGGCGAGTTCACCGGCCTGTTCCTGAGCGAGTTCCTGGTTCGAAGCTTGGAGCGAAGCAACAATGTCTTCGCCTTTGGCCTGACGCTCTGCCTCTTCCGTGGAGCGGGCGATGTTCGCCTGAACCGTGATGGTGACTTCTGCGTGCAGGCGGATCGCCACGTCGTACAGGCCGATGGCCTTGATCGGACGATTGAGGCGGACGCCGGACCGAGGCACCGGGTGACCAGCGGCTTCAGCAGCATCAGCCACATCGCGTGCGGTAACCGAACCATAGAGCTGTCCGGTGTCGCCAGCCTGACGGATCAGGGTGAAGACGGTGCCGTCCAGCGTACCGGCTTCAGCTTCGGCGTTCGCGCGAGCTTCAGCATTGCGGGCTTCGATGGCTTCGCGCTCGGACTCGAAACGAGCCCGGTTGCGATCATTGGCGAGCAGGGCTTTGCCCTGAGGGATCAGGAAGTTCCGGGCGAACCCGTTCTTCACGTTCACTTCTTCGCCGATTTTGCCGAGGCGTTCGATGCGTTCAAGAAGGATGACTTGCATGTTCGTGTCTCCTTACTTCACTTCGAACGGAAGCAGGGCCAGCATGCGGGCGCGTTTGATCGCCTGAGCAAGCTTGCGCTGGTTCTTGAGGTTTACGGCCGTGATCCGGCTAGGCACGATTTTCCCTTTTTCAGAGATATAGCGCTGCAGCAGTTTCACGTCCTTGTAATCGATTTCCTGCGCGTTCTGACCGGTGAACGGGTCGACCTTGCGGCGACGTCCGAACGGACGGCGGGCAGGAATGTTCGTGATGTTCAGTTTCTGAGCCATTTCGAGTGTCCTTCCCTAGTCGCGACGACGGTCTTTGCGAGAGAGAACCGGCGACGGCTCATCACTCAAGGCTTCAACGCGGATCGTCATGTAGCGCATGACGTCGTCGGAAATGCGAAGGCGGCGTTCGAGTTCCTGAACCGCATCGGCTGGGCCGTCGATGTTCAGAAGGGAATAATGCCCCTTGCGCTGTTTTTTGATCGGATAGGCTAGGTTGCGAAGACCCCAGTATTCGGTCTTGCCAACAGATGCGCCTTTTTCCTTGAGAAATCCGCTCAGTTCTTCGACAAAAGTCTCGACTTGAGCAGGCGAAATGTCAGGTCGTGTGATCACGACATGCTCATATAGTGCCATGTTTTCAGTCCCATAGTAGAGCCATGCGGCGCCAGACAGCGGGAAACTGCCGGGCGATGGCCCCTCTTTGTCTGGCTCATTCCAAACTACCAAGGGCCGCATGCCTGCGAGTGAAGGCGGGTGTAAAGCGCATTTTGGCCTGTTTTTCAAGCGCTTGCTTACATTGGCGGTCACCTTTAACCACGGGCGCAATTTGGAGAAACCAGACATGAAAAAATTCGCGCTGATCTTTCCTGGGCAAGGGAGCCAGGAAATCGGAATGGGCAAGGCGCTGGCGGAGGCTTTTAAGTCGGCCCGCGATGTCTTTGCCGAGATTGATGAAGCCCTTGGGCAGGATCTGTCCGGCCTCATGTGGGCCGGCGATATTGCAGAGCTGACTCTGACGGCAAATACGCAGCCCGCCCTCATGGCGCACAGCTTGGCTGCAGCCCGTGCTCTGGAGGCTGAATTCGGCTTGTCAGCCAAGGACGCGGCCTATGTCGCGGGCCATTCCCTGGGTGAATATTCCGCGCTGGCTGCCGTAGGTGCGCTAGGCGTGGCAGATACGGCGCGCCTCCTGCGCATTCGCGGGAATGCCATGCAGGCGGCCGTGCAGCCGGGAGAGGGGGCAATGGCGGCCCTGTTGGGCGCCGATATCGATCAGGCTGAAGCTGCCTGTGCAGCTGGACGCGAAACCGGCGGGGCCTGCGATATCGCAAACGACAATGCGCCGGGCCAACTCGTCATATCGGGCCGCAAGGACGCGGTTGAGGCCGCCTGCGCGCATGCGAAGGACAATGGCGTCAAGAAAGCCATGCTGCTCAATGTTTCCGCGCCGTTCCATTGCGCGCTCATGCAGCCGGCCGCAGATGCGATGGCAGAAGCGCTGGCCGATGTGTCGATTGCGCAGCCGGTTACTGAACTGGTCGCGAACGTGTCGGCAAGCGCCGTCACCGACCCGGAGACGATCCGGAAGAACCTTGTCGCACAGGTTACCGGCCGTGTGCGCTGGACAGAGAGTGTGCAATTCATGGTCGCTCAGGGAGTTGAAGCGACGGGCGAAGCAGGCAATGGCAAGGTGCTGACGGTGATGCAACGCCGAATCGACAAGTCGCTCAACGGTTTCACGCTCGGGACCCCCGAGGATATCGAAGCCTTTGCAGAAGCAATGAAGGGATAGACAAGATGTTTGATCTTACCGGCCGTACGGCCCTCGTGACGGGCGCTTCCGGCGGAATTGGCCGCGCCATTGCACAAGCCCTGTCCGAGGCAGGCGCCAAAGTCGCTCTGTCGGGCACGCGTGAGAACGTGCTGGAAGAAGTTGCCGGCACACTGAAGGGCGACAGCGCCATCGTGCCCTGCAATCTGTCTGACGCGGAATCGGTTGATGGCCTTGTGGGCCGGGCTGAGGAAGCAATCGGGCCGCTCGATATTCTCGTGGCCAATGCCGGTATCACGCGTGACAAGCTGCTGATGCAGATGAAGGATGATGACTGGAACGATGTTCTGTCCGTCAATCTGGGTAGCTATTTTCGCCTCACGAAAAGCTGTGTGCGAGGCATGATGAAGCGTCGCCACGGCCGGATTATCGGAATTACATCCATTGTCGGCGTGACCGGAAACCCGGGTCAGGCGAACTATTGCGCCTCCAAGGCCGGCATGATCGGATTCACCAAATCACTGGCCCAGGAAGTGGCCAGCCGCGGGATTACGGCCAACACGATTGCGCCGGGATTCATCGAATCACCCATGACGGATGTGTTGCCGGAAAAGCAGAAAGAGGCACTTTTGGGCCAAATTCCTGCCGGTCGACTCGGCCAGGGGGCAGACATTGCCGCTGCAGCCGTTTATCTTGCGTCCGACCAAGCCGCTTATGTCACAGGACAGACGCTCCATGTGAATGGCGGTATGGCAATGATCTGATTTCACTACAGCAAGCCCCACTCATAGGACTTGGCGCTCGTCCCCAGTGTATGCTAGGCGCAACACAATGGTTCGAATCTGGGCCAGTCCTCAGGCATTTTCAGAGAGGTACTCATGTCTGACGTTCTAGAACGCGTTAAAAAAATTGTTGTCGATAATCTCGACGTGGATGGTGACAAAGTCGTCGAGAGCGCAAGCTTCATCGATGATCTCGGCGCCGACTCGCTGGACCTGGTTGAACTGGTCATGGCCTTCGAGGAAGAGTTCAACATTGAGATCCCGGATGACGTGCAGGAATCTATCCGCACGGTTGGTGATGCGGTAACGCACATCAAAGCTCACATCTAAGATTTCGGGATTTCTATGTCAGACCGCCGCGTTGTTATTACCGGAATCGGGATTGTCTCGCCACTGGCCGCTGGCCGTGAGGCAACCTGGGAGCGCCTGATTGAAGGCAAGTCTGGAGCCGGACGTATTGATACGTTCGATCCCGAGGACATGCCGTGCAAGATTGCGTTTCAGGTTCCGTGGGTAACAGGCCGCGGTGGCGGCGAAGGTGATCCCCATGCGTTTGATCCGGCTAAATTCGTATCTCCGAAAGAGATGCGCCGGATCGACGAATTCATTCTTTATGCGATCGCTGCCGCTGATGAGGCTGTTGAGGATTCTGGTTGGCAGCCCGAGGACGATGAAGATCAGGAGCGCACTGGCGTTCTGATCGGGTCCGGTATTGGTGGCCTTGAATCCATCTACAAGACGGCGATCACGCTTCATGAGAGCGGGCCGCGCAAGGTGAGCCCGTTCTTCATCCCTGCTGCCTTGATCAATCTGGCCTCTGGCCAGGTATCGATCCGGCACAAATTCAAAGGGCCCAACCATTCGGTGGTGACGGCCTGTGCTACCGGCGCTCACGCGATCGGCGACTCTGCCCGCCTCATCAAATATGGCGATGCGGATGTCATGGTTGCAGGCGGCGCCGAGGCTGTCATTGGCCGCATCGGTATCGCAGGGTTCTGCGCTGCCAAGGCCATGTCCACGAATTTCAATGACACGCCTGAAAAGGCTTCCCGTCCCTATGACAAGGACCGGGATGGCTTCGTCATGGGTGAAGGCGCCGCCATCGTCGTGCTCGAAGAGTACGAGCATGCAAAGGCACGCGGTGCGAAGATCTACGCGGAAGTCGCAGGCTACGGCCTGACGGGTGACGCCTATCACATCACGGCCCCTGCAGAAGGTGCCGAGGGTGGATACCGTGCCATGAAAATGGCGCTCAAGCATTCCGGCATGGACCTGTCAGAGATCGACTACGTCAACGCCCACGGCACATCGACCCCGAAGGGGGATGAAGGTGAAGCCGGCGCCGTAGAGCGGGCCTTCGGCGAGCATGCCAAGAACATGTCCATGTCGTCGACCAAGTCGGCCGTAGGACACTTGCTCGGCGCTGCCGGAGCCATCGAGAGTGCGTTCTGCGCACTCGCGATCCGCGACCAGGTGATGCCGCCGACCTTGAACCTCGACAATCCGAGCTTCGAGACCGTTCTGGACCTGATCCCGCACAAGGCCAAGAAGGGTCGGGTGCGTGCGGCTATGTCCAACAGCTTCGGCTTTGGCGGCACGAACGCATCGCTGGTTCTCAAGGAAGTTCAGTAAGCCTGTTTCTCCGGGCTGGGGTTGGCATGTAGGCTGGCACAGTCAGGATTCGCGAGGCGTTCATGAAATTCATCAAAGGCCTGCTTTCGGTGCTGGTGCTCCTGCTGTTTGTGGGTGGCGCAGCCCTTGGCGGCGGATGGCTCTGGTTCCAGAACGAAGTCTCGAAACCGGGCCCCTCCACAGAGCAGCACGTCTTCACGGTTGAGCCGGGCGAAACGCTGACCCGCGTAGCCTTGCGGCTGGAGCAGGACGGTATCGTGCAGGACGACCGTCTGGTACGTCTGAAGGCACGGCTCGACGGTACTGAACTTGCCATCAAGACCGGCGAATTCATTCTCGAGCCGCGCGCGAGTGTGACGGACGTGATGGATGTCCTGATTGAGGGCAAATCGGTCCTCCACAAGATAACGCTGCCGGAAGGCCGGACCACGTCACAATTACTGAAAATCGTTGAAGCCGACCCGATCCTTACCGGCGAGATGCCGGAGACGGAAATCGGTGAAGGCACGCTGCTTCCGGACACATACCTCTTTCAGCGCGGCACCACCCGCGCAGAACTGGTCGAGCGAATGCGTAAGGCCCAGGCTGATGTGTTGGCAGATCTATGGCCCAAACGCGCTGAAGGTCTGCCCATTTCAACGCCGGAAGAGGCGGTAATCCTTGCCTCCGTTGTCGAGAAGGAAACCGGTATCGCCGGAGAACGTCCGCAGGTTGCCGGCCTGTTCGTTACACGCCTCAAGCGCGGCATGCGCCTGGAGAGCGACCCGACGATCATCTACGGGATTTCCAAGGGGGAGCCCCTGTATAATCGCCGGGGAGAGCGCCGAACGCTATATCGCTCCGAGATCGACCGGAAGACGGACTGGAATACGTATCAGATTGATGGTCTGCCAAAGACGCCGATCTGCAATCCGGGCCGGGAGGCGATTGCAGCCGTCCTGAACCCTGACGAGACGGGGCACATCTTTTTCGTGGCAGACGGCAAGGGCGGCCATCTGTTCGCGAAGACGCTGGCCGAGCACAACCGGAATGTCGCGGCTTACCGCCAATATGAACGAGAAGAAATACAGAGGGAGCGGGCAGGGGAATGAACAACCTATCCGGCATGACCGGCTTTGCCCGTGTCACGGGGGAAGCAGAGTGGGGCGCCTGGGCTTGGGAAGCCAAGAGCGTGAACGGTCGGGGGCTGGATGTACGGGTGAACACCCCTCCCGGGTTCGATGCGCTGGAACGTGTCGTCAAAGCTGCGGCTTCAAAACGGTTCAATCGTGGATCCCTTCAGGTCTCGCTCAGGATCGAGCTGAGCGATCAGGCGGGGGGCGCCACGATCGATCACGCCTTGCTGGATACATTGCTGGCGGCGGCAGAGAAGGCGCATGGCGTCGGCATTTCCAGCGAAGCCATCGCCACCCTGATGACTGTAAAGGGCGTTGTGGAAACCGGATCGGCAAACATCCGGGACGTTGCGACGAATCCGGACGTCATGGCTGAACTTGAATCGGCTGCGGGTGCGGCGCTTGCGGAGCTGGACCAAGCTCGCCAGGCCGAGGGCCGCGCGCTGCAAGCGATGCTCTCCGGTCTCGTCGACGAACTGGTGTCAGCGACGGATGCCGCTATTTCGCTCGCGGGGGACCAGCCTGCACTGCTCAAGGCGCGGCTGTCGAAGCAATTGGAAGAATTGGGGGCAGACCAGCAGGTGGACCCCGAACGGCTGGCGGCTGAGCTCGCACTGACTGCTGCAAAGGCCGATGTCCGCGAGGAGCTGGACCGTTTGCTCGCACACTTCGACTCTGCGCGGAAATTGCTTGCCGACGGCTCACCGGTGGGCCGGAAGCTCGATTTCCTCGCCCAGGAACTCAATCGCGAGGCCAATACGCTCTGCTCCAAATCCGTCAGTCTGGATTTGACGAATGCAGGTCTCAGCCTCAAAGGAACAATAGACCAGTTCAAGGAGCAGTCAGCCAATGTCGAATAGCGGACATCCAAAGGACCACGGCCATCGCCGGGGACTCATGCTGGTCCTGTCGAGCCCGTCCGGCGCTGGCAAGACGACGCTTGCCAAGAAGCTGATCGAGGAATTCGATGATGTGAACTTGTCAGTCTCGGCGACCACGCGTCCGCCAAGGCCTGGGGAGAAAGACGGAAAAGACTATCATTTCAGGTCCGTTGATGAGTTTCATCACATGATTGAGCGGCGCGAATTCCTCGAATGGGCGCACGTTTTTGACAAGTATTACGGCACGCCAAAGGCCGACACGGTGGCCAAGCTTGAAAGCGGGGAAGACGTCCTCTTCGACGTGGATTGGCAGGGCGCCGATGCGCTGCACGACCAGATGCCGAATGATGTGGTCTCGGTGTTCATCCTGCCCCCCAGCATCAGCGCGCTGGAACAGCGCCTGGCGGCACGGCCGGGATCCACGCCGGAGATCGTGGCGCGTCGCATGGAAGATGCCAAGCGCGAGATCATGCATTGGCGCCGTTATGACTATGTGATCGTGAATGACGATCTCGAAATTGCCTATCAACGCCTCCGCCGCATCCTGTTGACGGAACGTCTCAAACGCCTGCGCCAACTTGATCTGGAGGATCATGTGCGAACCTTGTTGGGAGAGGCGTGATGGACCCGGAAGAAAAGCTTGGAAACATCAAGGCGCGGCCCATCTGGCTGATTGCGCTGATCCCCTTGCTAGGGATCGTGCTGGGGGCCTGGTTTGTCGCCAAATTCATTGCCTGAACAAAAAAGCCCCGCAACCGAGTTGCGGGGCTTTGTTCTTTAAGTCCTGAGCCTATCAGGATTTCGACATGGCTTCCTGGAAGTTCTTGTCGACGGCTTCGATGAAGCCTTCGGTCGTGAGCCATTCCTGATCCGGACCGACGAGCAGGGCGAGGTCCTTTGTCATCTGGCCGCTCTCGACGGTCTTGATGATGGTCTCTTCCAGCTTCTGAGCGAAGGCGCGGACATCCGGCGTGTCATCCATGCGGCCGCGATGGTCGAGGCCGCGGGTCCAGGCGAAGATCGACGCAATGGAGTTCGTCGAAGTCGCTTCACCCTTCTGGTGGTTGCGGTAGTGACGCGTCACCGTGCCGTGGGCAGCTTCGGCTTCAACCGTGTTGCCATCAGGCGTCATCAGAACGGAAGTCATGAGACCCAGCGAGCCATAGCCCTGGGCGACCGTGTCGGACTGGACGTCGCCGTCATAGTTCTTACAGGCCCAGACATAGCCACCAGACCATTTCATGGCCGCTGCGACCATGTCGTCGATAAGGCGGTGCTCGTAAGTGCCGCCGAACTCAGCGAACTTGTCTGCGAATTCAGCGTCGAACACTTCCTGGAAAATGTCCTTGAAGCGGCCATCATAGGCTTTCAGGATCGTGTTCTTGGTCGACAGGTAGACCGGCCATTTGCGCTGCAGGCCATAGTTCAGGCTAGCGCGGGCGAAGTCACGGATGGACTCGTCGAGGTTGTACATGCCCATGGCGATGCCTGAGGACGGGAAGTCGAAGACTTCGAATTCCTTGGAATCAGACCCGTCGGACGCTTCCCATTTCATGGTCAGCTTGCCCTTGCCTGGAACGAGGAAGTCCGTGGCCTTGTACTGGTCGCCAAAGGCGTGACGGCCGACCACAACCGGCTTCGTCCAGCCTGGCACCAGACGTGGGACATTGGAGATCACGATTGGCTCGCGGAAGACAACGCCGCCGAGAATGTTGCGGATCGTGCCATTTGGCGAACGCCACATCTTCTTCAGGCCAAACTCTTCAACGCGGGCTTCGTCCGGCGTGATCGTGGCGCATTTGACAGCAACACCGTATTGTTTGGTTGCATTGGCTGCGTCGATGGTGATCTGGTCGTCCGTCTCATCACGCTTCTGGACCGACAGGTCGTAATATTTGAGGTCGATGTCGAGATAAGGATGGATCAGCCGGTCCTTGATCATCTGCCAGATGATGCGGGTCATTTCGTCCCCGTCCATCTCGACGATCGGATTTTTGACCTTGATTTTCGCCATGTTTGTATTCCCTGCGGTTGCACTATTCTCGCAGGGCTATAGCAGAGCCAACAGCCGCGTCAAAACAGGGAAAACCATGTCAGATCAGCGCAACCCCGCAATTATCCTTCACAGTCCCCAATTGGGTGAGAATATCGGCGCTGCGGCCCGTGTGATGCGCAATTTCGGACTGACCGACCTTCGTCTGGTTGCGCCGCGGGATGGCTGGCCGAATCCTGCCGCAAATACAATGTCTGCGGGAGCGTTCGAGTCGGGCGTGGTGGTGCGCGTCTTCGAGACTTTGCCAGAGGCGCTGGAGGGCATCACCTGGCTCGCAGCCGCCACAGCGCGCCTGCGTGGTATCGAAAAGCGCGTTGGGGATGCGAGCGAAGCAGCCGATGTGGCATATGAGCGGTTGGAGACGGGCCAATCCGCCATCATGTTCGGCGCCGAGAAATCCGGCCTGCCAAATGATGCCGTGGCTGTGGCGGACTTTCTGATGACCTATCCGGTCGATCCGGAGTTCAAGAGCCTGAACCTTGCGCAAGCCGTCTGCGTGTTCTGCGCCGAGTGGGGCAAGCGTCGTGAGCAATCAGATATGGTGATCTCTCAGGACAAGGCGAAACTGGGTGAGCCGGCCCCGCGTGATGAGCTCTTTCGCATGTTCGAGCATTTCGAAGAAGAGTTGGAACGCGCAGGCTATTTCTTCCCGCCGGAAAAGACACCGCTGATGAAAGACAATCTGCGTGCTGCCCTAGTCCGGGCCGACTGGACGCGGCAGGAAGTGCAGACCTTCCGGGGCGCCATCAAGGCGCTTGCGCTTGGTCGGGGCAAGGCACGCGTCAATCGTGATGACTGAGCACTCGCCGAGGGTTGCCATCATCGGCGCGGGGCCGGCTGGCCTGATGGCAGCGGAAAGCCTGTCAGACGCCGGGTATTCGGTTTCTCTCTATGAAGCGATGCCTAGCCCCGCGCGGAAATTCCTGATGGCTGGCAAGAGCGGCCTGAACATTACCAATATGCGTGAGGGGGAAGACTTTATCTCACGCTATCCAGGTGTGGTGCCCTTGCTGAAAAGTGCCCTTGGCGAATTTGGGCCAGCATCCACCGCGGCATGGATGCAGGGCCTTGATATTGAGGCGACAATTGGGCCGACGGGGCGCGTGTTCCCGGTGCAAATGAAAGCATCGCCGCTCCTGAGGGCGTGGCTCGCACGGCTGCGGTCCCAAGGTGTCCAGTTGTACACGCGGCATCGCTGGACAGGATGGGGCGACAATGCCGACCTCATCTTTGACACGCCTGAGGGCCCCATCTCTGTGCAATCAGACGCTCAGATATTCGCTCTGGGCGGGGGAAGCTGGAAGCGGCTTGGCTCGGATGGGAGTTGGTCATCTGTGTTCGCCGAGAGGGGTATACAAACAGAGCCTTTCCGGCCGTCCAATTGCGGCTTCACCGTAGATTGGTCAGACCACATGAAGACGGAATTTGTCGGAACGCCGGTGAAAAATGTAGCCGTGCGTTTTAGGGACCAGACCAGCCGGGAAGAATTCGTCGTGACCAACCGGGGCATGGAAAGCGGGGCGATCTTCACCCTGTCCCTTGCTATTCGCGACCGGCTGGAGACCGACGGTCAGGCAACGTTGGAGATTGATCTCGCGCCCGACCTCACGGAGGAAACGCTTGCCAGCCGCCTGAAACAAGACCGGGGAAAGCAGTCACTTTCAAATCATCTCCGCAAAGTGGCAAACCTGAAAGGTGTGAAGCGCGCCTTGTTGTTTGAGTTTGGTGGGTTGGATGCTTCCAATGAGCCGGAACGTCTTGCCGGACTGATCAAATGTCTGCCGATCCCGCTCGAAAAGCCTTTCCCGCTGGACGAAGCGATCTCTACGGCGGGCGGCGTGTCTTTCGATGCGCTGGACGATCATTTCATGGTGAAGCAACAGCCCGGCATGTTCTGCGCCGGCGAGATGCTGGACTGGGACGCGCCCACAGGCGGTTATCTGCTGACGGCCTGCATGGCCACCGGACGCGCGGCCGGGTTGGGCGCGGTCCGGTGGCTCAGATCACAGGTATAGTCGTTAGCGGCCCTTCCAGACAGGGGCGCGCTTTTCGATGAAGGCTTTCGGGCCTTCCTTGAAGTCTTCAGTGCCAACAATGCCTGCAAACGCCTTGCCGCTGTCTTTCCAGAGCTCGTCGTCGGTCTTGCTGGTGGCATCCATCGCCACTGCACGGCTGGCGGCCACTGCGAGCGGGGCATTGGCGGTGATCCTGGCAGCAAGCGCTTCGGCTTCACCCATGACTTCTGCTTCAGCCACCACCTTATTGACCATGCCAAGTTCATAGGCGCGCTGGGACGGGAGCGGATCGCCTGTCAGGATAGCTTCAAGTGCCACGGCACGGCCGACAGCGCGGGGAAGGCGAAACAAGCCGCCAGCCCCTGCGACGAGAGAGCGTTTCACTTCTGGCAAACCGAAATTGGTGTTGTCGGCGCAGATGATCATGTCGCATGAGAGCGCGATCTCGGTGCCGCCCGCAAGCGCCGAGCCGGTGATGGCAGCGATCAGGGGCTTGGTCCGTTCGCGACGTGCAATGCCGGCAAATCCGCCCTTCTTGGTGGAGAGGCCGGCGCCATTGCCGGCCGAGATTTCCTTCAAATCCGCCCCAGCGCAGAACGCTTTGCCAACAGCGGTCAGAATGCCAACCCAGATTTCAGGATCGGATTCCATCTGGTCGATGGCGGCTTCCATTGTGCTGGCCATTTCAGCATTGATAGCGTTACGCGCTTCCGGCCGGTTCATGGTTATGATCGCGACATTGCCTTGTTTTTTGTATTCGACGGGCATGAGTGTCCTCCTTTGACTGGAGCCATCGCTAGCAGGCCTTACGCAAGGTTCTGCAAGGCAGAGTTCGATTTAGATATTGCCAGACCTTGGGGAAGCCATTCGAGACTTGTCTCATGGACCTGACACTAAGCCCCGAATACGCCGCGTTCCGCGACCAGATTGCGGACACGTTGAAAGCCAATGCCCATCTTGCGCCCGGCCCTGAGGACAAGGGGCTGAAGCATCCAAAACGCCTTGCCTGGCAGGAGTTCCTGATCCGGGAAGGCCTGACGGCGCGCACCATTCCGACCGAATATGGCGGTTATGGCGCCGAGCCCGATATTCTGAAATCCCGAATCATCGCGGAAGAGTTCGCGCGGTCCGGCCTGCCAAGGCCACTGGCCGGGCAAGGTATCTCAATGCTGGTGCCGACCCTGCTGGAGCTCGGCACACCGGAACAGAAAGAGGCGTATATTGAGCGGACGCTGAAAGGCGAGCTGATCTGGTGCCAAGGCTATTCAGAGCCGGGCGCGGGGTCTGATCTTGCCGCATTACGCACTCGGGCGGTCGAGGACGGCGACGATTTCGTCATCAACGGTCAGAAGATCTGGACCTCCACAGCGCGCCAGGCTGACATGATGTTCTGCCTGGTCCGTACCGATCCCGAGGCGAAAAAGCACCACGGCATCACCTATATCCTGTTCCCGATGGACAGCCCCGGCATCGAGATCCGGCCTCTGGTCGACATGACCGGCGCGGCAAACTTCAACGAAGTGTTTTTCACAGACGTACGTGTCCCGAAGAGCGGCGTGGTGTCCGAGGTCAACAAGGGCTGGCAGGTCGCCAATGCCACGCTGACCCATGAACGCGGCATGCTGGGGGACCCGAACGCGACAAAGGCACGCTTTGTCGAGTTGGTTGAGCTGATGAAAACAGAAACTGTCAACGGCCAGCGCCTGATCGATAATCCCGTGCTGCGAGACCGGCTCATGGCACTGCAAGGGGAAGTCTATGCGATGCAGGCGAATGGCCTGCGAATTACCACCAACCGGCTGAAAGGCGAGTCACCTGGCCTGTCAGGCCTGGTTGTGAAGCTGCAAGGCTGCGAGCTGAACCATCAGATTGCGGGGCTCGCCATTGATGCCCTGGGGGAACTGGGCATCCTTTACGAGGAGGGAGAGCATCTGAGATCGGGCGGCAGCTGGCAGTGGCGCTATATGTATGATCTCGGATTGATTATTGGCGGCGGGACGGCGCAGATCCAGAAGAACATCATTGCGGAACGCGGGCTCGGCATGCCGCGCGAGCCCCGGCCGGCGAGGAGCTAGACACATGGAATTCGGACTCTCAGAAGACCAGATCATGTTGCAGGAAACCGTCCGTCGGTTTGTGGCAGAGGAAGTGCCGCTCGACCTGATTCGGAAAGTATCTGACGGCGACGAGGCGGCAACCGTCAAGCTTGAGACCGACCTCGGCGCGCTCGGACTGGACGGGTTGCTGGTCAGTGAAGCGGATGGCGGCTCAGGCTTGGGTGTGCTGGACGCCATACTGGTGCAGGAGTGTTTCGGCTACGGCATCGTACCCGCTCGGTTTCTCTCCAATTCGGTGGCGGCGTACGCCCTGCGGGATACCGGCTCAGCCCTTGTTAACCGTATTGCCTCCGGCGAGACCCGTTTCGGGATAGCCCTCAATGATTTCACGTCGAGGCGTGATGGTTCCGGCCTCCTGATCCATGACGATACCGTGGCCGGAAGCACGCTGATGGCTATGGATGTGCGCGGGGCAACACATATGCTTTGCCTTGCCAATGATGCGATCCATACTGGCGAGTCCGGAGCCGCAGAGCCCGTCAAGACTATTGACCGTACACGGGCGTTTTCAAAGCTTGGCCTGGCAAGTATCGACAAGGGTATTCAGGTCAGGGATGTGGACCGGGTCTTCGCGGTCGCTTGCGTCCTGATGGCAGCCGACACACTCGGCGCGGCGCAATGCATGCTGGACAAGGCGGTCGCCTATGCCGCCGAAAGACAACAATTCGGCCGAGTGATCGGATCCTTTCAGGCTGTCAAACATCTCTGCGCAGAAATGGCGGCGAAGCTTGAGCCCGCGCGGGCGCTGCTCTGGCATGCCGCTCATGCGATTGATGTCGAGGATGAAGAGGCGCTGGCCATGGCATTCCTGGCGAAAGCGCACATCTCGGAGGTGGGAACCTTCATTGCGAGAACCTCGACCGAAGTACACGGGGGCATGGGGTTCACGGACCTTGTGGGCCTGCACTACTGGTTCAAGCGGATTGGCGTGAACCGGCAGGTCATGGGGTCGCCCATGGGGCTTAGAGAACTCGCAGCACGGCAGCAAGGGCTGGTGGCCTAGGGCGGCCTTAGCGCGTCACGTCGACTTGGCGGAACCAGTCGCTTTCTTCCGGCGCGAATATGTCGTGCAGCCAGTCAAGCAAGCGGCCCCCATTCTTCAATCTGCGTACGCGCGGGGTATGGTACAGCCAGATATCCAGCGCCGGTATGCGGGGCGCCGGGCAGGCAACCAGTTGCGCAAATCTGTCACTTAGGTGGGTCGGTAGCAAGGCTGGAGCCACGCGGGACTGACAGAACGAGACCATGGCTTCCATGGCATTCATCCGGCGCATCATGCTGAGTTCGGGAAGAGCGTTTCCGGATCGATTAAGGTGTTCCGTATAAGGCGCATGTATCAGGGCTCCTGCTTGCGCGAGGTCGGATAGGGAATTTGGCAGGGGATGGGTCGCCTGCCAGTCACTGGACACGAATCCGGCATAATGTGATCGGCCGATGCGGCGAGCCACCAGATCGGACTCAGTCGGCCGCGACATCTGTAGGGCGATATCTCCGGCCAATCGGTGAAAATCGGAGGGTGTGTCGGTGATTGTGAGATCAATCACCAGATCAGGATTGCTAAGCTGGAACGCTGAGAGTCGGGGCGCAATCCAATAAAGGGCGAGCGCTTCGCTGCAGATGAGTTGGAGGTAGTTTCCCTCGTCATTTGCGGCGCCCCCGACTTCGTCCTGAGCAGCCTGGATCGTATCAGCCATCAAGTCAGCATGACGCAGAAGAGTGCGGCCTGCTTCGGTGAGGTCCACGCCTGTGTGATGCCGGTGGAAGAGTTCTGTGTGCAGGGCATTTTCAAGATCGGTGACCCGGCGGCTGATCGTGGGAAGCGACCCTCCCAACACACTTGCCGCCGCGCTCATGCTGCCCGTCCGCGCGACGGCGCGAAAGACCCTCAGTCGATCCCAATCGAACCTGTCAAAAGGCGCGTGATCGTCTCTCGCGTGTGAAAGCCCCCGTTTAATTTCTTGCCGAAGTCACCCGCCCAGAACTGTGTCATGAAAATTAACCATGTAATGGAGAAATCTCATGAATGCAACGCAGACTAGAAAAAATGGTCTTGGCCAATGTGGACCCTGTAGCGCTTGTTGCACGTGCGAAAGATTTCGGATTCCGGCTTGCGACTCGCGAGGAGCTGGAGGCGGCGGTTTCCATGGCGGAAACCCTGATTCATGGGAAACTTGCGTCTGTCGATTCGATTTCAAGGATGAACGCGCAAACCGGCATGACGGCCTGGGTAACGGGCGATCCTGTGGATGGGATCTTCCTCACCCTCCCGCTGACGGAGGCTGGCGAGAATGCCGTGCGAGACGGGTCATATGACCCCGCAGCGCCCCGTCGCGAACATCTTGCTGCACAGGGGGAGGGCGTGTCGGCATTTTATGTCGGCGTCTATGCGGGCAAGACGCGTGAGGCCCGGAAGAAGATCATGACCGCGTCGGCGGTGCTGCGGATGGAAATGTTCGGCGTGTTCCCCGCCTATGCGCGCGGGGCCACCGAGGACGGTCGGCGTTCCATGCTGAGTCTGGGGTTTCAGAAATTTGAGGGGGGGCTTCCAGATTTGTATGTCCAGCCTCCGTTCCATCAAATCATGGATCACGCTTCGTGAATCGCCCTCGGAACAAGGTTGGGGAATCGGTGCTTCTCCGGCCGGTGCCACCGGAAGCTCATCAGACCTACTCAGCGGATGTGGTTCGCACTCTGGATGGTTATCACCAGGTCAGCGCGATCCGGTCAGCTGTTTTCCTCGCGGAACAGAATTGTCCATATGAGGAGGAATTTGACGGCAATGATCTCTGCGCCACTCATCTCATCCTGAGGACAAATGGCCGTCCGGTCGGGACTTTGCGCATCCGCTGGTTTGCCGAGTTTGCGAAGCTGGAGCGGATCGCCCTGTTGACGAGCGAACGGGGCCGTCCCGGATTGCGGGTATTGCTCGCTGCCGGTTTCGAAATCGTCTCCCGGAAGGGCTATGTGCGGATGGTCGGTCAGATACAGGCACGGCTTTGGCCGGTCTGGTCGCGGACGTTCAAATGCCGCCTGATCGAGGGCCGCGCGCCTTTCTGGTTCTCTGGCTATGAATACCGTGAAATCGAGATTCCCATTCCGCAGCATCCGCAAAAACTGGGCTTCGATGAAGACCCTTATCGGATCATTCGGCCAGAAGGGGCTTGGGATGAGCCCGGAATATTGGAGTCCTCTGTTCTGCCGCCGACCAAGGGCAGCAAGGCAGCCTGAAGGACGCTCCCTGCGGATAGTCGCGCTTATACTTGCGTCGATGCCAGCGGGGGAGGTCGATCCGAAACTGAATCTGCTTTGGCTTCATGGGATGGCGGAAGCGCACCTGCCTTTGGGGAAAGGATACGGCACAGGACGAGATCGCCGGTAACATTCACCAGGGTTCGTGCCATGTCGAGAATACGGTCGACGCCAATGACCAGCGCCAGCCCTGTGAGAGGGACGCCGAAGCTGGCAGCGGTGGCCGACAGGATGGCGATACTGGCGCCGGGGGCTGCGGGCGCGCCAATGGATGCGCCGGTCAGCGTCACCATGACAAGGGCGAGGTCACCATATGACAGGGGCGCGCCGGCAATATCCGCCAGAAACACGATTGCGACAGACTGGTAGAGCGCCGTGCCAGCCATGTTGACGGTGGAGGCCAGCGGCACAATCGCGCCAGCGAGGGCAGGCGGTGTCATTAGTTTTTCGACCGCAGTTTTCATGGTGAGCGGCATGACCGCTGCAGAGCTGGACGTCGAAAACGCCAGGAGCTGCACAGGTCCCACGGCAGTCAGGAAAGCTCGCGGACCCATCCTGCCCAGAACGGCTGCAATCAGGATGTAGAGAATCAGGAGAAGGGCCAAGCCGCTCAGCACGATGCCGCAATAGATTGCAAGGTCAGCAAGCGTCCGGATACCGCTGGCCGACATTGTCTCGGCCATCAGGCCGAACACGGCCAGGGGTGCGAACCGCATGGCTGTCCGGATGACCGTCATGCTGATCTCAAGCACCGCTTCAGCCAGGGCCACGAGTGGCCGGGTCAGTTCGCGCTTGTCGGTCGTGATTGCTGCGATGCCGACGAACAAGGAAAATACGACAATGGCGAGCATATCCTGTTCAAGCAGGGATGCGGTAACGTTCTGCGGGATCAAATTCGTGATGAGGTCCGGCAGGCTGTGGGTAATTTCCTCCAGCGTAGAAGGGGCCGGTTCGGCAAGTTCCAGATGTTCGGGTTTGAGGCTCGGCGGCAGGGGGAGGCTTTCGTCAAGCGAGCGGCCCGGTCGGATCATGCGCGCGAGCGATACACCAATGACCGTCGCCGCAATTGTCGTCAGGAGTACGAAGCTGATGAGTTTCCGGGCGACGGTTTTCAGCGCTTCGCCACCGCCTGTCCCAGCTATGCCAAGGACAATGGAGCTGGAAGCCAACGGAATGATCACCATGCGGATCAAGGCCAGAAACAGCTTTCCAGGCAGGGCCAGCCAGTCTCCGATGAGGTCTGCCTGGGAGCGCGGGATGAGTGCCAGGTCTGGACCGAGGACCAAGCCGAGCGAGATGCCTGCGACCAGGGCGATGATCACCTGAAGCCAGAGCCGTCCCTTGACCAGGACATCGAGGCGCCGGTTCAGTCGTCGATAGGTAAACCTCGGTGCCGCCATCCGATCCTCTCTAGAATATATGTCAGGGACTCATATCGAGACAGCGCCTTATGGGAGGCAGCACTCCATATTGTTGATACAGGTCAAGGGGGCCTGTTTCCCCCTGAACTCAGGGTCTTTCGCGGCGGCGCGCGGAATGTAGGAAACACAATATGCTGGGAGGGTATCTTGAAAAGATGGTGCCCGGGGGCGGAATCGAACCACCGACACGCGGATTTTCAATCCGCTGCTCTACCCCTGAGCTACCCGGGCGGGCCACTGGGGAAGCGCGGTATCTAACGAAGGCTTGTAATCTTGTCCATGCTGTTTTCAGTCATCTTCTGACATCTCTTGGCCGGGCACGTCGTCGGCAAGGTCGGCGGGTGCGCCCGGAATGGCGTATCCCTCCGACAGCCACTTGTTCAGATCGACATCTGCGCAACGTTTCGAACAGAAAGGCCGGTACTGCGCAGAGACGGGATTCTTCCGGCACTGGGCGCATTTCGGTTGGGTGGATTTCGGGGAAACAGGTTTGCTCATGGGGCCTGATATACGATTGGCGCGGGCTTAGTCGAGGCCAGGTATGAGACGCGATGACCATATTTTTCAGAGAGCATCGCCATCAAGGACGCGCCCCGGCTTTCGAGCCATGTCATGGCCCGTTCAGGCAGCTCCAGGGTGAGCTTTTCCATCGGACTCTTCGTGGCCGTGCGTTCGAGTAGTCTCAATCCGGCAAGGCAGAGCGATTCGTCGGAGAACTCCCCGCATTCATCTAGTACGCGCTCGTCGAGTGGGGTTTCGCGCCAGGGCAGGGACATTTCCATGAGCCCCAACTGGGAGGGCGCAAGGACCGTAGCCGTCGGAAATCCGGTTCTTTCAAGGTGGGATTTCATGGCGTTTTGTAATTTTTGGCGCGACCCGGCATTCAGGGGCGCGACGCAGTCCAGGATGATGAGGCCGCCTAACTTCCTAAGCCCGATCTGGCGCGAGAGCGCGTTACAGGCGTCGAGGTTCAGCTGGAGCGCTTTACTTGCCGCGCTGCCTTTGCCGCGGCGCCCGGCGGAGTCGATGTCGACGGCAACCAGCGCATGGGTCCGGTCTATGCGCAATCGTCCCCCATTCGGAATGACCACGGCAGGGGACAACGCGTCTTCAAAAGCCGATTCGACCTGTTCGTCCCCGATTTTGACCTCTTCGACGGGGATGTTGTCCCAGGGCTCAATTCCGAGAGATCCTGCGTCAGCGTTTTTCATCGAGACACGTGGCAGCTTGTCCTGCCGGGCTTCAGACAAGACGGTGACTTCAATCAGCTGGCCTTCGGTCAGGCCGTGTCCGGCAGGCAGGCGCAGGAATGCTTCTGCCTGTTCAGACGTCTCAACGAATGCGCCGCCCTGGTCAGGTTTGAGAGAGCGGATGCGTGCGCTGACCCGGTGGCCTAGTTTCAAACGACCAGCTTCATCCGACCAGCGCTCAAGCCGGAGGGCAATCGGCGACCCGTCATCGCCTATCAGGACCTCACGGGTCTCTCCGACACAGACTTCTCGCAGGACGCGGATCGGCCTATTCCCCCATGATCATCGAGATGAGGGCGGAAGTGACAGGGTCGTCCGCCTTGGCGCTACCCTCGACGGCAGGCTTCAGGCGAGACGCCATCGTCTTGCCGCGCTCGACCCCCCATTGGTCAAACGGGTTCAGATGCCAGAGCTGGCCGGCGAAATAGGTCCTGTGCTCGTATAGGGCGACCAGCGCGCCAAAAGCCTTCGGGCCGAATTTGGCGTGCGACAGGAAAGTTGATGCGCGTCCACCGGCATGGACTTTCTGACGTGCGACTTCGTCGGACAGGTCGGGCTCTTCCCGCTTCACGTCTTCGAAGCTCCGCCCATTGGCGAGGACTTCCGCCTGTGCGAGTGCGTGGGCGGTAAGCGCCTTGATGCCTTCTGGCTCACGGTCTCTATCTGGAGCGAGGATGAACTCGCAAGGCACGTCCTGCGAGCCTTGATGGAGCCATTGGTGATAGGAATGCTGGCCGACAGAGCCTTCGCCGCCCCAAAGGGCCGGGGCCGTGGCGCCGGACACCGGCGCGCCGGTCGGGCCTACGGTCTTGCCATTCGATTCCATTTCAAGCTGTTGCAGATAGGTTGGAAGCATTCTCAACCGGTTCGCATAGGCGAGCAGAACCCGCATTTTTTCATTACGTACCGTTGCATTCCAATAGTCGATCAGGGCCAGACGCATGGCCGCATTCTCTTCCAGGGCCGTTGAGCGGACGTGGGCGTCCATCTCTGCCGCACCCTGCAGGATTTCTTCGAAGACGTCTGCGCCGAGATAGATCATGCAGGCGAGCGATGCGGCTGACCAGAGCGAGAAGCGCCCGCCCACCGACAGCGGCATATCGAAGACATGCGCTTCGCGGCCGTCCAGCCAGGCTTTGGCGCGATCCGCATTTGCGGTCACGAGCGCCAGATGCTGCTGAGATTCGTCCCCCACTGTTTCTTCCAGCCATTTCCGGGCGCGGGCGAGATTGTAGAGAGTTTCTTCCGTCCCGAAGGATTTTGAAACGCCGATGACGAGAGTGCGTTTCGGGTCGAGGCCGTGCATGGCGCGGTCGAGATCGAATGGATCAACATTTGCGCAGAAGCGCAGGTCGATCTTTCCGGAGGCCTTGTCCTCGAACGCGTCCGCTATCAGGCGCGGGCCGAAATCCGATCCGCCGATGCCGATGTGAAGGACCGCGTTAAATGGATCGCCGGTCGAACTCGTGACCGCGCCGGACACGACATCGCGTGCAAACGCCAGCGCTGGTTGTACGCTTTGCCGAACAGTCTCAGCTTCGCCGGACAATTCTGCGTGCGCCCGCAATGCCCAATGCAGGGCCGGGCGGTTCTCAGACGGGTTCACAATGTCGCCAGTGAAAAGGCGATCAGCTGCCGACTGAAGGCCCGAATCGCGTCCGAACTGGAGCAGGGCGGCCTCTGCACCGTCGTCGAGATACTGTCGGGACAGGTCGATGGACCAACCCGCAGCGCGCAATGGCGCCGTCGCGGCGCGTGTCTCTGCGAGCGCCTTGAGGGAGGATTGGTTCACGCGTTCGGCATGCGGCGTAAGGTCAGCGGTCATGTCATTGTCCTTGCGTAAGTTCTGGCCGCTTCCGCTTATCCGGGCTTTCCAACCGGAGCAAGGCGGGAAACCTGACCGCAGTGAACTGGCATTTGCGTGCTTGAAACCGGCGCCACACATGGTTATGAGGCGCGTTTAATGGGCTGCTAGGCCTGATGTTTATCCGTCCGGCGGGCCGGACACCTAATTTGAACCAAGGAGAGGCCCGATGGGCAAGGCAAAGTTTGAACGTAACAAGCCGCACGTTAACATCGGCACGATTGGCCACGTTGACCACGGCAAGACGACGCTGACGGCAGCGATTTCGATGGTGCTGGCGGAA